>JAESFU010000007.1_pt1 | contig 1640193 bp, 1594 predicted proteins | sample 9269461 | NCBI WGS metagenome assembly JAESFU01 (sample SAMN14502556, study PRJNA617107) | algae metagenome | isolation source: Stenomitos rutilans HA7619-LM2 and co-occurring heterotrophs from cave walls | place: USA: Waikapalae cave, Hawaii | collected 2009-07-28 | reverse complement strand
CATGATCCCGAGCCGGAACGCCTGCGCCAGCTCGCCGAGGCCGCCTTCGCCCAGAGCAAGGCGACGCCTGCCCGCAAAGCCGCCAACGGACGCGCCAGCGATGCCGGCTGGGAGGAGTTCTGAGCGGACGCTCAGGCCGAGCGCTGGCTCGGCGTCTCGGCGGCGAGCATGGTCGCTGCCATCTGGTCATAGAGCTCAGTCCACGCCACCTTTGCCTGCACCGTGAACTCAGCTCCCAGAGAGGTCTCCAGCGTCCAGATCAGGGCGCTGCGGACCGCCTCGTAATGGCTGGGCCGAACGCCGTAGTCACGATGACGCTCGCCGAGGCGCCTGAGCAAGGCGGTGAGCCCACCCGGATCGTTCAGCATGGCAAGCGCGACCGTCAGCGTTTCCATCAGTTTGGCCGCCTGGACCTCGATATCGGTCTTGAACAGCGCGCGCGTGCTGGGTGCCGTGGTGAACAGCCGCTCATAGAACAGGCATGCCGTTTCGATCTTGCGCCGATGGAGTTGCGCGAAGTTTGACCGGATCAGCGCGATATCCTGCGGCGTCACGACCTCCCTCCTTCTGAGCGAGGCATCATGAGGGATCGCTGCAGGAATTCTCCGCCAGAGCGGACAGAAATGCAACTCAGAGTTAGCGAAACGTTGCTGCGCGACGACCGCTAGCGTTCCGCTGCTGTCTGGCCGGCACCGCTGGTCAGGCCGAGCCTCTCGCGGGCGGACCAGCGCGCCACCATCAGCACGGCGACGACCGCGAGCCCGGTCGCGAGCCCGATCCAGATGCCGGCGCCGGCGAGCGGCGTCAGGAAGCCGAGCGCGGCCGAGAGCGGCAGGCCGATCCCCCAATAGCCGAGCCCGGCGAACAGCATCGGCACGCGCGTGTCGCGCAGGCCGCGCAGGATCGAGACGCCGACCACCTGCACCCCGTCGACGATCTGGAAGATCGCCGCATAGAACAGGAACAGCACCGCCATCTCGGCCACTTCGGCGGCGCGGGGCTTGCTGGCGTCGAGGAACGGCACGACCAGCCAGTGCGGGACCAGCAGCATCAAGAGGGCGGTGAAGCACATGAAGGCGGTGGCGAGGCCGAGCGCCGTCGTGCCCGCCCGGGTGATGCCCTGTCTGTCGCCGGCGCCGAAAGCGTGGCCGACCCTGACCGTTCCGGCCTGGCCGATGCCCATCGGCACCATGAAGCAGAGCGAGGCGATCTGGATCGCGATCGCATGGGCGGCGAGCGAGGTCGGGCCGAGCAGTCCCATCAGGAAGGCGGCGCCGTTGAAGATCCAGACCTCGAAGCCGACGGTGATGCCGATTGGCAGGCCCATCCGCCAGAAGGCGCGATAGCGGGGCCAGTCCGGCCGCCAGAAGCGGCCGAACAGATGATAGCGCCGGAAGCGACGGTCGAGCGAGACCACCAGCGCAAGGCCGGCGAACATTAGGGTCGAGGCCAGCGCCGTCGCCAGACCCGAGCCGGGCAGGCCGAGCGCCGGGACACCGAGCCGCCCGAACATCAGCACCCAGTTGGCGAAGGCGTTGAAGACGACCGCGAAGAGCACGGTGACGAAGACCCAGAACGGCCTTTGCAGCGCCGCCAGGAAGCCGCGCAGGACGAGGTAGCAAAAGAAAGGCAGGAGGCCCCATTGCAGCGTGTGCAGATATGAGGCGGCTGCTTGCGCCAGCGCCGGGCTCTGGCCCATCGCAGTCAGGATCGTCTCGGCCTGCCAGAGGACGAGCCACATCGGCCCGGCCAAGGTCGCGGCCACCCAAAAGCCCTGGCGCACGGTGCGGCGCACGTCGCGCACCGAATGTCGGTTGCGGCCGAGCTCGATCGCGACCATCGGCGCGACCGCCGCCATCACGCCGATGCCGAAGATCAGGAAGGCCATGTAGAGATTGGAGGCGAGCGCGCCGGCCGCGAGTGAGTCCGGACCGAGATGCCCCATCATGATCACGTCGGTCGCGGTCATCGCGTTCTGGGCGACATTGGTCAGAACCATCGGCCAGCTCAGCGCCAGCATGGCTTTGACCTCGGTGAGCCAGGGGCTCGCCGGTCGGTAGGGCAGGGCGATCTGCGACATGACGACTGCCTTTTATCTGGGCAGATTGCTCCTTCAAAGGCCTCGCTGCGCTTGGTCGGGCCGCGCCCTGCGCGTGGCGCGCTGCCGGTCCGCGTCGCATCGCCGATTCTGCCTCTTGCGCGCGCCGCCCGGTTCCTGCCTGCTGGGCCTCCGAATTGATCGACGCCTACGGAGAGCCGACGCGATGAGCACTAATCTGCGGATCGACGGGGAGCGGCTGCTCTCGCGGCTGGCGGCGTTGTCCAGGATCGGGGCGACGCCGGAGGGTGGCTGCCGGCGTCTCGCGCTCACCGACGAGGACAGAGAGGGCCGCGATTGGCTGGTAGGCGAGTTGAAGGCGCTCGGCCTCGACGTTCGCGTCGACGCGATCGGCAACATCATCGGCATCTTCAAGGGCCAGGAGGACGGGCCGGCGGTGATCATGGGCTCGCATATCGACACGGTCGGCACCGGCGGACGCTTCGATGGCGCGCTCGGCGTGATCGGCGGCGTCGAGGTGCTGGCGGCCTTGCGCGATGCCGGCGTGACGCCCAAGCGCGACATTGCGGTGATCGCCTTCACCAATGAGGAGGGTGCGCGCTTCCACCCAGACATGCTCGGCTCCTATGTCTGGGCCGGCGGCATGAGCGTCGAGGCCGCCCATGCCGAGCTCGATTCCGACGGCGTCGTGCTCGGCAGCGAACTGAACCGCATCGGCTATCACGGACCGGAACAACCCGGCTTCCTGCCGGCGCATGCCTATCTCGAACTGCATATCGAGCAGGGGCCGGTGCTGGAGAGCGAAGGCGGCGGCTTGGGCGCCGTCACCGGCATCCAGGCGATCTGCTGGCTCGAGGTGACGCTCACGGGGCGGCCGAGCCATGCCGGCACCACCCCGATGCGCTACCGCAAGGATCCCGGCCTCGCCGCGGCGCGGATCAACATCTTCGCCAATGAGCTGACCAAGACGATCCCCGGCCAGCTCGCAAATTCCGGCGTGATCCGCGTGAGGCCCGGCAACGTCAACGTCGTGCCCGAGACCGTGGTGATGACGCTCGATCTGCGCAATCCGCTCGATGCGCCTTTGGCCGAGGCCGAGGCTGCCGTGCGCAAGTTCTGCGCCGAACTCTCGGCGCGCGACGACATCGCCATCAGCTTCCGCGACCTCGCCCGCTTCCCGGCGACGCCCTTCGCCGAGGAGCTGATCGCCAGCGTCGAGGCGAGCGCCGCCGAATTCGGCCTGCCGATCCGCCGGATGATCTCGGGCGCTGGCCATGACGCGCAGATGATGTCGAGGCTCTGCCCGACCGCGATGGTCTTCATCCGCTCGATTGGCGGGCTCTCGCATAATCCGGCCGAGCTCAGCAGCGACGACGACATGGTCGCCGGCGCCAATGTCCTGCTCAGCGCCGCCTGGCGCGCCGCCAACGCCTGACGGGGATTTCGCCGATGACGACCATCGCCTCCCTCTCCGCCGCCGAGCTCGGCGACCTCTACGCCGCTCGCGAGCTCTCGCCGGTCGAAGTCGCCAAGGACGCGCTCGTCCGCATCGAGCGCTTCGAGCCTGAGGTGAACGCCTTCGTTGTCCGCGACGAGCCGGTGACGCTCGCCATGGCGCAGGCTGCCGAGGCGCGCTGGCTCAAGGGCGAGGCGCTCGGCCCGCTCGACGGCGTGCCGGTGACCATCAAGGACAATCTCGGGGTCGCCGGCTGGCCGATGCGGCGCGGCTCGGCGATCGCCTCCGATACGCCGTTCCAGCAGGACGCCCCGGCGACGGCGCGGCTGCGCGAGGCCGGCTGCGTCTTCCTCGGCAAGACGACCATGCCGGAATATGGCTGGAAGGGCGTCGGCGATTCGCCGCTTTCCGGCATCACCCGCAATCCCTGGGACGTCTCGACCGGCCCGGGCGGCTCCTCTTCGGGCGCGGCTGTCGCGGCGGCGCTGAATCTCGGCTGCATCCATCTCGGCACCGATGGCGCCGGCTCGGTTCGTATCCCCGCTGCCTTCTGTGGCGTCTTCGGCCTGAAGCCGACCTACGGCCGCGTGCCGGCCTGGCCCGCCTCGGTGATGGGCTTCCTCGCCCATCTCGGCCCGCTCACCCGCACAGTGCGCGATTCTGCCCTCGCCATGAACGCGATCGGTCGACCCGATGCCCGCGACATGACTGCCTTCAAGGATATGCCGCCCGATTTCACCGCGGGGCTGGATCGCGGCGTGCGTGGGCTGCGTATCGCCTGGTCGGCCCGTCTCGGCGGTGACGCGCTGGTCGATCCCGAGATCGCGGCGCTGACCCATGCGGCGGCGCTGACCTTCCGCGAGCTGGGCGCGACGGTGGAGGAGGTCGATCCCGGTTTCGACGACCCGATTGCGACCCTGACGACGCTCTGGTCAGCGGGCGCGGCGCTGGCGCTTCACAGCACCGATGCGGCGGGGCGCGCGCAGATGGACCCTGGCCTCGTCGCGGCTGCCGAGATCGGCGAGGCGATCGACAGCGCCGCCTACGTCGATGCCCTGCTGTATCAGCGCAATGCGCTCGCCTATCAGATGGCGCAGTTCCATGAGCGCTTCGACCTCTTGCTGACGCCGACGCTGCCGCTGCCGGCTTTCGCCGTCGGCCGCAACACGCCCGAACACGGCGGCTATGGCGAGGACTGGACGCGCTGGACGCCTATGACCTACCCGTTCAACATCACCCAGCAGCCGGCCGCTGCCGTGCCCTGCGGGCTGACCTCGGCCGGGTTGCCGGCGAGCCTCCAGATCGTCGGCGCCTTCGGCAACGATGCGCTGGTGATGCAGGCGGCGGCGGCCTTCGAGACGGCGCGCCCATTTGCGCGCGTCGATGCGCCGATCAAATCGATTTAAGCAGATCGGCGCAATTTTCTGCGTCGACCCGCCGGGTCGGCGCTTCATTTGTTTGCAAACGATATCGTCGGTCGCAAACCAGTTCCGTCTGGCACGAACCCTGCACGGCGACTTCTTGTCGTCAGCGGCCCGTCAAGCGTGTTGTCAGCGGCGGATTTTTCTGCCCACACTCTAGGCAAGGTCGCCCGATCAGAGGTCGCCGTTCCAGGGGAGAGCATTGCGATGGACCGCAGAAGTTTTCTGAAAACCGCCGCCGGGACCGGCGTCATGGCAGCGACTGGCGGCCTTGCCATGCCGGCTCTGTCGCAAGGCGCGGCGGCCAAGACGCTGCGCTTCGTGCCGCAGGCGAACCTCGCCAATTTCGACCCGATCTGGGGAACGCAATACGTCGTCCGCAACGCCGCCGCGCTGGTCTGGGACACGCTCTACGGCATCGATTCGAAGTTCCAGCCGCAGCGCCAGATGGTCGAGGGCGAGGAGGTCTCCTCCGATGGCCTGACCTGGACCTTCAAGCTGCGCTCCGGCCTCAAATTCCATGACGGCACGCCGGTGCTCGCCAAGGACGTGGTGCAGAGCCTGAAGCGCTGGCAGGCCCGCGACCCGATGGGCCTGATGATCAAGGCGATCGAGAACGAGCTCGCAGCCGTCGACGATCGGACCTGGACGTGGAAGCTGAAGCAGCCTTTCCCGAAGATGCTGCTGGCGCTCGCCAAGAACAATGCGCCGTGCTCCTTCATCATGCCCGAGCGCATCGCCAAGACCGATCCGTTCACGCAGATCACCGAATATGTCGGCTCCGGGCCGATGAAGTTCGCCCGCAGTGAATGGGTACCGGGCGCCAAGGCGGTGTTCGAGAAGTTCGCCGACTATGTGCCGCGCTCCGAGAAGCCCGACTGGCTCGCCGGCGGCAAGAACATGTTGGTCGACCGGATCGAGTGGGTGATCATCCCCGACGCCGCGACTGCGGCCGCCGCGCTCCAGAGCGGCGAGGTCGACTGGTGGGAGACCCCGCTCTCCGACCTCGTGCCGGTGCTCAAGGGCAACGCCAACATCAATGTCGATATCGGCGATCCGCTCGGCAATATCGGCGCCTTCCGCATGAACCACCTGCATCCGCCCTTCAACAATCTGAAGGTGCGCCAGGCGGTGCTGACGGCGATGAACCAGGAAGACTTCATGCGGGCGATCGTCGGCGACGACGACAAGCTCTGGAAGCCGCTGCCCGGTTTCTTCACCCCCGGCACGCCGCTCTACACCGAAGCCGGCGGCGACATGCTGAAGGCGAAGAACGTCGCGGCCGCCAAGAAGCTGATCGCCGAATCCGGCTATAATGGCGAGCCCGTGATCTGCGTCGTGGCGCAGGACATGTCGGCGACCAAGGCGATGGGCGACGTCACCGCCGAGCTTTTGAAGAGCATTGGCCTGAAAGTCGATTTCGTCGCCACCGACTGGGGCACGGTCGGCGCGCGTCGCGCGCAGAAGACCCCGCCGACCCAAGGCGGCTGGAGCATGTTCCACACCTGGCATGCCGGCGCCGACTGCATCAACCCGTCCTCCTACACCGCGATCCGCGCCAATGGCGACAAGGCCTGGTTCGGCTGGCCGGACGTGCCGGCGGTCGAGACCGAGGTCACCAACTGGTTCAACGCCAAGGATCAGGCCGAGGAGAAGGCGGCGATGGACCGTCTCAACAAGGCGGCCGTCGAGAACGTCGTCTATGCGCCGACCGGCTTCTATCTCGGCTATCAAGCCTGGCGGAAGAACGTCACCGGCGTGACCAGCGGCCCGCTGCCCTTCTTCTGGGGCGTGGCCAAGGCCTGAGACCGAGCAGGCCTGATCCCGGCAATGCCGGGGCCGGGCCCAGATCAAGCCCGCCGGGCCTGCCGGGACCTAAGGTCCTGATCGGCCCGGCGCCAGCAGCGGCAACTCAGGGGTTCGATGCTCGCTTTTATCGTCAGACGCATCATCACGACGATCCCCGTCATGGCTTTCGTGGCGCTGTTCGTCTTCTCGCTCCTCTACATCGCGCCGGGCGATCCGGCGGCCGTGATCGCCGGCGACCAGGCTTCGCCTGCCGATGTCGAGCGCATCCGCCAGAGCCTCGGGCTCGACCGGCCCTATCTCGTCCGCTTCGGCGAATGGTTCTTCCGGGTGCTGCAGGGCGATCTCGGCACCTCGATCTTCACCTCGCTGCCGGTGACGCAATTGATCGCCCAGCGCATCGAGCCGACGCTGTCGCTGATGGTGCTGACGCTGATTCTCGCGGTGTCTATCGCCGTGCCGCTTGGCGTCGTCGCGGCCTGGAAGGCCGGGACCTGGGTCGACCGCGCCGTGGTCGGCTTCGCGGTCTTCGGTTTCTCGGTCCCGGTCTTCGTGATCGGCTACCTGCTCGCCTATGTCTTCGCGCTCAAGCTCGACTGGGTGCCGGTGCAGGGCTACACGCCCATCTCGCAGGGCATCTGGCCCTGGTTCAAGAACCTGATCCTGCCCTCGATCACGCTCGGCACGGTCTATATCGCGCTGATCGCGCGCATCACCCGCGCGACCATGCTCGAGGTGCTGCAGCAGGATTATGTCCGCACCGCCCAGGCCAAGGGCGTCGGCAACCGCGACGTGCTCTTCCTGCATTCGCTGAAGAACGCAGCGGTGCCGGTCGTCACCATCATCGGCATCGGCGTCGCGCTCCTGATCGGCGGCGCCGTCGTCACCGAGAGCGTCTTCGCCATTCCGGGGCTTGGCCGCCTGACGCTCGATGCGATCCTGCGGCGTGACTATCCGGTCATCCAGGGTGTCGTGCTGATCTTCTCCTTCGTCTACGTGCTGGTGAACCTGGCCGTCGACCTGATCTACACCCTCGTCGATCCGAGGATACGCTATTGACCGCTCCAGCTGCCCCACTGCCCCTGGCGGATGAAGCCGGCGCGGCCAAGCCGCCCAAGCGCTCCTATCTGCGCAAGCACCCTTCAGTCGCCATCGGCGGCTTCCTCCTGCTGCTGATGATCTTCATCGGCGTCTTCGCGCCATTGCTCTGGACGGTCGATCCGACCGCGATCTCGACGGCGCGGCGCACCCGCATGCCGTCCGAGCTCTATTGGTTCGGCACCGACATGCTCGGCCGAGACATCTATTCGCGCGTCGTCTACGGGGCGCGCGTCTCGCTGATCGTCGGCTTCTCCGTCGCGTTCCTGGCCTCGATCGCAGGTCTGGCGATCGGGCTGTTCTCCGGCTTCGTGCGCTGGGCCGACGGCATCGTCATGCGCATCATCGACGGCATGATGTCGATCCCGCCGATCCTGCTCGCCATCGCCCTGATGGCGCTGACGCGCGGTTCGGTCGGCAACGTCATCATCGCCATCACCATCGCCGAGATTCCGCGCGTCGCCCGCCTGGTGCGATCAGTCGTGCTCTCCCTGCGCGAGCAGCCCTATGTCGAGGCGGCGATCTCGAATGGCGCCCGCGTGCCGCGCATCATCATCAAGCACATCCTGCCCAACACGATCGCGCCGATGACGGTGCAGGCGACCTATATCTGCGCCAGCGCGATGATCATCGAGGCGATCCTGTCCTTCATCGGCGCCGGCGTGCCGCCCGCGACGCCGTCCTGGGGCAACATCATGGCCGAGGGCAGGGCACTCTGGCAGGTGAGGCCGCACATCGTCTTCTTCCCGGCGTTGTTCCTGTCGATCACCGTGCTGGCGGTGAACTTGCTCGGCGACGGCCTGCGCGACTCGCTGGATCCGCGGCTGGCGAAGAGCATCTGAAGGCGGTTCGACGTCATGTCATGTGCTGCCGTTGGACAGGCACGAAACTCGATCCGTTCAAGGCAAGAGAACCCCTCCCCCCTGTGGGGAGGGGCAGGGGTGTGGGGCGGAAAGTCAGAGCTCCGTCTTGGCTTTCTGACTCGATCCACTCCTACACTGGACCGCGAACCCGGTCTTTCGCCCCCCCTCCCCATACGCTTCCCCGCAAGGGGGAAGGGCGGAGCCTGGACGATCGGCCGGTCGCCGAGGGATCGTGATCGAGCTGACGTCCCCGCACTAGCCGCGCAGGTCGAGGACGACGTCGCCGGACACCGCGTCGGTGACGCCGAGCCCACCGCCTTGATCCTCGAGCGTGTCGCGGAAACTGTTCAGCGTCGCGATCATCTGGTCGCGGGCGCCCTTCAGCGCGGCAAGGTCGGCCCATTCCCCGATCAGGCAATAGGAATGGTCGCCGGTCTTGACGATGTGGCCCCGTGCCAGGCCGGGCCAGTTGGCTTTGCCTTGGCGATGGGCATCGAGGAATTCATCGTCACGTCCCGGCTTGATGCGGAAGCGGACGACATTGAACGTGGCCATGGCCTTGATCCGCAGCTCGATGCTGCCTCGGCAGCCGCGGCCGGCGGGTCCGGACCGAGCCCAGAGGAAACGCCCGACGCTATTGCCGTAACGGCAACTGCGCAATGGCGCACAGGGATAACGGCGTCCGCTTCCAGCGGAATCCTCGAACAACGAACAAGCACAGCAGGAGCCTTCCGATGCCTCGTATCCTGACCGTCGGCGCAGCCCAGCTCGGGCCGATCCAGCGCGAGGTGAGCCGCGGCTCGGCCGTCGCTCGGATGATCGAGCTGATGCGGCAGGCGAAGTCGAATGGCTGCGACCTCGTCGTCTATCCCGAGGCGGCGCTGACCGCCTTTTTTCCGCATTGGTGGATGGATGACGAGGCCGAGATCGACGGCTATTTCGAGAGCGCCATGCCTTCGAACGAGACGGCGCCGCTCTTTGCCGAAGCGGAGCGGCTCGGCATCGGCTTCCATCTCGGCTATCCCGAACTGGCCTTCGAGGATGGTCGCAAGCGCCGCTTCAACACCGCGATCATCGTCGACAAGTCAGGCAGGATCGTCGGCAAGTACCGCAAGATCCATCTGCCGGGGCATCCTGAGCACCGGCCGGACGCCGTCTTCCAGAATCTCGAGAAGCGCTATTTCGAGACCGGCAACCTCGGCTGGCCGGTATGGGAGACCATGGGCGGGCGGCTCGGCATGATGATCTGCAACGACCGGCGCTGGCCCGAGAGCTATCGCGTCATGGGGCTGCAGGGCGTCGAGATGATCGTGCTCGGCTACAACACGCCCAAGCACAACCCGCCGGCACCGGCGCATGACCGGCTCGGCAATTTCCACAACCAGCTCGTCATGCAGGCCGGCGCCTATCAGAACGCGACCTGGGTCGTCGGCGTCGCCAAGGCGGGGCTGGAGGCCGGCGTCGACCAGATCGGCGGCTCCTGCATCATCGCCCCGACCGGCGAGGTGGTGGCGCAGGCGGTCACCGAGGATGACGAACTCGTCGTTGCGCGCTGCGACCTCGATCTCGGCAACAGCTACAAGAACTCGACCTTCAACTTCGCCAAGCACCGCGAGCCGCAATGCTACGGCATGATCGTCGAGCGCAAGGGCGCGGTGATCGCGTGAGCGTTGCCGGCGCATGCGCCGCATGCCGCGGACGCAGCCGAGAACCGGCTCTGATCAGGCCAAGGGCTCCCCGAAGCTGCGCCGCGCCGACGGTCGCGGCGCCTCGACAGGAGCGATGACATGGCCGCCGAACCCGCGAACAAGACCTGTTTCGTCTCGAACGATCCCGCCGATCAAGCCAGCATCATCTTCTATGACAAGGATGCCCGCGGCATGTCGGGCGCGACCCAGAACGGCGGCATGTCGCATGTTCAGCGCGTCCATCTCAGCGTTGGGCAATACTATTTCCGCTTCTGCGACTCGCAGCGTTTCGCCAAGGATTGGCAAGCCGCAGCCTCGGGCCCCTGGTGGGCCGATTACGAAGTCTTCATCAAGGTGAAGCAGGCCGCGCGGCGCCGGGGCACGATCCAGGACTACGCCAACAAGGTCCGTTCGTCGCGGCTCGCCTATGCCGCCAAGCTCTTCTTCGCAATTCCCTATGAATGGGGCGATTGCGGTTCGCTGGTGATCGCCCGCCTCGACGTGCGTCTCGACGCCTATAAGGGGCGTGGGCTTCCCGCTTTCTACAACCGTGATCCGAGCAAGGCCGACAAGCGTGACGGCAATGCCGACTACATTCCGTTCCAGGATCCGACCATCGCGCAGCTTTACGTCCCCGGCCTGCGGGGGCGCTTCGACAACATCTTTACCGTCATCCAGAAGGGCGCTACGGCCAGCTTCGCCTGAACGCGAAGAGCCCGCCGCCCGGTTTCCCGAAGGAGCAGTCATGACCCACGATCTCATCCTCAAGGGCGGGCGGGTGATCGACCCGTCGCAGAAGCATGACGGCGTGGTCGACGTCGCCTTCACCGGCGGGAAGGTCTCGGGCTTCGGCAAGGACCTGAAGGGGGCCAAGGAGATCCGCGACGTCTCCGGCTACATCGTCACGCCGGGCCTGATCGACCTGCACACCCATGTCTACTGGGGCGGCACCTCGCTCGGCATCGACGCCGACGAGTTCTGCCGCGTTTCGGGCGTCACCACCTCGGTCGACACCGGCTCGGCCGGCCCCGGCAACTGGCCGGGCTTCCGCAAGCATGTGATCGAGAAAAGCCAGGCCCGCATCCTTGCCTATCTCCATGTCTCGCATGCCGGCATTTACGGTTTCGACCACCGCGTCATGGTCGGCGAGAGCGGTGATCTTCGGATGATGAACCCGATCGATTGCGTCGAGGTCGCCGACAAGAACCGTGACCTGATCGTCGGCATCAAGGTCCGCGTCGGCCTGCATGCGTCGGGCACCTCCGGCACCGTGCCGCTCAACATCGCGCTGCAGGTCGCCAACGAGGTCGGCATGCCGTTGATGTGCCATATCGACCATCCGCCGCCGTCCTACGAGGAAGTCATCGGCATGCTGCGGCCCGGCGACGTGCTGACCCACGCCTTCCGCCCCTTCCCGAACGCACCCTCGACCGCGCAGGGCACGGTGAAGCCCGAAGTGCTCGCCGCCCGCAAGCGCGGCGTCATCTTCGATATCGGCCATGGCAAGGGCTCGTTCTCGTTCAAGACCACGCGTGCCATGCTCGCCAACGGCTTCGAGCCGGACGTGATCTCCTCCGACGTGCACAAGCTCTGCATCGACGGCCCCGCCTATGACCAGGTCACCACCATGTCGAAGTTCCTCTGCATGGGCATGAGCCTGAACAATGTGATTGCCGCTTCGACGGTGAACGCCGCCACGGCGCTGAAGCGGATGGAATACGGCTCGCTCAAGGTCGGCTCGCTCGGCGATGCGACCGTGCTGACCGTCAAGGAAGGCAAGTTCGACTATGTCGACGTCGTCGGCGAGCACTTGATCGGCGATCGCAAGATCGTCTCCGAGGGCGTGGTGCTGAAGGGCGCTTGGTGGCACCCCAAGCGCAGCAACAAGTTCAGGAAGGTCGAGGCGTAAGGCGACCTACCCCCTCTCCCCTTGCGGGAGAGGGTTGGGGTGAGGGGTCATGCGACGCTGCCGGCCTCGGCGCCTTTGAAACGCAAACCGGAAGGGGCGGCGCGACCCCTCATCCGGCCCTTCGGGCCACCTTCTCCCGCAAGGGGAGAAGGGGAGCGCCGCCGGCGAGAGCTGACTCGATGACGGACAGCAATTGGCGCCCTATGACCGCCGCCGACCTGCCGGCCGTGATGGCGGTCGCGGCTGTGGTGCACCCGGACTATCCGGAAGGCGAAGCGGTCTTCGCCGAGCGGCTCGCGCTCCATCCGGCCGGCTGTCTCGCGCTGTCGGGCGGGGAGGGGCTTGGCGGCTATGTGCTGAGCCATCCCTGGCGGCTCGGTCAGGTGCCGGCGCTCGACAGCCTGCTCGGCGTGCTGCCCGATGATGCCGATGCCTATTACATCCATGACCTAGCTTTGCTGCCGAGCGCTCGCGGCGGTGGCGCAGCTTCCGATTGCGTCAACAGGCTGGCCACGCATGCCAGCACTTCCGGCTTCGCCCGGATGGCTCTGGTGGCCGTCGGCAACTCGGCCGGCTTCTGGCGTCGCCAGGGCTTTCGCGAGGCGCATGACGAAGCCCTTGCCCGCAAGCTTGCGAGCTATGACAGTGCGGCCCGCTATATGATCCGCGACTTGAAAGACGATGGGAGAAACGCATGAGTGCCGATGACAAGCTCAAGGAGCTGGGCCTGACCTTGCCGGACGTGCCGACCCCGGTTGCGACCTATGTCAGCTTCAAGCGCGTCGGCGACTTCATCTATCTCTCCGGCCAGGGCCCCAAGCGCGCCGACGGCACCTATCCGACCGGCAAGGTCGGCGCCGACGTCTCGATCGAGGAAGCCTATGAGCATGCCAAGCAGACTGGCCTCGGCCTGCTCGCGGCGATGAAGAAGGCAGCCGGCTCGCTCGACAAGATCGAGGTGGTGAAGCTGCTCGGCATGGTCAACGCCGCCCCCGATTTCGCCCAGCATCCCAAGGTCATCAATGGCTGCTCGGACCTGTTCGTCGCCGTGCTCGGCGAGAACGGCCGCCATGCCCGCTCGGCCGTCGGCATGGGCTCGCTGCCCAACAACATGACGGTCGAGATCGAAGTCATCGTGCGGGTGCTGCCGTGACGACCGCGCTCGCAGACGAGATCGCCCGCGTCTATGGCACGCCGGCAGTCGTCATCGACCTCGACAAGGTCGAGGCCAATATCGCCCGGCTCCAGGCCGCCTGCGACGCCGCCGGCGTCGCCAACCGCCCGCACATCAAGACGCACAAATCGCCCGAACTGGCGCGGCTCCAGGTTGCGGCCGGCGCCCGCGGCATCACCTGCCAGAAGCTCGGCGAGGCAGAGGTCATGGCCGATGGCGGCATCGACGACATCCTGATCAGCTACAACATCCTGGGCGAAGAGAAGCTCGGACGTCTCGGCGCGCTCCAGCGTCGCGTCCGCATGATCGTCGCCGCCGACAATCCCGTCACCATCGCCGGCCTGCCGAAGGCGGCTGAGATCGCCGGGCGCAATCTCGAGGTCGTGGTCGAGTGCGACACCGGCCGCAAGCGCGCCGGCGTCGAGACGCCGCGCGAGGCGGTCGAGCTCGCCAGGCAGATCGCCGCCTCCAAGGGCCTGACCTTCGCCGGCTTCCTGATGTACCCGCCGGAGACCGGCTGGCCGGCGACGCAGGACTTCCTCGACACCGCCAATGCCGGCCTGCGCGAGGCCGGTCTCGAAGCCGGCATCGTCTCGACCGGCGGCTCGCCCAACATCCCCAATATCGGCAAGCTCAAGGGCTCGACCGAGCATCGCTCCGGCACCTCGATCTTCAACGACCGCATGCAGATCGCGGCCGGAGTCGCGGAGCTGGAGGATTGTGCGCTGACGGTCTATGCGACCGTGGTCAGCCGGGCCGGGCCGGAGCGTGGCATCCTCGATTCAGGCTCGAAGACGCTGACCAGCGACAAGGGCAATCTCGACGGGCACGGCTACATCCTCGAATACCCCTTGGCCCGGATTGCACAATTCGCCGAGGAGCACGGCTTCCTCGATCTGTCGGGCAGCAATGAGCGGCCCAATGTCGGCGAGGTCGTGCGGGTGGTCCCGAACCATGTCTGCGTCGTCGTCAACATGGTCGACCGGCTGGTGACCGTGCGCGGCGACAAGCTTATCGGCGAACTGCCGGTGGCGGCGCGCGGCAAGCTGACCTGATCGGCTTTCGCTCCCGAACCAATCGTCATGCTCGCCCCTGTGGCGAGCATCCACGTCTTCACCACAGTCCTGCCCGTAGAAGGACGTGGATGGTCGGGGCAAGCCCGACCATGACGGGGTAGGGTGCTTTTAGTTCTTCCCGCGTTCTTCCAGGAACGCGACCAGGTCCCGCCTGACCAGCTCGATATGGTCGACGAGCAGGCGCGAGGCTTCCTTCATAGCGCCGACGCGGCAGAGCCGGATCAGCTCGTTGTGCTCGGTCTGCGCCCGTTCGATCGAGGAATTGCGCTGCAATTGCAGCCGCGTATAGCGGTCGCTGGTCTGCAATAGCCCACCCACGATCGCGAGCGTCCGCGGCTGCGTCGCGCGGGCATAGAGCGCCATGTGGAAATCGGCGTTAAGCAGCCCCCAGCGGCTGACGTCACCAGCCGTCATCGCCTCTTCGAACGCGGCCTCCATCCCAGCGACGGCGGCGAAATCCTCCGCCGTCAACGCCGGCACCGAACTCGCCAGCAAGCGCGGTTCCAGCAGCTTCCGCAACTCGAAGACGTCGTTGATCTCGTCCAGCGACAACCCCGAGACGATCGCGCCCTTGTGCGGCACGATGCGGACGAATCCCTCCGCCTCCAGCTGGAACAGCGCCTCGCGCACCGGGATGCGGCTGACTTCATAGGCCTGCGCCAGCGCGTCCTGCCGCAATTGCGAGCCGGCCGGGTAGCTGCCGTCGAGGATCTCCTGACGGAGCCGATCGACGATCGCCGAAGACAGGGTGCGGTGCTTGAGGGGAGGGGACATCGGCTGCACCGTAGTGGATAGCGTCGCGGAAAACCATTGACACGTAGATTTTATACAATCTACAAGATGGCCAGGGGAAGGCAAGCATGAACAATGAAGCTGTCGCGGCGCATAGCCGCTCCAGGGCTGTGCCGGAGGCGGTCGTCGCTTTGTCCGGAGGCCTGCTCCGGTTGGAGCACCGCGCCATCCAGGGGCTGATGTTCCTGCTCTCGGCGCTGATCCTGCTCAACGTGATCACGCGCTATACCGGCTATCCGATCTACTGGATCGACGAATCCGCTGTCTACAGCGTGGTCTGGCTCACCTTCATCGGCGCTTCCGCGATGACGCGCATGCGGCTCGATTTCGCGGTGACCATGCTGACCGAGCGCTTCTCGGAGCGAGGCGCCGCGATCTTCCGGGTGATCGCGACTCTCGGCGTCGTCCTGTTCGGTATCGCGCTCGGCGTGATGTGCTGGCTCTGGCTCGATCCGGTCGGCATCATCAAGGCCGGCTTCGACGCCAAGGAGTATGCCGGCCAGTCGTTCAACTTCATCTACACCGAGCGCACCCAGACGCTGAACTGGCCGACCTGGGTGATCTATCTGATCATGCCGGTCTTCGCGCTCTCGATGACGCTGCATGCGCTGGCCAACCTGTTCGAGGATCTCGGCCTCGTCGCCAAGCAGGAGCTGCCGGGCTTCGCCGCCAATGCCGACGGGGTGGTGAACTGATGGCACTCACGATTGGAGCCTTCTTCGGCATCATGCTGGCCGGCGTGCCGATCGCGCTGTGCCTGTGCCTCGGTGCCCTCATCTACATGGCAGCGACCGGCAATATGCAGCTGCTGCCGAACTACCCGCTGCAGATGTTCGGTGGCGTCGACAGCTACGGGCTGATCGCCATCCCGCTCTTCATCCTGATCGGCGAGATCATGAATGGCGGCGGCATCACCCGCCGCATCGTCGACCTCGCCATGGCCTTCGTCGGCTCGCTCAAGGGCGGGCTGGCCTATGTCAACATCCTCGCCAACATGTTCGTCGCCTCGATCCTGGGCTCGGCGACGGCCCAGGTCGCGATCATGGCGCAGGTCATGGTCCCCGAGATGGAGCGCAAGGGCTACGACAAGGATTTCGCCGCCGGCCTCACCGCCTATGGCGGCATGCTCGGCCCGATCATTCCGCCCTCGGTGATGTTCGTCGTCTATGCCGTGCTGGCCCAGGTCTCGGTCAGCGACATGCTGATGTCCGGCATCGTGCCGGGCGTGCTCCTGACGGTCCTGTTCTTCCTGATCATCGCCGGCATGGGCTTCGTCTACAATTACCCGGCCGGCGACAAGCTGACCCTGCGCGAGCGCGGCAAGATCGTGCTCGGCTCGGCTCCGACCCTGCTGATCCCGATCGTCATCGTCGGCTCGATCCTCGGCGGCTTCGCCAACGCGACGGAAGCCGCTGCAGTCGGCTCGGTCGCGGCGCTGCTGATCGGCCGCTACTGGACGAAACAGCTCAGCTTCGGCCAGCTGCCGCAGATGATGCTGCGCGCCGGCGTCTATTCGGCGATCGTGCTCTTCCTCGTCGCCGCAGCAGCCGTGTTCTCCTGGGTGCTGGTCTACGGCAAGGTCCCGCAGAGCGTCGCCGCCTCGATCCAGGCGATCGCCAAGGATCCGGTGACCTTCATGCTGCTGGTCAACGTCATCCTGCTGGTGATCGGCACGGTGATCGACGGCATCCCCGGCCTGATCATGACGGTGCCGATCCTGCTGCCGATCGCGACCGAGGTCTATGCCATCGATCCCCGGCATTTCGGCGTCGTCGTGGTGATCAACCTCGTGCTCGGCCTGCTCTCGCCGCCGGTCGGCCTGTGCTTCTTCGTCGCCGCCGCAGTAACGGGCGCCAAGCCCGGCAAGATGTTCCTGGTGACGCTGCCCTTCTTCATCATCTCCTGCGTCCTCCTGGTCCTGCTCTCGATCTACCCATGGCTGTCGCTGGCCCTGGTGAAGTGAACCCGTCTACCAACCAATAAGGGGAGTACCGTCATGACCATTTCACGCCGTCACCTGATCGCCGCCGCCGCGACCCTGCCGATCGCCAAGCCCGCGCTGCTGCTCGCCCAGAGCAAGGATCTGCGCCTGGGCATCTTGACCCCGAACGGCCACCCCTGGAACGTCGCGGCTGTGAAGGTCGGCGAGCGCCTGAAGGCCGAGACCAATGGGCGACTCAACCTGACGGTCTTCCACTCCGGCCAGCTCGGCAACGAGGCGGCGATGCTGCAGCAGATGCAGTCCGGCGCGCTCGACATGGGTTGGATCATGGCCGCCGAGCTCGGCTCGCGCGTGCCCGCGATCGGAGCGATCACCGCGCCCTACATCGTCGACTCCACCGCCAAGATCGCCAAGCTGGTGCGCGACCCCGTCGCGATGAAGCTGTTCGAGGTGCTGCCGCGTGAGACTGGCTGCGTCGGCATGGCCTGGGGCATCACCGGCATGCGCGCGGTCTTCGCCGCCAAGGAGATCGACGGCGTTGCCGGCATCAAGGGCATGAAGCTGCGCATCAACCCGACGCCGGTCTATCGCGACTTCTATCAGCTGCTCGGCGCCGCCCCGACCCCGATCCCGACCCCGCAGGTCTTCGACGCCATGACCAACGGCCAGGTCGACGGTCTCGAGGCCGATCTCGAATTCTCCTGGAACCAGCGCTTCGACAAGGTCTCGAAGACCATCCTGCAGATGAACGCGATCTTCATGCCGGTGATTGCGCTCGCCTCGGGCCGCGTCTGGCAGGGCATGCCGGCGGCCGACCGCGAGCTGATCCAGAAGACGGTCCGCGCCGCGCTCGACGAGCAGATCGACGCGCTTGCCGTCAACGAGCCCAAGCTGGTCGAGCAGTTCAAGGCGGCCGGCGCCAACTTCAAACTCGCCAATCCCAAGGATGCCGAAGCGGTCGTCGCCGAGTTCGACAAGATCTGGCTGCCGAAGGCGCCGGTGCTCGCCGATCTGCGCAAGGCCGGCAAGTCGATCACCGCCTGATATTCAGGCTATCATCACGGCTGCGAGCGCTCCGCTCGCAGCCGCATCCCTCCCGCCAGCGGACTCCTGCCATGACCAAGAACATCTTCAGCGGTACCATTCCCGCCCTGATGAGCCCCTGCACCGCCTCGGGCGATGTCGACTACGCCGAGCTGGTGCGCACCGGCCGCCACCTGATCGACGCGGGCATGTCTGCGGTGGTCTATTGCGGCTCGATGGGCGACTGGCCGCTGCTCACCGATGAGCAGCGCATGGAGGGCGTCGAGGCGCTGGTGAAGGGCGGCATTCCGCTGATCGTCGGCACCGGTGCGCAGAACCCCAAGCGTGCCGCCGCACTCGCCGCCCATGCCAAGAAGGCCGGCGCGCAGGGCCTGATGGTCATCCCGCGCGTACTCTCGCGTGGTTCCTCGCTGCAAGCCCAGCGCGCCCACTTTGAAGGCATCCTGGAAGCGGCGGTCGATCTGCCGTCGGTGATCTACAACAGCCCCTATTACGGCTACGAGACCAAGGCCGACCTGTTCTTCGCGCTGAACAAGCAGTTCCCGCATCTGGTCGGCTTCAAGGAGTTCGGTGGCGGCGCGGCGCTGACCTATGCGGCCGAGCACATCACCAACCGCGATCCCAAGCTCACCCTGATGGTCGGCGTCGACACGCAGGTCACGCACGGCTTCATCCGCTGCGGCGCCAAGGGCGCGATCACCGGCATCGGCAATGCCCTGCCCAAGGAAGTGCTGCACCTCGTCGCGCTGTCCGAGAAGGCTGCTGCCGGCGATCCGCAGGCCGAGCGCGATGCGCTCGAGCTGGAGCGGGCGCTCTATGTGCTGTCGTCCTTCGACGAGGGCGTCGACCTCGTGCTCTACTACAAGCACCTGATGGTGCTGGAAGGCCACAAGGCCTACGAGCGCCACTTCAACGACACCGACAGGCTCTCCGACGCCCAGCGCAACTATGTCGAGACCGAGTGGCGCCGCTTCAAGAGCTGGTACGCCAAGTGGGCGGCCGAGGGCCGCGCAGCCAAGGCGGCGTGATCAAGGTCGTCATTCTCGGGCGGAGCGGAGCGCAGACCCGAGAATCTCCTGACGAGGAGGCGCTGGCCTGCGCTCCTCCGGCCTGAGATGCTCGGGTCAAGCCCGAGCATGACGATCGGCTCAGCCGATCGTCACTCCGGATGCCGCGCATTCCACGCCGCAGCATACTCCGCACAGAGCCGGTCGAGCTCGGCCCGGTCGGTGACGCCGGCTGGCCGCGCCCGCGAGGGCGAGGCCTGCTGGAACGGCACATAGCGCTGATGCGCCACCCGCCAGATCCGGCGCAGTTCGGCGAGCGGATCGGCGTGATCGTCGACCCTGATGTCGAAGCTCGGCACCGGCTCGCTCGCCCAGATCCGGATCGCGCAGGATTGCCGGCCGCGCTTGTCGCCACCGGCTTTTTCGCCGGCTTCGAGCGCCACCAGCAGCCGCTCGTCGAAATCGAGCCCCGAATTCTCGACATAGGCCTTCAGCGTCTCTTGGACGACCTCCGGTCCGGCCAGCATATTGCCGGCGACCGAGACCTGCGGCCCGTTCACCGCCCCGCACCAGTCGATGCAGGCATTGCCGGTATAGGAGGCGGTGCGGCCATCACGGTCGATCAGATGGATTTGCCGATGCGCGCGGCCTTCATCGGCCGCGGTCAGGTTGGCGATGATCTCGACCGAGGAGCGCCCCTCCTGCAGCAGTCTCAGGCCGTCGACGCCGTAGAGCGGGTTGACGAAGGCCTGAGTCGCGATCGCGCCGACGCGGCCGCAGCCATAGGGCACACGCGAACCGACGGCGAAGGCGCAGGTCGAGACGGCGACGCCATAGGCGCCGGTCGCGGCATCGCGAGCGACGATGGACCAGGTCATGGGCGATTCCTCAGCGGCCGGCGGCGTAGGCCTGCATCAGACGCGGCGTCGCCGCGGCGCGCAAGAGGCCGTTGGCGCTCTTTTCGGCTGCGGTCAGTCGCCCGACGGTCCAGGCCGGAGCCGGCTCGAGCTTGTGGCCGCGCCGCACCAGATCGGCGAGCACCGCCTCGCCAACGCTCTCCTCGACCGCGAGGTGGCCGGGCCGCGCCTCGCGCGGATAGAAGGTCGAGGGGAAATGCTGGGTGTGGAACAGCGGCAGGTCGATCGCCTCCTGCAGATTGAGCCCGTGATGCACGCGGCGCAGGAACATGCCGAGCTGCCATTGCTCCTGCTGGTCGCCGCCCGGCGTGCCGAAGGCGAGGCGCGGCTCTCCGTTCTCGAAGGCGATGGTCGGCGTCAGTGTCGTGCGCGGGCGCTTGCCGGGCGCGAGCGAGGAGGGCAGGCCCTCTTCGAGGAAGAAGGCCTGGGCGCGCGAGTTCAGCGGGAAGCCGAGCTCCGGGATCACCGGCGAGGATTGCAGCCAGCCACCCGAAGGCGTCGCCGCGACCATGTTGCCCCAGCGGTCGATCACGTCGATATGGACGGTGTCGCCGCGCTGCGAGGAGGCGACCATGGAGGCCAAAGTCGGCTCGCCGACGGTCGCGCCGCCCTTCACATCATGCTGGCCGGCGATCCGGATATTGGCGAGCGCCTGCGCGACTTGGCGTTCGAATCCCGAGACCGCACCAGGACGGATCTCCAACGAAGCCTCGTTGCCGATCAGCGCACGCCGGCCGCGGGCATAGTCCTCCGACAGCAACGTCGCCAGCGGTACCTTCACGAAGTCAGGGTCGCCGTAATAGGCCTCGCGATCGGCGAAGGCGAGCTTCATCGCCTCGGCGACATGGTGGATGAACTCGGGGCTGGCCGGGCCCATGCTGGCGAGATCGACGCCTTCGAGGATCTTCAGCGTCTGCAGGAACACCGGGCCCTGGCCCCACGGGCCGATCTTGAACACCTCCCAGTCATGGTAGGTCACGCTCGCCGGCGCCTCGTAATGCGGCGTCCAGCCGGCCATGTCCTGCGCCGTGAGCAGGCCCTTGTGCCGGCGGCCGGTCGAATCCATCGGCGCTTCGGTTCGGCAGAAGGCATCCATCGCCTCGGCGACGAAGCCCTTGTACCAGGCGTCATAGGCGGCCTGGATCTGCTTTTGCCGGTCGCCGCCGGCAGCCTCAGCCTCGGCGAGGATGCGCTTGTAGGTGTTGGCCGCCGCCGGATTGCGGAAGAGCTCGCGCGCCTTAGGGGCATTGCCGCCGGGCAGATAGACGGCGCCGGAGGTCGGCCATTCCCCGGTGAACAGGTCGCTCAGCCCCGCGATCGTGTCCGAGACCCGCGGCAGCATCGGGTGGCCGTTCTCGAAATAGCCGATCGCCGGCTCCAGCACCTCGCGCAAGGGCAGGCGGCCATGGTCGCGCAGCATCGTCATCCAGCCGCCGAAGGCGCCGGGGATCACGGTCGAGAGCAGGCCGTCGCCGGGGATGATGTCGATGCCGAGATCCTTATAGGCCTTGATCGTCGCAGCCGCCGGCGCCGGCCCCTGGGCGCAGAGCACTTCGACCTTCCTGGTCTCCGCCGAATAGAACACCGCCGGCATGTCGCCGGCCGGGCCGACCAGATGCGGCTCGACCACCTGCAGCACGAAGGCGGCGGCGGCACAGGCATCGAAGGCGTTGCCGCCCTTCTCCAGCATCGCCATGCCCGACGCGGTCGCGAGCCAGTGCGTCGAGGTGACGACGCCGAAGGTGCCGAGGATCTCGGGGCGGGTGGTGAACATGAGTTGGTTCCCTAGGTAGGCAGATCAGGATTCTTTGGGATCGAGCGCGTCGCGCAGGCCGTCGCCGAGCAGGTTGAAGCCCAGGACCGCTAGGAAGATGGCGATGCCGGGCGCCACCGACATCCACGGCGCCTGCTCCATGAAATTCTTGGCGACGTTGAGCATCTGTCCCCAGGACGGCGAGGGCGGCTGCTGGCCGAGGCCGAGGAAGGAGAGGGCGGCTTCGAGGATGATCGCCTGCGCCATGAACAGGGTCGCCTGCACGATGATCGGCGAGAGCGTGTTGGGCAGGACGTGGATCAGCATCAAGCGCAGGTCGCGCGCGCCAACCGCGCGGGCGCCTTCGACAAAGTCCTCGGCCTTGACCGTCATCACCTGGCCGCGGACCAGCCGGATGAAAATCGGCACCGCCGAGAGGCCGATCGCAATCATTGCATTGGTCAGCGACGGGCCAAGGATCGCGGCGAAGGCGATGGCGAGGATCAGGAACGGGCAGGCGAGCAGCGCCTCGGTGACGCGCGAGATCACGATGTCGATCCAGCCGCCGTACCAGCCGGCGGCGAGGCCGAAGGGAATGCCGATCGCCAGCGCGATCGCGACCGAGACGATGCCGGCGAGCAGCGAGGTCTGTGCGCCATAGAACAGTCGCGAGACCTGGTCGCGGCCGAGCTCGTCTGTGCCGAACCAGTAGAGCTCCGAGGGCGGCTTGCGGATGGCGAGGAAGTTCGATTTCAGCGGGTCGGCCAGCGGCAGGATCGGCGCCAGGATCGCCATCAGCACGAAGGTGAGGACGAGCGCGCCGCCGATCAGCGCCGAGCGGTTGCGGATCAGCCGGCGCAGCACGCCCGGGCGCGTCTGCAAGGGGCCGGCGGCGCCGGTCTCGGTCACGGCGCTCATCAGGCGTTCCTCAGGCGCGGATTGGCGAGGATGTAGAGGATGTCGGCGAGCAGGTTCATCAGGATGAAGCCGAGCGCGGTGCACAAAACCACGCCCTGGACGACGCCATAGTCGCGATTGAAGACGGCATCGACGATTAGCTTGCCGAAGCCAGGGATGGTGAAGACCTGCTCGGTCAGCACCGCGCCGGCGAGCAATTCACCGAACAGCAGCGTCGACAGGGTGATGATCGGGATCAGCGCATTGCGTAGCGCGTGGCGGTTGACGACGGTCTGCTCGTCGAGCCCCTTGGCGCGGGCGGTGCGGACATAGTCGGAGCGCAGCACTTCCAGCATGGCCGAGCGGGTATGACGCATGATGAAGGCCGAAAGCCCGCCGCCGAGCACGAAGGCCGGCATGATCAATCGTTCGATCGCCGCCTTGGGGTCGACGAAGATCGACTCGAAGCCCGAGGCCGGCAGCCATTTCAGCTCCACGGCGACGACGAGGATCAGCATGATGCCGAGCCAGAAATTCGGGATCGACAGGCCCGACAGCGCCAGCGCGCTCGCGGAATAATCGACGATCGTGCCCTTGCGCCGTGCCGCAATGATGCCCGCCGGCAGCCCGATGATCAGCGCGATGATGATCGAGGCGGTGGCGAGCTGGATGGTGACCGGCAGCTTCTGCAGGATAAGGGTCAGCACCGGCTCGCCGGTGCGCAGCGAGCGGCCGAAATCGCCCTGGATGACCTGGCCGAGCCAGGCGAAGAACTGCACGACGATCGGATCGTCCATCCGGTAGATCTGGCGCAGGCGGGCGATCACCTCGGGATCGCGCTCCTCGCCGGCGATGACCAGGAACGGATCGCCCGGCAGCGCTCTTTGCAGGGCGAAGACGAACAGCGACACCAGGAATAGTGTCGGGATCGCGATCAGGACGCGGCGACCGATCAGCGCGAACATAATTCTGGCCGGCTCGATTCCCCTCGCCCTTGCGGGGAGGGGCTAAGGGTTGGGGGCGCAACGCACGGACCGGGCACGGGCAGGATAGGCGAGCCGAGGAATGTAGGCGCCTGCTGCCTACCGGCGCTCACCAGGCGGGACGCCCCCCATCCCTCTCCCTTCCCCGCAAGGGGGAAGGGAAGTGCCTCGAGCGTCAGCCGTATCGACGTCACGAGCGCTTCAGTCCCGAGAGCCGGATCATCCCGTCGGGATTGATCACGAAGCCCTGGAGATTGGAGCGCAGCGCGAAGAAGACCGTCTGGTTGTAGAGATAGACGATCGGCAGCTCGTCCTGGAGGATCTTCTGGGCGGCGTCGTAGCGCTTCTTGCGCTCGGCGACGTCGTAGATCGTACGGGCTTCGTCGAGCAGCTTGTCGACTTCGGCGTTGGAATAGCGCCCATCGTTCTGATTGCCCTTGGTCGTGACGAACTGGTGGATATTGCCGTCGGGGTCGATGCGGCCGGACCAGCCGATCCGGCTCATCTGGAACTTGCCCTGCTGCTGGTCGCGCAGCTGGCTGGCGAACTCGGTCGAGCGGATCTGGATGTCGATGCCGGCTTCCTGCGCCATCGCCTGGAGCACCTGGCCGAGCTGGGCGTCGACCGGGTTGTTGGTGACGAAGAGCTCGACGCTGACCTTGGCGACACCGGCTTCCTTGAGCAGCGCCTTGGCCTTGGCGACGTCGCGCGCCGGCACGGGCAATGCGGCGGAAAGATACTGGTTGCCGGGATTGAAGGGCTGATTCATCGGCTCGTAGAGCCCTTCGAACACCACCTGGCTCAGCACCTTGCGGTCGATGGCGAGAGACAGGGCCTGTCGCACCCGCTTGTCCTTGCCCATCGGCTGGTTGGCGGCGTCGGTATGGCCCGTGTTGATGGTGATGCCCTGATAGCCGAGATTCGCGGTGCTCTGGACCTTCAAGCTCTTGTCGCCCTGCGCCGATTTCACATCGGTTGGCGCCAGGCGCTCCAGCATGTCGAGCTCGCCGGCGCGCAGGTTGGCAAGGCGGACGGTGGTGTCGGGAATGGCGCGGTAGACGATACGGTCGAACTGGTACTTGTCGGCTTCCCAGTGCCCCTTGAACTTGTCGAGCACGATGCGGTCGTTCTGGACGCGCTCGACGAACTGGTAGGGGCCGGAGCAGATCGGCTTGGCCGTGATGTCGGGCCCGAGGCTCTTCGGCGACAGCATCATGCCGGCGCGGTCGGTGAGCTGGGCGAGCAGCGTGGCGTCAGGGCGCTTCAGCTTGAAGACCAGCGTCGCAGCATCGGGCGCGCTGACGCTCTCGACCGAGGCGAGCTCGGATTTGCGCAGCGAATCCGGCAGGGTCATCGCCCGTTCGATATTGGCCTTGGCCGCCTCGGCGTTGAAGCTCTCGCCGTCATGGAACTTGGCGTCGGTGCGCAGCTTCATGGTCAGCGTCAGGCCGTCGGCCGAGAACGACCACTCGGTCGCGAGCCGCGGGATGATCTTCAGCTCCGGATCGATATCGACGAGCCGGTCGCATAGCCCCATGAAGACGATGCGGCCGACGAAAGTGCGGGCCTTGTGCGGATCGAGCATATCCGGATCTTCCTGGAGACCGATCCGCAAGGTCGATGGCGATTGGGCGTGGGCTGGAAGTGCGGCGAGGCCGAGCAGGGCCGCCGATGCCAGCAGAACGATATGTTTCATGGCTGTTCCCCTCATTGTTGTTTTGCTTTGATGTCCGCCCGGCCGGTGCCCCCTCGCTCTTCGGCGATTCCGGGAACTCCGCGGGTCATTCTCACTTGGTCCCATTCGGGACCAAGTTGGCGCATTTCGAGGTGATCGTCGATAGGTTCGTCTTGCCCCTGTCGAGCGTTGCGCGAACATTCCACGCCAAGGCGATTGGTGCAATGGATACAGTATGACGAATGCCAGCTGCCGGCACCTGCATGGCGGCAGGGCGGCCAAGGCCTGTCGCCGCTCGCACTAATTCTGGTATGCAAGATTTCGACTGCCCGCTCGAAAATGCGTGACGGCGCAGCGCAGGAAAGGACTGACGATGCTGCTGGGTGTGATTGCCGACGACATGACGGGCGCGACCGACGTTGCCCTGATGCTGAACCGCGCCGGGATGCGCACGGTCCAGGTCATCGGCGCGCCCGCTGCCGGGGCCATGCTGCCCGAGGCCGATGCCGTCGTCGTCGCGCTGAAATCGCGCACCAATCCCGTCGCTGAGGCCGTGGCGGATTCGCTCGCCGCCTGCGAGGCACTGCTCGCGGCCGGTGCCAGGCAGATCCTGTTCAAATACTGCTCGACCTTCGATTCGACCGCCAAGGGCAATATCGGCCCGGTCGCCGATGCGCTGATGCAGCGTCTCAACGCTCACCAGGCGATCGTCTGCCCGGCCTTCCCCGCCAATGGCCGCTCGATCTTCCAGGGCTATCTCTTCGTCGGCGAGGTGCCGCTGCATGAGAGCTCGATGAAAGACCACCCGTTGACGCCGATGCGGGACTCCAATCTCATGCGATTGATGGGTGCGCAGACCGCGCACAAGGTCGGGCTCGCCTCCTATGCGGCCGTCAACCAGGGCGCTGCCGCCGTGCGCAAGCGCCTGGCCGATCTGGCGGCTGACGGCGTGCGCTATGTCGTCACCGATGCGCTCGACAATGGCCACCTGATGGTGCTTGGCGAGGCCATCTCCGATCATGTCCTGCTCACCGGCGGTTCCGGCATCGCCATGGGCCTGCCCGAGAATTTCCGCAAGGCAGGGCTGCTGCCCTGGCGCGAGGCCGCGACGCATCTCTCGGCGCCCGCCGGCCGCGCCGGCATCATCTCCGGCAGCTGCTCGACGGCGACGCGCGGCCAGATCAAGGCGGCGCTGGCGGCCGGCGTCCCGGCGCTGAAGGTCGATCCTCTCGCTCTGGCCGGCGGCAAGCAGACCGCGAAGGAGCTGGCGGATTGGGCGCTGGCACAGCCGGCCGACAAGCCTTTCATCGTCTATTCCAGCGACGATCCGGCCGAAGTCGCCGCTGTGCAGGACAAGCTCGGCCGCGATAAGGCCGGCGAGATCGTCGAGCATGCCTTCGCCGAGCTGGCGCGCCTGCTCAACGCTGGCGGTGTGACCCGCCTGCTTGTCGCCGGCGGCGAGACCTCCGGCGCGGTGGTGCAGGGCCTCGCCATCCGCACGCTGGAGATTGGCCCGGAGATCGATCCCGGCGTGCCCTGGACCCGCGTCGTCGACGGGCCGGAGATGGTGGTGGCGTTGAAGTCCGGGAACTTCGGCGCGCCCGATTTCTTCCTCAAGGCCTGGGGCTTGCTGACGTAGTGCGATCGTGTCGCGGCGTGTCGCGTTTGCACTGCGGCAAACTCGTATAGGATGGGCGGTGCAAGCGAGGCTTTGGGGGTGCAGATGGCGTTTCTTGGCGATCTCCTGACCAGCGTCGCCGATCGTGGCCGGGCGCTGATCAATTTCGAGCGTTTCGCCTCGAACCGCCGGCGGCCGCTCGACAAGCTCTGCGAGGACCTGCTCTCCGGGCGCGGCGAAGCCTCGGGCATGGCACTGGCGCAAGCCGTGCTCGACGATTGGCAGCGGCTCGACGAGGTCGGCCGGCTTGCCTTCTTCCAGTTGTTGCTGGAGCGCTTCGGCCCCGATCAGGAGCGGCTCGACGCGGCGCTGGAGCGCTATCGCGACAATCCCGACGCCGAGGCGGTCGGCCAGCTCCATCTCGCCTCAGAGCCGCGCCGGCAGGAGCTGTTCCGCCGGCTCAACCTCGCGCCGGGCGGCACGCATGTGCTGGTGCGCATGCGCGAAAGCCTGTTCGAGGCGATGAAGCAGGAGCCCGATCTCAAGGCGGTCGACGCCGATTTCCGACACCTCTTCGGCTCCTGGTTCAATCGCGGCTTCCTGGTGCTGCGCCGCATCGACTGGACCACCCCGGCCAATGTGCTGGAGAAGATCATCCGCTACGAGGCGGTCCACGCCATCAAGGATTGGGACGATCTGCGCCGCCGGTTGGAGCCGGCTGACCGGCGCTGCTTCGCTTTCTTCCATCCCCAGCTGATCGATGAGCCGTTGATCTTCGTCGAGGTGGCGCTGACCCGCGAGAGCCCGAGCCGCATCGTCGACGTGCTGAGCGAGGAGCGCGAGGTACTGCTGGCGTCGTCGGCGACGACGGCGGTGTTCTATTCGATCTCCAATTGCCAGGAGGGACTGCGTGGCATCTCCTTCGGCAACTTCCTGATCAAGCAGGTCGCCGAGGATCTGAAGCGGGAGCTGTCGGGGCTCGACGTCTTCATCACGCTCTCGCCGGTGCCGGGCTTCGCTCGCTGGCTCGGCCAGGAGCTGGCGGAACCGGCCAGGCTCGGCCTGACCAATGAGGAAGCGGCGCTGCTGATGCAGGTGCCGGGCGAGGTCGCTAGGCAGGACGAGGTCACGCGGGCCCGCCGCGACAAGCTGCTCGGCCAGATGACGGCGCAGTACATGCTGCGGGCGAGGACCTCTTCCGGACGCGTCATCGACCCGGTCGCCCGTTTCCATCTCGGCAATGGCGCGCGGCTGGAGCGCATCAATGTCGGCGGCAATCTCTCCGACCGGGGCCTGCGGGAGTCGCATGGCGTGATGGTCAATTACCGCTACGAGCTCGACGACATCGAGACCAATCACGAGGCCTTCGCCAGCCGCAATACGGTGGTCGCTTCCTCCTCGGTGAAGAAGCAGTTGCGGCCGGCCAACAACTGACCAAGAACAACGGAAACGCCTGAAAGGACCCGAAATCATGGGCAATCATCTGTTCGACCTGATCAAGGCCCGCATGCCGGCGCCAACCGCGCCCTTCGCGTTCCTCGATGACGGCCGGACCTATTCTTATGCTGACATGGTCGCGGTCTCCGCCCGCTTCGCCAATGCCCTGGTCACGCTCGGCGTGAAGCCGGGCGATCGCGTCGCCGTCCAGGTCGAGAAGAGCCTGGAGGCACTGATGCTCTATCTCGGCACGGTCCGTGCCGGCGCGATCTTCCTGCCGCTCAATACCGCCTATACCCCGGCCGAGATCGAATATTTCCTCGGCGATGCCGAGCCCGCGGTCTTCGTCTGCGACCCAGCCAAGGCCGATGCGCTGCAGCCCTTCGCGGAGAAGGCGGGCGCCAAGCTGGAGACGCTCGGCGTCGGCGCCGGCAGCCTGCTCGATAAGGCCAATGCCGCTGCGCCCGAGTTCGCCGATGTCGCCCGCGGACCCGACGATCTCGCCGCCATCCTCTACACCTCCGGCACGACCGGGCGCTCCAAGGGCGCCATGCTCAGCCATGACAATCTCGCCTCGAATGCGCTGGCGCTGGTCGATTACTGGCGTTTCGGCAAGGACGACGTGCTGCTGCACGCTTTGCCGATCTTCCACACCCACGGCCTTTTCGTCGCGACCAACACGATCCTGCTCGCCGGCGCGGCGATGATCCTGTTGCCGAAATTCGATCCCGAGCAGGTCTTCAAATACCTGCCCAAGGCGACCAGCATGATGGGCGTGCCGACCTTCTATGTCCGGCTCTTGCAGGACCAGCGCCTGTCGAAGGAGGCGGTGAAGCATATGCGCCTCTTCGTCTCCGGCTCGGCGCCGCTGCTGGCCGAGACGCATCGCGAATGGCGCGAGCGCACCGGCCACGCCATCCTCGAGCGCTACGGCATGACCGAGACCAACATGAACACCTCGAACCCCTATGACGGCGAGCGGGTGGCGGGCACGGTCGGCTTCCCGCTGCCGGGCGTCTCGGCTCGCGTCACCGATCCCGAGAGCGGCAAGGAGCTCGCCCGCGACGAGATCGGCATGATCGAGGTCAAGGGCCCCAATGTCTTCAAGGGCTATTGGCGCAATCCCGAGAAGACCAAGGCCGAGTTCCGGCCGGACGGCTTCTTCATCACCGGCGATCTCGGCAAGATCGACCCTGCCGGCTACGTCCACATCGTCGGGCGCGGCAAGGACCTGATCATCACCGGCGGCTACAATGTCTATCCCAAGGAGGTCGAGGCCGAGATCGACGAGATGCCGGGCGTGATCGAGAGCGCCGTGATCGGCTGCCCGCACCCGGATTTCGGCGAGGGCGTCACTGCGGTGGTGGTGGCCAAGGCCGGTGCGGACATCTCCGCCGCGGGCATCGCCAAGGCGCTGGAGCAGCGCCTCGCCAAGTTCAAGCAGCCCAAGCAGGTCTTCGTCGTCGCCGACCTGCCGCGCAACACCATGGGCAAGGTCCAGAAGAACCTGCTGCGCGAGCAATACAAGGACATCTACGCCAAGCAGCTCAAGGCGGGGGAATAGGGCCTCCTCCGTCATTGCGAGGAGCATCAGCGACGAAGCAATCCAGGAACGGCAGAGCGCTACGTCCCCTAGACTGCTTCGCTGCGCTCGCAATGACGAAGTGCGCGCCTCAGACGTGCACTGATGCCTTCAGCTCGATCGTCTCGCCATCGGCCGGGATCAAGAGCCGCTCGCGGCCGATGCCGCGGGCCTCGGCCGCCTCGCGCAGCGCCTGCCGGCTGACGCTGGCGTGGTCGAGTGCTTCCATATGGACGGCGACAATGGTCGCCTGCGGCGCCTGCTCGGCGAGGTCGAGCGTCTGCTGCGCATCCATCACGATCAGCGTGCCATCCCAGAGCGCACCGCAGGAATGGGTGACGATCACGTCGGGCTCGGACTTGGCCACGGCCTCCTGCAGCGGCGGGTAGAGCACGCTGTCGCCGCACCAATAGATCCAGGGCTCGCCCGGCGCTTCCAGCGTGAAGCCCATCACCGGCCCCATTACCTCGACGACCGGTCCGGTCCCATGCTGGGCCGGCTGCGGCTTCACCACGATCTGGCCGATGCGGACGAAATGGTCGAGCGGCTCGACATTGGTGAAGCCGGCTGCCCGGATCGCCTCCTCATTGCCGGGCTGGCAGATCAGCGGGATGTCCTTCGGAATGCGCGCCTTGGCGACCTCGTCGAAATGGTCGGCGTGCAGATGCGAGACGATGACATGGTCGACACCGGCGAGAATCTCCTCGATCGGCTCGGGCAGGTCGACCATCGGGTTCTGCGACTTGCCGGCGATCGAGCGGCGACTGAGTTTGTCGCCAAAATCCGGATCGATCAGCAGGGTCTTGCCGGCATAGCTCAGCTTGAGCAGGGCGTTGCGCAGGAGTTTGAGCTGCATGGCGGCTCCGCGGTGGGAGGGATCGGTTCGCCCGATCCTTCCCTCCCGGCGCCGCCGCGACCAGTTCGAATTTGTGAAGCAAACTGCATCGCGGCGTTAGGCTGTCCTCTCGCTCAGGCCGCGAACTGGCCGTAGGGCACGGTATTCCGGGCGGTCCTGAGCGCGCTCGCCCACCAGTGCAATTGTCCGAGCATAGTCGCCATCGCCCGCTCGGCCCGGTCGGCATCGCGCAGGCGGCCGGTCTCGTCGAACTGGTCCCAGGCATTGGCGAAGCAGACGCCGTCGCGGATCGTCGTGGCGTGCAGTTCGGCGAAGACGAGGCGCAATTGCTCGACGGCGCGCAGGCCACCCGAGACCCCGCCATAGGAGACGAAGGCGACCGGCTTGCCGCGCCATTGCGCGCCGGTGCCGTCGATCAATGCTTTCAGCGGGGCCGGGAAGCTGCGGTTGTATTCGGGCGTGACCACTATGAATGCGTCTGCGCGGCCGAGCCGTTCGGTCTGCTCGGTGAGATCGTGCGCGCCGGGATCTACACTCTCGACCGAGAAGGGGCCGTCGCCTTCGATCTGCGCGATCGTCCAGCCGGCAACCTTGGTGCACAGGCGCCCCTGGCGCGTGCTGCCATAGATCACGGCGACCTTGATCTGGGGGATGAGCGGACGATGCATGGGAAAGGCTCCGAGGGGCTGGCGATGCAGCGGAGCGACCTCTATAAGACCTCAAGTAAGGTTAAGGTCAAGCGTCATGAAGCACCCAGCCCGCAATCCCTTCGCCGACGATCTCAGCGTTGGCCAGGTCGCGAGCCGCAGCGGCATTGCCGTCTCGGCGCTGCATTTCTACGAGGCCGAGGGGCTGATCCGCAGCCGCCGTAATGCCGGCAACCAGCGACGCTATCCGCGCGAGGTGCTGCGTCGCGTCGCCATCATCAAGGTGGCCCAGCGCACCGGCATTCCTCTGAAGACGATCCGCGAGGCCTTCAAGGCGCTGCCGCAGGAGCGCACGCCGACAGCCGAGGACTGGAGCCGACTCTCCGCCGCCTGGAAGGAAGAGCTGGAGCACCGCATCGACCGCCTGACGCGCCTGCGCGATCATCTCACCGATTGCATCGGCTGCGGCTGCCTCTCGGTGAAGAGCTGCCCGCTGCACAATCCCTGGGACGAGCTCGGCAAGCAGGGCGCGGGGCCAAGGCTGCTCGATCCGGATTGACGCGCGTCAGCTCGCCTTATGCAGCTTCGCCAGCGGAAACCGCGCCACATCCGCCAGCAACTCGACGAAACCACTGGCCTGGAATTCCGCCGTCGCCTTGCCCTTCTCGGCGGTGGCGAGGCTGGCATCGCCCGCAGCGCCGGACGGATGAACATCCTGCGCCATCCAGGCGAAGGGATGCGCGCCGGTTGGCCGCAGCCATTTATAGCCCTCGTCGGTCATCTCGACCGTGCGTGGCACGAACCGGCCGGCCTGGCTCATGTCGACGAGGTCGGGTCGGAAATGCAGCATCAGCGAGGTCTCGATGTCGCCGGCATGGATGCCGTGTTTGGCGTCCATCTCGCCATAGAGCTCCGGCGGCAGGCCGAAATTGCTCCAGGAGGTCGAGATCGCGAGCATGCCGTGGCTGACACGCAACTCACGCGCCACCACCTTCATCGGGTCGACATTGCCGCCATGCGAGGTGACGAGCACGAGCTTGCGCAGGCCGGCGCGCTTGACGCTCTCGCCGATCTCGATCCAGCTGCGGATCGCGCTTTCCCAGGAGATCGTCAGCGTGCCCGGCGAATGCAGGTGCTCGTTCGACTTGCAGATCGCCTGGGTCGGCAGCACCAAGACGTCAAGCCCGGCCGCAACCTGCGGCATCGCCAGCGCCAGCATCGCGTTCATCACGGTGGTGTCGACCGACACAGGCAGATGCGGCCCGTGCTGCTCGATCGCGGCGAGCGGCAGCACGGCGATGGTCGCCTCGGGCGAGAGGGCGGCGAAGTCGGTGGTCTTCAGGTCGCCCCAGAAGCGTGCGGTCATCATCTTGAGATCTCGTCGGTCAGGCTGCGGGCCGGGCCCGCGATTCGCGCCTGCTGCCTCAAGGCGGCAGGATCACGCAGCATAGTGGCCGGAGATGACGAGGGAAGGGCCGGTGGCACGCGCATGCCATGCGGGCTGGAGCCTCGTCGGCAAAGCCTGTCTGTGCGAAAGCCGGCAGCGACGCATTTCCAGCGGCCTATCGGCCGTGGCATACAGGCTGCTTGCCGGCCGCGGATATCGTGCGACCCGGCGACAGGTTTGCGACATGATGGAGGGGGTTCGGCCATGACGATGAAGTATCGCCTCGACCGGCGCGCTGCGCTCGGCCTCATCGGTGGCTCGGCCGCCTCGGTGCTGATCCCGGTGCCGGGTGCGCGCGTCAACGCGCAGACCCTCGACAAGGTCAGCTACCAGACCAACTGGCGCGCCCAGACCGAGCATGGCGGCTTCTACCTCGCCGCCGCCAACGGCATCTACAAGAAGTACGGCCTCGACGTCGACATCCGGCCCGGTGGCCCGCAGCAGAACCCGACCCAGTTGCTGCTCGGCGGCCGCGTCGACATGATCATGGGCAATGCGCTGGAGGCGCTGAGCTTCGCGCAGGAGAACCTGCCCTTCCTCGTCATCGCCTCGATCTTCCAGAAGGATCCGCAGGTCCTGATCTCGCATCCCGGCCAGGGCAACGACACGCTCGCCGCTCTCAAGGACAAGCCGATCCTGATCGCGGCGCAGGCCCGCGTCGGCTTCTGGCCGTTCCTGAAGCTGAAATTCGGCTACCGCGACGAGCAGATCCGGCCCTACACCTTCAACATGGCGCCGTTCCTGGCCGACAAGAAGTTGACCCAGCAGGGCTTTTTGTCCTCCGAGCCCTTCGTCATCCGCAAGGCCGGCGTCGAGCCGGTGGTGCATCTCCTCGCCGATGCCGGCTTCGAGAACTACAACACGACCATCACGATCTCCCGCAAGATGGTGCAGGAGAAGAAGGAGGTCGTGCAGCGCTTCGTCGATGCGACGGCCGAAGGCTGGGCCGAATACATGAAGGGCGGACCCAACATCGCCGCCGCCAATGCCCGGATCCTGAAGGACAATCCCGACATGGATCAGGAGAAGATCGACTACGCCCTGAAGGTGATGAACGACAACGGCATCGTCGCCTCCGGCGATGCCAAGACGCTCGGCATCGGCGCCATGACCGATGCGCGCTGGGCGAGCTTCGCCAAGACGATGACCGAGGCCGGAGTCATCCCCGCCGGGGTCGACGTCAAGAAGGCTTACAGCCTGGAATTCATCAACAAGGGCGTCGGCAAGCCCTGAAGCACGTCATGCTTGGGCTCGTCCCGAGCATCTCTTGCCGGAGATTCTCGGGTCTGCGCTCCGCTCCGCCCGAGAATGACGGCCTTTCACACAACGGATCATCAGGCCTTTGGACACAGCCTATCTGAGCACACATCCGGCGGCGGGACAGGAGAGCGGGGCGCCGCTCGTCTCGATCTGCCGGGTCTCCAAGCAGTTCGCCAATGGCACGATCGCCGTGCGCGATGTCGATCTCGACCTCGGCGCCGGCGAGTTCGTCAGCCTGCTCGGGCCCTCGGGCTGCGGCAAGTCGACCTTGCTGCGCATGATCGCCGGGCTGGGCAGCCCGTCCACCGGCACGATCGACTGGCCCGGCGCCGGCGAAGGCAAGGCGGAGCGCGATCTCGGCTTCGTCTTCCAGGATCCGACGCTGATGCCCTGGGCCAATGCGCTGTCCAATGTGATGCTGCCGCTGGTGCTGAAGCATGTGCCCAAGCGGGAGGCGGAAGAGCGCGCTGCCGAAATGCTGGCGCTGGTCGGCCTCAAGGGCTTCGAGACATCCTATCCGCGCGAGCTCTCCGGCGGCATGAAGATGCGCGTCTCGATCGCGCGCGCTCTGGTGATGCGGCCGAAGATCCTGCTGATGGACGAGCCTTTCGCCGCGCTCGACGAGATCACCCGCCACCGCCTCAACGACGACCTCCTGAATCTGTGGTGGCGCGAGCGTTTCACCGCCGTCTTCGTCACCCATTCGGTGTTCGAGTCGGTCTATCTCTCGCAGCGCATCGTGGTGATGGCGGCGCGGCCCGGCCGTGTCATGGCTGATCTCGATGTTTCCGCGCCCTATCCGCGCGACGAACTGTTCCGGACCTCGGCCGAATACGCCCATCTCTGCCGGCTCGCTTCCGGGAAGCTCAAGGAGGCGATCGGCGCATGAGCTCGTCGTCCCCCGGAACTGCGGTGCCGCATGACGGCACCGACGCCGAGGCCCGCCCGCTCGCCCGGGCCGAGCCGACCATCCTCGGCCTGCCGGTGAGCTTCTGGCCGCGCATCCTCGCGCCGATCTTCGTCGGCATCCTGGTGCTCGGGCTCTGGGAGTTCGCGGTGCGGTGGAACGAGGTGCCGTCCTATGTCCTGCCCGGGCCGCTCCTGGTCGGCCAGACGCTGATCGCCGACTGGGGCACGCTTTCCTCCTCGCTCTGGATCACCTTGCGCATCACCTTCATGGCGCTGGCGGCGGCGGTGATCGTCGGCGTCGCGCTCGCCGTGCTCTTCACCCAGTCGAAATGGCTGGAGATGGCGCTCTTGCCCTATGCGGTGATCCTGCAGGTAACGCCGATCGTCGCGATCGCGCCGCTGATCATCATCTGGGCCGGCGACATCAACCTGTCGCTCTTGATCTGCGCCTGGATCGTCGCCTTCTTCCCGATCCTGTCGAACACCATCCTCGGGCTGAACTCGGCCGACCACAACCTGATCAACTTCTTCCAGCTCCATGGCGCGACGCGCTGGCAGACGCTGCGCTATCTCAAGCTGCCAGCCGCGCTGCCCTATTTCCTCGCCGGTTTGAAGATATCGGGCGGCCTCGCGCTGATCGGCGCCGTCGTCGCCGAATTCGTCGCCGGCACGGGCGGCTCGGAATCGGGGCTGGCCTACCGCATCCTCGAAGCCGGCTACCAGCTCAAGATTCCGCGCGTCTTCGCCGCGTTGCTGATGATCTCGCTCTCGGGCATCGCCATCTTCCTGGCGACGAGCCTGATCTCGCATCTCCTGCTGCGGCGCTGGCACGAGAGCGCACTGAAGCGCGAGAATTGAGCGCGGATCGCCGGGGCGTCATTGCGAGGAGTGTAGCGACGAAGCAATCCAGGAGCGGCAGAGCTCTAGGTCCCCCTGGATTGCTTCGCTTGCGCTCGCAATGACGGCACGTCCGACCGAAAGTCTCAGCCGAAGAAGTGCAGCCGGTCCTCGGCCGGCAGGGAGGCGATCGCCCGCAGGTCGGCTTCGGAGTAGCTCAGCTCGAGCCTTGCCGAGCTGACCGTGTCCGGCAGCATGATCGCCTCTGCCTTTGCGCCGACCTCGGCGAAGGCGATGTCGTCCTCGGCCACTTGGGTGCTGCTGCGCCGACGATAGGGCTGCGTTTGCTGATGCAGGCCGGTCTCGTTCAGGGGAGCACGCTGCTGAGTGCCGGCGTCGACCACGTCGATGTCGCCAGGATCGGTCACCGGTATCACGGTGCTTGCCACAGGCGGTTCGGCTGTTGCGGCGGAAGCCGGCAGCGGCGCATCGGCCATGACGCTGCCATCGGCGGCCGCGCGCAGGCTGGCATCGAGCATGGCGACGGTGTCGGCGACCTTCTCGATCTGGTTGGCGCCGGCTTCGATCACCGTGGTCGCGCCGTAGATTTCGGTCGCGCGCCGGTCGAGCCGATCGCAGAGGCTGGGCTCCGTACCGGCCTCGCGCAGCGTCCAGGCGATTTCCTGGATGGATTCGGCTGCCTCGATGATGCCGGCGGCGGTCTCCTGGATGCGGGCTGACAGGCGGGCCGAGGCGCCGCCGCGGTCGAGGTCGTCGCGCAGTTCGGCGATGGTCCGGGCGGTCTCCGAGAGTTCCGGCCCCAGCTCCGGCAGCACAACCGGCACCGTGCAGAGCCGTTCGAGGCGGGCGATTGCGGACAGCACCATCTCGGTGTCGGACTGCCGATTGCGCCGGGCATATTCGGCCAGGAACCAGCGACCGCGCGCCGTTTCCATCACGGCGGCGGCAATCGTGTCATAGTCGGCCGCGCTCAGCGGAGATAGCGAACGCGCGTCGCTCATGGCCAGGCTGCACTCCATGGGCTGGCCGAGAAGCGTTTCGCCGGCCGAAGATGCCCATCGGCAAAATTGCTGCTGATTCTTTAAGAAATCGCTGCCATGGGCCTGTCGTCGTCACTCCGGACTCCACCTCCACGCCTGCTCGCCGTGCGCCTCTCGCTGATGCACGCGCTGAATTTCCTCGGTATCGGCTTCTATCTGCCCTTCTTTCCGGTCTGGCTTGGCTCGAAAGGGCTGAGCGATGTCGAGATCGGCTATGTGCTGGCGATCCCGATTTTGGTGCGTGTCTTCGTCGCGTCCTGGGTGACCGGCCTTGGCGACAAGCTGCGGCCCAACATCCTGCTGGCCCTGCTGAATGCGCTGGCGGCTGCAATCTACTTCGCGCTCGCGCCACAGATTCAACTCGTCCCGATCGCGGTGCTGACGGCACTGAGCGCCATAGCTCTGTCTGGCGTGGTGCCGCTCGCCGACGTGCTGACGACGGCGCAGGTGAAGGCTGGGGCGCTGAAAGATTACGGCCGCGTCAGGCTCTGGGGCTCGGTGAGCTTCGTGCTCTCCAACCTCGCCGGCGGCTATCTGATCGCGCAACATGGCGCCTGGCTGATCCCGTTCGTGCTCGCTGGCAGCAGCGCGCTCGCGGCGCTCGCAGCACTGCAGGCGCCGTCGCCGCCACCCGGGCTTTCGCCGGCTGCTCCGCAAGGCGCATCTGCGGCAGGCTTTAGACTGCCGTTCTGGCTGGCAGTCGGGGCCGCGGCCTGCGTCAACGCCACTCATGCGGCGGTCTATGCCTTCAGCTCCCTGCATTGGCGCAGCATCGGCTTTAGCGGCGAGGCGGTCGGCTGGCTCTGGGCTGTCGCCGTCCTTGCCGAGATCGCCGTCTTCCTGTTCGCGGGCGGCCTGGCCGCGCGTGGTCTGGTCGGCCTGCGCTGGATCGCGATCGCGGCCGTCTTCGCGGTGGTGCGCTTCGGAGCGATGAGCGCCGATCCCGGCCTTGCCGTCACCTTCCTGCTGCAGCTCCTGCACGGCGTCACCTTCGGCTGCATGCACCTCGGTACGCTCGCGGCCGTATCCGCACTCGCCCCGGAAGCGCGCCGCTCGGCGGCGCAGGGGCGCCTTGTCGCGTTGAGCGCGCTGGTGATGGGGCTGACGACGATCCTCTCCGGCTATCTCTATCGCCTGTTCGGGGCGGGCGTGTTCCTCGCCATGGTGCCGGTCGCGCTGCTCGGGCTTCTGCTGGCGGTGCTTGCCATCCTCCGGGCACGCAGCGATACAGGTTACGGGGGCCGAATCTGATGTGGGGAGTGGGCGAGCCGTCATGGCTGTCGTCAACGACGTTGAGCCGCAGGCGGTCTATCGCGACGATGGCGGCGTCCTCGTCGTGTCGCTGGCCGGGCGCTGGAGCGTCGGGCGGGCGCCGCGCCTCGAGGCCCTGACCAGCGAGCTAACGGAACGCATCGGCAGCGTGCGCCAGGCGCGGCTCGATCTGTCTGCGATCGAACGCCTCGATACGCTCGGCGCCTATCTGCTCGGCCAAGTCAAACAGGCGGGCGAGGCGAAGGGCGCCTCGGTCGAGCTGACGAGCCGCCGTCCCGAGCACGAGGTGCTGCTGCGCGAGGTTGAGCGCGACGTCACCGACTATCAGTCGCCTGTTCGCCCGATCGGTCTCGTCACGGTGCTCGTCGACATCGGCCAGGCCGTCATCCGTTTCGGCCGCGATCTTGCCGGCGGCGCGATCTTCCTCGGCGAAGTGATGGCCGGCTGCGTCGGCGCCCTGTTCGGCCCGCGCCGCTTCCGCGGGCCCTCGCTGGTCAACCAGGTCGAGTTGATCGCCTTCAACGGCGCGCCGATCATTATCCTGATCTCGTTCCTGGTCGGCTGCATCGTCGCGCAGCAGGGCATCTTCCAGCTGCAGCGCTTCGGCGCCACCGCCTTCGTCGTCAACCTGACCGGCATTCTGATCCTGCGCGAGCTCGGGGTTCTCCTGACCTCGATCATGGTGGCAGGCCGCTCGGGTTCGGCCTTCACCGCCGAGATCGGCTCGATGAAGATGCGCGAGGAGATCGATGCGCTCCGCGTGATGGGGCTCGACCCGATCGAGGTGCTGGTGGTTCCGCGCCTTCTGGCGCTGATCATCGCGCTGCCGATCCTCTCCTTCATCTCTTCCATGTCAGGTTTGGTCGGCGCCGGCCTGGTGAGCTGGCTCTATGGCGGCATCGGCCTCGACACCTATCTCGACCGCCTGAAATCGGTGATCACTTGGCAGCATTTCGCCGTCGGCCTCATCAAGGCCCCGTTCATGGCGTTCGTCATCGGGCTGATCGCCTCGATCGAGGGATTGGCCGTGAAGGGCTCGGCCGAATCGCTCGGCCATCAGGTGACGGCCTCGGTGGTGAAGGCGATCTTCATGGTGATCGTGGTCGATGGGCTCTTCGCCATGTTCTTCGCCTCGATCCGGATGTGAGGGGAGCGGCGATGCTCGACAGACCCTCTCAGACCGGCCCGCGCGGCCCGCAGGCTTCGACCGGGCCGGAACCCGAGGCGGTGATTCGCGTTCGTGATCTCAAGGTCGCCTTCGGCGACAAGGTGATCATGGACGGTCTCGATCTCGATGTGATGCGTGGTGAAATCCTCGGCTTCGTCGGAGGATCCGGCCAGGGCAAATCGGTGCTGACCCGCACCATTCTCGGCCTCGTGCGCAAGCAGCGCGGCACGATCGAGGTCTTCGGCGAGAATGTCGACAAGCTCGATCCAAATGGCCGGCGCCGGCTCGAGCGTCGTTTCGGGGTGATGTTCCAGCAGGGTGCGCTGTTCTCGGCGCTGACCGTCAAGCAGAACATCCAGGTGCCGATGCGGGAATATCTCAAGCTCTCGCCGCGCCTTTTGGAAGAACTCGCCATGCTCAAGGTCGAGATGGTGGGGCTGAAGCCGGACGCCGCCGACAAGGTGCCGTCCGAGCTCTCAGGCGGCATGATCAAGCGCGCCGCGCTCGCCCGGGCACTGGCGCTCGACCCGGAGATCGTCTTCCTGGACGAGCCGACCTCGGGCCTCGATCCGATCGGCGCTGCCGAGTTCGACGAGTTGATCATGACGCTCAAGCAGACTTTGGGCTTGACGGTGTTCATGGTAACCCATGACCTCGATAGTCTTTACGTAGCCTGCGACAGGATTGCCGCCTTGGCGGACAAGCGTGTCATCGCGGTCGGTCCGCTCGCCACCATGCTGGCTTCCGATCATCCCTGGCTCAAAGCGTATTTCGGCGGCGAGCGCGCCCGTGCCCGCATGCCCGAGCAAACGAGGACGTGACGGACGCCCGCGATGGAATCCCGTGCGAACTACGCCCTGGTCGGTCTTTTCACCCTCGCCGTGATCGCGGCGATATTCGGCTTCGTCTATTGGTTCGGCAGCGGCGGCGGCGGCCGCAAGCAGGATATCCGCGTGATCTTCACTGGCACCGTAACCGGTTTGGGACGCGGCTCCAGCGTGCTCTTCAACGGTTTGCGCGTCGGCGAGGTCAAGCAGATCGGCCTGCAGCCGGATGATCCGCGCCGGATCTTCGGCGTGATCGAGGTCGACAACACCACGCCATTGCGGGTCGATACCCGCGCCCGTATCGAGGCGCAGGGTCTCGCCGGCGTCGTCGCACTGCAATTGATCGGCGGCGAGCCCGACGCGGCGGTGCTGCAGGCCAAGCCCGGCGAGCCGCTGCCGACCATCACAGCCGAGCGCTCCGAATTGCAGGATATCATCGAGACGGTCCGCAATGTCGCCAAGAAGGCCGATGAGGTCCTCGGCAATCTCGACGGCCTGATCAAGGAAAACTCCGGCTCGATCACCAACACCGTCCGCAATGTCGAGAAGTTCTCGCAGGCGCTCGGCGACAATTCCGGCAACATCGACAAGCTGATGACGAGCTTCGGCCAGATCGCCGATACGATCGCGCCGCTCTCGCAGAAACTCGGCACGCTGAGCGAGGAGTTGACCTCGGTCGTCCGCTCGATCGATCAGAAGAAAATCACGGGCATCGTCGACAACATCGACAAGTTCACTGCGGCGCTTGGCGGCTCGAGCGCCGACGTGTCCAAGGCGGTCAGCGATGTCGCCTCGATCACCGACAAGCTCAACCGTGCCGCCGACCAGGTCGAGGGTGTGCTGAAGGCGGCGCAGGCCTTCCTGAACACGCAGGACGGCCAGGGCGCCTTCGCCGAGGTCGCCAATGCGGCCAAGTCGATCCGCGTGCTGGCGGATAATCTCGACAAGCGCACTGCCGAGATCACGACCGGCATCAACCGTTTCACCGGCCCGGGCCTGCGCGATCTCGAAACGCTGGCTTCCGATGGCAAGCGTACGCTCGGCGATCTCAACCGCGTGCTGCGCAATGTCGAGCGCAATCCCCAGCAGTTCATCTTCGGCGGCCGTCCGCCGCTTCCCCAATACAGCGGATCGCGCTAGCCCGTTATGACCATGCCGATTCTGCCTTTGCTGCTTCGCGCTCGTCTGCTCGCTCCGTCTCTGGCGGTCGCAAGCACGTTGCTGCTGGCCGGTTGCGGCGGCGGATCGGCACCGACCACCTACGACCTGTCTGCGCCACGCGATTTCGGCCGTATCGGTGGCGGCGGCGGCGTACTGATCGTCGCCCAGCCGACGGCGGTGCAGGCGCTCGATTCCGACCGGCTGATCGTCAAGGATTCCACCGGTGCGCTCTCCTTCCTCGGTGGGGCGCAATGGGCCGACCGGGTGCCCAATCTGGTGCAGACCCGCCTGATCCAGACCTTCGAGAACGGCAGCCGCATCGCCGCCGTCGGCCGGCCTGGCGAACGCATCGTTCCCGACTTCCAGCTCAACACCGATATCCGCGCCTTCAACATCGAAGCCGCCAGCGGCCAGGCGGTAGTCGAGATCACCGCCAAGCTGATCGGCGACCGCACCGGCAAGGTCCAGCGCGCCAAGCTGTTCTCGGCGCGCGTGCCCGCGGGCGCCGATGGGGCAGGGGCGGCGCAGGCTCTCGACCAGGCGCTGTCGCAGGTGCTGATCCAGATCGCTCGCTGGGCGCGCTGAGGGCTGTGCGTCGGGCCTGATCTTCTGCGAGACCCCGTTCCGGCGGGAGTAATGCCTCTATCGTCTCCAGAGGAGCCAGGCGACGAGCACTAGCGCCAGAAGCCACAGACTGATGATCGCGATCTGCGCAACCCGGCTGACCGGTCGCTCTCTGGCTGACGCCTGATCGCGAAATTCCTGCATCAACGGCGGGGGGATCAGCCGCACTGCGAGCAGGATGCCGAGCGGCACGATGACGAGGTCGTCGAGATAGCCGAGGACGGGGATGAAATCCGGGATCAAGTCGATCGGCGAGAGTGCATAGGCCGCGACGGCCCCGGCGACGAGCTTGGCCAGCCCGGAGGTGCGCCGGTCTCGCGCGGCGATCCAGAGCGCCACGACATCCCGTTTGACAAGGCGCGCCCATCGCTTCGCGCTCTCAATCCATTTCGACATCGTCGTCTCGTCGGTTCCGCCGATCCGTCAGAGCGCTGATGAAAAAAGGCCGCCCTCGCGGAGGGCGGCCTCGATGGTGTCGATGGCGGCAGCTCTTACTCGAACCGCCCGCTGGCATGGGCCAGCATGGTGTAGACCTTGCCGGTTTCCGAGGTCAGGTAGGTCTTCGCCACCATCGAGTCGCGGTCGTCCTTGGCCGCTTCACCGAGCAGGCGCTCGAACTCCTCGATATAGCGGTCGACAGTCTGCTTGAACTCGGTGTCGCGGCGGTATTTGCGCCGGATCTCGTCGAAGGTCTGCTGGCCCTGCAGCGTGTAGAGCCGGCGGGTGAAGACGTTGCGCTCGCCGCGCTTGTAGCGCTCCCAGAGCTCGACGGCCGCGTCATGGTCGATCATCCGGGCGATGTCGACCGAGAGCGAATCGAGCTTCTCGATGCTGTGTGCCGTCGGCTTGGCTGCTTCCGGCGCACGGTCGTCGCGCGAGGCGCGGCTGAGCAGGTCCGACAGCCAGCCTGACTTCGCCGGAGCAGACTGCTCCACGGCAGGGCGGCGTGCCGGCTCGGCAGCGCGCTGGACTGCTTCGGTCCGCACCGGCTCGGGGGCAGGGGCAGGGCGCACCTGCACAGGCTCCGGCGTCGGATCGATCGAGGCGCGCAGCGGCTCGGTCAGCACCGGTGCGCTTTGCACGGCGACCGGGGACGAGGCGCTGACGACCGGGGCCGGCTGCTGATAGCTCGTCGTCGCCCGCCGCTCGCCATTCGGACGCGCGACATCGCTGCTGCGGCCCGAACGCGCGACGATCTCGGTCAGCTCGTTGAGCGCCTTGATCTGGTCGGCGACGACGCGCCGCATGGCGGCGGTCGATTCCTGCGTCTCGCGCGGCAGCTCGAGCACGCCCTTCTTGAGCTCGGTCCGTGTCGTCTCGAGCTCGCGGTGAATCTCGGCCGACATCGAACGCATGTCCTCGGCGGCATTCTGGAAGCGCTCCGTGACCTTGCCGAGTTCGCCGGAGACCTCGTTCACCACCTCCTCATAGGCGGCGCGCAGCGCCTGCGCCGTCACCTCGCGCTCGCGGCCGCTGGCGGCGCGGATCGAGTCGAACTGCTGGGCGATGGCGCTGCTGGTCGATTCGGCGGCGTCGCTGAGCACGGTGCTGAGCTGGCGTGTGCGCGTCTCGGCATTGCTGAGCGATTCGTCGAGCAGCGACGAGAAGGAGCGGGTGATCTGCTCGATGTCGTCGGTGCGGGTGGCGATCAGCCCATGCAGGTGCTCCAGCGACTCCTTGCGGTCCGCCAGCACATTGCCGACGCGGGCTTCGACCTGCTCCAGCCGCTGCGCCACGGCGTTGAGCGCCGAGGCATTGGCCTGCGAGGTCTCGGTCATCGACGAGCCCTGGGCGTCGATCCGCGAGATCAGCGCGGCGGTGTCGCGCAGCGTGCCTTCCGAATAGCCCTTCAGCGTCGCGATCTGGTTCGCGACCTGCTCGGACGTGCGGTTGGTCTCCTGCACCACCGTCGACAGCACGTTCTGCAGCTCCTCGACGCGGCCCGACAGGCTGCCTTCGACTGCCGCGAGGTTCTTGTTCGCGCCGGTGACGATCTGCTGCATCAGCTTGTTCGCCTCGCCGAGGCGGCCCAGCATGCTGCCGAGCTCGCTGCGCAGCTGCTCATTGGTCTTGAGCAGAGCCTCCACAGACTGGTTGGTGCCGCTCTCGATCGTCTCGCGCAGCGCACCCGAAGCGAGATCGAGCGCTTGGCTGATTTCGGTGCTGCGTTCGTGCAGTCCGGAAACCATGCTGTTGCCGCGGTTCTCGATATTGGCGACCAGCGCCTCGCCGAGGCTGGCGAACTGGTTGGCGAGCGTCACGCCCTTGCGGCCGATCGCCTCGACCACGCCGTTGCCGCGCTCGTCGAACAGGGCGCGGAGTTCCTCGGTGCGCGTGCTCAGCGCCGAGCTCATGCCTTCGGACTGTTCCGCCAGCGTCCGGCCGAACTGCCGGCTCTGCTGGTCCAGCGTGTTGAGGATATCGCCGCCGCGCTCGTCGAACAGCGCACGTAGCTCCTCGGCCCGCTGGGAGAGGGCGCTGGCGATGCCGTCCGAACGCTCCTGCAGAATCTGGGCGATCTGGCTGCCGCGGCTGCCGAGCGCGTTGAGGAGGCCGCCGCCGCGCTCGTCGAAGAGCACGCGCAGTTCCTCTGCCCGCTCGGACAGGGCCGAAGCGATGCCGTCCGAGCGCTGCTGCAGCGTCTGGGCGATCTGGCTGCCGCGCTGGTCGAGGGCGTTGAGGACGCCGCCGCCGCGCTCGTCGAACAGGGCGCGCAACTCTTCCGTCCGCTCGGCGAGAGCGGCGGCGATCCCGTCCGACTTCTCCTGCAGCGTCAGCACGATCTGGTTGCCGCTCTGGTCGAGCAGGCCGATCAGGCCCGTGCCCTTGTCCTCGAACAGGGTCCGCAACTCCGCGGTGCGGGCGTCGAGCGAGCTCGCGATCGCATCTGAGGTTCCCTGCAGGGTCTGCGCGATTTGCGTGCCACGCGAGTCGAGCGTGCCGGAGACCGTGTCGAGCCGATTGACGACGCGCTCCTCGAACCGCGCCACGCTCTGGTCGAGCGTGTCGGCGATCTGCAGGGCGCGCCCGCCCAGCGTCGCGTTGATGCTGTCGGCCTTCTCGGCGAGGGTCTGCGTCAGTGCCTCGCTCTTGGAGGTGACGATCTCGCCGATCTCGTCGGCCTTGGCGGTGAGGGCGCGGGTAACCTCGCGCCCGCCTTCGGCCATGACGCGGGCGATGTCGACCGTACGCTCGACCAGCGCCTCGTTGAGCGCGCTGGCGCGCGCTCCGAGATTGCCGTCGATGCGGGCGATGAGGCCGTCGAGCGAGGTCGCGATCTCGGCGCTCTTGGCGCTGGAGCGGTCCTCGAAGGTCTTGATCTGCGTCTCCATGGCAGCGGCCGCTTCCTGCGTGCGTGCCATCATGGTCTCGGCGGCATGCTGCGAGCGCTCGCCGATCCGCTCGGCCAGCGCCTGGCCCTCCTCGCCGAGCAGCTTCTCGACCTGGCCGAGGCGCAGCGTCACCGAATCGGTGAAGGAGCGGGCATCGTTGCCGAGCTTGGAAGCCAGTGTGCCGCCACGGGTGACGATGATCTCCTCGAAGGCGCCGAGGCGGGCGCCGATCGAGGTCTCGATCTCGCGGCCCTGGACGTCGAACAAGCGGTTCAGCGCGTCGTGCTTGCTGGCGAGCGACTCGTTGAGCGCTTGCGAGCGGGCATCGACCGAGCGCAGCAGCGACTCGGCATTGGCGGCGAGAGCCTGGTTGACCCGGCCACCCTGCTGGGTGAGGGCGACCACCACGTCCTTGCCGGTCGCGGCGAGCAGGCTGCTGGCGCGCTCGGCCTCGGTGGTGAAGGTGCCGCGCAAGGCGTTGGCAGCTTCCGAGACGCGGTCGGCGATCTCGCGACCGTCGACATTGATCGCATCGGACAGGGCCTTGGTCGCATCGTCGAGGCGGCTGGCCAGGGCCTGGCTCTGCTCGCCGATCAGGCCATGGACCTCGCGGCCGGTCGCTGTAAGGCCGGCGATGACCGCATCGCGCTGCGTGCCGAGCAGGGCGCCGACCTCGTCACCCGCCTGGCCGAGGCGGGCGATGAAGCCCGTGTGCTGGTCGTCGATGACGGATTTCGCCGTCTCGCTGGCGGCCAGGATCTTGGCGGCGAGGGCCTCGCCGGTTTCGTCGAGCCGCTGATGCGCCGTCCCGCTCGCTTCCGCCAGCCGGTCGATCAGCGCATTGCCGCGCTCCGCCAGAAGCCCATGGACCGAGCGGCCGACATCGGCGACGCGGGTGACCAGCGCCTGGCTTTGGCCGGAGAGCAGTTCCTGCATGTCCTGGCCGGTCGCGACGACACGGCCGCTGAGCGCCTCGCCCTCGTTGATGAGGAGGCTGCGGACGCTGGCACCGGCATCGGTGAGCTGCGCCACCAGCGCCTCGCGCTGGCTGCCGATCGCGGTGTGGACCTCGGTGCCGACATCCGACAGGCGAGCGACGAGGCTGTCGCCGCGCTCGCCGATGGTGGCGTGGACCTCGCGCGCGACTTCCGACAGGCGCGCGATGAGACCGTCGCCGCGCTCACCGATCGCCGATTCGACGTCGCGGCCGGCATGGGCGACGCGGGAGACGATGCCCTCGGCGCGGTCGCCGAGCGTCCGGTGGAACTCTTCGGTGGTCTCGGCCAGCTTGGCGACGAGGCCGTCGCCGCGCTCGCCGATCACGCTTTCGATGCCGCGGCTGGCGTCGGCGATGCGGGCGACGATGCCGTCGGCGCGGCCGCCAAGGGTCTGTTCGATCTGATACGTGGTCTCGGACAAGCGGCTGACGAGGCCGTCGCCACGCTCGCCGATGATGGCCTCGACGCTGCGGCCTGCATCGGCCACGCGGTTGACGATGCCGTCGGCGCGCTCGCCGATCGCATGCTCGACGCCCTGGCCAATCTCGGCCATGCGCAGCACCAGGCCGTCGCCGCGCTCGCTGATCGCCTCCTGAAGGCGCTGCCCGGTCTCGGACAGGCGGCCGACCAGATGGTCGCCTTGCTCGCCGATCGTGCTGCGCACTTCGTGGCCGAGGTCGGAGAGGCGGGTGACGAGGCTGCTCGCCTCTTCCGAGAAGAGGCTGTGCACGGTCGCGCCGACGGCGGAGATGCGCGCGGTCAGTTCCTCGCCGCGCTCGCCGATCAGGTTGTGCAGGCCCTTGCCGGCTTCGTCGAAGCGCAGGGTGATCGAATCGGTCTTCTCGCGCAGCAGCTCGTCGACGGTCTGGACCGTGCCCGATAGCTTCTCGACCAGGGTCTCGCCCTGGCTGGCGATCAGGCCGTGGACGGTGTTGCCGGCTTCCTGAATGCGGTTGACGACGAGCTCGTTCTGCTTACCGAGCAGCATATGGACGCCGCGGCCGACCTCGGCCAGGCGGGTGGTGACGCTCTCGCCCTCGCTGCTGATCGACGTACGCAGCGTCTCGCCGGTCTCGGTCAGGCGTTGGGTCAGGCTGTTGCTCTGCGTGTCGAACAGGTCGACCAGCGTGCGCCCGCTCTGCTCGAAGCGCTCGGCCACGGTGGCGCCGCGCTGTGTGATCTCCTGGGCGAGGTTGTCGCCGGTGCTGCGCAGCGTCTCGTTGACGGTCTCGGCGCGGCTCGCCAGCGACTCGACGACCTGCGCGCCGGTCTCGCTGATGGCGCGGGTGACGTCGCGGGCGCCGGCGGTCAGGCCTTCGGTGAGCACGGCGCCGGTGCGCTCCAGCGAGCCCGCGATCTCCTGGGCCCGGTTGTCGAGCACCGCAGTGACGGACTGGCTCGCAGTCGTCATGCGCTCGCTGACGTCGTGCGAGGTCGACTGCAGGCGCTCGACCAGGTCGTTGCCGCGGCCGCTGATCTCGTCGACCATGCGCTCGCCGGCGTGGCCGAGCGCAAGCGTGATCTGGTCGCCCTTGTCGGTCAGGCGCGAGGTGACGCGCTCGCCGGCCTCGGCCACCGCCTCGGAGATCGAGCGGCTGGCGGTTTCGAGGTCCTTGGTGATGCTCTCATGCGCGCCCGAGATTGCGAATTTCACGCGCTCGGCATTGCCGACCACGGATTCGCGCTGGGTGACCAGCTCGTCGATGAGGGAGCGCAAACGGATTTCGTTGTCGGCATAGGCGCGTTCCAGCGTCGCGATCTCGCCGCGCACGATGGTCTCGAGCTCGCCGGCGCGCGCTACCGCTCGCTCGATGCCGTCGCCCATGGCGGCGACCTCGCGGCGGATGGTCTGGCTGAGCGACAGCACGGAATCCGTTGCGACCACCTCCGGCTCGGCCAGGCGCAGCGCGACCTCGGTCATGGCGCGCGAGACCAGCCGCATCTCCTGCGTCCGGCGATAGAGCGCCGCGAGCACGAAGAAGAACACCACAGGCGTACCGGCGCCGAGCGCCAGCAGTGCCCACTGCCCGGGGCCCCAGGCGGCCATGCCGGCCGGCAGTCCCTCGGTGAAAGAGCCGTAGCGGCTGACGAGCGTGAAGCCGACGCCGCCGGCCCAGACGAGAGTGGCGAGGACAGCGAGCCAATATGGGCGGCCCGAGGGACGGGCGGCAAAGGCCTGGACGAGCGAGGACGAATCCCGGCGGTCGTCGTTGGCGACGCGGCTGGTATCCGGCGCGATGGCGGGGCGGGCAGGGCCGGGAAGCGCCTCGGTCGCGGCCTCGGTGCTGGCAGCCAGCGGAGCGCTTTCGACGCGCGGCAGCTCGATCTTGAGCTCGTTGTCCCCGGTCGAGGGCAGTCGCGGTTCGGCCGGAGCGGGCCCCTCTGTCTTCGACGGATCGAGCCTCAGCGCCTCCTCGATCGCCGACATTGCCGCTTCGGTCGGATCCTGGAGCTTGTTCTGCCGGGTCATGAATGCCGCCTCGCTACGCTACTCGCGATGGGGTCCCTGTCCGCCGCAGGTCGGGAGCCGGCAGCCTCCAGCCGGAACCCGTCAAAAGCGACAAGACGCCCATCGTTTACTGTCTCGAAGGGTAGTTGAGGCAAGCAGGGATTGAAACCCGTTTGACTGTCTGATTCACAAACGTCGTTAACGCCTCATTCACCATAACGGCGCTTCATCAGGGGTCAGAAGGCTGCGTGAGTTCTGCAGCTTGTGAGAAAATTGAGTACCCCCATGCCCCAGACTGCCATCGACCTCGTCCATCTCGCCCGCCAGACCGGCGGCGATGCCGAGCTGGAGCGCGAGTTGCTGACGCTGTTCGCCCAGCAATGCGCCCGCCATCTGCGTGCCATCCATGGTGGCGACGCCACTGTCCGCCGCGATGCCGCCCACACCTTGAAAGGCGCCGCCCGCGCCATCGGCGCCTGGCAGGTAGCCGAGGCCGCCGACCGGATCGAGCAGCAGCTCGGCCAGGCCGGCGTTGCGCCGCGCGAGGATGCGCTGGACGCGCTGACGCTCGCAGCGGCCGAGGCCCGAGCGGTGATCTCGCGGCTCGACCACGCGGCCTGACGCCACAGCAGAAGCAGGGCGACACAGCGGATATCGTCGTTTCACCTGCTTTCGAAATCTTCTAGAGATGCAATGTCCGCGAGCCCCTTGCGGACACTGTTCCTCTTGCGAACCGGCCCGCGGCGCCGCCAGGAAGCCCGGCAGGTTCCTCCCGCTCGCGCCAGCCGCGCAGCCGCCGCGAGGTGGCCGGAGTTCACGATGCCGAAGATCACTTACATCGACGCCCAGGGCACCAGCCGCACGGTCGAGGGCGAGACGGGCTCGACCGTGATGGAAGTCGCGGTCCGCAACGGCGTGCCGGGCATCGAGGCCGAATGCGGCGGCGCCTGCGCCTGCGCCACCTGCCATGTCTATGTCGACGAGGCCTGGACCGAGAAGACCGGGCATGCCGAGCCGATGGAGGAGGACATGCTCGACTTCGCCTTCGATGTCCGCCCGAATTCGCGCCTGTCCTGCCAGATCAGGGTGCGTGACGAACTCGATGGTCTCGTTGTGCGCACGCCCGCCCGTCAGGGCTGACGGATCGTCGCTATTCCGCCGCGGCAGCTGCCGGCACGACCAGCGTCGTCTCGCGGCCCGGCACCGGATGGCGCGGCACCAGCAGTGACAGGCTCAGCGACACCGTCGCGACCGCTGCCCCGATATAGAAGACGATCGCCGGATCGCGCAGCCAGATCAGCCCGAAGGTGATCGGCAGGAACACCGCGGCGATGTGGTTGATGGTGAAGGCGACCGCCGAGGTCGGGGCGATGTCGGCGGGGTCGGCGATCTTCTGGAAATAGGTGCGCTGCGCCAGGACGAGCGTGAAGAAGACGCCGTCGATGACGAAGAGGGCGCCGGCGACGAGCCCGCCCGCCGCGCCGAATTGGCCATGGCTCGCCAGCGCGTAGCCGACGAAGACCGCGATCAGCGAGACGTTCTCGAGCTGGATCGTCGCCCGCTCGCCGACCTTGCCGACGAGATGGCCAAGCATCGGGCCGGCGAACATGTTGATGCCGTAGGTCACCAGCAGCAGCGTCGCGGTCGCGGCGACGTCGTAGCCGAAGCGCTCGACCAGCAGGAAGCCGCCAAAGGCCATGAAGATCTGCCGGCGCGCGCCCGACATGAAGGTGAGGGCGTAATAGAGCCAGTAGCGCCTGCGCAGTACGAAGCCCTTGTTCTGCGTGACCGTGCCCTGGAAGCGCGGGAAGAGCAGCATGGCAGCCGCCGTCAGCGCCATGGTGACGAGGCCGGCGCCGAGGAAGACATGGGTGTAGCTCGGCTGCCAGAGGCGCCAGATCAGCGCGATCGAGCCGAAGGCGATGAGTTGCGCCACTGCCGAGGCGCCGGCGATCTTGCCGAGCAGCCGCGGCGCTTCCGATTTTGGCAGCAGCTGCAATTGCAGCGATTGCTGCGCCGTCTCGTAATAGTGGAAGCCGAGCGACATGATCGTCGTGGTCAGCAGGAGGCCGCCGAGGCTGGGGAAGTAGCCGGTCAGCGCCACGCCGAGCCCGAGCGTCAGCAGGCTGAGATAGGCCAGCACCTGCTCGCGCATGATCCAGAACAGGATGATGGCGGTGAAGGCCAGGAAGCCCGGGATCTCGCGGACCGATTGCAGGATGCCGATGTCCTGCCCGGTGAAGCCGGCCGCTTCCTTGGCGAAGTTGTTGAGCAGCGCGCTCCAGCTGGCGTAGCCGAGCCAGTTGAGGAAGGCGAGCACCATCAGGAAGGTCGCCGGCGAGGCGAGCAGGCCTTTGCGCGGTGAAGGAGAAGCGGCTTCGGTCATTGGTCCCACCCGGACGGGCGTAAAGTGCGGCGGCGGACTGTCGGGTTCCTGACGGCCGTCGTCAAATTCCGCCACTTTCTGGCAGGCATGCGCCGGCCTGATTGATCGATCGCAAGGACAGTCGCGCATCTGCGCGCAATGATCGCATTATCGGCAGCCAGAGTGGCTCGCGACGACGAGACGCTCTTCCCTTGCGGGAATGTGCTCCGACATAATGTTGAGGCGTCGGTTCCGATTGTTCGACCATGCCTGGCCGGGCGGCCCACGCCGGAGGAGGGTACGATGTACAAGTCGATTCTGGTGCCGGTCGATCTTGCCGAGGCCGAGCTGGCCGGCCCCGCCATCACCGCAGCCGAAGGCTTCGCTACCCAGTCGGAGGGTTCGATCAGACTGGTCTATGTCCGCTCGCTGGTGCCGATCACCTACATGGAATTCGTTCCGGCCGACTTCGACGCCGGCCAGCAGTCCGAATCCGAAGCCAAGCTCGCCGAGATCGCCGCCAAGGTGAACCTGCCGGCCGAGCGCGTCTCGGCCAAGGTCCTGGTCGGCTCGGTCCATGGCGAGGTTCTGGCCGAGGCCGATGCCAGCGGCGCCGACCTGATCGTCATCGGCTCGCACGAGCCCGGTATGCTGGCGTATGTGATCGGTTCTAACGCCTCGACCATCGTGCGCCGGGCGAAGTGCTCGGTGCTGGTGGTCCGGTAAGGCGATCTCAGGCCGTCTGCCGGCCCGGGACGAGGTCGTCGGGCACCTCGCCGGTCGCAAGGTCCCGTGGCCGGTTGAGCTTGATCATCGGCCAGACCTGCCAGAACGAGGCCGCGGCGAGCACCAGCCCGAGCCCCGCAGCGGCGGTCGCGCCCTGCTGGAAGGCGCGCAGGCTGAAGAAGGCCAGCATCACCATCGCGCCGCCGCCGGCGAGCGTCAGCGCCAGCCAGAGCAGATAGGGCTTGCCGGCAAGGAAGCGCGCCTTCGGATTGGTCCGCATGATCGCGGCGGAGAGCGCCGAGACGAAGGCGTGATAGCGCGCATCGTCGCGCTCGATGTCGGTGAGCGAGCGCCAGGACAGGTTGCCGAAGGTGATGCTCTTGCCGTCGCTCAATCGCAGCTGGGTCCGGAAGCCTTTCGCCGAGACATTGCTGGGCGCATAGATGAAGCGCACCTGCTCGACAGCCGACAGCCGGACCTGATCGACCTTGCGGGTCGAATCGATCTCCAGCATGTCGCCCTTGAGCCGATAGGCGATCTCGAAGCCGATCGGCCGCGGCCGCTGGCGCCAGAAGGGCAGGGGAGTATCGTCGTCGGCGGGATTCATGGCGGCATGCTCTAGCCGTCATTCTCGGGCGGAGCAAAGCGCAGAGCCGAGAATCTTCCGAAAGAGATAGTTTGGTCGAGCCCGGGTATGATCAGTGGGCGTGCCTACCGCGTCAGCGCCTTCATCGCGCCGTCGAGGCCGTCTAGGGTCAGCGGGAACATCCGCCCGCCCATTAGCCCCGCGATCTGGCGGATCGACTGGGTGTAGCCCCAGAGATTTTGTTGGACCGGGTTGAGCCAGATCGATTTCGGAAAGCGCTCGGTCAGCCGCCGCATCCAGACCTCGCCGGCCTCTTCGTTCCAGTGCTCGACCGAGCCGCCCGGCATGGCGATCTCATAGGGGCTCATCGAAGCGTCGCCGACAAAGACGAGCCGGTAATCGGCCGGATAGGTCCGCAGGACATCGAAGGTCGGGATCACCTGGTCGTGCCGGCGCCGGTTCTCCTTCCAGACCCGCTCATAGGGGCAGTTGTGGAAGTAGAAATGCTCGAAATGCTTGAACTCGGCCCGAGCCGCCGAGAACAGCTCCTCGGCCAGCTCGATATGCCAGTCCATCGAGCCGCCGACATCGAGGAAGAGCAGGACCTTCACGGCATTATGCCGCTCGGGCCGGAGCTTGACGTCGAGATAGCCGTGCTTGGCGGTCTCGGTGATGGTCTGGTCGAGGTCGAGCTCCTCGGCCGCGCCGGTGCGGGCGAATTTGCGCAGGCGGCGCAGTGCGATCCGCAGATTACGGACCCCGAGCTCGCGCGTGTCGTCGAAATCCTTGAACTCGCGCTTGTCCCAGACCTTCACCGCCCGGAAATTGCGGTTCTTGTCCTGGCCGATGCGCACGCCTTCGGGATTGTAGCCATAGGCGCCATAGGGCGAGGTGCCGGCGGTGCCGATCCATTTCGAGCCGCCCTGATGGCGGCCCTTCTGCTCTGCGAGGCGTTCTTTCAGCGTCTCGAGCAGCTTCTCCCAGCCGAGCGCCTCGATCTGGGCCTTCTCCTCGTCGGTGAGGAATTTCTCGGCGAGCTTGCGCAGCCATTCTTCGGGGATGCCGACCTGCTCGAAGGCTTCGCCTAGGGTCTCTACGCCCTTGAACACTTCGGCGAAGACGCGGTCGAAGCGGTCGAGATGGCGCTCGTCCTTCACCAGGCAGGCGCGGGCGAGATAATAGAACTCGTCGACGCGATACTCGGCGAGCTCGGCATCGACGCCCTCCAGCAGCGCCAGATATTCGCGCAAGGTCACGGGGACCTTGGCGGCGCGCAGATCGGTGAAGAGGCGGAGGAACATCGCGCTACTGTGGCTAGTGGAACGAATTTGACATTTGCCTTCGCTCTCACATCACGTTGAGAGCAAATGTCAAATTCATAAGTTCCACTAGAAAATCAACGAGTTGCTAGTGGTCTTCTTGATTTCGACATTCGCTCCGCCGCTCTGTATAGAGGGATGCGAATGTCGAAATCAGACCACTAGCAGCGCCTCAAGGTCAAGCTGCGGCGGCTCGCAGGCCGTTTAACCGATCAGCTTGCGGCGCAGGCTGATCGGTCAAGCGGCCTCCACACGACATGGGAGCCGCCGCTGTCCGACAAGTCTCAGGCGACGGCGTCGGCCAGATCCTTGGTGACCTTGAACTTCACGACCGTCTTGGCCGGAACCTTGATCGTCGCGCCGGTCGAGGGATTGCGGGCCTCGCGGGCTTCGCGCTTGGCGGCGGCGAGCTTGCCGATGCCGCCGAGGGTGACGTCGCCACCGGACTTCAGCGTCTTGGCGACGACGCCGGCGAGCGAGCCGAGAATGGCCGAGACATCGGCCTTGGTCTTGCCCGTCTCGTCCGCGATCGCGGCGATCAGTTCGTTCTTGGTCATGAAAACCTCCTGAGACCAATGATGCTAAAATTGACGTCACGCCGAACCAGCAGGTTCGGCGCGTCGCGGCGAATCGACGCGCTATCGCGCACGAATTCGCCCTTTGACATGCCTGCCGCCGAAACACGACGGCATCGGCCGTACATACGCACAGCAATTGGCTTCGTTCCTGTCAAAAGCCGCGAAATTGCGGCGGTTTTCACCAGCTTTGTGGAGCGATTGACAAGTTGCATCGAGTTATTTCAAGCTTGAAATAATTCAGAGGGGCGGAACGCGGCATGAAGGCCATCATTATCGGCGGCGGCATCGGGGGCCTGTCACTGGCCCTGATGCTGCATGCGCGCGGCATCGCCGCGACCGTCTACGAGCAGGCCAGCGAGATCCGCGAGGTCGGCGTCGGCATCAACACGCTGCCGCACGCGATCCGCGAGCTGGCGGAGCTGGGCCTACTGCCGGCGCTCGATGCGGTGGCGATCCGTACCCGCGAATTGATCTACATGAACCGTTTCGGCCAGACCGTCTGGCGCGAGCTTCGCGGACTGCACGCCGGCGCCCCGGTTCCGCAGTTCTCGATCCATCGCGGCCGGTTGCAGGGCGTGATTCGCGACGCGGTGATCGAGCGGCTCGGACCGGACGCGATCCGCACCGGCCGGCGCCTGCAGGGCTTCCTGCAGGACGAGGGCGGGGTCACCGCGCATTTCGCCGATGCCAAGCTCGGCGAGGGTGGCGAGACGGCGCGCGCTGACATCCTGATCGGCGCCGACGGCATCCATTCGACCGTGCGCGCTCATTATTTCCCGAACCAGGGTGGCCCGCGCTGGAACGGCGTCCAGATGTGGCGCGGCGCCTGCGACTGGCCGGCCTTCCTCGACGGCGAGAGCATGATCATCGCCGGCGGTATGGCCGGCAAGCTCGTGCTTTACCCGATCGCTGCGGGCAAGAAGCCCGGCACGCGCCTGACCAACTGGGTCGTCAATGTGCGCACCGGCGACCCTGCCAAGCCGCCGCCGAAGGAAGCCTGGTCGAAGGCCGGCCGGCTCGAGGATGTGCTGCCTTTCGCCAAGCGCTTCACCGTGCCCGGCGTCGATATCCTCGCCTTGATCCAGGCAAGCGGCACGTTCTGGGAATATCCGATGTGCGACCGCGATCCGCTGCCGCGCTGGACCCATGGCCGCATCACGTTGCTCGGCGATGCTGCCCATCCGATGTACCCGGTCGGCTCGAACGGCGCCTCTCAGGCGATCCTCGATGCGCGCTGCCTCGCCGACCTCCTGGTCAAGGCCGAGCATCCCCGGCACGCACTCGCCGCCTATGAGGCGCAGCGCCTGCCGGCGACGGCCGAGATCGTCGCGATGAACCGGGCTGGCGGGCCGGAGCGCGTGATCGACGCGGTCGAGGCGCTGGCGCCGAACGGCTTCGATGATGTCGAGCGCGTCCTGCCCTATGGCAAACGCGAGCAGATCGTGAACGCCTATGCTGGCAAGGCTGGCTTCTCGGCGGCGCAGCTGGCAAAGCGCTGAGGCCGCCTCAGCGTTGCTCTGCCTCTACCAGCGGCGCGATGCGGAACTCAGGCGCCTTCCGTTAGCTGGGCGATGCGGGCCTTCAGCGCCGCGTTTTCCTGTTCGAGCCGGCGCAGGCGTCGGATCAGATCGAGCGAGATCGGCGCATCGTCCTGCTTGGTGGTGACGGCGAAGGAGACACCGATGCGCTCGCCGTCGCGCCAGCGGCTGCGCACCATCCGGCTTTCGCGCTTCAATGGGAGATAGAGCTCGAACAGCTCGGGCAGGGTGACGCTGCTCGGAAAGATCAGCAGCGCCCCGTCATCCGACTGGTTCCTGACCATGCAGTCCAGCGTCGACTGGCGCTGATTGAAGATGGCCTTGGCGCCGATGAAGGTCCTGATGCGGACCGCTTGGCGGCGTTCGGTGATGGTGGTGGCAGCGGGCATGGCCTGGCTCTTGTTCTAGCTCAGGTTGAGATAATGCCCGCTAACGCCCATGGTTGCAGCAGTAAGCTTTGCTTAACCTTAACCGCGCTGCGCCGCTCAGGCGCCTTCGGGCGGAGGCGGCAGGAAGTCGATCTCGTAGCGCGCCGACAGGGCGACGACCTCGGCCGGGTTTTGCTCCTTCATCGAATGGATCGCCCAGAACAGGTCGTAGAGCCGGCCCGTAGGCGCGACCCAGAACAGGCACTTCACGGTCGAATCGCTCTTGTTGAACAGCCCGTGTGGGATGTTGCGCGGCAGCTTGATCAGGTCGCCGGCCAAGGCATGCGATTCCTGGCCGTCGAGCACGAGGTCGAGCCGGCCCTCAAGCATGTAGATGAACTCGTCCTGGGTCGGATGGACATGCGGCGGCACGAAGGTGCCGGGCGGGAAGGTGGCGTGCCAGGCGAAGCTGTCCTCGCTCAGCATCTTCGGCACATAGGTCTGGCCGAGAATGTTCCAGGAGATCGCGTCGATCCCCTCATTGGCCTTGGTCACGCCAGCTGTGAGCGGTTTCATCGTCGTCTCCTTCTCAAAGATGCAGGAAGCGGTCCTTGACCGCGCTGTCGCTGCGCAGATCGTCGCTGCTGCCACGCCAGGCGACGCGGCCCTTTTCCAATACGACATGCCGGTCGGCGATCTTCGCCAACGCATCGACATTCTTGTCGATCACCAGGATCGACTCGCCCTCGGCCTTCAGCGCCGCGAGGCAGGACCAGATCTCCTGGCGGATGATCGGCGCCAGCCCCTCGGTCGCTTCATCGAGGATGACGAGCTTGGGATTGGTCATCAGCGCCCGGCCGATCGCCAGCATCTGCTGTTCGCCGCCGGAAAGCTGGTTGCCGCGATTGGCCTTGCGCTCCCTTAGACGCGGCAGGAAGGCGTAGACGCGCTCCAGCGTCCAGCGCGCCGGGCCGAAGCGGCTGGCGGCGGTGGCGATCAGGTTCTCCTCGACCGAGAGCGTCGGGAAAACCTGCCGCCCTTCGGGGACGAGGCCGATGCCGGCCTGCGCCAGCCGGAAAGGTGCGCTGCCGGTGAGGTCGACGCCGCCGAAGCTGACGCGGCCGGCGCGCGGCCGGATCAGCCCCATGATGGCGCGCACCGTCGTGGTCTTGCCCATGCCGTTGCGGCCGAGCAGAGTCACGACCTCGCCGGCGCCGACCGCAAGATCGACGCCGAACAGAATCTGTGCCTCGCCATAGCCGGCATCGAGGTTCTCGACCGTCAGCACGGGTCAGCCCTCCTCGCCGAGATAGGCTTCGCGCACGGCCGGATCGGCCCTGACCACGGCCGGATCGCCCGAGGCGATGACGCGGCCATAGACCAGCACTGTGACCGTATCGGCGAGCGCGAATACCGCCTCCATGTCGTGCTCGACCAGCAGCATGGCGTATCGCCCCTTCAGGCTTTTGAGCAGGGCGATCAGGCGCTCACCTTCCTCCTTGCCGACGCCGGCGAGCGGCTCGTCGAGCAGGATCGCCGCCGGCTCCAGCGCCAGCGCCATGGCGATCTCCAGCGCCCGCTTCTCGCCATGGGACAGGCTGCCGGCCGGGACATGGGCGCGTTCCGACAGACCGACCGCATCCAGCGCGGCGCGGGCAGGGTGATTCAGGCGCTCGTCGCTGGCGGCGTTTCGGAAGAAGGAGAGCGGGTGGCTCGCCTTGGCCTGCACGCCGAGCGCGACATTTTCCAGCGCCGAGAGCGAGGCGATGGTCGAGGTGATCTGGAAGGTCCGCGCCAGGCCATGGCGGGCACGCTTCTCGGCATTGAACGAAGTGACGTCCTCGCAACGGAAGCGGATCGTGCCGGCGTCCGGCTGGAGCATGCCGGAGATCTGGTGGACCAAAGTGGTCTTGCCGGCGCCGTTAGGGCCGATCAGCGCGTGCAGCTCGCCCGGCGCGACGGCGAGGCTGACGCCGTCGGTGACCTTCAGCGCGCCGAAGGATTTGCTCAACGCCTCGAGGACAAGGACCGGCTCAGCCATGACGCGGGCCCAGCTTGCGCAACATCCCGACGATGCCGCCGCGGGTGAACAGCACGAACAGCACGATCATCGGCCCGAAAATGACGCGCCAGTGCTCGGTCAGATGCGAGAGCGCATCCTCGGCGATCAGATAGGCGATGGCGCCGATGATCGCGCCGTGCAGCGAGCCGACGCCGCCGAGCACCGCCATGAAGATCAGTTCGCCCGAGCGCTGCCAGGACATGAAGGCCGGGCTGACGAACTCGGTGTGGTTGGCGAGGAAGAAGCCGGCGAGCCCGGCCAGCATGCCGCTGATCACATAGGCGACGAGGCGGACCTTGTTGACGTCGAAGCCGGTGACGCTGACGCGGACCGGATTCTCCCGCGCCGCCCGCAGCACCCGGCCGAAGCGCGAGGCGACGAGGCCGCGCACCAGGAGATAGGCGCCGGCGAGCGCGATCAGAACGCTGTAATAGAACGAGGTTCGGCTCGCGAACGGGCTGAAGCCGAGCAGCGTGCTCTTCTCGTAGAGCGTCAGCCCATCATCGCCGCCATAGGCCGAGAGCGCCTGCGCCAGGAAATAGACCATCTGGCCAAAGGCGAGGGTAATCATGATGAAGGCGACGCCGCGCGTGCGCAGGCAAATCGCGCCGGTGATCGCGCCGAACAGGGCGCAGACGGCGAGGATCACCGGCAGGATAGCAAGCGCCTCGCTGCGGCCCTCAGTGATCATGATGCCGGTGACATAGGCGCCGATCCCGAGGAAGGCGGCATGGCCGAAGGAGACGAGGCCGCCGACACCGAGGATGAGGTCGAGCGAGAGCGCGGCGATGGCGAAGATCAGCGCCCGCGTCAGCAGGGCAAGCCAGCCGGCCGGCATGCCGAGTGAGACGGCGAGCGGCGCCAGCGCCAGCAGCAGGAACAGGATGGCCGGCAGCAGCACCTTGGAGCGCTGGCGCGGCGGCGCGACGCTGGTGACCTCGGCCGTCGTCGTCGCCGAGCTCATGTCCGGCCTCGCGCCGGCAGCAGGCCTTCCGGTCGTACGAACAGCACCACCGCCATCAAAAGATAGATCAGCATCGAGGAGAGGGCCGCGCCGGTCGCTCGCGCCGATGGGGCGCTCATGAACAGCCTGAGCAGGTCGTTCATGAAGGAGCGGCCGAGCGTGTCGACGAGACCAACGATCAGGGCCGCGACGAAGGCACCGCGGATCGAACCGATGCCGCCGATGACGATGACGACGAAGGCGAGAATCAGCACGGTGTCGCCCATGCCGGGCTCGACCGACAGGATCGGCGCCGCCATCGCCCCGGCGAACCCAGCCAGCATGGTGCCGAAGGCGAAGACGATCATGAAGAGCTTGCGGATGTCGACGCCGAGGGCAGAGACCATCGGCGCATTGGAGGCGCCGGCGCGCAGCAGCATACCGGTGCGGGTCTTCTCGACGATGAACCAGAGCAGGGCGCCGACCGCCAGGCCCGAGCCGATCAGCGCGAAGCGATAGGTCGGGTAGAGGATGCCGTCCATCAGCGCGACATTGCCGGTCAGGAATTCCGGCAGCGGCACCGAGAGGGGGGCGGCGCCCCAGATGATCTTGACGCCCTGGTTGAGCAGCAGGATCAGGCCGAAGGTCGCCAGCACCTGGTCGAGATGGTCGCGTTCATAGAGGTGTCGGAAGACCAGGAATTCGAGGGCGAGGCCGAAGACGAGCGCCGCCGCCAGCGCCAGCACCAGGCCGAGCACGAAGGAGCCGGTCAGCGAAACGAAGGTCACAGCCAGATAGGCGCCGAGCATGTACTGCACGCCATGCGCCAGGTTGATGAAGTCCATCACGCCGAAGACCAGCGTCAGCCCTGCCGCCACCAGGAACAGCAGGATGCCGAACTGCAGCCCGTTCAGGATCTGGACGATGAGGAGGCCGGTGGTCATGCGCTTTGGCAACTCGGCTCGAGAACAACGGATGCCGTCATCCCGGCCGCAGCGAAGCGGAAAGCCGGGATCCATGCCTGAACATCGATCGGTCTGGCATGGATCCCGGGTCGGGCTGAAGCCCGCCCGGGATGACCATTCAGGTCGTGGCGAAGGGCGCTGCCGTCACTTCAGCGCGCAATCCTTCGCATGCGGGTCGGCATAGTCCTCGAACACCTTCTGGGCGATCTCGGTCTGGAACTTGCCGTCCGCCCGCTTGGCGACCTTCACCAGGTAGAAGTCCTGGATCGGGTAGCCATTGGTGTTGAATTTGAACTTGCCGCGCAGCGAGGTGAAGTCGGCCTTCTTGATCGCGGCGCGCAGCTTGTCCTTGTCGGCGGTGCCGCCGGCGGCCTTGACCGCCGAGTCGATCAGTTGCGCCGCGTCGAAGGCCTGCTGGGCATAGGAGCCGGGCACGATCTTGTAGGCGGCCTCATAGGCCGAGACGAATTTCTTCGTCTGCGGGTTGTCCATGTTCGGAGCCCAGGTCATGCCGCCGAACATGCCGACCGCCGCGTCCTGCTGCGCCGGCAGCGTCGATTCATCGACGGTGAAGGCGGAGAGGAAGGGCACCTTGCCGGTGAGGCCGGCCTGCGACCACTGCTTGACGAAGTTGACGCCGAGGCCGCCCGGCAGGAAGGCGAAGACAACGTCGGGCTTGGCCGAGGCGATCTTGGCGAGCTCGGCTGAGAAGTCGAGCGCGGTCAACGGAACATAGACCTCGTCGATGATCTCGCCCTTGAAGTAGCGCTTGAAGCCGGCGAGCGAGTCCTTACCGGCCTGGTAGTTCGGCGCGATGATGTAGGCCTTCTTGTAGTTCTGGTCCTGCGCGTACTTGCCCAGCACCTCGTGGACCTGGTCGTTCTGGTACGAGGTCACGAAGAAGTTCTGGTGGCAGGCCTTGCCGGCCATGGTCGAGGGGCCGGCATTCGGGCTGATCAGGATCGCGCCGGAATCCAGCACCGGCTTGGCGATCGCGCCGAGGATGTTCGAGAACACCGGGCCGACGACGAAGTCGACCTTGCCGCCTTCGACGAAGCTGCGGACCTTGCCGACCGCGACATCGGGCTTGAGCTCATCGTCGATCACGGTGATCTGTACCGGCACGCCGCCGAGCTTGCCGCCGTTCTGATCGACCGCGAGCTGGAAGCCGTCGCGAACTTGCTGGCCGAGCGCGGCCGCCGGCCCGGTCAGCACGCTGACCACGCCGATCTTCAAAGGCTCCTGCGCCTGGGCGGTGGCGAGCCCGAGTGCGAGCACACCGGCGCCGAGCGTCAGAGTGAATTTAAGCGTCATGTCCGATGTCCTCCCGGGACGTGGCAGATGCGACCGCCGGCGGGGTTCCCCATCCCGTCCGTGCGGTGTCGCCAGCCATATTGTTTCAAGCTTAAAATATCTGCAAGGGGGTTCCTGCGGGTAATTTTTGTTCGCGGCGGGCAACGTCATTCTCGGGCGGAGCGAAGCGCAGACCCGAGAATCCCCTGACGAGAAGGCACCGGCTGGCGCCTCCTCCGGCAAGAGATGCTCGGGTCAAGCCCGAGCATGACGCGTCCTTCGCTTACGCCTGCACGCCGTCGACGTACCAGTCCATCTTCGAGAGAATCTCGTCGCTGGCGGTCTCGCCGGCCTTGAGGCGCAGCGTGCCCTTCTGGTCCTTGAGCTCGCCGGTGAAGGGGTGGAGCGTGCCGGCGACGATGCCCTTCTGGACCTCGTCCGCGGCGGCGCGCGCCGCCGGCGTGACGGCGTCGTTATAGGGCGCGAGCTTGACCATGCCGTCCTTGATGCCGCCCCAGACGTCGCCGCTCTTCCAGCTGCCGTCCATCGCCTCCTTGACGCGCTTGACGTAATAGCCCGACCAGTCGTCGACGATGGCCGAGAGATGGGCCTTCGGCGCGAAGGCCTTCATGTCGGAGGCCTGGCCGAAGGCGAAGACGTTGCGCTGCTCGGCCGCCTGCAGGGCTGCCGCCGAGTCGGTGTGCTGGGTGATCACGTCGCAGCCCTGGTCGATCAGCGCCTTGGCCGCATCGGCTTCCTTGGCCGGGTCGTACCAGGTCGAGGCCCAGATCACCTTGGTCTTGAAGTTCGGGTTCACCTTCTTGGCGGCGAGATGGAAGGCGTTGATGCCCATCACCACCTCGGGGATCGGGAAGGAGGCGATGTAGCCGGCCTGTCCGGACTTCGACATATGGCCGGCGATGGTGCCGATCACGGCCCGGCCCTCGTAGAACCGGGCATTGTAGGTCGCGACGTTCTCGGCGCGCTGGTAGCCGGTCGCGTGCTCGAACTTGATCTTCGGGAACTGCTTGGCGACCTGGATCGTCGGGTTCATGAAGCCGAAGGAGGTCGTGAAGATCAGCTGGTCGCCGGCCTGCGCGAGCTGGCGGATGGCGCGCGCCGCATCCGGGCCTTCGGCGACGTTCTCGATGAAGCTGGTCTTGACCTTGTTGCCATAGGCGGCCTCGACCGCCTTGCGGCCCTGGTCGTGGGTCCAGGTCCAGCCATGGTCGCCGACCGGGCCGACATAGATGAAGCCGACGCCGAAGGGCGCCTGGGCGCGGGCGCCGACCAGCGGCAGGGCCGCGCTGGCGGCGGTGCCGGCGAGAAGAGTGCGGCGGGTGATGATGGTCGACATGATCGTGTTCCCCGTTGTCGGTTGCGGCGGCTATTGCGCCGGGAAAGGCTTGCCGAGGCAGGCGGGCGCGTCGCGTCCGCCGGTGCGTCCTCCTAGCGACATCATGGTCAGAACCACAATCGTCGCAAGGTAGGGGGTCATCGCCAGGACCTCCGGCGCGACGAAGCTCCAGCCGGCCGCTTTGGCCTGCAATTCGAAGGTCGCGACCGCGCCGAAGAGATAGGCGCCGATCAGCAGCCGGCCCGGCTTCCAGGCGGCGAAGACGACGAGCGCGAGCGCGATCCAGCCTCTGCCGGCGGTCAGCCGGTCGGCCCACATCGGGGTGAGCGCTAGCGAGAAATAGGCGCCACCTAAGCCCGCGAGCGCCCCGCCGAAGGCGGTCGCGGCGGTGCGGATCGCCAGCACGCGATAGCCGATGGCATGAGCCGAGTCGGCGTTCTCGCCGACGGCGCGCAGGATCAGCCCGGCCTTGGTCCGGCGCAGGAACAGGCTGACGGCGAGGACGAGCGCGAGCGAGAGATAGACGATCGCATCATGGCCGAAGACGAGGCGCAGCCAGGGATGGGCGGCATAGTCGGCCGGGAAGAGCGGACCGAGCCGCGTGATCGTGCGGCCGACGAAACCGGCGCCGATCAGCGAGGAGGCGCCGATGCCAAAGATCGTCAGCGCGAGACCCGTCGCGACCTGGTTGGAGCCGAGGCCGAGTGTCAGCAACGCGAAGATCATCGCTGCCGCGGCGCCGGCCAATGTCGCGGCCAGCAGGCCGAGCGGCACGCTGCCGGTGGAATAGGCGACGGCGAAGCCGGCGACCGCGCCGCACAGCATCATGCCCTCGACGCCGAGATTGAGGACGCCGGCCTTCTCGGTGACGAGTTCGCCCAAGGCCGCGAGCAGGATCGGCGTCGCCGCGGCGGCGAGCGTCATGAAGATCGAGACGAGGATGGCGGCGGTCATGGCGCGCTCCTCGCCGGCCGCGCCTTCCAGGCGAGCCGGTAGCGCACGAGCACGTCGGTAGCGAGCAGGAAGAACAGCAGCAGCGCCTGGAACATGCCGGTAGCGGCCGAGGGCAGGCGTACCGTGCTCTGGGCGATCTCGCCGCCGACATAGGTCACAGCCAGCACCAGCGCGCCGAAGACGATGCCGGGAGGCGAGAGCCGGCCCAGGAAGGCGACGATGATCGCGGTGAAGCCGTAGCCGACCGGGAACTGCGGGGTGAGCTGGCCGAACGGTCCGGCTGCCTCGAAGATGCCGGCGAGGCCGGCAAGGCCACCGCCGGCGAGCAGGGCCGCCCAGGTCACGCGGTTGGCGTCGAAGCCGCCATGGCGGGCGGCGGCCGGCGCGCGCCCGACGACGCGCACGGCGTAGCCGGCGACGGTCTTGCTCATCACGAACCAGGCGATCAGCGCGAGCAGGATAGCCAAGGGCACGCCGAGATGGACGAGCGAGCCTTCTGCGACCGCCGGCAGCGTCTGGCTGGCGCTGAACATCTTGGTCTGCGGAAAATTGAAGCCGTCCGGATCCTTCCACGGGCCGCGCACGAGGTAATAGAGGAACTGCACCGCGACATAGGTCAGCATCAGGCTGGTCAGGATCTCGCTGACCTGCAGGCGGACCTTGAGCAGGGCTGGGAGCGCCGCCCAGGCCGCGCCGCCGATGACGCCGGCAATCGCCATCGCCGGCAGGATCCACCAGCCGGTCATGTCATGGGTCACGAGCGCGACGCCGGTGCCGGCGATCGCGCCCACGACGTACTGCCCCTCGGCGCCGATGTTCCAGACATTGGCGCGAAAGCCGATGGCGAGGCCGAGCGCGATCATGATGAGCGGTGCCGCCTTGACGCCGAGATCGGCCCAGCGCTGCGGTTCGATCAGCGGCGTGATGAAGATCGCCGTGACCGCGCGCAGGCCGTCATAGCCGATCGCGCCGAAGACCAGCATGCCGGTCAGCATGGTGAGCCCGATCGCGATCAGCGGGCTGAGGTACAGCATCGCCTTGCTGGGTTCGCGCCGGCGTCGCCACTCAAGCATTCGCCGGCTCCCCGGCATGGCTCTCGCCGTGGACGCCGCCCATCAGCAGGCCTATCTCCTCGAGCTTCAGCCCGGCGACCGGCCGCGCCGGCGACAGCCGGCCTTCGTTGATCACGCAGAGCCGGTCGGAGAGCTCGAGCAGTTCGTCAAGATCCTGCGAGATCACCACGATGGCCGAGCCCTGCGCGGCGAGATCGACCAGGGCCTGGCGGATCGCGGCGGCTGCACCGGCATCGACGCCCCAGGTCGGCTGCGCCACCACCAGCACATCGGGGCGCTGCCCGATCTCGCGGCCCATGATGAATTTTTGAAGATTGCCGCCGGAAAGTGAGCCGGCCAGTGCCGCTGGACCTGTGGTACGCACGTCGAACCGAGCGATGACGTCCTTCGCATAGGCCTCGACCGGCCCCTGGCGGATCAGCCCGGACGGCGCCAGCGGCAGGCGATGGCGTGCGGTCAGCACGACATTTTCGGCGAGCGAGAACTCGGGCACGGCGGCGTGGCCGTTGCGCTCTTCAGGCACGCAAGCCAAGCCAGCGGCGCGGCGGCCGCCAGCATCCGACAAGCCGATCGGCCGGCCGTCGAGCTTGATTGCGTCGGCTCGGCCGGCGAGGTGTTCGCCCGAAAGCGCCAGCAGCAATTCGGCCTGGCCGTTGCCAGCGACGCCGGCGATGCCGAGGATCTCGCCGGCCTGGGCGGAGAAGGAGATGCCTTTCAGGCTGGTGCCGAAGGGCGGTTCGCCCGGCATGTCTAGCTTGTCGACGTTGAGCCGCGCCGCGCCGGCCTTGCCGTCGCCGGCGGGGCGCTCGATGCTCTTCAGCTCCGCCCCGATCATCAATTCGGCCATGCGCCGCGTCGTCTCGCCGCGCGGATCGCAGGTCGCGACGACCTTGCCGCCGCGCAGGATGGTGGCGGCCTCGCAGAGCGCTTTGATCTCGTGCAGCTTGTGGCTGATGTAGAGGATCGAGCAGCCCGCGCTGGCGATCTGGCGCAAAGTCTCGAACAGGCGCTCGACCTCCTGCGGCGTCAGCACCGAGGTCGGCTCGTCCATGATCAGCAGCTTCGGCTTCTGCAGCAGGCAGCGCACGATCTCGATGCGCTGGCGCTCGCCGACTGAGAGCGTATGCACCTCACGGTCTGGGTCGAGCGGCAGCGAATAGCTGTCGAGGATCGCCTTGATCCGCGCCTTCAGCTCCTCCGCCGGCACGGTCTCGTCGAGGCCGAGCGCGATGTTCTCCAGCACGGTCATGCCGTCGAACAGCGAGAAATGCTGGAAGACCATGCCGATGCCGAGCTTGCGCGCCGCCTTGGGCGAGGCGATCTCGACCGGTCGGCCGTCGAAGCTGATCTGCCCTTCGTCGGCGCGCTGCACGCCATAGATGATCTTGACCAGGGTCGATTTCCCGGCGCCGTTCTCGCCGAGCAGGGCATGGATCTCGCCAGGGCGGACGCTGAGGCTGATGTCCTGATTGGCCTTCACGCCCGGAAAGCTCTTCGAGACATGGGCGAGCGCCAGGCGCGAAGGTGCCGTCTGGTCAGGCGGCTGCGTCATGGCGGTTCCGAGCCCTCGCGCGTCCCGTGGCGGACCTCCCCGCGAGGGCCGCCTTCTCGCCAAGCAAGCAACGCACCAGTTCGGCACTCGTCAAGGCAGCGATGACCTCCGGACGCTTGTCATGCACATCCGATCCGCCGAGCGGGCAGGTGAGACCAGCCAATGCCTGGCTGCCGGGATGGCGGCGGCGAAAGCTCGCCTCGAAACGAGCGCGCTTCGTCGCCGATCCGATCATGCCGACATAAGCGGCATCGTCGCGTAGCAGTGCCGCCTCGGTCAGGCGATAGTCGAGTGCGTGGCTGTGGGTCAGGACGATGAAAGCCGAGGCCGGCCGGGCCGCGACCAGCGCAGTCTCGGGATCGTCGAGCTGCAGGCAGGAGATGACTGCCGGCACCTCGCCGAACTGGCCGGGCCGATCGTCGATCAACGTCACGGCGACCGGCAGCAAGGCGAGGCTGCGCGCCAGCGCCTTGCCGGTGTGGCCGGCGCCGAAGATCAACACCTGCGGCCGCTCGGCCGCTGATTTCACCTCGTCCTCTCTCAGTGCTTCCAGATGGGCGGCGGTTGCCGGCTCCATCGCTACCCGCACGCGCCCGCCGCAGCACTGGCCCATTTGCGGGCCGAGCGGGATGTCGATCAGCTGTTGCGGGCCGCCGCTGTCGAGCAGGATGCGGGCGAGGTCGATGCAATGGAATTCGAGCTGGCCGCCGCCGATCGTGCCGGCGCTGCCGTGGGCGCTGACGATCATCGTCGCGCCGGCCTCGCGCGGGGTCGAGCCCTGCGCCTGCGCGATGCGGACGATGACGGCGCCTTCGGCCAGGCTGCCGGTGAGAAAGTCGGCGAGAGTCATCGCGCTGCCTCCGCCAGCGCCCGCACCCGCTCGACCGCATCGAGCACCCGCTCCGGCGTCGCGGGGGCGTCAAGCTGCGGGCAGAAGCGATGGTCGCCGACGCTGGCGACCGCATCGGAGAGCGCGTGCAGCACGCTGATCGCCAGCATCAGCGGCGGCTCGCCCACCGCCTTGGAGCGATGGATGGTGTGCTCGCGATTGGGGGCCTTCTCCAAAAGCGCGACGTTGAAGATGCGCGGCCGGTCGGAGGCGACCGGGATTTTGTAGGTCGAGGGCGCATGCGTCCTGAGCCGCCCCTTCTCGTCCCAGACCAGCTCCTCGGTGGTCAGCCAGCCCACGCCCTGGATGAAGCCGCCCTCGATCTGACCCTTGTCGATCGCCGGGTTCAGCGAGTTGCCGCAGTCGTGCAGGATGTCGACACGTTCGACCTTGTACTCGCCGGTCAGCGTGTCGATCGCGACCTCTGCGGCGGCGGCGCCATAGGCGAAATAGTAGAACGGGTGGCCGCGTCCGGCCTTGCGGTCCCAATGGATCTTCGGCGTCGCGTAGAAGCCCGTCGCCGAGAGTTGGACGCGGGCCATATAGGCTTCCTTGACCAGCTCGACGAAGCCGATCTCGCGCGCGCCGACCTGCACCCTGCCGGGCAGGAAGGCAATCGCCTCCGGCTTTTCCTGCCAGTGCTTGCAGGCGAAGGCGGCGAGCCGCTGCTTGATCGTCTCGCAGGCATCGAGCGCCGCCATGCCGTTGAGATCGGAGCCGGAGGAGGCTGCCGTCGCCGAGGTGTTCGGCACCTTGCCGGTCGTCGTCGCGGTGATCTTGATCTGCTCCAGCCCGATGCCGAAGGCCTGCGCCACCACCTGCGCCACCTTCTGGTAGAGCCCCTGGCCCATTTCGGTGCCGCCATGGTTCAGTGCCACGGTGCCATCGGTATAGACATGGACCAGCGCGCCTGCCTGATTGTACCAGGTCGCGGTGAAGGAGATGCCGAACTTGACCGGCGTCAGCGCGATCCCGCGCTTGATGATCCTGCTCTCCCGGTTGAAGGCACGGATCGCTTCCTGCCGGGCGCGGTAGTCGCAGACGTGCTCCAGCTCGTCGATCACCTCGCCGGCGATCATGTCCTCGACCGGCTGGTGATAGGGCGTGATCCCCCGGCCTTCGCCGCCATAGAGATTGCGCTTCCTCACCTCCAGCGGGTCGAGCCCGGTGGCGTAGGCGACCTCCTCGATGAAACGCTCGGCCCCGACCATGCCTTGCGGCCCGCCGAAGCCGCGAAAGGCGGTGTTTGAGACCGTATGCGTGCGCAAGGGCTCCGAGCGGGCCCGCACCGCCGGGTAGAAATAGCAGTTGTCCATATGGAACAGGGCGCGGTCGGTGACCGGGCCGGAGAGGTCGGCGTTCCAGCCGCAGCGCGCGGCATAGACCGCATCGACCGCATGGATGCGGCCGTCATCGTCAAAGCCGATCTCGTAGTCGACGACGAAGTCGTGGCGCTTTCCGGTGATGACCATGTCGTCGTCGCGGTCGGGCCGCAACTTCACCGGCCGCTTCAGCTTGCGGGCGGCGAGCGCGGCGACGCAGGCGAAGAGATTGGCCTGTGTCTCCTTGCCGCCAAAGCCGCCGCCCATGCGCCGGACCTCGATGGTGACCGCATGCGCGCCGACGCCGAGTACTTGGGCGACCATGTGCTGGACCTCGCTCGGATGCTGCGTCGAGCACAGCACCAGCATGTCCTGGTCCTCGCCGGGGATGGCGAGCGAGATCTGGCTTTCGAGGTAGAAGTGATCCTGCCCGCCGATCGCCATCGAGCCTTTCAGCCGGCGCGGGCTGGCAGCGAGGGCAGCAGCGACATCGCCGCGTTCGAGCTTGAGCGGCTCGGTGACGAGTTCGCCACCGGCAGCACGCGCGGCGGCGACGTCGAGCAGGGGAGGCGATTCCTCATAGCTCGCCTTGGCCAGCACCGCGGCGTGGCGGGCCTGCTCGCGCGTCTCTGCGACGACAGCGAAAAGCGGCTGGCCGTGATGCAGGGTGTCCTGCGTCGCGAAGACAGGTTCGTCGTGCTTGTGCGTCGAGGAGATGTCGTTCGCGCCGGGGATGTCGTTGGCGGTGAGGACTGCGAGCACGCCCGGCGCCGCCTCGACGGCCGAGAGGTCGAGCGAGAGCAGCTTGCCATGCGCGATGGTCGAGAGGCCGAGGCAGGCATGGGCGAGGCCGGCCGGCTCGGCGATGTCGTCGACATAGAGCGCTTCGCCGGCGACATGCTTCTCGGCGGAATCGTGCTTCAGGGGCGAGCCGACGATCGGCCTCGTCGCCATGGTGTCGAGCCGTTTGCGCGCGTCAGCCATGGGCGACCTCCGCCAGCAGGCCGGCGACGCGGGTCGACGTCTCGGGCGTCGTCGTCTCGACCAGGAAGCGCCGCAGCAGGTTACCGGCGACCTTGAGCCGGTAGGAGGCCGAGGCGCGCATGTCGGTCAGTGGGGTGAAGTCCCCAGCCAGTGCGGCGATTGCGGCGGTGACCGTGGTGTCATCCCAGAGGCGGTCAAGCAAGGCGGCCTCCGCCGCCTTCGCCCGCTTCGGGATGCCGGCCATCCCGCCATAGGCGAGCCGCGCCTCGCTGACGCGGCCGGCCTGATCGAGCTTCAGATAGAAGGCGCCGCAGACGGCGGAAATGTCCTCGTCGAAGCGCTTCGATATCTTCGAGATATGGAAGAGTGCGCCCACAGGCAGTTTCGGCACCAGCACGGTCTCGACGAATTCGCCCGGTTGCCGGTCCTGCTTGCGGTAGTCGAGAAAGAAGGCTTCGAGCGGTAGCTCGCGGCGCTCGTTGCTCTTGCGCAGCACCAGGGTTGCCCCGAGCGCGATCAGGGCCGGCGGCAGGTCGCCGATCGGCGAGCCATTGGCGATGTTGCCGCCGATCGTGCCGGCATTGCGCACCTGCTCGCCGCCGAAACGGCGCATCATCTCGTCGAGCTGCGGCGAGATGGTCGCCAACGCCTCGCGCACCGCGATCTGGTTGGCCATAGCGCCGAGGCGAAGGTGATCACCTTCGTCGGAGATCGCGCGCAACTCGTCTAAGCGGCCAAGATAGATCACCGGATCGAGCCGGCGCATGCCCTTGGTGACCCACAGGCCTACATCGGTGGCGCCGGCGACAAGCGTCGCCTGCGGATGGGCGCTGAAGAGTTCGGCCAGAGCCGCAACGGCGGCGGGAGCGTAGAAACGGCGCTCGCCATCGCCGATCGAGATCGTCTCGCCATCCGCGAGCGCCTTCAGCCGCGCGATGACGGAGGGCATCGCTGCGACGAAACGGTCCTGCTCGCGCTCGGCGGCATCCATGCGCTGCGCGGCTGTTATGATCGGCTCGTAGCCCGTGCAACGGCAGAGGTTACCGGCGAGGGCGTCCTCGATACGCTGTACGGATGGAGCACGCTCGTTCAGCCAGAGCGCCAGCAGCGACATCACGAAGCCGGGCGTGCAGAAGCCGCATTGCGAGCCATGGCAATCGACCATCGCCTGCTGCACCGGGTGGAGCGTCCCGTCCGGGCTTCTCAGATGCTCGACGGTCAGGACATGGCAGCCGTCCAGCGTCGGCAGGAAACGGATGCAGGCGTTGATCGCCTCATAGCGCAGGCGGCCGCCATCGAGCCGGCCGACGACGATGGTGCAGGCGCCGCAATCGCCCTCGGCGCAGCCTTCTTTGGTGCCGATGCGGCGCCGGTCGAGCCTGAGCCAGTCGAGCACCGTGCGGGTCGGATCGCAGGAGGCGATCTCGACCAGCTCGTCGCCCAGCAGGAAACGAACGCTCTCACGCATGGCACCTTCTCCCTCCCCCCGCTTGCGGCGGGGAGGGTTGGGGTGGGGGGCAGTGCCGCTCGGCGCGACGATTCAGGATGGAGCCCCGGCTTTCCGGCCCCCCATCCCTAACCCTTCCCCACCGCAAGCGGGGGGAAGGGGATATCGGTGAGCAGTACGCACTGAAATCCAAAGGCCGGCCGAACAGAGTCATGCCCTGAGATTAGGCACGTTCGCGGCTTGGCCGGAAGCTTTGATTTGGTGCAGATATGATCGCGATTTGAGCCGGAGCGGCGAGCCTTGAGCAAAGACGGTGCGATCTCGGCCCTGCGCGGCCGGCTTCTCTGGTTCGTCGGTGACCCGCACGAGATCGGCGAGGCCGCACATCGCTATGTCGAGGACGGTCTGCTCGTCATCGAAGGCGGCTTGATCAAGGCTGCCGGCGAGACGAGGGAGCTGCTGTCGACCCTGCCGGCCGGGGCGGCGATCGCCGACCATCGCCCGCATCTGATCATGCCCGGCTTCATCGACGCCCATATCCACATGCCGCAGACTCAAGTGGTCGCCTCCTATGGCGCGCAATTGATGGAGTGGCTGAACAAATACACCTTCGTCGAGGAGCAGAAGCTCGCCCAGCAGGGCCACGCCGAAAAGCTCTCGGCCTTCCTGCTCGACGAATTGCTGGCGAGCGGCACCACGACGGCAGCGGTGTATTGCTCCGTGCACAAGCAGTCGGCCGAGGCCTTCTTCGCCGAATCGCACCGGCGCAACACCCGCATGATCGCCGGCAAGGTGATGATGGACCGCAACGCCCCGCCGGCGCTGACCGACACGGCCGAGAGCGGCTATGCCGACAGCAAGGCGCTGATCGGTCGCTGGCACGGCAAGGGTCGCCAGCTCTACGCGATCACGCCGCGCTTCGCCGTGACCTCGACGCCGGAGCAGATGGCGGCGTCCCAGCGGCTGGTCGCTGAGCATCCCGACTGCTTCGTCCAGACCCATATCAACGAGAACCGGGCCGAGATCGCCTTCGCCAGGGAGCTTTACCCGGACGCTGCCGACTATGCCGGCATCTACGAGGATTATGGTCTGCTGGGTAAGAAGAGCCTGCTCGGCCACTGCATCCACATGACCAAGCGCGAATGGCGGGCTTTTGCGCAGCATGGCGCGATCGCGGTGTTCTGCCCGACCTCGAATCTCTTCCTCGGCTCCGGTCTGTTCGACTGGGCGCGAGCCCGGCATGAGGGCGTCAAGGTCGCGGTCGCCACCGATATCGGGGGCGGCACCTCCTATTCGATGCTGCGCACCATGGCCGAGGCCTACAAGATCCTGCAGCTGCAGGGGCAGTCGCTCTCGGCCTTCGAGGCGCTGCACGCGATCACGCTAGGCAATGCCGTGGCGCTCGGGCTGAATCACCTGATCGGCTCGTTCGAGCCAGGTCGCGAGGCGGATGTCGTCGTGCTCGACCCCGCCGCGACGCGGGTGATGGCGCACCGGCTGGAGACGGTGCGCGACCTGTCGGAAGAACTCTTCGTGCTGGTCACGCTCGGCGACGAGCGCAATGTCGCCGCGACCTACATCGCGGGGGAGCGGGCGGCCTCTGCCGTTGCCTAGTCGTCATGGTCGGGCTTGTCCCGACCATCCACGTCTTCCTTCACCAAGTGCGTGTTCAAGACGTGGATGCTCGCCACAAGGGCGAGCATGACGGTTGCGGTGGCTCAGCCGAGCACGCCGCCCTTGCGGGCGTGGTCGAGATAGATCTCGCGCAGGCGGATCGTCGCCGGGCCCGGCGCGCCGTTATGGATGCTGTGGCCGTCGATCGTCGTCACTGGCATGACCAGGCTGGTGGCGGAGGTGATGAAGGCCTCCTCGGCGTCGAGCGCCTCTTCCAGCGTGAATTCGCGTTCCTCGAAAGTGAAGCCGCTCTCGGCCAGGAAGGCGAGCACGGCCGTGCGGGTGATGCCGGGCAGCACCTTGTGCGAGAGTGGGCGCGAGATCAGCGTCTTGCCCTTGACGATCCAGGCGGTCGAGGAGGCGCCTTCGGTGACGACGCCGTCTTCGATCATCCAGGCTTCCTGCGCGCCGTTCTCGGCGGCGAACTGCTTGGCCAGCACCGGAGCGAGCAGGTTGACGCTCTTGATGTCGCGGCGCGCCCAGCGCAGGTCCGGCGTGCTGACGACCTTGATGCCGGTCTTGGCCAGCGGCGTGTTGGCGAACTGGCGCGCCTGCGTGAACAGGACAAGCGACGCCTTCACGCCCTTGGGGAAGGGGAAGTCGCGATCGGCGGCGCCGCGCGAGACCTGCAGATAGATGCTGCCTTCATCCAGGCTGTTGCGGGCGATCAGCTCCTGATGGATCGCGACGAGCTCGGCGCGCGAGCAGGGCAGGTCGAGACCGATCTCGCCGGCCGAGCGCTCCAGCCGCGCCAGATGCGCCTCGCAATCGACCAACTTGCCACCGAGCACGGCCGAGACCTCGTAGATGCCGTCGCCGAAGATGAAGCCGCGGTCGAAGATCGAGATCGTCGCCTCTTCCTCGGGAAGATAGGCGCCATTGACGTAGACGGTGCGGCTCATGGGGAGGGTCTCATGCGGGAAGGACGGACCTTCCTAGCCGAGCCGGGGGCACGAGGCGAGATGGCATGCCGGCTTGCCGACCGGCGTCGGATGCAGGGCTACGCTAGCCGACAGTCTTCGCCTCGAAATGGCGCTGCCGAAAGGCGCGGACCTTGGCGCGATTGCCGCAGACGGCCATCTCGCACCAGCGCCGCAAACGGTTCTTGGTGGTGTCGAAGAACAGCCAGCCGCAATGGTCGCCCTCGCATTGCTTGATGCGGGCGAGGTTTTGCTGGGTCAGCACGGTGAGCGCCGACAGCGCGATCGGCCCGCGGATCGCCTGGCTCAGGGTCTGGCCTACGTCCCAGCGCCAGACGAAGCCGTCGCCAAAGGGCGAAAGCTTGGCGCAGGCGAGGCAGTGCGCATGGACGGCGGCGAGTTGCACCCGGTCTTCTTCCGCCGGAGGCTGGCGGCGGCTGAGCGCGGCGCCGATCCGGTAGATCGTATCGCGCAGATCGAGTGTCTCGGTAAGCAAACGCGCCGCCAGCCCAGCGTCCGCCTCGACCGTGGCCAGCGCCGCGTCCCGGTCGCTGTCGCTGATCACCTTGGCATGCCGCGCCCAGATCACGACGTCGCGCCCCTCGCGCAGATGCTCGAGCTCGTTCGGCCCACCGCGGTCCGAGGTCGTGTTGGTGAAGTCGAAGGCGAGCTCGCTGGCGACGAGCGGCAGCGAGCCGGCGCGGCTGGGACCGCCTGTACGATCGGTTATCATGTAACCATCTATCTCACATTTACAGGTTAAAGCAAGCGACGTAGCGTCCGGCCACGGCTGAGACCGTGGAGGAGAACGGATATGAGGATTAATCTGATCGCGATGCTCGCCGCAGGCGCATTCGCGATGTCGCATGGCGCAGCGCTCGCGCAGGTCAAGCTCGGGGTCGCCGGCCCGATGACCGGCGCGAGCGCGGCCTTCGGGGCGCAATTGAAGAACGGGGTCGAGCAAGCCGTGGCCGATATCAATGCCGCCGGCGGCATTCTCGGCCAGACGATCGTGCTCTCGAACGGGGACGATGTCGGCGATCCCAAGCAGGGCGTCTCGGTCGCCAACAAATTCGTCGGCGACGGCGTCAAGCTCGTCGTCGGCCATTTCAACTCCGGCGTCACCATGCCGGCGTCCGAGGTCTATGCCGAGAACGGCATGCTGATGATCAGCCCCTCCGCGACCAACCCGAAGATCACCGAGCGCGGCCTCTGGAACGTGTTCCGCACCTGCGGCCGCGATGACCAGCAGGGCGTCGTCGCCTCCGGCCATATCGCCAAGACCTTCAAGGGCAAGGTCATCGTCGTCGTCCACGACAAGACCACCTATGGCCAGGGCCTCGCCGAGGAAACCCGCAAGGGCCTGCACGCCGCCGGAATCAAGGAGGCGCTCTATGAAGGCGTCAACACCGGTGAGAAGGATTTCTCGGCGCTGGTCTCGAAGATCAAGGCGGCCAAGGCCGACCTGCTCTATTGGGGCGGGCTGCATACCGAACTGGGCCTGATCGTTCGCCAGATGCGCGATCAGGGCCTGACGACGGTCGCGATGGGCGCTGACGGCATCACCTCTGACGAATACGCCGTGATCGGCGGCCCGGGCACCGAAGGCACGCTGATGACCTTCCCGCCCGACCCGCGCCGGCGCCCCGCTGCGGCCGAGGTGGTCAAGCGCTTCGAGGCCAAGGGCATCAACCCCGAGGCCTACACGCTCTACTCCTATGCCGCAGTCCAAATCATGAAGCAGGCGGCCGAGCAGGCAAAATCACTCGATCCGAAGAAGATCGCCGCCGCGATGCATTCGGGCATGACCTTCAAGACCGTGCTCGGCGACATGTCCTATGACAAGAAGGGCGACCGAACAAATCTCGACTACACCGTCTACACCTGGAAGAAGGGCGCGGACGGCAAGATCAGTTATGTCGAGAACTAGAGCGTTTTTCGATCAGGCTGCGTCGCGAGAATCGTCATTGCGAGGAGTGTAGCGACGAAGCAATCCAGGAGCGGCAGGGTTCTACGTCCCTGGTTTGCTTCGCTTCGCTCGCAATGACGGCTCAGCCGGCCGAAATCGCTCTGACAGCTTGAGCTAGCCGGTGTCGGTGGCCTCCCCTGGCCGGACACCGATAGGACGCCGCTTCGCTCCAGCGAGGCGGCGTTTTTCATCTCAGCATTTCAGCGCTGCTGCGATCAGGCGCTGGGTGTAGTCCTGCTGCGGCGCCTCGAAGATCGCCTCGGTCAGCCCGCGCTCGACCACCCTGCCGTCCTTCATGACCATGATCTCGTCGGCCATGGCGCGCACGACCGCGAGGTCGTGGCTGATGAAGAGATAGGAGAGGTCGTGCGCTGCCTGCAGCTCCTTGAGCAGGGCGACGATGCTCTGCTGCACGGTGCGGTCGAGCGCCGAGGTCGGCTCGTCCAGCACCACCAGCGCCGGGCACAGGATCATGGCGCGGGCGATGGCAATGCGCTGGCGCTGGCCGCCGGAGAACTCATGCGGGTAGCGGTTACGTAGGGCGGGATCGAGTGAGACCTCCGCCAATGCCGCAGCAGCCCGCCGCTCGCGCTCGGCGCGCGACAAGGCGGGCTCATGCACCAGCAGACCCTCGGTGATGATCTCGCCGACGGTGAGGCGCGGCGAGAGCGAGCCGAACGGGTCCTGGAAGACGACCTGCAGGCTGCGGCGCAAAGGGCGCATCGCGGCGCGGTCGAGCGGGGCCAGCGCCCGGTCCTCGAAGCGCACGATCCCTGACGAGGGCAGGAGCTTGAGCAGCGCGCGCCCGAGGGTCGACTTGCCCGAGCCGGACTCGCCGACGATGCCGATGGTCTGGCCGCGCCGCACGGTCAGGTCGATGCCGTCGACGGCGTGCAGCATCACCTTCTCGCGCTTGAGGAAACCGCGCGACAGGTCGAAGGAGACGCGCAGGTCGCGAGCGTCGAGTAGCACGGGCGCATCGGGCGGCGGTGGTTCCTTGTGGCCATGCGGCTCGGCTGCGAGCAGCGCCCTAGTATAGGGGTGCTCCGGCGCCTCAAAGATCGCTTGCGCGCGGCCGCTCTCGACGACCTCGCCGGCCTTCATCACATAGACGCGCTCGGCATATTTCCTGACGAGGCCGAGATCGTGGCTGATCAGGATCACGGCCATGCCGAGCCGCTGCCGGAGCTCGGCGATCAGCGCCAGGATCTCGGCTTCGATGGTGACGTCGAGTGCCGTGGTCGGCTCGTCGGCGATCAGGATGTCGGGATCGTTGGCGAGCGCCATCGCGATCATCACGCGCTGGCGCTGCCCGCCGGAGAGTTCGTGCGGATAGGAATCGAGCCGGCGCTCCGGATGCGGGATGCGCACCAGCTTGAGCAGTTCCAGCGCCCGCGCTCGCGCCGCCTTGCGCGACAGGCCCTGATGCTTGCGCAACGGAGCCGCCATCTGCGTGCCGATCCGGAACAGCGGATCGAGGGAAGTCATCGGTTCCTGGAAGATCATCGCGAGCTTGCGGCCGCGATAGCTGTTCAGGACCGCCGGCGGCAGTTTCAGAAGGTCGACCTCGCGATAGCGGATCGCGCCCGAGACCTCGCCATTGCTGGCGAGGAGGCCCATCGCCGCCATCACGCTCTGGCTCTTGCCGGAGCCGGATTCGCCGACCACGGCGACGAACTCGCCGGGGCCGACATCGAGGTCGATGCCGCGCACCGCCTCGCACGGGCCGTCATTGGTGCGGAAGCTGACCTTGAGGTCGCGAATGGCGAGGATGGGCTCAGCCGCCATCTCAGCGATCTCTCGGATCGAGTGCGTCGCGCAGGCCGTCGCCGAGGAAGTTGAGCGCGAACAGCGTCGTCACCAGAAAGGCGGCCGGGAAGATCAGCATCCACGGCGTCGCCTGGATGGCGCGGGCGCCGTCCGAGATCAGCACGCCCCAGCTCGTCATCGGCTCCTGCACGCCAAGGCCGAGGAAGGACAGGAAGCTTTCGAGCAGGATCACTTTCGGCACCAGCAGGGTGACGTAGACGACGACCGGCCCGAGCGTATTGGGGATGACATGGCGCCTGAGAATGCCGCCGGTCGAGACCCCGAGCGCCTCGGCCGCCAGCACATAGTCCTGCCGCCTGATCGAGAGCGCCTGGCCGCGAACGATGCGGGCCATGTCGAGCCATTCGATCGCGCCGACGGCGAGGAACATCAGGATGAAGTTCCGGCCGAAGAAGACGACGAGCAGGATGACGAAGAAGATGAAGGGCAGGGAGTAGAGCACGTCGACGATGCGCATCATCACCATGTCGATGCGCCCGCCGAGATAGCCGGCGGTCGCGCCATAGGCGACACCGATCACCAAGGCGACGCCGGTGGCGAGCAGGCCGATGGCGAGCGAGACGCGGCCGGCGATCAGCGTGCGGGTGAGCAGGTCACGGCCGTTCGAGTCGGTGCCGAACAGGAAGTATTGCCGCTTGATCGGGACGTCGAGTGTGAGCCGGCGGCCCTCCTGCTCATTGCCGGTGATCACCGGTGTGCCGAACTGGTCGGAGCGGTCGAAATAGACCAGCAGGCGCTGGTCGATCGGCCGCTGCGCGGTCAGGATGAGTTTGACGCGGTTGCCCTGAGTGACGATTTCGCTCGGCGTCGCCCTGATGCGGGAAGCGATGCGCTGCACGGCGGCAGGCAGGGCCTCGGCCTTGGGATAGGAGAAGAGGCTGGCGGGGACGCGGACATAGTCCTGGTAGACCCGGTCGTAAGGATGGCCTGTCAGAAACGGGCCGAAAGCACAGGCGAGCGTCATCAGCGCCAGCACGATCAGGCTTGCCACCGCGGCCCGGTTGCGCAGCAGGCGGATGCGCGCGTCCAGCCAGAGCGAGCGGCCGATCGGCGGGGTGGCACAGGCGGTCGTGTCGCTCATCGCTCACTCCAGCCTGACGCGCGGGTCGAGCAGCGCGTAGAGCACGTCGACCACGAGGTTGAAGAGCAAGACGAAGATCGCGACGACGACGACCGTGCCCATCACCAGCGTGTAGTCGCGGTTGAGCGCGCCTTCGACAAAATAGCGGCCGATCCCCGGAATGCCGAAGATCGTCTCGACCACGACCGAGCCGGTGAGCAGGCTGGCCGCCGCCGGCCCGAGATAGGAGACGACCGGCAACGCCGCGCCGCGCGCGGCATGCAGCGCGATGGTCGTGGTCGAGAGGCCCTGGGCTCGCAGCGTGCGGATATGGTTGGCGCGCAAGGTCTCGATCATCGCCGCACGTGTCATCCGGGCGATCACGGCGATCTGGGGGAGGGCGAGCGTCACGATCGGCAGCACGGTGTTGCGGAAGGCGCCGCCGTTCCAGCCGCCGACTGGCAGCCAGGCCAGGCTCAGGCCGAAGACGATCTGCAGGATGGGCGCGACGACGAAGTTCGGGATGGTGATGCCGGCAGTGGCGAAGCCGATCACCGCATGGTCGGCAGCGCCATTCTGGCGGAAGGCCGCGAGCGCGCCGAGCGGGCCGCCAACGATGAGTGCCAGCAGCAGCGCCGAGGCCCCGAGCCGCATCGAGACCGGCAGCCCTTGTGCGAACAGTTCGGCGATCGAGAAGTCGCGGAAATAGAAGGAGGGGCCGAAATCGCCCCGCAACAAAGCAGCGAGATAGGTCAGGTATTGCTGGAACAGCGGCTGGTCGAGCTTGTAGATGCGCCGCAGGTTCTCCATCACTTTGGCTTCGAGCGGCTGCTCAAGGTCGAACGGCCCGCCCGGCGCGACGCGCATCAGGAAGAACGAGATCGTCACGATCACGAACAGGGTCGGGATCGCGGCGGTAAGACGGCGCAGGATGTAGATGAGCACGGGCTTGGCTCAGGCCCCTGGCCTTGCCGGCCAGGGGCGTTTGTCTGTCACGGCTTCAAGCTCATGAACCGCGTCGGCAACGCGCCGCGCAGGTTCTGCTGGAAACCCTGCACCTTCGGCGAGACCAGGTTCTTCGAGGAATAGTAGAGCACAGGGATCCAGGGCACGTCGGCGGCGAGGATCGCGTCGGCCTCGCGCAGGATCGCGGCACGCTTGGCGATATCGATCTCCTCGGCACCCTGCTTCATCAGCGCATCGAATTGCGGGTTGTTGTATTTGCCGGAGTTGAAGCCGGTGTTGTCGCTCTGGAACAGGAACAGGAAGTTCTGCGGGTCGGAATAGTCGCCGATCCAGCCATAGCGGGCGATGTCGAAATCGCCGCCGTCGCGCAGCAGGGCGAAATGCGTCTTGCCGTCGGTGTTGATGAAGCTGGTCTCGACTCCGATCGCCTTCCACTGCTCGGCGATCGCGATGACGGTGCGGCGGTTGTTGTCGGTGGTGTTGTAGCGCAATTGCAGGCGCAGCGGCATGCCCGGCCCGAAGCCCGCCGCGGCCAGCAGCTTCTTGGCTTCGTCCTCGCGGTCGAGCGGGGAGGCGCCCTTGAAGTCGGCTTCGGCGCGTTCGCCGTAATTGCCGATATTCGGCGGGATCACGCCATAGGCCGGCAGCATGGTGCCGCCCCAGATCTCCTCGGCGATGAACTCCCGGTCGATCACCAGCGAGAGGGCGCGGCGCACCCTGATGTCGTCGAACGGCTTCTTGGCGGTGTTGATGATCAGGAAATAGGTGCCGAGATAGGGCGAGATCCGGACCTGCTCCTTGCCGAGCTTCTCGCGCAATTGCTGGACCTGGTCGGCCGGCATGTCCGAGGTCATCTGCAACTCGCCGGCCTGGAAGCGGCGGGCGGCGGCGGAGAAGTCGGGCGTGGGATAATAAATGACCGTGTCGATCTTGACGTTCGCGGCGTCGTGGAAGGCCTTGTTCTTCTCCAGCCGGATATGCGAGTTCGGCACGAACTCCTTCAGCGTGTAGGCGCCGTTCGAGACCCAGTTCTCCGGCTTGACGAAGTCCTTGCCGAATTTCTGGACGGAGGCCGGATGGACCGGCAGCCCGGTCTGGTGCGTCAGCAACTCCAGAAAATAGGGCGTCGGCCGCTCCAACGTGATCTCGAGCGTGCGCTGGTCGATTGCCTTGACGCCGAGGTCTTCGAGCTTCGCGCCATCGCCTGCCTTGTTGATCTTCTCGGCATTGCGGATCGGATAGAGGATGTTGGCGTATTTCGCGCCGGTCTCCGGATTGACCATGCGCTGGAACGAAAAGACGAAATCGCTCGCCGCGACCGGATCGCCATTCGACCATTTGGCGTTGGCGCGCAGCTTGAAAGTGTAGGTTTTGCCATCCGGCGCCATCGTCCAGCTTTCGGCGACGCCGGGGACGACCTCGCCGTTGATGTGATGGATCACCAGGCCTTCTGAAAGGTCGCGCAGCAGATGGGCTTCGCTGACTGTCGAGGTCTTGTGCGAATCCAGCGTCTCCGGATCGCCGTCATTGCCGCGATGGAACACCACCTGCGCCATGGCGGCGCCTGCGAGCGCAAGAAAAAGGCCGCTCGCCAGCGCGAGCGGCCGGATGGCACGCCGGATTCCGGATTGACGGTGGATCTCACGCATGAGCGCTCTCCGAACGATTCGGACGGGCCCCTTTCCCGCTCCTGACGGGAGTATGGGCTGATCGAGCACCGCCCGCCAAGAGCGAAAAGTCGGTATCAACCACTCAGCTTTGGTATCAACCACTCAGCTTAAGTCACTGTGCGGCTTTCGAAAGCTGGCTCAGGAACGACTTGAGCCAGCCCTCTCCCAAGGTCAGCCGGCGGCTGACCGGCCCTGCGCCTCAGCGACGGCGACCGCGGTCATGTTGACCACGCCGCGCGCCGTCACATTGCCGGTGAGGATATGTACCGGCTTGGCGGCGCCGATCAGGATCGGCCCGACGGGGAGCGCATCCCCCAGCACCTTGGCGAACTGATAGGCGATATTGGCCGCGTCGAGATTGGGGAAGATCAGGACGTTGGCGACGCCCTTCAGCTTCGAGGACGGCAGCACCCGGTCGCGGATCGCCGCGACGAGGGCGGTGTCGGCTTCCATCTCGCCATCGCATTCCAGCTCCGGCGCGCGCTCCTGGATCAGCTTGACCGCCTTGCGCATCTTGATCGAGGACGGCGTGTCGGCAGCGCCGAAATCCGAATGCGAGACCAGGGCAATCTTCGGGGTGATGCCGAAGCGTTCGACATGGCTGGCAGCCAGTATAGTCGTCTCGGCGATCTCCTCGGCCGTCGGATCGTGCCGGACATGGGTGTCGGACAGGAAGAAGGCGCCCTTGCTGGTGATAATCAGCGTCATCGCCGCGATGTCGCAGACGCCGGGCTCCAGGCCGATGATGTCGCGGATATGGCGCAGTCGCGAGAGGAAGCGGCCTTCGAGGCCGGTGATCATCGCATCGGCCTCGCCGCGGGCGACGGCCAGCGCCGCGATCACCGTGTTGTTGGTGCGTACCAGCGAGCGGGCCGCCTCGGGTGTGACGCCGCGCCGGCCGGCGATGTCGAGATAGGTCTGGACGTAGTCGCGATAGCGCGGATCGTCCTCGGGGTTGATCAGCTCGCAGTCGATGCCGGGACGGATCGACAGGCCGAAGCGCTTGACGCGGGTCTCGATCACCGAGGGGCGGCCGATCAGGATCGGGATAGCCATGCCTTCCTCGATCGCGACCTGGGCGGCGCGCAGCACGCGCTCATCCTCGCCCTCGGCATAGATCACGCGCTTGGGATCGGCCTTGGCCTTGGCGAAGAGCGGCTTCATCAGGAAGCCGGAGCGGAAGACGAAGCGCGACAGGTCCTCGCGATAGGCTTCCAGGTCGATCAGCGGCTTCTTGGCGACGCCGGTCGTCATCGCCGCCTCCGCCACCGCCGGCGCGATGCGCAGGATCAGGCGCGGATCGAACGGGTTCGGGATCAGCGAGGTCGCGCCGAAGGTCGAGGCTTCGCCACCATAGGCGCGCGCGGCGATGTCGGAGGTCGCCTCGCGCGCGAGGGCGGCGATGGCGCGCACCGCGGCGAGCTTCATCGGCTCGTTGATCGTCGTCGCCTGCACGTCGAGCGCGCCGCGGAAGATGTAGGGGAAGCACAGGACGTTGTTGACCTGGTTCGGATAGTCCGAGCGGCCGGTGCAGATCATCGCATCGGGGCGCACGGCGAGCGCGTCCTCCGGCGTGATCTCGGGATTGGGGTTGGCGAGCGCCAGGATCAGCGGCTTGGGCGCCATCTCCTTGGCCATTTCGGGCTTGAGCACGCCGGCTGCGGAGAGGCCGAGGAACACGTCTGCGCCGCCGATGACCTCGGCAAGCGTGCGGGCGTCGGTCTCCTGAGCGTAGACCTCTTTCCAGCGGTCCATCAGCGTGTTGCGGCCCTTGTAGACCACGCCGTCGAGATCGGTGACCCAGATGTTCTTCCTGCTGGCGCCGAGCTCGACCAGCAGGTTGAGGCAGGCCAAGGCCGCCGCGCCGGCGCCTGAGACGACGATCTTGACGTCACCGATCTTCTTAGCCGCAAGGTCGAGCCCGTTCAGGACGGCAGCGCTGACGATGATCGCCGTGCCGTGCTGGTCGTCATGGAAGACCGGGATGTTCATCCGCTCCTTCAGCTTCTCCTCGATCTCGAAGCATTCGGGGCCCTTGATGTCCTCGAGATTGATGCCGCCAAAGGTCGGCTCCAGCGCGGCGACGACGTCGACGAACTTGTCGATGTTCTTCTGCTCGACTTCGATGTCGAAGCAGTCGATGCCGGCGAATTTCTTGAACAGGACGGCCTTGCCCTCCATCACCGGCTTCGAAGCCAGCGGGCCGATATCGCCGAGGCCGAGCACGGCTGTGCCGTTGGTGATGACGGCGACGAGGTTCTGGCGCGAAGTCAGCTCGGCCGCCTCGCTCGGGTCGTCGACGATCGCCTCGCAGGCGGCGGCGACGCCGGGCGAATAGGCGAGCGCCAGGTCGCGCTGGTTGCCGAGCGGCTTGGTCGCCTGGATCTCGAGCTTACCGGGCTTGGGAAGGCGGTGGTAGACGAGCGCGCCCGAACGAAGATCCGCCGACAATGTGCTCTTAGCCATCCCCACGCTTCCTCTGCGCCGCCGTTGCTTACAGACGAGGTCGCGCGGAAAGGGGGTGGGCGTCAAGCCGGGGCGGGCAGCGAAAGACTTGTGCCGCAGGGAAAATGGCGCCCGGTTTCGCCGGTAAGGGCGGCAGGGTGGTCGAAACCCGTCAAACATCGGCCTGTGAAACGGCCGTGAAACAAAACTAAACATTACGAAGAAATAATGATTTCAAAGGCCTCGGCTGTTGCAGACTGCCTCTCGCCGTACCCGCGGAACTGAGCCCGGCGGGTCGTCCCTGGGAGGGGTTGATGGAAGCGACGCGGTCCGCCTTCGAGGAAGTCGTTTCGCTGCGACAGGCCAAGCAGCTGATCCAGTGCATGGCGCATGAGCAGAGTTTTCTGCTGCTCTCGCCGCCGGGGCTCGGCAAGTCCGAGCTGGTCTATGAAGCCGCGCGCGAGGCGGGCCTGCCTTGCCGCTCTTTGCTCGGCACCCAGATCGCCCCGGAGGATGTCAGCGGCATCCCGCGCATCGTTGGCGAGCGCTCCGTCTTCTGCCCGCCGCGGGTGCTGCTGCCGGAGAAACCGGAACCGTTCTGCCTGTTCCTCGACGAGTTGCCGGCCTGCTCGCCCGACGTCCAGAAGGCGTTCTATTCGCTGCTGCTGGAACGGCGGCTGGGTGAGCATACCTTGCCGAAGGGCACCTGGGTCGTCGCCGCCGGCAACCGCCTGCGGGATCGCGCGCTGGTGCGGGCGATGAGCTCGGCGCTGGTCAACCGCGTCACCATCCTGCAGCTGCGCGTCGACATCGACGATTGGCTGGTCTGGGCCCAGCGCGCCGGCGTGCGTGCCGAAATCCGCAGCTTCATCGCGACGATCCCCGATGCGCTGATGCGGCCGGTGCCGGCCGAGCCGGTGCCGTTCTCGACGCCGCGCGCCTGGACGCTGCTGTCGCGGGCGCTCGACATGGCGCAGAAGGCCGGATTCCTCAGCAATGAGTTGCGGCGCGCGCTCGCCTTCGGCCGACTCTCGCCGGAGGACGCCGTGGTGTTCTGCGCGCTCGCCGAGGATTCGATCGGGGCCGTGCGCCCGCTCGAGGACTATCTGCGCAAGCCGGAGTTGCTGCCGAAGGGCGATTCCGCCCGCTGGTTCATTCTCGACTGCATCCGCCAGTTCGTCCGGGATGGCCGCGCGACCAGCATCAAGCCGGCGGTGATCAACCGCTTCCTGCGCAGCCTGTCGCAGGAGCACCAACTCCTCATCCTCAACGATATGGTCGAGACCTGGGGTGCGCTCGGGGCGGACCGGGCCATGTATGACCTCCTCCGCAAGGTCGCGGCATGACCACGGCGCCCGAACTCTCGGCTGCCGATCGCGCCACCCATGCGCGGATCATGCGGGGCCTGCGATTGGTGACGGCGCCGTTTCCGCATCTGGCCGGGCTTGCCGCTGCCGTGCGCGTCGAGATCGACGAGCGCGTGCCGACCATGGGCGTCTTCGCCTCCGGCCGGCTGCTGGCGAACCCGGCCTTCACGGCCAGGCTTTCGGGCGACGACCTGATCTTCGTGCTCGCCCATGAACTGCTGCATCTGGCGCTGCGGACCCATGACCGGGCCCGCGGCAGCGCCACGCTCGAGTTCAACTACGCCCACGACTACATCATCAACGACATGCTGCGGCACGCGCTCGGCACCACCACGATTCCCGCCGGCGGGCTCGACATGCAAGGCGCCCGCGAGCGCTCGGCCGAGGACATCGTGCTGGAGATGCGCCGCACCGGCAATCACATGCCGTCGCGGACCCAGGTCTGGGAAGGGCAGGTCGTCACCGTCGAGCAGGTGCTCGGCGCGGCGCGCCAAGCGCCCGCGGGGGCGATGGGCGATGCGCTCGACGCCCAGCGCGAACGCGAACTCTTTCCGGAGGATAGTGCCGACCAGATCGAGCGGGCGCGCGCAATGCGTGACCTTGCGGCGCGCGGCATGGTGCTGGCCAAAGCGATGGGCGCCTTGCGCGGCAGGGGCGACAAGCCGGGCGGCCAGCAGCAGAACGTGCTGGCGCAACGCGGTTTCTTCCACACTCCCTGGCATGTCGCGCTCCAGGCCTGGCTCGACGGAGCAGCGCCGGGCGAACGCACCTACACCCGTGCCTCGCGCCGCGGCCATGACCGCAGCGACGTCGTGATGCCAGGCCGCAAGCGCCATTCCTGGATGCTGAACGTCATCCTCGATACCAGCGCCTCGATGGGCGACGACATCCCCAGGGCGCTCGGCGCCATCGCCGAGTTCTGCGATGCGGCCGGGGTCGACGAGATCCGCGTCGTCCAGTGCGACACCGTCGTCACCGCCGACGACGTGCTCTCTCCGGCGGGGCTCGCCGAGTACCAGATCAGCGGCTATGGCGGCAGCGACCTGACGCCGGCGCTCGCCGCGCTGGCGGACGATCCGCGCGTCAGCGCCGCGATAGTCATCACCGATGGCGACATCACCTATCCCAACGAAGCCGTGCCCTATGCCGTGCTCTGGACGCTGCCGAAGCTGTCAGCCTCGTTCCAGCCGTCCTATGGGCGGGTGATGGTCATGCAAGCGGGAGACGTGTCATGAAAGTGGTTCAGGATCTCGTCGCCTATTTCGACAAGCGCGGGAAACTCTCGCGCCGGCAGCTCAGGACGCTGCTCGATCAGAACTCCATCGCCTCGGACGCACCGACCAACATGCATGGGCTCTGCGAGAAGGTCGGTGCGGTCTACTATTTCCGCATCACTGGAACCGTGGAGGGCCAGCTCTGGGGCACCGACATCTATAGCGGCGACTCGACGCTCGGCGCGGCCGCCGTCCATATGGGGCTGCTCAAACCCGGCAAGAGCGCCGTGTTCAGGGTGACGGTGGTGACGCCGCCGGAGGAGTTCCCCGGCAGCGAGCGTAACGGCGTCACCAGCACTCAGTACGGACGCTACCAGTATGCTTGGCAGCTCTCACCGATCTGAGCAGAAAGCTTTCAGGCCGCCAGTGCGCCGACGCCGCCATCGTGCAGATGGCAGGCGGCGACATGCCCCGTGGCGATCTCCTTCAACGCCGGGCGCTCGACCCTGCAGCGCGGCCCGGCCTGCGGGCAGCGCGGGTGGAAATGGCAGCCGGATGGCGGGTGCAGCGGCGAGGGGATCTCACCCTTCAGCGGTGCGAACCGCTTCTTGCGGGCGCTGATCGACGGCACATTGGCGAGCAGCGCCTGCGCGTAAGGGTGCTGCGGGCCCTTGAACAATTCGCTCGCCGGCGCTGCCTCGACGACGCGGCCGAGATACATGATCACGACCCGATCGGAGAGGTGCCGGACGACTGAGAGATCATGGCTAATGAAAAGATAAGTCAGGTTAAGTTCGTCGCGCAGCTTCATGAAAAGATTCAGGACTTGAGCCTGAATCGATACATCAAGTGCGGCCACGCTCTCGTCGCAGACGAGGAATTGCGGCTTGACCGCCAGCGCCCGCGCAATGCCGATGCGGGCGCGCTGGCCGCCGGAGAACTGGTGTGGGTAGCGGCGCCGATAGGTCGAATCGAGGCCGACCCGGTCGAGCATCTCGGCGACATAGGCGTCCTGCTGCGCCTTCGGCACCAGCCCGTGCACGACCGGCGCCTCGCCGACGATGTCGGTGACCCGCAGGCGCGGGTTGAGCGAGGACATCGGGTCCTGGAAGATCATCTGGATGGCGAGCGTCGCCGCCTTGCGCTCCTCGGCCGACATCTCGTTGGTGTAGCGCCCGCGCCAGGAGACGCGGCCGGAGCTGGCATGGTGGACGCCGGCGACGACGCGCCCGAGGGTCGACTTGCCGCAACCGGATTCGCCGACGAGGCCGACGACCTCGCCCTGGCGGATCGAGAGGTCGACGCTGTCGACGGCGTGGACGGTCTGCTCGCTGTAATTGGCGCCGAGCAGGTTGGCGAATTTCGAGGCGGCGTCGAGCGGCTTGGTGAAGCGCTTCGAGACGCCTTCGAGCGTGAGGATCGGCGTGCTCATGCCGCAACTCCGGCGAGGTTCAGCGGGTGGTGGCAGCGTGTGGCGCGCCCGCCTGGGAACGGCGTCGCGTCCGGCGCCGTGGCCAGGCAGTCGGCCTGCGCATAGTCGCAGCGCGGCGCGAAGGCGCAGCCTTGCGGCAGCCGCGCCAGCGACGGCGTCGAGCCCCTGATCTGGCGCAAGGGCGCGCCGGGCTCACCCTCGGCCGGCAGCGAGCCGAGCAGGCCGTTGGTGTAGGGGTGGAGCGGGCTGTCAAGTACGGGATCGACCGGGCCGGTCTCGACGATGCGGCCGGCATACATCACCGCGATCCGGTCGGCGAGGCCGGCGACGACACCGAGATCATGGGTGATCCAGACCAGCGCCGTGCCGGTATCGGCGCAGAGACTCTGCATTTCTGCGAGGATCTGGCTCTGGATGGTGACGTCGAGCGCCGTGGTCGGCTCGTCGCAGATGATCAGCGGCGGGCGATGCAGCAGGGCGATCGCGATCGCGACGCGCTGGCGCATGCCGCCGGAGAACTGGTGCGGATAGGCGTTGAGCCGCTCCTCGGGCGAGGGGATGCCGACCTTGGCGAGCGCATCGCGGGAGCGCTCGCGCGCCGCCTTGTGCGAGACCTTGTCATGGGCGGTGACGGCCTCGATCATCTGCGTGTCGACACGCAGGACCGGGTTCAGCGTCATCATCGGGTCCTGGAAGATCATCGCGACCTCGCGGCCGCGGACCTTGCGGAAGCCTTCTTCGTCGAGCCCGACCAGCTCCTTGCCGTTGAGTTTGATCGAGCCCTCGACGATCTTGCCGGGCGGGTCGATCAGGCCCATCACCGAAAAGCCGGTGACAGACTTGCCCGAGCCGGATTCGCCGACGAGGCCGAGCACCTCGCCGCGATCGACATGGAAGGAGACGCCGTCAACCGACTTCACCGTGCCGGCGCGGGTGAAGAAATGGGTCTTGAGGTTAGTGACTTCGAGGACGGGGCTCATGAATTCTGCTCCTTCCCGTCGCTCGCTCCTTGGTCGGAAAGGGCGCGCAAGCCCTCCCCCCTTGTGGGGGAGGGTTGGGAGGGGGGTATCGAGGGTGCAGGTTCTGCCGAGCAGGGCTGGCCAACTGTCGAGGGTGGCATACCCCCCTCTCCATCTCTCCCCCACAAGGGGGGAGAGAGCAGGTCCGCGCCGACCGGAGCGTCCTCCAAGAGTCCTTGCGCCGCTGCTGCAATCGTCAGTACCACGCTCTCGAACTCGTTCATTACCTGCCAATTGCTGAAGCGCAGCGTCCGATAGCCCTGTTCGGCAAACCATGCATCGCGACGAGCGTCCGATGTCTGCTGCTTGCCAATACTATGTTGGTCGCCATCGATTTCGATGATCAGCCTAGCGTTGTGGCAGGCAAAGTCGGCGATGTAAGCGCCTATCGGAACTTGCCTTCGAAAATGCGCGCTGCCGGCGCGGTGAGCTTTGAGTTCGTGCCAGAGCTTCTTTTCCGGCCCGGTCATCTCTTTGCGAAGCTGCTTTGCGCGCCGGCGCTGGGCTGGTTTGACCTCGGCGTGTGGCATACCCCCCTCCCAAACCCTCCCCCACAAGGGGAGAGGGCTTTGCGTCGCAGCTCCAGCCAAATCTGGACTAGCGATCATCGTCACTTCTCCAGGCGCGGGTTGAGCACGTCGCGCAGGCGGTCGCCGACCAGGTTGATCGAGACGATCGTCAAGAGCAGCGCAAAGCCCGGGAAGACCGAGATCCAGTAGCTGCCGGAGAGCATGTACTGGAAGCCGTTGGCGATCAGCACGCCGAGCGAGGGCTCGGTCTGCGGCAGGCCGACGCCGAGGAAGGACAGCGTCGCCTCCAGCGAGATGGCATGGGCCGTCTGCACGGTGACGATGACGATCACCGGCGCCAGGCAGTTCGGCAGGATGTGCCGGAAGACGGTGCGGGCATGGGAGAGGCCGAGCGACTGCGCCGCCTCGACATATTCCTTGCGCCGCTCGACCAGCGCCGAGCCGCGGACGGTGCGGGCGTAATAGGCCCACTGCACCATCACCAGCGCGATGATGATCTTGTCGACGCCCTTGCCGAGCGCCGCGACCAGGATCAGCGCGACTAGCACGGATGGCAGCGAGAGTTGCAGGTCGACGAGGCGCATGATCGCGTTCTCGGTGCGCCCGCCGGCATAGGCGGCGATCAGGCCGACCGCAGCGCCGATCGTCGCCGCCAGAATGCCGGAAAAGGCGCCGACCATCAGCGAGATGCGCAGGCCGTAGAGGATGCCGGAGAGCAGGTCGCGGCCGACACCGTCCGAGCCGAGCCACATGATGAAGCCTTCGCCCGCGGCCGATCCCGGCGGCTGGCGCGAATCCATCACGTCGACGCTGGCGAGATCGTAGGGGTTCTGCGGCGCGATCAGCGGCGCGGCGATGGCGAGCAGCACGATCAGGATGAAGAGCGCAAGGCCGAACAGCGCCAGCCGGTCCTCGATGAAGGAGCGGACGAAGCGCCGGAACGGCGTCTCCTCCTTGGCGGGAGCGGCCGGCGGTGCGGCAGTCGTGGAGGGCAGGGCGGCTTCGCTCATGATGTCGCCTCCGTCAGGCGTACGCGTGGGTCGAGCGCCGAATAGACCAGGTCGACCAGGAGGTTGATGGTGACGAACAGCACGACGACGACCATGACGTAGGCGACGATCACCGGCCGATCGAGCCTTGTGATCGCCTCCAGCAGCAGGCGGCCCATGCCGGGCCAGGCGAAGATCGTCTCGGTCACCACCGAGAAGGCGACGAGCGAGCCGAACTCCAGGCCGAGCACGGTGACGATCGGGATCATGATGTTCTTGAGGATGTGGACGCCGATGATCCGGCCCTGCGACAGGCCCTTGGCCCGCGCGAACTTGACGTAGTCCATCAGCGCCGCCTCGCGCGCGCCGGCTCGCGCCAGGCGGATCACCAGCGAGATCTTGAGCAGCGCCAGGTTGAAGGCGGGCAGGGCGACGTGCTTCCAGCCCTGGAGCGAGAGCAGCGAGGTTTCGAAGCCGAGGATCGAGACCGTTGGCCCGCGTCCGGTCGCCGGCAGCCAGCCGAGGCTGACCGCGAAGGTCAGGATCAGCATCAGGCCGACCCAGAAAGTCGGCAGCGAGAAGCCGAGAATCGAGACAGCCATGATGAAGCGCGACAGCCGGCTTTCCGGCTTGAGGCCGGCATAGAGGCCGAGCGGCAGGCCGATCACGATCGCCAGCACCAGCGCGACGAAGGCGAGCTCGAGCGTCGCCGGCATCCGGTGCAGGATCAGCTTGATCGCGGATTCGCCATGGACGAAGGAGCGGCCGAGATCGCCCTGGGCGGCGTTCTTCAGGAAGACCAGGAACTGTTCCCAGATCGGCCGGTCGAGCCCAAGCGCTCGCGCCGTCTCGGCGATCTGCTGCTGGTCCATCTCCGGCGAGATCAGCATGTAGATGGGATCGCCGACGACGTTCACGCCGAAGAAGACGATCACGAGCATCGCCGCGATGACGAAGAGGGCTTGCGCCAGGCGGCGCAGGACGAATGCCAGCATGGTCCGGTGCCTTCCGGATCGGGAGTGCGAATGTCATCCCGCCCGGCCAGGCCGGTGGGATGACGTTTCGCATTTCAACAAGGAAAGAGTGTCGCGCGGTCAGGACCGGGCTTCAAGCCGGTCCTGACCGGGATCGACGGAGCCGGTCAGTCCTTACGGATGCCGGTCGCGAGTGTGTACTCGTCGGTGCGGGCCTGCACCTTGACGCCCTTGCGGGAGGCCCAGGTGTTCAGCTGGAAATGGGTCGGGATCAGGCCGACATCGTTCATGCCGACATCCATCGCTTCCGCCAGGGCGGCATCGCGCTTGGCGTCGTCGACCGTGCTCAGCGCCTCGACCAGCTTGGCGTCGAAGGTCTTGTTGGAGTAGCGGCCGCGATTGGTCGCACCCATGCCCTTGGCGGGATCGAAGGTGGCGAGCAGCGCCTTCAGCGAGTCGGAGGACTCACCGGTGCCCGCGCCCCAGCCGACCAGGATGAAGGAGAACTCCGGCACATTGCCCTGGCCGCCCTGCGAGGCGCGGGTGAAGAAGTTCGCCGACGGCAGGGTCTCGACCTCGGTCTCGATGCCGAGGCGCGAGAACATCTGCGCCACCGCCTCGATGATCTTGGTGTCGTTGAGGTAGCGATTGGTCGGCCCGTGCAGCTTCATCTTGAAGCCGTTCGGGTAGCCGGCCTCGGTGAGCAGCTTCTTGGCGCCGTTGAGATCATAGGCGACCGGCTTCAGCTTCTTGGAGGTGCCGAAGAAGCCGTCGGGCAGGAGCTGGCCGGCGGGGATCGCCTCCTTCTCCATGATGCGATCGACGATGCCCGGACGGTTGATCGCCATCGACAGCGCCTGGCGGACCTTGAGGTTGAGCAGCGGATTCTTGATCTCCGAACCGTCCTTGCCCTTGATGAAGGGCGAGACCTCGCGGAAGTGATCCATGTGGAAGTAGATCACCCGGTTCGAGACCGTGCTGGCGACGCTGAGCTTGGCATCGCCCTTGAGGCGGGCGACGTCCGAGGTCGGCACGTTCTCGATCACGTCGAGATCGCCGGCGAGTAGCGCTGCGACGCGGGTCGGGGCCGAGGTGATCATCCGGAAGGTGACCTTCGACCACGGCTCCTTGCCGCCCCAGTAATTCTCGTTCGGCGTCAGCACGACGCGGTCGCCGGCGACGTATTCGGCCTGCTTGTAGGCACCGGTACCGCCGGTGGTGCACTTGCCGAGGTTGAAGTCCTCGGTGGTGGTATCCTTGCACTTGGCCGGGATGATGCCGAAGGTCGAGAGGTCGGTCGGCACCAGCGGCGCGGGCGCCGCGGTCTTCACGCGCACGGTGAAGTCGTCGACCTTGGTGAACTCCTTGCCGCGGACATAGGCCGAGAAACTCGACGGGCTCTTCGGCACATTCGGGGCGCGCTGCATGGTGGCGATCACATCGTCCGCCGTGAACGGCGTGCCGTCATGGAATTTGACGCCCTGGCGCAGCTTGAACTCCCAGGTGGTATCGTCGATCGCCTTCCAGCTCTCGGCGAGCAGCGGCTTCAGCGCCTGCTTCTCGTCCTGGCCGACCAGCGGCTCGTAGATGTGCCGCGCCAGCATGTTGTTGGGCGAAACGTTGTGATAGTGCGGATCCATCGCGCTGAGCTCGGCCGACAGGCCGATCTTGAGCTCCTGGGCCGATGCCAGCCCGGCGATGGTCACGACCGGAGCCGCCAGAATGGCGAGCTTGAGAGCCTTCAGTCCGTTGGTGCTGAACGTTTTCATTCCGAACCTCCCGATGGCTTCGAGGCGCCATCTTTAACAACTGAGCCGCGAGTGGCGAGTCGCCGATTGGCCGGTCTGCCCCTGATCTCGCCCGTCCGGGCTTGTAGAACGATTTCATATACCTGTAAATTATATGGAACGCGCTTTGATATAATCTGACTGCATAGCCGGATGCGGGACGCGGATAGGGGGACGCGACCATGGTGAACACGGCGAGCACCGAGCGGCGACCACCGAGCCTGCGAGAGCTCGAAGTGCTGCAGGCTATGATCGCGACCCGCAAGACGGTGGCAGCAGCCCAGATGCTTGGGATCTCGCAGCCGGCGGTGTCGCGGGCGCTGGCCGCGCTGGAGGCGCATGTCGGCCGCCCGCTGTTCTCGCGCGAAGGCGGCAGACTGGTGCCCACCGCGGACGCCTTTGCGCTGGACGCCGAGGCGCAGCCCATCTTCGCGGCGCTCGACCGACTGAATCGTTGGCCGGGACAGGCCGTTCAGGCGAGCGTGCTGCGCATCGCGACGCCGCCGACCCTGGCGCAGTTCGTCCTGCCGCCGGTCCTGGCCGAGTTTCGCCGGCTGGAGCCAGATGTCGTCGCCAATGTCGAGATCGATACCAGCTCGACCGTGATCACCCAGGTTGCCGACCGCGCCGCCGATCTCGGACTGGTCGACATGTCGGCATCGCATATCGGCATCCATGGCGAAGTCCTGCGCGAGGCTGTGGCACATGTCCTGATGCCGGAGGACCATCCGCTCGCCGAGCGCGACGTGCTCGGTCCGCAGGATCTGGCCGATGAGCCCATTATCGCCCTTGCCCGCCGCTTTCCCGAGCGCATCAAGGTCGAGCGCGCCTTCGCCGATGCCGGTGTGACCCTGCGCCTCGTCGGGGAGGGCACGGCGACTGTGTTCGTTGCCGAGATGGTCAGGCAACGCGTCGGGCTTGCCCTGCTGAACCCGTTTCCGCTGACGCTCGGCGGCATGCAGGGGTTGGTGGCCCGCCGCTTCGCGCCGGCCATTGCCTACCGGACGATGCTGCTGTTTCCATCTGCTGGTTCCGTCGCGCCGGCGGCGCGCCGCTTTGCCGATCTCTTGATCGCGATGCAGCCGGAGGACGGCCTCACCATGCCGATCAGGTAGCGCTCAGAACGCCTTGAAGGTGATGATCGTGTGGGTGTCGGCGATCTCGGGGATCGACTGCACCTTCTGGGCGACGAAATGGCCGATATCGACATCGGCCGCGACATGGAACTTGGCCAGGATGTCGTAATTGCCGGCGGTCGAGTAGATCTCCGAGGCGATCTCGCGGTCGGCGAGCTCGCTGGCGACCTCATAGGTCTTGCCGAGCTTGCATTTGATCTCGACGAAGAAGGTCTGCATCGCTTGGCTCCGGAATCCTGTCGCCTCTGGATAGAGCCTGCGGCGGGCGGGTCAAGCGCCCGCGAGTTCGGCGATGCGGCGCGTCATCGCGCTTTCCGGATCGGGGATCGTCTCCAGCACGGTGAAATGGTTGGCGCCGTCGATCTCCTCATAGCGCGTGCGCACGCCCTCCAGCCCCCAGACATCGGCCAACCGGCGGCTCTGCTTGAGGTATTCGGCGCTCTCGGCGCCACCGACCACCGCATCCATCACCAGCCCAGACGGCGCCGGCCAGAACAGCGGGCTTTCCAGCTCGGCGCCTTCCATCGTCAGCCCGAGCGCCTTGTTTATGCTGGTCTCGGTCAGCGGCTTCAGATTGTAGAGGCCGGAAATGCCGTAGGCGGCAGGTACGACGTGTTCGGGCAGCTTGGCATCGACATTGCTCCAGTCCGTCGCCAGCAGGCAGGCCGAGAGCTGGCCGCCGGCCGAATGCCCGGCGGCGACCACCGGCAGGTTGTAGCGCCGCCAGATCGCGGCGGCCGCCTGCTGCAGCTCCCAGACGATATGGCCGACCTCGACCTGCGGGCAAAGATCGTAGCCCGCGACCGCAACCGGGACGCCGCGCTGATTTAGTCCGCGCGCCATATGCGAGAAGAAGCTCGGATCCAGCGCCTGCCAATAGCCGCCATGGATGAAGAGCACGATCGCCTGGCTCTTCACCGCCTCCGGCTTGAACAGGTCGTAGCTCTGGCGCGGGCCCTCGCCATAGCGGATGCCGAGCTCGCTGACGGCGACCGCGCGATAGGCGGCCGCGTCGCTTGCCCAGCCGGCGATGATGCCGAGATGCTCGGGCACACGGGCGCGATTGTTGTACTCGGTCTCGTAGTCGACAGACATCGTGTCCTGATCTTGCTGCGCCGCGGCTTGAGCCGGCGGCTCGGTTCGGGGCAGTCTGCGCCATGCATACCCGCCCGGTCGAGGTCTTTTGACAGCGGCTGCGACAAACGCGACAAGACGCAGCCTCGATCGCGCCGGAGCCGCCCATGGACAATCCCGTTCTCGCCGAAGTCACCCGCGGCAGCACCGTCGAATCGCGTCATCGTGGCACGGCGATCGTCGTCGATGCGGACGGCGCGGTCGTGCTCTCGCTGGGGGATGTCGAGCGCCCGGTCTTCCCGCGCTCGGCAGTGAAGGCGCTGCAGGCCCTGCCGCTGCTGGAGAGCGGCGCAGCCGATCGCTATGGCCTGACCCCGGCCGAGATCGCGCTCGCGGTCTCCTCGCATTCCGGCGAGGAGCTGCATGCGCAGACATCGCTTGGCATGCTGAGGAAGGCCGGCCGCGATGCGGGTTGTCTCGAATGCGGCGCGCATTGGCCGATGGGCGAGGCGGCGGCGCGGGCGCTCGCCAAGGCCGGCCGCGAGCCGAACGCGCTCAACAACAACTGCTCCGGCAAGCATGCCGGCTTCGTCTGCCTGTCCTGTGGCATCGACGAAGACCCGGCCGGCTATGTGAAGGCGGGCCACAAGGTGCAGCAGGCGGTCCGCGCCGCGCTGGAGGAGGTGACCGGCGCACCGCACAAGGCCGAGCTCTCCGGCACCGATGGCTGCTCGATCCCGACCTATGCCGTGCCCTTGAAGGCGCTGGCGCTCGGCTTCGCTCGCTTCGGCACTGGCAACGGTCTCGGTCCCAAACGCGCCGAGGCGGCGCGGCGCATCCGCGAGGCTGTCGCCGCCAACCCGTTCCTGGTTGCCGGAACCGGCCGCTTCGACACCCGCTTCATGGAGGTCTTCGGCGCCCGCGCCTTCATCAAGACCGGAGCCGAGGGCGTCTATTGCGGTACGCTGCCGGAGCTCGGCTACGGCATCGCGCTGAAATGCGATGACGGCGCCGGCCGCGCCACCGAGATCGCCATGGCGGCGCTGGTCGAGCGCTTCCTGCCGAGGCTGGCCGGTGACGAAGAAGCTTTCGCGCCCTTCCGCGAGACAGTCATGAAGAACTGGAACGGCATCGAGGTTGGCCGTGTCCGCGCGGCGGAGGCACTGCGGCCGCGCGCTTGACGGCGAATACGGGGCGGCGCGAGGTTTGTCGCCCGCCTTCCGGTCCTGCCCAATGTCGCATGCCTCTGCGTCTCCCGAAAAACCGATTGTGGTTGGCCGCGCTGGCTCGTTCGGCCGCGACCTGCTCGCCGGGCTGACACTCGCGGCGATCACGATACCCGAACAGATGGCGACGGCCCGGCTCGGTGGCTTCGAGCCGCAGATCGGTTTCTACGCCTTCGTCGCGGCGACCCTCGGCTTCGTCCTGTTCGGCGCGAGCCGCCTGCTGACGGCAGGTGCCGATTCGACGATCACGCCGATCTTCGTAAGCGGCCTGGCGGCGCTGGCGGCGGGCGGGGCGATCCCGGCGGGCTCGGCGACGCTGCTCGCACTGCTGGTCGGGCTCGCGCTTGTCGTCGCCGGCTTGCTGCGGCTCGGCTGGATCGCCGATCTCCTGTCCGTGCCGGTGCTGACCGGCTTCCTCGCCGGCATCGCCGTGCACATCGCCGTCTCGCAATTGCCTGGCCTGCTCGGCATTCCCGGTGGCGGCCATCACATCGCCGGCCAGCTCGCAGCGCTCTGGCATGGGCTCGGCGGCGTCAACCTGATTTCGCTGGCGATCGGCGTCGCGACGTTCGCGATCGTCAATCTGTGCGAGCGCTTCGCGCCGCGTGTGCCGGGGGCATTGCTCGCGCTGGTGGGGGCGACGGCCGCTGTCGTGCTCTTCAAGCTGGAGGCGCGCGGTGTCGCGGTGCTCGGCGCCTTGCCCTCCGGCTGGCCGAGCTTCGCACCGCCGGTGCTCGACTGGGCCGATATCCGCAGCCTCGTCCCGCTCGCTCTCGTCATCGCTTTGGTGGTGATGATGCAGACCGCGACGGTGAGCCGCTCCTTCCGCGATCCCGATGGCGCTGAGGCCAGGGTCGACCGCGATTTCATCGGGATCGGCGCGGCGAACCTGTTCGCCGGGCTTGCCAGCACCTTTCCGGTCAATGCCAGCCCGCCACGCACGGCCGTGGTCGCCGAGAGTGGTGGACGCTCGCAGCTCGCGGCGGCGACGGCGGCGCTGATCGTGCTGGCGCTCGCCGTCGCCGGCGGCTCGCTGCTGGCGCAGGTGCCCGTCGCAGCGCTGGCCGGCGTGCTGCTCTTCGTGGCGCAGCGCATCGTCCGGGTCGAGGTCATCCGCCGCATCGCCGGCCAGTCGCGGACCGAGTTCGGGCTCGTGCTGCTCACCGCCATCGCGATCGTCTGGCTGCCGGTCGAGACCGGCGTCGCCGTCGGCATCGGCCTGTCGCTGCTGCACGGCGTCTGGATGACGACGCGCAGCGAGCCGATCGAGCAATCGCGCATACCCGGCACGACGATCTGGTGGCCGCCCGAGCCGGGCCGCAGCGGCGAGCAGGTCGACGGCGTGCTGGTTATCGCCTTTCCTGCGCCGCTGCTCTTCGCCAATGCCGAGAGCTTCCGGCTCGGCGTGCTGGCGCTGCTGGCGGAGCGGAAGCCGACCCTGCTCGTCCTCGACGCCGGCGGCATCCCCGCCATCGACTATACAGCGGCGCAGGGCTTGCTCGCCGTCGCCGACGCCTGTCGGCAAATCGGCGGGACCTTCGCCATCGCCCGGGCCGAGTCGGTGCGGGCGCTCCAGGCGCTCGAGGATTTCGGCGTTATCGCCGAGATCGGCGCCGAGCATGTCTTCCATAGCGTCGAGGAGGCGGTGAGGGCGCTCGCGCCGGCCGCGAAGGGGGCGTCATGAGCTATTCAATCGAACCGCGGCTGCGTCCCGTCGCCATTGCCGACCTTAGACCGACGCAGGTCACCGTCGGCATGCGCGAAGTCGAGATGAAGCGCATCCACTGGCGGGCCGAGCGCGAGGAGAAGGGCGCGGACTTCCTCGGCCGCCATGCCGTCCCGGTCGTCATCGGTCCCAAGCGGCGCCCCTATCTGATCGACCATCATCACCTTGCGCTCGCCTTGCATCTGGAAGGCGAGCAGGAGGTGCTGATCACCGAGGTCGCCGACCTGTCGCGTCTCGGCAAGGACGAGTTCTGGAGCGTCCTCGACAATCGCAGCTGGATGCATCCCTTCGATGCCGAAGGCCGGCGGCGCGATCAGGACGAGATCCCGCGCAAGATCTCCGGGCTCGTCGACGATCCCTATCGTTCGCTGGCGGGAGCGCTCCGGCTCGCTGGCGGCTACGCCAAGAGCGAGGCGCCGTTCAGCGAGTTCCTCTGGGCCGATTTCCTGCGTCGCCGCATCAAGCCGGCGCTGGTCACCCGCTTCTTTCCCAAGGCACTGCGCAAGGCACTCGATTTCGCCCGGTCGCGAGAAGCCGGGCATTTGCCGGGCTGGTGCGGACCTCTGGACTGAGCGTCAGCTCACCGAATTGCCGTCGATCCGGATGCCGGCGGCGCGCTTGTCCTCGGCCTTGGTCAGGTCGCCAGTGACCGCCTTGCCGAATTCAGTGCCCACCACTGCGCCGAGCTTCGCCTCGCTGATCAGATTGTTGGCGATCAGGGCGTTGCGCTCCTTCGCGACGAGCGAGACCGAGATGCCGATCCCGCTGCGCCTGACGACGTTGCCGGTCGCGACGAGGTTGCGCATCGCCCAGGACCAGCCTAGCGAGATGCCGACCTCGCTGGCGTTCTCGATGACGTTTCCGGTCACCGCCGCTTCCGCCTCGACATGCACACCGATGCCGCCGACGAGCTCCTTGCCCTTCGGCGCCAGGCCCTTCTGCGCATTGCGGATGATGTTGTTGGCGAAGACCGAGAGGCGCCCGCCATGGTCGAGATTGGTGATGTTGGCGCCCTGGGCGCAATCCTCGACCAGGTTGTTGGCGATCACAGCGCCCTCGAAGGCGAATTCCGAATAGAGCGCGGTCTCGCCGCAGCGCCGGCCCTGATTGCCGAGGATCTGCACGGCCGAGCCAGAATTGTTGCGGATGAAGGTCAGCGCGCAGTCGCGCAGGCTGTTGCCCTCGATCACGACGCCGCCGGCACGGAACAGGCTGATGCCGTTGCCGTTCGGCCCGTCGCCGCCGGCATCGTTGCGGATGCGGTTGATGCGGTTGCCGCGGATGAGGCTCTGCTCGTCCCCGGCCTGGCCGCGCCAGAGCTGGATGCCGTTGTTGCCGCAATCCTCGACCGTGTTGGCCTCGATCGAGAGGCCGCGCGAATCGAGCGAGAACAGCGCCGATTCCCGCATCGAGCGGAAGCGGTTGCGCTCGATGCGTCCCGCGGTGCGATTGAGCGTCAGCCCGACCGAGCCGGCATTGACGAACTCGCAGTCCGAGAGCGAAAGGTCGAGCACCTCCTCGGCATTGAGCAGGCCGCTGCGCTGGCCGGCCTTGATGTCGAGCCCGTCGAGCACAAGCCCGGAAATAGCGGCACGCTTGATCCGCCGAGCCACCAGCAGCGGCCCCGCTTGCGCAGCGATGAACTGAGTGGCGCCGGACACGCCGATCAGGCGGGTATTTTCGGGCAGGACGACATTGGCGATGCGATAGCGGCCGGGGGCGACGATGAGCGGCGCATCGCGCTTGACCGCCTCGACCAGAGCGGCCTGGAGGGCGCGCGACTGATCCTCGGCCGAGCCCGGCCGCAGGCCGAACTGCGCCGCTTCGAGCCCCAGCGAGCCGAGGGGTGCCGGTGCGCTCGGGCGCGGCGCCTGTGCCAGAGCGGGACCAGCGGAGGCCGCGACCGTGCCGAAAAGGGCCGTGCGCAGCCAATCGCGGCGCGAAAGCGTCATCGGAGCCTCCATCATGCCCGCTAAGGTTCAAGAGGCGTGCCGGCGGCTGCCGGCTATAAGCCGAGCGCTTTCGCGATCTCGTCCGCGGCGGCGGTCGGCGCCATTTCGCCGGCGGCGACGGCGGCTTCCAGCTTGGGCGTGCGCGCCTTCAGGGCCGGGTCGTGCCGGAGCTTGGCCTGCAACCGATCCTGCACCATCGCCCAGATCCATTTGACGTCCTGCCGCCGGCGCTTCTCGGCGATAAGGCCTTTTGCCTCGAAGCGGGCGCGGTGCTCCTCGATCTTGGCCCAGAGCGCGTCGAGGCCGGCCCCGGTCAGGCCGGAGATCGTCACCACCGGCGTCGACCACAGAGACGAGGCCGGCGCCAGGATATGCAGCGCCGCCTTGTATTGCGCGGCGGCGGCTCGCGCGGCGGTCGCGCCCTCGCCATCGGCCTTGTTGACCGCGAGCATGTCGGCGAGTTCGATGATGCCCTTCTTGATGCCCTGCAATTCGTCGCCGGCATTGGGCAGCATCAGCACCAGGAAGAAGTCGGTGAGATCGGCGACCGCTGTCTCCGATTGGCCGACGCCGACGGTCTCGACCAGGATGACGTCGAAGCCGGCGGCTTCGCAGAGCAGCATGGTTTCGCGCGTCTTGGCGGCGACGCCGCCCAGTGTCCCGGAGGAGGGAGACGGCCGGATATAGGCTTTCGGGTCGATCGCGAGCTGCGCCATCCGGGTCTTGTCGCCGAGGATCGAGCCGCCGCTGCGCGTCGAGGACGGGTCGACCGCGAGCACCGCGACCTTGTGGCCCTGGCTCGTCAGATAGCTGCCGAGCGCATCGATCGTCGTCGACTTGCCGACGCCAGGCACGCCGGTGATGCCGACGCGGATCGCCTTGCCGGTATGCGGGAGGAGGCGGGAGAGCAGGGCCTGCGCCTGTTCGCGATGGTCGGCGCGCCGGCTTTCGGCGAGCGTGATCGCCCGTGCCAGCGCCGCGCGCTCGCCCTTGAGAATCGCATCGCCGAGCGCTGTGAGATCGACCATGACCCGCTGGTAGCAAGAGAGCGGGCGCAGCGGAAGCAACGCTTTTTTGCTGCGAGCGCTCCGCCGAGCCTCTTGCTAACGCAGGAGGACGGTGAGACGAGTCGCGCGGGGTGCGGAGAAGTGTGTCGCGTGTCTGGCTTGCGGTCCTTGGTTCTGGTCTCGCTGTTGTCTTTCCTGCTTGCCGCCTGCGGCGGGCCGCCACGTGCACTGGTCGTCTCCGCAGCCAAACCGGAGGACACCGTCGGCACGGTCAGCATCTTCGTCGCGACCTCGCGCGCCTCAACCAAGCAGCCGGAATATTTCAGCGGCGAGCGCAGCCCGGCAGTCGCTTTCGCGCGGCTCGATATCAGCGTGCCGCGCAGCCACCAGGTTGGTAAGCTCGAACTCCCGGGCAGCGTCACGAGCGCTGGCGATCCCGCCAGCCATTTCACCGTCAGCGGCGTCAAGCTCCTCTCCGAGCCGGAGATGCTGAAAGAGGTGAAGGGGGCGGTCGCTCAGCGGCCGCAGGTCGACCGCGAGGTCCTCGTCTTCGTGCACGGCTACAACACCAATTTCGCCGACGCCGCCTTCCGCTTCGCCCAGATCGTCACCGATTCCGGTTTCAAGGGCGTGCCGGTGCTGTTCACCTGGCCATCGCGGGCGCAGCTCTTCGCCTATCCCTATGACCGTGACAGCGCCGATTTCTCGCGCGATGCGCTGGAGACCGGCCTTCGCGTCATCGCGCGCGATCTAGGCGCCAACCGCTTCGATATCCTGGCGCATTCGATGGGGACGCTGCTGACGGTCGAAACCTTGCGGCAGGCGGCGATCCGTGGCGATGGCAGCTTCGGCGGCAAGCTGCGCAATGTCATGCTTGCGGCGCCCGACATCGATATCGACGTGTTCAAGACCCAACTCGCAACGATCAAGCGGCCGGTCACCGTTTTCGTCTCCTCGGATGATCGCGCGCTCGACTTCTCGCGCCAGTTCGCCGGGGACAAGGCCAGGCTCGGCGCCATCTCGGAAAAGGATGCCGACGTCGTCGCCGATCTCAGCCGCGCCGGTGCCAGGATCATCGATCTGTCGAAGGACCGCAGCGGCGACGACTACAACCACGGCAAGTTCGCGACGACTCCGCGCGTCGTCCAGATGATCGGGAAGCGGCTCAGCGCCGATGGACTCGATGGCAGTACTCTGGGCGTGAGCAGCACCGCGTCGCCCGACTTCGCTGCTCGCGACAAGTAGCTGCCTAATTCTGGCCGCGTTGGTCTGGCCTTAAGGTTTGGCGGCCAGAAGGGTCCGCGCACCCCCATTCTTGGACCTTGCCAGTGACCTCGCCTTCGCGACACGCCGTTTCACGCCGCTCTTTCGTTGGCCTGCTCGGGCTGGGGCTGGCCGGATGCGCACAGAGCGAAGCCTCGGTCTCGCCTTTCATCGGGCCGGCTGATTCGTCCGCCTTCGGCAAGGAGCCGCAGCTCCTTGTCGCAACGACGCGCAAGCCGACCGGCGATCGCCCGCCCTATTTCGGCTCCGACCGTGGCAGCGGGCTGACCTTCGCCGAGGTCAGGCTGTCGGCGCCGGGCCGCGGTGTCGCGGCGCAGGTGAGCTCCGTCGTCAGCGGCGACTGGGCCGTGCTCGGCGTGACCCGTCGCAGCGCGAGCGACGCCGCCCGCGCCTTCTCGGACGCCGCGACTGGCCGCGACGTGCTGCTCTATGTCCACGGCTTCAACGAGACTTTCGAATCGGCCGCGCGCAGCGCCGGCCAGCTGTCGCATGCGCTCACCTTCGAAGGGCGCACGGCGCTGTTCACCTGGCCGTCAGGCGGCGGATTGCTCGCCTATGCCTATGACCGGGAAAGCGCGCTTTATTCGCGCGACGGCTTCGTCCAGACGCTGAAGGCGCTGGTCGCCAACCCGACGATCGGCCGGATCAACATCGTCGCGCATTCGATGGGCAGCTTCCTGACGCTGGAAGGCCTGCGCGAATTGCGCGATTTCGAGGGGCTTTCCGACCGGATCGGCGCCGTCGTCCTGGCCTCACCCGATGTCGACATCGATGCCTTCGAGCAGACCGTGCCGCGGCTCGGCTCGATCGCCGGGCGGATGACCGTGATCATCGACCCCGGCGACAAGGCCTTGGCCGTCTCCTCGCGCATTGCCGGTGGCGTCGCCCGCGCCGGCGCCGCCGATCGCGAGCGTCTTGAACAGCTCGGCGTGCGCGTCGCCGACACGGCCGGCCGCGGCTGGAGCCTGCTGCGCCACGATCTCTTCCTGTCGAACAGCGAAGTCACGCAGGTGGTGCGCCGGGCCATCGACCGGGCGCGGGCCTGAGAACGGAGGCTGGAGCCTCCGTTCTTCTGTCTTGCCGCCTCAGCCGGCGGGCTTGAGCGTGATGACCGAGCGCGCCGCCTTCTCGATCGCCTCGCGCGAATAGAGCAACGGCGCATAGTCGCCGGCGGCCCAGAGCGGGGCGAGGTCGCGATAGTGCGGGCTGTAGGCGTCGCCGGATTGGCCCGGCGTGTTGATGAAGCGGCTCTCATCCCAGTTGCCGACGTCCAGCACCATGCGGAACGAGGCGCCCGCCGTGACCCTGAAGTCGGAGATCCGGTAGGAGGCAGCGCGCGGGCTGAAGGCCGAGCCGCCCATGGCGAGCCGGCCGACATTGAGCTGCGCCCGGTCCGGGCCGCCGGCGAGCGGCGACAGGGCATGATCGAACTGGGCGTGGTGGATCTTGCCCCAGTTCCATGTCGCCGTGTCCGGGCCGAGCGTTTGCCGCAACTCCTCCATTGCCGCTTTCAGCGTTTCCAGCAGCAGGGCGTCGCGGCCTGCCTTCGGGTCGGCGCCGAGGGCGTTGTCGGGCGCCTCCAGATAGGCGACGACCGCGGCGACATCGAGCGGGCCGATGACGCTGCGTGCCTTCTCCGGCACGGCCTTGGCCGTCAGCGCGCGGCCGAGATGCTTGCTCATCCAGACTTCGGACAGCGCGGCGGCGGCGCTGTCGACCGCGGTTTCGTGATTCCAGCCCTTGATCAGCTTCAGGGCTTCAGCCGTGACCGCATCGTCCGACGATAGCGGCGCCAGCAGGGCGGCGAGCTTACGGCCATTATCCGAGCTGTCGTCGTTCTGCAGCGCCATCGCGTCGGCGAGCGTCACTTTGCCCTTGGTGCCGAGCACGGCCTTGATCCGGTTGATGCGCGAGGGATCCGACCATTCGAAGCCGATCCGCTTGGCGAGCAGCGGATGGTCCTTCGGGATGTTCATCTCGTTGGCGGTGGCGAAGAAGCCCTCGGTCGGGTTGTAGACCTCCGGCAGTTCGCCGGCCTTGAGGAAGCCGGTCCATTCATAGCGGCCGTCGCCCGGCACCGGCATCAGACCGTCATGGTTCGGCCGCTGCGGCGCCCGGCCGCCGACGATCCAGCCGATATTGCCCTTGTTGTCGGCATAGACCTGGTTCTCGGACGGTGCGCCCCATTCGGCCATCGCCTTCTTGAAGCCGGCCCAGTCCTTCGCCGTCATGTACTCGGCCGAGTTGAAATAGGCCGAGGTCCCCGGCTCGAACCAGACGGTGCGGATGGCGAAAGCGCGCTTCTCCTCGGGCTCGGCTTTCATGAGCGGGCCATGGCGGGTGAATTTCAGGTCGATCTGGCGCGGCGCCTCGCCCTTGACCTCGATCGTCTCGCTGACGGTCTTCATCTCCTCCCAGCCGCTGCCATAGCGATACTGGTTCGGATTGGCTGGGTTGGTCTCGTAGACGTAGAGGTCCTCCTGATCGATCGCGAAGATCGTCAGCCCGAAGGCGATCTCGCCATTATGGCCGATCGAAATGCCGGGCAAAGCAGGCTCGCCGCCGCCGATCACCGACAGGCCCGGCGCATTGAGGTGCACGACATAGCGCAGCGACGGCACGCCATGGGCGCGGTGTGGGTCGTTGGCCAGGATCGGCCGGCCCGTAGCGGTGCGGTTCGCTGCGATCGTCCAGTTGTTCGAGCCGATGGTCGAGATGCTGTCGCCGGCCGCGGCGAAGATGGCGTCGCGGTCGAGCGCGGCGCGCTTTTCGCCGGGGGCGGAGAAGGTGACGTCGCGGGTCGCGAGATTGTAGTCGTCGAGAATGTCCGGCTTGATCGCGCAGGGATCGAGCCCGTCGGGCACCTTGGTCGTCACGCTCGGCTCCAGCACGCGCCGGAAGCGGTCGGCCTCGACGCCGGCGGCGCAGGCGACGCGGGCGCGCACCACCTCCGACATCACGTTGCGGGTCAGGCCATGGCTGCGGATGCGCACGACGTCCTCGGCGCTCCAGCGATCAGGCAAGGTGCCGGAGACGCGGAAATCCAGCGGCAACGGTTGCTTTCCAGCGCGCACCTCGTCGACGCGGGCATTGATGCCGGCGACGAAGGCGTCGGTATAGGCCTTGGCATCAGGGCCGTAGGCGGCCCATTCCTTGTCCATCTCGCCGCGATAGAGGAAGAGGCGGGCGGCGCGGTCCTGCGCGACATAGGACGGGCCGAAATCCTTGGCCAGCAGCCCGAGGCCGCGCTTGCGCCAGAGATCGATCTGCCAGAGCCGGTCGCGCGCCGCATTGTAACCTTGTAGGAAGAGGGCGTCGCGGGACGAGGCGGCGTAGATGTGGGCGACGCCCCATTGATCGAGGATCAATTCCGCCGGTCCCTGCAGGCCGGTGACTGTCTGTTCGGAGCGCTTCACCGCGCTGGACATCTCGGCCTTGGCTGGCAGGCATCCGGCGATCGTGACGGCGGCGATGGCAAACAGCGACGCTGCGCTGTAAGCGCGATCTGCTCTGCTCATGGTGTTCCTCCGTGCGGCCCGTCTTTGGCGATGGGCCTTGCCAGAGGAGCTTAAGGGGAGAGCGGAGGCCGGCCACCGCTCATGACCACATGGCAGCCTTGCCGCGCCGGCATGCGGTCTGGATCGTTCCTTGCGCGGTTCGAGCTTCAGCCCTCGCGCTCGTCCCAGTCGCTGCGCAGCAGCGTCGTCACATGTTCGATGGTTTGCCGGCCGTCGGCCATGCAACGGCTCGGCACCTCGCCGGCAGGCCGATATCCCAATTTGCGCTGCATCGCCCAGGAGTTCTCGTTGCCGTCGAAATAGCCGTTGACCAGTTTCGACAGGCCGAGCTCGCGAAACGCGAAGCGGATCTTCGCCTCGAACGCTTCGCGGCCATAGCCGCGGCCCTGATGGCCGTTGGCGATCCAGATGCCGCCACCAGCGGTCCCGGCCGCCCGGTCGATCTTGTTGAGGCTGATCCCTCCGATCGCGCGGCGCTCGGATTTGGGTTCGATCGCAAACTCGTAGGCAGTCGGCTCGGTGCTCGCGCTCGCAATATCCCGGCACCTCCTGACCCAATCCTCGGCGTGCGTGGTCGTGTAGGGGTGCGGAACGAAGGCCAGCCATTTTGCGACGTCGAGGTCGTTCAGGCCCAGCGTCAGCTGTTCGACGTCTTCCTCATTCCAGGGGCGCAGAACGAGGCGAGAGGTTTCGATTCTGATGTTCACGACGTTGCAGCCTTATCGTCTCGAAATCATTTAGAGCGGCGGCAGACCGACGCGTTTCTTGATCGTCGCCAGGGCGAAATTGGATTCGACCGACTGGACGCATTTCAGCCGCGTCATCTTCTGCTTGAGGAAGCGCTCATAGCCCTCGATGCCGTCGGTCAGCACGCGCAGCAGGTAATCCTGCGAGCCGGTCATCAGGTAGCATTCCGCCACCTCCGGCCAGTTCTCGACCGCCTTCTCGAACTCGGCGATCTGTTCGGTGTTCTGCTGGCTGAGCCGCACCGAGACGAAGACACTGAAGGGCAGGCCATAGGCCTTGGGATCGACGATCGCTGAATAGCCCCTGATGACGCCGGTTTCCTCCAGCCGCTTCAGCCGGCGCAGGCAGGGCGTCGGCGACAGGCCAACCTTCTCGGAGAGGTCCTGGTTGGTGATGCGGCCGTCTTCCTGCAGCAGGGTGAGCATGCGGCGGTCGATCGTATCGAGCATGATCTGCTCCTCCGGAATAATCTTCGAGCAGGAAGCTGCAAAATCTTGCTCTAGAGCACGGATGATCGTTCATGCAATGGCCTTAGGATCATCCTAGGCTCGCATCGCGGCCGCTCGGGCCGGCGAGGAGGTGAGGCATGAGCGACGACAACTACCATAAAGACCGGATCGCCAATCGCCGGCTCCATCCCGAGACGCTGATGATGGGCTATGGCTATTCGCCGGCCATGTCGGAAGGCGCGCTCAAGCCGCCGGTCTTCCTGACCTCGACCTTCGTCTTCGAGAACGCCCAGCAGGGCAAGGACTTCTTCGACCTGACTGCCGGCCGCCGCCAGCTCAAGCCGGGCGAGAAGTCGGGCCTGGTCTATTCGCGCTTCAACCACCCGAACATGGAGATCCTCGAGGATCGCCTGGCGATCTGGGACGAGGCGGAGGCTTGCGCCGTCTTCGCCAGCGGCATGGCCGCGATCGCGACCACTTGCTTCGCCTTCCTGCGGCCGGGCGACACCATTGTGCACAGCCGCCCGCTCTATGGCGGCACCGAGACGCTGCTGAAAAACCAGATGGGCGCCTTCGGCGTCACGCCCTTCGGCTTCACCGATGGCGTCGACGTCGCGCAGATGCGCAAGGTCGCGCAGGATGCCGCCGCCAAGGGCCGGGTCGCGATGATCCTGGTCGAGACGCCGGCCAATCCGACCAACGGCCTCGTCGATCTCGCGGCCTGCAAAGCGATCGCCGACGAGCTGGAGAAGTCGCAGCGGCATCGCCCGCCGGTCGTGGTCGACAACACCATGCTTGGGCCGATCTTCCAGAAGCCGCTGAAGCACGGCGCCGACCTCACCCTGTTGTCGCTGACCAAATATGTCGGCGGCCACAGCGATCTCGTCGGCGGCTCGATCAGTGGCTCGAAGGCGCTGGTGCGGCAGGTGAAGAGCTGGCGCGGCTCGCTCGGCACCCAGCTCGACCCGAACTCCTGCTGGATGCTGATGCGCTCGCTCGAGACGCTCGACATCCGCATGCATCGCGCCAATGAGAATGGCCGCAAGGTCGCCGACTATCTGCGCAAGCACCCGAAGATCGCCAAGGTCCACTATCTCGGCGACCTCGCCGAGGGTGACCCGCGTAAGGCCGTGTTCGACCGGCAATGCGTCGAGCCCGGCTCGACCTTCGCCTTCGACGTCAAGGGAGGCGAGAAGGAAGCCTTCGCCGTGCTCGACAACCTGCAGATCATGAAGCTCGCGGTCAGCTTAGGGGGCACCGAGACGCTGGTCTCGCATCCCGCCGCGATGACCCATTCCGGTGTCGCCCGGGAACTGCGCGAGGAGATCGGCCTCACCGACGCGCTGATCCGCATTTCGGTCGGCATCGAGAACATCGAGGACCTGATCTCGGATCTCGCCCAAGCGCTCGACGCCGCGTGAGGGCAGGGCGGCGCCGCATCCTCGTCGCGGCGCTCGCCGCCACGCTGCTAAGCGGCCCGGCTTTGGCCGAGCCGCAAACCGAGAGCGTGGCCCAGACCATCTGCCGCCTGATCGAGGGCGCCGCGAAGACGCACGGCCTGCCGGTCGCGTTCTTCACGCGGCTGATCTGGCGCGAGAGCAGCTTCCGGCCGAACGTCGTCAGCCCGGCCGGGGCGCAGGGCATCGCCCAGTTCATGCCGGGCACCGCGAATGAGCGCGGCCTCGCCGATCCCTTCGATCCGGAGGCGGCGATCCCGCATTCAGCCGCTTTCCTCGCGGCGCTGAAGAACCAGTTCGGCAATCTCGGCCTCGCCGCCGCCGCCTATAACGGCGGGCCGAACCGGGTCGCGCGCTGGGTCGAGCGCGGCGGCATGCTGCCTTACGAAACCCAGGCCTATGTCCGCTTCATCACCGGCCGCCCTGTAGAGGAATGGCGGCTCGGCGCGGGTGAGACGCCGCCGCCGGCGACGCGCGAGGAGACCGATTGCCTCGCCACCGTCGCCTCGATCCGTATCACCACGCCGGCCGTGCTGGTCGAGGGCGCCTATGGGCCGTTCGGCATGCAGCTTGCCGGAAACACCTCGAAGGCGCGCGCCATTGCATCCTATCAGCGGGTCGCGGCGCGCTTCGCCTCGTTGCTGGCGGGCAAGCCGACCATGATCCTGGGCTCGGCCGTGCCGGGCCGGGGAAGGGGACGCTTCTATCGAGTCCGGCTGCCGGCGCAGAGCCTGCGCGAGGCGACATTGGCCTGCAATCGGCTGCGACAGGCGGGCGGAGCGTGTCTGGTGCTGCGGAATTGATGGTCAGGCCGAGAAGCCAACCCGTCCCCAACCCGGCAGCTTCAGCGCCGGCCGCTGCAGGTCGAAGCCCGCCACCAGCCCGAGCAGGTTGATCTCGACCCCCTCGACCCAGCCCAGCGTCACGCCGGCGAGCCCATAGAGCGAAGCCTGCAAGCCGGTGCGGCTCGGCGTGAAGCCGGCATAGAGCCCGCCTTCGCGCCAGTCCTTGCCGATCGCGGTCGGCGGTAAAGCGCGTCCGAGCTCGGGCACTTCAGCGAGGATATGCTGGACGAAGCTGTTCGAGTTCGGTCCGGGCCAGGCGGCATAGGAACCGTAATCGCTGTAGCCATAGCTCTTCACGGCCTCGCGGATGCGCGGGATCAGCGCCTCGGCTGCTGCGCCCCTGATCTCGCCGACCAACTCCGGGACATTGCCGAACCAGCGCCCGTCGGCGACGCGGACATTGACCCGCACCGGATTACCCCAGCCGACGACGTCGAAGCGGGTGTAGGCCGGGGCACCCTTCTCCTTCACCACGACCCAGGAGTGGTGGGCGAAGACGCCGCGCCAGCGGCCGACGCGGGCGGCGAAGATGTGAACTGTCGGTTCCGGCGCGATGGCAGGCGCCGGCAGCAGCGCGGCGCTCGACCAATCGGCGCGGGCCCAGTCGGGCGCGCGCGATTGCCACTGCCACCAGGCCGCGTGCGTGCCAAGCGGCAAGAGGAAGAAAACCGCGAAGAAGATGAAGAAGCGCCGGATCATGCTTCCGCGAAAAATAGGGGGCGCGACGCCTTTGCCACAAGGCGCGACGGAGCGTCGCCGATCACGAAATCGAGGTTGAGGCTTGGCCACAAGCTGCTAGCGTGCGCCCGCGAAATCTAAAGGAGGGGCAGATTGCGCACTTTGACGTCGGTTATGCATAGCTTGGCCGCTGCGGCGGCTCTCGGGCTCGCTCTTACGGTCGGCCCGGCTGGGGCGCAGGAAAACAAGGAACTGCGCATCTTCAACTGGTCGGACTACGTCAATCCGGAGGTGCTCGACGCCTTCAAGAAAGAGACCGGCATCACCGTCGTCTACGACACCTTCGACCAGATGGAGACGGTCGAGACCAAGCTGCTCGCCGGCAAGACCGGCTACGACCTCGTCGTCGTCACCGCCTCCTTCCTGCCGAGGCACATCCCGATCGGGCTCTATGCGCCGATCGACACCGCCAAGGTGCAAAACCTCAAGCACGCCTGGCCGGAGATCAAGCAGCGCCTGGCCAAATACGATCCCGGCAACAAATACGCCGTGAACTACATGTGGGGCACCACCGGGATCGGCTACAACACCGCCAAGATCAAGGAACGGCTCGGCAACGACGCCGTCATCGACAGCTGGAGCATCGTCTTCGATCCGGAGAAGCTGAAGAAGCTTTCCAATTGCGGGGTGCATGTGCTCGACGCGGTCGAGGAGATGTTCCCGGCCGCGCTGCGCTATCTCGGGCTCGATCCCGATTCGAAGAAGGAAGCCGACCTCGAAAAAGCCGGCGAATTGCTGCGCAAGATCCGCCCGCACATCCAGAAATTCCATTCGTCGGAATACATCAACGCGCTCGCCAACGGCGATATCTGCCTGGCGGTCGGCTATTCCGGCGACGTGCTCCAGGCCCGCAAGCGCGCCGTCGAGGCGAAGAACAAGGTTGAGATCAATTATGTGATCCCGAAGGAAGGCGCGCTGATGTGGTTCGATTCCTTCGTGATCCCGAAGGATGCCGGCAACCAGGGTGCGGCGCTGAAGTTCATCGACTTCGTCAACCGGCCGGATATGGCGGCGAAAAACTCGGACTTCATCCAGTACGCCAACGGCAATCTCGCCGCGAAACCGCTGCTTTCGGCCGAGGTCCGCGACAATCCCGGCATCTATCCGACCGACGCTGTGATGAGCCGCCTCTACACGATCACGCCCTACGACCAGAAGACGCAGCGGGTGGTCAACCGGCTGTGGACCCGCGTCAAGAGCGGCAGGTGAACCGGCCGGAGGCGGGTGGAAGGCGCGTCTCGCCGGGCAGCGTCCGGCGCGACTTCCAGCCCTGGAACGACCCGACGGCGAAGCCGCTGGTCGAGTTCCGCAATGTCACCAAGCGCTTCGGCGCGGTGGTCGCGGTCGACCGGCTCTCGCTTGCGATCCATCAACGCGAGTTCTTCGCGCTGCTCGGGCCGTCCGGCTGCGGCAAGACCACGCTGATGCGCATGCTCGCCGGCTTCGAGCAGCCCGACGAGGGCGAAATCCTGCTCGACGGCGTCGACATCACCGCCGTGCCGCCGCACAAGCGGCCGGTCAACATGATGTTCCAGTCCTATGCGCTGTTCCCGCATCTCAGCGTCGGCGACAACATTGCCTATGGGCTGAAGCGCGAGGGCCTGCCCAAGGCGGAGATCGCCCAGCGCGTCGATGCCATGCTCGGGCGCGTCCGCCTGAGGGGCATGGAGAAACGCCGGCCGGATCAGCTCTCCGGCGGCCAGCGCCAGCGCGTCGCGCTCGCCCGCGCTTTGGTCAAGCAGCCCAAGCTTCTCCTGCTCGACGAGCCCCTGGGCGCGCTCGACAAGAAGCTGCGCGAGGAGACGCAATACGAGCTGATGGATCTGCAGGCTGATCTCGGCCTGACCTTCATGGTCGTCACGCACGACCAGGACGAAGCCATGACCATGGCCGACCGCATGGCGGTGATGGATCATGGCCGGCTGCTGCAGATCGCGCCGCCCGACCTGATCTATGAGGCGCCGTCGAGTCGCTTCGTCGCCGAGTTCGTCGGCGACATCAACCTGATCGAGGGCCGCGTGACAGCTGTGGAAGGCGACCTCATCACTCTTGAGAGCCTACCCATCGGCACGATCGAGCTCGACGAGGATGCGCCGAGCTGCCGGCCGGGCGATACGCTCACCGTTGGTCTTCGCCCCGAGAAGATCGCGCTCAGCCACGACGAGCCCGCGCAGGGCGTCAACAAGGTTGCCGGCGAGATCTGGGATATCGGCTATCTCGGCGACATGACCATGGTCCAGGTCATGGTCGGCGGCGACGAGGGCAAGCTCTTCAAGGTCTCGCTGACCAACCGCACGCGGCGGATCGAGCGGCCCTTCGCCTGGGAGGACAAGGTCTGGCTCTCCTGGGACGTCGAAGCCGGCATGGTGCTGGCGTCGTGAGCACGCCGGTTTCCCGAGGCGGCGGGACAGGGCGCGGCCTGCTGGTCGCGGCCATTCCCTATCTCTGGCTCATCGCCTTCTTCCTGGCGCCTTTCGTCATCGTGCTGCGGATCGCGCTCTCCGATGCCGCGACCGACCAGCCGCCCTATGCACCGCATTTCCCCGGTATCAGCCAGCTTGGCGACTTCCTCGGTCAGCTCGATCTCGAGAATTTCCGCCTGCTCGGCGACGACCCGCTCTACTGGCAGAGCTATCTCTCCTCGCTGCGCATCGCGGCGCTGACGACGCTGATCGCGCTCGCGATCGGCTACCCGCTCGCCTATGCGATGGCGCTGGCGCCAAAGCGCTGGCAGGGGATCCTGCTCGTCCTCGTCATCCTGCCGTTCTGGACCTCGTTCCTGATCCGCGTCTACGCCTGGATTGGCATCCTTCGGCCGGACGGACTGCTCGACATGGCACTGATGGGCATCGGGCTGACGTCCGAGCCGCTGCGCCTGCTCAATACCGATGCCGCCGTGCTGATCGGCATGGTCTATTCCTACCTGCCCTTCATGGTGCTGCCGCTGTTCTCGACGCTGCAGAAGCTCGACGGCACCTTGCTGGAGGCGGCCTCCGATCTCGGCGCGACGCCGCTGACCACCTTCCTGACCGTGACCCTGCCGCTCTCGATCCCCGGCATCCTCGCCGGCTCGGCCCTGGTCTTCATCCCGGCGATCGGCGAGTTCGTCATCCCCGATCTGCTGGGGGGCTCCGACACGCTGATGGTCGGCAAGGTGCTCTGGAACGAGTTCTTCTCCAACCGCGACTGGCCGCTGGCCTCGGCAGTGGCGATCGTCCTGCTCGTCGTCCTCGTCCTGCCGCTGACGCTGCTGCAGCGGGCGCGCGGGGCGACCCGATGAGGCGCTTCGGAGCCTTCCACCTCGCCGCGCTCGTCGCGGGCTTTGCCTTCCTCTACCTGCCGATCGTCGCGCTGATCGCCTATTCCTTCAACGCCTCGCGGCTGGTGACCGTCTGGGGCGGCTTCTCGACGCATTGGTATGGGGCGCTGCTGAACAACCAACCACTGCTCGATGCGGCCTGGTTGACGATCCGCGTCGCACTGGTCTCGGCGACACTGGCGACGGTGCTCGGCACGCTGGCAGCGCTGGCGCTGGTGCGCTACCGGGTCTTCGTGGGCCGCACCCTGTTCGCCGGCATGGTGATGGCGCCTTTGGTGATGCCCGAGGTAATCACCGGCCTGTCGCTGCTGCTGCTCTTCGTCGCCGGCGATGTCGAGCGCGGCTATTGGACCGTGGTGATCGCCCACGCGACCTTCAGCCTTGGCTTCGCCTGCATCGTCGTGCAGGCGCGGCTCGCCGGCTTCGACCGCTCGCTGGAGGAAGCCGCGCGCGATCTTGGCGCGACGCCGACGGAAACGTTCCGGACGGTGACTTTGCCGTTGATCTGGCCGGCCGTCGCTGCCGCCTGGATGCTCGCCTTCACGCTATCGCTCGACGACCTCGTCATCGCCAGCTTCACCACCGGGCCGGGCGCGACGACGCTGCCGATGCGGCTCTATTCGGCCATCCGCCTCGGGGTGACGCCCGAGATCAACGCCGCCTGCACGATCATGATCGCGGCGGTGGCGGTCGCGGTGATCGGGGCGTCGTTGCTGCTGAAGCGGGAGGCGCTGGCGTGGCGCTGACCTAAACGCTGGCTGAACGTACCGCTCAAAACCGGTTCAGCCAGAGAGCGCGATAGTGCGTGCCAGAGCGGGAAGCGTTTCCGCTCCGGCACAAGGAGACATCACGATGTTTCGCACTCTCGCTTCTGCCGGCCTCATTGCTGCCGCTGCGCTCGGGATCAGCGCGGCATCGCCCAGCAAGGCCGAGGCCGGCGTCCTGATCCAGCAGGCCTATTATGACGGCCCCGGCTATGGCTGGCGCGGCCCACCGCCGGCCTATGGCTACTGGGGCGTTCCGCGCTGGCGCCGTCACTATGACCGCCCGCGCTTCTACGGTCCGCCGCCCCCGCCGCCGCCGCGTTATTATCGTCGCTGGCGCGAATGGTGAGCTTTGAAGGCCGATTGAGCGCGGCGGATCACTCCGCCGCGCTTTTCTGCGTATAGCCGAGGCGCTGATTGAGCTCTTCCAGCAGCTTCTCGGCCGCGTCGGCGATGACGGTGCCCGGTGGGAAGATCGCGCTGGCGCCGGCCTTGATCAGCGCATCGAAATCCTGCGGCGGGATCACGCCGCCGACCACGATCATGATGTCGGGTCGGCCGGCCTTGGCGAGCGCCGCCTTCAGCTCCGGCACCAGCGTGAGATGGCCTGCCGCCAGCGAGGAGACGCCGATGATGTGGACATCGTTCTCGACGCCCTGGCGCGCCGCTTCGTCCGGCGTGGCGAAGAGCGGGCCGATATCGACGTCGAAGCCGAGATCGGCGAAGGCCGACGCGATCACCTTCTGGCCGCGGTCGTGGCCATCCTGACCCATCTTGGCGACGAGGATACGGGGACGGCGACCATCCGCCTCCTCGAAGGCCTCGCACATCAACTGCACGCGCGTCACGGCAGGGTTCATCTCGCCGACCTCCCGCTTGTAGACGCCCGAGATCGCCTTGATCTCGGCACGGTGACGCCCGAACACCTTCTCCATCGCCAGCGAGATCTCGCCGACAGTCGCCTTCGCCCGCGCCGCCTTGACCGCGAGGTCGAGCAGGTTGCCATCGCCCTGTGCGCCATTGGTCAGTGCGGTAAGAGCCGCTTGCGTCTCGGCCTCGTTGCGTTCGGCCTTGAGGCGCCTGAGCTTGTCGAGCTGCTGGGCGCGCACCGAGGCGTTGTCGACCTTGAGCACGTCGATCGCCGCTTCGTTCTCGGGCTTGAAGATGTTGACGCCGATGATCGATTGCTGGCGCCCGTCGATGCGCGCCTGGGTCTTGGCGGCGGCTTCCTCGATCCGGAGCTTGGGGATGCCGGCCTCGATCGCCTTGGCCATGCCGCCGAGCGCCTCGACTTCCTGGATATGGCCCCAGGCCTTGGCGGCGAGTTCGGCGGTCAAGCGCTCGACATAATAGGAGCCGCCCCAGGGATCGATGATCCGGTTGGTGCCGCTCTCCTGCTGCAGCACGATCTGGGTGTTGCGGGCGATGCGGGCGGAGAAGTCGGTCGGCAAGGCCAGCGCCTCGTCGAGCGCGTTGGTGTGCAGCGACTGGGTATGGCCCTGCGTCGCCGCCATTGCCTCGATCATCGTGCGCGGCACGTTGTTGAACACGTCCTGCGCCGTCAGCGACCAGCCGGAAGTCTGGCAATGGGTCCGCAGGGGCAACGACTTCTCGTTCTGCGCACCGAAATCCTTGACCAGCTTGGCCCAGATCAGCCGGGCGGCCCGAAGCTTCGCCACCTCCATGAAGAAGTTCATGCCGATGGCCCAGAAGAAGGAGAGCCGCGGCGCGAAGACGTCGACCCCGAGGCCCGCGTGCTGGCCGGCCCGGATGTATTCGACGCCGTCGGCGAGGGTGTAGCCGAGCTCCAGGTCCTGCGTCGCTCCGGCCTCCTGCATGTGATAGCCGGAGATCGAGATCGAATTGAACTTCGGCATGTTCGCCGAGGTGTAGGCGAAGATGTCGCCGATGATCCGCATCGAGGGCGAGGGCGGGTAGATATAGGTGTTGCGGACCATGAACTCCTTGAGGATGTCGTTCTGGATGGTCCCCGAGAGCTTGGCCGCCGGCACGCCCTGTTCTTCCGCCGCGACGATGTAGAGCGCCAGCACCGGCAGCACCGCGCCGTTCATCGTCATCGACACGCTCATCTGGTCGAGCGGGATGCCGGAGAACAGCGTGCGCATGTCGTAGATCGAGTCGATCGCGACGCCGGCCATGCCGACATCGCCGCCGACGCGCGGGTGATCCGAGTCATAGCCGCGATGGGTCGCGAGATCGAAGGCGACCGAGAGGCCCTTCTGCCCGGCCGCGAGATTGCGCCGGTAGAAGGCGTTGGAGTCCTCCGCCGTGGAGAAGCCGGCATATTGCCGGATCGTCCAGGGCTGGTTGACGTACATGGTCGGGTAGGGGCCGCGCAGATAGGGCGCGATGCCGGGCAAGGTATCGACGAAGGGCAGGCCGTCGCGGTCGGCGGCCGTGTAGAGCGGCTTGACCGGGATGTCCTCCGGCGTCTGCCAGAGTTCGCCCAAGGTCTGCGGAGCGGCTGTGCCGGCTGCCGCGTCGGCGAAGGCGAGCTTCGTGAAATCGGGAACAGCGCTCATACCCGCTTCTCCAGTTTGGCCAACGCCTCGCGACGCTTGAGCAGCGCCCTCTCAAGCTTTCCACGCCGATCCGGCTTGGCTCTGGCGTCGCCGCCACCGCTCCCGAAATCCAACCCGCCGACGTCGCCTTCGAACAGGATGGCCAACAGCAGCACGACGAGGATCACAGGGATCCACAGCGCATAACGACCAAGCCACCAGGCGAGCACCGCAAGAGCGAGTGCGGCCGCTGTCACGGCGAGCGGATGATACATGAAATATTGCAGCTTGGCTGCGACCCCGACAAGCAGCAGGGTGATGAAGATGACACCGGCGACGGCGCCGAAAGCCGCCTTGCGCCAAAGCCTGCTGTCCACGTGCTCGAGCAGCGCGATCTCGCGCCGCAGCCGTTCGGCACGTCTTCGCTTGAGCGGGGAGTTGAAGACGGGATCGGCCGTCATCCAACCTGCGCCCTGTCCCACCAATGGTGGAAATGATGCACCGGTCCGTGGCCACGGCCAACCTTGACCGCGTCCGAGGCCGCGATCGCGGCCGAGATGTAGCGCTTGGCCAGCGCCACCGCCTCGTTGAGGGCGATGCCGTGGGCGAGACCCGACGCGATCGCAGAGGATAGCGTGCAGCCGGTACCGTGGGTGTTCTGCGTGGCGATGCGCGGCGCCACAAGACGCTCGCGGCGACCGTCCCTGCCGACCAGGATGTCGACGCTGTCGTCGCCGGTGCCGTGGCCGCCCTTGACCAGGACGTTGGCCGGTCCGAGCGTGAGCAGCGCCTCGGCCTGCTCCGCTGCGGCATCCTCGGTTTCCGCCATGGCGGTTCCGAGCAGGGCCGCCGCCTCGGGCAGGTTGGGCGTCACGATGGTGCAGAGCGGCAGCAGGCGGCGCTTCAGCGCCTCGATCGCATCCTCCTGCAGGAGACGGCCGCCGGAGGCCGCGATCATGACGGGGTCGAGCACGATGTTCTTGGCGCCATGGCGCACGAGCCCGTCGGCGACGGTCTCGATCAGTTCGGCGGTGGCGAGCATGCCGATCTTGACCGCATCGACCTTGAGGTCGTCGAAGACGGCATTCATCTGCGCGGTGACGAAATCGGCCGGCACCGGATGGATCGCCGTCACCGCCGTGGTGTTCTGCGCCGTCAGCGCGACGATGACGCTGGCGCCATAGACCTGATGCGCGGCGAAGGTCTTGAGGTCGGCTTGGATGCCGGCGCCGCCGCTGGAGTCGGAGCCGGCGATGGTGAGGGCGATCGGCATGCTTATCCCTTGCTGGTGCTAACAGGGGATATGGCGATCGCCAGCGCGTCCTGCAGCACGGCGATGGCGTCGCCGCCGGCGAAGACGAAGTTTGTCACCCCGGCTTCACGCAGCGCTGCTTCCTGCTCGCCGGGGCGGCCGGCGAGCCAGACCGTGGCGCCTGCCGCCGTCAAAGCTGTCGCAGCCGGGACCGCCTCGGTCGCGTAAGCATCATCGGAGCCGCAGAGGCAGGCGAGCTTCGCGCCCGAGGCCCGAAAGGCGGTGACGAGCGCGTCGAGATCGGTCGCGCCCGCCTTGGCGAAGCCGTCACCGGAGGGCGCGGCGATGCCGCCGGCCTCGAACAGGTTGCGGGCGAAACCGGAGCGGGCGGTGAAGCCGGCGATCGGGCCGAGCGTGGCGAGGAAGGCTTTTGGTCGCTCGCCGGCGGCTTCGGCGATGTCGGCGCTGGCGCGCAAAGCCTCGAATGGCTCGGCCAGACGGATGCTCGGCAGGGCCTCGACGCTGATCGCGTCACCGGCCGCGTTGTTGCCGGGCGTCAGTGCCGGCGGCGGCGCCAGCACCGAGACCGAGGCTTCCGACAGGTTCGGGAACTCGCTGGTGCCGGTGATCGGTTCGCGCCGGGTTGCAATCGCCTTGGCCCGGGCGTCGCGCTTCCGCGCCAGCCCCTTCTGGATATGGCCGTTGGCGAGCGCGCCGACGATGCCGGTCAGATCTCCGGAGCTTTCCGCTTCGAGGTCCTGGAACTTGCGCCAGCCCTGTTCGCACAGCGCCTGCGTCAGCGCTTCGAAGCCACCGGCCCCGGCCGCGGGATCGGCGACGCGCCAGAGATTGGCTTCCTCGAGCAAGATCAGCTGGGTATTGCGAGCGATGCGCCGGGCGAAGCCGTCGGGCAGGCCGAGCGCCGCGGTGAAGGGCTGCACGCCGATCGAATCGGCGCCGCCGACACCGGCCGAGAAGGCGGCGATGGTGCCGCGCAGCAGGTTCACCCAGGGATCGCGCCGCGTCAGCGAGCGCCAGGCGGTCTCCGCATGGATGAAGACGGGCTTCGGATCGAGCCCGCAGGCGCGTTGCACCCTGTCCCAGAGCAGGCGGGCGGCCCGCAACTTGGCGACGGTGACGAATTCGTCGGCATCGGCGACGAGGGTGAAGGAGATGGCGTCGCGGGCTTCGGCGAGCGGCAGTCCTTCAGCTTCCAGCAGGCGCAGATAGGTCACGGCCGTCGCCAGCACGGCGCCGAGTTCCTGCGCCTCGGTCGCGCCGGCCTCATGCCAGACCCGACCATCGGCGGCGAGGAACGGGCCGGTGAAGCCGCGCGATTTCAGCGTCGCGATCGTCTCGGCGATGCGCTTGCCGAGCTCGGGCAATGGCACTGCGAGCGCGCCTGAGCTCGCCAACACGCCGATCGGCTCCATGCCGAAATCGATCTGGAGCGAGGAGGGCGCATGGCCGCGCTTCGCGGCCAGATCGGCCAGGAGCAGCGCCTGCTTGCGCCCGCCGGGGGCCGGGTCAAGACGCAGGCGGACAAGGTCGAGCATGACGCCGTCGAGCGCTGTATCGAGTGCTTCGACGGATGTTGCGGAAAGCCCGAAGCCACGTGCCGCAGGAGCACCGGCGAAAGCCAGGCTGAGGGAATCGGCGCCGCCTTCCAGTTCGGCGAGAGCGAGCCTTGCCGCCTCGGTGGTTTCCGGATGATCGACGCGAGCTGCCACGCGCCAGCGCCCAGCTTCTGTCCGCAGGGGGCGTGCGCCTTGTTCGGCTGCCGCCTCGTAGAGCGGTTCGATGCGGATACTGTCCGCCGTCCGCCCGACCAGCTTCTTCTCGAACTCGGCGCCCTTCAGCACCTTGTCGACTGCCGCGCGCCACTGTGCTTCGCCCGGCGTGGCGAAGGCGTCCATGAAGGGCAGGTCGGCGAGGACTGTCGAGGTCATCAGCAACGAACTCCTTGCACGCATTCCTCCCGCCATTACCGTCAGGCGATGGAACACACGCCGATTGGCGGCCCATTGTGCAACCGCGAAGTCCTGATTGCCATGGCTCGGCGCGAACGCAAATGCCCCCTTGGTCGGAAAGCCGTGCCGAAATGCCGATCCGCGCGACAGGGAACTCCTATGCCCGCAAACGAAAACGCCGCCCGGTGGGCGGCGTTCCGATGTTCTTTCAAGGCGTGCTTTGGCTCAGACGAACTGACCAAGGCCGGGGATCGCGCCGACGATCGCGCCCATCGTATCCTCGCCCGCCTTTTCGCGGCCGACCGCGAACATCTCCTTCGAGACGCTCTGGATCTGACCCATCGAGAGGCCGGCGCCCATCAGCTGGCCGCCGAGCGCCATGACGCCGCCGCCGCCGCCCATCAGGCCGCCGATCGAGCCGAGCAGGCCGCCCTTGGCGCCGCCTTCGGCTTCGGCGAGCTCCTGCGCGCCCGGCAGCGCCGCCATCAGCTGGCCGATCTCTGCCGCGGGACCTTCCTTCTGCAGGAAGGCGAGGATGATGCCGATCGCCTTCTTGGCCAGCGACTCATCGAGGCCCGAAGCGGCCATGATGCGGGAGATCAGTTCATCCATCGTGCGGTCCTCTGCTGGTGAGCCTTCTGGTGCTCTGAAAATAGTTTATACATAAACTATCTGCGATGGAAGCGATCTTCATGCTTCCGCCCAACTTCACGTTTCGCTACACCCTTTCGACGACCTTATGGCAACGGAACAGGCGCGACCATGGCGGATGACGGCACGATCCTGATCGGCAAGAGCGAGAAGCCGGAGGTGCTGCTGCTCAAGCTCGCCAACCGCCATGGCCTGGTTACCGGCGCGACCGGCACCGGCAAGACGGTGACGCTGCAGGTGCTGGCCGAAGGCTTCGCCAAGCACGGCGTCCCGGTCTTCGCCGCCGACATCAAGGGCGACCTCTCCGGCATCGCCGCGCCCGGCAATTCCAAGCCGCCTTTCGTCAAGCGCGCCGAGGAGTTGGGCGTAAAATACGAGCCCGACCAGTTCACCACCGTGTTCTGGGACGTGTTCGGCGAGCAGGGCCACCCGGTCCGTGCGACGATCTCGGAGATGGGCCCGCTGCTGCTGGCCCGTCTGCTCGATCTCAACGACACCCAGGAAGGCGTGCTCAACATCGCCTTCCGCATCGCCGACGAGCAGAAGCTGCTGCTCCTCGATCTCAAGGACCTACGCGCGATCCTGTCTTTCATCGCCGAGAACGCGCAGGAGCTGACGACCAAATACGGCAACGTCACCTCCGCCTCGGTCGGCACGATCCAGCGTGCTTTGCTCGTGCTGGAGAACCAGAAGGGCGACCTGTTCTTCGGCGAGCCGGCGCTCGACATCAACGACCTGATGAAGACCGACCGCGACGGGCGCGGCATCGTCAATATCATGGCCGCCGACAAGCTGATGGCCAATCCGCGGCTCTACGCCACCTTCCTGCTCTGGCTGCTCTCCGAACTGTTCGAGCAACTGCCGGAGGTCGGCGACCTCGACAAGCCCAAGCTCGTCTTCTTCTTCGACGAGGCGCATCTGCTCTTCAACGGCGCGCCCAAGGCGCTGCTGACCGCGGTCGAGCAGGTGGTGCGCCTGATCCGCTCGAAGGGCGTCGGCGTCTATTTCGTCACGCAGAACCCGCTCGACATTCCCGACACCGTGCTGGCCCAGCTCGGCAACCGCGTCCAGCACGCTTTGCGCGCCTTCACCCCGCGCGATCAGAAGGCGGTCCGGGCCGCGGCCGAGACCTTCCGGCAGAACCCGAAGATCAACACCGAGCAGGCGATCACCCAGCTCGCCGTCGGCGAGGCCCTGGTCTCGACGCTGGAAGGCAAGGGCTCGCCGACCATGGTGGAGCGCTGCCTGATCGCACCGCCAATGGCGCAGGTCGGCCCGATCACGCCGCAGGAGCGGGCGCAGCGCATGCGCGACTCCGGCTTCACCGGCAAATACGACACTATGGTCGACCGTGAATCCGCCTATGAGGCGCTGATGAAGCGCAAGGGTATGAATGCCGACGGCTCGCCGGTCGAGGCCTCGACCGATGGGGGCGGCGGCATCCTCGACACGATCGGCGGCTGGCTCGGCGGCACGACGCAGCGTCCGAAGACCGGGCCGGGCAGCCGCGGCGGCCCGTTGCCGCAGAGCATGGCCGAGAAGGTCATCACCTCGGCGGCGCGCTCGGCCGCGACCACGATCGGTCGGCAGGTCGGGCAGGCCATCCTGCGCGGCGTGCTCGGGAGCCTGACGGGCGGAAAGCGGTAGCCGACTGATAGCGGGCCGCCTGACCTCCAGCCATAGACAGCTCTCCACGCCTGTGCGAGGCTCGCTGCAATCGAAGGTTGCGGCGCGGTCCGTCAGCATTCGCTGCTTCGGGACTGGCGCGCTTCGTCCAAGCTGGGGGCGGCGATGTCGAACAATTATACCGGCCTGCGAGCGCTGACGAAGCTCGATCCGGTTGCGGCCAAGCGTTGTGCCGAGAGGCTGATCGCGATCAGGGCACGCCTCGAACCCGTCCGTGCCAACAAGAACGACGGCACGCTGCTGCTCGCGACCTGGAACATCCGCGACTTCGACTCGAACAAGTTCGGCTTTGGGCCACGGCTGCCGGAGAGCTTCTATTATCTTGCGGAGATGATCTCGGCCTTCGATCTCGTGGCCCTGCAGGAGATCAACCGCGACCTGTCGGCGCTGGAAAAGCTCATGCGCATCCTCGGGCGCGAATGGGATTACATCGCGACCGACACCAGCGGCAACGACGAGCGCATGGTGTTCGTCTACAACACCGAGAAGGTCTGGTTTCGCAAGGTCGCGGGTGAGATCGTCCTGCCCGAGGGGCAACTGGTCGTCGCGCACAAGAAGGTGAAGCCGGCCGGCAAGCTCGACGAGGGCGCGGAAGCCGCCAAACTCGCCGCCGCGACCAAGGCGGAGTTCACCGAGGTCAAGCAGCAATTCGCCCGCACGCCCTTCCTCGTCGCCTTCCAGTCAGGCTGGTTCCGCTTCAGCCTCTGCACCGTCCACATCTACTATGGCGAGGCGAGCGGCATGGCGCTGAAGCAGCGCGTCGACGAGATCCGCAAGCTCGTCGGCTTCTTCGCCGAGCGGCAGGACAAGGCCAGCAAGCAGGAGAAGGATCGCGCCGGCAATGTCGAGAACTACATCCTGCTCGGCGATTTCAACGTCGTCAGCCCCAAGCATGAGACGATGGAGGCGCTGAAGGACAAGGGCTTCACCGTTCCGCCCGAGATCGACGGCGACACAGTCCGCAAGAAGGGCGACCATTATTACGACCAGATGGCTGTCCGGGTGAAGGACAAGCGCTTCAAGGTCCTCAAGGGCGGCATGGTCGACATGTATGCCGATGTTTTCCGCGAAACCCCCGAAGATCTCGCCACCTACAAATCGGCGATGCCGGCCGAGGACCCGGAGAAGAAGGCGAAGGCAAAGACACCCGAGGCGCTCTACAGGAAATGGCGGACCTGGCAGATGTCGGACCACCATCCGCTCTGGATCGCGATCAGGACCGATTTCGCCGACGACTATCTAAGCGAGATCGCCAAGGCCTGAGCCCTGTATCGCATCTGGCGATTGTCATTCAGGTGAATTACATTGTGCTCCTGAAGGGAGCGTTGTCATGGCTTCGAATGCCTTGGTACAGACGCGGATCGACGCCGACGTGAAGGACCGCGCGACGGCGGTCCTGGAGAGCATGGGCCTGACCGTGTCTGACGCCGTGCGCATTCTGCTGACCCGGACGGCGAACGAGGGGGCGCTGCCGTTGGAGCTCGTCAGCAACAGCGAGGCCCACGATGCCTGGTTCCGTGCGAAGGTGCTGCAAGCCCTGACGGATGAGCGCCCCGATATTGAGGACGCCGAGGCCGAGGCCCGTTTTGCCGAGCGTCGTGCCGTAGCCCTGCGCAAGACCAGCGGAAAAGCATGATGCGTTTGGTCTGGTCGCCGTTCGCTCTTGCCGACCGCGACGGGATCTTCAGCTACATTGAGGCCGACAATCCGAACGCTGCCACCGAGATCGACGAGCGGATCGCTTTCGCCGTGCGTCGCCTCATTCGGTTCCCGGAGAGCGGTCGGCCCGGCAGGGTAGAGGGCACCCGCGAATTGGTGGTGCCACGAACGCCCTATATCGCCGTCTATGCTGTGACGGCCGACAAAGTCCGCATTCTGCGCGTGCTGCATGGCGCCCGGATGTGGCCAGAGGATATGGACGAGATGTAGACGCGATGCGAGGTGCACGCCTATGCGTCTGGACGGCTGGCATCCGGCGCGCGACTGGGCATGATGGCGCCACCGGAATCAGCCTCCAGTGAGCGCCATGTCCCAGCTTCCCGCCGTTCTCTCCCGCCTCGACGCCGATCTCGACGCTTCGCTGGCGCGCCTGTCGTCCTGGCTCGAAATTCCCTCGATCGGGACCGATCCGGCCTTCAATCCGCAGACGCGGCAGGCAGCCGAATGGCTGCGCGCCGATCTCGAAGGCCTCGGTTTCAAGGCCGAATTGCGTGAGACCGGCGGCCACCCGGTCGTGCTCGCCCATCGGCCCAAGGCCGGCGCGCCGCATGCGCTGTTCTACGGCCATTACGACGTCCAGCCGGTCGATCCGCTGGAGCTGTGGGACAACGACCCGTTCAAGCCGATGGTCAAGGAGATCGAGCCGGGGCGGAAAGTGATCCTGGCCCGCGGCGCCTGCGACGACAAAGGCCAGGTCATGACCTTCATCGAGGCGATGCGCGCGACGCTCGCCGAGACCGGCGACCTGCCGATTGGCCTCACCATCCTGGTCGAGGGCGAGGAGGAATCCGGCTCGGTCAACCTGCCGGGCTTCATCAAGGCCAATGCCGCCGAGCTGAAGGCCGATTTCGCACTGGTCTGCGATACCGGCATGTGGGACCGCGTCACCCCGCTGATCACCTCGACCCTGCGCGGCATGGTCTATCAGGAGGTGCGCCTGACCGCGGCCGACCGCGATCTGCATTCAGGCCTGTTCGGCGGCGCTGCGGCCAACCCGATCCATGTGCTGACCAAGATCATCGCCGAAATCCATGACGAGACCGGCCGGATCACCATCCCCGGCTTCTATGACGGTGTGCACGAGCCGACCAATGCCCAGAAGGCCGAATGGGCCGATCTCAACCTGACCGAGAAGGAGTTCCTCGGCCAGGTCGGGCTGAAGCACTCGGTCGGCGAGCGCGGCCGCATGCTGATCGAGCAGATCCAGTCGCGGCCGACCTGCGACGTCAACGGCATCTGGGGCGGTTATACTGGCGAGGGCTCGAAGACGGTGATCGCCGCCAAGGCCTCGGCCAAGGTCTCCTTCCGCCTCGTCGGCGATCAGAATCCGGAAAAGATCGCCGCCGCCTTCCACCAGTTCGTGCGCGAGCGCCTGCCTGAGGACGTCACGGCCGAGTTCATCGGCCATTCCGGCTCGCCGGCGCTGGCCGTGCCGGTCGATTCGCCCGTGCTGCAGAAGGCGCGCAAGGCGCTCGCCGAGGAATGGGGCGGCCGCGTCGTCTCGATCGGCAGCGGCGGCTCGATCCCCGTCGGCGGCGACTTCAAGCGCACGCTCGGGCTCGACACACTCTTCGTCGGCTTCGGCCTCGACGATGACCGCGTCCATTCGCCGAACGAGAAGTACGATCTGTCCTCCTTCCACAAGGGCCAGCGCTCCTGGGCCCGCATCTTGCAAGCACTCGCCTCATGAAATCAGTCTGTGTCTTCTGCGGCTCGAGTCCGGGCCATGACCCCGTCCATGCCGAAGGCGCCCGCGCCATGGGCACGGCCATCGCTAGACGCGGCCTGACGCTGGTCTATGGCGGCGGCGCCGTCGGCCTCATGGGCATCGTCGCCAATGCTGCGCTGGAGGCCGGCGGCGAGGTCCACGGCGTGATCCCGCGGGCGCTGCGCGAGAAGGAGGTCGGCCACAACAAGCTGACCCGGCTCGACGTGGTCGAGACCATGCACATCCGCAAGGCGCGCATGGCCGAGCTCTCCGACGGCTTCATCGCCATGTCCGGCGGTATCGGCACCTTCGAGGAGATCTTTGAGATCTGGACGTGGAGCCAGCTCGGCATCCACGGCAAGCCGCTCGGCTTTCTCAACATCGAAGGCTTCTACGACGCGCTCGCCGCCTTCCTCGACAACACGACGAAGGCCGGCTTCATGTGGCAGGCCCATCGCGACATGGCGATGATGGAGACTGATCCGGGCGCGCTGCTCGACAAGATGGAGTCCTACAAGCCGCAGACCCAGATCAAATGGGTGGAGAAGACGGAGACTTGACGGCTCTCCGCCTGATAGGAATTTTGTCCTTGACATCGTGACGCTGATCGGGTAGAGATCAGGAACGCTCACGAATTGTGCCTGAGACGAATGAAGCCGCCGCGCTGCCCAGCCGGCGGCTTTTGCGTGTCCGGGCCGAGTCGAGGTTTCCGATGACCGACGAGAATGACGAGGCCGCCCCGGCTCGGCCGGCGGCGAAGCGCAAGCCTGCACGGAGCGGCGGCCGCAAGGCCGTGATCGGCAAGCTCTGGAAGGCAGCGCAGACGCAGCTCGAAGCGCATGAGGCGCATCTGGCCGAACTGCCGACCGGCACCGCCGCGAGCGAAACCGACGCCAAGACGCTGGCGACGCTGGCTCGCACCGTGCGCGAGCTGGTCGCGCTGGATTCTGCCGCAGTGGGGGAGGGAGGAAAGGCCGAGGATGAGCCCAGCCCCGCCGAAGGATTGCGCCGGGTCGATGAGTTGCGGCGAGAGCTGGCACGACGCATGGAACGCCTTATCGCCGATCACGCAGGTGACGCTGTTCCTCAAGCTGCTGCCGGACCTGACGCCGGAGCTGGTTAGTCTCGTCGATCAGGAGTGGACCTATTACGGGCGGCCTGACCAGAAGTCCCGGCGCCTGCCGCCCTGGTGGACCTGGCTCGTCCTCGGTGGACGCGGCGCCGGCAAGACCCGGACCGGGGCAGAGTGGGTCAAGGGCATGGCGCTGGGGCTGGCTCCGATCGCCCGCGAGCCCGTCGGCCGCATCGCCCTTGTCGGCGAAACACAGGCGCAGGTTCGCGACGTGATGATCGAGGGCGTCTCCGGCCTGCTCGCGATCCATCATCGCTGGGAGAAACCGGTCTGGTCGCCGTCGCGCCGCCGGCTCGAATGGGGCAATGGCGCGATCGCGCAGGTCTTCACCGCCGAGGACCCGGAAGGGCTGCGCGGGCCGCAATTCGGCGCCGCCTGGTCCGACGAACTGGCGAAATGGCCGAACCTTCAGGAAACCTGGGACATGCTGCAGCTCGGCCTGAGGCTTGGCGATACGCCAAGGCAGGTGGTAACGACGACGCCGCGCCCGCTGCCCTTGATCAAGCGGCTGCTCGACGACCCGCGCGTCGCCGTCAGCCGGGCGGCGACCTGCGCCAACCGCTTCAACCTGGCGCAGAGCTTTCTCGACAGCGTGCATCAGGCCTATGGCGGCACGCGGCTCGGCCGGCAGGAACTGGAAGGCGAGATCGTCGAGGAGAGCGCTGATGCGCTCTGGAGCCGGGCGCTGATCGAGGGATGCCGCGAGCGCGAGGCGCCGCCGCTGGTGCGGATCGTCGTCGCGATCGATCCGCCGGCCTCTTCGTCCAAGCGGGCCGATAGCTGCGGGCTGGTGGCGGCCGGTATCGCTCGCGACGGCATCGGCCATGTGCTGGCGGATGCGACGCTCGCTGGGGCCAAGCCCGATGAATGGGCCGCCGCCGCGGTCGCGCTCTATCGCCGGCTGGAGGCCGATGCGCTGGTCGTCGAGGTCAATCAGGGCGGCGAGATGGCGACAAGCGTCATCCGCGAGGTCGATCCGGGCGTGCCTGTCACGCCGGTTCGGGCTTCGCGGGGGAAATTCCTGCGGGCGGAGCCGGTGGCGGCGCTTTATGCGCAAGGGCGCGTGCGCCATGCCGGCGCCTTTCCGGCATTGGAGGACGAGATGTGTGACTTCGGCCCGACCGGCCTGAGCTCCGGCCGCTCGCCCGACCGGCTCGACGCGCTGGTCTGGGCGCTGACCCATCTGATGCTCGGGCCGAAGGGCCGGCCGCGGGTGAGGGGGCTGTAGTCCAACTTCCGAGGTAATCCCGGACAAGCGGCGCAGCCGCGCCGATCCGGAATCCATTCCGGAACCTCTTCCGGGCAGGCTCAGGAATGGATCCCGGGTCTCCGCTTCGCTACGCCCGGCATGACTCCGATGATTGATGAGATGCTCGGCTCAAGGCCGAGCATGACGTGCTCTTCATAGCGAGAAACCCATGCTCAATTTCCTTCGTAGCCTGCGTGGCCTCGCCGCGCCGGAACAGAAGCGCTCGCGCGTCGGGCCGCTGATCGCCCTGCACGAGGCCGGCCGCCCGGTCTGGACACCCCGGGATTATGGCGCCCTGGCGCGCGAGGGCTATCAGCGCAATCCGGTGGTGCATCGTTGCGTCCGATTGATCGCCGAGGCGGCGGCGCAGACCCAGCTGATCGCCAAGGTCGGCGAGCGCGAGATGCCGGAGCATCCGGCGCTGGCGCTGATCGAGCGGCCCAATCCGCGCCAGGGTGGCATCGCCTTCCGCGAGATGCTCTACGGCCATCTGCTCGTCGCCGGCAACGCTTATGTCGAGGCAGCGAGTATCGGCCGTGAGCCGCGTGAGCTCTATGCGCTGCGGCCCGACCGGATGCGGGTGGTGCCTAGCCGCGACGGCTGGCCGGAGGCCTACGACTATACGGTCGGCACCCAGACGGTCCGCTTCCGCCAGGACGAGGGCGCTCTGCCGCCGATCCTGCATCTGTCGCTGTTCCATCCGATCGACGACCATTACGGTCTCTCGCCGGTCGAAGCGGCCGCCTGCTCTCTAGATGTCCACAACGCCGCCGGCGCTTGGCACAAGGCGTTGCTCGACAATGCGGCGCGGCCCTCCGGCGCGCTGGTCTATGACGGGCCGGAAGGTGGCACGCTGACCGAGGCGCAGTTCGAGCGGCTGAAGCAGGAGCTGGAGGACGGCTTCCAGGGCGCGCGCAATGCTGGGCGCCCGCTGCTGCTCGAAGGCGGGCTCGACTGGAACCAGTTGTGTTCAAAAGACACCGAAGTTACGACGGCTTCGGCGAGGACATCATGCACGACACCACTACCATGAAGCCTAAGGCATACAGCTACCTGCGCTTCTCGACGGCCGAACAGAGCAAGGGCGACAGTCACCGTCGCCAACTCGCGTTGGCCGAGGACTACTGCCGCCAGAAGGGCCTAGAACTTGACCGTACGACAACCTTCGAGGACCTCGGTGTCTCGGCCTTCTCCGGCAAGAACCGGCGTAAGGGCGCCTTGAGGGCGTTCCTCGACGCTGTCGAAGAGGAGATCATCCCTTCCGGCAGCTACCTGCTTGTCGAAAGTCTGGACCGAGTTTCCCGCGAGGCCATCCTCGACGCGCAAGCCACCTTCCTTCAGATCGTCAACGCCGGCATCACCCTCGTGACGCTGAAGGGCACGCCGAAGGAATACTCCAGGGCGACCGTGAACGCGAACCCCGTGGACCTTCTGGTCTCCCTGCTGGAGATGATCAGGGCGAACGAGGAGAGCGAGACCAAGTCCCAGCGGATCAAGGCAGATTGGTCCCGGAAGCGAACTCGCGCGGCGGCGGGGGAGGCCATCACGTCGCTGGTCCCTGCGTGGCTCCAGCGGGTAGGCAAGGGGTTTGAGGTCGTCGAGGAACGGGCCGCCATCGTGCGCCGCATCTACGACCTCACACTCGAAGGTCATGGGCAACACGCTATCACTGCGATTTTCAACAAGGAGGGCCTCAAGCCGTTCGGGAGGGCGAAGTGGTGGCATCGCTCCTATGTCCGGCTAGTCCTCAACCACCCGGCAGTCGTCGGGACCTTCGTTCCCCATCGGATGGTGGCAGGGCGTAGGGAGCCGCTGGAGCCGATCCTCAACTACTACCCTGTCGTCATCGCCCAAGAGACCTTCGAGGCCGTCAGGGCGCTCGACAAGGGCATGGCGGGCCCCGCGACGAGGGCCATTGCCTCGATGTTCTCGGGGCTGGTGAAGTGTGAGGAGTGCGGCGGCCCCATGGTGCGGACGCGGAAGGGGCAGGCTCCGAAGCCCTTCTACCACGTCTTCGTCTGCCACAACGCCAAGCTCGGCCAGTCCTGCGAGTGCCGCACGGTGAGGCAAGAGACGTTGGAGGACATGCTTCGGGACCAGATGTCCAAGTTCATCGAGGATGCGCCGACCCATGACGAAGACCTGACGGAAGAACTCAATCGGGTCGAAGACCACATCAGCATCACGCAGGAGCAGGCAGCGAGCTTGGTCGAGGCCATCGCCCAGCGACCACTACCTCAACTTGTGGATCGGCTGGCGTTGCTGGACGAGGCGCTCGTGGAGATGAGAGCGCGGAAGGTGGAGCTTGAAGCCGCATTCCGAGACACCGCTCGGCCCGTGGTGATGAAGCGGCTGACCGACCTCGACGACCTACTGGAGAAGGGGGAGGGCGACATCCGGCCGAGGGCCCAAGTCCTGCTGCGGCAGGTTCTGGACCACATCGTCATCCACTTCGACCGTGAGGCATCCCGCAGGAAGCCCCGAGGGCACCTTGAGTTCGTCTGGAAAAGCGGTGGGCGCTCGTATCTCGACTGGGGCCCGATGTTCTACCCGGTCAAGCCGACGAGACGCAGCAGCATGAGGAGCGTCGACGATGAAGAACCCCAGCAGGCATGAGATAGAGGTCCGTTGGAAGGGCGCTCAAGTCACCGCGCGAGGCTTGCCCGCGACCCTCTGCGTGATAGGCGCGATGCTGCTCCTGATCGTGTGGGCTCTGGCCGAAGGGCAGGGCCGGTTCTGGTAGAAGCCGGGGAGGGGCGTCGCTTCCCCTTACGGGTCCCTATATACGGGAAGTCGAGGTGGCACATAGGTAGATGGAAGTCCAGGCCCGTCACTCGGTCAGAGTGACCATGGCCCCGACACCGACCCTCTTCTCGAAGACCTCCATCATCACTTCCTTGACCCGGTCCTTCTTGGACCATGGAGCCAGCACGGCATCGTGGATGGGAAGAGTGACGATGCTCTCCTCCATCAACTGGAGCAGCACCCCCATCATCACCTCGCTCTCGATGAACTGGAGATGATGTCCGACGTCGGTCCCGAAGTGATGGGCCACGGGAGCGTGGAACTCGCTGATCCTTCGGATCAAGTCCCCGGCAGACGCCTTCGGTGGCAGGGTGGTCTTGGTGCCCTGTGGCTTCTTCGTCCGCTTTGCCACGCTGAAGAGGAGGGAGTTGACCAGCGTCTTGGTCCCGTCCCTCCATCTCTCCAGCCCCGGAATGGCGTAGAGGTCCCCATGGGGCACTGGCTTCCCCTCCAAGCCGTAGAGGGTCCGAAGAGCCATCTGTCCGTAGTCGAGCTCAACCACCGCCTCATCGCCGATGGTCAACGCGGCGAGCCGGTGCTTCTTGGGAAGCGGCTGCCAGAAGCCACCGAACAGGCGCCCGCCCGAGTTGAAGCGGCCATTGTTGAAGATGCGCTTCAGCTGTCGGTTGGTCAGGTCTAGCGGTCGGGCAAGTTCGACTACGCCTTCGTCGAAGTTCAGGTCAGCACCGCGCAGGAAGGTGTTGATCCGGCGAACTTCAGCCCGCAGCTTCGACGTCTCCGCCGTCTCAGGGTACTCGATCAGCTTCCCGGTATCCCAGTGCCCTTGCTTTTCCGCCTTCAGGATCAAGACCTCCGCGCGATCCTCATGGAAGTCCTCGAACTGCAAGGGCACGCGGCCAAGCCGCTGAAGGAGTCCCGCACCCGGCAAGAGACGAGTGCGCTGGCCGGGCTTTTGGAACCGCTGGAACCCGAGGTCCTGTCGCACGATGCCAAGCCCCTGCGCCCCCAGCACATCCAGCAGGCCCGGGAAGGTCTTGTTCAGAGCGGGGGCGCGATACCGAGACCGTCGACCTAACTCCTGAAAGGAGCGGCTGACCACAAAACCGGTCTCTGCCTCGCTGATGACCGCGTGCACGAGGTCGCAGACCACCGCAGAGACGGTCGCCTCGAAGGTCTCTTGATCGGCGGGTCTCCGCCTCCGAAGCCGCAGCTTTTGATCGCGCTCGTGGGCCTCTACGTCCCGGACGATAGCTGCGACAAACTCCCTCGCGCTGGTCGTCACTGGAACCCGCCACGGGTTGAAAAAACGGTCGAGCGGAATGTCGACGAGTTCGGCGGCATCTACCGCCCCAGTCATGTCGTTCATGCGAGGTCCGTCAGCGCCTTGTGGAACTCGGCCCTCTGCTGCTGGCTCTTCTCGATGTCTGCGCGGTGGAGCTTCGCGAGATGGAACCCGACCGATCCTAACGTTTCCACCAGCCACCCGGCGATGATGTCGGACGAGCCCGGTGTGAAGTCGCGATAGGCCCGCTTCATCCGCCCCGTCTGGTGGTCGTACCACTCACCCACGTTGACCTCGCTGAGGCGCATCACGCGGCGGACCAGCTGCCTCCTGAACGCTCCATCAGAGCGGAACCTGCGAGGCTCTAAGTCCCACAGCATGTACATGGCGAGCACCGTCTCCACGACCACGCGGGGCTCGATGTCGGCCCCGAGCTTGACGACGGCATTGGCAGCTATCCGCTCGTTGCGGCTCCCTGCGACGCCCCTGTCGGCGTCCCCTATGATGCCCCTCGCGTGGGCCACCACAGCCTGCCAGCGGTCATCGCAGGTGGTCCATGTGGGGTTGCCTGCGTTCTTCTCGATCCGGGCCCTGACGAGGTCCGCGTAGGGCTTCAGGACTTCCTTAGTGATGCCCACCTGCCCGACGTCGCCATGGCGTCTCCAGCGGCTTTTGTGGGTCGTGCAGAAGTGCCCGTAGCGGGTGGCGGGCTTGCCGCACCCCGGAGCACGGCATAGGCCGGCCATTCGATGTCCCGATTAGTTGCGTCCGTCCCCTGACAGACAGACGCGGAAATAAAATCGAAGGCTGGTGTCTGCAAGCGTCGGTGGTGCGGCCGAGTGTCCTGCCCCCATAGGTGCAGTCACTCCACCTTTGCCACGAACCTCACGCTGCCGGTTGAGCTTGCTGGATGGGCGAGCCTGCGTGGTGCTCGTCGATTTCTTTGAGCATGCGCCAAATGGCGATGCCGGCAAGCTCGAAGAGCGCCTTTGCGCTCAGCATGTCGAGCGTTGCTTCGGGGTGGGCGAGGGGGTTGCGGTCTAGGTCTTTGATTTCTCTAAGGGTTCGGATGGTCCGCTGGTCTGGACGAGCAGCGCCCTTCTTCTTGCTAGCCTGTTCAAGCGTTTCGACGAGGGTGCCCATCGGCGCTCGGTCGGGTAGCGGGCCAATGAGGGCCTCGTAGTATCGCCGCAAAATGGCCTCTACGGCCCGTGCTGCGTGAAAGCCGCTAGCCGTCGGCATCTCGAAAGCTAGGCACTTCCCGGCCTCGTTGAGGTCGAGCAAAGGCGTGCCTTGGAAATCGCCACGCCGATCCAGCCCAGCGCAGGATGCCGCGTTCACGATCAGTGTCGGCGTGCGGTAACCCCAGCGTTGAGGGACCGAGAAAGTCGCAGAGTTAGTGAACTCCGCAGTTAGCACGGTCTGGAAGCGATCAAGGCTGAGTACGACGAACTCCCACGCTGGGACCACGTTGGTGTTCCAGTTTTTGTTGAAGTCGAGGTCGCCACTAGGGGCATCGAAGTGCCTTTCACGAATGCCTCGAAGCTCGCGTAGCAAGTCAAGGGCCGGGCCAGAGCTGGTCTCGACTTGTACAGGGTAGCCCTCACCCAGCCTCGTCAACTTGTCCAAGAGGTCACCAATAGGTGGCCATGCTTCAATCAGCGGGATGTCGACCTCTCGTTTCGCGAACATCTTCAGAAGAGCGAGGGAGCCGCCCATGTCGACAAAAAAGGAAAGGTTGATGTGCTGCACGCTTCGCCTGCGATGGACGGTGAATACGCGCAAAAGGTGGCGGAGCCCGACTTCGTTTGTCTAGCTTCCGTTGGAGTGGCGGCGTGGTTTCGTTGAGGATGTCCACCGAAACCCGACGGTGACCCCCACCCTGAGCGGTCAGAGCGCGGGGGGCGTGATCGCGTCACCGCCGCTCGACTATACCGGCTGCCGTACGTCAGTCGCGCCATTCTCGTACCACCCGCGAGACGCCTTCACGATCCGCACCACCGATAGCATGACGGGCACCTCGACGAGCACGCCCACGACGGTCGCCAGCGCGGCTCCCGAGTTCAAGCCGAAGAGGCTGATGGCCGCCGCTACGGACAACTCGAAGAAGTTGCTCGCGCCGATCAATGCGGCTGGAGCAGCCACGCACCACGCCACCCCGAGCTTCCGGCTCAGCCAGTAGGCCAGCCCCGCATTGAGGTAGACCTGAATGACGATGGGAACCGCAAGGAGCCCGATGACCACTGGCTGGGCCAGGATTTGCTCACCCTGAAACCCGAAGAGGAGCACGAGGGTGGCCAGCAGGGCCAGGAGGGAGACCGGCTGGAGTATCCCTAGCACCCTCTGTAGTGCGCCCGTGCCCAAGGCCGTCAGGGCCCTTCTCCAGACCTGCGCCACCACGACCGGGACGACGATGTAGAGGGCGACCGACAGCAGCAAGGTCGACCACGGCACGGTGATAGAGGCGACCCCAAGCAGCAGACCCACCAGCGGGGCGAACAGGACGACCATCAGGAGGTCGTTCAGGGCGACTTGGCTGAGCGTGAAGTGGGGCTCCCCCTCGCACAAGTTCGACCAGACGAAGACCATGGCCGTGCAAGGCGCCGCCGCGAGCAGGATCAGGCCCGCGATGTAGCTCTGGATTTGGTCGGCGGGCAGCATTGGCGCGAATAGGTGGTCGATGAAGAACGCCCCCAGCAACGCCATGGAGAAGGGCTTCACGGCCCAGTTAACGAAGAGGGTGACCCCCACGCCACGCCAGTGGCTCCGAACCTCCCCGAGGGCGCCGAAGTCGATCTTGAGTAGCATCGGCACGATCATCAGCCAGATCAGAACCGCGACCAGCAGGTTGACGTTGGCGACTTCGAGAGACGCCACGGCCGCGAAGGCTGCGGGGAATGCGTGACCGAGGCCGACACCGACGACGATGCACAGGGCGACCCAGACCGAGAGATACCGCTCGAAGGTGCTCATGCCACGTCCTCGTGCTTGCCCGTGGTGCCCTCGATCAGTCCGATGGCTCGCAAGCGGTTCGTCACGGCCATCTCGTCGAGCGAGGCGAGGGGCAGGCTTGTGAACAGCGTGACGCGGTTCCTGAGGTATCGGAGAGCGGCGACGAAGGCCCGCTCCTTGTCGAGGTCCGTGCCCTCCACCGCAGCGGGGTCTTCGATGCCCCAGTGGGCCGTTGCCGGCTTGCCGGGCCAGAATGGGCAGGCTTCCCCGGCCGCGTTGTCGCAGACGGTGATGATGAAATCCATGACCGGCGCGTCTCCGCCAGCGAACTCGTCCCAGCTTTTGGAGCGCAGTCCGTCCGTCGGGTAGTCGGCGGCCTCCAGCACCTTCAGAGCGAACGGGTTGACTACGCCCTTGGGCTGACTCCCGGCCGAGTAGACGTTGAACCGACCAGCGCCCTCCGCCCGGAGGACGGCTTCGGCGAGGATCGAGCGGGCGGTGTTCCCAGTGCACAGGAACAAGACGTTGTAGGGGCGATCAGTCACAGGTGCGCTCCGGCGGGCAGCAGGGGGTGAGTTCGGCGATGAGGGGGGCGCAGACGTCAGGTCGACCACCGCAGCAGTCCTTCATCAGGAACACCGTGACAGCCCGAAGGGCATCTAGATCGGCCCGGTAGTAGATGGAGCGGCTTTCCCGCTTGGCGTGGATCAACCCAGCCCGCGACAGCACCGCGAGGTGCGTCGACATGGTGTTCTGCTTGACTGCCAGCTGGTCGGCGATGTCGCCGGCTGGGAGGCCATCGGGTTCGTGCTTGACCAAAAGCCGAAACACTTCGAGCCGGGTCGACTGCGCGAGCGCCGCGAGGGCGAGGATGACGTTCTCGATTTCCATAATTCGAGATACGCCGATATAATGATGGGCGTCAATCCCCGGAGGGGGCGACGTGGACGAGGAGGAGGCAGACCAGCGCCCCCAAGCTCATCGCAGCCGAGACCATGAGTGCCCCTGCGCCGAAGCGGTCGATCAAGACCCCGAAGAGGATGGGGGCGACGCCCTGAGCGAGCCGGGCGGGAGCGCCGATGAGGCCCAGCCGGTAGCCGTAGTTCGCAGGCCCGAACACTGCGAGCGGGACGGTCCCCCGCGCAATCGTCATCACGCCGTTGCCCGCCCCATGGAGCACCGCGAAGAGACCGGCTACTGCGCCGCTGGCGCCGCCCAAAAGCGCAAGCAAGGCCACACCTACGGGGTGAAGGGCGGCCGCGAGGCGGGCCGAGAGGAGGGGGTGGAAGCGGCCAAGAAAGCCGACCTCGGCCATTCGGGCGGCGACCTGAGCGGGGCCGATGAGCGTGCCCGCAAGGACTGCGGCGGCCGGCGAGGAACCGGATGCTTCGAGGATGCGGGGAAGGTGGGCGGCCATCGCCCCGGAGACCATCCACGCGAGTGCGAACACCACCGACAACAGCACCATCCGCCGGTCGATGGGCACGTTCGGCTTGGCGGTGTGTGCCGTTTCAGGGGCCGTGCGTTCGGTCCTTGGGATGAGCAGGAGGTTCACAGGCAGGGCCACGCATAGGTGCGCCAAGGCCCAGCCGAGGCATGTCCAGCGCCACCCATACTCAGCCAGTCCCCAAGCCGTCAGGGGCCATCCTACGGTGCTGGCGAAGCCGGCGATCAAGGTGATGCCGGTGATGGCCGGCCGGGCGCCTGTCCCGTAGATGCGGCCGAGAGCGGCGAAGGCGGTGTCGTACAGACCCAGCGACATCCCCAGGCCGATAACCAGCCACGCAAGCCACATGACGGCCTGCGAGTGTGCGAGGCCCAAGGCGGCTAGCCCGAACGCCAACACGACATTCGAGACCACGAGAACGCCCCGCCCCCCGAAGGCGTCGATGGTCCTGCCAATGCGCGGGCCGAGGAGGGCGGACGCGATCAGCGAAATCGAGAACGCGGCGAAGACCTCGGTGCTGCTGACGCCGATGTCATGGGCGATTGGATCGGCAAGGATGGCGGGGAGGTAGTAGCTCGACGCCCACGCGATGGTTTGGGTCGAGCCTAGCGCCAGAACGACCCGAAGCTGATCTCGACCCATGTTAGCCGCAGCATGCCCGGTTGGTGGCTTCTAGTGAGGCTGTGGTGGCCGTCGTGGTCTTCGCTGGGGTGCAGCAGACCGCCTCGGTCACGGCAGGTTCTGGGGTCCCGCAGCAGCCGCTGGACGTCGCCCCTCTTGAGATGTTGCAGACCCCCGTCTCGGGGAGCACCAACTCGACACGGCGTGCCGCCTCGTGGTCACCAGCAAGCTCCGCTGCAATCGACCTGACTTGCTCGTAGCCAGTCATCATCAGGAACGTCGGTGCCCGCCCGTAGGACTTCATGCCGGCGATGTAGAGCCCCGGTTCCGGCTGGGACAACTCGGCCGCTCCATGCGGGCGCACGGTGCCGCAACTGTGCTCGTTGGGGTCGATCAAGGGGGCCAGAGCCGGCGGGCATTCAAGGGCCGGGTCCAGCGATGTCCGCAGTTCTGAGAGGAGGCCGAGGTCAGGCCGGAAGCCCGTGCTGACCACCAACTCGTCGACGAGAACGTGCCTCCCGCAGCAACCCGACCCGGCGCCGACACGGAGCTTGCCGTCGACCTCGCTCAGGTGGCTGACGCTGAACCCAATCTCGACCTGAACTCGGCCCTCAGTCACGATCCGCGCGAAGGCCGCTCCCAGTTCGCCACGGGCTGACAGGGCGTCGTTGGCGCCCCCGCCGAATGACTTCGATGGGTCCGTACCCCTCACCAGCCAGACGACACGGGTGCCGGGTGCCTGCTGAGCAAGGCGGGAGAGGTCCAGCAAGGTCCCGATGGCGGAATGGCCCGCACCAAGGACGGCGATTGTCTTGCCCTCGTATCGAGCCCTCTCCCGGCCGAAGACTTCCGGCATCCCATAGCGAACTCGTTGAGGGACGGTGTCTTCACCGATGGCAGGGAGGCCATTGCCGCCCGCCGGGTTGGGTGATGACCATGTCCCGCTGGTGTCGATGATCGCGTCCGCCTTCAGCGTCCTAGCCCCTTCGCCATTCTGATAGCGAACCTCGAAGGGAGCGCCCTCGCGTCCCTTGGTCTTCACCTTGTCGAAGCCGACACGGCCGATGCTGATGACCTTGGCGTTAGTCCGAATGTGCTCGCGGAGGGGCGTCAGGACGCCGAGGGGCTTCAGGTACAAGTCCCGAAGCTCGCCCCCTGTCGGGTAGACGTCGGGCTCCGGGGCGTTCCATCCCGCCGCCGCGAGGAGGCGCTCAGACGCCTTGTCCACGTTGAAGCTCCATGGCGAGAACAGCTGAACATGCGACCACTGGGCCACCGCATGTCCTACCTCGGGGCCGGCCTCTAGGACGACAGGCTGAAGACCGCGCTCTAAGACGTGCGCCGCTGCCGCAAGGCCCACCGGCCCAGCGCCGATGATGGCGACCGACTTCACCTTGTTCTCCATCGTCTCGATCCTTCCAGAGATACCGAAATAGAGGGCCCGATTTCACGCCGCGTGGTCGTTGTCGGCCACGCTCCGGCAGCGGTCGCCAGCGCAGCATTCCTCAACAAGGAAGCCCACCAACTGGCCCATGACCTCGTAGTTGGCCCGGCAGACCAGCGTGGTCGCCTGCCGCTCCTGCGTCACCAACCCGACCGCTAGGAGGGCCTTCAGGTGGTGCGACAGGGTCGACGAGGGGATGCCCAAGTCGGACTGCAACTTGCCCACAGGCGAGCCGTTGGAGCCCGCGCGAACAAGGCTCCGGTAGATGCGAAGTCGGGTTGGGTTGCCGAGGGCTTCGAGGCGGCTGGCGGCTTGGTCCAAGATCATGCTGGGATGGTGCTCCGGTCGAAAAGTGAAGTCAATCCATGTTTCCAGAGATACGGAAATAAGAGGCGGGTCAAGGAGTGGGCGGTGGGAATTCACGGCTGGGCGGCCTGTTGACCCTTGAGGATGCGATGGACGCTGGCCTTCCCGATGCCGAGTTGTCGGGCAATCTCCGACAGGCTGATGCCCTTGGCCGCCATCGAAGCAACCTGCCCCTCCTTGGCCCGAGCCGTTGGCGCCCGGCCCTTGTACTTTCCGGCGGCCTTGGCCTTGGCTATCCCTTCCCGCTGGCGTTCAAGCATGATCTCCCGCTCGAATTGAGCCACGCTTCCCAGCACGTTCAGCATCAGGCGTCCCGTAGGCGTCCCCGTGTCGAGGTTCATAGTGAGGATGCGGAGGGTGGCTCCCTTGGCCTCGATGAGCCTCAGCAACTCCATGAGGTGCGCCATCGACCGGGCGAGGCGGTCGAGCTTGGTCACGACGAGCGCGTCACCTGCCCGAAGGTTGTCGAGGGCGCGGGCCAACTCCAGCCGGTCGCCCACGTCCACAGATGACACCTGCTCGACATAGGTCCGCTCGCAGCCGGCGCCCGTTAGGTCACGCTGCTGGGCCTCTAGGCCGGCTGTCTGGTCGAGGGTTGAAGTGCGGGCGTATCCGATGAGCATGGCGGTCTCCAAGTGAGGTCGTTCCACTAGGGTCTTAGAGTTGCCTGCGAATGTCAATGGACCATTCTTGTGGAACGATCTGCCTCGATCTTGGAACGGACCACTAGGGCAAGCCCTGTGGAACGATGCGGGCGGGGCTGGGAGGGGCGTGGGCGGCTGTCTCGGGTCCACTGGAGGGAGACGCTGCCTCGCCACCTCGACCGACCTGTACGGGCTCGGGAAGGGGCGACGCTAGGTCCCGGCTAAGGTAGGGGTGGGCTACGGGGGGAAATGGCGCTCGGCGCTATGTCTATGACCTCTCGAATTTTTTCGCCAAAACCTCCGCCGTCCCAGCGGGGTCGACTGCCCCAGTCGGCCAAGAATTTCGGTGTCATTGGTTGATAATTGGAAGCCGCTGTCCCTGACGCCGGCCGAGCTCGATTTCGTCGCGGCCAAGGGCGTCGCGGCGCGCGAGATCGCGCTCGCCTTCGGCGTGCCGCCATTGCTGCTCGGCCTGCCCGGCGACAACACCCATGCCAATTTCGCCGAGGCCAACCGCGCCTTCTGGCGTCAGACGCTGATCCCGCTGGTCCGGCGCACGGCGCAGTCGCTGGCGCAATGGCTCGGCCCGGCTTTCGGCGATGCGCTCACCCTCGAGCCCGATCTCGATGCGATAGAGGCATTGGCGGATGAGCGGGAATCGCTCTGGCGGCGGCTCGCGGCTGCCGACTTCATCAGCGAAGACGAGAAACGCGAGGCGGTCGGCTATGGCCGCCGGGAGGCATCGTCATGAGCGCGTTCGACGCAGCTGCCGCCGGGATCGTCGCGCGCGGCGATCTCGGCCATCTCGCGCTGCTGCTCTGGGCCTTTTCCGCCTCGGGGCTCGCCCTCTTTTCCCTGCGCGAGCTGATCGCCGCCAACCGGCGTTTCGACGAGTTCGTGCGTGAGTTCGCCCGCTTCAACGCCCGCTACGAGGGAGGGGATTGATGAGCAAGACCGGTGGCAAATCGCCGCCCAGGCCAGCTCCGGCCGCTGTCAGGTCCGGCGTGCCCGCGCCGCGTCCTGGCCGCCAGCCGCGCGAGGTGTTCGGCCGCTTCTTCGAGACGCTCGGGCAGCTCGACGCCAATGGCCGCGGCGGTCGGGGAGGGGCGCGATGAGAACCGCGATGCCCCGTTATCCTGCAATGGCGCGCGAGGCCAAGTTCCTGGCGCAGCCGCTGGCGCGGATCGAGCCGGACGGCGCTTTCGAGGGCTATGCCAGCCTTTTCCGCATCGCCGATCTCGGCAAGGACGTGGTCGAGCCCGGGGCCTTCCGCGAGTGCCTCGCGCGGCGGGGCGCCAGCGGCATCCGGATGCTCTGGCAGCATGATCCGACGCAGCCGATCGGCCGCTGGCTCGAATTACGCGAGGATTCGCGAGGTCTCTATGTCCGCGGCCGACTTTCGCTCGCCGTGGCGCGGGCCCGCGAGCTGCACGCGCTGATGCGCGACGGCGCGGTCGACGGGCTCTCGATCGGCTTCCGCTCGCAGCGCGCCCGCAGCGAGCCGCGCACCGGCCTGCGTCGGCTGGAGAAGGTCGATCTCTGGGAGATCTCGCTCGTCACCTTCCCGATGCTGCCGCAGGCAAGGGTCAGCGCCGTCAAGGCGCTGCGCCCGTCCTGCCGTGCCGCCTTCGCCTGAAAAACCACCTGAAGCCGCAGAACCACAGGAGATTCCATGACTGCGCTGAACCAGGCTCCCGAGACCAAGGCGACCGGCGAGGTCGCCGCCATCTATGACGATCTGCGCTATACGCTGGAGGCCTACCGCGCCACCAATGACGAGCGCCTGGCCGAGCTCGAGACCCGCATGGGCGGCGACGTGCTGACCGGCGAGAAGCTCGCCCGCCTCGACGATGCGCTCGACGAGACCCGCCGCCGGCTCGACCGCCTGAGCCTGGACCGCAGCCGCCCGGCGCTCGGCGCGAGCGAGGAGCGCGACCCGGCCGTGGCCGAGCACAAGGCCGCCTTTGCAGCTTACGTCCGCCATGGCGAGACGACCGGCCTGAAACGGCTCGAAGCCAAGGCGCTTTCGGCCGGTTCCGGCCCGGATGGCGGCTATCTCGCGCCGTCGACGGTCGAGGGCGAGATCCTGCGCCGCCTCGCCAATGTCTCGCCGATTCGTTCGATCGCGACGGTGCGGACCATTTCCTCCGGCACCTACAAGAAGGCGTTCTCGACCACCGGCCCGGCCTCCGGCTGGGTGGCGGAGACGGCGGCGCGTCCGCAGACCGGCACGCCGACCCTGGCCGAGCTCTCCTTCCCGGCGATGGAACTCTATGCCATGCCGGCGGCGACGCAGACCCTGCTCGACGACGCCATCGTCGACATCGACCAGTGGATCGCCGAGGAGGTCGAGAGCGCCTTCGCCGAGCAGGAGGGCGCTGCCTTCGTCACGGGTGACGGCGTCGACAAACCCAAGGGCTTCCTGGCCTATCCCACTGTCGCGGATGCCAGCTGGAGCTGGGGCAGTATCGGCACGCTGAAGACCGGCGTCGCCGGCGCCTTCGCCGCCTCGAACCCCTCCGATATCCTGGTCGACTTCGTCTACGCGCTGAAGGCCGGCTACCGCCAGAACGCCAGCTTCGTGATGAACCGCAAGACGCAGGCCGTGGTGCGCAAGTTCAAGGACACGACCGGCCACTATCTCTGGCAGCCGCCGGCTGCGGCGGGCGCGCAGGCGACGCTGCTCGGCTTTCCGGTCATCGAGGCAGAGGACATGCCGAATATCGCGACGGATTCGGTCTCGATCGCTTTCGGCGACTTCCGGCGCGGCTATCTGGTCGTCGACCGGGCGGGCGTGCGCATCCTGCGCGATCCCTACTCCGCCAAGCCGCATGTGCTGTTCTATACGACCAAGCGCGTCGGCGGCGGCGTGCAGGATTTCGCCGCGATCAAGGGGCTGAAGTTCTCGGCCTGACCTGAAGGGTCGTCAGCGGCCGAACCACCAGCTGTAGCTGGCGCTCGGGCGCGCAGTTTCGCGCGCCTGACGCGGCTCGTCGCCATAGTTGAGCAGCCGCTCGCTCGCCTCGGCGATCCAGGCGCGATGGTCGCTGATCGGGGTGATCGCGGTGAAGCCTCCGCAGATCATCTTGACGCGCGAGCTCAACGGGCCGCTCGACCAGGATACGATGCCGACGAGATCGCGCGAGCCGACTGGGCCGCGCAACACAGGCCCGCCGGAATCACCGCGACAGGCGCCGGCGCCGAGAATCTCGCCGCGGTTCTCGGTGTCGACCGCGACCTTGACCGTGTTGGCGGTGGTGTAATTGCCGGCATTGACCAAAGTCACCTCGCGCAAAGTGCGCGCGGTTTTCTTGTTGGTCTCGGAGGCGAGGCCGAAACCGGCCATGGTCACGGTCTCGCCCTGCCACAATCCGCTGCCGAGCGTCAGCGGCTGGATGTCGGCCGGCAGCGGCGCGGCGAGGCGCAACAGCGCGAGGTCGGCACCCGGCTGGGTCCGCGGCGTCGTGCCGGGCACGAAGGTCGGATGTGGCAGCACGGCCGCGACGGCATGCGTGCGGTTGCGGAAGCGCTTGTCGAGGCTAATGACGCGGACCGAGCCGCCGGTCATCAGGCAATGCGCCGCGGTGAGCACGAGCTCGGAGGAGATCGCGGCGCCGGAGCAGAGCTCGCCGCGGCTGGTCTCGACCCGCAAGGTCGAGGCCCGCACGCCGTCGATCGCGCGCGACTGCACGCCGCCGATCACGGCCTTAGCCGGCGCAGTCATCTGCAGGCCGGCGCAAAAAGCGATTGCTACGGTCGTGGTGCGCTTCGAAAAGGTCATGGTCGAGGCCATCGTTGCCATGGTGCCAATGTATGGTTTGCTGCGGCGCAGTCCAGTGCTCTTCGTAGCCAAAGGCGATCAGGGGGCGCCGGTCCAGTCGGCGCTCTCGCCCCAGCCGGACAGCGTCCGATCGATCCAGCCGCGCTGGGGCGCCACCAGAACGCCCTGGCTGAGCAGCCCGCATTGCTTGCCGGACGGGCCGGTCGACCAGCTGGAGACGGCGACGACGCCGCCCGAGCCTGCGACGATTGGCCCGCCGGAATCGCCCTGGCAGGCACCGGCGCCGGGTCGCTTGCCGCCGGTCGCTGGATCGGACGCCCAGAGCAGGATCTTGCCGGGGCCATAGGGCTCAACCGTGGTGAGCGAGGCCGAACGATAGGTGCCGGTCGTCTTCGCCTCGCCCTCGCGGGCGACGCCGTAACCGGCGAGCGTGACCGGCGATCCGGCTCGCGGCAGGCCGCCGTCGACCAGCGTGGCGGTCGAGAAGCGCGCCGGCAGCGGCGCGCTAAGCCTGACCAGCGCGAGGTCGATCGAGCGCTGCCGGTTCGTGACCGACTTGGCGTTGAACTCCGGGTGCAGTGCGATTGCCGACGGCTCGACCAGCACGGGCTCGCCGCCCTCGCGCCAGTGGACGCGCAGTTCGACGCGGGAATCGGCGCAGTGAGCTGCCGTCAGGATGGCGCGGCGCGACAGCACGATGCCGGTGCAGACGCCGCCGCGCGCGTTGAGGACCATCACGGTCGCGCCGGCGATGGGGCCGCCCTCACGCCCACCGACCACTGCTGAGACGGGCAATGGGGCTGTGAATGCCGCCGCCAGGGCCGTCAGAGCTATCGCCGTTCTGCCACGCATCGAGCCGCCTCCGCTGTCGGGCTGGGCTCGATAGCGCATTGCGGGCGCTGTTCAAACCCGAAACAGGAGAGACCATGACGCCGCTCGCTTTGACGCCGCCTGCCATCGAGCCGGTCTCGCTGGCGGAAGCCAAGGATTTCCTGCGGATCGTCAGCGATGACGAGGATGAGCTGCTCGGCACCTTGATCACGGCGGCCAGGCTGATGATCGAAGCCGCCTCCGGCCGCTTGCTGATCGAGCAGGGCTGGCGGATCGTCCTCGACGCCTGGCCGCAAGGTGGCGAGATCCGCCTGCCGCTCTCGCCGGTGCGTAGTCTCGCCGCCGCGCGCGTTCATCCTGCCTCCGGCGCGGCCGAAACGATCGCTCCGTCCTCATTGTTCCTGGCTGAGGGCTCGGATCCACCGCTGATCAGGATTGTAGGACCGGTGCCTGCGCCCGGCCGCGCCCATGCCGCGATCGAGATCGATCTCATCGCCGGCTTCGGCGCGACGCGCGAAGTGGTGCCCGCGCCGCTGCGGCAGGCCGTACTGCGGCTGGCCTGCCGCTGGTTCGAGCACCGCGGCGACGTGGTCAGCCGCGACGCGGCGCGGTTGCCGGCTGAGATCGCCGCGCTCGTCGCTCCGTTCCGACGCGTGAGGCTGTGATGATCCGGGAGATCAGCAAAGGCCGCCCGGTCGGCGCGCTGCGTCGCCGCCTGCTGCTGGAGGCGCCGGTCGAGACGCCGGATGGCGCCGGCGGCCAGTTGCGCAGCTTCGAGACGATCGCTGCCGTCTGGGCCCAGGTCGAATGGCTTTCGGGCAATGAGCGCTGGCGCGCCGACCGGCCCGAACAGGCGGCGAGCCACCGCATCACCTTGCGCTGGCGCGCCGGCGTCGATGCTGGCCAGCGTTTGCGCGACGGCGAGCAGGTCTTTGATATCCGCGCGGTCGGTGATCCCGATGGCGGCCGCCGGCGTCTCGTCTGCCTGGTCGAGGAGGTGGGCCGATGAGCGACGCTATCCTGCCGCTGCGACGGGCGATCCATGCGCATCTTGCCGCCGATGCCGGGCTGACGGCGCTGATCGGGGCAGGGCGCCTGCATGACGAGCCGCCGCGCGCCCTGACCGGGCTCTACGTCGTTCATGGCGAGGTCACGGCCGAGGATTGGTCGACCGGGAGCGACCGGGGCTCCGAGCAGAAGCTCTCGCTCGTCGTCTGGGCCGGCGAGAGCGCGTCCTCGCGCAAGGCGCTACAGGCGGCGGCCCGGATCGTCGCCAGCCTGGAAGGCGCCGTGCTCGCGCCGGAGGGCCACCGCCTGGTCAATCTCGGCTGGCTGTCCTCGAAGCTCGCCCGCGACCCCAAGACCCATCTGCCGACGGTGACGCTGATCTTCCGGGCCGTCACCGAGGCGCTCTAAGCCACACGAAAGGACCGCCCATGCCTGCCCAGAAAGGCAAGGACCTGCTGCTCAAGGCCGCCGATGCCGGCGGCAGCTTCGTCTCCGTGGCCGGCCTGCGCGCCCGCCAGATCGCGTTCAATGCCGAGACGGTCGATGTCACCCATGCCGAGTCGGCCGGGCGCTGGCGCGAATTGCTGGCCGGCGCCGGGATGCGCCGGGCCAGCATCAGCGGTGCCGGCATCTTCAAGGACGAGGCCTCCGACGCACTGGTGCGCCAGATCTTCTTCGACGGCGCAATCCGCGATTGGCAGGTGATCGTGCCTGATTTCGGCACCATCACCGGACCGTTCCAGCTCTCGACGCTCGAATATCGCGGCGATCACGCCGCCGAGGTCATCTTCGAGCTGTCGCTGGAATCGGCCGGCCAGCTCAGCTTCACGCTCGCCTGAGGAGCGCCGGAATGGTCAATCGCTACAGGGGCGAGGTCGCCCTGATGGTCGAGGGGCGGGCGCTGCCGATGCGGCTCACCCTCGGCGCGCTCGCCGAGCTCGAAGACGCGTTCTCGGTCGAGAACCTGCCGGCGCTGGGTGAGCGCTTCGCCGCCGGCCGGCTTTCGGCCCGTGACATCGCCCGCATCCTCTCGGCGGGCTTACGCGGCGCCGGCGGTACGCTGGCGGTGGACGAGGTCGCGGCGCTTTCCTTCGATGGCGGGCTCGACGGCGCCATCGCTGCCGCGATCGCCCTACTCGATGCGACCTTCGCTCCGGTGGGGCAGGGCGCTGAAGCCCGCCCTCCGTCGCCGCCGGCAGCCTAAACGCTCCGGCGGCGGTTCCTTTTCCCTGGCGCGAGGTGATGGTCTTCGGGCTCGGACGCCTGCGCTGGACGCCGGATGCCTTCTGGGCGGCGAGCCCGCACGAGATCCTGGCTGCGATCGAGGCTTATCGCCCGCCTCAGGCCGTAGAAGCGCCCTCGCGCCTGACGCTGGACGCGCTGATGCGAGCCCATCCGGACCCTGTTTCCCGTGACGATGATTGGAAAGGCCGTGCCGATGGCTGACGAAGATGATTCCTCTTCTTCCTTCGATACCAGCGGCCTGCGGTCGCTGAACACGCTGACTCAGAGCCTGAGCAAATCGGCGCAGGCCTTCGGCAAGTCGATCACTACGGCCTTCGCCAGCGGCATCGTCGAGGGCAAGCGCTTCGAGGATGTGCTGCGCGGCATCGGCACCTCGCTGAGCCAGAGCCTGCTGAAATCGGCGCTGAAGCCGCTGCAGAGCACGATCTCGAACTGGCTTGGCTCCGGCGTCAACAGCCTGGCCGGCCTCTTCAGCGGCGGCACGGGCGGGGGCAAAGCCTTGCCGGTCTCACCCTTTGCCGATGGCGGCGTCGTCGCCGCGCCCTCCTATTTCGCCATGGGGCGCGGGCTCGGGCTGATGGGAGAACGCGGCGCGGAGGCGATCATGCCGCTTTCGCGCGGCCCCGACGGCAAACTCGGCGTGCGTGCCGGCGCTGGCGGCGAGCGGCGCCCGGTCAGCGTTACCGTCCAGGTCTCGACGCCCGATGCCGACAGCTTCCGCCGCTCGGAGGCGCAGGTCTCGGCAGCGATCGCGCGGGCCGTGGCGCGCGGCAACCGTGCGCTCTGAGGCCGGCATCATGACAGCACAGGGAGAGGCGGCATGAGCGGCTTCCACGAGGTGCGCTTCCCCACGGGGATCGCCCGCGGCGCCCGTGGCGGGCCGGAGCGGCTGACGCAGGTGGTGACGCTCGCCTCCGGCCGTGAGGTGCGCAACAGCCGCTGGGCGCATTCGCGGCGGAGCTACGATGCCGGCTTCGGCATCCGCACACTCGATGCGCTGGCAGAGGTCGTCGCCTTCTTCGAGGAGCGGCGCGGCCGGCTTTACGGCTTCCGCTGGCGCGACCCGCTCGACTGGAAGAGCTGCGCACCGTCGGCGACCCCTGCGACGGGCGACCAGCAGATCGGCGTCGGCGATGGCGCGACGCGCATCTTCCAGCTCTGCAAGCTCTATGGCGGCCTGCATGCTCCTTACATTCGCCGCATCACCAAGCCGGTTGCCGGCTCGGTGCTGATCGCGGTCGACGGCGTCGTACAGGCCCAGCCGGCGGTGGTCGCCTGCGACTATGCCAGCGGACTGCTCACCTTCGCGGTAGGCCACGCTCCGCCTGCCGGCGCCGTCGTCAGCGCCGGCTTTGCCTTCGACGTCCCGGTGCGCTTCGACACCGATGCGATCGAGGTCGACCTGTCGGCCTTCGAGGCCGGCGACATCCCCAAGATTCCGATCGTCGAGATCGCCGACTGAAGGCTTCGCCATGCGGACATTATCCTCGGGACTCGCCGCCCATGTCGCCGGCGAGGCGACCACGCTTTGCCGTTGCTGGAGCCTGACCCGCCGCGACGGCGCGGTGCTCGGCTTCACCGATCATGATCGCGACCTCTCCTTCGGCAGCATCCTCTTTCGCGCCAATGCAGGTCTGGAAGCGGCCGAAGCCAGCTCCGAACTCGGCTTCGCGACCAGTGGCGGCGAGGTGCTTGGCGCCCTGGCCGCGACTGGGCTCAGCGAAGCTGACCTCTCGCGCGGCCTCTACGACGATGCCCGGGTCGCGCTCTGGCTGGTCAACTGGGCCGATCCCGGCCAGCGCACCTTGCTCGAAACCGGCTTCGTCGGCGAGGTGAAGCGCAGCGACGGCAATTTCACCGCCGAGGTCCGGGGGCTGGGCAAGGCCTTCGATGAGGAGCGCGGCCGGCTCTATACGGCGAGCTGCTCCGCCGATCTCGGCGATGCCCGCTGCGGCGTGACGCCGAGCTCGTCCACGGCGACGGTCGCCGCGACCGACGGGCGATTGGCGATCACCGCGCCGGCGCTCTCCGGCTACGGCGATGGCTATCTCACGGGCGGGCGGCTGGTCTTCACGACAGGCGGAAACGCCGGCTTCATCACCGAAATCCGCAATCATCGCGTCGATGGCGCCACGGTGGCGCTATTGCTCTGGCAGGCGGCACCGCAACCGATCGCGCCCGGCGACGCGTTCACGGCCCAGGCCGGCTGCGACAAGCGCTTCGCCACCTGCCTGGGCAAGTTCGGCAATGGCGTCAACTTCCGTGGCTTCCCGCATCTGCCCGGAAACGACTTCATCATCGCCGGTGTCGGCGCGGGCAATCCCGGCGCCGGTCCGTTCGACGGCGGGAGCCTGTTCCGATGACGGACGCGGGGACGACACGGGAGCGCGTCGTCGTGACGGCGCGCGGCTGGCTCGGCACGCCCTATCACCATCAGGCCTCGCTGCGCGGTGTCGGCTGCGATTGCCTCGGCCTGGTCCGCGGCATCTGGCGCGACCTTTATGGCAAGGAGCCCGAGCAGATGCCGGCGTATTCGCCCTATTGGGCGCAGCAGGGTTCGGGCGAGACGCTGGCGCTGGCGGCGGAGCGCCATCTTCGGCTGCTCGATCCCCGGGACGCACGCCCCGGCGACGTGCTGCTCTTCCGCTGGCGCGCGCATCTGCCGGCGGCGCATTGCGCTGTTCTCACCGAGCCGGACCGCATCCTGCACGCCCATGACGGCGCGGCGGTCAGCGAGGTCGCCTTCACCGGCTGGTGGCGGCGCCATCTCAGCCATGCCTTCGCCTTTCCGGAGATCGACCTCTGATGGCAACGCTCGTTCTGCAGGCCGCCGGTTCGATACTGGGCGCCGCCGTGGGGGGACCGTTCGGCGGCATGATCGGCCGTTCGCTCGGCGCCATTGCTGGCGCTCGGCTCGACCAAGGCGTGCTCGGCGGCGGTGGCGGCGCGCGCATCGTCGAGGGGCCGCGGCTCAAGGAGATCGATGGGCTGACCTCGACCGAGGGGGCGCCGATCCCGCGCGTCTACGGACGGGCCAGGCTCGGCGGCCAGCTGATCTGGGCGACGCGTTTCGAGGAGGAGGTGACGACCACCGTCACCCGGACCAAGACCGGCGGCAAGGGCGGACAGAAGGCGCAGAAGACCTACGAGACCACCTACAGTTACTACGCCAATCTCGCGGTCGCGATCTGCGAGGGGCCGATCGCCTTCGTCCGGCGCATCTGGGCCGACGGGCGCGAGATCGACTTCAGCACGGTATCGCTGCGCATTCACCTCGGCGCCGAAAATCAGGAGCCCGACCCGCTGATCGCCGCCAAGGAGGCCGGCGCGGCACCGGCCTATCGCGGCATGGCCTATGTCGTGTTCGAGCGTTTCCCGCTGACCGACTTCCACAACCGGGTACCGCAATTCTCCTTCGAGGTTGTGCGCGCCGTGCCCGGGCTCGGCCAGATGATCAAGGCCGTGACGGTGATCCCCGGCGCGAGCGAATTCATCTACGAGCCGACCCTGGTCAACCAGGAACCCGAACCCGGCATCAGCATCGCCGAGAACCGGCACCAGCTGCACAGCCCCACCGATATCGACGGCGCGATCGCGCATCTGCTGGCGCTCTGCCCATCGCTCAGGCGCATCTCGCTGGTCGTCAGCTGGTTCGGCGACGATCTGCGCGCCGATGCCTGCACCATCGCGCCACGCGTCGAGATCGTCGACAAGAACACCCCTGACTCGTCCTGGTCGGTCGCGGGCCTCGACCGGGTGAGCGCGCGTATCGTCAGCCAGTTCAACGGCAGGCCGGCCTATGGCGGCACGCCCTCGGACGAAAGCGTGATCGCGTTGATCCGGCGGCTGCGCTTCACCCATGGGATCGAAGTGGTGCTCTATCCCTTCGTGATGATGGATGTGCCGGCCGACAACGCGCTGCCCGATCCGCACACCGGCAACGCCTCCCAGCCGCCTTATCCCTGGCGGGGCCGCATCACCTGCTCGCCGGCTCCGGGCCAGCCGGGATCGCCGGATGGTGGGGCAGGGGCGACAAGCCAGATCGCGACTTTCCTCGGCGCCGCGACGGCGGCCGATTTCAGCCTGGACGGCGACCGGGTCGTTTGCGCGCGGCCGGGCGAATGGGGCTTCCGCCGCGCGATCCTGCATGCAGCCATGCTCGCCAAGGCGGCCGGAGGCGTCGAGGGCTTCATCATCGGCTCCGAACTCGTCGGCTTGACGCGGGTGCGCGGCGCCTCGGGCTATTATCCGATGGTCGATGGACTGATGGCGCTCGCGGCCGAGGTCCGCACGATCCTGCCGCCGCCGACCAAGCTGACCTATGCGGCCGACTGGACCGAGTATGGCGCCCATGTCCGCGATGGCGGGCTGGAGGTCAGGTTCCCGCTCGATCCGCTCTGGGCCAGCCCCCATATCGACGCGATCGGCATCGACTATTATGCGCCGCTCTCCGATTGGCGCGATACGCCCGAGCATGCCGACCTCGCCATCGCGCGAGGCCCTGCCGATGTCGACTATCTGCGCAACCGCCTGACTTCCGGCGAGGGCTACGACTGGTATTACGCGAACCCGTCCGGCCGCGAGACGCAGACGCGCCTGCCGATCACTGACGGCGCATATGGCAAGGCCTGGGTCTTCCGGCAGAAGGATCTGCCGAACTGGTGGTCGAACTGGCATGTCCAGCGCGTCGCCGGCTTGGAGATTGGCGCGACCGCCTGGCTACCGGGTTCGAAGCCGATCTGGCTGACGGAGGTCGGCCTGCCTGCTGTCGACAAGGGCGGCAATTCCCCTAACGTCTTTCCCGATCCGAAATCGGTCGATGGCGGCTATCCGCATTTCTCGACCAAGGCGCGCGACGACCTCGTCCAGGCGCGCGGGCTGGAAGCGATCCTGTCCGGCTTCGATCCCGCGTTGCCGGGGTTCGATCCGCTGCGCAATCCGATCGCGCCGTCGCTGGGTTCGCGCATGATCGATCCGGCCAATGTCTTCGCCTGGACCTGGGACGCCAGGCCGTTCCCGGCCTTTCCCGATCTGACCTCGGTCTGGGCCGACGGGGCGAACTATGAGAGCGGCCACTGGATCAACGGCCGCCTCGAGGGTGTGACGCTCGACCGGCTGGTGAACGCGGTCCTGGCCGATTACGGGCTGCCAGCACCAAACGAGCTCGCGATCGACGGCTTTGTCGATGGCTATGTCCTCGATCGGCCGCTTTCGGCCCGGCAGGTGCTCGAGCCCCTCGCCCAGACCTTCGGGTTCGATGCCGTCATGTCGTCAGGCAAGCTCGTCTTCCGCGGGCGCGCTGCGACGGTTGCACGGGCCTTGTCGGCAGATGATCTCGTGCTCGATCGCGACGGGCATCCCTTCGAATTGCGTCGGGCGCAGGAGAGCGAGCTGCCGCGTGAACTGCGCCTCGTCCATATCGACGGAAACAACGACTACCGCCAGGTTACCGCACGCTCGCGTCGCCTCGCCGGGGCGGCGCGACGCGAGAGTGCCATCGAACTCGCCATGATCACGAGGCGGGCCGAGGGCCAGCGCCTCGCCGATCTTCGGCTGCAGGAGATCTGGGCGGGCCGGGAAACGCTCGAACTGGAGCTGTCTCCGCGTTGCATCGGGCTGGAGGCCGGCGATGTCGTGTCGCTCGCAGTGGCGGGCCAGCCGCGCCTGTTCAGGCTGACGCGGATCAGCGATGGCCCGCCCCGGCGCGCCAGTGCGCGTTCGGTCGAGCCGGCGATCTATCGCGGCGCGCCGGCCGGAGCGCCGGAGGGCGAGCGTCCCCCGAAGGTGACGCCACGGATCGCGGGGCGGCCGGACGCGCTGATCCTCGATCTTCCGATCGCAAGGGAATCGCCGCCGCCATTGCAATCGCTGGCGGCCTTTGCCGATCCCTGGCCCGGCAGGCTTGCGATCTGGCGCGCCGGAGAGGGCACGCCGTTCACGCTGGCCGGCATCGTCGAGGCGCCGTCGATCATGGGCGAAACCTTGACCGCGCTCGCAGCCGGGCCGCTCTGGCGGACCGATCGGCAGGCCTGCGTCGATGTCCGCCTGCGCGGCGGCGTTCTCGCCTCGGTCACGGCCGAGGCCGCTCTGGCAGGCGCCAATGCGCTCGCTTTCATCGATCCGTCCGGGGAGATCGAGATCGTGACGGCGGCGCGGGTCGAGCTGATCGGCGAGCGGACCTTCCGGCTGTCGCGGATGGTGCGCGGGCTCGGCGGATCGGAGCCCGCAGCGGCACGGACGTTGGCTCCCGGGGCACGCGTTGTTGTACTTGATGGCGCCGCGGTCGCCTTGACCACGAGCCTCGGGGATATCGGCCAGCCTCTTCGCTACCGGATCGGGCCGCCTGACGCCGATGTGGCCGCTGTGTCGATGCGCGAGCTCATTACGACGGTCGGGACCACGCCGCTGCGGCCGCTCTCGCCGGTACGCCTGCGAGCGAGGCGCCTGCCCTCCGGTGTTTTCTTGAGCTGGATCCGGCGCGGCCGCATTGACGCCGATTCCTGGGAAGCGGTCGAGGTGCCGCTCGGCGAAGAGGTTGAACGTTATCGCGTGACGATTCGCGCCGGCGGCGTTGTCGTCAGGATCGTCGAGATCGACGCTCCATTCCTGCTCTATGAAGCGGCGCAGGAACTCGACGACTTCGGCGCTCCTCAGGCCGAATTGGACATCGAACTGATGCAACTCAGCGTCGTAGCGGGCCCCGGACTACCCCGCCGTGGACTCGTGGCGGTTCGCTGAGCTAGCCTTGTCCGGAGCCTTTCACGCCAATGTTCATGGCGCATTCACGCGTACAGGGCTAGCGCATGACAATGATGCTGCTCGACCCCGCTGCCGCGATGCTCGCTTTGGTTACCGCCGTCGCTTCGCCGGTGGAGCCGGTCGATTCACCGCAGCCGATCTCATGCCTGTCGGCCGAAGAAACGCGCGAAGCCGTGTCGGACGGCAAGGTCATGCAGCCCGCCGTCGCGTCCCGGCATGCCCGCGAAGCCGCGCCAGGCGAGGTTCTGCGGATCAGGCTCTGCCGCCAGGGCGATGAGTTCGTCTATGTGGTGACGACGATGAAGCGCGACGGACGCGTCGCCCGCGTCACGCTCGACGGCGCTTCGGGCAAGGTGGCGGATATCCGCTAGTTCCGCTATGCCCCATTCCTGATCCGCCAATCGGAGAAAAGCCGCCGTGCGATTGCTCGTCGTCGAGGACGACAAGGACCTCAACCGCCAGATCGTCAATGCGCTCGAGAATGCCGGCTATGCCGTCGACAAGGCTCTCGATGGCGAGGAAGGGCTCTATCTCGGCGAGACCGAGCCCTATGACGCGGTGATCCTCGATCTCGGCCTGCCGAAGGTCGACGGCGTCGCCGTGCTGCAGGGCTGGCGCCGGGCGGGCAAGACCATGCCGGTGCTGATCCTGACCGCGCGCGATCGCTGGAGCGACAAGGTCTCGGGCTTTGACGCCGGCGCCGATGACTATGTCGTCAAGCCGTTCCATATCGAGGAACTGCTCGCCCGCGTCCGCGCCTTGCTGCGCCGCGCCGCCGGCCACGCGACCGCCGAGCTGATCTGCGGCCCGGTACGCCTCGACACGCGCGCCAGCCGCGTCGTCGTCGACGGCAATCCGGTCAAGCTGACCTCGCACGAGTACCGGCTGCTCGCCTATCTGATGCATCATCAAGGCCGCGTGGTTTCGCGCACCGAATTGGTCGAGCATCTCTACGATCAGGATTTCGATCGCGATTCCAACACGATCGAAGTCTTCGTCGGCCGCCTGCGCAAGAAGCTCGGCGTCGACGTCATCGAGACCGTGCGCGGGCTCGGCTACATCGCTGCCGCGAAGGTCTGACGTCACCATGCCGGTCACGCGGCAGCGCTTCTCGCTTGGCGCCCGGCTCTTCATCTCGGCCGCCATCTGCTGCGCGCTGGTGCTGATCCTCGCCGGCTTCGGCCTCACGACCTTCTATCGGCGTGCGGCCGAACGCGGCTTCGACGAGCGCCTCAGCGTATACATCAAGGAACTGGTCGCCGATCTCGCCGCCCCGCCGGAGGCGGAGCGCCAGGCTATCGGCGATCTGGGCGAGCCGCGCTTCGACCTGCCGCTCTCGGGCTGGTATTGGCAGATCATCCGCCTCGACGGCGAGCGCCCGACGGTGCGTACCTCGCGCTCCCTCGTCGGCGGGCAATTGCCGAAGCTGCTCGACCAGAAGCTGCCGCCGAATGCGCGCGGTCTGCGCGAGAGCTATATCTCCGGGCCGGATGATCGGGGCCTGCGCATCATCGAGCGCGAGATCGATGTCGGCGAGGATGGCCGCTTCACCGTCGGCGTCGCCGCGCCGGCCGACGAGATCGAGGGCGATATCCGCGATTTCCGCTTCGCCTTGACGCTGACCTTCCTCTTCCTCGGGCTTGCCCTGGTTGCCTCGACCATCGCGCAGGTGCGCTTCGGCCTGCGTCCGCTGGCGCGCCTGCGCGCAGCTGTCGGCACGGTGCGCACCGGCGAGAGCACGCGGATCGCCGGGCGCTATCCGCCCGACCTCGCGCCCCTGGCGGGTGAGCTCAACCAGCTCATCGACGCCAATCGCGAGATTCTGGAGCGCGCCCGCACCCAGGTCGGTAATCTCGCCCATGCCCTCAAGACGCCGCTCAGCGTGATGCAGAACGAAGCTGAGGCCAGTCAGGGCGTCCTGTCCCAGACCGTTCGGCACCAGACGGCGATCATGCGCGACCAGGTGCAATACTATCTCGACCGGGCTCGGGCGGCCGCGCTGTCGGGCGCGCTCGGCGGGGCTTCCGAGATCGCACCGTCACTCGATGCGCTGATCCGCACCTTCGAGAAGATCGCGCAGGGCAGGGCGATCGACGGCAGCCATACCGTGCCGGCCGGCGTCCGTTTTCGCGGCGAGAAGCAGGACTTCGAGGAGATGCTCGGCAACTTGCTCGACAACGCTTTCAAATGGGCGCGGACCGAGGTTCAGGTCAGCCTGGCGCCCGAAGCCGAGACGCCGGAAGAGCGCATCGTCTTGTTGATCGACGACGACGGGCCAGGCCTCCCGGATGAAGCAATGGCGGAAGTCCTCAAGCGCGGCCGCAGGCTCGACGAGACCACGCCGGGCTCGGGGCTGGGCCTCTCCATCGTCGTCGATCTCGCCAAGCTCTATGGCGGCGGCCTCTCGCTGGAGCGCTCGCCGCTCGGCGGGCTCAGGGCGCGGCTCGTCCTGCCGGCGGTCTGACGCGCATTGCCCGCGTGACCCTTTGTCGCCATCTTCGGACATGAACCGGCACCTTCGAACCGCTATGAACAGCGAATGCTGATCTGGATCATCTTCGCGGCCATGACCGGGGCAGCGGTCATGGCGGTGCTCTGGCCGCTTGGCCGTCGGGCGCCGGCGCTTACCGCCGACACGGCCGGCGCGACCGCGCTCTACCGCGCCCAGCTCGCCGAGATCGATCGCGATCTCGGCCGCAAGCTGATCGGCGCCGCCGAGGCCGAGGCGGCCAAGGCCGAGGCGGCGCGCCGGTTGTTGCGCGAAACGGCGACGGAAGCGATGCCGGCCGGCGAGAGCGAACCGGCGCTGCGCCGGCGCCGCGCGGCTTCTGCCATTGCGCTCTCCTGCGTGCCTCTGCTGGCGCTGCTGATCTACGGCGCCTACGGCTCGCCGACGGTCCCGGACCAGCCGCTCGCGGCGCGGATGCAGGGCAATCCGGCTCAGGATTTCGAGCTGGCGCTGGCGCGGATCGAGGCGCATCTCGCTGCCAACCCGACCGACGGCAAGGGCTGGAACGTGCTGGCCCCGGTCTATCTCCGCCAAGGCCGCTTCGAGGATGCCGCCAAGGCCTTCGCCAACGCCATCCGCTATGACGGTGCGACGACCGAGCGACTGGGCGGCCAGGCCGAGGCGCAGCTTCTCGCCGCCGGCGGCGTGGTCACCGCGGCAGCGCGCGAAAGCCTCGCCGAGGCGCTGAAGCTCGATCCCGCCAACCCGCGCGCCCGCTTCTTCATGGCGATCGCGCAGGAGCAGGATGGGCAGGTGCCAGCCGCCATCGCTTCTTTCAAGGCTTTGCTGGCGGATGCGCCGGCCGGTGCGCCCTGGACCGCCACTGTCCGCGCCCGCCTTGAAAGTTTGGAGCGCCCAGCGGCTCCGGCCGATGCGATCGCCAGCTTGCCCGAGGCCGAGCGCATGGGTGCGATCCGCGGCATGGTCGAGGGCCTCGCTGCCCGACTCGCCGAGGGCGGCGGCAGCCTCGCCGACTGGTCGCGCCTGATCCGCTCGCAGGCGGTCCTGGGTGATCGCGAGGCGGCGCAGAAGTCGCTGTTCACGGCCCGCCAGCGCCTGGCTCCCGATCAGTCCGCTGCGTCTGCCCTCGACGGTCTGCGCAGCGAACTCGGCCTGCAGGAGGCCGCTCAATGACCGTCCAGGCTGGCATCCCAGCAACGCCGCCGCGCAAGCGCCTGACGCGCAAGCAGCGCCGCCTGGTCGTGATCGCTTCGGTCGGCATCGTCCTCGGCCTCGCCGCTGGCCTCGTCGCCTATGCGCTGCGCGACTCGATCGTCTTCTTCTACGGCCCGACCGAGATCGTCGAGAAGGGGCTTGCGCCCGGCACGCGCCTGCGCCTTGGCGGCCTGGTCGAGACCGGCTCGGTCGAGCGCGGCGCCAATCAGCGCGTCAGCTTTGCCGTCACCGACGGCAAGACCAGGACCATGGTCAACTACACCGGCCTGCTGCCCGACCTTTTCCGCGAAGGGCAGGGTGTCGTCACCGAGGGCGTGCTCGAAGGGCCGGGGCGGTTCCGCGCCGACTCGGTCCTCGCCAAGCATGACGAGACCTATATGCCGCGCGAGGTCGCCGACGCGCTGAAGAAGCAGGGCCATTGGCAGCCCGGCGAAACCAAGCCCGGCGCGCCCGCAGCGCCGGCCACCAAATAGGGCCGCGCCTGTGTTCGTCGAGATCGGTCATTTCGCTTTGGCGCTGGCGCTCGGTGTCGCGGTCGTCCAGACGATCGTGCCGCTCTGGGGCGTGAGCCGGAACGACCCGGCTTTGGCCTCGGTCGGCCCGGCGGCGGCGATCGCCTGCTTCCTGCTGGTCGCGCTCTCTTTCGGCTGCCTGATGGCGTCCTATGTGGTCTCCGACTTCTCGGTCGAGAACGTCGCCGCCAATTCTCACTCGACGCAGCCGCTGATCTACAAGCTGACCTCTGTCTGGGGGAACCATGAGGGCTCGATGCTGCTCTGGGTCCTCATTCTCGTGCTGTTCGGCGCGCTGGTCGCATTGTCGCGGCGTTCGCTGCCGCCGAAGCTGCGGGCCGGCACGCTGGCGGCGCAGGGCAGTGTCAGCGTCGCCTTTCTCGCCTTCACCCTGCTGACCTCAAACCCGTTCCGACGTCTGGTCCCGGCGCCGGGCGAGGGGCAGGACCTGAACCCGATCCTGCAAGACCTCGGCCTCGCGATCCACCCGCCGCTGCTCTATGTTGGCTATGTCGGCTTCTCGATCACCTATGCCTTTGCCGTCGCGGCGCTGATCGAGGGCAAGATCGACGCGGTCTGGGCCCGAGCCGTCCGGCCCTGGACCTTGCTGGCCTGGACCTTCCTGACGCTTGGCATCGCCATGGGCTCCTACTGGGCCTATTACGAACTCGGCTGGGGCGGCTGGTGGTTCTGGGACCCGGTCGAGAACGCTTCGCTGATGCCCTGGCTCGCCGGCACCGCCCTGATCCACTCGACGGTGGTGATGGAGAAGCGCGATGCGCTCAAGGTCTGGACGATCCTGCTCGCGATCCTGACCTTCTCGCTCTCACTGCTTGGCACCTTCATCGTCCGCTCGGGCGTGCTGACCTCGGTGCACTCCTTCGCCAGCGACCCGCAGCGCGGTCTGTTCATCCTCTGCATCCTGATCGCTTTTATCGGCGGCTCGCTGGCGCTGTTCGCCTGGCGCGCGCCGCTCCTGAAGCAGGGCGGCCTGTTTGCGCCGGTCTCGCGAGAGAGTGCACTCGTCGTCAACAACCTCTTTCTGGCGACGGCCTGCGCCACCGTCTTCATCGGCACGCTCTATCCACTTGTGCTGGAGATGGTCACCGGCGACAAGATTTCGGTCGGCCCGCCCTTCTTCAACGCCACTTTCGTGCCGCTGCTGGTACCGCTCCTCCTGCTGCTGCCGATCGGCCAGACGCTGGCCTGGAAGCGCGGCGATCTGCTTGGGGCCGCTCAGCGCGCCCAGGTCGCCTTCGGTGTCGGCGTCGTCACCACGCTGGCGATCTTCGCCTTGGTGCGTGGTGGCCCGGTGCTGGCGCCACTCGGCATTGGTCTCGGTGTTTTCCTCGTCGTCGGAGCATTCTGGGAGGTCGGCGAACGCGTCATTGGCCGCGCCAGTGGTGCAGCGGCGATCCTGTCGCGAGCAAAGGGCCTGCCGCGTTCGGCCTGGGGCACCGCGCTCGGCCATGCCGGTGTCGGCATCAGCGTGATCGGTATCGCCGCCACCGCCTGGGGCACCGAGGGGATCGGCATGCTCAAGGTCGGCGATAGCCTGACCAGCGGTCGCTACACGGTGACGCTGGAGGCGGTGACGCCTCGCACCGGGCCGAACTATCGCGAGGACGCGGCCCGCTTCCGCATCGTCGCCGACGGCCGCGAGCTGAAGCCAGTCGAGGCGATGAAGCGCATCTACACGGCGCGCGCCATGCCGACCACCGAGGCCGGCATCCGCACCGTCGGGCTCGGGCAGGCCTATATCAGCCTGGGCGAGCCGGACGACAGTGGTGCGATCGCGGTCAAGTTGCACGACAAGCCGCTTATCCTGCTGATCTGGATCGGCGCGCTGGTGATGGCGGCGGGCGGCGCGCTGTCGCTGACAGACCGGCGCTACCGGTTGGCAGCGCCACGGCGCACGGCTGTGCCCGCCGCGCTCCCGCAGGCGGCCGAGTGAGCGTGATGCGCGCGCTCCCACTTCTCCTCACCGCATTGCTGGCCTTCTCGGCGCCGGCCATGGCCGTACAGCCCAACGAGGTGCTGAAGGATCAGGCGCTGGAGCAGCGCGCGCGAGGGATTTCCTCCGGCCTGCGCTGCTTGGTCTGCCAGAATCAGTCGATCGACGATTCCGATGCACCGCTTGCCAAGGATCTGCGCATTCTGGTGCGCGAACGGCTCGTTGCCGGCGACAATGACAAGGCCGTGATCGACTTCGTGGTCGCGCGCTATGGCGACTTCGTCCTGCTGCGCCCGCCGATGAATGTGCGCACCATCGCGCTCTGGGCCGCGCCCTTCCTGATCGTGCTGTTCGGAGCCGTATTCCTCTGGCGCCGCCGCAACCGCGTTGCGATGCCAGCCGGCGTTACCCTGACGGCCGAGGAGCAGCGCCGGCTCGATGATCTCCTGCGCGACGAGCGCGGTTGAGAGCGGGCCAACCTTACAAAACTGTCATCATCGGGCGAAATCCGGGTAAGGCGCCGCCCGTCATGGTCCACCTCACGAAGCAGGGAAGGCCCTGCCTCCCGCATCGAGGTGAGAACCATGACCACCCAAGAGAACAACGCTCCGGAGACCACCACTCGCGCCCCGGCCACCGCCCGCTCGATCCTGAAGCGCGGCGCGATCGTCGCCGGCGCCGCGACGTTGAGCATCGGCCTGATGGCCGGCCTCGCCGACAACTTCCTCAACACCCACGGCGCGGCCAATGCGCAGCCGGTTCAGCTCTCAGGCCTGCAGCAGACGCAGCTCCCGTCCTTCGCCGACGTCGTCGACCGGGTGAAGCCCGCCGTCGTCTCCGTCCGCGTCAAGTCCAAGGTCGTCGCCAGCGCCGACAACGAGGAGAGTGGCCCGGCCGGCATCGAGGGCCTGCCTCCAGGCCATCCGCTGGAGCGTTTCCTCCGCCGCTTCGGCGAGGAGGGCATGGGCCAGCGTGGCCCGCAGCAGCAGCCGCGCGCCCAGCTTTCGCAGGGCTCGGGCTTCTTCATCAGCCAGGACGGCTATGTCGTCACCAACAACCACGTCGTCGCCAATGCGGCCGAGGTCCAGCTCGTGACCGATGGCGGCAAGACGCTCTCGGCCAAGGTGATCGGCACCGATCCGCGCACCGATCTCGCGCTGCTCAAGGTCAACGAGTCCGGCAGCTACCCCTTCGTCCAGCTCGCTCCGGGCAAGCCCCGCATCGGTGAGTGGGTGCTGGCGGTCGGCAACCCGTTCGGCCTCGGCGGCACCGTGACAGCGGGCATCGTCTCGGCCCAGGGTCGCGATATCGGCTCCGGTCCCTATGACGACTTCCTGCAGATCGACGCGGCCGTGAACCGCGGCAACTCCGGCGGTCCGACCTTCAACCAGAAGGGCGAGGTCGTCGGCGTCAACACTGCGATCTACTCGCCGTCAGGCGGCAATGTCGGCATCGCCTTCGCGATTCCTGCCGCCACGGTCCAGAGCGTCGTCGAGCAGCTCAAGGAGCATGGCTCGGTCGCCCGCGGCTTCATCGGCGTGCAGATCCAGCCGGTCACCGCCGAGGTCGCCGATGCCATCGGCCTGAAGGATGCCAAGGGCGCCCTGATCGCCGAGGCGCAGGCCAATGGTCCTGCCGCCAAGGCCGGGCTGAAGCGCGGCGACACCATTCTCGCCGTCAACGGCGAGAAGATCGCCGACGCCCGCGAGCTGTCGAAGAAGATCGCGACCTTCGCGCCGGGCGCCAAGACCAGCCTGACCATCTGGCGCGATGGCAAGGAGCGTGAGGTCTCCTTCGAGGTCGGCCGCCAGCCGGCGGCCTGACCGGGGCCTATCCAAGTTGGGGCATGCTCTCGCGCGTAGCGTCAGTTGATCTGCGAGAGCGTGTTCCGGGGCGGATGGTATCTCCCGGCTGTCACGTCGCCCCCTGCCGGGAATGCCAGCCGTCACGGCGGCAGGTCGGATCGTCACCTCCGGCCTGCCGCTTTTCGTTTCCATGGGTTAGGTTGCGGCCATGCGACTCTTGATCGTTGAAGACGATGCCGAGGCGGCAGCCTATCTGGTGAAAGCCTTTCGCGAGGCCGGCCATGTCGCCGACCACGCTCCCGATGGCCTTGAGGGCTACGCCATGGCGCAGGGCGGCGGCTATGACGTGCTCGTCGTCGACCGCATGCTGCCGCGCATGGACGGGCTCTCGGTGATCCGCTCCCTGCGCGAGCAGGGCGAGACGGTGCCGGCGCTGATCCTCTCCGCGCTCGCCCAGGTCGACGACCGGGTGAAGGGCCTGCGCGCCGGCGGCGACGATTATCTGCCCAAGCCCTACGCCTTTTCCGAATTGCTCGCCCGGGTCGAGGTGCTCTCGCGCCGCCGCGGCGCGCCGGCCTCGGAGCCGACCACCTATCGCGTCGGCGATCTCCTGCTCGACAGGTTGGCGCATCGCGTCACCCGCGCCGGCGAGGAGATCGTGCTGCAGCCGCGCGAGTTCCGCCTGCTCGAATACCTGATGAAGCATGCCGGGCAGGTCGTGACCCGCACCATGCTGCTGGAGAACGTCTGGGATTATCATTTCGACCCGCAGACCAACGTCATCGACGTGCACGTTTCGCGTTTGCGCTCCAAGGTCGACAAGGGCTTCGAGCATCCGATGATCCACACCATCCGCGGCGCGGGATACATGGTCCGTGACACAGCTCGCTGAGGGCAGCGCAGGTGAAGTGCCGCAGCCTTCCGGCCGCCTGCGCTTCCTGCCGCATCTCGTCCGCACCACCGCCTTCAAGCTCACGGCGATCTATCTCGTCGTCTTCGCTGCTTTCGCCATCTTCGTGCTGGGCTATGTCGCCTGGAACGCCAAGAACCTGCTCGACGACCAGATCCGCTCGACCATCGACGCTGAGATCCAAGGCCTGGCCGAGCAGCAGCGCCTCGGCGGCATCAGGCGGCTGGTCCAGGTCATCGAACGGCGTTCGCGCGGGCCGGGCGCCTCGCTTTATCTCGTCACCACGCCATTGGGCGAGCGTATCGCCGGCAATATCGAGGCGCTGCCGCCGGGCACGCTTGACCGCCAGGGCGAGAGCGAGATCGAATATGCCCGCTCCTCCGAGGCGCTCGACCAGACCAATCATGCCATCGTCCGCGTCTTCATGCTGCCGGCGGGCTTTCGCCTGCTGGTCGGCCGCGATGTCGAGGAGCGCGAGCGCTTGCGCGTCGTGATCAAGCGCGCCGCCGGCTGGTCAGTCCTGCTCGTCGTCGTGCTCGGCTGCTTCGCCGGCTGGTTCGTGGCGCGGCGCGTGCTGAAGCGCATCGACGGCATGAACGACACTGCCCGCTCGATCATGGCGGGCGACCTCAAGGGCCGGCTCGCCATCGCCGGTACCGGCGACGAGCTCGACCGGCTGGCCGGAAACCTCAACGCCATGCTCGACCGCATCGGCGAACTGATGAGCGGCATGCAGCAGGTCACCGACAATGTCGCCCATGACCTCAAGACGCCGCTGACCCGCCTGCGCAACCGCGCCGAGGAGGCGCTGCGGACGGCGCAATCGCCCGAGCAGTTGCGGGCGGCGCTCGACGGCGCGATTGATGAGGCGGACGGGCTGATCCGCGTCTTCAACGCCCTCCTGATGATCGCGCGGCTGGAGACCCGCCAGATCACCGACAGCATGGCCCCGCTCGATCTGGCCGAGATCGTCGACGGACTCTCCGAGCTTTACGAGCCGCTGGCCGAGGAGGCCGGGTTGACACTGTCCGCCTCGGTCGAGCCCGGACTGTCGCTCACCGGCAACCGCGAGCTGATCGGCCAGGCGCTGGCCAATCTGATCGACAACGCGCTGAAATACGGCAGGCCGGAAGGCGATGCGCCGGCTACCGTCGCGGTAACGGCAAGACGCGTCGGCGAGATGATCGAACTCGGCGTCGCCGACCATGGCGCCGGCATCCCCGAAGCCGATCGCGGCCGCGTCCTGGAGCGCTTTGTCAGGCTCGACCAGAGCCGCAGCAAGCCGGGCTTCGGGCTGGGGCTCGCGCTCGCTTCAGCGGTCGCGCACCTCCATGGCGGCGCGATCCGCCTCGCGGACAATGCGCCGGGGCTCGACGTCGTGATGTCGCTGCCGCTCGCGCCGCCTCCTGTGGACAGGCCCCTTCCCGAAGCGCCTCAAGGCTCGACATCGCAGCCGGACGGGGCAGGGTTCCAGTCGGCTTGATGACGGGCTAAGGCTCGCTCAGCCGGTCGACGCGGAGGTCAGTGTGGGCGAGCCCTTATGCGAACGCCTGAAGGCGGCGCCTGTCCTGCCGGCGCGCGGCAAGGTCGAGCCACTCTGGCGCGAGGAGCTGATCGAGCGCCTGTTCGATGCCGAGGCCGGCGAGCGGCTCGCCGCGCATCTGAATGGCCATGAAGCATCGGCCGCGCTGGTCGCAGGCATCCTGGCGCATTCGCCTTTCCTGACCCAGATCATGCGGCGCGATCCCGATGGCCTGCTGGCCTCGCTGACGACCGATCCTGGCGAGCGTCGCGACGGGTTGCTCGCCGGCATCGCAGCCTTCGCCACGCCGGAGACGGCGACCGCCGACCTGATGCGCGAGCTGCGCCGTTTCCGCCAGGCGATGGCGCTGCTGCTCGCGCTCGCCGATATCGGCGGCGTCTGGCCGGTCGAGACGGTGACCGCCGCCCTCAGCGCCACCGCGGACATGGCAGTGAAGCTCGCCAGCGAGCATGCGCTGCATCAGGCCGCAGGCCTCGGCCGGATCGAGCTTGCAGACCCGGCCGAACCCGGCAAGGGCTCTGGCCTCGTCGTGCTGGCGCTCGGCAAGCATGGCGCCGGCGAACTGAACTACTCCTCCGACATCGACATCGTCGTCTTCTTCGATCCGGAGATGGCCGAGGCGGCTGGCGTCGGCGAGCCCACCAGCTTCTTCGTCAAGCTCACCCAGCAGATCGCCCGCATCATCCAGGAGCGCACGCCGGACGGATACGTCTTCCGCGTCGATTTGCGCCTGCGGCCCGATCCGGGCTCGACCCATGTCGCCGTCGCCCTGCCGACCGCCTATGCCTATTACGAGACGGTCGGCCAGAACTGGGAACGGGCCGCGATGATCAAGGCGCGACCCGTCGCCGGCGATATCGAGCTCGGCCGCCGCTTCATCGCCGATCTCGCCCCCTTCATCTGGCGCAAATATTTCGACTTCGCCGCCATCGCCGACATCCATGCGATGAAACGGCAGATCCAGTCGGTGAAGGGCTTTGAGACGCTCAGCCTGCCCGGCCACAACGTCAAGCTCGGCCGCGGCGGCATCCGCGAGATCGAGTTTTTCGTCCAGACCCAGCAGCTCGTCTTCGGCGGAAGGCGCCCGACGCTGCGCGGGCCGCGCACGCTCGAGATGCTGGGCGAGCTCACCAGGGAGAACTGGATCAGCCCGGAGGCGCGCGACGAGCTGACCGAATCTTATTGCTGGCTGCGAACGATCGAGCACCGGCTGCAGATGCGCCATGACGAGCAGACGCAGACCCTGCCAATCGACGCCGCCGATCTCGACGCCTTCGCCCGCTTCTGTGGCTATCTTTCCGCCAAGGGCTTGGGCAAGGATCTGGAGGCGCATGCCAGGCGCGTCGAGGGCCATTATGCCCTGCTGTTCGAGGACGCCCCCAGCCTCGCCAGCGAGGCCGGCTCGCTCTCCTTCACCGGCACCGAGAACGATCCCGAGACGCTGGCGACCCTCGGCAAGCTCGGCTTCCGCCAGCCGGCGACGGCGGCTGAGACGGTGCGCGGCTGGCATTTCGGTCGCCGTGCTGCCGTGACCAGCGCCCGAGCCCGCGAGGTGCTGACCGAATTGACGCCGGCGCTTTTGGTCGCGCTCGGCCGCACCACCGACCCGAACGGCGCGCTTGCCCATCTCGACAACGCCTTCGTGCGCATGCCCGCGGCGGTCGAGCTGCTGACCTTGCTGCGCTCGCATGACGCGCTGCTGCAGCTCTTCGCCGAAATCCTTGGTAGCGCACCGCGTCTCGCCAAGGTCGCGGCGCTCTATCCGCATGTGCTCGATGCGGTGATCGACCCTGCCTTCAGCGCCCCGCGCCACGACGCCGAACGTGTGGCGCAGCGCGTGCGCGCCATGGTCGGCACGCCGCCGCCTAGCGTCGAGGACGGGCTCGATCGCATGCGCGACGCCGCCCGGCAGGAGAACTTCCTGGTTGGCGCCCGGCTGCTCTCCGGCGTGATCAATGCCGAGCAGGCCGCGCAAGGCTATGCCGCTGTGGCGCAGGCTTCGATCCGCGTCGCCTTCGAGGATACCCGAGCGGCCTTTGCGGCCGATCATGGCCTCGTCGCTGGCGCGGAAGCCGTCGTGCTCGGCATGGGGCGCCTCGGTGCCGGCGAGCTCACACCCTCATCCGATCTCGACCTGATGCTGATCTACGATCGGCCGGAGGAGGCCGAGGCCAGCGATGGCAGGCGTCCGCTCGATCCGGTGACCTGGCATGTCCGCTTCACCCAGCGGCTGGTCGCGGCGCTGACCGTGCCGACACGGCGCGGCACGCTCTATCAGGTCGACCTGCGTTTGCGGCCTGCCGGCAATAAGAGCCCGGCCGCGACGCAATTCGGCGGCTTTACCGCCTATCACCAGGGCGAGGCCGAGATCTGGGAGGAGATGGCGCTCACCCGTGCCCGCGTCGTCGCCGGCGATGCCGATCTCAAGGCGAAGGTCGAGGCCGCGATCCGCGAGATCTTGCTGCGCAGGCGCGATCCGGCCAAGGTCGCTGCCGCCGTCGCCGAGATGCGCGCGCTGATCGCCAAGGAGAAGGGCGAGGGCGACGCCTGGGATCTGAAGCTCGCCGCCGGTGGCCTGACCGATCTCGACTTCCTGGCGCAGTTCCTGGTGCTGGCTCATGGCCATGACCATCCGCAGCTTCTCGCCCGCACCACCTCCGGTGTCTTTGCAGCGGCGCGCGACACCGGCGTCATCGCTGCGGGAGAGGCGGAGCGGCTCGCGGCGGCGGCACGCTTCATCGGCGATGTGCAGCTCTGGCAGCGTTTCGCCGTCGAGGAGAGCTTTGATCCAAAGGCTGTACCTGCGCGGGTGATGAGCCGGATCGCAACGGCCGTCGGCCTGCCGGATGCGAAGGTCTTGAAGGCGGAGCTCGACGAGCGGCGGGCGATGGTGCGCGGCTTGTTCAAGCAGATCCTGGGCGGGGCGCAGAAGGGGTGAAGACGCTTCTCAAGCCCTCATCCTGAGGAGGCCCGCGGGGGCCGTCTCGAAGGATGGTCCAGTCATATCCGGAGCCTCCTGGAGCATCCTTCGCGACGCAGCCTTGTGGCTGCTCCTCAGAATGAGGGCTCGCGGGCAGGGCGCCCCTCAGGCTGCCCGCTCCAACTCGGCGCTGGCCGGGCTCTTCAGCGGCAGGTGGACCATCACGATCGTGCCCGACCCGATGATCGAGCGGATCCGCAGCGAGCCGCCATGCAGTTCGGCCAGCGAGCGGGCGATGGCGAGGCCGAGGCCTGAGCCGCCATGGCTGCGGATGAGATCGCTCTCAACTTGTTCGAACGGGCGCCCGATCCGGCCGAGCTTCTCGCGCGGGATGCCGATGCCGCTGTCCTCGACGTAGAGATTGAGGGCGTCCGGCGCCGGCTTGACGCGGACCGCGATCCTGCCGCCCTCGGGCGTGAACTTGACGGCGTTGTCGACGAGGTTGCCGACGATTTGGAAGAGGGCGTGCGCATCGGCTTCGAGGCGCACGTCGCTGCCGAGATCGCTGGTAAGCGAGAGCCGCTTGCGGGTGATCTCCTCGCGATGGCAGCTGATCGCCTCGCCGACCACCAGGTCGAGCGCGATGTCGGTCTTCTCGAGTTCGAGCTTGCCGGCCTCGATCCGGGCCATGTTCAGGATGTCGTTGATGACGGTGAGCAGGTAGCCGCCGCTGGAGCGGATGTCGCGGACGTACTCGACGTAACGCTCGGAGCCGAGCGGGCCGAACAGCCCGTCATCCATGATCTCGGAGAAGCCGAGGATGGCGTTGAGCGGCGTGCGCAGCTCATGGCTCATATTGGCGAGGAATTCCGACTTGGCGCGGTTGGCGCTTTCGGCGGCCGCCTTCTGCTCGAGGTAGAGCTCGGCCAGCTCGGCAAGTTGCTGCGCCTGTGCTTCGAGCTTCTGGCGCGAGGCCTTGAGGTCGGTGACGCTCTTGAGCAGTTCGTGCTCGGAGCGGGTCAGGCGCTCCTCTTGCTGCTTCAGCATGGTGATGTCGGTGCCGACCGAGACCGAACCGCCATCCTTGGTGCGGCGGCCGTTGATCTGCAGCCAGCGGCCGTCAGAGAGCTTCGCCTCATAGGACTGGCCGCTGGAGCCGGAGCGCGCGCTGCGGACCGGCTCGCGGTCGATGCTCGGCTGGGCGCTGTGGTTCATGATCTGCTCATAGGCCGTGCCGGTCTTGACCAGCTCGGGCGAGAGCATGTGCAACTGCTGGTACTTGGCGTTGCAGAGCACGAGCTTCTGGTCGGCGTCCCAGAGCACGAAGGCTTCCGAGATCGCCTCCACCGCATCGCGCAGGCGGGCATCGGCTGTAGCGGTGCGGGCGGCCATGCGGCGCTGCTCGGAGATGTCGACAACGATGCCGACGAGGTGCTGCGAGCCGGTGCGCCGGTCGGTGACCAGTTCAGCGCGGGCCTTGAGCCAGACCCATTCGCCGGAGGCGTTGCGGACCCGGAATTCCTGGTCGAGATGATTGGTCTCGCCACGGCTGACCGCATCGGCCAGGCCATAGAGATCGGCGTCTTCGGGATGGATGAAGGCGTTGACCTCGCCGAAGGACATGTACTCGCCAGCGCGGTCATAGCCGAGCATTGCGTACATCGAGTCCGACCAGTACATCCGGCCTCGGGCCAGGTCCCAGTCCCACAGCCCGCAATGGCCGCGGCTCAGGGCGGTGTCGATACGATCGCGCACGCAGTCGCAATCCTCGTCGGCGGCGCGGGCCCGGCGCGATTGCAGCACGAAGGCGGCGGTGATGCCGGCGAGCACGATTGCGGCCGAGCCGAACAGGACGAGGAGCGAGCGCCGGCGCTCATCCCAGGTCGAGAGCGCGCGCCTGACCGGATGCAGTACGGCGACCTGGCCGAGCGGGGCGGCGAGGTTGCGCACGGTGGCGAGCGCCTCGATGCCGCCCGGCAGGGTGATCGGCATCACGCCGGCGCGGTCGGCAAACACGGTAAGCGCTTGTCCGGGACCGAGCAGGTCGACGAGGCTGCGCTCGCTTGCGCCGATCGTCGGCTCGCCGGCAACGACCCGGCCTCCGGCGTCGCTGACATAGACGATGCGGCCGCGGCCGGCGATGTGCTTGGTGGTCAAGGCAGTGAGAGCGCTTTCGGGACGCTTGTCGTCCTTCGAGGCTAGATCGATCTCGCGCACAAGCAACGACGCCAGCGCTTCGAGGTCGGTTGCTGCATCGTCGAGCGCATCATCTCGCAGAGCGCTGGTCTGGACGTAGGCACCGAGCGCCAGGAGCAGGACGAAGCCGGCGACCAGTGCGGGAATGACTTTCCGGAACGCCGGCTCCAGCTGCTCGAAGCGCTGATAGAGCGGGTGCGTCAGGGATCGTGCTACGCCCAGAACCGAATTTGCGCGCACGTGTGCGCAAGCCGCGTCTGCACGCGTCATGCCCGTTCCCCCTTCGGAAGCGATGTACCGTCAGTAAGATCGGGAGACGTGCCGCATCTCCGAATCACAGTCAGTTGAATCCGAGGGACTCTCTTTGTCTAGCGGAAACTTCGTCCTGACAGTGTTTTTGCGCGCCCTGGTTGTGGTCGCGAATCGGTTGAATCCTGCGCGCGCAGGACTTCGTTAACCTTTGGCGGCGCAGGCGGTTAACAGGCGATTCCCGGCGTTGTTCGGACCGGAGTCGCGACCCGTTTCATCGGTCATGACGCCGGCCTCGTTCGATCGTGGCGGCACGCCGATGGCGCAGGCTCAGGACAGTGAACGCGCGGCGATGTCGGCAACGTCCCGAGACAGGTTCGGCGTCGCCCCTACCATGCGCAAAGCTGCCTCCGCCTTGGCCTTTCGCCCCGTCTCCAGCATGCGCCAGCTCTTGAACGAGCCGAGCAGGCGCGAGGCGACCTGCGGGTTGGTCCGATCGAGCGCGATCACGATATCCGCGACGAAGCCGTAACCTTCGCCATCGGCACGGTTGAACTGGGTCAGGTTGGCAGCAAAGCCGCCGATCAGGCCGCGCACCCGGTTCGGATTGCCGAGCGAGAAGGCCGGGTGGTTCATCAACGCCTTGACCCGGGGCAGCGTGCCGTCTTCGGCGATCAGCGCCTGCGCCATAAGCCATTTGTCGAGCACGAGCGGCTCGCGGGCATAGAGCTCGCCGAAGCGCGCGATCAGCTCCTCGCGCTCGGCTCCGGGGATCAGCGTCATCGCCGCCAGCGCGGCGAGTCGATCGGTCAGGTTGTCGGCTTCGCCGAACTGCGCCAAGGCCAGCCGAGCGCCTTCGGTGGGAGCGCCCAGCGCGATCAGGCCGAGTGCTTCGTTGCGTAGCGCCCGCCGACCGGCAGGCGTGGCAGCCGGCGAATAGGGGCCACGTTCGGTGAGGCTGCCACGCAGATCTGCGAGCTGGCTGGCGAGCGCACCGCCGATCCTGGCCGCGAGCCGGCGATGGGCGCCGTGCACGATCTCGGGATCGACGTCGCGGCCGATCTCACGAGCGATGTCGGCCGGCGCGGGGAGGCGCAGTACCTGTGCGGCGAAGGCGGGGTCGGCCAACGCCGGACCGGCGAGGAAGCCCGAGAACGCCTCGGCGAGTGCTGTCGCGGTTCCATCCAGGGCCGAGCCGTCGCCCTTGCCGGCCCGCACCAGCGTCCGCGTCGCTACGGTTTGCAGCGCCTGCCAGCGGTTGAAAGAGTCGCTGTCGGCGGTGAACAACCTCAGCAGCTCATTGTCGCCGAGATCGAGCTCGAGCCGGACGGGAGCCGAGAAGCCGCGCAGCAACGACGGTGTCGGCGCTTCCGGCAGGTCGGTGAAAGTCAGTGATAGCGATGGCTGGTCGAGTACGACCACGCCGCCGGCCTTGAGTGCTGGCGAAATGCTGTTGAGTGGCAGGTCGCCGCCCCGACCGACGAGGCCGAGCGCAACCGGGACGACCACCGGCTTCTTCTCGGACTGGCCGGGGGTCGGCGGTGTCGATTGCGCCAGCTGCAGCGTATAGCTCCTGGCTTGCGCGTCGTACTTGCCGGAGGCGACCACGGTCGGCGTGCCCGCCTGCTCGTACCATCCGGCGAAATGGGCGAGGTCCTGGCCCGAAGCTTCGACGAAACAGTCGAGGAACTCCTCGATCGTCGCCGCCGTGCCGTCGCAGCGCTCAAAATAGAGATCCATGCCGCGCTGGAAGGCGTCCTCGCCGATCAAGACCTTGAGCATGCGGATCACCTCCGCGCCCTTCTCGTAGACAGTCGGCGTGTAGAAGTTGTTGATTTCCTTATAGGCGCGCGGCCGGACCGGGTGGGCGAGGGGGCCGGCATCCTCGGAGAACTGGGTCGAGCGCAAGGTGCGCACATCGGCGATACGCTTTACCGGGCGCGAGCGCTCGTCGGAGGAGAACTCCTGGTCGCGGAAGACGGTGAGCCCTTCCTTGAGGCAGAGCTGGAACCAGTCGCGGCAGGTGATGCGGTTGCCGGTCCAGTTGTGGAAGTATTCATGCGCGATGATCGCCTCGATCGAGGCATAGTCGCCGTCGCTGGCCGTCAGCGGGTCGGCCAACACGTATTTGTCGTTGAAGATGTTGAGGCCCTTGTTCTCCATCGCGCCCATGTTGAAGTCCGACACGGCGACGACGTTGAACACGTCGAGGTCGTAGTTGCGGCCGAAGACGCGCTCGTCCCAGCGCATGCAGCGCACGAGGCTGTCCAACGCCCAGCCGGCCCGCCCGGCCTTGCCCGGCTCGACATAGACCGCGAGCTCGACCTTGCTCCCGTCGCCGGTGACGTAGTCCTGCCGGACATGGTCGAGCCTGCCGCCGACCAGCGCGAACAGATAGGCCGGCTTCGGATGCGGGTCGTGCCAGACGGCGAAATGCCTCTCGCCGCCGGGCAGCTCGGCGGCCGCAACCAGGTTGCCATTGGAGAGCAGCACCGGCGCCTGCGCCTTCGCCGCTTCGAGCCGGACTGTGTAGACGCTCATCACGTCGGGCCGGTCGAGGAAATAGGTGATGCGTCGGAAGCCGTCGGCCTCGCATTGCGTGCAATAGACGCCGCTGGAGCGGTAGAGGCCCATCAACTTGGTGTTGGCACTGGGATCGAGTGTGGTCTCGATCCTGAGCGAGAAGGCCCGCGCCGGCGGCGCCTGGATCGTCAGCCCCTGCGGCGAGATGGAGTACAGCGAAGGATCGAGCGGCACCTCGTCGAGCAGGATGGAATCCGGCGTCAGCTCGTCGCCGTCGAGCATGAGCGGCGCGCCGGGATGGCCGGCCGGGTTCGGGCGCAGCTGCAGCTGCGAGCGCACCTTGGTCCGCGTCGGATCGAGGACGATGTCGAGATCGACCGTGTCGATCAGCCAATCGGAGGGACGATAATCCTCGAGGCGGATCAGCGGGGCGTCTTCGGCGCGCATGGCTCAGCTCGCTTCCTTCGGTCGCTCTTATCTATGGGGCCGGAGATGACGGCGGAAGCCGTCAGGGCAGGGCATCGGGCTTGTCGGAGGTCACCGACGGTTCGGCATGGCTAACCAGGCGGCAGACATCCGGCCGCGCCTCGCGAACCTTGCGCTCGATCTTGTCGACAGCAAGATGCACGGCAGCGACGTCGAGCGCGCCATCGGCGCGGCAATGGTAGTTCACCACCAGGCCGTTGCGGGTCTCGCGCACGCGTACACTGTGGATGTCGCGGATGGGGCCGCCGGCCTCGGCCGCCTCCTGGGCGATCGCCTTGCCGATCGCCTCGACCACCTCCCAGGGCGCGTTGTGGCCGGAGGGCTGGCCGGTCTCCATTGGCTCGATATGGGTGTCGACCTCGGTCTCGCCGCCGAATTCGGCCCGGATCGCATTCTCCAGCCGCGTGGCGATCTCATGCGCCTCGCCAAGCGGCAGCTGCGCATCGACCTCCATGTCGAGCGAGACGGCGAGCCGCCCGCCAATCGTATGGACGCTGACATGATGCACCGGCACTTTCATTTTCAGCGCGATCAGCAGCACCCGCTCCAGCGCGGTCTCGTCATCGACCTGGACGGGGTTGGCGGTGACGGTCAGCGCCGAATCAGGCTCCACGACTGCCAGCGTCCGCAGCAGGTCGTCCTTGATCGCGCTGACCCGGTCGAGCGGCAGGGTCCGCGAGACCTGGATGCCGATCTCGCCCTGGACTACGCCGCCGGCGGGCCGCAGCCGCAGCCATTCGACATTGACGACACCGGCAACGCCCTGCGCCGCCTCGCGCAACCGATCGGCGACGCCCTTGGGGGCGGCATCAATCAGCGTATTGACCGTGCGCCGCCCGAGCTTGAAGGCGGTGGCGATCATGAAGATGGCGAGCGCCAGCGCGGTTGCGCTGTCGGCCATCGGCACCCCCATCCGTGTCAGGATCAGGCCGAGCAGCACCAATGCCGTACCGACGAAGTCAGTGGCGAAATGCAGCGCCTCGGCTGCCAATGCCTCGCTGCGGGTCTCCTTGGCGACCATGGTCAGCGTGCGCCAGCGTGTCGCGTCGACCATCAGCGAGAACAGCAGCACGCCGATGACGAGCGGCGTCACCGCGACATGCGGTTCGGTTCCGCTCCACAGCCGGTTGGCCGCTTCCCACAGGATCGCGCCGGAGAGTCCGAACAGGATCGCGGTCTCCAGCAGTGCCGCCAGCGCCTCGAACTTGCCATGGCCGTAATGATGCTCGTCATCGGCCGGCTTGTCGGCGGCGCGCACCGCGAACCAGGTGAACATCGTCGAGCCGATGTCGATCAGCCCCTGCAGCGCGTCGGTCATCAAAGCGAGCGAGCCGGAGAGGATCGCTGCGCCGAACTTGGCGAGCGTCAGCACGACGCTGGCGATCACTGACAGCGTCGCGGCCTTCTGCTTGACCCGGGAGACCTCGGTGGGCGACACCGGTCCGGCCGGGTTCGGCGTGCGATCCTGCGTTCCGCTCATGATAGGTCCGCGCGAGCCCTCTTGGAATGGCGCCGGTTTGGCCCGATCCATCAACCAGATCAACCCCGGGAGACAAACGATGCGCTATCTCCACACCATGGTCCGCGTCACCGACCTCGATGCCGCCCTCGATTTCTACGTGACCAAGTTCGGGCTGGTCGAAACCCGCCGCATGGAGAGCGAGAAGGGCCGCTTCACCCTCGTCTTCCTCGCCGCGCCCGACGACGCCGCGACGGTGAAGGAGCAGGGCAGCCGCGGCCGCCCGACCCTGGAACTGACCTATAACTGGGATCCGGAGGTCTATACCGGCGGGCGCAATTTCGGCCATCTCGCCTATGAGGTCGACGACATCTACGCGACCTGCGACAAGCTGATGAAGGCCGGCATCACCATCAACCGGCCGCCGCGCGACGGCAACATGGCCTTCGTCCGCTCGCCCGACAACATCTCGATCGAGATCCTGCAGAAGGGTGAGCCCAAGGCGCCGGCCGAGCCGTGGGCGAGCATGCCGAACACCGGGGCGTGGTGAAGGCGGCGATTGCTAGCTGATATGCTCCCTGATATCATCAGTTGATATCAGGGAGGCTCGCATGGGCATTCTGGTGCGCGACGAGAAGATCGATCGGCAGGTGCGCGCGCTCGCGAAGATTTCGGGGACCACGCTGCAAGGCGCGATCGGCATCGCCGTCGAGAACGAACTGAAGCGGCGCGAGGAGCGACGGGAGCGGATCGAAGAGGCGTTCCGGCGCGCGCATGCCTATCTGGCCCAGCATCCGACGGTCGATGACGGGCTGACCCACAAGGAGTTCTGGGATCGCGAGTACGGCGACGCCTGATGTTCCTCGACGCCTCGGTCATTGTCGCAGCTATGACGGATGAGCCGGAGGCCGCCGCGATCAGGATTGCGATGGTCGAGCAAGAAAGGCTCGCTACGTCGGCGATTGCTGTTTTTGAGGCCTCGTGTCGCTTCGCCAGATTGCTCCGGGTTCCGATCGATGCTGCACATCTACGCGTCATGGAGTTCGCCGAACTTTCGGGAATCGAGCTTTTGCCTATCGAGGCTGCGATGTCGGTCGAGGCTCATAACTGCGCTGCTCGCTATCACCACCTGACAGGTCATGCCGCCCGCCTCAACATGGGCGACTGCTTTGCCTACGCAGCGGCGCAGACCTCTGGTCTCAAGCTCGCCTACAAGGGCAATGATTTCGTCCACACTGACATTGACGGCATCCGCTTCGGAGCCTGACATCCAGCTTCGGAGTGCTCTGCTTTGACCAAGACTCTATTTGGCCATCTCGACGCCGGTACGCCGATCCACGAGGCCGTGCTGCGCTCTCCCGCCGGCGCCGAGGCGCGGGTGATGGAATGGGGGGCGGTGCTGCGCGATCTTGTCGTGCCGTTGCCGAATGGAGGAAGTCAGCGCGTCGTGCTCGGCTTTCCCGACTTCACAAGCTACCCGAAGCACTCGCCGCATATGGGCGCTATCGCCGGCCGCTTCGCCAACCGCATCGGGGGCGGCCGCTTCACGCTCGCTGGCATCGAGTACCAGACTCCGCTGAATGAGAACGGTCGGAATTCGCTGCATGGCGGCGGACAGGGCTTCGGCAAGCGGCCCTGGACGCTGGTGCACCATGACGAGATAAGCGCGACTCTGGCGCTCGTTTCGCCGGCCGGCGATGCCGGCTACCCCGGCACGCTCGATGTCGTCTGTCGTTACATCCTCGTCGGTGCCGCGACCCTACGGATCGAACTCAGCGCCACCACCGACGCGCCGACCATCGTCAACCTGGCGCACCACTCTTACTTTCGCCTCGACGATGCCCCGGACATCCTCGATCACGAATTCGAGGTCCGCGCCAATCTGATCACGCCGGTCGATGCCGACCTGATCCCGGACGGCTCGGTCGCCTCGGTTGTGGGGACGCCGTTCGATTTCCGAAAGAGCCGGCCGATCCGCTTTGACAACCCTGACGGCTCCCGCTTCTGGTACGATCACAACTATCTGCTGCGCCGCGACCGTTGTGAGCCGGCGGCGGCGACGGGCCTCGAAATCGCCCATGCCGCGACCTTGCGCTCGCGTCGCTCCGGCCTTGCCATGGAGGTCTGGACGACCGAGCCGGCGCTGCAGGTCTATGACGGCTTCAAGCTGGATACGCCGGTCGCGGGCCTGGACGGCGAGCCCTATGGCGCCTGCGCTGGCATCGCGCTTGAGCCGCAGCATGTGCCGGATTCGCCGAACCTTCCGCATTTCCCGTCGACGGTCCTGCGTCCCGGCGAGGTCTACCGCCAGATCAGCGAATTCAGGTTCGGAGCGTAAGTCGTATGGCCGGCGTCTTCTGTCTCGGTATCGCGACGCTCGACTATGTCTATAGCGTCGAGCGCGTGCCCAATCCCGGCGAAAAGGACCGGGCGCGCGACCTTGTCGTCACCGGTGGCGGCTGTGCTGGCAGCGGCTCGGCCGCGATCGGCCGGCTCGGCGGCAAGGCCTGGCTGGCGACGCGGCTGGGTGACGACGCGGTCGGCGACACCATCGTCGGGCAATTACAGCAGGACGGCGTCGACACCTCGCTCTCGCCACGCTTTCCGGGCCTGCGCTCGCCGGTTTCCTCGATCCTGATCGATGCCCAGGGCGAGCGCATGGTCGTCTCCTATACCGACCCCAAGTCGCCGTTGACGACCGACTGGCTGCCCGAGGCGCTGCCGGCCGGCTGCGATGGCGTGCTCGTCGATACCCGCTGGGGCGAGGGTTCGCTCGCGGCGCTGAAGCTTGCCCGCAAGGCCGGCGTGCCCGGCGTTATCGACGGCGATCGCCAGCCGACCCATCACGAGATGGTCACCACCGCCAGCCATGTCGCCTTCAGCGAAAAGGCGTTGAACGAGATCTCGGGCGGTCAGGAGCCGCGGGCGGCGCTGGAAGCATTGGCGCGCGACGCGCAGAATTGGCTCGCGGTGACGCTCGGGCCGCGCGGCGTGTTCTTCATGGAGAATGGCGGCATCGCCCATCTCCCGGCTTTCCCGATCGAGGCAGTCGATACGCTCGGGGCCGGTGACGTCTGGCACGGGGCCTTCGCGCTGGCACTGGCCGAAGGGCAGGAGGAGCGCCAGGCGGTGCGTTTCGCCTCGGCCGTGGCGGCGATCAAGTGCACCCGCTTCGGCGGCCGGGCCGGCACGCCGACACGCGAGGAGGTCGAGCACTTCCTGGCCACGCACTGAGGCGCGGGAACTTCGCAGCCCTCCGGCCGTAGATGGCGAGAACCTTGAACTCGCCGGAGGAAAGCCATGGCCAGCAGAAACCTTCACGACATCGCTGCCAAGATGCGCGACATCGACATTGCCTTCCTCACCACGCGGACGGATGGCGGCGAACTCGCGGCGCGCCCGATGAGCAACAATGCCGATGTCGAATATGACGGCGACTCCTTCTACTTCACCGAGGATTCGACCCGTATGGTCGGCGATATCGAGCGTGACCCGATGGTCGGGCTGCAATTTTCCGGCAAGGACGGCTTCTTCGTCGCGGTCGAGGGCAGGGCCGATCTCATCCGCGACAAGCAGGCGTTCGCCGAGCACTGGTCTCCCGATCTCGACGCCTGGTTCAAGGAAGGCGTCGATACGCCCGGCCTGGTGATGATCAGGGTCGGAGCGCGCCGCATCAAATACTGGGATGGCGAAGAGAACGGAGAGGTTCGGCTCTGAACCCCACCGATGCGACCGTCCGTCGCAAGCCAGATGGGCGCGAGGCACGGGCCGTTCCTGGTCGGTGTCCGACAAGACCCGAACAACGCGGCGGAAGCCCCCGAATCAGCCGGCTGCGAGCTTTAGATCCGATCTTCGCAGAACTCCCCTCGCGACCGCCGCGTCAGGGCTGCGTCGCGCCCTCGTCATGCTGTTCGGGCATGTCGTTGGCGGTGCGCTGCCGCGCACCTGATCAATCTGAGGAGAGCGTCATGCTGGCGATCCAGGGACTGAAATGCGTCTATGATACCGGCTCCCGCGGCTGGGCGATCGAGCTCGCGCTGAAGGGCGAGGGCGAGGAAGCCGTGCGCCGCTTCGATGTCGACGGCCCCGAGGACGCCGAGATGCTGATCGAGGCTTTCGACGAGTCGACCGCGAGCAGCTTCGACCCGGCGACCGGCGAGATCGTCTTCGCCTATGAGTATGCCACCCTCGACGACGAAGACGAGGATGAGGACGAGAGCGAGGACGAGGCGGACGAGGAAGAGGACGAGGACGCCGAAACCGCCGAGGACGATGAAGACGAAACCGTCGAAGACGAGAGCGAGAAGGTCAAGGCCTGACCCTGACCGCCGCGCGAGCAGGACGAGCGCGGCCTGAGGTTCCGTCATTCCAAAGCCGCCGCGCTGGTCATCGGCCCTTGGCCGAGGGCACGCGGCGGCAAAGCCACCACCGGGGCAACGGTTCGGAGCGACGCATTTGCGACGCGATCCTGCTTCAGCGTAACGATATGATGCTGGCCTCTATCCGCTGGTCGTGGCCGCCGTCATCGTCGAACGCTCCCCAGGTCAGGCCGCCATGCAAGAAGACGTCGTGCTCCCGTCTCCACCGACGCTCGACACCGGCAAGGCCAAGCGCGGTGTCTGCGCCATCAGCGGCGCCGAGCTCAGCCGCAAGAGCCTGATCGCGCTGGGAACGCTGCGGCCTTCGCTGGTCGAGCACATCCGCCGCGATTTCCCCGATCTCGACGATCACAGCCTGATCAGCCTCAAGGAGCTGGCGCGCTACCGCACTCGCTATGTCGAGGAGATCCTGCGCGAGGAGCATGGCGAATACACCGATCTCGATCGCGAGGTCGCCGAGAGCATCGCCCGGCAGGAGACCATTGCCGAGAATGTCGAGGACGATTTCGAGGAGCATCGCACCCTTGGCGAGCGCCTCTCGGACGGACTCGCCAGCTTCGGCGGCTCATGGGCGTTCCTGATCAGCTTCGGCGTCGTGCTATTCGGCTGGATGGCGCTGAACATCGCGCTGGCGGCCAGCGCCTTCGATCCCTATCCCTTCATCCTGCTCAATCTCGTCCTGTCCTGCATCGCCGCCATCCAGGCGCCGATCATCATGATGAGCCAGAAGCGGCAGGAGGCGAAGGACCGGCTGCGCTCCTTCAACGACTACCAGGTCAACCTCAAGGCCGAGCTCGAGGTCCGGCATCTGCACGAGAAGATCGACCATCTGATCACCCGGCAATGGCAGCGCCTCGCCGAGATCCAGCAGGTCCAGCTCGAAATGCTGCAGGAGGCGCAATTGCCCAGGCGCAAGCCGAAGCGGCGTAAGAAGCCGGCCGCGAAGAAGAAGGTAGCGGTGGCTGTTGCAGAAGCGGGGGACAAGGGGGACGAGCCTTCGGGAGGACGGTCCAATGAGTGAAGACGATCGTGTCCTGCGCGACCAGATTGCGCTGGTGACGCATGCAGCGGGTTTCGCGGCGCGCGTGCACGCTGGCCAGACGCGCAAAGGCGAAAGCGGCGCAGCCTACATCCTGCATCTCGCCGAAGTCGCCGATCTGCTCGCCAAGGCGCTGGAGGAACCGGACGCCGAACTGGTCGCTGCCGCCTGGCTGCATGACGCCGTCGAAAAAACCAAGATCACCAGCGAGGAGATCGAGAGCGTCTTCGGCCCGCGGGTGGCGTCCCTCGTCGCCGAAGTGAGCGACGACAAAAGCCTGCCGGAAGCAGAACGGCACCACATGCAGATCGAGATGATCGGTGAGAAGAGCGAGGCGGCGCGCCTGCTGCGCCTCGCTGACAAGATCAGCGGCTTGCGCGAATTGGCAGAGGATCCGCCCGCCGGCTGGGACATGGCGCGCCGGCGCGACTGGCTGCAGTTTGCGACCGATGTCGTCGATCGCTGCCGTGGCCTCAACACGGCACTCGACCTTTTGGCTGATCAGGCCGCCGCGGCTGCTTGCAGAAGCATCGACGAGCTGGCGCCGCCATCGGCGTAGGTAAGATTGCCTTACTTTGGCTGTTTCCTTACTTTATCGATACGTAAGGAGAGTGATCGATGGTCATCAAGATTGCCAGCGTCATGACATCCAAGGGCCAGTTCACGCTGCCGATTGAAATCCGGCAGGCGCTCGACTTGCGGCCGGGCGATGAATTGCGTTTCGAATTGACGGATGACAAGCAGCTCAGTGTGGTTCCGAGGCGGAGGCGTAGCATCCGGGAGCTCAGGGCCACGCTTCCGCCTTTGACGCTCGGTCGGCCGTTGACGCAGGCCGATATCGACGGCGCGATTACCGAGGCGATGACGGAGCAGGAGGAGCGCGTGCGCTCTGGGCGTTGATGCGTGGCATCGATACGAACGTCCTGCTTCGCACCGTCGATCTTACCGATCCAGCTCGGACCGCGGCGGTGGAGCATCTGCTCGATGAGGCTGTGGCCGAGCCGCTGTTTGTCCACCACATCGTTCTGTGCGAGTTCGCCTGGACGCTTGAACGGTTGTTCAAGCTCTCCCGAAGCGACATCGCACTCCGCTTGCACCATGTTCTTGAGGCGCCTGAATTCGCGGTTCAGCAGCCGGCTTGGGTTGAGCAGGCGCTCAAGAATTTCGAGGCCAGCAATGCTCAATTCGCCGACTGCCTGATTGGTGTCGCGAATCTTGCGTCCGGCTGCTCGACCACAATGACATTCGATCGCGACGCTGCGGCGATCGAGCCTCTGTTCTCGCCGCTTCCGACCTGAGGCTGCCGTGCCCTTGGCCTTCCGGACACCGACAATGTCGTGGTGTGCGGTCATGGACTTCGGCAACGAGCCGGAGCCTGGCAAAGGCCGGGAGGTTGACACGCGTGGCGCCAATCTTTTCTTGTGTCGGCTAATAAAATTAGCCGCCCAGGGAGGTTGCCTTGTTCCGCCTGTCTCACGCTGCCGCACTCGCCGGTGTCGCTTTCGCCGCCTTCGCGACGCCTGGCGCCGCTCAAGGCCAGGTCACCGTCTACTGCTCGATCCTTGAGGAACAGTGCCGCGAGGGCGCCTCGATCTTCGAGAAGGCGACCGGCATCAAGGTCCAGATGGTCCGCAAGTCGACTGGCGAGGTCTATGCCCAGGTCAAGGCCGAGGCGACCAATCCGCGCGGCGACGTCTGGTGGGGCGGGCCGGGCGAGCCGCATCTGCAGGCAGCCGACGAGGGCCTGCTCGACGAGTACAAGTCGCCGAGGCTGGCGGAGCTGCACGACTGGGCCAGGCGCCATGCCGAGCAGTCGAAGTTTCGCACCTCCGGCATTTATCTCGGCGCGCTCGGCATCGGCTACAACACCGAGACCCTGAAGGCCAAGAAGCTGGCCGAGCCGAAATGCTGGGCTGATCTGCTCGACCCCAAGTTCAAGGACGAGGTCCAGGTCGCCGATCCAAGTTCGTCAGGCACGGCCTATGTCTTCCTGGCGACGACCGTCCAGCGCCTCGGCGAGGAGAAGGGCTTCGACTTCCTCAAGAGCCTGCACAAGAACATCAGCCAATACACCAAGTCCGGGATCGCTCCGGTCAAGGCGACGGCGCTCGGCGAGACGGCGGTCGGCATCGCCTTCATGCACGACATGCTGACGCAGAAGCTGCAGGGCGCGCCGATCGGCATCGTCGCCCCCTGCGAGGGCACCGGCTACGAAACCGGCTCGGTCTCGGTGATCAAGGGCGGCAAGAACCCGGAAGCGGCACGCAAATTCGTCGACTTCACGCTGTCGCCCGAGGCGCAAGACATCAACGCCAAGCTCAAGATCAACTCGATCCCCTCGAACAGGAACGCCAAGCTCTCACCGGACGCGCCGAAATTCGAGGAGATCAAGCTGATCGACTACGACACTCCGCGCTGGGGCCGTCCGGCCGAGCGCTCGCGCCTGCTCAAGAGGTTCGATGACGAGGTGAAGGCGCTGCCGCGCTGATCACCTGAGGTCGTCATCCCGGGCGACGGTAGGGAGACGCGGGATCCATGCCTGAACCGTTCCGGCATGGATCCCGGATCTGCGCTTCGCTCCGTCCGGGATGACAGCGTTTTTGCTGAGGAGATCGACGCTCACCGCACCGGCGGCGCGTATTGCAGGCCGCCCTGCGTCCACAGCTTGTTCATGCCACGCGGCAGGTTGAGCGGCGATTTCGCGCCGAGATGCCGGTCGAAGCTCTCGCCGTAATTGCCGACTGCCTTGACGATCCGCACTACCCAGTCGTTGGTGAGGCCGAGGCCCTCGCCGAACTTGCCCTCGGCGCCGAGCAGGCGCTTGATCTCGGGGTTGGTCGACTTCACCATCTCGTCGACATTGGCTTGGGTGATGCCGAACTCCTCGGCGTTCAGCATGGCGTAGACCGTCCAGCGCACGATATCGAACCAGCCATCGTCGCCCTGGCGGACCCAGGGGCCGAGCGGCTCCTTCGAGATCATCTCGGGCAGCAGGTCATGCTCGGCCGGGGCCTTGAGCTTCATCCGGTTCGCCGCCAGTTGCGACAGGTCGGTGGTGTAGGCGTCGCAGCGGCCGGCCTCATAGGCCTGGATTGTCTCGTCGAGGCCGGCATAGGCGATGACCTCGTATTTCATGCCGTGATTGCGGAAATAGTCGGCGAGGTTGAGCTCTGTCGTCGTGCCCTGCGCGACGCAGATCGAGGCGCCGTTCAGCGCCTTGAGGTCCTTCACGCCCGTGCTCTTGCGTACAAGGAAGCCCTGGCCGTCGAAATAGTTGATCGCGGTGAAGTTGAGGCCAAAGCCGGCGTCGCGGCCCAGCGTCCAGGTCGTGGTCCGCGACAGCACGTCGATCTCGCCGCTCTGCAGGACCGTCAGCCGGTCCTTGGAGGCGAGCGAGATGTATTTCGCCTTCTCCTGGTCGTTGAAGATTGCCGCTGCCAGCGCCCGGCAGAGATCGGTGTCGAAGCCGCGCCATTGTCCCTGCGCGTCGGGCAAAGAGAAGCCGGCGACGCCCTGGCTGGTGCCGCAGATGAGGTGGCCGCGCTGCTTGATCCGCTCCAGCGTCGTCTGCGCCTGGGCTGCGACCGGAAGCATAGCCGCAAGGCAAAGCGCCGCCACGGCGCTACCGATAGCGCGGGCACGGCGCGCTGAGATTCCGAGCATGAGAGTCCCCTGGTTATTGGCCCGGCGATCTAACAGCCTCGCTGGCGGTCGAGCCAGAGTTATTTATGCGGCTAATCGATCGTGCACTGCATCCAGATGGATGTCCGGCGCGTATTGGACCGACCCGTAATCCTGGAGATCCGTCCAGCATGTCCGATCCCGTCCTTGTCATCGCTCGCGCCAAGGTCCTCCCGGAGGAGCGCGAGCGCTTCCTCGCGGCGGCGCGCGACTGCATTGCGGCAACACGTCGCGAGCAGGGCTGCCTCGGTTATCACATTTGCGAAAGCCTCACCGATCCCAGCCATTTCATCAGCGTCGAGAGCTGGGAAAAACGCGCCGATGTCGACCGGCACATGCAGCAAGCCCACTTGAAGACCTTCCTCGCCATCGCCGGGACTTGCGTCAGCGTCGCTCCGGTGATCGAAGTGGTGGAACCGCGATCGGTCGATCGCCTCTGATCCATCACGCCACGGGTTTTGTCATGCAGCGCGCCACCTCCGTCGTCCGCAAGGCCGCGGTCAAGCAGGACCGGGTCGTCGAGACGCTCACCCTCGACCATCATGGCCGCAACGCTCGCCGTGCCGCGCTCAGGGGCGATGGCGGGCAGGACATCCTGCTCGATCTCGACAAGCCGACTGCGCTGAACGACGGCGATGCAGTCAAGCTCGAAGACGGCTCGCTCGTACTGGTCAAGGCGGCCGCGCAGAAGCTGGTCGCGATCACGGCCGAGAACCCGCTGCGGCTGACGCGTCTCGCCTGGCATCTCGGCGGCCTCCATGTCCCCGCGGAGGTCACGGCGGACGCGATCTATGTCGAGCTCGACCCGGCGCTGGCTGAACTGGTTCGCGGCCAGGGCTGTGCGATGAGCGAGGTCGAGCGGCCGTTCCAGCCCGAGCCTGAAGTCCATCATCATGACCACGCCAATTGTGGTCATGACCACCACCACGGTCACCATCATCACGACCACAGCCATGATCACGACCATGGCCATTCCCATGCCGCCCACGGCCATGATCATGAGCACCACGACACGCATGCGCATGAGCACGCCCACGGCGCCTCCTGCGGCTGCGGTCATGATCACAACCATCATCATGACGACCACGGCCACAAGCACGACCATGGCCATCACGGCCATGAGCATGGCCACAAGGGCCACAAGCACGATCACTGAGTCATGCAGGGCGCTCGGGCGGAAACCATGGCGCTCGACGGCCTCGGTGGCTTTGCCTTCCGCTTCGATCCCCCCGCGCGGCTGGTCCGTTCGTGATCTCGGCCGTCGCGATCGTGCTGGCGCTGCTGCTGGCTGCGATAGCCGGCCTGCACGCCTATTGGGGCAGGGGCGGCCTCTGGCCTGCGGCGAGTGAGGATGAGCTGATCGCGACGGTCATCGGCAATGCGAGCGCGCGGCGCATGCCGTCGCCCGGCCTGTGCCTGCTCGTTGCACTGGCGATTGCCGTGACGGCGATCTGGCCGCTGCTGCTGGCGCTGGGATCGAGCGCAGGCGCCCTGCGTCCGCTTTTCCTGCTTGGTGGCATCGCGATCACGGCCATCTTCTTGCTGCGTGGCATCGCCGGCTTCCTGCCGGCCTGGCGGCGGCTGCATCCGCGCGAGCCTTTCGCCAGCTATGATCGCCGCTATTATTCGCCGCTCTGCCTGTTGATCGCCGCGAGCTATGCGGTTCTGCTCCTGCGAGGACCTTGATCGATGGGCGGCTCAACCCACGGTATGACGACGACGCGCGCGACCGGACCTCTCGCCATGCTGCTCACTCTCGCTTCCACACCGGCCTTCGCCCACACCGGCGCCGGCCCGGTCGATGGTTTCATGTACGGCCTGATGCATCCTCTGACCGGGCTCGACCATCTGCTGGCCATGGTCGCGGTCGGCCTCTGGGCCGGTCTGGTCGGCGGCAGGGCGCGCATCGCCTATCCCGCCGCCTTCATCGGCGCGATGGCGCTGGCCGGCGTGTGGGGCATGTCCGGTGGGGAGCTAGCGGGCGTCGAGATCGGCATCGCTTTCTCGGTGGTCATCCTCGGCGCCGCGGTCGCGCTCAGGGCGTCGCCGCCGCTCGCCTCCGGCATGCTCGCCTGTGGCATCCTCGCCATCTTCCACGGCTTCGCCCATGGCGCCGAGCTGCCGGAAAACGCCAGCGGCCTTGCCTATGCGGGCGGCTTCATCCTCGCCACGGCAGCGCTCCAACTTGTCGGCATCGTCTTGGCCGGGGTGCTAGCCGCCCGCGCGCCGCTCATGGCCCGAGTCGCAGGCGGTGGCATCGCGCTTGCTGGCGTCGCGCTGCTCGCCGGCTGAGCCGAGCGTCATCGCCCTGTCATGAAGACCCGCCAATCGCGCCGTCCTTTCGAGGACGGAGGCGGGGATGAGTCTGCATATCACCGGCGGCGAGGTGCTGGCCGACGCGCTCGTTCGCGCCGACCTGGTCACGGAAGGCGAGAGCATCGCGGGCCTTGGCGGCGCAGCCCCGGTCCAAGCGCGGCGCCTCGACGCCAGCGGCCTCTATGTCCTGCCCGGCATCGTCGACTGCCATGGCGACGCCTTCGAGCGCCACATCATGCCTCGGCCGGGCGTCTCATTCGACATCGAGCTGGCACTGCGCGACGCCGACCGCGCCATTCTGTCGAGCGGCATCACCACCGCCTTTCACGGCGTCACCTGGTCCTGGGAGCCGGGCCTGCGCGGCGCGGACAACGCAAGGCGGCTCGTCGAGCGGATCGCGGCGCTGAAGCCCGAGCTCGGCGCCGACACACGCTTCCACTTGCGGCACGAGACTTTCAACCTCGACGCTGAGGCTGAGGTCATCGACTGGCTGGCAACTGACCGTGTCGGCGTGCTCGCCTTCAACGATCATACCGGCGGCATCCTTAAGGCGAGCGCGCGGGCGGAGAAACTCGCCAAGATGGTCGAGCGTAGCGGGCTGACCCGTGAGGACTTCATGACGCTGGCCGAGAATGTCTGGAGCCGCCGGGACGAAGTCGCGGGCTCGACCGAGCGGCTGGCCGCGGCGGCCCGCGCTGCCGGCGTCCCGACGATGTCGCACGACGACATGACGCCTGAGATGCGGCGCTGGTATCGCGGCCTCGGCGTCTCCGTCGCGGAGTTCCCGATCAATGAGGAAACGACGCGCGAGGCCGCCGCCCATGGCGAGGCGATCGTCTTCGGTGCGCCCAACGTCGTGCGCGGCGGCTCACATCTCGATTGCCCTGCTGCCGAGGCGATGGTGCGCGAGGGGCTCTGCACCATCCTGGCCTCTGACTACTATTATCCGGCGCTGCCGCTGGCGCCCTTCATCCTGGCCCGGAAGGATGCGGCCAGTTTCGCTACCGCCTGGAACCTGGTCTCGCGGGCCCCGGCTGAGGCGCTGGGTCTCTCCGATCGCGGCGTAATCGCCCCCGGCAAGCGGGCCGACCTCGTCCTTGTCGCGCCGGAACCGCAGCCGCGCATCGTCGCGACCATCGCCAGCGGGCGGCTGGTCCATCTGGCGGATCAGCGCATCCTGGCTTGACGGAACCGCCATTGCCCATCGGCGTGTCGCAACCTAGGATTTCAACCCGCAGGTCGAAGGAGGGGACGATGGCGCGCTGGTCGGACGCGATGAAGCTTTCGGACTACAAGGAATACGAAACTTACCTGCAAGTCCCCGGCGTCTACGAGATCGGCTACATCCAGCGCGAGACCTTCTATCCGAAATACATCGGCAAGGCGCCGGTGACGCTATACCAGCGCATCCGCACCTATGGCCGTGATCTCGGGCGCTCTTCGCACAACCGCTTCATCCGCGAGCTGGTCGAGGTCAATTATCACCGCCTCTGGTTTCACGTCATCCGCGTCAGCCGCCCTGGCGGCGCCGCGCTGCGCGAGGCTCTGCTGATGAACCGGTTGAGTATCGGGGAGGGCGGTCTTTACGAATGGAACTGCCGCTACGAATACGCGCCGCTGACCGAGGCGGGATACGTGCTGAGGTAGCTGGGCTCTTCCGGCGGCTGATCCTGCTTGAGGGACAATTCGGTCATTGCAGCTCGCGAGCATTGTCGCGCGGCTAGAGCGGCGGCCGCCATACATCTCTGCAGATCCCCTCACGTGAGCAATTGCCGCTTGATTATTTGCGTGATGCAAGCAAATATGTGGATCATGAATTCGGATCAGCGCGTAAGCAACCTACTTGGTGCGCTCGTCGTCGCATTGGCCGATGCGATGCGGATGAAGATCGAGGATGCGTCGGGGCAGGGCGCCACGGCGGCGGCGGCGCTTGCCACCGTGCTTGCCTTCCCGGACAGGTCGATCGATCACCTGCGGAAGATCGTTGGGCTTTCGGCCGCGGGGACCACGCGCCTTGTCGACAAGCTGCAAGCCGATGGGTTGATCGAACGACGTGCGAACTTGGATGACGGGCGCTCGCGCGCGGTGCTGTTGACGCTAGCCGGGGCCGAGAGTGCGGGGGCCATCCTGACGGCGCGCCAATCGGTCTTTTCGCGCGCTTTGGCTGTGCTGACGGCACGCCAGCAGGAGCAATTGGCAGAGATGCTCGACGCGATGCTGACCGCTCTGACGCCAGACCGGGCAACCTGCGAATTGACCTGCCGGCTATGCGATATCGCAGCCTGCCCTCAGGACATTTGTCCGGTCGAGCTTGCTGCGTTGCGTGCCGAGAGAAGTGAGGTGGGTTCCAGTAGAAGGGAGTAAAAGGACATGCCGAAATATCTATTCGCCTATCATGGCAGCAGCATCCCGAAGATCGCCGCCGACAATCCCGAGCTGATGACCGCTTGGCTGGATTGGATGGATCAGCTCGGCGACGCGCTCGAGGGCAACATCAACCCCATGATCACGAGCAAGACCATCGGTCCGGATGGGACGGTCAGCGATGACGCTGGACGAAATGCTGTCGTCGGACTGAGTTTTGTCACGGCCGAGGATATGGCGGCGGCCGTTCGCATCGCCAGATCTTGCCCGCATCTCGGGGCGGGCGGCTCGATCGAGATTGGCGAGCCGTTCAAGGTAAAGCGCGATCGATCTTGACGATCGCACGGCTACGCACGCCTGAGGCTTCCGTCGGGCGAGAGTGGCGCCTCGAGCACCCAGGGCCGTTGTCAAAACAGCTCTTTGATGCCCGCAGGCGTCTCGATCTGCGCGCGATAGCGCAGCTCGAGGCCATGAGTAATCGTGGGCGGGCGGTCGATGTCGAGTTCGCGATAAAGCTCGATGATCGTCGCCGCATCTGGATGCTCCAGCGAGAACGATTTCAGCCTAGCGCCGAGATCGGCCATCGTTGCCATCGAGCGTGGCTTGCCGCGCCGGTCGATGATGGACGGAGCAGCCCCGCCGAGCGGCAGCGAGCCGTCCTCCGGGATGGCGAAGTCGAACAGCGGCTCGACCCAGGGAAGGGCGACCTTCTTCCCGAAAATGCTCTTGCGACCGGTGATGGCGGTGTCAATCAGATCCGTTCTGGCGACCCAGGCGAGCAGGCGACGGCCAGTGTCCCAATCGGCCCGAACCTGCCGCTGGTCGTCCAGACCGAACCAGCGCCGGCAGGGTGGCGCGTCGCCGTGCGGATCGAGGGCGACGATCTCCAGATAGGTCGTGTCGCCAAGCTGAAGCAGATGGTTGTGCGTGCCCATGTAGTGGTGACGCTGCCCGAACGGCACGTCGAGGTCGAGGCAGGTCCGTACATGCGCGACGCCTTCGGCCAGCGTCGGCGCGACGACGGTCAGATGGTCGAGCTTGAGCATCGGCGCCCGGCTGGCCCTCTCAGCTCGCATATCCCTTTACGCTGCTCAGTGCCGTCATCACGCCACGTAGTTCCGCGAGGCCGCGCAGGCGGCCGACCGCCGGATAGCCCGGGAACGAGCCCTTCTTGGCGTCGTCCAGCAGTTCGTGGCCGTGGTCGGGCCGCATAGGAATGCGCCAGTGCGTCCAGCCTGCGGCCTTGCGGCGGGTCTGCTCGGCCATCAGCGCGTCGACGAGGGCGACCATGTCGGTGTCGCCGCCGAGATGCTCGGCCTCCATGAAGGAGCCGTCCGGGTCCTTGGCGACGTTGCGCAGATGCGCGAACCAGATCCGGTCGGCGAAGCGGCGGGCGATCGCGGGCACGTCGTTCTTCGGATTGGCGCCGAGCGAGCCGGAGCACAGCGTCAGCCCGTTCGAGGGGCTGTCGACCGCGCCAAGGATGAAGGCGATGTCGTCCTCGTTCGAGCAGATGCGCGGCAGGCCGAAGAGCGGCCGCGGCGGATCGTCCGGGTGGATGCACATGCGGATCCCGACCTCTTCCGCGGTCGGGATCACTGCTTCGAGGAAGCGCTTGAGATTGGCGCGCAAGCCGTCATGGCTCATCTCGGCATAGCGCGCGAGGATGCGCTTCAGGCCCGGCACGTCGTAGCGGTCATAGGCGCCGGGCAGACCGGCCATGATGTTGGCCATCAGCTTGGCGCGGTCGGCTTCCGAGGAGCGCTCGAACCAGGCCTTGGCCCTGTCCATGACCTCGGCGGAATGGCCTTCATCGGCGCCCGGCCGCTGCAGCATGAAATGATCGACGACGACATATTCATGCAGGTTGAAGCGCAGCGCCGTGCCGCCGCCGGGGAGGGGCTGGGCGAGGTCGGTGCGGGTCCAGTCCAGCACCGGCATGAAGTTGTAGCAGACCACCTCGATGCCGCAGGCGGCGAGGTTCCGCAGCGACTGGCGGTAATTGGCGAAGATGGTCGTAAGGTCGCCTTCGCCGATCTTGACGTCCTCGTGGATGGGCAGGCTCTCGACCACCGCCCAGCGCAGGCCGAGGCCCTTGTCGGCCTCGATGATCGCCTTGCGCTTCTCGATCTCCTCGACGCTCCAGACCACGCCATAGGGGATCTGGTGCAGCGCGTTGACGATGCCGCGCGCGCCTGCCTGCCGGGCCTGGGCGAGCGTCACCACATCGTCCGGGCCGAACCAGCGCCAGGTCTGTTCCATCGTTGCTATCCTTTTTGAGCTGCCGTCTGTCGCGGCTTGATCAGGTGGGTTTGCTGAGGCCGCCGTTTGCCGCAAAGGCTTCGACATGGTCGCGGGCGATCGCCTCGATCGCATCGAAGACGGTGCGCAGATGCGCCCGCATGGTACGTTCGGCCTTGGCCTCGTCGCCGGAGGCGACCGCGGCGGCGATCTCGCGATGCTCGCGCAGGATCATGTCGGACCAGCCGCTCGTCTCCAGCGACAGGCAGCGGACGCGGTCGAGCTGCGCCTTGACGCTCTCGATCAGGCTCCAGACCGAGGGATGGCCCGAGAGCCGGGAGAGCTCGGCATGAAAGGCTTCGTCGCTGCGGAAGAAGCCGGCGCGGTCGCCGGCAGTGAGCAGTTGCTCCTGCTGGCGGATCAGCTCTTCGAGATGGGCCTTGCCTTCGGCATCGATGTTCTTGGCCGCCAGCGCGACCGTGCGGCACTCGAGCGTCTCGCGCACGAACTGGCTGTCATAGACCGCGGCGAGGTCGATCGGCGCGACGAATGTGCCGACCTGCGGCACGACGACGAGGAAACCATCCTCGACCAGCCGCTTGAAGGATTCGCGCACCGGCGTGCGGCTGACCCCGAACTGCAGCGCCATGCGCGCTTCCGAGATCGACTCGCCTGGACGCAGCAAGGCGTTCAGGATGTCGCCACGCAACGCCCGGTAGATCTGGTCGGTGCTCTGTCTCGCCGCGGCGATGCCCATTGCCAAGCTCTTGTTCACTAGTATACTAGGATACCGGCTCAAGCGGAAGCGTCAACTCCGAAAGCCATGGCTTCAATAAGCGACGGCGCCAGAAGCGCCGCAAGAGCACACGTTTTGCGAGCTGGGGAAACAGCGGGCGGGTGAGCCGCCGGGAGGGGAGATCATGGTCCAGGATACGATTCATCGCCGTACATTCCTCGGCGGCGTCGCTGGCATGGCCGGTATCGCGGCCGCGCCGGGCGCCTTTGCCCAGACGCTCAAGCTGCCGGCGTCGCCACTCACGATCAGCGTCATCGACGTCGGCGGGGCGCTCGCTCTGGTGCAGACGCCGCTGGAGAACTACCCCAAGGCTAACCCCAAGGCCGTCTCGCGGATGGTCTTCACCAAGGCGCCCGCGCCCGAATTGCCGGCCAAGCTGAAGGCGCAGCAGGACGCCGGCCGCCTTGACATCGACTTCGTCATCGGCGGCCTCGACGTGCTCTCGGCAGGCATCGACCAGAAGCTCTGGGTCGAATTGCTGCCGCGCTTCGCCGCCGATCTGCCCAAGCCCGATGACATCTACCTGAAGCCAGCGCTCGCCATGCACAATCTCGGGCGCGGCCAGGCCATGGCGATGGTCTATTACCCATCCGGCCCGCTGCTCGAATACATGCCCGACAAGGTCAAGACCCCGCCGACCACGGCTGAGGAGCTGCTCGACTGGACGAAGCAGAACAAGAACCGCTTCCTCTATGCCCGCCCGGCCAATTCCGGCCCCGGCCGCACCTTCATCATGGGGTTGCCCTACATCCTCGGCGACAGCGATCCCAAGGATCCGGCCAAGGGCTGGGACAAGACCTGGGCCTATCTCAAGGCTCTGGGCGAGAACATCGAGTACTATCCCGGCGGCACCGGCGCGACGATGAAGGAACTCGGCGACGGCTCGCGCGACATCATCGTCTCGACCACCGGCTGGGACATCAACCCGCGCGTCCTCGGCGTCGTGCCGAAGGAGGCGAAGATCCAGGCGATCAAGGGCTTCCACTGGGTCACCGACGCCCAGTACATGATGATCCCCAAGGGCGTCTCCGACGAGAAGCTCGCCGTGCTGCTCGATCTGATCCGTCACATGCTGACGCCGCAGCAGCAGGCCTACACCTATGACGAGGGCTATTTCTATCCGGGCCCGGCGGTGAAGGACGTGCCGCTCTCGATGGCGCCGGCCTCAAGCCAGAAGGCCATCGCCGAGTTTGGCCGGCCGGAATATGACAAGCTGATCGCCGAGAACCCGATGGAGACCCCGCTCGACCCCGAGAAGATGGTCGTCGCCTTCCGGATCTGGGACGAGCAGGTTGGCGGCGCCAAGCGCAAATAGCCTCCATTGCAATCACCAGACAGGCCGGTCCTTGACCGGCCTGTCGCATTGCTGTCGCCTGTCGGCAGCCGACCGCCCATCCGTTCGAACTTGATGGTCCTTCATGTCTATACATGCCGCGAACTTCCGCGAACTCAGGCTCGACCGGCTCTGCCGCGACTTTGGTACGCATAATGCCGTCAAGGACGTCTCGCTGACGATCAAGCAGGGCGAGTTCATCGCGCTGCTCGGTCCCTCCGGCTGCGGCAAGTCGACGACGCTGAACCTGATCGCTGGCCTGCTGCCGGCGACCGGCGGCGGCATCTGGCTCGACGAGAAGCGCATCGATCCACTGCGCCCGGAAGAGCGCGGCTTCGGGATGGTCTTCCAGAGTTACGCGCTCTTCCCGCATATGAGCGTGAAGAAGAATATCGGCTTCGGCCTGAAGATGCGGGGCATGGCCAAGACCGAGAGCGAACGCCGCGTTGCCGAGGCCGTCGCCATGGTCCGCTTGCAGGGCCAGGAGGAGAAGCTGCCCGGCCAGCTCTCCGGCGGCCAGCAGCAGCGCGTCGCCATCGCCCGGGCCATCGCGGTGCAGCCGCCTCTGGTGCTGATGGATGAGCCGCTCTCCAATCTCGACGCCAAGCTCCGCCTCGAAATGCGCGCCGAGATCAGGCGCATTCACAACACGCTCGGCGCCACCACGATCTATGTCACCCACGACCAGGAGGAGGCGCTCTCGCTCGCCGACCGGATCGTGGTGATGCGCGACGGCGAAATCCGCCAGGTCGGCGGGCCGGAGGACCTGTTCTCGCGGCCGGACCATCTCGACGTCGCCGAGTTCATGGGCTTCCGCAACAAGGTTGCCGGCCGCGTCGCCTCCGCCACGGGCGAGCAGGCGACGGTCACCGTCGGTGAGGTCGGCGTCGCCGGACGAGTGCGTTCGCCGGTCGCGGCCGGGCAGGGCGCCCATATCTCGATCCGCCCCGAGGACCTGCACCCGGTTGCCGATGGTGCGCTGGGCCTCGCCGCCAAGGTCGTCTCGACCGAGTTCCATGGTCGCGAGTTCGTCGGCTTCGCCCGCATGGCGGACGACACGCCGCTGACCTTCCTGGCCGACAAGCGCATCGCGCCCGGCACCGAGATCCGCCTCGCCGCCGCGCCCGACCGCGTCCTCGTCTTCGGAGGCGGCGCATGAACACCGCCTCCGGCGCAGCCGCCGACATCCCGCTCAAGCAGCGCCTCGCGGCACGAGGGCTAGACGGGCTGACCCTGCTCGTCCTGCCGGCGGTGTTCTTCCTGCTGGCGCTGTTCATCTACCCGTTCCTGTACGGGCTGTTCCTGTCCTTCAATCCGAAGGCCGGCGGCGCACTGGCCAACTACCAGCGCTTCTTCTCGGATTCATTCCTCTACGGCACGATCGCGACCACGCTCTGGCTCGCTCTGCCGGTGACGATCGTGACGCTGCTGCTGGCGATCCCGATCGCCTTCCGCGTCCGCCTGATGAAGAACCAGCGGCTTCTGACCACCATCCTGGTGATTCCGATCACGCTCGGGACCGTGCTGGTCGCGCAGGGACTGCTGAACTATCTCGGTCCGCAGGGCTGGTTCAACCGCACGCTGATGACGATCGGCCTGATCTCCTCGCCGGTGAAGCTGCTGCACAATTACTGGGGCGTGATGCTGTCGCTGGTGATCACCGGCTTTCCCTTCACCTTCCTGCTGACGCTGTCCTACCTCACTGGCGTCGACCCGGCGCTGGAGCAGGCCGGCGCGACGCTCGGCGCCGGGCCCTGGCAGCGCTTCAAGCACATCCTCTTCCCGCTGCTGCTGCCCGGCTTGGCGATCACCTTCTGCCTCAGTTTCGTGCAGGCCTTCTCGGTCTTTCCCTCCGCGGTGCTGCTGGGGGCGCCGGCAGGGCCGACGCGCGTCATCTCGATCGCGGCCTATCAGGCCGCCTTCGAGGAATATGACTACTCGATGGCTTCGGCCGTCGCGATGATCATGGGCATGGTCCAGCTCGCCATCGTCGTCGCGGTGCTCGGTCTGCGCGGCATGCTCTATCGCGGCCCGGCCGGCGGCGGGAAGGGCTGATCCGATGGTCAAGGACACCCGCCTTTCCACCAAGCTCTGGGCCGCCGCCAACTGGACGCTGATCGGCTTCTTCATCGTCAACCTGTTCGCGATGATCGCGACGGTCATTACCAGCTCGTTCTCGACGCGCTGGCTCCGCTCCTGGCTGCCCGACGGCTGGACGACGCGCTGGTACGGTGCCGCCTGGGCCGAGTTCCAGCTCGGCGACGTGCTGACGGTCACCTTCCAGATCGTCTTCCTCGTCGTCTTCCTGTCGGGGCTGATCGGCGTACCGGCCGCCTATGCGCTGGCGCGGCGCGACTTCCCCGGCAAGAAGCTGGTGATGCTGCTCTTCCTGCTGCCGCTGCTGGTGCCGCCGATCACCTTCGGCATCCCGCTGGCGACGGTGCTCTACCGCACCGGCCTCGCCGGCTCGATGTCGGGCGTGGTGCTCGCCAATCTCGTGCCGACCGTGCCCTTCGTCATCCTGGTGATGATCCCGTTCATCGAGCAGATCGACACCAAGATCGAGGCGGCGGCGCGCGTCTTCGGCGCCAGCACTTTCAAACTCTTCATCCATGTCCTGCTGCCGCTGCTGATGCCTGGCATCCTCGCCGCGCTGTTGCTGGTGCTGGTCCGAACCATCGCGATGTTCGAGCTGACCTTCCTGACGGCTGGCCCGACCAGCCAGACGCTGGTGGTCGCGCTCTACTACGCGGTCTTCGCCGCCGGCGTGCGCGCCGTGCAGTCGATCGACGCCATGGCGGTGATCTACATGGTGACGACGCTGATCTGGCTCGTGATCGCCCTGCGCTTCGTCAACCCGACGCAGATCGTCGCGCGGGCGAAGCGTTAGGGAACCTCCCGCCGCTTCCTGCATTCCTCCGCAGCCGGTCGAGCTGCGGAGGTTTGAATGGCGATAAAGGGCAGGGCAGAAGCCGCGGCGAGCCAGGGTCGCCTGCGCCGCGCGACCATCGATGATCTTACCATCCGCCGGGTCAAGGTCGGCCGCAATTTCGGCTATCGCGACGCCGATGGCGGCACGATCACCGACGAGGACACGCTCGCCCGTATCCGCTCGCTGGCGATCCCGCCGGCCTATCAGGACGTGCTGATCGCCAGCGATCCGCGCGCCCATCTCCAGGCGGTCGGCCGCGACGATGCCGGGCGCATCCAGCACCGCTATCACCCGGACTGGGAGAAGGTGCGCGAGCGCCGCAAGCTCAAGCGCCTCGGCCGGCTGATCGATGCCTTGCCGAAGCTGCGCGAGCGCATCGCCAACGATCTCAAGGACCGGACGCTCTCGCGCCGAAAGGCACTCGCCTGTGCCGCAGCGATCATCGACCGCTGCCATATCCGCGTCGGCAACGAGGTCTATGCCCGCACCAATGGCAGCCATGGCGCCTCGACCCTGCTGAAGCGCCATGTCGACATCTCCGGCAAGCATGTCACGCTCGCCTTCCGCGGCAAGGGCGGCAAGGACATCGTCTGCGGCCGCGACGATGCTCCGCTCGCCCGTGCCTTGATGCGGCTGAAGACCATTCCGGGCAAGCGCCTGTTCCAATATCGCTCCGAGGATGGCCCGGTTGCCACCGTCAGTGCTGCCGACATCAACGCCTATCTGAAGGAGGCGTCTGGCCTGCCGGTGTCGAGCAAGGATCTGCGCATGCTCGCGGCCAATGCCGCGGCCGCCGAATTGCTGCTCTCGACCGACATCGCTGCCAGCGAGCGCGGCCGCAAGCGCCAGCTCGCCGACATCATGCGCGCCATCGCCGCGCGGCTGGTCAACACCCCGGCCGTCGTCCGCAAGAGCTATGTCCACGCCATCGTCGTCGATGCCTATGCCAGCGGCCGCCTGAGCCGGGCCTATCGCAAGGCGCGTGGTCGCGGCGGCTGCTCGCGCATCGAGCGGGCGCTGGGGTTGCTGGCGGCGTGAACGATATGCATGGCCGCCTGCCGCAACCGGGCGGCACCGGGGGTTGAACCGGCCGGCGCTCTGGTGATGCTCGGAGCAAATCATCCGAGGAAGCGTCAGGCATGTTTCTTACCAATTCCGACATGGTCGAACTGATCGAGCTGCGCCATGCCCTCCACCGTGCGCCGGAAATTTCCGGCGAGGAACGCGAGACGGCGAAGGCGATCGTCGGCTTCCTCACCCCGACCGCGCCCGACCGCATCGTCACCGAGCTCGGCGGCCATGGCGTCGCCGCGATCTATGAAGGCGCCGAGCCCGGCCCGACCGTGCTGATCCGCTGCGAGCTCGACGCCCTGCCGATCGAGGACCTGTCCGGCGTGCCGCATTCCTCGCAGATCGCGGGCAAGGGCCATCTCTGTGGCCATGACGGCCATATGACCACGGTCGCGGCGCTGTCGCGCGGGCTCGGCCGGCAGCGGCCGCAGCGCGGGCGCGCCATCCTGCTGTTCCAGCCCGCGGAGGAGACCGGGGCGGGCGCTGCTGCCGTGATCGCCGATCCGAAATTCCCGGAGATCGCGCCCGACTTCTCCTTCTCGCTGCATAGCAAGCCTGGTCTGCCGCTGGGCGCTGTCAGGATTTCGGAAGGCCCGGCCAATTGCGCCTCGCGCGGCCTCAAGATCGTGCTGACCGGCCACACCTCGCATGCGGCGACGCCGGAGCATGCGGTCTCGCCGATGAAGGCGCTCGCCCGGCTGATGCCCGAGCTGACCGCGCTCGGCCCGGGCGGCGCGCTCGAGGGCAATTACCGCCTCGTCACCGTCACCCATGCCAGCATGGGCGAGCCGGCCTTCGGCATCACCCCCGGCCGCGCCGAGCTCTGGGCGACCCTGCGCACGCTGAACGATGCCCTGATGGGCTCGCTCTGCGCCGAGGCCGAGGCATTGGTGCGCGAGGCCGCCTCCGCCGGCGGGCTCTCTGTGGCGATGGACTATCACGACGTCTTCCATCACTGCGAGAATGATCCCGAGGCTGTCGCGCATCTGCGCCGGGCCTGCGACGAGGAGGGCATCGCGCGTAGCGAAACACCGCCGCAGCGCGGCTCGGAGGATTTCGGCCTGTTCGGCCGCTCCTCGAAATCGGCGATGTTCCTGCTCGGCTCCGGCGACACCCCGCCGCTACACAATCCCGATTACGACTTCCCTGACGCCATCATCGCGTCCGGCGCCCGCGTCTTTATGCGCGCGGTCCGCAACCTGCTGGGTTAGCCGCCGCCTGCTTCTGCGTGCTATGCGGCGCCTCGAACACAGCAGGGGTGCCCATGCGCAGGATCAGGATCATCGGCATCGGCGCCGGCAATCCCGAGCACGTCACGATCCAGGCGGTGCGGGCGCTCAATACGGTCGACGTCGTCTTCGTGCCCGACAAGGGCGCCGAGAAGTCCGCCTTGCGCGAGCTGCGCGAGGAGATCTGCCGGCGCTATATCGAGCACGCCAACTGGCGCTCCGTGCCGCTCACGGTACCCAAGCGCGCCGCCGCGGGCGATGATTATCGCGGCAGCGTCGACGACTGGCATGCCGCGCTGGCCGAGGGCTATGAGCGTCTGTTCCGCGAGGAGCTCGGCGAGAATCAGACTGGCGCGCTGCTGGTCTGGGGCGATCCGTCGCTCTACGACAGCACGCTGCGCATCATCGAGGCCGTGCGCGCCCGCGGGCTGGAATTCGACTACGACGTCATCCCCGGCATCACCTCCGTCCAGGCCCTGGCGGCGGCGCATCGGCTGGTGCTGAACCGGATCGGCGAACCCGTCACCATCACTACCGGCCGCAAGCTCGCCGAGATCGGGTTCCGCGACGAGGACGGCAGCACCATCGTCATGCTCGACGGCGAGCAGGCCTTCGCCAAGATCGACCCCGCTGGCGTTGACATCTGGTGGGGCGCCTATCTCGGCGCACCGCAGGAGATTCTCGCCTCCGGCCTGCTGGCGGACGTCTCCGACGAGATCGTCCGCACCCGCGAGGCGGCGCGTGCCGAGAACGGCTGGATCATGGACACCTATCTTCTCCGCAAGCGCGAGAGCTGACCCGCGGCGTTTGCCGTTATGCCACCATACCGGTATTATATCGGCAAGGCTGGCCGAAGGAGTTTCGCTCATGGACGTCCAGCTCCGGCTTCGCGATCCGATCGCGCCGCAGCTCGTCGCGGCCCTGCGTCAGGCGATTATCGCCAGCGAGCTTCGCCCGGGCGAGGCGCTCTCGGAGAAGGAGATCGCCGCCCGTTTCGGCGTCAGCCGCCAGCCGGTGCGCGAGGCTTTCATCAAGCTCTCCGAGGCTGGGCTGGTGCAGATCCTGCCGAGCCGCGGCACCTATGTCATGAAGATTTCGCTGCGCGAGGTCGCCAATGCCCGCTTCGTGCGCGAGGCGGTGGAATGCTCGCTGGCGCGGGCCGCCAGCAAGCTGATCGATCCCACTGGCGTGGCGTTGCTGCGCCGTCTCATCGCCGAGCAGAGCGCGGCGGCGGGACGCAGCGATTATACCCGTTTCACCGTGCTCGACGAGGCCTTCCACCAGGCGATCGCCGAACTCGTCGATTGCGATTATGCCGGCAAGGTGGTCGAAAGCGCCCGCGCCCAGACCGACCGGGTGCGCTACCTCTCGCTGCCGGGCACCTCGCCGATCCCGCTGCTGATCACCCAGCACAACGCCATCGTCGATGCGCTGGAGGCCGGCGACCCCGACATGGCCGCGACCGCCATGCGCATCCACCTGCGCGAGATCCTCAACGCGCTGCCGCGCATCGCCGCGGAAAATCCGGGCCTGTTCGAGGACGAGGAGATGCCGGCCCATACGCAGGCGCTGCATCGACCTTAATGGCCTCGGCGTGCCGCCTTGCGGCTTGACGCGCCGTCACGCCTTCCCGCGTTTCTTGCCGGCCTGTGCCAGATTGTAGCTGGCGTGGAGCGCCGCCATCTTCTCGATAAGCCCGATCGGGAGCTCTTCCTTCTTCGGCAGCTTCAGCGCCGATTTCGTCTTGGCGTAGCGCGCAAGCTCGTCCTTGAACGTCTCGAAGGACGGAATCGGCGGCGGGCAGGAGAGCGAGTAGTGGTCCTTATGGGCCGAGACATAGAAGATCCAGCCGCCATTATGGCGAAAGGCCGGAATCTGGTAGCTGATCACGCCTTCGGCCTCCGGTACGGCTCGTCTGATCGCGTCGCAGATGGCCTGCACGCCGGCCCTGTTATCCTCGCTCAGACTGGCGAGGTAGTCGTCGATCGTCTTGAAGTCGGTCAGGGCCATGGGGGTTTCCTCGGCTAGATATTTTCACTCGCAGATCGGTTCGGCTTGCGGCTCACCTCGGCCAGCCACTCATGACGGTAGTAACGATGCGGTCGAGTTTCGCACGACCGATTCCATCACGCGTCAGTAAGAATCCCACGCCCGGCGAGGACCTGGCCGCACGATCATTCCTGACATGCAAGGGCGCGCAGTGAGCTTTGTTGGCCCCGGTATCGAGGGAGAGGTTTATGAACACCAATGCCGCGCTTTGGACGGGCCGCGTCCTGACAGGTCTCTTCGCACTCTTCATGCTGGGCGCTTCGATCTCGCCTAAGCTGCTGCGCTTGCCCGTTGCCGAAGAGACGATGGCGCAGCTCGGCTGGCCGGCCGGATACGCCTTCATGATCGGCCTGATCGAGCTGGCCTGCCTCGTGCTCTACCTCGTTCCGCGCACGGCTCTGCTGGGTGCAGTCCTGATGATGGGCCTGCTTGGTGGCGCGATGGCGACGCAGATCCGGGCCGGCAGCCCGCTCTTCAGCCATGTGCTGTTCAGCCTTTACCTCGGGCTGTTCATGTGGGGCGGCCTGTGGCTCCGCGATCAGCGGCTGCGGGCGCTGTTCCCGGTCGTTCGAGCGTAGCCGATAGCGCGGGGGCAGGTTGGCAGCGCGCCGTTCAGCCACCCTCGAGCTCGCCGGCACGTTCCAGCGCGAGCGCTGTGCCTTTCTCGATGAAGCCTGCGATCAGCGCGAGTTCCTCGGCGCTGTATTGCGCCATGAGTGCAGCCGAGCGCTCCGCCATTGGCGCGAACAGCTCCTGGAGCGGCTTGATCGCCTCCGGCACGATCCGGACGATGACCTTGCGGCGATCCTGCGCATCCGGGGTCCGCTCTACATAACCCCTCCTGGCGAGGCGATCGATCAGGCCGGTGACGGCGCCGCTGGTCAGCTTGGTATGCTCCATGATCTGCCCGGCGGTGACGGGGCCGGCCAGCAGGATCATGTCCAGGCATTCGAGGTCGACCGAGGACAGGCCAGCCCGCCTGGCGACGGCCTGGCTGTGCAGCGCGCTGGCGGCGCCCATCCGGCGCAGGACCGTGGTCAGCCGTGTGATCGCCTGCGCTTGACTTGAGAGCGGCATCTGTCTCATATCTTAGTTACAAAGATAATTAGCGAATGAGATAAAATCATGGATGCGGCTGTCCTGTCCACGGCGTTGACGGTGCTCCTGGCCAATATTGGTCTGGGTGGCGGAATCTTCGAGCATAGCGTCATCGATCGGGCCTGGCCCGGCAAGCCCGAGATCATCCAGCCGCGGAGAGGGGGTGTCAGTCGCGCCCGGTTCTGGATACCCGCCCATTCGCTCTTCGAGATCAGCTTGCTCGTCACGCTCTATCTCGGCTGGAACAATGACGGGGTCCGCCAGGCCCTGCTCCTGGCGCTCGCCGCGCATCTGGCGCTGCGGCTCTGGTCGGCTTTCGACATGATCCCGAAGGCGCTCGCCTTCGAAAAGGCGGAGACGGTCGACGAAGCCGCCGCCCGCGATTGGACCAAGCGCAGCTTGATGCGGTTTCCACTGGCGCTGCTCACCAGCCTGGCCGCGCTGGCCGGCTTCGCCGCCGCCTGCGGCGCAAATCCGGGCTGAGCTTGCGAGCCTCGGATATGTCGCAGACGGCGGGTGCGGCAGATTGACAATGTTTTGCATATAAGACAGATATTCGCATATAAATGAAAAAGAAGGCGCCGTTGAGTGCCTCCACGGATCGCCGCATCTGAGGGGAGGGGCGATGAGCCCGCCGAACGACAGCGACGCAGGAGCTGCCTCGCCTTCTGCCGAACCGACACCGGCATCGGGCGCGAACGACATCCTGCTCGGCCTGCTCTTCGCCGCGCTCGGCACGCTCGCCCTCTATGTCGGCCGCAACTACGTGTTCGGCACCACGCAGCGCATGGGGCCGGGCTTCCTGCCGCGCATCGTCTCCGGCGCCCTCGTCCTCATCGGCATTGCGCTGATGCTCCGCGGCATGCTCGCCCGCGGCTGGGCGTCTCCGGCCATCGTCTGGCGGCCGATCATCCTGATATCGCTCGCGGTGATCGTCTTCTCGTCGACCATCGACCGGCTTGGCCTCTTCGTCGCCAGCCTGCTGACCGTGGGCATCGGCGCCTGCGCGGGGCAGGAGATCCGCTGGAAGGAATTGCCGCTCATCGCGCTTGGGCTCGCGGCCTTTTGCACCGTCCTGTTCGGCTATGTGCTGAAGATATCGATGCCGGTGTGGCCGCTATGAGCGAGATCGTTCAATCGCTGGCGCTGGGCTTCAGCGTCGCCGCCTCGCTGAGCAATCTCTGGTACTGCTTCCTCGGCGCACTGATCGGCACCCTGATCGGCGTACTGCCCGGCATCGGCCCGATCGCGACCATGGCGATGCTGCTGCCGCTGACCTATTATCTGCAGCCGACCGAGGCGCTGATCATGCTCGCCGGCATCTATTACGGCGCGCAATATGGCGGCTCGACCACGGCGGTGCTGATGCGTCTGCCGGGCGAATCCTCCTCCGTCGTCACCTGCCTCGACGGCTATGCCATGGCGCGCAAGGGGCGCGCCGGCACTGCGCTCGCGACCGCGGCGCTGGCCTCTTTCTTCGCCGGCACGGCGGTGACGCTGCTGATCGCGGTCGCCAGTCCGGCCCTGACCGAGCTCGCCCAGAAATTCGGCCCGGCCGAGTATTTCTCGCTGATGGCGCTCGGCCTCGTCGCCGCCGTCGTCTTCGCGCAAGGCTCGCCCATGCGCGCGGTCGGCGCGATCTTCCTCGGCCTGCTGCTCGGCCTGATCGGCGCCGACGTCAACACCGGCTTCGACCGCTTCACCTTCGACCGCCCGGAACTGCGCGACGGCATCGGCGTCGTCGTCGTCTCGATGGGCCTGTTCGGCATCGCCGAGATCATGCTCAATCTGTCCAGCGGACCAGAAGGGCAAGGCGAGCGCACCAGGCTGTCGCGGCTCTGGCTGACCAGGGAGGATTTCCGCGCGGCCTGGCCGGCGACCTTGCGCGGCACCGGGCTCGGCGCGCTGCTCGGCATCCTGCCCGGCGGCGGCGCCATGCTCGGCTCCTTCGCCTCCTATGCGGTCGAGAAGCGGATTTCCGACACGCCCGAGCGCTTCGGCGAGGGCGCGATCGAGGGCGTCGCCGGGCCGGAGGCGGCGAACAATGCCGGCGCGCAATCCTCCTTCATCCCGATGCTGGCACTCGGCATCCCCGGCAATTCGGTGATGGCGATGATGGCGGGGGCCATGCTGATCCACGGCATCGCGCCGAGCCCCAATCTCGCCTCGACCCAGCCGCAGCTGTTCTGGGGCCTGATCGCCAGCATGTGGTTCGGCAACCTGATGCTGCTCGTCATCAACCTGCCGCTGATCGGTGTGTGGGTGAAGCTGCTCGCCGCGCCCTACCGCATGCTCTTCCCGGCGATCCTGCTGTTCTGCTGCATCGGCATCTACACGGTGAACAACAGCGCCTTCGAGGTTGGCCTCGTCGCCCTGTTCGGCCTGCTCGGCGTGGTGCTGGCCAAGCTCGAATGCCCGCTGGCGCCCTTGGTGCTCGCTTTCATCCTCGGGCCGATGATGGAAGAGAACCTGCGGCGCGCCATGCTGCTCTCGCGTGGCGATCCCTCGATCTTCCTGTCGCGGCCGATCAGCCTGGGACTGCTGATCGCCTGCGCGCTGGTGGTCGCGTTGCTGCTGATGCCGAATTTCCGCCGGGCCCGCGAGGCGGCGACGGAAGCCTGAGTTTTATTGGGAAAGGGGAGGACGAGATGATGAAACCCAGCAGGCGCAACGCGCTCGGCCTCATCGCCGCCGCCTCCCTCATGGTCTTGCCTGAGGTCGTGACGGCCCAGGCTTACCCGACCAAGCCGGTGAAGATCATCGTGCCCTTCGCCGCCGGCGGGCGGGCCGATGCGCTGGCGCGCATGCTGGCGCAGGGCCTGCAGGAGCAGATGGGCCAGCCGTTCGTGGTGGAGAACCGCGGCGGCGCCAGCGGCAGCCTCGGCTCCGACCTCGTGGCGAAGGCGCCGCCCGACGGCTACACGCTGCTGCTCGCCTCGACCGGCACGCAAGCCATCCTGCCGAAGATCACCAGCAAGCTGCCTTATGATGCCGATCGCGACTTCACGCCGATCGCGCTGATGGTCGAGAGCTACAGCTTCATCGGCGTGCATCCCGGCGTGAAGGCGGCGAGCCTGAAGGAGTTCGTTGACCTCGCTCGCGCCAAGCCGGGCGAGTTCAACTATGCCAGCTCCGGCGTCGGCACCTACAACCACTTCGCCGGCGAGTTCTTCAACATCGCCGCCGGCTCGAAGATCACCCATATCGCCTATCGCGGCAGCGGCCCCTCGGTGAACGACCTCGTCGCCGGCCATGTCCAGATGATGATCGGCGGCGAGTTCATCGAGGTCGCGCAGGCCGGCAAGGTCCGCATCCTGGCGACGACCAATCCGCAGCGCTGGCCCGGCCTGCCCGATATCCCGACCATGAAGGAAGCCGGCCTCGCCGAATTCTCCGCGCCGTCGCTCTGGTTCGGTCTGCTCGGCCCGGGCGGCATGCCGCGCGATCTCGTCGAGAAGCTCAACCAGGCCGCCAACAAGGCGATGAGCGAGCCCAAGACGGTCGAGCGCGTCAAGGCGGCGGCGAGCATCGTGCGCACCGAGAGCGCCGACGCCTTCGCCAGCCTGATCAAGGCCGAGCAGAAGGCCTTCGGCGACGTCGCCAGGCAGACCAACATGAAGTTCGAGGAGTAACCGGGCGGACGATCCGGAGCACTCGATAAGACAGGGGAGGAAGTGATGATCAAGGGACAACTGACGCGCCGTATGGCGCTGCTGCTCGCCGCTGCGGGGGCGCTCGGGGCGAGCGCAATCGAGGCCGCTGCGCAGGCCTATCCGACGAAACCGGTCAAGATCATCGTACCGTTCGCGCCGGGCGGGCGGGTCGAGGGGATCGCCCGCCTGCTCGCCAACAGCATGAGCATCGATCTCGGCCAGCCCTTCGTCGTCGAGAGCCGCGCCGGCGCCGGCGGTGCGGTCGGTTCGGACTTCGTCGCCAAGGCGGCGCCGGACGGCTACACGCTGCTGCTCGTCTCGGCCGGCACTCACGCCATCCTGCCCAATGTCGACAAGAAGCTACCCTATGATTCTGTGAAGGATTTCACCGCGATCGCCAATCTCGTCGAAGGCTTCACCTTCCTCGGTGCGCACCCGTCGGTCGAAGCCAAGAGCGTCGCCGAGCTCGTCGCGCTGGCGAAGGCCAAGCCCGGCACGATCGGCTTTGCGACCTCAGGAGTCGGCACTTACGGCCATTTCGCCGGGGAGTTGCTCAAGATCTCCTCCGGCGCCGACCTGATGCACGTGCCCTATCGCGGCAGCGGCCCGGCGCTGAACGACATCGCCGCCGGCCATGTCCCGTTGATGATGGCGGGTGAGCTGGTCGAGCTCGCCAAGGCTGGCAAGGTCCGCATCCTCGCGACGACCAATGAGCGGCGCTGGTTCGAATTGCCGGATGTCCCGACGATGAAGGAAAGCGGCTTCCCGCAATTCACGGCTCATTCCTGGATCGGGCTCGCCGGGCCCGCCGGCATGAACCCCGAGATCGTCGCGAAGCTCAACGCCGCCGCGGGCAAGGCGCTGGCCGATCCGAAGGCGCAGGACCAGCTCAAGGCGCTCGGCGTCCTGCCGAGTTTCTCCAGTCCAGCCGAGTTCGCGGCGCGCATCGCCGCCGACCGCGCCATCTATGCCGAGATCGTGGCCAAGGCGAACCTCACATTCCAGTAGGCGAGCGGCGCACTATATGGAGGGCGGGAAATCTGCTACGGCGCTGCGCTCGCCGGCGGGTTTCCGGCAACGCCAGACCATAGAGATGACCGCACTAGAACACCGCTTTTCCGTCGCGCCGATGATGGACTGGACCGACCGGCATTGCCGGATCGTCCATCGCCTGATGTCGCGCCGCGCCCGGCTCTATACCGAAATGGTGACGGCGCAGGCTGTGGTGCGCGGCGACCGGCAGCGGCTGATCGGCTTCGACGATGTCGAGCACCCGGTCGCGCTCCAGCTCGGCGGCAATGACCCGGTTCTGCTCGCCGACGCCGCGAAAATCGGCGCCGATTTCGGCTATGACGAGATCAACCTGAATTGCGGTTGCCCGTCCGACCGCGTCCAGGGCGGCGCCTTCGGCGCCTGCCTGATGCGCGAGCCGGCGCTGGTCGGCGACTGCGTCGCGGCGATGAAGGCGACGGTGTCCATTCCCGTCACGGTGAAATGCCGCATCGGTGTCGACGACCAGGATCCGGAAGCGGCGCTCGATGCGCTGACCGCCTCCGTGCGTGCGGCCGGCGTCGATGCCCTCGTCGTCCATGCTCGCAAGGCCTGGCTGCAAGGACTCTCGCCTAAGGAAAATCGCGAGATTCCGCCGCTCGACTATGAGCGTGCCTATCGTCTCAAAGCGGCAAATCCCGATCTGATCGTCTCGCTCAATGGCGGCATCCGACACCCGGACGAATGGCAGCCGCATCTCGCTTTTCTCGACGGCGTCATGCTCGGCCGCGAGGCCTATCAGAACCCCGAAGTGCTACTCGCTGTCGACTCGCTGCTCTTCGGCGAGGACGCGCCGGTCGCAGACGCTTTCGAGATGCTGGAGGCGCTCGAGCCCTATATCGCTGTCCATCTCGAGCGGGGCGGGCGTTTGCATGCCTTCACCCGCCATCTCGTCGGGCTGTTCCCGGGCCGGCGCGGCTCGCGCCTGTTCCGCCGCCATCTCGCCGAGCATTGCGTCGCAGCGGGCGCCGGCCTTGCCGAGCTGCGCGCCGCGATCGCCCATGTCGAGCGTGAGGCGCCGCCCGCGATCGCGGCGGAGTGAAGGCCGATGGCTGACCAGACGACCGATCCTGCCCTGATCGCACGGATCGAGGCCAGCTTCGCCAAGCAGGCGATGATGACGACGCTCGGCGCACGGCTTATGCGCGTCGCACCGGGCGAAGTCGAGATTGCCATGCCGGCGTCACCGCACCTCTCCCAGCAGCACGGTTTCGTCCATGCGGGGGCGGTCGCGACCATTGCCGACAGCGCCGCCGGCTATGCCGGGCTCACCACCATGCCGGCCGGCAATGGCATCCTCACCGCCGAGTTCAAGATCAACCTGCTGGCGCCGGCGACCGGCGACGAGCTCATCGCCAAGGGCAGGGTGGTCAAGGCCGGCCGCACGCTCACCCTCGCCATGGCCGAGGTCTTCGCGATGAGCGACGGCAAGCCGAAACTCTGCGCCATGCTGACGGCGACGCTGATGACGATCGCGGCGCGCGAGGGCGTCAGCGACTAGCCGGAACGCGCGCTTCGGCTCTGTCGGCGGAGTACCTCGCCAGGGTGATCTCCTGCCCGTTTGCTCGTCTTCTGGACTCCTCCGATCTGAGGTCAGCTCGACCCCGGCGAGGGCGTGGTCGACGCTCTCGCAGACGTCTCGATATGGACGCCAGCGTTCGCGTCGGCCGGAACGAGTTCGCAGGTGACCTGGTTCGCCAGGGGTAGCCGTGCCGCTGACCGAGAGGCGTCAGCCCCATGCGCGACGCGATCGAAAAATCACCGGGAGATGGGCAAGTCGTCGCCGCCAGGAACGATGCCGGCCTGACCATCGATACGACGCATTGGACCGGACCGTGGGTGGCCGGACAAACGGAGGCCGCGTCCGGCGGGGCGCCGGGTACTCGGCAGATCCCTTCAGGGAAGCGCGACCATCCGCGCAGCATCTCGCGTTCTGATCCGGCGCCGCGGCGGCGCCGGTTCGTTCCCTTGGCGTGCGGCATCGCCGTAGCGTTCCTGCTCCTGCTGGTGCCGCGGATTACGGATCGACCGGAGCCCGGTCAGGTCAGGGAGGTTGCGCCGATCGCACGGCTGTCCGGCGAGACCGTTGCCGGAATGGTGCTACCCGCAGGCGATCCCGAGGCGGGCGCTCGCCGGTCAGCAAGTCAGGAGCAACTTCGCGTTGCCGAGCAAGAACTCGACGAGGCCCGGAAGGAGGCCGCAGCTCTGCACGCACAGCTGCAGGCCGAGACGGCCAGGAACGAGCAGGCATTGCGGCAGGAGGAGGCCAAGGCGGCTGCTCAGGCGCAGGAGGCCGCGACAGCGCGACAGGAGTTGAGCGCAGCCGTCGCGCGGCACCGCCAAGCGCTCGATAGCGAGCGCGCCCAGCGTGCCGCATTGGCTGATCAGCTCTTGGCGTCGCAGCGCGACTTGCAGGCACAGGCGGCGCAGCTGCGTAGCGCAAACGACGACATTGAGCAGCTCAAGCAACTCGCGACAGCAACGAGTTCCCAGTCGCTCGAAAAGGAGCGGCAGAAGTCAGCCGCTCTCGCACAGGACTTGGCGGCCGCACGACAGGAGCTCGGCTCGGTAGCGACCCAGCATCGCCAGGCGCTCGACCAGGAACGCACGCAGCGCACCACGCTCGCAGCAGAGTTGTCGGCCGCGCAGCGTGAGGTCGCTGCGCAAGTGGCGCAGTTGCGCAAGGCTGGTGAGGAGGCGGAACAGCTCAGGCAGGCTGAGGCTGCGAAGGCCGCGCAAGCGCTGGACCAGGAGCGGCAGAAGGCCGCCGCCCTCGCGCAGGAGCTGTCGGCCGCACAGCGTGAGGTCGCGACGCAGGCGGCGCTGGCAGGTCAGCTCAGGCAGGCGGACGCTGCGAAGACCGCGCAAGTGCTGGAGCAGGAACGCCAGAAGACAGCGGCTCTCGCTCAGGCCGCAGCCGCGCGCCAATCGCTGACCTCCACCGCCACGCAACACCGTCAGGCCCTCGATGACGAGCGTGCGCAGCGCGCCGCACTGGCGACCGAGCTGGCGACGGCGCGGCGTGATCTCGAGGCGCAGGCGGTGCAGTTGCGCAAGGCGAGCGATGAGGCAGGGCAGCTCAGGCGGGCGGAGGCGGTGAAGAGCGCGCAGGCGCTCGAACTGGAGCAGCAGAATGCAGCTGCTCTCGCGCAAGTCGCCACCGCCCGCCAGGAGCAGGCCTCCAGCACCGCGCAACAGCGTCAATCCCTCGACGAAGAGCGCGCGCAGCGCTCTGCTCTGGCGAGCGAGCTAGCGGCGGCGCAACGCGAGATCGAAGCGCGGGCGGTGCAGCTCGACAAGGCGCGCGGCGAGGCTGGACAGCTCAAGCAAGCGAGCGAAACCGTGATCGCGGATCTGCGTCAGGCCCTCCGGCAGGAGCGCGACCGCGCCGCGACCGCGACGCAGGAGCTGGTATCGCTGCGCGCCGCATCGGCGCAGCCCGCGGCGGTCGTCAGCGAGCCCCCCAAGGCTTTGCAGGCAGTAGCTGCGGCCGCGACGGCACAGCCCGTGGCCGTCGAGGCACGCAACAGCCCCGAGGCCGCGCGCCTGATCGCCAGGGCGAGCGCGCTGCTCGGTCAGGGTGACATCGGCTCTGCGCGCATCGTGCTCGAACGCGCGGCCGAAATGGGCAACGCCCGAGCGAGCTTCATGCTCGCCGAAACCTACGATCCTCGCATCCTGTCCGCCTGGGGGACCTATGGCACCCGCAGCGAGGTGAGGAGGGCGCGCGAACTCTATGCGAGGGCGCAGGCCGGCGGCATCGCGGAAGCGAAGGATCGTGTCGAGGCCTTGCGGCAGGTGCCGGATGGCTGAGGCCGCGACCGGCCGTCAGGCTGGTCGTCGCGCGAGAGCGAGGATGAGGATGGTCATGGCACGGGGACGATATCTCGCCCTACTGATCGCGCTTGCAGGGCTGGCCGGTTTGGCGCCGGCGTTCGAGGCGCCGCTGGCGCAGACCTCGCAGGTCAGTGCGGCCTCGCAGCGGCGGATGATCCGGCCGCCGCCGAGCGAACAGGAGAAGATGAACGCGTGGACCGTCGGGCTTGCGGCTGGGCTGCTCGAGGGGGCTCCGCTGCGCCTCGGCGCGGAGATGGCCCGCGTCGTCGATGACGGCGCGAACCTGCATCTGCTCCCGATCGTGACCCGCGGGGCCACAGAGAACCTGAACTCGCTGCTCTATCTGCGCGGCATCGACACCGCGATCATCAATTCCGATGCGCTGGAGGAGTACAAGGCCCAGATGCCGCAGATCCGGCGCAAGGTCACCTATGTGCTCAATCTCTTCCCGTCGGAGCTGCATGTCTTCGTGCGGCCTGAAATCCAGAGCCTGCAGGACCTCGCTGGCAAGAAGGTGAACTTCAACACGCTCGGGACCGCAGCCGCCTATTCGGGCCCGCTGATCTTCAGCCGTCTCGGCATCAGCTCCGAGAACACCTTCATCCCCCACCAGATCGCGCTCGAACAGATGCGCAAGGGTGAGATGGCGGGCGTCGTCTTCATCACCTCGAAGCCGGTGGACGCCTTCGTCCGCGGGCGCTTCGAGCCCGGCTTCAAATTCCTGCCGGTGCCCTACGACAGCAAGTTCGAGGATTATTACCTGCCAGCCGTGCTGGAGGCTGGCGAATATCCCGGGCTGATCAAGGCGGGCGAGCGCGTCTCGACGATCGCGGTGCCGACTGCTCTGGTCGCGTTCAACTGGGCGCCGCAGACCAATCGCTATGAGCGTGTCGCCCGCTTCGTCGACCTCCTGTTCAGCCGCGTCGACAAGCTGCAGGCCCCGGGCTTCGACGCGAAGTGGAAGTCGATCAATCTCGCCGCGACCGTGCCCGGCCTCGACCGTTTCCCGGCAGCGCAGGAATGGCTGGATCGCAAGGCGCAGACGCAGCGTGCGAGTCGATGAAACTGATCATGCTGTTCGTCGCATTCGAGATCGCGAGCAGGATCGCCTTCGCGCAGGGGCCCGTCGATCCGATGGCGCAGCTTCGCGCCTGCTCGCTGCTCGACCCGGCGGAGCGGCCGGCCTGCCTGAACAAACTGCCGCAGCCGGCGAAGGTGACTCAGCGCCCGGCGGGTGAGGCGGAAGGCTGGATCATCAGCGAGACCACGTCGCCGGTCGACTACACACCCATCGTCACCGCCACCACCTTCGCCCTGGGCAACCCCAACGCAGCATTGAAGCAGCTTTCCATTCACTGCCGCGGCGGCCGGACGGAGATGGTGATCGGCGGGCCGGCCATCTCCGAGAGCGGCGCTGACTATGCTCTGTCCTACCGTCTCGACGATGGCCAATCCGTGCAGATGGCAGCAGGCAGGCCCTCCTATGGCGCCGGCGTCGCCTTCAGGGGCGACGTCGTCGGCCTGCTGCTCTCGCTTCCCAACGAGGGCGACATCGCCATCCGCGCGACGGCGCGGACCGGCGCCGTCCATGATGGGCATTTTTCCCTCGCGGGACTGAAGGCGGCGCGGGACCGGGTCGGCACGGCCTGCAAATGGCCACGCACCGTCGCCCGGCCACGTAGCGAATGATCTTTGAAATCAGGGCAGGAGACGATGATGATCAGCGTCAAGGACGTTTTCGGAGCGACACTGGCGGCCGGCGTGACCCTCGCTCTCGCCGCTTCGCCAGCGGTCGCACAGGGCACGAAGCAGAGCGCTGTCCAGGCGCCGAAGCCGCCCGTTCCCGAGCGGAAGCCGCACCGGCTCATCCTGCAGGTCAACACCAACGACCCTGCGATGATGAATCTCGCGCTCAACAACGCGACCAATGTGGCGCAGTACTACCAGGAGCTTGGCGAGAAGGTGGAGATCGAGGTGGTCACCTTCGGCCCAGGCCTGCACATGCTGCGCGACGACACATCGCCGGTGAAGGCGCGGATCTCAACGATCGCCCTGAGCACGCCGGCCATCTCCTTCAAGGCCTGCGGCAACACCCAGGGCAATATGAGCAAGGCCGAGAACAAGGACATCGCACTGATCCCCGAGGCAGTGGTGGTGAAGTCCGGCGTCGTCCGGGTCATGGAGTTGCAGGAAAAGGGCTGGACCTATGTCAGGCCGTAATAGGCCGCGGCGATCGGACGCGGGCGCTTCTTTCTGACGCGTCCTCTGTGCATGCCCACTCTGCCGGCTGAACCTTGCCCTTTCCGTTCGGGGGGCTAAGAGCACTCCATCTTTTCAAGATTGAGTGCATGATGATCGCCGGCATACCCCTGAATGACTTGATTTTCCTTGCGTTGTCGCTGGTCGCGGCCGGCGCCCTCACCGGCCTGCTCGCCGGCGTGTTCGGCGTCGGCGGCGGCGCGATGATCGTGCCGGTGCTCTATGAGGTCTTCCGGGTGATCGGCGTGCCGGAGGAGGTGCGCATGCCGCTAACCGTCGGCACCTCCCTGGCGGTGATCATCCCGACCTCGATCCGCTCCTACCGCGCCCATCTCGCCAAGGGCATGGTCGACACCTCGATCATCAAAATCTGGGCCGTGCCGGTCGTGCTTGGCGTGCTGGGCGGCAGCTTCATTGCGCGCTATGCCCCGCCCGACCTGTTCAAGGCGGTCTTCGTCGCGGTCGCCTTCGCCAGCGCCATGCGCCTGCTCTTCGCCTCCGACCGCTGGCAGCTCGGCGACACGCTGCCGGGTGCGTTCCTGATGCGGATCTACGGGGTGATCATCGGCGTGCTCTCGTCGCTGATGGGCATTGGCGGCGGCCAGCTCTCCAGCCTGTTCATGACCTTCTATGGCCGGCCGATCCATCAGGCGGTCGCGACCTCGTCGGGTCTCGGCGTGCTGATCTCGATCCCTGGCGCGCTCGGCTACATCTATGCCGGCTGGCCGAAAATGGGCATGCTGCCGCCGCTCTCGCTCGGCTATGTCTCGCTGATCGGCTTCCTGTTGTTCATCCCGACCTCGATCTGGACGGCGCCGATCGGCGCACGGCTGGCGCACCGCCTTTCGAAGCGCCGGCTGGAGGTCGCCTTCGGCATCTTTCTGCTGGTCGTCTGCGCCCGCTTCTTCTGGTCGCTGATCACCTGAGCGAGACCGCCATGATTGCCGTACGTGCCTGCGAGGAGGCCGATCATCCCGCGCTTTCCGGCGTCATGGCTGAGATGCAGGCGCATTACGGCGTCGTGTGCCCACCTGACGCTGATGTCCGCGCCGGTTTGATGCATCGGCCAGCAGGGGCCGAATTGCTTGTGGCCGAGCATGACGGCGCAATCGTTGGCTTCGCCGCCTTCTCGGCGATCTATCCGGGCCCCGGCCTGAAGCCGGGCTTCTTCCTCAAGGAAATCTACGTCGCGGAGACGGCCCGTGGCCTCGGCGCGGGCCGGGCGCTGCTCGCCGAACTGGCGCGGCTTGCGCTCGCTCGCGGATTTGGCCGGATCGACTGGACGGCGGCGCGCGACAATGAGCGTCTGCTGCGCTTCTACGAGAGCCTGGGCGCGACGCCGCAGCCAGAGAAAGTCTTCTTCAGGCTGACCGGCGAGGGGCTTGCCCGTCTCGCAGAGGCCTGAGGCGCTCATCCAGCGTCGCCATGATGGCGAGCCGCTCCTCCTCGGAGAGCCGCGACCATTGCGTGATCTCCTGCAAGGTCCGGCCGCAGCCTTGGCAGAGCCTGCTTCCCGGGTCGATCACGCAGATTTTGATGCAAGGGCTCGAGATCGCGCTCATCGTCCGCCCCAGCCGATGACGATGGCGAGGCCGAGATAGATCGCGATCTCGCCGAGCTGCTGCGCCGCGCCGAGGATGTCGCCGGTCTGCCCGCCGATCAGGCGGATCGCGGTGCGCGACAACCAGTAAGTCGCCAGAGCCGACAGGGCGAGGCCGAGCACGATGCCGGCGAGGGGGAGGGCGCCCGTCGCAGCCAGAAGCAAAGCGAGGGCGCCAGACAGTCCGTAGGCGATCGGCAGCACCGACCGCGTGGGCTGCCCGACCGCGGCGGAAGCGCCATCGCGCCGGGTTGGCTCTACTGTGGCGAGGATGCGGATACCCTCGACGCGTGACCAGGGGGCGGCGGCGAGCACGGCCGCGGCCACCGCCCAGGCTCCGGCGCCTTGCAGGATCGCAGCGAGAGCCGTCACGCGCAGCAGCAGCGACAGGCCGAGCGCCAGTGCGCCGAAGGTGCCGACGCGGCTGTCCTTCATGATCTCCAGCCGCCGTTCCGGCGTATGCCCGCCGAACAGCCCGTCGGCCGAGTCGGCGAGCCCGTCCTCGTGGAAGGCGCCGGTCGCGACCACCAGCCCGGTGACCGCAAGCGCCGCCGTCAGCAAGGCATTGACGCCGGCAAGGCCTGCCAGCAGCGCAATCAGCGCCGCTGGCAGCGCGATCACCAGCGCCGCGAAGGGCAAGGCGCGCGGCACCAGCCGGAAATCCGGCAGGGCATGAGGGCTCTCGCCCGGCAGCGCCGGCACCGGCAGGCGCGAATAGAAGCGGATGCAGGTCGCGGTCGCGATCAGCCACCCTGGCCAGGTGGGTGGCGTCGCCTGCGTCGCATCATCGCTGTCGGTTTGCGCCACGCCGCCCTCGGATTGTCTTCGTCCGCTCCAGCCTATAGCAGCAGCGGCTGCGCAGCGGCGATCTCGCGCTGCCCGATTCCTCAGGTTTTCAAGATCGGCTCCTCAGATGTCTGCGATGCCCGCCTCCGGCCTGCCTTTCGACGATATCCGCAACCTCATCGCCAATATGCCGGGGCCCGACATGGCGGCCGCCAATTCGGTGCGCGCCCGCGAAAAGGAGCTGACCAAGCCGGCCGGCAGCCTCGGCAGGCTGGAGGAGATCGCCGAATGGCTCGCCGCCTGGCAAGGCAAGGCGCCGCCTCGGGTGGACCGGCCGCTGGTCTGCGTCTTCGCCGGCAATCATGGCGTCGTCGCCCAGGGCGTCTCGGCCTTTCCGCAGAGCGTGACCCGGCAGATGCTGGAGAATTTTGCGGCCGGCGGCGCCGCGATCAACCAGATCTGCGCTGCCTATGATCTCGGCTTCAAGGTCTTCGACCTCGCCCTCGACCTGCCAACCGGTGACTTCACGGAAGGAGACGCGCTCGACGAGCGCGCCTGCGTCGCCACCATGGCCTTTGGCATGGAGGCGCTAGCCGGTGGTGCGGACCTGCTCGCGCTCGGCGAGATGGGCATCGGCAATACCACTGCGGCCGCCGCGATTTTCGCCGCGCTCTATGGCGGTGGCGCCGCCGCCTGGTGTGGTCGCGGCACCGGCGTCGACGATGAGGGCCTGAAGCGCAAGATCGCCGCAGTCGAGGCCGGGCTGAAGCTCCACGCCAACCATCTCAGCGATCCGCTCGAGGTGCTGCGCCGCTTCGGCGGCCGCGAGATGGCGGCGATCTGCGGCGCGATCCTCGCCGCCCGCCTGCAGCGCATCCCGGTGATCCTCGACGGCTATGTCGTCACCGCCGCCGCCGCGATCCTGCATGCGCTCGATTCCTCGGCGCTCGACCACTGCATCGCCGGCCATCTCTCGGCCGAAGGCGCGCATGCGCAGGCGCTGGTCAAGCTCGGCAAGCAGCCGCTGCTGGCGCTCGACATGCGGCTCGGGGAAGGAACCGGCGCGGCGCTTGCGGCGGGCCTCGTCAAGGCGGCCGCCGGCGTCCATTCCGGCATGGCGACCTTCGCACAGGCCCAGGTCTCGCAGAAGGGCGAGTAGCCAGAGAAAGATGCGCCGGACGTGCAGTCCGGCGCATCTTTGGCTTATTAGGCGCCGAAGCGCTCGATCACCTCGGCCAGCGGCACATGGCCCTTGAAGGCGCTCTTGCCAGCCGGCGTTTCGCCATTCTCCAGCGCGGCCGCGAAGGTCACTGCCGGATCGGTTTCGACCCGTTGGCGCAGTGCCTGCAGCTTGGGCCAGCGCGAGAGATTGGCGACCTTGTGGTACTCCAGCCAGCGCGCCACGCCGGCGAGCAGGCCGTCGGCGAGCGTATGTTTGTCGCCGACCAGCCAGGTCCCGCCGTCCAGCATCTCCTCCAGCCGGTCGTGGCGCTCGATCACCCGCTCGCGTCCGAAACGGCGTAGGGCTGCCTCGAAAGCCGGATCGGGCTCGGGCAGTTCCAGCGCGACCCAGAGCGGCGTGAAGGCACCGGTGAAGCCGGTGTTGAGGAAGCCCATCAACTGGTGCATCCGGTCGGCTTCGGGCGAGAGCGGATCGAAGCTGATCTTCCGCTCCGTGTCGCGCGCCTCGAGATAGGCGGCGATCGCCATGGTCTCGGTGAGCGGACGGCCCTTGTCCGTGATGAGCACCGGCGTCTCGACGCGCTGGTTGATCCGCTTGTAGGGCGGCTCGCGCATCTCGCCGAGCATGTCGACGCGGCTGAGCTTGTAGGGCTGGCCAAGCCATTCGAGAGCCGCGACCAGGCCCATCGAGGTGCCGGCCGGGTAGCCATAAACGAGGATCGGTTCCATCTTGCGTTTTCCATGTGGATTGGGAAACGCTGCGCAGCGGGCTGGAACCTAGTCATCTATCGCCCCATGTAAATTACGCACTTTTCTGTAACCATGCGCGGAACGGAACATGAAGGACGTCGTGTCCGACTGCTCGATCGAAAGCGTCATGCGGGTGCTGAGCGGCCGCTGGCCGACTTTGTTGCTCTACTATCTGAAGGACGGAACCAAGCGCTTCAGTGAGCTCAGGCGCGATAATCCAACCGTCTCGCACCGCATGCTGACGCTGGAACTGCGCAAGCTGGAAGCTGCCGGCATCGTCCGGCGCATCGATCATGACGGCTATCCGCGCCGGGTCGACTACCACTTGACCGCTGCGGGCCTGCGCCTCGTGCCGCTGATCGATGCGCTCGGCGACTGGTGGGAAGAGGTCGAAGCCGGGCGTGGCGAGACTGCAATCCTGCCAAAGGTTGCCTAGGCGCAAAGCTAAATTGGCTTTCACCGGCCTTGTCAGCCAGCGAGCGGATGACGGACGATACGAACGATCTGGTGATACGCCCTCTCGAAGCCGGCGATCGCGCCGGCTGGGAGCTTCTGTGGGTCGGTTATCACGCGCACGGGCCGTTCGGCGGCCTGCCGCCGCCTACTGCCGTCACGGACGCGACGTTCGCGCGCTTTCTGGCTGGCGATCAGATGCAGGCCCTGGTCGCGGTTCAGGGCGGCGCGCTGGTCGGGATCGTCCACGCCGTCTTCCATCCGGTGACATCCTCGGAGAAGCCGGTCTGCTTCCTCAATGACCTGTTCGTGGCCGAGGCGGCCCGCCGGCGCGGTGTCGGCCAGCGGCTGGTGGAAGTGCTTTACGAACTCGCCCGCGCCAGGGGCGCTTTCCGGGTCTATTGGCACATGCAGGTGGAGAACCGAACGGCGGCGGAGCTCTACGACAAGGTCGCCAGCCGCTCGGGGCATACGGTCTTCAGGAAGATGCTCTGATCCGGCGCTGATGAGGCGCTGGAAGACGTCACTCCGATGTGAGGCCTTTCGAGAGTTCTCACCTCGGATCGAGCGAGATCTTGGCTGCCGTGGCGACCTCTTTCCAGCGCGCGATGTCAGCGCCGAGGAAGCTGCGGAACTCAGCGGGCGTGCTGCAGACCGTCTCGCCGCCGAGCACGGAGAGCTTCTGCTGAACCTGCTGGTCGGCGCACGCCTTGACCACCTCGGCATGCAGTCTGGTGATGACCTCGGCGGGCACGCCGGCCGGCGCCAGCAGGCCGAACCAGGCCACCGTCTCGTAGCCGGTGAACCCGCTTTCCTCAACTGTTGGCACATCCGGCAGCGCGGCGGCACGCTTGCGAGTGGTGACAGCGAGCGGCGTCACCTGCCCGGACTGCACCAGCCCGATCGCCGGCGGAAGGTTCACCGCCATGAACTCGATCTGGCCGGAGACGATGTCGTTCAGCGCCGGGGCCGAGCCGCGATAGGGCACATGCGTCGCCTCGATGCCGGTCAGCACCTTGAGATATTCCGAGTTCATATGGGCCGAGGAGCCATTGCCGCCCGAGGCGAAGCTGAGCTTGCCCGGGTTGGCCTTGGCATAGGCGACGAGTTCGGCAAGCGACTTCGCCGGCAGCTTCTTGCTGGCGAGGAAGATGTTCGGGGCGCGATAGACCAGCGACACCGGCGCGAAATCGCGCATCGCGTCATAGGGTACGTCCTTGTAGGTCGCCGGGATGATGCCGTGCGAGCCGGCATTGGCCATGATCAGGGTGTAGCCGTCCGGAGCCGCCTTGGCTGCCGCCGCCGAGCCGACCACGCCGCCGGCGCCCATCCGGTTCTCGATCACGAAGGGCTGGCCGAGCGCGGCCTGCAGCTTTTCCCCGATCAGTCTTGCGGCGATGTCCGAGCCGTCGCCGGGCGCGCTCGGCACGATCAGCGTCACCTGCCGCTCCGGCCAGGGGGCGGCCTGCGCCGCCAGCAGGCCGAAGCCAAGCAAGGCGCCCACATATGACGCTACGAACTTCCTCATACCTGCCTCCCGTCGGATGTGATCACAATTATTATTCAAGTGCCTTGACAGCCAGCGATATACGGCATCTGTGATCAAATCAATGGATGAGCCGCTGTCACTCGCCGAGTCCATCAAGGACATGATCCGCGCCGACATCCTCGATGGCGGGCTCGATTTCGGCGCGCGCCTGCGCATCCGTGAGCTGGCGACGCGCTACGGCGCGAGCCCCATGCCCGTGCGCGAGGCGCTGCGCAGCCTCGTGGGGGAGGGGCTCGTCGCAACCATCGCCAACAAGGGTGCGCGCGTCGTCAGGATTGATGCCGAGCACATCCGCCATCTCTTCATCGTCCGCATCGCCATCGAGGTTGCGCTGGCGCGACAGGCGGCGCTTGCGATCGACGCCGGCGGGCTGGCCGAGGTCGCGGCGCTCGAACAGCAGCGTCTCGCCGCGGTCGCCCGTGGCGATTTCGCCGGCGGCGTCGCCATCAACCAGCGTTTCCATCGTCGCATCTACGAGGCGGCTGGCAACGCCGAAGGGCTAGTCCTGCTCGACCGGCATTGGCTGCTGCTGGCGGCGATCTGGTCCCGCTACGGCTATCGGCCCGAGCGTCTCGGCGGCGTTGCCAGCGATCATGATCACATCCTGCGGGCACTGGCCGAGCGCGATGCCGATGCCTGCGGGGTACTGACCGCGGCCCATGTCACCAAGACGCGCCAGGACATGCTGGCGCAGCTCGGAAGTCACGAAGGGAGCACGCAGTGACGGCTGCCGATCGTATCGAGCGCGCGCGGCTGCGCGTCCTGCGCATCACCGACAAGACGCGCTGGGTCTTTCTTGAACTCGCCTTCGCCTCGGGTGCGACAGGGTTGGGCGAAGCCAGCCTGAACGGTCAGGAGCGGCCGCTCGTCGATGCGGCGCTGGAGCATCTGCCGGCTTGGCTTGCCGGGGCGCCGTTGCCAGACTTCGACCATCCGGTACCCCTGCCGCTCGCCGCGATCGCGACCGCTTTCGACGTCGCCCGCTGCGACGCAGCCGCCCGGCGCGAGGGTAAGCCATTCGCGGTTGTGCTGGGGGCGCAGGGCCAGGCGCGGATTCCGCTCTACGCCAACATCAACCGGCGCACGCGCGACCGCTCGCCCGCTGGCCACGCCGCCAGCGCGGCGCATGCGCTCGCTACCGGTTTCGAGGCCGTCAAGATCGCTCCCTTCGACGAGATCACGCCCTCTCATTCCGATGACGCCGAAGGGCGGGCGGCGCTGGAGTGCGGGCTCGAACGGATTGCTGCGGCCCGCGGCGTCTTGGGCAGCGACCGGCGCCTGATGGTCGATTGCCATTGGCGCTTTGCGCCCGATCTGGCCTGGCGCCTCGTCGAGGCGGTGCGCGAGCACGATCTCTACTGGCTGGAATGTCCGGTGGCGGAGACACAAGCCAACCTGTCTTTGCTGGCGCAGATGCGGCGCAGGCTCAACGCCTCGGGTACGCTGCTGGCCGGGCTCGAGGAGTTTTCCGGCGCGCCGGCCTTCCTCGCCTTTGCCGATGCCTATGACGTGATGATGCCTGACATGAAGTATGTCGGCGGCGTCGAAGAGATGCTGCGCACCGGCCGCGCGCTCGCCGAACGGGGCATCGCGGTGTCGCCGCATAACCCGACGGGGCCGGTCTGCCACGCTGCGAGCTTGCATCTGAGTGCAGCCTTGCCGGGCTTCGGCATGCTCGAGGTCCAGTTCGACGAGACGCCGCTCTTCTTCGATCTCGGGCTGCCGGCGGTGCCGGGTTTCGCGGGGGGAGCTTCTGATCTGCCGTCTGGAGCCGGGCTCGGGCTCACTCTCGACGAGGCGCAGGCGGAGGCGCTCTGCGTCCTCGACCTGTCGCTTCGCCTGTAGGTTCTACGCCGCCGAGCGCTCGCCGGGCTCCGGCAGGGCCGGCAGAGTGTCCATCACGCGTTCGGCGGGAAGCGTGATCGTCACTTCGGTGCCGGCACGCGGGCTCGACTTGATGCGGAAGCCGCCGCCATGCAGGTCGATCAGGCCCTTGACGATCGGCAGGCCGAGGCCCGAGCCCTGCTCGGCCGTCTTGATAGCCAGGGAGCCGCGCCCGAAAGTCTGCATCACCACCGGGATCTCGTCCTCGGGGATGCCGGGGCCGGTATCGGTGATCGAGACATACTGCCCGCCGGTGGCGGTCCAGCCGACCTTGATCGAGATCTCGCCGCCTTGCGGGGTGAATTTGATCGCATTCGCCAGGATGTTGAGCACAGCTTGGCGGATGGCGCGCTCATCGGCCCAGATTCGCGGCAGATCCGGCTCGGTCGCCTGGCGGATCGTCTGGCTCTTGGCCTTGGCGCGCAGGTTGAGCATGTGCGCGGCGTCGTCGGCGATGCCGGCGAGGCTGATCGCCTCTTCGTTGAGTTCGTATTTGCCGGCCTCGATGCGCGACAGGTCGAGGATCTCGTTGATCAGCGTCAGCAGGTGCTGGCCCGAGGAATGGATGTCGCCGGAATATTCCTTGTAGGAGGCGTTGGCGTGTGGGCCGAACACCTCGTTCTTCATCACCTCGGAGAAGCCGAGGATGGCGTTGAGCGGCGTGCGCAGCTCATGGCTCATCGTCGCCAGGAAGCGCGACTTGGCGAGGTTGGCTTCCTCGGCCTTGCGCCGGGCTTCGTCGGAGTTGGCCGTGGCGGTTTCGAGCTCGGCGATCAGCGCGTCCTTCTCGGCCCGGAACTCCACCGTCTCGACCGAGGTCGAATAGAGCCGGTTGGTCAGGAAGATAAAGAAGAGCTGTGCGCATGCCGCCATCAGCAGCATGGTGACGCTGTCGATGTCGCTGCGGCCGCTGAAGGACAGAACGATCGCGCCGACGATCGGCACGAGGCCCGAATAGACCGCGATCGGGATCGTGGCTGCGAGCGTGACCGTGAGCGCGCTGACGATCAGCAGCGCCGTCATCAGGAAAAAGCGCGCGCCGGGGGCCTCTATGCCGATGAAGAGGGTGGCGAGCAGGGCCCAGGACAGGCCGTGCAGCAATTCCGCCGCGGGCAGGAGCCTGCGCCAGAAGCCGATGCGCGCGGCCGCGGACGGCTCGGCCAGGAAGCGCCGGCACAAAACCGCGGTGAACGCCGTCGTCAGGACGACCAGGCAGAGCCAGCCCGAAACCGTGTAGAACGGCACCCAGACGCAGGAGGCGGCCGCCACCAGGAAGGCGAGCAGCAAGGTGCCGGCCGAGCCGTTCAGCCGATATTGGGCGAAGACGCGGACGAGTTCGTAGTCGAAGGCGCGTTGCAGCCCCGTCGATGAGGTCAGTTTCTCGCGCGCCGACCGGACCTCGCGGTTGATCAGCTTGCGGCGCGCCAGCACGGTCGGGTCGGGCCCGCGACCACGCTGCACCTGTTCGGCTGTCAGTTCCGCCATGGTCTGAAGGCAAAGGCTCCTGTCCGGCGGCGCAACCGTCGCACCCCGGCTCGCCATGATGAGTTGGAAATCGTTAAGCTTGTGCTGATGGCGCGCTTCGGATTCAGGACAAGCAACTACGGACCGTTCGGCTGGCGGCGCGTCGGCTGCTCGGTCGATTTCGTCGTAGCCCTTGGTTTCATTCTGCTTTTGGCGATTGCCGGTGCCATCCTGCAATATCGGCTCGGCTCCGGGCGCAGCCTCGCGGGAGCGGCTGAGGCGATCGACGGCGATTCGCTGCGGCTGCTCGGCGAGGAGCTGCGGCTGGAGGGCATCGACGCGCCGGAATATCGGCAGAGCTGCCGCGACCGCAATGGCGGTGAGGTCGCCTGCGGCAGGCAGGCGCGGCGCGCGCTCGCCGCCATGCTGGCGCTCGGCAATGTCAGCTGCACGGTCTCGCGGGCCGATCGCTATGGCCGCGGGCTGGCGCGCTGCAAGCAGGGCGATGCCGAGATCAACGCGGCCTTGGTGCGCCAGGGCAACGCGGTTTCCTACGGCGCCTACCAGGCCGAGGAGGCCGAGGCGAAGGCGGCAGGCCGCGGCATCTGGGCGCTGAACTTCGAGCGGCCGGAGGAATGGCGCAGGAGCCATCCGCGCTGAGCTCCCGGCCGGCCATGCGGATTTCTCAATCCCGCTGCCGGCTCAGGTATTTTCCTCTCCGGCGCGGGCGACCTAAAGAAGGATCCTCTTCCGCCTGCTTCAGTGCTGGATTCGTCGCTGCATGACATCGCTGCCCACTTGGCTGCCCGCTCGTGAGTTCCCGGCATGATCGGCGCGATCTTGCTTGCTTTGGCGCCGATCGCGCTCCTGATCGCGCTCGGCCATGCCATGCGCCGCCTGCGCTTCCTGCCGGACGCGTTCTGGCCGCAGGCCGAGCGCCTGAGCTATTACGTGCTGCTGCCGGCTCTCTTCATGCACGCCCTGGCGATGGCCGATCTCAGGGGGCTTCCCGTCGCCGAGCTGGCCTTGACGCTGATGGCGGCGATCATCACGGTCTCGGCGCTTCTCGTGTTGGCCAAGCGCTGGCTCGGCTACAGCGACGCCGCCTTCACCTCGGTCTTCCAGGGCGGCATCCGCTTCAACAACTATGTCGGCCTCAGCGCTGCCGGCAGCATGCTCGGCCCGTCCGCGCTGCCGCTCGCGGCCGTTGCGAACGCCGCGATCGTGCCGACCGTCAATGTGATCTGCGTTCTGGTCTTTGCCCGCTGGGGCTCGGCCCAGCCGACCCTGCGCGGCATTCTGCGCGGCCTTGCCCTCAATCCGCTGCTGATGTCCTGCGTGCTCGGCATCGCCATCCAGCTCAGCGGCTTCGGCTTGCCGCCCGGCGTCGAGGGTTGCCTCAAGGCGCTCGGCCAGGCCTCGCTGCCGATCGGCCTGCTCTGCGTCGGCGCGGCGCTCGACTGGGGCGCGTTGGGGCGTGGCCTGAAGCCGGCACTGGTCGCCTCCTTCGCCAAGTTCGTGCTGATGCCGCTCGCGACTTATGCGGCGCTGAAGGGCTTCGGCCTCGGCGGCCAGGCGGCGACGCTTGCCATTCTGTTCCAGGCGCTGCCGACCGCATCCTCATCCTATGTGATGGCGCGCCAGCTCGGCGGCGATGCGCCGCTGATGGCGGGCATCTGTGCGCTGCAGACCGTAGTTGCAGCGGTCGCAGTGCCGCTCGCACTGATCCTGCTGGCGCCGGGCTGAGCCCTCAGAGCGGCTCGCGCGGGTCATCCTCGCTTGGCCCATCGAGCCGCGCGGTGCCGGGCCGGCGCGAGCGCGACCAGAAGGTCGCGAGCATCAACCCCACCGGAATCGCGAGCACGACGATCCAGACGACGAAGCTCCAATCCTGCGGCATGACGTTGCCCCCTTCATAGGCTGATCAATCGCCGGGGAGGCGGGTTGTTCCTGTCCGGACAGGTTCCGTGTCGTCTTGCCGCCGTCTTTGCAGGCTGAACTCTTGACAGAGACGGGGCGGCACCGTGAAACCGCCATGTCCCGAGACGGCGAAAGGCGAAGGGCATGAAGCTCTATGATGGCGGGCGCGCGCCCAATCCGCGGCGGGTCCGCATCTTCTTCGCTGAGAAGGGCGTGCCCTTGCCGGAGCTAGTTCCGGTCGACATCGGCAAGAAGGAGCACCGGACGCCGGAGTTCACTCGGATCAACCCGTCGCAGCGCCTGCCTGTGCTGCTGCTGGAGGATGGTACGGCATTGGCCGAGACCATCGCGATCTGCCGCTATATCGAGAGCCTGCACCCGGCCCCGGCCTTGTTCGGCGGGGCCCCCAAGGAGGCGGCTCTGATCGAGATGTGGAACCGGCGCATCGAGCTCGGCCTGTTCTCTGCTGTCTCTGCCGTGTTCCGCCACGGCCATCCCGCCATGGCCGAGCTCGAGGAGCAGGTGCCGGAATGGGCCGAGGCCAGCCGCGAGCAGATCGACGATCATCTTGTGCTGCTCGATCTGCAGCTCGGCGCCAACCGCTTCATCTGCGGCGAGGAACTGACGGTCGCCGACATCACCGCCGGCATTGCCATCGATTTCATGAAGCCCTCGCGCATCCCGCTGCCCGAGGATTTCGCCAATATCCGGCGCTGGCATGGCGAACTCTCGGCCCGACCGAGCTGGAAGGCCTGATCATGCGTTGGCTGGTGGTCCTGCTCGCATGCATGCTCCCGTTTGCCGCCACGGCGGCGGAGAAGCTGACGGGCGAGCAGATCAACCGCGCCTTCACCGGCAACACCGTCAGCGGCCGCTACACCGGCGGCGGTTTCTTCACCGAGTATCACGATCCCGATGGCCGGGCGCTCGGCAATAATGGCTGGCAGGAGAACCGCGACGCCTGCTGGATCACCAAGGGCGACGCCGTCTGCTACTATTATGGCCCGCCGGAGGAGCGGACGACGCATTGCTTCACGGTCGAGCTGACCGACCGGCTCTATATCCTGCGCAATCTCGACAATGGCCGGATCAACGCGGTGGCGACGATCGAGCTCGCCAATCCGCGCAATCACACCGACGGCGGCAAGCCCTGGTATTGCGACGGGCTGATCTCGCGCGGGCCCCAACTGCCGATGTCGAGGCGGGTCGCGTCTCGATGACGACGCTCCGCGCGATCGTGGCACTCCTGCTGCTCTGCGCGGTCTCGACCGGCGCCGGCGCGGTCGAGCGGCTGACCGGGCAGCAGATACGCCAGCTTTTCGAAGGCAATACGGTCGCCGGCCGCTACAATAACGGTCTGCCTTTCAGCGAGTATCATCACCAGGATGGGCGTGCGACTGGGCACAACCGCCATGTGCAGAACACGGATGCCTGCTGGACCACGACGGACGAAGCCGTCTGCTATTATTATGGTCCCCACGAGACACGCCGGACCTATTGCTTCGCCGTCGAGCGCAGCGGCACGCTCTATGTGCTGAAGACCTATCGCAGCGGCCGCATCAACGGGATCGCCACGATCCAGCCGGGCGACCCCGAAAAGCATACCGACAAGGCTCCCGCCTGGCATTGCGACGGGTTGATTTCGCAGCGCCCCGGCCGGGAGCGGCTAGCCGGGCGATGAGCGGCCCGGAAGCGCTCGACGACGTCCTGGCCGAGCTGCGCGCCTGCCGAATCTGCCGGGATGAACCTGTTCATCTGCCGCGCCTGCCACATGAGCCGCGCCCTGTGATCCAGGCTGAGGCGAGCGCGCGCCTTTTGATCGCGAGCCAGGCGCCGGGCACCCGCGTCCATGCCAGCGGCAGGCCTTTCACCGACCGCTCCGGCGACCGCCTGCGTGACTGGCTCGGTCTCGATCATGCCCGCTTCTACGATGCCTCGCGCGTCGCGATCGTGCCGATGGGGCATTGCTTTCCCGGGCTCGACGCCAAAGGCGGCGACCTGCCGCCGCGCCGCGAGTGCGCGCCGGCCTGGCGAAGTCGCGTACTTGCCGGCCTGCCGGAGATCGAGCTCGTGCTGGTGATCGGCCGCTACGCCCAGGCCTGGCATCTCGGGCCCAAGGCCGCGGCCGACCTGACGGCGACCGTCGCCGACTGGCGCACCATCTTCGCCGGGGAGCGCCGGCCACCCATCCTGCCATTGCCGCACCCCTCCTGGCGCAACAATGGCTGGCTCCGGAAAAACCCCTGGTTCGAGGCGGAACTGGTGCCGGTGCTGCGGGCGGAAGTGGCGCGGCTGGTCGGCTGAGCCTTACGGCTCCAAACGCTTCAGCAGGCTCGACGTATCCCAACGGCCGCCGCCGAGCTTCTGCACATCGGCGTAGAACTGGTCGACCAGCGCGGTGACCGGCAGGCGGGCACTGTTGCGGCGGGCCTCGTCGAGCACGATGCCGAGGTCCTTGCGCATCCAGTCGACGGCGAAGCCGAAATCGAATTTGTTGGCATTCATCGTCTTGCCGCGGTTCTCCATCTGCCAGGAGCCGGCGGCGCCCTTCGAGATCACCTCCAGCATCGCCTCGACATCGAGCCCGGCGCGCTTGGCGAAGTGGACCCCTTCGCAGAGGCCTTGGACCAGCCCGGCGATGCAGATCTGGTTCACCATCTTGGTCAGCTGGCCGGAGCCGGCGGGGCCCATCAGCCGGCACATGCGGGCAAAGCTCGCGATCACCGGCTCGACCTTGGCGTAGGTCGCCTGCTCGCCGCCGCACATCACGGTCAGCACGCCGTTCTCGGCGCCGGCCTGGCCGCCGGAGACCGGGGCGTCGATGAAGCCGAAGCCGGCGGCGGTCGCCGCGGCGTCGAGCTCGCGCGCCACATTGGCCGATGCGGTGGTGTGGTCGACGAAGACCGTGCCCTTGCCCATCGCGGCGAAGGCACCGTTTTCGCCTGTGGTCACCGAGCGCAGATCGTCGTCATTGCCGACGCAGCAGAACACGATCTCCTGGCCCTCGGCGGCTTGCGCCGGCGTCGGTGCGTAGACGCCGGCATGCTGCGCCACCCATTTCTGCGCCTTTTCCGGCGAGCGGTTGTAGACCGTGACGTCATGGCCCTTGGCCTTGAGATGGCCGGCCATGGGATAGCCCATCACGCCGAGACCGAGGAAAGCGACTTTGGCCATGAGGTGCTCCGCTGCATCGTCCGAGAGGTGAGTGCGGCTTTAGCGCGCCGGGGAAGGCGAGGGAAGCGATACGGGCGCGATAGCAGCGATCGCGATTCCGCAGGGTTGATGCATGGGCAGCCTGCCGTGCCCAGGCTTGCTGCCCTCGCCGAATTCGGTCAGGAACCCCGCATGACCATTACCAATGACGATGAACTCCAGGGCCTGCGCGAGATTGGCCGTATCGTTGCCGATACGCTGGCGGCGATGGGTAAGGCGCTTGAGCCGGGCATCACCACGGCCGAGCTCGATGCGATCGGCCGGGAGATTCTCGAAAAGCATGGCGCAAGATCGGCTCCTGAGACCGTCTACGGTTTTCCGGGCGCCACCTGCATCAGCATCAACGAAGAGGTCGCGCACGGCATTCCCGGCGAGCGCCGGATCATGGCGGGCGACCTCGTGAACATCGACGTCTCCGCCGAGAAGGCCGGTTATTTCTCCGATACGGGCGCGTCTTTCACGGTGCCGCCGGTCGATCGCAGCATCGAGAAGCTCTGCCGCGACGGCAAGCGCGCGCTCTGGGCCGGGCTCGGCCAGGTCGGAGCCGGCAAGCCGATCGCCGGGATCGGCGAGGCCGTCGGCCGCTTCGCGCAGAAGAACGGCTATACGCTGGTGCGCAACCTCGCCAGCCACGGCATCGGCCACTCGCTGCACGAGGAGCCCAAGGAGATCGCGACCTGGCCCGAGCGCTCCGAGCGGCGGGTCATGCATAAGGGGCTGGTCTTCACCGTCGAGCCCTTCCTGTCGCTCGGCGCCGACTGGGCCGAGCATGCGGAGGGCGATCGCTGGACGCTCTATTCCGAGCCGCGGGCGCCGACGGTGCAGTACGAGCATACGGTCGTCGCGACCGCCAACGGTCCGCTGGTGCTGACCTTGCCGGGCTGAGCGGTTAGCCGCTCACCTCAACGCCATATGCCGCGTTAGCCGAACCTCGATCCGGTCCCAGACGCGTCGGATGATCTCGGTCAGCACGAGATAGATCAGCGCCGCATAGAGATAGATCGACAGGTCGAAGGAGCGCGCGAAGGCGAGGCGGGTCGCGCCCATCAGGTCGAATAGCGTCACCAGCGAGGCGATGGCGCTTGCCTTGATCATCACGATCAACTCGTTGCCGAGCGGGCGCAGCGCCAGGATCATCGCCTGCGGCAGGATCACCCGGCGCAAGGTCGCCCAGCGATGCAGGCCGAGGGCGAGGGCGCCTTCGAACTGGCCTCGCGGGATCGACTGGATCGCGCCACGCAGGATCTCGGCCTGATAGGCAGCGGTGTTGATCGTGAAGGTGAAGAGCGCACAGTAGAACGGCTCGCGGAAGAACCACCACAGGCCGACATCCTGCCAGAACAGTCGGAACTGGCCGAAGCCGTAATAGACCAGGAAGAGCTGGCAGAGCAGCGGCGTGCCGCGGAAGAAGGTGGTGTAGCCGTTGATCGCGATCTGCGCCCAGCGCGGCCCGTATAGCCGAGCGATGGCGAGGCCGAGCGCCAGCACGAAGCCGAAGGCGACCGAGAGCACCACCAGCTGGAAGGTGATGCCGAGGCCGCTGGCCATGCGGCAGCCATAGTTCTGCAGGACCTCGCTGCCGATCAGGTAGCCGGGATATTCGCACCAGATCATCGCGTCGCTCCGCCGAAGGCGGCGAAGCCGCGATTGGTGCGCTGCTCGAGCTTGCCGATGCCCCAGGCCGAGACCAGCGAGAAGAAGAAGTAGAGCAGCATCGCCGTGCCGAAGAACAGGAACGGCTCCTTGGTCACGACATTGGCGCGTGTCGCGATGAACATGATGTCCTGCAGCGTGATCACCGAGATCAGCGAGGTCTCCTTCAGCAGCACCATCCAGTTGTTGCCGAGGCCGGGCAGGGCGACGCGGATCAACTGCGGGAAGACGACGAGCCGGAAGGCCTGCGCCTTTGACAGGCCGAGCGCCGAGGCCGCCTCGCGCTGGCCCTTCTGGATCGAGTTCAGCGCGCCGACCCAGACTTCGCTGGAAAAGGCGGCGAGCACCATGCCGAGCGCCACCATGCCGGCGACGAAGGGCGGGATCGAGAAGCCGCTCCAGACCTTCTGCACCAGCACCTGGATGCCAAAATAGATGATGTAGAGCGTCAGCAGCTCGGGCACGCCACGGAAGACGGTGGTGTAGATCGTCGCCAGCGAGCGCAGCAGCATGCTGTCGGAGCGCTTCCATAGGGCGATGATCAGGCCGAGCGCCAGGCCGAAGGGCAGGGTCGCGAGCGCGACCGAAATGGTGTTGGCCGCGCCTTGCAGCAGGGCCCAGCCCCAACCGCCGGGGCCGAAGCCGAGCAGTGCGAGTTTATCGAACATGGGAGGGCCGGCGCGGGAGAGGATAAAGCCCGCCGGCCTTTTGCGACCGGCGGGCAGGCGTCAGCAGGTGTCAGGTCACTCGTACTTGAACCACTTGTCCTCGAGCTTCTTCAGCGAGCCGTCGGCGACAGTCTCGGCGATCGCCTTGTTGAACAGGTCCTTCAGTGCGGTGTCGGCCTTGCGCACGGCGCCGGCGACGCCCGCGCCATGGATCGCGTCGTCGCGGGTCACCTCGGCGATGCGCTTGCAGCAATCCTTGCCCTGGCCCTTCAGGAAGTCGGCAAGGGCGAGCGCGTCGGCGACGATGTAGTCGAGACGGCCGTTGAGCAGGTCGAGATTGGCCTCTTCCTGGGTCGGGTAGAGGCGGGCGGTCGAGTCCTTGTAGAACTTCTCGACATAGTTGGCGTGGATGGTCGAGCCCTGCGCGCCGATGGACTTGCCCTTGAGGGTCGCCGGCGAGATGTCGCTGGAGGCGGTGCTCTTGGGGCCGATCATCCAGATCGGCGTCTTGCTGTAGGGCGTGGTGAAGTCGACCTGCTTCTTGCGCTCGTCGGTGGCGTTCATGCCGGCGAGGATGATGTCGTACTTGTTCGCCTGCAGCGCCGGGATGATGCCGTCCCAATCCTGCACCACCCAGGTGCACTTCACCTTCATCTTCTCGCAGAGAAGATTGCCGTAATCGATCTCGAAGCCTTCCAGCTCCTTCTTGGCGTTCAGATTGTTGTAGGGCGGATAGGCGCCCTCGGTGCCGATTCGGACTTCTTTCCACTCCTTCGCCTGGGCGAGCGCGCCGGTGGCGCCGGCGACCGTGAGCGCCGCGGCTGCGACGAATTTTGCGAAACCTTTCATGGGACCTCCCCTTGGGTTTGGCCAACCGGGCGTTTCGAGTTCCCGTATCGGCTTGTGCGCGACAGCTTGTGCGATCATCGGGGCGGGCCGCAAGTAGACTCTTGCAGCTTTTCCGAGCGTGCCCGCACAAGGATCGTGCAAGGCAAGGCGCTGTTCTTGTTGTTGAAATCGAACCGTAGTGGCCGTTTCTCGCTACCGCGGCTAAGGCAGCTGCACACGGATTTTGTCGCTTTGGTCAGCGTGTTTCGGCTGCGAAGGGGCCGTCGCAGCGTTCGCGCTGCCGATCCTGCGCGTCGTTTGGCGCATGGGCATGCCCCTTGGGCACGGTCGTTTCACGGCGGTCTCCCTCATTTCCCCGAGGGTAGGGCGGTTCAGACAGCCGAGGCTGGTCGTCTCGGTTCAGTGTCGCAGCCGAATCTGCCGCGAGAGCGACAGATTCGGACAGCTGAGAGCCGCTGTCTCAGCGCCGCGCGATCGGGATGACGAGATAGACCATGCCGAGCACCATCGGCGGCACGGCGAGCGCCGTCACCGACCAGGTCGACCAGCCGGCCGTCACCGGCGCCAGTGCGGCCAGGATCAGGTTAATCAACAGATAGGCGCCCAGCATCAGTGTTCCGAGGAAGCGCAGGCGGACAACGATGGGATTGCGGGAAAGGGTGGTCATGATCAGCTCCATAACGGAACGCTCCGTTTCGTTAATATTGATAGATACGGCTCGTTTCGATATCAATGTCTCCATTGCAAATTCGCGCTTGCAGCAGGCGCGCTTGCAAGCTGTGCCCGAAGGCGCTGTCGCAAGAGCGAAGGAGAGGAGGGCGGCCATGAAGGCTTTGAAAGCCGCGATACCACCTCGCCGCGCCTCGATCGGGGCGCGGCGCAATCCGGCCTCGCAGGCGGCAATCCTCGCCGCCGCCCGCGCCGTGCTGGCGGAGGAGGGCTACGCCGGCTTTTCGATCGACGCGGTCTCGCGCCGCGCCGGGGCCGGCAAGCCGACGATCTATCGCTGGTGGAAGAACCGCGCCGAGCTGCTGATGGAGGTCTATGCTGCCGAGAAGGCGCTGATCCGGGCGGTGCCGACCGATGATCTCGCGCGGGATCTCGTCGATCATACCGAAGCGCTCTGGGGTTTCTGGTGCGGCACGCCGTCGGGGCGCACCTTCCGGGCGCTCCTGGCTGAGGCGCAGAGCGATCCCGAGGCGCTCGCGGCATTGCGGGAGAAGTTCCTGCCCGAGCGGCTGCAGGATGTTCGCGGTCTCTTCAACGCAGCCGCAGCGCGCGGCGACATCCCAGGCGAAGAGATCGAGGCCAGGCTGTCGCTCTATATCGGCTTCAACTGGTTTTACGTGCTGACCGACCAGCTCGAAGCCGGGCTAGCCTCGATCCCCGTGGCGATGCGCCTGATCGCGGCGCCGTCGCGCTGACCTCAGGCGTCGGCCGCCGCCGCTCCGCTGCGGCGCTTCGCATCCCACGCCGTCACCAGCCAGATGACGAAGCCCGCCAGCGCAAGGCCGACGCCGACCCAGCCGGTCGAGGTCCAGCCATAGCCGGCGGCGATCGCCATGCCGCCGAGCCACGGGCCGAGCGCATTGGCGGTGTTGAAGGCGCTGTGGTTCAGCGCTGCGGCCAGCGTCTGCGCATCCTGCGCGACGTCCATCAGCCGCGTCTGCAGGGGCGTGCCGAGCCCGCCGCCGCAGCCGATCATGAAGGCGACTACGCAGATCGCCCAGATATTGCCGGCGGCGAACGGGTAGAGCGCCAGCGAGCCCGCGGTCCAGAGCAGGATCACCGCGATCGAGGCCACCGGCATCCGGTCCGCCAGCCAGGCGGCAGCCAAAGTGCCGAACGTCAGGCCGAGGCCGAAGATCGCCAGCACGACCGGCACCATGGCGGGCGAAACCTGCGTCACCTCGACCAGCGTCGAGGCAAGATAGGTGTAGACCGCGAAAAGGCCGCCGAAGCCGACCGCGCCGATCGCCAGCGTCAGCCAGACCTGGCGATGGCGCAGCGCGCCGAGCTCGCGCAGGGCACTGGCGCCGGGCTGCGGCTTGTCCTTCGGTGCGAACAGCGCGATCAGGATCACTGTCGTCAGCGCCAACGCCGCGACCACGCCGAAACCCCAGCGCCAGCCAAGCGCCTGGCCGAGCCAGTTCGCCAGGGGCACGCCGAGGATCGTCGCGATCGTCAGCCCGAGCATTACCCGCGCCACGGCGAGCGCGCGCCGGTTCACCGGCACCAGCGAAGCTGCAACCAGCGCCGCGACACCGAAATAGGCGCCGTGCGGCAAACCACTGAGGAAGCGGAACAGCAGCATCCAGCCATAGCTGGGCGCGAGCGCCGAGAGGCCATTGCCGAGCGCGAAGGCCGCCATCAGCGCGATCAGCAAGGTGCGGCGCGAGAGCTTCGTCGCCAGCACCGCGATGATCGGGGCGCCGACGACGACGCCGGCGGCGTAGACGCTGATCACATGCCCGGCCGTCGGCTCGTCGATCCCGAGGCCTGCCGAGAAATACGGGAGCAGGCTCATCACTGCGAACTCGGCGGTGCCGATGGCGAAGCCGCCCATCGCCAGGGCCAGCAGGACAAGGCCGACACGGGGCGCGGCAGCGGAGCGGGCAGGGCGCGCGAACGCGTCTCCCGTGCTCGAGAGGCTCATGATCAGGGTCCGAATGGATTATTGTTGGTCGCCGCGCGAAGGCGCGCATCGCACTGCAACATAATGCTCAAGGCATGCATGAATCGCAAGTGTCTGCTGGTTCTACTCGAAGGAAACAGAAGCGCCATGCGGAGGATGCATAGCGCTTCTGGTGTTCGCCTGAGCTAGAGCGAAATGGTTTGCCCCGTACCTCGCCGCCTGGCCTCGCGATAGGCGAGATCGGCCGCCACCATGTCTTCCATCGCAACGCCCATCGCCTTGTAGATTGTGATCTCTTGATCCGACGTCCGGCCCGGTCGTCGCCCCAGAAGCATCGCGCCAAGCTCGGTGCCCGCCTCGGGATCGATATTGGCGAGTTCACAGCAACCCACAGGTGTCGGGGCGAAGGCCTCCCGCGCCTCGACGAAGAGGCTGCCGCGAGGGATCAGGTCAATCGGCAATTCGCCGCCGGGGGGCGCCACGCCGACCGAGGATACATGCGTTCCCGGTCGAACCCAGTCGGCGGATATCGCCGGGGCATAGGAGTGCGTCGCGAGGCAGACCACGTCCGACGAGCGCACCGCGGCCTCAAGGTCCGCGACGGCGGTAACCCCAGGATTACGTGATGCCAGCGCCTGCGCATCGGCGAAATCCTTCGAGAAGACCCGAATCTCCTCGAAGTCGCGAACCAGCGGCAGCAACCGGAGGTGCTGGCTCGCCTGGACGCCGGCGCCGACGATGGTCGCGACCTTGGCATCGCGCCTAGCAAGCTCCCGCACCGAGAGAGCGGCCGAGCCGGAGGTGCGCACGGCCGTGATATAGGTGCCGTCCATGATGCAGACCGGCATTCCCGTGTCGGGATCGAAGAGATGGATCGTCGCCAGATGGCTCGGCATGCCCCTGGCGATGTTGCCTTCGAAGACGTTGACCAGCTTCACGGTCAGATGCATGCCGCTCATCCAGCCGGGCATCGCCAGCGAGTAGCCCGCGCCGGGGATGTCGAGTTGTGGACGCGCCGGGTTGACGACACGCCCGTGGGAGAGCGCCTTGAATCCGTCCGCCAGCGCGTCGAGCAGCTTGCGCAGGTCGATGCAATCTCTGACCTCCGCTTCGCTCAGCGAGAGAAGCGTGACCTCACCCTTCGCGTGATTGCTCGAAGCTCTCTGTGTGTTGCCCATGATGGTGTTCGCTTTCAATCTGGCCAGGCGTTTAGTGCCTTTCAAACCGTATTGCTGCGAAGCGGCGTGATGAAATATATTGATTTCCAGAAATTTGCGTGATTATCGCGCTTTGAAACCCATATGAGCGTGAATCAAAAAAATGAGCGACCTGGACCGTATCGACCGCGCTCTGCTCGGGCTGTTGCAGGAAGATGGCCGCCGCACCGTGCTCGATCTTGCCCAGCGCGTCGGGCTCTCGCCGACCGGCGCATCACAGCGGATCAAGCGCCTGTTCAGCGAGGGCTTCATCCGCGCTGTCCGGGCCGTGCTCGAACCTTCGAAGATCGGGCGTGGCACGCTCGTCTTCATCGAGGTCAGGCTCGACCACACCGCCCCACATGTATTCGACCGCTTCGCCGAGGCGGTCGCGAAGGCGCCCGAAATCATCGAGTGCCACATGGTGATTGGCGGCTTCGACTATCTGGTCAAAGCTCGGATTGCCGACATGGCGACGTTCCAGGAGTTCCTGCAGCGGGTCATCCTGCCGCTTCCGGGTGTCAGGGAAACCCACAGCTATGCATCGATCGGCGATGTGAAGCCCGACGCGCTATTGCCGCTGTGACGCCGGCCTATTCCTCCAGCAGCGGGTAGCCCTCGAAATCCTTCAGCGCCTTCAGCGCGAAGGTGGTCGCGATCCGGGCGATGCCGAGTTGGTTGTCGGCGAGCCAGGCCCCGGTCAGTTCCTCATAGACCGCGAGCGAGCTCGCGACGATGCGGGCGAGATAGTCGGCCTCGCCGCTGATCACCAGGAGCTCGACCACATCGGGGCAGGCGCGCAGCACCTTCTCGACCCGCTCGCGCCGGCCGACCGAATGGTCGCGCAGCGAGATCTGCGCGAAGGCGATGATGGCGTGGCCGGCGAGCTCGGGCGAGAGTCGTGCGCCATAGCCGGCGATCAGCCCGGAGGCTTCGAGCCGGCGCATCCGCTCCAGGCAGGGCCGGGCCGAGAGCCCGACCCGTTCCGACAGGGCTTGGTTGGTGATCCGGCCTTCCGTCCGCAGGATCGCGATGATCTGGCGATCGATTGCGTCGAGCTGGAGCGCCTTGCGCTTCACGGCCTGCCCATGCCGGCGGCTCTGGCCTCGGCGATCAGGCAGAGTTCGAGGAAGAGCACCTGCGCCGCGCATTGCGCCGTGTTGCTGGTCGCGTCGTATTGCGGCGCGACCTCGACCACGTCGGCGGCGACGATGTTCTTCCCCTTGAGGCCGCGCAGGATGGCGAGCGCCTCGCGCGGGGTGAGGCCACCGACCTCGGGCGTGCCGGTGCCGGGAGCGAAGGCGGGATCGAGCGAATCGACGTCGAAGGAGACATAGGTCGGTCCGTCGCCGATCACCGCGAGCGCCTTGGCGATGACGGCGTCGAGGCCCATGCGGTCGACCTCGTCGGCATGGATCACGGTCATGCCGGACTCGTAGGAGAACTCCCAGAGATATTCGGCGCCGCCGCGGATGCCGATCTGGATGACGCGCTCGGGATCGAGCACGCCGTCGAGCACCGCCTGCCGAAACGGCCCGCCATGGTGGAATTTCGAGCCCTCATAGGGACCGGAGGTATCGCAATGGGCGTCGATATGGACCATGCCGACCGGGCGCTTCTCGCCGACGGCCTTCAGGATCGGATAGGTGATCGAATGGTCGCCGCCGACGCCGAGCGTCGAGACGCCTGCCTTCACGATCTGCTTGAAGGTCGCCTCGATATCCTCATGGCAGCTCTCCAGCGAATAGCGCGAGCGGAAGGGCACGTCGCCGATGTCGGCCGCCTTGATCAGGTTGAACGGAGCAGTGCCGTTGACATGGTCCATCGGCCCCATGCGCTCGACGGCACGCACCGCGCGCGGGCCGAGGCGCGTACCCGCCCGGTTGGTGACGCCGAGATCCATCGGCAGGCCGATGATCGCGATGTCGAGCCCGCCGAGATCGGGCTTGCTCAGGGCGTCCGGCCGATAGGGCGCGTTGATGAAGGTCGCGACATCCGAGAACGGCCATTTGCGCCGGTCGCCCTGGAACTGCCCGGCCGCGACCTTGGCGAAGCGTGGATCGTGGATGTCGGCGCCGCTCGCTCCGGCATAGCGCTCCCTGAGTTTCGCGAGTTTATCCTGGTCCATCGCTTGATCCCCGAGGTTTGAGCCAGCCGCGATAATGCGCGAGCAGGCCGAAGAAGGGCAGAGAGAGCCGCACGTCGAAGCGGAAGCGGCCGTCCTCGTCAACCGTTTCGCGCGCTTCGGCCGACGGCATCAGGACACGCGGCAAGGGCAGACCGAAGATGCGCCAGGCCGCGATCGGTAGCGATAGGCCTTCGCGGTCTCCCGCCGCGGCGAGCGTGAAGGAGAACGGGCCGAAGGCCTCGCGCAGCTCGCCATTCCGACCAAGGCTCAGGCGAGAGTGGAAGAGCTGGCCGGCAAAGCTTCGGGTCCAGATTTCACAGTTCTCGTCGAACGAGTCGCCGCGCGTAACGCTGACCGTCACCGGCAATTCGGCCCCAGCGGCGGGCAGGCCGAAGAGCCGGCAGATCAGGCCGATCGCGCGCCCATCGCCACGCAGAACCTCGGCCCGGCCCTGCCAGACCGGTTCGGCATCGTTGGCGTGGAACGCTCGGATCGCAGCCGGCATCAGCGCCGAGGCCTGCGCTCCCAGGACGGTCTCGAACAGGGCAGGGCCGACGCTGCGCTCGTCCTGGCTGGTGCTGATCGCATAGGGCGTCATCTCGGCCTCGATCATGGCGAGGTCGAGCGCTTCGGCGGCCGAGCGTGCGCCCGGGGCGATCTCGTCGGCCAGAACAGCGCGCACCGCTGCGGCCGCCGCCAGCGTAGGCACCTGTGGGCCATCGTCGTCTTCGGCCAGCAGCGACCAATAGGCGCGGCGCGGCCGTCCTCTCGCATCGATGCCGGAGATGGCGACCCGCATGCCGCCGCGATCCGAGGTCCAGAGGCGGGTGGCCCGGCGGGCCTTGACGAGATAGGGCACCAACGGTGCGAGATCGGTGACCCAGCCGCGACGGCGGATGAAGGCGAGCAGCGCCAACCCCCATTGCTCGATGCCGGCTTCCAGCCCGGCGGAGAAGCTGACGCGGGAGTGGACGGCGAGGCCCGGGCCGAGCGTCTCGGCGTCGACGGTCTCGACGGGGGCGACGCGCCGCGGACCGAGCCCCGGCATGTCGACGACGTCGCCGACGCCCCAGGCCGGGATCGCCTGAAGCTCGCCCTCGCGCCAGACCGGCACCGGCTTGCCGGCATAGCTCAGGATGGCGGCGATGACTGAGGGTCCGACCTCGCTGCGACCGCCTGGCGTGATCGCGATGTCGATGCTGTCGAGGCGCTCCCAGCCTTCGCTCAGTTCCCGCGCTGCGGCCGCCGAGAGTGCCGGGGTCGAGCTCGCGCCTGCGAGCGCGACCAGGCCGCGCTGTTTGGCGAGCGCATCGAGCTGAGGTCCGTAGCCGGTGAGGTAGCTGCGCGCATCGGCGAGGTCGACGACATGGGCGCCGAGCAGCAGCGCCGCGGTCGGCACCTCGTAGCCCTGCTGCTGGAATGGTCCGGAGGCGTCGATCACCAGCCAGGGCTTCAGCGCAGCGAGAGCTGAAACGAGCTCCTTGTCGCGGTCGAGCCCCGCGCCGCTGACCGGGGCGCTCGCGCCGACCGCCAGCTCCGTTGCCAGCGCCTGCGCCTTGCCGGCGTTGCGCGAGGTCAGCACCAGCTCGATGCCGTCCATGCGCGCGAGATGGCGTGCCAGCCGCCGGCCGAAGACGCCGGTCGCACCGATCAGCACGACGCGCTTCATGGGCTCTCCGGCAGGGTGAAGCGATGCCGCGTCGCCGGATCGGGCATCTCGCAGGACGCTTTCTGGCCAAAGAGCTGGTAGCGGTTGCGGGCGATCCGGTCGTAGAGCCAGTCCCGCCAAGGCCTCGGCAGCGCCCGGCCGAGCAGCAGCAGGCGCGCCGGCCCGTTCAGATGGCGAGACAGCGCCAGCACACCCTCGGATTTGGCCAGCGCCCGGCCATTCTCGATGAAGAGGAAGCTGTCGGGCTCGTCCGGGTCGATGCCATGCGCCTGCGCCAACGTACGCCCTTCATCGGACTGGATCGCAACGAAGCGGATGTCGTGATCGCGCTCATGCCGCAGCGTGTAGCGCACGCCGCCGGAACAGAGCACGCAAACGCCGTCATAGAGCCAGATCGGGGCGGGTTCGCTGGGCATTGGGCCTCTTTCGCTGGGAGGTTGACCGGGGGATCAAAAAGGTCCATGCGCTTCCTGCGCAGCCGTGCCATGCTCTGCGTGCAATTGTCGAGCGGCCTGAGACAGTTGACGATCTTGCAACGATTGGGGGAGTGCTGCGCAAATCTTGTGCAAGTATAGATTCGAGGCGAGCCGATTAACCGTGGGTCAACCCGGGCCGCCGCTTCCAATCATCGCTGCATAACACCAAGGTCGTCCTACAAATGTCGCCCGCTCCGGTGCTATTGCTGCCCGGGCGCGGCGATGAACGTCGAAACGAGGAGATGCCCCATATGAAGCGTCGTCAATTCCTGCAGGTCGCCGGTACCGGCGCGGCAGTGTCCGCTGTCGCCATGCCGGCGGTTGCACAGTCGAACCCCGAGGTGAAGTGGCGTCTGGCGTCGAGCTTCCCGAAATCCCTCGACACCATCTATGGCGGCGCCGAAGTCATGGCGAAGATGGTCTCCGAGCTGACCGACGGCAAGTTCCAGATCCAGGTCTTCGCCGCCGGCGAGATCGTGCCGGCGCTGCAGGCTGCGGACGCGGTCAGCAACAACACTGTCGAGATGTGCCACACCGTCTCGTATTACTATGTCGGCAAGGATCCGACCTTTGCGGTCGCGGCCTCGGTGCCGTTCGGTCTCAATGCCCGCCAGCAGAACGCCTGGCTGTTCCAGGGCGGCGGCAACGAGCTGTTCAACGAGTTCTACAAGAAGTTCAATATCTACGGCCTGCCGTGCGGCAACACCGGCGCCCAGATGGGCGGCTGGTTCCGCAAGGAGATCAAGAGCGTCGCCGACATCAGCGGCCTCAAGATGCGCATCGGCGGCATCGCCGGCTCGGTCCTGCAGAAGCTCGGCCTCGTGCCGCAGCAGATCGGCGGCGGCGACATCTATCCGGCGCTCGAGAAGGGCACGATCGATGGCGCCGAGTGGGTCGGCCCCTATGACGATGAGAAGCTCGGCTTCGCCAAGGTCGCGCCGTACTACTACTATCCGGGCTTCTGGGAAGGCGGCCCCTGCGTCCACGCCTTCGTCAATCTGGAGAAGTGGAACGCGCTGCCCAAGTCCTATCAGGCCGCGCTGACCGCCGCCTGCACCTACGCCAACACCCAGATGGCGGCGAAGTACGACGTGCAGAACCCGGCCGCCCTGAAGCGCCTGGTCGGCGCCGGCACGCAGCTGCGCCCGTTCCCGCAGGACGTGATGGAAGCCTCGCTCAAGGCCTCCAATGAGCTCTATGCCGAAATCTCGGCCAAGAACCCGGACTTCAAGAAGGCGATCGAAGCCATGGCCGCCTTCCGCGGCGACCAGTATCTCTGGTGGCAGGTGGCTGAGCTCACCTTCGACATCTTCCAGGTCCGCAACCGCGGCAAGTAACAGCCGTCAATACGGCGATAGCGACGAAGCCCGGCCGCAAGGCCGGGCTTTTGTTTTTTGCTCGGCCGGCGCAAGTGGGCGGTGCATGGATACCAAGGTGGATTAGACCAAATACCTATGCGCAAAGCGCATAGGGGCCATGTGCGACGCTTGCGCTTGCCTCGCAGATCGCCTCTTCTGGCGCTCTTGCGCGCGAACCGGAAACACCGGCGCGCCTGAGCTCTGGGAGGAGCACCCGCATGAAGCGTCGTCACTTTCTGAAGGTCGCCGGAGCCGGCGCTGCCGCCAGCGCCATTGCCGCCCCCGCCATCGCGCAGGCGATGCCGGAGGTGAAATGGCGCGTTACATCGTCCTTCCCGAAATCGCTGGACACGATCTACGGCGCTTCGGAAGTGCTGTCGAAGGCGGTCTCTGAAGCGACCGACGGCAAGTTCCAGATTCAGGTCTTCGCCGCGGGCGAGATCGTGCCGGCGCTGCAGGCGGCCGACGCGGTGACCAACGGCACCGTCGAGATGTGCCATACCGCGTCCTACTACTATGTCGGCAAGGACCCGACCTTCGCCTTCGGCACCGCTGTGCCCTTCGGCCTCAATGCCCGCCAGCAAAACGCCTGGTTCTACCATGGCGGCGGCATGGACCTGCTCAACGAGTTCTACAAGAAGCACAACATCTATGCGCTGCCGGGTGGCAATACCGGCTGCCAGATGGGCGGCTGGTTCCGCAAGGAGATCAAGACGGTCGCCGACCTGCAGGGCCTGAAGATGCGCATCGGCGGCTTTGCCGGCCAGGTAATGAGCAAGCTCGGCGTCGTGCCGCAGCAGATCGGCGGCGGCGATATCTACCCGGCGCTGGAGAAGGGCACCATCGACGCGGCCGAATGGGTCGGGCCGGCCGATGACGAGAAACTCGGCTTCAACAAGGTTGCGCCCTACTATTACTATCCCGGCTGGTGGGAAGGCGGTGCCTCGCTGCACTTCTTCCTCAACACCGCGAAGTGGGACGCCCTGCCGAAGATTTACAAGTCGATCCTGACCACGGCGGCCGGCCTCGCCAATATCGACATGCAGGCGAAGTACGACGCCCGCAATCCGGCGGCTTTGAAGCGCCTGGTCGGCGGCGGCGCGCAACTGCGGCCGTTCTCGCAGGAGATCCTGGAAGCATGTCTCAAGGCGTCCAAGGAGGTCTATGCCGAGACCAGCGCCAAGAATCCCGACTTCAAGAAAGTCTACGACGCGATGTCGGCCTTCCGCGGCGATGAATACCTCTGGTTCCAGATCGCCGAATACACCTACGACAACTTCCTGATCCGCGCCCGTGCGGGCAACATGCTCTGAGAAGAGGGCGATCCGCCGGCTCGCCGGCCAACTTTCGGATCCCCGGCCGCAAGGCCGGGGATTTTCGCTGTTAGACGCTGCCGGCGCGCTCGATCACGAGGACGCGCGCGGGGCCTACAGGATGGGCGACATGGGCGTCGCCATCCTGCGCATGGAAGATGTCGCCACGCACCAGTCGCTGCACACTCTCGACACCCTCGGAGCGAGTGTGCATGTCGACCTCGCCGTCGAGGACGACGAAGACCTCCGGGCCGTCATTGACGTGCCATTTATAAGGCTGGTCGGTCCAGTGCAGCCGGATGGTGGCGTCGTCGATCCGCTCGATGTCGAGCGCCTCCCAGGCCCGGCTGCCGGTGAAATCCTGCGGCTTGATCGTCCTCATTCCCGTTCTCCGTGGTGGAAGAGGTTTGGAATCTTCACCGGCGGCAGCGCCCGTGCCATAGGCAAGACGCCGGCAATGCCTGCGATCGGCGGTTTCTGGAGGGATCTCGCTTGCGAAATGACGGTGAGCTCGACGCCATCGACCGGAAGCTGCTGGCGCTGCTCCAGGCCGATGCGCGCGCCTCCTTCACGGCGCTGGCGCGCGATGCCGGCCTCTCGCGCACCGCGATCCAGGAGCGCATGGCGAAGCTCGAGCGCGACGGCGTCATCCTCGGTTACACTGTGAGAATCGCCGACAGGCCGAAGGCGCCAACGACTCGCGCAATGCTCTCGCTGCGCATCCGCACGCGCCCCTGTGCCGCTGTACTCGATCGCTTCAGGAACTGGCCGGAAGTCGTCGCCTGCTATTCGCTGGCCGGTCCCGTCGATGCGATGCTGATCGTCGAGGCCGAGGATGCGCCGGCCCTGTCGCGACTGGTCGACAGGCTGAGCGCGGTGCCGGGCGTCGGCGGGATCGAGACGGCGCCGATCCTGGCCGAGAGTGTCAGGACTGGCTGAGCCGCGGCTGCCCTAGCCCGGCCTTGTTCGAAGCGTTATCCTGTCGATCATCGCAAATCGGGGCGCTCATGAAGCTGCCAATCGCCATCACCCTCGCGACCCTGGCTTTGCCGGCGTTTGCCTTCGCCCAATCGATCGGCGAGCCGCTTCCCGGCCGCGGACCGGTCAAGTCCAAGCCGGCTGCCGCGCGGCCTGCGCCGGCCCAGGCGGCGCGCCCTTGCCCGGAATACGGGCCGGGCTTCGTCCGCGTCGAGGGCTCGTCAGCCTGCGTCCGTGTCGGCGGCGGCGTTCGCGTCGAATTCGGCAAGACCTCCAGCAATCGGCGTTACGGGTCCAATGCCGAGGCGATGGTCTATGGCGAGGCGCGCAGCCCAACCGCCTTTGGCGAGATGCGTGCCGTGGTCAGCGGCCGCGCCCAGCGCGACAGCCTGAATCAGGGCTGGCAGCGCTGGTAAGCTTGGCGTCATTCTCGGGCGGAGCGAAGCGCAGACCCGAGAATCTCATGACGACGAGGCGCTGATCGGAGTCCTTTCCGGCCGGAGATGCCCGGGTCGAGCCCGAGCATGACGATTGAATAAAGAAAGCCCCGGATCAGCGATCCGGGGCTTCGTCGTTCTGGCCTGACAGCTATTGCAGGTTCAGTGTCGGCGGGGCGTTGAGGTCGAGGCCAGGCAAGCCGCCGCCGGAGCCTCCGAGCCCCGGAATTGTGATGCTGTCGAGCTGCTTGTTGATCTGCTGCTGATCAAGCTGCACGCCCGAACTCTTGTAGTGCATCACCATCGACGGGAAGAGCACGACGAGCGCGACCATGATGCACTGGATCACGACGAACGGCACAGCGCCCCAGTAGATCTGCCCGGTCGTCACCGGCTCCATCATCTTGCCGGTGATCTTGTCCTTGTAGGGGTTCTTCGGCGCGACGGAGCGCAGGAAGAACAGGGCGAAGCCGAAGGGCGGGTGCATGAACGAGGTCTGCATGTTCACGCCGAGGATGACGCCGAACCAGATCAGGTCGATCCCGAGCTTGTCCGCCGCCGGGCCGAGCAGCGGCACGACGATGAAGGCGAGCTCGAAGAAGTCGAGGAAGAAGGCGAGCAAGAACACCATCACGTTGACGACGATCAGGAAGCCTGCCTGGCCGCCCGGCAGCGAGACCAGGAGATGCTCGACCCAGACATGGCCGTTGACGCCGTAGAAGGTGAGCGAGAACACGCGCGCGCCGACCAGGATGAACAGCACGAAGGCCGAGAGCTTGGCGGTCGATTCCGTCGCCTGGCGCAGCAGGTCGAAGGTCATTCGCTTCTTGCCGATGGCGAGCAGGATCGCGCCGGCAGCGCCCATGGCGCCGCCTTCGGTCGGCGTCGCGACGCCGATGAAGATCGTGCCGAGCACCAGGAAGATCAGCGCCAGCGGCGGCACCATCACGAAGATGACCTGTTCGGTCATGCGCGAGAGCAGGTTGAGCTTCAGGAACTTGTTGACCAGCGCAATCACGAAGGAAAGCGCGACCGCGATAGACATCGTCAGGATGACGAAGTCTGCGCCGCCGCCGACCTTGGTGAAGTACTTCATGTAGGCGATGGCGAGGCCGAAGGCGATGATCGTCACCACCAGCAGCGAGAAGCGGCGGGTCTTGCCATCGGCGTCGCGCAACGTTTGCGCTTCCGGCGGCAGGCCGGGCGCGCGCTCCGGCTTCACCATCGTGACCAGGAAGACATAGCCGGCATATAGCGCCGACAGCACGAGGCCGGGGATGAAGGCGCCTTCATACATGTCGCCGACCGAGCGGCCGAGCTGGTCGGCGAGCACGATCAGCACCAGAGAGGGCGGGATGATCTGCGCCAGCGTGCCAGAGGCCGCGATCACGCCGGAGGCAAGGCGCCGGTCATAGCCATAGCGCAGCATGATCGGCAGCGAGATCAGGCCCATCGAGATGACCGAAGCCGCGACGACGCCGGTGGTGGCGGCAAGCAGCGCGCCGACGAAGATCACCGCATAGGCGAGGCCGCCGCGGATCGGCCCGAAGAGCTGGCCGATGGTGTCGAGCAGGTCCTCCGCCATGCCCGAGCGTTCCAGCACCAGCCCCATGAAGGTGAAGAACGGGATCGCCAGCAGCACGTCGTTGTTCATCGTGCCGTAGATGCGCTCCGGCAGGGCCTGCAGGAAGTTCTCCTGGAACATGCCGAGCTCGATGCCGACCACGGCGAAGAACAGGCCGTTGGCCGCCAGCGCGAAGGCGACGGGATAGCCGAGCAGCAGGAACAGCACGAGCGCGGCGAACATCACCGGCGCCATGTTGACGCGCAGGAAGTCGCCGATGCCGGCGGCGTGCGCGTCGCCGGTGTGCAGGCTGAGGAAGGCAGCGACTGTGAGCGTGAGCAGCAGCGCGGCGGTACGGAAGGAGCGGGCGAGAATCATCGAATGGGTCCGGTCGGCGGCTTTGCTCACGAGGCGAGACCTTCAGCCTTGGCCTGCTCGATCAGGCGCTGGGCTTCGGCTTCCGCGGCTGCGGCATGGCCGCCGCCATGGGCGTCATCGTCGAGATTTCCGCGCATGATCGCGATCTGCTTGATCACTTCCGAGATGCCCTGCAGCAGCAGCAGGAAGAAGCCGATGATCACCAGGCCCTTGGCCGGCCATTGCGGCAGGCCGCCGGCCGAGAGCGACTGCTCGTTGACCTGGTAGGAGCGCAGGAAGAACGGGCCGGAGTGATAGACCATCAGCGCGCAGAACGGCAGCAGGAACAGGAGATGGCCGAGCAGATCGATCCATTGCTGCACGCGCTTGGGCAGCATGTTGTTCACGATGTCGATGCGGATGTGCTCCTTCACCTGCAGCGTCCACGACGCGCAAAGCAGGAAGACCGCGCCGAACAGCACCCATTGCAACTCGAGCCAGGAATTCGACGAGACGTTGAAAACCTTGCGGATGATCGCGTTGACGGCGGAGATGATGACGGCGACGAGGATGAGCCAAGCCACCGATCGACCGATCTTGGTGTTCAGGCTGTCGATCGCGCGGCTCAAAGCGAGGGGTCCTTCCACCTCAGTCCTCCCTGACCTCGTGGATTGCGTGCGGCCGCATCATGCGGTTTGCGAAGGGCGGTTATACGAATGCTACATGCCGCACAACATTGCGCGGTGCAAGGCGCTGTGGATCAGTCCTTTCGCTTACGCGGCTCGCTGCGCAATGCGAGCAAAGCGACGACCAGCATCAGCCACATCATCGCCATCAGCGCTGGCGGCCAATGCGCCACCAGCGAGCTGATCAGTGCGGCCGCCAGCGCGCCCGAGCCGAGCTGGATCGCGCCCGAGAGTCCGGCGGCCGAGCCGGCGAGTTCGGGGCGCGCCGAGAGCGCTGCGGCGGTCGCGCCCGGCAGGGTCAACCCGTTTCCGATCGCGTTGATCGCGAGTGGCAGGAACAGGGTCAGCGGCGTCCACCAGGGCGTCAGGGCGATGGCGAAGGCGATGCTCGTTGCCACGAAGGAGATGATGAGCCCGATCCAGGCCATCTTCGCCGTGCCGTGCCGGAGCACCAATCGGGACATCGCGAAATTGCCCACCATGTAGCCGAAGGCGTTGAGGATGAAGTAGGCGCCATAGGTGTCGGAGCCACGCCCCATCGTCTCGACCACGATGAAGGGTGCCGCCGCGATGAAGGCGAAGAAGGCGGCCGAGGTCATCGCCAGCGCGATGACGTTCCTGATGAAACCGCGATCGCGCGCGAGCTCGGGGAAGGCCCGGAAGATGCCGGTGAGCGAGGTCCGCACGCCGACATTGGGCGCTGTCTCGGGCAGGCGTAGCAAGACCATGGCCAGCACGATCATCCCGACGGCCGTCATCGACCAGAAGATCATGCGCCAGCCGAAATTGGTCTCGATATGACCGCCGAGATACGGCGTGACCATCGGTGCGACCACCATCACCATGGTCACCGTCGCGATCTGGCTGGCGGCTTCGTCGCGGCTCGCGGTGTCGCGGATGATGGCGCGTGCAAGGGCGAAGGTCGTGCCGGCGCCAGCGCCTTCGAGCACGCGCGCGAACAATAGCGCGCCTGTGCTGTCGGACAGGGCGCCCAGCGCCGAGCCGAGCATGAAGACGGCGGTGCCACCGATCACGCAGGGGCGGCGTCCGAAGCGGTCGGACAGCGGGCCGACCACCAGCTGGGTCAGCGCGACCGCGACCAGGAAGAGGGTCAGCGTCAGCTGGATGGTCGCGTAGCTGGTGCCGAGATTGCGGGCGAGGGCCGGCGTCGCCGGAGCCAGCATGTTGAGCGCGATCGGCTGCAGCGTCGAGATCGCGACTAGGACGGCGAGGGCGGGTTTCGCTTTCATAGCGGCTTGCCGCCTTCATGCTTCAGCTGCGAATCGTGGCGGATGCGCTGGCGGTGCAGGGTGTAGAGGCCGCTGCCGACGATCAGCGCGATCCCGGCATAGGCGACGCCATCAGGCGTCTCGCCCCAGACCAGCCAGCCGATCAGCACCGCGATCGGGACGACGGAATAGCGATAGCCCGCGACGACGCCGACATCGGTGTTGCGGAAGGCGCTGATGATGCTGAAGCCGCCCCCCGTGACCAGGACCGCAGCGCCTGCGAGATAGGCGAGCTCGATCCGCCAGGGCGACTGCCAGGTTTCGACCGCGCTCATGCCGATGCCCAACAGCCCGACGATCACCACCGTCGTCAGGGAGATCACCGTCGAAGGGATGTCGCTGGTGATGAAGCGGGTCGTTAGGTCGCGGACGGCGACGAGACCGGTGCCGGCGAGCGCGACCAGCGCCGCGGCGCTGAAGCCGTCCGCGCTCGGACGCATCACGATCAGCACGCCGACGAAGCCGACCGCCAGCGCCAGTGCCCGGCGCCAGCCGACGGATTCGATCCGCAGCAGCACCGCCAGCAGGACGATGAGCAAGGGCGAGGCCATCACGATCGCCGTGATATTGGCGAGCGGCAGCAATCCCAGTGCCCAGATGAAGGTCAGCGCGCCCAGCGCATCGACGCAAGCGCGCGCCAGCACCAATGGCCGCAGCCCGAGCGAAAGCTTACGCCAGTCGCTCATGAACACGACCAGCGCCAGACTCGCCACGACCGCGAAGATGGTGCGCAGCGCCAGCGCCTGGCCGGCTGGGAAGACCTCGCGGGCGAGCTTCATCAGCGCGTCGTTGCAGCAGAAGAGCGTCATCGCCGCCATCATGGCGATGATTCCGCGACGATTCTGGGCGGCGGTGGCCAAGGCGGTTCCTGTCGGGGTCTTGCGCGCCGCCGCTCGGCCGGATCTGGCCGGATGGCGAGGCGCGGCGCCGGATCAGCGATCAGGCGTCGAAACGGGAAAGGGAGAAGGGCGAGAGGTCGAAGGCGGAGCGGCCGGTCGTGGCGAGGTCGGCGAGGATCTCGCCGATCGCGCTGGCGAATTTGAAGCCGTGGCCGGAGCAGGCCGAGGCGAACACGGCCTGCGGCACGCCGGGCACGGCGTCGATGACGAAGTCCTCGTCGGGCGAGACCGTATAGATGCAGCCCTTCACCGTCAGCGGGTCGCCATTGGCATCAGGGAGGTAGCGCGCCAGGCACTCGCGGATCAGCCTGACCTGGTTAGGGCTCGGCGTGCGGTCGGTCTCGCGCGGGTCCATCGGCTCACGCGCGAAATGCGGCCCGCCGAGCTTGAAGCCGGGGTGCTCGTAGAGCGGAAAGCCGTAGAAGGTGCCTTCCTCGACGCTAAGCAGGAAGACCGGAAAGGCGCCCTCGCGGAACAACTCGGGACGGTGCGTGGTGAACCAGCCGATCGCCTGGCGCACGGTCGTCATCGAGCGCGCGAGCTGCGGCACCGCATCGGTGATCCAGCCGCCGGAGGTGATCACCAGCCGCCCGGCAGAGTAGGTCGTTCGCTCGGTCCGGACGATGACGCCGCCGTCGGCGGTCGGCTGCCAGTCGAGCATCGGCTCGCCGGTGCGGATATCGGCGCCCTTCGACTGGGCCAGTCCGACATGGGCGTAGATCGCCTTCTCCGAGGCGACGAAGCCGCCACCGGGCTGCCAGAGCCCGAGATGGCCTTCGGGCAGATGGAAGCCGGGGAAGCGGCGCATGATCTCGTCGCGCCCGAGCACCTCGTGCTCGAGATCGTGGTCGAGGCAGGATTGCAGCGAGGATTCGACCGGGCCGAGGCCTTCGGGCGCAAGATCGAGCGAGCCGGTGACGTGCAGCAGCTTCAGCCCGGCGGCATCACCGGTTTCCTGCCAGAGCTGATGGGCCCGCTTGACGATCGGCACATAGTGCGAGCCCTCGAAATAGGCGAGGCGGATGATCCGCGTCAGCCCGTGCGAGGAGCCCATCGCGTGGCCGAGATCGAAGCGCTCGAGACCGAGCACCTTGAGTCCGCGCTTGGCCAGGTGCCAGCAGGCCGCAGAACCCATCGCTCCGACGCCGGCGACGATCACGTCGTAATGCGATGAACTCATCGAGCGTCCCTGGAGGTGCCGGCTTCGCTGCCGGTCGAAACTGCCTGCAATCTAGGCTGGCGGGCGATGCCGGTCCATCCCGCAAGGTAGATGGACGCATTTGCGCCGCGGGCAGAGGTGGCGGCCGGAAGCGCCTTGAAATCGGGCTTTGTCCGCGCCGCGGCAGGGTTTTGTTAACCCTGTTGGCTCATGGTTGAGCATCCTGTCTCGCCCCGGGAATGTCTATGCTTGCTCGCTCCGTCTGGCGCCTGTTGGGCCGCGCTGGCCCCGCTGCCGCGCCGGCTGCGCCGCAAGCCGTGGCGCAGCCGCAGCCGCAGCAGCCTGCTCCGCCCGAGACGTCGATCAGCGAGGCGATCAACGAACTGGAGAGCGATGTCGTCGCCGCGATGCGCCGGCTCAATGACGGACTCGATCAGGCCGAGCATTGCTCCGAGCGCTCCGAAGTCCGTTCCCGCGAGATCCGCGGCGGCATGGCCGAACTGCGCGAGGCTGCGATGCAGGCGAGCGAGAACTCCTCTGCTCTGGCGACGGCGACCCAGCAGGTGTCGGAAGCGGCCGAGCGCGTTGGCGCCGCCATGTCCGGCGCTCGTGACATGCTCGACAACGCCGCCGAGCGGGCGGCTGAGGCGACGGCGATGATCAACGGACTGGCGGCCGCGACCAGCGAGATACGCTCGATCGTCGATGCTATCGCCGAGATCGCCCGCCAGACCAATCTGCTCGCCCTCAACGCGACGATCGAGGCGGCCCGCGCCGGCGAAGCCGGCAAGGGCTTCGGCGTCGTCGCCCAGGAGGTGAAGTCGCTCTCCCTCGGCGTCCGTGACGCGGTCGACCACATCCGCAGCCAGGTCGACCGACTGAACCAGACGGCACAGGGTTCGGCGGCAGTGGTCACCGACGCCTTCCGGCTGGTTGAGGAGGTCAACCCGGTGATGGCGACCGTCGGCGAAGCCTCGCAGGAGCAGGCGGCTGCCGCGGCCGAGCTGTCGCGCAGCGCCGAGGCGACCGCCCGCTTCATCGAGACGGTGCGCGGTCGAGTCACCGAGGTCGACCGCGTCGCGCTCGCTGCCGCGCAGGAGAACATCGACGCGCGTCGGGCGCTGGCTGAAGGCGCGCGCCAGGCAGAAGGGCTGCTGGAGCGCTTCGTGCCGACGCTGCGCCACACCGTCTTCGCCGACCGGCGCCAGCATGACCGCTTTCCGGCGGAGTGTCCGGTCAAGCTCGAATTCGGCGGCCGCATCGTTGCCGGGCAGACCATCGATCTCGGCTTCGGCGGCGCCTTGCTCTCGGTTACCGATCGCGAACTCAAGCCGCGGGCACGCGGCACCATCACGATCGAGAGCCTGCCACCGCTGCCCTGCCGGGTGATGGCGCGCAGCGACCTTGGGCTCCACATCGCCTTCGAACGCGGCGAGGAGGAAGCGCATGCGGCGCTGCACCGGCGCCTCGCCGAGATCGAGGACGGCTATCGCCCGCTGATCGAGCAGGCGCAGGAATTCGCTCACCGGGTTGCGGCGCTGCTCGAAGCGGCGCTGCGCACCGACCGCCTCAGCGAGGAGGACCTGTTCGACACCGACTACGTGCCGGTGCCGGAGTCCAATCCGCGACAGTTCGCCAATCGGGCGCTGTCGGTGCTGCAGGCGATCCTGCCTTCGGTGATGGAGCAGGCGAAGGCGAGCGATCCGCGCCTCGTTTTCACCTTGCCGATCGACCGCAACGGCTATGTTCCGGTCCATCACCCCGAATATTCGCGGCCGCAGCGACCGGACGATCCCGACTGGGATCCCGCCTATAGCCGCGACCGCCGCATCTTCGATGACCGCGCCGGCATCACGGCGGCGCGCTCGGCTCGGCCCTTCATCATCCAGTCCTATCAGCGCGACATGGGTAGCGCCGGCATCCAGCTGATGCGCGAGGTCGATGCGCCGGTGCGCGTCGCCGGCCGCCACTGGGGCGGCGTGCGCATGGCCTACCGGATGGCGTGATCAATCACGCCCCGCCGCCAGGATCGCGTCAATCCAGCGCTGTGAGGTGAGAGCCTCTTCGCCCGTCACCACCGGATCGCGTCCGTCTCTGATCGCGTCGAGGAAGTCGGCGATCACGGCACGATGCGCCTCGTGCGGGAAGTCCATGATGTTGGCGCCGCTGCCGGTATTGCCTTCGGCTTCGACCACCTCCGAGCGGCCATCGAGGAAGGAGAGCTGCAGGCGCCCGCCGACCAATGCCGCATGGCCCTTTGAGCCGATGATCTCGATGCGCTCGGGATGGCCGGGACTAGCAGCGGTAGTGGTCACCAGCGTCGCCGGAGCGCCATTGCCGGTCTCCAGCAGGGCGCCGACATAATCCTCGGTCTCCATCCGGTGCAGCGCGGTGGTCCGCACCTGAGCCGCGACGACCTTGGACACCCCGACCAGCGAGCGGAACAGGTCGAAGGAGTGGATCGCCTGCGTCAGCAGTACGCCGCCGCCATCGCGAGCCATCGTGCCGCGGCCGGGCTCGTCGTAATAGCTTTGCGGGCGCCACCACGGCACCTGCAGCAGGCCGGCCTCGACGCTGCCGAGTTCGCCGCCGTCCAGCGCCGCCTTGAGCCGCAGGCTCGCTGGCCGGAAACGGTGCTGCAGCACGACGCCGAAGGCCTTGCCGGCACGCCTAGCGGCCGCGACCAGTTCCTCGCCGCGTGCGACGGTTAGTTCCAGCGGCTTCTCGACCAGCACATGCTTGCCGGCGGCGAGGCAGCGCGCGCCGACGTCGCGATGGCTCGCCGGCGGTGTCAGCACGATCACCGCCTCGACGCTGTCATCCGCAAGCACGGCGTCGATATCGGTCGTGCCGGGGAAGGGGAACTGGGCGCGATAGGCGTCGAGCCGCTCCTGCGAGCGGCTGACGACGTGGCGGACATCGACCCTGTCAGCCAGATCCATGAGGCTGCGCGAATGGGGCAGGGCGGCCGGTCCCAACCCGATGACGGCGATGCCGAGCTTGCGTGTCACTTTGCCTCGGTTCCTCTGATCGGCAGGCGCACGGCCCGGTCCTGCGCATGCAGAGCGAGCCGGCAGACCGTGAACATGTGCCGCTGCGTCGCCGCCGTTTCGCTACGGTTGGTGATGTCGGTGATCAGCGCGCGGAAATAGGTCAATGGCTCGCTGCTGGCGTCGATATGGCGAGTGCCGGCCTTGTCGACCAGGAAGAGATGGTCTGTGCCCGGCCTTCCGGCGACGTCGACATATTTGCGCAGCTCGATCGTGCCCTCGGTCCCGAGGATGGTGAGGCGCCCGTCGCCCCAGGTCGGCAGGCCGTCGGCGGTGAACCAGTCGACGCGGATATAGCCGCCCGCCCGGTCGCTCCTCAGCAGGATCTCGCCGAAATCCTCGAAATCGGGCAGATCCGGCACGCCGAAATGGCCGGTGCCCGAAGTGGCGATCTCGGCATCCTGCGAGCCGGTGAAGTGCAGGAACTGATCGATCTGGTGCGAGGCGATGTCGGTGAGGATGCCGCCGAAATAGCGCTTGTCGAAGAACCAGCCGGGCCGGATCGCCCGGTTGAGCCGGTGCGGCCCCAAGCCCACTGTCTGGATCACGCGCCCAATCGCGCCGTCGGCAATCAGCTTGCCGGCGACGATGGTGGCCGGAACGATGAAGCGCTCGGAGAAGCAGACCGAGAAGATGCGGCCGGTCTCTGCGACGACCTTCTCGACCTCGGCGAGCTGCTCGAAGCTGGTGACGCCTGGCTTGTCGACCATCACGTCCTTGCCGGCGCGCATCGCCTTCACAGCGAGGCCAGCGCGCTCCGACGGAATGCCGGCGCAGACGATGAGGTCGATCGCGGGATCGTCGAGCAGCGTTTCCGCCCGCATCTCCCGCAATTGCGGGAAGCGCTCGCGGAACCCGTCGAGCACACGCGGATCGCTGGTCGCAGGATCGAAGCCGGCGCAGTCCGCGCCGGCCTCCAGCAGGCCACCGACCATATGATAGATATGGCGGTGGTCGAGGCCGATGGCTGCGAAGCGCATGCTATTTCGGCGCGTGGCCGACGCCGATCTCCTGGTCCCAGCGCCGGAAGGCGGCGACCAGACGCTCGGGCGTCAGCGGCGGGCGCGTCGGCAGGCTGCCGATCAGCCCGTCATATTCGGGCCGGCCGAATTCCTTCAGCACGTCCTGGCTCTCCTTCGGCGCCATGGCGAGCGTGACGCCCTTGATCGCCGGGCCGGGATAGAAATAGCCCTTGTCATAGGTCGCCGCCTGCGATTCCGGCTTCAGCAGATGCGACATCAGCGCCAGGATCACCGGAATCTTCTCCGCAGCCACGCCCTTCGGGATGCACATGAACTGCGTGTCGGGAATCCAGTGCGTGTTGGCGATGGTGAAGACCTTGGCTTCCTTCGGCACGATCCCGAGCGCACGCGGATTGATGTCCCAGCCCAGCGTCGAGACGATGCAGTCGCGCGTGCCGTCGCCGAGTTCCTTCATCGTCGCGGCGGTGCCGGTCGGATAATAGTCGATCGCGGTACCGAGCTCCTTGAGATAGGCCCAGGTCTTGGCCCAGCCGTTCATCGGGTCGGTCGGATCGCTGTCGCCGAGGATGTAGGGCATGCCCTGCAGGAAGGTCCAGCCGGGGCCGGAGTTGAGCGGGCGGGCATAGGTGAAGCGGTTGGGATTGGCCTTCACATAGGCCATGAACTCCTCGGCCGTCTTCGGCACCGTCTTGACCTTGTCGGCCATGTATTCGAACAGCGGCCCGGATGGCGAGTAGACGACGGCGACGCCTTCGTTCTGGCCGAAATTGCGCTGCATCATCAGCGCCTGCTCGTGATAGATGTCCTCGGCCTTGGGCAGGCTCGCCGTGTGCGACTTCCAGACGTCGACCCACAGGCCCTGCTGGATGCCGTCGGACATCGCGCCCGGGCCGGTCAACACCATGTCGATGTCGACGCGGTTGGCGTCCTGCTGGGCCTTGAGCTTGGCCGGCAGCTCGGGCGAGGGGGCACGCGAGAAATTAAGCCGCGAGATCAGCTTCGGATTGTCCTTGGCGAATTTCTCGATCGAGGCCTGGGTAAGCTGCAGATTGCCGGCGACGTCGATGATGTTGAGCATCACCGGGCTGGCCGGCATCGCGCTTTGAGCGAGTGCACCGCCGGCGGAGAGCGCGGCGAGGCTGGAAGCGCCGGCGATCACGCCGCGCCGAGTCGGATGTCTCATGCTACCTCCCAATGGCGGCCTGCCTTGCTGCGGCCTTGGCATGTATACTAGTGCACAAGGCGCTATGGGCAAGATGCGACGAAAGCAGGGGGAGGCTGCGTTGCAGGGTGGGCGCGCGGGATTGGTATCCGCTGATCGACGACGATCCGGGGGGCGCCGGGCTTCGACTACAAGGCCGAATTCGTCGCCCGCAGCCGGCCCACCACTTCCCCAAGGACATACCAGACGAAGTTCGGCGTTGTTTCGACCATGAACCGGAATTGCTTTGAAGTGACCAGGGCAATTTCGGATGGCTCGAGTGCCTTGGCCGTGGCGGATCTCGGCTTCGTGTCGATCAGTGAAATGACACCGAAGGCTCGCCCTTCGCCGACCTCTTCGATCAGCTTGCCGCGGCTACTGACTTCGACCCTGCCGCTGAGGACGATATAGGCGTGGGCGGGTTCGTCGCCCTCGCGAAACACGACGTCGCCGGTGGCATAGGTGATCACCGTTCCCAGGCCGCGAGCGAGCTGGTGGAAATCGATAGGTGCAGGGGTAGGCCTGGCCGTGGAGGAATGCTCGTTCATTGCTCGAACTCGCTCTCTGGTCGATGGCGGCTCACTGTAGCGCAGGAACCAGGGCGCTCCAATCGATCCGACAGCACCGTCCCTGCCGTCGCCACCGGCGAATATGGGTCTTTGGAGGATCCCCAAAAGGCGGTGGGCGGACGCCTGTAACCGGCTTTCGAATTGGCCCCAGATCCCCGCAATATCGGCGGCGTTCGATTCGAACGCTACGTCATCGGAAGGGCGGTAACCGGGTGGGGGGAATGCGCGACATTGGCGCCAGCCTGGCTGGCGCGCTCATTCTGTTCTTCGCGCGCTTCATCACGGCGGTGCGCGGGCGCTGGGACGGCGTCGCGCCGACCGATGAGCAGCGCATCTACTTCGCCAACCACGCCAGCCACGGCGATTTCGTCCTGATCTGGACCGTTCTGCCCCGGCGCCTGCGCTTCGCGACCCGGCCCGTCGCCGGCAGCGACTACTGGCTGAAGAGCAGCCTGCGGCGCTTCATCGGCCGCGATGTCTTCAACGCCGTCCTGATCGACCGCGACCCTGCGACCCGGACCAGCGACCCGATCGTCCAGATGACGGAGGCGCTCGACGCCGGTTCGTCACTCATCGTCTTCCCCGAGGGGACGCGCAACACCACCGACGCGCCGCTGCTGCCGTTCAAGAGCGGGCTGTTCCATCTGGCGCAGGCACGGCCGAACGTGAGGCTCGTGCCGGTCTGGATCGACAATCTCAACCGCGTCATGCCGAAGGGTGAGTTCGTGCCGGTGCCGCTGGTCTGCACCGTCACCTTCGGCGCCGGCCTGATCCTCGCGGAAGGAGAGGCGAAGCAGGATTTCCTGGCGAGGGCGCAGACGGCGCTGCTCGCTCTGTCACCGAAGGCGAACGCGCCATGACGATGCCGCATCCCGATCTTCTTGCGGTACTGGCCGGCCTACTCGGCGTCCTGATCGTGGCGTCCACGATCGGCTACGTGCTGCAGCGCCGGCTGTCGCCCGACGGTTCGAATGCCGTGGTCGAGAACCTCAACGATCGCATCCGCGCCTGGTGGATCATGATCGTGCTGATGGGCCTGGCGCTGATCGGCGGTAAGACCGGCGTGACGCTGCTCTTCGGCTTCTGCTCCTTCGCGGCCCTGCGCGAGTTCATCACGCTGACGGATACGCGCCGCGCCGATCACTGGGCGCTGGCGGCGGCCTTCTTCGTTGTCTTGCCGGTGCAGTATTATCTGCTCTGGATCGACTGGTACGGGCTCTACTCGATCTTCATTCCCGTCTACGCCTTCCTGCTCATGCCGATCATCGCCTCGCTGCGCGGCGATACCGAGCATTTCCTGGTGCGCATCGCCGAAGTGCAGTGGGCGCTGATGATCTGCATCTTCTGCATCTCGCATGTGCCGGCGTTGCTCGGCCTCGATATCCCCGGTTTTCAGGGCCGCAATGTCCTGCTGATCGCCTTCCTCGTCATCGTCGTGCAGATGAGCGACGTCCTGCAGTATGTCTGGGGCAAGCTGCTCGGCCGCACCAAGATCGCGCCGAGGCTGTCGCCGTCGAAGACGGTCGAGGGTTTCGTCGGCGGCGCGCTCAGCGCGACGGCGGTCGGGGCCGCCCTGTCCTGGATGACGCCGTTCACGCCGCTGCAGGCGGCGTTCCTGGCGCTGGTCATCGTGCTGATGGGCTTCTTCGGTGGGCTCGTCATGTCGGCGATCAAGCGCGACCGCGGCGTCAAGGACTGGGGCCATCTGATCGCCGGCCATGGCGGCTTCCTTGATCGGCTCGATTCCGTGGTGTTCTCCGCCCCGATCTTCTTCCATCTCGTCCGCTATGGGTGGTCGGCGACGTGAGCCCGCCGCTCGCGCGCCTGATGCGAAGCAGCATCGTCCACGTCGGCTTCGCCTTCCTCGCCATGGGCAGCTGGGCCGCCTTCGCCAACCGCGCCCATCCGATGCCGGCGCCGCTCCTGGCCGGGCTGATCCAGGGCACGCTGTCCGCTCTGATCACGCTGCTGCTGAAGCGGGGCATCGAGTATCTCGCCAGCCGCTTCAGCGGTCTGGCGGTGCTGCTGGCGCCGCCGGTGATCGCCGGTCTGGTGTCCGCCAGTCTGCTGACCGTCATCCACACGATCGGCGGCACGCCCGAGATCGCGAGGACGATCGCCGTCCCGCTGACCGTCGCAACCAGCTATGCGGCGCTCTACAATGTTTCGCTGTGGCGCAGCAGGAAGGCGATGAACCATGGCGCAGGATAGCGATCGACGCCCGCTCGCCAGCCGCGATACCGGCTGGGCCCGGGGCATCGCGCGCCGGCTGAGCGCCAGCGGCATCACGCCGAACCAGATCTCGATGGCGAGCATGGCGATGGCGGCCGGCGCCGGCGCCGCCTTCTGGCTCGCGGGCCCCGCCAATTCCGGCTCGCGCATCGCGCTGCTTCTCGCAGCGGCGCTGTTCTGCCAGCTTCGGCTGCTCTGCAATCTCTTCGACGGCATGGTCGCGATCGAGGGCGGCAAGCAGGCCGCCGACGGCCCGTTCTGGAACGAGTTCCCCGATCGGATCGCCGATATCCTGATCCTCACCGGCGTCGGCTACGGGATCGGTGCCCCGGCCTTGGGCTGGGCGGCGGCAGCCTTTGCCGTGCTGACCGCCTATACCCGTGAGCTCGGCCGCAATTGCGGGCTGCCGGCCGATTTCTCCGGCCCGATGGCCAAGCAGCACCGCATGGCGACGATCACGGCTGCGGCGCTGCTATCGCTGCTGGAGCCGCTCTGGCGAGGGCAGGGCGAGGTACTGACCATCGCGCTCTGGCTGATCGTGGCAGGCGCTGCCGTGACCGCTCTCAGGCGGGCAGCGAACATCGTGCGTGGACTGCGAGCCCGCTGAACTCGTTCAGCCCTCAGCCCCCGGTCACGCTCATATGCCGGCCGACCGCGGCGCGCGGCCGTCGCCGGTCGATGACGAAGTCGTGGCCCTTGGGCTTGCGCGAGATCGCTTCTTCCATCGCCCGGTAGAGCAGGGCGTCGTCGCTGGAGGCACGGATCGGCGCGCGCAGGTCCGCGGCATCCTCCTGGCCGAGGCACATATAGAGCGTGCCGGTGCAGGTCAGGCGCACGCGGTTGCAGCTCTCGCAGAAATTATGGGTCATCGGCGTGATGAAGCCGATTAGCCCGCCGGTCTCGCGCACCCGGACATAGCGCGCTGGTCCGCCGGTCCGGTAGGGATCGTCATCGAGCGTATAGCGGTCCATCAGATTGGCCCGCACCATGGAGAGCGGCAGGAACTGGTCGAGCCGCGCCGGCTCGATGTCGCCGAGCGGCATCACCTCGATCAGCGTCAGGTCCATGCCGAGGCCATGGGCCCACTGCATCAGCCCCTCGATCTCGTCCTCGTTGACGCCCTTCAGCGCCACCGCATTGATCTTGACGCGCAGGCCGGCGTTGCGGGCCGCCTCGATGCCGGCCAGCACCTTGGAGAGGTCGCCCCAGCGCGTGATCGTGCGGAACTTCTCGGGATCGAGCGTGTCCATCGAGACGTTGACGCGGCGCACCCCGCAATCGGCCAGCTCCTGCGCATAGCGCGCGAGCTGCGAGCCGTTGGTGGTCACGGTGAGCTCGTCGAGCGCGCCCGAGGCGAGATGGCGCGAGAGCGAGCGGAACAGGTTCATGATGTCGCGCCGGACCAGCGGCTCGCCGCCGGTGATGCGCAGCTTGCGCGTGCCGCGCATGACAAAGGCGCTGGCGACGCGGTCGATCTCTTCCAGCGTCAGTAGATCGCGCTTCGGCAGGAAGGCCATGTCCTCGGACATGCAGTAGACGCAGCGGAAATCGCAGCGATCCGTCACCGAGATGCGCAAATAGGAGATGTCGCGGCCGAACGGATCGGTCAGCGGCGCACGCATCAAGGGTCTGACGGGGTCATGCAGCACGACGGCTGAAATCCTTGGGCGATCGCGGTCTTGCGGCGCAGTGCGCCTGCCGTTGCTCTGATATAGGAAGCGAGCATTGTCGGTGACAAGGCCGCGGGTCAAGCGCGCCAAAAGCCGCAAGCGGTTCTGGAGAAACACGAAGATGTCAGATTGGCCGAGCGAGATCCGCCTGTCGAAGGACCGCCGCATTTTGCATGTCACCTTTGAAAGCGGTGAGAGCCATGCGCTTCCCGCCGAATTGCTTCGGGTCGAGAGCCCATCGGCGGAGGTTCAAGGCCATGGCCCGACGCAGAAGCAGACCGTGCCTGGCAAGCGCGAGGTCGAGATCCTCAAGGTCGAGCCCGTCGGCCATTACGCAGTCCGCCTGACCTTCGACGACATGCACGACACCGGCATCTATGGCTGGGACTATCTGCGCGAGCTCGGCCGCGACGGCGACGCGAGGTTCCAGGCTTATCTCGACGATCTCGCCGCGAAAGGGTTGTCGCGGGAGCGGGGCAGGCGAGGCTAGGTGCCGGAATTTTGGCCCATCATCAAACCAAACGTCTCGCCCCAGCGTAGGTTCTGCAAGCGCTGCAGTGTCGCGGGCCGCGTGCCACTGCCCAGCACAGGGGAGGCTCGCTTGCAGAACCGTTCCATCACACTCGTCGCTGCATTGTCTGCTGCCTTGCTCTCAGGCTGCATGTCGATGGCAGACAAGGGCGGAAAGGCGCCGGAGCCACGCAAGCGTATCGACGCCGCTCGCTTCTACGCTGGCCTTTGGCATGAGATCGCCAGGCGGCCGATGTCATTCACCGATGGTTGCGTCGCCGGTGCGACCGAATACAAGCCGGGAGCAGGTGGAGCGATCGAGGTCCTCGATTCCTGCCGGATGGGCACGCCCGAGGGCGAACTCAAGACCATTGGCGGTCCCGGCCGCATTCTCGATCCCGGCACGAACGCCAAATTACGTGTCGACTACCGGCTTTACGGCTTCATTCCGGTGACGCGAGACTATTGGGTGCTGGATCGGGCGGACGATTACACCTGGTTCATCTCGGCCGATCCAGATTTCCACGACCTCTATATCTTCACGCGCAGTCCGGCGATTGGCGCGGCTCAGCGCGAGCGACTGACCCGGCGGGCGCGGGAGCTCGGCTACGACGTGACCAGGCTGGAGTTTCCGGCGCAGCCGAAGCGTTGATCGGCATGCGGACAAGCTTCGCGTCCGTGCCGGATTGTCGTCCCAATGAAAAAGGCCGGCGAAACGCCGGCCTTTCGCAATCCCTGATGCGTGTTGTCGTTCAGCGGGCGACGACGACGCGGGTGCCGACCTTGGCGCGCTCGTAGAGGTCGATCACGTCCTCGTTCAGCATGCGGATGCAGCCCGAGGAGACCGCCTGGCCGATCGTCTCCGGCTCGTTCGAGCCGTGGATGCGGTAGAGGGTCGAGCCGAGATACATGGCGCGGGCGCCCATCGGGTTCTCCGGGCCGCCGGGCATGAAGCGCGGCAGGTCGGGGCGGCGCTTCAGCATCTGCGCCGGCGGCGTCCAGGTCGGCCATTCTGCCTTGCGGGTGATCGTTTGGGTGCCGCCCCACTCGAAGCCCGGGCGGCCGACGCCGACGCCGTAGCGGATCGCCTTGCCTTCGGGCAGCACGAAATAGAGACGGCGCTCGTTCGTATCGATGACGATCGTGCCGGGGCGCTGGCCGCCACTATAGGACACGACTTCGCGCGGGATCGCGGTCGCCTGTGCCTTGGCGGGGTCGACGTAATTGACGAGCGGCTGACGCGTGAGCGGGTCGATTTCGGCGACGGCGGCAGTCGCGGTGGCGGCGAAGGCCGTGCCGGCGATCAGGGCCAAACGGAAGAAGCGGAGCATAGCGGCCTCGGGGGCGGTTCAGGGATGGGCGGGCGCGAGGAAAGGTGACGGAAAAACGTCAACAATTCCCCAAATATCTGGCAGAGCGGAGACTGCCGTTCAATCGATGTGCGTTCACATCGGCGCGACCTTTCGAGCTTTCGGGGCGCCCGTTGCGGCGGTGCAACAGGCGTAGGCAGCTTCCTGCTGCTTGGCGCGATCTGGGCGGTTTTCGGGCGGGAAGGTGGCGAGGCGGCCGGCGGCTCCCCCGAATGAAGGACGCGGCGCGATTCGCAGCAGGCTAAGGCAGGCTGCGAGCCCGGTTTGCCGTCAAGCGGGTGGCGGCGGACGCCGGGTGGTGGAGACGCGTATGGCCAACGAAGTCACAGTCCACGCCGTCTATCTTCAAGACTCCACCATGATCCATGCCTTCAACTTGAAGCAGGGTGGGGCCGACCTATTGCCGACCGGGCACACCGGCATACCGGCGGGCTATTCGCCTCAGAAGATCGTCGACAAGATCTTGGCTGCCGCGAATGGAGGCAAGATCAAGATCCTGCGTCTCCTTGCGCATGGCGATGCCGGCGAGTTCGATTTCCCGGGGATCGAGGATCGCAGTTCGGTCTCGTCGAAATACACGCAATTGCGCAAGGCCTTCGCGCCTATGGCCCGGATCGAGATCCATGGCTGCGGCTGTGCAAGCGAGAAGAAGCTGGATGGCGACATCGGCAGGTATCGCGGCGACCCGAAGGGGCGAGGTCTGCGCTTCCTCTGGGCCGTGGCGCAGACCTTCGGCGTCCCGGTCACCGGTGCGGTCGATTCACAGGGTGGCTGGGATGGTTGGGGCTATAGCGGGGTCACCGTAACCATTTCCCCCGCCGGCAAGTTCTACGCCGAAAAACCGGGGCAGCGCTGGTGGGATCCTTCTTCGGCGGACGCGGAAGCGAAGGCCGAATTCGAGCGGATCAAGAAGCAATACATCGACAGGAAGCTCTATGTGGAGGCGCGCATCGCCCTGCGCGTTCTGATGGCGACTTATCCCACCTCGGTGGCGGCCGGCTGGGCATCCGCGCTGGTGCCGCTGGGGGCGATGGAGAATCCGGATCGCGGGCTGCAGAAGGAGTGGTCGGAGGACTAGGCACCCTCGCGGGATCGTGCGCCGCTCGCGAAGATCTCTCCGATTGCCGTTAACCAGCCGTTGGCCTAATCTTCAGATCAAGGGGCAACTTCCGATTGCAAAGCTGGGCCGGCTCTGGTCCGTTTCTGCGAAACGCCGGGAGGTTCGCCATGCCTGCGTGCCAATTCAATGCCGGACCAGATGAACTCGCTGCCCTCGGGACGGCCTTTCACGAGGCGTGGCGCCACGTCGGCCCGATCTATGGACCGTTCGAGAATCCGCATCGCGAATGGCTGGCGCGCCTGATTCTCGGTCTGCGTCGTTCCGGCCATTCCGGCGATATCGCCTTGCTCGCGATCGAGCAGTTCATGGCGACCGCCCCCCTGGCCGAATGGGCGAACGGCGCGCCCGGCCGCCAGCGTCAGGTCAGATCGGTCGCGCGAAGCTGAGCGCTAGATCGTCGTGCGTCCGAACGAACGCGACTACGATGGTCCATCACATTGTTATAGCATCGGATTCTGCCGAAAGGCGGACTCCACTTTTTGGTCCGATGCTATGGCCTGCGTCGCATCGCGCTGAACGTTCCGCGCCTGTTTCAGTGCGTGCGCATCGGCGGGCAATGTTGCCGTAAGCTTCGCCCGTACTCTGCCCCTTGCTGACCTGTCTGAACGACCCGTTCCGACCTCAGAGATTCCGGGCCGGGCCCGGCTTGCCCTGTGGCCTTGCGGCCGCGCCCAGGCATGGATGGAGCGTGATGCGTCTGGATATTTCGCCCCTATTCCGGCATCACGTTCCATCCGTGCACCCTGATTGACCTCTTCATGCGCGCCCTGATCGTCGAGGACGAGCCACAGTTGATGGCTTTCCTGTCCTCGCTCCTCACCAATGCCGGGCTCATCGCCGATCGCACGACCACGATCGACGCGGCGCTCGCCGCCTTGCGCTCGACTCCGTTCGATATCGCCATCGTCGACCGGCGCCTGCCGGACGGCGACGGCCTTTCCATCGTCAAGGCGCTGAGCAAGGCCGAGACGCGGCCCGCCTTCCTGATCCTGACCGCCCGCGACGCCAAGGCGGACGTGATCGAAGGGCTGAATACTGGTGCGGACGATTATCTGATCAAGCCCTTCGAGCCGGAGGAGCTCCTGGCGCGGCTGCGGGTCATCATGCGCCGGCGCCATCCGAAGCGCTCGCTGGTGATCACCGCCGGCAACCTTTCGCTCGACCTCGAAGGGCGCTGCGCCTCCGTCGGCTCGGAGATGCTCGATCTGCGTCGGCGCGAGGCGCTGATCCTGGAGGCCCTGGTCCAGCGCGTCGGCCGCGTCGTCACCCGCGATGTCCTGATCGAGGCGGTCTACGGCTTCGACGACCTGATCGAATCCAACACGCTCGAAGCGCAGATCTCGCGGTTGCGGCGCAAGCTCAAGGACGCTGGCGCCGCCGTCGAGATCACTTCGCTGCGCGGCATCGGATACATGCTGCGGGTGTCTGAGCTGGCGCAGTAGCGCTTTAGGCTTCGTCACCCTCGCACGGCGGGAAGACGAGGCGCACCGTGGTGCCACCCCCCGGCCGGGCGAGAATGGTGAGCGTGCCGCCATGGGCGGCCATGATGTCGCGCACGATCGTCAGGCCGAGCCCGGCGCCGGTCGAGTTCGGCGACATCCGATTGAACGGCTCGGTCACCTGCGTGCGGTCGGACGGCGCGATGCCGACCCCGTCATCGCTGACCTCCACCACCGCGCCATCGATCACCTTCACCAGGATCGTTGATTTCGCCTGCGCATGCCGCAGCGCGTTGTCGACGAGGTTGGCGATCGCTGCCCGCACCGTCGGTTCATTCGCCTCGATCAGCGATTGGCGATCGCCTTCCTCCTCAAGCGCGATGTCGGCATCATTGCTCAGGATCAGAGGCGCGAGATCGGCCAGCACGGCGCGCGCGATGCGATTGAGCTGCAGCGGCTCGAAGGGCAGTTCCGTGCTGTGCAACCGGGCAAGCTGCAGCATCGACGAGACGATCGTGGTCAGCCGGCTGACATCATTGGTGAGCGCGAGCCGCATCTGGTCGTTCGGCAGAGCGTCGATCCGGCCGCGCATGACGGTGAGCGGCGTGCGCAGTTCATGCGCGACATTGTTCATGAAGCGCCGCTGCACCTCCATGTTGCCGGCGATCTTGTCGAGCGCGGCATTGAGCGCCGTGGTAAGCGGCATCAGCTCGATCGGGGTCTCTTCGGTCGGCAGCAGGCCGCGCGGCGCCTTTGGGTCGATCCTTGCCGCGGCCTCCGCCGCGCTGCGCAGCCGCGCGCCGATATAGGACACCGACATCGCGATCGCGCCGGCGATCAGCAGGCCAAAGACGACTGATATCGCCAGCGCCGAGCCGGCGATCGCGCGGAGATAGTGGGCAAGGATCAGGTCCCAGCCCGGTCGCCCACCGCCGGTCGCGACGATGATGCGGGCGCCATCCTTCTCGATCACGTCGAAGGCGAGCGCATTGTCGCCGCCGACGCGCATCTGCGCGGCGATGGTCGGGCCGTCGAGCCGGATGTCGATCGGCAGGCCCGGCCGCAACTCTGGCGCATACTCGACGACCGAACGTCCATCGGAGACGAGGTACCAGAGCGAGGGGCTGGCGCGCTCGATCCGGGCGAGGCCGGCGATCTTCTCGACCTGCAGGGCATCGCCGGAAGGGGCGCGAATGCTTTGCTGGATGATCTGTGAGGTGACGTCGTTGCGCAGGGCGCCGGGATCTTCGGTGATCAGGGCAAAGGCGATGACGGCGCCGATAAAGGCGGTGAACAGGACGATGCCGAGCAGGGACAGGCGCAGGGTGAGGGCGCGCGACAGCGATATCATGGCCGGGCTCCGCCACTATATCGGGCCCGGCGCAGGATTGGTGCAGCGTAGCGAGTCGTCACGGAACCTCGATGCGGGTATGGCTTGCGGAACCGGGCGCTCGCCTCTCCCTGTCTCTGCATGGACCGTATCGCCATTGCCGTTCAACTCTCTCCCGGAGCTGCCGGCCTGATGAGTGCGCGGCGCGTCATGCCGATATGGCCAAGGCTGGGCCTCGTGCTCGCCGCGCTGTTCGCTTTCGTGCCGGGGCTCGCGCTCGCGCAAGGGGCCGTGACGAAGGGGGATATTCGGGCCGGACAGCTGCCAACCTCGTCCCGGCAGGACATCTTTCGATTCGTCGAAGGCGTGTTCGACACCACCAGCAAGACGGTCAGCATCCCGATCGAGCGTTCGCTCGCGCTCTTCGGCGAGCCGAACGCCTATATCATCGGCGGCGAGCTGAGCGGCTCCTTCGTGGTCGGCGGGCGCCATGGTAGCGGCGAACTGCGTTTCTCCGACGGGGTTCCGATTCCCGTGAGCTGGTCGGCGCTGTCGGTCGGCATCGGCCTCGGCGCCGATTACGGCCGGGTGATCATGCTGGTTTACGGGCTCGACCGGCGCGAGGACGTCTTCGGCACCTATGCCAGCCTCGGCGGCAGCGCCCATTTCCTCGCCGGTGCCAACGCCACCATCCTGGCCTCCTCGCGAGCGCGGATCGTGCTGATCTCCTCCGGCCTCGGCCTGCGTTTCTCCGGGGATCTCAGCCGCATCGTGATCGAGCCGGCCGGCCCGCAGGAGCAGTTGCGACCGCCCGGCCGGATCTGCGCCACGCCGGCCGATTGCCCGCCGCCCGGCCGCTGATGGCTCGTAAGGAAACAGGGCGTGGCTCCTATAGCATCGGCCCGAAAAGCGAGATCCACTTTTCGGAATAATCCGATGCGATAACAATGTGATAGATTATCGTAACCGCGTCCTATCGGACGCGCAGATTGCCCTGTGCCGAATCGCATGATCCGCTCTCCACGGTGGCTCCGAGGAAGGGATCGACGCGTCGGCTTGCTCCAGCATTGCGCGGTGGTTTCAGCTTCAGCTCAGCGCACCATGAACTTGACGATACGGGCGACGAATTCCTCGTCCTGCCCGGCAAAGCCGTGATGTGCGCTGAAGCGGCAGGGATTGGTCTCGTCAGTCTGCCCGCCGCTCATCCACTCGACCTGGACGCGCCCTCCTGACCAGGACTTGAAGGGCGCGACGCCGGCCGGCAGCGTCCAGCGACAGCGATCCTCGCGATGATGCAGCGCGAGCGTGCGCGGCAACCGGTTCGGCGTCCCCAAGATGCTCTCGACGCTGTCGTCGCCAGACCCGGACGCCTTGCTGAGGAAGCCGGAGGTCAGGACGAGCCGATCCGGCATGGCGCCGTCCACGATCCCCTGTGCGGCGCGCTGCGTGCCCTTGCTGGTCGCGATCACGATGACCGGGCGCTTGAGCGCCGCCATATGGTCGACTGCGACGGAGAGGTTCGTGCCGAGCTCGGCGAGCAGGACGTTGTAGCCTTGGGCGACGAAGGCGTCGCGGTTGCGGATCAGGACATTGTCGCCGGCCTTGCCGAAGCGGGCGCCGTTGCCGACCTCGAGCCGGCCGTCACCACCAGTCAGGAGGATCACGCTGCCCTTGGGATGCGGTGCGCGGATCAGGATGCTGCGGACGCCGGCGATGGTGACGGTCTCGCCGCCTTTCACCGTGATCGGCGTCTCGGCCCGGCCCTGTAACGGGATGGCGAGCCCCCATGCGATCGCAAGAGCGCCGAGACCGCGCAGGATGCGCTGCTGATATCCGAACATGTCGCAAGTCACCCATTCATCCGAGACGGCGCAGGCCTCGCGGCTCGAAAGAGCAGCGCCCGCACTCCGCCCAAGATTCGGTGGCTACATTGCACGAAATGTGCAGCCGGATTCATAGCCGTTCGCCAGGAGACCAGGGCTCAGCTCGCGCCGCGCCGCCCGGATCGGTCGCCAGGCGCCCGGCCCTTCGAGGTCGGGCCTTCCCGTATCAGCGAGGCCTGGGTCTCTTGAGCAGGCCGGCCTCGATGGCGAGCTCAACGTCAATTTCGAGAATCTCTCCGCTTGTCAGTTTGAGATCGCGTCTCAGCCTGCGTTGGATGTCGAGATCGATAGGGATTTCGGTCAATAGCGGCCTCTCAGGAGCCTGCCGCTTCCGGCTTTTGGGGGTAGGCATTTGCCATGTACGCCCGAGCGCACGGCGCGGATGCAGCGGACACTGGCCGCCGCTCTTCAGCTGGCTGCCGACTCCAGCAAGCGGGCAAGCTCATCCGGCGCGCGATCACGGCTCCGCGTGACGGTGCGTTTGGGCTATTCGACAGTGTGGAAAATGGTGGGCGGCACAGGGATCGAACCTGTGACCCCTCCCGTGTGAAGGGAGTGCTCTACCGCTGAGCTAGCCGCCCGGACCGCGCTGTTCCTAGTGGGGTCGGCCTGCGCCGTCAAGAATGAGTAGCGAGCGCCGGCTCGCGACCGGTCAGCCGGCGCACCGCCTGCGGCAATTCGCTGAAGTGCTGGATCACCTGATCGGGCGCGAGCGCCTCGACCGGCACGTCGGTATAGCCAAAAGGCACACATACCACCGGGATGCCGGCGGCACGCGCCGTGTTCACGTCGGTGCGCGAATCGCCGACCATCACGGCGCGCGCCGGATCGCCGCCAGCCTGCGCGATTGTCTCGGTGAGATGGCGCGGGTCGGGCTTGCAGAAGGCGAAGCTGTCGCGCCCCGCGATGGCGGCGAAGCGCCCGCTCAATTCGAAATGATCGAGAAAGAGCCTGGTGTGCCGGATCGGCTTGTTGGTACAGACTGCGAAGACGAAACCGTCGGCGGCGAGCTCGTCCAGCGCCTGGCCAACGCCGTCATGGATGAAGCTGTTGCCGGCGACGCCGTCCGCGTAGATGCCGAGGAAGCTTTCGAATAACTGCTCCAGCCTGTCCGTATCGAGCGGCCGGCCGCTGACCTTGAAGCCGCGCTCGATCAGTGCCCGCGCGCCGGCGCCGACCAGTTCGCGCGCCCGCTCGAGCGGTAGGGCCGCCAGCCCCTCCTGTTCGAGGATGACGTTAAGCGTGCGCATGATGTCGGGCGCGGTCTCGGCGAGGGTGCCGTCGAGATCGAAGACGACGATCGGGGGGAGCGACATGATCCATCCTGTGACGTGGCCATCCGCATAAAGGCCGGCGTACTCCGCTTGGCAAGGGCTCCTGACAAGGGGCTGAGCACCGGCTGCGTCATGTCGTCGTCGCCGTGCTGCAATCGCGATGATACGGCTTTCCCGGCATGGTAGGGTGCGGACGAATCGTCGAAAGGGGTTGTATCGGTGTCGAAACTGTCGAGCTGTTCCAGAAGCTCCATTGGCCGTTCGCTGGGCCGGGCGCTGGGCGCAGGCCTGTTCGTCGTGCCGATGTTCGGGACGGCGCTTGCCGCGCCCTTCGAGTTCGCGCCGGCGCCGCAGACCGATCTCAACCGCGTCTATCGCATCGACAAGGCGACCGGCGAGGTCGGGGCCTGCCAGTTCCAGCTCAAGGAAGGCGGCGTCGGTGTCACCGTCTGCTTCCCGGCAGGCGAGGGGGCCGGTCCGCAGGCGCCGAGCGACTATGTGCTCGTTCCCTCGCGCCATGAGCGCGAAGGCGGCATCTTCCGCGCCAATGTTCGCACCGGCGAGCTCAGCGTCTGCTACGTCTTCGATGACAAGGTCGTCTGCACGCCGATGGCGAAATAGCGACGGGCCGGTGGCGGGACGGTAACTGCTATCTTGTCACGGCTGGGATGCGGCTTTTGCGCTCGGCAAGCCGTCATTTGGCATGCTAGATCCCCGGCGACCCGTTCATAACGCCGGAGGCTAGTATGCTCGCGCTCAAGGATCCCTCGCTGCTGCGCTCGCAGTGCCATGTCGACGGCGCCTGGATCGGTGAGGGCGTCGACGTGGTCGACAATCCCGCGACCGGCGAGGTCCTGGCCAAGGTGCCGCGCTTCGGCGCTGACGAGACCACTGCCGCGGTCGAAGCCGCCTCGCGTGCTTTCAAGCCCTGGGCGAAGAAGTCGGCCAAGGAGCGCTCGCAGATCCTGCGCAAGTGGTTCGAGCTGATCATGGCGAACCAGGAGGACCTGGCGCAGATCATGACGGCCGAGCAGGGCAAGCCCTTGGCCGAGGCCCGTGGCGAGGTCGCCTATGCCGCCTCCTTCGTCGAGTTCTACGCCGAGGAAGCTAAGCGCATCTATGGCGAGACCATTCCCTCGCCCTTCCCGAATTCGCGCATCATTGTCGCCAAGCAGCCGGTCGGCGTCTGCGCTGCGATCACGCCCTGGAATTTCCCGGCGGCGATGATCACCCGCAAATGTGCGCCGGGCCTGGCGGCTGGCTGCACCTTCGTGGTCAAGCCGGCGCCGGACACGCCGCTGACCGCCCTCGCTCTGGTCGCGCTCGCCGAGCAGGCCGGCTTCCCCAAGGGCGTGATCAACATCGTCACCGGCGACGCCCAGGCGATCGGCGGCGTGATGACCAGCCATCCGGCTGTGCGCTTCATCGGCTTTACCGGCTCGACCCCGGTCGGCAAGCTCCTGATGCAGCAGGCGGCCTCGACCGTGAAGAAGGTCGGGCTCGAGCTCGGTGGCAATGCGCCCTTCATCGTCTTCGACGATGCCGATCTCGACAAGGCGGTCGAGGGCGCGATCATCGCCAAGTTCCGCAACATGGGCCAGACCTGCGTCTGCACCAACCGTCTCTTCGTCCAGGACGGCATCCATGACGACTTCGTCGCGAAGTTCGCCGGCGAGGTCGCCAAGATGAAGGTCGGCAATGGCGTCGAGGTCGGCGTCGTGCAGGGGCCGCTGATCAACGAGCGCGCGGTCGAGAAGGTCGAGCGCCATGTCGCCGATGCGGTCGCCAACGGCGCCAAGGTGATGGTCGGTGGCCACCGCCATGCGCTTGGCCGCACCTTCTACGAGCCGACCGTGCTCGCCGGCGTGACCACGAAGATGCTGGTCACCAATGAGGAGACCTTCGGCCCGATCGCGCCGGTCTATCGCTTCAAGAGTGAGGACGAGGTCGTCGCCATGGCGAACGACACGCCCTTCGGCCTTGCGGCATATTTCTACACCAAGGATCTCGGCCGCGCTTTCCGCGTCGCCGAGGAACTCGAATACGGCATGGTCGGCATCAACTCGGCCATTCTCGGCACCGAGGTCGCGCCGTTCGGCGGCGTCAAGGAGTCCGGCCTCGGCCGCGAGGGCTCGCTCCACGGCATCGAGGAGTTCGTCGAGATCAAGTACATGCTGATGGGCGGGCTTGGCGCGTGAGCGAGGATCTGAAGAAGGCTGCCGCGCTGGCCGCGCTGGAGCTGGTGCGGCCGGGCATGCGGCTCGGCCTCGGTACCGGCTCGACCGCCAAGCACTTCGTCGACGGTCTCGGCGCCAAGGTTGCGGCCGGACTGGAGGTGATCTGCGTCGCCACCTCCGAGGTGACGCAGGCGCAGGCGGAGAGCCTCTCGATCCCGATGTCGACGCTCGACGAGACACCCGAACTCGACCTTACCATCGACGGCGCGGACGAGCTCGACAGCGCCCTCAACCTGATCAAGGGCGGCGGCGCCGCGCTGCTGCGCGAGAAAATCGTCGCCGCCGCCTCGAAGCGCATGGTCGTGATCGCCGATACCGGCAAGCAGGTCGAGACGCTCGGCCGCTTCCCGCTGCCGATCGAGGTCGTGCCCTTCGGGCTGGAAGCGACGCGCCGTGCGGTTGCCGCCGCGATTGCCTCGGCCGGGGCGAGCGGCGAGCTCAAGCTGCGCAAGCGCCCCGACGGCTCGACGTTGCTGACCGATGGCGGCCACTACATCCTCGACGCTCATCTCGGCCGGATCGAGCTGCCCGAGGTTCTCGGATTGGCGCTCAACCAGGTTCCAGGCGTCGTCGAGCATGGGCTTTTCCTTGGATTGGCCACCGCGGCCTTCCTGGCCGGAGCCGATGGTGTACGCGTCCTTGGCGATCCTGCCACCGAACGCCACTGAAAGGTCGTCGTGCGGCGTGTTTCGGCCGCAAAAGTGGTTTCCACTTTCGCTGGACATGTTCTAAGAGCGGCCGGCGACTCGCCCTGGTGAGGGACGTTGCCGCATCAGAACAGTGGAATCGCCGCATTCCGGACGATAGACGAAGGGGTACCCGCATGATCCGTCACAGCCTGACAGGCGCGCTCCTCTCGCTGGCGTTGTTCGCCGTGCCCGCGCTGGCACAGCAGGCGCTGACGCCGGAGCATCTCAAGGCTGCGCGCGAGGTCGTTGTCTCTTCGGGCCTGTCGCAGTCCATCGACTCGCTCTACGGCGAGTTCGTTGCGAATGTTCGGGAAAGCCTGGCGACCCGGCCCGAGCTGAAGAAGGACATGGAAGAGGTCCTGACTGCGCTCAAGGCCGAGGCGGATCTGCGCCGCGACGAAATGGTCGATTCCTCCAGCAGGATCTTCGCAAGCAAGATGCCGGAAGCCGATCTCAAGGAGGTCCTGGCCTTCTTCAACTCACCCGTCGGGCAGCGCTACAATGCGAACCGTGCGCAGGCGCTCGAGGAGGTCTACACGCTGCTGCAGCCCTGGACGGTGGCGACCAGCAATCGGCTCTTCGATCTGTTCAACGCCGAGATGCGCAAGCGCGGCCACAAGCTCTGAGCTTGTCTTAATCAGCGCTACAAAAAGCCGCCGGCTCTCGCCGGCGGTTTTTTGTGTCTAGGTCCAGTTTCAGTTCACGGGACCGCGTCCACCGATGTCGTCCATCGTCGGATCGCTGGGCCGCACGCCCGCAGTGCGATTGACCATCACGGTGACGAACCAGAGCACGACGCCGATCCCGATCAGGATGCCGGCGATCTTGTACTGGACAGGATCGCGTCCGGTCCACGGGCCGGCGAAGAAGGCGCAGAAGATCGCTCCGGCGATCGGCAGGATCGTCGGCGTCCGAAAATGCTGATGCTCGACCGTGTCCTTGCGCAGCATCAGCACGGCGATGTTGACGACAGTGAAGACGCAGAGCAGCAGCAGCGCCGTGGTGCCGCCCAGCGCCGGAACCTCACCGACGAAGGTGATCAGCGCGAAGGCGAGCAGCGTCGTGAAGCCGATTGCGATGTAAGGTGTGCGCCGCGTCGCGTGGACCTTGCCGAGTGACGGCGGCAGCACATGCTCGCGACTCATGCCGTAGACCAGCCGGCTCGCCATCAACATGTTGATCAGCGCGCTGTTGGCGACGGCGAACATGGTGATGAAGCCGAAGATCCAGATCGGGAAGTTCGGCGCGCCGGCCGCGACCACCTTGAGCAGCGGAGTCTCGCCTTCGCCGAGCTGTTCGGGCGAGACCAGTGTGATCGCCGAGACCGAGACCAGCACATAGATCGTGCCGGTGATGACGAGGCCGGCGAGCAGGATCTTCGGGAAGGTCCGCGTCGGGTCCTTGGTCTCCTCGGCCATGTTGACCGAGTCCTCGAAGCCGACCATGGCGAAGAAGGCGAGTGTGGTCGCCGCGATCACCGGCCAGAACAGGCCGCCATCGCCGGCCGGCTTGAACTGGGTGATGCGCGAGACGTCCCCCTGGCCGGCCGCGATCGCCCACAGGCCGACGAAGATCACGATCAGGAGTCCGGTCAGCTCGACGCAGGTCAATACGACATTGGCCTTCACGCTCTCGCCGACGCCGCGGAAGTTGACCGCGGCGACCAGCGCCATGAAGGCGAGGCCGACGATGGTGATGCCGATGCCGCCGGCAAGGTTCAGCCCGAAGGCGTGGGACATGTTGGCGGCGAAGGCGCGCGAGGCGGTCGAGGCGGAGGTGATGCCCGAGCACATCACCGCGAAGGCGACGATGAAGGTGATGAAGTGGACGCCGAAGGCCTTGTGCGCATAGAGCGCGGCGCCGGCGGCACGCGGATATTTGGTGACCAGCTCAAGATAGCTGAACGCCGTGATCATCGCGACGACGAAGGCGACCAGGAAGGGCAGCCAGACCACACCGCCGACCTGTTTCGCCACTTGGCCGGTGAGTGCGTAGATGCCGGTGCCGAGAATGTCGCCGACGATGAAAAGCAGCAACAGCCAGGGACCCATCACGCGATGAAGGCTGGGTTCTACTTCGGCTTGCGGGGCAGTGGAGGGGGATAACGTCGTATCGCTCATGATTCATCCTCGCTCGACGGGCCGCAGGCCCGGTGAAGAGGAAAACACAGTCACGCCATATTTGTTCAGGTGCAACTGGAGCGCGCAGGCCCGGCAATAGCAAGCGTGGTCAGTTCGGCCGCATGGCGATCTGCCCCGCGGCGTCAGCGTTGCCGAAACACGCCATAGGGCTTCGTAGCTGCATCGAACAGCGCCGGCCCTGCGTCGCAGGTCTTGTCTGCTCCGAACTGTCTGGCCAGCAGAATGATCGCGTCACGCTGGCTGGCGTAGGACGGCGAGCGGCGAAGTTCGGCCAGCGAGCGGCCACTCCATGCGACGACCTTCCGCACTGCAGCTTCGTCGACGGGCCAATGCGTGCACGGCCGTTCGCGATAATGATCCGCCTCCGCCATGGCGGAGGCGGCCCAGTGGGCTTTGTCAGCGGCAGTCATCTGCGCGGCCGCCGGCGCTGCAGTTATGATGATTGCGCTGAGTGCCAGCCAGTGGCGCAAGGCTTCAGTCTTCTGCAGCCTTGAACTTGTTCAGCCCGCTCATCACGAAGGGGGCGACCAGCGCGATGAAGGCGATTCCGAGCAATGTCGCCGAAATCGGATTCTCCAGCAGGATCATCGGATCGCCGAGGCTGATCTGCAGAGCGCGCCGCAATTGCGCCTCCGCCATCGGCCCGAGGATCAGCCCGACGACCATCGGCGCGACCGGATAGTCATAGCGCCGCATCAGATAGCCGATATAGCCGAAGCCGAAGAGCATGCCGAGCTCGACCGGGGAGGGGTTGACCGCGAGCGTGCCCATGGTCGCGAAGACCAGGATGCCGGCATAGAGCCAAGGCTGCGGGATCGCCAGCAGCCGGACCCAGAGCCCGATCAGCGGCAGGTTCAGGATCACCAGCATGACGTTGGCGATGAACAGCGAGGCGATCAGGCCCCAGACAAGGTCGGGCTTCTCGGCGAAGAGCAGCGGGCCGGGATTGAGCCCGTATTGCTGGAAGCCGGCCAGCATGATCGCGGCGGTCGCCGAGGTTGGCAGGCCGAGCGTCAGCAGCGGCACCAGCGTGCCCGCGGCTGAGGCATTGTTGGCGGCCTCCGGTCCGGCGACGCCCTCGATCGCGCCCTTGCCGAATTCCTCCGGATATTTGCAGAGCTTCTTCTCGGTCGAGTAGGAGAGGAAAGTCGGCACCTCGGCGCCGCCGGCCGGCAGCGCGCCGATCGGAAAGCCGAAGGCGGTGCCGCGCAGCCAGGGTGCCCAGGAGCGCTTCCAGTCCTGCTTGTTCATCCAGAGCGATCCTTTGATCGGGATGATTTCCTCAGGCTCGCGCCAGCGCTTCGAGGCGACGAAGAGCGCTTCACCGACGGCGAACAGGCCGACCGCAAGCGTCGTCACCTCGACGCCGTTGAGCAGTTCGGGCACTCCGAAGGTCAGGCGCGCCTGGCCGGTCAGCTTGTCGATGCCGATCAGCCCGAGCAGCATGCCGAGGAACAGGCTGGTCAAGCCGCGCAGCGGGGAATCGCCGAAGGTCGCCGACACCGTGACGAAGGCGACGATCATCAGCGCGAAATAGTCCCACGGCCCGAATTTGACCGCGAGCTCGACCAACCAGGGGGCGAGGAAGGCGAGACCGATGGTGGCGATGAGGCCGGCGACGAAGGAGCCGATCGCCGCTGTCGCCAGCGCCGGGCCGCCGCGGCCGGCCTTGGCCATCTTCGAGCCTTCGAGCGCCGTCGCTAGCGAGGCACTTTCGCCGGGTGCATTGAGCAGGATCGCCGTGGTCGAGCCGCCATACATGCCGCCATAGTAGATGCCGGCGAACATGATCAGCGAGCCGGCCGGATCGAGCTTGAACGTCACGGGCAGCAGCAGCGCGACGGTCAGCGCAGGGCCAATGCCAGGGAGCACGCCAACGGCGGTGCCGAGGAAGACGCCGATCAGGCAGAACAGCAGCTTGGAGGGCTCGAAGGCGACGGAGAAGCCGTTGGCGAGCGAGAGAAGGGTGTCCATCTTGCGTGCTCCCTCAGCTCAACAGCGCTTCGAGCGGCCCGGCGGGCAGCGACAGGGTCAGGAGTTTGAGGAACACCACGTAGATGATGGTGCCGAGCACCGCCCCGATGACGATGTCGACGATCAGCGCATCGCGTCCAAAGCCGCGCGCCGTGCAGGCGAAGATGATCGCGGTCGCGATGATGAAGCCGCCGCCGAGCGCGATGCAGGCGACGAGGCCGACGAGGCCGCCGATGATCCAGAGCAGCGCCTTGCTGTCGGCTTCCTCCGGTTTCGGCAGGCCGTCCTTGAAGGCGACGATGAAATGCGCCAGCCCGAGCACGGCGAGGCCGGTGCAGACGACATAGGGCATCGCGGTCGGCCCGACGCCGTAATTGGAGGTTATGGTCTGACGCGAGGCATCGAAGGCGACGATCGCCGCTGCGGCGAGCAGCAGGAGCCCGACGACAAGAGCCGGGCGGTCGAAGGAGCGGGACATGGGCGCGACCGTCTGTCTGGAGCGAAGGTGACGAAGGGCGGGCGGCCTCGCGGCTGCCCGCCCTCGATGTTTGGTCTCAGGGGGGCCTTACTTCACCAGACCGACGTCCCGCATGACCTTCTCGACGCGGACCGTCTCGTTCTTCAGGAAGCTGTCGAACTCAGCGCTGGCGAGATAGGCGTCATCCCAGCCACGCGCCTTGAGGATCTCGGCCCATTCCTTCGACTTGACCAGCTTGTCGACCGCGCCGGAGAGATCCTTCTTCTGCGCGTCGCTGAGACCCGGAGGGGCAACGACCGAGCGCCAGTTCAAGAGCTCGAGATTGACGCCGCCTTCCTTCAGGGTCGGAGCGTCGGGAGCGTTCTCCAGGCGCTTGCTGGCGCTGACGCCGATCACGCGCAGCTTGCCGGCCTTGATCTGGCCTTCGAACTCGCCATAGCCGGAGATGCCGGCAGTGACGCGCCCGCCGAGCATGGCCGCGAGCGCTTCGCCACCGCCCGAGAACGGGATGTAGTTGATCTTCTTCGGGTCGCCGCCGGCGGCCTCGGCGAAGAGCGCCGCGAGGATGTGGTCGGCGCCGCCGGCCGAGCCGCCGGCCCAGGTCACCTTGGCCGGGTCGGCCTTGACGCGGTCGGCGAGGTCCTTGGCGTTCTTGACCGGCGAATCCGTCGGCACGACGATGACCAGCGCCTCTGCGGTCAGCCGAGCGATTGGCGTGGTCTGCGACAGGTTGACCGGCGACTTGTTGAGCAAGATGGCACCGACCATGACAAAGCCGTTGACCATCAGCTGATGGCCGTCGCCCTTGGCGCCGATCAGCTGAGCGAGGCCGATCGTACCGCCAGCACCGGTGACGTTGGTGACCTGGACGCTCTTGGCGATGCCGGCCGCAGTCAGCGCCTGCTGCATCGAGCGCGCCGTGCCGTCCCAGCCGCCGCCGGGCGCAGCCGGGGCCATGATCTTCAATTCCATCTGCGCAAAAGCCGCCGTCGTCAGGCCCGCGAGAGCGACGGCCGCCACGGCGCCGCGCTTGAAGAAGGACGTGAGCATAGTTACCTCCCGAATGGCGCGTTTGACGCGCCGATTGTCGACGCCCGCCTGTGGCACCGCATCAGACCGCGGATCAATTGCGCCTGATTGCATAATCACAAGTCAAGATGTTTCGCTTGGAAGGCCTGTGGGCGCGGGACAATTCGACGAGAGGCGGCAGGTGATATCGTCGAAGGTCGTAAGTCTTCATGCGCGGCGGCAGCTTTTGGTGCGGGTTGCGGCGGCGCCGTTCCCTCTAGGCGCAGCATCCGCCATCGCGTAAGCCCCAGCCCATGACTCAGATATCCCCGCCCGCCATCTCGAAGGGCTTGCACGCACAGGAAAGCGAGCCGGCGGCGGCGCGCGCGCTTCGCATTGCGGGCTCGGCCTGCCTCGTGCTGATGCCGCTCGCCATGTGGCTGGCTAACCGCTCGGCCCCGCTCATGCTGGGCCTCGCCGCTGCGGCGTTCCTCGCGGCGGCTTTGGTGTCGGAGCCGGCAAATGCGATGGTCGGGCGCCTGCGGACCTCGCTCGCGGTGCCGCTTGGGCTGGCCGTTGCCGCCTTCCTCGCCTGGGCGCTGGTCTCGATCGGCTGGAGCCACAATCCGGCCATGTCGCTGCGGACCTGGGGCGAACTGGTCTTGCCGATCTTGTTCGCGCTCGCCATCGCCGCGTCGGGGCAATGGCGGCAAACCCCGGTTCTGTCGCGGGCGCTCGCCATTGCGATCATCGTCGCGTCGGGCCTGCTGATCTTCGAGCTGGCATCCGGCCTGTCGCAACGTACTGCGCTCGGCACCGGCAAGATGATGGGTTTCGTCTTCAACCGACCGGCCATCGTCCTTCTCTTGCTGGCCGTGCCAACTGTTCATGTGCTCTGGTCGCGACCCGCAAGCTTGTTTGACCGCGCCCTGGCCGCCGCCCTGGCCGCTTCAATTCTCGTCTTCGTCTTCCGCTCCGAGAGCGAAGCCGCCAAGCTCGGGGCGCTGGTGCTGGTGCTTTGCTGGGCTCTGGCTGCCGTCGCGCCGCGCATCACCTTGGCGGCGACGGCACTCGCCTTTGTCCTGACTTTTGCGATCGCTCCCCTCCTTGGCCCGATGGCCGAGCGGCTAGTGCCGTCCTTCGTGCTCAGTCGCCTCGACGTCATGAGCGCTCAGGCGCGGATCGACATCTGGGACAGCTTCGGAGAGGTGGCGCGGGCGAGGCCGATCGCCGGAGCCGGCTTCGGCACCTCCGCGACCATGCACCTTCATCCCGTGGCCCCCCAGGTCTCGGTGGAACATCGGACGCTGCTGGAAGTCGGTCATCCGCATGATATGCCTCTGCAGGCTTGGGCTGAAACCGGCGCAGCCGGCGCCGGTTTGCTGACCCTGGCCGGGCTCCTGCTGCTTGCCTGGCTGCGACGCCTGCCCGCGGGGGAACTGGCGCCGCGCCTGGCCTTGTTCGCCGCTGCCTTTTCGATCGCCACCGTCGGGCATGGCGCCTGGCAGGGCTGGTGGATCGCCGGGCTGGGCGCCGCAATTATCTGGTTCGGCAGGGATGTTGTGATAGATGCCGCATCGCGGCAGGGAGACAGCCATGGCTGAGTTCGACGTCGATCTCTTCGTCATCGGCGCGGGATCGGGCGGGACGCGCGCTGCCCGCATCGCTGCCGGCCATGGCGCCCGCGTGATGATCGCCGAGGAAGACCGCATTGGCGGCACCTGCGTCATCCGCGGCTGCGTCCCCAAGAAGCTCTTCGTCTATGCCAGCCGCTTCGCCGACGAGTTCGAGGATGCAGCGGGCTTCGGCTGGACTGTGGGCAACCCGGCATTCGACTGGCCGACCCTGCGCGATGCGGTCGCCAAGGAGGTGACGCGGCTCTCCGGCCTCTATCGCAAGGGGCTGGACGGCGCCGGCGTCGAAATTCGGGAGGAGCGCGCTGTCGTCACCGGACCGAATGAGGTCAGGCTCCAGAAGAGCGGCGAGACGATCCGCGCCCGCCATATCCTTGTCGCGACCGGCGGCCACCCGGCCTTCGACCCGCCGATTCCAGGCGGTGAGCTCGGCATCTCCTCCAACGAGGTCTTCCATCTGCCGAGCCTGCCCAAGCGCATGCTCGTCGTCGGCGGCGGCTATATCGCGCTCGAATTTGCCAGCGTCTTCGCCCGGCTGGGTGTCGCCGTCACGCTGCTGCACCGCGGCGACAATGTCCTGCGCGGCTTCGATGAAGATCTGCGTACCCGCTTACGCGATGCGCTCGGCCATGCCGGCATCGCGCTGCGCCTCGGCTGCACCGTGGACAGGATCGAATTATTGCCGGACGGCGCGCGCCGGGCCCATTGTGCCAAAGGTGTGCCGATCGATGCCGATGTCGTCCTCGTCGCCACCGGCCGGCGCCCGAATACGGCCGGGCTCGGCCTCGAGGCGGCGGGTGTCAAGCTCGGCCCGGTCGGCCAGGTTCTGGTCGATGCCGCTTCGCTCTCCAACGTCCCGTCGATCGCGGCGGTCGGCGACGTCACCGACCGCGTCAACCTGACCCCGGTCGCGATCCGCGAGGGCCACGCCTTTGCCGACTCGACCTTCGGCGGCAAGCCGTGGACGGTCGATCATGCCCTCGTCGCATCGGCCGTGTTCACCACGCCGGAACTCGGCTCGGTCGGGCTCACCGAGCAGCAAGCCATGGCCACAGGCCGCGAACTGCGGGTTTTCGAGACCGGCTTTCGGCCGATGAAGGCGACGATCTCGGGTCGCGAGGAGCGCATCTACATGAAGCTCGTCGTCGATGCGCAGACGGACAAGATGCTTGGCGTCCACATCCTCGGCCACGATGCCGGCGAGATCGTGCAGTCGGTTGCCATCGCCGTCACCATGGGCGCGACCAAAGCCGATTTCGACCGGACTGTTGCCCTGCATCCCAGCGCGGCGGAGGAACTCGTCACCATGCGTACGCCGCGCAAGAGCGCGCTCTGACGGTGGTTCAGAACCCGCGGTTCGACCGCCGGCTATCATAAATCAGGCTTGCGTCGCTGAGACCGACGTCGCGTGCCATGTGAGCCGTCAGGCCCTCTTGTTCGAGCCGGTCGTCGAGCGCGATCTGGCGATTATGTCGGAAGCGACGCCACCAGGCCAGGATCGCCTGCCGTGTAGGCATAAGGCTGACATACGCATTGTTTCTGGTAACTTCGGCCGGCATGATGCGGCTCCCGGGATGGACTTTTCTTGCGCCCAGGGATGCCGCTGATCGATGCTCCGGACAAACCGGATTTCACGCTTTATGCATAAGGCCAGCTGATGAATGATCTGGCGACCGGCCTGCCGCCGCTCAGCGCGGTCCGCGCTTTCGAGGCCGCGGCGCGCCATGGCAGCTTCACGCGTGCCGCCGTCGAACTCGGCATGACGCAGGCCGCGGTGAGCTATCAGATCAAACTGCTGGAGGAGCGGCTCGGCCTGCCGCTGTTCCAGCGCCAGGCTCGCCGGGTCGTCCTGACCGAGGCTGGCGAGCGCCTGGCGTTGTCGGTGATGGAGTCCTTCGACGGGCTGCGCGCAGCCTTCGTGGCAGTGACGCAGACGGCCGAGGGAGTGCTCTCGATCCAGGCCTTGCCGACCATCGCTTCGAACTGGCTGGTGCCGCGTCTCGGCCTGTTCCAGTGTGAGAACCCGGGACTGGCGGTGCGAATGGTCACGCAGGTCGGCCCGCATGATCCTCAGCGCGACGACTGCGATGTCGCGATCCACCGCGGTGGCGGACAGTGGCCGGGGCTGGAGGCGCATTGGCTGATGACGAGCGAGTTCACCCCGCTCTGCGGACCGAACCTGTTCCGCGATCTCGGCCGCCCGCCTCAGCCTGCCGATCTGCTGCGTGTCAATCGTATCGGCAAGACAGAAGCCTGGGACCGCTGGTTCGCCGCGGCTGGGGTCAGCTCCGAAGCCACTCCGGTGGAACCACGCTTCGATCTCGCCGTGCAACAGCTGGAAGTCACGGCCGCGCTCGCCAGCAACGGCGCGGCCATGTGCTCGCCGATCTTCTTCCGGCGCGAGCTCAGTGAAGGGCTGCTGATCCAGCCCTTCGATTTGATGCTCCCCGGCGGCAACGATTATTGGCTGACCTATCCGAAGCGACGCCGGATCGCGCGCAAGATCAGCCTGTTCCGCGATTGGCTGCTGGACCAGGCACGCGAGCCCGCGCCTATTTCGTCAGGCCCTTCTTCGTCAGCCAGTCCTGGATCAGCTGCGCGACAGCCAGATTATTCTTGTCCATCATGAGCATATGCGAATTGCCTGTGATGCCGACGGCGGGCAGGTTGACGACATCGACCGAGCCGCCGGCCGCGGTGATCTTGTCGCCGAAATCCGTCGCAGTCTTGCGGATGGTCGGCCAGCGCGCGTCCTGCTCGATATAGTCGCCGAACACCATCAGCACCGGAATATCCTTCAGCGCCGCCGCCTTGGCCGGATCGCCGATGCCGGCCGGCTCGACCGCGATCAGCGCCTTGACCTTGTCGGGCCGCGCCTGCGCCACCTTGAAGCCGAACTGGCCGGACTGGCTGTGGAACGAGATCACGCAGGGGCAGACCTTGTCGACCTCGGCGATATAGGCGTCGATGATCATCTGGTCGGTCGAGGTCCAGCGCGGCACGATCTGCTTGACGAAGTTGTCATAGCCCTCGGCCGGGAACTGGCTGCCCGGCAGGTATTTGCGCTTGGCCGGATCGCCGTCATAGCCACCGCTCGCGCCGATGCGGAAGCGCTCGAACGGATTTGCCGTGGTCAGGAACAGTGGCTCGCCGGGGATGACGTCGGGATACATCGCCCAGCTCGAGCGGCCGCGCTCGACCGCGTCGGAATTGTAGACCGACCAGCCCTTGCGCAGGAAGAATTCGAGCCAGCCCTGGCGCCCGTCCGGCGTCGACTCATAGTTGACGCCGGTCATGCCGCCGCCATGCCAGAGCAGCAGCGGAACCGAGCCTTTCTCGTTCTGCGGCAGGAAGTACTGCACATACATCTGCCCGGTCTGGTAGGTGCCGTTCGGGTCGACGCGGGCAGGCGTGCCGCCCGGCGTGAACACCACGTCCTTCACCGGTCGCCCGGAAATCTCGACGAGCTTGCCGCCGACATGGAAGGAGCCCATGCCGCGCAGGGTGATCGGCTCTTGCGCTTGCTGGGACTGCGCCTGCTGGGCCTGCGCCGCGCCAAGGCCGCAGGCCAGGCCGATAGCGGCCGCCAGAATGTGACGTCTCATGGTTCCTCCCGTCGCCGCCATGGGCGTTGTCGATGCGTGGCCATCTTCGGCCGCGCCGCGCGAGGGAGACAATGGGCTTTGCGGGCGGGTGTGAAATGCAAATGCCGGAGTGATTGATGCAGGTGTCGCATCAAAGCGGGCACTGCCTCAGCCCGCTTTACCGAGATAGGCGGTCGCGTCGATCTCGACCAGGCAGTCTGGTGAGCCCAGCCCGTTGACGATGCATGAGACGCGGTGCGGCGGCTCCTCGGCGAAGTTGGCGAAATAGACCTCGTTCATCGGCTCCCAATAGGCCCGGTCGGTGATGTAGACCGTGCACTTCACCACGTCCCTGAGGCTCGCCCCGGCCTCCTCGAGCAGGGCCTTGATGTTGTCGATGCATTGCTGCGTCTGCCGCCTCGCATCGCCGGTCGCATACTTGCCCTGCAGATCCGCGCCGACGCAGCAAACGAACATGAAATCGCCGGCGATCGTCGCCTGGGCGAAGGGCAAACGGCTCTTGTAGACGCGGTCCGAGGAAATGCTGCGCTTGGGCATAAGGTCGTCCTTCTTATGGCGTAGAACCGGTTGAATCAGCGTCCGAACAGGTTGAATCGCGCTCTTAAACGCTTGAATCACGCTCGTAGCGGAGCGAGCCAAGCGCTTGACGGGATTCAAGCTTTCACGTTGCGGCACATCGTGCTTGCCGTAGCGGTGGCCAGCGACCATCTGCGGGTGTATAGGCCGCCCTTCGCGCCAAGATGAGGATAACGGTAGGCGCGACGCGTGCAATCAGGAGCAAGACCCATGTCCGAGCGGTGGACGCCCGAGAGCTGGAGGGCAAAGCCCGTCCAGCAGATGCCGGAATATCCGGATCAGGCAGCCTTGAAGGCGGTTGAGCAGCAGCTCGCCGGCTTTCCGCCGCTGGTTTTTGCGGGCGAGGCGCGCAAGCTCAAACGGGCGTTGGGCAAGGTCGCGGCCGGAGAGGCCTTCCTGCTTCAGGGTGGTGATTGCGCCGAGAGCTTCGCCGAGCACTCGGCCGACAATATCCGCGACTTCTTCCGGCTGTTCCTGCAGATGGCGGTGGTGCTGACCTTCGCTGGCGGCTCGCCGGTGGTGAAGATCGGCCGCATCGCCGGCCAGTTCGCCAAGCCGCGTTCGGCTCCGAACGAGAAGATCGGCGATGTCGAGCTGCCGAGCTACAAGGGCGACATCATCAACGACATCGCCTTCACCGGCGAGGCGCGCATTCCCGATCCGCGCCGCCAGCTCGAGGCCTACCGGCAGTCGGCGGCGACGCTAAACCTGCTGCGTGCCTTTGCGACCGGCGGCTACGCCAATCTCGACAACGCGCATCGCTGGATGCTCGGCTTCGTCAAGGATAGCCCGCAGTCGCATCGCTATCAGGAACTGGGTGAGCGCATCACCGAGTCCCTCGACTTCATGCGCGCCATCGGCATCGATCCGGAGGCACATCCGGAAACGCGCACCACCGAGTTCTACACCAGCCACGAGGCGCTGCTGCTCGGTTACGAGCAGGCGATGACCCGGGTCGATTCGACGACCGGCGACTGGTACGCCACCTCCGGCCATATGGTCTGGATCGGCGACCGCACACGCCAGCTCGACCATGCCCATGTCGAGTATTTCCGTGGGATCAAGAACCCGATCGGCCTGAAATGCGGCCCGTCCCTCAAGCCGGACGAGCTGCTCAAGCTGATCGACGCGCTCGATCCGCAGAACCAGGCCGGCCGCCTCGTGCTGATTGGCCGCTTCGGCGCCGACAAGGTCTTCGACCACCTGCCGGCCTTGGTGCGCGCCACCAAGCGGGAAGGGCGCAATGTCGTCTGGTCGTGCGACCCGATGCATGGCAACACGGTCAAGGCCGCGAGCGGCTACAAGACCCGGCCCTTCGATCTGATCCTGACCGAGGTGAAGAACTTCTTCGCCGTCCATCAGGCTGAGGGGACGCATGCCGGCGGCCTGCATCTGGAGATGACCGGCAAGAACGTCACCGAGTGCACCGGTGGCGCCCGCGGCATGACTGACGCCGATCTCAACGACCGCTATCACACGGTCTGCGATCCACGCCTCAATGCCGAGCAGGCGCTGGAGCTCGCTTTCCTGGTCGCCGAGCTGGTTAAGCGCGAGCGCGCCGGCAAGGCACGGCCGGAGGTCGAAGCGGCCGAGTGATCGATCAGTGACGGGCCGGCTTCACCGGCCCGTCACCTTGACCGCCTAGCCCCGCTCCCATGGTCGACGCCGAGAGCGGCTGAAGCCGGCGAAGTGCGGGGAGAGGGCGATGAAGCTCAAATTCGCAGCGGCACTGGCCGCCTGTCTGGTCGCAATGCCTGCGCTGGCGCAGGACGCCGCCAAGAAACCCGCGGCCTCGAGCGGTCGCTTCGTCGAGATCGCGCGCTTCAAGGCGCCGTCCGCCCGCCAGGCCGCGGCGGTCGATGCCAGCCATGTTTATGCGATCACAGATCGCGCCATCGCCAAGCACGACAAGACGACCGGCGCCCTGGTCAAGGAATGGAAGGGGGCCGAGGACGGTCCGATCATCCATCTCGACAGCGGCGCCGTGGTCGACGGCAAGCTCTATGCCGCCCATTCCAATTACCCGGCCTCGCCGATGACGAGCTCGGTCGAGATCTGGGATGCCCAGACGCTCGAACATCTCGGCTCGCACAGCTTCGGGATCCTGCTGGGTTCGTTGACCTGGCTCGACAGGCATGACGGCGCCTGGTGGGGTGTCTTCGCCAATTACAGCCGCGTCTTCGGCCAAAGCCAGCAGCCCTATGGCAACTCTTATTGGACGACGCTGGTCAAGTTCGATGAGGCTTGGAAGCCAGCGCAGGGCTGGACCTTCCCCGCCGCCGTGATCAAGCGGGCCGAGCCGATGAGCATGTCAGGCGGCAGTTGGGGCAAGGACGGGCTGCTCTATGCCACCGGCCATGACCACAAGGAGGTCTACGCCCTGCGCCTGCCGAGGATGGGCTCGGTGCTGGAACTGGTCGCGACCTATCCGATCGAGGGCGAGGGGCAGGGCATCGCCTGGGACCGTAGCGGCGGCGCCGACACGCTCTGGATGATCAGCCGGGCGAAGTCCGAGCTGATCGGCCAGCGCTTCGAGCGCTGACCGGGGCGCAGGTTTAGAATTTCAGGGCGGCGGCGACGCGGGCGGTGTTGACCGTCACCGTCGTGCCTTCGACCTCGGCGAAGCGGACGAGCTGATACTCGGCACGCAGGAACAGGTTGTCGGTTAGGGCCCAATCGACGCCGGCGCCGGCAGAGAGGCCGAAAGCGTAGACGCTTTTCTTGGTTCCGCCGACGGTCGTTGGGAAGCCCACTACCTGTGCGGAGGTCTGGGTTGGAAGGCCGGGATTGAACAGGAACACGTTGTCCACTGAGGCCACAGAGGTCGTATTGAAGCGGCCGACGGCAGCGCCGATCGTACCGTAAGGCATGATCCGCCCATACGCCCAGCCCATGCGCAGACGGGCTGTTGCATAGTCGTTCACCTTCGCGCCCTGCTCGGCGGCCACCGAAATACCTCGCGTTGATCCGTCCGAGAGATCAACGCGCCGGGAAATCGCATCGCCGGTGCTGTAGCTATGGCCGCTCCGCGTGTAGTCGGCCTCGAAGCCAAGAACGACATCGTCGAAGAGGAAATTGTAGCCGACAATGCCGAAGAAGGTGGCGCCGCTGTCGCGCTTCTCCGGAATATCGGAGAGCCAGGAGCCCGGATTGGCTTCGACGCCGGTGATGCTGTTCCGGAACGGGTAGTTGACGAGATCTGCCAGCCCCTCGCTTGGCTTGAACTTAGTGTCGCTGATGCCGACGCCGCCGCCGAAATAGAAACCGGACCAGTCGAAGCGGCCACCCCCGAACAGCGGCGGTGCCTCCACCGGCTGCTCGATCTGCGAGCCCCTGAGGTAATCGGCGCCTTGCGCCACTTGCGGCAGTGCCAGCGCGCAAGCCAGTGCGGCGACCGGGGCGAGGGCGGCGGTTGATGCAGCACGCATCGCGTGTCTCTCCGAGCAGGGGCCGAAACAGCGGTTGAGCCGGCCCGGAGACGATTCATGCGCGGTTAACCCTAATGTCGGGTTAATGCGGTTGCTGATCCGCCTTGCCTCTGAAAACCAATGCCGCTGAGCGCCCTTGCGAAAACGCAGGGGCGGGCAGGACGACGGCCCGTTGCTGGCGCAGCGGCCGCAAGCTACATCCGGAGCATGACCGCGACCTCTCTTCGCCTGGCGCTCGCCCAGCTCAACCCGATCGTCGGCGACGTCGCCGGCAATGCCGAGAAGGTGCGTATCGCGCGCCGAGAAGCGGCCGTGGGCGGCGCCGAGCTCGTCATGTTCCCGGAGCTGTTCCTCTCGGCCTATCCGCCAGAAGATCTGGTGCTGAAGCCGGCCTTCCAGGACGCCTGCCGCAAGGCTTGCGAGGAACTCGCACGCGAGACCGCCGATGGCGGCCCGGCCGTGCTCGTCGGCCTGCCCTGGCTGGAGGACGGCAAGCTCTACAACGCTTATGCCCTGCTCGACGGTGGCCTGATCCAGTCGGTGCGCTTCAAGGTCGACCTGCCCAATTATGGCGTCTTCGACGAGAAGCGCGTGTTTGAGCCTGGGCCGCTGCCAGGCCCGGTCGTCTTCCGCAACCATGTCCGCCTGGGCATTCCCATCTGCGAGGACATCTGGGGCGAGGAGGTCGTCGAGTGCATCGCCGAGACCGGTGGCGAGATCCTGCTCGTTCCGAACGGCTCCCCCTTCCGCCGCGGCGTGGTCGAGGAGCGGCTCAACGTCGCCGTCGCCCGCGTCGTCGAGAGCGGCCTGCCCATGGTCTATCTCAATCAGCTCGGCGGCCAGGACGAACTCGTCTTCGAGGGCGCCTCCTTCGTCCTCAACGCCGACCGCAGCTTCGCCCACCAGCTGCCGGCCTTCCGCGAGGCGATCGCGATCACAAACTGGGAACGCGGGCCCGATGGCTGGCGCTGCCTGCCGGGCGAGGTCGCTCCGGTCGAGAGCGGTGACGAGGCCGACTATGCCGCTTGTGTCCTGGGCCTGCGCGACTATGTCGAGAAGAACCGTTTCCCCGGCGTGGTGCTCGGCCTCTCCGGCGGCATCGATTCCGCCATCTGCGCCGCCATGGCAGTCGATGCGCTCGGCTCCGAGCGCGTGCGCTGCGTGATGATGCCCTATCGCTTCACCTCGCAGGAGAGCCTCGACGACGCGAAGAAATGTGCCGATGCGCTCGGCGTGCGCTACGAGATCGTGCCGATCGCCGATCCCGTCGAGGGCTTCGAGCAGGCGCTGGCCGAGCTCTTCGCCGGCACCAATCGCGGCATCACCGAGGAGAACCTGCAGAGCCGGGTGCGCGGCACGCTGCTGATGTCGATCTCGAACAAGTTCGGGCCGATGGTGGTGACGACCGGCAACAAGTCGGAGATGTCCTGCGGCTACGCCACGCTCTATGGCGACATGAACGGCGGCTACAACCCGATCAAGGATCTCTACAAGACCGAGGTCTTCCGACTCTCGGCGCTGCGCAATCGCTGGAAGCCGGCGGGTGCGTTCGGGCCGGACGGCGAGGTGATCCCGGAGAACATCATCGTCAAGCCGCCAAGCGCGGAGCTGCGCGAGAACCAGAAGGACCAGGATTCGCTGCCGCCCTATGACGTGCTCGACGACATCCTCGCCTGCCTGATCGAGCATGAGATGCGGCTCGCCGACATTGTCGCCCGCGGCCACGATCTCGAGACTGTGCAGAAGGTCGAGCGGCTGCTTTATCTCGCCGAGTACAAGCGCCGGCAGGCCGCGCCGGGCGTCAAGGTCACCCGCAAGAACTTCGGCCGCGACCGGCGCTACCCGATCGTCAACCGCTTCCGCGATCCCGGCGAGCCGGCGCACGAGCCCGATAGGTCGCTGGTCAAGGGCGTCGGCAAGGCCGGCGGCGAGAGCTTCGATTTTTAGAGCATTCTGAGTTCACTCGGAACCGCGCCGTCAGCCTGGGGGAGCAAAGCTCGGCCCGGGATCCATCGTAGAGCTCCGCAGCCTGACGATGGATCCCGGAGCTGCGCGGCTTCGCCGCTTGTCCAGGATGACGGCGCGGTTCCGAGTAAAATCCGGACGCTTTAGAGCCAGAACCCGCCGATCTGGTTCGCCGTCGGGTTGGCGATGCAGGCGGTCATCCGGTCGAGCCAGATGCGCTGGTACTTTGCGTTGGCGCCGTGCTGGGTGTCGATGTCGTAGCGGCGCTGGATCAGTTTGACCCGCTTGTTGATGTGCAGGTTGACGAGGCTGTTGAGCTGGGTGACCAGCCCGCCAATCGTCGGGGCGCGGGCGATGGTGAGCTGGTGCGCGAGCGCGCGGCAGACGACGAAGCCGACATCGTAATGGAACTGCTCATGCGCCAGCAGGCCGGCGTCCAGCGTCACGCCGATCCTGACCTGCGCATTCGGCCAGACCTCGATGTCGTTGGGCACGCCGAAGGCGTAGTCGGTCCCGACCATGCGCGCGCCCTTGTCGAAGATCTCGTATTCGAAGGCCGTGTAGGCGTCCTGCACCGTGCCGTCGGCAGGGTCCATCACCACCGGCACCTGCAGGAAGTCGCCGGCCTTGAGCTTGATCGGCAGGCGCGAGGCGGTGACTACGACGCCGGCGGGCGCCGGATTGTTGGCCATGTGCAACAGGGTCGCGCCGCCCGGATCGACACGCGAATCCGTGCTTGGCATCTTGAGGTAGACTTGCTGGTAGCGCTTGATCGCGCCTCTCGTCAGCGGTCCGCAATCGCCGTCGACATCGAGCAGGGCGACGCCGAGCGCGGCGACATGCGGATTGATCGTCGCCTGAACCAGGCGGACGTCGGCAGCCACGTTCTTGCCGCCGAGCCCAACTGAACCCGTGATACTCATCCTCGCCTCCCAGCAGGGACATCGCCATCCCGTCGCCTTCTAACCTTGCGTCAATCTGGGCCATTGTCGATCTCCATTCTCCGGGGCTGCGCCATGCTCTTGCCCTCGGCTCGTTCCCGCGCGACAAGCGGCCGGTCATGACCACTCCCTTCGTCCGCACCGCCCCGTCGCCGACCGGCTATCTGCACATCGGCAATGCCCGCTCGCTGATGTTCAACTGGCTCTTCGCCAAGCGGCATGTCGGGCGCTTCCTGCTGCGCTATGACGATACCGACCAGGCGCGCTCGAAGCCGGAGTTCGCCGATGCGATCGCCGAGGACCTCGCCTGGCTTGGTGTCGTCCCCGATGCCAGCATCAAGCAGTCGGAGCGGATCGCACTTTATGATGCCGCGGCTGACAAGCTGCGCGCCGCCGGCCGGCTCTACCCCTGCTATGAGAGCGCCGACGAGCTCGACCGCAAGCGCAAGCGCCAGCTCGCCCGCGGCCTGCCGCCGGTCTATGACCGTGCCGGCCTGAAGCTGACGGCGGAGGAACGGGCGAAGCTGGAGGCCGAAGGCCGCAAGCCGCATTGGCGCTTCCTGCTCGACTGGGAGGAGGTCGGCTGGGACGATCTCGTCCGCGGCCCGTCCCATGTCGACTGCGCCTCGCTCTCCGATCCTGTGCTGGTGCGCGAGGACGGCACCTATCCCTACACGCTGCCTTCCGTCGTCGATGACCTCGACATGGGCATCACCCATGTCATCCGCGGCGAGGACCACGTCACCAACACCGCGGTGCAGATCCAGATTATGCAGGCGCTGGGCGGCACGCTGCCGGCCTTCGGCCACCACAACCTGCTGACCACCGCGAGCGGCGAGGGGCTGTCGAAGCGCCTCGGACATCTCTCGCTCCGGGGCCTGCGCGAGGCCGGCATCGAGTCGCTGGCGGTGGCGGCGCTGGCGGTGCTGACCGGCTCGTCAGATGCGGTCCGGCCGGTGTCGAGCCTCGACGAGCTCGCCGGTCTGGTCGAGCTCGCCCACGTCTCGCGCGCCCCTGCCAAGTTCGACGAGCACGAGCTGGAAACGCTTTCGGCCCGCACCCTGCACCAGCTCGATTTCACCGCGGTCGAGGCGCGGCTGAGAGAGCTTGGCATTCCCACCAGTGAACCATTCTGGCTCGCCGTGCGCGGCAACCTCGCCCGGCTCTCGGATGCGAAGGACTGGTGGCAGATCGTCGAGGGGCCGATCCAGACGCAGATCACCGACCCGGCATTCGCCGCCGCTGCAGCGGCATTGCTACCGGCCGAACCGTTCGACCAGACGACCTGGAAGAGCTGGACACAAGGTGTGGCGGCTGAGACCGGCACTAAGGGCAAGGCATTGTTCATGCCGCTGCGCCAAGCCCTGACCGGCCGCGACCATGGTCCGGAGCTCGCGGCGCTGCTGCCGCTGATCGGGCGCGAGAAGGCGCTGAGGCGGTTGGCCGGCGAAGCGGCGTGAACTGAGTCGTACCGAATACTAGTGGCGTTCTCATCGAAACGCGCGGGTCATCCCGGCCGGAGCGAAGCGCAGAGCCGGGATCCATGCCGGAACCTTGATCGGAAGCGTTCCGGAATGGATCCCGGGTCAAGCCCGGGATGACCGCGCGATCTTGAGAACGATGGGTGAGTTCTACGCCGCCGCGTAGCCGACGGTGCCCTTGATCTCGAGGAATTCCTCGAGGCCGAAATCGGCGTATTCGCGGCCGTTGCCGGACTGCTTGTAGCCGCCGAAGGGCGCGCCGGCGTCCCAGGCCGGATAGTTGATGTAGACATTGCCGGAGCGCATCTGCGCCGCGACCTTGCGCGCCCGCTCCAGCGAGCCGGACTGGACGTAGGATGCCAGCCCGTAAGGCGTGTCGTTAGCCCGCGCGATCACTTCGGCTTCGCTCTCATAGGGCAGGATCGAGAGCACGGGACCGAAGATCTCTTCCCGGGCGATCGTCATCTCGTCGGTGACGCCGCCGAACACCGTCGGGCGGACATAGTAGCCGCGGTTGAGGTCCTCCGGCCGGCCGGGGCCGCCGGTGACCAGCGTCGCGCCTTCCTTGATGCCGCTCTCGATCAGGCGCTGGATCTTGTCGTACTGCGTCTCGCTGACGACCGGGCCGAGGAAGACGCTCTCGGCCGAAGGCGCGCCGACCTTGAGCGGCTCGGCCGTCGCCTTGGCGATGGCGAGCGCATCCTCGTGCAGCTGGGCCGGCACGAACATCCGGGTCGGCGCGTTGCAGGACTGGCCGGAATTGCGCATCACGCTCTCGACGCCGAGCTTCACCGCCCGCTTCAGGTCGACGTCATCCAGCAGGATGTTGGCCGACTTGCCGCCGAGCTCCTGATGGACGCGCTTGACCGTATCGGCCGCCGCCTTGGCGACCAGGATGCCGGCGCGGGTCGAGCCGGTAAACGATACCATGTCGACGCCGGGATGGCGGGCGATCGCCTCGCCGACGGTCGGCCCGTCGCCGTTGACGAGGTTGAACACGCCCTTGGGCACGCCGGCCTCATGCATCGCCTCGGCGAAGATGATGGCGTTGAGCGGCGCGATCTCGGACGGCTTCAGCACCATGGTGCAGCCGGCGGCGAGGGCGGGCGCGACCTTGCACATGATCTGGTTGATCGGCCAGTTCCACGGCGTGATCATGCCGACGACGCCGATCGCCTCCTTCGAGATGAGGGTCGAGCCGCGCAGCTCCTCGAACTCGAAATTCTCCAGCGTCTCGATCATCTTGGAGAGATGGGCGGTGCCCATCCCGGCCTGCGCCCGATGGGCCAGCTCCTTCGGCGCACCCATCTCGCGCGACAGCGCGTCGGCGACCTCGGCGTAGCGGGCCTTGTAGGCTTCGAGCAGGCGGCGCATCAGCGCCAGACGCTCTTCCTTGGAGGTCGCGGCGAAGGCGGGGAAGGCGGCGCGCGCCGCTGCCACGGCCTTGTCGACATCCGCCTGGCTGCCGAGCGCGATCTGCGCGAAAGCCTCTTCGGTCGAGGGATCGATCACGTCGAGCGTCTTCAGCCCGCCGGCCGGGTCGACCCAGGCGCCATCGATGTAGAACTGGAGAGCGTGGGACATTGGCTGGCTCCTTGCTGGGCGGTAGCGACCGCTCAAAGCGCGGGCGGTCAACGGCCCGTCGTGCAGCGATCGCTATGTTGGTGCCGATACAGCGTAGCAGCCCCGGATGACGGCTGTCACCGCGCTGCCGGCGAATGGGGGGAATGCCGGGCGCGGGGAGGTCGCGCCGGCCGGCTGTCTCAGGCAGCGAACTGCACGTCGATCTCGGTTCCGGCCTTGCGTGCGATCTGGCATGTCCGGGAGAAGGCGTCGGCCTCGATCGCGAGCTTGAAGCGGTCTGGCACACCGGCAGTGCTGATCACCGCGAGGCTCGCGCCGTCGTCGGAGAGCCGCCGTACCGTGCAGTCGATCACCGACTTGCCGCCGTTGAAGACGATGTTTCCGGCCTTCAGGACGCGCCGCCCCAAGGCCGAACCAGCGGAGAGGCCGGTCTGGTTGACGACGCAGCGATTGCGGCCGGTCGCTTTCGCGGCATAGAGGGCCTCGTCCGCGGCGCGCAGCAGGGCATCGATATCGCCACTGGGCGCCGCGGCCGCAATCCCGAAGCTGGCAGAGACCGTGAAGGGTTCGTCGGCGCCGTCGAAACGCTGCGCGGCGATGCCTTCGCGCAGCTTTTCCGCGACGCCGAGCGCCGCCTGGCGGCCTGTATGCGGCAATAGCACCGCGAATTCCTCGCCGCCGACACGGCCGAACAGGTCGCTCTGGCGCAGCAGGTCCCGGCAGGTCGCTGCGCTTCCCGACAGGACGGCATCGCCGGCGGCATGGCCATGCGTGTCGTTGATGCTCTTGAAGTGATCGAGATCGAAGGCGATGCAGCTGACTTCGTGGCGATGGCGTTGCGCCAGCGCCAAGGCGCGAGCGGCCTCCTCGCGGAAGGCACGGCGGGCGAGAGCGCCAGTCAACCCGTCGGTCGAGGCGAGGAGCCGCAGCTCGAGCTCGTTCATCACGATCGAGGCGAGGTCGGACAGGATCGCGATCTCGCTGGGATCAATCGCGCGTGGAGAAGTCCCCATGGCGCACAGCGTGCCGATGTTCTGGCCTTCGGAGCTGCGTAGCGGGATGCCTGCATAGAAGCGCAAATGCGGCGCGCCGGTCACCAGCGGATTGCTGGCGAAGCGCGGATCTGTGCTCGCATCGGTCACGATCAGCGGCGCATTCTGGCGGATGGTCTTGTCGCAGAATGCGATGCGGCGCTCATCTTCGCAGCTCGCCACGCCTTCGCGCGCCTTGAACCATTGCCGGTGCCCGTCGAGGAAGGTCACCGTCGCCATCGGCACCTTCATGATCCGGCACACCAGCCGCGTGATCCGGTCGAAGGCTTCTTCGCTGGGCGTATCGAGAATGTCATAGTGCGCGAGCGCCTCGAGCCTGTCCCGCTCGCGCATCACTTCGGGTGTGGACGCCTCCATGTTCCGGCCTCGCGGACTGCCACCAGAGCGTGGAAAGCTCGGCCGAGGCGAGTAAATCGTTCGTTAATGCCCGGCCTGTCGCTGACTTCATGGTGAATTCAGAGCTTTTCAGCGCGGAAGCCCTTCAACTAGCCGAGGCTGTCAATTTCCACTCGATGAGGCTAGCCCCGCAGGAACGCGATCAGATCGGCGCTGATCCGGTCCTTATGCGTCGCGAGCAGTCCGTGTGGGCCGCCCTCGTATTCGAGAAGCTGCGCACCGGCGATCGCCTTCGCCGCCGGGCGCGCCGAGGTATCGATCGGGACGGTCTGGTCGTCAGTACCATGGATGATCAGCGTCGGTACCTTGAAGGCGGCGAGATCCGGACGGAAATCGGTCGTTGCGAACGCCTGGGCGCAGGCCAGGGTAGGCCTCAGCCCTGCCTGCATCGCGACGGTGCAGGACCAGGTGATTGTTTCGTTGCTGACGGGCGCCTCGAAGATGCCGACGCCGTAGAAGGTCTTGAAGAAGGTGGCGAAGAACTCTGCGCGGTCCTTCTTCATGCCGGCGGCCATCTCGTCGAAGGTGGCTTGCGGCACGCCGTTGGGATTGTCAGGCGTCTTCAACATGAACGGCACGACGGAGGCGATCAGGCCCGCCTTTCGGACGTCCCTGCCGCTATGGCGCGACATGTAGCGCGCCACTTCACCGCCGCCCATGGAGAAGCCGATAATGGCGGCGTCCTTTGCCCCGGTTTCCTCGATCACCGCCGCCAGATCGTCCGCGAGCGTGTCATAGTCATAGCCGTCCCAAGGCTGCTCGGAGCGGCCAAAGCCTCGCCTGTCATACGCAATGACGCGAAAACCGGCGCTGGCGAGCGCAAAAGCCTGATCATCCCAGCTGTCAGCCGAGAGCGGCCAGCCGTGGAGCAGGATGACGGGCGTTCCGTCACCCCATTCCTTCACATAAAGATGCGTGCCGTCCTCGGTCTGAACGAATGCCATGTCGTGTCCCTTCCTGTTGAAGGGGCAACTGCCGGCGACCGCAGGGGTTCCGAGGAAGCAGGGCCACTGGTCCTCGGCTCACTCGTGCCGATGCATCGCCGACTCGTGCTTGGTGTCGCGCATGGTCGAATAGACCAGGAGCGAGATGAAGATCACCGCGGAGAGGTAGTAATAGAACCACTGCTCATGGCCCTGCTGCTTGAAGAACAGCGCGATCGCCGGCGCCGTGCCGCCGAAGATCGAGACGGTCAGCGCATAGGGCACGGCGACGCCGGTGGCACGAATCGAGGTCGGGAACAGCTCCGCTTTCACCACCGCGTTGATCGAGGTGTAGCCGGCGACGAAGAGCCAGGCGCCGGAGATCAGCAGGAAGGCGATCCAGGGCGACTTGGTCTGCTCCAGCGCCGACAGGATCGGAACGGTGAGAAGCGTTCCGGCGACACCGAAAAAGATCAGCAGTGGCTTGCGGCCGATCCGGTCGGAGATCCAACCATAGAGCGGCTGCAGGATCGAGGCGAAGATCAGCGAGCCGGCGATGACATAGGTGGTGACGATGTCGGTGAGGCCGACCGTCTGCTTCACGAAGGTCTGCATATAGGTGGTGAAGGTATAGAAGGCGGCGGTGCCGCCCGCCGTCAGGCCGACCACGATCGCGACCTCGCGCGGATACTTCAGCAGGCCCCGCAGCGAGCTCTCCTGCTTCTTGACCTTGTTGGCGGCGGTGAATGCCTCCGTCTCATGCATGTTCCGGCGCATGAACATGGCGGTGACTGCAAGCAGCGCACCGATCACGAAGGGAATGCGCCAGCCCCAGTCGACCAATTGCTCATGCGTCAGGAAGACGTTCTGCAGGAGCAGCAGCACCAGGATGGCGGTGAGCTGCCCGCCGATCAGCGTCACGTACTGGAAGCTCGAATAGAAGCCGCGATGGTCGGGATGGGCGATCTCGGTGAGATAGGTCGCGCTCGCCCCGTATTCGCCGCCAAGGCTGAGACCTTCGATGATCCGCGCCAGCGCCAGCAGCACCGGCGCGGCGAAGCCGATCGTCTCATATGTCGGCGTCAGCGCGATGATCAGCGAGCCGAAGCACATCATCAGCACGGAGACGGTCAGCGATAGCCGCCGCCCATAGCGGTCGGCGATATGGCCGAACAGCCAGCCGCCGATCGGGCGCACGATGAAGCCGGCGGCGAACAGGGTGGCGGCATTGAGCTGCTGCACCACGGGATCGTGCGAGGGGAAGAACTTCGGTGCGAAATAGAGCGCGAAGGCGGTGTAGGCGTAAAAGTCATACCACTCGACGAGGTTGCCGACCGAGCCGATGAAGATCGCCTTCAGCCGTCGCGCCGTATCGGCGACATCCATGCCATGAGGGGTGGGCGTGGCGATTGCTGGATCGGACATGGCTCGCTCCGCGTGCAGGGGCGGCGCGAGCAGCAGCGGGCGCCGGCAGCTATACGCTGATCTACGCCTTGCGTTCCTTGCCAGTCACCGGCGAGAAATGTGGTCAGAGTTGCTTCTGATGCATGACGAACGCAGCCTCAGGGTCGCGCGGTCGCTCCGACGCCTAGATTGGGCGCGAGGTTCGGCGCGACGATCCGCACGGTGCGGCGCTCGCCGGTGACGCTCTTGCTCTCGCGCTTCAACCCGTCTCCCTGCTGCAGCGTCTTCTCGCCGTCGATCCGCTGCGGGCCGACGCCGGCAGATTCGGTGCTGGCGGTCGGTACATTGGCATCCGGCGTAGGCTCGTCGCCGGGCGCAGCCTGGAGCGCGGTTGGGGCTGGGGCTGGCGGCGCATTCGGCTTGGCCTCCGCCGCACCAGCGCCCTTCTTGCCGCGCTGCTGCGGCTGCTCGGCCCTCGGCCGCGACAGCTCCTGCGAGCGCTGCTCGGTGACGATGATGTCGCCCTTGCGCTGGTCGAGCATCTGCTCGGCGTTCGCCAAAGCCTGGGCCCAGCTCTGGCCGGGCGCACGGCAGGTGCAGGAGGCGTCGAAGCTCCGGGTGTATTTCAGCGCGTTCGGCAGCGAGGAATAGGGCTGCCCGCTGGTGCGCGCCACGGCGTTCTGGATGTCGCCCCCACTGCTCATGCCATAGGCCAGCGTCTCGGTGCCGGGACAGAGCGATTGGCACATCTCGTCCTGGCTCTCGCGTCCCCCCGGGCTGTTGGCGAGCGGGAAGAAGAAGCCGTCGCAGCTGCGCACGCAGACCGAATAGGGTCCGCCCTGGCGGCCTCCACCCTCGGTTGGCTCGGATGGCTGATCGGGATCGAGTTCAGGCAGGGTCGAATCGATCTCGCCGCGGCGCGGCTCGATGCCGAAGATCGTCTCGAAGAAACCGCGCGGCTGCGCCCGGCAGTTGTTGTTGATCAGGGCGGCGAGCTGGGCGCGGCGCTGCTCGATGCCGCCGCCCTGCGCCTGCTGCTGGAGCTGGGCATATTGCTGCTGCAGCGCTCCGAGCTGGGCACGGATGCCACCGCATTGCGGCGGCGGGGCCTCGCCGAAGAACAGGAAGCCGCCGCGGTCGCAGCCCATGGCGCGGTATTGATTGGAAAGCTGTGCGACCTGGCCGGCGACCCGCTGTGCCGCCTGGGCGGCGCGGCCGTCACCGCCACGCTGGCCCTGCAGGCTGGACAGCTCGGCCCGCCAGTTGTCGCAGGCCGGCGACTGCGCCAAGGCTGCGCCCGTCAGCGCGGCGAAAGCCAGCGCCGGAGCGAGCGCGCGTCGGAGCGAAGCGAAAATCATCGAAGGCAGAGTTGCTATCCCTGTGACTCATCCCATGCCAGCGTCGAGCGCCTGCACCGACAAAGCACATGCTACAAACGCGACGGAACTAAGGAGGCGTCTGCCGGATCGCCCGCGAGAGCCGATTCGGAACATCGCCTGGAGGCTTTGCGCATCGCATATCGCGTCCCGACCGACAAATCACCCGCCTGGGATCACGGTTTCGAGATCAGGCCTCCTCGGTCTGGTAGGCGCCGGCGAGATGGCGGCCGCGCTCCGTCAGCAGCGCCAGCACTCGCTCGAAGGTGCGCAGCTCGTCCGGCGAGATCCCCTCGATCCAGCGCTCCTCGAAGGCCAGCGCCAGCGGCACGATCTGCGCGTAGAGGCGCTGACCGGCGGCGCTGAGCGCGACGAAGGCCTCGCGCCGGTCGGCCCGATTCTCGGCCCTTGTCACCAGCCCGCGCTTGTCGAGCTCGGAGACGGCGCGCGAGACCTTGGTCTTGTGCATCTGTGAGAGCTCGCCGATGTCGCGCGAGGTCAATTGCCCGAACTCGCCGAGCTGCGCGATCACCCGCCATTCCGGGATGCCGATGCCGAAACGCGTGCCGTAGACCCGGCCGAGCGCGCGGCTGGCGAAGAAGCCGACCACGTTGAGCCGATAGGGCAGGAACTGCTCGAGATGCAGGGCGCGGTCTTCAGGCTTTTGCTTCGTTGACATTAGTTGCACATGTAACTAATTGGAGTGACAGAAGGCCGCGCTAGGCTGCCGCCGTGATCATTGCGCAACGGCAGCGTCTGTCAAAGCGGCCAGCATCGGAAACGCAGCGGGAGGCGGGCCATGAACGTGCAGACCACGGTTCAATCGAGCTTCGGCGAGCAGGTCCGGGGCGGGCGCCGCTACATGTCGGGCTTCGGCAATTCCTTCGAGACCGAGAGCCTGCCGGGCGCACTGCCGATCGGCCGCAACTCGCCGCAGAAGGCCGCTTACGGTCTTTATGCCGAGCAGCTCTCCGGTTCGCCCTTCACCGCGCCGCGCTCGTCGAACGAGCGCTCCTGGCTCTACCGCATCCGCCCGAGCGTCAAGCATGGCGGGCGCTGGACGCTGGTCGACAAGGGGCTGATGCGGACCGCTCCCTGCCGCGACGAGACGCCGCCTTCGCTCGGCCAGTTGCGCTGGAGCCCGATTCCGCTGCCGCAGGAAAAGCTCACCTTCCTCACCGGCCTGCGCACCCTGACCACGGCCGGCGATGCCGACAGCCAGGCCGGCATGGCGGCGCACATGCTGTTCGTCACCGCCTCGATGGAGCGCGAATACCTCTTCAACGCCGATGGCGAATATCTCGTCGTCGCACAGGAAGGCGGCCTGCGCTTCTTCACCGAGTTCGGCATCATCGAGATCGAGCCGGGCGAGATCTGCATCATCCCGCGCGGCGTGATGTTCCGCGTCGAATTGATGGGCGGCCCGGCGCGCGCCTATGTTTGCGAGAACTATGGCGGCGGCTTCACCTTGCCCGATCGCGGGCCGATCGGCGCCAACTGCCTCGCGAACCCGCGCGACTTCCTGACTCCCGTTGCGGCCTATGAGGATATCGAGGAGCCCTCGACCCTCTATGCCAAATGGGGCGGGGAGCTGTTCAAGACCGAGGTTGGCCAGTCGCCGCTCGACGTCGTCGCCTGGCACGGCAATTACGCGCCCTATAAATACGATCTGCGCCATTACTCGCCGGTCGGCGCGATCTCCTTCGACCACCCCGATCCGTCGATCTTCACCGTGCTGACCGCGCCCTCCGAGACACCCGGCACCGCCAATATCGACTTCGTCATCTTTCCGGAGCGCTGGATGGTGGCGGAAAACACCTTTCGCCCGCCCTGGTACCACCGCAACATCATGTCGGAGTTCATGGGGCTGATCTACGGCGTCTACGACGCCAAGCCAGAGGGCTTCACCCCGGGCGGCTTCAGCCTGCACAACATGATGCTCTCGCATGGGCCGGACACCCAGGCCTTCGAACATGCCAGCACGGTCGAGTTGAAGCCGGTCAAGCTGACCGGCACCATGGCCTTCATGTTCGAGACCAGGTTCCCGCAGCGGCTGACCGGCTATGCCGCCGGCCTGCCGGAGTTGCAGGACAATTACGCCGATTGCTGGAGCGGGCTGAAGAAGCGCTTCGACCCGAATAAGCGCGAGGCGTGGTGAGCACTGTCGTCATTCCGGGGCTTCGCGAAGCGAAGAGCCCGGAACCCATGACCACGACGAGGCCGAATCATCTCCGTCATTGCGAGCGCAGCGAAGCAATCCACCAGGGTTCGCTCGACGGCCCCTGGATTGCTTCGTCGCTGACGCTCCTCGCAATGACGGGGAGCGTCGTGTTCATGGGTTCCAGGCTCGCCGCTATACGGCGCCCCGGAATGACGCCGCGTCCGTCAGCGGCTGCGCAGCCGGTTCATGAAGGCGTCATAGGACAGCTCCGCCACCTGCCACCAGAGCAGGTTCTCGCCGCGGAAGGCGACCATCGACTCATAGCCCTTCTTGAAGACCTCGCTCTTGGCCGAGGTCTCGGCATAGTACTCCTCGGCCGCCTTGAGCGACGCTTCCATGATCGGCTGTGGGAAGGCCTTGAGCTGCGCACCCTGGGCGATCAGCTTGCGCAGGCCGCCTGGATTGACGAAGTCGTACTTCGCCAGCATCCAGTTGTTCGCCGCCTCGCAGGCGTTCTGCACGATCGTCTGATAGTGCTTGGGCAGCTTGGTCCACTGCTCCTGGTTGATGACGAGGTGCAGCATGGCGCCGCCCTCCCACCAGCCGGGATAGTAGTAATAGGGCGCGACCTTCACGAAGCCGAGCTTCTCGTCGTCATAGGGGCCCACGAACTCGGCAGCGTCGATCGTGCCACGCTCCAGCGCCGGATAGACGTCGCCGGGCGCGATCTGCGTCGGCACCACGCCGAGCTTGGCCAGCACCGAGCCGCCCATGCCGCCGATGCGGAACTTCAGGCCCTTGAGGTCGTCGACAGTCTTGAGTTCCTTGCGGAAGAAGCCGCCCATCTGGCAGCCGGAATTGCCGCAGGGGATCGAGTAGGCGTTGAACTTGGCGAGCGCGCCGTTGATGATCTGCTCGCCGCCGCCGAAATACCACCAACTGTGCTGCTGGCGGGCGTTGAGGCCGAAGGGAATGCCCGTGCCGAGGCCGAGCGCCGGCTCCTTGCCGATATAGAAGTAAGTCGGCGTATGTGCGCATTCGACCGTGCCGGAGGTGACGGCGTCGAGCGCCTGCAGTCCGGGCACGATCTCGCCGGCCGAGAAGGTCTGGATCTGGAACCTGCCGTCGGTCGCTTCGCCCATGAACTTCGCGAACTGCTGGGCGGTGCCGTAGATCGTGTCGAGCTGCTTGGGGAAGCTCGAGGTCAGGCGCCACTTTATCTCAGGCATCGATTGCGCGATCGCGGGCATCGCGATCGGCGCGGCGGCCGCGGCGAGCGCGCCCGTCTTCAAAAACGTACGGCGTTGCATGGACTTTCCTCCCGGGGACAGATTTGCTGCCATCATCACTGTTCGGCGAGGATTGAAAAGAGATGAAAGTCGCATCCCTCATGCATGGCCGGGATGGCCGCCTCGTCGTCGTCTCGAACGACCTGACCCGTGCGACCGACGCCTTCCCCGTGGTCGCGACGTTGCAGGGCGCGCTCGACGACTGGGATCGCTGCGCGCCGCGCCTCGCCGATCTCGCCGAGAGCCTGGAGCACGGCTCGGTGCCGTCCTTCCGTTTTCACGAGCATGACTGCGCTTCGCCGCTGCCGCGCGCCTATCAATGGGTCGACGGCTCGGCCTATGTGAATCATGTCGAGCTGGTCCGTAAGGCAAGGGGCGCAGAGATGCCCGAGAGCTTCTGGACCGACCCTTTGATGTACCAGGGCGGTTCCGATTCCTTCCTCGGGCCGCGCGAAGCGGTGAAGCTCGCGAGCGAGGATTACGGAATCGATCTGGAAGCTGAGATCGCGGTGATCACCGGCGACGTGCCGATGGGCGTCACGCCGGAGGAGGCGAGGGCACTGATCCGCCTCGTCATGCTCGCAAACGACGTGAGCTTGCGGAATCTGATTCCGAACGAATTGGGCAAAGGCTTTGGTTTCCTTCAATCAAAGCCCTCCTCGGCCTTCTCGCCGGCGGCGGTGACGCCGGACGAACTCGGCACTGCCTGGAAGGATGGCAAGCTCAACCTGCCGCTGCTCGCCCAGGTCAACGGCAAGCCCTTCGGCAAGCCGCAGGCCGGCGTCGACATGACCTTCGACTTCGGCGTGCTGATCGCCCATGCCGCCAAGACCCGCCCGCTCGTCGCCGGCACCATCGTCGGCTCCGGTACGGTCTCGAACCGCGATGCCGATGGCGGGCCGGGCAGGCCAGTTGCGGAAGGTGGGCTCGGCTATGCCTGCATTGCCGAGCAGCGCATGGTCGAGACCATCCGGCACGGCGCACCAAAGACGCCGTTCCTGCGCTTCGGCGACAGCGTCCGCATCGAGATGAAGGACGCCGCCGGCCATTCGATCTTCGGCGCGATCGAGCAGGACATCCTGCCCCATGCCAGCTGACCGGCGCCGCGCCTGCCGTCAAACAAGAATGAGGTCCTGACGATGTCTTCGCCCGCTTTCGCCTCCACCGCCGATCTCGGCGAGAAGACCGTCTCCTTCGACGAGATCGGCAAGGGCGTCTACGCCTATACCGCCGAGGGCGATCCCAATAGCGGCATCGTCGTTGGCGACGACAGCGTCCTCGTCTTCGACGCGCAGGCGACGCCGACCATGGCCGAGCGCGTCATCGCGAGGGTGCGCGAGGTCACCTACAAGCCGGTCAGCCATGTCGTGCTCTCGCATTACCACGCCGTGCGCGTGCTCGGCGCTCCCGCCTATGGCGCGAAGGAGGTCGTCTGCTCGGATGCGGCGCGGGCGATGATCGTCGAGCGCGGCGAGGAGGACAAGGCGAGCGAGATCGGCCGCTTCCCGCGTCTCTTTCAGGGTGCTGATTCGATCCGCCCCGGCCTGACTTGGCCGACCACGACCTTCTCGCACAACGCCTCGATCTGGCTTGGCAGCCGCGAGGTCCGGCTGATGAAGCTCGGCCGCGGCCACACCGCCGGCGACATCGTCGCCTGGATGCCCGACACCAACGTCATCTTCGCCGGCGACCTCGTCGAGTACGGTGCGACGCCCTATTGCGGCGATGCCCATTTCACCGACTGGCCGGCAACGCTCGACGCGCTTGCCGCTTTTGCGCCCTCGGCCATGGTGCCCGGCCGCGGCGCGGCGCTGACCAATCGCGGCATGGTCGCCGACGGCATCAAGGGCACGCGCGCCTTCCTCTCCGACCTGTTCGAGGCGGTGAAGAGCAATGTCGCCGCCGGCCGCTCGCTGCGCGAGACCTTCGAGCGCGTCCATGAGACGCTGAAGCCGTCGTATGGTGACTGGGTGATCTTCGAGCACTGCCTGCCCTTCAACGTCACCCGCGCCTATGACGAGGCCGGCGGCCTCGACCATCCGCGTATCTGGACCGATGAGCGCGACCGCCAGATGTGGCTGGACCTGCGCGGCTAGGGCGGATCAGGCGGCGTGGGGATGGATCGCGGAATAGTCCTGCTCGGCTTGGGCTTTGGACAGGTCGTGCGCGGCCTGGAGGTTGAGCCAGAAGCGCGGGTCGGTGCCGAAATAGCGGCCGAGCCTGATTGCCGTGTCGGCCGAGACATCACGGCGCTCGCGCAGGATGTCGCTGATCCGGTTGCCGGGCACGTCGAGCGCTCTGGCGAGCGCGCGGGCGCTCATTCCGAGCGGTTCAAGGTATTCCTCGCGCAAGACCTCGCCGGGATGGGTTCTGATCCGAGCCATCGCGATCTCTCCTCAATGATAGTCGACGATCTGGACATCCGCCGGGCCGTCGCCGTCCCAACGGAAGCAGAGCCGCCATTGGTCGTTGATCCGAATGCTCCACTGGCCCTTGCGGTCACCCTTCAACGCCTCCAGCCGATTGCCGGGTGGCGAGCGCAGAGTGGAGAGCGTGACGGCAGCGTCGAGCATATCGAGTTTCCGCAACGCGATCCGCTCGATCGCTCGCCATCGGGCAGCGCAGGCTTCGCCGCGAAACAAGCGTTCCGTATCCCTGTCGGCGAAGCTCAGGATCATGGCTTAAGATATGATACGTATCGCGTACCGGTCAAGGAGTTGGCTTGATGCAGCCCTTCCGCCAGTTCGCCTATCGGCGCAGTGCTGACCAGGACGCCGCCGCACTAGCCCGCCACCCGGTCGTCATCGTCGGCGCCGGCCCTGTCGGGCTGACGCTGGCGCTCGATCTGGCGCGACGGCAGGTTCCGGTCGTGCTGATCGACGATGCCGACCGGATCGGCGAGGGCTCGCGCGCCATCTGCTTCGCCAAGCGCACGCTCGAGATCTTCGACCGGCTCGGGTTGGCGCAGGCGATGGTCGAGAAAGGCGTCACCTGGCAGAAAGGCCGGGTTTTTCGCGGCGAGACCGAGCTCTACGAATTCGACCTCCTGCCCGAAGGCGGCCACAAGCAGCCAGCCTTCATCAATCTCCAGCAGTTCTATGTCGAAGCGGCGCTGGTCGACGCCGTGTTGGCCGAGCCTCTGGTCGATCTGCGCTGGAGCAACCGCCTGGCCGCCCTCGACAATCGCGAGGACGGGGCGAAGCTCACCATCGCCACGCCGGATGGCGATTACTCCCTGCACGCCGACTGGCTGGTCGCCTGTGACGGGGCGCGCTCGCCGACGCGCGGCCTGCTCGGGCTGGAGTTCCGCGGCGAGGCCTTCGAAGACCGCTTCCTCATCGCCGATGTGAAGATGACCGCGCCGTTCCCGACCGAGCGCTGGTTCTGGTTTGATCCGCCCTTCCATTCCGGCCAGTCGGCGCTGCTGCACAAGCAGCCGGACGATATCTGGCGCATCGACCTGCAACTCGGCCCCGATGCCGATCCCGAGCATGAGAAGCAGCCGGAGATCGTGCGGCCACGGATCGAGCGCATGCTCGGCCATGCCGACTTTGCGCTCGAATGGGTCTCGGTCTACCGCTTCCAGTGCCGCCGGCTCGATCAATTCCTGCACGGCCGGGTGATCTTCGCCGGCGACGCCGCCCATCAGGTCTCGCCCTTCGGTGCGCGCGGCGCCAATTCCGGCATCCAGGACGCCGACAATCTCGGCTGGAAGCTGGCCTTGGTCGTGCAGGGCAAAAGCCCGGCCTCGCTGCTCGCCAGCTATGACGGCGAGCGCGTCGCCGCCGCCGACGAGAACATCCTGAACTCGACGCGGGCGACCGACTTCATAGCTCCGCGCTCGCCGGGGGAGCGCCTGCTGCGCGAGGCGGCTCTGTCGCTGGCGCCGCTGACCGGCTTCGCCAAGCGCTTCGTCAATTCCGGCCGGCTTTCCGTGGCCAGCGCCTATGCCGGCTCGCTGCTTTCGAGCGAGGGCGACAGCCGGGAGGATGGCCTGCCGCCGGGCGCGCCCTTCCTCGATGCGCCGCTGGCAGGCGCTCCTCACGCCTGGCTGAGCGAAGCCTTCGCAGCCGGGCAGGCGATCCTGCTGGGCGATGGCGCTGCGGAGATTGCGCCTGCCGGCGTGCTGGCGATCGAACCTGCGGCCGGGGACGGCACGTTGCGCCAGCGCTACGCCCTGAACGACGGCACTGCCGTGCTGCTGCGGCCAGACGGGCATGTCGCCGCTCGGTTCCAGGCGCCGGGACGTGCCGCAGTCGAGGCCGCGATTGCGCGAATGGAGGGCAGGGGATGAATGCCGCCAACATCGCCAGCGCGCCGGGACTCGCTCGCGAATCACGCTTCGCCGATCCCGATGCCGCCTTCCGCCTGCTCGCCCAGGCGCATCGCGATCTCGACGAGCGCGCGAGCGCCGCGCTGAATGCCCGGCTCGTCCTGATCCTCGCCAACCAGATCGGCGACGAAGAGGTTCTGCGCGAAGCCGTGGCGCTGGCGCGCGAGGCAAGTTAGGCTCAGGCCACGACGCCCTGGAGCTGCGAGCCTGATGGAAGATCTGCCGACCTTCTACTCCACCCTGATCCCGCTCGGCTTCTTCTTCTGGGGGCCGGCACTGGTGGTGCTGACACTACTCCTCTCCTGGCTCTGGGCCCGCAGCCTCAAGGTCGATCGTGCCTTGGAGAGCGATTTCGACGGCTTCACCAAGGAGGATGTCGAGAAGCTGTTCTCGCTTTACGGCCCCGAGCGCCGGGCGATCTACCGCAACAAGCTGCTGCCGGCCGATCTCGCCTTCGCGCTGGTTTATGCGGTCGTCGGCGCGCTGATCGTCGCCGGTCTCTCGATGCGCGGTTATCCCTGGTGGGTGGCGGCTCTTTGTGGCGGCGGCTGGCTTTTCGGCGGGCTCTGCGACATCGTCGAGAACCTCGCCATTGCGCGTCTGCTCGATCGCTTTCCGATCCTCGATGACGGCACTGTCGCAATCGCCAGCGGCTTCACCCGGCTGAAGCTGGTGCTGACCGGGCTCGGCTTTATCGGCGCGATCGCAGCCTATTATCTCGCGTTCAAGCCGATCGCTGCCTGATCCCGCGCCCGCCAGGCCTCGGCACTCTGGCGGAAGCAGGCGCCCGGAACCGGTGGATCGCCGATCAGGCCATCGGGGCGATCCGCTTCGCGCACGAAACCGAGCCGCTCGGCGAGCAGAAGCGCCGCCGCATTGTCCGGGTGGGTCACGATCGCGATTTGCGGCAACGCCAGCCCCTCGAAGCCGTGCCGCACCAGCCGCGAGCCAGCCTCGCGGGCATAGCCCTGCTTCCAATGGCGGGCGGCGAAGCGATAGCTCAGTTCTACGGCGCCCGGCTCGACCGGCCAGGGGATCAGCCCGACATAACCGAGCAACTCGCTATCATTCCCGCGAGCGAAGACCGACCAATAGCCGAGCCCGCGCGCGACATGCAGAAAGCTGCGCGCCGCGACGCCATCCCGGCTCATCGAGGGATCGCCGGGCGGCCTGATATAGCGCATCACCTGCGGATCGGCGTTCATCATGGCGATGGCATCGAGATCGGCCTCGGTCCGTGGCTTCAGCAGTAGGCGCTCACTTTCCAGCTCCGGCAGCATGGTCGTCGCCCTGTCGCATCGTTCGAGGATTGCTCGCGCTTGCACTGGTGCGACGCGGTGCGCCATCCCATATCCTGCCGGCCGCTCTGCGGGAACGCTCTGGGAGAATTTGGATGAGCTTTCGTCGTTGTCTTCTCGCTGCTTCTGCAGTGCTCGCTCTTGCCGGCATCGCCGCGCCGGCTGTGGCGCAGGAGGACCTGATCTTCAAGAAGTCGACGGTCTGGAAGATGCTGACCCCGGACGACAAGCTCGCCGTCTATGGCGTCGACGATCCCGTCGTCGAGGGCGTCGCCTGCCATTACACCGTGCCCGAGAAGGGCGGCGTCTCCGGGATGTTCGGCGTCGCCGAGGAGGTCTCCGACGTCTCGCTCGCCTGCCGGCAGATCGGGCCGATCCGCTTCAAGGAGAAAGCCTCGCAGGGTGATGTCGTCTTCCGCGAGCGCCGCTCGCTGATCTGGAAGAAGATGCAGATCGTGCGCGGCTGCGACGCCAAGCGCAACGTGCTGATCTACATGGTCTACACCGACAAGCTGATCGACGGCTCGCCGCAGAACTCGACCTCGAGCGTGCCGATCATGCCTTGGGGCACCAGCGGCGACGTGCCGAAATGCTCGGAATGGGTGAAGTGAAGCGCGGTCGGTTCGCTTCTAACGAAGTGTGTAGCTGCCGGTGTAGTTGCAGTTCGCGCCGTGAAACGGCGTACAGGCGCCGCTCTCCGTGACCGTAAGAACGCGGCCCTTGCGGCGAATGTCGAGACGGCAGATTTCACCGTATTCCATGGCTTCGGCCACGAGCCGATCGCCTTGGGCCCGGCCGCGTGCCGAGATGACACCGACGCAGCTCCTGCTGCCGATCTCGGCATCGACCTTGAGCACGCCGGCGCCGGCCGGGCGGATCGTCATGCTGCCGCCGAGTGTGCGATAGCGGCCTTCGAAGGCGTCAGCAGACAAGGTCGTCGCGAAGACGAAGGCAAGGACGAGAGCTGGCAGGATCATGATCGCGGCCCCTACGCAGCCGCGCTGGAACAGCGGCTGTCGTAACGTAATGGCTCCGTCGATCAGGCGAAAGCTCGTCCGGCGGGATTAGCCCCCGCAGGTGATGGCCAACGGCTGCTCGGTGGCGGGTGCACTGACCTGGCGCGGAGTCGAGCCGGTGAAGTCTTCCGGCTTGGCGACGCCATAAGCCGTGGCGGTGCGGTGCCCCTGCGCCTCGCACCAGGCGTCGGCGACGATCTGGCCGCATTCGGACTTGCTGGCGATGCAGTCGGCGACGCCGTAGCCGTCTCCGGCGGGGATCAGATAGGTGCGCTCAGACTTGGGAGCGGCGACGGTATTGGTCGCTGGCAGCATGGCGAGCGACAGGCCGGCGCCGATGATTCCGAAGAGCCCGACCAGAGCGACGGCGCGGCGCATGATAATGTCCCTGAGACCCGACCGGGGCTGAACCTTCGGCATGTCAAATTGGTTCCAAATGGTTAAGACTGCGTGAACCACGGCAATCTTGGTTGCGCGCAAACCGTCTTCCGCTTGTGGCGGCATTGCGGCGAAGAGAGCGGAAATCGCAGGAGGGCAGGCGATGGCGCGCAAGCGTTGCCAAGCTGCCACTTGACGTAAGCGCACATCACGGGCATCACGGCAGGATGACGCGAGCTCTCGCCATTATCAGCATTATTTGCCGCTAGCTTCGCTGGCCGGCTGCTCACGTCCTCGTCCCAACGAAAAGACAGACAGCGCCCCGGCCAGCGGCCAGGATGCCCGTTTTTTGCTTTTTGTCAGGACTGACCCGATGTCGCCGACACTCAGGCTCTACAACACGCTGACGCGGACGAAGGAGGTATTGACCCCCGTCGATCCCCAGAACGTGCGTATGTATGTCTGCGGCCCGACGGTCTACGACTATGCCCATATCGGCAATGCCCGACCGGTCATCGTCTTCGACGTGCTCTATCGGCTGCTGCGGCACGTCTATGGCGAGACCCACGTCCGCTATGCCCGCAACCTCACCGACGTCGACGACAAGATCAACGCCCGTGCAGCGCGCGATTATCCCGATCTGCCGCTGAACGAGGCGATCGCCAGGGTCACTGAGACGACGACGGCGCAGTTCCACGCCGATGTCGACGCGCTCGGCAATCTGCGCCCCGACGACGAGCCGCGCGCCACCGGCCATATCGAGGAGATGAAGGCGATCATCGAGCGCCTGATCGCCCGCGGCATCGCCTATGTCGCCGAGGAGCACGTGCTCTTCCATGTGCCGGCCGTCGCCGGCCTCAAGGACGCGCCGAAATACGGCTCGCTCGCCCGCCGCTCGCTCGACGAGATGGTGGCCGGCGCGCGCGTCGATGTCGCCCCGTACAAGCGCGACCCGATGGATTTCGTGCTGTGGAAGCCGAGCCGCGCCGGGATTGATCCCGGCTGGCCGTCGCCGGCCGGTATCGCGACGCCCGGCCGCCCCGGCTGGCACATCGAATGCTCGGCCATGTCGATGAAGGCGCTGCTGGAGCCGTTCGGCGGCGGCCTGCAATGCGATGATCCCGCGCGGAATGTCTTCGACATCCATGGCGGCGGCATCGACCTCGTCTTCCCGCACCATGAGAACGAGCTGGCCCAGAGCTGCTGCGCCTTCGGCGGAGCAGAGGGCGCGCCGCGCATGGCCAATATCTGGATGCACAACGGCTTTTTGCAGGTCGAAGGCGAGAAGATGTCGAAGTCGCTCGGCAACTTCGTCACCATCAACGAGCTGCTGGCGACCGATACCTTTGGCGGGCGGACATGGCCCGGCGAGGTGCTGCGCCTCGCCATGCTCAAGACCCATTACCGCCAGCCGATCGATTGGACGGTGAAGGCGCTGGAGGAGGCGGAGAAGACGCTGGCGGATTGGGCTGCGGCTGCGGGGGATGTCGAGGCCGGGCAGGTCCCTGCTGGCGTGATCGAAGCGCTTGCGGACGATCTCAATACCTCGCAGGTCCTCGCCGAACTGCATGCCCTGCGCAAGGCTGGCGATCATGCCGGCCTGAAAGCGAGCCTCGCCTTGCTCGGCATTGTCTTGCCGCAGGTGGCCGCGGCCGAGATCGACGACGCCTTGCGCGCGAAGGTCGAGGCCGGGATCGCTGCCCGTCTCGCCGCCCGCAAGGCAAAGAATTTCGCCGAATCCGATCGCCTCCGCGACGAACTCGTCGCGATGGGCATCGCGCTCATGGACGGCAAGGACCCGGCCACCGGCGAGCTGATTACCAGCTGGGAGGTGAAGCGGTGAATCGCGACCAAACCCCCTCTCCCCTTGCGGGAGAGGGTTGGGGTGAGGGGTCGTGCGACGCTGCCGGCCTTGCGCCTCTAGAGACGCAAATCGGAAACGGCGCCGCGACCCCTCATCCGGCCGCTGCGCGGCCACCTTCTCCCGCAAGGGGAGAAGGGGAGCCCGAGCCGACGCGTCGGGAGGTTCTGAAGTCGCGAGCCCGCACCATGCGGCGCGAGCCGACAGAGGCCGAGCGGAAGCTCTGGTATCTGCTTCGCGATCGTCGCTTCAGCGGTTTCAGGTTCCGACGACAGATGCAGATCGGCCCTTACATTGTCGATTTCGTGTGCTCGGCAAAGCGATTGATCGTCGAAGCCGATGGCGGGCAGCATGCCGAGAACGGCTACGATGAGCGACGGGATACTTGGTTGAAGGCGCAGGGGTTTCGCATTCGCCGCCTCTGGAACCACCAGATCATTCATCACCCAGACGAGGTCAGCGGCACGCTCTGGCACGACCTCGACGGCGCGACCATCCATGAAATCAATGTCCTGAAAGAACACCAAGACCAATGACCACCGAGACCCCGAAGATCCGCAAGCGTGGTTCGCTCTCGATCGCGATGAAGCTCGTCATGCTCGCCATGGTGATGCCGAAGGTGTTGCGCTATCGGCTGCGGGTGAGGCGATGAGCGCCGCAGCTCCCACCACACTGGCTGAAGCCGCGCCGCGCAAGGCCGACGAGGCGGCGCTCGCCCGCATCCATCTCTTCGACACGACCCTGCGCGACGGCGCCCAGACCACGGGCGTCGACTTCTCGCTCGACGACAAGCGCGCAGTGGCGGCGATGCTCGACAAGCTCGGCATTGACTATGTCGAGGGCGGCTATCCCGGCGCCAACCCGCTCGACACCGCCTTCTTCGCGAACAAGCCGACGAAGCGGGCGAAGTTCGCCGCCTTCGGCATGACCAAGCGGGCAGGGCGCTCGGCCTCGAACGATCCCGGCATCGCGGCACTGCTCGATGCCAAGGCCGACGCCATCGTCTTCGTCGCCAAGAGCTGGGACTATCACGTCCATGTCGCGCTCGAGATCTCGCTGGAGGACAACCTCGACGGCATCCGCGACAGCGTCGCCACTGCGAAGGCCGCCGGCCGCGAGGTGATGCTCGATTGCGAGCACTTCTTCGACGGCTACAAGGCCAACCCGGATTACGCGCTGGCCTGCGCCCGCGCCGCCTATGAGGCCGGCGCGCGCTGGGTCGTGCTCTGCGACACCAATGGCGGCACGCTGCCCGACGAGGTCGGCCGGATCGTTACCGAGGTCGCGAAGGTCGTTCCGGGCGACAATCTCGGCATCCATGCCCATGACGATTGCGGGTGCGCCGTCGCCAATTCGCTGGCCGCGGTCGAAGCGGGCGTCCGCCAGATTCAGGGCACGCTCAACGGCCTCGGCGAACGCTGCGGCAACGCCAACCTCGTGACGCTGATCGGCGCTCTCAAGCTCAAGGACCGCTATAATCGCCGTTTCAGCCTCGGCGTCGGCGAGGCCGAGCTCGGCGAACTAACCCATGTCTCGCGCGCACTCGACGAGATGCTGAATCGCGCGCCGAACCGCCACGCCCCCTTCGTCGGCGCCTCCGCCTTCGCCACCAAGGCCGGCATCCATGCCTCGGCCGTGCTGAAGGACCCGCGCACCTACGAGCATGTCGCGCCCGATCTGGTCGGCAATGTCCGCAAGGTGCTGGTCTCCGACCAGGGCGGCAAATCGAACCTCGTCGCTGAGCTGGAACGCATCGGCGTCACCATCGGCCGTGACGATCCGAGGCTGTCGCGCGTGCTGGAGGAGCTGAAGGAGAAGGAGGCGCAGGGCTACGCCTTCGAGGGCGCCGATGCCTCGTTCTACTTGCTCGCCAAGCGCATCCTCGGCGAATTGCCGGCCTATTTCGAGATCGAGCGCTTCACTGCCAATGTCGAGCGCCGCTACAACGCGCTCGGCGAGCTCGTCACCTTCTCGGAGGCGATCGTCAAGGTGAAGGTCGGCGAGGAATCCCTGATCTCGGTCGCCGAAAGCGCGCTCGGTCCGGTCAATGCGCTCGATCTCGCCTTGCGCAAGGACCTCGGCCGCTACCAGTCGTTGATCGGTGGCTTGAGGCTGGTCGACTACAAGGTCCGCGTCTTTCAGGGCGGAACCGACGCAGTCACCCGCGTCCTGATCGAATCCGCCGACGAGACCGGCGAGCGCTGGACCACGGTCGGCGTCAGCGCCAACATCATCGACGCCTCGTTCCAGGCCCTGGTCGACTCGATCACCTACAAGCTGATGCGCGAGGGCGCGACGGCGTAGGTAGCCTCCTTCTCCCCTCGGGGGAGAAGGGTTTGCGTCGCGGATCTCACTCCGTCAGGCGCAGCGACTTCTCCTTGCAGAGGTCGATGCCGTCATTGTCGCTCTCGCTCTCGTCGCTGAACTTGCCGAGCAGGTAATAGCTGCAGCCGGCCGGCTTGTTCAGCTTGACCATGATGCTCTTGCCCGGGGCCAGCGGCTTGCCGAGCTTGGCGACGAGACGGGGCTGCTCGCCCGTGGTCGTGATCTCCAGCGACTCCAGCGAGACGGTGCGGGCATTGGTGATCTTGATCTGCGCCGGTGGGCGCGACTGCGCGAGGGCCGGCACGACGGGCAGCAGCGCGAGCGCGCAGGCGGCGGGAAGGATGCGTCGAAGCGTCATGAGCGTCTTCTCCAAGCTCAGCCTTTAAAGGCTTTAAGCCAGTCTGACATCGCAGTTGCGACCAGAACAAGGCGGGGGCGCCGCCGCTTCATGGCGGTCGCAGCCGGTTGAAGACACCGGGAAGGTCGCCGATCCTGCGGCAGAGCATTGGAAGGTTCGGGCCTTTGACGACGCAACCCGCAGAAGGCATCGCCGCTGAGATCGCCGAGCGGGCCGGCGATCTGCCCCGCATCATCGTCGCACTGGCCGGACCTCCTGGAGCAGGCAAGTCGACGCTGAGCGAGCGTCTCCTCGCGGCATTACCACGAGGCGAAGCAGCATTGGTGCCGATGGACGGCTTCCATTTCGACAATGCCGTGCTCGATCGGATGGGCCTGCGCCAGCGCAAGGGCGCGCCAGAGACCTTCGACTGCGCCGGGCTCGCGGCAACGTTGCAGCGCATCCGCTCAGGTAAGGGGCCCGTGGCGGTGCCGGTCTTCGATCGCGAGGCCGATCTTGCCCGTGCCGGTGCAGCGATTGTCCCGGCCGATGCCCGCTTCGTGCTGGTCGAGGGCAATTACCTCCTGCTCGACCGGGCGCCCTGGTCCGAACTCGCGCCGCTCTTCGACCTGACCATCTTCATCGATGTTCCACTTGCCGAGCTGGAGCGCCGCCTGCTGACACGCTGGACCGACCTCGGCCGGAGCAAGCAAGCGGCGCACGCCTGGGTCGAGGGCAACGACCTGCCGAATGCGCGGCTGGTGGTCGAAGGCAGCCGCCCGGCAGATATCCTCTGGCGGAACGCTACCCTACCACCCTGATCTGTCTTTAAGACACGAGTCGTCCCGGGCGACTGGAGGGAGACCCGGGACCCATTCCGGAACCTCTTTCGGAAAGGCGCTGGAATGGATCCCGGATCTCCGCTTCGCTCCGTCCGGGATGACAAGGTTCTGCCGGATAGAAGCCACTTCGGTAATTTCCCTCTCCTGCCCCCTGCATTCCCCGGAGAATCCGCCTATATCGGCGGTTCCATTTGGAAGCATTTCAATGTCCTCGCCTGCCACGCCGGTTCCGGCGCCCCTCGCGCGTACCGCCGTGCTCCAGCCCGGCTCCGGTTTCATCGCCACCTTCCAGGCGCTCTGGCCCTATCTTTGGCCGCCGGAGCGGGCTGATCTGCGCCAGCGCGTGGTCGCCGCCTTCGCGCTGCTGGTGATCGGCCGGCTCGTGCTGATGGGCGTGCCCTTCACCTTCAAATGGGCGACGGACGCCCTCGCCAACAACCCGACGACGCTGTCGAACTGGCTGCCCTGGCTGGTCGGCGCGCCGCTGGCGCTGACGGTGATCTACGGTTTCGCCCGCGTCGGCTCGGCCGCCTTCGTGCAATTGCGCGATGCGATCTTCGCGCCGGTCTTCATGCATGCAGTGCGGACGCTGGCGCTGCAGACCTTCGGCCATCTCCACCATCTCTCGCTGCGCTTCCATCTGGAGCGCAAGACCGGTGGCCTGACCCGTGTGCTCGAGCGCGGGCGCAACGGCATCGAGGAGATGGTCCGCCTCGGCCTCAACCAGCTCGTGCCGGTGGTGATCGAGGTTACCCTGATCATCGCCGTGCTGCTCTGGCTGTTCGACTGGCGTTATGTCGTTGTGCTGGTGACGATGGTCGTCGGCTACATGGCCTACACCATCAAAGCCACCGAATGGCGCATCGCCATCCGCGCGGAAATGAATGAGTCCGATACCGACGCCAATGCCAAGGCGATCGACTCGCTGCTCAACTACGAGACGGTGAAGTATTTCGGCGCCGAGGCGCGCGAGACGGCCCGCTACGACCGCTCGATGGCGCGCTATGAGCGCAACTCGATCAAGGCCTACACCTCGCTCGCCTGGCTCAATTTCGGCCAGGCCGCGATCTTCGCGGTCGGCCTTACCATCTCGATGGTGATGTGCGTGCGCGGCTTCCAAGCCGGTACCAACACGGTCGGCGATTTCGTGCTGATCAACGCCATGCTGATCCAGCTCTATCTGCCGCTGAATTTCATGGGCACGGTCTATCGCGAGATCAAGCAGGCGACGCTCGACATCGAGCAGATGTTCTCGTTGATCGGCCGCGATCCGGAGATCCAGGACAAACCGGGCGCTCCCGCGCTCGATGTCCGCGCCGGCACTGTCACCTTCGAGGACGTCCACTTCGCCTATGTGCCGGAGCGGCCGATCCTGCGCGGCATCTCCTTCGAGGTTCCGGCTGGCAGGACAGTCGCGATCGTCGGCCCGTCCGGCGCCGGCAAGTCGACGATCTCGCGCCTGCTCTTCCGCTTCTACGAGCCGCAGAGCGGCCGCATCCTGATCGACGGCCAGGATATCGCCGACATCCAGCAGGTCTCGCTGCGCTCGGCGATCGGCATGGTCCCGCAGGACACCGTGCTGTTCAACGACACCATCGAATACAATCTGCGTTATGGCCGACCCGAGGCGACGCAAGCCGAGATCGAGGACGCCGCGCGCCTCGCCCAGATCGATCGCTTCATCAAGTCGCTGCCGGAGGGCTACCAGACCTCGGTCGGCGAGCGCGGCCTCAAGCTCTCCGGCGGCGAGAAGCAGCGCGTCGCGATCGCCCGCACCATCCTGAAGGGGCCGCCGGTGCTGGTGCTGGACGAGGCGACCTCGGCACTCGATTCCTTCACCGAGAAGGAGATCCAGGACGCACTCGACCGGGTCAGCGAGGGCCGCACCACGCTGGTGATCGCGCATCGGCTCTCGACCGTGGTCAACGCCGACGAGATCATCGTGCTCGACAAGGGCCTGATCGTCGAGCGCGGTCACCACCGCGAACTGCTCGCGGCCGACGGCGTCTATGCCGCCCTCTGGAACCGCCAGCGCCAGGTCGACGAAGCCAAGGCGACGCTGCAGCGCGCGACCCAGGAAGAAGGCGAGAGCGTCAGGGTCAGCCTGACGCAGTGACCTCGGCGCGGCGTCGCTCCGGCAGGCCGGCGGCTGCGAGATCGGCCAGATAGCTGTCGCGTTGTGGAGCGAAGCGCAGCGCGACCGCATTCTCCGCGAGATCGGCGAGGCTGCCGAAGGTCGGCGAGCGACCGAGCGCCTGAGCGTAGCTCGCAGCCAGTTCTGCCTTGCCGAGACGCCGCGCGGCAATGGTTCCGGCGAGATAGCAGGTCGGGAAATGCGGGTTTGCCGCAATCCCGCGCTGTGCCTGCTCCAGCGCCCGGTCGTATCGGTGCAGAAGGATCGCAGCCCAGGCCGCGATCCAGTGCCAGATGGCGCGCAGCGGTTCATAAGGGCTGAGCGCGAAGGAGCGCTCGCACAGGGCGTCGGCCTCTTCGGGAAAGCCGAGCACGGTGCGTACAAGCCCGAGCAGCGCATGGGCCGGGGCATAGGAGGCGTTCAGCCCGATGCAGTGCCGCAGCGCCGCCTCGGACCGGTTCAGATCGCCGGCGAGAAAGGTCGCCAGGGCCAGCGTGTAGTAAGGATCGGGATTGCGCGGCGACAGGTCGATGGCGCGCTGTGCGTGGTCGAGCGCCGCTGAGAGCAGCTCGTCGCGGTCGTCCGGCCGCCAGCCATATTGCGCGGCGCGCCACTCGCAAAAGGCCAGGGCGTTGAGGCCCACGGCCGAATCGGGATCGAGCGTCAGTGCCTCGTCCGCCCAGCGCCAGGCGCGCTCATTGCTTTCTGGGGTTTGCGAGCGGCAATAGAGCTCGACCCAGGCGCGCATCGCCATCTCGACGGCGCGGCTGTCGCGGCTGCCTTCTGCCGGGGCACCGCGCGTCGCTCCCTCGGCAAGATCGAGCAGCAGGCGCCGTGCGGCGCGCCCCATGGCGAGGCGCCCGGCGCCGGCCCAGTCGGCGAACGGAAAAGCGGTTTCCTCGGCCAGGATCTGGATGCCGAGACCGCCATCGATCAGGCGCAGGCCGAGCCGCAATTCCGGTCCCACCAACAGGAGCCGGCCCTCGACCACGAAGCGGACACCAAGCTCGCTGGCGATCTGGAGGGGATCGACCGGCCGGCCGGTGAAGGTCAGCATGGTCCCGCGCGCGATGGCGACGACCGCCGGATGGCGCGAGACTTCGTCGATCAGATCGTCGAGCAAGACATCCACAAGGAAGCGGTCCTGCTCCGGCAGGTTCGGCGTGGAGAAAGGCAGGATCGCCACCGAGCGAGGGCCGAGCCGGGCAGCCTGCGCTGGTGCGGCCGCCTCGCCGCGATCGACCGGTGCGACCAGCCGGTAGCCGCGCCGCGGCACGGTGGCGATGAAATGCGGCGTCGCTCGGTCGGCGGCGAGAATCCGGCGTAGCTCGCCGACCGCCTGGTAAAGTGAGTTCGACGTCACCGTCAGATTGGGCCAGACCCGGTCGAGCAGCGCTTCGCCAGTGACTAAGTGGCCGGGAGTTTCGGCCAGGGCGAGCAGCACGCGCATGGTGCGTGGCTCGAGCTTCACCGCCTTGTCGTCGAGCAGGAGTTCGTCGAGCTGCGGCTCGATCCGCCAGCTGCCGATGCGGAAGGGTCCCTGATCGTCCCGGCGCCGGGACGGCTGATCGTCTGTCGCGCTCATCGCAGGCTCCGCGGCGGCGCAGACAGCAAACCATCAGAAAACCTTCAGTTCAACGACAGGACAGCGACGTGCCCTGCGGCGCATGATCGGCGCATCGGTAAAGACAAGGAGGGCGTAATGCTGACGCGACGGACCATGCTGGCAGGATCGGCCGGGCTCGCCCTCGTGCATGCTCGGCCGCTGCAAGCGGCCGATCGGCCACCCTTGCGGCTGGTCGTGCCCTTCGCCGCCGGCTCCGCAGCAGACGTGGTGGCGCGGCTGCTGGCGGAGCGCTGGGAGCGTCCAGCCGTCGTGATCAACATGCCGGGAGCGGGCGGCAATATCGGGGTCGATCACGTCGCCAAGGCCGACAAGGACGGCCAGACCCTGGTGCTCGCCGGCGATGCGGCGATCACTGTCAATCAGACGCTTTATGAGCAGATGCCGTTCGATCCGCGGCGCGATCTTGCTCCGATCTCGCAGATCGTCATGACGCCGAACCTTCTTGTCGTTGCGGCGAACTCGCCGATCCGCTCCGTAGCCGACATTGTCGCTTCGGCGCGGGCCGAGCCCGGTAAGCTGACCTATGCTTCGGCCGGCGCCGGCACCTCCTCGCATCGCGCCGGCGAGATGCTGAAGCGAGCCGAAGGCATCGAGATCGGCCATGTGCCTTATCGCAACAGCCCTCTGCCGGACGTGCTGAACGGCAGCGTCGGCTTCTTCTTCGCCAACGTCGCGACGGCACTCCCGCTGGTACGCGAGGGCAAGCTGCGAGCGCTGGCGACGAGCGCGCGCCAGCGCCTCGCCGTCGCCTGCGAGATCCCGACCATGATCGAACTCGGCTATGAGGGCTTCGAGGCAATCGCCTGGTTCGGCCTGCTCGCGCCGGCCGGCACGCCACCGGGCATGATTCTCGGCCTCTTCGCCGAGCTCGCCGCGATCGGTTCGGAATCGGGCGTCAGGAGCCGGCTCTTCGCCATGGGCGCCGAGCCGATCTTCAGCTCGCCCGAGGCTTTCAGCGAACTGATCGCCACTGAAACTCCGAAATGGGCGCTGCTGATGCGCAGAACCGGAATCCGCATCCAGTAAGTGTGGACGATCGATCAAGCGACCGGCCAAATCGGGTGATATGCACGGGGCTCTCGCAGGAGGAGCCGGGCATGTCGCTCGCCGACAAGGCGCTTTGGGTGATGGAGCGCAATTCGAGCCAGGAGCTGTCGCTCGGTTCGATCGCTGCGGCCTGCAAGGTGTCGCGCTCGCATCTGGCCAATGCCTTCGGAACCGCCAGTGGCTGGCCTGTGATGGCCTATTTGCGGGCGAGGCGGCTGAGCGAGGCTGCCAAGCGCCTCGCCGGCGGTGCGCCCGACATCCTCTCCGTCGCGCTCGAATTCGGCTACGGCTCGCACGAGGCCTTCACCCGCGCGTTCCGCGATCAGTTCGGGATCACGCCCGAGGAGGTCCGCAACGCTGGTCGCACTGACAGGCTCGCGCTCGTCGCGCCGCTGCGATTGACGAATGGCTGTGCCAGGACGCCGATCCCCACATTGCGGACGCTGGGCCGGTTGCGCCTCGTCGGCTTGTCGGCGCCATGCTCATATGAATCGGCAATCGGGATACCGGCACAATGGCAGACGTTCATGTGTGACCACTATGCCGACATCGCCGACAAGGCTCCCGGCATACCGATCGGCGTTTGCCGCGCGCCGGACGAAGATGGCTGCTTCGAATACATGTGCGCCGCCGAGGTCAGCTCGGGTTTCTCGCCGCGCAAGCCGCTCGCTGCCCTGGAGATCGAACCGGGGAAGTACGCGGTCTTCGAGCATCGCGACCACATCTCGACGATCTTCGACACCTATACGGCGATCTGGAATGAGGCGCTGCCTGCCGCCGGGCTCAATGCGGCGAACGGTCCCGTGCTCGAATTCCACAATGACGACTTCGAACCGGGTACCGGGCTCGGCGGCCTGACGATCTGGATTCCCCTGGAGCGCGAGGGAAACGGGAGCGGGAGATGACAGCACCGGATGGGCCGGGGGGTGACGCGACAGTGAGCCGGTCGGCCTCCAACACCTCGACACTCGCCGGTTACGAGGGCTGCGCCGACGACTATGCGGAAACGACTGCACCAAAGCCGGACGCGGATGACCAGCCTGCGCTGATCGAGCTCCTGAAGATTGTCCCGCCCGGAAGCCACCTGCTCGAGATCGGTTCCGGCCCGGGTTGGGACGCCGACTGGCTGGAGGAGAAGGGGCTCGTCGTCCGACGTACTGACGGAGCGGACTCCTTCGTGCAGTTCCAGGCGCGGCGCGGCCGCCGGGCCGAGCGTCTCGACGTGACCGGCGATCCGCTCGGTGGCCCCTATGACGGGATCGTCGCGCTCTACGTGCTCCAGCATGTCGAGCGCGAAACTCTGCCCTCTGTCTTCGCGAGGATCGCTGACGCGATCCGTGACGGCGGCGTCTTCCTGCTCGCGCTGCGGGAAGGGCAGGGCGAGAGCGCCGAAATCGGCTCGAAGGGCAATGAGTACTACGTCGCTCTTTGGCCGCGCTCAGAGATCATCGCCGCTTTGGCCGCGCTAGGCCTCGATCTGCACTGGTCCTATTCGTTCGATGGTCGTGAGGTGCGCTGGCTGACAGCCTTGTTCCAGAAAGGCGCGCCGCGATGAGCCGGAAGGCCTCGCTGCTCTTCCTCGCCCTCGGCGTGATCTGGGGCGTGCCCTATCTGCTGATCCGGATCGCCGTCGTCGACTATCACCCGGTCATCGTCGCCTTCGGGCGCGCAGCCATCGGCGCCTTGGTGCTGCTGCCCTTCGCGCTGCGCGGCAATGGCATCATGGCCGGTTTCCGCAAGCCGGGCTGGCTGATCCTGTTCACGCTCGCCGAGATCAGCGGGCCCTGGTTCCTGATCGGCTTCGCCGAGACGCGGCTTACAAGCTCGCTCGCCGGCCTGATCATCGCGCTGACGCCGATCATCGCAGCGATCCTCGGCGTCGTGCTCTCCCGCGAACAACTAGGGGCAGGGCGGCTCATTGGCCTCGGGCTCGGCCTTGCCGGCGTTGCCGCGCTGCTCGGCTTCGACGAGCAGCCGGTCGAGCTCTGGCCGGTATTGGCCTTGGGCGCGAGCGCGCTCGGCTATGCGGTAGGGCCGATCATTGTGGCGCGCAAGCTCGCCGATGCGGACGACGGCGCCGTGGTCGTCGCGTCGCTCATCCTCGCTTCCGTGATCTATCTACCTTTCGTACCCGCCTATTGGCCGGCGCGTTTCCCGCTGGAAGCATCGCTCGCCGTGATCGCTCTCGCGGTCGTCTGCACGGCCTTGGCCTTCCAATTGCTGTTCGCGCTGATCGCCGATGTCGGCGCATCGCGCGCGACGGTCATCGCCTATCTCAACCCGGCTGTGGCGGTGCTCCTCGGCGTCGTCGTGCTGGGCGAGCCGTTCTCTATTGCGCTGCTGGCGGGCTTCGCGCTGATCGTCGCCGGCTCCTATTTCTCCACTGCGCGAAAATCGGTCGAGGCGCAGCCCGGGGAGATCAGGGCCGCATCGGGATGATCCAGCTGAGAAGAATTCCACAAAGCCCTCGCCAGGATGGCCAAGTATTTGCCAGTATGGCGCACTGCGGTTGAGGCGGGGGGCTTCATCATGTTCGTGCTCGACCCGACCACCCTGGTCGGCTTCCATACCTGGCTCAGCATCATCGCCATAGTGGCCGGCTTCCCGATGACGGCGGCCCTGCTGAAGGGCCATCTCAGCCCGCGCTGGAACGGCATCTATCTCTCCACCGCCTTCGCGACCAGCGCCACCGGCTATGCCTTTCCCTTTAGCGGCGTGCTGCCCTCGCATATCGTCGGCGCGGTCTCGCTGGTGCTGATCGTGGTTGCGGGGCTGGCGCTTTATGCCTTCGCGCTGCGCGACGTCTGGCGGCGGATCTACGCGATCACGGCGGTGCTCTCCTTCTATCTGCTGATCTTCGTGCTGATCGCCCAGCTCTTCCTCAAGGTGCCGGCCCTGCACGACATGGCGCCGACCCAGAGCGAGCCGCCCTTCGCGATCGCCCAGGCGCTGGTTCTCATCGCCTTCCTCGTGCTGACCCTGGTTGCGGCGCGGCGCTTCAGCAGCGGCGTGCCTTCGACCAGGGCGGCATAAAAAATGGGCGGCCGATTGGCCGCCCGAGTTCTCACCATGATCTTATGAATGCGTGTCAGTTGCGGTCGACGTCTACGATCTCGCCGCGCCAGTTTATTTCGACACGCAGGTCGTCACCGCGCCTGTCGGCGCCGTCGATCACCCAAACGTTGCCGCTCCAGCGAGCTTGATCGATATCGGCAACGCCGTTGCGGCGTGCGATCCTGATCGCTTCGCGCTGCGAGATCATATCGTAGCGGGCGCCGTCATAGCCGCCCTGGTCATAGCCGCGGCGCACATCGTCGGGCTTGTAGGTGCCGCCACGATAGGGCGCGTTGTCGTTGCTGGTCGGCCCGCGCTCATATTTCGGAATGCTGTTTTCCGGCCGCAGATCGACGCCCTGCGCCACAGCCGCGACCGAGGACAGCGCGAGGGCGCCGGCCACCAGGCCAATCTTCAGCGGTTTCATCGTCATCCTCCTAGGGTTGATGATGTGTCCTGAGGATTCAACCGCTGTGGCGACGAAGCGTTCCGAAGTCTTTCGTGACCATTCTGCGGCAAATGTTTAATCCGCCCAATGACCTAGCCGTGCCCGCCGATGACCGGCAGGATCTCGCCGGTGATGTAGCTCGAGCAGTGCGACGAGGCCAGGAAGACATAGGCCGGCGCGATTTCCTCGGGCTGGGCCGGGCGTTTCATCGGTACTTTCGAACCGAACTCCGCAACCGCTTCGGCCGGCCGATCGGACGGGTTGAGCGGCGTCCAGACCGGACCCGGCGCAACGGCGTTGACCCTGATCCCGCGCGACAACAGATGCGCCGCCAGCGAGCGTGTGAAGGCGTGGATGCCGCCCTTGGTCGTGGCGTAGTCGATCAGCTCCTTGCTGCCCTCCAGCCCCACCACGGAACCGGTATTGATGATCGCGCAGCCTTTGCCGAGATGCGGCAGGGCCGCTTGGGTCAGGTGGAAATAGCCGTGCAGATTGGTGCGGATCGTCGTGTCGAAATGTTCCTCGCTCAGATCCTCGAAACGCGGCGCATGCACCTGGAATGCCGCGTTGTTGACGAGGATGTCGAGCCCGCCCAGCGCCTTCACGGCCTTTGCCACGGCATTCCGGCAGAAGCCTGAATCGCGCACGTCGCCGGAGATCGCGATGCCCTTGCGGCCTTCCTTCTCAATGGCTGCCAATGTTTCCGTCGCATCCGCGTCCTCGCCGAGATGCAGGATCGCGACATCGGCGCCCTCGCGCGCGAACAGCACCGCGACCGCTCGGCCGATGCCGGAATCGCCGCCGCTGATCAGGGCGACCTTGCCCCCGAGCTTGGCCGAACCCTTGTAATAGGGTGCGTCGTACATCGGGGCCGGATCGAGCGCCGCCTCCGAGCCGGGCTTGGCCTGGTGCTGGCGCTTGAACGGCGGCACGGGATAGAGCCGCGCGCCGGCCTGGACCGCGCCGTCCTTCTTCTTCAGCGGCCGGGCATCGGCACGGGCGATGTCCTTCTGGATGCGCCGCTGCTGCTTCGTCGCAGCCTTCACCGACTTCGGCGCCTTCTCGTCCTTCCGCTTCAGGGCAGTCTTGGCCATCATCGCCTCCTTGCGCGCTTCCCTCGTTCTTTCGGCAACGTGTCGTGTCCGCCCCGGTTCCGCTTGCGGCTTGAGCCGCGCCCTTGCGATCCGGCGATTTCTCGGCAAGCTCAACTGCAACGGGAATCCGGTGACGGGGAGGGGGCATGGGCATCGATGCGGATGTGATCGTCGTCGGCGCGGGCTTGGCCGGCCTCGTCGCTGCCGCCGAACTGGCCGATGCCGGCCGCAAGGTGATCATGGTCGAGCAGGAGCCGCGCGCCTCGCTCGGCGGCCAGGCGCACTGGTCCTTCGGCGGGCTCTTCCTGATCGATTCGCCCGAGCAGCGCCGTCTGCGCATCAGGGATTCACTCGAACTCGCCCGGCAGGACTGGTTCGGTTCTGCCGGTTTCGATCGCGACGAGGATCATTGGCCGAAAGCCTGGGCGGACGCCTATCTCGATTTCGCGGCTGGCGAAAAGCGCAGCTGGCTGCATCAGCAGGGCATGCGCTGGTTTCCGGTCGTCGGCTGGGCCGAGCGCGGCGGCTATCTCGCCAGCGGCCACGGCAATTCCGTCCCGCGCTTCCACGTCACCTGGGGCACGGGGCCGGGCGTGCTCGAACCCTTCCTGCGCCGCGTCGCCGAGGCGGAGAAGAGGGGGCTGATCGAGCTGCGCTTCCGCCATCGCGTAACCGCGCTGAGCCGCAGCGGCGGCGCCATCGACGGGGTCGAGGGCGAGGTTTTGGAGGACAGCGCAGTCGAGCGCGGCCAGCCGAGCTCGCGCAGCGTGAGCGGCAGCTTCGCGATCAAGGCGCAAGGCGTGATCGTCGCCTCCGGCGGCATCGGCGGCAATCACGAGCTCGTCCGCCGCAACTGGCCGCAGCGGCTGGGTGAGCCGCCGAAGCGCATGCTCTCCGGCGTGCCGGCCCATGTCGACGGGGCCATGCTCGCCGTCGCCGAGGCTGCCGGCGGCCGGCTGATCAATGGCGACCGGATGTGGCACTATGTCGAGGGCATCGCCAACTGGGCGCCGATATGGCCGGCGCATGCGATCCGCATCCTGCCCGGCCCGTCCTCGCTCTGGTTCGACGCCCGCGGCAACCGACTGCCGGTGCCGCTTTTTCCCGGCTTCGACACGCTCGGCACCCTGGAACATCTGCGCCAGACCGGCTTCGACCACTCCTGGTTCGTCACCAGCCGCAGCATCGTCGCCAAGGAGTTCGCGCTCTCCGGCTCGGAGCAGAACCCCGATCTCACCGGCAAGAGCTGGCGCCAGGTCATCCAGCGCGCCCGTGCCGGCATGCCCGCGCCGGTCCAGGCCTTCCTCGACAAGGGCGAGGATTTTATCGTCGAGGCCGATTTCTCGCGGCTGGTCGCGCGGATGAATGAGCTCGGCGGCGCCGGGCTGATCGACGAGGCGCATTTGCGCGGACAGATCGAGGCGCGCGATCGCGATGCCGAGAACCCCTATGGCAAGGACCTGCAGGTCACCGCGCTGCGCGGCGCCCGCGCCTATCTCGGCGACCGGCTGATCCGCACCGCGAAACCGCATCGCATCCTCGACCCGGCCCATGGCCCGCTCGTCGCGGTCCGCCTCAACATCCTGACGCGCAAATCGCTCGGCGGGCTGATAACCGATCTCTCGGCCCGCGTGCTCGGGCAGGACGGCACGCCGGTGCCCGGCCTCTATGCGGTCGGCGAGGCCGCAGGTTTCGGCGGCGGCGGCCTGCACGGCTACCGGGCGCTGGAGGGCACATTCCTCGGCGGCTGCATCTTCTCGGGGCGCGCCGCGGGGAGGGCGGCGGCAAAGGCGGTCGGATAGGGGATTGATTGTCGCGCCAACCCCGCGCCCCTTTCGCAAAAGCTCGCAAAAGCCTAAACAGCTTGCCCGTCTTGCGGCCTCAACCCCGCCGCGAAGGCACTGCCAGATGCGCGCGCCGCGCCAACAAGAGCAACAGGACTAACGCCCATGTCTCTCGTCGACTCCGTCCGCCGGCTGATCGTGCCGATCCACAAGGAAGGCTATGTCTTCATCGCCATCGGCGTGGTGGCGACGCTGGTGCTCGGCCAGCTCTGGGGGCCCTTCGGCTGGATCGGCACGCTGATCACGCTGTGGATCTGCTATTTCTTCCGCGATCCCGTCCGCATCGTGCCGCAGCGCGAGGGGTTGGTCATCTCGCCTGCCGATGGCCGCATCAGCCAGATCGCCACCGCCGTGCCGCCGCCGGAGCTGGAGCTGCCGGCCGAGCCGATGACGCGCATCTCGGTGTTCATGAACGTCTTCGATTGCCATGTGAACCGCAGCCCCGTCGCCGGCCGCCTGCTCAAGATGGCCTATACGCCGGGCCTCTTCCTCAATGCCGAGCTCGACAAGGCGAGCGAGGACAATGAGCGCAACGCGCTGGCGATCGAGACGCCGGCCGGCACCATCGCCGTCGTCCAGATCGCCGGGCTGATCGCCCGCCGCATCGTGCCCTTCGTCAAGGAAGGCGATCCGCTCGGCCAGGGCGAGCGCTTCGGCCTGATCCGCTTCGGCTCGCGCGTCGACGTCTACCTGCCGCAGGGCGTCGTCCCGCTGGTCGGCGAAGGCCAGACCGCGATCGCCGGCGAGACCGTGCTGGCCGACTTCTCGGGCAACGATATCGGCCGGGCGTTCCGCGGGATTTGAGCCTTCCCTTCTCCCCTTGCGGGAGAACGTGGCCGCGTAGCGGCCGGATGAGGGTTCGCTCAGCCGCTTTCGGTTTGCGTTCTGGCCGGCCAAGGCCGGCAACCGTCGCGCGACCCCTCACCCCAGCCCTCTTCCGCAAGGGGAGAGGGGGCATGTCGGCGCCCTGCGCTAGCCTCCCACCTTAAAACCGCGTATTCCGGCTGATATGAGCGATCTCTTTCCGTCCTTCGAGCCTGAGCGCGTTGAATCGAAGCGTCCCCGCTTCAAGGCGATCCCGTTCCGGCTGATCGCCCCCAATGTCGTGACGCTGATCGCGCTCTGCCTCGGCTTGACCGCGATGCGGCTCGCGGTCGACGGCAAATTCGAATCGGCGACGATCTGCATCCTCGTCGCGGCCTTGCTCGACGGCATCGACGGCCGCCTTGCGCGCCTGCTCAAGGGCACCTCGCGGTTCGGCGCCGAGCTCGATTCGCTCTCGGACTTCGTCTGCTTCGGCGTCGCCACCGGCTTCGTGCTCTGGACCTTCGTCCTGCACGACCTGCGCTCCTTCGGCTGGATCATTGTGCTGACGCTGGCCTGCGCCATGGCGCTGAGGCTCGCGCGCTTCAACGTGATGATCGACGATCCGAACCGGCCGGAATGGCAGAAGAATTTCTTCGTCGGCATGCCGGCTCCGGCCGGCGCGATTACGGCGATGCTGCCGTTCTACCTGCACTTCATCGGTGTTCCCGTGCAGGATTACGGCGCGCCCTTCGTCGGCCTCTACATCCTGTTCATTGCCTTCCTGACGATTTCGCGCATCCCCTGCTATGCCGGCAAGACGCTGGGTACGCGGGTCCCGCGCGACCAGGTGCTGCCGATCTTCGTCGCTGTCGTCGTCGTCGCCGGCCTGCTCTTCGCCTATCCCTTTGAGATGCTGGCGCTGGTCGTCGTCGCTTATCTCGGGCTGATCCCGGTCAGCGTCGCGCGCTATCGCAAGCTGGAGCGCGAGCATGCGGCGGCAGCCGCACTGCCGACCGTCGCCGAGCCGGTGATCGAGACGCCCGCTGAATCCGAGCCGAAGGCCTAGCGCCGCTTCGCCAGCCGGCTGGCATTGGCGCGGGTACGCCGCGAAAACGGTTCCAGCGAGCTGTGGACGGCCTTGGCAGTCGCTTCGCCGAGCCCGTTCGGAGTCAGCGGGTTGAGCGCCATGCTCCACCAGAACAAAGCGGCGGCATGGCCGATGGCGAAGCTGCTCTCGGCCATGGCGGCGGCCTTCTCGACCACCGCCTTGCTCGCCTCGCGTTGGCCCCTGGCGTCGCCGAGCGCGCCCTTGGCCAGGATGGGCAGGCGCATCGCGATGGTCAGCCCGGCATCGACCTGCATCGCCACCATCTCGGTCAGAACGCTCTGCGCGTTCGCCGCGAGTGCGACAGTCGAAGCCGGTCCAGTCCGTGATGCCATGGCGAAAGCTCTCCGCTGACGAGAAGGGGCCGAATAGGCAAGCCCTCGCGGGTCGCCGCCACGCCCGCCTCTCCGATGTGGCAAGCTAAACCGTTTAGTGCAATCCGGGACAATGCATGGCCGTGCCCAAATTCTGGGCCTTGCACAGGAGATGTCGAGAGCCATGCGCGACGTCCCGGTTGACAGGTAACCATGCCGCGACGGCGAAAGTGGTTCCCACGGCAGCGGAACATGCTCTAAAGCCTTGCAGGAAATCCGCCCTCGACGCGCAGCGAGCCGATACGCCTTGAATCTCTTCAGCTCCCAGAAGCCGCCCGGCTGGCGGCCCAAGCTGGTCCTGGCCTCGGCCTCGCCGCGCCGCCTTGCTCTGCTCGAACAGGCCGGCCTCAAGCCCGACGCGCTGCTGCCTTCCGATCTCGACGAGAGCCCGCACAAGGGCGAGCGCCCGCGCGATCTTGCCCGCCGGCTCGCCCGGGCCAAGGCCGAAGCAGGGCTCGCCGGGCTGAAGGGCCGGCCGGACCTCGAAGGCGCCTATATCCTCGCCGCCGACACAGTGGTCGCGGTCGGCCGGCGCATCCTGCCCAAGGCCGAGATCGTCGACGAGGCCGCCGCCTGCCTGCGCCTGCTCTCCGGCCGGGCGCACCGCGTCTATACCGGCGTCGCGCTGGCGACGCCCTCGGGCACGATCCGCGAGCGCATCGTCGAGACTCGCCTGCGCTTCAAGCGGCTCTCCAACGAGGATATCGAGAACTATCTCGCCTCGGGCGAATGGCGCGGCAAGGCCGGTGCCTATGCCATCCAGGGCATCGCCGGCTCCTTCGTGGTCAAGCTCGTCGGCTCCTATACCGGCGTGGTCGGCCTGCCGCTCTACGAGACCGTCAACCTGCTCGGCGGCGAGGGCTTCCCGATCCGCCTGGGCTGGCTGAATGTCGGCTGAGCGAGGGCAGGCCGCACGGCCATGATCCTGATCTGGCTCTCGCCGCTGATCCTCTTCCTCGGGCTGATCCTGTCCGGACGCTCGGCGCTGACCGCCGGCACGCTCGGCACGATCTGCGCCGCGCTCGTCGCCTATTTCGCCGGTCCAAGCCATCCGGACGCCGCCGCGATCATCGGGCATTTCGCCGCCGGCGCCTGGATCGGCCTACCGGCGACCCTCGTCATCGTTGCCGGGCTCGCCTTCTCGCTCAGCCTGGAGCGCGCCCAGACGGATGCCGATCCCGCCCGTCCCGAGCATGGCGCGCTCGCCGAGGCCTGCCTGCTGCGCGGCCCGTTCCTGGAGACCTCGACCGGCTTCGGCGTCGGCTATGTCGTCGCCGTTTCCGGAGCCCGCCGGCTCGGCGTCGACAAGGCGCCGGCATTGGCGCTCGCGACCTTCAGCCAGATCCTGGTGCCCTGGGGCGCGCTCGGAATCGGCACCAGGATCAGCGCCGATATCGCCGGCGTCTCGCTCGCCGCGTTGATCTGGCGGATCGCGGTCGTGACAGCGCTGCTCGGCATCGTGCTGCTGCCATTGTTCTGGCGCCTGTCGCGGCAGGCCCGTTTGCTGCCCGCGCTCGCCGACCGCCTCGAATGGGCCGGCCTCATCGCGCTGCTGATGGCTCTGCTCGTCGCCGCCAACCTGACCCTGCCGCTGGAACTCGCCGCCATCGCGGCGCTGGCGCCGGTGATGCTGCTCCGTTTCCTGCGGGTGAAGGGCTGGGCCGGGCTCGACCGGGCACTGCTGGCGCGCCTTGCACCCTACATCGCCCTGGTCGTCGCGCTGGCGCTGATGCGGCTGGTGCCGGTGATCCATGACCGGCTGGAGCACCCGTCCTTCAAGCCCTTCGCCGACGCGTCCACCTTCGCGCCGCTGCTCTCGCCCGCTCTGCCGCTGATCGTCATCGCGCTCGTCGTCTCCATGCGCAGGGGCGGGGCGAAGCAGGCGACAGCCCTGATGAAGCTCACCTTGCAACGCGCCGGACGCGCGGCGCTGCTGACCTTCCTGCTTGTCGGCATGGCCTGGATCATGGTCGGCTCGGGCCTTGCCGGCGGCATCGGCCTTGCCGTCAGCGGCGTGCTCGGCTCTTGGTCGGCCGGCATCGTCCCGGTCGCGGGCGCGCTCGGCGGCTATCTCACCGGCTCCAACACAGGCGCCGGCGCGGTCTCGATGCCGCTCGCCACGGCGCTCGTCCCGGCCGGTGAGGCGAGGCTCGCGGTGATTGCTGCCGCGGTCGTCGCCGGCAGCCTGCTCACGGCGGTGAGCCCGGTCCGCGTCACCATGGGCCAGGTCCTGATCAAGGCGACCACGGCCGAAACCGGCCAGGCGCTGCGTTCGCTCTGGCCCTGGTTCGCGCTGGTCGTCGGCCTCACCACCGCCATCGCGCTGGCGGCCGCGCAGCTCGCCTGAGCGCTTTCCAAGCGCATAGCGGCTTGCATGCCATGCGCTTGCCCCTGCCGACGCCAGTGCCGATGGTGGCGCCGACAGCAAGCGCGCAGGGCAGGGAACACCGGTATGACCAAACGTCTCGAAGGCAAGGTCGCGATCGTCGCGGGCGCGGGCTCGATCGGCCCGGGCTGGGGCAATGGCAAGGCGACCGCGACCGTGTTCGCCCGCGAAGGCGCCAGGGTCGTCTGCGCCGACCGCAATCTCGAGGCCGCTGAGGAGACTGCGAGCATCATCGCCGGCGAGGGCGGTGAGGCTTTCGCGATCCGCACCGACGTCACCAGCGAGGACGACCTTGCCGCCCTCGTCGCGGCGACGCTCAAGGCCTATGGCCGCATCGACGTGCTCGACAATAATGTCGGCATCGCCGAGGTAGGCAGCGTGGTCGACCTGCCGCTGGAGACCTGGGAGCGCGTCTTTAGGGTCAACCTGACCGGCTGCTTCCTGGCGATGAAGCATGTCATCCCGGTGATGCAGCGCCAGTTCGCCGAGGGCGGGCAGGGCGGCTCGATCATCAACATCTCGTCGATCGCCTCGATCCGCCACACCGGCGTGCCCTATGCCAGCTATGGCGCCAGCAAGGCGGCGATGAACCAGCTCACCCGCACCACCGCAGCGCAATACGCCCCGCAGAAGATCCGTGTGAACGCGGTGCTGCCCGGGCTGATGAAGACGCCGATGGTCGAGCATTCGGCCGGGCTCGCCCAGACCTATGGCAAGGGCGACGTCGCCGCGATGTGGGCCAAGCGCGACTCGCAGGTGCCGATGGGTCATATGGGCGAGGCTTGGGACGTCGCCTGGGCGGCGCTCTTCCTAGCCAGCGACGAAGCGCGCTATGTCACCGGCATCGAGCTTCCGGTCGATGGCGGAGTGACCTTGCAATATGGCGCCTGAACAACCCGAGAATCCTGCCTCGCCTGCGCGGCCCTGTCCGATCTGCGGCAAGCCTTCCGTGCAGCGCTTCAAGCCGTTCTGCTCGTCGCGCTGTGCCGATATCGACCTCGGCCGCTGGCTCAAGGGCAACTACGTGATTCCGGGCGAGCCGCTGGACGAGACCGAGGAAGCGCCGATGCGGCGCGACGAGGATAGCTAGAGCGCATTGAGCTCCCACCGAACCGTCATCGTCACCCTCGGCGAGCGAAGCTCGTCCCGGGATCCATCATAGAGTTCCGAGGCTTACGATGGATCCCGGAGCTGCGCGCCTTCGGCGCTTGTCCAGGATGACGCTGTGGTTCCGAGCAAAATCGGCCTGCTCCAATGGAAAGGCCCGGCGCGTCCCTTTCGGGAGGACGCCGGGCCATTCGCTGACCGGCCGCGCGACGGGTCAGGACTATCCGGAGGGCGGCAGCGCCCGAATTCCGCCTCCCGCGCGATCGAGCCACCGGTACATCCGCGGCTTGCTCCAGATCGGCGGTAGGCACGGCGCCATCGCTGGCGCCGCCGCATCAACCCGACTACCGCGCTTTGGTTCCAGGGCTTGTCAGCATCTGCGTTGTGAACCGTGCCCGTGGTGGGCCGGACCGCGCCGCTTTGCGTCCGGCGCGGCAAAAGCGCCGTATTAGCCAAGGTTTCCGGGCCTTGGCAGGCCCGGACGAAATTTTCCCACCGGCAGGATCGTTTGTCGGCTGGACAGCCCGCGCCCATCCCTCTATATCGCCTCGCACCAACCGAAGCGCAGCGCGCTTCGTGGGATGCCCAGGTAGCTCAGTTGGTAGAGCATGCGACTGAAAATCGCAGTGTCGGTGGTTCGATTCCGCCCCTGGGCACCATTCATCTTCTGAAAATGTGGTCAATTGCCAGGGGCTGAGCCTCGCCGCGATATTGAAAAATGCGGCGTAGTAATGTCATTTGGAGCATTCGTTCCACTAAGCGTACGGACGCTCGATAGCTACTAGTGCCCGGTGTAAGGCCTTGGTCGTTGACTTTCTCTATCCCCGCCCCTTGCTTGGCGACGCCATAGACAGATCAGCCCCGTTATCACAAATTCTTGAGCGCTGACTTCGCAGCATGTTGCAGCGAAATAGAGGGGCGGTCGTGGGTTATCTAGTCGGGCAGTTCATTGGTGGTGCGCTCGCCGCGGTCATTCTTACGCTCATAATATCTGGGTTCGTTCGCCCCTTTGCTAGGCCGAATAATAGGGTTTGGATTGCCAGCCTCCTGTCTTTGATCACCCTGACTATTCTTGGCGCTATCGGCGCTGCCGATGGAGGCAACCTTAATTTCAGCAAAGCTTTTGGTACGTATGTGCTGCCTCAGCTCGCGGTCTTTCTCGTAGACCTGCTGCAAACAAGGGGCGCCGCCGTTAGAAAGTCCTCCAAGCCAGTAACGGCTCTGGCCCGAGTCGAACCTACAATGGGAAATCCTATTGAGCTCGAAGCTGCGACTGCGTCAGAGGCCGCAGTTGCGACAACTGCCTCGGACAGGGACTGGCATGGCCGTAACCTGGGCCTCGAAGCAACTTCCAGAGGCGGCTCGGGACAAACCTCGCGAAACTTCATCCTTCGGCATTGGCGCGGCGAGTCCAGCCTTGGCTGGTCATATTGGGGCATCGCCTTCCTAGGTAACATTTTCGCCCTGGTCGCAATCATCGTCCTCAGCCTGATCTTCACCACTGAAAAAGGGTACGATCCAGCTCCCCTCTTCTGGCTCAACGTGCTGACATGGGGGCTCTTGTCGATCATCGTGATTTGGCAGGTCGTCGGTACTTGGAGGTCGGCAACGCATCACGCCGAGCGCCGCATGAAACTCGGCAAAGGAGCCGGGTGGGCGACCGCAGCCAAGCTCGCGCTGGTTTTGGGTATTCTGCGCTTCGTGGGCGACTTCGCGCAGACCGGGGCCCTTCAGCTTGGTGAATATTACGATATGGCTTGGCGAGGCGATCCAAGGTTGCCGGCATATTCAATGCGCGTCATGCGCGACGGAACCGAAATCGAGATTGCTGGAGGCATCAAGTTCGGCTTGGTGGCGGACTTTCAACGCGTGATTATGGCATCGCCCCGGATTAGGGTGGTCCACCTTCACAGCTTCGGCGGCCGAGTTGGCGAAGCCGAAAAGTTGCGGAATGAAATCGCTAGTCGTGGTCTGGTCACCTACGTGTCTGCCCGATGCGAGTCAGCTTGCACGCTTGCATATGCCGGCGGACGCGAGCGCTGGATCACCGCATCCGGAGGGCTGGGCTATCACGGCCCCGCGTTTCCGGGTTTGACGCCAGAAGAAAAATCGGCGGCGGTTGCGAACTGGAAGGCAATGTATGCGGGGACCGGTATATCGTCCAGTTTCCTCGATCGCGGTCTTGCGGTGCCGAGCACCGAGATGTGGCGCCCGACCGTTCAGGAGCTTGTAGCAGCCAAGGCAATCACCAATGTTTCAACCGGAAGCGAGTTCGCGATTTCAGGATATGGGACAAATCCAACGGCCGACGATCTCATCGCCCCGTTTCAGAAATCGCTCCCGGTCCTTGTCGCCATCCAGTCGCGGCTTCCTAACGACTATGAAAAGATCAAGCGCGTCATTTTCGATGGGTTCACGTCCGGAGCGACCGAGACCAAGATTATCACCGACTTCCGTGCTCAGCTTCTGCCTTTGATCGAGTTTCATAAGGCAAGGGCGGACGATCAGGTTCTCATCGAATACGCCCGAGTGATGATTGACCAGTATCAGGCACTCGGACGATCGAGCCCGACCCTTTGCTATCAATATGCTGCGTTCGGCTCCAATGTCAGCATTTCCGGTATGATCCCGGCCGCCATCACCCAGCGTGAGATTGCTCTTCAAGATCGCGCGATCTTGACCTCTGCTGAACGCTCTCCAGTGCCAGAAGCGATCACCAATGCACTACTCTCGAGAGTTCAGCAGGTGATGATAAAGCGCTTCGGTGCTGAACGAATGGCGATGTTTCAGTTGGAGAAGGTCGATCCCGCCAAGCATGCTGACTACTGCGCGATCACCGCAGCATTCTATCAGGAGATCGTTAGCATGCGGCCCGTGGAGGCCGGGGCCATCTTGAGGGCTATGCACACTCGGTGATCCATACGGGTGGGTGTCGCGTGGCTCACTTCCCCCCGCGCTGACGTGCCTAAATATTTTCCAATCTTTGCCCGAGCGGAGCTAAGCCCAGAACAACATCAAGAGAGGCGCCGATCCCGCTCATCCACGATCCGCTCCATGATCTCCCGATGCTCCGCCAGCAACTGCTGCAACGGCCCCATGGCCCGGAACGCCCGCTGATCCTGCTCTTCCTCGCCTTGCTCGGCCCAGACGGCGATCGCCTCGTCGGCGGCGGCCAGGTGATCGGCTGACAGAGCGGGCGGCGGTAGGGCGCCGGCTTCCTCGACGATGCGCCTCGCGATCTCATGGCGCAGCTCTTCCTCGCGTTGGAGCATCGGCTCGATCGGGTCGGTGTAGGGCATCTGTCGAACCTTGCGATACGGCAATATCGGTCGCCGACATCACGCGCGGCAACACCTTGCTTCCTCGCGCGTTCACGCCCCACGGGCAATCGCTGCGGGGAGGGTGGGATGAGCTTCAATTGGCAAAGCTTCGACATCTGGGCCGAGATCGACCTGCTGCTGCGGCTGCTGGCCGGGATGGCGGCCGGGATCGTCGTCGGCTGGGAGCGCACCGGCCGGCAGCGCGCCGCCGGCATCCGCACCTTCGGGCTCGTCGGCCTCGGCACCGCCGCGGCCGCGACCATCTTCAGCGAGCCGCATGAGATCGACGCCGCCAGCCGCGTCGTGCAGGGGCTGGTCACCGGCATCGGCTTTCTCGGCGCCGGCGTCATCGTGCTGCGCAAGGGCCACACCACGCCACAGGGCCTGACCACGGCGGCGGCGATCTGGGTCACCGCGGCGCTCGGCTGCGCCGCCGGGCTCGGCGACCATGCGATCGTGCTGTCGGCGACCGTGCTCGCCCTGGGCCTGCTGATCATCGATCATTCAATCGAGCGCCGGGCCGGGCGTCCGGCGTCGTCTGCAGACGTCAGCGGAGGCGGCGAGGAGGCCGGCTGATGCGGCCGGAGCGCCCCAGCCCTGCCTTCGGGACAGGCGATCAGGCAAAATGTTACTGGTAGCGGGTAGTGAGGATGGAGGCGGTTATGCGCACGATGATCCCGGCAGCCTTTGCGGCATTGCTGCTGGCTGTTCCCGCCGCCGCCCAGATCGGCACGCCGGGCAATGCGCCGCTGGCGCCGGGCGGGCCGCGCCAGGGCCTGGGGCCACCCTCGATCTTCGACAGCACGCCCGATATCAGGCTGCACGCGCCCGGGGCTGGGGGCATTCCTGGCGCCGGCCCGCCGGTCGACTATGGCGGCACGCCGCGGGGTGCGCCGCGCTCGTCGAATCCGATCTACATGCCGCGCTACGGGGCGGTCGACGATCCCTCGCCCCGGCGCGCGATCGTCGCCTATTGCAAGACCCCGCGCCGGGCCTGCGCGGCGCCGAGCCGCGCCCGGGCCGGCGCGGCCTGCTCCTGCCGCCTGCCGAACGGCACGCGGCTGCGCGGGCGGGTGGCTCGGTAGAGCACTGATGTCTCGCTCCGGCGCGGCAGCCACTTCGGTCTGGCGCCGGTGGGACTTGTCTGCCTGAACTGATCCGCGGTTGAGTGCGTTAAAGCTGCATCGCCGTGAAAAGGAGGCGCCGGCGCTGGCCTATGCTGGAAGACGTTACCGACGACATCTACGAGGCCGCCTTCGATCCGGAGCGATGGCCGCGCGTCATCGACCGGATCAGCCTGCACAGCGGCGCCGAGTCCGGCGTGATGATGGTATTCGACAACATCCGGCCGATCAGAAGTCTCGCCACCGGCCGTTCGGCCGAGCTCTGGGCGAAAGTGTCGGAAGCTGGCCGCTGGAAGCAGGATGGCCGCATTCCGTTCTTCTTCGGTAACCCCCTCAGCGGCTTCGTCGTCGCGGATGAATATTTCCCGCCGGAGATTCTCGGCGACGGGACCTTGGATTTGGCGCATTCGCTCGGCCTCGATCAGCAGGTCGGCACGATCATCCCGATGCCCACCGGAGAACTCGTCGTCTTCATCCTCAATCGGCTGCGGGAAGAGGGGCGCTTCGGTCCTGGTTTGGCGGGGGAACTCAACCGCCTCTATCCCCATTTCGCGCGCAGCGCCCATTTGGCGGCACGCCTGCGAATGGAGCGGGCGCTCTCGGCGGTCGCGGCGCTGCAGGCGCTCGGCGTGCCGGCGGCCGTGCTCTCGGCCAAGGGGCGGGTGATGGCGAACAATGTCTTGCTCGAGAGCGTTTCGCACACCCTGATCCCGCTTGGTTTCGGTGGCCTCGGCCTTCCTAGCCCGGCCGCCAACAAGCTGCTGCAGGAAGCGATCACGGCGGCGCACGACGACCACGCCGCCGCCGCCCGTTCGATCCCGGTGCCGGCCGAGGCCGATCGGCCGGCGATGATCGTGCATGTCGTGCCGTTGCGGCGCTCGGCGAGCGACATCTTTTCCGGCGCGGCCACCCTCATCGCCGCCGTCACCGTGAGCGCGAGCCGGCTCGTGCCGTCGCTGCAGGTGCTGATGGGCCTGTTCGATCTGACGCCGGCCGAGGTCAAGCTCGCGGCGGCGCTGGCTGGTGGGGTGTCGTTACAGGAAGCCGCGGCGCAGGGCGGCATCCAGAAGACGACCGCGCGGACTCACCTCGACTCCATCTTCCGCAAGACCGGGACGACGCGGCAGGGCCAACTCGTGGCCCTGCTGAAGGGCGCGCAACTGGTCTGAGCGAAGATGGCGCCGGCGATGGCCGTCAGAGCCGGCTCACCGCCCTGACCACGGCGCCTTTGCCGCCGCCGCCGCAATAGAAGCGGTCGCCGCCCGCCTCCATGCCGGCGATGAAGGTGCCTTCCGGCATGCGCATGGCGTCGAGCACCTTGCCGCTTTCGGGATCGACCCGGCGGATCTCGCTCTCCTCGTTCTCCCAGGTCGCGTGCCAGAGCTCGCCATCGCTCCAGGTCACCCCGGTGACGAAGCGGTTCGACTGCAGCGTGCGCAGCACCTTGCCGGTCTCCGGATCGATCTGGTGGATCTGGCGCTCGCGGTAATGGCCGACCCAGAGCGTGCCTTCCGCCCAGGCGAGGCCGGAATCGCCGCCGCCGGCCGGGGCAGGGATGGTCGAGAGCACCTTTCCGCTCTCCGGATCGACCTTCTGGATGCGGTCCTCGGCGATCTGGTAGAGATGCTTGCCATCGAAGGCGGTGCCGGCATGGGCCGGAACCTCGAGGCTGCGGACAGTCTCGCCGCTTTCGGGGTCGAGCGCGTTGAGCTTGTCGCCCGAGGCGAACCAGACATTGCTGCCGTCATAGCTGACGCCGTGCACGGCCTCGATGCCCGGGAAGGGGCCGTATTCACGAAGGATCGTGGCTGTCCTGGTCATGAGATGATCTCCTCTGTTCGGTTGGACCGGTCCGAGGTCTACCGATCCGGGAGAGGGGGCGGGAGTAACAAGGCTGTCGGGAAACCGGGTACCGGCGGCGTCAGCCAGCGCCGCGCTCGCGCCTTGCCGAAGGATTGGATCTTGCCGGCCGTGGCCAGCGCCTCCAGCGCGCGCTGCATGTTGCGCTGGCTGGTGTCGAGCGCCAGCGCCAGCGCCGAACTCGACCAGGCCTCGCCATCGGCGAGCAAGGCGAGCACGTCGGCATGCGCCTCCTCCAGCGGCTGCGCCAGCACCGCGACCTCGCGACCCCGGTGCGGCTTCAAGGCAAAGCCGCGACTGGTCGCGTTGATTTCCGCGAGCCCGTGCAGTTCTGCCCGCAGGCGCCCGATCTCGACCCGCAGACGGGCGCGATGCGACTCGTCCGCCTCCTTCGCCCGGAAGGCACGTTTTAGCAGTTCCTCCCGCGAGGCATCAGCCGGCCAGGCCTCGGCGAGCGTGCGCACGAGCGCGAACAGGACCGGGCGGGTGGCGAGCGGCACAATCGCGCTGGCTTCGCGCACCGCATTCCGGCAGGCATCGACGACGAAGGTGCCGGAGCCGAGCAGCGCCGCGACCTCGCCCAGCATCACTGGGCGTTCGGCGCCCCCCACGATCAATCGCGCTGCCGGCGCCTCCAGGACCTGAGCAGCGGCCTCGACCTCGGCCACGAGCGCCGGGATGCGGGCGCGCCCGGCCTGCTCCGCCGCTTGTTCGAACGCCAGCCGGGCGGGCTCCGCCTGCAGCCGGCGCAGGGCGATGCCGCCGATGGCGAGTGCCCGTGCCGCCTCCAGCGCCGGCGGCAGCGGATGTTCATCGAAGCCGGCGAGCAGGCGTTCGGCCTCGCCGAGCCGGCCGATCAGCAGCAGCCGGCGGAGCTCGATCGTGCGGGCATGGGCGGCATTGAGGCGGTCGCCATGGACTTCCAACGTCGTGCGCGCCGCGTCGAGCGCCTTCACGGGCCAGGACAGATCGCGCGAGACCAGCGCGATCTCGGCCTCGGCCAGGACGCAGCGGGCCCGCGCCACCGGCTCCTTCGGGCCAAAGCCCTGGCCGGCGCGCTTGAGCAATGCCTTGGCCCTGGCGAGGTCGCCGAGCTGCGCCATGGCGATGCCGCGCAGCGCCAGCGCCGGCGCGTCCTCGCGCAAAGCGATGCGGTTGAGCGCTGCAAACGGGTCGCCAGCCGCGAGAGCCCGCCCGGCAGCGGTGATCAGCGAATCCATGCCGCAGCCTGAAATCCCGCCAAACTTGTCACTCCCGCTCTCTGCCGCCCCGCCTCTATCTCATCTCCCACGACGGCCGGACGGCGCGTCGCTGGCACCGGACAACGAGGAGATCATCATGCCGGACATCCTGCACAGAGTTGGAGTGAAGTCTTCCCCCGAGGCAGTCTACAAGGCACTGACCACCATCGACGGCCTCTCGCATTGGTGGACCGACGAGACGCGCGGCGACAGCAAGGTCGATGGCGTCATCCACTTCCAGTTCGGCGACCGCGGCTTCTTCGACATGAAGGTGATCGAACTCGCTCCGGGCAAGCGCGTGCTCTGGCAGGTCGTCGACGGCCCCGCCGAATGGATCGGCACGAAGGTCAGCTTCGACATCCGGCAGGAGGGCGAATACGCGATCGTCCTCTTCAAGCACGAGGGCTGGAAGGAGCCGATCGAGTTCATGCACCATTGCAGCACGAAATGGGGCGTGTTCCTGCTCAGCATGAAGTCGTTGGTCGAAACCGGCCGGGGAACGCCTTACCCGCACGATGTCAAGATCGACGATTGGAACTGAGCCTTCGCGTTGCAGAGCGTCAGTTGAACAATCGCGGTGGTTCCGGCCGGAGCCACCGCGATTTTTTGTCCGTGTCCGGCGTTTTGCCGATCCGATGATCGCACCGGCCAGGCTCGCCATGTCTGCCATGCATTTTTGCATCTGCACAGAAACGCGCCACGCAGTGCCGCGGCGCCTCGCTCTGGCCTATACAGGCCGCAGGCGATCCGCGGGTTGGGTCGCACGCAAAGATTGTACGATCTACGAGGAGACGCACATGACGCTCAAAGCCCGATTCCTGCTCGGAGCAGCCTTCGCCACGGCGCTGCTCGCCGGGGCGCCGGCGCGCGCCGACATCACCATCGGCCTGCTCGCGCCGCTGACCGGCCCGGTCGCGGCCTATGGCGACCAGGTCAAGAACGGCGCCCAGGCCGCCGTCGACGCGATCAACAAGAAGGGCGGCATCGGGGGTGAGAAGGTCGTCCTGAAGCTCGCCGACGATGCCGGCGACCCCAAGCAGGGCGTCTCGGCCGCCAACCTCCTGGTCGGCGACAAGGTCCGCTTCGTGGTCGGCCCGGTGACCTCCGGCGTCGCCATGGCTGCCTCCGACGTCTTCGCCGAGAGCGGCGTCTTGATGGTGACGCCGACCGCGACCTCGCCGGCCCTGACCAGCCGCGGCCTTTCCAACGTCTTCCGCACCTGCGGCCGCGACGACCAGCAGGCCGAGGTCGCCGCCGCCTACGTGCTCAAGAACCTGAAGGGCAAGAAAGTCGCCATCGTCCACGACAAGGGCACCTATGGCAAAGGCCTCGCCGATTCCTTCAAGAAGGGCATCAATGCCGGCGGCATCACCGAGGTCGCCTACCTCACCGTCAATCCGGGCGACAAGGATCTCGCGGCGGTGATCACCCGGCTGAAGTCGGGCGGCGCCGAGCTGATCTATTTCGGCGGCTATCATCCCGAGGGCGGCCTGCTCGCCCGCCAGCTGCATGATGCCGGCGTCAAGGCGACGATCATCGGCGGCGAGGGCCTCTCCAACACCGAGCTCTGGGCGATCGGCGGCGACACCGCGGCCGGCACGCTTTTCACCAACGCGACCGATGCGCTGAAGAACCCGGCCTCGACCGAGGCCGTGGCGGTGCTCAAGGAGAAGGGCATTCCGCCGGAGGCCTTCACGCTCAACGCCTATGCGGCCGTCGAGGTGCTGAAGGCCGGCATCGAGAAGGCCGGCAAGGATGCAAAGGCCGATGCGGTCGCCAAGGCTCTGAAGGCAGGTCTCGAGGTCAAGACTGCGATCGGCACGCTGAGCTATGGCAAGACCGGCGATCTGAGCTCGCCGAGCTTCTCCATGTACAAGTGGGAAGCCGGCAAGATCGTCGCGGCCGACTGATCCGCATTTTCAAGAGATTGAGAGAAGGGGCCTGCGGCGCGCCGCGGGCCCCTTTTTCGTTGCGGAAGGTGGCGAGCCGCTCTCCTGAACGCGCCGTTCGGGAACCGTTCAGGCACCGAGCCGTTTTCTCCCGCGACCGAACCGGAATTGCCCAATGCCAGTCACCGAAGCCTTCGCTGCCGAGCCCATCGCCAAGCCGTCCCTGATCGCGATTCGGCGGGAAGCGGACGGCTATGGCATCCGCTTCGGCCTCAGCGAGGCCGAGGATGCGCGGATGCCGGGCCCGATCTTCGCGACACTGGATGAGGCAATGGCCTGGATCGAGTGTATCGACCGTGCCGGCGGTCACTGAGGCGGCCTGATCGGGACGATTTGCCCGATGCCTGTCGATCGCGCGTTCTGATGGCTTGTCAAAGCGGGTCGCGATCGGGCATAGAGCCTTCCAACGGAGACGTGGCCGAGAGGCTGAAGGCACTCGTTTGCTAAATGAGCATACCCCACAAGGGTATCGAGGGTTCGAATCCCTCCGTCTCCGCCACTCTTTTCGTTGCGCGATGCCGCCCGCCAACCCATCGCGGGCTCCGAGTTCGAACTTGCGTCCGCACTCTCCGCCAACTGCCCCCTTCCCGTAGCTCTGGTCAGCTTCGGCACCCTGCGGAAAGGCCCTTAAACTCAAGGGCTTCTGCGCCGCTTAGCTATTGCGTGCTTCGCTGAGCTTCGCCAAAATCGGCATCCATTGTTGGGGTCACTGTTGGGCGCGCATCAATGGCGAGCGGAAAGCGAAAACTGTAAACCACTGGTGAGATCGAGCCGGTGTCGCGACTCTTGGCGATACGCCAGGCCTGCGGCACGAGCTGATCATTGAGCAATGTGCCGCAGCCGAACCCGCGATCGTAACCAGTTCACGGTTCACCCCGATCGAGCGCTACGAAGCAGAAGCCAAGGCGCTCGTCGAAGTTTCATCTCGGGTGGCGGCAACCAATCGTTCACCAACATCTCTGGCATTTGCCTTAAATTCCGCAGGACGCGGAACGATCAATCCCATGCGGAATTTCCTCGCCGCAACGAGGAATAATTCGATGCGGTGCAGTGTTCCGTTGGAGTTCTGGATCTATCTGGCCCTGACGCTCAATCTGGCGTTGGCGCTCGCGATCAACCTCTAGTCCAATGCCGACGAACGAGCGCTATTCGCGCACGCGTCGTCCTATCCCAGCTTTTCATCGAAGGTGATGGACGCCAGCGTACCGACCGGCTGGCTGCGATATTCGAGGCTCGAGCCGAGACTTTTCGACATCGCGGCGATGATCTTGGCGCCAAGCCCGCTGCCCTTCGCCGCGCCCTGGCCCGTCCAGCCGACTCCGTCATCAGCGACGCTGAGCGTGATCTGGTTCGACGGAGCTCGCGAAACGCTGACGCGTACCTCGCCCTCACCGACCGGGTAGGCATATTTCAGGGCGTTTGTGACGAGTTCGGTCGCAATCATGCCGACCGAGACGGCGCGATCCGTCTTGATCGAGACGGGCTCGGCATCGAGCTTGACGACGGGCGTCCGGCCCGAGGCTGTGATCGAATTGCCCAGCTCGCCGACAAGCGTTTCCAGATAGGCCGCGAGATCGACCTGCTGGACGTCCGTCGAGGTGTAGAGGCTGCGATGCAGGTTCGCGATGGCCGTGATCCGTGCCTGCGTCTCTGCCAGCGCCGCCTTGGCGCCGGGCTCCGTCACGGCGCCGGCCTGCATCCGGACCAGCGAGCCGACGAGCGCCAGGCTGTTGGCGACGCGGTGGTTGACCTCGGCCAGAAGCATCTCGGCGCGGTCCCTGGCCTGCCGGACCTCTTGCTCGGCCTCCTCCTTCGCCCGCATCAGCCGGGCCCGCTCGACGGCCTGTTCGAGCGCAGCCACCAGCAGCACTTCGAAATCATCGCCTATCGCCTTCACGACGTAATCGACGGCCCCGGCCTTGAGCGCCTGGACCGCGATGGAGAGTTCCGTCGAAGCTGTGACATAGACGACCGGGGGAGCCTGCTCGCGTGCTCTCAGGTCCTCGAGGACGGCGAGGCCCGACGTCGTACCGAGGTCGTGGTCGAGAATGACTGCGTCGACATCGCCATCGGCCAGACGAGCGAGCCCAGCCTCGGCTGTGGCGACGTGGTCGACCTGGTAGCCGCGGCGACCGAGAATGCGTTGGACGAGCCGCCCAAGGGCGGCGTCGTCGTCGATATAGAGCGCCTTGATGATGCGGTTGGACATTACCGCGTCGCCGCCGACTGGATCATTCGGTTTCCGGAACCTGCATCACCGAGAAGAACAAGCCGAGCTGCCGAATGGCATTGGCGAAGCCGTCATAGTCGACTGGCTTGGTGATGTAGACATTAGCGCCGAGATCGTAGCAACGCTGGATTTCGCGACTGTCGTCGGTGGTGGTCAGGACGATGACCGGCGAGCGGCGGGTATGCGGGTTCGCCTTGACCTTCTCAAGGATGTCGACGCCAGCCATATCAGGCAGGTTCAGATCGAGCAGAATGAGAAGCTGCCGGCGCGAGCTGGCTTCGCCTGTCCCATCTGCTCCGAACAGGAACGCCAGGGCGTCTGTGCCGTTCTGAAAGGGGATGATCTCGTTGTTCACCCCTGCTCGACGGATGTTCTTCTCGATAAGACGGGCATGACCTTCGTCATCCTCGATCATCACGATCGAAACCGGTTTGGCGTTGCTCACGTGGCGGCACTCCGCTGTACCGCGCTGAGGTCAGGCGGCAACAAGATCGAGAAGGTCGTGCCAGCGTCCAGTTCGGAGCTGACGGTGATGTCGCCGCCGAGGTTGCGGACGATCGTCCGGACATGCGCCAGGCCGATCCCTTCGCCCGGCTTGTCTTGCGTACCCGATCGGCGAAAAAGCTCAAAAATCCGTTCGTGGTCAGTCGATGCGATACCACGGCCGTTGTCTGCGACGTCGATGACGATCCAGCCTGATTTCTCCCGCTTCGCGCGCATGACCACTTTGAGATCGCGTTTGGGCGACCGGTATTTGATCGCATTATCCAGCAGATTGCCCAGGACCTGTTCGATCGACAGACGGTCGCTGCGGATTTTGATCGGCGGGCATTCGACGGTGATGCCGTCGCCATTCTCTGTTGCCTGGTGGTGGACAGCGGCCGCGGCGGCCTCGAGTGTCGCGGGAAGGTCGAGTGCCTCGGTGCGAAGGACCCGCTTGCCCTCTCGCGAGATCTTCAGGATGGCGTTGATCAGCCCGTCCATCTTGCGCGTCGAGGAACGAATGAAGCTGATCGCTTCCGGCAGGTCGATATCGACCGCGGCGCGGGCTTCCTCGAGCGCTGCCGGTGGAGCCGCTTCGCCGGCCTGGAAATAGGCCTTGATCGGCGCCGCCGTCGCTTCGAGTTCGCTCGTGAAGCCCATGATGTTCACGAGTGGAGCCCGCAGGTCATGGGTCACGATATAGGCAAAGCGCTGGATTTCTTCATTGGCTCGCGTCAGCGCTTCGGTGCGCTGTTGCACACGGTCTTCCAGCCCGGTGTTGAGAGCGGCGACCTCGGTTCGGGCCAGGATGATCTCGCGTGTGTATCGCGCAATCGTCCAGAAGGCCGCGGCCGCGAAGGCGATGATGACCAGCGCACCGAGCACGATGGTCCAGCGCAGCCGCGCCGATGCGGCTTCCTGGCCGGTGATAGCCTGCTGAAGCCGCTGTTCGGACTGCGCGATGATCTTGCCCAGACCGACGCGAACATCGTCCATGAGATTGCGGCCCGCTCCCTGACGGACCGTGGCGATGGCCTCATCCCAGGCGCCGCGTTCCGCCAGGGTAATTGTCTGTGCCAGTTCCGCCAACTTGCCACGCAACGCGCTTTCCAGGCGCGCGACCTCGGCCTGCGCCAGCGCGGCCGCTCCCGCCGAAGCCTTCAGGCGCTGCAGCGTCGGCTCGAACTTGGCAACGGCATCCGTGTAGGGGCCGAGATAGGCAGTGTCGCGCGACAGCAGATAGCCGCGCTGGCCGGTCTCGGCATCTTGAGCGAGCGACAGAAGGTCGGCCGTCGCGCTGCGCGTCTCACGGACGGCGACGACCTCGTCGAATTGGCGCTCCGAAGCCCAGGTCAGCCAGAAGGCTGCGATGACGATGATCAACAGGGCGATGGCCCCACCCGCGAGCAGCAGGAGATTTGATCGAAGGAACTGCGTGGGAGAAATCGGCATCGACACGTCTCTGCGGGCCGGCCTGCATGGCGGGAGCCCCACGGCGATGCAATAGCAAATGACAGGGTTCTAAAAATATAAAAGGCGTCAGTGGACGATTGCCCTGTGAGACCACGGCGGTCATGCTCGCTGCCTCGACAAGGAGGCAGGAATGGCGACCGGAACAGTCAAGTGGTTCAACACAACAAAAGGCTTCGGCTTTATTCAACCGGATGGTGGCGGACAGGACGTCTTCGTCCATATCAGCGCGGTGCAGCGCGCCGGCCTCCGGGAGCTGCACGACGGCCAGAAGATTTCCTACGAGGTCGTGGCCGACAAACGATCCGGCAAGTCGTCGGCGGAAAATCTCAAGGCCGAGTAGGCCGGCCCCGCAGCTTGCAACTCCGCCACCAGCCGGCCGGTTGGTGGTGGTCCAAAAAAGCGGGAACCGAGGTGTTGATCCCGTACCCCATCGGCCGACGTCGACGGGACAGGCTGCCTCTGTCTCTGGGCGGTGCAGGGGAAAGGTAGCGAAACGCTCGGTTACTCAGTGGCTCCTGGCAACTTCGGTTTTTCGCGGAGCATGCCTCAGGTCCGTCAGAAATCGCTCAACTGAGCGGCGAATAAGCTCATGGTCATTGGCCGCGACGAAGATGTTGCTCGCCACGATGTCGAGGAGCGTTTCCCGGCCCGAATCTACATCGGAGGGCAGCAAGTTTCTGGATTTCAAGCTCATCCAGGCCGAGTCAACGGCCCCATGAGCCCGCGCGATGTCCACAGGATCGGCCAAAACCAAGAAAGCGCCAGATCGACGAGGGGGGTCGGATGGAGTCATGATCAGCCTCAGGTGCCTCGAAACGCCGTGGCAGAACGCACCGGATGACGCCCGGTTCCATAGCGCTCGGCTCTTCCGAAAAAAGCTTCGGAGACTGAAGGTTAGGCACTTCCTGTGAATGCCGCGGGAGCATCCGCGCAGGCCAAATACAACTGCCGTTCAGAAGCCAGTAGCTTGCGCCACCGGCAAAGCACCGACGATCGCGCCGCTGAGAAACCAGAGCCGCCTTATGCGAGTGCGGTCACCGGATCGGTAGATCACTTCCACGACGAAACCGCCAAGCAGCAGGCCGAGGAACGCATTCGCATCGTCGCAGCGGAAGACCCTGATCGCGTCCATGCGCGACTGTAGCGGCCGACACGCGACAGGTAATGAAAAAGCCCCACTGGCGCGAGCCGGCGGGGCTGAGTGAGGGTCTCAAAATGCAATCGGAAACAGCTGCATAACGCCGTCATCGGCTTAAGAGTTCCAGTCGCCAGTGCGGTTGGCGCAGTGTGGCTTCCAGCGGCCGGCTTGAGCGAATGCTGTGCCTGGGCCTTTTGAAGCAGATCGAAGCGCGCAGTAGGCACGTCCTCGATTACTCCGCAGCCATATCGGAACCTTGCGGATGGTCGCCGGTATTAGCTTTTGGCCGATGCTGGGGATTTCACGATGAGACAAGCCTTTTCGCTGATCGTTGCGATGATCCCTCTGTTGTCGCTTGGTCTTGCGCCCGCTCGGGCCATAACGCCCGACGAAATCAACGGCGCAGTCCTGGCCAAGCGTGCCATTGTCGATCGCGAAGGGCTGAGCCCCTTCATTGTCAAAGCGCAGATCCTGTTGGGCCGGCGAAGCATTTCGCCCGGCGTCGTCGATGGGCTGGACGGCGAGAACTTCCATAAGGCCGTCGCCCAGTTCCGGCGCCAGGAAAACCTCGGCGAGGGTGATACGATCGACGAGGCGACCTGGGCGAAGCTCGGCGGCGACAGTGTCACGGACGTGATCGTACCGTATGAAATCACCAGGGCAGATGGGCGCTATCGGTTCGCCAAGCGAATTCCGCGCGACTACGCCCGCCAGGCGAAGATGAAACGCCTTGCCTACACCTCGGCCAAGGAGATGTTTGCCGAGCGTTTCCATATGAGCGAGGGGCTGCTCGCTGCGCTGAACCCGAAGGTCCAGAGGGCCAAGCCCGGCATCCAGTTGCAGATCGCGTCGGTTGACCGCGATGTTCAGAAGGGCAGGGCAGTTCGCGTCGAGGCGGTGAAGCGGACTGGGATGGTCACCGTTTATGGTGCGGAGGAGCGCATCCTGGCGAGCTATCCCGCAACGATCGGCAGCGAGGAGAATCCGTCACCCAGTGGCAAATACACGGTCGAACGCGTCGTACGGAATCCAGATTACACCTACGACCCGGAGAAAAACTTCCAGCAGGGCAAGAATCGCAAGAAGCTGACACTGCCGCCCGGCCCTAACGGCCCTGTCGGATCGGTCTGGGTTGCGCTATCGAAGCCGACCTTCGGGATCCACGGTACGGCTGAGCCTTCGAAGGTCAGCAAGACCAACTCGCATGGCTGCATCAGGCTGACGAATTGGGACGCCGAAGAACTGGCCGATTTGATTAAGCCAGGCGTGCCGGTGCACTTCGTGGAGTAGGCCGGGACAATTTGAACGACCTTAGGCGAAGCTCGCCGAGCCCAGCCAATTGGATGCCAAAGTCGCCCACCTGATGGGCATTTGATTTCACGAGCAGGCATCGCCTGAGCCGGAGAACATCCTCCAACCACAGAGGTCGTTGTCTTAGGGGGCGCCCACAACCTCGCGGCCGAGCGATCAAGCCCGATGCGTCGTCTTCGCATTTGGCGATAGGGCCGGTGGGACCGGCGCGGAACTATCGCGAGGCGATCGCCGTCATCTCGACGAGGAGGTCGGGATAGGCAAGGCGCGCCTCGACGGTCGCGCGGGCCGGCGCGTGGCCTTTTGCGACCCACGCGTCCCAAGCTTCGTTCATCGCGGCGAATCCTGCCATGTCGGCGAGATAAATGGTCACGCTCACCAGGTTGTTCTTGGATACGCCGGCCTGGGCTAGCGTGTCATCGAGGCTGAGCAGCACCTCTTCGGTCTGCACTTTGACGGAGTGTCCGCGCGTCTGCTCGGCGACGTGGCCAGCGAGGAAGATCAGATCGCCGACGATAACTGCGTCGCTCCAGCGTTCCGTCATGCCAATTCGTTCGATCATAAGGCCAGCTCCATCTATTCGGTCTTCGGTCGATTGCCCGAGGTCGGTTCGCCGACGCTGATGAATGACGCCAGCCCGGTAACCCACAGCTCATTTATCGGGTTTATCGGCAAGCGTCGTCATGATCGAGACCGGTGTCCTGCGACGCGGGTCGATACCGTCCTGTCGATACTGGCCGGGCTGGATCTGGACCTTCAGGTGACGGCTCGCGGCCGCAAGAGCGGGATCGAGGGCCTGATCGGCTGATGCCAGAACACGCCGGCACCCGCCGCTGCGGGGCACCTGGGGCGGGAGTCTCCCGTGAGCCCTGACGCGATCCCGCCGGCGGTAGTCACCCCCGCTCATCCGTCGCGGCGATCACGGCGTCGACATCCGTCACGACGCAGACGTTCTGAAGGGCGTAGTTGACCGAAGCCGCGTGCCATTCGGCGTTCATGGTCGAGCAGGCATCCTCCGGCACCACCATGAAATAGCCCTTGTCGGCGCCGGTGCGGGCCGTGTGCTCGATCGACATGTTGGTCCAGGCGCCGGTGACGATGACGATGTCGCGGCCGAGCGCCCTGAGCACGGTCTCCAGCCGCGTGCCCTCCCAGGCGCTCATGCGCTGTTTCTCGACGACATGATCGCCGCCCTGCGCCTCCAGCCCCGGCACAGGCGCTGCGCCCCATGTCCCGCGCACCAGTGCCTTCGCATCGGCGAGCCCCTCGAACAGCGGCGCGTTCATGGTGACGCCGGGCGCGCCGGCCTCGACGACGAACCAGACATGGATCACCGGAATGCCGCGCGAGCGTGCCGCCTGTGCGAGACGGGAGCCGTTGGCGATCGCGTTCTGCTGCTTGCAATGCTCCGGCGAGCCCGAGCTGGCGAAGGCGCCGCCCTCCATCACCACGTCGTTCTGCATGTCCTGGATGATCAGGGCGCAGCGCGATGGATCGAGCCGGTAGCCGGAGGCGGCTTTCTTGGTGCCGTTGGCGGAGACTGAGGCTGCGGGGACGATATCTGCGGCCCGCCGCTCCACCGCAGCCCGGCCATGGCTCGAATTCCCGGCGCCGGAAGTGCCCGCCTTCATGTAAGGCTCGAGGCGTGGCCCGACCTTGGTCTCGACCGCATAGAGCGAATGGCTCGCCGCCAAAAAGAGCGTGCGCCAGTCCGGCCCACCCCAGGTCAGGTTGCCGACGAGCTCGGGCACCCGCAGCTTGCCGATCAATTCGCCCTTGATCGTATAGACCCAGACGCCGCCGGGGCCGGTGACCCAGATATTGCCCTTAGCATCGCATTTCATCCCGTCGGGGACGCCGGGTTCGGAGCCGACGATGCCGGAGGCGAAGATGCGGCCGGAGCCGAGCCGGCCATCCGGCTTGATGTCGAAGACGCGGATATTGTGCTGGACCGTATCGTTGACGAAGAGCCGGTCCTCCGTGGGGCAGAAGCAGAGCCCGTTCGGCTGGTCGAAGAGATAGCGGTCGACCAGGAGCTGCGGCGCGCCGCCCTCCGGCGGAATGCGATAGACGCCCTGAAAGCCGAGCTGGCGCGGCCGCTCGACGCCGAAGACCGGCATGCGGCCATACCAGGGATCGGAGAAGTAGATCGACCCGTCCGACTTCACCGCGACGTCGTTCGGGCTGTTGAGCTCCATGCCTTCGAAATGCGAGGCGATGACCTCGCGCCGGCCGTCCGCCCGTTCGCGTACCAGCGAGGAGGTCGCGTGCTCGCAGACGATCAGGTCGAGCGCGGCGTCATAGGTCATGCCGTTGCACTTGTTCGCCGGCCGCCTGACCTCTCGGACTCCGCTCTTGTCCCAGCGGCGGCGGACATCGCCGGGCATGTCCGAGAACAGCAGATGCTGCTCGGCGGGATGCCAGATCGGACCCTCCGAGAATTCGAAGCCGGTACCGAGCTGGCGCACCGGCGCCCAGAGGTCGATCAGATCGGCGAAGCCGGGCTGGACGGCGGTGTGAGTGGTCATCGGCGGCCTCGTCAGGCCGCGAACCAGTTGCGCGCCGGCAGTGACTGCACGACCGGGCCGGGGACAGCCATGTCCATGCGGCCGACGACCTGACCATGGGCGATCTTGGCCGGCTTGTCGTGCACCGGTAGCAGGAAGGCGCCGTTGGCGAGCAGCTTCTTGATCGCCGCCTTCTCCTCGCGCTTGGAGACGCCGTGATTGCCGGTGGTGCGCGGCTCGTTGGCGTGGAGCTCATGGAAGGGCGAGACGATCTGGTCGTTGAAATCGTAGATCACGTCGCCGCAGATGATCGCGCGGCCTTCATTGGTGTCGACATGGACGTTCATCGAGCCTTCGGTATGGGCGCCGGCGGCTTCGAGATAGCAGCCGGGGAAGAGCTCGATCATCCCGGAGAGTTCGAGGTCCTCGAAGCGCAGCGCATCGCGCGTATGCAGGCGATCGATCAGGTGCTTGATGTCAGGCGCCGGATATTGCGGGTGCATCAGCCCGGAGACCGAGTATTCGAGCTCCCGCCGGTTGACGAGCACCGTGGTGTTCATCGGGAAGAGCTCGTCCTTCCCGGCATGGTCGATATGGAGATGGGTGTGCATGACATAGCGCACGTCGCCCATTCGCACGCCGTGCTTGGCGAGCTGATTCTCGATCATGTTCTCGTGGAACTGGAGGCCGCGCATGCCGAGGCTCTCCATGATCTGGTTGTGGCGATAGCCGGTGTCGACCACCACCGGCCAGGGACCGCCGAGGATCAGGAAGCCATAGGTCGGCACGCGGCGGGTGCGGCCGCAATCACGGCCGAGCACGAGGAAGCTCGATTCCAGCTCGATATCGCCATAGTCGAGGATCTTGATTTCGAGGGCCATGAACGTCCTCCCCTTGATTATTGGCCGAGGCGGTAGATCCGCCTCGCAGTCTCGTTGAATACGGCCGCCTGCGCGGCTTGCGGCACGGCGGCGCGATGCGCGGCGATCAGCTCGGCATAGGAAGTCCAGAGCTTCTCGATCGGGAAATTCGAGCCGAACAGGCAGCGCTCAGGCCCGAACAGGGCAAGCGTCTCGCCGACGATGAAGGCGATCTGCTCTGGATCGTTCCGGCGCAGGAAGGTGCCGAGGCCTGAGAGCTTGCTGGTGATGTTAGGTTGGCCAGCCAGCAGCGTCATGCCCTTGCGCCAGGCGGCGATGCCCTCCGGTGAGAGGTCCTCCAGCATGCCGGCATGCTGGAGCACGAGGGTGATTTCCGGGCAGGCGGCGGCGAGCTCGGCAGCGCCGGCCATCTGGCCGGCGAAGACCTGGAGGTCGAAGCTGAAGCCGTACTCCGCCAGCCGGCCGACATTGGCGATCAACTTGGGGTCGCGTGCGAGATCGGGCCCGCTGGCGAAGCGGTAGAGCATGTTCTCGTGCCAGTGCAGTTGCATGCGCACGCCGCGCACTCGGGCGTTTCGCGCAAGCTGGTCGAGCTGCGGACGGACATCCCCAGCCAGCATGTCGGCATAGGCGACGATGGCGATCGGGAAGCCTGATTCCTCCGAGGCCTGCGAGACGTAAGCCACCTCGTCGAGATAGCGATCGGTCGCCCAATTGGCCTGGACATAGACGGCCTCGCTCGCGCCCGCCGGACGGCAGTCGCCGAGATATTCCGCGATCGGATAGTCACGCCGGATCGGCTCATAGGGGCCGAAGATGCGGGGCTGCATCGGGCCGAGCAGCCAGGGTAGATCGGCCTGTCGCCAGATGTGGAAATGGGAATCGACGAGACCGGTCATGCCGCCAGCGAGCCTCCGAGTGACAGGATGTGCCGGCAGATCCGCGCGGTGCTGCCGCCATCTGAGAGGCTGGCGAGGCGCGGCGCGATCAGCCTGAGTGCCTCGGTCTCGGGCCGGTAGCCGGGATCAGCGGCGAGCGGAGTCAGCCAGTCGATACGATGGGCGCGCTGCGCCAGCCTCGCGACAGCCGTGACCAACGCCGATGGATCGCCGCGTTCGAGACCGTCGGAGAGCACGACGACGACGGCGCCGCGCGCATAGGAAGCGAAACGAGGCACGGCGAGGAAGGCCTGGAGCGCGTCGCCGATGCGGGTGCCGCCATCCCAGTCGGCGACGAGGCCGGAGGCTTCTGCCAGCGCCTGTTCGCGGCGCTTGCGCCTGAGCGCCCGCGTCACGCGGGTGAGGCGGGTGCCGAAGGTGAAGACCTCGATCTGCCGGGTTGCGTGGATAATCGTATGCGCCAGAGCGAGATTGGCGTCGCTGCGCTGCTTCATCGAGCCGGAGACGTCGATCAGGAGCAGGATCGGCCGCGGTCGCGTCACGCGCCTGAGCCGCTTCAGGCTCATCACCTCGCCGTCATGGCGGATCGCATCCCTGAGGCTGCGGGCGAGGTCGACCATCGGCCCGCGGCGCGCGGCGCGGTGACGATAGCCGCGCCGGCGGGGCAGGGCGGCCGGCAGCGCCCGGCCGAAACGGCGCAAGATCTCGCTGTCGTCCAGCGTCTTGAGCTGGCGGATCGACAGGGCCTCGGCCCCGGTCGCGGCCTGGCCGGTCTCGTTGACCTCCTCGCCGATCAGCACCTCGCGCGAGCCGGAATCCTCCTGGACCGAGATATCCTCGTCCGGCGCGAAATCGTCATCGCCCGGCTCGGCGAGCGCGCCGCCGAGGAAATGCAGGTCGAACAAGGCGTCGAAGCGTTCGCGCTGCTCGGGATGGGGAGCGAGCGTGGCGGTCGCGGCTCTATGGATATCGGCGATGCCGCGCGGGCCGAGCAGCTCGACCGCCATCAGGAAGCTGGTGGTCTGCTCCGGCGCGACCGCGATGCCGTGCTCGCGCAGCAGCGTCGGGAAGGCGAAGAAGAGCCGGGCAGCAGCGGGCAGGGGCGCGATCATGCCGCCAGCCCCGGGATGAACAGTGGCAGGCGCGGCCGCAGATGGGCGAGGTCTTCCTCGTCCTTGATGGCGGCGCCGAGCGAGCGGCGGAAGGCTTCCGGCCAGGGCGCGCCGCTCTGGGCCAGTGCTGTCGCGGCTTCGGCCCAGTCAACCGCTTCGGCGACGCCCGGCGGCTTGGCGAGCGGCTCCTCTCGCAAGAGCCCGATGGCGTGGACGACGGCGCGCGCCGTGCTCTCGGCGACGGCCGAGGAGCGCAGCATGATGATCTGCGCCTCGCGCTCCGGCTCGGGATAGGCGATGTAGTGATAGACGCAGCGGCGGCGCAGCGCCTCGTGCAGTTCGCGGGTCCGGTTCGAGGTCAGGATCACCACCGGCCGCTCGGGCGCGCGCAGCGTGCCGCGCTCGGGGATCGAGATCGAGAAGTCCGAGAGGAATTCGAGCAGAAAGGCCTCGAATTCGTGGTCGGAGCGGTCGATCTCGTCGATCAGCAGCACGACCTGGTCCGGCCGGCGCAGCGCCGTCAGCATCGGCCGCTCGATCAGGAAATCGTCGCGATAGATGTCGAGCTGCTCGCCTTCCTTGGCCTGGCGGATGGCGAGCATCTGGCGCGGATAGTTCCACTCGTAGAGCGCCGCTGCCGCATCGATGCCTTCGAAGCATTGCAGGCGGATGAGCTGGCGCCCGAGGATCCCGGCAAGCGCCTTGGCGGCCTCGGTCTTGCCGACGCCAGGTGCGCCTTCCAGCAGCAGCGGCTTGCCGAGCGCGAGCGAGAGGTAACCGGCCGTCGCAATGCCGTCATCGGCGAGATACATCGCCGCCTGCAGGGCCTCGGCGAGGTCCTCGGGGCTGGAGATGCCAGCGACGGTCGTCCTCAGCGCCATCAGGTCACCGCCAGTTCACCGGGCCGCCGCGACGCGGGCCGGGCTTGACGCCGCCATTGGCCTTGATCCCGCGCAGGATCTTCTCCGGCGTGATCGGGAGTTCGTCGACCCGCACGCCCACCGCGTTGTAGACGGCGTTGGCGACGGCCGGCAGCACCGGATTGGCGCACATCTCGCCCGGCCCCTTGCCGCCGAACGGGCCATCTGGCGCGGGCCGCTCAAGCACCGTGACGTGATAGGGCGCGATGTCGCCCGGCCCGGGCATCAAATACTCGTTGAAGTCGCGCGGGCCGTGCTCGGGGCTGGGATAGTAGGGCTCCGGCGTCTCGTAGAGCGCGTGGCTGATCCCCATCCAGGCGCCGCCGACCAGTTGCTGCTCGACCATGCGCGGATTGATGACGCGGCCGAGCTCATAGGCGCTGGTCATGCGGAGCACCTCGACCTCGCCGGTCTCGTCGTCGACCGAGACATCGGCGACGAGGCAGGCATGGGCGAAGGCGGTGTTCGGGTTCATCTCGCCGGTCTCGGCATCGACGGCCGAGAGCGGGATCAGGAAGATGCCGCGCCCGGCGATGGTCTTGCCCTGCTTGAACTGCGCCGCCTGCGCCGTGGCCTTGACTGTGATGCTACGCGAGGGCGCGCCGCGGACATGGATGTTGCCGCGCCCGTCGGTGACGAGGTCGGCGGCGTTGACCTCGAGCTCTTCCGCCGCGGCTTCGAGCAGCACGCCGCGTGCCTCGCGCGCCGCGACGATGATGGCGTTGCCCATGCGGTGCGTGCCACGCGAGGCGAAGGAGCCCATGTCGTGCGGGCCGGTGTCGCTGTCGGCGGTATCGACATAGACGTCCTCGATGGGCACGCCGAGCGTCTCGGCCGCGATCTGGCGCGAGACCTGCTTCATGCCTTGGCCGAGATCGATGGCCGAAAGCGCAACGGTGAACTTGCCGTCCGGGTTGGAGTGGATCAGCGCCTGGCTCGGATCGCCGCCGAGATTCATGCCGATCGGATAGTTGACCGAGGCCATGCCGCGGCCTTCGTGACGGGCCATCTCAGCGCCTCCTCGTGCCGAAGACCGACGAGAACCGCACCGCGCCATGTTGCGGCTGCGCCGGCGCGGCCGGCGGTGGCGGGGCAGGGGGCGGGCTTGCCGGTTGATGGGCGGGCGCTGGCGCATACGAACTGGCCGGCTGATAGGGCGGCGGCGCGGGCTGATAGGCCGGAGGTGACGGTGGAGCAGCCGGCCGCTGCGGCTCGTAGCGCGGCACCTGCGTCGGCGTGGCGCGGCCGTCGCGGGCGCCCTCCATCACCGGCTGCTTGCTCGGCGCGATCCGGCTCGTGCCGGCCGGCAGCACCTGCGTCACCGGCCCATTGCGCGAGTCGGGCCGGCCGATCTGGCCGCGGGCGTCGAGCTGGGTCGCCGGGATCTGCGCGCGCTCGCCGGCGCCTCCGCCGATCAGCGAAGACGCCCGCTTCGCTTGCTCCGACAGCGGCCAGTTCGCCTTCTCGGCTGCGACCTGCACGCATTCGACCAGCGCCGTGTTCTTGGCGGCGCGCCGATGCGGCTTCATGTCCCCATCGCGATAGGCGTTGAGGATGCGCAGCTCCATCGGATCCATGTTCGCGGCCTCGGCGAGGCGGTCCATTTGGACCTCGAGCGCGAAATCGACCGCGGTGACGCCGAAGCCGCGCATCGCGGTGGACGGGCAGCGATTGGTGTACGAGACGTAGATGTCGGAGGTGACGTTCGGGATCCAGTACGGCCCCGGCACATGCGCCGTGCACTTGATCGCGGCGTAGCTCGACAGCCGCGTATAGGCGCCGGCGTCGAAATAGCTGCGGATATGGCGGGCGACGATGCGCCCGTCGCGCATTAGCCCGTCCTTGATGTAGATGCGCTCGGCGCCGCGCGGCGAACCGTAGAGCATCTCCTCCTCGCGATCGAGCACGAAGCGCACCGGCCGGCCGGTCAGCATCGCCCCGAGCACGGCGAGCGGCTCGGTCAGCGAGTCGACCTTGCCGCCGAAGCCGCCGCCGACCGTGCCGCCGATGAAATGCAGCTGGTTCGACTCGACATCGACGATCTTGGCGGTGGTGCCCAGCGCGAAGAACAGGCCCTGCGCGCAGGAATGCACGAGATAGCGGCCGTTCTGCTCGGGCGCCGCGATCGAGCCGTTGGTCTCGGTCGGCGCATGCTCGATCGGCGACATCTGGTAGCGATGTTCCATCACGATGTCGGCGCTGGCGAAACCACGCTCGACATCGCCGAAGCGCAGCTTCTGATGGTCGAAGCGCTCGTGATATTCGAAGTAGTTGCCGGGATAGGTCTCGTTGACCACCGGCGCGCCGGGCTTCAGCGTCTCCTCGACGTCGAACACGGCCGGCAGCGGATCGTAGTCGATCCGGACCAGCTTGCAGGCTGCATGCGCCTGCGCCTCGCTGTCGGCGAGGATGGCGACGACCGGCTCGCCTTTGTAGGCGACCTTGCTCACCGCGAGCGACGGCTCGTCGTCCTTGCCGAAATTGATCAGGCTGAGCAGCGTGTTCTTGTTCACGGGCACGTCGGCGCCGCGCAGCACGCGCTTGACGCCGGGCGCGCGCTCGGCCGCTGAGATGTCGATCGCGCGGATGCGGGCATGGTGATGCGGGCTACGCACCACCTTGAGATGCAGCATGCCGTCGAAGGCGTGGTCGTCGAAGAAGCGGGTGCGCGCCGTGACATGGCCCGGCATGTCCTGACGCTGCACGCCCTTGCCGATGACGTTGAGATTGTCATCCCGCTCGTCGGCGAAGAGGTCCTTGCGCATCTCCATCGTTGGCATGATGACCTCCCTCAAACCCGGCGCGCGCCGGGCGCGTTCGCCGCGGCGAGGATGGCGGCGATGATCGGCTCGTAGCCGGTGCACCGGCAGATGTTGCCGCTGATCGCCTCGACGACCTCCTCGCGGCTCGGCTGCGGGTTCTTCGCCAGCAGCGCCCGCGCCGCGGTCAGCATGCCCGGCGTGCAGAAGCCGCATTGGGCGGCGAAATGGTCCATGAAGGCGTCCTGCAGCGGATGCAGATTCGGGCCGTCGGCCATCCCCGAGGTGGTCTCGATCTGGCGGCCCTCGCAGGAGGCGGCGAGCGTCAGGCAGGCGAGCTGCGGCTCGCCGTCGACCAGCACGGTGCAGACGCCGCAGGTGCCCTGGCCGCAACCATATTTCGGGCCGAAATCGCCGAGACCCCGCCGGAGCGTGTCGAGCAGGTTGCTCGCCGGGTCGACGAAGGTGGCGCGGTCGCTGCCGTTGAGGCGGAACTGGAGCGGGAGCTTGGCCATCGGCGCCTCCTCAGCGCGGCTCGCCGGCAAGCAGCCGGCCGAGATGGACGGGGAGGATCTCGCGCCGGTACCACTCGCTGGCGATCGCGTCGGTCGCCGGACGGCAGCCTTCGAGCGCCGCCTGCTTCGCCAGCTGGATCGCAGACTGATCGAGCGGCTTGCCATCGAGGGCGCGCTCGACGCCGCGGGCCCGGATCGGTGTCGGGGCCATCGCGCCATAGGCGACACGCGCCTGCGCGACGCGGCCGCCCGAAAGCGGCAGATGCGCCGCGATCGAGAGCATCGAGATGCCCTTCGGCTTGACCCGGCTGATCTTGCGGAAGTGGAATTCGGCCGGATTTTGCGGCCGCGCAAACTGCACTGCCGTGACCAGGCCCTGGCCGCCGCGGTCGCGGGCGCTGAGGAAATCCTCCAGCGATACCGCTCGGCCGGAGCCATAGCCGGATTGCAGCATCACCTGCGCATCGAGCGCCAGCAGCGCCACGGTGAAGTCGCCATAGGGCGCCGCCGCGAAGAGATTGCCGCCGATCGTCGCCATCGTCCGGACCGCCGGCCCGCCGATGCCGCGCGCAGCAGCGTGCAGAAAGGCGAGGTCGCGATTGGCCAGCAGCATCGCCATGGTCACGCCGGCGCCGAGCTCGATACGGGCGCCGCCGGTGCTCATCTGGCGGAAGGCCGGATCGGTGACGCGCACCAGCGTGACCTCGGTCAGCCGGCCCTCGTTGACGTCGCGCATCACCAGCGTGCCGCCGCCGATCAGTAGCGCCTGGCGATCGCCGGAGAGGATGCCGGCGGCCTCCGACAAGCTGGCGCAGGTTCGCAGATCGAGCATGTCAGGCCTCCTCGCCGACGATCGCCGGCAGGCGGCGCACCGCCTCGATGCCGTTGGTGTAGACCTCGTCGCTGACCAGCTGCGCGAGCTCGGCTTCCCGTCCGGGCGGCGTGGTGAAGCGGCTCTCCCAGTGCCAGAAGCTGCGATTGCCGTCGGTCACCGGCAGCAGCCGGACATGGGCGACGTAGTTGAAGAGCGGGATCGGGGTATCAAGCAGGCAGTAGCTGAAGGTCATTTCGAGGTCCGAGAGGGTCAGCAACTGCTCGCGCAGTTCGCTGCCATCGCGCAGCTGGAAGCGCCGGATGCAGCCGACCCGGTCCGGCGGATAGGCACGCTCGATCTCGCTCCGCGCCACGACCGGGTGCCAGCGGTCGTGCCCGTTGAAGTCGCGCAGGACCGACCAGAGCCGGTCCACCGGCGCATCGATGATCGTGCTGCGGACCACATGGGGCATGGCTATCCCCCGAAGGCGCGCTTGAGGGCGTCGAAGCCGCCCTGAAAGACATTGGTGCCGATGCCGGCGACGAGCTCGGCCTCCTTGTCCGGCGCGCAGTCGAAATCGGCCGACCATTCGATGAAGGTGCGCTCCTGATCGGTGATCGGCGTCAGCCTGAGCGTCGCGACGTAATTGGTCAGCGGCATCGGCGAATCCAGGATCGAGTAGGTGCAGAACATGTCGTAGTCGGAGAGGCCGAGCAGCTGCTCGCGCAGACGGTCGCCGCTGCGCAGCGAGAAGGCGCGGATGCAGCCGACCTTGTCGGCGGGCTCGCCGTTCTCGATCCGGCTCTCGGCGATGCGGGGATGCCAGTTCGGCAGGCCGTTGAAATCGCGCACCCGGGCCCAGACCTTGGCGGCCGGGGCGGCGATGACGCTGGAAACGTAGACGCGGGCCATCGCTCAGCGCCTCACGACTTCTTGCCGGAGCCGGAACGGCCGCCGCCACCGCCGTCGGGAGCGGGATCGCCGCCATCCTTCGGCTTGGCCGGCTGGGCTTCCTTGGCGACACGCTGCATGTCGGAGGCCTCGCGCATCAAGCCGCCCATCTTGGCGAGATTGCCGCCCTCGATGCCGATCTCCTTCAGCACCTGGTCGATCATCGGAGCCTGGACGCGGTAGCGCAGCGCCGACTCGATGACCTCGTCGGTGGGCGAGCGCGCCGCGCCGCCGGTGCCGCTCGTTCCCGCCCCGCCGGCGAGCCCGTCGACATGGAGGATGCGGATGCCCTCGATCTTCTCCATCGGCTTGACGCTCTCGCGCACGATGCCCTCGATCTTGTCGAGCAGGCGGCGCCGGAACAGCCCGTAGCGGGCGCCGTCGCTGAGCACGTTCTCGGCCTCGTAGAGCAGCTTCTGCGCTTCGGCCTCGACGGCGCGGCGCACCTTCTCGGCCTCGGCCGCGATACGCGCCTCCTCGGCGGCCTTCTCGGCGAGCAGGACCTCGACGGTCTTGCGCCGCCTGGCGCTCTCGCTCTCGCGGACGGTCTTGACCTTCTCCTCGGCCTCGACCGCCTTGGCGCGGGCGATCTCGGCATTGGCCTGCGCCGCCGATTCCTCCAGCGACTTGGCATAGAGCGCGATCGCCTTGTCCATGCTGGCAGACTCGACCTCGCGCTCGCGCTCGATCTCGAGCTTGCGCAATTCGCGCTGGCGGCCGACGCGGGCTTCATCGAGGCCGCGATCGGAGGAGATGCGGGCCCGCTCGATCTCCTCGTTCGAGACGATCTGCGCCTCCTGCAGCGCCTGATTGCGGGCAATCTCCAATTGCTCCAGCGCGCGGCGGCGCTCGATCCGCACCGCTTCCAGCGCCTGCTCGCGGGCGATGTCGACGGTTTCGACCTGCTGGCGCGCGGTGATCTCGGCCTGGCGCAGCGCCTTGTCGGCGTCGGTGCGCTCGACCTTCTTGGCGGCGAGCACGATGGCGCGCTCTTCCTCGGCGACCTCGATCGCCTTCTTCTGGGCGATCTGCAGCATCTCGCGGGTCTTGCCGGAGTCGATCCGCTCCTTCTCCAGCCCGAGCTCGGTGGCGATGCGCTGGCGCTCGACCGCGTCGCGGCGCTTCAGTTCGGCGGCGTCGAGATCGGCATTGCGCTTGATTTCGAGCTCCTTGGTCGCGAGCTCGGCGGCGATGCGCTCGGCGGCGACGACCTTCTCCTGCGCGATGCGGGCAGCCTCCGTCGCCTCGCGCGCCGAGATCTCGGCGGTGTCGATCGCCTGGTTGCGGACAATCTCCAGATTGCGGATTTCCTCGTCGCGGCGGATGCGTTCGGTCGAGACGATCCGCTCCTGACTGATCCTGGCCTTCTCGACCGTCTCGCGGGCGGCGATCTCGGCGGCGTCGACCGCCTCGGTGCGCCCGATCTCCAGCAGCCGCTTGCGCTGCTCCAGCGCGATCCGGTCGGCCGTGATCACGTCCTCCTGGGCGATGCGGGCCTTTTCCACCGCCTCGCGCGCCGCGATCTCGGCCTCGTCGAGGGCCCTGTTGCGCGTGATCTGCAGCGCGCGCACGCGCTCTTCCTGGACGATGCGCGCCGACTCGACCGCCTCGCGCGCCGCAATGTCCTCCTGGTCGAGGGTACGGGTGCGCTCGATCTCGCGATTGCGGACCTCCTGCTCGCGGGCGATGCGCTCGGCATTGACGGCGCTCTCCTGCAGGATGCGGGCCTTCTCGGTCGCTTCCCTGGCCTCGATCTCGGCGGCCTCCAGCACCCTGGTGCGCTCGATCTCCTTCTGCCGGATCTCGCGCTCGGAGGCGATGCGGGCGGCGTTGATCGTCTGCTCGTTGGCGATGCGCGCCTTCTCGATCTGCTCGCGCGCCGCGATTTCGGCCGCCTCGACGGCCTGTGTCCGTGCGATCTCCTGCTGGCGGATCTCCCGCTCCGAGGCGATGCGCGCCTCGCTGATGGCGCGCTCATTGGCGATGCGCGACTTCTCGATCTCCTCGCGCGAGGTGATCTGCGCCTGCTCGGCCTCGGTGTCGCGGACGGCGCGCTCGCGGGCGACCTCGGCGCGCTGCATGGCGCGCTTGATCTCGATCTCGCGCTGCTGCTCCAGCCGGGCCGCCTCGCTCTCGCGCTCGATGTCGAGCGCCTGGCGCTCGGCTTCAAGATTGCGGGTGCGGATGCGGATCATCGAGTCCTGCTCGATGTCGTTGCGCAGCTTCCGCTTGTCCTCGATCTCCTCGATGATCCGGGTCAGACCGGCGGCGTCGAAGCGGTTGGACGGGTTGAAGTATTGCAGGTCGGTCTGGTCGAGATCGGTCAGCGCGACCGATTCCAATACGAGCCCGTTCTGGTCGAGCGCCTCGGCGGCGGCGTCCTTGACCCGCTGGACGTAGGAACCGCGCTGCTCGTGCATTTCCTCCATCGTCATCTCGGAGGCGACGGTGCGTAGCGCCGAGATGAACTTGCCGGAGAGCAGCGCATTGAGCTGGTCGGGCTGCAGGGTACGCCGGCCGAGCGTCGCGGCGGCGACCGAGACCGACTGCCGCTCCGGCTTCACCCGGACATAGAACTCGGCGTCGATGTCGACGCGCATGCGGTCGCGGGTGATCAGCGCGTCGTTGTTCGCCCGCGTCACCGCAAGCTGCAGCACGTTCATGTTGACCGGCGTGACGTCGTGGATGATCGGCAGGACGAAGGCGCCGCCATTGATCACCACCTTTTCGCCGAACAGCCCGGTGCGGACGAAGGAGACCTCCTTCGAGGAGCGGCGATAGAGCCAGTTCACCAGATAGACGACGATGGCGATGACGATCACCGCCACGATCAGCCAGAGGATCAGCGATCCGATCAGCTGTCCCGTCATGTCAGCATCCTCCCGCCCGTGCCCGGGTCATTTCGTCTTGCCGGCCTTGCGCGCCGGCTTTCCCGTCGCCGCCGAGCGGCTGATCTGCTTGAAGGCGCGGGTCTGGTCGCGGATCGCGACCTCGACCGGCAGGCGCTCCATCGAGGACGCGCCGTAGAAGCCGTGGCAGTTGACCGTGTTCTTCATGATGAAGTCGGCATCGGCAGGCTCGGCGACCGGCCCGCCATGGACGAGGATGATCGCGTCCTTCTTCACCGCGAGCGCAGCCTTGGCCCAGCTCTCGACCAGCGCCGGGCAGTCCTTCAGCTTCAGCGCCGTCTCGGCGCCGATCGAGCCGCCGGTGGTGAGGCCGAGATGGCAGACGATGATGTCGGCGCCGGCCTTCGCCATGGCGCGGGCATCGTCCTCGCAGAAGACGTAAGGCGTGGTGAGCAGGCCCCTGGCGTTGGCCAGCGCGATCATCTCGACCTCAAGCCCGTAGCCCATGCCGGTCTCTTCGAGATTGGCGCGGAAAGTGCCGTCGATCAGCCCGACCGTCGGGAAGTTCTGCACGCCGGAAAAGCCGAGGCGCTGGACCTCGTCGAGGAAGATATTCATGCGCCGGAACGGGTCGGTGCCGCAGACGCCGGCGATCACCGGCGTATGCTTCACCACCGGCAGCACCTCGGCCGCCATCTCCATGACGATGGCATTGGCGTCGCCATAGGGCATCAAACCGGAGAGCGAGCCGCGGCCGGCCATGCGGTAGCGGCCGGAATTGTAGATCACGATCAGGTCGATCCCGCCGGCCTCCTCGCATTTGGCAGAGAGGCCGGTGCCGGCGCCGCCGCCGACGATCGGCTCGCCCTTGGTGATCATCGCCCGGAAGCGCTTCAGCAGGGCCTTCTTGTCGAACCGCGTCATGGCCTGCCTCCGCCGGCCCGCTCGCGACGCCGGCCGGCATGCAGCGTGCGGAACTGCTGCACCAGCGCGGCGGCGAAGGCGGGGTCGTTGATGTGAAGCGGCAGGCGGATGAGCTGCCGGTTCGAGCCGGTGCGCACGGTCTGCTCCAATGCCTGGAACAGGGCGGCATCGGCGGCCGGATCGTGGAAGGCCTGGCCGGGGGCATCCAGCGCAGAGACGCCGCGCTCGGGGATCAGGAAGCGGACTGGCCCTTCCATCTGGTTCAGGCGCTCGCCGATCCAGCGGCCCATCCGGGCGTTCTCCTCCGCCGTGGTCCGCATCAGCGTGATCTGCGGGTTGTGCGGATAGAGCTGCCGGGCACGATAGCGCTCCGGCACCGTCTCAGGCGCGAAGAAGTTGACCATGTCGAGCGCGCCGACCGAGCCGACATAGGGGATGCGGGTGCGGATGATCGCGCCGAGGCGGTCCTCGGTCGCTGGCAGCAAGCCGCCCATCAGCAGGTCGCAGATCTCCGTGGTCGTGACGTCGATCACCGCGCCGACGAGGCCGGACTCGACCAGCTTCTCCATCGCGCGCCCGCCGGTGCCGGTGGCGTGGAAGACGAGCGGCTCCCAATCGTCGGCAAGGAGCCTGGAGACCTGCTGCACGCAAGGTGTGGTGACGCCGAACATGGTGAGCCCGACCAGCGGCTTCTCGGCCTCGCGGCGGCGCGAGGGTTCAGGCTTTAGCTCCGCAAGTCGGGCCTTAGCCATGGCGGCGATGGCGTGCGCACCATTGCCGAGCACGAGGCGCGAGACGCGGTTGATGCCCTGCACATCGGTGACGGCGTGCAACATGGCGATGTCGGTGGCGCCGACATAGGCGCGGACGTCGCCGGAGGCCATGGTCGAGATCATCAGCTTGGGCAGGCCGACTGGCAGCGCCTGCATCGCCGGGGTCACCATCGCGGTCGCGCCTGAGCCGCCGGCCGAGATGATGCCGAGCAGCCCCTGCTGGCGCGGCAGCCAGGCCTTGAAGGCCTCGGTCATCGCCGCCACCGCCGTGCCGCGATCGCCAGAAGCGATGCCGGCCGAACCCTTGGGCGAGGCGAGCGCGATCTCCTGCGGGGTGACGTCGCCGCCGGCGCTACGGCCCGAGGTCGAGAGGTCGACGAGGCGGGTGCGCAGCCCTTCCGCCCGGATCAGGTCGCGGATGAAGCGCAGCTCCTCGCCCTTTGTGTCGAGCGTGCCGGCGATGACGACATAGGGCTCGCTGCTCGCCGCAGCCGCGAGCGGCCGGATTGCGCTGACCGGCTGGCCGTCGCGCGTCGCCAAGGTCGGGCGCGAGATGGTGCGGGCCTGCGCCTCGATCCGCGCTGCCGGCACGGCTTGAGACCAGCGGTTCGGGATGACCGGGTTCGAGACATAGACCCGCGTCGGTCCGGCGAGAGCGGGAGCAACAGGCCGGGTGGTACCGGCTGCCGGAGCCGCTTCCGACGCCGCATCGGTCTCGTCATGGCCGTGGCGGCCGACGCCGAGCAGGCGCTGCTGCAGGTCGCGGTCGCCGGCCAGGATTGCCGAAGCGATGATGCGGTTGATCCGGCCGTTGACCATGATCGCGACGGGATCAGACATCTGCGTGGCGACGCCGATGTTCTGCTCGATCACCAGGATCGCGACGTCGCCCTGCTCGGCGAGGCGGACCAGAATCTCCTCGACATGGGCGACGATGACCGGCGCCAGCCCCTCGGTCGGCTCGTCCATGATCAGGAGGCGCGGATTGAGCAGCAGCGCCCGGCTGATCGCCAGCATCTGCTGCTCGCCGCCGGAAAGCTGGCCGCCGCCATTATTGCGGCGCTCGGCCAGGCGCGGGAAGACCTCGTAGATGCGCTCCGGCGTCCAGCTCCCGCGCTTGCCGCGCTGCATTAACCGCAAATGCTCGTCGACCGTCAGAGAGCGCCAGAGCCGGCGGCCTTGCGGCACATAGCCGATGCCGAGCCGCGCCACCTCGGCCGGCGAGCGGCCGGCGATCTCCTCGCCGAAGAAGCGGATCGAGCCCGAGGCGATCGGCACCAGTCCCATGATCGCCTTGCACATGGTCGTCTTGCCCATGCCGTTGCGACCGACGACCGAAAGGACACCGTGCTGCAGCGTGAGGTCGACGCCCTGCACGGCGTGCGAGCGGCCATAGAAGACGTTGAGTCCTGCAATCTGCAGGATCGGGATGCCGGCGGCGGGCGGGGCTTTCAGGCGCTCAGCCATGGCCGCCCCCGAGATAGAGTTCCTGCACCTCCGGATCGGATTCGATCTCGTCCGGCCGCCCCTCTTTGAAGATGCGGCCGTTGTGCATCATCGTCACGCTCTCGACGACGCGCAGCGCCACGTCCATGTCGTGCTCGATGATGATGTAGCCGATATGGGCAGGCAGCGAGGTCAGGATCCGGACGAGGTCCTGCCGCTCGGTCGGCGATAGCCCCGCCGCCGGCTCGTCGAACAGGATGAAGCGCGGCGCGCCCGAGAGCGCCAGTGCGATCTCGAGTTGACGCTGTTGGCCATAGGCGAGCTCGCCGACCAGCCGGTCCTTGACCCCTGTGAGATGGACCGCGTCGACCAGGCTTTCGGCGGCATGCTGGAGCGTGTCGTCGCGGCGCGGCCGGCGCAGCGAGAAGCGGTTCCGCGAGACGCCGCGGCAGGCGAGATAGACATTGTCGATCACCGTCAGGCCGGTGAAGAGCGAGGAGATCTGATAGGTGCGCCTGAGGCCGCGGCGGATGCGCTCATGCGGCGGAAAGGCCGTCACATCCTCGCCGAAGAAGCGGATGACGCCGGAGCTCGGCGAAAAATCGCCGGTGACGCAGTTGAACAAAGTGGTCTTGCCTGCCCCGTTCGAGCCGAGAACCGCTCGCCGCTCGCCGGGGCGGACCGAGAGCGTGACGTCGGACAGCGCCGCCAGCGCCCCGAACAGGCGCGAGACACCGCGCAGTTCCAGCGCATTGCCCGAGCTGGCGCTGTTCAGTCGCTCCAGGCTCGGCACGGCGCTCATGGCGTGCCTCCGCCGGCTCGCATCTGCGCGTCCTGTGCCTCGCGGCTTTTGCGATAGCGCTCGCGCAGGCGCTGCCAGATGCCGATCAGTCCGTCCGGCGAGAACAGCACGATGACGAGGAAACCGAAGCCGATCAGCAATTGATAGCGCTTGCCTTCGAGCCCGACCCAGTCGAGCAGGTCGAGCGCGAAGGTGCGCAGCAGCACATAGACCAAGGCGCCGATGAAGGGGCCGAGCGGGCGGCTAAGGCCGCCGACCACGGCGATGATCAGCATGTCGACCACAGGACCGACGCCGCCGGTCCCCGGCGAGACCTGGCGCTGGTACCAGACCAGCAGCACCCCGGCGAAGGCGGCAATGACTGCGGCGAAAGCGTAGGCCGCAATGCGATGGGCGACGACGTCGAAGCCGAGCGCCGCCATGCGCCTGGGATTGTCGCGCGTGCCCTGCAGAGCGAGGCCGAAGGGCGCGCGCGAGACATAGACGACGACCGCATAAGCGAGGGCGGCGCAGCCGAGCGTCAGATAGTAGAACGGCACGGTGCCGCCCCAGTCGATGCCGAGGAAGACCGGTGGCATGACGCCGTTGAAGCCGCTGAAGCCGTTGAAGATCGTGTAGTTCTGCAGCGTCAGGTAGTAGAAGGCCGAGCCGATCGCGAGTGTGATCATGATCGTGTAGATGCCCTCGGTCCTGACCGAGAGGGCGCCGCCCAGCGTCCCGAACAGGGTGGCGAGCAGGATCGCGACTGGGACCGCCGTCCACCATGGCCATTTCAGGCTGATCTGGGTGATGGCGCTCTCGCCGAAGATGGCGACGAGATAGGCGGCGAAGGCCGCGACCGTCATCTGGATCAGGCTGACGATGCCGCCATAGCCGGCGAGGAACATCAGGCTGAGCGCGATCATGCCGAGGATCATCGCGTAGGCGAGGATCTGGACGAGCCAGAACGGGCTGGCGATCAACGGCATCACCAAAAGTAGCGCCGCGACGATCCAGAAGCCCGTGCCCTGCCGGGCGATCACCTCGGTGAGGCCCTCGCGGGGGCGCGGGGTCGCGATCGCGAGGCGGGGCTCTGCCAACGCCATCGTCAGCGCCTCACCGCCGCCAGGCCCTGCGGCCGGATCGCCAGCACCACGACCATGATGACGAAGGTCAGCATCACCGCATAGGTCGGCATGTAGACCGAGCCGAACTGCTCGGCGAGGCCGACGATCAGCGCGCCCATCGCCGCGCCGGGGATCGAGCCCATGCCGCCGACGATGACGACAACGAGTGAGGAGAGCAGGATCTTGGTGTCCTCGCCCGGCTGCAGCGACTGGAAGGTGCCGCCGACGACCCCGGCCAGGCCGGCAAGCCCGGCGCCAAAGGCGAAGACCATGATGAAGACGAGCTGCACGCGCACGCCCGTGGCTGACAGCATGTCGCGATCGTCGACGCCGGCGCGCACCAGCATGCCGATGCGGGTGCGGTTGAGCACGAGCCACATCGCGACGCCCAGGATGATCGCGCCGATCAGGATGGCGATGCGGACCAGTGGGTAGGTCATCATCACCGCCTCGCCATTGCTGCGCAGCGCGACGATGAAGGGCAGCTGGATCGGCCCGGACAGCCAGTCGGGTGTCGTCACCTGGAAGGTGTCGCCGCCATAGCTCCAGAGCAGCAGGTCGGCGACGATGATCGAGAGGCCGATCGTGACCAGCGTCTGGCGCAGGTCCTGTCCCTCCATCCAGCGGAAGAGCAGCACCTGCATCAGCATGCCGGCGAGCGCCACGATGACGAAGGCGCCGATCAGGGCGGCGAACCAGGAGCCGGTCAGGTTGCCGATGCTGTAGCCGACATAGCCGCCGAACAGGTAGAGCGAGCCATGCGCCAGGTTGACGTTGCGCATCAGGCCGAAGATCAGCGTGAAGCCGCTGGCGACGAGGAAATAGAGCCCGCCGAGCGTGATGCCGTTGAAGAGCGCGCTCAGGAAGACGCGCTTCCTGCCGAAGGTCAGCTCCATCCACGGCGTCCAGACCGCGAGGATCAGGAAGGCGAGGAGGGCGACTGCGATCAGGATCACCAGCGACCAGATCGGGCGGCGGCCGATGAAGTCAGACATGGCTCGCCTGCGCTTGCGGGAGGCTAACGGTGCGCAGCACCCGGCGATAATCGCGGGGGGCCATGCCGACATGAGCGGTGAAGAAGCGGGTGAACACGCTCTGGCCGGAGAAGCCGAGGCGGTGGCTGATGCTGGTCACCGGGTCGTTCGACAGCACGATCCTCTCGAGCGCTGCGTCGATGCGGGCGGTATTGGCGAAGATTGTCGGCGTAACGCCGACCTGTTGCCGGAAGAGCTTGAAGAAATGGGCGCGCGACAGCCCAGCCTCGCGCGCGATCTGGGCGAGCGCGCCTTCGGACGAGGTATGCTGCTCCAGCAGTCGGCAGGCGCGCAGCACCCGCCGATCGAGGGCGCCTGCCGAGGTGTCATGCAACAGCGAGGAGACAAGCTCCGGCCCGATCGGTTCGCTGGAGGCCTGCGCCAGCGCCATCAGCACCGGGGCGAGATTGAGATCGCGATGCTGCGACAGCAGCATCTCGACCGCCTGGTCGCGCCAGGCGGCGAGCTCGCGGGTCACGACCAGCTCGCTGGACGGAAAGACCAGCGGGCCAGACGACGACATGCTCTGCGCCGCCAGCCATTCCGGCTTGAGATAGATGACGAGGAACAGGCCGAAGGAGCCCGGCTGCTCCGGCTGGAAATTATGGGGTTCCCAAGGATTGATCGCGACGCCCATGAAGGGATCGACCCGGACGGTGTGGTCATTGACGGTCACGAGGCCGCGCGACCCGTCGAGGAAGAAGATCAGGTGAGCTTCGCGATGGGCATGCACGACCATTGGGCGATCGAGGTCGTAGATCGACACCCGTCCGAACGGACCGTGGCAGACCGCGACTGCGCGACTCATGGCTCCTCGCGTAGCAATGCCCGGTGGGCCTAAGGCTACCTCATCAGGTGAGCCTTCGCCCGACGGCGCAGGCTTGATCGCGCGCGACGTCGTTGACCGGAGCGGGACGGCAGGCCGGACGGGACGCGATCCAAGTCGCGCCCCGTCCGGAGAGTCAGTCGATGGAGACGACTAGGGCTTGCATTCCGGATTGGTCCGGGACGGCAGCCCCACCGCCTTGAAGGCGTCCGCCGACAGGCCCATCGTCTTCGAGACATTCGGGACGGTCCGGACGAACTTGTTGGTCAGTTCGCCGTTCGGCGTCTCGACGACCTCGGTGATGAAGGTGGTCGCAATCGCCTGCCGGTCGTCGTCGAGCTTGATCGGCCCATTCGGGGCATCGAGCTCGACCTTGGCGAGTTCGGCCCGGAACTTGGCGCCACCGTCGGAGAGGTCGGCGTTGACCTTTTCGAGGCCCGCCGCCATGCCGCTGAAGGCGTTGTAGTAATTGGTCGCGAACAGCGAGGGGCTGGCGAAGCGCTTATCCGCCGGGAAGGCGTCTTGATAAGCCTTGACCCAGGCCTTCCATTTCGGATCGTCCCAGGCATCGGCGACGCCGCCCGAGGAGGGCGTGCCGACGAGCAGGCGCTTGGCGGCTCCGCGCGAGGACAGCACGGTCTGGTCGACCATGATCGAGCCGCCGACGAACTTCGCCTTGCCGCCGGTCTGGCCGTACTGGTTGAGGAAGTTGACGGAGTCGCCGCCGCCAAGGCCGAGGAATACGGCGTCGACATCATCGGGGATGTTGGCGATGACCGAGCCGAAATCCTTGGTGCCGAGCGGTACCCATTGGCGCTGCACGATCTGGCCGCCGGCCTTGCAGTAGCCAAGGGCGAAGCCGAAGACCTGCGTATAGGGGAAGGAGTAGTCCTCGGCGATCACCGCGAGCTTCTTGTAGCCCTTGTCCTTGAAGACGTAGTCACCGAGGCCGGCCATCCACATCGCGCCGTTGCTGTTGAAGCGGAAATAGTTCGGCGACGGGTTGACATAGGTGGTCTCGAGCGCGCCCGAGGAGGCATCGACGACTGTGACGTTCGGCACCGTCTTCGAATAGTCGCGCATCGCGATGCCCTCGGAGCCCGAGAGCGGGCCGAGGATGAGCTGGACCTTGTCCTGCTCGACGAGCTTGCGCGCCGCCCGCAGCGCCGAGTCCGGGCTGGCGTCGGTCGCGGCGATGATGAACTCGACCTCGCGGTCGGCGATCTTGCCGCCGCGCTGCTTCAGCGCGATCTGCGCGCCGCGGACACCGTCCTCGCCGCCCGAGGTCAGCGCGCCCGAAAGCGTCGCCAATACGCCGATCCTGAGTTTTTCCTGAGCCTGGCCGGTGCCCCCGGCCGCAATCAAAGCGCACGCCGCGACGGCGGCCATCAGTGCCTTCCGCATTGCATTTACCTCCCTGCGTGGCCGGCCGCGCCGAAGGTTTCCAACGGCGGAGCCGATGGCGGATTTTTTATCCCGCTCTAAATCTAGGCTAGCACAGGGCGATCTACTGCCAAGGTCGTAGATATTGCTGAGGGTCTGCTTTTAGCGATCCAAGCGCTCGGCTGGTCGCGGCGAGCCGGATGGTCTGGGCGACCACGCGAATGATCCTGCGATAGCGCGTATTGGGCCGGGGGAGCGCGGCTTCCACCCCGCGGCAGCAGGCTGAACGCTCCGGAGGCGATGCTGGCTCTTGATCGGCCCGGCTACGCTCGCTTGACAAAAGTCATGATCCAGTATAGGAATAATAACCTACATAGGCTCAAAATCACATGAGGTGCCGATGTCCACCACGCTCCGCCTCGCTCTTCCGTTCCTCGCCGCCGGGCAGTCGCAGAAGCATGTCACTCATAACGACGCTCTGATGGACCTGGATGCGCTTGTTCAGCTGCGCGTTGCTGCCCGCAACATGCTTTCGCCGCCTCCTGTCCCGGCGGAGGGCGGGGTCTGGCTGCTGGGCGCCGTGCCACTCGGCGACTGGGCGGGGCAGGGCGGGAAGCTGGCCGAGCGGCGGGACGGCGGCTGGGTCTTCCACGCGCCCCGGGCCGGCTGGGTCGCCTGGGTCGAGGATGAGCAGGTGCTTCTCATCTGCGACGGTTCCGCCTGGCGCGGCGTTCTCGATGGCGTGGCGTCGGCTTTACTGACGCGTTTGGGGGTAGGCACCACGCCGGATGCCATCAATCCCTTCGCGGCCAAGCTGAACAAGGCGCTGTGGACGGCACGCGGCTCGGGCGAGGGCGGTGACGGCGATCTGCGCATCACCCTGAACAAGGAGGCCACTGGCGGCGTGCTCTCGCTGCTGTTCCAGAGCGGCTATTCCGGGCGGGCGGAAATCGGCCTCGTCGGTGACAACGACCTGCAGTTCCGCGTCTCCGGCGACGGTTCGCTCTGGCAAGAGGGGCTGCGCATCGATGCAGCGACCGGGGCGCTGCGGCTGCGTGCCGGCTCCGCCGCGGCGCCAGCGCTTTCTCCCGCAGGCGACAGCAATACCGGCCTGCTCTTTCCCGCCGCCGATACGGTCGCGATTGCAACCGGAGGCAGCGAGAACCTGCGCATTGCGCCTGGGCAGGTCCTGATTGGAACGCCGACCAGCCTCGACCCGAGCCAGGCGGCCTCGGCGCGATTCCAGATCGCCGGCACGACGGCAGGCAATGCCGCGATGGCGCTCGGCCGCTATTCGGCCAACGCCGCCAGTGCCTCCTTCAACTTCGTGAAATCGCGCGCGGCGCTCGGCGGCCATGCCGCCATCGCCAGCAACGATCAGCTCGGGGCGATCCATTTCGACGGCGATACCGGGACGGCCTTCGAGCTCGGCGCACGCATCTATGCCAGCGCGGACGGGACGCCCGCCGCCGGCAGCATGCCGTCGCGGCTGAGCTTTGCGACGTCGCCATCAGGCTCGGTGGCGCCGGTCGAGCGGCTGCGCATCGCTGCCGACGGGCGGGTGAGCTTCCTCTCCGCCGGCACCACGGCGGCGGCCGCCAATGCCGTGCTCGACAGCGGAACCAGCAACAGCCTGCTGCGCTCGACCTCGTCGCGTCGCTACAAGCGCGACATCGAGCCGCTCGATCCGGCAGCGGCGGACCGCATCCTCGACCTTGCCCCGGTCCGCTATCGCTCCGCGGTCCCGCAGGATCGCGCCGAATGGAGTTGGTACGGCCTGCTCGCCGAGGATGTGGCGGTGGTCGATCCGCGACTCGTCCATTGGGGGTATCAGGACGATCAGTACGAAACGGCCGTCGAGGGCGCTGCCGAGCCCGGCGAGCGCCGCCTGCTTCCAGATGCGCAGTTGCGACCCGATGCTGTCCAGTATGATCGGCTGGGCGTTCTGCTGATCGATGTGGTGCGTCGCCAGCGCTCCGCGATCGCCGGGCTGACGGCGCGTGTCGAGGCGCTGGAGGCGCAAGCCGGCCGCGGCGTCTGAGCACCGCGGCGGCCGGCTGCCGCGACGTCTCAATCGGTGAAGACGACGGCCTTCTTGCCGTTGAGCAGTACGCGATCTTCCAGATGGTAGCGCACCGCCCGCGCCAGCACGCGCCGCTCGATGTCGCGGCCCTTGCGGACGAGGTCGTCTGGCGTGTCGCGATGGCTGATGCGCTCGACGTCCTGTTCGATGATCGGCCCTTCGTCGAGGTCGGAGGTGACGTAGTGTGCGGTCGCGCCGATCAGCTTCACCCCGCGCTCATGCGCCTGGTGATAGGGCTTGGCGCCCTTGAAACCGGGCAGGAAGGAATGGTGGATGTTGATGCAGCGGCCCGAGAGCTTGGCCGAGAGCCCGTCCGAGAGGACCTGCATGTAGCGGGCGAGCACGACGAGATCGCTGCCGGTCTCCTGGATCAGGCGCCAGAGCTCGGCCTCCTGCTCCATCTTGGTCTGCCGGTTGACCGGCATGTGGTGGAAGGGCAGGTCGCCGAGATCGGTCGAGGCGATATGCTCGCGAGCGTGGTTCGAGACGATCGCAGTGATCTCCATCGGCAGTTCGCCGATGCGCCAGCGATAGATCAGGTCGGCCAGGCAGTGGTCAAATTTCGAGACCAGCAGCAGGACGCGCTTGCGGGCGGCGGCATCGCGCAGCGAGACGCTCATCTTGAAGCGCCCCGCCAGCTCATCGACGAGGCCGCGGATCTCAGTGGCGCTGCGCGCGCCCTCCAGCCGGTCGAATACCACCCGCATGAAGAAGCGGCCGGTTTCGAGGTCGTCGAACTGCTGGGCGTCGCGGATGTTGCAGCCGGCCTCGGCCAGCAGGGTCGAGACGGCGGCGACGATGCCCGGCCGGTCAGGGCAGGACAGAGCAAGGATCATCGGAGAATCGGACATATGACGGATCGGCCCGCTCGCGCGGGTCCCTGAAGATTTGAGGATCGGGAAAGGTCGAAGGAAGGGAGGGCGCGCGGCGCGCTGCCGTCAACCTCGGCCGGTGGTCACCCGGCAGCCGAATTCGGCCGCAGAGGCGGCGAACCAGGACCAGAAGCTTCCCACCATGCTGCGTGCGACCATGATCTCGAACACGGATCCATCCGGCCCGTCGTCGAGCCGCCAGAGATGCACACCGATATGAGCGATGCTTGTCAAGGCGGTATCGCCGAGGCGAGTTGTCGGTCGTAGCGAGCTATCGGCCGTCTAGCCCCGCCAGCCTGCGCGTCAATTCGGCTGAAGACATCGGCCGGGCGAGCGGGAAGGCCTGTCCGGCCCAGAGCAATGTGAAGTCGTCGCGGCCCGCGGCCTCGGCTGCGCTGCGCAGCGGCCCCAGCGCCGTACCGGCGGTCGGGAAGGCCGGAGCTATGACGGAGATCGGGCCGAGCTCCGTCATGGCCCGGTTGACGATGCCGCGCGCCGGCCGGCCGGTAAACAGGTTGGTGATCGCGGTCGGCCGCTCGCTCATGCCGAGCGCCTTGCGGTAGATCGGCGAGATGCTCGCTTCCGGCGTGAACATATAGGCGGTGCCGACCTGGACGGCGGCCGCCCCGAGGGCGAAGGCAGCCTCGACCCCGCGCCGGTCAGTGACGCCGCCGGCCGCGATCACCGGGAGCGGGACGGCATCGACCACCTGCGGCACCAGCGCGAAGGTGCCGACCTGCTCTGAGATCCGGTCGTTGAGGAAGATGCCGCGATGGCCCCCGGCTTCGGCCCCCATGGCGATAACCGCGTCGACGCCGTGCTCGGCCAGCCAGCGCGCCTCGGGCACGGTGGTGGCGGAGGCGATGATCTTGGCGCCGGTGCGCTTGACGCGGTCGAACAGCTCCGGCGCCGGCAGGCCGAAATGGAAGCTGACGATCTCGGGACGATACTCCTCGACCACGTCTGCCAGACCTGCGTCGAAGGGCGTGCGCCCGCTTGGCGTCTTCGGCATGTCCGGATCGAGCCCGGCCTCGGCATAGTAGCTGGAGAGGTGCTTCAGCCAGGCCGCCTGGCGCGCCGGATCGTCGGCCGGGGGCGTGTGGCAGAAGAAGTTGACATTGATCGGCCGGCGCGTGCCTGCCCTTACCTTGTCGAGGGCCGCGCGCAGCCCTGCCTCGTTGTACTGCGCGCCAGCCAGCGAGCCGAGGCCGCCGGCTTCGCTGACGGCGATGACCATCTCCGGCGTCGACGCCAAGGCCATCGGCCCCTGGATGATCGGGAGTTCGATGCCGAACAGGTCGAGCAGTCGCGCTTGTGCCGTGCTGGTCATGATCATTCCTCGCAAGGGGGCGAACGGGCAGCGGCCAATCTCCGCCGCGGCCCGCCGATTTCAAAGGCGAAGCTCAGCGCATCCGCAGTGCAGGATTGGGCGGGAGCTGGTTCGGCCAGCGGCGCGGCGCTTGCGTCGCTCCGGGAGGGGCGCCTCAGGCGGGCTTGTGCGGCAGGGCGAGGCCGTAGCTGTCGTCGCTAGGTTGCTCTTCCGCCTTGCGCAGCCTGGTGTCCCGGAGCTCGTCGGCCGCCTCCAGGATCGGATAGGCGACCGAGGTGATGTGGCCGTGGATGCGCTTCAGGTCGCGCAGCACGTCGAGATGAATTGAGGACGTCTCCAGCGATTCGGTGACGCCGCTGCGCAGGCGCTCGTAGTGGCTCTCGGTCGCTTGGCGCTCGGCGCTGCGCATCGCGCTCTTCTCGTCGAAGAGCTGGCGGGCGAGGCCGATATCGCGCGAGGCGAGCACGTTGAGCGCGAGCTGCAGGCTATGGCTGACCCGCATGTGGAAGTCGCGGATCTCGGCGAGGCCTTCTTCCGAGAAGCGATAGCGCTTGCGGATCTTCTTTTCGGCGAGCTCGCGCAGATTCTTGTCGATGATGTCGCCGATATGCTCGAGATTGGTGGTCAGCGTGATGATCTCGAACAGGCGCCGGCTGTCTTCCTCGCCGAGCGGGCGGCGTGAGAGCTGGACGAGGTAGAGCTTGATCGCCTCGTGGATCGTATCGACGCCGTCATCGGCCGCGGCGATCTCGCGCGAGAGGGCGAGCTTGTCCTGCTCCAGCAGGGTCAGCATGTCTTTCAGCATCGCGCCGACGCGGTCGCCGAGATGCAGCGTCTCGCGCATGGCGCTGGCAAGCGCTTCCGGCGGGCTGTCGAGCAGGCCGGGGTCAAGATAGCGCGGCCGTATGCGCTGCTCGGCCTCGGGCTTGACCGGGGTCAGGCGCGTGACAAGTGCCGCGATCGGCCCGGTGAACGGCAGGAAGGCGAGGGCGCCGACGATGTTCAGCGCCAGATGGATCTCGACCGCCAGGCGAGAGGGGTCCTGCGACAGCTGCGCGAACCACCCCGACAGCGGCTTGGCAAAGGGGATGACGACGAGCGCGATGACGATCCGCGTCAGCAAATTGGCGAGCGCGACCCGGCGCTGCACGACGGGCGCGCCGAGCTGGTCGATCACCGGCACCAGCGCATTGCCGAGATTGGCGCCGACGATCAGGATCAGCGCCGTCGGCTCGGGGAAGAGCCCGCCCGCCCAGAACGAGGCGATCAGCAGGACGATGGCGAGGCTCGAATGGGTCAGCCAGGTCGCGGCCACGGTGAGCGCGACCGCCAGCAACGGCTCGCTCGCCAGCGCCTCGAACACCGAACGGAAGACGGGTGACTGCGCCAGCGGAGCCGAGGCGGTCTTGAGTTCGGCTAGCGAGAGCAGGATCAGCCCGATGCCGACGATCAGGCGGCCGATGTTGCGGGCGCGGTTCATCGCCTCGTTGGCGAGATAAAGCGCGACGCCGACGGCAAGGCAGGCACCCCAGAGCCAGCCGAGCTCGAACGAGATCACGAATGCTGCCATTGCCGTGCCGACATTGGCGCCGAGCAGAACAGCGAAGGCCATGGGTAGGCCGATCAGCGCCTGACCGGCGAAGGAGGAGAGCAGTAGCGTCGTCGCCGTCGAACTCTGCAGGATCAGCGTCACCACGGCCCCGCTCGCCATCGCCGAGACGCGGTTGCCGGCGAAGCGCGCCAGGCCCTGCCGCAGCGAGGGGCCGAAAGCGCGCGTCGCCCCCGTCCGCACCAGCCTGACCGCCCAGATCAATAGCGCCACCGAACCGGCGAGATGGATCAGGATGGCGGTAGTACTGTCGGCGGCGTTCATCGTGGGGAGCGCGCTCCTTCAGGCGGAATCGGGAGGAATGAAGCGGCAGATGATGCCGTAAAATTTGTTAGCCGTCTTATAAAATCGGCGGCGGGAATGGTCTACTGCTCTCGTACGCGCTCTGGAATGGAAAACGGCCGTGCACGCTCAAAAGCGCGAAAGCCAGCGGTCGTGGCGATCCACGACAACGCTGGCAAGCCATCTTTCTATCCGGTCAGTGTGGAAGAATTGCGGTCAGGCTTCCGAAGCAGAGTTCGGCCGAGACTTGCCCGCGAGTCCCGCCCGCTCGGCCGCCATCGCCGTGATCAGGCGCGGATAGGCTTCTTGCATCGCCTCGCTGAAGGCCTCGAACGGCATGTCGTCATGGTCGCCGCGGTCTAGCACATAGTCCATGTGCTTGCGCCCTTCCGTATCGAAGGGCTGGAAGATCGAATCCGCGCTGCCGTCGAAATCGAGCGGCTCGACACCGAAGCGGGCGCAGAAGGCAAGGTCGAAGGCCGGCGTCGCCTTGACCCAGTGGCCTTCGATGTGGAGCAGCGTATAGGCGTGCCAGCGGAAGACGTCGGTGCCCATCAGCTCGAGGATGCGCGGCGAGGCCAGATGGTTGCGCACATCGGCGAAACCGACTCGTGCGGGGATGCCGGCGGCGCGGCAAACAGCTGCGAGCGTCAGCGCCTTGGGCACGCAGAACGAGCCTTTCGCCTCCAGGCAGCGCGAGGCGACGAAGATGTCGCGCTCGATGCCGAAATAGCGCAGATCATAGGGGATCGCGTCGCGGACGGCGTAGTAGAGGCGCACCGCGCGGAAGCGGTCAGGGCCGGTGCCGGCGTGGTCTTCGACAAAGGCGCGGATCGTTGGCGCACTGGCATCGATGAAGGGCGTCGCCTTCAGCGCCCCGGCGAGCCTCTCGTCGCTCATCACACCCTCCATCTACGCCTCGTCGCGCCGATGCTGCAGCCGCCAGGCGATCTGCGGCAGGCGGTCGGCGCCGAAGAAGCTCTCGCCGTCGAGTGTCACGAAGGGCACGCCGGTGACGCCAGCAGCGCACGCTTCGTCCACGGCTTCGCCGAGGCGCTGGCGACCTTCGCTGCCGTCGATCATGGCGCGGATCGCATCCGGAGTCTCGTCCGCAAGACAGGGGAGGTTGGCGAGCACGGCCGGGTCGGTGATGTTCTCACCCCGGGCGAAGAAGGCCTCGAACATTTCGCTCGCCAGCCGCAAACCGTCCTGCGGTCGCATCGCGGTCCAGGTATGGAAGAGCCGGGCGGCGAGATGCGCCGAGATCTGCAGCGGCTCCGGGACACGGAAGGGCAGGCCGAAGAACTCGGCCGAGCGCGTCACGTCCTCGAGGAAATAGCGACGCCGTGCCGGCTTCTCCAGCGGGTTGACGACGCCTTGCTGCTTGAACACAGCCCAGAGCAGGATCGGGCGCAGTTCGAGTTCGCGACCATGCTCCTGCGCCATCCGCGCCAGCGGACGAAGCGCGAAATAGGAGTAGGGCGAGGCGAAATCGAGATAGAGGCGCAGCGGTCCGGGCATCGCGTCAGAATCGGAAGACGCCGTAGCCGGGCGGGCCGAGCGGGGCGTTGAGCGAGGCCGAGATCGCCACGCCGAGCGCATTGCGGGTGTCGAGCGGGTCGATGATGCCGTCGTCCCAGAGTTCCGAGGTCGAATGATAGGCCGAGAGCTGCTCCTGATAGGCTTTTCGCGTCTCCTCCCAGAGCCGATCGATCTCGCCTTGGTCGACCGCGCCGCCATTGCGCTTCATCTGGTTGGCCTTGACCTCGGCCAGCGTGTTCGCCGCCTGGTCGCCGCCCATCACCCCGATCTGGTGGTTCGGCCAGGAGAACAGAAAGCGCCCGTCGAAGGCGCGCCCGCACATGCCGTAATTGCCGGCGCCGAACGAGCCGTTGCACATCACCGTGAATTTCGGCACCCGCGAGCAGCTCTGCGCCATGATCATCTTGGCGCCGTCCTTGGTGATGCCGCGCCGTTCGTATTCGCGCCCGACCATGTAGCCGGTGATGTTCTGCAGGAAGACCAGCGGCGTGTTGTTCTGGTTGCAGAGCTCGATGAAATGGGCGCCCTTGATCGAGGAATCGTTGAAGAGAACGCCGTTGTTGGCGAGGATGCCGACCTTGAAGCCCCAGATATTGGCAAAGCCGCAGACCAGGGTGGTGCCGTAGTTCGGCTTGTATTCGTGGAAGCGGCTGCCATCGACGATGCGGGCGATGATCTCGCGCATATCGAAAGCTTTCTTGATGTCGTCCGGCACGATCCCGTAGATCTCGCTGGGATCGTAGAACGGCTCCTCCGGTGCCTCGCGCTGCGCTTCCCAGCGCGGCAGCCGGTCCCATTGCGCGACGATGTCGCGGCCGATCTCGATGGCGTGCTCCTCGCTGTCGGCCGGATAGTCGCAGGTGCCGGACACGCTGGTGTGCATCTCGGCGCCGCCGAGCTCCTCGACCGTGACGTCTTCGCCCGTCGCCGCCTTCACCAGAGGCGGGCCGCCGAGGAAGACCGCGCCGGTGCCGCGCACGATGACGCTGTAGTCGGAAAGCCCGGGTATATAGGCGCCGCCTGCGGTGCAATGGCCGAACACCAGGGCGAGCTGCTTCACGCCCATCTTCGACAGCATCGACTGGTTGCGGAAGATCCGCCCGCCCATATAGCGGTCCGGAAACAGCTCCGACTGCAATTGCAGGAAGCCGCCGGCGGAATCGCAGAGATGCACGACCGGTAGGCGGTTCTCCATGGCGATGTCGAGGGCGCGGACGATCTTCTTGACCGTGAGGGGATACCAGGCCCCGCCCTTCACGGTCGGATCGTCGGCGCGGATCATCACCTCGCGGCCGGAGACCATGCCGATGCCGACGATCGAGCTGGCCGAGGGCGATTCCCCGCCATAGGCCATGTTGGCGGCGAGCGAGGACAGCTCCAGGAAGGGCGTGCCGGGGTCGAGCAGCATCTCGATGCGCTTGCGCTGCGGCATCTTTTGCTGGCGGGCGAGCCGGTCGAGGTCGCGCTGCGGGCGGCTGTGCCGCGCCGCCTCCTGCTTCGCCTTGAACTCGGCGACGAGGCGGCGGTTATGCGCTTCGTTGCGGCGGAAATCGGCGGAAGCGGTGTTGATCGAGGATTGCAGTCTGGACATCGGGTCAGCCTTCCGCCGGAGCTGCGAGACGGGCGAGCACGGCGTCCTTGTCGAAGCCTGCGCCCTCGCGGGCCGCGATCTCGGCGATCTCGCCGTCGCGCGGCGCATCGAGTTTCATCTGCAGCTTCATGCTTTCGATGGTGACGACTGTTTCGCCACGCTGGACCTTGTCGCCGACGCGCTTGTGGACGACGACGACGGTGCCCGGCATCGGCGCGCGCACGACATTGGCGCCGCCACCAGCGGCCGAGGCTTCCGCGGCATCGCGCCGGCGCAGGGCGAAGCTGCGTCCGTCCAGCCGAATGATCGCGCCATCGGCGCTGCCGGCGCGGGCGAAGGCGACCGGCTCGCCATCGACAGTGAGCTGGCGACTGCCATCACCGGCTTCGTCTAGTGCTTCGACGACATGCCGGCGGCCATCGACCGAGAGGATGAGATGCGGCCGGCGCGCCAGGATGGTGACGTGGTGGACGGTGCCGTCGAGATCGAGCTTGAGGACCATGCTCAGTTCCTCCAGGGCCCGATCGAGGCATGCGGCTCGGGCACGCCGAGGATGAGGTCGCGGAAATCGCGCAGTCCGAGCGCCGCGGCGATCAGGACCTTGTCGCGCGTCGCCTCATCGGGCTCTACGGCGGCAAGCGCCGCCTTGTGCTGCACGATGAAGCCGGTGTGCAGTTCGCCGTTGGCGAAGGCGGGGTGGTCGAGCACGCGGGCGAGATAGTCGATATTGGTCTTGACCCCGAGCAAAGAAAGATCGTGCAGCGCCGCGATGCTGCGCCGGGTCGCGCCGGCCCGGTCCGGCCCATGGGCAACGAGCTTGGCCAGCATCGGGTCGAAATCGGCGGTGACGCGCTGGCCGCGATCGAGCGCGTTCTCGAAGCGGAGGTACGCGGCCTGCGGCGCGTCGAGATGCAGGATCGTGCCGGTCTCCGGCAGAAAGTCGTGCTCGGGATCCTCGGCGCAGATGCGGCATTCGATGGCGTGGCCATTGGCGGTGACTTCATCCTGCGCGAAGGGCAGGTCGCGTCCGGCAGCGATCTCGATTTGCATGCGCACCAGGTCAAGTCCGGTGATCATCTCGGTGACGGGATGCTCGACCTGCAGGCGGGTATTCATCTCCAGGAAGAAGAAGCGGCCATCGGCGCCGAGGATGTATTCGACCGTGCCGGCATTGCGGTAGTTCGCCGCCGCGGCGAGGCGGACGGCCGAGGCGTAGATCTCGTCGCGCAGGTCGGACGGCAGGTTGGCCGCCGGCGCTTCCTCGATGATCTTCTGGAAGCGGCGCTGCACCGAGCATTCGCGCTCGAACAGGTGGATGGCGCCGCCCTTGCCGTCGCCGAAGACCTGAACCTCGATATGGCGGGGCCGCTCGACGAAGAGCTCGGCATAGACGCGCCCATCGCCGAAATAGCGCTGCGCTTCGCTCGCGGCGAGACGCGCCGCACCTTCCAGCTCCTCGGCCGAGCGGACGATGCTCATGCCCTTGCCGCCGCCGCCCGCCGCCGCCTTGATCAGCAGCGGGAAGCCGATTGCCGTGGCCTGGCGGGTGAATTCGGCGAGATCATCAGTCGGCATCACCGAGGGCGCGACCGGCACGCCATGATCGGCGGCAAATTGGCGCGCCGAGATCTTGTCGCCCATCAGCGCGATGGTGTCGGCATCCGGGCCGATGAAGGTGAGGCCGGCTTCCGCCACGGCGCGGGCGAAGCGGGCATTCTCGGAGAGGAAGCCATAGCCCGGATGGACCGCATCGGCTCCGACCGCACGGGCGGCGTCGACGATCTGGGCGATGTCGAGATGGGCCGCGACCGGCGTCTCGCCGGAGATCTCGATCGCCTGATCCGCCTCGCGCACATGTCGGGCGCGGGCTTCGACCGGATGATGGATCGCGACCGAGGCGATGCCCATCTCGCGCAGCGTCCGGATCACCCGGCAGGCGATCTCGCCGCGATTGGCGATCAGGACTTTGCGGAACGGCGGGTTGTCGTCCGGAGCCATCATGCGTCGTCCGTGGTTTTGAAGCCGTGGAGGGGGCCGCCTGGTGCGAGCCAGGCGGCAGGCACCGGCACCGGCAGGCTCATCAGCACCTGCGCCATCGCCTTGCCCTGCGGATCATGGCGCAGCGAGGCGATACCGCCGCCGCCGAGCGCCCGATGCATGACGAGGTTGAAGCCGCCAAGCCCCGGCCAGTCGAAGCGCTCGACCGTGCCCTGGACATGGTGGGCCAAGTGCTGGCCCACCGCCTCCGGCGTCAGCGCCCGGCGCAGCCAGGGCAGGAACGCGGCATCGCGCGCGATCACGCCGATATTGGCGATGTCGCCCTTGTCGCCGCTGCGGCCGAAGGCGAGGGCGACGAGCGGGACGGTGACCGTCTCGCCGGCCGCCTCCACGACATCTGCGTCTGCGCTGGCAGGAGAGGGCGCGTCTGCGGCCGTCGCTTGAATATGCGCCGGCACCGGCAAACTCGTCTCGCCGAGGCTGACGGTCGGATGCAACTCGGCCTTGTCGATCAGGAAGGAGAACAGCCGGATCACCGGCTGCGGCTCGGGGCGGCCGCCGGCGAAGCCGGTCAGGCTCTGCGCCATCGCGGTCGCGGCCGGGTAGATCTCGCGGGCGAAGATCTGCAGCGCCTCCTTGGAGGGGTGACGCACGCCGATCTTGAGCACGACCTCGCGCGTCGCCCGTGCCCTGCTGCCGGCGCCATAGCTCGCCTCGGCGCCGAGCGTCTCGACCGAGGTCTCGGCGAAATCCGGGAATCCAGCCTCGCGGATCAATCGGCTGCAACGGGCGAGGACCGCCTTCGCTACCGCCTCGGCCCGCTCGGCCGCGTCATCGCCGACGATCATCATCGTTGTCGCGCAGCGATAGCCGTCGGCATAGGTGGCGCTGACCTTGTAGCTGCCCGAGGGGGCTCGCCCGCGTGCACCGGAGACCCTGACGCGATCGGGGCCGGTCGCCTCGAGCTTCACCTGCGACCAGTCGCAGCAGACATCCGGCAGCATATAGGCGGCGGGATCGCCGACCTCGTAGACGATCTGCTCGGCAATAGTCGCCGGGCTGACACGCCCGCCGGTGCCCTCCGGCTTGCCGACCTCGAAGCTGCCGTCCGCACGGCAATCGGCGACGGGGAAGCCCATATCGGCCCAGTCGCCGGCGACGGCGCGCCAGTCGGTGACGATGCCGCCGGTCGCCTGCGCGCCGCATTCGAGGATGTGGCCGGCAAGGCTCCCGGCCGAGAGCCGGTCATAATCCTCCGGCGTCCAGCCGAATTCATGGATCAGCGGACCGAGCACCACGGCCGAGTCGACGCAGCGCCCGGTCACCACGACATCGGCGCCGGCTGCAAGTGCCGCCGCGATCGGGAAGGCGCCGAGATAGGCGTTGATGCTGGCGATCCTGTCGGGGAAGGGCGCGCCGGAGAACATCTCGCGGGTGCCGGCGGCACGCAGGCGCTCGGCCTCGCCCGAGAGGTCGTCGCCCGTGACGATCGCGACCTTGAGCTCGACGCCGACCTCCTTGAAGGCGGCGAGCAGGGCGTCGCGGCAGGCTTCCGGATTGACGCCGCCGGCATTGGTGACGACGCGGATGCGCTTCTCCGCGATCTCGCGGGCGAGCGGCTTCATCACCAGCGAGACGAAGTCGGTGGCATAGCCGAGCGCCGGGTTCTTCGCCTTCATCCGGGCGAGGATCGACATGGTGATCTCGGCCAGATAGTCGAGCACGAGATAGTCGATGCCGCCCTGCTGGACGAGCTGGCGCGGCCCCCCCGGGCTGTCGCCCCAGAAACCGGCGCCGCAGCCGATGCGGATGCTCTCGCGCATTGTCGCCCCCATGGCGCTCACCGCCCGGTCCAGGCCGGCGGACGCTTCTCGGCAAAGGCGGCGAAGCCCTCGCGCGCATCCTCGGTGCGGGCCATGTTGGCCAGCATGAACTGGGCGTATTCGAGCGCCGTATCGGTCGACATCTCCCGGATCTTGGCGAGGCTCTGCTTGCCCAGGCGGATGCCCGTCGGCGACTTGTCGACGAGCCGACCGACGAGCCAATCGGTTTTTGCGTCGAGCTCGCCGGCCGGCACGGCGTAATTGACGATCGCGCCGGCCTCGGGATCGCCCGCCCGAATGGTCTCGCCGGTCAGGCAGAGCTCCATCAAGCGGCGATAGGGCAGGACCCGCATCAGATAGGGCAGGATCATCATCGGGAAGAGCCCGACCTTGACCTCGGTCACCCCGAGCAGGACGTCGTCGCGCGCCACCACGAGGTCGCAGGCGCAGACCAGCCCGAAGCCGCCGGCCAGCGCATGGCCGTTGACCCGCGCCACCAGCGGCAGCCGGCAGGCGTCCATCCGGCGTAGCAGCCGCGCGACATAGTGGCGGGGATCGGCCGCCTCGATGGTGAAGGGCGTTCCGTCCGCATTCGGCTTGAGGTCGCCGCCGGCGCAGAAGGCCTTGTCGCCGGCCCCGGTCAGGATGATGGCGCGCACCTCGGGATCGGCCTCGGCCTGGTCGAGCGCGGCGACGATGCCCTCGGCGACCGCCTCGTTGAGCGCGTTGCGACGGCTCTCGCGATTGATCGTGACGACCAGCGCCGCGCCTTCGCGTCGGGTGATGACCTCTTCGCTCACGGCTTTCCGTCCCTGCGTGGCTCGCTGAGGGAGCCTTCGCCGAGTAAATGATTTCAATTCATTTGCTGTGTCAATAGCCGTTCCGTGATCGCAATGAGCGAAAGCGTGCGCAAACGGGTTGTTCGATTTTGCCGCATTCGCCTCGCGTTGACAGTTGCCTCTGCCGCTGATGAAATGCGCTCAATAAGATCGATGAGCCGAATGGCTCGATGCCCGCACGCTGCGTGACGAGGCGAGGGAGGAGATCGACGTGAACGCCGTGAACGGTAGCAACCGCGCCAACGCCTTCGGTCTCGACGAGGAGCAGAATGCGATCCTCGATGGGGCCGACCGCTATGCCCGCGCCGAGCTTTATCCGCTGTCGCGGCGCATGGATGATGAGGAGTGGTGGCCGGACGAGGCCTTCCGCCAGATCGGCGCCAACGGCTTCCTCGGCGCGACCATCCCCGAGCAATATGGCGGGGCAGGGCTCGACCTGCTTCAGGCCGGGCTGGTCCTGCAGGGCTTCAGCCGCTGGAGCCACGCCTTGGCGCTCTCGGTCGTCGCCCATGACAATCTCTGCGCCAACAATATCTACCGCAACGGCAATGAGGACCAGCGCCGGAAGTATCTGCCCGATCTCTGCTCCGGCAAGGCGATCGGCGCGCTCGGCCTGACCGAGCCGGGGGCGGGTTCGGACGCGCTCGGCTCGATGCGGACCACCGCCCGCCGCGAGGGCGACCACTACATCCTCAACGGCAGCAAGATCTACATCACCAACGGCCCGGTTGCCGATGTGCTGCTGGTCTACGCCAAGACCGACAAGGAGCGCGGCGCCCACGGCATCTCAGCCTTCATCGTCGAGAAGGGGTTCCCCGGCTTCAAGGTGGCGCAGAAGCTGGTCAAGATGGGCTATCGCGGCAGCCAGACGGCGGAACTGCTATTCGAGGATTGCCGCGTCCCGGCCGCCAACCTCGTCGGCGCCGAGAACCAGGGCGTCGCCATCGTGATGAGCGGGCTCGATCTCGAACGGGCGATGATCTCGCCGCTCTGCCTCGGTGTCGCCGAGCGGGCGCTCGAGCTCTCGATCGATTACGCCAAGACGCGCAAGCAGTTCGGCAAGCCGATCGGCGCCTTCCAGATGGTCCAGTCGATGCTGGCCGAGATGTATGTGCTGGTCGAGACCATGCGCAGCTTCAGCTACCGCACCTTGGCCGAGGCGGCGCCGCTCGAAGTCGGCGGCGGTGGGCGTGGCGACATCCACCGCCTGACCGCAGCCTCGGTGATGTATGCGGCGCAGGCCTGCCACGATGTCCTCGACAAGGCCGTGCAGGTCCATGGCGGCGCCGGCTATATCTGGGAATCGGAGATCAACCGGCTCTTCCGCAGCACCAAGCTGTTGGAGATCGGCGCCGGCACCACCGAGGTGCGCAAGATGATCATCGCCGGCGAATTGCTGAAGGGGATGGAGCGCCATGGCTGAGGCCGAATCCCGCGAACTCGGGCTGGAGGACGCAGACCTCGCCGTGCTGCCGACGGTCTACGGGCCGGAGGCCTTCGCCGGCAAAACCGTCCTGATCTCCGGCGGCGCTGGCGGGATCGGCCGTGCCACGGCCTGGCTGCTGGGCCGGCTCGGCGCGCAGGTGATCATCGCCGGGCGCGATGAGGGCAGGCTGGAGGCGGCGGCCAAGGCAATGCGCGTCGCCGGGCTGAAGGCTGCGGCCAGGACGGCGAATGTGCGCGATCCCGCCACGATCGCGGCGCTGCACGACTGGATGGCGGCCGAGTTCGGCGGCATCGACATCCTCGTCAATAGCGCCGGCGGCCAGTTTCCGCAGGCGGCGATCGACTTTTCGACGAAGGGCTGGAACGCCGTCGTCGACACCAATCTCAACGGCACCTGGTACATGATGCAGGAGGCCGCCCGACGCTGGCGCGATGCCAAGCGGCCGGGCAGTATCGTCTCGATCGTGGTAGTGACGCGACAGGGCCTGCACGGCGTCGCGCACACCATCGCGGCGCGCGCCGGCGTGGTCGGCCTGACCCAGGCGCTGGCAGTGGAATGGGCGCCGCTTGGCATCAGGGTGAACTGCATCGCGCCGGGCGCGATCGAGACGCCGGGCTGGCGGGTCTACGCTCCCGAGCAGGTCAAAGCCTATCCGCGCTCGAACCCGATGATGCGCACCGCCACGACCTGGGAGGTGGCGGAGGCCTGCGCCTATCTCTGCGGCCCGGCGGCGGCCTATGTCACCGGCGAGGTGCTCAACGTCGCCGGCGGGGCGCAGCTCTGGGGCGAGACCTGGACGATCCCGCGCCCGGCCTTCTTCGATGGCCCGGGCAGTAGCGGCCCATGACCACAGCCCTCATCCTGAGGAGCCGCGTAGCGGCGTCTCGAAGGATGCTCCAGATGGTTCCGGAGCCTCCTAGAGCATCCTTCGAGACGCGCTCCGTCGGAACGCTCCTCAGGATGAGGGCTGAATTTTCAGCTGCATCGAGAAGAGGACTTTTCCGGGACGATGCCCGCGGCAGCTTCCAGCCGGGCGGTCGCCAGTTCCAGCCGGGCAACCACGTTCTCCATCGGCGTGGCCGGCTCGCCGCCGAGCGTCAGGCCGTGATGGACCAGATTGGTGATCGCGTCTGCCATCTCGGCCGGGTCGAAATCGCCTTCGCCGCGCAGGAAGGCCCAGGTCCGGTGCTCGATGCAGCCGAAGACCATGTCGCGAACCAGGCTCGGCGAGGTCTCGGGGCGCAGCTCGCCCGCCGCGATGCCCGCCTTCACCACGTCGACGAGGCGATGGGTATAGGCCCGGTTCAACTCGAACAGATGCGAGCCGCGATAGTCGGGCGCCGGCCGGATCTCCTGGAACATCAGGCGCGACAGTGCCGGGTCGCGGTGGATCGAGGTCAGGTGGTTGTAGACGATGAAACGGATCTGGTTCCAGCTGCCGCGCACCGCGGCGAACTGCTCGGCGTCGTCGCGCAGCATCTCCTCAAACCAGTGCTCGACGACCTTGACCAGCAATTCGCGCTTGTTGGCGAAGAAGCGGTAGATGCTGCCCTCGACCACGCCGGCGCGCAGCGCGATGTCGGTGATCAGCGCGTCGTTGTAGCCCTTCTCGACGAAGACCTCCTTGGCGGCGGCCATGATGTCGGAGATGCGCCGCTCCGGCGGGAGTCGATTGACCTGACGCTTCAAGGCACTGCGGGGCGGCATCGATGATCCTTGCTGAGACGAGGCGGCGGGCCAATCCTTGCCCCGGCCAGCCCGCGGCACGCCGGGGCGCGCCATCGCTAATAAATAGCATTCATCATTGGCGTGCGCCAGACGGGCGCTCAGCCTGCCGGCGCCGCACTATGCAGGTTCTTTAGGGGAGGGGTCGTTGCCATTGCCTGCCGCCTTTACCGGACGCCTGCGCGTTCCCGTCATCGCCGCGCCGATGTTCCTGATCTCCGGCCTGGACCTCGTCGTCTCCTGCTGCCGCAATGGCGTCGTCGGCAGCTTTCCGGCGCTCAACCAGCGGACGACCGAGGGATTCGCTGACTGGCTCGACGAGATCGCGGGACGGCTCGATGCGGCGGTCGATGCCGCGCCGTTCGGCGTCAATCTGGTCGTCCATCGCAGCAATCCGCGGCTCGATGCCGACCTCGCTGTCGTCATCGAGCGCAAGGTGCCGCTGGTCATCACCTCGCTTGGTCTCAACCGCGATCTGATCAAGGCGGTGCAAGGCTATGGCGGGCTTGTCTTTCATGACGTGACGACGCTCGCCTTTGCCGCCAAGGCGGCCGAAGCTGGTGTCGACGGGCTGATCGCCGTCTCGGCCGGCGCCGGCGGGCACGCCGGCCCGCTCAACCCCTTCGCGGCCCTCGCGGATATTCGCCGGATCTTCGATGGAACGCTCGTACTCGGCGGGGCGCTCAGCACTGGCGCACAGGTCGCGGCAGCGGTGATGGCGGGCGCCGATCTGGCCTATCTCGGCACCCGTTTCATGGCGACGCAGGAGAGCATGGCGCCGCAGGCATTGCGCGACATGCTGCTCGGGGCATCGGCTGCCGACATTGTCTACACCCCGGCGATCAGCGGCGTGCACGGCAATTTCCTCAGGCCCAGCATCCTGGCGGCCGGGCGCGATCCTGACGATCTCAGCAAGCCGGCAAGCTATGATTTCGGCACGGCGGAGGCCAAGGCCTGGCGCGACATATGGGCGGCCGGGCAGGGCGTCGGCGCGATCCGGGATCTGCCTGCTGTTGGCGATCTCTGCCGGCGGCTGGCGGGTGAATACGAGGAGGCACTGGCCGGCGCGGCGCGCCTGTCATGTCGAGCAACAGCTGCTCATGCGGGCTGAGTGCGGTTCATTGAGGGTACCTCCAGCGTGCCGACGATGTGTGTCGCACCGAGCTAGGCTTGGTCGATCGCGAATGTCGTTGTGCAGAAAATCGCAGCTGCCACCGGCATCGAAACCGAGGGGCAAAAGAGTTGACAGTATGAGATGAATTATATTCATTAGCTGTATCGAGCTGACGCCTACCAAGACAACAAGACAGCGCAGCCGGGGAGGATGCCGTGGGAGTCAACGCCGTTCGCGCGGCGGCGCCGAATGCGCGCCGGGGTTCCGCAACCATCGCGGTCGAGATCGCCGGCGGAAGCCTTCCGGTCGGGTGCTCCGGATGCCGCGAATGAATGAGGTTCAATACCGTTCAGACGCGGGCGCCTCGGCTGCGCCCATCGCGCTCTCCTGCACGGGGATCGAGCGCAGCTTCGGTGGCTTGCGCGCGCTGAAGGGCGTCTCCCTCGATGTCCGTCAGGGCGAGATTCTTGGGCTCGTCGGCCCGAACGGCTCGGGCAAGACCACCATGGTCAACGTGATCACCGGCTTCTATCCGCCCAATGCCGGGCGAGTGAGCCTGTTCGGCGAGGACATCACGGCTCTGAAGCCGCATCGCGTCGCTGCCCGCGGCGTCGCCCGCACCTTCCAGAATCTTGCCCTGTTTAAGGGAATGAGCGTCCTCGACAACATCCTGATCGGCCGCCACACCCATATGAAGCCGAGCGCGCTCGGGGCGCTGTTCTACTGGTGGTGGGCCGAGCGCGAGGAACTCGCGCACCGGCGCGTCGTCGAAGAGATGATCGAGTTCATGCAGCTCCAGGATATCCGCGACGAGCCGGTCGAGGTCATTCCGCTTGGCCTGCAGAAGCGCGTCGAGTTGGCGCGCGCCCTCGTCGCCGAGCCGCGCCTGCTGATCCTGGACGAGCCGATGGCCGGCATGAATCAAGAGGAGAAAGAATATATCGCCCGCTTCATCCTCGACGCGAGCGAGGCCCGCGGCGTCACCACGCTGATCATCGAGCACCATATGGACGTGGTCACCTCGATCTGCGACCGCGTCGTCGTGCTCAGCTATGGCGAGGTGATCTCGGAGGGCGAGCCGCAGGCCGCGATCTCGCATCCGAGCGTGGTCAGCGCCTATCTCGGCGAGCGCGCCGCCAAGCGCCACCAGGCTGGGAGCGCGGCATGACGGCGGCGCTCGGCAAGATCGGGGAGGTGGCAAGCTGGCCCGTCGCGGCGAATGGCGAGCCGGCGACGCTGATCGCGGCGCTCGCCCGCAATGCCGCCGAGTTCGGCGACCGCGTCGCCTTCCGGGAGCGGCGCTACGGCATCTGGCAGGAGCAGAACTGGCGCGAGGTCTTCGAGGAGATCGCCGCCATGGCCGCTGGCCTCGAAGAAGTCGGGCTGGTCGCCGGCGCCGCGATGACGGTGATCGGCGACAACCGGCCGCGGCTCTACTACGCCATGCTCGCCGCCAACATGCTTCGGGCCTTCCCGTCGCCGGTCTTTCCGGACGTGCCGCTGGAAGAATTGATCGTCGCGACCCGGCATGGCGCGCCGCCGGTCGGCATCGCCGAGGACCAGGAGCAGGTCGACAAGCTGCTGGAACTCCGGGCCGCGACCGGGCGCGTCGCGACCATCCTCTATGACGACGAGCGCGGCCTCGACGGCTACGATTTGCCGGGCTTGATGTCGCTCGATGCGCTGGTGGCGAAGGGGAGTGAGCGGCTGGCGCGCGAGCCGGAACTCCTGGCTCGCTTCGTCCAGACGCCGCAGGCCGACGACATCTCGGTGCTGCTGCACTCCTCGGGCACGACCGGCCTGCCCAAAGGCATTCCGCTGCGCCATCGCAACGTCACCGGCGGCCTGCTCAACGCCAGGGCGAGCGGCTATTTCCACAAGCACGAGGAACTCTACGCCTATCTGCCGACGGCATGGGTCGGCGACTTCGTCTTCACGCTTGGCGCCGGCATGATGATGGCGGCGACGATCAACATCCCCGAGCGCCAGGAAACGGTGATGCGCGACCTGCGCGAGGTCTCGCCGACCTTCTATCTCGCCGCGCCGCGTGCCTGGGACCAGATGCTGACCCGCGTCCAGGTCGGCATGAAGAACTCGACGCCGTTCAAGCGCTGGCTGTTCGAGACGACGATGGAGCGCGCCGTCGGCTTCGAGCGCAAGCGGCTGAAAGGCGACACGCTGACGCTGAGCGAGAAGCTGCTCGACGCGGTTGGCAACGCGCTGGTCTATGCGCCGCTGCGCGACCATCTCGGATTGGGCCGGGCCGAGCGCGCCTTCACCGGCGGCGAGGCGCTGGGCGAGGACACCTTCCTGTTCTTCCGGGCGCTCGGCATCAAGCTCAAGCAGTTCTACGGCCAGACCGAGACCTGTGCGCTGACGGCGGCGCAGACCGAGGGGCAGGTCAAGCTGCACACGGTCGGCAAGCCGATGGAAGGCAGCGAAATCCGCATCGACGACAGCGGTGAAATCCTGGTGCGCTCCACCTCGGTCGTCGACGGCTACTATGACGACCCCGAAAGCAGCGCCAAGGCGCTGGTTGATGGCTGGCTGCACACCGGCGATGCCGGGCGCATCGACGAGGACGGCCAGCTCGTCGTGCTCGGCCGCGTCAGCGAGGTCGTGCGCACCGCCTCGGGCGAGCGCTACATCCCGAACTTCATCGAGAACCGGCTGAAGTTCAGCCCCTATATCCGCAATGTCGCGGTGATCGGCGCCGGGCGCGACCAACTCACCGCGATCGTCTGCATCGATTTCGACGCCGTCGGCCACTGGGCCGAGGAGCGCGGCATCTCCTACACCTCCTATGCCGAGCTCTCGCAGAAGCCGGACGTGCAGGTGTTGATCGGGCAGGTGGTCAAGCACGTCAACGGCACGCAGCCGGATGGCTTGCGCGTGCGGCGCTTTACCAACCTGCACAAGGATTTCGACGCCGACGACGGCGAGATCACCCGCACCCGCAAGCTGCGCCGCAACACCATCGAGACCACCTACGCCTCGCTGATCGAAGCGCTCTATGGCGGCGTCTCGGAGACCGTGTTCGATGCCACCATCGCCTATGAGAACGGGGAGCGCGGCGTGATCCGGCGGACGCTCAAGATCAGTGAGGTCGTCGCCTGATGGACTGGATCCTGCTCGCCGAACTCTCGACCAACGGCGTCTTCGTCGGCCTGATGTACGCGCTGGTCTCGCTCGGCATCGTGCTGATCTACAAGACCTCCGGCACCGCCAATCTCGCCCAGGGCGCGATCGCCATGACCGGCGGCTATGTCACCTGGGCGCTCGCAGCACTGGTCGCTCTGCCGATGTGGCTGGCGATCCCGGCCGCGCTCGTCGGCATGTTCGGTTTCGGCCTGCTGATGGAGCGCATCGCGCTGCGCCGGATGATCGGTCAGCCGGTGATCATGACGATCATGCTGACGCTCGGCGTCGAGATCATGCTGCGCGGGCTCCTGCCGGGAATTTTCGGCGCGGCGGTCAAGCGACTCGATATCGGGCTGCCGCAGCAGCCGCTCTTCGTCGGCGAACTCCTGCTCAACCGCGCCACGCTGATCGGCGGATCGATCTCGCTGCTGCTGATCCTGCTCTCGCTCGCCTTCTTCAACTCACGCTTCGGCGTGGTGATGCGCGCTGTCGCCGACGACCAGACCGCCTCCTGGTCGGTCGGCATCCGTGTCGAGCGTGCGATTGCGGTCGCCTGGGGGCTCGCCGCCGTCTCCGCCACCGCTGCCGGCGTGCTCTGGGGCAGCACGCAGGGCATCGACTGGTCGCTCTCGCTGCTGCTGATCAAGGCGCTCGCCATCGCCATCCTCGGCGGCCTCGACTCGATCCCGGGCGTGCTCGTCGCCGGCGTTATCGTCGGCGTCGCCGAGAGCCTCGCCACCGGCGTGCTCGATCCGTTGGTCGGCGGCGGCTCGCGCGACGTGGTCGCGGCGGTGATCATCCTGGTGACGCTCCTGCTCAAGCCGCACGGCCTGTTCGGCCGCCACCATATCGAGAGGGTCTGACGCCGTGTTCTATCGTCGCGCCGGCATCCGCCACACGCGCTATCAGGACGAGCGCCAGCTCTTTCCGCTCGGCTTCGACCGCGGGCTGATCATCGCGGTCATCCTCATCCTGCTGGCGGCGCCGTTCATCTTCGACCGGCTCTATGTCTCCGGCTACCTGCTGCCCTGGCTGATCTGGACCTCGGCGGCGCTCGGCCTCAATTTATTGATGGGCTGGTCCGGCCAGATCCATCTCGGCTATGGCGCGGTGATGGGCATCGGCGCGTATGGTTCGGTCCATCTCGTCCGTCTCGGCGTTCCGCTCGAGATCGCGATGATCGCCGGCGGCCTGCTCAGCGCCACCATCGGCACCATGTTCGGCGGCGCCGCCCTGCGCATGAAGGGCATCTATTTGGCGATGGCGACGCTCGCCATGCAGTACGTCGTCGATTTCGTCATCTCGCACAGCACCGTGATCAGCGGCGGCTCGCTGGCGACCCTGCAGGTGCCGCCGGTGCGCTTCCTCGGTATTCCCCTGCAGGGCGACCTGCCGACCTATTACCTCGCCTTCGGCGTCTGCTTCGTCATCACGCTGTTCATGCTGAACGTCAGGCGCAGCAGCTTTGGCCGGGCCCTGGCGGCGCTGCGCGAGAAAGACTATGCCGCCCAGATCCTCGGCATCTCGACCTTCCGCTACAAGCTCCTGGCGTTCTGGGTCTCGTCCTTCATCGGTGGCGTCGTCGGCTCGCTGCTGGCGGTGACCTATCTGCGCGCGATCTCGCCGGATCAGTTCCACATCGAGCTTTCGATCCAGATCCTGGCGATGATCATCGTCGGCGGGCTCGGCAGCGTGCTCGGGCCGTTCTTCGGCACGGCGCTGATCCTGTTCGCGCCGATCCTGCTCAACAACCTGCTCGGCGCCGCCGCCGGGACGTTCGGCTGGTCGCTGCCGATCGACCTGCGCGCCCACCTGCCGCTGATGGCCTATGGCGCCCTGGTGATCGGCTTCCTGCTCTACGAGCCGCTCGGCCTCGCCAAGATCTACGCCAATTTCCGCAATTACTTGCTCGTCTGGCCGTTCCGCCATGCCCAGCGGTGACGGTGCCTCAATCAACGACAGGGCTGGAGGAAACAGGATGTCGCTCGATCGCCGTTCGTTCATCGCCGGCTCGGCTGCGCTGGCTGCGCCGCTCGCCCTGCCGATGCAGGTCTTCGCCCAGGAGAAGATCGTCCGCTTCTCGCTGCCGCAGGACTTCACCCGCATCTACACCTTCGTGACTTCGGAATATAACCAGGGCCAGCGCGACTACTTCACTTTGGTCAACGATCGCGGCGGCGTCGCCGGCTACAAGATCGTCACTGACATCACCGACCACGCCAACGACCTGCCGCGCGCCATCGAGGCCTATGAGCGCGGCAAGCGCGAGGGCGCCGTGCTGATCGACCCGCTCTCGACGCCAGTGGCGCGGGCGCTCGTGCCGCGCGCGCTCGAAGACAAGATCAACATGATCACCGCCTATTCCGGCCGCAGCGACGCCGCCGACGGCAGTGCCTTCCCCTATGTGCTGCCGCTCTCGATCAACTACTGGACCCAGGCGGGCCTGATCATCGAGCAGTTCAAGAAGACCGAGAAGGGCAGCCTCAAGGGCAAGAAGATCGTCTTCGTCCACATCGACACGCCGTTCGGCAAGGAGCCGCTGCCGATCCTCAACGTGCTCGCCAAGAAGGAAGGCTATGAGCTCACCGCCTTCCCCTATACGCCGCCGGGCAACGACCAGTCGGCGATTTGGCCGCAGGTGCGCCGCGCCAGGCCCGATTTCGTGATCTTCTGGGGCGCCGGCGTCGGTCAGACCGTGGCGCTGACCGAAGCGATCCGCAACGGCCTGCCGATGGACCGGGTCTCGGGAAGCGTCTGGCTCTCGGAATCCGACATGGACGTCGTCGGCCGCGAGGCGGCCAAGGGCGTGATGAAGGTCGAGCCCTGCGTCGGCGGCCGCGAGCCCAAGGTGATCAAGGACATCCTCGCCGATGTCGTCGGCAAGGGCAAAGGCGCCGGCCCGGAGAACAAGGTCGGTACGGCCTACTACAACTACGGTGTCCAGATGGCGACGCTGATGGTCGAGGGTGTGCGCAAGGCGGCCGAGAAGGCGCCGAACGGCCCGGTCACCGGCCCCTGGCTCAACGAGGGGCTGCGCTCGATCAGCAACTTCACCGCCGACGGCCTGCTGCCGCCGACCACGATCACCAAGGACGACCACCAGGGCGGCGGCATGGGCCGGATCGCGCGCTGGGACGGCGCCAAGTTCGTGCCGATCACCGACTGGTTCTCCGCCAACCAGGACGTAGTCTGGGAGGAGATCCGCAAGAACTCGGAAGAGTTCAAGAAGTCCGGGAAATGACGAGGTCCGGGCGGCGCGTGTCTGATGCGCCGCCCGCCAATGCTGGATCGGGCCGATGACGCTGCTGGCGCTGAACAATATCGAGATCGTCTACGATCAGGTCTTCCTCGCCGTGCGCGGCGTCTCGATCGAGGTGCCCGAAAAGGGGCTCGTCGCCGTGCTCGGCGCCAATGGCGCCGGCAAGAGCACGGTGCTGAAGTCGATCTCGGGCCTGCTCAAGCCCGAGCGCGGCGCGGTCACGCGTGGCGAGGTCAGCTTCGACGGCCGCTCGATCCTCGCCGTCGATCCGCCGGAGCGCGTGCGCCTCGGCATCGTCCATGTGCTGGAGGGGCGGCGCGTCTTCGGCCATCTGACGCCGAAGGAGAACCTGATCGCAGCCGCGACCATGCATCGCGAGCGCGGCCATGTCACGGCGCTGATCGACCGGATGTTCGAGACCTTCCCGCGGCTCGCCCAGCGGGCCAAGGCCGAGGCCGGCTACCTCTCCGGCGGCGAGCAGCAGATGCTGGCGATCGCCCGCGCCTTGATGACCGAGCCGCGCCTCTTGATGCTCGACGAGCCGAGCCTCGGTCTCGCGCCTTTCCTCGTCGACGAGATCTTCGACATCATCCGGCGCATCAACGAGCGCGATGGTGTCGCCGTGCTGCTCGTCGAGCAGAACGCCACCGCGGCGCTGGAAATCGCCCAGTACGGCTACCTGATCGAGAACGGCCGCATCCTGATGAGCGGCGAAGCGGCGGTGCTGAGCGCCAATCCCGACGTCGCTGATGCCTATCTGGGCGGCCACGAGAAGGTCGACTACCACGCGGTCAAGCATTACCGGCGCCGCAAGCGCTGGCTCGCCTGAGGCCGTCATGGGAAAGCACTACGACCGGTTGGAGACGCGTGCGCCGGCACGCCGCGAAGCCGATCTGTTCCGGCGTTTGCCGCTAGTGTTGGCGGCGGCGCAGCGGCTGCCGGCCTGGCAGAAGCATCTGCGCGGCGTCGATCCGGAGGCGGTCACCGATCGGGCAGCCCTCGCCAAGCTGCCGGTGCTGCGCAAATCCGACCTGCCGGCAACCCAGCGCGCGAAATTGCCCTTTGGTGGTCTGCTGCCGGGCCGTCCGAGCGATTATCGCCGTCTGATGATGTCGCCGGGGCCGATCTTCGAGCCCGAGGGCCATGACGACGACCCCTGGCGCGTCGCCCGCGCGCTTGCGGCGACAGGCGCCGGCTGGCGCGACATCGTCCTCAACACCTTCTCCTATCACTTGACGCCCGGCGCCTGGTGCTTCGATGCCGGCGCGCGCGTGATCGGTTGCGCCGTGATCCCGGCTGGGCCCGGCAACAGCGACGCCCAGCTCGACCTGATCGAGGCTTACCGCCCGACGCTCTATGCCGGCGTGCCGGATTTCCTGAAGATCCTGCTCGATCTCGGCGCCGCGCGCGGGCGCGACCTCTCCTGCCTGAAGCGAGCTATTGTCTCGGGCGCGGCCTTCCCAGCCTCGCTGCAGGCCGAGTTCCGCGAACGCGGCATCGACGCCTATCAGTGCTACGCCACCGCCGAATGCGGCATCATCGCCTATGAGACGCCGGCCCGCGAAGGCCTCGTCCTCAACGAGGACATCATCGTCGAGATCCTGCGGCCCGGCACCGGCCAGCCGGTGGCAGAAGGGGAGGTCGGCGAGATCGCGGTGACCATCCTCGATCCTAAGAAGCCGCTGATCCGTTTCGCTGTCGGCGATCTCACCGCGGCGCTGCCGGGACCATCGCCCTGCGGGCGCACCAACCTGCGTATCCGCGGCTGGCTCGGCCGCGCCGACCAGTCGGCCAAGGTCAAGGGCATGTTCGTCCGGCCCGAGCAGGTCGCGGCGGTCGCCGCGCGCCATCCGGAGCTCGGCCGCTGCCGGCTGGTGGTGATGCGCGCCGGTGAGGCCGATGCGATGTGCTTCAAGGCGGAAGCTGCGATGTCGGGCTCGGGGCTGGCCGAGGCGGTAAAAGCCTCCGTGCGCGACGTCTTCAAGCTGAGCGGCACGGTCGAATTGGTGGCGCCGGGGGCATTGCCCAATGACGGCAAGGTCATCGACGATACGAGGGCGCCGGGCTGAGGCTCGTGGCGCAGGCGAGATGAGGACGAACTGATGAGCGATGCGGCAGGCGAAGTGGTGATCACGGAGCGGCATGGGCCGGTCCTCACGGTGACCATGAATCGTCCCAAAGTGCTCAACGTCCTCGACGAGGCGATGGCCGATGCGCTGGTCGCGGCCTTCTCCGGGCTCGCTGCGGATCAGACGATCCGCGCCGCCATCCTGGCCGGGGCAGGGCGCTCCTTCATGGCTGGCGGCGATCTCGCCCGCTTCCAGGCCGATCTGCCCGGCGCGCCGCAGACAGCGACCAAGTTGATCGACCGTTTCCACACGCTGATGCGCCTGATCAAGGCGATGCCGCAGCCGGTCATAGCCGCGGTCCAGGGGCCGGTCGCCGGCGGCGGCGTCGGCTTGGCCTTCGCCTGCGACCTCGTCGTCGCCGCGCAGGATGCCAGCTTCCTCTCGGCCTATACCAAGCTCGGCACCAATCCCGATGGCGGCACCACCTGGACGCTGACGCAACTGCTCGGCCCGCGCCGGGCGCTGGAATTCGTCCTGCTCAACGAGGCGGTGAACGCTGAGACCGCGCTTCAGCTCGGCCTCGTCAACCGCGTCGTGGCGAATGGAGACTTGATTGAGACGGCCCGCGCCATGGCCGAGAAGCTCGCTCGCGGCAGCGTCGGCGCGCAAGGAGCGAGCAAGGCGCTGGTCCAGGCTGCGACGCATGGCTCCTTCGACACGCAGCTTGATCTGGAAAAGCGGAACTTCGTCGCCAATGCCGGCACGGCGGATTTCCGCGAAGGGATCGCCGCCTTCTTCGCGCGCCGGCCTCCGGTCTTCTGAAAGCGGTTGGCCGCGCTGCGCTTGCGCTACTGACGTTCATCGGCGCGACCCCGGCATAGTGCGACCGAACCTTCGCCTGGAGATGCCGACGCATGACCGCGCCTATCCGGATCGGCGCTCTGGCCCCGCTCTCGCCACCCGGCTGGGTCGAAGCCGGCCAGCATATGCTTGCCGGGCTCGAACTCGCCGTGTCCGACGTCAATGACGCCGATGGGATCGTGGGGCGGCCGCTCGAACTGCTGGTCCGCGACACGGCGGCCGATCCGCAGAAGGCGACCGCCGCTGTCGACGAGTTGGCCGGTCTGGGCGTCGTTGCCTTGGCCGGCGAGTATCACAGCGTCGTCGCCCGCGCCGCGGCCGCCAGGGCCGATGCGCTGCACCTGCCATTCCTCTGTTCCTCGGCGGTGCTCGAAACCCTCACGGAGCAGCCGACCGATTGGGTGGCGAGGATCGCTCCAGCACAATCCCGCGGCTGGCGCCTTTACGGCGATTTCCTGCTTGGCGCGGGCCATCGGCGCATCGCGGTCGCCACTGTGCCGAGCGCCTACTGGGCCGCCGGAACCCGCATCCTGCGCGACCATCTCGCGCTAAGCGGCGGCAGCGTCATCAAGTTCGACATGGGCTCACTCAGTTCGGCGGCGTTATGCGATGAACTCGCCGACAAGAGCGTCACGGTCCTGCTGCTGCTGGTCGGCTACCCCGAGCCCGCGGCGTCGATCGTCAAGGCCGTCCGCAGCGATCCGCGTCTCGGCGAGATCCTGATCGGCGCGCCGGCAGGGCAGCCTGAACTGGCGCAATGGGCAACGTTGCTGGGCAAGGAAGGCGCCGGGGTTCCGTTCCTGCGCTATCGGCCCGAGCAGCTGACTTCGCTCGGCGACCGTGTCGAAGCAACCCTGCGCGAGCGGCTGGGGCAGGCGCCGTCCTTCGTTGCCTTCGAGGGCTACGACACAATCGCCGTCCTTGCCGCGATGCTGCGGTCCCACGGCGCCGAGCCGGGACGACTGGCGCAAGCTTGGCCGGAGGTGTCGGTCGAGGGCACGCGCGGGCGGATCGGCTTCTCGCGCGCGCCGGGCGTCAGCGTCTGGCAATGGGCCTGGCCGCCGATCCAGGTCGTCGATCGCGATCCGGCAGCGCCTGAGCGCTTCAGGGTCCTGCGCGCCGGCTGAGAACCTGCCCAGCCGGCCGGATTGCCCGTTTTAGCCGGTCTTGGCCTGGTTGAAGTCCGATATGCCACCATGCGCGGCCGACCACTTGGCCGGCTCGTTGAGGAAGTGTTCGACCTCGTCCAGCACCTTCGGCTCGAAATGGCCACTCGCCTTGGCAACCTTGAGCACGTCCCACCAGGTGGTGAGGTAGTGCAGGCCGACGCCGATCTCCTTCATCATCTCGCGGCCTTGCGGGAAGATGTCGTAGTAGAACAACACGAAGCAGTGATCGACCTTGGCGCCGGCGTCGCGCAGCGCCTTGCAGAAATTGACCTTGCTGCCGCCGTCGGTGGCGAGGTCCTCGACCAACAGCGTGCGCGCGCCCTCGACCACTTCGCCCTCGATCTGGGCGTTGCGGCCGAAGCCCTTGGGCTTCTTCCGGACATACTGCATCGGCAGCGCCAGCCGGTCCGAGATCCAGGCGGCGAAGGGGATGCCGGCCGTCTCGCCGCCGGCGACGATGTCGATCGATTCATAGCCGATATCGCGCACGATCGTCGTCGCCGCGAAGTCGATCAGCGAGGAGCGCAAGCGCGGGAAGGAGATGATCTTGCGGCAGTCGATATAGACAGGGCTTGCCCAGCCCGAGGTAAAGATGAAGGGCTTGTCCTGGTAGAAGTGGACCGCCTTGATCTCGAGCAGCATCTTGGCCGCCTCGAGGGCGATGGTGGCCCGGTCGACCGGCATGTAGAGATTGGGCATGGTCTCGTTCTCCAGGGGCCAGCGCGCGCCATCCTTCGCCGTTTGCAGGCGTTGGCGCGGCTCGGATCGAATTCGCAAACGGCCCCTTCTCGACAGGTTGCCGGTGAAGGTCAATCCCCGCCGCGCGCTGTCCCCGGCATGATTGCTCGGAGACGCTCGCGCGACCCCGGCAAGGCGGCTATGGAAGGGTCGGCCTGCCTTCGGATTCGCGAGGCAGCCAGCCAGCACAGGGGCAGGGCATGAGCGTCACGGAACTCTTCGGCAGCAGCGAGGCCAAGGCGGCCACCCCGTCGCAGACGCTGACGATCCGCCGCCCCGACGACTGGCATGTCCACCTGCGCGACGGCGCGATGCTCAAGGCGGTGCTGCCTTTCACCGCAGCGCAGTTCAAGCGCGGCATCATCATGCCGAACCTGGTGCCGCCGGTGACCTCAGTCGATGCCGCCTCGGCGTATCGCGAACGCATCCTGGCGGCGCGGCCGGATGGCAACGATTTCACCCCGCTGATGACCTGCTATCTGACCGATTCGACCAATCCGGATGAGATCGAGCGCGGCTTCAAGGAAGGTGTCTGGGCCGCGGCCAAGCTCTACCCGGCCGGTGCGACCACCAATGCCCATCACGGCGTGACCAACATCGCCAAGCTCGCCCCGGTGCTGGAGCGGATGGAGAGGATCGGCATGCCGGTCCTCGTCCATGGCGAGGCGACCGACCCCGCCGTCGACATCTTCGACCGCGAGGCGGTGTTCATGGAGACCGAGATGCTGCCGCTGCTCAGGCGGCATCAGGGCCTGAAGGTCGTGGTCGAGCACGTCACCACCGCCGAGACGGCCGATCTGGTGCGGGCTCATGCCGGCCGGGCGGCGGCCACGGTGACGCCGCACCATCTGATCATCAACCGCACCTCGATCTTCCAGGGTGGCCTCAGGCCGCATCTCTACTGTCTGCCTGTCGCCAAGCGCGAGCGCCATCGGCTCGCTCTCCGCAAGGCGGTGACTGCCGGTGACGGCAATTTCTTCATCGGCACCGATACTGCACCGCATCTTCGCAGCGCCAAGCAGGCCGAATGCTGCTCGGCCGGCGTCTTCGGCGGTGCTACCGCCTTGCAGACCTATGTCCAGGTCTTCGACGAGGAGGGTGCGCTTCCCCATTTCGAGGCCTTCGCCTCGGAGAACGGCGCGCGCTTCTACGGCCTGCCGCTGAACGAAGGCACCATCACGCTGGAGAAGCGGCCCTGCCGGGTGTCGCCGACCGTGGCGGTCGGCGAGGAAGACGTCGTCATCTTCCGCGGCGGCGAGGAACTACCCTGGTCGCTGGGAGAGGTGAAGGGCTGACCCTCCTTCCCTTCTCCCCTTGCGGGAGAAGGTGGCGCGAAGCGCCGGATGAGGGGTCGCGCAGGTCTTGAAAGCTTCGCCGGAGAGGTCGCGGAACGCTTGTGATCGGTGTCGCGAGACCCCTCACCCTAACCCTCTCCCGCAAGGGGAGAGGGGATCGCGCAGTTGCCGTTGCCGGCTCAACCCGCTGCAGCCGGCTCGATCAGCTTGGCGATGTTGAGCAGTTGCCGGTCGCGTCCGGCGACCGCGCTCAGCATCAGCCCGCCGGAGAGCTTGTCGCCGAGCGGCATCGGCAGCGAGATCGAGCACAGGTCGAACAGGTTGCCGAAGGCCGGATTGCGCAGGATCAGGCGGTTGGCGGTGAAGAAGGCTTCGTCACCGGCCTCCATCGCGGCGATCGTCGGCGCTTCGATCGGCACGGTCGGCGCCAGGAAGCCGTCGAGCCCGTCGAGCTGGGCCGCAAGCCGGGTGATCAGTGCCCGGCGCCTCTGCATGGCGATGATGTAGTCGGCCGCCTTGCACGGCACACCGATGGCGATGCGCGCAGCGACGCGCCGGTCGTAAGACTCGGCCTTGCTTTCCAGCAGGTCGCGATGCACCGCGGCCGCCTCGACCGTGACGAGCGGCACGGGAGCGATCGCCAGCATCTCCTTGTAGAATCCATCGAGATCGACCGGTTCGACGGCGATGCCGAGCCGCGTCACGCGCTCGATCGCCGCCTCATAGGCCTTGGCGACGGATGCATCGGCCTCGGCCAGGAAGCCGCCGCGCACCACGCCGAGACGGATGCGGCCGGGCGAGATGCTGTCTTCGAGCGTGAAGGACCGGTCGGCCAGCACCGAAAGCAGGCGCGCGCAGCCGGCGACGTCCTTGGCCAGCGGGCCGATCGAATCGAGGCTCGGCGCCAGCGGGAAGCAGCCCTCGTCGGGGACCGTCTTATGCGTCGGCTTCATCCCGGTGATGCCGTTGAAGGCCGCGGGGATGCGGCAGGAACCGCCGGTGTCGGTGCCGACCGTCAGCTCTGACGAGCCTTCCGCTACCGAGACCGCTGCGCCGGAGGAGGAGCCACCGGGGATGCGGGTCTTGTCGAGCGCGCTGCCGGGGGTGCCGAAGGTGTTGTTCAGGCCGATGCCGGAGAAGGCGAACTCGGTCATGTTGGTCTTGCCGATGATCACCGCGCCGGCACGGCGCAGGCGCGCTACCGAAGGCGCATCCTGAACGGCGGGAGCTGCACCCTTCAGCGCACTGGAGCCGGCCCAGGTCGTTACGCCTCTCACGTCGAGCAGGTCCTTGACCGAGACGATCGTGCCGTCGATTGCACTCAGCTCAAGCCCGGCCTCGCGCCGGCGATCTGCGGCGTCGGCCTCGGCGCGGGCCGTATCGAGCAGCAGCTTGGTGAAGACCGGGGCGCCGTCCCCGATGTCGGCGAGATTGGCTTCGAGCTTGTCGCGGACGCTGCGGGACATCGGGCGGACCTGGCTGCTGGAGGACATGCGGCGAATGCCGACGCCTCTGGTTAGGCCAGTTCGCGAGACGATGGAACCGTGGGCCGATCATCCCGGTCTTGCACGGCTACGCTGCCTGCCCGGGCTTGTGGGTCGGCGCCTCCTCTGCCACGCCGCCGGGGCAGGGCAGGAGCGGCTTGCCCTGCAGGAGTTCGTTCCGCGCGAACAATTCGGCCAGCCAGTCGACGAAGACGCGGACCTTGTTCGAGAGATGCCGGTTCGGCGGATAGATGATGTGCAGCGGCTTCGACTGGGTGCACCAGTCGGTCAGGACCGGGACGAGCCGGCCGGCGGCAATATGAGCCATCGCCATGAAGGTCGGCACCTGCATCACACCGAGACCCGCCAGTCCGGCGGCGACATAGCCGGTCCCGTCGTTCAGGGAGACGACATAGTCGCCCTGGATCTCGATCGTCTCCTTCGCGCTGGCGAAGGTGAAGGGCATGATGCGGCTGGTGCCGGCCCGGCGGTAGCCGATGGCGAGATGGCCGTCCTCCAGATCGCGTGGATGCTGCGGCGTGCCGTGCTTGGCGAGATAGCCCGGCGTCGCGCAGGTGATCAGCATCATCTCGCCGATGCGGCGGGCGATCAGGCTCTGGTCGTCGATCGCGCCGGCACGGATGGCAAGATCGAGGTTCTCGCCGATCAGATCGGCGGGCCGATCGGACAGGCCCATATCGATCTGGATCTCGGGATAGCGCGCGTGGAAGCCGGGCAGCGCCGGCAGGATGATGTCGGTGGCGAACGAGGCGCTGACATCGACGCGTAGCCGCCCGCTCGGGCGGGCCTGCGAGGAGGTCATGCTCTGGTCGAGCTCGTCGATCTCGCCGAGCACACGCAGCGCCCGCTCGTAATAGGCAGCGCCGTCCATCGTCACGGTGACGCGCCGCGTCGTGCGGTTGAGCAGTTGAGCGTGCAGATGCCCCTCGAGCTGCTGGATCAGCTTGGTGACGGTCGGCTTGGGCAGATCGAGCAGCTCCGCGGCGCGGGTGAAGGTGCCGACCTCGACGACGCGCACGAAGGCGCGCATGGCGTTGAGCTGGTCCATCTGAGGGCTCCGGATGATCCGTCGATTATTTCCATATGGAAATAATGTAGGAGCAGATCGGCGGTTTATTAAGCGAAGAGCATCACCTAAATCGTGACGCACCGCAACATTCATCGGCCGTCACTGCCATGCTCGCCCCGTCAGTCCCCGAAAGCCGCTATCGCCGCGCCGTCTTCTGGCGCGAGCAGAGTGTGCAGGCCGGGCGCGACAAGCTCGCCGGCCGGCTCTATGCGCCGGCAGCCGTGCCGGACGAGGCCGGTCTCGTCGTCCACCTCCATGGCGGCACCTTCGACAGCGGCTCGCTTGCTTCGGGCGAAGCGGTCGCGACGACGCTGGCTGAGGCCGGTGCGATCGTGATCTCGCTGCCTTACCCGCTCGCTCCCGCCAATCCCTTCCCGCAGGCGCTCGAAGCCTCCTACGCGGCGCTGGAGAAGATCGCCCGCGACAAGGCGCGCTGGGTCGGCAAGAGCGCGCCGCTCTATGTGGCTGGCGAGGAAGCCGGCGGCAACCTCGCCGCGGCCCTCGCCATGATGGCGCGCGACCGGCACGGACCGGCGCTCGCCGGCCAGATCCTGTTCTCGCCGATGCTCGATTCCTGCCTCGGCACCTATTCCTTCCGCAATGCCGAGGCCGGTCCGGTCGGCTGCCGCTGGGCCGATGGCTGGCACGCCTATCTCGGCTCGCCCGAGAAGGCGGCTCATCCCTACGCCGCCCCGGTCAATGCGGTCAGGCTGACCGGGCTCGCCCCGGCGCTGATCGTCACCGCCGAGGACGACCTGCTCCGCGACGAGAGCATCAATTACGCCCACCGGCTGAAGGCGGCCGGTGTCGACACCACCATCCGCGTTGTTGGCGGTCCAAGCCGCTGGCCGGATGCCTTTGCCGAAGGCCCCTGCGACGGCACCTGCCTGTGCGCGGCCTGTCATCACGTCAGCGAGTTCTTCACCGCGACTGCGCCGTCCTAGCAGCGCCAGCCGCCCGCTCTTTCAATCTCTATCCACGAAGGAATGACCCATGATTCTGGGAACGATCCGTCATGCCCTGTTGGGCGTTGCCATCACCGCCGGCGTCTCGCTCGCGGCGCTTGCCGTCGCCGTCCACGGTTCGAACACCGCGCAGGGCGACACGGCTTCGGCCGCTGCGGCGCCGACCCCGGTCTCCGTTGCGCTGGTCGAGCAGCGCGAGCTGGTCAGCTGGGCAGAGTTCTCCGGCCGGCTCGAGGCGATCGAGCGCGTCGAGATCCGCTCGCGTGTCTCCGGCGTCGTCGAGCAGGTGCACTTCGCGCAGGGCGCGCTGGTCAAGCAGGGCGATCTGCTCGTCAGCATCGACCAGGCGCCGTACCAGGCCGAGTTCGAGCGCGCCCAGGCGCAGTTGCTCGCTGCCGAAGCCCGTGTCGCCCTCGCTGCTAACGAGCATGAGCGCGGCCAGAAGCTGATGTCGACGCAGAACGTCTCGCAGCGCGACCTCGACGCCAGGCTGAATGCCCTGCGCGAGGCGCAGGCCAACGAGCGCGCCGCCCGCGCTGCCCTGCAGTCGGCGAGGCTCAACCTCGACTACACCCAGATCCGCGCCCCGATCGGCGGCCGTATCGGCCGGCTCGAGGTCACCGTCGGCAACCTCGTCGCCGCCGGCGCCAATGCGCCGCTGCTGACCACGCTGGTCTCGGTCGATCCGGTCTATGCCGGCTTCAACGCCGATGAAGGCTCGCTGCTCAAGGCGCTGGCGACCTTGCCGGCCGAGGCTGGCAAGCCGCGCGACCTGAAGCGCATCCCGGTGCAGATGACGACTGCGACGAACGAGGCTGCGCCGATCTCCGGCCATCTCAATTTCGTCGACAACGGCATCGATGCCTCGACCGGCACCGTCCGCGTCCGCGCGATCTTCGACAACAAGGACGGCGCGCTGATGCCCGGCCAGTTCGTGCGCCTGCGCATGGGCCAGGCCAAGTCCGAGCCGGCGCTGGTCATCAATGAGCGCGCCGTCGGCACCGACCAGAACAAGAAGTTCGTCTTCGTCGTCGGCAAGGACCACAAGGCGGTCTGGCGCGAGGTCACCCTTGGCACCGCCGCCGAAGGTTTGCGCATCGTCACCAGCGGGCTGGAGGCCGGCGAGCAGATCGTCGTCAACGGCCTGCAGCGTATCCGCCCGGGCGCCTCCGTCGCCCCCGAGCAGGTGCCGATGGCCGAGCGCTCCGAATTGAAGAAGCCCAAGACCGAGCTCGCGCAGCGCTAAGCGCGCGAGCCTTCCATTTCCCGCCCCGCCGGCCGCTTCGGGACCGGCGGGGCCGCCGCCTTGAAGGGGCACCCAAATGAACCTCTCGAAATTCTTCATCGACCGGCCGATCTTCGCCGGCGTCCTCTCCGTGCTGATCTTCCTCGCCGGCCTGCTGGCTCTGCGCGCGCTGCCGATCTCGGAATATCCCGAGGTCGTGCCGCCGACCGTGGTGGTGCGCGCGCAATATCCCGGCGCCAATCCCCGCGTCATCGCCGAGACCGTGGCGACGCCGATCGAGGAGCAGATCAACGGCGTCGAGGGCATGCTCTACATGTCGAGCCAGGCGACGACCGACGGCGTGATGACGCTGAATGTCACCTTCAAGCTCGGCACCGACCCGGACAAGGCCCAGCAGCTGGTCCAGAACCGGGTCAGCCAGGCGGAGCCGCGCCTGCCGGAGGAGGTGCGCCGCCTCGGCGTCACCACCATCAAGAGCTCGCCGGACCTGACGATGGTGGTGCACATCACCTCGCCGAACGGCCGCTACGACATGACCTATCTGCGCAACTACGCCGTCCTCAACGTCAAGGACCGGCTGGCGCGCATCGACGGCGTTGGTCAGGTCCAGCTCTTCGGCTCGGGTGACTATTCGATGCGCGTCTGGCTCGACCCGCAGAAGGTCGCCGAGCACGGCCTCTCGCCCTCCGACATCGTCCGCGAGATCCGCGCCCAGAACGTCCAGGCCGCGGCCGGCGTGATCGGCGCCTCGCCGAGCGGCCCGGGGCTCGATCTGCAGCTGTCGGTGAATGCGCAGGGCCGCCTCGCCAGCGAGGAGGAGTTCGGCGAGATCATCGTCAAGACCGCTCCTTCAGGCGCGGTCGTGCGCCTCAAGGACGTCTCCCGCATCGAGCTGGGCGCCGCCGAATACGCGCTGCGCTCGCTGCTCAACGGCAAGTCGGCCGTCGCGGTGCCGGTCTTCCAGGCGCCGAACTCGAACGCCATCGCCATCGCCGACCGCGTCCAGGAGACGATGCGCGAGATCAAGCAGAACATGCCCGAGGGCGTCGACTACTCGATCGTCTACGACACCACCCAGTTCGTCCGCGCCTCGATCAAGGCGGTGATCACCACGCTGCTCGAGGCGATCGCGCTCGTCGTGCTCGTCGTCATCGTCTTCCTGCAGACGTGGCGCGCCTCGATCATCCCGCTCGTCGCCGTGCCGGTCTCGGTCGTCGGCACCTTCGCGGTGATGTATCTCTTCGGCTTCTCGATCAACGCGCTCTCGCTGTTCGGCCTGGTGCTGGCGATCGGCATCGTCGTCGACGACGCCATCGTCGTGGTCGAGAATGTCGAGCGCAACATCGAGAACGGCCTCTCGCCGCGCGAAGCGACCTACAAGGCGATGCGCGAGGTCTCCGGCCCGATCATCGCGATCGCGCTCGTCCTCGTCGCGGTCTTCGTCCCGCTCGCCTTCATCAGCGGCCTGACCGGCCAGTTCTACCGCCAGTTCGCGCTCACCATCGCGATCTCGACGGTGATCTCAGCGATCAACTCGCTGACCCTGTCGCCGGCGCTCGCGGCGCTGCTGCTGCGCGGCCACGATGCGCCCAAGGACGCGCTGACCCGCGTCATGGACAAGCTGTTCGGCTGGTTCTTCCGCGGCTTCAACCGCTTCTTCAACCGCTCCTCGGAGGCCTATGGCGGCGGCGTCACCCGCATCCTCGGCCGCAAGACCGTGATGGTCGTGCTCTACGCCGGCCTGGTCGGGCTGACCGTCGTGCTGTTCCAGAAGGTGCCGTCAGGCTTCGTGCCGGGCCAGGACAAGCAGTACCTCGTCGGCTTCGCCCAGCTCCCCGACGCGGCGACGCTCGACCGCACCGAGGACGTCATCCGCAAGATGGACGAGATTGCCCTGAAGCATCCCGGCGTCGAGAACGCGATTTCCTTCCCGGGCCTGTCGATCAACGGCTTCACCAACTCGTCCAATGCCGGCATCGTCTTCGTCGGCCTGAAGCCCTTCGACCAGCGCAAGAGCCCTGAACTCTCCGGCAACGCCATCGCCATGCAGCTCAACAAGGAGTTCGCCGGCATCAAGGAGGCGTTCATCGCGATGTTCCCGCCGCCGCCCGTCCAGGGCCTCGGCACCATCGGCGGCTTCAAGCTGCAGATCGAGGATCGCGCCGGCCTCGGCTACAAGGCGCTCGACGAGGCGACCAAGGCCTTCATGGCCAAGGCCGCGACGGCGCCCGAGCTCGCCGGCATGTTCTCGAGCTTCCAGGTCAACGTTCCCCAGCTCTATGCCGATATCGACCGCACCAAGGCGCGCCAGCTCGGCGTTCCCGTCACCGATGTCTTCGAGACGCTGCAGATCTATCTGGGCTCGTCCTATGTGAACGACTTCAACAAGTTCGGCCGCACCTACACCGTGCGCGTCCAGGCCGATGCTCCCTATCGCGCCTATCAGGAGGACATCGGCAAGCTCAAGGTCCGCTCGAATTCGGGCGAGATGGTGCCGCTCTCGGCCGTGCTCAACGTGCGCACCGATGCAGGCCCCGAACGGGCCATGCGCTATAACGGCTTCCTCAGCGCCGACATCAATGCCGGCCCGGCCCCGGGCTTCTCCTCGGGCCAGGCGCAGGACGCCGTCACCCGCATCGCCGCCGAGACGCTGCCCAAGGGCTTCGCCTTCGAATGGACCGAGCTGACCTATCAGGAGATCCTGGCCGGTAACTCCGCGCTGCTCGTCTTCCCGGTGGCGATCCTGCTCGTCTTCCTGGTGCTGGCGGCGCAATACGAGAGCCTGACCCTGCCGGTCGCGATCCTGCTGATCATCCCGATGGGCCTGCTCGCGGCGATGGCCGGCGTCTGGTGGAGCGGTGGCGACAACAACGTCTTCACCCAGATCGGCCTCGTCGTCCTGGTTGGACTATCGGCCAAGAACGCCATCCTGATCGTCGAATTCGCGCGCGAGCTCGAATTCGAGGGCAGGACGCCGGTCGAGGCCGCGATCGAGGCCAGCCGCCTGCGCCTGCGGCCGATCCTGATGACCTCGCTCGCCTTCGTCATGGGCGTGGTGCCGCTGGTGCTCTCGACCGGGGCGGGCGCCGAGATGCGCCAGGCCATGGGCATCGCGGTCTTCGCCGGCATGATCGGCGTCACCGCCTTCGGCATCTTCCTGACGCCGGTCTTCTACGTGCTGATGCGCAAGCTCTCGGGCAACAAGCCGCTGCGGCAGCATGGGGTGGAGGTGAAGGGGGAGCTTGCCGAGGCGGCATAGGGAGGATGGGGTCGCGGGTGACTGTGACCCTGCCGATGCCAGAATATATCGCGGCTCCGCCCTGCCGGGGGCATGGCGGAGCCGTCGTCGCTTCGAGTGTGGCAAGGCCGCTACCGACTGCGTTGGCCGGTGAGGAATTGTCTCGGTCTCTTTGATGTTCCGATAACCACGCACGTTCAGCGTATCGCAACGCGCCACATGCAAGTTTACCTTGCATCACGGATATCCCATGCGCGACCCGACACCTGAGCCCATTCTGCTACCGCCTTCGGCTGCGACCACCAAGCAGGCGAGCCCGCTGGTACTGTTTGCGGCGTTCGGCACTGCCATTGCTGTTGGCGGTGCTTTCATTGCGAATGGTCGGTGGTCGGACGACGGCGGGACTAGGCCGCCTCCCGCCTTCTCCAAGGACGATCTCGGCATGGAGTTGGTCACTCGTCTCGATCTCGGGAAACTGGGGGCTCTCGACCGGGCTCTGGCCGCGATTGATCTCCCGGGGCCCGAGCGTGAGCGCCTGAGAACGGAAGTCCTCGACGGGCGCACGCAACTGGGGCTGATCGGCTTCTGGGACGATAGGGATGTCGACGGCGACACAATTGTCGTGACCGGCGCCGGCGTTCGCCAGAGCGTGGTGCTCCAGAAGAATCTGACCTTCGTGGTCACGCCCTATCAGGTCGGCAACACACTGCTCCTGACCGCTCTGCATGACGGCGGCGGCAGTGTCACGGTTTCGCTGATGACGCGCCACGGCCCGCAGCCGCTCCGCCGCCTCATGGTTGGCGACAGCATAGAGGTGTCCGCGCCATGATCGGCAATGTCTGGTTCGAGCGGCTGTTCATGCTGGTGGCGATCCTGGCGGCCTATCAGGCTTCGCCGATCCTGCTGGCCGTTCTCGTCGTGCTCGCTGCCCTTTCCGCCCTGGCGCTCTTTCTCGCCAAGGGCCGCTATCTTCCGAGGTTCGTCATGGATGTTCTCGACAGGCTCACCGATCGCGGCTCGCTGGAGCGCGCCTATGCCGCGCAGGAACGCAAGGCGACGACGATCGACGCCGCAGAACTCAGCGCGATGATCAAGTCCAAGGTGATCGGCCAGGACGAAGTCATCGACGATGTCGCGGCGCAACTCCGCCGCCGTCTTGCCGCACGCCGGCCGGACAAGCCGCTCGCGGTCTTCTGTCTGTGCGGGGCGCCGGGCGTCGGCAAGACCCATCTCGCCAAGGTGCTGGCGAAGGCGCTCTATGGCGACGGCAACCATCTCCACTTCTTCGACATGAGCCAGTTCGCGCAACCGCATGCGGCGGCGACGCTGTTCGGTCAGGCCAAGGGATACGTCGGCTCGACCAGCTATGGATCGCTGACCGCGGCACTGCGGGATGTGCCCAATGCTGTCGTGCTGCTCGACGAATTCGAGAAGGCGCATCCAGACGTGCACAAGCGCTTCCTGACGGCCTGGAACGACGGCTTCATCACCGAGACCAGCGACGGCGCCAAGATCGCGACCGACGAGGCGATCTTCATCCTGACGACCAATGCGGCGTCCAGGCGCATCGGTGAACTCGCTGCGGCGCATGCCGGCGACACGCGCTCGCTGAGCCATCTCGCCAAGTCGGCCCTCGGCGATGCCCAGTTCGCGCCGGAAGTGCTGTCGCGCATCGACGAGGTCTTCGCCTTCCGGCCGTTGAAGGGCCTCGACATCGCTCGCGTCGTAGCACTTGAGATCGAAGCGCTCACCCGGCAGTTCGGGCTGGAGATCGCCAATGGCGGCATCGACCCGAAGATCCTGCTTGATGCGATAGAGCGTCTCGGATCGATGCCCGGCGGCGTCCGCGACGTGGCGCGTGCGATCGAGCGGCAGGTCAGCGACGGGCTGATCGATGCACGCGGCGCCGGCGCCACTCAGGTGATATTCCGCGCCGACGGCCCACAGGTCGCGGTCATGCCGATCGGTGTCCAGGCTTCGGCTGCTCCCACCCGCGCGGCGCTGGCTTGAGCCATGGCCCACGACGTCGTCCGCGATTTCCGGGTGAGGCAAGGCGCGATCCTGTCGCAAGAGGCGCGCCGCAAGTCGCCTGTCCAGATCCTGTTCGAACTCTATCGGGGGCAAGGTTCGTTCCGATTCCTGCTGTCGTTCGCTCTGCTCGGCAGCATCGTCCTTGCCGCTATGAGTTTGGGGCCGCTGCTCAAGACGATCCAGTTTTCGGGGCAGCCGGAGAAGGCGGTGGTCGTCCCCGCAGCGGACAAGCGTGCCGCGGCCCTGGCTAGCGCCAGCCAGAATCTCGATCGGGAGCGATTGGGGCCACCGCGTCCCGACGCCTACAAGCTGTTGCCGAGCGTGTTCGCCTCGGCGCCCCGCGCCAGCATGGGCCAATTGCTTGCGGCCGCTGATGCCTATTCACGCAAAGAGCCGGCGGCTTCGGTTCTTGCGAAGATCGAGCCCCTCGATCCTGGCGAGCCGAACGCGGCGTTCATGCGTGGATTGGGGACGCTGGGGATTGGCGGACGAGCCAATTCCGAGGCGGGGCTCGCTTTACTCCAGCGCGCCGCCGAGGCGCGGCACAACGGCGCGATGGCACTTTATGGCCTGGCGAAGCTCAATCCGCCCGGACTTCTCGAAAAGGATCCGGCTGAGGGGCGCCGCTGGCTACAACGCGCCATTGACGCCGGTGACGGCCAGGCCGCCTTCCTGCTCGGCTATGCTTATCTCTCCGGCTGGGCAGGGGTCGCCGATCCCGCCAAATCCGTTGCCCTGTTTCGCATCGCCGCGGATGCAGGACATCTCGACGCGATGAAGCTGCTCGGCATGCTCGCCTTGAAAGGGCAAGGCATGCCGCGGGACATCTCCGAGAGCGAAAAGTACTTCCGGCAGGCGGCGCAACTAGGCGATGTCGAAGCGCAAGGCATCCTCGGCGTCTATCTGATCGCGGCAAGCCTCGGTGGTTGGGAAGCCTCCTTCGCGGAAGCGATCCACTGGCTGACGCGATCGGCCGAGGCCGGCGAGGTCAAGGCGATGCGGGAGCTCGGCATGCTCCACCTTGCCTATGCCGAGGGCACGGCGTTCCACGACGTCAAAAAGGGGCTGGACTGGATGCGCCGGTGCGCGGCGTTGAAGGAGCCCCAATGCCATTTCGCCCTGGGGCGTGCCTATGAGACCGGGACCGGCGCGAACGAAGATCCGGTTCGCGCCGCTGCGCATTACTCTCAGGCGCTGATCCCGCCGACTGCCGCCAAGGCCAAGCAGAACTATGATCGGCTGACCGCCAGTTTCACCGATGAACAGAGACGGGTGCTCGGGCGCCTGGAGGCCCAACTGCGAGGCAACGGGAGTGGTTCGCTTGGCTCGATCGCCCCGGCGCAAAAGCCGGTACTACCTTCCGCAGCCGTAGGCGCGTTTCGCGATGCGGCGGCGAAGGCTGGGCCGTGACGGTGTCTCGGCAAGGATGGCCATGGTGGCACGCGATCTGGCTCGCGGCGGCTGGTGCAGCCTTCGCCTATTGGAATTGGGTCGTTGTCCTCGGCGCTGCGGTGGAGATGCCCGCTGGTTTCAACATCGGAGACGTCTGGCTGAACCGTCCGCCACGCCAGCGGCTTCCCTTTTGGGTCCCACTTTGGGCTCCGCCGGCCGTTCTCGGGCTCGTCGCCTTCCTGCTGGCAGGTCGCGCCTTTCGACGCGGCGGACCCCAGACCTGGCGCACGATCAGGATGTGCTTTTACTTGAATATCCTCTCGTTCCCGTTCAGCATGGCACTAAACGAGATAGTCTTGACGATCTACGTCCTGCCACCGGCGCCATGGTACTATCCGGTTATCGATGTCGCTCTGAACTTCCTGTCGGGCTTCGTGCTTGCTGCGATCAACCTGCTGTCGCACGGTGAAGCGTGGCTTGTGGTGAGCGTCGTGGCTGGGGTTTTAATCGCACAGACCAGCAGGATCGCGTCGATGCTGGGTTCGGCATTTCGGTCCCAACCGGCCTGAATTCGAAGAGGTCTATCACGGCCTGTGTTGGGACGCGTGCCTCCGACGCCGCCGCGCGGCGCGAATTGGGCTATATTGGCGAGTACGTCGTTCGCCGAGGGATTGCGAGGCTATGGCGCCTCCCTGGCGACGGCGCTGATTCCCGAGCATGGCGGGAGGGCATGTCCTTGACCGGCCTCACATCGAGACAGGCCCGCATAGGGAGCATCGCGGCAGGCGCCCTGATCGCCGGGGCGTTCGCCTGCGCAGCGCCCTCAGCCGCCTCGGCGCGCGAGATGCGCCTTCGCTACGATGTCACGGTGCTGGGCGGGGTCACGCTGGGCGAGATCGAGGTGACCTCGATGCTCGACCGTACCGGTTATCGCATCGAGATCCGCACGCGGCCCTACCGGGCGGCCCAGCTCGTCGGGGCGGCCGAGCAATCCGGCAAGGTCGAAGGCCGCTGGGGCCGCGGCGGCCCCGAGCCGCGGCTCTATCAGGCGAACGGCTCATGGCGCGGCCGGGCCTATGTCAGCGAGATGCACTATCCGCGCGGCGTGCCGACGATCCGGCGGCAGGAGCCGTCGAACGAGGATCGCGAGGCCGTCCCGCCCGAGCTGATCCGCGGCACGGTCGACTCGCTCTCCGGCGTCGCCGGCATGCTGAAGAAGGTGGCGGAGAGCGAAAGCTGCGACGGCTCGACGGCGATCTATGACGGGCGCCGCCGCTCGGTCGCGGTCATGACCTCGTCGGCCAAGGTGCAGGTCAGCGACCAGGGGCCGTTGAACGGTCGCGGGCTGAGTTGCGGCTTCACCGTCCGGACGATCGCCGGCTTCCGGCATGACGATGATCGCCAGGCGGCGATGCGACCGCTGAAAGGCTCGGTCCTGATCGCGCTGCGCGAGGGCGGCGAGTTTCCGCTGCCCCTGCGCTTCGAGGTCGAGACGCGCTGGTTCGGCACGGTCGCGGTCCAGCTCGCCGGACCACCTGTCGCGGCCGATTGAGAGCTAGAGCATTTCCGCGTTTCTCCGAATCGCGAAAATGCTCCAGGCCTTTGTTTTATCGCATTTTCTTCACGCGAACCGGTGTCCACTTCGCTCGAAAATGCTCCGGCGCCTAAAACCGATCATAGCGCCGGTAATAGCCATGGCGCGGCGGCGGACCATAGGGCCGGCCATAGCCGGGATGGCCATAGCCATAGCCATAGCCGCGACGGCGCTCGTGCCAGCGCTGCTGGCGCGTCGCATCCTGCATCATCATCAGGCGGCGGCGCTTGGCGTCGGTCATCGTGAAGGCGGCGGGGAGCTCGTCGAGCTTTGCGGCGAGGCTCGTAGGCACGGCTTCGTTCGCCTCGGCACCTGAGGCGAAGGCCGGTGAGAACAATGCCGCGCCGAGCATGATGGCGGCTGCGATCGACAATCGGTTCATTGGGTATCTCCAGTTTGTGGTTGGGGTGAGGGGTGTCGTCAGGGCCGGCCGGTCTCGAGCCCGGTCCAGCGGGCGGCGAAGGCCCACATGTCGGCAGCCTCGGCGATGACCTTGCCGAGCGGCTTGCCGGCGCCATGGCCGGCGCGGGTCTCGACGAGCAGCAGGCGCGGCTTACCGCCGATCTCGGCGGCCTGGATCGCGGCGGCGTATTTGAAGCTGTGGCTGGGCACGACGCGGTCGTCTGCATCGGCGGTGGTGACGAGGATGGCGGGGTAGGGCTTGCCGGCGGCGATGTTGTGATAGGGCGAGAGCCGCAGCAGGTTCTCGAACGCCGCCTCGTCCTGCGGATCGCCGAAATCGTATTTCCAGAAGGTGCCGCCGGTGAAATGGTGGAAGCGCAGCAGGTCCATCACGCCGACGCCGGGCAGGGCCGCCGCGAAGAGGTCCGGACGCTGGTTGGTCACCGCACCGACGAGCAGGCCGCCATTGGATTCGCCCTGGATCGCGATGCCCCTGGCGATGCCCTGGTCGCGCAGGAACTCGGCCGCGGCGATGAAATCGTCATAGGAGTTCTGCTTGTTGGCGAGGCGTCCGTCATCGTGCCAGGCCCGGCCATATTCGCCGCCGCCGCGGATATTGGCGATCGCCAGCGTGCCGCCCTGCGCGACCCAGGCCAGTTGCGTCGGCGCATAGTAAGGCGTCAGGCTGATGGAGAAGCCGCCATAGCCGTAGAGCAGCGTCGGCGCCGGGGCCTGCACGCCCTTGCGCCTGATCACGAAGATCGGAACCTGCGTGCCGTCCTTCGAGGCGTAGAAATGCTGCTCGACCGCGATCTCGCCGAGGTCGAAATCGATCGCGGGCTCGGCCCAGCCGGTGCGTTTCCCGGTCGAAACCGCGTAGCGAAAGATCGTCAGCGGCGCGTTGAAACTGGTGTAGGCGAGGAAGGCCTCGTCATCCGCCAGCGTACCGCGAACGCCGGCGCTGCCGATCCCGGGAAGCTCGATGATGCCGTCCGGCGTTCCGTCGAGCCGGTGGCGCCGGAGCTCGGTGCTGGCATCGACCAGATAGGACAGGATCAGGCGGTCTCCGACGAGGCAGCCATGCTGAAGGGCGGCATCGTCCTCGCCGACGATCTCGCGCGGCTGCGGCGCGGCCTCGGCGAGATCGAAGCTGACGATCCTGCGCCGTGGCGCGCCCTCGCTGGTGACGACGAACAAGGTGGTGCCGTCATTGCCGAAGGCCGACCATTCGGCGCTGAAATCCGAGCCCGCTACGGGGCGTACCGTCCAGTCGGTCGTCGTCAGGTCGACGACGCTCACCATGGTCATCGACGCTCCCGGCGTCGAGTAGATGATCAGGTAGCGCCCGTCATCGGTCACGCCAGCCATGTGCAGCAGATCGGGGCGGTCGGGCGTGGTGTGGACCAGCCGGTCCTGCGCCTGCGCCGTTCCCAGTTGGTGGAAGTAGATGGCGTGATTGGCGACGTTCGCCTGCGCCTCCGTCCCCGGTTCGGGCTCGGGATAGCGTGAATAGAAGAAGCCGGAGCCGTCCTTCGCCCAGGAAATGACGCCGAAGCGCACCCACTTGACCTCGTCGTCCAGCGTCTCGCCGGTGGCGACGTCCAGCACCTTGATCTCGCGCCAGTCGATACCGCCGCGCTGCACGCCATAGGCGACATGGGCGCCGTCATCCGAAGCATCCCATTCGGCGATGGCGTCGGCGCCGTCCTCCGACCAGTCGTTCGGGTCGAGCAGCAGTCTGTCGGGCCCGTCGACGCCGTCCCTGACATGCAGCGTCGCCTGGTTCTTGAGGCCCTGGCGCATGGTATGGAAGTAGCGATTGCCGCGCTTCAGCGGCATGCCCGACTGCTCATAGTCGAACAGCGCCGAGATCTGCCGGCGAAACACCTCCCGGGCCGGCAGGCTGTCGAGATACTGGCGCGCCAGCGCGGTCTGCTCCTGCACCCATCGGGCGACCTCGCCATCGCGGCGGGGATCGTTCTCCAGCCAGCGATAGGGATCGGCGATCTCATGCCCGAAATGGCGCTCGCTGACATTGACGCGGCGCGTCGGCGGATAGGTGAGGGGCATCTTGGTCTCGCTGGCGGTCATGCGCGGTCACCTCGTCGGCGATTCTGGCTGGGGATATTTGCATATGTCACTTAGTGACATTTAATATGTCTGCAAGTGGCATAAATATGGCGACTTGAATGACTCAAGAATAGGGAGCACATGAAGGGGATGAGCCGGAGCCTCGCCAGAGAGAACACCCGACTGGAGCTCTCCAGGCACGCGGCGCGGCTGTTCCTGGAGCGGGGTGTCGCCGATACCAGCGGCGACGACATCGCCGCGGCGGCCGGGGTCGCGACGCGCACGCTCTGGCGGCATTTCCGTTCGAAGGAGAGCGCCGTCGAGCCGCTCTTCGCGCATTCCTCGCTCAGGTTCGCCGACATCCTGCGGCGCTGGCCGCGCGATGTCGCGATCGAGGAGCTGTTCCATGCCAGCCTCGGCCCCGACAAGATGGCGCCGCAGGACCTCGCCGACGACATCCTGGTCGTGAAGCTGCTCGCCAGGCTGCCGGAAGAACCGGCCTTGCGCAGCGCCTGGCTGATGTCCTGTCACATCGGCGAGGAGCACCTGATCGAGATCATCGCTGAGCGCCTCGATCGTCCAAAGGGTGATTTCGACGTGCGCCTCTGCGCCGCGACCGTGATGGCGGCGATCCGGATCGTCGACGAGACCGTCAGCCTCGCCGCGGTGAAATATGGGCTGAAGACGACCACCGCGGAGGTGAACGAGCATCTCGCCCAAGCCGTCCGCAAGGCCGCGACCCTGCCGTTCTGCGACCCGGTCACGCCAAGGATCTGGCCGGACGATCAGCGAGCGCCTGCCTCAATTTAGGCGTCGGCGAGAGAGCCCTGATGTCTGCTAAGAACCCTTCACCCAAGGCCGCAGCACGCCCTGTTCCGCGAAAGTGCTGCGGTTGCTCTCCTTGCGCTTCTTGATCTCGGCGCGGGCGATTGTACGCAGATGGACCTCGTCCGGCCCGTCGATGAAGCGCAGGGCCCGGCCCCAGCTGTAGATGAAGGCCAGCGGGGTGTCGTTGGAGAGCCCGCCAGCGCCGAACACCTGCATCGCCCGGTCGGCTATCTTGGTCTGCAGCCGCGTCGCCGCGACCTTGATTGCCGAGACCTCGGTGCGCGCGGCCTTGTTGCCATGCTTGTCCATCATCCAGGCGGCGCGCAGGCAGAGCAGCCGGGCCTGGTCGATCTCCATGCGCCCCTCGGCGATCCAGTCCTGGACATTGGCGTAGTCGGCGAGGTTGCGGCCGAAGGCCTTTCGCTCCAGCGCGCGCTCGACCATCAGTTCGAGCGCGACCTCGCATTGGCCGATGGTGCGCATGCAATGGTGGATGCGCCCCGGCCCGAGCCGCGCCTGCGCCAGCGCAAAGCCCGCGCCTTCCTCGCCGAGCAGGTTCGCCGCCGGCACCCTGACCTCGCTGAAGTCGGTCTCGGTGTGGCCCTCGATCGAATAATGGTTCAGCAGCGGCAGGTTGCGCATCACTGTCAGGCCGGGCGAATCCATCGGCACGATGATCATGCTGTGGCGCTTGTGCGGATCGGCTTCGGGGCGCGGATCGGACAGGCCCATGACGATGCAGAATTTGACGTTGGGGTGCAGCGCCCCGGTCGTCCACCATTTGCGGCCGTTGATGACGTAGTGGTCGCCGTCGCGGATGATGGTGGTCTGCAGATTGGTCGGGTCGGAGGAGGCGACGCCGGGCTCGGTGATGCCGACGCAGGAGCGGATCTCGCCGTTTAGCAGCGGGTTCAGCCAGCGTTCGCGCTGCTCAGGCGTCGCGAACATGTGCAGGATTTCCATGTTGCCGGTGTCGGGGGCGTTGCAGTTGAACACCTCCGAGGACCAGTAGAGCCGGCCCATGATCTCGGCGAGCGGGGCATATTCGAGATTGCTGAGGCGCCTGCCGGGCTCGTCGGCCTTCAGCGCCGGCAGGAAGAGGTTCCACAAGCCCTCGGCTTTCGCCTTGGCCTTGAGGTCGTCGATCAGCGCGCTGGGATAGCGCCCGGCCTCGACCTCATGCTTCCAGGCGGCGTCGGCCGGCTGGATATGGGCGTCCATGAAGGCCTGTAAGCTAGCGCGCAGCTCCTCGACCCTGGCCGAATAGGCGAAATCCATGGCGTCCCTCGTCAGTTCGTCTGGTCGATCAGCGCCTGCGCCCGCTGCGCAAAGCTCTCCGCCATCGCACCGACCGCCACCGCGTTCTCGGCGGCGGCATTGCCGGTCTTCGCTCGCGCCGCGATGCCGTCGAGAATGACGGCGAAGCGGAACAGCGAGAAGGCGAGATGGAAGCGGCCGGGTCCCTCGGCTCGCTCGGCGGCGGCACAATAGCGGGCGATGTATTCGTCCTGCGTCGGTATGCCGAGGCCCTCGCGATCGAGCCCGACGATGCCGGCATACATGTCCGGAGTCGAATGCCAGGGCAGGCAGGAGAAGGCGACATCGGAGAGCGGATGGCCGAGCGTCGAGAGCTCCCAGTCGAGCACGGCGACGACCCTCGGCTCTGATGGCGCGAACATCAGGTTCCCCAGCCGGAAATCGCCATGGACGATGGTCGTGTCCGGCGTCTCGTCGAGATGGCTGCCGAGCCAGTCGATCAGCCGGTCGATCGCCGGGATCTCGCGCGTTCGGGTCTCTCGCCATTGCCGGCCCCAACGAGCGAGCTGGCGGGCATAATAGTTGCCGGGCCTGCCGAAGTGGGCGAGGCCGGCGCCCTGCCAATCGAAGGAGTGCAGCGCCGCCAGCGCCTCCGCCATGGCGAAATACATGGCGCGCCGCTCGTCAGGGGTGACGCCGGGCAAGGCGGTGTCGTGGAAGACGCGGCCTTCCAGCCGCTCCATCAGGTAGAACGGTGTGCCGACGATGTCGTCGGTCTCATGCAGCAGCAGCACGGGCGGCACCGGCACGGCCGAACCGGCGAGCGCCTTCAGGATGCGGTATTCGCGCTCGACCGCATGGGCCGAGGGCAGCAGCGGCCCCGGTGGCTTCTTGCGCAGGACGAGCCGCGTGCCGGCATCGCGATAGGAGACGAAGAAGGTCGGATTCGACTGGCCGCCGCTGATCCGCTCGAGCGCCATGTGGCCCTCAGTGCGGCTGGGCAGTGCAGAGCGCAGGAAGGCGTCCAGCCGGGCGGGATCGAATTCGGGCGGGGCGGAGGAGGCAGCCGACATGGCCGGCATATTCGAAGGCGAGGGCGAGGAGGTCAACGCGACATCGCTCACGCCTCGCTGCCGCCTTTCACCCGAACCACCGAGACGGAGCAGAGCGCCTCGGCGACAACCTTGGTCGAGACGCTGCCGAGATGGCGGCGCACCGCCGAGGAGGAGCGGGCGCCGAGCACGATATGGTCGATGTCGTTGTGCTCGGCATAGCGCAGGATCGCGTCGGCGGCGCTGACCGCCTCGATGACATGATAGCTGACGCGGTCCTCCGGCAGGTGCAGCGGCCTTGCCCAGTCCTTCAGCGCCACCAGCCGGCCGATATAGAGCGAGCGGCCTTCGGCATCGACGGTCTTGGTCTCGCCGATGATCTCGGTTTTCAGCACCGTCAGGCAGGCGAGCGAGGAATCCGGCCGCGCCGCCAGCAACCGGCTGGTTTCGGCCAGGATCGCCGCCGCGAGCGCATCCGGTCCCTCAGTGAGATCGACGGCGGTCAGCACGATCGAGGGCCCGGCCTTGCGCCGCGCCACCGTCGGGGCGCCGGTGACGTCGGCTTCGTCGCGCTTCTGGAACAGGTCGACCAGCCGCTTGCCGAGGCTGCGCTCCTCTGCGGTGCGGCGCTTACGCGAGACTGTGACCTGCTCGGGATGGCGCAGGTCGAAGGCGAGCTTGCCGGCATCGGCATAACGCCGGCCGCGATCGACCTCGAGGCAGCGCGCGACGATCTCCTCGAGCCAGGCCGGCGCCTGATCGTTGACGACGCGCAGCGGCTTGGGCGCGTGATACAGCCGCCGCTTCATGCCGGGCACGGTCTTCGGCCGCCCGAACGGCTCCTCGCCAGACGCCATCTGGTAGAGCAGGCAGCCGAGCGCGAAGAGGTCGCTCGCCGGGTCGGAGCGTTCGCCCAGCACCTGTTCCGGCGCGATATAGGCTGATGTCCCCATCGGCTCGCGGCTCTCCTCGCCGAGCAGGTCGGGCAATTCGGCATGGCGGGCGAGGCCGAAATCGAGCAGAACCGCGCCCTGTTCGGTCAGGATCACGTTCTCCGGCTTGAGATCGAGATGCACGACGTTCTGCCTGTGCAGCTCGGCCAGCGCCACGGCAATCGCGATGCCGATGCGCTGGACCTCTACGAAGGGCAGGGGCGCCTGTTTGATCCGCTCGGCCAGGCTGGTCCCGGCGACGAGGCTCATGGCGATGAAGGGAATGCGGGAAAGATCGCCGGAGGCGACGAAGCGCGGCACATACGGGCCGCTCAGGCGCTTGTGGATCAGCGCCTCGGTCTCGTAGCCGACGATGGCCGAGACGTCGGCGCCGGGGTCGAGCACCGGGATCTTCACCACGAGCGGGCCGGGATGATCCGGATGGCTGGCGTGCCAGAGGCTCGCCATGCCGCCGGCCTTCAAGCGCTCGCCGAGCGTGAAGCCGTCGATGACCGAGCCGGTGTGAGGCCGTTCCATCCTCGCTCCTATCTGCCGATCTGCAGGCGCAGGCCGAGCCAGTCGGGCAGGCCGGCCGCCCTGATCTTCCGCGCGGTTTCCTGTGTGTCATAGGGCACGCGGACCATGCTGACCTCGCGCGCCTGCGTATCGAGCAGGGCAAAGCAGGCGGCCGGATCGCCGTCGCGCGGCTGGCCGACCGCACCGACCACGACGACATGCCGGTGCACGGCCGAGAGCGGCGCCGGCACATTGCGCAAGGGGATGAACGCCACCGGTTCGCGCCCGGCCCTGGCGTAGAAGATCGTCGGCAGATGAGTGTGTCCGCAGACCACCGCCCGCGCGTCGGTCGCGGCGAGACAGGCCTCGGCCCCGCGCAGATCGCGGACATAGTGCCAGGCGGCAGGGTCGTGGGCGCTGGCATGGACGAAGAGCACGCCGTCGAGCTCGGCCGTCAGCGGCAGGGCGTCCAGGAAGGCGCTCTGCTCGGGACTGAGCTGCGCCTTGGTCCAGAGCGCCGCCTCATGCGCATTCGGCGTCATGCCGGAGGGGCCGTGCACGGCGGCGTCGTCATGGTTGCCGCGGATGCAGATCGCACCGGCGGCGACGAGCTCGCGCGCTGCATCGACGCAGAAGCCGGGCTCGGGACCGTAGCCGACGATGTCGCCGAGCAGCACCAGCCGGTCCGGCGCCAGCCGGCGCACCGCTTCCAGCACCGCCTCGAACGCCTCGCGGTTGGCATGGATGTCGGAGAGGATGGCGATCCGCATTCAGTATCCGGGCCCGAATCCGGGAGTAGCGCATCGTGGCAGTGCCGCAGCCGGCTTGGCCAGCGCGCCTTTCGGGTCATGCGATCGTTCGTGGGTTGATCGTGCTCGGCACGGCTGCGATACTGCCCGCACCATGATGATGCTCGCCGTCTTCCTCGCCTGACCTTCCTGCAGTCCCGGGCGCGCTTCGCGCTCCGGCCCTGCAAACGGGCGCCCCGCATCCGAAGGTCCCTTGCCAGCCTGCCCGCGTGGCGGGCGCTTCGGCTGGTCGATCGCGAAAGACATCTCTCAATGGCTCATCCTGAATCTGGTGCGCGCGTCCTCGACGACGCGCAGATTGCTCATTTCGTCGAGCGCGGCTTCGTCCGGGTCGATCACGCCTTTTCGCCTGCGCTCGCGCGGGAGGCCCGCGCCATCCTCTGGCGCGATCTCGGCTGCGATCCCAGCGATCCTGTAAGCTGGACGAAGCCGGTGATCCGGCTCGGCATGTACACCGATACACCCTTCGTCGCGGCGGCGAACACTCCGCTGCTGCATGGCGCCTTCGACCAGCTCGTCGGCGCCGGGCGTTGGTTGCCTTGCCGTGCGATGGGCACCTTCCCGGTGCGCTTCCCGTCGCCGGAGGATCCGGGCGATGCCGGCTGGCATGTCGATGTCAGCTTCGGCTTCGACGAGCCGGATTTCATGAACTGGCGCGTCAATCTAGCCTCGAAGGGCAGGGCGCTGCTGATGCTGTTCCTGTTTTCGGATGTCGGCGCGGATGATGCGCCGACCCGTATCAGGGTTGGCTCGCACAAGGATATCGCCCGCCAGCTCGCGCCGGCAGGCGAGGCTGGCTTATCGTTGCGCGAACTCGCGGCTGACGGCTTCGCTGGCAGCGCCGGGCGCGATGAGGTGCTGGCGACCGGAGAGGCCGGAACGGTTTATCTCTGCCATCCCTTCCTGGTGCATTCCGCGCAGCCGCATCGCGGCACTAAGCCGCGCTTCATGGCCCAGCCGCCGCTGCTGCCGCGCGAACCGCTGCGTCTCGATCGGGAAGATGGCGACTATTCGCCGGTCGAGGCCGCGATCCTCCGAGCGTTGTGACGTCCTAACCACTTCGCTCGGGTTCACATCCGGGCGGAGTGGTGCCAAGTTGCCGCCGGCGATATTCCCGTCACGCAACGCCCAGTGGAGAGAAACCTTGGACGCCGTGCCGAATCAGGACGCTGCGCAACCCGATCAGGCAGCCTCTCCTGCGCCGCAGAAGCCGCCGCCGCGCGAGATCGAATTGAAGCTGGCCGTCTCACCCGAGGCGCTGGAAAAGCTGCGCAGCGCGGATTTGATCGCGCGCCATGCCCGCAATCAGGGCGTCACCCGCCGGCTCGACGCGGTCTATTACGACACACCTGACCGCTTGCTCGACCGCAATGGCCTGTCTCTGCGCGTGCGTCGCAGCGGCAAGCGCCATGTCCAGACGCTCAAGCGCTCCGGCTCGGGCGACCCGCTGGCGCGCGATGAGTGGGAGGTGGCGCTGCCTGATGGCGCGCTCGATCTTGCCTTGCTGCCGCTCGCCGAGATCGGCGAACCGCTGGCGAGCCTGTCAGCTGGGCAGCTCGCGCCGGTCTTCGCCACGCGCATCAGGCGCCGCCTCCGCCGGCTCGATTATGCCGGCGCGTTGATCGAGATCGCCTTCGACGACGGCACGATCGAGGCAGGCGAGAAGAGCCTGCCGGTTGCCGAGGTCGAGCTGGAACTGAAGGAAGGCGAGGCGGCGGCGCTCTACGAATTGGGACTGGCCCTGCTCGACGTCGCTGCGCTTCAGATCGAGACGCAGAGCAAGTCGGCGCGCGGCTATGGGCTTGCCTTTTCGCGCCTGCCGCGGGCGATGAAGGCGAAGCCGATCGAGCTTGGCGCGCATGACAATGCCGATGCGGCCATCGCCGCGATCCTCGGCAACACTTACAGGCAGTTGCTTGCCAATCTCGCCCCCGTCGCTGCTGGCTCCGGGCCCGAGGGCGTCCATCAGATGCGGGTTTCGCTGCGTCGGCTGCGCTCGGCGCTGTCGGTGCTGAAGCGCGAAGTCGCTGCGCCGGCGTTCGAGCCGATTGGCCAGGAGGCGAAGCGCCTCGGCCATGTTCTAGGGCCTGCCCGCAATTGGGACGTGTTCATCACCCAGACGGTGCCGGAGATCGAGGCCGAGGGCCTCGACGACGCAGGATTGTCGGTGCTCCGAACCGCAGCCGAGAAGCATCAGGCCGAGAGCTACGCAGCTGTGCTGAAGCGGCTGGCGAACCCGCAGACAAGCCGCTTCCTTCTGTCGTTCGGCGCGCTGATCGAGCGGCGCGGCTGGCGCAACGGCCTCGCCAGTGAGGCCATGGCGGTGCTGGCCGAGCCCGCCGCCGATTTTGGCGGCCGGGTGCTGGCGCAGACGCATCGCAAGGCGCTGAAGCGCGGCCGCGGCTTCGGCAGCCTGCATCCCGAGGCGCGCCACCAATTGCGGCTGGCGCTGAAGAAATTGCGCTACACCGCGGAGTTCTTCCTGCCGCTGCATGAGGGTGCGGCGGCACGCCGATATCTCGGGCGGCTATCGCGCCTGCAGGAGGCGCTCGGCCTGGCCAATGACGCGGCGACGACGCATCAACTGCTCGCCGATCTGCGCGGCGGCAAGGCCGGGCCGGAGTTGCATTTTGCTGCCGGCGCCGTGCATGGCTGGCAATCGCGCCAGACCATCGAGGCAGGCCGCAAGCTCAAGCGGCGCTGGCGCAAATTCGAGGCGGCGACGCCGTTCTGGGAATAGTCCCGATTCTTGCGCCGCCGTCTCTCGCGGTCAGCTGGTCTTTCGTGTCACGATCGTCAGCTCACCGTCATTGTTGACCTGGGCGAGGACGACATCGCGCGGCGAATAGCCTTTCGCTTCAACCGCAGACTTCACGGCCGGCGCCTTTTCGATCGCCTGGCGCAACTTCTCGAGCTCATCGGCGGTGCGGGTCGCGACAAGCTGGTTCACCTGCGCCTTGCTGGCCTCGGGCAACTCGTCGATCTCGACGACCTTGACGGAGGTGATCGTCGGCGCGCCCGCCGGGGCTTCCTGAGACGAAGCTGGGGGCTTGGCGGAGGGGCGCTCGCTCGAGGGTGCCTGGGCATAGGCGGCGCCGGCCAGGATGGTGGCGGCGCTGGCAACGGCGATCGTGATCATACGCATGGCGTGTCCTTCCATCGGTTGCGGAAGGGCGATTCGACACCATGAATGGGCTCTGAGCCTGAACGCGATCAGGTCATTTCGTGACCATATGGCGGCGCAGGCGGGGCGATGCCCGTGCGCGCCGCCATGGATTTCAGGCTGCGTCGAGGCCGTAGAGCGAGTGCAGGGTGCGGACCGCGAGTTCGGTATAGGCCGCGTCGATCAGCACCGAGAACTTGATCTCGGAGGTGGTGATGGCGCGGATGTTGATGCCCTTCTCGGCCAGCGCCCGGAAAGCGCGCGCCGCGACGCCGGCATGGCTGCGCATGCCGACGCCGATCGCCGAGATCTTCACCACGTCGGTCGCGCCCTGCAGTGCCTGGTAGGCGATGTCGTTATGCCGATCTTCGAGCAGCTTGCGGGCGCGCTCGTAGTCGGCCGTCGGCACGGTGAAGGTGATGTCGGTGGTCGCCTGGTCGTCGGAGACGACCTGGATGATCATGTCGACATTGATGTTGGCGTCGGCCAGCGGCCCGAAGATCGCCGCGGCGACGCCCGGCTTGTCGGCTACGCGCCGGAGCGTGATCTGGGCTTCGTCGCGCGAGAACGCGATGCCGGTGACGATCTGCTGTTCCACGATGTCGTCCTCGTCGCAGATGAGGGTGCCTGGATTGGGGTTGTCGGGGTCGTCGAAGGAGGAGCGCACATAGGTCGGCACGCGCTGGACCATGGCGATCTCGACCGAGCGCACCTGCAGCACCTTCGAGCCGAGCGAGGCCATCTCCAGCATCTCTTCGAACGAGACCTTGTCCATGCGCCTCGCCTTCGGGACGATGCGCGGATCGGTGGTGTAGACGCCGTCGACATCGGTGTAGATGTCGCAGCGATCGGCCTTGAGTCCGGCGGCGAGCGCGACCGCGCTGGTGTCGGAACCGCCGCGGCCGAGCGTGACAATGCGATGGCTGCGCGGATTGACGCCCTGGAAGCCGGAGCAGACCGCGATCTCGCGGTTGCGGTCGAAGCCGGCGAGGATGCCGGCGCCGTCGACGCCCTCGATGCGGGCCGAGCCATGCGCGTCCGAGCCGTAGAGCGGGATCTGCCAGCCCTGCCAGGAGCGGGCCGGCAGGCCCATTTCCTGCAGCACGATCGCCATCAGCCCGGAGGTGACCTGCTCGCCCGACGCGACGACGGTGTCGTATTCGGCCTGGTCGAAGGCGGACGAGGCCTCCTTGCACCAGGCGACCAGCTCGTTGGTCTTGCCCGACATCGCCGAGACCACGACCGCGACCTGATTACCGGCGTCGAATTCGCGTTTGACGTGGCGGGCCGCGTTCTTGATGCGCTCGACAGTGGCGACCGAAGTGCCGCCGAATTTCATCACCAGACGGGCCATGACGTCCAAGAGCTCTCAGCAACGGACCCGGCGAAGGCCGGGACAAATAGCGCCCTTGCGCCAAGCGCAGGGCGCGTGTCCATGCCGGGCGCAGGCGATGCTGTCAATGCGGCGGGTCTTTATGCGGCGTTCTTCTCCAGCCATTCACGCAGCGCGTCGTTGACCCGCGACTGCCAACCGGGCCCGCTCGCTCGAAGCTTCTCGACCAGATCCATGTCAAGCCTGATCGAGATCGCTTCCTTGGTCCTGGCAGGGCCGCGCGCGCGCCGGATACCGGCGATGGCTTCGGGCAAAACTATGGGAGTGCGCTTCGCGTGAGCGAAGTCTTTGTCCGTCCACGGGCGCTCGATCTCGGGATCGGGGCCGATCAACTCGCCGGTGGCAGTATCGATCCACCAGCCGTTCTCGTCCTGATGGGCGCTGCCCGAGGCGATGATCGCCTTCATCTCGCGCTCATAGACCTCCCAGCGACGCTGCATCTCGGCATCGTCCTCGGGGGAATCTCCCAGGTCCTTCGTGACGAAGCGCGGCCAGGCCTTGGTTATTGTCTTGGTCATTCGAGCAGCCTCCTTTCGGCGCGATTGGCCCGGCGCATCGAGACGATGGAGATTGCTTCTGTCCCGAGCGTCGCGAAGACGACGGCGATGCTGCCATCCGCGAGCCGGCCGATCGCAAGCCAGCGTCCTTGCTTGGCCGGAAAGATCACAGCCTCGGCAAAAAAGCCTTCGTCGAGCGCGGCGAAATCCTGGCCATGCTTCGCCAGATTACTGATCCGCTTCGGCTCATCCCAGACGATCTTCATCAAACTCGTATATACGAGATGGCGGAGGCTGCGGCAAGGGCGAGGCCATGCGTCGCGCTCGCGCGCTTCGTTATGCGGGTGTAGAGGTCGAGGCAGATTGCCGGCACCACCGGCTTCCGCAGGAAGGATCAGGCATGGCTGCCGCCGCGAGCGCCCCCACTATCGACCCGGCCGAGGTCGCGCGCTTCGACGCGCTGGCCAAGAGCTGGTGGGACCCGAAAGGGCCGATGGCGGTGCTGCACAAGTTCAATCCGGTGCGGCTCGCCTTCATCCGCGATCTCGCCTGCGAGCGCTTCGGTCGCGATCCGAAGTCGCTGCGGACGCTGGAGGGCCTGAGCCTCGTCGACATCGGCTGCGGCGGCGGCGTGCTCGCCGAACCGCTGGTGCGCCTGGGGGCGCAAGTGACCGGGCTCGACCCTGCCACCACCAATATCGCTGTCGCCCGCGCGCATGCTGAGAAGGCCGGCATCGCGATCGACTATCGCGAGGAGACGATCGAGGCCGTGGTCGCTTCGGGCGCGCGCTTCGACATCGTCCTCGCCATGGAGGTGGTCGAGCATGTCGCCGATGTCGATGCCTTCGTCGCCTCCTGCTGCGCGGCGGTGAAGCCGGGCGGCCTGCTCGTCATGGCGACGCTGAACCGCACGCTGAAATCCTATGCGCTGGCCATTGTCGGCGCCGAATACATCCTGCGCTGGCTGCCGCGCGGCACCCATGACTGGGAGAAGTTCGTGACGCCGGACGAGCTGGAAGCTGCGATCGAGACTGGCGGGCTTTCGGTCTTCTCCCGCGAGGGCGTCGCCTATAATCCGCTGGCGGATCGCTGGTCGCGCTCGCGCGATCTCGACGTCAACTACATGCTGGCAGCGGGGAGGGCTGGCTGAGGTTCTGCTGGAACCTTCCGCATTTCCCCTTGTTTTTTGCGCTGCGGCATAATTCGATAGGCGTATGGCGCAGCGCAGCATTGGCCTGCATGATGCCGGCAACGCCACCGGATCACAGGCGTGGCGACAAGGGAGAATGAGCCGATGGCACAGCTGCAACCCGTTGCGAAGCCCGCGTTGAAGGATCTCTACGAGCTCGGTGAATTGCCGCCGCTCGGCCATGTCCCGGCCAACATGTACGCCTGGACGATCCGCCGCGAGCGTCATGGTCCGCCGCAGGACAGCTTCAAGGTCGAGGTCGTGCCGACCTGGTCGATCGGCGAGGAGGAGGTGCTGCTCCTCGTGATGGCCGGCGGCGTGAACTACAACGGCATCTGGGCCGGCCTCGGCCAGCCGATCTCGCCCTTCGACGTCCATAAGGGCTCGCTGCACATCGCCGGCTCCGACGCCTCCGGAATTGTCTGGGCCGTCGGCTCCAAGGTGAAGCGCTGGAAGGTCGGCGACGAGGTCATCGTCCACTGCAACCAGGACGACGGCGACGACGAGGAGTGCAATGGCGGCGACCCGATGTTCTCGTCCTCGCAGCGCATCTGGGGCTATGAGACGCCGGACGGCTCCTTCGCCCAGTTCTGCCGGGTGCAGTCGCGTCAGTTGATGCTGAAGCCGAAGCACCTCTCCTGGGAGGAATCGGCCTGCTACACGCTGACGCTGGCGACCGCCTACCGTATGCTGTTCGGCCACGCCCCGCACACGATCAAGCCCGGCGACAACGTCCTGATCTGGGGCGCCTCGGGCGGCCTCGGCGTCTTCGGCGTGCAGCTCTGCGCGGCGTCGGGTGCCAACGCGATCGGCGTCATCTCGGATGAGACCAAGCGCGACTATGTGCTCGGCCTCGGCGCCAAGGGCGTGATCAACCGCAAGGACTTCAAGTGCTGGGGCCAGATGCCCACGGTCAACTCGCCCGAATATGCCGAGTGGACCAAGGAGGCCCGCAAGTTCGGCAAGGCGATCTGGGACATCACTGGCAAGAAGGATGTCGACATCGTCTTCGAGCACCCGGGCGAGGCGACCTTCCCGGTCTCCTGCCTCGTCGCCAAGCGCGGCGGCATGGTGGTGTTCTGCGCCGGCACCTCCGGCTTCAACATCACCTTCGACGCCCGCTATGTCTGGATGCGGCAGAAGCGCGTGCAGGGCTCGCATTTCGCCCATCTCAAGCAGGCGTCTGCGGCCAACCAATTCGTTATCGACCGGCGCGTCGACCCCTGCATGTCCGAGGTCTTCCCCTGGGACAAGATCCCGCTCGCCCACCACAAGATGTGGAAGAACGAGCACGCCCCGGGCAACATGGCCGTGCTGGTCTACGCGCCGCGCACCGGCCTGCGCACCTATGAGGACGTGGTCGAGGCGCTGGAGGGCTGAAGGCTAGAGGCGGGCAGGCGCTTGCGCCTGTCCGCTGCGATCCCGAGCAGCGGTCGCAGCCAGCCGATTCGCCTAGCGATCTCGTAGCTCACGGCGCAGCTCAGTGCCGTGATAGCGATAACCAGCGACGCTTCCTGCCCGGCCGGCAGCCCGAGCGGCTTCAGCCAGTGCGCGCTCAGGATGATCGCGGTCTGGTGGACGATGTACCAGCAGAACACCGCATCGACGAGGTAACGTCGAATCGGCCCGTCGCTCCGCGACAGGTGCCGGCGCGCGAAGCCGAGGATAGCGACGATCCAGCACCATTGATCGAGCCCATAGACGAACGGTCCGGCAACGCGGCGTAATTCGCCCGGCGGTTGGGCGCGCAGCCAAATCATGGCGAAGAAGGCTGCGGCGGCGAGGCCGAGCGCGACCCAGCGAAAACGCTCGGTCCGCTCGGCCAGGATCTGCGAGCGCGCGGCGAAGAAGCCGAACAGGAAGCAAAAGCCGTAGAGGACGTGCTGGTACCAGTCGCCGATGACGATGTAGTTCGGTGGCGCGGCCGGAAAGATCAGGAAGCGGTTGAGGCCGAGCAGCAGCGCCGGACCGAGCAGCAGGAGCAAGCCGGGCAGGGCGCGTTCGAGCAGTCGCTCGCCAGGTGTCGCCACGCCGGGCGCCAGCGCAACCAGCCCGGTGAGCGCGATCGTATAGAGAAAGAGATAGGCGACGAACCAGAGATGGTTCCAGGTCGGCAGGATGATGCAGCTCTGCCGGCCGTTCTCGATCCGGCAGAAGCTCTGGTCGAAGGCGAGATAGTGTCCGAACCAGAAGTCGAGATAGCTGCCGGTAAAGCCGAGCTTCCCGACGACCTCCGCGAAGGATTGTGGTGGCACCACCACCAGCATGCCGAAGGTGAGGGGTATGAGCACTTGCGCGGAGCGTCGCCGCGCAAGGGCCCCGACCTCGTATTTGCCCAGCATGAAGCGCGTCGCGGCGCCCGAGACCAGGAAGAGCAGCGCCATCCGCCAGGGATTGAGCAGCAGCATCAATGGTTCAAGCTCGCGCAGCCGATGGGCGCTCTTCACATGGAAGCCCCATGACACATAGAGCATGCCGACATGGTAGAGGATCAGCAGGCCGAAGGCGCCGATCCTGATCCAGTCGAGATCGAGCCGGCGATCGGCGCTGTATGGTGATGAATGATCGGTTTGCGCAGGCATGGTGGTGTTCCCTTGCTCGCCCCGAGCAGGCCGGCATGGGCGGGCAAAGGTCGAGACGGTGCGGGACGAGCAGCCGATGCTGCGTGACGAAAGCCAGCGGGCCGGGACGAGCGGCGATGCTGCCGTGACGAGCGGCGGCGCCGGTCGTCTGCCGGGCTGGCTGCCCTATCTGGCGATCGTGCTCGGCACGGCCTTAACCTGCCTCGTCAACGCGTTCTCGACCCTGCACGATCTCGCCCGCCTCGGCCGCGCCGTGCCGCTCTGGCAGCCCTTGCTCTGGGAGGCGTCGAGCGGCGTCGTGATCCTGGCGCTGGTGCCGCTGGTCCGCCGGCTGGTGCTGGTTTCGCTGACGCGGACTAGTCGGCCCTGGCTGCTCGCAGCGCTGCATGCCGGCGCGATCCTCGCCTTTTCGGCCCTGCACATCGGCGGCATGATTCTGCTGCGCAAGCTCGGCTACTGGGTGGCAGGAGCCGGCGATTACAGCTTTGGCTTCTCCAGCGGCAATCTGTTCTATGAGCTGCGCAAGGATGTTCTCGTCTATCTCTTGCTCGCCACAGTGTTCTGGCTGTTCGAGCTCTGGCGGCGCCGTCCGCAGCCGCAGGCTGCTGCCGTTATGGCCACTCCGCCATCAGGCTTCTGGCTGCGCGACGGCGCAATTAATCTGCGCCTCGAACCGGCCGATATCGTCGCCGTTGTCTCGGCCGGCAACTATGTCGAATACTGCCTGGCGAGCGGCAAGCGCCATCTGATCCGTACCACGCTGCAGGCCGAGGAGGAGCGGCTTCGGCCGCTCGGCTTCTCCCGCATCCATCGCACGAGACTGGTCAACTCTGCCCGCGTCCGGCGCATCGCCGGCAAGCCTTCCGGCGATTTCGACGTGGAGATGGATACCGGCGAGAGTTTCGCCGGCAGCCGCCGTTATCGCGAAGGTCTCGTCGCGCTCGCGCCCTGATGGCGATGCCGGCTACTCACAACCCGCTCAATACATCCCCGGTCGACTTCTCCGGCGCCCTGACCAGGGCGATCGCGGCGTTGAGCTCAGCGCCATAGAGGAAGACCGCCGCCAGCCAGTAGAGGAAGACCAGCGCGATCATCGCGGTGGCGAGGCCGGCATAGGTGGTGACATAGGCGCCGGCGAAGGAATCAAGATACCAGCCGAAGCCGACGCCGCCGATCAACCAGACCACCAGCGTCATCAGGATGCCCGGCCACATTGCTCCGATATGCGGCGCCCGGGCCGGTAACAGCTTGTGCGCCACGCTGAGCGCCAGCACGACCAGCACAGTCGCGCCCGCGATCCGCAGGAAGGCGAGCAGGAAGCCGAGCGGGGCGAGGGCGGGCGCGAAGCCGGCGATGCCGCGCCAGATCAGCGGGCCCAGCACGACCAGCAGCGAGAAGCCGAGCATGAAGATCGCGCCGCCGACCACGTAGACGATCGATTCGAGGCGTGTGCGCCACCAACTCCGCCATTCATAGGCCTCGTAGGCACGGTTGAGGCCGATCCTGACCGCTTCGACCCCGGAAGACGAGAAATAGAGCGCCAAGATCGCGCCGAGCGTCAGCGCATCCTTGCGCACCGCAGTCAGCACCGAACGGACCTCGCGCGCGATCGGCTCTGCCACCTCGCGGGGCCAGGCTTCGAGCAGCAACTGCGCGGCTTCGTCGGCAGCCGCCTGCGAACCGAAGAAGCCGCCGAGGGCGGTGATCAGGATCAGGAAAGGAAACAGCGACATCAGCACCGAGAGCGCGATGTGGCTGGCGATCGCCCAGCCGTCATGGGCGATGAAGCGCTCGAAGGCGAGGGCGGGAACGGAGCGGAGCGACATGCTGGTCTCGGGCGGGCGACGCCGATCTTTGGTGGTTCGGCACAGCGGTGGCAAGTGCGCCAAACATGCCGCCACAGCGCGCGTATGCGGCGACAACTGCCGCATTACGGCCTATCAGGCGGTCAGAAAGCCGTCGCGATGTTCGATTCACCGCTCTTCCTGCGCCTGTCTCCGGCGCTCTTCGTCCTGCTCTGGTCGAGCGGCTGGATCGTTGCGGGCTATTCGGCCCGCTATTCCGACGCGCTGACCTTTCTCTCGGTCCGCTTTGCCTGTGCCGGGCTCGCGCTTGCCGTACTCGCAATTGCCGTGGGTGCGCCCTGGCCCAAGACTCGCCGCGCCATCGTCGATTGCGCCATCGCCGGCATCCTTTTGCACGCGATCTATCTCGGCGGCGTCTGGTGGGCGGTACGCCACGGCCTGCCGGCCGGCGTCTCCGGCCTCATCGCCGGGCTGCAGCCGGTGCTGACCGCGCTGTTCGCGCCCTTGATCGTGCGCGAGCGCATCTCGCCGATCCGCTGGCTCGGCATCGTCTTCGGCTTCGTCGGCATCGCGCTGGTGCTGGAGCCGAAGCTGGTCGGCGTTGCGCCCGACGCACTGTCCGCGATCGCACTACCGATCATCGTCAACGTCGTCGGCATGTTCGCCGTCACCTTCGGCTCGTTCTGGCAGAAGGCGCGCATCGTCGAGGGCGACCTGCGGACGGTGACGGCGGTGCAATACTTCGCCGCCGTGCTGTTCACGCTGCCCTTTGCCTACTGGCTCGAGCCGATGCGGATCGAATGGAACCTGACCATGGGCCTGGTGCTGGCCTGGTCGGTGCTGGCGCTGTCGCTCGGCGGCATCGGGCTCTATCTCGTGCTGATCCGCCGCGGCCAGGTCTCGCGTCTCGCGACCTTCCTCTATCTCGTGCCGCCGGCGGTTGCGGTCGAGGCCTGGATACTGTTCGGCGAGACATTGTCGCCGATCCAGCTCGTCGGCATGGCCGTCGCGGTGTTCGGCGTCGTCCTCGCCAGCCGGAAATGATCCTTGGCCCGATCCTGGGTTCCCGGAAGCCGGTCGATGCTGTAGCCAGAGAGGGGAGGCGGCGAGGCCCGCCCCGAGGCGACAGGGACGAGACGATCATGGCTGCGACGACCGAGACTCTTGCTGGCGCCTTCATTGCCGCCCGCCGCGGCCACAAGCTGGTCGATATCGCGACCTTGCCGGTGCCGGCCGATGTCGATGCCGGCTTCGCCGCGCAGGCCGAGGTCAACCAGGGCATGGGCTATCCGCTCGCCGGCTGGAAGGTCTCGCTTGGCGAGGGCGGCCGGCCAATGGCCGGGCTGATGCAGGGGCCCTATCTCAAATCCGGCGACACCTATCGCGGCGTGCACGGCGCCGAACTTCGCGTCGAGATCGAGCTCGCCATCCGGCTTGGCCGCGACATGCCGCTGCGGCCCGGCCAGCCCTATAGCCGCGAGGAGCTGATCGACCATTGCGACGCTGCCCTGGTCGGCATCGAGATCGTCGAGAGCCGCATCGCCGACTGGACCAATGTGCCGTTCCCGCTCTGGCTCGCCGATGCGATGGGCCATGGCGGCTATCTGCTCGGCCCCGAGGTTCCCTTCAGCATCTTCGACGATGTCTCGGCCCTGAACTGCACGGTCGAGCTCGATGGCGACGTGCTCTATGACCGCCAGGCCCTGCACGCCAATGGCGACCCGCTGGTCACGGCGCTCGCCTGGGCCAACCGGTCGGTCGAGGGGCCGCTCGGCCCGCTCAAGGCCGGCCAGATCATCACCACCGGCAGCCTCTGCGGCGGCGTGCTGGCGCCGACGGTCGGGCCGGTGATCGCAAGGCTCGACCCCGTCACCGCGATCTCCTTCGCGCTCGCGGAGCAGGGGGATTGAGGTTTTCGCCAGCGGGCGATGAGCCAACGATTCGTTCAGATTTTGGATTGATGGTGCGCTAACCCCGAGCGTCGAATTGTGATCAACTGGAGGCGCGATCACAAAATCAACGCATTCGCTGCGTCCTAGTTGGGTTGAGTTGGAGGTTTGATGCGGTCATGGCGAAGGGGCAGGATCGGCATTGCCGGCGGAGGCTTGGTTGCTTTCGCGGCGATGCTTGCCGGCGAGATTTCGCCGGCGCGCGCCTTCGACCTGTCATCGCTCGACGTCTTCAACCTCTTCGGCAGCAAGGACAAGCCGCCGCCGGTCAGCGCGACGACGCTGCCCTATGAATTGACGTTCGAGGTCGGTGATGTACCTGGCGCCAGCGCGCTGAAGCGCAGCCTGCAGGATGCCTCGCTGCTCTACCGCCTGCGCGAGGATGCGCCGCCGGATGGTGAGACGCTGGCCCGCCGCGCCGCCGCCGATATCAACCCGCTGATCGATGCGCTCTGGGCCCAGGGCTATTTCAACGCGCAGGTCGCGATCGCTGTCGATGGCGCTGCGGTGACGCAGGCCGGCGAGCCGCCGCCCGGCCTTGCCCGCGCGGCCGATCGCTATCGCAACCGTGCCCCGGCGCCGGTCATGGTCACGGTGGATCCCGGCCCGCTCTTCTCGCTGCGCAATGTCGAGATCGTGCCGAGCGGACGCCGCGATCCTAGCGCGGTGATTTCCGATCCCGGCAAGGTCTCCGGTCTGGTGCCCGGCGCTCCTGCCACCTCGTCCTCGATCCGCGCCGCGCAGGCCGCTTTGGTCGATTACTGGCGCGGCAGGTCCCGTCCGCTGGCGCGCGTTGTCGAGGTCCGCCCCGTCGTCGATCATGCCGCGAAGACGATGGACGTCTCGCTCCTCGTCGATCCCGGTCCCGTGGCCGGCTTCGGCGATGTCTCGGTGACCGAGACCGGCGACATTCCGCCCGAGGTGATCCGCTCCTTCATCTATCTGGAGCCCGGCGATCCCTATTCGCCCAAGGCGCTGACCGATACGCGCAAGTCGATCGCGACCATTCCCGCAGTCGGCTCGGTGCGCATCCGCGAGGGCACGAGCCTCGACAGGGCCGGCAACCTGCCGATCTTCGTCGAGGTCAACGAGCGGCCTAAGCGCCTGCTCGGCTTCTCCGCCCGCTATTCGACGATCGATGGACCGGCGGTGAAGACCTATTGGGAACACCGCAATCTCTTCGGAGGCGCCGAGAGCCTGCGGCTCGAGGCTTCGGTTTTCCTGGCGCCGCGGATCGACGGCACCAAGATCCAGAGCTTCGGCGACTTCGAGCGCAGCGACCTCGGCGGTCGTTTCTCGGCGAGCTTCGTCAAGCCGGCGCTCGGCGGCAGCCGCAACGACCTGCTGATCGACGCCTCCGCCGTGCGCGAGCGCGTCGGCACCAACCGCTATGGCGGCTACACGGCGCGCTATGCCAACGTCACCACCGCCATCCGCCATCGCTTCAGCGACGTCTTCTCGATCCAGGCCGGCATCGAGGCCGAGCGCGGCCAGACCAGCGACGTGCTTGGCCAGGTCGACTACATGATCGTCGGCGTGCCGCTGTCGCTGCGCTACGATTCGACCGACAGCCTGCTCGATCCGACCCGTGGCATCAGGGTCGCCGCCTCGGTCACGCCCTATGCCGCCTTTGGCGACAACGACGCGTCCTTCATCCAGAGCAAGGGGTCGATCTCCGGCTACTACGCCCTAGACGACGATGCCCGCTATGTGCTCGCCGGCAGGATCGGGCTCGGTTCGGTCGCCGGGGCCGATCTCGACGAGGTGCCGGCGACCCGGCGCTTCTATGCCGGCGGCGGCGGCTCGGTGCGCGGCTATGCCTATCGCTCGCTCTCGCCGCTCGGCCCGCTCTTCCGGCTGACTGGTGGGCGCAGCCTGTTCGAGGCCTCGGTCGAGGCGCGCATAAAGGTCACGAACACGATCGGCATCGTGCCCTTCTTCGACGCCGGCATGGCCTTCGAATCGCAATTCCCCAACTTCAAGGAGAAGGTGCAGTACGCCGCCGGTCTCGGCCTGCGCTATTACACGCCGATCGGGCCGATCCGGGTCGACGTCGCAGCGCCGCTCAACCCGCGCAAGGGCGACAAGCCGGTCGCGCTCTATATCAGCATCGGGCAGGCCTTCTGATGGGCGCCTTCCGCATCTCGCGCCTGCTCGCCGGCCTTGCGGCTGTCGTCATCGCCGCAGCGATTGTCCTGGTCACCGGCCTTGGCGGCTTCGCCCAGAACGCCGGCGAGCGCGGCGTCCTGGCCGATCTGATCTCGAAGGCGCTCTCCACCGATGGCAGCCAGGTCTCGATCGGCGCGGTCGACGGCGCGCTGTCCTCGGACGCCTCTATCCGCGACATCGTCATCTCCGATCGCGACGGACCCTGGCTCCGGCTCGACCGCGCGCGATTGATCTGGACGCGCTCGGCGCTGTTCCTGCGCCGGCTCGAGGTCAACCGGCTCGAGATCGGCAAGCTCGAAATCCTGCGCAAGCCGGTCTCCGAGCCGGGGGCCCCGCCGCCGGCCGACAATGCGCCGATCCTGCCGGAGCTGCCGCTCAAGGTGGTCATCGAGGCCTTCCAGCTCGGCGAACTGGCGTTGGGGCCGACCGTGATCGGCGCGCCGGCGCGGCTTTCGGCGACCGGCGCTGCCCGTCTCGGCCCACCGAATGAAGGTCTCGATCTCCGGCTCGCCGGGCGCAGGCTCGATATGGGCGGTACGCTCGACGTCAATCTGCGCTTTGTGCCGCAGTCGACGCAGCTCCAGCTCGCCGTCAAGCTCGACGAGCCGGCAGGCGGCCTGATCGCCACCATCGCCGATCTGCCGGACCGGCCGCCGGTCAAGCTCGATCTCAGCGGCGACGGCCCGCTCGATCGTTTCCGGGCGACGCTCGCCTTCGCCGCCGGCCCGACCATCGGCGCCAATGGCACGGCCGATCTCAGTCGGCAGGGCGCGGCGCGCCGGCTCCTGCTCGCGCTCGATTCGCGCATCGCCGGCCTGATGCCGCCGCCGGTCGCGCCGGTGTTCGAGGGTTCGACCCGGCTCGACGGCACGGTCGCCTTCGCCGATGACGGCGCCATCGGGGTCGACCAGCTCGCGCTGGTATCGGCGCTGGCGCGGCTCGATGTGAACGGCCTCTACGGCGCCGACAAGAATCTGGATTTCAAGGTTACGGCCGCCGCACGCCCCAACGCCAACGGCCGCACCGTCGCGTCCGGCGCCGAGATCGCCAAGCTCGCTTTCGACGCGACGATCCGCGGGCCGGCTGCCGGTCCGCGCGTCAATGCCAGCCTGCAGGCGGAAGGCGCGAGCGTTCCCGCCGGCAAGCTCGGCAAGCTCGATTTCACCTTCACCGCGACCCCGACCGGCGCGCTCAACGATCCGAGAACACGCACCGTGCTGGTCTCGGATGGCGAGGCTTCCGGTGTCGCGCTCGCCGATCCCGGGCTGGCGCGTTTCATCGGCGATCGCCTGCGCTTTACCTTGCGGGGTACGGCCTCCGAAGGTGGTGGCGGCGAGTTCGAGACAATGAAGCTCGCCTTCAGCGGGGCGGAACTCGGCTATGTCGGCCAGCTCGGCCCGGCCCGCATCCTCGGCAAAGTCGATGCGCGGTTGCCCGACCTCGCGCGGCTCAGCACGCTCGCCGGCCGGCCGCTCAAGGGTTCCGCCACGGTCACTGCCAATGTCGACGCCGAACCGAAGAAGCGGCTCTACGCCGTCAAGCTCGATGGCGGCGCCGAGGCGCTGACGCTCGACCAGGAGGCGCTCGACCGCCTGCTCGCCGGAAAGCTTTCACTTGGTGGTGAGATCCGGGTGCCCGGCAGCGGCGGCCTCGTGGTCAACGGCCTGCGCATCGCCGGAACCCATGTCGCGGCTACCGCCGATGGTGCGCTCGGCGCGCAGGGTTCGAGCCTGAAGGCCAACATCGCGATTCCGGATCTTCGCCGCGCCGATCCGAAACTCTCAGGGCAGGGCGCCTTCGACGCGACACTGACCGGGCCGCTCGACAAGCTCGACGCGACGCTCAAGGCCGGCATCATCAATGCGACCGCGCTTGGCAGGCCGGTGCCACGCCTCGCCCTCGACGCGACCTTACGCGACCTGCAGGGCGCGCTCTCCGGCGACGTCAAGCTCTCCGGCGAGGTCGATGGCCGGCCGGCGACCGGCGGCCTGCGCTTCGCCAAGCGCGATCCGGGCGGCTGGGCCCTGCCGCAGCTCGACATCGCCATCGGCTCGGTCACGCTCAATGGCGCGCTCGATCTCGACGCCGCCAATCTCGCCGAGGGCAATCTCAAGCTCGCAGCGCGCAATCTCGACGATCTCTCGGCGCTGGCGCTCGCCAAACTCGGCGGCCGGATCGAAGCCGACGTGATGCTGGCGCGGCCGACCGGCGGCCAGAATCTGAATCTCAAGGCTAGCGCGCAGAAGCTTGCCGCGCCTAGCCTTTCCGTCGACCGGCTCGATGCCGACGTCGCCATCGTCGACGCACTGCGCAAGCCGCTGATCAACGGCAATATCCAGATCGATCGCGCCGTCATCGCCGGCGAGCCGGTGAGCGCGATCCGCCTCGTCTCCAAGGGCGGGGCGGATACCAGCGATATCAGCCTCGACGCGACCGCCCGCGGCTTCTCACTTGCGTCGAAGGGCCGGCTTTCGGTCTCCGACCCGCTGCGTTTCGATCTCGCCAGCTTCACCGCGACCCGTGACGGCCGCAAGATCGCGCTGGCCAAGCCGGCGAGCTTCATCGCAACCGATGGCGGCGTCGCCATCCGTGACCTCGCCATCGCGCTCGACGGCGGCCGGATCACGCTCGACGGCGAGGCCGGCAAGGCACTCGACCTGCGCTTCGCCGCGCAGAACGTGCCGCTCTCGGCCGCGCGCCTGGCGTCGCCGACACTCGACCTCTCCGGTACGCTCGACGCCGAGGCGACGATCAAGGGCACGCCCGAGGCACCGACCGGCCCCTGGCGTATCCGAATCGCCCGCCTCGTTGCGCCGCAGACCCGTTCAGCCGGCCTGCCGCCGATCGAGATTTCGGGGCAAGGCGCGCTCAACGGCCGCCAGACCAGCCTCGACGCGAGCCTTAACGCTGGCCGCTTCGTCAGCCTGACGGCGAAGGGCACCGCTCCGCTCGGCGGTGAGGGCGCGCTCGATCTTGCGATACAAGGCCGCGCCGATGCGGCGCTCGCCAACGCCCAGCTCGCCGCCGACGGCCGGCGTCTGACCGGCCAGCTCGCGCTCGACCTGCGCGCCGGCGGCACGCTCGCGGCGCCGCGCCTCTCCGGTGGCGCCACACTCTCTGGCGGCAGCTTTAGCGATGCGCTTCAGGGCGTGAAGCTGACCGGGCTCGAAGCGCGCGTCACTGCCAACGGGCCCGAGCTCGTCATCGAGCGCTTTGGTGCGCAGACGCCGGGCGGCGGCACGCTCTCGGCCCGTGGCAACGTCAAGCTCGACCCCGATGCGGGCTTCCCCGGTACGATTCGTATCGAGGGCAGGCGCGCCCAGCTCGTCGACAGCGGGCTGGTCCGGGCGGTCACCGATCTCAATCTCGATCTCGCCGGACCGCTGGCCCAGCGGCCGCGTATCGGCGGGCGTATCGATGTCATGACCATCGAGGTCTCGGTGCCCGACCGTTTGCCGTCGAGTTCGCGGCCGGTCGATGGTATCCGCCATATCAATGCCAAGGGGCAGGCGGCGGCCCGTCTTGCCGCCGAGCGCAGGGCGCGTGCCGTTGCGAGTCGTAAGGGTGCCCGCGCGCTGGCCTTCGACGCGGTGCTCGACATCACCGTCTCCGCTCCCGGGCGCGTCTTCATTCGTGGCCGCGGCATCGATGCCGAGCTCGGTGGCGATCTGCGCGTCGGTGGCACCTCGGGCGCGCCGCAACTGACCGGCGGCTTCGATCTCCGGCGCGGGCGGCTCAATCTTGCCAGTCAGCGCCTCGATTTAAGCAAGGGGCGCGTCACCTTCTCCGGCGACGTCATGCCGACGCTCGACTTTGTCGCCGAGACCCGCGCCGCCGACGTCACCGCGCGCATCATCGTTTCCGGCGAGGCCTCGGCGCCCGAGTTCACCTTCACCTCCTCGCCGGAATTGCCGCCGGACGAGGTGCTGTCGCGGCTGCTCTTCGCCCGCGCATCCGGCTCGCTCTCGCCCTTCCAGGCGCTGCAGCTTGCCCAGACCGCGGCGCAATTCTCCGGCGCTGGCGGGGACGACGTCTTCGAGAAAATCCGCCGTTCGCTCGGCGTCGACAATCTCGATATCCAGGTGGGACCCGGTGGGCCGACCGTCGGCGTCTCGCGCGCGATCTCCGACAATGTCACCCTCGGGGTGAAGGCCGGAGCCAAGCCCGAGGACAGTGGTGTCTCTGTCGGAATCGACCTGACACGTCGCCTGAAGCTCCAGGCCGATGCCAATGCCGACGGTAGCGCCGCGGTCGGAGTCGGCGCCGAGTGGGAATACTGAGACCCGACTCACGGGCCGGGATGGCGGCACAGATTCGCTGGCGGGAATGGCGATCCACAGCCCTGAAAGCCCGCAAACCACCCGATGCGGTTAACGCTCTCTTAAGTTCGGCGGTCAAAGCGTGTCTCGGCTGCAACACCGGGGGGCAAAGCGGGTCTGCGGCGGGGACTGTGGCGTGATCGTGGTTGATCGCGGGCCGGGCATTCGTAATGGTGACTGTGCGGCGGGACGTTCCCGGTCGCTGTTTTTCGTCTTCGCCTCCGAACGGTTCGGGGACGCGGGCGAAAGACCGGGATAAGCGGGTTCGCCGGACAGGTCTCCTGGGGCCACCGGACTGGAACGCGCCGACGCCCGAGGGTCTCGAAACTCTTTTGGAGGTAATCAAATGAAGCTCGTCAAGAGCCTCCTCCTCGGTTCCGCCGCCGGCATCGCCGCGGTTGCCGGGGCTCAGGCCGCCGACCTTCCTTCGCGGAAGGCCGCTCCGGTCGAGTACGTTCGCGTTTGCTCCGCTTATGGCGCGGGCTTCTTCTACATCCCGGGCACCGACACCTGCCTGCGCGTCGGTGGTCGTGTTCGCGCTGAATACACTGTCGGCACCCGCTACGGCAGCCTGCAGGATGCCTACGGCACCCGCTCGCGTGGTCGCCTGAACGTCGACGCCCGCACCGCGACCGCTTACGGCACGCTGCGTACGTTCTTCCGCTACGAGCTGACGGTCAGCTCGGGCTTCTATGCCGGCACCATCGGCGGCAACCAGGGCATCATCGCTCCGGGTACCGCTCGTAACGGCGCTGGTGGTCCGGGCACTGCCTCGAACCTCGACCTGGCCTTCATCCAGTTCGGCCCGATCACCGCTGGTCGCGCTCAGTCGTTCTTCGACTTCTATGCGAACGACTACACCTTCTCGACGTTCCGCACGGCTGACTCGCGCCTCAACCTGTTGGCTTACACCGCCACCTTCGGTTCGGGCTTCTCGGCCACGGTCTCGCTCGAAGACCGCAACACCGGTACCGGCCAGCGCGAGAACGGCGCCTTCGGTCGCTTCACCGGCGCTGGTCTGGTCCTCGGCGGCCAGGACTTCCCGGACGTCGTCGCCTCGCTGCGCGTCGATCAGGGCTGGGGTTCGGCTCAGCTGTCGGGTGCTCTCACCCAGCGTAAGGTTCCGTCGGTCATCGCCGGTGGCGCTATCGTTCAGGGCAGCGCCGACGAGTACGGCTGGGCCATCCAGGGCGGCGTGAAGATCAACCTGCCGATGCTTGCGGCTGGCGACACCCTGTTCCTGCAGGCCGCCTACGCCGACGGCGCTCTCGGCTATCTCGGCTGGGGCGGTCAGTACGGTTCGGGCCGGATCACCAGCTCGATCGCTGGCAACCAGCTCGTGGTTGGCGATTTCGGCGTGGACGTGCTCGGCAATGCCAAGAGCTCGACCGGCTGGTCGATCTTGGCCGCCTTCCGTCACTTCTGGACCCCGACCCTGCGTTCGGAGCTCGTCGCTTCGTACTCTGAGCTGAAGCTCGGCTACAACTCGCCGGCTGGTGTCTACGCTGCTGGCGCTCCGATCCGCTCGCTTGATCCCAAGGAGCTGATCGTTGCTGGTAACCTGATCTGGTCGCCGGTCTCGGGTCTCGATATCGGTGTGGAAGTCCTCTACACCCGCACCGAGCTCGCCTCGCGCGTTCTGCCCGTCGACAACACGGGCGCCCGTGTCGTCGGCCTCGGCATCAAGAACGACGACGCCTGGGCTGGTCGCCTGCGCATCCAGCGCGACTTCTGATCGATCTTCCGATCGTTCAAGGGAGGCCCCGGGGAAACCCGGGGCTTCTTTCGTTTTTGGCCGGACTTCGCCGCTTGGAAATCCGGTCTGACCTTCACAAAGGGCGAGCGGCCCCTTGCTTGACTTGGGCATACGATAGGGCGTGATTGGAACGGATCGCGGGCGTCGGGATTCGACGCGAGCGATCCTGGGACGAGGCGGGGATTTTCGGCATGGCGCGACAGGCCGGTTGGCTCTGGGGGCTTGTTCCGCTGTCTTTGGTCTGGGCGGCTGCCAATGCGCTGAATACCGAGCCTGTGCGCCGCGACATCGAGGCCAGAGCGCTCGCAGCGAGCGCGGTCGCCGGAGCCGCTTCTGGCGCGCGGGGCGTCTCCGTCCGCGTCAGCGGCCGCGACGTCTACCTGGATGGCGAGGCCGTCACGGCCGACGGCGCCAGCAAGGCGCTGGCTCAGCTGCAATCGGAGTTCGGCGTCCGGCGTGTGCTCGGCGGCCTGACGCAGGTCATTGCCCAGAAGCCCTATAGCTGGTCGGCGACACGGCAGGGCAACGCGCTGACGCTGTCCGGTTTCGTGCCGGACGAGGCGACGGCCATGGCGACCCTGTCGGCGGCGCGCGCGCTCGGCCCACAGCTCAGGGTCGACGATCAGCAGAAGGTCGCCTTTGGTGCGCCGGCCGGCTTCGCCGAGCTCGCGGCCACGCTGATGCGTGATCTCGGTCAGCTTTCGGCCGGCAAGGTCGCCCTCGACGATTCCCGCTATTGCGTCGAAGGCACCGCCGCGACGCCGGAGGGCTTCCAGGCTCTGCGCGAGCGTGCCTCTGCGGCTGCTCCAACGGGTTTCACGCGCGTCGACTGCATGCTCAGCCCGCCGACCATGACACCCTATCGCTGGAGCGCCGAGAAGAGCGCCTCCGGCTCCATCACGGTCACGGGCTATTATCCCTCCGATGCCGTGCGTCGCGAGATCGGGGCTCTGCTCGGGCGAGTTTTCCCGGCTGGGGCGGTGAGCGACCGCATGCTGCCGGCAGCCGGTGAGCCGCCCGCTTTCGCCGCGAGGGTGACACGCGCCATCGCCGATCTCGCTCGCCTGCGCAGCGGCAGGGCCGAGATCGAGGGGAGCACCTATCGTATCTCCGGACAAGGGCCAGATCAGTATGAAGCCTGCGAGTTGCTGAAGCTGAACATCGCGCAGGGTGACGGCCCCGAATCGGTTGCGCTAGCCAGCATCACCTGCCCGCCGCCTCCACCACCGGCCCTGAAGAGCGAACCGGCGCCTGCTCCCTCGACCGACTCCAGCTCGCGCGCGCCCGCGACGCTGGCCCAGCCACCGGTGCCGGCTGTCCCGGCTCCAAGCGCGCCTGCTCCTACCATGACCGTCGAGCCGCAGCCGGCGCCGCCGCTCGCGCCGCGGCCGCTGCAATGGCGCGCCGAGAAGTCCGAGACCGGCATCGTCCTGTCTGGCACAGCCCCCGATGCAGCGGCCAAGGCGGCAGCGCTCGAGGTGGCGCGTGCGGCGCTTTCGGGTGGCGAGGTCGTCGACCGGACCGTGATCGAGCCGGGGCCGCGCAGCGGTCCCGACTACGGCGAGGCGACCCATTTCGCGCTCAGCCTGCTCGGCAGGATGGCGCAGGGCAGCGTCTCGCTGGCCGGTTCATCGCTCAGCCTAACCGGCGCAGTGGCGGACAAGGCCGGCTGGCAGGCGCTGGAGGAAGCGCTGAAGGGCAGGGCGCTGCCGGCGGGTCTCTCGGTTTCCGGCAGGCCGGCGCTGAACTTGCGCAGCTATGGCTTCACAGCCTCGATCGACAAATCGGGCGGCTATCTCAACGGCTATCTGCCCGATGCCGCCGCCAAGGAGGCGATCGCGGCGCTGATCGAGGCCTCGCCCTTGCGCGGCCGCGTCAGCGACGAGACCGAGATCCTGCCGGCGGCGCCGACCGGGTTCGGCGTCGCCGCGCGCGGGGCGGTGCAGGATCTGCTGCGGCTCGATCTCGGCTCGGCCAGTGTGGTCAACCGCGAGGTCAATGTGCGCGGGTTGACCTGCCGCGCGCTGATCCGGGACGAGGTCGAGACCAATCTGGCGAGCGGTCTGCCGCAGGGCTTTTCCGGCAAAGCTGAGGTCGGTATGCGCCAGACCGGCTGCGTCATCGACCCGCCGAGTACCTGTCAGAACGAGCTCGATGCGCTGACCCAGCGCTACTATGTCATGTTCGGCCAGGGCACCGCGGTGGTGACGCTCGATCCGGTGACCGAGAGGGCGATGACCGAGGCAGCCGCTATCCTCAAGCAATGCCCGGCCTCGCGTGTCACCGTCGAGGGCCACGCCAACCTCGATGGCGAGCGCAGCGGTTTCAACAATCTCGATCTGTCGAGCCGGCGCGCCTTGCGTGTCCGTGAGGAGCTGATCCGCCGTGGCATCGGGCCGGCCCAGGTCGAAATCAAGGGTTACGGGACGGAGCGACCGCTGGTCGCCCATGGCGACCCGGAGGCGCGCGTGAAGAACCGCCGCGTCCAGTTCACCGTGGCGAAGTAGGAGACTGGCGATGCTCTATCTTGCGACCCAGTCCGCCTGGTTTCTCCTCGCCGCTTTTGTGATGGGCCTCGTCTTCGGCTGGCTCACCGGCCGGGGCGGTCCGCGCGGCTTCGCCAGCGGCCCGGTGATGGGCCTCGCGATCCTCTGGGCTGGGCTGGCGGGCCTGGTCTGGCTCCGCCTCGTCAACGACCAGGCGGCGTTCTGGATCGAGACCGCGCTGCTTTATCTGTTAGCCTACGCCGCGGGCTGCCTGATAGGCAGCCTGTTTGCCGGCGAGGGCGAGGCTCTGCCCGCGCTCGCCGCGCCGGCGCCACGTCTGGCCTTGCCGCAGCCGGCGCCGGCTCTGCCGTCACCGTCTCTGCCAATGGCTACCGTCGGCGCGCGAACGACCGAGCCGGATCCCATGCCCAAGGTCGAAAACGAGGATGCGATCGCCGGCAAGCGCCCGGTCGGTTTTGCCGCTGCGCGTGGCGGACAGGCCGATGATCTCAAGCTGATCAAGGGCATCGGCCCGCAGAACGAGGAGCGCCTGCACGCGCTCGGTATCTGGCATTTCAGCCAGATCGCCGCCTGGACACCAGAGAATGTCGCGTGGGTCGGCACCTATCTCGCTTTCCCGGGCCGGATCGAGCGCGAGGATTGGGTGGCGCAGGCGGCGGCGCTGGCGCGAACCGCGACGACGGTCGAGCCTGTGACGGCGGCTCCGCTCTCGGGCGTGGCGCTCGAAGGCAAGCGCCCGGGCAATCTTCTGCCGGGCGCACGCGGCGGCAAGCCGGACGATCTTGGCCTGATCGACGGCGTCGGCCCGGCGATCGCGGAGACGCTGAATGGCCTCGGCATCTGGCATTTCGATCAGATCGTGGCGCTGGGGCCGGATGAATTGCGCTTCCTCGCCCATCACACCGGCTTCCCCGGCCGGGACATCGCCGAGCAATGGCAGGCCGAAGCGAAGATTCTCGCCGCCGGCGGCGAGACCGAGCATTCGCGGGCGATGAAGGCGAAGAGGCGCAAGAGGAAGCGCTGAGCGGTGGTTCTCAGGCCGCCTGCTTCTCGGCCTTCGCGATCAGCCGGCCGATACGGCGGACCATGTCCTTGCTGCCGAGCAGGGGGGCATGGCCCTGGCCCGGCGCGGTGAAGGTCTCGCAGCGCGGGTGGCGCGCGCCCATCTCATCCAGCGTCTTCTCGGCCAAGAGGTCGGAGTTCTCGCCGCGGATCGCCAGCACCGGGACGTGGTTCAACGCTGCGAAATAGGGCCAGAGCTCGGGGAGTGGCGCTTCGAGGTCGAGCTCTTCCAGCGTTTTCAGCAGCCGTGGGTCATAGTCCGGCACAAGCGCGCCATTGCCTTCCTTCCAGGTGCGGCGCGCCATGATTTCCCATTCGGCCTCGCCGAAGAGCGGGAACTGCTGGTCTGAGAGCCGTTTCAGGATCTCGGCGCCCTCGGCGAAGCTGCGCGGCGTCGGCAGCTTGCCGACATAGCCGCGGATGCGCAGCAGGCCACGCGCGTCGATCACCGGCCCGACATCGTTGAGCACGGCGCCTCGGATCGCCGTAGGCCGTGCCGCGCCCAGCGCCATGGTCAAAAGCCCGCCGCGCGAGGTGCCGACGAAGACAGCCTCCCCGACGCCGGTCGCTGCCAGGACCTGCAGGAGATCGTCGAGCTCGACGCGGATGTCGTAGTCGCGCCAGTCCTTGGCGTAGTCGGAGCGGCCGCGGCCGCGATAGTCGAGTGCCAGCACCCGCCGGCCGTCTTCGGCCAGCGCCAGCCCGAGCTCGTGGAAATCGGCGGATGTGCGCGCCAAACCGGCGAGGCAGATGATCGGCAGGTTTGGCGCCGCCTGCGGCCCGTATTCGCGGACATGCAGCTTCAGCCCGTCGCGGGCGCCGACGAACAGGGAGCGGAAGCCGGTATCGGAATTCATGTAGGAGGACTCAAGGCAGCGAGGCGGACAGGGCGCACCTAACCATGGCCGAGCCCGGCGCGAAAGCCGACCGATGGCACAGCGCCACGATGCGCTCCGGAGCAGCGGGGAAGGGAGAAGCTCCTCAATCCCGCTTGCCGCCGCGCTTCAGATCGTAGTCTATCAGGTAGGCGGTGCGCTGGTTGAGGCGCTGGCGGTAGACCTGCAGGTTCTCCATCACCCGCTGCACGTAATTGCGCGTCTCGGTGAAGGAGATGCGCTCGACCCAGTCGACTGCATCGACTTCGGGCAGGCGCGGATCGCCATAGGCGGTGATCCACTTCTTCACATTGCCCGAGCCGGCATTATAGGCGGCGAACGTCAGGATATAGGAGCCGCGCCAATCGCCGAGCAGATCGTTGAGATGGGCCGCGCCCATCTTGGCCGAATAGAGCGGGTCCTTGGTCAGTTTGTCGAGCTCGAAGGGCATCTGGGCCCGCCGCGCCGTCTCGCGGGCCGTCGCCGGCATCATCTGCATCAGGCCGAGCGCGCCGGCATGCGAAACCGCGGCCGGATCGAAGGCGCTTTCCTGGCGGGCGATGGCATGGACGATCGCGCGCTCCATCGGGTCGCCCACCGATGGGAACTCCGGCACACCGAAGGTCGGGAAGGCGGCCTCGTCGAGTGGGAAGCCGCGTTGCAGCGCGATCTTGCCGATGGTCAGCAGGGTCTTGGCGTCGCCGCGCTGGCGGGCGATGTCGGCGATGGCCTCCAACGCGGCGGCATCGTTCAGGCGCTGCGACAGGTCGATCAGCAACTGCCCGGCGAGATCGGGCGCGTCGATCGCATAGAGCAGCTTTGCCGCCTTGAAGCCCGGCAAATGCGCCAGCGGGGCGGCCATGGTGCGCCTGACCGGCAAATCGGTGAGGCCGAGCCGGGCGCGGGCGAGCTGACCGTAATAGGCGACCGGATGCTCGGCGGCGCGGGTGTAGAAGACCTTCGCCTCGTCGTTCTTGTTCAGCGCATCGGCGGCGCGGCCCTGCCAATAGGCGGCGCGCGCGACCGAGATCGGCGTCTCCGCGATCTTGGCGGCCTCGGCGAAATGCTTTGCCGCTCGCTCGGCATCCTTCTCGAAGCGCAGCGCGATCCAGCCGGCATGCCATTCCGCGTCGATGCGCTCGGCCGTATCCTCGGCGCCATGGCCGGCAGCGACCGCATAGGCGCCCTTGGCGTCGCCGTCGTCGAGCAGCTTGCGGGCGATCAGCCGGCGCTCTTCCCACCAGCCGTCACCATCGCCGAGCAAGGCCGGATCGCGCGGCACCTCGGCCATCGTCTTGGCGGCATCGGCCGGCTTGCCGGAGCGACGCGCCTGCTGCGCCTGAAGGAAGGCGAAGGAAATGTCCTTCTTGAGGGGCGCCGGCACGGCGTCGATCTGCTTCTGCGCGATCGGCCCCTTGGCCTTGGCACTGGCGAGGCGGACCTTGGCGAGCGCGACATAGTCCTGCGAAACCCGGGCAGCGTTGCGCAGCGCTTCCTCGCTCTTCTCGGCGAAGAGATAGCGCTCGGTACGCAGGCGATGGTCGGCGGTGGTGAGCTTGTCGCCGAAATTGTCGAGGACGACCTTTTCGAGCCCGGCGCCGAGATGGTCCTTGAGCCAGGTCCGGCGAGCTAATGCCAGCGCCTCGTCCTTCTTGCCTTCGGCGGCAAGAGCGCGGGCGAGCGCGACGCGCCCGGCCGGGCTGATCGGCTCGCGACCATGGAAAAAGGCGCGGACCGTTTCAGGCGAGCGTCGGTCGTTGACCAGTGCCGCCTCGGCCCGCCGGCGAAATGGTGTCGTGCCGGGATAGTTCGGGAACTCGTCGAGGAATTCGGCGATGCGCTCGAAGCTGACGACATTGGACAGGCTGCGCAGTGCGACCCATTCCAGCATGCCGCGCACCGCCTTGTCGTCGATGCGGCGGGCGATGGCGTCGCCATCCTCCAGCTTTCCGGCGCGATAGGCCGCGACCACCTTCTTCAGCGGTTCGAGGTCGATGCGCTCTTCCGGCCGGGCGATCTCGGCCGGCGGCACGGGCGATGCGGGCGGCTCGGTCTGCGGCGCGAGCGAGGCGGTCACGCCGATGTCGACAGTCGTGTTGCCGGTATCGACCTGCGTGCCGACGCTCGCCAGGCGCTCGAGCTGCAAGGGATGCGAGCCGTCAGGGCCCGCGGAGCAGGGTCCAACAGCCACCAGAATAAGCGTCAGGCCAGCTCCGAAGAACCGTCGGCCCGGCGATAGCGCCATCAAGGGGTCCCCCTAGCGCGCTTTCCGTTCGGCCGGGACGGTCGAACGAAAGAAATCGCGCAACTGTACAAGTTGGAGCATGTTCTGATCGCAAAAGTGGGTTCCACTTTTGCGGAACATGCTCCGGCAAGCCGGATCGTAGCAGTAGACCATGCTCCAAGATGGAGCTTTATGAAGTCCTAACCATGCCGCCACGATTTTTGATGGGTTGCCGGCTTTGCGGACTGCGGCTGAAAGGCTATGTCTGTCGCCCGTTTCACGCCGAACTTTGTCGTTTTCAGGACCGTCCATGACCAAGCATGCGCCACTCACCGGTTCGATGCCCGCGCTGGTGACGCCGTTCAAGGGCGGCAAGATCGACGAGACGACGCTGCGCGCCTTGGTCGACTGGCAGATCGAGAGCGGCTCGACCGCGCTGGTCCCGGTCGGCACCACCGGCGAGAGCCCGACGCTCAGCCATGACGAGCATGGCCACGTCACCGAGATCGTCATCGACCAGGCCAAGGGCAGGGTGCCGGTGATTGCCGGCGCCGGCTCGAACAACACCACCGAGGCGATCTCGCTGGCAAAGCACGCCGAGAAGGCCGGTGCGCAGGCCGTGCTGGTGGTCACGCCCTATTACAACAAGCCGACCCAGGAGGGCATGTATCAGCACTTCAAGGCGGTGAACGATGCGATCGGCATCCCGATCATCATCTATAACATCCCGCCGCGCTCGGTGGTCGACATGTCCGTCGAGACCATGGCGCGGCTCTATGAGCTGAAGAACATCGCCGGGGTGAAGGACGCGACCGCCAATCTCGCGCGTGTCTCGCAGCAGCGCCATGTGCTCGGGCCGGACTTCATCCAGCTCTCGGGCGAGGACATGACGGCGCTGGCCTATATGGCCGCCGGCGGCCATGGCTGCATCTCGGTCGTCGCCAATGTCGCGCCCAAGCTCTGCGCCGATCTGATGACCTGTGCCCTCGAGGGCGACTATGCCGGCGCCCTGAAGATCCAGGATCGGCTGGTGCCGCTGCACGACGCCATCTTCAAGGAGCCGGGCCTCGCCGGCGCCAAGCACGGCTTGAAGCGCCTCGGCCGGATCGAGGAAGAGGTCCGCCTGCCGCTGATCCCGGTGACGCCGGCGACCGGCGAAGTCATCCGCAGCGCCATGGTTCACGCCGGCCTGCTGAATGCTTAAGTGAGGTGATCGGCGTCGCCACTTTGCGAGCGCCGATTGCCGGAGTGTTTCGATGAGTAAGCCCGATCCTGAGCGCTACAAGCTTGCGGCCGACAACCGCAAGGCGCGCTACAGCTATGCCATCACCGAGACGCTGGAAGCCGGCATCGCCCTGCAAGGCACCGAGATCAAGTCGCTGCGCGGCGGCAAGGCGACGATCGGCGAGAGCTATGCCGGGCCGATGGGCAACGAGCTCTTCCTGTTCAACGCCCATATTCCGGAATATCTCGAAGCCAACCGCTTCAACCACGATGTCCGCCGGCCGCGGAAGTTGCTGCTGCATCGCCGCCAGATCAACAAGCTGATGGGTGCGATCCAGCGCGAGGGCTACACCGTCATCCCGCTCAAGGTCTATTTCAACGACAAGGGCCGGGCGAAGGTCGAACTCGGCCTCGGCAAGGGCAAGAAGCTGCACGACAAGCGCGAGACCGAGAAAACCCGCGACTGGAACCGCGACAAGGCGCGGATCCTGAAGACGGGTGGGTGAGCGCCGTAAACTGCGCTATCCGGTGTGCTCGTCGGGCTCGATGAAGCCGCCCTCTGGGGCTGGATGCGGTAGCGACCAGCCGAAATAGACCTCCACCTCGACGATCTTGCCGTTGCGGATCGTCATGATCTCGGTGTTGCGGAAGCCCTTGCCGCCGACAGCCTCACCTTCATAGGTGACGAAGGCTGTCTCACCGACCGGTTGGATGCGCTTGATCGTGCAGGCGCGGATGCGGTCGCTATTCGGCCAGCAGCGTTCGAAATAGGCCTCACGATCGAGGTGATTGTCGAGCGGGCTGGTGAAATGGAAATCGGTATCGAGCAGCGCTTCGATCGCAGCTCGATCCTTGTCGACATAGGCCTGGTAGCAGGCGCGCGCGATAGCGCTGACATCATCCGGCATAGGCTGCCCTCACATCCCCATCACAACCGTAACGGGAAACGACGAGGCAGGTTCCTTTGGGTCAGCCCATCGCCTTCTTGAAGCTCTCGTTCGCCTTGTCCCAGTTCACCGTCTTCCACCAGGCGGCGAGATATTCCGGCCGGCGATTCTGGTACTTTAGATAATAGGCGTGCTCCCAGACATCGATGCCGAGCACCGCCTTGGCGCCGAGCTCGAGCGGTGTGTCCTGGTTGGCGGTCGAGATGATGGCGAGCTTCTTGTCCTTGTCGACGACGAGCCAGGCCCAGCCCGAGCCGAAGCGCGTCGCGCCGGCCTGGTTGACCTTCTGCACCAGCTCCAGCATCGAGCCGAAGGCGCCGTCGATCGCGCTTTTGAGCTCGGATCCGGGCTGCTGCGCGCCACCTGGTGTCATCAGCTCCCAGAAGAAGCTGTGATTCCAGTGGCCGCCGACATTGTTGCGGACCGCGGTGCGGACATTGTCCGGGGCGGCGCTGAGATCGGCGAGCACCGTCTCGATCGGCGTGGTTTTCAACGCGTCCCATTGGCCGGCGGCGGCGTTGGCGCCGTTCACATAGGCCTGATGATGCAGCGAGTGGTGGATGCGCATGGTCTGCGCGTCGATGACCGGCTCCAGCGCCTCATAGGCATAGGAGAGCTTGGGCAATGTGAAGACCGGCGGCGGTGCGGCGGGAGCCGGCGCTGGAGCCGCCTGCGCCAGGACCAAAGCCGGGCGGGCTATCACGAAAGCAGAACCGGCGGCGAGGCCGGTGAGAAAGCTGCGGCGTTCCAAGGCGTGCCCTCCGGGTGTCGTTACGGAAACAGAGCTTGCGCGAGCCGCGGTTGCGGTCAAGTCCCCGCGGCTCAACGCCGCTGCTCCTCCAGCGACAACGCAATAGGGCAGGGGAGGTTCAGCCTTCCGGCGCCTCGTCGCCCTGGCGGATGCCGTAGCGGCGTTCCAGCCCCGGGTTGGCCTGGCCCGGTGCACGCGCCGCGCGCTCGGCCGGGTCGCGCCCGACCTTCTGCATCAGGCTGGCGAGCTCGACGAACTCGTCGCATTGCCGGCGCAGATCGTCGGCGACCATCGGCGGGTTGGTGTTGATGGTCGAGACCACCGAGACTTTGACGCCTTTGCGCTGCACCGCCTCGACCAGCGGACGGAAGTCTCCGTCGCCGGAGAACAGATAGATATGGTCGAGATGGGGCGCGAGCTCGAGCATCTCGATAGCCAGCTCGATATCCATATTGCCCTTGACGCGTCGGCGGCCGGTCGCGTCGGTGAACTCCTTGGCAGCCTTGGTAATGACCCTGTAGCCGTTATAATCGAGCCAGTCGACGAGTGGTCTGATCGAGGTGTACTCTTCGCTTTCGACCAGTGTCGTGAAGTAGAAGGCGCGGATCAGATTGCCGCGGCCTTGGAATTCCTTGAGCAATCGACGGTAGTCCATGTCGAAGCCGAGCTGCTTCGACGTCGCATAAAGATTGGCTCCATCGATGAAGAGCGCAATGCGCGGTTCACCTGCCATGTAATGGCTCCCGGCTTAAATCGAGTCGATCAATAAGAATCGGCGCGGATCAAGGTTGAATAATGTCAGGCCTATGCCGCAAATCGAGCAGGCCTTCGTCGTTTATGTGGTGAATGCGGCGTACCGCGCAAGGTTGTGATCGAATTTTACCATTTGTGCGTGCGAAACCGCATGTATTCAGCTTTTCGGAAAGTCCAGCCCCATCTCGCGATAGCGCTCCGGATCGTCGCTCCAGTTCTCGCGAACCTTGACGAACAGGAAGAGGTGCACCTTCGCCTCGGCCGCTTCGGCGATCTCGACCCGCGCCTTCTGGCCGATCGCCTTGATGGTCTGGCCGCCTTCGCCGAGCACGATTTTCCGCTGGCCCTCCCGCTCGACATAGATCGTCTGCTCGATCCGGACCGAGCCGTCGGGTCGCTGCTGCCAGCTCTCGGTCTCGACGGTCGAGCGATAGGGCAATTCGTCGTGCAGGCGCTCGAAGATCTTCTCGCGGGTGATCTCGGCAGCGAGGAAGCGCAGCGGCGCATCCGAGATCTGGTCTTCCGGATAAAGCCAGGGGCCCGGCTTCAGCCGGTTCTCCAGCCAGCTCAATATGTCCTTGACGCCATAGCCGGTCAGGGCCGCGACCATGAAGGTCGCCTCGAAGTTCGCCCGTTCGTTCACCGCCGCGGTGATGGCGAGCAGCTTCTCCTTCGGGATCGTGTCGATCTTGTTGAGGATCAGGAACTTCGGCTGCCTGAGCTCTGCGAGCTTTTCCAGCAGCGCGGTGTTTTCCTCATGGTCGAAGCGGCCGACATCAATCAGGACGCCGATCAGGTCGGCATCGGTCGCCCCGCCCCAGGCGCTCGTCACCATGGCGCGGTCGAGCCGGCGCTTGGGCGCGAAGATGCCGGGGGTGTCGACGAAGATGATCTGCGTCGGGCCGGAGAGGGCGATGCCGCGCACCTGCGTGCGCGTCGTCTGGACCTTGCGCGAGACGATCGAGATCTTGGCGCCGACGAGTTGGTTCAGCAGCGTCGACTTGCCGGCATTGGGCGCGCCGATCAGCGCGACGAAACCGCAGCGGGTCTGCTGGTCACTTTCAGCCATGGTCCGCCTCCGCCCCCTCGTTCCACAATCCCTGCCGGCGCATGAAGGCCTCGGCCGCCGCCTGCTCGGCCAGCCGCTTCGAGCGCCCCTCCGCCTCCGCTTCCGCCAATGAGCCGATCCGCACCGCGATGCGGAAGATCGGCGCATGATCCGGTCCGGAGCGGCCGCGCTCGGCATAGGTCGGCGTCGGATGACCCTGGCCCTGCGCCCATTCCTGCAGCGCCGTCTTGGCGTCGCGCAGCGGCGTCACCGGCGTCAGCAGCCGCTCGCCGAAGCCGGCCTCGACCAGCTTGCGCGCCGCGCCATAGCCGCCATCGATGAAGACGGCGCCGATGATCGCCTCGCAGGCATCGGCCAGGATCGCCTTGTTCTTGCGCGCGCCCGAGAGGATCTCGCCCTCACCGAGCCGCAAGTGCGGGCCGACATCCCAGGCTGCAGCGACCGCGGCGCAGGTCTCCTTGCGCACGAGGTCGGCGAGGCGGCGCGACATGTCGCCTTCCTCGGCCTGCGGATAGGTGGTGAACAGCATGTCGGCGACGGAGAGGCCGAGCACGCGGTCGCCGAGGAATTCGAGGCGCTGATAGCTGGCGAGCCGGCGCGCATCGGCGCTCATATGGGTGAGCGCCGTCTCCAGCAGGGTGCGGTCGCGGAAGCGGTGGCCGAGCTTGTCCTCGAGCCGCGAGAGCTCGGGCAGCTTGCGGCCGCTATCGGTGGTCTTGCTCACTTGATCGTCGAGAACATGCGGTTCCAGCGCACCGTCCAGGGCCATTCCCAGATGCGCCAGGCCGACGCGCCCTCGTCGATCGAGAAGAAGATGATCTCGGCGCGGCCGACGAAATTCTCGAACGGCACGTAACCGACGCTGCGGTCGCGCGAATCGAGCGAGTTGTCGCGATTGTCGCCCATCATGAAGAAATGGCCGGCCGGTACGGTGAAGACCGGGGTATTGTCGAAGGTGCCGGTGTCGCCTTCACGCTCGATGATCTGGTGGCTGACGCCGTTCGGCAGGGTCTCGCGATATTGGATCGCGTTCGCAGCGCGGCCCCAGGCGTCGGTGGTGACGAAATCGGCGATGCGCTCGCGCTTCACCGCCTGGTTGTTGATGTGCAGCACGCCGTCGATCATCTGGATGCGGTCGCCGGGCAGGCCGATGACGCGCTTGATATAGTCGGTCGAATTGTCGCTCGGGAGCTTGAACACGGCGATATCGCCGCGCTTCGGCTCGGCCGCCCAGATCCGGCCCTGGAACAGCGGCGGGCTGAACGGCATCGAGTGCTTGGAATAGCCGTAGGTGTATTTCGACACGAACAGGTAGTCGCCGATCAGCAGTGTCGGGATCAGCGAGCCCGAGGGGATATTGAAGGGCTGGAACAGCAGGGTCCGGATCACCAGGGCGATCAGCAGCGCCTGGACGACGACCTTGATCGTCTCGAGGATGCCACCTTCGTCCTTGGACTTGCTCTTGATCTCGGCGTCGTTGGCCACAAGTGGCTCCTGCTGGCTGCGTTTCGAGTGCGCGGTCTAGCCGACTATCGGGCGTCGGACAACGCAGGCGCGATATAGGAGAAGTGGACGGCGGTTGCATCGGCCAGGCGCGCATCGAGGCGATACTCTCTCGGCGCGGCTCGGGAAAGGGGCTGGGACTGTCCTGGATGCAAGGCGCGATTTGGAGAGCTTCCATGGAGAGCCGTTAGGGAACCGCGTTCGCGATCCTTGCGCGACTACTCGTCCGCTCCATGCGGCCCCAGTATCCGTGCCCGATTGACGCTGGGTTCGGAGAGGATCACAGTTTCGTGACCCACAACCTTGGGGGGAAACACCATGAGCACGAAGAAGTATGTCGCGGAGGCCATTGGCACCTTCTGGCTGACCTTCGCTGGCTGCGGCAGCGCCGTCATCGCTGCCGGGTTTCCACAAGTTGGCATCGGGCTGCTGGGCGTTTCGCTGGCCTTCGGCCTGACTGTCGTCACCATGGCCTATTCGATCGGCCACATTTCCGGCTGCCATCTCAATCCTGCGGTCACGGTAGGCCTTGCGGCCGGCGGCCGTTTCCCGACCGGACTGGTTGTTCCCTACATCGTCGCCCAGGTCGTCGGCGCAATCATCGCCGCGACCGTGCTCTATTGCATCGCCGTCGGCGCGCCCGGCTTCGACCTCGCCAAGGGGTTCGCCTCCAACGGCTATGGCGAGCACTCGCCGGGCAAATACGGGCTGGCCGCGGGCTTTCTAACCGAAGTCGTGATGACCATGATGTTCCTGTTCATCATCATGGGCGCGACGCATGGCAAGGCACCGGCCGGCTTCGCTCCGCTCGCGATCGGCCTCGGGCTCTGCCTGACCCATCTCGTCAGCATTCCGGTGACCAACACCTCGGTCAATCCGGCGCGCTCGACCGGCCCGGCGCTTTTCGTCGGCGGTTGGGCGCTGCAGCAGCTCTGGCTGTTCTGGCTGGCGCCGATCATCGGCGGTGCGCTCGGCGGTGTGGTCTATCGCTGGCTGAGCGAGGAGCCGCGTGGAGAAGTCACTGGCGTGACGCCGGCCCCGGCCGAGTAGGAAAAGCGCTATCGGAGGTCATGCGGGATCGGCCTGGCCTCGATCACCACGAAGGCCTGCGCCAGCGGCGGATCGTCGGTCAGCGAGACATGCACGACCGCCTCATGGCCGGGCGGCAGCATCTGCGCGAGACGCGCCGCAGCGCCGCCGGTCAGCCGCATGGTCGGCCGCCCGCTCGGCAGGTTCACCACTTCCATGTCGCGCCAGAACACGCCGGACCTGATGCCGGTGCCGAGCGCCTTCGAGCAGGCTTCCTTGGCGGCGAAGCGGCGCGCATAGGATGCGGCGCGCGTGGCGCGCCGATCCGACTTTGCCTGCTCGCCGGCCGTGAAGATGCGCTGCGTGAAGCGCTCGCCGAAGCGGGCGAGCGAGTTCTCGATGCGGCGGATGTCGCAGAGATCGGAGCCGATGCCGAGGATCATGCGGCCGGTTTAGCTGGCCGCTCGTCCCTCGTCCATCGCCCGCCGCATCACCGCGATCGCGGTCTCGAAGCCGACGAAGATCGCCTCGCCCACGAGGAAATGGCCGATGTTGAACTCGACGAAGGCGGGGACGCCGGCGAGTTTGCGCGCCGTGTCGTAGTCGAGCCCGTGGCCGGCATGGACCTCCAGCCCGAGCGAGGCGGCGAAGGCCGCGCCATTGGCGAGCCGCTGGAACTCCGCCTCGGCCTTCTCGGCATGGCCGTCGGCCACGGCATGGCACCAGGTGCCGGTATGCAGCTCGACCACGGGCGCGCCGAGCTTGGCCGCCATCGCGATCGGCGCCTCGTCGGCCTCGATGAACAGCGAGACGCGGCAGCCGGCGGCCTTCAAGCGGGCAATCGGGCCGGCGAGTGCCTGCGCCTGGCCGACGACGTCGAGCCCGCCTTCGGTGGTGCGCTCCTCGCGCTTCTCGGGCACCAGACAGGCGGCATGCGGCTTGAACCTCTCGGCGAGGCCGATCATCTCCGCTGTCGCGGCCATCTCGAAATTCAGCGGCTTGGAAAGTTCGCTCGCGAGTCTTTGCATGTCGGCGTCGCGGATATGGCGCCGGTCCTCGCGCAGATGGGCGGTGATGCCGTCGGCGCCGGCAGCCACCGCGAGAAGGGCGGCGCGCACCGGATCGGGCAGGGCGCCGCCGCGGGCATTCCGCACGGTCGCGACGTGGTCGATGTTCACGCCCAGGCGCAAGCGGTTCTGCATGATGGTCGCCCCCTCGTCCTTCGCCCTCTACGCTTCGGCTCGCGCCGGTTCAAGGCAAGGGATGTGATCGACACCGTCAGCATTGTTGATCGATGCATGCGCGCTTTGCGTGTGATTTTTGTTGGGCTCGCGAAAAGTGCGGCGTGACTGTTGTTAAGTCCCGGAAACTAGCCTTGGCAGGCATCCGGAGATGTTTTGACGCCATCATGCAGTTGCCCGCGAACAAGAGTCAGTTCGAGACGATGATCACGCCGGATCGACGCGATGCGGGCCAGCCGGCCGGTCGCGCGCTCGGTCGCGTGATCGCCTGCTCCGGCTCGCGCGCCACCATCGCGGCGAGCGCGTCCGGAATGGCTGCCGGCACGCAGGATGGCTGTGCCATCGGCCGGCTGATCTCGATCAATCTCGGGACAAGCCGCATCGTCGGGCTGGTCTACGAAATGCGCGCGCTGGAATCGGTCTGGAGCGAGACCGGCCCCAATCCAGTCGCGGTCGAGGTCGAGCTGCTCGGCGAGGTCATCGACGGCGCGAGCGGGACGGCGCGTTTCGACAGTGGCATCACCAACTATCCGCCGATCGGGGCGCTGGCGCATCGCATCCGCTCGCGCGATCTGGAGCTCATCCACGATCTCGGCGAGCGCAAGGGCGTCGTCCTCGGCCACCTGACCCAGGATGCGAACATCGCGGCGAGCGTCGACATCGAGAGCCTGCTCTCGCGCCATTTCGCCGTGCTGGGCACCACCGGCGTCGGCAAGTCGAGCGCCGTCGCGCTGATGCTGCGCAAGGCGGTCGCGACGAAGCCCAACCTGCGCGTGCTGATCCTCGATCCGCACAACGAATACGCCCACGCTTTCCAGGACAACTCGGCACGGATCGATGCAAGCACCGTCGATCTGCCGTTCTGGCTGTTCCGTTTCGAGGAGTTCGCCGACATTGTCTTCCGCGGCCGGCCGCCCTTGGAGGATGAGGCCGAGATCCTGCGCGAGGTCATCGCCGTCGCCCGCAGCCGCTACCGCACCAATTCAGCTCACGACATGGCCCGCGATCTCGGCAGCAGCGTGCTGAAGCGGCCGCTCGATCCGGGCGCCCGCCGTCCGGGTGAAGGCGGCGGAGCGGCCGAGCTCGCGGCGCCCTATCGGCTCACTGATCTCTTCGCCGCGATCGACGAGCTGATCGGCCTGCACGAAATCCGCTATCCGCGCGTGACCCTGCGCGCGCTCAGGGTGCGTCTGGAGACGCTCCACGGCGATCCGCGCTATGGCTTCCTCTTCGCCCATGCCAACAGCATGGAGACGATCGCGCCGGTGATCAGCCAGATTTTCCGTGTGCCGCATCGGGGTCGCCCGATCACCGTTTTCCAGCTCGCCGGGCTGCCCTCGGAGGTGGTCAATGCGGTCGCCTCCAGCCTGGCGCGGCTCGCCTTCGACCTCGCCATGGCGAGCCGCGGCAGCTACGAGATCCTGCTGCTCTGCGAGGAGGCGCATCGCTATGTCCCGCAGGATCAGGCGCTGGGCTTTGCGCCGACGCGCCAGGCCATCGCCCGCATCGCCAAGGAAGGGCGCAAATACGGCGCCTATCTCGGCATCGTGACGCAGCGCCCCGGCGAGCTCGACCCGACCATCCTGTCGCAATGCTCGACCGTCTTCGCCATGCGCCTTGGCAATGACCGCGACCAGGAGATCATCCGGGCCGCGATCGCCGATGCCTCGGCCAGCACGATCGCCTTCCTCTCCTCGATCGGCAATCGCGAGGCGATTGCCTTCGGCGAGGCGGTGGCGACGACGATGCGCATGCGCTTCCTCGAGCAACGGCCCGAAGAGCTGCCGGCCATGGCCGGCAGGCTTCCGTCGCAGACACAGCGCGAGCCTTTGGTCGAGGAACTGGTCGCGCGCATGCGCGGGCTTTAGAACTCGCGCCGCCGAAACCTTGCATCTGCAACGCGCAGCCTGTATGAGCGCCGTTCAACCTTTCCATCGCATCGCGCAAGATCAGAAGGAGCCGCGAATGGCTCGCGTCACCGTTGAGGATTGCATCGACAAGGTCGAGAACCGCTTCGAGTTGGTTCTGCTGGCGAGCCATCGCGCCCGCATGATCGCTTCGGGCTCCTCGATCCTCGTCCCGCGCGACAACGACAAGAACCCGGTCGTCGCTCTGCGCGAGATCGCCGACGAGAAACTCACCCCTGAGGATCTCAAGGAAGACTTGATCCACTCGCTGCAGAAGCATGTCGAGGTCGACGAGCCTGAAGCCGATACGGTGCCGCTGCTGACCAGCAGCCAGCCGAGCGCGGCAACGCCCGATTCCGAAATCCAGTTCGACCGCATGAGCGAAGACGATCTGCTGCGCGGCCTCGATGGCCTCGTGCCGCCGACCGAGAGTGCCGACGACGAGGACTGAGCAGTCGGAAAGCGTTGACGATATCTGCTAAAGCCCGGCCCCGCCGGGCTTTTTTCATGCCTGTCCTGTGCGGATTCGCCTTGCCGGGAACGGACGCCATCGTCGATATTGAAACGAATCCAATTGAACTGAGCGGTGGAGTTGCGCCCGCATGGGCATGATGCGGCAATATGAGCTTGTCGACCGGGTCAAGCGCTACAACCCGAACACCGACGAGGAGCTGCTCAACCGCGCCTATGTCTACGCCATGCGTGCACACGGCACGCAGAAGCGCGCCTCGGGCGATCCGTTCTTCGCCCATCCGCTCGAAGTCGCGGCGATCCTGACCGAGCTCAAGCTCGACGACGCCACCATCGTCGCCGCTGTGCTGCACGACACCGTCGAGGACACCGAGGCGACGCTGGAGGAGATCGAGACCCTGTTCGGGCCCGATATCCGCCGCCTCGTCGACGGGCTGACCAAGATCAAGAAGCTCGACCTCGTCTCGAAGAAGGCGGCGCAGGGCGAGAACTTCCGCAAGCTCCTGCTCGCCATCGTCGACGACATCCGGGTGCTGCTGGTCAAGCTCGCCGACCGGCTGCACAACATGCGCACGCTGCACTATGTGCCGCCGGAGAAGCGCCTGCGCATCGCCGAGGAGACGATCGAGATCTATGCGCCGCTCGCCGGCCGCATGGGCATGCAGGAACTGCGCGAGGAGCTGGAGGAACTCGCCTTCCGCCACATCAAGCCGCAGGCGCACGAGACCATCACCAAGCGGCTGGAAGAGGTGACCCAGCGCGAGGGCAAGGTCATCGGCGAGATCGAGAGCGATCTCAAGACCAAGCTCGCCGAGCGCGGCATCGAGGCGCAGGTCTATGGCCGGCGCAAGCGGCCCTATTCGATCTGGAAGAAGATGGAGCGCAAATCCGTCTCCTTCGAGCAGCTCTCCGACATCTTCGGCTTCCGCGTCATCGTCGACAAGCCGGAGGAATGCTACCGCGTGCTCGGCATCGTCCACATGACCTGGCCGATGGTGCCGGGCCGATACAAGGACTACATCTCGACGCCGAAGCAGAACGACTACCGCTCGCTGCACACCACCGTGGTCGGCCCCGGGCGCCAGCGCGTCGAATTGCAGATCCGCACCGACGGCATGGATCGCGTCGCCGAATTCGGCATCGCCGCCCATGCCCGCTACAAGGATGGCCGCACGGCCGGCGTCGTGGCAGCAGCTGATGAGAGCCGCGCCTATCAATGGCTCCGCCGCACCGTTGATCTTCTGGCCGAGGGCGACAATCCCGAGGAGTTCCTCGAGCACACCAAGCTCGAGCTCTTCCACGACCAGGTCTTCTGCTTCACGCCCAAGGGTCGCCTGATCGCGCTGCCGCGCGGCGCGACGCCGATCGATTTCGCCTATGCCGTCCACACCGACGTCGGCAACACCGCGGTCGGCGCCAAGATCAACGGCCGGATCGCGCCGCTCCTGACCGAGTTGCAGAACGGCGACGAAGTCGAGATCACTCGCGCCGAAGGCCAGGCGCCACCGGCGGCCTGGGAATCGCTCGTGGTGACCGGCAAGGCCCGTGCTGCCATCCGCCGCGCCACGCGCGTCGCCGTGCGCCGGCAATATGCCGGCCTCGGCCGCCAGATCCTGGAGCGCGCCTTCGCCCGGGCCGAACGGCCCTTCACCGACGACAAGCTCAAGGCGTCTCTGAAGCGGCTCGCCCGCACTGCCGTCGATGATGTGCTCGCGGCGGTCGGGCGCGGCGAGATGTTCTCCGGCGATGTCGTGCGGGCGGTCTATCCCGATCTCGAACCGGAGAAGCGCGCGACGGGCGAGTCAAAGGCGCCACTGCCGCCTGGCAAAGGCTGGTTCGAACTGCGTCAGGGCGAGAACCTCAAGTTCAAGCTGCCGAACGAGACGCCGGGCTCCGACGCGATCCCGATCCGCGGCCTCGGCGGCGACCTGCCGGTGCGCTTCGCGCCGGGTGGCGGCGCCGTGCCGGGCGACCGGATCGTCGGCATCCTGACGCCGGGCGAGGCGGTGACGATCTATCCGATCCAGTCGCCCTCGCTCGCCGCCTTCGACAACGAGCCGGAGCGCTGGCTCGACGTGCGCTGGGACCTCGACGACAAGCGCCCGCAGCGCTTTCCGGCCCGCATCGCGTTGAACTCGATCAACGAGCCGGGCTCGCTCGCCCAGATCACCACCACCATCGCCGAGCACGACGGCAATATCGATGCGGTCTCGATGATCCGCCCGACGCCCGACTTCACCGACGTCACCATCGACCTGACGGTCTGGGACCTGAAGCACCTCAGCGCGATCATCAGCGAATTGCGCGAGAAGCGGGTGATCAGCCGTGTCGAGCGGGTGGTGGCATAGGCACTTCGGTCATGGTCGGACTCGTCCCGGCCATCCACGTCTTCGTTCTTTGAGAGCGGTGGTCAAGACGTGGATGCTCGCCACAAGCGCGAGCATGACGGTTCCTAATACCGCGTTCTCACCCCGCCCGAAACGCCGCCGCCAGCTCCCTGACGAAAGCGTTGGCGCGCGGCGTCGCGACGTTGCTGCGCAGGACAACCTCAAAGGTATCGAGCACTGGCAAGCCCCAGTCCGGACCAAGATCGACGGCCCCGCGTGGCGCGATCCGCGCCGCCAATGGCGAGACGCCGAGCCCGCCTTCGACAGCCGCCAGCACCGCCGCCATGCCGCCGCCGACGAAGGCCTCGCGCCAGGGCAGGCCGGCCCGGTCGAGCGCGTCCATGGCGTGGCGGCGCAGGCGGCATTCCGGCATCAGGCTGACCAGCGGCACCGGCCCGTCGGGCCTGGCCAGCGACGGCGCGCCGAACCAGCCGAAGGCGTCGCGCCGCAGCACCTCGCCGGTGCGTCCCGGTCCGAGCCGGCGGATCACCACGACATCGAGTTCGCCGCGCTCGAAGGCGGTGTCGAGCGCTGCCGAGGGCTCGATCCGCAGGCCGATCACTAGGGAGGGGTCGTGCCGCGCCAGCCGCGCCAGCAGGGCAGGGGCGTCGGCCCCGACCGCCTGCTCGCTGATGCCGATGCTGATCCTCTCCTGAACCTGCTGGAACGAGGTCAGAGCCCGCTCATGCGCTGCCATCAGCTCGCGCGCCGCCGGCAGGAAGCGCTCGCCCTCGGCTGTCAATCGTACCAGCCGTGGATGCCGCTGCAGCAGTAACTGGCCGAGCGCCTCCTCCAGCTTCTTGACGCGGGTGCTGATGAGCGATTGCGCCGTGCCAAGCGCTTCAGCCGCGCGAGTGAAGCTGGAGAGCTCGGCGGCATGCAGGAAGGCGCTGACTCCGTCGAGATCGAGTGTGTTGCTCATTTGAAATCGCAATTTCAGATCATTGATATCCGTAAAAGTACGATTTTAAGATCATTATTTCAAGCCTAGTTTTGTTGGCCTCGGCGGCAGAGACCGCCCCGTCCTATGGAGCCCATCATGCCTTTGATCCGGATTTCGATGCGTCGCGGCCGCCCGGCCTCGCATCCCGCCGCCATCGTCGACGGCGTTTATCGTGCCCTGCGCGCCACTTATGAGGTGCCGGAGAACGACCTCTTCGCGGTGGTGCACCAGCATGAGGCCGAGGAGTTCATCTTCGACAACAACTATTTCGGCTTCAACCGCAGCAGCGGACTGGTGATCATCCAGATCACCGCGGCGAACACCCGCGGCGTCACCCAGAAGAAGGCGCTCTATGCCGCCATCGCCGAGAACCTGCAAAAGGAGCCCGGCCTGAAGCCCGACGACATCTTCATCAACCTTGTCGAGGTCAAGCGCGAGGACTGGTCCTTTGGCGGCGGCATCGCGCAGTACGTGGCATAGCTCCTTCTCAGCAGAGTCATCCCGGACAAGCGGCGTAGCCGCGCCGATCCGGGATCCATTCCGGAGCCTTTCCGAAAGATGTTCAGGAATGGGTCCCGGGTCTCCGCTTTGCTGCGCCCGAGACCACTCGCATCATTTGACCTGGGCACAAGCGGGACCCTAACTCTCCCCGCATGGAATGGAGCGACGAGGGTACGATCATTGGCGTCAGGCGTCATGGCGAGAGCGCCGTGATCCTGGAGGTGATGACGCGCGATCATGGCCGCCATCTCGGCCTCGTCCGTGGCGGCCGCTCCAGCAAGCAGCAGCCGGTGCTGCAGCCCGGCAATCTCGTCTCGCTCAACTGGCGCGCGCGGCTCGACGAGCATCTCGGCGAATACAAGGTCGAGCTCCTGACCTCGCATGCGGCGCGGCTGATGGCGCAGCCGGTCGCGCTCTATGGGCTCGCCAATGTCGCCGGCCTCCTGCGCCTGTTGCCGGAGCGCGACCCACATCCCGGCCTCTATGAGGGCCTGTCGGTGCTGCTCGCCCATCTCGACGAGATTGCGATCGCACCGGCGCTGATGGTGCGCTTCGAGCTCGCCATGCTCTCCGAGCTCGGCTACGGGCTCGCGCTCGAACGTTGCGCCGTCACGGGTATCCGCGAGGACCTCACCCATGTCTCGCCAAAGTCGGGCAAGGCGGTCAGCCGCAAGGCCGCCGAGCCCTATCTCGACCGGCTCCTCAGCCTGCCGGCCTTCCTGAGCGAGGGCCAAGGTGCGCGCCGGCCGGCCCCGGCCGAGATCGCCGCCGGCTTCGCGCTGACCGGCTTCTTCCTGCGCCGCGACCTCTACGAGCCCCGCGGTCTGCAGGAGCCGCCCGAGCGGGCGCGCCTGCTGGAGCTTGCGGCGAGAATCCACTGATTTCCGCTGGTTTTCGGGCGCTGGCGCTTTGCGTCGCTTGCATCCCGCCTGCATCGTTGCATCAAGTGATTCGGGCCCTTATTCCCTCGTGCCTGCGAGGTTATGGACCGGTGTCGGCTATGACAGGGCCGCGTATCGAACTAGGTTGGTAGAAGCATGGGCAAACCCGTCGAGCCGCCTCCGGAGGAGGAAGCCGAACGCGTCGATCTGAAGAGCGCGCTCGAAGAGCGCTATCTCGCCTATGCGCTCTCGACGATCATGCATCGCGCCTTGCCGGATGCGCGCGACGGGCTGAAGCCCGTCCATCGCCGCATCCTGCACGCCATGCGCCTGCTCCGGCTCGATCCGGGCCAGGTCCACAAGAAATGCGCCCGCATCGTCGGCGACGTCATCGGCAAGTTCCACCCGCATGGCGACCAGTCGGTCTATGACGCGTTGGTGCGCCTGGCGCAGGACTTTGCCCAGCGCTACCCGCTCGTCGACGGCCAGGGCAATTTCGGCAATATCGACGGCGATAACGCTGCCGCCTACCGCTACACCGAAGCGCGCATGACCGAGGTTGCGCGCCTCCTGCTCGACGGGATCGAGGAGGATGCGGTCGATTTCCGCGAGACCTACAACGGTGAGGACGAGGAGCCGATGGTGCTCCCCGCCGCCTTCCCGAACCTGCTCGCCAACGGCTCGCAGGGCATCGCGGTCGGCATGGCGACCTCGATCCCGCCACACAACGCCGCAGAGCTCTGCGATGCCGCGCTCTACCTGATCCAGCACCCGGACACGACGTCCGAGCAGTTGATGACCTTCGTGCCGGGGCCGGATTTCCCGACCGGCGGCATCATCGTCGAGTCGCGCTCGTCGATGGTCGAAACCTACCGGACCGGCCGCGGCGCCTTTCGCACCAGGGCGCGCTGGCATGTCGAGGACCAGGGCAGGGGCACCTGGCTCGCGGTCGTCACCGAGATCCCCTACATGGTCTCGAAGGGCCGGCTGATCGAGAAGATCGCCGAACTGCTCAACGAGCGGAAGCTGCCATTAGTCGCGGACTTGCGCGACGAATCCGCGGAAGACATCCGCATCGTCATCGAGCCGCGGGCCCGCAATGTCGACGCCAACCTGATGATGGAATCGCTGTTCAAGCTCTCCGAGCTCGAAGCGCGCATTCCGATGAACATGAACGTGCTGACCGGCGGTCTGGTGCCGCGTGTGCTCGGCCTCGCCGAGGCCCTGCGCGCCTGGCTCGACCATCGCCGCGAAGTGCTGATCCGGCGCTCGCGCTTCCGCCTCGGCCAGATCGAGAAGCGCCTCGAAATTCTCGCCGGCCTGCTGATCGTCTATCTCGACCTCGACCGGGTGATCAAAATCATCCGCGAGGAGGACGAGCCTAAGATCGAGCTGATGAAGGCTTTCGGGCTCAACGAAGTCCAGGCCAACGCCATTCTCGACACCCGCCTGCGCGCCTTGCGCAAGCTCGAGGAGATGCAGCTCAAGACCGAGTTCGAGGAGCTGACTAAGGAGAAGGGCCAGATCGAGGGGCTCATCGCCTCAGAGGCGCAGCAGTGGAAGACCATCTCCTGGGACATCCGCGAGGTGAAGAAGCTGTTCGGCCCGGAGACGGCGATCGGAAAGCGCCGCACGACTTTCGCGGATATGCCCGACACTGCCGATATCGACCTGACCCAGGCCATGGTCGAGCGCGAGCCGGTGACGGTGGTGATCTCGAAGAAGGGCTGGATCAGGGCGTTGAAGGGCCATGTCCAAGACCTCTCGACCCTGTCCTTCAAGGGCGATGATGGTCTGCGCACGGCCTTCTTCAGCGAGACCACCGCCAAGATCCTGGTGATGGCGACCAACGGCAAGGTGTTCACTCTGGAAGCTTCGAAGCTGCCGGGTGGCCGCGGCTTCGGTGATCCGATCAGGCTGATGATCGAGCTGGAGGAGAGTGCCGAGATCGTCGCCGCCTTCCCATACAGGGCCGGGCTGAAGCTCCTCGTCGCCACGACGGAAGGCCGCGGCTTCGTCGTTCCCACCGACGATGTCGTCGCCAACACCCGCAAGGGCAAGCAGGTGCTCAATGTCGAGGTGCCGGTCGAGGCCATGCTCGTCGTGCCGGCCGAAGGCGACCATGTCGCGATCATCGGCCAGAACCGCAAGCTGCTCTGCTTCCCGATCTCCGAGGTCGCCGAGATGGGCCGCGGCAAGGGCGTCAGGCTACAGCGCTACAAGGATGGCGGCCTGTCGGATGCCAAGGTCTTCAAGCTGGAGGACGGGCTCACCTGGCTCGACACCTCGGGCCGGACCTGGACGGTGGCGCAGGCCGAGCTGCTCGAATGGCTCGGCCATCGTGCCGAGGCCGGCCGCCTGCCGCCCAAGGGCTTCCCGAAGAACAACAAGTTCGGGGGATAACGGACAGCGTCATGCTCAGGCTTGGCCCGAGCATCCCAGGCCGGATGAGGTGCCGACCAGCGCTTTCCTGTCCGGAGTTTGTCGGCTCTACGCTTCGCTGCGCCCGAGAATGACGCTCCTTCAAAGGCTTACGCCAATCCGCTGAATCCGCCAGCGCCTTGAATCGGTGCCTTAGCGAATCTCCGGCCCGATCACGCCGACCTCGAACCCGAGCGTGACCTTGTCCGTCACGGCCCATTGCACGCCGGCGCGTGCTTCCGGCCTGACCGCGATGTCGGAACGCGAGAACGGCGTCGAAAACCCGGTCGCGCCGTAGCGGAAGGTCTCGTTGGCGGCCGACATGCCGACCGTGGTGTAGAGCAGCACGTCGGGTGTCGCGAACACGCCGGCCTTGAGCTGGAAGGCACCGGCGATGTCGCGGGTATAGCTCGCCTGGTTGAAGCCCGGATTGTTGTAGCCGCCGAAGCTCGGCGCAAAGTCGAGCACTCCGGCGATGCCGTAGACGAAATCGCCGTCGCGCCACATCTTGCCACCCTCCAGCCCGATCACCGGGCCGGCCGAGGTGCCGAAATGCTTCGAGCTGGTGACCTGGAAGCCGCTGGAGATGCGGGCATAGGAGCCTTCCCATTGGACGCCGCCGGGCGACAGCGTCGGCTGCGACCAGGCGAAGGAGGGCAGGAAGCCGAAGCCGGAGAGCGGCAGGAACGCTTGCGCCTGTGCCGGAGCACCGGTCGCGATCAGTGCGGCCAGGGCCGCGCCGGCAGAAAGAAGTCTCATGCGTGCGGTGCCGCCAGCCTGGATCATGCTCATGGCATAGCAGGTGAGGGCGGGATTGTCGCGCTTTTGTGGCGGGATGCTTACCGGTCAGCTCAGCTTGGTCTTGAGGCGCAGGAACCGCATCGTCCGTTCGGCTGTGGCCATGTCGAGCTGGAGGTAGTTCTTGAGATCGTCCTCGATGTCCTTGGCCTTGAAGTAGAGGCGGCGCGCCCGCAGTTCCAGCATGGCGTGGAAGCTCTCCTTCCCGAGTTCAAGCGTGCGCGCCAGCACGGCGATGCCGCTGACGTCACGCTGCATCAGGACGCGCAGGGCCTGCTCATTGGTGACCTCCGCGTGGGTCGCGATCACCTGCGCAAGGTGGAAAGCACGATCCTCCTCCGCGAGCATAATGACGACCTCGTCGAGCGTGCGAGTTTGTGCGCGCAGATCCGAAAGCAGCAGCTTCACCTCGAGCCGTTGCTGCCGCGCCTGCTTGGCGAGGGTTTCGGTTTCTTGGCCGCGCTCAGACTGATCGGTGACCTGTTCAACGATGCGTAACACACGCTGGGCTCGCTGTGGTGACAGGTCGGAGCGGCGCGCAAGCGCCTCGGTCACCGCCGTGTCCTCGCCACCGCGCTGCAGCAGCCGGTCGAAGCCATGGTCGGAGAATTGGGCGCCCTCATTGCCCGAGACGGTCCGCAGCACGGTTGAGTCGCCGCGCTCGACCAGAATGTCGGTGACGCCTTCCGACAGGCGCGCCCGCTCGGCGATCGCCGCGAGGTGTTCCTGCGTCTGGCTCACGGCGATGGCGGCGAGGTCGTTGTCGGTCAGGACCGGCGAAAGCTTTAGGACGAGCCTGGCAACTTCGCTGTCGCCGTCGTTCGCCAAGGTCACCGCCACCTGTCGCGGCAACCTGTCCGTCGCGGCGACGGAGTCGGCGTATTCGCGGCGACCCTCGCCATCGAGATGTGGGAGTGAGCGCAGCGCGATGTCGCCGTAATGGTCCTTCGATTCCTCGCTCGGGTCGTTATCAAGCAGGAACAAATCCGTCACCGCATTGAGCAGCTTGCGTCGGGATTCCGACGACATATCCGCGGGCATGCGGGTCAGAGTATTGAGCATCGGCGTGGCTTCCGGCGAAGTATCACGTTTGCGGGACCTGCCGGACTTTACCCAGCGCCATTTGATTTAGTCTTAAGCCGGCCGAAGAATCGCCAGTATTTAAGGGTAAAAAGATAATCTTTAGATTGCATTTGTACAATTATACAACCTGAGATATGTGATTTGCGTCGTCGCTGGCGGAACATCGTCGCCCGCCTCACGTCGGCAGGTCGCCGCCCTTTTGCGGCCATCGACCCAGCCGACGATGCGGAGCATGATGACAAGCCGATCTCCAGCGAATAGCCGCCCATTCAGTGACGAGCAGAGCGATGCCGCAGCGGGATTATCGCGCCGCGCGCTGCTGGCCGCCTTGGGGGCGCTCGGGCTCGCCGCACCACTCCGCGCCCAGGATGTCCACGCCCAGGACGGCCGCCCACCGGTCCCCGCGCCGCCTGCCGAGCTTCGGCGTGGCACGTTCGGCTACGTGGATGTCGTCCGTCAGGCTCGCGAACTCGCGGCCCGTCCGTTCGACACGAGCGCGCCGGCCATTCCCGAAGCGCTGAGATCGCTGAGCTATGACAGCTATCGCGAGATCAGGTTCCGCCGCGACAAGGCGCTCTGGCAGGATGGCGGCTCGGACTATCGCCTGCACCTGTTCCATCTCGGCTTCCTGCACGACAAGCCGGTGCCGATCCATGTGATCAGCGACGGCAATGCGATTCCGCTGCCGTTCAACATGGCGCTGTTCGAATACGGCAAAGCCCAGGTCCCGCAGAAGCTGCCGGTCTCGCTCGGTTTCGCCGGCTTCGCCGTGACGACGACGCTCAACGATCTGAAGGTGCAGGACGAGGTGATCTCGTTCCTTGGCGCCAGCTATTTCCGCTTCCTCGGACGCGGCCATCGCTATGGCCTCTCTGCCCGCTCGCTCGCTCTCGATGTCGGCGGCGAGCAGGCCGAGGAGTTTCCGTTCTTCCGCGCGCTCTGGCTGGACAAGCCGCAGCCCGACAGCGTCGACCTCGTCATCTACGCCCTGCTGGATTCGCCCTCCGTCAGCGGCGCCTTCCGCTATGTCGTCACCCCCGGCCAGCAGACCAGCGTTGCCGTCACGGCGACGATCGTGCCGCGCCGGACGATCGAGCGGATCGGCATCGCACCGCTCACCTCGATGTTCCTTGCTGGCGAGGGGGATCGCGAGCAACGCACCGATTTCCGGCCCGAGGTCCACGATTCCGACGGGCTGATGCTGAAGACCGGCGCCGGCGAATGGATCTGGCGGCCGATCCGCAATCCGCAGGCGCTGACGATCTCGTCCTTCCATGACCGCAACCCGCGCGGCTTCGGCCTGATCCAGCGCGACCGCGAATTCGGCCACTATCAGGACCTGGAGGCGCACTATCACGCGCGCCCTGGTTACTGGGTCGAGCCATCGGGCGACTGGGGCGAGGGCCGCGTCGACCTGATCGAGATACCGACGCTGGGCGAGGAATTCGACAACATCGTCTGTTGCTGGACGCCGAAGACGCCCTTGCCGAGCGGCCAGCCGACCGAGCTGAGCTATCGCATCACCACGGTGTCCACGACCGAGACGCTGCACGCGATGGCACAGGTGCAGAGCAGCATCGCCGCCCGCGAAGAGCTCGATGCGGCGGCGGGGCTGGCGAAGCGGCGCTTCATCGTCGACTTCAATGCCGGCGACCTCGAATATTATCTCTCCGATCCCAAGCGCGTCTCGGTCGTCGCGACGGTATCGACCGGCACGGTCGCCAGGGCGACGATCGATCCGAATTTCGCGGCGAAGGGCTTCCGCGTCATCGTCGATGTCACGCTCCGGCCGGGCGAGAGCACCGATCTGCGTATCTTCCTGCGCACGGCCAAGGCGCCGCTCAGCGAGACCTGGACGATGTCGTGGACCGCGCCGGCTGCGTGACGTTCTACGGCGTCGGGAAGAAGCCGCTCGGCAGGTTGCCGGGCCGCGTGGTCGATTCAACCCGCACCGGCTCTCGCGCACCGGACCCATAGCCCCTGTCGAAGGCGGTGCCGTCCTGCTCGTTGCAGGTCGGCCGCTGCGGGTTCTTGGCGATGGCGGCGGATTTCGGGAAGGCGGTGTTATCGACCGCGTCGGTCGTCGGCTGGCCGATATCGATGCGCGAAGTCACCATCGCGACCGTTGGCTTGGCGGTGGGCGTGGTCCAGCCGAGGGTGCCGTGCCAGATGATGTGCCAGCCGATCCGTGCCAGATGATGCACGGTGGAGCCACGTTCCCGCGCGACGAAATAGGCGATGAAGCCTTCGTCACGCCGGGCCGTGTGCAGGAAGTTCGGCGCCGGCACCTTGCTGTTGGTCTGGCGCAGGGGGAATGGGTTGTTGGGATGGTCGCCGAGCTTGTAGGTCACCAGGAAGCCCTTGGTGCCGGTAGTCTGGTCAGTGATGACCTGGTTGCTCGGATCGAAGATCATCTCGTCGACGGTCGGCAGGTCGCCGTCGCCGTCCAGCGAAGGGTTGGTGCCGAAGGCGGATTTGAGGTTGACGACGATGCTGCCCTCATTGGCCATCCGCCCGGCGTAGTGGGCCTCGTAGACGACGATGTCGGCGACGAGGATCATCCCGAATTCCCAATTGGTCGTCAGGTCGATCTTGTCCTGGCGGTTGGCCGGATCGCCCGACATCAGCACGCTGCCGGTGCAGGTGATCATCGGGCCGGTGTGGCCGGGATGCCCCGCCGGATCGTCGGCGGCCGCGCGGCGGGCATTGGTCGTGCAGTGCAGCAGGGCGTGTTCGGTGCCGACATGGATGTCGGTGCGCGAACCGCCCTTGGTGGCGGTGATCGTGGCGGTGCCGGGGGCGATCGCGACAACCATGTCTTCTCCTTCGGCTAGCCGACTATCTGATGTCTTCGGGCCGGGCTCGGTGCGTCGATCTAGCGAACCGCTGCGCTGTGCGTGCGCGCCTTGGCAGCTTCGGCGCGCCGGTTGAGGGCGCTTACCGCGATGATGGCGCGCTCCAGCGCCGCCATCGTCAGCGGCCCGACGATGGCGTCGGCGACGAGCCCATTGGCGGTCTGGAAGGTGCGGACACGGTTCGCCGTCTCCGGGCCGAAGATCCCGTCGGGCAAAGTCCGGCCCTGGCCGGTCGAGTTCGGCATCGCCATGCCGAGGTCGATCAGGGCGAGCTGGATGATGGCGACGGCATCGCCGCGCTCGCCCTGCTTCAACGGCGGCGCGTTCTCGGCGGCCTTCCTGAGTCGGTCGTTCCTCGAAAAACGCGGTGAGCTGAGCGGCATGCTCTTCGATCCTGCCCGTCCCCGATGACCCAAGGTTAGTTCGGGCTCGGAGGAGGGGTCAAGGATCGTTGCGGGCCTTTCGGCCTCAAGCCGCCGGCAGGCAGGCCGGCCCCAGCGGCTCGAAGCTCTTATAGGTCAGGATGAATTCCTGATGGCCGAGCTCTTCCGACTTGGTCCGCCCGCCCTGCGCCAGCGAGACGACGAGATCGCGGATTTCGGTTCCGACCTCGTCGAGGCTGGCCCGGCCTTCGAGGATGCGGCCGGCATCGACGTCCATGTCGTCGCTCATCCGGCGATAGGTTTCCGGATTGGCGCAGATCTTGACCACCGGTGAGATCGCCGACCCCACCACCGAGCCGCGGCCGGTGACGAACAGCACGCAATGCGCGCCGCAGGCGATCAGTTCGGCGATCTCGGCGTTGTCGTTGATGTTGGGGAAGCCGAAGCGGACCTCGCCATCCGGCACTACGTCGAGCAGATAGAGCCCGCCGCGCGGCGGCACATCGCCCGGCTTGAGCAGGCCGGAGATGGGGGAGGCGCCCGATTTGGCATAGGCGCCCATCGACTTCTCCTCGATGGTCGAGAGCCCGCCCTCGGCATTGCCGGCGGCGAAGGAGCCGTAGCCTAGCGTGGCGTAGTAACGCGCCGCCTTGGCGACCGATTTCTCAAGCTCGACGCCGAGCTCCGGCGTGATCGCACGCGCCGCCATGATGTGCTCGCAGCCGATCAGCTCGCCGGTCTCCTCGAAAATGCAGGCTGCGCCCTCGGCGATCAGCTGATCGAAGGCGCGCCCGGCCGCCGGATTGCCGGTGATGCCCGAGGTGCCGTCGGAGCCGCCGCAGACGGTGCCGATCACCAGCTCGCTCACCTGCATCGGCACGGTGTCGGCGGCGTCGAGCGCGATGCGCTGTTCCTCGACCCAGGCGCGGCCGTCCTTGATCGAGGCGCGGGTGCCGCCGGTGCCCTGGATCACGATCGTCTTCACCGGCCGGCCGGTCGCCCGCACCACCCGCTCCAGCGCGTATTTGTTGAAGCTCTCGCAGCCGAGCGAGACCAGCAGCACAGCTCCGACATTGGGATGAGTGCAGAGCTGCTCCATCATCCGCTCGGCGTAGGGGTTGGGATAGCAGCCCGGAAAGCCGATGGCGTGGACCTCGTGCTCGCGCCAGGGCAGGGCGATCTCGCGCGCGACATGGTGCGCGCACTCGACCAGATAGGCGACGGCGACGACATTGCGGATGCCCTTGCGGCCGTCGCTGCGGAGGTAGCCTTGCAGTCCGCTCATTGCGCTGCTCCCGCCTTGCGTTCGTCCTCGAGATGATAGGTCGGCGTGTAGTCGCTCTTCATGTTCTGGACATGGACATGGCTGCCGGCAGCGATGGCGATCGTCGCGACGCCGATCGGCGCGCCATATTTCAGGACCTTCTCGCCGGGCGCGATGGCGCGCCGGGCGATCTTGTGGGCGAGGGCGATGTCGCGGTCGATCACCGCCGGACCGCTGCCGGTCTCGATGGGCTCGCCCGCCGGCAGGCGGGTGCGCGCGACGAAGACGTTGTCGCGCGGGTCGAGCAGGATCAGGCGGGGATCGTGCTGGGACATCAGAACTTGCCGAATTGCAGATAGGCCTGCTGCGGGTCGGTGCCGGCGAGGATCGCGGTGCGCACCTTGTTCTCGGCCGAGATCGCGGTCTCGGATTTCTCCAGCACTTCCTCGATGATCTCGGCCGGAATGCGCACGACGCCGTCGCGGTCGGCAAGGATATAGTCGCCCGGACGAATCCAGACTTCGCCGATCTTGATCGGCTCGTCGACCGCCTTGGGCAGCCAGACGCCGACGATGTCGCGCGGCGTATAGGCCTTGAAATAGGCCTGGAAGCCCATCTCGACCATGAATTCGGTATCACGCGACAGGCCGTCGATGACGCAACCGCGCACGCCCTTGTTCTTGAGAGTCTCGGCCGAGAGTTCGCCCATCAGCGCGACCTCCTCGGTGTTGGGCTGGCAGACCCAGACATGGTCGGGCTTGGCGGCCGAGAGCATGCCGGTCCAGCCGAGCAGTGTCTCATGCGCGTCGAATTCGCCGGTCTTGCCCTCGACGGTGAAGGCCGGTCCGGCGAGCTTCACTCCGGGCAGCAGCGGGCGCAGCGCCGGCGGCAAGGTGAAGTCCTTGAGGCCCATCGCCCGCATCGTGTCATGGATGATGCCGGTGTAGCAGCGTTCGAGGCGCTCGGTCAGCGTATCGGTCATATTTCCTCCGGTGCGGCCGCTCCAGCGGCCTTGCGGACACCTTGCACAGAGGCCGGGTCTACGAGCAAGTGCGGATTCTGCAGCGCTGGCGTGCGTATTAAACGATTTAAATTGCCGAAACTGGCTATTTTCCAGTTTCGGTTGCATCCTGGACCAAGCAGGCGCGATTGCGCGAGGCAGCGTCAGCCGACGCGTTCCCAGCCCTGCGGCATTAGTCGTTCCTGCGGCAGGAAGCGGGCCTTGTAGGCCATCTTCGGCGAACCTTCGACCCAATAGCCGAGATAGACGTAAGGCAGGCCGAGCTTGCGGGCGCGCTCGACGTGCTCCAGCACCATGAAGGTGCCGAGCGAGCGCGCCTCGAGCTCGGGATCATAGACCGAATAGACCATGGAGAGCCCGTCGCTCAGCCGGTCGGTCAAGGCAAAGGCGAAGAGGTCGCCCTGGCCGCGGCCGGTGAAGCCGCTGTCGGGGCTGCGGCGGCGATATTCGATCAGGCTGGTCTCGACATGGGTGTCCTCGACCATCATGGCGAAGTCGAGCGCCGACATCGTCGCCATGCCGCCTTCCGGGTGACGATCGTCGAGATAGCCGCGGAACAGCGAATAATGCTCCGAGCGCGGCTGCGGCGGCAGCGCTTCGCCGATCAGGTCGCTGTTGCGCGCGAGAATCTTGCGGAAGGTCCGCGACGGCCGGAAATCAGCGACGACGATCCTGACCGAGATGCAGGCCCGGCAGGTCTCGCAGGCGGGCCGGTAGGCGATGCTCTGCGAGCGCCGGAAGCCGCCCTGCGAGAGCACGTCGTTGAGGTCGCGCGCCCGCGCACCGACGAGGTGCGTGAACACCTTGCGCTCCTCGCGGCCCGGCAGATAGGGGCAGGGCGTCGGCGAGGTCAGGTAGAATTGCGGGGCATCCCGCAAGGGGCGTGTCACGTCGAGGCGACTCCGGAACCGCCGAATTGAAGCTGAGTTTAGCAGCCGGCGCGGCGGCAACAAGCGGCAAGCCTGCGGTCGCCGCACCGCATGGGATAACCCTCCCGCCGGTGCTAGTCTGTACGCGAGCGAAGGCCGGGAAGCCCCCGGAAACAGGGGGATCGAATGCAGACCGAGACGGTCGCGTTGACCCGCGAACAGGAAACCCTGCTGATCACGCTCTCGGCCAAGGCTGGCGAGAGCCTGCTGCCCGATTCCCTGCTCAAGGATCGCTTCGCTGCCGAGGCTGTCGCCCGAATCGACTATGATTTCGCCAGGCTCAAGGTCGATCGCGACCTGATGGTCGGGCTCGCCATGCGCGCCCATGTGCTCGACGGCTGGACGCGCGACTTTCTCGCCGGCCATCGCGATGCGATCGTGCTCCATCTCGGCTGCGGGCTCGACAGCCGGGTATTCCGCATCGATCCGCCTGCGAACGTCTCCTGGTACGACGTTGATTACCCGGAGGTCGTTGCGCTTAGGCACAAGCTCTACCCACCGCGCGACGATTATCGCCTGATCGGCTCGTCCGTGACCGAGCCTGACTGGTTCGACGCGGTGCCGCAGGACCGCCCGGCGATGATCGTGGCCGAGGGGCTTCTGCCCTATCTGCCCGAGGAGGAGGTGCCGCTGCTGCTGGAGCGCCTAGTGCGGCATTGCCGATCGGGCGAGATCGTCTTCGATGCCTATAGCCCTCTCGGCCTCAAGCTGATCGCGCTGCAGCCCTCGATCAAGGCGACCGGCGCCGTGCTGCACTGGTCGCTCGATGATCCCGCCGAGTTGGAGCGGCAGGTGCCGGGCCTCGAACTGGTCACCGAACTGACGGCCTATGATCCCGACGACGGTTACGACCGGGCCCAGATCGCCCGGATGTCCTGGCCGGCGCGCTTTGCGATGCAGTTCTTCTCGCTGCTCCCGCCGCTGTCGCGCATTGGCCTGCTGCTGCGTTATCGCTTTTAGCTAGTCGCCTTCGCGGTCATGGTCGGGCTTGTCCCGACCATCCACGTCTTCCTTCACCAGACGCAGTGTTCGAGACGTGGATGCTCGCCACAAGGGCGAGCATGACGGGGAGCCGGCTCAGGCGCGCACCACCACCAGCCCGGTCAGGATATCGTGGCCGAGGCGCCGGTCCTCGCGCACAAGTCCGCAGGCGATGTCGAGGAACCAGAGGCCGACCGTGCCGGCCGCGACATAGAAGAACAGCGCATGCACGGCCGCTGCCAGCGCATCCGGCCGCCCGCCCGAGGCTGTCTCGACCCGCAGGCCCGCCATGCGCATGCCGAGCGTCGCCTGCTTGCGCCCGCCTATGGTGACAGCGGCATAGCCGAGCGCGACGGCGATGGTCGCGCCGCCCATCAGCAGCCAGGTCAAGCCGAAGGTGAGGATGCCGAGGATCGCGAGCAGGAACCAGACGATGCTGCCCAGGATGAACAGGACGACGACGTCGCCGATCCAGGCGAACAGGCGCGAGCCGAGCACGCCGCGCGTATCCTGCAGCGGCCGGTCCTCCAGCGCGACGATCGGCTGGCGATAGGACGGGTTCGACATCGACGTTGGGTTCCTCATTGCTCAGGGGCCGACTTGGCCCACCGAGCAATAATGTTTGATCAGCGGGCCGGTTCCGCAAGGCCACGCGGATAGATCCGGCGTGGCGCGAAGCCTTCCTGGCGCAGCGCCTCCTCGATCGCGGTGGTGTGCGCCTCGTCGCGGGTCTCGATAGTGACGTCGAGCATCACGCCCTTGGCCGGCACGTCGAGGAAGAGCCGGCCATGGCTGACCTCGAGGATATTGGCGCCGAGCGTGCCGAACAGGCTCGCCACCTTGCCGAGCAGGCCAGGCCGGTCGCTGGCGGTGAGGCGGAAGGCGGCGATGCGCTGCTCGCGCTCGAGCTCGCGCACCATGATCGCCGCCAGCAGGCGCGCATCGATATTGCCGCCGGAGAGCACGAGCCCGACCTTGCGGCCGCGGTAGCGTTCCGGCTCCTTCAGCATCGCCGCAAGGCCGGCGGCGCCGGCGCCCTCGGCGAGCGTGTGCTGCAGCGTCGCGCAGGCATTGACAGCACGCTCGATCAGGTCCTCGCCGACCAGCACGATATCGGAGACCAGCTCCTTCACCACCGGCAGGGTCTGCGTGCCGACGGTCTTGACCGCGATGCCCTCGGCCAGCGTCGCCCCGCCGATCGGCATCTGCACGCCATGCACGGCATTGTGGAAGGAGGGGTAGAGCGACGCCTCGACGCCGATCATCTCGATCGACGGCTTCAGCGCCTTGGCGGCAATGGCGTTGCCGGCCATCAGCCCGCCGCCGCCGAGCGGGATCAGCAGCGCGTCGAGCTCGGGCGCCTCCCGCAGCATTTCCAGCGCGACGGTGCCCTGGCCGGCCATCACCGCCCCATCGTCATAGGGGTGGACGAAGACCAGGCCCTTCTCCGCCGCGATCTCGCGCGCCTTCTGCGCCGATTCGTAGAGCGTCTCCCCGAACAGCACGACCTCGGCGCCATGGGCGCGGGTGTTCTCTACCTTCACCAGCGGCGTCGTCTCCGGCATCACGATCGTCGCCGGGATGCCGAAGCGCCTGGCGTGGTAGGCGACGGCCTGGGCATGGTTGCCGGCCGACATGGCGATGACGCCGCGGCGCTTTTCGTCATCGGTGAGGCTCAGCAGCTTGTTGACCGCGCCGCGCTCCTTGAACGAGGCGGTCGCCTGCATGTTCTCGTGTTTGACGAAGATCTGCGCGCCAGTCAGCGCCGACAGGCGCGGCGCCGGCATCAAGGGCGTCTTCAGCACATGGCCTGCGATGGTCTGCGCACCCGCCTCGATATCGGCGAAGCTGATCGCGAAGCCGCTGCCCATCGATTACCCCGTTCTGAAATTCAGACCTGGCGCGGCGTCAGCGCGCCGTCGCCGAAGAAGCCGCCGGGGCGCAGGATCAGCGTCACGGCGAGCAAGCTATAGACCGCGATGTCGCGCTGTTCGAGCGGCATCGTCGCCGACCACAACACTTCGAAGGCGGCGATGACGAGACCGCCGAGGCAGGCGCCGGACACCGAGCCGATGCCGCCGAGCACGGCGGCGACCAGCGCCTTCAGGCCCAGCGTGAAGCCGCCGGAAAAGCCCATGCCGCCATAGATCACCGTGACGATGACGCCGGCCGCGCCGCAGATCGCGCAGGCGATGATCAGCGCCCGGTCATGCACCGCGCCGGTGTCGACCCCGAACAGGGATGCGGTTTTGGCATCGTCGGAGACCGCGCGCCAGGCCCGGCCATAAGACGAGCGGGCGAGATAGAGGATGAGGCATGTCGCGGCGCTGAAGCCTAAGCCCGCCATGGCGAGCGAGACCGGCGTCGCGGTCACGATGAACTGCTCGGCTCGCGCCAGCGGCAGCGGCTCGTTGAACACCGGCGGCAGCCAACGCAGATCCGTACCTTGCGCGAGGCGCAGGTATTCCGAGAGCGCGATGGCGAGTCCGATCGTCGCGATCAGCACCTGCTGGCCATTGCGCTTGTCGAGATGGCGCAGGACGAAGCGTCCCATCGCGAAGCCGTGGAAGGCAGCGACGGTGATCGCCACGGCAAAGGCGATGAACAGGCCCGAGACCGGCGTCGAGATCGAGAGCGACAGCAGCAGCGCGACCCCGACCACCGACGCGAGCGCGCCCAGTGCCGAGAATTCGCCGAAGGTCAGGATGATCCGGCCGTTGAGCCCGTAGATCAGCGCATACGCGCTGGCGAGCAGCGCATAGATCGCGGCCGAGGGCAGGGCGGCAAGCCCCTGCTGCAGCCCATAGGCGAGGCCGGGCGGCACGGTGATCAGGTCGGCGCCGGGCGACATGCCAGGATCGACCGGCGGCTCGGCTTTGTATTCGAGGTAGAAGCGCCGCAGCAGCAGGAAACTGGCGTCGGTCATCGGCACGCCATCGGAGGCGAGGCTCGCCAGCGCGCCACGCTGCAGCGTGGTACCTTCACCGGCAAAGATGCAGTCGATCGTGCGCCGCCGGGGCTGCTCGTCCGGCGCCTGCGCCCGGTAGACGATGCGCAGGATATCGGCGCGCGGCCCGCTGCCGGTGCCCTCGATGGTGATGACGGTATCGGTCGGGTTCAGCGCCGGGATCGCCAACCGGCAGGCGCGAATCTGATCAGTGTCGAAGCGCCCGCAGGAGGCGAGCGCGAGACAGAGCAGAATCGACGTGAGCAGGGCGCGCATCAAGGCGTACGCTAGCGCGAGAACCGGGGCGTTGGAACTCGCAGCCGCGCTCGGCCCATGCGCAATTGCGGGGCTTGATAAATCACGAGAGCGGCGCACATCCGCTCCCGATCAGTCGGTAGCGCAGCAGGGTGGCTGGCATGCAGCAGGACGATATCTGGGACGCCAATGCGGCCGTGAGCTATGACACGCCGGGAACCAGGATGTTTGCGCCCGAGGTGCTGAAGCCGGCGGTCGAGCGGCTGGCGCAGCTGGCGGAGGGCGGCAGGGCGCTCGAATTCGCGATTGGGACCGGCCGCGTCGCCGTGCCGCTCAGCCAGCGGAACGTGCCGGTAGCCGGCATCGAGTTCTCCACGGCGATGATCGCGCAGCTGCGGGCCAGGGTCGACGAAGCGACGATCCCCGTGGTTGTCGGCGACATGGCGACGGCTACCGCTCCCGGCAGCTACACGCTCGTCTATCTCGTCTACAACACGATTTCGAAACTGCTCACGCAAGATGCGCAGGTCGCCTGCTTCCGCAATGCGGCGCGCCACCTCTCACCCGGCGGCCGCTTCGTGGTCGAACTCTGGGTGCCGGAGCTGCGCAAGCTGCCACCCGGGCAGCAAGCCGTCGTCTGGCAGTCTGAGGCGGGCTATATCGGCCTCGATACCTATGACGTGCTGAACCAGCAGGTGATTTCACACCACTTCAGGTTTGGCGAGGGCAAGCAGGCCGAGCTGTTCCGCTCACCCCATCGCTATATCTGGCCGGCGGAACTCGACCTCATGGCTCAGCTGGCTGGCTTCGAGCTCGAAAGTCGGCATGCGGATTGGAGCGGAGCACCCTTCACGGCGGAGTCGCGCTCGCACGTCTCCGTCTATCGCCTGCCCGGTTAAGCCATGGTGTCGTTGCAGACCCCGCGATCCGCTGCGATGCTTGGATACATGCGAGAGGTCGTGATTGATTGTTCCGGCATCGGATCAACCGAAGAGTTTTGGCAGCGTTATCTCGACGCTGCGAAGCCCGAAGATGCTTCGACCTTCGGTCGGAACCTCGATGCTTTCTGGGACGCCATCGAAGGTCATGGGCCGGGATGGCCAGGCGAAGTCACGCTTGTCTTCACGCATTCCGACCAACTGTCGGGATCGCGGACAGCGAATGGCAACGTGTCGTTTCTCGATGCGCTTAGAGCCATCGCGGGCGAGGCATCCGTCGTCAGCGTGAAGTTCGTCGAAGGCTGACCCTCGCAGTGCCTCCCACCATGACGCCCCTAGGAGCCGTGGCCAAGCTCAGCCGCGTTCTTTCAGCATCCGCGCCACCTTCGGCGCGAAATAGGTCAGCACGCCGTCGGCCCCGGCGCGCTTGAAGGCGAGCAGGCTCTCCAGCATCGCCTTGTCGCCGTCGAGCCAGCCATTATTGGCCGCGGCCATGATCATCGCGTACTCGCCGGAGACCTGGTAGGCGAAGGTCGGCACGCGGAAGGTGTCCTTCACCCGGGCGATCACATCGAGATAGGGCAGGCCGGGCTTGACCATCACCATGTCGGCGCCCTCTTCGAGGTCGAGCGCGACCTCGGCAATCGCCTCGTCGGTGTTTGCCGGGTCCATCTGGTAGGTGCGCTTGTCGCCGATCAGCGTGGCGTTGGTGCCGATGGCGTCACGGAACGGGCCGTAATAGGCCGAGGCGTACTTGGCCGAATAGGCCATGATCTGCACGTCTTCATGACCCTCGGCGTCGAGCGCAGCACGGATCGCGCCAACGCGCCCGTCCATCATATCGGAGGGCGCGATCACGTCGGCGCCGGCCTCGGCGAGCGCCAGGGCCTGCCGGACCAGGATGCCGACGCTGGGGTCGTTCAGGATTGTCTCGCCGTCCATCACGCCGTCATGGCCATGCGAGGTATAGGGGTCGAGCGCCGCGTCGCAGATGATGCCGATCTCCGGCACCGCCGCCTTGATCGCGCGAACCGCGCGGCACATCAGATTGCGGCTGTTGAGCGCCTCCGAGCCGGTCTCGTCGCGCAGGGCGCGGTCGACATAAGGGAAGGGCGCGATCGCCGGGACGCCTAGCCTGGCCGCGGCCTCGGCCTGGCGAACGGCCTCGTCGATGTTGAGCCGGTCGACGCCGGGCATCCAGGCAACGGGCGACACCGCTTCGCTGGAGTCGATCAGAAAGATCGGCCAGATCAGGTCGTCGGTGGTCAGGCGGTTCTCGCGCACCAGCCGGCGCGACCATTCGGCCTTGCGGTTGCGGCGCATGCGTCGGGTCAGGCCGAGCGCGTCCGTCATCGCGGCCGCAGCCTCTGCCTTCCGCTCCTGCGGCGCAGGGAAGGGGCGCACAACCTTGGATGCCATCGACGCCTCCGCTTCGAACGCGATACTTGCTTGCCGGCGATGCTTTAACACATCGGAACGATTCCAAAACAGTCGCGATGGTCGCAGCCGGCTAGAGCGGCTCAAGCCGGCTCGGCGCGGGCGAGTTCGTGAGCTTGGCAAGGATGTCCAATGCGGCGCGGGCTTCTCGCTTTCATCACTATGACGGCAACGTTGACCGCGACGGCCTCGCAAGCCGAGGTGACGTTCCACGATGCGATCGAGGCGCAGACGGCAAGCGCCCTGGCCTCTGCCGATTATGCCGAGCGTCATTGTCCGTCGCTGCGCCTCGGCCAAGACAAGCTCGACAAGAATCTGCGCGAGATCAAAGGCACGCTGGCCGGCTTGCGCGCCACTGAAAGCTATGCGGAGCAGGTCTCGGCGCTGCGTTCGGTCGAGCAGAGCCGTGGCCGGGCGATGGTCTGTATGGTCCTGCCCAAGGCTCATGGGGGCTATGGCCGCGGCATCGTCACCGTGCGCTGAGGCCCGGACGGGGCCGGGCCGGTGTTCGCGTTGACAAGCCGGTCCCCGGCTTCCAGAACCGGCCTCGGACCGGGACGAAGGCGAACATGACGCAGGACCAGGACATCATCTGCGAAATCCGCGGCAGCGCCGGCTTCGTCGTGCTCAATCGGCCGAAGGCGCTGAATGCGCTCAATCTTCCCATGGTGCGTGAGCTCGCCAAGGCGCTCGACGCCTGGGAGCATGACCCTGCCGTGACGCGTATCGTCATCACCGGCGCCGGCGAGAAGGCCTTCTGCGCCGGCGGGGACATCCGCAGCCTGCACGATCTCGGCAAGGCCGGTGAGTACGACGAGATGCTCGCCTTTTGGCGCGAGGAGTACATCCTCAACGCCCGCATCCAGAGCTATCCGAAGCCCTATATCGCGCTGGTCGACGGCATCGTCATGGGCGGCGGCGTCGGTGTCTCCTTGCATGGCAATCATCGCGTCGCCGGCGAGCGCTGGCTCTTCGCCATGCCGGAAGTCGGCATCGGCTTCTTCCCCGATGTCGGCGCGACCTATGCCTTGCCGCGCCTGCCCGATCACGCCGGCACCTATCTCGCGCTGACTGGCGACCGCGTCGGCCAGGCCGATGCGCTGGCACTCGGGCTCGCGACGCATGCAGTTCCTTCGGCACGCATGGCCGAGCTCGCTGAGGCGCTGACCGGCTCCGGGCCGGTTGGCGCGACGCTTGCCCGCTTCACTGTCGATCCGGGTCCGGGCAAGCTCGCGCCGCAGCGCGCGACGATCGCGCATTGCTTCGGAGCCGCAACACTGCCAGAGCTCCTGGGCCGGCTCGACGCTGAAGCTACCGCTGGCGACGCCTTTGCAGCCAAGGCGCTTGGGACCATCCGGGCGAAATCGCCGACCAGCGTCGCCATTGCCTTCGAGCAGATGCGCCGCGGCGCCTCGCTCTCCTTCGCCGAGGCGATGCAGCTCGAATTCCGCGTCGTCTCGCGCGTTACGCATGGCGCGGACTTCTATGAAGGCGTACGCGCCGTTGTGATCGACAAGGATCAGGCGCCGTCCTGGCAGCCAAAGACGCTGGAAGAGCTCGATCCTGCGGCGGTCGCGGCCTATTTCGCGCCGCTCGGCGAGACCGAACTCGTGTTGGGCCGCTGAGATGGCGGTATCGCGCGACGGCGAGGCCCTGCGCGGTCCGGCCCAGGCGGGCGAGACCAAGAAGCGCGGCATACGCTGGCGGCTGATCCTGGTCTGGCTGCTGCGCCTGCTCTCGGTGATCTGGATCGGCAAGGGCCTGATGCACTGGACGACCATCCTCGGGCTCGGGCTGGTCTTCGAGCCCGGACCCGCCTTCGAGACGCGCCCGCTGACCTTCCAGGCGATCACCGTCTATTTCGCGGTCTTCGATCTCGTCGCCGGCGTCGGCCTCTGGCTGACCGCGACCTGGGGCGGCGTGCTCTGGCTGCTCGCCGCCGTCAGCCAGCTGCTGCTCGGCTTCTTCTTCCCGCGCTGGCTGACGGTGTCGCCGGCGCTGATCGCAACCTATGTCGCGCTGATGCTGACCTATTTCCTCGCCACCTGGGCGGCCGAGAACCAGGAGTCCTGAGGCGGCGCAGCTGCCTCGAATACGCTGGGCCGCGGTAAGAATCGCTTTAGCTTAAGGGATTTGCGGTTCATTTTGGATTCACCGAAATGGGTAAATCCCTGATTCATCCTGATATTTAAACTCGTTTTCATCCGGCCCGCCTATGGTGTCTCTCAGAAGCGGACCGGGAGACAAATCCTGGCCGGTAATCAACAGGCGGGATATTACCATGAAGAGCAATGTAAAGACTGTGGAGCCGGCTGCGTCCGAAGGTGTTGAGCTCAAGGTGAAGCCGCTTTACCTTGAGTCTCTCACCTTGGTCGAGCGACTGCATCGCCGGCTGCTCGACGTGATCAAGGACGAGTTCGAGCGTCGCAACCGCGACGACGTCAACAGCGTGCAGGCGCTGCTCCTCTACAATATCGGCGACGCCGAGCTCTCGGCCAGCGAGCTGCGCACCCGCGGCTACTACCTCGGCTCGAACGTCTCCTACAACGTCAAGAAGCTGGTCGAGCTCGGCTTCCTGCATCATGCCCGCTCGCGGATCGACCGTCGCTCGGTGCGCATCAGCCTGACCGACAAGGGGCGCGAGGTGCACCACATCGTCAAGGGCGTCTACGACAAGCATGTCCGCACGGTCGAGCAGATCGGCGGTATCGCGGCCGACGATTTCGAGCGCATGAACAACGCCCTGCTGCGCCTCGAGCGCTTCTGGACCGACCAGATCCGCTACAAGCTCTGAGAAACGGGCCGCCGGCCCGTTTCGATAAGATTATCCCGCAGCGCGCTTCGGCCTCCCGGCCGGGGCGCGTGCGCCTGTTTCTTTTCGGCAACAACGATTTACCTTCGACCACTGCGATCAAACCCGCGTGAACGCGACGCATCGCCGCCCCAAAAATGCCGCGCTCATCATACGGTGTTAACTGTGGTAAGGGATCGTCCCCAGCGACCGGCCAAGGCAGCTGCCAGGCCGAAGGGGCGGGTCGCGTCCCGCTCCGATGATATGCGAAGTCCAAGGGGTAACGATCGATGCCGAATATCCGCCTGACCCGCCGCGAGACGGTTCTGGCCATGCTCTCGACTGCTGCCGCGGGCGTCAGCCTGCCGGCCTTCGCCCAGCAGGCCGAGTGGCGCCAGAGCTATGATGCCGGCTCGCGCAATGCCGTCCAGCGTTCTTCGACGCCCATGCTTTCGCCGGCCGCCCTGGCCGCGACCGAGCAGGCCGTCGAGACCTATCGGGGGCTCGCCGCGCGTGGCGGCTGGCCGAGCCTGCAGGTCAGCGAGCGGCTCTCGGTCGGCTCGCGCGGCCCGAGCGTGGTCGCACTGCGCCAGCGCCTGATCATCACCGGTGATCTCGACGCCTCCGCCGGCGACAGCAACATCTACGATTCCTATGTCGAGGGCGGCGTGCGCCGCTTCCAGTCGCGCATGGGCCTGTCGACCACCGGCAGCATCAACCGCGCGACGCTGGCAGCGCTCAACGTGCCGGTCGACCGGCGCATCCGCCAGCTCGAGACCAACATCGTGCGCCTGCGCACCTGGTCGGGCAATCTCGGCAACCGTTATGTCGTGGCGAACATCCCGGCCGCTGCGGTCGAGACGGTCGAGAATGGCCATGTCGCGACCCGCCATGCCGCCGGCGTCGGCAAGATTGACCGCCAGTCGCCGCTGCTGCAGACCAAGATTCCCGAGGTCAATTTCAACCCGACCTGGACGGTTCCCGCTTCGATCATCCGCAAGGATCTGATCCCGAAGATGCAGAAGGAGCCGACCTACCTGACCGAGAACAAGATCCGCATCATCGGTCCCAATGGCGAGATCCCGCCGGAGCGCGTCAACTGGCGCTCGGACGAGGCGACCCGCTACACCTTCCGCCAGGACCCGGGCGGCGAGTTCAACTCGCTCGGCTTCGTGCGCATCAACATCCCGAGCCCGCACGGCGTCTACATGCACGACACGCCGTCGAAGGGCATTTTCGGCGACGATTTCCGTTTCGTCTCCTCGGGCTGCATCCGCGTTCAGAACGTGCGCGACTACATCGCTTTCCTGCTCAAGGAGACGCCCGGCTGGGATCGCGCCAAGATCGACGAGACCATCGCCTCGGGCGAGCGCGTCAACGCCCGCATTGCCAATCCGGTGCCGTGCTACTGGGTCTACATTACCGCCTGGGCGACCCCCGATGGCGGCGTGCAGTTCCGCGACGACATCTACAACAAGGATGGCCTTGGCCCGGCGGCGGTCGCCGCTCTGCAGGGCGATCAGGACATCTGATCGCGGTCGGCACTTCAACGTGAGAAGTTCCAGCTTCCGGCTTCGGCCGGGAGCTTTTTTGTTTGTGCCGCAGGCTATTGCAGCCGGTTCTTAGCGTTCCGCCGGGCCTTGACGATGCTGTCGAGGATCGCGACCGCCTGCCGCAATTCGGAATAAGCCGGATCAGGCCGGGTCCCGGGCTTCAGCAGATCGGTTGCAGCGAGGTGGACGCGCTTGAAGTGAGGAGCGAGCTCTTCCGATGACGCGCCAGCCCGCTTTGCCGCTCGTGCGAGCGCCTTCGCCGTGAGGAAGGAGGGCCATGCCTGCAGGTCGCAGGCGAGGCGCTTGATCGAGGTTACGGAGTGATCGGCAGTCTGCATCGTGAGGCTCCGGCCGCGCCCCGGACCTGGGAGCGCCTCCTCTCAATGCGCGAGCAGCCGAGGCGTTCCCGCTTTGCCATGACCTCCGCTGGACGGTCGATTGCGCGAGAGTCAGGCCGCCTTTGCGGCCTCTGCCAGCATGCCGAGAACCCGTTCTGCGAAGGCTCGCGTACCGAGTGGGCCGCCGAGATCGCGCGTGCGCAGTTCCGGCGCCTTGATCGTCAGGTCGATCGCCCGCTCGATCGCCTGCGCAGCTTGCAGCAGGGCCGGGGCCTGCCTTCGTTCGCCGAGCCAGGCGAGCAGCATCGCGGCCGAGCCGATCAGCGAGGCCGGGTTGGCGAGATCGCGACCGGCGATGTCGGGCGCCGAGCCGTGCTGAGCCTGCGCCACCGCATGATCCTCGCCGGCATTGAGCGAGGCGGCGAGGCCGAGACTGCCGGAAATCTCCGAAGCCTGGTCGGAGAGTATGTCGCCGAACATGTTGGTGGTGACGATCACGTCGAAGACGCTGGCATCGCGCACCAGAAGCGCCGCCATCGCATCGATGATCTTCTCGTCATATTCGACGTCGGGATAGCGCTCGGCGACCGAGCGCACGCAGTCCAGGAAGAGCCCGTCGGAGATGCGCAGCACATTGGCCTTGTGCACCGCCGTGACCTTGCGGCGACGCTGGCGGGCCAGTGCAAAGGCGCTCTCGGCGATGCGCAGGGAGGCCTGCCGCGTCACCTTGCGGAACGACATGGCGAGGTCCGGCGTCGGCATGATCTCGCCTGGGCCGAGATGCATCGAGCGGTCGGAATAGAAGCCTTCCGTGTTCTCGCGCACCATGACGAGGTCGAGCGGCTTGCCGCAGCGCGGCGCGAAACCCTCGCGCGAGCGGGCTGGGCGGATATTGGCGTAGAGGTCGAGCCGCTTGCGCAGTTGCCCGGACGGGTTGAGCCCGCCCTTCTCGGCCGGCGGATACTCGTTGTGCGAGACCGGGCCGAGGATGACCCCGTCCGTTCGCTTCGCGACCTCCAGTACGGCCTCGGGAAAGGTCGTGCCCTGATTCTTCAGCGCCGAAAAGCCGATCTCGGCACGCTCATAGGCGATCCTGAAGTCGAAGAGCGCGCTGGCTGCGTCGAGCACCTTGCATGTCGCCGCCGCGATCTCAGGGCCGATGCCGTCGCCTTCGAGGACGAGCAGGCGCAGGGCAGGGGATGTCGCGTCGGTCATGGTCGGGGCTAGTCCTGATCGAGTTCTGAGGAATGCGTGATGAAGCGGGGTATCACTCGATCTTGATGTCGGCCTCGGCGACAACCTTCGACCATTTCTCGCGCTCGGCCTTGACGAAGGCGGTGAACTCGGCCGGCGTGTTGCCGATCGGCTGGGCGCCTTCCAACTCCAGGTTCTTGCGCACCTCCGGCAGGTTGATGATGGTCGCGACTTCCGTGCGTAGCCTGTCGATAATCGCCTGCGAGGTGCTCTTGCGCACGAAGACGCCATACCAGCCGCTCGCCTCATAGCCAGGCACGCCGGCTTCGGCGAGCGTCGGCACCTGCGGCAGGGCGGGCGCCCGCTCGGCGGTGGTGACGGCGAGCGCCTTGAGGCCGCCGCCGTTCACATGGCCGATCGCCGAAGGCAGCGTCGCGAACATCATCGGGATATGCCCGCCGATGAGATCGTTCAGCGCCGGGCCGGCGCCGCGATAGGGCGCGTGCTTCAGCTTGACGCCTGCCATCAGCTCGAACAGCGCGGTGGCGATGTGGTTGGCCGAGCCGTGGCCTGCCGTGCCGTAGGTCAGGCCTTCCGGCTGCGCCTTGGCGAGCGCGATCAACTCGGCGACCGAACTGGCCTTGACCGAAGGGTGCGCCAACAGCAGCAGCGGCGCCTTGGCGATCAAGGTCACCGGTTCCAGCACCTCGGCCGGATCGTGCTTCAGGTTCTTGAACAGGCTCGGATTGACCGCCATCGGCCCGATATTGCTGATCAGCACGGTATAGCCGTCAGCCGGAGCCTGTGCTGCCGCCGTGGTGCCGAGATTGCCGCCTGCGCCGGCGCGGTTCTCGACCACGACGCCGACCCCAAGCCGCTCCTGCAGCTTCTGCGCCACCGCCCGCGCGATCACATCGGTGCCGCCGCCGGCGGCATAAGGCACCACCATGGTGATTGGCTTGCTCGGCCAGTCCTGCGCCTTGGCGGCGATGGCTGATGCGGCAGTGAATGCGGCTGCGAGCAGCAGGCTCGTGATCCGGCGTGACAAGGTATCCTCCCAGGCTGTTCTCGTTTTCGGTATACTGAAGTATGCTGAACTAGAGAACAGAGGGCAAGCGTTGATTTCGGCGCGGGGGCGGGCGATCACCGCAGCCGTCGTGATGGAATGGGAGAGGGGGCGCAGTTTGACGGTGTTCGCCGATGTCCAGCCGGTGCGTTCGCTCGCGGGCCAGGCCTATGCGCGCCTGCGCGAAGCGATCGATGCCGGCGAACTCAGGCCCGGCATGCGCCTGCGCGAGGAGGACCTCGCCGTGCGCCTGGAGATGAGCCGCACGCCCCTGCGCGAGGCGGTGCGCCGGCTCGAGGCCGAAGGCTTCTTCACCCGCGACTCACGAACGCTCGTCGTGATGACTCTCGATCACCAGGCGGTGTCCGAGCTCTATGCGATGCGCGAGGTTTTGGAGGGAACGGTTGCTGCCTTTGCCGCGCGCCAGGCCTCGGAAGGCGAGGTTGCGCTCCTTCGCGATCTGCATGCGATGGAGGCCGGGCTGCTCGCGCGCCCGCAGGAACTCGCCCGCCACAATGAGCGCTTTCATTCGGCGCTCTATGGTGCGGCTCATAACCGATATTTGCTGAAAGCGCTGAGTGCGTTACGCGATGCGCGGGCGCTGCTTGGAGCCTCGACATTGCTCGATGCCGACCGGGCAGCGCAGGCGCATGCCGAACATGGCGCGGTCGTCTCGGCGATCGAAGCCCGCGATCCCGGCAAGGCCGAAGCCGCGGCGCGCGATCACATCAGAGCCGCCGGCCGCGAACGGCTGCGGCGACTGGTGCAGGCGAACTGACTCGCCCGCGACGGGATCGGGTCACGCCACGTTGTCGGCGATCAGGTAGCCGAGCAGCGAGATGCACGCCATCACGATCGAGATTTCCACCAGACTGAAACCCATTGCCGCCTCCACCGCTGCGGAGGCAACGCGCTTCATCTGCCTTGGTTCCGCCGTAGCTGCGACAATTTTGTGATCGCGTTTCAGTGCGCCCGTTTCCGCGGCGCGAGCGCCGGCACCGGCTCATCCTCTGGTCTTGCCAGATGCCGGCCGGCGATGTGGAGCACGACATAGCCGATCACCGCCGACAGTGCCGAGCCGGCGAGCACGCCGATCTTGGTCGCATCGTTGAGTGCGGCATTGTTCGCGAAGGCGAGCGCCCCGATGAACAGGCTCATGGTGAAGCCGATGCCGCAGAGCAGCGAGACGCCATAGACCTGCGTCCATGTCGCCTTTGCCGGCATGGTGCCGAGGCCGAGCCGGACCGCGAGCCAGGCGAAGCCGAAGACGCCGATCTGCTTGCCGAGGAACAGCCCGAGCACGATGCCGAGCGGCACCGGCGTGAGCAGCAGCGCGGGCGACATGCCGGCGATCGAGACGCCGGCATTGGCGAAGCCGAAGATCGGCACGATGGCATAGGACGACCAGGGATGGAGCTTGTGCTCCAGCGTATGCAGCGGCGAATGCTCGGGCTCGTCGCTCTCCGTGCCGCGCCCCCCGAGCGGAATGGTCAGCGCCAGCGCGACGCCGGCCAGCGTGGCGTGGATGCCGGATTTGAGCACGAAGAACCACAGCACCGCGCCGATGACGAGATAGAGCGGCAGCAAGCGGACATTGCGCAGGTTGAGCGCGATCAGTACGGCAAGGCACGCGCCGGCGCCGGCCAGCATCGGCAGCGAGAGGTTGCCGGAATAGAACAGGGCGATGATCAGAATCGCGCCGAGATCGTCGAGGATGGCGAGCGCGGTCAGGAAGATCTTGAGCGAGACCGGCACGCGCGAGCCCAGAATCGCGAGCACGCCGAGCGCGAAGGCGATATCGGTGGCGGCGGGGATCGCCCAGCCGCGCAGGGCTTCCGGGTCGCTGCGGGCGAGCGTGGCATAGATCAGCGCGGGCGCGATCATGCCACCGAGCGCGGCCAGCGCCGGCAAGGCGCGCCGGCTCCAGCTCGCGAGCTGGCCTTCGATGAACTCGCGCTTGATCTCCAGCCCGACCACCAGGAAGAATATCGCCATCAGCGCGTCGTTGATCCAGTGCAGGATCGACAGGCCGGCGACCTTCGCCTCCAGGATCGTGAAATAGACGACGCCCAGCGGCGAGTTGGCGATGATCAGCGCCAGCGCTGCGGAAAAGACCAGCAAGACACCCGCTGCTGCCCCGCTCTCCATGAAGGCGTGCAGGGGCGAGCGGCGCTTGGGTGGCCATTCCGGCGCTTCGGTCTCGATCTGCTGCGCATCCTGGGTCACGCCCGCACCCCCTTCTTCTTGTTACAGGATATCGCAGCTGTGCTGCGACATCCCGATGTCGGTTCGATTGCAGCCGAGGATTGAGTCGCTGGGCGGCGAGTCGGCCGATTTGCACCGATGAATAAAGCAAAGCAGGCGCGAGGCTGCGTTCCATATCGCCGCACTATTGCCTGCGAAATCGGTTCGCGCGACCTGCCAGGGCGGAGATGGCCGTCATCACGGCGAGCAGGACGGCCGTGCCACCGAAGAGCGTGGCATATCCGTATCCCCCGATCAGCGGCGTGCTGATCAGCGGCGAGCAGAACTGGCCGATGAAGATCGAGGCGGTGAGGATGCCGCCGGCGAGCCCACGTTTTTGCGCCGGCGCGAGGTTGAGGGCCAGCGCGACAAAGCTCGGCGAGACCAGCGCATAGCCCGCGCCGATCGCGGCGACCGCGGCGAATATCGCCGGAGTGGTCGAGGAGAGCAGTAGAACGAGAAAGCCAAGCGCCATCGCGCCATAGCCCAGCGCGAAGATACCGGCATAGCCGACTGCGCGCTGGATGCGAGGGTAGAGCAAAGCAAAACCGCCGCCCGACAGCATCAGCACGCCCAGCGCCGAGCCGGTCATGATCGCGCTGTCATAGCCCTGCGCGTCCAGAAAGAAGGACAGCTGCGTCGGCATGATGAAGAAGATCATGTTGGTCGCGCCCTGCAGCAGAACCAGCAAGGCGAGGGCAAGCCACCAGCTGCGCCGATCGTCGCCGGCAATGGCAGAGGCCCCGCCAGCAGGCGGCAACATGCGCGGCGGATCGATGATGACCAGCCACATCAGCGGCAGGAAGGCGGCGGCTAGGCCGTAGATGGCGAAGGGCAGGCGCGGCGAGAGGGTCGCGGCCCAGCCGGCGGTCAGGATGAAGACGAGACCGCCGAGATTGCGGGCCGAAATCTGCAGGCCGGTCAACGCATTGCGGTTGTCGCCGCTGAAGTAGTCGCCGATCAGCGCCGTCTGCGCTGTCATGATCAGCGCGACGGCGATGCCCAGCATGAGGCGGCTCATGAAGATCGTCGGCAGGTCGGGCAACGCGAGCCCGGCGCAGCCAGAGATGACAAACAGGATGACACCGAAGAGCAGCAGCGGGCGTCGTCCGATCCGGTCGGCTGCGATCCCGGCGAACGGGGCAACGAGCGCGACGCTGAGCGACGGCGCCGGCACCAGAAGCCGGGTCAGGAGCGCGGCGTTCGGGTCGTTGGCGAACAGGCGCTCGAGCCCGGGCAGAGCCGGCGCAATCGTGGCATTCGCCATGGTGGTGAGTGATGCCGCCATCAGAAGCGCGATGGCGCGCCGGTCTTGCCAGATCGGAATTTGCTTTGGAACGAGAACAGTTTCCATGATGATCCTCTTGCCGAAATGAACCTTTCGGCAAAGCGTACGAATTCAAGTCGACTTGAGGTCAAGCATGGCTGTTCTCGATATCGGCGAAGTCGCAGAGCGCTCGGGCGTCGCGCCCTCGACCCTGCGCTACTATGAGGAGATCGGCTTGATCGCCTCGCTCTGGCGGCGGGGCCTGAGGCGGCAATTCGACGCCGACGTGCTGCTGAAGCTGTCGCTGATCGCCATGGGCAAGGTCGCCGGCTTTTCGCTGGAGGAGATCGCCGGAATGTTCGGCCGCGACGGCAGGCCCAATATTCCGCGCGACCAGCTGCGCGAGAAGGCGGACGAACTGCAGCGGCAGATGGCCGAGCTACGAACGCTGCGGGACGTCCTGCGCCATGTTGCAGACTGTCCCGCACCCTCGCATCTGGAGTGCCCGACCTTCCGCAAGCTGATGCAGGCGGCCTCACGCCGGAAGCTCGTCTATCGTCCTTCCGTCAAGCGCTCGGGCGCGCGTCAGGTGGCTCCTTAGCCGCGTCCATCTAGCGCTTTGACAGGCAGACCTCGCGTGATAGGGACCGCGCACGGGGCTGGGCCGCGATCGGCCGCCGCATTTTTCAGGAGCCGGACATGACCGACGCCGCGCGCGACAAGCACCTCTCCAACTCCTTCTTCGGCGCCGGTCTTGCCGATGTCGATCCCGAGATCGCCCGCGCCATCGAGCTGGAACTCGGCCGCCAGCGCGACGAGATCGAGCTGATCGCTTCGGAGAACATCGTCTCGCAGGCGGTGCTCGAGGCGCAGGGCTCGGTGATGACCAACAAATACGCCGAGGGCTATCCGGGCCGGCGTTATTATGGCGGCTGCCAGTTCGTCGACATCGCCGAGAAGCTCGCGATCGAGCGTGCCTGCCGGCTGTTCGATTGCCAGTTCGCCAATGTCCAGCCGAATTCGGGCAGCCAGGCCAACCAAGCCGTGTTCATGGCGCTGATGCAGCCGGGCGACACCTTCATGGGCCTCGACCTCGCCGCCGGCGGCCACCTGACCCATGGCGCCCCGGTCAACCAGTCCGGCAAGTGGTTCAAGGTCGTGCCCTATGGCGTCTGCGTCGTCGATCAGATCATCGACTATGACGCGATGGAGCGCCTCGCCGTCGAGAACAAGCCGAAGGTCATCGTCGCAGGCGGCTCGGCCTATGCCCGCCATTGGGACTTCGCCCGTTTCCGCGAGATCGCCGACAAGGTCGGCGCCTATTTCATGGTCGACATCGCTCATTTCGCTGGGCTGGTCGCCGGCGGCGCCCATCCCTCGCCGTTCCCGCACGCCCATGTCGTCACCACCACCACGCACAAGACCCTGCGCGGTCCGCGCGGCGGCATGGTGCTGACCAATGACGAGGCGATCGCCAAGAAGATCAACTCGGCCGTGTTCCCGGGCCTGCAGGGCGGGCCGCTGATGCATGTCATCGCCGCCAAGGCCGTGTCCTTCCACGAGGCGCTGCAGCCGGAGTTCAAGACCTATGCCCACGCAGTCGTCGCCAACGCCAAGGCGCTGGCCGAGACGCTGAAGAGCAAGGGCTTCGACCTCGTCACCGGCGGCACCGACAACCACCTGATGCTGGTCGACCTGCGCTCCAAGAAGGTCACCGGCAAGGCCGCCGAGGCCGCGCTCGGCCGCGCCCACATCACCTGCAACAAGAACGGCATCCCCTTCGATCCGGAAAAGCCGATGGTCACCTCCGGCATCCGCCTCGGCACCCCGGCCGCGACCTCGCGCGGCTTCGGCGTCGCCGAGTTCAAGAAGGTCGGCGAGCTGATCGCCGAGGTGCTCGACGGCCTCGCCGCCAATGGCGAGGAAGGCAATGCCGCCGTCGAGCAGGCGGTCAAGGCCAAGGCCCACGAGCTGACCGCGCGTTTTCCGATCTATTGAGGGTTGCGCGAGCTCTGAGGGGCGGCTTGAATGGGCCGCCCTACGGGCTTACATACATGTTGGCGATGGAGAGCCGACATGGGCAAGAACGCCGTCACGATGCGCGAATTGCAGAAGATGTCGGCGGCGACGATCCGAGCACTGCCCCATGCCGTGCCGATCAAGAGCGGCGGCGAGACCGTCGGTATGCTGATGCCATTCAAGAAGCCGAATCCCGCACGCATGAAGGAAGTGCTTGATCGGATCGAGCAGAACTACACTTCGCTGCCTGAAGAGACCAAGGAGTGGCTGGAGCGATTTCTCGAAGAGCGTGAGCTTTGACGCGAGGCCGAAATCCTTCGGCAGCGCTCGTCGTCGACACGAACATTATCGTTGGCGCGATCCTGAGCGCACGCAGGCGGCCGATTTGGGTGCTTGCCAATGCGCGTCGCCGTCTCCTGATATCGATCGAAGGGGTGGCGGAGGTCATGTCTGTGATTTCGCACACCCGGGACCGGCTTCCCTACGCTGTAGAAGACGCTGCGGCCTTGCTCGAACTTCTCGATGCTCCGCCGGTGGATCGCTATAAGCATTTGCTGGCGGACGCGGCGGATGCGCTCCGTAACGCTGTCGCCTCCCGCAACGGCAGCATCAGCGATGCCCATATCCTTGCGCTCGCCTGGACCTATGATGCCGACATCTGGTCGCACGACCGAGATTTTGCCGGCACCGGCTGGCCGTCCTGGTCGAGCGCCAATCTCGCTGCCGCTTTGGCCGACGAGGCCGAAGCTGAAGCTCAACCCGTCTGAAGGCCCTCGATGCGCTGTCCCTATTGCGGTTCCCTCGATACCCAGGTGAAGGATTCGCGGCCGACCGACGATCATGCTTCGATCCGGCGTCGGCGCGTCTGCCCCGATTGCGGCGGCCGCTTCACCACCTTCGAGCGTGTGCAGCTGCGCGAGCTCACCGTGGTCAAGCGCTCGGGCCGGCGCACCGCCTTCGACCGCGACAAGCTGCAGACCTCGATCGAGGTGGCGCTGCGCAAGCGCTCCGTGGCGCCCGAGCGCGTCGAGCGCATGGTCAACGGTATCGTCCGCCAGCTCGAAAGCTCGGGCGAAGGCGAGATCCAGAGCTCGGCTATTGGCGAACTGGTGATGGAGGGGCTGAAGTCGCTCGACGACGTCGCCTATGTCCGTTTCGCCTCGGTCTACAAGAACTTCCGCGAGGCGCGTGATTTCGAGGAACTGCTCGGCCAGCTCGGCGGCGACGAGATCGAGCCCGGCAGTAAGCCGGCGCCTGCCCGCGACGATGCCTGATCAGGACGCGATCGACCGCGCCTTCATGGCGCGGGCGCTGGAGCTCGGCGCGCGCGGGCTCGGCCGGACCTGGCCGAACCCGAGCGTCGGTGCTGTGGTCGTGCGTGATGGCCCGGATGGTCCCGTCATCGTCGGCGAGGGGCATACGCAGCCAGGCGGCCGCCCGCATGGCGAGGCGATGGCCTTCGAGCAGGCCGGTGCGGCTGCCAGCGGCGGCACGCTCTATGTCACGCTGGAGCCCTGCTCGCACCGCACTGTCCGTGGCGGCACCCCTTGCGTCGAGCGCACCTTGCTCGCCGGCGTCCGGCGCGTCGTCTCGGCGATGTCCGATCCCAACCCGCAGATCGCCGGCCTCGGCCATGCTTTGCTGCGCATGGCCGGCCTGGAGGTCGTCACCGGTGTGCTTGAAGACCAGGCCCAGCGCAGCCATCGCGGCCATGTCTTGCGGGTGACGCAAGGCCGGCCGATGGTGACCTTCAAGGTCGCCCGCACGGCCGACGGCTTCGCTGGCGGGGCAGGGGGCGCGCGCCTTGCCATCTCATGCCCTGAGTCCGGCGAATGGGTGCATCGTCTGCGCGCCAGCCATGATGCAATCATGCTCGGCATCGGCAGCGTCCTCGCCGACGATCCGCTGCTGACCGTGCGCTTGCCGGGGCTGGAAATCCGCTCGCCGATCCGCGTCGTGCTCGATTCCTCGCTGCGCCTGCCGCCCGACGCCAAGCTGGTTCAGGGCGTGGCAACCGTGCCGCTCTGGGTGATCGCCGCCGAGGATGCGCCGGTCGCTGCCGAGGAGAGGCTCGTCACCGCTGGCGTCGAGGTAATGCGCGTTTCCCGCGCTGCCGATGGCCATCTCGATCTTGCCGAGGCCCTGCGCCTGCTGGCGACCCGCGGCATCACGCGTGTCTTCTCGGAAGGCGGCCCGACGGTCGGCGAGCAATTGGCGCTGCAGGGTCTCGCCGACGAGGTCATCGTCTCGACCTCTCCGAAGCGGCTCGACGCCGAGGGTATCGTCGCCGTCCGGCCGGGGCTTGCGGCGTTGCTTGCCGATCCCGAAATCTACGCCGTCACGCAAGCCGGGCAGATCGGCTGCGACAGTTTCGAAGTGTTCACGAGGACCGCCTGATGTTCACCGGCATCGTCACCGCCATCGGCACCGTCACCCGCGCGCAGACCAAGGGCCCGAGCCTCAAGCAGTTCGATATCTCCTGCCCCTGGGAAGCCTCCGGCATCGAGCTCGGCGCCTCGATCGCCTGCGCCGGCGTCTGCCTGACCGTGACCGCGCTGAAGCCGCGCGAGGATGGCGAGGCGGGCTGCACCTTCCAGGTCGAGACCGCGGCCGAGACCTTGGCGAAGACGAGGGTGGCCGAATGGATGCCAGGCACCAAGATCAACCTCGAACGCTCCCTGAAGATGGGCGACGAGCTCGGCGGTCATCTCGTCACCGGCCATGTCGATGGCGTCGGCACCATCCTGAAGATCGATGAGATCGCGCCCGATCCGAGCGAGCCCTGGGGCGCGACGGCGCGCTTCCATATCCGCGCGCCGCAAGGTCTTCCCCGCTTCATCGCCGCAAAAGGCTCGATCTGTCTCGACGGCACCTCGCTGACGGTGAACACTGTCGAGGACGATGTCTTCACCGTGCTGCTGATCCCGCATTCCTTCAGCATCACAACCTGGGGCGAGCGCCGCAAGGGGGACGGCGTCCATGTCGAGGTCGATCTGATGGCGCGGTATGCCGCGCGGCTTGCGGAGGCGCGTCCGGGGGGCTAACCAGCGCCCTCAATTCCAGTTGAGGACTTTCATCATGGCCGGATCCCGGCAATCATCGGCTACCCCAGCCGCTCCGCTCGACGATGCCCGCGTGCTCGTGGTCGAGGCTCGCTTCTACGATGGCCTCGCCGACGAGTTGCTCGCCGGTGCGCTCGCCGTGCTCGAGAAGGCCGGTTGCCGCGTCGACGTTGTCACCGTGCCCGGCGCGCTCGAAATCCCCTCCGCCATCGTCATCGGCCTGCGTGCTGCGGACGAGGCTGTCGATCCCTATGAGGCGGTCGTCGCGCTCGGCACCGTCATTCGTGGCGAGACCGGCCACTACGACATCGTCGCCGGCGAAAGCTCGCGCGCGCTGATGGACCTCTCCGTCGCCTTCGCCCTGCCGCTCGGGAACGGCATTCTCACCGTCGAGAACGACGCCCAAGCCTGGGCCCGTGCCAACCGCAGCGAGATGGACAAGGGTGGTGGCGCGGCGGAAGCTGCGCTCGCAGTGCTGCGCTACAAGCGCTCGCTGGCGGAGGAGTCGAAATGAGCCGATCCGAGATGCGCCGCGGCGCGCGGCTCTCGGCCGTCCAGGCGCTCTATGAGATGGAGGTCGGCGGGCGCGGCGTGGTCGAGGCCATGGCCGAGTTCGAGGCCTTCTGGATCGGCAAGGAGGTCGAGGACATCGAACTTCCCAAAGCCGAGATCGCCTTCTTCCGCGATCTGCTCGGCGGCGTCGTCCGCGAGCAGCGCCTGGTCGATCGCTCCGTCGACGATCTGCTTGCCTCTGGCTGGCCGCTGAAGCGCGTTGAGGCGGTGGTGCGCGCCATCCTGCGCGCCGGCGCCTATGAGCTCGCCTTCCGCAAGGACGTGCCGGCCCGCGCCGTGATCTCGGAATATGTCGCGGTCGCCCGCTCCTTCTACGAGGGCGAGGAGGTCGGCATGGTCAACGCGGTGCTCGACAAGATGGCCCGCGATGTCCGCGCCGAGGAATTCGACGCGCCGGCGGCGTGAGCGGCGCCGTGGCCGGAACCCAATCCCCCGGTGAGTTCGAGCTGATCGCTCGCTATTTCGCGCCGATCGCCGGCAGCGCCGGGCTCGGTCTCGTTGACGACGCCGCCTTGCTGCGTCCGGCGCGTGGCTATGAAGTCGTGGTCACGGCGGATGCGCTCGTCGCCGGCGTGCACTTCTTCCCGGACGATCCACCGGCCTCGATCGGCCGCAAGGCGCTCGGCGTCAACCTCTCTGACCTTGCCGCCAAGGGCGCCAAGCCCGATGGCTTCGTGCTGACGCTCGCTCTGCCCAGGGGCTGGACGGAAGAGTGGCTCGCCGGCTTCGCCGAGGGGCTCGGCGCCATGGCGGGCGAGGGTGGTTGCCCGCTGATCGGTGGCGACACGGTCTCGACTTCGGGCCCGCTGACGCTCTCGATCACCGCTTTCGGCAGTGTTCCTGCCGGCCGCATGGTGCCGCGCTCCGGCGCCAAGCCGGGCGATATCGTCGCGGTCACCGGTACGATCGGCGACGGCGTGCTCGGTCTGAAGGCGCATGGACCGGATCGGCCCGCCTGGGTCGGCAAGCTCGCTGAAGCCGACCGCGCCTTTCTCGCCGACCGCTATCTGCATCCGCAGCCGCGTATCGCGCTCGCCGCCGCCTTGCAGGCCCACGCTTCGGCCGCCATGGACATCTCCGACGGACTGATCGGCGACCTCGCCAAGCTGCTGGCCGCCTCGAAGGTAGGGGCCGAGATCGATCTCGACGCAGTGCCATTGTCACCCGCGGCCCGCTCTGCCGTCATGGCCGATCCCGCATTGGCGGAACTGGCCTGGACCGGCGGTGACGACTACGAAATTCTCTGTACGATCCCGGAAGAAGAATTTCCTTCTCTGGTTGCTGCTGCCGAGGCGGCGGGGCTTGGCCTCGCGCGCATCGGGCGCGTCACCGCCGAGGCGGGAAGCGTGCGCTATACCGAAGCGGGCCGGCCGCGAAGCTTCGCGCGCGGCTCCTTCGCTCATTTTTAGAAGGCGGCCGCGCGGCCGCGAAGGGTCGGCGGCTGCGATGAACCAGCATGTTCCGGTGATTGATGGTGATGCGCTCGCCAGGCGCAATGCGCTGGTGCTTGCAGGCGCCCAGGCGCTCGGCGGTGCGAGCCCGGCGATCGTGATCTCGCTCGGCGGCATCGTCGGCTCGCAATTGGTCTCGAACCAGGCCTTCGCCACCGTCCCGGTCAGCCTGATGCAGCTCGGTCTCGCCTGCGGTGTCATCCCAGCCGCGTTCCTGATGCGCCGGCTCGGTCGCCGCAGCGGCTATGTCATCGGCGCGCTGATCGGTGCTTTCGGTGCTGCCATCGCCGCGACCGGGGTGGCTGAGCGCCTGTTCTGGCTGTTCTGCCTCGGCACCTTCCTGTGCGGGCTCTACGGTTCCTATGTCCAAAGCTACCGCTTCGCCGCCGCCGATACGGCGAGCGAGAGCTTCAAGCCGCGCGCCATCTCCTGGGTGATGATCGGCGGGCTGGCGGCGGCGGTGATTGGGCCGCAATCGGTTTACTGGACGCGCGACCTGACGCCGGCCGCGCCCTTCGCAGCGAGCTTCCTGGCGCAAGGTGCGCTCGCCCTCATCGCGATCGGCGTTGTGCTGGCGCTGCGCGCGCCACCGGTGGCGCAGGTCAAGTCCAGCGGCGGTCGGCCGCTTCCCGAGATCATGCGCCAGCCCAAGTTCATCGCCTCGGTGATCGCAGCGCTCGTCACCTATGGACTGATGAGCTTCGTCATGACGGCGGCGCCGCTCGCCATGGTCGGCTGCGGCCACAGCGTCGGTGACGCGGCGCTCGGAATCCAGTGGCATGTGCTCGCCATGTTCGCGCCGAGCTTCTTCACCGGCCGCCTGATCGCCCGTTTCGGCAAGGAGAAGCTCACTGCCGCCGGCCTGGTGCTCACCGCGCTCGCCGCCGTGGTCGGGCTCAATGGCCTCAGCGTCGCGCATTTCTGGCTCGCGTTGATCCTGCTCGGCGTTGGCTGGAATTTCGGCTTCATCGGTGCGACCGCGCTGGTGACCGACTGTTACCGGCCGGAAGAGAGGGTCAAGGTCCAGGCGGCCAATGACTTCCTCGTCTTCGGCTCTGTCGCGATCGCATCCTTCTCCTCCGGCGGCCTGCTCAGCGCCGGCGGCTGGGACAGCGTCAACTGGCTGGTCTTCCCGCCAGTCGCGATCGCGCTGACGTTGGTCGCATGGCAGGCAATGGGCAAGCGCGCGGCTGCAGCCTGACATTCCCCCAAATTGTCAGCCGACCCGTTTGCGATTCTGGCGGAAACTGGGCAACAATCCGACCCGACACTGGTGATCGGCGCTGTAGGCCTGATTCTTTGTTAGGCCGACGGCGCCGTTCCTTGCGTTTGAAGAACCGGAAAACCGGCTCCGTCGGGGCGTCCTGCCCCGGATGACGAATTCTCAGGGATAGGAAATTCGATGTCGGCCTTGCTCATCATCATTGTCTTGAGTGCGTTATCGATCGTCTACGGCTTATGGGCCTATGGCGACGTGATGAAACGCGATGCCGGCAGCCAGCGCATGCAGGAGATTTCCGGTGCGGTGGCGGAAGGCGCGCAGGCTTACCTCAAGCGCCAGTACATGACGATCGGCATGGTCGGTGTCGTGCTCTTCCTCGGCCTGACCTGGCTGCTCGGCGCCTATGTCGGCATCGGCTTCCTGATCGGCGCAGTGCTCTCGGGCGTCGCCGGCTTCATCGGCATGAACGTCTCGGTCCGCTCGAACGTGCGCACCGCCCAGGCGGCGATGCAGTCGCTCGGCGAAGGCCTCGACGTCGCCTTCAAGGCGGGCGCGGTCACCGGCATGCTGGTCGCCGGCCTCGCTCTGCTCGGCGTCGCCTGCTATTACGGCTTCCTCACCGGCATGAAGGGCTTCGCGCCCTCGAGCCGCGTCGTCATCGATTCGCTGGTGGCGCTCGGCTTCGGCGCCTCGCTGATCTCGATCTTCGCCCGTCTCGGCGGTGGCATCTTCACCAAGGGCGCCGATGTGGGCGCCGACCTTGTCGGCAAGGTCGAGGCCGGCATTCCCGAGGACGATCCGCGCAACCCGGCGACGATCGCCGACAATGTCGGTGACAACGTCGGCGACTGCGCCGGCATGGCGGCCGACCTGTTCGAGACCTATGCCGTGACGCTGGTCGCGACCATGGTGCTCTCGGCGATCTTCTTCGCCGGCCAGCCCGTGCTCGGCGCGATGATGCTCTACCCGATGGCGATCGGCGCGGCCTGCGTTGTCACCTCGATCATCGGCACCTTCTTCGTTAAGCTCGGCGCCAACCAGTCGATCATGGGCGCGCTCTACAAGGGCTTCATCGCCGCCGGCGTGCTCTCGGTTGGCGCGATCGCCGCGGTCAACTACCTGATGTTCGGCGGCTTCTCGGCCTCGTTCACCACGGGGCAGGGCGCCACCTTCACCTCGGGCGCCCTGTTCGGCTGCGCCTTGGTCGGTCTCGCTGTGACGCTGCTGATCGTCGTCATCACCGAATACTACACCGGCACCGGCAAGCGCCCGGTCGTCTCGATCGCCCAGGCCTCGGTCACCGGCCACGGCACCAACGTCATCCAGGGCCTCGCGGTCTCCCTTGAATCGACGGCGCTGCCGACCATCGTGATCATCGCCGGCATCATCGTCGCCTACGGCCTCGCCGGCCTGTTCGGCATCGCCATCGCCACCACCGCCATGCTGGCGCTGGCCGGCGTGGTCGTCGCGCTCGACGCCTTCGGCCCGGTCACCGACAACGCCGGCGGCATCGCCGAGATGGCCGGCCTGCCCAAGGAGGTCCGCCACTCCACCGACGCGCTCGACGCGGTCGGCAACACCACCAAGGCGATCACCAAGGGCTATGCGATCGGCTCCGCCGGTCTCGGCGCGCTGGTGCTGTTCGCCGCCTACACCTCGGACCTCAACTTCTTCGTGGCCGAGGCCAACAAGGCGGGCTCGACGACGTTCCAGTACTTCAAGGGCGTCACCGTCGACTTCACACTGTCGAACCCTTATGTCGTCGTCGGCCTGCTGCTCGGCGGCCTCATCCCCTTCCTGTTCGGCGGCATGAGCATGACCGCCGTCGGCAAGGCGGCGGGCTCGGTCGTCGAGGAGGTCCGCAAGCAGTTCAAGGAAAAGCCCGGCATCATGGAAGGCACGGACCGGCCCGATTACGGCCGCGCCGTCGACATGCTGACCCGCGCTGCGATCAAGGAAATGATCGTTCCCTCGCTGCTGCCGGTGCTGGCGCCGGTCGTGACCTTCTTCGTCATCAACGCCATCGCTGGCAAGAACCAGGCCTTCGCCGCGGTCGGCGCCATGCTGATGGGCGTGATCGTCACCGGCATCTTCGTCGCGATCTCGATGACCTCAGGCGGCGGCGCCTGGGACAATGCCAAGAAGAGCTTCGAGGACGGCTTCGTCGACAAGGACGGGGTGCGCCATCTCAAGGGCTCGGAGGCGCACAAGGCCTCGGTGACGGGCGACACCGTCGGCGACCCCTACAAGGACACGGCGGGCCCCGCCGTGAACCCGGCGATCAAGATCACCAACATCATCGCGCTGCTGCTGCTCGCCATCCTGGCGCATAGCTGAGCACGAGAGGCGATCCATCAAAGCATGGCCCCGCGGAGCGATCCGCGGGGTTTTTTATTGCGTCGTGAAGGGTTTGGAAGGCGAACGAGATTCAAATTCTCAAACGCTTGAATCAGTTTCGGAGCCCGGGCTTGATCGACCTGCTCGGTAGCATCTTTCTGGACCTGATCGGCTACACCACAGCGCGGCTGTTCGTTCCGCTTCTGACCTTCGGGCGTGTTCGTGTGCAGCCCTTTCGAGCCGAGCCGCAGCGGCACAACTGGTTCGGCTTCGTGCGCGACGCCGACGGTTCCCACCAACTCGAGGCGACTATTGCCGGCTGGTACGGCCTGTTCTTCTGGATCGCGGTGGTGATCGCGATGCTCGCCTGGCTTAGCTGAACCATCACCAAAGCTCCGGAGCCTACGGCCGGGACCGTAGCGTTCCGGCGCGACGCTCCGGCCGCCGCCTGTCATGGTCCGCTCATTCAAGGAGGACCTGATGACCGCCCCAGCCGCTTCCGCCACCGCACGATCCGGACACCTGATGGATCTCGCCGCGCTGCTCGTGCTGGCGACGCTCTGGGGCGCCTCCTACAGCTTCATCAAGCTCGGGGTCGAGACGATCCCGCCATTGACCCTGATCGCGGCGCGCACGCTCATTGCAGGCGCGCTCCTGCTCGTCGTCATCCGCTGGCGCGGGCTGACGCTGCCGCGCGATCCCGTCATCTGGCGGCGTTTCCTGATTCAGGCCTGCCTCAACAGCGCCGTGCCGTTCACGCTGATCGCCTGGGCCGAGACCAGCGTCGATGCCGGCCTTGCGACGATCCTGAATGCCGGTTCGCCGATCTTCGCCTTCCTGCTCAGCCTGCTGCTCTTCCGCTCCGAGGCCGCAGCCGGCCGAAAGCTCCTCGGCGTCGTGGCCGGCCTGCTCGGGGTCTGCCTGATCATCGGCGTCGAGGCGTTGTCGGGCTTCGGCCGCGAGCTCTGGTCCCAGCTCGCTCTGGTCGCGGCGGCGGCCTGCTATGGCTGCGCGGCGCTGTTCGGCCGCAATTTCAAAGGGCTCGACCCGATCATGCCGGCCGCCGGCTCGCTGATCTGCGGCGCCGTGATCCTGATCCCCTTCAGCCTCATCGTCGACCGGCCCTGGACGCTCTCGCCGTCGAGCGAATCGATCCAGGCGCTGCTGGCTTTGTCGGTGTTCTCGACCGCGCTCGCCTTCATCCTCTATTTCCGGCTGATCGACCGGCTCGGCACGGTCGGCACGACCTCGGTCGCCTATCTGCGCGTGCCGACCGGCGTCGCCATCGGCGTGCTCTTCCTCGGCGAGCGCCTGAGCGCGACCGCCTGGGCCGGGCTGGCTCTGGTCATCCTCGGCGTGTTTGCGATGACGCTGCCGGAGCGCAAATCGAAGAGCGCCTGAGAAGGGTGAGGCCCCCCAAGAAAAAAGCCCCGCGGTAGCGCCGCGGGGCTTTCGCATTTTGCCGTAAGGGAGCCGGTCAGGCGCCGAAGGGCGTGAACTTGGTGACACCGCGGAACAGGTTGCGCAGGAAGCTCTGCTCCTCGCCGCCAGTCGAGGTGGTGCGGCTGATGAAGTCGAAGATCACGCCGTCCTGCAGGCCGTAATTGGCGATGCGCTCGACCTTGAAGCCCTTGTTGAAATAGATCACCAGCACCCGCTGGTCGATCACGGCGAACTCCTGGAACTGGAAGCGCCGCCGCACTGTCTGGCTGATGTAGTAGAAGGTGCGGTTGCCGACGGTCGAGGTCGTCGAGGGCGTGCCGAGCGTGGTCAGCACCGTCTGCACGTCCATGCCGATCTTCACCTTGGCGATCAACTCGTCGTCCATGACGAAGCCGCGGGTGAACTCCTCGTTGAGGCCGGCGGAGGTCGGCGTGCGGAAGCCGAGATTGGTGGCGGTGCCGCAGCCGGCCAGTGGCAACGCGGCGGCCAGCGAGCCGATCAGGACGGTACGGCGGGTCGGAGCAGTCATGCTTGGCAGATCCGGGGAGCAGGCGCGCGGAGCTGCCGCGCTTGTCAGGAAGGGTGTGCTTGGCGTAACGCCCGAGCATGGCTTTGGCAAGGCAAGTCGCTTTTTAGCGAAGCTGGCTGGGAAAGATGGGGTAGGGGCTGTGATCTTCGGCCTGTTCGGCAGGAAGCGTGCGCGCATGGCGCCGGTCAATGCGTTGCTGGAGCGCATCGTCGGCGCGTCGCGCGAGCCGGTCCTGTATCTGCAGGGCGGTATCCCCGATAATTTCGAGGGCCGCTTCGAGGCATTGACGCTGCATCTCTTCCTGGTGCTGCGGCGCCTGCGGGAACTGCCCGCCCCGGCGGCCGATGCGGCGCAGGATCTGATCGACGCCAGTTTCGCCTATCTCGAGCTCGGCTTCCGCCAGGGCGGCATCAGCGATGTCGCCGTGCCGAAGCGTATGAAGAAGATCGGCCGCAGCTTCTATGGCCGCCTCAGCGGCTATGAAGAAGCGCTCGCCTCGCAGGAACCAGGCGCGTTCGAGGCTGCGCTCGCGCGCAATATTGCGCCCGAAGTTGCCGCAGCGGCGCTCGCACGCCATGTCAGGGCCGCGGCCGCCGTCTTGGCCGCGCGCTCGCTCGACGATATCCTCGCCGCCGATCCGTTGTTCCCGCCCTTCGCCGACAGCATTCCCGCATGACCATCTCCCCTCAGGACAAGCTGCCGTTCCGCTACCCGATCCGCGTCGAGAGCATCACCTTGCGCCCGGTCGCGGTCGAGATCGCGCCGGGGCAGGGCGACCTGTCCGCGATCGCGACCTTTCTCGGCGTCGCCTCGGTCGAGGCTCTGAAGGCGAGCTATTCGCTCTCGCGCAATGGCGAGCGGGTCAAGCTGGAGGGCATGATCAGGGCGAGCCTGCATCAGAACTGCGTCGTCACGCTCGATCCCTTCCCGGTCGAGCTCAACGTGCCGGTCAAGCTCGACTTCGCGCCGCAGGAAGAGATCGCCGCCATGACGAGCCCGTCCGAGGACGACGAGATCGACATCGAGGTGCTGCTGAACGAGGAGGAGCCGCCGGAGCCGATCGTCGACGGGGCGATCGAACTGGGCGCGGTCACGCTCGAATTCCTGGCGCTCGCGCTCGATCCCTACCCGCGCAAGCCGGGCGTCGCGTTCAGCGAGCCGGCGCCCGAGACCCCCGCCGAATCGCCTTTCGCCGCGCTCCTGAAGCTCAAGCGCGGCGAATGACCTTGAAAAACCTCAGCCTCTCGGCTTGCGGCGGGCGGCCAACCCGCTATTGTCCGCCGCCCGCCCGGCCGCCCCGGCAGGGGGCCCAGCGCCTGGAATCGATCACCCCCGCATGACACGCCCGGTTACAATCGCGCTCGACGCCATGGGCGGTGATCACGGCCCGTCCGTTGTCATCCCGGGCGCCGCCATCACGCTTGAACGCCGCCCGGACACGAAGTTCGTGATCTTCGGCAACGAAGCCGAGGTCATGCCGCTGCTCGACGCGCATCCGAAGCTCAAGGCCGTCACCACCTTCCACCACACCGAGGTCTCGGTGAAGATGGACGACAAGCCGAGCCAGGCCTTGCGCTATGGCCGCTACAAGTCGTCGATGTGGCGCGCCATCGACGCGACCAAGACCGGCGAGGCCGACGTAACCATTTCGGCCGGCAATACCGGCGCGCTGATGGCGATGTCGAAGTTCTGCCTGAAGTCGATGCCGCAGGTCGACCGGCCTGCGATCGCCTGCTTGTGGCCGACGGTCCGCGGCGAGAGCGTCGTGCTCGATGTCGGCGCCACCATTGGCGCCGACGCCCAGCATCTGGTCGATCTCGCCGTGATGGGCGCCGCCATGGCCCGCGTCGTGCTCGATCTCGACCGGCCGAGCGTCGGCCTGCTCAATGTCGGCGTCGAGGAGATCAAGGGCGTCGAGGCGGTCAAGGAGGCCGGCCGCATCCTGCGCGAGAGCAATCTGCCGCATCTAGATTATCGCGGCTTCGTCGAGGGCGACGATCTCGGCAAGGGCACGGTCGATGTCGTCGTCACCGAGGGCTTCACCGGCAACATCGCCCTGAAGACGGCCGAGGGCACGGCCAAGCAGATCGGCGAATATCTGCGGGCGGCGATGGGCCGGTCGCTGATGTCGAAAATCGGCTATTTTTTCGCCCGCGGCGCCTTCGCTGCGCTCAAGGACAAGATGGATCCGCGCAAGGTCAATGGCGGCGTCTTCCTCGGGCTCGAAGGCATTGTGATCAAGAGCCATGGCGGCACCGATGCCGTCGGGTTCGCCAGCGCGACCGAACTGGGCTACGAGATGGCGCGCGAGAATCTGATGGCCAAGGTGCGCGAGATGGTCGCCGCGACGGCGCGGCCCAGCGCGACACCGGCAAGCCCACAGGTCGCCGCAGGCGAGTAGGGAAGAGAACGTCCTTGTCCAGAATGCGATCCGTCCTGCGCGGCTGCGGCTCCTATCTGCCGGCGCGCATCATGACCAACGCCGAATTGGCCGCGAAGGTCGACACCAGCGACGAGTGGATCGTCCAGCGCACCGGCATCCGTGCCCGCCACATCGCCGCCGAGGGCGAGACCACTGGCATGGTTGGCCTGAAGGCAGCGCAGGCCGCGCTCGCCGATGCCGGCATCCCGGCGAGCGAGGTCGATCTCATCATCGTCGCGACCGCGACGCCCGACCACACCTTTCCGGCGACTGCGACCTATATCCAGGCCGAGCTCGGCATCACGCAAGGCGCTGCCTTCGACCTCCAGGCCGTCTGCTCCGGCTTCGTCTTCGGGCTCGCCACCGCCGACAAGTTCCTGGTGAGCGGCGCGGCGACGACCGCGCTCGTGATCGGCGCTGAGACCTTCTCGCGCATTCTCGATTGGGAGGACCGCGCCACCTGCGTGCTGTTCGGCGACGGCGCCGGCGCCGTCGTGCTCAGGGCAGAGGAGGGTACGGGCACACTCGCCGATCGCGGCGTGTTGACGACCCATGTCCGTTCCGACGGGCGCTATGCCAACAAGCTCTATGTCGATGGCGGACCGGGCTCGACCAAGACCGTGGGGTTCCTGCGCATGGAGGGCCGGGAGGTCTTCAAGCACGCCGTGGTCAATCTTGCGGAGACGGTGCGCCACACCTTCGAAGAGACCGGGCTCTCCGGCGACGACATCGACTGGTTCGTGCCGCACCAGGCCAATCGCCGCATCATCGACGCCACCGCCCACAAGCTTGGCATCGGCGAGGACCGGGTCGTCGTCACCGTCGACAGGCATGGCAACACCTCGGCCGCCTCGATTCCGCTGGCGCTCGCCGAGGCTCATGCCGACGGCCGGATCAAGCCCGGCCAGCTCGTGCTGATCGAGGCGATGGGCGGCGGCTTCACCTGGGGCTCGGCGCTGATCCGCTGGTAGGGTGCCGGTTTGGCCGTCCAGGCTAAGCGCTTTTGATCTATGACATTTCCTTAGCGGCTGTCAGCGCGGATTTTCCGCGTTTTTCAACCTGTGCGAGCACGGCGAGGATTGACCGCAATCGCCTGCCCGCCTAGCGTCCGGCTCCGGTGGGGCCAGGGTCGATGGGGACGCCGCTGAAAGAAACGCCTTGGAGGAACTGATGGCGGGGCAAACGATTACGCGGGCCGATCTGTGTGAAGCAGTCTACCAGAAGATCGGCTTGTCGCGGACAGAGTCGTCCAAGCTCGTTGAGGCGGTGTTGGATGAGATCTGCGACGCGGTCGCGCGTGGGGAAAACGTCAAATTGTCCTCGTTCGGCTCCTTCGTGGTGCGCGACAAAGGCGAGCGAATCGGGCGTAATCCGAAAACCGGCGTCGAAGTCCCGATCGAGCCGCGTCGCGTGATGGTGTTCAAGCCGTCCAACGTGATGAAGGCGCGGATCAACGGACTGAACGGCGTAGGTGAGGAGGAGTGACTCTGGAGTTCCACGACGGCGGATTCGAGGCCGAATTGGATAACAAGAGCCCAGACGCATTCAGAACCATCAGCGAGGTCGCCGAAGACCTCGACATTCCCCAACACGTGCTGCGTTTCTGGGAAACGCGCTTCTCCCAGATCAAGCCGCTCAAGCGCGGCGGCGGCCGGCGCTATTACCGGCCCGACGATGTCGCCCTGCTCAAGGGCATCCGCCGCCTGCTCTATGGCGAGGGCTACACCATCAAGGGCCTGCAGCGCATCCTGAAGGAACAGGGGCCGCGCTATGTCCAGGCGATCGGCCGCGGCGGCGAGATCACCGGCGCCAATGCGCCGGCTCCTTCGGCCGCGGCGGCCCATGCGGCTCCCTCGCGCGCCGTGCCGATGCCAGCGGCTCAGCCAACGCAGCATCACCACGGAGCCGCTGCTGCCGAGCCGGGCTTCGCCGCCAAGGCGCTGCTCTCCTCCTTGCCGCGTTCGGCTCAGTCGCTGGTCGGGGCCGACGATCTCGCCTTCCTGAAGGCGACACTCTCCGAGCTGATCGAGTGCCGCCGCCTGTTGCATGGTGCCTTGGCGACGGCAAGCGCCGGCGAAGACGGCTGAGCTCCGCAGCCCCCGCGACTTGAACCTTCGCCCCCGGCTCGCTAGATCAGCCGGCGAGGACGACCTCCGCAGGCCTTTCGCCTGCGTTTCCCCGTAGGCGTGGACGACCCCGCCCTTCTCATGAGGAGGGCCGCCATGGCCTGGACTTATCTCTTCTTCGCCGGACTGTTCGAGGTCGGCTGGGCCATCGGCCTGAAATACACGCACGGCTTCACCCGCCTCGTCCCGACCGTGCTGACGGTCGCCAGCATGGTGGTCAGCCTCGGCCTGCTCGGCCTCGCGTTGAAGAGCCTGCCGCTCGGCACCGCCTATGCGATCTGGACCGGCATCGGCACCATCGGCACCGCCACCCTCGGGATCATCCTGTTCGGCGAGCCGGCGACGGCGCTGCGCCTCGCCTGCATCGGCCTGATCGCCGCGGGTATCGTCGGGCTGAAGCTCGTCTCGTGAACCGGGCCGGACCGGTGGCGTCCTGGAGCCGGAATCCGTCTCTCACCAAAGAGTTAGAGCAGGATTACCGGTTCCCACTTTTCGCATCTTGCTCTAGCGCCGCCGGAACGCCTCGGGCCAGAGGTCGTTGCGCTCGAGCAGCACGACCACGACGATGACGCCAAGCGTCACCACAATGGTCATGAGCTTGGCGTCCCAGGGCACGCCGCGGCCGATCAGCCAGATCAGCGCCAGGCCCGCGATGAGGGGGATCAGGAGTTCCATGGCGAGAGCCTAGCGCAGATATCTGCAGGCCGCATCCGCCTTGGCAAATCTTCGGAACAGTTCGCAGCGGCACACGTTGCAGCGACAGGGAAGCATGTCGTCGGCAGGCGGCGTCGGTTTCAGCAATCCGGACATAAGCGGACAGGAGGAAGGCATGGGCCTGTTTTCCAAGGATATCAAGACGATGGACGATCTCTTCGTGCATCAGCTGCAGGACATCTACTACGCCGAGAAGCAGATCAGGAAAGCTCTGCCGACCATGATCGAGAAGGCCACGGATACCAAGCTGCGCAACGGCCTGCAGGCCCATCTCGGCGAGACCGAAGGCCATATCCGCCGGCTCGAGCAGGTCTTCCAGCAACATGGCGTCGAGGCCAAGGGCGTGAATTGCCCGGCGATCGACGGTATCCTCGAAGAGGCTGACGAGGTGGTCGGCGAGGTCGAGGACAAGCAGGTGCTGGATGCGGCGATCATTGCCGCGGCGCAGGCCGTCGAGCACTATGAGATCACCCGCTACGGCACGCTCACCGCCTGGGCCAAGCAACTCGGCCGCGAGGACTGCGCCGCTTTGCTGCAGCAGAATCTCGACGAGGAGCATGCCGCCGACAGCAAGCTGACCAAGCTGGCTGAATCCGGCATCAATCGTCAGGCGGCCTGACGGCCTGTCTCAAGCCTCGGCCGGCGAGGGCGTCTCGGCGCTCTCCCGGCCTGTCGGGCCGCCTTCCATCAAGGCCCGCAGCTTGGCCAGTTCCTGGGCCATGAAATCGAGAAAGAGCCGAACGCGTGGCGAGTGGCGCAAGTCGGGATGGGTCAGCAGCCACAGATCGGCAGCATAGCCGGTCTGGGGTGGCGCCAGGCGGATAAGGCCGGGGCGCTTGTCGGCGATAAAGCAGGGCAGGAAGCCGATACCGATGCCGGCCTCGACCGCTTCCGCCAGACCCAGCACCGTGTTGAGCTTGTAGACGGTCTGGTCGGCCGGGATGTGCTTCTGCCGATACTGCACGACCTTGAAGTTGCTGAACTGATCGCCGAGCGAGATCCAGCGCTGCTGCGTGAGCTCGGCCTGATCTGCCGGCGCACCTTCCGGAAAATCCGTGGCGCGGCCATAGAGCGCCCAGCCGATCTGGGCGACGCGCCGGCCGATCAGGTTCTCCGGCGGATTATCGGTGGCGCGGATCGCGACATCGGCATCGCGCTTGCTGAGATTGAGCGCCTGGTTGCCGAGCAGGATGTCGAGCTTGATGTCCGGGCATTGCCGCATGAAGGCGGCAAAGAGCGGCGTCAGCAATTCGACCAGCAGGGAATCGTTGGTGGTGACCCGCAATTCGCCGGCCGGCAGGATCTCGCGGCCGGCGAGGCGCCGGGTGAAGCCGGCGATATCCGTCTCGAGCCGCTCGGCCAGGACGGCCATCTCTTCGCCGGCGGGCGTCGGCACATAGCCGGAGCGGTGCCGCTCGAACAGGCGTGTTCCTAGGTTTTCCTCGATCTGGCCGAGCCGGCGGAACACGGTCGAATGGTTGAGGCCGATCAACTCGGCCGCGGCCGGCAGGCTGCGCGCCTCGGCGATGGCCTTGATCAGCCGGAAATCGTCCCAGGCGACGGAAGAGGCGGCGTTCGGCAAGCGGGCGGCTCCGGGGACATCAGACTATTCCCAAAAGATGGTACGGGCGACAGGTTGCGGCAACCTGTCGCCCGTTCGATCGTGATGGGTAGGCGAGGCTTCAGGCTAGAGCGGGCTTGGCGGAGGCGGCGACGCCGGCCGGGCGCAGCGCCAAAGCGCCGTCGCCGATCAGCGTATGGGCGAGCGCCGTCAGGGCGAGGAAGGCGGGGTATTCCCAGCCACCGTTCGGCGCATTGAAGACCCAGCCATTCGGGGCGTGGATGACGAGCGCGCCGAGCAGGATCGGCTGCAGGAGCAGCGAAACATAGCGTCCATAGAAGCCGACAATGATGGCGAGTCCGCCAACGATCTCCGCCAGGATGATCGGCCAGGCGAGGAAGGCGGGCAGGCCGACCTGGCCGAGGAAGCCGGCGAAGCCCGCAACGGTGAAGACGGCGAGCTTCAGATAGGCGTGGGCGATGAACATGACGCCGAGCGCGATGCGCAGGGTGAGGGCGCCGTAAGGGGCGAAACGGGTGTCGATCATGGTCTTTCTCCGAAGGACCGGTTTGGTCTGCAGCAAAGATGTCCATTTCGAAACCGCAATTCAAATTGGCATTTTAAGAGACTGACATTGCGTGAAAGCAATAAACTGCGTCTGGCAATTTGGCGAGCCGCGATCATCTTTGTGCCCAACGAGGGCCGCCTTCAGCAGCCCGGAGGACGACATCATGCAGATCAACGGCATCCACCACGTCACCGCCATCGCCGGCCCCGCCCGCCGCAATCTCGACTTCTACAGCCGGGTGCTCGGCCTGCGCCTGGTCAAGAAGACGGTGAACTTCGATGACCCGACCACCTGGCATCTCTATTTTGGCGATGCCGGCGGCAATCCGGGCACGATCCTGACCTTCTTCCCCTGGGAGCATGTCGCGCCCGGCAGGCTTGGCGTCGGCGAGACGCAGGAAACCGCCTTCCGCATTCCGGAAGGATCTGTCGGCTACTGGACGCATCGCCTCATCGCCAACGGGGTCGCCCATGACGCGCCGCAGAAGCGCTTCGGCGAGACCGTGCTGAGCCTCCGCGATCCGGACGGCATGCGGCTTTCTCTGGTCGCGGTGCCCGGCAGCGAGAGCGAGCCGGCCTGGGACAATGGCGAGGTGCCCGCTGAATCCGCCATCCGCGGCTTCCACGGCGTCACGCTGCTGCTCGACAAGACCGAGACGACCGCGGCGATCCTGCGCGACGTCTTTGGCTTCGTCGAAGCCGGCCGCGAGGGCAGCACTGTCCGCATGCGGGCTGAAGGCACGGCTGAGGGCAGCGTCGTCGACCTGCGCGCCGCCGGTGGCTTCCTGCCGGCCCGGATGGGCGCGGGCTCGGTACATCACATCGCCTTCCGCGCCGGCGATGATGCCGAGCAGGCCCGCATGGTGAAGACGCTGGCCGACAGCTTCGGCCTGCGCACCACCGAGCAGAGGGACCGGAACTATTTCCGCTCCGTCTACTTCCGCGAGCCGGGCGGCGTGCTGTTCGAGATCGCGACCGATGCGCCGGGCTTCGCCATCGACGAGTCGGTGGACGACCTCGGCGGAACGCTCAAGCTGCCGGCGCAGTACGAGACGCGCCGCGCCGAAATCGAGGCCGTGCTGCCGGCACTCGCCTGAAACGTGTGGCGCCCCGCCTTCGGGCGGGGCGCCTTTGCGAAATCTCTCAGAAAGGAGGCGTGCGATGAACACGACCGAAACCTTCATCCATCGCTTCGAGCCGGCGACCGCTCCCGGCCAGGCGCCGCTCTTGCTGCTGCATGGCACCGGCGGCGACGAGAGTGATCTCCTGCCGCTCGGGCGCACGCTCGCGCCGGGCGCGGCGCTGCTCTCGCCGCGCGGGCGCACGCTCGAAGCCGGCATGCCGCGCTTCTTCCGCCGTCTAGCCGAGGGCGTCTTCGACGAGGACGATCTGCGCCAGCGCACCCATGAGCTCGCCGATTTTGTCGAGCAGGCGCGGGCGGAGTATGGGCTCCCGGCCCCGATCGCGGTCGGCTTCTCGAACGGCGCCAACATCGCCGCCGCGATGATGCTGCTGCGCCCGGAGGTGCTGTCGGGAGCTGTGTTGCTGCGGGCGATGTCGCCCTTCGCCAAGCCGCCTTCAGCGGCGCTGGACGGCAAGCCCGTGCTGATCGTCTCGGGCAGTTTCGACCCGATCATCCCGGAAGAGAATGCGGCGCGTCTGGCGGCGACGCTGATCGGGGCCGGGGCTGCAGTCGAGCACCGCAGCCTGCCGACCGGGCATAGCCTGTCTCAGGCGGATCTAGGGTTGGTGCGGGCCTGGCTGTCGCAGCGGCCGGCTCTCGCGGCGTGAGCGAGGGCCTAGGCTCCGGGCCTGGCGTGCTTGGTCAGATAGCACGTCAGGCCGAGCCCGCCGAGCACAACGGAGATCATGTAAGGGCCGAACAGGCAGGCGACGAACACCGCCGCGATGAAGCCGAGCATCAGGCTGTTGCGCCAGTCCAGGGTCATGACGGGGCCTCCACGAATCGGTGCCAGTATCATGAAGATAACCTTCACCCTGTGAACCGCATTTGAACGGAATACGTTAATGAATCCTTGCGGTTGCGGCGGCGCGTTGACGAAGGCCCGGCTCTAGCCGGAGCGAAGCGCCTCGATGGCCTGCTTCAGGCGCTCGAAGTCGAACGGCTTGCCGATCACGGCCGTGCTGGCCTCGTTCTGGAAGCCTTCGACCCGGCCATGCCCGGTCACGAAGATCACCGGAAAGCCCGGCCGCGTATCGCGCAACCGGTGGGCAAGCTCGGTTCCCGCCATGTCGGGCAGGCCGACATCGGTCAGCAGCAGGTCGATCGGCTCTGCGGCCGCGATATCCAGCGCTTGCTTCGCATTGCCGGCCTCGCGCACGGAATGGCCGAGCTCGGCGACCATGTCGGCCATGTCCATCCGGATCAGCCCGTCATCCTCGCAGATCAGAATGGTGAGCGCTGCCGGCATTTGAGCAGGCAAAGGTTGCCCGGCATCAGCCGAGGCACGTCCATCCTCAACCGCGGAGCGCGGCAATTTGCCGTCGCGCGCCAGAACCTGCCGGATTTTCCGCGCCAGGACGTCGCGCGAATAGGGCTTCGAGAGCAGGTTGACGCCGCTGTCCAGCCGCCCGCCATGCACGATCGCGTTCTCGGTATAGCCGGAGGTGAAGAGGATGCTGAGCTGCGGCAGGCGCTCTTTCGCCTTGCGGGCAAGCTCCGGGCTGCGCAGCGGCCCGGGCATGACGACGTCGGTGAAGAGCAGGTCGACGGCGACGCCGCTCTCAACCACGACCAGTGCGCTTTGCGCATCGTTCGCCCGCAGCACGCGATAGCCGAGCTCGTCCAGCATCGCGACGACCGTGTCGCGAACCGCTGCGTCATCCTCGACGACGAGGACCGTCTCGTTGCCGCCCACCACGGGGCCGGTTTCGACCTCGACCGGCACGTCCTCGGCCTGCAGCGAGCGCGGCAGATAGAGCTTCACCGTCGTGCCCTGGCCAGGCTCCGAATAGACCTTCACATGGCCGCCGGACTGCTTGAGGAAGCCGTAGACCATCGACAGGCCAAGGCCGGTGCCCTTGCCTTCGGGCTTGGTTGAGAAGAACGGTTCGAAAATCTTCTCGATGACCTCACGCGTCATGCCGCTGCCGGTATCGGTCACCGCGACCATGACGTATTGCCCGGCATTCACCTCAGGATGGCCCGCGGCATAGGCGTCGTCGAGAAAGGCGTTGCCGGCCTCGATCGTGAGCTTGCCGACCCCATCCATCGCGTCGCGGGCATTGATCGCGAGATTGAGGATCGCATTCTCCAGATTGGTCGGGTCGACCAGCGTGTTCCAGAGGCCGCCGGCGATTACGCTCTCGATCTCGACGGCTTCGCCGAGCGTACGGCGCAGCAGATCGTCCATGCCGCGGATCAGCCGGCCGATATTGACGACGCGCGGCTCCAGCGGCTGGCGCCGGCCGAAGGCGAGCAGTTGCGAGGCGAGGTAGGAACCGCGTGCGACGCCGGCCATCGCCTTCTCGATGCGCAGTTGCGCCTTCTCGTTGCCGGCGACCTCGCGCGACAGCAGCTGCAGATTGCCGCTGACGACCTGGAGCAGGTTGTTGAAATCATGCGCCACGCCGCCGGTCAGATTGCCGATCGCCTCCATCTTCTGCGCCTGGGCGAGCATGCCTTCCGCCCGGGTGCGCTGCTCGATCTCGCTTGCGAGGCGGGTATTGCTGGCCGCGAGTTCGGCGGTGCGCTGGGCGACGCGCTGTTCGAGCGTCGCGCTGTCCTGCCGAATCTGCTTGGAGGCATCGGACAGCGTGTCGCGCAGCACGATGAATTCGCGCAAACGCGTTTTCAGCGGGATCGGTTGATCGGTTCGGCCGATTTGGCTCCCGGACTTGGTCAGGACGGAGAGGGGCCGGGCGAACAGGCGCCAGAGCGACAGCGCGATGAGCGAACTCGCAACGAGCACGGCCAGGCCGCCTGCGGTCAATGTCAGTATCGCCTGCTGCAGGGGCTGGCGGACGACGCTTTCGCGGATGCTCGCCGCCACCAGCCAGCCCGCCAGATTAGAGCGGACATAGCCGACCAGCACATTCTCGCCGAGCGCGCTCTGACCGGTGAAATTGCCGCTCTGGCCGGTCGCCTTGGCCAGGAAGGCGGGCACGCCCGGCTTGCCGGCAAAGGCCGCGTGATCTTCGGAGCGCATGACATAGGCGCCGTTGCGATCGCCCACGGCAACGAGCCAGCCGGCCGGAACCGTCGGCTTGAGGACCTCGTAGAGAAGCTCGGTACCGGCGCTGATGTGCAGGAGATATTCGACCTTGCCTTCGATCCGGACCGGCACGATCAGGGCGATCAGCGGCGCCTGCGCGACCGCGCCGGTGAAGACGTTGGAAATCAGCGCGCGCTGCTCGGCGATCACTTCGCCATCGCGATCGAGCGGCGTCTTTGGCAGCGGCGTGCCGTAGGCAACGCGGGTGTTGATCAGCTGCTGGCCATCAGGGCTGCGCAGGCCGATATCGGCGCCGATGAAGCGCTTCACCAGCGAAGCCTGACGGTAGAACGCCTCCAGGTCACGATTCTGCAGGTTCTGGGAGGTGGCGAGTGTCTGCAAGGTCGTCCGCCAGCCGTTGAGATGGCGGTCGAGCACCGAGGTCGCGGAACTCGCGACCTCGCGCGCCTCCTGCTCGTAGCGCTCGGTTTCGGCGACGGCGTAACGTTGCAGCAGGATGCCGGCGAAGGCGATTCCCGGCAGGAGAATGACGGCGACGAGCGCAAGGATCACCCAGCGCGCGGGGATCCCGGCGGGCCTTGAAACTGCGTCCCCCATTTGTGTCGCGCCGCCGCTTCCGATGATCCGCTTTGCGAATCTGTACCACGGGTTACGCGCGTCGGCAGCGGTCAAAAGACAGGTCTGCACCGCGACGATCGTACCGGTGCGGGCACCGATCGGCATTTGGCGCGTTGTAACATCCGAGCCGCACTCTGCGGCAAGGAGAGGCACGATGTTCAGGTTGTTCCAGATCTTCGCCGACACGGTGCGCGAGCAGGCCGACGACTACGCAAAGGCTCAGGCGCGAATCGGCACGCGCACGCTCAATCATGTCATGGACCCCTTTGGCATGGCCTCGGCGATTGCCGGCGCTGCGCCCGTGCCGGCGCCGACCGCAGGCACCGAGCTGCGGCCGCCGCGTTTGAAGAGCGAGCGGCGTATCCGGCGCAAGGCACAGGCCACCGCCAAGCCGCGTTCGCGTCAGACCCGGCGCCCGGCCTTGAACTTCGCTTGACGATCTCCCCCAGGAAAAGGTCTGGCCACGGTTGGTCGGCTGAACTCTGAATCGTCCGGTGTGCGTTTCCGTGCCGTGGCAGGGTGGCCACCGGCATGACCAATGTCCTCCTCGGCTTGGCGGCTCTCGCAACGCTGGCAGTTTCGATCTGGCTGGCGTTCGAGAACAACGCGGTGATGGCTCTGCCGCTGGCGATCGTGTTCGCTGGGCTCCTGCGTACGCTGGTACGTCGAGCCGCTCGGAGGGGTACTATCCCGGCCGAAGTCGCGATCCGCCGCATGACGACAAACCGCTGTGAATCCTGCCACGTCAGCTTGCAATTGCCGCGTTGCATCGCGGCGTCGCGCACTCTATAAGCCGACCCGTCGGAGCGTAGCGCAGCCCGGTTAGCGCACTTGTCTGGGGGACAAGGGGTCGGAGGTTCGAATCCTCTCGCTCCGACCATTATCTTCTACAATTCCAGTAGTTTAGGCCGGCTGTTCCAGTGGCTTGCGCTCCTGATGCGGACGCAGCGGGAGCGAGCCGCACCGTTCGGGACATAGGGTTCCCGCAAAATCCCGACAGATATTCACAGCCTATTCGCCTAGCGAGTTGTAGCCGGTCCGCCAGATCGAGCGGCGCAAGCAAAGGCCATTCGCCGAAACGAAAGAAGCCCGGTCCGCAGAAGCGGAGCCGGGCTAGTTGTTTGGGGAGGGAACGCCCGAAGGGCATGAGTACAATGACAGGCGGGCGAGCCTCGGTCAGCCACACATAGGTGTTAATGCCGTACACCTGATGACTAGGGCTGTCGTGTAGTCGGTTCGCGCTGCTGTGCCTCATAACTGCCTTGCATTGCGCCACGAAGCGTTGTCAGCACAAGGTGCCAGTGATCAGTAGCAATCGGGAACCAGGCTGGCCTCGATCGCCACAACCCGCCGACGCCAGTCACGGCCCCTGGAAGCGAAATCGCTTGAGATGCGAGGGCGATCTATGGGCAGATTGTCCATCGGTTCAGTCAGAAGCCGGGCTGCGCTGCTGCTCGTCGCCTTTGCGCTCTCCGCCTGCGCGCAGAAGGCAGAGCCACTCGTGACCTGCCGCACCCACAAGGTCAGCAATGGCGAATTGACCGAGTGCAACTGAACCGCTCGATTGCGGCGCCATTCGCGCCCGTCTGCCGAGGCGGTGTCCCTTTTCGATGCAGTCCGGTTCGCGGCTCGTTAACTCTCGCTTAAGGCTTCGATTGCGCTGCCCCCGTCGCGAGCGCAGGGTCGCGCCTCATGCAAGAAAGCGGGGCATATCGTCATGTCGATGGCGTTGACCGAGCGTCGGATGTCGTGGCCGCAGGGCGATGCCGCGGCCGGCAAGGGCTCTCTGGAGAGCTTTTTTGCTGGGCTCCAGCCAGATTGGCATTCCGATTGGGCCTGGGAAAACTACGAGGCGACGATCCTGTCGCTGATGCAGCGGTTCGACCTGACGCGGCTCTGCGAGATCGGGGGAGGGCGCGATCCGCTTTTCACGGCCGAGGACGCGCGCCGTCACGGCCTTGACCTGATCGTCAACGATATCGATGCCGGCGAGCTCGCACTGACCCCGAAAGGGCTGCGAACCGCCCGCTTCGACATCGCCGGCGACCTGTCCGAGCCCGATGTCGCCCGCAGCGGCTATGACATGATGATCTCGCGCATGGTCTTCGAACACGTGCACGACGTCGAGCGCGCCTGGAGTAACATTCATTCGCTGCTGGCGCCCGGCGGTGTCGGCCTCGCCTTCGTGCCGACCTTGTGGGCGCCGGTCTTCGCGCTCAATCACGTCCTGCCGAAGAAGGTCTCGCACGCCATCGTGCAGGCGCTCTTTCCCGCGCGCCGCGCCGGCGGTGACGATCCGGTCTTCCCGGCGTTCTACGATTGCTGCCGCGGCAGCCGTACGAGGCTCGAGCCGATGCTTCAGCGGGCCGGTTTTCGCGACATCCACATCCAGCCGTTCTGGGGCAGCGGCTATTTCGAACGGATGCCCGGCCTGCGCAGTCTCGATGCGGCCTTCAACCGGCTTGCCGCCAAGACCGACTGGCGGCTGGTGACGACCTACGCCTATGTGGTCGTCCGAAAGGAGCGCTGAGCCGCTCCGGCCGGCGTCGGCAGGGCCGCCAGACCCCAGACCAGGCCCAGCATCAGGTAGAAGTGGCGCCAGTGGTCGGTGTCGATCTGCAGGCCCTGCAGGATCGTGACGAACAGCACCGACCACAGCACGATCGCATGCCCTTGCCAGGGCGTGCGGCGGAAGACGGCGCGCCAGCCGGCGATGCAGGTTGCGACCGTCAACGCCAGATAGGCGATGCCGCCGAGCCAGCCATAGGAGGCAAAGGCGTTGATATAGACGTTGTGCGGGTCTTCCGGGAAGGTGAAGCGGAAGCGCAGCGGCCCGAATCCGTTCGGCAGGTCGAGCAGCATCGGCAGCGAGCGCAACTGGCTGCCGAAGCGGCCGGTGACGCCCTGATCGTAGCTCTGGTCGAGGCTCGCCCGAATCTCGAAGACGCTGCGGATGTTCTCGAAGGAGAGCGCGATCAGGAGGGCGACGACGACCAGCACCAGCATCACCAGCGTCAGGAAGACGATGCGGGCGCGCTGCGATGTGCTGCTCGAGGTCAGGAAAGTCAGGCTCGTCATCAGCAGCGTCGCGGCGACGAGATTGCCCCAGGCGCCACGCGAGAAGGTGAGGAACAGCGCCAGCAGCGGCACACTCATCAGGATGAAGCCCTTCACCAGGCCGATGCGGCCGGTGAGGATGGCGTGCAACAGATAGGTCAACGGCAGCACCAGGAAGGGGCCGAGCACGTTCGGGTCCTTGAACGTGCCGGATGCCCGCGATGCATAGGTGAACACGCCGGAAAGGCCGCCGACGTCGAAATAGCCGAGGACGCCGGCAAGGCCGGCGCACCATGCGGCGAAGAGATAGCCCTTGCGCAGCGTCTCGAGCCGGCCGAGCGGGTCCTCCGCCATGATCGCCGAAAAGAAGATCGCGGTGATCATCAGGTAGACCGAGACGGCGGTGAAGCGCACCGAGGCCGGCTCGTCCATCCAGGGGATCAGCGCGATCACCCCGCCGATATTGTAGATCAGCAGCAGCAGCGCCATCGGCAGCAGCTTCTGCGAGAAGCGGATGCCGGTGACCGCGAAGACGAGCAGGGTTATCGGGAAGACGAACTCGTAAGGCGAGGGTTCGATCAAGGCGAGGAAGCTGACCGCCACCAGCAGCCACAGCGTGCCGCGCTTGATCGCGGCATAGGAGATCGTCAGCCCCCTGCGCCTGGGCTCACTGTCCTGACGCTGCGCCAGCGTGCTCAATAGGCGTTCTCGTTCTTGGTCATCAGCGAGAATGGCGTCTTGATCAGGATGTAGAGGTCGAGCAGCACCGACCAATTCTCGATATAGTAGAGATCATGCTCGACGCGGCGCTGGATCTTGTCCTCGGTGTCGGTCTCACCGCGCCAGCCATGGATCTGGGCCCAGCCGGTGATGCCGGGCTTGACCTTGTGACGGGCGAAATAACCATCGACGACCTGCTCATAGGCGCGGTTCTGCATGGTGGCGTGCACGGCGTGCGGGCGCGGACCGACCAGCGAGAGATTGCCCTTGAACACGACGTTGAGCAGCTGCGGCAACTCGTCGATCGAGGTCTTGCGGATGAAGCGGCCGACGCGGGTGACGCGCGGATCGTCCCGTGTGACCTGCTTGGCGGCCTTGAAGTCGCTCATCTCGTGATAGAGCGAGCGAAACTTCAGCACCTCGATCATCTCGTTGTTGAAGCCGTAGCGCTTCTGCCGGAACAGGATCGGACCGCGGGAGTCTAGCTTGACTGCGATCGCGGTCGCGATCATCAGCGGCGAGAGCGCGATCAGCGCCAACGTGCCGACGATCTTGTCGAACACCCATTTGACGACGATGTCCCAGTCGGCGATCGGCCGGTCGAACACGTCGAGCACCGGGACGGCGCCGATATAGGAATAGGACCGTGGCCGGAAGCGCAGCTTCGACATATGGGCCGAGAGCCGGATGTCGATCGGCAGCACCCAGAGCTTGCGCAGCATGGCGAGCAGCCGCGCCTCGGCCGAGATCGGCAGGGTGAAGATCACGAGGTCGAGCTTGGTGCGGCGTGCGAACTCGACGAGGTCATCGATCGTGCCGAGCTTGGGATAACCGGCGACGAGGTCCGGCGAGCGGTCGTCATTGCGGTCGTCGAAGACGCCGCAGATGCGCAGGCCGGTGTCGCGTTGCGCCTCCAGCGCCTTGATCAGTTCCTCGCCGGCCGGCCCGCCGCCGACGATCGCCATGCGGCGCTCAAGCCGGCCCATCCGGGTGAGGCGCAGCACGATGAGCGAGACCGCCAGGCGTTCGGCGAGCAGCAGCACGAGCCCGACGGCATAGAAGGCGGCGAGCCAGATGCGCGAGACCTGGTCGCCGATCTTGAGGAAGAAGAAGCCGGCCAGCGCCAGCAGGAACAGCACCGTCCAGCCGGCAGTGAGCCGTACCGCCATGGCGATGAAGTTGCGCAGCGCGCCGAGATGATAGAGGTGCAGCGCCTGGAAGACGGCGAGCCCGCCGACCGCCATCAACGGCACGGTGATCTGATAGGGCAGGGCGTAGTCGACCTTGCCGGCGACATAGAAGGCGAAGATCACCCCGCCGACGGCGAGGATCACCAGCACGTCGGCGAGGCGCACCAGCCCCTCGATCAGCACCGGAGACAATGTCTGCTTGACCGGCATGGCGGCGATGCGCTCGGCCAGCGGGTGGAAGGTCCGGGTCGTACCGGGATCCCCGCTCGTCGGAGCAGAGCCGGCCGAATCCGCCTTGATCAGGTCGCGAACGTCGAAAGCGCCCATCTCGTCCAGTCCTCGCGCGCGGCGACTGGCACGCCAGCCGCGCAGAAAGCCATCTCGACCTAGCGCAAATTGCTCTCGGAAGACTTAATCGGACTCTGCGGAAGCGATCGGGATTTGAGGTGAAATTAGCGCGTCGCAAGCGGCTCGAAACCGCCTCGTTGGAGCATCTTTTTTCGGACGTACGGAAAGGTCGATTTTCGCTCGGGCCTTCAAGGTATTAGCTGATGGTTTCGATAGTCGGAAAACAGGTGTCGAAACCGTCAAAAGTCGTGTTTGAGTTGACAAAAAGCATAGATTCAGGCATTTGAGGCGGCGATGAGTGTCTGAGAAGCACATATTTCATTGACCTTGCCCACGGGTATTTCCGGTGATTTGGGCTTGGGCGTGTGCTGGCCTTGGGCGAAAGCCTGAACGCTCCTTTCCATCTCAAACTTCGTCTTGCAAACGCTAACGATGCGCACCCCGCAGACGCCGCACCCGCGTCGCCTGCGCCCCGGGCCAGCGCCCTTGTGTGACTTATGTCTTTTCATTGGTTGATCCTGCTCGCGGCCATTGCCGTGGAGCTTGCCGCGACCTCCGCTCTGAAAGCCTTCGTCGCGGCGCCGGTCCTCGTCGCGGTCCTGCCGCTCGTGCTGATCGGATTGTCCTTCGCTTTGCTCAGCATCGCCCTGCGGGTCATCCCGATGGCGGTCGCCTATGCGGTCTGGGAAGGCCTCGGCATCGTCGGCATCGCCCTGATCGGCCATGCCTTCTTCGCCGAGCATCTGACGGTCCCGCGCATTCTGGCGCTGGCCCTGATCATCGGCGGCATCGTGCTGCTGGAACGCGGCGTCGGTCACGACGCCACCGAGGAGGATGAGCGGAGGCTGGTGTGACCTTCGCTGCCTCCGCGCAGGCCTTCGCGCTTGCCTGGCTCGCGCTCGCCGTCGCCCTCGAGGTGATCGGCACCAGCCTGCTCAAGATCTCCGACGGGCTGAAGCGCCGGCTCGTCGGCATCCTCGGCGTGCTCTGCGTCGTCGGTGCCTTCGCCGCCCTGGCGCAGGCGATCCGCGGCATGGACCTTTCGGTCGCCTACGCCGTCTGGGGCGGCGTCGGCCTCGTGCTCACGGCCGTGGTCGGGGCGCTTGCCTTCGGCCAGCGCATCCGCCCGGCCGGCTGGCTCGGCATCGCGCTGGTCGTCGCCGGCGTGGTCGCGCTCAAGCTGTTCTGAAATGCCGCGCCGCCGTCTTTCCGGGGCGGCGCGGAGCGCCGAGCCCGGAATCCAGAACCGATGCCGTATTCGGAGGAACTGGTCGACGGTCGGGCTTCTTGACGGCTGACACCGGTTCTGGATTCCGGGCTCAGGCCTTCGGTCTGCCCCAGAAAGACGGGGGCGGAATTGCTCAGTTCAGGAACGGGTTCTTCCACCCGCCCTGCTGCGACGGCGCTTTCGGCGGAAAGACCTCGGCGAGATAGTCGAGCACCTTGCCGCGCTCGTCCGTGGCGAGGGCCGGCATGTTGTGCTTGGTCACCATCCAGTCGAGCGTCTCGCCCCATTTCTCGCGGCTCAGCCCCTGGGCTGCGACCAGCTTGAAGTTGTGGCAGGCGATGCAGGCGTAGAAGGCGTCGTCGCGGTTCGGCCCGGCCGGGAACATCTCCGGCGTCTCCTCCGCGGGAGCAGGGGCCTGCGCTAGTGCCGACGAGGCGGCGAAGAGAAGCCCCGCGCCGAGGCTGAGCCCGGCGCGGCGGATACGTGCGATCATGGCGCTCACCCGACCAGCACCGCGACCCGGTGCATCGGGTTGGCGCCATAGCCCTGCGGGTTCCAGCCGCCGGCGACATGCGGCTGCGCCCGGCCCTTGCTGTCGGTCGCGCGGACCCAGAGCTCGTAATAGCCGTCTGAGGGCAGTTCGACATCGGCGGTCCAGCGCCGCCAGTCATAGCGGTTCTTCGGCTCGGCCGCCTTGGCCGGCTGCCAGGTCGCGCCGAAATCGATCGAGACATCGACGCGCGAGACACCCTCATGCCCGTCCCAGGCCGCGCCGCGCAAGGCGAGCTTGCGGGTGCCGGCGGCGAGGCGCGTGCCGTTGGCCGGGTTGGTGATGATGCCGCGCACCGGCATGTCGGTCATGGTGCGCATATTGGCATCGTCGGTCTTGCCGCCCGGGATCATCGGCTTGATCGCGACCGAATAGGAGGTGCCGCCCATGCCCTGGCCGTCATGCACCTTGTCGCGGATCGCGATCCGCTTCAGCCATTTATGCGAGACCGAGGCCGGGAAGCCCGGGATGATCACCCGCAGCGGTCCGCCATGAATGGCCGGGAGCGGCTGGCCGTTCATGCCCCAGACCAGGAGCGCATGCGGCTCCAGCGCTGCCGCGATCGGCACGCCGCGCGAGATCGCATCCTTGGTCGCGTCGCCGGAGAGATGCTGGTCGGCGCCGAAATTGCCGGTGTGGACCGCGGTCGATTTCAGGCCGGCGCTCTGCAGCACGTCGGCGAGCGGCACGCCGGTCCATTCGGCGCAGCCGGCGCCGCCATTGGTCCACTGGTTGCCGCGCGCCTGCGGCTGGAAGAAGGAGCGGCCATTGCCGCCGCATTCCAGCACCATGCGGAAGGTCTTGTGCGTGAACTTCTGCTTGAGCTCACCGAGCTTGATCTTCAGCGGCGCGTTGACCTCGCCATCGATGGTCAGCTCCCAGGCGTCGCCCTCGGTGAAGGGCTCCGGCGTCAGGCCGTTGTTGCGGACGTAGAATTTCTCGAACGGCGTGGTGTCGTCGTCGAGCAGGTGCTCAGGCGTCTCGGCGACGAGCGGCCGGTCGCCGAGCAGGACGAGGCCCTTGGCCTTGCCTGGGAAATCGAGGATCTGCGGGCCTTTCGGCGCAGCCGCTGCCGGAGCGGCAGAGGGAGCAGGCGTAGCGGACGGCGTGCCCTGCGCCAGCGCGGCCGGGATCAATCCGCCAGGCATGTTGTCTGAGAACGGGATCGAGCCGCCGACGGCGGCGCCCATTGCCGCCAGTCCGGCGCCGCCAAGGAAGCCGCGGCGCGAGGAGCCGGTTCGGCGGCCGAAAGCGAGCGCATCGCCGCGCTCGGGATCATCGCCATAGAGTTCGCTCAGGGACCGTTCCTGCTTGGCCATGCTGTCCTCCCTCCCGGCGTCGTCTTGGCGCCGGCTTTCAGGGAACAAGACGGGTGAGCGGCTCAGTTCATTCCATCTGGACAAAAAAGATTCTAGGCGAGGCAGGGCTGCGCGCTGCGCCAGTCGCTCTGCAGGGCGGTGCGCAGCGGCTCGACCTTGTCGGCGGGCTGGCTCGTCAGGGCCTTGATGAAACCCGCGATCATCTCGAAACGCGCTTGCGGCATCCCGGTCGCGATCAGGAGATAACCGCGTTCGCCGGCATTCCAGCCCATGAGCGTCGCGCTGGCCCGATCAGGCAGGGGCGCTGGCCCCGCATGCGGGCTGACATGCAGGCTGAGCCGGCAGCCGCGCGCGCCGACGAAGCCGATCCGGGTCTCTCCGGCCGCTGTACCCGCGTGCCAGACCGGTTGCAGACCGAGACGAGACAGCTCGTTCGCGACGGGCAGGGCCATGGCCGGCGCGATGACCGGTGCAGGGTGGAGCGGCGCGCTCGCAAATTGCTCATGCGCCGCCAGGGACGCCGTAAGGAAGGCGTCGGCGGCATCGCGCCGCAGCAGTATCGGTGTGAAGGCGACGGCGGCGGCGATGACGAGCGCGGCCGCGATGGCTGCGACTTGCCGCCAGCGCGGGCGCGCTGATGCCGGAAGCGCGGGGAGGGGTGGCGCATCGCCAGCCGGCAGCGCCTGCAATTCCTGCTTCAGCCTGACGATGCCGCGCAGCTTCTCCGCCGTCTCCGGCGAGGCCGCCAGCCGTTCCGCCAAGGCGCGCTGTTCCGCCGGCGCCAACTCGCCGTCGGCGAAGGCGTTCAGCGTCTCCCAATCCGAGGGGCGGTGTGTATCAGCCGGATGCGGCATGACGGGCTGGGAGCACGCGGATATTGGCTCCCCCTATGATCGTGAGCAGCATGGTCCGAGCCCGCGACAGACGGCTCATCACGGTGCCGGCCGGCACGCCGATCAGCGCCGCTGCCTCCGCATAGCTGAAGCCGTCGAGATCGACCAAGACCACCACCTCCTTCATCGCGGCAGGCAGCTGCTCCAGCGCCTGCCGCACCGTGATCGCGCTGAGCGCGCGTTCGTCGAAAGACCAGTCGGCCGGTTCGGGCGCCGGCGTGCCCTGTTCGCGCTGCTGCCGCCGGACCTGGTCGATCAGCAGGTTGCGCAGGATGCTGTAAAGCCAGCGGCGATAGGCGGAATCGTCCACCGGCTCGCTCTTGGCCGTCAGAACCCGCAAGGCGGCTTCCTGCGCAGCGTCGGCAGCCCGCTCCCGGTCGCGCGTCAGCGCGCAGGCGTAACGGAACAGCCGCGTCCATTCGCATTCGAGCCGCGCGCGGCGCGCACTCGCCTTGCGTTCGTTGCGCCACATGCTCGCGCCGTCCGAACCGGTTCGCGTCGCGGGCGGACAGGGCCAACGCCAAGGCCCGCGACGAAGCGAGCATAGGCGAGGATTCGCGAAAGCGGAACCAGAGGGGCGTGCGGGCCGCTTGGGCTTCAGCCGGCCCGCTTAGTGAGCGCGGCCCGATAGGCGTCGAGCACACCGTCGACCATGGTGTCGAGACGGAAGTTCGCGCGAACATGCGAGGCGAGGTCGACGGCCTCGGCGAGGCGCTCCGCCGCCGGCGTCGCCAGGGCCTTCCGGATCGCATCGGCCAGGATGGTCGGCTCGTTCGGGGCGATCAGCCGGCCGGCATGCTTTGGTCCGTAGATCTCCTTGATGCCGCCGACATCGGTCGCGATCAGCGGCTGCGCTGCCGCGGCCGCCTCCAGGATCACATAAGGCAGCGATTCCGCCCGCGACGGGATCACCATGACATGCGCCTTGGCGAGCGCGGCGCGGATCGGGCCCGGCGGCTCGAACACGCATTGGTCCGCGACGCCCTGGTCGACCGTCATTTCCCGCAGCAGCGCCTCATCAGGGCCGGAGCCGACGATCAGGATGCGCGGCGTCAGTCCATCCCTGCGCTTCAGCAGCGCGAGTGCTTCGATCAGCGTGTCGACGCCCTTCGCCGAACGCAGCTCTCCGAGATAGACGAGATCGAACTCGGCTGACGCGTGGTCGATCGGCTCGAACTCGGCCTCCGAGATGCCGTTCAGCACGATGCGATGGTCGGTGCGCGGCTTGTGCCCGATATGGGCCTCGAAGCGCCCGGCGATAAAGGCGCTCTCGAACAGGAACATGTCGGTCGCCGGCTCGAGCAGGCGCTCGATCGCCATGTAGACGCGGTGCTCGGCGCTGCCCGGCTTGTAGTTGAAGCTGCCGCCATGCGGCGTGTAGGCGGTGACATAGGTTCGGCCAGGCGAGACCAAGGTCGGCAGGCGGGCATAGACGCCGCCCTTGGAGCCATGCGCATGCACGATCTGCGGCGCGATCCGCTTGCGTGTCGACACGGCCGAGGCCTGCGCGCGCATGTCGGTGAGGCTGGGATAGCGCGACATCGGCACGCGGGTGACGCCGAGCGAAAGCTGCGGCCCGAGTTCGGCGAAGACCTGGTCGGCGCGCATGCTGCCGGTGGTCGAATCGCAGAAGATGCCGACAGCATGGCCGCGCGCGATCTGGCCGCGGGCGAGGTCGAGCACATGCCGGAAGAGCCCGCCGAGCGGCGCGCGGAAGACGTGCAGGATCGTCAGGGGAGCGGAGCCGGCCGCAGCGGACATGGGTCTCAAGAGCTCCGGGGCGCGGTCAGAACCAGCGTTCCTTGATCACGATCGTGTCACCGGGGCGGACCGGATAGGTGATCGGCACCGTGCCGGTGACGAGCTGGCCATCCATCAGGCGGGTGACCTCGGCATAATTGCGCTGGCCGCGCGGGGTGAAGCCGCCGGCGATCGCCACGGCCGTCTGCACCGTCATGCCGTTCACGAACGGGAACTGGCCGGAGTTGGTGACCTCGCCGAGCACGAAGAACGGCCGGTAGGCGTCGACCTCGACCGAGACCTTGGGCTCGCGCAGATAGCCGCCGCGCAGCTTCGCCTCGATCGCTCGCTCAAGCTGCTGCGTCGTGCGCCCCTGCACCTCGACAGCGCCGATCAGCGGCATAGAGATGCGGCCGGAGCCGTCGACGGCGTAGATGTTGGAAAGATTGTCCTGCCCGAAGACGATGACGCGCAGCCGGTCGCCGCTGGCGAGCTGGTAAGGTGCTGAGCTCTCGACCGCGAACTCCGGCGCGACGACGCGCGGCGCGCAGCCCGCCAAAGCGAGCGCGGCGGCAAGCGCCAGACAGACGGGATGTCTACTCATCATCACCGGCGGATCCATCGAGACATGCCCCTAGGGATAGGTCGTCATGGTTAACAAAACCTGATCGCGCTGATCCTTCGCGGCATATTCGATGCGGCCGCTCTTAACCGGCCACTAACCTTAATGGGCTCACATGACGCTGCGTCTCTCGGGGGCGCGAGAGTTCTGCGTGAATGGAAGCCTCATGACCGCTCGCTACGACACCGTTGCGGCCGCCGGCGAGAGCCGCTCCGACCTGCTCGATCTGCCGGCCCTCTGGGCCGCGATCAAGGCGAAGAAGCTCTGGATCATCGGGCCTACACTGGCGGCGCTGGGCTTGTCCTTCGTCGCAGTCAACGTCATTCCGCCGCGCTACACCGGCCAGGCGCAGCTCCTGCTGCAGAGCCGCGACAGCTATTTCACCCGGCCGGGCCAGTCCGAGGTGTCCGGCCAGCAATTCGATTCCGAGGCCGTGCAGAGCCAGGTCCAGGTCGTCCTGTCGCGTGATCTGGCGCGCGAGGCGATCAAGCGCATCGGCCTCGTCGGCAATCCCGAATTCGACTCCGGCGCCGGCGCGCTCGGGGCGCTGAAGAAGATCGGCGTGCTGCTCGGCATCGGCGCCCATCCGGCCGACCGCTCGCCGGAGGATCGGGTACTGGAGGCCTATTACGACCGGCTTCTGGTCTTCCCGGTCGGCCGCTCGCGCATCGTCGCGGTCGAGTTCACCTCGCAGGATCCGGCGCTCGCCGCCAGGGCCGCCAATGAGATCGCCGCCGTCTATCTCGAAATGGAGGAGGCGGCCAAGCAGGACACCGCCCGCAGCGCCTCATCCTGGCTCTCCACCATGATCGATCCGCTGCGCAAGAAGCTGGCCGAATCGGAGGCCAAGGTCGAGGCGTTCCGCTCGCGCCATGGCCTGCTGGTCGGCTCCAACAACACCACCATCACCGCCCAGCAGCTCGCCGACCTGTCGACGCAGCTCTCCAATGCGCGCAACCAGCAGTCCGAGGCCCAGGCCAAGGCCGCGATCATCCGTGATGCGATCAAGGCAGGGCGCACCTTCGAAATCCCCGATGTCGCCAACAACGATCTCGTCCGCCGGCTGATCGAGCAGCGCGTCAACTTGCGCGCCCAGATCGCGCTGGAATCGCGCAACCTCCTGTCGGAACATCCGCGCATCAAGGAACTCAACGCCCAGCTCGCTGACCTTGAAGGCCAGATTCGCGCCGCCGCCGAGCGCGCCGTGCGTACGCTGGAGAACGAGGCCAAGATCGCCGGCCAGCGCGTCGAGAGCGTCACCGCCGCGCTCGACGGTCAGAAGAAGACCGTCTCCGGCGCCAATGACGACGAGGTCCAGCTGCGTGCGCTCGAACGCGAGGCCCGCACCCAGCGCGAGCAGCTCGAACAGTACATGCTGCGCTATCGCGAGGCGCTCGCCCGCGACGCCCAGAACGCGACGCCGGCCGATGCTCGCATCATCTCGCGCGCCATCGAGCCGACACAGCCTTCCTTCCCGAAGAAGCTGCCGACCATGGTCGTCGCGACGCTGGCGACCTTCCTGGTTGCCCTGGCGGCGGTGGTCTCGCGCGAGCTCCTGAATGGCGGCGCGTCGACCCCCGCACAGGACGCGCCGCGCCGCAAGGGCCCGAATCGTGGCGAGCCGGGCTTCGGCGCGCCGAAGGGCGAGGAGGAGGATCAGCCCGAGAGCGAGGCCAAGGCCGCGCCGCCGCCGCGCCGCGAGCGCATTGCCGGGCTCCTGACCCATGGCGGGCGCGTCGGCCAGCTTCATCTCGATCTCGCCGATCCCGAGGCCGGCGCGGCCGATCTCGCGGCCTGCGTCAACAAGGCGAGTGAGGGCCATGCGCCGCTCGTCGTGGTGCTGGACGGGGCCGAACCGGGCGAGGCCTCGCCGCGGGCGCTGGCACAGCTTCTCTCCGAGCGCAGCCGCTGCATCCTGGTCGACCTCGCCAGCGATGGCGATCGCGACCGACCCGGCTTCTCCGAACTGCTCGCCGGCGAGGCGATGTTCTCCGACATCATCACCCGCGAACCGGATTCCCGCCTGCACGAGATCGCGCCGGGCCGGGCCGGACGCGCAGCTGTGCTGGCGGCATCCGACATCGTCGATGTCGCGCTCGATGCGCTCTGCGAGACCTATGACTGGGTGCTGGTCGCAGCCGCCACGAGCGACGACGCCGAGACGCTGGCGCCGCTGCTCGGCCGCGCCCAGGGTGCGCTGGTCATGGCCGGCCATATCGGCAACGGCCACGCCGTCGAGGTCGCCTATCGCCTGACCGACCTGATGGGAGCCCCGATCGCGCTCGTCATGGTCGAGGCGCCAGAGGAGCAACTGGAGCTCCCCATGCCGGACAAGGAACCGGTTCCGGCCTGAGTATCGGGCCGGCTACCAGAGATTCTTGCCGTCGATCACCGTGACTGGGACGGCGGCGAGGTCGAAATCATCGAGCACGCGCGCATTCACCGCGACCTTCGGATTGTCGAAATCGGGCTCGCCGCTCGACCAGTCCGGCGATTCGGTAAAGGTGGTGCAGCCGCAGCTGCCGCAGAAATGATGCGCCACCATCCGGCTCTGCCAGCGATAGGTCGAAAGGTTCTCGCGCGGGGTCAGCAGCCGGAACTGGGCCGGCTTGTGATAGCTCCACAACGCGCCGCGCTTCGAGCAGATCGAGCAGGTGCAGGCGACCACCTCGGTGACCGGCTCCAGCACCTCGAATCTGGTCGCGCCGCAATGGCAGCTGCCGCTGATCATGGGCATCTCGCCCGCTCCGTGAGGATGTTGCGGCGCCGATCAAACCCGATCGCTTGTCAGCATATGTCAGCAGCAGCTACTCGTCAGCCTCTGCCGGCTTGCGACGTCTCAGCATCCCGAGGACGCGTTGCGCGGCCTTCAGGGCGAGAGGGGAGGCCTTGATCCGCCGCTTCAGCGCCCGCTTGGCCTGGCTGTAGCCGGCATAGGCGCGCCCCTTGGCCGTCAGCGGGAAGAAGGTGTCGACGAGCTCGTCGCTGTCGTCGCAGATCGTCGTCTTGTAGCGGGCCTCGCCGACGCCGAGGTCGAACATAGTGAAGCCGGCCTGGCATTTGCGCTTGATCAGCTCGACCAGCAGGATCTCGCCTGGGCTCGTGCGCGCCGTTTCCGAGCCGAGGTCGAAGGAGGTCGCCATGCCGGAGAAGCGCGCGCCCTGTACCGCGCCGACATAGGTCGCGACCGAGCGGCCTTGAAGGTCGAGCGAATAGAACTCGATCGCCGGCGGGCGGCCGGATCGCCCGAGCGCACCCTCGCGCAGGAAAGCGCGGATCGCCGGCGCCGCGAACGGGTCGGGCAGCCCCATCTGGGTGAAGCGGGCCGCCTTCTGTGCCAGGAAGGCGTCGAGCACGCGCGCGATCTCGGCGTCGCTATGGGCCTGGACCAACTCGGACGGGCCGAATTCGGCGAAGCGGTTGCGCTTGGTCGTCAGCTTCTTGCGGGCATGCTTGCTCATCGAGCGCCGGAGCGTGGCCTCGCCGTCGCCCGGATCGAGGGCGAGCTTGTAGGCGCGGCTCGGGCTCTGTCCCGCGGCGAGACCGGCCGGCGGGTTGGCGATGCCCTGCCAAATGGTCGGCTGATTGATCAGGAACAGCGCGTCGATCCCGCCGATCGCCGCGCCGATCTCCCGCAGCAGCGCTTGCGTCATCGCCACATCGAGTGCCTCGGCGAAATCGGGCCGGTAGAGCGCCATGTGGTAGTTGGCGTGCTTGCCGCCGATGAATTCGGCGAAGCGCGTGCCGAGGCGCCGAGTGATGACCAGCGGGAATAGCGCGAGCAGGCCACCGCGGCTGTCCTCGACGCGAATGAAGCGGAAGTCCATGCATTCGGCCCGGCCGATCGTCGCGGCGAAGGGCCTGATCCAGTCATAGGCCTGGTAAGGTGTCACCAGCGCCTCTGCTTCGAGCGCACGCCAATCGGCTTCGAGCGCCGCAAGGTCGCTACCGGCCACCACCCTGGCCCAAGGCCGCGCCTCCACCTCCCGCGGCGAGGCGGGGGCGCTGGACGTACTTGGCGCGCGGTCGGCGACGGCGGACATGCCGTTTTCCTTAACCCGGCATTGTGAACGGACCTGCCACTGTCGCGGACGTTGCATGACGCCATCGCGAAACAGCGTTAGCGAAGGGTTGAATCGATCTCTCGGAGACGCCGGGCATGAGCCTGCGCCACAAGGCTTTTTCAGCCGCCTTCGCGGCCATCGCGGCGACGGGCGCCGATCGCTGGGGCAGGGGGCTCGCCCAGGGCAAGGGCGCGATCCTGACGCTGCACCATGTCCGCCCGACGACATCAGGCGGCTTCCGCCCGAACGGGCTGCTGGAGGTGACGCCGGATTTCCTCGATCGGGCGCTGACCCTGATCCGGGCGGAAGGCTACGACATCGTCTCGCTCGACGAGGTGCTGACGCGCCTGGCTGATCCCAGGCCTGGCCGCTTCTTTGTCGCGCTCACTTTCGATGACGGCTATCGCGACAATCTCGATCATGCCTGGCCCGTGCTGGCGAAGCATCAGTCGCCCTGGACGCTCTATGTCGTGCGCGGCTTCGCCGAGCGCACCGCGCGGCTCTGGTGGCTGGAGCTGGAGGAGGCGATCCGGACACTGCCGCGCATCTCGGTCGCGCTTCCCGATGGCCATTTCGAGGCTCAGGCCAGAACCGATGCGCAGAAGCAGAGGGCTTTCGACCAGCTCTACTGGCGTCTGCGCAAGGGCCCGGAAGCGATTCTGCTCTCAGCAATTTCCGAGCTGACGACGCGAGCCGGTATCGACCCTGTCGCACTGGTCGAGCGCGAATGCTTGCCGACCGAGACGTTGCGCTCGCTCGCTGGCGCCCCCGGCGTCACCATCGGCGCGCATACGCTGAGCCATCCGATGCTGGCCAAGCATCCGGAGGACGTCGCGCGCCGCGAGATGGCCGGGAGCAAGGCCTGGTTGGAGGAGGCGCTGGAGGTGCCGGTCCGCCACTTCGCCTATCCGGTCGGCGATCCCGGTTCGGCCGGGCCGCGTGAGTTCGCTCTGGCGAAGGAGGCGGGCTTCGCCAGCGCCGTGACGACGCGGCCGGGGCATCTCTTCGCCGAGCATGCCGAGCATCTGCACGCACTGCCGCGGGTCTCACTCAACGGTCTGCATCAGAGCGAGGCGGCGCTGAAGGCGCTGCTGTCCGGGCTGCCGTTCCTGCTGTGGAATCGAGGGCGGAAGGTGGCCGTAAATTAACGGAGCGGAAATGACTGGCATAATTATTATGTTTATTGTCTTGCCTGCAATGTTATTTTTCGGAGGCTATCTGTTATTATTCAAGGGGTTTAATTCTGCTGAGATGTGGGCAGGAAGAATATTTGCGTGTGTTATAATTGTGCCTATAATTCTATTGTGGTGGTTCCTTTCTTTGTTTTCGGAGAGTGGACATGCCAGAGGCGGCGAGGGTTTACGCTATTATTTGATATTTCCAATTGCTGGGGCGGTTTATCATTATGAAAGGGTGTTGAGTTTTATTGCTATAGCATCATTCTATGCAATATTTGGATATATGAAGCTAAAAGCATGAGGCGTTATCCTGCTACGAGGATGGGTCATCCTTCCGCTCCATCCACTTGATCAGCGGCAGCAGCGGCAGCACCCAGACCAGTCCGAGCACGATATAGGCTATGGTCTGCACCGGCTTCGAAGCTTCGGTGATCCGCCCCTGCGCCAGCGCCATGGCGACGAGCGCGTAGACGCAGACGAAGACGATCATCACGACCGTGCCGATGAGCTTGCGATGGGTCTGCCTCATGGCGATCTTTAAGTCCGGCTGCGGCATTGCGGGCGTTGTTCAGGTCTTGCGGGCGGACTATCTGTCACCCGCCGCCGCGCTTGTGAAGCGCAATCAACTTCGCCGCCTGCGACCCGAGGTCCCGCTGCCGTGACGATCGCGCTCGATCAGCCTGCCGTTCCGGCTGCGACCGGCCATGCCGGCATCCGCCGCTGGCTCTGGGCCGTCGCCTTCCTCGTCTTCGTCATGGTGGTGGTCGGCGGCGCGACGCGATTGACCGGCTCCGGCCTCTCGATTACCGAATGGCGGCCGGTCACCGGCGCGATCCCGCCGCTCTCCGACGCCGCCTGGGCGCTCGAATTCGAGAAGTATCGCCTCAGCCCGCAGTTCCAGCTGCTGAATTCCGGCATGGAACTCGCCGACTTCAAGTTCATCTACTGGTGGGAATGGGGCCATCGCCAGCTCGGCCGCTTCATCGGCCTGCTCTACCTCGCCGGCTTCCTCGTCGTCCTGCTGCGGCGCTCGATGCCCTGGCGCGAGACCGCGATCCTGTTCGGCATGGGCCTGCTGCTCGGCCTGCAGGGCACGATCGGCTGGATCATGGTCGCGTCCGGCCTGGAGCCCGGCATGATCGCGGTCGCGCCGGTCAAGCTGACGCTGCACCTGACCTTCGCCGGCTTCTTCTTCGCCAGCGTCATCGCCTTCGCCACCTGGCTGACGCCGTTGCGGCGCAGCGAGCCGATGCGGGGCAGGGCGGGCGCCTGGCTCCTGCTTTTCCTGCTCTTCGTCCAGATCGCGCTTGGCGGCCTCGTCGCCGGCTCCAAGGCCGGCTTCACCTTCAACACCTGGCCATTGATGGACGGGGCGCTGGTGCCCGCCGCCTCGACGCTCTTCGCCGGCACGCCGTTCTGGGAGAACTTCGTCGACAATGTCGCGCTGGTGCAGTTCAACCACCGCATCGGCGCCTACATCCTGTTCGCCTTCGCGCTCTGGCAGGTGCTGAGCCTGCGCCGGTCGGCACCGGGTTCAGGCAGCGCCAAGCGCGCTACTGCCATTGCCGGGCTCGTACTCGCGCAGTCTGCGCTCGGCATCGTCACGCTGCTGCTGGTCGTGCCGCTCTGGGCCGGGCTCGCCCATCAGGCGCTCGGCTTCACCGTGCTGGCGATGGGCGTGGTGCATCTGACGCGCACCGAACAGGGAGAGAGGCATGCGGCCTGACGGCTGTCTGTTCTGCGCGATTACGGCCGGAAAGATCCCGTCGCATCGTGTCGCCGAGACCGAAAACCTCGTCGCCTTCCTCGACATCGCGCCGGTGCGCCCGGGCCATGTCCAGATCGTGCCGCGCGCCCACCATCCCTATTTCGAGGAGATGCCGGCTGAGCTCGCCGCCGAGGCGATCCAGCTCGGCCAGCGCCTGGCCAAGGCGCTGAAGCGCATCTACGGCGTGCCGAAGGTCGCCTTCATGTTCACCGGCAACGACATCGCCCATGCGCACGCCCATCTCATTCCGATGGTGCGCTCCGACGATGTGACCTCCCGGCGCTACATCGCCGAGGAGGTCGTGACCTATCGCGATTGCCCGCGCCCGCCCGCGGATGAGCAGCAGGAAACCGCCCGCCGCATCCGCGAGGAGTTGGATCAGGCCTGACCGTCATTGCGAGCGCAGCGAAGCAATCCAGGAGGGCTCGCTCAGCGGCCCCTGGATTGCTTCGTCGCTATGCTCCTCGCAATGACGGGGAGGATCAGGCCAGCGCCTGATCCAGATCGGCGATCAGGTCCTCGACATCCTCGATGCCGATCGACAGGCGCACCACCTCGGGGCCGGCACCGGACGCGGTCTTCTGCGCGTCGGAGAGCTGGCGATGGGTGGTCGAGGCCGGGTGGATCACGAGCGAGCGCGTGTCGCCGATATTGGCGAGGTGCGAGAACAGCGCGAGCTTCGAGACCAGCTGGATGCCGGCGTCGTAGCCGCCCTTGAGCCCGAAGGTGAAGACCGCGCCGGCGCCCTTGGGGCAATAGCGCTGGGCGAGGGCGTGGTACTTGTTGTCGGGCAGGCCGGCATAGTTCACCCACTCGACCGCCGGGTGCTTGGACAGATGCGTCGCCACCTTGAGCGTGTTCTCGCAATGGCGCTGCATGCGCAGCGGCAGCGTCTCGATGCCGGTCAGGATCATGAAGGCGTTGAAGGGCGAGAGCGCCGGGCCCATGTCGCGCAGGCCGAGCACGCGCGTTGCGATCGCGAAGGCGAAGTTACCGAAGGTCTCGCCCAGCACCATGCCGTTATATTCCGGCCGCGGCTTGGACAGCATCGGATAGCGCTCGTCGCCGGTCCAGTTGAACGAACCGCCGTCGACGATCAGGCCGCCGATCGAGTTGCCATGGCCGCCCAAAAACTTGGTCGCCGAATGCACGACGATGTCGGCGCCGTGCTCGAAGGGGCGGATCAAATAGGGGCTCGCCATCGTGTTGTCGACGATCAGCGGGATGTTGTGCTTCTTCGCGATCTTCGAGATGCCCTCGATGTCGACGATGACACCGCCCGGATTGGCGATCGACTCGATGAAGATCGCCTTGGTCTTCGGCGTCACCGCCGCGGCGAAGGCCTCCAGATCGTCGGAATCGGCCCAGATCACGTTCCAGCCGAAGTTCTTGTAGGAGTGGTTGAACTGGTTGATCGAGCCGCCATAGAGCTTCTTGGCGGCGACGAACTCGTCGCCCGGCTGAAGCAGCGCGTGGAAGCACAGGAACTCGGCGGCATGGCCCGAGGCCACCGCGAGCGCCGCCGTGCCGCCCTCGAGCGCCGCGACACGCTCTTCCAGCACCGCGTTGGTCGGGTTGCCGATACGGGTGTAGATATTGCCGAAGGCCTGAAGCCCGAACAGCGAGGCAGCATGGTCGACATCGTCGAAGACGAAGGAGGTTGTCTGGTAGATCGGCGTGGCGCGCGCGCCGGTGGCTGCGTCGGGAGCAGCGCCGGCATGGACGGCGAGCGTATGGAAACCCGGTGCGCGGTCTGACATGGCGTGCTCCCTGACAATTCTGATCGTGAAACGGTCTTGTTCGGTTTAACGAACGGTCTGCGAGGCGTCAAATGAAGGCCGCTGTCTCAACTCAGGCGCGACATGCTCCGGCCGGACTCCCATGCCGACCATCCGCGCCGGCAGCCGGCGCAGCAGCGGGAAGCGTTGCAGCAGCCTGAGCGGCCAGGGCGGTGCGACCGGCTTGTCCGTCGCCAGGAGTGGCGTGATCACCCGGTTCTGGATCGCGATCTGGGCGGCCTGCGTCACCTTCGCCGGCCATTCGCGACGCTTCTGGACTGCCGCCAAATCGGCGTCCGTCAGCGTTTTCTCGCGCAGCGGTAGGGCCAGCAGATTGGCCGTCGCGACGGCATCCTGGATCGCCAGATTGATGCCGACGCCGCCGATCGGCGACATGGCATGGGCGGCATCGCCGATGCAGATCAGCCCCGGCCGCCACCAGCGCTCAAGCCGGTCGACCGCGACCGAAAGCAGCTTGATGTCGTCCCAGGAGGCGAGTTCGCCGGTTCGGTCGGCCAGTTCCGGAGCCAACGCAAGGAGCCCGGCCTTGAAGGCGTCGAGCCCGGCGGCCTGCAGGCGCTCCAGCGAGCCCTTCGGGATGATGAAGGCGCATTGCCAGTAGTCGCCGCGGTTGAGCCGGATGAAGAAGCGCCCCGCCGCGACCTGCCCGAAGGCCTGCGCCGGCTCATCCGTTCGGCGGCTGAGCCGGAACCAGAGCACATCCATCGGTGCGCCGAGTTCGGTAGGGTTGAAGCTCGCAGCAGTACGGAGATCTGAGCGCCGGCCATCAGCCGCGACGACGAGGTCGGCACCGATTTCCAGCGGACCATCGAGGCCCTCCGCAGTCAGTCCGACGACGCGTCCGGTCTCCTCGATCAGCCCGGTCGCCTTGGTCTGCATCAGCAGCCGGAAGTTCGGATGCTCACCGCCCCGGTCGGCGAGAAAGTCGAGGAAATCCCATTGCGGCATGAAGGCGATGAACGGCGCCTTGACCGGCAGATGGCTGAAATCGGCGACGGTGATGTCCTCGGCGCCGAAGCGGGCGACAAGGTCGTCCTCCCTGACATGCGGCAGCGTCAGGAACTCCTCCAGCAGCCCGAGCTCGTGCATCACCTGCATGGTCGAGGGGTGGATGGTGTCGCCGCGGAAGTCGCGCAGGAAATCGGCGTGCTTCTCCAGCACGATCACGCCGACGCCGGCGCGCGCCAGCAGGAAGCCGAGCATCATCCCGGCCGGGCCGCCGCCGGCGATGCAGCAGGTGGTGCTTTCCCGGCGCATGGTGTTGCCCCTATTCGGTCAGCTTGATCCCGGTCTTCGCCACCAGCTCGGTCAGGATGGCGCGGTCGCGCGCCATGAAGGCGCCGGTCTCCTGCGGGCTCCAGGCGACGGGCTCGATCACCAGCTCGCGATAGCGGGCGACGAGCTCGGCATCGGCCATCGCGGCATTGATCGCCGTGCTCAGGATGCGCAGCGTATCGGGCGCGATGCCGGTCGGCGCGACGATCGAGGCCCAACCGGGATAGACGACGTCGACGCCCTGCTCCCTGAGCGTCGGCAGGTCGGGGAGCTGCGGCTGGCGGGTATCGGTCGTCACGGCGAGCGCCTTCAGCTTGCCGGCCTGGATGTTGCCGAGGCTCGCCGCAAGGCTGTCGATCATGACATGGACCTGGCCCGACATCAGATCGGCCGCGGCGAGACCGGCGCCGCGATAGGGTACGTGCGCCAGCTTGAGGCCGGCCGCCTGCATGATCATCTCGAAGACGAGATGGTTGGTGCCGCCGATCCCGGCCGAAGCGAAGTTGAGCTGACCGGGCCGCTGCTTGGCATAGGCGAGGAATTCGGCGAGCGAAGCGACCGGCAGCGCCGGCGAGGCGTTCAGGACCAGCGGGAACAGACCGAGCATGGCGACCGGCGCGAAATCGTGCTCGACGTCATAGGGCAGCTTCTGGCCGAGCGCCGGGGCGGCGGCGAAGCTCGCAGCGGTCGCGACCAGCAGCGTGTGGCCATCGGCCTGAGCTTTTACAACGGCCTGCCCGGCGACGATGCCGTTGGCGCCCGGCCGGTTGTCGACGATCACAGACTGGCCGAGCTGCCGCGCCAGTGTCTCGCCGAGCCGTCGCGCCGCGATGTCGGTTCCACCGGCCGGAGCAAAGGGTACGACGAGCTGGATCGGGCGTTCAGGAAAGGCGGCGCGGGCGCTGCCTCCGCCGAGCGTGCTGGCGAGGCCGGCGAGCAGGAGGGTGCGGCGGTCGAGCAATGACATCGGCCTTCTCCGGCGACGAGCGGGAGCGGCGAGATTAGCGATCGCCCGCTGGCGGGGAAGGGGCTTCCCGCGCCTTTATGTCCCCGGCCGGTTGATCGTCAGCTTCTGGAAGCCCTTGCCGGCGAGCACCGGCTTCTTCGCCGAGAGGATGCGCGAATTGATGCCCTGCCAGCCGATCTCGCCGGAGAGCCGGCCATATTCGATCTTCGGGCAGCGGTTCATGATCACGGTGACGCCCATGGCCTCGGCCTTTGCCGCGGCCTCGTCATTGCGCACCGAAAGCTGCATCCAGATCACCTTGGGCAGCGGTGAGAGGCTGAGCGCCTCGTCGGTGATCGGGCCGGCCGCTTCCGAGTTGCGGAAGATCTCGACCATCTCGATCGGGCCGGGGATGTCCTTGAGCGAGCCATAGACGGTCTTGCCCAGCAGCGTCTGGCCGGCGAGGCCCGGATTGACCGGGATCACGTCATAGCCGCGATCGAGCAGGTATTTGGTGACGATCCAGCTCGGGCGCGCCTCGTTGGCGGAGGCGCCGACCAGCGCGATCGTCTTCACCTCGCGCAGGATGCGGCGAATGAGCGCATCATCGTAAGCGTCGTGATTCACGGAGCCAAAATCCCAGCGAATTGAACCTGTTGCCCGGCGTTCCTGAATCGGCGCCGAAAGCGCGCCGATGCCCGGAACATAGCGTCGGCAGGCGCATTCCCCATCTTGGAAGAGGAAGAGCAAATCCCGCTCTTCACCAGTGAGGAGGGCCTGCCATGTGCGACTACAGTCTGCACCATGTTATGTCGACTCCTGCCAAAGTCGGCGACGTCCTCAAGACCGCAAGCTTCGCCGGATCGAGCACCAGGGGCTTCTGCTCCGCGGCTCAGCCGAACGTCGCGGTTTGCGTCCTGCCCGGCACGGAGCTGGCGTTCTCCGCCGAGATCGAATGCGACAGGGCGATCGGCTTCCTGCCGCATCGCCGTCTCAGGGCAACGCTGGCGCGCTTCCGGCAGGTCGATCTCGACAAGCACTACGCCCATCACGACGCGATCGAACTGCCCAATGGGCGGATCGAGTTGCTGACCAACCTCTCGCAGGGCCAGACCGCGACCGTGCTGCAATTGCCGGCCGATGAGCAGGCGCAGCGGGCGGCGCACTCCGAACCGGAGCCGGCGCGAGCGGAACAGGAGCCGATCCCGCTCTTCGGCATCTGACCGGCCGGAATTAGCGCGTGAACCTGCATGCCGATGGCGGTCTCGTCGTCTGGCGGGCCCGCCCTCTCAGCTGTGACGCCAGTCCGGTTGGCGCTTCTCCATGAAGGCGCCGATGCCCTCTTCGGCGTCGCGCGCCAGCATGTTCTCGACCATCACCGCCGAGGCGTGGTCATAGGCCGCCTTCAGCCCCATCTCGCGCTGCTCGTAGAAGGCGCGCTTGCCGACCTTGACCGTCGCCGCCGATTTCGAGGCGATCACCGCCGCGAGCCGCTTCGCCTCGGCCAATGCCGCGCCTGCCGGCACGACGCGGTTGACCAGGCCCATCCGGGCCGCCTCTTGCGCCGGCACCATCTCGCCGAGCAGCAGCATCTCCATCGCATGCTTGGCCGATAGGTTGCGCGAGAGCGCGACCATCGGGGTCGAGCAGAACAGGCCGATGTGGACGCCCGGTGTGCAGAAGCGCGCAGCTTGCCCGGCGACGGCGAGGTCGCAGGTCGCGACGAGCTGGCAGCCGGCGGCGGTCGCGGTGCCCTCGACCGCGGCGATCACCGGCTGGGGCAGGGCGGTGATCTGCTGCATCACGCCCGAGCAGCGCCCGAGGACATCGGCGAAATAGGCACGGCCGCGGTCCGGATCGGCCCGGCGCGCGCTCATCTCCTTGAGGTCGTGCCCGGCGGAAAAGACCGGGCCGGCCGCTGCCAGCACGACGGCGCGGATGCTGCCGTCTACCGCGATCGCGGTCAGTGTCTCCGACAGGGCCGACAGCATCGCCTCGCTGAGCGGGTTGCGGGCTTCCGGCCGGTTGAGCGTCAGCGTCGCGATGCCGTCGGCGTCCTCGCGCAGCAGGATTTGCGCTCTGGCATGGGCGTTCATGGCGATCGGCCTTTCGCTGTTTGCCCTATTGTCGGAAGCCGGGTGCCGTGCTGCAAGGGGCGTAACGTCCGATCAGCCCTCGGTTTTCCGCACGATGACGACCCGCATGAGCGCCGCCGAGATCGAGGCTTATCTCGATCAGGTCTTCCCGCAGCTCCACTATGGCGGCCGCACCTATTTCGTCGAGGAGGTCGGGCGGCTCAGCGCGCGCATGCGCTGCGACTATCACGAGAAGCATCTGCGCCCAGGCGGTACCATCTCCGGCCCGACCATGATGGCGCTCGCCGATCTCGCGCTCTATGTCGCGATCCTCGCCCAGATCGGCCCGGTCGCGCTCGCGGTGACCACCAGCCTCAACTACAATTTCCTGCGCAAGCCGGGGCAGGCGGCGCTGATCGGCGAGGCCAAGCTGCTCAAGCTTGGCAAGCGCCTCGCCGTCGGCGAGGTCTGCCTCTATTCGCAAGGCGAGGCCGAGATGGTCTGCCATGCAACGGGCACCTATTCGATCCCGGCGGAAAGATAATTGCGGTATCCTGATACCGTTTCTTGCACTGCGCTGAAAACAATGCGTTTTTCGCCAAAGTCGTACATTATCTTCGCTTGACATCGAGAGGGTAGCCGCCTATCCAGCGCCCACACCGCCGCCGGCCTGCCGGCGGCTTGTCCTTTTTTCAAGCAGCCGAAGGGTGCCGCGATGAAGACCATCTCGCTCAAGCCCGCCGATGTCGAGAAGAAGTGGGTTGTGATCGACGCCTCCGGGCTCGTCGTCGGCCGTCTCGCCTCCCTGGTGGCGATGCGTCTGCGCGGCAAGCACAAGGCCGCCTACACCCCGCATGTCGACTGCGGCGACAACATCATCGTCATCAACGCCGAGAAGGTGGTGCTGACCGGTCGCAAGCGCGACCAGAAGGTCTACTACCACCACACCGGTTATGCCGGTGGCATCAAGGAGCGTTCCGCCAAGTTCCTGCTCGAAGGCCGCTTCCCGGAGCGCGTCGTCGAGAAGGCTGTCGAGCGCATGCTGCCGCGCGGCCCGCTCTTCCGCCAGATCCTCGGCAATCTGCGCGTCTACAAGGGCGCCGAGCATCCGCACGCCGCCCAGTCGCCCGAGGCGCTCGACGTCGCGGCGCTCAACCGCAAGAACGCGAGGGTCTGACCATGGCCGAGGTTCTCCAGTCTCTCGAGCAGCTCGGTCAGGTCGCCAAGGGCGTCCAGCCCGAGGCTCCCGTCCACGTCAAGAAGGTCGACGCGCAGGGCCGCGCCTATGCCACCGGCAAGCGCAAGAACGCCATTGCCCGCGTCTGGATCAAGCCGGGCTCCGGCAAGATCACCGTCAACACCCGTGACCAGGAAGTCTACTTCGCCCGTCCGGTGCTGCGCCTGATCCTGCAGCAGCCGCTGATGCTGGTCGACCGCATGACCCAGTACGACGTCGTCGTCACGGTCAAGGGCGGCGGCCTCTCCGGCCAGGCCGGCGCGGTCCGTCACGGCATCTCGAAGGCCCTGACCCATTATGAGCCGGAGCTGCGCAGCCCGCTCAAGAAGGAAGGCTTCCTGACCCGCGACTCGCGTGTCGTCGAGCGTAAAAAGTTCGGCAAGGCCAAGGCCCGCCGCAGCTTCCAGTTCTCGAAGCGCTGATCTCCGTATCGGCTTTGGCCGGTATCGATTCGAAGGGCGGCTCCTACGAGCCGCCCTTTTTTCGTTCAGGCCCTCGCTTCCAGCCAGGCGATGAGCTCGGCACGCCGAGGATGCGGCTTGCCGGCTTGCGAAAACAGCAGCGATAGCCGGTCGCCGCTCGGGAGTTCCTCGGCAAACGGCCGGACGAGCCGCCCCTCCGCGAGGTAGGGCGCAATCAGGCTCTTGCGGCCGATCAGGACGCCGGCGCCGCTAAGCGCGGCATCGAGAGCCAGCGCATAGAGCGAATAGGATGGACCGCGGCCGGGATCGATCCCGCCTGTGCCGGCATGGCGCAGCCAGCGCGCCCAATCGTCGCGCCAGACGGCGTCGTGCAGCAAAATCTGGCCGTTGAGATCGGTCGGTGTTCGCAGCTTCTGGCCGAGGATCGGGGCGCAGACCGGGAACAGGCTGTCCTCGCCGAGCGTGTGTCCACCGGTCGGCGGCTCGGAGAGGTAGAACAGCGCAAGGTCGAAACTGTCATGCCGGCCGACAGGTGGCTCTTCCATCGCATTGATCGAGACGGCCAGCCCGGGAAAGGCCTGCTGCAGTGCCGGCAGGCGCGGCGACAGCCAGAGCTGGGCTATGCAGGGCAGGGCGGCGATGGTGAGCGCCCGGCCGGCATGGCTCGCCTTGAGTTCGTGCACGGTCAGGGCAAGCGCATCGAAGGCGGCGCTGAGCCGCGGCCTTGCCTCCTGCGCGGCCTCGGTCAGCGCGACGCCCTGCGGCAGCCGCCGGAACAAGGTCAGGCCGAGAAAGGCTTCAAGATGGCGCACCTGCTGGGCGATCGCGCCTTGCGTCACTCCGATCTCCTCCGCCGCTTTTGAGAAGCTGCCGAGCCGCGCCGCGGCTTCGAAGGCGCGCAAGGCATTGAGCGGCGGCAAGGGCGGACGAGGCGGTCTGACGGGCACGAGCGGCGATCCGGGAGGCCTAGATTTTCTAGCCCTGCCGGCGACGATAACTGGTTTGCATCCGCGTCGGCAAATCGCTGCAATGGCCCAACGAAACAAGGCTCGGCGAGGGATGGCGATGACGGTGAAACTGGCGCGGCGCGGTTGGGTGCCGGCGGCGAGCGAGGACTATGTGCTGCGGATCGCCGGCGAGGTCGCCGGGCAGGATCGTGCGGCGCGCGAGGCGAGGCTTGCCGATCTCGTCACCGAGAACCGCACCATCCACGAGCGCGACTGCGTCAACCTCAACCCGGCAACGAACGTCATGAACCCACGCGCCGAGGCGGTGCTGGGGCAGGGGCTCGGCACGCGGCCCTCGCTCGGCTATCCCGGCGACAAATACGAGATGGGCCTCGAGGCGATCGAGCAGATCGAGGTGATGGCGGCCGAACTGGCGGCGCAGGTCTTCGGCGCGTCCTATGCCGAGATACGCGTGCCCTCGGGTGCGATCGCCAATCTCTACGTCTTCATGGCGGCCGCCAGGCCCGGCGATGTCGTGATCGCCCCGCCGCCCGCGATCGGCGGCCATGTCACCCATCACGGCGCCGGTGCCGCCGGGCTCTATGGCGTCGTCACCCATCCTGCTCCTGTCGATGCTAATCGCTACACCGTCGATATCGAGAAGCTGCGCGAGGATGCACTGCGGTTGCGGCCCAAGGTGATCAGCATCGGCGGCAGCCTCAATTTGTTCCCGCATCCGATCCGCGAGATCCGCGCCATCGCCGACGAGGTCAGCGCGATCGTGCTGTTCGACGCCGCCCATCTCTCCGGCATGATCGCTGGCCATGGCTGGCAGCAGCCGCTGGAGGAGGGCGCTCATGTCATGACGATGAGCACCTATAAGAGCCTCGGCGGCCCGCCCTCCGGCCTGATCGTCACCAATGATGCCGGCCTCGCCGAGAAGCTCGACGCCATCGCCTATCCCGGCCTCACCGCCAATTTCGACGCGGCGAAGTCTGCGGCGCTGGCGATCACGATGATGGACTGGCAGGAATTCGGCCGCGACTACGCCGCGATGATGGCGGCGACGGCGAAGGCGCTGGCGCAGGCCCTGGCGGAGCGCCAGGTGCCGGTCTTCGCCCGCGATCGCGGCATCACGACCTCGCACCAGTTCGCGATCGAGGCGGCGCCCTATGGTGGCGGGCAGGCGGCGGCGAAGCGGCTGCGCGCCGTCAACATCCTGAGCTGCGGCATCGGCCTGCCGATCGCGGAGGTCGAAGGCGACGTCAACGGGCTCAGGCTCGGCACGCCCGAGATCGTCCGCTTCGGCATGAAGCCGGAGCACATGCCGGAACTCGCCGGCTATATCGCCGACGGGCTGTCAGGCGCGCGTCCGGACGAGGCGATCGCCCGCGACGTCACGGCTTTCCGGCGGAGGTTCGGACGGCTGCACTATGTGAGGTGAGGTCGGAGGGCGAGTGAAGGGCGCGAACTGTCCCCTCTCCCCTTGCGGGAGAGGGTTAGGGTGAGGGGTCTCGCGAGGCCGACCACGAACGACCGGTCGGGAAAACGTCCGGACTTGAGCGACCCCTCATCCGGCCCTTCGGGCCACCTTCTGCCGCAAGGGGAGAAGGGAGGCTGCGGCTCTTCAGCCAGCATACCGCTCCAGCATCTCGGCCTTCAGCGCCTCTTCTCCGATCACCTGCGCGGCGCCGAGCCAGGCCTCCTCTATCTCGCCAGCGGCATTGCGGGTGAGCCGCACCGGCTCGCCGGGGCTGGCGAAGGCCGAGGCCTTGGTGATGCGGCCCTGGTCCTCCCCTTCCAGCGCGATCTCGCCCGCGTCGAGGAACGGGTTGAACAGCGCGGGGTTGGCCATCAGCACTTTGCCGTCGACCGGAACGAGGTCGCCGGCGCCCCAGATCGTCCAGAGCCGCTTGCGCCAGCGCTCCGTCGCCGGCGTCGGCCCGCCATGCTTGGCGAAGGTCTTGAAGATTTCGATCACGCCGTCGAGCCAGGGATGGGCGAGGCCGTCGATCGCATTGGTCAGAACCGAGACGGTGAGGCCCTGTTCAGGTACCGTGACGGTACGGGTGATGAAGCCCTGGAAGCCGCCGGAATGGCCGACCCAGTCCCAGCCGTCGCCGCCACCGGAAATCGTGCCGAGACCATAGTGACGCCCCAGGCTGCTCTCGGCGTCGGGCCAGAGTCGGCGCGTCATCTCGCGACGGCTGAGCGGAGACAGGACGTTGGTTTCAGCCGTCGGCGAGAGCTGGGCGATATAGCGGGCGATGTCGGCGGCAGTCGCGACGAAGCCGGCGGCCGAGACCATGGCGTTGCCGGGATTATCGGCCGGGATCACCACGCGCCTGCCGAGCGGCAGCTTGCCGCTATGGCCCTTCGCCATCGGCCCGGTCCAGAGCGTGATGTCGGGACTGGCCTCCTTCAACCCGGCGGCTGCGACGATCTCGCGGGCGATCCAGTCGGCATAGGGCTCACCCGTCACCGCCTCGATCACGAGGCCGAGCAGGCCGAAACCGTGATTGGAGTATTTCAGGCGCTGCGAGGCCGGAAAGACCGGCGGCCGGGCGAGATCGGCGAGCAGTTCCTCCTTGCGCAGATAGGGCTTGCGGTCGAAGAACTGGCCGCAATCGACGCCATCGCGGAGGAGGCCGGCGCTGTTGGAGAGAAGCTGCGTCAGCGTCACCGCCGCCACCTCGGGATGCAGGCCCTCGACATAGGCGCCGGCCTTGTCGTCGAGCCGCAGGCGGCCTTGCTCGACGAGGCGCAGAATGCCGCCGGCAGTGAAGCTCTTCGAATGCGAGGCGATGCGGAAGCCGTGGCGCGGGGTCAGAGTCTCGCCCGTCGCAAGGTCGGCGCTGCCGAAAGCGGACTCCAGCACGATCTCACCCTCGCTGGCGATCGCGACCGCGCAGCCTGGCTGGTCATGGAAACGCCGCTGGAATTCGAGCCAGCTTGAGACATAGTCGAGCGCGGCGGGCAGCCAGGGCTTCATCGGGGAATCCATCGTCGAGCAGTGCGGGAACCGGAGCTTTGCACGGCTGGTGGCGCACGTCAGCGTTGCAAAGCGCTGGAGCCACGCGATGCGTCACGACCGCCTTCGTTCTTGCCCTTGGCGCTCACGCGTGGCATCCGTCCGCACAACACATAAGGATGGTTACCGTGGACAAGACCGAACTCGCCAAGCTCGAAGCCTATCTCCGTCGCACCTTCGCGAACCACAACATCAGCGTGCGCGCGCGGCTGAAGAAGACCGATTCGGCCGAGGTCTATCTCGCCGACGAGTTCATCGGCATCATCCATGTCGACGACGAGGACGGCGACCGCTCGTTCAACTTCACCATGGCGATCCTCGACGTCGATCTCGACGACTAAGGTAATCTGCTGCGCTTAGCGCATCAGCCCGTCGATGCTGCGGCGCACGCCGCCGAGCATCAACTGCCAATCGGAGACGATGGCGCGCGGGAAGCGGATGTTCACATCGACGCCGCGGTGGCGGAAGGTCACGCGGCAAGGCTCGTCGAGGCTACTCTGAGCGGTCTCGACCGGGCAGCGCGCTGCAAAGCCGCGCCCGTCCGGCACCGAGACATATAGCTCGTCGCCCTCATAGGGCGAGCCTTTGCGGAAGCCGCGCACCACGAGCCCGCCCGGATTCGACCAGACAGTCGGCGTCAGGAAGCGGGCATAGGTGGAGAGCTGCGTCGCCGGCTCGTTGACCTTGTCCGGTGGGCTCAAGGTTATCAGCAGCCGCCGCCGGGTCTCCGGCGTCACCGGGCCGAGGCTCGGCCAGTCGAGCCGCAGCCTCGCCATGCCGACGAGGCGGCCATCATCCGAATCGGCGCCGGTCAGGTTTTCCGGGATCGCCAGCACCACATCGCCGACGCGCGACGCCTGCAACTCGGTTCCGGCGTCGGGATTGTGGCGGGTGGCGAACAAGGCAAGGCCGGTGCCGCCTAGCCCGAGCATGACGATCGCGACCGCGAGCTTCAGCAGCGCCTTGTCCCCGCGCGGCAGGACGGGCGCAGGGCGACGCTTCAGATGGTTGCGGATCAGCGCCGCGACATCGGTGGCGTTGCCTAGCGGCTGGTTTTGATCTGGTGCGGCGTAGAGGCTCATCGGATTCGTCCCCGGAGCCGGCAAGCGACCCTGTCGGGCAACTCAACCAGAGCCGCCTTAACACCCCGTAAACCATGTCCGGGCCGGCGTGGTTAACCAAAGGTTAAAGCTTCGCTTCCGGCTTGACCGACCTTGCGCCATGGTTCGCCGGCATCCGCTGGAAGCCGCGCACGTGACGCTCGAACCTGCCGCCGTCGAGGCCCTGAAATCGCTGATCCTCGGCTTCGCCTTCGCCGGCTTGCTGGCGAGCGCCTTCGAATTGTTCACGCAGAAGCGCGCCGGTTTCGAATTGCTGCAGGGCGGCGGCGTCGGCGCGGTGGCGAGCGTCCCTGTCGTGGTATTCAGCGCGCCCTTCCTGATCCTGCGCAATACCGTGCGCGGCCGGCGGATCGAGGGGCGCCCCTTCTTCTTCGTGATGGTGGCGAGCATGATCGCCGCGCTCTGGAGCCTGATCAGCGGCCGGGTCGTGCTCGATCTGCTGATGCTGCTCGGCGCCGCTTGACGGGCAGGGCGCCCGCCCTGCAATCCTCCGGGTGACAAACGGAGGATACGCCATGCCGCTCTATTCGCTCGACGGAACCGCGCCCGAGACCCCGCCGGAGGGGCAGTGGTGGCTGGCGCCCGACGCTCACGTCATCGGCCGGGTCCGGCTGGCGAAGGATGTCGGGATCTGGTTCGGCTCAGTGCTGCGCGGCGACAATGAGTGGATCGAGATCGGCGAGGCCACCAACATCCAGGAAGGCTGCGTGTTCCACACCGATCCCGGCGCGCCGCTGAAGGTCGGCGCCGGCTGCACCATCGGCCACCGCGCCATCCTGCATGGCTGCATCATCGGTGAGAACAGTCTGATCGGCATGGGCGCGACCGTGCTCAACCATGTGAAGATCGGCCGCAACTGCCTGGTCGGCGCCAATGCGCTGGTGACCGAGGGCAAGGAATTCCCGGACAACTCGCTGATCGTCGGCGCGCCGGCGCGTGCCATCCGCACCCTTGACGAGGCCGCCATCGCCGGCATCGCCCGCACGGCCGCAGGCTATTCCGCGCGCTGGAAGCTGTTCGCCAGGAGCATGAAGCGGATCGATTGAGCGTTTCGCATCGCCCCCGCCTCATCGCAGAAAACGAAGCGGGCCGGCTCCCGGGGAAGGAGCCGGCCCTGGACGTGCCCGGTCGGGGACGGGTGGGTGGGGACGTGACCGGACTCGTCGTCTGGTGGCGAAGCCCGTCTAGACTTCGCCGGTCTGTATGCGCGCCGGGTTTCGTCCCCGCCCGACGCGTTGTCTCGTTCAGCGCAGCGAGGCCACTGTCGAGGTCGAGAGGCCGCCGAGCGAGGCCCAGCCGGTACGGGACTGGGATTCACGCTTGACGTAGGTGTAGCCGGTCTGGCTCCACGGCAGGATCGCGTTGCGCTTGTTGTCGAGGATGAAATCGCCGCGGTCGGTGCGGATCATCAGCACGGCGTGGCCGGCGTTCTCCTCGTCGATCACCACGGTGACGCGCATCGCCCGGCGCGGCACGCCCGCTTCGGCCAGGCGCAGGCGCTTCAGCAGGACATAATCCTCGCAATCGCCCTTGCCGTCGGTCGGGATGTCCCAGCGATCGACCACGCCCCAATGGTCCTGGTCAGTGATCGCCTCGATGTCGCGATTAGCTCTGAGATTCGCCGCGACGATCAGCTTCCACAGCTTCGGCGTCAGTTCGACCTGCTCGGCCTCGCGGGTGTCGACGGTGCATTCGCTTGGGCTGCGTTTGCAGAAATCTGTCCAGGCGTAAGGCGCACGAGCGTCGCCGCCGGCGACGATCGGCGCGCTGGCGACCGGCAAGCTGGCGCTCTGCTGCGCCTCAGCGCCGGTCACGCCGGCAAGAGCGATGATGGTGGCAGCGGCGAAGCCGCGAAGTCCCCGGTAAGTCGAAAACATGTCGTCCCTTTCCTGTCCCGGGAACGACCATGCTCTTGGGCTGTAGAGATCGCTTGAAATGAAAGCGAGCAATTTTACTGAAATCGAGCCTATTGAGCGCAAAAATACTTAGAGACAATCATGTATAAAGTCGAGAGTAAGAATTCTCAGCGCTGGTGTCAGGAAATCTTAACCGTGGCTTTTCTTAACCATCCAGTCTCTTAACCATAAGCGGGTCGGGCGGCGGGCTAGGTTGGCCGCGCGGTCGCCCGTGCGGCCTGACAGAACCGCGGCCGTCGTTCTGTGGTGGCTGCGCCGAGCGCGCCCGGTAAAGAGATCCAGCTTAGGGCTGCGGAGCTTTTCGGGCGCCGGTCAGTCGGTCGAGCAGCTCTTCCGCGGTTGGCGCTATTGTCGCGGGTTCGGCCGGCAGCCCCGGGCAATCGAGCTGCGATGCGGTGGCGATGAAGTAGCCGCTCATCCCCTCCTTCCCGCGAGGAGTGGGGTAGCGGCTCTGATCGATGTAGCGGATGCTGTATCGGCACCCCGGTTGGAGCTTCTCCCAAAGCGCGTTGCGATCTTCGCTCCCGAGGGTGGAGATGCCGACCATGAACGCCTCGCCGCCGTCGACGACGACGAAATGCGGGCCATTGGGCTGCAGGGTGCCGGAGCCTTTCTCGATGACGAGGATGTCGGCCGATCGCGTCACCCACCATTCCATGGCGAACCAGGCGACGACAGAGAGCGACGCGAACGCGCCTGCCAGCTTCAGTGCCCGTGCAACGGATGCGCTCATGACGACATCCTCCCGGACGCCATGAAGCGCACCAAAGTCGGCGATGCCAATCAGTTTATGGAGTTGAGCATGGCTGCCGAGAACTGATCGCGGCTCCGCGATCAAGGGCGAGGCACTCAGCTTAAGAAGCTGTACCCTGATCCCGGCTCAGAGCTCGAGATTCTCGTCGAGTGCGTCGGCCGAGAGCGGCATGCGGAACTGGGCGGCATAACCGCCGTCGAAGCGGCGTACGATCATCGCCGCGGTGCCGCCGAGCCGGATCGCCGTGCCCATCTCGAACTGGTGGTCGCTGGCGAAGGCCGCGCCGGACAGCGAGATGTCGATCAATCGCACCGCATGCTCGCTGCCATCCTCGAGGGTGAGGAGGCAACGCGGATTGCGCGGCACGATGCGCTCATGGCGCCGATCCTCGGGCAGGCCGAGCTCGTCGCGATTGGCGAGCCAGGTCAATTGCGCGGTGAACTTCTCGCGCTTGCGGCTCGTCGCGGTGATGGTCATCGCAAAGCCGGAGGAGGTGGTGCGTACCGCCGTGCCCTCGATGCGGCCGAGATGTTCCAGATAGACGATGACGCGGTCGCCGACCATCGGTTTGGCCGGCGCGACCATATGCAGCCCACCTGGCGAGATGTCGGTGGTCTGGCACGGATATTCCATGCGATTGGGCAGCATGTAGCGTCCGAGCAGGACGACTTTCATGCGCTGATGCCGCCGGCGCTCGACCGGGACCGAGCCCGTCTTCGGATTTTGGGGCGCCGTGAGCATTACCCGACCTGATTCCTAAGTCAGCACATGCTATCGGCTTGAGGGTTAAGAGGTGGTTAGGGACGAGGCAGGGTCGCCTTCCAGTTGCATCAGATGCGGCCACCGGGCAGGAGCATCAGCTTCGGCCGCTTGTCCTGTGTCGCAGCTTCGGCCGGGCGCAGCGTGCGCGCATCCGGCCAGATCATCCTGAGCGAAATCATCCGCATCGAATCGAGCGTGTCCAGGCCGAGCCATTCCGGCGACAGCGCCGGCGAAAGCGCGCCGAGGATGCGGGCATGGGTCCGCCCGCGATAGCGCAGCGGCAGCAGCAGCAGCTCGAGATGGACGGTGGCGCCGTTCTGGGTCTGCGCGGTAAGGCCGGCGACCGCGCCCGCCGTTTCATCCATCACGGTCTGGACCAGACGACGCATGTCGCCCTGCGCCTCGACATCTGGCCAGAGCGCGGCGAAGGCGCGGCCGCGCAATTCGCGGTCGAACAGCGCGCAGAGACGTGTTCCGGCCAGGCGGAAGACTGGCCCGATCGGTTCGTTCTCCAGCACGAAGGTGTCTGCCAGGGCATGGCGCAGCGCGCCAGGCTCGATCTCGCCCCGTTCGGGAGCGCTCCGCTCGCCGCGCAGCGTGTCCCAGTAGTCGAAAACCAGGCGGGTGCTCGGGTTCTTCATGTCCTGTCCAGTCCGGTCTGCGCTGTCCCCAATCGTGCGAAGGCGTGTCAATTCGGATCGCTTTCGTTCGAGGCGGGGACTGTCGGGTCCTTGCGAATCGGTAGGACGCAGCACGCATGCCGTCTTGCCACGCGACCCGGACAGGGGGAGGCGGCAGGGATCGTTAAGGTTAAGCAAGGGTTAAGCTTGTGGAAGATCCCTAAAATGCCGCATAAATCGGCTGTCGAATTCGAGCCCGCACCAAGCGGTCGGGCTCACTGGAAAAGGCGGGGGCGCGGGGGCGTGACCGGCCGGGGAGGAGAGGGGAGAGCGGTCGCTCTCCCCTTTTCTGTTGCCTGCCGCGGGCCCATGCGCCAGTGAGGGCGCGATGTCGGCGAACCCAGACGATCCTTACGGCCCTCCGGCCCGCGAGCCGGTCTTCAACCTGCCCGGCACCGTCGTCTGGCTGATCGCGGCCTTGACGCTGATTCAGGGCGCGCGCGAACTGCTAAGCGCTCGCGACGATTTTCTCCTCGTCTCCTGGCTGTCCTTCGTGCCGGCGCGATTGACGCTCTGGTTCGCGCCCGAGCGCCTCGAGGAAATCGCCCGTGCGCTCGATACGTCCGGCGCCTCCGATATCGCCCAGCGCCTGCAACTGGTGCGCCTTTTGCTGGCGGATGGCGACGGCCAGCTCTGGACGCTGCTCAGCTATGGCCTGCTGCACGGCTCCTGGCTGCATCTGATCTCGAACGTCGTCTGGCTGGCTGCCTTCGGCAGCCCGGTCGCGCGCCGGCTCGGTGCGGGACGCTTCCTGCTGCTGATGGCGGCTTCGACGATCGCCGGCGCCCTCCTGCACTGGTGGTCGCGCGAGCTCGACGTGCTGCCGCTGGTTGGCGCCTCGGCCGGCGTATCCGGCGCGACGGCGGCGGCGATCCGCTTCGTCTTCTCGCCGGGCGTCCATTTCGGCGGGCTGGGCCATGACGAGGTGGTCCGCGCGATTCCCGCGGAGCCGCTCGGCGGGCTCTGGCGCAATTCGCGGGCGATGCTGTTCGTGGTAATCTGGTTCATCACCAATATCCTGTTCGGCGCCGGCTTGGTGCCGATCCTCGGCGAGGAGACCAGCATCGCCTGGGAAGCGCATATCGGCGGCTTTCTCGCCGGGCTCCTGCTGTTTCCGCTGTTCGATCGCGGGCCGGTTCGGCGCTGATTGCAACCGGAGCGCGCAGGCTTCGTCCAGCAATCGCCTTGCCGTCGCCTCAGAGTTCGCTCACATTGAAACCAGTCCAGCGTGACGTCGCGCCTCGGAGGGCCACGGATCGTCCGAGCGGCGTCGCGATCGTCGAACCCATCAACGAGCGCCGGCCAACGGCGCCGCTACCGTCGGAGGAGAAATCGATGAACGTCGTTCATATTCTCGGCAATAAGGGCGTCGAGGTCGTATCGGTGCAGCCGCACCGGACGCTCGGTGAGGCGGTGCGGACCCTGGCCGAGAAGCGGATCGGCGCGGTGGTCGTGACCGGGGCCGATGGCGGCCTGCTCGGCATCCTGTCCGAGCGTGACATCATCAGGGCACTGGGTACGGATGGCGCCGCTGCGCTGGAGACGCCCGTATCGCGCGCCATGACCGCCAAGGTCGTGACCTGCCGGCCCGACACCAGCGTCGACGATCTCATGGAGATCATGACCTCGGGCCGCTTCCGGCATGTGCCGGTGGTGGACAATGGCCGGATCGCCGGCATCGTCTCGATTGGTGACGTGGTGAAGCATCGCGTCGCCGAGATCGAGGCCGAAAGCCGGGCGATGCGCGACTATATCGCGATGGCGTGAGGCTTCACCGCCGTCGTGCTCGCCCTGGTGGCGAGCATCCACGTCTGCAACACCGTACTCGAAGAACGAAGACGTGGATGGTCGGGACAAGCCCGACCATGACGCAAAGAGCGCTAGGTCGGCCCTCTGCCGCCTAGTTCAGCGGCAGATGGTTGGCCGCGACGATCGCGGCGATCTCGTCCAGCGCGCGTTCGGCCGCCTGCCGGCCCAACGCGATCGCCTCGTCGGCGCGGTGGAAGTCGAACAGGCCGACGCGGCCGAGCTTGGGCCCGATCATCACATCCGGCGGATCGCCGGCGAGGCGCGAGCGCGAGATCCGATCCTGGGTGATGTTGAAGGCGTCGACCATCACGCCAGCGAGGCCCGGCTGCTGGTCGTGATTGGCCTTGCCGACGATGCCGCGCATGCGCTCGCGCATGCCGCCGAACCAGCCCACGGTCGGGCGCTGCTCTGGCGCCGGCTCCGGGTCGGGATCGGCACCATAGGACTGGATCACCGTGCCACGGCCGGTCATGTCGCTATTCAGGTTGACGCAGAGCACGACGTCGGCGCCGAGCGCCCGCGCCACCGTGACCGGCACCGGATTGACCAGCGCTCCGTCCATCAGCCAGCGTCCGCCGAGCTTCACCGGGTCGAACACGCCCGGCAGCGCATAGGAGGCGCGCAGCGCATCGACCAGCGAGCCGCGGGTCAGCCAGATCTCGTGACCGGTGCCGAGCTCGGTCGCGACCGCTGCGTAGGTCTGCTTGAGATCGCTGATGTGCAGACCGGCAAGGTCGCGTTCCAGCAGGCGCTTCAGCCGGCCGCCCGAGATCAGGCCGGCGCCGCCGAGATGGAAATCCATCAGGCCGACGACGCGGCGCTTGGTCAGGCCGAGCGCGAATTCACGCAGCTGCTCGAGCTTGTCGGCGGCATAGCAACCGCCGACCACCGCCCCGATCGAGGTGCCGGCGATTACTTCAGGCGCGTAGCCGGCCTCGGTCAGGACATCGAGGACGCCGATATGGGCCCAGCCGCGCGCGGCGCCGCCGCCGAGTGCCAGGCCGATCCGCGGCCGGCTCAACCGGGGAGCAGATTCGGAAACGAGATCGTTCATCGCAGCTCCACCGCCGCCTAATCCGAAGGCCCGTCTGGCGATGTTCTCCAGTCTCATCGGCGCGATCCCTCTGCGGGAGGCTCAGGATCGCGCGGGCCGATGAGCGAAGGGTGAACGGCGCCGGGATCTTGGGCGGCTATCAGTCGCCTTTGAAGAAAACATGAAAGCGTGGTGAAAGGATCGCCAACGAAGCAGGAAGTTGGGGGTTCAGAAGGTCAACGCATCATTCGCTGCGGCTCCGATGGGCTTAACCCGATAGAAGCAGCTGTGCCGGCCCGTGTGGCAGCAACCGCCGTCGCCGCCGACATTGACCTTGATCCAGATCGCATCCTGGTCGCAGTCGACCCGCATTTCGACGATGCGCTGGAGTTGGCCGGAGGTCTCTCCCTTGCGCCAGAGCACCTGGCGCGAGCGCGACCAGTACCAGGCCTCACCGGTCTCGATGCTGAGGCGAAGCGATTCGGCGTTCATATGCGCGACCATCAGCACCTCGCCGGTCGCCGCGTCGGTGGTGACGCAGGTGACGAGGCCGTCGCGATCGAACTTGGGCGCGAGAACCGTGCCTTCCTCGATATCGGCCTTGCTTGAGAGGGTGGGGAAGGCGGTCATGTCGGGATCCTGAGAGTAGGGCTCGCATATAGAGCGCTGAAAGCGCGCCGTCATCGCTGGCGGCACATGGCCGTCATTCTCGGGCGGAGCGCAGCGCAGACCCGAGAATCTTAGGACCAGAAGGCGCTCGTCGGAGCCTCCTCCGGCCTGAGATGCTCGGGTCAAGCCCGAGCATGACGGTTCAGGAGCCCTACAGCCCCGGCGACTTCACCATGGTGAAGAAGCGGACCTGCTCGGCCGGATCGCGGAAGCGGCCGGTATATTGCGTCGTCATCGTCGACGAGCCCTGCTTCTGCACGCCGCGCATCGACATGCACATATGCTCGGCCTCGACGAGGACGGCGACGCCGCCGGGCTTCAGCGCTCGTTCGATCGCCTGGGCGATCTGCGCCGTCATCGTCTCCTGCGTCTGCAGGCGGCGCGCATAGACTTCGACGACACGGGCGAGCTTCGACAGGCCGACCACGCCGCCATTCGGATAGTAGCCGATATGGACCTTGCCGACGAAGGGCACCATGTGGTGCTCGCAATGCGAATAGAACGGGATGTCGCGGACGAGGACCATGTCCTTGTAGCCTTCGACCTCCTCGAAAACGCGCTCGAGCATGTCGCCGGCGTCCTCGCCATAACCCTTGTAAAACTCGCGATAGGCCTTGGCGACGCGCTGTGGCGTATCGAGCAGGCCCTCCCGCGACGGATCGTCGCCGGCCCAGCGGATCAGCGTGCGCACGGCCTCCTCGGCCTCGACCTGCGTCGGCTGCTTGACGATGAACTTGTCTGCGGAGGGGCTGCGCGCCCGCTCTACGGACAAGGACTTAACCACATTGTCCATGTGGAGCCTCCCGTTTCGGTTTGCGCCGGCCTAGAGCAGGAAGCGAAAAAGTGGAAACCGGCTTTTCGCATCCGGCTCTAGCCGGCAGGTCAGACAAGTTCGCCCGCTCGTCCAGCGACATGACACGCTCTCCCTAAGAGCGCATCGGCACTCTATATTGGTTGCGAAAGCCGGCAACTCCAGACCCGGCCGGGGCAACCCATGCTGAACGATGTCTACAACAAGCGAATCCTGGAATTGGCAGGAAACATCCCGTTGCTCGAGCGCCTGCCGGCACCCGATGCGACGGCGACCGCGCATTCGCGCCTCTGCGGTTCGACGGTGACGATCGACCTGACCATGGACGAGGATGTCGTCACCGGCTTCGGCCACGATGTCCGGGCCTGCGCGCTCGGCCAGGCCTCGTCCTCGATCATGGCGCGCCATGTCGTCGGCTCGACCGCCGCCGAGCTGCGCGAGGTCCGTGAGCGGGCGCGCGCCATACTGAAGGAGGGTGCGGAGCCGCCTGACGGCAAATGGGCGGATCTCTCGGTGCTCGTGCCTGTCCGTGACTTCAAGGCGCGCCACGCCTCGACCATGCTGACCTTCGACGCGGTCGTCGACGCGATCGGCCAGATCGAGGCGAAGCGGCGCGAGACGGTTGCGGGCTGAGCGTTATTTCAGCCCGAAGGCCTGCCGGATTTCCGGCTTCGTCTCGTCATAGCGAACCTTGAACGCCTTCTCGGCGAGCAGCGCCTTGGCGACGACGCGGCCGATCTTGTCGCCGGCTTCCAGATCGGTCGGGTAGTGGAAGCCGCAGACCAGACGGCTCTCGCCATAGCTCTTGACCCGTGCCTCGAACTTGTCGGCGAGCTCTGGCACGGCGTCGGAGAGCAGCGTGGCATAGAGCGCCGCGGTCGCCGCATGCGCCGAGGGAAAGGAGGTGCCGTCGGGCCGGCCGCCGGGGCAGGGCTTGACCCTGACCTTGTTCCACATCTGGAACGGCCGGATGCGGCTGGTCAGGCGGTTGACGCTCTTCAGCAGGATGGCGAGCTCGATCTGCGCCTCGCGCATGAGGAGGCGTGTCTCGCGATGAGTGTTTTCGACATAGGTGTGGTCGATGCCGTTCAGGAAGGCGTTGAGCGTCTGGTATTGGTCGGCGATCGCCTGCTTCTCACGCTCGGGCGTGCGGGCCGAGGAGATGGCAAGGACCTTCTCGAACTCGACGCGGTGCTCCGGCGAGTTCTGCGCCGGCGGCAGGCCCATCACCTTGGCGACGTCGATTTTGCCGGCGTCGAGCCAGATCAGATAGGGTCTCTGCTGTGCAGCTGCCGGGATGGCCAGGGCCAGGGCGAGCAGCGGCCCGCAGAGGGCGGTGGCGGAGGCAAGGAAACGTGCGCGCATCATGACCGGGGGGTGGGAAGGGCAGAATCGGCGGGGGGCGATGGAGAAGGGTGAAAGGGAGCGGCGAGGTTCGCCTGAGTCATACCTGCCTAAACATGCTGAAAAAAGCCTTTCATGGCGACGCGGTCTTGCGCTTGTTCCACGGCGGGGCGCGCATCTGCTGATCCGCGGCTATCAGCTCAGCCTCTCCATGCTGATCGGACGGCAATGCCGGCATTGGCCGACCTGCTCGGAATACACCGACGAGGCGATCCAGCGTCACGGGCTCTGGGCCGGCGGCTGGGTCGGCTTCTCCCGCATCTGCCGCTGCACGCCGCTCGGCACCTCCGGCATCGACCTGGTCTGCGAGGAGTTGCCGCCCGAGGGTGCCTGGTACAAGCCCTGGGCCTATGGCCGCTGGCGCGGGGTCAACGGTCCGGCATCTTGACCGGTGCGCTCGCGGGCTGCTCGGCGATCGTCCGTTGCTGTGGTGCGGATAGTGGTTCGTTGAGCCACATCCGGGCCTTGAGCAGCGATTGACAGTTGCGGCGGTGATGGGTCTGCCGGTCGAGATACTCCTGCACGGGCTTTGATAGCCACCAGCTCATCGACACCTCCTTCAGCACCGTCGCCTGGTTCGGCACGGCGGGAGGAGGCGCGCCCTCGACCGGAGCCTTCGCGCCCTTGGCGAGATCGGCCTGCGGACTGGTCCGCTCGAAGCATTTCGGTATCTCGCTGCCGGGCGGCACGTATTCGAAGCCCGTCAGCCCGTCGACGACGGCGAAATTGTCCTGGGTCGGGACGGAAGGTTCGCCAAAGACGAGAAAGGTCGCGACATTGTCCCTGCCGACCACGCCCGCCAGCGTGGCGAGGGCATAGGAGCCGCGCGCACCGCGGGTCGACAGCACCGTGTTCACCGGCGCCATCAACAGCGGCGCCAGCGAGTCCTCGCGCGGCGGCGGGCGCTGATCCCGCTCGGGGTCGGCGATCAGGTCGACCGGGTCGTTGGCGATATGGAGCACGACGGGCGCGAGGCCGAAGCGCTTCAGCGCATCGGCGATCTCCGCCGTCGTCGTCGCCCCGTCATTCTCGAAATAGCCGCCATCGACGGCCCGGAGCGTGACGTTGCAGCCGTCGGCGAAGCGCCCGGCCGGCGAGACGATCGGAAAGCGCGCACTGTTCAGCGCGGCGCTGGCCAGGGTGAGGTCGAGGCCGTTGCCGCGCGCAATCGCGCAGTCCGGCCTCGGCGAGGTCAATTCGCCGAGGAAGCGCGACGCTTCGAAGGCGTCGACGAACAGCGTCGGCCGCTCGAGCCGGATCTGGGTGGCGGGTTCGAGCTGGTTGGCGACCTGGCTGGCGAGAACGCGCTTGCCGGTTTCCTCCGAGGTCGCATTCAGGACGAGCAGCGGAAGCCAGGTGCCGTCCTTGCGCATCCCTTGGCCGAAGCGGCTGAAAGACTGGGCGAGATCGCCGCGGGCCGGCAACGTCTGCGCGCCCTGCGCCGGCGCGACGACGTTGTCGAGGTAGTGGTTGATCCAGCTGTTTTCGAGGATGGCGGCGCGATCGAGGAACTGACCGTTCGGCCAGAAGCGTCCGAGCATCGGCTCCAGGAAGAGGAACGGCTCGCTCGTCACCAATGCGAGCACGGCCGGGGACAGGAAATCCTCGCTGGCCAGCACCTGCAGGCAGTCGCGCCATCTGTTCTCGTCCGGCGTCTTGTAGAAATGCGCCGGGCGCTTGTCGACGCAAGGCGGCTGCAGCGCAGCATCCTTCTGACCCCGGCGCGCATCGCTCATCGCTGCAACGGCCTGAATCGCGCCAAGGGAACCGCCGGAGACGCCCGAGATCGCAAACACCCGCTGTCCAAGCAATGGCACGGCGGCGTCCGGCTTCTCGCAGGCGCGGCCGGGCTGCCGGCAGGGATTGTCGATCAGCTCGCCGAGGATCGTCGCAGCGAAGAATGCGGCGCGTGAGGCGCCGCCCGCGATCGTCACCAGGACAGGTCGCGGACAGGTGCCGCCGACGCAATTCGCCTCCTTCCAGGCTGCGACGGCCTCGCCGAACTCCATGGCTGGTTGCGGCTCCTGCTTGGCGCGCGAGACGAGATTCGAATGGCCGCAGGAATTGGCGGCAAGCAGCCAGGCGACCAGGAGCAGCACGGTGAAGGGGAAACGGGTCCTCTGGCTCGCCATGCCGAGCTGCGTGAAGACCGGAATCCAGGAGCCGAGCAGGATCGGAACAAGATAGATTCCCGAGGCCACGGCCAGCACGCGATCGCCAAAGGCTGCGACGAGCGCGAGCATGGCCAGGCCGAACCCGAGCCAGGCTGCGGCGTGCAGGCTCACCGCTTCGCGCCAGCCGCTCGCGGGTTTTTCATCCGTCTTCTTCTCATCCCGGAAGTGCGCCTCGGTCCTGGCGATCTGCCGGATATTGCGACCCCAGAGGATGAGATGGGCGGCGATGCCACAAGCGAAGGCGACATAGAAGCCGGTCGAGCCACTCCGAAGAATGCCCGCGGACAAGGCGAGGGAGCCGACGGCGTCGCGCGGCAGATCGGCCAGCGCAGCTTCATAGCCGCACCAGACCGCGAAGAAGGTCAGCAGGGCGAGGGCATAGGGGACGACGACGACGAAGGCGCGGAAGCGGCGATCATAGATTGCCATGTCGCGCGGGGTCAGTTCGCGGGAGGGGCCGATCAGCCAGGCGCTTCCGCCGAGAAGGTGCTCGGCCGAAGCCTGGACCGCGCTGCTCCAGGCGATGATGTGGATGACGAAATAGATCAGCCAGCGGAACAGCATCTCCCAGAATCGAGGATAGTCCGTTCCGGGTCCGAAGGCCGGCCCCTGGAAGACGAGGAAGAGGTCGCGCGCCTGCGGAACCTTCGTCAGCAGCAGATAGCCGAGGACGACGGAGATCACGGCGACGCGGCAGGCGTAGATTACCCGCAGCAGATCGCCGATCCAGTTGAATGGCCACGAATCCACGTCTCGCAAGACGGGCGCCGCGGCGTCCGGTGACATCGCTGGCTGCATGGCAATCGAGCCGATTATGAGGATCGGAAGTCGATTGCATAACCTAGCGTCAGCGTAGCCGCGGTTGCAAGCGGCGAGGCCGCCATGGCGGCATCGAAAGGGTCTTTGGTTAATTCGCCTGCCGCTGAGCGCGCGCCTGTTGCAGCGTCGCCAGGCAGGCGTCGGAGAAGGACGCGCGCTTCTCCTTGAGACAGGCGGCGAGGCGGCCGCCACCGGGCTGGATGCCAGGGCAATTGCTCTGGAAATCGGCGGCGCAGGCCTTGCGGATCGCGGCACGGTCCGGCGCCTGGGCGAAGGCTGCTACGGGCGTCAGCGTGAGAGCGAGCGTCAGGGAAAGGGTGCGGGTCATGGTGGAGCTCCGGAGGGCAAGGCCGCGATGCTGGCTGGGCCCGCTTTGCCAGCGCCTGACCGCAACATGACGAAACGGACAGCTTCGGCCGGCAGCCCATTCGGCGATTGCCTGCGCCTTCCTGCTCGTATAGGCCTCCCCGGCGCGCGCCGATCCGGCTGCCGGCCGCGCCCCTCAAAGCAGCCGGCCTTGGCTTACGGGGCTCGTATCCCCGAGTGAGCAGGAGCGCGATCGATGACGATCTCCCTGACATTTCCCGATGGCGCGCAGCGCGAATTCCCGGCCGGCATCACCGGCAAGGACATCGCCGGCGGCATTTCCCCCTCTCTGCTGAAGCGCACGGTCGCGATGGCGCTCGACGGCGTGGTCGTCGACCTCGGCGACCCGATCGAGCGCGACGCGAAGATCGAGTTCCTGGGCCGAGAGGACCCGCGCGCGCTTGAGCTGATCCGGCACGACACCGCGCACGTTCTCGCCGAAGCCGTGCAGGAGCTCTTCCCTGGCACGCAGGTGACGATCGGCCCGGTCATCGAGAACGGCTTCTTTTACGATTTCGCCCGCAACGAGCCCTTCACCCCGGAGGACTTCCCGGCGATCGAGAAGAAGATGCGCGAGATCATCGCGCGCGACAAACCCTTCACCAAGGAGGTCTGGAGCCGCGACAAGGCCAAGGACTTCTTCGCCAACAAGGGCGAGGCCTACAAGGTCGAGCTGGTCGATGCGATCCCCGCCGACCAGACGCTGAAGATGTATGCGCAGGGCGACTGGATCGATCTTTGCCGCGGCCCGCACATGACCTCGGTCGGCAAGGTCGGCACCGCCTTCAAGCTGATGAAGACGGCCGGCGCCTATTGGCGCGGTGACAGCAACAACGCGATGCTGACCCGCATCTACGGTACCGCCTTCGCCCGGCAGGAGGAGCTCGACGCCTATCTCAAGCAGCTCGAGGAAGCCGAGAAGCGCGACCATCGCCGCCTCGGCCGCGAGATGGACCTGTTCCACTTCCAGGAGGAGGGGCCGGGCGTCGTCTTCTGGCACTCCAAGGGCTGGCGGCTGTTCCAGGAGGTGTTGACCTATATGCGCCGGCGCCTCGCCGCCGACTATGAGGAGGTCAATGCTCCGCAGGTGCTCGACAAGTCGCTCTGGGAGACCTCGGGCCACTGGGGCTGGTACCAGGACAACATGTTCGCGGTGAAGTCGGCCTCGGCCTTCGAGAACCCGAACGACCAGGAGCGCGACCACAAGGTCTTCGCCCTGAAGCCGATGAACTGCCCGGGCCATGTCCAGATCTTCAAGCACGGGCTGAAGAGCTATCGCGACCTGCCGATCCGGCTGGCCGAGTTCGGCAATGTCCATCGCTACGAGCCGTCCGGCGCGCTGCATGGGCTGATGCGCGTGCGCGGTTTCACCCAGGACGACGCCCACATCTTCTGCACAGAGGAGCAGCTCGCTGCCGAGTGCATGAAGATCAATGACTTGATCCTCTCGGTCTACGAGGATTTCGGCTTCACCGAGGAACTCGTCATCAAGCTCTCGACCCGACCGGAGAAGCGCGTCGGCTCCGATGCGGTCTGGGACCATGCCGAAGACGTCATGAACGGGGTGCTGGAGACGATCGCCAAGCAGTCCGGCAACCGGATCAAGACCGAGATCAATCCGGGCGAGGGCGCCTTCTACGGGCCGAAGTTCGAATATGTCCTGCGCGACGCCATCGGCCGCGACTGGCAGTGCGGCACGACGCAGGTCGACTTCAACCTGCCGGAGCGCTTCGGCGCCTTCTATATCGGCTCGGACGGCGAGAAGAAGCAGCCGGTCATGGTCCATCGCGCCATTTGCGGCTCGCTGGAACGCTTCGTCGGCATCCTGATCGAGCACCATGCCGGGCATTTCCCGCTCTGGCTGGCGCCCGAGCAGATCATCGTCGCGCCGATCACCTCGGAGGCGGATGCCTATGGCGAGGAGGTCACCATGGCGCTGCTCTCGGCCGGCCTGCGTGCTCGCGCCGACCTGCGCAACGAGAAGATCAGCTACAAGGTGCGCGAGCACTCGCTGGCCAAGGTCCCGGTGATTCTCGCCGTCGGCAAGCGCGAGGCCGAGGAGAAGACCGTGACCGTGCGCCGCCTCGGCAGCCAGGCCCAGACGGTGATGAGCCTCGATGCCGTGGTCGCAGCGCTGACCGAAGAGGCGACGCCGCCCGATCTCGCGCGGAAGAAGAAGGTCAAGGCGGCCTGAGGTCGCCGAGGAAGGCTCGCCAAGAATTGCTCGTCATGGCACGGTGCCGCTGGGTCAGGCGGACGTATCATGCGGACAATATTGAGGGTTGTATCTCTGTGCCTCGGATTGTTGTGGTGGGCCTGTGCTCCGGCGCAGGTTCCACTGCTTTCCGACAATTCGGCGTCGATCGCGGTGGTGATCGGCAACAAGGCCTACAAGCAGACCAGCACGGTCGACTTCGCCCATAACGACGCCGAGGCGATCAAGGCCTGGCTCACCGGCACGCTCGGCTTCCGCGAACAGAACGTCTTCCTGCTGAAGGACGCGACGCTGGGCGAGCTGACCCAGATGTTCGGCAGCGAGACGAACCCGCAAGGCGGGCGGCTCTGGCGCAGTGTGGTCGAGGGGCGCTCCAACGTTTTCGTCTACTATTCCGGCCACGGCGTACCTGATCTCGCCACGCGCCAGGCGGTATTGCTGCCACAGGACGGCGACCCCAATCTCAGCGAGAGCGGCTATCGGCTGGATTCGCTCTATCGCAATCTCGAACTGGTCAGGCAGAAGATCGGATTGCAACGCCAGCTGATCGTGATGATCGACGCCTGCTTCACCGGCGAGACCGGCCGCAAGGGCGAGAGTCTGCTCGCCGTCTCGGCGCCGGGCTTCACGCCGGCCAAGCCGCGCACCGGCGGCGGCATCGTCAAGCTGGTCGCGACCTCCGGCGCGACGCCGGCGAACTGGGACCAGAGCCAGAAGCTCGGGTTGTTCACCAGCCGCTTCCTGATGGGCGCCGCGGGCCTGGCGCGGCCGGGTGGGACGGGCGCTGCCAGGGCTGTCAGCCTGGCCGACCTCAAGACTTATCTGGGCGAGGCGGTGCTGGAGGCGGCGCGACGCGATAGCGGCCGCGAGCAGATCCCGGAAATCGACGACGCAGCCATTGCGCTGCCCGTGGGTGCCCCGGTCGCAGCCGTGGCAGGAATGGTCGCCGGCGCTTTGGACGAGCAGGCGTGGCGGCGGACCTTGGCATCAGGCGAACGTTCCGCTCTGGAGGACTACATCGCCAGTTGCGCCGGGAACTGCCGCTATCGCGAAGATGCCTTGGCCAAGCTTCGCGAGTTGCAGCGCAATGCCCAGATTGCGGCCGACAGGCAGAACTGGCAGCGATTGAGCGCGGAGGGCAAGTACGGCGATTATCTGAGCGGCTGTGGCGCAATCTGCGCCTATCGCGCTCTCGCCGAGGAGTATCTGCCCGAGTTGCGTGCCGCACGCGATCCCAGCATCCGCAAATGCGACGAACTCGCGGCCCATGCCGACGACACCGATCGCAATCCCGCTGTCCGAAGCGTGGCATTTGACGATCTTGCTGCAGACGATGCCATCGCTGCCTGCCGGGCAGCAGTCGCGGCCCAGCCGCAAGTAGCTCGGCTGATGTTCCAGCTCGGCCGCGCCTACGACAAGGCGAAGCGCACGAGCGAGGCGACGGCCTCCTATCGTGTGGCGGCCCAGTCCGGCCATGCGATGGCGATGAACAATGTCGGGGTTGCGCTGGAGAAGGGCGAGGGCGGCCCTGTAGATCTGCCGGCGGCGCGGCAATGGTACGAAAAGGCCGCCAAGGCCGGCAATGGGTGGGGCATGCGCAATCTCGGCTACATGCTCGAGAACGGTCGCGGCGGTGTCGAGGACATGCCGGAAGCGCGGCGCTGGTACGCCCAGGCTGCGCGGGCTGGAAATTCCTGGGGAATGAACAATCTGGGTACGATGCTTGAGAGCGGGCGCGGGGGTCCGGCAAATCTCCCCGAGGCACGCCTCTGGTACGAAAAGGCTGCGCAGGCCGGCTATGCCTGGGGCATGCGCAATCTGGCGTTGATGCTGGACAAGGGACAGGGTGGGCCGGAAAATCTTCCCGAGGCTCGGCGATGGTATGAGAAGGCCGCGCAGGCCGGAAATCCGGACGCGATGAACAAGCTGGGCATCATGCTCGAACGCGGGCGCGGCGGGGCAGAGAATCTCGTTGAAGCACGGCGCTGGTACGAGAAGAGCGCCCAGACCGGCGACGCTTGGGGAATGTACAATATCGGCACGATGCTGGACGGCGGGCGCGGTGGGCCACAGGGTTTGCCAGAGGCTCGGCGCTGGTACGAGAAGGCCGCCCAGGCCGGCAATTCCTGGGGAATGAACAACCTCGGGACGATGCTGGAAAAGGGGCGGGGCGGTCCGGAGAACTTGGCCGAGGCTCGCCGGTGGTACGAGAAGGCCGCCCAGGCGGGCTACCCGGTGGCGATGAACAACCTTGGTGTCTTGCTGGAGAAGGGCCGTGGCGGACCGCCGGACCTGGCCGAGGCGCGCCGTTGGTATGAAAAGGCTGCCCAGACTGGCCATGCAGCCGCCATGAACAATTACGGCTACATGCTTCACAAGGGGCTTGGCGGGCCTCCCAACCTGTCAGACGCGCGGCGCTGGTACGAAAAGGCCGCCGCGGCCGGCAGCACATTCGCTCCCAAGAACCTGCAATCGCTGACCGAGACCCGACGCTGACGTGCTGCCGCGCGTCCACGATACCAAGCGAGCGCGCAGAGTCGGCCATCTCGCCAAAACCCGTCAGCCCGTGCCAAATAAGCGCGCATGCTGACGGGTTCCTATCGCAAACGGCTCGAAGCCGATCTCAATCGCTGGGTGGGGGAGGGGTTGGTCAGCGCCGAGAGCGCGGCCATCATCCGCCGCGCGCTGGCGCAGGAGGGCGGCGGCGTCAAGCTGCCGGCCCTGATCGGCCTGTTCGGCGGGCTCCTGATTGCCTCCAGTGTCTCCGCCTTCGTCGCCGCGAACTGGGAGGACATCCCCAGGATCGCGAAGCTCGTGATGATCCTGCTCGGCCTCGCCGGCGCGCTCGGCATCTCGGCGCGGCTGGAGAGCCGCGGCTCAACCGGCGGCGCCGACGCCGCCGCGACCTGCGGCACGCTGATCTTCGCCGCCGGCGTCGCGCTCGTCGGCCAGATGTACCATCTGCCGACGGACTGGCCGGGTGGGGCGCTGCTCGTCGGCCTCGGCGCGCTGATCGTCGCCTTCCTGCTGCGCTCGAATGGAGCGCTCGTGATCGCGATCGTCGCGATCGGCTGTTGGGCCGGCGGCCGCTGGGACGAGGGCGAAGCAAAAGCCCATCTCCTGTTCTGGCTGCCCTTCCTGCCGGCGCTCTGGCTGGCCGCGACCCGGCACAACCGCCTCGTCCATCATGTCGCGGCTTTGGCGCTGCTCGGCTGGTTCGCGACGCTGCCGGGCCAGCCGGCTTTCATCCGCTTCGACTACGGCCTGCTCGCCTACGGCCTTGCCGTCTCTGCGCTGTTCGTCACCCTCGGCGCGCTGGCGCTCGATCGCGGTGGGCCGGGCCTGCTCACTGCGTTCCTGCCCTGGGGCCTGATCGGGCTGATCCTCTCGCTCAATGTCGAGCTTGTCCGCATCCTCGATGCCGACGAGGCCAAGCCCGGCACGGCGCAATGGCTGAATTATTTCGCCTATGCGCTGGCGCTGCCGGCCATCGCTGGTCTCGGCGTGCTGACGCGCGAGCGCCGCTTCGCTTGGCCGCTCGCGCTGGCGCTGGTCATGTCGCTGCTGGTGCCGGTGCTGTTCTGGAGCGGCGGCGCGGTCAGCATGGCCGGCAAGATCGTCGTCGCGGCGCTGATCCTGTCGATCGCGATCGGCCTCGTGGTCGCAGGCGCGGGCGGCGGCGTGCGCCGGCTCAGCATCGCCGGCTCGACCCTGTTCGCCATCGCGATCGTGATCCTGCTCTGGCAGACCATCGGCACCCTGCTCGACCAGTCGCTTTTCTTCCTGGTCGGCGGCGCGGCTCTCATCGCGATCGCCAGCGGGATGCGCCGGCTCCTCGCCAAATTCAGCAAGCCGACGGAGGCCGCGCCGTGATCCGCTTGCCCTCCGCCGATGCCTTCACCGGCCGCGTCTCGCCGCTCTGGCGCGGGCTCGCCGCCGTCATCCTGCTCTGCGGGCTGGTCCTGGCTCTGGTCGAGTCGCGCGCTGGCATCTTGCGCTCCGGCACGGAAGTCCGGCTGGCAACCGCGCCGGTTGATCCGCGTGACCTGTTCCGCGGCGACTATGTCATCCTGAACTACAAGATCAGCACGCTGGAGCCGGCTGCGCTCGACGGTGACAAGGTGTTCGAGCGCAACCAGATCGTTTTCGTCCGCGTCGCGCCCGGCGCCGACGGGCTGGCAGAGGCGAAGGGAGTCTATCTCGCCCGTCCGCCGGCGGCTGCTGGCGGCGCCGTGCTCGAAGGCAGGGTCGTCTCGACTGGCGCCTGCGCGGTCAATGCGAACGGCGACCCCGACTGCAATGCCGGCCGCCGCGCCATCCGCGTCGCTTACGGCCTCGAAAGCTATTTCGTGCCGCAGGGTACCGGCCGCGCCATCGAGACCACCGAGCGCAAGCGGCTCGAGATTGTCGCGGCCGTATCGAGCTCGGGACAGGCGGCGATCAAGCGCCTGCTGATCGACGGCAAGCTCGTCCATCAGGAGCCGCCCTACTAGCGCCGGGCCATTATGGCGACGCAGGCAGTTCCCACGCCGCCCGTCCCGGTCTAGAGGAACAGCCGATTCCACAACGGATCGGCTTGAGCGATGTACGACATCAGATGGATTCGCGAGAACGCTGACGCGTTCGATCGGGGCTTGCAACGGCGCGGGCTTGAGAAACTGTCGTCGTCGTTGCTGGCGCTCGACGATCAGCGCCGTGCCGCCATCGGCAAGTCTCAGGCCGCGCAGGAGCGCCGCAATGCCCTCTCCAAGGAGATCGGCAAGGCAATGGGCCAGAAGGACCTCCCCTTGGCCGAGCAGCTCAAGGCCGAGGTCGCTTCTCTGAAGGAGCAGGTGCCGGCGCTGGAGGCCGAGGAGAAGGCTGCGGTCGAAGCGTTGAGCACCCAGCTTGCCCCGATCCCGAACACGCCGCTCGACGAGGTGCCGGACGGTGCCGATGAGCACGGCAATGTGCTGTTGCATGCCCACGGCGTGAAGCCGGAGGAGCGCGGGCTGCTCAAGGGCGTCAACGATCCCAAGGAGCATTTCGAGCTCGGCGAGGCGCTCGGCCAGATGGACTTCGAGACGGCAGCCAAGCTCTCCGGCTCGCGCTTTGTCGTGCTGGAGCGCCAGATCGCCCGGCTGTCGCGCGCCATTGGCCAGTTCATGCTCGACACGCACACCGAGGAGCATGGCTATACGGAGGTCAATCCGCCTCTGCTGGTGCGGGACGCGGCGGTCTACGGGGTCGGTCAGCTGCCGAAGTTTGAGGAAGATCTGTTCCGGACCACCACGGGGCATTGGCTGATCTCGACGTCTGAGGTGACACTGACGAACTTCGTTGCCGACATGATCGTCTCCGAAGAGGAGCTTCCGCGCCGCTATACTGCGCTCACGCCCTGCTTCCGCTCCGAAGCCGGTTCGGCCGGGCGCGACACCCGCGGAATGCTGCGCCAGCACCAGTTCGAGAAGGTCGAGCTCGTCTCGATCACCGCGCCGGAGAAGTCGCGCGAGGAGCATGAGCGCATGCTCGCCTGCGCCGAGAACGTGCTGAAGAAGCTCGATCTGCACTACCGCGTAATGACGCTCTGCACCGGCGACATGGGCTTCGCCTCGCAGAAGACCTACGACATCGAGGTCTGGCTGCCCGGCCAGAAGACCTATCGCGAGATTTCGTCCTGCTCGGTCTGCGGCGATTTCCAGGCGCGGCGCATGAACGCCCGCTACAAGACCAGGGACGGCAAGGGTCCGTTCTTCGTCCACACCCTCAACGGCTCGGGCACGGCGGTCGGCCGCGCCTTGATCGCGGTGATGGAGAACTACCAGAACGCCGACGGCTCGATCACCGTGCCGGACGCGCTGGTTCTCTATATGCGCGGGGTGACTCGCATCGAGAAGGCGTGATGCAAGGAGCGGAGTGCTCTCTTCTTCCCTTCTCCCCTTGCGGGAGAAGGTGGCCCGGCGCAGCCGGGACGGATGAGGGGTCGCGCCGCCCTTCGTGGTTGCGTATCAGGAGTGTGGAAGCCGGCAGCGTCGCGCGACCCCTCACCCCAGCCCTCTCTCGCAAGGGGAGAGGGGGTCCGTTGCGGCTCGCCGCTCCTTCATTGCTCAGCTGAGAGACCGTCCGACATGCGCATCCTGGTGACCAATGACGACGGCATCCATGCCGAGGGTCTTGCCATCCTCGAGCAGATCGCTGCCCAGCTCTCCGACGATGTCTGGGTGGTGGCGCCCGAGACCGACCAGTCCGGCGTGGCGCATTCGCTGTCGCTCTCGAATCCGCTGCGCCTGCGCCAGATCGAGGAGAAGCGCTTCGCCGTGCAGGGCACGCCGACCGACTGCGTGATCATGGCGGTGCGCTCGGTCATGGCCGAGATGAAGCCCGACCTCGTGCTCTCCGGCGTCAACCGCGGCCAGAACGTCGCCGAGGACGTGACCTATTCCGGCACCATCGCCGCCGCGATGGAAGGCACGCTGCTCGGCATCCCCTCGATCGCCGTCAGCCAGGCCTATGCGGCGGGCGACCGTACCAGCATCGTCTGGGACTGCGCCCTGCAGCATGCGCCCGGCATCATCCGCCGCCTGCTGGAGGAGGGGGTTCCGGACGGCATCCTGTTCAACCTCAACTTCCCCAATGTGGCGCCCAGCGAGGTCGCCGGCGTCGCCGTCACGGCGCAGGGCCGGCGTGACCAGGAGCTTATGCGGTTGGAGCCGCGGCGCGACGGGCGCGGCAATCCCTATTACTGGATCGCCTTCCAGCGCGGGAAGCACGAGCCGGCCAACGGCACCGACCTGCGCGCGCTCGCCGAGAACAAGATTTCGGTGACGCCGCTGGAACTCGACCTGACGCACGAGCCGACGATGACGCGCTTCGCGCAGCTCTTCGCCTGAAAGCCGACGGAATGACCGAGGAGGGCGCCAGCAGCGAGAGCGAGCGCACGGTCGCTTTCCTGTTGTCGCTGCGCGCGCGCGGCGTGCGCGACCTCGCGCTGCTACGGGCGATGGAGCGCGTGCCGCGCGAGCATTTCGCGCCTTCGCGTTTCGCCGATCTTGCCCGCCAGGACGTCTCGGTGCCGCTTCCCTGCGGCCAGACCATGACGGCGCCGCATACGGTCGCGGCGCTGGTCGGCGCGCTGGAGATGAAGCCGGATTGCCGCGTGCTCGAAGTCGGCTCCGGCTCGGGCTATGTCGCGGCGCTGCTCGCGGCGATGGGCGGCAAGATCGTCTCGCTGGAGCGCTACCGCACGCTGGCGCTCGCCGCACATGAGCGCCTTGCCGGCGGCGGCTTCGCCAAACTGGTCGAGCTCCGCCATGCCGACGGCTTCCAGCCCGATCGCACGCTCGGCCGCTTCGAGCGCATCCTGGTCAACGGCGTGATGCAGGCGGTGCCGGAGGCCCTGCTCGCGCGGCTGGAGACGGGCGGGCGACTGGTCGGCGCGCTGCGCGTCAAGGGGGCAGGGCGGCTCGTCGTCGTGACGCGCAGCGAGGACGGCTTCGATCATGCGCTTGGCGGGGTTGTGCGCATCCCGCCGCTGGCGCCCGGGCTGTCGCAAGCGCTTTAGGCGCATTCCTCCCTTCTCCCCTTGCGGGAGAAGGTGGCCCGAAGGGCCGGATGAGGGGTCTAGCAGGTCTGGAAAGGTTTGGAACACGCCGCCAATGACCGCCGTCGCGCGACCCCTCACCCTAGCCCTCTCCCGCAAGGGGAGAGGGGATATGTCGCGCTCGCCCGACTGCCGCCGCCCTCAAAAATTCACCTGACCTGTCAGCAGCGAAACGCCTTCTTAACCTAACCGGCTCTTTAATGCGGACCGTAGAGTTGCGTCGTTCGCGAGTGCAGAGTCCATGCGTAAGCAAGTCGAGCTGGCCGTGCCGAAATCCGTGGTTCGCGTCGTGTCGGTCTGCGCCCTTGCGGCCGGCCTGGGCGCCTGCTCCTCGGAGGCCATGCGCTTCACCGAAGCGCCCTTCAGCAATCCCTTCCAGACCGCGCAGGCTCCCGCCTCCCAGCGCGATCCGGCGACCACCGGCTCGATTGGCCGCAATCCGCCGCGCCAGTCCTACGAGACCGCTTCCGTCTCGACCAATCCCGGCGTGCGCAGCCAGCCGCTGGCGCCGCCGACCGCCTCCGTTGCATCGCGCCCCGCGCCGATGACGGCTCCTGCGCCGAGCGCGCCCGGCTCCTCCGCCGGCTGGAGCGCCCAGGGCGGCACGCCGATCGTCGTCGCCCATGGCGAGACGCTCGAAGTGATCTCCGGCCGCTACGGCGTGCCGCGTTCCGCTCTGATGCAGGCCAACGGCCTCTCCGGCGAAGTCACGCCCGGCTCGCGCATCGTCGTCCCCGTCTATAACGGCGGCGGCTCCCAGACTGCCGCGCGCCAGCCGGCGTCGAACGACAGCCGCTTCGAGCAGCCCCGCCTCGCGCCGCCGCCGGTGTCGCGTCCGGTTGCTGCCGTTCCGGCCAAGCCCGGAGCCGCTCCAAAGGTCGCGGCCCTCGATCCGAGGGCACAGGCCGCTGATGCCAAGGAGAAGGCCGCAGCCGACGCCAAGCGCATGGGTGAGGCCCGCGCCCGCTTCGCCGCCGAGGCCAAGGCCAAGGCGGCCGCTAAGGCGACCAATGAAACCAAGACCGCGGCGCTGCCGGCTCCGGCTGCCCAGCCGGCCAAGCCGAAGGCTGCCGCGCCGGTCGTCGCCAGCGCCCCGGCCGAGAAGATCACCACGCAGCCGAAGGCGGTCGCGCCCGCTCCGGAGCCGAAGGCGTCCGAGCCGCAGACCACGGCGAGCCTGCCCAAGGCCGAAGAGCCGGCCTCGTCCGGCGCCGATTTCCGCTGGCCGGCCCGCGGCCGCGTCATCGCCGGCTATGCCGGCAAGGGCGGCAATGAGGGCATCAACATCGCAGTGCCGGAAGGCACGCCGATCAAGGCGGCCGAGGGCGGCGTCGTCGCCTATGCCGGCAGCGAGCTCAAGGGCTATGGCAATCTCGTGCTGATCCGTCACCCGAACGGCTATGTCTCGGCCTACGCCCATAATGGCGAGCTCAGCGTCAAGCGCGGCGAGCAGGTCAAGCGCGGCCAAGTCGTCGCCAAGTCGGGCCAGTCCGGCAACGTCAACTCGCCGCAACTGCACTTCGAGCTGCGCAAGGGTTCGACCCCGGTCGACCCGATGCCCTATCTCAGCAGCAGCAACTGATCCGGTTCATTTTTCGGCCGGTACTCGCGAGACCCCGCCGGTCGACAACGAGGCGGGGCGGTCCCAGGAAAGGCCGCCCCGTTTTGCTTTTTCTCCTTCTCCCCTCGGGGGAGAAGGTGTCTGCGAAGCAGACGGATGAGGGCGGTTAGACTGGGTGAGACGAAGGCAGGTTGAGCCTGTCCTTCCCTCATCCGTCAGCGCTTCGCGCTGCCACCTTCTCCCCCGAGGGGAGAAGGAAGAGTCCTTAGCTCTCCAACCGCTTCTCCAGCCGCCCGGCCAGGTCCTGGATATACTGCCAGGCGGTGCGTCCCGAACGCGAGCCGCGCGTCGTCGCCCATTCCAGCGCCTCGCGGCGCAGCTGCTCCGGCTCGATCGTCAGGCCGAAATGGCCGACATAGCCGTCGATCATCGCCAGATACTCGTCCTGGCTGCATTTGTGGAAGCCGAGCCAGAGGCCGAAGCGGTCCGACAGCGAGACCTTCTCTTCCACCGCTTCCCCAGGATTGATCGAGGTCGAGCGCTCGTTCTCGACCATCTCGCGCGCCAGCAGGTGCCGGCGATTCGAGGTCGCATAGAACACGACATTCTCGGGCCGGCCTTCGACGCCGCCATCGAGCGCCGCCTTCAGCGACTTGTACGAGGTGTCCTGGCCGTCGAAGGAGAGGTCGTCGCAGAAGACGATGGCAGGGTGCGGATCGACCTTGAGCAGCCCCATCAGCACGGGCAGGCTCTCGATGTCCTCGCGATGGATCTCGATCAGCTTGAGCGGGAGGGCGCCGGCCGGCAGGCGCTGGTTGGTGTCGGCATGCACCGCCTTAACCAGCGACGATTTGCCCATGCCGCGCGCGCCCCAGAGCAGGACGTTGTTCGCCGGCAGGCCGCGGGCGAAGCGCTCGGTGTTCTCGGCCAGCGTGTCGCGTACCCGGTCGACGCCGCGCAAAAGCGAGAGCGCGACGCGGTTGACCTTGGCGACAGGCGACAGCTCATGGCCTGCGGCATGCCAGACGAATGCGTCGGCGGCGGTAAGATCGGGCTTGCGCCTGGCCGGCGGCGCGAGGCGTTCGAGCGCGTCGGCGATGCGCAGCAGGGTGGCGAGCGTCGGGTCGGTGGCGGTGTCGGTCATCGCAGGCAGTCCGCGTGAATGATGCGTACCGAACGGTACGGTACGCTCATAACGCCGCGGGGCCTTCGAACGCAAGGCCATTGCGCGCAGGGCAGGGACAGCTTAGCTGGGGGATGCGGTCGAAAGACCCGCCGCTTTCGATTGATTTCACGATATCGCTGGCTATAGTCCGCGCGATTTTGCAACCCCCGCGCCGGCCGGCCGTCAATCGGCGGCGACGTGAAGGAGCCTTCCCGTGATCACCCCCGCTTTTGCCCAGGGCCTTGGAGGCGGCGGCACCAATGACGTGCTGATGTCGCTGGTTCCGTTCGTCCTGATCTTCGTCATCATGTGGTTCCTGATCATCAGGCCGCAGCAGAAGCGGGTGAAGTCGCATCAGGAGATGATCAAGAACGTGCGCCGCGGCGACACCATCGTCACCTCTGGCGGCATCATCGCCAAGGTTTCGAAGGTGATCGACGACGCCGAGATCGAGGCCGAGATCGCCGATGGCGTGCGCGTGCGCATCCTGAAGGGCATGGTGTCGGACGTGCGCGCCAAGGGCGAGCCGGTCAAGAGCTGAAGGCCGTGAGGCGCGGGGCCTGACGGCGCCCGCGTCCGCCAACAAGGCTGTTCATACAGATGCTTCGTCTCCAGGCCCGCAAGGTCATTCTCGTTCTGCTCGTGCTGGTCTTCGGCTGCGGGCTCGCCGTGCCGAACCTGTTCTCGCCCGAGACCCGCAAGGCGATCGAGCAAGGCGCTCCGGCCTGGATTCCGCGCTTCCTGCTGCCGATCCATGCGATGACGCTCGGCCTGGACCTGCAGGGCGGCTCGCACGTCCTGCTCGAGATCGATCGCGCCGACCTGATCCGCAGCCAGGTCACGCAGCTGCGTGACGATGTCCGCCGCATCCTGCGCGAGGAACGCGTCGGCCTGCAGGGCGGCATCGGCCTGACCCCGCGCGGCGTTCAGCTGCGCGTGCCGGATGCCGCCGACCGCGCCAAGCTGATGCCGAAGTTCCGCGAGCTCGCGCAGCCGATCGGTACCTTCGGCGCCTTCGGGCCATCCGGCAACCAATCGATCGAAGTCACCGAGAATCCCGAAGGACTGATCCAGCTCAATGTCACCGAGGCCGGCGCGAACGAGCGCATCCGCCGCGCCGTCGAGCAGGCGATGGAAGTGCTGCGCCGGCGCGTCGACGCGCTCGGCACCACCGAGCCGAACATCCAGCGCCAGGGCCTCGACCGCATCCTGGTCCAGGTGCCGGGCCTGCAGGACCCGCAGCGCCTGAAGCAGATCCTCGGCGAGACTGCCAAGCTGCAGTTCCGCATGGTCACGGATGCGAATGCCGGCGATGTCGACATGCTGCCCTCGCAGGATCAGGGCGGCCAGCCGATCCCGATCAGCCGGCAGGTCATCGTCGAGGGCGAGGACCTGATCGACGCCCAGCCGGCCTTCGACCAGCGCACCAGCCAGCCGATCGTCAATTTCCGCTTCAACATCCGCGGCGCTCAGCGCTTCGGCCAGGCGACCACCGAGAATCTCGGCCGCCAGCTCGCCATCGTGCTCGACAACAAGGTGATCTCGGCCCCGGTCATCCAGTCGCCGATCACCGGCGGCTCCGGTCAGATCTCCGGCAACTTCACCGTCGAATCCGTCAACAACCTCGCCATCCTGCTGCGCGCCGGCGCGCTGCCGGCGAAGATGACGATCGTCGAGGAGCGCACCGTCGGCCCCGGCCTCGGCCAGGATTCGATCCAGGCCGGCAAGACGGCGACGGTGATCGCGACCGTGCTCGTCATCCTCTACATGATCGGCAATTACGGGCTGTTCGGCTTCATCGCCAGCATCGCGCTGCTCGTGCACGTCTGCCTGATCCTCGGGCTGATGTCGCTGCTCGGGGCGACCATGACCCTGCCGGGCATTGCCGGCATCGTGCTCACCATCGGTACAGCCGTCGACTCGAACGTGCTGATCTACGAGCGCATGCGCGAGGAATCACGGCTCGGAAGATCGCTGGTCTCGGCGCTCGAGGCGGGCTTCACGCGAGCCTTCGCCACGATCATCGACTCCAACGTCACCATGCTGATCGCGGCCGTCGCCCTGTTTGCCCTGGGCTCTGGCCCGGTGCGCGGCTTCGCCGTCGTCTTCATCCTGGGCATCCTGACCACGGTCATCACCGCGGTGACGCTGACGCGCATGCTGATTGCGCTCTGGTATCGCTGGGCGCGGCCGAAGGCCCTTCCGTTCTGACGCCGCAGGCCAGGAGATAACAGATCATGCGCCTGCTTCGCATCGTTCCCGACAACACCAAATTCCGCATCGTCCACTGGCGGCGGTTCGCCTATCCGTTTTCGGCGGCCTATTCCGTGCTGGTGCTGGTGCTGTTCCTGACGGTCGGCCTCAATTTCGGCATCGATTTCCGCGGCGGCACGCTGATGGAGATGCAGGCCAAGAGCGGCAAGCCCGACATCGCCCAGGTCCGCCAGACCGCCAACGGCTTCGGCTTCGGCGAGGTCGAGGTCCAGGAGTTCGGCAGCGCCGGCGACCTTTCCATGCGCTTTGCGCTACAGCCCGGCGGCGAGATCGCGCAGCAGGCGGTGGTGACCAAGGCGCGTGAGGCCTTCTCGGCGAACTACGAGTTCCGCCGGGTCGAGACCGTCGGTCCGCGCGTCTCGGGGGAGCTGGTCCAGGCCGGCACGCTCGGCGTCGTGCTCGCGATCATCGGCGTGCTGATCTATCTCTGGTTCCGCTTCGAGATGCAGCTCGCCATCGGCGCGATCGTCGGCACCATGCACGACATCGTGCTGACCATGGGCTTCTTCCTGATCACGCAGCTCGAATTCAACCTGACCTCGATCGCGGCGATCCTGACGATCGTCGGCTACTCGCTGAACGAGACGGTCGTGGTGTTCGACCGCACCCGCGAATTGCTGCGCCGCTACAAGACCATGCCGATCCCGGAACTGCTCGACCTCTCGGTCAACTCGACCCTATCGCGCACGGCGATCACCTCGACCACCACCATCCTCGCGCTGGTCGCGCTGGTTTTCTTCGGTGGCACGGCGATCGAGGGCTTCGCGTTGGTCATGCTCTTCGGCGTGATGGTCTGCACCTATTCGGCGATGTTCGTCTCGACGCCGGTGCTGCTCTATCTCGACGTCCGCGCCGGCCGCCTCGACCAGAGCGAGGAACTGGCCGAGGCCAAGGCGCGGGTCTGAGGGTTGGCGGCGCAGCGCTTCGACGGCTTCGTCCCCGGTCGCTACCAGCTCGACGCCTTTGGCGCCGGTGGCTTCCGCTTTGCCGATATGAGCCATCGCGGCTCGATCCTGGCGACACCGTCCGGCATCCGGATCTGGCCGGTCACGTCTTTCGCTGAGGTGACGCTGGAGAGCCTGCAGCCCGTTCTCGACGAGGCCGAGACGATCGACTTCCTGATCCTTGGCATCGGCCACGACATCGCCTTCCTGCCGCCGTCCTTACGCGATCCGTTCAAGGCCGCTGGTATCACCGTCGAGGCGATGGCGACGCCGGCTGCGGCGCGGACCTACAACGTCCTGGTCGGCGAGGAGCGACGCGTTGCCGCGGCGCTGATCGCGGTGGAGTGAGAGCGCCGGAACAGCTCGCTCTTTCCGGGGCAGGCAGAAGGCCTGAGTCCGGAACCCAGAGCCGCAGGTGATTGTGGGCGAGGCGCGACAATGGCGGTGATTCTTCCGGAAACGGCGATGGTTATGGGTTCCGGGCTCTTTGCTGCGCAAAGCCCCGGAAGGACGGGTTCGCATCAAATCCAGCCAGCCATGCCGCTCCCGCGTAGCCAAGCCTGCCGACCCGGCCTACACTGCCAGCGCTTCGACCCGCGTGGCGGCGGGAGCGGGGAGGGCGCATGACCACGAAAACCGAGGACCGCGCCGGCACTGCGCCGGGTCCGCTCTCCCAGGCCTATGGCCATTGCCTGGCGCTGGTGCGCGAGCACAATCCCGATCGCTACATCGCCTCGCTCTATGCGCCCGAAGCGCTGCGGCCCGGCCTGTTCGCGCTCTATGCCTTCAGCCACGAGATCGCCCGCGTGCGCGAGCAGGTCAGCGAGCCACTGCCCGGCGAGGTTCGCCTGCAATGGTGGCGCGATGTGCTCGAGGCTGGCCCGGACGCGCCCGCGCCGGGCCATCCGGTCGCGCAGGCGCTGCTCGATACCGTCAGGCGCTTTCGCCTGCCGATCGGCCCGCTCGCGGGCCTGATCGAGGCGCGTGTCTTCGATCTCTATGACGACCCGATGCCCGCGCTCTCCGATCTCGAAGGCTATGCCGGCGAGACTTCGAGCGCGCTGATCCGGCTCGCCTGCCTGGTGCTCGGCCAGGGCCGCGATCCCGGCGGCGCGACTGCCGCCGGCCATGCCGGCGTCGCCTATGCACTCGCCGGGCTGATGCGCGCCTTCCCCTGGCATGCGGCGCGCGGCCAGGTCTATCTTCCGGCCGACCTGCTCAGCCGCAACGGCGTCACCCGCGAGGACATTGTGCGCGGCCGCGGCGGGCCGGGCCTGATCTATTCGCTGAAGGAGATGCGGGCGCTGGCGCGCATCCATCTGCGCAAGCTCAACGATCTCAGCGCCACCGTGCCGGCCGCGATCCGGCCGGCCTTCCTGCCCGTCGCGCTGGTCGAGTCCTATCTCAAGCAGATGGAGCGGCGCGGCTACGATCCCTATCGCACGATCATCAGCCTCTCGCCGCTCAAGCGGCAGTGGACGCTCTGGCGGGCGGCGCGGGCGTAGACCTCACCGGCCAAGAATAGGGCGCGGGGAACCCTCTCCTGTAAGGAGAGGGCAGGGTGAGGTGTAGGAGATCAGACCAGTTCTGCGAGACCTGATTGCGCGGTGAGGTTCCGGCCAACGTTTCCGCTCCGAACACCTCACCCCTACCCCTCTCCTTCCAGGAGAGGGAATCCCGCGGATCACTCCGCCGCCTGCGCGCTCGTCCCGCCGATCCAGCCATCGAGCTCGATCTTCGCCCGTGCCGTCAGCGCCTGCTTGCGAGCGACGCTTTTGGCCGGGCCTTTGAGGCGCTTGCCGTCCGGCCCCGTCGTCGCGACGCCTTCGATATGCGGGAACAGGCCGAAATTGATGTTCATCGGCTGGAAGGAGCGCGGCCCCTCGTCGATGGTGACGATGTGGCCACCGGTGATGTGGTTGACCAGCGCCCCGAGCGCGGTCGTCGCCGGCGGCAGTTCAAGCGGTTTACCGAGCCGCTCGGCGGCGGCGAGCCGGCCGGTCAGCAGGCCGATCGCGGCGCTCTCGACATAACCCTCGCAGCCGGTGATCTGCCCGGCGAAGCGCAGGCGCGGATCGGCCTTCAATCGCAATTGCGGATCGAGCAGCTCCGGCGAATTGAGATAGGTGTTGCGATGGATGCCGCCGAGGCGGGCGAACTCGGCGTTCTCCAGCCCGGGGATCATCCGGAAGATCGCAGCCTGCTCGCCATATTTCAGCTTGGTCTGGAAGCCCGTCATGTTGAACAGCGTGCCCAGCGCATTGTCCTGCCGCAGCTGGACGACGGCATAGGCCTTCACCGTCGGATTGTGCTTGTTGGTCAGCCCCACCGGCTTCATCGGCCCCCAGCGCAGCGTCTCGCGGCCGCGCTCGGCCATCACCTCGATCGGCAGGCAGCCGTCGAAATAGGGCGTGCCTTCCCATTCCTTGAACTCGGTCTTTTCCGCCGCCAGCAGCGCGTCGATGAAGGCTTCGTATTGGTCGCGGTCGAGCGGGCAGTTGATGTAGTCGGCACCGGTGCCGCCGGGCCCCGCCTTGTCGTAACGCGACTGGAACCACGCGGTGTCCATGTCGACCGAATCGAAATGGACGATCGGCGCGATCGCGTCGAAGAAGGCAAGCTCGCCCGCGCCGGTGAGCGAGCGGATGCCCTCGGCCAGCGCTGGCGAGGTCAGAGGCCCGGTCGCCACGATGACCTTGTCCCACTCCGCCGGCGGCAGGCCGGCGATCTCGCCGCGCTCGATCGTGACGTTGGGATGCGCTTCGAGCGCGGCGGTGACGGCGGCGGAGAAGCCGTCGCGGTCGACCGCGAGCGCGCCGCCCGCCGGGACCTGATGCGCATCGCCCTTGGCCATGATCAGCGAGCCGAGCCGGCGCATCTCCCAATGCAATTGCCCGACAGCGTTGGAGGACGAATCGTCCGAGCGGAAAGAGTTGGAGCAGACCAGCTCGGCGAGGCCTTCGGTCTTGTGGGCGTCGGTGCCGCGCACGGGACGCATTTCGTGCAGGATGACGGGAACGCCGGCCTCCGCGATCTGCCAGGTGGCTTCCGAACCGGCGAGGCCGCCGCCAACGACATGGATAGGTGTGATTGTCATGGCCGCGATGTGTCCGCGGCGGCGCCCAAGGTCAAGGGCATGAGGCTCACATCAGCCCCCGAAACGCAAAATGCCCGCTCGTAAGCGGGCATTCGCTCTTCGACCAGACCCTGAGGGGAGGAACGCGGGGTCTAGGAGAAACTACTCGTCAAACCTGAGAGGTTTGAAATCAGGCCGTCGCGTGGGTGCGGGCGACGTACTGGATATCCGAGCGCGACAGGCCGAGGTCGTCGAGCTCACGGTCGGTGAGGCGGGACAGCTCGCGGACGGTCTCGCGGTAGCGAAGATAGGCGCGGATCTTGGCGGCGATCATGGACAGGAACATGGTGATAACCTTTTGGTTTTGCGGGGTTTGGTCCCGACAGCGATGAATTCGTTGTGCACTGCATATAGAGAGGTCGGCGTGCTTCTCACAGTGGCATGCCATCAATTCCGTTATGCTCTGTATGCATGTCGAATTAAGAGATCGTTTGGAAACCGCCACAGACCCGCGCAGGGCGCTTAACGATTTTGACAGAACAATGAAAATTTGGCCTAAATTTTAGGCATCATGGAATGAGGCTTCGTGGCGACCCACCGGATGCCGTGATTTCGTGCACAATCGACGCTCTTCGCCATGCGGTTTGCACTGCAGCATTGGCTCCCGCCGCAAAAGGCCGCGTAACGGCGTGTTCACCATGAGTGGATTCGGCAACAGTCACGCCGGTTTTGCCGATCGATGTCATGGTTGCGGATGGCGCGGGCGGCATGATTCGGCAATCTGGATAGGTACGGGGGCAGGGCATGCAGGGCTCGAACTATTGCGAGCGGCTGGGCGAGGCCTTCTGGGCCGAGCCGCTCAATGCGGTCAGCAATGCTGCGTTCCTGTTGGCGGCGCTGCTGGCCTTCCTGCTCCTGCGCCGGCAGGGACGCCGCGACTGGCCTGCCGAAGCGATGACAATGCTGGTCGCGATCATCGGTGTCGGCTCCTTCCTGTTCCATACGATGCCGCAACGCTGGACCCTGCTGGCCGACGTCGTGCCGATCCAGCTCTTCGCGCTCTGCTATTTCGGCCTCGCCCTCAACCGGTTCCTTGGACTGTCGCCATTGGTCGCGGCGATCGGGGCGCTTCTCTTCCTCGCAGCCTGCTTCGGCCTGGCGTCGGTGCTCTCGCCGCTGCTGCCCGCCGGCATGCGCGGCTCGGCCGGCTATGCCGGCTTCCTGATTGGCCTCTTCGGCGTCGCGCTGGCGGCGAGGCTGCGCGGTGATGGCGCCACGGCAGCCCGGATCGCCGTCGCCGGCCTCGTCTTCGCTGCGTCGCTGACCTTCCGCTCGCTCGACTCCGTGCTCTGCGGCGCGGTTCCGTTCGGCCTGCACTGGGGCTGGCACCTGCTCAACGGGCTGCTGCTCTATTTGCTGCTGAGAGCAGCCATCCTCGCGCCGCGCACCTGACCCGCATCGCGATTTCGCCCGGCGCCAGAAAAAGGCGCTTGACCATGCATATTTAGTTATATAACAAATCACTTACATAAAGAGGTAGACATGAACAGGTTGGACGCAGCCTTTTCCGCTCTCGCTGATCCGACGCGTCGGGCGATCCTGGCGCGGCTGGCTCTCGGCGAAACCACGGTGATGGAGCTCGCAGAGCCCTTCGCGATGTCGCAGCCCGCGGTGTCGCGGCACCTGAAGGTGCTGGAGGAGGCGGGGCTGATCACCCGGCGGATCGAAGGAACGAAGCGGCCCTGCCGGCTCGCGCCGGGAGCGCTCGAGGAGATCGACAAATGGCTCGCCATGCTCAGGCGAGCCTTGGAGGCCAACTATGACCGGCTGGACCAGCTTCTGGCCGAGATGGAAGCGAGCAAGGAGAAAGACAAAGATGACTAAGCTCACCCTGACGACCGAAGGCGACACCCACGTTGTCGTCACCCGCCGCTTCAAGGCCTCGCCGCAGGCGGTCTACCGCGCTCACACCGAGCCGGCACTGATCCAGAAATGGCTGCTCGGCCCCGATGGCTGGACCATGCCGGTCTGCATCAATGAGGCCAAGCCCGGCGGCAGGATTCGCTATGAATGGAGCGACGGGCAGGGCAATGGCTTCCACCTCACCGGTGAATACGTCACCCTCGAGCCGTTTAGCCGCATCGAGCATGTCGAGCGCATGCACCTGCCCGACGCCACCCCGGACAACCATGTCGAGACCCGCTTCGAGGCCGATGGCGCGGGCACGCTGATGACCATGCGCATGACCTTGCCGGATAGCGCCACCCGCGAGGCCATGCTCGCCACCGGTATGGAGCACGGCATGGAGGCGAGCTATGCCCGCCTCGATGATATGGCGCCCTGAGCTGTTTCGCCTCACGCAGCGGCGACGGCTTGACCCGCCGCCGGTGCGCCCGGAAGCTTCCCCTCACTATAAGGAGAGGGGAAGCGCATGCCGGATTTGGCCCAGGAACTCGATCTCGCCGGGCTGAAGGGCCGGCTCTATTCGGCGGTACTCTCCGATGTGCTCGACGAGCTTGGCCATCCCAAACAGGCGGTGAAGCCCTTCGTGCGCCCGCTCGACGAGGCCAGCGTACTCTGCGGCTTCGCCCGCACCGGGCTCTACATGAAACGCTACCATCTCCCGGCCGGGCATAACCCTTACGCCTTGGAAATGGACCTGATCGACAGCCTCAAACCCGGCGAGATACCGGTGCTCGCCTGCGACGGGCCGACTGACCGGATTGCGCCCTGGGGCGAGCTGCTCACCACCGCCTCCAAGGTGCGGGGCGCTGCCGGCTGCCTCACCGACGGGCTGGTGCGTGATGTCCGCCGTATCCGCGAGCTCGGCTTCCCGGTCTTCCATGGCGGCATCGGCCCGCTCGACACCAAGGGCCGGGCCGAGATGATGGCCGCCGACGAGCCGGTCGAAGTCGGCGGCGCCCGCGTCGCGCCGGGCGATTTCGTCTTCGGCGACGTCGACGGCGTCGTCATCGTGCCCCGCGCCATCGCACCCGAGGCGATCCGGCTGGCGCTGGCCAAGATCGAGGCCGAGGATTCGACTCGCGAGGAGCTGCTCGCCGGGGCAAGCCTGCGCTCGGTCTTCGAGCGCCACGGGGTGTTGTAGCCACCCCCCGTAAGGCTCGGCCCTGTGCCGAGCATCCATGTCTTTGAACGCTTCGCCTCACAAGGGAAGTCGTGGCTGGTCGGGACAAGCCCGACCAGGACGGCAATGCGGCCTCAGCTGCACCGCTCCAGCAGCCTTGACGCCGCGGTCACGCCGTCGAGCGAGAAGGTGTAGCTGGTCTCGTTGCCGCGGGCCGAGCGCGCCGCCAGCACCATCTCGTCGCCAGCCTTCATCGCCGCGAGCAATTCACCCTCGCGCTCCAGCCGCTGCAGCCAGGCATTGTTGCCCGAGGTCAGCATGCGGAAGCTGTCGTCGCCGATCGTCACCGTGACGGTCGAATCCTTGGCGAAATCATAGCCGGTCTGGAAGCTCGTCTCGGTCCGGCTCTGCGCGCTCGGCGCTGTCTGCACGAAGAAGAACACGTCGCCATGACGCAAGGTCGAAGGTTGCTCGGCGCTCGGCGAGGAGACGATATAGCAACGCTTGCCATTGTCGCCGTCATAGGCCGCCGCGTTCCACTGCTTGAACTGGCCGAGTGGCTGGGCCGGCGCGGCGAAAGCCGAGGCCGTGGCCGAAAGAAGGCTGAGCGCCGCGAGAGGGGCCAGTCTGATCATCGGGTCATCTCCTGTTTGCATCGCAGGGATGTCCAAGAGCGGTTTAACAAGGCGTAAACAAGACCCTCACAATGCCGTGCGACGGAAGGGCGCGGGGAGTCGCTTTCTCAGCCATGTGCCGCTCCGGTGCGCCTTGCCGACATCGATGCGTTCGGCCAGTGTGCGGGCCTGCTGCGCCGGCATGGAGCGGTTCGCGCTCATTGTCGCAGCCGGGGGGCGAGCCGTGGATGACGCGGGCCGGAATCTTCACAGGACGCTGGAGTATCGCGCCACAACCAGCATCGCCCGGCTGCTTCCGACCGGCCTGCTGCTGATCTTGATCGGCCTGGTACTCCTCGTCCTGGCCGATGCCAATGACAAGCCTGTGTCGCGCGGCCACTATCTTTTCATCGCCCTGGCTGTGACGCTGGGGCTCGGCGTCATCGCGGTCTCAGTGCGGGCGCGATACAGCCCCGGCAAGCCAGTTTTCACGCTCTCGCCGGCCGGCATCGGCCACCGTTGGGTCAGGCAGGTCCTCATTCCGTGGCACGAGGTTCAGGCCATCGAGAGGGCCGACATCGTCACGAGACTGTTCAATCCCGTGTGGCTGTTCTCAAGCGGCTCGACCCTGTTCTACAGGACGTCGCTTTTTCCCGACGTCACCGTGATCGTGGTCTCGCGGCAGTTCTACGAGACCGTGCTCTACGTGAACTCGTTCTGGCTGCGCGGCCCCGGCTGGAAGGGCAATTTCATCCCCTATGGTGAGACGGTACAGGTCGCGCTGCACCATGAGCTCGTCGCGACTGACCGACAGCAGCTCCGCCAGGCAGTGACGAGCCGGTGGCTGGCCTTTCGGAACCGGGCGACGGGGAGGACTATCAAGACCGTCCCGGCGGCAGGTCCTCCCCGCGTGGCCCCTGAGGTCTTGGCCATGGGCGATGATCCCCGGACGCTGTCGCGCTTTCAGCTTCTACAGATCGCCGTCCTCTCGGCGGGTATCGCAGCCAGCCTGACGAACATCGCCGGGCTCTGGCAGCTCGACGGGCAAGGCGCGGCAAGGCAGGCCCGTGCCGAGGTCCTCGAAGGGCGCCGGGAGCGGGAGACTGCGCGACAGCGGGCGCAGGAGGAGGCGAGGCAGCGCGCCGCCGAGGATAAAAGGCGGGAGGAGGAGAACGAGGCGGTCCTGCGCCGGGCCTTCGGGCGCTGACGCGACGCGGTGCGTCAACGCTGCGCCGATCTGCGTCCAGGAGAGGGGTTCTCCGTCGCGGCTCTCGCGCCTTCCTCCGCCCACACAGGCCTGCCTGCGGGCCGGGACATACATGCTCGGCCTTGCGATGATCAGCCTCTCACGCCTTGTCAGCCTTGAGCTCAATCTCAGACGGACGGTGAGACGGTCGAGAGGATGTGTTCAGCGAAGCGGCGTCGGCGGCAAGGGCGGCTCTTCCGTGAGCAGAGTGATCCTCACCCGTCGGTTCGGCGAGATGTAGGGATTGTCAGGGAAGACCGGCTCGGTGTCGGCGCGCCCCACCACCGACGCGAAGCGGTCATTGGGGAACCCGGCGCCCGACAGGATCTCGCGGACGGCGAGCGCGCGCCCGGTGGTCAGGCTCCAGGGCTCGGCGCCGGCCGCCGAGCCCGGGCGGGCGGAGGCCGTGTGGCCGGTGATGGCCAGCCGGTTGGGCAGGCGGCGCAGGGTGGGCGCGAGCGTCTCCAGCACGCGACGGGTGCTCGGATAGGGTTGGACCGAGCCCTCGGGGAACATGGAGCGGCCGGACTCGTCCATCAGGGCGACATCCAGCCCCTCCTTGGTCGGCTCGATCACGATGTTGCGCGACAGATCGGCAATTTCGGGCATGCTCTGGAGCGCCTGCCGCAGGCTGGCTATCGCGCTGTGGCTGGCCTGCTGGCCGGCAGCCGAGCGGTTGGCCTCGCGCTCGCCGGAGCCGCCGGAGCTGGTCCGGCGCGCCTTGTCCTCCGGCCTGGAGGTCCCTGTCGCGGCCTCGCGCGGCGGCGACGGCTTGCTGCCTGATTTGTCGAGGGCGGTACCCCACAGCATGCCGCCGGCGCCACTGGTGCTGGGGCTCAGGGACCCCGGCGCGAAATACTCCGCCAGACCTTCCTTCTGCTCCTGCGTCGTCATGCTGATCAGCCACATCAGCAGGAAGAACGCCATCATGGCGGTCACGAAGTCCGCATAGGCGATCTTCCAGGCGCCGCCATGGTGCGCATGAGCGGCCTTCTTGACCTTCTTGACGATAATCGTCTGGGAGGGCTTGCTCATCGGATCCCTGCTGGAGATTGGGCCGGCTCTAGGCGGCCAGCTTGGCGGTTGCCGCTTCCACTTCGCTGAAGGTCGGGCGGACGTCGCTCATCAGCGCCTTGCGGGCGAACTCGACCGCCATCACCGGCGGCTGGCCGCTGATATGGGCGAGCAGACCCGCCTTGAGCGACAGGAAGTATTTGGCTTCCGCCTCGAAGGTGCTCTTCAGCGACGCCGCCATCGGCGCGAAGAAGCCGTAGGCGACGAAGACGCCGAAGAAGGTGCCGACCAGCGCGCCGCCGATCAGGTGTCCCAGCACCTCCGGCGGCTCCTTGATCGCGCCCATCGTCTTGATCACGCCGAGCACGGCGGCGACGATGCCGAGCGCCGGCGTTCCGTCGGCGATCGACTGCATGGCCGAAACGAGACGCTCCTGCTCCTGATGGTGCGTCTCCAGCTCCTCGTCCATGAGGGCGTCGATCTCGTGGGCGTTGTTGGCGCCCAGCGTCAGCATGCGCATGTAGTCGCAGACGAACTCGACCGCATGATGGTTCGCGGCAAATGTCGGGAAGGCGTTGAACAGGGACGAGTTGCCCGGATTTTCAATGTGCTCCTCGACCGCGAGCATGCCCTTCTGCTTCACGAGCTTGTATAGGGAATACTGCATCCCGAGCAGCTCGACATAGCATTCCTGGCTGTACTTGGAGCCCTTGAAGATCGTGCCGAGCATGGAGGGCACGGCCTTGAGCACCGGCGGCGGATTGCCGATGACGAAGGCGCCGATCGCTGCGCCGAGGATGATGACGAACTCGAACGGCTGCCAGAGCACCTCGAGGTGGCCGCCCATCGCCGCGTAACTGCCGAAGACGCAGGCGAAGACGATGATTGCGCCGACGATCAGCCGCATGGTTTGCTACCCTCGCACCACAGCAGCTACAGCCCGCGCGAAGCCACTACTCCTCTCAAGGAAATGAACGATCGAGGTTAATGGCGAGTTAGGGACAGGGCAGGCCGGGGGCGACAAATTGGCCCAGGGGCGAGAATCGGCGTGCGATGACGATCTCGCGGCTCCAACCTTCTCCCCTTGCGGGAGAAGGTGGCGCGAAGCGCTGGATGAGGGGCTGCCGTCTCAGTAGAAGGCGCCGCGGCTCCGTTGCGACCTCCCCGTCATGCTCGGGCTTGACCCGAGCATCTCAGGCCGGAGGAGATTCCAACCAGCGCCTTCTCGGCCCGAGATTCTCGGGTCTGCGCTTCGCTTCGCCCGAGAATGACGCATGATCCTGCCCGCCCGCAGGCCTGCCTGCGGGCGCTTCAGAATACGGGGCTGGCGGAGCGCCGCGAGGCGCGTCGAGTAGCATCCACTTCCATTGAGCCAGGAAGCGGCGCGGATGGTCCCCATCCGCACGCCCCGTGGCGCTCCGCCTTCGGCTCTTTAAGTCTTCGGGCCGCGCTTCTGCGGTTGGCCTGCCGGTCGTCCCGCTCCTGCCGGCGCCAGTGCCCCTCAACGGGTGGTCGCGCCGGCATGTGAGCAGGGCGGCGCCTGGCGGGCCGTCCATCTAGCGAGCTCCTCGCACAGGGATCGTAGTGTCCCCAGGGCGGTGCCCCGAAGCCTCCCGGGAGCGGGGCGTAACCCCCGCCCGCAGGCGCCGACCCTCACCCAGCCTCTGGCATACCTCCGGACGGCCGCCCCGTATGGGTGATGGGCGAGGGGATCATACGGGAGGTTTTGGGAGCGGGGATAAGTTTGCCTCTCCCGTCATGGTCGCCTTTGTGGCGACCAACCACGTCTTCTCGCCGGGCGACTGGGGAGCGGCATTTCGCCGGCTGGCGGCTGCCATTTGCGTCGCAAGACGTGGATGGTCGGGACAAGCCCGACCATGACGATGGAGCCCTTGTCGATGCCTTGGCGTCACCGCATCCTGACGCCATGAAGCAGAAGGGCGGCTGGGTCTACATCATGACGAACCGGCCGAACGGCACGCTCTACATCGGCGTGACGAGCGACCTTGGTCGGCGCGTTCACGAGCGTCGCGAGGGCGTGATTACCGGCTTTACGAAGCAGTACGGGCTGAAACGTCTCGTCTGGTACGAATGGCACGACGAGATCGAAGCCGCGATCCAGCGCGAGACGTCCATGAAGCGCTGGTATCGCGCCTACAAGACCCGCACGATCATGGCTCGCAATCCCGACTGGAGCGACCTTTACGACGAGCTGGCCTGACCAATCGGACAGCTCCCTGCCTTTATAGCCGCTCCTCCGTCATGATCGCCCTTGTGGCGACCATCCACGTCTTAACGCCAGAACGACCGGGCGAACGGCGTTTGCAGGCGGCGCCTGCCATCAGCCTCGCAAGACGTGGATGCTCGGGACAAGCCCGAGCATGACGGGGAGGGGCCCGCGACGCCTTTGCCTGCTCCCGGATGGGGGAAGGCGGCGCGGAGCGCTGGAAGGCGTCCAATCTTTGCCGCCATGAATTGGCACGTTGCGGCTGAAAATATCACCATCCGTGGATGAACTCGTCGTTAACCACGAGAGTTTCATCATCAATACATTTGGAGGCAGGGCGATGGCGGAAACCACAATCGAATGGACTGATGCGACATGGAATCCTGTCGCTGGGTGCTCGATCATGTCAGCGGGTTGCACGAATTGCTACGCAATGCGCATGGCAGCTCGCCTTGAAGCAATGGATGTCGAAAAATATTCGGGATTGACACGAAAGAGTGGTGGCCGAGCAAAGTGGACTGGAAAGCTCTACTTTGACGAGGCGGCTCTCAAAATTCCCGAGCGCTGGGTGAAGCCTCGAAATGTATTTGTCAATTCGATGTCAGATCTGTTTCATCCCGATGTACCGGTTGCATTCATCAAGAAAGTATGGACTGTTATGTCCAAAGCGCGCCAGCATACCTATCAAATTTTGACCAAACGGCCAGATCGGATGGCTGAGGTGTTGCAGTCTGGTTTTGATATCCTGCCTAACGTATGGCTTGGGGCTTCCGTTGAGGACGCGCGAGTGCTTCATCGCCTTGACGATCTTCGCAAAGTGCCTGCAGCCATTCGTTTCGTATCTTTCGAACCGCTGATCGGCTCGGTTGCAGGTGGAAGCCTCGAACAAATCCAATGGGCAATTGTCGGTGGCGAATCGGGCCCGCATGCGCGGGCGATGGACCCTGTCTGGATCGACGAAATATTCGATATGTGTGTCGATGCAGATGCTGCCTTTTTCTTCAAGCAGTGGGGTGGAAAAAACAAAAAGTCAGCAGGTCGATCTTACAAAGGGAAGGTTTGGGATAATATGCCCAGCGCTGTGCTTTAAAGATCGAGTTTCCCTTGCCCATCTGTATTAGCCGCAACATTCCAAAAGCGATGCGCTAGATCATGGCTAGCAAGCAAGAGCAGCCAATACAAATGCTGATCCCGCGATCCTTTCAAGAGTTTCATTTCTGGCGAGGCGCTAAAGCCCACTTTTGATACAATATTTCTCCAATAATCAATAAGCTCCGCACGGATGCCGCGTTGAGTTTGCTCAACAGTTACGATGTCTCGCCAGCCTGGAGCAAAAAGGTCGAGCGCGGACGCATCTGCTGCGATGTTTCTACCAAGATTGCGCTGGAGGTCCATTTTGCTCAGGTGAGCAATAACATCCATACGCTTACGTCGCGATAGTATTCTGAAAATCCGAAAATCCAGATCGCCGAGATTAAACGGATCCAAAAACGCGAAGTGAAGGCCATACTCGGACAAGCGCCGAACAATAATCTCGGCTGTGTCGACCGCCTTACCGCAAAATACCTCTACAGGTGCACCAGCTCTTTCAAGTCGAGCTTTGGCAGCATCCAATCTTTCCTGATCGAGATCGGCAATCAAAACACGAGAAAATGGAGCTCCGCCTTCAACGCTCTTTTTCCACGCCGCGACACAACTACCGTCGATAAACTCACCTCCGCTGACTCGTGCGCGGCCCGGGCCACAAAAAAGGTCTATATAAGTTGCTCCAGCCTTTCCTGCGCCGATGAATTTCTGGCGCGTCCCACGAGAAATATCGATATAGCGGCAAAGGTACGTGTGCTTCTCTTTAGCCCATGGTCCGACATCTTCTGCCGGCAGGCCATCATCGCCTTCGACCAATTCTCCCAAAAGTTCCCCCTATAAAGAGCCGCCTCACTTATTATGAATATAAAGTGCTAGCTTATCGCTCAGGAACAAATTGAGTAAACAGAAAATATAGGTCGCTTCAGGTGCAGCGGCGCTTTTGATTGGTCATTCTTGGGGAGGCCTCACTCCGCCGCCTCCCGCGCCCCTTTCCCCTTCAACGGCCGCCGCTCCAGCACCTCCTTGAGGAACCGCGCGGTGTGGCCCTTGCCGATCCTGACCACATCCTCCGGCGTGCCTTGCGCCACGACCTCGCCGCCGCCGTCGCCGCCTTCGGGGCCCATGTCGATGATCCAGTCGGCGGTCTTGATCACTTCGAGATTGTGCTCGATCACCACCACGGAATTGCCCTGCTCGACCAGCTCGTGCAGCACCTCCATCAGCTTGGCGACGTCGTGGAAGTGCAGGCCGGTGGTCGGCTCGTCCAGGATGTAGAGGGTGCGGCCGGTGGCGCGCTTGGAGAGCTCCTTGGAGAGCTTGACGCGCTGCGCCTCGCCGCCCGAGAGCGTCGTCGCCTGCTGGCCGACCTTGACATAGTCGAGCCCGACGCGGGCGAGCGTCACCATCTTGTCGCGGATCGAGGGCACGGCCTTGAACAGGTCCTTGGCCTCCTCGACCGTCATGTCGAGCACGTCGGCGATCGAGCGCTCGCGGTATTTCACCTCGAGCGTCTCGCGGTCATAGCGCTTGCCCTTGCAGACGTCGCAGGTGACGTAGACGTCGGGCAGGAAGTGCATCTCGATCTTGATGACGCCGTCGCCTTGGCAGGCCTCGCAGCGTCCTCCTTTCACGTTGAAGCTGAACCTGCCTGCTTGGTAGCCGCGCGCCTTGGCCTCGGGCAGGCCGGCGAACCATTCGCGGATCGGCGTGAAGGCGCCGGTATAGGTCGCCGGGTTCGAGCGCGGCGTGCGGCCGATCGGCGACTGGTCGATGTCGATGACCTTGTCGAGATGCTCCATGCCCTCGATGCGGTCATGGCTGGCCGGGTGCTCGATCGAGCCGTTGAGCTTGCGCGCGATCGCCTTGTAGAGCGTGTCGATGATCAGCGTCGACTTGCCGCCGCCCGACACGCCGGTGATGCAGGTGAACAGGCCGAGCGGGATGTCGACCGTGACGTCCTTGAGGTTGTTGCCGCGGGCGCCGACGATCTTCAGGCTCCGGCCCTTCTGCGGCTTGCGGCGCTTCAGCGGCACCGGCACGCTCATCTCGCCGGTGAGGTATTTGCCGGTGAGCGAATTCGGGTCGGCCAAAATGTCCTGCGGCGTGCCCTTCGAGACGATCTCGCCGCCATGGATGCCGGCGCCGGGGCCGACATCGACGACATAATCGGCGGTGAGGATCGCGTCCTCGTCATGCTCGACCACGATCACGGTGTTGCCGAGGTCGCGCAGGCGGCGCAGCGTGCCGAGCAGGCGCTCATTGTCGCGCTGGTGCAGGCCGATCGAGGGCTCGTCCAGCACATAGAGCACGCCGGTGAGGCCGGACCCGATCTGGCTGGCGAGGCGGATGCGCTGGCTCTCGCCGCCCGACAGCGTGCGCGAGCCGCGCGCCAGCGTCAGATATTCGAGGCCGACATCGAGCAGGAAGGTCAGCCGGTCGCGGATCTCCTTGAGGATGCGCGGGGCGATCTCGTTCTGCTTCGCCGACAGGCGCGAGGGCAGGGCGCTGACCCAGGCGAGCGCGTCCTTGACCGAGAGCTGCGAGATCTCGCCGATATGCGCCATGTCGATCTTGACCGCCAGCGCCTCGGGCTTGAGCCGGAAGCCGTTGCACGCAGCGCAGGGCGTCTCCGACATGAAGCGGCCGATTTCCTCGCGGGCCCAGTCGCTCTCGGTCTCCTTCCAGCGCCGCTCCATATTGGTGATCACGCCCTCGAAGGGCTTCTTCACCTCATAGGCGCGCAGGCCGTCATTGTAGGCCATGCGCACGGCCTCGGTGCCGGTGCCGAACAGGATGGCGTCGCGGGCGCTCTGCGGCAGCTCGCTCCAGGGCTTGGTGGTCGAGAAGCCGAAATGCTTGGCGAGCGCATCGAGCGTCTGGCCGTAATAGGGCGAGGTCGACTTGGCCCAGGGCGCGATCGCGCCCTTCTTCAGGCTGAGCGAATGATCCGGGACGATCATCTCCGGATCGATCCGCATCTCGTGGCCGAGCCCATCGCAGGCCGGGCAGGCGCCGAACGGGTTGTTGAACGAGAACAGCCGGGGCTCGATCTCGGGAATGGTGAAGCCGGAGACCGGGCAGGCGAATTTCGAGGAGAAGGTGACGCGGCGGGCCTCGCCGTTTTCCTCCTTCTCGTCCGCATATTCGAAGACCGCGATGCCCTCGGCGAGGTCGAGCGCCTGCTCCAGCGAATCCGCGAGGCGGGCGCCGAGATCGGGTCGGATGACGATGCGGTCGACGACGACGTCGATGTCGTGCTTGAACTTCTTGTCGAGGCTAGGGGCATCCGCGATCTCGTAGAACTCGCCATTGACCTTGACGCGCTGGAAGCCGCGCTTCAGCCAGTCGGCCATCTCCTTGCGGAACTCGCCCTTGCGGCCGCGCACCACCGGCGCGAGCAGATAGCCGCGGGTCTTCTCCGGCAGCTCGACCAGGCGGTCGACCATCTGCTGCACGGTCTGGCTCTCGATCGGCAGGCCGGTCGTGGGCGAATAGGGGATGCCGGCGCGCGCCCAGAGCAGGCGCATATAGTCGTGGATCTCGGTGACGGTGCCGACCGTCGAGCGCGGGTTCTTCGAGGTCGTCTTCTGCTCGATCGAGATGGCGGGGGAGAGCCCGTCGATCTGGTCGACATCGGGCTTCTGCATCATCTCGAGGAACTGGCGGGCATAGGCCGAGAGCGACTCGACATAGCGGCGCTGGCCCTCCGCATAGATCGTGTCGAAGGCGAGCGAGGACTTGCCCGAGCCGGAGAGCCCGGTGAACACCACGAGCTTGTCGCGCGGAATCGCGAGATCGATGTTCTTGAGATTGTGCTCGCGCGCGCCGCGCACCGAAATGACGCGGGCATTCGGATCGGCCGCGCGGTTGCGGTCGAACATGTCTTCCAGCGTCGCGGCCTGTTCGGCGAGCGTGGTCTTGCGAGCCATGGTGGTGTCCGAATTGAGCTTAAGCCGTACAGATAGGGCAATCGCCGTGCCGTGCCAGTGCGGCCGGGCGAGAGGCGGGCATGAGTAGCACGCAGCCGCCGATGTTGCTGCATTGTTCTTGTGGGGTGTGCTGACAGAGATTGTCAGGAGCGTGGCAGGCTGCGGAAGTGCCGTCGCAGCAGGATCGCCGAGACCAGCATGGCGAGCGCCAGCGTCCCGGACAGGATCAGCGCCGCCGAGGCGCCATGGCGCTCGATCAGCAGCGCATAGGCGAGCGGGGAGGCGGCCGAGAGGAAGAAGCCCGGCGCCAGCAGGCGGCCGACATAGGCGCCATAGCTTTTCGGATCGAACAGCATCAGTGGCAGCGTGCCGCGCGTGATCGTCAGCACGCCGTTGCCGGCGCCATACGCAAAGGCGAAGGCCAGCGCCGCAAAGGCGCTCGCCCCGCCGGCGAGGCCGGTGACGAAGCACAGCGGCAGCACCAGGCAGGCGACGAGGTTGAGATCGAACGGGCTGGTGCGCGCGCCGAACAGCACCTCGCCGAGCCGTGCCAGCGACTGGCCGATGCCGCGGGTTGCGCCGATCCAGACCGCGATCGCGGCGGGGAGGCCTAGCCCGGCGAGGATGCCGATCATATGGGCCGACATGCCGGCATTGAGGACGCCGGCGAAGGTGACGATCAGCGCATAGAGCAGGCCAGCGAAGCGGGTGTCGGCCGGGCTGAGCGTGACGACGGGCTTTGCTGCGGCTGCGTCGGACAAGGGCCGCGGCGAGACTGCAGGCAATGTCAGATGCAGCGGCAAGGTGAGCAGCGCGAAGCCGGCATAGGCGATCAGCGCGCCGCGCCAGCCGAACTGTTCGGCCAGCGCATGCCCGAGCGGCCAGAACACGGTCGAGGCGAGGCCGCCGAGCAAGGTGATCTGGGCGATCGGCCGGCGCGCCGCGCTGCCGCCGATCCGGGCCAGCGCCGCGAAGGCGGCGTCGTAGAGGCTGAGTCGCATGGCGAGGCCGAGGCAGAGCCAGGCGGCGTAGTAGGCGGCGATCGTATGGGCATAGGCGAGGCCGAGGCAGCCGGCTGCGGTCAGCAGCGATCCCAGGCACATCACCGTGCGGCCGCCATGGCGGTCGATCAGCCGGCCGACTGCGCCGGAGGTCAGTCCCATCACCAGCAGCCCGGCCGAGAGCCCGCCATGGATGATCGCCTGCGACCAGCCGAGCTCAGCAGCGATCCGCTCGCCGAAGGCGCCGACCAGATAATAGGACACACCCCAGGAGATGAGCTGCGCCAGCCCGAGGCAGAAGACGGTGCGGGGCGTAATCATGACAGGCTCATCGGCGACAATACGTGGTCACATTGCCCCTTACGCGGGTCATCCCGGACGGAGCGCAGCGGAGATCCGGGATCCATTCCTGAGCCTTTCCGAAAGAGGTTCCGGAATGGATCCCGGGTCTCTCTGCGGTCGCCCGGGATGACTGAGCTTTAGGGGACGCAGTGCTACCTCGCCCCATCAGGGAGCGTCTGATCTCCCGGGCCGAGGCTGCGCTGCATCAGCACGGTGTCGACCCAGCGGCCGAGCTTGAAGCCGGCCGAGCGCAAGGTGCCGACCGGCTCGAAGCCGAAGCGGCGATGCAGGCCGATCGAGCCGGCATTGCCGCTGTCGCCGATCACCGCCAGCATCTGCCGCCACGGGCCGCCCTCGCAGCGGTCGACCAACCCCGAAAGCAGGGCTCCGCCGATGCCGCGCCCGGCCTGTCCCTGCGCGACATAGACCGAATCCTCAATCGTGTGGCGATAGGCCGGACGCGGGCGGTAGCTGCTGGCATAGCTGTAGCCGACGATCCGGCCGCCCTGTTCGGCGGCGAGATAGGGCAGGCCGAGGCCGAGCACCGCCTGCCGGCGCGCCAGCATCTCCTCGACGCTCGGCGGCGTCTCCTCGAAGCTGGCGAGGCCGGTGAGGACATGGTGGCTGTAGATCGCCTGGATCGCGCCCATGTCCGCCTCCTGCGCATCGCGAACCAGGATGGGCGGTGCCGCAGCGGCGGTTGAGGAAGAGATCGTCATGCTCATCAAACTCCGTCATTCCGGCCGTAGCGAAGCGGAGCGCCGGAATCCATCGTAGAGCTCGGCGTCCTTCGATGGATTCCGGAGCTGCGCGCCTGCGGCGCTTGTCCGGAATGACGGAACCTCAGAACAAGCGGTTGCATGAATTCCCAAGACCACGACGCGTCTCAAGCCACCTTGCGCTTTGCCATTCCATAAATGAAGCTTCTTGAAGTTATGCAGAGAATGAGAAATTCTTTGAGATGCGCGATCTCCGCCTCGACCAACTCGACAGCTTCCGCCAGGTGATCGCGCTCGGCAGTTTCTCGGCTGCTGCCGAGAAGCTAGGCCTGAGCCAGCCGGCGGTCAGCCTGCAGATCCGCGAGCTTGAACGTCGGCTCGGCACGGTGCTGATCGAGCGCGTCGGGCGCCGGGCGCAGCCGACTGCGGCGGGCACCGAACTGCTCGACCATGCCGGGCGCATCGCGGCGGCGGTGGCGGCGGCGCAAGAGGCGATGGCGCGGCATGCGACCGGGGCGATGGGGCGTGTCCGGATCGGAACCGGCGCCACCGCCTGCATCTTCCTGCTGCCGCCGGTCCTGCGCGAATTGCGCCAGCGCCATCCGACGCTGGAGATCACCGTCAGCACCGGCAACACCTCCGACATCGTCAAGGCGATCGAGGACAACCAGATCGATATCGGCCTTGTCTCGCTGCCGGCTGCCGGCCGCAGCCTCGACGTGACGCCGCTACTGGAGGACGAGTTCGCGGTGATCGCCCCACCGGGCATGGAGTTGCCGGCGCGCTTGACGCCGGAGGTGCTGGCGCGCCTGCCGGTGCTGCTGTTCGAGCCGGGCGGCATCACCCGGCGCATCGCCGACGAATGGTTCGCTCGCGCCGGCGTGACGCTGAAGCCGGTGATGTCGCTCGGCAGCGTCGAGGCGATCAAGCGTCTGGTCGGCGCCGGTCTCGGCTGCGCCGTGCTGCCCGGCATGGCGGTGCATGGCGAGAACGACGGGCTGATCGTCCGCTCCCTGTCGCCGCGCGTGCATCGCACGCTCGGCCTCGTCCTGCGCAAGGACAAGCCCTTGCATCGCGGCTTGCGCGAGACGCTGAAGGCCTTGCGAGCGCTGGGCACGCTGCCTGCTGACAGGTCCGGTCAGGACGGCTGATTGCGCCGGGCGTGGTCCAGGAGCAGGGTGCCGGCCGAATTGAGGAAGGGGCCTGTCATGTACGGATTGATCGGTAAGATGCGGGCCAAGCCTGGCGAGCGCGAGGCGCTGATCGGCCATATCCTCGAGAGCAGCGGCGAGATGCCGGGCTGCCTGAGCTATATCGTCGCCCGCGATCCCGACGATGCCGATGCGATCTGGGTGACAGAGGTCTGGGATCGTGAGGAGAGCCACAAGGCCTCGCTCGCTCTGCCGGTTGTGCAGGCGGCGATCGCCAAGGCCAGGCCGATCATCGCCGGTTTCGACAGCCATGTCGTCACGCAGCCGGTTGGCGGCTTCGGGCTGGCGAAGGGGTGAGCTATTCCCGTCATGGTCGGGCTTGTCCCGATCATCCACGTCCCGAGAGCAATGTGGCGTTCAAGACGCGGATGCTCGCCACAAGGGCGAGCATGACGGTTTGCGTTCGCAATGACGGTATGTCTTTCGCTCCCTGGTCCCAGCGTCTAAGACCCTCGCGACCGAGCCGCGAGCCTGCCATGACCCAATCCGCCCTGAGCAAACTCACCATCCTGCCGACAACGGCGGCGCTGACCGGCCGCGTGATGCCGCCCGGCTCGAAATCGATCACCAACCGGGCGCTGCTGGTCGCGGCACTGGCGAAAGGCACCAGCCGGCTCAGCGGCGCGCTGAAGAGCGATGATACCCGCTATATGGCGCAGGCGCTGCGCGACATGGGCGTCACGATCGACGAGCCCGACGCGACCAGCTTCATCGTCACCAGCGACGGCCGCCTCAAGGCGCCGGCCAAGCCGCTCTTCCTGGGCAATGCCGGCACGGCGACCCGTTTCCTGACGGCGGCGGCGGCGCTGGTCGACGGCACGGTCGTGGTCGACGGCGACGAGCACATGCGCAAGCGGCCGATTCTGCCGCTGGTCGAGGCGCTCACAAGGCTCGGCGTCGCGATCACCGCGCCGAGCGGCTGTCCGCCGGTCACGATCCAGGGGCAGGGCGGTTTCGAGGGCGGTTTGGTCGAGGTCGATGGCGGGCTCTCCAGCCAGTATGTCTCGGCGCTGCTGATGGCTGGCGCCCGTGCCCGCAATCCGGTCGATGTCGTGCTGACCGGGCAGGAGATCGGCGCGCGCGGCTATGTCGACCTGACGCTCGCGACGATGCGTGCCTTCGGCGCCGAAGTTTCCGAGCCCGAAAGCGGCGGCTGGCGTATCGCTCCGACCGGCTACACGGCGACCGATTACCTGATCGAGCCGGATGCCTCGGCCGCGACCTATCTCTGGGCGGCGGAAGTGCTGACCGGCGGCGCGATCGATCTCGGCGTGGCGGCGTCCGCCTTCACCCAGCCCGACGCCAAGGCACACGAGCTGATCGCCGCCTTCCCGAACCTGCCCGCCGAGATCGACGGCTCGCAGATACAGGATGCGGTGCCGACGCTCGCCGTGCTCGCCGCCTTCAACCGGACACCGGTACGCTTCAGCGGCATCGCCAATCTGCGCGTCAAGGAATGCGACCGCGTCGCAGCGCTGTCCCAGGGCCTGTCGCGGATCAGACCCGGGCTCGGCGTCGAGGAGGGCGATGATCTCCTCGTCGCCTCCGACCCGGCGCTGGCGGGCCAGACGCTTCCTGCTGAGATCGATACTTTCGCCGATCACCGCATCGCCATGAGCTTCGCGCTGGCGGGACTGAAGGTCGGCGGCGTCACCATCCTCGATCCTGCCTGCGTCGCGAAGACCTATCCGGACTATTGGCGCGCGCTCGGCTCGCTCGGCGTCCGCTTCGAAGGTGAGGTGCCCTAGGGCCCGACAAAACGAAACGCCAGGATCCATCCGTGATGGATCCTGGCGCAGCGCCGCTTACGCGACTTGTCCGGAATGAAGCCCGATTCGATCGGGCGCCAAGCCTAGAACGGGATGTCGTCGTCGAGATGGCTCGACGAGCGCGAACCGCCGCTGCTGCCGCCACCGCTCGCCATTGCCGGCTGGCGCGAGCCGCCGCCGACCGGGCTGGAGCGGCCGAAGGAGCCGCCGCCCGACGAACCTTCGTCGCCATAGCCGCCGCTGCCGCCACCGAATTCGTCGCCGCCCTGGCCGCGGCTGTCGAGGATGGTCAGCTCGCCGCGGAAGCGCTGCAGCACGATCTCGGTCGTGTATTTCTCGACGCCCTGCTGGTCCTGCCATTTGCGGGTCTGCAGCTGGCCCTCGATGTAAATCTTCGAGCCCTTCTTCAGATACTGCTCGGCGACCTTGGCGAGGTTCTCGTTGAAGATTACCACGGAGTGCCACTCGGTGCGCTCCTTGCGCTCGCCCGACTGCTTGTCGCGCCAGGTCTCCGAGGTGGCGATCCGCAGGTTGACCACCGGTTCGCCGCTGCCGAGGCGCCGGACCTCGGGGTCGCGCCCGAGATTGCCGACCAGAATGACCTTGTTGACGCTACCAGCCATGACAGGCTCCATTTCCTGCGCACTTCAGCACAAATCCGGCCGGATGACCGGAGCCGGACCCTAGCGGGCCGTGCCGGCACTATCAATGATGTTCATGTTTTGTTCAAGACCTTTTACGGGCTTGTCCCCGACAAAAATGTGAGCCGCAGGAGACCGGCCAGAGGGAGCATGAGAACTGGCTGACCAAGGAGCGTAACGCCCGGCTCCGGTGGTCGGCGCAATCTCTCAGTAGCCGAACTGCTCGCGCAGGATGCGCTCGTCCAGGCTGTGGCCGGGGTCGTGCAGCATGACCAGGTCGAGCGAACGGTCGATCGCGATCTGCACCGAGATGACGTTGTCGATCTGGGTGTGGTCGGCGACGGCGCTGACCGGGCGCTTCTCGGCCTCCAGCACCGCGATCGTCACCCTGGCATGGTCGGGCAGCAGCGCGCCGCGCCAGCGCCGCGGCCGGAACGGCGAGAGCGGGGTCAGCGCCAGCAGCGGCGCGTCGAGCGGCAGGATCGGGCCGTTGGCCGAGAGATTGTAGGCGGTCGAGCCGGCGGGCGTGGCGAGCAGGATGCCGTCGGCAACGAGCTCGGAGAGGCGAACCTGCCCGTCGACCGAGAGCCGCAGCTTCGCCGCCTGATAGGAGCGGCGAAACAGCGAGACCTCGTTGATCGCGCGCGCCTCGACGCGCTTGCCGTTGCAGTCGACCGCTATCATCACCAGCGGGTGGACGACGCTGCGCTGGGCCGCCTCGAGCTTCTGGCGCAGGCCGCGCTCGCGGAATTCGTTCATCAGGAAGCCGACCGAACCGCGGTTCATCCCGTAGATCGGCTTGGCGGTGCCCATGAAGCGGTGCAGCGTCTGCAGCATCAGCCCGTCGCCGCCGAGCGCGACGATGACCTCGGCCTCGGCCGGGTCGGCATCGCCATAGCGCTCGACCAGCTTGGCGCGCGCGGCCTGGGCCTCGGGCGTCTCGCTGGCGACGAAGGAGATGGCGGTGAAGCGCTCGGTCATCGCTGGTATCCGGCAGGCTCGATCCTGATGGCTCTAGCACGCCATCGCAGTTGATCGCGAGCCGGTCCCGAGTCGAAAAGAAAGGCCGAGGCGTGGGCCCCGGCCTTTCTCCAGCGGAAGCGCGAAGGGTCTCAGATCGCGCTGCTCCACTGCAACGGTACGAGCTCAAAGCCGTTGCCGGCCTTGGCGATATGACCGGTGGCGGGGAAGGGGGCGTGGTAGAACGCGACCTGCATCTTGTCGGCCACCGCCATGTCGAGCAGCTTGCGCCGGGTGGCGGCAGCCTGCTGGCCGTCCATGTCGAACACCGCCGACCAGTCGGGATTGCGCACAAACAGGGCCGGGTGGTTGGTGGTGTCGGACATCACCATCAGCTTGCCGCTGCCGGAGGAGACGGCGAAGACGGTATGGCCGGGCGTATGGCCGGGCGCGGCGATCGCGGTGACGCCGGGCAGGATCTCCTTGCCGCCTTCATACTGTTTCACATCATTGGCGACCGGGCCGAAGACGCGGCGCACGCTGGCGAAGGCGCCCTTCATCGCCTCGGGGGCGGCGTTCATCTTGGCGTCGTCCATCCAGAACGCCCATTCGGCCGCCGGCACCATCACCTCGGCGTTCGGGAACACGGCGGTGCCGTCCTTTAGCCGGAAGCCGTTGATGTGGTCGCCATGGAAATGGCTGAAGACCACGGTCGAGACGTTCTTGGGGTCGAGCCCGGCGGCTTGGAAGTTCTTCATCCAGGCGCCGGACGTGGGCGCGCCGGAATCGCCGTTGCCGGTGTCGATCAGGGTCAGCTTGTCGCCGACTTGCAGAGCAAGCGTGGTGAAGGTGATCGAAAGCGCGTCGGCAGGCAGATAGGCCTGCTCCATCGCCTTCTTGACGTCGGCGAGTTCGGCATTGCGCACGAAGCCTTCGAGCGGGCGCTTGGCGAAACCGTCATTCAGGGCCGTGACGGTGATGTCGCCGACCTTGTAGCGATAGAAACCGGGATTCTGGTTCACGGGGGCTCCTTTCGCTTGGGCCGGCGCGATGCCGACGGGCAGGTCGAGCGCGGCTGCGGCGGCGAGCGCGCCGGCGCTGGCCATCACGGTGCGGCGCGAAGGTTCGAAACGGGCCATATCAGGCTCCACCAACGAGAAGAGCACGACCTCCCCCGGATAGCGCCCCGCCAGCCGGCATCATGCCCTGGGCTTCGGATCGGCCCGAGCGCCAAACTAGCTTGAGGAACAACGCCTTCAACCGCCCTGTGGTTTCCCAGGGTCAACTTTCCGTGAAGTTGCCGCGGCGAGGGCGCTAGATCGGCAAGCTGAATCGATTTGTGCGGCGAATTGGCTTCGTAATTGAAATCGAAGCCGTTTTACGAATCGCTCTGTGCGGGGTACTGGTCGGCGCGGCGCCTGGCGAAGGCCTTGAGCAGCGCGGCACAGAGCGCGAGCGAGGCGAGCGCGCCCTGGCCGGAGCAGCCGGCGACCAGTGCCTCATAGGTCTGCTGCTCCGTCGCGACCGATTGCAGGCTCCAGTTCCAGTCCGGCGCCTTCTCGCGGATGACGCCGACCGCAACGTCGATCTCGGCGCTGATCTTGCCGATCGCCTTCCATAACGAGCCCTGCTGATAAATGCCGCCAGGTGGGGTGCGCGGGGCGAGCAGGGTGGTCGGCTTGCGCCGCACGGTGAAGCCGAGCGCCTCATAGATGTCGGCGTCGAGATTGCGGTCGGGGCGGCCGGTGCGCTCGCAACGGTCAGCGAGGGCGAGCAGTTGGTCGCGCTGGTCGGCAGAGGTCATCGCTCGATTCGGCTCCGCTCATCTCCGTCATCGCAGCGATCTGACATGCAAGCGACAGGCCGCCGAGGTCGAATGGTGCCGGCGGAGAGGATCGAACTCCCGACCTTCGGTTTACAAAACCGCTGCACTACCGCTGTGCTACGCCGGCCCTGCGCGCTGCGGTATCAGGCCGGTGCGGCGAGGGCAAGGCCAAGGGACGGCAAGCCGGCTAGCCAGGATCGCCTGCGCTTCTGCGACGGTGGTATTCGCTGAGGCTGTTCGGCCGCCGGCTTCCGGCGTGACCAGCGATCGGTGATTTCGTCTGATTTGCCAGCGATTGTCGCAGGCCGCAGCAAATCTGCCACACACATACAATTTGGCGGGTTGTGAACGGCTGTTCATTGCCTCCCGCCCGTGCCCGCCTAAGCCTGCGCCCACGTTTGCGCTGGGCACTCTCATGATATCCGTCACAACTCCTGCGAACAGCGGAAGATCTCGTACGCGGCTCGCCTCGCGCCTGCTCGCGGGCACGGCGCTCGTGCTCCTCCTGTCCGCTGGCCTGGCACTCGCAAATGGCGGTCGAGGCGGCGACCGCAGCGGCAATGCCGGTTCTGGCGGCGCGGGCGGCATCGACAACCCGACGGGTGCAGGTGGTGCAGGCGCCAGGGGCCAAATAGCCCCAGGAGGCAATGCGGGCGGTGGCGGCGGTGGCGCCGGCGCTGTCACCGGTGGAGCCGGGGGGCTCACCGGCAGCGGAAACGTCGGTGATGGCCAGGGTGGCACTGGTGGCGTGCACGGTAGCGTCGGCGCTGCCCTGCCAATCGGCTCCAAGACCGGCAGCGACGGCAGCAATGGCAATTCCGGCGGCAACGTTTACGGCGGCGGCGGCGGCGGAGCCGGCGGCTATGGCGCCGTCGTGACGGGCACGGGCGCGACGGGAACGATCGGCGACACAGTCACCGGCGGCAATGGCGGCCATGGCGGCGGCAGCTTCTATGACCAGGGCGGTTCCGGCGGCTCCGGCGGCATTGGTCTGCTCTTCACCGATGGCAGCGCCGCGCAGACCCTGACCATCGACGGCACGATCCAGGGCGGCAAGGGTGGAAACGGCGGCTCGCACGTGGCGGACATCGGCGGCGTCGGTGCCGGCGGAACCGGCGGCAACGGCCTGGTCTTCACCAATGGCGGTGCGACGACGACGCTGACCGTCAACGGCACGATCCGTGGTGGCGATGGCGGGCGCGGCGGCTCGAATCTGCCGACGTCTTTTGGTCGGACCCCCAATCCAGGCGAAGCGGCGAACGGCGCCGGCGCTGCCGGCGGCGCGGCCATCGTCGGCACCGACCTGGTCATCACCAATAACGGCACGATCGCGGGCGGCCTCTCGGGCGACGGCGCCACACGCGCCGCCGCGATCCACTTCACCGGCGGCAGCAACAGGCTGACCATCGGCAACGCCACTGCGACCATCAATGGCGGCATCGTCATCGACACTGGCACGCTGACCTTCGATCAGGTGATCAATACGACGATCAGCAGCGTGATCAGCGGCGGTGGCAGCGTGATCAAGGAGGGCTCGGGCACGCTGACCTTGACCGGCGAAAGCGCCTATACCGGCGGGACGACGATTGCGGGTGGCGTAATCAGCATTTCCCGGGAGAGCAATCTCGGAGCGACTTCCGGCACGCTGACGCTGGACGGCGGCATGCTGCAGGTGACGGGAACGACGCTGACCGGGCTGACGCGCAACATCGTCCTCGGCAGCAATGGCGGCGGCTTCGATATTACCGACGCCGGCAACACCTTCACGGTGACGCAAGCCTTCTCCGGCTCGGGTGGATTGACCAAGGACGGCGCGGGCACCCTCATCCTCTCCGGCGCCAACAGCTATGCCGGCCCGACGACGGTCTCGGGCGGCACCTTGCGCGCCGGGCAGGCGGGCGCCTTCTCGGCGGACTCCGCGGTCACGATCGCCTCGGGCGCAACGCTCGACCTTGCCGGCTTCGACCAGACGATCGGCTCGCTCGCCGGCGCCGGCGCGGTCAAGCTCGGCGCTGGCACGCTGACTGCGGGCGGCAACAATGCCCCGACGACGTTCTCCGGCGGCATCTCGGGCACGGGCGGGCTGACCAAGACCGGCACCGGCATGCTGATTCTCTCTGGCACGAGCACCTATTCGGGCGCGACCACGGTGTCGGCCGGGACGCTCTACATCAATGGCGCCGGCGCCATGTCGGCGGCCTCGGACTATACGGTCGCAGTGGGCGCATTGCTCCAGGTCAACGACACGCTTGGCACGGTGACCGCCGGCTCGATCGCCGGCGCCGGGCAGATCACCATCGAGAGCGGTTCGACGCTGGAGACCGGTGCGACCAACGCCTCGACCACCTTCAGCGGCATGATCGTTGACGGGGGCAGCCTGCGCAAAGTCGGTTCAGGCACGCTGGTGCTGACGGGGAGCAATACCTACACCGGTGGCACGACGATTGCCGGCGGCAAGCTCGCGATCTCGTCCAACGCCAATCTCGGCGACGCCTCGGGCGGCCTGACGCTGGCTGGCGGCACGCTGCAGGTGACGAACAGCATCACGCTAGCGCGCGCCGTGACGCTGTCGGGAAGTGGCGGCGGGATCGAGATCGACGCCGGCCGCGCCGTGCTTTTGACCGGCGCCATCACCGGCGCGGGCGGGCTGACCAAGCGCGGCGGCGGCACGCTCGCCTTGCAGAACAACAGCAGCTATTCCGGCGCCACGCTGGTCCAGGCCGGCACGCTGGTCGGCAGCTCGGCGACCGCCTTTTCGGCGAACTCGAACTTCACCGTTTCGGCCGGCGCGACGCTCGAAGTCAGCGATGTGCCCGGCCTCGTCGCCACGGTCGGCTCACTCGCCGGCGCGGGCGTCGTCCAGCTTGGCTCCGGTTCAACGCTGAAGGCGGGCAGCAGCAACGCCTCGACCACCTTCTCCGGCACGATCACCGGCAATGGCAAACTCGACAAGACCGGCACGGGGACGCTGACCCTATCGGGTGCGAACAGCTATACCGGCGGCACGACGGTCTCGGGCGGCAAGCTCGTGGTCAATGGCTCGATCACCGGCGCGGTGACCTTGAGTGGAGGATCGCTGGGCGGCTCCGGCACGATCGGCGGCGTGAATGTCGCCAGCGGCGGCACGGTTGCGCCGGGCAACTCGATCGGGACGCTGAATGTCGCGGGCAATGTCGCGTTCGCGGCAGGCTCGACCTATCAGGTCGAGATCAACGCCGCTGGCCAGAGTGACCGGATTGCCGCCACAGGCTCGGCCAAGATCACCGGCGGCACGGTCCAGGTTCTGGCCGAGGCCGGCAACTATGCGGCGAGCACGAATTACACCATCCTGACCGCAACCGGCGGCGTTACCGGCCGCTTCAGCGATGTTACCTCGAACCTGGTCTTCCTGACGCCGTCGCTGAGCTATGGCGGCAACAACGTCATCCTGACCATGACCCGCACCGCCACGACCTTTCCGGAGGTGGCGGGGACCCGCAATCAGGCCTCGATCGGCTTTGCCGCCGAGGCGCTCGGGGCCGGCAATGCGGTCTACGACGCGCTGGTCTCGGGCACGGCGGCCGAGGCGCGGGCCGGCTTCGATGCGCTCTCGGGCGAAGCTTATGCGCAAGGCCTCAGCGTCATGATCGACGAGAGCCGGCTGGTGCGCGACACCATCCTCAGCCATCTGCGCGGGCCATTGCTGACGCAAACTCCGGGACAGGTCGCAGCCGCCTTCAGCGCCGATTTGCCCGGCCGCAAGGGCGGGGTCGTGATGGCCGCTCCCGTGCCGCAGCCACGCTATTCCTTCTGGGGCGAGGCCTTCGGCGGCACCGGCAACACCGACGCCGACGGCAATGCCGCGAGCCAGTCGCGCCGCATTGGCGGGGCGCTGCTCGGCGCCGAGCTGATGCTCTATGACGCGCCCGGCTCCTCGCTGAAGGTCGGCGTCGCCGGCGGCTACAGCCAGTCGCGCTTCGATCTCGATGCGCGCCTGTCCTCGGGGCGCCTCGAAAGCGGCCATGCCGCGCTCTATGCCGGCGCCCGCTTCGGCAACTTAAGGCTCGATGCCGGCGCGGCCTATTCCTGGTCGGAGAGCGACATCCGCCGCCAGGTCCAGATCCGCGGCTTCGGCGACAGCCTCAGGCTGCAGCGTCCGGGCGAGGTCGTACAGGGTTTTGCCGAGCTCGGTTACGCCTTCGCCTTCAGCGGCTTTGCGCTGGAGCCCTTCGCCCAGCTGGCGCTGATCCGGGTCTCGACCGATGCCGGTACGGAGCGCGGCGGCGCTGCGGCCTTGCGGGTGCTCTCCAGCGAGCAGACGCTCGGCTTCACCACGCTCGGCCTGCGCGCCGAGGCGCAGATCGGAGCGATGCCGCTGTTCGCGCGCGCCATGCTCGGCTGGCGCCACGGTTTTGGCGAGCTCACGCCGCAGGCCCGCACCGCCTTCGTCGCGGGCATCACGCCGGCCCGCGTCTTCGCCGCCCCTATCGATCGCGAGGCGCTGGTGGCGGAAGCCGGGCTCGACTGGCGCATCTCCCAGGCCACCGCGCTCGGCCTGACCTACTCCGCCGCCATCGGCGAACGCTCGCGCGACCACGCCCTCAAGGGCAGGGTCGAAATGCGCTTCTGAGGGAGAGAAGCTCGGTCACTGCAACGGCATTCACCGGCCCGTAACCATCTAAGTCGATGCTTTCGCAAAAGCCTTGCCTGAGATGAGTCCATGCTGAGCCGCCGTTCCTTTACCATGTCCTCCCTTTCGCTCCTCGCCCCCGGCCTTGCCGGCTGTGGTGGCGGGGGCAGCATCGTCGCGCTGCCGGAGATCGCTGCGCCGAGCGAGCGCAGCCTGACGCGGACTTTGACGCGCCCGAACTATGCGCAGGTCTATGTGGAGTATCCCGGTGAGCGCTTTCCGGTCCCGTCGATCGAGTATCAGAGCATCGAGCCGCGCTATCTGCGCCAGACCGTCGAGTTCCGCAGGCCCGAGCCGCCGGGCTCGATCGTGGTCGATCCCGGCTCCTACCATCTCTATTTCGTCGAATCGCAGGGGGTAGCGACGCGCTACGGCGTCGGCGTCGGCCGCGAGGGTTTTGGCTGGACCGGCCAGGCCAAGATCAACATGAAACGCGACTGGCCAGACTGGGTGCCGCCGCAGGAGATGATCGAGCGCGATCCGCAGATCAGGGCCCAGCTCGAGCCGACGCCGCGCGGTCCCGGCGTGCGCGGCGGGCCGAAGAGCCCGCTCGGCGCCCGCACCCTCTATCTCTTCGGCGAGGGCCGCGATCTCGGTTATCGCATTCACGGCACGACCGAGCCCTACACCGTCGGCACCAACGTCTCCTCGGGCTGCATCCGGATGATCAACCAGGATATCATCCATCTCTACGCCCGCGTCGCGCTGGGCACGCCGGTGACGGTGCTGCCGGTGTGAAGGCGTCGTGATGTCGGCCGGGCGGGCCGCAAGGCCCTGAAGGCTCAGGCGGCGGCGGCGACGCCTGACGATCGCGCGATCTCGATGCGGTTGCGTCCCAGCAGCTTTGCCCGATAGAGCGCGCCATCGGCCACGGCGAGCAGTTCGGCCAGGTCGATCTTGCCGGTGGTCTCAAGCGCCAGCCCAACACTGACGGTCGCCGCGATGGCGAGCCCGTCGCTGCGTGCCGCCGCCTCGGCAAAACGCCGCACCACATCCTCTGCGATCGCGTGTGCCGCTGCGACAGACGTGGCCGGCAGCAGCACGGCGAACTCCTCGCCGCCGAGCCTGGCGCACATGGCGTCCGGCCCTGCGGCCTCGCGGACGGTCCGGGCGAACAGCTTTAGGACCTGGTCGCCGGCCTCGTGGCCATAGGTGTCGTTGATCTGCTTGAAGTGGTCGAGATCGAAGGCGAGCAGCGCATGCGAAGCGCTCCCGCCATGTTGGCGCAAGCGTTCGGGACCCAGCTCGAAAAAGCCCTGGCGATTGTGGAGCCCGGTCAGGAAGTCGGTCCGGGCGTTCGTCAGCAGCCGCGCCCGATCTTCCTCGCGCACCAAGGCGATCAGGGACATCGGCATCGCCACCGTGAACAGCACCGCCTCATACATCGTCAGCTTGGCGACGATGGGCAGCACGCTCTCGCCCTGGCTGGCGACGATCACCGGCACGACAAAGGCGCGGACCGCGTAGGTGAGGCTGTGGCAGGCGAAGGCGATGATCGCGATCGGGCGGGAGCGCAGGCCTTTCGCGGTCGAGCTGCGATAAAGGGCAAGGGCGGTCAGGCCGCAGATGACCGCGATCGGCAGCGCGCCGACATGGTTCCAGAAGGCGCCACCCATTCCGGCGCCGCCGACGAACCAGGCTGTGCCGAGGAGGGCGAGGAAGCCTGCCAGGAGCGCGAGGCGAAAGCCCTTGCCGTCGAGGGCGAGGACGCCTTGCAAAACCATCCCATAGCCGAGCACCATGACGATATTGGTGAGGGCAGGGCCGGCAATGCCGGGGAGTAGGTTCCGGTACATGGCGAGGATGCAGCCGAGCGTGAACACGCCATAGGCGGCGGCCCAGATGCCGAGCTCCCGCGACCGCTGGGCATGCGCCTGCCGCTCCCACAGCGTCATCGCCAAGGCTACGACCAGCGTCCCGACCGTCAGATACCAGAGGGTTGCAAGGTCCATCGCGATCGTCGTCAGCGATGGCTGCATTCGGCGTCAGGCATGATCAAGCGCTCCCAGCCTGCCCAGCTGCAGGAAGAACTAGCGCAAATGAGTTAATATCAGCTTGTGACGACCTGATTTCGCAGGAAGGCATCCGGCTCTGTGCGATGCATCGTCAGGATTCATGGGTTCGATATTGGCAAGAATGATCTGCAGAGAGATGTCGATAAATACGAACAACTTGTTTCGACTTCCTGAGTTGAGCGTCCAGTATCGATGCCCTCCAGTTGGGGCAGCTTGAAGTATACGGTCTCGCATTCGTCGCCGCTCGCTGGTCGCTGTCGTGAGGCTCCCCTCCCATGATCCAACGAAAAAGCCCCGCCCTTTCGGGCGGGGCTCGCGGCTCGGCTTTCGCCGATCTGGCTTTGAGCGTCAGTTGTTGTCGTAGGTCATGATGTCGCGATCCTTGGTCTCGGGCACGAAGAGCATGCCGATGACGAAGGTCATCATCGCGATCACGATCGGGTACCAGAGGCCGTAGTAGATGTCGCCGGTTCCGGCCACCATGGCGAACGAGGTCGCCGGCAGCAGGCCGCCGAACCAGCCATTGCCGATGTGGTAGGGCAGCGACATGCCGGTGTAGCGGATGCGGGTCGGGAAGAGTTCGACCAGCGCCGCCGCGATCGGGCCGTAGACCATCGTCACGTAGATGACGAGCACGGTCAGGATCGCGATGATCGTCAGAGACTGGGCGTTGAACAGCGCGCCGACGAAGCCGGTCTTGACGATGCGGGCGTCGCCCGCCGCCGGGTAGCCGGCTGCGATGGCAGCCTTGGCGATGTTCGCCGCGAACGAGCCGTCGATGGCGACATCGGTACCGTTGACCGTGACCTTGGCAGGCGTACCGGCCGGGGCCGGGGCCTGGGTGTAGACGATCGCCTGGGTGGCGAGCGTACGGCGAGCGATGTCGCAAGGTTGGGTGAAGGTGCGCACGCCGACCGGATCGAAGACCGAGCCGCAAGTGGCGGGATCGGCGACGACCTGGACCTTGACGTTTTCATGCGCCGCGGCGAGGCCGGGGTTCGCCGCCTTGGTGAGGGCGCCGAACAGCGGGAAATAGGTCAGCGCCGCGATCAGGCAGCCGGCCAGAATGATCGGCTTGCGGCCGATCTTGTCGGAGAGTGCGCCGAAGACGATGAAGCCGCCGGTGCCGAGGATCAGCGCCCAGGCGATCAGCACGTTCGCCGAATAGAGGTCGACCTTGAGGATGCTCTGGATGAAGAACAGCGCGTAGAACTGGCCGGTGTACCAGACCACGGCCTGGCCGGCGGTGAGGCCGAACAGCGCGAGCAGGGCGATCTTGGCGTTCTTCCACTGGCCGAAAGCCTCGGTCAGCGGCGCCTTCGAGCCGGTGCCCTCCGCCTTCATCTTCTGGAAAGCCGGCGACTCCTGCATCTGCAGGCGAATCCAGACCGAGATCGCGAGCAGGATGATTGAGCACAGGAACGGAATGCGCCAGCCCCAGGCAGCGAAGTCGGCCTCGCCCATGACGGTGCGGATGCCCAGGATGACGATCAGCGACAGCAGCAGGCCGAGGGTCGCGGTGGTCTGGATCCAGGAGGTATAGAAGCCGCGGCGCCCGACCGGGGCGTGCTCGGCGACATAGACCGCCGCGCCGCCGTATTCGCCGCCGAGTGCCAGGCCCTGCAGCATGCGCAGCGCGATCAGGATGACCGGGGCGATCCAGCCGATGCTGTTGTAGCTCGGCAGCAAGCCGACCAGGAAGGTCGAGGCGCCCATGATCACGATGGTGACGAGGAAGGTGTATTTGCGGCCGATCAGGTCACCAAGACGGCCGAAGAACAGCGCGCCGAACGGGCGCACCAGGAAGCCGGCGGCGAAGGCGAGCAGGGCGAAGATGGCGCGGGTGTTCGGATCGAAGGCCGAGAAGAAGTGCGCGCCGATCATCGCGGCGAGCGAGCCGTAAAGGTAGAAATCGTACCATTCGAAGACCGTGCCCAGGGAGGAGGCCAGAATGACCTTCCTTTCTTCCCTGGTCATCGGACGCGGCTGTGACGCCGCCGTTGCTGCCATGCTCATGAAGTGCTCCCGCTTTTTGCGTTCCCCCGGATGCGACGGACCATCCGCTGCACCCTCACGCCGCCTTCTCGGCGGTTCTTCGCTTGGAGCCGATCGCGCGATCGACTCAGGGCTAAGGCCTTGGAAAAGCCAAGTTTGATGGGGTACGAATGCGACCAGCCCCGGCAATCTTCAACCGAGCACTTGGTCTTGCACAGAAAGGCGTAAGACGAAGGATCAAGGGATCCGCGTCGCCGATCCTGTTGATGACTCGCCTTCGCCGACCCGAGCCGCTAACCTTTCGCTAACCATGTCGGCTGGCGTTCCCGGCCGGTCGGCGCGAGGAGTTGGTCATGAGACTGAGTGCTCGGGTTTTCCTGCTCGCAACGTTTGCCGGGCTGTGCGTGCCGACTTCTCCGGCTGATGCGGCGCCGGGCTTCGCTGCGGCGCCTTCGGCCGTATCTGCTTCCGCGCCTCGCTTCGCGCCGGCCCGGCCGTCCTCACGGTTCGGCCATGCCCGCCATGGGCGCGCCGGCTTCTACGGCGGCGGCTATTCCGGCTTCTCTGGCTGGCCGGGCGAGCAGCGGGTCGTGATCGTGCAGCCGGAGGCAAGCGAGCCCCCGCAGCAGAAGGAGCCCTCGATCCCCGTCGCGATCGGTATTCCGCGGCCTCCGGCGGCCGATCCGGTGCTCTACCGGATCGAAACGCAGAAGGGCCGCCCGGTGGTGCGGATCATGCGTTTCAGCCGCGATGGCTACGTCGTTCGGCGCTAAGGTTCAGTTGCGCCTTGTCGCGGCATAGAGCGCGATCGCGGTCGCGTTCGAGACGTTCAGGCTCTTGATCGCGCCGGGCATGTCGAGCCGGGCGAGATGGTCGCAAAGCTCGCGCGAGCGCTGGCGCAGGCCCTTGCCCTCGGCGCCCATCACCAGGACCAGCGGCTTGCGCAACGGGACCTCGTCGAGCGAGACGTCGCCCTCCGAATCGAAGCCGAGCCGCAGGAAGCCACGCTCGCCTAGCTTGTCGAGCGCATCCCCGAGATTCTTCACCGCGACCAGCGGCACGTGCTCGAGCGCGCCTGATGCCGATTTCGCTAGCACGCCCGTCGCCGCCGGCGAGTGCCGGATGGTGACGATCACGGCGGCGACGGCGAAGGCAGCGGCCGAGCGCAGGATCGCTCCGACATTATGCGGGTCGGTGATCTGGTCGAGCGCCAGCACGATCGCATCGTCCGGTAGGCTGTCGAGATCAGGCGAGGGCAGGGGGTCGCAGACCAGATAGAGCCCCTGATGCACGGCGTCGGGCGTCAGCAGCCGGTCGATCTGCGAGGGCCGCACCATTTCGGGGATGAGCGGCAACTCCCCGACCTCTTCGGTCAGCCGCTTCAGCGCGTTCTCGGTGGCGAGCAGCTTGCGGAAGCGCCTCCGCGGATTGCGCAACGCCTCGATCACCGGATGGGCACCATAGAGGATCGCCTCGTCGATCTCGCCCGGCCGGTGCGGCGGCGGGCCGTCTCGATCCGGACGGCCGCGGCGATTCTGAAAACGGGGGCGGGACGGGGCGGACATCATGGCTCCGGAAAGGTGACGCCATGCCCTGCCATGACGCGGCCAGCTTGGCCAGTCCGAAGGCCGGCAAGCCGGGTTTCCAACTCATTCATCGCAAGGAGACGAATGCCGATGACGAAGACAGATCAGCGCCTGTTCGTGGTGACCGGTGGGCCCGGTGCCGGCAAAACGACCCTGCTGGCGGCGCTGGCGGCGGCGGGGCACGCCGTCGCGCCGGAGGCGGGGCGGGCGATCATCCGCGATCAACTCGCCATTGACGGTCCGGCCTTGCCCTGGCGCGACCGGACGCTGTTCGCCGAGCTGATGCTGAGTTTCGACCTGCGCTCGCACGGTGAAGCATCGGCGGCCTCGACTCCGATCTTCTTCGACCGCGGCGTCCCCGACAGCATTGGTTATCTGCGGCTCTGCGGGCTTCCGGTGCCGGAACACTTCGCCCGGGCGGCCCACGCCTTCCGCTATGCCCGCATCGTCTTCTCCGCGCCGCCCTGGCGCGAGATCTACGCGCAGGATGCCGAGCGCAAGCAGGATTTCGCCGAGGCCGAGCGCACCTATGAGGCGGTCACCGCCGCCTATCGCGAGCACGGTTACGAGCTCGCCGAATTGCCGCGGGCCGATGTCGTGACGCGTGCCGCTTTCGTGCTGGAGCGCGAGCGTAGCGCTGCTTCCGATAGGTAACGTTCCGCGCTAGGCTCAGTGCTTCGCCGCAGCCCCGGAGGCGCGTCATGGCGGAGAGCTCGCAGGCCGGCACGATGCGCTCGGGCCGGACGCTGAACCATCTGGTGCCCGGACGCGATTGCGGCAACTGCGTCGCCTGCTGCGAGGTGCTGCGCATCGTCGATCCCGAGGTCGGCAAGCCAGCCGGCATCATGTGCCGCCACAACACCGGCAAGGGCTGCGGCATCCATGCGACGCGGCCGGAAATCTGCCGGCGCTGGTTCTGCCTGTGGCGGCGGATCGACGCCATGCCGGATGAGGCGCGGCCGGATCGGAGCGGCGTGATCTTCTGCCTGGAGGGCGAGGAGGACCATCCGAATCCGTTTGCGCGCTTCTGCGTGGTGGCGCGGCCGGTCGGCAGTTCGCGGGCGCTGCGCAGTCCGCTGGTCAAGCAGGTCGTCGCCATGTTCGTCCGGCAGGGCGAGTTGCCGGTGTGGATGCATCGCCATGGCGTACGCAGTCTGATTCACCCGCCGCCCGATCTCGCCGACGCGATCGAACGGCCACAGGAGACGCCATTCCAAGCCTTCGTTCCCGCAGCCATAGCTTGGCGCAGGCGTCATCGCACCGTGTGGCCGCAGGATTGAGAGGGCGCCGCCACGATTGCTGTCGGTGATTGCTTTTAGCCGTTGACAGGCGGCGGCCCTCTCATCATAAGTCCGCCCGCGCCTGCCGCCCTTCACAAAAGTGAAACAGGCGGTTGCGGCCAGCCCTTCGGGGCGGCCTGCGGCAAGGCGGGGGAATGTCCCGAGCGGCAAAGGGGGCGGACTGTAAATCCGCTGGCTATGCCTTCGCAGGTTCGAGTCCTGCTTCCCCCACCACCTTGCTCCCTGAGCGCTGTTTTTCCACGATGATCCGGTTCGCTGCCCGCACCTGCGACACGGTGCGCGAATAGGTGCGAGCGACGGAACGCTTTGCCTTTCCTGGGGCGTAGCGAGCTGCTAGCGTCGCAAAAAAATGGCTATTCGGGCATGACAGCGCCGTGACAGCAAAGACTCAGGGCGGTTCTGTCGCCGCGCTCGGCGCCATCGTTGCGGGCGCCCTGATCCTCCAGGTGGCCGGCACGATCGTGAACACGGTCGTGCCGCTGCAGATGGCGATCGCGAACCAGCCGCCGCTGCTGATCGGCCTCGTCGCCTCGGCCTATTCGCTCGGTTTCCTGATCGGTTGCTTCGTCAATCCCTCGCTCGTCCGCCGGGTCGGGCATATCCGCGGCTTTGCCGTGTTCGCCGCGCTTCAGGCCGTCTCGACGCTGAGTTTCCCGCTGTTGCCGGAGGCCTGGTGGGGCGTCTCGCGACTGGTCATGGGGCTCGCCGCAGCCGGCCACGGCATCTGCATCGAGAGCTGGATCAGCGGGCAGGCCAACCGGGCCCAGCGCGGCCGCATCTTCGGCATCTACCAGATCCTCAACCGCGTCGCGCTGATCGGCTCGCAGATCGGTGTCGGCTATGTCGCGATCCAGTCACAGGACATCTTCCTCTTCGCCAGCATGGCCTTCTCGCTCGCGCTGATCCCGGTCGCGCTGACGCGGGCGAAGGGCCCCGAATCGAACGAGATCGTCTCGGTCGGGCTGCGCACGCTGTGGCGACAGGCGCCGGCCGCCGTGGTCGGCTGCCTCTATGTCGGCATGGTCGGCGGCCCGCTGACCAGCGTCGCCCCGGCCTATGGCATCCTGTCGGGCCTCGACCAGCGCTCGACCATCCTGCTCACGGCCGGCATCCAGATCGGCGCCCTCCTGCTGCAATGGCCGATGAGCCTGCTGGCCGACCGCGTCGCCAGCCGCCTGATCATGCTCGTCGCGACCAGCATCGTCGCCGTGGTCGCGGCCGGCCTGATGATGCTGCTGGAGGTCGATCCGGCCCATGGCCGGCTCTGGCTCTTCGGCCTGTTCGCCGTGATCGGCGGCTGCAGCATCCCGCTCTATACGGTCGCCGTCACGCACGCCTATTTCCGCATGGGGCGCGACCATGCGGTCGGGCTCTCGGCGCAGCTGCTGTTCCTCTGGGGTACGGGTTCGGCGATCGGGCCGCTGGCTGCGACCTTCCTGATGCAGCTCAGGGGCCCGCAGGGCATGCTGATCTATCTCGTCGGGCTATCGGTCGGCGTCGCCATCTACATCGCGCTGCGGATCTCGCGGAATCCGTCGCCGCCGCTGGTCGAAGGCGAGCGCGGCACCACCGCGCCGACGATTCCCGATATCGAGATGGCCAAGCGCTAGCCGGTTAGCCCTGGACATAGCAGGGTCGGCGATCACCATGGTTGCCGCGATCGGTGAGTGCGCGCCGTCGCCCGTGTGGCGACAGATCTGATCAGGCCTCGATCAGAAGCAGCGCCAGCATACCGGCGCCATGTATCAGCAGTGCCAGCCGCAGCGGAATGGCTGAAATGATCTCGATCCTGAACGGACAGTAGAGTTCGCCGAGTTCGGACATGTTCGCTCCCCCCAGTTGATCCGTATCAGCGCTGAGGGGCGCCATCTTCCCCCATTTGGGGGGTGTGTGGCGCAATGACTCGAAATTTGTTCTTACACCCCCAAATGGGGGGAGCCGGCTGGCACCGCTTCGCTAGATTTGCCGCCGGGGAGAGGGATTATGGGGATTGCGCTTTTCAGCGTGGCAGTGGCTGCTGCCGGCGCTCTCGCCTTCGGCACGATCGCCGGCGGCGCGGCGCTCGGTCTGTTCACCGGCGCGGCGATCTGGCTCGGCCAGCGCGCCTTGAGCGACATTTGAGCCTGCGTATGCGCGCCTCACGTGGATGAGGCGATCTTCTTCGTCGGAATGGGTTGACACTGACCGGTCCGATGCGGAATTTGGCGGCCCGGCGCGGGTGTAGCTCAATGGTAGAGCAGCAGCCTTCCAAGCTGAATACGAGGGTTCGATTCCCTTCACCCGCTCCAATCGCCTCGCATCCGTTATGACGCGGATCGTCGTGCCAGCCCTTCATCGGCATATCCACAAGCCATAGCTCTGCGCCGATTTACGCCTGGCATCGGGCGAAGCCGGATGTCGATTCTTGCCCTCGTCGTAATCATGGCCAGATTGCGGCGATACCGGGTAGCAAAGCCGTAAGCTGATCTGCTAAGGGTTCTGGGGGAATAGCGGTGATCTGCCTGCCGATCTGGCCGGTCACTACGGATAATCTCAAGTAAGCGCGCGAAAATCGGACTGACGGACGCAAAGCCCGCCACGCGGTGCTGGACATATTTCCGCCGCAAGACAGGAGAAATGCCATGCTCAAGATAGCCATCGCCGCAGCGGGGTTCGCTGTTCTCAGCCTTGCCGCCGCCCCGGCCTTTGCCCAGGGCGGCAAGAAGGGCAAGGACGAGTTCCTCGGCGTCGATCTCGATACCGGCCGGACCTATTACGACGGTCGCAACGACGGCAAATACTGCCTCTACAAGACGGTTCGCGTCTTCAACCGCTATACCGGCTATTACGAGAACCGGCGCGTGCGCCGCTGCGGCCGCGGCCTCTATATGTGAGGGAGCGGTCATGAACCGTATCGCGAAGTTCATCGTCGGCCTCGGCCTTGCCACCGCCGCTGCGGCCTGCGGACCGACCGTCGTCGCCGATCCCAACGGTCGCCTCATCAACACCGGGCTGGTGCAGGATGGCGACTGCCTGACGCGCACTGTCATGGTCTATGACCGCGAGCTCGGCTACGAGCGTGCGGTCGAGCAGCAGTTCTGCGGCGGGCGTCCCCGTATCGCGCGCTGATACCGCAGGCCCCGCTTCCGGAGTGGAGGCGGGGCCTCCGTTTTTTGCTAGGTTCGGTGAATCGCTCGGTCGTCCCGGAGAGAACCCGTGCCCAAGCTCTGCAAATTCACTTCGCCCAGCGACGGCAAGCCCGTCTACGTCAATCCCGACCAGGTCAGCGTCGTCTACACCTTCAAGGGCCAGCCGCCCGACACCATCATCGCGTTCCGCAAGGACTTCCAGCTCGGTGTGAAGGAAAGCCTGGAAGAGACTGTCAGGATTCTTGAAAGCGCCACCGACAGCACGGAGCGCTGAGGCGCTGAGCCGCGCAATCGTCTCCGCATCGCTGCCGGATTGTCGCCGCAAAGCAGCCATCCGGCGCTTCCATCCTCGCGCCATGAGGATCATCGCCGCATCTGCTCTCACCCTGGCCCTCGGCGCTTGCGCCACCACGCCGGACCCGATCGTTCAGGATCGTTCGCGCTGCGACGCCTATGGCTTCCAACGCGGCACCGACGCCTATGCCAACTGCGTCATGACGCAGGATCGCGATCGCGAGCGGCGCTATGAGAGGCAGGGGACGCGCCAGTCTTATCGCGCCGAGCGGCCCTATGGGGCGGAGGAAGAATAGCTTTTCGGCTCCGCCACCCGTACGGCCGTGGTCGAGGACGGCTGCGCGGCTGTCTCCTGCCTTGTTTGCGTTGCGGGCCGCGAGACGGTCGGGACATGATCCACGACTCTCAGCTTCTGACCGAGCGTCTCGTCGTGCGCCCCTTCCTGGCCGCTGATGCACCCCTGCTCGTGGCGCTCTTCGCCGATCCTGAAGTTCATCGCTTCGTCGATGATGGGCAGCCGCTTGCGCCGGATGTCGCGGCGCTCTGGATCGAGCGCTCGAAGGCCAATCTCGAACGCTTCGGCTACGGCACCGGCGCCGTGGTCGAACGTTCCAGTCGCGAGGTGATCGGCTGGGCCGGCTTCGCCCGCCCGGACGACGGCACGCAGGAAGTGATCTACGGCCTTCGGCGTGCGAGCTGGGGCAGGGGCCTGGGCAAGGAATTGCTCGCCGGCCTCGTCGCCTTTGCCGCAGAGCGCGGCATCGTGCCGATCAGGGCGACGGTCAATCCGGCAAACAGCGCCTCGGTGCATCTCTTGCGGAAAGCTGGATTCGCACTCGCCGAGCCGCGCTATCGTGGCGATGCCCAGGCCGATCTCTATTTGCATGGCGGTTGAGCGGCCCGGTCAACCAAAAAAGCAAGATGTTACTCTGGGTCCGCCGGATCACAGTTCATTCTTCTCCGCGATGCGGTTCTTGCGTGAATTCCCTTCTGCGATGGCTGCTTGGCAGCCGTGAAACGCTGTCGTCATGCGCCGGCCGCAGGTTCAGCCGGAGCGCTGTCGGTTGGGCTTTGCCGCGAAGACGGCTACTGATCGCTCGGCCGCTGGGCGGCTTCGCCATCAGGGACCGGCAGAATGATGATCCTCGACGAGCGCACCTACGCCATCAAGCCCGCGCATGTGCGCGACTATCTCGACCTCTATGTCGCCGAGGGCATGGAGCTGCAGATCTCCCATCTCGGCCATCTGATCGGCTGGTTCACCACCGATAGCGGCGTCGTCAACGAGGTCGTGCATATGTGGCGCTTCGAGGATGCCGGCGATCGAGAGCGCCGGCGCGCCGCGATGGAGGCCGATCCGCGCTGGCAGGTCTTCCGCGCCAAGGCGGCTCCTTACGTTCTGGAGATGCGCAGCCGGATCCTGCGGCCGACGCATTTCTCGCCGCTGCGCTGAACTGGTGCCGGGCGCTGCCATGGCCGCTGCGCCGCCCCGATCCTCCGCTCGTCCGATCGGTGAGCGCGGGCTCGCCGTGCTCGTGGCCGTGCTCGAATGGCTGGGCGCGGCGATCCTCGCTGTGCTCTTCCTGGTGGTGATGGCGGCAGTCACCCGGCGCTATGTCTTCGGCGACGGCCTCGTCTGGTCGGACGAGCTCGCGATCTGGCTCAATGTCGCGCTGGTCGCTATCGGCGCGCCGCTTGCGGCGACCAGCGCGCTCGCCATGCGGCTCGATGTCGTCGTCAACCTGCTGCCGGCGCCGGGGCGGCGCATCGCCGCCATCCTGGCCGAGGCCATCGCCGTCTACGGCGCGCTGGTGCTGGCGCTCGGCGGCGCCAGCGTCGCGGCTTTGGTCGGCGGCACCTCGACCGTGCTCGGCCTGCCGGAGAGCCTGCGCTTCGCGACCTTCGCCATCGGCGGCGGGCTGACGCTGATCGTCGTGCTCTGGCGTGCGGCGCTGGCGCAGTCCTGGCCTGCGGCGCTCGCCGCGCTGGTGATCGGCACGGGTCTCTATGTGCTGGCGAACAGCGCGACCGGCTTCTTCGCCGCGACGCCGAGCCTTGTCGCCGGGTTGGCTGCCGGGGCAGGGCTCCTGCTCGGCGCGCCGCTGCCCTTCGCGCTGCTTGCGGGTGTCTCGCTGTCGGGCGCCTTCGGCGGCCTCCTGCCGGAGCCGGCCATCGTCCAGAACACCGTTGCGGGCGTCTCGAAATTCCTGCTTCTGGCGATCCCGTTCTTCCTGCTCGCCGGCGAACTCTTGACCGCGGGCGGCCTCGCCGAGCGGCTGGTGCGCTTCGCCGCCGCACTGGTCGGGCATCTCCGGGCCGGGCTGGCGCAGACCGCATTGGTTGCCAGCGTGCTGTTCTCCGGCGCCTCGGGCTCCTCGGTTGCCAACGCCGCCTTCGGCGCCAAGGTGATGGCGCCGGCCCTCGTCGCGCGCGGCTATCCGCCGGCCAATGCCGCTGCGATCGTCGCCGGCGTCTCGATGCTCGACAACATCATCCCGCCCTCGATCGCTTTCCTGATCCTGGCGGCGGCGACCAATCTCTCGGTCGGCTCGCTGCTGGTTGGCGGCTTCGTCGCGGGCGCAGTCCTGACGGCGGCGCTCGCCATCGGCATCCATCTCAGTGTCCGCGGCGTCGTCGATTCCGCGCCACGCGCCAGTGGAGCGGAGCGGGCCCGGACCTTCGTCGGTGCGCTGCCGGCGATCGGGCTCGGCATCGTCGTCGTGGTTGGTATCCGCTTCGGCGTGGTCACGGTGACGGAAGCCTCGGCGCTCGCCGTCGCCTATGCGCTGGTCGCCTGCCTGCTCCTGCGCAGCCTGAACGGCGCGACCGTATTGGCGTCCTTGCGCAAGGCGGCGGGCGAGGCGGCGGCGGTCGGTTTGCTGATCGGGGCGTCGGCGCCCTTCGCCTTCCTCCTCGCGGTCGATCGCGTCTCCGAGCAGATGGCCGGGCTGGTTACCGCGCTGGGCGGCGGGCCGCTGGCGGTGATGCTGCTCTCGAACCTCGTCCTCTTAATCGCCGGCCTGTTCCTCGACATCGGCGCGGCGATCCTGCTGCTGGCGCCGCTGCTGCTGCCGGCCGCCATCGCCGCCGGGCTCGATCCGATCCAGTTCGGCGTCGTCCTGGTGGTCAATCTGATGATCCACGGGCTGACGCCGCCGCTCGGCATCCTCGTCTATGTCGTCAGCGGCATCATGCGGCTCTCGCCGGCCGCGGTGTTCCGCGCGGTGCTGCCCTTGCTCGCGAGCCTTCTCGTCGCGCTTTTCATCCTCTGCCTTGCGGTGGCGGCCTGGCCGTCGCTACCTCTGTCCTTCAAGGAGTTGTTCCGATGGCTTTGACCCGCCGCGCCTTTGCCACCGCTACGATCGCTGCACCGGCCGTTCTGTCAGGCCGCGCTTTTGCCGCAGGCCGGCCGGTCACGGTCGCCTCACTGCTCGGCGAGGACAAGCCGGAGACGAAGATCTGGCGCCGCGTCAACGAGAAGCTCAACGCCAGCGCGCCCGGCCGCTTCGACTTGCGCGTGGTACCCAACGCCGCGCTCGGCGGCGAGAAGGAGGTGGCCGAGGGCCTGCGGCTCGGCTCGGTCCAGGCCTCGCTGTTCACGATCTCGGCGCTGTCGTCCTGGGTGCCGGCCGGGCAGCTCCTCGATCTGCCTTTCCTGTTTCGGGATCGCGCCCATTTGAAGCGCGTCCTGGCCGGGCCGCTCGGCGAGGAGCTTAAGCGCAAATACGAGGCGCAGGGCTTCGTCGTGCTCGGCTTCATCAACTACGGCGCCCGCCATCTCCTCGCCAAGGAGCCGCTGACGACGCCGGCAAGCGTCAAGGGCAAGCGTATCCGCGTCATCCAGAGCCCGCTGCACACCGAGCTCTGGTCGGGCTTCGGCGCCTATCCGACGCCGATCCCGATCCCCGAGACCTACAACGCGCTGAAGACCGGCGTCGTCGACTGCATGGACCTGACCAAATCGGCCTATGTCGGCTTCAAGCTGCACGAGGTCGTGCCCTATCTGATCGAGACCGGCCATATCTGGGCTGCGGGCGTGGTCGCGGTCTCGGCCAACTTCTGGAAGGGTCTTTCCGCCGAGGACAAGGCGGCCTTCGCCGCTGCAGCTGTCGAGGGAGCCAGCTATTTCGACGACCTCATCGTCGCCGACGAGGACGCCTCGATGGCCAAGGCCAAGGCCGAGGGTGGCAAGGTCGTGCAGCCGGAGGATCGCCCCGGCTGGGAGGCTGGCGCGCGCAAGGTCTGGGCCTCCTTCGCGCCCAAGCTCGGCGGGCTCGAGAAGATCGAGGCGATCGCCAGCAGCACTTGAGCCCGGCCGCCAGCCATTCCGCACTGCCTTCACAGGAGAGCCGTCCGCATGTCCGACCGTCCCGTCCTTCTCGTCACCGGCGGCAGCCGCGGCATCGGCGCCGCGATCTGCCGCTTTGCCGCCGAGCGCGGCTATGACGTCGCCGTCAACTATCAGGGTAATGCGCAGGCGGCCGCCGATGTCGTCGCGGCTTGCGGCCGGGCCGGGGCCAAGTCGGTCGCAATCCAGGGTGACATGAGCAACCTCGCCGATATCGCCCGCGTCTTCGCTGAGGCCAAGGCGGCGCTCGGCCCGCTGACAGCGGTCGTCAACAACGCCGCCATCACCGGCAAGAGCAGTCCGCTCGCCAAGTCCGACCCGCAGGTGATCCGCGCCTGCATCGACCTCAACGTCACCGGCGCGATCCTGGTGGCGCGCGAGGCGGCCCAGGCCCTGCTCGCCAATGAGGGCGCGAAGAACCGCGCCATCGTCAACATTTCCTCGATCGCGGCCGGGCTCGGCTCGCCCAATGAGTACGTCTGGTATGCCGCCTCGAAGGCCGCGGTCGATTCGATGACGATCGGCCTTGCGATCGAGCTTGCCCCGGCAGGCATCCGCGTCAATGCGGTCTCGCCGGGCATGACCCAGACCGATATCCACGCGCTCTCGACCGGCGATGCCGGTCGCGTCGACCGCATCGCGCCGACGATCCCGCTGAAGCGCGTCGCCGAGCCGGAGGAGATCGCCGAAGCCGTGCTGTTCGCGCTGTCCGAGGCGGCGTCCTACATGGTCGGCTCGATCATCCGGGTCGGCGGCGGCCGCTAGCTCACCCCAAACGACAGAATCGGCTGCGAGAGCAGCCACGGACGGCTGGAGCCGCACTGCGTCCGTGCTAAATCGGCTGCCGCCCTGTCTAACCGGAAGCCGCCATGCGCATCCTGCTCATCCTGATCGCCTTTGGCATGGTCGCAGTGCCCGCGCTGCTCGCGCTGGCACGCAGCGACCTGCCGCGTGGCCGGCGGATCGTGAATGCGTTGATCGTCTTCCTGGCCCCGGCCTTCGCGCTCGGCCTGATCCATGGCGTGCCGGAGCTCGACGGCAGGGCGCTGCAATACCCGGTCGCCTGGACGACGCTGCGGCTCGTCCTGACCGGGCTCGCCTTGATCCTGCCCTGGTGCCTGTATGTCTGGCTCAACGGCCGGCGCTGACTTCTACGGATTTCGAGATGACCGAACCTGCTGAAACCCCGACGATCGACCACGCCTTCACCGGCGACCGCAAGGGCCCGGCCCATGACCCGACCTATGCCGGTGCGCTCTCCTTCATGCGCCGCCGCTACAGCAAGGACGTTGCCGGCTGCGATGCGGTGGTCTGGGGCGTGCCCTTCGATCTAGCCGTCTCGAACCGGCCCGGCACCCGCTTCGGACCGCAGGCGATGCGCCGCGTCAGCGCGATCTTCGACGGCGATGCGCAATATCCCTCACGGATCGACCCGTTCGAGACGCTCGCAGTGGTCGACTATGGCGATTGCCTCCTGCCGCGCAGCGACCTGCAAGGCTGCGCGCGGGCGATCGAGAGCGAGGCTGCGGCGATCATCGCCAGCGGCGCCCAGCTCGTCACGCTCGGCGGCGACCATTTCATCACCTTGCCGCTGCTGCGCGCCCATGTCGCCCGCCATGGCAAGCTCGCAATCGTCCAGTTCGACGCGCATCAGGACACCTGGGATGACGGCGTTGGCGCGATCAGCCACGGCACCTTCGTGCTCGAGGCGGTGCGCGAGGGGCTGATCGACACCGATCGCTCGATCCAGGTTGGCATTCGCACCGTCGCACCGCGCGATTGCGGGATAAAAGTGCTCGACGCCTATCAGGCGCATGCGCTCGGCGTCGACGGCATCGCGGCGCAGATCAGGGAGAGGGTCGGGCAGGGGCCGGCCTATCTCACCTTCGACATCGATGCGCTCGATCCCGCCTTCGCGCCCGGCACCGGCACGCCCGTCTCCGGCGGCTTCTCCTCGGCGCAGGCACTGCAACTGGTCTGGGCGATCCGCGACCTCGATTTCCGCGGCATGGACATCGTCGAGGTCTCGCCGCCCTATGACCATGCCGATGCGACAGCGATCGCGGGTGCGGCCGTGGCGCAGCACTATCTCCAGGCGTTGGCGTTGAAGAAGGCGGCTTGATCGGGATGGCAGCTTCGGCCGACATGTGATTCCGAACGCTGCGGTATCCACCGCCGTCACGCTCGCCCTTGTGGCGAGCATCGACGCCTTGGACACCGCGCTCCATCAGCGAAGCAAAGACATGGATGGTTAGGACAAGCCCGACCATGACGCAGAGCGCGTGCCGACGATTGGGTACAGCTCATTGACAGCCGCCTCGGCCCGGAACATATACGGCCCCATGACGATGAACCCGACCCGACGTCGCACCGAACAGGCCGCCCCGGCGCGCCCGCGATGACGCTCGGCTTCTAGTCCGAACGCCCGCGACCGCGCTCCGAGCGCGGTTTTTTTATGCCCGTCGCAAAAATGATGTCCGGTTTTGCGACAAGGCTAGGTTCCAAAGCCAGCCAACCAGTTCCGTCCGCTTCCACCAGACGCCTTGCGAGGGTCCGATGAGCCAGAACCTGAAATCCATCTTCATCGACGGCGAAGCCGGCACCACCGGGCTCGGCATCCGCGAGCGTCTCGCCGATGTGCCGGAAGTCGTGGTCAAGAGCATCGATCCGGACAAGCGCAAGGATCCGGCAGCGCGCAAGGACATGATGGCCGGCGTCGACCTCGTCGTGCTCTGCCTGCCCGACGATGCCGCCAAGGAATCCGTCGCGCTCGCGGACGAACTCGGCAGCAACGCCCCCAAGATCGTCGACGCCTCGACCGCCCATCGTGTCGCGCCGGGCTGGACCTATGGCTTCGCCGAGCTGGAGCCCGGCTTTGCCACGAAGGTCGCAAACGCCAACCGCGTCGCCAATCCCGGCTGCTATCCGACCGGCGGCATCGCACTTCTGCGCCCGCTCGTCGATGCCGGTCTGCTGCCGGCGGATCATCCGATCACCGTCAATGCGGTCTCCGGCTATTCCGGCGGCGGCAAGAGCATGATCGAGGCCTACGAGGCTGGCACCGCGCCCGATTTCGAGCTCTATGGTCTCGGCCTCAAGCACAAGCACCTGCCCGAGCTGCAGGTCTATTCGCGGCTGGAGCGGCGGCCGATTTTCGTGCCCTCGGTCGGCAATTTCCGGCAGGGCATGCTGGTTTCGGTGCCGCTTCATCTCGATACGCTGCCCGGCAAGCCAAAGCCCGCCGATCTCGAAGCGGCGCTGGCCGAGCGCTATGCCGGTTCGACCTATGTCAGCGTCCTGCCGGCCGATGCGAGCGGCAAGCTCGAGCCGCAGGCGCTCAACGACACCAACAAGCTCGAGCTGCGCGTTTTCGGCAATGCCGACCTCGGGCAGGCCGTGCTCGTCGCCCGGCTCGATAATCTCGGCAAGGGCGCATCCGGCGCCGCCGTCCAGAATATTCGCCTGATGCTCGGTCTGCCGGAAAGTTGACAGCCGTTCACAAACGCCGGCCTCAGGCAGATCGGCTCCCCTTGGAGAAATTGCGGCGGTACCCCCCAAATGGGGGATGCCGCCGCATTCGCTTACGCTCATAGCTGATCGTGGCGGCTGGAGAGCGGGGGCGATTCGATGCCGGGATTTGATACGTTGGGTGCGCGTCTGGCGCGCAGCCGGCGCAAGCTTGAACGCGAGCGCGCTACGGTGAATGTCGAGCGGCTGGCCCAGAATGGGCTCGATGTCGCCGTTCGGTATGATGAAGCGGCTGCGCTCGTCGTAGCCAGCGTGCCGAAGCCGGCGTCAGCGCAGGTGATCAGGTTTCCACACCTGAACGCGCGAATTCGAGACTGAAGCAGCCTTGCCAGGGTAGGGTTGCAAGCGCTGCCGGGGGTGAGGTCGAACGGCCCCGGCAGCGCTTTTTCTTTGGTTCCGTCTGCGTGACTGCATGAGTGGCACTGTCACGATCCGGGGCTATGACGATTTGCTCCAAGATGAGGACGTGAAGACGATGCCGCGGCTTCCTGCTGCGCTGGATCGGCTCCGGCGATGTGTCCATCTCTGCCTGATCTCGACTGCAGCTGCTCTCGGCGCGCTCGTACCCGCCGGCGCTTTCGAACTGCGCGGCACCGGTGTCATTCTCATCCACGGCAAGGCTGGCGGGCAGGGGCCGCTCCAGCCGTTGGCGCAAGCGCTGAAGGCGCGTGGTGCGACCGTTGTCTTGCCGCGCATGTCGTGGACATCCGGATATCGCACCTATGATCAGACATTGGGCGAGGTGCAGGCAGCTGTCTCGCGGCTAAAGGCCGGCGGCGCCTCGCGGATCGTGCTCGCGGGGCACAGTCTCGGTGCGAACATCTCGATGGGCTATGCCGCCCGTGTCGGCGGCGTCGATGCCGTCGTGGCTCTGGCGCCCGGGCATCGCCCGGATTTCATCGCGAGCCAAACCGGCGAGAGTCTGGCCCAGGCCAAGGCGATGGTGGCCGCAGGGCAAGGTGCCCAGAAGGCGAAGTTCCTCGACTTCAACCAAGGCCGGACCTTCCCGGTCACCACTACGGCCGACGCCTATCTCAGCTTCTTCGATCCGTCCGGACCGGCCGCTCAGGCGGCGCAGGCGAGCGGCGTACGTAGCCCGGTCCTCTGGGTCGTCGGTTCCGGTGACCGCCCGGCGATGAACGACCGGGCCGCCGCTTCGGGCACGCGCATCGTCGTCCAGGCCGACCACCAGGGCACGCCGCGTGTCGCTGTGGCCGAAGTCATCGACTGGCTGCAGAAGCAGTAGCTTCTGCTCTGCCGAGAACAGGAAAAGGCGCTGCCGGAGGCCCGGCAGCGCCTTTTCTTCGTCGATCGCGGCGTGCTAGCCGGCGTAGGGCTTGAACAGCTGCTTCTGCGTGCCCAGGCCCTCGATGCCAAGGGTTACGGTCTCACCGCCCTTGAGGAAGCGTGGCGGCTTAAAGCCGAGGCCGACGCCGGGCGGGGTGCCAGTGGTGATGACGTCGCCCGGATCAAGCTGCATGAACTGGCTGATATAGTGGACGAGATAGGCGGCTCCGAAGATCATCGTCTTGGTCGAGCCGTTCTGGACGCGCTCGCCATCGACCTCGAGCCACATCGCCAGGTTCTGCACGTCGGCGATCTCGTCGGGCGTCACCAGCCAGGGGCCGAGCGGGCCGAAGGTCGGGCAGCCCTTGCCCTTGGCCCATTGCCCGCCGCGCTCGGTCTGGAATTCGCGCTCGGAGACGTCGTTGCAGACGCAGAAGCCGGCGATCGCGGCCATCGCGTCCTTCTCAGCGATATAGGAGCCGCCATCGCCGATCACGATGGCGAGTTCGACCTCCCAATCGGTCTTCTTCGAGTTCTTCGGAATGATCACGTCGTCATTTGGGCCGACGATGCAGTTCGGCGCCTTGTTGAACAGGATCGGCTCGGCCGGGATCGGCGCGCCGGTCTCGGCGGCGTGGTCGGCGAAGTTGAGGCCGACGGCGATGAAGTTGCGGACGTCGCCGACGCAGGCGCCGATACGCGGCGAGCCATCGACCAGCGGCAGCGATTCAGGCGATAGCGTCTTCAGCTTGGCGAGGGAGGCCGACTTCAGCGTCGCTCCGGCGAGATCGGAGACATGCGCCGAGAGGTCGCGCAGCTTGCCGGCAGCATCGATCAGGCCGGGCTTCTCCTGGCCAAACGCGCCGTAACGAACCAGTTTCACGTCGTTTCCCCCTTTTTCAATCGTTTCAAACAGGGTTGAAAGGCAAGACCGAAGGTCGCGGCGATCCTGTGCGGACTGTCCGTTCGATGCAAGCCCGCCCGGACGCATGCCATGCTTGCGGGTGCGCGAGGGCCGAGTTCGAGCCGGTTGTCACGGCTCTGACCGGTGAATCAGCCTCCGAATTCGCGTGAGAGACCTACTGGGCCCCTGCTTACGCCTTGAGCAGCTCGACATGGGCACTCGGAATTGTGGCGCTTATGCAACGCTCCTTGCGAAAGCGCCCCATCGCTTCAAACTGATGGATGAGACTATGCTGCGATGCACAATGCCAAAACCAGGGATAGTTCGCATCTAAACCATCTTTTCCGTCGCCGGCTTTCATGCGGGACGCGCGAAACGCGTCATTTCTGCACGTTTTTGGCCCTGCCTATGCGGAAACCTGGCCGAGTAAGGCGATTTGAAGGCGATCAAGGCGGGATTGCGGCGTAATCCTACAGGCGGCATGGTGATGGCAGATTCCGCGGCCGCTTCGCCGCAACCACCACAACAAGAACCTCAGCCTGGGGAAGACGCCGAGATGAAGAGCCTCCTGAAACTCACCGCCGCCGCCACCGTCTCGCTTTCGGCGCTGCTGGCGGCTAGTGCGGCTTCGGCGAGCTCCTTCGCGATCCGGTCTGGCCAGAGTGCCGAAGGTCTCGGCATGGCCTATGCCGGCGCTGCGGCGGGCGGCATCGGCATGGGCTCGATGGCCTGGAACCCGGCGACGATCACCATGTTCCCGGGCCGCAACAGCCAGTGGAACTTCACCTATCTCTATGCCAATGCCAGCTATGATCCGACCTCGGTGACGCGGCTCGGCCCGCCGCTTGCCCCGGCAGGAACGCCGAGCCCGCTCCAGAACGGCACCGGCAATATCGGCGGCGACGGCTCCTTCATTCCAGCGTCCTATTCCGCTTGGCAGTTGACTGACCGGTTCTGGATCGGCCTCACCACCGGCGCGCCGTTCGGCCTGCGCTCGAAGCCTGAGAATCAGATCAACGCGGCGCAGCTTTTCGGTCGTTCAGCCAAGGTGCAGACCATCAACGTCGCCCCGACGATCGGCTACAAGGTCAATGACTGGTTCTCGATCGGTGCGGCGCTGCAGATCCAGTATTTCAAGGCCAGCCTGAAGCAGGCCGCCGGCCTCGGTGCCGTGCCGCCGGTCATCATCCAGGGCGATACCATCGATTTCGGCTATCGCATCGGCGCGACGTTGACGCCGTTCGAGGGCACGACGGTCGGCTTGGCGTATCGCTCCTCGGTCCGCCAGACGCTGGAAGGCAGCCTGCGCAATCCCGCTCCGGCCTCCTACACGCCGGTGAAGGCCAATCTCAATCTGCCCGACTCGGTCGTGTTTGGTGTCTCCCAGGTCATCAACGACCAGTGGCAGGCCCATCTCGGTGTCGAGTGGACGAATTGGAGCCGCTTCCGCAATATTCCGGTAGTGGCTCGCGGCTTTGGCGTCCCGGTCACGAGCCTGAACTTCCAGTATGACGATAGTTGGTTCTTCTCGGGCGGTGTCGAGTACAAGTACAGCCGCGACCTGACGTTGCGCGCTGGTGTGGCTTACGAATTGTCGGCCGTGAACGACGACAACCGCCAGATCTTCATCTCGGATAACGATCGGCTCTGGCTCAGCGCCGGCTTGAGCTATCAGCTCACCGAGAAGCTGAAGCTCGACGTCGGTTACACCTACATTCACGTCAACAATGCCAAGGCGAACTATACCGGCGCCAACCCGCAGCAGGTGTTCAATCCCATCCTGCGCGGTGTTTCCTATACGGCGGAAGCCGACCCTTATATCCACATCGTCTCGGCCGGCCTGACCTATCGCTGGGACACCCCGACGGAGACGATCCCGGTTCGCCCGGTCGTTCGCAAGAACTGAGCGGCGCTGCTGCGCAAATGAAAGAGCCGGCCTTCGGGCCGGCTTTTTTGTTGGTGCGAGCGAGAATTCGAAACCGTCACTCCGGGGCGCCGTGCAGCGATGAACCCGGGGTGTCGGTGGAGCGAGGCAGGCCTCGGCTGCCGCTCAGGCCTTGATCTTCACATAGCTGCCCGGAGCGTCTTCCAGCGCGGGCAGGGCGCCTTCGCCGGGGATGCGCGGCTTGACGCGCTTGGGCGCCTGTTTCTCGACCCAGGCGAGCCAATGCGGCCACCAGGAGCCGGGATGCTCCTGCGTTTTCTTCACCCAGTCCTCGAAGGCGCCTTCCGGCTTGGGGCCGGTCCAGTACTGGTACTTCACCTTGCTCGGCGGATTGACCACGCCGGCAATGTGGCCCGAGCCGGCCATGACGTAATCGACCGGGCCGCCGAAAGTCTGCGATCCCACGAACACCGACTTCGCGGGGGCGATATGGTCCTCGCGCGTCGCCAGATTGTAGATCGGGATCGTCACCTTATTGAGGTCGAGCAGCTTGCCGCCGACCCGCATCTCGCCCTTGCTCAGCTTGTTCTCGAGATAGCAGTTGCGCAGGTAGAAGGAGTGGTTCGCCGCCGGCATCCGGGTCGAGTCCGAATTCCAGTAGAGCAGGTCGAAGGCGGTCGGCGCCTTGCCCTTCAGGTAGTTGTTGACCGCATAGGACCAGATCAGGTCGTTCGGGCGCAGCATGTTGAAGGCGCCCGACATGCGCGCGCCGTCGAGATAGCCGCGCTCCGCCATCTGCTCCTCGACGGAGCGGATCTGCTCCTCGTCGACGAAGACCGAGAGCTCGCCCGCATGGGCGAAGTCGACCTGCGTTGTGAAGAAGGTCGCGCTGGCGATACGCTTGTCCCGCGTCGCCGCCATATAGGCCAGCGTCACGCCGAGCAGCGTGCCGCCGACGCAATATCCGATCGAGGAGACCTGCTTCTCGCCGGTCACCTGCTCGATCGCCTCCAGCGCGGCGAAGATGCCCTCGCGCATATAGCTCTCGAAATCCTTGAGCGCATGGCGGTGGTCGGGGTTGACCCAGGAGATACAGAAGACGGTGAGGCCCTGCGCGACGCACCAGCGGATGAAGCTCTTCTCCGCGTTGAGATCGAGGATGTAGAACTTGTTGATCCAGGGCGGCACGATCAGCAGTGGCCGCTTCAGCACGGTCTCGGTCGTCGGCGCATACTGGATCAATTCGATGATGTCGTTTCGGTAGATGACCTTGCCCGGCGTCGTCGCGATATTGACGCCGATCTGGAAGGCGCCGGCATCGGATTGGCGGATCTTGAGCTCACCACCGCCGGCCTCGACGTCCTCCGCGAACATCTTCATGCCGCGCACCAGGTTCTCGCCGTTCTGCGAGATGGTCTCGCGCAGCAGTTCGGGATTGGTCGCGACGAAATTGGATGGCGCGAGTGCCCCGGCAATCTGCCTGACGTAGAAGCGCGCCTTGTTGCGGGTATGCGGGTCGAGCTCTTCTGCTTGCTCGACCATGTTCTCCGCCCAGCGCGTCGTCAGCAGATAGGCCTGCTTGACGAAGTCGAACACCGGGTGGCTGTTCCATTCGGGGTCGGCGAAGCGGGCGTCCCGTTTCTCCGGCGCGATCACAGGCTCGACCTGCTCACCGCCGAGGCGCTTCAGCGTCGAGCTCCACAGATTGAGGAAGTCGCTGGTGATCGCGCCCTGCGCCTCGATGATCTTCTGGGGATCGCTGACCCAGCGCTCGGCGACGCGGCCGAGCACCTTGACCATCTCGCTGGCCTCGTCGGCCTGGCCGGTCTTGGCCTCGCCCCGTTCGATCGGCTTCATATAGGCGGCCGTCACCTTGCCGGCCTGCTCGACCAGCTTACCCATGTTCTGCGCCATCGCCTCGAAATCCGGCACGGCCGGAAGCTCCGGGAACGGCGTTTCCGCAGGCTTCTGCCCGGACTTGCCCTTCTCGTCAGCAGGCGGACACATGATGGCGCTCCCCTCGGTAGCCTTACGCAGGAGTTGCACTCCCCATTTTGGACCCATTAAGGACCTAACCGGTATGAGTGACAAAGAAATTTTGCGGAAGCAGGGCGATGGCTGACAGGCGGATCCTATCTTCGCTCAGGACGGCTGGGGCCGTCCTGCTGTTCGGGCTGGCGCTCGGAGGCTGCGAAGCCACGCGCGGCGTTGCCGAATTGACCGATCTCGCCACCAAACCGGGCGAGCCCAAGCCGTTCGTAGTCGAGACCAGGCCGCAGGACCCGAGATACATCCCGATCGGCACCACGGTCTCGCGCGAGGCCAAGCGCAAGACCGTAGACGAGTTCAAGCAGCTCGAGGCGGAGCTCGACGCCAAGCGAATCTCCAATGAAGCCGCTGGCTCTCAGGCGCAGAGCCTCGGCAAGGTCCTGCCGCCGCCGGCACCTCCGCCCGCTCCGCCGCCATTGCCGTAAACGACTGACGGCTCTGCACGAGATCGCTTGTCTGTGAGCGGTCGGGCAGCTCCAATCGAGGCATCGCGCCAGGAGCCCCGCCATGATCCTGATCGGCCAGTATGATTCGCCGTTCGTGCGCCGCGTCGGCATTGCGCTGACGCTCTATGAACTTCCGTTTGAGCACCATCCCTGGTCGGTCTTCGGTGATGGCGAGAGGATCGCGCCGCTCAATCCGCTGGTGCGCGTGCCGACGCTCGCGCTCGATGACGGCCTCGTGCTGGTCGAGAGTCATGCCATGCTCGACTATCTCGACGGCCTCGTGCCGCCCGAGCGTGCCTTGTACCCGCGCGATGAGCCGGCGCGTCATCGCGCCCTGCGCCTCGCCGGGCTGGCGATGGGGCTGGCGGAGAAGTCCGTGAGCCTGTTTTACGAGTTGCGACTGCACGATCAGGTCTCCGAGGCTTGGGCCGGGCGCTGTCGCAGCCAGATCGCGGGAACACTCGCGGCATTGGAGCGGGAGCGGGCCGAACGCAGCAGCGACTGGTGGTCCGGCGACCGCATGGGCCACGCCGACATCGCGCTCGCCTGCGCGCTACGCTTCGCCGGTGATGCTCATCCCGATCTCGTCGTCTTCGATGATCATCCTGCCCTGGCGGCGCATTCTGCCCGCTGCGAAGAGCTCGACGTATTCCGGGCGATCAGCCAGCCGTTCATTCCGCCGGCTTGAGGCGTTGCAATCGGGCGGCATGCGCCGCCTTTCGCTGAATCTTGCGTTTTTTACGCTGTCAGGGCGAAAGCTGCGGTGGTAAGGCAGCGTAACGCAAGAATGTGATTTGCCGTGCCATCGTGCGGCGATCCGCAAGGACCTGTTGTCGAGATGACCGATTTTCACCGCATCAAGCGCCTGCCGCCCTATGTTTTCGAACAGGTCAACAAGATCAAGGCAGCCGAGCGCGCCAAGGGCGTCGACATCATCGATCTCGGCATGGGCAATCCCGATCTGCCCGCGCCCAAGCACGTCATCGAGAAGCTGGTCGAGACCGCCGGCAAGCCGCGCACCGATCGCTATTCCGCCTCCAAGGGCATTGCCGGCCTACGCCGCGCCCAGGCGCACTATTATCAGCGCCGCTTCGGCGTGACGCTCAATCCCGACACCCAGATCGTCGCGACGCTCGGCTCGAAGGAAGGCTTCGCCAATATGGCGCAGGCCATCACCGGCCCCGGCGACGTCGTGCTCGTGCCCAATCCGAGCTATCCGATCCACGCCTTCGGCTTCCTGATGGCGGGTGGCGTGATCCGCTCGGTTCCGGCCGAGCCGACGCCGGCCTTCTTCCCGGCTCTGGAAAGGGCGATGGCGCATTCGGTGCCGAAGCCGATCGCGCTCGTCACCTGCTATCCTGCGAACCCGACCGCCTACACCGCCTCGCTCGACTTCTATCGCGACCTCGTCGCCTTCGCGAAGCGGCATGAGCTGATCCTGCTCTCCGATCTCGCCTATGCCGAGGTCTATTTCGACGAGAATGACCCGCCGCCTTCGATGCTGCAGGTGCCGGGCGCGATCGATGTCGCGGTCGAGTTCACCTCGATGTCGAAGACCTTCTCCATGGCCGGCTGGCGCATGGGCTTTGCGGTCGGCAATGAGAAGCTGCTGGCGGCGCTCGCCCGCGTGAAGTCCTATCTCGACTACGGCGCCTATACCCCGATCCAGGTTGCCGCCGCGGCGGCGCTCAACGGTCCCGACGACTGCATCCGCGAGATGCGCGATGTCTATCGCAAGCGCCGCGACGCGCTGGTCGAGAGCTTCACCAAGGCCGGCTGGGAGTTCCCGGCGCCGCAGGCTTCGATGTTCGCCTGGGTGCCGATCCCGGAGAAGTTCCGCCATCTCGGCTCGCTCGAGTTCTCCAAGCTGCTGATCGAGAAGGCCGAGGTCGCGGTGGCGCCGGGCATTGGCTTCGGCGAGCATGGCGACGACTATGTCCGCATCGCCATCGTCGAGAACGAGCAGCGCATCCGCCAGGCGGCGCGCAATATCGGCCGCTTCCTGAAGAGCGCCGACCAGACCCTGCACAACGTCATCCAGATGCCGAAGGCGGGGTAGGGCTGAAGCATTGCCCCATCGGATCGTCATTGCAAGCGCAGCGAAGCAATCTAGCGCATAGAGCTCGGTCGCTCTGGATTGCTCCGTCGCTGCGCTCCTTGCAATGACGCGCAGAGGTGTTGCGCGCCGGCACTGGACCGGGCCGGCGAAACATGGGAACCCAAGCGCGGGGCGGGTAGCAGGGACTGAGCGCGCATCATGCTCTCGAAGGGCCGATTGATCGGGATCGTGTTCGGCCTGTTCGCGCTGGTCTGCCTTTTCGCCACCTATGATTTCTCGCGCGGTCGCACCACTGATACCGACTCGGCCCTGATCGCCGATGTTCTCACCGCCTCGCGCGCCAAGGAATGCGGCCGCGATGCCACCGAGATCGCCAACAAGCATTTCCCTGTCGGGATGGGCCGCGCCGAGGCCGAGCAATTGCTGGCGCAGGCGGTGATCCGGGCACCCAAGCCCTGGTTCTGGAAGCCGATCGACGAGAACTCGACACAGGCGGACGGCGACAGCATCGAGGCGCTGCGCACCATCAAGATCACCGCTTTCGGCAACCAGCTGCTGCGGCTCTATCTCGGTTTCGAGAACGGCAAGGTCCACAAGCTCGCCGCCGAGGTCGTCTGCCGCTTCGAATAGGCGATCTCAGACCGCGCCCGTGAACTCGCCCCGGGCCGGATAGTCGTTCTTGATGACGAAATCGAGCGCCGCGACCATTTCGGCGAAGTTCGGGCGCACGAACGGCATCGACTGCACCGACAGATAGTAGATCGTCCCGTCCGGACGGATGAGGAAGACGCCCGGCTCGGAGAACAGCGCCGGCTCCTCGATGCCGATCGAGGTCTTGCCGCGCGAGGTCGAGATGTAGAGGCCCCATTCGCGCGCCTTCTCCAGCGCCAGCCCGTGGCCGATCCGCAGCCTATCGGCGCCGATCTTCTTCGCCATCTCGCCCGCGCGCTCCGCGCCGTCGCTGCTGATCGCGATGGCCTCGACGCCGCGGCTGGCGAAGTCCGGCGTCAGCCGCTCCAACTCCCTGAGGTAGTTGGCGCAGATCGGGCAATGCAGGCCGCGGTAGAAGCAGACGAGCGTGAAGCGCTCGGGAGTTGCCGCCTGCAGGTCGAAGCGGCCATGGCCGAGCGTTTCGACGGTGAGGGCAGGGGCGGGCTGGCGTGGGACGAGCATGGAACCGACCTCGTTGCGATTGCGAACTCCAGCCGATTTGGCATATTCGGAAGCATGGAAGGTTCCAATCTCGTGATCGAAAGTCCCAAACTTGGGCGCGATCGCCTGTCAAGCTTCTTCGCGGCCTTCGATGTCGCCGCAGAGCAGGTCGCGCCCGAGACGGCCAATCTTGTCCTGGTCGGGCGGGCAGGACGCTTGCAGTCGCTGGTTTTCCAGCCGCATGCGCCTGTGACGCCGGATCGGGGCGAGGAAGTGCTGGCTGCGGTCAGGATCGATTTCGGCGGGCCGGCCAACCCCCTGATCGCGGCGCTGCCGGAACGGATGGAGTTCGCGCTGGAAGCGTCGTCGCCGATGCAAACCGTCGCCGGCCTCCTGATGGTCGAGGCCTCGGCTGAGCGCTGTGGCCGCCAGGTCGCGCTCGACAACCTCTGCCAGCTGCTGCTGCTGCAACTGCTCCGCCAGATGATCGACCAGGGCGCGGCCGGGCCGGGACTTCTGGCCGGACTGTCGCACCCGCAGCTGTTTCCGGCGCTTGTCGCCGTGCACGAGGCCCCGTCGCGCGACTGGAGCGTCGAGGACATGTCGGCGATCGCCGGCATGTCGCGCACCCGCTTCATGGCCCTGTTCCCGCGCGTGGTCGGCGTCACGCCGATGGCCTATCTCGCGCGTTGGCGCATGGTCCTGGCGCGGCGCGAACTGGAGCGCGGCGGCCGCGTCAAGCAGGTCGCGCGGCGCATCGGCTATGGCAGCGCAGCCGCGTTCTCCCGCGCCTATCAACGCACCTTCGGCGAGCCGCCGGTCGCGCTGCGGCCGCGCCGTACCGGCCAGCGCGGTTCCGCCATCATGGCTCGATGACGCAGAAGCAGTGCCTGTCGGGTTCGCTCGGTGCCGATCGCGAGCGAGACATGGACAGGGCCTCAATGCCGCCGTAGCAGGCGTTTCAGCCGGCTGTCGGCGTGCGGATCGAGATAGTGCAGGATTGCGGTGGAGCGGATGGCATCCGGGTCGCAGGCCTCGTTGGTGTGGATCGAGCGATAGCCGTTGAACAGATAGAGCCCGCCGGGCTTCAGCTTGAGATGTCTGATCCTGCCATGTCCGCGGCGATAGAGATGGCGGAGCGCCGCTTGCGAGAGCGGATTGTCGAGTAGGATCTTGTCGAGGAAATTCGCGGCGTAGTGTGCGCGCAGTTTACGCGTGTTCGGAATGATCAACAGGTCGCCGCTCTGGCCGCGCTCGGGCATCAGGATCGGGATCAGCGCCGTCAGCAGGTAAGAGTCATAGTGAAAGTTCAGCGAGTTGGCCGCCGCGAGCTCGCCGGAGAGGCAACGCAGGATCTGATAGAAGTCAGGCTCCGGAGCGGGTTTGCCCAGACTGCTCTGGTAGATGCCGCGGCACAGCGCCAGAAACGCGGGATCCTTCGGCCAGCGCTGCAGAAAGGTACCGCCCAGCCGTTCGGACCCTGTGATCGCCAGATAGTTGCCGCCATTTCCCAGGACGGATTGCCTGACGAACTCCTGGGCTTGCTTCAGCTCTTCCGGCGCGACGTAGTCGTCGATCACCGCAAAGCCGTCACGATCGATCTGCATCGCGATCAGGGCTGGATCGGGCATGCTGGCATCGGCGCGATGGTGCAGCGGCGTGAGCGTAGGCGTCGGCATCGCAATCCTCCACCCTTGGGCAGCGCTCGGCGCGGCCGCCCCATGCTTCGACGAAGCAAAATCCGTGCCCTGCCGTCGGCGTGAAGTGGCTGCGGCCCGGCTGCCGTTGACTCCCCGCGCGCCTCATGCCACCCCCGCGCCATGACCATGCACGCTGCTCCCTCCGAGATCAGGCCCCTGCGCGTCGGCATTGCCGGCCTGGGAACAGTCGGCGCGGCGGTCGCCGGCATTCTGAAGCGTCAGGAGAACGCGTTGGCCGCCCGCTGCGGCCGGCCGATCCGGGTGACGGCGGTCTCGGCCCGTGACCGCAAGCGCGATCGCGGCATCGATATCTCCGGCTTCACCTGGTTTGACGATCCGGTCGCGCTCGCCGCTTCGCCTGAGATCGACTGCCTGATCGAGCTGATCGGCGGTTCGGACGGGCCGGCCAAGAAGGCGGTCGAGACGGCGCTGTCCGCCGGCAAGCATGTCGTCACCGCCAACAAGGCGCTGCTCGCGGCCCATGGCGTCGCGCTCGCCGAACTCGCCGAGAGCAAGGGGGCGGCGCTCGCCTTCGAGGCCTCCTCGGCCGGCGGCATCCCGGTGGTGAAGACGTTGCGCGAGGCGCTCTCGGGCAACAATGTCAGCCGGCTCTACGGCATCCTCAACGGCACCTGCAATTACATCCTCTCGCGCATGGAACTGGAAGGGCTGACCTTCGAGGCTTGCCTCAAGGACGCCCAGCGCCTCGGCTATGCCGAGGCAGACCCGACCTTCGACGTCGAGGGCTTCGACACCGCCCACAAGCTTGCCATCCTGACCAGCCTCGCCTTCGGGACGAAGATCGACGCCGAAGCGATTCATGTCGAAGGCATTTCCTCGATCACGCCGCTCGACCTGAAGATGGCTGACGAGCTCGGCTACCGGATCAAGCTGCTTGGCGTCGCCGAGCGCACCAAGACCGGCATCGAGCAGCGCGTGCATCCGACCATGGTGCCGAAGTCGTCTGCGATCGCGCAGGTCATGGGCGTCACCAATGCGGTCACCATCGACGCCGACGCGGTCCGCGAGATCACTTTGGTCGGCCCTGGCGCCGGTGGCGGCCCGACCGCCTCGGCCGTGATCGCCGATATCGCCGACGTCGCTCGCGGCACCGCCGGGCAGCCCTTCGGCATGCCGGTCTCGCGGCTGGAGCTGCCGACGCGCGCGCCGATGCAGCGCCATGAGGGCGGCTACTATATCCGCCTCGCCGTCGCCGATCGTCCTGGCGCGGCGGCTGCGATCGCGACCCGCATGGCCGAAGCCGACATCTCGCTCGAGAGCATTGTCCAGCGCCGTTCCGAGATCGCTGCTCAGCGCGATCCGGGTGGTCGCTCCGGCGCGCCGGTCCCGGTCGTATTGATCACCTACGCCACCAGCGAGCACGCGATCCGTGACGCGCTGGAGAAGGTCAGTGCCGACGGCCACATCGCCGAGGCGCCGCAAGTCATCCGCATCGAGCGGGAATGAACATGACTGGCGAGGGCGCACAGGGCTTCGCCTTACCTTTGCCAATCCGCTCGCTATTTACCTCTGCCATCCGCTAATCGCGCTCAGGGAGTCCCCATGTCCGTCGATCTCCGCATCTCGCCCGACCAGATCATCGAGCGCTATCTCTCGATGGAGCTGGTGCGCGTCACCGAGCGTGCCGCCGTCGCCGCCGCCCGCCTGCGCGGCCATGGCGACGAGAAGGCGGCCGACCAGGCTGCGGTCGATGCGATGCGGCGCGAGCTCAACCGCCTGCCGATCGATGGCGAGATCGTCATCGGCGAGGGCGAGCGTGACGAGGCGCCGATGCTCTTCATCGGCGAGAAGGTCGGCAACAAGCAGGGCCCCAAGGTCCACATCGCCGTCGACCCGCTCGAGGGCACGACGCTTTGCGCCAAGGACATGCCGGGCTCGATAGCGGTGATGGCGATGGCCGGCGCCGGCCAGCTGCTCTACGCCCCCGACGTCTACATGAACAAGATCGCGATCGGCCCGGGCTACCCGACCGGCATCGTCGATCTCGACGCCTCGGCCGCCGACAACATCAACGCGCTCGCACGGGCCAAGGGCGTCAAGCCGCACGAAATCAACACGCTGATCATGGATCGGCCGCGCCACGAGAAGCTGATCGCCGAAGTCCGCAAGACCGGCGCTTCGATCCGCCTGATCACCGATGGCGACGTCGCCGGCGTGATCTTCTGCACCGAGCCCGAGAAGACCGGCATCGACCTCTATCTCGGCATCGGCGGCGCGCCGGAAGGCGTGCTCGCTGCGGCGGCGCTGCGCTGCGTCGGTGGCCAGATGCAGGGCCGCCTGATCCTCGACACCGAGGAGAAGCGGGCGCGCGCCGCGACTATGGGCGTCAAGGACCCGAACAAGAAGTACGACATGGCCGAGATGGCCTCGGGCGACGTCATCGTCTGCGCTACCGGCGTCACCGATGGCGGCATGCTCTCGGGCGTGCGCTTCGGGCCGGAGGTGATCGAGACCGAGACCATCGTCTACCGCTCGATCACCGGCACGGTCCGCCGCATCTATGGCGAGCACCGCGAGCTCTCGAAGTTCAAGCTCGACTGAGGCCGGCGCGCGCCCATCTCTGCGCGTCCCAGGCAGGCAAGTCCCTGCCCGGGACGATGACGCGCGCATTTTGCGGCCATGCCTGACCGGCAACGCTGCCACCTCGTATAGGGGCTGGATTTTGCTGGCCTCGTCGCGACAATGCCAGCCGATCCGGCACGGGAGCAAGAGCACGCAATGGCGAGCACCGCGCGGTATGATTCGATGATCTATGCCCGCTGCGGCCGCAGCGGACTGCAGCTGCCGAGGCTCTCGGTCGGGCTCTGGCACAATTTCGGCGAGACGACGCCGCGGGATACTGGTCGCCAGATCTGCCGCACGGCGTTCGATCTCGGCATCACCCATTTCGACCTCGCCAACAATTACGGCCCGCCGCCAGGCTCGGCCGAGGAGCATTTTGGCGAGATCCTTCGCCAGGATCTCGCAGGCCATCGCGACGAGCTGGTGATCTCGACCAAGGCCGGCTACCGGATGTGGCCCGGCCCCTATGGTGAGTGGGGCAGCCGGAAATATCTGCTCTCCAGCCTCGACCAGAGCCTGAAGCGGATGAAGCTCGACTATGTCGACATCTTCTACTCGCATCGCTTCGACCCGAACACGCCGCTGGAAGAGACCATGGGCGCGCTCGATTCGGCCGTGCGCCAGGGCAAGGCACTCTATGTCGGCCTGTCGTCCTACAACTCGAAGCGCACGCGGGAGGCGGTCGCGATCCTGCGCCAGCTCGGTACGCCCTGCCTGATCCATCAGCCGAGCTATTCGATGCTGAACCGCTGGATCGAGGAGGACGGGCTGCTCGAAACGCTTGACCAGGAGGGCATCGGCTCGATCGTGTTCTCGCCGCTGGCCCAGGGCATGCTGACGGACAAATACATTGGCGGCGTACCCGAGGGCAGTCGCGCCGCCCGCAAGGCTCCGTCCTTCCGCGACGGCTTCCTCAACGAGGATAATCTGCGCCGGATCGAAGCGCTGAACCAACTCGCCAAAGAGCGCGGTCAGAGCCTTGCCCAGATGGCGATTTCCTGGGTGTTGCGCGGTGGGCGCGTCACCTCGGCGCTGGTCGGTGCGAGCCGGCCCGAGCAGGTCGTCGACTGCGTCGCGGCGCTGCAGAAGCCGGAGTTCACTGTCGAGGAACTTGCATCGATCGACCGCCATGCCGGCGAGGCCGGCGTCAACATCTGGGCGGCTTCCGCAGAGCGCTGACGGCGGCGTCGGGCAGCGTTTTGCTCAGTCCTGCAGCCTGTCCCCGGCGAGCGTATGCTCGACGCAGGCATTGATATGCGTCGTCAGAATTTCGGTGGCGCGTGCGATGTCGCGGCGCATGGCGCAGTCGAGCAGGATCTGGTGTTCCTGCGCTGCGATCTCGCCGCGGAAGATCACCGCGACCATCTGGTAGCGCAGATAGCGGTCATAGACCGAGGCGTGCGTGTCCATCAGCGCCTGCGAGCCGCAGGCCGAGATCAGCGCGTGATGAAACTCCCAGTCATAGCGCTTCCACAATTCGGGGTCGGCCCGGTCCTGGTCGAGCATGCGCTTTTCCATCAGCGCCAGCTTGTGATGGGCGGCGACGACGCGGCCTTCCCATTCCATGTCGCCGGCGGCGAAGGACTGGGCGAGGGCATGCCCCTCCAGCAGCAGGCGCAGCGCCGCGATCTCGCTCAGGTTCCGCGCCGAGACCGGCGCGACCATGAAGCCCTTCTGCCCCTCGGCCTCGACCAAACCTTCCGACGAGAGCCGGTTCAGAATCTCGCGCAGCGTGCTGACGCTGGTCCCGTAGGTCTCGCGCAGATCGTCGAGCTTGAGCCTTTGCGCTGGCGCGAGACGCCCGAACACGATGTCCGCCCGGATGCGGCGATAGGCGAGCTCTCCGATCGAGGCGGTCGGCGGCGCGTAGTTCAACATGCGTGGGTCCGTCCGGAACTGCGGCTGGCAAAGCAAGCTTAGCCGCGGAGCACAGGAGGCACAATTGCTATGGTGAAATCAAAATCATCAGAGGAAAATAAAAATACCAGTTGATTGCTGAATTGCCCTTGGGCATGGTCTGCCACGAAGCGGGGCCAACCCGCAGGGAGGAACGGCATGAAACAGGGAATCGACAGGCGCGCTTTGCTGGCGGCCGGTGGCGCGCTGGCACTGACGGGCGGCGCGGCCTTTGCGCAGGCCAAGCCCAATCTGCGCTTTTCGGCGGTGTTCTCGGAGCAGGACATCCGCGCCGAGATGATGAAGCGCTTCGGCGAAGCCATCAAAGACGACTTCACGCTGCAGCCCTATTACGGCGGCAACCTGTTCAAACAGGGCACCGAGTTGGTCGCCATGCAGCGCAACAACCTCGAAATGGGGAACATCGCGCCGCAGGACGTGTCCAACCAGATTCCGGCCTGGTCGATCGTCACCTCGGCCTATCTCTTCCGCGACGCCGACCATCTCAAGAAGGTCTTCGCCAGCCCGGTCGGCGCCGAGCTCAAGAAGATGGCCGAGGACAAGCTCAACATCAAAATCCTCGGGCCGACCTATTTCGGCGCCCGCCAGGTCGGCCTGAAGCCGAAGAAGAAGGTCAACACCCCGGCCGATCTCGCCGGCGTCAAGCTGCGCATGCCGGGCGGCGACGCCTGGCAGTTCCTCGGTCAGTCGCTCGGAGCCAATCCGACGCCGATGGCCTATGCCGAGGTCTATACCGGCCTGCAGAGCGGGGCGATCGACGGGCAGGACAATCCGCTGCCCAACGTCCAGAACATGAAGTTCTACGAGGTCTCCTCGCAGATCGTGCTGACCTCGCATCTCGTCGGCTTCGACCTGCTCTGCGTCACCAAGCGCGTCTGGGACGGCATGGATGCCAAGAAGCAGGCCGCCTTCCAGGCCGCGGCCGATGCCGCGATCGACTGGAGCACCAAGGAGCACCTCGCCAAGGAGGCCGAACTGGTCGACTTCTTCAAGAAGCAGGGGCTCGAGGTCTATGCGCCCGATCTCAAGGCCTTCCGCGACTTCGCTCAGAAGAAATATCTGGAATCCGAGCTCGCCAAGGGCTGGGTGCCCGGCATGATCGACAAGATCAACGCGCTCTAGTGTCCCGATTCTGAAATTCGCCATCACCCGATATCAAGTGCGGAGCGAATTTCAGAATCCCTGAGGACACTAGCAACTCTTTGATTTCTAGTGTCGTTTTTGGATTTCGAAGTTCGCTGCGCACTTGATATCGGACGAGAGCGAACTTCGAAATCACGACACTAGGCGCGATCGAGGTCAAGCGCTGGCCTCTAGGGGCTGGCGTGGCCCGCCGAGGGAGGGGCCGGCGGGCCGAATTTCATTGGAGGGGCGATGCCGAACTCGCTGAAAGCACTCGGCGCCTTCATGGCGCGCCGGGCCGAGAACCTGCTCGCGCTGATGCTCGGCGCGATGTTCCTCGTCTTCCTGGTGCAGATCGTCTTCCGTTACCTGCTCAATTTCCCGATCGGCTGGACCCACGAGATCAGTGTCATCCTCTGGCTCTGGCTCGTGCTGTTCGGCGCCGGCTTCGTCCTGCGCGAGAGCGAGGAGATCCGCTTCGACATCATCTATGGCGCTGTCGGGCCGGGACCGCGCCGTATCATGGCGCTGATCACCGCGACGGCGCTGGTCGTCCTCTACGTGATTTCGCTGCCGGCGATGGCCGATTACGTCGCCTTCATGAAGGTCGAGCGCACCGCCTATCTGAAGATCCCGTTCAACTGGGTCTACGCGATCTACATCGCCTTCGCGGTCGGCGCGATCATCCGCTATCTCTGGCTCGGCTTCAGCGCTTTGCGCGGCAAGGCGCCTGAGGCTTTCGATCCGACCAAGGCGGGCTCGGGCGTATGAGCACGCCGTTCTCGCTCGCCATCCTCGCCATCATCACGCTGTCGCTGCTCGGCCTGCCGATCGGCCATGCGATGATCGCCGGCTCGATCCTCTATCTCCTCGTCGCCGGGCAGGACCTCTCGATCGCCGCCGAGCAGCTGCTCAACGGCATGTACACCAACTACGTCATCCTCGCCGTGCCGCTCTTCATCCTGGCGGCCGAGCTGATGAACATCGGCTCCATGACGGAGCGGCTGCTGCGCTTCTGCGATGCGCTGGTCGGCCGCTTCAGGGGCGGGCTCGCCCATGTCAACATCGTCCAGAGCGTGATCTTCGCCGGCATGTCCGGCTCGGCCATCGCCGACGCTGCCGGCACGGGCCGGATGATGCAGGCGATGATGACCAAGGACGGCAAGTACCCGCCGGCCTTCGCCGCGGCGTTGACGGCGGCCTCCTCGGTGATCGGGCCGATCATCCCGCCCTCGATCCCGATGGTGCTCTACGCTCTGGTCTCGGACGCCTCGATCGGCTTCCTCTTCCTCGGCGGCGTCATCCCCGGCCTGCTGATGGCGGTGGCGCAGATGGTGATCGTCGCCTCGGCCGCGAAGCGCCGCAATTTCCCGGTCGAGCCGCCGATTCCCGTGCGGCAATGGCCAGGGATCACCTGGCGCGCCTTCCCGGCGCTGATGATGCCGGTCGTGCTGCTCGGCGGCATCTATGGCGGCGCGACGACGCCGACCGAGGCCGCTGCCGTTGCCGCCGCCTATGCGCTCGCCATCTCGGTGCTGCTCTATCGCAGTGTCAGCTTCCGCGCCTTCTACGGCTCGCTCGCCTATAGCGCCCGCACCACCGCCTCGATCGGCATGCTCATCGCCGGCGCGCTGGTCTTCAACTATGTCGTCACCATCGAGAACATTCCCGACAGCCTGCGCGTGCTGCTCGCCGGCTGGAACCTGTCGCCGCTCGGCTTCCTTATCCTCGTCAATGTGCTGCTGCTGATCCTCGGCTGCCTGCTCGAGGGCACTGCGATCCTGCTCATCGTCGTGCCGGTGCTGATCCCGACCGCCAAGGCGCTCGGCATCGACATGGTGCATTTCGGCGTCGTCGTGATCGTCAACATCATGCTCGGCCTGATCACGCCGCCCTATGGCCTGCTGCTTTTCATCATGACCAACATCGCCGAGGTGCCGCTGCGCCAGATCGTGCGCGAATGCATGCCCTTCCTCGGTGCCATGCTAGTCGCGCTGGCGCTGATCACCTTCTTCCCCAGCCTCGTGCTCTGGCTGCCACGCCTGATGGGCTACCAGGGCTGACAGGAGGACCGTTCCCGTGAGCAAGCCGATCTATGTCCTCAACGGCCCCAATCTGAATCGGCTCGGCACCCGCGAGCCGCAGATCTACGGCTCGACCACGCTGTCCGAGGTCGAGACGCTATGTCGCGAAGCGGCCGGGGAGCGCGAGATCGTTTTCCGCCAGAGCAACCGCGAATACGAACTGATCGACTGGATCCACGAGGCGATCGATCAGGGCGCTGCGATCATCATCAACCCGGCCGCCTATTCCTTCACCTCGATCGCGATCCTCGATGCGCTGAAGATGTTCCCGCGGCCGATCGTCGAGCTGCACATCTCGAACATCCATCGGCGCGAGGCCCACTACCACAAGTCCTATGTCTCGCTCGCAGCGACCGCGGTGATCGCCGGCCTGGGTCCGCAGGGCTATGCGGTCGCGGTCAAGGCGGCGATCGACCTGGCGGAGCGCACCGGCTGAAGCCGTTCAGCGCGCCGTCATCACTGCGCGGGTGAAGCCGGGCTCGACGAAGGGAACGCTGCCATCGGGCAGGCCGAGAATGCGATCGACCGCGATTCCATAGAAGCGCAGGCGCTGGTCGAGAGCGTCTATCGCCGCGTCCTCATCGGCCGTGCCGGAGGCGGCGATGGTGCGGGCGACGGCATCGTGCGTGCCTGCCCCGAGATTGAGGATGATCTCGGCGGCGGCCTCGGGATCGGGCACTGCAAAGGTGCCTTCCGCCTTGCCCTGAGAGAGGATGGCGGCCAGCACTGGCCGCATTACCGCGATCGAGGCGGCATTGATGCGATGGTAAAGTAGGAGGTTCTCCGGCCGGAAGATCACGTCGAAGGCTGCCCGCAATTTCGGAGCATCCTCGACCTTCATCTGCCGTGAGCGCGCCAGGAAGCCGTTCAGCCTGGTGAGGGCATCGATCGCTGGATCGTCGAGGACGTCGCGGACGCGGGCGACGGCATCCTGCGCCAGCCGGGCGGTGATCCCTTCGAGCAGATCCTCCTTGGCGGTGAAATGGTGGTAGAAGCCGCCCTTCGAGATGCCGACCTTGGCGATGACGTCGTTGACCGTCGTCCGCTCGTAGCCGCGCTCGAAGAACAGCGCCTGGGCGCCATCGAGGATCTCGTTCCTGCGATCATCAGCGGACTTCACGATACGGGGCATGCAACACACTTCCTCTTGACGACCGACCGTCGGTCTGTAAAATGACCGACGGTCGGTCTTTCGCGATTGTGCGCGCAGGACACTGTCGGCGCAACGCTTCCTTGCCCGTGATCATCCTGGGTCGAGGCTGCCGGCGCAACGCCTCCTGCGGAGGGTGCCGTGAAGTTCGCTCGCAGTTTTCTCGTCGTCGCAGCCATCGCCGCCGCTGGCGGCGGCTGTTGGTTCCTGACCAAGCCGGCAGCCGTTGCCACGGTCGCGGCCAAGCGCGGCGACGCGGCCGAGATCGTCTACGCCACCGGCACGGTCGAGCCGCGCAACTGGGCCAAGGTGACGGCACTGGTGCGCGAGCGCATCGTCGAGCGCTGCGATTGCGAGGGCCAGCGCGTCGAGCAGGGGCACGTCCTCGCCCGGCTCGACAGCGTCCAGGCCGAGGCGACTCTGGCCGAGCTCAAGGCTCGTCAGAAACTTGCCACTGCCGAGCATGACCGGCTCGCGGTGCTGGTCGAGCGTAATGTCGGGAGCCAGCAGGCGCTCGACCGCGCCCGCAGCGAGATGGGCCAGGCCTCGGCGCTGATCGCCGGGCAGAGCGCTCGCCTGGAGAACTATATACTGCGCGCCCCGATGCGCGGCACCGTGCTGCGCCGCGACGGAGAGGTCGGCGAGATCGCCGAGCCCGGCACCGCGCTGTTCTGGATCGGCGAAGCGAGGCCTTTGCGTGTCGTCGCCGAGGTCAACGAGGAGGACATCCCGCAGGTCAAGGCCGGCCAGCGCGCTTTGATCCGGGCCGATGCCTTCCCAGGCAAGACGCTGGAAGCCACCGTCGACAGCATCACGCCCAAGGGTGATCCCGTCGCCAAGACCTATCGCGTCTATCTGGCGCTGCCCGACGACACGCCGCTGCTGATCGGCATGACCGTCGAGCTCAACATCATCGTGCGGGTGGCAAACGAGGCGCTGCTGCTGCCGGTCGCCGCCGTTCAAGGAAATGCCGTCTTCGTCCTCGACAGCGATCGCGCCCGCCGCCGCGAACTCGCTATCGGCATTCGCGGCACCGGCGATGTCGAGGTGCTCTCGGGATTGCCGGAGCAGGCCCGCATCATCGCGCCTTTCCCGGACAAGCTTGCGGACGGCGCCCGCGTCGCCGCGCCAGGTGGCTGACCCGTGCGCCTGATCCTCGCTTTGGCGCTGACGCATATCCGTGGCCGCGGCCGTCAGACGCTCGTCGCGATCATCGGCGTTGCGCTCGGCGTCGGCTTCTCGATCGCCATGGCCGCGCTGATGCAGGGCGGCGAGGACGATTTCGTCGCGCGCCTGGTCGACACCATGCCGCATGTCGACATCACCGACGAATACCGCAGCGCCCGCCGCCAGCCGGCGCAGGACGCCTTTGCCACTGTCCAGATCGCCGGCCTGCGGCCGAAGGACGACCGGCGCGGCATCCTCAACCCGACCGAGGCGGTCGCGATGCTGCGCGCCTGGGTCCCGGGACGGCTGGCGCTCAGCCTGAAGACGCAAGGCGTGGTGCGCTATTCCGGCCGCGATGTCGGCATCGCCATCATCGGCATCGAACCGCAGGCCGAGAGCCGCGTCTCCTCGCTTGCCAAGGATTTCCGCCAGGGCAGCTTCACCTCGCTGATCGCCGGCGGCAACAACATCGTCGTCGGAGACAAGCTGGCGCAGCGTCTCGGCGCTGATCTTGGCACCACGGTGACAGTCGTCTCCGCGACCGGCCAGAGCCGCGCCTTCAAGATCGTCGGTCTGTTCCACACCGGCACCACCGCCCGTGACGAGGGCGAGGGCTATGTCCTGCTCAAGAACGCGCAGATCCTGAGCGAGCGCCCGAATGCGATCAACGAGATCAGGCTGAAGCTCGACGATCCCAATGCCGCGCCGCAAGTGGCGCGCCGGGCCGAGGCGCAACTCGGCTACAAGGCGATGGCCTGGCAGGAGGCGAACGAGTCGCTGCTGGAGGCGCTCGTGATCCGCAATGTCATCATGTACACGGTCGTCGGCGCGATCCTGCTGGTGGCCGGCTTCGGCATCTTCAACATCATCTCGACCATCACCCATGAGAAGGCGCGCGACATCGCCATCCTGAAGTCGCTCGGCTTCACGCAGACCGACATGCGCCGCCTCTTCCTGCTGGAGGGGCTGGCGCTCGGCGCCGCTGGCTCCCTGATCGGCTGGGTGGTCGGGTTCTGCCTCTCCTTCGCCATGTCGCAGATTCGTTTCGAATTGTCGGGCGCCAACGTCGCCCAGGAGATCACCCGCCTGCCGCTGGCCTGGAGCATCTGGCACTATCTGATCGCGGCAGGCTTTGCGCTGGTCTCGGCCGGAGTCGCCGGCTACCTGCCGGCGCGACAAGCGGCGCGGCTCAACCCGGTCGACATCATCCGGGGCGCGACATGAGTGCGCTGATCGAGACCAAGGGGCTGACCCGCGTGCTCCCGGCGGCCGTGCCGGTGACGCTGGTCGAGGACATCACGCTGGCAATCGGTGCGGGCGAGTTCGTCGCAATCACCGGTCCCTCCGGCTCGGGCAAGTCCTCGCTGCTCTACCTGCTCGGCCTGCTCGACAAGCCGACCGCGGGCACGCTCGCGATCGAGGGCAGGGACACCGCAGGGCTCGGCGAGCGCGAGCGTGCCGGCATCCGGCTGGCGACGCTCGGCTTCGTCTTCCAGTTCCACTTCCTGCTGCCGGAATTCACGGTTCGCGAGAATGTCGAGATCCCGATGCGCCGCCTCGGCCGCCTCGGCGCTGCCGCCATGCGCGAGCGCTCGACGGAGCTGCTGAGCGCGCTCGGCCTCGCCGATCACCTCGACAAGCGGCCAGACCAGCTCTCGGGCGGCCAGCGCCAGCGCGTCGCCGTCGCGCGTTCGCTTGCCAATGACCCGCCGCTGATCCTCGCCGACGAGCCAACCGGCAGCCTCGACAGCAGGAGTTCCGAGCAGGTCTTTTCGATTCTCGATGCGCTGGTGCGCGAGCACGGCAAGACGGTGGTCGCCGTGACCCACGACACCGAGATGGCCGCCAAGGCGAGCCGCCGTGTCCATCTTGTCGACGGCCGGCAGGCCGAAAGCTGACGCGTTCAGTCTTCCGCGTCCGGCTCGGGTTCGGCCTTCCGCCGGAACCCGGTCGCCAGCACGTAGAGCTCGGAGGAATCGGCCCGGCTCGCCGCCGGCTTGATGTTGCGCACCAGGGTGAAGTCGCGTTTGAGCTGGGCTAGCAGCCCGGCCGAGTCGCCGCCCTGGAACAGCTTGGCCAGGAAGAAGCCACCCGGCGCCAGCACGTCGTTGGCGAACTCCACCGCCGCTTCGGCGAGGCCGATGATCCTGAGATGGTCGGTCTTCTTGTGGCCGGTGGTGTTGGCGGCCATGTCGGACATGACGCCGTCGGCTTTGCCGCCGAGCTTCTCCATCAGCAGGGCAGGGGCTTCTTCTGCCATGAAGTCGAGCTCGATCAGCTCGACATGCGGGATCGGGTCGACCGGCAGGAGGTCGATGCCGATGATCTTGCCCTTGCCCTTGTCGAGCCCGACCTTGGCGCCGGCGACCTGGCACCAGCCGCCCGGCGCGCAGCCGAGATCGACCAGCTTCTGGCCGGGTTTCAAGAATTTGTAGCGCTCGTCCATCTCGGCGAGCTTGAAGGCGGCGCGCGAGCGATAGCCCATTTCACGCGCCCGCTTCACATAGGGGTCGTTGAGCTGGCGCTCGAGCCAGAGCTGCGAGGAATGGCTGCGCTTGGCGGGCTTCTTGACCTTGATGCGCAGGTCGCGTGCGCCACCGCCGCTGCCGGATTTCGTCGTCATTGCCTTCGGCGCCACCAGGCGCGGTCCTCATGCATCATCCTGAGCAGGATGCCCTCGCGCAGGCCGCGATCGGCGATGCGCACCTTCGGGCTCGGGAAGGCGCGCCGGATCGCCTCGAAGATGGCGCAGCCGGCGAGCACCAGATCGGCCCGCTCGCGGCCGATGCAGGCATTGGCCTGGCGCTGGGCATAGTCCATCGCGACAAGTTCGTCGATGACGCTGCAAATGTCGCGATCCTGCATCCACAGGCCGTCGACCTGGCGCCGGTCATAGCGTGGCAGGCGCAAATGGATGCCGGCGACGGTTGTGACCGTGCCGGAGGTGCCGAGCAGATGGAAATTCGGCGCGTCCCGCGCCGCCGCCGCCTTCTGCGCGAACGGCGCCAGGGCTTCGCTGCAATCGGTGACCATGCGCTCGAACTTCTCGCGCCCGACCTCGACGCCGCCATAGCGCTCCGCCACCGAGACGACGCCGATCGGCAGCGAGGCCCATTCGCGGATGCGAGAGGCCGGATCGCGCCCGGCTTCGCGTCCGCCGAGCCAGACGATCTCGGTCGAGCCGCCGCCGATGTCGAAGACGATCACCGCCCCGGCCTCGGGCGCCGCCAGCGCGGCGCAGCCGGTGACCGCGAGCGAGGCTTCCGTGCGCTGGTCGACGATCTCGAGGTTGAGCCGCGCCTCTTCGCCGACGCGGCGGACGAACTCGACCCCGTTCGTCGCCGCCCGGCAGGCCTCGGTGGTGATCAGCCGCGCGCGGGTGACGCCGCGATGGTCCATCTTGCTCTTGCAGACCTTGAGCGCTTCGACGGCGCGGTCCATCGCATCGTCGCAGAGCCGCCCGCTGGCGGTAAGCCCTTCGCCCAGCCGCACGATCCGCGAGAAGGCGTCGACGACCCGGAAACCGTGCTGCGCCGGCCGCGCGATCAGCAGCCGGCAATTATTGGTGCCGAGATCGAGCGCGGCATAGGTGGTCGGGTGAGGGCGCTGGAATGGGGCCGGAGCAAATCGAGCCGCATCCGGCGGCGCGGGCCGCTCGCCCGGTAGTGGGACCGCCGCCACAAGGGGGCGGTCGGAATCCTGGCGGTCTTCGACCGTCACTTGCTAACCCTTCACCGGCCAGGACCGTCATGGTGGCCTGCCGGAGTCCAGCATGACGCTGGAACGTTTCCATTCGGTAGGCAGCGTAACAACAGCACGGCGCGCCTGCCAAGCAGAACCTGCGGCGAAATTGCGGCGAGGTCCGGCCAAGCTTGCCTGCCCCCTCGCTTCGCGGCAAAGCTCGGCATCGGCCGGCTTCGTAAACCCGGCGACGAATTCTAGGGAGAAACGGCATGGCGGCGCGGCGCATGATCCTGGCGATCGACCAGGGCACGACTTCTTCCCGCGCCATCCTGTTCGACGAGAACCTGCAGCCGGTCGCCAGCGCCCAGCAGGAGTTCCCGCAGCATTACCCGGCCTCGGGCTGGGTCGAGCACGAGGCGGAAGACCTCTGGGACAGCACGCTCTCGGTCTGCCGGCAGGCGCTGGCGCGGGCTGAGGCGCGGGCGGGGCAGGTCGCGGCGATCGGCATCACCAACCAGCGCGAGACCACGCTGGTCTGGGACCGCAAGACCGGCCAGGCGATCCACCGCGCCATCGTCTGGCAGGACCGGCGCACCGCCGAGCGCTGCGCCGCGCTCGAAGCGGACGGCCACGGCAAGCTCGTCGCCGAGCGCACCGGCCTGCGCATCGACCCCTATTTCTCCGGCACCAAGATCGCCTGGATCCTCGACCATGTCCCCGGTGCCCGCGAACGGGCCAAGCGCGGTGATCTGGCTTTCGGCACGGTCGATTGCTTCCTGCTCTGGCGTCTGACCGGTGGGCGCGTCCATGCCACCGACGCCACCAACGCCTCGCGCACCATGCTGTTCGACATCCATAAGGGGCAGTGGGACGAGGAGCTGCTGGCGCTGCTCGACATTCCCGCCGCGATGCTGCCGGAGGTGCGCGACTGCGCCGCGCATTTCGGCGACAGCGAGCCCGGCCTGCTCGGCGGTGCGATCGCGATTCGCGGCATTGCCGGCGACCAGCAGGCGGCGACGGTCGGCCAGGCGTGCTTCGAGCCCGGCATGCTGAAATCGACCTATGGCACCGGCTGCTTCGCCTTGCTCAATACGGGAACCAAGGCCGTCACCTCGCAAAATCGCCTGCTCTCGACCGTGGCCTACCAGCTGAAGGGGGTGCGCCATTACGCGCTGGAGGGCTCGATCTTCATCGCCGGCGCCGCCGTGCAATGGCTGCGCGACGGGCTCGGCATCATCGAGAAGGCGTCCGACAGCGGCCCGCTCGCGGCCAAGGCCGATCCCGGCCAGCAGGTCTATCTGGTGCCGGCCTTCACCGGCCTCGGTGCGCCGCATTGGGACGCCAATGCCCGCGGCGCGATGTTCGGCCTGACGCGCAACACCGGCCCGCGCGAGTTCGCCCGCGCCGCGCTCGATTCGGTCTGCTTCCAGACGCTCGACCTGCTCGAGGCGATGCGCGCCGACTGGCCCGAGGCGGACGGTGCCGAGACGGTGCTGCGCGTCGATGGCGGCATGGTCGCCTCCGACTGGACGATGCAGCGCCTCGCCGACATTCTCGCCGCCCCGGTCGACCGGCCGCAGGTGCTGGAGACGACGGCGTTGGGCGCCGCCTATCTCGCCGGCCTCGACGCCGGCCTCTTGCCCGAGCCGACCCAGTTCGCCGATCGCTGGCGTCTGGAGCGGCGCTTTTCGCCGGCCCTCGCCGAGGAGACCCGCCGCAGCCACGTCGCCGGCTGGCGCGACGCGGTCAGGCGCACGCTCAGCGCCAGCTGAGAGGTTTCTGCGGTGCTGACGCCCATGATGCACGGCGCTGGCGATGCTCCTGAGGTGTGACGCAAGGCGCCGTGACGAGCTTGCATGTCGAAATCGTCACAGAAGGCTTGCAACCGGGCGCGAGGTTGTTTAGATCGCGCCCATCCGACGCGTCGCTGACCACGCGCCCGTTGGGGGATCGTCTAACGGTAGGACCCCAGACTCTGACTCTGGTTGTCTAGGTTCGAATCCTAGTCCCCCAGCCACTAATTCGCTCAGCGAAGTGGCAAATTCGGTAGGAAGTTCAGCTATATCGACGTGTTTCGCGTCATTTTCCTTGATTTCCGTGCGTAACAAACTGCGTAACATTTGTGGGGGAAGAGCTGAAGCTCGGGCTGCAGCCGATCTTCGCGAAGCTCTCGGCGACCGAGCTGAAGAAGCGCCGGCCACCCCTAGCAGAGAGTTCGTCGAGAAAAAAATCCTGGCCCCAGGCGCGCTCGACGGGATGAACCTTGACGCTCGTGTTGCGCTGATCCGCTGCATCGAGACGGGTGTTGGCGCTGAGGAGGTCACCAGCTTCCGAAAGGCGACGATCCACCTGAAGGCGAAGGTCCCCTACGTTTCGATCGTCAGCCGAGAGGGGGCGATGCAGAAGAACTCGGAGTACCGGCCGCGCGACATTCCGCTCGTCGGTATCGCACTCGATGCGATGAAGCTTCGGCCGGCGGGGATCGAGCGTTATCACGACAAGAACACGGCGCTGTCGGCCGCGGAGAACGAGTACCTCGACGATCGGGGGGCTCTTGGAGAGCGAGAAACACACCCTCTACTCATTCCGGCACAGCTTCCAGGATCGGCTCACGGCGGCCGAGGCGCCGGATCGCATCCAGGCTGACCTCATGAGGCACAAATACACGCGCGAGCGCTACGGCGCTGGCCCGGACCTTGCACAAAAGCGGCGGTGGTTGACTAAAATAGCTTACGCACCGCCAGCTGGGTTCAAAATCGGGTAGTTGGATTACCCACAAGCGCCGATTGCGTAGGTGATCTTGGTTGATACCTTAGGTCAGACTCCAGCGGAGCAGGCATATGAGTCGGGACGGATCGACCACTGCATGGCAAGTGCGTGAAATCATCTCTGGGAGCGCAGCGTTATTGTATGGTGCGGGAGGGTATTTCTATCAATTCAGAAGCCCTTGCGTCAGCGGTGTCTACACCGTTGTTTTTTCGGGCGCGGGAATTGGCGCGGGCGCAGGAGTTTCAGGCAGCCGCCCGTTCTTGGACAAGGAAGCTAACTGGACCAACATCCAAGCCCGAACCAGTTTCAGTATGAACGATCTCGATGGAGCCCAAGGCCAGATTATAGCGGGCAGCGTGCCCTTGATCTTTGACGTCGTCGAAATTTCCGCATGGAAGGGAAGGAATGCGGCAGGTCAAAGGGTCGGCGAAATGTTCTGGGGAACGCCCGTGTCGGGCGGACGGGTGAAAAAGTGGGCGAAGCCGGTCCCTAAAGTCCGCCTGCAGTTTTCGAAATTTGTTGGAAAATGGAAGGTTGTCTAGTTCCCCCTACGCTGGCTCGCGCGCGAGCGCGAGAGCCCGTTCAACGGCCGAGCCGCGGCGCTGCAGTTCCATAAACTCCGCCTCCAAGCGCTCGAACAGCGGGAGGTAAATCTCGCCATAGAGGTCCACCAGACGCGCGCCGACGAGAAGGGCACGGCGACCCTCCTCAATCGTGACCTCTTCGGTCCGCTGGCGCGCCATGACCCTTACCGGCGGAGCGCCTCGTCCTGCTGAGAGCGGAAGCGTTCCCGCGCCTTCCTGACCAGGTTCTCTACGGCGCCGAGGACAACTCGGCCGCGCTCCTCGACGACGCCAAGCTCTACGACACCTACTTCAAGGAGATCGTCGAGAAGGTGCCCAAGCCAACTTGACTCCCTCTCGGTTTATGTTCCTATTTTGTTCTCATCGAGAGGACAGAAGTCATGTCAGCGCAGCCAGCCGAGATCGACGATGATCGCGATGCGATCGAGTGGGAACTGATCGAGCTGGTCGAGGAGCACGGCAGCGAGCGGCAGGCCCTGCGGGCGCTGCTGCACGACTTTCATGCTCTGCTGGCGGATGCCGACAAGGCCGTCTCGCGGGGCTTCCTGCGGGGCGTTTTCTCGGAAGGGGCGAGGGCGCCCCGCAGTGGCGCTGAGGAGGCTCAGTGAGGGCCAGAGGGCGAAATGCGCATTACCGCGCGTACCTTCCGGAGATCAGATCAGACCGTCAGGAAGCGCTCCATACGCGCACCCGCAGCGCGCGCGACGGCGAGCCCGAGACAGCGGCTTCGCAAGCTCAATCGTCGACATGGTCGTGGCCGCCGATACGGCCCGGCCGCCAGTAGCCTTCGGAGGCGATCGCGGTCTTCGGCAGTCCCGCCTGCACGAGATGGTGCCGCCAGGAGCGGACATTGCTGGTCTCGCCCATCAGATAGGCCTGGCCCCTGCCGGCGGGCAGCGGCAGCGCGCGCAGGGCTTCCAGAACCAGGGGGTTCGGTCCGGCAGGGACGCTTCCGCGCGCGACCCAGTGGCAGGTCAACGTTGCGGCGGTTTCGATCGGTGTCTCGTCCTCTGCCGCGGCGGTCTCGATCATTGCATGCACGATCGTGCCGGCAGGGATTGTCTCCAGCATATGGCGCAAGGCAGGCATGCCGGTCTCGTCGACGCAGAATAGATGCCAGTCGGCCTCCGGCGCAATCACGCTGCGCCCGCGCGGGCCGAGCGCGAGCAGGGTGTCGCCGGCTTGCGCTGCCCGCGCCCAATTCGGCGCCGGGGTCGAGCCGTGCAGGACGAAGTCGATGGCGAGCCGCTTCGCCTGCCGGTCGAGCCAGCGGATGGTGTAGTCGCGCCGGCCGGTGCCACCCTCCGGCAACGGCAGGCGCAGGACCAGCGCCTGGCCGGGCCGATAATCGAGCTGGTTGAGCGCGTCGGCGGTGAAGACGACGCGGCGCAGGCGCGGCTCGACGTCGAAGGCTTCGACGACGGAGAGGAGCCATTCGTCGAGGGCAGGGCGGGATGCGGGCGTCGTGGGCATGTCGGTCATGGCAGTGAGGTCCAGTAGACGCCGTCGACCGGGAAGGGCTGGAAGCGCTCGTGCAACTGGCGCAACAGACCTTCCGGATCGAGATCGGCAAAGAGCGCGGGGTGCAGCCATCTCGCGAAAGCCTGCACTGCCGCGACGTTGAACGGCGAATTGTAGAAATGGTGCCAGACCGCATGCGCGCGGCCGGCGCGGACCGCGTCGAGCTGGGCGATGCCGGTGCGGGCCATCGCGCGCTTCAGGCTCGCCTGCGCCAGCTCTGCCGAAACGCCGGCGCCGAGCGCGAGCCAGGGCTTGCTCTCAGCTGAAGCCGCGCCGCCGATGGCGGTGCCGACATAGATCTGCGGCGGATGAGCGATGAGCCATTCCAGGCTGACGGTCCCGGCTTCTCCGGGCACCATCGCCTCGGCGACGTTGAAACCGCCGGCCGCGGTGACGAAGCGGCCGATCATGCCGCGCGTCATCGTCTCGCAGCAGCTCGCATCGAGCCCGACGCGGCTTTCGACGAAGACGCCGACCGGCGCCGGTTTCGCCTGCTTCAGCCGATCCTCGACCTGCGCCAACGCGGCGCGCCAGACTGCAAGGAATTCGGCCGCCTCCTTCTCGCGGCCTAGCACCTCGCCGAGCAGCTCGAGCGATCTTGGCGTGTTGACCAGGGGATCGCTGCGGAAATCGATGAAGATGATCGCCGTGCCGGTCTTCTCTAGCGCCGCGATGACCTCGCCCGAGCGCGTGTCAGGGCCGTGACCGCCGAGGCCGAAGATCGCGACCTGCGGCTTCACTGCGATCGCCTTCTCCAGACTGAAGCTCTCCTTTGCGGCGCGGCCGATCCGGGCGATCTCGGCGATTATCGGGAAGCGCTCGCGATAGCGGGCATAGCTTGCCGGATCGACCGCCTCGTAGTCGCCCATCATGCCGACGATCCGCCCGACCGGGTCGTCACGGTCGAGAATGGCGAGGGCCGGGACATAGCGGCCCTCGCCGATGATGATGCGCTCGACCTTGTCCGGAACCGTCACTGTCCTGCCGGCGAGGTCGGTCACTTGTTTCGCCACCGCCATGGCGGTGGGGAACAGCAGGGACAGGCTGAGCAGGACGGCGCGCATCATGCGTTGAGAACCCGATGTGGTTTCGAGCAAGCGGCTAGAAGTCGACCTGGGCGGACAGGACATAGGTCCGGGGCGCCCCGACCGCCAGGAAGCCACGTGCGGCGGAGGCCCAATAGGTCTTGTCGAAGACGTTCTCGACGCTGGCCCTGAGCACCACGGGCTTGCCCGCCGGGCCGGTGAAGGCATAGCGCAGGCCGAGGTCGAACCGCGTCCAGTCGGGGACCGACTGCGTGTTCGCCTGATCGTAGAACATCTTGCTCGTGTAGATCATCCGGCCGGTGACGGTGAGCCCACGCACCCAGGGCAGATCGTACTCGCCATAGAGATTGATCGCCGTGGTTGGGATCCCCGGCGCAGTCTTGCCGTTGAAGCGGCCGCCCGCGGTGTCGGCGAGCTCTGCGTCCATGAAGGTGACGCCGCCGAGCAACCTCACGCCTTCCATGGGCTCGCCGAACACCGTGAACTCGGCGCCGCGATTGATCTGGAGGCCGCTGACCGAGAAGCGGTTCGTGCCCGGGTCGGTATAGGCGTTCGGCTGCCGGATCTCGAAGAGCGAGGCCGTGACCGCGACGGTGCCGAAATCGTATTTGACGCCGACCTCGGTCTGCTTGTTGACGACGGGCGCGAAGATCTGGTTGGCGTTGACGGCCGTCGCCGGCGCGCTCGGCCCCTCGGTCAGGCCTTCGATGTAGTTGGCATAGATCGAGAGCTTGTCGGTCGGGCGCACGAGTGCCGCGATCGCCGGGCTGAACCGCCCTTCCTTGTAGGTCGAGGCGAGGGCGCCTCGGGTCGGCACGGGCCGCGTCACATAGCTCTGCAGATCGATGTCCTGATAGCGCCCGCCAACCGTCACTTGGATGCGGTCTCCCGCCATCGAGAGCGTGTCGGCGATCGCCAGGCTGCGCAGGGACAGCTTGGTGAAGAGCGGCTGCCGGCTGGAGCGCGGGAAGCCGAAGGTGCTGACGGATTCGCGCGGCAGATGGACCGGGGCATAGATGTTGGTCTGGTAGGCCGGCAGCGCCGGCGGGAAGAAGCCGCGCGAATAGTTCTCGTTGATCGATTGCGACGCCGAGATGTTGAGCTGGTGGTCGATGAAGCCGGTCTGGAACTTCGAGCGCAGGCCGATCTCGCCCGAATAGCCGCGCAGTTCCAGCGGCATGATGGCGAGGCTGTTGGTGGCGGTGCCGTCGAAGCGCGTGATCTGGTAGGACGAGGTCAGGAAGTCCTCGAGATAGCGGCTGGCGCCTGCGGCGGCGTAAAGCGTCGTGTCCGGCAGGACGTCGAACTCGACCCGGCCGGCCGCCATGTTGTAGCGGCTGTCATTGTATTCGAGCGAGCTTGAGGTGTTCCTGCGCCCGTTCGGAGCACGCGGGATGAAGATGTTGGGCGCCGCCGCGTTGAACAGCGAGGTCGGCGCCGTCACGTTCTGGGTGGAGTGCGCGAAGTCGAACGAGGCGCGGAAGCGGTCGCCGCGATAGTCGAGGCCCAATGCGAGATTGCCGACCTCGATGTCGTTCTTGTCGAGCGGCGTGTCGCCCTTCCGATAGGAGCCGTTGAAGCGGATGCCCCATTCCTTGGAGGCGCCGAAGCGGCGGCCGAGGTCGACATGCGTCCAGAGTTGCGCGTCGCTGAGATAGGTCGTCGTGACCCGCGTCAGCGGCTCGTCGAAGGCGCGCTTGGGGATGAGGTTGATCGTGCCGCCGATGCGGGCGATGCCGCCATTGAGCAGGGCGGTCGGGCCCTTCAGGATCTCGACGCGCTCGATGCCTTCGACGACGCTGCGGCGCGGATTGGCGATATAGGCCAGGCCGTCGAATGACGTATCGAGATTGACGACCGAGAAGCCGCGAATGAAGAACGAATCCCGCTCGCTGAACGGCGGAGCATCGTTTCGCACGGACGGATCGTTCTGGACCACGTCGGCGAGCGATCTTGCCTGCTGGTCCTGGATCAGCTTCGCCGTATAGCCGGTGACGTTGAAGGGCGTGGTCAGGACCGAGCGGTTGCCGAGGAGACCCATCCGGGTCCCGGTTCCAACCTGGCCACCCGCATAGGGAACAGGCGGCTGGCCGATGGTCCCGGTCGGCGGCGGCAGTCCGCGCGCGCCTTCGACCAGCACCTCGTCGAGCGGGATCGCGCCCGCAGGCGCGGCGCCGGTCGTCGCGGCGCCCGGTGCGGCTTCGACGGTGATCGAGCGCGAGCCGGTGAAACGATAGGTCAGGCCGGTGCCGCCAAGCAGGCGGCGCAGCGCCGCTTCCGGCGCCTGCGTACCCGACACGGCGCCCGAGCGCTTGCCGGCTGCGAGCGACGACGGCACGAAGATCTCGATGCGGGTCTGGCGCGAGAAGGCGATCAGCGCCGAGGAGAGCGCCTGGGCAGGGATGTTGATCGTAGCGCTCGTCGCCGCAGGCTCCTGCGCCAGCGCGGGTTTCGTCGCGAGACAACCGAGCGCCGTGCCCGCCAGTAGCGCAGCGATCATCGCCGGTCGGACCGAATGCTGTCCAACCTTGTTCCTGCTCTTCATCGTCCGATGCCCCTGTCCGCGATCACGCGAAGCGCCGTTCTGGCGCTCCCCTGATTGGGAAGACGCTCGCGGGGCAGGAACTAATTAGGCCGATGTCCGATTTTTTCTCACCAAGCGATAAGTGCGGCGAAATAGTCGCTCACCCGCAGCAGCCGCAGGTCGAGATTGCGAGCGATCGTTTCGAGCGCGGCATCGGGGCGCCTGGCGTCGAAGACGGCGGTGACCCGGCGCTTGCCGAGTTCGCCGCCGAGCAGCTGGATGCTGCCGCCGCGATAGCGGCGCAGCTCGGTCAGAACGCTGTCGAGCGGCGCATCGTGAAAGACGAGCTGGTCCTGTCGCCAGGCCTGGGCGGCGTCGAGATCGGCCGGACGCACAGCCGAGACGCCGTTGCGATCATAGCTGACCTCCTCGCCGGCGATGACGCCGACGGCCTGGCTTCCGGCTGCGCTGACCGCGACCTTGCTCTCGGTGACGACGACCGAGACGGCCTCGCTCGGACCGACCTTCACATCGAAGGCGGTGCCGAGCACGGCGATCTCGCCCTGGCCGGCACTCACCACGAACGGCCGCGCCGTATCCCGAGCCACGGTGAAGAAAGCTTCGCCCGCGACCAGCCTGACGCTTCGCCGGGCTCCCGTAAGCTCGACATCGATTGCGCTCGCCGGGCCGAGCTCGACCCGCGAGCCATCCGCCAAGGCGACGACGCGGCGCTCACCGATGCCCGTGCGGTGGTCGGCAAGCAGGCCGGCTGGCGACAGGCGCCAGGCGGCGGTCACGGCGAGCAGGAGCATGGCCGCGGCAGCCAGCGGCCGCCATGACATGCGGGTCGTGCGTCGGGCCGCGCTGTGCGTGAGGACATTATGGGCGGTGGTGGCCGCCGGCTTCGGCACGGCGACCTGATCCAGCGCGCCCCAGACAGCTTCGAGTTCGCGCCAAGCCTGTCCATGCGCGGGGCTGGCCTCCAGCCAGGCGGCAAAGGCGGCACGGTCCGATGCGGACGCCTCCTCGTCGCGCAGCCTGACGAACCAGGCGACGGCTTCGTCGTCGACGGTGCCAGTGGGGCCCGTGTCCATCAGCGCGTCGGCCCGAGCCGCAATGCTGGTTTTCGCAGACGCATGGCGCGCCGATGCTCCATCTCTCTCGGCCTGTCGGCCGCCCTGTTGTTTAGACGATCCCGAACGTAAAACTAATTAGCGCCGGCGCGATTTTTCTCGCGCATGTGCTTCCGCAGCAGGGTCATCGCGTTGGCGAGATGGACCATGACGGTGTTGCGGGAGATGCCGAGGCGCTGCGCGATCTCGGCATAGCTGAGCTCCTCGAACTTGTGGAGCAGCAGCACCTCGCGGCAGCGCGGCGGCAAGGCGGCAACCGCCTGGTCGAGATCCATGGCTTTGTCGCGCTCGATAAGCCGGGCTTCCGCCGACGGCGCGGGGTCGGCGATCATCAGCGCATCCGGCGGCTCGGCCTCGAACAGGCGGCTCGCCCGCTGTTCACGCCGCCAGTGGTCGATCGCGATGCTGTCGGCCGCGCGGCTGAGATAGGCGCTCGCATCGCGAACGTCGGTGCGCGGCGCCCGCAACAGCCGCAGGAACAGCTCCTGGACCGCGTCGGCGGCCTGCTGGGCGCTGAGCCCGCGCCCGATCAGCCGCCGCCGGAGCCTTTCCTGCTCGGCGGCGTAGAGAGCGGCGACGCTGAGCGCGCTGTCCGACATCGATCCTCAAGACGCTGCGCCAGGGCGGCGCGTTGCAGCCCTATGCGTCGGCTGAGGGAATAAAGTCAATAAAAACAGTAGTTTATATGATCTCTAATCTATGCCGCCGCAGCACCTGCATCGGTACTGACGAGGGAGGCGTCGACCTGCCGTTCCAGCCCGGACGCGAGCTGTTCGATGCGACTCGCTCCGGGCACGATCGTCGCGCTGCAGCCATGCGCGGTGCAGACGATATCGATCGCCTTAGGCGTGGTCCCCAAGCAATTGGCCCGGTAGGCGGTCAGCGAGCCTTGCTTCAGCACGGTCTCGATCCGCGGCTTGACGCAACCCTGCTCGATCAGGACGCGCTGCAGGTCGCCATCGGAGGCGAAGGCGGCGGACAGGCCGCCCAGGAGGATCAGCGCCGGGGCGCTGCCCCGACGCAGGAGGATGGATCGGCGCGATCCATCCTCGCGATGCCGAGTCACTTCGCCTTCTGGAGCTTGGTGACGGTGATCTGGCCGTTGACCCTGTCGGCGTCGAACTTGATCTTGTCGCCGGCCTTCAACCCCTTGAGCATGGCCGGGTCGCCGGCGCGGAACACCATGGTCATCGCGTCCATGTCGAGGTTCTTGATCGCGCCGTGATTGATGGTGAGCTTGCCCTGGGGCTCGTCGACCTTGGTGACAGTGCCGCTGACCGACTGCGCCGCGGCCGGCAAAGCGAGGAGAAGAAGGGCGAGAGTGGCTGTCATCCTGAACATGGGATGCTCCTTTCGCTTGGAGCCTGTTCCGATCAGCTTGCAGCGCAAGCTGATCGGTAAAACGGTCTCGATCTAAAATTGAGAGACGGATTCACCGTCAGATTGATCCAATCTGATCGGATTCGGCTCTCGTCTTACTTGACGATGATCTTGCCGGTCATGCCGGCTTCGCGGTGACCGGGGATCAGGCAGGAGAAGTCGAACTCGCCGACCTTGGTGAAGGCCCAGACGATCTCGCCGGTCTTCTTCGGCTGGAGGCGCTTGGCGTTCGGATCGTCATGCTCCATGTCGGGGTTCTTCTGCATCTCGACGGCGTGCTTGAGGTTCTCCTCCAGCGTCGCCAGGACGAGCTCATGGTCGAGCTCGCCATTGTTGCGCAGCTGGAAGCGGACCTGCTCGCCGCGGCGCACCTCGATCCGATCGGGAATGAACGACATCTTGCCGTCCTTCTCCGCCATCGCGACCTGCACGATACGGGCCGGCTTCTTGGGATCGCCGGGCTTGCCATAGGCGGTCTCGTCGCCATGGCCGTGCCCTGCGCCGCCGGGGCCTGCCAGGGCGGCGCCGGCGGAGAACAGGACTGCGATCGCGGCGAGCTTGAATGCTGTCGTCATGAAACTCTCCTGCTGGAAGGATCGGCGTCTTCAATGATTGGAGTGTGAGTTCTTGGCCGCAGGCCGCGGCTTGCCGTCCGGCCCGAGGTTCGGCTTGCGCGGGTCCTTGACCCGCCATTCGGTCGGCTCGATGCCGCTGTCGGGGGAGGTACCGCGCGGCGCCTCGGCGAGCTTCTGGCCCTTGTATTCGAAGGCGACGGTGCCTTCCGGGTGCTTGAACCAGCCGGGGTCCTTGTAGTCATTCTTGGCGAGGCTCTCCCGGACCTTCACCACCGAGAACATGCCGCCCATCTCGACCGGGCCGAACTGGGCGAAGCCCGTCATCATCGGCAGCGTGTTGTCGGGCAGGGGCATCTCCATCGAGCCCATCTCGCCCATGCCGTTCGAGCCCATCGGCATATAGCCCGGCGCGATCTTGGCGATGCGCTTGGCCAGGTCCTTCTTGCTGACGCCGATGTAGTTCTTCACCGAATGGCCCATCGCATTCATGGTGTGGTGCGATTTGTGGCAATGGATCGCCCAGTCGCCGAGTTCGTCGGCGACGAAGTCGAAGGCGCGCATCTGGCCGACGGCGCAGTCGATCGAGACCTCGTCCCAGGCCGCCGCCGGATCGACCCAGCCGCCATCGGTGCACGAGACCTTGAATTCGTAGCCATGCATGTGGATCGGGTGGTTGGTCATGGTCAGGTTGCCGAAGCGGATCCGGACCTTGTCGTTCTTGCCGACGACGAAGGGATCGATGCCCGGGAACACGCGGCTGTTCCAGCACCACATGTTGAACTCGGTCATCTCGGCGACGCGCGGCACATAGGAGCCGGGCTCAATGTCGAAGGCGTTGAGCAGGAAGACGAAGTCGCGGTCGACGCGCCGGAAGGCAGGGTCCTTGGGATGGACCACGAAGAAGCCCATCATGCCCATCGCCATCTGGACCATCTCGTCCGAATGCGGGTGGTACATGTAGGTGCCCGAGCGCCGCAGCTGGAACTCGTAGACGAAGGTCTTGCCCGGCGGGATGTGCGGCTGGTTCAGGCCGCCGACGCCATCCATGCCATTGGGCAGGCGCTGGCCGTGCCAGTGGATCGTGGTGCTTTCCGGCAGCTTGTTGGTGACGAAGATGCGGACCTTGTCGCCCTCGACCGCCTCGATGGTCGGCCCCGGCGACTGGCCGTTATAGCCCCAGAGATAGCCCTTCATGCCGGGTGCGAGCTCGCGCACCACCGGCTCGGCGATGAGATGGAACTCTTTCCAGTCGCCGTTCATCCGCCAGGGCAGGGTCCAGCCATTCAGCGTCGCGACCGGCTGGTAGTCCGGCCCGGTCGTCGGCACCAGCGGCGCCTGCGTGGTCGCCTCCTTCATGGTCGGTGCCTCGGGCACCGAGGCGAAGGCGGTGCGTCCGGAGACGGCGCCGGCCGCGGCGACGACGAGGCCGGAAGTGCCGATGAAGCCTCTGCGCGATAGCGTGGTCATGGTTCCGCTCCTTCCGCCCGCTCAGTGTCCGCCGCCGCCGGCATCGCCGCCGCCCGCCGCAGCGACAGTGGCCGAGCCGCCGCCTCCGCTGCCGCCGCCGATCAGCGCGTGCTTGAAGTCGGTATGGGCGATCCAGAAATCGCGGCGGGCATTGATCGCAGCGACATTCGAGAGGATGCGGTTGCGCGCATCGGTGATCAGGTCGGTGACGTCGTTGAGCATGCCGCTGTACTGCAGCAGCGACTGCTCCTGGATGATCTTGCGCAACGGCAGGACGTTGTTCTGGTACTGCCGGGTGATGTCGTAGTTGGCGCGGTAGGCGGTGTAGGCCTCGCGTGCTTCGGAGCGGGCATTGACCGCCTTCTCCGCCAGCCGGTTCGCCGCCTGCATGTAGGTCTGTTCGGCGAGCGCGACCTTGGACTGGCCGAAATCATAGATCGGGATGTCGATCTCCAGCTCCAGCGTGCGGCTGCGGCTGGATTCGCGCTCGACATGGCCGTCCGCGCCGACGCTGCGGCCGCGGTCATAGGTGCGGCGCCCGAGCAGGTCGATGTCGTTGACGAAGCGGGTCGCATTGGCGAGGCCGAGCGACTTCGCCAGCGCGTCGAGCTCGGCCCGCGCAATCTGGATGTCGACGCGCTTGCGCAGCGCCTCGGCCTCGATCGCCTTGACCGATTGCAGCCGCGGCAGCGGCGGCAAGCTGCCGAGCCGGAATTTCAGGTCGTTACCCCAGAGCCCGAGCTGGCGGACGAGCCGCTCGCGCTCCTGGCTCTGCTGCTGGCGCGCCTGGGCGAGCTGCACGGTCAATTCGGCCTCGAAGGCGAATTCGCGGGCCTGGTCGATCTTGTTGACGCCACCGGATTCGCCGAGACGCTTGAACAGCTCGGAGGCAGCATCGGCGGAGGCCTTGGCCTCCTGGTAGAAGGCGACCTGCGCGTTGGCGGCGACCGCGCGATAGTACTGGCGGCGGGCGTCGGCGGCGAGCCGCAGCACCGCCTCGACCGCCCGCAATTGCGCGGTCCTGAAGCGGTCGCCGGCGATCTCGGCCCTAGCCGGCAGGGTGATCAGCGCGAGCAGGCTGCCGACGATCTGGCGCTCGACCTCGACCTCGAAGCGGCCGGAGAGCTTGGAGATGCCGAAGCGCGGATTGGGCGGCAGGCTGGCGGCGACCATCTGCGCCTCGGCGATGCCGAGCTCGTTGAAGGACGCCTGCAGCCCGCGATTGCTGAGCAGCGCGACCTGGACGGCGCTGTCCGCCGTCAGCGGCTTGCGCAGGAGCTGGTCGATCCGCGACTGCGCTGTCAGCGCGATCTGGTCGTCACCGATCTTGACGACCTCCTTGCCGATCTCGGCATAGGCCGCGGCCCGGATCGGCGCCATGCCGCCATCGGGCGAGAAGCCGGCGCAGCCGCCGAGCACGGCCGCCGTCCCGGCGAGCAGGCCCCAGCGCAGCAGGCGGCCGGCATTCGGCATGGTCGGAGCGGTCAAGTCCGGCCTTTCGATCGATGGAACAAGCGATGCGGTTTGTCGGACGGGCGAAGTCATGATTTCGGCCCGACCTGGCGGTTCAGCTCGCGCCAATCCTTCGGCTCGGCCGGGCGGAAGCTGGCGGCCCCGGCCGTCACGCTGCGATAGGAAACGGCGGGAACGCGGGCGTTCGGATCGGCCGGCCGGGCCAGATAGTCTGGGACCGTGGCGGTGCAGGCGCCCAGCGCCAGAGCGACCGCCATCAGCAACGGCACCTTCACGAACATCACGACTCGGCATCCCCTGTTTCGATGCAGCAGGGGTAGCAGCGGCGTTTTGCGGGCGTCCGTTACAAATTGTTTCAAAGCGGCGCGGGCGGCCGGGGCGCAGGCGCGCTATTGTGCCGACGATGAGATGGCAGGAACCCGCTCGCGGGAGCACGGACATTCCGACCGACACACAGGCAGAGACGGGTCCCGTCAAGACGACCGCCGACGATCACGGCCATATCCTCGTGGTCGACGACGATCCGCAGATCAGGCTGCTCGTCGCGCGCTTCCTGCAGCGGCACGGCTATCAGGTCACCGGCGCACCGGATGGGCGCGCCATGTTGGAGGCGCTGGCGCACAGCGCCATCGACCTGATCGTGCTCGACCTGATGCTGCCCGGCCGCTCAGGCGTCGAGCTCTGCCGCGATGTGCGCGCGACCTCGCAGGTGCCGATCGTGATGCTCACGGCCCGGACCGAAGAGAGCGACCGCATCACCGGGCTCGAGGGCGGGGCGGACGACTACGTCACCAAGCCGTTCAGCCCGCGCGAGCTTCTGGCGCGAGTCAGGGCGCTGCTGCGCCGGGCGAGGGCGGGGCGAGGCGCTGCTGTAGCCCCGACGAACGCGATCGTGAGCTTCGACGGCTGGCGCATGGATCTGCGGCGGCGCGAATTGCAATCGCCATCGGGGACGCTGATCGATCTCTCGACCGGCGAGTTCGACCTGCTCGTAGCCTTCGTCGAGCATGCCAACCGTGTGCTGTCGCGCGAGGCGCTGATGCAGTTCGCCAAGGCGCGGATGAGCGACGACCCGTTCGACCGCACCATCGACGTCCAGATCAGCCGCCTGCGCCGCAAGCTCGAGGCCGACAGCCGGGGCGGCCAGCTGATCAAGACGGTCCGCGGCGCCGGCTACCTGTTCGCCTCGCAGGTCGACCATCAGCAGGGGCAGCCCGCTTGACGAACCTCGCCAAGCGCCTCTGGCCCGACACCGTCGCCAGCCGCGCCATCCTGATCCTGGTCGCGGCGCTGCTCGCCTTCCATCTGCTCGGCTACTGGGCCTACCGCGTCGGCGTCGAGAACCTCGCGACGGCGGGCCAGGATCGTGGCCTTGCCGAGCGCATCGTCTCGATCAAGCGGGCGATCGCCAGCCTGCCGCAGGCGCCGGAACGCGACCGCGTCGCGCATGACCTGTCGAGCGCCAGCCTCGAAGTGCACTGGAGCAAAGTCAGCCTCGTCCTCGGCACCGCCCCGATGACCGAGCGCACCCAGGCGATGGAGGCGCGGCTCAAGGAACTCGCGCCGGAGCTCGCGGCGGAATCCTTCCGGGTCGGTTTCGCTGATGATGGCGCGCTCGGTGCCGGCGAGGCCAATGCCTACAAGCACATGATGCTGGTTTCGGTGCAGCTCGAAGACGGCTCCTGGGTCAACTTCTCGTCGTCAGCTCTGGGCGCCTCGCAGCATCTCGACTGGGGCCTGACGGCGATCATGCTCTGCTTCGCCGTCGCCATCGTCGTCGTCGCGCTCCTGCTGCTGCGCTGGGCGACGCGGCCCTTGCGCGACCTTGCGGAGGCGGCCGAGCGCTTCAGCCTCGATCAGGCGCCGCAGCCGCTTCCCGAAACCGGGCCGGTCGAGGTGCGCCGCGCCGCGCGCGCCTTCAACACGATGCGGGAGCGCATCCGCAGCCTCGTCACCGAGCGGATGCAGGCGATGGCCGCGGTCTCGCACGATCTGCGCACGCCGATCACGCGCCTCAGGCTCCGCTCCGAGTTTCTCGAGGATGATGCGACCCGCAGCCTGATCGACGCCGATCTCGGCGAGATGGAGGCGATGATCGACTCGACCCTGGACTATCTGCGCGGCGGCACGTCGAGCGAGCCGCTGCGTCCGGTCGATCTCGCCTCGGTGATCGAGACCATCGTCGACGAGCATGTCGACCAGGGCCACCGCGTCTCGCTGGTCGGGCTGAATTCCGCCCCGGTGCAGGGCAGGGTGCTCTCGCTGAAGCGCGCGGCCTCCAACATCATCGGCAATGCCGTGAAGTATGGTCAGGCAGCCAAGGTCAGCATCACCGACGCCGGTGAGAGCTTCGCCGTCACCGTCGAGGACGAGGGGCCGGGCATTGCGGAAGCCGATCGCGAGCGGGTGTTCCACCCCTTCGTCCGGCTGGAAGAATCGCGCGGCCGCCAGACCGGCGGCTCGGGGCTTGGCCTGACGATCGCGCTCGCCATCGCCCGCTCGCATGACGGCTCGATCACGCTGGAGAACCGCGCCGAGGGCGGCCTGCGCGTGACGCTGCTGCTGCCGAAGCTCGATCGACCGGCCGAGCCAGCGGCCGATATGCGGGGATGACCGCCGGCCTCTTCGCCAGGCGCAGGGCGGTTCGCTTGCCTCGCTTCGGAGCGGCCCTAGACTGGTCCGATGGCACACTCGCTCAAGCCCGGCGCGACGCCGGCGACCGCTTCCCCCACCCCGAACCAGCCGAAGCTCGATTCCGATGCGGTCTGGGAGGCCCGGCGCGATCTTGCCGCCTGCTTCCGTATGGCGGCGCGCTATGGCTTCGAAGAGGGCATCTGCAATCACTTCTCGGCGCTGGTGCCGGGCTATGACGACCTCTTCATCGTCAATCCCTATGGCTGGGCCTTCTGCGAACTCACGGCTTCAAAGCTGCTGATCTGCGACTTCCACGGCAATGTCGTCGCCGGTGAGGGCCAGCCCGAGGCGACCGCCTTCTACATCCACGCCCGCGTCCACAAGAACCTGCCGCGCGCCCGCGTCGCCTTCCACACCCACATGCCCTATGCGACGGCGCTCTCGATGACCGAGGGCGACCCGCTGATCTTCGCCGGGCAGACCGCGCTGAAGTTCTATGGCCGCACCGCGTTCGACCGCGACTATAACGGCCTCGCCCTCGACGAGCGTGAGGGCGACCGCATCGCCGGCGCGGTCGGCGAGGCCGACATCGTCTTCATGAAGCACCATGGCGTCATGGTGCTCGGCCCGACCATCGCCGAGGCCTGGGACGATCTCTACTATCTTGAACGCGCCTGCGAGGTGCAGACCCTGGCGCTATCGACCGGTCGCCAGGTTCTGCCGGTCAAGCCGGAGATCGCCGAGGCGGCCTATCAGCAGATGCGCGAGGGCGATCCGGAATCGGCTCGGCTGCACCTGGCCTCGATCCGCCGCCAGCTCGATGCCGAGGAGCCGGTCTATCGCGATTGAGGCCTAGACGCCGAGTTCGCGCAGCAGCCCGTCCAGCCGCGCGATGCCTGCCGCGATCTGCACCTCGTCGAGCGCTGCATAGCCGATGACGAGGCCGGCGCGGCGATCGGGATCATCAGGCCGGTCATAGAGCCCGCTGACGCCATAAAGGCCGAGCGAGGCCGCCGCGGCCCGCTCGGTCAGCTCGCTCTCGCGCGCTTGCGGCAGCCCGTTGATCCAGGCGAGGACATGCAGGCCGGCATCGGTACCGGCGATCGTGACGCGATTCCCCAGCCGCTCGCGCAGCGCCCTCAGCAGGGCCGCACGCCGCTCGCCATTGCGGCGCCGGATGCGGCGGACATGCCGCTCATAGGCGCCGGTTTCAATCAATTCCGCCAAGGCGGCCTGTTCGAGTTCCGGCGTATGGCGGTCGACCATGCGCTTGGCCCGGGCGAAGACCTCGCGCAGCGCCACCGGTAGAACGAGATAGCCGAGCCGCAAGGTCGGCGAGAGCGTCTTCGAGACGGTGCCGAGATAGATCACTCTGCCGGCCTGGTCGAGCGAGCGCAAGGGCGGCACCGGGCCGACGCCATGGCGATATTCGGCGTCGTAATCGTCCTCGATGATCGCCGCCCCGTGCCGGGCTGCCCAGGCGAGCAGCTCCTGCCGGCGCGGCGCCGACAGGATGCTGCCGAGCGGCAATTGATGCGAGGGCGTGACGAAGGCGAGCCGCGCCGGCGGCAGGGCAGCGGTCTGCATGCCCTCGCGATCGACCGGCTGCGGCGAAAGCTCGGCGCCCGCCGTCAGGAAAGCCTGGCGCGCCAGGTTGTAGCCTGGGTCCTCGATGACGACGCGATCGCCAGGGTCGAGCAGCAGCCGCGTGCAGAGATCGAAGCCCTGCTGCGAACCGTTGACGACGAGGATGTCGTCGGCCTCGCAGCGCATTCCGCGGGCGCGCCAAAGATAGCCTTGCAGCGCCGTGCGCAGTTCCGGCAAGCCACGTGGATCGCCATAGCGCAGGCGGGCTGGCCGCCTCGTCACAGCATTGGCCAGCGCCCGCCGCCAGGCCAGAGTCGGGAAGTCGCCGCCGGCGAGCTCGCCATAGCGGAAGTCGAGCGCGAAGGGCTGCGGGGTCCAGGGGATGGGGGCGGCGGATGCCAGCCGCCGGCCATAAGCGGAGAGCTCGGTGGGCCGCGGTGCGGGCGTGTTTCCCGGCGTCGGTTCCGGGTTCACCAATCCGGTTGCGACCCGAGCCCGCGCGCCGGGCCGGGTTTCGAGATAGCCCTCCGCCGCCAATTGCTCGAAGGCTGCGGTGATGGTGGTACGCGACAGGCCCCATTCGGCGGCGAGCGCCCGCGTCGACGGCAGGCGCGAGCCGGGCGCATGGACACTGGCCGCGATCTCGCGCTTGATCGCCGTGATGACCCGGCGTTGCGCGCCGATCTCGCCTTCAACTGGCCCAGTTGGAATGCTCGAAACTGGTCGTTTCATGCGGGCCAGATTAGCGGCATGACGTCGGCGACCGCAAGGAGACCCATTCCATGTACACGCCGCCAGCCTTTCGCATCGACGATCGCGCCGAGATTCACGCGATGATGCGCGCCTGCCGGCTCGCCACGCTCGTCACGGCGACGGCCGAGGGTTTGCTCGCGACGCCGCTGCCGCTGATCCTGGCGCCGGAGGAGGGCGAGTTCGGAGTGCTCCATGGCCATCTCGCCCGCGCCAATCCGCAATGGAAGGCCGCGGCGATCGGCGAGGCCATGGTGCTGTTCAATGGGCCCGACGCCTATGTCACGCCGTCCTGGTACGAGACCAAGCGCGAGACCGGCAAGGTCGTGCCAACCTGGAACTATCAGGCGGTGCATGCCTACGGCCCGGCCGAGTTCTTCGAGGACCCCGAGCGCCTGCTCGATGCGGTCACGCGCCTGACCAATCTGCACGAGGGCGCGCGGGCGCAGCCCTGGGCGGTCGATGATGCGCCGCCCGAGTTTGTGAAGGCGCAGCTGCGCGGCATCGTCGGCCTGCGCATCCCGATCACCCGGCTCGAAGGCAAACGCAAGATGAGCCAGAACCGCCCGCTGGCCGATCGCGTCGGCGTCGCCGAAGGGTTGGCTGCGAGCGAGCGCCCCGGTGATCTCGCGGTCGCTGCGATGGTGCCGGTCGAAGGTTGAGACTCAGTCCTGCGTCTCGCCCTCATAGGGCGTGGCGCGCATTGATGGGCGCTGGTTGAAGCGGTCATACCAGCCCGCGAGCCTTGGCGCCCGCGCGCGGAAATCCGGCAGGCGCCGGAAGCTGAGCCAGGCGAGGGCGGTCGCGAGTCCGATCTGGCCGATCGTGACCGGGTCGTCGAGATCGGCCTGCGTCTCCAGATAGTCATAGGCCTCGAGCAGCTTGGTCGTCTGCCCTTCGGCGAGCGGCGGATAGCGCAGGGTTTCAGGCCGGCGCTCGGTCTCCCAGCGCACGGCAATCCCGGCATCGCACAGTCCCTGCGCCAGTGCCTGCAAGCGCAGTGCTTCATAGCGCTCCGGCCCTTCGCGCGGGATCAGCGAACCTTCCCCGGCGAGCCGGTCGAGATAGTCGCAGATCACCACGGAATCGAAGAGGGCGCCGGCATCGGGCGTCAGCAGCACCGGCACCTTGCCGAGCGGGTTTTGAGCGAAGACGGCGTCGTTGCGATTGGTCGGGCTGGTCTCGTGATGGATGACATCGAGGCGATCGGCCAGCCCGAGCTCATGAGCGCAGACCAGCACCTTGCGGGCATAAGGCGAATGGCTCTGGTAGAGCAGGATGAGCTTGTCCGACATCACGCGGCCTTCCCGGCGACCTCGGCTGGCGTCAGCCCGACCAGTTCGGCATAGCGCTCCGGATCGGTCGCGCCCTCGGTGACGACGGCGAAGACGCGCGAGCTGGCGTCGAGCTTCAGCGCCGCCCTTGCCTGCGGATCGCGCAGCGCCGTGAGCAAACCGGCAAAGCCCGCCGCGCCGCTCTCGCCGGCAACGATCGCCGGATCGCTGCCGGCCGGGCGCGCCAGCCGGTTCATCGCCTCGACCGCGACCGCATCCTCCACCGTCATGAAGGCATCGGCTGTGCGCGACAGCACGCGCCAGGCCAGAGGCGAGGGGTCGTAGCATTCCAGCATCGCCATCACTGTCGGTTCGCCATGGGCGATCTTGGTCGGCCGTCCGGCGCGGGCGCTCTCGAACAGGCAGGCAGCTCGGGCCGGATCGACCACGGTGAAGACTGGTCGCGCTTCGCCGAACTCGAGCGAGAGCTGCGCCGCGATCGCGGCAGCGATGCCGCCGACGCCGGCCTGGACGAAGACATGGGTCGGTGGCTCCGGCAATTGCCGCAGGGCCTCGCGGATGATCGCGGTATAGCCCTGCATGACGAGGCCCGGGATGCGCTCATAGCCGTCCCAGGAGGTGTCGGAGACGGTCGTCCAGCCCTTCTCATTGGCGACGCGGGCGGCCTCGACGATGGAATCGTCATAGGTGCCGGGGACGCGCACGATCTGCGCGCCGAAACGGGCGATCGCCGCGGCGCGGGGCTCGCTGACGCCGCCATGCATGAAGATCACCGAGCGCGCGCCGACGAGCTGCGCGCCCTGCGCGACCGAGCGGCCGTGATTGCCGTCGGTGGCGCAGGCGAAGGTCATGCCGGAAGCGATAGCGCGGACCTCGGGCGAGGCAAGGTCGGCCTCGTCGAGCGTCCGTCCGAGCCGTTCGCTCGCCGCTTCCAGCACCAGGCGCGTCACGGCATAAGCGCCACCAAGTGCCTTGAAGCTGCCGAGGCCGAGGCGCTGGCCTTCATCCTTGAGGTGCAGTGCGCCGATGCCGAGCTCTGCGGCGAGATTCGGCAGGGCCCGCAACGGCGTCGGCAAATGCTCGGCTCTGCCTGCGAGGTGCCGCTCAATCGCGTCGGCGCCGGCGGGGCCGAGCATCTCGGCATCGACCGGGTGGAGCGGCTGGCGGAAGTCCGGGAGCTGGTTGAGCAGGAGCACGGCTTGCCTCTTCGAGATGTCCAGGTGAAGAGATATTGCAAGCGTCGCGAAAAAGGCGCTGCAATCAGCCTCTGGCCTTGCAAGTTTGTTTCACGGAGCTTCGCTTGAGCGAACCGTCTGCTTCCGCCCTCGACGCTTTCGACCGGGCGATCCTCGCCATCCTGCAGCAGGACAACACCACGCCGCAGCGCGTGATCGGCGAGAAGGTCAACCTCTCGGCCCCGGCGGTGCAGCGCCGCATCCGCCGGATGGAGAAGGACGGCGTCATCACCGCCAATGTCGCGATCGTCGAGCCGGCGGCGCTCGGCCACCCGATCACGCTCTTCGTCGAGGTCGAACTGGTCAGCGAGACGGCGAAGGACATCGACGCCGCCAAGCGCGCCTTCCTCGCCGCGCCGGAGGTCCAGCAATGCTACTACGTCACCGGCGAGGTCGACTTCATGTTGGTCGTGCTGGTGCCGAGCATGGCGGCCTATGAAGCGCTGACGCGCCGGCTCTTCTTCGCCGACGCCAACATCCGCAAGTTCCGCACCTTCGTCGCGATGGACCGCGTCAAGGCGGGGCTGACCGTGCCGGTGGCGTAAAAACGCCGCCTCTTCCGTCATGGTCGGGGTTGTCCCGACCATCCACGTCTTCTCATGGGCAGCGCGGTACTCAAGACGTGGATGCTCGCCACAAGGGCGAGCATGACGAGATGGAAAGGCAGCGACCCTTCGCTAGGAAGTCAGCGCGCCAGCAGTCATGCCCTGGACCATGAATTTCTGCAGGAAGATGAAGGCCATCACCAAGGGCAGGCTCGCCAGCACCGAGAAGGCCATCATCGTGTTCCAGTCGGTGACGAACTCGGCCATCAGGCTGTAGATCGCCATGGTCAGCACCCGGTTCTCCCAGGATTCGATCAGCACTACCGCGAACAGGAACTCGTTCCAGGCGAGCAGGAAGGTGTAGAGCCCGGCGCCGATGAAGGCGGGATAGGACATCGGCACCAGCGTGCGGAAGATCGCGCCGAGGCGCGAGCAGCCGTCGACCATCGCCGCCTCCTCGATGTCTCTGGGTATGTTAATGAAGTAGCTGCGCAGCATCAGGATGCAGAAGGGCAAAGTGAAGGTCAGGTAGACCACGATCAGCGAGGTCCGGGTGTCGTAGAGCCCGAGCGTGATGAAGATCCGGAAATAGGGGATGCAGAGCAGCACCAGCGGGAACATCTGCGTGGTGATCAGGAACATCAGCACCGCCCGCTGGCCGGCGAACTTGAAGCGCGCCAGCGCATAGGCCGCCATCGCTCCGAGGATGAGCGAGAGCGCGGTCACCACCAGCGAGACCACCATCGTGTTGGCGAAGACGAGGAGATAGCGCGGGCTCGCGAAGATCTTGCGATAGCCCTCCAGCGTGAAGACCTCCGGCAGCCATGTCGGCGGCATCCGCATCACCTCGATGTTCGGCCGGATCGAGACCGTCAGCATCCAGGCGAGCGGGAAGAAGACGATCCCGATGGCGAGCAGCAGCAGGAGATAGGAGGCGGCGTTGATCAGGCGCTCGCGTCCGCGGATGCCGATCTTGCCGAGATAGGGGCGGGTGTGCGCTGCAGCGCCGGGCAGGGCGACAGTCATTGCTGATTGCTCATGGTTCGCCGGACATAGATGGCGCTCACGATGAAGAGCACGATGAACATCACCACGGCCTCGGCCGAGGCGTAGCCGAATTTCAGCTTCTGGAAGCCGTCGAAATAGATCGCCGTCGCCAGTACTTCCGAGGCATGCGCCGGCCCGCCGCCGGTCATGACATAGACCGGGTCGAAGGCGCGGAAGGTCCAGATCGAGTCGAGCAGCACGATCGTGGTGATGACGCCGCGCAACTGCGGCAGGGTGATGTGCCAGAACTGCCGGAACAGCGAGGCGCCATCGATCTCGGCAGCTTCGTAGAGTTGCTTCGGGATCGCCTGCAGGCCGGCGAGCAGCATCACCATGAAGAACGGGAAGGCGCGCCAGACATTCATCGCCGTCACCGAGCCCAGCGCGGTGGAGGGATCGCCGAGCCAGGAGATGGTGAAGTTGGTGTCGATGATCCCGAGCGAGGCGAGCAGGCCGTTGAGCACGCCGAAGGGCTGCAGCATCAGCACCCAGATCATGCCGGCGACGGTCGGCGCCAGCAGCCAGGGTACGATCAGGAGGCCGCGCGCGACGGTGCGGAAGGCCGGGTCGAGATTCATGTTGAGCAGCAGCGCCAGGCCGAGCCCGATCACCAGATGCAGCAGCACGCTGAAGAAGGTGAAGACGACGGTCTGCCAGAAGGCGCGCCAGAACAGCGGATCGTTGGCGAGCGTGATGTAGTTGCCAAAGCCGACCCAGACCTCGCGCTGGAGGTTGCTGTCGTGGAAGCTCAGGCGGACGACGTCGATCAGCGGGTAGATCAGCAGCGCGACGAGGATCAGCAGCGACGGCCACAGGAAGGACGCGGCCAGGACTTCCTCGCGGTATTTGCGTTTGAGCGTAAGCAGCATGACTCGCCGATCGTTGCGGAACCGTCCGCCTGCCTTGCGGGCGGCCGGCACTGAGCGAGGGGAGAGGGACCGGCCGGAGGGGCGCTCCGGCCGGATAGCTATGACGTCAGCCGGTCACTTGGCGCCGGCGAGGACCTTGTTCCATTCGGCCGCGGCGTCATCCAGCGCCTGCTTGGCGGTCTTCTTGCCCTGCACCGCGTTCTGGATCTCGGTGGTCATCACCTTGTTCATCTGCACGGCGTTCGGCATCGAGAGGAACGGAGACTGTGCATTCGGCTGCGCCATCTGCGTGACGAAGGCCTGGAACAGCTTGCGCTCCTTGAACCAGTCCTGGTTCGAGACGTCGGTGCGGGCCGGGAAGCCGCCCGTGCCCTTCGCCCACATCTCGATGCCCTTCGGGCCCGAGAGCCATTTCATGAAGGTCCAGGCCGCGTCCTTGTCCTGCGCCTGGCTGCTGATGGTGTTGAGCGAGCCGCGCACCATGGTGCCGGTGCTCTTGCCCTTCGGCAGCGGCGCGATGTCGTAGTTGAGGTTCGGATTGAGCTGCTTCTGGATGGCGACGCCCCACGGCCCCTCGAACATCATCGCGACATTGCCCGAGGCGAAGTTGGCGCGCTTTTCCTTCTCGCCATTGCTCAGCACGCCCGGCACCGAGACTTTGTCCTTGTTCATCCGCTCGATGTACCACTCGATCGCGGCGACGCCTTCGGGGCTGTTGAACACGGCCTTGCTGGTCGCCGGGTCCATGATCGTCGCGCCGCCCTGCAGCAGCAGCGGGTAGATGTCGTAGGTCATGTTGGTAGGCGGCTCGGCCTGGAGCGTGCCGGTGACCGCGAACTGGCGCTTGTCGGGGTTGGTCAGCTTGCGCGAATACTCGGCGAATTCCTCCCAGGTCTTGGGCGGGCCGGAAAGGCCGGCTTCCTTGAACCGGTCGGTGTTCCAGAACAGCGCCACCGCGCCGCTCTCGATCGGCAGGTAGTACTGCTTGCCCTTCCATTTGGCGTGGAAGGTCTCGGGGATGTTCGCGAAGAACTCCTTCGGTTCCTTGGCGATGCGCTCGTCGATCGGCTCGATCATGCCGAGGTCGGCGAATTCGGCGACCCAGTCGACCTGGACCAGCAGCACGTCCGGCAGCTTCTTGGCCTGGTGCAGCACGATGGCGCGATCATGGAAGCCGGTGAACGGCGAGTCGACCGGCGTCAGCTTGATGTCCGGATGGTCCTTCTCGAAGGCGGCCTTGAGCTCGCCCATGAACTTCTCGCCGACCTCGGTGCCCTTCCATTGGCCCCAGCGGACCTCTTTCTGCTGGGCGAGGGCGAGCGTCGGCAGGCTGACGACCGAGGCGAGCGCCATCGCCGCGAGCGTCAGCAAGGAAGACCTGCGATGCTGATCCATATGCGTTTCCTCCCGTTGGTTGTCCCTTTGGCAGTCTTCTTGATCAGCGGCGCATCCGTCGTTGCGGGCGCCGGAAATGATGCAGTCTTCAGGCCGCGCGAGCCTTGCGCAGGGCCTCGGGCACCGGCGGCGCGACCTTGACCAGCGTGGTGTTCTCGTCGACCAGCTTGCTCGTTCCGCCGACATTCATCCAGGTGAACATGTTGCGGAACATCTCCTGCAGCGAGGCCATGATCGCCGTCTCTGCCTCCTTGGGCATCTCCCAGAACGGCTTCTTCATCACCTTCCAGGACTTCTTGCGGGTATTGTAGAAGAACTGCGCATCGGTTTCGCCTGCCCCCTTCTCGGAGAGGTGGTTGGCGAAGGTGTACTCGCGGATCTGATCCCTCAAGGTCTGCGGCAGGTCCGGGTGGTCGAAGATCAGGTTGTTGAAGCCGAGGGCGAGATGGACCTCGACGGCTTCCGCCTTCGGAAGCTTGGCGAGCTGCGTGCCGGGCAGGGTCGAGGCGCCGTGCTGGACCGCGCCCGCCATGTTGTACTCCTTGCGGCAGATCGTCGAGATCGTCTTCAGGAGATCATAGTCGACATTCACCTGCGCGAGCGTGCCGTCCGGCAGCACCTTGCCGCCGTGATAGGTGCCGGAATTGATCGAGATCTTGCTGACGATCGGCAGCTTGGCGCTGCGCTTGGCCATCTCGGCGAGATAGACGGTCATGAAGGCACGCAACTCTTCCGGCGTGGTGTTCTCATGGCCGACCTCGCCGATCTCGGCGCCGAGCGAGATCGAGACGCCCTTGGGCTCGATACCACGCACGAACTCGGTGAAATGCGCGGTCAGCTCGGCATTGACGCGCTGCTGGTCCTCGACCGTCGCCAGTGACAGGTCGACCACCGTCGAAGCGTCGATGTCGATGCTGTACATGCCGGCTGCGACCTGCTCGCGCATGATGTTTTCGAGCTTGCGGACTTCGGCCTTCGGGTCGGCGAGATAGGCCTTGGCATTGATCTGGTCGTGGTCGGCCTGCAGGAAGACCGGACCGGTGTGCCCCTCGCGCAGCGCCGCCGCCAGCACCGCCGCAGCATATTCCAGCGGCGGCTGCTGGGCGTAGAGCGCTTCGCCGACGGCCTGCTCGAAGATGAAGAGCTTGGAATCGAGCTCCTTGCCGGCGCGGAAGACCGAGCGGCAGGTATGATAGCTCCAGCCGCGCAGGTTCATCGCCGGTACGGTCTTGCCTGACCATTTGCCGGCGGCGCAGGCGAGATAGAGTTCCTGGATCGAGGACGGTACGATGCCGGCGGCATGGGCGGCTTCGCGGATCGCCCAGATCGCCACGCCGCGAGCCTCCGGCTCGGCGAGCGCCGCCGTCTCGGCCCAGCGGTCGATCATCGCATCCGGCGGACGCTTGCTTTTGCTGAAGTCGGGCGAAGAGCCGGCGAGATCGACGCCGATCGTCTTGAGGTCGTCGATCAGCTCAGCGAGCGAGGCGCATGCCATGGGTCATACCTTCGAAAACGGCTTCGAAACGGAGCGTGACGGGGCTTGCGGCGGGGAGGGCCGGGGCCCGCCGCGTCACGTTCGCAATCAATGCATGCTGTTTTCGTTATCGCAAGTCATATTATCGTTTTCGCGCATTGCAGCATAATCCATGTTGCAATGCGCAATCGGGTCGAACCTCAGTTCGGATGTGTTTCACCGGTCGCCAGCAGGGTCTGGACGGCAGCGCGATCGGGCATGCCGTCCCAGCCATTGGCGCGTTCGGCCTTGAGCGCTGCGACCGCAGCTGCGAAGCGCGCGGCCTCGATAGGGCTTTGCCCCTCGCACAGTCCCAGCGCATACGCGCCGTGAAAGACGTCGCCGCAGCCGGTGGTGTCCTTCGCCGCGACCTTGAAGGCGGGGACGCTGACGAGCTCGCCATCGATCAGCCAGAGGCTGCCGGCGTTGCCGCGCGTCACGGCGAAAACCTTGCCGGAGCCGTTGGCGCAGCGCCGCAGAAGTTCCTCGGCCGGTCCGTCACCGGCGAAATCGCGCAGGCCTTCAGCCGAGAAGACGATATGGTCGGCCTTGGCGATCAGGCGCTGGTTATCCTCCGGCGTGCCGCCGTCGACATCGAGCACGCTCGGAATGCCGGCCTGATGGGCGCGATCGAGCACGATCGCTGCGCCGCCCGGCCAGCGCGTATCGGCGAGCACGGCGCCGGCATTGCCAAGCCCGCCTTCCGGCAGGACGCTCGCATCTTGCGAGAGGCTGCGCCGGTTCGAGACGATGCTGCGCTCGCCGCGCCTGTCGACGAGGACGATCGCGCGAAGCGTGCGCCCCTCCGGCAGGATGGCGACACCGTCGCAGTCGACGCCATGGCCGCGCAACAGCCGCAAGCCGGTTTCGCCCGCGGCATCGGCGCCGACGCGGCCCCAATAGGCGGCCTCACCGCCGAGATGGCAGATCGCTACCGCCGCGGTCGCGGCTGGCCCCCCGAAGCGCTCGACGTAACCGAGCACGCCGGTCTTGATGCCGGCCGAGGGCAGGGCCTCGACCTCGAAGACCTCATCCTGGACGAGATTGCCGACGCAGACGATCCGGCGGCCGCTCATGTTCGGCCTCCCTTGCCGGGAAAGGCGATCGATTGAATGAGGCGTAGCCGCCGGCTTTCTGGCCGCGTGGTCAGCATGTTTCATCCCGCCGGATCTCGTTCTCGATATGCCGGCAGGATCCGGCTGCACGGCGATGCGATGATGCCCGACACTTTCACTTTCGCAACATCATTTTCGCAAACGCGCATTGCGTTTAGAGAAGTAGCGGTCGTAGAGACTTCCAACCAATCGGGCTATGAAGCCGGCCCGAATGAGGCTCTGAAACAGACCTGCCATGGAACCCCTGAGCAAACGTCACGCCGACATCCTCGATATCCTCGGCAAGCGCGGCTATGTCGCGATCGAGGAGATCGTCTCGGCCTTCAATGTCACGCCCCAGACCGTGCGGCGCGACCTGCAGGATCTCGCCGATCGTGGCCTGCTGCGTCGCCATCATGGCGGGGCCAGCGCCAATCTCTCGACGGCGAACACTGACTATGGCCTGCGCGTCGTCGAGACGGCGACCGAAAAGGCCGCCATGGCGAAGGTCGCCGCCGAGCTGGTGACGCCCGGAACCTCGTTCTTCATCACGCCTGGCACCACCATGGACGCCCTCGCCAAGGCGATCGCCGAGCGCCGTCCGCGTGGCTTGCGCGTCGTCACTAATAGCACCGCGGCCGCCGCGATCCTCGACAAATGCCCGGAGATCTCGATCCTGATCACCGGTGGCCACTGGCTCGGACCGAACCGCGCCTGCGGCGGTATGCACGCCGCCAGTTTCATCGAGAACTATCGCTGCGACCTGCACATGACCAGCATCGGCGGCATCGATGCGGCCGGGAATCTGCTGGAGTATCGCGACGACGAGGCCGTGGTCGGGCGCACCATGCTGCGCAACGCCCGCCGCTCGATCCTGCTCGCCGATCACACCAAGTTCAGCCGCGTCGCCATGGCGCGCCTCGCTCATCTCAGCGAGGTCTCGACCCTGGTGACCGACCGCCAGCCGCCGGCAGCCACCGCGCAGGTGATCCGTGATGCCCGCTGCGAACTGATCGTAGCCGGCTGATCACGCAACGGTGAGAGCCGGTGCGTTGCGTGCCGCCGGGGTGGACTCGTATCCTATGAGGAGGCCGCCCCGCGCCATATGGGCGTTTCCCGCCGCGGCCGCGTCAGTCGAAAAAATCCTATCGTCGAAAGAGACACGTCATGCGCTATCAAACGCTTGGCCAGACCGGCCTGCTCGTCTCCGAACTGTGCCTGGGCACCATGACCTTCGGTGGCGGCGATGCCGGCATCTGGGGCAATATCGGCCGGCTCGACCAGCAGGAGGCCGATGGGCTGGTGAAGACCGCGCTCGAGGCCGGCATCAATTTCATCGACACCGCCAATGTCTATGCCGAGGGCAATTCCGAGCTGATCACCGGCCAAGCCCTGCGCAATCTCGGCATCAAGCGCGACGAGGTCGTGATCGCGACCAAGGTCTATGGCCGGATGGGTCAGGGGCCGAACGGCTCCGGCGCCAGCCGCTATCACATCCTCGAACAGGCCAAGGCCAGCCTGAAGCGGCTCCAGCTCGACCATATCGACCTCTACCAGATCCATGCCTTCGACAGTGTCACGCCGATGGAGGAGACGCTTGAGGCGCTCGACGCACTCGTCCGGCAGGGGCTGGTGCGCTATGTCGGCGTCTCGAACTGGGCGGCCTGGCAGGTCGCCAAGGCGCTCGGCATCAGCGAGCGGAAGCATCTCGCCCGCATCGCCTCGCTGCAGGCCTACTACACCATCGCCGGCCGTAACCTTGAGCGCGAGATCGCGCCGATGCTGCTCTCCGAGAAGGTCGGGTTGATGGTCTGGAGCCCGCTGGCCGGCGGCCTGCTTTCCGGCAAATACGACCGCCGCAACGAGCAGGGCGGCGAGGGCCGGCGCGCCAGCTTCGACTTCCCGCCGGTCGATCGCGAGCGCGGCTATGACGTCATCGACGCGATGCGGCCGATCGCCGAGGCGCACAAGGCCTCGGTCGCGCAGGTGGCGCTCGCCTGGCTGCTGCACCAGCCGGCCGTGACCAGCGTGATCATCGGCGCCAAGCGCCCCGAACAGCTCGCGGAGAACATCGCCGCGAGCGAGATCTCGTTCACTACGGAAGAGCTGGCGAAGCTCGACGCGGTTAGCGCTTTGCCGAAGGAGTATCCGGGCTGGATGCTGGAGCGCCAGGGCGCCAACCGTACGAAGCCCGACCCGCGCCGGGTGGGCTGACCCGTCAGAAGCGGTCGCTGGCTTCGAGATAGAGGCTGGCGACCGCTTCGATGCCGGCCTGGTCGTCGGCATCGAAGCGTCCGGGCTCGGGGCTGTCGAGATCGATCACGCCGATGACCTCGCCATCGCGGATCAGCGGCACGACCAGCTCCGAGCGCGAGGCGGCGTCGCAGGCGATATGGCCGGGGAAGGCGTGGACGTCTTCGACCAGGATGGATTCGCGCCGCGCCACCGCCGTGCCGCAGACGCCGCGCCCGACCGGGATGCGCACGCAGGCCGGCTTGCCCTGGAACGGGCCGAGCACCAGTTCGCCGCCGCGCATCAGGTAGAAGCCGGCCCAGTTGAGAGCTGGCATCGCATCATAGAGCAGCGCCGAAAGGTTGGCGGCGTTGGCGATCGCGTCGCGCTCGCCATGCAGCAGGCCTTCGAGCTGCTGGACGAGCTCCCTGTAGAAGTCCGGCTTGTCGCTGGCCGAGATCGTTGCCGCCTGGAACATCGTCGCCTCCATCAATCGAGGCTGGATATGCGCTGCCGGAGCAGATTTTGCGAGGGGGCAAAGCAATTCCAGCAAAAGTGCGCAGCGGTTTTGCGTCCGGAATTGCGTGAAAACAAAGAGATAGAGTATTTCCGGCGAACCGGAGTTCGTCGGAAATACTCTATCACCGGCCGGAGGGCGGGGGGCTGCTGCGCGTCCAGAGCAGGAAGGCGGAGAGCCGCCGCAATTGCCGCTTGGCGAAATAAAGCACGTAGACCATCATGCGTCTCCAGATCGGGAGCCCACGACAGTCGCGTGGCGCTTTTAGCTTTGGTGACGCGGTGCAAGCTGCTCCGGCAAATCCCGCGACCGGCCCGCATCGCTGCGGTTCGATATTCAGATCATTTGCAATCGCCGCTGCGGGGTCAATGAAACGGCTGTTCAAAGATTTGATGACAATTGGCGAAATCGTCCCCGCGTTTCGCTGCGGGGAGATTTAGTTTCCGCGATAGGCACCTGGCCCGTCATGGTCGGGCTTGTCCCGACCATCCACGTCTTCGCTTCCTTGATCGAGTTGGGTGTTCAAGACGTGGATGCTCGCCACAAGGGCGAGCATGGCGGCGTTGGGATCTGTCTCCTCAAACCGCTGCCTTCTTGATCGCGTCCAGCACGTCGCTGCCGTACTTGCCGACGAACTCCTTCTCGACTTCGACTGTCACGACTTTGGCGAAGGAGTCGCGATCGGGGTTCTCGACCGCCTGCATGCCAGCCTTCTTCAGCGCATCGAGGCTGGAGCCTTCGGTGTCCTCGTTCATCTTGCGCTGGATGCCGGCGCATTCGATCGCGATCGAGGCGAGGAGCTGCTGAATATCGGCCGGCATCGCGTCGAACTTGGTCTTGTTCATCACGAGCGGGCCGGTGGTGAAGGCGTGACGCGTCAGCGAGAGATGCTTCTGCACCTCGTTGAACTTGGCGTTGAGGATCAGCGTCACCGGGTTCTCTTGGCCGTCGACCGTGCCGGTCTCCAGTGCGGTGAAGAGCTCGGTGAAAGCCATCGGTGTCGGGATCGCGCCGAGCAGCTGGAACGCCTTGATATGGGCCGGGTTCGGCGTGGTGCGGATCTTCAGGCCCTTGAGGTCGTTGGCGTTCGTAACCGGGCGACGGTTGTTGGTCAGGTTGCGCCAGCCGATCTCCCAGGTGGCGAGCGCCTTCAGGTTCGAGCCTTCGAGCTCCTTGCGCAGGCCGTCGCCGATCGGGCCGTCCATCACGGCGGCGGCGTGCTTGCGGCTCTGGATCAGGAAGGGCAGGTCGAGCACGTTGAGCTTGGGCGCGAGGCCGGTGAAGAACGGGTTGCCGGTCAGGCAGATGTCGAGCGAGCCGCCGCGCACCGCGCTGATCGTCTGCGCATCCGAGCCGAGCGCGCCGTTCGGGAAGACCTGGACCTCGTAGCGGCCCTGGCTCTTGGCCTTGACCTGTTCGGCGAAGAGCAGGGCGGCCTTGTGCCAGCTGTCGGCTTCCGGATGCGGATGGGCGAAGCGCAGCTTCACCGCTTGCGCCAGGGCGGGGCGGCCGATGGCGAAGAGGGCGATGCCGGCGCCAGCGCCGGTGAGGGCAGTCCTGCGGGTGATGGTCATGAGCGTCTCCTCCCTGTGTTGTTGTTTGGGCAGGCGCGTCAGCGCCCGTAGAGCCAGCGCGCCGGGACCGTGACGATCTCGGGCACGAAGATCAGCAGCAGCAGCACGGCGAGCTGCGCCAGCAGGAACGGCATGACGCCGCGAATGACCTTGTCCATCGGGATGCGGCCGACGGCGCAGACGACGTTGAGCACCGTGCCGACCGGCGGGGTCAGCAGGCCGATGGCGTTGTTGATGATGAACATCACGCCGAAATAGACCGGGTCGATGCCGGCCTGCTTGACGATCGGCATTAGCACCGGCGTCAGGATCAGCACGGTCGGGATGAAGTCGAGCGCGGTGCCGACGACGACGACGAGCAACATCATCGCCAGCATCAGCAATGTCTTATTGTCGATCAGCGGGCCGAGCAGCGTCGCGACCTGGCTGGGGATGTCGGCGATGGTGATCAGCCAGGCCGAGACCATCGCCGCCGCAACCAGGAACATCACCGCCGCCGAGGTCTTCAGCGCGGCCAGTAGAGCCGGGCGCAGATGCTCCAACTTCAATTCGCGATAGATGAAGCCGCCGACGAAGGCGGCGTAGACCGCCGCGACCACCGCCGCTTCCGTCGGCGTGAAGACGCCGGCCTTCATGCCGCCGATGATCAGCACCGGCAGGCCGAGCGCCCAGAGCCCGTCGAGGACCGCCTGGCCGATCTCGCGCATGCCTGCCCGTTGAATCCGAGCAGCCGGTTCGTCGCGGGCGACGATATACCAGGTGAGGATCAGGGCAAGGCCCATCAGGATGCCGGGCACGATGCCGGCGATGAACAGCCGCGTGATCGAGACGCCGGCGGCGACGCCGAAGACGACAAAGCCGATCGAGGGCGGGATCACCGGCGCGATGATGCCGCCTGCTGAGATCAGCCCGGCGGCGCGCGGCAGGTTGTAGCCGGCCTGCTTCATCATCGGCAGCAGGATAGCGGCGAGGGCGGCGGTGTCGGCGACGGCCGAGCCGGAAATGCTCGCCATCACCAACGCTGCCAGCACCGCGACATAGCCGAGCCCGCCGCGGACATGGCCGACCAGTGTCACCGCCAGTGCGATGATCCGGCGCGACAGGCCGCCGGCATTCATCAGTTCGCCGGCAAGCATGAAGAAAGGCACCGCCATCAGCGGGAAGGAATCGGCGCCGCCGATCAGGTTCTGCGCCAGGATCTGCGAGTCGAAGGTGCCGAGCTGCAGCATCAGCGCGACGCCGCAGACCAGCAGCGCCATCGCGATCGGCATGCCGAGCGCCATCGCCCCGATCAGCGAGCCCAGGAAGATGAAGATGGTCACGAGCGCTTCTCCGCCGCCTGCTGGTTCTCGAAGGCGGTGAGTTCCTCCGATTCCGCCCCGACGACGAGCTCGTCGTCGGGCATGCGGCCGGTCAGCAGCCGCGCCAGTGCGATCAGGTTGAGTGCGCCGATGCCGATGCCGCCGACGAGGCCGGCGAGATAGGTCACCGCGACCGGCACGCCGGTGACGGGCTGGTGGTTCTCGATATTGATCACGCCCTGTTGCCAGCAGCCGACGACCAGCATGCCCATGCAGAGCAGCGATAGCGCCTCGACTGCGAGCCGGCACCACCAGCGGCCATTGCGGCCGAGCATGGTGACGACTGTGGTCATGCCGAGATGCTGGCCGTCCTTCGCCACCAGAAAGGCGCCGCCGAAGGTCAGCCAGACAAAGATCAGCCGCGACAATTCCTCCGAGGAGATGATGCCGGAGCTGAAGCCGTAGCGCAGCACGACATTGCCGAAGACCATGGCGATCATCACGACGAAGCCGGCGATCAGCACATCCTCGGTGAGGCGCAGGAGCAATGCGCGCAGTTTCATGAAGTGGTTCCCTCGGCAGTGAGCCCGTACCAGCGCGCGGCATTGTCGTGGAACAGTGCGAGGCGTTCGCTTGTTGGCCGCTCGCGGACAGCGGCCTTGAACACGTCGAAGATCGTGCCGAACGAGGCGCAAAGGCTGTCGACCGGGAAATTGCTGGCGAAGGCGCAGCGACTGGCGCCGAAGGCCGCGATCACGCCGTCGATCACTGGCGCCTGCAGCTCCAACGTCCAGGCTTGTCCAGGCACGCCGATGCCGGAGATCTTGGCTACGACGTTCGGCTCGCGCGCCAGCCGGCCCAGCGCCGCGCGCCAGGCGGCTAGGCCCTCGGCGCTGCGATCGGCCGGCAGGCCGGCATGGTTCAGGATGATGGTGGTCTCAGGGAAATCGCGGGCGAGCTCGGCGGCCTCATCAAGATGCCACCACGGCGTCTGCAGGTCGAAGCTGAGGCCGGCATCGGCCAGCCGCGCATAGCCGTCGCGCCACTTTCGATCGCGCATCGAGCCGGGCGCGGCGAAATCCGGCTTGTGTGCGTCGCGCGCGACGGCCTTGGGCTTGTGCCGGACGCTGCGGACCAGGGGCATGTCGCGATAGGCTGCGACGACTTCGTCGACATCGTCGCGATCGAGCCAGATCTGGCCGATCGCGGCGCTCGGCAGGCCGTGTTTCAGCGTGACCTCGGACGCCCAGCGCATCTCGCCGATCGGATCGCGCGGATCCCATTCGCCTTCCATCAGCACGCTGCCGACGACGAGGTGCCGGGCGATGGCGCGGCGATAGTCGGCCGGCATGAAATCGCGCTTGATCGCGCTGTAGTCGCCATAGCGGAAGGCGACCGGGTGGTCGCTCAGCCAGGGGTGATAATTGCGGGCGAGGTCGAAGAAGTGGTGGTGGGCGTCGATGATCGGCAGGTCGTCATCGGCGCCGGAGGCGAGGAAGCGGGCGCGCTGGTCGGAGCTGGCCACCATGGCTCAGCTCCACTGCGGCGGAAGGCAGGTGTGGTTGGGGCTGTGCCCGGCCGGTCCGGTGCTCGCGCCCGTCATACCTGCCTCCCGATCGTTTCCTCAGCGGTCGCCCGCCGCGATTAGTCTTATCTGAGTGTTGTATGCTGCATACAGAAGGTTGACGCAAAGTCAAAGCGCGCCGGGGTTGAACAGCGCATCCTGCTCGCGGCGCAGGCGAACCAGTGTCGTGCTTTCGTCGAGCGCGATGTCAGCGCAGGTGACGACGGCGCCGCGCGCCACCTTGCGCACCACAGGTCGGCCGGCGGTGAGGTAGTAGGGGACCGGCTCGTTCGGGCCGAGCGGGCGGGCAGGGGTCAATTGCGGCTCCAGCCCCTCGATGACATGGCGATAACCCATGGTCAGCGTCTCGCCGGGCTCAAGATCGCGGCTCGCCCGCGCCGTCAGGTCGACGCGCGGCAGCACTTCGGCGCCGCCGGTCGACTGACCGAGCAGGGCGGCCGAGAGCGCCGACATCGGCGCCTCTGCCCCGAGCAGGTGCACCGGATTGTGCAGCAGGACGTAGCGGCCATCCGGCGAGCAGGGGATGCCTTTGCCGGCAAAGAGCTTGCCGGTGGCAAGGTCAGGCGTCTCGGCGATGACGAAGACGCCGCCGGCGAAGGATAGCTCGTCCGGCCGCCTGAGACAGTTGAACATGTCGACGCGGCCGGTGCCAGCGAGCAGGCCGCCCTCGGCCGCCGGCCGGAACAGGCTCGGCAATTCGGTGGTGCGGGCGATCGGTGCATGCATCGCGGCGACGTCCGGCATCAGCCCGGTGTGGTTGGCGACGATGCCCATCTCGCAGAGGTCGGGCACGGTGGCGCGTGGGAAGGGCAGCTTGGCTCGGGCGTCGAGCAATGCGAGCGGATCGCTGCCGAGCTGGTCGAAAGCCGCGGCGAAATCGGCTGCCGGTGCGGCCTTCTCCCAAGCCGTGACCGTGCCGGCCTCGGGATCCCAGACGAAATCGGATTCAGATGACTTGCCGGCGGCGACGATCGGCAGGCCGAGGACGCGGGCCCAGCCGATCAGGCCGATCAGCAGGCTCGGCTGGTCGCCGTCGACCGGGGTATGCACGACGCCGTTCTGCCTGGCGCGATGCGCCAGGATCGGGCCGATGATGCACTCGGCCTCCTTGGTCACCATGACGAGATGGCGGCCGGCCTCGATCGCCGCGAGCGCGGTCATCGCCGCGCCTTCCGGATCGCCGGTGGCCTCGACGACGACGTCGACGGGCAGGCCGTCGAGGTGGGCGGCATCGCCGATCAGCGCGACCAGCCCGCGTTCGAGCGCGGCCTTGGCCTCGGCGGCGCTATGGCAGGCGATGATTTCGCCCTCGGTCAGGCCGCCGGCGAGAGCCGCCTTGCGGGCGCGGCCGATGTCGAGGTCGCAGACGACGCGCGGTTCGATATGCGGGGCGCGCCGGGCCTGGCCGATGAAGCTGGCGCCGAACTCGCCGGCGCCGACCAGGGCGGCGGAGATCACACGATCGGGAGCGCTGGGCTTCACCGCAAACAGGTTCTCGATGTTCACAGGGGTCGCTTTCGTTCGGGCAGGGCAGGGCGGCGGCTGTCAGACCGGCAAGCCCTCGATGGCGTAGATGCGGGCGGGCGCGCCGTCGGCGTTGGGAATCAGCAGCGGCGCCGCCGAGAACAGGTTGCGCGGCGCTGTCAGCTTGCTGGTGTTGACGACGTATTCGATCAGCGTGACGCCATGGCTGAGCAGGACATGGTGGGTGACATGCTCGGGCTTGGGCACCTCCTTGCCTTCGAGCAGCAGCCGGATCGGATAGTCTTGCGGAAAGTCGAAAGCGACGGCGGTCGGCTTGCGCTCCGCCAGCCACTGCGCTGCCTCCAGCGTCAGCCATGGCGCTTCAGTCCAGAAGCTCTTGTCGTTGTAGTCGCGCCGGTCGTTCCACTGCGTCGCCAGCAGCAGGATCTCTCCATCGGCCCCGCCGGCATCGGCGGCAGCGAGATGCTCGGGTCCGATCGGCTCATTGGCTGGGCGCCCGCTCAGATCGAGCACGCGGCAGGGGCCGACCACTTGCTTCAGCGGCGTCGCCTCGATCGTCGGCGCCCCGGCGACGAAATGCGCGGCGGCATCGACATGCGAGAAGCCATGGCAGGGGCCGTTGACCTTCGAGACTCGGAACTGGTCGCCCGCCGCGATGTCGCCCTTGATCGAAAGCTCCACCGGCCAGCGGAAATGCGGCGCGATCGGCATGGAAAGGTCGACGATGTGCATGGCGCTGCCTGGATTGCGGAAAGGGATGTCGGCTGGCCGACGGCTCTGTTCTAGGTGTCGGAATTCTTGTATGCAAGAATTTTTCGACAGCGAGCCGGCCGCGCGATATACAGGGCATCATGGATAGTCCGGCCGACACGACCCCGCTCGCAGCGCTTCTCGCTCAGGTTCCGCAGCCCGAGCCGGGCCGGCGCAAGGGCGCCTTGCATGGCAGTACGGTCGCAAAACTGCGCAATCTGATCGTCACCGGGGCTCTGGCGCCAGGTGCCAAGCTGAACGAGCGCGAGCTTTGCCTGCAGCTCGGTGTCTCGCGCACGCCGGTTCGCGAGGCGATCAAGACGCTGACCCAGGATGGCTTGCTGCGTGCGCTGCCGAACAAGTCGTCAGTGGTCGCCGAGCTCGATGTCGGCGAGATCGAGGCGCTGATCGATGTCGTCTCGACGATCGAGGGCTTGGCCGGCGAACTCGCCGCGGCGCGCGCCAGCGACGAGGCCGTCGCCGAGATCGGCATGCTGCACTACAAGATGATGCTGCATCACACCCGCGACGAGTTGCCGGGCTATTTCGAGGCCAACAAGGCCTTCCATCGCCGGATCGTCGAGCTCGCCGGCAATCCGGTCCTGCTCTGGATCTGGGAGTTGCTGGCGCTCCGGGTCGACCGCGCCCGCTACTCGTCGAATCTCTGGCCGAAGCGCTGGAAGATGGCGATCCAGGAGCATGAGCAGATCCTGGCGGCGCTGACCGCCGGCGATGCCGCGCTGGCGAGTCAGCGCCTGCGTGAGCATGTCCGCAACGGCTTGTCGGGGCTCGTCGCGGCGCTGAAGGACAGGGCTGAGGCTGCCAAACCGGGCAGCGCCTGATCGCAGGTCAGTGAGAGGGCTGCCCAACCTCCGGCAGCATCTTCAGCACTGCGATCGCGTCGAGCTCGCTATCGCCCTGCGCGACCAGCATCCGATAAAGCGTCGTCGCCTGCGCGACCATCGGCATGGCCAAATGCTGCTCGCGCCCGGCCTCCATCAGCATTTCGAGGTCCTTCAGCACCTGCCTGGCATAGCCCTTCGGCGCGAAATCGCGTGCGACCATGCGCGGCATCATCGCCTGCAGCACTGCCGAATTGCCGAGGCCGGGCGCCAGCGCGGCCGGAATCTTGTCGGCGTCGACGCCATAGGCCTCGGCCAGCCGCAGCGATTCCGCCACCACCACATAGTTGGTCAGGCACAGCGCCTGATTGACCAGCTTGGTCGCCTGGCCGGCGCCGACGGCGCCCATATGGGTGAAGAGGCCGAGGCTCTCGGCCAGCGGCCGCATCGCCGCGATCGTCTCGGGCGCGCCGCCGGCCATGATCGCGAGCTTGCCGGCCTCGGCCGCCGGTGGGCCGCCCGAGACAGGCGCGTCGACGAAGCCGATGCCGGCCTCCGCCAATGCCGCCGCGAGCGCCTTGGTCACGCCGATCTCGGTGGTCGAGAAGTCGATGACGATTGTGCCGGGCCGAGTCTTCGCGGACAGGATGCCACCATCGCCGCTGATCACGGCCTGCACCGCCTTGGTGGTGGTGACCGCGATGCAGACGGGATTGGCGCGCTCGGCCACCTCCGCCGGCGAGGCGGCAAGGGCGACGCCGAGCGCTTCGGCTTCCGCCCGCCGCGCGGGATCGAGATCGTAGCCGACGACGCTACGGCCGGTCGCGATCAGGCGCTTGCAGAAGCCCGCGCCCATCAGCCCGAGGCCGATGAAGCCGATGGTCTCGTTCATTTGCCTTGCCAGTTCGGCGTGCGCTTGCCGAGGAAGGCCTCCATGCCTTCGCGGAAATCGGCGCTGGTGTAGCAGAGGGTTACAAGGTCATCGCCGTCGACATCGGCGCTCGCCGCTACCGTGAGCCGGCGCAGCGCCTCCTTGGTGGCGCGCATCGTCAATGGCGCATGGCCGCGGATCGTCTCCGCCAGTTCCTTCACCCGCGCTATCAGCGCGGCATGGTCGGCGACGAGCTCGTTATAAAGGCCGACGCGGTGGCCTTCCTCGGCCTCGACCAGCCTTGCGGTGAAGATGATGTCCTTGACCCGGGCCGGGCCGAGCAGGCTGGCGAGGCGGGCATAGTTCGCCATCGACAGGCAGTTGCCGAGCGTGCGCGCCACCGGAAAGCCGAAGCGGGCCGATTGCGTCGCGATTCTGAGGTCGCAGGCGCAGGCGATCGCCGCGCCGCCGCCGGTGACTGCGCCCGCGATCGCCGCGATGGTCGGCACCGTGCAGCTCTCGATCGTGGTGATCACCCGCTCGATCCGGTTTTCATAGGCGACGGCGTCTTCTGCCGTCTTGAACTCGCGGAATTGGGAGATGTCGGTGCCGGCGGCGAAGGCCTTTTCGCCGGCGCCCGTCACCACGAAAACCTTCGGCGCACCGTGCTTCTCGGGATTGCCGAGGATCTCGGCCAGCCCCTCATACATGGCGAAGGTCAGGGCATTGCGCGCCTGCGGCCGGTTGAGCGTGACCGTGCCGACCCCATCGGCAACGTCGTAGAGGATCTCGTCGTTCATCTTATGCCTTTCAGATCGCGCCTTCGGCCTTGAGGCCGGCGATGGCCGCCTCGTCGAAGCCGAGCTCGGCGAGGATTTCGTGGTTGTGATCGCCGGCATCCGGCGTCGGCGTCGCGATGCTGGAGGGCGTGCGCGACAGGCTCACCGGCTGGCCGACGACGCGGATGTCGCCGATCGCGGGATGGTTGACCGGTTGCGCGATGCCAAGGTGCTGCACCTGCGGATCGTCGAAGACGGCATCGACCGCATAGATCGGCCCGGCCGGCACCGAGGCCTTCTCGCAGGCGTCGAGCCAGTAGGCGCTGTCCTGCGTGCTCATGATCTCTTCGAGCAGCACGCGAAGTTCCGGCCGCGCTGCGAAGCGCTTCTCCATGCTGTCATAGCGCGGGTCACTGGCGAGCTCAGGCCGGCCGAGCGCGCCGCAGAAGGAGCGCCAGTGCCCTTCGGCGCCGACGCCGAGATTGATGTGGCCGTCGCGCGTGGCATAGACGCCCATCGGCGTCGCATAGGGGTGGTCGTTGCCGGCCTGCGGCGGCACCTTGCCCTCGACCAGATAGCGCGCCACCTGGAAATCCATCATGCCGATCTGGGCTTCGAGCAGCGAGGTCTGCACCCACTGGCCCTTGCCCGAGACGGCGCGCTCCTGCAGCGCCACCAGCGCGCCGATCGCGCCATAGAGGCCGGCGGCAGAATCGGCGACGGCGATGCCGGCGCGTACAGGCCCCTGGCCGGGCAGGCCGGTGACCGACATCATCCCGCCCATGCCTTGGGCGATCTGGTCGAAGCCGGCGCGCAGGCGATAGGGACCGCTCTGGCCGAAGCCTGAGATCGAGACCAGGATCAGGCGCGGATTGAGCGCATGCAGCGTCTCGAAATCGAGGCCGAGTCGCTCCTTCACATCCGGCCGGAAGTTCTCGACCAGCAGGTCGGCGTCGGCGATCATCCGGCGCAGGATCGCCTTGCCGGACTCGGTCTTGAGGTTGAGCGTCAGCGAGCGCTTGTTCCGGTGCAGGTTCTGCATGTCGTAGCCATGCCGCGGCCCGCTCATGTTCTCGTTCGGATCGAGCCCCGGCGGGCTTTCGATCTTGATCACGTCGGCGCCGAAGTCGGCGAAGATGCGGGAGCAGGTCGGCCCGGCGCGCACGCGCGTCAGATCGAGCACGCGCAAGGCTTCGAGGGCGGTGGACGGCGTCGGGCGGGGCATGTTGATCCGGAGACGTGACAAGGGCGCCGACTATCCCGTCATCATCACGAGGCGTCAATCTTTGGAGCTATCTTGCATGCAAGATTGGCGGGCGCCCTATGCGCCAGCTGGACAACGGCAGCACTTAGGCTGCGTGACTGTGGCGTTGACGTCCGGCGGAGAGCCCTGCGAGCTTGTCGGGCAGCGTCGGCAACGGACGCGGGAACCCGGAGGATGACGATGACGGTGGTCGCACTGTTCGGCGCAGGCGGCAAGATGGGCATGCGGCTCGGCCGCAATCTCGCCCGCTCGCGCTTCGAGACCCGCCATGTCGAGATCAGCCCGGCTGGCCAGGAGCGCATCCGCGAGGCCTTTGGCACCGCCTGCATCGAGCCGGACATCGCCATCAAAGGAGCTGGGGTCGTGATCCTGGCGGTGCCGGATACCGCCGTCGGCGCGGTGGCCGCCGGCCTCGTGCCGAAGCTGGCCGCCGGGACGATCGTCGTCATCCTCGACGCCGCCGCGCCCCATGCCGGCCATTTGCCCGAGCGTGCCGACATCACCTATTTCGTCACCCATCCCTGCCATCCGCCGATCTTCAACGACGAGACCGAGGAGGCTGCGCGCGCCGACCATTTCGGTGGCATCGCCGCAAAGCAGCACATCGTGAGTGCGCTGATGCAAGGACCCGAGGCGCATTACGCTGTTGGCGAGGAGGTGGCGCGGGCGATCTGGGCGCCGGTGATGCGCTCGCATCGCGTCACCGTCGAGCAGATGGCGATCCTCGAGCCCGGCCTGTCCGAAACCGTCTGCGCCACATTGCTCGACGCGATGCGCGAGGCGATGGAGGAGGCGATCGCCCGCGGCGTGCCGCGCGAGGCGGCGCGCGACTTCCTGCTCGGCCACATGAACATCCTGGCGGCGGTGACCTTCGGCGAGGTCCAGGGCGTATTCTCTGACGCCTGTAACAAGGCGATCGTCTTCGGCAAGGAGACGATCCTGAGGCCGGACTGGAAGCGCCTGTTCGAGCCGGACGAGATCGCCGACAGCGTCCGCCGCATCACCTAGAGGTTGTGCGGCGAGGCTTCGACCGATTTCGAAGCCATGTTATGGCTGCTTCGCCGGCTGGGCCGGCATGCCTTTGGAGATATGACATGAGCGCGATCAGCAAGAAGCCGGGCACGACGGTCGATGATGCAGCCCAGCTGCGCGCGATCGTCGGCGAGGAGTCGCTGGTCGTGCAGAAGAAGGTGCTCGATCGGCTCGACACGTTCTGCCGCGACTTCATCGCGCTCTCGCCCTTCCTCGTCCTGGCCACCGCCGACCGGGAGGGCAGGGTGGATGCCAGCCCGCGCGGCGACGGGCCGGGCTTCGTCGAGGTCCTCGACGAGCGGACGCTGCTGATTCCCGATCGGCGCGGCAACAACCGGGTCGATTCCTTCCGGAACGTGCTGAGTTCGCCGGGCGTCGGCCTTGTCTTCTTCGTGCCGGGGATCACCGAGACCTTGCGCGTCAACGGCCGGGCACGGATGACCACCGACGCCGCGCTGCTGGAACCCATGGCCATGCAGGAGAAGGCGCCGAAGCTCGGCCTGATCGTCGAGGTTGACGAGGCCTATTTCCATTGTGGCAAGGCGCTGCTGCGCTCGAAGCTCTGGGCGCAGGAAGCGCAGGTCGAGCGCTCCAGCTTCCCGACGCTCGGACGCATCGTCGCCGAGCAGACCAGGGCGGTCGACGCGGCCGAAGCCGACGCCAATCTGGAAGAAGCCTACCGCACGCGGCTTTACTGAGCGCACGCTGCCGCGGAGGGCAGGCTATGTCGAAGGCTGACCAGCTCTTGCCGGCCGTGCGCTTCAGCTTCCGGCTCGACTTCGCGCCGGGGGGACGCCTCGGCCCGGGCAAGGTGCAACTGCTGGAGGCGATCGGCGAGACCGGTTCGATCTCGGCCGCCGGCCGCTCGATGAAGATGTCCTATCGCCGCGCCTGGCTGCTGGTCGACGATCTCAACCGCATTTTTAAGTCACCGCTGGTCGAGGCCCAGCCCGGCGGCGCCAAGGGCGGCGGTGCGCATCTGACGGAGCTAGGCCGTGAGATCGTCGCGAATTATCGCGCCATCGAGGCGAAGACGCTGGCAGCGGGAGCGGAGGAGATAGAGGCCTTAAGACAGGCCGTGGCTCCAGCCGGGTCGTAAGATCGCGTCGGATGGGTTTCCCGTCATTGGGAGGAGCGAAACGACGAAGCAATCCAGGGGACGTAGCGCTCTGTGTCTCCTGGATTGCTTCGCTGCGCTCGCAATGACGGGGCAGCTGCGGCTTGCCTCACGGCGTGTCGATCGAGACGCTCTTGATCACCGCGTAGACGGCACTGCCCGGCTTCAGCTGCAATTGCTCCACTGATTTCACGGTGAGGCGGGCGAGCAGGCCGGCGCCACCACAGTCGAGCCTGACTTCCAGCGCGCCGCCATCGCCATGCCGCGCGCCGAGTGCCGAGACCTTGCCCGGCAGGACATTGAGCGCGCTGATCCCGTCGAGCGGCTTCAAGCTAAGCATCACGTCGCTGGCGAGGATGCGCACGCGCAGTGCCGCGCCTTCTGGCACGCTTCGCCGGGCGATCTGGAGCGGCCCGGCCGCGGTCTCCAGGACGGTCAGGCCGTGCTCGGGCTCGTGGCGCAACACGCGCGCGTCCAGGATCGCGCCGGCCTCCGCCGAGGCGGAGAGGATCGGCACGTCGGGGCGGGACATGAGCTCGGCGGTCGGTCCGCTCATCGAGACCTTGCCCTGGTCGAGGATGACCAGATGGGTGGCGAGCCGCGCCACCTCGGCGATCGAATGCGAGACATAGACGATCGGGATGCCGAAGCCGTCGCGCAGGCGCTCGATATAGGGCAGGATTTCGGCCTTGCGCTCTTCGTCCAGCGAGGCGAGCGGCTCGTCCATCAGGAGGAGGCGGGGCTTGGCGAGCAGAGCGCGGCCGATCGCGACGCGCTGTTTTTCGCCGCCCGAAAGCGCGCCCGGCTGCCTTTGCAGGAGGTGGCCGATGCCGAGCAGGTCGAGCACGTCGTCTAGCTTGCTGCCACCATCCTCGGCCTTCGGCGCGAACCAACGGCCATAAAGCAGGTTCTGCCTGACGGAGAGATGCGGGAAGAGCCGCGCTTCCTGGAAGACATAGCCGATCCGGCGCCTGTGCTTCGGAACGAAGACGCCGGCGGTGCTGTCGACCATCACCCGCCCGTCGATGACGACGCGGCCTGCCTGCGGCCGGATCAGGCCGGAGATCACGTTGACCAGCGAGGTCTTGCCTGAGCCGGAGCGGCCGAACAGCGCGGTCAGACGCGCGTCGGAGGCGAAGGCGGCATCGAGCGCAAAGGCGCCCAGCCGGTGCGCCACGGAAGCCTCGATGACCGCGCTCATTCGACGGCGATCCGCCGGCCGACCAAACGTGCCAGGAATTCCGAGGCGAACAGCGCCGCGACCGAGATTGCGATCGAGATCAGGGTCAGCCGCATCGCGCCGGCATCGCCATTCGGCACCTGGGTGAAGGTGTAGATCGCCGAGGGCAGGGTCTGCGTCTCGCCGGGGATGTTGGAGACGAAGGTGATGGTCGCGCCGAACTCGCCCATCGCCTTGGCGAAGCACAGGATCATCCCGGCAAGGATCCCGGGCAAGGCGAGCGGCAGCGTCACCGTCAGGAACACCCAGAACGGACTGGCGCCGAGCGTTCCGGCCGCGTCTTCCAGCTTGCGGTCGATCGCCTCGATCGAGAGCCGGATCGCCCGGACCATCAGCGGAAAGCCCATAACGGCGCAGGCGAGCGCCGCGCCAGTCCAGCGGAAGGAAAGGACGATGCCGAACCAGTCATAGAGGAACTGGCCGATCGGCCCGCGCCGGCCGAAGCCGACCAGCAGGAGATAGCCGGTGACGACCGGCGGCATGATCAGCGGCAGATGGATGACGGCGTCGAGCAGCGACTTGCCCCAGAAGCGCCCGCGCGCTAGCAGCCAGGCAATGGCGAGCCCCAAGGGGAGGCTCGCCAGCATGGCTGTGGTCGCGACGATCAGGCTGAGGCGGACGGCTGTCCATTCCTCCGGCGTCAGCCAGTCGCTCACGATGAGGAAGCGGGCTTGTTCAGAACCGTGAAGCCCTGCTTCTCGAAGCTGGCCTTGGCGCCGTTGCCGCGCAGATAGGTGAGGAAACCCTGCGCGTCGGCGTTGGCCGAATCCTTGGTGATTGCGACCGGGTAGATGATCGGCGGATGGGTGTCCTCCGGGAAGGTCGCAATGACCTTGACCTTCGGATCGGCGGCGGCGTCGGTGGTGTAGACGATGCCGAGCGGCGCCTCGCCGCGCGAGACCAGCAGCAGCGCGGCGCGGACATTGTCGGCCTGCGCTACCTTGTCCTTGACCTTGTCCCAGCCGCCGAGCTTCTCCAGCGCCGCCTTGCCGTATTTGCCGGCCGGCACCGAATCGACATTTCCCATGGCGAGCCGGCCCTGGCCGAGCGCGGCGGAGAGGTCGACGCCCGGTGCAAGCGTCGCGGTGGTCTTGGCGTCGGATGGGGCGATCAGCGCGATCCGGTTGGCGAGCAGGCTGACGCGGCTCTCCTTGTTGATCAGGTTCTTCTGCTGGGCGTAGTCCATCCAGTCGAGATCGGCCGAGAGGAAGAGGTCGGCCGGGGCGCCGCTTTCGAGCTGCTTGGCCAGTGCGTTGCTGGCGGCATAGGAAATCTTCGGCGCCGGCTTGCCGCTTTCCTTGACCCAGTTGGCGGTGGCCTCGTCGAGCGCGTTCTTCAGGCTCGCCGCGGCGAAGATCACCAGTTCCTTGCTCTGGGCGAAGGCTGGGCCGGTGAAGGAGGCGACACCGATCAGCAGTGCGGCGGTGAAACCCAGGACATGGCGGCGGTTCGATGGCATAGGGCGGTCCTCACTGCAGTTGCTGTCGCTATGTGCGGCCGAATATAACGGCGAGTGACCAAAGGTCGAGTCCGCTTGGTGTGGACTCGCGAGCTTGTCAGATCGAGGAGACCGATATGAAGATTTCCGCCCGCAACCAGCTCAAGGGCACCATCACCGAGATCGTGAAGGGCGCGACCACCGCCCATGTGAAGCTCGATGTCGGCGGCGCCATCGTCACCTCGGCGATCACCAATGCCGCGGTCGACGAACTCAAGCTCGCCGTTGGGCAGAAGGCGTATGCCGTGGTGAAGGCCTCCGACGTGATGATCGCGATCGACTGATCGCCGCCATGGTTCGCGAGAACGAGATTCGCCGGGCGGAGGTCGCGGTCGCTCCGCCGCCGGCGACCGATGCGGGTCTCGTCTTCATCGGCCGCATCCATACGCCCTGGACCTCGCGGCTGACCTGCCCGCGCCAGGGCAGGGCGGACGGGCCGATCTGCCGGATCGAGCTGTTCGAGCCCTGGATTGCGGCGCTCGACGGCGTAGAGGCTTTCGAGCGGCTGGAAGTGCTCTACTGGTTGCACGAATCGCGGCGCGATCTCGTGCGCCAGAGCCCGGCGAACAACGGCGAAACCTACGGCACCTTCGCCTTGCGCTCGCCGGTCAGGCCGAATCCGATCGGGACCTCGATTGCGCATTTCGTTTCGCGAGACGGGGCGACGCTGCTGCTTAGAGGCCTTGATTGCCTCGATGGCACGCCGCTCCTCGACCTGAAGCCCGATCGGTCCCTGTTCAACCCGATCGCGCCGCCTCAAGCCGGCGATTTCCAGACCGGCGACTGAGGCGCGCTGCTTGCGGCTCCGCATCGCGCCGCGCTAGCCTTCCAGCAAAGAAAAAGGCCCACGCCGGAGCGCAGGCCCAAGTCTAGGGAGGAAACGCCCAAGGAGGGCGCCGCAACATCTCTGCTGCGGTGCACAGGAAATAGGGCGCTCCGGCTCAGGCTGCAAGGGGGAAGGGGCAGCAGGGCTGACCTTAATTTGAGCAGACTGCGATTTTTCGCGCCGTTTGCGCTAGAACGGGGGGCGTAAGCAGATGCCTGAGACGAAACGACGCGGGGCGAACGTTTGCCTAAGTGGATTTTCGGCGCTGCTCATCACGCTGACGACGATTACGGGTGGGACTGCCGTCGCCCAAGTTCCGCCGTCTCCGGCCGAGGTGTCCGCCTATGACGGCCTGCATCTGGCGGCCTATCGCGGCGATCTTCCTGCCCTCCGGCAAGCGGCTGCGGCTGGCCGCGGCCTCGAGGTCCGCGATGGCCAGGGCCGGACCGCGCTGCATGTCGCCGCTCATGCCCGCCAGCGCGAGGCGATGCGCGAACTCGCAAAGGCCGGCGCCGACCCACGCGCGCTCGACGACCGCGCCTATGATGCGATCACCATCGCGGCTGTCGCCGATGATATCGAGACGATGCGCACCGCGCTCGCCATCGGCGGCGATCCGCGCGCCATCACCAGCCCCTATCGAGGCACGGCGCTGATCGCCGCCGCCCATCTCGGCCATGACGGCGTGGTCCGCGACCTGATCGCCGCCGGCGCGCCGCTCGACCATGTCAACAATCTCGGCTGGACCGCCCTGATCGAGGCGGTGATCCTCGGCAATGGCGGACCGCGCCATGTCGAGACGGTGAAGGCGCTGGTCGCGGCCGGCGCGCGGCGCGACCTCGCCGACCGCGAGGGCACCACGCCGCTCGAACACGCCCGCCGCCGCGGCTACGCGGCGATGGTCGCGCTGCTGCAGTAGTCAGCTCGGGAAATCCGGCTTCGGCAGGCTCGCCACCAGCGCGGTGAGACCGTCGCTGTAGCGCTGGCGCATATCGGCCCAATAGGGGTGGTTGCTGTCGTATTTGGCGAGATGCCGCGTCGAGAAGCTATCGGCCTCATAGCGCAATAGGTCGATCGGTGGCGCGACCGAGAGATTGGAGCGCACCGTCGCGTCGAAGGAGAGCAAAGCGAGCTTGGCCGCTTCATCGAGCCCGCTCGCCTCCTGCAAGGCCCGGTCGAGGATCGGCTTGCCGTATTTGGTCTCGCCGAGCTGGAGGAACTGGGTGCGTCCCGAGGCCTCGACGAAATTGCCGGCCGAATAGACCTGGAACAGCCGGTGCGGCTCGCCGGCGATCTGGCCGGCGACCAGGAACGAGCCGTTCGGGTCGCCATAGGGCTCGACGAAGCTGCGGTTGAGCCGCAGCACCTCGCGCAGCACACCGCCTACGATCTGCGCCACGTCGAACATGGTGCGCGCTGCCAGGATGTCGCGGTTCTCGCCGCCCGCGGCGCTGTCCTGCTTATGCCTGGTGTATTGCCGGATCATGGTGATCACGGCCTGCGTCGTCGCGAGATTTCCGGCCGAGAGGATCGCGATAACCCGCTCGGTCGGCACCTCGAACAGAGCAAGCTTCTTGACCACCGCGATCTGGTCGACGCCGGCGCTGGAACGGGAATCGGAGGCGAGGATCAGCCCCGACGGCAACAGGATTCCGAGGCAATAGGTCATGGGCGGCTCCCCAGCGCGGGCGCAGCATGCGTAGCAGCGGCGACTTTGCCAAGCTCTCCTCGACGCGATTGCGACACGGCCGGGCCAATGCCAAGGTCGCCTCGACCAGGCCGTGGCGGAGTTCGGACATGCGCAACCTGTCGGACATCGTCGCGTCCGTTCACGACGACATGGCCGAGCATATCGGCGGCGGCAAGGTCGCCGACTACATCCCGGCGCTGTCGCGGGTCGATCCACGCCGCTTCGGCCTCGCCATCGTCACTTGCACCGGCGAGCGTGCGCAGGCTGGCGACGCCGACGTTCCGTTTTCGATCCAGAGCATCTCGAAGGTCTTCACCCTGACGCTGGCGCTGGAGCGGGTCGGCGCCCGGCTCTGGTACAGGGTCGGTCGCGAGCCTTCCGGCTCCCCGTTCAACTCGATCGTCCAACTCGAGCAGGAGCGGGGCGTGCCGCGCAACCCGTTCATCAATGCCGGGGCGCTCGTCGTCACCGATGCGCTGCTGACCGGCCGGACGCCGAAGAAGACGGCGGCCGAGATCCTCGCCTTCCTGCGGAAGTGCTCCGGCGACCGTACGGTTGCGATCGACAAGGAGGTGGCGGGCTCGGAGGCGCAGACCGGCTTCCGCAATGCCAGCCTCGCCAATTTCATCCGCGCCTTCGGCAATCTGAAGAACCCGGTCGCCGAGGTGCTCGACGTCTATTTCCACCAATGCGCTTTGAGCCTGAGCTGCGCCCAGCTCGCTCGCGCCGGCCTGTTCCTCGCCGGCGACGGCGTTGATCCGCTGACCGGCGCGATGGTCTGCCGCCCGGCGCGGGCGCGCCGCGTCAAGGCGCTGATGATGACCTGCGGCCATTACGACGCCTCGGGCGAATTCGCCTTCAAGGTCGGCTTGCCCGGCAAGAGCGGCGTCGGCGGCGGCATCCTCGCCATCGTGCCGAAGCAGGCGGCGATCGCGGTCTGGTCGCCCGGGCTCAACGCCGCCGGCACCTCGCATGTCGGCGCGCTCGCGCTTGAACGCCTGGTCGAGCGCACCGGCTGGTCGGTGTTCTGAACCGTCAGCCCTTGGCCGGTCCGGTCGCGATCGGGCGCTCGCTGGCGCCCCATTCGGCCCAGGAGCCGTCATAGACCGCGCGTGCCGGCTTGCCGAGCAACTCCAGAGCCGTCGACAGGATCACCGCCGAGACACCCGAGCCGCAACTGGTCAGCAGCGGCTTGTCGATGTCGACGCCGGCCTCGCGGAAAGCTGCCGCGAGCGCCTCCGGTTCCTTGAGCTTGCCATCGGCCACCAGAGCGGAGGAGGGCAGGTTGAGTGCACCAGGCATATGGCCGGAGCGCAGGCCGGGGCGCGGCTCCGGCGCTTCGCCGCGGAAGCGGTCGGCCGGGCGGGCATCGACCACCTGGATCGAGCCGCTCTCCAGCGCGCGGGCCACGTCGTCGATGTCGGCGACGGCGGAATGGTCGAGTCTGGCGGTGAAGGTGCGCGGGGCGCGCTGCCGCGGCGCGCCATCCCTGACCGGCCGGCCCTCGGCCAGCCATTGCGGCAGCCCGCCTTCGAGGATCACCACGTCCTTGGCGCCGAAGGTCTGGAAGGTCCAGCGCACGCGCGGTGCCGAGAACAGTCCGAGCCCGTCATAGACGACGATGCGCATGCCGTCGCCGATACCCATGGCGCCGACCGCGGCGGCGAAGGCGTCCGGCCGCGGCAGCATATGCGGCAGGCTGGAATTCTCGTCCTTGATCACGTCGACGTCGAAGCGCACCGCGCCGGGGATGCGCTGCTGCAGATACTCGGCATTCGCATCGCGCTTCTGGGCAGGGAGATAGAACGAGCCGTCGACGATGACGATATCCGGCGCATCGAGCCTCTCGGCCAGCCATTGCGTGGAGACGAAGATGTCGTTGCGGGCCATTGTCGCGTCCTCGAAGGAGTCTGTTTTCAGGGTGTTATGAGGGAAACTTCACGCGAGCGCGATGCGCACCCGCCGGTTCTGCTTGCCCTTCTTCTCGACATCGGTGACAGCGACCGCGCCGATCTCCGAGGTGTTGCGCACATGCGTGCCGCCGCAGGGCTGCAGGTCGATGCCCTCGATCGAGACGAGCCGCACCCGTCCCGAGCCACGCGGCGGCTTGACCGACATGGTCTTGACCAGTCCGGGATTGGCGTCGAGTTCCTCGTCGGTGATCCAGCGTTCTGTGATCGCCGCGTTCTTCGCCACCAGCGCGTTGAGTTTCTCGGTCAGCTCGGCCTTGTCGAGCCCGCCTTCGGGAATGTCGAAGTCGAGGCGCCCATCGCCGTCGCCGATCGCACCGCCGGTGACGGGGTAGGGCAGGACGACGCTGAGCAGATGCAGCGCGGTGTGGATGCGCATGCGCTTCAGCCGGCGCTCCCAGTCGAGCTTTGCCGTCACCGTGTCGCCGACGGATGGCGCGGATTGGCCTTCGAGCGGGACATGCAGAATGCGGCTCTTGTCTTCGGGATTGTAGATCGCGGTGCCTATGGTGATCTCGGATCCGTCGGTGAGTACAAGGGCGCCGGCATCGCCCGGCTGGCCGCCGCCGGTGGCATAGAAGACCGTCTTGTCGAGCTCGATGCCGCCACGCTCGTTGATCGCAACGACCGTCGCTTGGGTCTCGGCCAGATAGGCGTCGTCTCGGAACAGCAATTCGGTCGGCATCGCGATCTCCTTCATCCCGCCAGCTTATCGCAGGCATGGCCGGGCTGGAAAAGCCGGTGGAAGGGGTAGCGGGGCCGTTGCCGGCAGGGCTTCCGCTGAGGGCTCCGGATCACTACGGTCCGGCGAGGACTGCCGTGGCATGGAGGCCCGACCGCAACATGACCATGCCGCGCATCGAGCCGCAGGATGGCGTCGCCTGGGTGACCGGGGCCAGCTCGGGCATCGGCGCGGCCGTGGCACTGGAGTTGGCGCGGCGCGGCTGGACGGTCGCCGCGACGGCGCGCCGGCTCGACAAGCTCGAAACGTTGGCGCTGAGCGCGGATGGTCTGCCCGGGCGGATCGTCGCCCATTGCGGCGATGTCGCCGATCCGATGGCGATGGCCGCCGTGGTCGAGGGCATCGAGAGCGTGCATGGGCCGATCGCGCTCGTCTTCCTCAACGCCGGCATCGCTCCGCGCAACGGACCCGGCCTGATCGACGTTGCCGCTTTCGAGCAGGTTTTCGCCGTCAATCTCATTGGCGTCGTGCGTGGCGCAGCCGCCGTCGCCGAGCGCATGGCCTCACGCGGCAAGGGCCAGATCGCCGTCAACGCTTCGCTGGCGGGCTACCGCGGGCTGCCGGGCGCAGCCGCCTATGGCGCGTCGAAAGCAGCCGCGATCCATCTCTGCGAGGCATTGCGCTTCGATTGCGAGCGGCAGGGCATCCGCCTGCAACTGGTCAATCCCGGCTTCGTCAATACGGCGATGACCCAGCGCAACAGTTTCCCGATGCCGTTCATGGTATCGCTCGAAGAAGCCGCGGCGCGCATCGTCGACGGTTTTGCCCGCGACCGTTTTGAGATCGTCTTCCCGCGCCGTCTCGCCTGGCTGATGAAGGGCATGCGACTATTGCCTTACCCGGCCTATTTCTGGGCGATGCGCAGGCTCGCCGGCGAGCATCGCGGCGGCCGGCGCGATGGGGCGGTGTAGCGGAGAAGACACTGCTCCCAACGGCTTGGGCGATGGCGTTCAGAATCAGGGCGAGCCTGAAACAAGCCGCGTTTCGAGCCAATTCACGCCGAAGGCGGTGATCGCTGCGGCATCGACCAGTACGGATGGCGCGGCGCCGATCAGGCCTTGCCGGCCCTGGCCGCTGGCCAGGAATTCGGTCACGATTTCAGCGAAGTAGTCCTCTGCCAGGCCCGCCACGATCGGATCACCGGTGTCGAATTCCTCGACCATCCGCCATTGCGTTCCGGCCGGAGTTGCCAGCGGCACCTCGACCCGCCTGATGCGCTTGCCGGGGATGTCGGCAAGATGCTCGGCATGGTGCAGCAAAGTCAGTGTGTCGAGCGGAGCGCCGAGCATCAGCACCTTGCCGCCGGCGGCGACGAGCTTGGCGAGCGGCGAGCCCTGGCCATAGCCGTAGTCGAGCGGGTGATCGCCGGTGAACCACTCCGCCTTCGCTCCGAGCGCGACGATCGAGGCGCCGGGATTGCCGCTGCGCAGCGCGCCCGGCGTCGTGCGCAGGAACTCCGGCAGCACGCCATTGTCGCGGATCGCGCGCGAGCGCTGCGGATCGAAGGGCGGGATGTGTTCGCGCCATTCCGGCGGCACACGCCCGTCCTCGTCGACCAAGTCCTCGTAGCGCGCTTCCCAATCGGCATAGGCAAGGACGGTGCCCTCGGGACCGACGGCGTCGCGCAGGGCTGCGATGATGGTATCAGGGCCGTCGAGCAAGCGGCCGACCTTGCTGACGGCAGCATGGACCATGACCGCGTCACCCGAGGCCAGTCCGAGTTCAGCCAGGTCGGCAGCGAGCCCGGCGCGCGTGATGAAGGAACTGGGCGTCATGGTCACGAGCTATTCCGAGCGAAGCGCGGCAAAGGCGTCAAGCGCGCGCTTGCGACCGAAGTCGAGCGCGATGACCGGCTTCGGGTAATCCCGGCCAAGCGCGATCCCGGCCTGCTTCAGCATGCTCGCCGGCGCCTCCCAGGGCCGATGGATGAACTTGTCGTCGAGTTCAGCCAGCTCGGGAATGAATCGCCGGACATAGGCGCCCTCCGGATCGAATTTTTCGCCCTGGGTCACCGGGTTGAATACGCGAAAATAGGGCGCCGCATCGGCGCCGGAACCGGCGACCCACTGCCAGCTCGCCGGGTTGTTGGCGGGGTCGGCATCGACCAGCGTGTCCCAGAACCAGGCCTCCCCGACGCGCCAGTCGGTCAGAAGATGCTTGATCAGGAAGGAGGCCGTGATCATCCGCACGCGATTGTGCATCCAGCCGGTTTGCCAGAGCTCGCGCAGGCCGGCATCGACGATCGGGTAGCCGGTCAGGCCCTTCTGCCAGGCCTTCAGACCGGCTTCGTCCTTCTCCCAGGACATCGCGTCGAAGCGGCGGTCATAGTTGACGCTGGCGAGGCCCGGATTGTGGAAGAGCAGGTGGTAGGAGAACTCGCGCCAGCCGATCTCGCTGAAGAATTTCTCGACATCCGCGGCCGAGCCGGGCGTATCGCCCGCCTCCAGCGCTGCCTTCGTCGCATGCCAGATCTGGCGCGGGCTGATCTCGCCGAAGCGCAGATGTGGCGACAGCCGCGAGGTCGAGAGCCGATCGGGCAGGTCGCGTGCCTCGCGATACCCGTCGATCGTCTCGTCCAGGAAAGTGCCGAGACGCTCCCGGGCTCCATCTTCGCCAGGCGTCCAGGCTTCACGCAGCCCGCCGGCCCAGTCGGGTGCCGTCGGTTCAAGCTCAAGATCCGAGATCGCGAGCGTCTGCTGGCGTAGCGTGGCTGGCAGTCTGGCCTTGTTGAGCTGACGTGGTGTCGGAAGCGGCGCCGATGGTTCGCCGCGTTCGCGCACGGCGCGCCAATAGGGCGTGAACACCTTGAACGGACCGTCCGCCTTGGTCGTCACCTGCCACGGTTCGTTGAGCAGATTGGCGTTGAAGCTCTCGACCTCAATGCTGCTGTCGGTGAGCGTAGCCTTGAGCGATGTGTCGAGCTCGATCGCAGCCGCGTCGTAGCGGCGATTCCAGGCGACGTAGCCGACATCGGCCTCGCGAACGATGCGCGGCAACAGCTTTGACGGATCGCCGCGCAGGATCAGCAATTCTGCGCCCTTCGCCGCAATCGCTTCCGCCAGCGCCGTCAGCGAGCGCGACAGCCACCAACGCGCCGCCCCGCCGAGCGGCCGGCGATCGGGCGATGTGTCGAGGATGTAGAGGCAGATCAGCGGGCCGTGGTCGATCGCCGCTCGCAGGGCCGGATTATCGGACAGACGCAGATCGTCGCGGAACCAGAGCAGGGCAGGGCGTGCGGTCACTCGATCGGCCTTTTAGGTGGTATTCTCTGATACGCCGAAGACGGCGGATTGGTTGCGTGGCGAAAAAGGGGAGGACCGCCGCGAGCCGCTGCGGTTCGTGATAGATTGGGTCGGCTGCGCGCAAAAGAAGGGGATGGGTCCATGGCAACGCCGGAAGTCGAGGCCCTGAGCCGGCGGATCGCCGCGCTCGAGGCGCAACTCGCGGCCCTGCTGCAGGCGTTCAATGTCGGGCGTGGCGGTTCGGTCGCGATCACGGCCCCTGCGGGTCTGTCGATCACGGTCGGCGGCACCTGCACCATCAATGTCGCGGCCGAGCTGGCGCTTTCGGTTGGAGGTAATTTTCGCACGGCCGTCGGCTCGGCCTATGTCGTCAATGTCGGCAACGGCATGCGGACGACTGCGGGCACGAGCATCGGCATCGTCGCAGGCACGGCTCTCACCATGAACGCCAATCGCGAGATCAGCCTGTCGACACGCGCTTTCGAGGTCGCGGCGGCGGTGAGCATCGATCTCGACAGCAGCAAGGATTTCGAGATTGCCAGCGGCAAATCGCTGGTGGTGAAAGCTGCCGACGCGATCCTGCTCGATGCCGGCGCGGCGGACCTCAACCTGAAGAAGGACGGCTCGGTCGATCTCAAGGGCAAGGACGTGACGATCCGGGCGAGCGGCAAGATCAATGCGACCGCGAGTTCGGACGTCGTGATCAAGGGCTCGAAGATCAAGCAGAACTGAGCCGTTACTCAATCGCCGCCACCGCCACCGCAGCTCCCACCATCACCTCCGCCGCTGTCGGAGCCGCTGCTGTCACCGCTCCCGCTGCAGCCACTGCCACCTCCACTGCAGCCGGAACTCGATGATCGAAAATCGCCAGCGCATTGGGTGCCGCGATCGCCATTGCGGCGCAGCTCCTCGCAATCCGGTACATAGACGAAGCCGTCGGGAATCCTGAGCTTGGTATCGAGGGCGAAGAGCAAAGGCAGCCGCGTCGGCCGCTCCGGGTCGATGTTTTCGTCCAGGCAGCACTGCCACCAGACGCGGCGCAGCGCAGAATTGTCGCGGGGCGCGCCCTCACGCAGAGCGATCGCGGGCGTGTGGTGCAGGAAGCGCCCGAAGGCCTGTCACAGAAGCGACCATAGTCGCGGGTGTAGAGGATGAACTCGTGCCAGAGATCGTCCGCGACCTGGGAGGGCATCGCGACCTCGCGCCGCCCGGAATTGAGATAGGCCAGAAAGAACTGCCGCAGGCCCGCGGAGACCAGCGCAGTCTCCTTGCGGGTGAAGCCCTCGTGGTGGGTCGCGAGTTTGTCGAGCAGGCCGGGCGGCCAGCGATAGCGCCGGATGAATTCAGCTCGGCGCAGACGCCGATCTTCTATCCAGACCTTGTAGCCACCAAAGCAAGCGATGACCCCCACCACGCCGATCAGGATGGTGAGGGTCACCAGCATTGCGTTGGTTCGGCGTCAGTGCGCCTGCGGAGTGGCCTGTTTCGGCTCGGCCGGCTTCTTCCTGCTGCCGAGCCCGGCGAGCCAGCGCACCACCACGTAGAACACCGGGGTGAACAGCAGGCCGAACAGGGTCACGCCGATCATGCCCGAGAACACCGCGACGCCGAGCACCTGGCGCATCTCGGCGCCGGCGCCGATCGAGATCGTCAGCGGCAGCACGCCGAGAATGAAGGCGAGCGAGGTCATCAGGATCGGCCGCAGCCGGGTCCTGGCCGCCGCGATCGCCGCATCGCGCCGGCTCATGCCCTCGTCCTCGGCCTGCTTGGCGAATTCGACGATCAGGATCGCGTTCTTCGCTGCCAGGCCGACGAGCACGACCAGGCCGATATCGACCAGCACGTTGCGGTCAAAGTTCTGGTAGTCGACGCCGACCATGGCCGCGAGGATACACATCGGCACGATCAGGATGACCGCGAGCGGCAACGTCCAGCTTTCGTACAGTGCCGCCAGCAGCAGGAAGACGAAGACGACGGCGAGGCCGAAGGCGATGATCGCGGTGTTGCCGGCAAGCTTCTCCTGCAGCGCGATCTCGGTCCATTCGAAGCCGAACCCAGCCGGCAGGACCTTCTGGGCGATCTGCTCGACCGCCGCGATGCCCTGGCCGGTCGAATAGCCGCGCGCCATCGACAGCTGCACCTCGGCTGCCGGATAGAGGTTGTAGCGCGGCACGCGATAGGCGCCGGTCGTGTCGGAGAAGGTCGCGACCGAGCCGATCGGCACCATCTCGCCGTCGGCATTGCGCGTCTTCAGATCGGCGACGTCGCGGATGTCGAGCCGGTTGGGATTGTCGGCCTGGGCCGTGACGCGGAAGGTGCGGCCGAGGATATTGAAGTCGTTGACATAGGCCGAGCCCATATAGACCGAGAGCGTCTCGAAAATACGGGTCACGGGCACGCCGAGCATTTCGGCCTTGGTCCGGTCGATATCGGCGTAGACCTGCGGCGTCCTGGTCGAGAACAGCGTGAAGGGCTGCTGAATACCCGGTGTCTGGCCGGCCGTTCCGGCCACCGCCCAGGTCGCGGCTTCCAGCGCGGGCAGGCCGCGTCCGCCCCGATCCTGGACATAGCCCTTGAGGCCGCCACCGCTGCCGATGCCCGGAACTGCCGGCGGCTCGATGATCAGCGCGAAGGCCTCGCCGATCCCGAAGAGCTGGGTGCGCAGGTCGTTGAGGATGGCCTGGGTGGTGAGACCGGCCTTGGCGCGCTCCCGGAAGTCTGAGAGCGTGACGAAGGCGACGCCGGCATTGGGCGCGAGCGTGAAGGTCGCGCCGTCGAGGCCGGCGAAGGCGACGGCATGGGCGACGCCCGGCCGCGACAGCAGGATATCGGTCGCCTTGCGGATGACCGCGTCGGTCCGCGGCAGCGACGATCCCGGCGGCAGCTGGAAGACGGCGATGAAGTAGCCGCGGTCGAGCTGCGGGACGAGGCCGGTCGGAATGGCGGCAAGGCGCTGGCCGGCGACCGCGATCAGCGCGGCATAGACCAGCAGCATGATGACGCCGAAGCGGATCAGGCGAGAGGTCACCGCGCCATAGGCGCGCGAGAGCCAGTCGAAGCCCTTGTTGAAGTACTTGAAGAACCAGCGCAGCGGCGCGCTGAGCACGGCCAGGAAGCCCTTCGGCTCCTCATGGCTGTGCGGCTTCAGCAGGATCGCCGCCAGCGCCGGCGACAGCGTCAGCGAGACGAAGCAGGAGATCGCCGTCGATGCCGCGATCGTCACCGCGAACTGCTGGTAGAACGTACCTTGCAGGCCGGTGATGAAGGCAGTCGGGATGAACACGGCGCAGAGGACCAGCGCGATCGCGAGCAGGGCGCCGCCGACCTCGTCCATGGTCTTGTGGGCCGCGTCCACGGCGCTCATGCCTTGCGCCAGATAGCGCTCGACGTTCTCGACCACGACGATCGCGTCGTCGACGACGATGCCGATCGCCAGCACCAGCGCCAGCAGCGAGATCGTGTTGAAGGAGATGCCGACCGCGCTCATCACCAGGAAGGTGCCGACCAGCGAGACGGGGATGGCGATGATCGGGATGATCGCGGCGCGCCAGGTCTGCAGGAACAGGATCACGACGATCACGACGAGCACGACCGCCTCGAACAGCGTCGTCACCACGGCCGAGACCGATTCCCGGATGAACTCCGTCGGGTTGTAGACGATGGTGTATTCGACGCCCGCCGGGAAGTTCGCCGATAGCGTCTTCATCGTCCGGATGAGGGCGTCGGAGGCCGCGAGCGCGTTGGTGCCGGGGCGCTGGAACACGCCGATCGCGACGGCTTCCTTGTTGTCGAGATAGGAGTTCGACAGATAGTCCTGCGCGCCGAGCTCGACGCGGGCGATGTCGCGCACGCGGATCGTGCCGCCATCGGCGTCCGAGCGCACGACGATGTTGTAGAACTCGTCGATGCTGGTCAGGCGGCCGAGCGTGTTGACCGAGAGCTGGAAGGCTCCGTCGGAGGTCGCCGGCGGCTGGTTGATCGCGCCCGCCGCGACCTGGATGTTGGCGGCGCGGATCGCGGCGACGACGTCGCCGGCGGTCAGGTTGCGTGCCGCGACCTTGGCCGGGTCGAGCCAGACGCGCATCGAATAGTCGCGAGCGCCGAAGACCTGGACGTCTCCGACGCCTTCGACGCGGGTCAGCACGTCCTTGACGTTCAGCGTGGTGTAGTTCGAGACGTATTGCTGGTCGCGCGAGCCGTCCGGCGACAGCATGTGGATGACCATCAGGAAGTCCGGCGAGGCCTTGCGGACCTGCAGGCCGAGCGCGCGCACCTCCTGCGGCAGGCGCGGCTCGGCGGCCGAGACGCGGTTCTGCACGAGCACCTGGGCCTGGTCGACATCGGTGCCAGCCTTGAAGACGACGTTGATCGTCACGCGCCCGTCGCCGGTCGACTGCGACGAGATGTAGAGCATGTCGTCGACGCCGTTGACCTCCTGCTCGATCGGCGCCGCCACCGTCGAGGCGACGACCTCGGCCGAGGCGCCCGGATAGTTCGCGGTGATCGTGACGGTCGGCGGCGCGATCTCGGGATACTCGGCGATCGGCAGCGTGCGCAGCGTGATGGCGCCGGCGATCGTCAGCAGCACCGAGAGCACGGTCGCGAAGATCGGCCTGTCGATGAAGAAATGGGCGAAGCGGAACATGCTGTAGTCCTGGCCAAAAAGGGCAGGGCGGACGGAGGATACCGTCCGCGCTCGTTACGACCTTGTCAGGCCGTCAATTGGCGGCAGCGGCCTTGATCTCGGTCGGCTGCGGCGTCACGGCGACGCCCGGGCGCACCATCGGATTGGCGATGCCATTCACGATCACCTTGTCGCCCGGCTCCAGCCCCTTGGTGATGACGCGCAGCCCGTCGCTGATCGCGCCGAGTTGAACCGGCTTCGGCACGACCTTGTTGTCGGCGCCGACCGTCAGGACGATCTTGTTGGCCTGGTCGGAGACGATGACCGCGTCCGGCACCAGCAAGGCGTCGCCTTCGCCGGCGAAGAGCCGCAACCTCCCGAAGGTGCCGGGCGTCAGCAGGCCGTCGGGATTCGGGAAGACCGCGCGGGTGCGGATCGTCGCCGAGCGGGCGTTCAGCGCATTATCGACGAAGTCGATCTTGCCTTCACGATCCCACTTGGTTTCGCTCGAAAGCCGCACACGCACCGGCGTGCCGGGCTTCCGCAAATCCTGCGACTTCGCATAGCGCAGATAGTCGGCCTCGGAGGCGTCGAACACGAACTTGATCGGATCTACCGCGACGATCGTGGTCAGCAGCGTTGCGCCCGACTGGCCGCCGGCGATCAGGTTGCCCTGGTCGACGCGCCGGTTCGAGACCCGGCCGGCCAGCGGCGCGCGGACCTGCGTCCATTCGAGGTTGAGCTCGGCCGTCTTCAGGTTGGCCTCGGCCGCCTGCTGGCTGGCGATCGCGCCGTTGAGGTTGGCGCGGCGCTGGTCGATGTCGCGGGCGGTGATCGTGCGGTTCTGCGTCAGCGCCTCGGCGCGCTCGACCTCGTTCTGGTTGAGATCGACCTGCGCCTTAGCGCGCGCCACCTCGGCCCGCGCCGCATCGACCGCGAGCTTGTAGGGCCGCTGGTCGATGGTGAAGAGCAGGTCGCCCGACTTGACCAGGTCGCCGTCGCGGAAGTGGACCGAATCGAGGAATCCGGAGACGCGAGCGCGAATCTCGACCTGGTCGCTGGCCTCGAAACGGCCGGTGAACTCGTCCCAGTTGGTCACGCGCTTGGCGAGCGGGTTGGCGACGGTCACCGGTGGCGCCGGCGGGGCGCCCTGGGCGAGGGCCTCGGCGGACAGGGCCGGGAGCAGGACCGCCAGGGCTGCAATGGCCCGGCTGGAGCGGCGAATCATGTGAAACTCCGAAAATGCGGGCGCGGCGCAACCTTCACGGTTTCCGGCCGAATGCGCAACAACTCCATCGGACTGACGATTGTCAAGTTTCTTCACTCGACATTTCGGTGTAATTTTCATCACAACGAGCGCTTGCCGCGGTGAGGCTGCCCGAAACCGGTGCAACAGATGCTTGCTGGCAGCGGGCCGAGGCTCTACCTGAAGGACGCGCGCGCCCGCGTCAGCAGTATCATGTCATGGAAGTCGTCTCATGAATGCGCATGTCCGCCCCGCCGACCCGAAGAAGCTGATCAAGGGTGCGACCGGCGATTGGGAGATCGTGATCGGCCTCGAGATTCATGCGCAGGTCACCTCCAACGCCAAGCTGTTCTCGGGATCCTCGACCGCCTTCGGCGGCGAGCCGAACGCCCATGTCAGCCTGGTCGACGCTGCGATGCCGGGCATGCTGCCGGTGATCAACGAGGAGTGCGTGCGCCAGGCGGTCCGCACCGGGCTCGGCCTCAACGCCAAGATCAACAAGCGCTCGGTCTTCGATCGCAAGAACTATTTCTATCCCGACCTGCCGCAGGGCTACCAGATCAGCCAGTACAAGCACCCGGTCGTCGGTGAGGGCGAGATCGCAGTCGATCTGTCGCCGACCGAGCAGATCAGCGTCGGCATCGAGCGCCTGCATCTCGAGCAGGACGCGGGCAAGTCGATGCACGACCAGCATCCGACCATGAGCTTCGTCGACCTCAACCGCTCTGGCGTGGCGCTGATGGAAATCGTCTCCAAGCCGGATCTGCGCTCGGCCGACGAGGCCAAGGCCTATGTCTCCAAGCTGCGCACCATCCTGCGCTATATCGGCTCCTGCGACGGAGACATGGAGAAGGGCAATCTGCGCGCCGACGTCAACGTCTCGGTGCGCAAGCCCGGCGCGCCCTTCGGCACGCGCTGCGAGATCAAGAACGTCAACTCGATCCGCTTCATCGGCCAGTCGATCGAGGTCGAGGCTCGCCGTCAGATCGGCATCCTGGAGGATGGCGGCACGATCGACCAGGAAACCCGCCTCTATGATCCCGGCAAGGGTGAGACCCGTTCGCTCCGTTCCAAGGAAGAGGCGCACGATTATCGCTACTTCCCCGACCCGGACCTGCTGCCGCTCGAATTCGACGACGCCTTCGTCGCCGAGCTGAAGGCGCATCTGCCCGAGCTGCCGGACGCTAAGAAGAACCGCTTCATCGCCGAATACGGCCTGTCGCCCTATGACGCCTCGGTGCTGGTCGCCGAGCGCGAGCAGGCCGACTATTTCGAGGCGGTGGCCAAGGGCCGCGACGGCAAGGCCGCAGCCAACTGGGTGATCAACGAGCTGTTCGGCCGCCTCAACAAGGAAGGCAAGGACGTCTCGGATTCGCCGGTCACGGCGGCACAGCTCGGCGGTCTGGTCGACCTGATCGGCGAGGGCGTGATCTCCGGCAAGATCGCCAAGGATCTGTTCGAGATCATCTGGACCGAGGGCGGCGACCCGCGCGAGATCGTCGAGGCCCGCGGCATGAAGCAGGTCACCGACACCGGCGCGATCGAGAAGGCGGTCGACGAGATCATCGCCGCCAACCCGGACAAGGTCGAGCAGGTCAAGGCGAAGCCGACCATGCTGGGCTGGTTCGTCGGCCAGGCGATGAAGGCCTCGGGCGGCAAGGCCAACCCGCAGGCGCTGAACGAGATCCTGAAGAAGAAACTGGGCATCGAGTGACGCAAAAGGACTTGATCATCCGCGATGCGCTCGCCGCCGATCTGCCGGCGGTCCGCTCGCTTTTGGTCGAGACCTGGCACGACACCTATGACGGCATCTATGGCTGGCGCCGCGTTGCCGAGATCACCAACGCCTGGCATTCGCTCGATGCGCTCGCGGCTCAGCTCGGCCGCGACAGCGGCGTCTTCCTGATCGCGCTCTTGGGCGAGGAGGTCGTCGGCACCGCCTCCGCCCGGAGCGAGCCCGACCGGGCGGCGATGCTGACGCGGCTCTATGTCTCGCCGACGCGGCAGGGCGAAGGCATCGGGCGCACGTTGCTGCAGGTCGCGCTCGCCTGCTTCCCCGATGCGCCGGTGGCGCGACTGGAGGTCGAGAGCCAGAACGAGCTCGCCATCGCCTTCTATGAGCGCATGGGCTTCTTCCTGCAGCGCCAGGCCCGCTTCGATGGGCGCGAGGACACGCCCAATACGCTGATCATGGCCAAGCGCCTGGTGATGATCTGAGCGCACGCCCGACGAAATCCCGACGGAGACGACGATGACCGAGGCAGCCGACCTTGCCGCCGTGACCCTGCGCGAGGCGCGCCGCGACGATGTGGCACGCATCGCCACCCTGATCATGCACGGTGCGCCGGTAAAGAAGCATACGCCCGAGCAGATCGCCGCGGAGGCGCAGGACCCGGCCTATCTAAGGGCTTTCGAGGCGGTGTCAGCCAATCCCTACAACGCGCTCTTTGTCGCCGAATTGGAGGGCCGCGTCGTCGGCACTTATCAGATCACCCTGTTGCCGGGCATGGCCGAGCGCGGCCGCGTCAGGGCCAAGATCGAGAGCGTCCATGTCGCGCCGGAATGCCGGGGACGCGGTATCGGCGCCATCATGATGCGCCATGCGCTCGCCTATGCGACCGAAAAGGGCGTCGGCCTCGTCGAGCTGACCTCGAACAAGGCCCGGCCCGATGCGCACCGCTTCTATCGCAACCTCGGCTTCGAGCAGAGCCACGAGGGCTTCAAGAAGGCGCTGTGAGGCGTCGCCCGCATGCCGCGCCCGCTTCGGGCGCACGGCAGGGGCGCTTACGTCAGCCAGGGCTGAGACCTAGATGTCCTGTCGACCCGCAACAACCCGCGAGGACAGGGACATGGCAGCAGTGCAGGGCAAGCCGATCGATCTCCATTACTGGCCGACGCCGAACGGCTGGAAGATCACCATCATGCTCGAGGAAACCGGGCTGCCCTATAACGTCATCCCCGTTAACATCGGCAAGGGCGACCAGTTCAAGCCGGAGTTCCTGGCGATCTCGCCGAACAACCGCATGCCGGCGATCGTCGATCCCGATGGGCCGGACGGCAAGCCGATCTCGGTCTTCGAATCCGGCGCGATCCTGCAATATCTCGGCCGCAAGACCGGGCAATTCTATCCCAAGGATGAGCGTGGCCGCGTCGCCGTCGACGAATGGCTGTTCTGGCAGATGGGCGGCTTTGGCCCGATGCTCGGCCAGACCCACCATTTCCGCATCTATGCGCCGGAGAAGGTGCCGTACGCGATCGACCGCTACACCAATGAGGCCAACCGCCTCTACGGCGTGCTGAACAAGCGCCTCGAAGGCCGCGACTATATCTGCGACGATTATTCGATCGCCGACATGGCCTGCGTCGGCTGGGCTCGCGGCTGGGAACGCCAGGGCCAGGACATCAAGCATTTCCCCAATGTCGGGCGCTGGCTCGAGACGATGCTGGCGCGCCCAGCGGTCCAGCGCGGGCTCAAGGTCGCCGAGGAACTACGCAACCCGGCCGGCATCTCGACGCCGGAGGAAAAGGCGATCCTGTTCGGTCAGAAGGCGCGTTGAGCGTTCTTCATCCAGGCTAGGAAACGCGCCGTCATCCTGGGCGAGCGAAGCTCGGCCCGGGATCCATCGTAGGGCTCCGGAGCTCTACGATGGATCCCGGAGCTGCGCGGCTTTGCCGCTTGTCCGGGATGACGACATGGTTCCGAGCGCGCGCGACGTGCCCGGCGGGCTGCTTTAATTGCTGCGCGACCACTTCACTGAGCGGCAGATCAGCCCGCCCATGACGCAGCCTGAGGTCGTCAGCGTGTCGCCGGCGAGCGACATCGTGCCGGAATAGGTCTTGCCGTCCTCAGGGTTGAAGGCGCTGCCGCTCCACTTGCCGGCGCCGGACGGCTTCATGTCGTAGAAGATGCGCTGGCCGACCTTGGCCGGGCCGCCCGCTTCCTTCAGCCACGAGATCGAGCCGCACATCGCTTCGCCGCATTTGCTGAACCGGACCTTGGAGGCGCCGCTGTCGCGCAGCCAGGTGCCGCTGACGTCCTGCGCCGAAGCTGGTACGGCAAGAGCGAGCAGCAGGCCCGCAGCGGTGATGGTCGAACGGATGGCCATGGGGGTTCCTCCTCGTTGCTGGCGATCTTCGTCGCCCAGATAGTTCAGATATAAACTATATCTGAGGCCGCGCCAGCCTCCAAGATGGCTCGTGGTGAAGGCGCGCTCGTCGGGCTGACCTTGGGGCAAGGTGAATCGCAAGTTGACGCAGGAATTGGTGTCGGATTCGGAATCGATTGAAATCATTGCCGGATTCGGCACGAGAGACTGAATCGAATCTTGCTTTAACCGCTCGTTTGCGACTCGTTGAGCTTCGATTCATCTCAAAATTTAGCGGAGTGTTTTACCGCTCGGCCCGAACCTCTCCTCACAAGCCGAGGCCTCCAGACGGGCCGGCATCGAAGGAAAACAGGGGTGGTTGTCATGGCACGCATGGAAATGAGCGCGATCCCGGCCTCGCTGGCGATCCCGATGGAAGCCTCCGCCGACGCTTATTATGAGCTCGGCCTGATGCATGCGTCCGGCCGTTCCGGCCCGGTCGATCTGGTCGCGGCGCAGACCTGGTTCAACGTCGCCTTCGCCAAGGGCTGCGCCCGCGCCGCCTCCCATCGCAGCGAGCTGGCGCTGGAGATGAGCCGCGACGAGGTCGCCGAGGCCCTGCGCGAGGCACGCAAGTTCCTGACCCGACATTGAACGTAAACCGGCCGTCGCAGCCTTGTGGCCCGGGGAGGGCGCCGCTATAAGCGCGCCGCATTCCCCGATTTTCCCGCAAGGATCTCTACGATGGCTGTCCAGCGTACCTTCTCCATTCTCAAGCCCGACGCGACGAAGCGCAATCTCACCGGCGCGGTCAACGCGGTCATCGAGAAGGCCGGCTTGCGCATCGTCGCGCAGAAGCGCATCCAGATGACGACCGCTCAGGCGCAGACCTTCTACGCCGTCCACAAGGAGCGCCCCTTCTTCGGCGAGCTCGTCGAGTTCATGACCTCAGGCCCGGTCGTCGTGCAGGTTCTCGAAGGCGAGGACGCGATCGCCAAGTACCGTGAAGTGATGGGCGCGACCAACCCGGCCAATGCCGCCGAGGGCACCGTCCGCAAGCTCTTCGCCCAGTCGGTCGGCGAGAACACCGTGCACGGCTCGGACGCGCCGGAGACCGCCGCGATCGAGATCGCGCAGTTCTTCTCGGGCAACGAGATCGTCGGCTGAGCCGGCTTTCGGATCCCTGAAATGAGAAGGGCGGGTCCGCTGGACCCGCCCTTTTTTGCTCGAGACGCTGGAAGTCTCAGAATTCCAGATCGATGGCGTAGCTGGCCGAGACGCCGAAGGTGAGCGAGTCGCGGTCGCCGAAGGCCTTGACGATCGGCGCCTTGGCGGCGTCGCCCATCAGGCGCTTGTATTCGATATAGGTCGTGGTCTGGAATTTGTCGGTCCAGTTGTAGGTCGCCTGGGCGATCGCACCGACCGAATACACGCCGGCATTGAAGCGCTGCAGGATGCCGCCATTGCCGGCCACCGCGCCACCGAAATAGGTGCGGATGTAGTCGGCGCCGGCGATGCTCATGCGCGGGCCGATGCCGAGCGACCAGGGGCCGATGCGCTGGAAGACGTCGAGCTTGGCCTCGGCCATCATCGCGTCATGGGCGACGATGCCGCGCCGCAGGTCGACGCGGGCGCGCAGCCAGGAGGTCGGGTAGAACTCGACGAAGGCGCCTGCCTCGGCGCCGAACTTGGTGTTGGGCACGCCCATGACGCGCAGCGCGATATTGGTGTCGGCTTTGCGTTCCCAGAGCAGGTTGCCGGAGAAGCCGACGCGCCAGGCCTTGCCCGAGAAGAAGCCGATGCTGATCGCGTCGTCCTCGGAGGTCCACCAGGTGCTCTTGGTGCCGCGCGCCAGCGAGATGATCGGCCGCGGCCGGAAGACGTAGTCGTTCGAGCCCATATAGTCGGGCTGGTAGCGCAGCCCGGCGCCGAGCGTCAGGTGCCAGTTCTGAACCGGCTCCGGCGAGGTGTACTGGCTGTACTGCGGAGATTGGGCCTTGGCCGGCGCATTCAGCGCCAGGGACAGGCAGGCGGCCGCAAGGCCGGCAAGGAACGCAACGCAACGCATCGTCAGGACTCCGGCGCAAAAGCGCCTTGGACTACTCGGATGCGGCCAAACTGAATCATTAATCTTAACCCGGAGTTGACGCGCAGCTGTCTGCGACAACGCTGCACGTGTGGCTGATGGCCCGGCCGAATCCCCAGCCGCCGGATGTGGGAGACCTTGCCCCGCAGCAGCCGCGCAATGCAACCGTGCGCTTTCGCCGACCCTGGACCTGTTCTAGGAAGGAGGCATGACAGAGCTTCCCCGCATCGCGCGCCTGCCTTCGGTCTGCCCGCATGATTGCCCCTCGGCCTGCTCGCTCGAGGTCGAGGTCATCGACGGCCGGACGATCGGCCGCGTCCGCGGCAACAAACGCCAGAGCTACACCGACGGCGTGATCTGCGCGAAGGTCGCCCGCTACGCCGAGCGCATCCATCATCCCGACCGGCTGCTGCATCCGCTGCGCCGCACCGGCCCCAAGGGCTCCGGCGCCTTCGAGCGCATCTCCTGGGACGAGGCGCTGGACGAGATCGCCAGGCGCTTCCTTTCGATCGAGGCTGAGCACGGCCCGGAGGCGGTCTGGCCCTACTACTATGCCGGCACGATGGGGCTGGTGATGCGCGACGGCATCAACCGCCTGCGCCACGCCAAGCGCTATTCCGGCCAGTACTCGACGATCTGCACCACCACGGCCTGGACCGGCTTCATCGCCGGTACCGGCAAGCTCGCCGGGCCCGATCCGCGCGAGATGGCGAAGTCGGACTGCGTCGTGATCTGGGGTACCAACCCGGTGCACACCCAGGTCAATGTCATGCATCATGCGGTGAAGGCGCGGAAGGAGCGCGGCGCCAAGATCGTCGCGATCGACATCTATCGCAACGCCACGCTCGACCAGGCCGATCTTGCGCTCGTGCTCAAGCCAGGCACGGATGGCGCGCTCGCCTGTGCTGTCATGCATGTGCTCTTCCGCGACGGCCTTGCCGATCGCGACTATCTCGCCCGTTTCGCCGACGCTCCCGAGGAGTTGGAGGCGCATCTCGCCACCCGCACCCCGGAATGGGCGGCGGCGATCACCGGGCTCTCGGTTGCCGATATCGAGGAATTCGCCACGCTCGTCGGCACGCGCAAGAAGAGCTTCTTCCGGCTCGGCTATGGCTTCGCCCGCCAGCGCAACGGCGCGGTCAACATCCACGCCGCCTCCTGCATCCCGACGGTGACCGGAGCTTGGCAATATGAGGGCGGCGGCGCCTTCCACTCGAACAGCGGCATCTACAAATGGCGCAAGGGCCTGATCGAGGGGCTCGACAAGATCGATCGCAATGTCCGCCAGCTCGACCAGTCGCAGATCGGCCGCGTGCTCACCGGCGATGCCGAAGCCTTGCGCCAGGGCGGGCCGGTCAAGGCGCTGTTCATCCAGAACACCAATCCGGTGACGGTCGCGCCCGAGCAGGAACTGGTGAAGCGCGGCTTTGCCCGCGAGGATCTCTTCACCGTCGTGCACGAACAGTTCATGACCGAGACAGCGCAGATGGCCGATATCGTGCTGCCGGCGACGCAGTTCATGGAGCATGACGACCTCTACCAGGGCGGCGGCCACCAGCACATCATGTGGGGCGGCAAGCTCGTCGATCCGCCGGGCGAATGCCGCTCGAACCATGAGGTGATCTGCGCTCTGGCGCAGCGCCTTGGCGCCGAGCATCGTGGCTTTGACATGACTCCGCGCGAGATCGTCGACTGGACGCTTCAGGAGACCGGCCGCGGTACGCTCGAAGAGCTGGTCGCCAATGATTTCATCGACATCCAGCCGGATTTCGAGACGGCGCATTATCTCAAGGGCTTCGGCTGGCGCGACGGCAAGTTCCGCTTCAAGCCGGACTGGACCAAGGTGCCGAACAGCAATGCCGGTTTGGTCGGTCCGCATGAGGCGCTGCCCTCGCTGCCTGACCATTGGGGTGTGATCGAAGCGGCCGATGCCGAGCATCCGTTCCGGCTTGCCACTAGCCCGGCCCGCAACTTCCTGAACTCCAGCTTCACCGAGACGCCGACCTCGCAGAAGAAGGAGGGCGCGCCGACATTGATGCTGCATCCGGACGATGCGGCTGGGCTTGGCATCGCCGCCGGCGATCACGTCATCGTGGGCAATCGGCGCGGCACGGTCGAGCTCGATGCAGCGCTATTCGACGGTTTGGTGCGCGGTGTCGTCATCGCTGAATCGATCTGGCCGAATGGTGCCCATCGCGGCGGGCGCGGCATCAACACCATCACCGGCGCCGACTCGCCGGCGCCCTATGGCGGCGCCGCTTTCCACGACAACAAGGTCTGGATTCGCAAGGCGGTGTGACCTTTGCGTCATTGCTTTTTCGCTGGCGCTATGGACCATCCGGGCGCGGGCGACGGCAGGGCCTGTCAGGGGAGATTCGGGTCTCCCGGGCCTCAGCCGCGGAAACGGACAGTGCGAACAATGATCAAGCGGCGGGTTGGTGCGGTCGTGTGGGCCGCTGGGTTGTCCCTCTTTGTGTCCGCCGGCGCGGCGCTGGCTGCCGGCAGCACGAGCGCGCTGCCGCCGCCGGATCCGACGGCGAAGAACCTGACGCCTTACATGATCCAGCTGCGCGCCTTCGATGCGTGCCTGGTCACCCAGTCGCGCCTGATGAACACGACCCGCGAGGCGGTGCACACCCCGTGCAGCTGCTACGCCAAGGGTACGGTCAACGCCATGACCAAGGACGAGCTCCAGGCCTTCCGCGACACCGGCTATTTCAACGACACGGCCCGCGAGAAGGGCTACGACTTCATCGACCGCTGCAAGCTGAAGCGGCCCTGATTGGCAGCATGTTCCGCAAAAGTGGGGACCACTTTTGCGAAAAGAACATGCTCAACTGTTTGATTTTGCGCGTTTGGTTCGATCGATTGTGATCGAACGAACGAAACAAGCAAAATGCGGCTCAAGCCGCCTTCGCTGCCTCGTTCTTGAAATAGCGCTCGCGCATCCGGCCGGCATAGGCGACCAGGTTGGGGTGCTGCTGCAGCGCCTCGCGTAGCGGCGAGTCGAAGATCTCGCACAGGCCCGCGATCATGAAGGCCCCGAGCGTCGCATCGGCGCCACTCGGGTCGGGGCCGGTGAGATAGGGCTTGCCGCCAAGGATGCCGGCGAGCGCTTCCAAGGCCCGTCGCGCCAGTTCAAGCCGCTCGGCGTCGCTGTGCCGGCCGATGCCGTGGCCGTGCAGGTTGCGCCGGATCTGGCGTTTGATCATCGCGACGACCAGCGGCCGCAGCGGTGCCGGCACGGCGTCGAAGAAGCGCCGCGGCCCCCGGTCGAAATTGGCGGGATTGGCCCAGCGCTCCTGCACCACCAGCCAGTACATGTGGTCTTCGAGCATCTTCTCGACAGCCCAGGCGGTGCCCCGCTGCTCGGCCGAGAGGCCCTTGTCGAAGTCGACCCCATGCGCCTGTTCGAGGTGCATGCGGATGAAGGTCGTGTCGGGGACGATCCTGTCGCCATCGCGCAGCATCGGGAACTTGCCTTTCGGGGCCTTCTGCAGATTGCCGCGAACGCGGCGATAGGGCAGGCCGGACATCTCCATCAGGATGATGCCCTTCATGCAGAACGGGCTCGGATCAGGTTGGTCAAAGGCCGGCCCGAATACGTGAAGTTCCAGCATGTCGCCCCGCTTAATTATGAGTTCGGTATGCAGAATGCTGCTGCCACGCTCCTGACATTTTGTGTCAGGGCGAGTAGAGCAAGATCAGCTTACGCCATCTTCCTATCAGCGGAACCACGCCATGCAGCGCGCTGAACGCTTGCTCGATCTGATCCAGGGTCTGCGCCGCCGGCGTCGCCCCGTCACCGCCGAGACGCTCGCCTCCGAGCTCGATGTCTCGGTCCGCACCGTCTATCGCGACATCGCCGCCCTGCTGCGCCAGGGCGTGCCGGTGCGCGGCGAGGCCGGCATCGGCTATGTCCTCGACGCCGGCTTCGACCTGCCGCCCCTGATGTTCTCGCCCGACGAGATCGAGGCGGTTCTGGTCGGCATGCGCTGGCTCTCCGATCGCGCCGACCCGACGCTGGCGCGCGCCGCCGAGGACGTCGTCGCCAAGGTCGCCGCGGTCCTGCCGCCGCACTTGCGCCCGATCCTGCTCGACGGCGCGCTGTTCGCGCCGGCCTATTGCAAGGATTCCGCGATCGTCGACCAAGTCGACGCCGCTGCCATCCGCGCCGCGATCCGCAATGGCCGCAAGCTCGACATCGCCTATCGCGACGAGGCCGGCGCCGAATCGCGCCGGATGATCTGGCCGATCGGCATGACCTTCTTCGACCGGGTCCGTGTCGTCATCGCCTGGTGCGAGCTCAGGCAGGCCTTCCGCCATTTCCGCACCGACCGCATCGGCGAGCTGACCGCCCGCGAGGAGCGCTATCCGGCCCGCCGCGCCGATTTGTTCCGGCGCTGGCAGAAGGAGGAGCAGGAGGCGGCGGCGCGCCGGGCGATGGAACAGCAGGCGCTGCAGGGGGAGGCGGTGACGGTGCAGTAGCCGGTCAAGCACGTTCGTCATGCTCGGGCTTGACCCGAGCATCTCAGTCCGGAGGAGGCTCCGGTCAGCATCTTCTCGTCACGAGATTCTCGGCTCGCCGTTTCGCTGCGGCCGAGAATGACGCCTCGGGGTCGGCCTCAGACGCTGACCGCCGCCCCGTCTTCCAGTTTCACAGCACCAGATGCCACCAGCGCCAGCCCTTGCGGGTAGATCTTGTGCTCCTGCTCCAGCACGCGGGCCGATAAGCTCGCCTCGTCGTCGCCGGGCAGGACCGGCACCTTCGCTTGCAGGATGGTCGGGCCGGCATCGAGCTCGGGCACGACGAAATGCACGGTGCAGCCATGCTCGGCGACACCGGCTTCGAGCGCGCGCGCATGGGTGTGGGTGCCGCGGAAGTCGGGCAGCAGCGAGGGGTGGATGTTGATCAGCCGGCCCTGCCAACGCGTCACGAACCAGGGCGTCAGCACCCGCATGAAGCCGGCGAGCACGACGAGTTCGATCCTGTGAGCCTGGAGTTCGGCGTCGAGCGCCCGCTCGAAAGCCTCGCGGTCCTTGCCGAAGGGGCGATGGTCGACGCTGGCAGTGGCGATGCCGGCGGCGGCCGCCCGCTCCAGCCCACCGGCATCCGGCAGGTTGGCCGCGACCAGCACGATCTCGGCCGGAAAACCGGTGGTTCTGGCCGCCTCGATCAGCGCGACCATGTTCGAGCCACGGCCGGAGATCAGGATCGCGGTCCGCACCCGTTTAGCCGTGCTCACAGGGCGAGCTTCCCGCGATAGGTGACGGCGTCCTCGGCGCCGCGGGCCGTGACCTCGCCAAGCCGCACCGGGTTCTCGCCGGCCTCGGTCAGCGCCGCCATGACGGCCTCGGCTTGGGCGGCTTGGGCGACGACGATCATGCCGATGCCGCAATTGAAGGTGCGCAGCATCTCGCGCTCGGCGACGCCGCCGACCTGGGCGAGCCAGCCGAACACCGGCGGCACGCTGATCGCCGGCAGGTCGATCGCGACGCCGAGATCGTCGGGCAGCACGCGCGGGATGTTGTCGGGGAAGCCGCCGCCGGTGATGTGGGCGAGGGCCTTGATGCCGGGCGCCGCCTTCAGCGCCTGCAGCAGGCTCTTCACATAAATCCGCGTCGGCTCCAGCAGCGCCTCGGCCAGCGTCTTGTCCGAAGCGAACGGAGCAGGCGCTTCCCAGGCGAGACCGGAGAGCGCGACGATGCGGCGGACCAGCGAATAGCCGTTCGAATGCACGCCCGAGGAGGGCAGGCCGAGCACGACGTCGCCGGCGACGACATCGGCGCGTGGCAGCAAGGTGCCGCGCTCAGCCGCGCCGACGGCGAAGCCGGCGAGGTCGTAGTCGTTGCCGGCATACATGCCCGGCATCTCGGCGGTCTCGCCGCCGATCAGGGCGCAGCCGGCCTGGCGGCAGCCCTCGGCGATGCCGCGCACGATTTCGACGCCGGCCTTCGGATCGAGCTTGCCGGTGGCGTAGTAGTCGAGAAAGAGCAGCGGCTCGGCGCCCTGCACGACGAGGTCGTTGACGCACATGGCGACGAGGTCGATGCCGATGGTCGAATGCAGGCCGCTCTCGATCGCGATCTTGACCTTGGTGCCGACACCGTCATTGGCCGCGACCAGGATCGGGTCGCTGAAGCCGGCGGCCTTGAGGTCGAACAAGCCGCCGAAGCCGCCGATCTCCGCGTCGGCGCCGGGCCGGCGCGTCGAGCGCACCAGCGGCTTGATCGCGTCGACCATGGCGTTGCCGGCATCGATGTCGACGCCCGCCTGCGCATAGGTCAGTCCGTTGGCGCCCGGTTTGGTCATCGGCTTTGCTCCTTAGAGCCTGTTCTGCTGATCAGGTCGCGTCGACCTGCTCGGATACTGCTCATGCTGCGCGAGCGAATAGGCAAGGGCAGGGCGGGGGGCAAGCCCTTCCGCGAAAGCGTTTCGCACTTCTCCCGCCCATGTTCTACCCTGGGATGAGATTCTGTCGGCAGGTCTCCCGCGATGACGCTTCCGAACCTGATCACCATCGCCCGGCTGATCCTGGTGCCGCTGGTGATCGTCATGATCGTCAATGCCCGCTGGGACGAGGCTTTCTTCCTCTTTGTCGCGGCCGGTGTCTCCGACGCGATCGACGGCTTCATCGCCAAGCGCTTCGACATGAAGAGCGAACTCGGCGCCTATCTCGACCCGCTCGCCGACAAGGCGCTGATCGTCTCGATCTACATCACCCTCGCCATCATCGGCATCATCCCGGTCTGGCTGGTGATCGTCGTCGTCTCTCGCGACCTGATGATCGTCACCGCGGTGATCCTGTCCTGGCTGATGGCAAAGCCGGTGACGATCGCGCCGATCGTCGTGAGCAAGCTCAACACGGCAGCCCAGCTCGTCTTCGCCGCGTTGGTGCTCGGCTCGAAATCCTTCGAGATCGACGCCGGTGCGATCATGCCGACGGCGCAGATCATCGTCGCGGCCTTGACGCTCGCCTCCATGGGCGCCTACCTCGCCCTCTGGCTGCGGCACATGGCGAGCTGAGCCGGCTCCTTGGATGATCCCGGGTGGATCACCATAATCAGGGCGCCGCAAGGCGATCCCGTAGAGGCGAGTACATGAGTCTTCAGCGTCAACTGCTCTTCTGGCTGCTTGCCCTCGCCATTGTCGTCCTCGCGCTGATGCTGTTCCGGGACGTGCTGCTGCCCTTCATCGCGGCGTTGGCGCTGGCCTATCTGCTCGATCCGCTCGCCGACAGGCTGGAGCGCTGGGGTCTCAGCCGGCTCACCGCGACGATCGCGATCCTCTGCCTGTTCCTGCTCGTCTTCGTCATCGGCATGGTGCTGCTGGCGCCGCTGCTCAGCCAGCAGCTAGCCGGGCTGGTGGCGCGCCTGCCGAGCGATGCCGCCAAGCTGCAGGCGCTGATCATGGAGCGCGGCGCGCCGCTGATCGAGCGCTTCGGCGGCGCCAAGCTTGCCGAGGACGCGCAGAGCTCGCTCGGCAACCTCGTCGGCCAGGCGACGACTTGGGTCGGCGGGTTGCTGGCTTCGCTCTGGTCGGGCGGCACGGCGATCATCGGCGTGTTCTCGCTGCTGGTGCTGACCCCGGTCATCGCCTTCTACCTGCTCGCCGACTGGGACCGCATGGTCGCGACGGTCGATGGCTGGCTGCCGCTCGACCATCGCGATACGATCCGCGGCCTGCTGCACGAGATGGACGTCGCCATCGCAGGCTTCCTGCGCGGCCAGGCCCTGGTCTGCCTGCTGCTCGGGACGTTCTATGCGATCGGGCTGTCGCTTGTCGGGGTCAATTTCGGCGCGCTGATCGGCATCATCAGCGGCTTCCTCTCCTTCATCCCCTATGTAGGCTCGCTGACCGGGCTGGTGCTCTCGGTCGGCGTCGCCACCGTGCAGTTCTGGCCGGACTGGACGATGCCGCTGCTGACGCTCGCCGTCTTCGCCACGGGCCAGTTCATCGAGGGCAACATCCTGCAGCCCAAGCTGGTCGGCGACTCGATCGGCGTGCATCCGGTCTGGCTGATGTTCGCGCTGCTCGCCTTCGGCTCGCTCTTCGGCTTCGTCGGCCTGCTGCTCGCCGTGCCGCTGGCGGCGGTCATCGGCGTGCTCGCCCGCTTCCTGCTGCGGCAATACCTCGCCAGCCCGTATTATCGTGGCCGCAGCGCGCCTGCGACGAAGACCCATGTCGAGCTTTGAGCCGCCGGTGAAGCCGCGCCAGCTCGCCTTCGATCTGCCGGTCGACAGCCGGCACGGCGTCGAGGATTTCCTCGTCGGCCCCTCGAACGAGCAGGCCTATGGGCTGATCGAGAGCTGGCCGGGCTGGCCGGCCTCCTGGCTGCGCCTGGTCGGGCCGGAAGGGGCGGGCAAGACCCATCTCGCCGCGATCTGGGCGGCGCGGGCGCATGCCTGGACGCTGTCCGCGGAAGAGCTGGACGAGGCCAAGGTGCCGCATCTGGCCTCCGGCGGCGCGCTGGTGATCGAGGATTGCGATCGCGCCCAGCTCGACGAGCCGGCGCTGTTCCATCTGCTCAACGCCACCAAGGCGCGCGGCGCTTCCGTGCTGCTGACGGCCCGAACCGAGCCTGGGCAATGGGGCCTGAAGGTGCCGGATCTGCTTTCGCGCCTGCGCTTTGCGCCGCAGGCCGAGATTGCGCCGCCGGACGATGCCCTGCTGCGTGCGCTGCTTGTCAAGCTCTTCGTCGACCGCCAGCTCATCGTCGACACCGGGACGATCGAGGCGCTGGCGCTCCGAATGGAGCGCTCCTTCGCCGCGGCGCGCGATCTCGTCGATGCGCTCGACAAGCTCTCGCTCGAGCGTGGCCGGCGCGTCACCCGCGCCATGGCCACCGAGGTGGTCGCCTCGCTCTTCCCAGAGGAGTGAGGCTCAGGCCTTTACTGTAACCGCCGCCCCGGTCAGGCGGGCATGGACCGTCTCGATCAGCAGGTCATGCGCCCGCGCCGCGATCGCATCGAGCGACGGCGTCTTGACAAACATCGCCGCAGCCTTCTCGGTCAGCTCCTCGCGGCTCGGTAGGGCCGGCATGTGCCAGTGCGCGATCGCGTCCTGCGCCTGCGCCTGGACGGCGTGCAGGCGCTCGCCGGCGCGGGCCTGCATCGCGGCCAGCGCCTCGCGGAACTCCGGCAGCGTCAGCGTCGGAAAATGCAGCTCGGGCAGATGCAGGTCCGGCAGCCCGGGCGCGTTGGCATAGGCGTCGCGGAAGGCCTGGACGATGCGCTCGACCGGGACGGAGGCCGCGAGCCGCTCGGCCGAGCGCTCGATCACGCGTGGCGGCAGCGCCTGCGAGCGCTCGATCACCGCCTGCGGCGGCGCCTTCAGGTCCCAGACGAGGCGCAGCTTCGACAGGCCGAGGATCAGGTAATAGGTCGGGTCCCACTGCCACCAGCGAAAACCCTGGCGGACGCTGTACTGATAGGCGTGGTGGTTGTTGTGCCAGCCTTCGCCCATGGTGATGATCGCCAGCCACCAGTTGTTCCGGCTCTCGTCGCCGGTGACATAGTCCTTGTCGCCATGCACATGCGCCAGCGAGTTGATGCAGAAGGTGCCGTGGTAGACCGCGACCGTCGACCAGAAGAAGCCCACGAACAGGCCGCTCCAGCCATCGATGGCAAAGCAGATCAAGGCGAGCGCGAAGGCCGGCAGCAGCTCGAAGCGATGCAGGAAGGCGAGCTCGGGAAAGCGCGTCAGGTCGGTGACAGTCGAGGTATCGCAGCGGTCATGGCCGTTGCTGAAGATCCAGCCGACATGGGAATAGAAGAACGAGGTCAGCACCGGCGAATGCACATCGTGCTCGGTGTCGGAGAAGCGGTGGTGGTGCCGATGCTTCGAGGCCCACCAGATCACGCTCTTCTGCGCCGTCGACTGGGCGAGGAGGGCGAGCACGAACTGACCGATCCGGCTGGTCTTGTAGGTCCGGTGCGAGAAGTAGCGGTGATAGCCGCCGGTCACCGCGAACATGCGCAGCCAGTAGAGGCCGAAGGCGAGCCAGAGCGAGGTCGCGCTGACGCCGCTCCAGAGCGCGCCGAAGCAGGCCAGATGCGCCAGGACGAAGGGAATAGCCGAGGGGTAGACGATGTCGCCGTGGTCGTCGGCGTGCTGGTTCTGCTCTGACAAGTTCGCTCTCTGGACTGCGTTTAAAGGCATGCGGGATTCGCATGCCGACCAAACAGCAGGGGCGGGGCGGGCGCAAGCGCCGTGTGCGTTGATGAAATGTGACGTTTGGCCTCGCCTGTCATCGAACCGTCACGCTACGGTGGCTTCAAGACAAAAGCGGCGGCTGCGGCTGCAAGCAAAACGACACAGAGCAGAGCTACAGGATCGGCAGTGGCACGAGCAGCGTCGACAGCGAGAGCAAAGCGCATGACCCAGGATGTGGCAGAAGCACCGGTCCAGAAGGTTGCGGCCCCGGCGCCGGCCGAGGTGGCCCTTCATCTGGACGAGGCGCTGCGGCAGTCGCCGAAGCGCTTCATGAACCGGGAACTGTCCTGGCTGCAGTTCAACCGGCGCGTGATGGAGGAAGCCTCCAACCGCAACCATCCGCTGCTGGAGCAACTGCGCTTCCTCTCGATCTCGGCGAACAATCTCGACGAGTTCTTCATGGTCCGTGTCTCGGGCTTGCGCGAGCAGCTCAAGGCCGGCGTGGTGACGCCGAGCCAGGATGGCCTGAGCCCGGCCGAGCAGCTCGCCGCGTTGGGCGAGGGTGTTGCCGCCCTGACCAGGGACCAGCAGACCCGCTGGACCGAGCTCAAGCAGGATCTCGAGGCGAACCGGATCGTGCTGCTGCGCCCGGCCGATATCGGCGCGCAGGACCGGATCTGGCTGGAAGACCGCTTCCTGCACTACGTCTTTCCGGTGCTGACCCCGCTGGCGATCGACCCGGCCCATCCCTTCCCCTTCATTCCCAATCTCGGCTTCACCCTCGCGCTGGCGCTGGAGCGGGTCAGCGACGGGCGCGCGCTCGACGCGCTGATCCGCGTGCCGGTCAAGATGGACCGTTTCATCGAACTGCCCGATCTCGCCCGCGAGGGCGTCCAGCGCTTCATCATGCTGGAGGATCTGGTTGCGCTGTTCATCGGCAAGCTCTTCCCCGGCTACGAGGTCAAGGGCACCGGTTCCTTCCGCATCATCCGCGACTCCGATCTCGACATCGAGGAGGAGGCCGAGGATCTGGTCCGCGTCTTCGAGACCATGCTGAAGCAGCGGCGCCGCGGCGTCGTGATCCGGCTCGAGCTCCATGCCGACATGCCGGCGCATCTGCGCGACATGATCATCCGCGAGCTCAAGGTCGACCCCGACGAGGTCGTCGTCGTCGATGGCATGATCGCCCTGAACGAACTGTCCCAGCTCGTCGGCGCCGACCGCCCGGACCTGAAGTTCAAGCCCTATAACGCCCGCTTTCCCGAGCGCATCCGCGAGCATGGTGGCGACTGCTTCGCCGCCATCCGCCAGAAGGACCTGATCGTCCACCACCCGTATGAGAGCTTCGACGTCGTCGTGCAGTTCCTGCAGCAGGCGGCGCGCGATCCCAATGTGGTCGCGATCAAGCAGACGCTCTACCGGACGTCCTCGAACTCGCCGATCGTCCAGGCACTGGCCGAGGCGGCCGAGGCCGGCAAGTCGGTGACGGCGCTGGTCGAGCTCAAGGCACGCTTCGACGAAGAAGCCAACATCCGCTGGGCCAAGGATCTCGAACGCGCCGGCGTCCAGGTCGTCTACGGCTTCATCGAGCTTAAGACCCACGCCAAGCTCTCGATGGTGGTGCGCCGCGAGGCCGGCCAGTTCGCGACCTATTGCCATATCGCGACCGGCAACTATCACCCGATCACGGCGCGCATCTACACCGACGTCTCCTTCTTCACCGCCGATCCGGTGATGGCGCAGGACGTCGCCCGTATCTTCAACTTCATCACCGGCTATGCCGAGCCGGCCGAGCTGGAGCGGATGGCCGTCTCGCCGGTCAACCTGAAGAAGCGCCTGCTCGACGACATCGCCGAGGAGGTCGCCCATGTGAAGGCGGGCCGCAAGGGCGCGATCTGGGGCAAGTGCAACTCGCTGGTCGATCCCGAAATCATCGATGCGCTTTATGACGCCAGCCAGGCCGGCGTGCAGATCGATTTCGTCGTGCGCGGCATCTGCTGCCTGCGGCCGGGCGTGCCGGGTCTCTCCGACAACATCCGTGTCAAGTCGATTGTCGGGCGCTTCCTGGAGCACACCCGCGTCTATGCCTTCGGCGCCGGCCACGGCATGCCTTCGGCCAAGGCCAAGCTCTACATCTCCTCGGCCGACCTGATGCCGCGCAATCTCGACCGCCGCGTCGAGGCGCTGACGCCGATCCTGAACCCGACCGTCCACCAGCAGATGCTCGAACAGATCATGCTGGCGAACTTTCTCGACAACGAACAGAGCTGGACCATCTTGCCCGATGGCGGCTCGCGACGCATTGTCCCGCCATCGGCCGAAGAGTCGTTCAACGCCCACAAGTATTTTATGACGAATCCGAGCCTGTCTGGTCGTGGAAAATCTCTTTCGAGTTCAAGCCCGCGCAGCCTCTCCCGCCGCGCCGGCAAGAAGGCCTGAGCAGGCGTCGGGCCGGCTGAGCGTCGGCGAAACCGTCGCGATCATCGACATCGGCTCGAACTCGGTCCGCCTCGTCGTCTATGAGAACCTGTCGCGGGCGCCCGCACAGGTCTTCAACGAGAAGGAGATGGCGGGCCTTGGCCGGCAGGTCGCCTCGACCGGCATGCTGGCGCAGGACGCGATCGACAAGGCGCTCTCGGCGCTGGTGCGCTTCCGCATCCTCTGCGAGGCGATGCATGTCGGGCAGCTCCGGGTCATCGCCACCGCCGCCGCCCGCTATGCCTCGAACGGCCCCGATTTCATTGCGCGGGCGGAGACGGCAGTCGGTCAGCCGATCGAGCTGATCTCCGGCGATCGCGAGGCCTATCTCTCGGCACTCGGCGTGATCTCGGGCTTCGACCAGCCGCATGGTGTCGTCGGCGATCTAGGCGGCGGCTCGCTCGAACTGATCTCGGTCGATGGCGACAAGGTCGGGGAAGGGATCAGCCTGCCGCTCGGCGGCCTCGCGCTGATCGACCGCTCCGGGAGTTCGATGAAGGCGGCCGAGAAGATCGTCCGCGACGACCTCGACCACCATCCGCAGCTCGGCGCCATGCGTGGGCGCGACTTCTATGCGGTCGGCGGCACCTGGCGCGCGCTTGCGACCCTGCATCAGCACCAGTCCGGCTATCCGCTCAACGTGATGCACGGCTATGTCGTGCCGGCGCGCGAGGCGAGCGACTTCGTCCGGCTGGTCGAACGCGCCGACGCCTCGATGCTGGAAGCGATCGAATCGGTCTCCTCGGCGCGGCGTCCGCTGCTCGCTTATGGCGCGCTGGTGCTCGACCAGATCATCAAGCGCGGCCGGCCGCGCAATGTCGTGATCTCCGCCAACGGCGTGCGCGAAGGCCTGCTGCACGAGCAGCTCGACGAAGGCGAGCGCTCGGCCGACGCGCTGCTGCGCGGCGCCGAGGACTACAACCAGCTGCGCGCTCGCGATCCGCGCCATGCCGCCGATCTGATCGCCTGGACCGACAAGCTCGTCGCCAGCGCCTATCCGCATGACGATCCGGCGCTGAAGCGATTGCAGCTCGCCGCCTGCCTGCTCTCCGACATCGGCTGGCGCGCCCATCCCGACTATCGCGGCGAGCAGACGCTCAACGTCATCGCCCATGCCTCGTTCAGCGGCGTCGACCATGTCGGCCGCGCCTTCCTCGCGCTGACGGCGTTCTATCGCTATGCCGGCCTTAAGGCGACGGCGCCCGCAGCCGAGGGGCTGCGACGGTTGCTGACGACGCGTCTGCTCGAGCGCATCCACATTCTGGCCGCGGCGTTCCGCGTCGCCTATCTGATCTCGGCCGGCATGCCAGGCATCCTGCCGCGGGCGTCGCTGACCTGCATCGACAGCCGGCTCGTCCTGCGCCTGCCCGACGATCTGAAGTCGCTGGCGAGCGAGCGTGTCACCGGCCGGCTGAAGCAGCTCGCCAAGCTGCTCGGGCGCGAGGTCGACCTCCGCTGAGCCGACAGCCGCGATCTAGCGCGGCATGATTTGCTGAAAGGCTGTCGGCTGGATCGATATCCGGCCGACGAACGGCCGGTCATGCGCCAGGATGACGAAATACGCGGCCGAGACGACCAGCACATAGAGATGGGCGGCCACGATCTGCATACGGAAGGCGTGGCTGTTGCAGATGATGATCGAGAGCAGGGTTGTCGTCGAGATCAGCCACATGGCGAACCATTGTGCCCAGGTGATGCCTGCGACCGAGGCGGTCAGTCGCGCGAGCCGCGCGTGCCGGATATCCAGCAACTGGTTGAGTAGCGGTACGTAGGCACCGGCGGCATTCTGCCGTGAGACCAGATGGATCGCGCCGAGCAGGTGTTTCTCCGACTGGTCGAAGACCGCATCGGTGAGCGGCGTGCTCCTGGCCATGGCCGGCCAGTCGATCGCGACGACATCGCGCAGATAGGCCTGCAGCCCGCTGGTCAGCTCGGCCCGGCTCTCCTCCGGCAGCACCCCCGACAGAGCCAGCGCCGTCTCCACCGCATCCGCCTCGCGCTGGACGGCCGTCCGCGCCGAGACGGCGTCGTTCCAGATGCCCACGGCAGAGAAGGCGACGATCAGCGCGAACAGCGCCCCACAGGTGTTGATGATCGAATCGCGGATCGGCAGCGGCTCGCCGAGCCGATAGCCGAGACGCGGAACGGCGAAGCGCACGAGGCCGATCAGGAGCCAGCAGGCCGCAACGCTCAACGCCAGCACGGCGAGGAACATCGCCGCTAGCGGCAATTGATGGAACAGGATGAACACGTCGCCCCCGAGAATCTGTCTGCGCTCGAATGATCGCAGCAGACCTCAGTTTCGTCGCGGCGGACAAGCCCTGCTTTCCGGATAGCTGATAGCAGCTTCCCCGAGGTGCTCTCAGCCGACCGTGACGCGTCCGCGCACGATCTTGAGCGAGAGCGAGCCGTTCTTCAGCGCCAGCGCTTTCTCGCCGAAGATCTCGCGGCGCCAGCCATGCAGTGCCGGGACATCGGCCTGGTCGTCGCCGGCGATCTCTTCGAGATCGTCGCTGGAGGCGATGATCTTCGGCGCGACGCGCTCGGCGTCGGCGGTCGCCTTGAGCAGCACCTTGAGCAGGTCGAGCACCGCGCCATTGCTCGGCCGGCCGCGCTCGCGCTCGAGTCGAGGCAGGCTCTGCGGGTCGATCGCCGAGGCGCGTCCGACCGCAGCCAGCACTTCGCCGCCGGCGCGCGAGCGTTCGAAGCCGTTTGGTACCGAGCGCAATTCGCCCAGCGCCTCGACCGAGCGGGGAGCGCGCTGGACGATGTCCATCAGCGCGTCATCCTTGAGCACGCGCTGGCGCGGCACGTCGCGTTGCTGCGCCTCGCGTTCGCGCCAGGCCGCGAGCTCCATCAGCACCGCAAGCTCCTTCGGCTTGCGCAGGCGCCCCTTGAGGCGCTGCCAGGCGTTCTCGGGCTTGACCTCATAGGTCGCCGGCGAGTTCAGAACCGCCATCTCCTCGGCGACCCAGCTTTCGCGGCCGCTCGCGGCGAGATCGGCCTGCAGCGCGAGGTAGATGTCGCGCAGATGGGTGACGTCCGATTCGGCATAGACCAATTGCGCCTCGCTGAGCGGTCGGCGCGACCAGTCGGTGAAGCGCGAGGACTTGTCGATGCGCGCCTTGGCGAGGTCGTTGACCAACTGCTCGTAGCCGACCGAGTCGCCATAGCCGCAGACCATCGCCGCGACCTGCGTGTCGAACAGCGGCGTCGGCAGCACCCGGCCGAGCATCCAGACGATTTCGAGGTCCTGCCGGGCGGCATGGAAGACCTTGACTACATTCTGGTCGGTCATCAGCGCCATGAAGGGAGCGAGATCGAGGCCATCAGCCAGCGGATCGACCATCACCGCCTCGTCGGGCGAGGCCATCTGGATCAGGCAGAGCTTCGGATAATAGGTCGTCTCGCGCAGGAACTCGGTGTCGACGGTGACGAACGGGTGCGCGGCGAGGCGTGAGCAGGCGGAGGCCAGCTCTTCGGTCGTGGAGATCAGGTTCATGGACGGCGCTCTTAGCAGATGAAAGCGCGCCATGTCGCGGGCGTTCTTGACAACCGCGCCGCGCGCGTGTGGTTACGGCGCCAGATCGCTTGCGCGCCCGACCACGGCCGCATGGACGCCCGGAAAGCTGTACCCGTGACCCTGCATCGCTACCGTTCCCACACCTGCGGCGCGCTCCGCGAGAGCGACATCGGCGCCTCCGTGCGCCTCTCCGGCTGGTGCCATCGCATCCGCGACCATGGCGGCGTGCTCTTCATCGACCTGCGCGACCATTATGGCCTGACCCAGGTCGTGGTCGATCCGGATTCGCCCGCCTTCGCCGATGCCGAGAAGGCCCGCTCGGAATGGGTGATCCGCATCGACGGCAAGGTGAAGCCGCGCCTCGCCGGCACGGAGAACGCCAACCTCGCCACCGGCGCGGTCGAGGTCTTCGCTACCGGGCTCGAAGTGCTGGGGCCGGCGGCCGAATTGCCGCTGCCGGTCTTCGGCGATCTCGAATATCCTGAGGATACACGCCTCAAATACCGCTTCCTCGATCTGCGCCGCGAGAAGCTGCACAACAACATCATGCTGCGCGGCAAGGTGATCGACTCGCTGCGCCAGCGCATGAAGTCGTCGGGCTTCTCGGAATTCCAGACGCCGATCCTGACGGCGTCGAGCCCCGAGGGCGCGCGCGACTTCCTGGTGCCGAGCCGTCTGCACGCGGGAAAGTTCTATGCGCTGCCGCAGGCGCCGCAGCAGTACAAGCAGCTCCTGATGATGGCGGGCTTCGACCGCTACTTCCAGATCGCGCCCTGCTTCCGCGATGAGGATCCGCGCGCCGATCGCCTGCCGGGCGAGTTCTACCAGCTCGACGTCGAGATGAGCTTCGTCGAGCAGGAGGACGTCTTCGCCACGATGGAGCCGGTGATCGCCGGCGTCTTCGAGGAGTTCGGCGAAGGCAAGTCCGTCACCAAGAACTGGCCGCGCATTCCCTATGCCGAAGCGCTGCGCAAATACGGCTCCGACAAGCCGGACCTGCGCAATCCGATCGAGATGCAGGACGTCTCCGAGCATTTCCGCGGCTCGGGCTTCAAGGTCTTCGCCCGTATCCTCGAAGGCGAGAAGAACCGCGTCTGGGCAATTCCGGCGCCGGGCGGCGGCTCCCGCGCCTTCTGCGACCGGATGAACTCCTGGGCTCAGGGCGAGGGCCAGCCGGGCCTGGGCTATCTGATGGTCAAGGAGGGCGGCGAGGGGCAGGGCCCGATCGCCAACAACATCGGCGCCGAGCGGGTTGCGGGAATCGTCGAGCAGATGGGCCTGAAGGCCGGTGACGCCTGCTTCTTCGTCGCGGGCGATCCCGACAAGTTCTACAAGTTCGCCGGCAGTGCCCGGAACAAGGTCGGCTCCGAGCTCGGGCTGATCGACGAGAACGCCTTCGCCTTCGCCTGGATCGTCGACTTCCCGATGTTCGAGTACAACGAGGACGAGAAGAAGGTCGACTTCTCGCACAACCCGTTCTCGATGCCACAGGGCGGCCTCAAGTCGCTGATGGAAGACGATCCGCTGGCGATTAAGGCCTTCCAGTACGACATCGCCTGCAACGGCTATGAGCTGGCATCGGGTGGGATCCGCAACCATCGCCCCGAGGCGATGGTCAAGGCCTTCGAGATCGCCGGCTATGGCGAGGAGACGGTGATCGAGCGCTTCGGCGGCATGTATCGCGCCTTCCAGTACGGCGCGCCGCCGCATGGTGGCATGGCCGCCGGCGTCGACCGCATCATCATGCTGCTCGCAGGGGCGACGAACCTGCGCGAGGTCGCGCTGTTCCCGATGAACCAGCAGGCCGTCGATCTCCTGATGGGCGCGCCATCGCCGGCGACGCCGAAGCAGCTGCGCGAGGCGCATCTGCGCGTCAATCTGCCCGAGAAGGAAGGCTGAGCGACCCATGGCTTTCCTGCCTGCCGGGCGAGCGCTGCTGCTCGCCTGTTCCGTCGCGCTGCCGCTCGGCGCCTGTGTCGCCGGTCATGCCGATACCGCCGCCGGCCGCGCCTCGCTGCTGGCGACGACTGTGTCGCGCGCCATCGCTTGCAAGGCCGGCACCCCGCAACGCACGACGCTGGACCGCTTCATCGCCGCCGAGAAGGCGCGCGGGGCGAGCGACGAGCAACTCGCAGCTGCCCGCTCGGCCTATGTCTCGGTCTCCGAGGCCGAGACGATCAACCAGGACATCCGCCCGCAGCCTTGCACCGCCGAGGAGCGGGCGACGCTGCGCGGCAAGATGCAGGATGTTCGCGCCGGCCGCTTCGAGGCGCCCTGACCGTCCATGGCCGTGCTGAAGCCCAGCCTTGTCGCGCTTGCGGCTGCGAGCCTCGCCGGTTGCGTCGCGGCGGGGCCGATGGCCGGCACGCCCGAATTCACGGCCTCGCAGGTCTCGCGAGCCTATGATTGCGGGCTGAGAGTCGACCGCAGCCGCGTCATCGCGCGCCTGCCGGCGGAGCAGCGTGGTCGCTTCGTCGCCGCCAATGCGAACTATGCGGTGAAATCCTACAACGCGCCGCGCCGCTGCGAGGCATCGGAGCGCGAACGGCTCCAGCAGGAGTTGCGTGTTAGCGCCCGGCGCTGATCGGCTCTTGCCGAAAGCGGCTCGTCCCGTGCAGATGCAGGCCATGAGCCTTTCTCCCACAGACGTCACCGCCATCGTCGTCAGCTTCGATAGCGAGCAAGTGCTGCCGGCCTGCCTCGACGCGCTGGCAGGCGAGGGAGTGGGGGCAATCGTCGTCGACAATGCCAGCGCCGACACCTCGTCTGAGATCGCGGCGCGGCATGGAGCCTGGGTCCTGCGCAATGAGCGCAACGAGGGCTATGGCCGCGCCAACAACCAGGGCGCACGTGCAGCGGCGACGCCCTTCGTACTGATCGTCAATCCCGATCTCGAAATCCAGCCCGGTGCGATCGCGGCCCTGCTGGCGGCGGCTGAGGCCTATCCCGATGCAGCCGCCTTCGCGCCGCGTCTGGTCGAGCCCTCGGGCCGCGTCTTCCTGCAGCCGCGCTCGCTGCTCTCGCCTGACCATCTCAATCGGGCACGCCGGATCGTCCTGCCGGAGGGAGATGCCTGCCTGCCCTTCCTGTCGGGCGCCTGCCTGCTGCTGCGGCGGGAGGTCTTCCTCGGCCTCGGCGGCTTCGATCCGGCGATCTTCCTGTTCTACGAGGATGACGATCTCTGCCGCCGCCTGCGCGAGGCCGGGCATGCGCTGATCCATGTCGATGCGGCGAAGGCCCGGCACGGCCGTGGCAAGTCGAGCGCGCCGTCGCCGCAGCGCCGCTTCACGGCGCGCTGGCATCTCGCCTGGTCGCAGTATCATGTCGCCCGCAAATGGACGCTGCCGCTGCCCGGCCTCGGCAAGGTCGCCGAAAACCTTGCCAAGGCAGTGGGTTACGGGCTGATCTTGAATCGGGAGAAGATGTACGCCCATGCCGGCTCGGCCCTGGGCGCGCTCGCCGGCCGTGCCGGCCGCAGCGCGCTTGAGCGGCAGGGGCTGGGCGCAGAACCGTTGCTCAGAGATGCAGGTCCTTCATCGGCGTCGCGATGATCCTGCGGATCTCGCGCAGCTGGCGCATCACGAGCCGGCCCTTGCGCATGAAATTGCTCGACCCGGCCAGCAATTCCGCCTCGCGCGCCGCGAAAGCCGCCTTGCCGGTCTGAGCCGGGATCGGGCTGAGTGCGATCGGCGCATCGGCGAGACCGGCAGCGTTGATCTCGGCCAGCGCCGGCTCGGATCCGCGCAGGCTCTTGCCGATCGCGATCCGCGCCGCGTCGAGACGGCTCTGACTGGCGTCGAGCGCGGGCTTCTGCATCACCGCGCTCGAATCGCGCCACTGGATGCCCTTGCGATAGGCCGGCACCCACTGCACTTGCGCCTCGAGCAGGTTCAGCCCGGCATAGCGGGCCAGCGCCGGGAAGGCGTCGTCATAGAAGCGCCAGCAATCGACCGGGAAGCGATGGCGCGGCCCGCCGCCGGGCGAGGTGATGAAGGCGAGGCCATTGCCCTTCAGCACGCGCGAGATCTCCAGGATGGTGATCCAGAAATACTCGGCGTGCTCGAAGACCTCGGAGCAGGTGACGACGTCGACTGAGCCGGTGGCGATCTCCTTCCAGTCATAGGGGTCGGCGACCACGACCTCGACGTTCAGCCCCGGCTCGATGTCCATGCCGACCAGCGTCCAGGCCGGATTGCCCATCACGTCGCGATTGGACAGCGACTGGCCGTCGACGATGGCTGAGCCGACATCGAGCACTGTGAGAGGGGTCGTCTCGACGTCGGCGAGATAGGCCTTGCGGAAGACCCGCGCCTTGTCGTTCGCGGAAGCGTGCATGAAACCGTCCAGATCGGGAGGGGTGTTGCTGAAGAACTTGGCAGCAGGCTCTAGCCGAGGCGTCCGGCCTTCTCCAGCGGATTTTACGGCGCGGCGCCGGGCAGATCCTCGATCCGCTCCGACAGGAGCGTCGGAATGAGCCTCCTGACCTCGGCTTCCGGCAGCAGCCACCATTCGCTGCGCAGCAGCGCGGCGATGCGCTCCTCGCTCATCCGGTAGCGCACGACGCGGGCCGGATTGCCGGCGACGATCGCATAGGGCGGCACATCCTTGGTCACGACCGCGCGCGCCGCCACCACCGCGCCATGACCGATGGTGACGCCGGACATTATCAGCGCCTGCGAGCCGAGCCAGACGTCGTGGCCGATGACGGTATCGCCGCGCGAGACATGGCTGCCATCGAGGCCGACGGACTCCGGCCAGAGGCGGGGCAGGGCCGGGAAGGGATAGGTCGTCACCCATTCGGTGCGGTGGTTGCCGCCGAGCATGATCTCGACGCCATCGGCGATCGAGCCATAGCGGCCGATCGAAAGATTCGAGCCGCTCACCGCAAAGCGCACCTTCGGGCGGCCATAGGTATAGGCGCCGACCGTGATCTGCCCCGGCCGGCGGGCGATCAGGTCGGCGAGATAGAGACGGGTCTGATTGTGCGGGTTGAACCAGCGCCGCAAAAAGCTGCGCGGGCCGATCGGGAGACCGGCCCACCAAGCGGCAAGGGCACCCGGACGCCAATCGGCGTCCGGAGTGGGTAGATTCGACGAACTCAACGCGGCAACCTCACTCCGCCGTGGCGTTGACGTCGATCTTCTCGAAGATTTCCGTCGGTTCGCCAAGCGCGATCACGTCGGCGAGGCCGAGCCCGCTCGGTGTCTTCGCCGTGGCCTTGACGGTCAGCGTGCCGGGCTTGGCGACGAAGCGGGCGACCGCGTTCGCCAGCGCCTTGGCGCCGTCGGACGGGCCGAGGATGGCGGCGAGGCCGAGGCTCGCCATCATCCCGTATTCGCGTCGGACGTCCTCGACCTTGCGCTTCGACTTCTTCGCCTCGTTTTCGATCAGCTTCTCGGCGAGGCCAAGATTCTGCAGCTTGATCTCGACGTTTTTGGCTGTGGCGCCGAGCAGGGCGACCTGCGCCAGAGCAAGGTCGCCGGTGAAGACTTCCTTGCCGATATTGCCAAGCGTGCCGGTGGCGTCGAGCTTGGCCATGCCGACGCCGCTGAGCGACAGAGTGCGGATGGCGAACTCCTTGCTCGCCTCCTGCCAGGCGAGAGAGAGCTTCGACGACAGGTCGATATTGCGATAGCCCATCGCCAGCAGATCCTTGGCGGCGGGGTTGTCGGCGCTCTCAATGATCGGGAAGGTGATCTTGTCGAGCGTCAGCGTCATGTCGGTCGGGATGCCGTTGAGCTGCTCGCCGGCCTTGAGCTCGAAGCTGCCGAGGCCGACCTGCATCGGCGGGCCGGCTGGCCGGCCGCGCTTGGCCTCCTGCGGCACCGTCATCTGCACGCCGCTCATCTTGACCGTGCCGAGCTTCGGGATGAAACGGCGGAAGTCGAGCGTATTGATGTCGACCGCCGAGGCAGCGACGGCCTTGATCTCGCGAATGACGCCATCCAGCGAGAAGCCGGAATAGCCGATGAGGCCGACCACGCCCTTGGCGCCGCCGCCCTCGAACTGCAGGCCCTCGATGGCGACGCCCGACTTCTCCGGCGCGTCCTCGCCGAAGGCGATGCGCGAGAAGCGCATGTCGACAGGTTCAGCCTTGTCGCCAGGCTTGGGCGGCGTCTTCAACGACATCACGATGTCGCGAATCTCGCCGCTGCCATAGTCGACGGCGTCGAAGAGCTCGGCCATGGCCACGAGCAGCTTGCGGTCGCGCGCCTCGCTGATCGCTGGATCTTCCTTGCTGTTCAGATTGCGCGAGGCCTTCTCCGATTCGTCGCTCAGCTCGGCGATACGGGCCAGGAGCTCTCCCATCGGCTCGGAGGCGACGCGCGCCTTGAAGCCGCGCATCGAGGCCTTGCCGGAGGTGACCTTGCCCTGCTCGCCAAGGTCGAGGACGTAGCCGTCGAGTTCCATCTTGCCGATGATCGGCTGCAGCGGGGCGGTTTCGCCGGGCTTGGCCTTCTCGCCGAAGATGCGAGCGATCTGCATAAGGTCGAGGATCTCGAAGCTGGTGCGCTTGATCTCGCCGTTCATCGGACCGGTGGCGGCGCCTTCGACCTTGATCGTGCCGTCGCTCGATTCGCCGCGTCCGATCCGGCCTTCGCGGATGTCGGAGAACTTGATGTTGCGATAGGTCGTGACCTGCTTCTGCGGGCCGAAAGTCTGCTCCATCATCAGGGTCGGCGCGCTGATCTCGGCGGCATTGAGCTTGCCGAGGCGGGCGATCGCGCTCTCGCCGGCCATGCCGCCCGCCGAGGCACCGCTGGTGCTGGACAGGAGCAGCGCCCGGAAACTCTCGCGGTCGAGCGGGGCGCCCTTCACGTCGAGCTTCGGGATCGATAGGACGAACTTGCCGAAATCGAGCTTCAGATTGTCGAGCTGGAAGTCGTCGGCGGAGGCGGGGCCCGCCAGGAGCAGGAGCAGGAGCCCCGCCGCAGACAGCGGCCGGGAGCTGGCAAGGCGTCGGCCGAGCGAAATCGTCATGGTGGTCTCCTGAAGCATCGTCGAAGCCCGCGAGCGCATAGTCCGGGCCAAGCTCCGATTGGCGGCGCCAGAGGCGGATTCGCCGATCCGCTTCCGGTTGGAAGTCGGCGCCGACCCTGCCGCAAGGCGATGACGAAAGAAAGATGGGGCACCCGCGAGTTCGGCGAAATGCTTGACGAAACGGCACCGCTTCGTGCCATTGGCCGCAGAACCGCCACGAGGGCGCGGCAAGGCTGCGGCTTGGTGGTCTGTCGGGCGCGAGGCGCGATGATGTCTATTATGGAACGTTTGCTGCGAGGCGTCTTCGCTGTCGCGTTGGTCATCAGCGCCTTCGCCGCGCTGCCCAGACCTGCCGAAGCGCAGAATGCGCCGGCCTCAGGCTTGGAAGCGCTCACGATCGTCACCGCCTCGGGCCGCCACGCCTTCCAGGTCGAGGTCATGCGCACGCCGGACCAGCGCGCGCGGGGGCTGATGCATCGCCAGTTCATGCCCGCCGATCGCGGCATGCTCTTCGACTTCAAGCAGGTCGAGCCGGTCGCGATGTGGATGCAGAACACCTACATCTCGCTCGACATGTTGTTCATCCGCGCCGACGGCACGGTCGCTCGCATTGCCGAGCGGGCCGAGCCGCTTTCGACCCGGACGATTCCCTCCGGCGAGCCGGTGCTATCGGTGCTCGAGCTCAATGCCGGCATCGCCGAAAAACTCGGCATCAGGCCCGGCGACAAGATCGAGCACCAGTTGTTCAAGCGCTGAGCCTTATCGTCTCGCGCGTCGTCACATCACAGCCGCAATTGCTTCGGACAAACTCGATCCTGACGTTGTCAAGATGATCGCTCTCGGAGGCTGTCGATGGCTGACTTGACGAGGGCGCTCTTACGACGCTCAGCCGTGCTGGGTCTGCTCGCCCTGTCCGCCTGCCGTCACGGCGACATCGTTCTCGATGCCGGCGAGCCGGTCGTCAGCGCCGGGCGCTACGCCTCGATCGCCTCGACGCCGGCCGAGCCGTCCCGGCGAGCACCGATCCGCAATACCCTGGTCCTGACCAGCGGTGGGGCCGACGGCGCCTTCGGAGCCGGCGTGCTCCAGGCCTGGTCCCGCAGTGGCAAGCGCCCGATCTTCGATGTCGTCGCCGGGACCTCGACCGGCGCGCTGCAGGCGACCGCGGCGTTCCTCGGCCCAGGCTGGGACCATTTGCTGGAGCGGGTCTACACCACGACGCGGACGCGCGACATCTTTCGCTCCAATGGGTTGAAGACGCTGGTCGGCACCGGCTTTTACGATCCGGCGCCGTTACGGAGCCTGCTGCTGGAACTGATCAGCGACGAGATGCTGGATGAGGTCGCCGCCGAGCATCGCAAGGGCCGCCGGCTCTATGTCGCGACCACCGACATGACCGCGGGCAAGACCATGTTCTGGGACATGGGCGCGATTGCCGGCTCCAATGGCGAACGGCGCAGCCATTATGTCGACATCCTCGTCGCTTCGGCTGCGGTTCCAGGGTTGGTGGAACCGGTGCGCATTCGCGACACGCGAAGCGGCGCCGTTTCCGTCCACAGCGATGGCGGCGTCAAGGCGCCGGTGCCGTTCGAAAGTTTCATGCTCGGCAAGGCAGGACGTGGCGGCACGGTCTGGGTTCTCGTCAACGGCCATGTCAGCCGCGACGCCGCCGTCAGCAGCCCGGCTGCGACGACGCTGGCGCTGGCCCGCCGCGGCGTCTCCCAGCTCATCCGGCAGTTGCTCTACAGTTCGGTGAACGAGGCACGCGGCAAAGCCGCAACGGCAGGGGCGCAGTTTAGGCTGATCGCACTGCCCGAGACAGTGCCGGAGGCAAGCGATCCGCTGCGCTTCGACCCGGACGAGATGCGCCCCCTGTTCGAGGCAGGGCAGGCGGCCGGGACGCGGATATTCGGAGCACCGGCTTCGCCTTCGTCACCCGATGGCAACTCGCTGCGGCTCTCCAGCGCGGCTGTGCGCGGAGCGTCGGCCGGTCCAACGGAACCAGCGCTCTGACCGCAGGCATCGAGCCGGGCTTTCGGCTCATCCCAGTTCGCTGGCGATGGCACGGCAGGTGGCGACCAACTCCGTCAGCGCCTCGCGATGCAGCGGACGGGCTTCGCGACGGTTCAGATACGGCACGACGATGCTGGCGATCGCCTGGCCCTTGCGATCGAGGATCGGCGCGCTGATATCGGTCACGCCGACGACGTCGTGGCTGTCGGCGATCAGGAAGCCATCTGCTGCGATCGCCGCCAGTGCCGGGTCCGAGCCGGCGCCCTCCCGGAAGGCGAGGATGACCTGGCCGGAGGTCGAGGCGGCGGCGGGCCGGCGATAGCCCAGCCGCAGCGTGAAATTGATATCGCCCGGTCCGGTTGCGCTGACGATGACCACGGTCTCGCCCTTGCTCAATACGACGAGATGCGAGGACTGGCCGATTCGCTCGCTCAGCGCTTCCAGCGCAGGCGTCGCGACTTCGACCAAGTCGCGGGCGCGGGGCACCCGCATGCCGAGCTCGAACAGCCGGTTGCTAAGCGCGATCTCGTCGGTGGCCGGATCACGGTCGAGATAGCCGCGCTCGATCAGCACGAACAGCATCCGGAAGATCTCGTTCTTCGAGCGCCCCAGCCGCTCCGCAATCGCGCGTGCTGAAAGCGGCGTCTGCGCCATCGCCAGCAACTCGATGATCTCCAGACCTTTTTCCAGAGCGGGTGCCGGATAGGGTCGGGCGGGGGCATCGGCAACGGTGTCGGCCGTCATCGGCGTCTCCGATTTGATTTATTAGCGAAGCTTGACTGCATATACGAAACCGATAGCATTCCGCTAGGTCACTGTCACGCCAGCCGGGAGGGTAGGGCGCGGCAAGGCTGTCCGGTCGCCGAAGCGCTCGGTACAACATCAAAATCGGGGGAGCATCATGGGACGCGGTTTCAGATCGACGTTGTTTGCCGCCCTTGCCCTGTTCGCCGGGCTGGTTGCCAGCCTGGAGGCTCATGCGGACAAGCTCAGCGACATCCTGTCCAAGGGCGTGGTCCGCATCACCGTCTTCGCCGACGTGCCGCCCTTCGGCATGATGAACGCCAATCGCGAGCTCGAAGGCTTCGACGTCGACATGGCCAAGCTCGTCGCCAAGTCGCTCGGCGTGAAGCTGGAGCTGGTACCCGTGCCGGCGGCGAGCCGCATCCCGTTCCTGCTCACCGACAAGTCGGACATGAACATCGCGGCGATGTCGATCACTGCCGAGCGGGCCCGCCAGATCATGTTCAGCGCGCCCTATGCCGACACCTCGCTCGCCGTCTTCGGCGCCAAGGCGCTGGCGGTGAAGTCGGGCGCCGATCTCGGCAAGAACCGCATCGCCGTCGCCAAAGGCACGACCGAGGATCTCGTCCTCTCGGCGCTGGCGCCCTCGGCCGACATCATGCGCACCGAGGACAATGCCACGGCGGTGCAGGCCTATCTTTCCGGCCATGCGCAATTGCTCGCCGCCAACAGCGTCGTCGTGGTCGAGCTCGCCAAGCAGAACCCGGCCAAGGAATTCGATTTCAAGTTCGCGCTGCGGCGCGCCCCGGCCCACATCACCATCCGGCGCGGCGAGCACGATCTGCTGCGCTGGCTCGACACGCTGATCTTCCAGAGTACGCTGAACGGCGATCTCGACGAGCTCCACAAGAAGTGGCTGGGCGGACCGATGCAGCCGTTGCCAGCCCTCTGAAAGGCGGGCCGAGATGTCGCGCCACGATTTCACGACCGAGGAGTTCGCCGAACGGCGCGCCCGCGTCCGGCGGGCGGTGGCGGAGCAGGGGCTGGACTGGCTCGTGCTCTTCCATCCCGTCTCGATCCGCTGGCTGACCGGCTCGGACGCCAAGAGCTATCAGGAGTTCCAGTGCCTGCTGGTCCCGGCGGGGGACGGGCCGGTGGCGATGATGGCGCGCGAGGGCGAGCGCGCCGAGATCCTCGACGATGCGCTGGTCGACCGGCTCGAAACCTTCGGCGGCAACGAGAACGAGGACCCGCTGCCGCGATTCGCAGATCTAGCCGACGAGCTTGGCCTGCTGGCCGGCAAGGTCGGCGTCGAGGTGCCCGCCTATTATCTCCACCCGCATCACTACATCGCGATCCGCGATCTATTCGGCTCCGCCTTCGTCGAGGCGACCAATCTCGTCCACGATCTCACTCTGGTGAAATCGCCGGCCGAGCTCGGCTATATCCGCCGGGCTGTGGCGATCGCCGACGATGTGCTTCCGGTTTTCAGTGCAGCGTTGCAGGCCGGACGCAGCGAGCTCGAAGTCGCGGGCGAGGTCTATGGCGCGCTGCTGGCGCACGGCAGCGGCCTTGCCGCGAGCCCGATCAACCTCGTCTCCGGCGAGCGCTCCTGCTACAGCCATGGCGCGCCGACCGAACGCCGGCTGCGAACCGGCGACTATGGCAGCGTCGAATACGGCGCGACGGTCCGACGTTACACCGCGACGCTCGGCCGGCAATTCTGCCTCGGCCAGCCTAGCGCCAGAATGCGCGAGCTCTACGAGATCGTCCGCCGCGCCTGTGACGCCTGCATCGCGCAGATTCGCGACGGAGCGCCTGCGGTCGCGCCGCATGAGGCGGCAAAGCGCGTGATCGGCGAAGCCGGCCTCGAACATGGCCGCGTCCACACCTCCGGCTACGGGCTGGCGCCGGGCTTTCCGCCGAGCTGGGGTGAGCCGATGCACATGATCGGCGGCAGCCGCTACACGCTGCGCGCCGGCATGGTCGTCAGCGTCGAGCCGCCGGTTTTCCTGCACGAGGAGGGGCTGGGCGCGCGCATCATCGACAACGTCCTGGTCACCAAGCGCGGCTGCGAATTGCTGTCGCGGGGTTCGCGCGATCTGATCGTCATCTAGACATCGCCACGCTGCGAGCAGTTCCCATCCTGCGAGTTCGATGCTATGGCGTAGCGCGTCGCTTTGCCTCGCAAAGGTGCTGCGACGGTTCGGCGAGTGATTCCATGCACTTGCAGGACGTTCGGGGTATAGCGCAGCCCGGTAGCGCATCTGCTTTGGGAGCAGAGGGTCCCAGGTTCGAATCCTGGTGCCCCGACCAATTTCGACGGGGCTTTGCCGGAAGGCGAGGGGAAGCATGACGGCACGCATCTATTCGCCGGCGCGCAACGCGATGCAGTCCGGCACGGCCAAGACCGGCCGCTGGCTGCTGGAATACGAGCCCGAGCGGCCGCGCGAAATCGAGCCGCTGATGGGCTGGACCTCGTCGGGCGATATGAAGAGCCAGCTCCGGCTCTGGTTCGACACCGCCGAAGAGGCCGTTGCCTACGCCACGCGCAACGGCATCGCCTATCGTCTGGAGCAACCGCACGCGCCAAAGCGGCGGGGCATGGCCTACTCCGACAATTTCAAGTTCAACCGCGTCGGCCAGTGGACGCATTGAAATTCAAGCGAGCCGGCGGGTCTTGAAAGCCCGCCGTTTCCTTAACGGGCCCGTAGCTCAGCTGGATAGAGCAGCAGCCTTCTAAGCTGCTGGTCACAGGTTCGAATCCTGTCGGGCTCGCCATTTTTCCAAGGTCATTCCAGCGCTTCCTCGCGACGCAGCTCCCAGGCCAGCATGGCCTCGGCGAGCGCTTCGAGTTCGCGATCCTTCTCGCGGCTGTCGGGTGAGGCGCTGAGCTCGGCGACGCGCTGTTGCGCCTGTTCATAGTCCTCCTCGGTATGGACCGAGATCGGGGTTTTCATCGTTCTGCTCCTTTCGGCTCGTTCGCGTTCCCGCGGAGCCAAGGAATCAACCAATCATCTCAGATGGGGTTCCGCCCCCTCGATCGCTACAGCTGCGGTCCTCAGTTTTCGCGGCCCCAATCGCGCAGCTGGCGGATCGTCGGCAGCTGCGGCCGCCGGCGCCAAAGTACCAAGACGAGATAACCGACGAAGCCGATGATGAAGCCGGGGATGGCCGCAGCAAGTGTGACCGTGACCAGCCCCATGGCGCAGCCGCCGGAATCGCCCGGGCCGCATTTCGGATCGAAGATCAGCGCCAGCACGACGATGGCGAAGGCCGCCAGCATGGCGAGCAGCATGCCGAGGCAACCGATCCAAATCGCCCGCAGCAGAACCCTCGCCATGCTGATCTCCCGGTTCTGACCCAATCGTAGAAGCCGGCGCTTCGTCGCCGCAGGGCAGGGGCGCATCTTGCCCCCTTGGGCGCGAAGTCGTAAACGCCCCGCGGCTGGATTGGCCATGATCGCGCCCGAAAGGCGGGGCATGGGCCCGGCCACATCCGGTTCGTGAAGCGCCCACTCCCCTGGCATTGCCCGCAACCTCCGCGTTCCAGCCCCGCCGCGGCAAGGAGTATCGATGATCTCGCTCGGCTCCGGTCTCGACCGGCTCGCTAGCTTCGCCTCCGCGAGCCACCGGCGCGCCTGCCTGCTGCTGGTGCTTCTGTCGCTGGCTGCCTTCCTGCCGGGATTCGCCAGCCTGCAGCCCTTCGACCGCGACGAGCCGCGCTTCGCCCAGGCCAGCAAGCAGATGCTGGAGACACGCGATTTCGTCGATATCCGCTTCCAGGACGAGGCCCGGCACAAGAAGCCGGTCGGCATCTACTGGCTGCAGTCAGCCACCGTCGCGGCGGGCGAGGCGCTCGGCGTGCCGCAAGCGCGCACGACGATGTGGCTCTACCGGCTGCCCTCGCTGATCGGCGCGATCGCGACCGTGCTGCTGACCTATTGGGCGCTGCTCGCCTTCGTCGGGCCCCGCCTTGCCCTGCTCGGCGGCGCCATGATGGCGGCGGCTGTGCTGCTCGGCGTCGAGGCCCGCATCGCCAAGACCGATGCCTTGCTCGCCGCCTGCGCGGTCGCGACCATGGGTGCGCTCGCCCGCGCCTGGCTCGACTGGACGCGCTCGCTCGCCTTCGTGCCGAGCCGCCATAACTGGCTGGTGTTCTGGTCGGCGACGGCGCTCGGCCTGTTGATCAAGGGGCCGATCGTACCGATGGTCTGGGGGCTGGCGACGCTGGTGCTCGCCATCCGCGAGCGCTCGCTGCGCTGGTTCGCTCCGCTCCGTCCCGGGCTCGGCCTGCTCCTTTGTCTTGTCGTCGTGCTACCCTGGTTCATCGCCATCGCGGTGAAGACCGGCGGCGACTTCTTCGCCGAGAGCGTCGGCAAGGACATGCTCGGCAAGGTCGGCGAGGGGCAGGAGAAGCATTGGGGTCCGCCCGGCCTCTATCTCCTGCTGTTCTTCGGCACCTATTGGCCCTCGGCCGCGCTCGCTTCAATGGCGATTCCCTTCGCCTGGGTGAAGCGCCGCGAGCCGCAGATCCTGTTCCTGCTCGCCTGGATCGTGCCGTCCTGGATCGTCTTCGAGGCGGTGCCGACCAAGCTGCCGCATTATGTGCTGCCGCTCTATCCGGCGATCACGGCTCTGTTGCTGCTCGCGCTGGTCAATGGCGGCATCAACCGTTTCCGCCGCGGCTCCAATCTGACGGCATTTCTCGTAGTACTTGTGCCGGCGGCACTGGTCGGCGTGCTGCTCTTCGGCACCTGGACGCTCGACAAAACCTTGCCCTGGCTCGCTTTGCCGGTGCTGGCGCTGGCGCTCGTCGTCGCCTTCCGCAGCTTCCTTGCCTTCCGTCAGGGTGCGTTCGAGGGTGCGCTCTGGCGCGGCGTGGTCGCGAGCCTGCTGCTCAGCGCCGGTGTCTTCGGCCTGGCCTCGCCGAGCCTGCGCGGTCTCAAGCTTTCGCCGCGCCTGGCGGAGGCGGTGCAGGCCGTGACCTGCCCGAATCCCCAGGTGATCACCGTCGGTTATCGCGAGCCCAGCCTCGTCTTCCTGGTCGGCACGGACCTGCGCATGGGCGCCGACGGAAGCGTCGCCGCCAGCTTCCTGCGCGAGCCCGGCTGCCGCGTCGCGCTGGTCGAGGGTCGCTTCCTCGACGGTTTCCGGCAGGGTCTCGCCGCCTCGGGGGTGACACCGCGGCTGCTGACCACGATCTCCGGCTTCAATCTCAATGGCGGCAGGCGTATCGAGATGAGCGTCTATGTCAGCGAGTGATCGGCGCTTGCCCCGCCGCGGCGCTTGACGCAGTTTGCGCGCCGCAATGCAGAAAGACTTGGAATCCGTGACCGAACCCGTGCCTTCAGCCGGACAGCCCCGCATCAGCATCGTCGTGCCGGTGCGCAATGAAGAGGGCAACATCGCCCCGCTCGTCCGCGACATCGAAAGTGCCTGCATCGATATCGGCGCCTTCGAGCTGATCTATGTCGACGACGGCTCGAATGACGGCACTGCTGCCGCGCTCGCCGGTCTCGCCGCGACGCGGCCCTGGCTCCGTGTCGTACGCCATGCCCAGTCCTGCGGCCAATCGGCAGCGGTGCGTAGCGGGGTAAGGGCGGCGAAGGCCCCGATCGTCGCGACGCTCGACGGCGACGGCCAGAACGATCCGAGCTTCATCCCGGCGATGCTGGCGCAGCTCGAGGCGGCAGGAACCTCGGTCGGTCTGGTCCAGGGCCAGCGCGTCGGCCGCAAGGACACCGGCTTCAAGCGCATGCAGTCGCGTATTGCCAACAAGGTCCGGGGCGCCATCCTCAAGGACGGCACGCGCGATACCGGCTGCGGCCTGAAATGCTTCCGGCGCGAGGCTTATCTGGCGCTGCCCTATTTCGACGCGCTGCATCGCTTCATGCCGGCGCTCGTCGTACGCGAGGGTTTCACCGTCCTGCATCACGATGTGCGCGACCGCCAGCGCATGACCGGCGTCTCGAATTACGGCTTCTTCGACCGGCTCTGGGTCGGGATACTCGATCTCGCCGGTGTCTGGTGGCTGATCCGGCGCCGCAAGCGCGTGCCGCAGATCGCGACGGAGGCACGCTGATGCTCATCGACCTGCAGAACATGATCGGGGATTATTTCCACGACGTCTTCGTCAACAATGTCGACTGGTGGGTGCTGCTCGGCGTGGTCGCGCAGGCCCTCTTCACCATGCGCTTCGTCGTCCAGTGGCTCGCCAGCGAGAAGGCGAAGCGCTCGGTCGTGCCGATGACCTTCTGGTGGTTCTCGATCGGCGGCGGCATGCTGCTGCTGATCTACGCGCTCTATCGCCGCGACCCTGTCTTCATCATCGGCCAGGGCTTCGGCGTGTTCGTCTACCTACGCAACCTGCAATTCGTGCTGCGGGCGAGGGCGCGCGGCGAGGACACGAATTCAGGGCCGGGCTGACGCCATCTTCGCTCGGCGCCTCGGGCTTCAGCTCGCAGCCTTGAGCCTGGCAAAGCCCGCGTCGAGGTCTTCCTTCAGGTCCTCGAGATCCTCGAGCCCGATATGCAGGCGGATCGTCGGGCCCTTAAAGCCGGGCTTGGTCGCCGTGCGGTAGGGTGTGCAGTCGAAGGGCAACACCAGGCTCTCATAGCCGCCCCAGGACGCGCCCATGCCGAACAGGCTGAGATCGTCGAGCATTGCGGCGACCGCCTTCATCGACACCGGTTGCAGCTCGATCGCGAAGAGCGAGGAGGCGCCGGTGAAGTCACGCTTCCAGATGGCGTGGCCGGGATCGTTGGGCAGAGCCGGATGCAGCACGCGGGCGACTTCGGGGCGGGCGGCGAGCCAGTTCGCCATCTCGATCCCGGCCGGCATCTGCTCCTTCAGCCTGACCGCCATCGTGCGGATACCGCGCAGCGTCAGGAAGGCATCTTCCGGAGCGATGATGAGCCCGAGGGTCTCCCAGCTTTCGCGCAGGCGCTTGTAGAGCTCGGGCGTGCGGGCCGAGACGGTGCCGATCAGCACGTCGGAATGACCGGCATAGTATTTGGTGCCGGCCTGGACCGCGAGGTCGACGCCGAATGCGTGCGCGTCGAAGAAGAGCGGCGTCGCCCAGGTGTTGTCCATCATCACCAGCACGTCGCGCGCATGCGCCGCCGCGACGATCGCCGGGATGTCCTGCATCTCGAAGGTCTGCGAGCCCGGAGCCTCGGTCCACACGGCTTTGGTGTTGGCCCTGAACAGCATGGCGATATCAGCGCCGGCTGCCGGATCGTAATAGCTGACCTCGATGCCGTAACGGGGCAGCATCCTGTCGCAGAAGATCCGCGTCGGGCGGTAAACGCTGTCCGTCACCAGAAGGTGATCGCCGGCGGAGAGCATCGCCAGCATCGGCAGGGTGCAGGCGAGCAGGCCGGATGGCACCACGACGGAACCTGCGCCGCCTTCCATCGTGTTCACCGCCGCGAGCAGCGCGTCGATCGTCGGGTTCCCTTGCGTGCCATAGCTGTAGCGCGCCTTGCGGATCAGGAAGTCCTGCGTGTTCGGATAGACCACCGTCGAGCCGCGCACGATCGGCGGGTTGACGAAGCCGTAGCTGTCGGTCGGGTCGCGGCCGGCGAGGGCGAGGCGAGTCTTCTCGCGCAACCGCGCGAATTCGGGCTTTGACAGCTTTTTCATGGTCCGGGAGAGGCGTGCGGGCAGGATCAGGATCAGGCGGGTTGTGGCCGCACTTGACCACCCCCCGAAAGTCGCATGTGATGCTGGTAGTGAAAAGGGGCAGATATACCAGTCGTCCTTGCTTGACGCTCATGCACGGCTCTGGCAATCGGCCAGCTCCGGACTTCGCATAAGTTTTGGGCATCGAACGGGGCAGCAAGTCGCGACGATGCGAGGGGACCGGCACGTTCCGGCCGTCAGGCGCCGGCGGGTCATCAATGGGAGACATCAAGATGAAGAAATTCATGGCAGCTGCGGTCGCCGGTTTCGGCTTCGCGCTGGCAACGGTGAGCGCACAGGCGCAGGCGCCGCAAACCCTGGCTCAGGTGAAGAGCCGCGGCATCCTGAATTGCGGCTCGAACACCGGCCTCGCCGGCTTCGGCGTGCCGGATGCGCAGGGCAACTGGAAGGGTCTCGACGTCGATTTTTGCCGCGCCATCGCGGCGACGATCTTCAACGACCCGACCAAGGTGAAGTTCATCCCGCTCTCGGCCAAGGACCGCTTCACCGCCCTGCAGTCGGGCGAGGTCGACGTGCTCGTGCGCAACTCGACCTGGACGATGTCGCGTGACACCGCGCTCGGCCTGCAGTTCACCGGCGTGAACTACTATGACGGCCAGGGCTTCATGGTCCGCAAGAAGCTCGGCGTGACCTCGGCCCTGCAACTCAGCGGCGCCTCGGTCTGCACCCAGCAGGGCACCACCACCGAGCTCAACCTCGCCGACTTCTTCCGCGCCAACAACCTGAAGTACGAAGTCGTCGCCTTCGCGACCTCGGACGAGACGGTCAAGGCCTATGATTCCGGCCGCTGCGACGCCTTCACAACCGACGCCTCGGGCCTCTATGCCGAGCGCCTGAAGCTGACCGCTCCGGACGACCACATGGTCCTGCCCGAGATCATCTCGAAGGAGCCGCTCGGCCCGTCGACCAGAAACAACGACTCTCAGTGGTTCGGCCTGGTTAAGTGGGTCCACTACGCCATGCTCAATGCCGAGGAACTCGGCGTGACCAAGGCGAATGTCGACGAGATGCTGAAGTCGAGCAATCCGGAGATCAAGCGCCTGCTCGGAACCGAGGGCAAGTTCGGCGAGAGCGTCGGCCTGACCGCCGATTGGGCCTATCGGATCATCAAGCACGTCGGCAATTACGGCGAGAGCTTCGAAAGCAATGTCGGCCAGGGTTCGCTGCTGAAGATCGCTCGCGGCCAGAACGCGCTCTGGACCAAGGGCGGCCTGCAGTACGCCGCGCCGGTGCGCTAAGACATCATGCGGGGCGGGCGCTTTTCAGTGCCCGCCCCGATTCCTTCCAGGCTACTGGGATCGGTGGGCAGGCTGGCGCGGTCCAGGACAGGCCACCGACCGAGAACGGGACGAACCCGTTCCGCCAGACAGGGGATACGCATGATCAGGCTCATCAGCGCGGCGCTGTTCGCCGTCGCCGCGGTATTCGGCTCCGCGAACGCGCAGGCGCAGCAGACCCTCGCCCAGATCAAGAGCAGGGGCGTCCTGAATTGCGGCTCCAATACCGGCCTGATCGGCTTCGGCGCTCCCGACGCGCAGGGCAACTGGAGCGGCCTCGACGTCGAATATTGCCGCGCCATGGCTGCGGCGATCTTCAACGATCCGAGCAAGGTCAAGTTCATCCCTCTCTCGGCCAATGACCGTTTCAAGGCGTTGCTGGCCGGCGACGTCGATGTGCTCGTGCGCAATTCGACCTGGACGATCACCAACGACACGCCGCCGGGCCTCCTCTTCACCAACGTCAACTACTATGACGGCCAGGGACTGATGGTCCGCCGCAAGCTCGGCGTCATGTCGGCGATGCAATTGGCCGGCGCCTCGATCTGCGTGCAGCGGGGCACCACGACCGAGCTCAACGTCGTCGACTATTTCAAGATCAACAATCTCCGGCACACAATCGTCGCCTTCGACACCGGACCCGAGACGCTGAAGGCCTACGATGCCGGCCGTTGCGACGCCTTCACCACGGACGCTTCGTCGCTCTATTCCGAGCGCCTGAAGCTGACCGTGCCGGACGATCATATGGTCCTGGTCGAGATCATCTCGAAGGAGCCGCTCGGCCCGCTGACCCGCGACAACGATTCGCAATGGTTCAAGCTGGTGCGCTGGGTCCATTTTGCCATGCTCAACGCCGAGGAACTCGGTGTGACCAGGGCCAATGTCGACCAGATGCGGGGATCGGCGAATCCGGAAATCCGGCGCCTGCTCGGCGTCGACGGCAAGTTCGGCGAAGGGCTCGGTCTCAGCAACGACTGGGCCTACCGGATCGTCAAGCATGTCGGCAATTACGGCGAGAGCTTCGAGCGCACCGTTGGCAGCCGCTCGGTGCTGAGGATGTCGCGCGGCCAGAACGCGCTCTGGACGAAAGGGGGATTGCAGTACGCGCCCCCGATCCGGTGAGGTTTTCACCGGGTCGGCGTGCTCGCGATCGGTTCGATGGTGTTGTCGGAAAAAGGAGGGCGGGGCCGGTGGGGACTGGCCCGGGGCTTGCTAGCTAACCGAGAGCGGGAAAACCCGTTCCGCCAAACAGGGGACAACAACATGAAAAACATTGTACGCGCGGCTTTGCTGGCCGCGCTGGGGGTTTGCGCCGCTGGCAGCGCACAGGCGCAGGGCGGTCCGACGCTGACCCAGATCAAGAGCAAGGGGATCATCAACTGCGGCGTCGGTCCGGGTCTGGCGGGCTTCGGCATTCCGGATGCCCAGGGCAACTGGAGCGGCCTCGACGTCGACCTCTGCCGCGGCATCGCATCTGCGATCTTCGACGATCCGAGCAAGGTCAAGTTCATCCCGCTCTCCGCCAAGGATCGCTTCACTGCGCTGCAATCGGGCGAAGTCGACCTGCTGGCGCGCAACACCACCTGGACGATGTCGCGCGACACTTCGCTCGGCCTGAACTTCGCCGGCATCAACTATTATGACGGCCAGGGCTTCATGGTGCGCAAGAAGCTCGGCATCGACTCCGCGTTGAAGCTCGCCGGCGCCTCGATCTGCACCCAGCAGGGCACCACCACCGAGCTCAACCTCGCCGACTATTTCCGCAACAACAAGATGAAGTACGAGGTGGTCGCCTTCGCCTCGAGCGACGAGACCATCAAGGCCTACGAGTCCGGCCGCTGCGACGCCTTCACCACGGACGCTTCGGGGCTCTATGCCGAGCGCCTGAAGCTCGCCGACGCGGCCGAGCACATCGTCCTGCCCGAGATCATCTCGAAGGAGCCGCTCGGCCCGGTCGTGCGCCATGGCGACGACAATTGGCTCGACATCGTGAAATGGGTGCATTTCGCCATGCTGAACGCCGAGGAGCTCGGCGTGACCAAGGCCAATGCCGCCGAGATGCTGAAATCGGAGAACCCCGAGATCAAGCGCCTTGTCGGCACCGAGGGCAAGCTCGGCGAAGCGATCGGCCTGAGCAACGACTGGGCCTACCGGATCGTCAAGCACATGGGCAACTACGGCGAGAGCTTCGAGAAGAACGTCGGCCAGGGCTCGCTGCTCAAGATCGCTCGCGGTCAGAACGCGCTCTGGACCAAGGGCGGGCTGCAATACGCACCGCCGATCCGCTGAGAACCATCAATGCGCGGCATCCACCGCGCATTGCTCAATGAAGCTGTCTTGTTCCGGCGAACCGGATAACAATACCGGCCGGCAGCGATCCGCTTAAGGGTCGCTGCCGGACCCGCGGTCGCCAACACTCAGAAGGGCGTCAGACGTGTCGACTACTTCCGCAGAGGTCAAGCCGGGCAAAGCCTCGCTGCTCTATGACCCGAAGATTCGGGGCTATTTCTATCAGATCCTGCTGCTGGCCGTGGTCGGCTTCCTGATCTGGTCCGCCGCTTCGAACGCGATCGAGAACCTGCGGGCTCAGAAGATCGCGTCCGGCTTTGGCTTCTGGCACAACGCTTCCGGTTTCGACATCAACCAGAAGCTGATCCCCTATGACGCCTCGAGCGGCACCTATGGCCGCGCCTTCTGGGTCGGCCTGCTGAATACGCTGCTCGTCGCCTCGATCGGCATCGTGCTCTCGACATTCCTCGGCTTCTTCGTCGGCGTCGCCCGGTTGTCGAGCAACTGGATCGTCTCGAAGATCGCGATGATCTATGTTGAGGTCATCCGCAACGTGCCGCTGCTGCTGCAGCTGTTCTTCTGGTACAACGCGGTGCTGAAGCCACTGCCCAATCCGCGCCAGTCGATCGAGCTGCCACTCGGCGCCCTGCTCAACAATCGCGGCCTCTACATCCCCGATCCGCAATTCGGCCCCGGCGGCAGCCTGATCATCTGGGCGTTCCTGATCGGCCTCGTCGCGACCTTCTTCTTCCGCTCCTGGGCCCGCAAGCAGCAGGCGGCGACCGGCAAGCAGTATCCGACCGGATGGGTCGGCTTCGGCCTGATCGTGATCCTGCCGGTGCTGGTCTATTTCGTCACCGGCCGGCCGGTCACCTTCGTCTACCCCGAGCTCGCCGGCTTCAACCTGCGCGGCGGCATCCAGATCTTCCCGGAATTCGTCGCGCTGCTGATCGGCCTGACGACCTACACCGCCGGCTTTATCGCCGAGGTGGTGCGCGCCGGCATCCTCGCCGTCTCGAAGGGGCAGACCGAAGCCTCGCATGCGCTGGGTCTGCGGCCGGGACCGACGCTGAAGCTCGTGGTCATCCCGCAGGCGATGCGGGTGATCATCCCGCCATTGACCTCGAACTATCTCAACCTGACCAAGAATTCCTCGCTCGCTGTGGCGATCGGCTATCCCGATCTCGTGCAGGTCTTCACCGGCACAGTGCTGAACCAGACCGGCCAGGCGGTCGAGGTCGTCGCGATCACCATGGCGGTCTACCTGACCATCTCGCTGGTCACGTCTCTGTTCATGAACATCTACAACAAGCGCATGGCGCTGGTGGAACGGTGAGGGCGCCCCGATGACCGACGCAACCACCGAAATGGCTCCCTACGCCTTCGTCCGCAAGGAACAGCTGGAGCAGCAGCCGGCCCCGCTCTCCGTCGCCGGGCCGCTCGCCTGGGTCAGGCAGCACCTGCTCTCAAGCCCGCTCAATATCGCGCTGACGCTGGTCTGCCTCTATCTCGTCGTCGACACCGTGCCGGGGATGATCCGCTTCTACTTCCTCGACGCGGTCTGGACCGGCACGAACCGCGATGCCTGCCTCGCCGATAAGGTTGGCCGGCCGGTCGGCGCCTGCTGGGCCTATATCGCCGATCGCTTCCAGTACTTCATCTACGGCTCCTATCCGATCAACCAGCGCTGGCGGGTCAACATCGTCTTCGTGATGTTCGCGCTCGGCGTCGCCTGGCTGCTCTGGACGAACGCGCCGAAGAAGAAGCTCGGTATCTTCTTCTTCTTCGTGCTGCTGCCGATCTCGGCCTATGTGCTGCTGCTCGGTGGTGCCGGAGCGGAGAATTTCCTGCGCACCTGCATGATCCTGACGCTGGCGCTCGCCGCGCTCTACATCATCCTGTCCTTCGCGCCGCAACTCATCCGCTTCTACATCGGTGATGCTGCCCTGGCGGTCGTCGAGCAGCTGCCGCCCTGGAAGCGCTTCTTCGGGCCGAAGCAGCTCGTCCTGTTCGCGCTGGTCATCTTTGCTTTCTTGAGCCTGCTGGTGAGCAGCCCGGGTCTTCCCAGGGTCGACACCGGCCTCTGGGGCGGCATGACCGTCACCTTCCTGATCGCGGCGGTCGGCATCGTCTTCTCGCTGCCGCTCGGTGTCGTCCTGGCGCTCGGCCGGCGGTCCAAGCTGCCGATCATCCAGCTGCTCTCGGTGATCTTCATCGAGTTCGTCCGCGGCGTGCCGCTGATCACCGTGCTGTTCATGGCCAACACCATGCTGCCGCTGTTCGTGCCGCAGGAGTACTCGCCGGACCGGTTGTTGCGGCCGCTGGTCGGCGTCGCGCTCTTCGCCGCCGCCTATATGGCGGAGGTGGTGCGCGGCGGCCTGCAGGCGATGCCCAAGGGCCAGTACGAAGGCGCGATGTCACTCGGCCTCGGCTATTGGAGCATGATGCGGCTGATTATCCTGCCGCAGGCACTGCGCATCGTGATCCCGGGCATCGTCAACACCTTCATCGGGCTGTTCAAGGATACGACGCTGGTCACCATCGTCGGCATCTTCGACTTCCTGCGTACCATCGAGGCGACGCTGGTCGATCCGACCTGGGCGACACCGACGACCCGTTCGACGGGCTATGCATTCGCCGCGGTTTTCTATTTCCTGTGTTGCTGGGGCATGTCGCGCTACTCGATCGCTGTCGAGAAGCGGCTAGCCGCCGGCCAGAAGCGTTGAGGGGAACAAGAACATGGCTATGGCAGAAACAACCAGCTCGCGCCCGGCGGCTCTGAAACCGACGGCACTCAATACCGCGACCGCCGTCGAGATGATCGGCGTCAACAAGTGGTATGGCGAGTTCCACGTCCTGCGTGATGTGAACCTCAAGGTCTCGCGCGGTGAGAAGCTGGTCATCTGCGGCCCGTCGGGCTCCGGCAAGTCGACGATGATCCGCTGCATCAACCGGCTCGAGGAGCATCAGAAGGGCCAGATCATCGTCGACGGGACCGAGCTGACCAACGACCTCAAGAAGATCGACGAAATCCGCCGCGATGTCGGCATGGTCTTCCAGCACTTCAACCTGTTCCCGCATCTAACGATCCTGGAGAACCTGACGCTGGCTCCGATCTGGGTGAAGAAACTGCCCAAGAAGGATGCCGAAGAGATCGCGATGCACTATCTCAAGCGCGTCAAGATCCCCGAGCAGGCAGGCAAGTATCCCGGCCAGCTTTCTGGCGGCCAGCAGCAGCGTGTGGCGATCGCGCGCTCGCTCTGCATGAGCCCGAAGATCATGCTGTTCGACGAGCCGACCTCGGCGCTCGACCCGGAAATGGTCAAGGAGGTGCTCGACACCATGGTCTCGCTGGCGGATGAGGGCATGACCATGCTCTGCGTCACCCACGAGATGGGCTTCGCCCGCCAGGTCGCCGACCGCGTCATCTTCATGGACGCCGGCCAGATCGTCGAGATGAACGAGCCGAACGAGTTCTTCAAGAACCCGCAGCACGAGCGCACCAAGCTCTTCCTCTCCCAAATCCTGCACTGATCAGATCGAGCTTATCTTTCTGCGGCGGCGCCCTGCGTGGGCGCCGTTTGCGTTGAAGGCAGGCTTCTCGCGTGGCTATCGGTAGGGAACCTTTGTCGGCCGGCCTCGTTGCTCTTCCCAACAATGGAGGAAAAGCCGATGAAATTGCTTGCTTCGACTCTCATGGCCGGTCTGCTGCTTGGCAGTGCTGGCGCTTATGCACAGTCCGTGGATATCGGGCCCGGCGGCGTCAGGATCGACCCGCGCACCCCGAGCCAGCGCGCGATGGATCGCGAGGATCGCTGGCGCGAGCGGGATCGCTGGGAGCGTCGCCGCGCCTATCGCGCCGAGCGCGATTGCCGGACCGTGACGCAGGTTCGCGAGACCCCGCGTGGGGAAGTGCGTCGCACGACGCGCGTTTGCGACTAACCGTGAGTTGAGTTCAGTCTAGTCCAGTATGTGAGGCCGCCGCACCCAGTTGGTGCGGCGGCCTTGTTTTGTCTGCCGCTTACTTCGCGTTCCGCGCCTTCACGGCCTGGTCGGGGAAGTCGGAGAACAGCCCGTCGATGCCGAGCGCCAGGAAGGCCTTGTACTCGGCGGCTGGGTCATTCTTGAAATCGGAAGCAAGGCGCTTGGGCTCGCTGCGGAAGGTCCAGGTGTGGACGAACAGGCCGGCGGCATGGGCGTTTTTCACCACGTCGGTCGGCGGCAGCAGCACGCGATCGCGCTCGTCGACCGCACCGTCGCCATTGAGGTCGCGCGGCTTGCCGTCGTCGCCGAGCACCTGCTTGGCCGGCATCAGATAGGGTTTCCAGGGGCCGACGCCATCGGCATAGGTCTTGATATCTTTCAGCCCCTCGGCGCTGACGAGGTCCTTGAAGGTGCGCTTGTCACCGGTGACGACGAAGTCATAGGGCTTGTCGAACGGCGCGGCGAGCACGATGCCGCCATCCTTGTCGACATCGTCAGCGTCGACGAGCTGGATCAGGCGCAGCTGCGTCTTGCCGCGCAGATACTTCAGGTTCGCCGTCTCGAAGCTCTGGATGAAAACCGGCGAGGTCTTCTCGGTCCAGCCGGCGGCCTTCAGCTGATCGAGCAGCTTGTCCTCGATCGCCAGGCCCATGGCCGAGTGAAAGGTCGAGTGCTTGATCTCGGGATAGATGCCGATCGTGCGGCCGGTGCGGGCGCTCTCGGCCTTGGCGAGGTCGATCACCTGCTGCAGCGTCGGAATCTCGTACTTCCCGTTATGCGACTGGTCGCGATCGGCGAAGGCCTGCTTGGCGCGCAGCGTCTTGAGCTCTGCGAGCGTGAAATCCGAGGCGAACCAGTCATTGGTATCGACGCCATCGACCTTTCGGGTCGTCTTGCGTGTGGCGAATTCCGGCCGGGTCGAAACGTCGGTAGTGCCGGACAGCATCGGCTCGTGCCGAACGACCAGATGTCCATCCTTGGTCGAGACCAGATCGGGTTCGATGAAGTCGGCGCCCTGTTCGATCGCCAGCTTGTAGCCTTCGAGCGTGTGCTCGGGGAGATAGCCGCTGGCGCCGCGATGGGCGACGATCAGAGCCGGCTTGCCGTCGAGGGTGGGGGCCGGGCTCTGCGCCAGGGCGGGCGCGGCCAGCGCGAGGGCAAAGGTCGCCAGCATGGTCGCCGGCTGCAACAGGGGCTTCATCTCGTCCGATCCTCGATCGCTATGGAAGGGCGCGAAACTGCTCGGTCGATATGACAGGCCGGTGAAGGCCCGTTTGCCTCTTCGCGGTGCCGGGAGCTTGTCCCTGCGGGCATCCGCGAAGCGGCTTGTCGGAGGCCCCAAGGGAGCGCGCTTGCCTTGGCCGCGGCGCCTGAGGCAGGAGGCTCAGTGGCGGCCTTCCAGCGTGGTCTTGGCGTCGAGGCGCTTGGACGGCGGCGGTGTGGTGTCGACCGGCTGGGTGGCGCAGGCGGCGAGCGACAGGCAGAACAGGCCGGCGAGGGCGAGACGGGAGAGGGCGGTCATAGCAGGTTTCCCAGGCGGTTGGCGTTGCGGAAGGAGTTGTATCGTCTTGCGCCCTGTGGGACGAGGGCGTCAAGGGTGCCGTCGCGCTTCGGAATCGTTCCAGATCGCGCCCGGCCTGAGCTTTGTACAGGCGAACAGTGACAGGAGCCGCAGGACATGACCCCAGCCGCCCGCCTCAGCGCCGCCGTCGAGGTCCTGACGGACCTGATCGAGCGCCGGCGCCCGGCGGCTGATGCGCTGAAGGATTGGGGCCTGTCGCGCCGCTTCGCCGGCTCCAAAGATCGCGCCGCCATTGCTTCGTTGGTCTATGACGCGCTGCGCCGGCGCGCCTCCTCGGCCCATGCGCTCGGCGAGGAGACGCCGCGGGCGCTGGTGCTCGGCATGCTGGTCAGCCAGCGCGGCATGGGCGTCGAGGAGATCTCGGCCCTCTTCAACGGACAGAACCACGCGCCGGCGCCGTTGACCGAGTTCGAGGTCGCGGGGCTTGCCGCCTATGATCTCAACGCCGCGCCCGGCTGGGCCCGTGCCGACGTGCCCGACTGGCTCTGGCCCTCGTTCATGGCCGGTTTCGGCGACGATGCGGTCGCCGAAGGGCAGGCGCTGGCGGGCAGGGCGCCGGCGGATATCCGCACCAACCGGCTGAAGACCGATCGCGCCCGGTTGCGCGCGACGCTGGGGCATCTCCAGCCCGAGCCGGGCGCCTGGTCTCCCGACGCATTGCGCTTCCTGCCCGGGCCAGACGGGCGCGGCCCGTCGCTGCAGAGCGAGCCGAGCTTTTTCGATGGCGAGTTCGAGATTCAGGATGAGGGTTCGCAGCTCGTGACCCTGCTCGCCGGCGCGCAGCCGGGCATGACCGTCGTCGACCTCTGCGCCGGCGCCGGCGGCAAGACGCTGGCGCTCGCCGGGGTACTCGGCGGCAAGGGCCGCATCTTCGCCACCGATCTCGACAGCCGCCGGCTGGCGCCGCTGCACGACCGGCTCGCCCGCTCTGGCGCCGGCAATGTCGAGGTGCGCGTCCCCAAGAGCCGCGGCCATGACGCCCTCGCCGATCTCGCCGCCACGGTCGATCTCGTGCTCGTCGATGCGCCCTGCACCGGCTCCGGCACCTGGCGGCGCAATCCGGATGCGAAATGGCGGGTGCGGCCGGGGGCCTTGGCCGAGCGCGTCAAGGAACAGGCGCAGGTGCTCGACCGTGCCGCCAGCCTGGTGAAGCCGCGCGGCCGCATCGCCTACATCACCTGCTCGATGCTGCCGGAGGAGAACGACGGCGCGGTCGAGGCGTTCCTGGGCCGGCATCAGCGCTTCGAGCCTGTCGCGACGCGCTCCTTGCTCGACACCGGCGAGGTCGATTTCGGCCTGCTGGCCCGCTTCGCCACCCGTTTCGGCCTGCAGCTCTCGCCGCGCCGGACCGGGACTGACGGGTTCTATCTGAGTTGCCTTTCGGCGCCGGGCTGACCTTCCGGCAGCTCGAGGCCGGTATCAGCCTTGCCTCTAAGGGCGCGATTTGTGCGTCTTGCGAGAATTCGGCCGCGCCGACATCTCGTCGGTGTCTTCACCGGAAAAGGTTCCGACCATGACGCAGATCGCAGACGAGACCCTGATTTCCATCGCTGTCCTGAAAGCGAAGCCCGGCGAGCGCGAACAGTTGCGCCAGAGCTTGCTGGCGCTGATCGAGCCGACACGCGCCGAGCCGGGCTGCCTCGACTATGTGCTGTTCGAACTGCGGGATGAGCCGGGCACCTTCTACATGCGCGAGGCCTTCACCAGCGCGGCGGCGCTCGAGGTCCACAAGGCGACGCCGCATTTCCAGGCCTTCGCAGCGAAGGCCGGGGACCTGCTGGCTGACCCCTTGCGGCTGATCTTCCTCGATCGCGTCTCGTCCTGAGACTTCTCGCAGTGCCGGCCTGATCCGCCCTCAGCGCCGTTGCGCGCTTGCGCGCGATGGCGTAACCGGGCGCGATGAGCGCCCAGCCCCAGAACCCCGCCCTTCACGACTCCATCCTGATCATCGACTTCGGCAGTCAGGTGACGCAGCTGATCGCGCGCCGGGTGCGCGAGATCGGGGTCTATTGCGAGATCGCGCCGTTCCAGTCGGCTTCCGAGGCGTTCCAGCGCCTGAAGCCCAAGGGCGTGATCTTCTCCGGTGGCCCGGCTTCGGTCCCGGACGCCAATTCACCGCGAGCGCCGCAGGAGGTGTTCTCCTCGGGCCTGCCGCTGCTCGGCATCTGCTATGGCCAGCAGACCATGGCCCATCAGCTCGGCGGCAAGGTCGAGGGCGGCCATGCCGCCGAGTTCGGCCGCGCCGATGTCGAGATCGTCACGCCCTCGGCCTTGTTCGAGGGCGTCTGGGAAGAGGGCGGGCGCTACCCGGTCTGGATGAGCCATGGCGACCGGGTCACCCAGCTGCCGGCCGGCTTCACCGTCAAGGCGACCTCGGAAAACGCGCCCTATGCCGTGGCGAGCGACGAGGACAGGCGCTTCTATTCGACCATGTTCCATCCCGAGGTCGTGCACACCCCGGATGGCGGCAAGCTGCTGCGCAACTTCGTCGTCGATATCTGCGGCTGCAAGCCGGACTGGAGCATGTCGGCCTATCGCGCCGAGATGCAGAAGAAGATCCGCGATCAGGTCGGTACCGGCCGGGTGATCTGCGGGCTTTCCGGCGGCGTCGACTCTGCTGTCGCCGCCGTGCTGATCCATGAGGCGATCGGCGACCAGCTCACCTGCGTCTTCGTCGACCATGGCCTGATGCGGATGAACGAGGCGGAGGAGGTGGTCCGCCTGTTCCGTGACCACTACAACATCCCGCTGGTCCATGTTGAAGCCGAAGAGCTTTTCCTCTCCGAGCTCGCAAAGTGCGGCGCCGATCCGGAGGCCAAGCGCAAGACCATCGGCCGGCTCTTCATCGATGTTTTCGACGCCGAGGCAGCCAAGCTCGGTGGCGCCGATTTCCTCGCCCAGGGCACGCTCTATCCTGACGTGATCGAGAGCGTCTCCTTCAGCGGCGGCCCCTCGGTGACGATCAAGAGCCACCACAATGTCGGCGGCCTGCCCGAGCGCATGAAGATGAAGCTCGTCGAGCCGCTGCGCGAATTGTTCAAGGACGAGGTCCGCGTCCTCGGCCGCGAACTCGGCCTGCCCGAGGCCTTCGTCGGCCGTCATCCCTTCCCGGGGCCGGGCCTCGCCATCCGCTGCCCCGGCGAGATCACCAAGGAGAAGCTCGACATCCTGCGCAAGGCGGATGCGATTTATCTCGACGAGATCCGCAAGGCCGGGCTCTACGACGTGATCTGGCAGGCTTTCGCGGTGCTGCTGCCGGTGCGCACCGTCGGCGTGATGGGTGATTACCGCACCTACGACCATGTCTGCGCGCTGCGTGCCGTGACCTCGGTCGACGGCATGACGGCCGATTTCTACCCCTACGACATGGCCTTCCTCGGCCGCACCGCGACCCGCATCATCAACGAGGTCAAGGGCATCAACCGGGTGGTCTACGACGTGACCAGCAAGCCCCCCGGCACGATCGAGTGGGAATGAGAGGGAAAACGGCGGCGTCAGCGCAGGCTCGGCCTCCAACCTAGCGCTGATAGCGGTCACGGTGAACGGTGCTTCCGATCGCCACGATATATCGCTTGGCGTGAGCCGAGACAGTCAATCTGGCTGCTGCCGCGCCGTTGAAGCTGCCTTGAATGGCCGTGATCTCTGGAAGACTGCTGGCGAATGCCGTCGGGATCAGGCAGTCGCATGCGCCAGATGGAGCGAGCGGGTCGAGCGGGCGCCATCGCGCCTCGTCCCAGACCGCGACCCATGCGTGGCGTCGAACCGGGCGCATGTCGTCGTACGGGCCGGCGAGGCGGTAGCCGCCGACAAAGCGGGCCGGGGTGCCCTGAGCGCGGATGAGTTGGACGGCAAGACGCGCGATCGCTTCGCAGGAGCCCGTCCGTTCTTGCGCGATCTCGCGGAGGCTTGTCGGCTGGCGGATCGGATCGTCACTATAGCGCCAGCAGTCGCGGAGGCGATTCAGAGCCTCGGGCCAGGGCATCGCGCGAGCGATGTCCGTCAACCCTTCCAGCGCGAGATCCGCTGCGGTCGGAGCAAGAGCGGGCAAAGCCGCGTCAGGGCCGATCAGATGGTCGAAGCTGGCATTGAGGCGCAAGCGGGAGATTGGTCCGGCAAGCTTCAACCTGTCGACGACGACGCCATTGCCGTCCCATTCAGGAGACGCGAAACGTGCTTCCGGCTCGCAGGCGAGACGGATAGGCGGGAGGCCGGCCTCGGCGGTGAGCAGCGGCCGCACGCGAAGCTCGACATCGAGATGATGCGCTGGCCGATCGAAGGCGTAGACGAGATCGAGTGTCAGATGCACCCGCTCGGACGGCGCATGAACCTCTATCGTCATGCTCCCGTTTCGGCGGCAAGGCGGATGCGGATGAGTTCCTCGAGGTTGGGGCCGGACGGGCGTGCATCGGCCGACCCTCCAGCACGGTACAACGTCAGCGACGGATAGAAGCGCGCCCGTCCCGCGTCTTCCTGCCAGATCCAGTGCGATGCTTGCGGCAGCAACGCGACGCCGGGCCGGCCGAGCGCGCCGGCAAGATGCAGGGCGAGACAATCGGGCGCCACAACGACATCGATCGCGGCGATAGCGGCTGCAAGGTCTTCGGGGCCCGTAATTCGATGACCGGCATCGATGACATCAGGCGAACGGGCGAGTTCGTTCCGCGCCGCGCCGACCATCAGGCTCACCACCGAGCCGAGCGGCTTTGCTGCGACCAGGATGTCCTCCAATCCCATGCCGGGGATATGGCCCGACCAGACGATGCCGATGCGCGGCCCGGGCAGCGCAACGACCGCGTCCTGCCAGAGCCGGGCACGGCTGGGCTCGACTGTAACGTAGGGCGCCGACATGGCGAGCATGCTGGCATCGGCGCGCAGATGCGCCATTGCCTCGGCGAGCACGAGCGGTTGCGAGCTGCTTGTGCCGGTCGCTTCCGCCAGAGTGGGGGCAATCTGCGCCAGCAGCGGGTGTAGTACCGCCGGCGCCAGCAATGGCAGCTCGCGGCCTGTTTGAGCTGTCAGGATCGGCAGCAGGCGCAAGGCGAAGACGATTTCGCCAGCCGGCATGCCAGGTGGGATGAGTACCGCGTCGATCCCCTCGCGAGGCTTCGGCAGGTCGCGATAGGCTTCCTCGAAACGGCCGAGCGCGAAAAGGCAAGCGTGCCGTAGCGCGCGCGCCTCTGGCAACTGCATCGCCGCAGCGCGCTCGCTTGCGAGCAATGCGTCCCCGAAACGTTCTGCGCCGGCCAGCGCCCGCGCCAGCACCAGCAGGGCAGGGCCGGCTTGCGTCCCGTTCTCGCGCGCTGCCGCGGCCAGCGCTGCGACGGCCTGCCGGATCGTCGCGTCGTCCGTCGCGGTTAGCGCCTGCAGTTCCAGCGCGGGCAGGTAGCCCGGCGCCAAGGCCAGAGCACGCCGCAGCAGGTCACCTGAACGGCCAGGATCGCGGGCGCCCAAGAGCCTGGCGAGGGTGACGATATGCAGCGGATCCGACGGAGCACAGAGATAGGCGCGTTCGGCGCAGTCGACAGCCCTCGCCCCGTCGCCGAGCGAGGCATGGGCTTCTGCCAGATTGTGCCAGGCTTCTGTGCAGGCTTCGTCGAGAGCGATGGCTTCCTCGAAGCAGGCGATGGCGAGCGGCCGATCCACGGCGGCGAGCGCGCACAGGCCGCGCAGCAGCCAGGCCCTCGGCCTATCGGGATCGCATTCCAGCGCATGCTGAGCCTCGGCGCCCGCTTCCTCGGGACGCCGTCGCGCCAGCAGAAGTTCGGCTCGACGCTCCCTTATACCTGCATGGCGAGGGGCGAGGCGGACTGCTTCGTCGAGGCAGGTTTCGGCGTCGTCAACGCGATCGCATTCGGTGTGCAGGGCCGCGAGATTGGCGAGGATTTCGGGCTCGCTCGGCAGCAGTCTGGCCGCGGCGCCGATGAGCCTCTCCGCCGCCGTCGTGTCGCGCCGCAGCAAGGCGACGCCGCCGAGTCCGTTCAGAATCCAGGGGTCGTCCGGTCGGGCTGCAAGCGCCTCATGCAGGATTGCCTCGGCCTCGTCCGTGCGGCCCTCCGACAGGCGCTTCAGCCCAGCCCGCACTCTGGTCGCATGGCTGGTGCTGGCGGCCGGCGCACTCATCCGATCGTCACGCGCTTGGCGTCGAGGCGGATATCGTCGCGGGCCAGATGCGTCTCGACGGTCGCGCTGACCGTGGTGAGATCGGTCTGCGAGACATGCGTGCCGATGCGTTCGGCGTCGATGCCGGCGATCGCGGTGTTGCGCTCTTGCGAGGTTACCTCGATGCGCTGCGCCACGGTCGATTGGCGGCCGACGACGGTGGTCAGGGCGTCGCCGACGATCGACGCCAGCCGTGAGACCTGGGTCAGGACATCCGTGACCAGATGGAAGCGCCGGCTGGTGACCGCGACTTCCGGCGCTTCGAGACCGAGCCGCGCCTTGGCGTCGAGAGCGATGCTGGGGGCTTCGATCGCAAGGCTCGCGGCCCGGTCGGGCAGGCTGAGCGTCGCATCGCCGAGGCCGGCGCGAGTCAGGACGGCGAGGATGAAGACGCGTCGGCCAGAGGCGACGATGAGCACTTCGTCCTCGGCTCGTGGCCGGACCAGGCAGGAGACGGCGCGAGAGGCCTCGCGCGTCCCAGTCTCGTCTTGCACCAGGTAGTGTTCTCCGGTGACTGCAAGCACGAGCGCGGCACTCAGCCTGTCCGCTGCGCCCAAGAGCGCGGAGTGGGTGCCAACTGGCGCTTCAGCGCTGGCTTGGGAGTTGCGCAAGGCTTGGCTCATGACCTGAGCAGCAGGCCGGTTTTGACATCGATATCCTTGCCGCCGATCTCGACCGTGCTTTTCCCCAGCACGACTGCCTTGAGATAGGCGTTCATGTCGGCGTTCTTCAATTCAAGGCCAAATTTCTTGCCGTCGACGCCGACCCATTTGAAATCCAGGCCGTTGACGAATTTGAAGTCCGAGCCGAGCACTGCCTTCGTATCGAGGCCGATGACGCCTTTGAAGGCGACGCCGATGATGATGTTCATGTCGATCGCGAGATTGATCTTGAGATCGATCGCGGCGTTGAGACGAAACTCGGTGCCCAAGGCGAGCGTCAGCGTCGCAGCCAGCGTCATGCTGATGCGTGCGGCAAGGTTGGTGGTGACCTGATCACCAAGGAAATAGCTGATCGAGGTGCCGTAGAATTTCTTTTCCTCGTAGCCGTGAAACTCGGTGTATTTCTCACCGTAGAACCACTCTTTAGCGGTTCCGTACGTCTTCTTCTCGGAAGTCGAGTAGAGCCATTCCGACAGCGGCCCCTTAGCCTCGTTCTTCACGTAGCCATAGGCGAGCAGCGAGATGTTGGCTGGCGCGTCGGGCGTACCGGCGGTGATCGAGACGCCGGAGAGGGCGTTGACGGCGAAGACGCCTGCCGGCGCCGTGAACTTGATGTCGCCGTCCGAGACGTTGGTGGTCTGGCCCTTGACGATGTCGACGAGCATGCCGCCGCCGACAGAGAGGTTGACGTCGGAATCGGTTTTGCCGAGGAAACCGTCGCCGGAGGAGGTCGTCGTCGCCGCCTTGGTCGAGATGGTCAGCAATTCCATCTGCCCGGCCTTGTTCTTTACGAACTTGTCGCCGCGCTTGAGATAGCCCTGCTTCAGCGTGCCGTCGGCGTTGGTCGCGTCGCTTTCCTTCGCCGAATTGGCGGTCTCTGCCATGGTGACATAGGGATTCTTGCCGCTGAGCAGCGCGGTGAACGAAAGGTCCGGGGTCGGCTCGGTCTTGGTGGCTGTTTCCACCGTGCTCTTGGAGAGCGAGAGCTCGGGCATCATCGTACCCTCCTCGCCCTCGACATAGGCGCCGAGGCGCAGATAGGTGCCGGAACCGAATTCGTCGGGCTTCAGTGGCACGTCGATCCGGGTGTATGGCCGGCCGGCAGCGGCTTCGCCTTCGGTGACCGAGGCGTCCTCGTAGTGCGGCGCCAATGGCAACGGCTTCGCTTCGCCGTCGATCGCGTCCGGTCCGGCGGGTTGTGCCGGCTGGGTCTCGCGACCCAGCACGGCGAGGATGTGCCATTCCTCGCCGCCAGCCCAGGCGAGAATCTGGTCGCCAACACGGGGCGCGAGCGGGCAGGAGAGGGCGACGCAGGCCGGAACCTCGCCGCCGGTCTCGGTTCGCAAAACCAACTGGTCGCCGGTGCTGGCGACCACCGTCGCCGGGCGCAACGCCGGCATGACGCCAGAGGTCGAGATCGAGGCGGTTGCGGCGGGCATCATCGGGTGGTCTCCCGTGGGATCAGAAGTGCGGCCGGTGTCAGGACAGGCAGATCGTCGTGACCTGGGTTGGGGCGAGCGTCACGCCGACGATGTTCGGGCTCATGCCGTTCTGCATGGTCGGGTTCAGCATCTTCGTGGCCGGCGGGCCTCCGAGGAACATCGTCACAGACCCCATGGCGTGCTTCACCGGGCCCATGACGAAACCCGAGGCGACGCCGAGCAGGACGCCGGGCTGGTCGCCGAGGCTGAGCGGCTTCGTGGTCAGGAGGTTATGGGCCGGCATGCAGGTCAGGAAGGTGGTGAGCTGTGTCGGGATCGCCGTCGGCGCGAGCGCGATGTTCGGATAGGGTATCGGCACCGGCACCACCGCCGGCGTCAGGCAGACGTCTGGAAAGGCGAAATCGGGAGCGGGGATCGGTCCGGAGGAGTTGACGAAGACCATTGCGCGTCTCCTCAGGCCAGGGCCACGACGCGCGCCGGATCATAGAGATCGGCGACAGCGCGCTGCGGATCGGTCGGAAGGGTCGAGCCCGTCGCGTGCTGGAACAGCGTGCCCTCCGCAGAGATGGCGTGAAGGCTGGTGCGATGGAAGCGCGCCGCGATGAAGGACGCGCCGTCTAGCCGGGCATAGGGGAACTGCGCATGGTCTAGCAAGGCGCGCTCGAAGCGGGCCGCGGCGCAGTCGGTGCGTTCGAAGAGAGCGTTGCTCAGCCTTGCGTCGGAGAGGTCGGCGCCAGCGAGCTTTGCTTCGCTGAAATTGGCGCTGGTAAGATCGGCGCCGGCCAGTTTCGCCGCGGTGAGGTCGGCGCCGACCATCAGCGCCATCGGCAGCTTTGCTCCCGACAGGTCGGCGCCCGAGAGATCGGCTTCGAGGAACAGGCTCTGCGAGAGGTCGACGCCTTGAAGATTGCAGCCGGCAAGGCGCGCCTTCATCAGATTGATCCGCGAGAGCCTGACCTTGCGCAGGTCACGCTGCGACAGATCCGCCTCCATGGCGAACATTGTATCGATGTCGGTGCCATCGAGGATGGCGGTTCGCAGGTCGCCCTTGACCAGAGTCAGGCCGCGGATCGTGGCATCCGACAGATCAAGGCTCGCAACGGTGCATTCGACCAGCGCGACTGTCGTGAGGTCGGCCCCGGTAAAGCAGGAGCGGGAGAGATCGACCCGGGCGAAGCTCGTGCTGACGAGTTTCGCCCCCGTGAAATCTGCCTCGGTTGCGTCGGATTCGGCGACCTGGCAATCGCGTAATGCCGCACGGACGAAGGACGCGGCGTTCAGTCCGGAGCGAGGCCATTGCACCGTGTCAAAGTCCGCGCCGCTGAAATCCGCCCGCTCGAAACGGCACTGCACGAACTGGCATTGCTTCAGCTGCGCTTCGCGAAAGCGGGCGCCGGAGAAGTCACAGCCGATAAGGATCGCGCCATCCAGCACAACGCCATTGAAATCCGCCTCGGCAAACGAGGCCCCCTCGACCGGCAGGCCAAGCTCGACGCGCTCAAGCAGGTCGTCACGGCGCATCGCTGGGTACCTCGAACAGCGTCTTGTCGAGCAAGGCTTGCGTCAAATCGGCGCCGACGAGCGTCGCATCCGAGAGATCGCAGCCATAGAGGTTGGCCCGCAGCAGCCGGGCTCCATCGAGATGAGCGCGGCGCGCCTGGGCGTTGAACAGGTTGGCGCCGAAGAGATTGGCCCGCCGCAGGATCGCCTTGCCGAGCGAGGCTTGCTTGAGCGAGGCGAGCGCAAGATCCGCCTCGCTGAGATCGGCCTCGCCGAAATCGACCCGGTTGAAGCTTGCCCGCGCGAAGCTGGCGCGGATCAGCCGGGCGCCGCGGAAGGAGCCGTTCATGCCGACCGCGCCGTCGAAGCGCGCGCCCCCGAGATCGCAGCCTGCGTGAAAGCCGCTCTGCTGCAGATGCGCTCCGGAAAAGTCGGCTCCGGGCGCCTCCAGCTTCACCGCCGAGAGCTTGAACGCCTTGAGCCTGCGGGCATCGAGTTGCTCCGCCTTGACCTCGACCAGCGCGCAGCTTTCCATGACCGCATCGGCCAGAACGACCCGCGCGATGTCCGAGCGCAGGATCGTGACCCGGTCGAGCCGGGCGCCAGCGAAGGAAACGTCCGACAGATCGGTCTCGATGAAGTTGGCCTGTTCCAGCTGCGCGCCGGCGAAGTCGCATTGCGCCACCTGGCTCTTCAGCCATTGTGCCCGGCGCAGGTCGGCTCCGGCGAAGCGGGCGCCGCGCGCGTCGGCCGTCCCGAAATTGGCTTCCAGCAGATTGACCTGCGAGAAATCGGCACCGCGCAGATCGGCGCCGGCGAAGACCGCGCCGGCGCAATTGGCGCCGACGAAGCGCGCGCCGCGCAGATCGCACTGCTCGAAGAAGGCACCGCTCAGGTCGAGGCCGCTGAAATCCTGGCTGGAGAGATCGGCGCCAGCCATGTCGCGGCCGGCGAGGCCCTCCGCCTTCGCTGCAACGATCGCCTGGCCGAAGCGGAGCGCCGCTTCCGGCGGCAATGGCGTGGTCGGATGGATCGGCTGCGGGGCGACGCGGCGCATGGTCGCCATGGCCTCGCCGAGCTGCGGTTCGAGCTGGTCGAGCTGCGCGCTCGCTCGCGCGAGCTGCGCCGTCGGGTCGGCTGGCTCCGTAAAGGCTGGCAGGATGTCACCCGCCAGCAGCGAGCCGAGGAGGTCGTCGAGCGATTGTCCCGGTGGTGCCAGCTTGGGGAAGGCGCGTCTCAGCTTTTCGCCGGCCTCGTCCGCCTCGGCAGGCGTCTGGATCGTCTGTCGCTTCCCCTTCTCGGCTGCGGTCGCCTCCGTGAGAAGATCGTCGCGCTGAGCCGCTTGCGCTCCGGCAAGGCCGTCGCGCGCGGGAGCAAGAAGCGCTGCGCCGGTTCCGTTGTGGAGGCGCTGCAGCGCCTCACGCAGCGCAGCTTCCGGATCGACCGTGCTCGGTGGCAGCTGGAAGTCCGGAGGCAACACGGTCGCGGAAAGATTGGGCTGTTCCGACAGGCCGAGCTCGGCGAACAGGGCGTCGAGTTCACCGAGCTCCCCGGTCTGGCGGAAGCGATCGCCGCGGTTCGCCATGGCATGGGCTTTTGCTTCCAACTCGCGGCCGTGTGCGTCCATCTGCGCCTGGAACTGGAGCGTGCCTTCGAACAGCGCGGCAAAGTCGATCTCGCCGCTGGCGATCTCCTCAGGCGAGGGCATCCAGGCGGGAGGCGGCTCGGCCGGCGGCAGGCTCGGCATGAAGGCGGCGGGGAGGCCGGCCTTGTCCAGCGCGTCGCGCAGGACGAGCCGCTGCGCCTTCTCGGTCCGCTCGCGCTGGCGTTCGTGATGGATTTGGCGGGCAAGCCGGCGTCGCTCCAGTGCGGCGGGATCGGGCTGGGGCGAGAGCGCCGCGTCGGCGAGGACGTATTTCAGCTTCTCGGTTGGATCGCTGCGCAGTCGGAAGGCTTCGGCATAATGCTCGACGGAGCGCGGCTCGTCGGCGAGACGTTCATAAGCGAGCATGACATGGCTCACGTCGTCGCCGTCGATATCGGCAACAGGACAGGCGCCGCGATAGATCAGCACGCCCTTATGGGCAGTGGGAAAGAGCCACGCAGTGTCGAGCACGTTCGGCAGCTCGAAGAGGCCGTCAGTGCGCGCAACGAAGATGCGCACGCGCATGCCCGGCAGCGCACCCTCGATCACCGGATGCTCGGCCGAAAAGCCTGCAAGCCGATAAGGCTCCTGCCCGGAGAAATAGCCTTCTACGCGCTGATCTAGCGTCGCGACGCAGAACAGGCGCGGATCGGCGTCGGCGGCTAGCCCTGGAAAACCGTGCTTCAGCCAGTGGTCGTCATACGTGCCCGCCAGCGCGCGGCGGGAGGGATGCGCAGGATCGATCGGACCCAGACGAACTGGCTCGGGCGCGTCCTCGACAGTGCGGATCAGTCGGTCGGCGCGCTCGATGTTCGGCAGAAGCACGATCTCGCCGGCATCGACCCGCCTTGCCGCTTCCGCTCCGCGTCCGAGCGGATTGACCGGATGGTTGGGGCCGCCGAAGCAGCGCTCCGGAATCAGCGGCATCTCGGCGAAGGGCTTGGGTGGTTCGAAGACGGGGCCGCCTGCGGTCTGGCGCCAGACGCGGTCGCCGAAGACGGCAAGGCGCTTGCGGACCGAGCCGAGCGCAATGTCGAGGGATAGCGCCGGAACAGGTTTGCCCTCCGCAGCACGGGCGAAGCCGGCGATGAGCACCTCGCCGCAGGGCTTTGGCATCGCGGCGTCGAAGATCGTGCCCGGAGGCATCTGCTCCATCGCCATCGGCCAGAGCGCGATGTCGGGCTCGAAATCACTGGGCTCGAGCAGAGAGAACAGCCCCAGCGCCGAAACGACGAGTGTCGCCGAACTGCCGCGGCGCTCGACCTTGGTCAGGATGCCGAGCTTTCGTGGTTTGATGATCGTCGGCATGAAGCTGTCTTGATGGCTCGCAGGTGACGCTAGGGCGGGTAGACGACAGGCTGACGACGCTGCTCAGGGTTCGCGGGTGATCAGGATCTCGACGCGCCGGTTGCGGGCGCGTCCCTCGATGCTGGTGTTGTCGGCGATGGCCTCGGCCGAGCCGCGCCCGTCGACCGCAAGGCGCCCGCCTTCGCGCAGGGCCGGCCGGATCAACGCCGCAACCGCCTCGGCCCGGGCGACCGAGAGCGCCTGGTTGTCGCGGAAGGGCCCGCCGACCGCGACCGCCTGGTCGTCGGTATGGCCAACAATGCGCACCGGACCCTTCTCACCATCGATCACGCCAGCGATGCGGCGCGCCACCGGCACAAAACCGGGCAGGGCGGTGGCTTGTCCCGAGGCGAAGGTGATGAGGTTGCCGATCCGGATCGCGATCCAGCTGCCGAACGGATCGACCGTGATCGAGCCGGCCTTGATCTCCTCCGTCAGCGCCGCCCGGATCCGCTCGAGCTGGCTGGGGCCGGGTACCGGTACTGGTACTGGGGCTGGATGCACTGCGACAGGCTGGGCCGGCTTGGGTGCCGGCAACAGGAATGGGATCAGCAAGGCGAGCAGCGCGAGCACGGCGATGATCGCGGCGCTGTAGAGGCCGATCTGGACGAATTTCGATCTGACCTGCGTGCTCGTCGCCATCTTTCCCCCTCATGTCGACGCGACAGAACACGATGCCGGTGACGACAGGACGATGACGACGTCGCTATTAGAGGGACGCTGCGGAATGAGTCCTGGAATTGCCAGAAGTATTGTATAGTTAAGTAATTAGCCGGCATATTGAAACAATACTGTCAGATTTCCAATCTAGACGTGCCGGCGTGATTTCCTGGCCGCTGACGAGAGACCGTCCGTGACGAAGGTCCTGGGCGATGACCCCCCTGTGCGCTTGAACGGAGAGGCCGAGGCGTCTCCGGCCGCAGAGCCGTCTCCAGCAGGCAAGATCATTCCCTCCTTGCCGGCCGTGCTCATGCTTGGCGGAGTGGTCTGCCTATTCGCCGCGGGTTCGCTCCTGCTGCGGCAAGGGCTTCGCCCCGAGGAGTTCCGGATCGCCCAGCCGGCCAGCCATGTCGAGCGTGAAGCGGGCTTTGCGCTCTACCGCGCCAATTGCGCGAGCTGCCACGGCGCCTTTCTCGGCGGCGCGGCCGGATGGCGCAGCGATCCGCAAGCAGCGCCGGCGCTGAACGAAAGCGGCCATGCGTCCAACCACAGCGATGCTGACCTGTTCTTCCGCGTCGCGGCCGGCGCGCGCACGGCGGATGGCCGCATTGGCATGCCGGCCTTTCGCGGCATCCTGTCGGATCAGGAGATCGTCTCGGTGCTGGCTTACGTCATGTCCTGGTGGCCGGACGAAGAGCTCAGGCGTCGAGCAGGTGCCGACTGGACCTTCCCGGCCGTCTGTACCCCGGCCGAAACGCAGGTTTCCGCGAAGGCCGGGCTTTGACGCGATCCTTTCCACCAGCGGCAGGTGCCTGGTTCCGGCGACGAACCGTCCGGCTCGCGCATCTTGCGGGGGCGGCCGCCCTCTGTGCATCGGCGGGCGGTGCGCAGGCGCATGTCAAATGGTTCGCGCCCTATAACGTCGCTCTCCCGCCTGCAGCGCTATGGGACGTGTTTTCCATCCCTTTCGTGATCGCCCTGACGCTATCGATTCTCCTGATCGCGACCGTCTTCATCGCTGATCGCGCGATGAGTGCCGGCGGCGTCGAAGAAGCCGTCGATACACTATTCGAGCCGTTGAAGGGGAGCGCGCCCGATATCATGCGCGTCAGCCTCGGCGCCTTCCTGCTCTGTCTCTGGCTGCTCGGTGGCATCGTGCTCACACCCGAGTTGAAGACCGATAGCCAGGCGGTCTCCTGGTTTCAGCTCTTCCTGGCGATCTGCGCGCTCTGGTGGCGCACGACCTTCATCGCCGGCTTCGGCATCGTCGTGCTTTACGGCCTTGCAGTCGCCCAATACGGCGGCTTCCACCTGATGGACTACCCGCTCTTCCTTGGCATCGCCGCCTATCTGATCATCCATTCGTTACGCTTGGCGAAGCTGCAGCCCTATGCGCTGTCGATCCTCTACGCCGCCATGGCGCAGACCCTGCTCTGGGCCTCGGTCGAGAAATGGGCCTATGCGTCCTGGACGCTGCCGCTGCTCGCCCAGCACGAGCGCATCACGCTCGGCATCAACCATCACATCTATGTCATGCTGGCGGGCTTCGTAGAGTTCGTCGCCGCCTTCCTGCTCCTGTTCGGCATGCTCAGCCAGCGCCTGGTCGCCGCAATGCTCCTCGGCATCTTCGTCGCCGCCATCATCGACTTCGGCAAGGTCGACGCCGTCGGCCATCTGATGATCATCGCCGCGCTCGGAGTCGCCGTGATCGAGGGCAACACGACGATCAACCATGTCGTGCAGAGTGGCATCCGCTCCTATCGGATAGGCGGGCTGGAACAGGCCGCGACCTATGTCGGCGTCCTCCTGCTCTTCTTCCTGATGTATTACGGCGCACACGGTCTGGCCTATGGTAGCCTGGCATAAGACGGCCTCGACCGGACGAACGGGCGCCAACATGGCGGGTCTGCCCTCGCGCCTGCGCAACTGGCGGCTGGCGGCCGGAGTTGGGATATTGCTGCTCGCGGGCTGCTCGACCATCGAGCCGCTGATCGAGAGCCCCGCGAGCCTCGACGGCGATAGCGCTTCTCTCACGGCGGAGCAGGCCGAGCAAAAAGCCAGGGCTGCCGCGCGCCCGCTCGACAATGTGGTCCTGCGCGCCAAATATCGTCGACCGGCCGAATTGCCCGACGGCGCGCGCGCCGCCGTGCCGGTGGTCGCGCTCGGCAAGAAGCTCTTCGACAGCTCCGAATTGTCGGGCAATCGCCGCATTGCCTGCGTCAGTTGTCATCTGCCGAACGCCGCTTGGGCCGATCGCAAGGCCAAGCCGATCGCCGACAATGGCCGGCCGATGGCGCGGCGCTCACAGACGCTCTACGACATGGCCTGGGCCAGTGCCTTCCTCTGGGATGGCCGGCAGGATTCGCTCGCCGGCATGGTGAGTGGGCCGATCGCTTCGCCTGACATCATGGGCCTGTCGCTCGATGCCATGGTGCAGCGCCTCGCCTTCTCGCCGGAATTCTCTGCCGACTTCCAGCGCGTCTATCCCGATGTTGGGCCGACCCCCGAGACGGTCTCCGACGCGCTGGCCGGCTATATGAACACGCTGCGCTCGCCGGCGACCCGCTTCGACCGCTGGGTCAGGGGCGATGACCGGGCGCTGTCGCCGGCGGAGCTGCGCGGCTTCAAGCTGTTCAACGGCAAGGCCAATTGCGTCGCCTGCCATTCCGGTTGGCGCTTCACCGACGAGGGGTTTCGCGACATCGGGCTGAAGGACACCGGCGATCGCGGGCGTGGCCGGATCAAGCCGCAGATCGAAAGCCTCGCCTTCGCCTTCAAGACGCCGACCTTGCGCGGCGTCGCTGAGCGCGCACCGTATATGCATGACGGCTCGATCGCCACGCTCGCGGCGGTGATCGAGCATTACGATCGCGGCGGCACGCGCCGGCCGAGCCTGTCGCCGGACATGTTCCCGCTTGGGCTGACCGCGCAGGAGAAGGACGATCTCGTCGCCTTCATGCGCTCGCTCTCGGGGCCGGCGACATCCACTCAGACCAATGCCGACCCGGAGGCTACGGCCCAATGAAGCACGTCTTAGCCATTCTCATCGCGCTGGCTTGCGCCGGTACTCTCTCTTTACAGGCCGAGGCGACCGAGTTTCGGGTCACCCAGAAGGGCCAGCAATTCAATCCGCGCGCGTTGACGGTCAAGGCCGGCGACGAGGTCGTCTTCGTCAACGACGACACCGGCACGCACAACGTCTTCTCCGAGAGCCCGGCCAACAGCTTCGACCTTAAGGCGCAGCGGCCGGGTGCGAGCACGCGGGTCGCCTTTCCGAAAGCAGGCAAGGTCGACGTCCGCTGTGCCATCCACCCGTCGATGCGGATGACGATCGAAGTCGAGTGACCACCGCCGTCAGCCCGCGGCTGGCGCGCAACTGTCACATGCCCATGTTCCGATATGCCGTCTCGCTGCGTCCCGGCGAGCGGCACGAGGCCCGAGCGTTGAAAATGACCGTCAAACGCAAGCTTTACGGGCTCGCCGCACTCGGCATCCTGATCGCGGCGATCGTCGCCGCAGCAGCGGTCTATGGCGTCGCGGCCATGTCGAGCGCCAGCCATTCGATCTTCAACAACGCCTTGCTGGTCAACAAGAACGTCTCGACCCTGGTCGTATTGTTCGAGCAGAGCAGGACCTTCGTGCGCGGCGTCAATGCGAACACCAGCAAGGACGAGATCGCGAGGGCCGACGCTGCCTTCAACGTCATCGACCAGAAGCTCGCCGACACCAGCATCGACGTGTTCCGCTCGATCACCAATGAGGGCGTGCGCGAGGCGGTCACCGCCTTCATCGCCGCGCTCGACCAGTCGCGCCGGGTTGCGACAGAGATCTTCGAATCCTGGAAGGCCGGTGACGCGGAGAAGGCGGCGCGACTCTATGACGAGGACGGCCGCAACGAAGCGGCGATGCGCGAGGCGCTCTCGACGCTGACCGCCTTTCTCGACCGGCTCGCCGATCAGGAGCTTAGCGCGCTGGAGGAGACACAGCGCACGACCACGCTCGTCGCCATCGCGGTTGCGGCTGCGGTGCCGTTTCTGATCGTCATCGCTTTCCTCGTCGCGCGTCAGATCGCGACGCCGATTGCGGCGTTGACCTTCGCGGCGCGCGATGTCGAGCGTCGCAAGTTCGAGCCGCGCTCGATCGAGGCCGTCGCCGGCCAGCGCAACGAGCTCGGTTCGCTCGCCCGCGTCTTTCAGAAGATGGCGGTCGACGTGCAGCGGCGCGAGGAGGAGCTCGAAGGGCTCGTGCACGAGCGCACGCGCGATCTCGAGGCCAAGAACGAACTGCTCGAGAAGCAGCACAAGCGGATGGAGACCGAGCTCGACATCGCCCGCTCCCTGCAGGGCGCGATGCTGCCGCAGCGCATGCCGAAGCATCCGAGCTATTCCGGCCGGGCGATCATGCGGCCGGCGCGCGAGCTCGGCGGCGACTTCTACGATTTCTTCGTGATCGGCGAGGACGAGATCGGCCTCGTCATCGCAGACGTCTCCGGCAAGGGCGTGCCGGCGGCCTTCTTCATGGCGATCTCGCGAACCGTGCTCCAGTCGAGCGCGCGCGAAGGTCGCTCTGCCGGCGATTGCCTCGCCGAGACCAATTCGATCCTGTGCGAGCAGAACCCGCTCGATATGTTCGTCACGGTCTTCTACGGCATCCTCAACCTGCGCACCGGCGAGCTGAGCTACGCCAATGGCGGGCACAATCCGCCGATCATCGTGCGCCAAAGCGGCGAGGTTGCCGAATTGCCGATCACCGGCGGCATCGCCATGGGCATCATGCCCGGCTTTTCCTATGATCAGGGCAGCCTCACGCTGGAGAAGGGCGACACGCTGTTCCTCTATACCGACGGTATTTCCGAGGCGATGGACACGGAGGGGCGCGAGTTCACGGTCGATCGCCTCGTCGCCTCGCTGAGCGAGAGCCATAGCCAGTCGCTCGACATCGTCGTCTCCAATGTCACCGACGCCGTCAGCCGTTTCGTCGGCGACGCTCCCCAGCATGACGACATCACCTATCTCGTCGTCCGTTACAAAGGTCCGCCGGAGCCGATCGAGCTCGAAACGATCAAGCGGGTCGAGGATGCCGGTTCGTGGGTAATGAAAGCCGTCTAATATTAAGCTGGCTTCGCCTTGATCTTGTCTCTGAAAGTGAAGGTGAGTGATTGAGTGGTTTCGAGCGCCATAGTCGCTCGGTCATATCAAAGTCATCGAAGCTTCAATAACGGTCGTCATCAACGTCAGCGGGGCCAGATACACAATGGTCGCCGCTGCGAGCGTCGATGTCAGAGTCCAGTTCCACCTTTTTCGATCCGCGTATCGCGAGCGGGTCATCGCTCGTTTCCGAGGCGGCGCCTGCCGGCTCGGAGCCGCGCAGCTCCTCCGAATTCGAGGAGCTGGAGAACGAGGTCCGCAAGCTCGAGACCGACGGCCCGCTCGCGGTGAACTGGCGCGAGGTCGCGCGGCTGTCGACCGCGGTGCTGGAGACGCGCGGCAAGGATCTTCTGGTGGGCGCCTGGCTGGCGCATGCGCTCTGCCGGGAGGAGCGCTATCACGGCCTCGCCGTCGGGCTAGGCATCCTGCGCGGGATGATGGCCGAGCATTGGGACGCCATGCAGCCGCCGGCCGCGCGTGAGCGGGCCCGCGTCGGCGCGCTGGAATGGCTGGTCGGCCGCACCGCCCCGCTCTGCGAAGGCGAGGCCGGCGAAGGCGACTGGCCGGCGGTCCTCTATGCCTATGACGCGCTGACCGAGATCGACACGCTCGCCGGCGAGAAACTGCGCAAGGAGCAGGTCGCGCTCGGCGATCTCGTGCGCGCGCTCCGGCCGCATCGCGACACCGCCCGCCGTGCCCTGGCGGAGGCGGAGCAGAAGCGCAAGGACGCCGAGGCTGAAGCTGCCGCTCGCGCCGAGCAGGAGGCTCAGGCCGCCACGCGCGCCGCCGAGGCGCCCGCGGCGGCCCCCGTCGCGACACCGGCTCTGCCGGCCCAAGCCCCAGCCGCAAAACCGGCACCTGCTGTGTCGGCGGCGCTCGACCTCTCGACGATCGATACTCTGCCCGAAACGCTGCGCGGCCTCTCCACTGGCCTGATCGGCCGCAACACCGCCGATGCGCGTGCTTATCTGCTGTCGCGCTTCGCTTCCTGGTGGCGCATCCGGCAATTGCCGCCGAACGACGGTGGCCGCACCGGAGCGATGCCACCGGTGGAGGAGGCGACCGCCGTGCAGGCGCAGCGTCAGGCGGGCCAGCACCCGGAGGCGCTGAAGGCCTTGAACGAGCTGGTCTGGACGGCCCCGTTTTGGTTCGAGGGGCATCGACTTACCGCCGAGATCTTGAAGGGCATGAGCCCGGATCACGCCGACGCGGCCGCCGTGGTCGGCGGGACGATGAACATGCTGTTCCGCCGCTTTCCCGATCTGATGAATTTCAGCTTCGGCGACGGCAAGCCCTTCGTCGATCCGGCGACTCGCGACTGGATCGAGGAGAATGGCGGCGGAGGCGGTGCTACCTCAGGCGATGTCGACGGGCTCGACCGGGCGCTCGGCGAGGCGCGGACGCTGGTCGCAGCCGGCAAGGCGCCGGAGGCGGTCGACCTCTTGGCTTCGCTGACCCGCGGCGAGATCGGTGGGCGCAATCGCGTGCTGCGCCAGATTGCCCAGGCGCGCTTCTGCCTCGATGTCGGCCTGATCGCCGCGGCGCTGCCGCTGCTCGACCATCTCGAGAACCTGCTCAAGACGCATGACCTCGAGAACTGGGAGCCGCAGCTCGCCGCCCAGGTGGCGGAGCTGCGCTTCCGGGCGCTGACCCACGCCGATGCCGCGCGCCTCGTCGCCGAGGACAGGCGCCGCATCGGCCTCGACGAGACGCGCCAGCGCCTCGTCCGGCTCGATCTTGCAACCGCCGCGCGCCTGTTCCGGTGACCGGCTCCATCCGAAGACCAAGTTTCACCACGCTGGGGAGCACGTCATGTCGAAGGAAGTCTCTGTGGCTCCGAAGGAGCGCGTCAACATCAAGTTCAAGCCCGCCACCGGCAATGTGAAGGAAGAGGTCGAGCTGCCGCTGAAGCTGCTGATGGTCGGCGACTTCACCGGCCGCGCCGACGATCGTCCGGTCGAGGAGCGTGGGCTCGCCGACATCAACAAGGACAATTTCGACGACGTGCTGAAGGGCCATGAGCTCAAGCTCGACGTCGCCGTCGCCAACAAGCTCGACGAAAGCGCCGATGCGCCAGATGTCCGCGCCTCGCTCAGCTTCAACAAGCTGAAGGATTTCGAGCCGGATGCGGTGGCCCGCCAGGTGCCGGAATTGCGCAAGCTGATGGAGCTACGCGAGGCGCTGGTCGCGATGAAGGGCCCGCTCGGCAACGTTCCGGCCTTCCGCAAGGCGATCCAGGGCGTGCTCGAGGACGATGCGGCCCGCGAAAAGCTGCTGCGCGAGCTGACCGGCTCCACCGACGGCAAGACCCCCTGATCAAATCAGCACGACAGGACCCGCAACCATGAGCAATCAGCAACTCGAGGTCGCCCAGGATGCTTCGGTCGTCACGACCGAATTGTCGCTGCTCGACCAGATTCTCGGCGAGACCAAGATCCAGCCGAACGACGAGGGTTATGAAGTCGCCCGTCGCGGCGTCGCTGCCTTCATCTCCGAATTGATGCTGCCGGCGCGCAAGGACGAGAAGGTCAACAACGCAGTCATCGACCAGATGATCGCCGCGATCGATGGCAAGCTCTCCGCCCAGCTCGACGAAATCCTGCACGACGAGTCGTTCCAGAAGCTGGAATCGGCCTGGCGTGGGCTGAAGTTCGTCGTCGACCGCACCGATTTCCGGCAGAACATCCGCATCGAGCTGCTCAACTGCTCGAAGGACGAGCTCCTCGCCGATTTCGAGGACAGCCCGGAAGTCGTGAAATCCGGCCTCTACAAGCACATCTATTCGGCCGAGTTCGGCCAGTTCGGCGGCAAGCCCTATGGCGCGGTGATCTCCAATTACGAGTTCTCCGCCGGCCCGCAGGACGTGAAGCTGATGCAGTTCATGTCGAGCGTCGGCGCGATCTCGCATGCGCCGATGATCGCCTCGGCCGGGCCGCAGATGTTCGGCGTCGAGAAATACGAGGACATCGCCAATCTCAAGGATCTGGAATCGATCTTCGAAGGGCCGCGCTATGCCAAGTGGAACGCCTTCCGCGAGAGCGAGGATGCCCGCTATCTCGGCCTGACGGTGCCGCGCTTCCTGCTGCGCATTCCCTACGGTTCGGACACGGTTCCGGTAAAGGCCTTCAACTACGAGGAGAAGAGCGCCGGCGAGACCGACAATTATCTCTGGGGCAACGCTGCCTACACCTTCGCGACGCGCCTGACGGAATCCTTCGCGCAGTACCGCTGGTGCCCGAACATCATCGGCCCGCAGTCGGGCGGTGCGGTCGAGAACCTGCCGGTCCATAATTTCGAGTCGATGGGTCAGCTCCAGTCCAAGGTGCCGACCGAGGTGCTGGTGACCGACCGGCGCGAATACGAACTTGCCGAGCAGGGCTTCATCGCGCTGACCATGCGCAAGGGCAGCGACAACGCCGCCTTCTTCTCTGCGAACTCGGTGCAGAAGCCGAAATATTTCGGCAACACGCCGGAAGCCAAGCAGGCGGAGCTGAACTACAAGCTCGGCACGCAGCTGCCCTATATGTTCATGATCAATCGCCTGGCGCACTACATCAAGGTGCTGCAGCGCGAGAACATCGGCTCCTGGAAGAGCCGCGAGGAGCTCCAGGAAGAGCTCGGCAAGTGGATCAGCCAATATGTCGCCGATCAGGACAATCCTTCGCCGGAAGTCCGGGCGCGCCGGCCGCTGCGCAAGGCCGAGATCTGGGTCGAGGACGTCGAGGGCGAGCCGGGCTGGTACCGCGTCGCCATGTCGGTCGTGCCGCACTTCAAGTACATGGGCGCCGACTTCACGCTCTCGCTGAAGGGCAAGCTCGACAAGCAGTGACCTGATCCTGCGCCGCCCCGTCTCCGGTCGGAGGCGGGGCGACGTCAAGCAACGAGACGCCCGTGGCGAGCCTGTTCGAACGATTGGAAACCGCGCGCGAGCCCGGCGTCGGCTCACCCGGCGCGGGGCCGCAGCTCGGCCTGTCCGACAGTGTGCTGGCGAATGTCAGGCGCATCCTGAATGCGCGCCAGGGCTGCTGCGAGACGCGGCCGGATTTCGGCATGCCCGATCTCAACGACATCTCGCGTGAGGCCTCCGAGACCATTCCGGCGATCGCGCGGACCGTGAAGGCGCAGCTCGAGACCTTCGAGCCGCGGCTGCGCGAGGTGCTGGTCAAGCCGATGCCGACCGAGGCTCCCGGCGAGTTCGCCTTCTCGGTCAGCGCCATCATGATCGACGGCGAGAACGGGCAGGCGATGCGCTTCGACACCGTGCTCGGCAACGATCGGCAGATGCGGTTGCGGAGCTGAGGCGATGTCGCTGAACGCCCATTACGAGGACGAACTTTCCTATCTGCGCGAGCTCGGCCAGGAGTTCGCCCGGGCGAATCCCAAGCTCGCCGGCTTCCTGTCGCGCGAGGCGAGCGACCCGGATGTCGAACGGCTGCTGGAAGGCTTCGCTTTCACCGTCGCGCGCCTGCGTCAGAAGCTCGAAGACGAGATGCCGGAGCTCGTCCACGGGCTGATCCGGCTGGTCTGGCCGCATTACTTACGCCCGATTCCGCCGATGAGCGTCGTCGCCTTCGAGGCGGCGGCTGGCGGCGGGCCAGGCGTGACGCGTGTGCCAGCCGGCGTCGCGCTGGCCTCGCGGCCGATCGACGGCGTCTCCTGTCGCTTCCGCACCTGCTACCCGGTCGAGGTGCTGCCGTTCTCGATCACACGCACCGAGAGCGAGAACCGCCCAACCACGGCACGCCTGGCGCTGACCTTGCAGGCGGCCGGGCGCGGTACGCTGCAGGGCTTGCAAGGCGGACGCCTGCGTCTGTTCTTCAACACCGAGCGCGAGCCGCAGGTCGGGCGCACGCTCCTGCTTTGGCTCTCGCGCCATCTGCGTGGGGTCACTGTGACCAGCGACGCCGGCGAAAGCGTTACTCTGCCGGCGAGCGCGATCCGCCCTGTCGGCTTCGAGGACGAGGAGGGCGTGCTGCCCTATCCCTCGAACGCCTTCATCGGCTTCCGGCATCTGCAGGAATATCTCGCCTTTCCGGCGAAGTTCCTGTTCGTCGACGTGACCGGTTTGGAGGCTCTGGCTGGCCTCTCGGGCAAGGCTGCAACCTTCGCCTTCGAGTTCTCGCGGCCCTTCCCGGATCAGGTCCGGGTGGCGGAGGGCCATGTCCGGCTGAACTGCACGCCGGTCGTCAATCTCTTCGCCCACGAGGCGCATCCGCTACGCATCGATCGCTCGCGCAGCGAGTACCGCGTCGTCGCCGGCGGGCGGGCAGGGGCGGCGATCTACGCGATCGACAAGGTCACAGGCTATCTGCAGGGCCGGGCCGAGCGCATCGTCTACGAGCCCTTCGAAGCCTTCCGCCACGATCTGCCGGGAGAAGCCGAAAGCAAGCTGTTCTATCGCGAGCGGCTGCGCCCGGCTGTGGTCGGCCGCGGCGTCGACCATTACCTCTCCTTCGTTTCGCGGCTGGAGCGGGCCTCGGCGCCGCCGGCCGAAGTGATCTCGATCGGCCTGACCTGCTCGAACGGCGCTTTGGCCGAGCGGCTCACGGTCGGTGCGATCGACCAGCCGACCTCGGAGACGCCGGCGACCGTCACCTTCGCCAATGTGATGGGCGTGACCCCGCACACGCCGCCGCCGATCGGTGAGAACCTGCTCTGGCGGCTGATCTCGAATCTCTCCCGCAACTACGGCTCGCTCGTCGATGTCGGGGCGCTCCGGACGCTGATCGCCAGCTATGACTTCCGCGCCGTGCACGATGCCCAGGCGCGCCGCCGGCTGGAGCTGTTGGTGGAGGCGCTGGAAGCCTTTGAGAGCGGCGTCGAGGACGGCGTGCTGCGCGGCCAGCCGGTGCGCATCCGCACGATCAGGCTCGCTGTGGCCGAGAGCAAGATCGGCGGCGAGGCCGAGCTTTATCTGTTCGGGACGGTGCTGGAGCGCTTCTTTGCGGTCTATGCCAGCCTCAACAGCCTGCACCGTTTCGCTATCCAGGGCACCGAGAGCAAGGTCGAGTACAAATGGACGCCGCGAGCCGGCACGACGAGCGCGACCTGAGCGCCGTCGCGGCGCTCGACGCTGCGACGGTCCAGTTCAACGCCCTCTGCCTTCAGCTGGAAGAGGCTTTCCCGCAGCCGGGCGGCATCGGCTCGTCGGGCTCGCCGCGGCGCGAAGCCGTGCGCTTCCGCGCCAATGCGACGCTTGGCTTTCCGGCCGAGGAAGTCGCGGCCATCGAATTGCCCGAGCGTGCCGGCGAGCCCATCGTCGTCACCGCCAATCTCTTCGGCCTGCACGGCCCGGCCTCGCCCTTGCCACCGGCCTTCACCGAGCGGATCGTCTTCGCCGAGGATGGCGGGGCGCTGCGCGACTTCTCCGACTTCTTCAACCACCGCCTGCTCGGGCTGCTCTTCCGGATCTGGAAGCACTATCGCCACCATCATCGTTACGAGCCGGGCGCGACCGATCCGATCTCCGGCGCCGTCGCCGCACTGTTCGGCATGTTCGGCGTGGCGCAGGAAGGCGACCGGCCGGCACGGACGCTGCTGCTGCCCTATGCCGGCGTGCTGGCATTGCACAGCCGCTCGGCCTCGGTCGTCGCCGGCGTGGTCAGCCATTATTTCGGCGTGCCCTGCGCGATCGAGGAGTTCGTGCCACGCGAGATCCGCATTCCGGGGGAGGCGCAATGGCGCCTCGGCACTCCCGGAATCGAACTCGGGGTCGATACGGTTGCGGGCGAAGCCATGCGCGACGTCATGGGCAAGTTCCGCCTGAAGCTCGGGCCGCTGACCGCGGCGCAATGCGACCGCCTGCTGCCGGGCGGGCCCGATCACGCCACACTGACCGAATTGATCCGGCTCTCGATCCGCGAGCCGCTGGACTGGGACATTGCCTTCCTGCTCGCGCCGGGGGAGGCGCGCCCCTTCCAGCTCGGCGAGTCCAGGCTCGGCTGGTCGGGCTGGCTGGATGCCGATCCGGCTGCTCCGGTCGAATTCGTCATCTGAGGTCCAGTTGCGTCACATGATTGTTGTTCGCCTCGCCCAACCTCGCGCCAGCAGCGCCAAGAGCCGGCCCGACCGGTCGGCGGGGCATGCGTCGATCTGGGGCCGGGGGTAAGATGAGACTGCTGCTGACCGTGCTCGGGCTGCAACGCAGCACGCTCGGCGACCGGTCTACGCATATCTTCGGCGAAGCCGGCGGCACGCTCGGGCGCAGCGCCAGCTGCGACTGGATTCTGCCCGACGAACGCAACACGCTTTCGGCCCGGCACGCCCGTATCTCGCATAACGGCCGCGGCTTCCTGATCACCGACACCAGCACCAACGGCGTCTACCTCAACGCGGTCGATGCACCGCTCGGGCGCGACCAGAGCGCGCCGCTGAGCAATGGCGACACGATCTACCTCGCCGACTACATCATCTCCGTCGCGATCCTGCGCGAAGAGCCGGCGCCGGCGCCGGTTCCCGTGCCCGCCGCCGCAATACCACCGGCGCACGTGGCTCCGCCGCCTGTCGCGCCGCTGCCGATGCAGCCGGTTCCCGTCGCGGCGCCCGCCATCCCGATGGGCCTGGAGCTGTCGGCGCCGGCGCCCGCTTCGATTCCGGCAACGGCACAGCACCGCCCGACACAGCTCCCCGGCTTGATCCCGGATGATTTCGACTTCAGCGACCTTGCTCCGGCAAGGCCGCAATCTGGCCCGGTGCCGGTCGCCGCGATACCGGCGCCAGCAGTGCCACCTCCGGTTCCCGTCGTGGCAATGCCTCCGGTGGCGCTGGCTGCTCCCCCGTCGGCGCCTGCCGCTGCGGTCGACCCGCTCGCTCTGCTGCGCCAGCGCGCCATGGCGCGGGCCGCCTCGATCGACCTGACGCCGCAGGAGCCGGGTGCTCAGCCTCGTCCGCTGGCCGACGTCGCACTGCCGGGAGGTTCATCCGCGTCGAGCTCCAGCGACGCCGCGGCCTTCTGGTCCGGGGTCGGGCTTGATCCCGCCCGCATTCCGCCTGAGGCGCGAGCGCGTCTGCTGGAGGAGCTCGGCGGCGCGCTGCGCCAGGCGGCGGGCGGGCTGGTCTCGATGCTCTCGGCGCGCAAGTCGATGAAGGACGAGTTCCGACTCGACCAGACACGGCTCGCGCCGCAGGAGAACAACCCGTTCAAGTTCTTCTCGCATGGCGACGAGGCATTGCGCCGGGTCGTGGTCGAGGGGGCGCCAGGCTTCCTGCCGCTCGACATGGCGGTGAAGCAGTGTTTCGCCGACATGCACGCGCATGAGGTCGCGCTCGCCTCGGCGATGCAGACCAGCATCCGCGAATTGCTCGACAGGTTGGCGCCGGCACGGCTCGAATCCGAGGCCGAGCCCGGCCTGCTCGGCCGCAAGCCGGACCGGAGCCGGCTCTGGGAACGCTATGCCGAATTGCATGGCGAGCTCGCGGGCGATCTCGACCGCACGATCCGCACGCTCGTTTCCGATGAGCTGGCGCGCGCCTCGACCCGACCGGGAGTGAAGGCGTGAAGCCGGTTACGAGATCGCTGCTGCTGCCGACCCGCCGTTCGCTGCTCGCGGGCCTTGCGGTCGGCGCTTGTGCGCCGCTGATGGCCGCTTGCTCGTCCGGTCCGCCGGCAGCCAAGACGACCTCGCTTGAGTTCGGGATTGAGGCCGACCAGGAGATCAATGTGAACGAAAACGGCGATCCCTCGCCGATCGTGCTGCGCGTCTACGAGCTCAAGACCAAGAACGCCTTCGAGCAGGCGAGCTTCTTCGAGTTGCTCGACAGCGACACCGCCAAGCTCGGCGCCGATCTCGTCGCCAAGCGCGAATTCGAGGTGAAGCCGGGCGAGAAGAGCTCGGTTAAGCGCGACTCGCCGGCTGAGGCCAAGCATATCGGCGTGATCGCCGGCTTTCGCCAGATCGAGGTCGCGCAATGGCGCTCGCTGGTCGACATCGTGCCGGATCGCGACAACGCCTTTCTGATCACCGTGCGCGCTCTGGCTGTGAGGATTGAGCTGCAGCGCGCCTCCCGCAATTTCGGTCTGATCTGAGGCGTCTCATGTCGCGCCTCGCCCCGACCGCAGAGCCTTTCCGGAGCCACCCCAGATGACGCTGGTGAGCAAACCGCTCTGGTCCGAGGGCATGCTGATCCGCCCGCAGCATTTCCAGCAATATGACCGCTGGATCGAGCATGTGGTCGAGGGGCGCACCACTGCTCTCGCGGCTTTCGCCTGGGGCCTGCGCAAGCTGACCCTCGGGGCCGAATTGCTGCCGCTCGGTCGCATCGCTGTCCAGTCGGTCGCCGCGGTGATGCCGGACGGGACAGTGATCGATACCGCGGGCGGCATTATGATCGAGGCGCGGGCCGTCCCGCCGAACACCAAGAGCGCTCTGGTGAAGCTCGCCGTGGCGCTGCGTCCGCTCGATGGCGCCGAGATAGGCGATGGCGGCCGCAGCCGGCGCTACGAGGCGGCCGAACAGGCGGTGCGCGACGCGACCGCCCCCGACCGGGCCTCGGTCAGCCTCAAGGTCGGGCGGCTCTCGGCGCGGCTGCTGCTTGAAGGCGAAGCAGAGGACGATCTCGTTACCTTGCCGATCGCGCGCATCCGTGAGGTCGACGCGACCGGCGCCGTGCTCCTCGACGAGAACTATGTCCCGCCCTGCCTCGACTTTCAGGCCTCGCAGCGGCTGGTCCGCATCGTCAGCGAGATCCGCTCCCTTTTGCGCAGCCGGGCCGAGGCATTGGCCGGCCAATCGGCCGCCGGTCCGGCCGCCGCTGAGAGCGGCGGGCTGGTCGATCTCGTCGTGCTCTCGATCGTCAACGGCCAGGAAGCGGTATTCGACCATTTCGCCGCGACGCCCGGCCTGCATCCCGAGCAGGTTTATCGCGCCGCGCTGGCGCTTGCCGGTCAGCTCTCGACCTTCTCGGTCTCTCGCCGGCGCAGCGCCGATTTCCCGGCTTACGACCATCTCGATCTCGACACCTCGTTCGCCCTGGTCCTTGACCAGCTGCGCCAGCTCCTGGCGGTGGTGATCGAACGCAATGCGATCGCGTTGCCGCTGCAGGATCGCGGCTACGGCATCCGCCTCTCGACGATCAGCGACCGGACGTTGTTCCAGGATGCGCGCTTCGTCCTGATCGCGCTGGCGAGCGTGCCGACCGAGACGCTGCGCAGCCAGCTGCCGATCTCGATGAAGATCGGCTCGGTCGAGCAGATCCGCGATCTCGTCAATCTGCAGCTGCCCGGCATCCCGCTGACGGCGCTGCCGGTGGCGCCGCGCGAGCTGCCCTTCCTGCAGGGCGGCGTCTATTTCGAGCTCGACCAGAGCGTCGAGCTTTGGCGCAACCTGACGCGCTCGGCCGCCTTCGCTTTGCATGTCAGCGGTGACTATCCCGATCTTCGTCTCGAATTCTGGGCCATTCGCGGGAAGCGCGCGTGAGCAGCGATCACAGCTTCGATCCGCCGACCGTCGTCGGGCACAGGCCGGTCGGCCTGGCGCAGCCGCGGCCGGCTGGACCGGCGATCCATGATCCGCCGACGACACCGTTCGCGCCGCCGCGCCAACCAACCGTCGCACCTTTTTTTGCTCCGCCGCCGACAGCCCCGATCGGCTCGTCGCAACCAGCGCCCACGTCTTCGTTCATTCCGCGGTCGGAACCACCAAAGCCACAGGCACGGCGCAGTGCGTCCGCACCGGCACGCGAAGCTCCATTGGCCGCCCTGCAAGCGAGCACCGGCATCGCGGACGGCTCCGACGCTCTGGTCGCGGCGGCCAATCCGCTATTGGCGCTGGTTGCGCAACTGCGTGATGCCGTCGACTTCGCCGTTGTCGCGCAGTTGCGCAGCGAGGTGGTCGAGCAGATCCACAAATTCGAGGAGGCGGCGGTCAGGAACGGCGCGGCGGCCGGCGATGTCCAGGCCGCACGCTATGTCCTGTGCTCGCTGATCGACGAGACGGTGATGACGACGCCCTGGGGCAGCGCCAGCGACTGGAGCACCAGCTCGCTGCTCAACCGCTTCCACAACGAGACCTGGGGCGGCGAGAAGGTCTTCGCCATCCTCGACCGGGTGAAGACTGATCCGCGCAAGAACATCGCCTTGCTCAAGCTGATCGACTTCGTGCTGCTGCTCGGCTTCGAGGGCATGCACCGCGTGCTCGACAATGGCCGCGAGCGTCTTGCCGATTTGCGCGACGAGGTCGGCCAGCTCGTCGGCCGAAATCTGCCGCCGCCGCCGTCCGAGTTCTCGGCGCACTGGCAGGGCGTCGGCGCCGAGAAGGCGCTGCGCACCTTTTTCCCGCTCTGGATCGTCTTCGCCGCTGCCGGCTTCCTGCTGGTGACGATGTACAGCTTCCATCGCTATCGGCTGGCGGTCGAGGTCGCGCCGGTGGTCGAGCGCATGCAGGCGCTCGAGAATACGATCGCCGCCGGGGCTGCCCGGCCATGATCCGCTCCTATCTGCTCGGCTTCCTGTCGCTGCGCGGGCTGGTCACCGTCTTCGGCGCGGTCGCGCTTTGCGTGGTGATCTGGGCCGGCGGGCCCTATCTTTCGCTGTTCGGCTGGGCGCCGCTGGTCTCGGCGGAGGCCCGGACGAGCGCGATCATCCTGCTGCTCCTCGCCCTGATCGGCGTCTCGTTGTTGCGGCTTTATCTGGCGCGGCGCGCCAACGCCCGGATGATCAAGTCGCTGCTCGACACCAGCGGGCTCGCGGCCATGGCCGATTCTGGCGGCACCGACGAGATCGAGATCATCCGCGAGCGTTTCGAGGGGGCGTTGACGACGCTCAGGGAGACGATCTTCGCCGGCCGCAAGGGCGATGCCTATCTGTTCGAACTGCCCTGGTACGTCATCATCGGTCCACCCGGTTCGGGCAAGACGACGATCCTGAAGAATTCCGGGCTCGATTTCCCGCTGGCGCGCACGCTCGGGACCGACCCCGTCGCCGGCCTCGGCGGCACTCGCCATTGCGACTGGTGGTTCACCGACCAGGCTGTGCTGATCGACACGGCCGGCCGCTACACCACCCATGAATCGAACGCTGCGGTCGACGGCGCTGCCTGGCGCGGCTTCCTCGACCTGCTCAAGACCCACCGCGGCCGCCGGCCGCTCAACGGCGTCGTCCTGGCGATCAGCCTGTCCGACATTCTCCTGCAGAACGAGGTCGAGCGGAAGCGCCATGTCGCGGCGCTGCGCGCCCGCCTGCAGGAATTGACCAAGACCTTCGGCGTCGAATTGCCGACCTATCTGCTGATCACCAAATGCGACCTGATCCCGGGTTTCTCCGAGTTCTTCGACGGGCTGAACGAGGCCGGGCGGGCGCAGGTCTGGGGTATGACCTTCCCGCCGGACGCGAACCTCGCGACGCGGCTGACCGAGCTGCTCGACCAGAACCTGCGCGAGCTCGCCGACCGTCTCGACCAGGTCATGCGCGAGCGCGCCCATGCCGAGCGCGGCCTCGCCCGGCGCGGGCGCATCTATCTCTTCCCCAAGGAGTTCGCCGGGCTGCGCAAGGACCTTGCGAGCTTCGCCCACGAGATCTTCAAGCAGAGCAAGTTCGAGACGCAGTCCCGCCTGCGCGGCGTCTATTTCACCAGCGGCACGCAGGAGGGCACGCCGATCGATCGCGTGCTCGCCGCCTTCGGGCGCAGCTTCGGCCTGACCAGCGGCCAGCGCGCGCCGTTCTCCGGGCAGGGCAAGGCCTTCTTCGTCAACCGGCTGCTGACCGATGTGATTTTCGAGGAGCAGGGGCTCGTCGGCGTCGACCGCAAGCTCGAACGCAGCCTCGTGCGCGCCCAGAACATTGGCTACGGCGTGGCGGCGGCACTTGTTATCGGCTTCGGCGTGCTCTGGTGGGGCGCTGCGAGCCGCAGTCAGGCCCGGATAGCGGCGACCAATGACGCGCTCTCACCGGTCGAGACACGGTTGGCGGCCGTGCCCGCGCGCGCCACGCCGGCGACGCTGCTGCCCGTGCTCCAGGCGGCCGACGCGGTGCGCGACGCCAGCGGGAAGGGCGGTATCCTCGGCTGGCTCGATGGGTTTGGGCTGAGCGCCACGCCCTCACTGGCGCCGGCTGCGGGGGAATTGCGCGAGCGCCTCATCGTCGGCCGGCTCTACCCGGCCTTCGCGTCGCGATTGTCGGAGCGGTTGACGGGCCTGTCGCAGATCGGCGCCGAGAACGAGGCGGTGCGCGAGCTCCTGCGCAGCTATCTGATGCTGAGCGATACCGAGCGCTTCGACCGCAGCGTGGTGCAGCGTGCCGCACGCGAGGAGGCGCAGCTCGCTTTCCCCGTCGACCAGAGCCGAGCGGCCGAGCTGGGGCGGCATTTCGACGAACTCGTCGCGCTGCTGCCGCAGCCGCTGCCGACCGACCGGCGCATCATCGACACGACGCGGGCGCGGCTGATGCGGACGCCGCGCAGCGAGCAGGTCTATGCCCGGCTGCTGCGCGAGGCGTCTCAAAACCCGCGCCTGCGCTCGATCGATCTCTCGACCGCGATCGGGGCCGGCGTGCTCGATTTCGGTCTCGGCCGCTCTGGCAATAACGCGGTCTCGGTGATCCCGGCCGCCTTCACGCGCGAAGGCTTCTACGATTTCGTCCTGCCGCGGCTGCCGATCCTGATGCGCGAGGAACTCGGGATCGACTGGGTCACCGGCGGCGAGGCGGCCGGTTCCGGCGTGGTCCAGACCGGCACGCGCGAGGTGATGGACCGCTATGTCGCGGACTATATCCGTTCTTGGCAGGGCGCCCTCGCTGCGGCGCGGATGGTGCCCTTCGCCGAAACCCAGCAGGCGCTCTCGGCCGTGCAGGCCTTGGCAGCCGCCAATTCGCCGCTCGAACGCCTGATCGGCATCGTCCGCACCAATACCGAATTGCCCTTGCCGGGCGACCCCCAGCCGGGAACGCCGGCTGGTGCGACAGCCGGCGTATCTGGAGCGGCCGGCACCGCAGCCGGGGGGCTCATCGCCGCAGCCGCGAGCAGCGCCGCGAATGCCGCGGCGACGGCCGCGCTGGGGGAGGGACCCTGGCCCGGTGCTACGATCGCGGCACCGTTCCGCCCGCTTGTCGAGCTCGTAGCGCCGCAAGGCGGCGCTCAGGCGCCGATGGGGCGCATCCGCGAACTGTTCAGCGGCGCCTATGGCGCGCTCAGCAACGTCTCGAACGCGCCCGATCCGCGCCAGGCTGCCTATCAGGCCGTGGCGCGGCGCGGTAGTTCCGGCGCCGATGCACTCGGCCAGCTCAGGGCGGATTCGGCGCTGCGGCCGGAACCGGTGCGCGGCATCATGCGGGCGGTGGCGAGCCTCAGCGCCTCCTCGGTGGTCGGCGACTCCCTCGACTACGTCAACCAGGCCTGGCGCCGGGATGTGCTGCCGCAGTGCCAGGCGGCGCTCGACCAGCGCTATCCGCTCTTTGCCAGCGCGAAGGACGAGGTTTCGCTGCGCGATTTCAGCGACATGTTCCGCCCCGGCGGCCTGCTCGACGAGTTCTTCCAGAAACACCTCGCGCCGTTCGTGACCGAGCAGCGCAACGGCTACGCGCCGATCACCGTCGATGGCTCGGCCCTGCCGCTGAAGCGCGAGGCGCTGGCGCAGTTCTATCGAGCGCGGGCGATCCGCAACGCCTTCTTCGCCGGATCGGGCTCCGCCCCTTCGCTGAAGTTCAGCCTGCGGCCGAGCTTCCTCGATCCGAAGCTGCTGCGCGCGACGCTGGCGCTCGACGGCAAGGACATCGTCTACCGTCACGAGGCGCAGCGCGCCTACGACCTGGAGTGGCCGACCAAGACCGATGCCAGCACGGTCGCGGTCACGCTGACCGACCTCAACGGCAAGGACACGCGCGTCGAGCGCACCGGCGCCTGGGCGCTGCTGCGCATGGTCGATGCCGCCTCGCTCGCTGCCCGCGGCGGCGCCGACCAGTTCAGCATCACCGTGACCGGCGACGAGAACGCCCGCGTCGTCTACCAGCTGCGCGCGGCGAGCGTGAACAACCCGTTCAATCTCGGTGCCTTGCGCGCCTTCCGCTGCCCGGATTCGCTGTGAGCGAAGCGCCGGCCTTCGGCCTGTTCGGCAAGGTGCCATGGGCCGGCGATTTCGTGCAGCACGGTTTGCCCGGCCGTTTCGTCACGCCATGGGAAGCCTGGCTACTGGCGATGCTGACGGCGAGCCGCGAAACGCTCGGCGCGCGCTGGGACGACGCCTATCTGCTCAGCCCGCCCTGGCGCTTCCGGCTCGCGCCCGGCCTGATCGGGCCGGGCGGCTGGATCGGGGTTTTCGCCAGCTCGGTTGATCGTGTCCGGCGCCACTATCCGCTCACGCTGGCGCTCGAACTTCCGATAGAGGATGGCGCCGGTTTTGCCGCGAGTGAGGGCCTGCTCGACCTGTTCGAGGTCGTGGTGCTCGACCTGATCGCCACCGAGCGATCCTTGCCCGACGCGCTCGTGAGCCTGCGTCGCCGGCTCGAGGCCCGGCGCGCCGCTGCCGGTCTCTGGCTCGGGCCAGGCGGGGGCCGGCTCACGGTCGACAGCGAAGCGGAGCGCTTGTCGCTCGGCGCAGCCGACAGCCCGGCGCAGGACGGCGCCAGCCATTGGTGGCATGGCCGCTGGAACGCGCGGTCGGCGACGGCGTTGCGCTGCGCAGGGCTGCCCGACCCGGCCGCTTGCGCCGGCTTCTTCTCCGGCGACTGGTCGCGCCATGGCTGGCGGCCCGCCGCCACGCGGCAAGGCACATGAGTCTGGCCGGAGAGGTCTGGGAGGTCTCGGTCGCCACGCGGCAGGGCCCGCGCCATGACGTCAACCAGGACAGCTATGCCGCCTTGCCGGAAGCGGGGCTGTTCGCGGTCGCCGACGGCATGGGCGGCCATGCCGATGGCGAACTCGCCAGCCAGTCGATCACCCGCATGCTCGCCGCGGTCTCGGAGCCGCAAGCCGCGTTGACCATGCGTGTCGCCCTCGCCGAGGAGGGGATCGCGGCGATCAATGACGCCTTGCGCGAGCATGCGGCGCGCTCGGTCGAGGGCGATATCGTCGGTTCGACCGTGGTGGTGGCGCTGGTCGGGGAGGGCATGCTCGTCTGCCTCTGGGCGGGCGACAGCCGCATCTATCGCCGCCGCGACGAAGCCCTCGCCCAGCTGACTCAGGATCATGTGCTCGGACACGGGCCCGACGCCGGCCACGTTTTGACGCGTGCGGTCGGCTCGACCGCCTATCTGCCGATTGCGCGCTGTGTGACGCCGACGCTGCCCGGCGACACGCTGCTCCTGTGCAGCGACGGTCTCAACAAGGCGCTCGGCGATGCCGAGATCGGTGAGTTGCTGGCGCAGCCGCTGCCGGGCCTCGCCGAGCGGCTCGTCGCCCGCGCCGTCGCCAATGGCGGCCGCGACGATATCACCGCCGTGATCGCGAGGCGGCTGTGAAGGTCAGGCGCAGACGACGTCGGCGCGCGGCCAGGGCGCACGAGGCGTTAGCAGCGACCCTGCCGGCGGCCACGCCACCGCAATCCGCCGAACGCGCACTGCCGGCGCCCCTCGGCACGCTGCTGCGCGGGCGCTTCGAGCTGATCGAAGTCGTCGGGCGCGGCGGCATGAGCACGGTCTACCGCGCCGTCGACCATGTTCGCAGGCGGGCGCGGGCGCTCGATCCCGAGGTCGCGCTCAAGGTCACCGATATCGGCGACGGCTATCATGACGACGCCGCGACCCTGCTGCATCGCGAGGGCCGGCGGCTGCTGGCGATGCGCCATCCCAATGTCGTCAAGGTCCACGATTTCGACCGCGAAGGGCCGCTGCACTTCCTCGTTATGGAATTGCTGCGCGGCAAGACGCTGGCGCAGGTAATGCAGGAGCGCGAGGGCAGGGCGCTGGAGCGCCGGCTGGCGCTGCGCATCGTCACCGAGCTCGGCGCCGGGCTCGCCGCCGTGCATGCCGCCGACATGGTCCATGGCGATCTGAAGCCGGGCAATGTCTTCATCACCCAGGACGGCCATGTGAAGCTGATCGACTTCGGTACGGCCCAGCCTCTGCTGCCACCCGATCACCGGCCATCCGAAGACGAGACCGGCTTCTTCCTCAGGCGTTTGCGCGCGGTCACGCCGGCCTATGCCTCGCCCGCTGCGCTGGCCGGGTTGGCGCCCGATCCGCGCGACGACATCTTCTCCTTCGCCGTGCTGACCTATGTGATGGTCGCCGGCCGGCACCCGTTCGACGGCCGTTCGGCCGCGGCGGCAATGGCGGAAGGGCTGATCCCAGCTTCGCCCCCCGGCTTTCGCGGAGGCCGCTGGGTCGCATTGCGGCGTGGCTTCGACTGGGAGGCTGCGACGCGGCCGGGCAGCGCCCTCGATTTCGCCGGGCGCATCCTGCGGCCGCGGCTTGCCGATCATCGCCGCGCCCTGTTCGGCCACGCGCAAAACCTGCTCGGGCGCCTGAATCGTCGTAAACCTGTCAACGCCCCGCCCTAGCGTCACCTCGTTCCCCTTACCGGACGCGACGTGCCATGCTCGACCGACCCGCCAGTCACGACACCACGATCGCGCTCAGCCTCGCCAGCGGCAGCATCAAGGACGGGCTGCATGTCGAGCGGGTGACCGGCCGCGAGGCGATCTCGGAGCCTTACCTCTACCGGGTGGCATTTCGCTCGGACAAGGCGATCAGCGCCGAGGACGTCGTTGGCGAGCGGGCCAAGCTGACGTTGAACACCGAAGCCGGCGAACTGGCTGTGCACGGCGTCGTCGTCGAGTTCGCCGCCGAGGATCCGCTCGGGGACCAGGGTCATCTCTACGTAGCGGTGATCGCGCCGCGCCTGCGGATGCTTGAACTCAGCCGCCAGAACCAGGTCTACGGTTCGACGAGCAAGGTCTCGGTCAAGGACATCATCCAGAAGGAGCTCGAAGGCTCTCTGGCGGCCAATCACGGCCACATCACCATCGACCACGAACTTAATCTTGCGGCGAGCTATCGCGAGCGTGAGTTCATCGTCCAGTACAACGAGAGCGATCTGTCCTTCCTGTCACGCTGGTGTGAGGGCAACGGCATCTTCTATTTCTTTAAGCAAGGCGAGGATGGCGAGACCGCGGTGTTCGGTGACAGCAATGTCGCCTTCATCGAGACGAAATCGTTGCCTTACCGCCATGGCCACGATGCGATCACCACGTCCCAGGCGGCGGTGACCTCGTTCGGCTTCGTCGCCCGGCCGGTGACGAAATCGGTGGTGCTGCGCGAATACAACCCCGAGAAGCCAGCGCTGCTGCTGCGCGCCCGCGCCGAGGTCGAGGGCGGCAAGACCGGCACCATCATCGAATACGGCCAGCATTTCCTCGAGCCCGACGAGGGCGACAACCTCGCGAAGGTCCGGGCAGAAGAGATCGCCTGCCGGGCGAAGATCTTCCGCGGTGTCAGCAACGCGCCGCAGCTGCGGCCGGGCATGTTCTTCAGCCTGAGCGGCCACCCCTCGCTTGACGATCGCTACCTCGTCATCGCCGTTGAGCACGAAGTCTCGACGCCGGCCCCGGTCGGCTATGGCACCGGTGAGGCCGTCGCCGGCGCGCCCTATGGCAACCGCTTCGAGGCGATCCCGCTCTCCGTGCCGTTCCGGCCCGAGCGGCGCACGCCGCGGCCAATGGCGGCCGGGCTGTTCAACGCCTTCGTCGACGGCGAGGCCGACGGCACGCGCGCCGAGGTCGATACGCAGGGGCGCTACAAGGTGCGCCTGCGCTATGACGAGGGCGACAGTGCCGAGGGCAAGGCGAGCGAATTCCTGCGCAAGGCCGAGCCCTATGCCGGCCCCTCCGACACCGGCATGCATTTCCCGCTGCTGAAGGGCACCGAGGTCATCCTCAGCTGCGTCAACGGAGATATCGACCGGCCGATCATCGTCGGCGCCGTGCCGAACCCGCTGACGCCGAACGTCGTCTCCAAGCGCAACCGCACATTGAACCGCTTCCGCTCGCCGTCCGGCACGCTGTTTGAAATGAATGACGGCTCGGCGAGCTGAGCGTCAGGCATTTTCCTGCGATGATCTGGCAGCCACCGACCCGCGAACTCGATCCGCTTGCTGCGCTCGTCCACGAGGCGGTGCGCACCCAGGTCTTCCCGGGCGAGGCCTTTGGCGTCGATCTCGTCAACGTGCCGGGCGAGAGCTGGCGCGAAGCTTTGCTCCCGGACGGAAGGGCGGTGCGGATCAGGCTGTCGGCGAGCCCGGCCGCGCAAACGCAGCGCGAGAACCGCGCCTGCGCCGGCATCCATGTCAGCGGCGAACTCGTTGCCGGCGACATGGGCTATCGCGTCAGCGCTGACCTCATCGTCGATCTGGTGACGCGCGCCGTCCTCGCCTGCGACAGCCGGCTGGAAGCGGTGGGGCGGACGCGCGCCTGAAAGCCGCCACCCGGCTGAATTCACGACCTGCGCTCAGATCAAGATCGTGACGACGCCGCACTCCGTGCAGCGATTGCTGCGGCATGGCCGGCATCGCCTGTTTCCTGTCGACGTGAAGACTGAGAGCAGTGAGCGCGCGCCTGCGCAATTAGCCGAATGCGCGCAGGAAACTGCGCAGTCACGGCAGTGACGCAAACGGATTTACCCAAGCTCTTTCAAATGGATAACTGCTTTTCTTCGCTTGGTACGGCCCTTGCCGAGCAACGGCGCCGGCTCGAGCCGGGGCAACGAATTTCAGGGAAGAGAACAATGGCACTCGACGCCTACATGACCATCAAGGGCCAGAAGCAGGGAGACATCTCCAGCGAGGCCAGCACCATCAAGAGCGCCGGCGCCGGCGCCAAATACGACAAGCACGGCAACGAGATCACCGTGCTCTCCTTCACCAGCGGCGTGATCAACCCGCGCGATCCGAAGTCGGGCTTTACTTCCGGCGCCCGCGTCCACCAGCCGGTCACCTTCACCAAGCTGATGGACCGTTCTTCGCCGCTGCTGTGGCAGGCGCTGGCCAAGGGCGAGACGCTGACCGAGATCGTCTGCAAGTTCTACCGCCCGGACACCGCCGGCCTCGGCGAGCCGGAGGAGTTCTTCGAGTTCAAGTGGGAAAACGCCAAGCTCTGCGAAGGCAAGTCCTACCTGCCGCTGACCGTCGCCCAGGCGAATGACCATCTGCGCCCGATGGAAGACTGGTCCTTCACCTATGAGAAGGTGACCTGGAAGCACACCAAGGCCTCGACCGAGGGCGAGGATTCCTGGCAGGCCGCCTGATCAGGCAATATCGGCCGCCGCGCAGCCTCTGCGCGGCGGTCTTGCTAGTTATCTTGCAACGCTACGGTGACGTAGATGTCATCGGCCAGTCACCTCGGCACGGTGAGGTGCGCCATCGCGCAGACCGGGCCCCAAGCCCGGCGCGACATCCGGCGCCAAGGCGCCAGGCAGGGGGCGTTCCACCATGGTCCAGGTCGATCTCAAGCAGCTGCTCGGGCGGCTGAACCCTTATGTCAAGCGGGCGCTGGAAACGGCCGCCGGCCATAGCGTCGGCCGCGGCCATTACGAGGTGGCGGTCGAGCATCTGCTGCTGGTGATGTCGGAAGACGAGCAGCGCGATCTCGGCATCATCCTGAAGCAGTTTGGGCTCGACGCCTCCGGCCTGAAGCGCGGCCTGCAGCGCGCCACCGAAACCCTCAAGACCGGCAATACCGGGCGGCCCGTCTTCTCGCCCGGCCTGATCGAATTGCTGACCGATGCCTGGCTGATCAGCTCGATCGAGCTTGGCCAGCAGCAGATCCGCTCGGGTTCGATCGTCGCGGCCCTGCTCGCCAGCCCCAGCCGCTACGCAATCGCTGACTGGTTCGAGGCGGTGCGGGCGATCCCGCTCGCCGAGCTCAAGGGCAAGTTCCGCGACATCGTCTCGCCTTCGGCCGAGGAGCCCACGGTTCCCGCGGCGCCGCAAAGCGCAGCGTCCGGCCAGGCCGGCAACGGGGCGCTGCCGCCCGATGGGGCGCTCGCCCGCTTCACGATCAACTTCACCGAGCAGGCCCGCAAGGGCAAGATCGACCCCGTCTTCGGCCGCGACCGCGAGATCCGGCAGATGATCGACATCCTCGGCCGGCGCCGCAAGAACAACCCGATCTGCGTCGGCGATCCCGGCGTCGGCAAGACCGCGGTGGTCGAGGGCCTCGCGCTCAAAATGGCCGAGGGCGACGTTCCGGATTTCCTCAAGAACGTCGAATTGCTCAGCCTCGACCTCGGCATGCTGCAGGCCGGCGCCGGCGTCAAAGGCGAGTTCGAGAACCGGCTCAAGGGCATCATCGACGAGGTCAAGGCCTCGCCCAAGCCGATCGTGCTCTTCATCGACGAGGCGCATATGCTGGTCGGCGCCGGCGCTTCGGCCGGCGGCGGCGATGCCGCCAACCTGCTGAAGCCGGCATTGGCGCGCGGCGAACTGCGCACCGTCGCAGCCACGACCTGGTCGGAGTACAAGAAGTATTTCGAGAAGGATCCGGCGCTGGCGCGACGCTTCCAGCTGGTCAAGCTCGACGAGCCTTCGCCGTCGGAGGCGATCACCATCGTCCGCGGCCTGCGCGCGGCTTACGAGAAGAGCCATGGCGTCTATGTCCGCGACGATGCCGTCGCTGCCGCCGCCAATCTCTCGGCCCGCTACATCTCCGGCCGGCAACTGCCGGACAAGGCAGTCGACGTGCTCGACACCGCCTGTGCCCGCGTGAAGCTCTCGCTCTCCAGCAAGCCGGCGGGCATCGACGACCAAGAGCGCCGGATCGCGACGCTGCGCCGCGAGCTCGCGGCGCTGGAGCGCGACCGGACAACCCTCGGCAAGGACAATCCACGCATTGCCGAAATCGAGGAGGAGATCGCCGGGATCGAGACGCAGAAGGCCGAGGCGATCGCGCAATGGGAGCGCGAGAAGGCGCTGGTCGATCGCATCGTCGAATTGCGCCGCGAGCTCGGCCTCGGGCCGGACGGTATCGCGGCGCTAGAGGCCAAGGCCGCCGACAATGATGACGATGACGACGATCGCGACGAGGACGAGGCTGATGAAGCTGGCGCTTCGCGAGCGGCCTCCGAGCGGGAATTGCAGCAGGTCGTCGCCGAGCTCGACAGGAGCCGCGGCAAGATCGCGATGATCCATTACGAGGTCACGGCCGACGCCGTCGGCCAGGTGATCTCGGACTGGACCGGCATTCCGGTCGGCAGCATGGTCAAGGACGAGGCCGCCGCGATCCTCGGCATGGCTGCAAACCTCCGCCAGCGCATCAAGGGCCAGGACCACGCCGTCTCGGCGCTCGACGAGGGCATGCGCGCCGCCAAGGCCGGCGTCAACAATCCCGGCCAGCCCATGGGCGTCTTCCTCTTCGTCGGCACCTCCGGCGTCGGCAAGACCGAGCTCGCGACGCAGCTTGCCGACCTGCTCTTCGGCGGCGAGCGCTTCCTCGTCACCATCAACATGTCGGAGTTCCAGGAGAAGCACACCGTCTCCAAGCTGGTCGGCGCTCCGGCCGGCTATGTCGGCTATGGCGAGGGCGGGCTTTTGACCGAGGCGGTGCGCCAGCGTCCCTATTCGGTGGTGCTGCTCGACGAGTGCGAGAAGGCCGATCCGGAGGTGCTGAACCTGTTCTACCAGGTCTTCGACAAGGGCACGCTTGCCGATGGAGAGGGCCGGATCATTGACTTCAAGAACACGGTGATCATCCTCACCTCCAACCTCGCCACCGACATCATCACGGCGATGGGCACGCAGGATGAGAAGCCCTCGACGGCCGAGTTGACCGAGGCGATCCGGCCGAGCCTGTCGCGGCATTTCAAGCCGGCGCTGCTGGCCCGCATGCAGATCGTGCCGTTCTATCCGCTGATGCCGGATGTGCTGAGCGAGATCGTCAGGCTGAAGCTCAACAAGGTCGGCAAGCGCCTGCGCGAGAGCCAGAAGATGGCGTTCCACTATTCGGATGCCGTCGTCGAGGCTATAACGGCGCGCTGCACCGATGTCGACACCGGCGCGCGCAATATCGACCACATCGTCAACCGGACGCTGCTGCCGGAGATCGCGACCGAGATCATCGGCCGGATGGGCGAGGAGCATGCGCCCGAGAGCCTTTCGGTCGATATCGGGCCCGAGGGTGACTTCGCCTACCGCTTCACGGTGCCAGGCTCGTCCGAGCCGGTGGCGCAGGCGGCCGAGTGACGGTGCTGCGCGAGCCCGCCCCATGCACGACCCCCTCTCGGTCGCCGAAGAGCTGATCGAGCTGACCACGACGCTCGCCACCGAGCGTCGCCTCGAGGCCCTGCTTGGGGCCGTGGTGAACTCGGCGCGGCGCCTGACCCGCGCCGAGGGCGGGCGCGTGCTGGTGCTCGACCGGACCGGCCGGCATCTGCACGGCCTCGTCGGCCAGAACGATGTCGCCCCCGATGCCGCGGCGCTCTCCGGCGAGATACCGGTCTATGCCGAAGGCAATGCCTTCAACCTGCGCGACGCCAATGTCTTCGCCGCGGTCACCGGCAAGATCGTCAATCTCGCCGACGTCTACGACTATAGCGGCTTCGATTTCGTGCGCCTGCGCGAACAGGACGAGCGCACCGGCTATCGCACGCGCTCTTTCGTGGTCGCACCGCTCTGGAACGTCGAAGGTGTGACCCTCGGCGTGCTGCAATTGATCAACGTCCAGTTGACCCCGGGCGGCGAGATCGGGGCGCTGCCCAAGGCCTTCGAGCGCGTCGTCGGCTCGTTCGCCGCCCATGCCGCCGTCGCGATCGCCAATGCCCGGCTGTTCGAGGAGAATCGCGAGCTGATCCGCCAGCTCGATCGGCGCAATGCCGATCTCGCCCGCGAGAATTCGCGATTGAAAGTGATGACGGCGCCGCGCGAGGAGCAGGTCGTCGGCGAGAGCCCGGCCTTTCGGGCGGCGCTCGACCTCGCGCGCCGCGCCGCCTCCTCATCGGTCGCGGTGCTGATGCTCGGCGAGACCGGCACCGGCAAGGACGTCTTTGCCAACGCCGTCCATCGTCTTGGCAAGCGCCGCGACCGGCCCTTTGTCGCGCAGAACTGCGCGGCGTTGCCCGAGACATTGCTGGAGAGCGAGCTCTTCGGCCATCGCAAGGGCGCCTTCTCGGGGGCGCTCGCCGACAAGAAGGGGCTGGTGCACGAGGCCAATGGCGGCACGCTCTTCCTCGACGAGATCGGCGACATGCCGCTGCCGCTGCAGGCCAAGATCCTGCGCCTGCTGGAGGAGGGCTCGGTGCGCCGCCTCGGCGACACCCGCCTTGAGAAGGTCGATGTCCGCATCATCGCCGCGACCAATCTCGACCTGCCGCAGAAGATCGCGCAAGGCAGTTTTCGCGAGGACCTCTATTACCGGCTCAGCGTCTTCCCGGTGACGATCCCGCCGCTACGTGAGCGGCCCTCCGACATCCCGCTGCTGATCGATTTCTTCCTCCGGCGCATCGCGCAAGCACATGGCCGTGAGGGTTTCGCGCTGACGCCGCGCGCGCTCGATGCGCTTTGCCGCTGGCGTTATCCCGGCAATGTCCGCGAACTGAAGAACATGGCCGAGCGAGCCGCTCTGCTGATAGACGGCGACGAGCGCATCGACCTGAAGCACCTGCCTGCGCATCTCGCCAAGGCCGCACCTGACATCATCGTGCAGACGCCGGTCGCCGAGGACAGCACCAGCCTGCGCTCCGCCGTGCGGCAATATGAGGCGATCGTGATCGAAAACCGCCTGCGCGAAGCCGGCTGGAACCAGAGCCGGGCCGCCCGCCTGCTGCAGATCTCGCGCCGCAGTCTGGTCGAGAAGCTGCAGCGCTACGCGATCAGGACGCCATGAGCAGGGCAGGGCGAAGAGGACGCAGCGATGGATAAGGCGGACGAGGCCGATCGCGCCCTCAACGCCTTCGTCTCGGGCAGGATGCCGTTCGAAAGGCTAGTCGCGGCGCTGAAGAGCCTGGCCTTCGGCGATGGCACGGCGCTGTCGGTGCTGGCGCGGCTCGAGAGCTGGGCGAATGAGGGGCGCCTGCCTGCCGATCTCGCAGCCCTACTCGCCGGCGAACTCGGGGGCAATTCATCCTCCGCTGCCCCCAACGACACCGGCATCGATCCGCCGACCGTCCCGCTTGCGCCGCCGCGCCCGGCCGCGCCCGCTCCGGCCGTCGCCCTGCCGCCCGCCGGCACGATCCGCGACAAGGTCGATGAGGTCGTCGTCAATGCGCTGATCGGCGATTTCGTCGGCCTGCGCGGTCGCAACCGCAGCGGTGAAGCCCGCTCGGACCCGACGCTGGACGCCAGCCTCGCCGATTTCCGCAGCCTGCGCTTCCGGCGCGACGCCAGCAATGCCGAGGCAGGCCGCGCCCGCCGCTTCGAGCTCGACCCCAGGCGCGAGACGCGCCAGATCGGCATCGGCGCGATGCTGAAGGATCGTTTCATCCTCGATGCCGAGATCGGACGGGGCGGGATGGGGACGGTCTACCGCGCTGTCGATCGGCGCCGGCTCGAAGCGATGCGCCACCAACCCTATGTCGCACTGAAGCTGCTCGGCGGCGATTTCCGCCATCATCCCGAGGCACTGCGCACGATCGAGGCCGAGGCGCGCCGGGCGCAGGAGCTCGCCCATCCCAACATCGTCACGATCCATGATTTCGAGCGCGATGGCGGCCATCTCTTCATCGTCATGGAATTGCTCGAAGGCGAGCCGCTTGATCAGCGCATCGACCGCGCTGGTGTGACCGCCGTCGGCTGGGAAGAGGGTAGCGAGATTCTGGAGGGCCTCTGCGCCGGCCTCGCACATGCCCATGCCCGCGGCGTGGTCCATGCCGACATCAAGCCGGCCAATGTCTTCCTGATTGCGGATGGCGTGAAGTTGCTCGATTTCGGCATCGCGAGCGCGGCGCGTGACGGTGGCTTCGATCCGACCTCGCTGGGCGGCCTGACTATGGCCTACGCCAGTCCGCAGATGATCGAGACGGCAGAGCGCCGGGCCGATGATGACGTCTATGCGCTCGGCTGCATCACCTATGAACTGCTCGCCGGACGCCATCCCTTCGACGGCAAGGCGGCGATGGAAGCGCGCGAGCAGGGCCTGTCGCCGGCAAGGCCCATCGATGTCCAGGAGAGGGTCTGGCTGGCCGTGGCGGCAGCGCTCGCCTTCAGGCGCGAGCAGCGTCCGGCCGATGCCGCAGCCTTCGCGAAGGCTCTGTTCGGCTGAGCGCTGCTAGCGCTCGTTGCTGTCGACCAGGGCGGTGATCGCGGCGATTCCGTCAGCGTACGCCGAACTCGGCGCGAGCAGCGAAAACAGGCCGCCGCTGCCGAGCCGGACCATGTCCTCGCTGAGCGGCAGCACGGCCGCCACAGGCACGCGATAGGTGCTGGCGATCCGGTCGGAGAGCTGGCGGAAATCGAGCGAGGGCAGGACCTTGTTGACGATCAGCAGCAGCTGCGGCACGCCGAGCCGGCGGGCGAGGTCGAGCGTGACGGCAGTGCCCTGATAATCTTGATGGTCGGGCCGCAGCACTAAGAGCAGCGTGTCGGAGATCGCGATCGAGAGCAGCGTCTCCTCGTTGACGCCGGGATGGGTGTCGATCAGCAAGTAGTCGAGAGCCAGTGCCCGCGAGAGTTCCTGGAAGCCGTCATTCAGCAGGTTGACGTCGTAGCCTTCCTTGACGACGCGGGCGATCTCGCCCGGTCGCACGCTCGACGGCACCAGCATGACCGCTCCATCCGGTGCAGATCTAGTCGCCTCGGCGATGCGACCGGTCATGTCATGAGCGGCCTCCTCGATCCGGCAGCGGCCCCAGAGATAGTCGTTGAGCGTAAAGCGCAGGCGATCCGGCTCGAGGCCGAACAACACATGGATGCCGGGCGACTGGATGTCGGTGTCGACGATGCCGACGCGCCGTCCACGCAATGCAAGTCTGGCAGCGATGTTGGCGGTGGTGTTGGATTTGCCGGTGCCGCCCCGGTAGGAATGCGTCGAGACGATGATGGTCATGTCCGCTCGCCTTTGTCCGGACCGGCAGCGGCATGACGCTGCCGCATCGCCTGGGCGCGTTCCTGCAGCGCCTTGAAGTAGTCGGTCTCGACGATCCCGGCGACCTCGCGCTCCTTGCGTGTCTGGTCGATCTCGATGACGAGGCGCTGTACCTGCGTCTTCAGGTCGGCGTTCTCGCTGGCAATGTTGCGGTTGGCGTCCTCGAGCCGACGGTTGGCCTCCTTGAGCTCGGCCAGCATCTCGCCGAGCCGGAACTCGCGCGCCTCGATCTGAACGGCCATGCTGCCGAACGCTTCGGCGAGCTCGCGCACCGTCTCCGGCGCTTCAGCGTCGGCCGTCATGGCGAACAGGCTGTCGATATTGTCGTAGTCGCCACGTGCGAGCTCGCCGCAGAGGTCGCGTAGGCGCCGGGCGAAGAGATCGGGGGAGGCGAGGCTGTGGGCGTCCATGTGGAGCACAGTAAGCGAGCATCGATGACAGAAAGAGGAAGGCGCTGTTGCCCCAAGACAATGTCAACGTAGTTTCGCAATCGGGCCCTAGCGTCACAGGCGAATGACAATCGCCGATCGAAGGGCGTTGAATGCTGGCGCGCGGTATCCATGTCGTCCTTCGCAGCGACACGCATGAAATCCGGCGCCTCGCCGATGCGATCGAGTATCTCGCCGACTCGCTGCAGCTGCCGCAGCCGATGATCTTCAAGCTCAACCTCGCCCTGGACGAGCTGATCACCAACGTCATCGCCTACGGCTATGCCGAGCAGAAGGATGGCGTCATCGACATCGAGATGCGCCGGCATGACGACCGTGTCGTGGTCAAGCTGATCGACAGTGCCGCCGCCTTCGACCCGCTCTCGGTCACCGAGCCCGACACAGCCGCTGCGCTGGAAGACCGCAAGATCGGCGGCCTCGGCATCCATTTCGTCCGCACGTTGATCGACGAGGTCGACTATCGCCGCGACGACGATCGCAACGTCATCACGCTGACGCTTCTCCTGCCTCCGGAGCCGGTGACAGCCAACGGCGTCCACCCCTGAACCAACACTTCCGGCCTCATCCGCCGCCACAGGAGAGCAACGGCTCATGATGGAGTCGCAGACCATCGGCGAGATGCGCGTCCTGTCGCTCACAGGCCGGCTCGACAGCATCAATGCAGCCGAGACCGAAGCCGCGATCGTGACCGAGATCCGGGACGGCGCCTTGCGCCTCGTGCTCGACTGCTCGGGGCTGACCTATGTCTCCAGTGCTGGCCTGCGCGTCTTCCTCGTCGTTGCCAAGCGCATGCGCGAGATCGGCGGCCGGGTCGTCCTCGCCGGTCTCACGCCGTCCGTGAAGGAGGTCTTCGCGATCAGCGGCTTCCTGCAGATCCTCACGGTCTGCGAGAGCCGAGAGGACGCGATCGCGATGTATGAGCAAGAGGCGTCGCGCTAGGATCCGAACAGGTTCGCGTATGACCTGAACACGATCGGGCTCATAGGCGTGGTAATCCAGAAGGGTCGGCAGGGCATCTCTATGCCTCATTGTCAGCGCTTCTGCCGGCGCTAGCATGATCGGAGATGGATCGCAGATCCGCCGAGAGCCGGTTCAGATGCTCATCGCGCTCATTATCGTGGCAGTTTACCTCGTGATCGCGAGCCTCGTCGTGCTCAACTCGGTTCTGGAAACCGAGCGCGACCGCCTTGTCGCGAAGGACATGCTGGTCATCGCGCTGGTCGGCGCTGTCTGGCCGGCCGCTGGCTGTGCCCTGTTGTGCCAGGCGCTTATTCCCAAAGCGCGCGCATTCCTGCCCGCCAGGCCCTAGCGCATAGCGCGTCCGCGGAAGTGCAGGCCGGCCCGGTAGCCTCCAAGCGCGGATCCGGCAATTTGAGCCTCAATCAGAAGAAGCTTCGGCGTGGATTCCAGGCCAAACCTGGAATCCACGCCGTGACTTGTAGAAATCAGCGGCCCCAACGCGTCTGCCCGACCGCTCTGGTGGATCAGAAATGCGCTTTCGGCTGGAGCCTCAGCGTCGTGCGCGTCGAATCCGCTACCTTCGACAGCAACCAGTCGGGATTGCCGAGATTGAAGTAGGCCTTCAGCAGGAGCTGCCAGAACAGGCGTTCGGCCTGCGATGACGGCCCATGCTGAGCGTAGACTCTCTCACATTCGGCGATGGTGCGGCTGCCGTGGATGGCGCTGTTGTTGACGCCTGTTCGCCGGAAGCAGGCGATCGGCAGGCCGATCCGGCCATAGGGCTCCTTCGCAAGCGCCCGGCAGAACATGTCGTAGTCGCCGGCATCCCGGTAGGTGATGTCGAAGCCGCCTAGTTCCTCGAAGAAGGTCCGGGAGAAATAGGTCGCCATGTGCATGATCGGATTCCAGCCCAGGCAGACGAGCATTGCCGGCGTCATCCAATTGGGTGGCGCAGCCAGCCCGCCGAGCCCCTGTCCGGCAGAATCGATCCAGCGGATGGCGCCGACCACCCAGCGCCGGCGGCTGTGGCGGTAGGCCTCTACGACCGCCGCCGCTGCCCCCGGAAGCATGACGTCATCGGCGCCGAGGAAACCAAGCAGTTCGCCGGTCGAGTTGAAGGACCCTTTGTTGATGGCATCGAAGATGCCACTGTCCTTGCCCTGCATTACCTTCAGCCCGTAGCTGCGGGCAAGTTCGACGGTGCCGTCGGTGCTGCCGCCATCGACGATGATGTGCTCGATTTCGATCCCGCGCGTCGCATTGCGACGCGCGGACTCGATGCATTCCTTGAGATAGTCGACGGCATTCAGCGTCGGGGTCACGATTGTCACGATCATGGCGTGGTTCCGGTGCTGGAGCGGTCGGCTCAGACGAGGCGGGGCGATGCCACCATGTCCGGTCGCGTGGCGATGATCGGCAGAGCCTCGTCGTCCATCGCATCGGCAGCGTCTTCGATCACAGGGATCCGGGTCACTGCGTTCTGCATGGCCCACATCGCCGCCTGGGTGCGGTTGCGGACGCGAACCTTTCGCAGGATCGCCTTGACATGCACCTTCACGGTGGCTTCGGCGATCTCCAGCTTGCGCGCGATCACCTTGTTGGATTCACCGAGCATAAGCCCTTCCAGGATACTCACCTCCCGAGCCGAAAGCCCCTGGAACGGCGACCCGTCGGCTCGGCGCTGCACGCCCTGAAGCAGGCGTTGCGGCTCGACCGCGACCTCGGAAAGTTGCGAGAGAAGATCGGGAGGAAAGACGGCGCCATTGGCGATGACGACCTCAAGTGAAGTGATCAGATCTTGCGCCGAGACGGATTCGACGAGGTATCCGACCGCGCCAAGCTGCATGGCGCGACGCATCAATTCCTGGCTGTCACGAAGGGCGAGCGCGACGATTTTGGCGCTCTTGAACTGCCGCCTGATGTCGCCGACGATCGAGCAGGACATGTCGTCGATAACGACGATGAAGAGATCGGGCGTTTTCTGGCCGCCCTCATATCGTTGGAGATCGAGGCTGGTAGACCTTTGGCTTACATGGAAGCGTGCGCCATCCAGCAATTTCGTGATGCCCTCCCGAAGAAGAGCATTGTCGCTCAATACAGCGGTCTCGATGATGTCAGCCATGGTTACTCCCCTTTACGCAAAACAAGACTGATGCCGCAGATGCAACAGAAGGCGTCGGATTTCACTGTCGGTGATTTTTTGATTGGCGTGAGTCCCGGCGCGTAGTTCGCGCCGGCTAATCACTTTTGGGTATACAGTGTTGAGGAGAGGTGCCGCCCCCTCGACTCGATGGTTAATAATTAGTTCATTCGGATGTGTTCGTCTTGTCAGGAAAATTACGACCCTGTCAGGAAAAACCTTACACGCAAGAGCACGCGATAATTGCCAAGGATTGATATTTCGCCTGGCGCAATACTTCAGGTTGTCGGGTCGGTCTTGAGGATGCGGATCAGGTCCTTGGCAAGCACCGCGGCCTCTGTCCGGTTGCGGACGTTGAGTGTCCGCATCAGTGCCGAGACGTGGATCTTCGCCGTCGGCTCTGCGATGTGGAGCGCCTGGGCGATCTCCCGGTTCGAAAGCCCGTCCGCCAGCAGCGTCAGGACATCCCGCTGGCGTCGCGTCAGACCGAACGGGTCCTGCTGCGAGCCGGTTCGGCGCTGCGGCATCTCGCGGGCGCGATGGACTTCGGCTGAGGTGCCGAACGGCGTCAAGCCGCGCGGGACCGCGAGGCGGCCGGCGAGCACCTCATGGACCGCTTCGACGATCTCGTCATCTCGCTGCAGCTTCGAGATGAAGCCGTGGAATCCTTCTGCGATGTAGTGAAGGACCTGGTCGAAGGTACCGTTGCTCGAGATGACGACATAGCGCGTCGTGGCGGACGCTCGCTTGAAGTCCCAGATGACCTGCGGATCGGACGAGCCCGTCAGGCCGAGGCTGACCAGCACGAGATGGATCGGCTGTTCTTCCATGAGGTTGCGCATCAGGCCGTCGAAGTCTTCGGCCTCGAAAATCTCGGCGTCGGGCAGCGCGGCCTGCAGGATCGTGCGCAGGCCCGTGCGGTAGAGCGCATGTTCGTCGGCAACAAGAATCCTTGCCATGGTCGTGCCGCCGCCCTGGTCGCCTTTTCGATGGGGGGATGCGACCGCAAGATCGGGCTCCGCCCTTGCAGGCGGGTTCCGAGCGCGAGCTCCTATCCCCAGCGATTGTGGTAGCGGGTAGCGCGCTGCAAGTCGCGACGCTCTTCGGGAGATGTCATCGCGGGGCGTATGGCCATAATTGCGCCGGTCACGCCAAGTTGAGTACTCCGCACAGGGCCGGAATACGGCGTTTCGACGCGCCAATGGCTTATAGGCTCTCGGCCGAGCCCATCAGACGTCGAGAATCCAGCCATGGCTGGCGCCGTATCTGATGATGTCGAGACGCGAGTTCAACATCAGCTTCTTGCAGGCCCGGTAGCGATAGGTCTCGACCGATTTGATGCCGAGACCCGTGCGCCGGGCGATCTCCTTGTTGGAGTGGCCGACAGCAGCCAGGCGGAGGACCTGCATCTCGCGATAGGTCAAGGTGTCGCTCGCGGCAGCCGTAGCCACGCCGGCGGTCGGGCCAAGCTTGCGAATCCATTCCGAGCGGAAGTCCTCCAGCTCGGAATCGATGTAGACACCGCCGCTCAGGACCGCCCTGATCGCCTGCGTCACCTTCTCGCCCGCCGACGCCTTGAGGACATAGCCGCGAATGCCGATCCGCAGAGCCTTCTGGACATAGCTGGGCTCTTCGTAATGGGTCAGCATGATGATCCGGGTGTTGGGCGCCTCGTCAAGGATGCGCTCGGCCAGCGTCAGGCCACTCATGCCAGGCAACCCCATATCGAGGATCACGATCTCGGGCCGTTGCCCGCGCACGAGCGTGAGCGCCTCCGCCGCGCAGCTTGCCAGCCCGATCAGTTCGAGATCCGGCAAGCTGACCACCAGGGCTTGCAGGCCCGCCAACACCATCGGATGATCGTCGACCAGGACGATCCGAGCCGTCACAACGGAACGCTCCGCTGCGGCTCGCAGGCGAGGCAAGCGACGGCGGTGACGACAACGCCCTTGCCGCTGCGTGGTCCGACCTCCAACGTCCCGCCGATATCGTCCATGCGTTGGCGCATCCCGCGAAGCCCGACGCCAAGGCAGCCGACGCCTTCCGGTTGCTCGGCACCCGGCCGGAAGCCGGCACCGTCATCGGCTATGGTGAGCGAGATCGACTTGCCTGCAAACTCCAGGATGACATCGAGTTTCCGTGCGCCATGCGCGTGCTTGAGCACGTTTGTCAGCGCTTCCTGCGCCACGCGATAAAGCGCGCTCTCGACGGCGACCGGCAGCTGCCTGGGTTCCGTTCCCTTCTTCCTGAAGATCAGGCCCAATCGTCCATCTGCGGCGAACGAGGCCGCCATGGTCTGGATGGCACGGCTGAGGCCGAGTTCCTCGACGATGCGTGGCCGGCCGCTGACGACAGCGTGGTGAATCTTCCGCCCGATGCCGGCGACATGCGTGGCGATCTCGTCGAGGCGGCGCCTCGTCAGGCCTCGGGCGCGCTCCTGCAACTCTCTCAGCTCGACAAGGATGCTGGCCATCTCCTGCCCGGCATGGTCGTGCAGATCGCGTGCTATGCGTTCGCGCTCGTCGGCGCGGATATGGTTGAGCTCGTCCTGGAGTTCATGTGTCCGTGCCTCCACAAGGCGCAGCGCCTCGGCGACACAGCAATATTGCTCGACCAGTCGGAAGCGATCACTGCGCAGTTCGTCGAATTGCCGCATGGCGAGCTGGCGCTGCCGCTCTGCCGTCAAGCGTTTCATGCGCTCCGCCGTGGCCGAGAAACGCGGGTCGAGCAAGGGAAACAGCCGCAGCAGAAGCGTCGCGGACCGGCTCTTGCGCCGGGGAACCAGCACATTCCCGAAACAGCGAAAATCGAGGCTGCCCCCCGGCCTGCCGAAGCTGATCCTTTCGATCACGGGGTGACGCGAGCCTGAGCAGGCAAGAAGATAGGCCCGCAGGGCCTCGACCCGGCTAGCGCACATATCGAGCAGCGACGACGTCGGGCCGACCGCGCCGATGATCTGGCTCGCGGCGCGATTGAGCGCGTGGATGCTTCCGTCGCTCAGGGCGATGAGCGCCGGTTCGAGATAGGTCTCGAGATCGACCTCATGCCGGAGCTGGAGATGCATCATCGCGGAAATATTCCCTCGTCTCCGGGCCCAACTCCATTCGCTTCAGATGGAGGACCACGCGGCATTGGGCCGCTCCCCTGGCGATCGTTTCCTCCAGATCGACGGCGGCATATCCAACCGCGTTGGCGGTCATTCGGCCGAAGATGTTCGATGTCAGCATGCAGAGCGAGGGGCGGTTTGCGGCGGCCTGTCCGAGCGGGCATGCGCAATTGCCGAATACGATCCGGTCCTCGCCTTGCTCGAGGACGGAGAAGGCTCCGCCGGCGCGATTCTTCAGGTCGACCAGGACTGCGATCAATTGATCGCGGCTGAGATGCTGGACGCCCAGCGCTGTCTTGTACTGCTGCTCGATGCCGCTCCCCAGGCGTGCGGCGATGCTGCTGACATAGGCACACGCATCTTCGGTTCCGGCGATGGTCTCCAGCAGCCCGGCCATGTCGGCGACCAAGGTGTCGAGAAGATCTTGATGGTCGAACTGGATGTCGAGCGCGCCGATGTTCGACTGCGCTGCATTGGCAACGAATGGCGTCACGCTGAATGGCCTCCTGAACTTGCAACGATCCGGTCGAAAAAAGGCTTATGGCGTCATTCAGGCGAGATACGGTGCTGTATTGACTGCAGGCAGTTTTTTTATTTTTGTCTTATATAGTTAAAGTAAATAATGCCGTTGTGTAGAAATTTTGCGTAACGTAATCGAATATTATAATATAGGAAAAAACCATAGATATCCAAAACTACTGGTGATTATTGCTTAAAATAAGATTGAATTTCGCCATCGGCGAGAATGAGGCAAGGTGGCCGGCAAGTAGCTCTAGGAATTTCTCCAGAGTGTGAGACATGAGTGATATTTTCTTTAATCCGGCCGGGATGACTGTGCAGGGCGTGCAGGAAAAGAATCTGCGGCGCCGGCAGCGGGCAAGGCGGCTGAAGGGATAGATCGAGAACGATCGCCCAATTCGGATTTTTTTATCCTTCAGATAATGATAGCACATTGTCGCTATCTGTCTGCTTGATTTTACAGAAAATGTCCAAAATGGTTTCTTGGAGCTCCGAATTCTAACAAAAGTTGCATCGGCGTTGAGGTATTGGCTGCTGAAGAGTTAGGGATTTCGAATTTCGAACGATTTAATTAAAGAAAAATGATAGTTAATTCTAGTTCACTGTCGACTATAATATTTGAATGCAGATTTAAATTGTTAGTTGCAGGCAACTTGGTGCAGTTAAGTCGCCATACAAGCTGTAAACGTGTTTCTTTGAGCAGCTTGTCAGGTTTGGGACGTTGCAGGGACTTCGGCGACTGAAATTTAGATCGTGGACAATGCAAATAATATTTCAGGTAAGAAAATCGTGATCGCCCTTTTTTCAGGCGACGACCTGGCCAGAAAGTGCCCAGAAGGGGTATCTGAAGGCTTGTCCTGAGGTCGTTGTTGACGTCTGTTCACACTCGTGCGCTCGCCCGCTCCCGTCTTTCCTCAGCCAGCCTATTCGGCCTGGACTCTTTTAGGGTGAGCGCGAGGGGGCCGCGGCAGCACGAGTAGCTTGCGCATCCGGCGCCAGGCGAAGGGCAGGAAGCTTTGCTCGGCATGGTCGGTAGGGGTGCGCAGTATCAGGCCTGGATCGATCAGCATGGCCCCGCCGGTCAGCGCGGCGAGACGGCGATTGAAGACGAGGTGCTCGCAGAGCGCAGGGCCAGCCTGGAGGTAGCTGCCGAGACGATAGTCATCGCCGTTGTAGAGGCATAGGCCGTTGAAGGTCGAGACGCACGCGATCTCGCGATCGCTGGTAAGAGCACGCTGGTGCGGATAGATTCGCGACCGGAAGAACCGATAATATCGGACGATATCCGTCCGGCTTTGTGCCAATTCGTCGAGCAGAGTCGCAAAGGATCGCTGCCTGTCCTCGAAAGCGAGGAGGTCGTAATAGTGCGGGCGCGAACTCGCCGAAACACCGAAAACCCCGGAGCGGCCGAGTTTTGAGGCCGCCGCGAGCAGGGCGGGGGCCGTCGGCGGTGCCGCGATGACGTTGTCGATGTCGAGGACGCAGATGAAGCGTGGCGAAATCCCTGAGCTTTCGAGTTCGCTCTTGAGCCGTTCCCGGCCCAGCGCCATACGCCTGAGTCGTTCGGGCTCCTCCGCCATGAAGGCCGTCGGGACAAGGACGATCTCTCCGCGCGCCTCCGCACTCCCGAGCAATCTTTGCGTTCCGTCGCGTGAACCGTTCTCACCGACGAAGGCGGCGACGCTCGAGCCGCTTCGTCTCAGCGTGTCGAGCAGTTCCAGAAAGCGTGGGATTGTACCGGCGCAATCCTTGGCGAGGGCGAGGAAGGCGAAGTCCGGTCGTGCTGGATCCTCGCGCCTCACGGCCGGTCACTCCGGCTGACGGTCGATGGCTGCGGCAGCGGGAGCATGCTCAGGGATCCTGGCTTCGAGGCATGATCCTAGCCGTGCTGGTCCGGCGGACAGCCTGATCCCGCGGCTGAGCTGCTAGGGCTTCTGGATTAAGCCGTTCTGGCCAGACGAGCCCTGGTCGGGCTGCACGATCCGGCCATTGCTCTCCTGGCCAAGGCCCCGGAAGTCTTCGTAGGAAACCGGCTCATGCCCCCAGATGAAGAGGGGCCCACGGGTCGCCTGTCGCAGGATGTAGGTATTGCGGTCGAACCGGTTCCCGCCGCCCTCGATGATGCCGAAATTCGGACTGGACGCGGGGACGTCGCTCGCTCCGCCGGACAGGCCGTTACGACCCTCGTAGACGACTTCGTTGTCGTGCACCGCGTTGCGCGCCGTCCTGTAGAGCAGCTTTGCCGAGCTGTCCTGCCTTCGCTGATCGGACCGCTCGCGGCCCTGGTCGACGAGGATGATCCCGGTGCTGCCCTCTGCCACCGTGACGGTATTGCCGTAGACCTGCACGCCTTCTGACGCCGCGATCTGGATGCCGGCGCCCCAGATCCAGGAGCTGCCCTGCTGGCCGCCGTGGCCGGTTCCGTTCAGGCGGACGGTGTTGTTCCGGATGATGGCGTCGAAGCTGATCTCGTAGAAGATCCCCGCATCCGAATTACGCTCGACAAGGTTGTTCTCGAAGATAACGTTACGGCAGTCGATGTCGCACCACAGGCCTGAACCGTAGTTGTTGTGCACATGATTGCCGCGCAGCGTTAGGCGCTCGACCTTGCCCGCCTTCACGCCGCCGGCCTCCCAGCCGGCATAGAAGCCGTAGATGTTGTTCTCGTAGATCTCGTTGTTCTCGATCACGACGTCGGCCCCGTTGGGCGATATCCCGAGCTGGCCGTTGCTGTGGACCTTGTTGCCGCGCACGATGGTCCTGTCGCCAGTCGCGATCCCCGACCCGCTGTTGAAGCGGGTCTCGTTGCCTTCGATCAGCCAATCGGTGGCGCTCGGGTTCTCGTCGCCGAAGATGGCGCCTTGCTGGGCCGGCGTCGCATATTTCTCGACGATCAGGCCTTTGATCGTGACCCCGCGCGCGCCATTGTTGTCGAAGGCATAGAGCTGGCGTGTCCTTTCCAGGGTGCGCCCGCGCGGATCGTCTGCGAGATAGCTCAGTCCGGTCGCTGCATCGGAATAGACGCGTCCGGGCTGGAGATCGGCGCGATCGGCGACCGGCTCCAGCGGCCGACCATCGAGGAAGAAGCGGCGGGGGTCGTTGCAGCGCGTTCGCTGGGGCAGGCAGGTGCCGAAGGGCCTGACCCCCAGCTTCGACGTGGCGGTGATCCAGAAGGCGCCATCGTGCCGGATGTCGGTGACCAGTTCGGAGCCGTTCAGAATGGCGCCCGGCTGCCCGATGAAGACCTGCCGGTCCTTGGGTGCGATCGACTGGGCCCGGTGGACACCGTTGGCGATGCAGAAAGTCGCGCCCTGTGGCGCCTTCTCGACGATGGACTGGATGGAAGCGCCGACCGGAACAGGGATTGAAGCCGGCGGGCAGGGAGCGGTTTCCAAGGCTTCCGAGCGGTGGCTACCCAGCAGTGCGGCAACCGCCAGGAAAGCTGCGCCGGCCATGCGGGCGCCGCTGCGCGCCGTCCGCCCCAGGTGCACGGGAGGCTGGACGACATGCCAGGCGCGGTAGACCATCAGCGAGCCGAAGCCGATCCCGAACACGATCCAGAAGGGAATGCCGAGCATCGGCCCCTCGAGCGCAACGTCGAAGGAGGCGTCGATGACGATCGAGGCGAAATAGCACACCAGAAAGACGAAATAGCGCCCCCATTCGAGGTCGCCGCGCCGCCAGGCGAGATGGGCGGCACGCAGCAGCGCGATCGTCCAGCTGCCGATAGTCAAGAGCCAGAGCGCCAGTCCGGGCACGCCGCCGCGGGCAAGGTAGGTCATGTGCACGCTATGAGGGCTGCGCACGACCGGCCCGCCGCGTTCGAGGCCGACCACGAAGCCGTCGGCCTCCGCCAGACTCATACCGAAGCCCTTGCCGGTCCAGAAATAGGGGCCGTGGATGGTATAGTCGCGGATCGCTTGCCACCAGCTCAGCCGCCAGAGCTTGGTGCCGTCGAGATTGTTGGCGGCGCTCGGAGAGGCGACGCTCGCAAGATTCTCGACTACGGCGACGGCGCTGATCGGTCGTTCGCCACGAGGCAGATCGATCTCGAAATCGACCGCGTAGGCCACGAGCATGACGAGTGTCAGCGCGGCGGTGATGGCGGCGAGACGGCCGATCTGTCCGGTCAGGATCATGGCCGCAACCAACGGGATCAGCAGAGCGAGCATGCCGCCGCGGCTCTGGCTGGCGACGAGCAGGGCTGCGCCAAGCGAGGCGACCACCCAGGTCCGGCTGACCTTGCACAGGCCGACTACGACGAGCACCAGCGCGCCGCAGAGATGCGCCGCGATCTCGCCCGAGCGCACAGAGATGATATCGATATCCTGGCCGGGCAGCTTCGGGATCGAGGCGCCGAAGAACCGCGCGATCAGATAAAGCACGATCGCGATCGGAATCAGCACGCGGACGTGCACCCGGAAGTAGCCGACGATCTGGGCGATGCGGATCGGGCGCTCGACGAGCAGGGCGGCGACAATGAAGGCGAAGCCGGCATAGAGCGCGACCGCTCCGTCCCGCAGCGCGTCGACCCCGTAGGCACCGAGGCCCTGCAGCGTCCGCAGCAGGACCCAGCCCATGAGCAAGGCCGCGCTGATCGCTGGCACGGTGGTGAGCAAGGTCGTCGTGCTGCCCGAGGCGAAGAAGGCGAGCAGCCCGAGCGCGAACAGCATCTCGCCGACGAAGAGCGGCGGCAGGCCGAGATAGGCGAAGCTCTTGCCGAAGACGACATAGCCGGCGAAGCCCCATGCCAGGAGCGGCAGATAGCGATCGGTCGCCCGCTTCTCCGTTGCGGCGCCGGTCGATGCGCGTGACAACCCTCTCATTGTCCGCCCTCGCTCTGCGTGCCCTTTGTCGTCGCGCGAGGAAGGTAATCCGCGGCCGGATCAAAGCAGGGTGGGCATCCGAGGTAGCCATGCCGGCGAGGCTGCCGGCCTCCCTTCCTTTTAGGCAGTCCCGATGCCCAGCAGGGCCGGTGGCAGGACAGCGCTAGACTTCAGCTGACGATGCGGCCGGGCGATCGCCAGCTGAGGCACGGTGGAATGCAGCGCGCAGGCAAGACCGGCTGGAAGTTCGGCTTTCCGGAGCAGGGCAGGTCCGGCGAAGGTCCATGGGTGGCCATGAATGCCAGGTTGCGGGCGATGCGCGACCCGGCGCTGTCCTTTGGTGATCAGGCCCTGTCCAGCGCCTGCAATTTCCTGACGACGATCCTGCTCGCGCGGGCGCTCGGCCTGGAGGCGTTCGGCCTCTACACCATGGTGTGGCTCGCGCTGTATTTCGCGATGAGCCTGCAGCTTGGGCTCATCGTCAGCCCGATGATGAGCATCGGCACGAAGGAGAGGGGGGAGCAGGCCGAGGCGTACTACACCGTCGTCTTCCTGCATCAGGCCGGTTTCGTCGTGTTCGCGGCCATCGCGATCTTTGCCGTCCTGATGTTAGCGATGGGCACGGCCTCGCTGCTCGCCGCTGCCGCCTTGCCGGGTGCGATGGCGGCCGCATCCTATCTGACGCAGGATTTCCTGAGGCGTTATCTGTTCGCCCGCCGCCGGCCCGCCGGCATTCTGCTGATCGATGCGATCAACCAAGCCCTGAAGCTCGGCGCGCTTGCTATTCTCTGGCACATGGAAGTGCTCGATGTCGCGAACGCGCTGTGGGCCGTCGCCGGCGCGGCTGCGGTCTCGACGCTCTGCGGCCTGGGCATGTCGGGGCCGCTGCTGTGGCGGCGGCAGATCCTGACCAGCGTCACCTCGCGGCAATGGCATTCGGCGCGCTGGCTCGTCCTCACAGGTTCTGTCCAATGGATGCTCGGCTATAGCGGGCTGCTCGTGACGGCCGGGCTCTTCGGGCCGAAAGTACTGGGCGCACTCAGGGCGGCGCAGAGCCTGCTCGCCGTGCTGAACGTGGTGCGCGAGGCGCTGGAGAACATTGTCCCCCCGCTGGCCGGGAAAGCACTCGCGGAGGGCGGCATGCCAGGGCTTCACCGGATGCTCGGTCGCGCCATGCTGTTCACCAGCCTCACCGGCGCGGCCGCCGTTGTCGGCCTGGGGCTGTTCGGCCCGTGGCTGCTGCATAAGCTCTATGGCGGCGAGATCCTCGAATTCGACTGGGTGATTGCCTGGTATTCCTTCGCCCTTCCGATGGCATTGACGAGCCTGGTCCTCGGCTGCGCCTTCCGGGCGCTGGAGCGCACCCGTCCAATCTTCATTGCGACGCTCGCGGGTGCCTGCCTGAATCTGCTGGCGGTCTATCCGGCCGCGCTCTTCTTCGGCGTTGCCGGGTTGATCGCGGTGACGCTCCTATCGGAGTTCACGGTCCTGATTGTTCTCGTCGTCCTCGCATTCCGTATTCCCGGCCTGCTGGCGAGCCCGCCGACTGCGGCGGCGGGCGGCCGGGTGCTGACGGTGTCCTCGCCATGATGCCGCTACCAGCCTCCCAGGTGCATCTCTGGTGCTGCCGCGTCGACCTCACTGCGGCCGAGGCGGCAGCGCGACGCAGAATCCTGTCGGATGACGAACGCGCCCGTGCCGACCGCTTCCATGACGGAAAGGCGCGGATCGCATTCGTCGTCGCCCGAAACTGGCTGCGGCGCGTTTTGGCGCTGTACATCCCGATCGCGCCGCCGCAGCTTCGCTTCGGCGAGACCGCGTTCGGCAAGCCCTTCCTCGCGAATGAGCATGGCGGGCCGCCGATTGCCTTCAATCTCAGCCATTCCGGCGAGCTTGCGATCGTCGCCGTGGCGGAGGGAATGCCGGTTGGCGTCGACATCGAGCGTATCAGGCCGATCTCGGCCGACCTTCTGACTGGCTGTCTCGCGCCGCGGGAGTTCGCGATGCTGTCGGCATTGGCGCCGGAGCTGCGCGAGGAATCCTTCATCCGCTGCTGGACGCGGAAGGAGGCGTGCCTGAAGGCGATCGGCATCGGTCTCAACGGCAGCCCGTCGAGTTTCGAGGTCTCGCTCGATCCGTTCAGGGCGCGGCTTCTGGCGGTGGGGTCCGACCAGGACGAGGCCGACCTCTGGCAGCTCGCCGATCTGGAGCCGGCGCCCGGCTATTGCGGCACGCTGGCCGCACGCCATCGCGGCTGGTCGCCGATCTGGATGGCTCGGCCATAGCCTTGCCAGCGACGGAGAGGCCCCGGTCAGCCCCGATCTTTGCCTGTGACCTCGAGAATTCGCGCGGCCATCGTCCGCGACCCGGCTTCCGAGAACGCGCCTTCATGGCCTTCGCCGTCGACGGCGAAGCAGGGCGTGTCCGGCGCCAGATGATCTCCCCACCCCAGTGTCACATCCGGCGGCCAGCCAGGTGGGATCGCACCGCTCCGGAAGACCAGGACACGCCCGTCATAATTAGGCAGCGCATAGCGTTGCACCAGGGCTTCGAGCTCGTCGGTCGTCCGCCAGAAATCGGCCTCGTCGGCCGCTTCCTCGGCAGGACGCCAGAAGATCAGGCGCTTCGCTTGCCGGATGGCGGCGGTGGATTGCAGCCAGAACGACATGCGCGTCACGAAGCTGCGCGGCCCGGCTTGCCAGGTTCGCCTGGCGAAGCGGCCTGCGCGCTTCAGCTTGAAGCGCAGGCGCGCGAGATACGGTTGCCGCAGGAAGTAGCCGGGTGCCCAGCAGTCGATCAGCACCACCAGGTCGACTTGCTTGCCACTCGCTTGCAGCTGCCTTGCGACCTCGAGGGCGATCACGCCGGAGCGGCAGAAGCCGGCGAGCCGATAGCGGCCACTCGGCGCGGTCGCGACGATCGCCTCGCAATAGGCGGCCGCGAGCTGTTCGATCGAGTTGGGCGCTGCCTCGTTCACCAGCGGGTCGAGCAGTTGCAGCGCGGCGAAAGGCTGCTCAGGGCCGAGCTCCTGCGACAAGGGCCGGTACAGGCGCAGGTTGTGAGCGGTGTGGTTGAGTGCGAACAAGGCCGGCTGCGTGCCGGTTTTTTGTAACCATGTCCGGCGCAACGATGTTGCGTCGATCACCGGCGGCAGTGCGGGTGTGGCCGGCAGCCAGAGCGGGGAGGCGATCGGCAATGAGGTCGGTGCCGGCCGCGGCAGCCGCGCGGTCGGGTTTGCGATGAGCGCTTCCGCCAGGCTCTCGAATTGCGCCGCCAGCTCGCTCGCGGTCGCCTCGTCATAGAGGTCGCGATGATATTCGCAGGTCAGGCGCCAACCTTCCTCGCGCTCGACCAGGATGAAGTTGAGGTCGTAGAGCGCGCCGGGCAAAGGCGAGGGAATTCCGGAAAGCTGAAAACTGTCATTGGCGAGCTCGCCGATGAAGGCGCGCTGGACGATGAAATTGATCGAGATCGGCGGCCGGGTGGCATCGTCATGGCTCGGCAAGCGCGCCACGAGCCTGTCGAACGGCCATTCGTGATGATCGACGGCTTCCTCGAAGGTGTCGCGCGCGGCCTGGCAGAGATCGAGGAAACTCAGCTCGTCGCCGATCCTGGTGCGGAGCACGAGCGTGTTCACGAAGGGGCCGACGATTCCTTCCGCCTCGACATCGTCGCGGTTCGCCATCTGCGTGCTCAACACGATGTCGCTGGCACCACTACGTTGCCGGATCAAGGTCAGAAGAACTGCGTAAGCTATTGAAAAGAAAGTCGTGCCTTCCCTGCGTGCAAGGTCCGCGAGCGCCGTGGTCAGGGGGCGGGGCAGCAATCGCGAGAGGGAGGCGCCGTTGGTGCTGCGCATCGCTGGACGCTGGCGATCCGCCGGCACCTCGACGACAGGCAGGTCGGCGAGCTGGCACTGCCAATAAGCTTCCTCCCGCGCCAGCGCGCCGCCTTCCATGTCGTCCTGGCTGCCCTCGGCGAAGTCGGAATATTGCAGGGCAAGCTCTGGCAGGACCGGTTCACGGCCGCGGCCGAGTGCCTGATAGGCCGCCACGAAATCCTTGGCGATAAGGCCCATCGACCAGCCGTCGCTGACGATATGGTGGGCGACGACGAGAATCACGGCCTCGGCGCGGCTCTTGCGCAGCAGCGTCGCCCGCAGCAGCGGCGCTTCGGCGAGATCGAAGCGCGTGCAGGCCTCGCTCTGGGCGATGCGATCGGCTTCCCGTGTCCGGTCCGCTTCAGGCAGGCCGGACAAGTCGATCTCCGGCAGCTTGAAGGGAATGTGCTCGGCGATCGCCTGGATCGGTCGGCCCTCTTCCAGCCGGATCGCGGTCCTCAGGGATTCATGGCGGCCCAAGATCGCCTGGAACGCTTCCTGCGCCAGCGGCGCGTCTAGGTGTCCGCGAATCCGCCACTTCACGGCGATGTTGAGCGCCGGCGTGCCGGGGTCTTTGGCGTCGATCTCCCAGTAGCGCTCCTGGGCAGATGAACACCTGGCCGTCATCACGATGCGGTCTGGTTCCCGCAGTTGCGGTTCCGGTTCGCGCGTGAACTGGTTTGCCATGATCGCTCACCTTCTCTCACGCTGCGACACGGCGCTCGGCTCACTCGGCTGCTGCGCGCCCTCATGTGGGCGCCGCCAAGGCCGCTTCCAGAATGTCGCGGCAGGTGCGGGGGCTTCGGCGACACTGTCAGGGAGCGCAGCCGCGACGGCGGCGATCGTCCGGTTCCGAAAGAAGTCGCGTGCCGCGACCTTGAGGCCTTCGCGGCGCGCGCGGCTGGTGATCTGGAAGATGCTGAGGGAATCGGCGCCGAGATCGAACAGATCGTCATGGACATCGATGTCCTCGCGCCGCAGCACCTCGCTCCAGATCTTGATCAGCGTCTCCTCGACCGGCGTCCGCGGTAAAGCTTTGTCGGCCGATTTTTCGATCTTTGGCGCTGCGCTCTGGGCATCCGGCGCCGGCAGCGCGGCACGGTCGAGCTTGCCGCTCTGGTTCAGTGGCAAGGTCGGCAGGCCGACCCAGCCGGTCGGGACCATGTAGTCCGGCAGCTCCTGCGCCAGCGCGGCCCGCAACTCGGCTGGCGGCGTGCTGTCCGCGCCGGTGATGTAATAGCAGACCAGCCTCGGCTCGCCAGGCACGTCCTCGCGCAGGATCACGGCCGAGACTATGCCGGTCTTGCGGGCGAGCACGGCCTCGATCTCACCGGGCTCGATCCGAAAGCCGCGCAGCTTCACCTGATGGTCGAATCGCCCGAGATGCAGGATGCCGCCATCGGGCAGGTATTTGGCGCGGTCGCCGGTGCGGTAGGCCTTCGCGCTGGTGCCGGGATCGACCGGGTTGGCGATGAAGCTCTTTGCCGTGAGCCTGGGGTTGTTGGCATAGCCGCGCGCCAGGCCGGTGCCACCGATCAGCAACTCGCCGGGAATGCCGACGCCGACCGGCTCGTTGTTGCCGTCGACGATGTAGAACTGCGTGTTGGCGATCGGCAGGCCGATCGTGATGACCTCGTCCTCCGGCTGGATACGGGCGACCGAGGACCAGATCGTGGTTTCCGTCGGTCCGTACATGTTCCAGAGCTCGCCGCCGCCTTCGAGCAGCTTGCGCGCGAGGTCGAGCGGCAAGGCTTCGCCGCCGCAGAGCATGCGCAGGCCTGGCCGCGAGCGGAACCCGGCTTCGAGCAGCAGGCGCCAGGTCATCGGCGTCGCCTGCAGCACGCTCGCACCGCTCTGCTCCAGCCGCGCCAACAGTTCGGCACCGTCCTTTGCCTCGTCCGCGGTCGCGATCGCGACGCGGCCGCCCTGGATCAGCGGCAGCAGCAATTCGAGCGCGGCGATGTCGAAGGTCACCGTCGTGACGGCGAGCATCGTGTCCGCGCTGGAGAAGCCGGGCTCACGGGCCATCGCGAAAAGCAGGTTCGACAGCCCGGCATGGGTGACCTCGACGCCCTTCGGCGCGCCGGTCGAGCCGGAGGTGTAGATCACATAGGCGAGCTGGCCGGGCGCGGCTGCCGCCGTCCGGATGCCGGCGAGGTTCGCCGTGGTCTGGCCGACATCGATCAGTACGATGCTCTCATCCGGTTCGGCGACAGCCGGGTTGAGCGGACCTGCGATCAGGAGCGCCAAGGCCTCGGAATCCCTCAAGATGCCCTGGATGCGCGCCTTCGGCATGACAGGATCGAGCGGCACATAGGGGAAGCCGGCCTTGAGCGCGCCGAGCATACCGGCGACCAGAGCGGGCGAGCGCTCGATCAAGAGGCCGACGCGGCTTTCGGGAATGTCGATGCGAGCGGTCAGCTCGGCGGCGATCCGGTCGGCCCAGGCATTCAGAGCCGCATAGGAGAGCTGCTCGCCGCCGCAGGAGACGGCGATCGCCTCGGGCTGCTGCTGGACCTGGCGTTCGAAGGCCTGGATCGTGCTGTCGTCGCTCGTGAGCGCGACCTGCGTGTCGTTGATCTCGGAGACGAGGCGCTGGCGCTCGTCGCCCTCGATCAGCGGCATTGCCGCGATGACCATGTCGGGATTGGCGACCAAGGCGGTGAGCAGCGTGCGATAGTGGCCGAGCCAGCGGTCGATCGTCGCCGCGTCGAACAGGTCGGCGCCGTAGCAGCAATCGATCCGCAGGCCATCGTCGGACTCGCCGATGTTGAAATAGATATCAAAGGTCGAGAAGGCCTTCGGATTCGGCTCGGCGCTCGCCTTGATCTCCGGGCCGAAGTCGAGATTGCCGGAGAGCCGTTCGAGGTTGAACTGCACCTCGACGAGCGGCAGTCGTCCGGAGACCGGCGGGACGCGCAACCGCTTCAGCAGCGCGCCGAGCGTGAAGCTCTGATGGTCATAGGCGTCGAGGACGAGACGCCCGACTTTGTCGAGATGGGCCGAGAACGGCTCGTTCGGATCGATGCCGCCGCGGATCGGCAGGAAGTTGACGCAATGGCCGACCGGCGAGGGGCCTTCGAGCAGCGATTGCCCGGCGGCGGGAACGCCGATCACGAGGTCGCGCTGGCCGGAGAGGCGCAGCAGCAGCACCTGGAAGCCGGCGAAGAGTGTCGCGAAAAGAGTGCGCCGGCGTTGCGCGCCCGTCGCCTTCACCTTGCGATAGAGCTCGGCCTCGATGAAGCTGGTGCGCGTGCCGCCATTGAAGCTGCGCGGCGCCTGCCGTGCTCGATCGGTTGGCAGTTCGAGCGGGGCCGGCAGGTCCGCGAACATCTTGGTCCAGTAGGCTGCCGCTTCTTCCGTACGCGGGTCCTGCCGGTTTTCTGCCGCGTAGTCGGCGAAGGGCATCGCCGCCGGCAGCGCGTCGGCGCCGGAGCGATAGGCCGTCGCGATCTCGTCGAGCAGAATGTTGGTCGACCAGCCGTCGCAGACGATGTGATGCGCCGAGAGGATGAGCACATGCTTGTGTTCGGCGAACCGGATGATCTCGGCCTCCGCCACCGGCCCTTGCACCAGGTCGTAGGGGCGGCTCGCATAGGCCGCGATCCTTGCCTGCAGGGCGGCTTGCGGATCGGGCTCGCCGCGCAGATCGCTGATCGAGACCGGGAGGCTCCCCGAGCGCGGGAGCTGCATCGCCTCGCCGTCAGGCGAGAACCGCGCTCGCAGGATCGCGTGCCTGTCGGCGACCTCCCTCACCGTCTCGGCGAGGCGCAGCGCATCGACGTCGCCGTCGAGCGTCAGGCTGACGGATTCGTTGAAGGCGGCGCTGGCCTCGGGGCCGGTCTGGTCCGACAGCCAGATCTCGGTCTGGGCCTCGGTCAGCGGAAGCTCGATCTCCGATGGCGCGGCGGGCATGTCCGGCGGCAGGCTCTCGACCGCTGTTCCAGGCAGCATGCCATCACGGCGCATCAGGTCGAGGCTATCCTCGAAAGCGGCGATGATCGCCGCGAGCTCGGCCTCACCGTGCTGGGTGGTCAGGAAGCAGGGATAGTGCTCCTGGATGAAGATGCCGCGGGCGCGCAGATGGTAGTGCAGCAGGCTGCCGAGGCGATGATCCCGCCCCGGCTCGAAATAGGCGACGCTGCCATAGCTCTCGATCGGCACGTCCCAGCCGACCTTGGCGAAGGCGCGCCGCAGCGCCTCGACGAGGCCCTGCATGCGCTGTGTGAGAGCGTCGGTGAGCGCCGGCCCCTTTTCCTTGACGTGCCGAAGCACCGCGACCGTCGCCGCCAGCGCCAGCGGATGCCTGACGAAGGTTCCGGCGAAGAAGGTGACGCCGACCTCGGGCATGCTGTCGTCGCCGAAGCGCCAGGCGCCGCCATCGAGCGCGTCCATGAATCGCGGCGTGCCCGCCAAGAGGCCGACCGGCAGGCCGCCGCCGACGACCTTGCCATAGGTCGCGATGTCCGGCTTGATCCCGAGCAGGGCCTGCACGCCGGCCGGATGGACCCGGAAGCCGGTGACGACCTCGTCAAGGACCAGCGCCGCGCCGGCCTGCTCGGTGATCGCACGCAACTCCCTCAGGAAGGCGGCGGGCAGATGGCCCGGTCGGCGGCTCTGTACCGGTTCGACCAGCACGGCGGCGAGCTCGTGCGCGTGCTCGCGCAGCCAGGCGAGGCTCTCATCCGTGCCGTAGTCGAGGATGGTCATGCGGCCGACGGCTTCCGCCGGAATGCCCGGGGCTGCCGGCACCGAGCGGTGCTGGTCGCCGACACCGCGGACCAGAACCTCGTCGAACTGGCCATGGTAAGCACCTGAGAACGCGACGATTCTATCACGACCAGTGACGGTGCGGGCGACGCGCATCGCAGCCATCACCGCTTCGGAGCCGGTGTTGCAGAAGGCGACGCGGGCATGGCCGGTCAGTTCGCAGAACAGGCGGGAGGCCTCATGCGCGAGCGGCGATTGCGGCCCGATCGCGAAGCCGTCCGTCAGTTGCGCCTGGACCGCCTCGACGACGAAATCGGGCGCATGACCGAAGGCCGTCTGACCATAGCCGTTGACGAGATCGATATAGGCGTTGCCGTCGACGTCCCAGATCCGGGCGCCCTTCGCCCGGGCGGAGACGATCGGGTAGACCATCTCCTTCCAGTCGGCGGCGAAGCCGGAGACGGTGCGCGGATCCGCCAGGACCGGCCGATGTTCGTCTGCGAGACGCTTCGAGGTCGCGGTCCTGCCGACATAGAGCTTGGTCAGCCGGGCGATATGCGCGCGCTGGGCTTCGGTGAGCGCCTCGTTGCCCGTGCGGATCAGCGGCTTGAACCGCGCCGTCGAGCCGGTGGTGCTACTCGTTACGACCTGGGCTGGCTGAGGCTGCACAGCCGCCTGCGGCTGCGGGGCAGGCGAGGATTGCAAGGCCGGCGCTACGGCTGCGATGGCCGGCGCTGCCGTCTGGCCGCTCAGGGCCTGGATCTGTCGTTCCATCAGGCGCGACATCACGTCGAGCTGCTCGCGCATCAGCGCATCCAGGCCCGAGCCGGCAGGCGGCGGAATGGTCACGGTGGGAGCGGTCGAGACGGGAACTGGGGCGGCCGCCGATGGTGGAGGCGCAGCAGGTGCGACCGGCGCCGCCTGAGTGACCACAGCCGGCTTCGCCATCTCCTGCGGCCGGAGCTCGGCGATATGGCGGGTGACGTCATCGACACTAGGCAGATCGTCGAGCAACTGGCGGAAGCGGATCTGGACGCCGAAGGCTGTCTGCAGGCCCTGCGCCGCCTGCGTCAGAAGCAGCGAGTCAAAGCCGAGTTCGAGGAAGCTGGCGCCGGTCTCGTTCGTACCAAAGGAGCGCCCTGACAGGTTCTCGAAGATCGCTGCGACGCGGCCGCCGAGCTCCGTACGGCCCAAGGGGATATCGGTGTCAGCCTGGGAAGCCATGGCCGGTTCCTGCGCGGGTTGAGTGAGAGGAGGTTGAACGGAAGCAGCCGCAGGCGCGGCCGTAGAATTGGCAGCCGAGGTTGCTGGGGCTTCGACCCAATGCCGGCTGCGTTCGAACGGATAGGTCGGGAGCGAGACGCGCCTTGGGGCGCCGGCAGCCTGATAGGCCGACCAATCCGGCGCAATGCCGGCGGTCCAGAGGCGGCCGAGCGCGGCGGCGAGCATGCCTTCGGCATCGCCTTGCGCATCGGGCAGGCAGGAGATGGCGGCCCGGCCCGCACCGGCACCTTGCAACGCGAAACTGGCCAGTGCGGCGCCGGGTCCCACTTCGAGCAGGATGGGCGAGAGGCTGCGCGTCAGCGTCGCGATGCCGTCGGCAAAGCGCACGGGCTCGCGCGCATGCCGCGCCCAATAGGACGGATCGGTCGTCTGTTCGGCGCTGACCCAGTCGCCGGTCACGCCGGAGATGTAGGGCAGCTCCGGCGCCTGCAGGCGGATGGCGGCGACCGCCTCGGTGAAGGGCTCGATCAGCGGGTCGATCATGGCCGAATGGAAGGCGTGCGAGGTCTGCAGGCGGCGATGCGTCGCCCCGCGCTGCGCAAGCTCGGCCTCCAGCGCTTCGACCGCATCGTACGGTCCGGCGAGCACGCTCATGCCCGGCGCGTTGACCGCCGCGACGCTGACGCCGTCCCGCACCAGCGCTGCGATCTCGGTGTCAGGCAGGCGCACGGCCAGCATGGCGCCGCCCGGCAGCTCCTGCATCATCCGGCCGCGTTTGGCGACGAGCGAGAGCGCGTCTTCCAGCGAGAAGACGCCGGCGAGGCAGGCCGCGGCGAACTCGCCGACGCTGTGGCCGATCATGGCGGAGGGTTGCAGACCCCAGCTCAGCAGCAGCTGCGCCAAGGCATACTCGACCGTAAAAATCGCCGGCTGCGCGAGCAGGGTCGCCGAGAGCCGCTCCGGATCGCCGCCATTGCTCGGATAGAGCAGCTTGCGCAGGTCGAGCCCGAGCTCGGGCTTCAATAGCTCGCAGCACAGGTCGACCGTCCGGCGGAAGACCGGCTCGCCAGCATAGAGCTCCCGCGCCATCTGGGGATATTGCGAGCCCTGGCCCGGGAACATGAAGACGAGGTCGCCGGCGCCGGTCACCGCGGCGGCGCGCTCCGCGTTCTGCTTGCGCAGGGCTGCCGCGGCCTCGGCATGATCGCCGGCGACCACGGTCAGACGATGCGGGAAGGGTCGACGCCCGGCCTGTAAGGTGAAGGCGATGTCGGCGAGATTCTGCTCGGGATGGGCTTCAAGATGCTCGGCCAGCCTGTCCCGCGCCGTGCCGAGCGCCGCTGCGCTGCGGGCCGAGAGCGTCAGGAGCTGATTGCGGCGCGCCGGGATCGCGGTGTCGCTCGCGGGAGCCTGCTCCAGCACGAGATGGACATTGGTTCCGCCGAATCCGAAGGCGCTGACGCCGGCGCGGCGTGGCCCGCCTTGTCCGGCCCATTCCTGCTTGTGGTTGGTAATGAAGAACGGGCTGTCGGGCAGTTCGAGCGCCGGGTTCGGCTGCGTGACGTGCAGGCTCGCCGGCAGTATCCCGCTTTTCACCGCGAGCGAGGCCTTGATCAACCCGGTGACGCCGGCAGCGGCGTCGAGATGGCCGATATTGGATTTGACCGAGCCGAGCCCGCAGAAGCCGCGATCCTCGGTCGCCAGGCGAAAGGCGGCCGTCAGCCCGGCGACCTCGATCGGGTCGCCCATCGGCGTGCCGGTGCCGTGGCATTCGACATAGCCTATCGAGCGCGCATCGATGTCGGCGGCCGCATGCGCCATGGCGATCGCTGCAGCCTGGCCGTCGACGCTCGGCGCGGTGTAGCCGACCTTGCCGGCGCCGTCATTGTTGACGCCGACGCCGCGGATGACGGCATAGATCTGGTCGCGATCGGCAACCGCATCCTCCAGCCGCTTGAGCACGACGAGGCCGGCGCCGCTGCCGAATACCGTGCCGTTGGCGCGAGCGTCGAAGGGGCGGCAATGGCCGTCCGTCGAGACGATGCCGCCCTCCTGAGCGAGATAGCCGCGGCGCTGTGGAAAGGTGATGGAAACGCCGCCCGCCAGGGCCATGTCGCAGCCATGGCAAAGCAGGTTCTGCACGGCCTGCGCGACGGCGAGCAGCGAGGTCGAGCACGCCGACTGGACGGCGACGCAGGGGCCGGTCAGGCCTAGCTTGTAGCCGATCCGGGTCGCGGTGAAGTCAGAGGCCGAGCCGACCAGCAGCGGCAGGTTGCCGATCTGGAAGCCCGAGGTGTAGTCGGCAATCGCGGCGCGGTCGTGCAGCAGGTTCTGCAGCAGATAGGTGCTGGAGGTGGCACCAGCGAAGACGCCGATGCATTGGCCGGGCGCGGCAGGATCGTAGCCGGCATCCTCGAGCGCTTCCCAGGCGCATTCCAGCAGCAGGCGCTGCTGCGGATCGGTGAGCGCCGCCTCGCGCGGCAGCATGCCGAAGAACGGCGCATCGAACAGATCGACGCCGTCGAGGACCGGCTTCATCGAAACGAAATTCGGGAGTGCGCGGGTCGCCGCGTCGAAGCTGTCCTCGAGCTCGGCAGGCGCGAAGGTGGTGATCGATTCCACGCCGTCGAGCAGGTTCCGCCAGAACGTGCCGACGGTCGGTGCGCCGGGGAAGCGGCCGGCCAGACCGATGATCGCGACGGCGCGTTCGGGGAGGGGGTCAGTCATGGGAGCCGCCTAGCGACGCACTGTCGGGAAAGGATGCGGAGAGGCCGCGCGAACGCAGCCCGCGTTCGCGCGCCGCGGCGAGGTTGCCGAGCACACCGGGCTTCTGCGGTGTCAGATGGCCGGCCAGCGCCCGCACATTCGGGTAGCGATAGAGGTCGACCAGGGCGAACCATGGCAGGTCCCGGATGAGGCGCCGGTGCAACTCGGCGACGAGTAGGGAATTGCCGCCAAGATCAAAAAAATTGTCGTCGATGCCGACGATGTCGATCTGGAAGACATCGGCGACGGCATCGGCGAACCGCCGTTCCAGCGGGCTTCGTGGAGCAGCATAGGGCGCTGCGGTTTCTGGCCGTGCCCGACCGGGCGCCGGCAGCGCGGCGCGGTCGAGCTTGCCGTTCACGGTCAGCGGGATGTCGGGCACGAAGACGAAGGCGGCCGGCACCATATGCGCCGGCAAGGTCTCGCCGAGATGAGCCTTCAGCGCTGCGGGCGAGGGACGCTCCGCGCCATCAGCCACCAGATAGCCGACGAGTCGCTCGTTGCCCTGGTCGGAACGCAACAGCACCGCGGCTTGCCTGATCCCGGGATGGGCCATCAGTGCCGTTTCGATCTCGCCGAGCTCGACGCGGAAGCCGCGGATCTTCACCTGCTGATCGGCGCGGCCGAGATATTCGTAATCGTCGTCGTCGATCTGGCGGGCGAGGTCGCCGGAGCGGTAGAGCCGAGCGCCGGGCTCGTCCGGGTGCGGCACGAAGCGAACGGCGTTGAGCTCGGGCCGGTTCAGATAGCCGCGGGCGAGGCCGGCTCCCGCGACGAAGATCTCGCCGATCTCGCCACGGGGCACCGGGCGCATGGTCTCGCCGTCGAGCAGCAGGAGCTTGAGATCGGGGATCGGCCGCCCGATCAGGCTCGAAGGTTGTTGGGTCTCGGCCTGGCTAAGGGGGCGATAGGTGACATGCACCGTCGTTTCCGTGATCCCGTACATGTTGACGAGATGCGCGTGCTCGCCGCGGCGCCGGTACCAGCCGGCGAGGCGGCGCGGATCGAGCGCTTCGCCGCCGAAGATGACGAGCCGCAAGGACAGCTGGTCGCGCCCGCCGCGATCCTGATCGGCACGGTCGAGGGCGGCGAAGGCCGACGGCGTCTGGTTGAGGACCGTGACGCCCTCATCGGCGAGAAGGCGCAAAAAAGCGGCGGGGTCCCGCGTCGTGCTCTCCGGCACGATCACGAGACGCCCGCCGTGAAGCAGCGCCCCCCAGATCTCCCAGACCGAGAAATCGAACGAGACCGAATGGAACAGGGTCCAGACATCGCTGGGCCGGAAGCCGAACCAGCCATCCGTCGCGCTGAACAGCCGCGTCACGGCGGCGTGTTCGATGGCGACGCCTTTCGGCTTGCCGGTCGAGCCTGAGGTATAGATCACATAGGCGAGGTCGCTGGCCGCAGCCGCGTGCCGCGTTGGCGAAGCTGCCGCTTGGGCGTCTTCGGCCGGATGCGGGTCGAGCCGCTTCCGGTCGGCCGGCAGCCAGTCCGCATGGTCGGAGGCGATGATGATCGCGGCATCGGCATCTTCGACCATGAAGGCGAGGCGCTCGCCCGGATAGGCCGGGTCGAGCGGCAGATAGGCGGCGCCGCTCTTCAGGATCGCGACCAGTGTGACGATCAGGTCGAGCGAGCGCGGCAGGCAGAGCCCGACCATCGCGCCAGGGCCGGCGCCCGCCGCGATCAGCTGCTCGGCCAGCCGTTCGGCGCGCGCATCGAGCTCGGCATAGGAGAGGTGGGCCGAGCCGAAGGAGAGCGCGATGGCGCGCGGTCGGGCGGCGACCTGCGCGGCGAAGAGATCGACCAAGGTCGCCGACGCGGATGGCGGCGCCTCTTGCCGTGCGACGGGTTGGCGTGAGGCTCCAGCGACATCAGGAGCGGCGGACGCCCGGGGCCGGCTACGAAGCGAAGCCTGGCGGGCAGCTTTACTGTCGACGGTCTGTGTCATGTATGGAAGGCTATGCGCCAAGCCCGCGCGACAAAATTGGAGCAGTTGGAGTAACGCCATCTTCCCCAGAGGCACCGGACCAAGCGCGAATGGTCAGCATCCTGCGATGTTTCGTCGTGCGGTCAGGGCGCGGATCGCTGGTTCAGCCCCACCGTCGCAGGCATGATCAGTGATGTGCAAGTAGTTGACGAAGCAAGCGAAATGGCGGCGGCTGAATGCCGATCCGAGCAAGGCCCGGTCTTGTCGAGTTGTTTGATGGACAGCCGGCGGGCGCAGATGCGCAGCGCGTCGATACCCTATTGGCGCACCCAGGCCTCGCCAACGACATTGACCGACCTGGCGCCGCCGCGACTTGGGACGACGAAGCTCCGGTCCGGAATATCCCAGCGTGCCTGCAAGGCGTAGCCCAGCGCATTGCGGAATTCGGCCAGTTCGCCCGCGCCGAGAACGCGATAGGGCATTCTTCCTCGACCGAAGGATTCCAGTGTGAAGAAGCCGCCGGATGGCGCAAGCGCGACCTTGTTGATGATGATGTTGCGCGGCGCCCGCGGCAACTGCGAGACGATCTGCGCGAGGGAGAGGTCGGCGTATTGCAGCGAGCCGGAGCAGAAAAGCAGGTCACATGGCGCCGTCTCGCCTGGCGTCTCGTGAAAGCTGAGAGCTGAGGCCCAAGCTGGTCGCCGAGCGATGCCTTCGCGGCACACTGCCGGCACGTCGACGACCTGCCAATGCAAGCCTTCGGGATAGGTGAGATGGGTTCCGTAGGCGTAATATTTGACCCCGACATGCCCACCGAAATCTGTCAACGTCTTGAGCGTCCCAGCCCTGATCAGCCGATCGATGAAGAACATCACCGGCCAGTCGAACGCCTGGACCTCTTTGAAGGTCTCAAGATTGACCTGAACGATCTCCGCATCGTCGTATTCCGCGCGCGGACGTCCCGCCAGGAAAGCGAGCGCGGCCGCCCTCGTTTCGAAGCAGCCCCAGTGCCGGCCGTATCCGATGCGGAACAGGTCGTTGAGCAGGTCCGACCGCCGGGCCTGTTTCAGTACTGGCATGGACCAGATGCTCGCCACGATGGATCCTCCGCGTCGTCGCTACAGGCGGCCGATGAAGTTGGTCGCCGGCACAGCGAACAGGATGGCGAGGACGAGCAGCATGAGGATCACCGTCGAGCGCAAGCGCGTCGGAGCGTCGGCGCCGTGCGGGAGAGGCGCCGGCGGGCTGGAGATCGGTGTCTCGTTCAGGGCAGTGCGTGGCGGCATCCGCCTCGCGGGCGCGCCGAACACCGCCTTGGTCAGTTCCGCGCCGCCTTCGTCGATAGCGAGCCAATGCTTCGAGAAGGCCGAGTGTCGGATCGCCGGAAGCGACGTGGAGGCGCGGGCCTTGCTGCCATCGTCCCGGCTGTGCTTCTCCGAACTGGTCAAGGATCCCTCCGTTTTGGCCGGTGGAGCGCCGTCGCCTCTGGTTCGGCCGGTGCCGGACATTGCAGTCAGAGTTGTGGCCGCATCTCGTCGACCCGGATGACGTCGTCCTCGCCGAGATAGCTGCCGTTCTGGACTTCGATCAGCTCGAGCGGGCCGGGGCCGCTGTTCTCAAGCTGGTGCACCGCGCCAAGCGGGATGAAGATGTGCTCGTTCTTGCCGAAGTGGCCGATGGTGTCGTCGATCGTCACGGTGGCGGTGCCGCGCACGACCACCCAATGTTCCGAGCGGAAGCGATGCTTCTGCAGCAGCAGTCGCCCCTTGGGTGCGACGATCGTGCGCTTCACCTGGAAGCCGTCGCCGGCATCGACGATCTGGTAGGAGCCCCATGAGCAGTGCACGCTCGCATGCGTCTCCGCCTGGCTGCAGCCCTTGCTGCGCAAGAGCTCGACGACCTGCTTGACCTCGCCCGCCCGGTTGCGGTCGGCGACCAGCACCGCGTCGCGGTTCGCCACCACGATCAGGTCCTCGACGCCGAGCACGGAGGTCATCGGCCCGTCGGTCGAGACCAGGCAGTTATGCGCATCGACCAGCTCGACATTGCCATGTCGGGCATTGCCGCTGCCGTCGCGATCGCTCAACGCCCATAGCGCATCCCAGCTGCCGATATCGGACCAGCCGCAGGCCATGGCGATGACCGCAGCCCGGTCGGTGCGCTCCATCACCGCGAAGTCGATCGAACGCTTCTGCGCCCTGACGAACCCATCCAGTGCCAGCGCGAAGGCGCCGGCCTCATTGGTGCCGTTTGCGAACGCTGCTTCGACCGCGCTCACCGTCGTCGGTTCGAGGGCACGGTATTCCTCGATCAGGCTGCGCGCGCCGAACAGGAAGTTGCCGGAGTTCCACAGCCAGCGCCGGCGCAGATATTCGGCCGCACGACGCTCGTCCGGCTTCTCGGTGAAGCGCTCGACCTGCCGGGCTTCGCCTTCGAGCACCATTCCGGGCTCGATCCAGCCATAATCCGTGCAGGCATGCTGCGCCGCCACCCCGAAGGTGACGAGGCGCCCCGCGCGAGCGGCGGGCAGGCCGCTGGCGACGGCATGCCGGAAGGCCGCGCGATTGGTCACGATATGATCGGAGGCGACGACGAGGACGGTGCTGTCTGCCTCCCGGCTTTCCGCCAGCAGGCAGCCGGCGAGGATGGCGGGGCCTGAATCGCGCCGGTCGGGCTCGAGCACGATCTCGGCCTCGGCGCCGATCTCCGCCAGTTGCCGCTCGGCCAGGACGCGGTGATTGCGGTTGGTCAGGACGAGCGGCGGCTCGAACAGCTTGTGACGCAGGCGCAGGACCGTGTCCTGGAAGGTCGAGCGCTCGCCGAGCAGCATGGCGAACTGCTTGGGCAAGGAGTTGCGCGAGGTCGGCCACAACCGCGTCCCGGCGCCACCGCACATGATGATCGGGCGTATCTTCGCAGGCATATGGGGACCTCGTGACGGGAGCTGCGCGGGGATCATTGCTGGCTGGCAAGGCCCGTCAGCGCGCGCATCGGTGTCTTTGCCGCATCTCCGGAAAGTCCGCCCTCGATCGATCGCGCCTTCGGCGCGACCTGGACGATGTCGCCGGGTTGTAGAGTGGTTTCGAATTTCGCCTGGATCGTCACCGGCGTCAGCCCAGCCTGTCGCGTGATCCGGATGTCCCAGTCTGCGGCTGCGCCGGAGCCCTCGCTCGCGACCAGCCTGCGCCGCCGGTTTTCGGCGATCTCGCGTGCGGTCGGGAGGGTGCGCTCGACCTCGAGAATCTTCTGCCGCGTCTCCTGCAGCTCGAGCACGACGCGGCGCATATAGGTGGTATCGAGATCGCGCAGCCGTAGCGTCAGCTCGCCCAATGCCGTCTCGCTCTTGGCCAACTCGGCTCGCAGGCGCGCGGCTTCGCCTTGCGTGCGGGCATAGTCGCGCTCGCGCTCGACCTGGACGGTGCGCAAGCCGTGGCCGGTCGTCGCCAGCTTGTTGTATTCGGTCGACTGCTCGCGCGTCAGCTCGACCTGCCGATCGACCAGTCGGGATTGCTCGGTCAGAGCAGCTTTTTCGGATTGAAGCCTCGCGACCTGCTGGCTCAGCAGGTCGCGCTCGCCCTCGCGCGCCCGGCGCTGGAAGTCGAGGATTTCCTGCTCGCCGGCCAGAATCTGGGCGCTGCCCGCGATGCGCGCATCGGGTACCAGCTGCTTGACGCCGTCGCGTTCGGCTTCCAGCCGCATCCGCCTTGCCATCAGCGTCTGGAGCGAGGCGTTGAGCAGTTGCTCGCGCTCGTCGGCGAGGAGGAGCTCGGATTTGAGCACGGCAAGAGATTCGTCGCCGACCCGGTAGCCGCCGGCCAATGCGACCGCAGCGAGCACGTTGAGCCCGTGCCGGAACGGATAGGTCCCCGGCGAACGGACTTCACCCATGATGTAGACCGGCTTGAGCTCGGCGACCCGCAGGCTGACCACGGCGTCGCGCAGATAGCCGTCCATCAGCGCGCTGCGGATGCGGGCTTCCGCTTCAGGCGCCGAGAGCCCGGCGATCCTGATCCGCCCCGCCAGCGGCATGTTGACCGCGCCCGAGCCGTCCAGGACGAAATCGCCGGAGAGGTCCGTCTGACCGAAGACCGAGATCGTGACCTTGTCGCCGATCGACAGGGTGTCGGCGGCGTCGCGTTCGGCGGCCCGGGCGGTTGCGATCAGGAGCAGCATCAGGGCGAGAAGCGCCAGGGCGAGCAGCCAGGGGCGGGGTCGTTCGGCTCGGACGGCAAGCGTCGTGGAGCCAGAAGTGTGACGAGAGTTCCGGGAGTGAATTGACGCGTCCAAGGCTAGCTCCGACCGTCCTGCCCAAAGCGTGGCGCTACGATGCGGGCAGGATGTCAGGACCAGCGGCGTTTTCCGCTTCGGCATTCAGGCCAAGGCGCGTCGCCACCGGATTAATCCGATAGTCGAGCGGAGGGGGTGTCGTCTGTGCGGGCCGCCATGTCGCGTCACGTGGGAAGTAGCTCTTCCTCGTTGCCGCCAGGGTGCTAATCTCCCAAAGCGTCCTTTGAGAACGCCGCGCTTGCAGCAAAGCTTTGGCTCCCTCCCGTGTACGATCCGGCGGAGCTCAGACATGCAGAAGCGTATCCTCGTCACAGGCGGCGCCGGCTTCCTCGGTTGCCATCTCTGCGAGCGCCTGGTTGCCCAGGGGCACCAGGTCATCGCGGTCGACAACTATTATACCGGACGGCGCGAGAACCTCAGCGCGCTGCTTGGACTGCCGAATTTCGAAGCGCTGCGTCATGACGTGACCTTCCCGCTCTATCTGGAGGTCGACGAGATCTACAATCTCGCCTGTCCCGCCTCGCCGGTGCACTACCAGCGCGATCCGGTGCAGACGACGAAGACCAGCGTCCTCGGCGCGATCAACATGCTCGGCATGGCCAAGCGGCTCGGCATCCCGATCCTGCAGGCCTCGACCAGCGAGATCTACGGCGATCCGGACGTGCATCCGCAGGTCGAGGATTATCGCGGCCTCGTCAGCATCAGCGGGCCGCGCGCCTGCTATGACGAAGGCAAGCGCTGCGCCGAGACGCTCTTCTACGACTACAGGCGGAGGCATGGCGTCGAGATTCGCATCGCCCGCATCTTCAACACCTATGGACCGCGTATGAACCTCGAAGACGGCCGCGTCGTTTCCAACTTCATCGTCCAGGCGCTGCGCAACGAGCCGATTACGCTCTACGGCGACGGCCGCCAGACTCGTGCCTTCTGCTTCGTTGACGATCTGGTCGAGGGGCTGATGCGCCTGATGAACGCGACCCGGCCGCTGGACGGTGCGGTCAATTTGGGCAATCCCGTCGAGACCTCGATGGCCGAGATCGCCGAGCTGATCATTACGCTGACCGGCTCGCGCTCGCAGATCGTCTACCGGCCGCTGCCGCAGGACGATCCGCGCCAGCGCTGCCCTGATATCAGCAAAGCTCAGGAACTGCTGCACTGGGCGCCGAAGGTGCCGCTGCAGGAAGGGCTCGAGCGGACGATCGCCTATTTCGACGGCGTGCTGTCGGCGATGCACGATCCCGTGCGGCGGGTCGAGGTTGCGAGGGCGAGCTGATGGCGCCGGCAGACCCGCTTCCCCGCGCGCGCATCATGGGCGTCAACGTCAGCGCCATCACCATGACGGACGCTCTGCGCACGGTCGAGGACTGGATCGGCCGGAGGGCGCGAAACTACGTCTGCATCACCGGTGTCCACGGCGTGATCGAGAGCCAGTCGGATCCCAGGCTCATGGCAATCCATGAGCGCGCGGGGATGGCGACGCCGGACGGCATGCCGCTGGTCTGGATGGCCCGCAAGCTCGGCCATGGCCAAACCGAGCGGGTCTATGGCCCGGAGCTGATGCTGCGCCTCACGGAGCTCTCGGCCGAGAAGGGCTATCGCCAGTACTATTTCGGTGGCGCGCCTGGCCTCGCCGAGCGCCTGCGCGAGCGTCTCATCGCGCGTTTTCCTGGACTCACTGTGGCAGGCACCTTCTCGCCGCCGTTCCGGCCCTCGTCGGCGCAGGAGGACGAGGAGATCGTCCGCATGATCAACGCGGCCCGGCCGGACATCGTCTGGGTCGGGCTCAGCACGCCGAAGCAGGAATACTGGATGGCCGGCCATCTCGACCGGATCGAGGCGCCGGTCATGATCGGCGTCGGCGCCGCCTTCGATTTCCTTGCCGGCACCAAGCGCCAGGCTCCGGCCTGGATGCAGAAGCGCGGGCTCGAATGGCTGTTCAGGCTGCTCTCGGAACCGCGGCGGCTTTGGCGTCGGTATGGTAAGATCGTGCCGCAGTTCATGCTCGGCGCCAGCCTGCAGCTGCTTCGGCAGAGGACCGCGCTCGCGGCCACCCCCAAGAGGTCGGTCTAACCCCAAGAGATAGCCTGTTCCAAAAGGGGTATAGTTCGGTTTAACCACCTGATTTAAAAAGACAAAAACGCTATCACTGAATTCCATTCTTCAGTGGAGCGAAGTAATGTCCAAGAAATCTGTGCTGGTTACGGGCGCTGGCGGCTTTATCGGCTTCCATCTTGTGAATTATCTCAAGGACCGAGGCTATTGGGTTCGAGGCGTCGATATCAAGGACCCGGAGTACCAAGCCAGCTCGGCGGATGAATTCCGCATTCTGGACCTGCGCGATATGGACGATTGCCGGGAGGCCGTCCGTGGCATGGACGAGGTCTACAATCTCGCAGCGGACATGGGCGGCATCGGCTACATCTCCGGCGCACACGCCTCGATCACCTTCAACAACACCATGATCAGCGCGCAGATGCTGAAGGCGGCCTATGACGCCAAGGTCCAGCGCTTCCTGTTCTCCTCCTCGGCCTGCGTCTATCCGCAATACCTCCAGGATGTGCCCTCGGTCGTGCCGCTGAAGGAGGATGATGCCTTCCCCGCCGATCCAGAGCCCGGATACGGGCTGGAGAAGCTCTACACCGAGAAACTGTGCGAGTACTTCACGCAGGACTACGGATTTCAGACGCGTCTGGTCCGCTTCCACAATGTCTACGGGCCGCTCGGCACCTGGGACGGCGGCAAGGAGAAGGCGCCGGCCGCCATCTGCCGCAAGGTCGCCTTGGCGAAGTCGGGCGATGCGATCGAGGTCTGGGGCGACGGCAAGCAGACTCGCTCCTTCATGTACATCGACGACTGCGTCGAGGGCATCTATCGAATCATGCGTTCGGATTACTCCGGCCCGCTCAACCTCGGCACGGATGAGCTGGTCGACGTCAACGGGCTTGTCGATATCGTCGCCGAGGTTGCCGGAAAGACGATTAACAAGCGCCACGACATCAGCCGCCCGCAAGGCGTGCGCGGTCGCAATAGCGACAACAACCGCTTGCGCGATGTGCTGGGCTGGGAGCCCTCGATCCATCTCAGGCAGGGCTTGGTCCCGACCTATGCCTGGATCTCGGGCGAGGTGAAGGCGAGAGCCGAGCGCGAGGCTGGCATCGAGCAGATCCCGACGATCGCGGCGCAGTAGCGCGTCCGCTCTTCATGCAGCCGAGCGAGACCGCGGGAGCCTGCCATGCCTGATGTCATCACGACTGTCGTGCCCGCCTCGATCGGTCTGGCAAAGCCGAGCCGGCTGCTCGGCGCCAATGTAAACCCGGCGATGCGGCGGCGCGTTGTCGCCGCCGCGTTGATGCTCGGAGACCTCGTCACCCTGACGATCGTCGCCGGCGTCCTGCAGCTCGGCGCCGCCGTCGCGGCCGCCGATACTGACACTAACATGGCGAGCCTTGTCCTGGTCTGGGCGCTGGCCTTGTGCGGAGCCCTGGGCGGCTTCGGGCTCTACGGCTCGGATCGGGCCGAGCCGGTCGACCGTCTGCGCCGGCGCACGCTCGGCAATGCCGTCGCTGCCGCCGTCGTGCTCGTCTGGCTGCTGGTCGACGAGCCATCCAATCACCTCTGGGGCTTCGTGGTCGCCGGCGCGGGATTAACGGCCGTCCTCGGCTACTATGTGGAGGCGCTGATCCGCGGCTCCCTGCTGCGGCGCGATCTGTGGACTGCGCCGACCGTGCTCTACGGGACGATGCCGGCCTGTCTCGCTTTGGCGCGCGATCTGGCCTCGCGGCCGGAGCTCGGCCTGAAGCCGGTCGCCATTCTCACGGACGAGGAGGGCGATACGCTCGCCGAGGACCCGGAGAGTGTCGGCCTGCCGGTGATCACCCGCGGGCAGGCCAACATCATCTCGCCCGGGATCGAGGTCGCGCTCTGCGCTTCGGGCGATCTCCATGTCGAGAAGGCGGACTGGCTGGCGCGTCTGCCTTTGCGCCAGATCTTCGTCGTCCATGATGCCTCGACGCTTCAGGTCCTCAATCCGCAGTTGCGGGCCATGGGCGGGCTGCTCGGGCTCGAACTGCGCAGTGCCATCTACAGGCGGGGCAATCTGCGCCTGAAGCGGATGCTCGATCTCGCCGTCGCGATTCCGGTCGCCCTGCTGGCCCTGCCGGTGGTCGCGGCGCTCGCGCTCGCGGTGAAGGCGGTCGACAACGGGCCTGCCTTCTATGCCCAGCCGCGAATCGGCCGGAACGGCCATGTCTTCAAGGTCTACAAGCTGCGCAGCATGTATACCGATGCCGAGGCGCGGCTCGCTGCGCATCTAGCAGGCGACAGCGCGGCGCGGCTCGAATGGGAGCGCTTCTTCAAGCTTTCGAACGATCCGCGGATCCTGCCGAAGATCGGCCAGTTCATCCGCCGCTCCAGCCTCGACGAGCTGCCGCAGCTCTGGAACGTCTTGCGCGGCGATATGAGCATCGTCGGGCCCCGGCCGTTCCCGGCCTATCACAATCAATGCTTCGATATCGCCTTTCAGGCGCTGCGGACCAGTGTGCCGCCTGGCCTGACCGGCCTCTGGCAGGTCACGGACCGGAGCGACGGGGACCTCGCTGTCCAGAAGCGGCAGGACAGCTTCTACATCCACAACTGGTCGTTCTGGCTCGACTTCTACGTCCTGCTGCAGACCGTTCCCGCCGTTCTCCACGGACGGGGCGCGAAATAGCGGCCAGAGATCTCCGTTCGAGCCGGCTCGCGGAGCGCCGGCTCTCAACCGCCGTCCCAGATTAAACCGCAGGCGAGGCACCGGACCATGGATCTCTTCAGCGATATGCGAAGCCACCGTCCGCCCACGACACTCGCAAAGCATTATGATGCGGTGACCTTCGATTTTCTCTCGATGCTCTGGCGGCGGCGGTGGCTGATCCTGGCCGTGACCGGCGCGACCGTGCTGGTGGCCGCGCTCTACGCGATGGTGACGCCACAGCGTTACACGGCCGACCTTGTCCTGCAGTTCGATTTCACGCGGGAAGACAATGGCGGCGGTGGCAAGGTCAGCAGCGTCGCGCTCGAGGCGTCGACACTGGTCGAAAGCGAGGCGCGGATCATGCGCTCGCTCGCCACGGCCCGAGCCGTCGCCTCGCGTCTTGGCCTCGACCATACGGCGCCGAACCAGCCCTCGGCGATCTCCAGCCTGTTCGCTGGGGCGGCCGAACTGGTCTTCCCGTCCGCGGTGCGCAACACCTTGCGTAACCTGACTGGCTTCGGCGGTGGATCGACCGAGCCGACCGCGCGTGACGTCGCCGCCCAGAAGCTGCTGAGTTCGCTGGGCGTGAGCAATGACACCAAGGCCTATCTGGTCACGCTGACCTATCGCGATACTGATCCCGACCGTGCGGCACTGGTCGTCAACGCCTTCGGCAATGAATATCTGCGCCGCAAGATGGAGGCGACCACCAATGCCTCGCAACGCTCCAGCCAGTGGTACGGCGCGCAGGCACAGGAGGCGCGCGCCAATCTCGCGAGGATCGAGAAGGAAATAGAGGCTTTCCGGGTCCGGACCGGCTTCGTCGAGCTCGGGCAGGACGGTGCCGACATCCAGCAGCAGCAGCTTCGCGACATGCTGACCCAGCTCAACACGGTCTCCGCCACACGGCTGGCCGAGGAGACCCGCCTGCAACGCGCTCGGGTTTCGCTGGCCGCCGGCAATATCCCACAGACCAGCGACCTCGGCAGCTCGCCGGTGGTTCAGCAGCTCCTCGACGAGGAGGGCAAGGCGCGCCGGGCCCTCGACGAGATGGTCGCGGTCTCGGGCGAGCGCCATCCCGCCGTGCAGCGGCTGCGGTTGTCTTTGACTGCAGTGCAGGAGCGGTTGCAGAAGCAGCTGGCGCAGTCCGTCGCCAATATCGAGACCGACGTCCAGGCTGCCCGCGCTGCCGAGGCGGCGCTGCGCGAGCGCGTCGCGGCACTGCAGACCAAGTCGATCGAGGCGAGGGGGCTGGAAGGCCAGTTGCGCACTCTGCAGGCTGAGGCGACCGCGGCGCGCGATCGGCTGAAGCAGCTCTCCGACGCCCATCAGCAGGCCAGCGCCGTCAGCGAGCTGCGGCCGATCATCGCCCAGATCGTGGCGCCGGCCGATGTGCCCTCGCTGCCGAGTTCGATCAAGCCATCCCTGGTGCTCGGGCTCGCCGCATTCGGCGGGCTGGTGGCCGGAGCCGGGCTTTCATACTTGCTGGAAAAGCGCGACCGCGGCTTCCGCAGCGAGAACGAGTTCTCTGCCGAGACACGGACCAACTGCGTCGGGCTTCTGCCGAATCTGGAGCACTATCCCGGCGGGCTGGAGAGCCTGGTCTTCGCAGAGGCGGTGCGCTCGATGGTGGCCGAGCTGTTCCCGCCGAGCAATCCGCCGAAATTCGTGCTGATCACCTCCTCTGCGCCCGGAGAGGGCAAGTCCTTCGTCGCCTCCGCCATGGCGCGCGTGCTGGCGATGATGGGCCAGCGCGTGCTGGTGGTCGACGGCTCGCCGCGGCGGCTGTTGCTGGGCCAGAACTTCCCGCATGAGGCGCTGCTCGACCAGTGCCTGCCTCAGGTCGGCGATGCCGGCGCCCCGGGAACGAGCCCGGTCGCCACGGTCCGGCGCGCTTCCGGACTGCGCGACAGCCAGAACGTCTATTCGAACCCGGCTTTCGAGGCGATGCTGCGCGAGGCGCGGGCGCGGTACGACGTCATCCTGTTCGAGGTGGCGCCGGTGCTGCTCTCGGCCGACAGCGCCTTGCTGCGCGAGCACGCCGATACGGTGCTGCATGTCGTTAGATGGAACGACACGCTGAAAAGCACCGTCTCGGCGACGCTCGACCATCTTGCCAGGCTTGGTCTGGACGTCGCCGGCGTCGTGCTCAACGGCGTCGATCTAGAGGAGCAGGGCCGCTACGATGTCTCCGACCGTGGCCGTGTCTATCGCAACTACAAATCCTTCTATCAGGCCTCGGCATGAGCAGGCGCTCGCATCGCTACGCCGCGCTGCTGGCTGCACCGGATCTCGGCGCGTCAGCGCCGCCGTCAGACGGCGGGTTCAGCTGTCGGGCCTGCGGCTCGCCCGCCGTCCATTTGCCGAGCGATCTGTCGGCGCAGGCGATGGTCATCTGCGACGGCTGCAAGCGTCCGGTCGCCACCCTTGCCGCCTTCCGGGCCTATGTCGACAGCCTGGCCGCGAACGCCCGATTCTGCGATCACCACTTGACGGTCTGCCACGCCGATTCAAAGGGCGGACTCGATCAGGCCGTGTCGAGATAGCCAGCTAACCTACCCTGGGTTTCAAGATTGAGGCCGTTTGGTGATCCGATTCGCGGCGCGAGCGGATGGATTTCGCTCGCGGCACCGTTCCATCAACAGGGCCAGCGGTGCCGCGAGGAAGAAACAATCCATTGATATATTGTGTCAAAATAAGACGATTAGTCCGTTCGGACTAATCCTTCCGAGTACACGTTCTTCGTGCCGGGTAGAACCGAATCAGGCCGGAAGGGTATCTAGGGCTCGATCACTTAGAGTGTTCCAGCCAAAAACGGAGCCCCTTTATGGCCACATTTTACGTCTCGGCAACTGGAAACGACAACAATACAGGATTAGGTGAGACGTCATCTTTCCAAACGCTGGAGCGGGCAATCCAAGCCATGCACCAGAGCGGCGGTGCCGACACGGTCTACCTCGGTGGTGGTACCTACTATGCGCCCAATGCCCTCGAACTGACTTCCGCCGATTCGGGTTCGTCTTTCGTTGCGATGTCCGGAGAGAAGGTCGTGATCAGCGGCGGCACGCCGGTGAGCGGCTGGACGCAAGGCGCCGATGGCATCTGGAAGGCGCATGTCGCGGCCGAAGACGTCCAGCAGTTCACCGTCAACGGCGAGAAGCAGACCGAAAGCCGCTTCCCTGATGTCGACCCGAACGATCCGGTCAAGGGCGGCTGGCTCTGGGGGCAGGAGTTGCCGAAAGGGTACGACCCGCAGAAATCGATGGCGTTCGATCCGTCTGATTTCCCGGCAGGTCATGCCCCGCAGGTCGGCCAGACGATCACGGTCTTTTCTGAAAACGGCTATGCCAACGACAAGCTGACCATCGCCTCGGTCAGCGGCAATGTGGTCACCTTCACCTCGGAGGCCAACTACGACATCGGGCCCGCAAGCCGCTTCTTTGTCTCGGAAGCCAAGCCGGACGATGTCGGCGAATGGTCCTATGACAGCGCGTCGCAGACCATCTCGTACAAGGCGCCCGAAGGCTTCACAGGCGAAGGCGGCGTTGTCTCCAACGCCCACAGCCTGTTCGTCGTCGACGGAGCCGACAAGGTCACCTTCAAGGGCCTGACCTTCACCGACACGGCGGCCGCCTCGGGCGATCCCGAGACGGCGGCGATCGAGGCGCATGACGCGACCGGGCTGGTCATGGACGGCAACCACTTCGTCAATGTCGGTGTCGGAATTGCCCTGCATGGGGACAGCAGCGGCAACCAGATCTCGGGCAACAGCTTCGAGCACATCTGGTCGAGCGCCATCGCGATGACGGCCGGGACAAGTGGCAACCACGTCACGAACAACCTCATCGATCAATCGGGCGAGGTCTTCGTCCAGTTCGGCGCCATCGACATGCAGGAGTCGGCGAAGAACCAGATCGATCACAACACGATCACCAATGTTCCGCGCTTCGGCATCGCAGAGATCAATTACGACCCCGGCAATCTGTCGGGCGGGAACATCATCGAGTACAATGATATCCGCCATTCCGGCCAGCAGACGCCGGATGTCGGCGCCATCTACCTGTTCTCGGCCGATGATGCCGGTGCAGCAGGAGACATCATCCGCTACAACAACATCGTCGATGCCGGCGGCCTGAACACCAAGGATGGCGGTTTCGCTGAGAACTGGAGTTCCGGAATCTATCTCGACAACATGGCGAGCAACGCGCAGATCTACGGCAACTTCATTCAGGGTACCAGCTTCGCCGGCGTCTATATCCATGGCGGGTCGAACAACCAGATCCACGACAACACGCTGCTCGACAACGGCCAGTACGGGATCTCGACGGTCGTTGCCGACGACTTCGCGATCAAGGGCAATGAGGTCTATCAGAACTTCATCCAGGTCTCGGCGGACGGCAGCAACACCATCGACACGGATCAGACCGATCCGCGCATGATCCATGGCAACGTCTACTACAACCCCAATGGCGATGACTTGACGATCGCCGACCTTTCGCTCGCAGCGTTTCAGCAGCGCGGCGGCGATACTGGCAGCGTCGTCACCAGCCAGGCCGGGTTCGCCAATGTCGGGTCGGGCGACTACAGCTTCATCTCCGGGTCTATGGCGCAGGCACACGGCATCGAGTCGGCTCCGTTCGGGTCGATTGGATCGTCTCTCACCGGCACGCTGCCTGATGTCGACACACCCGTGACGCCTCCGGTTACGCCGGAGCCGGAGACGCCTGTAACGCCGCCCGTCACGGCGGAGCCGGAAGAGCCTGCCACCGAAACGCCGCCGGTCACTGCCGAGCCGGAAACGCCTGTGACGCCGCCGGTCACCGCAGAACCTGAGGAGCCTGCCACCGAGATCCCGCCGGTCACCGCGGAGCCGGAAAATCCGTCGACGGAAATCCCGGTGACGGATCCGGGTGAGAACCCGGATGTGATCACGATCCCGGAAGTCCCGTCGGTGCCGGAGCCGGAGCCGGATACGCCGTCGAATCCGGGTCAGGGCTCGGGCTGGGGCGGTCACCACGGCTGGGGCGGTCACGGCGGTCGCAACAACTGGTTCCAGGAGATCTGGTCGCGGCGTGACGACGACGATAACGATCGTGGCGGCGGCCGCAACGGTGGCCGGGGACGTCAGGACGACGACGATGACCGCGGCGGCCGCAACTGGCTGCAGGAGATCCGGTCGCGTCATGACGACGACGGCAACGACCAGAATCACCACCAGTCGCACTGGCACTGGTAGCCTTCGGTTGCTGCTGGAGCACACTCCAATCAGCTTGCATCGCAAGCTGATTGGAAAAGCGTTCTCCATCTTAGAGTTAGAGACGGAATTTCGTCTCTCACCCTAGCTCAGAGACCGTCTTACCGATCAGCTTGCGGCACGAGCCGATCGGAACGGCCTCAGAGGCAACCCGGCCATCGCGGCTGGGTTGCCGCTTTCCAGGGTCAGTCGCGTCGCGTCTTGAACCCCTCTCACGAACGACGCACGCAATGTCGGCCGCTCGCCGATCGCGATCGCACATGGAAACCGACGAATGCTTTCGCAAACGGTCCGCAAACTGACGCCCGCATTTGCTTCGCTCTTCGGGCTCTCCTTCGTGCTCAATCTCTTCGTCTTCGTCTCCCCCCTCTACACGATGCAGATCTACGACCGGGTGCTGACCAGCCGGAACGCCACCACTTTGGTCATGCTGTCGCTGATCGTGCTCTTCCTGTTCGCCGCCTATGCCGCGCTCGAGCACTTCCGTAGCCGGGCGCTGGTCCAACTCGGCGTGTGTGTCGACCATGCACTGTCGGAGCCGGCTTTCGAGGCCGCCTTTCACGGTGCGCTCGCGGCGAAGGGCTCGCCGACCCTGCCGATCCGCGATGTCGAAACCCTGCGGGCGACCCTTTCTGGCAGTCTCGTGCCGGCGCTGATGGATGCGCCCTGGATTCCGATCTATCTCGGCCTCTGCTTCATCCTGCACCCGGCGATCGGTGCCGTCGCCACGCTCGGTGCCATCGCGATCCTGGGCGTCGCGCTGCTCAACGAGCGCATCACCAAGGGCTCGCTGATCCGGGCCTCGGAGCTCGGCCATGGCGCGAATGAGCGGCTGACCGCCTCCCTCCGCAATGCCGAGGTCATCAAGGCGCTCGGCATGGGCCAGCCGATCCGCGGCGAGTGGCAGCGCCAGCGCGGGCAGGCCTTGACCTATCACACCGCCGCCGCCGATTGGGGCGGGACCCTGCTGGCGGTGACCAAGCTGTTGCGGCTCGCGCTGCAATGCGCGGTTCTTGGTGTCGGCGCCTATCTTGCGATCAACCAGAGCATGGCCGCGGGCGCGATGTTTGCTGCGTCCCTGATCATGGGCCGGGCGCTCGCGCCGATCGAGGGCGCGGTCAGCCAATGGAAGAGTTTCGTCTCCGCCCGCAGCGCCTTCCAGCGACTTGGCACGACCCTGAAGGCACCCTCGCAGGAGGCCGGGCCGATGACGCTGCCGCAGCCGGCCGGCGCATTGCGGGTCGAGGGGCTGAGCGTGCGTGCCCCGAACGGCAACGCCTTGTTGCTGCACAACGTCTCCTTCGAGGTGGAGCCCGGCGAGATCGCGGCGGTGGTGGGACTGACCGGCTCTGGCAAGTCTTCGCTGGCGCGCGCACTTGTCGGGGTCTGGCAACCGGTCCAGGGCGTGGTGCGGCTCGACGGCAACGACATCCGGCATTTCCCCGACGAGCAGCGCGGCCGCATCCTCGGCTACCTGCCGCAGGACGTGGAGCTGTTCGCCGGCAGCGTGCGCGACAACGTCACTCGCTTCGATCCGGATGCGACGGACGAGGCCGCCGTCGCCGCGGCCACGGCCGCGTCCGCGCATGAGCTGATCCAGGGCTTTCCGGATGGCTATGCGACGCAGATCGGGGAGGGCGGGGCGACCCTGTCCGGTGGGCAGCGCCAGCGCATCGGGCTGGCACGGGCGCTCTATGGCCAGCCGGCCCTGGTCGTGCTCGACGAGCCGAATGCCAATCTCGACATGGACGGCGATGCCGCATTGGCGCGGGCCCTGTCGGGTCTGCGCGAAGCCGGCGCGATCGTGGTCGTGATCACCCATCGCCCGCAACTGCTTTCGCAGGTCGACAAGATCATCCTGATGCAGAAGGGTCAGGCGGTCAGGGTCGGCGGGCGCGAGGAGATCCTGCCGGTTCTGCTGCAGCCCGGCAGCGGCGCGCGCATCCAGCCGCCGCAGCGCGGCCAGACAGGGCAGGTCGAGCCGCTGTCCGTGGCGAGGTTGGCACGCAGATGACACCGGTCCTGAACAAGATGAAGCCCTTCCTGAACAAGGTGAAGCACGCCCTCGCCGGGACGGACTGGAGCCGACGCGTCGAGCCGCTGCGTGCGGTAGCAAGCCGATGGCTCGCGCGCGCAACTGCGCCGGCCGAGAGCGGTGGCGATTGGCGCGGCCCGGTCCGCAAGGGCTACATCGTGGTCGGCCTCGCGCTCGGCGCGGGCGGGCTCTGGTCAGTGACCGCGCGACTCGACAGTGCCGTCGTGGCGCATGGCAGCGTCGTCGTCGAGAGCGACCGCAAGGCGGTGCAGCATCTCGAAGGCGGTCTCGTCGAGTCGATCGCGGTGCGGGACGGCGCTGACGTCAAGGCGGGCGAAATCCTGCTGCGGCTCGATACCACGCATGCGGCGGCGCAGCGCAGCGTGGCGCGGCTCGGTGTGCTGCAGGCGCTGGGCGAAGAGGCGCGCTTCACGGCCGAGATCGACCGGCTCGACCAGATCACCTTCCCCAGCGAGCTGATTGAGGCGGCCGAGAGCAAGGAGGCGCGCCGGATCATGCTCGACCAGGAGCGTCTCTTCAAGGAACGCCAGTCCGCCCAGAAGCTGGAGGTCTCGATCCTCAAGGAGCGGCTGACCCAGTCCGAGAAGCAGTACCAGTCGAGCGAGGCCCAGCGGGAAGCTGCGATCGGGCAGGCTGCCAGCATCAACGACGAGCTCAGCAACCTGCGCCCCCTTGCCGACAAGGGCTATGTCGCTGCGACACGCATCAATCCTCTGAAGCGGTCCTTGACCGACCTGCAAGGCCGCATGGGCTCGCTGGAAGCTGATCTCGCGCGGCTGGCGGTCGCCAATGACGAGATCAGGCTGCAGATGAACCAGATCGGTCTACGCGCCACGGAGGAGGCTTCGACCAAGCTCGCCGAATGCCGGGTCAAGCTCGCCGATGCGCGGGAGAAGCTGCGCATCGCCGAGGACGTGCTGGGGCGTGCCGAGGTTCGGGCGCCGCGCGCCGGACGCGTCGTGGCCTCGAAGATCCATACCGTTGGCGCGGTGGTGAAGCCGGGCGAGACCCTCATGGAGATCGTGCCGCAGGACGACGACCTCATCGTCACCGCCAAGGTGTCGCCTATGGATGTGAACAATCTCCATCCGGGCATGGTCGCCGAGGTGCGCCTGCCGTCCTTCAAGGGCCGGGCGACGCCCTTCACCGTCGGCGAGGTCAAGTCGGTCGCCGCCGACGCCCTGCGCGACGAAGTCCTGCAGCAGATGGTCTACGAGCTGCGCGTGAGCGTCTCGGCCTCGGGCTTCCCGCCGAAAGTCCGGGCCAAGCTCCGGCCCGGCATGCCGGCCGAGGTCTATGTGCCGACCGGCGAGCGCACCGCCATCGCCTATTTGATGCAGCCGCTGACCGACTCGATGCGCTCCAGTTTCCGGGAGGAGTGAGATCGGTGCGGACGAGGTAGGGCGAACGGGGAGGCGGTTGCCGCAAGGCATGGCAACTTCGCTTGAGGGATCAGCCGAGATGGCGGCTTGAGCGAACCGGTTTCTCTCGCAGAATTGCGGCGCGATCAGCAGCCGCCTTTTCCGGGAGCCGGGCCCCATGCCGAAGATCATTCCCGTCGTGATGTGCACTGGCAAAGGCTCCGGCCTGTGGCCCGCCGCCCGCGATACGATGCCCAAGCAGTTCATCCCGCTGTTCGGCCGGGACTCCACCTTCCAGCGTACGCTCCGACTCTTGTCGGATACTGCGGTGTTCGAGGTGCCGATCGTGGTGGTGAGCGCCGAGCACCGCTTCACCGTCGCCGAGCAGTTGCAGACGATCGGCCTGCGCGCCGAGATCGTGCACGAGCCCTCCGGCCATGGCGCGCATTCCGCCGCGGCGATCGCGGCCGAGCTCGGGCTGGCGCGTAGCCAAGCTGCGCTCGTCGGCATCTTCCCGGCCGATCATATCGTGCAGGATGGCAGGCTCTTCGTCGAGACCTGCGCCAGGGCGGCCGCCGTCGCCGCGCAGGGCCGCATCGTCGCGATCGGAATACCTCCGTCTCATCCGGCGACCGGCTATGGCTACATCCGGCCCGGTGCCGAGATCGGCGAGGGAGCCCGCGGGGTCGAAGATGTCGCGGCACGGCCCGACGCGGTGCTGGCGGCTCGCTATCTCAGCGACGGCTATCTCTGGAATTCGGGCAATGTCGTCTTCGATGCGGCGACGATGCAGGCCAGGGTCCAGGCGCCCGCCACAGGCGTGATCGGCAGCGCGACGACGGAAGCCAATTTCGGAATCCGCATGCTCGAAGCCGATGGCTTTGCCGGCCTTCCGGCTGTCCCGGCACAGTCCGCCTCTCCTGAGTGCGCCGATACGGCCGCGGTGATCGCAGGCCATTTTGGCTGGTCCGATGTCGGCGACTGGAGCGCAGTATGGCAGTTCTCCGACAAAGGGAAGGACGGCAATGTCGTCCAGGGCCGCGGCTATGTGCTCGACGGCGCCAACAATCTCGTCCGCTCCGAGGAGGCGGTCGTCGCGGTGGTCGGTTTGGACGATGTGGCGGTCATCGCCACCCGCGACGCCATCCTGGTGACGCCGAAGGCCAAGGCCGACAAGGTCAAGGACGTCGTCGCCCTGGTCGCGGCGGGCCGTGAGCCGGAAGCCGCCAGTCACCGCGAGATCCATCGGCCCTGGGGCAAATACCTGTCGGTTGATCTCGACGAGCGCCATCAGGTCAAGCGCATCACGGTCAAGCCGAACGGTGTCCTGTCCTTGCAGAAGCACCATCATCGCGCCGAGCACTGGGTCGTGGTCCGCGGCACCGCGCAGGTGACCCGCGACGACGAGACCATCCTCGTCCACGAGAACGAGGCGATCTATCTGCCGATCGGCTGCGTCCATCGCATGGCCAATCCGGGCAAGATTCCGCTCGAGATCATCGAGGTGCAGGTCGGCTCCTATCTCGGCGAAGACGACATCATCCGCATCGAGGACATATATCAGCGCTGCTGAGCGCCGGAACTGGAGCCAACCTTCCGGTGGCCGCGGCGATTTCCGCTCTGAGCCCGCTGTCAGGGCAGGTGCTCGCTCCTACCAAACAATTAGCATTGACTAATTGATTAGCCATTGCTAATTGATGCCCATGCATGAGATCGCTTCCGTCTCCACCGTCATGCGCGCGCTCGCCGATCCGACCCGGCGGGCCGTGTTCGAGCGGATTTCAGCCTGCGACGAGATCACCGTCGCCGAGCTGACACGCGGCAGCGGCGTGACGCAGGGCGCCATCTCCCAGCACCTCAAATCATTGAAGCAGGCGGGCCTCGTCGCCGAGCGGCCGGAAGGCCGCAACGTTTTCTATCGCGCCGAGCCGGAAGGGCTGGCGCCGCTGGTCGATTGGATCGGCCATTACGGCGTCTTCTGGCGCGAGCGCTTCGCCAATCTTCGCAATCTTCTCAAGGAGATCGATCCATGACCGCCATCGACCTGCAGCCTGCGACGCAGGCGATCGTCGTCGACGAAATCCTGCCGCACGCGCCGGAGACGATCTGGAAGGCTCTGACCGCGAGCAAGCTGATCGCCCGCTGGATCATGGAGCCCACTGGCTTCGCTCCGATCGAAGGCACACGCTTCACCTTCAAGACGACGCCGGCCGGCGCCTGGGACGGCACGATCCACTGCCAGGTGCTGGAGGTGGTCCCCAATGAGCGCCTGACCTATTCCTGGAAGGGCGGCGACGACGGCAATGCCGGCTATGGCTCCCGGATCGACACGGTCGTCACCTGGACATTGTCTCGCGAGGCCGACGGCACCCGTGTGCGCCTGGTCCATTCCGGCTTCGAGCTGCCGCGCAACGAGATCGCCTTCACCAATATGGGCCGCGGCTGGAAGACCATTCTGCCTCGCCTCGGCGACGTCGCCGGCGAGAACGACTGATCACGATCGATCCGTCCCTGCCGCTTCCAATTCCTACTCGGAGAATGACGATGAGCCATGCCTATACGGGCGGCTGCGCCTGCCGCGCGATCCGCTATGAGATCACGGCCGAGCCGGTCGAGAGCAATGACTGCCAATGCCGCCAGTGCCAGCAGCAGAGCGGCACCGGTCACAGCTCCTATCTGAGCTTCGTCGGTGCGCCTGTCGCGGTCGAGGGCAAGGCCAGCACCTGGGACGTCGTCGGCGAGGGCGGCACGGTCAAGCGCTGCGCCTTCTGCCCGACCTGCGGCTCACCGGTCTACCTGACCTTCCCCGACATTCCCGACCTGTTCATCATCCGCGCCGGCAGCCTCGACGAACCCGGCCGCTACAAGCCGGAGATGGTCTTCTGGCATTCGGTCGCGCAGCCCTGGGACCATGTGCCGCCAGGCATTCCCAAGCATGAGAAGCTGCCGCCGCGGTGATGGCAGGCTTGCCAGCCATCAGTAGGGCAGGCCGACATAGTTCTCCGCCACGCTGGTCAGCGCGGCCTGCGACTGCGTCAGATAGTCGAATTCGGCGCGCCTGATGCGCTGGTCGAAAGAGCTCGCCTCCGGGAAGAGGTGGAGCAGGTTGGTCATCGACCAGGAGAAGCGTACCGCCTTCCAGACCCGCGCCAGTGCACGTGCGGAATAGGCGTCGAGCCCGGCATTCGAACGCTCGGCATAGTGCTCGCGCAATGCCTCGAACAGGTAATGCACGTCGCTGGTGGCGAGATTCAGCCCCTTGGCGCCGGTCGGCGGCACGATGTGGCCGGCATCGCCGGCGAGGAAGAGACGGCCGAAGCGCAGCGGCTCGGCGACGAAACTGCGCAGCGGGGCGATGCTCTTCTCCAGTGCCGGCCCGGGCGTCACCGCCGCCGCGACCTCATCCGGCACGCGCTTGCGCAATTCATCGAAGAAGCGCTCGTCCGACCAGGCCTCGACCTGTTCGTCGAGCGGGACCTGAACATAGTAGCGGCTGCGGGTTTCCGAGCGCATCGAGCAGAGCGCGAAGCCGAACGGCGAGCTGGCATAGACCAGCTCATGCGCGGCCGGCGGCTGGTCGGTGAGCAGGCCGAGCCAGCCGAAGGGATAGACTCTCTCGAAGGTCTCGATCGCTCCAGATGGCACCGAGGCCCGGCAGACGCCATGGAAGCCGTCGCAGCCAGCGATGAAGTCGCAGGCGATCTCGTGCGACTTGCCTTCGAAGGTGAAGCTGACGCGCGGCGAGGCGCCGTCAAAATCATGGAGCTGGACATCTTCGGCCTTGTAAAAGGTCGTCGTGCCGGCGGCTTGCCTTGCCTGCATCAGGTCCTGCGTCACTTCGGTCTGACCGTAGACCGTCACCTGCTTGCCGGTCAGCCCTTTGAGGTCGACGCGCTGCAAGCGGCCTTCGAAGGCGAGCGAGAAGCCGTCATGCGGCAGGCCCTCTTCGGCCAGGCGTGCGCCGAAACCGGCCTCGTGCAGCAGGTCGACAGTGCCTTGCTCAAGCACGCCGGCCCGGATGCGCGAGAGCACATAGTCGGCGCTCTTGCGCTCGAGGATGACGTTGTCGATGCCCTGGCGGGTGAGCAACTGGCCAAGCAGCAGGCCGGCTGGCCCCGAGCCGATGATCACGACCTGCGTGCGCATCGCATCCTCCCATGATTCAACGCGGGCGCACGGCCCGGTACTTTCACGCGAATTTGCCATCCTATCTGCTTGACCGGAATGGAGCTTTCACCCAACCTTTTGGACAAAACGAACATTGGGTAGCTCGCATGTCGCTTGCCTCGGTGCCCGCCTACTGGCTCTATGACGAGCCGCGCGAGCAACGTTTCCCCGATGCGCTGCATATCGAGCGCATCAGTGCCCGCAGCGCTCCGCGCGACTGGCGGATCGAGCCGCATCGCCACCAGGACATGGCCCAGTTCTTCCTGATCGCCTCGGGCGGCGGGCTGGTGCGGGTCGACGGCGTGGAGCACCGGCTTTCTGCAGGAACTGCTATTTTGCTGCCGCGGCTGGCGATCCACGAGTTCCGTTTCCACCCGGATACCGAAGGCTTCGTCGCCAGCATCGCGACCTCGACCCTGACGCCGCTCTTCGAGGCCGAGCCCGCGCTCGGCGCCGTGTTGAGCGAAGCCTTCGTCGACAGGCGAGGGCCGAACGACGCAGGTATCGCCGAGCTTGCCATGGCGATGGAAGCAGCGCTCGCCGAGTTCGGCCGCAACCGCGGCAGCCGCGACCTGGCGTTGGCAGCCCATGCCCGGCTGATCGCGATCTGGTTCGCCCGCATTGCACGCTCCCACGCGGTGGCGAACAGCGGCTCGAACGATGCACGCGCTGTGCTGGTCAGGCGCTTCATCGAACGCGTCGAAAGCCATTTCCACACGCATGAGCCGCTCGATGCCTATGCGGAGGCGCTTGGCGTCACCGGCCCGCATCTCACTCGCGTCTGCCGCGAGTTGCTCGGTCACTCAGCCATGCGGGTGATCCAGGGGAGGCTGATGATCGAGGCGCGGCGCGACCTCGTCTACACCCGTTCGCCGGTCTCGCAGATCGCCTTCCGGCTCGGCTTCTCCGACCCGGCCTATTTCTCCCGCTTCTTCGCGGCGCGGGCTGGCATGTCGCCGTCGGAGTATCGGGCGGCGGGGTGAGGGTGGTCACGCCCGCTGATGTCCGTGATTGCCTATGTTCTTATTTTGTTCTATTAAGAGCAATGAAAAAGCCGTCCTCAAGACAGCTCAATCTGTTCGGCCCAGATGTCGATCTTGCCGCTGGAAGCGCTCCGCCACGAAGGCGGCCGCCCCCTGATCGCGACAAAAACAGATACTTCTTCGCTTTTCGGCCACCCGCGGACGCCACACATTCAATAGATGTCTTTGGGCGCGGCCTGTGTCGGTCGCTTGGATCGCATAGTCGTCTTCTCGGACCGAGCCGCTATCATATTACGCTCTGTGGCATCAAAGGGCCGGGAGAGGCTCCAGCCTGGATCATCGCCGCCTTGAGGGCGATTGGAGAATCAGTATCCGCGCCGATCTTCGATATCGCCTTCGACCATGCCAGAGGATACGGGCGGCCGGGTGAGCCACGAGCCGTATTCCTCGCCTCGACCAAGACGATTTCAGTTCTCGATGATTTTTATCGGCGGTTGTGTGATGCAATGCAGGCGAATGGGTTTCGAATGAATTCCGTGTTCAACCCGCATCTGACCTTGTTCTACGATGAGCACCCGGTCACCAGTGCCATAAACCCACCGGTTTGTTTCACTGTGCGGGACCTTGTCTTGATCCGAAGTATCTATGGCACAAGCCGCCACGACCATCTCGCGCACTGGTCGCTCGGTGGCTGATGATCGCACCGCCTCCGCCTAGTCGCCTTCGCTCTCTGGCGCCGTGCGCGGGACGGTGCGCAGCACCTCTGCCGTGATACCACCGCCAGCAAGGCGTTGACGCCCGCCCATCCCGTCGATGGCGAAGACGAAGAGCGCCGTGTCGCAAAGGCCGCCGAGCCGGTGGATCAATCGCGCCGCCGCCATCGCCGTGCCGCCGGAGATTAGGCAATCGTCGACGATCGCAACCCGGCGTCCCGCCAGCCGCGAGCCCTTCGAGATCACCACGCCTTCGCCAAGCTCATAATTCGCCATGATGCTGCGCATCACGCCGTTCCGCAGCGAATCGACCTTGCGGATGTCGATGAAGCCGAGGCCGTTGCGATAGGCCAGTGCTCCGGCGAGGCCAAGTCCGCCGATATCGATGCCGGCGAGCACCTCGATGGCAGCCGGTATCCGCGAGGCGAGCGCGTCGATGATGGGGCGGGTCAGAGCCGCCTCGCTGGTCGTAATGGAGAGGTCGGGAAAGTCTACGCCGGCCGCGGTGTGGTCCTTCCAGGGGCGGAAGGGGATGTCGAGCTGGTCGTCGCTCGTCGCGGCCTGCTGCAACTGCTCAGTCATGGCGCGCCCATCCGATTCCTTGCTCGCCCGATACACGCCATCGTTGCCGGCCGGATGACAGGACGCGAGAGACGCCCGATTGTCCGCGCTGCGATCGGCGATGGCAACGCGCGCATGCTCGAAACACGCAGCTTTCTTCGGCTCCCTCCCGCGCCAAGTGGCAGGATCGCTTGATCTCCGCTCGGCTGCATGCCACCCCGCGCCGACGGACATCAGCGACGGTCGGGACGATGGTTACGCTCTACGGCATCAAGAACTGCGACACGATGAAGAAGGCCTGGAGCTGGCTCGACGCGCACAAGATTCCTTACGCCTTCCACGATTATCGCGTCTCCGGCATCGACAAGGCGCATATCGAGGCGTGGTGCCGTGAGCTCGGCTGGGAGAAGGTCCTGAACAAGGGAAGCACGACCTTCCGCGAGCTGCCCGAGGCCGACAGGCAGGGCCTCGACGAGAAAAAGGCGATCGCGCTGATGCTGGCGCAGCCGACCATGATCAAGCGCCCGGTGCTCGATCTCGGCGACCGCCGAATCCTCGCCTTCAAGCCGGATGTGTACGCGGCAGCCTTCGCCAAGCGCTAGACGTCATTGCAAGCGCAGCGAAGCAATCCAGGGACGTTGAACTCTGCCGCTCCTGGATTGCTTCGTCGCTGCGCTCCTCGCAATGACGATAAGCGATCCAGCCCTTCCACAGAGCGCGGCGCTGCGCTAGGCCGGCGCCCATGACGACGGAATTCAGCTTTCATCTCAACGGCCGGGACGGCGCTGCCCGCACCGGCGAGGTCCGCATGCCGCGCGGTGTGATCCGCACGCCGGCCTTCATGCCGGTCGGCACCGCCGCGACGGTCAAGGGCATGTACCCCGAGCAGGTCAAGGCGCTCGGCGCCGACGTCGTGCTGGGGAATACCTATCATTTGATGCTGCGGCCGGGTGCCGAGCGCGTCGCCAGGCTCGGCGGCCTGCACAAGTTCATGAACTGGCCGCACCCGATCCTGACCGATTCCGGCGGCTTCCAGGTGATGTCGCTCGCCAATCTGCGCAAGCTGACCGAGGAGGGCGTCACCTTCCAGTCGCATATCGACGGCTCGAAGCATGTGCTGACGCCGGAGCGCTCGGTCGAGATTCAAAACCTGCTCGGCTCCGACATCGTCATGCAGCTCGACGAATGCGTCTCGCTGCCTTGCGAGGACAAGGTCGCCGAGAAGGCGATGCACCTGTCGCTGCGCTGGGCCGAGCGTTGCAAGAAGGCTTTTGGCGATCCGGCTGGGAGGGCGCTCTTTGGTATCGTCCAGGGCGGGGCGGTGCCCGCCTTGCGCGTCGAGAGCGCGCGCGAGCTCGCCGCCATGGACCTCAAAGGCTACGCCATCGGCGGCCTGGCGGTCGGTGAGCCGCAGGACGTGATGCTGGCAATGATCGAGACGGTCGAGCCGCATCTGCCGCAGGAGAAGCCGCGCTATCTGATGGGCGTCGGCACGCCGGACGACATCGTCGAGGCGGTCCGGCGCGGCGTCGACATGTTCGATTGCGTGATGCCGACGCGGGCCGGTCGCCATGGCCAGATCTTCACCCGCTTCGGCCGGATGAACCTGAAGAACGCCAAGCATGCCGAGGATAGCAGGCCGGTCGACCCGGAGTCGTCCTGCCCGGCCGCGAACACCTATTCGCGCGCTTATCTGCACCATCTCGTCAAGGCCGAGGAGATGCTCGGCAAGATGCTGCTGACCTGGGTCAATCTCGCCTATTACCAGGATCTGATGGCCGGCCTGCGTGCCGCCATCGCCGCTGGTCGCCTCGATGACTTCATCGCTGAAACGAAAGAGGGTTGGGCCAGAGGCGAGCCGGCGTGATCGATCCCGGGCTCGGCCTGCTGCTCATCAAGATGGCGGTCGCAGCCGCCATCGTCGTGAGCTGTTCCTTGCTGGCCGAGCGTGTCGGGCCGCTGCTCGCGGCGATGATCGCGACGCTGCCGATCTCGGCCGGCCCGGTCTATGCCTTCCTCGCCATGGATCACGATGCGGCGTTCATCGCCGGCAGCGTGCTCGGCAGCATGAACTCCAATCTCGCCAATGCCGGGTTGTCGCTGGTCTATGTCCTGCTGGCGCAGCGTTTCGGTACGGTCATCTGCCTCGCTGCGGCCCTGTTGACCTGGCTGCTGATCGTCACCGGCCTGCAGCGGCTGGCCTTGCCTTTCGTCATCGTGTTGGCGGTGACGCCGGTCGTCTTCCTGATCCTGCACCGGATCGTCCGGCCCTATCTGGCAGCGCGGCCGCCGATCGCGCCGGGCCGGCCCTGGTATGTGATCCCGTTACGCGCCGCTGCCGTCGCCGCGCTGGCAGGTACGGTGACGACCCTCAGCGCTCGTGTCGGCCCGGCCTGGTCCGGCGTGCTGGCGAGTGCTCCGATCGTGCTGTCGAGCCTGATCGCGATCCTGCAGCCGCGCATCGGCGGGCCGGCCAGCGCAGCCGTCATCGGCAATGGCCTGCTGGGCCTGCTCGGCTTCGGCTTTGCGCTCGCGCTGGTGCATGTCACGGCCGTGCCGCTCGGCTCCTGGCCGGCGCTCGGCCTCGGCCTACTCGTCTGTATCGTCTGGAATCTCGGCCTGATGGCGTTAGCGCGCCGCCGCCGAGCGGCGCCATGAGGCGACGAACAGCCCGGCGATGATCAGCGCAATGCCGCCGATCTGCAGCCCGCTCGGGATCTCGCCGAGCACGGGGATGGCGAGCAGGGTGCCGACCACCGGGATCATCGGCGGGAAGCGCCCGGCGACCGAGGGGCCGAGCACCGGCGTCGACCAGCTCCAGATCCACAGGCCGACGATGACGTTGAGCACGCCCTGATTGATCGCGTGGGCCAGCAGCACCCACCAGGGCGCGACGTCGAAGCCGCGGAAATAGAAGGCGAAATAGATTGGCAGATAGGCCATCGACAGCACGGAGACGACGGCGGTCGCCTTGAGCGCGTCGACCCGCCAGAGCTGGATCAGCAGCGGATAGCCACCCCAGATCAGCCCGACGCCGAGGAAGCAGAGATCGCCGAAGACGATGCCGGGATTGGCATGGGTCGTGCCGGCAATGCCGAGGCAGGCGAGGCCGATGAGTACCGCCGCGACGCCGAGCACTAGCTGTCCGGTCAGGACCGCGCCGAACAGGACGACGCTGCCAACGATGCCGATCACCGTGACCGTGCCGGGCCCGATCACCGCGCCATGGGCGGCGGGAGCGTAGGTCAGCCCGGTCATGAGCAGGAAGCTCATCGGGAAGCCGCTCATCACCGCCAGGACGAGACCGCGCTTCCAGCCGAGGCCGGCGCAATCGCGCAAGCCGCCGGCCAGCATGAAGCTGGGCAGGAGCAGGAAGCCGGCGGTGACGAAACGCAGCGCCAGCATGTCGTGCGAGGAGAGGCCGTTCAGCACCGCATGGCGGCTGACGACGAAGTTGGCCCCGAAGATCACCATGGCAAAGGCCATGCCGGCAAAGGCGAGTTGCCGGCGCCGGCGCAGCCGCTCGTCCGACAGGGGCACGGTCTGATGCATGCTCCAGCCTAGTTCGAGGCTGGAGCATGCGGTTAGTGGTGTAGCTGCATGGCGCTGCCGCGCCCGTGGCTATTGCAGCGCAACAAATGGGCTCAGGCGAGGGCCTTCAGCGCCGAGCGGCCGGCGTAGATCGCCTGGGCGCCGAGCTCCTCCTCGATGCGCAGCAGCTGATTGTACTTCGCGGTCCGGTCGGAGCGCGCGAGCGAGCCGGTCTTGATCTGCCCGCAATTGGTCGCGACGGCGAGGTCGGCGATGGTCGCGTCCTCGGTCTCGCCAGAGCGATGCGACATCACCGCGGTGTAGCCGGCGCGCTGCGCCATCTCGACGGCGGCGAGCGTTTCGGTCAGCGTGCCGATCTGGTTGACCTTGACCAGGATCGAGTTGGCCGTCTTCGCCTTGATGCCCTGCGACAGGCGGGTGACGTTGGTGACGAAGAGGTCGTCGCCGACCAGCTGGCACTTGTTGCCGACAAGATCGGTCAGCGCCTTCCAGCCCTCCCAGTCGTCCTCGGCCATGCCGTCCTCGATCGAGATGATCGGGTAGCCGGCGACCAGCTTGGCAAGATACTTGGCCTGCGCCTTGGGATCGCGGGTTTTGCGTTCGCCTTCATAGACATAGGAGCCGTCCTTGAAGAACTCGGTCGCAGCGCAGTCGAGCGCCAGCGCGACGTCCTCGCCGGGCTTGTAGCCGGCCTTCTCGACCGCCTGCATGACGAAGTCGAGCGCCGCTTCCGCCGACTTGATGTTGGGGGCAAAGCCGCCCTCGTCGCCGACATTGGTGTTGTGGCCGGCGTCGTGCAGGGCCTTCTTCAGCGTGTGGAAGATTTCCGCACCCATGCGCAGCCCCTCGGCGAAGGAGGGCGCGCCGATCGGCATCACCATGAATTCCTGGAAGTCGATCGGGTTGTCGGCATGGGCGCCGCCATTGACGATGTTCATCATCGGCACCGGCAGGACGCGGGCCGAGGTGCCGCCGACATAACGATAGAGCGGCAGGCCCGATGCTTCGGCCGCGGCCTTGGCGACGGCGAGCGAGACGCCGAGAATGGCGTTGGCGCCGAGCTTGCTCTTGTTCGGCGTGCCGTCGAGCTCGATCATCGCCTGGTCGATCGCGGTCTGGTCCTCGGCGTCCATCGCGACGATCGCTTCGGCGATCGCGACGTTGACGGCCTCGACCGCCTTCAGCACGCCCTTGCCGAGATAGCGGCTCTTGTCGCCGTCGCGCAGCTCGACCGCCTCATGCGCACCGGTCGAGGCGCCGGACGGCACGGCGGCGCGGCCCATCGAGCCGTCTTCGAGCACGACATCGACCTCGACCGTCGGGTTGCCGCGGGAATCGAGGATCTGGCGGCCGATGATGTCGATGATCGCGGTCATGGCAGGCTCCGGAGCTGAGGTGGGCAAGGGATGCCGCGCTTCTAGACACAAGCGGCGGCGACGGGAAGGGGCGGTGGCGTTTATCCGGGGTCGGCATTAAAAGCCGCGGCAACTCTTGCGCCCGTGATCGATGGGCGCCCCCCGTTCAGGATGCTGCCCATGACCATCGATGCCTCCACCCTTCAGCTCGGCAAGGCGAGCGAGCTGCCGCGCTCGCCGGAGGAAGCCCGCCTCGACCGCGTGCCGAACCCGCATGCCGGCACCGATTATCTCGCGCGCTTCACCTGCCCGGAATTCACCTCGATCTGCCCGGTCACCGGCCAGCCCGATTTCGGCATCCTGGTGATCGACTATCTGCCGGGTGACTGGCTGGTCGAATCGAAGTCGCTCAAGCTCTATCTCGGCGCCTTCCGCAACCATGGCGCCTTCCACGAGGACTGCACGGTCGGCATCGGCAAGACGCTGGTCGACCTGCTCGAGCCGAAATGGTTCCGCATCGGCGGCTACTGGTATCCGCGCGGCGGCATCCCGATCGACGTATTCTTCCAGACCGGCGAGCCGCCCAAGGGCCTCTGGCTGCCCGATCAGGGCGTCGCGCCCTTTCGCGGGCGCTGAACCTTAGGTCCTGCTGCTGGCCAGCGGCAGGATGCGCGGCGCCGCGAAGCCGAGCAGCGTGACCCCGGCGGCGAAGACGAGGATCGCGCCGCTGGTGCCGAGCAGGTGCAGGGCGGCGCCCATCAGCACCGGCCCGAGCGCATGGCCGCAGAACAGGGCGCAGGCGAACAGCGCCACGGCCGAACCGCGGGCGGTCGGCGCAAGTTCGGTCGCCTGCGCCTGGAAGGTGCCGTGCATCAGGAAGAAGCCGAAGCCGCTCAGCGTGAAGATCGCGATCGCGCTCCACCAGGGCAGGAAGGCGAGCGAGAACAGCACATAGGCCAAGCCCATGACGATGCCGCCCAGGGTCGTCATCCGGGTTGGGCCGAGCCGCTCGACCAGGATGCGGGTCAGCACGCCATAGACGATGCCGCCGAGCCCGGTGCCAGCAATGACGAGACCGGCCTGCGAAGGGCCGACGCCGGCCCGCTCGTGCAGGATCGCCGCGATATAGGGCGGCATGCCGAAGATCAGGCTGCCCTCGACCACGACAAGTCCGTAGAGCAGCTTCGAGCGTGGATTGCTGAAGACGGCGGAATAATTCGCGAGCGCGCCGGAGAAGCTGAGCGGTGCGCGCAGCGCATTCGGCCTCGGCTTCAGCACCACGAGAACCAGGGCGCCCGCGATGGCTGCGATCGCGCCGGCCATGACGAAGACGCTGCGCCAGCCGACATGTTCGGCAATCAATCCCGAGCAGGCAGCGCCGGCCATCTGCCCGATGATCATCAGCACTAGGAAGCGGCCGAGCATGATCTGCCGCTCCGCCATCGGCGCCCGGTCACCGATCGCCGCCATTGCCACCGGGATGACGCCGCCGGCGGCGACGCCTGCGATCATGCGCACGCCGGTCAGCATCTCGAACGAGCCAGCGAAGGCCGCACCGAGCGACAGAAGCGCGAGGACGCCTAGGCAGGTCGCGATCGTCTTGAGCTTGCCGAGCGAATCCGCGATCGGCCCGAGAAAGGGCTGGCCAATCGCATAGGCGAAGGAGAAGGCCGTCGCGATCGCGGCGACCTGGGCGATGCTGCGCCCGAACTCGGCCGCCAGGGTCGGCACCAGCGGGTCGAGCAGGCGCATGGTGAAGGTCGACGCGAAGCCGCACGCCCCGAGCACGAGGATTAGCAAGTTCAGGGAACGGGGCGGTGGCGCCGCGGGAGGAGCTGCGGTGGCCGGTGTCTCAGACATACGCCAGCGTAGAATGCGCCTTGCGCTTGGCAAGGCGGTCGAACTCTTGCAGCTCTGCGATCAGCGCATGGAAGTCGCGCAGCGGCACCATGTTCGGCCCGTCCGAGGGGGCGTTGTCGGGGTCGGGATGGGTCTCGATGAAGACGCCTGCGACGCCGACCGCGACCGCGGCGCGCGCCAGCACCGGCACGAACTCGCGCTGGCCGCCGCTGGAGGCGCCCTTGCCGCCGGGCTGCTGCACCGAATGGGTGGCGTCGAAGATCACGGGAGCGCCGATCTCCGCCATGATCGGCAAGGAGCGCATGTCGGTGACCAGCGTATTGTAGCCGAAGGAGGCGCCGCGCTCGGTCAGCATCACATTGGGGTTGCCGCTCTCGATCACCTTGGCGGCGACGTTGACCATGTCCCAGGGCGCCAGGAACTGGCCCTTCTTGACGTTGACGACGCGGCCGGTCTTCGCGGCGGCAACGAGCAGGTCGGTCTGCCGGCACAGGAACGCCGGGATTTGCAGCACGTCGACCACCTCGGCCACCGGAGCGCACTGGCTGGCGTCGTGCACATCGGTCAGCACCGGCAGGCCGGTGCGCTCGCGAATCTCGGCGAAGACGGGCAGGGCGGCCTCCAGGCCCATGCCGCGCTGACCCTTCACGCTGGTGCGATTGGCCTTGTCGAACGAGGTCTTGAAGACGAGGCCGATGCCGAGCTTGTCGGAGGTTTCCTTCAGCGCCAGGGCGACTTCGAGCGCATGGTCCCGGCTCTCCATCTGGCAGGGGCCTGCGATCAGCGCGAGCGGCAGGCTGTTGCCGAATCGGACGGGTTTGGCGAGGTCGGCGCCCACGGTGACGATGGCGTTGGTGGTCATGACGGGCTCCTTGCTCAAGGCCGCGGGTATTAGAAGCCGCTCACCTGACTGGCAAGCGCCGCCATGGCCAGGTCGTCACGCCGGATGCGTACAGCGCCGCCCAGATCAGGACTGGCTGGAGGGCTAGGCGTGGGCCGTGATACCACCAGCTGCTCGGCAGTCCCGTAAGGACGACACCGTCGAATGCGTGCTTGAGATTGGCCGGGAACACGCAGAGCGCATAGAGCGCAAGGCCGATGCCAGCCGCCTTGCAAAGCCGGGGAACCAGCAGGCCGAGCGCTCCGAGAATTTCAGCGATGCCCGTCGCGATCACGATTCCACGCGGCATTGGCACCCAATCCGGCACGATCGGCAGGAAAGCCTCGGACGAGCGCAGATGCAGCAGGCCGGCAGCGAGATAGAATGCCGCCAGCAGCCACAACAGGCCGCGCCTGCCCGCGCTCATAGGCTCACGTCACCTCGAACCAGCTCCACAGCCCGCGGTCGAAGCGCTCCAGCACGGTCGAGGAGATCAGCCAGCGCCCGGGGTTGTCGGCGATGAAAGCGATGTGCAGGCGCTTTCCCTCGGGGATTTGCACCGTGTCGAGGAAATAGGGCTCCCAGCCGTCGTCGAGCGGATGCAGCAGGCGGAAGCTGTGGCCGTGGACATGCAGCGGCTGCAGGAAGGCGGTCTTGTTTGTGATGCCGATCACCACCGGCGCGCCGCGCTTGACGCTGAACAGCGGCTTGCCCTTCGGATCGCCCTGGCCGCCATTGACCGTCCAGGGCTTCGCAAGGTCGAGCCCCGTGAGATCGAGCTTGTTGTCCGGTGTGATCTTCGCGCCGCCCTCGATGATCATTTCGCTGCGCCGGGCGTCCTGGAGCCGCACCGCCGCCGGCAGCGCCGGATTGAGCGGCATGCCGGCGATTGCCGGGCGTGCCGGCTTGGCCGTGCCCTCGCTGACAAACCGCACCAGCGGCACGCCCGGACCAATCAATGCGGTGACGCTGGCGGCGGCACCGACCGTCTCCGGCATGTCGAAGATCACGTCGTAGCGCGTGCCCGGCGCGAAGGGCAGCTGTGCTCGCACCGGCTCGAAGGTGTCGGTCGGCTGGCCGTCGACCGCCGCGACGAAGGCCTTCACCTCGTCGAAGCGCAGCCGCATGATCCGGGCGTTGCAGGCATTGGCAAGGCGCAGGCGCACGCGGGCGCCCGGCGGCAGCCTGATCGGCAGCGGCGGCGGCTTGCCATTGACGGTGAGCCAGCTGCCGAGCCGGCCGGCGGCAGCGCCGTCCTGCCCGTCCGCGGCGAAGGGCAGCAGCTTCTGGTCGTCGCCGAGCAGCCAGTCGCCGATCAGGGCCGGCAGGTCGAGATCGACCGCGGGCGGCTCCTTCTCCTCGATGATCAGCATGCCGGAGAGTCCGCGTCCGGCCGGCTCGGACGAGCCGCCGAGCAGCATTGGCCGATAGAGGAAGGTGCCGGAATCGGGCGGCGTCAGTCGGTATTCGAACTGCCCACCCGGTGGCACCGGCTCCTGGCTGAAGCCGCCGACGCCATCCATGGCGTGGTCGGCCCGCAGGCCGTGCCAGTGCAGCGAGAGCGGCTTGTCGATCCGATTCTGCAGGACAAGGCGCAAGGTCTCGCCCTGCTTTGCCTTGAGTACCGGTCCCGGTGTCGCTCCGTCGAAGGCCCAGATTTCTGTTTCGGGCGCCGGCGCAGGGCGTAGCCTCGCCTTGGCGGGAGCCACGATGAGGCTCCGCGCAGTTCCGGTCGAAGCCTCCTGTGGAACCGCCGGCGTCTGCTGAGCCAGCGTCGAAAGCGGCGAGAGCAGGCTCGCCAGTCCGGCGCCCTGCGCGATGACCCGGCGGCGGCTGGGATTGAGGCGCGAGGCCGGCGGCGAAGCGTCTTTGCTCATGCCCGGGACATAGCCGGACGGCGGCTTTCTGGCGAGCGCAAAGCCGCGAGCGAGCGGCCTTCGCAGAAATGTCGCATTTTTTTGCTGCATGACGCGCCCGAAATGCTATAGCGGCGCGGCCCAATGGTGCTGCTGTCGCGACGACCGCGGTGCGGCGCACCGGGGTTGGCGGGCGTGGCGGAATTGGTAGACGCAGCGGATTTAGGTTCCGCCGGCGCAAGTCGTGGGGGTTCGAGTCCCTTCGCCCGCACCAGGTTGCAAGTTTCGCGAGCGCGGCGGCGGATCCCCGGCGTCGCGCTTTGGACATTGAAGTAAAGAGCTGTTGAGCGGATCAGAACGATGAACGTGACCGAAACCCTGTCCCAGGGCCTCAAGCGCGAATTTCAGGTGGTGCTGAACGCCACTGACCTCAAGACCAGGCTCGATGACGGCCTCGCCGGCCTGCAGGGCAAGGCCCGCATCAACGGCTTCCGTCCCGGCAAGGTCCCGGTCGGCCATCTGCGTCGTCTCTATGGCCGCTCGGTCATGGCCGATGTCGTCCAGAATGCCGTCAACGAGGCGAACCAGAAGATCGTCGCCGATAACGGCCTGAAGCTCGCCTTCGAGCCGCAGATCAAGTTCCCTGAGAACAAGGATGAGATCGAGGCCGCGATGGAGGCCAAGGGCGATCTCGCCTTCACCGTCGCGCTCGAAGTGCTGCCGAAGATCGAGGTGGTGGACGTTTCGGACGTCGCGCTTGAGAAGCCGGTCGCCGAAGTTCCCGAGGCCGACGTCGACGCCGCGCTGGAGCGCATGGCCTCGCAGAACCGCAGCTTCGAATCGAAGAAGGATGGCGCCAAGGCCGCCAAGGGCGACCGCCTGCTGATCTCCTTCGTCGGCACGCTCGAAGGCAAGCCCTTCGATGGCGGCACCGGTTCGGAAATCCCGCTCGAACTCGGCGCCGGCCAGTTCATCCCGGGCTTCGAGGAGCAGCTCGAAGGCGCCAAGAAGGGCGAGCAGCGCACCGTCTCGGTGACCTTCCCCGAGAATTACACCGCGACCCATCTCGCCGGTAAGCCGGCCGAGTTCGCCGTCACCGTCGATGACGTCCAGGCCCCGGGCGCGCTGAAGATCGACGACGAGCTCGCCAAGGGCTTCGGCATGGAGTCGCTCGACGCGCTCAAGGCCGCGATCCGCGAGCAGATCGGCCGCGAGTTCGGCGAGCAGTCGCGCCGCAAGGTCAAGAAGGCCCTGCTCGACGCGCTCGACGGCAAGTACAGCTTCGAGCTGCCGCCGACCCTGGTCGAGCAGGAGTTCGCCGCAGTCTGGAGCCAGGTCGAGGCGGACATGAAGAACGCCAACAAGACCTTCGCGGACGAGGACACCACCGAGGACGAGGCTCGCGCCGAGTACCGCAAGATCGCCGAGCGCCGCGTGCGCCTCGGCCTGGTGCTGGCCGAGATCGGCGAGCAGGCCAAGGTCCAGATCTCGGATGACGAGGTGACGCAGGCCCTGATCGCTCGCGCCCGCCAGTTCCCGGGCCAGGAGAAGGAAGTCTGGGAGTTCTACCGCAAGAACCCGCAGGCGCTCGCCGAAATCCGCGCCCCGATCTTCGAGGAGAAGGTCGTCGACCATCTGCTGGGCCAGGTGAAGGTCGAAGACAAGTCGGTTTCGCGCGAGGCGCTTTTCGCCGATGACGAGGACGAAGGCGCTGCCGAGGCCAAGCCGAAGGCGGCCAAGGCTAAGAAGGCCAAGAAGACTGCGACCGAGGCGACGGACGAGGCTTCGGCCTGATCCTCGCGATCTGATTGACGATATCGGCGCCGTCCGCACACTGCGGGCGGCGTTTCCCTTTTCAGCCGACGCCTGCATGCTTATGTGGGTCTTCGCCGCTATCGGCTGATTCCCGCCCGCTTTGATCCCAAGGACCGACGATGATGCGTGACCCGATCGAGACCTATAACAATCTCGTCCCGATGGTGGTCGAGCAATCGAGCCGCGGCGAGCGCGCCTTCGACATCTATTCCCGCCTGCTGCGTGAGCGCATTATCTTCCTGACCGGCCCGGTCGAGGATTATTCCGCCTCGCTGATCGTGGCGCAGCTGCTGTTCCTCGAAGCCGAGAACCCCAAGAAGGAGATTTCCTTCTACATCAACTCGCCCGGCGGCGTGGTGACCTCGGGCCTGTCGATCTACGACACCATGCAGTTCATCCGCTGCCCGGTGACGACGCTCTGCGTCGGACAGGCCGCCTCGATGGGCTCGCTGCTGCTGACGGCCGGCGCCAAGGACATGCGCTTTGCCCTGCCGAACGCCCGCATCATGGTCCACCAGCCCTCCGGCGGCTTCCAGGGCCAGGTCACCGATATCCTGATCCACGCCCGCGAGGTCGAGAGCCTGAAGCGGCGCCTAAACGAGATCTATGTCAGACACACCGGCCGCAGCTACGAGGACATCGAGGCGGCTTTGGAGCGCGACAATTTCATGACCGCTGACCAGGCCAAGGAGTTCGGCCTGATCGACAAGGTCATCGACAAGCGCGCGGACGAGGCGGCGGCCTGACGGCTGTCACCGAGACGACACGCGCCTGTGGGTTGGCGAGCGGCTCTCGAAGGGCCATATTGCCTTGAGACTAGGCCTCATGTTTGCATGGGGCATCGGAAGGGCGCGGTAAGGCGCTCAAGCGGTCCGATTTTGGGTCAGTTTCGTCGCCGCCTGCGCCAGAGCGACGCGTTAACCTAATAATCGCGATCTGAGCGCCTATTATGACGGGGAGACGACATCAGGTCGCCGTTTTTCGGTGGCGGATTCGTCCTCCGAGATGGAGAACCAACGATGAGTAAGGCCAGCGGCGGCGATTCGAAGAGCACGCTCTACTGCTCCTTCTGCGGCAAGAGCCAGCACGAGGTTCGCAAGCTGATCGCGGGCCCGACCGTTTTCATCTGCGATGAATGCGTCGAGCTCTGCATGGACATCATCCGCGAGGAATCGAAGTCCGCGCTGGTGAAGTCGAAGGACGGCGTGCCGACCCCGAAGGAGATCCGCAAGGTTCTCGACGACTACGTCATCGGCCAGGATCACGCCAAGAAGGTCCTCTCGGTCGCGGTCCACAACCACTACAAGCGACTCAGCCACGCGACGAAGCACAACGACGTCGAGCTGGCGAAGTCGAACATCCTGCTGATCGGACCGACCGGCTCGGGCAAGACGCTGCTGGCGCAGACGCTGGCCCGCATCCTCGACGTGCCCTTCACCATGGCGGACGCGACGACTCTGACCGAGGCCGGCTATGTCGGCGAGGACGTCGAGAACATCATCCTCAAGCTGCTCCAGGCCTCCGACTACAATGTCGAGCGGGCGCAGCGCGGCATCGTCTACATCGACGAGATCGACAAGATCAGCCGCAAGTCAGACAATCCCTCGATCACCCGCGACGTCTCGGGCGAGGGCGTCCAGCAGGCGCTGCTGAAGATCATGGAAGGCACCGTCGCCTCCGTGCCGCCGCAGGGCGGGCGCAAGCATCCGCAGCAGGAGTTCCTGCAGGTCGACACCACCAACATCCTGTTCATCTGCGGCGGCGCCTTCGCCGGGCTGGACAAGATCATCTCGGGCCGCGGCAAGGGCACCTCGATCGGCTTCGGCGCGACCGTGAAGGCGCCCGACGATCGGCGCACCGGCGCGATCTTCCGCGAGGTCGAGCCGGAGGACCTGCTCAAGTTCGGCTTGATCCCGGAGTTCGTCGGCCGCCTGCCGGTGCTGGCGACGCTGGAGGACCTCGACGAGGCCGCGCTCAAGACCATCCTCACCGAGCCGAAGAACGCGCTGGTCAAGCAGTATCAGCGCCTGTTCGAGATGGAGGACACCGAGCTCACCTTCACCGACGAGGCGGTCAGCCTGATCGCCCGCAAGGCGATCGAGCGCAAGACCGGCGCCCGTGGCCTGCGCTCGATCATGGAAGGCATCCTGCTCGAGACCATGTACGAGCTGCCGGGGCTGGAAGGCGTCGAGCAGGTCGTCATCGGGCCGGAAGCAGTCGAGTCCAAGTCGCGCCCGCTGTTCATCTATGCGGATCGCGAGGAAGAGGCGAAGTCGGCCTCGGCCTGAACTTCCGGCCGGCTTGACGGCCGACCGGCACGGCGTAGCTTCGCAGGTGGGGCTACGCCGGGGGCTACGTGATTACGCGACGACGTTCCATGCGCGGTTCGGTGACGGTTCGTGCCGTCATCGGCCGCGTTTTCGTTTTCCTGGGATTGCTGGGAGCGACCCTGCTGTCTGGACCGGCTTCGGCTCAGTCCGGCCCGGACCCGGTGATGCAGGTCTTGAATGACCTGGGGATCGGTGAACTGCCGGTCGTGGTCTCGACGTCGCGGCCGGTCGCCAGGCACATCGAAACTCTGGCGCGCGAGCGTTGTGATCGCGAGGCCGTCGTGGCCTTCGCCGAGAGCCTGAAACAGGCCGGCTATCGCCGCGAAGGGGCTCGGGCGCTGGTGCGCTTCTCGGAGAATTGCGGCGGCTACACCGACGCCCTGCGCCGCGCCGCGAACATCCTGATGGACCTGTCGGATTGGGGTGGGGCGGCCGCAGTCGCGAGCAAGATCGTCGCGGAACAGCCGCATTCCGACAATGGTTACTACCTCCGCGCTGTCGCCAACGACAAGGCGGGCAAGCTGAACGAAGCGATCGACGACTACCTGACCGCGATCGCGCTCTTCGCCGACAAGGAACGAATCTCCTCCGTCGGCTATTTCGCTGCCTCCCGTGCCTATGAGAAGCTCGGGCAATTCTGCGACGCAATCGTTCCCCTCGAAGCCTGGGTCGCCCTGAACCCGCTGCGCAACGACAACAGCCGCACGCAAGCGGTGATCGGCACATTGCGCAGCAAGGGGCAGTGCGCCGAAAAAGCCTTCGCCACCGACGAGACCATCCCGATCACCCGCAGCGGCCAGGTCGTGACCGTGGCGGCGACGGTGAACGGCACGAAGGGGATCTTCATCATCGACACCGGCGCAACCTTCGTTTCGCTCCGCCAGAGCTTCGCCGAGCGCGCCAAGGTCGCCGTCGATGCGACGAGCAAGGTCCGTCTGCATACGGCCAACGGCATTGTCGAGGCCAGCCGCGGCAAGGCCGCCCTGATCGAGCTCAAGCGCGTCCAGGCGACCGAAGTTCCCGTCGTCGTGCAGTCGGACAAGACGGGCAGCTACGGCGCGCGTGTCGATGGCCTTCTCGGCATGAGCTTTCTCGCGCGGTTCGATGTGACGATCGACCGGCGCAGCGTTCGGATCAGGTCTCGCGGCGGCGTGAAGCTGTAGCGGAGGGGGACAGGGGCCGCTCGTCGGCACGGACCGAAAGTGGCCATCGCGGCGCTCTCCGCCGGCGCGAAACCGGATTCTGGTTCAGTTCGGAACGCGTGCCTTTCGGCCTGCGTTTTGCTTTATGGGGTTGGGTGGTTAGGGGTACCTCCGAAACTCACTCTGCCTTGCCCCAGCCATCACGGTCTCGTGCACCGGCTGCGACGAAAGCCGTGGTGGACTGCGTGAGGCGTCGCTTGAAAGCCGGCGTCGAAGCATCCACCTTAGGATCACCTGCGAGACTCGCGTGCCTGTCGAGGGCGCGGTTCGCGGGGGCGCCTGGCGCGAATGGTCGCGCCGCGCGGTACGTCCGCTCGATTGCCTTTCCAGGGGTCGGCCGGGCGAAAACTTGAAGGACTAGACATGACTGGCTCGACGCCCCGCGCTCCGCTCGTCCCCGGCACGACCGACACCTATCCGGTCCTGCCGCTGCGCGACATCGTCGTCTTCCCGCATATGATCGTGCCGCTCTTCGTCGGCCGCGAGAAGTCCATCCGCGCGCTCGAGGAGGTGGTCAAGAATGATGGCCTAATCCTGCTCGCTACGCAGAAGAATGCCGGCGACGATGATCCGGACACCGGAGACATCTACGAAATCGGCACGCTCGCCCGCGTGCTGCAGCTGCTCAAGCTGCCCGACTCGACCGTGAAGGTGCTCGTCGAGGGCATCGGCCGGGCCAAGGCGACGACCTATACCGCCACCGACAACTTCTACGAGGCTCAGGCCGAAGCGCTTGCCGAGGAAGCTGGCAAGAAGGTCGAGGTCGAGGCGCTCGCTCGCTCGGTCATCAGCGAGTTCGAGAACTATGTGAAGCTCAACAAGAAGATCTCGCCCGAGATCGTCGCGGCGGTCTCCCAGATCGACGAGCCGGCCAAGCTCGCCGACACGGTCGCCTCGCATCTGGCGGTCAAGATCGCCGACCGGCAGGCCGTACTCGAGGTGATGAACGTCGCCCACCGGCTCGAGAAGGTGCTCTCCCTGATGGAGAGCGAGATGTCGGTGCTGCAGGTCGAGAAGCGCATCCGCTCGCGCGTCAAGCGCCAGATGGAGAAGACCCAGCGCGAGTACTATCTCAACGAGCAGATGAAGGCGATCCAGAAGGAGCTCGGCGACGGCGAGGAAGGCCGTGACGAGCTGGCCGAGCTGGAAGAGCGCATCGCCAAGACCAAGCTGACCAAGGAGGCGCGCGACAAGGCACTCGCCGAGGTCAAGAAGCTCAGGCAGATGTCGCCGATGTCGGCGGAAGCCACGGTCGTGCGCAACTATCTCGACTGGCTGCTCGGCATTCCGTGGGGCAAGAAGTCGAAGATCAAGAAGGACCTCGCCGCAGCCCAGCAGGTGCTCGACGACGATCACTTCGGCCTCGACAAGGTCAAGGACCGCATCGTCGAATATCTTGCCGTGCAGCAGCGCGCGAACCGGCTCGCCGGCCCGATCCTGTGCCTTGTCGGCCCTCCGGGCGTCGGCAAGACCTCGCTCGGCAAGTCGATCGCGAAGGCGACCGGCCGCGAGTTCGTGCGCATGTCGCTCGGCGGCGTGCGTGACGAGGCCGAAATCCGCGGTCACCGCCGCACCTATATCGGCTCGATGCCCGGCAAGATCATCCAGTCGATGAAGAAGGCCAAGACCTCGAACCCGCTCATCCTGCTCGACGAGATCGACAAGATGGGTCAGGACTTCCGCGGCGATCCGTCGGCGGCCCTACTCGAAGTGCTCGATCCCGAGCAGAACTCGACCTTCAACGACCATTACCTCGAGGTCGATTACGACCTGTCGAACGTGATGTTCGTGACCACGGCGAACACGCTGAACATCCCGCCGGCCCTTTTGGACCGCATGGAGGTGATTCGCATCGCCGGCTACACTGAAGACGAGAAGGCCGAGATCGCGCGCCGCCACCTGATCCCGGGGGCGATCGCCAAGCACGGCCTGCAGTCCAAGGAATGGTCGATCGACGACGAGGCCCTGACGACGCTGGTGCGGCGCTACACCCGCGAAGCTGGCGTTCGCAACCTCGAGCGCGAGATCGCCAACACCGTCCGCAAGGCGGTGAAGGAGATCGTGCTGTCGAAGAAGAAGAAGGTCGCGGTCACCCCCGCGGTGCTGGAGGACTATCTCGGCCCGCCGCGCTATCGCTATGGCATGGCGGAAACCGAGGATCAGGTCGGTGTCGTCACCGGTCTGGCCTGGACCGAGGTCGGTGGCGAGATGCTGACGATCGAAGGCGTGATGATGCCCGGCAAGGGCAAGATGACCGTCACCGGCAATCTGCGCGACGTGATGAAGGAATCGATCTCGGCGGCGGCGTCCTATGTCCGCTCCCGCGCCATCGATTTCGGCATCGAGCCGCCGCTCTTCGACCGGCGCGACATCCACGTCCACCTTCCCGAAGGGGCGACCCCGAAGGATGGTCCGTCGGCCGGCATCGGTATGGCGACAGCCATCGTCTCGGTCATGACCGGCATCCCGGTCCGTCGTGACGTCGCCATGACCGGCGAGGTCACGCTGCGGGGCAGGGCGCTGCCGATCGGCGGCCTGAAGGAGAAGCTGTTGGCGGCGCTTCGCGGCGGCATCAAGAAGGTGCTGATCCCCGAGGACAACGCCAAGGATCTGGTTGATCTGCCCCAGTCCGTGAAGAATGGGCTCGAGATCGTCCCGGTCTCACGGATGGACCAGGTGCTGCAGCATGCGCTGGTGCGCCAGCCGACGCCGATCGTCTGGGAAGAGGATCTGAAGGCGCCTGTGCCCAAGGGCGCCGAGGACGACGCGGCTGCGGCCTCCGTCGCCCACTGAGCCCAGCGCTCGCGAAGATTGAGAGGCCGCCGGCATCGCCGGCGGCCTTTTTCTTTGGCAGGCCGCTTGAGCCGCACCCTGCGTCATAGCTTAGGCCCGATTCAGGAGGTGCCGATGAGCGCGCGGAACAAGGGTGAGATCTGGCTCGAGGCCAATGAGTGCGCCGCCCGGATCGGGCTGTCGAAACGGGCGTTGCGGCTCTACGAGGAGCGCGGGCTGATACGGCCGCGGCGAACCGACAAGGGCTGGCGGCTCTACGGTTCCGACGAGGTCGCCCGTCTGCACGAGATCCTGGCGTTGAAGCGCCTGGGTCTCAGCCTGCAACGGATCACCGCACTGCTGCACGGCAAGGCGGTCGACCTGCCGGGCGTGCTCGCGGTCCAGCACGATCTGCTCAGCGAACAATTGGAGCGGGCCGAGCAGGGCCTTGCTCTCGTCCGTTCTGCCCAGGCCAAGCTCGCCGCCGGCGCCTTCCTCACTGCCGATGAGCTGATCGGACTCGCGAAGGAGGCCAATATGACTGAGAACACCACCGATACTGTCGCCTGGCGGCGCTATGAACAGGCTCGCCCACGGACCGCGATCAGGCTTGACCCGCACCGCTTTGCGCGCTGTGCCGGCTTCTACCGGCACCCGGCCGGGCTGGTCATGACAGTCAGCCTGGAGGGCGACCGCTTCTTCCTGCAGCTCACCGGACAGCCGAGGGTCGAACTCTTCGCCGAGAGCGACAGCAATTTTTTCCTGAAGGTCGTCCCGGCGCAGCTCACTTTCACCCCCGGTGAGGACGGCAGGATCGATGCGCTGATCCTGCATCAGGGCGGGCACGACACCGTCGCCACACGCATCGACGACACGGAAGCGAAGCGCTTGGTCAACGAGCTCGGCGAGCGTGTCCGCCGCGGGATGCCTCACCCGCAGAGCGAGGCGACGCTACGCGAGGTCCTCGAACAGCAGCAACGCGGCAGCGTGCCGTTCGAGCTTCTGAGTGGAGAGTTGGTCGAACTCGTGCGCGAGCAGCAGCCGATCATCAGCGCCGAGCTCGAATCGAAGGGCGGGCTGCAATCGCTCGGCTTCCGCCGGGTCGGCGACGACGGTGTCGATGTCTACGAAGCGCAGTTCGCCAAAGGCGCCCTGCAATGCGGCATCGGCTTCGGCCAGGACGGCAAGGTCCACACGCTTTGGATGCTGCCGGCTTGAAGCGAAAGGCTGGTGGGCGGTGACGGGCTCGAACCGCCGACATCTTCGGTGTAAACGAAGCGCTCTACCGACTGAGCTAACCGCCCTTGCCTGCCGTTTAAGGCCACAAGCCCGGCTTCGCAAGCTGCGAGAGGTGATCCTGCGAGGCTGAGTTCGGTCACGAGCTGGAAGGGCGAGGAGAGCCAAGCCAGAAAGGCGAGAGCGGCCGCGCGTGAACCGCGGCGCCGTCGCCATGGCGACGAAGATTCGCCTCTGCCGCCAAGCATCGCCATGGATCGCGCCGCGTACTGCCGACGGCAAGCCAGGAAAACCGCCGGTTTCGGCCTCTTTCCCCGGACTTTGGCGATGATCGACATTTTGACGGCTTCGGTGCTTGACAGTCAGGGCCGGTGGCCATAATCCCAACGCCGCCGGGGACGAGTTCCTCAGCCGCCCGCGCGGGCGTAGCTCAGTTGGTTAGAGTGCCGGCCTGTCACGCCGGAGGTCGCGGGTTCGAGCCCCGTCGCCCGCGCCACGTATCTCTCTGAAGATACTGATTTTCTTACCCAGTAAAATCGTTTCGACAGCTTGGTTCGGAATTGCCGGATCGGCAACTCTTGAGGCCCGCAGAGCGCTGTCTCAGGGTTCGAGGGCTTGCTCCTCCGCCCAACTGCTGGCACCGCCATGTTCTCTTGGTCCGTGGCTTGGGTGGGCACGGCGGCGAAGGCTGCGATGACCGTGCCCTCGTCCGCAGGCGCCGAGGAGGGGAGCCAGTGCCGCCCATTTTCTGCGCCGCAGCCTCAGAGCCATCAGCGCTGCGAGCGCGGTGTCGAGCATCTTGCCGAGCCCATGCCGAGTTTGGCCACGGTCGTGTACTGTCCGGAGGCTGTTGAAATCGAGACGAAGCTTCCCCAACTGCCTCCGTCATGTCTCCGAGCTCTGACAATCCCACGCACCGTTCGAAACGAGCCCTGCTGCTGCGCAATCCAAAGGCGCGCCGCGGCCAGGAATCGATCGCCCCCCTTCTCGACAGTCTGAAGGATAGCGGGCTCGACGTGACCATCGAAACATTCGAGGCACTCCCGGAAATCGCACGCGATATCGTTCGGCTGCGCGACCGGGCTGATCTCGTCATCGTCTGCGGTGGCGACGGCTCGGTGTCTTCGGCTGCGCTGGCGGCGATGGAAAGCGGCCTGCCGCTGGGCATCATCCCGATGGGAACGGCGAACGACCTGGCGCGAACCCTCGACATTCCGATGGACCTTGTCGGCGCAGCCGAAGTAATCGCCCGAGGCGAGACACGCCAGGTCGATGTCGGCACGGTCAATGGCTACGCCTTCTTCAACGTCGCGAGCATCGGGCTCAGCAGCGAGCTGGCGCAAAGCCTCGACCCGGTGCTGAAGAAGCGGTTCGGACGGCTGGGCTATGCGGTCGCCGCCATGAAGGTCATGACGCGTGCAGCGCGATTCAAGGCGAAGATCACCGAGAAGGGGCAGACGACCGACGTCGAGACCTACCAGATCGCCGTCGGCAACGGTCGGCACTATGGCGGCGGCAATGTGGTGCAGGAGGATGCCGAGATCGATGACGGACATCTCGACCTCTACAGTCTCGAAATGACCAATCTCTGGAAACTGGCGCTGATGCTGCGTTCGTTCCGCTCAGGAACCCATGGTGCCTGGCGCGAGGTCCGCACGGCGAAATGCGTCGAGTTCGACATCGAGACGAGAAAGCCGATGCCGGTGAACACCGATGGCGAGATCGTCACCGCGACGCCGGCGCATTTCAAGGTTCACCCGAAGGCGATTTCGATTTTTGCGCCGGCTGCTCGCGAGCATTCGCCAGTCATTGGCCCGGCGCTCTATCATCGCTGAGACGTCAGCGCTGCGGCCCTCGAAAGCGGCATAGGAGCCGCGAAAGCCTCGGTACGACAGTCTGGGGCAGGTAGGCTTTTCGATTGCCGGCTCACACGAAGGCGAGCGGGCGCCCGCCTTGCGGATGGGGCATCACGCCGACCTCGACGCCGTAGATCGCACGCAGGATATCCGGCTGCACGATCTGCTCGGGCGTGCCGCGCGCGACCAGCCGGCCGGAATGCAGCGCGACGATCTCATCGCAGAAGCGGGCCGCCATGTTGACGTCGTGCAGCACGACGACGATGCCGAGCCCGCGCTCATGCGAGAGCTGCCGCACCAGCGTCAGCACCTCGAGCTGATGGGCAAGGTCGAGCGCCGCGATCGGCTCGTCGAGCAGGAGGCATTCGGCATCCTGAGCCACCAGCATGGCGAGCCAGGCGCGCTGACGCTCGCCACCTGACAAGGTATCGACCAGGCGATCGGCGAAGGGCTCGATATCGGTCAACAGCATAGCCTCGCGCACCTTGTCGCGGTCACGCTGGCCGAAGCGGCCAAGCGCGCCGTGCCAGGGATAGCGCCCGAGCGCGACCAGTTCGCGCACCAGCATGCCGGCGGCAGGGGGCGTCTGCTGCGGCAGGTAGGCGATCTTGCGGGCGAAGGCGCGGCTGTCCCAGCTCTCGATCGGGCGCCCGGCAAAGCGCAGGATGCCACGCGAGGGGCGCTGCTGCCGCGCCAGCAGCTTCACCAGCGTCGACTTGCCTGAGCCGTTATGGCCGAGGATACCGATCACCTTGCCGGCGCCGAGATCGAGAGACAGCGGTTCGAGCAGGACGCGATCCGCGATCGAGAAGCCGACGCCCTCAAGGGTGAACAACGGGGCGCTCGTTTGCGGCGCCGCCTCGATCGCCGGGGGCGCTGCGTGGGGGCGCTCGGCCGCGCTCGCAATCGCTTCAGTCTGCATTACTCACCATGATCGTGCACATCGGCATAGCCCCGACGCCAATAGGCGGCGACGAGATGGCGATCCCTCGGCAGCTGCTTTTCGGCGCGCAGGTGCTTGCGGATGGCGCGCGCCGCCGCCTGCTCGCAGCCGGCGAAGACGAAGGGTTTGCCCTCTTCCGGCAGGGCGATGTCGCGTACCGCTTGCGGCAGCAGGTCGGTCGAGCCGGCCGGCGCGCCATCGCGGTGCAGCCAGGTCACATCGATGGACGCATCGGATGCGATCTCCTGCCGCTCGCTCGCATCCGCCACCTCGATGACGATGCTGGCGCGGGCGGAACTGGGAAGGTTCTCGGCGATGCGCGCGATCGCCGGCAGCGCCGTCTCGTCGCCGCAGAGCAGATACCAGTCGGCCGGGATGACATCGCCGCCGCCGGGACCAAGCAAACCGACGAGATCGCCGGGCTTGGCTTCGCGCGCCCAGATCGAGCCTGGCGAATCGTCGTGCAACACCACGTCGATGTCGAGCTCGCCGCGGGCATGGTCGATCGCGCGGATCGTATAGGTGCGCTTCGCCAGGGCATCCTCGCCCTCCGGCCAGATCACCCGGCTGTCGGGGCCGGCGCTGGGCCAGACCGGCTCGCGCCCGCGCGGCGGGATCAGCACGCGCACATGCAGGCCGCCGCTGGTGAAATGTCCGGGATCGTCGCAGGCGACGGTGACGCGCCGCATCGCCGGGGTGATGTCGCGGGCGCCGCGCACCACGACCTCGCGGAAATACGGGATGCGGGTCTCGCCGACCGCATCGCCTTGCCAGTGCAGCGCGATGGTCTCGCCATCTGCGAACTCGACGAGATGCTCGGCAATCGAGGATTTGACGACGAAGAGGTAGCTTTCGCTCGGCGAGGTCACGGCGATGGCGAGCGCATCAGCTGCAAGCGTCAGCCCGACTGCGCCGAAGACGCCCTCAAGCCGGGCATTGCCGGCCTCTCGCGTCACCGTGCCATGGTCGACGAAGTGGTCGCAGAGCCGGTCGAGCATGCCAGCCGGGTCGGTCAAGGCGACCCGCGCGCTGGCGCGCAGGGTGATGTCGTCAGGCATGCCGGCTTCCCGTGCGGTTCAACAGCCAGATCAGATAGGGTCCGCCGATCAGGGCGGCAAACAGCCCGGTCGGCACTTGATAGGGGAAGGCGACGAGGCGCGCCAACCAGTCTGCCAGTATCATCACGCCGCAGCCGATCAGGAGCGAGGCGGCGAGTTGGTCACGGCTGCGGGCGAAGCCGGCGAGGCGCGCCAGATGCGGCGCGATCAGCCCGATCAGGCTGAGCGGGCCGATCAGCAAGGATGCGACTGCCGTTGCCAATGCCGCGACAGCGGCAAGGACGAGGCGGCTGCGCTCGACGCCGAGGCCGAGGCTGCGGCTGGTCGCTTCGCCAAGCGGCATCAGATCGAGCCAGCGCGTTGCCAGGAAGAGCGGCGCGAGCAGGACCAGGCAACCAACCAGCCCGACCCAGAGCTCGATCTCGCCGGCGCGGTTGGTCGAGCCCGAGAGCCAGGTCAGCAGCACATAGGCGCGCAGATCGCCCTTGGCGAGCGCGGTCGAGACCAGCGCCATGCAGAGAGCGCCCATGGCGATGCCGGCGAGCAGCAGGCGCTGTGAACCGATGCCGGGTCGCGCCGCGAGCGCCAGCATGACGAGCAGCACGGCGAGCGAGCCCCCGGTAGTGCCGGCCAGCATCGAGAACGGGCTGAAGGGCAGCAGCGCAAGCGCCAGCGTCAGGCCGACACCGCCGCCGGCGCTGACGCCGAGCACCTCTGGCCCGGCCAGCGGATTCGCTGTCAGGCGTTGCATCAGGCAGCCGGCGGCGCCGAGCAGGGCTCCGGCGGCACCGGCCGCGACGAGGCGCGGCCCGCGGAAGGGCAGCAGCTCGGTGAAGAGGGCACCGGTCGCCAGCCCCCAGCCTTGCGGCCCGCGTCCGAGGACGAGACCAAGCATGGCGACTGCGGCGATCACCAGGGCGAGTGCGACAAGCCAATGCAAAGGCCGGGCGATCCGGCGCGTCAGGGCCATGGCATCGACGGTTTGCACGGGCGGCGACGGCGGCACGCGATGCATCAGCCAGAGCAGCAAGGGGCCGCCGAACAAGGCGGTGGCAGCGCCGGTCGGCGCGAAATCGGCGAAGCCTGAGCCGAGCAGCTGGACGGTGCTGTCGGTGATCGAGAGCAGCAGCGCGCCGACAACCGGCGCCGCCAGCAGGAGCTGGCGCGGCGTGCGTGCGCCGATCTCACGCGCCAGCGCCGGCGCGGCGAGACCGACGAAGCCGATGATCCCGACCTCGGCGGTGACGCTGGCCGCGAGCCAGATCGCGACTCCTAGCACGGCGATGCGGGTGGCGTGCAAGGCAAGCCCGAGGCTCCTGGCCGTGCCGTCGTCGAGGCTGAGCAAGGCCAGCGGGCGCAGCAGCAGCGCTGCGGCGAGCCAGCCGAGCAGCAGGCGCGGGCCGAGCGACAGAGCCGCATCCCAGCTCTGCTGGCTGAGCGAGCCCGCGCCCCAGATGAAGAGCGAGAGCATGTACTCGCCCTTGGCCAGAATGACAGTCGCGCTCAGGGCCGCGGCAAGCAAGGCGACGACCATGCCGGAGAGTACGACGGTCAGCGGCTCCAGCCCGCGCCGCCAGCTCAGGCCGAGCACGAGCATGACAGCTGCGATCGCCCCCACCAGCGCAACGCCTTCACGCGAGAAGACGATCGCCGCAGGGGCAAAGGCGGTCGCGAAGGTCAGCGCCAATTGCGCGCCCGAGACGACGCCGAGCGTCGACGCGTCGGCGATCGGATTGCGCAGGACGCGCTGCAGCAGCAGGCCGGCAAGCCCGAGCGCCGCGCCGCAGATCAGCGCGGTGACCGAGCGCGGCAGGAGGCTGTGCCAGAGCAGGATCGCTTCCAGCGTGCGCGCGAGTTCGGCCGGAGCCGTCAGTGGCGGACGCGTCATCACGACGGCTGCAAAGAGCACCGCGGCCGCGAGGGCAGCGGCGAGCCAGATCACCGATTGGCGTAGCGGCGGCGAACGCATGGGCAAGGCGGCCTCAGCCATGAGCCCGCTCCGTCAGCAGCGCCTCGGTGAGGAGCCGCGCAAAGCGCCGCGCCGCCGGCAAGCCGCCGAAGGGGTTGATAGAGGCGAGCTGCAGCAAGCGCCCGGCGCGCACGCTCGGCAGGGCGTTCCAGAAGGTGCTGCCCGAGAGCACCTCGAGCGCGCCAGGTGGGACTGGCGGGATCAGCGCGATCCAGGCGTCGGGTATGCGGGCCAGCGCCTCGATGCCGACCGGAGCCATGGCGGAGTAGCTCGTCGCCTCCGTCCAGGCATTGGCGAGGCCTAGCCGTTTCAGCACCTCGCCGAACATGCTGTCGGCACCGAAGACGCGGAAATGCCGGGCGTCGCCGAGATTGATCGGGATCACCGGCCGCGTCGCATGCGGCTTCAACCGCTTGCGGAAGCCTGCGAATTCCGCCTCGGTCTCGGCGACATAGCGCTCGGCCGCGTCGCTCCTGCCGAGACGCGTGCCGATGCTGCGCATCATCGCCGTCGCCGGCTCGTAGGGCGAGCGGCCGGGGACATAGATCGAGAAGCGCTCGACCGGCGCGATCCGGGCGAGCCTGGGTTCCGAGCTGGCATAGAAGCTCGACGAGTAGATCAGCTCCGGCCGCGAGAGCAGCAGCAATTCGAAATTGACGGTGCCGCGCAGGCCGAGATCAACGACGCCAGCCGGAACCGCCGGTTCGACCGCGACCTCGCGGAACTGCAGCAATTCGGGAGCGGCGACCGGCGGGGCGCCGAGCGCGAGCAGGGTCTCCAGCACCGACCAGTCGACTGTCGCGACACGGATGCCCGCAGCCAGCGCCGGAGGCGGCAAGGCGGCCGCCGCCAGAATGGCGAGCGCGTCGCGTCGTCTCGGGAGCCTCAAGGTCATGCGTGCCGGTCTAGCATGGGTGAAGGCCGCGGCGGCGAGCGCGGCCTTCCGATGTCGTGTAAATCCCTAGCCCTACCACTTATAATTGGCCGAGACCGTGACGGTGCGGGCATCGCCATAGCCGCAGCCGGACTGGCCGTTGCAGCTCTTCACATAGACCTTGTCGAACAGGTTGGTGACGTTGAGCGCCATACCCCAATTGCCGATCTGGTAGCGGATCGCCGCATCGACCACGGTCGCCGCCGGCACCTTCAGCGTGTTCTCGGCATTGGCGTAGGAGCGGCCGACATAGCGGACGCCGGCGCCGAGGCCGAGGCCTTTGAAGGCGCCATCCGGCACGGTGTAATCGAGCCAGGCCGAGCCGGTGACCTCGGGCACGACCACCGGCGTCTTGCCGACCAGAAGCGGGCGGCTGTCCCGGGTCGTCTTCAGGTCGAAAGCGGTGAACGAGGCGAGCACCTTCAGGTCCTTGGTGATGTTGGCCTTGGCCTCCAGCTCGAAGCCGCGCGAGGTGACTTCGCCGAGCTGCTGCTGCGCGAACGGGTTGAGCGCGGTCGGGGCCGGATTCAGCACGTTGCGCTTGCTGATGTGGAAGACCGAGGCCGTCAGCAGCGCGTCCATGAAGGTCGGCTTGTATTTGATGCCGGCCTCGAACTGCTGGCCCTCTTCAGGCCGGAAGGGCTGGCCGGGACCCCCGAGCAGATTGGGCACGGCGTCGAAGACCGGGGTGAAGAAGGTCGCGGCACTGACATAGGGCGTGAGGCCATTGGCGAACTCGTAGCCGAGTCCGGCGCGCCCGCTCCACGACGCTTCCTGCTTGTCATAGGTCGGCGAGAACAGCAGGCCAGCCGGGCTGACCGACTTCTTGTCGACATAGTCGTAGCGGCCGTTCAGCGTCAGCAGCCAGCCGCCGCCGAAGCGGATCTGGTCCTGGGCGTAGAAGCCGATCTGGTGATGCTTCAGGTTCTGGTTGAGATAGACGCCGGGCAGGCCCTGCGGCGCGCCATAGACCGGGTTGGTGACGCTGATCGTGGTCGCGCCGCCCGAGGCCTGGGTGTGGTCGATGTTGAAGTACTTGTAGTCGATGCCGAAGAGCAGCGAATGCTCCAGCGGCCCGGTGACGACCTTGCCGTCGATGCGGTTGTCGACCGTGAAGGTCTTGACCCGCGTCCGCTCCTGGAAGCCGATCCGATAGAGCTGGTAGTCGGGCCCCAGCGGCTGGAAGCGGTCGCCGAAGGGCGCGTCGGGGCCCGCATAGCCGAAGCCATAGGGACCGAGCTGCGAGCCCTTCATCACGCCGTAGCGCAGGTTCTGGGTGAAGTTCCAGTTGTTGGCGAACTGATGCTGGAACTCGTAGCCGAGCAGCGCCTGCGTCCGCTCCTGATCGTCGATCGCGGGCTCGCCGAAGAAGGCTTCGCGCCGGATCCGGCCAAAGGGCGCGTTCCTGACCGTGCCGATATAGGGCAGGAAGCCGCCGCCGACATGGACCTGGTCGAGCGCCGCGTACATGCCATAGGCGGTGAAGCGGGTGGCTCCGTTGGGCTGGTAGCTGATCTGCGGCATGATCACGCCGCGGAAGTCTTTGGAATAGTCTGTGTATTGGTCGCCGCCGGAGAGCCGGCCGGTCAGGCGCGTGCTCCAGATGCCCTGCTTGTCGCTGACGCCGATGTCGATGCCGGTATAGGCGTTGCCCCAATTGTTGATGCCGGCCTCGACATAGCCGAAATTCCGGCCGTTCGGCCGCTTGCTGACGAGGTTGACGATGCCGCCGGGCGTCGAGCCGCCATAGAGCACCGAAGCCGGACCCTTCAGCACCTCGACGCGTTCGAGCAGGAAGGGGTCGATCTGGAAGCCGCCGAAGCCGTAGGCATAGAGCTGCAGCCCGTCCATGAAGACGCCGGTCTGCGTCGCCTGGAAGCCGCGGATGAAGATCCAGTCGGTATCGGGATCGGGCCCAAAGGCCTGGGCGGCGACACCGGCGGTGTAGCGCAGCGCCTCGTCGACCTTGAGCGCCTTGCGATCGTCGATCTCGTCGCGGCCGAGCACGGACACGGCCTGAGGGATGCCGAGGATTGAGGTGTTCGCCTTCGAGCCGGTGGCCGAGCGCGTTGCGACATAGCCGTTCACCGGGCCGGTCGCGGTGCCGCCATCGCCTTCGACCGTGATCGTGTCGAGCTGCACCGTCGGGGCAGGCTGGCCCTGCGCCAAGGCAGCGCCTGCGCAGAGCACGGCGAGCGAGACAGTCGACCCAAGAAGAAATCTAGTCTTCATCTTTTGCGTGTAGCACATTTGAATTTCCGGCCCCAGCAAATGCCGCCATTTCAGAACTGATCAAAATTAGAATCGTTCAAAGGCGGAGTTCAGCTTTCCGTTGGGCAATATCAGCAACGCGCAGGGCGGGATTGATCGTTCCTGTCATGCATTGAACGATCTTGGGCGTCGGTCTACAATTGTCTTGACCACGTTGCATTTTGATCACGCGCCGCAAGGCGATTTTCTCGCCGCTTCGGAGGCTAGCCATGGGTTTCCAGCCGCGCATGCGTTCGGTCCGCGAAGGCATCAGCGTCATCGGCGCGCTGAAATACCGCGTCTGGAACGGCGTCGTTGCCGATCTCTGGCAGGCCGAGTGCCAGGCCGGCGCCAGCGGCGAATATGTCTCGGAGCACCCACGCCTATTCGTCGTGCTCGACAAGGTCGGCGGCCATTTCGAGACAAGGCTCAATCCGAACGAACCCGGCATTTCGAGCAGCGCCCACGCCAACGCCATCAGCTTCATGCCGGCCGGCGTACCGGTCTGGGGACGCACGCAGCAGCGCATGCGCATCCGCCATCTCGACCTGCATTTCGATGCGGCGACGGTCAGCGAAAGGCTGGGCGAGGCTCTGTCGCCCGAGCGGCTGGCGCAGCCGCGCATCGCCTTCTCAAATCCACGGATCCTGACGCTGGCGCGCCTGATCGCCGGGGAATGCGCCGAGCCGGATGCACGGCATGACCTCTACGGCGACGGGCTGGTGCTCGCCGTGCTGATCGACCTGTTCGGCGTTCGCGCCAGTACGCCGCGCCGGCGTACCCCGCTGACCAGCTGGCAGCTCAAGGCGGTGACCGACCATATCACCGAGCACGCCGCGGGCACGATTCGGCTACAGGATCTCGCCGAGCTCGTCGGCATGTCGCAATCGCATTTCAGCCACGCCTTCAAGGCCTCGACCGGCCTGCCGCCGCATCAATGGCAGCTCAAGGCACGGATCGAGCGCGGCCAGCGCCTGCTTGCGTCGGGCGAACGTCCGCTGACCGAGATCGCCGCCGATGCCGGCTTCTCGGACCAGGCCCATTTCACCCGTGTCTTTCGCCGCATGGTCGGCGAGACGCCGGCCGCCTGGCGGCGGGGTGCAGGCGCGCAGAGGCCGAGTTAGAGGTTTTGCCTCGGGTGAGGCGGCCAGGGCAGAGCCTGAGAGTCTTCGGCTCGCAGGCCGTGCTTCTGGCCGGACAACAGAACTGAAGCGAAGGCCGGTCTCAGCCCAGCCTCGCCACGGCCCGCAGGTCTTGCGCCGTGGTCGAGGGCAAGCCGAAGAATTCCAGATAGGCCGGGATTTGCTCGAACAGCATGTCGGTGCCGACCTGGACCTGGCAGCCGCGCTGCTGCGCCGCCGCCAGGAAGGGTGTGATGATCTGCGCCATCACCACTTCGCCAACGAAGGCGGAGGCGGGCAGGCGCTCGATGTCGAGCGGCAAGGGATCGCCTAGCTTCATCCCGAGCGGCGTCGCGTTGACGACTATGTCGAAGCCGGCCGGATCGTTCGAGCCGATCGAGACCTTGAGCGCGGGATAGTAGTGCGCCAGCCGTCCGCCCAGCGCTTCGGCTGCCCCGCCATTCATGTCGAACAGGCCGAGCTCGGCGACACCGGCCTTGGCGAGCGAGGCGGCGATCGCCGAGCCGACACCGCCAGCGCCGACCACGAGCGCGCGGGTGCCGGCGACCTGACGGCCCTTGCGCAGCACGCCGCGCACGAAGCCCTCGCCGTCGAACATGTCGCCGGTCAGCTTGCCGTCGGCCTCGCGCCGCACGGCATTGCAGGCCCCGGCGATGGCGGCCGTCGGCATGAGATCATCGACCAGGCTTGTCGTCACCACCTTGTGCGGCATGGTGACGAGCGCGCCATGCGCGTTCGAGAGCCGGAAGAACAGCCTGAGGAAATCGGGATAGTCCTCGCTGCGACTGCCCATCGGCACGACCACCGCATCGATGCCGTCGCGTTCGAAATAGGGGTTGTAGATCAGCGGCGCCTTGAAGCTCTCGGTCGGGAAGCCGAGATGGCCGATGAGCTTGGTCTTTCCGCTGATCATGCGACGCAGCTCCTGTTCAAGGTCAGGCTCGATAGCTCCGGAAAGGCCTTTGGCGCGTGGCGCGGACATCCGCCGCGCCGCCGTCCTGTTCAAGCCTTCAGCGGAATGCCGAGGATGTCCCGCGCCTGCTGCCAGCTCGCGACCGGGCGGCCGTATTTCCGGCAGAGCTCCGCGGCCCGCGCGACCAGGGCGGCGTTCGAGGGGGCCAGTCGCTCCCGATCGAGGCGGACATTGTCCTCAAGGCCGGTGCGGGCATGGCCCCCGGCGGCGATGGCCCATTCGTTCAGCACGATCTGGTTCGAGCCGATGCCGGCGGCGCACCAGGGCGCGTCCTCGCCGAACAGGCGCTTCACGGTGTGGATGTAGTAGTCGAACACATCGCGATCGACCGGCATCGCGTTCTTCACGCCCATCACGAACTGGACGTAGGGCCGGTCGACGATCTGCCCGCGCTGCCACATCTCATGCGCCTTGAGGATGTGCGAGAGATCGAAGGCCTCGATCTCCGGCTTGACGCCATGGCTCACCATCTCGGCGGCGAGCCAGTCGACCAGATCCGGCGCATTCTCGTAGACGCGGGTCGGGAAGTTGTTCGAGCCGACGGCGAGCGAGGCCATGTCCGGTCGCAGCGAGAGCATGGCGCCGCGTGCCTGGCCGGCGCCGGAGCGGCCGCCGGTCGAGAGCTGGACGATCAGGCCGGGGCAGTGCTTCTCCAGCCCGTCCTTGAGGCGGCCATAGCGCTCGGGATCGGAGGTCGGCTTGCCCTCGTCGTCGCGGACATGGCAGTGCGCGATGCTGGCGCCGGCCTCGAAGGCCTCCTGTGTGCTCTCGATCTGCTCGGCGATGCTGATCGGAACCGCCGGGTTATTCTCCTTGGTCGGGAGCGAGCCGGTGATGGCGACGCAGATGATGCAGGGCTGCGACATGGCTCAGATGTCCAGGAAGACGGTTTCGTCCTCGCCCTGCAGGCGAATGTCGAAACGATAGGTTCCGGGGGCGGTGCGGCGGGCGATCAGCGTCTGGCGACGGTTCTCCTGCTCGATCAGGTTCAGCACCGGGTCGGCGCTATTGTCCTCGTCCTCGAAATACATGCGGGTGTTGAGGCCGATATTGATGCCGCGCGAGACGAGCCACAGACTGATATGCGGCGCCACGATGCGCTTGTTGCGCCCCGGAACCGGGCCGGGCTTGATCGTCTCGAAGCTCCAGAGGCCAGTGTCGAAATCGGTGATGATCCGGCCCCAGCCGCGAAAGCCCGTTGCGACCTCGCCATGGCGCGGGTCGTCCGGATGTGGATAGATGCCGTTGGCGTCGGCATGCCAGGCTTCGAGCAGGACGTCCTTCACCGGCGCGCCGGCGCCGTCATAGACGAGGCCCTCGACACGGATTCGCTCGCCGGGAACGCCCTCGGCGGCGATCTCCCGGCCCAGCTCGTTGCGATAGATGTCGAAGCCGGCCGCGCCCGGCGCCAAGCCGATATGGACATAGGGGCCGGCGGTCTGCGAGGCGGTTTCTTTCAGATAGGGCAGCGGCTGGGTCATGCTCAGTTCCCCTCCAGGCGGTTCTCGAACAGGGTCGAGCGGCGGCCGCGCAGCACGATGTCGAACTTGTATGCCAGGCTATCGAGCGGCACCGCGGCGTTCGTATCCAGCGGCGCGATCAGCTGGTCGATGGCCCTCTGATCCGGGATCGTCGCGATGATCGGGCATTTGGCGATGAGCGGGTCGCCCTCGAAATACATCTGGGTGATCAGGCGCTGGGCGAAGGCGGTGCCAAAGACCGAGACATGGATATGGGCCGGGCGCCAGCTGTTGACCCAGTTGCGCCAGGGATAGGCCCCGGGCTTGATCGTGCGGAAGAAGTAATAGCCGTTCTCGTCCGTCAGCGTCCGGCCGCAGCCGCCGAAATTCGGATCGATCGGCGCAAGGTAGCTGTCCTTCCGGTGGCGATAGCGTCCGCCGGCATTGGCCTGCCAGATCTCGACCAGCGTGTTCGGAACGGGCCGGCCGTTCTCGTCGAGCACGCGGCCGTGGACGATGATGCGCTCGCCGATCGGATCGCCTGATTTGGCGTAGTTCTTGATCAGGTCGTTGTCGATCGGGTCGATATCGCTGTGGCCGAAGGTCGGGCCGGTGATCTCCGACATCGAGTTCTGCAGCGAGAGCATGGCGAGGCGCGGGCTGCGCCCGACCGAGGTCTTGTAGTTCGGCGTCAGTGCGGGCGGCTGCAGGAGGCGGTCGCGTTGGTAGAACTCGGCTGGCTTCACGGCTTTTCCTCCCTCAGGCCTGGTCTTCTTGGGCCATGGCCGCGAAGATTTCCTTCGCGATTTTTATCGCATGGTTGGCGCGCGGGACCCCGGCATAGATCGCGACGTGCAACAGGGCTTCCATCACATCGTCCTCGCTCGCGCCGGTGTTGCGCGTGGCGCGAAGATGCAAGGCTAGCTCCTCGTAATTGCCGAGCCCGGCGAGCAGCGCGATCGTCATCATCGAGCGCTCGCGCAGTGGCAGCGTCTTGCGTGCCCAGACATGGCCCCAGGCAGCATCGGTGATCAGTTCCTGGAATGGCGTGTCGAAGCCCGTCTTGTTTACCTCGGCGCGGCGTACATGGGCCTCGCCCAGGACCTGGCGGCGGATGGACATGCCTTTTTCGGCAAGCTCAGTCATGGGCGTGGGCCCTCAGGAAAGGAGACAGGATGGCGGCATAGGCCGTGGGGTTCTCGACGCAGGGCAGGTGCCCGGTGCCGGGAATGACGTGGAAGCTCGCGCCAGGGATCAGATCGGCAGTCGCCTTGACCAGCTCGGCCGGGGAGGCGCCGTCGGTATCCCCTGCAATCGCCAGGGTCGGCAGCCGCAAGGCCGCGGTCTTCTCCGTCTGGTCGGCCTTCGACAGTGCCTTGCAGGCGGCGATGTAACCATCGGCCGGAGTGCGCGCCAGCATGCTGCGCCACAGCGCCAAAGCGGGCGTGGCGCGGAAGGCCGGAGCGAACCAGCGCTCCATGATGCCGTCGGCGATGGAGTCCAGACCGTGGCCGGCAACCGCATCGATCCGCGCTTGCCAGCTTTCCGCCGTGCCGAGCCTGGCTGCCGTGTTCGACAGCACCAAAGCGCGCACGAGATCGGGACGCTGGCTCGCCACGGTCTGGGCGATCAGCCCGCCGATCGACAACCCGACGAAGACGACGGGCTTGCCGGCGACCGCCTCGATCAGCGCGATCGCATCGGCCGCCTGGCCGGCGATGTCGCTGCCATCGCCCAGCGACGAGAGGCCATGGCCCTGCTTGTCATAGCGGATATAGCGCAGGCCCTGGGGCAACAGCGGCAGCAGCGCATCCCAGAGCCGCAGATCGGTGCCGAGCGAGTTGGCGAAGACCACGGCGGGAGCGTCGACCGGGCCGTCCGCGCGATAATGGAGCACGCCATAGGGGCGGGTCAGGGCTTGCACGAACTTTCCTCCTGCTCATAACCTATCAGCACAAAACTGCATCGAATAATGCAAAGATTGCTCGGGATCATAATCAGATGATTATGCATGCTGCGATCAAGCTGCGTCACATCCGGGCTTTCCTGGACATTGCCGCCGAAGGTAGCCTGTCGGCGGTTGCCCGTCGCCACGGGATCACGCAGCCCGCCCTGAGCCGCACGCTCGCAGAGCTCGAGGATTTGCTGGCGGTGCCGCTGTTCCGGCGCGAGAAGCGGCGCCTTGTGCTGACCGAGCAGGGAGCCCTGTTCCGCCGCCATGCGAGCATCGGCCTGCAGGCGCTCGAGGCCGGCGCGGCGGCGCTGCATCCGGGGGCTGCCGGGAGCACGATCCGGGTGGGAATCCTGCCGACCGCGGCGACGCGCCTGTTCCCGCGCGTCGCGCTGCGCTTTCGCGAGATCGCGCCCGAGACCGTGCTGGCGATCGAGACCGGCCCGCATTCCTTTCTGATCGGCTTGCTGCGCGATGGCGCCATCGATCTGATGATCGGACGAATGCCGGTCGCGAGCGAGATGGCCGGCCTGATCTTCGAGCACCTCTATGAGGAAGAGATCGCGCTCGTCGCCCGCCACGATCACCCGCTTCGGGGCGTGCGGGCGGCTCAGCTCCTGCCACAGGTGCCGATAGTCCTGCCGCCCGGCACGGCGATCATCCGCCGCGCGGTGGACGAGTATCTGATGACGCTCAACCTTGCCGGTTTGCTGCCTGCCTTCGAAACGGTCGCGCTGCCGGTCGGGCGCGGCCTCCTGCTCGGCTCGGACGCCGTCTGGTTCATCTCGCGCGGTGTCGTCGCCGACGAATTGGACCGGGGCGAGTTCCGCGAGATCCCGACCGGAGTGCGCTTCCTGTCGGGCGCGGTCGGGCTGACCCGGCGCCAGGCCGGGCCGGCGGTTCCGGGCCTGGAGCTGTTGGCGCGACTGACCCGCGAAAGCGTCGAGCGGCATGGCGAGGGCAGGGGGGCTTAGCCGGCGCGGGAGCAGCCCTCGCTTCCTGCAAAACGCCAAACTGCGCCAACGCGAAGCCGCATCGTCGACGGCGGTCCCAACGCGCTGGGATCCGTCGCGCGGGGCGATCACGCTCAATCGCTATCGGTAGGCAGGCGCTCCCCTACATGCCCGAACGTCATAAGCGTGAGGTTATGATCTCTGGCCTGCTTTGCATTATTCGCCGCAGTTCTGTGCTGGTAAGTTATGGACATAGGAAGAGAGCAAGCGAGGCCTAGCGTCCATCGCGGAGACATCGACAGCGGACTGAAGATTCGACGAAGACTACGGCGCGGTTCGCTCCGCCTGTTCTTCGCGAAAGCGCGTTGATGCTCCACCGGCTGCTTCTGCCGCCCCCATCGCGGGGCGACCGACAGCATGAAGCGAAGGCAGATTTCGATCCCGGCTTCGCGGACTGCGCGGCCGCGGTCGCCGGCATTGCACGCCCTCATCCGGCCTAAATCGAGAAAACAGACGATCATCTAGGGAGAAGACCATGACGATTGCGCTCGCAGGCGAGCCCAAGGGCAGGCATCAATCGAAGAAGGCGGCTGCCAGCGGCTGGATCGGCTCTGCCTTGGAGTATTATGACTTCTTCATCTACGCGACGGCCGCGTCGCTGATCTTCCCGCAGATCTTCTTTCCATCCAGCAATCCCACGGTCGCGATCGTCGCTTCGCTGGCAACCTATGGCGTCGGCTATGTCGCGCGCCCCATCGGCGCCTTCGTGCTGGGCCACTGGGGCGATACGCATGGGCGCAAGAACGTGCTCATCCTCTGCATGTTCTTGATGGGCTTCTCGACGATCGCGGTCGGCCTGCTGCCGACCTATGAGCAGGTCGGTATCCTTGCCCCGATCCTGCTCGTCATCATGCGCCTGATCCAGGGCTTCGCCGTCGCAGGCGAGATCTCGGGTGCGAGCTCGATGATCCTCGAACATGCCCCCTTCGGCCGCCGTGGCTACTATGCCAGCTATACGCTGCAGGGCGTGCAGGCCGGCCAGATCCTGGCCGCCGCGGTCTTCCTGCCTCTGGCTCACTTCATGCCTGAGGCCGCCTTCAACAGCTGGGGCTGGCGCATTCCCTTCCTGCTGAGCTTCATCGTCATCATCGCCGGCTGGATCATCCGCCGCGAGGTCGACGAGACCCCGGCCTTTACGGAAGAGGGAAGCCAGAACGCCAAGCCGCGCTCGCCAGTCATCGAAGCGATCCAGACTTCCTGGCCAGACATGATCCGCGTCATCCTGATGGCGCTGATGAACGTGATCCCGGTCGTCGCCACCATCTTCGGTGCCGCCTATGCCGTGCAGGCCGCCTACGGCATCGGCTTCCACAAGGACGTCTATCTCTGGATCCCGGTGCTGGGGAACATCGTCGCCTGCATCGTCATCCCTTATGTCGGCAACCTGTCGGACAGGATCGGCCGCCGCCCGCCGATCATCATCGGCGCCCTCGGTTCGGGCCTGCTCGCCTTCGGCTATCTATACGCGATCTCGATCCACAGCGTGCCGCTGGCGATCGTGATGTCGCTGCTGATGTGGGGCGTCGTCTACCAAGGCTACAACGCGACCTTCCCGAGCTTCTATCCGGAGCTGTTCCCGACCCGGACCCGCGTCTCCTCGATGGCGATCTCGCAGAACATCGGCACCGCCTTCACCGCGCTGCTGCCCGCTCTGTTCGCGGTCGTCGCCCCTCCCGGCTCGCAGAATGTGCCGCTGATCGTCGGCGCCATCGCCTTTGCCATCACCGGCATCGCGGCCGCCGCTGCCTGGTCGGCGCGCGAAACCTACCGCGTGCAGATGAATGATCTCGGCAACCCTGATGCCGTGCCGGTCGACAAGGCGAGCTATGACCGCCTGCGGGAAGAGAGCATCGCGTCCTCGCGCGGCTGAGGTCTCGGCGATCGAGTTGAGAAGCCCCGGTGCAAGCCGGGGCTTCATGCCACCCTGGCAATGCAACAGCATCAGACCGGAACGTGGACGCCGTTCTTCGGATATGACGGTCACAAGGAGAGGTGAGAACATGACCATCGCAATCGGCGTGATCGGCGCAGGGCTAATCGGACGCAAGCACCTGGCGAAGATCGCCGCGCATCCCGACTTCGATCTCGCGGGGATCGCCGACGTCAATGCCGAGCAGGTCGCGGCTCAGAACTCGGATGCGCGCGTCTTCGCCGACTACAGCGCCATGCTCGACGAGACTCGGCCCGACGCGGTCATCATCGCTTCGCCTAACCAGCTCCATGCCGAGAACGGCATCGAATGCGCCCGGCGCGGCATCCATATCCTGATCGAGAAGCCGGTCACCGATACGCTGGAATCGGCGAACGCGTTGATCGCTACGGTCAAGGCAGCCGGCATCCATTCGCTGGTCGGCCATCATCGCCGTCATCATCGTCAGGTCGCGACCTTGCGCACGCTGCTGGCCGAGCGCCGGATCGGCGATCTCGTCGGCGTCTCCGCCATCTGGGCGGTCCACAAGCCGGATTCCTACTACAGCGCGGCGCCCTGGCGGACGCAGGCCGGCGGCGGCCCCGTCCTGATCAACCTGATCCACGAGGTCGATTTCCTGCGCTTTTCCATCGGCGAAATCGTCTCGGTCGGCGCCGTCCTCTCCAACCGCCGGCGCGGCTTTGCCGTCGAGGATACGGCCGGCGTGGTCATCGAATTCGAGAACGGCGCGATCGGGACCGTCTTCGTCAGTGACAGCGCCGTCTCGCCCTGGACCACCGAGCAGGGCGTCGGCGAGTCGCCGGAGTTCCCGTTCAGCGGCGAGAGCAGCTACCGTTTCATGGGCAGCCGCGGCGCGCTCGAGTTCCCCAATCTGGTGCAGTGGACGCAGGCCGTCGACACGCCGAGCTGGAACGAGCCGATCCAGGCTCGGGCCATCCATGCGCCGACGCTCGACCCCTACATCGCCCAGCTCGACCATTTCCGCGACGTGATCCGCGGCAAGGCGGCTTCGCTGCAGCCGGTCGAGGACGGCGCGCGCACGCTGATCGCGACGCTCGCCGTCGCCGAGGCCGCCGCGAGCGGCCGGCGGATCGATCTGCGCGAGCGCTATGCGACCCTGCTCCCGTCCTCGCCGGCTACGGCGCGCTGAATAAGGTCTTCGGCAGGGCGGCCGGCACCAGCCGATCACCGGCGCCAGCCGGCCGGCGAGATCAAGAAGGCGGCGCCCCGGCCTGCGTGGCGCCGGGGGACACGAGCGAAGCCAAGATCACCGGCCCCGCAAGAAGGGCCGGCAGGGAGGGGAGAAACGTCTTGAATTAAAAGTTCGATTTCGGTCCTGTCATCGACGGGCTTCCAGACCTGTTGTGGGGCTGCCTCGGCACGCTTGGCCTGGCACTCGCCGGCATGGTGCTCGCGCTCGTCATCGGCATCGGCGGCGTCGTCCTGCGCGACTCGCCCTATCGCGGGCTGCGTTGGCTGGTGATCAGCTTCGTCGAGCTGATCCGCAACACGCCCTCCTGGTCCAGATCTACGTCATCTTCTTCGCGCTGCCGCTCGCTGGGATCCAGCTCGACCCGACGCCGACCGCGATCATCGCGCTTGGCGTCAATGGCGGCGCCTATGCGATCGAGATCATCCGCGGCGGCGTGTAGTCGATCAGCAAGGGGCGGATAGATCGTCGTCGACGGCACTCGTCTGATCGAGAATGCCGGCGTGATTGACGCCATCCGCCGCGAGGGCATGGTGTTCCAGCAGTTCAGCCTGTTTCCGCATCTGACCGTGCTGGAGAATTGCGTGCTCGCGCCGATGCGCTCGCGTGGCATCGCCCGTGCCGAGGCCGAGGCGACAGCGCGCCGGCTGCTCGACCGGGGCAGGATCCTCAACCAAGCCGATAAGTTCCCGGCCCAGCTCTCGGGCGGGCAGCAGCAGCGCGTCGCCATCGCCCGGGCACTGTGCATGGAGCCGAAGGTGATGCTGTTCGACGAGCCGACCTCAGCCCTCGACCCGGAGATGGTCAGGGAGGTGCTCGACACGATGGTCGGTCTCGCCGAGGACGGCATGACGATGATCCGCGTCACCCATGAGATGGGCTTCACGCGCGAGGTCGCCGACCGGGTGATCTTCATGGCCAGCGGCGCCATCGTCGAGGAGGGGGAACCGCAAGAGTTCTTCAGCAATCCCAGGCACGAGCGGACGCGGAAATTCCTCGGGGAGATCCTGCCGCGGCATGATGCGGCTGCGTCAGCGAGACCTTTCCTCATCGATCGGAAAGACGCCTGGCCGCAGCCGCTTGAACGGCAGCGTCTCGATTCGGCTGGTGCAGGGTCCGGGCGTCGCCACGGTGAAGCTGCCCTTGGCGATCTTGTCATAAGCGCGCCGATGCGCCACCGCCGCCTTGACGCCGATCGCCCTCAGCGTCTCCGGCGCGATGCCCTGCGAGCGCAGCTGTCCGAGATCGAAAGGCGGGGTCTTGCGGCTGGTCAGCAGGATGGTGACGCCGCCCGCCTGCACCACGACGCTCGGCCCCATGCTGAAGCGCGAGCCCTGCGATGCCGCGAGATGGCTGTTCAGGTCTTCGAGTGCGAAGGCGCCGTCGCTGGCGCTGATGAAGGTCGCCTCGATCTCGACCGGTCCCTCGGCGATCGCGCTGCCCTTGCCACCGATCGAGAGTTTGCGGACCTCGCCCGGCTTGGCGCCCGCCATCGCTGCAACGCAATCCGGATCGGCGATGGCCACTGCGCAATTCTCGACGCCGTGTCGCAGGAAGGCGCGCAGCACCGATGTGCTGTCCCCCGGCGCTCCGCCGCCGATATTGTCGGCGGGCTCGACGACGATATAGGGTCCGCCGGGCGAGCCCAGGATCTCGGCGATCGCCTGATCGATCTCCCATTCCGCCGGCAGGCCGAGCTCGCGTAGCTCCGTCGCAGTTTGCGTCAGGCGGTCGAGGGCTTCCTGAGCCGCAGCTTCCGGCCCGGTGAAGGCGACAGCGAACGCGACACCGGCCTCCGGAACATCCGAGAAAGAGTAACCGCCGATGACGTTCGCGACCCAGATCGCCGGATTCTCGTCTTCGATCCGGCGCGCCAGCGCTTCGAGGTCCCGCATCGGGCGGTCGGCCGTGCCGGTACCGGTCGGCGGCCACATCACCGGCGCATTGCAGGAGAGCATGCGCGGCAGCTCGCCCTCGTTCAGGCTGCGTGCCAACAACTGCGCCGAACGCACTGCGGAGTCTCGCGCATCGATATGCGGGTTCTCGCGATAGGCGACGAGAGCATTGGCATGCTGCGCCATGGCGGCGGTGAAATTGGCGTGCAGGTCGAACACGCCGAACACCGGCAGGGCCTCGCAACCGGGGACCGAGCGGATATGGGCGAGCAGCGCGCCCTCGGGGTCGGGGCATTCGGTCGTGACCATGGCGCCGTGCAGCGCCAGCCAGATGCCGTCGAGGCCGCCGGAAACGAGTGCGCTTTTCAGCCCTGCATCGAATTCATCAAGGAAGCGCGCAAAGACGGCGTGATCGACCGTGCCTGCAGGCAGGGCGGTGTAGTCGACCGTCGGCACGACCTCCCAGCCTTCCGCCGCGGCGACCTCCAGGAAACCGTCCACGGTCGAGCCGTCGCCGCGCCGCTGCCGCAACTCATCACCCCGGCGGATGGTGAAGTCGGCGAGGCCGGTGATCTCGTCGACGAAGCTGTGCGTCTCGTGGAAGAGCGCTCCGAGCAGGATGCGGCGGCGTTGCGACATGGTCCCAGCAACTCCCTGCAGACGAAGCGGGAGCATCTCGGCGGCTCGTTCGTTCCGGATCAAGCCTGCATTGTTCCATTGCAGGGAACGTGGGTGCTTTGACAGGAGAAGCCCACTCCCGGTTTCATGGCCGCGCCGGCAGCCGGAGGGGCAGGCGCCGGCGCTGCTCGGGACGATATTCGCATGCGCGTCTTCACTGCCTCGCTGGCGACGGAAACCAACACCATCGCGCCGCTCTATGTCGACCGCAGCGCCTTCGAGAGCGCCTTCTATTGCCCGCCGGGCACGCATCCGGAGACGCCGACGTTGTGCTCGGCGCCTATCGTCGCGGCCCGTCGCCGCGCCGCCAGCGAGAGCTATGAGCTGGTCGAGGGCACCGCGACCTGGGCCGAGCCGGCGGGGCTCGTCTCGCGCGACGGCTATGAGAGCCTGCGCGACGAAATCCTCGGCCAGCTCCGAGCCGCCCTGCCGGTCGACATCGTGCTGCTCGGTCTGCACGGCGCCATGGCGGCGCAGGGCTACGATGATTGCGAAGGTGACCTGATCGCGCGGGTGCGGGAGTTGGCCGGGCCCAATTGCGTCATCGGCGTCGAGCTCGACATGCACTGTCATCTCAGCGCGCAGATGGTCGACGGCGCCGACATCATCGTCGCCTTCAAGGAGTTCCCGCATACCGATTTCCTGGCTCGCGCCGAGGATTTGCTGGAGCTCTGCCTCAGGACGGCGCGCGGCGAGGTAAAACCGACAAGCGCCGTCTTCGATTGTCGCGGGCTTGCCGCCTTCATGACCAGCCGCGAGCCCGGCCGCGGTTTCGTCGACGGGATCAAGGCGCTGGAAGGCCGGGACGGCATCCTCAGCATCTCCATCGCGCATGGCTTTCAGGCCGCCGATGTCGCGGACGTCGGCAGCAAGGTCCTGGTCATCGCCGATGGCGATCAGGAAAAGGCCGCGGCGCTGGCGAAGCGGCTCGGCTTGGAAATCCTTGGCTGGGGGCAGGGCGCTTCGCCCAGGCACTACAAGCCGGAGGAGGGCATCGCGGCAGCGATCGAACTGGCCGAGCCGGGCAGGCCTGTTGTCCTCGCCGATCGCTGGGACAATCCGGGCGGCGGTGTCGCCGGCGATTCCTCTGTGATGATCGAGGCGCTGCTGCGCCATCCCGACGTCCCCGCAGCGATCGGGGCGCTCTGGGACCCCGTCGCGGTCGGCTTCTGCCGGGCCGCCGGTGTCGGCGCCGAGATACCGCTGCGCTTCGCCGGCAAGGCGGCGCCGTCCTCAGGTCGGCCGATCGACGCGATCGTGCAGGTCGTTGGGACGACGGCCGACCTGTTGATTCCGTTCGAGCAGAGCCGGGTCTCGCTTGGCCCGGCGGCGGCGATCCGGATCGGGCGGCTCGACATCGTGCTGGCCTCGACCCGCGCCCAGACCTTCAGCCCGCCGGTCTTCACCGATCTGGGCATCGACCTCGCCGCGAAGACACTGGTCGTGGTCAAATCCTCCAACCATTTCCACGCTGCCTTCGCGCCGATCGCCGCGAGCGTTCTCTATCTCGACAGCGGCGGGCCCTATCCGCCCGACGCCAGCAAGATCCCCTATACCAAGGTAAAGCGTCCCTTTTCTCCGTTGGATCCGAACCCATGGCTTTAGCTGCTCTTCCACGTCTGTCGCTCGGCGAGATCGAGGACCAGCATCTCGATGGGACGAGCAAGGGCCTGCCCTTCGGAGCATCCCTGCCGTTGTCCGATGTCTGTAGGCAGGGCTGGAACGTCCTCGCCGGCGACATGCCGATGCCGCTCGCCGTCATCCGCGAGAGCGTGCTCAAGGCGAACAGTGCCTGGATGTCGGCCTTCACTTCCGCCAACGACCTGCAGATCGCCCCGCACGGCAAGACGACGATGGCGCCGCAGCTCTTCGACCTGCAGATCGCCGATGGCGCCTGGGCGATCACAGTGGCGACCATGCAGCAGCTCGCCGTCTGCCGCCGTTTCGGCGTCAAGCGCGTCATCCTCGCCAACCAGCCGGTCGGCAAGCAGGAGATCGCCGCCTGCTTCGACGCGCTGCGCGAGCCGGGCTTCGAGCTTTATTGCCTTGCCGACAGCGTCGCGGGCGTCGCGCTGCTGGCGGAGGCCGCCGCAAGTCATCGCAATGCCAACCCGCTGCGCACCCTCGTCGAGATCGGCTTCATGGGCGGCCGCACCGGTGCGCGCTGCCGCGAGGAGGCGTTGACGGTGGCACGGGCCATCGCTGCCGCGCCCGGCCTGCGGCTTTCCGGGTTCGAGTGCTTCGAAGGGTTGCTCAGCGAGCCCAAGGCAGCCGACCGTCTGCTCGACGAAGTCGTCGCGACGGCTGCGGCAGCTGAAACCGAAGGGCTGCTCGGGCCGGAGCCGATGGTGCTGAGTGCCGGCGGGACTTCGCTGTTCGACCGCGCTGGGGAGCGCTTCAATGCCGCTTCCTTCGCGCGGCCGATTCTCAAGCTGCTTCGCTCAGGCTGCTATCTCACCCATGACTCGACGACCTATACGGCCTCGTTCCGCCGGATCACCATGGAGACCAGCCTGACGCTGCCACCGGGCGGGCTGGAGCCGGCGCTGGAAGTCTGGGCCTATGTCCAGTCGCGGCCCGAGCGCGGACGCAGCCTGCTCACCGTCGGCAAGCGCGACATCAGCTACGATTCTGGCTTCCCGGTGCCGTTGCGCTGGTATCGGCCGGGCGGCACGATGAAGACGCCGGAACCGATGCCGGCCGGGCACACGGTGCTCGCGCTCAACGACCAGCACTGTCATCTCGGCACGCCGCTGGAGAGCCCGCTGCAGGTCGGCGACATGGTCGCCTTCGGCATCGGCCATCCCTGCACGACCTTCGACAAATGGGGTCTGCTGATGCTGGTCGATGATGCCTATCGCGTCACCGGAGCGATCCGGACGTTCTTCTGAGTTCCATGTTTCTTGTCGTGAAACCCGCGATCCTTGACGTGAAATAAAGGCGGCAACTACGGTTTTGGCCAGGTTGCGAGCCACTCGTCTAGCGAGACTTGAGAGGTGGCGGGCCGCCGCATGCGACCGGCGGTCCGGCGGCGGTGGCGGATGTCCGGGAGGTCGATGTGCGTCTGGCCCTGATCCACATTGTCCAGGAGACGAACGACTTCAATCCGGTGCTGACCGCGCTCGCCGACTTCCAGGCCTTCGGCCTCTATGAGGGCGAGGACATTGCCCGGCATTTCGGCGAGATCGGCCAGATCGGCGGGCACTATGCCGCCATCAAGGAGTCCGGCCTTGAGGTCGAGACCATCCCGATCATCCGCGCCTGGGCAGTCGCGGGCGGGCGTATCTCGCGCGAGGCCTTCGATTTCTTCCAGGAGAAAATCCGGATCGGCCTCGAAGCGATCGGCCCGATCGACGGGCTCGTCCTGCATCTGCATGGCGCCTGCGCGGCGGAGGGCGTCGACGATGTCGAGGGCGAGCAGGCCGAGCTCTGCCGGCAGATCCTCGGCCCCGAAATCCCGATCCTGCTCGGGCTCGATCACCACGCCAACGTCACCCATAAGATCATGGCCAATTGCACGGCCATCGTTGGGCATCGCACCCAGCCGCATGACGTCTTCGACACCGGCAAGGTCGGCACGCAGGTGCTGCTGCGCATCCTGACCGGGAAGCTGAAACCGGTGATGGCCTGGCGCAAGATCCCGCTGCTCTCGCATCAGGAGCAGTTCCTGACCTCGAAGGGCCCGATGAAAATCTGGTTCGAACGGGCAAGGGCGATTGAAGCCGATCCGCGGGTGCTGCAGGCCTCGAACTATCCGATGCAGCCCTGGCTCGATGTCGCTGAGGGCGGCTGGTCGACCATTGTCGTCACCGATGGCGATCAAGCGCTCGCCGAGAAGCTGGCCGACGATCTCGCCGATCTCGCCTGGTCGATGCGCGACGATTTCCAGCTGCGGGAGGCAGTCTCGGTCGACGAGGCCGTGCGAGCCGGCGATGCTGCCGATCGCGGCATGATCGTGCTGAGCGACACCGGCGACACCGTCTTCGGCGGCGCGGCCGGCGACAGCAACCTGATCCTGGAATCGATCCTACGGCAGGGCACCAGGAGCCGGACCCTGATCCCGCTGATCTCGCCAAAGGCGGTCGCGACGCTGGTCGCGGCAGGCGAGGGCGCTGAGGTGACCTTGCCGCTCGGCGGCGATGCCGCGATTGCCTTCTTCAAGCCGCTGACAGTGACCGGGTGGGTGCGCAGGATCGGCGGCGGGCCCGTCCGGCTGGACTACAATCACCAGCCGGAAGTCGACATGGGCCGCGTCGTGATCTTCGACGTCGGGCCTGTGACCTTGCTGATCAGCGAGCTGCGCGGCGTCGCCGGCAATGTGCCGGGGGTTTACGAGGCCTTCGGCATCGACCTTGCCGACTACAAGATGGCGGTGCTCAAGACGGCCTCGAACTTCCAGTATTTCGCCCCGATCACCTCGCAGGTGATCCGCGCCGACACGCGCGGGCCAGGGCAATCCGACGTCTTCACCCTGCCGTGGCTGCGCATCCCACGGCCTGTCTATCCATTGGAAACAATAAGCGACTGGCGGGCGCATTCGTCCCAGCCGGGAGCGGGAACGGGCTGATTGTCGACCTGAACAACAAGAGGGGAGAGCGATGACAAAGCTGTCGCGACGTCAATTCTGCATCACCGGTCTCACCCTGGCGGGAGCAGCGCCGCTGCTCGCGGCCGATCCGGCCTCCGCCCAGCAGCTCAAGGGCGGCACCTTGCGTGTCGGCGTGCTGAGCGAACTCGCCAATTTCGACCCGCAGCAGCTCTCGACCGTGAATTTCCACGTCATCAAGAATCTCTACGACAGCCTGATCGAGTACACGCCGGAGGGAAAGCCGCAGCCGAGCCTGGCGTCAGAGTGGACAATCGCGCCGGACAAGACCTCGGTCAGCCTGACATTGCGCGACAGCGTCACCTTCCATAGCGGCGCGCCGTTCAGGTCGGATTCCGTGCTGGCGACGCTGCAGAAGGGCGCCGATCCCAAGCGCGGGAAGAACGTCTTTTCGACCATGTCGATCGTCAAGGACTGGTCGGCGCCGGACGAGCGCACGGTGGTGATCAACTTCAAGGCGCCGGCGCCCGAGCGCCAGATCCTCGACCTCCTGCAGTTCCTGATCCCGATCGAGGCCAAGGGCATCGATACGGTCGAGACCGTGCCGGCCGGCACCGGCCCCTACACGCTGGTCAGCCGCGCCGTCGGCCAGGGGCTGGTGCTCAAGGCCAACCCCAAATACTGGCGCGAGAAGCAGCCGATCGCGCAGGACCTCGTCTTCACCGTGTTCAGCGAGGATGCGGCCGCCACCGCCGCGCTGGAATCGGGCGCGGTCGACATCGTCTATAACGGCTCCTCGCGCAGCGCCGTCAGGTTGAAGGGCGCCGGCTATCAGGTCTTCGCCGGGCCGGGACCGCTGGTGCAGGTCTTCCGCATCAACTCGACGCGCGGGCCCTTCCGCAACAAGTCGTTCCGGCAGGCCTTCAATCACCTGATGGACCGCGCCAGCATCCTGCGCGTCGGCTATGCCGGCATGGGCAAGGTTGTGGCGTTGCCATGGGCGCCGGCGAGCCCGGCTTTCGATGACGGCTACACCAAGACCTACGCCTATGACCTTGAAAAGGCGAAGAAGCTGATCACCGCCTCCGGCCTCTCCGCCGACGAGATGAAGGGGTGGAAGCTGCTGGTCAACGGCAGCGATGAAGCTTCCGTTGCGATCAGCCAGATCGTGCAGGGCTCGCTGCAGAAGGTCGGGGTGCCGATCGAGCTCGATATGCGCCAGGGCGCCGAATACGTCACCGCGCTGCTCGGCGGCGATTTCGCCGCGACCTTCGGCGCGGTCGGCAATGTCCAGAAATTCCCGTCGCGCGTGACGACCAACTCCATTTACCGCACTTCGGGCAATCCGATACTCAAGGACCCGCACCCGCATCCCGACTATGTCGCCGCGATCGCCAAGGTCGACGCTGCCGCCGGCGGCGAGGCCGAGGTCAAGGCGGCCTATGACAATCTCAACCGCGTCATGGTCGAGGACGCCTTCGGGATTCCGACCAACTCCTACGATGTCGGCCTGATCGTTGCGTCCGAGAAGATCGGTGGCATCACGCTCGACATCGACAACCTCTTCATCGCCCGTACCATCGGCTTCAAATGAAGGTTCGGGTTCCTTCCACGGTAAATGCAAGGCGCGAAAAACCCCTCCCCCTTGCGGGGAGGGGTAGGGGTGGGGGGCGGAACGTCCGGGCGAGTTCGTCGCGAAAAATCCCAGTTCGCCTCTACAGGCAGCCTTGCATCCGGTCGTTCGCCGCCCATCCCTCTCCCTTCCCCGCAAGGGGGAAGGGAAGAGCTTGGGCGCCCAGCCCCTCGCAGGACGCTCGGTGAAGGAGACGCTGGCTGCGTTGAAAAATCTGCGGCGCCGGCTGCTCGTCCGGCGCGGCCCGGCGCTGAGTCTTGCCTTCCTGACCCTGGTCGCGCTGACCGCGATCTTCGCCGGCCTCCTGCCGCTCGATCCGCTCGCGCAGAGCATCGCGGATTCGCTGAAGCCGCCTTCGGCCGAGGCCTGGTTCGGCACCGACGAGCTCGGCCGCGACATCCTCGCCCGCGTCGTCTACGGCGCCCGCACCTCGCTGGTCACCGCCATCGGCGCCGTCCTGATCGCGGCGCTGATCGGCATTCCGGTCGGGCTCGTCGCCGGCTTCTATGGCGACTGGCGCGATTCCTTGCTGATGCGCTGCATCGACGTGCTGCTCGCATTGCCGAACATCCTCTTCGCCATGGCCCTGATCGCGGTGCTCGGCCGCAGCCAGGGCGCGGCGCTGATCGCCGTCGGCATTGCCGGCATACCGGGTTTTGCCCGTATCGCCCGGGCGCAGGTGATGGCGCTGCGCCAGCTCGATTTCGTCATGGCGGTACGCAGCTTCGGCGGCGGGCCCGGCTACATCATGCTCCGCACCCTGCTGCCCAATATCCTCAGCCCTCTCGTGGTCCAGGCGATCGTGCTCGCCTCGATCGCGATCCTGCTCGAGGCGGCGCTCGCCTTCCTCGGCGTCGGCGTGCCGCCGCCGACGCCGAGCTGGGGCGAGATGCTGCGCACCGGCAAATCCTATCTCTACGAGGCGCCGACCTATGCGGTGCTGCCCGGCCTTGTTCTGACGCTGACCATCCTTTCCTTCGACACCATCGGCCGGGCGCTGACCGCGATCCTCGACCGGGACGAGACCGATGCCTCCGGCGCGACGATCGAGGGCCGGCGATGACGTCTTACGTCCTGCGTCGCCTTGCCCAGATGCTGCCGGTGCTGCTGATCGCCTCCTTCGCGATTTTTGCGATGATCTACGCCGTGCCGGGCGGGCCCGTCGCGGTCATCGCCGGCGAGAACGCCACGGCCGAGGAGATCGCCGAGGTGACCCGGCGCTTCGGCTTCGACCGGCCGATGCTGGTGCAATATGCCGACTGGCTCGGCCGGGCGCTGACTGGCGATTTCGGCCTGTCGCTGCATAGCCGCCAATCGGTGCTCCAACTGATCGGCGAGCGGCTGCCGGCGACGCTTCAGCTCGCGCTTGCCGCCATCATCGTCGCGCTCGTCATTGGCATTCCCGTCGCCGTCGCCAGCGCGGTCAGGCCGAACTCCTGGCTCGACCGCGTGCTCAGCGGCTGGAGCGCGCTGGCGCTCGGCGTGCCGACCTTCTGGCTCGGCATCCTGCTGATCCTGCTCTTCGCCGTCGAACTGCGCTGGCTGCCCTCGGCCTCGCGTTATGTGCCGCTCTGGCAAGCGCCGCTCGATGCCCTGCGCAGCCTGGCGCTGCCGGCGCTGACGCTTGGCGTCTACGTCTCCGGCGTGCTCGGGCGCTTCCTGCGGGCCTCGCTGATCGGCGAGGCGAGGGCGGATTATGTCCGTACGGCCCGCGCCAAGGGCGTGCCGGAAAAGCGTGTCGTTGGCCTGCATATCATGCGCAATGCGCTGCTGCCCTTCGTCACCATCGTCGGTTTGATGATGGCGCACTTCATCGGCGGCGCCGTTGTCACCGAGGCGGTCTTCACCTATCCCGGCCTCGGGCGCCTCCTGATCCAGGCGATCACCACGCGCGACTACCCGCTGATCCAGGGCTGCATCCTGGTGATCCTGATCGCCTATATGCTGATCAACCTCGCGGTCGACATGCTCTACGCCTGGATCGACCCGCGGATCGAATACCGATGAGCGCGGCCTCAAACCGCCGGCTGCGAGCCGAGATGGGCCGAGATGCTGGCCGCGATCTCGCGCAGCCGTGCGCCGGCCTTGGCCGCCAGCGAATGCGGCATGCGCATCAATGGCGCCGAGATCGAGAGCGCCGCGACAGGATAGCTGTCCTCGTCGAGGATCGGGGCGCCGATGCACATCGCGCCGTCCTCGTTCTCGCCCATCTCGGTGGCGTAGCCGGTGCGCGCCACCTGGCGCAATTGCCGCTCGATCTCCTCGCGCTCCAGCAAGGTGCGGCCGGTGCGCTCGGTCAGCGGCAGGTCGAGCTGGCGCTGCCGCTCCGCCTCCGGGAGGAAGGCGAGGATCGCCTTGCCGAGCGCGGTCGAATGCATCGGATGGCTGTCGCCGATGCGCGCCTGCATCCGCAGCGACCGGTTGGCCTCGATCAGGTCGATATAGACGATCGTGCCGTTGCCCTTCACCGCAAGGTTCACCGTCTCGTTGAACTCATGCATCAGCTCGGTCATCGCCGGGCGGGCGAGCGTGCGGATCTTGCTGACGCTGGCATCGGCGCGGGCGATCGAGCGCATCTGCGGGCCGAGCGTGTAGCGATCGGTCGCCCGGTTGTGGTCGAGGAAGCCGGCGGCGGACAGAGTCTGCAAATAGCGGAAGGTCGTCGTCTTCGGGATCCGCAGTTCCTTGCTGACGGCGGTGAGCGCGATCTCGTGGCCGTGGCGCGCGACCAGTTCCAGCACCTTCAGCGCCTTCATCACCGGCTGCACGACGTAAGGATTCTCGCTCGCCTTCGGCATGGCCGCTCCGGTCGTCCCCTGAACGATGAGCCGGCATAGCCAGAGCGGTCGAATTCCGCAACACGAAACCGGCGTTCCTTTACGCGGATGCAGCGCTTTGGTCTGGTCGGGCGAAATACAGCGGAGGCGACGCATATGGCCGCGAACGATGCCGGGCAGGCGAGAGCGCTGCGCTTCGAGGAATCGGCCCGGCGGATCGCCGAGAATGCCCGCTTCATCGCCGGTGGGGTGAACAGCAATTTCCGCCTCGGCATGGCGCCGGGACCGCTGGTCTTCGAGCGCGGCGAGGGCGCCTATCTCATCGACGTCGATGGCAACCGGATCATCGACTACTACTGCGGCATGGGCGCGACCGTGCTCGGCCATACGCCTGCGCCGGTGCTGGAAGCGGTCAGGAAACAAGCGGAAAAAGGCATTCTCTTCGCTGGGCAAGCGCCGATCGAATACGAGGCGGCGAAGTTGATCTGCGAGCGCGTGCCTTCGGCCGAGCGGCTGCGCTTCGGCTCATCGGGCTCGGAGGTGGCGCAGGCGGCGATCCGGCTCGCCCGCGCTGCCACCGGTCGGCGGACCATCGTGAAGTTCGAGGGGCACTATCACGGCTGGTTCGACAACATCCTCTGGTCGACCGCACCGGGGCTGAATGCGGCCGGGCCGGAGGATGTGCCGACTCCCGTGATCGGCAGCAAGGGCCAGGACCCTGAGGCGGGCGAGGGGCTCTCCATCCTCGGCTGGAACGATCTTGCGGCGCTGGAAGCGCGCCTCGCCAGGGGCGACGTCGCGGCGGTGCTGATGGAGCCGGCGATGTGCAACCAGGGCGCCATCGCACCGGCCCCCGGCTATCTCGAAGGCGCGCTCGCCGCCTGCCGCCGGAATGGCGCGCTATTGATCTTCGACGAGGTCATCACCGGCTTCCGTCTCGCCCGCGGCGGGGCGCAGGAGCGCTTCGGCGTCACGCCCGATCTCACACTGATGGCCAAGGCGATCGCCAATGGCTTTCCGGTCGCTGCGGCCGCCGGCCGGGCCGACCTCGTCGATCTCTTCGCCGATGGCGTGCTGCATGGCGGCACCTTCAACGCCCAGCCGATCGCGATGGCGGCGATGGTGGCGACGCAAGAAATGCTGACGCCCGAGCACTATGAGCGCAGCTCAGCCCACGGCCAGCGCCTGCAGGACGGCATCCGCACGATTCTGGCGGACGCCGGCATCAAGGCGCAGGTCGCCGGCTTCCCGCTTATGTTCCATGTCGCCTTCGGGCTCGATGCGCCGGCGCGGAATTACCGGGATGTCGCGCGCGCGGACAAGGTCGCCTATGGCCGCTTCGCGCATGCGCTGCTCCGGCGCGGCGTGCGCGTGCTGGAGCGCGGCGCCTGGTTTGTCTCCTCGGAGCATGATGCGACGGTCGTCGATGCGACGCTGGAAGCGGTTAGGGGCGCCGTCAGAGACATCTGAGTCGACCGTCAGGGCTGCGCCTGATCACCAGGGCCGGCGCGGGCCCGTGTCGATATGGATCAGCCCGTTCCAGTAGACCTTGTTGCCGCCGACCTCCGGCAGGGTGCGCGCCCACTCCAAGACGGTGCGCGGCCTGACGCCGGGCACGCGGAAATCCATCGCCTCGCAGCGCTTGTGATAGGAGCCGCGCCTAGCTCGCCAGGGCGGCCGCCAGGTCGAGGTCACCTTCACCGCCCCATACTTGTCCGAGATTTTGACGAGGATGCTCTTCAGCACCGGCGGCAGGCAGACGATCGAGGTTCCGGGATCGGTCGAGATACCCGGCCTGTCGGGTTTCTCGTTCGGGTCAAAGGGCGGTTCTTCGGCGGTCTGTCCCGGCGTGCGCTGCGGCCACTCCGGCCCCTCATCGTCATCGGGCTCGGGCTGGGCGAGCGTCGGCGCTGGGCCCGGTGTCGTCACTACGCTGGCTTCGACCGGAGCCCGGGGAAGCACGACGATCGGCGGCGCGCCCGGCTTGATCTGCAGATCGAGATCGAACGGACGCTCCGGCGGCAGGGGCGCGAGCATCATCTGCGCTGCGGCCGGGCCACCGAGCGCCAGCCCGGTGAAACAGGCGCCGGCCAGTACGACTCGCCGCATTGCCCTCATGCTGCACGGGCTGCCGATGGCGGGACGGCGGCCAGGGACGCGCGGTCACGATGCGTTGTTGGCCTCGGCATTGCCGCGACGGTGCTCCTGACGCATCGGCAGTGCCTGCCGACGAATCGTGCCGGCGCCGAAGACTTAACGTTACGTCCCCGTTTGCCACGCTTCGACGCGCCGCGACAACCACCTTGCGCCGGGCGCATCCGATCACGAAAATCGGAGCGGAAACGACCCGGAATCGCGCCGCTTTGTCGCGGCGCGCGAACATATGCGGCAAAGACATGGCGACAGCCGCGTTGTGCGGCGCGGCGAACCCTTGCGTGATTCTAAAGCAGGGTCTAATCGACTGGCGAGATTGAGGGCGCCGCCTCGGCGCCGGGTTGAAGCGGGGTGACAGATGCAAGCTCTTCCTGTGCAGTCCCTGCTGTCGGACTACCTGCCTCTGGCGATTTTCATCGGCCTGTCGCTGGTGATCGGCCTGGCGCTGCTGGTCGCACCCTTCGCCGTCGCCTATTCTAAGCCGGACGCCGAGAAGCTCTCGGCCTATGAGTGCGGCTTCAACGCCTTCGACGATGCGCGCATGAAATTCGACGTGCGCTTCTATCTCGTCGCCATCCTCTTCATCATCTTCGATCTCGAAGTCGCCTTCCTTTTCCCCTGGGCTGTCGCCTTCGGCGGTCTCGGCTGGGTCGGCTTCTGGTCGATGATGGTTTTCCTCGGCGTGCTGACGGTCGGCTTCGTCTACGAGTGGCGCAAGGGCGCGCTCGAGTGGGACTGACCAATTGTCGCGCAAACCTGATACCGTCCCGGTAGCGTTCTTACATTCGACGAAACCCAAAGGTTCGAACTGATGGCCATGACAGCGATCGATCGCGGTGATCCGCTCGTCGCGCAGGCACCCAGAGGCCTGCTCGGCCCGGACGGCAAGCCGCTCGGTACCCGCGATCCCTATTTCGTCGAGATCAACAACGAGTTGGCCGACAAGGGCTTCCTCGTCACGGCGAGCGACGACCTGATCAACTGGGCCCGCACCGGCTCGCTGATGTGGATGACCTTCGGTCTCGCCTGCTGCGCGGTCGAGATGATGCAGCTCTCCATGCCGCGCTATGACGTCGAGCGCTTCGGCTTCGCCCCGCGCGCCTCGCCGCGACAGTCGGACGTCATGATCGTCGCCGGCACGCTGACCAACAAGATGGCTCCGGCCCTGCGCAAGGTCTACGACCAGATGCCGGAGCCGCGCTACGTCATCTCGATGGGCTCCTGCGCCAATGGCGGCGGCTACTACCACTACAGCTATTCGGTGGTGCGCGGCTGCGACCGCATCGTGCCGATCGACGTCTACGTGCCGGGCTGCCCGCCGACCGCGGAAGCGCTCCTCTATGGCGTGCTGCTGCTGCAGAAGAAGATCCGGCGGACCGGGACGATCGAGCGCTGAGGCGCTCGCTGACCGGTGGCTTGCGAAGGTGATGCGATGAGCGAAGCGCTCGTGACATTGGGCGAAGAGATCAAGGCGGCGCTGCCCGGCGCGGTGACCGACATCGTCGTCGCCTTCGACGAGATCACGGTTCTGGCCGAAGCCGCCGAGATCGTGCGGGTGCTGAAGACCCTCTACGACGATCTGCGCTTCCGCTTCGTCAATTTCACCGACATCGCCGGCGCCGACTATCCGCAGCGCGAGAAGCGCTTTGAGGTCGTCTATCACCTGCTCTCGCCGCGCCATAATCGGCGCATCCGCGTCAAGGTCCAGGCCGATGAGGCGACCCCGGTCCCGTCCGTGATCGAGGTCTTCCCGGCTGCGAACTGGTACGAGCGCGAGGCCTACGACTTCTACGGCATCCTGTTCTCGAACCATCCGGACCTGCGCCGCATCCTCACCGACTACGGCTTCGAGGGTTATCCGCTGCGCAAGGACTTCCCGCTGACCGGCTTCGTCGAGGTCCGCTACGACGACGAGCAGAAGCGCGTCGTCTACGAGCCGGTGAAGCTGAACCAGGAGTTCCGCAACTTCGACTTCCTCTCGCCCTGGGAAGGGACGGAATACGTCCTGCCGGGCGACGAGAAGGCCAAGGCGGGCTGAGCTTATGGGCGAAGGCCACACACTCTCCGGCGGCTGTCTCTGCGGCTCGGTGCGCTTCACGGCGGCCATGGCCAAGCCCGAGATGGACGTCTGCCATTGCGACATGTGTCGCAAATGGAGCGGCGGCGTGCTGATGACCGTGCCTTGCACGGACGTGTCGGTCGCTGACGAGACGCATCTTGCCGTCTACACCTCGTCGGAGTGGGGCGAGCGCGTCTTCTGCCGGAACTGCGGCACCAGCCTGTTCTGGCGCCAGCGTTCGGGCGAGGGCCATGTCGCGGTGGCCTTCCCGAGTCTCGACGATCCTTCCGATCTCGTCTTCGCCGAAGAGATCTTCATAGACGAGAAGCCTGACCTCTACGCCTTCGCGGGCGAGCGCCGGCGCAAGACCGGCGAGCAGGTGATCGCCGAATTCCATGCCGCCCAGGAAGGCCGGACATGACCGAGCATAACATCCGCAATTTCTCCATCAATTTCGGGCCGCAGCACCCGGCGGCGCACGGCGTGCTGCGCCTGGTTCTGGAGCTCGACGGCGAGATCGTCGAGCGAGTCGATCCGCATATCGGCCTGCTGCATCGCGGCACCGAGAAACTGATCGAGCACAAGACCTATCTCCAGGCCGTGCCCTATTTCGACCGGCTCGACTATGTCGCGCCGATGAACCAGGAGCACGCCTTCGCCCTCGGCGTCGAGAAGCTGATGGGCGTGACCGTGCCGCGCCGCGGCCAGCTCATCCGCGTGCTCTATTCCGAGATCGGCCGCATCCTCTCGCACATCCTCAACGTCACCACGCAGGCGATGGACGTCGGCGCGCTCACCCCGCCGCTTTGGGGCTTCGAGGAGCGCGAGAAGCTGATGATCTTCTACGAGCGGGCCTGCGGCGCGCGCATGCACGCGGCTTATGTCCGGCCAGGCGGCGTCCACCAGGACCTGCCGACCTCGCTGATCCATGACATCGCCGAATGGTGTGATCCGTTCCTCAAGGTCTGCGACGATCTCGAAGGCCTGCTCACCGACAACCGCATCTTCAAGCAGCGCAATGTCGACATCGGTGTCGTCGATCTCGAAACCTGCTGGAAATGGGGCTTCTCGGGCGTGATGGTGCGCGGCTCCGGCGCGCCCTGGGACCTGCGCAAGTCGCAGCCCTATGAGTGCTACGAGGAGATGGAATTCGACATCCCCGTCGGCAAGAACGGCGACTGCTACGACCGCTACTGCATCCGTATGGAAGAGATGCGCCAGTCGGTCCGCATCATGAAGCAGTGCTGCGAGAAGCTGCTCTCCGCTGATGGCGGCGGCCCGGTCTCTTCACTCGACGGCAAGATGGTGCCGCCCAAGCGCGGCGAGATGAAGCGCTCGATGGAAGCGCTGATCCACCACTTCAAGCTCTACACCGAGGGCTACAAGGTGCGCGAGGGCGAGGTCTATGCCGCCGTCGAGGCGCCCAAGGGCGAATTCGGCGTCTATCTCGTCTCGGACGGCACCAACAAGCCCTATCGCTGCAAGATCAAGGCGCCCGGCTTCGCCCATCTCCAGGCCATGGATTTCATGTGCCGCAAGCACATGCTCGCCGACGTCTCCGCGATCCTCGGCTCCCTCGATATCGTCTTTGGTGAGGTGGACCGCTGATGTCCGTCCGTCGTCTCGCGCCCGATCACGTTCAGCCGGCCTCCTTCGCCTTCACCGCGGCGAACGAGAACTGGGCCGACCAGCAGATCGCAAAGTACCCGGAAGGCCGCCAGGCCTCGGCCGTCATCCCGCTCCTCTGGAAGGCGCAGGAGCAGCATGATGGCTGGCTGCCGCGTGCCGCGATCGAGACAGTCGCGAACAAGCTCGGCATGGCGCCGATGCGGGTGCTGGAGGTCGCGACCTTCTACACCATGTTCAGCCTGCAGCCGGTCGGCCAGCACTTTGTCCAGCTCTGCGGCACGACGCCCTGCGCGCTGCGCGGCGCCGAGGCGCTGAAGAAGGTCTGCGAGGAGGTGATCGGCCCGCAGTCGACCGTCACCGCCGATGGCAAGCTCTCCTGGCTCGAAGTCGAGTGCCTCGGCGCCTGCTGCAACGCCCCGATGGCGCAGATCAACTTCGACTATTACGAAGACCTGACGCCTGAGAATTTCCGCAAGCTGCTCGGCGATCTGCGCGACGGTCGTCCGACCAAGCCCGGCCCGCAGGTCGATCGCTCCTGCTCGGAGCCGCTCGGCGGTGGCGACACGCTGAAGGATCCGGCCCTGTTCGACGGCTCGATGATCGGCGCCGGCGACTGGCAGAAGCGCATCACCAAGCAGCGCGAAGAGGCCGCGATCAAGATCGCCAGCGAGAAGGCTGCGGCCGAGGCCAAGGCCAAGGCGGAAGCCGAGACCGCTGCCGCGACGGCCAAGGCCGGCCCGACCGACGTCAAGACCGCGCCCGCTCCCGAGGCCGCCGCGCCGGCCCGTCCCAAGCCCTCAGCGCCGGACCAGCCGGCAAGCGCCGCCCAGGATACGCCCTCCGCGACCGGCAAGGCGATCAAGGATACCGCCAAGAGCGAGGCTTTGAAGGCGCCGGCAACCAAGACTGCGCCAGCGGCCAAGGCAGCTCCGGCTGCCGAACCTGCCCCTGCCGTCGCCGAGTCCAAGCCCGAATTGCTGACCGCAGCCCGCGGCGGCAAGGGCGACGATCTCGAACTGATCTGGGGCGTCGGTCCCAAGCTCGGCAAGATGCTCAACGAGATGGGTGTCTGGCACTATGACCAGATCGCCGCCTGGACCCCGGCCGAGCTCGCCTGGGTCGATGCCCGGCTGACCGGCTTCAAGGGCAGGGCGGTCCGTGACGACTGGATCTCGCAGGCGAAGAAGCTTGCTACCGGCTGGCGGCCGGAGAGCAAGCTCGGCGACAAGCCGGCGAACTGAGGCGAACAACGATGCTTGCTGATCGCGACCGCATCTTCACCAATCTCTACGGCCTTCACGACCTGTCGCTGAAGGGCGCCATGCAACGTGGCGCCTGGGACGGCACCAAGTTCCTGCTCGAGCAGGGGCGCGACTGGATCATCGACGAGATGAAGAAATCGGGCCTGCGCGGGCGCGGCGGCGCCGGCTTCCCGACCGGCCTGAAATGGTCGTTCATGCCCAAGCAGAGCGACGGGCGCCCGCATTACCTCGTCGTCAATGCCGACGAGTCGGAGCCGGGCACCTGCAAGGATCGCGAGATCATGCGCAACGACCCGCATACGCTGGTCGAGGGCTGCCTGATCGCCTCCTTCGCCATGGGCGCGCACGCCGCCTACATCTACATCCGCGGCGAATATGTCCGCGAGCGCGAGGCGCTGCAGCGCGCCGTCGACGAGGCCTATGAGGCGAACCTCATTGGCAAGAACAACAAGCACGGCTATCCCTTTGATCTCTATGTGCATCACGGCGCCGGCGCCTATATCTGCGGCGAAGAGACGGCGCTGCTGGAGAGCCTCGAGGGCAAAAAGGGCATGCCGCGGCTGAAGCCGCCTTTCCCGGCCAATGTCGGCCTCTATGGCTGCCCGACCACCGTCAACAACGTCGAGTCGATCGCGGTCGCGCCGACCATCCTGCGCCGCGGCGCCAGCTGGTTCTCCTCGATCGGCACGCCGAACAATGTCGGTACCAAGCTGTTCTGCGTCTCCGGCCATGTGAACAAGCCCTGCAACGTCGAAGAGGCGATGGGCCTGACCTTCCGCGAGCTGATCGACCGCCATTGCGGCGGCATTCGCGGCGGCTGGGACAATCTCAAGGCGGTCATCCCCGGCGGCTCGTCGGTGCGCATGGTGCCGGCCGAGCAGATCATCGATACGCCGATGGATTTCGACTCGCTCTCCAAGCTGAAGTCGGGCCTTGGCACGGCGGCGGTGATCGTGATGGACAAGTCGACCGACATCATCCGCGCCATCGCCCGCATCAGCTATTTCTACAAGCATGAGAGCTGCGGCCAGTGCACGCCCTGCCGTGAGGGTACCGGCTGGATGTGGCGCGTCGTCAACCGCATGGCGGAAGGGCGCGCCCAGAAGCGCGAGATCGACATGCTGCTCGACGTTTCCAAGCAGATCGAGGGCCACACCATCTGCGCGCTGGGCGATGCTGCCGCCTGGCCGATCCAGGGCCTGATCAACCATTTCCGTCACGAAATCGAGCAGCGCATCGACGACTATGCCGCCAACCCGCATGGCGAGCCGGTCAGGCTCATGGCGGCGGAGTAAGACCATGACCAAACTCCTCATCGACGGCATCGAGGTCGACGTTCCGCCGGAGTACACGGTGCTCCAGGCCTGCGAGGCTGCGGGCGCCGAGGTGCCGCGCTTCTGCTTCCATGAGCGGCTCTCGATCGCCGGCAACTGCCGCATGTGCCTGGTCGAGGTGAAGGGCGGCCCGCCGAAGCCGCAGGCCTCCTGCGCCATCGGCGTGCGCGATCTGCGTCCCGGACCGAACGGCGAGCCGCCGGTCGTGCTGACCAAGTCGCCCATGGTCAAGAAGGCCCGCGAAGGGGTGATGGAGTTCCTGCTCATCAACCACCCGCTCGACTGCCCGATCTGCGACCAGGGCGGCGAGTGCGACCTGCAGGACCAGGCCATGGCCTACGGCGTCGACACCTCGCGCTATGCCGAGAACAAGCGCGCGGTCGAGGACAAGTATATCGGCCCGCTGGTCAAGACCTCGATGACGCGCTGCATCCAGTGCACGCGCTGCGTCCGCTTCACCACCGAGGTCGCCGGCGCCTCCGACCTCGGCGCGATCGGCCGCGGCGAGGACATGGAGATCACCACCTATCTCGAGCACGCGATGAGCTCGGAGCTGCAGGGCAATGTCGTCGACCTCTGCCCGGTCGGCGCCTTGACCTCCAAGCCCTACCAGAACAAGGCGCGGCCCTGGGAGCTGACCAAGACCGAATCCATCGACGTGATGGACGCGGTTGGCTCGGCGATCCGCGTCGACTCGCGTGGCCGTGAGGTGATGCGCGTACTGCCGCGCGTCAACGAGGCGGTGAACGAGGAGTGGATCTCCGACAAGACCCGCCACATCGCCGACGGCCTGCGGACCCAGCGTCTCGACCGCCCCTATATCCGCGAGAACGGTGCCCTGCGCCCGGCGAGCTGGACCGAGGCGCTCGCGCTGGTCGCTGGCAAGCTCAAGGCGGCCAAGCCTGAGCGCATCGGCGCCATCGCCGGCGATCTCGCCGCGGTCGAGGAGATGTATGCGCTGAAGGCGCTCATCTCCGGCCTTGGCTCGAACAATCTCGACTGCCGCCAGGACGGTGCGAAGCTCGACCCGGGCTTTGGCCGCGCCAGCTACATCCTCAACACCGGCATTGCCGGCATCGAGGACGCCACCTCGCTGCTGATCATCGGCTCGAATCCGCGTCGCGAGGCGCCGATCGTCAACGCACGCATCCGCAAGCGCTGGCTGCGCGGCGACTTCAAGGTCTCGTTGATCGGCGAGAACGTCGACCTGACCTACGCCTACGACTATCTCGGCGCCGGCCCGGAGACGCTGGCCGATCTGGTCAAGCGCGCGGCTGAGGCCGGCGAGCGGCCGATGGTGCTGGTCGGGCAGGGGGCGCTCTCCCGCAAGGACGGCGCAGCCGTGCTCTCGCTCGCGGCCAAGGCGGCCGAGGTGCTCGGCGCGGCCAAGGATGGCTGGAACGGTTTTGGCGTGCTGCACACGGCCGCCGCCCGCGTCGGCGCGCTGGATCTCGGCTTCGTGCCGGGTGAGGGCGGCCTCGACGTCGCCGGCATGACGGCGGCGGGTGCCCTCGACGTGCTGTTCCTGCTTGGCGCCGACGAGATCGAGGTGCCGGCTGGCGCCTTCGTGGTCTACCAGGGCAGCCATGGCGACAAGGGCGCACATCGCGCCGACGTGATCCTGCCGGGCGCCGCCTACACCGAGAAATCCGGCACCTACGTCAACACCGAGGGGCGGGTGCAGATGGCGGCGCGCGCCACCTTCCCGCCCGGCGATGCGAAAGAGGACTGGGCGATCCTGCGGGCTCTCTCCGCTTCGCTCGGCAAGGCGCTGCCCTTCGACTCGCTGTCAGCGCTGCGCCGCGAGCTCTACGCCGCCCATCCGCATTTCGCCGCGGTCGATGCGGTCGCCGAAAGCGACCGCGCCGGGCTGGCGAAGCTGGCCGGGCAGGGCGGCGCGACCGACAAGGCTGGCTTCGTGCCGGCCATCGCCGACTTCTACACCACGAACCCCATCGCCCGCGCTTCGGCGGTGATGGCGGAATGCTCGGCGCTGGCCTCCGGCCGCATGCGCCAGGCGGCGGAGTAAGCCTCAGATGAACTGGGACCTCGTCCTCGACCTCGCGATCATCGCCGGCAAGAGCCTGCTGCTGCTGGTCTGCCTGCTGGTCTTCATCGCGTTCATCCTGCTGGCCGACCGCAAGATCTGGGCGGCGGTGCAGCTGCGCCGCGGCCCGAACGTGGTCGGCCCCTTCGGCCTGCTGCAGAGCTTCGCCGACCTGCTGAAGTTCGTCTTCAAGGAGCCGATCATTCCGTCGGGCTCCAACAAGGGCGTGTTCCTGCTGGCGCCGCTGATCTCCTGCATGCTCTCGCTGGCGGCCTGGGCGGTGATCCCGGTCGCGGAAGGCTGGGCGATCGCCGACATCAATGTCGGCATCCTCTACATCTTCGCGATATCCTCGCTCGGCGTGTACGGCATCATCATGGGCGGTTGGGCTTCGAACTCGAAGTACCCGTTCCTCAGCGCGCTGCGCTCGGCGGCACAGATGGTCTCCTACGAGGTCTCGATCGGCTTCGTGATCGTGACCGTGCTGCTCTGCGTCGGCTCGCTCAATCTCTCGGCGATCGTCGAGGCGCAGAACTCGAAGGCGGGCCTGTTCGGCTGGTACTGGCTGCCGCTCTTCCCGATGTTCATCGTATTCTTCATCTCGGCGCTGGCCGAGACGAACCGGCCGCCCTTCGATCTGGCCGAAGCGGAATCGGAGCTCGTCGCGGGCTTCATGGTCGAGTACTCCTCGACCCCGTATCTGCTGTTCATGCTCGGCGAATACGTGGCGATCATGACCATGTGCTCGCTGACCACGATCCTGTTCCTCGGGGGCTGGCTGCCGCCGTTCCCGATCGCGCCCTTCACCTGGCTGCCGGGCGTGTTCTGGTTCGCGCTCAAGGTCTGCATGGTCTTCTTCATGTTCGCCATGGTGAAGGCCTTCGTGCCGCGCTACCGCTATGACCAGCTGATGCGGCTGGGCTGGAAGGTCTTCCTGCCGCTGTCGCTGGCTTGCGTGGTGATCGTGGCCGCTGTGCTGCAGATCACCGGTTGGGGCCCCGCACCCTGATGGCGGGGCAGGCCGGCCTGATCGGAGCCCTGATCGGCTTCGTCGTCGGCCTGATCGAGTATCGGCTCGTCACGGGCATTGTGGTTGCGAGTTTACGCCGCACCGACAGCTCGCAGACGCAAGCCGAGAAGGACGATTACGAACGGCGCATCCGCCTGTTGAAGGCGGCGGTGCTGGTGGTGTCGGTGGGCGGCTTGCCCATCGTCGGTTACCTGGTCGGCCGGGCCCTGTTCGGCTGAGGATAGAAGGACGAGACGGATGTCACTCGCGCAAGCCGCCAAGGGACTGCTCCTCAAGGAGTTCGTCGGCGCGTTCGCCTTGTCGATGCGCTACTTCTTCAAGCCGAAGGCGACGCTGAACTATCCCTTCGAGAAGGGGGTGCTTTCGCCGCGCTTCCGGGGCGAGCACGCGCTGCGCCGCTATCCCAACGGTGAGGAACGCTGCATCGCCTGCAAGCTCTGCGAGGCGATCTGCCCGGCGCAGGCGATCACGATCGAGGCCGGCCCGCGCCGCAATGACGGCACCCGCCGCACGACGCGCTACGACATCGACATGACCAAGTGCATCTATTGCGGCTTCTGCCAGGAGGCCTGCCCGGTCGATGCCATCGTCGAGGGGCCGAATTTCGAGTTCGCCACCGAGACACGCGAGGAGCTGTTCTACGACAAGGACAAGCTGCTCGATAACGGCGCCCGTTGGGAACGCGAGATCGCGCGCAACATCGCGATGGATGCGCCGTATCGCTGAGGATTGCGGCCCGTCGCGCGGTTGTCGCGCTAGGCGGGCCTGACTATAGACGCTCCAAACTGCGGCGGGACTCGGGCCCGCCGTTTGACGAAACGAGGGCCGCCCGCAAGGGCGGAAAGGCTGGCGAAGATGAATGCCGCAGCGGCTTTCTTCTATCTCTTCTCAGGCGTCACCATCGCCTCTGCGCTGATGGTGATTTCGGCGCGCAACCCGGTGCATTCGGTGTTGTTCCTGATCCTCGCCTTCGTCAACGCGGCGGGCCTGTTCCTGCTGCTCGGGGCCGAATTCCTGGCGATGCTGCTGGTCGTCGTCTATGTCGGCGCCGTCGCCGTGCTCTTCCTCTTCGTGGTGATGATGCTCGACGTCGACTTCGCCGAGCTGCGCCAGGGCTTCCTGCAATACCTGCCGATCGGCGGCCTGATCGGCCTGATCTTCGCGGTCGAACTGCTGCTGGTCGTCGGCGCCTGGGTCATCGACCCGCAGATCGTGCGCGCGCCCGTCGCCGCTATTCCCGCCAACGTCACCAACACCGCTGCGCTCGGCCAGGTGCTCTACACGAAGTACATCTACTACTTCCAGGCGGCCGGCCTCGTGCTGCTGGTCGCGATGATCGGCGCGATCGTGCTGACGCTGCGCGACCGCAAGGGCATCAAGCGCCAGGATATCCCGACGCAGAATGCCCGCACCAAGGAAGCGGCGATGGATGTGAAGCAGGTGCCGTCGCGCGCCGGCGTTCCCGAGGAGATGGCGTGATGGTCGGGCTTGGCTCTTATCTGGCGGTCGCCGCGATCCTGTTCACGCTCGGCGTGCTCGGCATCTTCATCAACCGCAAGAACGTCATCGTCATCCTGATGTCGATCGAGCTGATCCTGCTCTCGGTCAACCTGAACTTCGTCGCCTTCTCGAGCTTCCTGAACGACATCGTCGGCCAAGTCTTCGCCATGCTGGTGCTGACCGTCGCTGCTGCCGAAGCCGCGATCGGGCTCGCCATTCTCGTCGTCTACTTCCGCAACCGCGGCACGATCGCGGTGGAAGACATCAACATGATGAAAGGCTGAGCGCGGCGACGCGCCCGTAACCTGCCATGTATCAAGCGATCGTCTTCCTCCCCCTGATCGGCTTCTTCATCGCCGGCATTTTCGGCCGGCTGATCGGCGCCCGCGCCTCGGAGATCGTCACCACCACGTTGCTGCTGCTCTCGGCGGTGCTGTCCTGGATCGCCCTGTTCCAGGTCGGCTTCGGCTCCGGCACCACCCGCGTTCAGGTCGCGACCTGGCTTGCCTCGGCCGACCTGCGGGTCGACTGGGCCTTCCGCATCGACACGCTGACCGCGGTCATGCTGGTCGTGGTCAACACCGTTTCCTCGCTCGTGCACCTGTATTCGATCGGGTACATGCACGAAGACCCGTCGCGGCCGCGCTTCTTCGCCTATCTGTCGCTGTTCACCTTCGCCATGCTGATGCTGGTGACGGCCGACAACCTCGTGCAGATGTTCTTCGGCTGGGAAGGCGTCGGTCTTGCCTCCTATCTGCTGATCGGCTTCTGGTACCAGAAGCCCTCGGCCAACGCCGCGGCGATCAAGGCCTTCGTCGTCAACCGCGTCGGCGATTTCGGCTTCCTGCTTGGCATCTTCCTGGTCTTCGTGCTGACCGGCTCGGTCGCCTTCGACAGCATCTTCCCGCAGATCGCTGGCCTGACGGAGCGCAGCTTCCGCTTCCTCGGCTATGACTGGAACGCGCTGACGCTGACCGCCCTGCTGCTCTTCATGGGCGCCATGGGCAAGTCGGCGCAGTTCCTGCTGCACACCTGGCTGCCGGACGCGATGGAGGGCCCGACTCCGGTCTCGGCTCTCATCCATGCCGCGACCATGGTCACCGCCGGCGTGTTCATGGTGGCGCGCCTGTCACCGATCTTCGAATACGCCCCGGTCGCGCTGACTGTCGTCGTCGTCATCGGCGCCACCACTGCCTTCTTCGCGGCGACTGTCGGCCTGGTGCAGAACGACATCAAGCGCGTCATCGCCTATTCGACCTGCTCGCAGCTCGGCTACATGTTCGTCGCGCTCGGCGTCGGCGCCTATTCGGCCGGCATCTTCCACCTGTTCACGCACGCCTTCTTCAAGGCGCTGCTGTTCTTGGGCGCCGGCTCGGTCATCCACGCTATGCACCATGAGCAGGACATGCGGAACATGGGCGGCCTGCGGAAGTACATCCCGTTCACCGCTGCGGCGATGACGATCGGCACGCTGGCGTTGACCGGCTTCCCGTTCTTCGCCGGCTACTTCTCCAAGGACGCGATCATCGAGAGCGCCTATGCTTCGGTCGCGAAGGGCGGCTTCGCCAGTTCCTATGCCTTCGTGCTGCTGGTCGTCGCCGCGCTGATGACCTCGTTCTACTCCTGGCGGCTCTACTTCATGACCTTCGAGGGCGCGCCGCGCTGGGGCGGTCATGGTCATGATGCGCACGGTCATGACGACCACGCGCATGGCCATGGTCACGACGATCACGCCCATGCCGCGCACGGCCACGACGATCACGGCCATGGCCATGGTCACGACCACAAGCCGCATGAGAGCCCGCTCGTCATGCTGATTCCGCTCGCCGTGCTCTCGCTCGGCGCGGTCGCCGCTGGCTTCGCCTTCAAGGAGGCGTTCATCGGCCACGACTACGAGCACTTCTGGAAGACGGCGCTGTTCACCGGCAAGGACAACCACATCCTCCACGCCATGCACGAAGTGCCGAAATGGGTGGTCTGGTCGCCGTTCTTCGCGATGCTGATCGGCTTCCTGCTGGCGCTCTACATGTACGTGCTGCGCCCGGACGTCCCCGGCAAGCTCGCCGCCGCCAACCCGGTGCTCTACAAGTTCCTGCTCAACAAGTGGTATTTCGACGAGATCTACGACTTCCTGTTCGTGAAGCCGGCGATGTGGCTTGGCCGCTTCCTCTGGAAGAAGGGCGACGGCGCCGTCATCGACGGCCTCGGTCCGGACGGGGTCTCGGCCCGTGTCGTCGACGTGACCAACCGGGTCGTGCGGCTGCAGACCGGCTATGTTTACCACTATGCCTTCGCCATGCTGATCGGCGTCGCCGGGCTGGTGACCTGGTACCTCATGGCCCGCGGGTGAGATGATGTTCGGCTTCGGTATCCTCACCGGTCTCCTGGTCCTGCCGCTGGTCGGCGCCGCCTTCATCCTGGCGCAGCGCGGCGACGAGGCTTCGGTCAACTCCAACGCCCGCTGGGCGGCGCTGATCGCGACGGTCGCGACCTTCATCCTGGCGCTGGTCGCCTGGGGCCGGTTCGACCCGGCCAATCCCGGCTTCCAGGTGGTCGAGAGCCATGCCTGGGTCTCGGACATCATCAAGTTCAAGCTCGGCGTCGACGGCTTCTCCTTCCCCTTCGTGGTCCTGACCGCCTTCCTGATGCCGTTCTGCATCCTGGCATCCTGGACCTCGGTTACGAAGCGGGTGCGCGAGTACATGGTCGCGTTCCTGATCCTCGAGACGCTGATGATCGGCGTCTTCGTCGCGCTCGACCTCGTGCTGTTCTACCTGCTGTTCGAGGCGGGCCTGATCCCGATGTTCCTGATCATCGGCATCTGGGGCGGCAAGCGCCGGGTCTACGCCTCCTACAAGTTCTTCCTCTACACGCTGCTCGGCTCGGTGCTGATGCTGCTCGCCATCATGGCGATGTACTGGAACGCCGGCACCACCGACATCCCGACGCTGCTGGCGCACAAGTTCCCTGTGAAGATGCAGCCCTGGCTCTGGCTCGCCTTCTTCGCCTCCTTCGCGGTGAAGATGCCGATGTGGCCGGTCCATACCTGGCTGCCCGACGCGCACGTCGAAGCGCCGACGGCGGGCTCCGTCATCCTGGCGGCGATCCTGCTGAAGATGGGCGGCTACGGCTTCATCCGCTTCTCGATCCCGATGTTCCCGGACGCCTCGGCGATGTTCGCGCCGCTGGTCTTTGCGCTCTCCGTCATCGCTATCATCTACACCTCGCTGGTGGCGCTGATGCAGGAGGACATCAAGAAGCTGATCGCCTACTCCTCGGTGGCGCATATGGGCTTCGTCACCATGGGCCTGTTCACCCTGACGCCGCAGGGCATCCAGGGCGCGATGTTCCAGATGGTCAGCCACGGCCTGGTCTCCGGCGCGCTCTTCCTCTGCGTCGGCGTGATCTACGATCGCATGCACACCCGAGAGATCGCGGCTTATGGCGGCCTGGTGAATCGCATGCCGCTCTATGCGGTGGTGTTCATGATCTTCACCATGGCCAATGTCGGCCTGCCCGGCACCGCCGGTTTCGTCGGCGAGTTCCTGACGCTGATGGGCGCCTTCAAGGCCAATCCCTGGGTGGCGTTCCTGGCGACGACCGGCGTGATCCTGTCGGCGGGCTATGCGCTCTGGCTCTATCGCCGCGTCGTCTTCGGCGAATTGGTGAAGCCCGAGCTCAAGGACATCACCGACCTCAACGCCCGCGAGATCGCGATCTTCGTGCCGCTCGTCCTGCTGACGATCTGGTACGGCATCGCGCCCGGCACGATCCTCGACGCCTTCGCGGCGCCGACCGAAGCCCTCATCAAGAACTATCAGGCCGCCATCACCGCCGCGAAGACGGCGATGCTGGCAGTCCAGTAAGGCTGCTCAGATGACCACCTTGCCCGCTCTCGGTCCCGCGCTCCCGGAAATCATCCTGGCGCTGGGCGCCATCGCCATGGTGCTCTACGGCGCCATTCAGGGCGAACGCTCGACGCGCACGCTCGAGATCGCGGCGCTCGCGCTTTTCGCGCTGGCGCTGGTGCTCGTCCTGCGCGGCGAGGGCAAGGTCGTCACCTTCAACGGCGCCTTCATCGCCGACGGCTTCGCCCGCTTCATGAAGGTGCTGACGCTGATCGGCGCCGCGGCCGCGATCGTGCTCTCGGCCGATTTCCTGCGCCGCGACGGCGCCATGCGCTTCGAGTTCCCGATCCTCGTCGTCCTCGCCACCATCGGCATGATGATGATGATCTCGGCCAGCGACCTGATCGGCCTCTATGTCGGCCTGGAGCTGCAGTCGCTCGCGCTCTACGTCGTCGCCGCCTTCGACCGCGATAATCCGCGCTCGACCGAGGCCGGCCTGAAATACTTCGTCCTCGGTGCGCTCTCCTCGGGCATGCTGCTCTACGGCTCGTCGATGGTCTACGGCTTCACCGGCACGGTGAGCTATGCCGGCATCGCCGAAGCGGTGAAGGGTGGTCATCCCGGCATCGGCCTGATCATAGGCCTCGTCTTCGTCGCCGCCGGCGTCGCCTTCAAGATCTCGGCCGTGCCGTTCCACATGTGGACGCCGGACGTCTACGAGGGCGCCCCGACCCCGGTCGCAGCCTTCTTCGCCTCGGCCCCGAAGATGGCAGCGATGGCGATGACCGTGCGCATCTTCGTCGGCGCCTTCCCGGGCGCGCTGCACGACTGGCAGCAGATCATCGTCTTCATGGCGATCGCCTCGATGGCGCTCGGCGCCTTCGCCGCAATCGGCCAAACCAACATCAAGCGACTGCTCGCCTATTCCTCGATCGCCAATATGGGCTATGCGCTGGTCGGCCTCGCCGCCGGCACGCCGGCCGGCGTCCAGGGCGTGATGACCTATATGGCGATCTACCTCGCCACCACGCTCGCTGCTTTCGCCTGTGTGCTGATGATGAACCGCAATGGCAAGCCGGTCGAGGAGATCGGCGAACTCGCCGGCCTGTCCCGCACCAATGGCTGGATGGCGTTTGCGATGTCGATGATGATGTTCTCGCTCGCCGGCATCCCGCCGCTCGCCGGCTTCTGGGCGAAGTGGTACGTCTTCCTCGCCGCGATCGAGGCCAAGCTCTATGTGCTCGCCGTCGTCGGCGTCGTCACCAGCGTCGTCGGCGCTTATTATTACCTGCGCATCGTCAAGGTGATCTATTTCGACGACGCCAAGCCCGCCTTCGACAAGGGCGATGCCGGCGTGCGCACCGTGCTGCTGATCTCGGCGCTGTTCGTGCTGGTGCTGTCCTTCCTGCCGGCGCCGCTGTTCGACTCCGCTGCCGCGGCGGCGAAGTCGCTGTTCTGAGCGCCTAGGTGCTCGGCGAGGGCGCACGCGCCGCCGGCTATCGCCTGATCGTCCGCGACGAGGTCGCCTCCACCATGGAGGAGGCGCGGCGGGCGCTGGGCGAGGGTGATCCGGGCCGGCTCTGGATCATCGCGAAAAGCCAGAATGCTGGCCGTGGCCGGCATGGCCGGCATTGGGGCTCGCCGCCCGGCAATCTCTACGCCAGCCTGCTCCTGGTCGCGCCCTGCGAGCCGGCGCTGGCGCCGCAGCTCGGCTTCGTTGCCGGGCTGGCCCTTCACGATGCGGCAGCGGCCGTCACTGGACTAGCTGCTCCTGCGCTCGCCTTGAAATGGCCTAACGATCTGCTCATCGGCGGCGCCAAGACCTCCGGCCTGCTGCTCGAGGGTGAGAACCGGGCAGGGCGCTTCAACGTCGTGATCGGTATCGGCGTCAACATCGCCTCCGCACCGGAGGGGACGCCTTACCCCGCCGCCCGCCTTTCTGCGCATGCGGCAGACGCGACCGTAGAGCGGCTGCTGGCGGCCCTGTCGGATGCCTGGCACCAGCGCTTCTCGGCCTGGTCATTGCCGGGCGGCTTTGGCCCGACGCGCGCCGCCTGGCTGGAGCGCGCCGCCTATCTCGGCGAGACAATCACCATGCGCCTGCCCGAGGGGCCGGTCTCCGGCCGCTTCCTCGGCCTCGACGCGTCCGGCCGGCTCGAACTGGAAACGGAAACCGGCCGGCGGCTGATCGATGCCGGCGACCTCTATTTCGGCTCCGCCAGAACTCCAGACGTATCGACCGGTTGATGCGGGCCGTCCGCCTGCTCCTGCCGCTATGGAGGCGCGTCGGAGAGCATGCTAGGCCTGCCGCCGGGCGGCCTCGCCCACCTCAGCGTAGAAGTCAGGATAGCCAGTGACCCGTTCCAGCGACCAGCTCGTCTTCGTTCCGCTCGGCGGCCTCGGCGAGATCGGCATGAACGCCGCGCTCTACGGCTTCGGGCCGGAAAAGAAGCGCAAATGGATCTTGGTCGACTGCGGGCTCTCCTTCGCCGGGCCGGAAGTGCCGGGCGTCGACATCGTCCTGCCCGACCTCAGCTACATCATCGAGGATCGGGCCAATCTGCTCGGCATCATCATCACCCACGCCCATGAGGACCATATCGGCGCGCTCGCCGCGCTCTGGCCCTCGCTGCGCGTGCCGGTCTGGTGCACGCGTTTTGCCGCCGGCCTGCTGGCGACGCGGCGCCTGTCGGAGCCCGGCGCACCCAAGGTCGAGATGAACATCGTCGCCCAGGGCGGACGCTTCACCCTCGGCCCGTTCGACATCGAATTCGTGCCGGTGGCGCACTCGATCCCGGAATCGAACGCGCTGGCGATCCGCACTGCCGCCGGCCTCGTCGTCCATACCGGCGACTGGAAGATCGACCCGACGCCGCGCGTTGGCCTGCCGACCGACGAGGCCCGCCTGCGCGAGCTCGGCGAGGAGGGCGTGCTGGCGCTGGTCTGCGACTCCACCAACGTCCTGCGCGACGGCATCAGCCCGAGCGAGGCCGATGTCGCCGCCAAGCTCAAGGAACTGGTCGCCTCGGCGCCGAACCGCGTCGCCGTCACCACCTTCGCCTCGAACGTCGCGCGCCTGCGGGCCGTCGCCGAGGCGGCGATGGCCAACCAGCGCGAGGTCGTCGTCGTCGGCCGCGCCATGGACCGCGTCATCGACGTCGCCCGCGAATGCGGCTTCCTCGATGGCATCCCGGCCTTCCGGGGGGTCGAGACCTATGGCTACCTGCCGCGCGACAAGGTCGTGGCGCTCCTGACCGGCAGCCAGGGCGAGCCGCGTGCCGCCCTCTCGCGCATCGCTGCCGATGACCACCCCGAGATCGCGCTCTCGCCCGGCGACCGGGTGATCTTCTCCTCGCGGACGATCCCTGGCAACGAGAAGGCGGTCGGCGCCATCCTCAACCGGCTGGCGCGCGACAATATCGAGATCATCACCGACCGCACCCATCTCGTCCACGTCTCAGGCCATCCCCGGCGCGAGGAGCTGGCCCGGCTCTATGGCTGGCTGAAGCCGAAGATCGCGATCCCGGCCCATGGCGAGGACCTGCATCTGACCGAGCATGCCGCCTTCGCCCGCGGCGTCGGCGTCAAGCACGTGCTGCGCGCCGGCAATGGCGACGTCGTCGCAATCGCTGAAGACGGCGCCCGTAAGCTCAGCGAAGTCCAGCACGGCCGGCTCTATCAGGATGGCGAACTGCTGATCGGCGCGCTCGACCGCACCATCCCCGAGCGCCGCAGGCTCTCCTATGTCGGCATCATCTCGGTCGCGGTCGCGCTTGACGAGAAGGGCGAACTCGCCGGCGATCCCGAGATCGCCCTGGTCGGTCTGCCGCTCGCCGCCAAGGATGGCACGTCCTTCGACGACATCGTCGCCGACGCGGTCGAGGATCTGATCGAAGGCATGCCCAAGGGCAAGCGCCGCGATCCCGAGGCGGTGCGCAACGCGCTCGAACGCGGCGTACGCAGCGCCGTCAACGAGGAGTGGGGCAAGAAGCCGCTGGTGAACGCGCTGGTGATCACGGTGTAGGATCGGGCATACCGCCCGCTGAACGCCGCGCCTGTACGGAGCTCTGGAATGATCGGACGCCTCAACCACGTCGCCATCGCCGTGAAGGACCTCGCCGCCTCGACCGCGCTCTATCGCGACACGCTCGGCGCGCGGGTCTCGCAGCCGCTGCCGCAGCCGGAACATGGCGTCACCGTGGTCTTCGTCGAGCTGCCGAACACCAAGGTCGAGCTGCTGGAGCCGATGGGCGCGGATTCGCCGATCGCCAAGTTCCTCGAGCGCAATGCCGATGGTGGTATCCACCACATCTGCTACGAGGTCGACGACATCCTCGCCGCGCGCGACCGATTGAAGGCGCAAGGCGCACGGGTGTTGGGTTCGGGCGAGCCGCGCATCGGCGCCCATGGCAAGCCGGTGCTCTTCCTGCACCCCAAGGATTTCTGCGGCACGCTCGTCGAGCTGGAGCAGGCCTGAGCCATGACGTCCGAAATCGCGTTCTTCGGCGAGCCGGAGGCCGGCTCGTCGCGCCCCTTCAGCCTTGCCACGCGGGCGGGCAGCCTCGTCTTCGTGTCTGGCCAGTCGGCGCCGCATGAGCCGGCCAAGGGTATCGTGCGGGGTGAGACGCCGGCCGAGCAGGTTCAGCAGGCGCTCGCGCATGTCGCCGGCATTCTTGCGCAGGCTGGCAGCAGCCTCGATCGCGTCGTGCAGATGACGATGCTGATCACTGATACCGGTGACTATGCCGCCTGCAATGCCGAATATGTGAAGCACTTCCCGAACGGCTTGCCGGCAAGGCACACGGCGCGCTTCGGCGTGCCGACGGACGCCAAGGTCGCGTTCGCCTGCGTTGCCCTCGCTGGGGAGGGCGATGCGACATGACGATCGGCGGCGGGCTCGCGGTCTATTTCGTGATCTGGTGGACGGTGCTGTTCGTGACGCTGCCTTTCGGCGTTCGCAGCCAGGCCGAGAGCGGTACCGTCGAGAAGGGAACCGATCCGGGTGCGCCGGTCCTGCCGGGCCTCGCCAAGAAGGCGATCGCGACCACGATCATCGCGGCGATCGTGTTCGGCATCGTCTGGTATGCTTGGACACAGCTCGATATCTGAACGGTGTTCAGTCCAATTGAGCGTATAGACCAAAACAAAAGGCAAGGCTCGCGCCTTGCCTTTGGAAGTCTGTTTTTTACTGTAGTATCGGCGCGCCGTTATTCCCGCGCACTCATATACTAGCAGCTGTTTGTTCCTCCCGAGACCTGGTCCGCGGCGCCCGGAAAACGGTCGGGCGAGCCAGCGCTGAATTGATTAGCGGATCGCAATAATGTTGTCACCTGTTTAGGCAGCTCGCGATCGAACTTTTTGCAAATTTATTCCAGTTTGCTCTTGTGCGGTGCAACAATGTGCTCCGGGAGCGATTCTGCGCCTTGTTCCAGTCATAGGATGCCGTTACCTCGCAATCTCAGATGCGCCGGGCCGTTCCGGCGGTCAGGAGAGGTTTTCGATGCTTCGCACCACGCTCGCCGTCCTGGCGCTTTCCGCTTCCGTCGGCCTGGCCCAGGCCCAGGCGCCCGCACCGGCCAATCTCGATCCGCAGAACACGCTCGCGCTCGACACCAAGGACGGGCGCGTCACCATCCGCCTGCGGCCTGACCTCGCCCCCAAGCATGTCGAGCAGATCAAGGCGCTGACCAAGCGCGGCTTCTATGACGGCATTGTCTTCCACCGCGTCATCGACGGCTTCATGGCCCAGACCGGCGACCCGAAGGGCGACGGCACCGGCGGCTCCGACCTGCCGAACATCCCGGCCGAGTTCACCCCGACGCCCTACAAGGTCGGCTCGGTCGGCATGGCGCGCTCGCAGAGCCCGAACTCCGCCAACTCGCAGTTCTTTATCTGCTTCGAGGGCTGCGGCTCGCTGACCGGCCAGTACACCCTGTTCGGCGAGGTTGTCTCCGGCATGGACGCCGTGCGCAAGATCAAGAAGGGCAGCAGCGCCAATAACGGCTCGGTGAGCGGCCCCGACAAGATCATCCGCATGCGCCTGCTGGCCGACGCCAAGTAACACCATGCGACGCTCGCGCGTTCCTGCACTCGTCCTGCTGCTGGCAATGGCTGGCGGCATGGCGCTGGCGCAGGATACGCGCGATCTCGGCCTGCCGCCGCCGTCCGGCTCGCAGAATCCCGTCCTGCCACCGCCCTCGGGCTCGCAGAACCCGGTGCTGCCGCCGCAATCGGGCCAGCGCTACATGCCGGGCATCGGCGGTCCGTTCGGCGAGGGCGCGCGCCGCCCGGTCGTGCCGTCGCCGACGCCGGGCGTCGATCGCGGCGTCATCGGCACCGTCAATCCCGAAACCATCGGCATTGGCGAAGAGACCGTCGACCGGCTCGACCAGATCGGCCCGGCGCTGCGGCGCTGCTGGAAGCCGCCCGCGCTCCAGGTGGGAGACAGTGCGGCCGCCAGCGTCCGCTTCAGCCTGCGCCGCGACGGCACGCTCTTCGGCCAGCCGCGCGTGACCTGGGAGATGCGGCGCGCGCCGGAGGGCCTGCGCGAGCGTTTTACCGACTCGCTGATGCGGGCCGTGCGCGATTGCACGCCGATGAGGTTGTCGCCGGGGCTCGGAGGGAGTATCGCAGGCCGCCCGATCACCATCCGCTTCTTCGGCCGTGTGCCGACCAACGAAAGATCAGTCTGATGTCGCTCGATCCCGAGAACACCCTCGTCATGGAGACCACCAAGGGCCGCGTGGTGATCAAGCTGCGGCCGGACCTCGCTCCCAACCATGTCGAGCGCATCAAGCTGCTCGCCCGCGAGGGCTTCTATGACGGCATCGTCTTCCACCGCGTCATCGACGGCTTCATGGCGCAGGTCGGCTGCCCGCACGGCACCGGCACCGGCGGTTCGAGCTATCCGGACCTCGCCCAGGAGTTCAACGCCGAGCCGCATGTCCGCGGCATCTGCTCGATGGCCCGCGCCCAGAACCCGAACTCGGCCAACAGCCAGTTCTTCATCGTCTTCGACGACGCCCGCTTCCTCGACAAGCAGTACACGGTCTGGGGCCAGGTCGTGGAGGGAATGGAGAACGTCGATCGGATCAAGCGCGGCGAACCGGTGCGCGATCCCGACTCCATCGTCTCGATGAAGGTGCAGGCGGACGCCTGAGGCGTTCCCACTGGTTGCGAACAAAGTCATCCCGGGTCGACTTGGTCGGCCCGGGATGACTTTTTAGGATCGGCCTATGGACGTCGACCTCTTCGACTTCGATCTGCCCGAGGAACGCATCGCGCTGCGGCCTGTGAGTCCGCGCGACGCCGCAAGGCTGCTCGTCGTTCGCCCCGATACGCCCGAGCCGCTTGAGGATCGCGGCATCCGCGACCTCGTCGAGCTGCTGCAGCCCGGCGACGCGCTGGTGCTGAACGACACCCGCGTCATCCCGTCCCGGCTCTGGGGTCGGCGTTATCGCGGCAAGGCGTCTGCCCGCATCGAGATCATGCTGCACAAGCGCGAGGCGGATGATCGCTGGCGCGCCTTCGCCCGTCCGGCCAAGAAGCTCGCCATCGGCGAGACGATCGTCTTCGACAGTGACGGCGCCGGCAATGCCTGCGAGCTCGCCCGGCTTCAGGCCGAGGTCGAGGACAAGGGGGAGGGCGGCGATATCGGCCTGCGCTTCTCGCTGGCCGGCCCCTATCTCGACGAGGCGATCGCCCGGCTCGGCGAATTGCCGCTGCCGCCCTATATCGCCGGCAAGCGCGCGACCGACCAGGCCGATGCGCGCGACTACCAGACGACCTATGCGCGCGAGGAAGGCGCCGTCGCTGCGCCGACCGCCGGTTTGCATTTCACGCCGGAGCTGTTCGACGCGCTGAAGCAGCGCGGCGTCTCCAGCCATTTCGTCACCTTGCATGTCGGCGCCGGCACCTTCCTGCCGGTCAAGGCCGAGGACACCGACGAGCACCGCATGCATGCCGAATGGGGCACGGTCAGCGCCGCGACGGCCGACGCGCTCAACGCGGTTCACGCCGCCGGCGGGCGCATCATCGCAGTCGGCACGACCTCGCTGCGCCTGCTCGAAAGCGCGACCGGCGAGGGTGGCGTCATCAAACCGTTCTCGGGCGACACGGCGATCTTCATCACGCCGGGTTATCGCTTCCGCGCCGTCGACCTGCTGATGACCAATTTCCACCTGCCGCGTTCGACGCTGTTCATGCTGGTCTCGGCCTTCAGCGGGCTGGACCTGATGAAGCGCGCCTATGCCCATGCCATCGCCGAGGGCTATCGCTTCTACTCCTATGGCGATGGCAGCCTGCTGTTCCGAGCCGATACGCCGGCTTGAGATCTACTTCGCCGGCAGCGGCGGCACGCCCTTCTGCCACTCGCCCCAATTGCCGACGATGTGGTCGACGACGCGCGAGCCGACCGTCTCGACATTGGCGACGGTCTCGGCGAAGCCGCCGGCGGTCTGGCCCGGCGCCGGGTCGAGATGCTGTTGCGTCGTCTCGTTCGGATTGCCCTGGTCGAAATTGACCGCGCCGCGCAGGCTCAGGATCCGGTCGGTGCCAAACTGGCGCTTGATCACCAGCGTGATCGCCGCCGCCTCCATCTCGGTGATGACGTAGTCGTCGGCGCCGTAGAGCTTGGCCATGTACTGCGCCTCCTTCGACAGGCCGGGGCCGTGAAAGAAGGTGTCGCCGGTCATATGCGTGCCGGTCTGGACGGATGGCGCCGCTCGCGCCTTCTCGTCCGGATAGCGCTGGCGGTACTGCCTGGCCGACTCCGAATCCTGCAGGTTCGCTCCCGCACTCAGCCGGGTCGCCCAGCTAACCAGCGCCGGGTTGAGCTTGAACACCCGGTACTCCTCATAGCCCTTGCGCGGGATGAAGACCGGCTCGCCCGGTTTGCCTTCCTCCGGCGCCCAGCGATGGCCGAGGTCGTAGTCGACCAGCCAGGTGCCCCAGGAGACGTCGCCGATCGTGCCGCGCGAGGGCGGCGTGCCGGCGACGCCGGTGATGACGAAATAGGTTTGCGAGAAATCATACTCCGGGTCGAGCAGGATCGCCTGCATCGAGGAGGAGGAATTGACCTTGCCCATGCCGAGCACCGCGCCGCAGACGCCGTCGCCATTGCAGTAGACCGGCTTCAGCGCGCCGCGCACCTCATGCGGCTGGCTCTTCTGCCAGTAGCGCTCATACCAGTGCTGGAACTCGCCGGCCCGGTCGCCGCTGTTGGCGCCGATCTCGAACATCGAGGCGACGAAGACCTTGACCTTGGTCGGAGCCGCCTCGGCCGGGCCGAGCGAGGCGAAGGCGAGAAGGGCTGCTCCGAGCCCGCTGGCGATCCGGTTCATGGCGGTCTCCCTTGCAATGGCAGAAGCCCAAGCAAGGTGCCTGCCACGAACCGCGCGATCAAGCATGGCCTTCGGGCGGCGCGCTCATCGGAATAGGCTTGATCACGTCGATCAGCACGCCGCTGGGATCGGCGGTGATGAAATGGCGCTGGCCGAACCATTCGTCGCGCAGTTCCTGCAGGATCGGCAGGCCGGCCGCCTTGAGGCGGGCATGCTCCGCATCGACGTCCTCGACCTCGAAATTCAGGATCAGCCCGCTGACGCGTCCGCGACCGGGGAGGGGGATCGTCTCATGGCTGCCATTCACCACCGCGAGCGTGACCCGCTCGTCCGCGGTCGATTGCAGATGGACATACCAATCAGCTTCGAACAGCGCCTCGAAACCGAAATGCGCGATATAGAAGGCGGCGGTCTCGGCGACCTTCTCGGTCATGATCACCGGGTAATAGCTCGTGACTTTCATGGGCTTGCCTGCCTTTCATGATAAACATACAATCTGCATTTTTATGTGAATTAACATACAGGCTGCACGTATGCAAGAGACCGCGCGTCGATCCAACAAGGATCGGTCTGACACCACCCGCGCTGCATTGATCGCCGCAGGGCGCAAGCTCTTCATTGATCGCGGCTATGCCGAAACAGGCACGCCGGAGCTGGTATCCGAGGCGGGCGTGACGCGCGGCGCGCTCTATCACCACTTCGCCGACAAGCGGGCGCTGTTCCGGGCGGTGGTCGAGGCGGAATCGGCTGCGGTCGCTCATGAGATCGAGAGTGCGGCCCGGCCCGGCCTGTCGCCACTGAAGGCGCTCAGCAAGGGCGGTGCGGCCTTCCTGGAGGCGATGCGGATTCCGGGCCGGACGCAGTTGCTGCTGATCGATGCCGCCGCCGTGCTCGGCCGCGAGGAACTCGATGCGATCGATGCCCGTCATGGCGGGCGGACCCTTCGCGAGGGGCTCGCGGCGGCGATGCAGGCCGGCGCGCTGCCGAAGCTGCCGCTAGCCTCGACCGCACAGCTCCTCAGTGCTGCTTACGACCGTGCAGCGCTCGCCATTTCGACCGGAGCCGACCCCGGCGAATGGCACAAGCTCATCGATATGGTGGTTGCCGGTCTGGCTGCGCCTGGCGCTCCCACGAGATAGGCTCGCCCTGACGGCTCTGTGTGGCCGTTCCGGCTCGCATTCCGCCGGCAAAGGTGCTACCCGGCTGGCCGGAGCCTGTTCCGCAAAAGTGGGAACCACTTTTGCGATCAGAACATGCTCAGCTTATTAGCTTTGCGCGAGTTCTCATCGTTCGACCGGTTCCGGTCGAACGATGAGCGCGCGAAGAGCAGTTTGAGGCGTCATGTCCGATATTTTTCGCGAGATCGATGAGGAGGTTCGCCGCGACAAGGCGAGCGCCATCCTCAAGAAGTATGGCAATGTCTTCATCGCCATCGCCGTGCTGGCTGTCGCTGGTGTCGGCGGCTGGCAGTTCTGGCAGCAGCAGGAGCGCAAGAAGGCCGAGGCCGTCGGTGCGAAGTTCGAGGCGGCGATGCGTGCCTCGCGCGACAATAACGCCAGTGCGGCCGAAGCGACGCTGACCGAACTCGCCGCCAATGCCCCGGCGGGCTACCGCCTGCTGTCGCGTTTCCGCCTCGCGTCGGAAGTCGGCAAGCGCGATGCCGCCGCTGGCGCGACGGCCTTCGACGCCCTCGCCAATGATGCGTCGCTCGACCAGTATCATCGCGATCTCGCCCGCCTGCGCGCCGGCATGCTGCGCGTCGACCTCGTTCCTTACGCCGAGCTGCGCAAGGAGTTGGAGCCGCTGGCGACCCCGACCGGGCTCTGGCGCCATTCGGCTCGCGAGTTCCTTGGCATTGCCGCGCTGAAGGCCAACCTCTTCGAGGATGCCGGACGCTGGTTCGACGCTGTCGTCGCCGACCCGCAATCGCCGCAGGTGCTGCGCCAGCGCGTCGAGCTCTATCTGACGCTGGTGCGCGGCGGCCCCGTCACCATCAAGAACTGAAATCGGACGCCGCCTTTGCGGGCGGCAGCCATCAGGCTGGGCTTCGGACCGGAGAGTGGGCCCACTTTCCGGACGAGGCCCAATGCTGCATTAAAGACGGATCATGAGCGCCACCATCGCCATCGTCGGCCGGCCCAATGTCGGCAAGTCGACCCTGTTCAACCGGCTCGTCGGCAAGAAGCTGGCGCTGGTCGACGACCAGCCGGGCGTCACCCGCGACCGCCGCGAGGGCGAGGCCAGCCTCGGCCATCTGCGCTTCACGGTGATCGACACCGCCGGTCTCGAAGAGGCGGATAAGGACTCGCTGGCGGGCCGCATGCGCGCCCAGACCGAAACTGCGATCGAGCAGGCCGACGTCATCCTGTTCATGATCGACGCCAGGCTCGGCCTGACGCCGATGGACCAGCCTTTCGCCGACCTGGTGCGCCGCTCCGGCAAGCCCGTCATCCTGCTCGCCAACAAGGCCGAGGGGAACAAGGGCAAGGGCGGCGTCATGGAGGCCTATTCGCTCGGCCTCGGGGATCCGGTGCCGTTCTCGGCCGAACACGGCGAAGGCACCGCCGACCTGCTGGAGGCGCTGGCGCCCTATATCGCCGACAAGCCCGAAGAGGACGAGGAAGAGGCCTGGGAGGATGTGCCTGCCGCGGTTGTGGACGATGAGGACGTCGACCCGAACCGGCCGCTGCGCGTTACCATCATCGGTCGCCCGAATGCCGGCAAGTCGACATTGGTCAACCGGATGATCGGCGAGGAGCGCCTGCTCACCGGCCCCGAGGCAGGCATCACCCGCGACACCATCTCCGTCGAATGGGAATGGCGCGGCCGGCCGGTGAAGCTGTTCGACACTGCCGGGATGCGCAAGCGCGCCCGCATCGACGAGAAGCTGGAGAAGCTCGCCGTGGCGGATTCGCTGCGCGCCATCCGCTTCGCCGAGGTCGTCGTCGTTCTGCTCGACGCCACCATCCCCTTCGAGAAGCAGGACCTGACCCTGGCCGACCTGACCGAGCGTGAAGGCCGCGCCGTCGTGATCGGCCTCAACAAATGGGACCTCGTCGCCGACAAGCAGGGCCTGCTCGCCGAGCTGAAGGAGAAGGCCCACCATCTGCTGGCGCAGATCCGCGGCGTCGAGATCGTGCCGCTCTCCGGCATCGCCGGCGAGGGCATCGACCGGCTGATGCAGGCGGTGTTCCGCGCCTACGACGTCTGGAATCGCCGCGTCTCGACCGCGAGGATCAATCGCTGGCTCGAAGGCGTGCTCTCGGCCCATCCGCCGCCGGCGGTGGCCGGCCGCCGGATCAAGATCCGCTATATGACGCAGGCCAAGGCGCGGCCACCGACCTTCGCGCTGTTCGGCAACCAGCTCGAGCATCTGCCGGTCTCCTATCTGCGCTATCTGACCAACAATTTGCGCGAGGCCTTCGAATTGCCGGGCACGCCTGTCCGCCTCTACACCCGCGGCGGCGGCAACCCTTACGACAAGAGCAAGGGCTGATGCTGGAAACCGTCAGCGCGCTTTTCCTGCGCGCCGACGGGCGGGTTCTGCTCGGTTTGCGCGCCTCCTGGAAGCGCGCTTGGGCCGATCACTGGGACGCGATCGGCGGCCGGGTCGAGCAGGGTGAGGCACTGGATGCCGCCCTCATCCGCGAATGCCGCGAAGAGGTCGGGCTGGCGCCGCTGACCTACCGCCTGATGCTCTCGGCCGAGGAACGTTTTCCCGAACGCAATGGCGCGGCGCTGCACCACATCTACGTCGTCTCGGGCTGGGACGGCGGCGAGGCGCAGAACCTCTCCGACGAGCATGTCCGGATCGGCTGGTTTGCGCTCGACGAGATGGCAGCCCTGCCGAACCTGACGGTGCCGGATCTGATCGCGGTGGTGCGGGAGTATGCGGCGGCGTGAAAGGCGCGTCATGCTCGGGCTTGACCCGAGCATCTCTGGCCGAATGAGGCTCCAATCCGCGCCCGCTGGTCCTGAGATTCTCGGCTCTGCGCTTCGCTCCGGCCGAGAATGACGCTGGCTGCTAAGCCGGCATTTGCGGCGTCAGCACCTTGCCCTGCGGGAAATCGAAGATCTTGCCAGTCTCGTTCCATTCCGGCGAGGCGATTGCGACCAGATGCGGTGCCAGCTCTTCCGGCGTCTTCAGCGTCTGGGGATCTTCGCCCGGCATCGCCTGGGCGCGCATGCGCGTGCGCAGCGGCCCGGGATTGACCAGCATGACGCGCAGGCTGGTGTTCCGGGTCTCGTCCGCATAGCTGCGCGCCATCGCTTCGAGCGCCGCCTTGGAGACCGCGTACGGAGCCCAATAGGCGAGGCCCTTATGCGCCGCGCCGGACGACAGGAAGATCGCCCGTCCGGATTCCGAGGCCTTCAGTGCCGGCTCGACCGACTTCAGTAAGCGCCAGTTGGCGCTGACATTGATATCGAAGACCTGGGCCCACTCCTTCGCGCTGACATGGGTCAGCGGCGCTAGCGGGCCGAGGATGCCGGCATTGGCGAGCAGGATATCGAGCCAGCCCCAGCGCTCCAGCAGGGCTGGGCCCAGCTTCTCGATCGCCTCGGCATCGGCAAGATCGACCGGCACCAGTGTCGCGCTGCCGCCGATCGCCCGGATCTCGTCGTCGAGCTCTTCCAGCGCGCCGGTGGTGCGGGCGAGGGCGATAACGTGGGCGCCGGCCTCGGCATAGGCGAGCGCCGCAGCACGGCCGATGCCGCGCGACGCGCCGGTGACGAGCGCGATGCGCCCTTCCAGAGGCTTGGTCATCGGAGTCCCGTCGAAAGGCTCAGCCAGCGGCAAGCAGCGACATTTCCTGCTTGGCGCTCTCGCCGACGAGATCGGTCAGCGAAGTCGGATAGTCGCCGGTGAAGCAATGATCGGTGAATTGCGGCCGGGTCGGATCACGACGCTCATGGCCCATCGCCTTGTAGAGCCCGTCGACCGAGATGAAGGCGAGCGAGTCGGCACCGACGAACTGGCGCATCTCCTCGAGCGAATGCGTCGCGGCGAGCAGCTTGGCCTGGTCGGGCGTGTCGATGCCGTAATAGTCGGGATGGGTGATCGGCGGCGAGGAGATGCGGAAATGCACCTCGCGGGCGCCGGCCTCGCGCATCATCTTGACGATCTTCAGCGACGTCGTGCCGCGCACGATCGAGTCGTCGACCAGCACGATGCGCTTGCCCTCGACCACGCTGCGATTGGCCGAGTGCTTCAGGCGCACGCCGAGCTCGCGCACCTTCTGGGTCGGCTCGATGAAGGTACGGCCGACATAGTGATTGCGGATGATGCCGAGCTCGAACGGGATGCCGCTCGCCTGGGCATAGCCGAGTGCCGCGGGCACGCCGGAATCGGGCACCGGCACGATCACGTCGGCCTCCGTCGGGGCCTCCAGCGCAAGCTGCGCCCCCATCGCCTTGCGGCGCTCATAGATGCTGCGGCCCTTCACGATCGAATCCGGCCGGGCGAAGTAGATATATTCGAAGATGCAGGGCCGCTCGGCCACCGGTGGGAAGGGCTTGTGGCTCTCGATGCCCTGCTCGGAGATGACCACGACCTCGCCGTTCTCGATTTCGCGCACGAACTTCGCGCCGATGATGTCGAGCGCGCAGGTCTCGGAGGTCAGGATCGGGCGGCCGTTCAGTTCGCCGAGCACCAGCGGGCGGATGCCGAGCGGATCGCGCGCCCCGACCAGCTTCTTGTTGGTGATGCCGACGAAGGCATAGGCGCCCTCGATCTGGCGCAGCGCGTCGATGAAGCGCTCGATGAATTTCGGCTTGCGGCTGCGGGCGACGAGATGGAGCACGACCTCGGTGTCGGAGGTCGACTGGTAGATCGCGCCGTCACGCACGAGGTTGCGCCGCAGCGTCAGCCCGTTGGTCAGGTTGCCATTGTGGGCCACGGCAAAGCCGCCGCCATGTAGCTCCGAAAACAGCGGCTGGACATTGCGCAGGATGGTCTCGCCGGTGGTCGAGTAGCGGACATGGCCGATCGCCTGCTTGCCCTGGAGCTTCTCGATCACGCTGGCGTCGGAGAAGACGTCGCCGACCAGGCCGAGTTGGCGTTCGGTGTGGAAGCGCTTGCCGTCGAAGGAAACGATGCCCGTCGCCTCCTGGCCGCGATGCTGCAGCGCATGCAGGCCGAGCGCGGTCAGCGCTGCGGCATCCTCATGGCCGAAGATGCCGAAGACGCCGCATTCCTCACGCAGACGGTCGGCGTTCGGGTCGAACACGGCATCGGCATCGTGGATCAGGCTCATCGCAGGCTCCATCGCGGCTTCGGTACGCTTCCGGTCGGCCGGACCGGCCAACGGGAAGAATTTGCCAACTACTTGTTGGGGCATCGCTTCATCACAAGAACGGATGCCGTCTTTGTGATGGAGCCATGCTCTGGTTCCAGTCAGGGCCGGCGTTGCGCCGGGGCGGGCGTCGCGCCGGTGGTGGCCGGAGCGGTCGAATCGATTACGCGCTGCAACGCCTGCCGGTCGGTGGCGGGCGCCTGGGTACGGCGCTGCGGGTCGGCGGGAGCGGTGCCGCCGGCCGGCGGGGTGGCGCCGGGCGTGCGCGGCTCCTCGGCGGGGGCCTCGGTCGGCTCAGGTGCCTTCGGCTGCAGCAGCTTCTTCACGAACTCGGAATCGATATCCTGCGGCAGCATTGTGAGCAGGCTGCGGCCGGTTTCCTCCAGCAGCGGCTTCGAGCGCGAATCGCGCGCCCAGGCCGGCTGCATCTTCTCCGGCACCAGCGCGGTGAAGAAGAGATAGCCGACCACAGCGAGCAGCAGGCCGCGGGCGGCGCCGAAGACGAAGCCGAGGGTGCGGTCGAGTGCGCCAATGCGCGAATCGAGCACGAAATCCGAGATTCGCGCCGTGATCAGCGAGACGACGATCAGGGTGCCGAGGAACAGCGAGGCGATCACCGCGACCAGCGCGACCGTCTTGTTCGGAATGTACTGCTGCGCCAGCGGCAGCAGCTGCGGATGGAAGATCCAGGCGACGACGGCAGCGGCCGCCCAGGAGGCGATCGCCAGCACTTCGCGCGTCAGCCCGCGCACGGCTGCCAGCAAAGCCGAGATCAGCACCACGCCGATGACGACGAGATCGAGAATTGTCACAGGCATGTCAGGGCCGCTTCGCTGCAGAATCGGGGCCGGCACGCGTCAAATGGGTCGGCCGGGCGGATTTTGCTATACCCGCTCACGTGCCGCGCGTCACCCATGCAGTCGGCTCATTTTGCACTGCGGCGAGGGGCGGTGGCGGCAATCTCGGCAACGAGTTCGCCGACGTGACTAATGCGCCGCAATCGCAGGCCGTTGCCGTCGCCGATGTCGGCTCCGGCCGAGGGCAGGACAGCGCTCTCGAAACCCAGTTTCGCAGCTTCTCGTAGCCGCGCCGCCGCGACCGAGACCGGCCGGATCGCACCAGACAGAGCGATCTCGCCGAAATGCACCGCGCCCGAGGGCAGGATCGCGCCGGTCAGTGAGGAGACGAGAGCCGCGGCGACGGCAAGATCCGCCGCCGGCTCGCCGACGCGCAGCCCGCCGGCGACATTGAGATAGACATCGTGCTGGCCGAGTTTCAGCCCGCCATGCGTCTCCAGCACTGCCAGCACCATGGCGAGGCGGCTGTTCTCCCAGCCGACCACGGCGCGACGCGGCGTGCCGAGCGCGCTTGGCGCCACCAGTGCCTGGATCTCGACCAGAACCGGCCGCGTGCCCTCGATGCTGGCGAGCACGGCGGCGCCGGGGGCATCCTGGTCGCGCCCGGCGAGGAACAGGGCAGAGGGGTTGCCGACTTCGGACAGGCCGGCGCCGGTCATCTCGAAGACGCCGATCTCATCGGTTGCGCCGAAACGGTTCTTCTGGCCGCGCAGGATGCGGAAGGAATGCGTGCCTTCGCCCTCGAAGGACAGAACCGCGTCGACCATGTGCTCGACCACGCGGGGGCCCGCGATCTGGCCGTCCTTGGTGACGTGGCCGACCAGGATCAGGCAGGCGCCGGAGGTCTTGGCATAGCGGATCAGCGCCTGGGCCGAGCCGCGCACCTGCGTCACCGTGCCGGGCGCGCTCTCGACCTCGGACGACCACATCGTCTGGATCGAATCGATCACCACGAGGGCTGGGCGCTCGCCCTGGCCGAGGGTCGCGATGATGTCCTCGATATTAGTCTCGGCGGCAAGGTCGACCGGCGCCTCGGCGAGACCCATGCGCTGGGCCCTGAGGCGGACCTGGCTGGTCGATTCCTCGCCCGAGACATAGACGACGCGCCGCCCGGTCATCGCCATGGCGGCACAGGCCTGCATCAGCAGCGTCGACTTGCCGATCCCGGGATCACCGCCGATCAGCAGGACCGAGCCCGGCACGAAGCCGCCGCCGGTGACGCGGTCGAGCTCGCCGATGCCCGAGACGATGCGCGGCGCATCCTGTGTCTCGCCCTTCAGGCTCTCCAGCGCGAAGATGCGGCCACGGGCCCGCCCGCCCGATGGCGCCCTGCCGCCGCCGGGGACCGGCGCTGCCTGCGCCTCCTCGGAGAGCGACGACCAGGTGCCGCACGAATCGCACTTGCCCTGCCAGCGATGATAGACCGCGCCGCAGGCCTGGCAGACGTAAGTCGGACCGCGCTTGGCCATTACAGCCCGATATAGCGCCGCGCATGGCGGCGGCCGAGGCTGGTCAGGATCTCGTAGCCGATCGTCTTGGCCCCGGCGCCGACCGCCTCCAGGTCGAGCTCGCCGCCGATCAGCGTCACCAATGCGCCGCGCTTGGCGGCTTCGGCCGGGGCGTCCGAGACGTCGACGATGATCAGGTCCATCGAGACCGTGCCGACGAAGGGGCAGCGCACGCCACCGACGAGCGCCGAGCCACCCGGCGAACGATCGGTCCAGCTGCCATTGCGCGGATAGCCGTCGGCATAGCCCAGGCAGATGGTGGCGAGCTTGCGCCGGCCCTTCGCCGTCCAGGTGCCGTTATAGCCGACCTGCGTTCCGGCCTCGACCTCGCGCAACTGGATGATCTGCGCTTCGAGGCCAACGACTGGACGCATCGGGTTCGGCTTTCCGGGCGTCGGATTGCCGCCATAGAGCGCGTAGCCCGGCCGGGTGAGCTGATAGGAAGGGCAGCCCGGCAGGAAATGGCCGGACGAGTTCAGCAGCGACGCGGGAACGCCAGGGAAGGCGGCGGCGATCTCGGCAAAAGCCGAGACCTGCCTTGCATTGGCGGGGTCGTCGATCACTTCGGAGGCGGCGAAATGGCTCATCACCAGCCCGATGCCGGCGGCCGCGACGACGCCGCTCTTCTCGCGCGCCAGGTCGAGCCCTTCGCCCGGCCAGAGCCCGAGCCGGTTCATCGCGGTGTCGAGGTGCAGCGCCGCTGGTCGGACCTTGGCGCCGCTTTGCCGGAAGCCGGCCCATTCCAGCAATTCCTCATGCGACCCCAGCACCGGGGAGAGATCGTGCTCGGCGTAAGTCCCGCCGGTCTCCCGAGCGAGGCCGTTGAGCACATAGATCGTCGCCTCGGGAGCTACCGCGCGAGCCCGCACCGCTTCGGAGAGATGCGCGACAAAGAAGCTCTTGCAGCCGGCCTTGTTCAGCGCGGTCACCGCCGGCTCGATGCCGAGGCCATAGGCATTGGCCTTGACCACGGCGGCAGCCTCCGTGCCGGCGCGCTGCTTCAGCAGACGCCAATTGGCGACGAGCGCGCCAAGGTCGATCGTCAGCAGGGCGCCGTGGCCGGCATTTTCGGGCGTGTCGAAGGCGTTCACTCAAGCCGCTCCGGCAGATGGGTTTCGTCAGCGCGGTCGGAGAAGCGCGTCACGTCGGCGTCGAACTGCAGCGCGACCGTTCCGGTCGGACCGTGGCGCTGCTTGCCGATGATGAGCTCGGCCAGCCCATGGGCCGCCTCCATCTCCATCACCCACTTGTTGTGCTCGTCGGTGCCCGGCCGCGGCTCCTTGGCCTTGAGATAGTACTCTTCGCGATAGACGAACATCACCACGTCGGCGTCCTGCTCGATCGAGCCGGATTCGCGCAGATCGGAGAGCTGCGGACGCTTGTCGTCGCGGTTCTCGACCTGACGCGAGAGCTGGGAGAGCGCGATGATCGGGACGTTGAGCTCCTTCGCCAGCGCCTTCAGGCTGGTGGTGATCTCGGTCAGCTCCTGCACGCGGTTCTCGCCCTTCTTCGACGAGCCGGAGAGAAGCTGAAGGTAGTCGATGAATAGGACGTCGAGCCCCTTCTGGCGCTGCAGCCGGCGGGCGCGGGCGACGAGCTGGGCGATCGAGATGCCGCCGGTCTGGTCGATATAGAGCGGCAGCTTCTCGATCTGGGCGGCGACGTCGGTCAGCCGGGCGAAGTCGCCCTCGGTGATGCGGCCCTGCCGGATCTTGTAGGACGAGATGCTGGATTGCTCGGCGACGATACGGGTGGCGAGCTGGTCGGCCGACATTTCGAGTGAGAAGAAGCCGACAATGGCGCCGTCGACCGATTTGATCGAGCCGTCCTCCTGGCGTTCGCCGCGCCAGGCCTTGGCCATGTTGAAGGCGATATTGGTCGCGAGCGAAGTCTTGCCCATGGCCGGGCGGCCGGCAAGCACGATCAGGTCGGAGCGCTGCAGGCCGCCCATCCGCGCGTCGAGATCGCGCAGGCCAGATGAGATGCCGGAGAGGCCGCCGGCGCGCTGGAAGGCGCTCGCCGCCATGTCGATCGCGAGCCGCAGCGCCCCGTCGAATTTCTGGAAGCCGCCCTCGTAGCGGCCCTTCTCGGCGAGCGCGTAAAGCTTGCGTTCGGCGTCCTCGATCTGCTCGCGCGGCGCCATCTCGACTGGAGCGTCATAGGCGACGTTGACCAACTCCTCGCCGACGCCGATCAGCTGGCGGCGGATGGCGAGATCGTAAATGGTGCGCCCGTAATCGGCGGCGTTGATGACCGTCGTCGCCTCGGCCGCGAGCCGAGCGAGATATTGCGGCGCGGTGATGCCGCCGAGATCGATCTCGCCGACGAAGGTCTTGAGCGTGATCGGTGTGGCGATCTTGCCCGCCCGGATCATGCTGCTCATCAGTTCGAAGATGCGCCGGTGCAGCTCCTCGAAGAAATGCTCGGGCTGCAGAAAGTCGGAGACCCGGTAGAAGGCGTCGTTGTTGACCAGGATCGCGCCCAGCAGCGCCTGCTCAGCCTCGATGTTGTGAGGCTGGACGCGGAAGTTCGCCTCTTGGTTGGTTTCGAGGCGGGTGACGAGAGCAGTGGCGCTGGACATGGCCTTCGATAGGTCAATGCCGGTGAGTCATGAACCTGAACAAAATAAGAACAGTTTGAATAGCACCGAGTCGGCCCCGCTGTCCACAGCGCATGAAAAAGGGCGCCGTGTTGCCACGGCGCCCATTGACTCGTGCAAGCCTCTGAAAGGGCTCAGCGGTCGTCGTCGCCGGCCTCGGCCAGCGCTGCGCCGACCTCGAGGCCGAGATCGTCGAGGTCGAACTCCTCGCGGGCGGTGACGTTCTCGCCGGCGGCCTGGCGCTGGGCCTCTTCGGCCGAACGGGCGACGTTGACGGTCACGGTGACAGAGACTTCCGGGTGCAGCACGACCGGGACGGTGTGCAGGCCGAGCGTCTTGATCGGGGTGTTGAGCGTGACCTGGTTGCGGTCGACCGAGAAGCCCTCGGCGCTCAGCGCCTCGGCGATGTCGCGGGTCGAGACCGAGCCGTAGAGCACGCCGGACTCGCCCGACTGGCGCAGGATCACGACCGACTGGCCGTTCAGGCTCTCGGCGACCGAATCGGCCTCGCGCTTGAGCTCGAGGTTACGGGTCTCGAGCTGGGCGCGCTGGGTCTCGAAGCGCTTCTTGTTCTCCTCGGTGGCGCGCAGGGCCTTGCCGCGGGCGAGCAGGAAATTGCGGGCATAGCCGTCGCGCACGCGGACGGTCTCGCCCATCTGGCCGAGCTTGGCGACGCGTTCGAGCAGGATCACTTCCATGGGTCTTCTCCTTTGAGTTCGTGAAAGGCGTTCAGGTTCAGGCAGCAGGCGACGCCGGCGGCTTGCGCCGGCGAAGGTCGATCAGCGCGTCGGCGATGCCGAGCAGCGCGAGGACCGGGAAGACGGTGATCAGCATGATCAGCAGCGCGAGATAGAGCGCGAACAGGGTCGGGGACCGCCAGGCCTTTCCACGGGTGAGATCGTGGATGGCGGCGAGCCCGGACAGGCCAAAGGCGGCGATCAGCGCTCCGGAGAGGGCCGCCCCGGCAAGGCCGACGAAGCCACCGACAAGGCTCAGCAGGATGCCGCCGACGAGCGCGGCCACGGCCTGCGCCGGCAGCCGGGTCGAGGGGATGAAGGGCCAGGGCCGCGGCAGCCGGCCGGAGAGCTGCACGGCCTTCGCCGCCAGCCAGAGATTGGCGACGATCATCGGCACGAAGGAGGCGCCGGCCGCGACCGGCACGAGGATCGTGAGCCGGGCCGCGAGCTCGCCAGCGTCGACGCCGGCCGGCAGCCTCACCATCGGACCTATGCCCTGGCCGCCGGTCAGCACGAGCTGCAGGCCATGCGTCATGACGCGGTGATAGGTCTCGAAATCGGTCGAGATCGCGAGCGCGCCGCCGACGGTCACCAGCGTCGCGACGGTGGCGATCCAGACCAGCAGGCGTCCGAGCGGGTACCATTCGCTGTTGCCCTGGCCGTCATCGCGGGCGAGCAGAGCGAGATAGGCGATCCACCAGGCCGGCAGCGCCGCGCCGATCGCGAAGGCGAGCCCGAGCGAGAGCTTGAGCACGACGGTGACGGCGAGTGTGCCGGCAGCGACCGCCACGAGCCCGGCGCGGTGGTTCCAGCCGAGGGCAGCGATGAAGACCGGAAGCGGCGCGACATAGGACAGCAGCAGCGCCAGCGGCGATCCGGTGATCACCACTGTGAACAGAAGGGCTGAGACCAGCCCGGCGCCGATGCCGACGATGGGGAGCATATCCGTCCTGCTGTCCCGCTGCTCGAAAAGGGCAGGGTGAGAGGCTTTCGCCTCAACATACCAGACGGGTTTTCACCGCCTGGCGACTAAAGTTCACGTGAAAAAGCCCGGCGGCGCTGGGCGCCGCCGGGGAAATTCTCACCCGCTCAGCGGATGACGTACGGCAGCAGGCCGAGGAAGCGGGCGCGCTTGATCGCCTGGGCGAGCTCACGCTGCTTCTTGGCCGAGACGGCCGTGATGCGCGACGGCACGATCTTGCCGCGCTCGGAGATGTAGCGCGAGAGCAGGCGCACATCCTTGTAGTCGATCTTCGGCGCGCCCTCGCCCGAGAAGGGGCAGGACTTGCGGCGGCGGAAGAAGGGGCGGCGAGCGCCGGCGGATGCAGTCGACATGCTCAGGCCTCCCCAGCGGGGGTTTCGGTGGTCGCTTCGTCTTCACGACGCGGACGCTCGCGGCGCGGGCCGCGGTCGAAACGGTCGCCGCCGCCCGGGCCACGGTCGAAGCGATCGCTGCGTTCGTCGCGGTCGCGCTTCTGCAGCATGACCGACTGGCCTTCCTCGAGCTCCTCGACGCGGATGGTCATGAAGCGGAGGACGTCCTCGTTGATGCGCATCTGGCGCTCCATCTCGGCGATCGCCGCGGCGGGAGCGTTGATGTTCAGCAGCGAGTAGTGCGCCTTGCGGTTCTTCTTGATGCGATAGCCCAGCGACTTCACGCCCCAGTATTCGACCTTGGGGACGGAACCGCCATTCGCCTCGACGATGCCCTTGAACTGCTCGACAAGGGCCTCGACCTGCTGCGCGCTGACGTCTTGCCGCGCGAGCAGAACGTGCTCGTACAATGCCATGATTGGCCTTTCTTCGTTCACCGGTTTCGTCCGACGCGGAGCCCTTCGAGCCCTGGATAAAGGCCCGACAGGATTTCTTCGAAGGCGGAGACACGGGACGGCGGTCCTCCAGGGAGAAACCTACAAAACGCTTCCTTCATGGGAATCGCTTCGCCGTCCGTTCAGCCTCCGGCCGAACAAACCGAGGCGGTCGTTACAGCGGTACGCCCTGTCATGCAAGCGGAAAACACCGGAAAATACCAGCGAAGGTCGACTTTAGTCGCGTGAACACCTTGACTTGGCCCACTGCACGGTGCGAGTGCGCCCGGACTTTATTAACCAAGAGCAGGATGCGAAAAAGTGGAGACCGGTTTTTCGCAGCAATCCTGCTCTCAACTTTTGGTCAGAGACGGATTCAGCTTTTTGACGGAAGCGCATAGCGCTTCCGTCAAAAAGCATCCGGCTCTGGCGTGATCTTCAGGACCATTGCGACATGGCGACGGCTTTCATCTTTCCAGGGCAGGGTTCGCAGGCGGTCGGCATGGGCAAGGCGCTCGCCGAAGCCTTCCCGGTGGCGCGCGCCGTCTTCGACGAGGTCGATGCCGCGCTTTCGCAGAAGCTCTCGACCCTGATGTGGGAAGGTCCTGGCGAGGAGCTGACCCTGACCGCCAATGCCCAGCCGGCGCTGATGGCGGTGAGCCTCGCCGCGATCCGCGTGCTCGAGGCCGAAGCCGGGCTCTCGTTCAAGACTGACGCGGCCTTCGTCGCCGGCCATTCGCTCGGCGAGTATTCGGCGCTGGCTGCCGCCGGCACCTTCTCGATCAGCGACGCGGCGCGTTTGCTGCGCATCCGCGGCGACGCCATGCAGAAGGCGGTGCCGGCGGGCGAGGGCGCCATGGCGGCGCTGCTCGGCGTCGAGCTCGACCAGGCCCGTGCGATCGCGGCCGATGCCGCCCAGGGCCAAGTCTGCCAGGCGGCCAATGACAATGGCGGCGGCCAGGTCGTGCTCTCCGGTGCGAAGGCCGCGGTCGAGCGCGCGATCGCGCTCGCCGGCGAGCGCGGCGTGCGCCGTGCCATGCTGCTGCCGGTCTCCGCGCCCTTCCATTGCGCGCTGATGCAGCCGGCGGCCGACGCCATGCAGGCCGCGCTCGCTGAAGTCGCGATGCAGGCGCCGGTCGTGCCGGTGATGGCCAATGTCGGCGCCGCGCCGCTCAGCGATCCTGCGGCGATCCGCGCTTCGCTAGTGGCGCAGGTCACCGGAACGGTGCGCTGGCGCGAATGCGTCGAGGCGATGGCCACTGCCGGCGTGACCCAGTTCTACGAGATCGGCTCGGGCAAGGTGCTCGCCGGCCTGGTCAAGCGCATCGCAGCGGGAACGACCGCGGCGTCGATCGGCACACCCGACGACATCGAGGCTTACAAGGCCCAGAAGGGCTGACCGGTACCAAAGCCGGAGACAAGGGAGGCATCATGCTCGATCTGACGGGAAAGAAGGCGCTGGTCACCGGCGCCACCGGCGGCCTCGGCGGCGCGATTGCGCGCCGTCTCCATGCCCAGGGCGCGACCGTTGCCTTGTCCGGCACCCGCGTCGAGGCGCTGGAGGCGCTGGCGAAGGAATTGGGCGAGCGGGCTGAAGTCACGCCTTGCGACCTGTCGGACCGCGATTCGGTCGAGGCGCTGGTGCCAGCCGCCGAGGCGAAGCTCGGCGGGCTCGACATCCTCGTCAACAATGCCGGCGTCACCCGTGACAACCTCTTCATGCGCTTGAAGGACGAGGACTGGGATCTGGTTCTCGCTGTCAATCTCACCGCGGCCTTCCGCCTCTCGCGCGCGGCGGTGAAGAGCATGATGCGCCGCCGCTATGGCCGTATCGTCTCTATCGGCTCCGTCGTCGGCACCAGCGGCAATCCGGGGCAGGGCAACTACGCCGCCTCCAAGGCCGGGCTGATCGGCATGTCGAAGTCGCTGGCCGCGGAGGTCGCGAGCCGCAACATCACTGTCAACGTCGTCGCGCCCGGCTTCATCGAGTCGCCGATGACCGATGTGCTGAACGACAAGCAGCGCGAGGGCATTCTCGCCGACGTGCCGATGGGCCGCCTTGGCCAGGGAGCGGATGTCGCCGCGGCCGTGGCTTATCTCGCCAGCGAGGAAGCCGGCTACGTGACCGGGCAGACCCTGCACGTCAACGGCGGAATGGCAATGATCTAAGCTGGTTAGCCTAGATTTCTAATACACTTAAAGGTTTGTGCTGCGCTCTCGCCAGCCCATTACGAGTGTGTTAATGACCCTGCCGGCCAAGCGCCGATCGGCATTCAGGGGACTTGACGCCGGGCCGGTTGTTGCGTTTGTGCAGCCATGAACTCCCGGCGTGGTCCGCCGCCAGGCGAAGGATCCGGGCCGGGAAATCAGTTTTCACCCACGCGTCGCATTCAGCGGTGTGTTTTCGAGGTTTGAGGGAAAGACCCATGAGCGATGTCGCCGAGCGCGTGAAGAAGATCGTGATCGAGCACCTCGGCGTTGAGCCGGAGAAGGTTGTCGAGGGCGCCAATTTCATCGAAGACCTCGGCGCAGACAGCCTCGACACGGTCGAGCTGGTCATGGCTTTCGAGGAAGAGTTCGGCGTCGAGATCCCGGACGACGCGGCCGAGACGATCGTGACCGTCGGCGACGCGGTCAAGTTCCTGTCGAAGTCGGCCTGACAAGGCCTTGGCCCCGGCGCACTGGAGGAGGCTCCAGCGCGCCGGAGCTGAATTGAGGAAGACCGATGCGACGTGTCGTCGTCACCGGACTGGGCATGGTGACCCCGCTGGGATGCGGGGTCGAGCCGAGCTGGTCGCGCATTCTGGCTGGCGAAAGCGGCGCCGGCCCGATCACCACTTTCGACGTTTCCGACCTTCCGGCGCAGATCGCCTGCAGCATTCCGCGCGGCGACGGCTCGAATGGCACTTTCAATCCCGATGATTGGATGGAGCCGAAAGAGCAGCGCAAGGTCGACGATTTCATCATCTTCGCTATGGCCGCGGCCACGCAGGCGTTGCGTGATTCCGGCTGGAAGCCCGAGAGCTATGAGGACCAGATCGCGACCGGCGTCGCCATCGGCTCCGGCATTGGCGGGCTTGGTGGCATCTACGACGCCTCGCTGCTGCTCAAGGAGCGCGGTCCGCGCCGGCTCTCGCCCTTCTTCATCCCCGGCCGCCTCAGCAATCTCGCCGCCGGCTACGTCTCGATCGAGCACGGGCTGAAGGGCCCGAACCACGCCGTCGTCACGGCCTGCTCGACCGGTGCTCACGCAATCGGCGATGCGGCCCGCATGGTCGCGCTCGGCGATGCCGAGGTCATGCTGGCGGGCGGCGCCGAATCGGCGATCAACCGCATCGGCATTGCCGGCTTCTGCGCTTGCCGCGCGCTCTCGACCGGTTTCAACGAGACGCCTGAAAAGGCCTCGCGCCCCTATGACAAGGACCGCGATGGCTTCGTCATGGGCGAAGGCGCCGGTGTCGTCGTGCTCGAGGAACTCGAGCACGCCAAGGCTCGCGGTGCGCGCATCTATGCCGAAATCGTCGGCTATGGCATGTCTGGCGACGCCTACCACATCACCTCGCCTTCCGAGGATGGCGACGGCGCCTATCGCTGCATGCAGGCGGCGCTGAAGCGCGCCGGGCTGCGCGCCTCGGATGTCGACTACATCAACGCGCACGGCACCTCGACGCAGGTCGGTGACGAGATCGAACTGCGGGCCGTCGAGCGCCTGCTCGCCAATGCGCCGAACCGGCCGGCCATGTCCTCCACCAAGTCGGCGACCGGGCATCTGCTCGGAGCCGCCGGCGCGATCGAAGCGATCTTCTCGGTGCTGGCGATCCGCGACCAGGTCGTGCCGCCGACGATCAATCTCGACAATCCGTCCGTCGAGACCGAGCTCGATCTCGTGCCGCACAAGGCCAAGAAACGGAAGGTCGACATCGCCCTGTCGAATTCCTTCGGTTTTGGCGGTACAAACGCCTCTCTGGTGATGCGTCGCTTGGTCGACTGAGGACAAGCGCGCTTTCGCCACAATTTTCGCTAGCCTGTCGCCGCCGTCGTGCAAGAATGCCGCGGCCCGGCCGACAGGCTGGTGTCGACGCCGGCGCAGCCGGTCGTGATGTCAGGAATCAGGCGAAAACATCATGAGCCAGCCGCCTCGCGTCGCGCCGAGGAGCCCCAACGAAGCGCTGAAGCCCGTTGCGCCGCCGGCTCCACCGCCGAAGGCGCGCAAGCGCCGGCGCTCGCCCTTCATCGCTTTGCTCAGCGGGCTCTTCACCACGGCTCTCGTCCTGGCCGGCGCGCTCGGGGGTGGCATCGCCTATCTCGATAGCCGCAGCAAAGCGCCGGGGCCGCTCGCCAATGACCGCGTCCTGATCATCCCGAAGGAACATGGGGTGACGGAGATCGCCGATCTGCTGCAGCGCGAAGGCATGATCGAGCATCCCTGGGCCTTCAAGGTTGCGGCTTACACCTCAGGCAAAGCCGCCAGCCTCAAGGCCGGCGAATACCTGTTCAAGGCGCGCGCCAGCCAGAAGGACATTCTCGACGTCATCGCCGAGGGCAAGGCAGTCGAGCATTCGATCACCATCCCTGAGGGGCTGACGAGCGATCAGATCATGGCGCGGCTCCAGCAGAACGAGCTGCTGACCGGCGACGTGATCCAGGCCCCGCGCGAGGGCCAGATTCTGCCGGACACCTACAAGTTCCAGCGCGGCTCGACCCGCCAGGCCATCGTCGACCGGATGACGCGCGACCAGCGCCGCATCCTCAACGAGGTCTGGGCGAAGCGTCCGGCCGACTTGCCGATCAAGACGCCGCAGGAGTTGGTGATCCTCGCCTCGATCGTCGAGAAGGAGACCGGCCGCGCCGACGAGCGCACGCGCGTCGCTGGCGTCTTCATCAACCGGCTGAACCGCAAGATGAAGCTGCAATCCGACCCGACGATCGTCTACGGCCTCGTCGGCGGCAAAGGCACGCTCGGCCGCGGCATCACCCGCCCCGAAATCACCCAGGCGACGCCCTACAACACCTATGTGATTGACGGCCTGCCGCCGGGACCGATCGCCAATCCGGGTCGCGCGGCATTGGAAGCGGTCGTCAACCATTCACGGACCAAGGATCTCTATTTCGTCGCGGACGGCAGCGGTGGCCACGCCTTCGCTGAGACCCTGGAGCAGCACAACCGCAACGTTGCCCGCTGGCGCCAGGTCGAATCGGCGCGCCGTGATTCCGGTCGTTCGCCTGTCGATGGCGGCGTCGACCGGGCCGAGCCGCCGCCGGGGCCGGATCAGCGCACCGAGGCGCCGGCTGGTGTCCGCCCGGAGAACCAGGCCGCCACGGCCTCTGACGGCGCCGATCCCGAGACCTTCCCGGTGCCGGGCAACCGCCGTGCAGCTGCTGGTCAGCCGATTCAAGCGGGTGCCGCGAGCGGCCCGGCCGGCACGCGGGCACGCGCCTTCGACGCCTCTGAGGGCACGGCGCGCGATCCGCTGCTGAACAAGACCTTCGACCTCAATAGCCCCAAGCAGGTGCCGCCGCTGCGGCCCTGACCTGGAGGCTCTCGGCCTCTGGCTTTCCACATCTGCTGCTTGTCGTAGCGGCCGGGCCTGAATAGGGTCCGCGCGCATTCCGTTCGGCCGCTCCGGTCGAGCGACAGGAATTCGCGTCGGCTATGACGCGTGAGAAGGAAGACAGGGGCTGATGGCGATCGAAAGCATGACGGGGTTCGCGCGCTCGGCCGGCACGTCCGGGGCGCATGCCTTCGCCTGGGAGGTCCGCAGCGTCAATGGCCGCGGCCTCGATGTCCGCGTTCGCGTCCCGACAGGATTCGATAGCGTCTCGGAAGCGGCGCGCAAGCAGTTCTCGGCCGCCTTCACCCGCGGCACGCTCCACGTCAGCCTCGCCATCACCAGCGAAGCATCGGCTCCGCGTCCACGCATCAACCAGGAGGCGCTTGCGGCGCTGATCGCGGCCGCGAGCCAGGTGAAGCTGCCGGCCGGCATCGCTCCGGCGACTCTTGATGGCCTGCTGGCGATCCGCGGCGTCGTCGAAGTCTCCGAGGAGAGCGGGGATGCGCTGTCGGAGCTCGAGAAGCCGGTACTTGCGGCGCTCACCGAGACGATCGCGGCACTGAAGCAAGCGCGGCTTGCCGAGGGGCGGGCGCTCGAGGCAATCGTCAACGGCCATCTCGACACCATTGCTCGCCTCACCCTCGAAGCCGAGAGCCATCCCGGTCGCAGCGCCGAGGCAATCCGTGCCCGACTTGCCGGGCAGGTCGCCGCGTTGCTGGAGGCGAGCACCGCGCTGGAGCCTCAGCGCCTGCACCAGGAAGCGGCGCTGCTGGCGGTGAAGGCCGATATCCGCGAAGAGATCGACCGGCTGCACGCCCATGTCGCGGCATTGCGCGAACTGCTCGCGCAGGGCGGCCCGATCGGCCGGAAGCTCGACTTTCTGGCGCAGGAGTTCGGCCGGGAGGCCTCGACGCTTTGTGCCAAGGCTGGCGACCCCGGCCTGTCGCGGATCGGATTGGAGCTGCGCACGACGGTCGACCAGTTGCGCGAGCAGGTCCAGAACGTGGAGTGATGGGGATGGCCGATCTCATCCGCCCGGCCCGTCGCGGCCTTATGCTGATCCTCTCCTCGCCCTCCGGCGCCGGCAAGTCCACGCTGACGCGGACCCTGTCGCAAAAGGAAACCAATCTCGACCTCTCGATCTCGGTGACGACGCGCGAGCGTCGTCCGTCCGAGATCGACGGCGTCCATTACCACTTCATCGCGCGCCAGGACTTCGACCTGCTGCGCGAGCGCGACGATCTGCTGGAATCGGCCGAGGTCCATGGCAATGGTTACGGCACGCCGCGCCGGCCGGTGGAGGACGCGCTGAAGGCCGGGCGCGATGTCCTGTTCGACATCGATTATCAGGGCACGCAGCAGATCCTGGAGAAAGCGCGCGAGGATGTTGTCGCGATCTTCATCCTGCCGCCCTCGATGGCCGAATTGCGCTCGCGCCTGGTCCGGCGGGCCGAGGATGCGCCCGAGGTGATCGCGCGTCGGCTCGCCAATGCCCGCGACGAGATCGCGCGCTGGAACGTCTACGACTACGTCATCATCAATGACGATCTCGGCGCCGCCTATGAGTCGGTTCGCGCGATCCTGGTGGCCGAGCGGCTGAAGCGCAGTCGCGCCACCGGCATGCCGGCCTTCGTCGAGACCTTGCTGACCGAGCAGGTCGGCTGAAGCGAAGGCCGCTCAGTTCGGCTGGATGCCGGCCTCGCGGACCACTTTGCCCCAGCGCGCCATGTCGGCGGCGATGACCGCCGCAAGTTCTGCCGGGCTGTTGCCGATCGGGCGTGCGCCCTGGGCCTCCAGCGCTGCGATCATGTCCGGGGCCTTCAGAACCTCGGCGATCGCTTGCTGCGTCTTCGCGACGATGGCGGTGGAGGTTCCTGCCGGTGCCATCAACGCATACCACGATACGGCTTCCAGTCCGGCAATGCCGGTCGCCTCGCTCAGCGTCGGGACCTCCGGCAGCACCTTGCTGCGCTCCTGGCTGGCGACGCCGAGCGCTCGCAGCTGGCCGCCATCGATCAAAGGCTTAGCCGTCGAGAGCTGGGCAACGATCATCGTGACATCGCCGCGCAACACATCGGTCAAGGCCGGCGCGACACCGCGATAGGGGACATGGGTCATCTCGAAGCCGGCCGAACGCGCGAGCAGTTCCGCGGCGAGATGGGCGAGGCTGCCAGCGCCGGGCGAGGCATAGGTCAGCGGCGTCGTCTTCGCCCGGCCGAGCGCGACGAGCTCGGCCATGCTCCGGATCGGCGAGTTCGCTGCCACCACCAGCACGTTCTCGACGCTGGCGAGTTGGGTTATCGGTGCGAAATCTTTGACGGGATCATAGGGCAGGCTGGGGAACAAGGCCGGATTGACCGCTGCATTGCCGATCGGCATCAGCGCCAGCGTGTAGCCATCGGCCTCAGCCTTCGCGACGGCCGCCATCGCTGTATTGCCCTGAGCGCCGACGCGGTTCTCGACAATGACTGGCTGACCCCAGCGTTGCTGCAGTTTCTCGGCGAAGATGCGTGCGAGTGCGTCGGGCGCGCCACCGGCTGCGAATCCGACGATGATACGGATCGGTTTGCCCGGATAGTCGGCCTGCGCGAGGGCCCCACGGGCGGCTGCACCGGAAATGGCGAGTGCTGCGATGACTTGCCGGCGGTCGAGACGCATGGTGAACCCTTCCAGGGTGAAGGCGGCAAGCGTAGCACGGCATGTGCCGCTACAGATGTGCAGCCAGCGCGTTGGCAAGTCGCACGAAACCGGTGACGGGAATCTCTTCGGCTCGGGCCGTCGGCGAAATCCCGGCGGCTTCGATGACCCGCGTCGGATCGGCAAGCACGGCTTTCAGGCTCTGGCGTAGCATCTTCCGGCGTTGGCCGAAGGCGGCGAGCGTGACCCGTTCGAGCAGCCGCCGGTCGCAAGGCTCCGGCTGCTGGCGCGGCATGAGCTGGACGATCGAGGAGGTGATCTTGGGCTGCGGCACGAAGGCGGTCTTCGGCACGTCGAACAGGATCTTCGTCTCGCATCGCCAGTTGGCGAGCACGGCGAGCCGGCCATAGGCGGCCCGCTGCTCCGGCGTCGCGACTATACGCTCTGCGACCTCGCGCTGGAACATCAGGGTCAACGACGACCACCAGGACGGCCAGGGCTCGGCACTGAGCCAGCCGACCAGGAGCGGCGTGCCGATGTTGTAGGGCAGGTTGGCGACGATCCGGGTCGGGCTGCCGCCGAGCAGACCCGAGAGGTCGACCGCGAGCGCGTCGCCATCGACGACTTCGAGCTGCCCCGGATAGTGGGCAGCGATTTCGGCCAGCGCGGGCATACAACGGCGGTCGCGTTCGATGGCGATGACGCGGCCCGCACCGTTGGCCAGCAGCGCCCGCGTGAGTCCGCCCGGGCCCGGACCGATCTCGACCACGGTCTGGCCTTCGAGCGGCCCGGCGGCGCGGGCGATCCGGCCTGTCAGGTTGAGGTCGAACAGGAAGTTCTGGCCGAGCGCCTTCTGCGCCATCAGCCCATGGCGCTCGACCACCTCGCGTAGCGGCGGCAGGCCGTCCGGGGCGGTTGCGCCGATCACGCCGTCTCTCCGCGCTCGGCCATGGCCATGCGGGCCGCCAGCCTCAAGGCGGCGCACAGGCTGTCCGGCCGGGCGATGCCTTTGCCGGCGATGTCGAAGGCCGTGCCGTGGTCCGGCGAGGTCCGGATGAAGGGCAGGCCAAGCGTGACGTTGACGCCCTCGTCAAAGGCGATCGTCTTAATCGGGATCAGCGCTTGGTCGTGATACATGCCGAGCGCAACATCGTAGCCGGCTCGCGCCCGCGCATGAAATAGTGTGTCCGCCGGATGGGGACCGCTCGTCTCGATGCCGAGCGCTCGCAGCTGCTCTACCGCCGGAGCGACAACCTCCGCATCCTCCTTGCCGAGCGCCCCACCTTCGCCGGCATGCGGGTTGAGGCCGCACAGCGCCAGCCGCGGGCGCGCGATGCCGAAGCGACGGGTGAGGTCGGCGGCGGCGATCCGGCCGGTCTCGACGATCAGCTCCGTCGTGAGCTGCTCGGGCACCGCCTCTAACGGAATATGGATGGTGACCGGAATGACGGCGAGCTCTTCCGACCAGATCATCATCACCGGCCGCGGCGTCACCTCGCGCCCGCGACCCGCCAGCTCGGCCAGGAACTCGGTATGACCCGGATGCTGGAAGCCGGCGGCGTAGAGCACGCTCTTGGCGATCGGGTTGGTGACGAGCGCGGCCGCTCGCCCTGCCTCGACGGCTTCCACGCCCCGCTCGATGGCTTCGATCACGCCGGCCGCATTGGCAGGATCGGGAACGCCGCACTGTGTCAGGGAGCGGTTATCGAGCTCGATCACGGGTAGGGCGCTGGCGAAGCAGGATTCTGCCTCGTCCCAGCTGACCGGCCGCAACGGTGCTGAGAGCCCCAAACGTTCGCTCAATCCGGCGAGCGAGGCAATGCTGCCGATATAGGCGAAAGCCGGGATATCCCGCTCCTCGCGCTGCCGCCAGGCGGCGAGCGCGAGTTCAGGCCCGACCCCGGCCGGATCGCCTTGCGTCAGCGCAAGGAGACGCGACGTCAAGCGTGCCGCCCTTTCGATTGACTTCGCTCGCCCCGGCAAGGTCGTCAGTTGCTGGAGGCGACACCGTCGCCGGAACTGCTCGAGCCGAGATTCTGCGAGTAGCTGATCTCGCCGAGCGTGCGCAGTTCCAGGCGGAACATCACGGTCCGTGTGTCCTTGGTCGCACCGGCCTGCCTGTCGGCATAGGATTGCGAGTAGGACACGTCGAAGATCGTGCACTCATCCTGATAGCGCAATCCAACGGATGCGCTCGCGGTCTGGAACGGGCCGGTATTTGGATAGACCGGAACCGTACCGCCGGCCGGATTCGCCGCATAGAGCGCCAGCGCATCACGATAGCGTTCGCGATCGTATTTGTACTTGTCGAGGTCGAACAGCACGCTGCCGCGAACGGTCCAGTACTGAGCGAAGGAAACAGACTGGGTGAGGCTCAGGCCTTCCCGGCGGCGGGGAATACCCAGATCCGGCTGCGGCTCGTAGCGGCTGTAGCCGATCGAGGTCGACAGGAACTTGTAGCTAAAGGCAGCGGAGGCATCGATGCGCTGCGCCTCGAAGGTCGTTTCGTTGAAACGCCCGCCGGCCTGGAGCAGCAGGCCCTTGAACGGCTGTAGCTGCGCCTTGGCGACATAGTCGGAACGGCGGGTATCCAGGCCAGAGTTAAGCCCGGTATTGACGAGATCGCCGCTGGCGTAGGAGTTGCGGCCGCCAAGGTGATAGGACTGGCCAACCAGGAAATTGGCATAGGATTCAGTGCCGAACGTGCCGCTGTAGCGCAGCCCCACATTGGCGCGGCTGCCGCCCTCGACCCGATCGTAGCCGGAGAACTTGTTCCACTCGAACAGGTTGGTGTCGTCGAAGACCAGGCTTTGCGAATCTTCGTTGGCGATGCGCAGGCTGCTGGTCTCGTTCGGGCGGGCCACGACCTGCGCAACCGGCTCGAGGATATGGGTGCCCCAAGACGTCGAAGCGACGAAGGGGAAGCGGTACATCAGGCCGATCGCCGGCATCGCACGACCGAACGTATCGTCCGAAGCATCGGCGATCGTCGCGACGTTGGCGTTGGCGTACTTGGTCGTGTTCGGATTGATCGAGAAGATGTCGGCTCTGAGCGAGGCGTAGGGTGTCCAGACCTGGCCGATCGGATCGACGAAATTGCGCCGCCAGTCGACTTCCGCAGTGGCCCGTGCGATCGAGCCGGCCATGCCTGTCACTAGGCACTGCCCCTTCTGATAGACTGCGCAGCCATCGTACAGGGAGTTCGGCGAGGTCAGCAGGTAAGTCTTCTGCGCGGGCAGTTCCTTGAATGACGCCGCTTCGCGGGTGAGATTGGTGATGTTGACGGTGAACGACAGCTCGCCGCCGATCATCGACGGCTTGTGAATCCGCTTGTTATAGTCGACGACCGGCGCGACGATCGGCTGTTGCTTTTGCCAGTCGATATAGGTCAGCGGCTGGAAGTAGTAGGCGCGCATATCGAACCATGCGCTCGGGCTCTGGCCGTTGAGCGAGGCGGTCGAGGTCGATTCCTGCAGATAGTTCGAGGCGGTGATGCTCTCGCTGCGGATCCGGTAATTCTTGAAGAAGAACCGGTCGGTCGCGGCGGCGACATCCCAGCTGAAGTTCCAGCGCGGGTTGATGAACACCTTGCCCGAGCTCTCAACCGAGCCGCGGAACTCGTCATCACCGGCGCCGAACGGGCTCGGAAGGAAAGCTTCCTTCTCTTGCTGGAAGATGCCGGCGGCGCGGATGTTGTAGGAGCCGTTGACGAAGCGGTGCCGCCATTCGACCTCCCCGAGCAGGCCTTGGCGCGACAGATAGGTCGGCGTGACCGTCAGGTCGTAATTCGGCGCGAGATTGATGAAATAGGGCAGGCCGACGCCATAGCCGAGCGCCGAGGTATTGATGAACTTCGGTGCCAGGAAGCCGGTCTTGCGTTTGACGGTCGCGTCCGGCCCCGACATGAACGGGATATAGGCGATCGGGACGCCGGCAAACTCCAGCCGGGCATCCTCGTAATAGATCATCTGCTCGGATTTCTTGTGAATGATCCGGGCCGCCCGCACCTGCCAGAATGGCGGACGCTCGGGTTGATCCACGCAAGGCTCGCAGGCCGTGTAGATGCCCTTGTCGAAGACGAAGACCTCGCCGTCGGTGCGCTCGGCGCGCGGCGCCGAGAAACGGGTCTTGTCGGTGTTCACGACCCGCAGCGAATCGATGAAGCCGTCGCGGAAATCGTCGGTCAGGTTGAAGCGGTCGCCGGTGATCACCGTGCCATTGGATTCGGTGATGCGGGCGTTGCCAGTCGCGACGACGCGCTTGCTCTGACGGTCGTAGACGACGCGGTCGGCCTCGATCGTGCGGCCTTGATAGAGAATCTGGACATCGCCAACCGCGGAAACAGTGTTGTTGTCCTTGTCGTAGACGAGCTCGCGCGCGTCGACGACCATGCGCTCCTGCGGCTTGGCGGCCGGAGCTTGGGCATAGGCAAGGCTCGTCCAGCCGAGGACCGGAGCGAGCGTGGTCGCCAGCGCGGTCGCAGCTGCAAGGCGCGTGATGCGTCTTACGCCGGAAGCCATGAACTCAATCCAAAATTAACCATAGCCACCGTATTCTCAGCCATCTTCCTGATGGAGGAGGGCAAGCGCGCCAAGTAGCGTGCCCACAATCGCGGGCAGCCAAGCGGCCACCGAGGCGTTGACGATCCCCGATGAGCCCAGCTCCTCAGATAACTGTGTCGCAACATAGAGCACGAACCCAGCCGCAACGCCACCTACCACCAGTCTGGTCACACCACCAAACCTGAAAAATCTTAAGGAAACGGATGCCGCCACCAGGATCATCGCGATCAGGAGCAGCGGCCGTGCCCTGAGGGCTTCGTAGCGGAGTTGATAACGCGTCGTGTCGAGCCCTGCTTTCTGGGTTCGATCGAGGACAGTGGGCATTGACCAGAAGCCGACCGAGTCGGGCGGGGTGAAACTTTGTCGCACCTGGTCGGGCTCCAGCGTCGTCGCGACGAGGTATGTCGAGTAGCTCTGTGGCTCTTCCGTGGCGGAGATGACGCGCACCTCCGACAATTCCCAATAGCCGCGATACAGCACCGCCTGCTTTGCCTCGATGCGCTCGCTGAAGCCGCCATCGGGCGAGAAGGTGAAGAACGCCACTTGGGCAAGGCCTATCCCGTCTGGCAGTGCGGCTGCCGCCCTGATGATGGCCTGGCCGTCGGTGCTGCGCTGACGAATCCATATCTCCTTGCCAACGACCTGCCCCGTTCTGGCGAAAAGCGAGGCTTCGAGCATCGTAGCGCGCTGCTTCAGCTCGGCGGCGATCGGATTGTAGATTCCGATCGAGACGAGCCCGACTAGCCCTGCGACCAGCGCCGCCGGTTGCAGGAACTGCCAAGCCGAGATTCCGACGGAGCGGGCGACGACCAGCTCCAGCTTCCGGCTGAGGTTCAGCAGGGCGAACATGCCGCCGAACAGCACCGCGAACGGAAAGATCTGCTCGGCCACGGACGGCGCGCGATACAGTGCAAGCTGGATGATACTCGGCGTCGTCGCGGTCGGCGAGTCGCCTGCGCGCCGCATCAGCTCGACGAAGTCGAGCGTCGCGATCAGAAAGAAGAAGGTGCCGAACACGCTGAGGATTGCGCGCAAGAAGCGCTGCGTCAGATAGCGGCCGAAGGTCGTGAATAGCAGCATCAGGCGCGCCGAAAGCGAGCAGTGAGGGCAACGAAAGGCGCGATCAGCGGCTCCGTCAGCCTGTCGATGAAGATGCGGGTGCGCGAGCCGAAGCCGATCGCGAGGGCCGAGAGCAGGATCGTTCCGAGCGGCAGGATATAGAGCAGCGCTGCTGCGAGAGGTGAGCGAACGCTCGCGGTCCAGGCGGCATAGGCGCCGATTCTGATCGCTCCGACCAGGAAGATGGCGATCTGGATCGCGGCGGCGCGGCCCTGACGGGTCGTGCGCGCCTCGCCAAGAATGGCGAAGGCGACCAGCATGAAGGCGATTGGGTACAGCGGCGCCGAGAGACGGTTGTGCAACTCGGCCCGGAAGCGGCCTTCCTGGATCTTGTAGTAGGGCTCGTTGGGGTCTTGGCGAAGCAATGCCCAGGTCGTGCGCTCGCGCGGTTTGTAGATCACCTTGTCGCCATCGCCACCGCCGGCTCCGTCGGCATCGCCGGTCAGGGCCGAGAGGTTGAGCGCATAGCGCTCGAAGGAGATGATCGAGCTGGAGTTCTGGTTGCGGCTCTCGCGCTGGATCGTTCCCTTCTCCAGCATCAGGAAGCTGTTGCCATCGGCCTCGGCGGACTGGCCACGCTCGGCGATATAGACGGCCGGCTGGTTAGGGTCGCGCCGGTCCTGCATGAAGATGCCGAGGAGGGCCTGCCCCTGCTTCTCGCGATAATGGAAGGTGACGCCGGAATCGAGCGAGACGAACTGGCCTTCCTTGATCACGTTGGCAACGAAATCCGCGCGGATCAGCGTGATCAGATCACGGAGCGAACGGAAGCCGGCGGGCATCACCGAGAGCGACATCCAGCCGACCAGAGCGGAAGTGATCAGCGTCAGCGCCAGGAAGGGACGCGTCAGCCGTCGCGGCGCGACGCCGGCTGCGTTCATCACGATCAGCTCGGAATCGCTGTTGAGCTTGTTGAGCGTGTAGAGCGTCGCCATGAACAGCGCGACCGGCGCGATGCCCGCGATCAGCGCCGGCAGCGAGAGCAGGGTGACGGTGAAGAAGATCAGGACCGTCTGGCCTTTGCCGGTGATCAGGTCGACCTCGCGCAGCGCCTGTGTCACCCAGATCACGCTGGTAAGGCCGACGAGCAGAATCACCGCCGCGACGGCGGCGATTTTCAGGATATAGCGGTCGAGAAGTCCGAAACGCACGAGGGGGATGGTCCTGGCTACAATAAGGCGCTCCCCTTGGACGGCTCGCCTCGAACTCCCTATGGTATAGCTTCGATCATGGCGCAAACGGGAATCGTTTGTGGCCTTTGCGAGCCCCGATCCCGGCCAGTTCTTCCCGCCAGCTCCATCCCGCAACCCATGAGTCTTCGATGTCGCAGCGCCTGAAGCTTGAGGTCAAAGCCCTGAACGCCATTGCCGGGGAGGATCTGGTGGTCCTCGTTTCGGATCGGCTGGCGCCGCCCAAGGTCGCGGAAGAGTGGATCGGCTCGGGCGCGCATGCCCTGATCGCGCGCGCCGCCGCCGCCGAGCGCTTCAAAGGCAAGGCGCTCAGCGGGCTGACGCTGCTCGCGCCGGAGGATGCAGGTTATGAACGCCTGATCCTGGTCGGGACTGGGCCGGAATCCGAGCGCGGAAAGCTCGATTTCGCCGCTTTGGGCGGCGCCATCGCCGGCAAGCTGGGTCACGGCCGCAGCGCTGACGTCGTCGCAGCATTGCCCGAAGGCGGTTTGTCCGCCGACGAGATCGCCGAAATCGGGCTCGGCCTGCGGCTGAGGAGCTATGCCTTCGACCGTTACAAGACCAAGAGTCGCGACAAGGACCAGTGCGAGCCGAAGACCGTCACACTGCGCGTCGCCGATCCGGCGGCGGTCAGGAAGGCGCTGAAGGCCCGCGAAGCCATCGCCGGCGGCGTGGAGTTCGCTCGCGACCTCGTGAACGAGCCGCCCAACGTGCTCTTCCCTGAAGAGTTCGCCGAGCGCGCGGCCAAGCTCGACAAGCTCGGTGTCGAGGTCGAGATTCTCGACGAGAAGGAGCTGAAGAAGGTCGGCATGCGTGCGCTGCTCGGCGTCGGCCAGGGCTCGCATCGCGAGAGCCGCGTCGTCGTGATGCGCTGGAACGGCGGCGACAAGGGCGACAAGCCGGTCGCCTTTGTTGGCAAGGGTGTGACCTTCGACACCGGTGGCATCTCGATCAAGCCGGCCGGCGGCATGGAAGACATGAAGGGCGACATGGCCGGGGCCGCCTGCGTTACCGGGCTGATGCAGGCGCTCGCCGCGCGCAAGGCCAAGGTCAACGCTGTCGGTGTGATCGGTCTCGTCGAGAACATGCCGGACGGCAAAGCCCAGCGGCCGGGCGACATCGTCACCTCGCTCTCCGGCCAGACCATCGAGATCATCAACACAGATGCGGAAGGCCGGCTCGTCCTGGCCGACGTGCTCTGGTACACGCAGGAGCGCTTCAAGCCGGTCTTCATGGTTAATCTGGCGACGCTGACCGGCGCCATCCTGGTCGCGCTGGCGCAGGAGAATGCAGGGCTCTTCTCGAATAGCGATGAACTGTCGCAGCGGCTCACGGCGGCCGGCAAGGCGACTGGGGAGACGGTCTGGCGCATGCCGCTGTCCCCCACCTACGACAAGATGATCGATTCCAAGTTTGCCGACATGAAGAACTCGGCAGGCCGCCATGGCGGCTCGATCACGGCGGCGCAGTTCCTGCAGCGCCATGTCAACGACACGCCCTGGGCGCATCTCGACATCGCCGGGACCGGCATGGGCTCGCCGAGCAGCGAGACCAATCGTTCCTGGGGCTCGGGCTGGGGCGTACGCCTGCTCGATCGATTGGTAGCCGATCACTACGAGAGCTGATTCGGCTTATCAGCTGAATCTCGCAAAGGGTTGAACTGGCTTAGTTATGGCCGAAATCCTGTTCTACCATCTGCAGGGACGCCCGCTCGAGCAGGTCTTGCCGACTTTGCTCGAGCGCTCTCTCGCCCGCGGCTGGAAGGCGGTCGTGGAACTGTCGAGCCGCGAGCGTCTGGCCGGGCTCGACGACCGGCTCTGGACCTATGCGGACGAATCCTTCCTGCCGCATGCGACGGCGGCCGAGCCCGATGCCGCCGCGAACCCGATCGTGCTCACCACGGCTTCGGACAATCCGAACGGCGCGCAGGTCCGCTTCTGCGTCGACGGCGTCCGCATTCCCGACGCATTGGACGCCTACGAGCGCGTCATCCTGATGTTCGATGGCGACGATCCCGATGCGCTCGCCTCGGCCCGTGAAGACTGGAAAAAGCTGCGGACGCTCGGCGTCGCCGCCACCTATTGGCAGCAGGACGAGACCGGCCGCTGGGAGAAGAAAGCGTGAAAGTTCCTGTTGCCTTGGTCGCCGTCCCTGTCCTGGCGGCCGTGCTTGCCGGCTGCTCCGTCGACATGGGCGGATTTTCCTTCGTGTCCGATGAGCGCGGCACGCGCAGCAGCAGCGCCTCGGCCCGCGTCTCGACGCAGGAGGCGATGCTGACGCCGGAAGGCGAATGCAGTGCCGGCGTCTCGCTCGACCCCTCGACCCGGCCGCTGCCGAAGGAGATCGCCGTCGGCATCACCGAATGCGAGCTCGTCAGGCTGAAGAACAAGCGGCCGACCGACGTGCTGATCGGCGACAATGGCCGGGGCCAGCGCGAGGTGCAGGTGCTCTATTCCGAGCCGGGCAATCGCGAAATCTACATGTTCACCGACAATCGCCTCAGCCGGATCGTCAGGCCGGGCCAGCCCGAGCAGCAGGGCTGACGGGCAGGTCGCTCGCAAGAGGAATCCGTCTCAGATCCGTCCAAGGAAGCGGTTCCACTGAAGGTTCTTGCCGCAGGCCGAACCGGTGAAGGCGCGAAGACGGAGTGTCGAGATGCAGGTTCAATGGCGGAAGCGGACGGTGCTCGGCGGCCTGGGTTTTATCGGCGCGGCGGCACTTCTGGCGGCCTCGCACGTCGCGGCGCAGGTTGTCGATTTCCGCTCCTCCGACCGCGAAATGAACCGCGCGATCGCGCAGGCCCGTAAGACGCTGCCGGATTTCGTCGCGCTCTACCGCGCCGGCAAGGGTGAGCGTCATGCGGTCAAGGTCGCGATCCCCTATGGTAACGGGCGCGAGCACATCTGGATGAACCTGACCACGGTCGAAGGCGACATCTTCACCGGCCTGATCGCCAACGACCCCGTCCATCTCGACGACCTGAGCAAGGGCGATTCCTATCGCGCCGGCAACGCGATGATTAGCGACTGGAACTACATGGCGGGCGGCCAGATGCATGGCAGCTACACCACCCGCGTCGCGCTCAAGAAGCTTTCGCCGGGACAGGTCAGGGAACTCGGCCTCAACCTCGCGCCATTGCCTTGAGAGCGTCTCAGGCGCTCTCCAGTTCCTCGCTCAGCATCAGCCATTCCTCCTCGGCTGCCGCCAGTGCCTCGGTCAATTCGCCGCGCTGGCGCGAGAGCTGCAGCGCCTTCTCCGGTTCGCGCGCGAAGGCGCCATTGGCGAGCGCCGCGTCTACCTTCTCGATCAGCCCGGTCAGCTTGGCGATGCGCGCCTCGGCGAGGTTGAGCTTCTGCCTGAGCGGCCCCTGTGACTGGCGCTTGGCCGCGGCGCCCTTGCGCTCATCTGCTTTGCTCGCGCCATCGGCCTCCGCCTTGCCGCGCTGGACCGGCTTGTCGCGGCCCAGCACGAAGTCGCGATAATCGTCCATGTCGCCGTCGAAGCTCTTCACCGTGCCGTCCGCGACCAACCAGAGCCGGTCGGCGCAGGCCTCGATCAGGAAGCGGTCGTGGCTGACCAGGATGACGGCGCCGGGATAGTCGTTGATCGCCTTGACCAGCGCGGTGCGGCTGTCGATGTCGAGATGGTTGGTCGGCTCGTCGAGGATCAGCAGATGCGGGCCGCCGAAGGTGGCGATGCCGAGCATGAGCCGCGCCTTCTCGCCGCCGGAGAGATTCTTCACCGGCGTGTCGGCCTTGTTGGCGGGAAAGCCGACCTGCGCAGTGCGGGCCCGCACGCGTGCCTCCGGCGCATCCGGCATCAGTTCGCGGATATGGCCGACCGGCGTGTCCTCCATCCGCAATTCATCGAGCTGGTGCTGGGCGAAATAGGCCGTCTCCAACTTGGAGGAGCGCCGCATCTCGCCGGAGAGCGGCGCGAGGCGCCCGCCGATCAGCTTGCAGAAGGTCGACTTGCCATTGCCATTGGACCCGAGCAGGGCGATGCGGTCGTCAGGCGCCAGCGAAAGGTTGAGCCGTTGCAACACCTTGCGCTCGCCATAGCCGGCGCTGGCGCTGTCCAGCGTGATCATCGGCGGCGAGAGCGGCCGCTCCGGCGCCGGGAAATTGAACGGCTGGACGTCACGATCCTCGATGACCGCGATCTCCTGCATCTTCTCCAGCCGCTTGACGCGCGACTGTGCCTGCCGCGCCTTGGTCGCCTTGGCCTTGAAGCGGTCGACGAAGGATTGCAGGTGCTTGCGCTCGGCGTCCTGCTTTTCGCGGGCCTTGGCGAGATGGGCCTGTTTCTCGGCGCGAAGCCGCTCGAAATCGCTGTAGCCGCCGCGATAGATCGTCAGCTTGCCCTGGTCGAGATGCAGGATGTGATCGACGCAGGTGTCGAGCAGCTCGCGATCGTGGCTGACGACCAGCACAGTGTGTGGGTAGCGCTCCAGATAATCGTAAAGCCACAGCGTGCCTTCGAGGTCGAGATAGTTGGTCGGCTCGTCGAGCAGCAGGAGATCGGGCTCGGAGAACAGCACGGCCGCGAGCGCGACGCGCATGCGCCAGCCGCCCGAGAAGTCGGAGCAGGGGCGCTGCTGCGCCGCCTCGTCGAAGCCGAGCCCGTAGAGCACGGTCGCGGCCCGCGCCGGCGCGGAATGCGCGCCGATATCGGCGAGACGGGTCTCGATCTCGGCGATCCGCATCGGATCGGTCGCGCTCTCGGCTTCCTTCGTCAGCGCCGCGCGCTCGGTATCGGCGGCCAGCACGACCTCGATCAGCGTCTCCGGCCCGCCAGGCGCTTCCTGCGCCACCCCGCCGATGCGCATGCCCTTCGGCAGGGCGACATTGCCGCCCTCGGGCGAAAGGTCGCCGGTGATGATGCGGAACAGCGTCGTCTTGCCGGTGCCGTTACGGCCGACGAGGCCGACGCGCGAGCCGGTCGGCAAGAAGGCGCTGGCCTTGTCCAGCAGGAGGCGTTCGCCGAGGCGGTAGGTGATATCGTTGAGGGTCAGCATGGCGAGCGGGGTTTAGCCTGCTTTCGCCGCCGCAGGAAACGGCTGAGCGTCAGGAAATCGCCATAGGACCTGCGAGAGCCTGCATGCCCTAGGGGTACGGCCACGGTTTCACCACGTTTCCGCCACGGCATAGCCGGGCGGTCTCGGCATGCAGAGACAGGGTAACGCACTGATTCGCATCGAGGATCCATGCAGTTCGACTCTCTGGTCCGGCGACCGCGCCGGGTTTCGCTCGCAGCCGTCGCCGTCGCGCTGCTGACCGTGGTCCTCGGCGGCGCCGCTGCGCTCGCCGCTTTCACGCCGCTGCCCGGCGCCTTGTGAGGCGACAGCGGCACTTCAAAGCAGGATGTGAAAAAGTGCGAACCGGTTTTTCGCTATGATCCTGCTCTAAATATTTGATAAAAAACGGATTCAGGTCTCAGACGGAAGCATTTTGCGATGCCGTCTGAAATCACCGGGCTCTCGCCGCTTCAAGCAACGTTAACCGCGCTCGTGTTGGCTGTTTCGACCCAGTCGACATCGGGCGGAGACCTGATTCGTGTTCAGTCTCAGGATCAGGCTTCCGGTCGCCATGTTGGCCCTGGCTCTGCTGGCCGCCTTGGCGGTGGGCTCGGCCGCCTATCTCGCCGTATCGAATTGGGCGCAGGGCTCCGTGCGCGAGCGCATGCATGGCCTGGCCGAGAGCCATGCCCGCGCCATCGAGCGGCGCTGGTCACAGCTTCGTGCCGAACTCGCCGTTCAGGCCCGCAGCGCCTTCACCGTCTCGGCGCTGGACGAGATCGGCAAATGGATGGAACTCGGCCAGCACGACTATAAGAGCATCATCAATCATTATCAGGGCGACGGTTCGCTATCCTCGGCCGAGCGCATCGGCCGCACTGGGCGCGAGCATCAGCACGGCTATTCCTGGCGGCATGTGCCGATCCACGAGACCTATGCGGCAGCGTTGAGGCAGTTCAACTACGCCGATATCTACCTGGTCTCGCGCAAGGGCAGGGTGGTCTACAGCGTCACCAAGGGGCCTGAATTCGGCCGCCTGCTGAGTGAGGAGGATCTGGCCGGTACCGGCCTGGCCAAATCCGTGGCGATGGCGCGGGGCAAGGCCGCCGGCGAACAGGTGGTGCTCGACTTCGCCCCCTATGATCTGGTTGGCGGCGAACCGCGCGCCTTTTTGGCTGCACCTTTCTACGATGCCGAGGCGGGTGGGGGCGACCAGGTCGGGACGATCGTCATCGCCGTCGATACCCGCCTGATCGACGATGTGCTCGCTTTCAACCCTGTCGGCTCCAGCGCCGAGAGGATTTTCGTGATCGGCTCCGATGGGTTCATGCGCTCGAACCCTGCCGCCAGGCGCAACGGGGCGTCACCGCGCGAAACGCTCGACCGCAGTCGCTTGGGCGCGCAGCCGCAAAAAACGGTCATACGGATGACCAGCCATGACGGCCAGCCGCTCGTCGCCAGCGGCAGCGAAGTGACGATCGGCGATTGGCGCTGGCTGCTCTGGCTGACCGAACCGGAGGAGAGCGCCTTCGCCGTGGTCGGCACGATCCGCAGCGCCGTCGTTTCCGCCGGCCTGCTGGTGCTGCTGCCGCTGTTCGGTATCGCAATCCTGCTCGGCTGGTCGGTAGCGCGCCCGATCGCCAGGCTGTCGGACAGGTTGTCCGGCGTCGCCGCGGGGCGGACGGAGGAAGAGATTCCGGGAGCCGGACGCCGGGACGAGATCGGCGGCATCGCCAAGTCGATCGAACTGATCCGCGGAACCTTGCGTCGTGATGCCCAGCGCCGCGAGGCAGAGCAGGAAACGCGGCAATACGAGTCCGAGCAACATCGCCGCGCCTTGCTCAACGATCTCGCGGGCGAGCTCGAGGATTCGGTCCGGACGGTGTCGGCTTCGGTCTCCGTTTCGGCGGAAACCCTCGGCACGACGGCGAATCAACTGGCAGAGGACGCGCGCGAAACCCAGGCCGGCGCCGCGGACACGGATGGCGCGACCGGCAATGCCATCCGCAGCGTCCAGTCGATTGAGCGCGCGGCCCAGGATCTGCTCGGCGCCGTCGACGCGCTCGCCGCCGAAGTCCGCTCTTCGGACGCGACTGCGGGCCAGGCGCGCGAGCATGCGGATTCGGTGAGCGGGATCGTCGACGGACTCTCCTACGGTGCGGCGCGCGTTTCGGAGGTGGTCGGGTTGATCTCGGCAATCGCCGGCCAGACCAACTTGCTCGCACTGAATGCAACAATCGAGGCGGCTCGCGCCGGCGCAGCCGGCAAGGGCTTCGCCGTCGTGGCCAGCGAGGTGAAGTCGCTGGCGACCCAGACCGCCAATGCGACCCAGGACATTGCCCGCCAGATCGATGCGATGAACCAGGCGACCGCGGCGACCGTCGAGGGGATCGCCGGCATCCGCGCTCTGATTCAGGAGCTGAACGAGGCGACGCGCCGTACCAGTCAGACCATGCAGCGCCAGCACGAGGCGGCCCACGCCATCGCCGCCGACGTCCTCGCCGCGACGCAGGAGATCGTCCTGATCGGCCAGGCCACCAGCCAGGTCGCGCTCGCCTCGCGCAACACCGCCGGCGCATCCGACGCGGTGCTGAAGGCGGCGGGTGAGCTGACCGGGCTGGCGCAGGCGCTGAATGCCCGCGTCGACCACGTCATCGGCGAGCTCAGGGTTGCCTGACCGGCTTGTCGCCGAAGCCCGTGTTGGCTAACGCTTCGAGCATGAGCCACACAGCTTTCTATGCCGGGTCGTTCGACCCCGTCACCAACGGCCATCTCGACATGATCGAGGCCGCATGCCGGCTGGTCGACAAGTTGGTCCTCGCCATCGGCGTCCATCCCGGCAAGACTCCGATCTTCTCCGCCGAGGAACGGGCCGAGCTGTTGCGCGCCATTGCAGGTCCCGTAGCGGCCGAGTTCAAGACCGAGCTGGAGGTCGTCACCTTCGCCGACCTGACCATCGAAGCCGCAAAGCGCTCCGGCGCCACTATTCTTGTGCGTGGCCTGCGCGACGGCACCGATCTCGATCTCGAGATGCAGCTCGCCGGCATGAACCACACCATGGCGCCCGGCTTGCAAACCGTGCTGCTGCCCTCGACGCCGCAGGCGCGGCACATCACCGCGACGCTGGTGCGCCAGATCGCTTCGATGGGCGGCGATGTCTCCGCCTTCGTTCCGCCAATCGTCAGCGACAGGCTGAAAGCCAAGTTCGCCAAGCGTTGACGCCCTGCGCAAACGCCATCGATGTGCATTTGCCTGACGGCGATGTGCATTAGCGTTTGCAATTTGCAAACGCCGATGGTGTCTCTGGACTAATCTGAATCGGTGCGCGGTCTGGCGCATCGTCCTCCAACGAGTATTCCGATGCGCCTGTCCCGCTATTTCCTGCCGATCCTGCGCGATACGCCCAAGGAGGCGGAGATCGTCTCGCACAGGCTGATGCTGCGCGCCGGCATGATCCGCCAGCAGTCCGCCGGCATCTATTCGTGGTTGCCGCTCGGATTGCGGGTGCTGAACAAGATCAGTGCCGTCGTTCGCGAGGAGCAGAACCGCTCGGGCGCTGTCGAGATCCTGATGCCGACGATCCAGTCGGCCGATCTCTGGCGCGAGAGCGGGCGCTACGACGCCTATGGCAAGGAGATGCTGCGGATCAAGGACCGGCACGACCGCGACATGCTCTACGGCCCGACCAATGAGGAGATGGTCACCGAGATCGTCCGCTCCTACGTCAAATCCTACAAGGATCTGCCGCTCAACCTCTACCACATCCAGTGGAAGTTCCGGGACGAGGTCCGCCCGCGCTTCGGCGTGATGCGCGGGCGCGAGTTCCTGATGAAGGACGCCTATTCCTTCGACCTCGACAAGGAAGCGGCGCGCCACGCCTATAACCGCATGTTCACCGCCTATCTGCGCACGTTCACACGGCTCGGCCTGAAGGCGATTCCGATGAAGGCGGACACCGGCCCGATCGGCGGCGATCTCAGCCATGAGTTCATCGTGCTCGCCTCGACCGGCGAGAGCGAGGTCTTCTGCCACAGCGACTACCTGACCTTCGACACGCCGGCCGCGGACACGGACTTCGATAGCGTCTCCGGCCTGCAGGGCATCTTCGACAAGTGGACGAGCCTCTACGCCGCCACCGAGGAAATGCACGACAAGGCCGCCTTCGAGGCGATCCCGGAGGACAAGCGCGTCTCGGCGCGCGGCATCGAAGTCGGTCACATCTTCTATTTCGGCACCAAGTACTCCGAGCCGATGGGCGCGAGTGTTACCGGCCCGGACGGCCAGCAGATGCTGCTGCATGGCGGTTCCTACGGCATCGGCCCGAGCCGCCTCGTCGCCGCGCTGATCGAGGCCGGCCATGACGAGGGCGGCATCGTCTGGCCTGACGAGATCGCGCCCTTCGACATCGCCGTGCTTAATCTCAAGGTTGGCGATGCCGCAACCGACGGCGCCTGCGAGCAGCTCTACAAGGGGCTCGCCGCCAAGGGCTACGACATGGCCTATGATGACCGCGACGAGCGCCCGGGCGGCAAGTTCGCGACCGCCGACCTGATCGGCATTCCCTGGCAGATCATCGTCGGTCCGAAGGGGCTCGCCGAAGGCAAGGTCGAGCTCAAGCGCCGCGCCGGCGGCGAGCGCGAGCTGGTCTCGCTCGAGGCGGCGCTGGCGCGCTTTCCCGGAAAGACCGCGTGAGCGCCGTCGCCGAGGCTCGGGAGAGCGTGCCGACAGGCACGAAAGCCTTTGCGGGCTTCGAATGGCTGCTCGCCGGCCGCTATCTGCGCACGCGCCGGCGCGAGGGCTTCGTCTCGGTCATCGCCGGCTTCTCCTTCCTCGGCATCCTGCTCGGCGTCGCGACGCTGATCATCGTGATGTCGGTGATGAACGGCTTCCGCAAGGAACTGCTGGAGAAGATCGTCGGCGTCAACGGCCACATCTTCGCGACTCCGATCGACCGGCCGCTCGACGATTACGAGCAGGTCGCAGCCAGATTGCGCCAGGTCCAGGGCATCAAGCTGGCCATTCCGCTGGTCGAGGGGCAGGCGCTCGCTTCCTCGCAGGTCGGCAATGGCGGCGTGCTGGTGCGCGGCATCTCGGAAAACGACATCAAGTCGATCCCCTTCATTGCCAACAATGTTCGCCAGGGCACGCTCGACGGATTCGCCAGCGCCAATGGCGTCGCGATCGGCCGGCGGCTTGCGGGCTCGCTCGGCCTGCAGGTCGGCGACACCATCACCATCGTCACCCCGCGCGGCGCCTCGACGCCCTTCGGCACGGCGCCGCGGATCAAGGCCTATCCGGTCACGGCGATCTTCGAGATCGGCATGTCGGAGTTCGACGCCTCCTTCGTCTTCATGCCGCTCGGCGAGGCACAGGCCTATTTCAATCGCGATGGCGACGTGAACGTCATCGAGATCTTCATCAACGATCCCGACCAGACGCAGGCCGTGCGTGACCGGATCGAGCAGGACGCACCGCGCCCGCTCGTGCTCTCGGACTGGCGCCAGCGCAACCGCACCTTCTTCAATGCGCTCGAGGTCGAGCGCAATGTGATGTTCATCATCCTGACCTTGATCGTGCTGGTCGCGACGCTGAACATCGTCTCCGGCCTGATCATGCTGGTGAAGGACAAGACCGAGGACATCGCGATCATGCGCACCATGGGCGCCTCGCGCGGCACGGTGCTGCGGGTGTTCCTGATCACCGGCGCGGCGATCGGTGTGTTCGGGACCATCGCCGGCTTCATTCTCGGCGTCGTCTTCGCCAAGAACATCCAGACCATCAACAAGGGGCTGAGCAAGCTGCTCGGCGTCAATCCTTGGGACCCGACCGTGCGCTTCCTCAGCGACATCCCTTCGGTGATCGACTGGCGTGAAGTTGCTGCCGTGGTGGTGATGACGCTGATACTTTCGCTGCTGGCGACGCTCTATCCGGCCTGGAAGGCGGCGCGGCTCGACCCCGTCAAAGCCCTGCGGATGGGTTGAGGAACGCAGGCTGATGGCAACCGAGACCCCGGCGCTCTTCCTCTCGCAGATCGAGCGCTACTATCCTCAGACTGATGGCCCGCTCGAGGTGCTGCGCAAGGCCGATTTCGCGATCTGGCCGGGCGAGCTCGTGGCGCTGGTCGCCCCCAGCGGCACTGGCAAGTCGACCCTGCTGCATGTCGCCGGCCTGCTCGAAAGCCCCGATGGCGGCGAGGTCTTCATCGGCGGCGTGCCGACCTCGCAGCTCGACGACAAGGGCCTGACCCGGCTGAGGCGTACCGAGATCGGCTTCGTCTACCAGTTCCATCATCTCCTGCCGGAATTCACCGCGCTCGAGAATGTCGTGCTGCCGCAGCGCATCCGCGGGCTCGGCAAGGCCGAGGCGGAATCGCGGGCGACCGAGCTCCTGAGCTTCCTCGGGCTCGGCGAACGGCTCGATCATCTGCCGGGTGAGTTGTCGGGCGGCGAGCAGCAGCGCGTCGCCATCGGCCGTGCCGTTGCCAATGCGCCGCGCGTCCTGCTGGCCGACGAGCCGACCGGCAATCTCGACCCGCACACCTCGCTGCATGTCTTCAACACGCTGGTGGCACTGGCGCGCGCTTCGGGGCTGGCGGCGCTGATCGCGACGCACAATCTCGACCTCGCCGGCCGCATGGACCGCCAGGTCACGATCCGTGACGGCATGGTGGTGCCGCTGGGCTGAAGCTTTCGGCTCAGCGCCCGCCGCGGTCGTAGCACTCGGCGAAATAGAGCATGAAGGCGTCGACCAGCCCGTCCTCGTAAGGGGCGGTCTTCGCCTCCCAGCGCGCGACATAGGCGTCCCACAGCTTGCCCTTGCGCGAAGAGAGCAGGCCGTCGAGCCCGCGCCCGGCTTCGAGCCCCTCAGCCACGGCCTGCGGGTCGAGATCCTCGACCAGCATACGCAGCGCGTGCTGCATCGCCGAATAGGTCTTGATCTGGTGGACCTTGAGGTCCCGGAAGCTCTCCTCGAACGCCTTCTGGGCGTTGAGGTAGCCGCTGGTCGGGCGGCCGAAGATCAGCTTCAGCGCGTCCTCGATCGTCGGCGAGAACTTCAGCGGGTTGTTATCCTGCGCCTGGATCATCGTCTGGTTGGAGCTGCGCGCGATGCGCTTGCTCTCGGCCCGTGCCGCCAGCAGCGCCTTCAGTTCGATCGCGATCAGGCGCATCAGAGCGCCGGTCTGCTCGGCGAAGGCGCCGGGGTCTTGCCAGGACAGTTCCTCGACCGGCAGGCCGGCACCGCGGGCGAAGCGGGCAATGAACTCGCCGGGCGAGATCGACGGGCCGCCGGACGGAAAGCCCACTGGCGGCGGCGGCGGCGGAGGTGAAGCGGCCGGCCGCGGCGGCGGCTCGTAGGGAGCATCGAAGCTCGGGCGTGAGGGCGGTTCGGCCGGTGCCTCATCCCAAGGATTGCCGGCGGGCGAGGCGGAGGGGGGCCGGCGCGGCGTCGGAATCGGCGCGATCGGCTCGGGCTCCGGTGCCGGCGGTGCCTGATAGGGCGCCCAGGCCATGTCGTCATGGCGCGGCGGCGGCGCCGCTGGCGGCGGGGGCGCGGGATAGGCTTGCGCCGGCTCCGACGGAGTCGGGATGTCCGCAGCCCAGTCGATGAAGGGCGCGTGCACCGGCTGGTATTTCTGCGGCGGGATCAGGTCGCGGCGGGCGATCGGCGGCGCTTCGTCGCCATTCGAATCCCACAGCGATTCGCCGGGTGGCGGCGGCATCGGCGCGCGCTGCTCCATCGGGCCGGGCGCTCCGCGTTCCGCCTCGTCGATCGCGACCGCGATGATGTACTGGCCGATCTCGAGCCGGTCGCCGTGCTGCAGCCGGTAGGGGGACTGCACGCGGTATGCTCCGCCGTTGACGAAGGTGCCGTTGGTCGAGATGTCGCGCAGCCAATAGGCGTTGTCGTTGAAGCGGATCTCGCAATGGCGCCCGGAAATGGCGCGGCTCGGATCGGGCAGGCACCAGTCGAGATGCTGGTCGCGGCCAATGTCGAGCCCGCGCCCGCCGCTCAGCGTCACGCTGAGCGGGCCGCCATCTGGCAGCGAGGCCTGATTCTCGATCGTCAGCGTCAGCGCCATGTCGGGCCGCCCGCTTTGCCGCCATCGAGCACCGGCCGCCGCATCGGCGCCGGGGCCATGCTACGCTCTCGTCCTGCCGCTATCGTCATCGATCAGACGAATGCACGCTTCGACGCAATTTCGCAATGCGGCATCGCGCTCGCGCTCAGGCACGCGTCCGAGCGCCACCAGAACCGCTGATGCCGTGATCTTGCCGGTGAGTTCAGGCGGGCAGGGCACCGGGTGGCTCGCCAGCATGCTGCCGCCGGAATAGCCGGCCGCCCGGGCGATCCATGTGCCCGGCTCCTCGCTGTCGCCGGTATCCGCTGCGGAAAGCGCAGCCCAGCGCAGGGTATCGCTGGGGTCGCGCACCCACGCCTCGGCCGCCTGCAGGCCGGGATCGGGCGCGGCGTTGGCCGGCCGCATCCGCTGTACCGTCTGTATCCCCCACCAGACCGCCTCTCGGCGCGGCAGGATGAAGGCGCAAAAGCCGATCGCCTCTTTCGGCTCGGAGCCTTTGGCGAGGCGCGCCAGAAAGCTCAGAGTCGGCTCGGTCGTCGGCGGCGTGCGGACGAACTCCCGGACAACGGGAAAAGCCTCGAAAACCTCGCGGGCCGTGCTGAAGCGGAGCCGGGTCATGTCGTGCTCGGTCGATCCTGCTCAGTTGATCTTGACGATGCCGCCGGTGATGGTGGTCGTCGCGCTGCCCTTGACCTCGGTCGTGACGCCATCGACCGTGATCTTGGTCGATTTGATGGTGATGCTCATCGGCGTCATCGTGATCTCGCTGCCGCCGCAGACGAACTTGATCTCCATCGCGGCCTCGACATAGAGCTTGCCCTGCTTGACGTGCAGTTTGTCGCTGCCGCTCAGGATCTGCGTCGTGCGGGCGAAGTCGGTCGGGCCGCCCTCGAATTTCTTGCCGACGTCGCGGGTCTCGGTGTTGAAGACCTCGGTCTTGTGATCCCGCTCGGCCTGCATGGAGAAGACCTCCTTGCCGGCGAGATCCTCGAACTTGATCTCGTTGAACTTGCCCGACTTGCCGCCTCCATCGGTCGATTCCGACTTCAGGCCGGATTGGGTCTTGTTGGCCGGCAGGTCATAGGGCGGCATGTGCTGGTCGTTGACCACCGCGCCGGTGATGATCGGCCGGTCCGGATCGCCGCCGATATAGGAGACCACGACCTCCTGGCCGATGCGCGGGATGACCTGGCCGCCCCAGTTCTTGCCCGACCAGGGCTGCGCGACGCGGACGCGGCAGGAGGTCGTATCCTTCTCGCGGTCCCAGTGGAAGCGCAGCCAGACGCGACCGTATTTGTCGACGTCGATGTCGCCTTCCTCGCCCTTGTTCTTCTCGCCGACCACCTTGGCGGTATCGGGGCCGATATGGAGCGGGGCGGGCGTCACCTGCGGGGCGCGGAAGCGCTTGGTCGCTTTCTGCATCTCGTAGGAGCCGTGATAGATCGCCTGGTCGGTACGCTTCGACGAGCGATAGCTCTGGACGCCGTAGCTGTGCGTCGCCCGCACCACGAGGAACTCGGCATCCTCCGAGCCGACCGGATGATCGGTCAGCGTCATCAAGGTGCCGGGGTTGAGGCTGGGCGCCTCGCCGACGGCGAGCCGCCGCTCGTCCTGCGCCTGCTCGGCCTGCACCTGGATGCGCGCGAGCTTCTCGCCCTTGCCGCGATCGAGATAGGCGCCGGGATAGTCGAAGGCCTCGTAGGACTTGGTGCGCGGGAAGCCGTCCTCGGCCCGCGCCGTCAGGTCCGAGGTGGATTTCTCGAAATCATAATCCTTGATCTCGATCTTGCCGGTTCGCAGCCGCCGCTGCGCCGTCCATTGCGTCAGATGCTCGATATGGCGCCGCTGGGCCCCGTCCGTCGGCATGAACGGATAGGCGCCGCCGGCCCCGGTGAAGGTCGGCTCGGCCGCGGGCGTGACTGCGTCATGCGAGCTGCGGGCATCCGACAGGACCAGCTTGTGATCACCCTCGGTATGCTTGAAGTAGTAGTAGATGCCGTACTTCTCCATCAGGCGCAGGACGAAGTCGAGGTCGCTCTCGCGATACTGCACGCAGTAGTCGATCTCCGGCGGTGCCTCGCTGACGCGGTCCTCGAAGCTCGCCTTGTCCTCCTTGCCGAAGATCGTCTTGATGATGTCGAGCGCGGTCTTGTTCTTGAAGATGCGGCAATCCGAGCGCTGCGAGAGCAGCCAGAGCCAAGGGCGCAACACGAACCGGTAATGGTCGATATCCTTGTCCCGGCCGAGCCATTGCGCCTCGACGAGGATGCCGTTGAAGATCCGGCTCTCGCCGTTCTTCAGCGTCATGTTGATATGACACTTCTCGCCGATCAAGTCTTGAAGATTGTCGCCGCGAGATGTGCTTACAGCTTCGACCTGATAGACGAATAATTCGCTGAGAGCTTCTCGTGCCTCAAACTTTAAAAGCGAAAAGACATCTGGTCCTGCCGGTGTCGTAAAGGAGGCAAGTCTTTTCGATTGTCCAAGGGCGGCGGCCATTAACCAAACCTCGTGGCTTGCGGCAAGAGACGACTATTGACGCAGCAAACGCTGCGGGGCATACTTCGCGCCGTCAGTCTTCGACCGCCTCAGCGAACCTAAACGGGAGGAAGACCGTGCGCAAGCAGGCCCTTGTCATGGTTAGTGCCGCTCTTGCCGCAGGCTTCTGCGCCTTGCCGTTTTCCGCGCAGGCCCAAGCCTACAAGGCAGACGACATCGTCAAGCACTTCGGAGCCGCGAAGCCGAATCTCGGCGTCTCGCGCGGGCTGTGCGTCGGCACCGAAGCCGAATGCAACAAGGCCGGTCACGTGGTGAAGCCGCCGACCGCCTTCGATCTCGTCGTGAAGTTCAAATACAATTCCGACGTGCTCGAGCCCGAGGCGAAGGCGAATCTCGACGAGTTCGCCAAGGCGCTGAAGGATCCGCAGCTCTCGGCCAGCAACTTCCTGGTCGAGGGGCATACCGATGCGAGCGGCACGGCCGACTATAATCTCAGCCTGTCGGACCGCCGGGCCAAGGCCGTGGTGCGATATCTCAGCGATCGCGGGGTCGACACCGCCAAGCTGGTGGCGCGCGGCCTGGGTCAGAGCAAGCCGCTCGTCTCCGACAAGTTCTCCGCCGATAATCGCCGCGTCGAGACAAGGCTGCAGGTGGAGTGACGGCCAGGCGCCCGGCCCGATAGTCTCGATCGATCGTGAGGGGGCATGGCCGCGCTCAATTTCGCTGACCTGGCGAAGCCGCTTTCGGCTGACGATCCTTGCGGCCCCGATCCGGATGCCGATCCCGACGTCATGAATGTCATGGCGCGCCTCGAAGTGGCGCTGCCGACATCCTATTTTCGCCGCGACGACGAAGGGCGGCAGATTCCATTCGACCGTAGCACGATTGATTTTCCCGCCGCCTTCGGCGATCTCGGCAAGATCCTGAAGCAGAGCCGTGACCTGCGCGGCTTCGTCCTTGCGGGCAAGCTCTGCCTGCTGAACCGCGACATCGCCGGCTTCGCCGCGAGCCTCGGGCTGATCAATAGCTATCTCGGCGACTATTGGGAGGAGGTCTACCCCAGAGCCGAGGATGGCGACTTCATCATGCGCGAAGTCGCGCTGCAGGGGCTCGACGAGAACGCCACCGTCGCCTTGCCGCTGCAGCATGCACCGATCTTCACGAGCAAGCGGCTGGGGCCGGTGATGTTCCGCAGCCAGCTCGTCGCTTCCGGCGAGCTGCGGCCTGGCGAGGACGAGAAGCATCCCGATGCCGGCGGTATCATCGCCGCGTTGAAGGAGGCCGAGCTCTCCGACCTCTCAGCTATGCTCGGCCATGTCAGCGCGATCCGGGACGCGCTCACCGGGCTGCGTGCGATCTGGGCCGAGCGGACCGGCGCCGACCAGGCGGTGACTTTTCAGCGCCTCCCAATCTTGGTCGGGCAGATCATCACCTTTCTCGAGGGCGCGATCGAGCGACGTTCGCCGGGCGGGCAGGGCGCAGCCGCGGCCGTCGACGCACCTGTCGACGCAGGCGGCACGATCATGGTCGCCCAGGTCGCGATCCCGGCCGGCGCCTGCGCCTCGGTCGCAGAGGCGGAAGCCTCGCTCGCCGCCTGCCTCGGTTATTTCCGCCGGGTCGAGCCGTCGAGCCCGGCGGTGCTGTTGATCGGACAGGCGCAACGCCTGATCGGCAAGTCGCTGATCGAGGTCATCCAGATCATGTTCCCCGAGCATGTCGACAAGGCAATGCTCGAGATCGGCGACGACACGAGATACCAGCTACCGCTCGAACGCCTCGGCAGCGACGGCTACGATAGCGGCAGCAGCGGCTATGAAGACGACTCGTCGAGCAGCGACGATGACGGTTCGTCCTATGACGACAGCTCGTCTTATGATGAAGAGACGAGCAGCGAGGATGGTGAGGCAGACGAATCCGGGGATGCTGAGGCGGAGGTATCGGATTCGGACGATGCCGATAGCTTAGCGGAAGAGGAGCAATCCGAGTCCGAGCCGAAAGCGCCCGCTGCGGTCCAGCGCATGCCTGCGATCACCGTCGCGAGCCGCGCCGAGGCGGTCGCTCGGATGAAGTCGATTGCGGCCTTCTATCGCCACGCCGAGCCGTCCAACCCGGTCCCCCTGCTGATGGAGAAGGCCTGCGCCCTCGCGCAGCAGGATTTTCTGTCGCTGCTGAGCGATATTCTCCCTGAAGTCGGCATAAGGCAGAGCAGCGACGAGTAGTGTCGCGGCGACCCCCCTCTAATGGGTCGGCGCGCCTCATTCGTTCGGTGGATGCGGTGACGTCATCCATCTGCAAACCTGAGCTGGCTGGATTATGCGCAGCCGATGCGAGCAGTTCGACGAGAACTGTCAAGCCGTCGGCAAGTGTGTATGGTATAGCGAGCTGGATCGTAGGCGTGGTGTCACGCTTTCCTTGCGTGATGCCTCTAGAGGAAGGGGCGCCGTCATGGCCGGAGATTCGGGTCAGAAATTCATTCGCCGTAACAGGCCGCCGCGGGTCCATATCACTTACGAGGACCCCTATAACGCCGACCAGAAGGTCGAGCTGCCCTTTGTCATGGGTGTCCTCGCCGACCTCTCGGGCAATGCCTCTGCGGTCGAGAAACCTGATGTCGGCGAACGCAAGTTCCTCGACGTCGACATGGACAATTTCGATCAGCGCATGGCCGCGATCGAGCCGGGCGCGGCCTTTACCGTTCCCAACAAACTCGGCGATGGCGGAGACAAGCTCTCGGTCTCGCTCAAGTTCAAGAAGTATGACGACTTCAATCCGGCTGCGATCGCCCGCCAGATTCCGGCGACGGCCAAGCTGCTGGAGGCGCGCGAACAGCTCGCCAACCTGCTCCGCTACATGGACGGCAAGGTCGCGGCTAGCGATCAGCTCAAGGCTCTGCTCGCCGATCCGAACCTGATGGCGGCGCTGAAGGACAAGCTCGGCGAAAAGCCGGCTGGTGACGACAAGCAGGACGGCAACGGGTAAGCGAGGCGGCCATGGCGGAAGCACAGATCCAACAACCCGGCGCAGCGGCTGCTGAAACCCGCGACGTCGATGATTTCTCCTCGCTTCTGAAGCAGAGCTTCAAGCCCAAGACCGAACGGGCGGCGAGTGAGGTCGAAAACGCGGTCGCGACCCTGGTCAACCAGGCGCTCGCCGACTCGACGCTGATCAAGGGCGACGTCCTCGACACGATCGAAGAGATGATCGCCCGGCTCGATGCCAAGCTCAGCGAGCAGATGAACGAGGTGCTGCATGCACCGGAGTTCCAGAAGCTCGAAAGCGCCTGGCGCGGCCTCAACTATCTCGTCTTCAACTCCGAGACCGACTCGCAGCTGAAGATCAAGGTGATGAACGTCGGCAAGAGCGAGCTCTACCGCAACCTCAAGACCTATCCCGGCGCACGCTGGGACCAGAGCCCGCTCTTCAAGCAGGTCTATGAGCAGGAATTCGGACAGCTCGGTGGCCAGCCCTTCGGCGCCCTGGTCGGCGACTATCACTTCAGCCACGTCCCGACGGATGTGCAGCTGCTGCGCGACCTCTCCAAGATCGCCGCCGCCGCCCACGCGCCGTTCTTCACCGGAGCCGACCCGAACTTGATGGGCATGGACTCCTGGACGGAGCTCTCCAACCCGCGCGATCTCGGCAAGGTCTTCGATACGCCGGACTACGCGGCCTGGAAGGGCCTGCGCGACGCGGCTGACTCCCGCTATGTCGGTCTCTGCCTGCCGCGGGTGCTCGCTCGGGTTCCCTACGGCGCCAAGTCTGAGCCGGTCGAGGAGTTCGCCTTCGAGGAGGACACCGACGGTCACAAGGGCGAGAAATACGCCTGGATGAACGCCGCCTATGCGATGGCGGTGAACATCAACCGCGCCTTCAAGGAATATGGCTGGTGCACCCGCATCCGCGGCGTCCAGTCGGGCGGCGAGGTGCTCAACCTGCCGACCCACACCTTCCCGACGGATGATGGCGGCGTCGACCTGAAGTGCCCGACCGAGATCGCGATCAGCGATCGTCGCGAGGCGGAACTGGCCAAGTCCGGCCTGATCCCGCTGATCCATCGCAAGAACACCGACAAGGCGGCGTTCATCGGCGCGCAGTCGCTCTACAAGCCCAAGGCCTTCTTCGGGCCGGACGGCGTCGCGGCGACGGCTTCGGACAACCTGTCCTCGCGCCTGCCCTACATGTTCGCCGTGTCGCGTTTCGCGCATTACCTGAAGTGCATGGTGCGCGATAAGATCGGCTCCTACAAGGAGCGCGAACCCCTGCGTCGCTGGCTGCAGGAGTGGATCACCGACTATGTCGATGGCGATCCGCTGAACTCCAGCGAGGAGACGAAGGCGCGCAAGCCCCTGTCCGACGCGCGCATCGACGTCTTCGAGGACGAGGAGAACCCCGGCTACTATTCGGCCAAGTTCTATCTCCGGCCCCATTTCCAGCTTGAAGGCATGGATATCGGCCTGAGCCTCGTCTCGCGCCTGCCGGCGCCCAAAACCTGAGACGCGGGCGCGCTCAAAGGCGCGCAGGCCACCCAGGATGACTGTTGGCCCTGCGCAGATCGCGCAGGGAGAGTGGCGACGCATGGGGGGAGCTCTCCAGGCGACGCGAGTTCTATGCCTAAATCACCTCAAACAGCCAACTTTTGGAGAGCACCATGGCTAGCGACTTCCTGCTTGAGATCGACGGTATCAAGGGCGAAAGCCAGGATTCCAAGCACAAGGACACGATCGAGATCGAATCCTTCTCCTGGGGCGTCAGCAACTCCGGCACGCATGCAGCCGGTCACGGCGGCGGCGCCGGCAAGGCGAGCTTCCAGGACCTGCACTGCACCGCCAACGTCAGCAAGGCGTCGGCGACGCTGATGCTGAAGTGCGCCAACGGCGAGCACATCAAGAAGGCCGTGCTCTTCGTCCGCAAGCAGGGCAAGCAGCAGCAGGAATTCTACACCGTCACGCTCGAGGACCTGCTGGTGTCGAGCTACCAGTCCGGCGACTCGACCGGCGGCAACCCGGTCCCGACTGACCAGTTCTCGCTGAACTTCGCCAAGATCAAGTTCGAGTACAAGCCGCAGAACACCGACGGCTCGCTGGGCTCGGCGATCACCGGCACTTACGATCTCAAGAAGAACAAAGAGTAATACTCCTGGATGCCGGCCTCGCCTCGGCGGGGCCGGCTCCATCCCAATTGCGATCGGACTCCTCGCGATTGCGGCAGCGATCGCCGGGAGTCCGCCGTTTTGAGCGTTTCCTGTTGGGGAAGATGCAGGTGCTCGATCCCAAGGCCAAGAACCGGTTGCGCCCACCGCTGATGTTCGCTTTCCGTGAAGCGCATCGCGCCAAGGACGCCAAGGTCCATCTCGACCTGCGTGATGCGGGCGGCGAGCGCGTGGTCGCGGGACGCCGGGCCGGTCCGCGGGCCGCGATTACCGAAAGCAAACTGCGCCAGGAGATCGCGCTCGACCTGGAGACATTGGTCAACACGATCAATTTCGGTTCCTCGACCGATCTGTCGCGCTTCGAAAACGTCCGCCGCTCGATCCTCAATCGCGGCTTTCCGGACATCCAGAACAAGTCGATCGACGAGCACCGGGTCGGAGCGATCAAGACTGAGCTCGCCCAGGTGCTGCTCGCCTACGAGCCAAGGCTGGTGAAGCAGTCGATCGTGGTCGAGCGCGACGAGGGGCTCGACAAGGCGGAGCTGAAGATCCGCTTCGTCGTCCGGGCCGACCTGAACTGCGACCCACTCAACATTCCTGTGCAATTCGTAGCCGATGTCGAGCTCGACACCGGCAAGATCGCGATCAAGAATAGATAGCGCCTCATGAACCAGGAATTCCTCGACTTCTACAATCGCGAACTCAGGCTCTTCACCGAGCATACCAAGGAGTTCGCCGAGGAATATCCGGGGATCGCCGAGCGGCTCGGCGGGTTGGTCGGCGAACGCATGGATCCGATGGTCGGCGGCTTGCTGGAGGGCGCAGCCTTCCTCGCCGCGCGTGTCCAGCTCAAGCTCAAGCACGAGTTCCCCGAATTCACCAACAACCTGCTCGAACAGCTCATCCCGAATTATCTGGCACCGACGCCATCGGCCCTGCTCGCCGGGATCGCACCGACTTATGGCGACCCCGCCTTGCGCGAAGGCGTCGAGGTGCCGCGCGGCTCCTATCTCGACGCGACCTATGTCGAGCGCGACCGCCGCGTCGCCTGCCGCTATCGACTGGGCTCCACCGTCACGCTCTGGCCGTTCGATGTCGCCTCTGCCGAATACATCGCCGCGCCCGGCCGATTGCAGGCGCTCGGTCTCCCGGCCGACGGACGGGTGCTTTCGGGACTGCGCCTGTCGCTGACCCACCGCATCGCCAGCGATCCTGCGGAGGAGCCGTCGCCGGAGCAGGCGAGCAAGCTCCCAACCAGTTGGTTTGCCGGCTGCAAGACGCGTGACCTCACCGTGCATCTGCTCGGCACCGAGGCCGACGCGATCGCGCTCTACGAGCAGATCTTCGCCGACCGCCTCGGCATATACTTCCGCTATCTCGACGAATTCGGGGACCCGGTAGTTCTATCAGGTTCGCAATGCACGCTTGAGCAGATCGGCTTCGACGAGGACGAGGCGCTGCTGCCGGCCGACACCCGGATCTTCCGCGGCTTCGACCTGCTGCGCGAGCAGTTCTGGTTCCCGCGCAAATTCCTCGGCTTCAAGCTGAGCGGGCTTGAGAAGGTGATGTCCAGGCTCAACGCCAAGACGGTCGACATCATCTTCGTCTTCGACGAGGTCAATGCACGCCTGCCGGCGGCGGTGCAGCGCGAGATGTTCGCGCTCTATGCCGCCCCAGCGGTCAACCTCTTCGAGAAGACCACCGACCGCATCCCGGTGCGCCGCAACGAGCACGAATACCATGTCGTGCCCGATCGCAGCCGCATGCTCGACTATGAGCCGCACTCGATTCTTGACGTCTACGCGCACTACACGGGCGGCCGCGACAAGCAGCCGGTCCATCCGCTCTATTCATCGCCCGAGGGCGCCTCGCCGACGCATGGCCTGCTCTATACGCAGCGCCGCTTGCCGCGCCGACGCTCGGTCGCCGAACGGCGCGAGGGGCGGGCCTCGGACTATACCGGCACCGAGATGTTCATCTCGCTCTATGAGCCGGCGACGGTGTCCGATGCGGCGGCCGTTGCCGAACTCAGTGTTCGCGCCCTCTGCTCCAACCGCCATCTCACCGAGCATCTGCCGACCGGCACCGGCGGCGCCGATTTCCGCCTGATCGACAATGTCGTCCTCGACGTGAAATGCTTGGCCGGGCCGACGCCGCCACGCGAGCCGATCATCTCGCAGCTCAGGCTCCGCTCCGAGACGGCGAGCACCGGCGTCGTCACTTGGCGGCTGATCAACATGCTCAGCCTCAACCATCTCGGCCTGGTGCAGCGCGGCGCCGGTGAGAACGCCGAGGCGCTACGTGAGATGCTCTCGCTCTTCGCCGATCTCGCCGACAGTGCCACCGAGCGACGCATCCGCGGCATCAAGAGCGTCGACAGCCGGCCGGTGATCCGGCGCTTCCCGCAGCGGGCCGGGACGGGTGCCGCCCGCGGGCTCGAAGTCACCGTGCTGCTCGACGAGAAGGCGTTCGAGGGCAGTGGCGTCTTCCTGCTCGGGGCGATCCTCGATCGCTTCTTCGCCGAATATGCCGCGATGAACCATTTCACTCAGACGGTGATCCGCACCGTCGAGCGCGGCGAGGTCATGCGCTTTCCGCCGCGCGCCGGCACGAGGCGGATCCTGTGAACGAGAGCGCGCCAGCCCTGCCACCGCCGGCCGCGCTCGATGATCTGCGCGTCGAGCCGCCTTTCGTCGAGGGGCTGCGGGCTGAGCCCTGGCGGCATGATTTCTACGCGGTGCTGCGCCGTATCGAACGCAGCTTCCCCGAGCGCGAGCGTATCGGCGACGGCGCTGCCAGGCGCGACGAATACATCGCCCTCGGCGAGCAGCCCTATATGGACTTTCCGGCCTCGACCTTCGCCGAGGTCGACCGCGATTTGCAGGGGCGGCTGCGGCTCTTCGTCAAATTCCTCGGCCTGCTCGGTCCGCAGGGCGCGCTGCCATTGGCGACGACCGAGGAGAGCTATCACTGGCAGCTCCTCCGCGACGACGCCTTCCCGCGCTTCCTCGACATCTTCAACAACCGCTTCCTGCAACTTTTCTACCGGGCCTGGGCGGATTCGCGGCCGGTGGCCCAGCACGACCGGCCCGACAAGGACCGCTTCATCGCCTATGTCGGCAGCATGGTCGGCTTGGGTTCGCAGCCCTACCAGAACCGTGACAGCGTCCCCGATCCCGAAAAGCTCGCCCATGCCGGGCTCGCCGGCGCGCAGGCCAAGTCGGCTTCGCGCCTGCGCAGCCTGCTCGCCGGGCTCTTCGACATCGAGGTCGAGGTCGAGCAGTTCGTCGGCATGCGGCTGGTCTTCGATCCCGAGGACCGGACCAAGCTCGGCCGCGGCCAATGCAGCCTCGGCAGCAATGTCCTGCTCGGCGCCAGCGTCTACAGCGTCGAGGACAAGTTCCGGGTCAAGCTCGTCGCGCGCGACCTTGAGCAGTTCAACCGCTTCCTGCCCAATGGCGACCGCTGCGAGCCCTTGGCCGACGCGGTGTTCTTCTATCTCGGCGAACAGTTCGAATGGGATGTCGAGCTTGCTCTGCCAGTCGGCAAGGTCAGGCCGATGCAGCTCGGCCGCTCCGGCGCGCTCGGCTGGTCGAGCTGGATCTCGCCGAACTGGAACGTGCCGGACGGCAGCCTGCGCCGCGACGCCCGTTTCCACCCCGCCGAACGCATGCGGCTGAAGCGCAGCCAGAAACAACAGACGAAACGATAGGAGGCAGCCATGGCCGATATCAGTCTCGAAGCCGTCACCGGCAAACTCAACCGCGTCGGCTATGAGGCCTTCATCCAGGCGCTGCGCCAGGCCAAGGGCGCCGGCAACCGCAATGTCGAGCTGGCGCACTGGCTCGCCCAGATCCTGCAGCGCCGTTCGACCGATATAGGGCTCACTGCCCAGCACTACGGCCTCGACATGGCCCGGCTCGCCACGGACATCGGCGGCGTCATCGAGGGCTTCCGCAAGAACGAGACGGAAATGCCCGGCGTCGCCAACAACGTCGTCGACGTGCTCGACCGCGGCTGGCACTACGCCACCCTGTTCTTCGGCGAGACCCAGATCAGGACCGGCCATGTCCTCGTCGCGGCGCTGAAATCGCTAGAGCTCAAGCGGGCTCTGACCGGCATCTCCAAGGAGTTCGGCAAGATCCCGGTCGAGGAGCTCGCCGCCGGCCATGCCAAGATCTGGAAGGACTCCGAGGAAGAGAACCTGCGGCCGATGGACGGCTCCGGCCTGCGCGCCGCCGGCACGCCCGGCGCCGAACAGGCCGAGGGCGCCAAGGGGACGACGGCGCTCGACCGCTTCTCGCAGGACCTGACCGAGAAGGCTCGCTCGGGCACGATGGACCCGATCCTCGGCCGTGACGACGAAATCCGCCAGGTCATCGACGTGCTGATGCGCCGGCGCCAGAACAACCCGATCCTCACCGGCGAGGCCGGCGTCGGCAAGACGGCGATCGCCGAGGGCTTCGCCCAGCGCATCGTCGCCGGCGACGTGCCGCCGCCCTTGCGTGGGGTCAAGGTCTGCGCCCTCGACATCGGCCTGATGCAGGCCGGCGCCGCGATGAAGGGCGAGTTCGAGCAGCGCCTGCGCTCGGTCATCGACGAGGTCCAATCCTCGCCGACGCCGGTGATCCTGTTCATCGACGAGGCGCATACGCTGATCGGTGCAGGCGGCGCTGCCGGCACGGGCGACGCCGCCAACCTGCTCAAGCCCGCTCTGGCGCGCGGCACGCTGCGCACCATCGCGGCGACGACCTGGTCGGAATACCGCCAATACTTCGAGAAGGACCCGGCGCTGACCCGGCGCTTCCAGCCGGTCCAGGTCGACGAGCCGGATGTGGTGCGCTGCTGCACCATGCTGCGCGGCTTGATCGGCCCGATGGAGAAGCACCACAAGGTCCGCATCTCCGACGCCGCCATCGTCGCCGCCGTCCAGCTTTCCTCACGCTACATCCCGGCGCGGCAGCTCCCCGACAAGGCGGTCAGCCTGCTCGACACCGCTTGCGCCCGCGTCGCGATCAGCCAAACCGCGACACCGGCGGCGATCGAGGACGCCCGCGTCGCGATCTCGGCGCTCGAAAAGGAGAAGCTCGCCCTGATCGCCGACAAGGATCTCGGCGACGCCACCGATGAGCGTCTCGGCAAGATCGACGAGGAGAGCGCCGAGCTGACTACGAAACTGGCGGCGCTCGAAGCCGACTGGGCCTCCGAGCTTGCGCTCGTCGAGGAGATCACGCTGCTGCGCGGCAAACTCGGCGAGAAGCCGGCCGCTGAAGCTGCGCCCGTCGATGGTGATGCGCCGGCTGAGGCCGCCCCCGCGGAAGCTCCGGCCGATCCGGAAGCGACGCGAGCCAGCCTCAAGGAGAAATTCACGACGCTCGGCGCGATCGATCCGGCTAACCGGATGATCTACGCCCATGTCGACGAACAGTCGGTCGCCTCGGTTGTATCCGACTGGACCGGCATCCCGGTCGGCCGCATGGTCAAGGACGAGATCGAGACTGTGCTCAACCTCGCTGCGACGCTGAACAAGCGCGTGGTCGGGCAGGGCCATGGCATCGGCATGATCGCCAAGCGTATCGAGACCAATCGCGCCAAGCTCGACAATCCGAACAAGCCGATCGGCGTCTTCATGCTCTGCGGCCCGTCCGGCGTCGGCAAGACCGAGACTGCGCTGGCCCTGGCCGAGTCGCTCTATGGCGGCGAGCAGAACGTCATCACCATCAACATGAGCGAGTTCCAGGAGGCGCACACCGTCTCGACGCTGAAGGGCGCGCCTCCCGGCTATGTCGGCTATGGCGAGGGCGGACGCCTGACTGAAGCCGTGCGCCGCAAGCCCTATTCGGTGGTGCTGCTCGACGAGGTCGAGAAGGCCCATCCCGACGTGCACGAGCTGTTCTTCCAAGTCTTCGACAAGGGCACGATGGAGGACGGCACCGGCCGGCGCATCGACTTCAAGAACACGCTGATCATCCTGACCTCGAATGTCGGCACCGACGAGATCATGCGCATGGCCGGCGACGAAACCAGCCGTCCGGATGCCGAGGACCTTGCGGTCGCGTTGCGGCCGGCACTGCTCAAGGTCTTCCCGCCGGCGCTGATCGGCCGTCTGGTGACGATCCCGTACTACCCGCTCTCCGGCGAGATGCTGGGCGGCATCGTGCGCCTGCAGCTCGGCCGCATCGGCAAGCGCCTGCGCGACAATCACAACGCTGCCTTCGTTTATGATGACGCGGTCGTCGAGCACATCGTCGCCCAGTGCAACGATCCGGATTCGGGCGGGCGCATGATCGACAACATCATCACCAACTCGATGCTGCCGGCGCTGTCGCGCAGCATCCTCAACCTGCAGCTGGAGAAGAAGCCGCTGACCGAGGCGAAGGTCACGGTCGAGGACGGCGCCTTCCATTACGCCTGTAACTGACGGGTGACGCGGTCGTCATTGCGAGCGCGAGCGAAGCAATCCAGGAGTGGCGGGCTCTACGTCCCCTGGATTGCTTCGTCGCTGAGCTTCCCGCAATGACGGGATGAGGCCAGCAGCGAGACAAGCATCGCCGCCGATCTCTGTTTGAGATATACTTGCGCGGCGGGTTCGAAGCGGAAACAGAGACGTGCAACCGGTTCGCCTGAAGCGACGGCCTGACGAGGCTGCAAGTTCAACCTCTCTACATCAAGAGGGGGGAACGACTCTGCGTCCACGCAGCGGTGGTGGGCGCTCCGGTGGCGGGCGTGGCGGGGGGCTGCCGTGGACTCTGGCCGTGCTGGCGATCATCGGCGCCGGCGTCACCGGCTACCTGCTCTATGAAGAGAAGAGCCGGGTCGCCGCTCTCCAGCAGGAACAGGCGATCCTGCAGAGCAGCTATGACGAGAAGCTCAAGGCGCTGCAGCGTCGTCTCGTCAGCGCCATCGTCGCCTCCGGCAATTCGCCCGGCCTGCCGGCGCAACCAGGCCAGCCCGCCGCCTCCGGTAAGGCTGGCGATCAGCTTGCCGACCTGATCACGCGCCAGATCGAGCTCGAAGCCCGCCAGGCCCTGCTCGGTGCGCTTACCGGCCAGGCGGTCGGGCCGATGCTGCCGCAGGGCGGGGCGCAGGCTCAAGGCGGCACGCAGTTCGCCGATGGCCAGAACGTGCTCGACCGGGTCAATCCCGCGGTACTGGCGCAGCAGCGCCGGCAGGTCGCGGCGGCGGTCAAGGCAGCCGAGACCATGTCGCTGGACCAGCGCATCGCCATACTTGGCCAGTCGCTCGACCGGGTCCAGAATGGCCAGAACCAGCAGCTCCCGGCGCTCGGCCGCCAGTTGGTCGGGCGCGTGCAGGAGGTCAAGGCGGCGCTCTCCGAGGTCGGGCTCGACCCGGCCAAGGTCAAGCTGCCGCCGGGCCGGCCGGGTATGGGCGGCCCGCTCATCCCGATCACTGTGAAGCCCGGCACCTTCGAGCATGCGCTGATGCAGCTCGGCGAGGCGAGGGCGGTCTTCGGCCGCTGGCGCGATCTCGCGGCGATCATGCCGTTCCAGCGCCCGCTCGAAGGCGACGACAGCACGACCAGCAATTTCGGCCCGCGCTCCGATCCCTTCACCGGCGGCACGGCGATGCATGCCGGCATGGATTTCCGCGGCGAGACCGGAACGCCGATCCGCGCGCCCGGGGCGGGCAAGGTGCTGCGTGCCGAGGTTGCAGGCGGCTATGGCAACCTGATCGAGCTCGACCACGGCAACGGCATCACCACGCGCTACGGCCACCTCTCGGCCTTCGACGTCAAGGAAGGCCAGCTTGTCGCCGCCGGGCAGGTGATCGGCCGGGTCGGCAATACCGGCCGCTCGACTGGCCCGCATCTCCACTATGAGACGAGGCTGTCGGACGAGGCGCGCAACCCGCTGAAATTCATCCAGATTGGCGACAAGATGGCCGTCGGTCCGAGCGGCCTGCGCTGAGCTACCCGACGACCTGCCAGGCGCTGCCGGTGTCGTAGAAGAAGCGCTCCTCGGCGATGCGGTCGCCCTGCCAGCGCTGGAAGGCGAGCTCTTCGAGGCGACGCGTGACGCCCGCCTTGTCGGTCGCATCGAAAATCCAGCGAACGACGACATGGTCGCCATCGATGAGCACGGCGACGGGCGGGTGCGTGTGCATCTGGTTGAGCCGTTCCAGCGCCCGTGCCTCATGCGCCATCAGCGCCTCGCGGCCACGGCGCGGCTCGTTGGCATTCTCCTGCATCGTCGCATCGTTGGTGTAGAAGTCGCGGATGGCGCCGACATGGTCGCCGCTGACGACAGCGGCAACGAAGGCATCGACTCGGGCGCGCTCAGGCATATCCATCTCCATCTCGTCAGGCCGAGATGGAAAGCGTAGCTGCACCCTCAAGCCGAGCATGTCAGCATCAGCTCTTGCGCTTGGGCGCTCCGGGTTTGGTCGGGCTTTGCGGCGCTACTGGGTCGCTGGCCGGAAAAGTGTCCTCAAGCGCCTTGTCCAGCTCGGTCTTTCCCTTCGCGCTCGCCTTCTTCGCGTCCTCACGTTGCTTGCGCTGTTCCTTGCGCAAGCTTTCGACCGCCTGGTTCGCGGAATTCACCATGGTGTGCCCCTGTTTCGTCGCAGGGTTCAGCCTGCATATTCGCTCAACGCGGGCGCCGGAGTGAAAGTTCCTATTGCAGAGGGCCGGGCAGGCGAGTGTTCGCCGTGCGAGTTCGACAGCCCAGGAAAGATCTTCTCCTTCTTCCTCCAAATAAAAAATTTCACGCTACCTGATGTAAATTGATCGGAAGGCATTCAAGTTATATGTGGATTGTTCGATTTACAGAACGACCCACTGGCCGATTTATGGCGGGTGGCGAGGAGCGGGGCAGCGTTGAGCGGCTCGCGCTGGTGAAGCACGCGCAGAGCAAGCACATGTTCGAGTTGCAGGATCAGGCCGAAAACCTCAATGCTGCGTTCGGAAAGTCGGATGCAGCCGAGCGCCTCGCAGGGCTGGAGCGTCACGTCGCGGGCCGTCTCGTCTTCACCACCAGCTTCGGCCTCGAAGACCAGGTCGTCACCCATCTGATCGCTACCCAGAACCTGCCGATCGAGATCGTCACGCTCGATACCGGCCGGCTCTTCGGCGAGGTCCACGCGCTCTGGGCCGAAACCGAAGCGCGCTACGGCATCACGATCACGCCGTTCTATCCGCGCCACGACGCCGTCGAGGCCTTCGTGCGCGGCCATGGCATCAACGGCTTCTACAATTCGATCGAGGCCCGCAAGGCCTGCTGCAATGTCCGCAAGGTCGAGCCGCTCGGTCGGGCGCTCGCCGGCGCTGCCGCCTGGATTACCGGCCTGCGCGCCGACCAGTCGGCCGCGCGTGGCGGCGTTGCGCTCGCCGAGGTCGACCGCGAGCGCGGCCTGATCAAGCTCAACCCGCTGCTCGACTGGTCGCGCGACGAGGCCCTGGCCTTTGCCCGCAAGCACGACGTCCCGCTCAACCCGCTGCACGAGCAGGGTTTCCTCTCGATCGGCTGCCAGCCCTGCACCCGCGCGATCCAGCCGGGCGAGCCGGAGCGGGCCGGGCGCTGGTGGTGGGAAGAGGAGGCCGCCAAGGAGTGCGGCCTGCATGTCGGCCCCGATGGTCGTTTGGTGCGGTCGAAGCCGGCCGCGGAGGTTTTGGCGTGATCCAGCTCAGTCATCTGCAGAAGCTCGAAGCCGAGGCGATCTTCATCATCCGCGAGGTCGCCGCGACCTGCGAGAAGCCAGTGCTGCTCTATTCGATCGGCAAGGACTCGGCCGTCCTGCTGCACCTCGCCATGAAGGCCTTCTATCCCGGCAAGCCGCCTTTCCCGCTGCTCCACGTCGATACGACCTGGAAATTCCGGGACATGATCGCCTTCCGCGACCAGACCGCCAGCCGCCTCGGGCTCGACCTGATCGTGCATATCAACGAGGAGGGCGTACGCGCCGGCGTGAACCCCTTCGCCTCAGGCTCACGCCTGCACACCGACGTGATGAAGACGCAAGGGCTGAAGCAGGCGCTCGACAAGCATGGCTTCGACGCGGCCTTCGGCGGCGCCCGCCGCGACGAGGAGAAGAGCCGGGCCAAGGAGCGGGTGTTCTCGCTGCGCTCGGCCCAGCATCGCTGGGACCCGAAGAACCAGCGGCCCGAGCCCTGGCGGCTGTTCAACACCCGCAAGGCGCAAGGCGAGAGCTTCCGCGTCTTCCCGTTGTCGAACTGGACCGAGAAGGACGTCTGGGACTACATCGCGCTCGAGAACATTCCGGTCGTGCCGCTCTATTTCGCCGCGCCACGTCCGGTTGTGCGCCGCAACGGCGCCTGGATCATGCGCGACGACGAGCGCATGGAGCTCTTGCCCGGCGAAAAGCTCGAGACCCGCATGGTCCGCTTCCGCACGCTCGGCTGCTACCCGCTGACCGGAGCGGTCGAGAGCGAGGCGGCGAACCTCACCGACATCATCGCGGAAATGCGCGCGTCACGCTCCTCCGAGCGCGAGGGCCGCGTCATCGACCATGACGGCTCCGGCTCGATGGAGCAGAAGAAGCAGGAAGGTTATTTCTGATGGCGGCGCTCGCGAAGTTGAAGGGCCAGCCCGCTCCGGCTGGCCAGCCGCATCCCGCCAACGACCAGGGCCAGAGCGCCGAGGGCAGCGCTCGCGCCCTGTTGCGCTTCATCACCTGCGGCTCGGTCGACGACGGCAAGTCGACGCTGATCGGCCGCATCCTCTACGAGGCCGGCGCGGTCTTCGACGACCAGCTCACCGCGCTCGACAGCGATTCCCGCAAGTTCGGCACGCAAGGCGCAGCGCCGGACTTCGCGCTGCTGGTCGACGGGCTCTCGGCCGAGCGCGAGCAGGGCATCACCATCGATGTCGCCTATCGCTATTTCTCGACGGACCAGCGCAGCTTCATCGTCGCCGATACGCCCGGCCACGAGCAGTATACCCGCAACATGGCGACCGGCGCCTCGACCGCCGACCTCGCCATCATTCTGATCGATGCCCGCAAGGGCCTGCTGCCGCAGACGCGCCGACACTCCTTCATCGTCTCGCTCGTCGGCGTCCGCCATGTCGTCGTCGCCGTCAACAAGATGGACCTGGTCGGCTATGACGAGGCGGTCTTCCGCCAGATCGAGCAGGACTACCGCAAGGCGGTCGCAGCGCTCGGCTTCGCCAGCATCGACTTCGTCCCGGTCTCGGCCCGTGACGGCGAGAACGTCACCAGCCTCTCCGGGCTCACGCCCTGGTATCGCGGCCCGGCGCTGCTGCCCTTGCTTGAATCCGTCGTGGTCGTGGCCGAGGCTGAGGTCGAGGCCGGTTTCGCGCTCCCGGTGCAATGGGTCAACCGGCCCGATCTCGACTTCCGCGGCTTTGCCGGCACGATCGCGCGCGGGCGCCTGCGCGTCGGCGATGCGGTCGCGGCGCTGCCCTCCGGCCGCCGTAGCACGATCGCGCGCATCCTCGCGCCCTCCGGCGACGTCTCGCAGGCGAGCGCAGGGCTGTCGGTGACGGTGACGCTCGCCGACGAGATCGACATCTCGCGCGGCGACGTCATTGCCTCGGTCGCGCATGCACCGGTCGTGAAGCAGGAATTGCAGGCGCGCCTGCTCTGGACCGGTGAGGCGGCGCTGCGCGAAGGCGGCGAATTCATCCTCAAGCTCGCGACGGCGAGCGCCAATGCTCAGGTCGTTCGCCTGCACAACAGCGTCGACATCGAGAGCTATGCCGAAGCGCCGGCCGACAGTCTCGCCATGAACGGCATCGGTTTGGCGACGCTGACGCTGGACCGGCAGCTCGCGGTGCTCGACTACACGCGCAGCCGCGAGCTCGGCGGCTTCATCCTGATCGACAGGCTGAGCAACCAGACGGTCGCATTCGGGTTCATCGAGACCCGCAGGGCCCAGGATAAGGCTCGCTCGGTCACCGAAGCTGGTGCGGCCAGCCGCGCGGTTCTGCGTCTCGTCGGCTGGCGCGGCGCGCAGGAGCGGCGTACCTGGTTCGAGGCGGCGAGCTGGCGTCTGGCGAGCGGATTGTTCGTGTTCGCCGCCGTGGCGCTCCCAACGGGGCAATGGGCTCTGGCTGCCGCGCTCGGGCTCGGCGACATCCTGCTGCGTCCGCTGCTGAAGGGCCTGCATGCCAGATTGTGGGCGAGGAGGGCTCCGCCTGCGCTCTATGACGGAGCGGGGATCTAGGAGGTTTAAGAGCGCCGGACGGCCTTCTGCCGGCCCGGCGTTGCGCAAGCGGTGTCAGGCCGCCTGGGAATAAGTCTTGCCAGCGGAAGCCCGTGCTCCAAGCTGGTAGGTCTGGCCATAGGCCTCGGTCGCGCCGCTGATTTCCGCCGGCGGCGGAGGTGGCGGCCGGTGCGAGGCGCGTTCTTCCATCTGCTTCTGGAAGTCGTCCATCTCCTTCTTGGAGATCTTGCCGTCCTTGTCCGCATCCATCGCGGCGAAGAGGCGGCTGAGCAGGCCGTTCGAGCCGTCGCCGTCGGGATTGACGGCTTTCAGGAATTCTTCCTTGGCGACGCTGCCATCGGAATTGGCGTCGAGCTTGGCGAAGTAGTTCTTGTCCTCGCCGTCCTTGGCGTTGGCTTTGGTCTCTGTCGAGGCGTTGGCCGTCTCGGACTGGAGCATCAGCAGAAGGGCCTGCATCTGCTGCTCGGCCTTCTCGAACTTCGCCTTGAAGGCGTCCGATTCCGCCTTGCTGACCGAACCGTCCTGGTCGGCGTCCATCGCCTTGAACAGCTTCTCGGTCTTCTTGCTGTCAGCGCCCTTCGGCGCGCCGGCACCAAATTCTGCGAGGTTCAGCACCCCGTCGGCATTGCTGTCGAGCTTGTCTAAGCTTGGTGGTTTTCCGGGCGGTGGTGGGCGAAAGCCCCCAACGCCACCGATGCTTGTCATGCGATACTCCTGGTCACGCACCGCCGGACAGGGCGGCGCCGTCGAGTATCGTGGATAATTCTTGGTAAATTCCTAGCGGGTTGGAAACCACGCCGGAACGGGCGCTCAGCCTGCCAGCACCGCCGTCGCCTCGATCTCGACCATCGCCTCGGGCTCGACCAGCGCCGCGACGGCAACCACTGCCATGGCCGGGAAATGCCGGCCGAGATTGGCGCGATAGGTCGGACCGAGCTCGGCGAGGCTGTTGCGATAGGCCTCGATGTCGGTGACGTACCAGGTCAGCCGCACGATATCCTCGACCTTGCCGCCGCCGGACTCGACCACCGCCTTGATGTTGGCGAGCGTCTGGCCGACCTGCGCAACGAAGCCCTTGGCGAAGACGCCATCAGTGTCCCAGCCGACGAGGCCGCCGGTCATCAGCACCTTGCCTTCGGCGACCATGCCATTGGCGTAGCCGCGCGGCTGCGGCCAGCCCTCGGGCAGGACGGCGCGGGCGCGGCGCGAAGCGGGGTCGGAGGGCGGCATGCCGCTGGTCATGGCGTTATCTTTCTCAAGCGATAGTCAGGATGCCGAGGCTTCCTGGCGCGCGGTCTCGCGCAGGGCGAAGCGCTGCAGCTTTCCGGTAGAGGTCTTCGGCAGGGTTGTCACGAAGGCGATGGCGCGCGGGTACTTGTAGGGCGCGATCGACGCCTTGACGTGGTCCTGCAAGGTCCTGGCGAGTGCGGCGTCGCCGGTAAAACCCTCGCGCAGCAGCACATAGGCCTTCACGATCTGGCCGCGCTCGGGGCAGGGCGCACCGACGACGCCGCATTCGGCCACCGCCTCATGCGCCAGCAGGCAGGCCTCGACCTCCGGACCAGCGATGTTGTAGCCGGCGGAGATGATCATGTCGTCGGAGCGGGCCTGGTACCAGAAATAGCCGTCGCTATCGCGCAGATAGGTGTCGCCGGTGACGTTCCAGCCATCGAGGATGTATTTGGCCTGGCGCGGATCGGCGAGATAGCGGCAACCGGTCGGGCCGCGCACCGCGAGGCGCCCCGGCGTGCCGTCCGGCACCTCCTTGCCGTCCTCGTCGACGATCTTCGCCTCGTAGCCGGGCACCGGCAGGCCGGTCGAGCCCGGACGGATTTTCTCATGCGGCGCGCCGATGAAAATGTGCAGCATCTCGGTCGCGCCGATGCCGTCCATCAGCGACATGCCCGTTGCCTCCCGCCAGGCGTCGAAGGTCGCCTTCGGCAAGGCTTCGCCGGCCGAGACGCAGATGCGCAGCGAGGACAGGTCGCGCTCGCCGAGCTTGCCGAGGATGGCGCGATAGGCGGTCGGCGCGGTGAAGCAGACGGTCGCGCGATAGCGCTCGATCGCCTCGGCGAGATCGGCCGGCGCGACCTTGGCCGGCAGGATGCAGGCGGCACCGATCCGCAAGGGGAAGAGCACGATGCCGCCGAGCCCGAAGGTGAAGGCGAGCGGCGGCGAGCCGATGAAGCGGTCGTCGGGTGCAGCCTTCAACACGCGTGCGCCATAGGCATCGCAGATCGCCAGCAGGTCACGCTGGAAATGCATCGTGCCCTTGGGCTCGCCGGTGGTGCCCGAGGTGAAGGCGATCAGGCAGACATCGTCCTGCGCCGTGTCAGCCGGCTCGAAATTCTCGTAGCCGGCTTTCCCCATCAGCGTTTCGAGGGTGCCATCTCCCCATGTCACGATGGTCGAGAGTTCCGGCGCAAGCTGTTGCGCTGCCTTGAGTTCGTCGACCAGCGTCGCGTCGCAGAGCGCCAGCGCGATCGTCGCCTTGCGGATCGGATAGGCGATCTCGCCGGCGCGCAGCATAGGCATGGTCGCGACCACGACGCCGCCGGCCTTGAGTACCGCGAAATAGGTCGCGACCATCATCGGCGTGTTGGCGGCGCGCAACAGCACGCGGTTGCCGGGCACCATGCCAAGATCGCGGGTCAGCACATTGGCGATACGGTTCACGGTGTCGGCAAGCGCCTGATAGCTCCAGATCTCGCTCGGGCCGATCACCGCATCGCGCCCGCCGCGCCCCTCGGCGACGTGGCGATCGACGAATTCGGTGACGACGTTGAGCCGCTCGGGATAGCTCAGCCCGGCGGCTGCGAGGTCGAGCCGCGGCCAGCTTTCGCGCGGCGGCAGATTGTCCCGCGCGAAACTGTCCACATGTCCCGACCGCATGAGATCTGCGGTACCCATCTCGTTCCCCTGGTCTATTTTTCGAGCATGGTCGTGTCGCAAAGCCGGCTCCTCCCGTTTGCGGACCGTGCTCACGCCTATTTCAGCAGGTCGCGTGCGATCACGACCTTCTGTACCTCGCTGGCGCCCTCGTAGATCCTGAGCGCCCTGATCTCGCGGTAGAGTTCCTCGACCTTGACGCCGCGGGTGACGCCGAGGCCGCCATGGATCTGCACGGCGCGGTCGATCACCTTCTGGGCGTTCTCGGTCGCGACCAGCTTGGCCAGCGCCGCTTCGCGCGTGACGCGGGCAGCGCCGCGGTCCTTGGTCCAGGCGGCGCGGTAGACGAGGAGGGCGGCAGCATCGACCTCGGTCGCGCTGTCGGCGATCGCCGCCTGCGAAAGCTGGAGGTCGCCGAGCGTGCCGCCGAAGAGCTTGCGGCCCTTCGCATGCGACACCGTCTCGTGTAGCGCCCGCCGGGCGAAGCCGAGCGCGGCGGCGCCGACCGTCGAGCGGAAGATGTCGAGCGTCGCCATCGCCACCTTGAAGCCGTCGCCGGGACCTCCGATGCGGTTCGTCACGGGAATGCGGCAGCCATCGAAGCGCAGGGTCGCGAGCGGGTGCGGCGCGATCACGTCGATCCGCTCGGCGATGCTCAGGCCCGGCGTATCGGCCTCTACCAGATAGGCCGAGAGGCCGCGCGCGCCCGGCGCCTCGCCGGAGCGGGCAAAGACGACATAATGGTCGGCAATGCCGCCATTCGAGATCCAGGTCTTCTCGCCGTCGATCCGGACATGGGCATTGCCGTCCGATGTCGCGGTCGTTGCGAGCGCCGCGACATCGGAGCCGGCCTCCTTCTCGGAAAGGGCGAAGGCGGCGATCCTCTCGCCGCGCGCCACCGCCGGCAGGATGCGCGCCTTCATCTCGGCCGAGCCGGCGACGCTGATCGAGCCGGTGCCGAGCCCCTGCATGGCGAAGGCGAAATCGGCGAGCCCGTCGCGAGCGGCCAGGATCTCGCGGGCAAGGCAGAGCGTGCGCACATCGAGCGCGGCATGCAGACCGCCATGTTCGGCCGGCACGGCGGCCTTGAGGAAGCCGGCTGCCCCCAGCGCCTTCACGCGGGCGCGGCAGGCCTCGTCGACATCGTCATGCGGCAGGCCGGGCAGGGTGGCGTCGGCCCAGGCAGACAGGCGCTCGGCAAAGTCGCGGTGATGGTCCTCGAAGAAGGGCCAGTCGAGCGTGTCGCCGAGAATGCTTGTGCCGAGCGCAGCCATCTCAGTTGCCCTCGAACAACGGTTTCCGCTTTTCGGCGAAGGCGTGATAAGCGCGGGCAAAGTCTTCAGTTTGCATGCAGAGCGCCTGCGCCACCGCTTCCGCCTCGATCGCGGATTCGACGGACATCGCCCATTCCATTTCGAGCATGCGCTTGGTCATGGCGTTGGCGAAGGTCGGCCCGTCGGCGAGTTCGGCCGCGAGCGCCTGCGCCTCGGCGAGTACGCTTTCGCGAGCGATCAGGCGGTTGAGGAAGCCCCAGCGCTCGGCTTCCTCGCCCCTCAGCACGCGGCCGGTATAGAGCAATTCGGCGGCGCGACCCTGGCCGATGATGCGCGGCAGCATCGCGCAGGCGCCCATATCGCAGCCGGCGAGGCCGACGCGGTTGAACAGGAAGGCGATCTTGGTCTCGGCCGTACCGAGGCGCAGGTCCGAGGCCATGGCGATGATCGCGCCGGCACCGGCACAGATGCCGTCGATCGCCGCGACGACCGGCTGCGGGCAGGCGCGTATGGTCTTGACCAGCTCGCCGGTCATCCGGGTGAACTTGAGCAGGTCCTTGGTGTCCATCGCCACCAGCGGCCCAATGATCTCGAAGACGTCGCCGCCCGAGGAGAAATTGCCGCCGGCGCCGGTCACAACGATCGCCTTGACCGCCTCTTCCTTCTGCGCCGCCAGGAAGAAATCGGTGAGCTCGCGATAGCTCTCGAAGGTCAGCGGGTTCTTCTTCTCCGGCCGGTTCAGCGTCACGGTCGCGACCTTGCCGGCGACCGAGAGCTGGAAATGCTGCGGCGTGAAGCCGGCGAGCGGCAGGGTGACGGGGTTGGCGTTGGTCATTGGTCGTCTCCCGCCGCGGTCGGCGTACCGTTCTGGCGGTTGCTGATGGCCTGGTGCAGCGAGGCCTTGACCCCGCCGAGCAGGCGGAAGAGCTGGCCGATCTCAGCCGGCCCGAGGCCGGCGAAGAGCTCGGCGATCCAGTCCTCATGGCGCTCGGCCATCGCCTTGAAGGCGCGCCGGCCCTGGGCGGTCAGCGTCAGCACCTGGACGCGCCGGTCCTGCGCCGCCGGGCGCTTGTCGACCAGCCCGTCGGCGAGCAAGCCGGCGACCACCGCCGTGACGTTGCCGTTCGAGACCATCAGGCGCTGCGAGACTTCGCCGACGGTCATGCCGGTCGTCGATTTCTCGAGCTGCGCCATCAGGTCGAAGCGCGGCAGCGTCGTCTTGAACTCCTCGCGCAGCCGGGTGCGGATCTCGCTCTCGATCAGCGTCGAGCAGGTCAGCATCCGCAGCCAGAGCCGAAGCTCGTCCTTGTGGTCGCCGGGGCGCTCGCTCGCCTTGGTCTCGCGGTCGAGCATGGGGGCGGTGGATGGAATCTCCATCGTCAGAACTCCCCGCCATTGATCAGGATGGATTGCCCGGTGATGCCGCGGCTCTCAGGCTTGCAGAGATTGAGGACGGCGGCCGCGACTTCCTCCGGCGTGATCAGCCGGTGCTGCGGATTGTCCTTGGTCAGCTCCGACAGCGCCTCGTCGCGGCTCTTGCCGGTCTTGGCGGCGATCGTCGCCAGGCTGCCGGCGACCATGTCGGTGTCGGTATAGCCCGGGCAGACCGCGTTGACGGTGACGCTGGAGCGCGCCGTCTCCAGCGCCAGCGAGCGCACGAGGCCGACCACGGCATGCTTGGCCGCGACATAGGCCGAGACATAAGCATAGCCGCGATGCCCGGCGGTCGAGGCGATAGCGATCAGCCGCCCGGAGCGGCGCTCGGTCATGCCGGGCAAGGCCGGCCGAAAGCAGTTCACCGTGCCGATCAGGTTGATCTCGAGCATGCGCCGGAACAGCGCCGCCTCGCTGCGCTGGAAGCTGGCGCTCTCGGCCGCCCCTGCATTGGCGACGACGATGTTGAAGGGCTGCCCCGACGCCAGCCCGGCCATCACCTCGCGCACCGCCGCCTCTTCGGTGATATCGACGGCATGGGCGGCGTCGGCTGCGCCGTCGAGCACTGCCTGTTGCAGGATGTCGTCATTGCGGCCGATGATCGAGACGCGGGCGCCGGCCTGGCGTAGAGCGGAGGCGATGGCGCGGCCGATGCCGCGTCCGCCGCCACTCACCAGGGCATGCTGTCCCGCCAGAGCCGATGCCATGCCGCTCACTCCCTCTTGGCGGTCAATATATTTTAGGTCTGAAACATTTTGCAAGAGGGGTCGTGCGAGGCGAGGGGAGGAATGTAAAAACTGTATATAAGACAGCCTTTTGAGCGGAAATAGAGGTTGACTAGATCGTGGTTTCAGCCGTTGTCTGACCGGCTTTTCGATCGGGGCTTGAGCCAAAATTATTTTAGGTTTAAAATGATTTTCTTAGCCAAGGAGGGCGTCATGCGCATTGCGGTGGTGGGCGGCGGGCCGGCAGGCCTCTATTACGCGCTGCTGATGAAGCGGGACTGGCCTGAGCTCGACGTCACCGTCTTCGAGCGCAACCGCCCCGACGACACCTTCGGCTTCGGCGTCGTCTTCTCCGACCAGACGCTCGACCTGTTCAAAGCGGCCGACCTGCCGAGCTACGAGGCGATCGTCCGCAGCTTCGCCTATTGGGACGACATCGAGATCCATTTCAAAGGCACGGTGCAGCGCGTCTCCGGCAACGGCTTCTGTGGCTGCTCGCGCCGCACGCTGCTGATGTTGCTGCAGGAGCGGGCGCGCCAGGTCGGCGTCAAGCTCGTCTTTTCGCAGGAGATCGAGGATGTCGCGGCGCTGAAGCGCGATTATGACCTCGTCGTTGCCGCCGACGGCATCAACAGCCGCATCCGAGAGGGCGACCGCGAGCGCTTCGCGCCGCAAGTCGACGTCCGGCCGAACCGCTTCGTCTGGATGGGCTCGACCCGGCCCTTCGACGCCTTCACCTTCTTCTTCAAGCAAACGCAGGACGGCGTCTTCATCGCCCATTGCTACCAGTACGAGCCGGGGCAATCGACCTGGGTGCTGGAAACCGATCCCGAGACCTTCGCCCGCGCCGGGCTGGAAGGCATGGACGAGGCCGGCACGGCCGCCTTCCTGGAGGAGGTCTTCGCCGAGGAATTGCAGGGCCATCGGCTGATCGCTAACCGCTCGTTGTGGCGGCAGTTCCCGATGATCCGCTGCAGCAACTGGGTGGTCGACAATGTCGTGCTGCTCGGCGACGCCAAGGCGACGGCGCATTTCTCGATCGGCTCCGGCACCAAACTCGCCATGGAGGATTCGATTGCTCTGCACCGCGCCTTCCATCGCGCCGGGCTCGACGTCAAGGCGGCGCTCGCCGCCTTCGAGACCGGGCGGCGCGAAGAGGTCGAGAAGACCCAGCACGCTGCCGACGTTTCGCTGGTCTGGTTCGAGCAGCTCAAGCGCTTCTGGGATTTCGAGCCGCTGCGCTTCGCCTTCGGCCTGATGACCCGCTCCAAGGCGATCACCTACGACAACCTTGCCCTGCGCGCGCCCGAGTTCGTCGCGGCGATCGACAGGCTGGTCGCCGACGATCTGGGTGCCGAGCAGGCGACGCGCCGCGACGGCACGCCGGTGCCGCCGGCCTTCCAGCCCTTCGACCTGCGCGGGATGAAGGTGGCGAACCGCTTCGTCGTCTCGCCGATGTGCCAGTATTCGGCGCAAGATGGTCTGCCCGGCGACTGGCACCTGATGCATTACGGCGCCCGCGCCATCGGCGGGGCAGGGCTCGTCTTCACCGAGATGACCTGCGTCTCGGCCGATGCCCGCATCACGCCCGGCTGCACCGGCCTTTACAATGACGAGCAGGAAGCGGCCTGGACCCGCATCGTCGACTTCGTCCATGGCAACTCGGCGGCGAAGATCTGCCTGCAGCTCGGCCATGCCGGACGAAAAGGCGCCAGCAAGCTGATGTGGGACGGCATGGACCGCCCGCTCGCCGAGGGCGCTTGGCCGATCGTCTCGGCGTCACCGCTGCCCTATTATCCCGAGAGCCAGGTGCCGCGCGAACTGACCCGCGTCGACATGGACCGGGTGAAGGCGGATTTCGTCGCGGCGGCGCAGCGCGGCCTGCGTGCCGGCTTCGACATGCTCGAACTGCACTGCGCCCATGGCTATCTGCTCGCGAGCTTCCTCTCGCCGCTGACCAACCAGCGCAAGGACGAGTACGGCGGCTCGCTTGAAAACCGCCTGCGATTCCCGCTCGAAGTCTTTGCCGCGCTTCGTGAAATCTGGCCGGCCGACAAGCCGATGTCGGTACGCATCTCCGCGACGGACTGGCAGGAAGGCGGCATCAGCCCGGACGAGTCGGTCGCGATCTCGGAAGCGTTCGCTGAGGCCGGCTGTGACCTCGTCGACGTCTCGACCGGCCAGACCACGCCGCGGGCGCGCCCGCTCTATGGCCGCATGTTCCAGACCCCGTTTGCCGATCGCATTCGCAACGAGGCCGGCGTCGCGACCATGTGCGTCGGCGCCATCACTACGGCCGACCAGGCCAACACCATCGTCGCCGCCGGCCGCGCCGATCTCGTCGCGCTCGGCAGGCCGCATCTGGCCGACCCGTCGTTCGTGCTCAGGGCCGCGGCCTGGTATGGCGCCGATGTCGCCCAGCCGGTTCAGTACCAGCCCGGAAAGGACCAGCTCATGCGCAACACGCCGCGCGAGCGCGACGATCTGCAGGAGCTCAAGCTCAAGGCCAAGCCGAGCCGCCATGGCGGCTCGGCCGCTGACGCTGTGACGGCTCCGGCTGTGCGAGCGGCCGAATAAGGGGGAACCCGATCTCGCTATCGCGGGTTTATCTCCGAACTCATTGATCAGGTTCGGAGATTTGCCATGACCGCCAGGACGACGATGCTAGCCTTGTTGACGACGGTCGCACTGACGGCGGCAGCCGCGGCACAATCGCCGCAAACCACAAAACAGCCCGACAACTCCGGCGTCGGCCCCAAGGCCACGCATCCGAGCCAGGTCGACAAGGGCCAGAACATGATCTTGCCCTCTGCGGGCTCGTCAGGCCAGTCGGCTGCGCCGACCATGGTCTATGATTGCAAGAACAAGCCGCAGGACTGCTCCACACCGCCGTCTCCCGGCGACAAGAGCAGCGCGCCGACGCAATCGACGCCGAAGAACTAGAACATGAAATTGCACTGGCGCAATTTATGATTGGCGTTGCGCCATCTTCATGGCGTTGACGCAAAGACTATATCGGTGGGCAACGCAAGCGCCTCGTCAGATGAGGCGCGCAACCAAGGGGCCCGCACCATGCAGCTCACCGGCATCCACCACGTCACGGCCATCACCGCCCAGGCCGCTCAGAACCGGCGCTTCTATGTCGAGACGCTCGGCCTGCGCCTGGTCAAGAAGACGGTGAACCAGGACGACACCTCCGCCTATCACCTGTTCTATGCCGACGGCGCCGGCTCGCCCGGAACCGACCTGACCTTCTTTGACTGGCCGACCGCTCCGGCAAAGCGCGGCACGCATTCGATCACTCGGACCTCGCTCAGGGTCGCCAGCGAAGCCTCGCTCGACTTCTGGCGCGAGCGCCTGACGGCGGCCGGCGTCAAGGTCTCCGACACGCGCCTGCTCAATGGCCGCGCTGTGCTCGATTTCGAGGATCCGGAGGGCCAGCGCCTGACGCTCATCGTCGATGGCGGGACGATCCCCTTCGTCGCCTGGGAGAAGAGCCCGGTTCCAGCCGAGCACCAGATCCGCGGTCTTGGGCCCGTGACGATCTCGGTGCCGCAGATCGAGCGGACGGAACTCGTCCTGACCAAGCTGCTCGGACTGGAGCGGATCGCCGACTATCGCGATGCGGCGCATGCCAGCGGCGACATCCATGTCTTCCGGATCGGCGAGGGCGGCCCGGCAGCGGAGCTCAACGTCGCGGTCGAGCCCGGTGTTGCTCCGGCACGCGAAGGCGCGGGCGGCGTCCATCACCTGGCGCTGCGCACGCCGAGCTTCGGCGAGTACGACGAATGGGCCGAGCGGCTGCGTGAATCCGGCTATCCTAACAGCGGGCCGGTCGATCGCTTCTATTTCCGCTCGCTCTATCTGCGCGAGCCGAACGACGTGCTGATCGAGATCGCCAGCGACGGGCCGGGCTTCGCCACCGACGAGCCCTTTGAGACGATGGGCGAGGGGCTGTCGCTGCCGCCCTTCCTCGAGCCGAAGCGGGCCGCGATCGAGGCGGGCCTGAAGCCGCTGGCCTGACGACGTCCAAACAAGCGAAAACGCGCTGCGGCCATCCCGGCCGCAGCGCGATCAGCTTTGCCTAAATTTGTTTTGATTCATCGGGAATTAACCAAGCAAGGGCTGAATGAGCCTTGTGAGGTTGGGGCCTCCCGAGACTGACGAACAGGCCGTTGCGGTCTGCCTGGCGCGATCGAGCGCGGTGGCGAGACAAGCAGGGCGCTGCGCCTCAGCGGGATGCCTTCGTGGTGTCCCGAGGCGTTGCGTATGCGTAGCTCGAACAAGTTCGCCGGCTATTCCTATAGCTTGAAGCGTCGGCGCGGCAGTCCCTTCATCCGTCTTGGCATCCTCGTGGCCGTCGCCGGCAGCGCGATGGCAGGCGTGTCAGTCTGGTCGGGCAAGGAGGCCGAGCCGGTCGCTGGCACGGGACATTTCGCTTCGAAGCAGGCGCAGCACCGTCCGGCACCCACACCCGCCAACAGTTCGACGCCGTTGCTTCGCCCCGGCTATGTCACCGGTTATGTCGCGCAGTCGCTCGCCGCCAGCGCGCCGCTGTCAGGTCGGTTCCAATCCGCGGCGCCGACGCAGATTGCGGCCGTGATCGATCCCGAGACCACTGGCTCGATCACGCCGTCCGAGCCGGTCGGCGGCCCAAGCCTGGCGACGACCACGGTCGCGATCCAGCCGACCACCGAGCCGCTGCGGATCGCCCTGATCGCGCCACGTCCGGTTCCGCGTCCCTCCGATCTTAAGCTGCCGATCCCGCCCGAGCCGCGCCTCGCGACGCGTGCGACCTCGCGACAGAGCAAGGACGTCGTCGCCAAGGCTGAGCCCGCAGCCGACAACCGCTCCTTCTTCGAGAAGCTCTTCGGCGTGAATGCGAATGCGCCGCAGAGCTCCGGCGAGCGTCTCGCCTATGCGGCGCCGGAGGACGACATCACGCAGCGCGGCGGTCGCGGCAGCGGCCTGACCACCGCCCCGGCGCCGATGCCTGTGCCCATGTCGTCGGCGACGCCGGCCGCCAGCGGCAAGACTGCGGTCTACGACATCAGCGCCCGCGTGGTTTACCTGCCCAATGGCGAGCGGCTGGAAGCCAATTCCGGCCTCGGCGACATGATGAACGATCTCCGCTTCGTCCATGTCCGGATGAAGGGGCCGACACCGCCGCACGTCTACAATCTGGTCGAGCGCGAGGCACTGTTCCACGGCGTGCGTGCCATCCGCATGCACCCGGTCGGTGGCAGCGGCAAGATCTTCGGCCGCGCCGGCCTGCTGGTGCACAACTACCTGCTCGGCCCGCGCGGCGACTCGAATGGCTGCGTCTCGGTCAAGGACTATGACCGCTTCCTGCAGGCCTTCCTGCGCGGCGAGATCAAGCAGCTCGTCGTGGTCGCCGGCCGGAGCTGAAGCGCTCCGCCTGCCTTGCCCTGATCGGAGCCCGTTTGCTCTGATCGGGGCATGACGAGACCAGCCTCTCCTGCGGCACGCCTGCTGGCGCTTCTCTCACTGGCTTTGCCCTTGGCGGTGGCCGATCCGGCTGCCGCCGAAGTGCGTTTCGGCAACAATGTCCGCATTGGCGGGCACGACGTCTCGAACCAGCGCTTCGACCGCCGGAACCGCGGCGTCTACCACATCTACGAAGGCCGCCCGCGCAGTCCGGGTTGCAGCTGGCGCTCGGACGGCAGGGGCGGGCGGGTCAAGACCTGCCATCTCCAGCGCATCAGGCGGCGCTGACAAACGAAAAGGGCCAGCACGAAGCTGGCCCCTAACGTCTCGGTTCAGTTGGCATGCAGGCCCGCGGAATGACCGCCGGCCTGCCGACCTCCGTCTCAGAACTCCTCCCACCCGGCATCGCCGCCGCGGGCGTTCGCGACCTTGCGGGCGGGGGCTGGAGCGTAGGCCGGAGCGGGGCGCTCGCGGCGTGGGGCAGGGCGCTGCTGGGTAAAGGCCGCCTCTGCCAGCCCCCGGAGCCGCTCCGGCTCGGAGGCATTGGCGTGGGCGAGCGCAGCCGGCTGGTGCGAGATGGCGCTGGCGCTCTCGCTGGTCCGGAATCCGGCGACCAGCGCGTTGAGCTCGCCGATCTTGCTCGACAGCGCGCCGGCGGAGGCGGCGCTCTGCTCGGCCAATGCCGCGTTCTGCTGGGTCATCTCGTCCATATGGGCGACGGTCTGGCTCATCTCCTCGATGCCGTTGGCCTGCTCGCCCGACGCGGCGGCCACCTCCGACACTGTCGCCTGGACACTCTGCGAGGCGGCGACGATTCTGGTCAGCGCGTCGCCAGCCTGACGGACCAGCTTCACGCCCGCTGCGACCTCGGTGTTCGAGGAGGAGATCAGGCCGGTGATGTCCTTGGCCGCTTCGCCCGAGCGCTGCGCCAGCGAGCGGACCTCCGACGCGACAACCGCAAAGCCCTTGCCGGCATCGCCAGCCCGCGCAGCTTCCACCGCCGCATTCAATGCCAAGAGGTTGGTCTGGAACGCGATATCGTCGATCACGCGGGTGATGTCGGAGATCTTCTTCGAGGCCTGCTCGATGCGCTCCATTGCCGAAACGGCGTCGGTGACGATGTTGCCGCCGGCCTGCGCAACCTGCATCGCTTCGCCGGCCTGGCGCACCGCCTGCTGGGCGGCCTGGGCGGCTGCCTTCACCGAGGCGGCGAGCTCCTCGGTGGTCGCGGCGCTCTCTTCCAGCGACGAAGCCTGTTCTTCCGTGCGCTTGGAGAGATCGTCGGCGCCCATATTGATCTCGCGCGCCGACAGCCCGACATCCGCAGACATCGTCTGGATCGTGCCGACGGTCGCCGAGAGACGCGTCAGCGTCTCGTTGATCGCATCCTTCAGCTCGGCGAAGCGGCCGCGATAGGCAGTCGGCACCTGATGGGTCAGATCACCGGCGGCCAGCGCCTGCAATACGGCCACGAATTCCGTCGTGGCGTTGTCAACGACCGCGTTGATCTCGTTGATGCCGGCGACCAGTTGCTGCATCTGCTCGTCGCCATGGTCGATCTCGAGCCGGGCCGAGAAATCGCCGGCAGCCGCCGCCGCAACGACCTCGCCGACATCGGACACCACCGAGGCCATCGCATCGGCCGAGCGGATGCGGGCTGCCGAAGCGGCGCGCTCCTGATCCTGCAGCAGCGCGACCTGCTCGGTGCTCTGGCGCAGCACGGAGACCGCCCGCGCCATCTCGCCGATCTCGTCGCGGCGTTTGGTGTGCGGCACCTCGATCTGGGTTTCGCCCGCGGTCAGGCGGCTCATCGTGCCGCCGAGATCGACCAGCGGGCGGATGATCGAGCGCCGCGAGAACACCAGCGCCCCGGCAATGGCGGCGCCGAGCACCAGGATCAGTGCGACCGGCAGCCAGGTCTGGACCTGTCCGGAGAAGGCGCTCGCAGCCTCATCGACCTCGTTGGCGAGCGTTTCATTGCCGCTGCTGAGCCCGGTGAGCTCCTCCTGCAGCGTCGCACGGTTCTTCCGGCTGGCGTCGCTATTGCCCCAGGCTTCGGCGGCGCGGGCGGAGATCTCGCGGACCAGGCGCGTCGTTTCCAGCCGGATGGCGACGAATTCCGTGATCAGGCCGCTGATCTTCTCCATGCGCTCGCGCTCACCCGACGGGATCAGCTTGGCGAGTTCCTTGCGGCGCTCCTCGACCCTGGCCAGGCCGCCCTCGACCGTCGTCGCGGCGATGCCGGCGAGATGCGGGTTGCGGGCGGTGTAGACGAGGTAGGAATCGGCGACGACGAGATTGACCGCGACATTCAGCCGTTCGGCTGCGAGGGCGATGTGGTTCTGCTGCGATGAGCGCTCGTTCATCGTGTCGATGCGGGTCATCGCCAGCAAGGCGCAGCCGAGTGCAACCAAGGCGCCGGCCGCGACGATCGCGATCAGCCCCAGAATCTGGGTCCTGATGGATTTCATGATGTCCCCTCGCAGGCCGCTAGTTCGACTGCGGCGCTGCAAGGTATCGAGAGGCCTTGAATCCGGAGTTAACCGTGATTGACCTCAAGCACTTTTCAATCGGTTGAAACGTCGTGATCGAAAATCAGTTTTTGCCGCGCAGCCCAGAATCGATCACGGAGCTGCGCTTTGTGATGAACGGCCTTACTCTTCGGTAGTGCCAGACTTCTTGGCCTTCGCACTCTTCGCCTTTGCCTTCGCCGGCGTCTTCTTGGCGGCTGCCGGCTTCTTGGCAGGGGCCTTCGCCTTGCCCTTGGCGCCGCCGCTGGCCGCCGCCTTGGCGTTGACCAGTTCGATCGCCTGCTCGGCGGTGATGCTGTCCTGCGCCATCGTCTTTGGCAGGGTGGCGTAGACCTTGCCCCAGGCGACGTAAGGCCCGTAGCGGCCGGCCTTGACCTCCATCTTGCCGCCCTGCGGATGCTCGCCGAGGTCGCGCCCGGGCGTCGCCGCGGCATTGCCGAAGCGACGGCCGCCCGCGCCGCTTTCCTTGGCGACGATCAGGTCGATCGCCCGGTTGGCGCCGATCTCGAGGATGTCGTCACCCTTGTCGATATTGGCGTAGGTCTTGCCGTGCTGCACATAAGGTCCGTAGCGCCCGATGCCGGCAAGGATCGGCTCACCGCTGGTCGGATGCTTCGCCACCTCGCGCGGCAGCGAGAGCAGAGCGAGCGCCTTCTCCAGCGTCAGCGAGCCGACGGTCTCGCCCTTGGGCAGGCTCGAACGCTTCGGCTTCTCGCCGTCGCCGAGCTGGATATAGGGGCCGAAGCGGCCTTCGCGCGCGGTAACCTCGAGATCGGTGGCGGGATCCTTGCCGAGCGTGCGCACGCCGTTGACGACCTGCCCGCCCTCGGCCGAGGCCTCGCCTTCGGCGGCGGAGGCGCTGAGCGGGCGGGTGAAGCGGCATTCCGGATAGTTCGAGCAACCGACGAAGGCGCCGAACTTGCCGAGCTTGAGCGAGAGCGTGCCGGTGCCGCAGACCTGGCAGCGGCGCGGATCGCCGCCATCGGCGCGCGGCGGGAAGACGTGCTCGCCCAAAATGCCGTTCAGCGCTTCCAGCACGTCGCCGACGCGCAGTTCCTTGGTCTCGCCGATCGACTTCGTAAACTCTTCCCAGAACTCGCGCAGCAGCGCCTTCCAGTCGATCTCGGCATTGGAGACGCGGTCGAGCTTCTCTTCCAGGCTGGCGGTGAAGTCGAACTCGACATAGCGCTTGAAGAAGCTCTCCAGGAACGCCGTGACCAGCATGCCCTTGTCCTCGGGCACCAGCCGCTTCTTCTCGACGCGGACATATTCGCGGTCGCGCAGCGTCGCCAGCGTCGCGGCATAGGTCGAAGGCCGGCCGATGCCGAGTTCTTCCATGCGCTTGACCAGGCTCGCTTCCGAGAAGCGCGGCGGCGGCTCGGTGAAATGCTGGTCGGCGGCGATGGCGCGCTTCTCCAGCGGATCGCCCGCCTTCATCGCCGGCAGCTTCTTTGAGTCCTCGTCTTCCTCGTCGTCGCGGCTTTCCTGATAGAGCGTCAGGAAGCCGTCGAAGAGCACGACCTGGCCGGTCGCCCGCAGTTCGAGCGCACGGGCGCCGACCTGGGCGGCGATGTCGACCGTGGTGCGCTCGATCGAGGCCGATTCCATCTGGCTGGCGATGGTGCGCTTCCAGATCAGCTCGTAGAGCTTGGCCTGCTCCGGCTCGAGATGGCGCGAGACCATGGCGGGCAAGCGGCCGAGATCTGTCGGGCGGATCGCCTCGTGCGCTTCCTGCGCGTTCTTGGCCTTGACCGTGTATTTGCGCGGAGCGTCCGGCACGTAGTTGTCGCCGAACTCCTTGCCGATCACGCGGCGCGCCGCCGCGATCGCCGAGCCGTCCATGTCGACGCCGTCGGTACGCATATAGGTGATCAGGCCGACAGTCTCGCCGCCGATGTCGACGCCCTCGTAGAGTCGCTGCGCCACCTGCATGGTGCGGGCCGGCGCCATGCCGAGCTTGCGCGAGGCTTCCTGCTGCAAGGTCGAGGTCTGGAAGGGCGGTTGGGGGTGGCGCCTGACCGGCTTGGCTTCGACCTCGGCGACCGAAAAGCGAGCGGTCTGCAGCGCCGCCTTGAAGGCCTGCGCCTCCTCGCCGGTGCCGATGTCGAGCCGGGTGATCTTCTTGCCGTCGGCGCCGCTAAGGCGCGCGTCGAACGTTGCGCCGCTGCCGGTCGCGAGCGTCGCAATCAGCGACCAGTATTCGCGGGCCCGGAAAGCCTCGATCTCGCGCTCGCGGTCGCAGACCAGACGCAGAGCCACCGACTGGACGCGCCCGGCCGAACGGGCGCCGGGCAGTTTGCGCCACAGCACCGGCGAGAGGGTGAAGCCGACGAGATAGTCGAGCGCACGGCGGGCGAGATAGGCGTCGACCAGCGCCTGGTCGATCGGGCGCGGATTGGCGAGCGCCTTCTGCACCGCGTCCTTGGTCACCGCGTTGAAGGTGACGCGCTCGACCGGGATGCCCTTGATAGCTCGCTTCTGGTTCAGCGCCTCCAGCACGTGCCAGGAGATCGCCTCGCCCTCACGGTCCGGGTCGGTCGCGAGAATGACCTTCTCGGCGTTCTTCGCCGCTCTCGCGATCTCGGCGACCTGCTTGGCGCCGCGCCCTTCGGTCTCCCACAGCATGGCGAAGTCGTTCTCGGGATCGACCGAACCGTCCTTCGCGGGCAAGTCACGGATATGCCCGAACGAGGCGATCACCTCGTAGTCGGAGCCGAGATACTTATTGATCGTCTTGGCCTTGGCCGGCGACTCGACGACGAGGAGCTTCATGACGCTTCAAATCTCATAATCAAGAGGTGAGACCGGCGCACATATTGTGCCAGCCTCGCCGAACTTGGCGCGGGGCGCGTTGATACCGGTTCGGGATTGCGCGCGAAAGTGGTTCACGCGGCCCATCCTGTCAAACCCGATTCTGCTTTTCGGGGCAGGGCGGTCAGGCTAGGTCAGCAGCGATTGCTGTTTTTGATCTATGTCATGGAGCGCTGAGCATGTCGTCGCAGAACCGGACAACCCGGCTGACATCGCTCGATATTCGCGGCCGCAAGGGCGGCGAGCCGCTGGTTGCGCTGACGGCCTATACCGCTCCGATGGCGAGGATCGTCGACGAGGTCGCGGATGTCGCGCTGGTCGGGGACTCGCTCGGCATGGTCGTCTACGGCCTCGACAGCACCGTCCCGGTAACGCTGGAGATGATGAGCCTGCACGGTCAGGCGGTGATGCGCGGGACGTCTCGCTCGCTCGTCGTGATCGACATGCCCTTCGGCAGCTATGAAGAGGGGCGGGAGCAGGCCTTCCGGAATGCCGCGCGGCTGCTGAAGGAGACCGGCGCGGGAGCAGTAAAGCTGGAGGGCGGCGTCCGCATGGCCGAGACGGTGCGCTTCCTGGTCGAGCGCGGCGTGCCGGTAATGGGCCATGTCGGCCTGACGCCGCAGGCGGTCAACACGCTCGGCGGCTATAAGGCGCAGGGGCGCAGCAAGGCGCAGTGGCCGGCGCTGATCGCCGACGCCACGGCGATCGCCGATGCCGGTGCCTTCTCGCTGGTGGTCGAGGCCGTTGCGGAGCCGCTCGCCGCCGAGATTACCGGACGAATCGCGATCCCGACCATCGGCATCGGCGCGTCCGCGGCCTGCGACGGGCAGGTGCTCGTCCTCGACGACATGCTCGGCCTCACTGGCCGCGTGCCGAAATTCGTCAAGGCCTATGGCGATCTCGCTGGGCAAGCCCGCCAGGCGGTGAGCGCCTATGCCGCCGAGGTGCGCAGCCGCCAGTTTCCGGGCGAGGCGCATGTTTATTCGCTGAAGGCCGAATGACCCACAGAGAACATGCGCGCTGCCTTGCGCCGGCCACGACTCGCCCCTAAACAGCGGTCTTCAAATGACATCGACCGCTCCGCTCTATCCGCACCGGCACCTCCTCGGGATCGAGGGGCTGTCCCATTTGGATATCGAGGCGCTGCTCGAGCGCGCCGAGACCTATGTCGCGCTCTCGCGCCAGATCGAGAAAAAAACGGCGACGCTGCGCGGGCGCACCCAGATCAATTTGTTCTTCGAGCCTTCGACGCGCACGCAAGCGTCGTTCGAGCTCGCGGGCAAGCGCCTCGGTGCCGACGTCATGAACATGTCGGTCGGCTCCTCTTCGGTGAAGAAGGGCGAGACGCTGATCGACACCGCCGCGACGCTGAATGCGATGCGGCCCGACATCCTGGTGGTGCGCCACCACGCCGCCGGTGCGGTCAATCTGCTCGCCCGCAAGGTCGACTGTTCGGTTGTCAACGCCGGCGACGGCGCCCATGAGCACCCGACGCAGGCCCTGCTCGACGCGCTGACGATCCGCCGCAACAAGGGCCGCATCGCCGGCCTGACCGTGGCGATCTGCGGCGACATCGTGCATTCGCGCGTCGCCCGCTCCAACATCATCCTGCTCAGCGCGCTTGGCGCCAAGGTCCGCCTGATCGCGCCCTCGACCCTGCTGCCGACCGGCGTCGAGCGCATGGGCGTCGAGGTCTTCCGCGACATGAAGAAGGGGCTGGAGGGCGTCGACATCGTGATGATGCTGCGCCTGCAGCTCGAGCGCATGAACGGCGCCTTCGTGCCGTCCTCGAAGGAGTATTTCCGCTATTTCGGGCTCGACCGCGATAAGCTTTCCCTGGCCGCGCCGGATGCGCTCGTCATGCATCCCGGCCCGATGAACCGCGGCGTCGAGATCTCCTCCGAGGTCGCCGACGGCGCCCAGTCGCTGATCCGCGAACAGGTCGAGATGGGCGTCGCCGTGCGCATGGCGGTGCTCGATGCGCTTGCGCAGCACCTGCCCAATGGCTGAACCGGATGGAGGTCTTCCTCGCCTGGCTGTTGCGTCGAATGCACCGGGCTCGGATCGTCTTCGTCGGGCTCTATCTCCTGGTCGTGGCCGGCTTCGTCTATGCCGAGCCGCGTTCCGCCTGGACCTGGCTGATCGTCCTCCTCGGCGCGCTCCTGTGCGTCGGCATCTGGGGGCTGGTCGGATTCTGGCATTATGTCTTCACGCAGCGCCGCGAGCGCGAGAATGGGATCGAGCGTAGCGATGGCTGAGAGCAGCGAGCTTGCGATCATCGGCGCGCAACTGGTCGATCCGGCCTCAGGCCGCGAGGGCGTCGGTAGCGTCCTGATCCGCGACGGGCTGATCGCCGACGTCCATTGGGGTGGAGATCGCCCGGAACTTCCGGCCGGCGTCGCGGTCGAGGAGGGCGGGGGCCTCGTGCTGGCGCCCGGCCTCGTCGACCTGCGCGCCTTCCTCGGCGAGCCCGGCGCCGAATTCCGCGAGACGCTCGGCACCGGATCGCAGGCGGCAGCAGCCGGCGGCGTCACCACGGTGATCTGCCGCCCTGACACCGATCCGCCGATCGACGATCCCTCCGTCATCGACTTCATCAAGCGTCGTGCCCGCGACAAGGCGATCGTCAATGTCCTGCCGGCTGCGGCGCTGACCAAGGGGCTGGCCGGCAAGGAGATCACCGAATTCGGCCTGCTGCTCGAAGCCGGCGCGGTTGCCTTCAGCGATGGCGCCAACGGCGTGCGCAATCCGCAGGTGATGCGCCGCGCCATGATCTATGCCCGCGATTTCGATGCGCTGCTGATCAACCATGTCGAGGATCCTGATCTGCGCGGCACCGGCGTGATGAACGAGGGCGAGTTTGCCAGCCGCAAGGGCTTGCCCGGCATACCGCAGGAGGCCGAGACGGTGATGCTGGAGCGCGACCTGCGCCTCGCTCGCGCCTCGGGCGCCCGCTACCACGCCGCCATGGTCTCATGCTCGGATTCGCTCGCCCTGATCCGCCGGGCCAAGGAAGACGGGCTCAACATCACGTGCGGCGTCTCGATCAACAATCTTTGCCTGAACGAGAACGACGTCGGCGAGTACCGCACATTCTGCAAGGTCTCACCACCGCTGCGGCACGAGGACGAGCGGCTGGCGATGATCGAGGCGGTGGCCGAAGGCCTGATCGACGTCATCGTCTCCGACCACGATCCGCAGGACGTCGAGACCAAGCGCCAACCCTTCGCCGAGGCCGCCAATGGCGCGCTCGGCATCGAGACGCTGCTGCCGGCGGCGCTGCGGCTCTATCATAGCGAGCAGATTGGCCTTGCCTCACTGTTCGCGGCCCTGTCGAGCCGGCCGGCCGAACTGCTCGGGCTCGGCTGCGGCAGGCTGGAGGCTGGCGCACCCGCCGATCTCGCCTTGATCGACATCGACGCGCCCTTCGTCGTCGACAAGCGCAAGCTCAAATCGCGCGCCAAGAACTCGCCCTTCGACGAAGCGCGGCTGCAGGGCATCGTCCGGGCAACCCTGGTCGGCGGCCGGGTGGTGTATCGCGGCGAAGCCGCTTAAGCTCAACCGGGACGGGCAGGGGAATTTGCATGGCTGAGGCGTTCGCTTGGGCGTATCCGGGGCCTATGGGGCTCGCAGCGCTCGTCCTCGGCTACCTGCTCGGCTCGATCCCATTCGGCATCATCCTGACCCGGCTGAGCGGCGGCCCCGACCTGCGCACGATCGGTTCCGGCAATATCGGCGCCACCAACGTCCTGCGCACCGGCAACAAGAAGCTCGCGGCGCTGACGCTCATTGGCGACATGCTGAAGGGCACCGCCGCGGTGCTGCTCGCCGGCTGGCTGCTCGGCGGCAAGAGCGCGGCGCTGGCCGCCGGCCTCGGCGCCTTCATCGGCCATCTCTTCCCGGTCTGGCTCGGCTTCAGGGGCGGTAAGGGCGTCGCGACCTTCCTCGGCATCCTGATCGGGTTGAAATGGTCGATCGCGCTGATCTTCGCCGCGATCTGGCTCAGCATCGCCTATCTGACCAAGTATTCCTCGCTCTCGGCCCTCTTCGCCAGCCTGCTGACGCCGCTGCTGCTCTGGTTCTGGGTCCGCGATGTCCAGATGGCCGGATTGATGGCGATCCTCGCACTGCTGCTCTGGTTCATGCACCGCGAGAACATTGCGAGGTTGCTGTCCGGCCGCGAAGGCAAGATCGGGCAGAAGGGCTGAATGGCGATGGCCGGTTTCGCTCTCGACGACCGGCAACGCCTCGACTGGCTCCGCCTGATCCGCAGCGAGAGCATCGGCCCGCGCACTTTCCGCAATTTGATCAACCGCTTCGGTGGTGCTGCCGGGGCGCTCGAAGCCCTGCCGGAGCTCGGCCGCCAAGCCGGACGAACGCTCAGGCTCTGCACCATTGCTGAAGCAGAGCGGGAGTTCGAGGCGCTACGCCGGCGTGGCGCCCATCTGATCGGGCTCGGCGAAGCGGCCTATCCAGTGCCGCTGCAGGCGATCGATTCGGCTCCACCATTGATCGCGATAGAGGGCGACCCGGCGGTGCTGAACCGCCCTTGCGTCGCCGTTGTGGGCTCGCGCAATGCATCGGCCGCCGGGTTGAAGTTCACCGCGACCCTGGCACGCGAGCTCGGCGAGGCCGGCTTCGTCGTCGTCTCGGGGCTCGCCCGCGGCATCGATACATCCGCTCATCAGGCGAGTCTGGACAGCGGCACCATCGCCGTATTGGCCGGCGGGCTGGACGAAGTCTACCCGCCACAGAACATCCCGTTGCTGGAACGCATCCGCGGGCATGGCGCGGCGCTGAGCGAGATGCCGCTCGGCTGGGTGCCGCGCGGGCGCGATTTTCCCAGGCGGAACCGGCTGGTCTCGGGCCTGGCGCTCGGGACGGTTGTGGTCGAGGCGGCGCGAAAGTCGGGCTCGCTGATCACCGCACGTTTCGCCAACGAACAGGGCCGCCAGGTCTTCGCCGTGCCGGGGTCGCCGCTCGATCCGCGCGCCGAGGGCGGCAATCACCTGATCCGCGAAGGCGCAATCCTTTGTGCCGAGACGGCCCATGTCGTCGACGTGCTGATGCCGATGCTCCGGCAGGCTGATCTCGTCGGCTCCATGCCGATTCTGGCGCGCGAGGAGGGCAAGGCGCCCGGCCGTCAGGAAGCGCTCTGGGACGAGCTTGATCTGCCGGAGGTGCAGCCGGCACCGAAGGCAGAACTGGCTGGCGAGGAAGTCGAAGCGCGGCCGATCGTACAGGCGGGCGATATCCCGCGTGGGCGGCTGCTCGATCTGCTCGGGACGACGCCCATGGCGCTCGACGACCTCGTTCGCGCCAGTGGCCGGCCAGCGCGCGAGGTCAGCCGGATCCTGCTTGAGCTCGAACTGGAGGGCGCGGTGCTGCGCCATGCAGGCGGCGCGCTCTCGCGATCGGCCTAAGTCTTGCAAGCCCAGGTATCAGACCGCCGCATCGCCCCAGCGGCCACATTCGCGCTCGGCTTCCGCAGCAGCGAGTTCCACAAGGGTCACGAGTAGGTCGAGATCAGCGGCGCGGGCCTGGCTGCCCAGTTCGGCGAGCATCTTCGCCGCCTTGGTGGCGACGGCGCGCTGCAGGTCGCGTTGACGCGCCCGCTTCGCGACCAGAAGCTGCAGCGCCAACGCTTCGGATTCGCCATGGGCGAGCAGGCTGCGAGCTGCCGTAAAGTCACCGGAGGTGTAGGCGGTCGTTGTCGGAGACGCCGGCATGGGGCACTCCCACTTGGTTGCGTATCTTTACTTATGCAACCTATGATTTAACAATCTGCAAAAGGACGGCGCTCAGGTCGAAATGTCGGGCTCGGAGGCTTCGCCGAGCTGCAATTGGCAGGTTCGGCGATTGATCGCAGCTTCCAGCCGCATCATATCGACGAAATAGGCGAGGCTGCTGAGTTGCGCCGCCCGGGCCATCGCCCCGAGCTCGATGCTGATCTCTTCGATATAGGATGCAACCTCCAATTGCATACGCGCCAAGGCCTCCATGCTATGTGGGCCGGGAGAAGCCAGGGCACTGCGGCCGGAGCGCGCAACTGGTGGCAAGCGTCTGTCTTCTGGATAGATTTTATCCTCCTTGAGCCGCCGTGATACTGCTTTTCTCATCTCGTCTGCCCTCGCAATGGCATCAGCCCGGGGAAACGAACCGGTGTTTGATGGTGCTATTCTTGCTACTCGCTTTCGAAGAATGCAATCACTGCGTGTATAAAATTTCTTGTGATGGAACGTTCAGCTGACCGGCGCGTTGATCAGCGGTCGCAATTCGGCCGCGATTGGTTCAGCCCCGGTTCAACCGGAGCGCGCTAGATCGGGCATCAAGGCGGACATCCGCCGATAGGAGAATGTCATGTCAGATTTCGGAAAGAGCCGCTTCCTCGTGACGCTCGCCGTCGCCGGCAGCATTCTGGCCGCGGGCCTGACGCCGGTCATGGCCGGTGAGACCCGCGCCGTCGGCTTCGACAAGAGCCGTCTCGACGCGGCACAGGCCGACTATTCGCAGTATTATCGCCGTGGCTGGCGCGGCAATAATCGCGGCGCGGCGATCGCGGCCGGTGTCGGCCTCGGCATTCTCGGCGCCGCGGCGATCGCAGCCAGCCGGCCGCGCTATGCCGAGCCCGTTTACGGCTACGGCGGTGGCTATGGCTACGAACCGGGCTACGTCTATGAGGAGCCGGTCTATGTCGCGCCGCGCCGCTACTATGGCCCGCGCCACTATGGCTACTATCCCGACAATATCCGCGATCCGGCCGGCGGTAGCTATCGCTGAGGCCTGATCCGGGCAAATAGCCTTAATCAGTTCTGAACGCCTGGTGTCTAGGCTTGAAAGGGTCGCTTCCGTCGCATGGCGGGGGCGGCCCTTTGCGCGGCGACGAGCCCAGACTGCTCCGATCCCGGAACTCTTGTCGACCTTGGAGAATGACGATGAAACCCTCGCGCAAGACGTTGCTGTCCGGCTGCGGTGCGGTCGCCCTGGCGATGTTCTGCTCGGGCGCGGCAATGGCCCAGTATTACGGTGACGGCGATCGCCGTTACGACCGCCGCTATGAGCGCCCTGATTATGATCGTGGCTACGACCGTGGTTATGACCGGGGCCGACGCGACGGCGGTTATGGTCGCGATAGCCGTGGCTATGGGCGCGACGACAGCGGCTATGGACGTGATGACCGGCGCTATGGTCGGGATGGCGGCGGGTATCAGCGCAGGCCGGATCCCAGCAATCCGCTCGCCGGGATGAGCATCGAAGACCAGAAGCGCGCGATCAAGAACCAGCGCGACGCGCAGAAGAAGGCGATCAAGCGCGGCTATCTCCTTCAGTAGCCCAATCCATCTCCCGGCTCGCTTGCGTCCGCTTCGAGGCGGGCGAGCCGGTCGAGGGCGCCCTGCAGGATATAGGCGGCTGCCATCTTGTCGACGACGGCTGCCCGCCTCGCGCGCGAGGCGTCGGCATCGAGCAAGGTCCGGGTGACGGCGAGCGTCGACATTCGCTCGTCCCAGAACACGATCGGCAGAGCTGTCAGCGGCGCGAGATTGCGCACGAAAGCCCGCGTCGACTGCACGCGCGGCCCCTCGGTTCCGTCCATGTTGAGCGGTAGTCCGATCACCAGCCCCGCGATCGCATGGGTCTGCGCCACCTTCAGCAGCGCCGCCGCATCCTGCTTGAACTTGATACGCTGGATCGTCTCCAGCGGCGATGCGATCCGGCGTTCGACATCGGAAAGCGCCAGCCCGATCGTCTTGGTGCCGAGATCGAGCCCGAGCAGGCGAGCGTGCTCGGGTAGAGCGAGGAAGTGGTCCAGGGCGACGAGATTGCTCATCCGCCGCCGGTAGCATGGGCCGCCCGTCGAGGCGAGCGGCCCGGCCAGCTCTAATTCGCGTTCTGTGGCGTCAGGCCGGCTGCCTTCAGCGCCGCGCCCCATTTCGCGACCTCGGCGGCGAAGCGCTTGGCGTGGGCGTCACGGGTCCACTCGGCTGTTGGGAAGGCGCTGGTTCCGACTGCCTTGAAGCGGTCGAGCACAGCCGGGTCCTTCAGTGCCGCCTGCAGCGCGCCGTTGAGCTTGTCGAGCGCCGCCGCCGGCGTGCTCTTCGGGGCGTACAGGCCGTGCCAGATCGTCATATCGATCTCGGTGCCGGCCTCGCGCGAGGTCGGAACGTTCGGCAGCACGCCGAGGCGCTCCGGCGAGGTCACCGCATAGGCGCGGATCTTGTCGGACTGGATCTGCGGCACGGCCGTGGTCGACTGGTCGCAGAGTACGTCGACCTGGCCGCCGACCAGGTCGTTCATCGCCGGCCCCGTGCCGCGATAGGCGACCTGGGCGAGCTTGACGCCCAGCGCCTGCGAGATCAGCACGGCGCACAGATGCGCGTTCGAGCCGACGCCGGCATGAGCGACGGTGAGCTTCTCGGCCTGCTGCTTGGCGTAGGGGAAGAAGGCCTTGCCGTCGACCGGAGGCAAGGCGAGCTTGCCGGCAATCACCATCGGCCCGGTGTTGACGAGGCCGACCGGCGCGAAGGCGGTCTGGGTCTCGTAACCGAGATTGCTGTAGAGCGCCGGAGCTGCGGCGAGTGCGAGATGATGGATCAGCAAGGTGTGCCCGTCAGCCTCGGCCGCGACCAGGCGCTTGGCGCCGGCCGTCCCGCCGGCTCCTGCGATGTTCTCGACGATGAACTGCTGGCCGAGCGTCCGGCCCATATGCTCGCCGAGCAGGCGCGCGATCACGTCGCTGGGGCCGCCGGCGGCGAAGGGCACGATCAGGGTGATCGGCTTGCTCGGAAAACTCTGGGCCAAAGCGGGCGTGCCTAGCCCCAGCAGCAAAAGCCCGGTCAGGGCACCGCGGCGCGTGGCAAGGAATCTGCGGAAATGGGCGATCATTCGTGTCCTCCGGGGTGGCGGCCGCTCTGCGTCGGCTTGGTCGAAATCTCGGGCCGTCTGGTCCTCGAGTTTGGGTCGCTCTGCTTCGAGCGAAACTTTTGAAAGCGATGACAGCGCATTGATCTTGCGTCGATCGCAACTGGTCGACGTTCGAACCTGCGTGAAAGGCGAGGGCGGCTAGCGCAGGTCTGACAGGTAGTGAACCTCCTGGGTAAGACACAGGCTGAGCCTGTGTTCGACGGGCGTACCGTCGAGCGACAGGGCAATGCGGTCGATCTGAAGGGCCGGCTCGCCGGCCAGCACGCCGAGCGCCGCGGCATCCTCGGCGGAGAGTGCTACCGCCTTCAGCCGCTCGCGCGCATTGGCGATGGTGATGCCGTAATGGCCGGCATAGAGGCTGTAGAGATTGTTCGGGATCGGCCCGCTCTCCAGCCCGGGGAAGAGCTGCTGCGGCAGGCTCAGCGTCTCGACGATCAATGGCGCTCCGTCGAATGAACGCTGCCGGCGGATGCGGATGACGGTGGCGCCCTCGGCGAGGTCCAGCGCCGCGCGTTCGGCTTCAATGGCCGGGCCGGTCGTCACCGAGAGCACGACGCTGTCGGGAAAGCGCGGTTCACCGCGATCGGGCGCCAGCTTGAAGAACTGGAACAGGATGCGGCGCTCGTCATGCTCGGCGACGAAGGTGCCGCGCCCCTGGCGCCGCACGACGAGGTTCTCGGCCGCGAGCTCGTCGAGCGCCTTGCGCACCGTGCCCTGGCTGACGCAGATCTCGGCGGCGAGCTGGCCTTCGCTCGGCAGTATGGCGCCCGGCGCCCAGACGCCATCCATGAGTCGGCGCACGAAGATCGCCTTCACCTGCCGATAGAGCGGCCGGAAGCCCAGCGCCTCCGGCGTATCCGGTTCGCGGGGCTGACCTGCGATTTCGAGCTTGTGCGCACTCATATGTCTTATATAAGACTTAGGCGCAGCCGCGTCGAGCCCGATTTCACGAGAAGCGGGTTGGCGCGAGAGATCACGGGAAACGGTCAGGGATATCAGCCATGAGCAAGCCGCATCTGCTGGTGCACGAGAAGAAGGACACGGTCGGCGTCGTCGTCGTCGAGGGCCTGAAGGCCGGGACCGACATGCTCTGTGTCGTCACCCACGACAATTCCGACTTCCGCCTCGCCGCCAAGATGGACATTCCGATCGGCCACAAGGTCGCGCTCAAGGACATCAAGAAGGGCGACACGATCTGGAAATACGGCCAGGACATCGGCAAGGCCGTCGCCGACGTGAAGCAGGGCGAGCATCTCCACGTCCACAACGCCAAGACCAAGCGCTGGTGAGCACCGGCCTTCGTCCATTCCGATCCCAGGGCTCCCGTCAGGTCGAGCCCCAACATCCAGGAAACGCCAATGTCCTCCATCGTCGCCAATTTCGATCTCGTCAAAGGCAAGCTCGCACGGGTTAAGGGCCGCAAGATCGAGGCGCCCGAGTTCAAGACGCCCTTCGTCAAGCGCCCGACCGGCCGCAGCCTCGATTCCTTCCTGGGCTGGCGCCGCGAGAACGGCCGCGTCGGCGTGCGCAACCATGTGCTACTGCTGCCGCTCGACGACCTCTCCAACGCCGCCTGCGAGGCCGTTGCCAACAACATCAAGGGCACGCTGGCGATCCCGCACGCCTATGGCCGCCTGCAGTTCGGCGAGGACCTCGAGGTGCATTTCCGCACCCTGATCGGCACCGGTTCGAACCCGAACGTCGCCGCAGTCATCGTCATCGGCATCGAGGATGGCTGGACCAAGCGCGTCGTCGACGGCATCGCCAAGACCGGCAAGCCGGTGGTCGGTTTCGGCATCGAGGGCCATGGCGACATCGCCACCATCGCCAAGGCCTCCTATGTCGCCAAGGAGTTCGTGCAGTGGGCGACCGAGCTGCAGCGCGTGAAATGCGGCATCGAAGAGCTCTGGGTCTCGACCAAGTGCGGTGAATCGGACACGACCACGGGCCTGTCCTCCTGCCCGACAGTCGGCAACATGTACGACAAGTGGATTCCGCGCGGCGTCTACGGCGTCTTCGGCGAGACCTCGGAGATTACCGGCGCCGAGCATCTCTGCAAGGCGCGCGCGGCGACGCCGGAGGTCGGCGAGCGCTGGTACAAGATGTGGAAGGCCTATCAGGACGACGTCATCGAGGCCCACAAGACCGACGACCTCTCCGATTCGCAGCCGACCAAGGGCAACATCGCCGGCGGCCTGACCACGATCGAAGAAAAGGCGCTCGGCAACCTCGAGAAGATCGGCCGCGAGTGCAAGTTCATCGACATCCTCGAGCCGGCGCAGGCACCTGAGAAGGGGCCAGGCCTCTACTACATGGACACCTCCTCGGCAGCGGCCGAGTGCGTGACCCTGATGGCGGCGGGCGGCTATGTCGTGCACACCTTCCCGACCGGGCAGGGCAACGTCATCGGCAACCCGATCGTCCCGGTGATCAAGATCACCGGCAACCCGAAGACGATGCGGACCATGCCCGAGCACATCGACGTCGATGTCTCCGGCATCCTGCGCCGCGACCTCACCATCCCGCAGGCCGGCGATGCCCTGATCGAGAATATCGTGCGCACCGCAAATGGCCGCCTCACGGCAGCCGAGGCGCTGGGCCATCGCGAGTTCTCGATGACCAAGCTATACCGCAGCGCCTGAGCAACTGCGTCTTCGGGCGCGACGAGGCGAGAGACGTGTCAGACAAGGTCGTTTCATTGCATGCGCCGGGGCGGGCAGTCTTGCCCGCCTACGTCCGTGCCCTGGAAGCGGGCTGGTCGCCGAACACGATGCGCGACGTCGCGCCAGAGCAGCTCGCCGCAATCGCGGCCGATCCCGATGGATTCGTCGCCGGGCTCAACAACCGCGGCGGCAAGATTCGGCTGCATGACGGCAGCGAGGTTGATCGGCTGCCGGACATGATCCGCTGGATCATCGCGACCGGCCAGCCGGATCGCCCCTTCGTCGGCAGCATCAACCTGCGCTGGCAGGAGGATGCGTCCGGGAAGCCGGTCACGGAGCTGCCGCCGCATGTGCTCGGCCATGTCGGCTACACCATCCTGCCGGACCATGCCGGCCGTGGCTATGCCAGCGCTGCCCTGGCGGCCGTGCTGGCCGAGGCTCGCACCGTCGGCCTGCCCTTCGTCAAGATCACCTGCGATGCCGAAAATGCGGCCTCGCGGCGGATCATCGAAAAGAATGGCGGGCGTTTCATCGAGAATTTCGTCGCTCCGTTCTATGGGCCCGGGGAGCGGCTGATGTACCGGATCGATTTGCAATCATGACCGAAGCAGCCGTCCCGCGCCTGGCGAAAGACCTCGGCCCGCTCCTGCCGGGCATCGCGCTCTCGACGGTGGTGGCGATCGCCTCCGTGCTGGCCGAGCCTGTCCTGAAGCAGCTCGCCGGCGGGCGCGTCGGCATACCCGCGGTGGTCATCGCGCTGGTGATCGGCATGATCATGCATTCGGTCGCGAACACCAAGCGCTTCCTCCCGGGCATGACCTTCTGCGTCAAGAAGCTGCTGCGCTGGGCGATCGCGCTACTCGGCCTGCGGGTCGCTCTCGGCGACATCATCGCGCTCGGCCTGAGCACCGCTCTGCTCGTCGTCGTTTCCATGGTCGTGACCGTCGTCACCGGCTTCGCGCTGGCGCGCTTGCTCGGCCGCGAGCCCGGCGTCGGCGCCCTCGGTGGTGTCGCCACCGCCGTCTGCGGCGCCTCGGCTGCGCTCGCCACCTCGACCGTCGTGCCCGATTACCGCGACAAGGCCGCCGACACCGCCTTCACCGTGATCGCGATGAACGTGCTCGCGACCATCGCGATGCTGGCCTATCCGCTGCTCTGCGCCTGGCTCGGTCTCTCGCAGCAGCAGACCGGCGTCATGCTCGGCGCGACCATCCACGACGTCGCGCAGGTCGTCGGCGCCGGCCAGGCGGTCTCGGACGAGGCGGCGAACGCGGCTGTCATCGTCAAGCTCTTCCGGGTCTTCCTGCTGTTGCCTGCGGTGCTGATCGTCGGCTGGTGGTTGACCCGCCATGGCGAGACCCATGGCGACGCCAAGGTGCCGGTCCCGGTCTTCGCATTCGTCTTCCTCGTCATGTGCGTGGTGAACAGCGTCCTGAGCACGCAGGCCGGGCTCGCCGGGATCTACCTGCCGATCCGCGACATCCTGCTCGAAGTCTCGCGCTGGGGCCTGCTGATCGCAATCGCAGCGCTCGGCCTTGGCACCTCGATTGCGGCGATGGCCCGGCTCGGCTGGCGTCATCTTGCCGTGGTCACCGGCACAAGCCTCGTCATCCTCGTCGTCGCCACGAGCGGAATCATCCTGCTCGGTTGAGCGACCCATCACAGCGGAAACAGCCATGACCGATATCGTCATCACCGAATTCATGGACGAGGCGGCGGTCGCGGCGCTGAAGGCGCGCTACAGCGTCCATCACGATCCCGATCTCTTCGGCAAGCCGGACGAGCTCGCAAAGCTCGTGACGGACATCCCGGCGCTGATCGTGCGCAACCAGACGCAGGTTCGCGGCGCGCTGCTGGCGGGCGCGAAGAACCTCAAGGTCGTCGGCCGGCTCGGCGTCGGGCTCGACAATATCGACATGGAAGCCTGCGCGGCGCGCGGCATCCAGGTCTTCCCGGCGACCGGCGCCAACAGCCTCTCGGTAGTCGAGTATGTGATCGGCACGGCGATGACGCTGCTGCGCGGCGCCTATTTCGCCAACGCTGCGATGATCGCCGGCGAATTTCCCAAGACCAAGCTGATCGGCCGCGAGATCGCCGGCAAGCGCATGGGCCTCGTCGGCTTCGGCGCGATCGCTCGCGACACGGCGCAGCACGCGAAGGTGCTCGGCATGACCGTCGCAGCCTATGATCCTTACGTCTCGGCGGACGCGCCAGTCTGGCAGGGCATCGAGAAGCTCGAGCTCGACGCGCTGCTCGCGACCTCCGACGTGATCTCGATCCATCTGCCGCTGACGTTGCAGACACGCGGGCTGATCGGCGAGGCCGCTTTCGCGAAGATGAGGCCCGACGCCATCCTGATCAACGCGGCGCGCGGCGGCGTCATGGACGAGGCGGCTTTGGTCGCGGCGCTGAAGGGCGGGCGCCTCGGCGGCGCCGCGCTGGACGTTTTCGAGCAGGAGCCGCTCAAGGCCGACGGCGCTAAGCTTTTCGCCGGAACGCCCAACCTGATCCTGACGCCGCATATCGCCGGCAACACGGTCGAATCGAACGGCCGCGTTTCCGGCCTCGTCGCCGAGCGGGTGATGGCGGCGCTGGAGGGCAGGGCATGACGAAGCTCTCGCTGGAGGCGGCCGAGCAGAAGGTCGCGGAACTCTTCATCAAGGCCGGCGCCTCGCCGGCCAACGCGGCGTCCGTGGCGCTCGCCTTGGTCATGGCCGAGGCGGATGGGCTCAAGGGCCACGGCCTGTCGCGCGTCCCGACCTATCTCTCCATGCTGCGCTCGGGCAAGATCGACGGCCAGGCCGTGCCGATCGCTCGCCAGCCCAAGCCCGGCGTGCTGGCGATCGACGCCGCCCACGGCTTCGCCTACCCGGCGATCGACCTCGCCGTGATCGAACTGCCCGAGATCGCGCGCAAGCAGGGCATCGCCGCCGCGCCGATCCGCCGCTCCAACCATTGCGGCGCTGCCGGCCTGCATGTCGAGCGGCTGGCGGAGCAGGGCCTCGTCGCTTTGCTCTTCGCCAATACGCCCGGCGCGATGGCGCCCTGGGGCGGCGCCAAGGCCGTCTTCGGCACCAATCCGATCGCTTTCGCCGCGCCGCTTCCCGGCCGCGAGCCGCTGGTGATCGACATGGCGCTGTCGAAGGTGGCGCGCGGCCCGATCGTCGCGGCGAAACAAAAGGGCGAGCCGATCCCAGAAGGCTGGGCGCTCGACGCTCAGGGCAAGCCGACCACCGACCCGGCGGCCGCGATCGCCGGCACCATGGTGCCGCTCGGCGACGCCAAGGGCGCGACGCTCGCCATGATGGTTGAGATCTTGGCCGCTGCGCTGGTCGGCACCCATTTCGCCTTCCAGGCCTCGTCCTTCCTCGACGACCAGGGCGGCCCGCCCGATACCGGCCAGCTCATCCTCGCGATCGACCCGGCCAGCATGGGCGGCAACTGGTTCGCCGAGCGCATGAGGCTGCTGACCCATGCGATCGAGGAACAGCCCGGGACAAGGCTGCCCGGCATGCGGCGCTACGGCTTGCGGGCCAAGGCGCGGGCCGAGGGGATCGAGGTCAGTCTCTGAAAAAGGCGCGTCATGCTCCGGCCTGCCCCGAGCATCCCAGGCCGGAAGAGGCTCCGGCCAGTGCCTTCTCGTCGCGAGATTCTCGGGTCTGCGCTTCGCTCCGCCCGAGAATGACGGCTATCTAGACGAAATCGAATCGATCAACATCAACAAGACCTTTGTCGGTGATCTTGAGATGTGGGATCACCGGCAGTGTCAGGAAGGCAACCTGCAGGAAGGGCTCGGCCAATACGACGCCGAGCGCCTTCGCTGCCGCGCGCAAGCCTTCCAGCCCATGCCGCACCGTCTCGAAGGGCTGGTCGCTCATCAGCCCGGCGACGGGCAGCGCCAACTCGGCCACGACCTTGCCGCCATCGGCGACGGCGAAGCCCCCGCCGGTCTCGATCAGCCGGTTGGCGGCCGCCGCCATCGAGGGCTCGTCGACACCGACGACGCAGAGATTATGGCTGTCATGGCCGACGGAAGAGGCAATGGCGCCGTGCTTCATGCCGAAGCCATGGACGAAGCCCGTGGCGATGCCACCATTCCGGCCATGCCGCTCGATCACCGTGACCTTGACGGCATCCTGAGTGAGATCGGGCAGGGCGGCTCCGTCTTTCGCTGGCAGCCGCATTGAAAGCCGCTCGGTGATGATGCGGCCCGGCACGGCCCCGATCACCGGTGTTTCGCCATCGCGCGCTTTCACCGCGAAATCCTCGGGCGCGAGCTTGCGGCTGCGGACGCTGGCGAGGCCGACCGGCGCTACCGCCTTCCTGTCAGCGAACAGCGCGTCCTCGACCAGCCTGCCGCCAGCGAACACTTGTTTGACACGGCAGGCGGCGAGATCGTCGACCAGCACGATGTCGGCGCGCTTGCCGGGGCCGATGAAGCCGCGGTCGAACAGCCCGAAATGCCGCGCCGCCGACAGGCTCGCCGTGCGATAGGTCGCGAGGATGTCAGCACCATGCGCGATCGCAGTGCGGATCATGTAGTCGAGATGGCCTTCCTCGGCGATATCCAGCGGATTGCGGTCATCGGTGCAGAAGGCGAGGAAGGGCGAGGCGTCGCGCGTGATCAGTGGGATCAGCGCATGCAGGTCCTTCGAAACCGAGCCCTCGCGGATCAGGATCGCCATGCCCTTGGCGAGCTTTTCGCGAGCTTCCTCGGCAGTCGTGGTCTCGTGGTCGGTGCGGATACCGGCGGAGAGATAGCCGTTGAGGTCGAGCCCGCGCACCAGCGGCGCATGGCCGTCGATATGCCGGTGCGAGAACGCTTCCAGCTTGGCGAGGCAGCCAGGATCGCGGTGGAGTACGCCGGGGAAGTTCATGAACTCGGCGAGGCCGATCACCTTCGGGTGGTCCATGAACGGGGTGAGGTCGCCGGCCTCCAATGCCGCCCCGGCCGTCTCCAGATGCGTCGCCGGCACGCAGCTCGATAGCTGGACGCGAAGATCCATCCGCATGGCTTCGGCGCATGCAAGGAAATAGCGGATGCCCTCGACGCCGAGCACATTGGAGATTTCGTGCGGGTCACAGATGGCGGTGGTGACGCCATGCGGCAGCACGCAGCGCTCGAATTCGAGCGGCGTCACCAGCGCGGATTCGACATGCAGATGCGTGTCGATGAAGCCCGGCACCGCGATCAGGCCTTCGGCGTCGAAGCTCGCCTTGCCTTCATAGCGGCCATGAGTGCCGACGATGGTGTCGCCGCAGAGCGCGATGTCGGTCTGGGTCAGCTCGCCCGAGACGAGGTCGAGCAGCTGCGCGCCACGGATGACGCGATCGGCCGGCTCCTCGCCGCGTCCTTGCGCGATCCGGCGGGCGAGGGTGGCTGCATCGGTCATGGTCTGGGGCTCCGGGTTCAGGCCGGCTTGGCTACGCCATCTCGCCGGCCTAGACAGGCGCTGTCCAGTCGCCTTTCGCGGAGACCATCATGCAGCTCACCTGGTTCGGCCATTCGGCGTTTCGGCTCGACCTGCCCGGCGCCTCGGTCCTGATCGATCCGTTCTTCACCGGCAACCCGGCTTTCGAGGGCGATGTCGCAGCGGTCAGCAAGGGCGTCGACCATATCGTCGTCACTCATGGCCATGGCGACCATGTCGGCGACACGCTCGCCATCGCCGCGGCGAACGACGCCACCGTGATCACCAATTATGACCTCTGCATGCATCTCGCCTCGAAGGGACTGAAGAAATTCCAGCCGATGAACACTGGCGGCAGCGTCGATCTCGGCGCTTTCTCGGTGACGCTGGTTCGCGCCGATCACTCGGCCGGCATGGGCGAGGCTGGCGTCAACATCCCGGTCGGCAATGCCAATGGCGCGATTATCAAGGCGCCGGGCGAGAAGACGCTCTGGCACATGGGCGATACCGACATCTTCTCCGACATGGCGCTGCTCGCCGAGATCCACGGCGTCGAGACGTGCATCTGCCCGATCGGTGATCGCTTCACCATGGGCGCGAAGACCGCGGCGCTGGCGATGGCCCGCTTCGTCAAGCCGAAGCTGGCGATCCCCTGCCATTACGGCTCCTTCCCGATCATTGCTCAGGATGCCGCTATCTTCGTCGAGGAGCTGAAGGGCAGCGGCGTCGAGGCGCTGGTGCCGGAGAAAGGCAAGGCGGCGACGATCTGACGCCGCAGCCATTGCGAGCAGCCGCAGCCGGCAGACCGCAAGTAAGTGCTGACTTACTGGCGGTCCGCGCGCTATAGCGCTGGCGAACCATTGCCGGCGCCGTTGCGCCAATCCCGTTAGGAGCCCGCCATGTCGGTCGACGCCGCCACCGTCAAACGCGTCGCGCATCTCTCGCGCATCGCCGTCGATGATGCGGATGTGCCGAAGCTGCAAGGCGAGCTCAACGCCATCCTCGGCTTCGTCGAGCAGCTCAATGAGGTCGATGTGACAGGTGTCGAGCCGATGACCTCGGTCACGCCGATGGTGATGAAGAAGCGCCAGGACGTCGTGACTGACGGCGAGATCGCCGACGAGATCGTCGCCAACGCACCGGCTTCCGAGGACGACTATTTCATGGTGCCGAAGGTGATCGAATGAGCGCGTGACGCGCTCATTCGATCATCCTCGGACGTGCGAAGCACGATCCGGGGATCTCCGTCCGCTTGCCAGAACCGGATACTCCCCGTGACCGATCTCACCCGCCTGACCCTGACCGACGCCCGTGACGGCCTGAAGGCCAAGCAGTTCTCCGCCACCGAGCTCACAAAGGCCCATATCGCTGCCGTCGAGCAAGCACGGGCGCTCAACGCCTATGTGCTGGAGACGCCCGAGCACGCGCTGAAGCAGGCCGCCGCCTCCGACGAGAAGCTCGCCAGGGGCGAGGCCGGCCCGCTCGAAGGCCTGCCGCTCGGCATCAAGGACCTGTTCGCGACCCAGGGCGTGCGCACCACGGCCTGCTCACGCATCCTCGGCAACTTCGTGCCCCCCTATGAATCGACCGTCTCGTCGCAGCTCTGGCGCGACGGCGCCGTCATGCTCGGCAAGCTCAACAATGACGAGTTCGCCATGGGCTCGTCGAACGAGAGTTCGGCCTTCGGTCCGGTGGTCAATCCTTGGCGGCGTGCACAGTCCTCCGCCAAGCTTGTGCCCGGCGGCTCCTCCGGCGGCTCGGCCGCGGCCGTCGCCGCGCATCTATGCCTCGCTGCGACCGCGACCGACACTGGCGGCTCGATCCGCCAGCCGGCTGCCTTCACCGGCACGGTCGGCATCAAGCCGACCTATGGCCGCTGCTCGCGCTGGGGCATCATTGCCTATGCCTCCTCGCTCGACCAGGCCGGGCCGATCGGCAAGACCGTGCGCGATTGCGCCGTGATGCTGCGTTCCATGGCCGGGCACGATCCGAAGGATACCACCTCGGTCGACAGGGCCGTGCCGGATTACGAGGCCTCGGTCGGCCGCTCGGTCAAGGGCATGCGGATCGGCATACCCAAGGAGTACCGTCTGGAAGGCCTCAATGCCGAGATCGATGCGCTCTGGCAGCAGGGCATCGACTGGCTGAAGGCTGCAGGGGCCGAGATCGTCGAGATCTCGCTGCCGCATGCGAAGTACGCCCTGCCGGCCTATTACATCGTCGCGCCGGCGGAAGCGTCCTCCAATCTCGCCCGCTATGACGGCGTCCGCTACGGGCTGCGCGAGCAGGGCCGCGACATCGTCGAGATGTACGAGAAGACCCGCGCCGCCGGTTTCGGCGCCGAGGTCCAGCGCCGCATCATGATCGGCACCTATGTGTTGTCCTCCGGCTATTACGACGCCTATTACCTGCGCGCCCAGAAGGTGCGCACGCTGCTCAAGCGCGATTTCGAGCAGGCCTACGACCAGGGCATCGACGCGGTTCTGACGCCGGCGACGCCATCCTCCGCCTTCGGCATAGGCGAGCAGGGCTCGTCCGACCCGGTCGAGATGTATCTCAACGACGTCTTCACGGTGACCGTGAACATGGCCGGCCTGCCCGGGCTCTCCGTGCCGGCGGGGCTGGACAGCCAAGGCCTCCCACTCGGCCTGCAGCTGATCGGCCGGCCCTTCGACGAGGAGACGCTGTTCTCGCTCGGCCAGGTCATCGAGCAGGCGGCGGGCCGCTTCCCGGTCGGCGAGCGCTGGTGGGCCTGAACCCACTGCAGCTTGATCGGTCGCATTCCGAATCCTGATTTCCCGGACGCGACGCCGGGTGGCAGTCTCCGCGCCTGATCAGGCCGCCGGAGACCGCCATGCCGACCTATCCGTTCGAGACCGTCGACGTTTTCACCAGCAGCCGCTTCGGTGGCAACCAGCTCGCCGTCTTTACCGATGCGCGCGGCCTGTCAGATGCCCAGATGCAGGCGCTGGCGGCGGAGATGAACTATAGCGAGACGACCTTCGTGCTGCCGCCGAGCGATCCGGCCAACACGGCGCGCGTCCGCATCTTCCACCGCACCGCCGAGATGCCCTTCGCCGGCCATCCGAATGTCGGCACGGCCTGCGTGCTCGCGGCCCATGGCCGCGACCGCGACGGCATCCTGCTGTTCGAGGAGCTCGCCGGGCTCGTCGAGGTCCGGGTCGCGCGCGATGCCTCCGGGCTGGTGACGGGCGCAACCATCGCGGCGCCACAGGCGCTCTCGCTCGGCATCCAGATGCCGCCTGATGCGATCGCCGCCTGCGCCGGGCTCTCCACGCAGGATGTGCTCACCGGTCGCCATCCGCCGCAGCAGGCCTCGGTCGGCGTCAAATTCGTGCTGGTCGAGGTCACGCCAGAAGCACTGACGCGCGCGATGCCTGACATCGCCGCCTATCGCCGGCTTGAACAGGCCAATCCGGCTCTTGAAGGCCGTCTATCGATCTTCTTCTACGCCTGGGACGGCGACAGGGTCCGCGCTCGCATGTTCGCGCCGCTCGCCGGCACCTGGGAAGACCCCGCGACCGGCAGCGCCAGCGCGACGCTGGCGGCTCTCACCTTGTCGCTCTCCGACAAGGACAGGATCGCCTTCGAGATCGCGCAGGGCGTCGAGATGGGCCGGCCGAGCCTGCTCAACGTTGCTGCACGTCGAGCCGGCGGCGAAATCCGCGCCACCGTCGGCGGCGGCTGCGTTCCGGTGCTCAAGGGCGAAGCGACGGTGTGAGAAGCTCCATTCCATAAAGCGCGGGTCGTCCCGGGCGACCGGAGGGAGACCCGGGACCCATTCCGGAGCCTCCATCGGATAGACTCCGGAATGGATCCCGGATCGGCGCGGCTTCGCCGCTTGTCCGGGATGAATCGCGCTTTTGGATTGGAAGGCTCAGGTCGAGAGCCCCAGCTCCGCGCGAACCTTCCGCGTCAGCCCGGCCGCAACCAGCCGATGGCTCTCTTGCAGATAGTCGCGGAAGGCGTCGTCCGGCAGGCCTTCATCCGAGAAGCGCTGGATCCACTTCATCCCGCGCGAGGCGAGGTAGGGCGCGGGCTTACAGCCGGGCGCGTCGCGCAGCATCTCATAGGCCAGCGGCGAGCATTTGAACGAGACGAACAGCGTCCCTTCGGCATCGTCACGACCCAGCGCGAACACCTTGCCGCCGACCTTCCAGACATCGGCGCCGCCCCATTGCACGACATGGCTGGTCGCGGGCAGGGCGGCGCAGAAGGCGTTGTATTCGGCGAGGGTCATATCGTCCTGCTGTCGCGAGTCGCTGCGTCGGATCTCTTGATATCCTAATCGCAGCCGGCGCGTGTCCACAGCCGGCGACCCGATCCGCTAGCGTTGCCAGAAGCGCTTGGCGATCTCGGTCTCGACCTGCTGCTTCGTCAGGCCGATATCTTTGAGCAGGTGCGGGTTTTCCTGCGCCATCTGCTCCAGCTTCCAGCGGACGCGAATCCGCTCGCGCCAGGTCGCCAGAATACCTTGCGGTGCAGTTTGCAGTGACCGCGCGAGAGTGGGAGCAGCATCGTTCATGGCAACCTCCCATGGTTCGGGCGCGCACGGCGCCCTGAGAAGGGAGGTTTCGTTCTGCTTGATGCAGGCGGCGTGGTCCTTAAGCCCACCCGAAGAGTTCCAAAAACTTCCAAACGGGCTATGGATTTAGCCCATGCAGGGAGCGCGCTTCGCCTTCGGACCGTTCGTGCTCGATCCGAGCGCGGGAACGCTCCTTGAGAACGATGTCCCTGTCACTACCAGCTACCGCGGCCTGAAGCTGCTCGCGGCGCTTGTGGCACGCCCTGGCGACGTCCTGAGCAAGGCCGAATTGCTGGAGGCCGCTTGGCCGAGCATGGCCGTCGAGGAAGGCAATCTCACAGTCCAGATCGCGCAATTGCGCAAGCTGCTCGGCGAGCCTGTAAATGGTGGCGATTGGATCGTCACGGTCCCACGCGTCGGCTATCGCTTCACCGGACTGGTCGAACAACTCGGCAGCGCGAGGCGAAAGCCCTTGCCGCTGCCAAGCAAGCCGTCGATCGCCGTGTTGCCCTTCGCCAACATCAGCAACGATCCCGAGCAGGAGAGCTTTGCGGACGGGCTGACCGAGGACCTGATCACCGACCTATCCAGAACCGCGGAGCTTTTCGTGATCGCCCGCAACTCGGCCTTTGCCTTCAAGGGCAAGGCGGAGGACGTGCGCGAGATCGCCGAGGAGCTCGGCGTGCGCTATTTGCTGGAAGGAAGCGTCAGGCACGCTGCGGGCCGCGTCCGCATCACTGCGCAGCTCGTCGACGCGCTGACCGGCGACCATCTTTGGGCGGAACGCTTCGATCGTGAGCTCGATGACATCTTCGCGGTCCAGGATGAGGTCGCCGCCAGGATCGTCGAGGCTCTGCTCGGCCGGCTGCGCACGCCGCCGCCGCGCCAGCGGCCGAAAAGCCTCGAAGCCTATGATCTCTGCGTGCGGGCACGACGCCTGATGGACGACACGCCACAGGCCGCGCAGGAGGCGCATCTGCTGCTGACGCGCGCGATCGCGCTCGATCCGGACTATGCCGAGGCCTATCGCTGGCTCGCCTTGAACCACTGGATGGGCTGGGTCCACTCCGGCGGGCCAAGCGAGGCCTTCCGCGGCACGGCCCTCGAACTGGCGCGCAAGGCCGCGGCGCTGGACCCCGGCAATGCCGGCTGCCATTGGGCCTTGGCTTATCTGCTCGCCTATGAGCGCGACTTCGCCGAGGCTGATATGGAATTCGCCAAGGCACTCGCGCTCGACCCGAACGAGGCCGATGCCTGGGCGGCGCTCTCAGATATCACCGTGCTTGCCGGGCGCGTCGAGGAGGGCCTCGAACACATTCGCAAGGCCTTCAGGCTCAATCCGTTTCCGCCGAGCTGGTACTACCTGCCACTCGGCCAGGCGCTCTATGCTGCCGGGAAGCATCAGGCCGTCGTCGAGGCACTGCGCCGGGACGAGACCCATCGAACGAGCTCCCGTCGCTTCCTGGCGGCAAGCTTGGCTCAACTCGGCCAGTTCGACGAGGCACATGCAGAGGCCGAACTCTTCCTGGTCGGCAATCCGAAGTTCAGCATCCGCCACTGGGCGGCGATGGAGCCGTTCCGCGATGCGGCGTTGCGCGAACGCTTCGTCGAGGGCTTCCGCAAAGCCGGTCTGCCGGAGTGATCTGGCCCCGCAGGAACCCAGCTTGGCCGCGCGCGGTTGATCTGCCGCTCAAGAACGCGAGGCGATGATGAAGCTCTCAGGCGGATGCAATTGCGGACAGGTCCGCTACGAACTCGACGGCGAGCCGATCCGCGTCGGCATCTGCCATTGCGAGACCTGCCGGAAGGGCTCCGGCTCGGCCTTCTCCTATTTCGGCATCTGGCCGAAGGCGAAGGCGACTCTGTCTGGCGAGCTGAGCTGCTGGCAGAGTCGGGCAGGAGGCGAGCGCTTCTGCCCGGCCTGCGGTGCGCCATTGTTCTGCTGGGCCGACGGCTCCGACGAGATCGAGATCAAGCTCGGCACCCTGGACAGCCCGCCGAGCGCTCTCGTCCCGGCCTATGAGCTCTGGACGATCCGCCGCGAACCCTGGCTGGCGCACCAGAAGGGCGCCGAGCAGCACGCCCGTGATCGCGAGAAATCGACCGCCTAACGATCGTTAGAAGCCTTCGGCGTCGATACCATGAGCCTTGGCGGCAGCGGCGATCTGCGACCAGGTCTCGGCATCGAGCGGAATGCCGTCACGCTCGCGCTCGATCCGTGTTTTGCGCTCCTTATCGCCCGGCGCCAGCACCGGCTGCGAGGGATCCTGAGGCGCAGCGGCGCGGACGAATTTGAGATAGCTCTCGATCCGCTGCTGGCGCAGGGCCGCATCCGGCTCGAGGCGGGCCGGGTCGATCAGCACGCCGAACAGCGAGTTGATGATCCAGGTCCTGTGCGGCTTCTGGTCGATGCGGGCAGCGCCCATCAAACCGGCCGAGAGCAATTCCGCAATAAGCGAGAGGCCGGCTCCCTTGTGATCACCGAAGGGCAGGAGCGCGCCGAGTGGCACGTCCGGCTGCGCGAAGACGTGCCTCGGCTCGACAGTTGGGCGGCCCTCGCCATCGATGATGTAGCCTTCCGGCACATTCACGCCCTTGTTGAGCGCGACGCGCGCCTTGCCATGCGCCATGCGGCTGGTGGCGAAATCAAGGATCAGCGGCTCGCCGCCCGGCACGGGAATCCCGATCGAGATCGGATTGGTGCCGAAGCGCGCTTCCTTCGCCGCGAAGGGCGCGACGATCGGCGGCCGGCCAGCGACATTCACCCAGAACACCGAAATCAGCCCGGCGGCGGCCGCGACCTCGGAGTAGTGGCCGATGCGGCCGATATGGTGGGCGTCGAGCAGGTTGAGCACGGCGACGCCGCCGCTCTGCGTGATCGTGATGGCGCGATCGACGGCGTTGCGCGCGGTCGGCTGGCCGAGTGCGACATTGCCGTTAACGATCAGGAAGGGGCCGGCTTCGCTGCGAACCGTGAGCTTGGCCTGCGGCTTGAGATGGCCGTCGGCCAGCGAATTGAAATAGAGCGGCAGCATGCCGATGCCATGGCTGTCATGGCCGCTGAGATTGGCGAGTACCAGATGCTCTGCTGTCTCGTTCGCCTCCGCCTCGCTCCAGCCGGCGGCTGTGATCATGGCGCGGGCGAGGGCGCGGAGCGAGCCGGGCCGGTGCAGGCGATAGGAGGTCATGGCGATCTATCTGCTGAGAAGATGGTCAGCGCAGAGTGCACGGGCCTGCGTTTCATGCAATGGACGCAAGCAAATGGCGCCGTCCCGGCCGGTGCATCTCGACGTTGCGCTCACCAATCCTTATGTTGCTGTCAGCAATCCTGTTTTCACCGGACCTTGAATCCGGTCGAGGAGGGACGAGGAATGTTTTCGATACCTGGCCTGAAGGTGGTCTCGCTGACCGATGCTGCCGCGGCGCGCATTCGCGAGATCATGGCGCAATCGGCGCGCGACAATCCCGATGATCCGGCGCTCGGCCTGCGCGTCGGCGTCAAGAAGGGCGGCTGCGCCGGCATGGAGTACACCTTCGACGTCGCGCGGGCGGCCGAAAGGGGCGACGAGGTCGTGACCGAGAAGGATGCGACCGTGATCGTCGACGCCAAGGCGGTGCTGTTTCTGCTCGGCACCGAGCTCGACTTCAAGACCGACCGCTTCTCCTCGACCTTCGTTTTCAACAACCCGAATCAGGTCTCGGCCTGCGGCTGTGGCGAATCGGTCGAGATCAAGCCGCGCTCGGAAAGCGCGCTCGCCGCTCAGTAGTCCCAGATGGACGCCGCTGCGGTTGCGGAACTGTTCGCACCGGTAGTGGTGGTCCGGACCCGCCGCATGTTCGGCGGTCTCGGCATCTATGCCGGAGAGGTGATGTTCGCGCGCACCTTCGATGGCGAGATTTTCCTGAAGACCACGGACTCGACGCGGCCCGAATTCGTTGCGGCCGGCAGCGAGCCCTTCCGCTACATGGCGCGCAGTCGTGAGCGCGAGACCGGCTACTGGCGCCTACCGGCCGCAGCCTTCGACTGCGAGGATATATTGCGCCGCTTCACCGAGCTTGCACTCACAGCAGCACGCGAAGCTGCGCTCGCGAAGAGCGCGAGGCCTCTCAGGCAACCTTTGCCGCATCGAGGATCGCGTCCTCGGTGACGGTGCGGTTGCGACCGTCGCGCTTGGCCTGCAGCAGCGCGTTGTCGGCGCGTTCGACGATCGAGCTCGCCGTGTCGCCGCGCCGATAGACGGAGACGCCAAGCGAGATGGTGATGCGCCCGAGGCTCTCATTGGTCGAGCGCTTCACCAGTTCGCGGGTCAGCAGCGCCTGGCGCACGGTCTCGGCGCCGAATTTGCCGGCGACGACATCCGCCTCCGGCAGGATGATGGCGAACTCCTCGCCGCCGAAGCGGGTGATGATCGCCTTGTCCTTGAACTTGTCCCTCATCGTCCTGGCGACGAGACGCAATACCTGATCGCCCGTCAAATGCCCGTGCATGTCGTTGAAGTGCTTGAAGAAGTCGATATCGGCCATGACCAGAGCGAAGGGCTCGCGCCGCAAGGTCGCCTGATCGATCGCCTTTTGCAGCATCTCCTCGAAATGGCGGCGATTGGCGAGGCCGGTGAGAGGATCGGTCAGCGCTTCCGCTCGCGTCGATTCCAGCGCCTCGCGCAGATTGCGGATCTCGTGGGCGCTTTCGCGTAGCTGGCCTTCGAGCTGCGTCTTGCGCGCCACTTCTTCGCGGGTCGATAGCACCAGCGCCTCGACCCATTCGCGCAGCTTCTGGCGGTCGGCCGAGGGTGGCACTTCCTCCGACATCGCGCAGAGCCGACCGTGGTATTGCTCGCTCGAGCTCAGCGCCCGGTCGACCAGCGCCATCATGCCCTCGATCTCGGCGAGCACCTGCAGGCTGGTGCGCTCAGCCTGGCGCGAGAGGCGATCGGTGCTGATGAACTTTTCGTAGAGTGTGTCGATATCGGCAGCGCCGACTTCGCCGTTGCTGGCGGCAATCACGGCGCTCATCGCCATGCTCAGCGCCGGCATCTCGCCGCTGAGATGCGCGTACCAGACCTCGAAAGCGCGAGGGTAGCCAGGGGAATAATGCTGTCGCATTGCGGCGACGACTTGTTCGGCAAGGTCGTGCGCCTGCGGCGAGCCTGGTTGGCTGTTGGTCATGACGTCCTGTCCCCCGCACGGCGCGAAATTCTTCCGCGCCCGCTACGCGCCTGACGGTAGGGCAGAGCGAGTTAAAGCAAGGTTGCCAGGAAGCGCAATTCAGCTGGCGCGGACAGGACGCAGCAGGAAGGCGGGGACGTGATCACCGAGCCCCTTGACCTGCGGCCCGTCGTCGAGATCGTCGCGACGCGAGGAGCGCCCCCGGTTGCCGCGCGGCGCGCCGTTACCGTGAGCCTCTTCGCGGCGCACGGAGCGAGGTGCATCGTTGCTGCGCGCGGCCTCAACCTCGGCACGCTCGGGGCGGCTCTCGGTCCGCTCAGGCCGGCTTTCGGAGCGCGAAGGCTTGCCGTCACGGCCGCGCCGCGAGCGTCCATCACGCCGCTCATCGCCACGACGGCCACGGCGTTCCTCACGCGGCTCTGCGGCCGGCAGGCTCTCCAGGCCCGGCCCGTCCCATGCGATGCTCTGGCCGGTCAGCTTTTCGATCGCGGCGACGAGCTTGTCGTCATGGCGGGTGACAATGGTGAAGGAAGCGCCTTCGCGGCCGGCGCGGCCGGTGCGGCCGATGCGATGGACATAATCCTCGGCATGGGTCGGCACGTCGAAATTGAAGACGTGGCTGACGGCGGGAATGTCGAGGCCGCGGGCCGCGACATCGCTGGCGACCAGGATCGGGTTCTCGCCGCTGCGGAAGGAATCGAGCGCCGCCATGCGGGCATACTGGTCCATGTCGCCATGCAGCGCCACGGCCGGGAAACCATGCTTCTGCAAGGACTTGTGCAGCGTTGCTACATCGCGCTTGCGATTGCAGAACACAATCGCGTTCTGCAGTTCCTTGGCATCCTTGATCAGCCGGCGCAGCGTGTCGCGCTTCTCGTAATCCTGGCTGTGCGAGGCGATCAGGCGCTGCGTGATCGTGGCGGCCGCGGTCGCCGGGCGGGCGACCTCGACGCGGACCGGATTGTGCAGGAACTGCTCGCTGATCCTTGTGATCTCCGGCGGCATCGTCGCCGTGAAGAACAGGGTCTGGCGGGTGAACGGCACCAGCTTGCAGACCCGCTCGATATCCGGGATGAAGCCCATGTCGAGCATACGGTCGGCCTCGTCGATGACGAGAAGCTCGACGCCGGTGAGCAGCAGCTTGCCGCGCTCGACATGGTCGAGCAGGCGGCCGGGGGTGGCGATCAGCACATCGACGCCACGGGTGATCTTCGCGTCCTGATCGCCGAAGGAGACGCCACCGATCAGCAGCGCGACCGAAAGCTTCTGGTTGACGCCGTAGCGGACGAAATTCTCTTCGACTTGAGCTGCGAGTTCACGCGTCGGCTCGAGGATCAGCGTGCGCGGCATGCGGGCCCGGGCACGGCCGGTTTCCAGGATCGTCAGCATCGGCAGGGTGAAGGCAGCGGTCTTGCCGGTGCCGGTCTGGGCGATGCCGAGCACGTCCTTGCGGGCGAGCACGTGGGGGATGGCCTGGGCCTGAATGGGGGTGGGCGTCGTGTAGCCAGCGGTGGTGACCGCGGTTAGAACCTTATCGCTCAGGCCGAGTTCGGCAAAAGACATCGATGGTTGCGCTTCTCAAGGGTCGGGGACACGTAGCGGGATGACCGATCGACCGCAACGCTGGCGCGACTTTGCTGGGTTGCGCGCCTTCGGACGCCCGTGCAATGCAGAAAAAACAGGGCAAAGTCAACATTCTAGCGAGGTCGGTGAAGAATGCTTCCGACGCAGACCAAGATTCCGGAGCCGCTTGTCCTGATCCCGGGGCTTAACTGCACGCCCGCTCTCTATGCTCCGCAGTGGCCGGCCTTGGCCCCGGGCCGGCAAATATTGGTTGCAGAGACCACGACCGATGACACGATCGCCGCCACGGTCGAGCGACTGCTGGCGACGGCACCGGAGCGTTTCGCTCTGTGCGGGCTGTCGATGGGCGGCTATGTCGCTTTCGAGGTGATGCGGCGTGCGCCGGAGCGGGTGACGCGGCTCGCTCTGCTCGACACCACCGCCAAGCCGCCGACGCCCGATACCAACGCGCCGCGCGAGCAGATGATCGCACTGGCTGAGAAGGGCGCCTTCGACAACGTCGTGACCCTGCTCTGGCAGAAGCTGGTCGCGCCCGACCGGCTGGCCGACGAGGCGTTGCGGCTCGAGGTGAAGGCGATGGCGGAGGTAGTCGGCGCGGCGGGCTTCATTCGCCAGCAGCGTGCCATCATGGGCCGTGCCGATGCGCGGCCGGTTCTCGCGACGATCTCGGTGCCGACCCTGGTCGTCGTCGGGGCGGAGGATGCGATCACGCCGCCCGACGAAGCACGCGAGCTTGCCGCTGGCATCGGGGCGAGGGCCCGCTATCTGGAGGTGCCGGGCTGCGGCCATCTCTCGACTCTGGAGGCGCCTGATATCGTTACGGCGGCGTTATTGGATTGGCTCGGTCGCTCAGACTGATGCGCGGCGGCTCGGCGAGCAGATCTTCAAGCCAGCGTATGATGGCATCGATCCGCGCTTCCGTCCGGGTATCAGCCGGCGTCAGCAGCCAGAGATCGCGGGCGAGGGTCGGCACGCCGTAGCGCCGCAAACCGACGATACCGTCGCCGACACGGCACGGCAGAAGGCTGCGTCCCAGGCCGGCCAGCAGAGCAGCAATCAAGCTCTCGGCATCATTGACGGCAAGCCGATGCGACTCTGCCGCCTGGGCGCGTATGGCCCTTGCCGGTGGCAGGTGGCTGGTCCCGGTGCCGTAGCCGATCCAGGGCAGGGCCTCGGACACCTCGCCGACAAGCCCGTATTCGGCATAGTCGAGCCTCGCGAGCCGCCGCGCGATAGCGGCTCGATCCTGCTCGGGCAGCGCCATGCGCAAGGCGATATCCGCCTCGCGCCGGGTCAGGCTCAGATTGCGCGGTTCGGCCACGAACTCGATGCGCAGAGCGGGATGCTGCGCAAGCAGTGCCCCTACCGCAGGCAGCACGATGCGATTGATCAGGATCGGTACGCCCGTGATCCGCACGAGGCCGGCTATGGCCATCGTCTCGGCCGGTTGCACCTCGTCTGCAAGAGCTTCGATCCGCGCCGCACGTGAAATCGCTTCGAGGCCGAGTTCGGTCGGCCGCCATCCCCGATCCTCACGTCGAAACAGGGGCGCTCCCAGGTTGCGCTCCACCGCCTTGATCCGCCGCGCCACCGTGGTCTCGTCAACGGCAAGGGTGCGCGCCGCCCTGGCGAGCGAACCGGCCCGTCCGAGCGCGAGCACATAACGGAGACCATCCCAATCCATGCCTGCATTCTTGCAGGAACACCCGGCAAAAGCCCGGCTTTTCTCCAGCGTCCTTTACAATGATGCTCGGTCGCTCAGTGTCTGCGAGAGGCCCCCATGAGATACGCCGTGCTGTTCACCGACAATCCGGCTCGTGCCGATGCGAGAACGCAGCTCATGCCCGAGCACTTGGCCTTTCTGGAGGACCATGCCGGCGAGGTGCTCGCGGCCGGTCCGCTAGTGCAGTCGGATGGCTCGGCAGCTGGCGGGCTCTGGTTGGTCGAAGCAGCAACGCATGAACAGGTTCGCCGGCTCGTCGAAACCGATCCATTCTGGCCGACCGGACTGCGGGCGCAGGTCACGATCGCCGAATGGCGCCGGGTCTTCTCCGACGGACGGATTCTGATCTAGCGAGGCCTCAGCGCGGAACCACGCAAGGGTCGAGCTTCGTCTCGCCGGCGCGCTTGACGATCGAGCCGGTGACCAGCGGATCGATCGCTTGGCCCTTGGCAGCAGCCTGGGCGACCTGACGCATCGCGTCGCGGTCGAGTTGCGCGGTCTGGCCCGATAGGAAGTTGACGGCGATGACCGAAAGGAAGGCTATCGCCGCCGCAGCCTTGGCGGCATCGGCGACCATGCTGCCGCGCTTGTTACGCAGGAAGGCGATGACGAGGCGCATCGCGGAACTCCGGAAAGCAAAGGGCGTCAGGCGCCAATAGGCACAGCATGCGCCGGCGGCTGTAAAAACTTGGTTAGCGAAGCCTCTCCGGATCAGATCGCCGTCGCTTGCCGCGAATAAACGCCTTACGCTAGGGCAGCCGATGATCATCACCGTCAAGGGGGCGTCGCATGCTGAAACTCGGTGCTCGTGGTGAACCAGTCCGGCTGTTGCAGAGCCAGCTCAACCTGCTGCCGACGAGACTGGTCAAGCTGGTCGTCGACGGCATCTTCGGCACGCGGACACACGGCCGGGTACTAGAGTTCCAGGGCAACAACCAACTCGAGAAGGACGGCGTCGTCGGTCCGCTGACGGTGCAGCTGCTCGAGAACCTGCTCAAGGACCTCAACAGGATCCTGCCGGTGCCGCCACCCATGCCGGTTCCGAAGAAGCCGTCGGTGGTCAGGCTGATCACCGACGAGATCCTCGGCTCCTTTCCCTCCGCCAACAACCTGATCACGCAGGTTATCCCGCCGATCGCGGTGATCCAGACCGCGACCTACCGGCAGGGCGCCGGTGGTCCGCCGCTGGACTTCCAGATCATGCCAGCGACGACAGGGCGGCTCGCGATCTTCGCCGCCCGCAACAAGGATGGGATCGAGCGCGCCGTGATCCTGCTGCTGCCGGCGCAGGTCAAGCCGGATCGCCTGCTGATCTGCATCAGCCATGGCTTCGGCGGGCAGGGGCCCACCACGCGCGCCAGGCTGAAGGCGTTGAACTGGACCAACCCGCTGTCAAAGCCGCTGATCGACTATGTGCTGCTGAATCACGTCGTCAATCGCTGGGGCGCCCAGACACTCGCGGCCCAGAAGCGCAATCTCGGCTACATGCAGATCGTCCGCTCGGGCGCGGCCGGCGGCGAGCTCGGGCCGTTCGCCAAGGACGCGACTTTCCTGCGCCAGGTGCTGACCGAGATGAGCGACCTCACTAATGGAGCTTTCTCGTTCAATACATTGGAGACGATGACCTTTTCGAGCGGTATCGGAGATCACAACCTGTTCGTATCCCACGTTGAGAAGCAGTTCGACATCGCGGCCAGCTACGCCATCGACCCCGTGCCGCAGACGAGGCCGGCAGTATCCAAGGGCAAGAAGCGGCTGTTCCGCAGCGGGGTGACCTCGCAGGGGCCGCCGCTGCCCGGCTCGGATTTCCTGCCGGTCGGTCGCTGGAGCAATGAATGGGCGAATTTTCGCCTGAAGACCGACGGCGAATACGACTACATGCACAATTGGACGATGCCGTTCTATTGCCTCTATCTCGGCATCCAGACCTCGTGACCGAACAGCGCTGCGCTCAGCGCTTGCCTTCCAGCCTGCCCCGATGTTCGCGGAACAGCGCGCGCAAGGCGTCGAGCGCGGCCAGCACCGCCTGCCGTTGCCGGCTGCTCTCATGCGAGACCAGGAAGATCTCGTCGGCGGTCGCCTCGGGCGGTTCCTCCAGCCGGATCAGCGTCGCATCGGCATCGGCCAGGAAGCAGGGCGCCATCGAGACCGCGCCGGACGAGCGGATGCTCTCATAGCGAGCGGCGGAATCGCCGACGCGGGCGGCGATCGGCCGGCCGGCGGCCCAGGCAAGAATGTGCTGCTCGATCCGCGATGAGACGTCCCGGCTGACGGAGATCACTGGCGCGGTCACTCGGTCGACGTCGCGCCGGACATAGAAGGCCTGTGCCAGCCTGCCGATCTTCTGGCCGAAATAGCCAGATTCGCCCGGGGGCTTGCGCATGCGGATCGCGATCTCGGCCTCGCCCCGGGCAAGATCCAGCCGTTCGCGGGTGCTGATGATGACGATCTCGATGCCACCCGAGGCAGCCGAGAGCCGCGCAGCGTGTTGGGTCAGGAACAGGCTGATCGAGGTCGTCGCGGTGATGCGCACCGGAGCATCGTCGCGGACCCGGGCCGCATTCGCCCGCGTCTCGAAGCGCGCGACTGCCTCGGCTGCCGCAGCCGCATCCGCAGCGAGCGCAAGGCCGATCTCGGTCGGGATCAGCCGGTTGGCGCCGCGCTTGAACAGCGGCAGGCCGAGCCGCGTCTCGAAGGCCTTCAGCCGCCGCGCGACCGTGGTCTCGCTTAACCCGAGAGCAGTCGCTGCCAGAGCGAGACCACCGGTCGAGGCGACAGCGTGGAAGATTTCGATATCGGCCCAGAGCGAAGCCTGTCCCGCGGCCTGGGCATCGCGTCGAGATGGAGAGGCAGCAGGCTCGCCCATGCGCTCAGAGGCCAGAGATAAGGCGCGGGTCTATCGCGCGAGGCGGGGTCATGGTCGGCATGGCGCGGATCGGTCGGCATGCGCGCAAGGTGCACGCAGGCCAATCGCGAGGCAGCCCGGCAGGCTTGCGGGGGAGCCCGGCGCGCGGGCCGGCCAGGCCTAGTCTCACAGGTCGATCAACTCGCCGGCGAAGGCGGCCCGCTCCTGGATGAAGCTGAAGCGTGCCTCGGGCTTGTTGCCCATCAGCCGCTCGACCGTGTCCGAGGTCTCTTCCTTCGCCTCGTGATCGACCATCACCTTGAGCAGGATCCGCTTCTTCGGATCCATCGTCGTCTCCTTGAGCTGGGCCGGCATCATCTCGCCCAGGCCCTTGAAGCGGCTGATCTCCGGCTTCTTGCCCTTGAAGACGGTGTCGATCAGCTCGTCCTTGTGGGCGTCGTTGCGGGCATAGACGCTCTTGCCGCCATGCTGGAGGCGGTAGAGCGGCGGCACGGCGAGATAGAGATGCCCCTTCTCGATCAGGCGCGGCATCTGGCGCCAGAAGAAGGTCACCAGCAGCGAAGCGATATGGGCGCCGTCGACGTCGGCGTCGGTCATCACGATGACCTTCTCGTAGCGCAGGTCGTCTTCGCGGAACTGGGTGCCGATGCCGCAGCCAAGCGCCAGGATCAGGTCGGCGAGCTGCTGGTTGGCGTTGAGCTTGTCGCGCGTCGCATTGGCGACGTTGAGGATCTTGCCGCGCAAGGGCAGGATCGCCTGCGTCGCGCGATCGCGCGCCTGCTTGGCCGAGCCACCCGCCGAGTCGCCCTCGACGATGAAGAGCTCGGAACCGGCCGCGCCGGCCGAGCTGCAATCGGCCAGCTTGCCGGGGAGCCGGAGCTTGCGCGTCGCGGTCTTGCGCGAGACCTCCTTTTCGAGCCGGCGGCGCTGGCGCTCCTCGGCCCGGTCGACCGACCAGTCGAGCAGCTTCAGCGCCTGCTGCGGCGAGGCGGCGAGCCAATGGTCGAAGGCGTCGCGCATCGCGTTCTCGACGATGCGGGCGGCTTCCAGCGTCGCCAGCTTGTCCTTGGTCTGGCCCTGAAATTCCGGCTCACGAATGAAGACCGAGAGCATCGCGGCACAGGTCGCCATCACGTCGTCGGCGGTGACCTGCGCCATGCGCTTCGATTGGCCGATGCGCTCGGCATGATCGCGCAGGCCGCGCAGCAGGGCGATGCGCAGGCCCTGTTCATGCGTGCCGCCTTCCGGCGTCGGGATGGTGTTGCAATAGGAGGAGGAAAAGCCGTCCTCGCCGGTGGCAAGCCAGGCAACAGCCCATTCGAGCGAGCCGTGGCCGCCTTCCTTGGTGATCTTGCCGGAGAAGATCGGCTCGGCGACGAGGTCCTTGCCCTCGATCTCGCGGGCGAGATAGTCGCGCAGGCCGCCGGGGAACTTGAACACTGCCTCTGCCGCGACATCGCCCTCCGGCAGCAGGCGCGACGGCGCGCAGCGCCAGCGGATCTCGACGCCGCCGAACAGATAGGCCTTAGAGCGGGCCATGCGGAACAGCCGCGCCGGAACGAAATGCGCGCCTTCGCCGAAGATCTGCGCGTCGGGATGGAAGCGCACGCGGGTGCCGCGCCGGTTCGGCGCCCGCCCGACCGTCTCCAGCGGCCCGAGCGGGATGCCGCGCGAGAAACTCTGGCGATAGAGCATCTGGCCGCGCGCGACCTCGACCTCGACCAGATCGGAAAGCGCGTTGACCACCGAGACGCCGACGCCGTGCAGGCCGCCCGAGGTCTCGTAGACTTTGGAGTCGAACTTTCCGCCGGCATGCAGGATCGTCATGATGACTTCGAGCGCCGACTTGTCCGGAAATTTCGGATGCGGGTCGATCGGCATGCCGCGGCCATTGTCGGTCACCGCGAGCGAGCCGTCGGCGAAGAGCTCGACATCGATGAAGCTGGCATGGCCGGCGACCGCCTCGTCCATGGCGTTGTCGATCACCTCGGCGAAGAGGTGATGCAGCGCCCGCTCGTCGGTGCCACCGATATACATGCCGGGCCGGCGCCGCACCGGCTCCAGTCCTTCGAGAACCTCGATGGCTGAAGCGTCATAGCCGGCCTCGGAGGGCGTGCCGCTGCGCGGGGCTGGAGCGGGGCGCGCAGCCGGCTTCGGCGCGGGGGCGGGCGCGCGCGCTTCCGCGTGCGTATCCTTGCCGCCATCCTCGCCAAAGAGATCGTCCACCATCGCTAACGCGCTCGCTGATTCGCTTGATATTCAGGATATCGCATCGGCCTGCCGGCCGCTCGCCGGGCCCGTATAACCCACCACTTCTCCGCAATAAACCGATCGGATTGCCGCCGGAAGTCAGGATGGGTGCGGCCGTCGCCGAACCGTCATCGGAAGATGGCAAAGCCGGCCGTGGAACCGAGCTGGCATCTCGGCGGTTCAGCAGCCGTTAACAGCCGCGATTTCATCATCGGGATGCGAATCGGGGCTGGTCGCAGCCGCGCATTCGGCTAAGCTGGCTAGACGGGGGGAAGTCACGTGGTGTCGCGTTCGTCAGTACCCAAGATCCGCCTTGCAGGCCTCGAGCGGGCCGCGCGTTTTGCTGGCGAGTCTTTCGGCTATGAGGAGCTGTCCGGCTTCGAGACGCGCCGGGATGTCGAGACCGCGCAGTTGCGCCGGCTCTGGTGGGCAGCCGCAGTCATCGCGCTGATCGGCCTGGCGATCGTCGCATTGCGCTGACGATCTCTGCCCGCAGTTCAGGCGGGCGCTTTCAGACCATCATAGAAGCCAAGATGGGCGAGGGCGGCCTCGTCCCATAGCCGGGTGAGATCGACGCCGATCGCTTCGCCCTTGCGGGCCTGGGCCGCGAGCACGGCATCGGCAAAACGCTCTGGCGCAGCATCGACTGGACAGAGCACCGTCGCGGGATTGTCGATCTTCGTCTTCAGCGCTGGGGCGAGCGCGAATTCGTCCGGGCGCTCGGCTTCGGTCGAGACCAGCGGGATCGCAAGCTGGCTGACCGCCTGGAAGCTGCCGCGGCGCGTGCTGATCCCGTCGGTGAAGGGCAGCAGGAAGACGTCGGCGGCCGAGAGCGTCGCCATCAGCTCGCTTTCGTCGTCGATCCGGCCGCGGAAATCGAGCCAGTCGGCAATGCCGAGTTCATTGGCTAGCGCCAGGAACGCCTCGCGATCTCCAGGCTTGTCCCAGAGGAAATCGCCGCAGATCAGCAGGCGCGCCTTGACGCCGCGCTGGTGAAGCGCCTGCGTCGTGCGCAGCAGGACATCCGGCCGCTTGCTGGCATAGAGCACGCCGAAATAGCCGATCACGACATCGGCCTCGCCGGCGCCGTTGCCGCGCAGCTTTGCCCGTTCCGCCGCGACACGGTCCGGATCGATCCGCGCCGGCATGATGTTGGGGCCGATCGGAATGATTGGGGCTGCCCGCTTCCTCGCCGCACCAACCAGCGGCGTCGTCTGGAAAGCCTCGCGTTGCTGCGGCGAGACGAAGACGAAGCCGTCGCAGGCCAGGATATCAGGCACCATCGAGAGATAGCGCAGGCGGTTGAGCGAGGCCCATTCATGCAAGGTGATGGCGATCCGGCCCTTGCGCGTCGTCAATCGCGCCGCCATCAGCGCCGAGCCCGGCACGACGCTGTTGCCCCAGCCCTCGATCGGCATCTGGAAATGCACGATCCGATCCCGGCGCAACTCCTCGACGATCGCGCCGATGAAGGCGGCCGGCCGCTCCGGCTCGATCGTCCGGATCGCGACGAGGCCCGGCCGCAGCGCATTGACCGCGTCGGCGAGCCGATAGGCATAGTCCATCACCGCACAGGTGACGGGCCTGGCCGAGCCGAAGATGACGACGGAGGGGGTAGGGGCGGCGGGCATCGGTGGTGATCTGCAAAGTGGGCGGGTAGGCCATCCTCGCACCGCTTTGCTAAGCTTCGGTTGAGCGCCAGCTCCGAGACAATGGACGGCGCTATGCCGCCTGGCTCAAGCGACCGGCCTGAACCAGGTTCCGCTCGCGACCGCTGCGAGCATAATGCACCCGAAGCAGAGAAGGGCGGCCGCCAGCGCTGCAAAGAGCCACGCCAGCCCGCCGCCTGATGCGAGGGCCAGCGAGCCGATCCCCAACGCCACGGTCATGCGGACACCACCCGCGATCAGCGGCCAGCGCAATTGTCCGGCCCCCTGCGAGGCAAAATACAGCGACAGGCCGAGGCCGAAGAAGCCATAAACGGGCCCAACGATCCGCAGATAGAGGCTCCCGGTTTCGATCGCGGCGGGGTCGGTCGTGAAAAGCCCGATCCAGGCCGCCGGCCATAGCGCAGCCGCAACTCCGATCGCCTCGGTCAACACAAACGCGATCGCTCCGCCGGTCAGCGCAATCCGGAGCGCGCGGTCCTGGCGGCCCGCCCCGATGTTCGTGCCGACCAGCGCGACGAGCGGGGCGCCGAGCCCGAAGACGAGCGGGATCAGCAGGTATTCGAGCCGCGCGCCCGTTCCGAAACCGGCGACAGCGCCGACACCGGCTGCGCCTGCGACGAGGGCGGTCGCGGTCGCGATCGTGACATTGGTCATCAGCGAAGTGACCGAGCCGACGGCGCCGACACGCAGGATCGACCAGAACAGCGGCCAGCGCAGCCGCACCCAGCGGAAATGCACAAGGTTCCTGCCCGAGAGCACATACCAGCCCAATGCAATCGCACCCCCGGCATAGAACAGCACGAGTGCCGTGCCCGCTCCCGTGATGCCCAATGCCGGAACCGGTCCCCAACCGAAGATCAGCAGCGGTGACAACGGGATGAGCAGGGCGACCCCGACGATGACGACCACCGCTGGGACGAGCATGTTCCCGGTGCCGCGTATGACGCTCGCGAGGCCGTTCATCAGCCAGAGCAGCAGGTTTCCGGCAAAGACGACATCCGAGTAGGCGAGGGCTGCTTCGAGCTCACCTCCGGTCGCACCCAGCGCGCGATAAATCGGGCGCCCCCAGACAAGCATCACCGTCGAGAAGAACAGCCCGAGCAGCAAGTTGATCACCACGGCGTGGAGAACGAGCGCGTCGGCGTCCTCGCGTCGACCGGCTCCCAGCGCCCTGGCCACGGCGGAGGAAATGCCGCCCCCCATCGCACCGCCGGAGATCATCTGCATCAGCATCGCCGCCGGGAACACAAGCGCCATTCCGGCGAGCGCCTCGGTGCCGAGATGCGAGACCCACCAGGTTTCGATCAGGCCCGTCGAGGCCTGGGCGAGCATGATCAGCATGTTCGGCCAGGCGAGACGCAACAGCGTCGGGACGATGGGGTCATTGAGCAGCCGCAGCGTCCGCTCGCTGTGGATGGTTTTGCTGCCGACAGTCCCTGTCGCGGTCACGACCGGCGCTCCGTCTGATGCCGCGCGCGCGCCGCTTCAATCAGCGCCTGCCGCACGATGCCCCGATCGCCCAGTGCCGGCCCGGGCCGCGTCTCGAAGGCGGGATCTGCGAGCGGCTTGCCGCTGATCCTGTCGACGAGGATCGGCTCGACGGCCACACCCGTCGTCCGGTCGACGATAAGCATGATGGGTCCTTCCGGCGCGAAATGCCGGTTTCCCCAGGCGAGCAGTGCCTGCACGACCTCGCGGAAGTCGCGCCCCCGTTCGGTCAGTACATAATCGTACCGCCGTGGACGCTCGCTGTAGGGGAGCTTTTCCATCAGGCCGCTCTCGACCAGTTCCGCCAACCGTCGGGCCAGCATGTTCGATGCAATCCCCAGGCTGCACTCGAATTCGTCAAAGCGGCTGAGCCCGGCCTGGGCATCGCGCAGGATCAGGATGCTCCACCATTCGCCGACGCGCTCGAGGCTGCGGGCGATCGGGCAGGACATGGCGGCGAAGGGGGTCCGCTTCATTGCTCACCTCGACTGACTTGCAGATTGCAAGTTATCGATGTGACTTGCACCATGCAAGTCGCGTTGAGCGGTGTCGCGTAGAAGAGGGTGACCATGCGATGAAGCCAGGCGCTGGCCATGAAAAAAACCGGGGCGTTTCCGCCCCGGCGTTTCAGGTGGACCGCGAACCAGTCGCGATCGGGAGGAAAAGCGGGCGCCGGAGCCGGGTCCGGCGCGCTGATCTCAGTAGGAGTAGTACATCGTGAACTCGACCGGGTGCGGCGTCATCTCGAAGCGCGCCACGTCCTGCATCTTGAGCTCGATGTAGCTCTCGATGAAGTCGTCGGTGAAGACGCCGCCGGCCTTGAGGAAGGCGTTGTCCTTCTTGAGCGCGTCGAGCGCCTCGCGCAGCGAGCCGCAGACGGTCGGGATCTTCTTCAGCTCGCGCGGCGGCAGGTCGTAGAGGTCCTTGTCCATCGCCGGGCCGGGATCGATCTTGTTGAGGATGCCGTCGAGGCCGGCCATCGTCAGCGCGGCGAAGGCGAGGTAAGGGTTCGCCATCGGATCGGGGAAGCGGACCTCGACGCGCTTGGCCTTCGGCGAGGTCGTCCACGGAATACGGCAGGACGCCGAGCGGTTGCGTGCCGAATAGGCGAGCAGCACCGGCGCCTCATAGCCCGGGACCAGGCGCTTATAGGAGTTGGTCGACGGGTTGGTGAAGGCGTTCAGAGCCTTGGCGTGCTTGATCACGCCTCCGATGAACCACAGGCACTCCTGCGACAGATCGGCGTACTTGTTGCCGGCGAAGAGCGGCTTGCCACCCTTCCAGATCGACAGGTGGACGTGCATGCCCGAGCCGTTGTCGCCATAGACAGGCTTGGGCATGAAGGTCGCGGTCTTGCCGTAGCTCTGCGCGACGTTGTGGATGGCGTACTTATAGACCTGCATCTGGTCGGCCATGTGCGTCAGCGTATCGAACTTCATGCCGAGTTCGTGCTGGGCCGAGGCGACCTCGTGGTGATGCTTCTCGACCTTGACGCCCATCGCCGCCATGGCAGCGAGCATCTCGCCGCGCATATCCTGCGCCGAATCCTGCGGCGGAACCGGGAAGTAGCCGCCCTTGATCGCGATGCGGTGGCCGAGATTGCCGCCTTCGTATTCGGTCTGGCCGTTGATCGGCAGCTCGACGCTGTCGAGCTTGAAGCCGGTGTTGTACGGGTCGGCCGAAAACTTGACGTCGTCGAAGACGAAGAATTCGGCTTCGGGGCCGACATAGACGGTGTCGCCGATGCCGGTCGACTTGAGATAGGCCTCGGCCTTCTTGGCCATGCCGCGCGGGTCGCGGCTATAGGGCTCGCCGGTCGCCGGCTCGAGCACGTCGCAGTTGATGACCATGGTCGAGGCCGAGAAGAACGGGTCGATGCAGGCCGTCGTCGGATCGGGCATCAGCAGCATGTCGGACTCGTTGATCGCCTTCCAGCCGGCGATCGAGGAGCCGTCGAACATCGTGCCTTCGGCGAAGATCTCTTCGTCGATCATCGAGACGTCGAAGGTGACGTGCTGCCACTTGCCGCGCGGATCGGTGAAGCGGAAGTCGACGTACTTGACGTCATTGTCCTTGATCGCCTTCAGGACCTCTTTGGCGTTCTTCATCTCACGACTTCCTTTGTCGACTGCTAGGGTCTCACGACAAACGTTGCCTGCGGGGCTCCGCCGGCGCACGCATTCCTTGGGTGTTGGGATTAATCCTCAGATCGCGTCTGCGCCGGACTCGCCGGTGCGGATGCGGATCGCCCCCTCCACGCTCGATACAAAAATCTTGCCATCGCCGATACGGCCGGTCTGGGCGGCCTTCTTGATCGCCTCGATCGCGCGCTCGACCATATCGTCGGCCAGCACGATCTCGATCTTCACCTTCGGCAGGAAGTCGACCACGTATTCGGCGCCGCGATAGAGCTCGGTATGGCCCTTCTGGCGACCGAAACCCTTCGCCTCGAGCACCGTGATGCCCTGGAGGCCGACCTCCTGCAGCGCCTCCTTCACCTCGTCGAGCTTGAAGGGCTTGATGATCGCTTCGATCTTCTTCATGCGCCGACCGACCTCCTTGGCGTGAGCTTGCAACACTGTACGCGGCTTTCCTCCGTTCTGACCATGGCGGCCGGTCCGGATCAACCTCGGCGCGTCCAGCAAAACCTCGCCTGATCTGCTCATAGCATCGGCGCAGGCAGGCCGCCATGATGCCCCCCGGGGCATTCCGCCTGTTGAAGAGGCGAAAAACAGTCCAAAAATTATGCAGATGCCTATCTTGAGTGCAATTGTGAAAGCCGCCCGGTTTCCTTGCTCGCCAGCCCGGGCTGGCCGACAATAATCTCGCCATGACCGCCGCGACTCCCGCCGCCCTTGCCCTGCTCAGCGTCGCCGAGATGATGGCGGCGGATGCAGTCACCATCGCCGCCGGCACGCCCGGCATCGCCCTGATGGAGAAAGCGGGCAGGGCGGTCGCCGACGCCGTGATGCGGCGCATCCGGCCGGGCCAGCGCACCCTCGTGCTGTGCGGCCCCGGCAATAATGGCGGAGACGGCTTCGTCGCGGCCCGCCTTCTCGCAGAACGCGGCTGCCGCGTCACGCTGGCACTGGCCGGCGAACGGGCCGCGCTGAGGGGCGATGCCGCGCTGGCGGCGCAGAGCTGGATGGGAGCGGCCGAGCCGATCGAGACCATCGACCCGGTCCAGCATGATCTCGTGATCGACGCCTTGTTCGGCGCCGGCCTCGGCCGGCCGATCTCCGGCGATGTGGCGGGCCTGGTCGAGCGCGTCAACGCTGCAAGGCGAACCGTGATCGCGATCGACTTGCCGAGCGGGGTCAACGGCGATACCGGCCTGACCGAAGGCCCCGCCATCCGCGCCCACGAGACCGTGACCTTCTTCCGGCTGAAGCCTGGCCATTGCCTATACCCCGGCCGGGCGCTCTGCGGCGTCGTTACCCTGGCCGATATCGGCATCAAGCCCGACGAGGTGTTCGCCTCGGGCAGGATCGAGCCGTCGGCCTTCCGCAATGCTCCGTCCCTCTGGCGCGACCATCTGCCAGCCCATGCGGCGGGCGCTCACAAGTACAGCCGTGGCGCGGTTATTGTCGCAGCCGGCGGATTGTCCGGCGTTGGGGCGCCGCGGCTCGGTGCGCGCGCAGCGCTGCGCATCGGCGCGGGACTGGCGACGATCATCTGCCGGCCGGAGGCGCTGGCGGCCCATGCCGGGCGTGGCCCCGATGCGCTGATGCAAATGGCGGCCACCGACGCCCCTGCCTTCGAGGCAGCGCTCTTGGCGCGCAAGCTCGATGCCTTGCTGATCGGGCCGGCCCTCGGCCTGGACGACGAGGCACGTTCCTGGGTGACGAACGCTCTACGCGGCACGGCGCCTTGCGTCTTCGACGCCGATGCGCTCAGCCATATCGGCGCACAGCGGCTAGATTTCATCGATCTGCTGCGCCAACGCACAAGCCCCGCGGTGCTGACGCCGCATGAGGGCGAGTTCAAGCGCCTCTTCTCCGAAGCCGCGGGCTTCGAGCCCGAGCGCGGCAGGCTCGCGCGGGCGCGGCAGGCGGCGCGACAGACCGGAGCCGTCGTCGTTCTCAAAGGCCCGGACACGGTCATCGCCGCCCCCGATGGGCGGGCTGCGATCAACGGAACCGGCTCACTCGCTCTGGCAACGGCCGGCTCGGGCGATGTCCTTGGCGGCATCGTCGCAGGCCTGCTGGCGCAGAAGATGCCGGCCTTCGAGGCGGCGTGTGCCGCCGTCTGGTTGCATGGACGGGCCGGCGAGAAGCTCGGCATGGGGCTGATCGCCGATGATCTGCCGGAAGCGCTGCCGCAGCTCCTGGCGACACTCGACGACTGATCGAGCAGGCCAAAAAAGGCCCGCCCCGTGAGGGGCGAGCCTGTGATCAGCTGATTGGTCCTCGATCAGCGAGCGGCGTAGGTCACGGCCGGAGCGGACGTGAGCTGCTCCTTGGTCATCGTGATCTTGCCGTGGTCCGGATACATCTCCGGGCCCTTCTTGGCCGCCGGCGGCGCATTCATCGCGGTGCTGCCACCGGCGCTGCTGCCACCCGCGCCCGTGCCGCCAGCCGGGGCCGGCGCCGGCGTGACCATCGGCTCCTCGCTCCACTGAACCTGCTCGAAGGGGATCGCGACATCCTTCGTGCCGATGCCGAGGAAGCCGCCGACGCCGACGGTCACCAGCTCGATCTTGCCGGCCTTGTCGAAAACCACTTCGGTGACGTCGCCGACCTTCTTGTTGTCGGGACCGTAGATGTCGACACCCATCAGCTTCGACGCCCGCCACTTGCCCTGGCCGGCGAGATTGTTCTCGGGAGCCTTGGCCGTTTCAGCCGCAGGCGCCGGAGTGGCCGGCGCGCTGGTAGCGGGCGCGGTCGGCTGCGGGCTCGGCGGCTGGTTCGAGGGCGAAGAGGTCTGCGCAACGGCAGCGGCGGCAAGCATGACGCCGCCGATAGCCGTCAATGCAACGTGACGCTTGTACATCGGTATCCTCCTGTCGTCTTCCGCATCTGCGGGATGACAGAACAACGCAGAACCAGCACTTTGGTTCGCGTTAGGGTAGCCAAAATGCCGAGCATTCGATGCAGAAGCGCAAAAATGCCTGCAACTTAGCGCTTCGGTAAGGCTCTACGTCGTTTTCTGATCGCGTATCGCTGCAACCCGGGAGCCTGGCAGGATGAGCAGGACCCTCGCAATTCTCACCTTGGCCGCCCTTGGCATGGCCGCGGCGACACCGGCTGCGGCCTTCTGGCAGCGCTCGCAATGGCTGGCCTGCTCCGAAGCGACGACGGCCGCCGAATACCAGCGCTGGCGCTGCTGGGAGCTCGACGGTTACGCTGGAGAGATCGCGCCGGCCTTCGATTATCGGCCGCGGCTCGACCGGCATGGTCCGGCCATTCGACGCGGCCGAGGAACCGTGAGCCGGCTCGGCTGAGTTTGGCCGATCAAACGGAAACCTGCGCGATGCCGCCGCCGACACCCGCCGATTTCATCGGCCTGCACGGCATTCGTTCATAGTTCGACATTCAACGTGATTTCGCATTTGCCGGCTCGCAGCTTATGGCGATGCGCATCGATATCAACGGATGAGGCACGTTCATGTGCGGGATCGTGGGCATTCTCGGCAAACAGGCCGTGGCAGGTCAGGTCGTCGAGGCGCTGCGGCGGCTCGAATATCGCGGCTATGACTCGGCCGGCGTCGCGACGCTCGAAGGCGGCCGGCTCAGCCGCCGCCGCGCCGAGGGCAAGCTCAAGAATCTCGAAGTGCGCCTCTCCAGCGAGCCGCTCGACGGCCTGATCGGCATCGGCCACACTCGTTGGGCGACGCATGGCAAGCCGACCGAGAGCAATGCCCATCCGCACGCCACCGAGAAGCTGGCGGTCGTCCATAACGGCATCATCGAGAACTTCCGCGAGCTCAAGGCCGAGCTCGAGGCCGACGGCCACGTTTTCGCCAGCGAGACCGACACCGAGGTCGTCGCCCATCTCGTCACCCGCGAGCTCGATCGCGGCAAGGACCCGGTCGCGGCGGTCGGGGCAGCGCTGCCGCATCTGCGCGGCGCCTTTGCGCTCGCCTTTCTATTCGAGGGCCAGGAAGACCTGCTGATCGGCGCCCGCAAGGGCTCGCCGCTCGCGGTCGGCATCGGCGACGGCGAGATGTATCTCGGCTCGGACGCGCTGGCCTTGGCGCCCTTCACCAACCTGATCGCCTATCTCGACGAGGGCGACTGGGTGGTGCTGAACCGCAAGGGCGCGACCTTCTACGACGCCGACGGCCAACAGGTCGAGCGCCGCGCCCAGCGCGTCGCCGCCGGCGCCTTCCTGGTCGAGAAGGGCAACCACCATCACTTCATGGCCAAGGAGATCTACGAGCAGCCGGAAGTGGTCGGCCATACGCTGACGCATTACGTCGACATGGCGAATGGCGTGACGCGGCTGCCCTTCGAGACGCCGTTCGACTGGAAGAACCTGTCGCGTCTCTCGGTCTCGGCCTGCGGCACGGCCTATTATGCCGGGCTCACCGCCAAATACTGGTTCGAGAAGCTGGCGCGCCTGCCGGTCGAGATCGATGTCGCCTCGGAGTTCCGCTATCGCGAAGCGCCGCTGCCGGCGAATGGGCTCGCGCTTTTCGTCTCGCAATCGGGCGAGACGGCCGACACGCTCGCCTGCCTGCGCTATGCCCGCCAGGAAGGCCAGCATGTGATGTCGGTTGTCAACGTGCCGACTTCGACGATCGCGCGCGAGAGCGACGTCGTCGCCCCGACGCTGGCCGGTCCCGAGATCGGCGTTGCCTCGACCAAGGCCTTTACCTGCCAGCTCACCGCGCTCGCTGGGCTTGCCATCGCAGCCGCCCGCGCTCGCGGCACGCTCTCGGCCGAGCAGGAGGCGCGTTACGTCCAGGAGCTGATTGCGCTGCCCGGCCTGATGGCGCAGGCGCTGACGCTGGAGCCGGAGATCGAGAAGCTCGCCCGCAAGCTGTCGCGGGCACGCGACGTGCTCTATCTCGGCCGCGGCACCGCCTTCCCGTTGGCGCTGGAAGGTGCGTTGAAGCTCAAGGAAATCAGCTACATCCACGCCGAAGGTTATCCGGCTGGCGAGCTCAAGCACGGCCCGATCGCGCTGATCGACGAGGACATGCCGGTCGTGGTGATCGCGCCGCATGACGCGCTCTTCGAGAAGACCGCCTCGAACATGCAGGAGGTCGCGGCGCGCGGCGGCCGGATCATCCTCGTCACCGACGCCAAGGGCGCGGCCGAATGCGGCATCGTGCCGGAAGCGACCATCATCATGCCGGAGATGGACCCGCTCTTCGCGCCGATCGTCTACGCCGTGCCGATCCAGATGATCGCCTACCAGACGGCCGTATTCATGGGCAAGGACGTCGACCAGCCGCGCAACCTGGCGAAGTCGGTCACGGTGGAGTGATCCTGTCCTCGTCCGGCTCCGGCCGGCTCGCGACATAGGTGCCGGCCGCGATCAGGCCGGCGCCGCTGAGCCAAAGCGCGATCGGCGGCGCATCGGTCGCCGCCAGGATCACGAAACTCAGCAGCATCGAACCACAGGCGATGTATTTCGTCCTGCGCGCGATCGCGCCCGTCTGCCGCCAGCGCACGACCTGCGGCCCGAGCCAGGGATGGCTGATCAGCCAATTCTCGAAGCGCGGCGAAGAGCGCGAGAAGCACCAGGCCGCCGCGATCAGGAAGATCGTGCCGGGCATCAACGGCAGAATCAGCCCGATGACACCGAGCAGCACGCAGAGCCAACCAGCCGCGAGATAAAGCGGCCGATGCCAGCGGCGCTGCGGTCTAGAGGGTTCGGACACGAGGCCTATCGACGAATCGGGGGGTGGCCAGCGCCGCGCGCTCGGCTATCGTCTGATAGTGCGGCGCAATGCAGTCCAGCCGCAAGAGACGATGGAGTCCTGGATCGCCTATGAACGCCCGTACGCCCGATCCGCGCCTCGTCGTTCAGACGGATCTGCTGCGGCCGACCTTCGGCACCAGGCTCAGGCGTTATTTCCTGACCGGGCTGGTACTGGCGGCGCCGCTCGCCATCACCGCTTCGGTGACCTGGTGGTTCATCAACCTCGTCGATGGGATGGTGAAGCCGCTGGTGCCGGCGCAGTTCTGGCCGGACAGCTACCTGCCATATCCGCTGCCGGGCTTCGGCCTCGTCATCGTGCTGATCGGCTTAACCGTGATCGGCTTCTTCGCCGCGAACCTCGTCGGCCGCACGCTGATCGGTGCTGGTGAGTCGATTCTCAACCGGATGCCGGTAGTGCGCGGGCTCTACAAGGGCGTGAAGCAGATCTTCGAGACGATCTTCTCGCAATCGGGCACCTCGTTCCGCACTGTCGGCATGGTGCAGTTCCCGCAGCCCGGCATGTGGTCGATCGTCTTCATCGCGCAGGAGGCCGCCACCGAGATCGCCGGCAGGCTGCCCGACGGCGACGAGCAGATCGGCGTCTTCCTGCCGTGCACCCCGAACCCGACCACGGGCTTCTTCTTCTATCTGCCGCGGCGCGAGATCGTCGAATTGTCGATCTCGGTCGAGGACGGAGCCAAGCTGATCATGTCCGCCGGGCTGATCCAGCCTGGCCAGCCGATGGATGGGGCGAAATAGCGCAATCCTTCAACGGGATCCAGATCTCGACGATGCCGTTGCCGGTCGCGCCGTCGAAGCGCTCGTCCATGCGCTCAACAGTCACGCCCATTGCCGGCTCGCGGCCGGATTTCGGCAGCCAGTCGCGCCAGATCGCCTCATAGGTTTGCTTGATGCCGGTGATGTGGCCGCTGTGCTCGAAGACGGCGCAGAGTTGCTCCGGCACGCTCAGCCGGGCGAATTCTTCGGGCAGATCGCTGAATGACGAGACCTCTGCACCGGCGATGTAGTCGAAGGCGCCGACATCATCGCAGTTGTAGCTCGCGCCATAGGCGATGAAGCCCTTCTGGCCGGGGATATGGCCGAAATGCGGGACGATCTTCTGCCAGAGCAGCGGGATGCCTTGCGTGTTGTCGACCGAGAAATGGCCGCTGAATCCGGCGATCAGCATGGGCTTGCCGGTAACGATACGTGGCTCGACGAGGGGAGTGCGGGTTGCGGCGTGCATGGACAGAGGCTCCACGAGAGCAAGGGACGACAGGTCGCGCCGCGCGCGCAGCTCTTCCGGCGTGAGGCCGAACTGCTCGCGGAAGGCGCGGGTGAAGGCCTCGTGCGAGCCATAGCCCCAGTCGAGCGCGACCTGGAGGATGTCGGGCGCGCCATCAGCCAGCTGGCGCGCCGCTTCCGAGAGCCGGCGCTCGCGCACATAGCGCATCACCGAGCGGCCGGTCGCCACGCCGAAGGCGCGGCTGAGATGGAACCGCGAGACGCCGCTGACCTCCGCGATCTCGTCGAGCGAGAGCTCGGAGGCAAAGCGGCTTTCGATGCACCAGAGGGCTTTCTTGATCGGGTCCATGGCTCACTCACGAAACGCCGGCACAATGGCGCAGAGGTGACGGGCGCGCTTGATCCAGATTGCTGTCGCTAGCGCGCAGCCTTGACGACATCGAGGAAGGCCCGCAGCGCCGGCGGCACCGCGCGGTGGCCGGGATAGTAGACCGCGACCCGCTCGGGAACAGGCGTCCAGGCCGCCAGGACCGGGCGAAGACGCCCCTCGGCTAGCGCCGTTTCGGCGGCAGGACTGGCGACATAGGCGATGCCGAGGCCCTTCATTGCGGCATCGACCATCAGCTCCTCATCGTCGAGAATGAGCGGTCCCGCCGTATCGATCGTCAGCATCTGCCCGGCCCGCTCGAACTCCCAGCGATAGAGCTTTCCGTTCGGTACACGGTGACCGATGCAGCGATGGCGCGTGAGCTCGTCGGGCGTTCCGGGCTCGCCGAAGCGTTCGAGATAGGCAGGCGACGCCACGCAGACGAAGCTGACTGTGGCGCCGAACGGCACGGCGATCATGTCCTTCGCGATGGAATCGACGAGGCGCACGCCGGCATCGAACCCGGCGGCGACGATGTCGACGAGCTTGCCCTCGACGACGAGATCAACGACCACGTCGGGAAAACGCTCCGCCATCACCGGCAGGATATCGCGCACGAGGATCGTGGCCCCCAGCCGCGGCGCATTGATTCGGACAGTGCCTGTGACACTGCCGCGGAAGGCGGCGACACTGTCGAGCGCGTCGTCCAGAGAGGCGAGGGCCGGCCGGAGCCGGCCGAGCAGTTCGAAGCCTGCTTCCGTGGGCGAGACGCTGCGCGTCGTGCGGTTCAGCAGGCGCACGCCCATGCGCTCCTCCAGAGCGCGCATAGCATGGCTCAAGGTCGAGGGGGCAATGCCGAGTTCATCTGCCGCGCGCCGGAAGCTCCGGCAGGTGGCGACGGTGACGAAAGCGGTCAGGTCATTGAGCGATGGGCGAGCCATTGCTGGTGAATCTGCATCAACCCATGCTGATTTCAACGGCTAATCAGAACAATGGTCGCGCGCTACGTCATGTCGGCAAGAGCGAACCAGTAGCCAGACGGCCTGTGTTCGCAACCTTTTGAAAGGAACCGACATGGCCAAACGCGACGCGATTTTCCCCGCCGACCGACATGCGCTCTACGATGTCCATCAGTATTCGGCGGCGATCCGGCACGGTGACCTGCTCTTCATCTCCGGGCAGGTCGGCAGCCGCGAGGACGGTTCACCCGAACCGGTGTTCGAGGATCAGGTTCGGCGGGCCTTCGCCAATCTGCGCGCCGTGCTGGCGGCGGCAGGGGCGACGTTCGATGACGTGATCGACGTCATCTCGTTCCACACCGACCCGCAGACGCAGTTCGAGAAGATGATGGCGATCCGCGCCGAGGAGATCGGCGAGCCGCCCTATCCGACCTGGACGGCCGTCGGCGTGACCTGGCTCGCCGGGTTCGATTTCGAGCTCAAGGTGGTGGCGCGCATCCCGTCCAAGGCTGCCGCCAGCGATCCAGCCGCGTGAGCTGAATGGTATCTCACCCAGCCCGTAGCAGGCGGATCGCGACATCGCGCTCGAACAGATAGAGCAGCGTCCGGATCGCCTGCCCGCGCTCCGTCTCCAGCTGCGGGTCGCGTTCGATCAGCAGGCGGGCATCGTCGCGAGCCGCGGCCAGGAGGTCGCCATCGATCTCCGGCCGGGCGATGCGCCAGTCGGGCGAGCCTGACTGGCGCGTGCCCAAGACCTCTCCTTCGCCGCGCAGGCGCAGGTCTTCTTCGGCGATGCGGAAGCCGTCCTCGCTCTCGCGCATGATGGTGAGGCGCGCTTCCGCCACCTGGCCGAGCGGGCCCTTGTAGAGCAGCAGGCAGGTCGAGGCGGCGGAGCCGCGCCCGATCCGCCCGCGCAACTGGTGGAGCTGGGCGAGGCCGAAGCGCTCGGCATGCTCGATCACCATCACCGAGGCATTGGGCACATCGACGCCGACCTCGATCACCGTGGTCGAGACCAGCACGCGCGTCTGCCCGCCGGAGAAGGCGGCCATCGCCGCGTCCTTGTCGCGGCCCGGCATCTGGCCGTGCAGCAGGCCGACCTTTTCGCCGAAGAGGCCCTGCAGCGCCTCGAAGCGTTCCTGTGCCGCCGCGACGTCGAGTGTGTCGGATTCCTGCACCAGCGGGCAGACCCAGTAGACCTGCGCACCGCTTTCCAAGGCGCGCCCGACCGCGCCGACGACTTCATCATAGCGCTCCAGCGAGATCGCTCGCGTCGTGATCGGCTTCCGGCCGGCGGGCTTCTCCGAGAGGATCGAGACGTCCATGTCGCCGAACCAGGTCAGCGCCAGCGTGCGCGGGATCGGCGTCGCGGTCATGACGAGGATGTCGACTGCCTCGCCCTTGGCGCCGAGCAAGAGACGCTGGTGCACGCCAAAGCGGTGCTGCTCGTCGACGACGGCAAGCGCAAGGTCATGGAAGACGACGCCCTCCTGGAACAGCGCATGGGTGCCGACGACGATGTCGATCTCGCCATTGGCGAGGCCTTCCAGCACCTGCCGGCGGCCGGCACCCTTCTCGCGGCCGGTGAGTAGAGCGAGCTTGAGGCCGGCCTTGTCCGCGAGCGGCGCCAGGCGCTCGGCGTGCTGGCGCGCCAGGATCTCGGTCGGCGCCATCAGCACCGATTGCCGCCGCGCCTCGGCTGCGGCTGCCATCGCCATCAGCGCGACCACGGTCTTGCCCGAGCCGACATCGCCCTGCAGGAGGCGCAGCATGCGCTCGGGCTTCTCCATGTCGTCATGGATGTCGGCGATCGCCTTGCGCTGGCCGTCGGTGAGCGTGAAGGGCAGGGCGGTCTCGATGGCATGGCGTAGCGCCCCATCGCCTGCCGTGGCGCGGCCGGCCGCTTTTTTCTGCTGGCGGCGCACCAAAGCGAGCGCGATCTGGCTGGCGAGTAGCTCGTCATAGGCGATGCGCCGGCGCGCGACGGTCTCGCCCGCCGCTGCCTTGAGGTCGACAGGGTGGTGCAAAGCGTCGATCGCGTTGCGGAATGGCGCGAAGTCGTGGCGTGTGAGGAGGGCCGGATCCTGCCACTCCGGCAGCTCGGGACAGCGCTCGGCCGCTCCGGCGGCGATGCGGGCCATGACGCGCCCGCCGATGCCTTCGGTCAGCCCGTAGACCGGCTCGACCGAGGGCAGGGTGGCGGCGAGCTTGGGATCAAGGATGCGGTCGGGATGCACCATCTGGCGCATGCCGTCCCAGAGCTCGAGCTTACCCGAGATAATGCGATAGGCGCCGATCGGCAGGGTCTGCAGGAGATGGCGGACATCGGCATGGAAGAAGACCAGCGTGACGTCGCCGGTCTCGTCCTCGACGATGACGCGATAGGGCGCCTTCGCCTTGGTCGGCGGGGCGGGACGATGCTCGGTCACCTGCGCCGAGAAGGTCGCGACCTCGCCGACCGGCGCCTCGGCGATGCTCTCGCTCGGCCGCCGGTCGATCGCGCCGGTCGGCAGATGGAACAGCAGATCGATGACGCGGGCGGCATGCGTCTCGTCGCCCAGCAGCCTGTCGAGCGCCTTGGCGAGCTTGGGGCCGACGCCGGAGAGGGCGGTGGCCGGGGCGAAGAGCGGGTCGAGGACGGATGGGCGCAATGGCTTCACGGCATGTCAGGAGTGCGAGGCTTGCGGCACGAATGCCGCTGACTTCGCGAAGGGGCATAGCTATATCGCTAATCAACCAGATAGCTATCCGAGGCAGGCACCGCGACGGGGCCGGCCCTGTTTCCATTTCGCGAGGCCGATGATGAGTGGCTCGACCCGTAGCAGCGCCGACCTCGACCCGCGCCGGCGCAAGATCCTGTTCCGTTCCTGGCATCGCGGCATGCGCGAGATGGACCTGATCATGGGCCGCTTCGCCGATGCTGAGATCGGCAATCTGAGCGAGGCCGAGCTCGACGAGTTCGAGCGGCTGATCGAGGTGCTCGACCGCGACCTCTTGAGCTGGGTGACGGGGGAGGCGCAGGTGCCGGAAAACTATGACAGCGACGTCTTCCGGCAGCTGAAGGCGTTCCACCAGCACGACAAGCCCATTCATGTGTGAGGGCTTGGCCTGCTCCCTTCATTGTCATTCCGGGGCTTCGCGTAGCGAAGAACCTGGAACCCATGACCAGGTGAGCTGCCAGGAACCACGCACCAGATGTTCCACCCAGTCGTGGGTTCCGGGTTCGCGCCTGCGGCGCGCCCCGGAATGACAAGCCATAGTCAGAATTGAAGCGTACAGATGAGCATTCCGCCTCCCGCCCAGATCGCCAAGCCGCAGCTCGAGCGCATCCTCGATGCGCTGAATCGCGGCGACAAGCCGATGCTCGCCGGCGTGCCCGATGGCTTCGACGCCGTCGTGCTCGCCGATCTGACACGGGCCAAGGCCAAGAAATCGGACGGCCCGGCGCTGATCGTCTTCATCGCCCGCGACGGCCAGCGCCTGCAGGTGCTGGAGAACGCGCTGCAGTTCGTCGCGCCCGATCTCGAGGTGATGACCTTCCCGGCCTGGGACTGCCAGCCCTATGACCGCGTCTCGCCGGCGCCCTCCATCGTCGCGCACCGGATGACGACTTTGTCGCGCCTCGCCAGGACCAAGTCGGGCGACAGGCCGCGCCTGCTGCTGACCACGGTCAATGCCGCGCTCCAGCGCGTGCCCGCCTTTGGCAAGGTCGCCTCGGAGAGCTTCTCGGCCGCGCCGGGCAACATGGTCGACACCGAGGAGCTGGCGCGTTGGCTCGACGTCAACGGCTATCTCAGGACATCGACCGTGCGCGAGACCGGCGAGTTCGCCGTCCGCGGCGGCATCGTCGACCTTTTCCCGCCCGGCATGCCGGCGCCGATCCGGCTCGACTTCTTCGGCGACACGCTGGAATCGATCCGCACCTTCGATCCGGAGACGCAGCGCACCACCGAACAATTGCGCGGGCTCGATCTCGTGCCGATGTCAGAGGCGCAGATGACGAGCGACTCGATCCGTCGCTTCCGCCAGTCCTATATCTCGACGTTCGGCACGCCCGGCCGCGACGACACGCTCTATGAGGCGGTCAGCGAGGGCCGGCGCCCGGCGGGGCTAGAGCACTGGCTGCCGCTGTTGGCCGAAAAGCTCGACACGCTCTTCACCTATCTGCCCGATGTCCCGATCGTGCTCGATCATCACGCCGATGACGCGGTGGCTGAGCGCATCAGCCTGATCAAGGACTATTACGACGCCCGCAAGAGCGCGCTCGACCAGCCGTCGCCCGGCTCGATACCGTACAAGCCGCTGCCGCCGGAGGCGCTCTACCTGACGCCGGCCGACTGGCGCGGCCTCATTGGCGAGGCCGGCGTCGCCTCGCTGACGCCGTTCCAGCTGCCGGAGAGCGAGGGCAAGCTCGTCGTCGATCTCGGCGGCAAGCAGGGCCGCAGCTTCGCCGCGGAACGCGCCGACAATTCCGGCGGCGTCTTCGACGCGGCGGTGACGCATGTGAAAGCGCTGGAAGGCGAGGGGCGTCGCGTCATCCTCGCCGCCTGGTCCGAGGGATCGCGCGAGCGCCTCGCCCATGTCCTTGCCGATCACGGCCTCAAGACCGTGCAGATGACCGGCTCGCTGCGGGCCGCCTTCGACCTGAAGCCCGGTACCACGGCGCTCGCCGTCTGGGGTTTCGAGACCGGCTTCGAGGCCGGCAAGCTCGCGGTCATCGGCGAGCAGGACATTCTCGGCGACCGCCTGGTGCGTCCGCGCAAGAAGGCACGCCGGCCGCAGGACTTCATCAACGAGCTGTCGTCGCTGACGCCCGGCGACATCGTTGTCCACGTCGACCACGGCATCGGCCGCTTCGTCGGCCTGCAGACGATCACCGCGGCCGGCGCACCGCATGATTGTCTCGAAATCCACTATGCCGGCGATGCCAAGCTGTTCCTGCCGGCGGAGAATATCGAGCTGCTCTCCCGCTACGGCTCGGAGGACACCGAGGTCGTGCTCGACCGGCTCGGCGGTGGCGGCTGGCAGGCGCGCAAGGCCAAGCTGAAGCAGCGCATCCGCGAGATGGCGGGCAAGCTGATCCAGATCGCTGCCGCCCGCGCGCTGAAGGAGGCGCCGCGCCTGATCCCGCAGGACGGGCTCTATGACGAGTTCTGCGCCCGCTTCCCCTATGAGGAGACCGAGGACCAGCAGAACACCATCGACGCCGTGCTGGAGGATCTTGCCGCCGGCCGCCCGATGGACCGGCTGGTCTGCGGCGACGTCGGCTTCGGCAAGACCGAGGTTGCGTTGCGCGCCGCCTTCACCGCAGCGCTCGCCGGCAAGCAGGTCGCGGTCGTCGTGCCGACGACGCTGCTTGCGCGCCAGCACTACCGCAATTTCGCCGAGCGCTTTGCCGGGCTCCCCGTGAAGGTCGGCCAGGCCTCGCGCTTTGTGTCCGCGCCCGACCTCAAGGCGGTGAAGCAGGGCATCAATGACGGGACGATGGACATCACCGTCGGCACCCATGCGCTGCTCGGCAAGGGCATCGATTTTAAGGATCTCGGCCTCGTCATCGTCGACGAGGAGCAGCATTTCGGCGTCGCCCACAAGGAGCGGCTCAAGGAGATGCGCGCCGAGGTCCATATGCTGACGCTGACCGCGACGCCGATCCCGCGCACGCTCCAGCTTGCCATGACCGGGGTGCGCGAACTTTCGATCATCGCGACGCCGCCGGTCGACCGCCTTGCTGTCCGCACCTTCGTCACGCCGTTCGATCCGCTGATCGTGCGCGAGGCGCTGCTGCGCGAGCGGTACAGGGGCGGGCGCTCGTTCTATGTCGTGCCACGCATCGAGGACATCGCCGACGTCAAGGACTTCCTCGACAAGCAGGTGCCGGAGTGCAAGGTCGGTATCGCCCATGGCCAGATGGCGGCGGGCACGCTGGAGGATGTGATGACGGCCTTCTATGAGGGCCAGTACGACATCCTGCTCTCGACCACGATCGTCGAATCCGGCTTGGATATCCCCACCGCCAACACGCTGATCATCCACCGCGCCGATATGTTCGGCCTGGCGCAGCTCTATCAGCTCAGGGGGCGCGTCGGTCGCTCGAAGGTGCGGGCCTATGCACTCTTCACCGTGCCCGCCAACCGCAAGCTGACCGAGCAGGCCGACCGGCGCCTGAAAGTTCTGCAATCGCTCGATACGCTGGGGGCCGGCTTCCAGCTCGCCAGCCACGACCTCGACATCAGAGGCGCCGGCAACCTGCTCGGCGACGAGCAGTCTGGCCACATTAAGGAGGTCGGCTACGAGCTCTACCAGCAGATGTTGGAAGAGGCGGTGGCGGCGCTCAAGGCCGGCATCGAGATCGAGACCGATGCCCACTGGTCGCCGACCATCCAGATCGGCGCGCCGGTGATGATCCCGGAGCACTATATCGGCGATCTGACGCTCAGGTTGACGCTGTACAAGCGCCTCTCGACCATGGACGACGACGGAGAGCTGCAATCCTTCGGCGCCGAACTGGTCGATCGCTTCGGTCCGCTGCCGGAGGAGGTCAAGCAGCTCTTGGAGATCGTCGCGATCAAGGCTTTGTGCAAGCGCGCCAATGTCGAGAAGGTCGAAGCCGGGCCGAAGGGCATCATCGTCGCCTTCCGCGACAATGAGTTCGCCAATCCGGAAGGGCTCGTCTCCTATGTCGCCAAGCAGGGCACTCTGGCCAAGGTCCGCCCCGACATGCGCGTCGTCTTCATCGACGATTTCGAGACGGCCGAGCAGCGCCTGACCGGCACACGGAGGCTGTTGACCGATCTCGCGCGCATCGCCGAGCGGAAGAAGGCAGCGTAGGGCCTAATCCGTCATTCTCGGGCGACGCGCAGCGTCGACCCGAGAATCTCATGACGAGAAGGCGCGGGTTGGAGCCTGCTCCGGCCTGAGATGCTCGGGCCAAGCCCGAGCATGACGGCGCCCGGCAAGCTAAATCACCCTAGATTGCGTCGCCTGACCTCGACGCGCTCCGGCTCATGCGTGATCACGTCGACGATGGCGAGATCGGGCCGGTCGAGCCGCGGCAAGCCGTCATCCTCGCTGGCGCGGCGGGTGACGACCAGGCTGGTCAGCGCCTTGTGGCCGCCGAGCCGGGAACGCGCCAGTGCCAGCTCCATCGCGGCGGGAACGACGAGATGGACCATGCGGCCGCCTTCCAGACAGGCGCGCAGGTCGTCGAGCACGAAGAGGCCGAGCGGCAAGAGTTCGACGCCGGTGAGCAGGGCGATGCCCGGGCCGGTCGCAAGCGCGGCAAGATCGCCGCCGACGAGCGTGGTGATGATGCGCGACGAGGCCAGCGGCTTCAGCACGCGCGAGATCTCAAGCGCCTTGGCCAGCACCTCTTTCTCGCTGACCGGAGCGGGACCGGAGAGGCTATGGCCGTCGATGACGCGGATCGGTGCCCGGATCGTGGCGGGCGAGAGCGCCGAGGGCGTGGCGCCATGGCCGAGCAATGGTTCCAGCGCCGCAACGCCATCGGGCACACGCGAGCCGAAGCCGCCGATGAAGCGCATCCCGAAGGAGCGGGCGGCAACGTCGCGCAGCAGGTGCAGCGGCTGCAACTCGCCGATCCGCGGCACGCCGAGCGCCATCACCGCGCCGGAGCGCTCGATCAGGCGCAGCAATTCGGCTTCCTTGGCATGGGCCGGCAGCATCATCGGTGACAGGCCGGCCCGCAGGCTCGCCAGGATCGAGACCAGCGCCTCGGGGCCGAGCGGCGCCAGGATCGCGACGCAGGCGCCGGGCTGGGGCTTGGCCAGCAGCAGCAGGTTGGCGAGCCGGTCGACGCGGCTGTCGAGTTCAGCGAAACCAAACGCGTTGGGCGCGAAATCGCTCCAGTCGCGCCGGCCCGGCGGATCGCGGAAGGCCGGCTCATAGCCGCGGCGGGCGGCGAGCGCCTTGAGCAGGCTGTCGAAATCGAGCCCCTCGACCAGTGCGCCGATGGAGATTTCGTCCGAGCCCATCCGCATCGCCGGACCTAGTTGGCAGGCGCAGGCGGGGCAGGCAGCCGCGCCAGCGTCTCGGTTGAGAAGAAGAATTTCGGCTGCCGCTCGGGCAAGGCGATTTCGCGCGAGCGCGCCAGCCAGGTCTCGGGCAGATAATAAAGCGGCACGACGTAGAAGCCGGAGAGCAGCAAACGGTCGAGCGTGCGCACGGTCGCGACGAAATCCTCGCGTGAGCGCGCCGCCAGCAGCGCCTGCAAGGTCGAGTCGATCGCCGGTGAGCGCACGCCGGCATAGTTAAGTGCGCCCTTGCGTTCGGCATTGGCCGAGCCCCAGCGGCCGATCTGCTCGTTGCCGGGCGAGGCCGAGGCCGGCCAGGTCCACTGGATCATGTCGAAGTCGAAGGTCGAGAGCCGGCGCCAGTACTGGACGTCGTCGATCAGCCGGACCGAGACGGCGATGCCGAGCCGCGCCAGCGAGGTCGCATAGTTCAGCGCCAGCCGCTCCTGCGGCCGGTTGGTGACGGTGATCTCGAAGCCGAAGACCTCGCCCTTGCCGTCCTTGCGCAACTGCCCGTCGTTCAGCCTGTAGCCGGCGGCCTCCAGCAGATCGAGCGCGCGGCGGGCCTGGTCGCGGTCGCGGCCAGAACCGTCCGTTGCGGCCGGCGCCCAGGTTCCGGCCAGGATGTCGTCGCGCACGGCGCCCGGAAAGGCCGCGAGCATCCCCTTCTCGCGCTGGTCGGCCGGGACGCCGAGTGCCGAGAGCTCGCTGTCGGCGAAGAAGCTGCCGGCGCGGCGATAGACGCCGTGGAACAGGTTGCGATTGGCCCATTCGAAGTCAAACAGCATCGCCAGCGCCTCGCGGACGCGAATATCGGAAAATTGCGGGCGGCGCGTGTTGAAGACCAGCCCGGTCATGCCCTTGGGCGTCTGGAAGCGGAAGGTGTCGCGGATGATCCGGCCGTCGCGCACGGCCGGGACATCGTAGCCAGTCATCCAGCGCGTCGGGTCGCTTTCGAGGCGGAAGTCATAGAGGCCTGCCTTGAAAGCCTCGAACAAGGCGTTGGAATCGCGATAGAAATCGTAGCGGATCTCCTCGGCGTTGAAGAGCCCGCGGGTAAGGGGATGATCCTCGGCCCAGAAATCCTTGCGACGCTTCAGGCGCAGCATCTCGCCGGGCTTGATCTCCTCGACGAGATAGGGGCCGGAGCCGAGCGCCGGCTTGAAGCTGGTGTCGCCGAACTTCTCGGCGTCGGTGGCGTGCCTGGCGAAGATCGGCATGGCGCCGATCACCAGCGGCAATTCGCGATTGGAGCCATCGCCGAGCTCGAAGACGACCCGGTCGGGCGAGGGCGCTTCGGCCTTGGTCACCCGCGCCAGGCTGGAACGATGGAACGGCTTGCCCTTGGTCTTCAGCATCTCGAAGGTGAAGATCACGTCCTGCGCCGTCACTGGCTTGCCGTCTGAGAAGCGGGCGCGCGGATCGATCTGGAAGGCGAGGCGGGTGCGCTCCGGGTTGAGCTCGACCTTGCTCGCCAGCAGGCCATAGGCGGTGAACGGTTCGTCGGCGGAGCGGAGGAGCAGGCTTTGCTGGACATAGCGCGGCACTGCGTCGGGCGCGACGCCGAGCACGACCAGCGGGTTGAGGCTGTCGAAGGTGCCCTGCTGGCCGAAGATGATTCGCCCGCCCTTCGGCGCCTTTGGATCGGCATAGGGCAGGTGCTCGAAGCCCTTCGGCAGCTCTGGGTCGCCATGCATGGCGATGGCGTTGTCGTTCTCGGCTGCGGTCGCGCCAATGCCGCTCGCGAGGCCGAAAGCCGCGAGACTCGCGAAGACGAGCCCGAAAACCCATGCCGGGCGCGCCGAGGCGCGGTTGCGTCGATGCATGCTCAAACCTGATTCCCTGCCGCAGGATAACATGCGATCAAACTTGGCGCGTGGCGCTCTTCGGGCTGGAAACCTGCGACGGAACTCGCTAAACGCAGGCCGGGCGTCATTCAAACGCCTCAATCGCGCTTGATGTGCTCACGCCGCCACCGGCTCCGGCACCTTGCCGGTTGAGCTTTGGGTGATGCACGCTGCCCGTCATGGCAGCCGAACAAGTTTCCATGGTCAAGGAATCGCAGATGTCAGCTTCGACCCGCCTGTCCAAGAGCCAGGGCGCCACCGCGAAGAGCACGGTCCGCAGCCTCGCGCTCGTGCTGGGCGCCGCCGTCGCTCTCGCTCCCTTCTCCGCGCTCGCCCAGCAGGCGCAGCCGCAACGCCCGGCGACCCGTCCGGCCGCGCCGGCGCAGCCGGCCCCTGCCCAGCCGCCTGCCGGCCAGGCCGCGCAGACCGGCCCGACCGTTGTTCAGGTCAAGCCAGAGCCGTCGCAGACGAGCTGGACCAAGGTCTGCGGCAAGGACCAGGCCGCCAACAAGGAAATCTGCTACACCACGCGCGATTTCGTCTCGGATCAGGGTCAGCCGGTGCTCGCCGTCGCGGTCTATGACGTGAAGGGCGATGCCAACAAGATCGTGCGCTTCCTGATGCCGCTCGGCCTGCTGCTGCAGCCCGGCATCCGCTTCGCCGTCGATACCGCGCAACCGAATCCCGGCCGCTATGCGATCTGCTTCCCGAACGGCTGCTTCGCCGAGGCGCAGGTCAAGGACGATTTCATCAACTCGATGAAGAAGGGCAACACCCTCAACATCAGCGTGCAGAACCAGGGCGCGCGCGAGGTCACCTTCGCCATCCCGATGGCCGACTTCGCCAAGGCGTTCGACGGCGCCCCGATCGACCCGAAGGTGCTGGAAGAGCAGCAGAAGGCGCTGCAGGACGAGCTCGCCAAGCGCCAGGAGGAGCTGCGCAAGCGCCTCGGCGGCGCCGAGGCTACGCCTGGCGCGGCGCCGGCCCCGGGTACGCCGGCGGCTCCGGCTCCGGGCGCGACGCCTGCCCCGGCTCCGAAGCCCTGATCGGCCGATCAGCCGAAAAGCCTATCGACGCCGGGCCTCGCGCCCGGCGTTTTCGTTTGGTCAGACGGTTGTGCGCTCGGCGCGCTTGACCTGCTGCCAGAGCGCCTCGAGCTCATCGAGCGACGCCTGCCTCGGCTCGCGTCCTTCCCGCTCCAGTGCCGCTTCGATGCCGGCGAAACGGCGCTCGAACTTGGCATTGGCGGCGTTCAGGCAAGCCTCGGGATCGGCATCGACATGACGGGCGAGGTTGGCGATCACGAAGAGCAGATCACCGATCTCCTCCTTGATCGCGGCCTTGTCGCCACCGGCGAGCGCCTCGTCGATCTCGGCGGTCTCCTCGCGGATCTTGTCCAGGACCAGCCGGGCGTCGTTCCAGTCGAAGCCGACGGTCGACGCCTTGGCCTGAAGCTTCCAGGCCCGGGTTAGCGAGGGCAGCGTGGTCGGCACGCCGGCGAGCACACCCTTGGCCTCAGGTGGCTCAGGCAAGCCAGCCTCGGCCCTCGCACGCGCCTTGTCGGCCTTCTCCTGAGCCTTGATCTGACCCCACAGCGCCTTGACCTCGGCAGGAGAGAGATCGCGGGCATCGCCGAAGACATGCGGATGCCGGCGGATCAGCTTGGTCGTGATCGCCTCGACCACGTCAGGGAAGGCGAAGCTGCCTTGCTCCTGCGCCATCCGGGCATGGAACACGACCTGGAGCAGGAGGTCGCCGAGCTCATCCTTGAGATCGACGAGATCGCCGCGCGCAATGGCGTCCGCGACCTCGTAGGCCTCCTCGATCGTGTAGGGCGCGATCGAGGCGAAGTCCTGCTCGAGATCCCACGGGCAGCCCGTGCCGGGCGTGCGCAGCGCCGCCATGATCTCGATCAGGCGATCGATGTCGCGAGCTGGCTTCATCGCTGCAATCCTCTTCAGGTTGGGTTAGCCTCCTCCCATGATTCAAGTCAGCCCGTCCATCGCGATCGACGAAAGCGAGATCGAGGAAAGCTTCGTGCGCGCCTCCGGACCGGGCGGGCAGAACGTCAACAAGGTCTCGACCGCGGTCGAGCTCCGCTTCGATGCCCGCCGCTCGGCCTCACTTCCCAATGAGGTGGCGATCCGCCTGATGAAGCTCGCCGGCAGCCGGCTGACGCAGGACGGTGTCATCGTCATCACCGCGCAGGAGCATCGCAGCCAGAGCCGCAATCGCGAGGAGGCGCTGGCGCGATTGATCGACTTGATCCGGCAGGCCGAAGTGCGGCCCAAGGTCCGGCGGCCGACCAAGCCGACCAAGGCCTCGAAGGAGCGGCGCCTCGCCTCGAAGGAGAAGCGCTCCTCGGTCAAGTCGAGCCGCGGCAAGCCGAGGTTCGACTAGCTTGGTGTTGAAATCGGACGAGGAGCGGGTGTCGGGAGAGCGGCCGGCGCCGAGGCGGATCGATGTGGCCTATCTGCGCCGCGCCGCCCTGTACTATCTCGAACGCTATTCGGTGCCGGCGGCGCATTTGCAGCGCGTCCTGCTGCGCAAGGTCGAGCGCAGCTGCCGGCATCACGGTCAGGACCCGCAAACCTTCCGGGAGGCGGTGGATAAAATCGTCGCGTCCTTTGTTGCCTCCGGCCTCGTCGACGATCGCCGCTTCGCCGAGGCACAGGCGCAGAGCCTGCGTCGCAAGGGGCGCTCGACCCGGGCTGTCGCGGCCGGGCTCGCCGCCAAAGGTGTCGGGCGTGACGTTGTGGCCGAGACCATTGTTTCGGATGAGGCAGTCGAACTGGACGCAGCCCGTGTCGCCGCCCGTCGCAAGCGCCTCGGTCCATGGAGCCGCGGCGATCGGGCTGCGTTGCGCCAGAAGCACATCGCCGCGCTGGCTCGCGCAGGTTTCAGTCTGGCGATCGCCCGCGCCGTGATCGACGATGCGGGCGACTAGGCGTAGCGGCTGCCGCTCAGTCCGGCTTGACGTTGGCCTCGGTCACGACCTTGCCCCAGCGCGCCACCTCGGCCTTGACGAAGTCGCCGAAGGCCGGCCCGTAAAGGTTCGGGATCTCGGAGCCGTTCCGCTTCCAGGCCTCGGTCACCGTCGGCGAGGCCAGCGCCTTCTGCAGCTCGGCCGTCATCTTGGCGACCACCTCGGGCGGCGTGTTCTTCGGCGCCCACATCGCGTACCAGGTCGAGACCTCGTAGCCCGGCAAGCCCGCTTCGGCAGTGGTCGGGACATCGGGGAAGGCGGCAGCCCGCTTGGGTGCAGCGACGGCGAGGGCCCGCAGCGTTCCGCTGGAGATCTGCGCGGCCGAGGAGCCGAGGCCGTCGAAGGCGAGGTCGACCTGGCCGGCGACGAGGTCCTGCATCAGCGGGCCAGCGCCACGATAGGGCACATGGGTCAGGTTGACCTTGGCGGTGAGCTTGAACAATTCGCCGGCGAGATGGTGCGTGGTGCCGTTGCCGGCCGAGCCGTAATTCAGCTTGTCCGGGTTCTTCTTGGCGAAGTCGACCAGCTCGGCCAGCGTCTTGGCCTGGACCTTGCCCGGATGGACGACCACGACCTGCGGCGGCTGGGCGATCACCCCGATCGGGATGAAATCGGTCTGGATGTTGTAGTCGAGCCTGGGATAGAGCGCCGGCGCGATGGCGTGGTGCGCGGCGCCGATGAAGAAGGTGTAGCCGTCAGGCGTTGCCTTGGAGGCGGCCGATGCGCCGACCGTGCCGCCGGCGCCGCCGCGATTGTCGATCAGGATGCGCTGGCCGAGCTGCTGCTCGAGTTGGGCGGCGAGCGGGCGGGCGAAGGCGTCGGTGCCGCCGCCGGCCGGAAACGGCACGATGAAGCTGACCGGCTTCTGCGGCCAGGCTTGGGCATAGGCCGGCGCAGCCGGGACGATCTGCGCCAGCGCGACGAGCGCCAGGGCGCCGAACCATCCGGTTTTCGACATTAGGTAACCTCCCTTGAGAATCGCCCCGGCTCTTGACGGCCGGTCGGCGGCATCGGCGGTCGTCGCCGAGCGATCTGGCAATTAGGGCATTCACATCCGCAAATGGCAAGCGAGCGCCCGCGCGCAACGCTCGGCGGAATCCCAGTCTTTTGGCTAGCTCTTTGGCTGCTGAGCTACGCGGTCGGTCAAGCTGGCGGAAGGGGTGGGATTCGAACCCACGGTGGGCTTGCACCCACGGCGGTTTTCAAGACCGCTGCCTTAAACCACTCGGCCACCCTTCCAGCGCCCCGTCATTGCCGTTCCTCGCCGAATTTTGCAAGCCGCATACGGTCGGATCGTGATCGTCCTTTGCGTAGCGCCAAGAAATATTATATTTTTCAAAATCTTGAGACAAGATCGCAGCTTCGTCGGGAGGCCGCGCCGTTAGGCGGGTTCAGGCGTTGCAGGCGTGTCACGCTCCCCCGAAAAATGGCGCCGGGAAGGTGGCGGATTGACAGTTGCCGCATTTTCGACACCTTTGTGCCCGCCCAAAGGCAGGGCTGGGCTACCGTTGACGATGGCGCGTTCGCGCTGCCTCCGCTTAACGATCCCTTAACGGAATTGGTCGAAAACTGCACCCTTGCCACGATGGTGGCTTGGGCGGCGCAGCGTTTTCGGCGCGACGAACAGGAATGCGGCATGATGCGAGGCACGAGCGCACCGGCGGTGATCACCTCCATGACCGACTCCGGCGACGCCCCTCGCGCTTCCTCTTCCCTTGCCACGGCGACCCGGCTCGGTTGCGTGATGCTCGCCGGCCTGTTTCTGGCGAACTGTGCCAATGACCAGGTCGCCCGTCGCGGCAAGTCCAAGGAGATCGGCGCCTTCCCGTCGTCCAAATACGGCCCGGCCAGCGCGCGCGTGGTGGAAGAGGGGCAACCGGTGCCGAAAGGCGGCGGCCGCGAGCTGATCGGCCGCAGCTATACCGTCGCCGGCAAGCGCTACACACCATATGAGAAGCCGGTCGGCTACACCGCCGTCGGCACCGCCTCCTGGTATGGCGAGGCCTTCCATGGCCGCCGCACCGCCAATGGCGAAGTCTATGACCGCATGAGCATCAGCGCCGCGCATCCGACCATGCCGCTGCCGGCCTATGCCCGCGTTACAAACGTCACCAACAGCCGCTCGATCATCGTGCGCGTCAACGATCGCGGCCCGTTCCATGGCGGCCGTGTCATGGACGTCTCGCAGAAGACCGCCGATGCGCTCGCCTTCCGCCATCTCGGCACGGCGCGCGTCAAGATCGAGTACCTCGGCCAGGCCTCGCTCGCCGGTTCCGACGACAACATGCTGCTGGCCTCGCTGCGCACCGACGGCTCACCCGCTTCGATCCCGGGCCAGAGCAGCCGTACCATGATCGCCAGCGCCGCGTCGCAGGTCGATCTCGGCCGCTCCGCCGGCCCGGACCTCGACGACGAAGCCGCACGGCCTGCGCCCGTCCGGGCGGAGCCCGCTCCGGCTCCGGTTGCCGCCCAGCCCGTTGTACAGGCCTATGCCCCCGAGCAGCCGCGCACGATCGCCGTGCAGAGCCCGGTCGTCGCCAGCGTCGCCTCGACCTCGTCCGCCGAGGGCGTGCCGGTCAGCGGCATCCGCCTGCCGCCATCCCGGCCGTTTGATCTCGGCAGCATCGCCAATGCCGGCAAGCAGGTCCCCGTTCTGCGTCCGAATCTTGTGACTGCGCCCAAGCCGTTGCCGCGTACGGCCAGCCTGGTCACTGCTCCCGAGAAGACCTCGGGCGCTCGCCTTGCCAAGAGCCAGCCGCTTTCCGCCGGGCTCAAGCTGCAGATGCAGCAGCCGCTGGCCCGGAATTGATTCCATCCGGGCTTGACCGCCCGGACCGGCGCATCATCTGATCTCGATATGACGCAAGGTCGATCAGGGATGGCGCGCGCCTATCATCCGATCTGGAGCTGGGTTCTCGCCGTCTGCGCGGCCTTGCTGGCGCTGGCGCCGGGCCTCGTCCGTGCGCAGGCGTTCCAGTCGGCCGCGCCCTATGCGCTCCTGCTCGATTCCGCCAGCGGTGCGGTGCTTTACGAGAAGGCGGCCGACGAGCTGATGGTGCCGGCGAGCATGGCGAAGCTCGCCACCGCCTTGGTCGCCTTCCAGGAGATCGCTGCCAGCAAGATGACGCCCGAAACCGAGATCGCCATCTCGGAAAACGCCTGGCGCAAGGGCGGCGGCGTCTCCGGCGGCTCGACAATGTTCGCCATCGTCAACAGTCGCGTGAAACTCGGCGATCTCCTGCAGGGGCTGATCGTGCAGTCCGGCAACGATGCGGCGATCGCGCTGGCCGAGGCGGTGGCCGGCGACGAAGCCAGCTTCGCCAGGATCATGACCGAGCGCGTCCATGCGCTCGGCCTGACCAGATCGCAATTCCGCAACGCGACCGGCATGGCCGACCCGCAGCAGAAGGTGACGGCGCGCGAACTCGCTCTGCTCGCCGATCACATCATCAAGACCTATCCGGAACTGTACCGGACCTTCGGCCAGCGCGACTTCACCTGGAACAAGATCAAGCAGAGCAACCGCAATCCGCTGCTGACCATGGACATCGGCGCCGACGGCCTCAAGACGGGCAATATCGACGAGACCGGCTATGGCCTCGTCGGCTCGGCCGTGCAGAAGGGCCAGCGGCTGATCGTCGTTGTCAACGGCCTGAAGAATGCGCGCGACCGTGCCAGCGAGGCCCGCAAGCTGCTCGAATGGGGTTTTCGTTCCTTCGAGCAGAAGCAGGTCTTTGCCGAAGGCGAGAGCGTCGGCGAAGCCAGCGTCTTCGGCGGCGAGAAGGGCCGGGTCGCGCTGAAGGCCAAGGGCGCGGTCAACCTGCTCGTGCCGCGCGGCAGCAATGAACGCCTCGCCGCCCGGATCGTCTATCGCGGCCCATTGCAGGCGCCCGTCGCGGAAGGAGCCGAGATCGGCCGACTGCTGGTCACGCGCGGCGAGGTCAAGACGCTCGACATCCCGCTCTATGCCGCGGAGAGCGTTGCTGTCGGCAGCCTGCAGCAGCGGGCGCTCGATGCGCTGATGGAGGCCGCGACCGGCTGGGTCCGCAAGGCCCTCAAGCGGAGCTGAGCGTGGCCAAGGCGAAGGCGCGGCCCGCACCGGGGCATTTCATCACGCTCGAAGGTGGGGAGGGGGCCGGCAAGTCGACCCTCGCCAAGGCGCTCGCGGCCCGGCTGGAGGCGCACGGCCTCGCTGTCGAGCTGACGCGTGAGCCGGGCGGCTCGCCCAAGGCCGAGCGTATCCGCGAAGCCTTGCTCGCCGGGCGGATCAAGCCCTACGGCGCCTTCGCCGAGGCGCTGATGTTCCAGGCCGCCCGCATCGACCATGTCGACAGCCGGATCAGGCCGGCGCTCAAGCGCGGCGCCTGGGTGATCTGCGACCGCTTCATCGACTCAACCCGCGTCTACCAGGGCACGCTCGGCGAGATCGCCAGAGACAAGCTCGCGGCGCTGGAGGCTGTCGCCATCGCCGGATTGATGCCGGAGCTGACCTTCATTCTCGATCTCGCCCCCGAGACGGGTCTCGCCCGCGCCGCCCGCCGCCGGAAACCTGGGGAGGTGACGGACCGTTTCGAAAGCGAAACGGTCAGTTTCCATCGCCGGCTGCGCCAGGGCTTCCTCGACATCGCCGCCGCCGAGCCGCAGCGCTGCGTCGTGCTCGACGCCAGCCTTGCGGCCGAGACGCTTGCGGACACGGCCTGGGAGGCGCTTTCCACCCGGCTGCCCTTGCCGCAGATTGCGCCGGCATGACCGAATCGAGCAACGAACCCGACCGCCTGCCGAACGCGCCGCATCCTCGCGAGACGCTGGCGCTCCTCGGCCATCAGCACCAGGAGGAAGCGCTCCTGACCGCGCTGCGCTCCGGCCGCATGCACCATGCCTGGCTGCTCGGCGGGCCGGAAGGCGTCGGCAAGGCGAGTTTCGCCTATCGCGCTGCCCGCTTCATGCTGGCCGAAGGCGATCCGCTGCGCCGGGCGGAGAGCGCACGCGACCTCGCCATGCCGGAAACCGAAGGCGCCACCCGCAAGATCGCGGCGCAGTCGCATCCCGACCTTCACCTCCTGCGCCGCATCGCTAAGCCGGACGGCAAGAGCTTCACCAGCAATATCCCGGTCGATCTGGTACGCCGGATCATCGACCGCTTCGGCTCCAGCGCAGGCGAGGGCGGCTGGCGGGTCGCGATCGTCGACTCCGCCGAGGATCTCGACCGGCCGGGCGCCAATGCCCTGCTGAAGCTGCTGGAGGAACCACCGCCGCGCTGTCTCTTCCTGATCGTCGCGCACGCACCCGGCCGCGTCCTTCCGACAATCCGCTCGCGCTGCCGGCTTCTGTCCTTCGAGCCGCTGGGCGAGGGCGATGTCGCGCAAGCCGGTGCGATCGCGCTGGAGCGCATGCGCCTGCCCTATGACGCCTCGGCGCTCGAACGGGCCGCGGCCTTGTCTGAGGGCTCGGTCAAGCGGGCGCTGACCTATGTCGACCCGGAGACGCTGGCGCTGGTCGAGGCGGTCAGGGCGCGGCTCGACGCGCTGCCCTCGATCGACCTGACCGCACTGCTGGCGCTCGGCGAGGACGTCGCGGGCAGGGCGGGCGAGGCCGATTTCGCCGTCATGATCGAGACGGTGCAGGGCTGGCTCGGCGCGCACCTCCATGCGCATGCGGCCGCGGGTCCCGCGCGGCTTGCGCCCCTCGCGGAGGTATGGGAGAGACTTGCACGCGCCGCGAACGAGGTCGAAACCTATAATCTCGATCGCCGCCCCCTCGTCATGTCGCTGTTTCACGATCTGTCGGAGGCGGTTTCCCGTTCGCGCGCGGCCTGACAACGACACGAAACCGGACAGCCATGGCCTCGGCCCCGACCTTCTATATCTCGACCGCGATCTCCTATCCGAACGGCGCGCCGCATATCGGCCACGCCTATGAGGTCGTGGCGGCGGATGCTATCGCGCGCTTCAAGCGGCTCGATGGCTTCGACGTTTATTTCCAGACCGGCACCGACGATCACGGCCTAAAGATCTTCCAGGCGGCCGCCAAGGAAGGCCTGACGCCGAAGGAACTGGTCGACCGGACCGCGCCGCGCTTCAAGGCGATGGCCGATGCGCTGAACTGCGCCTATGACCGCTTCATCCGCACCGTCGATGCCGACCACCTGCCGTCGACCCAGGAACTCTGGCGGCGGATGGAGGCCAATGGCGACATCTATCTCGACCGCTATGCCGGCTGGTACTCGGTGCGCGACGAGGCCTATTACGGCGAGGAAGAGACCCATCTCAACGCCGATGGCGTGCGCATCGGTCCGCAGGGCACCCCGGTCGAGTGGACCGAGGAGGAGAGCTATTTCTTCCGCCTTTCGGCCTATCAGGACCGGCTGCTCGCGCTTTACGAGGCCAATCCGTCCTTCATCGGGCCGGAGACGCGCCGCAACGAGATCGTCTCGTTCGTCAAAGGCGGGCTGCAGGACCTGTCGATCAGCCGCACCACCTTCGACTGGGGTCTGCCGGTTCCGGGCGATCCGAAGCATGTGATGTATGTCTGGGTCGACGCGCTCAACAACTACGTCACCGGCTGCGGTTTCCCGGACGAGAGCGACCCGCGCTGGCGCTTCTGGCCGGCCGATGTCCACATCATCGGCAAGGACATCACCCGCTTCCACTCGGTCTATTGGCCGGCCTTCCTGATGTCGGGAGGGTTGGAGCCGCCCAAGCGCGTCTTCGGCCACGGCTTCCTGCTCTCGAAGGGCGAGAAGATGTCGAAATCGGTCGGCAACGTCGTCGATCCGTTCGATCTGACCGAAGCCTACGGTATCGACCAGCTGCGCTATTTCTTCCTGCGCGAGGTTTCCTTCGGCCAGGACGGCAATTACAGTCACGAGGCGATCGTCGGGCGCATCAATGCCGACCTCGCCAATGATCTCGGCAATCTGGCGCAGCGCTCGCTGTCGATGATCGCCAAGAACTGCGAGGGCAGGGTGCCGCCAGCGGGCGCACTGACGGACGGTGATCGCGCCATGCTGGCGCAGGCCGACGGTTTGCTGACGAAGACGCGCGCCGCCATGCAGGATTTCGCTCTGCATGTCGTGCTGGCGGACATCTGGGCCGTGGTCGCCGAGGCCAACCGTTATTTCGCCAACAACGAGCCGTGGAAGCTCTCCAAGAGCGATCCGGCCCGGCGCGATACGGTGCTCTACGTTACGATCGAGACGATCCGGCAGGTCGCGATCCTGACCCAGCCGGTGATGCCGCAATCGATGACAAGGCTGCTCGACCTGCTGTCGGTTCCGGTCGAGGCGCGCAACTTCGCATCTCTCGGCGAGACCGGCCGCCTGAGCTCGGGTACGGCACTGCCGGCGCCGAGCGCGATCTTCCCGCGCTATGTCGAGCCGGAAGGCGGCGAGGCGGCCTGATGCTGATCGATACGCATTGCCATCTCGATTTCCCGGATTTCGCCGAGGATATCGGGTCTTATGTCGGCCGCGCAGAAGCGGCCGGCGTCGGCCGGATGGTGACGATCTCGACCCGCGTGGCGCGCTTTGCCACCTATGCGGCACTGGCCGAGCGTTTCGCCTCGGTTTGGTGCACGGTCGGCACGCACCCGCACGGTGCCCATGAGGAGCTCGACGTCACCGTCGAGCAACTGATCGAACTGTCGCGCCACCCGCGCTGCGTCGCCATCGGCGAGGCCGGGCTCGACTATCACTACGACAAGAGCCCGCGCGCGGCGCAGGAGCAGGGCCTGCGCACGCACATCGCCGCGGCCCGCGAGACGCAGCTGCCGCTGGTGATCCATTCGCGCGAGGCCGACGAGGACATGGCGGCGATCCTGCGCGAGGAGATGGGGAAGGGCGCCTTCCCTGCCATCCTGCACTGCTTCACCGCCGGGCAGATGCTGGCTCAAACGGGGGTCGAGCTCGGGCTCTACGTCTCCTTCTCGGGCATTCTGACCTTCAAGACCTCGCAGGCGCTGCGGGATATCGCCCGCGATATCCCGATGGAGCGCCTGCTGGTCGAGACCGATGCGCCCTATCTTGCCCCAACGCCCTATCGCGGCAAGCGCAACGAACCCTCCTATGTCGTTGAGACCGCGAAGGTTCTGGCCGAGGTCAAGGGCGTCTCCTTCGACGAGATAGCCCGGATCACGACGGAGAACGCCAAGCGCTGCTACTGGAAGATGGACCACGCCGCGCCCGTGGCGCAGGTAGCCTGAGGTAAGCCGCGCCGCATGAGCCTGACCGTCACCATCCTCGGCTGCGGCTCATCCGGCGGCGTGCCGCGGCCGGGCTCCGGCTGGGGCGCTTGCGATCCGGCCAATCCCAAGAACCGGCGGCGGCGCTGCTCGATCCTGGTCGAGCGCAAAGGCCCGGGCGGCACGACGGGGGTGCTGATCGACACCACGCCGGATTTGCGCGAGCAATTGCTGTCGGCCGGGGTCGACCGGCTCGACGCGACGCTGTTCAGCCACGACCATGCTGACCACACCCATGGCATTGACGATCTGCGCGCGCTCGTTCTGCACATGCGCAAGCGCATCCCGGTGCATGCCGACGCCGTGACCGGTGCGACGCTGCGCCAGCGCTTCGGTTATCTGTTCGAGACTCCGCCCGGCAGCCTCTATCCGCCAATCCTCGATCTCGAACCGCTCGCGGCCGGCGAGTTGCTGACGATCGACGGCGCCGGCGGGCCGATCAAGACGCTGCCATTCCGGCTCGAGCACGGCCCGAACTATGACGCGCTCGGCTTCCGCTTCGGCTCGCTCGGCTATGCGCCGGACGTCAGCGCGATCCCGCCGGAGTCGCTGGCGGCGATGAGCGGTCTCGACGTCCTCGTGCTCGACTGCCTGCGCGAATCTCCGCATCCGAGCCATTTCAATCTGGAGCAGTCGCTGGAGGCGATCGCGCAGCTGAAGCCGAACCGCGCGATCCTGACCAACCTTCATGTCGATCTCGATTATCTCAGCCTGTCCAAACGCTTGCCGGACAACATTGAACCGGCGTTCGACGGCATGAGGATGGCTATCGACGCTTGAATCCTCAGCGTCGCTTTGACGATCGGCTCGGCCCAGGGCATGTCCGGGTATCGATATAAGTTCCATAATATGTCTTATGCGAATCGGAGCGGTCTCCGTTTTCCGCCCCTCCGCCTTTTGGACGGCTCGCTTCTTCGCCTCTGAACAACGCAGTACGGAGCATCAGCGTGCCGCCTTTTCGATCTTGCTGCGGCCAACAGAAAGGCCCCGCCTTTGCGGCGGGGCCTTCGCCGATCAGCAGGCCCGGCACTCGAACGGTTGGACCTGCACCTGGCCCTGCTGGATGACGATCCGTTCGGCCGCGCCATTGGGCTTGACCCGGATCACGCCGTCATCGTCGCATTCGTCGAGGAAATAGGCCGGAAGCCCGGCACGCAGCGCCTTCTCGATCGATTGCCTGCGAAATTGCTTCAGCTTCTCTTGGTCCATGGTGAGCTCCGTTGAGCCGATGGCGCCCTTTGTCGGGATTTGGGGTGATGCGCGCATTCTTCAAGCCTGCGGCAATCGCCACCTCTGATCGGGCTGGCGCGCACACGGCCTCTACCCGACAATCGCCGACGGCCGATCATCAGGCCGAATACTGGATAGGACGGAGAGCGACCGATGCTGGACTGGACCACTTATCGCACCGAGCTGAAGGCCCGTGTCGGCGATTTCGGCAAGGCTGCGCCGGAAGCGCTTCGCGGTTATGCCGCACTGGCCGGCGGTGCGGCGAAGACCACGCATCTCGATGCCCGCACGCGCGAGCTGATCTCGCTCGCCGTGGCCGTTACCACGCGCTGCGACGGCTGCATCACCTCCCATGTCGATGCGGCGATCAAGGCGGGCGTCAGCCGCGAGGAGATCGCCGAGGCGCTCGGGGTCGCGATCGCGATGAACGCTGGCGCGGCGCTTGTCTATTCGGCGCGGACGCTCGATTGCTTCGAGCAGATGACGGCCCCCACCCCGCTTGCGGCGGAATAAGATCGCTCCTCCCCGAAAGGAGCGCTCGTCTGCCTCCGATGGCCTCACGCCTGCGCCACATTGCCGTGACAGATTGATCGGGAGGCGCGGAACGCAGGACGGCGTTCCGTCGTTTCCTCGTCGACCGCAACGGAACCAGGAGGACGCGATGAGTCATACTGGCAAGGCCGAGCGCGAGATCCGCAAGATCGCCTATGCGCTTTGGATGGAGCAAGGACAGCCGGAAGGCCGCGACCACGAGCATTGGGAAGCGGCGAAGGCGATCTGGACCTTCCGCAATCGCAGCGAGGAGATCGTCGATCACGGCGCCGAGGACGAGCTCAAGGGCGAGCGTGCGCGCCGCCGCGAGCAGGAATGGCTGTCCTGATGATAGTACCGCAGGGCTGTTCGCCGCAGCCCTGCCATTCCCGATGGGCATGATTGCAGCCGCAGACGAGCGGCTGCGATGCTCCCATATTGGGCTCGAAGCAGCGCCATCTCTCCACCCGGCGCCTGTGGAGACGAGCCATGACGCATCATGTAGAAGCCGGCAGGGTCGGGGTGATTGAACGCCCTGAGAGTGGGCGCTTCGAACTCGATTTCCCCGGCGGACAGGCCTTCGCCATCTATCGCGCCGACGGCAACAGGATTGTCGTGACCCATACTGAAGTACCGCCTGCCTTCAACGGCCGCGGCATCGGCTCGCAACTGGCCGAGGGGATTTTCGAGATCGCGCGCGCCAGCGGACGGCACGTGGTGCCGCGCTGCTCCTTCGTCGCCGCCTGGGCCCGCCGCCATCCCGACTACGGCGACGTGCTGGCCTAGAGCGCCCTCGCCCGATCGATCGCCAAAGGCTTGCCTCGCGGCAGCTGATCGCGTTTGAAGGCTCGGTCACAGAACGGGGCCTGCCATGCTGGACGATCTCGCCATCACCGATTTTCCGCTGCGGGCCAAGGACAAGCTCCGCTATGGCGATACGGACCGCCAGGGCCACGTCAACAATGCGGTGTTCTCGACCTTCCTGGAAACCGGGCGCGTCGAGCTGATCTATGGCCATGCCGCTCAGCTGGCCGAGCCGGGAACGGCCTTCGTCCTCGCCCGGCTGGAGCTGGATTTCCGGGCCGAGCTGCTCTGGCCCGGCGAGGTCGAGATCGGCACGCGCATCGCCTCGATCGGCCGCAGCTCCATCCGGCTCGAGCAGGCGATCTTCCAGGGCGAACGCTGCATCGCCAGCGGGCTATCCGTGATCGTTCAGATGGACGAAGAGACGCGCAAGGCGCGGCCATTCTCTGACACTGTGCGGGAGCGGCTGATGCTGCTGGCTGCGCCAGCGACCTGATCTAGCCGCCCTCCTCCGGCCAGCCGACCAGTTCGGTCGGCGTCCAGCGCGCCTTCCTGCGTTCCAGGCGGCCTTCCAGCGCCTCGCCGCTGAAATCCCGCAGCTCGGCCGGCCTGGTGAAACGGGCGCGCTCGTCGAGCGCGTCGATGCTGATCGTCGTCCAGGCCTTGTTGTTCTCGACCATCAGCATGGCAAGATAGACTCCGCAGCGGCGGCAGAGCACGACCTCCGAGGCCGAGAGCCCAAACCGGTAGCGCTGGAGTTCGGCAGGCTCATGGACAACAAGGCGCACCTGCGCCTTGGGATCCGAGACCGTCCGGGCATTGTGCTTGCGGCAGAAGGAGCACTGGCAGGCACCGACGATCTCCTCCTCGGGCGGGCGCGGCAACGCCAGTTCGAGGCCGATCGCACCACAATGGCAACCACCGCTCAAGCGATGCGTCATCCCGGCTTCTCCTTGTCGCGCGCTGTCACATCACGGCAATTATGAACATGTGATGATCCGATCAAAACAAGTGATTGGATACGGCAACGAATCAGAGGAACGGAATCGCTCCTGCCGCGTTCGAAGCCAAAATGCGGGAGGACATCATGAACAGCCTTGTTGCGGCCTCGGCGCTGTTCCTGGCCGGTGGCTTGTCTGGCGTGACCATGGGGGCCGTGCCCCTGCAAGGCGTTCTCAACGAAATCTTCTGGGCAAGCCTGGCGCTATCCGGTTTCCTCGCCATCGTGGGGCTAGAAGCGGCCAGTTGACGCGCTTCGCGTAAGCCTTTCCAATTCTTTCGGATTTTTGCCGAGGCCGTCTATGGCTTGGCATAATGAATGCTGCCCGCCGTCAGACCGGCCGGCGGTCCAAGCCCATTTGCATCTTTATGCATCGCTTATGCCCTCGCTGCCCCTTTCAACTCGACCCTTTAGCAGGAACGGCACCACATCTCCGGCCTAACCCAGGCTGGAGATCCATCATGGCCGATATCGTCTTCCTCGCGCTCGGGGCCGGAGCCTTCGCGCTCTTCGGCTGGTACGCAGCGCTGCTGCGCAAGGTCTGACGCCATGGGCCTGACCTTGCTTTATGCCGCCGCCGCCCTCGGGCTAGCGGTCTACATGGTCGCCGCGCTGCTGCGCCCCGACCGCTTCTGAGACAACACAAAAAAGGAGACCTCGCATGGACTGGCGGGGCTGGGCAGAGATCGTCTTCACGATCGCGCTGACGGTAGCCGTGGGCTGGCCGCTCGGCATTTATATGGGGCGCGTCTGGGCGGGGGAGAAAACCCCGCTCGATCTGGTGCTGAAACCGGTCGAGGCCGGCTTCTATGCCGCGCTCGGCATCGACCGGAACAAGGGGCAGAACTGGCTCGGCTATGCCGGCGCCTTCCTTGCCTTCAGCGCTGCCGGCTTCGTGCTACTTTACGGCCTGCTGCGCCTGCAAGGTCTCCTGCCGCTGAACCCGCAGGGCTTCGACGGCACCTCGCCGCATCTCGCCTTCAACACCGCCGTCAGCTTCGTCACCAACACGAACTGGCAGTCCTATGGCGGCGAGACGACGCTGAGCAGCCTGAGCCAGATGGCGGGCCTGACGGTGCAGAACTTCGTTTCGGCCGGCGCCGGTCTTGCCGTGGCTGCCGCCGTGGCGCGCGCCTTCGCCGCCGATCGCGGCGAGAATCTCGGCAATTTCTGGGTCGATCTCACTCGCGTCATCCTCTACGTGCTGCTTCCGCTCTCGATCGTCACGGCGCTCGCGCTGGTGGCCGCCGGCGTTCCGCAGAGCCTGCTCGCCAACGTCACCGCCAAGACACTCGAAGGCGCCGACCAGATCATCGCCCTCTTCCCGGTCGCCAGCCAGGAAGCGATCAAGCAATGGGGCACCAATGGCGGCGGCCTGTTCAACGTCAACTCGGCCCATCCGCTCGAGAACCCGACGCCGCTGACCAACCTGATCGAGGTCGTATCGCTGAACGCGCTCGCCTTCGGCACGGTCATCGCTTTCGGCCGCGTCGCCGGCGCCCGCAAGGAGGCGCGCGCGCTGCTCGCCGCGATGGTGATCCTGGTCGGCCTCGGCGCCGCTGCGATCTACTCCTCCGAGACGCTGACGCCGCAGCCCGCCATGGTCGCCGCCGGCATCACCGACGCGCCGGCCAATATGGAAGGCAAGGAGGTCCGCTTCGGCGCCGCCGCCTCGTCGATCTGGGCCGCGCAGACCACCGGCGCCTCGAATGGCTCGGTCAATGCGATGCACGGCTCCTTCATGCCGCTCGGCGGCGGTGTCGCGATGTTCCTTATGCAGCTCGGCGAGATCCTGCCCGGCGGCGTCGGCTCCGGCCTCTACGGCATGGTGGTGATGGCGCTGCTCGCGGTCTTCGTCGCCGGCCTGATGGTCGGGCGCACGCCGGAATATCTCGGCAAGAAGGTCGAGAGTCGCGAGATCAAGTTCGCCATGCTGGCGGTGCTGATCCTGCCGATCACGATCCTCGGCTTCTCGGCGGTGTCCGCCGTGCTGCCGGTGGCCCTCGAAGGGCTGCTGAACAAGGGGCCGCACGGCCTCTCCGAGATCCTCTACGCCTACTCCTCGGCGGCGGGGAATAACGGCTCGGCCTTCGCCGGCCTGACCGCCAACGCGCCCTGGTGGAACACCACGCTCGGCATCGCCATGCTGCTCGGCCGCTTCGCCTATGCGATCCCGGTCCTTGCGATTGCAGGCGCCATCGCGGCCAAGCCGAAGCTCGCGCCGACCGCCGGCACCTTGCCGAGCGACTCGCTGCTCTTCGTCGGCCTGCTCATCGGCATCATCCTGATCCTGGGTGGCCTGCAATTCTTCCCCGCGCTCGCACTCGGGCCGATCGTCGAGCACTTCCAGGTGCTTGCGGCCGCACGCTGAGCCGACAAAGGAACTCTCTAAATGAGTGTCTCACTCGCCAAATCCAGCGCCTTCAACCAGGCCGTCGTGCTGACGGCCCTGAAGAGCGCTTTCAGCAAGCTCGACCCCCGCAAGCTGGCCGGCAACCCGGTCATCCTCGCCACCGAGGTTGTCGCGGCGCTCGCCACCGTCTCAGCCATCGTGGCGATTGCCAACGGCCAGGCTGCGGCCTTCCCGATCCAGATCGCGGTCTGGCTCTGGCTCACCGTGGTCTTCGCCAACTTCGCCGAGGCGATCGCCGAGGGGCGCGGCAAGGCGGCGGCGGATTCGCTGCGCGCCACCCGCGTCACCACCAAGGCCAAGCTGATCATCGACGCCGAGCGCAATGCGATGATCCCGACGCCGGCTCATGAACTCGCGCCGGGCGACGTCGTCCTGGTCGAGGCCGGCGACGTCATTCCCGCCGATGGCGAGATCATCGAGGGTGTCGCCTCGGTCAACGAAGCCGCGATCACCGGTGAATCCGCGCCGGTGATCCGCGAAAGCGGCGGCGACCGCTCGGCCGTCACCGGCGGCACCACGGTCGTCTCCGACTGGATCAAGGTGAAGGTGACCTCGCGGCCGGGCTCGTCCTTCCTCGATCGCATGATCGCGATGGTCGAGGGCGCCGACCGGCGCAAGACCCCGAACGAGCTGGCGCTCGCCGTGCTGCTCGCCGGCCTGACGCTGGTCTTCCTGATCGCGGTCGTCACCCTGACCGGGCTTGGCGCCTTCTCCGGCGTCTCGCTCGACCCGATGGTGCTGGGCGCGCTCTTCGTCACGCTGATACCGACCACGATCGGCGGACTGCTCAGCGCCGTCGGCATCGCCGGCATGGATCGGTTGCTCAAGGTCAACGTGCTCGCGACTTCGGGTCGCGCCGTCGAGGCCGCGGGCGACGTCGATACGCTGCTGCTCGACAAGACCGGCACCATCACCTTCGGCAACCGCATGGCGGTCGAGGTGATCCCGGTCCCGGGTGTGCGCCCCGACGCGGCGCTGCGAGCCGCGCTGATGGCCTCGCTCGCCGACGAGACGCCGGAAGGCCGCTCGATCGTCGAGCTCGCCCGCAACCAGGGCGTTGCTGCCGAGATCCCGGCTGGGGCAACCGCGATCCCATTCAGCGCCACCACCCGCCAGTCCGGTCTCGACCACGACGGCAAATCCTGGCGCAAGGGCGCTGTCGATGCCGTCATCAAGACGCTCGATCTCAGCGAGGGCCAGGTGCCGGCGGAACTGCGCCAGGCGGTCGACGGCATCGCCCGCTCAGGCGGCACGCCGCTCGCGGTCAGCGAGAACGGCGCCCTGGTCGGCGTCATCCACCTCAAGGACGTGGTGAAGCCGGGCGTGAAGGAACGCTTCGCCGATCTGCGCCGCATGGGCGTGCGCACCGTGATGATCACCGGCGACAACCCCGTCACCGCGGCGGCGATCGCCTCGGAGGCCGGCGTCGACGACTTCCTCGCCGAGGCGACCCCCGAGGACAAGCTGCGGATCATCCGCACCGAGCAGGCCAAGGGCCGGCTCGTCGCCATGTGTGGCGACGGCGCCAACGACGCCCCTGCCCTTGCCCAGGCAGATGTCGGCGTCGCCATGCAGACCGGTGCGCAGGCCGCGCGCGAAGCCGGCAACATGGTCGATCTCGACAGCGACCCGACCAAGGTCCTGGAGATCGTCGAGGTCGGCAAGCAATTGCTGATCACCCGTGGGGCGCTCACAACCTTCTCGATCGCCAACGACGTCGCGAAATATTTCGCCATCATCCCGGCGCTGTTCGTCGTCTCGCTGCCGGCGCTCGGCGCGCTCAACATCATGGGCCTTGCGAGCCCGCAGAGCGCGATCCTCTCAGCGGTGATCTTCAATGCGCTGGTCATCGTCGCGCTGATCCCGCTCGCCCTGAAGGGCGTGCGATATCGGGCTATCGGCGCGGCCAAGCTGCTCTCACGCAACCTCACCCTCTACGGCATCGGCGGGATCATCGCGCCCTTCATCGGCATCAAGCTGATCGATCTCGCCATCGCCGCCCTCAAGCTCGTCTGACGGCCAGACAGGAGCCGTATCATGATCGCCAATCTTCGCCCCGCCATCGTCTCGATGGTCCTCTTCACCGCCCTGCTCGGCCTCGCCTATCCGCTCGGCGTCACCGGGCTGGCGCAGGCGCTGTTCCCGGCCCAAGCCGGCGGCTCGCTGATCCGCAACGCCTCCGGAGAGATCGTCGGCTCGCGCCTCATTGGACAGAACTTCAAGGATGACGCCTATTTGCGCCCCCGTCCCTCCGCCGCCGGCAAGGATGGCTATGACGCCTCCGGCTCGTCCGGCTCCAATCTTGGGCCGCTGAACGAGGATCTCGCCGCCCGCATCAAGACCGATGCCGAAGCTTTGCGCGCCGAGAGCCCGGTGCCGATCCCGGTCGACGCCGTCACCACCTCCGGCTCGGGCCTCGACCCCCACGTCTCGCCGGCCAATGCGGCTCGGCAGGTTCCGCGCATCGCCGCGGCCCGCAAGGCCCCGGCAGCCGAGGTCCAGGCGGTGATCTCCGCCAATACCGAGGGCTCGACCTTCGGGCTGCTCGGCGAGCCGCGCGTCAATGTGCTCGCGGTCAATTTGGCACTCGACGCGCGCTGGCCGCGCGCTCAACGTTAGGTTCGATGGCAACAGACGAATCCCAGTTCAGAGAAGCAGGGCGGCCGGACCCCGACGCCCTGCTGGCATCAGCCGGCCGCGGCAAGCGTGGTCGGCTGAAGATCTTTCTCGGCATGGCGCCGGGCGTCGGCAAGACCTACGAGATGCTCACCCAGGCCAAGCGCGTCGTGGACGAGCATGGCGAAGTCCTTGTCGGCGTGGTCGAGACGCATGGCCGGCGCGAGACGGAGGACTTGCTCGACGGGCTCGAGGTCATGGCGCGCCGGCCGCTCGAGCACCGTGGCCGGCTGATGATGGAGTTCGACCTAGACGCCGCCCTCGCCCTGAAGCCGAAGCTGCTCCTGGTCGACGAGTACGCCCATTCCAATGCGCCCGGCAGCCGCCATCCCAAGCGCTGGCAGGATGTCGAGGAGCTGCTGCAGGCCGGTATCGACGTCTGGACGACGCTGAACGTCCAGCATCTGGAAAGCCTGGTCGACGTGGTCTGGAAGATCACCGGCGTGCGCCAGCGCGAGACGGTGCCGGACAGCGCGCTCAGCCGCGCCGACGAGATCGAACTGATCGACATCACGCCGACGGAACTGCGCCAGCGCATGGAGGAGGGCAAGGTCTACCTGCCCGAGACCGCCCGTCTCGCGGCAGGCAGCTTCTTCAAGCCCGAGAACCTGACGGCGCTGCGTGAACTGGCGCTCCGGCGTGCCGCGCAAACGGTCGACGATCATCTCAACCAGGCGATGAAGCGCGCCGGCGTCGAGGGGCCATGGGCGGCGGGCGAACGCATCCTCGTGCTGATCGGGCCGGATGCCATGGCCGCCTCGCTGGTCCGGGCCGGGCGGCGCCTGTCCGACATGATGATGGACGCGCCCTGGACGGTCGCTCATGTCGAGCGACACAGCGGAATGGAGCCCGATGCAAGCCGTGGCGCGCATCTCGCCGAAGCACTGAAGCTCGCCGAGCAACTCGGCGGCACCAGCGTCGTGCTGAATGGCGACGACCTCGTCGGCGCGGTGCTCGACTATGCCCGCCGCAACAACGTCACCCAGATCGTTGTCGGCAAATCGCATCGCAAGGGCTGGCGCGCCTGGTTCCATCGCTCACTCGCCCCCGAATTGCTGAAGGCGCAGAACGGCGCGGCACTGCACGTCATCACCGAGGTGACGACCGGGCCGGCGCGGCCAGCGATTTCCGACACGCCGCGGACGGGGAGCGACTGGCTCGGCCATCTCGGTGCGATCGCCATGGTCGGAGCCGTGATCGGCCTCGCCGAGCTGATCGACAAGCGGGTCGAGAACGTCAATCTCGCCATGCTGTTCATGGTCAGCGTGCTCGGCGCCGGCCTCGCCTTCGGCCTCTGGCCGGCAGTGACTGCGGCTGCTCTTGCGGCCTTCGCCTACAACTTCTTCTTCCTCGAGCCGCGCCTGTCCTTCTGGATCGGCCATCCCGCCGATGTCCTGACATTTCTCGTCTTCTTCGCGGTCGCGCTGACGACGGGCGGCCTGACCGGGCGCATCCGCGACCAGGCCAGGGCGACGGCGCGGCGGGCCTCGGCGATCACCGCTCTGCTTGCCGCCAGCCGTCGGCTCTCCGCCGCGGCCCGGCGCGAGGACGTCGCCTCGATCCTGGCCGAGCAGGTCTCGGCCGCGACCTCCGGCAAGGTCGTGGTGATGCTGCCGGTCGATGGCGAAATCGTCCCTGCCGCCGGTGCACCGGAACTCGAAGTGCTTTCGACCGCCGACATGACCGCCGCGCGCTGGACCTGGAACCGCGGCGAGCCGGCCGGCGCCGGTACCGGCACCTTGCCGAACGTCGCCTGGACCTTCCGGTCGCTACAGGGCGTGCGGGCGCGTTCCGGCGTGGTCGGCTTCGAGCCGAAGGCGCTGGCGAGCGCCGACAGCGAGCGCTTCGCCCTGGCCCTGCTCGACCAGGGCGCGATCGCGATCGAGCGGGCCGAACTCGCCGCCGCCGCCGTCGATGCCGAGGCGCTGCGCCGCAGCGATCGCCTGCGCTCGGCGCTGCTCAACTCGGTCAGCCACGACCTGCGCACCCCGCTCGCCACCGTGCTCGGCTCGGCGACGACGCTTATCGACTATGGCGAGGGCATGAAGCCCGCCGTGCGCGACGACCTTTTGCTTTCGATCCGCGAGGAGGCCGAGCGGCTCAACCGCTATGTCGGCGATCTCCTCGACATGACCAAGCTCGAAGGCGGGGCGCTGGTGGCCCGGCGCGACTGGATCGACGTCCGCGACGTGATCGCCTCGGCGCTATCCCGCATCTCGCGCCGGCTCGGCCAACGCCGCGTCCAGCGCGATTTCCCCGTAGAGCTCTCCCTTGTCAGAGCGGATGCCGGCCTGCTGGAGCAAGTGCTGGTCAACATCCTCGAAAACGCCATCGCCTATAGCGAGGACGGCGCGCTGATCGAGGCCGCCGCGTATGAGGATCGCGGCAATGTCGTGATCTCGATCGAGGACGAGGGCCGCGGCATCCCGACCGCCGAGCTGGAACGCGTGTTCGAGAAGTTCCGTCGCCTGGAGGAATCGATCGATCGCGGCGGCGAGCGCGGCAAGGGCGCCGGCCTCGGCCTCGCCATCGCCAAGGGCTTCGTCGAAGCCATGGGCGGGCGCATCGCCGCCGCCAGCCCGATCCATGACCGCCCCGACGGCAGCAAGGGCGGCACCCGTATCCTGATCAGCCTGCGCAAGGACGCCGCGGGTGGAGAAAGCAAATCATGACCGCCTTTCGCCCGCGCATCCTCGTCATCGACGACGAGCCGCAGATCCACCGCTTCCTCGGCCCGGCGCTCGACGCCGCCGGCTACGAGCCGATCCGCGCCGATGACGCCACCACCGGCCTGCGCGAGATCGCCCGCAAGCCGCCGGATGCCGTCGTGCTCGATCTCGGACTGCCCGACATGGACGGCAAGGAGGCACTCGCCAAGGCGCGGGCCTTCTATGACGGGCCGGTGATCATCCTCTCCGCTCGAGACCGCGAGACCGAGAAGATCGACGCGCTCGACGCCGGCGCCGACGATTATGTCGAAAAGCCATTCGGCGTCGGTGAATTGCTGGCGCGCCTGCGCGTCGCCTTGCGCCACCGCCTCGAACGCCAGGGCTCAGAGCCGGCACTGCAGGTCGGGGATGTCGAGATCGACCTGGTCAATCGCCGGATCAGCAAGGGCGGAACAGCGGTGAAGCTCTCGCCGAAGGAGTACGACCTCTTCGCCTGCCTGGCGCAGGGCAATGGCCGGGTTTTGACCCACAAGCAGATCCTCACCGCCGTCTGGGGCCCGGCGCATGAGCATGACGTGCAGTATCTGCGCGTCTTCGTCGGCCAGCTCAGGCAGAAGCTTGAGGATGATCCAGCCGAACCGAAACTGATCGAGACCGAGCCCGGCGTCGGCTATCGGCTGGGCGGGTTGGTCTGATACCAGCCATCCCGTTGTCGTCTTGCCGCGACACCATCAGGCCCCTACCGCTCGGGTGTGGTTCTCGGCGAGGCGACGATGCGGGTTGCGATCCTTGGCGTGCTGCTTGGTCTGGTCGCGACGGGCGAAGCCTTCGCCGACTGGAAGCCGAGCATCTTCGACGGCGAGAGCAAGCGGGCAATTCAGGGCTGCTCCCCAACGATGACCGACGATTCCTGGTCCTGCGCCTTCGTCCGCTGCGAGGCTGACAAGCAGCTCGGCCTCTATCTCGACATTCCCGGCATCCTCTCGGAGGGGCCGATCACGCTTGCCGTCGACGGCCGCGATTTCCCGCTCAGTCTCAAGGACACTTCAGGACCATTCGGCGGCGCCTATCGCGTGATCGGTGCGGACGATGCGATGTTCACAGCATTGCCTGCCGGCCGCTCGCTGCGCATCCGCCAGGAGGGGATCAAGAAGGGCTATGACGTGATCCCGCTCAGGAGAATCGGCCCGGCCTTGCGACGCCTCCGCCAATCCTGCGGCCCACGCTGACGGCTCTGCCGGAGAAAATGTTTCCTCGAATATCCGCCGCCGAACCGGCGCGAAGAGAGATTTACTCTTTTGGAACGGGAATAAGAAAAATCACACTACCCGACGTGAATTGATGCTTCAGGGCCGCTGCCTTATGTAAAACGTTCGTAATAGCGAACGTAAGCGAGCATCATTCATGGCTGCCGCCAAGCGCCCTGCCCTGCCGGTGATCCTGCTGGCCAACGACCTGCTCGACGGCGACGTCGTCTTCGCGGCGGGCGATGCGAATGGCCTGCATTGGTCGCGCGATCCCGGCGCAGCGCTGGTCGGCGACGACGATGAAACCGCGGACAGGCTCGACGCTTTCGCCGCTGCCGAGCTCGGCAAACAGCATGTCGTCGACGCCTATCTCGCCGATGTCGCGATCGAGGATGGCGTGCCGGTGCCGCGCCATTACCGCGAGCGCATGAAGACGACTGGCCCCAGCATCCGGCGCGACCTTGGCAAGCAGGCCGAACTGCCGCTTGCCCAAGCATTCTTGAAGGCCTGACGCATGTATCGTTACGACGAATTCGACGAACGTTTTGTCCGCGAGCGCGTCGCGCAGTTCCGCGACCAGGTCGGCCGCCGGATCAGCGGCTCGCTGACCGAGGACGAGTTCAAGCCGCTGCGCCTCAAGAACGGCGTCTATCTGCAGCTGCACGCCTATATGCTGCGGATCGCGGTACCCTACGGCACGCTCTCGTCGAAGCAGATGCGCCAGCTCGCGCTGATCGGCGAGCGCTATGACCGCGGCTACGGCCACTTCACCACGCGCACCAATCTCCAGTTCAACTGGCCGAAGCTGCGCGACATCCCCGACATTCTCGACCTGCTCGCCGATGTCGAGATGCATGCGATCCAGACCTCCGGAAACTGCATCCGCAACGTCACCGCCGACCATTTCGCCGGCGTCGCGCAGGACGAGGTCGAGGATCCGCGCCCGACCGCCGAACTGATCCGGCAATGGTCGAGCCTCCATCCGGAATTCGACTACCTGCCGCGCAAGTTCAAGATCGCGGTGACCGGCGCCGAGCACGACCGCGCCGTGATCAAGGCGCACGATATCGGCCTGCGCATCCTGCGCCATCCCGACACGCATGCGATCGGCTACGAGGTCATCGTCGGTGGCGGCCTCGGCCGCACCCCGATGATCGGCAAGGTCGTGCGCGAGTTCCTGCCCAAGGCCGACCTGCTCGCCTATCTCGAGGCGATCATGCGGGTCTACAATCTCGAAGGCCGGCGCGACAACAAGTACAAGGCCAGGGTCAAGATCCTCGTCCACGAGATCGGTACCGAGGAATTCTCTCGCCGCGTCGAGGAGGAATTCGCCCGGCTCGACGGCCCTTCCGTCAACGCCGATCCGGCTGAGGTCGCGCGCATCGCCGCCTATTTCGCCCCGCCGGCCTATGAGACGCTGCCGGCGACCAGCGGCGCCTTCGAGGCGGCGAGAGCCGGCAATCCCGACTTTGCCCGCTGGGTCGAAACCAACCTGACGCCGCACCGCCAGCCGGGCTACGCCGCGCTGACGATCTCGCTGAAGCCGATCGGTGCGCCTCCGGGCGACGCCACCAGCGAGCAGATGCGTGTCGTCGCCGATCTGGCGGATGAGTTCTCGCTGTCGGAGATCCGCGTCACCCATGCGCAGAACCTCGTCCTGCCGCATGTGAAGCTGTCGGACCTGTTCGCCGTCTGGCAGCGCCTCGGCGAGGCCGATTTGGCGACGGCCAATGCTGGGCTGATCACCGACATCATCGCCTGCCCCGGCCTCGATTACTGCGCGCTGGCGACGGCCCGCTCGATCCCGATCGCGCAGGCGCTGGCGCAGCGCTTCGCCGATCCCGTCCGGCAGAAGGAGATCGGTGTGCTCAACATCAAGATTTCCGGCTGCATCAATGCCTGCGGCCACCACCATGTCGGCCATATCGGCATTCTCGGCCTCGAGAAGCGCGGTATCGAATCCTACCAGATCACGCTCGGCGGCGACGCCACCGAGAACGCGGCGATCGGCGAGATCCTCGGCCCGGGCCTCGCGGCAGAGGACGTGCCGGATGCGATCGAGCGCATCGTCTCGGTCTATCTGGCGCAGCGCCAGACCGGCGAGAGCTTCATCGACAATGTCCGCCGCATCGGCCTCGCGCCCTTCAAGGCGGCTTTTCAAGAGGTCAGCCATGCCGTTGCTTGATCGTCACGGCGCCAAGACCGAGATCTGGACGCGCAGCGAAGGCGCAGCCATCGACAATATCTCGCACGCGCTCGTCGACTGGGCGGCGCTGCCGGAAGCGCTGGCGCAGAAGACGCGCGACCAGCGCATCGGCGTCGTCATCCCCAACACCGTCCGCATCCCGGAGCTCAAGCTCTTGATCCGCCAGCTCTCGCTGATCGCGATCAGCTTCCCGTCCTTCGGCGACGGGCGAGGCTTCAGCCTGGCACGATTGATCCGCAATCATGGTTTCACCGGCACGCTACGTGCCAGCGGGCCTCTGATCGTCGACCAGTTCGCCTATGCCCTCGCCTGCGGCTTTGACGAGGTCGAGCTGCCCGAGGCGAGCGCCGTGCGCCAGCCGGTCGAGCAATGGATCAACGCGCTCGGCCAGATCAGCCATGGCTACCAGCGTGGCTATGGCGACAGCGGCAACATTCTCGACCGGCGCCGTTCGGCTCGGCTGAAACATGCTGCGGCGGGCTGAGACGATGCACGGTTCGGCCCAGACCAGCCTGCGGCGGCCGGCCGACCGCCATAGCGACGATGAATGGGAGGAGGCCGTGTTGAACGACGCCCTGAGCCACTCTGCTCCCGGCCCGCGCGAGCGCTGGTTCGATCTTTGCTTCCGGCTTATCATCCTGGTGCTTGCCGGTCTGTGGCTCTTCGTGCCACCTGCGGGCGATAGCCGGGTGCAACCCGATGTGAAGGCCGCAGCGACGCAAAGATGAGCGCAAGACGCCCCGAGACAATCGCCCCGCGCCGGATCGAGCGGCTCGCGACCCTGCCGCTCTTCCACAAGCTGGAGGGGCGCAAGGTCGTGCTCGCAGGTGCCAGCGAGGGCGCGCTCTGGAAGGCCGAATTGCTCGCCGCTGCTGGTTCGAACCTGCTGATTTTCGCTGGCGACCAGCCGGAGGTTTTCGCCAGCCTCGCCGCCGATCCGCCGGCCGGTTCGGTGATCGTGCTGCCGCGCGCCTGGCAGGCTGACGATCTCGATGGCGCTGCGCTCGCCATTGCCGATATCGATTCTCTCGACGAGGCCCGGGCCTTCGCCGCTGCGGCCCGGCAGGTCGGCGTCCCGGTCAACATCGTCGACAAGCCCGAATTCTGCGATTTCGCCTTCGGCTCGCTGGTCAACCGCTCGCCGCTCGTGGTCGCAATCTCGACCGACGGCGCCGCCCCCGTTTTCGGCCAGGCTATCCGCGCCAAAATCGAGGCGCTGCTGCCGGCCGGTCTCAAGTCCTGGGCCCAGGCCGCGCATGACTGGCGCCCTATGGTCAAGGCGCGTGAGCTCGCCTTCCCATTGCGCCGCGACTTCTGGGAACGCTTCACAAGCAGCGCCCTCGCCGAGCCACAGCGCCGGCCCGACGAGAACGATCGGATCGATCTTTCTGCGGTGCTCGACGAGATCGAGCGTGGCGGCACGCCGAATGGCCGCGTCACGCTGGTCGGCGCCGGCCCGGGCGATCCGGAGCTGCTGACGCTGAAGGCGATCCGCGCGCTGCAGAGCGCCGACATCATTCTCTATGACGATCTCGTCTCCGCCGGCGTGCTCGAACTCGCCCGGCGCGAGGCCAAGCGCATGCTGGTCGGCAAGCAGGGCTATGGCCCGGCGGTGAAGCAGGACGACATCAATGCGATGCTGGTCTCGCTCGCCGGCCAGGGCAAGCACGTCGTCCGGCTGAAGGGCGGCGATCCCGGCATCTTCGGCCGCGCCGGCGAGGAGATCGAGGCCTGCCAGCGCGCCGGCATCCCCGTCGCGATCGTGCCCGGCATTTCTGCGGCCCAGGGCGCGGCTGCGTCGCTCGGCCTCTCGCTGACCCATCGCGACCATGCTCGCCGCCTGCAATTCGTCACCGGCCATGCCCGTGACGGCAAGCTGCCGCAGGACCTCGATTGGCAGGCGCTCGCCGACCCCGCCGCGACCACGGCGCTCTACATGGCGCGCGCCACCCTGGCGCTGTTCCGCGAGAAGGCGCTCGCCGCCGGGCTCGATCCGGCGACGCCGGCGATCGCCGTGCTCGGCGCCACCACCCCGGCGGAAACCCGGATCGCAAGCACGATCGCGGAGCTGCCCGAGCGTCTCGGCGAGCTGCCGAGCCGGGGCCCCGTCCTCGTCCTGATCGGCCATGCCATGGGGGCTGCGCTGCCGGCCGTGGCCGGTGTAAGATTGGCCCGAGGCTGAAACGAACCAAACCGCCGGAGATGCGTTTTCTCTCTGGCGTGAAAAGTTTGGAAGGGCTCTACTGCCCTCGCTAGTTGAGCGATGACCGCCAATTCAGTACGTTCTGTTTGTTTTTAAGAACAGTTTTGAGCCGTTCCGGCGGTTTTCCGAACTGTTCAACACGGAGCACTGAGATGACGCGACAGAGACTTCACCGCCTGCTGCAAGCCGGCCTGACGCTCGGAGCCTTCGCCCTGTGCTTCGGCGTGATCAGCGGCGCCCGCGCGCAGACCGAGCTGCTCAACGTCTCTTATGATCCGACCCGCGAGCTCTATCGCGAAATCAACGCTGCCTTCATCGCCGACTGGAACGGCAAGAACACCAAGAAGATCAGCACGATCCGGCAGTCGCATGGCGGCTCGGGCGCGCAGGCCCGCACCGTGATCGACGGCCTCAACGCCGATGTGCTGACGCTGGCGCTCGCTGGCGACATCGACGCGGTCGCGCAGCGCTCGAAGAAGCTGCCGCTCGACTGGCAGAAGCGCCTGCCGCAGAACTCCTCGCCCTACACCTCGACGATCGTCTTCCTCGTCCGCAAGGGCAATCCGAAGGCGATCAAGGACTGGGGCGACCTGGTTAAGCCGGGCGTGCAGATCATCACGCCGAACCCGAAGACCTCGGGCGGCGCGCGCTGGAACTATCTCGCCGCCTGGGCCTATGCCGAGAAGGCCTTCAACAAGGACGAGGCCAAGGTCCGCGATTACATCGGCAAGCTGCTCGCCAACGTCCCGGTGCTCGACACCGGCGCGCGCGGCGCGACCACGACCTTCACCCAGCGCGGCATCGGCGACGTCTTCCTGTCCTGGGAGAACGAGGCCTTCCTGGCGCAGAAGGAATTCGGCGAGGACAAATTCGACATCGTCGTGCCCTCGCTCTCGATCCTGGCGGAACCGCCGGTCACGGTGGTTGACGGCAATGTCGATGCCAAGGGCACCCGTGCCGAGGCGCAGGCCTATCTCGATTTCCTTTATACGCCGAAGGGCCAGGCGATCATCGCCAAGCATTATTATCGGCCGCGCAATCCCGAAGCCGCCGATCCGAAGGATGTCGCCCGCTTCCCGAAGGTCGAGCTCGTCACCATCGACGAGAGCTTCGGCGGCTGGGCCAAGGCGCAGCCCGCTCATTTCGGTGACGGCGGCACCTTCGACCAGCTCTACAAGCCGGCCCGCTGAGCATGACGGCGACGGTTTCCCGCTGGCGCGAGCCCAGCATCCTGCCCGGCTTCGGCCTGGCGCTGGGCATTACCGTGACGGCACTGTCGCTGATCGTCCTGATTCCGCTCGCCGGACTGTTCATCAAGGCGGCGAGCGCCGGCCCGGCCGATATCTGGGCAGTGGCGACCTCGCCGCGCACGCTCGCCGCGCTGAAGCTCTCTTTCCTCGGAGCGCTGTTCGCGGGGGCGATCAACGCAGTGTTCGGGCTGATCCTCGCCTGGGTCCTGGTTCGCTATGAGTTCCCGGGCAGGCGCCTGATCGACGCTGCGGTCGACCTGCCCTTCGCGCTGCCGACCGCCGTCGCCGGCATCGCGCTCGCGGCGATCTATGCGCCCAATGGCTGGGTCGGCAGCCTGCTCGCGCCTTACAACATCCAGGTCGCCTATACGCCGCTCGGCGTGATGGTGGCGCTGATCTTCATCGGCCTGCCCTTCGTGGTGCGCACGATCCAGCCGGTGCTGGAAGAATTGCCGGCCGATGTCGAAGAGGCTGCGGCGCTGCTCGGCGCCAGCCGCTGGCGCACCGTGTTCACAGTATTGCTGCCGCCGGTGCTGCCGGCGCTGCTGACCGGCTTCGTCCTCGCCTTCGCCCGCGCCGTCGGCGAATATGGCTCGGTGATCTTCATCGCCGGCAATGTGCCGATGGTCTCCGAGATTGCGCCGCTGCTGATCGTGATCCGACTGGAGCAGTTCGACTATGCCGGCGCGGCCGTAGTCGCGACCATCATGCTGCTGCTCTCTTTCGCGCTGATTTTGCTGGTCAACCTGATCCAGGCCCGTGCGCGCCGGAGGTTCGGCGATGTCTGACGCCAGCCTGCCCTATCAGATCGAGGACCTCGCGCCGGCTCGCGCCGCGCGGCGCATCAAGGGCGAATCCCGCCTCGTCCAGTTCGTGCTGGTCGGCGTCTCGCTCGCCTTCCTCTGCCTCTTCCTCTTCCTACCGCTGATCTCGGTCTTCGTCGAAGCCGGAGCGCGCGGCTGGCAGGCCTATCGCGAGGCGATCCTGGAGCCCGACGCGCAGGCGGCCATCCGTTTGACACTGTTCGTCGCGGCGATCGCGGTGCCGTTCAACGTGATCGTCGGCATCGCCGCCGCCTGGGCGATCGCCAAGTTCGAGTTCCGCGGCAAGAGCCTGCTGATCAGCTTCATCGACCTGCCGTTCTCGGTTTCGCCGGTGATCTCGGGACTGGTCTTCGTGCTGCTGTTCGGGGCGCAGGGCTATTTCGGCCCCTGGCTCGCGGCCAACGACCTCAAGATCGTCTTCGCCGTGCCGGGCATCCTGCTGGCGACCATCTTCGTCACATTCCCCTTCGTGGCGCGCGAGCTGATCCCGCATATGCAATCGCTCGGGTCGGCTGACGAAGAGGCCGCGCTGACGCTCGGCGCTTCGCCCTGGCGCACCTTCTTCAGCGTCACGCTGCCGAATGTGAAATGGAGCCTGTTCTACGGCGTGCTGCTCTGCAATGCCCGCGCCATGGGCGAGTTTGGCGCGGTCGCCGTCGTCTCCGGCAAGATCCGTGGCCTGACCAACACCATGCCGCTACATGTCGAGATTCTCTACAACGAGTACATGGGCGCCGCTGCCTTCGCCGTCGCCTCGCTGCTGGCGGGCCTGGCCCTCGTCACGCTCGTCCTGAAAACCGTCCTGGAATGGCGCTTCGCCGACGCGATCGCCGCCAGTCGCCGCCACTGAGATTGCGGGAAACTCCGATGTCGGTCGCCGTCACCATCGAAAGTGTCGAGAAGCGCTTCCAGAACTTCCCCGCTCTGCGGGGCGTCTCGCTCGACATCCAGCCGGGCGAGCTCGTCGCCCTGCTCGGCCCGTCCGGCTCGGGCAAGACGACGCTGCTGCGCGTCATCGCCGGGCTGGAGCAGGCCGAGGGCGGCCGCGTGCTGTTCGGCGAGACCGATATGCGCGCGCTGTCGCTGCGCGAGCGCCGGATCGGCTTCGTCTTCCAACACTATGCGTTGTTCAAGACGATGAGCGTTGGCGAGAACATCGCCTTCGGGCTGAAATCGCGCCCGCGGGCCGAGCGGCCGAGCCCGGCCGAGATCAGGAAGCGCGTCGCCGAGCTACTCCAGCTCATCCAGTTGCCGGGGCTGGAGAAGCGCTATCCGAGCCAGCTCTCCGGCGGCCAGCGCCAGCGCATCGCGCTCGCCCGCGCGCTGGCGATCGAGCCCCGCGTCCTCTTGCTCGACGAGCCCTTCGGGGCGCTCGACGCCAAGGTCCGCAAGGATCTGCGTGCCTGGCTGCGTGAGTTGCACCGTCATACCGGCCACACCACCGTCTTCGTCACGCATGACCAGGAAGAGGCGCTGGAGCTCGCTGACCGGGTCGCGATCCTGCATGATGGCCGGCTCGAACAGGTCGGTTCGCCCGACGATGTCTACGACCATCCCGCGACGCCCTTCGTCTGCCAGTTCCTCGGTGACGCCAACCATCTGCCGGTCAAGGTCGTCGGCAGCCAGGCTTTCTTCCAGGACCGGCCGGTGCTCGGTGGCTTGCGCCAGAACCAGGGCGGACCGGCCTCGCTCTATGTCCGGCCGCAGCATTTGCGCATCGTCGACGATGCGCCATTGGCGCTGCCGGGCGTGGTCGAGCATTTGCGCCGCAATGGGCCGCTGCGCCGCGCCGAGGTCGCCGTCGAGGGCCTGCCCAAGCGGCTCGACGTCGACCTCGCCAGCCAGGTCGCTCCGGCGATCGGCGAGCGCATCCGGCTGCGCATCACGCATGGCAACCTGTTTGCTGCGGCCTGAACCCGCCCTCGCCTTTCGCGTACCGGGCGGGTTATGCCTGTCGCCTGACACGTTCTGACGACAGGAGACGGCCATGAAGGCGCGAGCGAAATGGGTCGAAGGCATGGCCTTCATGGGCGAGGCCGGCAGCGGCCATGCCGTGATCATGGATGGCGCGCCTGAATATGGCGGCCGCAATGTCGGCATTCGGCCGATGGAGATGCTGCTGATCGGGCTCGCCGGCTGCACCGGGTTCGACGTCGTGCAGATCCTGAAGAAGGGCCGCGAGGCCGTCACCGGCTGCGAGGTCGAGGTCGAGGCCGAGCGCGCAACCGAAGACCCCAAGGTCTTCACCAGGATCCACATCGCCTATCGCGTCAGCGGCCGCGGCTTGTCGCAAGCCAAGGCCGAGCGCGCCGTCACACTGTCGAAGGAAAAATACTGCTCCGCTTCGATCATGCTGGGCGCGACCGCAGAGATGAGCACCTCTCTCGTGGTCGTCGACGAACTGCAACAGGAGGCCGCGGAATGACGGATATCCCGACCTCGGGGCTGGTGTCTCCCGAAGTCCTGCGCGGCGCGCTGGGCACGCCCGGTCTCGTCATCATCGACATTCGCGCTGCCGCCGAGGGCGGGCGCCAGGCCTTCGAGGCCGGCCATATCCCCGGCGCCGTGCATAGCGACTACGCCGCTGATGGCTGGCGCGCCAAGGTCGGCAATGCACCGGGCATGCTGCCGCCGCTCGACCATCTCGCCGAGCTTGCCGGCCGTCTCGGCGTCACGCCGCCGAGCAAGGTCGTGATCGTGCCGGCCGGCCTCACCGCCAGCGACCTAGCCGCAGCGACCCGCGTCTACTGGACGCTGAAGCTGATCGGCCATGGCCAGCAGGCGATCCTCGATGGCGGCTTCAAGGGCTGGCAGACCTCGCCGGGGTATCCGATCGAAACCGGGGCCTCCAAGCCGGCATCAGCAGCGCCCTATCCGGTGGTGATGCAGCAGAAACTGCGCAGCACCGCCGACGCCACCCTCGTCGCCTCGCGCAGCAAGCTCGCGACGCTCGTCGACGCCCGCTCTGCCAGCTATTTCGAGGGCAAGGAGAAGGCGGCGGAAGCGACGCGCGCCGGGCATATCCCGGGAGCCGTCTCGCGCGACTATGCCGCGGCCTTCGATCCGGCGACCGGGCGCTTCAAGCCGGCCGGAGACCTCACCGCCCTGTTCGGCCAAGTGCCGCAGGGGCCGGCGATCTCCTATTGCAACACCGGCCACACCGCATCGCTCAACTGGTTCGTGATGTCGGAGCTGCTCGGCCGCGACGAGGTCTCGCTCTACGACGGTTCGATGACCGATTGGACGCAGGAGCCGGAGCGGCCGGTCGAGACGGTCTGAAACCGAATCCGAGCGCGCTCGACGTCATTGCGAGCGAAGCGAAGCAATCCAGGGAGAGGTAGTGCTCGGCCGCTCCTGGATTGCTTCGTCGCTGCGCTACTTGCAATGACGTAGAGGTTACAATCAGGGCGTTCAGCAGCGGTCGGCCCGCTCCGCATTTGCAAATTCGTCCAAAAAGGATCAAAGGAAGCGCCAACGCGCCGGCCTTGCCGCGCCCTTCCCTTGCTCCGTTTTCAGAGTTCCGCCGCCGATGAACGCCGTCGCGCCGAAAATCTCGTTCGTCTCCCTCGGGTGCCCGAAGGCGCTCGTCGATTCCGAGCGCATCATCACCTCGCTGCGCTCGGAGGGCTATGAGCTCAGCAAGAGCCATGCGGGCGCCGACGTCGTCATCGTCAACACCTGCGGCTTCCTCGACAGCGCCAAGCAGGAATCGCTCGAGGCGATCGGCTCGGCCATGGCCGAGAACGGCAAGGTCATCGTCACCGGCTGCATGGGCGCCGAGCCCGAACAGATTCGCGACGCCTTCCCGAACCTGCTCGCGATCACCGGTCCGCAGGCCTATGAGAGCGTGGTCTCGGCGGTGCATCAGGCGGTGCCGCCCAAGCATGACCCCTTCATCGACCTCGTGCCGGACCAGGGCATCAAGCTGACGCCGCGGCACTACGCCTATCTCAAGATTTCAGAGGGTTGCAACAATCGCTGCAGCTTCTGCATCATCCCCAAGCTGCGCGGCGACCTGGTCTCGCGACCGATCGGCGATGTGCTCCGCGAGGCCGAGAAGCTGGTCAAGGCTGGCGTCAAGGAACTGCTGGTGATCTCGCAGGACACTAGCGCCTATGGCCTCGACATCAAATACGCGCCGTCGATGTGGAAGGATCGCGAGGTCCGCACCCGCTTCTTCGAATTGGCGCGCGAGCTTGGCCAGATGGGGGTCTGGGTGCGGATGCACTATGTCTACCCCTACCCGCATGTCGACGAGGTCATCCCGCTGATGGCAGAGGGCAACGTGCTGCCCTATCTCGACATCCCGTTCCAGCATGCCTCGCCCTCCGTCCTGAAGGCGATGCGCCGGCCGGCTCATCACGAGAAAACACTGGAACGCATCAGGAAATGGCGCGAGATCTGCCCGGACCTCGCCATCCGCTCGACCTTCATCGTCGGCTTCCCCGGCGAGACGGAAGAGGATGTCGATTTCCTGCTCGACTGGCTGAAGGAAGCCAAGCTGGAGCGCGTCGGCTGCTTCAAATACGAGCCGGTCAAGGGCGCGACCGCCAATGATCTCGGCCTGCCGCTGATTGCGGAGGACGAGAAGGAGGCGCGCTGGCACCGCTTCATGAAGACGCAGGCCGAGGTTTCGGCCCGCATCGTCAAGGGCCGCGTCGGCAAGCGCATTCCGGTGATCATCGACGAGGCCGGTCCGACCGTCGCCAAGGGCCGCTCGAAATGGGATGCGCCGGAGATCGACGGTAATGTCTACGTCTCGAGCCGCAGGCCACTGCGGCCGGGCGATATCGTCACGGTGAAGGTCGAGCGCGCCGACGCCTACGACCTGCACGGCATCGCGGTCTGAGCCAGCGTCGACTCAAGCGAGATTGGCAGCCACCGGCCGCGGCATGCGGCGCGCTTCGGCGACACGGCCGACGCGGGGCCGCGACGACTTCTCGAACACGACCTGCGCGTCGCTGATCTGGGTGAAGAGCTGAAGCGTCGGGCGGGCGGAGAGCTGCGCCTGGAGCGCCATCGCGACGATGGCGAAGGAGAGGATAAAGCCGAGGCGACGAAGAAGCGGGGGCATGACGTAGGGACCAAAGATCTTGTTGTTGGTCCCGCTTTGCCGGCTCCAGGTGCCCTTTCGCTTTCAGGTTTCGGAATTTTCGTTTTTCTTGCTCCACCTACGTCAGGTGCTCGCCGTCGACGCCTCCGCACGGGCCATCGCGCGGCGCTTTCGCCCGAGCCTGCCGAGCCACCAGCCGAAACGCTGCGCCGCCATGGCGATGGCCAGCGCGTAGCCGAGCAAAGCGAGCATCCAGCCGGCCGCCTGCAGGCTGAGAGCGCCGAGCACGAGAGCCGAGCGTCCAAGCAGCTTGAGGACCGCGCGCGCCGTCGACGGCTTCGCGGCCGCCAGCTTCGCCGCACGGCCGACATCGCCGGCATCCTCGGCGACGGCGAGTACCTGGCGCAGGCCGCGCTGGCCGGTCCGGGCATAGAGCGCGCCGGCATCCTGGCCGAGCGTGGTGAAGCGCGCCAGCGCCGCCGGCCGGACGATGCCGCCTGCCGCCGTCTTAGCTGCCGCAAGGTCCAGGCGCGCTGCTGCGCCGAGGCTCGCTGTCAGGGCCGGCCGATCGACCGCACCGGCCGCCATGCGGCCGAGATTGGCGGTCAGCGCCGGGGAAAGCAACTTTGCCTTGCTCGCTGCTTTCACGGCGCTGACGCCACCGCGGGCAGGAAGGCCGCCGCCGAGACTGACCCAGGTTACCCCCGTGATCGCCAGGCCGACCGCGGCGAGCGCCAGCACTGTCTCGTCGGTTCGTTCGCCGTCGATGAGCTTGCGACCCTCCCGGGCTAGGTCGCGCAGATCGCCGAAGCCGCTGATGTCGCCGACCAGCGCACCGGCGAAGGCGGCATCGCTCTCCCGCTCCCCGGCGACGAAGCCATGGCCGAAATCGGAGACCGCGCGCGTTAGCGCGTTCTGCCGCAAGGCCTCGATCTGGGTGAGACGCTCGGGAGCCGTCGCGATGCCGCGCTCGGCTGCCAGCGCGACGAGGCTCTCGGCGAGGCCGAGATCGTTGGCCGCCGCCGCCCGATCGATCTCGTCGGCGATGCGATCCTGCGTCGCGACGCCGCGCAGGCGAAGCCGCGACAGCTCGGCAGGATCATCTTTCGCCTGTTGAAGCTGCCAGCTCTGCAAAGCCGGCGGAGCGATCGTGGCGCCGCCCGCTGCGAGTGCCACGATGATGCTCGACGAGACGATGACCCTGGCGATGCCCAAGCGAGATACCTGAAACGGGAAACGGTCCGGCGACCCGGCCGGACCGCAATTTGTGTAGCCTTCGATTCAGGCGGAAATTGCGCCGTTGTTTACGGCATGATCACCGTCGAACCGGTGGTGCCACGCCCTTCCAGCGCGCGGTGCGCCTCGGCGGCGTCCTTCAACGCGAAACGGGCATTGATCGCGACGCTGACCTTGCCGGAACCGACCGCTTCGAACAGGTTCTTCGCCATCGCGACCAGCGTCTCGCGCTTGGCCGTATGCGTGTTCATGGTCGGGCGGGTGACGTAGAGCGAGCCCTTCGCCGCGAGGATGCCGAGGTTGAACGCCTCGACCGCGCCGGAGGCGTTGCCGAAGCTCGCCAGCAGGCCAAAGGGCCTCAGCGAGTCGAGCGAGCCCATGAAGGTGTCCTTGCCGACGCCGTCATAGACGACATTGCAGAGCTGGCCGCCAGTGATCTCCTTGACGCGCGCCGGGACGTTCTCGTCGCGGTAGAGGATGACGTGGTCGGCCTTGTTCGCCTTGGCGAGCTCGGCCTTCTCCTTGCTGCCGACGGTGCCGATCACGGTCGCGCCCAGCGCCTTGCCCCATTGGCAGAGGATCGAGCCGGTGCCGCCGGCCGCGGCATGGACCAGGATCGTGTCGCCCGGCTTCACTTCATAGGTGCGGTGGAGCAGGTATTCGGCCGTCAGCCCCTTCAGCAGCATGCTGGCGCCGGCCTCGTAGGAAACGTTCTCGGGCAACGCGACCACCGCCGAGGCCGGAACGATACGCTCCTCGGCATAGGCGCCGTGCGCCGCGACGACGGCGATCCGGTCGCCCGGCTTGAACTCGGTTACGCCGGGGCCGACCGCCAGCACGTCACCGGCCGACTCATTGCCGAGCGTGAACGGCATCGGCGCCGGATAGAGGCCAGTGCGGAAGTAGGTGTCGATGAAGTTCAGCCCGATGGCGCGGTTGCGGATCAGGATCTCGCCCGATCCCGGCGCCGGCAGGCTGACCTCCTCCAGCTGCAGAACCTCGGGCCCACCGGTCTTGTGTACGCGGATAGCTTTCGCCATGGCGATCTCCTGATGTCGATAAAGCCGACGATAGGGACTTGCCCCGCATCGGCGCAACGGCCGCGCCGCATCGGGGTCCGGCATTCAGCGCCGAGCGTGCTGGCGAATTTGCATAGGCGCCACCGTCCTGCGGCAAGCGCGCGCTCGCCAGCAGCACCGGCATCGGCTACCGAGGGGCCATGACGGATCAGCAGCATTGCGACATTGCCATCGTCGGGGCCGGCGCGGTCGGGCTGGCCGCGGCGCTCGCGCTCGCCGCTGCCGGACGCGAAGTCGTGCTGTTCGGACAGGCGAGCGCGCCGCGCGACGGCCGTACCGTTGCCCTGCTCGATGGCTCCTGGCGTTTGCTGGAAGCGCTCGGCCTCACGGAGGCGCTGGACCAGGTCGCTGCACCACTCGCGGTGATGCGGCTGGTTGACGACACCGGCAGCCTGTTCCGGCAGCCGCCGGTCGAGTTCAAGGCGGCCGAGCTCGGCCTATCGGCCTTCGGCTGGAACATCGAGAACGCCGTGCTGGTCGAGGCGATGGCCGCCAAGGCGGCTAAGGAACCGCGCATCCGCATGATCCCGCAGGCCGTGACGGAGGCCACGGCGGGCGCCGACAGCGTTCGTTTGGCGGGTGACGGCTTCGTGCCGGTGACGGCGCGGCTGGTCGTCGGTGCCGATGGCCGCAAGTCGCGAGTCCGGGAGGCCGCGGGCATCTCCGCGCGGGACTGGAGCTATCCCCAGGTGGCGCTGACCGCGATCCTCGGCCATCGCCGCGAGCATCAGGATGCCTCGACGGAATTCCACACGCGCTCCGGCCCATGCACGCTGGTACCGATGTCCGGCCGGCGTTCCTCGCTGGTCTGGCTGGTCGAGCCGAGCGAGGCCGAGCGCATCGCCGGACTTGATGACACCGCCTTCGCCCGCGCGGTCGAACGCCGGACCCATTCGATTCTCGGGGCGATGACGCTCGCGGGTCCGCGCGGACGGGTGCCGATGGGCGGATTGTCGGTCGATCGTTTCGCTACAGGGCGCATGGCGTTGATCGGCGAAGCGGCGCATGTCTTCCCGCCGATCGGGGCGCAGGGGCTCAATCTCGGCCTGCGCGACGTCGCGGCGCTGCGCGATGCCGTGGCGGAGGCCAACGATCCCGGCGAAGCGAACGCACTTTCCGCTTACGATCGCTCGCGCCAGTCCGATGTGCGCCTGCGCACGGGCGCCGTCGATGCGCTCAACCGCACCTTGCTGACCGACCTCTTGCCGGCCGACCTGATGCGCGGCGCCGGGCTGCTCGCCCTGTCGCGGATCGCGCCCTTGCGCCGTCTGGTGATGCGACAGGGACTGGCCGGCGGCACTGCGGCGGGTTGAATCTCAAATCTCGTAATCGCCGACCGGCGGGCTCGCTCGCAGCGCCGGCGCGGCATCCCGGAAGACCGGCGCAAGCGGCAGCGGCGTCGAAACCATGCGCTTGCCGCCGGGTTCCTCGACCTGCCGATCGAGCAGGCCGCGGGCGGTCAGGTGCGGATCGGCCAGTGCTTCGTCGAGCGTCCGGACCACGGTGCAGCAGCAGTCGAGCGGCTCGATCGTTTCCCGCCAATGCTCCGCAGGCTGCGAGGCTATGATCGCGGCTATAGCCGCCTGCGTCGCTGCCGGATCGCGCCGATCGTCGCGCGAGGCAGCGTCGAGGCCGATGCCGTCGCAAAAGTTCGTCCAGAACTTCTCTTCAAGCGCGCCGACTGCGAGAAACCAGCCGTCTTCCGTGGCATAAAGGCCGTAGCGTGGGCTGGCGCCGGTGAGCAGCCCCTCCCCGCCATTGGGATAGCGGCCGGACGCCTGGCCCTGCGCCAGCGCGTACCAGGAGAAGGCGAGCATCGCGTCGGTCATGGCGATGTCGAGATGGCAGCCACGGCCGGAGCGGTCGCGCTCCCGCAAAGCCAGCAGGATGTTGATCATCGCCGGCATCGCCCCGCCGGCGATGTCGGCAACCAAGGTCGGCGGCAACGGCGCTGGCCGGCCAGCCGCTAGCGATTGGCCTAGCAAACCGCCGATCGCCTGGTAATTGATGTCATGGCCGGCCTCGGAGGCGCGCGGGCCGTCCTGGCCGTAGCCGCTGATCGAGCAATAGACCAATCGCGGATTGAGCGCCTTCAGCGCTTCGTAGCCGAAGCCGAGGCGGGCCATCACGCCGGGTCGGAACTGCTCGATCACGATGTCGGCTTGTTGGATCAGTGGCGTCAGCCGTTGGAGTGCATCGGGCGCCTTGAGATCGATGGCGAGGCTCTGCTTGCCGCGATTGAGCGCGGCAAAGGGCGCGGAGGTCTCGCCGAAGCGCGGCGGGAAGCGGCGCATGTCCTCGCCGTCAGGCCGCTCGATCCGGATCACGCGCGCGCCGGCCTCGGCCAGGAAGAGGCTCGCCAGTGGCCCGGGCAGCAGCGTCGAGAAGTCGAGGACGAGGAGATCGGAGAGCGGCTGCATGCGCGGGCCCGGGCAAACAGGCCCTTGCGGGCCATCAGGGAAACAGGTCAGCCGGCATCCTGCCCGTCTTCACCAGCCACAGGAAGCCCGTCAGCGTCACCGTCGAGACGATGGTGCCGACGAGGATGCAGGCCGAGGCACGCTCGATGCCGACGCGGTACTGCGTCGAGATCACGAAGATATTGAGCGCCGGCGGCAGCGCCGCCATGATCACGGCTGCATAGACCCAAGGGGCCGAGAAGTCGCCGAGGCCGGAGAGTAGCAGCCAGACCAGGAGCGGATGCAGCAGCAGCTTGATTGCGACGAGCCAGGGCAATTCGCCGGGCATGCGCTTGATCGGCTGCAGCGCGACCGTGACGCCGAGCAGGAAGAGCGCGCAGGGAGCGGCCGCCTGCGAGAGCCAGAGCGTCATCTTGTCGATCGCGGTCGGCAGTTCGAGCTTCAGGAAAGCCGCGAGCACGCCGGCGACGGTGGCGACATTGAAGGGATGGGTCACGACCCGCCGGACCACCTCCCCCGCCGTTGCGACGAAGCTGCGTTTCTCGACGCCGGCCAGCGCCATCAGGAAGGGTATCAGCGAGAACAGTAGCAGGTTGTCGAAGACGAAGATCAGCACGACTGGCGCGCTGGCGGCGGGGCCGAGCGCCGCCAGGATCAGCGGCGGGCCCATATAGCCGATGTTGGAATAGGAGCCGGCGACGCCTTGCATCACTGCCTGCGGCATGTCGCCCTGAGTGTGGCGCCAGCCGAGCGCAAAGGAGAGGACGAAGGCGCAGAAGGTCGCGAGCGCCGTCACCGCGACGAAGCGCCAGTTCGTCAGTTCGCTCAGCGGCTTGTCGGCGATCAGCCGGTAGAACAGACAAGGCAGCGCGACATAGATCAGGAAGAACTGCATCCAGGCCAGCCCCTCGCCCGGCAGGCGCTTGTAGCGGCCGATCAGGAAGCCGAGCAGGATCAGCCCGAAGAAGGGCGCGACCAGGTTGAACAGGCTGGCGATATCGGCCATGTGGCACTCTCGAGCGCCGAGGATGGCGACTGCGCCGCCTTATAGGATGGGGGCGGGCAGCTGAGAACCCGGCGAAAGGCATATCCCGGGGCCGGTTGCAGAACGCCTCCAGGCCCGCTCGAACCAGTTCATCCAGCCGTTGCAACCGGCAATTGCAGGCATTGGGGACGGCAGCAGCAATCGGGTAACACATTTCTGCCATGGTCCGCGCCGGCTCATGGAACAGGCGAAGATGACCAGCACCGAGGCGGCGACAGGCAACCCGGCATCCGGGATGCGCTGGTGGTATTCCATGATGTCCCCGACATTCTGGATCGCCTCGTTCCTGGTGGCTGTCATTCTCGGTCTTGCATTGCCGATAAGGCTGCCGCTCGGTCCGAATTACTGGGACACCGACATCTATCTCGATGCCGCCCAGCGCATCTGGCAGGGCCAGATTCCCAATATCGACTTCTTCACCTCGATCGGCCCGCTCGGCTTTTATCTGACGGCCGGAATCAGGGCGCTGTTTCCGCAGTCGCAGCCGGCCCTTCTCGCCAATTGGGCGATCGTGCCGGTCCTGTTGCCGATCGCTGCGCTGATCGCCTGGGACGTCGCCTCGCGGTCACGGCGATTGGCCCTGGCGATCCTGGTGCCGCTGCTGTTCCTGACCTCGCTGCCGATCAACCTCCACAGCCTCTATCCGTCGCCCGGCTTCGACGGTTTCGGCTATTATAATCGCCATGTCGCCCTGCTGCTCTATCTCTTGCTGGCGGCGTTGCTCTTCGTCGAGAGACGGCTGCTGCTGACCAGCCTCGTCGCGGTGCTGATGACAGCTCTGTTCCTGGTCAAGGTCACAGGCCCCGTGTCGGGCGCCGTCCTCGTCGGCTACGCAGTCCTGGCCGGGCGGCTGCGCTTCCGCGACGCCGCGATCGCCGCCGGCGCCGTCATCGCCTGCCTGGGCGCGATCGAACTGATGACGGGCGTGGTCTACGCCTATGTCGAAGACGTCCTCATCCTGGCGATGCTCAACTCCGCCTCGCTTCTGAGACGCTTCCTGACCTTGGCCTCGATCAAGTTCAATGTGATCGCCCCGTGCCTGATGCTGGTCGGCGTCCTTGCCTTCGCCGCCTGGCGCGAGCGGCCCTCCTTGCCGCGCCTGCTGGCTTCGCCGCTCGGCTGGCTGAGCGCCAGTCTCTTCGCCCTGGTCCTCGGTGAGACCCAGAACAGCGGCTCGCTGGAATTCATCGGGCTTTGGCCGGTCCTGATCCTGATCCTCAAGAGCTACCATCGCCGGTCCGGCGACCCGCTGCGCAGCTGGGTGCTGGTGCTCGTCATGGCCATATCACTGCCGAGCGCCGTGATCTTTCTGGAGCGTGGTGCTCGCGCCGTGATCGCCGCGCCGCGTTATCAGGCGCTGAACGTGCCGGATGTCGGGCCGCTCGGCCGGGTGAGCCTGAAACCGGAACTGGCCGATCGCGCGATCGCGCAGGTCGACCACTATCCGAAATACAACGATGCCTATGAGGATCTCGTCCGGCGCGGCATTCTGCCGTCCGCGACATTGTTCTCGGAAATCGACCATCAGGCGACCTGGCTGCTCGAGGTTCAGCAGGGGATCGACGCGATCAGGCGTTGGGAGGCGGCCAACGGTCGCCAGCTGAACGGCTTCTTCGCGCTCGACTTCGTCAGCCCGTTCAACCATCTGCTCGGTCGCGCCGCGCCGCTGCATGTCGCCCTCGGCATCGACACCGAGCGCACCAATCCGCGGGTCACCGCCGAAATGCTGGAAGCACTGCGCGATATCGACGCCATCATGCGGCCAAAATGCCCGGTCGAGGTGAAACGGGCCGCGATCTGGAGGCAATACGCGCAGGCACTCGAGGGCCGCCAGCTCGTTGCCCTGTCGCCCTGTTGGGACATGTATCTCAGACGGTAAGCTCCGCGGAGGCATGGGTCAGCCGGCCCACTCCGAAGGAGACGATCATGAGCGATACCCGCCGCTTCCTGTGCGAAGCCATCGCGCTCGCGCATGCCAATCTGGAGGATGGCGGGCGCCCCTTCGGTGCCGTCGTCGCCAGGGACGGTCAGGTCGTCGCCCGCGGTGTCAACGAGATCCTGGGCTCCAACGATCCGACGGCGCATGCGGAGCTGATGGCGATCCGGGCGGCCAGCCAGACGCTGGGCTCGCCAGATCTCACCGGTTGCACGGTCTATGCCAGCGGCCATCCTTGCCCCATGTGCATGGCCGCGATGCGGCTGGCCGGCGTGAGCAAGGTCTACTACGCCTGTTCGAACGACGACGGCGCGCCCTACGGCCTCTCGACCGCGGCCATCTATGCCGATCTGGCCAAGCCCTTCTCCGAACAGTCGATGACGATCCGGTACGAACCGGTTCGCCTGGAATCCGGCCTGGATCTCTACGAGGCCTGGCGGCAGAAGCAGGCCCGCCGACGCTGAACCTCGAACCAGCCCTGGCGAAGCTATCGGCACGATTCGCGATGCCTTTGTCGAGGATGGGGTTGATTGAAAACGCGCTTCCGGCTGTCTTAAGGCTGAGCCCGGGGGGCGCTCATCGCCCGGAACCCTGGGACGCCGCAAGCAAGCTGGCGACTTGGCGAGGAGGGAAGATGAGACAGCAGCGTTTCGGGTTCGCGCGAACCAAGCCCCTTCCCTTTCTCGCCGCGGCCGTTGCGCTGCCGCTATTCCTGGCTGGCTGCGGCGGCGGCGAAGGCCTGTCGTCCTCGGCAAGCGGTGCTGCAAGCGCCCCGGCGCCAACCGGCATCACGCGTGACGCCCTGGTCGGGCGTTGGGGCATCGCCTCCTTCCACACCGAGAAGGACCGAAAGCGCACCGAGGCGGAGGCACGGGTGGGGTGCAAGCAGCCCTACACGATCAGCCAGGGTCCCGGCGACGGGGTGATGATGCATGTCGCCGACGATCCAAAACCCTATGAGCTCAGGCTCAAGGCCGGAGGCGGCAAGACCTATGTCGGCTTCGAGGCGCCGGCCGGAGATCCGCAGGACCGTGAGATCCTCTCGCAAAGCAAGTCGATGCTGGTGATGCGCTTCGTCGATCCGGATGCGCAGAGGCGCTACGGCACCTTCATCTATTCCCGTTGCAGCTGAGGGAGGCGACGCTCATGAGCACCATCCGCACCGTTCTGCGCAGCCTCTTCGTCTGCAGCCTCACCGCCCCGCTGCTGGCTTTCCCCGGCGCCGCCCAGCCGCGCCCACCCGCAGCGCTGCAGGAGACGATGGACATCGGCGACGAGCCGGGCCGCGTCTCGACTGAAGAGGTCAGCATCACCGAGGGGCCCTATGCCCGCCAGATGGTGCTGTTCCGCTCGACTGAGGCGCCGGGCACAGTCGTGATCCATTCGGGCGAGCGTTTCCTCTATGTCGTCCAGGGCAATGGCCGGGCGCTGCGCTACGGCATCGGCGTCGGGCGCGAGGGCTTCACCTGGTCTGGCCAGGTCCAGGTCAGCCGCAAGGCCGAATGGCCGGATTGGCGCCCGCCGCCGGAGATGCTGCAACGCCAGCCCTATCTGCCGCGCTTCATGGCCGGCGGCCCCGGCAACCCGATGGGTGCGCGCGCGCTTTATCTCGGCTCGACCGTCTTCCGCATCCACGGCACCAACCAGCCGGAAACGATCGGCCAGGCGATTTCTTCCGGTTGCTTCCGGCTCGCCAATGGCGACATCGTCGATCTCTACGATCGCGTGCCGACTGGCACCAAGGTCATCATCCGCCACAAGGCGACGCTGTGATCGGCCCCGGCGTCTTCGTCGATTACCGCAAGGAGCAGAACGCCATGTCGAAGGCCCCATCGGTTCGTTCGCGCAATCTTTGCCTCCTCGCCGTATCGGCGCTGGCGGGCCTGTTCACGCTCCCAGCGAGTGCCGGAACACTCGATACGGTCAAGCAGCGTGGCACGCTGCAATGCGGCGTCAGCGAGGGTGTCGCCGGCTTCTCCGATAAGGACGCGCAAGGCAACTGGCGCGGCTTCGATGTCGATTTCTGCCGGGCCGTCGCGGCCGCAGTGCTCGGCGACAAGGGCAAGGTCGCCTTCACGCCGTTCTCCGCGAGCGAGCGTTTCGAGGCGCTGAAGAGCGGCAAGGTCGACCTGCTGGCGCGCAATTCGACCTGGACGCTCGAGCGCGAGGCACAGCTCGGCCTCGCCTTCGCCGGCATCACCTTCCATGACGGTCAGGGATTCCTCGCCAAGCGCGCGCTCGGGGTCGACAGCGCGCTGTCGCTCGACAAGGCGAAGATCTGCGTCGAGGCCGGCACCACGACGCAAGCCAACCTCGCCGATTTCTTCAAGGCCAACTCGATGACCTATGAGGAGAAGGCCTTCCCAAGCGCGGCCGAAGCCCTCGCGGCTTTCCAATCCGGGCAATGCGATGTGCTGACCCGTGACTCGTCAGCTCTGCATGGCGAGCGCCAGAAGCTGACGAAGCCCTCCGACGCGGTGGTGCTGCCTGACGTGATCTCGAAGGAGCCGCTCGGCCCCGTCGTCCGCGGCGACGATTTCGGCTGGTTCAACGTGGTGAAATGGGTGAACTTCGCCCTCGTCAACGCTGAGGAACTCGGTATCGGCACGAGCACGATCGATGAAGCGCTGAAATCGCAGAAGCCGGATGCGCGCCGCTTCACCGGTGCGGAAGGCAGCTTCGGCAAGGCGCTCGGCCTCGATCCCGACTGGGCGGTCCGCTCCGTCAGGGCCGGCGGCAACTATGCCGAGCTTTACGAGCGCAATCTCGGCACGGGCTCGTCTCTAGGAATCCCGCGTGGCCTCAACCAGCTCTGGAGCATGGGCGGCATCCTCTACGCCCCACCGCTGCGGTGATCTGCAGCGACGCTCACGGTACGGCGTGAGTCATTCAGGCATCGATCGATGCTCGACCGGTGCCTTCGATTTCGATGCAAGATGAAACGGAGTCGTGCGCGCTCGGGAGAGTGGCGCGGTCTACGGGAATCGAACCCGTCTTCCCAGCGTGAAAGGCTGGTGTCCTAACCGATAGACGAAGACCGCAGGCCTGAGCGCGAAGCGCTCTTGCGAGGCGGGGCGAGCTATAGTGTCCCGGCGAAGCTTGGGCAAGCCCGCTGTCAGGGTTTTTCGCGATTGCTCAGACCGGGCGGGCCAAATCGACCACGCGCAGCTCGGCCCGCTCGCTGCCGCCCCAGCGATTGAGCGTCAATGTACCGGCAAGATGCACGCTCTCGCCACGTGCGGCCAGCAGCGCCTGGCCGAGCGGCTCGCGCGCGGCGCGGAAGGCGATTCCCCCGATCGTGGCACCGTCGCCGGAGCGCAGCTTGATACGCAGATGCCCCCCGGCGCCGACCTCGATCACCTCGGTCAGGCGATGGGCCGGCAGGACGAAGACCGGCTCGGGGCAGCCGGCGCCAAACGGCCCCGCCCGGTCGATCTCGGCGAGCAGGCGCGGATTGGCGCCGCCGGCGCTGATCGCAGCGTCGACCAGCAGCGCCTCGGCCTCGCGCGAACCGGCGACCCCGCTGGCCAGCCGCTCGCTGACGAAGCTGCCGAAGGCGCCCTCCTGCCCCGGCGCCAGTGTGACGCCGGCCGCCATGGCGTGGCCGCCGCCTTTGACTGCAAGACCGGCCTCGACCGCCAGCCGCACCGCCGAGCCGAGATCGACGCCGGCGATCGAACGGCCCGAGCCGGTCGCGCCGCCATTCGCGTTGCGCGCCAGCGCGAAAGCCGGCCGGTTGAACCGTTCCTTCAGGCGCCCCGCGATCAGCCCGACAATGCCCGGATGCCAATCGGCCGAGCCGACGACCAGCACCGGATACGAGGCGGCATCCTCAAAGCGATGCTCGACCTCGGCAACGGCCTCTTCGACCGCGGCCCGCTCAATCTCTTGCCGCTCCTGGTTGAGCCGGTTGAGCTCGGCCGCGATCGTGCGCGCCTCGACCTCGTCTGATGTCAGCAGCAGCCTGGCGCCGAGCGCCGCATCGCCGATCCGTCCGCCGGCATTGATGCGCGGGCCGAGCAGGAAGCCGAGATGCCAGGGCTGCACAGGGCCGTCTAGCCCGGCGACGTCGAGCAGCGCCGCGAGGCCTGGCCGCTGGCGCAGCCGCATCATGACGATGCCCTGGCGCACGAAGGCGCGGTTGAGGCCGATGAGCGGTACGACATCCGCGACCGTCGCCAGCCCGACGAGATCGAGCGCCGCGAGCAAGTCGGGCTCCCCACCCCTCGCTTGCCAGGCGCCACGCCGGCGCAATTCGCGATTCGTCGCGACCAGGGTGAGGAAGACGACGCCGGCGGCGCAGAGATGGCCGAGGCCGGCGAGATCGTCCTGCCGATTCGGATTGACCAGCGCCTGGACCTCGGGAAGCAACTCCGGCGCCTGGTGGTGGTCGAGCACCACCGTGTCGAGGCCGAGCCGCGCCGCCTCCTGCAGCGGCTCATGGCTGGTCGTGCCGCAGTCGACGGTGACGAGTAGCGTTGCGCCCTCGCTTGCCAGCATGGCGATCGCCTCGGCATTCGGGCCATAGCCCTCGATCAGCCGATCGGGGATATGGATGCGCGGCTTCGCGCCGGCCTCGGCGAGAAAACCGGCGAGGAGCGCCGCCGAGCAGGCGCCGTCGACGTCGTAGTCGCCGAAGATCGCGACTTGCTCGCCAGAGATCGCCGCTTGCGCCAGCCGCTGCGCCGCGCGGTCCATGTCGCGCAGCACGGACGGATCGGGAAGCAGGTCGCGCAGCTTCGGCTCGAGGTGGCGGACTGCCTCGCTGGAGATGACGCCGCGACCGGCCAGGATGCGTGCCAGCGTATCGGGCACGCCCTCGACCTGCGCCAGCGCCTCGGCTTGCGCGAGGCCGGCCGGATCGAGCCGATCGCGCCAGGGGCGTCCGAGGGCTGAGTGCCCGACGCCGAGGAACAGGCGATTCTGGCCAAGATTCATGCAACACCGCTGGCGCAGCAACGCGACTTCGTCAATCGATGCATCACTCGAGCGGCTTCTGGTCCTCGATCGCCTGCGCGGTGACCTTGCGGGCGCTCACCGGGGCATGGCCGGAGACCTCGGCGCCGGCATCCGGCTTGAGCTGCACCATCCAGAGCACCGAGGAGGCGGAAATCAGGCCGACGATGACGAAGGCCGGCCAGAAATCACCGGCGCCGAGCGCCTTGCCGCCATTGTAGAGATTGGCCGCCTCGAGCGCGAACGCCCCGATGGTGACGCCGAGGCTGAGCGATAATTGCTGGGCGACGCTGGAGAGGCTGGTCGCGCTCGACATGTCGCGGTTCGAGACGTCGGCATAGCTCAGCGCGTTGATGCCGGTGAATTGCAGCGAGCGGAAGCAGCCGCCGATCAGCAGGACGGCGAGCATCAGCCAATGCGGTGTCGTCGGCGTGAACAGGCCGGAAGCCGCGAGGAAGGCCGAGCCGATCAGCGCATTGAAGCTCAAGACCCCCCGGAAGCCGAAGCGGGCCAGGATCGTTTTCGCCAGCGTCTTCATGATCAGCGCGCCGGCCGCCGAGGCGAAGGTGATCAGGCCCGACTGCAGCGCATCGAGGCCGAAGCCGAGCTGCAGCATCAGCGGCAGCAGGAACGGGATCGCGCCGATGCCGACCCGGAAGACTGAGCCGCCGATCACGCCGATCCGATAGGTCGGAATCCGCAAAAGAGAGAGGTTGAGCACCGGATAGGCCAGTCGGCGCGCATGGAACCAGTAGACGATCAGCGCCACGATACCGAAGGCGACACAGCCATAGGAGACCGCAACGGGAACGAGATGGCGTCCGCCGGTGGCGAGGCCGAGCATCAGCGCGGCAAACCCTGTCGAGGAGAGCAGGAAGCCGGTGATGTCGAGCGGCGCTACGTCCTCCTCGCGGATGTCCTCGAAGAACATCGTCGCCAGCGCGATGCCGAGCAGACCGATCGGGATGTTGATGAAGAAGATCCAGCGCCAGTCGAAATAGGTGGTGATGAAGCCGCCGACGACCGGCCCCACGACCGGGCCGACCAGGGCGGGCACCGTCAGATAGGCGAGCGCGCTGACGATCTGCGATTTCTCGACGCTGCGCAGGATGACGAGCCGGCCGACCGGCACCATCATCGCCCCGCCCATGCCCTGGATGAAGCGCGCCCCGACGAAGGCGCCGAGCGAGTTCGAGAAAGCGCAGAGCACCGAGCCGAGCATGAAGATGCCGAGCGCCGTCCTGAAGATGGTGCGGGCGCCAAACTTGTCGGCCATCCAGCCGGAGATCGGGATGAAAACGGCGAGGCTGACGAGATAGGAGGTCAGCGCCAGCTTGAGCGCGATCGGATCCTCCCCGAGCGACTTGGCGATCACCGGCAGCGAGGTCGCGATCACCGTCGAGTCGGTGTTCTCCATGAACAGCGCGCAGGCGACGATGAGAGGCAGGAGCTTGGCGCGCTGCAAGGAATTTAGCTTTCGGATTTTCGGCCGCCTGCTGCCGTTTACTGCGGGTGCATGCGGCTGGCGAGAGCGGATCGAGGCATGGTGACTTGGGTTGCGCAGGGCGCATGGCGAAAAGCGCGGTCGTGCCGGCCAAATTCATACGCTTCAGTCGGACGCGACTGCGACCCAGCCATGCGTCTGCCGTAGGTTATCTTGGTTGAACCGTACCTATCTTAGGGTTGAGGGGCGATGACCTGGAAGTGCCGCTGCGGTTCGCCGCCGGCAGGAGGTGTCCCATGATCGGTCAAGCCAATAATTCGCAGGAAGCAAGCGGTCTTCGTTGGGCAAAATTGAGCGCTTCGGCGCTCGGAGCCGGCTGGATGCTTGCAGGTTTGCTTGCAACGCCGGCCGCGGCTCTCGACACGGGCTGGAAGGGCGCATGCACCTTCCCGATGGCGCCGCAGGGCTATATCGAGATGATGCGCGAGCGTGTCTGTCTCGATCAGAACTATTGTCAGAAGATGGCCGATGCACAGGGCAGCCCCTATACCGGCAATGGCTGCTTCATGGTCGCGCCGTCGATCGCGGCCGAGCAGCGGCAACAGCCGAGGTCAGGTTACGCCAAGCGCTGAGGCACATCGCAAGATCAAGGGCGAATCTTGCGTATGCATAGCAGTTTTATCCGGCTAATCTATCCGGTTGAATAGGTTGCTAATCGCAGCGACTGCAATAGATCGAAACTCCCCAAATATCCAAAGCTGGCAAATATTTCGCTGCTAGCGCAACACGAAGAAGTGAATTTTGATCACCTATGCACAGGAAGCATATCACTTTCTGAAACCGATCACTATTTGCTTCGTTGAAGGGGCAGGTTTTCAGCTAACCGCGGCTGACGCCGCGAGAGGTTTTCATGATAGATCAGAGCAAAATGGCCCGGCACAACACGTTGCGAATGCCTCTTGCTGCGGCGGCTTTCGCTATCGGAGTCGGTTTCGTCACACTCGGCTTCGGCAATAGCCCTGCTGCAGCCCAGTCGACGAGCTGGGAAGAAGGTTGCGCGGTGCGAAATGTCACGCCCGGGCCCGGCGATATCCTGCGCAATCACAACTGCACACGCCAGAAGGATTGCCAGCAGATGGCCAATGCCCAGGGCAGCATGATGATGGGAATGGGCTGCTTCTTCGTTATGCCCAGCACTGCTCCCGCTGCCACGCAGGCCAGCCAGGCGCGCCCGCTCCGGAAGCAATAAGCGTCCGCAGTTTCGCTGAGCGAGGCGGTCGCGACCCCATGCCGCGACCGCCTCGACAGTTTTTATTGCACTGCCCCTAGCGGGCGCGCCACACGCATGATAACGGGCCTCGTCAACTCGGCTCAGGGCGCATCGCCCGGCCCTCTTTCAGCGCCGGTCCGGCCGGCCCTCGGAGTTGACGATGGCGACAATTGCAGACGGCCTCATTCGCGACGGTTTCACCTTCGACGACGTGCTGCTCGAGCCCGGCCCGTCCGAGGTGATGCCAAGCGATGTCGATATTTCGACCAAGCTCACCAAGACGATCTCGCTCAACCTGCCGATCATCGCCTCGGCGATGGATACGGTCACCGAGGCGAAGATGGCGATCGCGATGGCGCAGGCCGGCGGCCTCGGCGTCGTGCACCGCAATCTCGACCCCGATCAGCAGGCTGCCCAGGTTCGGCTGGTCAAGAAATTCGAGTCGGGGATGATCGCCAACCCGATCACCATCCATCCCGACGAGACGCTGGCCGACGCGTTCACGCTGATGCGGAACAACGGCATTTCCGGCATCCCGGTGGTCGAGCGCGGGCCGCAAGGTCACAAGGGCAAGCTGGTCGGGATCCTGACCAATCGCGATGTCCGTTTCGCCGCCAACCCGGAACAGCCCGTCTCGGAGCTGATGACCAAGGACCGGCTGATCACGGTGCGCGAAGGCGTTGCCCAGGATGAAGCGCGCCGCCTGCTGCATCAGTTCCGGATCGAGAAGCTGCTGGTGGTCGATGACCACTATCGCTGCATCGGCCTGATCACCGTCAAGGACATGGAAAAGCAGGTCACGCATCCCAACGCTGCCAAGGACAGCCAGGGGCGGTTGCTGGTCGCGGCGGCGACCACCACGGGCGACCAGGGCTTCGAGCGCTCGGAGATGCTGATCGACGCCGGCGTCGACCTCATCGTCGTCGACACCGCCCATGGCCACTCCGCCAAGGTTCTGGAGGCTGTGACGCGGGTCAAGAAACTCTCCAACGCCGTGCAGGTCATCGCTGGCAATGTCGCGACCGCCGGCGGCGCGCAGGCCTTGATCGATGCCGGCGCCGATGCGATCAAGGTCGGCATCGGCCCGGGCTCGATCTGCACCACCCGCATCGTCGCCGGCGTCGGCGTGCCACAGCTCACCGCGGTGATGGATGCGGCTTCCGCCGGGCTCAAGGCCGGCATCCCGATCATCGCCGATGGCGGCATCAAGTATTCGGGCGACCTTGCCAAGGCGCTCGCCGCCGGCGCCGCCTGCGCCATGGTCGGCTCGCTGCTCGCCGGCACGGACGAGACGCCGGGCGAGACGTTCCTGTACCAGGGCCGCTCCTACAAGGCCTATCGCGGCATGGGCTCGGTCGGCGCGATGGCGCGCGGCTCGGCCGACCGCTATTTCCAGCAGGACATCAAGGATGCTCTGAAGCTGGTGCCGGAGGGCATCGAAGGCCAGGTCGCCTATAAGGGCCCGGTTTCAGGCGTGCTGCACCAGCTCGCCGGCGGCCTGCGCGCCGCGATGGGCTATGTCGGCGGCCGCAATCTCGAGGATTATCGCAGCAAGGCGCGCTTCATCCGCATCACCAGTGCCGGCCTGCGCGAGAGCCATGTCCACGACGTGACCATCGTCCGCGAGAGCCCGAACTACCCGACGCGCTCCTGATCTCGGATCGCCTCAGGGCGATCTGTCCTTTTTCCATCGGGCATCGGATACTTCGGGAGGGCGGACCCAATTGTCGGTCCGCCGCTCCGCGAAGAGGACTTGCATGACGCTTAAGCTGATCTATCCGGCGCTGGCCCAGATTTTCTGGAGCTTCGTCGTCCTTGTCATCATGTTCCGGCGCCGCAAGCAGGCCTTCGCCAACCGCGAAGTCAGGCTCGCCGACATCGCGGTCTCGACCGAGCGCTATCCGGATTCAGCCCGGCTCGCCGCAGCGAATTTCAGTAATCAGTTCGAGACGCCGGTCCTGTTCTTCGCGCTGACCTTGATCGCGATCCATGTCGGCGCGACCGGCTATGTCATGGCGGCGCTGGCCTGGGCTTTTGTCGCGACGCGTGTTGCCCATACATTGATCCATACCGGCTCCAACAGCCTCAAGCACCGGGCGATCGTCTTCGCAGCCGGCATCGCATGTCTGTTCTGCATGTGGGTGGGCATCGTGATTGCTGTCGTCTGATCAGCTTTTATTTTGCGCACGCAAGACGTGTGGCGACGATTGCGCTCTGCTGAATTGTCGTCCTGTCACCGCATCGCTACAGCAGTCAATAAACCGTGTTGGACACTTGCGTCGAAACCGGGCCGTCTTCATGCTAAATTCTTGCGGTGAGGACGGTTTGGGGAGCAACCGTTCGACAGGGTCGGCGTGGCGCTCCCCGTGGCGCAAGGCTTTCTATGGCAGTGCTGACTTTCGGGCGTGTGGCTCTGTTCTCGGCCGCGGGCGTTCTCGCCGCGGGCGCGTTTCTTCATTACACCGGTCGTCCCGTTCCCTGGCCGCTCGACCAGGTCCCTTACGGCAAGATGATCCCGGGACCGGCCAAGCCGGTAGCGACTGCATCCGCTCCGCCGGCCGGCGGTAGCCGCTCCGGCCAAGCCAACCGGCCACCTGTCACTATCGTCACCGCCAAGGTCGAGCGCCGGGCGATGCCGGTCCGGATCGACGCGATCGGCACCGTCCAGGCGATCTCCACCGTCAATATCCGCTCGCGCGTCGACAGCCAGATCATGGCGGTCGAGTTCCGCGACGGTGCCATGGTCAACAAGGGTGACGTGCTGTTCCGGCTGGATTCGCGCCAGCTCGAGGCACAATTGCGCCAGGCCGAAGCCAATGTCTCGCGCGACAAGGCCTCGCTGATCGCGGCCGAGTCCGATCTGCGCCGAGCCGAGGAACTCTCCCGGCGCGAGATCGCCACCGACGCGCGCCTCGACACCGCCCGCACGGCGGTGAGCACGCTGCGTGCCGCGATCCGCGGCGGCGAGGCCGCGGTCGACAGCCTGCGCGTCCAGCTCAGCTATTACACGATCACCGCCCCGGTTTCCGGGCGGGTCGGCGTCGCCGCGCTGAAGGAAGGCAACATCGCCAAGAGCGGCGACAGCTCGGCGATGTTGGCGACGATCAACCAGATCGACCCGATCTATGTCAGCTTTGCCGTGGCGCAGCGTTATCTGCCCGAGATTCGCGAGGCGATGCAGGCGAAGACCGCCGTCGTCCAGGCGACTCAGCAAGGCGTCGGCAAGAGCATCGAGGGCACGATCGCGGTGATCGACAACGCCGTCGATGCGACGACCGGCACGATCCAGATTCGCGCCAGCTTCGACAATGCCGAGGAGACGCTCTGGCCCGGCGCGCTCGGCCAGGTCCGGCTGACGCTGCGGACCGAGTCCGACGCCGTTACGGTGCCGCGCGAGGCGGTGCAGACCGGGCAGAACGGCTCCTATGTCTTCGTGATCGACAACAACCTCGCCCGCGCCCGGCCGATCGTGGTCGCCCGCAATGTCGATGATCGCGCCGTGATTGCCTCGGGTCTCAACGGCGACGAGACGGTGGTGATCGACGGGCAATTGCTGCTGACCGAGGGCGCGCGCACGATCGAGCGCGGCCGCGGTGGCCAGAGCCCACCGGCGCCCAATCTTACCTCCCAGCGGGGGAGCGCCGGCTGATGAACCTGCCCGAGCTCTGCATCCGTCGCCCGGTCATGACGACCCTGTTGATGGCGACGTTCCTGATCTTCGGGCTGTTCGCCTTCAAGCAGTTGCCGGTCGCGGCGCTGCCGCGGGTCGATTTCCCGACCATCAATGTCAGCGCCCGCCTGCCGGGCGCCAGCCCCGAGACGATGGCCTCCTCGGTCGCGGCGCCGCTCGAGCGCGAATTCGCCTCGATCTCCGGCATCACCTCGATGTCGTCGGTCTCTCAGCAGGGCTCGACCTCGATCACCCTGCAGTTCGACCTCAACCGCAACATTGACGGCGCGGCGCTCGACGTGCAGGCGGCCCTCAGCGCGACGGTGCGTCGCCTGCCGCCGGAACTCCCTGCCCCGCCGAGCTTCAGGAAGGTCAACCCGGCCGACCAGCCGGTGCTGTTCATGGTGCTGACCTCGGCGACCAAACCGCTCTACGAGGTCCATGAGTTCGGCGAGAACATCCTGCAGCAGCAGATCTCGCAATTGCCCGGCGTCGCCCAGGTCAACATCTTCGGCGCGCAGAAATACGCGGTGCGCGTGCGGGTCAATCCCGACGCCGTCTCGGCCCGAGGGCTTTCCCTCGCCGATGTCCGCACGGCCATCGCCGCCGCGAACTCAAATTCCCCGGTCGGCACACTGAACGGCACCAACCAACGCATGGTGCTGGGCGCGACAGGTCAGATGGAACGCGCCGCTGAATACGGCAACCTGATCATCTCGCAGAAGAACGGTATCCCGATCCGCCTCAACGACGTCGCGCAGATCTACGACTCCGTCGAGAACGACCAGACCGGCAGCTGGTACAACGGCCAGCGCTCGATCATGCTGGCGGTCTACCGCCAGTCGGACGCCAACACCGTCGAGGTCGTCGACAGCATCAAGGGCAAGCTCGACGCCTATCGCGCACAGCTGCCGGCGGCGATCGATCTCGTCGTCCTCAACGACCGCTCGATCCCGATCCGCGAGGCGGTCGAGGACGTCGAGTTCTCGCTGATGGTCGCGATCGCCCTCGTGATCATGGTGATCTTCCTGTTCCTGAAGAGCTTTGCCGCGACGGTGATTCCGACGCTGGCGCTGCCGATCTCGCTGGTCGGCACCTTCGCGATCATGTACGCGCTGGGCTATTCGCTCGACAACATCTCGCTGCTGGCGCTGACGCTGGCCGTCGGCTTCGTCGTCGACGACGCCATCGTCATGCTGGAAAACATCATCCGGCATATCGAGATGGGCAAAAAGCCATTCCAGGCAGCGCTCGACGGCTCGCGCGAGATCGGCTTCACCATCCTGTCGATCACCATCTCGCTGGTCGCCGTCTTCATCCCGGTCTTCTTCATGGGCGGCGTGGTCGGCAAGGTCTTCGCCGAATTCGCCGGCACGATCGCGGCTGCGATCATCGTCTCCGGCTTCGTCTCGCTGACGCTGACGCCGATGCTCTGCGCCCGCTTCCTCAAGGCGCATGACCACCACAAGAAACCGAACATTGTCGAACGCGTGTTCGAGGCCGGCTTCCAGGGCATGCTGACAGCTTATCGCTGGACGCTCGACCTCGTGCTCAAGGCGCGCTTCCTGATGCTGCTGGTGACGCTCGGCACGGTCTATCTCTCGGTCCAGCTCTATATGGACGTGCCGAAGGGCTTCTTCCCGACCGAGGACACCGGCCTGCTGCGCGGGGCCACCGAAGGCCCGCCCGACACGTCCTTCGAGGCGATGGCGGCGCGCCAGAGCCGCGTCGCCGAGATCGTCAAGGCCGATCCGGCGATCGACTACCTGACCTCAAATATCGGCGGCTTCAACGCCACCAACAACGGCTTCATGTTCATCGCACTGAAGCCGAAGGAGCAGCGCGACAAGGCCGAGGTCGTGATCGCGCGCCTGCGCCGGGCCGTCTCGGAGGTGCCGGGCATCACCGCGGTGTTCCAGCAGGTCCAGAACATCAACCTCAACGCCGGCCGCTCCTCACGGGCGCAGTACCTCTATTCGCTGCAGGGGCCGGATCTTGGCGCTCTTTTCAACTACGCACCGTTGATGCAGCAGCGCCTGTCGCAGCTACCGCAACTTCGCGACGCCAATATCGACCTGCAATTGCGCAACCCGCAGCTCTCGATCGACATCGATCGCGAGCGCGCCGCCAGCCTCGGCATTTCCAGCGACCAGATCCGCCAGGCGCTCGGCAACGCCTTCGGCTCGCGCCAGATCGCGACGATCTTCACCCCGGCGACCGACTACCAGGTGATCATGGAAGCCGAGCGCGCCTACCAGCAGGACCCGGCGGTGCTGTCGCGCCTGATGCTGAAAGCCGCCAATGGCCAGAACGTGCCGCTCGAGACGGTCGCGACGATCAAGCCGAGCGTCGGGCCGCTCGCGGTCAACCGCATCTCGCAGCAGCCGGCGGTGACGATCTCGTTCAACACCGCGCCGGGCGTTTCGCTCGGCGACGCCGTCAACGCCATCCGCGCCGCCGAGCGCGAGATCAACCTGCCGGCCTCGATCGTCACCAGCTTCGCCGGCTCGGCCCAGCTCTTCCAGGACGCGCTGAAGGGCCAGGGCCTGCTGATCTTCGCCGCGATCCTGGTGATCTACATCATCCTCGGCATCCTCTACGAGAGCTTCATCCACCCGATCACGATCCTGTCCGGCCTGCCCTCGGCCGGTCTCGGCGCCCTGCTCGCCCTGCAATACTTCCACATGGACCTGTCGGTGATCGCGATCATCGGCATCCTGATGCTGGTCGGCATCGTCAAGAAGAACGCGATCATGATGGTCGACTTCGCGATCGAGCGCCGCAAGATGGGCGACGATGCGTTGACCGCGATCCGCGACGCGGCGCTGGTGCGCTTTCGGCCGATCATGATGACGAGCTTCGCCGCGATCTTTGGTGTGCTGCCGATCGCGCTCGGCCATGGCGCCGGTGCCGAACTGCGCCAGCCGCTCGGCATCGCCGTGGTCGGCGGCCTCGTCGTCTCGCAGTTGCTGACGCTCTACATCACGCCGGTCGTCTACTTCTATCTCGACAAGGTCGACAGCCTCATCTCCGGCCGCGGTCGCGGCGAACGGGAGGAAGTCGCGTCGGTGCCGGGTGCGGTCCCTGTCGCAATCCCGCAGGCGGTGCATCGTCAGCCGGACTGAGGGGCGTTCAGCCTCTCCGTGGTCATCCCGGACAAGCCGCGTTAGCGGCGCCGATCCGGGATCCATTCCGGAGCCTTTCCGATTGAGGTTCCGGAATGGGTCCCGGGTCTCCCTTCGGTCGCCCGGGACGACTCGCGCCTTTTTGGTGTTAACGATGACGGCGGCTTTGCCGTGACGGCAGCCGGCGGGCCGTTGAGTCTTAACGAAAAGTAAACTAAGCCAATCAAGCGGCGGACAATGAACCAGCGAGCGATGGAGAAATCGCGGTGCTTCGTGTCCGTAATGTCGATTGCCTGCGTTCCGATCCTGTCCCGCCGACCGGTTCCAGCTCCTCGACGAAGGTGAATGCCGTTTCGCGTGGCCGCAATGGCGGTCTGCGCCTCATCGCCATGGCTGGCCTCGGGCTCGCGCTCGGCGCGGGCGGCACGATCCTGACCGTCTCCCTGGTGCAGGCCGAGGACGACGCCGGCATCCGCGCTTTCCATCGCCAGGAGGCCGCCAACCGGGCCGAGCGCATTGCGACCAGGGCCACATTCGCCTCCGCCCCCGTCTCGGCCTATGCCCCCGCCCGCCAGACCTGGTCCCTGCCCTTCTTCCAGCAGGCACGCCCGGACGGGCGCCTTGCGCCGCCGCCGGTCGAGCTCAATCCGTTCCGGCCCGTCCAGGCCGCGCCGAAGCAGGCGCAGCACAAGCCGAAGCTGCCGGCGATCCGCTACGACACGGTTTCCGGCGCCGCCGATGTGACGCGGACCATCTGCGTACGGCTCTGCGACGGCTTCCACGCGCCGATCGGCCATCTGCGCAGCCAGTCCGATATGCGGGCGCATGAGGCGCTCTGCCAGGCCGCCAATCCGGGGGTGCCGGTCAAGGTCTTCAAGGTCGCCGCCGGCGCGGCGACGATCGACGACGCCGTGGCGAACGACGGCAAGACCTATCGCGCGCTGCCGATGGCCTATGCCTATGAGCGCGGCGCCGATCCGGCTTGCCGGCCCGCCATCGCGACCGCGAACGATCGCCGCGTCTCGCTGCTGCGCGACTTCACCTTGCGGCCGGGCGACAGCATTGTGCTCGACGGGCGGGTGCGTACCTTCACCGGCTCCGGCAAATGGCCCTACACCACCGCGGATTTCCGCGATTTCCGCGGTTCGCCCGAGTTGACCGCCAGCGACCGCCGCAAGATCGACGAGAAGGTCGGCATCTCGCATATGGAAGCGCAGGCTCGTGCCCTGCGCCGGCAGATGCGGGTGCGCGAGGCCAGCCTGCATGACGACAACTACGCCAGCGATGCGCTCGGCCTGCGTGGCCAGCTCAATCCACGCGATCCGATCGCGAATCCGCCTCGCGTCGTGCTGGAGACGCCGTTCGCGCGCAACTGAACCATTATAGGATGATTGTCCTGGGCTTTTCATCCTAGGATAATTCACCCAAAGCCCGCCGAAAGACCGATGGACGGCGGGCGGGCCTTCCGGCACATTCGCTGCATTGCAGCATGGAGCCGAGCATGACGACCAAGACGCCGCGCCAGTTCTTCCGTCCGCTGGCGATCGGCGCGCCCGAGCCCTATCGCGAACTGCCGCTGCGGCTGGAGCGCATGATCCATTTCGTGCCGCCGCATCTGGAGAAGGTGCGCGCCAAGGTTCCCGAGCTCGCCGGCCAGGTCGACATCGTTCTCGGCAATCTCGAGGACGCCATTCCGGTCGAAGCCAAGCAGGCGGCGCGCGACGGTTTCATCGAGCTGGCGAAGGCGACCGATTTCGGCGCGACCGGCCTGTGGACCCGCGTCAATGCCTTGAACTCGCCCTGGTTTCTCGACGACATCGCCGCGATCATGGCCGTGATCGGCGGCAAGCTCGACGTCGTCATGGTGCCCAAGGTCGAGGGGCCCTGGGACATTCATTATGTCGACCAGCTGTTGGCGCAGTACGAGGCGCGCCATGCGCTACCCAAGCCGGTGCTGATCCACGCCATCCTGGAGACCGCAGAGGGCGTCAAGAACGTCGACGCGATCGCCACCGCCTCCCCCCGCATGCACGGCATGAGCCTCGGACCCGCGGACCTTGCTGCCTCGCGCGCGATGAAGACCACCCGCGTCGGCGGCGGCCATCCCGACTACAAGGTCATCGCCGATCCCGCGCTCGATGGCGGCCCGCGCGCGGTCGCACAGCAGGATCTTTGGCATTATACCCTCGCGAAGATGGTCGATGCCTGCGCCTCGGCCGGTCTGAAGCCGTTCTACGGCCCCTTCGGCGACTTCTCTGATGGAGCCGCCTGCGAGGCGCAGTTCCGCAACGCCTTCCTGCTCGGCTGCGCTGGCGCCTGGACGCTGCATCCCTCGCAGATCGAGATCGCCAAGCGCGTCTTCAGCCCCGATCCGGACGAGGTCGCCTTCGCCAAGCGCATCCTGGAGGCGATGCCCGACGGTTCGGGCGCGGTGATGATCGACGGCAAGATGCAGGACGACGCGACCTGGAAGCAGGCCAAGGTCATCGTCGATCTGGCGCGGCAGGTCGCGGCGCGCGATCCGGCCTTGGCAAAACGTTACGACCTCTGAAGATCACCTCCCCGCGACGTCCGCGGATATTGACGCATTTGCGACGTAATCCTACGTCAAGCGCTGGGGGTGGCGACATCGGCTGTGACGAGCCGGTTTTGGGCTGAACGAGGATCATGGAATCACGCACGGCAAAATTTCGGATCGGCGATGTGGTGCGCCATCGCGTCTACCCGTTCCGGGGCGTGATCTTCGACGTCGATCCGGTGTTCTCGAACTCGGAAGAGTGGTGGCTGGCGATCCCGGAGCATCTGCGCCCGTCCAAGGACCAGCCCTTCTATCACCTCTTCGCCGAGAACGAGGAGACCGAGTATGTCGCCTATGTCTCGGAACAAAATCTCGTGATCGACGAGACCGGCCAGCCGATCCGCCACCCACAGGCGCGCGAATATTTTCGGCGCGACCGCAAGGGCAAGTATCGGCTCGACAAGGCCGAACTGAACTGAGCCTCGGCTTGTCTGGCGGATGACCTGTCTCTGTGCCGGCGAAGGGGCAGGTTCGTGAGCGTCAGCGATGCCGACATCGTCATTCTCGGCGGCGGTCATAACGGGCTCGTCTGCGCCTTTTATCTCGCCAGGGCCGGGCTGAAGGTCACCGTGCTGGAGCGGCGCGCCGTGGTTGGCGGCGCGGCCGTCACCGAGGAATTCCATCCCGGCTTCCGCAATTCCACCGCGAGCTACACGGTCAGCCTGCTCAACCCGCGCATCATCGCGCAGATGGAGCTGACGCGGCACGGGCTGCGCATCGTCGAGCGGCGCATGGCCAATTTCCTGCCCTTGCCGGACGGGCGCTATCTCGCTGCCGGCGAAGGCCGGACCGAGGCTGAGGTGGCGAAGTTCTCCGGCCGCGACGCTGAACGGCTGCCGGCCTATGGCGAACGCCTCGAACGGGTCGCCGCCCTGCTGCGCGACCTCGTGCTGCAGGCGCCGCCCAATCTCGGCGACGGCGGCTGGCTCGCAGCCCTGCCGCAAATGCTGGAAGCGGCTGCTATCGGGCGGCGCGTCGCCGGGCTCGATCAGGCCGGTCGACGCGACCTGCTCGACCTCTTCACCAAATCGGCTGGCGACTGGCTCGATGGCTGGTTCGAGAGCGATCCGGTCAAGGCACTGTTCGGCTTCGACAGCGTCGTCGGCAACTACGCCAGCCCTTATACACCCGGTTCGGCCTATGTGCTGCTGCATCACGTCTTCGGCGAGGTCAACGGCAAGCGTGGCGCCTGGGGCCACGCCGTCGGCGGCATGGGCGCGATCACGCAGGCGATGGCGCGGGCCTGCGCCGAACAGGGCGTCGAGATCAGGCTGGAGGAATCGGTCGCGCAGGTGCTGACCGAGAAGGGCCGCGCCGTCGGCGCCGTAACGGAGCGCGGCGATGTCGTGCGGGCGCGCGCTGTTGTGTCCAACCTGCATCCGCGCCTGCTGTTCGAGCGCTTCGTCGATCCCGCGATCGTCCCGGCCGATTTCGGCGAGCGCATCCGCCGTTATGCCTCGGGCTCCGGTACCTTCCGCATGAATCTGGCGCTGTCGGAGCTGCCACGCTTCGCCAGCCTGCCGGAGCCGGGCGACCATCTCACGGCCGGCATCATCATTGCGCCGTCGCTCGGCTATATGGACCGCGCCCACGCGCAGGCACGGCTGTCGGGCTGGTCGAGCGAGCCCATCGTCGAGATGCTGATCCCGTCGACGCTCGACGACAGCCTCGCTCCGCCCGGCCGGCATGTCGCCAGCCTGTTCTGCCAGCATGTCGCGCCGCAGCTGCCGAACGGCGAAAGCTGGGACAAGCACCGCGACACGGTGGCCGATCTGATGATCGAGACCGTCGACCGCTACGCCCCGGGCTTCCGCGCCTCGGTGATCGGCCGGCTGGCGCTGACGCCGAGCGATCTGGAAGAGCGTTTCGGTCTGGTCGGCGGCGACATCTTCCATGGCCGATTGACGCTCGACCAGCTCTTCAGCGCCCGCCCGGTGCTCGGCCATGCCGATTATCGCATGCCGGTGCCGGGCCTCTATCTCTGCGGCTCCGGCGCCCATCCCGGCGGCGGCGTCACCGGTGCGCCGGGCCACAATGCCGCCCGCTCGGTGCTCGCCGATCTACAGCCTAGGCGCTTCGGGCTGCGGGCGCTGCGAGCCTGAACGGCGCTGTCAGACCCGTTCAGCCTGCGGGAAGCGCGCGCCGAAGGCCCCTTCCCGCTCCGGCGGTAGCCGCACCAGCAGATTGAGCGCGCCGTCTTCGGAATCCTCGCGCTCGAGGATCTCACCATTGGCATGGAGCCAGGCCAGCGACTTGCCGTCGCCTGGCTCCAGGATGAGCCGATAGACCGGCCGGGCCCGCGCGATGCGCTGCTCGATCGCATCGGTCAGCCGCTCCATGCCTTCGCCGGTCAGGGCGGAGACCAGCACTGGTCGCGAGGCGCCGGGCTTCAGCGCCGTCAGCGCGCCTTGGCGCTCACGCTCATCGCCTGAAAGCAGATCGGCCTTGTTCCAGACCTCGATGACGCGGTCGCCGTCCTCCGGGTCGATGCCGAGATCACGCAGGATGCCCTGGACATCGGCGGCCTGGGCCTGCGTGTCTTCATGCGAGACGTCACGGACATGCAGCAGGACGTCGGCCTCGATCGCGTCCTCGAGCGTGGCGCGGAAGGCGGCGACGAGTTGCGTCGGCAGCTCGGAGATGAAGCCGACCGTGTCCGACAGCATGATCCTGGCACCATGCGGCAGCTTCAGCGCCCGCGCCGTCGGGTCGAGCGTGGCGAAGAGCATGTCCTGCGCCAGCACCTCGGCCGAGGTCAGCCGGTTGAACAGGGTCGACTTGCCGGCATTGGTGTAGCCGACCAGCGCGACGACCGGATAAGGCACGCGCTTGCGGCTGGCGCGATGCAGCGAGCGGGTGCGCTTCACGCTGTCGAGCTCGCGCTCGATCTTGGTCATCCGCTCCTGGATGATGCGCCGGTCGGCCTCGATCTGAGTCTCGCCCGGGCCGCCAAGGAAGCCGAAGCCGCCGCGCTGGCGTTCCAGGTGGGTCCAGGAGCGCACGAGCCGGCTCTTCTGGTAGTTGAGATGAGCGAGCTCGACCTGCAGCGTGCCCTCGCGCGTGCGGGCGCGCCGGCCGAAGATCTCGAGGATCAGGCCGGTGCGGTCGATGACCTTGCAGCCGAACGCCTTCTCCAGATTGCGCTGCTGCACCGGAGACAGCGCGCAGTCCATCACGACAAGACCGATCTCCTCGATCTTGACGCGTTCGGAGAGCTCCTCGACCTTGCCCTTGCCGAGATAGGTCGCGGGCCGCAGCGCCGTCAGCACCACGGGGATCGCCTCGACGATCTGGAGATCGATGGCACTGGCGAGGCCGAAGGCCTCGTCCAGCCGCGCTGCGTGGTTGCGCTGGTTCTCGTCGGCCGCGCCGGCCCGGCTGGCGGCATGGCGCGCCAGGTACGGGCCGATCACGAAAGCGCGAGTATCAGCCGCGAGAGCGTGTTCTGCCGCGTCGATCGAAATCCCGATCGCGTTTCCGCTGCCTGTCGTCGACGAACTGCCGACCTTCCCGCCCACGATCAGGCCTTGTCCGTGTCCTCGGGCTCGAACAGCTGCACCGGGTGGCCGGGCATGATCGTCGAGATCGCGTGCTTGTAGACGAGCTGGGAATGCCCGTCGCGGCGCAGCAGGACGCAGAAATTGTCGAACCAAGTGACGACGCCCTGCAGTTTGACGCCGTTCACAAGGAAGATGGTGAGAGGAATCTTCTGCTTGCGGACGTGATTGAGAAAGGTGTCCTGTAGATTTTGAGCCCGCTCGGCGGCCATGGGTAACCCCTGTTGTTGGGATCGCAACTCGGCTTGCACTTGCGATCCAGATCGTTCCGTTAAGCTTCGGCGCCAATCGCCGGGCATTCGGAACACCGACACTCCATTAGATCGCGACCCAGCGAGAGCGCGCAAGGGTTGCGCAACGCCAATTTCGTCCGGCCGCCTTGCATGCAGTGCAACACGACCGGGGCAACTCAGCCAACGCCTAGCGATTTGAGCTTACGGTGCAGGGCTGAACGCTCCATGCCGATGAACTCAGCCGTGCGCGAAATGTTGCCGGAGAAGCGGGCGATCTGCGCCATCAGATACTCGCGCTCGAAGATCTCGCGGGCATCGCGCAGCGGCAGGCTCATCAGCTTCTCGCCGCCCGAGCCGGACGGCGTCGTCGGCACCATGGCGCCGACCTCGGCCGGCAGCATGTCGACCGTGATCTCGGACGTCGGATCGCCCTTGGTCAGGATCATCAGGCGCTCAACATTGTTGCGCAGCTCACGGACGTTGCCGGGCCATTCGTGCGATTGCAGGATCGCCATGGCGTCGCCGCCCATCCTGCGTTTCGGCAGGCCGGTCGCGACCGAGATCTGGTCCATGAAGAACTCGATCAGCTCGGGCACGTCCTCGCGCCGCTCGGACAGGGCGGGCACGCGGATCGGCACCACGCCGAGCCGGTGATAGAGGTCTTCGCGCAGCAGGCCTTCGGCGATCAGTCTGGCGAGGTCGCGGCTGCTGGAGGAGATGATCCGGACGTCGACATGGACGCGGGTCGCGCCGCCGACGCGCTGGAAATTCTGGTCGACCAGAACGCGCAGGATGCGGTTCTGCGTCTCGCGCGGCATGTCGCCGATCTCGTCGATATAGAGCGTGCCGCCATGGGCCTCCTCGAGTGCGCCGACGCGACGCGAGCGGCCATCACCGCCCTCGATGCCGAACAGCTCCTCTTCCATGGTCTCGGGCGTGATCGTCGCCGCGTTGATCACGACGAAGGGGCCGGCCGAGCGGGTCGAGGCGTCGTGCAAGGTGCGCGCGGTCAGCTCCTTGCCGCAGCCCGGCTCGCCGGTGATCAGCACGCGGGCATTGGTCGGCGCGACGCGTTCCAGCGTCTGGCGCAATTGGTTCACCGCAGTCGAGCGGCCAACGATCCGGCTGGCCTGGACCGAACGGGTCTTGAGCTCGCGCACCTCGCGCCGCAGCCGCGACGCTTCCAGCGCGCGCTCGGCGACGAGCACGAGCCGGTCGGCCTTGAAAGGCTTCTCGATGAAGTCGTAGGCGCCGCTCTTGATCGCCGAGACCGCGGTCTCGATGTTGCCGTGGCCGGAGATCATCACCACCGCGAGGTCGGGATGGCTCTCCTTGATTAGCTCCAGCACCTGCAATCCGTCGAGCCGGCTGCCTTGCAGCCAGATGTCGAGGAAGACGAGATTGGGCCGCCGCGCCGCGATCGCGGCCAGCGCCTCGTCGGCGGAGCCCGCCTTGCGTGTCCGATAGCCTTCGTCCTCAAGGAGGCCTGCCACCAGTTCGCGGATATCGACCTCGTCGTCGACGACGAGAATGTCAGCACTCATGCCTTCGTCCCGTTAACTTGTCGTGTGGCGGCGGAATCCGCCGTGCTATTGCCGGTTTCTGATCTGTCTTCGCTCGCCGGCGGCGGGCCGGTCTCGATGAACCAGAGCCTGATCCGCGCGCCACGGGCGCCGTCCGGACGGTCGAGCAGTTCGATGCCGCCGCCATGGTCCTCGAGGATCTTGCCGACGATGGCGAGGCCGAGCCCGGTGCCTCCGTCGCGGGTTGTCATGTAGGGCTCGAGCAGCTTCTGGCGCTGGTCGACCGGCAGGCCCTTGCCGTTGTCGAGGATATCGATGACGATTCGGCCGTCCTGCGTGCGCTCGAAGCCTATCTCTATACGTCCCTTGCCGCGCTCCTCGGCCGGCACGGCCTGGATAGCTTCCGTCGCGTTCTTGATGACGTTCGTCAGAGCCTGCGAGATCAGGCGCCGATCGAACTGCGCCATGACCGGCATCTCCGGCAGGTTGTCGGAGATGTCGATCTCGGGATTGCCGACCCGCATCAGGAAGGCGATTTGCCGAGCCGTCTCGACGATGTCGTCACGCGCCGGCGACGGTTTGGGCATGCGGGCGAAGGAGGAGAACTCGTCGACCATGCGGCGGATGTCCTCGACCTGCCGCACGATGGTGGCGGTGCACTGGTCGAAGATCTCCTTGTCTTCGAGGATGACGCGGCCGAACTTGCGGCGAATGCGCTCGGCCGAAAGCTGGATCGGGGTCAGCGGGTTCTTGATCTCGTGGGCGATGCGCCGGGCGACGTCGGCCCAGGCCGCGGTGCGCTGCGCCGAGACGAGATCGGTGATGTCGTCGAGCGTCACCACCAGCCCGGCGCCGCTCCCCTCGCCTTCACGCGTCGCGCGGATGTTGAGCATGCGCTCGCGGCCGCCGCGGGTGATCGCGGCCTGGCTGGAGCTCAGCCGCTGGCGGTTGGTGAGCGCCTCGGAGACGAAGGCGGCGATCTCCGGCACGACACGCGCGACCGGCTCGCCGAGCAAGCGCCCGCCGGCGCCGAGCAGGGCTTCGGCCGAGCGGTTGCTGAGCGTGATATGGCCATCCTCGTCGATGCCGAGCACCCCGGAGGAGACGCCGGAAAGGACCGTCTCGGTGAAGCGCCGGCGCCGATCGATCACCTCGCTCGCAGTGACCAGCCCGTCGCGCTGGCGACGCAGTTCGGCGGTCATCTTGTTGAAGGTCTCGCCAAGATGGGCGAGATCGCCCTCTGCCCGCCTGATCGGCACCTGGACGTAGAAATTGCCGCTGGAGACCTGGTCGGTGGCGTGGATCATCCGCCGGATCGGTGCGACGAGGCCGTTGGCGAAGTTCAGGCCGAGCCAGATCGCCGAGAGCAGCAGGATCACCGAGATCAGCGCGTACATCGAGGCGAAGGCGATCTGCACGCCCTTCCGGCGCGCGTCGATGCCGAGATACTCGACCGCGGCGCCACGGGCGACAGCCGGGAATTCAACGGCGAGCGGATCGACCTCGCGGGCGACATAGAGGAAGGCTCCGTCATAGCTCGGCAGCTTCATCAGCGCGCCGAAGACGCGCCCGGTCGACGGCAGCACGCAGATCGGTTCTGGCGAGCTCTGCGCATCATCGAAGGCGTCGGTGTTCGGCTTATGGGCGTCGCGCAGGACGTCGATATTGGCCCGAACCAGGATGTTATCCGGCGGCTTCATGATCCAGGCAACCGGCAGGCCGAGCGCCGTGGCGCGCGCCGTCAGGAAATTCTCGAACCAGCGCCGGTCGGCGTCGTAAGCTGTCCTTGCCCGCACGAGATCGTCGGAGAGCAACCGGATCTCGCGGCCGAGCGACCGGCATTGGCCAGTCGTATACGCGTCGGCGACCTCGACCGATTTGAAGATCACGTCGCGCATGCGGTCGGAGAACCACGGCTCCAGGCCGCGCTCCAGCGTTGCGGTCGCGATGATCGCGACGAGCACCGCCGGCAGGGCGGCGACGATGCTGAACAGACTGACGATCCGCACATGCAAGCCGGCGGCGGCCACGCCCTTGCGCCGGGCGCGGATCAGCACCGCCGCCTCGAAGGCGACGATGGTCAGCAGCAGCAGGATCAGCAGGCCGTTGATGACGAAGACACCGACCACGACCTCGTGGACCGGCGCGACCGGCGTCGCCCCCGAGAGCACGAGGAAGGTGGTCAGCGCCGAGACGAGCGCGAAGCCGACGACGAGCGCGCCAAGCCAGCCCGAGACCCGGCGAGGCGGGTCGTCGGTCCGGGGCGTCATGCGCATGTCACCGGTCGAGGCCGTCAAGGCAATGTCGAAGCTCCGTTGGCTGCGGCGCCTTCGGAAAGGCGTCACGCAACGCACTGATGCGCCGCCGCAACGGTGTTGTCAAAATATGACAGATGCAAGGCAGCCACACTGGCAGAAGCCCGACCGGTCTGCTTGCGTTGCAAGCTGACCGGAAAACGCTCTCCTAACGCAAAGTGCGGGACGGATTCACCGATCAGGTCGCCCTGATCGGATCCGGCTCGCCGTCAGCGCGGCGAGCGCACCACCTGCATGTCAAGCTCGCGAATCTTCTTGCGCAATGTGTTGCGATTAAGTCCCAGAAGTTCTGCAGCGCGAATCTGGTTGCCTCGCGTCGCCGCCAGGGCTGCTGCGATCAAAGGCGGCTCGATCTCGCGCAGGATGCGGTGATAGAGGCCCGGCGGCGGAATCTGCTCTCCGAAGCCGCCAAAATACTGGTTCAAATGACGCTCGACCGACCCCGAAAGGGTTTCCGCCCGCTCGGGTGCACTGCCGCCGCCAACTTGCATGGGAGCGCCACTTGCCGGCTGGAGCTCGGCCTCGACGATCGGCGCCGTGATCGTATCCTGCGGATAGAGCGCGGCCAGCCGCCGCACCAGATTCTCGAGCTCGCGAACATTGCCGGGCCAGCGATAGCGCCGCAGCACGTCCATCGCCTCCGAATCGATCTGCTTGCGGGGCAGGCCTTCCTTCTCGACCAGCGCGAAAAAATGACGGACCAGATCGGGGATGTCCTCGACCCGCTCGCGCAAGGGCGGCAACCGGATCGGCACGACGTTGAGGCGGAAGAACAGGTCCTCGCGGAACAGCCCGTGCGCGATCGAGATGCGCAGGTCCTTGTTGGTCGCAGCGATGATGCGGACATTGGTCTTGATCGGCGTACGTCCGCCTACCGTGGTATACTCACCCTGCTGCAGAACGCGCAGCAGCCGCGTCTGCGCTTCCATCGGCATGTCGCCGATCTCGTCGAGGAAGAGCGTACCGCCCTCGGCCTGTTCGAAGCGGCCGGAGGAGCGGGTCAGAGCGCCGGTGAAGGCGCCCTTCTCGTGTCCGAACAGCTCCGATTCGATCAGGTCCTTCGGGATCGCCGCCATGTTGATGGCGACGAAAGGCCCGGTGCGGCGCTTGCCGTAGTCATGCAAAGCGCGGGCGACCAGCTCCTTGCCGGTTCCGGATTCGCCGTTGATCATCACCGTCAGGTCGATCGGCATCAGGCGCGCCAGCGCGCGATAAACGTCCTGCATCGCCGGCGAACGGCCGACCAGTGGGATATCCTCGGGCTCGGCCGGGTGATTACGGGGCGCATCGCCGCGCGGCCGAGACAGGGCCCGCCCGACAATGGCGACGAGCTCCTTCAGATCGAAGGGCTTGGGTAGATATTCGTAGGCGCCGCGTTCGGAGGCCTTGATCGCGGTCATGAAGGTGTTCTGCGCGCTCATCACGATGATCGGCAGTTCTGGCCTGACCCGCTTGATACGCGGTAGCAGATCGAAGGCATTGCCGTCCGGCATCACAACGTCGGTGATGATGAGATCGCCGAGCCCCTGCGCGGCCCAGGTCCAAAGCGTCGCCGCCTGGCCAGTGGTGCGGACTTCGTAGCCGGCGCGGGCGAGCGCCTGGTTGAGGACGGTGCGGATCGCCGCATCGTCGTCGGCGATGAGAATGTTACCCGTCGGCATGCGCTCTTTCGTGTCCTAATCGTCTTTCACCCAAGCTGAGACGGTTTCGCCTCGTGCAGGGGCAATCGAATGCGGAATGTCGTGCGTCGCGGCGCGGACTCGCATTCGACGATTCCGCCGTGATCGCCGATCACCTTGGCGACGAGTGCAAGTCCAAGGCCACTTCCCTGCGCCTTGGTGGTGACGAAGGGATCGAACAGGTGCTGGTGCAGGTCGGGCGGCACGCCGGGCCCGTTGTCGCGGATGCCGATCTCGAGCGGCAGGGCTAGGCGCGCACCGGAACCCGGCGCCTGCATGCGGATGCCGGGGCGATAGGCCGTGGTGAGCGTGATCTCGCCGTCGATGGCGTCGTTGCCGATCGCCTCTGCCGCATTTTTCACCAGATTCAGCAGGACCTGGACGAGCTGGTCGCGATTGCCGGCGACCGGCGGCAGCGAGGGGTCATAGACCTCGCTGAAGCGGATGTGACGGGCGAAGCCGGACTGGGCCAGACGCTTCACATGGTCGAGCACGTCATGGACGTTGACCGGCCCCCGTTCAGCCGGCCGGTCGTCGCCGAAGAGTTCGACACGCTCGACCAGCTTCACGATCCGGTCGGCCTCGTCGCAGATCAATTGCGTCAGCAGGCGGTCATCGTCCTCGACCGAGGCTTCGAGCAGCTGCGCCGCGCCGCGGATGCCCGAGAGCGGGTTCTTGATCTCATGGGCCAGCATCGCGCCGAGCGCAGTAATCGAGCGGGCTGCCCCTCTATGCGTCAATTGCCTGTCCATTTTTTCGGCAATTGTTCGTTCTTGCAGCAAAAGCACCACGGCGTCGGGCTGGCTGGGCAGCAATGAGGCAAAGACGTCGACCACCCGGTCGAGGCCAAGCCGGGGCGAAGCGAGCTCGAGCCTGTATTCGCTGACGCTGGCGCCGCGGCGCTGCACCTCTTCGACCAGCGTCAGGACGGGCGAGCCGAAAGCGACGAGATCGTCGAGGCGCTGGCGCTTCAGGACGAGCGCACTGGCCTGAAAGAAATCCTCGGCGGCGGTGTTGGCGTAGAGGATGCCGTGCCCCTCCCCGATCACCAGCACGGGCATGGGCAGGACGTTCAGCGCCTGGATTTCGAGAAGGTCGTACAAGGCCCCGTGCCGCTCCTGCACATCGTCGTTGAACATCGCCATCGTCATATGCGGGACTTTCGTGGTCAGGCGGCCGCGTCGAGACGGTCGGTCGAGAACAGCCGCGCGAGCGCAGCGATGGCGCGGGTGGGCTCATTGGTGGTGAGGAGCTCGCGCCGGGCGCTCTCGTCCGGCTCCAGCCCGCTGGCGAGCGCCTCGTCGGCATAGGCAGCGAGATGCTTGCGGGCATGGCGGACGCCGGTCTCGCGCCCCATCAGCGACAGAAGGCCCTCATAATGCTCGCGGGCAATGTCGTGCTTGGCGGCGAGCGATATCGTCGCCGGCTCGCGGCCGGCAAGCGCGGCGCCGATCGCACCGGGAAGCCAAGGCCGCCCCATCGCCGCACGCCCGACCATGACGTAGTCGGCGCCCGATTGCTCCAGGCAAGTCTGCGCCTGCGCGAGCGTCGTGATGTCGCCATTGGCGACCAGCGGGAACGTCCCCGCGGCGCGCACCGGGCGGATCGCGGCCCAATCGGCCTGCCCCTTGTAGAATTGCTGGCGCGTTCGGCCATGGACGGTAATCGCAGCTGCGCCTGCCGAGGCGGCCCGACGCGCCAATTCCGGGGCGTTGCGGCTGGCATCATCCCAGCCGAGGCGCATCTTGACGGTCACCGGCACCTTCACGGCCGCGACGACGGCCTCGACCAGGTCGACGGCATGATCAAGGTCGCGCATCAGAGCCGAGCCGGCCCAGCCGCCGACGACCCGCTTGGCCGGGCAGCCCATGTTGATGTCGACGATATCGGCGCCCGAAGCCTCAGCCACCTGTGCAGCTTCCGCCAGCCATCGTGCCTCGCAGCCGGCGAGCTGGACGACATGCGGCGTGACGCCGGCGCCTTCGGCGCGAAGCCGCGCTTCCTCGCTGCCACGGACGAGTTCGTCCGAAGCGACCATCTCGGAGACGACGAGCCCGGCGCCGAGGCGCGCGGCGATCCGGCGCATGGCCAGATCGGTCACGCCCGACATCGGAGCCAGGAAGGCGGGCGAAATCGGAAGCAGCCCGCCAATTGTCGTCTCACGCTCGCCCGAATTTGAGGCAATTTCCATTCTGCTGATTTATTGGACAAATGCTGCGATGCGCAAGACAATTTAACGACATATTGCATTGCAATATCGGCATGCGCGTTCGACGCCGATCGCCGCATGGCGGTGACAGCAGCAGTGATGGCTTGGCGACAGGGCTGAGCCGTCCTATCAGCGAGGCCCGGAGATTGCGGAGCCCCGAGATTGATGACGCCGGCGATCGCCGCCCTGATCGTTGCCGCCGGACGCGGCCTGCGCGCCGGAGCCGCGGCTCCCAAGCAATATCGGCGGCTCGGTAGCGTGCCTGTCCTGTGCCGAACGCTCGCGCCTTTCCTCGCCGAGGATCGCATCGGCACCGTGCTGGTGGTGATCGGCAGTGGCGACAGTGCCCGTTATGACGAAGCGATCAACCATCTTCCGGACGCAGCGCGTGCCCGGCTGACTGCGCCGATCGAAGGCGGCGAGACCCGGCAGGATTCGGTCCGCGCCGGATTGGAGGCGCTTGCCGCGGCCGGTTTCGCTGGCAGCGTGCTCGTGCACGACGCCGCCCGCCCCTTCGTCTCGCCAGCACTGATCGAGCGAGCGCTGACGGCGAGCTACGAGCATCCCGCCGCCATCCCGGCGCTTGCCGTCACTGACACCGTCAAGCGCGTCGATGCCGGGCTGATCGCGGAGACCCTGCCGCGCGAGCAACTCGTCTTCGTTCAGACGCCCCAGGCTTTCGCCTTCCAGCCGCTGCTCGCCGCGCATCGGAGCGCTCATGCCGCCGCGGCCGGCGGCTTCACCGACGATTCCGCCATCATGGAATGGGCCGGCCACCGCGTCGCGACCTTCGCCGGAGATCCGATGAACCTGAAGCTGACCTATCCCGGCGATTTCGAGCTGGCCGAGCAGCGTCTCGCCCGCCCGCTCGTAACCCGCATTGGCACCGGCTACGACGTCCACGCCTTCGCCGAGGGCGATCATGTCTGGCTCGGCGGCGTCCGGATCCCGCACAGCCGCGGCGTCACCGCCCATTCCGACGGCGACGTCGCCCTGCACGCGCTCACCGACGCCCTGCTGGGTGCGCTGGCCGATGGCGATATCGGCAGCCATTTCCCGCCGAGCAATCCGCAATGGCGCGGCGCCTCCTCCGATCGCTTTCTCGCCTTCGCCGCGGAGCGCGTGCGGGAGCGCGGCGGCCGGATCGATCATCTCGACCTGACCATCGTCTGCGAGGAGCCGAAGGTCGGCCCGCATCGCGAGGCGATCCGGGCCCGGATCGCCGAGATCGCCGGCCTGCGGCTTGATCAGGTCGGCGCCAAGGCGACGACCTCGGAGCGCCTCGGCTTCACTGGGCGCAACGAAGGTCTCGCAGCGCTCGCCACCGCCACGATCCGCTTGCCCGAGCCGGAGTGAGGCCATGTTCGATCCCGATATCCGCGCGCTGGCGGCCGAACTGCTCGCCATCTCGCGCGAGCGCGGCATCACCGTCGCGACGGTCGAGTCCTGCACGGGAGGCCTCGTCGCCGGCGCGCTGACCGCGATCTCGGGCTCGTCGAGCATGGTGATTGGCGGGCTCGTCACCTATTCCAACGAGGCAAAGACGGCGCTGGCCGGCGTCCCGGCCGAGTTGATCACCAAGCATGGCGCGGTCAGCGAACCGGTCGCGCGCGCTATGGCCGAAGGTGGTCGCGAACGCCTGTCGTCGCGGCTCGCCGTGTCCATTACCGGCATCGCCGGGCCGGATGGCGGCAGCGAAACGAAGCCGGTCGGGCTGGTACATTTCGCCTGCGCCAACGGCACGCAGACGCTGCACCGTGAGAAGCGCTTCGGCGCTCAGGGGCGCGACGAAATCCGGCGCCTCAGTGTGCTGGAGGCACTTGATCTGTTGCGTGAGGCTGCGCTCAGCTTGAAGTGACCGGAGCGGCTACGCCGCCAGCACCATAGATCGCATCCGCACGCTTCTCGAAGGCTTCGGCGAACTTGCGGAAGGCCTTGTCGAACATCGCGCCCATCAGCAAGCCGAGCATGCGGCTGGCGAACTCGTAGGAGATGAAGAAGCCGACCTCGCTGCCAGTCTCGAGCGGCTTGAAGCTCCAGCGGTTCTCCAGATAGCGGAACGGCCCGTCGACATATTCGACCAGGATCTTCAGGTTCGCCGGATCGAGCGTGACGCGGCTGGTGAAGGTCTCGCGGATCGCCTTGTAGCCGACCGTCATGTCGGCGAGCAGCACCTCGCCGCCGCCCTCGCGCGGCGTGCGCCGACGGACAGTAAGTCCCTCGCAGAGCGGCAGGAACTGCGGGTACTTCTCGACATCCGCCACGAGCGCGAACATCTCTCCGGGTGAGTGCTTCACCCGGCGGGTGCTGTTGAACATCGGCATGGTGTCGCGCCGATCAGCCGCCGAGCTTGGCCGCGCGCGCTGCCCGCAGCTTGGCGAAATCCTCGCCGGCATGGTGCGAGGAGCGCGTCAGCGGCGTCGAGGAAACCATCAGGAAGCCCTTCACATAGGCGATGGTCTCGAAGCTCTTGAACTCGTCCGGCGTGACGAAGCGGATGACCGGATGGTGCTTGCGCGACGGAGCGAGATACTGGCCGATGGTGATGAAATCGACCTCGGCCGAGCGCAGATCGTCCATCAGCTGCAGGACCTCGTTCCGCTCCTCGCCGAGACCGACCATGATGCCGGACTTGGTGAAGATAGTCGGGTCGAGCTCCTTGACCTGCTGTAGCAGGCGCAGCGAGTGGAAATAGCGGGCGCCGGGACGCACCTTCAGGTACTTGCCGGGAACCGTTTCGAGATTGTGGTTGAAGACGTCGGGCTTGGCCGCGACCACGACTTCGAGCGCGCCGGGCTTGCGCAGGAAATCGGGCGTCAGGATCTCGATCGTTGTGCCGGGCGAGGCCTCGCGAATGGCGCGGATGACGCGGGCGAAATGCTCGGCGCCGCCATCCTTGAGATCGTCGCGGTCGACCGAGGTGATCACGACATGCTCGAGGCCGAGCTTGGCGACGGCATCGGCGACCTTGCGCGGCTCGTGCGCATCGAGAGCTTCGGGCACGCCGGTCTTGACGTTGCAGAAGGCACAGGCGCGCGTGCAGGTGTCGCCCATGATCATGAAGGTGGCGTGCTTCTTCTCCCAGCACTCGCCGATATTGGGGCAGCCCGCCTCCTCGCAGACGGTGACGAGCTTCTCGGCCTTCACGATCTTCTGGGTCTCGGCCCATTTCGGCGAGCCCGGCGCCTTGACACGGATCCAGTCCGGCTTGCGCAGGATCGGGTTCTCCGGCCGCTTCTGCTTCTCCGGATGGCGCAACTCCGGCTTCACCTCGGATTTCGGGTTGCCGGCATTGGGCCGCGGGTCGCGGTTGAGGAGGTCGAGCACGACGGCCATGGATGGGTCCGTTTCTGCCGCCGCTCGATACGAGCGGCACCAGCCGTCTAGCTAATGCCGAAGTGGCGTCCCGGCAACCCGCTCTCCCGCGGCGCGGTCAGTTGCGCACCGCGCGCCAGACCACGATCAGCAGGCAGGCGCCGGCGATCGCAGCGGTGAGCGTGCGCCAGAAGCCGAAGACCGGAATGTCCAGCAGTTCAGCGAGCCGGCTGCCGACGAAGGAGCCGGCGACACCGACGATCATGTTGGTGAAGAGCCCATGATCGGACGAGGTGACGCGCTCTGCGATCCAGCCGGCGATGACGCCGATCAGCAACGTCATGAAGAAGCCATAGCCCGGCGTGCCGAGCGCGGCATAGATCTGGTCGTTCATGGCAATCCCCCTGCCCTCAAGTCCGGCCATCCGGCCGCCGACCACAACGCGCCGGCCGCTTGCTGGTTCCGTCAGGCGATGAAGCGCGCCAGCAGCACGACCAGGATCGCGCCGATCACCGCCATCGCCATCGAGTCGAGGAAACGATAGCCGGTACTCGCGCGCCAGCCGGTGACGTGAACAATGCCCTGCCCGACCAGCATGCCGAGCAGACCGACCACGGCGTGGCGCAGGAAGCCCCCGCCTCCGACGACGAGGCTGGCGATGAAGCCAGCGGCCGTGCCGAAGGCGACCGGCGGCAATAGGCGGCGCCAATCGAGTGCGAAATCCTGCCGCGGCGGCAGGATCTCGACCTTCTCATCGGGGACGACCCGGTCGGGCTTGGCGGATTTACGAGTGCGCGTCATCGGCCGGATATGGCCTCAAACCGGCGAAATGCCAGCACGACGGATCAGGCGATCAACCGTGCCAGGAAGACCACGACGATCGCCCCGATCGTCGCGGTGACGATCTGCGAGATCAGCGGGCTGCCGATGCCGAGATTGATGCCGAGCGCCGAGAGCAGGAAGCTGCCGACGAAGGCGCCGATCAGTCCGGTGATGATGTAGCGGATCAGCCCGCCGCCGCCCATGACGATGCTGGCGAGCCAGCCGGCGACGGCGCCGATGGCGATGGCGACGAGAATGGCACGAAGGTCCATGAACGATCTCCTTGCTATGCCGCCAGGTCATCGCAACCTGGAGCTGAAGCGCAGATGAATGCGCTTCCGGGCTCAGGCGTTCAGCACCTTGCCGAAGGCGTCGAGCACGGCCTCCTTCATCGTCTCCGACAGGGTCGGATGCGGGAAGATGGTGTGCATCAATTCTTCCTCGGTGGTTTCGAGGTTCATTGCGACGACGAAGCCCTGGATCAGCTCGGTGACCTCCGGGCCGACCATGTGGGCGCCGAGCAGCTTGCCGGTCTTGGCGTCGAAGATCGTCTTGACCATGCCGCTGTCCTCGCCGAGCGCGACGGCCTTGCCGTTGGCGACGAAGTTGAAGCGGCCGACCTTGAGCTGGTGGCCGGCCTCCTTGGCCTTGGCCTCGGTCAGGCCGACGCTGGCGATCTGCGGGTGGCAATAGGTGCAGCCCGGGATCATCGCCTTGTCCATCGGATGCGGGTGCAGGCCCTTGATCGCCTCGACGCAGATCACCGCCTCGTGCTCGGCCTTGTGCGCCAGCATCGGCGGGCCGGCGACATCGCCGATCGCATAGACGCCCTTCACATTGGTGCGGCAGAGCCCGTCGATCGCGATCACGCCGCGGTCGAGCTTCACGCCGAGCGCCTCGAGGCCGAGATTCTCGACATTGGCGACGACGCCGACGGCCGAGATCATCCGTTCGGCGGTGATCGTCTGCTTGTTGCCCTTCTCGTCCTCGACATGGGCGGTGACGGAGTTTGCCCCCTTCTCGACCTTGGTGACCTTGGTCGAGGTCAGGATCTTCATGCCCTGCTTCTCGAAGGCCTTGCGGGCGAAGGCGCCGATCTCGGCATCCTCGACAGGAACGACCTGCGGCATGATCTCGACCACCGTCACCTCGGCGCCGAGCGTGCGGTAGAACGAGGCGAACTCGATGCCGATCGCGCCCGAGCCCATCACCACCAGCGATTTCGGCATGGTCGGCGGCACCAGCGCCTCGAAATAGGTCCAGATCAGCTTGCCGTCCGGCTCCAGTCCCGGCAAGGCGCGCGGGCGCGCGCCGGTGGCGACGATGATGTGATCGGCAGTGTAGGTGCCCTCGCCCTTCGCGCCCTTCGGCACCGGTCCCTGCGGCTGCATCGCCGGCTTCTTGGTCGGGGCGACGGTGATCGTGTTGGCCTTGGTGAGCTTGGCTTCGCCCCAGATCACATCGACCTTGTTCTTCTTCATCAGGAACTGGACGCCGTTGTTCATGCGCACCGCGATGCCGCGCGAGCGCTTCACCACGGCTTCTAGATCGGCCTTGAACGAGCCTTCCAGCGTTAGCCCGTAATCCTTGGCGTGCTGGCCGTAATGCAGGATCTCGGCCGAGCGCAGCAGCGCCTTGGTCGGGATGCAGCCCCAGTTCGAGCAGATGCCGGCAAGGTGCTCGCGCTCGACGATCGCGGTCTTGAAGCCGAGCTGCGCCGCGCGGATCGCCGCGATATAGCCGCCGGGACCGGAGCCGATGATGATGATGTCGTAGTCAGCCATGGGAAATGCCTCGGCTCGTTCTGCCCACCGCGGGCAGTGTTAATGGTGCGGGGCAAGACCCCGGTCGAATATCGTCTAGGGGCCGGCGATCCGTAGCGCCGGCCCGCGCGCCGGCAGCGGCAGGCCGAGCAGGCCGTCGACCACGGGCGCCAAGGCCAACCCGATCGCGCGGGTATTCTCGGCGTCAAGGTGGATGCCGTCCTCGCCGGTCACGGTCGCGACGGCGGCTGCGTCGAAGAAGCTGACGCCGATCTCGTCGGCGATGCGGCGGTAATAGGTCGCCAGCAGAGCCATCTTCTCGGGCGCGCCCTCCATGAAGAAGTTGGCCTCGTGATCGGGGTCGTCGGGCATGCGCACCACCGGCGGCGCGACGATCAGCACCTCCGGCACCGGCATGCCGGGCTCGACCGGCGGGCGCTGCGCCACTTGCGCCAGCATTCGCATCGAACGGGCGACGTCATAGGGCGCCAGCGAATGCTGGCGCTGGCAGTCATTGGTGCCGAGCATCAGGATGACGAGATCGAGCGGTGCATGGCACTCGATGAACAGCGGCAGTAGCGAGATCCCGGAGCGATAGGGCCGCAGCGGATCGTCGAGCGCGATCCGCCGGCCGTTGAGCCCCTCTTCGATCACCGTGGCGTAGCCGCCGAGCGCCTTCTCCAGCACGCGCGGCCAGCGCACGTCGTCGCCATGCCGCTCCGGCCGGTTGGCGATGCGGCCCCAGGTCAGGGAATCGCCGAAGGCGAGGATGCGAGCCTGGCGGGTCATCGCCGCCTCACACCAGCATTGCCATCGGCTTCTCGATATAGCCCTTGAAGGCCTGGAGCAGCTCGGCGCCGAGCGCGCCGTCGACGGCGCGGTGGTCGGTCGAGAGCGTTACCGACATCACGGTGGCGACGGCCGGCTGGCCGCCCTTGACGATGACGCGCTGCTCGCCGGCGCCGACGGCCAGGATCGTCGCATGCGGCGGGTTCACCACCGCGGCGAAGTCCTTGACGCCGAACATGCCGAGATTGCTGACCGCCGTCGTGCCGCCCTGGTACTCCTCGGGCTTCAGCTTGCGGGCCTTGGCGCGGGCCGCCATGTCCTTCATCTCGTTGGAGATCTGGCTCAGCGTCTTGTGGCAGGCATCGCGGATGATCGGCGTGATCAGTCCGCCCGGGATCGAGACGGCGACGCCGACATCGGCATACTTGTGCTTGAGCATGGTGGCGTCGGTCCAGGAGACGTTGGCGTCCGGCACAGCCTTGAGCGCGAGCGCCAGTGCCTTGATCACCATGTCGTTGACCGAGAGCTTGTAAGCCGGCTTGCCGTCCTTCTCCGGCGCCGCGGCATTGAGCTCGGCCCGCAGCTTCAACAGCGCGTCCAGCTCGCAATCCAGCGTGACGTAGAAATGCGGGATGGTCTGCTTGGCCTCGGTCAGGCGGCGCGCGATCGTCTTGCGCATGCCGTCATGCGGAATCTCCTCATAGGAGTCCGGCGCGAACAGCTTCTTGGTCTGCTCGTCCGAGGGGCCGGCCGCGAGCGGAGCGGCGGCCGGCTTCGGCGCAGCCGGAGCGCCTGCCGGGGCGGCGGCCGGCGCAGCCTTGGCTGCCCCTCCCTGCTTGGCGGCCTCGATGTCCTTCTCGACGATGCGGCCATGCGGGCCCGAGCCCTGGACCTTGCCGAGGTCGATGCCGGCCTCCTTGGCCAGGCGGCGCGCCAGCGGCGAGGCGAAGGGGCGGTTGCCGGAGACCGACTGGCCGCCAGTGTTCAGGCCGGCCTCGGCCGTCATCGCCGGCTGGCTGACCGGCGCTGACGCCGGTTGCGCCTTGGAAGCGTCAGCCTTCGCGGCTTCAGGCTTCGGCGCCTCGGCCTTCGGGGCGTCGCCCTTGGCCGGGGCGGAGACGCTCTTGGCGTCCTCGCCCTCGCCGGCGATCACGCCGATGATCTCGTTGACGGCGACGTCGGCGGTGCCTTCCGGCACCACGATCTTGGCGAGGATGCCCTCGTCGACCGCCTCGACCTCCATCGTCGCCTTGTCGGTCTCGATCTCGGCGATGATGTCGCCGGACTTGATCGCGTCGCCTTCCTTCTTCAGCCATTTGGCGAGATTGCCCTTCTCCATCGTCGGAGAGAGAGCGGGCATCAGGATGTTGGTCGGCATCGGTCAGCCCTCTCTCAGCGATAGCAGACGGCCTTGGCCGCCGCGACGACCTCGCCGATGTTCGGCAGCGCCAGCTTCTCGAGGTTTGCGGCGTAGGGCATCGGCACGTCCTTGCCGGTGACGCGCGCCACGGGCGCATCGAGATAGTCGAAGGCCGCTTCCATGATCTTCATGCCGATCTCGGCGGTGACGCCGGACTGCGGGAAGCCTTCCTCGACCGCGACGCAGCGATTGGTCTTCTGCACCGAGGCGATGACGGTCTCGATGTCCATCGGCCGGATCGTGCGCAGGTCGATGACTTCGGCGTTGATGCCTTCCTTGGCCAGCGCCTCGGCGGCGCCGAGCGCATAGGTCATGCCGATGCCGAAGGAGACGATGGTCACGTCGTTGCCGGGGCGCACGACCTTGGCCTTGCCGATCGGAATCAGGAAATCGTCGCCCTTGGGCACGTCGAAGGAGCGGCCATAAAGGATTTCGTTCTCGAGGAAGATCACCGGGTTCGGGTCGCGAATGGCGCTCTTGAGCAGGCCCTTCGCATCGGAGGCGCTGTAAGGCATCACCACCTTGAGACCGGGCACGTTCGAGTACCAGGCGGCGTAGTCGTGGCTGTGCTGGGCGCCGACGCGGGCGGCTGCGCCGTTCGGGCCGCGGAAGACGATCGGGCAACCCATCTGGCCGCCGGACATGTAGAGCGTCTTGGCCGCCGAATTGATGATGTGGTCGATCGCCTGCATCGCGAAGTTGAAGGTCATGAACTCGACGATCGGCTTGAGGCCGGTCAGCGCCGCACCGACGCCGATGCCGGCGAAGCCGTGCTCGGTGATCGGGGTGTCGATCACGCGGCGGGCGCCGAACTCCTGCAGAAGCCCCTGCGTGACCTTGTAGGCGCCCTGATATTCGGCAACCTCCTCGCCCATGACGAAGACGTCGGCATCGCGCCGCATCTCCTCGGCCATGGCGTCGCGCAGTGCCTCACGCATGGTCATCGAGACGACTTCGGCGCCGGCCGGGAATTCGGAGGAGGCGTCGTACGCCTTGGGCTGTGGCGGCGCGGCGACGGCCGACTCAGCTTTCGGCGCAGGCTCGACCTTGGGTGCTTCCGCCGCGGCAGCCGGCGGCGCGGATTCAGCAGCCTGGGGTGCCGGCTGCGCCTTGCCGCCGCCGCTCGCTGCGGCCGAGACATCCTCGCCATCGGCGGCGATCACCGCGATCGGCGTATTGACCGCGACGTTCTCGGTGCCGTCGGCGATCAGGATCTTGGCGAGGACGCCCTCGTCGACTGCCTCGACCTCCATGGTCGCCTTGTCGGTCTCGATCTCGGCGATGATGTCGCCGGCCTTGATCTTGTCGCCCTCGGCTTTGAGCCATTTGGCGAGCTTGCCCTGTTCCATGGTGGGCGACAGGGCGGGCATCAGAATGTCGATCGGCATTTACGCACCCGGAGTTCTGGGATGGCCGCGAGGGCTTGAATGGGCGGGGAGGATCAGGCGCGGCCTTCAGGCCTGCGCCGGCTCCAGCAGGATGTCGGTATAGAGCTCGGAGACATCGGGCTCGGGATCATGCGTCGCGAACTCGGCCGCGTCGTTGACGATCTCGCGGACCTTGGCGTCGATTGCCTTGAGCTCGTCCTCGCCAACCTTGTGCTCGCGGGTCAGGCGGGCGCGGACCTGCTCGATCGGATCGTGCTCCTCGCGCATGCGCTGGACCTCGTCCTTCGAGCGATACTTCGCCGGGTCGGACATGGAGTGGCCGCGATAGCGGTAGGTCTGCATTTCGAGGATGTATGGCCCCTTGCCGGAGCGGGCATGCTCAATGGCGCGGTTGGCGGCCTCGCGCACGGCACGGACGTCCATGCCGTCGACCTGCTCGCCCGGAATGCCAAAGGAGACGCCGCGCTTGGAGAAATCGGTCTGGGCCGAGGCGCGGTTGACCGAGGTGCCCATGGCGTAGCGATTGTTCTCGATCACGAACACGACCGGCAGCTTCCAGAGCTCGGCCATGTTGAAACTCTCATAGACCTGGCCCTGATTGGCGGCGCCGTCGCCGAAATAGGCCATCGATACGCGCCCGTCCTGGCGGTACCAGTTGGCGAAGCCGAGACCGGCGCCGAGCGAGACCTGCGCGCCGACGATGCCGTGGCCGCCATAGAAATTCTTCTCGCGGCTGAACATGTGCATCGAGCCGCCCTTGCCGCGCGAATAGCCGCCGCGCCGGCCAGTGAGCTCGGCCATCACGCCGCGCGATTCCATGCCGCAGGCCAGCATGTGGCCGTGGTCGCGATAGCCGGTGATGACCTGGTCGCCGTCCTTCGAGGCCATCTGCATGCCGATGACCACGGCTTCCTGGCCGATATAGAGATGGCAGAAGCCGCCGATCAGGCCCATGCCGTACATCTGGCCCGCCTTCTCCTCGAAGCGGCGGATCAGGAGCATCTCGCGATAGGCGTGGAGCTCCTCTTCCTTGTTGAAGGTCGGAACGTTCGGGATCGACTTGGCCGCACCTTTCGGAGCGCTCTTCGCCGACGCCCTTCCGGCGGCTTTCGCAGGTGCTCCTGCTTTCGTCTTCCGTGCGGCAGTGGCCATGAACGGCTCCTCCAAGCTCTACTGCTTTGGTTGTAGAGGAAGCCAAAAGCCTTGGCGAGACGGGCATCTCGCACTGCAACATAGTCTAAGATATTGTTATAACTCGTAGAATGGCATTTAACTGATTATCAGTTAATCGATCTTTTTGTGACCATTGCCGCTAGGAAAGCCGGCTCAAAGCTGGATAAGTCAAGTCGACAAACTCGTATCGACGAAGCCGGCTTTAGCGGCGAAATGGGCTGATGCTTTGCCAACGGGCTTGCATTGCGTGCCCGCCGAGGACGCCTTAGCGCCCCATGATGACGACGTCGTTGCGGTTCACGCGGCCGAGCATGGCGCGCGCCCGCTCATCGAGCAGGTCGCGATCGACGGCTTCGTCGCGCATCAGGCTCAGGCGCTTCTCCCAATCCTGCCGTTCGGCGGTGAGGCTGGCTAGCTCCGTTTCCATCTCGCCGAGCTTTTCGCGCAGACCGCCCAGGGCCTCGAGCCCGCGCGCGCCATGCTGCGCGTGGAACAGGAAATATCCGACCACGGCGCTCGACACGAGGTAGAGCGCGAGCGTGATCAGGATGGAGCGGAGACCGCGGCGGATGACCATGCCGTCACGCTAGACTCGCTTGGTTGATGCGCCGTTAACGAAGCTTGCCAAGAACAGTCAGGGCCGGGTCTGCCGGAGCTGCCTCGCCCCGTCCCAGGGCGATCAGATCGGTCTCGATGCGGCGCGCGATTGGCAGCCGATAATGCGCCGGATCCCAGTAATTTGAATCCTCGCGGGTCAGCGTCGAAGGATGCGCATAGTCGGCGACAACAGCCTTTTGACGCGCCGCGATCGCCACGATTTCGGCCTTGCAGGCTACGAAGCGCTGCGATGCCGCGCTCCCCTCGCGCGGCATCGCGCTCGCATGGACCGGCGGCAGCACGATCAGGCGCCGTGTCTCGGCCGGAAAGGCGGCGAGGCCCTGCTCGAGCCAGGCGAGCGCCGGAAAGCGCCAGCTCGCACGCTCGGCGGCCGGCACCGCCACAGGCGGCAAAAGGGGCGCCAGATCGGGCGCGTGACCGCCAGAGCCGCGATAAAGATGGAAGCGGGCGCGGGCGAGATCATAGCTGCCCTCGGGCGGCGTGAAGACCTCGTAGCCGTCGCCGCGCAAGCGCTGCGGCTGCAGGCCGAGCCGATGAGCAGCGAGCCGCAGCGCAATCTCGAGCGTGGTGAAGTTGAGCTGTTTTGCCCAGTCGTTCCAGGCGCTGTCGTCGTAGAGCCAGGGCGGGAATGGCCGCGGTGTCAGGCGGCGCGCCTCGTCGGTCGCATCGGCTTCGCACCAGGTCTGGTCGACGCCCCAGATCAACAGCTTCGGAGTGGCGACGCGGTGCGCGAACAATGCGGCGAGCTGGCTCTGTTCCCAGGGCGTCGCGGCGTTCATGCCGAGATTGGCGAAGCGCGCGGACAGCCCCTGCGACAGGATCTGCGGGTCGAGCAGCCGCATCGTCGACGTCCCGAACACCGCCGAATCGAAGGCGCCCGACTTGACGATCTGCGGGTACATGAAGCGCTGGTTGAGATCCATCAGCGGCCTTGCCGGCTGCCCGGCCTGCACGCGCGCGCCATAGGGGTCGAGCGCGACGATGAAGCCGAACAGCAGCGCCGTCAGGGCCAGGGTTGCGAGCGCGAACGCCCTAGTCCAGCCGCGCCAGCTCTGCTGGAGGCCGGTCGAAGCCGCGCCTGTCATGTGCTCGTTCGCCATCGCCGCGGCTTCTGCCACGATGTGCCCGTCGGAACAATGTTGACCGATGCGTCCCACCTGCCTATGTCAGCGCCCCAGAGCAGACTGAGTTGGCGCACTGCATGATCGCTTCGGGGATCGAGCGGACAGAAGGCGCGCCGGTGAGGGCGGGTAGCTCAGTGGTAGAGCACGTGACTTTTAATCATGTGGTCGAGGGTTCGATCCCCTCCCCGCTCACCAACCACAAATCTTTCCAGAATCAACAGTTTATGTCCACTTCTTGCACGGCTTGACCGCGTCCGAACGGACGGGCCACACGACCCGCGGCCGAACAAGTGGCAGGATGTCCCGGCCGCCGGTCAGTCCGCGGCCTTCCTCGCCTTGGCCGCGGCCCGGAATGCCGACGCCCAGCCTTCGCGTTCCATCTGCCGGCCACGCGCGACGGCAAGCGCATCGGGCTTGACGTCGCGCGTGATGACCGAACCCGAGCCGACATACGCGCCAGCCCCGATCGTCACCGGAGCGACCAGCGCCGAGTTTGAGCCAATGAAGGCGCCCTCGCCGATGATCGTCTTGTTCTTGAAGAAGCCGTCGTAATTGCAGGTGATCGTGCCGGCGCCGATATTGGCGTTCGCACCGACCTCGGCGTCGCCGACATATGTCAGGTGGTTGACCTTGGCGCCCTCGCCGATTGCCGCCGCCTTGATCTCGACGAAATTGCCGACCCTGACGCCCTTGGCCAACTGCGCGCCTGGCCGCAGCCGCGCATAAGGGCCGATGGATGCGCCGGCCCCGACGCTCGCCCCGTCCAGATGGGAGAAGGCGTGGATGACGGCATTATCGGCGACGCTCACGCCCGTCCCGAAGACGACATTGGGTTCGATCACGACGTCGCGGCCGATCTGCGTGTCATGGCTGAAGAACACGGTCTCGGGCGCGATCAATGTGGCACCGGCGAGCATTACCTCCTGCCGCTTGCGGCGCTGGAAATCGGCCTCCACCGCCGCGAGCTGAACCCGGTCGTTGACGCCCTGCACCTCGGCCTCTGGCGCAACCCGCGCGAGCGCCCTCAAGCCTTGGGCCCGGGCCACCGCGACGGCATCGGTCAGATAATATTCGTTCTGCGCATTGGCGCAGCCGATCGCATCGAGGATGGCAGGCGCCTTGCCGCCATCGAGCGCCATCAACCCGGCATTGCACAGCGTGATCGCCCGCGTCGCCTCGTCGGCATCCTTGTGCTCGACGATTGCCTGCAGTTCACCGTCCTGCGAGACGAATCGGCCATAGCCCGTCGGATCGCGCGCCTCGAAGCCAAGTGCTGCGACGGCGGCGCCGCCGTGCAGAGCCTTGCGCAGATCGGCAAAGGTTTCGGGACGAACCAGCGGCGTGTCGGCAAAGGCGACCAGGACGTCGTCATGCTTGCCCATCAGGCTGTCGCGCGCCGCGAGCACCGCATGCGCAGTGCCCTTGCGCTCGACCTGAACGAAGACTGCGGCGTGCGGAGCGTGCCTCTTCACCTCGGCCGCGACATCGGGCCGGTCGGGCCCGATCACCACCGCCACTGCATCGGCGCCGGCAGCTGTCACCGCAGCCAGCGCATGGCCGAGCAGCGAACGGCCCGCCACCTCGTGCAGCACTTTCGGCCGCGCCGATTTCATCCGGGTTCCCTCACCCGCCGCCAGCACGATGGCGAGACAGGTCCGAGCGGGCTGCATTTCCGTCATGATCGTCCTGTCTACATCGTCTCTAGAGAGGAAACGCGGCCACGACCGGTCGTCGTCCCGGGCGCAGGCAGATGCCGCACCGGCGGTGGATAGCCGATTGCGAGCGGATTTGGCAAAGCCCAGCGGTCGATGTGCCTTCGCGCCAGCTCGCAGCGACCCATTCGGCGCGGCTTCGTTTCCGGCATGGCATTCCTGCATGCACGGCTTCCCTTTTTTCGCCTTTGGCCTTGCACCGCGCTTTTCAGCTCCGCGCGAAATGCTCTAGAAGCGCATGGCGGCAGAGCTTTGCCGGCCCAAGTTGGATGTGATGTCGAAATCCTTGAATCGCCGTCGATTTTTGAGCCTCGCAGCGACCGGCGCGATCGCGCAGCGGTTTGCCGTCGGCAGCGCGGCGGCGCAGGCCCCGACGAGTTGGGCCGGGCTGGTGCAATCTGTCATCGCCGAAGGGCAACGTTTCGATCCTGCGCTGGTGGTCGAGGCCGCCCGCGTCCTCTCGCGCCGTCCCATGGTACCGCTGGTCGCGACCGACCTGCCGGAAGGCTATGCCACCCTGCCCTATGACCAGTATGTCGGCATCAGGGCGCAGCCCTCCGGCATGATCTGGGCCGGCGAGAATCGCGGCTTCACCGTCGAGCCGCTGCATCGCGGCTATGTTTTCTCTTCGCCGGTCAGCCTGTTCACGGTCGAGGACGAGGTGATCAGGCGCGTCGCCTTCGACCCCGGCAAGTTCACCTATGGCCGCGTCAACCCGCCGCCGGCGGGGGCTGATCTTCAGTTCTCCGGCTTTCGCGTCTCGACCGGGCTCGAACGCCCCTACGAACTGGCACTGTTCCAGGGCGCGACCTTCTTCCGCGCCTTGGCTCGCGGCCAGAATTTCGGGGCCATGGCTCGCGCCCTGATCCTGCGGCCCGGCGAAACGCGCGGCGAGGAAATCCCGTTCTTCCGCGCCTACTGGATCGAACGCCCGAGCCCGGCGGCCGGCGTACTGATCATCCACGCGCTGCTTGATTCCGAGAGCGTCACCGGCGCGGTGCGCATGACGCTGCGCCCGGGCGACGTCACCTTCATCGATGTCGAGATGACATTGTTCGCCCGCGCCAATCTCGACCATGTCGGCTTTGGCTGCGTGATGGGCACCTATCTCTCCGGCCCGCAGAGCCGGCGCAACTTCGACGATCTGCGCCCTGCGGTGCATGAGGTCTCCGGCGTGCAGATGCTCACCGGCAACGGCGAATGGATCTACCGGCCGCTGAGCAACCCGGCCAATCTCCAGGTCTCGTCCTTCCAGGATTCCAACCCGCGCGGCTTCGGCCTGATCCAGCGCGAGCGGGATTCCAATGCATTTGTCGACGACGACCAGCGCTTCGAGCTACGCCCCAGCGTCTGGATGGAGCCACTCGGCGAGTGGGGGCCGGGCTCGGTCCAGCTCATCGAGATTCCCAGCGAATCCGAGCTCAACGACAACATCATCAGCTATTGGCGCCCGCGCCAGCCGATCGCAGCCGGCAGCGAGACGACGATCGCCTATCGTCAGGCCTGGTGCTGGCAGCCGCCGGAACGTCCGCCGCTCGCCATCGCGACCCGGCTCCGGCAGGGCCGCGGTTCGCAGGCGCGCCGGCGCCGCTTCCTCGTCGATTTCACTGGCGACCGGCTCAGCGACCCCGCGCTCGTCGCTGCGATCCGCGCCAATGTCACAGCGACGCCGGGCACGATCCAGAATCTGCGGCTCTGGCCGTTTCCGGAGCGCAAGACCATGCGCGTCGCCTTCGAGGTCGATCCGGGCAGCGAGACGCTCTCCGAGCTGCGCCTGGTGCTCGATGCCGGCGGCCAGCCTGTGTCGGAAACCCTGCTCAATCGGTGGACCTGGTGACCGTGGATTTAGCTGCCCGCCCGGCCGAGACCGAGGCCGCGACCGGCTATCCCGCGCCGATCGAGGCGACGCCGCCCGAGAACCGGCTCGATATGCCGGTGCAGTCCTTCCGCAGCTGGAATGCCTCCGAGGGCCGTAAGCCGGCGGTGCCGCAAGCCTGGCGCACGCCCTGGCTGGCGCGGGTTTTCGTCTTCGGCGGCGCCTGGGCGCTCACGGCCTACGGCGCCTTTGAAATGTACCATGTCGTGTCGGTCAGCCGTACGACCTTCCTGCAGTACGTGCTGCTCGTCCTCTTCACGGTGAACTTCTCCTGGATCGCGCTCGCCTTCACCAGCGCCATCCTCGGCTTCTTCGCCCTGCTCTTCCGGCTGGTGAAGAGCCCACGAGCCGAGACGCTGGCGCAGAAGACCGTCGTGGTCATGCCGATCTACAACGAATCGACCGCGCGGACCTTCGCCGCAGTGGCAGCGATCCGGGAATCGATCGAGGCGACGGGCCTGGGCGCCCATTTCGACTATTTCATCGTCTCCGACACCACCAATCCCGATATCTGGGTGGCGGAGGAGCGCGCCTTCCTGGCGCTGCGCCAGCGGCTCGGCCCCGATGCCCGCATCTATTACCGCCACCGGCCGAAGAACCATCACCGCAAGGCCGGCAACATCGCCGACTTCGTCACGCGCTGGGGCGGGCACTATCCCCATATGGTTGTGCTCGACGCCGACAGCCTGATGACCGGGACCTGCATCGTGCGCCTCGCCGCGGCGATGGAGGCCGATCCCGACGCCGGCATCATCCAGTCGCTGCCGCTGATCATCAACCGCAACACCTTCTTCGCCCGGCTGCAGCAGTTCGCGGCGCGGGTCTATGGCCCGGTGATCGCAACGGGGCTGGCGATCTGGTCCGGCCGCGACGGCAATTATTGGGGCCACAACGCGATCATTCGCACCAAGGCCTTCGCCGACCATTGCGGCCTGCCCGATCTCAAGGGCAAGCCGCCCTTCGGCGGCCATGTCCTCAGCCATGACTTCGTCGAGGCGGCGCTGATCCGGCGGGCCGGCTGGTCGGTCTACATGCTGCCCGACCTGACGGGCTCCTACGAGGAGAGTCCGCCCTCGCTGATCGACATCGCCACGCGCGACCGGCGCTGGTGCCAGGGCAATCTGCAGCATTCGCGCATCATCGGCGCCAAGGGCCTCAAACTGTCGACGCGCCAGCACTTTGCCACCGGCATGATGGCCTATCTCGCCTCGCCATTCTGGCTGATGCAGCTGGTGGTCGGCATCCTGATCGTGCTGCAGGTCAACTACGCCCGGCCCGAATATTTCACCGAGGAGTTCAGGCTCTTCCCGGTCTGGCCGCGCTTCGACCCTGAGCGCGCGCTCAACCTGTTCGGCCTGACCATGGCGATCCTGCTGGCGCCAAAGCTGTTCGGTCTCTTGCTGACGCTGTTCGACGGCAGGCTGCGACGCGCCTGCGGCGGCGGCATCCGCCTGATCCTCTCGGCAATATTGGAGATCCTGTTCTCGGCCTTCTTCGCGCCGATCATGATGGTGATCCAGTCCGGCTCGGTCTTCCAGATCCTGGTCGGACGCGACACCGGCTGGAATCCGCAACGGCGCGACGACGGCTCGATCCCCTTCAAGGACATCGTCCGTCGGCATCGCGCCCATGTCCTGCTTGGCCTGGTCGCCGGCCTCTCGGCCTTCATGATCGCGACCTCGCTGTTCGCCTGGATGTCACCGACGATCGTCGGCTTGCTGCTTGCGATCCCGCTCTCCTGGGCCTCGGGCAACCTCGCGCTCGGCCTCTGGCTCAAGCGACGGGGCTTGTTGATGACGCCGGAGGAAGGCGACCCGCCGGCAATCGCCCTGCGCGCCAACGCGCTGCAGGCCGAATTCGCCGAGGCCGGCTTCGACGATGCCGACGGGCTCACCGTCCTCCATGCCGATCCGATGCTGCGCGCGACGCACGAAGCTATGCTGCCGCATGTCCAGCCGCGCCGGCGTGGCGAGATCGAGCCAGACCGCGCCGTCGCGCAGGCCAAGCTGGTCGATGCCGAGACGATCGCGGACGCGGCGATTTGGCTGAAGCCGAAGGAGCGCATGGTCGTGCTGCACGACCGCGCTTTGCTCGGTTTGCTGGCGAACCTGCCCGACGGCCCGGCTCATGCCGGTGCCGAAGCACCGGGACGCTGATCGAAGGTCAGCCGCGCTCGAAGACGATCGCGCAACCGAGCGCCATGCTCGCCGGAACGACAATGCGCGCGCCGTCCCGGTGATGAGCGATGCCGCGTTCGGCCAGCCTGGTCCCGACCGCATCGAGCTCCGGCACCGTGACCGCGAAGCCGGCAAAGTGGGTTTGCTCGCGGCTCCCGTCGTCGAGCATGGTCGCGGCAGCCTGCGGCGTCAGCACCTCGAGGCGCCCGCGCGGGAGTGGTAGCCTAAGGCCCGCTTCCGGCGTCGCGAAGCTCTCGGCGCCCGAGAACGCGCTAAGGAAACCCGTCTGCGCTGCCGGCTCCGGCGTCACCATGAACACGGCGGATAGCCCGCTCGCGCCGTTCTCGTGCTGCTGGAAGGCCGGGTTCCAGAAATTCTGCGGCTCGTGCTGCTGGCAGACGAAGAAACCGCACTCCGGCGCGGCGGGATTATCGGCGAAGGCCAGCGAGAAGGCGACGCGGACTTCGCTGCCATCCGGCCGGCGCGCCTGCCGCTCGAAGAAGAAGGGCTCGAAATCGCCGATTCCCGCATTGCGGAAGCCCTCGGCGTCGCCGGTCGAATCGCGGCTTTCCAGCACCAGCATCGACATGCCCTCGCCCCGAGCCAGGGCGTCACGCACGAAGGCGCCGAAGGAGAAGCGCCGGGGCGCAGGCGGCGGGATCAGCTTGACGTCGCCGACCGTGATCAGTTCGAGGAAGGCGCCGGGGAACTGGACGATCCGGTTCTCCGTACCCCAGGGGTGGCGATTGCGCGCGCCGACCCGGAAGCCGAGATCGGCATAGAAGGCGCCGGCCGCATCGAGATCGGCGACGCCGATGACGAGGTGATCGAGGCCGCGCGGTTCTGAAGGCATGGTCATGTGCAACAAGCCGTAGCGTTGGCGCTACGGCTCGATGAAGTGCGGCACGAAGCGCGAGGTGTTCTTGGTGATCGGAGTCGTATCCTCGCGAACCCCTAAGCCGCAAGGCTGCGAGGCGACGAGCCAGGAGCCGAGCACTGGATAGTTGCCGTCGAAATTCGGCAGCATCGCGATGGCCTGCAGGATGAAGCCCTCGGCACCGTAGGGGCCGTCATCGCTGTCCCGGACCGCCCCGCCCTCGACCAGCGTCACATTGGCGCCCTCGCGTGAATAGAGCGGCTTGCGCACATGGTTCGAACCGAGCTCGGCGCAGCGCGGATCGTCCTCGAAATAGGCCGGCAGCAGATTGGGATGGCCGGGCGCCATCTCCCAGAGATAGGGCAGCAGCCCCTTGCTCGAGACCAGCGCCTTCCAGGGCGGCTCGACGAACTGGCAGCGCGAGCCGGCCAGCGCCGAGGCGTATTGCTCGCGGAACAGCCACTCCCAGGGATAGAGCTTGAACAGCATCTCGATCGGCAGGCTGGCGCCGTCGCAGAAGCGCCCATCGGCGAGCAGGCCGATCTCTTCGATGAAGGTGAAGCGCGCGTCGATCCCGGCCTGGCTGGCGCAGTCGATCAGATAGTCGACGGTGCCCTTGTCCTCGAAGCTGCCTTGCACGCAGGTGAAGTGCATGCGCTCGGGCTTGGGGTTGCGTAGCCCCCCGAAGGCCGCGATCAGGCGCTCGTGCAGCGAGTTGAACTGGTCGCAGCCGCGCGAGATCGCCCCGCGCGCCATCGCCTGCTCGAGCCAGTCCCACTGGACGACGGAGGCCTCGAACAGCGAGGTCGGCGTGTCGGCATTGTATTCGAGCAGCTTGGCCGGGCCCTTGCCGTCATAGGCGAGGTCGAGGCGGCCATAGAGATTGCGGTCGCCGCGCTGCCAGCTGTCGCGGATGAACTGCCACTGCGAATCAGGAATCGCCAGCCGGCGCAGGATCTCATCGTCCCTGAGAGCACGCTCGACGAAGGCGAAGCAGAGGCCCTCGATCTCGCTGGTCGGCGCCTCGATATCTTCCTCGATCTGCTTCAGCGAGAAGGCATAGGCGACGCTCTCGTCCCAATAAGTCTCGCCGTCGAGGGTGTGATAGGCGAAGCCGAGGCGCTCGACCTCCGCCTGCCAGTCCTTGCGTGGTGCGATGCGAAGCCGTTGCATGGGAAGAGCTCCTAACAGGATCTGCTGGGGTCTCGACGTCGGCAATTCGTCTGTACCGCCAGGAGCGGTGCGCAGCCGATACCGTTGGTATCGGCAAGCGACGCGACGCCGCGGGCGGACGAATTCCCGGCGCCAGAGGTGGGCTTTGGAAGGGCCACCTGCGGCGTCGAAGCGACTTGCCGATATCGAAGGATATCGGCTGCACGCTTCTCCTGGCATTTGTCTCCTCCAAAGCCCATCGAGACCCCAGCAGATCCTGTTAGGAGCTCTTAGGACGACGAGAATGAGGAGAAGGATCGCGACGACGAGCCGAAGCCGCCGCGTGAGGCGACGCTCGGCGTGCTAGCCATGCCGGTCGAGGAGATGTTGCGGGCGACCATCGCCTGGCCGGACGTCGTCGTATAGGCGCGCGAACGGCTGCTACTGCCGCCATAATAACCGCCGCTGGACGACGATGACGAGGATGAGCGTGCCGGCTGCTCGCATTCGGGGCGGCCTGAGCCGGGCTGGCGCGTGCCGGGCGGGCATGCCGAACTGGTCGGCGGCAACAGCGGCTGGGCCGCACCGCCGCCGGACATGAACTGCCGCGCCAGCATGATGCCTGCGAGCGCCGGGATGAAGACCTGGGCATTGTTCCAGACCGCGCTCTGGCAGCCGCTGGCGCCGAACTCCTGCTCGCAGGCAGCGCTGCTGGTAAACTTCTTGGCGTCGCGCAGATGGTTGGCCGACGCCTCGTTGAAGCGCTGCTCGCACTGACTGGCGCTGAGCTGGTTGGCAGCGCGGCACTCGGAGAGATTGTTGTAGATCAGCGAATCATCGGTCTCGCCGCCGGAGAGCGACCAATAGGTCGCGACCAGCACGACGCCCGCGGCGGCAAGCCCGATCTGGGTCGAGCGCTTCATCGGCCCCTCCTACAAGGTCATGCTGGCGGCCGCGAGCGTGCCGCTGAGGACGGCGATCACCGCCAGCATCGCCGCCGAGGGGATTCGGTCCTCCTCGATCTTGCGCGACAGGTCGGGGATGACGATGCGGGCAAAACCATAGGCGCCGAACTGGACGACCATGGCGATCACCGCCCAGATGACGAGATCCGGAATGCTGGCCGCCTGCTCGATCGCCGTTTCCAGCGGCACGGAGAAACCGACGAGATTGCCGCCGAAGGCGATCGCGGCGGAGAGGTTGCCGCCGCGGATCAGCGCGATTTCGTCATGGTTGGTGAGCCGCATGTAGACCGCGGCAAAGCCGGCGATCAGCGCAAAACCGACGCAGAAATAGAGAATGAACGCCGGCAAGCCGGCCATCGAGATCGTCATGCTGCCGCCCCTCGCATGCCATGATGGTCAAGGGGTTCACTATACGTCAGCCGTACCCCGGCGCCAGACTGTCGCAGTGCAAATGGGAGCGGCATTGCGCGCCTCGCCTCCGAAGAAGATGCGAAGCGCGCTTTGTGTCGGTCAGGGCGGCTATCGCCCCCAGATGGCGATCAGACCAGGCGGCTCTGCACCACGGCCGCCTCGACGAAGCTGGCGAAGAGCGGGTGCGGCTCGAACGGGCGCGACTTCAGCTCGGGATGGTACTGCACGCCGATGAACCAGGGGTGGTCGGGGTATTCGACCGTCTCGGGCAGCAGCCCGTCGGGCGAAACGCCGGAAAAGCGCAGCCCCTTGGCCTCGAGCATCTCGCGATAGCCCATATTGACCTCATAGCGGTGGCGATGCCGCTCCGAGATCTCGGTCGAGCCGTAGATCTTCGCGATCTTGGTGTCGTCCGAGAGCTTCGACTGATAGGCGCCGAGCCGCATCGTGCCGCCGAGATCGCCGCCGGAGAAGCGCTGCTCCAGCTCGTTGCCGCGCATCCACTCGGTCATCAGGCCGACGACGGGCTGCTCGGTCGGGCCGAACTCGGTCGAGTTGGCGTCCTTGACGCCGGCGAGCGAGCGCGCCGCCTCGATCACTGCCATCTGCATGCCGAAGCAGATGCCGAAATACGGCACCTTGCGCTGGCGGGCGAAGCTGGCCGCCTTGATCTTGCCCTCGGCGCCGCGGTGGCCGAAGCCGCCGGGCACCAGGATGCCGTGCACATGCTCGAGGAAGGGCGCCGGATCTTCCTTCTCGAACACCTCGGACTCGATCCAGTCGAGATTGACCTTGACCCGGTTGGCGATGCCGCCATGGGTCAGCGCCTCGATCAGCGACTTATAGGCGTCCTTCATCCCGGTGTACTTGCCGACGATGGCGATGGTGACCTCGCCTTCCGGGTTCTTGATCCGCTCCGAGATGCGCCGCCAGTTGCTGATGTCGGGCGGGGTCTTGTCGTCCATGCCGAACGCCGCCAGGACCTCGGTGTCGAGCCCCTCGGCGTGGTAGGAGAGCGGCACGTCGTAGATCGAGGCGACGTCGCGGGCCTCGATCACCGCCGTCTCGCGTACATTGCAGAACAGCGCCAGCTTGCGCCGCTCTTCGGGCGGGATTTCGCGATCGGTGCGGCAGAGCAGGATGTCGGGCTGGATGCCGATCGAGCGCAGCTCGGCGACCGAATGCTGGGTCGGCTTGGTCTTCAGTTCGCCCGCGGTCGGGATATAGGGCAGCAGTGTCAGGTGCACGAAGATGCACTGGCCGCGCGGCAATTGCTGGCTGATCTGGCGGATCGATTCGAGGAAGGGCAGGCTCTCGATGTCGCCGACCGTGCCACCGATCTCGACCAGGACGAAATCGTAGCCGTCATTACCGGAGAGCACGAATTCCTTGATGGCGTTGGTGACGTGCGGGATCACCTGGATGGTGGCGCCGAGATAGTCGCCCCGGCGCTCGCGCGTCAGGATGTCCATGTAGATGCGGCCAGTAGTGATGTTGTCGCCCTTGTTGCAGGGCCGGCCGGTGAAGCGCTCGTAATGGCCGAGGTCGAGATCGGTCTCGGCGCCGTCGTCGGTGACGAAGACCTCGCCATGCTGATACGGGCTCATCGTACCCGGATCGACATTGAGATAGGGGTCGAGCTTGCGCAGGCGGACCTTATGGCCACGCGCCTGCAGGAGAGCAGCCAGAGCCGCCGCCGCCAGGCCTTTGCCAAGCGAGGACACCACGCCGCCGGTGATGAAAACATACCGCGTCATGGGAGTTCACCTTTAACGCCTAGAGTTCGATTCGCTAAGCGGGTCGGTGCAGGCCAGTCCTGCGCCTCGCGCTTGTCCACAAAAGAGAAGGGCCGGTTTCCCGGCCCCTGCTAGAGCATGTTCCGCGAAAGTGGGTACCGGTTTCGCGACCGGAACATGCTCCACTTACCGCCTCGTTCGGGTCACCGTGTCGGTGCGCCCGGCTGCGGCGGCTGTGAGCCGCCTTGTTGGTTCTGCATCCGCTGCAACTGGTCGAAGACCCCGCCCGCGTTCGGAGCAGACGGCCCGCTCGGGGCGGCCGGAGCAGTCGTGCCGGCCGGCGCCGGGGCGCCGTCGATGATCGAGCGCTGCGTGCGGCCATGCGTCGCCATGATCGCGAGCGCGATCGAAGTGATGAAGAACAGGCCCGCGAGGATCGCCGTGGCCCGGGTCAGCGCATTGGCCTGGCCGCGGCCGGTCATGAAGCCGCCGACGCCGCCGCCACCGCCCGAGCCCATGCCGAGGCCGCCGCCTTCCGAGCGCTGCAGCAGCACGACGCCGACCAGCGCGATCACGATCAACAGGTGAATGACGATGAGGACGTTCTGCATGGCACTCGAAATGGGTATGGCGCGGGCGCCTGCCAAGAGGGCGGCATCCCGCGGGTCGGCGCTGCCCATAGCATGGGCTTTCCGCCCATGCCACCCGCGAATTTGATGTCCTTATTCAGATCAGGCGCAGGCGCGCGCGATCGCCAGGAAATCCTCGGCCTTGAGGCTGGCGCCGCCGACGAGCGCGCCGTCGACATTGGCGACGTTCATCAGCTCAGCCGCGTTGCTGGGCTTAACCGAGCCGCCATAGAGCAGCCTGACGCCGGCCGCGCTCGCCTTTCCGAGGATGCGCCCGAGCTCGGCCCGGATCGCCTCGTGCATCTCGGCGACATCAGCCGCGGTCGGGGTCAGGCCGGTGCCGATCGCCCAGACCGGCTCATAGGCGACGACGAGCGAAGCCGCCGTCGCGCCGTCGGGCACGGAGCCGCGCAGCTGCTTCTTCACGACCGCTAGCGCCTTGCCGGCCTCGCGCTCGTCCCTGGTTTCGCCGACGCAGACGATCGGCGTCAGCTCGGCCGCCAGCGCCGCCTCGGCCTTGGCCTTCACCTGCGCATTGCTCTCGCCATGCAGGGTACGGCGCTCGGAATGGCCGACGATCGCATAGGTCGCGCCGGCATCGACCAGCATCGGCGCCGAGACCTCGCCGGTATAGGCGCCGCTGGCATGGGCGCTACAGTCCTGTCCGCCGGTGGCGATGCGCGCGCCGATCAGCGAGGCGCTCAGCGGGAACAGCAGCGTCGCGGGTGGGCAGATGGCGAGGTCGACCGCGCGCCGCAAGGCGGCGTCGGCGCCCTTGGCGACCTCGGCTGCGATGGCGAGATCCGCCTTCAGCCCGTTCATCTTCCAGTTGCCCGCCACCAGCGGCTTGATCGTTCGCGTCACGGCTGCTCTCCAAATCTTGTCCGTTCGGCTCTAGAGCATGTTCCGCAAAAGTGGGAACCACTTTTGCGATGAGAACTTGCTCCGCTTTTTTGATCTTGCGCGATTTCTTTTCGTTCGATCGACCCGATCGAACGGAAAGCGCGCCGGCCGTCACATGATCGCAATCGAGGCGGTTCGCAGCGATTGCCGGAAGGCGCCGCTCTTCCTATAAGCGGCGCGCAGCGGCACGGCCGCGAGAGGATTGGGAAGACAAGACCATGATGATGCAGGGCATCCGCAAGGCGGGGCAGAGCTTGATCGGCAAGCTCATCATCGCCGTGATGTTCGGCTTCCTGATCATCTCCTTCGCGATCTGGGGTATCGGCGACATCTTCCGCGGCTATGGCCGCAATGCCGTCGCCGTCGTTGGCAAGACCGAGATCGGCCTCGAGCAGGTCCGCACCGCCTATCAGAATGAGATCCAGCAGCTGCAGCGCCAGCAGCGCCGCCAGATTGGCCCCGATCTGGCGCGGGCGCTCGGCCTCGACCAGCGCGTGCTCTCGCGCCTCGTCACCGACGCGGCGCTCGACCAGACCGCGACCAAGATGGGCCTCGCCGTCTCCGACGAGACGGTGCGCGACATCCTCTTCGCCGATCCGAACCTGAAGAACGCCGCCGGCCAGTTCGATCCCGCCCGCTTCAACGAATTGCTGCGCGCGATCGGCATGAACGAGCAGCAGTTCGTGCGCGAGCAGCGCGCCGCGACGATGCGCCAGGAGCTCTCCGAGATGGTGGTCGGCGCGGTCGGGGCGCCCGTCGCGCTGCAGGAGCTCGGCCATCGCCTGCGTCACGAGCAGCGCGAGATCGGCTACATCACCCTGCCCGAAAGCGCCGCCGGCGAGATCGCCGCCCCGGCAGACGACGTGCTGCGCAAGTATTTCGACGAGCGCAAGGCCGCCTTCCGCGCGCCCGAATACCGCACTGCCAGCGTGCTGGCCCTGACCGCCGCTACCCTCGCCGATCCCGCCAAGGTCAGCGATGCCGACGCCCGCAGCCGCTATGAGCAGATCAAGACCCAGCGCTTCGGCTCGCCCGAGCGCCGCACCGTGCAGCAGATCGGCTTCCCCTCGATCGAGGACGCCAAGGCCGCCAAGGCCAGGATCGATGCCGGCGAGACCTTCGAGGCGGTCGGCGCCAGCCGTAACATCGGCGTAGCCGATCTCGCGCTCGGCACCTTCACCCGTGAGGGCCTGTTCGATCCGGCGGTACGCGACGCCGCCTTCGCTTTGGCAGAGGGCGCGGTCAGCGAGCCCGTGCAGGGCGGCTTTGGTGTCGTCCTGCTTCGCGTGCCGACGATCGAGGCGGCCCGGCTCAAGAGCTTCGAGGAGGTCGCCGACGAGGTCCGCCGCGACGTCGCGACGAGCCGCGCTTCCGAGCAGATGACCGAGCTGCACGACAAGATCGAGGACCAGCGCGCCTCGGCCAAGCCGCTGCCCGAGATCGCCAAGGAGTTCGGCCTCGCTTTGCGGACCTTCGGCCCGGCCGATTCCAGCCTCGGCAAGGCCGACGGCACGCAGGAGAGCGCCCTCCCCGGTGGCGATCCGACCGTCCAGGCGATCTTCCGCTCCGATATCGGCGTCGACAACGAGGCGATCCGCCTGCCGAACAGCGGCGGCTATGTCTGGTACGACGTCAGCAAGATCGACCCGCCGCGCGAACGCAATTTCGACGAGGTCAAAGCCGAAGTCGAGAAGCAATGGCACGCCGACGAGGTCGCCTCCCGCCTCGCGGCACAGGCGCGCGAAATCGTGCAGAAGCTCGACGCCGGCGAGAAGCTCGACGCGATCGCCTTCGCCCGGGGCCTCGCCTATGAGGACGCGACGGTCGGCCGCCAGGACCAGAGCGCCGCCCTGCCGCGCAATGTCGTCTCGCTGGTCTTCGGAACGCCTGCCGGCAAGGCCGGCTCGGCCGCGGTCGACAATGCCGGCCGTGTCGTCTTCCAGGTCAAGGCGGCGACGGTCAGCCCCTATGCCCGCACCACCGAGGATGCCGAAAATTTCGTGCGCCTGCTGTCCAACAGCATCAGCGAGGACCTGCTCGCCCAATATGTCGGCAAGCTGCAGAACGACCTCGGCGTCCAGGTCAATCAGGCGGCGCTGCGCAACGCCACCGGCGGCAGCCAGAACTGAAGCCAAGCGATGGATCCGGCCGCCGATTTCGCCCGCTTCGCCGCCGCCTATCAGGCCGGCGAGCCGCAATTGCTGACGCTGTCGCTGGTCGGCGATTGCGAGACGCCGGTCGCTGCCTTTCTCAAGCTGCGCCACGCTTACGGAGGTCCGGCCTTCCTGCTCGAATCCGTCGAGGGCGGCGCCGTGCGCGGCCGCTACTCGATGATCGGGCTCGATCCCGACCTGATCTGGCGCTGCCATCACGGCCAGGCTTCGCTCCGCCGCCTCGCCCAGGACGAGGACTTCGTTTCCGATCCGCGCCCGGCCTTCGAGTCCCTGCGCGCCTTGCTTGCCGAAAGCGCGATTCCGGATCGCGACGGCCTGCCGCCGATGGCGGCCGGCGTCTTCGGCTATCTCGGCTACGACATGGTCCGCCTGATGGAGCGCCTGCCGCAGCCCAAGGCGACCGGCCCGGGCGTGCCCGACGCCATCTTGACCCGGCCGACTTTGATGGTCGTGTTCGATTCGATCCGCGACGAGATCACCGTGGTGACCCCGGTGCGCCCGCAAGCCGGCGTGCCGGCCCGCGCCGCCCATGAGCGGGCGCAGGAGCGGCTCGACGCGGTGGTCCGGGCGCTGGAAGGCCCCCTGCCCGACGAGGCCGGCATCGACATCGCCGCCATTCCTCATCCGGAATCGACCTCGAACACCAGTGAGGCCGAGTTCCACGCCATGGTCGCGACAGCGCAGGAATATGTCCGCGCCGGCGATATCTTCCAGGTCGTGCTGTCGCAGCGCTTCGAGGCGCCGTTCGAACTGCCGCCCTTCGCGCTCTACCGGGCGCTGCGGCGGGTCAATCCGGCGCCGTTCCTCTGCTATCTCGATTTCGAGGCCTTCCAGATCGTTTGCTCCAGCCCGGAGATCCTCGTCCGGCTGCGTGACGGCAAGGTCACGATCCGGCCGATCGCCGGCACGCGGCCGCGTGGCGCGACGCCAGCGGCAGATGAAGCCCTCGCCGACGAATTGCTCGCCGATCCGAAGGAGCGGGCCGAGCATCTGATGCTGCTCGACCTCGGCCGCAACGATGTCGGCCGCGTCGCCGAGATCGGCAGCGTCAGCGTCACCGATTCCTTCTTCATCGAGCGCTACAGCCAGGTGATGCACATCGTCTCGAACGTCGAAGGCCGCATCTCCGGCGAGCACGATGCGCTCTCCGCCCTTGCCGCCGGCTTCCCGGCCGGGACGGTCTCGGGCGCGCCGAAGGTGCGCGCCATGGAGATCATCGACGAGCTGGAGAAGGACGGTCGCGGCGCCTATGGCGGCTGCATCGGCTATTTCGGCGCCAATGGCGAGATGGACACCTGCATCGTCCTGCGCACGGCCGTCGTCCAGGACGGCCGCATGCAGGTCCAGGCCGGCGCGGGCATCGTCTACGATTCGAACCCGGCCTCCGAACAGCTCGAATGCATCAACAAGGCGAAGGCCCTGTTCAAGGCTGCCGAGGAAGCGGTGCGCTTTGCCGCGCGCAGCCGCCGGGGACAGTGATCCGCTAGCATCCCACCGCATGCATGCGCCCCGCAGGCGCATGCAGCCTGCTCACTTGCACGGCGCGTTTTCGCCCGCGCATATTGCCGGTAATCGAGGGTGCCGTTTCTAACCTCAAGGTTGCTGAAACTGTCCGCTCACCAAACTCAAGGGCCCTGCCAACCGCCGCAGATCTGTGGAGCGGATCGGTCCGACAATGAACGGAGAGGAAACCATGCGTTTGCGTGCAACCATGATCGGCAGCGGTCTTGCCCTGGCGCTTCTGGCCGGAACGGCCGCCTTGGCGCAGCCGGCCCAGAAGGTGACGGTCGCCGTCACCGCGATCGTCGAGCATCCGGCGCTCGATGCCGCCCGCGACGGCGTCAAGAAGGCGCTCGAGGAGGCCGGCTACAAGGACGGCGCCAACCTGACCTTCCGCTATGAATCGGCGCAAGGCTCGCCGGCAACGGCGGCGCAGATCGCCCAGAAATTCGCCGGCGAGAACCCGAGCGTGATCGTCGCGATCGCGACCCCTTCGGCCCAGGCGGTGGTGACGGCGACGCAGACGATTCCGGTGGTGTTCACCGCGGTGACCGACCCGGTCGCCGCCCAGATCGTCAAGGACCGCAAGGCGCCCGGCGGCAACGTCACCGGCATCTCCGATTTCTCGCCGCTGGAAGCCCAGTTCGACCTGATCAAGGAACTGGTCCCCACGGCCAAGAAGATCGGCGTCGTCTATAACCCGGGCGAAGCCAACAGCGTCGCGCTGCTCAACGCCGTCAAGGCGCTGGCGCCCGCCCGCAGCCTGCAGATCGTCGAGGCCTCGGCCGGCCGCACCGCCGACGTCTCCGCCGCGGCGCAGAGCCTCGTCGGCAAGGTCGATGCGATCTACCTGCCGACCGACAACACCATCATCTCGGCGCTCGGCACCGTGCTCGCCGTCGGCGCCGACAACAAGCTGCCGGTCTTCACCGGCGACACCGAGTCGGTCCAGAAGGGCTCGGTCGCCTCGATCGGCTTCGACTATTTCCAGGTCGGCGTCGAAACCGGCACGGTCGTCGTGCGCGTCCTCAAGGGTGAGAAGCCCGGCACGATCCCGGTCAGCAACGCCAGCGGCAGCAATCTCGTCATCAACGCCAAGGCCGCCGCCGCGATGGGCGTGACGATTCCCGCTGCCGTGCAGGCCCGCGCCAAGCAGGTGATCAACTGACCTGAGGCGGCGGCGTTCTCGCGCCGCCGCATCGGCCCCATTCCAGAACAGAACAAGCAGGGCGACCGATGAGTCTCATCGCCACCCTGGGCGCCATCGAGATCGGACTGGTGTTCGCTCTCGTGGCGCTCGGCGTCTACATCACCTTCCGCGTCCTCGACTTTCCCGACCTGACGGTCGACGGCACCTTGCCGCTCGGCGCCGCCGTCGCGGCGGCGATGATCGCCGGCGGCGTCAATCCCCTCTTCGCCACGCTGGCGGCGATAGTCGCCGGCTGCCTTGCCGGCAGCGTCACCGCCTGGCTCAACATCCGCTTCGCGATCCTGCATCTGCTCGCCGGCATCCTGACGATGACGGCTTTGTTCTCGATCAATCTGCGGGTGATGGGCGTGCCCAATATCCCGCTGATGAACCGGCCGACGGTGATCGACTTCTTCGCCTGGCTGAACCCGCTGATCGCCGCGACCGGGCTGCCAGCCCGCCCGACCTTGCGGGTGCTCACGCTGCTGATCATCGTCACCGTGATCGCCGCTTTGCTCGCCCGCTTCCTCAAGACCGAGTTCGGCCTCGCCATGCGCGCCACCGGCGCCAATCCGCGCATGGCGCGGGCGCAGGGCATCCGCACCGACATGCACGTCTATGTCGGCGTCGCCCTCTCCAACGGCCTCGTCGCTCTGGCCGGCGCGCTGTTCGCGCAGACGGCGGGCTTCGCCGATGTCAGCATCGGCACCGGCACGATCATCGCCGGCCTCGCCGCCGTCATCCTCGGCGAGACGATCTTCCGCACCAAGTCGATCGTCATCGCGATCTTCTCCTGCCTGATCGGCGCCATCGCCTACCGGCTCGCCATTGCGCTGGCGCTGAATGCCGGCTGGCTCGGCCTGCGCGCCTCCGATCTCAATCTCGTCACGGCCGTGCTGGTCGGCATCGCCCTGATGCTGCCTGGTGTCGCCAATCCGCTGCGCAGCCTGTTCAAGCGGAGCGCGCCATGATCAGCGTCCGGGACGTCCATGTCACCTTCGGCCGCGGCACGCCGCTGGAGAACCGGGCGCTGCGCGGGCTCGACCTCAGCGTGGCCGATGGCGAGTTCATCACCGTCATAGGCTCGAACGGCGCCGGCAAGTCGACGCTGCTCAACGTCCTCAGCGGCGATGCCCGGGCCGAGCGCGGCACGGTCGAGGTCGATGGCATCGACGTGACGCGCTGGCCGACGCCCAAGCGCGCCAGCCTGATCGCCCGCGTCTTCCAGGATCCGATGGCCGGCACCTGCGAGCGCCTGACGATCGAGGAGAACATGGCGCTGGCCCAGGCCCGCGGCCGTACCCGCGGTCTCGGCGCGGCGCTCGATCGGCCGCGCCGGTCCCTGTTCCGCGACAAGCTCGCGATGCTGGGTCTCGGGCTGGAGAACCGGCTCGGCGATTCGATGGGCCTGCTCTCGGGCGGGCAGCGCCAGGCGGTCAGCCTCTTGATGTCGACGCTGGCGGGCACCAAGACCCTGCTCCTCGACGAGCACACCGCCGCACTCGACCCGCGCACCGCCGCCTTCGTGCTCGACCTGACCCGGCGCATCGTCGACGAGCAGAAGCTGACCGCGCTGATGGTGACCCATTCGATGCGCGACGCGCTCGACCATGGCAGCCGCACCGTGATGCTGCACGAGGGCAAGGTCGTCTTCGACATCGCCGGCGAGCGCCGCAAGGCGATGGATGTGCCGGACCTGCTGCGCCTGTTCAAGCAGGTCCGCGGCGAGGAGCTCTCGGACGACAGCCTACTGCTGAGCTGAGTCCTTCCTGTCATTCCGGGGCGGCGCGAAGCGGCGAGCCCGGAACCCATGACCACGACGCTGTTCCAGTTTGTCATGCTCGCCCTTGTGGCGAGCATCCACGTCTTGGACACCGTATGTGATCAGTGGTGAGAAGGCGTGGATGGTCGGGGCAAGCCCGACCATGACGGAAAGGGCGGTGTCATGGATTCCGGGCTCAAGCCCGAATCTTCACATTCCGCGCCAGGAAATCGATGAAGGCGCGCATCCGCGCCGGCACGAAGCCGCCCTGCCCGAGATAGACGGCGTGGATCACCTCGATATCGCCGGGGTTGAAGTCGTCGAGCACTGTGACGAGACGGCCAGCGGCGACCTCGGCCTGGGTATGAAAGCGCCCCAGCCGCGCAAGGCCAACGCCCGCAACGGCGAGCTGGCGCGCGATCTCGCCGTCGCCGACCTGAGTATTGCCGACCGCGGCGATCGAGATCAGTGCGCCGTCGACGCGGAAGGGCCAGCCCTCGACCGAGCGGGCGAAGTTGAAGCCGATCAGATTGTGCTTCACCAGTTCGGCCGGTGTCTTCGGCGCGCCATGGCGGACGAGATAGTCCGGCGAGGCGACGACGGCGACGCCGCTCTCGCCGATCTTGCGCGCCATCAGCTGGTTGCCGCGCAATGGGCCGGGCGCGACCCGGATCGCGATATCGGCCCGCTCCTCAATCAGGTCGACGACCTGGTCGGTGAAGACGAGATCGACCGAGAGCTCGGGATGCTCGGCCAGGAAGGCCGGCACCAGCGGCAGCAGAACCTGGTTGCCGAAGGCGACATTGGCGTTGACCCGCACCCGCCCGCGCGGCGCCCGGCCGGCCGCCGCCTCGCATTCCGCCTCGGCGATGTCGGAGAGAATGGTGACGCAGCGCTGATGGAAGGCCTGCCCCTCCGCCGTCAGTTGCAGCTTGCGTGTCGAGCGGTTGATCAGCCGCGCGCCGAGCCTGCCCTCCAGCCGCGTGACCAGCTTGCTGACCGCCGACGGCGTCATGCCGAAGAGCTTGGCGGCGGCCGAAAAACCGCCGCGCTCGACCACGGCCGCGAACACTTCCATCTCGCCGGAGCGGTTGCTGAGCAGGGCTGCCATGGTGAACTCAAGTCACAAGTGATGTTACGAGCAGCATCCTAGTTCAAACCGCTGCATTGCACCATCTGCCTGGGCATCATTCCCTTTCGCCTGGCGCGGAGCGTCCCATGCCCATTGCCGTCTATGCCCTCACCGCCGGTGCCTTCGGCATCGGCACCACCGAATTCGTCATCATGGGCCTGCTGCTGCAGGTCGCCGCCGACCTGCAGGTCTCGGTGGCGATGACCGGCCTGCTGATCTCCGGCTATGCGCTCGGCGTCTTCGTCGGCGCGCCGGTGCTGACGCTGGCCACCCGCAAGCTGCCGCGCAAGCAGGTTCTGATCCTGCTGATGGCGATCTTCACCCTCGGCAACATCGCCTGTGCGCTCGCTCCGAGCTACGGCCTCTTGATGGCGGCGCGCATCGTCACCTCGCTGGCGCACGGCACCTTCTTCGGCGTCGGCTCGGTCGTCGCGACCAGCCTCGTCCCCGAGGACAAGAAGGCCTCGGCCATCGCCGTGATGTTCACCGGCCTGACCATCGCGACACTGCTCGGCGTGCCCGCCGGCGCCTGGCTCGGCCTGCATTTCGGCTGGCGCGCCACCTTCTGGACCATCGCCGTGATCGGTGTCGTCGCCATGCTGGTGCTCGCCCGTTTCGTACCGGCCGACAAGGGCAAGGTCGAGGTCGCGCCGCTGCGCCAGGAGCTCGCGACGCTGGCCGACCCGCAGGTTCTGCTCGGCCTCGCGATGACCGTGCTCGGCTTCGGCGGCGTCTTTGCGGTCTTCACCTATATCCAGCCGATCCTGGTCGAGATCACCGGCTTCTCGCAGGAAGCGGTCTCGCCGATCCTGCTGCTCTTCGGCCTCGGTCTGATCGTCGGCAACATGCTCGGCGGCAAGTTCGCCGACCGCAACTTGCCGCTCGCTCTGCTCGTAACCACGGCGACGCTCGCCATCGTGCTCTTCGCCATGACGGCGACGCTGCGTTCGCCGGTTGCGGTCACGATCTTCGTCGGCCTGATCGGCGCCGCCGCCTTCGCGACTGTCGCCCCCTTGCAGATGCGCGTGCTCGACAAGGCGGGACCGGCGGGGCGCAATCTTGCCTCCAGCCTCAACATCGCCGCCTTCAATCTCGGCAATGCCTTCGGCGCCTGGCTCGGCGGCATCACCATCGAGCACGGCCCGGGACTGGCCGCCGTGACCTGGGTCGCCGCTCTGGTCCCTCTGGCGAGCCTGGTTCTGGCAGTGATCAGCCTGCGCCTCGACAAGCGCCCGCAGACGGCGCTGCAGACCGCCCCGGCCTCTTGCCCGCAGTGAATGCCATCAAAGACTTAGAACAAGGAACTCGACTATGGACTACAGATATCTCGGCCGTTCCGGTCTCACGGTCCCGGCGCTCAGCTTCGGCGCCGGCACCTTCGGCGGCCAGGGTCCGCTCTTCAGCAATTGGGGGACCAGCGACGCCAAGGAGGCGACCCGCCTCGTCGACATCTGCCTGGAAGCCGGGCTCAACCTGTTCGACACTGCCGACGTCTATTCGAACGGCGCCTCCGAGGAGATCCTCGGCGCCGCGATCAAGGGCCGGCGCGACAAGGTCCTGATCTCGACCAAGCTGACGCTCCCGATGGGCGATGGCCCCAACGATGCCGGCTCCTCGCGCAGCCGCCTGATCGACGGCACCGAGGCCGCCCTGCGCCGGCTCGGCAGCGATCATATCGACCTGCTCCAGCTTCATGCCTTCGATGCCTTCACGCCGATCGAGGAGGTGCTGTCGACGCTCGACGCGCTGGTCCGCGCCGGCAAGATCCGCCAGGTCGGCGTCTCCAATTTCGCCGGCTGGCAATTGATGAAGTCGCTCGCAATCGCCGAGAAGCACGGCTTCCCGCGCTATGTCGCCCATCAGGTCTATTATTCGCTGGTCGGCCGCGACTACGAGTTCGACCTGATGCCGCTCGGCCTCGACCAGGGCGTCGGCGCCCTCGTCTGGAGTCCGCTCGGCTGGGGCCGCCTCACCGGCAAGATCCGCCGCGGCCAGCCGCTGCCCGAAGGCAGCCGCCTGCACCAGACCGCCGATTTCGGCCCGCCGGTCGATGACGAGAAGCTCTACGACATCGTCGATATCCTCGACGAACTTGCCAAGGAGACCGGCAGGACGGTACCGCAGATCGCAATCAACTGGCTGCTGCAGCGCCCGACCGTCGCTTCGGTGATCATCGGCGCCCGCAACGAGCAGCAATTGCGCGACAATCTCGGCGCTGTCGGCTGGGCCCTGACGCGAGAGCAGATCGCCCGCCTCGACAAGGCGAGCGCTGTCGTTCCGCCCTACCCGGCCTTCCCCTATCACCGCCAAGCGGGTTTCGCCCGGCTCAACCCGCCGGTCGTTTAGGTCTCAAAACCCTTCTTGGTCATCCCGGACGCAGCGAGGCGGAGATTCGGGATCCATGCCGGAGCCTTCCCGAAAGAGGTTCCGGAATGGGTCCCGGGTCGGGCTTCGCCCGCCCGGGACGACCTTGTCTGAAGGAGTATCGACGCAGCTTGATTTTTTTCGCGCGGCCTTGTCGGCTGCCGGCCCGGCCGAACGTCCTTGGCCTGAACCGGAGCGCCGCGCATGCACTACGCCATCCTTTGCTATCATTCCGAAGAGGTCGTAACGGCCTGGACGAAGGAGCAGAACGAGGAGGTCATGGGCCGCCTCGAAAACATCCGCCAGCGCATCGCCAAGGAAGGCAAGCTCGGCCCGGTGGCGCGCCTGCTGCCGACCACGGCGGCGACGACCCTGCGCAAGGACCGCGACCCGCCGCTGATCATCGACGGCCCCTTCGCCGAGACCAAGGAGCAGTTCCTCGGTTTCTACATCGTCGACGTCGCCGATCTCGACGAGGCGCTCGGCATCGCGCGCGAGCTCGGCGAGGCAAATCCGGGCGGCGCCTTCGAGGTCCGCCCGCTCGCCGTCTACTATCCGGCCGGAGTCTGATCATGGCCGAGATCGCCTGGATCCATGCGGCGCTGACATCGGCGCGCCCTCAGGCGATCAGCGCCCTGCTGCGCTATTTCCGCGATCTCGACATCGCCGAGGAGGCCTATCAGGAGGCCTGCCTCAGGGCGCTTCGGACCTGGCCGCAGAACGGCCCGCCGCGCGATCCCGCCGCCTGGCTGATCTTCGTCGGCCGCAATGTCGCGCTCGACCAGGTCAGGCGGCAGAAGAAGCAGGAAGCCCTGCCCGACGAGGATCGGCTCTCCGATCTCGGCGATGCCGAGAGCGAAGTTGCCGAGCGGCTCGACGGCGGCCATTACCGCGACGACATCCTGCGGCTGCTGTTCATCTGCTGCCATCCCGATCTGCCGGCGACGCAGCAGGTCGCGCTTGCCTTGCGCATTGTCTCGGGGCTCAGCGTCAAGCAGATCGCCCGCGCCTTCCTCGTCGGCGAGAGCGCGATGGAGCAGCGCATCACCCGCGCCAAGGCGCGCGTTGCTGCTGCCCACGTCCCGTTCGAAACGCCCGGCCCGGTCGAACGCGCCGAGCGCCTCGCAGCGGTCGCGGCGATGCTCTACCTCGTCTTCAACGAGGGCTATTCGGCCAGCGGCGCCGAGAGCGACCGCCGCCGTCCCTTCAGCGAGGAGGCGATCCGGCTGACGCGGCTGCTGCTGCGGCTGTTCCAGACCGAGCCGGAGATCATGGGTTTGCTCGCGTTGATGCTGCTCCAGCACGCCCGTGCCGCGGCGCGGCTCGATGCCGACGGCCAGATCATCCTGCTCGAAGACCAGGATCGGACACTCTGGGACCGCGAGATGATCGCTGAGGGCCTCGCCCTGGTCGACAAGGCGATGCGCCATCGCCGGCCCGGCCCTTACCAGATGCAGGCAGCGATCGCCGGTGTTCACGCCCGTGCGGCGCGGCCGGACGAGACCGACTGGGCCCAGATCGACATCCTCTACGCCACGCTGGAGCACATCCAGCCCTCACCGGTGATCACGCTCAACCGCGCCGTCGCCATCGCCAAGCTGCGTGGTCCCGAGGCGGCACTGGCTACGGTTGAGCCGCTCGAACAGCAGCTCTCCGGCTATTTCTACTTCTTCGGCTTCAAGGGTTGGCTGCTGATGCGGCTCGGCCGCGACCGCGAGGCACGCACCACCTTCGACCGCGCCATCGCGCTCGCCGGCTCGGCCAGCGAGGCCGCCCATATCCGCCAGCATATCGACCGGCTGATGCGCGAAAGCGGACAGGTCGCGACCGGCTGAGGCCGGCGACGAACCGCTCCTGAAAAAAATCTGCAGGTGCCATGTCGGCGCCGGTCCCACTCGTTCGTCCTTGCTGCAGAGGGGCAACGAGCGGATGGCATAGGCTGCAGATGGCCGAAGCTGAAAGCTCGTCGATGACAACCGCTTGCCTCGGACTCCTGAGTCTCAGGATCCGAAACGGCCAATGCAGCGAGGAGACCGACCATGTCGCAGATCACCGTCAGCAAGGAAGACTGGATCGCCGCCCGCAAGGGTTTGCTCGCCAAGGAGAAGGCGCTGACGCGCCAGCGCGACGCGATCGCCGCCGAGCGCCGTGCCTTGCCACGGATCCGGATCGAGAAGGAATACGTCTTCGACACGCCGGCCGGGAAGCAGACGCTCGGCGATCTCTTCCGGGGCCGTAGCCAGCTCATCGTCAAGCATTTCATGCTGGCGCCCGGCCAGATCGAGGGCTGCGTCGGCTGCTCCTTCGAGGCCGACCATATCGACGGGGTGCTGAAGCATCTCGAACGGCATGACGTCGCCTATGTCGCGGTGGCGCGTGCGCCGCTCGCCGAGATCGAGGCCTATAGGAACCGCATGGGCTGGAGCTTCCACTGGGTCTCGTCCCATGGCAGCGACTTCAACTACGACTTCGACGTGTCCTACGCGCCGGAACAACTCGCCAACGCCTTCTACAATTTCGAGACGATCGCCTCGCCGCTGGAGGACCTCTCCGGCTTCACCGTCTTCGAGAAGGATTCGGACGGCACGATCTACCAAACTTATTCGACCTTCGGCCGCGGCGCCGAGGAGGTGCTCGGCACCTATATGTTTCTCGACCTGACGCCGAAGGGCCGCAACGAAACCGGCCCGGCCGGCAACCTGACCGACTGGGTCCGCCCGCACGACCGCTATGACACGCCTGGCAAGACCGACATGACCGGCCGCTGGCGCGAAGAGGCCGCCTGCTGCCACGCTCCGGCGGCAGAATAAGCCCCAACGAGCGGGAGGGCGCGATGATCTGCTGCTCCATTGGCGCGCTGACGTTGGCTGCCGGCCTGGCTAGGCGACGCCAGCTGGCCCGGCGGCTCGGCCTCGCCCTCCCAATCCTGTCGATCGCCATGCTCGGCGCGGCGGGCCTGTTACTCGGCCAGCACGCCAGCCATTACGCCGAGCGCGCCCGTCTCAACCAGCGCGACCTCCTCGCCGAGGTCCTAGCGGCGCCACTCTGCAGCGGCGCCCCTGCAACTGCAGCAGAACCACGCAACTGAAGCCCCCAAACCGGCTCGCGAAAAAAAATCGCGCCGGCTGTCGGATCGGCCGACGTGCCAGCGTCCTAGCAGCAGACGGGCGGACCAGCGGCCCGAAACGCTTGCCACGGGAGGAAACCATGCTCAGCTATCTCGCCATCGCCATTCTCGCTTTGATCGCCGGCGTCCTCATTGTCGCCGCACGCAAGCCCGATGTTTTCGAGGTCAGCCGTTCCGCGACGATCCGGGCGACGCCCGATCGCATCTTCGCCTTGCTCGCGGACTTCCAGGAATGGGGCGCCTGGTCGCCCTATGAGAAGAAGGATCCGGCGATGAAGCGCAGCTTCAAGGGCGCGACCTCCGGCGTCGGCGCCGTCTACGCCTTCGACGGCAACAAGCAGGCTGGCACCGGCGAGCTCGCCATCGTCGAGGTCCAGGCGCCGGTGAAGCTCGCCGTCACGCTCGACATGACCAAGCCGATGGCCTGCCACAACCTGATCACCTTCACGCTCGCACCGGCCGAGGGCGGCACATTGGTGACCTGGCACATGCAGGGCGCCTGCCCGTTCATCGGCAAGGTCATGGGCACGATCTTCAACATGGACCGCATGGTCGGTGACGATTTCGAGAAGGGTCTCGCCGCCCTCAAGCAGGCGACCGAGCGGCCGCAGCTGGTTGCTGCCGCCGCCTGACCACAGCGCATTCGACTGTCCCCCCAGAGAAGCAAAGCCAAGGAGGAAGAACCATGAGCAACGCAGCAGAACTCGACAAGCCGCAGGCCGGCGACCTCTCCGGCTGCATGCCGGCAAAGCCCCAGGCGGAGCATGACTGGCTCCTCCAGCTCGTCGGCGAATGGACCTATGAGTCCGAGTGCATGATGGGGCCGGACCAGCCGCCGATGAAGTCTTCGGGCACGCAGTCCTACTCGTCGATCGGCGAGCTCTGGCTCGTCGGCGACGGCACCGGCTGCATGCCCGATGGCAGCCCGGCGAAGACCCGGATCACGCTCGGCTATGATCCGCTCAAGGAACGCTATGTCGGCTCCTTCATCGGCTCGATGATGAGCGGTCAATGGATTTACTCCGGCACACGCAGCGCCGACGGCACCGTGCTGACCCTCGACACCGAAGGCCCCGACTTCACCAAGCCCGGCGAGACGGCAGCCTATCAGGACATCGTCGAGGTCAAGAGCCCGGACCATCACATCCTGTCCTCGCGCACCAAGGGCGAGGACGGCCAGTGGGTCCAGTTCATGACGGCGCATTATCGCCGCGTGAAGTGACGGCTGGGCGCCACCGCGCCTAAAGGCCTTTTCGAGGGCGCGGAGCGACCAGCTCCGCGCCCTCGCGCTTGACCGGGGCGCGCGTTCGGGGGCATGTGCAGCCCTGAGAAACTGGGTGGGAACGGCCTAGACGCGATGCGCATCCTGCTGATCGACAATTACGACAGCTTCACCTGGAACCTGGTCCACCTGATCGGCGGGCTCGGAGCTGAGGTCGACGTGCGCCGCAACGACACGCTCTCGGTCGATGACGCCCTCACCGGCGACCATGACGCGATCGTGCTCTCGCCCGGCCCCTGTACACCGAACGAGGCCGGCATCTGCCTCGATCTCGTGCGCGAAGGCGCCGACCGGAAGCCGATCTTCGGCGTCTGCCTGGGGCTCCAGACCATCGGCCAGGTCTTCGGCGGCGAGGTCGTGCGCGCCCCCTTGCCGATGCACGGCAAGGTCTCGACCATCACCCACCGCGCCCGCGGCCTGTTCCACGGCATCAACGGCCCGCTTGAGGCGACACGCTATCACTCGCTGGTCGTTCGCAGGGAAAGCTGCCCGGCGGAGCTCTCGATCGAGGCAGAATCCGGCGACGGCATGATCATGGCGCTGTCGCATCGCGATCTGCCGGTTCATGGCGTGCAGTTCCATCCCGAGAGCATCGCCTCGGAGCATGGCGCGACGATCCTGCGCAATTTCCTCGATCTCGCCGAGCGATGGTCGCGCCAGACAAACAAAGCCGCCCTTTCCGCGACAGCCTGATCGATCGAGTTCCCATGGACGACTTCAAACCCTTCATCGCCAAGGTCGCGACCGGCGCCTCGCTGTCGCGCGAGGAGGCCCGTGACGCCTTCGAATCCATGCTCTCCGGCGAGGTGACGAATGCGCAGGCCGCCGCCTTCCTGATGGCGCTGCGCGTGCGCGGCGAGACCACCGAGGAGATCGCCGGCGCCGTCACCGCCATGCGTTCGCGCATGCTCACGGTCGAGGCTCCGGCCGACGCCATCGACATCGTCGGCACTGGCGGCGACGCCTCCGGTTCCTACAATGTCTCGACGCTGGCCTCGATCATCGTCGCAGCCTGCGGCGTGCCGGTCGCCAAGCACGGCAACCGCGCTGCATCCTCGCGCTCCGGCGCCGCAGATGTCCTGACCGCGCTCGGCGTCAAGGTCGGGCTCGAACCCGCCGCCACCGAGCGCTGCATCGCGCAGGCCGGCGTCGGCTTCATGTTCGCGCCGACCCACCACGCCTCGATGCGCCATGTCGCGCCGGTGCGCACCGAGCTTGGCACCCGCACAATTTTCAACCTGGTCGGCCCGCTCTCCAACCCGGCCGGCGTCAAGCAGCAGCTGATCGGCGCCTTTTCCGAGACCTGGCTGGAGCCGATGGTCAAGGTCCTGCAGTCGCTCGGATCGAAGACAGTCTGGGCCGTGCATGGCTCCGATGGGCTCGACGAGATCACAACCACCGGCCCGACCCGCGTGGTCGCGCTGAAGGACGGCAGGATCGAGACCTTCAACATCGCCCCCGAGGATGTCGGCATCGCCCGGGCGAAGCCCGAGGATCTGCGCGGTGGCGAGCCGGCGCAGAATGCGCAGGCGTTGCAGGATGTGCTCGGCGGCGCCAAGAGCGCCTTCCGCGACATCGCCGCCTTCAACGCTGCCGCGGCGCTGGTCGTCGCCGGCAAGGCTGCTACTCTCGGCGATGGGCTGGCGCAGGCATATGCGGTGCTCGACAATGGCAAGGCCAAGGCGGCGCTCGCGACCCTGGTCGCCAGCTCCAATGCGTGAGGCTGCCCATGTCCGATATTCTCAGGCGCATCGAGGCCTATAAGCGCGAGGAGATCGCGGCGGCGCGCGCCGCCGTGCCGCAGGCCGAGATCGAGAAGCGCGCCGCGGCTGAGCCCGCACCGCGCGACTTCATCGGCGCGCTCGAAGCCAAGCACCGCGCCGGCGGCCCGGCCCTGATCGCCGAGATCAAGAAGGCCTCGCCCTCCAAGGGCCTGATCCGCGCCGATTTCGACCCGCCGGCACTGGCGAAGGCCTATGCCGAAGGCGGCGCGGCCTGCCTCTCGGTGCTGACCGACACGCCCTCCTTCCAGGGCCGGCCGGAATATCTCGCCGAGGCCCGCGCCGCCTCCGGCCTACCCGGCCTGCGCAAGGACTTCATGTTCGAGCCCTATCAGGTCTTCGAAGCACGAAGCTGGGGCGCCGACTGTATCCTGATCATCATGGCCAGCGTCGATGACGCGGCAGCGCGCGAGCTTACCGCCACCGCCAAGGCGCTCGGCATGGCCGCGCTCGCCGAGGTCCATGACGAAGCCGAGTTGGAACGGGCGCTGACGCTCGACACCAGGCTGGTCGGCATCAACAACCGCGACCTGCGCAGCTTCGAGCTCAACCTCGCTGTCACCGAGCGGCTGGCGCCGCGCGTGCCGAAGGATCGGCTGCTCGTTGGCGAGAGCGGCATCTTCAGCCATGCCGACATCGCCCGCCTGCAAGACTGCGGCGTTAACACCTTCCTGGTCGGCGAGAGCCTGATGCGCCAGGTGGACGTGGTTGCTGCAACGCGCGAGCTTCTGACCGGCAGCAAAACCGAGGCGGCGGCGTGAGCCGCCTCACCCATCTCGACCAGAAGGGCGAAGCCCATATGGTCGATGTCGGCGACAAGGCCGAGACCGTCCGCACGGCAATCGCCGAAGGCCATGTCGTGATGCAGGCTGATACCCTCGCCATCGTCCGCGATGGCGAGGCCAAGAAGGGCGACGTGCTCGGCACCGCGCGCCTCGCCGGCATCATGGCGGCCAAGCGCGCCCATGAACTGATCCCGCTCTGCCATCCGCTGCTGCTCTCGAAGATCGCCGTCGACCTTTCGATCGACGAGGCGCTGCCCGGCGTGCGCGTCCGCGCCGAGGTCAAGCTCACCGGCAAGACCGGCGTCGAGATGGAGGCGCTGACCGCCGTCAGCGTCGCCTGCCTCACCGTCTACGACATGGTGAAGGCGGTCGATCGCGCCATGCATATCGAAGGCGTCCGACTCGTGCATAAATCCGGCGGCAAGTCCGGAAAATACGAGATCGCAGGGCCAGCATGAGCCTCACCCCCGTCCCCGTCGCACTCAAGGCGCTGCTCGACAGCGTGCCAGGTCCGACACAAGCCGAGACGCTGCCGCTGGCGCAATGCGCCGGCCGCGTGCTGGCGGAAGATGTCGCAGCGCTGCGGACCCAGCCGCCCTTCGCCAATTCGGCCATGGACGGCTATGCCGCCCGCGCCGCCGATCTGGAACCGGGCAAGGAGCTGAAGGTCGTCGGCGAATCCGCCGCCGGGCGTGGCTTCTCCGGCCCCGTCGGCCCGGGCGAGACGGTACGCATCTTCACCGGAGCCCCCATCCCCGACGGCGCCGATGCGATCCTGATCCAGGAACATGCCGAGGGTGTCGGCGGCCCGGTCATCCGCGTCACCAAGCCGGCGAACAAGGGCCAGTTCGTCCGCCCGGCCGGACTCGATTTTCAGGCCGGCGAGATCCTGCTGAAGGCCGGCCGCCGGCTCGACAGCGCGGCGCTCGGCCTTGCCGCAGCGGCTGGGCATCCAATCCTTTCGGTCCGCCGCAAGCCGCTGGTCGCGATCCTCGCCACCGGCGATGAGCTCGTCCTGCCGGGCGAGCCGGTTGGTCCAGACCAGATCGTCGCCTCCAACAGTTTTGCCCTCGCCGCCCTGATCGAGCAGGCCGGCGGCACGGCGCTCGACCTCGGCATCGCCCGCGACAACCATCCCGACCTCGCCGGCAAGATCGAAGCGGCACGCACGGCCGGGGCCGATGTGCTGATCACGCTCGGCGGCGCCTCGGTCGGCGAGCACGATCTCGTCCAGGCGGCGCTGAAGGCGCAGGGCATGGCGCTCGGCTTCTGGAAGATCGCGATGCGCCCGGGCAAGCCGATGATGATGGGCCGGCTCGGGCCGATGGTCGCGCTCGGACTGCCCGGTAACCCGGTCTCCTCGATCGTCTGCGGGCATCTCTTCGCCATGCCGCTGGTCGAAGCCCTGCTCGGCATCGCCGATCCCGAGCGCGACCGCAGCGAGCCTGCCATCCTGGCCGTCGATCTGCCGGCCAATGACGAGCGCCAGGATTATCTGCGCGCCACGGTCGAGACGGTCGACGGCGAGCGGCGCGTCCGCCCCTTCGCCAAGCAGGATTCCTCGATGCTGGCGAACCTGTCGCGCGCCGAAGCCCTGGTGATCCGCCCGGTCTTCGCGCAGGCGGCCAAGGCAGGCGAGCCCTGCCGGATCATCCGGCTGCGCTGATCTGTTCACCTTGCGGCAGGATGCGCCTTGCGGAACACAAGGCGAACAGCTATGGTGTTCGTGCTTTGTTTCGATTCTAGCCCGAGAGGCGAGCGGCGCGACCATGCTGACACGCAAACAGTTCGAACTGCTTCGCTTCATCCATGAGCGCCTGCGCGAATCCGGCGTACCGCCGTCCTTCGACGAAATGAAGGATGCGCTCGACCTGCGCTCCAAGTCCGGCATCCACCGGCTAATCATGGCGCTGGAAGAACGTGGCTTCATTCGCCGGCTGCCGAACCGGGCTCGCGCGCTCGAAGTCATCAAGATGCCGGACGGCATCGGCGGGCCGCAGGCGCAGCGCGGCCGCTTCAGCCCTTCAGTCGTCCAGGGGGGCCTCGGCCAGACGCCGCCTGCCCCGGCACCGGCTGCCAATCTGACGAAGCCCCGCCCGCCGGCAGCGGAAGAGAGCGGGCGCTCCACCGTCTCGATTCCGGTCATGGGCCGCATCGCCGCCGGCACGCCGATCTCAGCGATCCAGGACCGCAGCCACAGCGTCTCGATGCCGGCCGACATGCTCGGCGGCGGCGAACATTACGCCCTCGAAGTCCGCGGCGATTCGATGATCGAGGCCGGCATCCTCGACGGCGACACCGTGGTGATCCGCAAGCAGGACACGGCCAATACCGGCGACATCATCGTCGCCCTGATCGACGACGAGGAAGCGACCCTGAAGCGGCTGCGCAAGCGCGGCTCCTCGATCGCGCTCGAAGCCGCCAACCCCGCCTATGAGACGCGCGTGCTCGGTCCGGATCGGGTCAAGATCCAGGGCCGTCTCGTCAACCTGATGCGGCGCTACTGAAGCGCCTCCAGATCCTGTGGCGGCTCCGCAGCCGCAGGTAGCGGCGCAGGAGCGGGCTCGGGCGCCGGCCTCGTCTCCGGTCGCGCACGAGTCCAGGGACGCAGGCGGGTCGCCTCGTCTGCCGTTAGGGCGCGCCAGCCGCCGCGGGCGGCATGATAGGCGGTCGCGCCGTCGCGGATCAGCGCGCTGCGGTCGATCAGACGGGCCGCGCAAGGCGCGTTCCAATAGAGCGACGTCACCACCAGATCGGCACGCTGGCAGTCCTCGACCAGCGCAATACGATCTCGTGTGTAAGCGACGCTGCGGCCATCCGGCAGGCGGATGACGCAGCCGCGCGCATCGCAAGCGGCGCCCTGGCGCAAGGCGGCATCGTCGGGCGAGCGCGAATCGCCATCGGCATGCAGCCATTGCGTCAGCACGAAGCGGCTCGGCTTTCCGGCGAGCACCATTTTCCCCTCCGGCCCGCGCACCAGCACGCCCGAGCCGTCGCGCTCGATCAGGATGTCGGGCCGTGATGGGGCCGAGGCCAGCGCCAGCCCGCCGACCAGAGGCACAGCGGCGAGGAAGCGCAGCGCCGTCGTCCATAAGGTCAACCAGAGCAGCGAGATCGAGAACAGGATCAGCGCCAGCGGCCCGAAGGCCGGCAGCACCAGCGTCGAGCGGTCGATGCTGGCGACCCAGTGGGCGAGCTGGAGCACGAGGCCCGACGCCCAGCCCATCAGCGCCCAGGCCGGCCAGTCGAGCCCGAACGGATAGGCAAGCACGCCGAAGACCGCGGCCGGCATCACGATCAGCGAGACGAAGGGCAGCGCCAGCGCATTGCCGAGCAGGCCGAACGGGTTGAAGGTCTGGAAGTGGAAGACGCCATAGGGCGCGGTCGCCGCGGTCGCGACCATGGTGGTGGTCACGATGCCGGCGGCCGAGAGCCAGAGCGGCCGCAGCGGCCAGGGCCAGGATGCGGCAGCCGCATCGGGCGCCCGCTCCTGCCAGCGCTCGGCGAAGGCGATCAGTGCCGCCACCGCCCCGAACGACATCTGGAAGCTCGGGCCGAGCAGAGCCTCGGGCTCGCGCAGCAGCACGATGATCGCGGCGAGCGCAAGGTTGCGCATGCTGAGCGCCAGCCGGTCGACCAGGATCGCCCCCAGCATCACCAACGTCATGATCAGCGAGCGCACGGTCGCGACCTCGGCGCCGGAGAAGACGCAATAGCCGGTCGCGCCAGCCATGGCCGCGAGCGCGGCGAGCTTCTTCACCGGCCAGTACAGCGCCGCCGTCTGCGATAGCGCCAGCAGCGCCCGCGCCAGCCAGAAGATCGTGCCGGCAGCGAGCACCATGTGCAGGCCGGAAATCGAGACAATGTGGTAGATGCCGGCGGCGCGCAGGTCGTTGTTGATCTCCTCGCTGATCAGCCCGCGCTTGCCGGTGACCAGCGCCGCCGCCATCGCTCCGGCCTGCCCGCCGCCGCTGCTGGCGATGCGCTCGGTCAGCGCGTTGCGGGCCTGGTCGATCGTGACCGCCAAAGCGAGCCGGCGCGGCATCGGGGCTGGCGCCGGTGCAAGCGTGATCTTGCCGGCGATGTTCCCGACGGCGCCGATACCCTGGAAAAAGGCGTCGCGAGCGAAATCATAGCCGCCGGGACGCGCCGGCCCGGGCGGCGGCAACAGGCGAGCGGTCGCGCTGATATGGTCGCCGGGCTTCAGTGTTGCCGTCGGCGTGGTGACGCGCACGCGGCGCGGCCGCTGCGCCGGCTCGACACCCGGCAGATCGGTGACCTGGATGACGATGCGCACGCCTTTCTCGCGCTGCTCCAGAGTCTCGACGAAGCCGGTGAGCTTGCCGACATGGTTGCGAGCGAGCGCGGGCGCGGCGATGCCCGCCGTCCGCCAGGTCGCGGCGGCGAAGCCGGCAAAGGCGGCAGCAGCCGCGATGCAGAGCGCCATCACCGCCCGCCGCTGCCGCATCAGCAGCGCGCCGGCTGCGCACAGCGCCAGCCCGGCCGAGGGTGCGGCCAGCCCCGGCTCGCGATCGGCGAGAAAATAGAGCAGCACACCGGCGCCCATGCAGACCGGCAGCCAGTTGAACAGACGCCGCCGCTCGATCTCGGTTTCGAGGGCCCGGCGGAACCAGCCGCCCCAGTCCTGCAAGGGCAGAGATGCGGGCCAGGCGAAGCCGGCCACGCGACGCAAGCGCGCTGGCGGAGCCAGCACGCCGGCACGCACCCTGCTACGGCGCTGTTCTGGCGCGTAGGAGAGCATCCGTCCCCCTGTCGCAGCCGCGCGATGATCGCGCCCCCTCCCCGCAGGAGGCTCTTAACGGCGGCCGGCAAGCCATGTTACAGCGGCGGCGCCGGATGTCAGCCCCGGCCGAGGCCCGCATCACAGCCGCTCTCGTCCCACGCTTACCTGTTCCGCCGGAGCCTCCCTTCATGAGTGACACGGTCGTCACGCGCTTCGCGCCGTCGCCTACCGGATTCCTGCACATTGGCGGCGCCCGTACCGCGCTGTTCAACTGGCTCTATGCCCGCCACCATGGCGGCAAGATGCTGTTGCGCATCGAGGACACCGACCGCGAACGCTCGACCGAAGGCGCCATCGCGGCGATCCTCGACGGCCTCGCCTGGCTCGGCCTCGATTGGGACGGGCAGACCGTCTACCAGTACCAGCGCGCCGCTCGTCATCGCGAGGTCGCCGAGCAGATGCTCGCCGCCGGCAAGGCCTATTATTGCTATGCGACACCGCAGGAACTCGACGCGGAGCGCGAAGCAGCCCGCGCCGAGGGCAAGCAGTGGCGCTATGACGGGCGCTGGCGCGATCGCGATCCGTCTACTGCGCCCGAAGGCGTCAAGCCGGTGATCCGGCTCAAGGCCGAGCAGACCGGCGAGACCGTGGTCGAGGATGAGGTCCAAGGCCGCGTCGTCTGGCAGAACGAGAACCTCGACGATCTCGTGCTGCTGCGCTCGGACGGCAACCCGACCTATATGCTCGCCGTGGTGGTCGACGATCACGACATGGGCGTCACCCATATCATCCGCGGCGACGACCACCTGACCAATGCCGCCCGCCAGACACAGATCTACCAGGCGCTCGGCTGGACCGTTCCCAGCATGTCGCACATCCCGCTCATCCACGGGGCGGACGGCGCCAAATTGTCGAAGCGCCATGGCGCGCTCGGCGTCGATGCCTATCGCTCGATGGGCTATCTGCCGATCGCGCTGCGCAACTATCTGCTGCGCCTCGGCTGGAGCCATGGCGATCAGGAGATATTCTCTCCCGAGGAAATGGTCGCGCTGTTCAATCTCTCTTCGATCGGCCGCTCGCCGGCCCGCTTCGACTACGCCAAGCTCGAGAACCTCAACGGCCTCTATATGCGCCAGTCGCAGGATCACGAATTGATGAGCGCGCTGAAGGCGATCTGGTCGGAGATCGGCCCGCCGCGCGGCATCGGCACTGAGCCGAGCCCGGAGCTGGAAGCCAAGCTGATGGCGGCGATGCCCGGCCTGAAGGAGCGCGCCAAGACACTGATCGAGCTGATCGACAGCGCCTCCTATCTCTATGCCCAGCGCCCGCTGGCTTTGGAGCCCAAGGCAGCCGCACTGCTCGACGAGGCCGCACGCCAGCGCATGCCGAAGTTGGCTGAGAAGCTTTCGGCGGTGGCCGATTGGGCGCCGCCGCCATTGGAGAGCGCGATCCGCGATTTCGCCGAGGAGAGCGGCGTCAAGCTCGGCCAGGTGGCGCAGCCCCTGCGTGCAGCCTTGACCGGCAAGACTACCTCGCCGGGCCTCTTCGACGTGATGGCGGTGCTCGGCCGCGACGAGGTGCTGGCGCGCCTCGCGGATGCGGCTTGATCGCCCTCAGAAAGGCTAATGGCCGCTCGGTTGAACCCCTCGCGGAATTGGTCTAGCAACGCGCTGCGGATCGGCTGCTCCCGCTGCCGGTCCGGCACAAAAAATGCTTCAAAATCAGTCCGATGAACTCTTCCCGCTTGCCCGCCCCGACATTCCCGTCATGGAGCCGTCATCGTGGGACGTTCGGATGACGCCGAAATGCGATCAGCAGCCGGCGCCTCCGTCCGACCGGGAACATGACTGAAGAACGAGCCTGAAAGGATCGGATCCATGAGCGGAAATACCAGCCAGTTGGCTGTCGACGGCAAGACCGTCGATATGCCGGTCAAAGCGGGTTCGATCGGGCCTTCGGTCCTCGACATCGGCAAGCTCTACGCCCAGACCGGGATGTTCACCTACGATCCCGGCTTCACCTCGACCGCGAGCTGCGAGTCGCAGATCACCTATATCGATGGCGACGAGGGCGTCCTGCTCCATCGCGGCTACCCGATCGAGCAGCTCGCCGAGCATGGCGACTTCCTCGAGACCTGCTATCTGCTGCTCTACGGCGAATTGCCGACAGCCGCGCAGAAGGCGGATTTCGACTATCGCGTCACGCGCCACACCATGGTGCACGAACAGATGGCCCGCTTCTTCCAGGGCTTTCGCCGCGATGCGCACCCGATGGCGGTGATGGTCGCCTCGGTCGGCGCGCTCTCGGCCTTCTATCATGACTCGACCGACATCTCCGATCCGCAGCAGCGCATGATCGCCTCGATGCGGATGATCGCGAAGATGCCGACGCTGGCGGCGATGGCCTACAAGTACACGATCGGCCAGCCTTTCGTGTATCCGCTCAACTCGCTCGACTACACCTCGAACTTCCTGCGCATGTGCTTTGCCGTGCCGGCCGAGGACTACAAGGTCAATCCAGTGCTCTCGCGCGCGATGGACCGGATCTTCACCCTGCACGCCGACCACGAGCAGAACGCTTCGACCTCGACGGTTCGCCTCGCCGGTTCCTCGGGCGCCAACCCATTCGCCTGCATCGCCGCCGGCATCGCCTGCCTGTGGGGGCCTGCCCATGGCGGCGCCAACGAGGCGGCGCTGAAGATGCTCGAGGAGATCGGCAGCGTCGACAACATCCCGAAATACATCGCCAAGGCCAAGGACAAGAACGATCCGTTCCGCCTGATGGGCTTTGGCCACCGGGTCTACAAGAACTACGATCCGCGCGCCAAGATCATGCAGAAGACGACGCATGAGGTTCTGGCCGAGCTCGGCATCAAGGACGATCCGCTGCTCGACGTCGCCATGGAACTCGAGCGCATCGCACTGCACGACGAATACTTCGTCGAGAAGAAGCTCTACCCGAACATCGACTTCTATTCGGGCATCACCCTCAAGGCGATGGGCTTCCCGACCTCGATGTTCACCGTGCTGTTCGCGCTCGCCCGCACCGTCGGCTGGATCGCGCAGTGGAAGGAGATGATCGAGGATCCGTCCCAGCGCATCGGCCGTCCGCGCCAGCTCTATACCGGCTCGCCGAAGCGCGACTACACCCCGATCGGCCGCCGCTGAAGCAAGCCGGCCCTTGGGCACGCGAGGCCGCGACGGAACCCCGTCGCGGCCTTTATTGTTTCAGCTCATTGCTACATCTAACGCGCCTGACGGTTGCGCCCAGCGCGCTACAGTCGCCGACCCACAAAACGAGGTTCATCGCTCATGTCGAACGCAGAAGGTCTTAGCCGCCGTGGATTCCTTGCCGGCGCCTCCGCCCTGCCCTTCGTCGGCGCGGCCGGGTCCGTATCCGCCCAGGCAGCCTTCCCGACCCGGCCGATCTCGCTGATCGTGCCCTTCGCCGCCGGCGGATCAACCGATATCGTCGCGCGCCTCGTCGGCCAGAAGATGGGCGAACTGCTCGGCCAGTCCATCGTGATCGACAACCGTGCCGGCGCCGGCGGCAATATCGGCTCGACCGCGGTCGCCCGCGCCCAGCCCGACGGCTACACACTGCTGCTTGGAACGATCTCGACGCACGCGCTCAATCCGGCGATCCTGAAGACCGTGACCTTCGACGCGGTCAAGGACTTCACGCCGATCTCGCTGCTCGCCGTTGTGCCGAACGTCATGGTCGTGCATCCGAGTTTCCCGGCCAAGACCGTGCCGGAGGTGATCAAGCTGCTGAAGGACAATCCCGGCAAGTACTCCTACGCCTCATCCGGCGTCGGCACGCCGCTGCATCTCTCCGGCGAGCTGTTCAAGTCGCTCGGCGGCGTCAGCATGAACCATGTGCCCTATCGCGGCGCCGGCCCGGCGCTGAACGACGTGGTCGCCGGCGCGGTGCCGATCATGTTCGACAACCTTCCCTCCTCGGCGCAGTTCATCCGCAGTGGGCAATTGCGCGCCATCGGCGTCACCACCAAGGAACGCGTCTCGTCCTTCCCCGACCTCCCGACCATCGCGGAAGGCGGCCTTACCGGATACGAGACCTATACCTGGAATGCGCTGTTCGGCCCGGCCAACATGCCGCGCCCGGTGATCGACAAGATCAACAGCGTCGCCAATGAATCGCTCAAGGACGCCAATGTGAAGCAGCGTCTGGAGGATGTCAGCGCGGTGATCGTCGGCTCGACCCCGGAAGCGCTCGGCGAGCACGTCAAGGCTGAGCTGGCGAAATGGGGCCCGATCGCCAAGGCTTCCGGCGCGGTCGTCGAGTAACAGGCGACTAGCCGCCTGCCGGCTTCCGAACGAGAGCGAGCGCCGCATCGACGGCGTTCGCTGCCGGGCTCGGCCCGGCGCTGCGCATGTTCTGCTCGACCTTCATGAAGCCGTCGAGCTGACGCTGGCGGGCTGGACCATCGGCAATCGCGGCGAGAAGCGCTATGGACAGCGCTTGCGGCGAGGCGTCGTCCTGAATGAACTCCGGCACCACGCTCTCGCCGATGATCAGGTTGGGCAGGATCACGCTCGGAAGCTTGATCAGGCGCCGTGCCAGCGCGGCTTCCCAGTTGGCGCCGCGATAAGCCGCGACCGTCGGCACCTGCGCCAGCGCCAGTTCGAGCGTCACCGTGCCCGAGGCGGCCAGGGCCGCTCTCGCCTCGCGAAAGGCCGCGAGCTTGGCGGCCTCTCCCGTCACGATCTCCGGCTTGACGCGCCAGTCGGCGGTGAGCGCCGTAATCGCCTCTACGAGGCGCGGCACCGCCGGGAGCACGAAGCGCGCGCGCGGCAGCTGCTCGGCGACAAGTGCGACCGCCTCGCCGAAAGGCGGCAGCAAATGCCGGATTTCCGAACGCCGGCTGCCGGGCAGAATCAGGATGGTCGGAGCGTCCACATCGTCGCGACGCGCGGCCTCGTTCGGGCCCGGACGATAGTCGTGCAGCCGTTCGATCAAGGGATGGCCGACATAGACGGTCTGCGGCCCGCCGAGACGCTCCAGCGCCGCTGGTTCGAACGGCAAAAGCGCCAGGATCCGGTCGACATGCGGCTTCATCCGCCGGGCGCGGCCCTGCCGCCAGGCCCAGACGCTCGGGCAGACCCAATGCGCGGTCGGGATGGCCGGCGCGATCTTTCGGACTTTCTTCGCGACGCGCAGGCCGAAATCGGGCGCGTCGATGGTGAGCAGGAGGTCTGGCGCGAAAGCGGATGCGGCGCGCGCCGCATCCGCCATCCTCCGCAACAGCAGCGGCAAGCGTGCCACCACCGGGCCGAAGCCCATAACGGCGATGTCCTCCTGCGGAAAGACGATGCGCAGGCCCTCCGCGATTAGCGCCTCGCCGCCGACGCCCGACAATTCGAGTGGACGATCGCCCAGCACCTCGCGCAGCTGCGTTACGAAACGCGCGCCTAGCGCATCCCCCGACGCTTCGCCGGCGACGATGAAGAGCCTGAACGGACGAGTCACGCCACGCCCTCGATGAACAGGCCGGATGTGTCGGCGAGCGCAGCCAGCCGCTGACGGTCGCCGATCAGGACGTTGCCGGCCTTGACCGCGATGCCGGCGAGACCGGCCGCTGCGACACGGGTCGCGGTCTCCGGGCCGATCGCCGGCATGTCGACCCGCAGGTCCTGCCCGAGCTTGGGCGCCTTGACGAGGACGCCGTCGCCTTTGCCGAGCTTCAGCCGTCCGGCCTGGACCAACCCGGCGACGCGTTCGATCATCGCGTCTGTGCCTTCGGCCGCCTCGACCGCGACGACGCGATGGTCGGCGATGATCGCCGCCTGCCCGATGTCGAAAGGTGAGAGCGCCGAAAGCAGGTTGAACCCGGTCACGATCGCCTCGCGGGCGGCGGCGGACGGCTTGTGGCGGCCCAGAGCTCCGATCGTAGCGACGAGGTCCGGCGCGATATCGGCCGGTCCGACGACGCGCAGCCCCTGCCCCTCGAAGAACGTCACGACGCCGCGTAGCAGATGATCGTCACCGCCCTGGAAGGCGCGGGCGAAGTGCGGCAGGTATTTCAGCGTCGACAGTTCCGGCGCCAGCGAGCCGAAGCTCGGCCGCGGCAAGGCGCCGATCATCACGATCTCGCCGATCTCGCGCCGCTTGATCTCGTCGAGGAAGCGTCCGAGCTGCCCGAGGCGGTATTCCCCTGCCTCATAGGCGGTGTAATCGGCCGGATCGGCTGCGCCGGAAAGCACGGCGACATAGACGCTTGCGCCCTGCGCCTTGGCCGCACCCGCGACCCGCAACGGGAACTCGCCACGACCGGCCAGGACGGCAATGCGCCGCCCCTGCCCCCGGCCGGTATCGGCCGGCCCTGTGCTCACCGCTCGGGCGCGTTCACGTCGCGCGGCATCGAGATGCCGCGATCGCCGCCCGCGCGGATGAAATCGAGGATTTCATGGATCAGCGGATGATCGGCGAACTCCCCGGCAACATCCTCGACCCGCTCCGACAGCGTGCCTTCGTCGGCGAACAGCAGGCGGTAGGCGCGGCGCAATTCATGGATCTGCTCGCGCGAGAAACCACGCCGCTTGAGCCCGACGAGATTGAGCCCAGCCAGATGCGCCGGGTTGTCGCGCACCATGCCGAACGGGATGACGTCGAGCAGGACACCGGCGCCGCCGCCGATGAAGGCGTGGTCGCCGATGCGGACGAACTGCTGCAGTCCGGTTCCGCCGCTGACGATGACGAAATCGCCGACGGTCACATGGCCGGCGCACATGACGTTGTTCGAGAAGATGACGTTGTTGCCGATGACACTATCATGGCCGACATGCGAATTGGCCAGGAACAGGCAGCGATCGCCGACGACGGTCTTCATGCCGCCGCCGTCGGTGCCTGGATTCATCGTCACCCCTTCGCGGATGACGCAGTCGGCACCGATCGCCAGGGTCGAGGGCTCGCCCTTGTACTTCAGATCCTGCGGCGGATGACCGATCGAGGCGAAGGGGTAGATCTTGGTGCGTTGACCGATCGTCGTGCGGCCGGCAATCGCGACATGGCTGATCAGCTCGACGCCGTCAGCAAGGGTAACGTCGGGACCGACCGTGCAGAACGGGCCGATCGTCACGCCCGCCCCCAGCTTGGCAGACGGGTCGACGATCGCCATCGGATGGATCGAGGTGCTCATGGCAGTATCCTGCGTCTGGCCGGAAACGGGGGCATGCATCGTGGCTGCCGTTCAGACGACCATGGCCGAGAGCTCGGCTTCGGCGACGAGCACGCCGTCGACCCTGGCCTCGCCGCGGTAGAACCAGATATTGCGCTTGTGGGCCAGCTTGGTGAGGTGGAAGCGCAGCGTGTCGCCCGGCACGACGGGCTTGCGGAACTTCGCCTTGTCGATCGTGGTGAACAGCACGGTGGTGACCGCGAGATCATCGCTGCCGCGCGCGCTGACAACGAGCACGCCCGCCGTCTGTGCCATCGCCTCGATCATCAGCACGCCGGGGAAGACCGGGCGGCCGGGGAAGTGGCCGGTGAACTGCGGCTCGTTGAAGGTGACGTTCTTGATGCCGACGCCGGACGCATCGCCATCGATCTCGACGACCTTGTCGACCAGCAGGAACGGATAGCGATGCGGAATGCAGGCCATGATCTTCTGGATATCGGCCACGCCGAGCGCTTTCGTCGCATCCGTCATCGTGTCGTTTCTCCTCGGACGCCCGCGCTCTGCGCGAATGTTCGCCACCACCCGTCTTGAAAAGCTGCTTTTGCCGGAAGCCGGCGCGAGATCAAGCGTTTTCGCCGCCAGCCGGCCCTTTGCCGCGCTTGGCGGCGAGTTGCTTGAGCAAGGCGGCCTCGCGTGCCCAGCTTAGCGCCGGCTGCGCGGGGTAGCCGCCATAGCGCGCGCCGCGCGGAACGTCGCCGGCGACACCGCTCTGGGCCGCGATCTGCGCGCCCATGCCGACGGTCAGATGTCCAGCCAACCCAGCCTGTCCGCCAAGGACGGCAAAATCCTCGAGCGTGCTGGACCCTGCCATCCCGACCTGACCGCAAATGACGCAATGGCGGCCGATCACGCAGTTATGGCCGATCTGCACGAGGTTATCGATCTTGGTGCCCTCGCCGATCACCGTGTCGCGGCTGGCGCCGCGGTCGATCGTGGTGTTGGCGCCGATCTCGACATCATCCTGGATAATGACGCGGCCGACCTGCGGCACCTTCATGTGCCCCTTTGGGCCCATGGCGAAGCCGAATCCGTCCTGGCCGATGCGCACGCCCGGATGGATGATGACGCGATTGCCGATCAAGGCCGCCTGCAGCGTCGAGCCGGCTCCAACAGCGCATTGCCGCCCGACCCGGACCTGCGGCCCGATGACGGCGTTCGGCCCGATCACCGTGCCGGCGCCGATCTCGGCTCCGGGCCCGATCACCGCGCCCGGGTCGACCGTGACATCGGCTTCGAGCCTTGCCGTCGCATGCACGAAGGCGCCCGGCGCGACGCCAGCGGACCCGAACATCGAGCCTGGCCGCAGCGCCTGCGGGTGGAAGGTCGCGAGCAGCTTGGCGAAGGCATGGTAGGGAGCCGGCGTGACCAGCGCGACCGTCCCAGCAGGAACGCGCTCGGCAAAGCGCGGCGAGACGAAGCAGAGCCCGGCAGAAGTCGCGGTGAGCGCCGCGACATATTTCGGATTGTCCATATAGGCGGCATCGCCGCCACCAGCCGTTTCGAGCGGCGCGATGCCCTCGACCCGGCGTTCCGGATCAACGCCCTCCGGCAAGGCAATGCCCGACAAGGAAGCGACCTCGCTGAAGGACAGCGAGGTCGCGATCGGAAAGAAACTGGGTTCTGCCATCTGAAGGTCCGTTGCGGGGCGCTCATGCGCCCCACAGGTCAGAAGCGGGTGCCGCCCGAGAAGCGGAAGGCCTGGGTGCGGTCGCCGCCGTACTTGCCGGTAATGCCGGTGCGCGGATCGGTACCGATCTGGCCGTCATCCTTCGACAGCGCGTAAGCATAGTCGAAGCGGATCGGGCCAAGCGGCGACTGCCAGAGCAAGCTCACGCCGACCGACGAGCGCAGCACGTTCTTGTCGCGCACGCAGGCGATGTTGTTCTGGTAGGGCACGCCATAGGTCTGGTCGATCGCGACGTTGAACTGGCGCGCCTCGCTGCCCGCCGGGCAGGCGAAGCCGCCGACCTTGCGGCCGCCGTCATAGTTGAACAGCGTGCCGGCATCAGCAAACACGGCGCCCTTCAGGCCGAGATCGCGCGGCAGCCCGAAGATCGGGAACTGCACTTCGAGCGAGCCACCGAAATAGGTGGTGCCGCCGAGCGCGTTCGCGGTCGGGTCGTTCGAGACGTCGCGCGGGCCGATGCCGGACGGCGCGAAGCCGCGCACCAGGGTCGGTCCGAGGAAGTAGTGGTCGATCATGCGCAGATCGCCGCTGGTCGCCTGGACGTGACCACCCTGCAGGCGTGCGATACCGACGAAGTCCTCGAGGAACTCGCGATAGTAGCGCGCATCGGCGCTGACGCGCAGGAACTTCGAATCGCCGCCAAGACCAGCGAATTCCGGCTTCAGCTCGGCAATGAAGCCGTTGCGCGGGGTCTGGTAGTTGTCGAGCGAGTTATAGTTGAAGTTCAGGCCGACCAGGGAGGTCAGGGTCGTGCCCTGGGCTTCCTTGACCGCGACCGTGGCCTCGCCATTCGTCAAGCAGTTGAAGGTCGTCGTAGCCCCCGTCCCGCCCGGCGTACCGGGCGTGATACCGTCTATCGGACGGCTGCAGTCGTTGTAGGGCTGCGAGAAGGTGTTCGGGATCTTGATCTCGGTCGTGTAGATCGAATAGCGCGGCGTGACCGAGAACTCCTCCGTGATCGGGAAGGAGAAGCGCACCTGGCCGCCGGTCACCCGGCTCTCGAAATAACCGATATTGGTGTTGTCGTTGAACTTCGAGAACAGGTCGAAGCCCGCGGCGATCCGATGGCCGAGGAAGTACGGCTCGGTGAACGAGAAGTCGATGCCCTGCGTACGCTGGCCGAGGGTGCCGGCGATACGAACGAACTGGCCGCGGCCAAGGAAGTTCGACTCAGAGAGCGAGACTTCGCCGATGATGCCGTCCGAGGTCGAATAGCCGCCCGCGATCGAGAACGAGCCGGTCGCCTTGTCCTCGACATCGATGTTGACGACCACACGGTCGGGCGCGCTGCCCGGCTCGTTGGTGATGCGGACCTTGTTGAAGAAGCCGAGATTGTTCAGGCGGCGCTCGGCACGGTCGATGAAGACCTTGTTGTAGGCGTCGCCTTCACCGAGATCGAGCTCGCGGCGGACGACATAGTCGCGCGTGCGGGTGTTGCCGCGCACATTGATGCGCTCGACATAGACCCGCGGGCCTTCCTCGACGACATAGGTGATGCCGATCTGCTGGCCGGCCGCGTCGCGCTCGCCGCGCGGACGGACCTGAGCGAAGGCATAGCCGCGCTTCGCCACCTCGGTGGTCAGGGTAACGAGCGAACGCTCGACCGCCTCGGCGTTATAGGTATCGCCGGCGGAGGTGTTGACGAGCGACTGCAGCGCAGCCGGATCGACGTCGCGCAGCCTGGAATCGACCGCGACATTGCCGACCTTGTACTGCGGCCCCTCATCGACGGTGACGTCCACGACCCAGCCGCCGGCCGCGTCGTCGAAGCGGGCGTCGCTCGAGACGATGCGGAAGTCGGCATAGCCGTTCTTCAGATAATAGCGGCGAATCAGCTCGAGGTCGGAATTGATCCGATCGGGATCGTAGACGTCGGAGGTCTTGATCCAGCTCAGGAAGTTCGACTCGGTCGAGGTCATCAACCCGCGCAGGCGCGACGAGGAGTAGGCGCCATTGCCGCTGAAGTTGATCGACTTGATGCCGGTCTTGCCGCTCTCCACGATGGTGAAGACCACATCGGAGCGGCCATTCGGCAGCGGCTGGATACGGCCGCTGATCGTCGCCAGACCATAGCCGGCGCGACGATAGACCTCCTTGAGGCGCTCGACGTCGGCATCGATGAGCTGCTGGCTCAACGGGCCGCGCGCCTTGGACTGGACCTGACCGAGCAGCACGTCGCCCTTCAGGCGGCGATTGCCCTCGAAGGCGACCCGGTTGATCGTGTCGTTCTCCTGGACGGAGACGACGGTCTGCGCCCCGCGGCGGCTGACCTGAACGTTGGAGAACAGGCCCGTCGCCATGAGATTCTGGCGAATCTCCTGCGGGTTGCCCGAACCCTGCCCCGTCACATAGGAGCGGATCGTCTCCGCATCGACACGACGGTTGCCTTGGACAATCACGGACTGCGCGAACACCACGCTACCGCTGACGGCCACCATGACGGCCGCAAGTCCGACTGATCGAGAGAGCCGCATGCGCAAGGACCGGCTCTGAAGCGTCGACGTCATCGGGTCGCCTATTCCATTCTTTGGGTCACCACCCCGCAAGCGGGGTGCCTCGCTACAGGCGAGGCTCGGCGACATTGAAGACCAAACGCTTCTACAAAGTTTCCCGCGGGGTGCAAACCGCCATTGTCGTTAACAAAAGATTTTTGCGGGGGTCGTTGCGGGGAGGTCACGCGCGCCGCTCGAAAAACCCGTCCGGCCTTTGAAAACTGGCCATAAAAAGCCACAATCCGGAGCTGCGGACGGCTTTGGCGCCAAGGCTTTCAGCCCCGTGCAGGCTGGTTTGCCCGGAGTTGGCGCGATGAGGTCACAGTAGCGAACGGACGTGGACGAGATCGTTCCAGGTGACGAACAGCATCAGCATCAGAACCAGCCCGAGCCCTACTCGGAACCCGATTTCCTGCGCGCGCTCGCTCAGCGGTTTCCCGCGCAATGCCTCGATCGCATAGAACATCAGGTGCCCGCCATCGAGCATCGGCACCGGAAACAGGTTCATCAGCCCGATTGAGACCGACAGGATCGCCGCGAGGTTGATCAACGCCAACAATCCGCCGCTGGAGGCGACCATTCCCGAGACCTGGGCGATGCGGATCGGCCCCGAGAGCTGGTCGGTCGATTCCTTCCCCCTGATCAGCTTGGCGATGTAGTCATAGGTCCGCTCGACCACGAACCAGGTCTCGCTCATGCCGAGCAGCACGGATTGGCCCAGGCTGAAATGCTGGGTCGACCAGTCCTCGGGCTTCGCCGAGGCCTGAACGCCGATGATTCCGAGCCGCTGCTTGCCCAATGGCGAGGAGGTCTCGACCAGGTCGGGCGTCACCGAGACCACGACATTGGCGCCGCCGCGCTCGACGGTGACCGGAAAAGTCTCGCCTGGGCGAATCGAGATCACGCGCTGCAGGTCGGCGAAGCTCTTGACCTCGCGACCGTCAACCAGGCGGATCAGGTCACCAGACTGCAGGCCGGCGCGCGCGGCGGCTCCGCCGACCGTGACCGTGTCGACACGCGGCGCCAGAACCGGCTTTCCGAGGAAATAGGCCGTGCCACCGAAGATCAGGATGGCGAGCAGGAAATTGGCGATCGGCCCCGCTGCGACGATCGCCGCCCGTTCGCCGATCGACTGCGCCGGAAAGGAGCGTTCGCGCTCCTCGCGGCTCATGCCGACGAGTGAATCGGACGTCGTCGAGCTGGTGGCGTCGGCATCGCCTGAGAATTTGACGTAGCCGCCGAGTGGAATCAGCGCGAAACGCCAACGCGTGCCATGCCGGTCGTTGAAGCCGAACAGCTCGCGCCCGAATCCGATCGAAAACGTCTTCACATCGACGCCGCACCAGCGCCCGACCAGGAAATGGCCAAGCTCATGTACGAACACGACGAGGGTGAGAACGAACAGGAACGGCAGCAGGTAGCCCAGCAAGAAGCTGCCAGCGTGCCAGACCGATCCGACGATATCCATAAAACTCTCCGGGCTTCCGTCACTAAGTGACAGTGAAGCGGCCTCCGGACAAGAGTGTGCGGGTCCGGTTTCTCGCATCGTGGTCAACGACGAGGGCCTCGGTGACGTCGGAAGGTGGCGACAGCGAGGCGCCCGCCATCTGCTCACAGACAGCCTCGACCAAGGTGGGAATCGCGGGGAACGCAATACGTCGATCGAGAAAGGCCTCGACTGCCACCTCGTTCGCCGCGTTCAGCACGGCCGGCGTGGCGCCGCCATCCGCCAGGGCCGCCATGGCGAGGCGTAGCGCCGGGAACCGGTCGAGGTCGGGCCGCTCGAACGCGAGCGGGCCGGTCGCGATGAGATCGAGGAAGCGGCTTTGCGGTGCGTCGAACCGGCCATCGACCCCAAGGCAATGGGCGGCTGCGACACGCATATCCGGCACCGCCATGCCGGCGCTGACCGAACCGTCGCGGAAGGTGACGAGCCCGTGCACGATCTGCTGCGGGTGAACCAGCACCTCAAGCCGGTCGACGCCGAGCCCGAACAGGAAGGAGGCCTCGATCAGCTCCAGCCCCTTGTTCATCATGCTGGCGGAGTCGATCGTGATCTTGGCTCCCATCGCATAGTTGGGATGGGCCAGCGCCTGCTCAGGCGTGGCAGCGGCGATCGCCTCTGCCGACCAGGTCCGGAACGGCCCACCCGAGGCAGTCAGCGTCATCGTGCGGACCGCCGAGATCGGCTCGCTCCCCAGCACCTGGAACAGGGCGTTGTGCTCGGAATCGAGCGGCAGTATCCGGGCGCCGACGGCGCCTGCCCGCGCCATCACGGCTGCGCCGGCGCAGACCAGACTCTCCTTGTTGGCGAGCGCGACGACCCGTCCTGGCGTCAGCGCCGCGAAGGTCGCCTCCAGCCCGGCCGCCCCCGAAATAGCGCTGACCACGATGTCGCTGTCGCGCGAAACCGCTTCGAGCACCGCTTCCCGGCCGGCGCCGTGAGCGATGCCACTACCGGCGAGCGCCGCAGCGAGCTCCCCGCCCTGCCTCTCATCCGCGATCGCCGCGAAGCTGGCCCCGGTCTCGCGGGCGATCTGCGCCAGGCCCGCTGCATTGCGACCGGAGACGACCGCAGCAACCGCGAGCCGCTGCGGGTTCTCGGCGATCACGGCGCGCGTCGAGCGGCCGATGGAGCCGGTGGCTCCCAAAATGGTGACGGTGCGGCGCATCTGGTGCTCAGTGTCCCAGGCGCGCCAGATAAAGCAGCAGGCCAGCAAAGACCAGCACGGCCCAATAGCCGTCGAGCCGATCGAGGAAGCCGCCATGGCCGGGAATCAGATGGCTCGAATCCTTGGCGCCGAAGCGCCGCTTGATCGACGATTCGAAGAGATCGCCGGCCTGGCTGGCGACAGACGCCATGAGCGAAATGGCGAGCACCGGCCACAATCCCGATGGCAGACCGGGGAAGAAATAGGCCCAGACGCCAGTGCCGCACAGGGTTCCCGCCGCCGCGCCGCCGAGCGCGCCCGACCAGGTCTTTTTCGGGCTGACCTTCGGCAGCAGCTTCGGTCCGCCCAGCGCCCGCCCGGTGAAATAGGCGGCGATGTCGGTGAGCCAGACCACGGCGAAGGTCCAGATGATCAAAGCGAGTCCGAGCCCGGGCGCTTCGCGCAATGCCGGCGTCACCAGAGCGAAGCAGAGCGCATAGGCGACGCCGCAGGCCTCGAGCAGGCGCTGATTGCCGGTCTGGGTCGTGACAACCGCGCCGATCAGCCCAGTGAGCGCCGCGACGCCCGCAAGCGACGGGCCGCTCAACGGCAGGAAACTTAGCAGGAGCCCGGCGAGCCCGACGCCGATCCCGCCTGCGACGGCGTTCCTGCGGCTGACCATGGCGAGCCATTCATAGGCGACGACGCCGGCGACGGCAGTCCAGATCAGGCGGAAGGGCCAGCTACCGAACAGGGTGACGCCGAGGATGGCTGCGGCGAGCACCAGCGCCGAGATGACCCGAAGGCGAAGCTCGGATGCGCCCGCGCCGGCGCTGCCGCCATTCACGCGACCCCCATCTTGGCTTCGGCCGGCTGGCCGACACCGCCATAACGGCGCTCACGGCGATCGAACTCGGCCAGCGCCTCTTCCAGCGCCTTGCGGTCGAAATCGGGCCAGAGCACCGGCGTGAAGATGAACTCGGCATAGGCTGCCTGCCAGAGCAGGAAGTTCGAGATCCGGGTCTCGCCCGAAGTGCGGATCACCAGGTCCGGATCCGGCAAAGCGCCGGTATCGAGATGCGACGACAGCATCGCCTCGTCGATGGCCTCGGGCTGGAGCCGGCCGGCCGCAGCCTCCTGCGCCAGGTGCCGCGCCATCCGTGCAATCTCGTCACGCGAGCCGTAGTTGAAGGCGACGACCAAGGTGAGGCCGGTATTGCCCTCCGTCATCGCCTCGGCCCGTTCGACGAGCGCGCGCAGATCGGGCGCCAGATCCTCGCGACTGCCGATGATGCGCACACGCACGCCGGCCTGGTTGAGCTCGGCGAGATCGTTCTCGACGAAACGGCGCAGCAGCCCCATCAGGAAGGAGACCTCGGCCATCGGCCGGCGCCAGTTCTCGGTCGAGAACGAATAGAGCGTCAGGACGCGGATGCCGATATCGGCGGCATTGCGAACCGTGCGACGCAGCGCTTCCAGCCCGCGTCGATGCCCTTCCTGCCGCGGCAGGCCGCGCATCTGCGCCCAGCGGCCATTGCCGTCCATGATGATGGCGACATGGGCGGGAACTGCCGGGCGCGGGCCGTCTGACATCAAATGCCTCTTCTAGGCCAAACGTTCATTGCGTCGATGATACAGGACGGCAGCGTGTCACGCACTTTAGACGTGCAGGATTTCCTTCTCCTTGGCGGCGAGCGCCTGGTCGATCTCGCCGATATGCTTGTCGGTCGCCTTCTGGACGAGGTCGGTCTGCTTGGTGACGTCGTCCTTGGGCATATGCCCGTCCTTCTCCAGCTTCTTGATCAGGTCCATGCCGTCGCGGCGCACATGCCGGACGGCGACCTTGGCGTCTTCGGCGTATTTGTGCGCGACCTTGACCATTTCCTTGCGGCGCTGCTCGTTGAGCTCCGGGATGCGGATGCGCAGCACCTGGCCTTCGGTCTGCGGGTTGAGGCCGAGATCGGATTCGCGGATCGCCTTCTCGACCGCCTGGACCATGCTGCGATCCCAGACCTGTACCGAGAGCAGGCGCGGCTCGGGAACGCTCACCGTCGCCAGCTGGCTCAGCGGCGTGCGCGCGCCATAGGCCTCGACCGTGATCGGATCGAGCACATTGGCGGAAGCGCGGCCGGTGCGCAGCGAAGCCAGGTCGCTCTTGAACTTCTGCACGCCGCCGTCCATGCGGCGATTGAGATCGGCGAGATCGAAAGTGGTCTGGGCCATCGTCTTCAAAACCTTGTCGAAACCGGCTGGAGGAAGCCGGAAATGCGCGCGACCATGGCGAGCAGCCGCCACAGGGTCAAGGATTTATGCGTCAACAGCATTTTCCGTGGCAGGTCCGCAAGGGGAATCGCAGCTCGACCATTGAGGAAGCATGTCGGATAAGCCCGCCGACGGGCTGGCTAATTCAGAGAGCGCTTCCTAGCTCCACAGAAGGCCGCATAGTCGCGCAGGAGACGTTTCATGCCCCGGCTCAGCTGCATCGTCGAAACCGCGCTCTATGTCGACGACCTCGACCGCGCCGCAGCATTCTATGAGGGAAAGCTCGGGCTCTCATCCATGCTCAGGACCAGGACACTCTACGCCTATGATATCGGCGGCCAGAGCGTCCTGCTGCTGTTCCAGCGTGGCGCCTCGCTGGAGACGCAAATGTCGGAACGCGGCAGCATCCCGCCGCATGACGGCGAGGGTCCGCTGCACATCTGCTTTGCCGTCGACGCCGACGAACTCGCCTCGTGGGAGGCGCAGCTCGGGCAGCACAGCATCGAGATCGAAGGCCGCATGCGCTGGAACCGCGGCGGGACAAGCATCTACTTCCGCGATCCGGACGGCCATCTGCTCGAGATCATGACGCCCGGGAATTGGCCGAATTATTGAGCGGCCCCACCGTCTTTCCGGGACTTCGCGAAGCGAAGAGCCCGGAATCCAGAACCGGTGCCGCTGCAAGAAGTTGTGGCCGTGTCCGCAATCCCGCCGATGCGCATCGGTTCTGGATTCCGGGCTCGGGCCTATGGCCCGCCCCGGAAAGACGGCATGAAACCGAAAAGCTAAGGCGTGACGTAGGTCGCCCTGCCCTCGCCGCGCAGCACGGCGGCGAGCATGCCGGGCTCGGCGATCGAGAAGACCACGATGGTGAGCGCCGCATCGCGCGCCAGGGCGAACGCCGCGGTGTCCATCACCTTGAGATCGCGCTTGATCGCATCCTCATGGGTCAGCGTGTCGTAGCGGGTCGCGCTCGGATCCTTCTTCGGATCGGCCGAGTAGACGCCATCCACCTGTGTCGCCTTGAGCAGATGGCTGCAGTCGAGCTCGGCGGCACGTAAGGCCGCGCCGGTATCGGTGGTGAAATAGGGATTGCCGGTGCCACCGCCGAGGATCACCACCTTGCCGTTGCTGAGGTGATCGAGCGCGCGCTTGCGGGCATAGCTTTCGCAGAGCGAGGGCATCGGCACCGCCGACATGGCGCGCGCCGGGGCGCCGGCGCTTTCGATCGCGTGCTCGAGCGCGAGCGCATTCATCACCGTGCCGAGCATGCCGATCGAGTCGGCGCTGGTGCGGTCGAGCCCTTTGGTGAGCCCCTGAACGCCGCGGAAGAAGTTGCCACCGCCGACCACGATGCCGATCTCGACGCCCTCACGCGAGGCATGGGAAATGTCGGCGGCGAGCGCTGTCAGCGTCGCCCCATCAAGGCCATTTCCTGCAGGTCCGGCAAGGGCTTCACCGGAGAGCTTCACGAGAACGCGTTTAGGTCTCATCGGGGCTCTCCACTGCTTGCGCCACATCGCCGGCCTCGCCCGATTCGGCGGGACGGCCTTCTCTACTTACAAAAAAGGCCGCGCGAGGCGCGGCCTTTGTGAACGCTATCAACGAGCTTGTCAGCCCGTGGTGCCACCGGCGGCCGCAACCTCGGCGGCGAAGTCGGTCTCTTCCTTCTCGATGCCCTCGCCGAGCGCGTAGCGGGCGAAGCCCGTGATCTTGAGCGCGCCGCCGATCTTGCCTTCGGCCTCCTTCAGCACCTGCGCGACCGACTTCGAGCCATCATGGATGTAAGCCTGGTCGAGCAGGCAGTATTCCTTGGCGTAGCTCTTCAGGCCGCTTTCGACGATCTTGGCGAGGACGTGCTCGGGCTTTCCGGCGTTCTTCTCGGCCAGGATGCCCTTCTCGCGCTCCAGCACTGCCGGATCGACCGAAGCGAGGTCGAGCGCGACCGGGTTGGTCGCGGCGATGTGCATGGCGAGCTGGCGGCCGAGGCCGGCGAGCTCGTCGCCCTTGCCGCTCGTCTCCAGGCCGACGATGACGCCGATCTTGCCGAGGCCGTCGGCGATCGCGCCATGGACATAGGAGCCGATCACGCCGGACGAGACCGAGACCTGCGCGACGCGGCGCAGGGTCATGTTCTCGCCGATGGTGGCGATGGCGTTGGCGATCGCGTCGGCGACGGTGCCGCCGCCCGGATAGTGATGCGCGGCCAGCGCCTCGACGTCGCCACCGCGCTCCAGCGCGACATCGGCGATGGTGCGGGCCAGGGCCTGGAATTCCAGGTTGCGGGCGACGAAGTCGGTCTCGGAGTTGACCTCGACCACGACGCCGCTATGGCCGCGCACGGCGACGGCGACCAGGCCCTCGGCGGCAACGCGGCCGGCCTTCTTGGCGGCCTTGGACAGGCCCTTGGCGCGCAGCCAGTCGATGGCGGCTTCCATGTTGCCGTCGGTGGCCGAGAGAGCGGCCTTGCAGTCCATCATGCCCGCGCCGGTCTTGTCGCGGAGTTCCTTAACCATGCCGGCGGTGATCGCAGCCATTTGCGTCGTCCTTGCTATCTGGCGGCATCGCCCGGTGGCGTGCCGCAACTCTAAATCCGTCCCCATTGGCAAACGCCGACGGCCCGTTTCCGGCGTCGGCGCTGCTTGGGCTTAATCAGGTATCGAAGTGCGACGCGCCGATGACGCGCCGCAATCCGGAAGATCAGGCGTCGGCGAGATCGCGGGCCTGGGCGACCCAGCCCTGGCTCTCGATGCGGCCGGCGAGCTTCAGGTCATGGTCGACTTTGGTGACATCGGCCGGGCTCATGGCAGCGAGCTGCCAGAAGTGGAAGATGCCGCCGTCGTTGAGCTTCTGCACGATCTCCGGGCCCATGCCGGTGAGCTGCATGAAGTCGTCCGGCGCGCCGCGCGGCGCGGTCAGCAGCTCGAAGGACTGGCCTTCGGCAGCGGCAGGCTCGGCGATCGCGGTCTCGACGACCGGGGTCTCGGCAGCGCCGAGATCGATGCCGCTGTCGCCCGAAGCGCGCGAGATGCCGTCGATGGCCGAGCGGGCGATCAGGTCGCAATAGAGCTGGATGGCGCGGCCGGCGTCGTCATTGGCCGGGACCGGGAAGGTGATGCCGTCCGGATCCGAGTTCGAGTCGACGATGGCCGCGACCGGGATGCCGAGGCGCTGAGCCTCCTTGATCGCCAGCTGCTCCTTGTTGGTGTCGATCACGAAGATCATGTCGGGCGTGCCGCCCATGTCCTTGATGCCGCCGAGCGCCTTCTCGAGCTTGTCGCGCTCGCGCGCCAGCATCAGGCGCTCCTTCTTGGTCAGGCCGGTGCCGCCGCCGGAGAGCAGCTCGTCGACCTTGCGCAGGCGCTGGATCGAGGCCGAGATGGTCTTCCAGTTGGTCAGCATGCCGCCGAGCCAGCGGGAGTTGACATAGTACTGGGCCGAACGCTTGGCGGCGTCGGCGATGGCGTCCTGCGCCTGGCGCTTGGTGCCGACGAAGAGGACGCGGCCGCCGCGGGCGACGGTGTCGCTGACCGCCTGCAGGGCGCGCGAGAGCATCGGCACCGACTGCGACAGGTCGAGGATGTGGATGTTGTTGCGCGTGCCGTAGATGAACGGCGACATCTTCGGATTCCAGCGGTGAGCCTGGTGGCCGAAGTGGGCGCCGGCCTCGAGCAGCTGACGCATGGAGAAATCAGGCAGAGCCATCGTATTCTTGTCCTTCCGGTTGAGCCTCTGGGGAGCGAATGAGCCGGCCATGAACTGGCCAGTCACCGGAACGCCTCGGTGTCGAGGTGATGCTTCCCATGTGGAATGAGGCGCGCCATACACGCGATGGCGCGGGAATGCAAGGCTCGAGGTCGGCTCGTCAGAGCGATCCGACCTCGTAGGCGACCTCATAGGCGCCCGGCACCGCCTTCTCCAGCAGCGGACGCACACGCGCCAGATGGCTGGTGAAGCGCTCGTCGCGGGCAAAGCGCAGCGCCGCCTCCTCGCTCTCGAACATCGTCACCAGGACGACATCACGATCCTCGCGCGAACGGAACAGCCGCCCGCCGATCAGCCCCTCGACCTTGCCGCGCACGGCATGGTGCTGGGCAAGCTGCAGCTCCATGAATTCGGCGAAGCACTCCGGCTTCGGCGTTATGACGCTGATGTTGACAATCGTTTGGTCAGGCACGCCCGGCTCCTTTAGTGCAGATGCAGGAGCCGGGTCGATACGACCTCAACCGAACTTGAGGTCAAGGCACGCTTTGCCAGATGCTGGCAGGAGCACTCACTGGTTTTATTTCGGCAGCGAGGCTGCGGCCTTCAGGACGACATCGCCGATCTGCTTGCAATAGGTCGCGGTCGAGCCGCCCTGCGCCTTGGCGATGGTGTCGAGATCCTGGGTCACGCCCATCATCGCGATGGTGCCCTTCTTGCCGGCGGCTTCGGCGGTGTCGCCGGCGCTCTTGTCGGCCGGCGGCGGAATCAGGGCCAATACCTTGCGCTGGACTTCGACGACGTCAGCGCCGACGTGGCCCTTCTCGGCGCAGTAGCTGAGGATGCCGAGCTGGTTGCGGCCGGCCTGGTAGGCGGTGGCGAGCTGGTCGGCCTGGCTCTGGGCAAGGGACGGGCCGCAGGACAGGACCGCAAATGCGGCGAGCGCGCTGAAACGCTTGAAGGAAAGCAGCATGACAATCTCTCTCAAGTTGAATGTGTCCGAAGATGCACGCCCCGCTTCCCCGACGCCGGGATAGCCGCCCTCGAGGAGCGCGGCAAGCTGGCGGCAAAGCGGCGCCAATGCACGCTGGCCTTTGTGGAAGCCAGATGGCGTTCCGTGGCCGCTACCTGCCGGCCGCGGCGCCGGCGGCCACGGAACGCCATCTGCATTTCGCCCAGCTGTCGCTTTTCCGCTTCTTCCAGAACAGAGTTCGGCAGTAAGCCTCTGTCGTCAAATGATTTTCAGGAAAGCAGCAGGAGGGAACGATGCAGTTGATCCCCCACAATCCAGGCCGTGGCATCTACCCTGCGACCTCCGACTATGCCCATGCAATGGAAGTCGTTGCGCCGCAGCGCCTGCTCTTCGTCAGCGGCACGATGGGGCTGGATGAGACCGGGAAGCCCGGCGCGAGCCTCGACGAGCAACTCGCGCTGATCTGGAACAATCTGCGCGCGATACTCGCTTCGGCAGGCATGAGCGTTGACAATATCGTGCGCCTGACCAGCTATCTGCGCGATGCCGGCTTTGTCGAAGCCAACCAGAACGCCCGCCTCGCCGCCCTTGGCGGCCGCGCCATCCCGACAACCGCGATCGTCGCGCAGACGCTGCGCGACGACTGGCTCGTCGAGATCGAGGTGATCGCCGCGGCCTGAACAGCCGCGACAATCCTCCGCCGGATCATTTCGTCGCGCCATTGGCATAGTCGGACTTGCCGCCTTGCCAGCGATAGACGACGAAGCCGGGCTGCAGATTGTCGCCCTTGGCATCGAAGCGAACCTCGCCGACCGCAGTATCGAAGCGCGAGCCTGTGACCGCCTGTGCGACGGCGCGTGGCTCAGTGGAATTCGCCTTGGCCATTGCCTCGGCGAAGACCTGGACAGTGGCATAGGCGTAGAGCGCCCAGCCTTCCGGTTCGACATTCCGGGCACGCATCGCCTGTACGGCCTCGCTCGAAGCAGGGTTCTTGCGTGGATCCGGCGCGAAGGTGAAATGCACTCCGTTTGCTGCGTCGCCCGCGACTGCAACGAACTCGTTCGAGGCCAGCGGGTCGCCGCCGACCAGGTCGAGCCTCAGTGCCTGATCCGCAGCCTGGCGCATGATCAACCCGGCCTCGGTATGATATCCGCCGAAGAACAGCACCTCGGCACGCGCCGCCTTCAATCGCGAGATCAGGGCGCTGTGGTCCTTCTCTCCCGCGTTGATGCCGGTATCAAGGGCGATCGGCTGCTTTTCAGCGACGAGCCGATTGCGGACCTCGCTCGCGAGCCCCGCCCCGAACGAACTCTTGTCGTGAACGATCGCGACGCGGCGACCGGCGAAGCTCCTGACGATGAACTCGGCTGCGGTCGGCCCCTGCTGATCGTCGCGCCCACCGATGCGAAACAGCGCCTTCATGCCGCGCTCGGTGATCTTCGGATTGGTCGAGACCGTGACGACCACCGCGCCGGCTTCGGCATAGACTTCGCTCGCCGGCAGGGTCGAGCCCGAGCAGAAATGCCCCGCGATGAAGCGGACCCCGTCGCCGACGAGCTTGTTCGCGACCGAGACTGCCTGGCGCGGATCGCAGGCGTCATCGGCGACGACGAGCTCGAGCTTCTCGCCGCGCACGCCGCCCTTGGCGTTGATCTGGGCAACCGCCGCTTCGGCACCGGCCCGCAACTGATCGCCGAAGCTCGCGTTCGCGCCAGTCATCGGCCCCGCCAGCGCTATCCGCACCTGGGCGAACGCCGGCACCGAGACGACGGCTGAAAGCCAGGACAGCATGATCGGCCCTATGATCCTGTGCATGGAACTGCCTCCGTGATTCCGGCAATGCCGGCTGGTTGACGGACGCGAGCGTCAGCGGCGCCGGAAGGCGCGCCTGGTCGGCCCGATGGATTGCGAGGATCAGAGCGTGATGTACTGGGCGATGCCTTCGGCGCGGGCGCGCCGATAGACGAGGTCGGCCGCGACGAGGTCCTGCATGGCGATGCCCATCGCCTTGTAGAGCGTGATCTCGTCGGCCGTCTCCCGACCCGGCTGCGTCCCGCAGAACAGCTCGCCGAGCATGGTCGCCCGCGCGGGATCGGCCCCGCCCAGTTCGGCGCAGCCGACCGGAGGCGCCTTGAAGGCCTGCTCCGTCTCGACGAAGAGTCTTGTCCGGCCCAGCAATTCGATCGGCAGCTCTCCGCGCGGCGGCGCATAGCCGACCGACGAGACGTGCGTACCGGGCTGGACCCAATCGCTGGCAATCACCGGCTCATAGGCGTGGCTCGCCAGGCAAACGACGTCCGACCCACGCACCGCCGCCTCGACATCCCGGACGGCTCGCGCCCGGGGCCAGCTGCTCGCCAGCCTTTCGGCATCCTCATAGTGCAGCGAAGCGATGCGGATCTCATCGAAATCCCGCACCAGCGGCAGGAGGCGCAGATGCTCGCGGCCCTGCACGCCGGCGCCGATCAAGGTCGCGATGCGGGCGTCCGGTCGCGACAACGCGCGAACGGACAAAACCGCCGATGCCGCGGTTCGAATCGCGGTGATATGGGTCCCATCCATGATGCAGACCGGCGCACCGGTCTGCGGATCGAACAGCATGACCACGGCCAGGTGGTTGGGCAGGTCGATGTCGAGATTGGCTTCGAAGACGTTGACGATCTTTACCGTGAGGTTCGCACCCTCCCTCCAGGCCGGCATGGCGAGAGAAAATCCCTTATCGGGCACGGTGAGTTCCGGCCGGTCGGGCGTCTGGATCTCTCCACGAGCCAAAGCGGCGAAGCCGTCGGCGAGACCGTCCAGCAATTGCGAGGGATCGAGCAAACGAACGACATCGGCCTCGCTGAGGTGCAGCACGGGCAACGCGCCTTTCTCGATCTCGGCGGCGCTGCGCCTCGTGGCGGCAGATGCGGCAAGGGTCATGTTTTCCTCGATTGTCTAGCGCGCGGCTTAGCGGGGCGTTGGCGGTCGTTCACTTTTCAAGTTATGTTTGGCGTCACGTTTTGCTGCTTGAAAATGAGTTTTTCGCTGAGCCTATAACTTGAGATTATGCAGATGCGCCGGAAGCGGATGACGTCGCTGACCGCGCTGCGGGCCTTCGAGGCCCTGGCGCGAACCTTGAGCTTCACCAGGGCGGCAGATGAGCTCGGGGTCACGCAGGCGGCGGTCAGCCGGCAGATCAAGGTGCTGGAAGAGGCCTTGTCGGTGCGGCTGCTCCATCGCGAGGCAACCGGCAATCGTCTGACCGACGCAGGCGAAATCCTGTTCGCCGGCGTCTACGCCGCCTTCGAGACGATCGAGCAATCGGTCGAGCAGGTCACGGGCAGCGGCACGCGCGAGATCCTGAATGTCAGCGTCGCGCCGTATTTCTCGGCCGTCTGGTTGACGCCGCGCCTGATGTCCTTCGTCAGGCGCCATCCCGAGATCGACCTGCGGCTGCACCATTCCTATCACCCGGCAGACCATCGCCGCGAAGGCATCGATCTCGGCATCAACTGGGGTAGCGGCGCCTGGCCGGGCGTGCGCGCCGAGAAGGTGCTCGACGGCTCGCTCACCGCCGTGCTCGCTCCCGCACTCTTGCAGGAGATCGGGCCGATCGGCGATCCTGCTGAGTTGTTGCGCCTGCCGCTGTTCTACGAGTTCGAGTTCGGGCACTGGCGTGCCTGGGCCGGCGCTGCCGGCAGGCCGGAGGCGGTGCTGGCCGAGGGGCTGCGTCTTAGCGATTCGCACGCCTTGCGCCGCGTCGCCTGCGACGGGCACGGCGTCGCGCTGTTCTTCGCCGAGCTTGTCCGCGACGACCTCGTGCAGGGGCGGCTAGTGCAGCCCTTCCCGGTCAGCGTCCATGTCGGCGCGGATTATTTCCTGAACTATCCGTCCGGGACCGAACTGCCGCGCAAGGCCCGCCTGTTTCGCAACTGGATCATGGAGATGATCGCCGTCTCTGCACCGGCACCAGCGATGTGAACCCTCCGTTCACACCGGATTGCTAGGAGGCTTCTCCAGCGTGGCCTGGATGACTGCGGCGTGTTGCTCGATCTGAGGACAATCTATCTGGCGGGCGCGATCACCGCCGTGCTTCTCGGCTTCGTCCAGCTTGCCGCCTATGCGACCGGCCGCTTCGAGCGCTGGCCGCTCTGGTGGGGGCTGAGCAACCTGCTGATCGGCCTCGGCCTGATCGGCGTCGGATTGCGGGACATCATACCCGACATCGTCTCGATCCCGCTCGCCAACACCCTCAGCTGGATCGGTTATCTGCTCGTACTGTTCGGGGTTCGGAGCTTCGCCGGGCGCTCCGCGCACCTGCCGCTCTACATCCTGGCGGTCGCTGTAGCTGCGATCCCGCTGTTCCTGTGGAGTGAGCCGGAAGGCTTCGTCAAACGGGTCGTCCTCGTTGCCGTGCTGGTCATGGTTTGCGATACGCTGTTGGTCCGCGAAGGTCTGCTGCTATGGCGGCGCGAGCGGCTGGTCTCCGGAGCGATCCTGGCCGCCCTGTTCGCCCCCACCGTCGTGCTGTTCGGCCTCCGCGGCTATCTCGCCGCGACCGGCCAGCTCGGCGCCCAGCTGTTTCCCACCGGCGACGACAGCAATCAGTGGTTTGCGGCCACCGGCACCGCCTTCGTGCTCCTGCGCAGCGGCACGCTGCTGCTGCTCGCTGCCGAGCGCAGCCGCAACACGCTGGTCACGATCGCCGAGCACGATCCCCTCACCAGCGCGATGAACCGCAGCGGCCTGGAGCGCGCCATGGCGCAACTCGCTACCGATGCCGGCAAGCGCCCCGGCCGCCTGACCTTGCTGCTGATCGACATCGACCACTTCAAGAGCCTCAACGACACGCATGGCCACGCGGCCGGCGACCGTATCCTGCAGCTCTTCGCCGAGGCGGCCCGCAGCGAATTGCGGGCCAGCGATATCCTGGCGCGCCATGGCGGAGACGAGTTCGTCGCCGTCCTCCCGCATATGGCGACGAAGGACGCGGTGCGGGTCGCGAACCGGATCCGGGCCGCCTTCGGGCGCGCCATCGCCGACTGGAACGGCGTCGCCCGCCAGCCGACGCTCAGCATCGGCGTTGCCGAGGGGGACGCGGCCGGCGACGAACTGGAGACCTTGCTGGAGCACGCCGACCAAGCGCTCTACCGCTCGAAGCGCCTCGGCCGCGACCGGGTGCAGGTGCAGATCCGCGCTCTGGCGCGGTGAGGCGACGTCACCCGCTCAGATCGGCCAGCCGCGTCTGCCTGACGCCGAGCGCCGTCATATCTGCCCAGGCCCGGTCGAGCGAACCGTCGAGATCGATGGCACGGCAGGCTTCCTGAATGACAACAGTCTCGAAGCCATGGCGCGCCGCGTCCTGCGCCGTCCAGTTCACGCAGAAATCGGTGGCGAGGCCGACGACCACGACGCGGGCGATGCCGCGCTCCCTGAGATAGCCGCCGAGCCCGGTGGGCGTCGTGCGGTCGGCCTCGACGAAGCCGGAATAGCTGTCGACCTCGCCGCGGCAGCCCTTGCGGATGATCGCCTGCGCCATGGAAAGGTCGAGCGCGGGGTGAAAGGCCGCGCCCTCGCTGCCCTGCACGCAATGCTCCGGCCAGAGCACCTGCGCCCCATAGGACATGTCGACCGTCTCGAAGGGTGCCCTACCGGGATGGCTCGACGCAAACGAGGAGTGCCCCGCCGGATGCCAGTCCTGCGTCAGCACGACCGTGGCGAAGCGCCGGCCGAGATTGTTGACGAGCGGAACGATCTCGTCGCCACCGGCCACCGCCAAGCTGCCGCCGGGACAGAAATCGTTCTGGACGTCGACGACGATCAGCGCAGTCCCGGCATCGATCACGAGCTTACCTTCATACTGTCGCGGTCCGCGTCATCCGGGTGATGCCCTTGCGGGCGGCGAACATGCGGCCATAGACGTCGCCGGCGAGATCGGGCCGATAGCAGCGCTGCTCGAGCAGCGGGTCCCAGATATGCTCGACCGTGTCGATCAGCTCGAAATCCGCTTTAAGGCGCGCCTCCAATTGCAGGCGATTCTTGCGGTTCTGGTATTCGAGTAGAACCAATGAGGTCCGCGACAGGTCGAGATGGTCCAGCACGTCGCCCTCGCCGCCCTCGATGTCGATCTTGACGATATCGGCCGAGGGCAAGCTTGCCGGGTCGACCACCGCGACCTCATAGCGCTCGACCATGGCATCGGCGACGAAGGTGTCGCCGGCATAGGAGGCGAGCCCCGACTCGCCATCGCCGGCAAAACGGCTGAGGAAGGTCGCGGTTGTCTGGCCACCGGGAAACAGCGCGGCATTGACCGTGACGATGTCGCGGCGCCGGTCCGTGTTGCGCTTCAGGAGTTCATAGGTGCCGGGATGCGGCTCGTATGAGGTCACGGTGCTGCCCGGCCAGCGCGCGCTCGCCCAGAGCGCGAAGGAGCCGACATTGGCGCCGATGTCGAGGATATCGAGGCCGACACCGTCGAAGCCGCATTCGTATTCGCCTTCGAGCACGTCCTTGATCGCCCAATGCATCGGCTCGGGCACGGCAAGGCTCATCGGAATGCGCGCGACATATTGCTTCATTCGCTCCCCCCGGAGGCGTTCGTTGTCTGCACGCACTGTGATGCCGAGGTCGCCGGCTACGCAAGAGCAGGGCGAGCCCTGTCCCGACCTCAGCGCAATTCGACGTTCACCACCCCCGGCGCGGCGCGCACGGCGTTGGCGAGCTGCTGGTTGACCGGATAGCGGCCGGGCAATTCGATCTCGATCTCCTGGGCCCCGTCGTCGAGGATCATCACCAGCGAGATCTTGCCATCGGAGCGCACCCCGTCGCGCGGCTTCACCCGTTCGGCGATCGAGGACAGCGCCTTGTCGTCCCGCAGGAAGATGCAGAGGTCCTGCTTCTGCCGGCCGGCGAGCTCGTCGAGCCGCTCGACATCCTCGATGCGCGGCCTGACCTCTTCGCCGTCGAGCACGGCCGAGAGCCTGATCACCAGCGCTGCGCCGGGCTCGAGCAGCTCGCGATAACGCTGCAAGCCCTCCGAGAACAGGATCGCCTCGAACTGTCCGGTGGGATCGGAGAGCTGGACGATGCCCATCTTGTTGCCGGACTTGGTCCGCCGCTCCGACCTGTCGATGACGGAGGCCGCAACCTTGGCGATCGAGGTGCCGCTGGCGCGGACAGCCCGGGCGAAGTCGGCATAGCTCTGCACCCGCAGGCGCTTCAGGACATGCTCGTATTCGTCGAGCGGGTGGCCGGAAAGGAAGAATCCGACCGCTTCATGCTCGCGCTTCAGCCGCTCGGCCGGGGCCCAGGGCTCGAAAGGCGGGATTCGGAAGGCTTCGGCGTTCCCGCCGCTACCGAGCATGTCGAGCTGCCCGGCCGCAGCCTCGTCGCGGATGCGGTTCGACAGCGCCAGCATGCCGTCGACCGCCGCCATCGCCCTCGCCCGCTCCGGCTCGATCTCGTCGAGCGTGCCGGCCGAGATCAGCGCCTCGATCGTGCGGCGATTAACCAGCCGCGTATCGATCCTTCGCGCGAAGTCGGCGAGGTCGCGGAACGGCCCCTCCTTGGTACGGGCCGCGACGATCGATTCGACCGCGGCGCGGCCGACGCCCTTGATCGCGCCGAGCGCATAGCGGATCGCCCCCTCGGCGACGTCGAAATCGACGCCCGAGCGATTGATCGAGGGCCGCTCGACCTTGATGCCGAGCCGCTCCGCATCACGCCGGAACTCCGAGAGCTTGTCGGTGTTGCCGATGTCGAGCGTCATCGACGCCGCAAGGAACTCGACCGGGTAATTCGCCTTGAGATAGGCGGTCTGGAAGGCAACCACGGCATAGGCGGCGGCATGGCTCTTGTTGAAGCCGTAGTCGGCGAACTTGGCCAGAAGGTCGAAGATCTCGGAGGCCAGGTCCTTCTTCAGGCCGGCCTCGATCGCGCCCTTCACGAAACGGTCGCGCTGTGCGTCCATCTCGGCCTTGATCTTCTTGCCCATGGCGCGGCGCAGCAAATCGGCCTCGCCGAGCGAATAGCCCGACAGCGCCTGCGCAACCTGCATCACCTGTTCCTGGTAGACGATGATGCCATGCGTCTCGGACAGGAACGGTTCCATGCCGGGATGGAGATAGGTCGGCTCCTCCAGCCCGAGCTTGCGGCGGCAATAGGTCGGGATGTTGTCCATCGGGCCGGGGCGATAGAGCGCCACCAGCGCGATCAGGTCCTCGATCCGGTCAGCCTTCATCTCGACCAGCGCCTTGCGCATGCCGACCGATTCCACCTGGAACACGCCGACCGTCTCGCCGCGCGCCAGCATCTCGTAGGTCTTGGGGTCGTCGAAGGGCAATTGCGCCAGGTCGACCGCGATGCCGCGCTGGGCGATCAGCTGCACCGCGATGGTCAGCGTCGTCAGCGTCTTCAGGCCGAGGAAGTCGAACTTCACCAGCCCGGCCTGCTCGACCCATTTCATGTTGAACTGGGTGACGCGCATGCCGGTGCGCGGATCGACCGAGAGTGCGACGAGCTGCTCCAGCGGCCTATCGCCGATGACGACGCCGGCGGCGTGGGTCGAGGCGTGGCGGTGCAGGCCTTCGAGCTTCTGGGCGATCTCGAGCAGGCGCCCGACCACCGGCTCCTCGGCCGCGGCCTCCTGCAGCTTCGGCTCGCCGGCGATCGCTTCAGGCAGCGTGATCGGCTTCGCCGGATTCTGCGGCACCAGCTTGGTCAGCTTGTCGACCTGGCCATAGGGCATCTCCAGCACGCGGCCGACGTCGCGCAGCACGCCACGCGCCTGCAAGGTGCCGAAGGTGATGATCTGGGCGACGCGCTCCTCGCCATAGCGGTGCTTGACGTACTCGATCACCTCTTCACGCCGATACTGGCAGAAGTCGATGTCGAAGTCCGGCATCGAGACGCGGTCGGGATTGAGGAAGCGCTCGAACAGCAGGCCGAAGCGTAGCGGATCGACGTCGGTGATGGTCAGCGCATAGGCGACGAGCGAGCCGGCGCCCGAGCCGCGGCCCGGCCCGACCGGGATGTCGTGATCCTTGGCCCACTTGATGAAGTCGGCGACGATGAGAAAATAGCCCGGAAATTTCATCCGGGTGATAATTGAAAGCTCGAAAGCGAGGCGCTTTTCGTAGTCCTCGACGGTGAAACCCGCGGCTGGGCCATGCTTGGCCAGCCGTGCCTCGAGCCCCACCTTCGCCTGGCTCTCCAGCTCGTCGGCCTCGTCGCGCCCCTCCTCGCCGAAGCGTGGCAGGATCGGCTTGCGCGTGCCGACGCGCCAGGAGCAGCGCCGGGCGATCTCGACGGTCGAGGCCAGCGCCTCCGGCAGGTCGGCGAAGCGCCGCTTCATCTCCTCGCGGCCGGCGAAGAAATGGGCCGGCGACACGCGGCGGCGCTCGCCATCCGAGAGCAGGCGCCCGGACGCGACGGCAAGCAGCGCATCATGCGCCTCGAAATCGGCCGGCTTGCCGAAGAAGGGCTCGTTCGTCGCGACGATCGGCAGGTCGTTGTCATAGGCGAGCCGCAGCAAACCGGTTTCGACCACCGGCCCGTCCTCGCGCTCATGGCGCTGGATTTCGACATAGAGCCGGTCACCGAAGATCGCCTGCAGACGCTTCAACCGCGCCTCGGCTTGGGCCGGTTGGCTGGCGCGCAAGGCAATGTCGAGCGGCCCGCCGGCGCCGCCAGTCAGGGCGATCACGTCGCTGTTGTAGCTGGCGAGATGCTCGATGCTGGCGATCGGGCTGCCGGCGCCGGCGGCAAGGCAGGCCTCCGTCACCAGCTTCATCAGATTGCCGTAGCCGGCCTCGCTGGTCGCCAGCAGGACGAGATGCGGTGTGACGCTCTGCACCGGCTTGCGCCCGCCGGTGTCCTCGTCAGCGAAATCGACGGAGAGCTGCACGCCGGCGATCGGCTGAATGCCGGCACCCGCCAGCTTCTCGGAGAATTCGAGCGCCCCGAACAGGTTGTTGGTGTCGGTCAGCGCCATCGCCGGCTGGCCGTCGCCGGCCGCGAGCTTGGCGAGCGCACCGACCTGAATCGCGCCTTCGAGCAGCGAATAGCTCGAATGGACGTGCAGATGGACGAAGCCGACCTCGTCCTGAACCTGTGTATCGTCTTTGCGGTCGGTCATCGCGCCCTCCGACGCGCTCCCGGTCGGCCCTTCTGGCCGAGCGTTAGGGATTTGCGCCGATTCTTGATTCCGGAGCATGCTCCGGACCGGTTATTGCGCGCCACTCCTCACGGGTCGAGCCGATCCATTTGCGAGCCTGTGGACACCCCGGCGCATGGCGCCGGGCCTGAAGAGCAGCTCAGACGTGCGGCCCCGAGGCGAGCGCGGCCCAGACCCAGATCATTCCGACGAAAAGCGCCAATGCGAGGAATTCCATGGCCCCGGCCATCAGCTTGCGAGCAACGATCATGTCCGATCTCCGATGTTCTATATATGTTCAGTTTAATTCTTCCTTTGTTCACGTCAATATCGCAAGGTCAGCGGGGATCGGGAGACGTCGCGCGCAGTTAACGCGGATTTACCGAGGCTGCGAAAGCGTTAATGGCGGCACTGTCGGCGCAGCGGAATCAGCTAGGGTCGGCGCCATGACCGCCTCCCCCGATCAGACGCATCGCAAGCGACGAGACGAGACACTCGGCGTCCTGCTCATGGCGGCCGCGATGCTGATCATCCCGAGTTCCGACGCCATCGCCAAATATTTGAGCGGCGCCCATTCGCCGGCCTTCCTCAGCTGGATACGCTATGTCGCGGCACTGGGGTTCATCCTGCCGGTCGCCTTGCTCCAGCATGGCCGAACGCCGAAATCGGCACTCGCTCCAGCATCGCGTGGCCGATACTGGCTCGCGCAGATCGTGCGCACGGCCTTCCTGGTCGCGGCGATGACGCTCTATTTCGTGGCGATCGCGCGCATTCCACTGGCCGATGCGCTTGGCGCCTATTTCATCGCCCCGATCGCTGCGACCCTGCTCGCCGCGGTCGCCCTGCGCGAGCGGCTCGATCGGCGCAAGCTGCTCGCTGTTGCCCTCGGCTTCGTCGGCGCCATCCTCGTGGTGCGCCCAGGCACGCAGACCAGCGCCGACACATTGATCGCGCTCGCTTCCGGCGTCTGCATGGCCTGCTATCTGGTGCTGACCCGCGCCACCGCTCAGGACCGGCCGCCGGTGGCGACGCTGACGATCCAGCTGTCCCTCGGCATCCTGATGCTGATGCCCCTTGCCCTGCTGCAATGGACGACGCCGACCCGCGAGGGCCTGATGCTGATCCTGTTGATGGGGCTCGTCTCGACGCTGAGCAATCTGATGACGATCAGCGCCTTTAGGCTGGCCCCGGTCGCGACGCTCTCACCGCTCGTCTATCTCGAATTGCTCGGCGCGACCGCGCTGGGCTTCCTCATGTTCGGCGACCTGCCCTCACCCACGACCTGGGCCGGGATTGCGGTGATCGTCGCGGCTGGGCTCATCGTCGCGACGGCCCGGCCGGCGGCGCAGCGCGCGCCGGCCTGAGCTGTCCTCAGTTCACCATCGCGTTCAACGCAGAGACGACGGCGCGCGGCTCGATCTCGGTCGGCAGCTCGTCGAAGGCGGCGCGGTAGTAATCGAGCATGCTGAGCTGCTCGAAATTGTTCCAGGTATCCTCGTCGTTCATCGCCTCGCTGCGCTCCTCCAGATTGAGGATCATGCCGTAGTCCTCGGGGCCAGTGCCGTAAACCAGCGGCGGCGGCAGCGGCTCGGACCGCAATTCACGCTCGGCCGCCGCGATCGCCGCCAGCGCGCCCGGCACCCAGACGCGATGATAAGCGTTGGAGACGTCGATCTCGGCTTCGCCGGCGCTGGTCAGCACGGCGCGGCAGGCGGCGGCAAATGTATCGACCATGCCGTTGCGCTCGGCCACCCGGTCGGCTGCATTGTAGTTGGCGTGGATCGGGTCGACATAGGCGAACTCGTTCTGCAGCCGCCGCGCCGGCTCGCCCTGCAGGAAGAGCCAGGGATAGGTGTTGTCGATCAGAATCTGCCCCGGCAGCAGATGCGCCGCCTGATTCTCGCCGGAAGCGCTGAAGAATTGCTGTTCGGCGCCTTTGCAGGTCACGCTCGGATTGGGGGTCAGCGGCAGGCCCGGCCGATCCGGCATCCGGATCGCCGCCATATAGACCAGGACCTTGGCGACGCGGGTATTGCGCGAGCGGCCGTGCCAGATCGCCTTCTCGGTGTCGGAGGAGAAGCGCTGGACCCGCAGCAGGCGGAAGCGTTCCTCAGCCGCGATGACCCGGTCGGGTGAACGACGACGTCCCATCTCAGCCGCCGATGATGACCGTGGGCTCGCCGAAGGCGATCTTGTTCGGCGGCCCGACCGCCTCGATGATCGTATCGCCGACGCGGCAAGCCGGCAGGCCGTTGATCAGCACGGTCTGCGAACCGTCGATCACCACGCCCGGCCCGTGCGGCGGGATCGGTAGCGGCGTCGCGCAGATGTGAATGTCGGCGCCGCCGGCGGCACCGGAGATCATCGAGCCCATGCTGGTGGCGGCCGTCGCCTTCGCGGTTTCTTCCGCCACCTTGGCAGCTGGAGCACCGGGCGTCCCCGCTGCCGCGAGCGTCGCAGCCTCGGCAACCTGGATCGCCGCATCGGAGACCGCCTTCGCCGCCTGGATCGCCGCTGCAGCGGCCGCTGGAACACCGCGCCAGGCGAGTTTGCCTCCGATGAACACAGTAGGGCTTCCGGGACCTGGCTGCAGGACGCCGGGTAGCGGATGCAGCGTGGGATCGAGAATGCGTGCGGCGGGACCTTTAGGCATCGGACACCTTCATGGAGCGCTCGGCTGGGAGCTTGGCTTCAGCCGGCCGGGCAAGTCAACGAATCCGCTTGCCCCGACGAAAACCGCCTTGTGGCAGGCAGAGCCGGTCTTGCCCTCCCCCATACGAATGGTGACGCTCGGGAACGAGCTGTATATGCTTCCGACTAGGCCTTGAGATAGCGAGAACCGGATGTCGTGGTATAGTAAGGTCGTCTGGTCCGAAGGCTTGTTCCTGCGGCCGCATCACCTGCAGCAGAACGATCGCTATCTCGAGAATCTGCTTGAGAATCGCGTCCGGCACGTCACGCCTTATCCGTGGGGCTTCTCGGTGCTCGAGATCGACCGCGACCTGGCGCAGCAAAGTCGCATCGGGCTCCGGCGCGCCGTCGGCGTGATGCCGGACGGCACGCCCTTCGCCATGCCGGACAACTCGCCCTTGCCGCCGGCGATCGAGGTGCCGGAGAACGCCGCCGGCCAGATTGCCTGGCTGTCGCTGCCGCTCGCTGCCTCCAACACCCGGGAGGTGGAGGACAGCCTGAACGGCTCGGCCAGCCGCTTCTATCCCTCGACCGAGATGCTGATCGATTCGACCGCCTCGCTGCGTGTCGACGAGGAGATCGACATCGCCCATCCGCGCTTCGGCCTGGAGCTGCGCAAGACCGGCAAGCCCGGCTATGTCGGCCTGGCGCTCGGGCGCGTGCTGGAGGTGCGCGACCGCGCCATCCTGTTCGACGAGAAGTTCGCGCCGCCGGTGCTGCTCTGCTCGGCCCATCCCGTCGTCGACGGCTGGATGGACCGCGTCATCGGCTGGATCGACAACAAGCTGGAGGAACTCGCCCGCTACGCCGCCGACCCGACGGCCGGCGGTGGCCTGCAGAGCGCCGATTACTTCATCCTGCAATTGCTCAACCGGCACATCCCGGTGCTGAAGCACATGCGCGGCTCGCGCTTCGTCCATCCCGAGCGCCTGTTCGTGACACTGCTCGCCATCGCCGGCGAGCTTGCGACCTTCACCACCGCCGAGCGCCGCGCCCGCGACTACCCGGCCTATGACCATGACGACCTCGAAGGCTGCTTCACCCCGGTTGTGCGCGATATCCAGGACTTCCTCTCGGCCCAGCTCGGCCGCCGCGCCATCCGGCTGGAGATCGTCGAGCGGGCGCAGAATGCCTTCATGTCGACCATCCGCGACCGCGCCCTGATGCGCAACGCGACGCTGATCCTGGAAGTGGCGGCACGCCGCCCGCTGACCGAGATCCAGTCGCAGTTCCCGCATCTGTTCAAGATCGGTCCCAACACCAAGATGAACGAGATCGTTCATGCCCATCTGCCGGGCATCAACCTCGTCCATCTGCCGACGCCGCCTCCGCAGATTCGGGCGCTGACCGACCACGTCTATTTCTACCTCGACCGCACCTCGCCGCTCTGGCCGGAGTTCAGCTCGGCGAGCTCGATCGGCATGCATTTCTCCGGTGACTGGCCCGATCTCGAAATGGAGCTCTGGGCCGTGCTCGAGGGCAGGCGATGAGCAACGACGGCTCCGACCCGTTCGGCCGCTCCGACCGGACCTTCATCCGGCCTAATCCGGCCGGCCGACGCGTGCCGCCGCCCTCGCGTCCGGCCGACGCGCCGGGCTATCCACCGCAGGGGCAGCCCTACCCGCCCCCGAACGCCCCTTATCCGCCCCCGCCGCCTGCCGGCTACCCGCCGCAGGGCTCGCCCTATGCGCCCTCGGGCGCACCGCAATACCCGCATGCGGCGCCCTCGCCGGGCGTACCTGGCGGTGAGGAGTGGATGTCGCAGCCGCAGCCGCGGCAGAGCGCGCCGCCGCCTCCGCCGCAGGGCTATGTGCCGCAGGCCTTGCCCAAGCGCGAGCAGATGCTCACGCCGAACACCAATCCGCTGCTCAAGGCGGCCGGGCCGCTGCTGCTGCTGCTCGGGCGCCTGCGCGCCAACCTCTCAAGCGCGCCGGCGACGCAGATGATCGGCCAGGTCGGCGAGACGATCGAGGCCTTCGACCATGAAGTCCGGGCGGCGGGCTTCACCGCCGAGCAGACCCGTACGGCCAAGTACATCATCTGCGCCTTCTCCGACGACATCGTCCAGAACATCCCCGGCGAGGACCGCCATGTCTGGACGCAGTACAGCATGCTCTCGCGCTTCTTCGGTGAGCGCATCGGCGGCGTCCGCTTCTTCGAGGAGCTGGAGCGCGCCAGGAAGGACCCTAGCGTCAATTACGACCTGCTCGAACTGATGCATGTCTGCCTGGCGCTCGGCTTCGAGGGTGTGCACCGCACCTCGGCCGGCGGCGCCGCCAACCTGCAGATGATCCAGCGCAACCTGTTCGAGACGCTGCGGCGCGTGAAGCAGCCCGATCCGGAACTCTCGCCGCGCTGGCAGGGCCAGGCGCTGACCGCGCGACTCGCCGGCTTCAAGATTCCGGTCTGGTCGGTCGCAGCGGTTGCAGCAGTCGCTGTGCTCGGCCTCTATTTCATTTTCCGCGCCTTGCTCGGCGGCAATGCCGAGGCCTCGGCCAGCGCCCTGCTCGCGGTCCATCCCAAGGGTGATATCGAGATCATCCGCAAGGTCGCGGCCCGGCCGCCGCCGCCTCTGCCACCGCCGGCACAGCCACCCAAGGTCTGCGGCACGGTGCAGCCTCCGATCACCTGCGAGGTGACCCCGAACCTGATCATCGTGCGCCTGATGGGCATCACGCTGTTCGACCCCGGCCAGGCGGTGGTGCGTAACGAGTTCCGGCCACTGATCGATCGCATCTCGACAGTGCTCAACGAGGAAGGCGGCACGATCAAGGTCGTCGGCCACTCCGACTCCGATCCGATCCGATCCGCCCGCTTCCCCAACAATCTCGAACTGTCGAAGGCACGTGCGGTGGCGGTCGGAGACCTCCTCAAGACCAGGCTGAAACAGCCGGACCGCATCAGCACCGACGGCAAGGGGCAGGACGTGCCGATCGACACCAACGCAACCGCAGCCGGCAAGGCGAAGAACCGACGCGTCGAGATCCTGATCCAGCGCAACGGCTAGGACGGACGACGATGCAGGAGACGGGTAGACGATGAATCTCGCGACTTGGCTCAGGATCGCAGCCATTCTGGTCGGCGCATTGGCGCTGACGCTGCTGATCTGGTTCGGCGGCCCCTTCGTCGCCTTCGGCGAGGTACGCCCGTTCGAATCGTTCTGGGTCCGGCTGCCGATCGCGCTCATCCTGATGCTCGGAGCGCTCGGTTGGGCGGCCTGGATCGTGATCAAGCGGCGCAAGGCCGTCGCGGCGCTTTCCGAGGCGATGTCCCAGGAGGAAGCGCAGACCGGTGATGGCACCGCGCTCTCCGCCGCCATGCGCGATGCGCTGGCGACGCTGCGGCGCACCCGCGGCAAGGATGGTGGCGACTATCTCTACGACCTGCCCTGGTACGTGATCATCGGCCCGCCCGGCGCCGGCAAGACCACGGCGCTGATCAATTCCGGGCTGAAATTCCCCCTCGCCCGCGGCGGCCAGACGCCGGCTGCAGTCGCCGGCGCCGGCGGCACCCGCTATTGCGACTGGTGGTTCGCCGAGGACGCGGTGCTGATCGACACCGCCGGCCGCTACACCACGCAGGACACCGACACCAAGGCCGAGCGCACAAGCTGGCTCGCCTTCCTCGACCTGCTCAAGGCCAACCGCCCGCGCCAGCCGATCAACGGCGTCATCGTCGCGATCAGCATCGAAGACCTGCTGACCTCCTCGCAGGAGGAGATCATCGCCCATGCCGATGCGATCCGTGCCCGCCTGCTCGAACTCAACGAGCGGCTCAAGGTCGATTTCCCAGTCTATGCGGTCTTCACCAAGGCCGACCTGATCGCCGGCTTCAACGAGTTCTTCGCCGCGCTCTCCGAGCCGCAGCGGCGCATGGTCTGGGGCCACACCTTCCAGACCGTCGACAAGACCCGCAACATGATCGGCGACGTGCCGCCGGAGTTCGACGCGCTGATCGAGCGGCTGAACGAGCGGCTGTCCGACCGCCTGCAGGACGAGCACAACCCGACCTCGCGCGCCAAGCTCTTCGGCCTGCCGAGCCAGATGGCGACGCTGAAGCCTGTCATCATCGACTTCCTCGGCCGCGTCTTCGAGCCGACGCGCTACCAGTCGAGCGCGACCTTGCGCGGCTTCTACTTCACCTCCGGCACCCAGGAAGGCACGCCGATCGACCAGCTGATCGGCGCGCTCTCGCGCAATTTCGGCAGCGCCCACGCCGATTCCGGCTCCTATTCCGGCCGCGGCAAGAGCTTCTTCCTGACCGACCTGATCCAGAAGGTGATCATCGGCGAATCCGGCTGGGTCTCGACCGATCTGCGCGCCGCGCGCCGCTCGACCCTGCTGCGCATCGCCGGTTTCAGCGCGATCGCGCTGGTCTCGCTGGCCCTCGGCGGCATGTGGTGGACGAGCTATGCCCGCAACAGCGACCTGATCAACCAGACTAATTACGGTCTCGCCGACTATCGCTCCAGCGCCGCCCCGGTGCTGCAGGAGACGAGTCTCTCCGACCGCAATTTCAGCCGCATCCTGCCGCTGCTGCACAAGCTGCGCCATATGCCGGCCGGCTATGCCGACAAGGACGAGCCGACCCCGGTCGCCGCCACCTTCGGCCTCAGCCAGCGCGAACGCCTGCAATCGGCGACGCAGGAGAGCTATCATCAGGCGCTGGAGCGGCTGCTGCGCTCGCGCATCATCTTCCGGCTCGAAGAGCAGCTCGAGGCCAACGTCAACAATCCCGGCTTCATCTACGAGGCGCTCAAGGTCTATCTGATGGTCGGCGGCCGCGCCCCGCTCGACCGCGACCTCGTCCTCGCCTGGATGCGGCAGGACTGGGCTGAGAACCTCTTCCCCGGCGCCGCCAACGCCAAGGGCCGCGAGGCGCTGGAGGAGCATCTCATCGCGCTGCTCGATCTCGACGATGGGGCCGAGCCGGTGGTCAAGCTCAACCAGCCTCTGATCGAGAGCAGCCAGCGTACCTTGCGCCGGCTCAGTATCGCCGAGCGCGCCTATGAATTGCTGCGCACGCAGGGGCGCAACGCCGCTCGCGACTGGGTCGCAGCGACCCGTGGCGGCTCCGATGCGCGGCTGGTCTTCGAGGGCGTCTCCGGCGAGGATCTCGACACGATCCGGGTGCCGTATTTCTACACCTATGACGGCTTCCAGGCCGCCTTCGTCGACCGGCTCGGCGACATCGGCGAACGCATCGAGAAGGAGCGCTGGGTCCTCGGCGACAATGCCGACCAGGCGGCGATCACCTCGCAATATGCCAGCCTGTTCCAGGACCTGCTCAAGCTCTATGCCCGCGACTTCACCGCCTCCTGGCAGCGGGCGCTGCGCCGGCTGAAGCTCAGGCCGCTCAACGCCGACAAGCCGAAATACATCGCGCTCTCGGCCATCGCCGCACCGACCTCGCCCTTCAAGCAACTGCTCGAATCGATCCGCGACGAGACGCAGCTGACCAAGGAGCGGGCGGCGAAGCGGCCGGCGGCTGCGCAGGCTGCAGCTCAGATGGCCGGCCAAGTCGCCGACAAGGCCGCCAAGACCCTGGAGGAGCGCGCCAATTATTCGCTCAGCCGCCTCGGCACCAGCCTGCCGCTCAGTGCCCCCGGTGTCGATCGCGTGCTCTCCGGCGGTGGCGGCGGCGAGGCGCTCGGCGCCAATATCGAGGCACAGTTCAAGGCTTTCCATGTCCTCGTGGAGGGTGATGGCGGCAAGCGGCCGGTCGATCAGGCGCTGCAGATCTTCGCGGAGATCAACCAGAATCTGGCAATGGCCGCGACCACGCCGGCCCAGGCTGCCGCGGCCAATGCGGCGCTGGTACCGCTGATCGCCTCGTTGCGCGGCAACTCCTCGCGCTATCCTGCGCCGTTCGATGCGATGATCGTCGCGGCAGTCAACGATTTCGAGGGCGACGCCACCGGCGCGACCGTCTCGCTGCTACGTCAGGCGCTGGCAAGCGAGGTCACCGGCCGGTGTTCCAGCCTGCTCGCCAACCGCTACCCCTTCGCCAAGGGCAGCACGAGCGAGATCGGCCTCGCCGACTTCGCCCAGCTCTTCGCGCCGGGCACCGGGGCGATGGACAAGTTCATGAAGGAGCGTCTCGACCCCTATATCGACAAGTCCGGCCAGAACTGGAGCTGGCGCCAGGACAGCCGCGTCGCCCGCGCCCTCTCGCCGACGACGCTGCGCGAGTTCCAGCGCGCCAACGACATCCGCGAGGCCTTCTTCCCGACCGGCGGCAACCTGCCGAACTTCCAGATGGTGGTGGTGCCGACCACCCTCTCCTCCGACGCCTCCGGCGCCAAGCTGGAGATCAACGGCTTCACCGTGGCGAGCCAGCAGGGCGTCAACACGCCGACTCCGGTGATGTGGCCGGGCGGCGGCCTCGCCAAGACCTCGATCACGCTGACGATCGGCGGCGGCGCCGCCAGCAACAATGCCGGGGGCATCTTCGGTGGCGGCTTCTTCTCCAACAGCCCGACGCCGGCGGCGCCGAGCGAGGTGAAGATGTTCGACCGCACCGGCGTCTGGTCCTTTTTCCGCCTGCTCGATGCCGGCTCGGTGCTGCGCCAGGGCGACAATGTCGTCTTCACCCTCGCCGCCGGCGGCCGCCAGGTCGGCTACCAGTTCGGCGTCGGCTCGCTGAAGAACCCGTTGGTGCTGCCGGCGCTGCGCGAAATCCGTTGTCCGGCGGGGATTTGAGAATGAGCTGCGGGTTGTTCGGGAAGCTTCCCGGCAAGCGGGACTTCATCGCGCTGAATGCGCCCACGAGCTTTCTCTCAGCCTATGAGCCCTGGCTCCAGGGCGGGCTCACCGCCAGCCGGATCGAACTCGGCGCCGGCTGGCAGGACGCCTTCCTCAACGCGCCAATCTGGCGCTTCTGGTTCGGCAGCGCCTTTTGCGGCACAACCGTCGCCGGCGCCTTCATGCCGTCCGTAGACGGCATCGGCCGCTATTTCCCATTGACGATCTTCGCCCTCGCCGGCCCCGGCGCCGCGATCCCACCGCCAGAGCTCGACCCGCAGGACGCCTGGTTCGCGCAGGCCGAGGACTTCCTGCTGCGCGCGCTCGAACCCGAGGCCAGCTACGAGGCTGTCGCCCATGCGCTCGGCGGGCTTGCCATGCCAAATGACGGCCTCAAGGCAGCTCCGCCCGCCGACATGGTTCGGCTCTCCGACGGCACCATCGTCAGCGCGCTCGATTCCGCCACCTTCCCGGCCCGGCTCTCGGCGCTGCGCGTCGAGGACCATACCCGCGCCTATGCCCATGCCAGCTATCTCTGGACCATTGGCGGCGATGATTTCGAGCCGCTCGCTCTGGTCGGACAGGGCCTGCCCAGCCCCTATCTCTTCACCGGCCTGATGACCGGACGCTTCGACGCCTTCCTCGGCGCGGGATCTGCAGCATGAACGAGCACCGCGCCGGCTCCTCCTTCGAGACTGGCGCAGTCAGCCATGCCGGGCGCGTGCGCAGCCATAACGAGGATAATCTGGTGACCCGGCCCGAATTCGGGCTGTGGGCCGTCGCCGACGGCATGGGCGGCCACCAGAACGGCGCCATGGCGAGCGCGACCGTCGCGGCCAGCCTCTCCGCCATCGGCCCGGCCGCCTCCGCTGCCGAATTGCTCAGCCGGCTCGAGCGCGGCGTGGTCGAGGCCAATGCAGAGCTCCGCCGCGAGATCCGCGAGAATGACGGCGCCACCATGGGCGCGACGCTCGCCGTGCTGCTTGCCCATGGCCGCCATTTCGCCTGCGTCTGGTGCGGCGACAGCCGCGTCTATCTCGTCCGCAGCGGGCAGATCACCCAGGTCACGCGCGACCACACCGAAGCCCAGGACATGATCGAGCGCGGCCTGCTCACCGTCGAGGAGGCGCGGACCTGGCCGCGGCGGCACGTCATCACCCGCGCCATCGGCGTGCATGACCGGCCCGAGCTCGAAATCGATCATGGCGAACTCGAAGGCGGCGATGTCTTCGTGCTCTGCTCGGACGGGCTCACCGACCATGTCCGCGACGAGGAAATCCTCCGCGCAGCCATCTCCGGCGGCGCGCAAGCCGCCTGCGACGCGCTGCTGGCGCTGACACTGGAGCGCGGCGCCACCGACAACGTCACCGTCATCGTGGTGCGCTATCACCACGACGGCGGAAGTGAAAAGACGCGCTGGGTGCCGAATATGCGCCAGCGCAGGAGCGATGCGCCATGAGCGATTCCGACCGTACCGTCTTCCTGCCGCGCACGGGCCTGGCACCCGGCGTGCGGCTGAACGGCATCTATGAGATCGAGCGCCTGATCGCGACCGGCGGCATGGGCGAGGTCTATCAGGGCCGGGCCATCCAGACTGGCGACGCCGTCGCGATCAAGATCGTGCGCTCCGACATGGCACAGGACGCCAATGTCATCACCCTGTTCCGCAACGAAGCCTCGGCGCTGCACAATCTCTATAACGAGGCGATCGTCCGGTATTACGTCTTCACCGTCGACCCGGCGACGCAGGCGACCTATCTCGCCATGGAATTCGTCGATGGGCAGTCGCTCTCCGACCGCTTGAAGGATGGCCCGTTATCCCTGGAGGAAGTCGACCTGCTGCGCCGGCGCATCGCGTCGGGCCTGCAGGCCGCCCATCTGCTGGGGATCACCCATCGCGACGTCTCGCCCGACAACATCATTCTGCCCGGCGGCCAAGTCACCCGCGCCAAGATCATCGATTTCGGCATCGCCAAGTCGAAGCTGGCCGAGAAGACGGTGATCGGTTCCGGCTTCGCCGGCAAATACAACTATGTCTCGCCCGAGCAGCTCGGCCTTTACGGCGCTGAGGTCACCGGCAAGTCCGACATCTACAGTCTCGGCCTCGTCCTGGCCGAGGCGCTCGGTGGCCGCGCGCTCGACATGGGCGGCACGCAGATGCAGATCCTCGAGAAGCGCCGCCGCGTGCCCGACCTCGCTTCGATCGACAAGCGCATCCGGCCGCTTCTGGCGCGCATGCTTGCCCCGGACCCGAAGGACCGCCCGGCCGATATGGCCGAGGTCGCCGCCTGGCAGGCCAAGGGCAGCGCCAGCCCCAGCGGCAGTAGTGGACGCAGCTTTCCCTGGGCGCTGGTCGGCGGCGTCGCGGCGCTCGCACTCCTTGCCGGCGGCGGGCTGCTCGCCTGGCAAATGCTGGGCGGCACGGCGCCGACCCAGCAAGCGATGAATACCGCGCCGCCGCCTTCGCTGAGCGACGATCGCCCGCAGCCGCCGTCGAGCTCGGGATCGAGCAGCCCGGCTCCCGAGCTCACGCCCGCGACCCCACCGCCGGCCAATCCGGCGCCCTCGCCGCAGCCCGCGAGCCAGAACGAGCCACCGGCTCTCCAGCCACCCGCCGCTCCGACGCAGGTGCCGCCGGCTCCGCAGCCGCCCGCATCTGCTCCGCCGGAACTCAAACCCACTCCGACGCCACCGCCGTCGAGCCCGGCCTCGACGATCGGGCCAAAGCCGACACCAACCGTCCCGCCGCCCACGCCGCCACCGCCAGCCGCGGACCCCGAGCCGCGCACCGCTGCCGAACGAACGGCGCGCTATGTCGCGGATTACGATGGCGGCGCCTGCTTCTTCCTGTGGCCGACGGCGATCGCCGACAAGCGCGCCATGATCGAGGGCTTCGGCAGCACGGCCGAGCCCTTCGTCAGCTTCGACGGCGCCTTCAAAAAGGCGCAGGGCTACGAGGCGCAGATCAGCCTGCGCACGGTCACCGCGGCGCAATGCCCGATGGTCGACTTTCTGCGCCAGCTCGGCCGCGGCATCGACCGCAGCCCGGTGATGCAGATCGGCGCCTTCACCATGAAAAGCGGCGACACCTTCTCCGGCTCGGTCGAGAGCGACCCCGGCAAGAATCTCGACGTCCTGCTGATCGGCGACGACGGACTCGTCTACAACCTCGCCAACTATACCCGCCGGGATGGTGGCAGGGCGAGCTTCAGCCTGAAACTGGAATCGACCGCTGCCTCGGGCGCCCCGGTGCGGCCACAGACCGTGCTCGCTCTGGTGAGCGAGACGCCTTTGCCGACGCTGTCGGGCCCGAACCCGGCTCCAGCCGGCGACGTCTTCCCCGGCCTGCGCCAGGACATCGCCCGTGCCGGCGGCAAGGTCGGCGTCGGGATCAAGTATTTCCGGATCGAGTGAGTTGACGACAGCCTCGACGTCATGCTCGCCCTTGTGGCGAGCATCCACGTCTTGAACACCGCATTCGACCAGCCAGGCAAAGACGTGGATGGTCGGGACAAGCCCGACCATGACGACCGATGGCGAACAGCGTAGCGTATTCGCCGAACGTCAATCCTCGCGATAAAGCTCGCCCCACTCGTCCTGCCAGAGCCCGTCGGCGTCCAGGACGACGATCGGCGCCTTGATCTCGTTGGCAAGGCGGACCGCCGAGCGGAAGCCCTCGACCGGATCGAGCTCGTCGCTGACGAAGTCGTTGGTGAGATGGCCGGCGGCCAGCTCCGCCGGGCAGGCGATGCTCGCGAAAGTCTTGCCGTCGCGCTGGCCGAGGCTCAGCGTGATGGCATCGGGCTGCGGCTCATCGACCTGTTCGAACCGGTTCTTCGCCATCATCGTCTCCTCGCCTTTGCGATGGGTTGATCATGGGCCAGCGCCGCCCTCGCGGCAAATCCGCTGTGCCCACGATCGCCTTGGCCCGGCTTGGCGGCTATTCGCCTCCAGCACCTACTTCTGTGGCGGACGCGCTGGCGCAGCAGCGGGTCCGCGCACCACCTTATAGCGGTCGAGCCTGACCTTGATCATCTCGTCGAACTTCTTGTGCACCTCGGAGACCGACAGCGTCTTGGTCTCGCCGCCAGCTTGGGCATAGAAGATCGGCCGGTTGGCTTCGGCCGGTTTCGGCAGCAGCGCCGCGGCGCTGGCTCCGGGCGTTTCCTCCATCGTCTCGATGAAGGTCTGTGCCGCATCCGGCCCGAGGAAGTGGATCAGGTAGATCTCGCCGCCGGTGAGATGGCGCCCCATCGCCTTCTCCAGCCTGAGCGTGTCACGCTTCAGCATCTCCCCCGCCAGCAGGGCCGAGAGATAGGGCTCGCGCCGCAGATCGAGGATGCGCTGGCGCTCGTTCGCGTCGGCGATGACGAACTGCCGGCCATTGCGGGAAATCAGCGCCGCCTCCGCCACGAGCCCGTGCTTGCGACCGAACTCGAAAATCACGCCGAACCAGGTCTGCTCGATGAACTGATAGAGCCCGGTCGCCGAGGAGGTCTTCGCCTTCACCTCCGTCGCGAACGACGATTCCTTGTCGGCGACCGCCATCAGCAGGGTCGGGTCGGCGCCGACGACGCGCCCTGCCCTGACGATCATCTCGACCAGGTGCCGGCGGATCTTGATCGGCCCGAAGGTCAGGACCTGGTTGGGATCGCCACTATAGTTGATCGGTGCCTGCGGCAGCTGGCTGCGCGGCGCCAGCGGCGCCCCCGGCTTGCTCGATGGCGTCGGCGGCACCAGGATGATATTGGACGGCGGCACCACCGGGATCGGCAGTGCCGGCTGATTGGGCATCTCTGCCGCGACCTGTTCCTTGATCGCCGCGAGCGACGGGTCGGCGTTGAGCGCGAACTGCGTCGCCTGCCTGGCAGCTTCAAGATCGCCCTCAACCGAGGACAGGATCAGCGATGGCCGCGTCGGCGCCTTCAGCGAGGGCGCCTCGACGCTCTCGATCGGCTCGAAGCCGCCGCTGACTTCGGTGGACCCCGGCCGCAAGGTGGCGAACGCGATGCCGCCGGCGACCGCCAGCACGAGTGCTCCGCCGCCGATGAGGGAGGCTAACCGGAGCCGCGAGCCGCTATCGGCAGCGGCGAACGGCACGCCCGCCGCGACGTTGGTGACGCTGGCGCCGCCTGTCGCCGCCTTCTGCGCCGCCAGAAGCCAGTCCGGCGCCTTGCCGTCCTTGCCGGCAACCTCCTGCAGTTCGGCGACCATCCGGCGCGCCTGCTGGGCCGGGACATCGGCCTCGCGTTCCAACGTTGTCGCGGCGCTGCGCGGGCCTTGCTCGGTCAGCGCCTTCAGCGCGAAGAACCAGAGCTGCAGCGAAATCCGCCGGCTCTCCAGCGGCGTGCCCTTGCAGGGTGAGACCAGGAAATTGCAATGCGGGCAGGCATAGGCGCGCAGCTTCACCCGCGGCGCGAAAGCCGAGGTCTTGCCGCAGGCGGAGCAGGCCATGGTGATGCCGCCCTGCCGCGCCTGCATGATGGTTTCAAGGCACGCATCCTCCTGGAATGCTGCCTGGAACTGCTTGAAGCGCTGCCCCATCCTTCGCTACCGCTGTTGCCGCGCCCCGGAATACGTAGCCTGTGCGAGGCGGACAAGCTCAGTTTGCCAGCAAGGCCAGCCGCGCGACATCCTGCAAATGCATGTCGACTTCGGCAGCCGTCGCCTGCTTCGGCAAGCTAGGGCCGCCGCGCCCCGATGCGTGCGCTTCGCTCAGGAAGGCATTCATCTCGTCGAGCAGCATCGCCGGCGTGCGCGTCCCATCCAGAAGGCTGACGAACTTGCGCACCACCACCCCGTCGAGCGCGACTGCGCGATGGCGCAGATCGGTGACCTCGTGGCTGGTCAGCGCCTGGCGCCGGGCCAACGGGCTCGCGACCGGCCGCTCGCTGATCCGCGTCGACAGACGGTGCGGCTCCAGCCCGATCTCGATCAGGCCGGCGCGGTAGATCGCGGTCAGCGCTTCGTTCAACCGCACGATCTCGCGCTCACGATCGGCGCCGAGGCTGTGTCCGGCCTCGCGCAGCGCCAGGGCGAGCAGCTCTTCATAGCCGATATTGCCGGGCCAGGCCTTGCCGAGCGCCCGCAACGCCGCCTTGGCCACCGGCAGGTCGATGGCGATGCTGACCCCATCCGCAAACAGGAAGCTCACCGCCCCCGGCCGCTTCTCGCCCACCTTGTCCTCTTCCTGGACATTGGCCGCGAGATGATAGGGCGCGAAGCTGAAGCCGGACAGGCCGCGGCGCAGCGCGATATCGGCCCGGCAGAGTAAGGTCTGGCGGAAGCAGCGGCCGATCAAGAGATCGAGCGCCTGCTCCTGCCGCAGCGGCTCGGAAGCCGGAATCGCATTCAGCACCTGCTGCGCCGGCCCGCGCGCGCCGCCGAAATTGTTCGGGAAGGAGGTCTCGGCCAGGAATTGCAGTCCATGGCCCTCCGCCGCCGCCAGCACCTCGTGCAAGGCGAAAGCCCGGGCCCCGGGATTGAGATCGTCATGATAGAGGACGTTGTCGGGAATATCCTCGATCTGCTTGGCCCGCTCGCGCAACGCCGCGCCATGGAAGGTCTCGGCGTCGGTCGCCTCGGCGAAGCGCTTGATCGCCGCCCTTGCCGCCCTGACCTTCTCGACGGGATCATCGATATCGCGCGTTTCGAACAGCATGACGTCGCGGGCGATGTCGCGCAGCCGGCAGCCCGGCAGGGCGTTGTAGCTGACATAGGCGATGCCTCTCGGCGTCAGCAATTCGCCGAACAGCGCCATGATCCGCTCGCGCACTGGCTGCGGCACCCAGGAATAGACGCCATGGACGAGGATGTAGTCGAACTGCCCGAGCGCCTGCGTCGCCGCCATGATGTCGAGATGATGGAAGCTGAGATTGCTCAGCCCCAGCTCCGCGGCCTCCGCCTTGGCGCGCGCGATCGCCCGCCCGCTGAGGTCGATGCCGACAAGCTCTGCATTGGGATACTGCAGCGCCATCGGGATCAGGTTGCCGCCGCTGCCGCAGCCGAGCTCCAGCACCCGCATCGTCGCGGTCGGCGCCGGCTCCATGCCGTGGATATGCGCGATCGTCGCCAGATGCGCCGGATGCGTCTGCGAGAAGGCGTGCCCGGGATAGGCGACCGCATCGTAAGCGTTAATCGCCAAGTCTTTCACGGCCATGTCGTTCATCGAGGAAGCCCAACCATCCTGCTGAAGTCGCTGTGCATTCTGCGGCACGGTCAGCAGCCGATCACCTTGAACTCGACGCGGCGGTCGAGCGCGTCGCTGGCATCGTCCTTGCCGGTGCCGATCAGGTTCTCGTTGTAGCCGCGCCCGGTCGCGATCATGCGGCCGCGGCTGTCGGGCGCGCCAGCCTGGAGCAGATCCATCACATATTGCGCCCGCAGCACGGAGAGCCGCTCGTTGATCTGCGGCAGGCCGGTGCGCGATGTGTGACCGACGATCTCGAGACAGGCGCCCTTCTGCCTGGCGCGGGTCGCGATCTGGCTGAGCCACATCGGATAGGGCTCGGTGACCTGCTGATTGGCGATGAACTGGGTCGAGCCGGGCTGGAACAGCAGCTTGACCATCAGCTGGTTGCCGGTAAGGCCGCTGTCGACGAGGTCGCCGAAGGCCTCGACCGCGTCGTCCTTGCGCCCGAGCTTGCTGCTGGCGAGATAGGCGCCGATGCGGACACGATGCTGGTCGCCGCCGGGCATGACGCGGGCGGTCCTGTAGAAGGCGAGCGCCTCGCGATAGCGCTGCGCCTCGTATTCGAGGATGCCGTCATTCACCAGCGCGGCGACGTTGAGCCGCTCGGCATAGGCGGGATCGATCGGGTCGCCGAGCTTCGTGCCCTGGCAGGTCTTGATATAGGCCTCGGTCGCCGGGTCCTTCGACCACATCGGCGAGTCGCGATAATAGGTCGTCGGCGTGACGTCGACGCCCTCGGGCTTGGCCCTGGCGACGCCCTTCGACACGACCAGCTTCGACTTCAGATCGACCAACGTCAGACAGATACGAAAGGCATCGCGCGCGCCGCCGGCGTTGCCGGCATTGTTGACAGCCGTGAAGGTCCCGACCAGCACCGCCGGATTGCGCGCCAGCACCTCGGTCGAGAAGGGCTGCGCCTGGAAACGCGGGTAGGATTTGCCGACCAGCTCGATCAAGGTCTGCTGCATCGAGCGCGTCGAGGTCGACTGTGCGCCGGAGATGCCGTCGATCAGCGGGTCGATCACCAGCTCGACGCGAGCCCCTTCGAGCTGCGCCTTGGAGAACAGGTCGTTGGCGGCCCGCTGCAGCGCTTCCGGGAATGGTACCGGCGTCGGAGCCGGAGGCTGCGCCGTTTGAGCGAGCGCTGCGGCCGGGGCAGCCAGCAGCGTCAGCAGCGCCAGGCGGAGAAGCGGTGTACGACGCATCGAAGCCCCCAGTTGCATCCTGTCCGGAGCGATGTCCGGTTCTCGCTAGAGCTAGCCAGACTGACCCGCGCCGGCGAACCGTCAGCGGCAATTCTTCGGGACGTTGCCGTCGCCGAGCTGGGCCCGCATCAGCGCATCGGTGCAGTCGCCCGCGCCACCACCCGGCCGGCGACGATTGTTGTTGCGCGGCTCCGGCTGAGCTTCGACGCCGCCGGTCAGGATGCCGGTCGACTTGCGGTCGAGCACGACGCGCGGCTGCTGGATCTCGCGCGGCTCATGGCGCTGCGGGCGGGTGCCGGGAGTGGCCGGGAGCAGCGGCTTCGGCGGAGGCGGCAATTCGGTCACCCCGCCGGAATTCATCCGCGTCGCCACCGCCTTCTCGCGCTCCTCGCGTTCCTGCGACAGCTTGGCCTTCTCGGCTTCGAGCGCGGCGAGCTCCTGCTCCTTCTTGGCGAGTTCCTTGGCGAGGCGATCGCGCTCATTGGCATCGGCCTGCTTGGCAGGCGTCACGTCGCCCGGCTTGGGCACGGCGCGCTCGGTGTCGGCGCTCTTGCCGGCATCGCGACCGGCGAGGTCCGTCGCGGCCTTGGAGCGGTCCTTCTCGGCCTGCTGAACGCGATCGAGCAGCGCCTTCTCCCTCGCGGCGAACTCCTGCTCGAGCTTCTCGCGCTCGCCGGATGCGAGGCCGCGCCGCTCGATCAGGTCGAGCCTCGTCTTGGCGTCGACAGCGAAGAAGCTGGTCGGAAAGCGCTGGATGAAAGCCTTGATCTCGGCGGAATTGTCGCTGCTGCGCAGACGCTTCCAGATGTCGGCGTCGGTCTCCTCGCGATTGAGGTAGAAATCACCGAGCAGCGAGAGCGAGAGCTCCGGCGTCTGCTTGCCGCCAGTCGAGTCGTAGACCGCCTTCTGGACGCGGCGGAACATGGTCGCGATTTCGAGGCCGGGCTGCTTGATCTCCTGGACCAATGCCGCGGTGAACGGGCTGTTGCGGCCGGCGCCGTCGGCAGCGACGTCATTGGCCTGCGTCGCATAGGCGGTGACCATGCCCTGCGCCTTGACGATCGGTGCGAGGCCGGCGCCGACTGTCATGCTGCGCGTCGTTGTCTTCTTCGACAGCTGGGCCAGGAAAGGATTGTTGCGGCAGGCGTCGAGCACCATGATCTTGACGCCCTTGGCGAAGCCGAGGGCGGTGGTCACTTCGCTGAGCTTGACCGTCTCGTACTGGACCGAGACCTCGTCGTCGATCTTCGCCTCGACCGGAACCAGGAAGTTCTCGCCGTTAAACTGGAAGCCGTGACCCGCGTAGTAGAACATCACCGCATCGGCCTCCTGGGCGAGGCGGGCGAAGCGCGAGACCGCAGCGTCCATGCCTCGCTTGTCGAGATCGATGCCGTCGACCACCTCGAATCCGACCTTGCGCAACGCCTCGGCGGTGTCGCGCGCATCATTGGGCGTATTGGGCAGGACGGGCGCGTTCTTGTAGGCGGAATTGCCGATCACCAGGGCGACGCGGCGGTCCTGGGCCTGCGCCACGGCCGGCCCGGCCATGAGCTGGGCAAGAAGAGCGATCAGTGCGCAAAATCTGACGGCTACAATCATGGCACCATTCCCTGCGTCACCCTAAAGAAAGCGACCGTGAAAATCCAGATTTATCCGCCTGAGATCGCAGGCAGTTTGCTTGCTCCCCTCCCGGCCCGCTGCTAACTTTACGGTGCTGATGCGCCGCAAGGAAGAGGGGCCGATGCGGGGGCTAAGACATCTTCTGATTGTCGGGGTTACGGCCGTTTTCGCCGCGTCCCTCTCAGCGAGCGTCGCGCAGGAGCGCGCAAGACCGCGCAGCCCCGCTTCCGCCGGCGCGAAACTCTCCTTTGTCGACCTGCAGAACAATGCCCGCATCGCCAGCAAGACGACGATCCGCTTCGCCATATCGGGCATGGAGGTCGTGCCGGCCGGCACGGCGCGCCGCAATTCCGGCCACCATCACCTGCTGATCGACACGGAGTTGCCGGCTGTCGGCCAGCCGATCCCCGCCGACTTCAACCACCTGCATTTCGGTGGTGGCCAGACCGAAGCGGAGATCCTGCTGTCGCCTGGCCGCCACACGTTGCAGCTCCTCTTCGCCGATCACGATCACGTGCCCCATGATCCACCGGTGATGTCGGAGAAGATCACCGTCGAGGTCATGGCCGCGCCGGAGGAAAAGCCGCGCACCGCCGCGGCGCCGAACGCCAAGGTCTTTTTCCTCGGCTTGCAGGACGGCGCCGTGCTCCCGCCGCGCTCTGTCGTTCGTTTCGGCCAGGAGAACATCGCGATCGCCCCGGCCGGCACCAGGCAGGACAATGCCGGCCACCACCATCTCCTGGTGGACACGGAGCTGCCGCCGCTCGACCGCGAGATTCCAAGCGATTTCAACCATCTGCATTTCGGCCGCGGCCAGACCGAAACCGAGCTGACCTTGCCACCCGGCGAGCACACGCTCCAGCTCCTCTTCGCCGATCATGAGCATGTCCCGCATGACCCGCCGGTGATGTCGCAGAAGATCAGGGTAAGGGTGCAAGGGGGCTCGGCGACGGCGTCGGTGACGGCCCCGGCGGCGGCTGCGCCCCCGCCTGCCCGCACCGGCTCGGGCCGGACGCCGGCGCCCAACGATGCCGCCGTCTATTTCGTCTATCCGCGCGACGGCACGCGCATCTTCGCCACGTCGACGATTCGCTTCGGCCTGCGCAACATGGGCGTCGCGCCGGCCGGCGTGGCCCGGCCAAACACCGGCCACCATCACCTCCTGGTCAACGTGCCGACGCCACCACTCGATGTCGCGATCCCGGCCGACCTCAATCACATCCATCTCGGCAACGGCCAGACCGAGCGCAAGATCACCCTGCCCCCCGGCCAGCACACGCTGCAGCTCATCCTCGGCGACGACCAGCACGTCCCGCACGATCCGCCGATCCTGTCCGAACGCATCACGGTCTTTGTCGGTGCTCCCGCCAAGCGGAGGGCGCGTCGATGAATGCAAAACCAGCTATTCCAGCCGCCCTCGCCCTGCTCGCTGCGCTGGCTCCGACATCTTTGCCCGCCTCGGCGCAGACGAGCCAGCGCCAGCCGGCGCCGCGCAACGCCATCGTCTATTTCCACTATCCGCTCGACGGCCTGCGCGTGCCCGAGCGCTTTACCGTGCGGATCGGGCTGAAGGAGATGGGCGTCGCCCCGGCCGGCATCGACAAGCCCGGCACCGGACACCACCACCTCCTGATCGACACCGATCCCGGCCCGCCGGACCAGCCGATCCCGTCGGACTACAACAACATCCACCTCGGCAACGGCCAGACGGAAGTTGTCGTTACCCTGCCGAAGGGCACGCATACGCTGCAGCTCTTGCTGGGCGATCACACGCACACGCCGCACCAGCCGCCGGTTATGTCTCAGAAGATCACAGTCTACGTCAGATGAGGGATCGATGCGGGCCGGCCGCATCGCCAAGACGAAGGCCGCAGCGAAGGATTAACGCCATGTCGTGGTATCGTTGCCTCGCTATCGCCGTCCTGGCTGTCCTCTCGCCGCTCGCCCCGGCTCTTGCCCAGGGCGTAGACGGCCAGCCGCCGCGCATCGCTTTGGTCATCGGCAACGCCGCCTATCGCACCGCGCCCTTGGCCAACGCCGCCACGGAGACCCGCGCCGCCGCCGACGCACTGCGCCAGGGCGAGTTCGATCTCGTCAGCATCGAAAATGCCGACCGCCCTGCACTCGAGCAGGCAATCGCGACCTTCCGCGGCAAGCTCGCGCGCGGCGCCCAGGTGGTCGTCTTCTATGCCGGGCATGCGGTGCAGTCGCGCGGCCGCAATTTCCTCGTCCCGGTCGATGCCGCGCCACGCGGCCCGGTCGAGGTCGCACGCGAGACCATCGACCTCGATCAACTGGTCGACGCTCTGATCGTCAGCCGACCGGCCAGTGCGCTGATCGTGCTGGACGCGACGCACGACAATCCCTGGCAGGCGAGCATCGGCGGCGGCAAGGGCCTCGCCCCGATCGAGCCGGTCGAAGCCATCGCGTTCATGGCGCCGGTCGCGCCGGGACGGACAATTGCCGAGACCCCCGGCCGCGCCAATCCGGCGATCGATGAGTGGCTCAAGGCGATCCGCACGCCTGGCCTCGACATGACGACGGCGCTGACCCGCACCCGTGACGCCGTCAGCCGAGTGACGAAGCGCTCGCAGCAGCTCTGGGTTTCGTCGCCGCCCCCGGCGGGGCTCATCGTCACGCCGACAGGGCGCCCGGTCGCAACCGCGCTCAACACCACCCGCGCCATCACCACTGCGCCGCCGCCTCCCGGCCCGCAATCCGACCAGCTCGGCCCCTATGAGCTCTCCTTCTGGGAGACCATCAAGGACAGCAGGAACCCGGACGAATACCGTGCCTATCTCGAGGCCTATCCGCGAGGCCGCTTTGCCGGGCTCGCCCGCACGCGCGAACAGACCTTGCGCAGCGCCACACAATCCGCCGCCATACAGGCTCCTGCACCGACCCCGGCAGCCGCGACCGGCCCCTCCGCCAGGACGATCCGCGATTGCGACGACTGCCCGGAACTCACGCTGATCCCGGCCGGCAACTTCGAGATGGGCTCGAACGAGATGTTCGAGTTCGAAAAGCCGGTTCATGGCGTCAACATCGCCAGGCCGTTCTATCTCGGCACCGACGAGGTCACCTTCGCACAATGGGATGCATGCGTCGCCGAGGGCGGCTGCAGCCATCGCCCGGGCGACCGCAATCTCGGCCGCGGCAAGCGCCCGGTCACCGACATCCATTGGAACGACGCCACCGCCTATGCAGTCTGGCTGTCCTACAAGACCGGCCGCAAATACCGGCTACCGACAGAGGCCGAGTGGGAATACGCAGCCCGCGGCGGCACGGCCACGGCCTATCCTTGGGGCAACTCGGTCGACAAGGAGATGGCCAACTGCATCGGCTGCAACGCGCAGCCGCGCCGCCAGGCGAGCGAGGTCGGCCAGTTCCCGCCGAACCGCTTCGGCCTGCGCGACATGGCCGGCAACGCTGCCGAATGGGTCGCCGACTGTTGGAGCGAGAACTACCGCTCGGCGCCGCGCGACGGCAGCGCCTATGCGCCTGCCGGCTGCCGCGAGCGTGTCCTGCGCGGCGGCTCCTTCAACAACGACCCGCGCTATCTGCGTTCCGCCGCACGCTTCAAATATGAAAGCGATGTGCGCTTCTACACCAACGGTTTCCGCGTCGCCCGCGAGCCCTGAGCGGCGCCGGCGAAGCCGAAAGAGTGCCGAGCCGAGCGTGGCAATTTGCACACAGCTGCGAAACTGAGGCCGCTCGGCGGCAATTTGTTGTTCTCCTCATGGCATTCCCCTCGGTAAGCTGCTCCGGCTGGGGAAATGACACGAATCGATCGCGGTCCGGGCATCAAAGCTGGGCCGCCGAGGAGGCGCCATGCGGACTGGCTTGCGGCTACCTATCTGCGTCCTGCTAGTGCTCGCCGCAATCGCGAGCGCCCTGACGATCTCGCCGGCCGTGGCGCAACAGCGCCGCTTCGCCTTCGTCATGGGCAATGGCGCCTATCAGAATATCGCCAAGCTGCCGAACGCGCTCAACGACGCCAATGCGACGCGGACAATGCTGCAGGAGGCTGGCTTCGACGTCACCACCGCGACCGATCTCTCGCTCGCCGGCCTGCGCAGCGCGCTCGACGTCTTCGTCGAGAAGGTGAAGCAGAGCGGCACGGGGGCGACGGCCCTCGTCTACTATGCCGGCCACGCCGTGCAGCTCGACGGCGCCAACTACATCCTGCCGACCGATGTCCGGCCGGACACCTCTGCGAACATCCCGAACCAGTCGCTCTCGCTCACCGAGATCCTGCGCAAGCTCGACGCCGCCGGCGCCCGCTCCAAGATCGCGATCCTCGACGCCTGCCGCAACAACCCCTTCGCCGCTCGCGAACTGTCCCGCGGTCTGGCGCTGCAGATGGTCGATGGCGCGAATGAGGGGATTCGCAGCGAGGCGGGCCTTGCCCGCGTCGATTCCAGCAGCGGCACCTTCGTCGCCTTCGCGACTTCGCCCGGCTCGACCGCGGCCGACGGCACCGGCCCGAACAGCCCGTTCACCACTGCCTTCCTGCGCGAAGCGCGCGAGCCCGGCCTGCCGATCGAACAGGTCTTCCGCCGCATCCGCCTCGCAGTCTATGACAGCACCAGCGGCATCCAGATCCCTTGGGACACCTCCTCGCTGATTACCGATGTCAGCTTCTTCCCGCGTGCCGCCGGCACCGCACCGGCACAGCCGGGCGGTGCGCCAGCGGTTGCCGGCGCTGTCCCGCTCGCTGCGCGTCCGACCGCGGCGACGCTGCGCGCCATGTCGCCAGCCGACGCCTATCGCACCGCCATCGCCTGGGACCGCCGCGACATCTACCGCAGTGCCCTCGACATCAATCCCGACGACCAGAACGCCTTGAGGGTGCATCGCATCCTGTCGCAGCGAACCGAGGAGACCGCCTGGGCCGAAACCGTACTCGCCGGCGACGCAGAATCCCTCAAGCTCTTCGCCCGCCTCTATCCCGGTTCGCAGCATGAGAACGAGGCGCTGCGTCTGGCCGCAAGCGCGCCGAGCCGCAACCGCGTCCAGGTCGCCCAGACCTGCCCGGTCTGCCCGAGCGTCGCGCCGCAGCGCAGCCGCCGTGCCGAATTCACTCCGCGCCCTGCAATGCCCGGCCGGCCGAGCGCCGCATCGCCCGGAACGTTCGTGCCGACGGCGCCGCGCCAGGAACGCGTCGTCGCGGCTCGCCCGAGCGCGATCGACCCGATCATCGAGCCGGCCCCGGCGCCGTTGCTGATCCCCACCGGGCCGCGCTGGAGTGGCTTTTATGTCGGCGGCCATGTCGGCGGCGCCGACCAGAGCTCCCGCACCCGTCTCGGTGGCTTCGGTCCGACCGACTCGGTCTCGGTCTCGATCGATGCCGGCAACGTGCCGGCGGTGCTGAACCCGAACGGCCGCGGCGCCGTTGCCGGCGCCCATGCCGGATTCAACCTGCAAACCGGACCAATCGTCTTCGGCCTCGAAGGCGACCTCTCGGCCATGCAAACCGGCGGGCGCCAGACCGTCTCGGTGAACCCCTTTGGTGTTCAGGTCACCACCCGTGCCGAGAATGAATTGCTGACCTTGGGCACCGTGCGTGGCCGCGTCGGCGTCGCCTTGGGAGATTTCCTCATCTACGGCACCGGCGGCTACGCCTTCGGCCGGACCAACCAGACCGGCTCGATCAATCCCGATCCGATCCGAAACCCGACCTATGTCGCGAACAACACCCAGATGGCTGGCGGCTGGGCGGCCGGCGCCGGCATCGAATACGCTCTCAACGGGCTGATCGGCATGACGTCCGGCCCGCGCATCTCGTTGAAGCTCGACTACCTGCACTACGATCTCGGCACGCAGAACCTGGTCCTGGGCGAGACCACCGGCCTGGCGCCCGGGGAATACGCGACCATGCGCGCGAAGACCAAGGGCGATATGGTGCGGGCCGGTCTGTCGATCGGCTTCTGAGGCTCGTCTCAGCACCAAAAAAGGCCGCGGCTCATGCCGCGGCCTTTTCAATTCTCGACGACCCTCGCCGATCTCACCACATGTCGAGCGCGACCCGGGCCTCGTCCGACATGCGCGACTGATCCCAGGGCGGATCGAAGGTCATGTTGACGGTGACGCCCGACACGCCCGGCACGGCGCCGACTGCATTCTCGACCCAGCCAGGCATCTCGCCGGCGACCGGGCAACCCGGCGCGGTCAGCGTCATGTCGATCGCCACCTGCCGGTCATCGGAGATGTCGACGCGATAGATCAGGCCGAGCTCATAGATGTCCGACGGAATCTCGGGATCGTAGACCGTCTTCAGCGCCGCGACGATGTCGTCGGTCAGTCGGTCGATCTCCTCCGGCGGCAGGCCCGAGCTCGCGCCCATGGTCGGCGCATTCGGCTTGAGGTCTTCGGCAACGCTGTCGGTCATCGCTATATTTCCATTCGGCACGAGGCGGAGCGTCATGAGAACAGCTCTTCCGCCTTGCGCAGGGCTTCCACCAATATATCGACTTCCTCCAGCGTATTGTAGAGGCCGAAGGACGCACGGCAGGTCGAGGTCACGCCATAGCGCGCCAGCAGCGGCATGGCGCAATGGGTGCCGGCCCGCACCGCGACACCGGCCCGGTCGATCACCGTTGCGACGTCATGGGCATGGGCGCCGGCGAGTTCGAACGCGATGATCGCGCCCTTCTCCTTCGCCTTGCCGAAGATGCGGATCGAATTCATCTCGCCGAGCCGCTGCATCGCATAGGCGTTGAGCCTGGCCTCGTGCGCCGCGATGTTCTCGCGGCCCAGCGCCATCATGTAGTCGAGCGCCGCGCCCAGCCCGACCGCCTCGACGATCGCCGGCGTGCCGGCTTCGAAGCGATGCGGCGGGTCGTTATAGGTGATCCCATCCTCGCTGACGGTCGAGATCATCTCGCCGCCGCCTTCATAGGGCGGCAGCTTCTCGAGCCATTCGCGCTTGCCCCAGAGGATGCCGGAGCCGGTCGGCCCATAGGTCTTGTGGCCGGTGAAGGCGTAGAAGTCGCAGCCGAGCGCCTGCACGTCGACCGGCAGGTGCACCGCGCCCTGCGAGCCGTCGACGACCAGCGGGATGCGATAGGCCTGGCAGATCTTCGCGACCTCGGCGATCGGAACGATCGTGCCGATCGCGTTCGACATATGGGTCAGCGACACCACCTTGGTGCGCGGAGTGATCAGCTTCTCGAAGTCCTCGATGAGGAAGTTGCCGTCCTCGTCGACCGGTGCCCATTTGATCACGGCGCCATGGCGCTCGCGCCAGTAATGCCAGGGCACGATGTTCGAATGGTGCTCAAGGATCGAGAGGATGATCTCGTCGCCATCCTGGATCTTGAGATATTGCCCGAGCGAGGATGCGACCGTGTTCAGCGCCCCGGTCGAGGAGCGGGTGAACAGCACCTCCTCGATATGGCCGGCGTTGAGGAAACGCCGGGCGCTTTCGCGGGCCGCCTCATAGGCTTCGGTCGAGGCGTTGGCGAGGTAATGCAGACCGCGATGAACGTTGGAATAGTCCTCGCGCATCAGTCGCGTCATCGCGTCGATCACTGCTTCGGGCTTCTGGGCCGAGGCGGCGTTATCGAGATAGACCAGCGGCTTGCCGTAGACCTGCCGCGACAGGATCGCGAAGTCCTTGCGGATCGTCTCGACGTCGTAGGGCTTCGCGATCGCGTTCATCTCAGGCCTCTCCGACAGGCTCGGCGGAGCGGTCGGCGACGAGCGTGCCGGCATGTCCCCAATCCTCGCGCTCGATCTCCTGGATCACGATATGGGTGTTCTGCGGGTTCTTTCCGAGCACGCGGACCAGCGTCTGCGTGAACTCCTTGACGATCTCGGCCTTCTGCTGCCGCGTCGCGCCCTTGGTGATCTGCAGGTTGACGTAAGGCATCAGACGGCTCCGGGCTTGGGGGCACCTTCGCGCTGGCCGAGCCAGCAATCGATCTCACGGGCGACGATCTCGCGCACACCCTCGTCGCTGACCATGTCCGAGACCTCGCCGACGAACGCCGCGAGCACCAAAGCCTCTGCCTGCGGCCGCGGCAGGCCGCGCGCCATCAGGTAGAAGAGCTGCTCGCCGTCGATCTGCGCCACCGTCGCGCCATGACCACAGACCACGTCGTCGGCGAAGATCTCGAGCTCCGGCTTGTTGAACATGGTAGCGCCGTCGTTCAGCAGCAGCGCATGGCTCTTCATGCTGCCGTCGACCTTCTGCGAATGCTGGCGGACGATGACCTTGCCCTGGAAGACGCCGGTCCCCTCGCCTTCGATGATGCTCTTGAACAGCTCGCGGCTCTCGCCATGGGCCGCCGCATGGTCCATCACCAGCGTGACGTCGGAATGCTCCTGCTTGCGCAGCAGGTTGATGCCGCGCAGACCCGCGCGGCTGTGCTCGCCGCCATAGCGCAGGAAGCTCTGCTGGCGCAGCACGCCGCAATTCACTGCGACCGCGACGGAATCGAAGCTCGCATGGCCACCGAGATCGACGAGCAGCGACTGAACCTGCACGGTCTCGGCGCGCTGGCGCGTCACCATGCGCACATGCTCGACCTCTGCGCCCTCGCCGATGACGAAGGAAGTGGCATGGTTGAGCTGCACCGGCGCCAGGCCGACGCTCTCCTGCAGCTCGACGACGGTGACCTTGGCGCCGGCGCCGATCTTGACCAGCGAGCGCGAGACGACCGAGGCCTCGCTCGCACCGGTCCCGAGCGCCAGCAGCACGATCGGCTGGTCGAGCTCGATGCCATCGGCGATCTCGATCACCACGCCGTCCTGGGCGAAGGCGGCGTTGAGCATCAACGCACCGTCGTCGGCCGCCACCTGCGGCGGCGTGAAGGCCGCGGCGATCTCGTCCGGGCTCTCGGTCAGGGCCTCGGCCAGGCTGCGCGCGGTGACGCCTACGGGCAGGCCCGTCAGATCGGAATCATCGGCGCTGAACACGCCGTCGATGGTGACGAAGCGCCGGCCGGCGATGGTCTGCAGCGCCAGCCGGTCGGCGATCGCCTGCGGCCGCGCCGGACGGCGCACCAGCGGCATCGCCTCGCGCACCAGGTTGCGCAGGTCGGTATAGCGCCAGGATTCGAGCCGACGATGCGGCAGGCCCTTGGCCTCGAAGCCGGCGAAGGCGTCCTCGCGGACCTTGCGCATCGCGCCGGCGCCCGGCAGCTCAGCCTTGATGCTGGCGAACTGCTCGACGAGCTGCTGCTCGGCCGCGGTCTTGAGCGGGGTGATGATCGCCATCACGCGGCCTCGCCATAGGAGGCATAGCCGCTCTTCTCGAGCTCGAGCGCCAGCTCCTTGCCGCCGGTCCGCACGATCTTGCCCTTCGACATCACGTGCACGGTGTCGGGCACGATATGGTCGAGCAGGCGCTGATAGTGGGTGATGACCAGGAAGCCGCGGTTCTGGGCGCGGAGCGCGTTGACGCCCTCGGCGACGATGCGCAGCGCGTCGATGTCGAGGCCGGAATCGGTCTCGTCGAGGATGCACATGGACGGCGACAGCAGCGCCATCTGCAGGATCTCCATGCGCTTCTTCTCGCCGCCGGAGAAGCCGACATTGAGCGGTCGGCGCAGCATCTCGCGGTCGATGCCGAGCTTGTCGGCGGCGCCGTTGACTTGGCGGATGAAGTCGGGCGTCAGCAGCTCGGCCTCGCCGCGCGCCTTGCGCTGCGCGTTCATCGCCGCCTTGAGGAAGGTCATGGTGGCGACGCCGGGGATCTCCAGAGGGTACTGGAAGGCGAGGAAGATGCCGGCAGCGGCGCGGGCATCGGCCTCCATCTCCAGAAGGTTCTCGCCATTGAGCAGGATCTCGCCATCGAGGACTTCATAGTCCTCCTTGCCGGCGATGACATAGGACAGCGTCGACTTGCCGGAGCCGTTCGGCCCCATGATCGCGGCGACCTCGCCGGCGTTCACGGTGAGGTTGAGGCCGTTGAGGATCTGCTTGTCCTCGTCGGCGATCTTGACGGTGAGATTGCGAATTTCGAGCATCATAGCTTCCTTATTCACACGTCCCGATCTGCTGTTCAGGACGATAAAAATCGATTCCCTCGGCAAAGCTGTGCTGCGACAAGACCGCAAGAAGTTTGCCTTTGACTTTTTCCTTCAGAAAAATGGTCACGAAGAAGCCATTGTCCGACCTATCGGCTCGCTCAACGATGTCGATCTTGGACGGCCCTCGGAAAATGGAGATATCTCCTTCAAAACCATTCTCTACATTGCGAAAAGTGCCTAGCTCCGACCCTGACAGACCAGAAAACTGGAACCGTCGTGTCTCCGGCGCTTTCCTGGCAGGCGTAGCAAGAACGCGACTGGCATCAACGTCTAGGCCGACCCCCGAAGTGAAAGTGCAAGCCAGTGAAGTGATGGCCGCCGCCGGCCGCGAACCCATGGTCATCCCACAGATGACCAGAGCCGTAGCGAAGCCGGCAGAAAGGCCAAGCCTCACCCCACACTCCCTTCCAGCGAAATGGTGATCAGCTTCTGCGCCTCGACGGCAAACTCCATCGGGAGCTGCTGCAGCACCTCCTTGACGAAGCCGTTGACGATCAGCGCCACCGCCTCCTCCTCGGAGAGGCCGCGCTGCTGGCAGTAGAACATCTGGTCCTCGCCGATCTTCGACGTGGTCGCCTCGTGCTCGAAGATCGCGGTCGCGGTCTTGGCCTCGATATACGGGATCGTGTGGGCGCCGCACTGGTCGCCGATCAGCAGCGAGTCGCAATTGGTGAAGTTGCGCGCGCCGGTCGCCTTGCGATGGGCCGAGACCATACCGCGATAGGTCGAGTCGGACTTGCCGGCCGCGATGCCCTTGGCGATGATCTTCGATGTCGTGTTCTTGCCGAGATGCAGCATCTTGGTGCCGCTATCGACCTGCTGGGCGCCGTTCGACACCGCGATCGAGTAGAACTCGCCGCGCGAGCCGTCGCCGCGCAGGATGCAGGACGGGTACTTCCAGGTGATCGCCGAGCCGGTCTCGACCTGCGTCCACGAGATCTTCGAGCGCTTGCCACGGCAATCGCCGCGCTTGGTCACGAAGTTGTAGATGCCGCCCTTGCCCTCGGCGTCGCCGGGGAACCAGTTCTGCACGGTCGAGTACTTGATCTCGGCATCGTCGAGCGCGATCAGCTCGACCACCGCCGCATGCAGCTGGTTCTCGTCGCGCTTGGGCGCAGTGCAGCCTTCGAGATAGCTCACATAGGAGCCCTCGTCGGCGATGATCAGCGTGCGCTCGAACTGGCCGGTGTTCTGCTCGTTGATGCGGAAATAGGTCGACAGCTCCATCGGGCAGCGCACGCCCTTGGGGATGTAGACGAAGGAGCCGTCGGTGAAGACCGCGCTGTTCAGCGTGGCGAAATAGTTGTCGGTGACCGGCACGACGCTGGCGAGATACTTCTTCACCAGCTCGGGATGCTCGCGGATCGCCTCCGAGATCGAGCAGAAGATCACGCCGGCCTTGGCGAGCTCGTCCTTGAAGGTGGTGACGACCGAAACCGAGTCGAACACGGCATCGACCGCGACCCGGTTCTCCGGCGCGACGCCGGCCAGGATCTCCTGCTCGCGCAAGGGTATGCCGAGCTTCTTGTAGGTCTCCAGGATCGCCGGATCGACCTCGTCGAGCGACTTCGGATCGGCGCCCTTCTTCGGCGCGGCGTAATAGTAGATGTCCTGGTAGTTGATCGGCGGATAGTTGACGCGCGACCAGGTCGGCTCGGTCATGGTCTTCCAGCGGCGGAAGGCGTCGAGGCGCCACTCCAGCATCCATTCCGGCTCGTTCTTGCGGGCCGAGATGTAACGGACGGTGTCCTCGGTCAGGCCCTTGGCCGGCTTGTCGACCTCGAGCTCCGTGACGAAGCCGTATTTGTACTCGGTCACGTCGATCGACTTGACCTGATCAATGGTCTCCTGGACCGCTGCCATGTCTACTCTCCAGTCGCGGGTTCAAGGGCCCGCCGGTTCGGTCTTGGTTTTGCGCAAGGCCTCAGGCGGCTGCCTGAACCTTCCGGTTGGGATTTGCGGCCAGGGCTTTTGCATAGGCCGCGATAAACTGGTCGATGTCCGCCTCGCAGGTGGTCCATCCGAGCGAGGCGCGCAAGGCCCCTTCGCTCATGACAAGGTCGACGCCCATGGCTGTCAGCACATGCGAGCGCCTGACCTTACCGGAGGAACAGGCCGAGCCTGATGACAAGGCGACGCCGGCGAGATCGAGCATGATCAGCGCCGTCTCGGCCTTGATGCCGGGCGTCGCGAAGGCGGAGGTGTTGGGCAGACGCGGAGCTTTGGCGCCGAAGAGAAGCGTATCCGGGGCCAGCGCCATAAGCCGAGCCTCGAGCTGGTCACGCAGCGCAGCCAGACGGGTCGCCTCGCCAGCGAGCACCTTGCCCGCTTCCTCGGCCGCGACGCCGAAGCCGACGATGCCCGGCAGGTTCTCGGTGCCGGCGCGCCAGCCGCGCTCCTGGCCGCCGCCGCGCAAAGGCTTGTCGGCGAGTTCGAGCGCGCCGGTGCGGAAGACGATCGCGCCGACGCCCTTCGACCCGCCGATCTTGTGGGCAGACAGCGTCAGAGCATCGACGCCCAGGGCATTGATATCGATCGCGATCTTGCCGGCGGCCTGGACGGCGTCGGAATGCACGAGCGCGCCATGCTGCTTGGCGACTCCGACGATGTCGGCGAGCGGCTGCAAGACGCCGGTCTCGTTATTGGCGAGGTGAACCGAGACCAGCACGCGCTCATTAGGCCGCTCGGCCGCAAACCGCGACAGCCGCTCGTCGAGCCAGCCGAGATCGACGAGCCCCGCGCCATCGACCGGGATCGCCTTGGCCTGCCCGGCCGGAAAGCGATGGCCGTCGCGCACGCAAGGATGCTCGCTGGCGCTGTGCAGCAGCAGCGTCACCGGCGCCCGCACGCAATCGCGCGCGCCGCTGCAATCGCTGAGGCCGGGCGACAGGATCGTCGCATTGGCCTCGGTGCCGCCGCTGGTGAAGACGACATTGCTCGCCGTGGCGCCGCAGAGCGCCGCGACCTGCTCGCGCGCCTGTTCGATCGCGCCGCGAGCCGCACGGCCCTCATTGTGGACGGAAGACGGATTGCCCGGCATCTGCAGGGCTCGCAGCATCGCCTCCGCCGCGGCCGGGCGAACCGGAGTCGTGGCGTTGTGGTCGAGATAGCTGCGGGTCGTCGCAAACACCTGCGCTTTTACTCCGCTCCGGAAGGCTTGCCCAACGGCAGGGCACGAAATGCTTGAAATCGCACCCCTGCGCCGTGCTATAGCCGCCCGTCCGAGCCGCGATGGGCTGGAACCGCAAGCGGCTCTCGCCTGCATGTTCCAGTTTCGTTCACGGCTGTTAGAACCATTCTAAGCGCCTGATGTAGGGCGCGAGCGGCGGGGCCGTCAAGGGTGGAACGGGTACGCGGCGGCCGCATGGCCGCTTTTATACCCGCTTCACCGGCGGTTTCGCCCAGCAAAAGGCGGGATCAGAATGCCTGAGGTGATTTTCAACGGTCCAGCCGGCCGGATCGAGGGCCGCTACCAGCCCGCCAAGAAGCGCGGCGCGCCGCTGGCGATCATCCTGCACCCGCACCCGCAATTCGGCGGGACGATGAACAACCAGATCGTCTATAACCTGTTCTACACCTTCGTGAACCGCGGCTTCTCGGCCCTGCGCTTCAATTTTCGCGGCGTCGGCCGCAGCCAGGGCCAGTTCGACCACGGCGCCGGCGAGCTCTCGGACGCCGCCGCCGCGCTCGACTGGATGCAGGCGCTGAATCCCGAGGCCAAGAGCTGCTGGATCTCCGGCGTCTCCTTCGGCGCCTGGATCGGCATGCAGCTCCTGATGCGCCGCCCTGAGATCGAGGGCTTCCTCTCGATCGCGGCGATGGCCAATCGCTACGACTTCTCCTTCCTCGCCCCCTGCCCGTCCTCCGGCTTGTTCGTGCACGGCTCGGAAGATCGCGTCGCTCCGGTCAAGGAGGTGATGGCGGTGATCGAGAAGGTGAAGACCCAGAAGGGCATCCAGATCGAGCATGCCGTGGTCGAGGGCGCCAACCACTTCTTCGACGGCCGCGTCGACCAGCTGATGGAGCAGGTCGGCGTCTATCTCGACCGCAAGGTCGGCCCCGAGATCATCAAGAGCGAGCAGGAAAAGGCCTGAGCGCCAACGCCGTCATGCTCGCCCTTGTGGCGAGCATCCACGTCTTGAACACCGCCTGCGACCAGCGAAGACGTGGATGGTCGGGACAAGCCCGACCATGACGCGAGAACCGTCAAACCATCGAGCCCTGTCATGACCGCCTTCAAGTCCGATTTCCTGCGCGTGCTCGACGAGCGCGGCCTGATCCACCAGATTTCCAATCCGGAGGAACTGGACAAACTCTGCCTGCAGGGGCCACAGACCGCCTATGTCGGCTATGACGCGACCGCGACCAGCCTGCATATCGGCAACCTGATCTCGGTCACCATGCTCTACTGGTTCCAGGAGACCGGGCATCGGCCGATCACGCTGATGGGCGGCGGCACCTCGATGGTCGGCGACCCCTCCTTCCGCGACGACCAGCGCAAGCTGCTATCGATCGAGGAGATCAACGTCAACATCGAGAGCATCAAGAAGGTCTATTCGCGCATCTTGCGCTATGGTGACGGTCCGACCGACGCCATGATGGTGAACAACGCCGACTGGCTGCTCAAGCTGAATTATGTCGAGTTCCTGCGCGATGTCGGCCGGTATTTCTCGGTCAACCGCATGCTCTCTTTCGACTCGGTGAAGCTGCGGCTCGATCGCGAGCAGTCGCTCTCCTTCCTCGAGTTCAACTACATGATCATGCAGGGCTACGACTTCGTCGAGCTCAGCCGCCGCTATGATTGCCGCCTGCAGATGGGCGGCTCCGACCAGTGGGGCAACATCATCAACGGCGTCGACCTCTCGCACCGCATGGAAGGCAAGCAGCTCTTCGCGTTGACGACGCCGCTGCTGACGACCGCTTCGGGCGCCAAGATGGGCAAGACCGCCAGCGGTGCCGTCTGGCTCAATGGCGACCTCTTCAGCCCCTATGAGTTCTGGCAGTATTTCCGCAACACTGAGGACGCCGATGTCGGCCGCTTCCTCAAGGTGTTCACGCGCCTGTCGCTGGCCGAGATTGCCAGGCTCGCCGCGCTCGGCGGCTCGGAGATCAACGAGGCCAAGAAGGTGCTGGCGACGGAGGCGACCGCGCTGCTGCACGGCCGCGAGGCCGCCGAGGCCGCCGCGGAGACCGCCCGCAAGACCTTCGAGGAAGGCGGCGCGGCGCAGGACCTTCCGAGCATCGAGGTGCCCGCAGCCGAGCTGAACGCCGGTCTCGGCGTGCTCAGCGCCTTCGTCAGTGCCGGCCTCGTGCCCTCGACCGGCGAAGCCCGCCGCCAGATCAAGGCCGGCGGCCTGCGCGTCAACGATGCCCAGGTCTCCGACGAGCGCGCGACGCTGTCGCCGGCCGATCTCGTCGACGGCGCGGTCAAGCTCTCCTTCGGCAAGAAGAAGCACGTGCTGCTGCGGCCGGTCTGACGGCCGCCTTCACCAAACGAAAGCTGATTTGAGCGTTCGGTTCGCATTGCGAGCCGAGCGCTTTTTTCTAGCGCTCGGCCGTACCGGGCACCGGCACCTGCGTGCCGGGCCGTGTCTGCCCCATCGGTCCGCCGCCGAGCGGATCGACGAATCGGCGCAGGATGCCGGGCGCGATCGCCGAGAGCGGGTTCACCGTCATGGTCGGCTGGCTCGCCGAACCCGAGACGCGGAAATTCACCGCGAACAGCCCGCCATATTGCCCGCCGCCGAGGATCATGCCGACCACCGGCACCTGGGCAAAGGCGTTGTTGAAGGCATAGCCCGGCACGAAGGTGCCGCCGATATCGACGCGGTCGCGGCCATAGTCGACATTGCCCTGGATGGTGAAGCCGACCTGCTGGCCCCAGAGCACGGCGTCGCTGATATCGATCCGGCTGGCGCTGCGCGCGAACTCGGCGCGCAACTTGGTGAAGGCGACATCGCTCGCATCGATGCGCGGGGCCGGCGCACCGGTACTGTCCAGCGCGCCCGGAGACTGCGAGCCCGGCGGGCCGACAACGCGGCGCAGGGCGGGCTCGTCCCGCACCGTGAAGTTGCGCATCAGCAACTCGCCCGGCTGCCGCCCCTCGCCGGCCCCAAGCTGCAGCGTCAGGTCGCCGCCATAGGCACGGCGATAGAGGTCGAGGAAGCGCAAGGTAGACCCGCCATTCTCCGACTGAACCACGATCGAACCCGGCCCCTCGCCCTGCTTGACCTGCTTGATGGAGAGGTCGGCCCGGCCGATCCTGCCTTGATAGGCGATCGAACGGAGAGCGCCGTTCCGGCGTGAGAGTTTGAGCTGCGAGTTACCGAGGGCCTCGTTGTTGAAGCCCGTCAGGATCGGCACGTCGAGGTCGAGATCGAAATCGGGCCCTGATGCCGCCGCCTGGCTGCCGCGCGCGACGCTTCGGGTCGGGGCAGCCGGCGCCTCGAAAAGATCACGGACGAAGGGCCGCGCATCGAGCACCGCCCCGCGCACCGAAAGCTTGGTCAGGTTGCCGTCGCGGCTGATCTCGACCTTGGTCAGGTTGTCACCCGGCGACAGGCGCAACTGCGAGAAGCTCGCGCTCTCGAAGCTGTTCTGCTTGGTCAGCGAGATGCGCCCCTTGGCCAGCAGCGGCGCGCTCTCGATCGTCAGATCCTCGAGGTCCGGCCCGTCATCGTCGCTGACATAGGTGAAGACGGCCTTCCCGGCCCGGCCGGCAGGCTTGTTCACGCCCGGCACGCCCGCATCGATCGCGGCCTTGGTCAGGTCGACCTCGATCCGCGGCGGCGCCTCCGGCGTCCTGCCGAGCGGCTTCACGACCTTGACCTGCAGTGGACCGCTGATGCCGGTCTCTGGGCCAAAGCCGCGGCGCTTCAGCGCGGCATTGTCGAGCACCATCGAGACGGTGGCCTCGCCCTGGCCCTTGGCGTTCTGCTTGAGCTCGATCGGCGCCTTGTCTCCGCCGATCCTGCCCTCGCCCTTGATCAAGAGCTGACCGCGGTCGTAGGTCAGCGCCAGATTGGCGCCTTCCAGTTTTTCGCTGCCGAGCAGGTTGTCGGAGGCGATGTTCGACAGCGTGCCGCTGCTGCGGATCGCGACGTCGTTGAAGGTCAGATCGTTGATCAGCGGCAGCGAGAGCTGATTGGTCAGGTCGATCGCACCACGCAGCGCGCCGGGCTCGATCTTGAGCGGCGAGAACTCGCGTAGCGACGGGAAATTGAGCAGCGCGACCAGCGAATCGGCCGAGCCGGTCGATTTGAAGCCGATCCGCGCCTGCGGCCGGTGCGCCCAGGTATCGGACATGGCGAAGGTGCCTTCGCCAAGCTGGAGCTTGCGGCCTTCCCCGAGCTCGGCCGTGGCTTGGGAAATGGCCAGATCGACGGTGCGGCCGGTCGTCGAGCCGACGACGCGCGCATCTGTCAGGAGCGGCAGGCCAGGATTGGGCAGGAAGCTGACCTGCGAGGCCTTCAGGCTCACGGCGACGGCATCGTCGTCCATGCCCTTGCCGCCCCACAGCCGCAGATTGGCCTCGTACGACATCGTCACCTTGACGTCGATCTCCTCGACACGGCCGCTCTTGACCATCTCCGACAGGGCGCCATGCAACCCGGGCGAGGTCACCGCCGGCCAGACCGCGAGCGCGGCCCGCATGTCGGTGTCGACCGCCCTGATCTGGAACTGATGCGAACTCTGGTCGTCGCGCCGGCGCGCCATGCCGGAACCTTCGGCGTTGATCAGCGGCCCCTTGATCGAGAGCTTGCCCATCCTGATCTCGCCGGCGCCCGGATCGACCTCGATCTGGGTGCGCAGCGCCGACAGGGCGACGGCGGCATCCTTGCCGATGCCGGCCACCTGCCCCGCGCCGTCGAGCGCCAGCCGCCAGATGCCGCCCTCGTTATGCCCCTCGCCGCTTCCTGCGAGCTTGGTCTCGCCGGCCTGGAGCTGTGCGGTCGCGACCTTGATCGTCTTGAGGCCGTCCTCGCTGGTGAAGTCGAGCTTGGCGCCCTGGACCTCGATCGGGTCGAGCCCGGCATTGTGGACCTTGACCACGCCCGGCGCGACGGAAAGCCCGGCCGCAAGCCTGCGTTCCCCGCCGCCTGTCTGTGTCAGCGAAATCTTGCCGCTGAGAGCGAGGCCATCCAGCGCGACCATGGCGTTGCCGAAGGCCAGCGCCACCGCCTCGGCCGGCTCGAAGCGCTGGATGTCGATCGTGGCGCTGCGGGTGCCGTCCGAAGCACTCGCGAGATCGATCGCCAGCTCCTTCCAGCGCGGGCCGATGCGCCCCTTCATCGACAGCCGCGCCTGCCCGCCGCCGAAGCGCTCAAGCTTGACGTCGACATCCTCCAGCCCGGAGCGTTGGCGCCCGGCCGGATCGATCAGCGTCACGCGCGCCCCGCCGATGCCGGCGACCTCGAGCGAACCGAGCAGGCCATCATTCGACGCGAGCGCGCCGATCGCGTTCATGGCGCCGGCAAAGGCGTCCCAATCCACGGGATCGCCTGCGATCGGCGTCTTCGAGGTCTGCTCCGGCTGGGCGTCCTGCTCCAGCAGGAGCGAGCCGTCCTGCCTGACGCCAAGGCGGATATTGACGCCGCGCAGATCGAGCGAGACCAGTCGGAAATCGCCGCGCAGCAGCGCCATCGCATCATAACCCAGTACTGCCTCGGGCGCCCGGAACGAGGCGCCGCCAGCATGCCGGAACGAGACTTCGCGGACCCGCAGGCGCGAGCGGCCGTCGGCGCGGTTGAGCTCGGCATGCTCGGCCTCGACCTTCCAATTCGGCCCGAGCCGCTCCTCGATCGCGGCCGAAATCCGGCCCTCTAGTCCGGAAAGCGGGATGAAGCCGCTGACCAGCAAGGCGGCAGCCACGAAACCAAGCATGACGACCGCGACGCAGACCGTGAGCGCAATGGTGACGATGCCGCGCCAGGCGCGCTTGGCGACGGCGACCACTTCCTGGCATTCCGCGTCGGGCGCAGCGCCGGATGCGGGGGCCGCCTCGATCTTGCTGTCGTCGGTCAACGAATCGCTTCTTGTCTTGCTGTTCGAATCGTGCGGATCGGTACGAGGGCTGATGCAGAGGCCGCCGCGCCATTCGCATGATGCGCCTGATCCCGGGAGCGGTACAGCAACAGCTAAGCTAGCTGATTCGTTCCCGGCGGGTCTGGTTTGTGGTCTGAGCCGGCTTATCGCTAACCGCTTGCCCGGCCCTTGCATGGGAACGCGACCAAAGGAAGGCGAAGATGGCGTTGAACGAAGGCATTCCGGCTCCCGACTTCACCCTGCCCACCGATAGCGGCGGCTCGCTCACGCTCTCCAGCCTGCGTGGTCGCAAGATCGTGCTTTATGCCTACCCGCAGGACGACACGACGAGTTGCACCAACGAGGCGCTTTCCTTCGACGCGCTACGCGACGATTTCGCCGCCGCCGGTACGACCGTCATCGGCATCTCGCCGGATTCGGTGAAGCGCCACGACAAGTTCAAGCAGAAATACGATCTGAAGCTGACGCTCGTCTCGGATGAGGAGCGAAAAGCGATCGAGGCTTATGGGCTGTGGGTCGAGAAGCAGATGTATGGCCGCCACTATATGGGCGTCGAGCGCAGCACCTTCCTGATCGACCATACCGGCAAGATCGTCCGCGTCTGGGCCAATGTCCGGGTCAAGGGCCACGCCGAGGCCGTGCTCGCGGCTGCCCGCGAACTCTGAGGCGATCGCCAGGAGTTCTCCCAGAATGAGTGCTGAATTTCCGAACAGCCTTAGGAAATCCCGCCCCTGACAGGGCAAACCGGCCGTGATTTGCGATTGATTAACCCTAACGAGGTCTAATCACCGTATCGCAGCGTCACTTCCGGTTTTGCGTATGACCTCTTCGGATTCCCGCGTTCAGGCCGCCGGCCAAGAGCTTGCCGTGACCGGCCTTCTCTCCCGCCGCAGCTTCACCGTCAGCCGCTCGACCGCCGTGCTCGGCCTGAGCCTGCTGGCGCTGACCACCGCCTGGAGCGGCGCGACCAGCTGGTACATCCTGCGCAAGGACGACCTCGCCGCGCGCCTGATCAGCCGCGAAACCTCGCGCCAATACGCTTATGAGGACCGGATCGCCGTGCTGCGCGCCGATGTCGACCGGCTCGCCAGCCGTGCATTGCTCGACCAGGACGGCGTCGAAGCCCGCGTCGGCGAGATCGCCATGCGCCAGGCCGAGCTCGAATCGCGGCAATCCTTGGTCAATGCGGTCGCCGAGAGCCTGCAATCGGCCGGGGTCGGCGTCTCCCAGGCCGCCAAGAATCCACTGCGCCAGCGCATGATCAAGCCCGAGGAGCCGATCCGCGCCTCCGGCGTGACCAGTTTCGCGCCTTTCGCCACCGGCAAGCCGACACCGGCGCCCGAGACCCTGCCGCTGCGCGGCGCCGGCGACCGCTCGGCGCCCTGGCAATCGGGCGAAGCCGAGGAGCCGGTGCCGCCGGCCAAGCGCGTCGCCGAAGCTCTGACCCAGCTCGATCAGTCGATCGAGCGCAGCACGGCCACGCAGCTTGCGACCCTGCGCGAGATCGACAAGACCCTTGGCGACACCCAGAAGTCGCTGCGCAGCGCTCTTGCCGAAACCCGCCTCGACACCGACAAGCTCGCCGTCGCGACCGTGGTACCGAAGGGCGTCGGCGGCCCCCTGGTGCCGGTCAACATCGACGCCTCAGCAGGGCCGTTCGAGGCGACCCTGAGCTCGTTGCAGCCGCGTATCGCGACCGTCTTTCGCCTGCGCAGCCTCGTCGAGCAGTTGCCGATCCGCCGCCCGCTGGCAGGTGAACTCGAGCTGAGCTCCAATTACGGCTATCGCGCCGATCCCTTCACCCGTGGCGCCGCGCTGCACACCGGCATGGATCTGCGTGCGGAGCACGGCGCGCCGGTGCGCGCCGCCGGCCCGGGCAAGGTCGTGACGGCCGAGTATTCCGGCGGCTACGGCAACATGGTCGAGATCGAGCATGCTGGCGGCATTTCCACCCGCTATGCCCACATGTCGGCAATCCTGGTCAGCGAGGGCCAGACGATCAGCGCTGGTACGCTGGTCGGCCGTGTCGGCTCGACGGGCCGCTCCACCGGTCCGCATCTGCACTACGAGACCCGCATCGACGGCGACCCCGCCGACCCCAATCGCTTCCTGCGCGCCGGCGACAAGCTCGCCGGGCAGCTCTGAAACCGTCTCGGCGACGAACGGACTTCACAGCCCGCTACAGCATTCAGCTGCAGCGGGCTGTTCTGATTCGATAATATGCACTTCAGTTCAAAGCGTCAGCGAGCGCCGCGCCGGCCACCTGATGGCCGTACTCGTTCCAATGCGCGTCGGACTGGAACTCGAAGCGCTTGCCGGCCTTGGCCCAGTCGGCGGCGAAGACGGGATGCAGGTCGAGGAAGGCGATGCCGTGCTTCGCCGCCATCTCCGCCGCGATCCGGTTGAGCTTCAATGCCGGACTGCCGGCGCGGCCGGCATAGATAGCTTCGCGATCGCCATCCATGACGAATTGCAGCCTCGCCCCGATCGACTCGGCGCGCGCCTTCAGCCGGCCGAACAGATAGTCGGTCGCGACGCGGATGTCGGCCTCCTGCGCGAACACGCTCGCGACATCGATATTGGCGGCATAGCCGCCCTCGCCCGCCGCCTTGGCCGGCCCCAGAATCGCATCGACCAGCGTCTGCGGCCGCACCTGCCAGCGATAAAGCAGGAAGCGCGCCGTCGCGCTCTGACGCAGCAGTTCGAACCATCCGGCGCGCCAAGGCACTGGCGGGACCTCGCCGACGACCTTGCCGCCCTCGATCCTGAGCTTGAGGAAGCTCGACGTGTAGCGCCCCGGCTTGAAGGCGAAGCTCTCATCGAAATCATTGTGGACCAGATTGACCACGATCAGCTCGGGGCGGCGCTGAACGACCTCGCGCTCCAGCATCTGCAGATATTGGCTGAGCGGCGCACCGGCGACGCCGAAGCGCTGGACCTCGATCGGCCCCTTGGCGGAAAGCCTGGCGCCGACAACCTCGGCGAAAGTCTTGTCGAACGGCACCTGCAACGCCTCGACGAAGCTGTCGCCGACGAAGGCGATGCGGCGCGTCCCAGGCTTGCGCTCGATCGAATAGTCCGGCAGCGGCGAATTCCAGCCCTGCGCATTGATCTTGAACGGCGCGGCGATCTCGTCGCGCACGCGCCAGACACCGCTCTGCCCGGGCTGGTAGCGCACGACCTCGTTGACGAAGGCGTTGCGCGGCACGTCGCTCGCCGGCAGCACGAAGCGGAACAGCACGAGCTCGCAGAACAGCAGGAAGACGACGACGCTGCCGAGCGAGACCGCGAGATTGATCAGGATCTCGCGGCCTCGGGAGCGTTTAGGCTCGCTCAATCGATGTCCTCGACTTCGACGGTCGTGCCGTAGACGCGCTGGGCCAGCGACGCCTCCATGAACGGGTCGAGATCGCCATCGAGCACGTCGGACGGCGCGGTCGAGGCGACGCCGGTGCGCAGGTCCTTCACCAGCTGATAGGGCTGCAGCACATAGGAGCGGATCTGGTGGCCCCAGCCGATGTCGGTCTTGGAGGCCTGCTCGGCGTTCGCCTTCTCCTCGCGCTTCTTCAGCTCGACCTCGTAGAGCCGGGCGCGCAGCATCTCCCAGGCCTTGGCCCGGTTCTTGTGCTGCGAACGCTCCTGCTGGCACGCGGCCACGATCCCGGTCGGGATATGGGTGATGCGCACTGCCGAATCGGTGGTGTTGATGTGCTGGCCGCCGGCACCCTGTGCCCGGTAGGTGTCGATCCGGCAGTCGGATTCCTTAACGTCGATGACGATGCGGTCGTCCACGACAGGATAGACCCAGACCGAGGCAAACGACGTCTGGCGGCGGGCATTGGAGTCAAACGGCGAGATGCGGACCAGCCGGTGCACGCCTGATTCGGTCTTCAGCCAGCCATAGGCGTTGTGGCCCTTGAACTGCAGCGTCGCCGACTTGATGCCGGCCTGGTCGCCGTCCTGGTATTCCAGGGTCTCGACCTTGAACTTCCGCCGTTCGCCCCAGCGCCGATACATGCGCAGCAGCATCTCGGCCCAGTCCTGGCTCTCGGTGCCGCCGGCGCCGGGATGAATCTCGACATAGGTGTCGAGCATATCGGCCTCGCCGGAGAGGAGCGATTCGACCTGCAGCCGGCCGGCCTCGGCCTCGACCGTCTTGATCGCGGCTTCGCCCTCGGCAGTGGTCGCCGCATCCTCTTCCATCTCGCCGAGCTCGATCAGCGTGAGCGCGTCCTCGACGTCGCGTTCGAGCTTGGTGATGCCGGCGATCTGCGTCTCGAGCTGGGTGCGCTCACGCATCAGCTTCTGCGCGTTCTCGGCGTCGTTCCAGAAATCGGGGCCTTCGGAAAGCGCGTTCAGCTCCGCCAGGCGTCGTTGTGCGACATCCCAGTCAAAGATGCCTCCTCAGCAGTCCGATCGACTGCTTGGCGTTATCGAGCTGCGTCTGGATTTCTGGGCGCATGATCGTCGTCTTCTAAGTCCGTCGCTTGAGGCTGACTGGCTGAGGCGCTGACATAGGCAGCAAGCGCAGTCGTGTAAATGGTGCTTGGCGTCATCCGCCCTTCAGAAGGAGCAGGCGAGGCATTCGCGGCCGTGGCGATACTCCGCCTTCCAGTAATGCGGATCGCCGATCACCTCAAAGGCCAGCCCGCCGGTAAGCGGATAGCGCTTGCGGAATGGCCGGGCGAGCAGGACGAGGAGGTCGCAGTGCGGCGGCCAGTCACCTCTCTCGAGAATGCTGTTGCCGCGCGCCAATTCGGCCTCGAGGATCGCCTGAAGCGGCGCGGCCATGACGACCGCGCCCTTCGCTCTCGTCAATAGAGTCCGCCGGTGCCGGAACCGACCGAGCGACCGCCCGCCGGAGCGACGCTCATCGCGCCGCCTGTCCCGTCCGAAGCGCCGATCACCGAATAGCTGTCCGGCGGCGCCGTGCCCGGCTTGAAGGCTTCGAGGATGCCGCCTTCGCCGCCGGCGCGCATGCCGGTGCGGGGATCGACGCGGATCAGCTTGATGCCGGGCGGCACGCGGAACGGCGTCGCCGGCTTGTCCTTCAGCGCAACCTGCATGAAATCGCGGAAGATCGGCGCGGCGTACTGGCCGGCGGTCGCGGAGTTGCCCAGCGATTTCGGCTTGTCGAAGCCCATATAGACGCCAACGGCGAGATCGGGCGAGAAGCCGACGAACCAGACGTCCTTGGCGTCGTTGGTCGTGCCGGTCTTGCCGGCGAGCGGCTTGCCGACCGACTTGACCACGGTGGCAGTGCCGGCGTTGACGACGCCTTCGAGCATCGAGACCATCTGGTAAGCGGTCAGCGGATCGAGGACCTGCTCGCGATTGTCGATCAGGCGCGGCTCGCGCTGATTAGCCCACTTGTCCGCCTCGCAGCCCTCGCAGGTGCGCTGGTCGTGCTTGAAGATCGTCGCGCCCCAGCGATCCTGGATGCGGTCGATCAGCGTCGGCCGGATGCGCTTGCCGCCATTGGCGAGCATCGAATAGGCCGCGGTCATGCGCATCACCGTGGTCTCGCCAGCGCCGAGCGACATCGAGAGCACCGGCAGCATGTCGTCATAGATGCCGAAGCGGCGGGCATATTCCGCGATCAGCGGCATGCCGACATCCTTGGCGAGGCGCACCGTCATCAAATTCTTCGAGAACTGGATGCCGTAGCGCAGCGTGCGCGGTCCGGTGAACTTGCCGTCATAGTTGCTCGGCGTCCACATGCCGAGGCCGCCGCCCTGGTCGACCTCGATCGGCGCGTCGAGCACGATGCTGGACGGCGTATAGCCGTTGTCGAGCGCGGTCGCGTAGACGAAGGGCTTGAAGGACGAGCCCGGCTGGCGCAGCGCCTGCGTCGAGCGGTTGAACTCCGACTGGTCATGCGAGAAGCCGCCGACCATGGCGAGCACGCGGCCCGAGAACGGGTCCATCACGGTGATCGCGCCGTTGACCTCGGGCATCTGGCGCAGGCGAACCTGGCCCGGCCTGCCGTCGATCGGCTCGACATAGACCACGTCGCCCGGCGAGACCGCCTGAGCGACGCGGGTGCGCCGCGTCCAGCGGATGCCGTCAGGCCCGAGCGTCGCCGTCTCGCGCTCAGGCCGCAGCAGGCCGGACGCCTCGCGGATCGGCTGCAGGCCGACGCGGGCGCTGTCTCCAGCGACGTCGAGGACGACGGCAAGACGCCAAGGCTTGACATCGCCGAGCACTGGCAGCTCGCCCATGGCGAGGCCCCATTCGCGGCTAGCCGTGTCGATCTTCTGGATCGCACCACGCCAGCCGCGTGCCTCGTCGAAGCGGACGAGGCCATCGACCAGCGCCTTGCGCGCCATCAGCTGCATCTTGGGATCAACCGTGGCGCGCACCGAAAGGCCGCCTTCGAGCAGCTTCTTCTCGCCATAGCGATCCTGCAGCTCGCGCCTAATCTCCTCGGCGAAATAGCCGGCGGCGATCTGGTTCGGCGACACCGTGCGCGGGTTCACGCCAAGCGGCTGCTTCTTCGCCGCCTCGGCATCGGGGCGCTTGAGGAAGCCGTTCTCGGCCATGCGGTCGAGCACGTAGTTGCGACGCTCGATGGCGCGCTCACGGTTACGGAACGGGTGCAGGTCGGTCGGCGCCTTCGGCAGCGCGGCGAGATAGGCCGCTTCCTGCGCGTTGAGCTCATGCACCGACTTGCCAAAATAGTTCAGCGCCGCTGCGGCAACGCCGTAGCTGCCCTGCCCCGGCGCCGGGGCACCGAGATAGATCTCGTTGAGATAGAGCTCGAGGATCTTGTCCTTCGAATAGGTCGACTCGATGCGCAGCGCGATCAGCGCCTCGCGAATCTTGCGCTCGATGCTCTGCTCGGAGCCGACCAGGAAGTTCTTCGCCACCTGCTGGGTAATGGTCGAAGCGCCCTGCGGCCGGCGACCGGAACCGCGATTGCGGAAGTTCGAGATCGCGGCGCGGGCGAGGCCCTCGGGGTCGACGCCGAAATGCTTGTAGAAGTTCTTGTCCTCGGCCGAGAGGAAGGCGTCGATGATCAGCTTCGGCACCGCCTGGATCGGCAGATAGAGCCGGCGCTCCCTGGCGAATTCGGCGATCAGGCTACCGTCGCCGGCATGGACGCGGCTCATCACCGGCGGCTCGTAATTCCGCAGCTGCGCCGAATCGGGCAGGTCCTTGGAGTAGTGCCAGATCACGCCGGCAGCACCCGCGACACCGATGACGAACAGGATCGTACCGGCGGCGAACGCCCATCCGAAAAGGCGCAATATGAACCGCATCGAGAATTTTGACCTCGGCTAGCGGCAGCGGCGTCGCCCTCCCCCTTGGCGTCGCACCGTGCCCGGCTGATCTTTGAACTCGTCTCTATATCACGGCAGACATGGCGGAACCGTGGCTTTGCGACCACAAATCGCCATGTTCGACCACTCCGCCATCAAGGCCTGCTTTGCGCGGCCTTGCCCGGCATCTGCAGGCGCTCGAAATAGTGGTCGACCGCCTGCTGAACGGCTGTCGCCGCCTGCGTCCGCCAGCCCTCCGAATTCAGGAGCTCGGCATCCTTGGGGCTCGACATGTAGCCGAGCTCGATCAGCACCGACGGCACGTCGGGAGCGGTCAATACGCGAAAACCTGCCGAACGCAACGGCACCTTGTGCATTTTCACTGAACCGCCGAGCTTCTCGACCAGATTTCGCGCGAAGATCGTCGAGAAGCTGCGGGTCTCGCGCTTGGCGAGATCCATCAGGATGCCGGCGACATCCTGCACATCCTCGCTCGAATCGAGACCAGCGACGGCGTCGGCCTGGTTTTCCTTGGCCGCCAGCCGCGCCGCCTCCGCGTCGCTGGCCCGCTCCGAGCCGGTATAAATGGTCGCGCCACGCACATCCTGCGCCTGCGCCAGCGAATCGGCATGGATCGAGATGAAGAGGTGGGCCTCGACGCCGCGAGCGATGCGGACACGATCGTTCAGCGAGATGAAGGTGTCATCCGAGCGGGTCATGATCACCCGGTAGCGACCCTGCGCCTCAAGCTGCTCCTTCAGCTTCAGCCCGAAGGCGAGCACCACCGCCTTCTCAGCGATCGCCGCGACCTGCGTGCCGGGGTCGATGCCGCCATGGCCGGGATCGATCACCACGATGCGGCGCGTGTCGCCCTCGGCCTTGCGCTCGACCGGGATGCTCGGCAGCTGCGTCTTGGCCGCCGCCTCGCGGGCGAGAGCGGCGAATTCCTCACGGCTCGTCCGCTTCAGCTCGACGACCAGCTCGCCGAACCCGCCACGCACCGGCTTCACCGAGACATTCTCGACCACGGCCGGCTGAGCGAGATCGAGGATGATCCGGGCCCGGTCGGCCATGAACAGCCCATAGCGGAAACCGGAGACGAAGCCCGCCGATTTGCGGCCCTGCTTGCCATCGATCTGGAAGTTTATCGAGGGCAGATCGACGATGACGCGGTCGGGCCCGGCCATGACCGAAGCGGCCGCCGTCACCGGCCGGGACAGCGCAATGGTCAAGCGGACGACCTCGCCCTGGACTTCCAGCCGCGCATCGGTGGCGACCGGGAGATCGGTGCCAGCACGACCGGGCGAATTCGCCGCCGCGAGCGAAATGGATGACAGAATCACGACCGCACATGCGAAAAGCCGCAACGCCGGCATGGCGATGCGGCGCGTGACGCCCCTGGCAGACAGGCGAAGCCGGTGAAGCAGGAGAAAGCTCCTCGATTCGCTGGTTCGACGCTTAACAAGGCTTAACCATAGCGTCGCCATTCGTTGACAACCCGTTACCATGGCCGGCCGGCAGCGGAAACCGCGCCCCGCCCATCACCCACCGTTAACGCGCTTGCAAAAATGCATCGCCTGTCTGTAATGGAGATGGTTGCATCGCGAAGGCTACCGCAGCGCACAAGCCGGGTCATAAGCCCGCCGACGCCCTGCGAAACGGCCGAACGACCGGATCTGTCACATGATCCGCGCCGGCGCGGGGGCAGCCAACAACGGAATCGTCCGCGGACGGGCCTGCGCCAGGCAGCAATCGGCGCCGGTACTCTTGTCCGCGAGCGTGTCAAAACGCGGTGCGCCTCCCGGCGTGCTGCAGGTCAAAGGTCAGATGTCGGGGCAAACGACGCCGCTTTCCTTTTCGGTGTTTCGTCGAAACCTTTCCGGTGGCGACGGGCTATTCGCCCGCCCCGCCGCACGCCTCCGTCATCCTTCCTTGATCGAACTCCTCTCCCTGCAACATGCCGGCTTCAGCCGGCTGACGTGCGGCGCCCCTGCCCGCGGCCGCGGATTCACGTCCGCAGCCCGGCGGATTGCCAAGGCCGCCGCGCCAATGGAATTGTCACATGGCCAACAAGATGCTCATCGACGCCACCCACCCGGAAGAGACCCGGGTCGTGGTGTCCCGCGGCTCGCGTATCGAAGAGTTTGATTTCGAATCAGCCAGCCGCAAGCCGCTCCGCGGCAATATCTATCTGGCGAAGGTGACGCGGGTGGAGCCGTCGCTCCAGGCCGCCTTCGTCGAGTATGGCGGCAACCGCCACGGCTTCCTCGCCTTCTCCGAAATCCATCCCGATTACTACCAGATCCCGGTCGCCGACCGGCAGGCCCTGCTCGCCGAGGAAGCGCGCGCCGAGCGCGAGGAAGAGCGTGACGAGGAGAAGCGCGAGCGCCGTGGCCGCCGCGGCCGCCGCGATCGCGACAACCGTCCCAAGCGCGCCGCCGAGAGCGGCGAGACCGTCAGCGCCGAGGTCGAAGCTGGCGTCGCCCAGCCCGAGGATCTGGTCGAGACCAACGGCAAGGAAGCCGCCATGGTCAACGAAGGCGCCCCCGCCTTCGGCGAGAGCTTCGCACCTGAGATTGCCGAATCCGTCAATGAGGACGCCGCCGAGAATTCCGCGCCGCTGACCTTCGAGACCACCGCCGAGCCCCGCGCCTCCGAGGATGACGAAGAGTCGGTCGAAGCGCGCCGCCCGTCGCAGGACGACGAGAACGGCGACGACGAGAATGGCGGCGACGACGCGCAGGAAGAGCCCGAGCAGCTCGGTGGCGGCGATGCCCTCGATGACATCGCCGAGCGGCCGCATCGCCATTCGCGCCGCCAGTACAAGATCCAGGAGGTGATCAAGCGCCGCCAGATCATCCTGGTCCAGGTCGTCAAGGAAGAGCGCGGCAACAAGGGCGCGGCCCTCACGACCTATCTCTCGCTCGCCGGCCGCTATTCGGTGCTGATGCCGAACACCGGCAAGGGCGGCGGCATCTCGCGCAAGATCACCAATGCCGAGGACCGCAAGCGCCTCAAGGAGATCGCTCAGGAGCTGGAGGTGCCGGAGGGGATGGGCATCATCCTGCGCACCGCCGGCGCCTCGCGCACCAAGGTCGAGATCAAGCGCGACTACGAATACCTGATGCGGATGTGGGAGAGCGTGCGCGAGCTGACGCTCGGCTCGGTCGCTCCCGCGCTGGTCTATGAGGAGGGCAACCTCGTCAAGCGTTCGATCCGCGATCTCTACAACAAGGACATCGACGAGGTTCACGTCGCCGGCGAAGCGGCCTATCGCGAGGCCAAGGACTTCATGCGCATGCTCATGCCGAGCCATGCCAAGAGCGTGAAGCCCTATCGCGAGCAGACCCCGCTCTTCGCCGCCTTCGGCGTCGAGAGCCAGCTCGACGCGATGTTCTCGAACACGGTGACGCTGAAGTCGGGCGGCTACATCGTCATCAATCAGACCGAGGCGCTGGTCGCGATCGACATCAACTCCGGGCGCTCGACCCGCGAGCACAATATCGAGGACACCGCCCTCAAGACCAATCTCGAAGCCGCCGAGGAAATCTCGCGGCAGCTGCGCCTGCGTGACCTTGCCGGCCTCATCGTGATCGATTTCATCGACATGGAGGAGAACCGCAACAACCGCGCGGTCGAGAAGAAGCTGAAGGAGTGCCTGAAGAACGACCGGGCCCGCATCCAGGTAGGCCGCATCTCCGCCTTCGGCCTGCTCGAGATGTCGCGTCAGCGCATCCGCACGGGCGTGCTCGAAAGCTCCTCGGTGCCTTGCCCGCATTGCGCCGGCGCCGGCCTCGTCCGCTCGACGCCGTCGATCGCGCTGCAGATCCTGCGCGCCCTTGAGGAAGCGCTGATCAAGAGCGCCTCCCATAACCTCGAGGTCCGCACCCGGCCGGAGGTCGCGCTCTACGTGCTCAACCAGAAGCGCGCCCATCTGCGCGACCTGGAGGAGCGCTTCAACATCGCGATCACCGTCTCGGCCGATGCTGCTTTGCTCGGCACCCGCTATTTCGAGGTCGAGCGCGGCGAGTTCGTCGGCAACGAGAACCGCGTCGTGCCGGTCTCCAGCATGCGCGCCGAGGCGATCGTCGACGAGCCCGAGGACGAGGATATCGTCGAGGTTGAGGTCGAGGCCGAGGAAAGCGAGAGCGAAGCCGAGACAGCACCGCGTGCTGCTGCCGAGGGCGAAGGCCAGGAGGGGCGTGATGGCCGTCGCCGTCGCCGCCGCCGCCGCCGCCGGCGTGGTGGTGATCGTGACGGTCAAGGCCAGCAGCTCGAAGGCGCAGGCGACGACACCAGTGACGAAGGCGAGGACGGCGAGGATGACGCCGTTGGCGAATCCGACGATGCGGCGCCGGTTGCAGTCGCTGCGCCCGTCGAGGAGCCTGCCGCAACCGTGAGCGAGGCCCCCGCGGCCGAACCGGAAGCGGATGCCAAGCCGAAGCGCGCTCGCCGCAGCCGCAGCAAGAAGGTCGAGGCGGAAGCCGAGACCGAAACCGTCGAGGCCGCCAAGGCTGTCGACACCGCTGCCGAAGTCGTCGCCGAGCCGGCCGAGAAGCCCAAGCGCAGCCGCTCGCGCAAGAAGGTCGTGCCGATCACGGAGGACGGCGTCGCCGCTGCCTCGGCCGAGGCCGCGCCCGAACCGACTGTCCCCGCAGCTGCGCCGCCGGCACCAGAACCCGTCGCCGAAGAGGCACCGCCTGCACCGCGCATCGTCGAGGAGCCCGTCGCGGTCGTGCTGACGCCGCCGGATCCGGACCGGCCGAAGCGCGGCGGCTGGTGGAACAAGCTGGCCGGACGCAAGTAAGATCAAGGCCGTCGCGAGCGATCGCGGCGGCCTTTTTCATGGGCGGGAGAAAGATGCGGCCACCGCGAAGCCGTGAACGTCTGCTCGTGAGGGCGATCGCCTGTGCCGGCCTGATCGGGCTGGCCTGGCTGGCCCAGCAAGCGATCGGCTGGCTCGGCGTCGGCCTCCTCGGCCTGTTCACCCTCTTCGTCGCGGTGCGCTACGAGCTTGAGGGCAACCTGCCGGTCGGTCCACAGATGACGCCGGATCTCTATGCCAGCCAGTTTGGCAAGCACGGTCCCGAGCATGCGGCCGAACGCGCCGGCCAGCGCCATGAATGGGCGGGCCAGCTCTCCGCCGCCCGTCTCGCCGCCGGCCTGGGCGCCCTGCTGGCGCTGATCGGCTTCGGCTTCTTCTTCATGCTGGAGTTCGGTGGCCAGCCCGCCTGACTTTGGCTGCTCGCCCTCACTCGGCAGCCGGCGCGAGTGGCGTCGGGGGTGGCACGGTCGCGATCGCCGCAGCAGCGCCCTTGCCGCTGCCTTCCTTCACGGTGACCGCGTTGGAGGCAAACGGCACCTCGGCCTCGTTAAGGCCACGATAGACCCGCTTCAGCGCCTCGCGCTGCAACATCGAGGCATGGTTCGGCTTCGAGGTGAATTTCAGCCTGATGACGATGGCGGAATCGGTGATGTCAGCGACGCCCTGCATCTTGAGCTGGGCGATGAAATGCGGCCCGTGCTCCGGATCCTCGAGCAGGGCCGCTCCGATCTTCTTGATCGTCTTGCGTGCCTTCTCGATATCGGCGGAGTGATCGAGGCGGACATTGAACTTCACCGTCGCCCAGTCGCGGCTGGCATTGGTCAATGACTGCACCTGGCCGAACGGGACGGTGTGGATCTGGCCGCTCTGATGGCGCAGCTGCATCGAGCGCAGCGAGATCTTCTCGACCGTTCCTTTGAGCCGGCCGGTATCGACATATTCGCCGACGCGGAAGGCATCCTCCAGCATGAAGAAGAAGCCAGAGACGATGTCGCGTACCAGCGCCTGCGAACCGAAGGAGATGGCGAGACCGAGGATGCCGAAGCCGGCGAGCAAAGGCCCGATATCGACGCCGAGACGCGACAGCAGCACGAGCGCGGTCAAGCCGATCACCGCAGCGAGTACAACACCGCGCAGCACCGGCAGCACGGTCGCCAGACGCGACGGCACATGATCGACAGGAACGGCGTCTTCGTCGCCGGGCTGGCTGATCGTCGGCTTCGGCGTATAGGCATCGAAGAAGCCACGCAGGAAGACGATGGCGACCCAGCCGCCGAAGGCGAGGATCGCGACGCCGCCCGCCTGGCGCATCAGCACGGCGAACTGGTCGGAGCTGACGCCGAACAGGAAACCGGCCCAAAGCCGCGCCAGCAGGTAGAAACCACCGGCCCACATCGCGCCACCGGCGGCGGCGCGCAGGGCATGGCCGACCGCGATCGATAGCGGCGCGACCTCCCCCATCGCCATGGCATGCGCCTGCCGGCAGGCCATCAGACTGGTGATGCCGACGGCCAGGATCGGCGCCAGGATGATGATGAACTGCGTCAGCGCTGCGGCTTCCGCCCAGCGCCCGCCGCCTTCCATCATCGCCGCCGCGTTGCCGACCATCCAGATCAGGACGGCAAGAACCGCATAGAGCCAGCCGGCGGTGTGAGCGATCGCGCGCCGGAATGGTCCCGGCTCGTGCGCGGAATGGAGAATGAGCGCGGAAAGATCGTGCCGCGCATCGATGAACCACCAGACCTTGAACAGGGTCGAGATGATGCCGACCAGCGCGAACATCCCGGTCACTGGCCCAGGGCCGGTCGCATGCTGGATCGTCACCGTCGCTGTCAGCACGACGGGCGTGAACAAGCCGAAGAAGGCCAGGAGCTTGAAATGCCGCTCGGCCCGCGGCAGCGGCATGACACGACGCTCCGGCGCGCCGGGCGCGAGCAGGAACCGGCCGAGGATTAGATAGCCGGCGGCGATCGTGACGCCGTTGGCGATGGTGCGCAGCGCCATATGGGCGAGGTCCGGCTCCGGCAGCCAGACGATGCGGACCGCATGCAGCACGGCAAGGCCAATTCCGAGCGTCGCCAGATCCTGCAGCAGCCCCCAGGAGGAGGCGATCAGGCGCGGCGAGAATTCGGGTCCCTCTGGAGTGAGCCGGCGTGCGAACCAGGCCGCCGTCACCCGCCGGTAAAGTCCCGCCAGGGCAAGCGCGAGCGCGAGCCCTGCGACCAGCCGCCAGCCGGCGGAGACCCCGCTGGCGCCGTTGCGATTCTGCGCCCAGGCCCGGCTCCAGGCCTCCGGCAGCTGGCTCAGGCGCGGCACTGCGCCGAGCCCCTCGGCCGCCCCATCGACGAAATGATCCCAGAACACCTCGACCGGCGTTTCGTCGTCGGCTGGAACCTTGCTTGATGGCGAAGCCGCGGCAGCGGCACCCAATGCCGGGACGGAGGGCGCCACAGCAGTTTTGGGCTCGTCCTTGCCGGCGACCCTGATCTCGACCCTGCGCCCACCGGCAGACAAGGCGTCAACCAGTTTTCGCACCGTTTCTGGCGTCTCGTCGCCGCGAAGCGTCAGGACGGCCGAGCTATCGGAGCCGGCCTGTTGCGCTGCGACCTCGCCGGCGGCAAGGCCACCCAGCAGCAGCGCTCCGCACAACGTCACGGCGTTCAGCCAGTTCCGCATTGCAACCATGTCCTGCCCCCAAGCCGGATCAGATTGAGTCCACCGCTTCGCCTTGGCAAGCGTTAGAGCCGGAACCGATCAGGTTGGATCAGTCTGATCGGTGAGTCCGTCTCTCACTTTCCGTCAGAAACCTCAGCGCGCCCTCAGCCAGCGCCCAAGGCGCGCTACCGCCTCCTCGCATTCGGCCAGCGAGCCGGCGAAGGAGAGCCTGACGGTGCGCGCCCCGCGCCCCTCGTCGAAATCGAGCCCGGGCGTGATCGCGACGCCGGCATTTTCCAGAGCATCCCGGCAGAAGCTCATGGAATCGTTCGAATATCGGCCGATGTCGAGATAGATGTAAAAGGCGCCGTCGACCGGCAGGAAATCGCCCAGCCCGATCTCCGGCAGAGCCTTCAGTAGGTAGGCGCGGTTTGCCGCATAGCCGACCTTGATCGCCTCGCATTCGCCGGTCGCGTCGAAGGCCGCCTCGCCCGCGACCTGGCTCAGCATCGGCACCGAGATCGAGAAATTCTGCTGCAGCCTTTCGATCACCCGCACCAGCCGCTCCGGCACCACCAGCCAGCCGACGCGCCAGCCGGTCATGCAGTAGTACTTGGAAAAGGAGTTGACGATGATCGCGTCGGGATCGGCGGCGAGCGCCGTCGTCGCCGGCCGCTCATAGGTCAGGCCGTGATAGATCTCGTCGGAGATGTACCAGAGCCCGAGCCGCCGGCACTCGGCCGCGACTGCGGCGATCGCCTCCGGCGCCATCACCACGCCGGTCGGGTTGGCCGGGCTCATCGTCAGCACGCCGGCGAGCGGCTTCTCGGCATGCGCCCTGGCGATCAGCTCCGGCGTCAGCGCATAGCGCGTCTCCGGCCCGACCGGGATCGCGACCGGCTCCAGCCCGAGCGCGGTCAGGATGTTGCGATAGGCCGGGTAGCCCGGTGCGGTGATGGCGATGCGCGCGCCCGGCTCGAAGCAGGCGAGGAAGCTGAGGATGAAGCCCCCCGAGGAACCGGTCGTCACCACGACGCGCTCGGCCGGCACCTCGACGCCGTAAGTATCGCGATAATGCCGCGCGATCCGGGCGCGCAGCGAGCCGATGCCGAGCGCCTGGGTGTAGCCGATGCGGCCATCCTCCAGCGCCTTCGCCGCAGCGGCCCGGATGCTCGCCGGCGTCGCCGCCGAAGGCTGGCCGACCTCCATGTGCACGACCGAGCCGCCGCGCCGCTCGATCGCCTCGGCCGCGTTCATCACGTCCATGACGATGAAGGGCGAGACGCCTTGCGCCCGCTGGGCGGGCTTCGGTGCCGGCGGCAGGCCGGGAACGGCGATGGTCATGGCAGCCTCGATGATCGTCACGTTGCGTGAGCCATGCCCTGCACGCGCGCCGACCGCAAGCGGCTCAAATGTCGAGCGCAGCCTGCCGCAGTGGCAAGGCGCGGGCGCTCTCGCCGGAGCGCAACTCGCTATGGCGCACGATCGCGGCGCTCATACTGACCCGGTAGCGCTCGCTCAATTTCGTTGCATCAAGCCTCCGCACGGCCGGCGTATCCGGGATCAGGAAGGCCGCCGCATAGCGCCGGGCCTGGTATTCCATCGAACGAAGCTTTGCCGAGACCCGCTCGGCCCGCCCGCCGGCCGGGGCGCGATTGAGATTGCCTTGATGACCGAGCAGGGCATGACCAACCTCGTGCACCATCGTCATCAGCGCCCTGCCCTCGCCGCGATTGGCCGCCTGGAACACACCTTCCAGGATCAGCAGGCGCTTGGCCTGCGAGTCCCACTGCGCCTCTGCCTCGCCGAGCGAGCCGTCGTGCACGCGCTCATAGGCGAACTCCGGATAACGCGCTTTGAGCTTCACCAGCAGCGTCATGGAATCGATCGCCTGCTCGTCGCGAAAGCCGAGCCCGCGCCGGTGCGCCAAAGCGCGGGCGTCGATTTGCGCATCGGTGAGGAAGGCATGGCGCATCGGCAGGCCTCCTGGACCCGCCAATCATAGCCCTCCCACCATGTCGCCTCAATGGAGGCCATATCAGCCGCCGCCCGGCCCTCACCAATTGACGCGCAAGCCGACCGAGCCCTGGGTAGCGCTCTCGCGGCTACGGCCGCCGCCGATCGACCAGCGATGATCGGCATGGGCGTAGAGGCTGACATTCCGGTTGATCCGCGCGGTGATACCGGCGCCGACTTCGAGCGCGGTGTCGCCATAGCGTGTCCGGATCGGCTCCGAGCCGCCGAAGAAGGCGAGGTCCGTCCCGCCGAAGCTGTGCCAGAGATTGGCGCGGGTGTAGATTTGCCACAGCGTGCCGGCGTTGCTGACGCTGTATTGCAGCCTGGCGCCGAGCCGACCGGTGACTTCGTCGCCCTCCTTCCAGCTCACCGTGGAATAGCTGTCCGAGCCCGGCTTGAGCGAGACGCGCTGCCAGAGCAGTTGCGCCTGCGGTTCGATCTGCCAGGCGCCCTCGGCGCCGAAGCGGATCGGATAACCGCCTTCGAGCGAGGCGCTCCAGCCGCGACCATCGGTGTTCAGTGAGGCGCCGTAGTCCGATTGCGCCTTCACATCGAACCAGTTCGTCTGGATGACCGTGTCGAGATACCAGCCGCTCGGCCCGAAATGGGTCCAGTAGGCGCCGATTGCCGGCCCCTGCAGTTCGAGGCGGCCGACGCGCAGATTGCGCGCGCCGAGCGCAAAGCCGCTCACCCGCGGCGCTGTGTACTGCGAATGCGCGACATAGACGCCGACATGATCGCGATGGCCGCCGGCATAGGGCTCGGTACGGATCAGGTCGAGGCCGGCCTGGGCGCCGAACAGGCTGCCTGCCGCACGGCTGTCGACATCGCCGCTCCAGCGGCTCTGCACGCGCTCGCCGAAGACCCGGGCCCAGGCGCCGTTGGCATAGGGGCTGCGTCCGCCGAGATCGCGCAGGTTCTCCTGCTCGCCAACGCGCTCATGCAAAGTGCCGAGCCGGCCGATCGTGGCCGCGCCTAGCGTTCGCGCCACGCCTGCGACCGGAGAATAGAGTGCGACCTCGGGCCGATAGAGCACGATCTGCGCCGGCACCTCGGCCGCCGGCTGGCCCGCGCCCGGCGATTCGACCGATGTGACCGGCACGGTGTTGCGCAGGAACCAGTCATCGCCGCTGGTGCCGCTATAGCCGCCGCGGAAGAGCCGATACTCATAGGCACCGGCCGCGGCACGCCCGGCCAGACGGAAGGCGTCGGCTGCAGTCGTGCCGCCATTGACGGTCTCGACGACCCTGATCCCGTCACCCTGCGTGCGTGCGCCACCACCGCCGGCATTGCTGATCAGCAGGCTCGTATCGCCGCCGGCGCGGCCCCCATCGATCACCACGCGGTCGGAGGCCGAGCCGTCACCGCCGAGCACGGTGCTCAGCATGATCGCGCCACCCTGGCCGACATAATTGCCGGCGACCGTCAGCGTCGTGCTGGCCGCAAGCCCCAATCTGACTTCGCCGGCATTGCTCAATCCCGGCAGCGTCTGGTCGAAACCGTCGAGGTCGAGCGCGCCTGCGCCGGCGACGCCGACCTGCGAGGCTGGGCTGAAGACGTTGGCGCCGCCGGCACGCAAGGTACCGGCATTGACGCTCGTCACGCCCGAAAAGATGTTGGCGCCGGAGAGCACCGTCGTGCCGGTGCCTTCCTGACGAACCGAGCCGGTGCCGGAAATCACGCCCGGGACGATCATCAGATCGCTCCGATTGAAGGCAAGCGCGGCATTGTTGACGATGTCGCCCCGAACACTGCCGCTCGTCCCGCCATCGCCGAGCTGCAGCGTGCCGGCGCTGATCACCGTGCCGCCGGTGTAGCTGTTCTCGGCGGTCAGGATCGTGGTTCCGACGCCGTCCTGGCGAACCGTGCCCGTGCCCGAGATCGCCCCAGCGAAGGTCATCGCATCGCTGCGGTTGAAGGCGAGCGTTCCGTTGTTGGCGACATCACCGACGATGCCGCCGCTCGCGCCGCCATTGCCGAGCTGCAGATTGGCGCCGGCGTTAATTGTCGTACCGCCGGCATAGCTGTTCGCACCGGTCAGGATCAGGTCGCCCGGCCCGTCGACGGTTAGCGCCCCCACGCCTGTGATGCCCTGCGCGATCGTCGTGGTGAAGCCGTTGGTGTCGATCGTCCCGCCGGCTGCCTCGATGTTGATGGCGCGCGTCGCGGCGAGGTCGAAGGCGGCGTCGTAACGCAGCGCACCGCCATTGAAGGTCAGCCCGCCGGTCGCAGCGCCGATCGCCGCGTCGCGCGCGATCGCAATCGTGCCGCCTGAGATCGTCGTTCCGCCGGAATAGCTGTTGCCGCCCGGCGCCGTCGGCGCCAGCGTCAGCACGCCGCCACCGGTCTTCTCGATCCGGCCCGCGCCGGAGATCGGCCCGGTATAAGTGCCGTTGTCTGGCTGGGTGAAGCGCACGAGGCCGTTATTGGTGACCGTCGGCGGCAGGCTCTGCGCCCGGGCCTCCAATGTCGCGCCGGGGTCGACCCGCATCGTGCCGTTGTACGTCGTATTGTTCCCTGTCAGGACCAGCGTGCCGGCTTCGACCGCAGTGACTGTCGGGCCACTGATCGTGCCGGTAATCGTCCAGGTGCCGCTGCCACTCTTGGTCAGGGCTTCGAAGCCGGTCAGGTTGCCGGGAATGCTCGCCGTGCCGGCCCCGTCGAGGAAGATCCGGTCATTGCCGGCCCCGCCCGCGACATTTCCGGTGATGACGGAGCCGGTGAACAGGCGCAGCGTATCGGCGCCGCCGGCGAAGACGAGGTTGCCCTCGACCCTGCCGCGATTGGTAAAGTTGACCGAGGCGTTGCCGGAGGAGCCGATCACATTGCCCGGCGCGCGGATGATGCCGGTTTCGTTGTTGACGATCGTGTTGGTCGCGGTGCCGCTCTCGAACCAGATCGCCGCGGCGTTGGTGGCAGCGATGGTGCCATTGTTGATGATCGTGTTGCCGGTCCCCATCAGGTTGACCGCTTCCGCGTTGCCGGCGGTGCCCTGCGACAGCACCTGGCCACCTTGCTCGACCGTCAGCGTGCCGTTGTTGCGGAATTCAATGGTGTTGCTGCCCGCGCCGTAACCGCCGCCGCCGCCGCTGGCGGCATTCCTGACCGTGCCGCCACCCTGGATCAAGATCGTGTTGCCGTCGCGCAAGCTGATGGCATTAACGTTGCCGGCCGGAGCGACGATCGCGCCGTTGCCGACAGTCACGCTGCGACTATCGGATGCGGCATTGTTGCCGTTTCCGACGGTCGAGGTGAAGGGGTTCGGCGGGCCGCTGCTGCAACTCGTCGCAAGGCCCGTCGTCGTGCAATTTGACCATGCGGGTTCGGCGTTCACCAGCAGGAAGAATTGCGAGCCGCAGAGAACCAGGACGCGCGCGCGGCCCGAAAGCCTGGTAAGACCATCGGCGCCGGAGGGGGTATCTGAATTCAGCATCAGGCCGGCCGACCTCTCGGTCCCGGTGACTGCTCGCCCCCCACGAGCTCGCACCGCACAGATCATCGAATTTCGCAGCCACGATCGCTCGATGGCCTGCTAAGATCAGTATGATCCGCGCCCTGTCACGCCTATCCGGAATGCGAATATTGGGACCTCGCCCCGCTCAAATCTTGTCGGCCATTAGCCTGTCGAGACAGCGTCAAGCTACGCCGTGAGCTTGAAATTGCCTGCTGCATCGCAGTTAGATCAAGCGATGCAGCACAATTAACCAAATAGCCGTTTGGCGAAGATCGCTTTATCAGGGCGCATGCCCGGTCTCGCCTCAGCTTGCCAGGATTGCCTCGACGATCTCCTGCACGTTCAGCGCCTCCTCCAGCGTCGCCAGCTGATGCGCATCACCATGTGTCAGCTTCGCCACGCCTTCGAGCTGTCGCTTCAGCGCGACTGGCCGCGCCTCGAGCTGGGTCAGCGCATCGGGCGCACGTTGCCAGGAGCCGTCCGGCTGGCGCTGTTCGGCCAGCGACCAGTCGCACAGCCGGACCGCGCCGCCCTCGCCTTCCAGCATCCAGATATTGTGGTCGTCCTTCTGGGTCGTACCGACGCTGCCGATGAGCGTCACCGGGATCTCGCCGGCCATCAATCGCGCCTCGATCCGGCGCTCCGACTTGCCGGCTTCCGGGAAGGAGGCGCTGGCCTGCAGGCCGTGCAGCCTGCCGCCGAGCCGGCGGCTCAGGAACAGGAAATGCGAGACCACCTCGCGGGTGAAGCCGCCCTGCTCACGCCGGTCGAGCCAGCCGGCGGCATCGGCCTGCCAGGAACGCGGCCAGGTGGCGAAGGCGACCTCGATCGTGATCTTCCTGTCGTTGCCAACTGCCCCGGCTGCAATCCAATCCTGCAATTGCGAGACGGCCGGCGAGGAGGCGAAGGGAAAGTTGACCGCGCCGCGCCCGCCCGCCTTGCTGACGAAGGCGCGGGAATCGGCAACGTCGATCGCGAGCGGCTTCTCGCAGAACACGCTTTTTCCGGCCGCGAGCGCAGCGCGGGCATGGCTGAGATGCGAGGCCGGCGGCGAGGCGATGTAGACGCAGTCGCTTGCCGCGATCACCGCAGCGGCATCCTGCATCCGGGCGACCTGCGGCAGCTCGCCGGCGATCCGCGCCATCGCCTCGCCGGACGGGTCCCAGATACCGGCGGCGCGCACGAGCTCGGGCGATTGCGCCAGGATCGCGCGCAGCATGCGCTCGCCCATGATGCCAGCCCCGATCAGGCCGATGGAAACGGGTTCGGACATGGGAGTCTCTTTCAGCGACAGAATGGACGCCGCTTAGCAGCTCCCGAGCGTCCAGCGCTACCCTGCAAGCCGCTCGCTGCCTTCGCCGAGCTCGACCCGGTTCCGCCCGGAGGCCTTGCCAGAATAGAGCGCCGCATCGGCGCGCCGGTAGAGATCGGCCGCCGTCTCCTGGCCGTCGAAAGCGGCGGCGCCCATGCTGACCGTGATGTATTGCGCCGTCGGCGAGGCCGCGTGCTCGATCTTGAGCTCGGCGATTGCCTGTGCGACCCGTCCTAGCCGCTCCTGCGCCTTCTCCGGCTTGGCGTCATAGAGCAGCAGCCCGAATTCCTCGCCGCCGAGACGCCCGACCATGTCCATCGGCGGGCGCAGCTTGCTGTCGATGGCGCGGGCAATCAAGGCCAGCGCGATGTCGCCGGCCTGGTGGCCGTAGCGGTCGTTGTAGCGCTTGAAATGGTCGACATCGAGCACCGCGAACACGACCGGCACTCGGTCGCGCCGCGCCTGCAGCAGCGCCATCGCCACATGCTCCTCGAAGCCGCGCCGGTTGGCGATACCGGTCAGTGCATCCGACATCGCCCGGTTGTGCAGCATGCGCCGCAGCAGGAACTGGTCGCGCTCGGCCCGCTCGCGCAGCCAGGCGCCGACGGCGCTGACCAGCACCGCGAAGAAGGTCAGCACCGAGAGCCGGCCGTGTTCGGCGAACTGGGCCGGTTCGAGCATGGCGAAACCGAGGATGGTGGAGAATACCCCGACGAACAAGGCGACGCCGAGGCTCTGCACGAAGGTCAGGCCGACCGGCAGGAAGACGGCGGCGATGATCACGAGCTGGGCGATGTCGGCCTGCGGCAGGCCGCGCAGCTTGAAGATGTTGGCGATATAGGCGCTGGTGATGCCGATCAGCCCCAGCGCCAGCGCCGATAGCCGATGATAGGCGCGCGGCAGCCGGCGCGCCGCCAACACCACGAACAGCGCGAGGATCACCCCGAGCGCCGACAGCCGCAGCGCAACGGCCAGGACAATGTCGGGCTCCCCGGCCAGCAGCGCCGTCATGCCGTGCAGGCGCGTCAGGTCGAACCCGATGAAGGTCAGCCAGATGCCGAGCGCGGTGATGACGCAGACCAGCGTGCTGTTGCGCTGGGCCGAGCGCATATGCAGTCGGTATTCGCGCTCGAGTGTCGGCGCGAAACGAAGTCCGTCAAGTCGACGCGGCCGGGCGGCGCCGTCCGACGCATCGCTGCGTGGCGCGGCGCGCTCCGGTGTCTGATCGTGGCGAGGGGCGTGCACGCGCAAGAAGATGGGCGTGACTGGCTAACGCCGCTTTGACGCATTGCCGGAGTCGCACAGCTTTTGCCGGACAGGGTTTCGCTCGCCTTGCCGCGATCGCTTGCATTCGAGCGATCGGCCTCAGGCAACCATCGCCGCTTGACCCTCCACCAGATGGAGACGCTACGAAGCCGCCATGACCACCACCGATCAGCGCTACACCATCGGCGAGCTCGCCCGCCTCTGCGGCGTGCCCGTGCGCCGCATCCGCTTCTATTCCGACAAGGGGCTGCTGCCGCCGGCGACGCGCACCATGGCGAACTACCGCGTCTATTCCGACGCGGATGCGGCTCGCCTCGACCTGATCCAGGCGCTGCGGGCCATGGGCGTCAGCCTCGCCGCGATCCAGGGCATCCTCGCCCGCAAGGGCTCGCTCGCCGAACTGCTGGCGCTGCGCCTCTCGGCGCTCGAAGCCGAGATCGCCGGCAAGCGCCGGATCGCCGCGACTTTGCGCGCCGCGCTGCGCCATCCCGAACCCACCGCCGACGACCTCCGGAGACTATGGACCATGACCAGCCTGTCCAATGCCGACATGCGCAACTTGACCGAGCGCTTCTACGACAAGGTCACCGGCGACAAGATGGATCCCGGCTGGCGCCGGAAGGCGCTCGATGCCGGAACGCCCGAGCTCCCCGATGATCCGACGCCGGAGCAGATCGACGCCTTCGCCGAGCTCAGGGCGATGCTTAGCGATAAGGCCGTCATCGCCCAAGCCAAGGCCGATGCCGAGCTGATGTGGACGCCGGAGTTCGACCCGGCCGCCTATCACGCCGCCGCCGAGCGCATCTTCGCTCAGGTTCGCGAGGCGATTGCCGTCGGCGAGGCGCCGCAATCGGAGACCGGCCGCGCGATCGCGTCAGACTGGCTGGATGCCTCCGCCAAGGCGATGAAACGCGAGCCGGACGACAGCTTCCGAGCCTGGCACCTCGACCAGTATCGTCGCCATCACGATCGCTCGCTGCGCTACCAGCAGCTGCTGGCAACCTTGCGCGGCGAGGATGCGCCCGGCCGCGAATGGTGGTGGGTCAACGAGGCGATGACGACGCTCGTCGTCTGAGCCTCGTCACAGGAAACCGATCCAGCGCCCGGCGACGAGCACGCAGAGCCAGAGCGAGGCGGAGAGCGCGGCAAGCAGACGAACCCGCAGGCCGATCTCGCCGCCGGCCAGCGCGGGCTTTAAGCCGCGGTGCTGGAGCACGATATTGCCTAGCGCCAAAGCAAGCAGGCCGAGTTTGATCAGGAAGGCGGTGTTGCCGAGATATTCGCCCGGCTTCACCGTGAACAGCCAGAAGCCAGTCGCCAAGGCGAGCGCGATGCCGCACGCCGCTGTCCGGATCAGGACAGAGCCGATCAGCGGCAGCGCCGAAGCACGCAGCACGCCGATGAGGCGAAGATCGAGCGGCAGAATCGAGCCGAGCAGCAGGCCGATGCCGAGGATATGCGCGGCGTTGACGAGGAGATAGGCCGTGCCGGAGCGTTGCAGCAGCACCGCCCCCGGCCAGCCGCCGAGCCAGTCGATCAGCGTCGCCACGGGCGCTCAGTTCGTTTTGATCCGCTCCGGATACATGTCGTAGTTCTTGCCGGCGATAGTGATGCGCACCGCTTTCATCTGCTTCTTGCTGGCATCCTGATGGCGGTTGCCGAGCACGGTGATGGCGTCGCCGACCTTCGCGGTGTCGCCGGTGAAGTTGGCCCGCGCCGTCTGGCTGGGATTGCCGAGATCGATCTGCCAGACCACGCCGTCCGCGGCTGCCACCTGCAGCATCGGATGCGGCGGCGCCATCGAGATCGCGCGGATCGTGCCTTTGAGCTCGCTCTGTTCATCGACCGCCCAGCCCCAGCCATGATGCGCAGCGACGGGCAGGGCGAGCACGGAAACGGCCGCAGCGCAGAGCAAGGCGCGTCGGCCGATCGCGAAACTGGTCATCGTCGAACCTCCTGGTTGCACGAACGGGCGGAGGCTAACCCGGCCCATGCGCCCTGTCGCCGCCGAGGCGGATCAAACCTGCGTCATCCACGGCGCGCCACCTGAAGACAGTTTGCGCTATGACTGCTGCGCGATTCCGATCCGAGGGAAGCTCAGGCCGTGGACATCTTCGACAGGTTGAAAGCCGCCGCAGCAGCCGACTGGGCATCCTATGTCGACCATGACTTCGTCCGGCGGATGGGCGACGGCTCGCTGCCTGAAGCAGCTTTCCGAACTTATCTCGTCCAGGACTATCTCTTCCTGATCCAGTTCGCCCGCGCCTATGCGCTGGCTACCTATAAGAGCCGCAGCCTCACCGATATGCGCGCCGCCAAGGCGGGCCTGTCGGCGATCCTCGATCTCGAAATGGACCTGCATGTCCGGCTCTGCGGCCGCTGGGGCCTCTCGCCGGAACAGCTGGAGGCCGCGCCCGAGCATCAGGCGACAGTCGCCTATACCCGCTTCGTGCTCGATTGCGGCGTCTCGGGCGACCTGCTCGACCTGCATGTCGCGCTCAGCCCCTGCATCGTCGGCTATGCCGAGATCGGCGCCCGGCTCGCCGGAGAGCTCGGACCGGCGCTCGCCAACCACCCCTATCGCGACTGGATCGGCGAATATGCTGGTGAGGCCTATCAGCAGGTCGCCCGCGACGCCCGCCGCCATCTCGACTCCCTCGCGGCTCGCGCCATGACGGAAGCACGCTTCGGCGAGCTTGCCGCCCTGTTCGGCCAGGCTTCGAAGCTGGAGGCCGATTTCTGGCAGATGGGACTGAATGCCGCCCGGCACTGATCGGCGTTGCAAGGAATGACGCCAGAATTGTTACTCCCGCCGGCCGCCCGACCGGAGTGAGACTCGCTCGATCACAGATGGCGCCGCTCAGCGCCCTGCCGAGAAGGATCGAGTCCATGACGACATCTTCCGACCTGCATCGCTCTGCAAGCCAGTTGCCAGCCGGTATCCCACCTGTCGTCTCGTCCGCTGACTGGCAGGCAGCGCGGCAGCAGCTGCTGCTCAAGGAGAAAGCGCATATGCGAGCCGGCGATGCGCTCTCCGCCGAGCGCCGGCGCATGCCTCGAGTGAAGGTCGAAAAGGCGTATGAATTCGATGGGCCCGGCGGAAGGCTCAGCCTGCTTGACCTGTTTCAAGGCAGGCGTCAGCTGATCGTCTATCGCGCCTTTTTTGAGCCGGGTGTCCATGGGTGGCCGGACTATGGCTGCCGCGGCTGCTCTCTGGTCGCCGATCAGGTCAGCGATCTCTCGCATCTGAACGCCCGCGATACCACGCTTGTCTATGCGTCCCGCGCGCCGCAGGCCGACATCGCTCGCCTCAAAGGCAAGATGGGCTGGACGGTACCGTGGGTCACCATCACCGACACGTTCGATGCCGATTTCGACGTCGACGAATGGCACGGCCACAACGTCTTCATCCGCAACGGTGATGAGGTCTTCCGGACCTATTTCATCAATGGCCGTGGCGATGAGGCGATCGGCACGGTCTGGAGTTATCTTGATCTCACACCACTCGGCCGCCAGGAAAGCTGGGAGGATTCACCGGCCGGCTATCCCCAGAGCCCGCCCTACAAATGGTGGAACTGGAACGACAGCTATGTCGATGGCGCGGCGCCTGATCGGGCATGGGTCGAGGTCTCAGATGCCGGTGAAGCGGCGTTCCGCGAACGATCGGCGCACGAGAAGAAAGCGGCGGCGAAAGCCTGTCCGTCCTGCTCTGGAAAGGCGGACTGATCGGCGACAAGGCGCAGATGCGTCGGCGCTATCTAGTAGCCGATGCCGACCGCCTGCGGCCTCCGATATCCGGCACAGCGGCGAGCAGCCATGTCTCCGCCAGCATTAGCTGACAGGCCCAAGCAGCAAGGTCGGAGCGGCCTTCTCCCCTGCGGATTTCTCTGCAAAGGAGCGGTCGCCCGGCTCCCCTGTCCTAGGCTCTGCGCGAACCCTCATCCCGACACTCAGACCCAGCCGCCGTCGACGACATAGTGCTGGTTGGTGCAGGCGCCGGCCTCCTCAGAGGCGAAGAACAGTGTCGCGCGAGCGATGTCCTCCGGCACCAGCCGGCGCTTCAAGCATTGGCGGCGCATCAGCTCGGCCTCGCTCTCGGGCGTCAGCCACAGATCGATCTGGCGCTGCGTCATGATCCAGCCCGGCGCGATCGCGTTGACGCGGATATTGTGCTCGCCGAAATCACGGGCCAGCGAGCGCGTCAGCCCGAGCACGGCCGATTTCGCCGCGGTATAGGCCGGCATGCCGCCTTGGCCGATCATCCAGGAGGTCGAGCCGAAATTGACGATCGCGCCGCCTTTCCGGGCGATCATGTCGGGCAGCACCGCCTGCGCCGCGAAGAACTGGTGCTTCAGGTTCACCGCCATGCGCTCATCCCAATATTCGGGCGTGACCTCCAGCGCGTCATGGCGCTGGTCGTGCGCGGCATTGTTGATGAGGATATCGACCGGACCGAGCGCGCTGCGGATCGCAGCGATCGCCTGGCGCAGCGCAGCGATATCGGTCAGATCGGCGTGCTCGAAATGCACGCTCGCACCGCCGGCGGCGAGCTCCGTCGCGATGGCGCGGGACTCCGCCTCCTTCAGGTCGATGAAGCCGACCTTCGCGCCTTGCCGAACGAAGGCACGGACAATCGCCTCGCCGATCCCTGAGCCGCCGCCCGTGATCACCGCCACCTTGCCCGCAAGATCGGGATAAATCGCACCCGCCAAGACTGCCTCCCTCGCTATCACCGCATATCCAACACGGAGTTCACGGATTCGAATAGCATCAGAATTTGAGTTGCGCACCTCAAATTCTGAGGTTACGGTTTCGGCAATCAACGGCCCGTCAGCGGCCGAACTCAGGGAGGACTTCATGGCTCGCTTCAGGTGCCTGCTCGTCGGCGCGGCCGCCCTTGCCCTCAGCGGCAGCGCGGCCTTGGCTCAGACCACGGTCAAATGGCTGCATATCGAGGCCAATCCCGTCGTGGTGAAGATCTGGGAGGAGGTCGCGCGCGATTTCGAGGCGAAGACCCCTGGCGTGAAAGTCGAGATGCAATATCTCGAAAACGAGGCCTACAAGGCCAAGGCGCCGACGCTGCTGCAGTCGAGGGACCGGCCGCACATCATCTATAGCTGGGCCGGCGGCGTGCTGAAGTCCCAGGTCGAGGCCGGCGTCCTCGAGGACATCGCCCCGGCCATGCAGAGCTACAAGGACAATCTCTCCCAGAGCGCCGTCGACGCCTTCACGATCAACGGCAAGATCTACGGCGTGCCCTATGGCGTCTCGCAGGTCGGATTCATGGCCAACAAGGATCTGCTGGCCAAGGCCGGCGTCGATGCCGGCAAGATCGCGAGCTATGACGACCTGCTTGATGCGGTGAAGAAGCTCAAGGCCGCCGGCATCACGCCGCTCGCGGTCGGCGGCGCCGACAAATGGCCGGTGCACTTCTACTGGACGCACCTGGCAGTGCGCCTCGGCGGCAAGGCGGCGATGCAGGCGGCACTTAAAGGACAGGATGGCGGCTTCGAAGGCGAAACCTTCCAGAAATCGGGCGAGCTCTTCAAGCAGCTCGTCGATCTCCAGCCCTATCAGAACGGCTTCCTCGGCTTCAAGAGCCAGCAGGCCATCGGCCATTTCGGTGACGGCAAGGCGGCGATGCTGCTCGCCATCTCCAGCTTCTATCACACCCAGAAGGTCTTCGCGGTCGACAAGACCGGCATCCCCGACGACAAGCTCGCCTGGATCAATTTTCCGGCCGTCGCGGGCGGCAAGGGCCTGCCGAACGACACGCTGGGCGGCATCAATGGCTGGCTCGTCACCAAGGGCGCGCCGAAGGAGGCTGTCGCCTTCCTGAAGCACTTCGTTAGCGCCGAGCCTCAAAAGCGCCTTGCCGCCGGCAACTTCATCGTGCCGGTCTACAAGGGCGCCGAGGCCGGACTCGGCAGCGCCTTCATGCGCAACATCGCCCAGAACATCGCCAACTCCAGCTATCACCAGAACTTCTACGACCAGGATCTCGGCCCCTCCGTCGGTCGCGTCGTCAATGACGCGACCACCGAGATCGCCGCCGGCACCATGACGCCGAAACAGGCGGCCAAGGCCATCCAGGACGCCTTCCGCCAGGGCAACTGACGAAAAGCGAGCAGCCAGGCCGGGGCGACAGACGCCCCGCCGATCGAAATGCCAGCCGGCGGGCGCCTCCCGCCGATCGGCCTCCCCTGCCCGGCCACCATCGCGCGAGGTGAACATGGCTGCTCTCGCCGGACGCAGAGTCGCCGATGTCGGCAAGCTCTCGACCATCCTGCTCTTCCTGCCGCCGGCGCTGCTGCTGTTCACGCTGTTCGTGGTCCTGCCGGTCGGCGAGGCCGCCTGGTATTCCGGCTTCAACTGGAACGGCTTCGGCACACCGACCAACTGGATCGGCCTCGACAATTACCGCTTCGTCTTCGACAACCGCGCCTTCGGCATCGCCTTCAAGAACAACCTCTTGATCATCGCGGTCTCGCTGGTGATCCAGCTGCCGCTGGCACTCTCGCTCGCAATCATCCTCGCCGACCGCTTCCGCGGCTCGGTGGCGCTGCGGATGGTGTTCTTCCTGCCCTATATCCTAGCGGAGATCGCCACCGGCCTGATCTTCAGCTTCGTCTATGACGGCGACTACGGATTGCTGGCGGCGATCTACAAGAGCTTCGGAGCCGAGGCGCCGCATCTGCTGGCAAGCCCGCAGACAGCCTTCGCCGCCATTCTCGTCGTTGTCGTGTGGAAGTATTTCGGCTTTCACATGATGCTGTTCATCGCGGCGCTCCAGACCATCGACCGCTCCATGCTGGAGGCGGCCCGGATCGACGGCGCCAGCCGCTTGCAGAGCCTGCGCTATGTCGTCATCCCGGCCTTGGCGCCGACCATCCGCCTCTCGGTCTTCTTCGCGATCGTCGGCTCTCTGCAGCTCTTCGACCTGGTGATGCCGCTGACGCGCGGCGGGCCGTCGGACTCCTCCCACACCATGGTGAGCTTCCTCTACACCTTCGGGATCACGCGCATGCGCGTCGGCTTCGGCAGCGCCGTCGGCGTCATCCTGTTCCTGATCTGCGTGGTGTTCGCCTTCACCTACAAGCGCTGGATCATGCGTGATGAGTGAGCCGGCCGCTTCCGCCCCCTTCAGCGACGACGGCTTCAGCCCGACCGCATTCGGCAAGGCGCTCTATCTCGCTGCAGTGGTCCTGTTCGTGATGACGCCGCTGGTCGCGACTGTACTGGGCGGTTTCAAGTCGCTCGGCGAATTGCGCGTCAACCCATTCGGCCTGCCCAGCGTCTGGGAGTGGAGCAACTACGCCGACATCCTGCTCTCGCGGCGCTATTGGCAGCTGCTGGGCAACTCCTTCGTCATCGCGACGCTGACCGTGGTGCTGACGCTGATCTGCGCGTCGATGGCGGCCTTTGTCTTCGCCCATCTGCACTTCTTCGGCCGCGACATGCTGCTGAACTACCTGACGATGGGGCTGCTCTTCCCAGCCGCCACCGCGATCCTGCCGATGTTCATCAAGGTGCGCGATCTCGGCCTGCTCGACAGCCATCTCGGCGTCGTCCTGCCCCAGGTCGCCTTCGCGCTGGCGATGAGCATCCTGCTGCTGCGGCGCTTCTTCAAGGACCTACCGACGGAGCTGCTCGAGGCCGCACTCGTCGATGGCTGCTCCTACCCGAAGTTCTTCCGCTACGTGACGCTGCCGCTGTCGCGGCCGATCCTGGCCACCGTCGGCACCATCACCTTCGTACACAGCTGGAACGCCTATCTGATCCCGCTGGTGATGCTCAACAGCGACAGCCTCTACCCCTGGCCGCTCGGCATCATGGTCTACCAGGGCGAATATTCGACCGAGTGGCACCTGATCCTCGCCTTCATCACCCTCACCATCCTGCCCACCATCATCCTCTTCCTCTTCGCCCAGAAGCACATCGTCGCCGGCCTCACCGCCGGCGCGGTGAAAGGCTGAGCGACTGACCACCCGGTTACCAAGGAGCGCTCCATGCGAAAGATCGGCGTCGGCATCATCGGATGCGGCAACATCTCGACGAAATACATGACGGCGATGCAGCAGTTCTCGACCATCGAGCTGCGTGCCGTCGCCGACATGCGTACCGCCCCGGCCGAAGCACGCGGCGCCGAGTTCGGCGTTCCGGCGATGCGGGTCGACCAACTGCTCAAGCGCGACGACGTCGAGATCGTCATCAACCTGACCGTGCCGCTGGCCCATACCGATGTCAGCCTCGCGGCGCTGCGGGCCGGCAAGCACGTCCATTCCGAGAAGCCGCTCGGCGTCAACGTTGCCGAGGCCCGCAAGGTGATGGACCTCGCGCAGGAGAAGGGTCTGCGCGTCGGCTCTGCCCCCGACACCTTCCTCGGCGGTGGCCACCAGACCGCCCGCAAGCTGATCGACGACGGCGCCATCGGCAAGGCCGTCGCCGGCAACGCCTTCTTCGGCTGCCCCGGCCATGAACGCTGGCACCCGGCGCCCGGCTTCTATTATCTGCGCGGCGGCGGGCCGATGCTCGACATGGGCCCCTACTACATCACCGATCTCGTCAACCTGCTCGGGCCGATCGCCTCCGTCGTCGGCTTCGCGACGCGGCCGAAGGCCGAGCGCCTCGTCACCAGCCAGCCGATGAACGGCACGCTGATCCCGGTCGAGGTCGCGACCCATGTCACCGGCGTGCTCGAATTCGTCTCCGGCGCGGTCGTCTCGATCACCATGAGCTTCGACGTGCCGAAGCACCGTCACAGCCCGATCGAAATCTACGGCTCGGAGGGCAGCCTGTCCGTGCCCGACCCGAACCGCTTCGGCGGCGAGGTGCTGGTCGCCAAGCCCGGCGGGGATTGGGAGGCGCAAGCCCTCAGCCATGGCAACAGCGAGGGCGAGTTCCGCTCGATCGGCGTCGCCGACATGGCGGCGGGGCTGATCTCCGGCCGGCCGCACCGGGCCAGCGGCGCGCTGGCGCTACATGTGCTCGAAGCCATGGAAGCCTTCCAGACCGCCTCCGACGAGGGACGGCGCGTTACGCTTGCAACCACGGTCGAGCGGCCGGCGATGCTGCCGCCCGGCCTGCCCACCGGCACTCTGGATTGAACGGGGATCGACATGACAAGGACTGCGCTGATCGTCTGGGGCGGCTGGAACGGCCACGACCCCGACCTCTGCAGCTCGATGATCCGGGGCTGGCTGAAGGCGGAGGGTTTCGACGTACGCGTCGAGACCGCGACCTCCGTCTTCCTCGATCCCGCGATCCGTGACTACTCGCTGATCGTACCGATCTACACGATGTCGAAGATCGAGAAGCCGGAGGCGGCCGCCTTGTGCGAGGCCGTCGCCGGCGGCGTCGGTCTCGCCGGCCATCACGGTGGCATGGGCGATGCGTTCCGCGAGGCGGTCGACTACCAGTTCATGTGTGGTGGCCAATGGGTGGCACATCCCGGCGGCATCATCGACTACACCGTCGACATCACCCGGCCCGACGATCCGCTGATGCAGGGCATCGCCAGCTTCGAGCACCGCTCGGAGCAGTACTACATGCATGTCGACCCGGCCAACGAGGTGCTGGCAACCACGACTTTCAGCGGCGAGCACGCGCCCTGGATCGACGGGGTGGTGATGCCGGTGGTCTGGCGCAAGCGCTACGGCGCCGGGCGGGTATTCTATTCCTCGCTCGGCCACCGGGCCTATGAGCTCGACGTCCCGGAGATCCGCACCATCATGACGCGCGGGCTGCTCTGGGCCGCGCGCTAGGAAAGGGTGCGCCGGGCCAGTCTGAACAGCTGGACTTAAGGCACCCGCCAATGCCAAGGCCTGCGCTGCGAGACGGGATGACAGCCGATCCCGCGGTGCAGATGCGAGAAGTGTTCGTGGAGGACGAAGTGGATCGGATCCGGATCCCGGTCAGGAGAGCGACGCTGGAGGATGTGGCGCGCGAGGCAGGCGTCTCGCTCGCCACCGCCGACCGGGTCGTGAACCAGCGCGACGGCGTCCGCGCCAAGACCGTCGAAAGCGTCAGGCGCGCCATCGCCAAGCTCGACTACCGGGCCAATCCGGCGGCGGCGCGGCTGGCGCGCGGCCAGTCCTTCCGCTTCGCCTTCATCCTGCCCTCCAGCACCAACGCCTTCATGGCCGGCCTGATGCAGCAGGTGCGTCGCATCAGCGACTGGCTGGAACCCCAGAACGCCTTCATCGACATCCTCCAGCGCGACGTCTTCGATCCCGAGGCGCTCGCGAGCGGGCTGTCGGGCCTCGCCGACCATTTCCACGGCGTCGCCACAGTGGCGCTCGACCATCCCAGGGTCCGCGCCGCCATCGACGACCTTGTCGCGCGCGGCATCCCGGTTGTCACGCTGGTCTCGGATGCCCCGACCTCGCGCCGCACCCATTATGTCGGCATCGACAATCCGGCGGCGGGGCGTACCAGCGCCTCGCTGATGGGCCGCTTCCTCGGCGGCCGCAGCGGCAAGGTCGGCGTCATCCTCGGCTCGATGTCGCTGCGCGACCATGTCGAGCGGCTCTATGGCTTCCAGCAGGTGCTGTCCGGCGAATACCCCGGACTGACGTTGTTGCCGGTGCTGGAAGAGCGCGACCAGAGCGAGCGCAACCAGGCGGCGGTCGCCCGGCTGCTCGCCCAGCATCCCGATTTGATCGGGCTCTACAATGTCGGCGCCGGCAATGAGGGTGTCGTCGCTGCTCTGGAAGCCGCCGGCAGGCCGCTCGTCTTCATCGCGCATGAGTTGACCGAGGCGACGCGGCGCGGCCTTCTCTCCGGCACCGTCGCCGCCGTGATCAACCAGGACCCCGGCCACGAGGCGCGCTCGGCCGCGCGCGTGCTGATGGCGGAGGCCTCGGGCGAGCCGATCCTGCCCGATCAGGAGCGCATCCGCATCGAGATCTTCCTGCGTGACAACATGAGCTGAGCCGGGAACTGGCGGTGCGCCTGACCGGTTACTCGAGGTCGATGGCGCGCAATCGCGCCTCGACCTCGGCTGCGGTGGGCAGGTCGGCGCCCCGGCGGGTGACGGTGATGGCGGCGGCAGCCGTCGCATAGGTCAGCAATTCAGCGATGACCGGCAGGTCGAGCGTCGCGATGGCCTCGGGGTGAAGCCGCCCGGTCTTGGCGAGCTGCGCCAGCAAGGCGGCGTGGAAGGTGTCGCCTGCCCCGACCGTGTCCTGCACCGCGACCTGGCGGCCGGGCACCGAAATGCTGCCAGCTTCCGAGAAGGCGACAGCGCCCCGGGCCCCCTCGGTGATCACCACCAGCTTGGCGCCGCAATCGAGCCAATAGCTGGCGGCCTCGGCGATCGTGATCTGCCCGTCCCAGGCGATCCGCACATCCTCGTCGCTGGCCTTGATCAGCGTCGCGCTCCGGTAGAAGCGCTCGGCCGCACCGGCCCAGCGCGCCATGTCGCCGACCACGGTCGGGCGCAGATTGGGATCAACGCTGATGACGCGATGCCCCGTCTCGCGCTCGGCCAGCGCCGCGAAGGTGGAGCCGACCGGTTCGACCACCATGGTGTAGGAGCCGAAGGTCAGCGCCTGGATGTCCGGCTGCAGGCAGGCCGGCAGATCGGCGATTTCGAGCGAGCGGTCGGCCGCCCCCTCGCCATGGAAACTGTAGCTCGGCTGGCCGTCGCTTGCGGTGGCGATGGCCGAGATCGTCGACAGCTTGCCCGTGCGCAGGAGGAAGCGATCGTCGACCCCCTCCTGAACGAGGGTTTCGGCGAGCAGCTGGCCGAAGCGATCTCGCGAGATACCGCCGAGAAAGGCGCTCTCGATCCCGAGCCGGGCGAGACCGATGGCGACGTTGAACGGCGAGCCGCCGGCCACCGCGCGGGCGGGCATTTCCGTGCCGTCGGGCGGGCCGACGAACAGGTCGATCAGCGCCTCGCCGCAGACGAGGATCATGATACGCCTCCCTGGCTCGCGATCATCTTCTCCGCTTCCGGCGATACCGTCCCGGCTCGTCTCGATCCCGGGGGAGCTCGATAGTCCTCCCGCAAACGGGTCAAGGCATCTTGCATATCAGTGATCATCTTGCGATCCGGCAACGTTCTTTATGATCGCACGGCTCTATCCATCCACATCGCGCCGCGCGATGCAGATTCGGCGTCTCGCGGCGTTGGATTCAGCCATCTCGGGCTCCGGCACTCGCCTCGCTCGACGCAAAGAGGTTGCCAAGCCGGCCCTTCGAGCATGTCGGTGCGCGACCGACCAGCGGTTTCCCGCCCAACTTTGATTCTTTCTTCGCTTCGCGAGCGCTTGGCACGAAACAAAGTGGCCGAGACGCGGCAAGCTTTCACGGCAAGTGCCAAGCGGATGGGCTTGCCCAGAGAGAAGAGGTGCCCCGGGTCGAGATGGCTCCTTCAGAAGCCTGACTTATGTCGAGCGCCCGATCAGCCGGTCCTCGACGTTCTGAAGATGCCGGCGCATCGCGTCCGCCGCGCCCGCCGGTTCTCGATGGGCAATAGCGTCGACCATCCTGTCATGATCTTCAAAACTATGGTGGTCGCTCGGCGGGCTGCCGTGGCTTGGCCGCGGCCGCCCCCAGGTGACGGCGCGGCGAACAGCGTTCAGCGTGTCGAACAGTGCGAGCAGGATGGGGTTGTGCGCCGCCTCCGCGATCTGGTGGTGGAAGCGCGCGTCATAGGCCTCGTATTCGCGCCATGTCGTCGAGGTGCGGCAAGCCTCGTTCAGCTCGGCCAGCGTCGCGATTTCGGCCGCCGTGGCGTTGATGGTTGCGAGGCGGGCGAGTTCCGGCTCTAGTGCTATGCGCGCCTTCATCACCTGGATCGGGTTGCTGCGTTGCGCCAGATCCGAGATGTCCACCAGCTGCGGCGGCCGGGCTCCGACGAAGGTCCCCTTGCCGACATGGCGCCAGAGCTGTCCCTCGCGCTCCAGCACGGCGAGGCCCCTGCGCAACTCGGTCCGCTTGACGCCGAGCACCTCGGCGAGCTCGCGCTCGGGCGGCAGCCGCCCGTCATCCGGGAGCCGCGCGGAGGCTAGGAAGCCATAAAGCTGCGTCAGGACCCCTGAATGGGCGGCATCGGCCGGAGGGGTGACTTTCTGATCCATGATGATGTGACCGGTAGTGCGTGTGCGCTCTTGATTCCATGGATCATCGGCAATTGCAACCATTATGAAATTGGTTGGAGCAATGGCGCCTAAAAGCCGACTATGGCGGCGCTGTTTGGGGCAATTGCGGCCTTGACATGATCAATTCGCCACATGACACTGCCCAAATAAAAATTGGTTGCGACCATATCGCGCAAAAGACCAAACAAAAATCATGGGAGGAAGCAGATCATGAAGCCTTTGGCAGGAAGACTGTCCGCCATGTTCGGCACTGCGGCTGTCGCCGCCGGCCTGATGTTCGGGAGCATGGACGCGCAGGCACAGAGCAAGGTCCGCATTGCACTGGGAGACGTGCTGTCGACCGAGACGCTCGCGATGGTGATCGCGCTCGAACGCGCCAAGGAGAAGGGCGTCGACTACCAGGTGACGCATTTCTCGAAAGAGGACCTCGCCATCCAGGCCGTGATCAACGGCCAGGCGGATCTGGGCGTCGGCACGCCCTATGCCGTGGTCCAGAAGAGCAAGGCGCCGCTGCGCGTGCTCTTCCAGGGCACGCGCCTCGTCTTCTTCCCGGTCGCCGACAAGTCCTACAAATCGTGGAAGGACATGAACGGCCAGCCGATCACCTTCCACGCTCGCGCGACCGGAACGGAGGCGATCGGCAACATCATCGCCAAACGCGAAGGCATCCAGTTCGGCGAGCGCAGCTATGTGCCGGGCTCCGAGAACCGGATCATCGGCATGATGAAGGGCCAGATCAAAGCCACCGTCGTCGATCTCGCCAACAAGAACCTGCTGTTGGAGAAGGCGGGCGACCGCTTCCACGTCCTTCCCGGCGTCAGCGAGCCGGCCTCGGACGAGACCCTGTTCGGGCAGATCGAGTGGATCAAGAAGAACGAGCAGCAGGTCGACGTCATCGTCACCGAATTCCTGCGGCTCTGGCAGGAGATGGCGGCCAATCCGGCGATCGTCGAGCAGGAGCGCGCCAAGCGCAAGCTGATGGCCGACCAGCCGAAGGAGGTGCTGGAGGGCATCACCAAGTTCTACACCATGGCGACCAAGGAGGGCGTCTATGCGCCCGCCGGAGGCAACGCCGAGATCGCGAAGGCCGATTTCGAGTTCTACACCGAGGCCGGCCAGATGCAGGGCCCGGCGGCGGAGCTGAAGGTCGAGGACTTCTGGTATCTCGCGCCGCTCGAGCGGGCACGCAAGGCCCTGGGCAGCTAGGCCGAGCGCGCCTGCCCAGCCAAATCCGGCATGCCGGGCGATGACGGTCCGGCCTGCCCCTTGCTGCGCCTCACAAGTGGAGTGACCTCCCTTGCAGATATCCGACCTTACTACCGCCCTCCCGGCGCACCGTGCGCCTCCGGCCAGCCATTGGCGCGATGCGCTGATCCACCCGCTGGTGCTGCGTCTTCTTTCCTTCGCGGCTGTGCTCGCGCTCTGGGAATATGCCGGGCGCATCCCGCTCAGCCCGGCCTTCCCGACCTTTCTCGAAACCATGGGCGGGCTCGGGGCGATCATCGCCGACGGCACGCTCTACAAGGCCTTCCTGATCACGCTCCATCCTCTCGTGATCGGCCTCGCCGTATCAGTGCTGCTCGGCGTCGGGCTCGGCGTGCTGATGGGCCTGCATGAACCCTCGGAGTGGCTGATCGCGCCGCTCTTCATCATCGCGCAGGCGGCGCCGCTAGCGGCGCTGATCCCGATCCTGACCTTCGCTTACGGCATCGGGCTCACCGCCAAGATCATGACCGTCTGCATCATGGCGATGCCGGTCATCGTGCTGAATACGCTTGGCGCAGTGCGCAACACGCCGAAATCGCTTCAGGAAATGGGCCGGTCCTTTCTCGCCAGCCGCAGCCAGAACATTCGCCACATCATCCTGCCAGCGGCGAGTCCGATGATCTTCGCGGGTCTGCGGCTCGGCAGCGCGGCCGCTTTCATCGGCGTGATCCTGGCCGAGCTGCTGATCACGCCGACCGGCATCGGCGACGTGATCTCCTACAACCAGTCGGTCGCCGACTATCCGAAGATGTACGCGGCCATTCTCGCCATCATCGTGTTCTCGGTCCTGTTTATCGAACTGCTCGAACGGATCGAGGTCACCCTGTTCCGACCGGAGGCACGGGCATGACCCCTGATATCGAAGCTCGGACGCCGCGGCTCATGACCGACCCGGCATCGATCCCGGCGCTCGCCGCCCGGCCGATCGTCGAGGTCAAGAGCGTCTCGAAGACCTATCCGGGCGGCATCGAGGCGCTTAGCGGCATATCGCTGGACTTTCCGGAAGGTCGGCTGACGACCCTTCTCGGCCCTTCGGGTTGCGGCAAGACCACGCTCCTGAAGATCATCGCAGGCCTCATCCCGGCCAGCGGCGGCCAGGTCTTCGTCGATGGCCGCGAAGTGCAGGGGCCCGGCCCCGAACGTGCCTTCGTCTTCCAGGATTTCGCGCTGATGCCCTGGGCCAGCGTTATCCGCAACGTTGCCTTCGGGCTCGAACTGCGCGGTGTTGCGCATAGTGAGCGCGAGGCGATCGCCGAGCGCCATATCGCGCGCGTCGGCCTCAAGGGCTTCGAGCGGAAATATCCGCACGAACTCTCGGGCGGCATGCGGCAGCGCGTCGGCCTTGCCCGCGCGCTCGCGGTCGATGCCAAGGTCGTGCTGATGGACGAGCCGTTCTCGGCCGTCGACGAGCAGACGCGCCGCAAGTTCCAGGAAGAGCTGCTCGATCTCGTCGCCAATGAAGGCAAGTCGTTCATCTTCGTGACGCACAGCATCGAGGAGGCAGTCTATGTCTCCGACCGGATCGCGCTGCTCTCGCGCCGGCCGAGCCGCGTCTCGGCGATCATCGAGCCGAAGATCATCCGCGACGGCGACCCCGACAAGATCAGGCGCGACAGCGCCTATCTCGATGTCGTCGAGGAGATCTGGCAGCAGCTCAAGCACTATCTGGACTAGGGGGCGGGCATGGTCATTTCCGGAATCCGCCTGCCATTGATGACATCGCTGATCGTCTGGGCCGTGATCTGGGAGATCGCCGGCCACACCGACGCCGGCTTCATCCTGCCGCCGCTGTCGCGCATCATCTGGCGCGTCTTCGAGATCGTCCCCACGGCCTCGTTCCTCGACGCGCTGCTGATCACGGGCCGCGCCTTCCTGCTCGGCAATGCCATCGCGATCGGCATCGGCGTCCCGCTCGGGATCCTGATGGGCCGCTCGGTCATCGCCGACCGGCTGCTCCTGCCCTGGGTCAACCTCTTCCTCTCCGCCCCGCTCAGCGCCCTGGTCCCGGTGATCATGGTGCTGTTCGGCCTCGGCGAGACGACGATCATCCTCACCGTCGTGCTGTTCTCGATGTGGATCATCGTGCTCAACACGCGCGCCGGCGTCCGCGCCATTTCGCCCTCGCTGGTCGAGATGGCCCGCAGCTTCGGCGCCAATGCCTGGCAGGCCTTCAGCCGGATCTATATCTGGGCGGCGCTGCCCGAGATCCTGGCCGGTATCCGGCTCGGCATGATCCGCGCGGTGAAGGGCGTGATCATCGGACAGCTGCTCGTCTCCGTCGTCGGATTCGGCACGCTGTTCGAGATCTACCAGTCACACTTCCTGATGGAGCATTTCTGGGCGTTGCTGCTCGTGCTCTTCACCTTCGCTTTCACCCTCAACGAGTTGCTGGCCGGGCTCGAACGTCGGTTCGCCTACTACGCCGCCTCGCGCTGACCCATCCTCTTGCCAACGAAGGACCCGCAAGATGAACATCGCCACGCCTCAGAACCATGTCATCCAGGCCCCGGCGCCGGTTTCGCTTCCCGTGCGCGGGACGCAAAGCCGCTTCCCGGTTCACCGCATCTATTGCGTCGGCCGCAACTACGCCGCCCATACGATCGAGATGGGCGGGGACCCGAACCGCGAGGCGCCCTTCTTCTTCCAGAAGAACCCCGACAACGTCGTGCTCGACGGCGCCGACTTCCCCTATCCGCCGCGCAGCAGCAATGTTCACCACGAGATCGAGATGATCGTCGCCCTCGCCAAGGGCGGCAAGGACATCCCCGTCGAGAGCGCCCTCGACCATGTCTACGGCTATGCTGTCGGCCTCGACATGACCCGGCGCGACCTGCAGGACGAGTGCAAGAAGGCGGCCCGGCCCTGGGAGATCGGCAAGGCCTTCGAGCATTCCGCGCCGATGGGCGAGATCGTTCCGGCGAGCACGATCGGCCATCCCGAGAACGGGGCGATCTGGCTCAAGGTCAACGGCGAGATCCGCCAGCAGGGCGACCTCAACCACATGATCTGGAAGGTGCCGGAGATGATCTCCTATCTCTCCGGCCTGTTCGAACTGCAGCCGGGCGATCTGATCATGTCGGGCACCCCCTCCGGCGTCGGCGCGATCGTGCGTGGCGACGTGATGGAGGGGTATGTCGAGGGCATCGGCACCTTGCACGCCAAAGTGGCCTGATCGACAGCGAATGCGGCCCGTGCAGTTGGGCCGCATTCGCCGACAGCCCGTCAGACGGGAAAGCCCGGACGATCCTGCGAGGATTCCGCGCAACGACACCCGACGCATCGGCAGCCCTGCCCCGGCATCAGGCGTCGGGCGTCGCGGGCCTGTCCGGCGAGAGCAGGCGCTCGCCGCGCACGAAGTCGACGAAGGCACGCAGCGTCGCCGGCATCTGCCGGCGGCTCGGATAGTAGAGATGGAAGCCGGGATAGTACGGGCACCACTCCTCCAGCACCCGGACCAGCCGGCCCTCTTCGAGATACTGCTCGACCTGCATCTCGAAGAGGTAGGCGATGCCCGCATCGGCGAGCGCCGCCTGGAGAATATGGCCCTGATCGCCGAGGATCAGCGGCCCTTGCACGGCGACCTGGAACGCGATCCCGCCGCGCTCGAACTCCCAATCATAGAGCCGCCCGCTGGCGAAGCGCAGCTGCAGGCAGGGCAGAGCGCGCAGTTCCTCCGGCGCCGAGGGTGTGCCATGCCGGGCGAGGACATCCGGCGTCGCGACCACGGCCGAGCGCTGGCGCGGGCCGATCGGCACGGCGATCATGTCCTGCGCGACGATCTCGCCGAAGCGCACGCCGGCATCGAAGCCTTCCGAGACCATGTCGACCAGCGCGTTGTCCGAGACGATTTCGAGCTTCACCTGCGGGTGCCGCTGCATGAAGCGCAGCGCCAGCGGCAACAGCACCATCTGCGTCGCCAGATGGGCGGCATTGATCCTCAGGGCGCCGATGGGCTGGTCGCGATAGGTGTTGAGGTCGTCGAGCGCGTCGCCGATGTCCCGGAAGGCCGGCTCGATCCGGCCATAGAGGCGCTGCCCGGCCTCGGTCAGCGCGACGCTGCGCGTGGTGCGGTTGAGCAGGCGGATCTGCAGCCGTTCCTCCAGCGTCCGCAGGCTGTGGCTGAGCGCCGAGGGCGTGCAGCCGAGCTCGTCGGCCGCGCGCCGGAAGCTGCGATGCCGCGCCACCGCCAGGAACATCGCCAGGGAGGCCGGATCGCCTTTCATTGCTGAATTTATCTCAACAAGCCAATGACGACTGAATGGATACTCTCAACAGAAGCGCCTGACTACCCTTTGGACATCGGCGTTGAGGCCGAAGGTTCGAAAGGAAAAGCCATGTCTGTCTGGTTCATCACTGGGGCGTCCCGCGGCTTCGGCGCCGAGATTGCGAAGCTGGCTCTCGCCAAGGGCGACCGCGTCGTCGCCACGGCACGCGATCCACAGAGCGTCACCGCCGCGCTCGGCACCCATCCCAACCTGCTGGCGGTCGCGCTCGACGTCACCGACGAGGCCCAGGCTCACGCCGCCACCGGCGAGGCGATCCGCCGTTTCGGCAGGATCGACATCCTCCTGAACAATGCGGGCTTCGGCCTGCTCGGCGCCGTGGAGGAAGCCAGCGCCGCCGAGGTCGAGGCGCTCTACCGCACCAATGTCTTCGGCCTGCTCAATGTCATCAGGGCCGTGCTGCCGCATATGCGCCGCGCCCGCAGCGGCCATATCCTGAACATCTCCTCGATCGGCGGCTATCGCAGCGCAGCGGGCTTCGGCGTCTATTGCTCTACCAAGTTCGCGGTCGAAGGCCTCACCGAGGCGCTGGCCGACGAGCTCGCTCCGCTTGGGATCAAGGCGACGATCATCGAGCCCGGCTATTTCCGCACCGACTTCCTCGACGCCCGTTCGCTCAGCGTCAGCCCCGCTTCGATTGGCGACTACGAGCAGACGGCCGGCGCCGTGCGCGAGCATGCCGCCTCGCTGAGCCATCGCCAGCCCGGCGACCCGGCCAGGCTGGCCGCCGCGATCGTCGCCCTGGGCGGCAACCCCGACGCCCCGCTGCGCATGCCTTATGGCAGCGACACGGTCGCGGCGATCGAGGCCAAGAACGACTTCGTCGCCAGGGAACTGGCCGCCTGGCGCAGCATCGCCGTCAGCACCGACTTTTCGGAAACGAGCTCGGCCGCCTGAGACTGCTGGTATGCGCCCGGCAGACGGTTCGGACGCCAGTGCGCTCGAACCTCGCCCCGACCTTCTCCCGGATGGGAGAAGGTGGTGCGGAGCGCCGGATGAGGGCCTGCCCTATCAGCAGAAGGCCACAGCGGCGCCGTGTGGTTCCAACAATCAGCGGCGGGCCCTCATCCCTGCCCTTCTCCCACACGGGAGAAGGGTTCCCCGCGCATTACTTACTTATGCAGATGATGTTTGCGCTCATCGCGCTAAACTACGGAGATGAAACGTGCCTCAAAGAGACCAATCAACCTCTCACTCGATGCCGACCTGATCGAGGCGGCGTGTGCTCACGAACTCAAGCTCTGGGCCATCGCCGAGAATGCTCTGCGGAAGCGAATCGCGGAGGAAGACGCGCGGCGCTGGCTCGCGGAGAACAGTGAGGCGATCGCGGCCCAGAATGCCTGGATGGCAGAGCGGGGTCTATTCTCCGACGAATTCCGCGGCTGGTGAGCGCGTGGCGCAATACGACGTCTACGAACACCCCGGCGAGCGCCTACGAGCCGAGTACCCCTTCGTCATCGACCTTCAAGCCGATCTGCTGTCCTCGCTCGACACGCGTCGTTCTGGTGCCGACGGAGATCGTCGCGATCCGTCGCAGCCTGCTGGGGCCGCCGGTCACATCACTGGCGAAGGAGTATTTCGCTATCACTGCAGCACTCGATCTGATGCTGACCGGCATATAACCCGACGGGTCAAGAAAAAACGGCCGGGGCAAGCCCCGGCCGTCTTTGCATCTAGCGACTGAGCTTAAGTCTCACGAACACCCAGTCGTCGACCCGCAAGTGTTGCACTTCAAGCAGGTGCCGTTCCGCACCAGCGTGAAGTTGCCGCACTCGCCGCACGAGTCCCCGACATAGCCCTTCATGATCGCCTCGGCCCGGCGCTCGGAGGCGGTCGGCTGGGCGGCCGGCGCGGCGAAGCCGAGCTTGCTCATCTCAGCCTCGCCGAATTCCTCGGGCTCCTCCTTCAGCGCGGTCGCGCCGGCGGTGGCGAGGCCGATGGCGCTGCTGGTCGAGCGGGCGACCGCATCGTTGGCCGCCGCCCCGCCCTGGATGGCGAGCAGGTTGATCGGCTTGCCGCGGCGGAAGCCCGAGGAAGCCAGCGGGGTCGAGGTGATCGGCCCGGTCGCATCCGGCGCCTTGCCCTGCTCGACACCGCTGCCCATCACGTCATGGCCGATCTCGCTGGGATCGACATGGGCGAGGTCGTGCCGGCCGAGATAGGAGATCGCCAGCTCGCGGAAGACGTAGTCGAGGATCGAGGTCGCGTTCTTGATCGACTGGTTGCCCTGCACGAAGCCCGAGGGCTCGAAACGGGTGAAGGTAAAGGCCTCGACATACTCTTCCAGCGGCACGCCGTATTGCAGGCCGAGCGAGACCGCGATGGCGAAGTTGTTCATCATCGCCCGGAAGGCCGCGCCTTCCTTGTGCATGTCGATGAAGATCTCGCCGAGGCGGCCATCGGCATATTCGCCGGTGTGGACATAGACCTTGTGGCCGCCGACCACCGCCTTCTGGATGTAGCCGGTGCGCCGCGCCGGCATCTTCTCGCGGTCGCGCACCCGCTCGACCCGCTCGACGATGCGTTCGACGATCTTCTCGGCGATCTGGGTGGCGCGCGCCGCCATCGGCTGCTGGTAGAGCGCCTCGGTCGCGTCGTCGGCGTCGTCGTCCTCATCGGCGATCAGGGCCGAGTTCAGCGGCTGCGACAGCTTCGAGCCGTCGCGGTAAAGCGCGTTCGCCTTCAGCGCCAGCTTCCAGGAGAGCAGATAGGCGCTCTTGCAGTCCTCGACGGTGGCGTCGTTCGGCATGTTGATGGTCTTGGAGATCGCGCCCGAGATGAAGGGCTGCGCCGCCGCCATCATGCGGATATGGCTCTCGACCGAAAGATAGCGCTTGCCGATGCGCCCGCAGGGATTGGCGCAGTCGAAGACGTTGTAGTGCTCTTTCCTGAGATGCGGCGCGCCTTCCAGCGTCATCGCCCCGCAGACATGGACATTGGCGGCTTCGATCTCGGCCTTGCTGAAGCCGAGGAAGGGCAGCAGCTCGAACGACATGTCGTTCAGCTTCTCGGCTGGAACCTTGAGCGTGCCGGTGAGGAAGTCCTCGCCCAGCGTCCACTTGTTGAAGACGAACTTGATGTCGAAGGCGCTCTTCAGCCCCTTCTCGACCGCCTCGATCTTCTCGTCGCTGAAGCCCTTGGCCCGCAGCGAGCCGGGGTTGATGCCGGGCGCCTGCTTCATCGAGCCATGGCCGACGGCATAGGCCTCGATCTCGGCGATATCGGCCTCGCGATAGCCCAGCGCGCGCAGCGCGTCGGGAACCGCACCGTTGATGATCTTGAAGTAGCCGCCGCCGGCGAGCTTCTTGAACTTCACCAGCGCGAAATCGGGCTCGATGCCGGTGGTGTCGCAATCCATGACCAGGCCGATCGTGCCGGTCGGCGCGATCACGGTCGACTGGGCGTTGCGGTAGCCGTGCTTCTCGCCGAGCGCCAGCGCCTCGTCCCAGCTCGCCTTGGCCCGCTCCGACACCGTCGCCGAGGAGCCGCCGAGGCGCTCCAGCGTGCCATGGTCGAGCGGCACCGGGGTGACCTGCAGGCCCTCATAGCCGCTAGCCTGGCCGTGGGCCGCGACGCGGTGATTGCGGATGACGCGCAGCATGTGCTGGGCGTTCTTCTTGTAGCCTGGGAACGGGCCGAGCTCGCCCGCCATCTCGGCCGAGGTCGCATAGGCGACGCCGGTCATGATCGCGGTCAGGCCGCCGGCGAGCGCCCTGCCCTCGTCGCTGTCGTAGCCGAGGCCCATGGTCATCAAGAGGCCGCCGATATTGGCGTAGCCGAGCCCGAGCGTGCGGTACTCATAGGACAGCTCGGCGATCTCGCGGCTCGGGAACTGCGCCATCGTCACCGAGATCTCGAGCACGATGGTCCAGAGCCGGCAGAGATGCTCGTAACCGGCGACGTCGAAGGCCTTGGTCTGGCGATCGTAGAACTGCAGCAGGTTGGCCGAGGCCAGGTTGCAGGCCGTGTCGTCGAGGAACATGTACTCCGAGCACGGGTTCGAGGCGCGGATGCGTCCCGAGGCCGGGCTGGTGTGCCAGTCGTTCATCGTGGTGTTGAAGTGCAGGCCGGGATCGGCCGAGGCCCAGGCGGCGTAACCGATCTTCTCCCAGAGGTCGCGCGCCTTCAGGGTCTTGGTGACCTTGCCGGTGGTGCGGCCGATCAGGTTCCAGTCGCCATCCGTTTCCACCGCGCGCAGGAAGTCGTCGGTCAGCGAAACCGAGTTGTTCGAGTTCTGGCCGGAGACGGTGAGATAGGCTTCCGAATCCCAGTCGGTGTCGTAGGTATCGAACTGGATCTCGGTGTAGCCCTGCTTGGCGAACTGGATGACCCGCTTGATGTAGTTGTCGGGCACCAGCGCCTTGCGGGCGAGCTTGATCTCGCGCTTCAGCGCCGGGTTCTTCTCGGGGTCGAAGCAGGCATCGTCGGCGGCCTCGCAGTTCACGCAGGCCTTCATCACCGCCTTCATCGCCTTCTGGACGATCTTGGAGCCGGCGACCAAAGCCGCGACCTTCTGCTCCTCCTTCACCTTCCAGTCGATATAGGTCTCGATGTCGGGGTGGTCGACGTCGACCACGACCATCTTGGCGGCGCGGCGGGTGGTACCGCCCGACTTGATCGCGCCGGCGGCGCGGTCGCCGATCTTGAGGAAGGACATCAGGCCGGAGGAACGGCCGCCGCCGGCGAGCTTCTCGCCCTCGCCGCGCAGCATCGAGAAGTTCGAGCCGGTTCCGGAGCCATACTTGAACAGGCGCGCCTCGCGCACCCAGAGGTCCATGATGCCGCCTTCGTTGACGAGGTCGTCCTGCACGCCCTGGATGAAGCAGGCATGCGGCTGCGGATGCTCGTAGCTCGACTTCGACTTCACCAGCTTGCCGGTCTTGAAGTCGACGTAGAAATGGCCCTGGCTCGGCCCGTCGATGCCATAGGCCCAGTGCAGGCCGGTGTTGAACCATTGCGGCGAGTTCGGCGCGACCATCTGCGAGGCCAGCATGAAGCGCAACTCGTCATGGAAGGCGTGGGCATCCTCCTCCGAGGAGAAATAGCCGCCCTTCCAGCCCCAATAGGTCCAGCAGCCGGCGAGCCGGTCGAAGACCTGCTTGGACGAGATCTCGGAGCCGAAGCGCTCAGCCTCCGGCAGCTTCGCCAGCGCGGCCTCGTCGGGAACCGAGCGCCAGAGGAAGGAGGGAACGTCGTTCTCCTCGACTCGTCTCATGGCGGCGGGCACGCCGGCCTTGCGGAAATACTTCTGCGCGAGCACGTCGCTCGCGACCTGCGACCAGGCCTCGGGCACCTCGATGCCCTCGAGCCGGAAGACGATCGAACCATCGGGATTGCGGATCTCGCTCACCGCCGAGCGAAACGGGATCGCCGAATAGGGCGACTGGCCGGCGGTGGTATGGCGGCGCTCGATGCGCATAAGCTTCGTCCCCAATGCTTGCCGCGGACGCATCATGGCGCCCCGCGCGGCCGGTTGCTCACCGGCTCCTGATGTCAGACCAACTCGGTTTGCTGCCCCGTGGATCCCGCAGCGGTGTCACCCCGCCGTCGAGCGTCCGGTTGCGACCAGGCGAAGCACGTACGTCGCCGTTCGCCGTGCCAAGCTGGCGCGCCGCGGTGATCATCCGACCCATCTGGGAACTCGTTTCGCGGGTCGAAAAAGGCGTCTCCGCCAACCGTCACGCGACCGTCAAAATTTAGTCCCGATTGGGTCGCGACGTCAAGGATTAGTGCAGGGCGATAGGTGTGGATACGACATCTTGTAGGAAGATGTGGATCGTGGGGATAAGTTTCAAGGCACCCGCTAAGCCCAAGGAATCACATGCGGAATCGCGACGCCGTTGCCAGCTTGCAACGATCCTTGTCGGTGTGAAACCACTAAAATCCGCCGGACCATGGTTAACCGGCTGTCAACAGGCCTGCACCGACCCACCAGCGAAAGCGCTCTCTGCGGCAGCAGCCACAAGTGCTTGAATCCGCGCGATGCTTGGCCGGCTGACGCGATCTGGAGCGCCGGATTCGGAGCCGTTTCGAATCATGACCGAATCGTGGCGAGGGTCAGGGTGACGCTGCTGACGCGATTGGTCGGCCCTCTCGCCTAGCTGCAACGGCAGCTGGAGAGCCGCAATGACCGACACCGTCTTCGAACTGCGCCGCTACACCTTGAAGCCCGGCGCGCGCGAGGCCCTGATCGCGGTCTTCGACACCCATCTGGTCGAGACGCAGGAGGCGGTCGGGATGAGCGTCATCTGCCAGTTCCGCGATCCCGCCGCTCCCGACCAGTTCGTCTGGTTCCGCGGCTTTCCCGATCAGGCGGCCCGAACCCGCGCCCTCCCCACCTTCTATGGCGGGCCGGTCTGGGCTGAATACGGCCCGGCCGCCAACGAGACCATGCTGGAATGGCACGACGTGCTGATGCTGAAGCCAGCGACACCGGATTCGGGCTTTGTTGCGAATGGACGCGAACGGCTACCGCCGGGCACGGCCGATCTCGAGGATGGCCATCCCTATCTCGTCGCCATCCACCATCTCGCACCGGACACTTCCGACGATGCAGCCGCACTTGCGGCGCAGGCGATCGCCGAGGCGGTGCGCGCCACCGGCGGCGAGGTTCTCGCCAGCCTGATCAGCGACTGCAGTGAGAACGGGTTCGCGCGCCTGCCCGTGCGCGAGGGCGAATGCGTCGCGGTCACGCTTGTGCGGCCGGCCGTCGCGCAGGCGATCCCCGCGCTCGAAGCGGCCCTGCGCGAGATTGCCGTCAGCGACGCCGGCCGCGCCCCGGACATCGCCCGCCTCATCCCGACGGCGCGCTCGCTGCTGCGCTGAACTGTCCCGACACCCGCCGCACTGGACATCAAGCGCCAGCCTCTTCATAAGTCGCGCGACGGCCCCGATCCGTGCGGACGCGAAGCGATGACCAAGACCCTGCTCCAGATCTTCACCTGGTGGAACGGCCAGACCATCGGCACGAGGTTCCACACCTGGCGCTTCGGCGAGAGGGTCGGCGAGGACGAGTTCGGCAACGTCTACTACCGCACCAAGGGCGGCAAGAAGGACAAGGCCCTCGGCGTCCAGCGCCGCTGGGTGGTCTATAACGGCCCGGTCGAGGCTTCGATGATCCCGGCCGGCTGGAACGGTTGGCTGCACCACACTGTCGACGTCGCTCCGTCCGAGGAGAAATACGTCGCTCGCGAATGGCAGAAGCCGCATCAGCCGAACTACACCGGCACGGCCTTGGCCTATCGCCCGCCCGGCTCGACGCTGGGCGAGAACAAGACCCCGGCCGCGACCGGCGACTACCAGGCCTGGACGCCGGGCCGCTGAACAGCGGATCAGCTACGGATATCGACCGGCGGCGCCACGCACCGCCGGTTTTTTTGCCTGGACGTGAAGGAACCGTGCCCACTTTCGTCCGTTGATCCGCGCGCCGCCGCCCGCGAGAGATCGATATGGCTCACGACCGCACAGCCTCGGCTCGGACGCCGCTTGACGCGCTGAACTTCTTTCTCGCCGATGTCCGCGACGGCCTCGGCCCCTATCTCGCGATCTATCTGCTCACGGTGCAGCACTGGGACGAAGCCTCGATCGGCTTCACGCTGTCGGCAGCCGGGATCGCCGGCATCGTCGCGCAGACCCCCGCCGGCGCATTGATCGATACAGTGCGGGCGAAACGCGCCATAATCATCGCTGCCGCAGTCGCGATCACGGTCGCTTCGCTCGCCATCCCGCTCTTTCCCGGCTTGATGCCGGTCACGATCCTGCAGGCGGTTTCGGGAGGCGCCGGCGCCGTATTTCCCCCTGCGATAGCTGCGATAACGCTCGGCATCGTCGGGCCGAAGGCATTCGCTGCACGGATCGGCCGCAACGAGGCCTTCAACCACGCCGGCAACGCCGTCGCCGCGCTGCTCGCCGGTGCCCTGGCCTACTGGCTCGGCCCTGTCGCCGTGTTCTGGCTGATGGCGGCGATGGCGGTGGCCAGTATCGCTGCCACGCTGAGCGTGCCCGCAGCTGCCATCGACCATGACGTCGCGCGCGGTCTCGATGGAATCGAAGGCGGCTCCGGCGCGACGCGCCCCTCGGGCTTCGACGTGCTGCTGGCCAATCCGCCTCTGCTGATCTTTGCCGCGTCGACCACGCTCTTTCATTTCGCCAACGCGGCGATGCTGCCTCTTGTCGGCCAGAAGCTGGCTTTGGCCAATCCTGCGCTCGCCACCACGCTGATGTCGGCCTGCATCGTCGCTGCGCAGTTGGTGATGGTCCCGGTTGCCCTTGTCGTCGGCGCGAACGCCGATCGCTGGGGACGCAAGCCGATCTTTGCGGTGGCGCTCGCCGTGCTCTGCCTGCGCGGGCTGCTCTACCCGCTCTCGGATGCGGCGCCCTGGCTCGTTGGCGTGCAGTTGCTCGACGGCGTCGGTGCCGGCATCTTCGGCGCGCTCTTTCCGCTCATCGTCGCCGATCTCACCGCCGGCACCGGCCATTTCAATGTGGCCCAGGGGGCGGTGGCCACCGCACAAGGCATCGGCGGAGCCCTGAGCACTTCCGTCGCCGGAGCGATCGTTGTCGGCTACGGCTATGGTGCCGCCTTCGTCACTCTCGGGCTCGCGGCCGGCTTCGCCATGGCGCTGCTGCTCCTGTTCATGCCTGAGCCCGCCAACCGCCGCGGCGGGCTCACGGCGGCCAGGCCGGTCTCAGGTCAGTCGTGAACCGGATTGCGCCGCCCCGGCGAAATGCGCCCAGTGCCTGCCTTACTTGGCCGGCAACCGTGCCATGAACGCGCGGATATGATCGGCGATCTCGCCGGCATGCGTCTCCAGCGCGAAATGGCCGGCGTCGAACAGGTGGACCTCGGCGGCCGGAACCTGCTGCTTCAGATAGTCGACGCCCTTGAGCGTGAAGAACGGATCGCTCTTGCCCCAGACGATCAGCAATGGCGGCTGGCGCTCGGCGAGATAGCGCTGCCAAGCCGGATAGGCAGCGAAATTGCTCTGGTAATCGTGCAGCAGCCGCAGCTGGATCTCGCGATTCCCCGGCCGGTCCAGCCCGGCCTGGTCCATCGTCCAGGCATCGGGCGAGAGCCGCTCGGCCCGCGTTGCGCCATGGGTGTACTGGAAGCGCGTCGTCTCCGGCTTCAGCAGATCGGCAAAGGGCTTCTCGGTCTCGGCGTTGCGCTCGCGCCAGAACGGCCCCATCGACGCGGTGACCTCCGGATTCCAGCCCTCGGCATTGGCGACGGCGTTCTGCACGATCAGCCCGCGCACGCGCTCCGGCCGGCGCAGCGCCAGGCGGAAGCCGACCGGCCCGCCATAATCCTGCAGATAGAGCACATAGCTCTTCAGTCCGAGCCGATCGACGAGCTCTTCCACCACATCGGCAAGACGGTCGAAGCGATAGTCGAACTCGGCCGGCGACGGCGCGCCGCTATGGCCGAAACCGGGATAGTCCGGCGCGATCACCCGGTATTGCCCGGAGAGTTGCGGAATCAGGTCGCGGAACATGTGCGAGGAGGACGGGAAACCATGCAGCAGCAGGAGCGCCGGTGCGTCCTGCCGACCGGCCTCGCGATAGAAGATCTCGGTGCCGGCGATCTTGGCGGTGCGGAAATGGGTCGGAACGGGCTCGGCAGCTATAACGGACGTCATGGCGAGAACTCCTGTGGCGAGGGTGATGGCGGCAAGGCGGCGGAGGGAGCGGAGCATGGTGATGGGTGTAACCTTTGTTTCTAGTTTTTGACGGTGTCACTTGATTTGAAACCTGTCAATCGATAAATTATCGGTTACAAGCTAGACTGTCTGGCGAGGTACGACATGGCGGCTGCGACCGACACTTCCAGCGAGTTCCGCGACGGCTTTCCCTTCGTCGGAGGCGCGACCTGGCTCGATCTGCTCAACACCACGCCGGCTGGCGACGCCGGCCCTCAGGAGCTGATCGATGGCCCGGAGCGCGCGCTCGCCTGGCTGAGATCGGCTGGGCTCGGCGATTCAGCCGGTGACGGAAACGAGGCAATGGTCGATCTGCGCGTTCTGCGCGCGGAACTGCGCGAGGCCTTCGATCGACTTGAAGGCGGGCAGCCGCTGCCCGGCAAAACCCTGGCGTCGGTGAATAGCCGGCTGGCCGATCTCAACGGCCATCATGTCCTGCAATATGGAGATGGTGCGCCGACGCTTGGGCTGGCGCTCGATCACGCTGCCGCCAGCCCGGCGGCACCGATCGCGCTCGATTTCGCCCGCTTCGTTTGCGAGGTAGAGCCGGCGCGGTTGAAGCGCTGCGCCGCCGATCACTGCACGCTCGTCTTCTACGATCGCGGCCGCAACAACACCCGGCGCTGGTGCACGATGAGCCTGTGCGGCAACCGCGACAAGGTCACCCGCTTCCGCGCCAGGCGCGCTACGCCATGACGCATCGACGAACGAATAAAGCGCGGGCCTCTCGCAACACTGGCGAGAGGCCCGCGCTGGTCTTCAGCCGGCTCCGCCGAAGAAGTCGACCAGCAGCTTGACGTTCAGCGCCGCGATCGTGATCGCGATCAGATAGGCGAAGGCGGAGAGCCAGCGCGGCGCGACCAGTTCGCCCATCTTGGCCTTGTCGGCGGTGAACATCACCAGCGGGAAGACGGCGAAGGAGAGCTGCAGCGAGAGCACCACCTGGGTCAGGATCAGGAGCCGTGCCGTACCGGCATCGCCAAACCAGATCGTCACCGCCGCTGCCGGCACGATCGCGATCGCCCGCGTGATCAGCCGGCGCAGCCAGGGCGGCAGCCTGATCTTCAGGAACCCCTCCATCACGATCTGGCCGGCAAGCGTCGCGGTCACCGTCGAGTTGATACCGCAGCAGAGCAGCGCAATGCCGAACAGCGTCGGCGCGATGGCGAGCCCGAGCAGCGGGCCAAGCAGCTTGTGCGCATCGCCGAGCTCGGCCACCTCGGTCTGCCCGGTCTTGTGGAAGGTCGCCGCGGCAAGAATCAGGATCGAGGCGTTGATCAGGAGCGCGAACATCAGCGCGACCGTCGAATCGATCGTGGCGAATTTCAGCGCCTGGCGCTTCTCCGGCACGCTCTCGCCATAGGCGCGCGTCTGCACGATGCCCGAATGCAGGTAGAGATTATGCGGCATCACTGTCGCGCCGAGGATGCCGAGCGCGAGATAGAGCATCTCGGGATTGCTGACGATCTCGGTGGTCGGGGCGAAACCGCGGATCACCTGTCCCCAATTCGGATCGGCAAGCGCGATCTGGATCGCGAAGCAGATCGCGATCACGCCGAGCAGCGTGATGATCAGCGCTTCGACCCAACGGAAGCCGAGCCGCTGCAGATAGAGGATCAGGAAGACATCGAGCGCGGTGATGACGACGCCGATCTCGAGCGGGATGCCGAAGATGAGGTTGAGGCCGATCGCGGTGCCGATCACCTCTGCGATGTCGGTCGCGATGATCGCGATCTCGGCGAGGAACCAGAGCACATAGGCGACCGGCTTGGGGAAGGCGTCGCGGCAGGCCTGGGCCAGATCGCGGCCGGAGGCGATGGCGAGCCGCGCGCAAAGCGACTGCAACACGATCGCCATGATGTTGGAGACAAGCGCGACGACGAGCAGCGTGTAGCCGAACTTCGAGCCGCCGGCGAGCGAGGTCGCCCAATTGCCGGGGTCCATATAGCCGACGGCGACGAGATAGCCCGGTCCGACGAAAGCGGCGGCACGGCGCCAGCCCGGTCCGGAATTGCGGACCGCGATCGAGCGATGGACGTCCGCCAGCGAGGCTTCGCCCCGCTCGCTGCGCCAGCCTGCGGGCATCTTGTCGACCCGAGCGTCCATGCTTGATCCCTATCCTGCTCTTGCAACCCATTCGCAGGATATCGAATTGCAAACGGTTTGCAAGAGCGTAAGCGTCCACTCGCCATGCGCCGCGGGGCCGGAGATGCGCCTGCAGGCGCATGGCGGGCGACGGAGCACCACCGCAGCTTTTCGGTGCGAGCTTGGGCCTTCGAGCGCTTACCGCCCTTTTTCCGCTGCGATTGCCGTGCTACTGCGCCCCGTCGCGCGCGGCCGCGCTGAAAGAGAATCGCAAGCCAGCATGCCTTCGCTCCGCAGGATCCTCGCCCTCGCCGCAGTCTCCGGCGCAGCGCTCGCGCTAGCCGCCCCCGCCAAGGCCGACCGCATCCGCAACCCGACCGCGGTTTTCGCCGGTCTCGACAAGATCACCGGCCGGATCATCTCCTTCGAGGTGGCGATCGACGAGACCGTGCAGTTCGGCGCGCTGCAGATCACGCCGCGCGTCTGCTGGACTCGCCCGCCGACCGAGGCGCCGCAGACGACCTCCTTCACCGAGGTCGACGAGGTCACCTTCAACAACGAGTACCGGCGCATCTTCACCGGCTGGATGTACGCATCGAGCCCCGGCCTGCATGGCGTCGAGCACGCGATCTACGATGTCTGGCTGACCGACTGCAAAGGCGGCACCGAGCTCGTGGTCGACCCGAAGGAGCCGGAGGCCGCGCCGCCGCCGCTCACGCCGGAGCAGCGCCGCCCTGCCCGTCCGGCTCAGCAGACTCCGCCACCGAACCAGCGCATCGATGTGGCCCCGCCGCAAGGCGTGCCAGTGCAGCCGCGCCAGACGCCGTCGCAGCGCTTCTTCCCGACCAATCCTGCTCCGGGCCGCGACCCGACGGGCAGCAACTGACCATGGCGCGGGTCACCGGCATTGGCGGTCTGTTCTTCCGCGGTCGCGATCCGCAGGCCCTGTCCGCCTGGTACGAGCGCCATCTCGGCATCGCCGATATGAACAAGGTGGTCTGGAGCCAGGATGCGGGGCCGACCATCTTCGGCCCCTTCGCTGCGACCACGGAGTATTTCGGCCGGCCCGAGCAGCAATGGATGGTCAATTTCCGCGTCGACGATCTCGACGCGATGATGGCTTCGTTGCGCGCCGCGGGAATCGCAGTGGAGACCCGCCCGGACTGGGATTCCGAAGTCGGCCGCTTCTGTCGCATCCACGATCCCGAGGGCAATCCGATCGAGCTCTGGGAGCCAGCGCCGACGACAAGCGACGAGCCGACAGACTGACCAGGCTCAGCCGGGCAGCTCCGCCAGCGCCTCGCGGCCTGTAACGACTTGCCCCGGCGGCCAACCCCACCAGTCGCCATCGGCTGCGATCGCCGCGTCGAGCAGGACCCGATAGGCCTCGCGCGGAATCTCGCGCGTGCCGAACTGGGAGAGATGCGCAGTCTGGAACTGGGTGTCGAGCAAGCGATAACTGCCGCGCCGCAGCCGGGCGACGAGATGCACCAGCGCTACCTTCGAGGCATCGGTCTCGCGGTGGAACATGCTCTCGCCGAAGAAGGCTCCACCGAGCGACAGACCGTAGAGCCCGCCGACCAGCTTGCCCTCGCGCCAGCATTCGACGGTATGGACATAGCCGAGATGAAAGAGCTCGCCGTAGAGCCCGCGGATGCGCCCATTGATCCAGGTCTCCGCCCGGTCCGGCCGGCTCTCGGCGCAGGCCGCGATCACGCGCGCGAAATCGTTGTCGACCCTGACCTCGAACCGGTCGGAGCGGACGGTGCGCGCCAGCCGGCTTGGTATGTGGAAGGCATCGAGCGGAATGATGCCACGGATGTCGGGCTCGACCCAGAACAGGCCGGGATCGTCGGCACTCTCGGCCATCGGGAAGACGCCGGCCGCATAGGCGCGCAGCAGGATCTCCGGCGTGATCGCCGGCGCGCGCGCTGGTGTGGAACGGGCCTTCATCGGGCGATGGGAGCGCGAGCGGGCGATTGAGTCAAACGTTAGCGCGACGCACTCTCTCCCCTGCGGGAGAGGGCTGGGGTGAGGGGTCGCGCGACCCTACTACCCCCTTGCTGGCATCAGCCGAAACGAGAAGCCCAGTGCGACCCCTCATCCGGCCCTTCGGGCCACCTTCTCCCGCAAGTCGAGAAGGAAGGGCCTCACACCTCGCCCGGCTGCTCCATGCCGCCATTGGCGAGGAATTTTTCCAGCCAGTGGATGTTGTAGTCGCCGTTCAGCATGTCCTGGTTGCGCACCAGCGTGCGGAACAGTGGCAGCGTGGTGTCGACGCCATCGACGACGAATTCGTCGAGCGAACGACGCAGGCGCATCAGGCATTCGGCCCGGTTGCGGCCGTGCACGATCAGCTTGCCGACCAGCGAGTCGTAGTGCGGCGGGATGACATAGCCCTGATACGCCGCCGAATCGACGCGTACGCCGAGACCGCCCGGCGTATGGAACGAGGCGATCTTGCCGGGCGACGGCCGGAAATTCGCGGGATGCTCGGCATTGACCCGGCATTCGATGGCGTGGCCCTCGATGACGACGTCCTTCTGGCTGATCGAGAGCGGCGCGCCGGCGGCAATCCTGATCTGCTCGTTGACCAGGTCGATCCCGGTGATCATCTCGGTGACCGGATGCTCAACCTGGATGCGGGTGTTCATCTCGATGAAGTAGAACTCGCCGTCCTCGTAGAGGAACTCGATCGTGCCGGCGCCAAGATAGCCCATATCGGCCATCGCCTTGGCGCAGATCTCGCCGATCCGCTCGCGCTCGCCGGCGTTGAGCGCTGGCGACGGCCCCTCCTCCCAGACCTTCTGGTGGCGGCGCTGCAGCGAGCAGTCGCGCTCGCCGAGATGAATCGCCCGGCCCTTGCCGTCGCCGAGAACCTGGATCTCGATATGGCGCGGCTTCTCGAGGTATTTCTCGATGTAGACGGCATCGTCGCCGAAATTGGCCTTGGCCTCGCTGCGGGCCGTGGCGAGCATGACGGACACTTCGTCCTCGCTGCGCACCACTTTCATGCCCTTGCCGCCGCCGCCCGACGCCGCCTTGATGATGACGGGCAGCCCGATCTCGCGGATGATGCGCAGCGCCTCCTCGTCATCGGCGACGCCCCCTTCCGAGCCCGGCACGCAGGGGATGCCGAGGCGCTTGGCGGTGCGCTTGGCCTCGATCTTGTCGCCCATGCTGCGGATATGCTCGGCCTTGGGACCGATGAAGGTGATGTTGTGCCGCTCGAGGATCTCGGCGAAGCGGGCGTTCTCGGAGAGGAAGCCGTAGCCGGGATGGACCGCATCGGCGCCGGTGATCTCGCAGGCCGCGATCAGGGCGGGAATGTTGAGATAGCTCTCGCGCGCCGGCGGCGGGCCGATGCAGACGCTCTCGTCGGCGAGGCGCACATGCATGGCATTGGCGTCGGCGGTCGAATGCACCGCGACCGTCGCGATGCCGAGTTCCTTGGCGGCCCGCAGCACCCGCAGCGCGATCTCGCCGCGATTGGCGATCAGGATCTTGTCGAACATCTTCAGCCCGCTCCCGTCCGGCGCCGGCCTCACTCGATCACCAGCAGCGGCTCGCCGTATTCGACCGGCTGCCCATCCTCGACGAGGATCGCGATGACCTTGCCGGCCCGCGGCGCGACGATATCGTTGAAGGTCTTCATGGCTTCGACGAGCAGCACGCGCTCGCCCGCCTTCACCTCCTGGCCGACCTCGATGAAGGGCTTGGCCTCGGGCGACGGCCGGCGATAGGCGGTGCCGACCATCGGAGAATTGACCGTGCCGGGGTGAGCGGCGGCCGCCTTGGCGTCGGCCGGAGCGGCAGCAGGCGCCGCAGCTGCGGGCGCAGGCGCGAAGGCAGGCGCGGCCGCGACCGGCGCCATCACGGTCGCAGTGATGGTGCGGGCCACGCGGATGCGCAGATCGCCCTTCTGGACCTCGATCTCGGTCAGATCGGTCTCGTTGATCAGTTGCGCCATCTCGCGCACGAGTTCGGGATCGATGGGGCTCTTGGTCGCCATGGCGGATTTCACCGTCTTCGTGAGCTCGATGGGCGGGACGGCAGGTCCCGAAGGAGGTGCGCATAAGCGAAGGGATGACGCCGGATCAAGCCGGCAGCTTCGCGAGTGTCGCGCGTCTTTACCCGGAACAGTGGGTCAGGAAAAGGGCGAAGGCGCCCGCTGGGCGCCTTGCCTATGCAAATCACTGCCGTTTCGGCGGCTGGTCCACAGAAACGACGCAGCAAAGACCCTGGTCAGGCGAAAGATCAGCCGCTGCAGGTCGCCTTGCCGCATTTGCGGACGGCTTCGATCTTCTGCTTCAGCGCCGCCTGGCCGACCGCGCCGAACACCACCTCGTCGCCGATGATGAAGGCGGGCGTGCCGGTGAGGCCGAGCCGGTCGCCGAGCGCAACCGTCTGCTCGATCACCGCGCGCGTCGCCGGAGCCTCCATCTCCTTCTTGACGCGCTCGATGTCGGCGCCGGCTTCCTTGGCGATCTCCAGCGCCTTGGCGCCGTTGATGCGGCCCTTGGTGGCCATCAGCTTGAGGTGGAAATCCCAGTACTTCTGAGCCTGGAGCTGGTTCTTCACGGCGATCGCGACGCGGCTCGCCTCAACCGAATCGGGGCCCAGGATCGGGAAATCCTTGATCAAGACCTTGAGCTTGGGATCGTCCTTGGCCAGCGCCCGGACGTCTTCCATCGCTCTTTTGCAGAAGCCGCAATTGTAATCCATGAACTCGACCAGGGTGACGTCTCCCTGCGGATTGCCGGCGATCACCGAGGTCGCGGGGTCGGTCAGGCTGGCCTTCTCGGCGGCGAGCGCATTGCGTTGCGCCTCGACCTGCGCGACCTGGTTACGTTTCTCCAGCTCGACCAGCGCCTCCTGGATCAGCTCCGGATTCTTCAGCAGCGTCTCCTTGATCAGCTCGACCACGGCCGCACGCTGCTCGGCCGAGAGCGACTGTGCCTGCGCCGGCACGGCGGCGACGGCGAACGCACAGGCGGCGATACCGGCGAGCGCCAATCGGCGCAGCGAGAAGAAGATCATGGTGACGGTCCTTTCCAAGGGCGCGACTCGGGCGCTCTATCGCTGTTTGTCGGGGGGAACATACTCGACGATGTCGCGGGCGCGCAGTGCCGCAGGCGACCCCTGCGGCAATTTGGCCAGCGCCCGGCTTGCCTGCGTGTGGGCGACGGTCCAGTTGCCGGTGGTGAAGGCATATTGCGCGGCCGAGAGCTCGGCCATCGCGATATTGCCCTTGGCAGCATAGGCGTTGGAGAGGTGCTGGTGCGCCTCGGCCGAATCGGGTTCGCGCGCCGCGGCATTGGAGAGCTCGCGGATCGCCTCGTCGAGCAGCGCCTTGTCGCCGGTCTGCTGCAGCGCATGGCCAAGCATCTGCCGGATCAGCCCGGCCTGTGGCGCCAACTGGACCGCCTGGCGCAGCACCGGCACAGCTTCGCGCGCCCTGCCCGCTTCGAGCAGGACCTGGCCCTTGAGCTCGATGAAATAGGCATTTTGCGGCTGCTCGCCGATCAGCCGGTCGATTGCGGCGAGCGCCTGCGTCATCCGGCCGGAGCGGTAATCGGTGATGGCGCGTGCATAGCGGGCCGCCATCGACTGATCGGCCATGCCATAACGGCGGGCGACGCCGCCCTCGCGCTCGACGAAGCCCATCAGCTTGGCGCGCATCAGGTCATGACGCGCCTGCAGAGCCGGCGGATCGGGCTTGTCGAAATTCGGGCTCTGCTTCGCAAGGGTTTCAAGCTGGGCGATGCGCTCGGTCGGCATCGGATGGCTGATCGTATAGGGGTCGATCGCCCGCGACAGGAAGGCGCTGTTCTCGGCGAAGCGCCGGAAGACGGTGAGCATGCCCTTGGCCGATTGGCCGGCAGCGGTAAGGAAGCGCACTGCCGCGCGGTCGGCCGCCTGCTCCTCCGAGCGCTGATAGGCTAGCAGCGAGCGCCGCACCAGCTCCTGCGGACCGGCGATCGCGCCCATCGCGCCGACCCCGGCATTGCCGATCGAGGAGCCGCCGCTGCGCGCACCGGCGACCACGCCGCCGACACCGGCGAGCAGGCCGGCGATCGAGAGGATCTGCGCGTTCTGCATCTCCTGCCGCAAACGCGCCAGATGCCCGCCGGCGAGATGGCCACTCTCATGGGCGAGCACGCCGATCACCTCGTTCGGCGTCGCCGCGTCCATCAACACGCCGATATTGACGAAGATCGACTTGCCGTCGGCGACGAAGGCGTTGAAGGCGCGGTCGTTGATCAGGATGATCCTGGTCCCGGCCGCATTGATCCCGGCCGCCTTGAAGATCGGCGCCGCGTAGTCGCGCAGCAATTGCTCGATCTCGGCATCGCGGATCAGCGCGACCGAGCGCTTCTCCTGCGCGAGCGCCGGCGCGGCGACGGCGAACACAGCCAACCCGACGACGAAGGATCGCCGCAGGCGCGCGCCAATTCGAAAGCGGTGACCAAAGGACTGCATGAGCTCGCGATTCTTGTCCTCCGCAGGCGCGGCAGCGTCAATTCACAGCTTTGCCAGAAGAGCGACCCGGCTCTCCTGCAACAGGATCGTGATCCTGCCATGGCAAAGCGCGAAAACGCTTGTCGCGCCCGCAAGGGCCGGCACAGATGGTTGCTCAACCGCAAGAGGTCCCCATGTCGAAGCTGCTTCTCCCTGCCCTCGCCCTCGGCTTCGCTATGCCGCTCTTCATGACAGTCACTCCTGCGGCGGCGCAGAGCTGCGAGGATCTCTGGTACCAGCGCAACGAGATCTACAAGGCGCAGGGCTATTGCTTCCGCACCCAGCGCGGCATCAGCGCCTTCGGCAATGCCGGCTGCCAATACGACAATGTCGAGGATGTGCCGCTCTCGGCGACCCAGCGCCGCGTCATCGCCGACATCCAGCGCGCCGAGCGCACGAACCGCTGCCCGCGCTGAGGCGCCAACCTCCACAGCCAAAGCGCCATTCTGACCGCGACAAAGCGCCGAGAGTCACTATCGGCGATCCGCCGATAGTGACTTCAGCAGCACAAGACCGTCGAACCCAACTTTAGGCCGTCTTCGCCTGCTTGAACGTGATTCCACAGTTCTTCTGTATGGAGACACGCTCGATTGTTTCCATCTCGCCCTTGAGCCGTGCCAGTTCGGCGGCAGTCTGACCGTCGCCCTTCACAGCGAATAGGATAGGCCAGAAGACAACCACCCCAACCGTGGTGACAACAGCATCTTGGGTACGATTGGAATCCTGAGTTCCAGCAGCTTCAGCCGCGCGGGCCGAAATTCTTTCAGCCTCCTCGGCCATCTGCTTGCAGGTGTACTGTTGGTACTGAAGCGGCGAAACGTAGGCTGCCCGGATATCCGATGAACTTGAGGCGCAACCAGCGCCCACCAGCGCTACCGCGCAGGCGAAAATAGTCTTGATCACGGCCACCCTCCCCAGAGCCGGCGCCTTCATCGGGCACTCAGCTACTGATTGCGTTTGAGCAGGCGTGCAACGCTGCGTCAATTAGCCGAACTGCGGAGACCTAAGCGGTGATCTCACCTACCGGAATGGCGAGCTGCTTCCGAGATTTGGCCCGCTACCCCGCTGCCTGGTACCTGACTTCGCCCCTGTTCAAGAAGCAGGCCTTGCTGAACAGCGACAGGTCGAGCGGATTGGGCAGGCGGACGTCGGCGAGATCGGGACAGGGCTTCACTGCCGGATCATAGGAGCGGTCGATCTGCGAGATGAAGGCGAGGATCAGCCCCCTCTCCTGCGCGAACGCCTTGAGCGCGCCGATCTGAACATCGAGTTCGGGATTGCCGCGCTTCTGGTCGAGCAGTTGCAGGTAGTCGACGATCGCCAGCGTGCCGCGCGGTGCATCGGCCAGCGCCCGCGTGATGTGATCGGCGCTGATCGCGTCCGAATCGTCGAAGGAGAACAGCGCCTCGAACTGGGCCGGCTCGACACCGAGCGCCCGGAAGCGGCCGAGCACATCCGTGGTCGTGTATTCAAGCGTGAAGAACGTCGCGCGGCGGCCGGCCTTCATCGCGGCGACGGCGAGTTGAAGGCTGAGCAGCGTCTTGCCATGCCCGGGCCGCGCGCCGATCAGCAGCAGGTCGCCCGGCGCGAGGCGCGCCAGAAGCCCTTCGGCGGACAGGGTTTCTGCCGATCTGGCGGCGAGCAAACTCCAGGCGCCGAAGCCTTCGCCGGCAGCGACGCGGTCGAGCGCGAGATGCAGTGGAATGGCGTCCTTGCGCGACAGCTCCTTGGCCTTGCGCTTCAGGCGATGGACAGGTGCGGAAAGCTTCATCGATGGACCTCCTGATCCGAGCCTTGTCCGCAACCCCTCCTTATGCGCAGCGCTCGAACAGTCGGTTCGACGATGGAGATACCCTGCACGGCAACGTGCTTCCCAGTCGGAGGGAGGAGGCGCGGGCCGCGCCTGGAATCAGATCGTAACCGATTCCATTCTGGCCGTCGCCCCGCCCCTTTCCCATTCGAACCGCCGGAGATAGTCGACGAGCGCGCGCAGTTTCGGCGCCATGGCGCGGCGGCTGGGATAATAAAGATAGAAGCCCGCGAAATGCGGGCAGAACTCCTCCAGCAGCGGCTCCAGCTCGCCGCGCGCGATCGCGGGGCGGAAGCTCTCTTCCATGCCGAAGGTTATGCCGGCGCCCGCCACTGCGAGCTTGATCATCAGTGCCATGTCGCTGGTGGTGATCTCCGGTGCGACGGCGACGCTGAACTCCTTGCCATCTTCCGCGAACTCCCAGCGATAGGGCGGCAGCCTCGGTCCCGGCCGCCAGCCGATGCAGCGATGCGTCGCCAGCTCCCGCGGATGCTCCGGCACACCGAAGCGCTCGCGGTAGCTGGGAGCACAGACCGCAAGCTGGCGCTCCTCGCCGCCGATCGAGACCGCGATCATGTCTTGCTCGATCACCTCGCCGAGCCTGACGCCGGCATCGTAGCCAGCGGCGACGATGTCGAACTCCTCGTCGGTGACGGTAATGTCGAGCCCGACTTCCGGATTGGCCGCTGCAAAGCCGGCGAGGAACGGCCCCGACAGAAAGCGCTCGGCGATCGACGATACCGCAAGGCGCAGGCGCCCGCGCGGGCCGGCGCGCAGATCGCGCGTCGCCTCGACGGCGGCGTGGACCTCGGACAGCGCGGGCGAGAGATCGGCCAGAAGGCGCTCACCCGCCTCGGTCAGGCTGACGCTGCGGGTCGTGCGCTGCACCAGCGCGATCCCGAGCCTCTCCTCCAGCTTCCGGATCGACTGGCTCACCGCCGAGCGCGTCACGCCGATGCGGTCGGCCGCACTGCGAAAACTTCGCTCTTCCGCGACCAGAGCGAACACGGCGAGCGCGTTGAGGTCCATCTCCATTGGTTAGAAAAACTCTCCAGACTGGAAAACGATCGGCGGCTTATAGCGACAATGCTCCGCCCTTAGCTTTCGGGCAACCGCAACATCGCGGTGCCCCGAAACAACCAGACGGAGCAGACATGGCCATGGACAAGGTCGTCCTCATCACCGGCGCCTCCAGCGGGATCGGCGTCGGCATCGCCCGCGAACTCGCGGCCGCCGGAGCGAAGCTCATGCTCGGCGCACGGCGCACCGATCGCCTCGATGCACTCGCTGAGGAGCTCAACGCGAAAGGCGGCAACGTTTGCACCCGCCGGCTCGACGTCACCGATCGCACCGATGTCGCCGCTTTCGCAGAGGCGGCAGGCGAGGCCTTCGGCCGTGTCGACGTCATCGTCAACAATGCCGGCGTGATGCCGCTCTCGCCGATGGCCTCGCTCAAGGTCGACGAATGGGACCGGATGGTCGACGTCAACATCAAGGGCGTGCTCTACGGCATCGCCGCGGTGCTGCCCCGCATGCTGGCGCGCGGCTCCGGCCAGATCGTCAACATCGCCTCGATCGGCGCGCTCGCCGTCTCGCCGACGGCGGCCGTCTACTGCGCGACCAAGTATGCCGTGCGCGCCATCTCGGACGGGCTGCGCCAGGAGCACTCCGACCTGCGCGTCACCTGCATCCACCCCGGCGTGGTCGAGAGCGAGCTCGCCGGCACCATCACCGACCCGGCTGCGGCCGAGCTGATGAGGACTTACCGCGCCATCGCGCTCCAGCCCGATGCGATCGGCCGCGCCGTGCGCTTCGCGATCGAGCAGCCCGATGATGTCGACGTCAACGAGATCGTCGTTCGCCCCACCGCCACCCGCTGAGGAGGAAGCCATGACCATGCCATCCCCGCTGCGCGCCGCCGCAGCCGCCTTCGCCATCGCGGCGATGCCCGCCCCCGCCATCGCCGAAACGAGCGAGGAGCGGCGCAAGCGCGGCGAGGCCGTCATCCGCAGCCTGAACAAGGGCGAGCCGCAGCAGGCGCTGGAGCGCATGCGGCAGGAGTTCCCCTTCCTCGCCGAGGCAACCGAGGCCTACGCCCTCGGCGATGTCTGGTCTCGCACCGGCCTCGATAGCCGCACGCGCCAGCTCGCAGCGGTGGCGGCCTTCGCCGCGACCGGCCAGACCGCCTTCATGAAGGTCCATGCCGGCTACGCGCTGAACATCGGCGTGCCCGAGGGAGAGCTGAAGGAGATCATCTACCTGATCACCGTGCCGGCCGGCATCTCGCGCGCGATTGCGGCCTCGCAGGCGCTGTCGGAGGTCTTTGCCGAACGCCGCAAGCAGTGAGGGGAAAGATCATGAACACACTGCTCGTGAACACCTCGCTGTTGCTGGCCGCCGGCATCGGCCTCGCCACCACCATCCAGACCGGACCGGAAGGATCCCCCCGCATGACCATCACCCAGGCAGCCGCTGCCGAGAACCACCCCTATGTCGGCATGTGGGTCACGGCCGACAATCATGTCCGGCACAACCTCCTGCCGAATGACCGCTACGACGAGGCTCGCGGCAATCGCGAAAGCGCCTATCGCGGCCGCTACAAGGTCACCGGCAACTATATCGAGTACTGGGACGACACTGGCTTCACCGCCGACGGCACCTTCGTCGACGCCGACACGCTGCACCATGGCGGCATGATCCTGCGCCGCCGCCCCTGACCGAAGGCCCGTCCTGCGCCACGCAAAGCTGTGGAATGCAGGTCGGGCCTTGCCTTACTTGCCGGCGGGCGTGCTAGAAGCGCCGCCTTGCGCTTTCCGCTATGGCAAGGAGCGGCCTGGATTCCGGCATGAAGACTGGCATCGACATGGGGTCGACGCGCGGCGGCGAGCCCGCCGAGCTTGACCTCGCCGAACTGCTGGCGACACGGCTGCTGGTCCAGGGCAATTCCGGCTCGGGCAAGTCGCATCTGCTGCGCCGCCTGCTGGAGCAGAGTGCACCACTGGTTCAGCAGGCGATCATCGATCCCGAAGGCGACTTCGTCTCGCTGGCCGACCAATTCGGCCATGTCGTGGTCGACGGCACAGCGAGCCCGGTCGAATTGCAGAAGATCGCCTTGCGCGTGCGCCAGCACCGCGTCTCGGTGGTGCTCAACCTCGAGGAGCTCGACGCTGACGAGCAGCTCCGCGCCACTGCAGCCTTCCTCGGTGGGCTCTTCGATATCGACCGCGCCCATTGGTATCCGATGCTGGTCGTGGTCGACGAAGCCCAGCTCTTCGCGCCCGTGATGGCGGGCGAGGCATCCGACGAAGCGCGCCGGCTCTCGCTAGGCGCGATGACCAACCTGATGTGCCGCGGCCGCAAGCGCGGCCTAGCCGGCGTGATCGCGACGCAGCGCCTCGCCAAGCTCGCCAAGAATGTCGCGGCCGAGGCCTCCAACTTCCTGATGGGCCGCACCTTCCTCGACATCGACATGCAGCGCGCCGCCGACCTGCTCGGCATGGACCGGCGCCAGGCCGAGATGTTCCGCGACCTCGAACGCGGCCAGTTCGTCGCGCTCGGCCCGGCTTTGTCGAAGAAGCCGCTGCCGGTGCGGATCGGGCCTGTCGCCTCGGTCGATCGCGGCAGCGCGCCCAGCCTGATGCCGCTGCCGGAGCAGGCACCGGAGGATGCCAGCAAACTGATCTTCACCGCCGGCGAGGACGAGATCGCCCCCGCCCCCTGGCCGAAGCAGCCGCGTCCGCGGCCGGTGGTGGCGCCCGAGATCATCCGCCGGATCGAGACGCATCAGCCGGTGCCGCCGCCCGAACCCGAGATCGAGATGGATCCGGCCGAGCGCGCCGCGGCGCTGGTCGAGATCCTCAACGAATTGCTCGACGATCCCGAGGCGCGCGACCGGCCGGTCGCGGTGCTCTACCAGGATTTCACCGTGCGCTGCCGAATGCGTCGCGTGAGCGGACCGGAAACGAGCCTCGACGCCTTCCGCAAGCGCCTCGCCGTCGCTCGCGCCGGGGCGAGCGAGGAGGTCTTGTCCTCCGATGCCTGGGAAAAGGCGCTGACCGCAGCCGAGAGCCTGCCGGAAGACCTGCACGGCCTCTTCCTGTTCATCGCCCGTAGCGCGATCGAGGGCGCGCCTTGCCCCTCCGACGCCGAACTGGCCGAGGCCTATGGCAGCCATTCGCCAAGCCGGGCGCGCCGCCTGATCGGCTATATCGAGGAGCGTGGCCTCCTCGTCTGCCATGTCGATTTCCGCGGCCAGCGCACGCTGGCTTTGCCCGCTTTGGGCGTCGAGACCGCGCCGGGATTGGCTTCGCCGCTGGTCAAGGGCCTGCCGCCCAGGCGAGCGCGGGGCTGATCCCGCGCGTCATTCTCGGGCGGAGCGAAGCGCAGACCCGAGGATCTCACGACGAGAAAGCTCCGATCAGAGCCTCCTCCGGCCCGAGATGCTCGGGCCAAGCCCGAGCATGACGCACTTCAGATCAATGCCCCTTGCTGGTGCCGCTGAGGGTCATCTTGTCGACCCAGGCGATGCCGATCGCCGAGGCGATGAAGATGGTGTGGATCAGGGTTTGCAGCAGCACGCCGGTGGTCGTGTAATTGGTCGCATTCGGCCCGCCGATATTGCCGGCCTCGATGAAGGTCCGCAGCAGGTGGATCGACGAGATGCCGATGATCGCCATGGCGAGCTTGATCTTGAGAATCGAGGCGTTGACATGGCTGAGCCATTCCGGCTGGTCGGGATGGTTCTGCAGCCGCAGGCGCGAGACGAAGGTCTCGTAGCCGCCGACGATCACCATGATCAGCAGGTTCGAGATCATCACCACGTCGATCAGGCCGAGCACGACCAACATGATCTGCTGCTCGCTGAAATTGAAGGCGTGGGTGACGAGGTGCCAGAGCTCCTTGAGGAACAGGAAGACGTAGACGCACTGCGCCACGATCAGCCCGAGATAGAGCGGCACCTGCAGCCAGCGCGAGGCGAAGATCACCATCGGCAGCGGCTTCAGGCCTCCGGTGGGAAGGTCGGCGGGGTCGGCGGGCTGCGACATGGGGCTCCCAGATGGATGATGCGTTGCGGAAACGTCAGCCAGATGGGGCCTGACGGGGCAGCGCGCAAGCCGAAAAATGCATGGAGCCGACGGAAGTCGTTGAAATTTCGCCGCGTTTTGCGTCTACTTCCTGGGGTAAGGTGACAGTGCTCGGGCGATGTCTCTAGGCTCGCCCGCGAATCCTCCCATCCGGGAGGGACAAGGAGTTCGAGATGATCAGGACGACGATGATCGCCGCCGCCCTAGCCGGTGGTTTCGCCCTTGCAACGCCGGCAACCGCTGCGCCGCTCGCGCCGGCCTCCGCCGCCATCGCGACGGCCGGCTCGACCAACCTCGTCGAGCAGGTGCAGTACCGCCGCTACTACGGCCCGCGCTACGGCTATTACGGGCGCGGCTATCGCTATAATCGCGGCGCAGCCGTCGGCGCCGGTATCGCGGCCGGCGCGCTTGGCGCTCTTGCCGCCGGCGCCTTGCTCGCTCCCGGCCCGGTCTATGCCGAGCCGGTGCCGCCGCCGGTCTATGCTGCGCCCCGGCCTGTCTACGTGGAGCCGGATGCCGACGCGATTGCCTATTGCTCGCGCCGTTTCCGCAGCTACGACCCGCAGACCGGGACCTATATCGCCTCTGGCGGCGTGGTCCGCGCCTGCCCGTAAGGCGCCCGGCATCTACTGAACCTTTCGAGCCTCCCGGCCCTAGCCGGGAGGCTTTTTGTGGCCGCTGCTGACTTGCATTGACGGCTTGGGCGGCTCTTAGTCTCCGCTCGTCTGAATCGGAGCCGGCCCGTGCGCATCGCCACCTGGAACGTCAATTCGATCCGCCAGCGGCTGACCCATGTCCTCGCCTTCCTCAAGGAAGCCGAGCCCGACGCGCTCTGCCTGCAGGAACTGAAATGCGTCGACGCCGACTTCCCGCGCGCCGAGATCGAGGAAGCCGGCTGGCAGGTCGCGATCCATGGTCAGAAGGGCTTCAACGGCGTCGCCATCATCTCGCGCAGCAAGCTTGAGGATGTCCGCCGCGGCCTGCCGGGCGATGAGAGCGACGAGCAGGCGCGCTATCTCGAGGGTGTGCTGCCTCATGGCGACGGCGTGGTGCGGCTGGCCTCGATCTACCTGCCGAACGGCAACCCGCCGAACACCGAGAAATACCCCTACAAGCTGGCCTGGATGGAGCGCCTCGCCGTGCACGCCAAGGGTCTCCTGGCGCATGAGGAGCCGCTCGTGCTCGCTGGTGACTACAATGTCATCCCCGAGCCGCGTGACGCCCGTGATCCCGCGGCCTGGACCGGCGATGCACTCTTCCTGCCGCCGACCCGCACCGCCTTCCGCAAGCTGCAAAGTCTTGGCTTCACCGAAGCGTTGCGGGCCACCACCGACGCGCCCGGCCTCTACACCTTCTGGGACTATCAGGCCGGCGCCTGGCAGCGGAACAACGGCATCCGCATCGACCATCTGCTGCTGTCACCACAGGCCGCCGACAGGCTCGGGGCCGTCTCGATCGCCAAGCATGTCCGCGGCTGGGAGAAAGCCTCGGACCATGTCCCGGTGCTGATCGAGCTGAACTGACGCTGCAGCGCCTAGTCCGGCGAGCCGCGCCTGACGCCGTCCTTGATGAAGACGCGGAATGGCGTCGTGCCGCTGGCGCTGCCGTCGGCCGAGCGCCAGCGGCCCTTGCTACAGAGCACGCCGCCTTGCACCTCGCTCGCCTCGAACTCGATCATGTTGTGGTAGGTTGTGCCGTTCGGCTCGACGGCCCGGAAGCGTGTCGTGCATTTGCCACCGGCGACCACTGGATCGTAGTCGTGGATCATGATGCCGCCGCCGCCCGTGCTCGGGAACGGGTCCGTCAGCGGGGGCCAGTCTTCGAGGCGTTCCTGCGCGCCGGCGCCGTGGAAGGCAAGCGCAGCGCAAACGGCGATGAAGCTGAGGAAGGCGGCGTCGCGCATGACGAATACTCCGAGAGCCATGCCTCGGCTACGCCGCTCCGCAAAAGCTGGATGCAGTTGGTCTAGCGCCGCTCGGCGCGGACGTGCTGGCGCTCGACCAGAGCCAGCGCGGCCGTCCGGTCACCCGCGCTGGCGTTGGCGAAGGCGGCGTCATAGCGCTCGACGATCCAGCCCTCGCGGGCAGCGTCGGCGCCCTCGCGGGCCAGTGCCAGCCACATCAGCCCCATGATCGGATGACGCGGCACGCCGTCGCCGCCACGCAGCAGCATGTCGCCGAAGACGGCGCGCGCCGGGGCATGGCCTTTCTCGGCCGCGAGCTTCATCCAGCGCGCCGCCTGGCGCGGATCGCGCGTGACGCCGGTGCCGTTGAGATAGAGGCGGGCGAGATTGTACTGGCCGTCCGGGTCGCCAAAATACGACGCGGCGTAGTGGAACATATCGAAGGCCCGGTCGGGATTGGGCTTCACATAGCTGCCCTTGATCCCGTCGAGAAAATAGCCGCCGAGCGCAACGAAAGCGGCCGCAACGATGCGCCCATCCGAGGTGCCGGGAATCTCGTCGGCATTCTCGTCCGCGATCTTCGAGAAATACTCGAAAGCCTTGAGATCATTGATCGGAACGCCGTCGCCACTGGCATAGACCCTGCCCAGCTTGAACTGCGCGGCGAGATGGCCCTGCGCGGCGGCGTATTCGAGCGCCTTGACCGCGCCAGCCTGATCGCCGGCGCTTGAATCGCGCATCCAGGCCTTCAGCGCGTCGCGGGCGCTGCTGAACGGGGCGATCGGCAAGGCGGTGTGGGCAGCAGGGCCGCTCGGCGCCGGCGCAATCGCGCCACGGCCCGGAGCGAGCGGTACGGGCGCGGCGCGGTTGTCTACCTCCGGCTCCGGCAGGGCGATTCCGGGAATCGGCCGCGGCGGCACCGGCATGCGCTCGGCGGATGCATCCTGCGCCCAGGCTGCCGACTGGCAGCCCAGAGCAAGCAATGCTCCGGCAATGATGGCCTCAGATATCCGCATAGCACTGTATCTCGGCTGCGCCTCCCGGATGGGTGACGGCGCCGCCCTTGGCGGATCCAACCGTCTGCGCGTACTTCCAAAGCGCGCCCGACCGATAATCCGTCTGGCGCGGCGTCCAGGCCTTACGACGCGCTTCAAGTTCGGCATCAGAAAGGCGGACTGCGAGCTTTCCTGTGATGGCATCGAGCTCGATGATGTCACCGTCGCGGATCAGGCCGATCGGCCCGCCGACGGCAGCCTCGGGGCCGACATGGCCGACGCAGAAGCCGCGCGTCGCACCCGAGAATCGGCCATCCGTGATCAGCGCGACCTTGTCGCCCATGCCCTGGCCGTAAAGCGCCGCGGTGGTCGACAGCATCTCGCGCATACCGGGGCCGCCCTTGGGCCCTTCATAGCGGATCACCAGCACGTCGCCGACCTTGTAGTCACGGTTGGAGACCGCCTTGAAGGCGTCCTCCTCGCAGTCGAAGCAGCGCGCCGGGCCGGTGAAGACAAGGCTCTCGGTCGGCATGCCGGCGATCTTCACGATCGCGCCCTCGGGGGCGAGATTGCCCTCGAGACCGACGACGCCGCCGGTCTGCGTGATCGGCTTGTTCGCCGGATACACGACGTCCTGCTGGTCGTTCCATTTCACCGAGGCAAGGTTCTCGGCGATGGTGCGGCCGGTCACGGTCATGCAGTCGCCATGCAGGTAGCCATGGTCGAGCAGCGTCTTCATCAAGAGCGGAATGCCGCCGACCTCGAACATGTCCTTGGCGACGTATTTGCCACCCGGCTTCAGGTCGGCGACGTAAGGTGTCTTCTTGAAGATCTCGGCGACGGCGAAGAGATCGAAGTCGATGCCGCATTCATGCGCGATCGCCGGCAGGTGCAGCGCCGCATTGGTCGAGCCGCCCGAGGCCGCGACGACCATCGCCGCATTCTCCAGCGCCTTGCGGGTGACGATGTCGCGCGGACGGACATTCCGGGCGATCAGCTCCATCACCATCTCGCCGGCGGTGTAGCAGAAGGTGTCGCGGACATCGTAGGGCGCCGGCGCGCCGCAGCTATAGGGCAGCGCCAGGCCGATCGCCTCGGCGACGGTCGCCATCGTGTTGGCGGTGAACTGGGCGCCGCACGAGCCGGAGGACGGACAGGCGACCTCTTCCAGCTCCTTCAGGTCCTCGTCCGACATCGCGCCGACCGAGTGCTTGCCGACCGCCTCGAACACATCCTGGACTGTGACCGGGCGGCCCTTGAAGTTGCCGGGCAGGATCGAGCCGCCATAGATGAAGATCGACGGCACGTTGAGGCGCACCATCGCCATCATCATCCCGGGCAGCGACTTGTCGCAGCCGGCGAGGCCGACCAGCGCGTCATAGCAATGGCCGCGCATGGTGAGCTCGACCGAGTCGGCGATGACCTCGCGCGAGGCCAGCGACGACTTCATGCCCTGGTGGCCCATGGCGATGCCGTCGGTCACCGTGATCGTGCAGAACTCGCGCGGCGTGCCATTGGCCGAGGCGACGCCCTTCTTCACGGCCTGGGCCTGGCGCATCAGGGCGATGTTGCAGGGTGCGGCTTCGTTCCAGCAGGAGGCGACGCCGACGAAGGGCTGCGCGATCTGCTTCGCGGTCATCCCCATCGCGTAATAATAGGAACGATGCGGCGCGCGAGCCGGCCCGACACTGACGTGCCGGCTCGGAAGCCTCGACTTATCGAATACGCGCGTGTCCATTCAAACTCTGTCCCGCCACCCCACCTGGCGGGCGCCAGATGTGCCACGCCGCCGCCCGCTGGTGCAATCATCCGCCCCTGAGCGCACCGCGAAGCATTTTTCCGCTCCGCACCCTGCCTGATGGGGCTTAATTCTTCCGTATCTCAGATAGTTACTGAAGTTTGCAGCTGGGGCCGCTTTGTGGCGGCTTCGCGGCAATTGCGGCAGCTGCCCGACGCGGCACTGCAATAGCTGCCGATGTTGTACAAATGTCACGAATTTCAACCGTCCTAAAGAAACGCCTGGCAGGTTTCGCCACAACCGAGACGCGCAGACGTCGGGCAGGATCGGTTCACGATCCCGACATCGGAGGGAGGTGCCGGGCAGCCTCGTTGCGATCGCCGCGAGGAACGTCTCGCCTCTCGTAACGGCAGGCGCCTTTCACGTATCAGCACGCCGCTCGCGCAAGGCGTTGAAGTCTTACGACTTTTGAAGCAATCAGCGGATTGGCCTCGCGCATGATTGAGGCCAGTCGAGGCAGGCAGTTTAGAATTCATACAATAAGTACCTAGTTTAGAATTCATATAACACATTGAAACAAAAGGGATATTTCTTGACCGCCCAGGCTTCGGCCTCTACCGCTCCGTCCTGCATGGCCGATTTCAACAGCCCCGCCCGAAGGAGCGAGACATGACCATCAAGACCGCGCTTGGCGCGACAGCCCTGGCCTCCTGCCTGCTGGCCGCCCCTGCTCTTGCGCAGAGCGTCAATCTTTACACGACGCGCGAGCCGGCTCTGCTCAACCCGGTCATCGAGGCCTTCACCAAGGACACCGGCATCAAGGTCAACGCGGTCTTCCTGAAGGACGGCCTGCAGCAGCGCGTCCAGGCCGAGGGCGCCAACAGCCCGGCCGACGTGATGCTCGTCGTCGATGTCGGCGAGATCCAGGCTGCGGCCGATGCCGGCATCACTCAGCCGGTCAAGTCGGCGCTGGTCGACAAGACGGTCCCTGCCGCCCTACGCGGCGCCGGCGACAACTGGATCACGCTGACCCAGCGCGCCCGCATCGTCGTCGTCTCAAAGGACCGGGTGAAGCAGGATGCGATCACCTATGAGGAGCTCGCCGACCCGAAGTGGAAGGGCAAGTTCTGCATCCGCGCCGGCCAGCACCCCTACAACAACGCCTTCTTCGCCGCCTATCTCGCCCGCAACGGCGCCGAGAAGACCGAAGCCTTCCTGAAGGCGATCAAGGCCAACACCGCCCGCAAGCCCGGTGGCGGCGACCGCGACGTCGCCCGTGACATCCTGTCGGGCCAGTGCGACATCGCTATCATCAACACCTATTATATCGGGCTGATGAGCAAGGCGACGAACGAGCAGAAGGGCTGGTACGAGGCGATCAAGCCGCTGAAGACCACCTTCGCCGGCGGCGGCACCCATGTGAATGTCTCGGCCGCAGCAATCGCCAAGAACGCGCCGAACAAGGAGAACGCCGTCAAGCTGATCGAGTACATGCTCGGCGAGAAGGCGCAGCACCTCTATGCCGACGGCAATTTCGAGTACCCGGTCAACGCCGCCGTCAAGGAAGCCGAAGCGGTCAAGCTGCTCGGAGCGCTGACGCCCGACACGACCCCGCTCGGCGACGTCGCCAAGAACCGCAAGGCTGCCTCCGAGCTTGTCGACAAGGTCGGCTTCGACAATTGAGCCTGAACGCATCCGCGACACCTGCAGAACGGCCGCCAGCTTCGCGCTGGCGGCCGTCGACGCGTCTGGTCTATCTGGCGGCGGCCGCGGCTTGCCTCGTTGCGCTGCCGGTGCTGGCGCTCGCTTTCACCGCTTTGTCGCGCGAGGCGCTGACGGTCTGGCCGCATCTAACTGCCAATGTCCTGCCGGTCGCGCTCTGGAACACGGCACTGCTGCTCGCCGGCGTCGCCCTGTTCTGCGGGGCGGTCGGAACCGGCGCAGCCTGGCTGGTGACGCAATACGAGTTTCCCGGGCGCCGCAGCCTGGAATGGCTGCTCGTGCTGCCGCTGGCGCTGCCGACCTACATCACGGCCTATGTCTACGTCGAAATCCTCGGCTTCCAGGGGCCGCTCCAGAGCGCGCTTCGGGCGCTCACCGGCTGGCGTAGCTTACGCGACTACTGGTTCCCCGATCCGCGCAACTTGCCGGGCGCGATCCTGATCCTCGGACTCGTGCTCTACCCTTATGTCTATCTCAGCGTCCGCGCGCTGTTCGCGATGCAGAGCGCCGCGCTGATCGAATCCGCCCGCACGCTCGGCACGCGGCGCTGGCCGCTGTTCTGGCGCATCGGCCTGCCGATGGCCCGCCCCGCCCTCGCCGCGGGCCTCACCCTCGCACTGCTCGAGACTTTGAACGACATCGGCGCCAGCGAATATCTCGGCGTCCGCTCGCTGACCATCTCGGTCTACACCACCTGGATCAATCGCGGCTCGCTGGCGGGCGCCACGCAGATCGCCTGCGTCATGCTGCTCGTCGTGGTCGGGCTGATGGCCGCCGAAGCGCGCACGCGCGGGTCTCGACGCTTTGCCCTGCCTGTCAAGCGACCACGGCCTGTCGGGCGCATCCAGTTCTCGGGTCACCGCGCCTGGATCGCGACGGCCGCCTGCTTGCTGCCGGCGCTGTTCGGCGCGGTGCTGCCGCTATTCTATCTGCTCGGCGAGTTCTGGCGCCGCGACCTGATCGCCCAGGCCGACGCGACGCTCTGGCGGGCGCTCGCCAACACCGTCGCGATCTCGGCCCTCTCGGCCGCCCTGATCGTCACGATCGGCCTCGGCATCGCCGCGGCGCTGCGGCTCGGGCGCGAGCGCGCCTTGCCGCTGCTCGCCCGCATCGCCTCGCTCGGCTATGCCTTGCCCGGTACGGTGCTGGCGCTCGGGCTGCTGGTGCCGCTCGCCGCCTTTGACAATCTCATCGCCGATACGAGCCGCGCGCTCTTCGGGGTAAGCCCCGGCCTGCTGCTGCTCGGCTCGGGCGCCGCGCTGGTCATCGCCTATCTCGTGCGCTTCCTGACAATCGCGGTGAACGGGGTCGAGAGCGGCTATGCCCGCATCTCGCCACGCATCGACGATGCCGCCCGCTCGCTCGGCGCTAACCGGCACGAACTCCTGCATCGCCTGCACTGGCCACTGATGCGCCCAGCGATTGCCGCCGCCGCCCTGCTGGTCTTCGTCGACTGCATGAAGGAACTGCCGGCGACGCTGCTGCTGCGCCCGCTCAATTTCGACACGCTGGCGACGTTGGTCTACGGCCACGCCGCTCGCGGCGTCTTCGAGGATGGCGCGCTGGCGGCCCTGCTGATCGTCGCGATCGGCATCTACCCGGCGCTCAAGCTCGCCCGGGCCGGCGAACAGCGTCCGATTTCGCGCGAAACCTGACATGTTTCCCCTGCTTTGGGCGTTTGCCCCCCGTGCGAAACTCGACATTCGCGAGCTGGAGGACTAAACCCTTGCCGCGCGAAGACATTTCGACCGCCCCGGCCGAATCGCTCGCGAGATCGGATTGCCTGACGACGGGCTCCTCGCCGTCACGCGGATGAAGGCCATACGCCCGGCCATGTCACGACGCGCACTTGTCCTCGGCCTTGCCGCTGCCGCGCTGCTGCTCACGCTCGGGCTGCGGCCGTGGAATCTGGCGTTGTCGCATGTCGAGCGCTCCGTCGTCGCCGGCATCGAGGCGCGCACCGGCCTCAAGGTGACGAGCCTGCGCCGCGCCGAGATCGCGATCCTGCCGCTGCCCCGGATCAGCCTCTCCGATGTGAGCTTCGTCGATCCGCAAGGCATACTCTCCGGCAAGGCGGCGCGGCTGCGCGCCCGCGCCCGGCTGCTCCCCCTGATCGGCGGAAAGCTCGACTTCGACCGCATCGACCTTGTCGTCCCCGAGATCGACGTTGCTGCGGGTGAGTCAGGTGGCAGTTACGCCGGCTGGCTCGATCGCATTCTCGGCTATCTCGCGCGGCTCGATAGTCAGACCCGTCTCGTCCTGAATTCCGGCAGCGTCATGATGCGCTCCGACACTACGATCCTGACGACATTGCGCGACGTCAACCTGCTGATCGAGGAACGCACGGAGAAGGCGCCGGTCGCGCTCGCCGGCTCCTTCACCTGGCGGGGCGAAGCAACCAAGGTCGATATCCTCTGGCCGGTGGCCGGCGAGCGGGCGCGTACCGCCTTTTCGCTCGGCTCGCGCCTGATGAACCTGCGCCTCAACGGCACGCGCTCGGCCGCCCAGGGCACGACCAATGGCCAAGTCGAGTTCAGCACGAAATCGCTGTCCGATGCCCTGGCCTGGATCGGCCCACGCCCACGCATCGCCTCGCTGGTCAGGCAAGTCGAATTGACCGCCCAGGCCCAGATCAGCGGCGGCAGTGCCGCGCTCGACTCGGTCGTCGCCATGGTCGACGGCGACCAGCTCGAAGGCGCCCTCAAGCTTGACGGCGCCATGCCCAACTGGGCGCTGTCCGGCACGCTAGCCGGCGCCGAATTCGATCTCGGGCGCCTGCTGCGACAGGCCGAGCCGCAGATCGCGACGAGCGGCAACGAAACCGCCGCCACGCCACTCGAATTCGACGGCTGGACCACCAACGACGTCGACCTTCGCCTGTCGCTCGACTCTGCCCGCATCGGCACGACGCGCTTCGGCGACCTTGCGGCCCAGTTGCTGATCCGCAAGGGCCGGTTCGAAGCCTCGTTGCTGCGCACGGCGGCCTATGGCGGCTCGGCCCGGGCCCGCATCCTCGCGACGCCCGTCGCCGCTGGCGCCGACGTCAAGCTGCAGCTCGGCCTCGAAAAGGTGAATCTTGCTTTGGCAGCAGATGACCTGCCGGAACTCGCCCGCATCACCGGCACGGCGAGCGGGCAGCTCGCCTTCGACGGCGTCGGCAGCAGCCTGGAACAGGTGGTGGGCTCGCTGACGGGCCGAGCCAATCTGGCAATCCGGCAGGGTGAGTTCCGCGGCATCGCCTTTCCGGACCTGCTGCGGCGGGCGGAGAAACCGCCGTCCTCGGCACGCGACTGGCGCCAGGGCAAGAGCAGCTTCGAGACGCTGCAGCTCTCGGCCCTCGCCAATCTCGGCGTGCTCTACGTCACCGATACGCAGATCGCCGGATCGGGCTACAATGTCGTCCTCAACGGCACCGCCGATCTCAGCCGGCGCTGGCTCGAACTCAACGGCGCCCTGAACTCGACCACGACCGCGGCACGCGTGCCCTTCGAGCTCCGCGGACCCTTCTTTGGCGCCGCCTTCACACCCGAGATCGATGCGACGCTGCGGACGCTGGGCCCGGCGATCCCGCTGCTACGCTGAGCGCTTCCCGTCTCAAATATCCGAGTCATCCCGGACAAGCCGCGAAGTGGCGCCGATCCGGGACCCATGCCCGAGCCTTGCCGGCCGAGGTTCAGGCATGGGTCCCAGGTCTTCGCTTCGCTCCGCCCAGGATGACCCGCGTGTGGGGAAAGCCGATAGGGAGGCTCACGCCTCCCCGGCCGGCTCCTCGCCCTCGCCATCCGCGCCCTCGCCCTCGCCCTCGTCCTCGCCGGCATCGCCGATGCACTCGACCGAGACGACCTTCTCGCCCTCGGCCGTGTTGAACACGGTGACGCCCTGGGTCGAGCGCCCGGCGATGCGGATGCGGTTGTTCGAGCCGGCATCGACCGGCACGCGGATGACCTGGCCGCCATCGGTGACGAGCATGATCTGGTCGCTGTCGACCACCGGGAAGGAGGCGATCAGCTTGCCGTTGCGCTCGTTGACGACCATGGCGACGATGCCCTTGCCGCCACGTCCGGTCACCCGGTACTCGAAGGACGAGGAGCGCTTGCCGTAGCCGTTCTCCGACACGGTCAGGATGAACTGCTCGGCAGCGCCCATTTCGGCATATTTCTCCTGGCCGAGCTCGATGTCGCTGGCAGCTTCCTCGGCATCGCCATTCGTCGCCGCCTCCGCCGTTTCCTCGCCTTCGCCGGTCAGCGCCTTGCGGGCGGCAGCGGCGCGCTTGAGATAGGCGGCGCGCTCGTCCGGCGTCGCGTCGAGATGGTGCAGGATCGCGAGCGAGATCACCTCGTCGCCGTCGGCGAGGTTGATGCCACGCACGCCGGTCGAGTCGCGGCCCTTGAAAACGCGCACCTCCGGCACGGCGAAGCGGATGCACTGGCCGCCGGCGGTGGTCAAAAGCACGTCGTCATGCTCGGAGCAGATCTGCACGTCGACGATCGAATCGCCCTCGTCGAGCTTCATCGCGATCTTGCCGTTGCGGTTGACCTGGACGAAGTCCGAAAGCTTGTTGCGCCGGACGTTGCCGCTCTTGGTGGCGAACATCACGTCGAGCCGCTCCCAGCTCTCCTCGTCCTCAGGCAGCGGCATCACCGTGGTGATGCGCTCGTCCTTGTCCAGCGGCAGCATGTTGTTGAGGAACTTGCCGCGGGCATTGGGCGCCGAGAGCGGCAGCCGCCAGACCTTCTCCTTGTAGGCCTGGCCAAGCGAGGAGAAGAAGATGATCGGCGTATGCGTGTCGGCGACGAAGAGGCGGGTGACAAAATCCTCTTCGCGGGTCGACATGCCCGAACGGCCCTTGCCGCCGCGCTTCTGCGCCCGGTAGGTCGAGAGCGGAACGCGCTTGATGTAGCCGGCATGGGAAACGGTGACGACCATGTCCTCGCGGGCGATCAGGTCCTCGTCGTCGAGATCCGAGCCCCAGTCGTGGATCTCGGTGCGGCGCGGCGTCGCGAAGGCGGTCTTCACCTCCAGGAGCTCGGTCTTGACGATCTCCTGGATGCGGACGCGCGAACGCAGGATGTCGAGATAGTTGGCGATCTCCTTGGCGAGCTTTTCGAGCTCGTCGCCGATCTCGTCGCGGCCGAGGGCGGTCAGGCGCGACAGGCGCAATTCGAGGATCGCCTTGGCCTGCGCATCCGAGAGCCGATAGGTGCCATCGGCGTTCATCGGATGGCGCGGATCGTCGACCAGCGCGATCAACGGCGCGATATCCTCGGCCGGCCAGTCGCGCGCCATCAATGCCTCATGCGCGGCGGACGGCGTGGGCGCGGTGCGGATCAGGCGGATGACCTCATCGATATTGGCGACCGCAGTGGCGAGGCCGCAGAGGACATGGGCGCGCTCGCGCGCCTTGTTGAGCAGATAGCGCGTGCGCCGCGAGACGACTTCCTCACGGAACTCGACGAAGGCCGAGATGAAGTCCTTGAGGTTGAGCAATTCGGGCCGGCCGCCAGTCAACGCCACCATGTTGGCGCCGAAGGAGGTCTGCAGCGGCGTGAAGCGGTAAAGCTGGTTCAGCACGACATCTGCGACGGCGTCGCGCTTGATCTCGATGACGACGCGCACGCCCTCGCGGTTCGACTCGTCGCGCAGGTCCGAGATGCCCTCGATCCGCTTCTCGCGGACGAGATCGGCGATCTTCTCGACCATGGTCGCCTTGTTCACCTGATAGGGCACCTCGGTGACGATGATCGCCTCGCGCTCCTTGCGCAGCTCCTCGATATGCGTCTTGGCCCGCATCACGATCGAGCCGCGCCCGGTATGATAGGCCGAATGGATGCCGCTGCGGCCCATGATCTGGGCGCCGGTCGGGAAGTCCGGGCCGGGCACGATCGCGATCAGGTCGTCGATCGACAGCTCGGGCTCGTCGATCAGCGCGATGCAGGCATCGATGACCTCGCCGAGATTATGCGGCGGGATATTGGTCGCCATGCCGACCGCGATGCCGCCGGCGCCGTTGACCAGGAGGTTCGGATAGCGCGCCGGCAGGACCGTCGGCTCGTGCTCCTTGCCGTCATAGTTCGGCTGGAAGTTGACGGTGTCGAGGTCGAGATCCTCGAGCAGCGGCATCGCCGCCTTGTCGAGGCGCGCCTCGGTGTAACGATCGGCCGCCGGGCTGTCGCCGTCCATCGAGCCGAAATTGCCTTGGCCGTCGATCAGCGGCAGGCGCAGCGAGAAATCCTGCGCCATGCGCACCAGCGCATCATAGACCGCGAGATTGCCGTGCGGATGGTACTTACCCATCGTGTCGCCGACGATGCGGGCGCACTTGGTATAGGGCCGGTCAGGCAGGTTCTTGTTCTCGTGCATCGAGAACAGGATGCGCCGGTGCACGGGCTTGAGGCCGTCGCGGACGTCAGGCAGAGCGCGGCTCACGATCACGCTCATGGCGTAATCGAGATAGCTCTTCTTCATCTCGTCGGTGATCGCGATCGGCTTGATGTCGCCGCCCGGCTGCGGGCCGCCGCCCTGCTTGTCGTCGTTGTCTTCGCTCAAGGGAAAAAGTCCCGTTACCGCTGATTTTTCAACGTTCTGGCTAGCCGATTCCGGCTGTAGAAGCCAGCGAAACGCGATTCTATTCAGAGAAAATAAAACCGTTTTCTTGCAGCAGGTTACGGGGCGTTTTTGATTCGCTTTTGCGCTCCCTCCGCATTCTCGCCATGTTTCGCTGGCGGCCGCGTGCTGAAATCGGCGAGACCGTCGTCCGAAGCCTGCGAACTAGATCTTCCGGACCTGCGGGGCGAAGCGCCGAAAGGCCGCTTCGATCTCGTCGTAGCTGCAGGCTACCTCGTCGAGCGAGAGGCGAAAGCCATACCAAGTGACTGGCCATCCCGCCAAGGGATCAGTGACCTTGGGCTCAAAGCGCGAAGGCTCCGGCAGATGAACCAGAACCGCCTTGACATCGCAATTGGGGTCGAAGGAATAACTCTGTACCGCGTCCCACGGCACCTTTCGTACAAAGACATGGGGCGCTGTGATCCCCTCCGCATCGAGTACCAGGTGGATCGAGCGATCGGGCTCGCCGAAGGCTTTTCCAAAAGCGAAAAGCAGGAACAGAGCGCCGAAAAATCCTCCAACGATCGCCTCCAATCCGCCCATGGGAATGGAATAGGCAAGCGCCAACCCACCCACGCCAAGATAGAAAAGTGCCTCCCATCGGCTCTCATTGCCGCGAAACTCGATGCGGTTCGACGCCTCGCTCTCACCCTGCACGTCGAAGACGCCCATGTCGTCTGGCTCGTTGCAGCAAGCTAGCATATCGTCGCGCCATGTTCGCCGAATATCTATCCTCCGCCCTCGTCACCCTGCTGGTCACGCTCGATCCGCCTGGGCTGGCGCCAATCTTCCTGTCGCTGACACGCGGCATGTCGGCGAGCGAGCGGCGGCAGGTCGCGGTGCGCGCCTGCATCATCGCCTTCTGCATCATGGCCTTCTTCGGCCTTGCCGGCGACATCGTGCTGAAGGCGCTCGGCGTCTCGCTGCCGGCTTTCCGCATCGCCGGCGGCTTTCTGCTGTTCTGGATCTCGTTCGAGATGGTGTTCGAGCGCCGCAACGACCGCAAGCAGGCGACGGCCGACACCGCCATCACCAAGGACCATATCCGCAACGTCGCCGCCTTCCCGCTGGCGATCCCGCTGATGGCGGGCCCGGGCGCGCTGACCGCGATGATGCTGCTCGCCGGCCGCGCCAATGGCGACATCGCCATGCTGTCCTCGCTCGCGGCGATCTGCGGGCTGGTGATCCTCTCCTGCCTCGTCGTCTTCTTCCTGGCGGTCCCGATCGCGCGCCTGCTCGGCGTCACCGGCAATGTCGTGCTGACCCGCCTGCTCGGCGTGATCCTGGCCGCGCTGGCGGTGCAGTTCGTCATCGACGGCGTGCGCGCCGTGATCCGGAGCGGCTGAGCCGCCCCGGACAAAGGTAAAGCTCAGGCAGCGCGCGCAGATCGCCAACGGACGAGATCGACGAGCAGGAAGGCCGCGAGGCTGACGCCAACCAGCGGCAGCGCCCAGCCCAATCCTGCCGCAACGATGACCGCCGCCACCCTGCCCGCCCAGCCGAGCCGCAGCCATGACTGGACAATCGTGCGCGGCAACGACCCCGGCGCCGGCCGCTGCCGCCACCAGATCCGGTAGCCGAGCAAGGTCGTCACGATCAGCGCGATGCCGAGCCCTGCCATCAAGAGCTGGTTCGGCCAGCCGAACAGGATGCCCATATGGGCGTCGATGCCCCAGCGGATCAGCTTGGCGATCAGTGGGAAGGTCTCGAAATCAGCCCGGCTGACCACCGAGAGATCGCGCGGATCAAGCGCCATCGTGTCGACCTGCGTCGGCCAGCTCCGATCATATTCCCGCACCAGCCAGGCCTGCCCCTCGCTGCGGGGCGGCCGCATCTCGACGTGCGGGGAGTCGATCCCGGCCGCCTTCGCGGCCGCGAACACTGCATCGAGCTGCTGGAGGCTGCCGGGAGCGGCCGTCCCGACGGCAGGACCATGATCGCCATGATGGGCATGTTCGTCGGCAGCGGGCGCAGCGCCGAGTTTGAGCGAGACCGACGGTGTCACCCAGCCGAGATTGGCCCGCAGCGCATCGATCCGGTCGCCGGCATAGTTCGACCAGGTCAGTCCCGTCACCGACAGGAAGACGAGGCCGAGCGACAGCGTCAGCCCGATCAATCCGTGCCAGCGCCGATCGCGCAGCGCCGGATTGGCGCGCGCCCGCTCCGCCGCTCGTGGGTGGCGCCGCCAGAACCACATCAGCACGCCGCCGAGCACCACCGCCCAGAGCCAGGACGCCGCCAGCTCGCTGTAATTGCGGCCGAACTCGCCGAGCAGCAGGTTGCGGTGGAGATAATCGAGCTGGGTCCGGAACGGCAGGATGCCGCTGGTGCCGTAGACGATGAGATCGCCCTTGATCGCCAGCGAGACCGGATCGACGAAGATCGCCCGGGTTTCGGAATCGCCGAGCCCGGCTTGAGCGAACATCACGCGCGTCGTCTCCCCCGGCTTCGGCGCGGGGCGGATGGCGAAAAAGCGCGGCCCCTCGCCGATATGCTTGCGCGCGGCCTCGGTCTGGGCGGCGAGCGAGACAGGCTCGCCCGTAGCCGTCGCAGTCAGTTGCTCGCGGTAGATGAAGCTCTCGATCTGCGGCGTCAGCACATAGAGCGTGCCGGTCAGCGCTGCGACCAGGATGAACGGGCCGACGAACAGCCCGGCATAGAAGTGCAGCCTCGCGATGAAGGCCTTGAATTCGAACGATAATGCAAGGGCGCGGCCGGCATCGGCGCGCGTTCGGATATCCGCGTGGGCGGTCATGGCTGGATTTCCCGGAATGGACCTGCCGACATGCCGCCGGCGTGCTGGCCTGGCGGAGCATTCGGTCATTGCGACGGAAGGCGGCCACAGGGCCGCCGCGGCGTCAGGTCCGGACGGGAGGTCCTCTCGGGCGGGCGGCGAGCCGCTCCTGTCCCGGCAGCGGCCGCCCGGTCAGATCGTCGAAACCGACGATCGTGACGCCGGCTTCGACCTCCTCGAGGAGCGCGGGCCGGTCAGGTGGCGCATAGGCCGCGCCGATCCAGGCGCAGCCGAGCAGGCAGCAGGCCGGCAGATGCGTCGCGGGCTGCTCGCCCGGCAGCGGGGCGCTCTCGGCACCCGACGCGCACAGCGTCAGATGCGCAGCACGGTCGAGCAGTGCCGGCGCGAGGCTCTGTCCCGACACGACCGCGCCGAACAGCCCCTGCAGCACGAGCACATAGGCCGCGATGACCGCGACCCAGGATCTCGCTCTGATGGACTTGGCTGCGCTCAAGGACAGGCTCCCCGGCACCGTCGATAGCGACGTGCCGGCCCCCTGTCCATCAGCCGAACCGCCGCAGCGGGCTTAAGCCTTGACGTAGACGAAAGCCTCTTTGCCCGAGGCCAGCCGGACGCTGATGCGCTTGTAATCGGCGACCTCGTAGCGGTCGGCCGCCGCGAGTTCCTCGGCGCTGATGCTGAAGACCTTGCCCGGCACGCTGTCGGCCGGATCGTCGCTCGGCGCGACCACCGGATGGAAGCGCTTGCCACTGGTGCGGATCACCTCGGGATCGGTGATCACCAGCATGGTCTGGGAGAAACCCGGCATGGCGTCGTCATGGCCGTCGAGCAGCCGCCCGAACGAGGATAGCTGGACGTTCTCCTGCTGCAGCGTGCCGTAGGAGAACAGGAGAATGCTGCGCTCGTCGGCCATGCTCGCGTCCCGCCTCGCGCGGCTACAGCGCCGCCAGCAACTTTTCGCGCGCCGCGCGCGAGCCGGCAAGGCGCTGCCGTGTCGCAGCCAGGATCGCCTCCGGCGCCTCCTGCGGCGTGCCGGCCCGGAACGGCGGCTCAGGCGCATATTCCAGTGAGAGCTGGATCAGTTGCGCTTCCTCCTCGCCGAGCAGTTCGGCGATCACGGTGAGTCCAAAATCGATGCCGGAAGTGACACCGCCGGCGGTGATCAGGTTGCCGTCACGCACGACGCGTCCTTCCGTCGGGACCGCGCCGAAGCGCGCCAGCAGGTCATGCGCATTCCAGTGGCTGGTCGCGCGCTTGCCCCTCAGCAGGCCGGCCATGCCGAGCACCAATGATCCCGTGCAGACCGAGGTGAGATAGCGCACCTGCCCTGCCCGCTCGCGCAGGAAAGCGAGCACGGTCTCGTCGTTCAGCAACGGATTGACCCCGGCCCCGCCCGGCACGCAGAGCACGTCGAGCGGCGGGCATTCGGCAAAGGTCGTGGTCGGCACCAGCGTGAGCCCGGTCGCGGCTTTGATCGGCGCGGTATCCTTCCAGATCAGATGCACCTCAGCACCCCGGGCCGAGGCAAAGACCTCATAGGGGCCGGTCAAATCGAGCTGCTGGACCTGTGGGAAGACGAGGATGCCGAAGCTGAGGGACATGGCGCGGTTCTCCTGATTGACGGGAGCAGCCTAGCGCGCAAAGCTCTGGCCGAACTGCCAAGCATCCCTCGCTTCAAGCCAAACATGCGCCGCATCGAGATCCTGACCTTCCCCGGCGGGCAATTGCTCGACGTCGCCGGGCCCTTGCAGGTCTTCGCCACCGCGAACGACCTCGCCCACCTCGCCGGCCGGCCCTTGCCCTATGAAACCGCGGTCGTCGCCGCAGAGAGCCGCGTCGTCACGAGCGCAAGGCTGGAGCTCGGCGCAACGCCTCTCGCGGAACCCACCACGCCACTGCACACGCTGGTCATCGCCGGCGGCTATGGTGTCAATGCCGCCTGCCGCGATGCCGCACTAGTCGACTGGGTCCGGCAGCGCGCTGCGGTAGCCGAGCGCGTCGCCTCGGTCTGCAGCGGCGCCTTCCTGCTCGCGTCGGCCGGCTTGCTCGATGGCAGGCGGGCCGTGACCCATTGGGGTCGCTGCGCAGAATTCCGGGCGATGTTCCCGCAGGTGCGGCTCGAACCCGATCCGATCTATATCCGCGACGGCGATGTCTGGACCTCGGCCGGCGTCACCGCCGGGATCGACCTCGCGCTCGCTCTGGTCGAAGCCGATCTCGGCCGCGAGCCGGCGCTCGCCATCGCCCGCCAGCTCGTCGTCTTCCTCAAGCGCCCCGGCGGCCAGGCGCAGTTCAGCGCCGCGCTGACCTTGCAGGAGAAGGACGATCGCTTCGACCGCCTGCATGGCTGGATCGTCGAGAATTTGCGCGGCGATCTCTCGCTGGAGCGGCTGGCCGGTGAGGCGAATATGAGCCTGCGCAGCTTCGCCCGGCATTATCGCCAGGCGACCGGCCGCACGCCGGCCCGCGCCGTCGAGGAGATCAGGATCGAGACGGCGCGCCGCCTGCTCGAACAGGGGCTCTCGGTCGCCCAGGCCGGCCGCCGCTGCGGCTTCGGCTCCGAGGAGACTTTGCGCCGCGCCTTCCTGCGCCGGCTCGGCGCCAGCCCGCAGGCCTATCGCGAGCGCTTTGCCGGATAGCGTCGGCTGGCCTCTACAGCGCCAGCTCCATCAGCCTCTCGTCATTGGCGCGGGTCTCGCCCGTGTCCTTGAAGCCTTGCGCCAGATAGAAACCGTGCGGCCCGTCATCGCCGGCCACATAGCTCAGCCGCGCGAGCTTGTATCCCTGTGACGGCAGGCTCTCCAGCCAGAGCGCGATCGCCTCGCGTCCATAGCCTTTGCCCTGGTGGCGCCCATCGATCATGAAGCGCCAGAGAAAGCAGCTCGCGCCATCGTCCTCCGGCCGCCACATGATGAAGCCAACCGGTTCCTCGTCGGCATAGAACGCCCGAAACACGGCTGCAGGATTGAAGTGAGCCTGCGCGATCGAGACCGCATTGGGCGCGACGAAGCCGCTCTGCGCCTGATGCGGCTCGAGCTCGCAGATGGCGCGCACGGTCTCGGCCGTGATCTCGCGCAGCGTGACGACAGGCGTCGTCAAGCAGCCGGCCTCACTTCTCCAGGAAGGCCTTCACTGCCCCCTCGGCCTGCTTCATCGAGATCACGCCGTCGAGATGGCCGCGGCTCCCCTGGATGGCGACGTGGGTCACGTCGCGCCCGGCCTTCTTCGCCTCAGCGACGGTGCGCTGGATCATCTCGTCGGGGAAGACCAGATCCTTGGGCTGGTTGACGATCAGCAGTGGCGCCTTGATCCGGCTCATCGCGTCGGCGAGCGACTTGCCACCGGCGGCATAGAGCTGGTTGGCCTTGACCAGGTAGAGGAAATGATTGGCGTCCGAGACCTTGGCGCGCGCCTCGCCGGCATTATCCAAAATGCTCTGGACCTGGAACTTGTTGCCGAGCGCCTTGGCCGGGTCCTCGCCTTCCTTGGCCGGGCGGCGGCCGAAGGTGCCGTTGGTCCAGTCGCTGTGGTTGGCCTGCAGGGTGACGACGGTCAGCGCCTTGGCAAGGCCGGCATTGGGGGGCGTCTTGCCGTAATAGTCGCCCTTGTTCCAGTTCGGGTCGACCAGGATCGGCGCCGCCCAGACATCGAGCCAGGCGATCAGCTGCGCGTCGGCCTCGGCCGCACCGATCACCGCCATCGCCTTGCCGACCATGTCGGGATAACTCGCCGCCCATTCATAGGTCTGCAGCGCGCCCATCGAGGGACCGGCGACCATGACGAGCTTCTTGATGCCAAGGCTCTCGACCAAGGCTTTCTGTACATTGACGAAATCGCCGATGGTCACGACCGGGAAATCGAGCGCGTAGGGCTTGCTGGTGTCCGGATCGATCGAGGCCGGGCCGGTGGTCGTGGTCTTCGGGTCGCCGGTGTTGAGGTTCACCAGCGTGTCGGAGGACAGGACGAAATACTTGTTGGTGTCGATCGCCTTACCGGGGCCGATGATCGCGTCCCAGTAGCCGGGCGCAGCATCGGCGGCGGCATATTTGCCGGCGGCGTGCGAATTGGCCGAGAAGAAGTGGCAGATCAGGATCGCATTGGATTTGTCGGCATTGAGGGTGCCATAGCTCTCCCAGCCAACCTTGACGTTCTTCAGCGTGCGCCCGCCTTGCGTGGTGTAGCTCGGCAACTCGAAGACTTTCTTCTCGACCAGGAGCTCCTGCGCGTCAGCCATTCCCGTCACCATCATGCCTGCAACAGCGAGCGCACCCGCGATCCAGCCCTTCATGCCGCACTCCTCCGCTCCGGCCGGGTTCTCGGCCTTGCGGGAGATCAGAGCGGATTTGTCCGGCTAACGGAAGGGGCAGCTTGCCGTCATTCTCGGGCGAAGCGGAGCGCAGACTCGAGAATCTTATGACGAGAGGGCGCTGGCTTGAGCCTCCTCCAGCCTGAGATGCTCGGGTCAAGCCCGAGCATGACGACAGGTCTTCCTCACAACGTCTCAAGCAACCCCTTGATCAGCGCCCGGCGCGGCGCAATCGAGGAGATCAGCGCGTATTCCTGCAAGGTGTGGGCGCCGTCGCCGTCGATGCCGAGCCCGTCCAGCGTCGGGATGCTGAGCGCGGCAGTGAAGTTTCCATCCGAGCCGCCACCGGTCATCGGGCAGTCCTGTAGCTCGAAGCCGACCTTGGCCGCCACCGCCCGCGCCTGCTCATAGAGCGCCGCGACCTCCGCCGATTTCTCGTAGGGCGGCCGGTTCATGCCGCCGGCAATGGAGAGCTTCACATCTGGATCATGCGATTTGAGGCCGAGAATGCGCTCTTCCATCGCGACGCCATCGGCCACCGTGGTGACGCGGCAATCGACGCTGAACCAGGCATGCTGCGGGATGACGTTCGCCGCCGTGCCGCCGCCGACCAGCGCGACGGTCGTGGTGATGCCGCGCGAATAATCGGTCATGCCCTCGACGGCGAGGATCTGGTGCGCTGCCTCGCGGATGGCGTTGCGGCCATCGGCATGGCGCGAGCCGGAATGCGCCGGCCGCCCTTCCAGCTTGACCTCGAAACGGCCGACGCCCTTGCGCGCCGTGACGATCTTGCCGCCCTCGCGCGCCGGCTCGGTCACCAGCACCGCCATCGACTCGCGGCCGATATCCTCGATCAGCGCGCGCGAAGTCGGCGAGCCGATCTCCTCGTCCGGAGTGAACAGGAAGACCAGCGGGCGCTGCACCGCGCCGGACTTGGCCGCGTCCTTGAAGGCCTGCAGCGCCAGCCAGGCGCCGCCCTTCATGTCGTAGACGCCGGGGCCGTAGAGCCGGTCGCCCTCGACCCGCACAGCTAAGTCCTTGGCGCTGGTGCCGACCGGATGCACCGTGTCGAGATGCGACATCAATGCGATCGCTTTCTCGCCGTTCCGGACTCCGGCGCGCAGGATAAGATTGTCGCCGAGACCGTTACGGCCGGCAATGCGCTCGACGGCGATGGGAAGGCCTTCGACCTCCTTGGCGACGAGGTCCATCATGCCGTTGACGCCGGGCACGTGATGGGTGGGGCTCTCCAGCGCAACCCAAACGGAAAGCGCGGGAACGGCGGGATCGTGAATGGTCATGATGGGGAGCGTTTTCGCAGGAAAGCGTGGCGATAACAGGACATTGGCCGATTTGACGGCTTTGTCCATGTCGAAACGTGCCTAGCTGCCCTGCGGACCCGGCGCTTCAAAAAAATTTCGCCGCGGTGTCGGCAGTGCCGATCCTCGTCCGTCCTCGCAGCAGACCCGCCGAGGACAAGACGATGCGCCCGCCCGCCGCCCCCGCCATAGCCATACTGCCGGCCCTCTACTGGCTGCGCAGCACCCTGGCGGCGCTCGTCGGCCTGGTTACGGTCCTCGCGATCGCGCTCCTCGTCGACCAGTCGCTGCGCGCACTCGGTCTGCCGCCGCCGGCGGCCCAACCGATGCCGGAACTCGGCCGCCAGGCGCTTGCAGCCTGGCTACGGGCTGGCTGCCTGCTGCTCGGCGGCCTTCTTGCTAGAGCTGCGCTAGCTAGACGCGCTTGACGTTCCAGAAGGTCGGGAAGCTCGGCAGCACGCCTTCCAGCTTACGGCTGAAGGCCGTCGGCTGGAAATACTGGCCGAGCGGCGCGTAGGGCACGTCCTCGAAGGCCTGTTTCTGCAATTCGGCGGCGATTGCCTGCTTGGCCGGAACGTCGCTCGCCTCCATCCAGGCCTCGCGCAGCGCCTCGATCTTTGGTGCCACCGGCCAGCCCGGCCAAGCTGCCATGCCATTGCCGCGCAGCGAGATGTGGCCGACCGGATCGAGGATGTCGATGCCATTCCAGCCGGTGAAGAAGCAGTTCCAGCCGCCATTGCCCGGCGGCTCCTTGTTGGCGCGGCGCGTCACCACCGCCCCCCAGTCCATCACCTGGTAATCGACGTTCATGCCGATGCGCTTCAGCATCTCGGCGCCGACCTCGCATTCGGCCTTAAGATTGGCGAGGTCGGTGACGCCGAGCAGCACCACTTTCTCGCCCTTGTAGCCGGCCGCCGCCAGCGCCTGCTTGACCTTGCCGATGTCACGGGGCCCGTTCAGCACCTCCATACCGGCATCGCTGGCCATCGGCGTGCCCGGCGGGAACAGCCCGACGCCGGTGCGCCACAATGTCTTGTCGGGGCCGCCGACCGCCTCCATGAATTCGGCCTGGTCGATCGCCATCAGCACGGCGCGCCGGATCGCCGGATTGTCGAAGGGCGGGTGCAGATGGTTCATCCGCATGATCGCGATCGAGCCTGTCGTCTCCTTGATCGCGACCTCGAGCTTCGGGTCCTTGGCGAGAAGCGGCAGGATGTCCGGCAGGGGCTGCTCGACCCAGTCGATCTCGCCGCTCTGCAGGGCCGCCGCGGCGGTAGCCGGGTCCGGCAAGGTATGCCACTCGATCCGCTCGACATGGGCGATCTTCGGACCGGCGGTGCGGCCCGGCTTGCCGTCGCTGCGCGGCACGTAACCGGCAAACTTTTCATAGACCGTCCGGCTGCCCGGCTGGCGCTCGCTCGCGATCAGGCGGAACGGGCCGCTGCCGATGACTTCGGTGACTTGCGTCGTCGCCTCGGTCCTGGCCAGACGCTCCGGCATGATCACCGGCACCGAGGCGGTCATCTTGGCGAGCGCGTCCGGCAAGAGCGGGAACGCCTTCTTCAAGCGGAAGCGCAAGGTCTTGTCGTCGACCGCGGCAAGCTCGTCGGTTTGCGCCATCAGCGTCTGGCCGAAGGCATCGCGCTTGCCCCAGCGGTTCAGACTGGCGACGCAGTCCTTCGCCAGCACCGGGGTGCCGTCATGGAATTTGAGGCCTTCGCGCAGCTTGATCGTCCAGGTCTTGCCGTCGGCCTCGGCGAGCGCGCCCTCGGCCATTTGCGGCTGAGCCTTGTAGCTCTCGTCCTGGCCGAACAGCGTGTCATAGGCGAGGAAGGCATGGTTGCGGGTAACGGTCGCCGTCGTCCAGATCGGATCGACGACGGCGAGATCGCCCTGCGGCACGAATTTGATGACATTCTTGTCGGCCCCGCGGCCGATATTGGGTTTGCTGACCGCAAAGGCGGCAGCCGTGCCTGCGATGAAAGCGCGACGTGTCGGCATTTCAAGCTCCCTGGCAACAGGGCGTCGATCGGGGATGGTGAAGCCCTGGCGATACGGCGGCCGTCAGGCAACCAGCATGCCAGCGGCCGGTCAAGCCGGCGGCCGAGTCACCCGGATCGTTCAGGCCGCGTCACGCAGATCGCCGAGATCGAGCTCGACCAGGAAGTTCGGATCGGCCTCGACCAGCAGCGCCAGGGCCGCATCGTCGGCGAGCGAATCCGCTAGCAATCGCGCCTCGTCGCGCGCCGCTTCCGCGTCGAGCCGGCGCAGCAGCGCCATCAGCGCATTGGCTTGGGGTCCTTCAAGGCCCTCGCAGGCGATCAGCACCTGCGCCAACAGCCCGCGATCGATGCCGCAGGCGCCGCGCTGATCCGGACCGGCTTCCTTCAGCGCTTCCACGGCGGCGATGAAGGCCGGCAGCAGAGCTTCAGGCATCGCCGCCTTGCGATAGAGCGCCTTCACGCCGGCGCCGCGCCGGTCCCAGAGCAGCGCCCGCACGCGCTTCAGCGGCAGATCCGACAGTGCCGCGAAGGCGGCCTCAGCCAGAGCCGGCTCTCCGCTGAGCAGTGAGCGCAGGATCACGCCCGGCGTCAGGCGGCCGTTCTCGCGCAGGCAATCGACGATTGCGGGCGCATCGCTCGCCTCGCCGCCGGCGGCGAGCGCGACCGCAACCCGCTCGGTCGATTCGCGGGCGAGCCGGGCGCTGCGCTCCTCGGTCAGCCAGCCGCAACCCGAGACGAAGGCGGCGAGCGCATCGGAAACCTTCGCCGCGATCGCCTGGCGCAATCCCATCGGCAGATCGTCGCGCGCCAGCATCGCCTCGCGCACGGCACCGGCCTCGCCTTCGCGCTCGAAGATGCGCTCCAGCGAGAAATCGGGAATATCCGCCGTCGGATTGGCGAGCAGCGCGACCAGCGCCTCTTCGCAGCCGACTTCGGCGAGTGCAGCGCAAATGCCGGGCGACAACCACACCCGCTGAGCGATCGCGCGTTGGGCGAGATCATCGCCGATCGCCGCAGCGTCGACGAGATCGGCCTCGGTCAGGACCGGCGACTGCGCCAGCAACAGGGCCGCGATATCGCTCTGCTCGGCAATCAGCCCAAGCACCAGATTGCGCGGCGCCTGTGGCGCGGCAGCGAGTTCCTCGGCAAGCGCCCGGCGAACCAATGGCGAGGGATCATCGACCAGCGCGATCAGCGCGGTTTCGGCCTCGCGCCTGTCCTCGGGCGACATCGCCGAGCGAAGATAGGCTCCGGCCAGCGCTGCGGCGCCTTGCGCCCGTGCCTCGGCCGGCGCGGTCCGCGCCCAGAGCAGGAAACGCCGAACGATCATCCGCGCCTCCCATGGGTCATGAACTGGCTGAGATCAAGCGGTCCGCGCCGCAGCTTGCGGGCCGGAACTGCTTCGCTGGAGGCGGTCTGCATGTCCGCCACCGCAAGGTCGCGCGGCCGCGACGGCGGCAGCGGCGCATTGACGGTCGCAGCAGCGGCCGTGCTGCTCGCAGCGTCGGCCTTGCTCGTCTTGCCAGCGGATGCGGCTTCGCCCCCACTCGCCACCGAGCCGACACGCGGGAAATAGCGGGTCGACGGATCATCATTGACGGTCCGGGAGGCGTCGCCGCTGCGCGGCGTGGTCCAGAGATTGGCGACCGCCTTAGAGACCGGCGTGCGCGGCCCCTCGGTCGAGAACAGGCCGATCAGCCCCTTGGCCCGGCCTGGTGCCAGCGCCGCAGCGATCGGCACCACCGGCGGCTCAGCCGCATAGGCGCTCGCGGTCGTTGGCGCGCTCGTCGGCCTGGCCTGGGCCAACATCGCGCCGGTCGTCGCCGCGACCTGGGTGTTGGCGTGACTGGCCGCGAGCAGACCGTAGACCTCCTGGGCGCTGCGGGCCCGGCCGGCCTTGTCGTAGAAGATCGATCGGTTGGCGGCGGCAGCCTCAGGGAAATCGCGGGCAGCAGCGCGTGTCGGATCGTTGCCGGCCGTGCGGATCAGGTCGGACGCGCCGCGAGCGCCCAGCACATGCGCCATATAGAGCTCGCCGGCCTGCGGCTGGCGCCCGAGTGCCTGGCCGAGCTGTTCGGCGTTCTTCTGCGTCAGCGCGCCGGCCATGACCGTCGCGACATGCGGGTCGGTGCGCAATTGCAGGATCTTCTCGCGCAATGCCGGATCCGACACCGTCAGCCGGCCATTGCCGTCCTCGCTGATCGCGCCGGCATAATTGGCCATGCCCTGCTTGGGGCCTTCCTGGCGCATCATCGACAGCCAGGTCTGCTCGATGAACTGGAACAGCCCGGTCGCGCTCGAGGTGCGCGCCTTCGCATCCGGTTCGAGCGCGGATTCGCGTTGCGCCGTTTTCAGGAGATAGTCGAAGCCGACACCGGTCTTATCGGCGCCTTCCTTGATCGCGCTGACGACCGGATTGGCGGGCGTTGTCTCGCGGGTGCTCGGCGTGCTGAAAAGGAACATTGGGTCACTCGGGCCGCTGCCGTTCCAGGCGGACCGGAGCACCCGCAGAGACTGGACCGATTATGGTAAGCGAACCGTTAAAACGGGCGTTTTCCGGACCCGGCCCGGAACAGAAAAAATGCCATAGGAGCAAGACGATGGCGGAAGCGGCGCGGCATAAGCGGGGTGGGCTCTATTTCGAGGATTTCGAGATCGGCGCTTCGATCGAACATCGGCTGACCCGGACGGTCACGCAGATGGACAACATGCTCTTCTCGAACATGACGCTGAATCCGCAGCCCCTGCATATCGACGCGCATTTCTGCGCGACCGAGACCGAATGGGGCAAGCCGCTGATGAACTCGCTGTTCACGCTCGGCCTGATGATCGGCATCTCCGTCAACGACACCACGGTCGGCACCACCATCGGCAATCTCGGCATGACCGACGTCACCTTCCCGGCCCCGCTCTTCGAGGGCGACACGGTGAATTGCGTCACCGAGATCGTCGCAAAACGCGAATCGAAGTCGCGGCCGGATGCCGGCATCGTCGACTTCCATCACCGCGCATTTAAGCAGGATGGCACACTGGTGGCGCAGTGCCGCCGCCAGGCCTTCATGAAGAAGCGCCCGGTCGGAGGGCAGGCTTGATGCGCTCGCTCCTCTTCGTCCCCGGCGACAACCCGAAGAAGCTGCAGAAGGGCCTGGAGAGCGGCGCCGACGCGCTGATCCTCGATCTGGAGGACTCCGTCGCGCTCAATGCCAAGCCGGCAGCGCGCGAGCTCGCCCGCGACTTCCTCAAGGAGATCACCATCAAAGCCAGGCGGCCGCGGCTGATCGTGCGCGTCAACGCGCTGAGCACCGGCATGACCGAGGCCGACCTCGACGTCGTCATGGAGGGCGCCCCCGACGCGATCATGCTGCCGAAATCCGAAGGCGGCCCCGACCTCAGCCACCTCGCCGCGCATATCGCCGTGCGCGAGGCCGAATACGATCTACCGGACGGCGGGACCAAGATCATCGCGATCGCAACCGAGACCGGAAAGGGCATTTTCGGCCTCGGCAGCTATGCCGGTGCCAGCCACCGGCTCGCCGGCCTGACCTGGGGGGCGGAAGACCTTTCCGCCGATCTCGGCGCCGAAACCAACCGGCTGGAGAACGGCACCTACACCGACCCCTACCGGATCGCCCGCTCGCTCCTGCTCTTTGCGGCTGCGGCCGCGCAGGTCGACGCGATCGACACGGTCTTCACGGCCTTCCGTGACGACGCCGGCCTGCGCGCCGAATGCATCGCCGCGCGCCGCGACGGCTTCACCGGCAAGATGGCGATCCATCCGGCGCAGGTACCTGTCATCAACGAGGTTTTCTCGCCCTCGCCCGAATCGCTCGCCCGGGCCGAGGCGATCATCAAGCTCTTCGACGAGAATCCCGGTCTCGGCGTGGTCGGGCTCGACGGCGAGATGCTCGACCGGCCGCATCTGATGCGCGCCCGCCGCTTGAAGGCGCGCGCGCAGAAGCTGAGCTGACCTCGCCTCATGATCAGGCATCGGACTCGGCGCAGGCGATCGCTGCGCCAGTCTCCGTCCGGTGCCCGATGCCACCGAAGATCAGAAAGCTGATCGCAGCCAGGGCAATGGCGCCGACACCGCCATAAAGCATCACCCAGCCAAAGCCTTGCACCAGCGCCGCATGCGCTCCAGCACCGGACGGATCGTGCAGCGCCAGGGTCGGATAGGTTTCCCGCAGCGAGCCGAGATTGCCGGCGGCAATCGAGGAGGCCAGTGCCTGTAGTTGCGAGCGCTCGAAGGCGGCTGCAACCGCATCCGGCAGCGAACGCCTGATGCCCTCGACCAGGATCAGCCCCATCAGCGCGATGTTGATCGCCAGCGCGATCAGTCGCGCGCTGATGTCGATGCTCGAGGCCATGCCCGCGCGGCTGCCCGGAACCGAGCCCGTGGTCGTGTTGGTCACGGCGGTGTTGGTCAAGCCGAGGCCGATACCCGCCAGCAGAGCGCCAGGCAACAGGGTCGCCCAGCTCGCCTGGGCAAGGCTGCTGCCGAACCACATCGCGAGGAAGCCGGCGCCGATCGCAAGCATTCCCAAGGGAATGACGATCTGCGGGCCATGACGCCTCAGCAAATGGTCGGATATGGGCGGCATCGCCATGAATGGCACGGTGTAGGCCAGGAGCAGGAACCCAACTGCCTCGTTTCCGAGGCCGAGCCCGCTCTGGAAATAGATCGGCAGGTAGATGATGAACGGCCAGTAGCTGAAATTCATGCCGATGCAGCCGATGATCGCGCCGCTGAAGCGGCGGATCCGGAACACCGAGAAGTCGAACATCGGCTGTGCCGCGCGCTTCTCCACCACCAGGAAGGCGAGGAAGCTGGCCAACGAGAGCACGGCGAGGCCGAACGCCACGGCCGCGCCGAGCTCGGCGCCCTGCGTGATGACATAGGCGAAGCCGAAGACCGCGAGGGTCAGCGTGATGATGCCGGCGATGTCGAGCTTTTTCGCCTGCGGATCGCGCGACTCGCGAATGCCGAGCAGAGCCGGTACGAGCGCCAGCACGGTCAGCGGGACATGGACCAGAAAGACCCATTGCCAGCCTGCAACGGTCGTGATCACGCCGCCGATCACCGGGCCAAACCCGAGGCCGATGCCGCTGGCGATGCCCCAGATGGTGAAGGCCCTGCCCCGCTCGCGCCCGTCCGGGAACTGGTGCGAGATGATGGCGACGGCGCAGGTGAGCATGGCGCCGCCGGCCATGCCCTGGAGGAACCGGCCGGCGATCAGGATCGCAGCGCTCTGCGCCAAGCCGCAGATCAGCGAGGTCACACCGAAAGCTGCCGTCGTCACGATGAAGACGCGCTTGCGGCCATAGCGGTCGGCGAGCGTACCTGTCGCCATCAGCACCGCCGTGCAGGCGATAGTGTAGGCGTTCATGATCCATTGCAGTGCCTTGAAATCGGCAGGCAGCACCGATTCCAGCGTCGGCAGGATGACCGGCACGCTCGAGATCTCGAGCCCGAACATCAGGGATGCGAGACAGACGCCGGCAAGTGCGGCCGCGTTGCGCTTGGAAGGAGATATCGCCATGACGAGCACCTTTCAGGATCGATCCGCTTCGTTCGGGATCGACGGAGGCGCCTCGTCTATGGGCAGATCAGACATGATAGAAATGATTTAATTTCGCATCTTTCAGTTCGCGTGATAATAAATCTGCGTCATGGATTTTGCGCCTGAACTGTTGCGCGCGCTCGTCGCCGTCGCCGAGGCCGGTGGGTTCACCCGCGCGGCGGAGCGCCTGCATCTGACGCAATCGGCCGTCAGCCACCAGATCCGCCGGCTGGAGGAGCAGGTCGGCACGCCTCTCTTCACCCGCACCACGCGCAAGCTGGCACTGACCGAGGACGGCGAAGAGTTCCTGCGCCACGCCAGGCAGATCTTGCAGGCGCACGCCGCCTTGAGCCAGCGCTTTCAGGCGTCCACCCTCGCCGGCGCGATCCGGTTCGGCGTGCCGGAGAACTTCCTGGGCGATGAGCTGCCGCACTTGCTGAGCCGCTTCGCCCGCGCCTTCCCGGCTGTGCGCCTCGAAGCCTCGGTCAGCCTGTGCCAGGACTTCAGCGCCAGGATCGAGAGCGGCGAGCTCGATCTCGCGGTGGCGATGCGCCGAGCCGGCGAAGCCGGAGGGACCGTGCTGCGACGGTCGCGCTATGTCTGGGCTGCGGCCGAGGATTTCACTGTCCCGCCCGGCTCGTCGCTGCCGCTCGCGCTGTCACATCCGCCCTGCCTGTGCCGCACAGTCGCGATCGAGGCCCTGGCCGGCTCCGAGGTCGAATGGCACACCGGCTTCACCTCGGCCAATCTGCACGGACTGCGGGCAGCAATGCTGGCTGGGCTCGGCGCTTCGATCATCGCTCATGATGAGCTCGAGCCGGGCTTGAAAGTTCTCGCGCCGAGCTATGGCTTGCCACCGCTCCCCGATCTGGAATTCGCGCTGATCTGGTCCGCCAACGGCAAGATGCCCTGCTCCCGCGAACTCGGCCGGCTGATCGCCGACGCTGCGAGACGTCTCGGTGGCCCCGTGCTGAATCGACCGGCGCAGCGCAAGACGCTCGCTGACACGCAGGCTTAGCCGAAGGCACCAACCGATTCGACTGATTCGTGTTTTCCGGTTTCCCGGCGGAGAGAGACGCGGCTATTCGGATTGGCGCGCGCTCATTTGATCTGCCGGCACTCGTGCCGCGCCGCGCTCGCCAGGCACTCCTGCGCCTTCTTGGCGGTGTTGAGTTCGCGCAGCAGCCAGAACCCCGCCCCGATCATCACCAGCACGGCGATGATCGCGAGCAGGTTGACGGTCATGCGCCATTGCTCGTCCGGCTCCTCGTCCTGGCGCCGGACCATGGCGCTTTAGCCTCCGGCCGGGCGGATGATCGAGAACAATTCGCTGACCTCGGCATAGTTGGCATAGCCGCAGCGTGCAATCGGGTTGGCCTTGGCCGTGTCGAAGCGCCCGTCGCTGACGAAGGCCTCGTCGACATAGGCCGCGACGACCTGGCCGAGCACCATCCAGCGCGGCACGTCATTGCCGTCGATGTCCCTGAGTTGCTGGATCGAGAGCAGCTTGCATTCGAGCGCGGCGGGGCTGGCCGCGACCCGGGGCGGCCTGACGAGGCGCGACGGCGCCATCTCCAGTCCGGCATGAGCATATTCGCTCTCCCCGCGCGGCAATGGCGCCGAGGTCAGGTTCATCTGCTGGTCGAGCGCCTTGGTGACCAGGCTGCAGGTGAACTCGCCGGTCTCCTCGATGAAGGCGACCGCATCCTTCTTGTTCTCCGAGGAGAACATCACGATGTTCGGCCGCGACGAGATCGCGTTGAAGAAGCTGTAGGGCGAGAGATTGACCTCGCCCTTGGCGTTGACCGCGCTGATCCAGCCGATCGGTCGCGGCGCCACGATCGCCTTGAACGGGTCGTGCCTGAAGTCGAGATCGCGGCCGCCATCGGTGTAGTACATCGCGTTCACGCCCCGAACCGGCTGACGATCGCGGCGAGGTCCGGCCGCTCACGATCGGCCGGGCGGCCATCGGCCTTGCCGAGATGGACGAAGCCGGCGATGCGCTCGTCGGATTCGAGCCCGAAGGCGTCGAGCACCTTGCGGTCGAAGGCGAACCAGTTCGTCAGCCACGAGCCGTTGAAGTCGAGCGCTTCGGCGGCGATCAGCATGTTCATGCAGACCGCGCCGGCCGAGAGCTCCTGCTCCCATTCCGGGATCTTCTCATGCTTGCGGGCCCGCGAGACGACCGCGATCACCACCGGAGCATGGAGCAGGCGCTTGCGCTCGAACGCGACCTTGTCCTCATCGGCCTGCGGATTGCGCTCCTTGAAGACACCAGCGACGATTTCCGCCGCCTTCTCCTTGGCCGGCCCGGAGAAGACGATGAAGCGCCAGGGCGCGAGCTTGCCATGGTCCGGCACACGCGCCGCCACGGTCAGGATCTCGCGGAGCTGGGCGTCGTCCGGCCCGGGAGCGGAGAGAAATTGCGGTGGCACCGAGCGACGGAGCTTGAGCAGGGAGAGCGTGTCGGTCATGAACGATCCGGAAGATGGCGCAGCGGCGGGGAATGATCGTTCCCAGTTAAGGTTTCGCCATGATGAGGACAAGCGAACCTGCTCCTTCCCCGGTGCAAGGACGATGACGGCGCAGCGCATGTTTCAACGCGACGAGTTCCAGGTTTTGACGGCGCTGCCCGCAAGAGCAGCGCGCGCGGCTATGGTCGTGCTCTTCGCCTCGCTGATCGCGGTGCCCCCCGCTTTCGCCCAGACGCCCGGTGCGGCACCCTCGTCGACGACGCCCGGCTCTCCGCCGCCGGTTGCAGCTCCGGCGGCACGGCCCGGCCAGGCGACGCTCTCGCTCGGCGCCCAGTTCTCCGGCAGCCGCAAGCCGATCCGCTCAGGCCTGGTCTGGCGCGTGCTGACCGAAACCTTCGACGGCTCGCCGCCGCGCATCGTCGCGCGCTCCAATGACGCCGAGCCGAGCTTCGCGCTCGATCCGGGCGTCTATCTGCTGCACGCCGCCTATGGTTTCGCCAGCGCCACCAAGCGCGTCACGCTCGGCACCCAGGGCCTGAGCGACCGGCTCAGCGTCAGCGCCGGCGGGCTCTCGCTCGCCGGCTCGATCGGCGAGACGCCGATCGCGCCCAACCAGCTGAGCTTCTCGGTGTTCGTGCCGTTGCAGGGCAACTCCGAAGGTCGCCTCGTCGCCTCCGGCGTCAAGTCCGGCGAACTGATCCGGCTGCCCGAGGGCACCTATCACATCGTCTCGACCTATGGCGATTCGAACGCCATCCAGCGTTCCGATGTCCGGGTCGACTCGGGCCAGGTCACGCAGGCGACGCTGCATCATCGCGCCGCGCAGGTGACCTTGAAGCTGGTCGCCGGCCCCGGCGGCGAGGCCTTCGCCGGCACGGCCTTCAGCGTGCTCACCCCTGGCGGCGACGTCATCCGCGAGGCGATCGGCGCCTTCCCGCAGGTGATCCTGGCCGAGGGCGACTACGTCCTGATCGCCCGGCAGGAGGGCCAGGTCTTCTCGCGCGACTTCAAGGTCGAGGCCGGGCGCGATCGCGATATCGAGGTGATCGCGCGCTGAGATTTGCCGTCATTCCGGGGCTTCGCACAGCGAAGAGCCCGGAATTCAGAACCGCGAATCTAGGACAGCCGACGCGGTGCGGCCAATGCCCATTCAGGAAACGGCATCGGTTCTGGGTTCCGGGCTCGCTGCTTCGCAGCGCCCGGAAAGACGCGGAGGTTCATACCCTCAATTCGTCGGCTTCCCAGGCTCGCGTCCGCCGCCGAGTTCGGCGGCGATGCCGTCGGCGAGGCGGATGGCGAGGCAGCGATAGCCGGATTCGACGACCTGGAGCCCATCCATGCCGACGATTTCCTCCTCGCTGAAGCGCTTCGAGCCCGACCAATTCTTCATCATGACATAGCGCGGGAAGACCGGGACGCCGGTCTCGCTCGCCACCTTGGCGAGCACCGCACGGTAATCATCATACTTGGGATAGCGCCCCTCGCGCGGCAGCCAGGGCATGTCCATCAGCACAAGGTCGATGCCGGCCTCCTGCAGCTTTCCGATGCCCTTGCGCAGGATCTTGGCCAGCTTCTCCTCGCCGATGTCGCGAATGGCGTCGTTCACCGCCGTCTGCCAGATCACAAGAGCGGGTTTTTCTGGGATAATCTCGCTCTCCAGCCGCAGATACATCTCATAGGCCGATTGGCCGCCGACACCGAGATTCGTCACCTTGATCTCGCGCGTCGGCAAGCGCCGGCGCAACTCTTCTTCCAGCATTGCCGGATAGCCGCGATTGGCTTCGCCCGCACCGGTGCCGGCGGTGGTCGAGGAGCCGATCGCGACGATGGCGAGGCGGTTGGTTTCGGTAAGCGTGCGCGCCGAAACCGGCAGGATCGGCTTGAACGGGTTCTGCGCTGCTCCGGCGCGGCAGCGCGCCTCGACCATCGGCGCAACAGGTTTTGGCCCGGCAAATGCCGGCAGAGCCGACGCCAGGATCAGAAGAAAGGCGCTCAGGCCGTAGCGGCCTGCTCGCGCGGGGCGCTGGCGGCGCGTGCCGTAAGCGTCTTGTACCACGAGAGAAAGGTTCCTAGCCCGAGCAGGATGGTAATCCCGCCCAGTGTAACGAGCAACTGCACCCAAAGAGTGAAGGAGCTCTCCGCAAGGATGATCTGCCCGGCGATCGCCAGGACGATTCCGGCGCAGAAGACTTCGAGCGAATGCCGCCCCAGCGCGGCAAGGCGCCGACCGACCATTCCGCTCAGGGCGCTCGCATCGGACCGCACGAAGCGCAGCGCCAGCCAGGTCAGGGCCACCAGATGAACGACGCGCGGCCAGGCGAGATTGGTCTTGTCGGTACCGATCTGCAGGCTGTCGATCCAGTCGTTCAGGAAAGCAATGCCGAACGGGTTGCCCGAGGACAGCTTCACCATCGCCGCGAACAGCAGAACGGCGACCGCCGCAATGTCGAGCAGGCGCAGCTTCGGCACGCCGGCGCCCACGAGGCCGAGCCGGCCGATGACGACACCGAGGGTGAACAGCATCTGCCAGGCGAAGGGGTTGAAGAACCAGCCGCCCTCGCCCGGATGGTTCGGCAGGTTGAGCCCGGCATGGGTGGCGCCCTGCCAGATCGCGACGGAGACCGCGAGCGCGGCGAGCGGGCTGGTCCTCGCCATGACGTAGATCAGCGGGAACAGCGCGAGCAGCACGATGTAGAGCGGCAGGATGTCGAGATAGAACGGCTGGTAGACCAGCCCGAGCGCGTTGACGATCGCCGCCTGGGTGTCGCTGAAGAAGGGCTGGATGTTGATCGCCTCGACATAGAGCGCGTTCTGGGTGCGCACCACCGCCGTCGCGACGATGCCGCAGACCAGCACGAATAGCGCCAGATGCGCGATGTAGAGCGTCCAGATGCGGGCGCCGACCTTGAGCGAGCCGACGAGCAGCCCGCGCTGGTCGATCAGCCTGCCATAGGCGAAGGCGGCCGAGACGCCCGCCAGCAGCACGAAGACGTCGGCGGCGTCGGAGAAGCCGTAATTATGCGGCATCGCGGCCGAGACGATGTTACCCGGCATGTGATTGACAAAGATCACTAGCAGGATCAGGCCACGGATCACGTCGATGCGCAGGTCGCGGCCGGGCGAGGCCGCTTCGCGCGGGCCCTTTCCAAACAGCATCAGGCGCCAGAATCCGCTCACGTCACCACCGCACCCACCTGCACGGCCGGTGAGGCGGCCGTGCATTTGTTCATCTACCGTTCATCTTAACATTGTGTTGCGAGCAAGGCTCCGCGCCGGCGGATCACAAGCCTGTGCATCAACGTGATGGATTGGCTTTGGTTCGCAGGAGGCGGGCGCACGCAGCCTAGCGATCCGCCAGCGGCTTCAACGGCCTGTGACGGATCGCATCACTCTTGAACGAGTGATCGCATGAGCTGGGTGGGTAGCCGAGCTGCGCTAGGCGCCTGCGTCCTCGGCCGCCTTTGCCGCGTCGCGCTTCTTCTCGACCCGGCGCACCGAGAACACCGAGAGCTCGTAGAGCAGCAGCATCGGGATTGCGAGCATCAGCTGCGAGATCACGTCCGGCGGGGTCAGAACCGCCGCGATCACGAAGACGAAGACGATGGCGTAGCGGCGCTTGTCCTTAAGGAACTGCGCATCGATGATGCCCGCCTGGCCGAGCAGGGTCAGGATCACCGGCAATTGGAAGGAGATGCCGAAGGCGAAGATCAGCGTCATGATCAGGGAGAGATACTCGCTGACCTTGGGCAGGAGCGCGATGCCGGCTTGCCCGTCCGTCGCCGCCTGCTGCATGCCGATCGAGAATTTCATCAGCACCGGCATGGCGAAGAAGAACACCATGGCCGCGCCGGCGACGAAGAAGATCGGCGTCGCCGCCAGATAGGGCGCGAAGGCCTGGCGCTCGTTCTTGTAGAGCCCGGGCGCGACGAACTTGTAGATCTGCGTCGCGATCACCGGGAAAGCGAAGAAGCCGGCGCCGAAGGCCGCGATCTTGATCTGGGTGAAGAGATATTCGAGCGGCGCGGTGTAGATCAGCTGCACGTTCGCGCCCGGGCCGGCCGCCCAGACATAGGGCAGCACCAGCACGTTGTAGATCTGCGTCGCGAAGGCGAAGCAGATGAAGAACATGATCAGGAAGGCGATCAGCGACTTGATCAGCCGCGAGCGCAATTCGATCAGATGGTCGATCAGCGGCGCGCGCGACGCCTCGATCTCGTCCTCGCCGGCACGCTTCGGCTCGGTATTGGCCTCGACGACGCTGCTCATGCCGTCTCTCCGCCTTCGACCTCGGCCGGCTTGGCCTTGCGCTTGCGGACGGGCTTGGCCGGCGGCTCCTCGGCCGGAACAGCTTCAGCGGCCACGACAGGCTCTTCGGTCGCGACGGTCTTGCGGCGACGCTTCGGCTTTGCTTCCGCCTCAGGCTCGGCGACAGGCGCCGGCTCGATGCTGACGGGGACCGGCAGCTCGGGTGCCGGCAGCGCAGCGAGCGTCGCCTCGGCGTCCTTGATCGCCTTGTCGTCGGCCGCAGCCGGCTTAGAGGCATCGGCGGCGCCAAAGTCCTTCATCGGCTCGATCGGATCGAAATTGGTCGAGGCCTGGATCGAGTTGCCGATGTCGTCGACCTGCTTCTTCAGGTCGGTGAGCTCGGCCTCGCGCATCGCATCATTGAACTGGCCTTGGAACTCGGAGGCCATGCGGCGAATCTTGCCGATCGCCTGCCCGGCCGTGCGCAACGCCCCGGGCAAGTCCTTGGGGCCGATCACGATGAGCGCGACGCCCCCGATCAGCAGCATTTCGCTCCAGGCGATGTCGAACATCGACGGCCGGTCCTTTAGGAAACGTCGTGCGCCGCCTCAAAGGCGGCGCGAGCCTCAGGCCTTGGTCTCGGCCTTGGCCGGCTGCGGGTTCGCGGTCTGGGCCGTCTGGTCGATCACCTTGGGATCGGCCGGCTGCTGCGCGGCCGGCGGCGGCGTGTCATCCTCCGCCATGCCCTTCTTGAACGACTTGATGCCCTTGGCCACGTCGCCCATCAGTTCGGACACCTTGCCGCGGCCGAACAGCAGCATGACGATGACGCCGACGACGATCCAGTGCCAGATGCTGACGCCACCCATGGCGGTACTCCTCCGAAATTGAACGCGCGGCCCGACTTGTCCCGACGGGCCAGATGCTTGTGCCGGAAACTAGGTGTCCCCTACAGGGAACACAAGGACTTCGTCCATCGTAATATCGATACCGACGTCCTCGCCCTCGACGACGGAATCCCGCCGCGTCGGCAGGCGGGCTACCAGCAGCTTGTCGAGGCCGTCGACCGCGAGCTCGATATTGTCGACCTCGCCGAGGAAGCGCCGGCTCACCACCCGCGCCGGCAGGCAGAACCCTTTAGGAACCAGCCTGATCGCCTGGGGACGAATGCCGAGCACCGCCGGTCCATCGGCCAAGCTCGGCGCCGGGAAGCGACCGAGCGGCGTATCGACCTCACCATCGCGGACGACCGTCTCGATCTCGGCAAGATCGCAGAAAAATCGGGCGGCAAAGAGGCTGGCGGGCCGGCGGTAGAGTTCTTCGGCCGTGCCGGTCTGGATGATACGGCCCTGCTGCATCAGCACGATCCGGTCGGCGACGCGCATCGCATCCTCGGGATCATGCGTCACGATGATCGAGGTCGCGCCGATCTCCTGAAGCAGCGCCATGGTCTCGTCGCGCACGGCATCGCGCAGGCGCCGGTCGAGATTGGAGAAGGGCTCGTCCATCAAGAGCACGCCGGGACGCGGCGCCACTGCGCGCGCCAAGGCCACGCGCTGCTGCTCGCCGCCCGAAAGCATATGAGGATAGGCCTCGGCGAGATCGGCAAGGCCGACGCGGGCGATGGCGCGCAGCGCGGTGGCATCCGCCTCGGCGTTGCCGTAGCCGCGCAGGCCGAAGCGGACATTCTCGCGCACCGAGAGATGCGGAAAGAGCGCATAATCCTGGAAGACCAGGCCGACCCCCCTCGCCTCCGGCTCGACGAAATGAGCTGGCGAGGACACGTCGCGCCCTTCGAGCAGGACACGGCCCGAACTCGGCCGCTCGACCCCGGCGGCAAGGCGCAGCAGCGTCGTCTTGCCGCAGCCGGAATGGCCGAGCAGCGCGACGATCTCACCGGGCGCGACATTGAGCGAGACATTGTCCAGCGCCGTCACCGCACCGAATCGCTGCGTGACCGCGTCGAAGCCGAGCGCCATCGGGATCGCGGCGCCGGCCGTGCCGCGCCGCCCCCATCCCAACCAACGCGGTTTGCCTTCGCTGCGAGCCAACTCGTTCTCCTGTCGGCCCGTCGGGCTCGATCGCCTGCGCTGTGCTAGCTGGCGTCGCCGTCGTCAAGCGGCGTGAACAGGTCGCCGAGCGGGTCCTCGTCGTCGCGCAGGCCCGGATCGTCGTCCGGCACCGGCACGGTGAGGTCCTTGGCGAGGCGCCCTTCGATGAAGCCAGCGCCTTTCAGTTCCTCCAGCCCCGGCAGGTCGTCGATCCGGTCGAGCCCAAAATGGTCGAGGAAGGCGGGCGTCGTGCCGAAGGTCACTGGCCGCCCGGGCGAGCGGCGCCGGCCGCGCAGGCGCACCCAGCCGGCTTCGAGCAGGATGTCGAGCGTGCCCTTGGCGGTGGCGACGCCGCGGATCTCCTCGATCTCGGCCCGCGTCACCGGCTGGTGGTACGCGATGATGGCGAGCGTCTCCAGGGCAGCGCGCGAAAGCTTGCGCGGCGGCTCGGCCTCGGGCGCCAGCAGATAGGCAAGATCGGGCGCAGTGCGGAAGGCGTAGCCGCCGGCGACTCGCTGCAGCGTTACCCCGCGCAGCGCATAGGTCTGCTGCAATTCGGCGATCACGCGCTCGATCGGCACGTTCGCGGGCAGCGATTTCGCCAGCTCCTCGCCCGTGAGCGGCTGTACCGAGGCGAACAGCAGGGCTTCGGCGATGCGGCAGGCGCGCGCGAGCACCTCGTCGGCATCCCAGGCTTCCTCGTCCTCGCGTTCGGCTTCAGCCACCGCCATGGCGCCTCACAGGCCGAGTGTCGGCGGCCGCGCCGAACGGCGGCGAACATAGAGCGGCGCGAAGGCGCCGTCCTGGCGCAGGTCGAGCACGCCTTCGCGCACCATCTCCAGCATGGCCGAGAGCGAGGAGGCCCTGACCGTCGCGCTCATCGTCTCCGGCGGCAGCCCATGGCTGCGCATGTAGCGGGTGAGATAGCCGTCGATCGCGGTCCATTCGCCGGCCTCGCCGACCAGCCGCGCCAAAGCCTCGCGCGCCTCGACCAGCGACAGCACCTGGCGATGGCCGACGCTCATCGGCTGGCGGATGCGCTTCTGGCGCTGCTGCGCATAGGCCGCCAGTAGGTCGTAGAGCTCTGCCTCCCAAGTCGGGCGCTCCGAGGAGGCGATCACTTCCGGCGCGCCGCGGGCGAAGACGTCGCGGCCGAGCCGTTCGCGGGTGGCGAGCCTTTGCGCCGCGGCGCGGATCGTCTCCAGCCGCTTCAGGCGCAGCGCCAGCGCGGTGGCGAGATCGGCCGCGCTCGGCTCCTCGCCCTTGGGCGGCTCCGGCAGCAGCATGCGTGACTTGAGATACGCCAGCCAGGCCGCCATCACGAGATAGTCGGCGGCGAGCTCCAGTCGCAGCGCCCGCGCCGTCTCGATGAAGGAGAGATACTGCTCGGCCAGCGCCAGGATCGAGATGCGGGCGAGATCGACCTTCTGGCGGCGGGCAAGGTCGAGCAGCAGGTCGAGCGGCCCTTCATAGCCGTCGACATCGATCACGAGCGAGGGTTCGCCGGACGCGCGTTCCGGCGTGCCGTCCTCCTGGAATGGCAGCTCAGCGGCCATCGATGGCCAATTTCCCATGTCCTGCCGCGTCCGTTGGGCGCAGCCTCAGCCCGGGGACAGAATCAGCCTAACCGCCGCTCAAAGCAAGGGCGCTGGCAAGCTGCGCGCGGGAGCTGTCCACATCCAGCGGCTCCGGCTCATGCCGAATCCGCGCCAGCGCCATCGCGGCGCGGCGGGCACGCTCGCCCTTCATCTCCGGCACGGCGCCGGCGATCGCCACCATCTCCTCCATGATGCCATGGCAATGCAGCACCACATCGACGCCGGCCCGGATCGCTGCTTTCGCCTTCTCTTCGAAGGTGCCCGACAGCGCCTTCATCGAGATGTCGTCGGTCATGATCAGCCCGTCATAGCCGAGCTCGCCGCGCATGATCTCTCTGACGATCTTGCGGGAAATCGTCGCCGGGCGGCGCTTGTCGAGGGCTGTGAAGACGACATGCGCTGTCATCGCCAGCGGCATGTCGGCGAGATGCCGGAACGGCCGGAAATCATGGGCGCGCAATTCGTCGAGGCTGGCTTCGACGACCGGCAGATCGTGATGACTGTCGGCCTTGGCCCGGCCATGGCCGGGCATGTGCTTGATGACCGGCAGGACGCCGCCCGCCAGCAGCCCCTCGGCGGCGGCCCGGCCGAGCGTCGCCACCATGGCGGGATCGCGGGCATAGGCGCGGTTGCCGATCACGTCATGGCTGCCGGCGATCGGCACATCGAGCACCGGCAGGCAGTCGACATCGACGCCGACGCTTTTCAGGTCATGCGCCATCAGGCGCGCCGAGAGCCGGACGATCTCGCGCTGCTGGACGGGATCGTTGATGGCGAGGAAGGCGAGCGCCGGCGGATAGGGCGGCCAGTGCGGCGGCCCCATGCGCTGCACCCGCCCGCCTTCCTGGTCGATCAGGATCGGCGCCTGCCAGCCGACGCAATCGCGCATCTGCGCCGTCAGCGCAGCCACTTGCGCCGGGTCCTGCGTATTCCGCTTGAACAGGATGAAGCCCCAGGGCCGCGCGTCGCGGAAGAACGCCCGCTCGTCGGGGGTAAGGCTCGTGCCGAGGCAGCCGGCAATGAAGGCGCGCGAGGTCATGGCGCCGTTATCGCCGATTCGGGGGCGATGGGCATTGCCTACCCATCATTGCGGGCTCGCCCTTTCCTTCTCCCCTTGCGGGAGAAGGTGGCCCGAAGGGCCGGATGAGGGGTCGCACTGGTCCCTAAAGGTTCGGAACGCGCTGCACGACGCCAACGATTGGTGTCGCGAGACCCCTCACCTCAACCCTCTCCCGCAAGGGGAGAGGGAGCAGGTCGCGTACGACGGTGCCTACCGCAGCGACTGCGACGCCTGCGCGTTGAACGCGTCGAAGGGCAATTCGGCGACGCGGAACCAGAGCTGCTCCTTCTTCCAGTACGGCAGGAAGGAATCCCACAGCGTCTTGAAGTTCGGATTCTTCGCCGCCTGGTCGGCATAGAGCGCAAAGGCCTCCTTGAAGGCGGCCTGCATCACGTCCTGCGGGAAGGCGCGCAGCTCAGCTCCGGACGCGATCAGGCGCAGCAGCGCATCGGGATTGCCATGGTCGTATTTCGCCATGCAGAGCGCGTTCGCCTCGGCGCAGGCGGCTTCGACGATGGCGCGGTAATGCGCCGGCAGTGCGTTCCACTTCTCCTGGTTGGCGATGAAGCTGACATTGGCGCAGCCTTCCCAGAAGCCCGGATAATAGTAGTACTTCGCCACCTTCACGAAGCCGAGCTTCTCGTCGTCATAGGGACCGGAGAACTCGGCCGCGTCGATCGTGCCGCGCTCCAGCGCCGGATAGATGTCGCCGCCGCCGAGCGTCTGCGGGACGACGCCGAGCTTGGCCATGATCTGGCCGCCGAGACCGGCGATGCGGAACTTCAGACCCTGGAGGTCCGCCGCGCTCTTGATCTCCTTGCGGAACCAGCCGCCCATCTGCGCGCCGGTATTGCCGGAAGGGATGGTGTGCACGCCGAACTTCTTCATCAGGTCGCGGCAGAGCTCGAGCCCGCCGCCCTGATAGAGCCAGGCATTCTGCTGGCGCGTGTTGAGGCCGAAGGGCAGCGAAGTCTCGAAAGCGAAGGCGGTGTCCTTGCCGATATAGAAGCTCGACAGCGTATGGCTGCACTCGACCGTGCCGTTCTGCACGGCGTCGAGCGCCTGCAGCGCCGGGACGATCTCGCCGGCAGCGAAGGTCTGGATCTGGAAGTTGCCGTCGGTCGCCTCGGCGACGCGCTTGGCGACCTGGGTCGAGATGCCGAACAGGGTGTCGAGGCTCTTCGGATAGCTCGAGGTCAGGCGCCAGTTGATCTTCGGATTGGTCTGCGCGATCGCCGGCGCGGCGATCGTCGCGGCGGCGGCCCCGGCGGCCGAGGTCTTGAGAAGCTTGCGGCGGTCCATGGTGGTTCCTCTCACTTGCAGGCCTTCCGCATTTTCAGACCGGATTGGGCCGCGGATTCAGGGCGAAGCTAGAGCACGCGCTGACCGTGCTCCAGCCACGGCGCCGCAACGCGCGCATGTCTGGATCGCGGGAGCAGTCCGGAATTCCTGCACAGCGGCATGGGGATGTGGTTCAGCCGCCCGCGCTGCGAGCCAGGAGGCCGGCCCCAAACATGGCGAGCCGGCAGACCGTGCGCGTGCCGAGACCGCCAATGTCTTCCTCCGGCACGAACTCCACGATGTTGAAGCCGATGATCGGCGCCCGCTCGGCGACGCCGTTCAGCAGCGTGACGACCTCGCCGAAGCCGAGTCCGCCGGGCGTGCGACCGAGCACGGCGGGCACGACGGTGGGATCGAACCCGTCGACGTCGAAGCAGACCACCACCGGCCGGCCAAGCGGGACGGCCTCGATGGCCGGCGCGATCCCCCTCGCCCGCAGGATGCTCATATCGATCAGTTCCACCCCGGCGGCTCTGGCCTCCGCCACGTCCGAGGGCCTGGCGCTGCCGGTGCCGCGGGCGCCGACCTGCACGATCGCCCTGACGCCGTCGAGCTCCGAAGCCCGCCGCATCGTGCTCGACAGGCCGAAGCGCTCCCCCTCGACCTCCTCGCGCCAGTCGATATGGGCATCGACCTGCAGAATGGTGATCTCGGCACGTGCCGCGAAGGCCGCAAGTGCCGGAATCTGGACGCTGTCGTCGCCACCAAGCAACAGCGGCGCGGCGCCGCGCGCCAGCAGCGCCTTGTAGGCCGCTGCGATTCGCGCCCGATTGCCGGGCAGATCGGCCGGATCGAAGGCGAGATCGCCGCAATCGACCAGCCGCCGGCCGTCAGGCAGCAGCGGCCCGCCGAGATCGAAATCGTAATGCGAGAGCTTGCCGACCTGGCTCGCGCTGGCGTGGCGGATGGCGGCCGGCGCCGTGACGCCATGGGCCCGCCCGGACGGATAGGGCGTCGCGGCCGGGATGCCGATGACCGCGATCGCCCCATGCGGCACGCTCTCGGGCGCGAAGCTGTCGGCGCCAAGGAAGCGCGGCTCGGGAAGCGAATCGGAAGACATGTTCTGGTGGCCCGCATCGCTGGAGACGGCCGCAAGCCTGCCCTGCTGGCGAGGCCCGGCGCAAGCGGTCGACGGCCGGGTCACCCACCCACTATCTGCACGGCCGCAACGAAAACGCCGGCCGCGACGATCGCGGCCGGCGTCGATACTGTCAGCTGAAGAGCCTGCGGGCGCTCAGTTCTTGGCGATGAAGCACTGGCCGCCGGCAGCCTGCAGGGCCGAGCACATCGAGCTCGCATCCTCGCGGGCATAGGGGCCGACGCGCAGGCGATAGACCGTCTTGCCGCCGGCGAGCTCGGTCTTGCGGATGATCGGGCTCTGGCCAGAGAGTTGGTCTGGATACTTGCGCTGCAGCGCCGCGAAGGTAGCCCGCGCCTCGGCCTCGCTGCCCGGCGCGCCAAGCTGTACGGCGAAGCCGCCGGCCGGATCGGTGCGCGGCGCAGCCGCCGCCGGAGGCGCGGCTGCCTGCGTCTGCTGCTGCGGCGCAAGCGCGGCGGTACGGGTATCGGCCGGCGGAGTCGCCGGAGCGGCGGCGCGCTCCTGCGTCTTCGGCGCCGCGGCCGGTGTCGCGCTCGGCTGCTGCGGAGCACGCGGCGCGGCCTGCTGCGCGACCGGAGCCGGCGTTGCGGAACCCGTCGTGGCCGGGCGGCTCGACGGGGCCGAACCGGTCACGATGCCCTGTCCTGCGCCATTCGTGACGGCGGCGGTGGTGGGAGCCGGCGTGCCGTCTGGACGGATCGCAACGGTGCGGACCTTGCGCGGCTCGCCCAGGCCCGGCACGGCCGGGATCGGGATCAGGCCCGGCTCGGCCGGCGAAAGCCCTGCCGCAGCCGTGTCGGTCGGCGTGATTGCGCCATTCGAACCTTGCGTCGGACGCGGCGCCATGGACCGCGCCGCCTGCTGCACGTCGACCGGCTGCTCCTCGCGGCTGACGACCTTGGTCTTGTCGGCCGAGGCCTCGCCGCTGCGCTCATAGATCTGCTTGTTCTGATTCGGGATCTCGGCGCCGCCCGGATTGACCGGAGCGACCTTGGACGGGCCGCTATCGGCCGCGATCACCGGCGGCTGGCCGTTGACGCCGGCCGGCTTCCCATTGCGGAAGACCATGGCGGCGGCGACGCCGCCGACCGCGACGACGACCAGCGCCGCCGCCGTCAGCATGCCCTTGCGCGAACGCGTGCGCCGGAAGTCGCGGTGCTCGTGTTCCGCCTCCTCCGGCTGTCCGTCATACTCCGCCGCAGGCTGGTGGTAGGCCTCTTCCGGCTGAGGCGCGTAGGCATGCGCCGGCACATGGACCTGCCCATGGGCCTCATCGAGATCGCGCGGCTGCTCGGGAACGTAAGGGTGCGGCCCGTCCTGCTGCATCGCATAGGGCTGCGCCCGTGCCGGCAACGGCTCCGGCTCGTCGTAATCGTGCGCCGGCGCGGCGGGCGCCTTAACGGCAGGCTGCGGCGAGGTCCGCACCGGCTCGGTACGACGCAGCAGCGCCTCGAACTCGTCGAGCGCGCCGCGCACATCGGCCGGCGGCGGGGCTGCCTGTGCCGGCGACGCAGTGACCAAGGTCGGCTGGAAACTCGGCTCGGTCCGGGCCCAGGAGGCCGGCTGCGGTGCCACTGGCGCGGCGGGACGCGCCTGCTCGGCGGGGCGCCCGGCGAAGAGCTCCTTCAGCGGATCGTCCTGCCCGACGAGACGGGTCAGCTCCATCAGCGGATCGGAGGCCGCACCCGGCTTCTGCGGCTGGGCCGCTCCGCGCAGCTGACGCTCCAGATCATCGAGATCGAGGGCGAAACGGTTCCTAGCTGGCTCGCTCATGACTTGATCCATTCCAGCGCGCACCGCCATCCATCAAAGGACGCCGCCGCAGCGCGGTCAATCTGACGAAAGCTCTAGCCGACTCGCCTTCCGGCATGCCGGCCAACGCCGCTTCCGTATCGGACCCGGCGGACGCTGGCCGGATCGTTCTGATCCGCAAAGCGCCCGATGCGCCGGGATGGATCCCGTCAGCGCATCTCCTCCGGCGCCGTCACCCCAACGACCGCCAGACCGGAAGCAAGGACGCTGCGCACCGCATGCACGAACGCCAATCTTGCCGAGGTCGACTTTCGATCAGTTTGATTAACGAACCGTAATTGCGGCGAGTCTTTGCCCTTGTTCCAGAGGGAATGAAAGGCGCTTGCCAGATCGTGCACGAAGAAGGCGACACGATGGGGCTCGTGTGACGAAGCCGCGGCGTCGATCATCCTAGGATAGGCAGCAATCATCTTGAGGATGCCGATCTCCGACTCATCCGTCAGCAGACCGAGGTCGGCCTGAGCCAGCGCCTGCGGCGTGAGGTCCAGATCCGGGAAGGCCTCAGCCGCCTGCCGGAAGATCGAAGCACAGCGCGCATGCGCATACTGGACGTAGAAGACCGGATTGTCCTTCGACTGCTCGACCACCTTGGCGAGGTCGAAGTCGAGCGTCGCGTCATTCTTGCGGAAGATCATCATGAAGCGCACCGCATCGCGGCCGACCTCGTCGATGACCTCGCGCAGCGTGACGAAGTCGCCGGAGCGCTTCGACATCCTCACCTGCTCGCCATTGCGCAGCAGGCGAACGAGCTGGCAGAGCTTGACGTCGAGCGCGCCCTCGCCGTTCGTCACCGCCTTCACCGCCGCCTGCATGCGCTTGACGTAGCCGCCATGGTCGGCGCCCCAGACGTCGATCATTTCGGCGAAGCCGCGGGTGAACTTAGAGCGGTGATAGGCGATGTCGTTGGCAAAATAGGTGTAGCTTCCGTCCGACTTCAGCAGCGGCCGGTCGACGTCGTCGCCGAACTTGGTGGCACGGAACAGGGTCTGCTCGCGGTCCTCCCAATCCTCGTCCTTCTGGCCCTTGGGCGGCGGCAACCGGCCCTCATAGACCAGGTCGCGGGAACGCAGGTCCTCGATCGTCTGGTGCACGGCATTGGAATTGCCGTCCCGGCCCTGCAGCGAGCGCTCCGAGAAGAAGAGGTCGTGGACGACACCGAGCGCGGCGAGATCGTCGCGGATCATCGCCATCATGCCGTCGATCGCCGCCTGGCGCACCAGCGCCAGCCAGTCCCATTCGGGCTTGTCTCGCAGGTCCGGTCCGTACTGCTCCGCGAGCGCCTGCCCGACCGAGATCAGGTAGTCGCCAGGATAGAGCCCTTCGGGGATCGCGCCGATATCCTCGCCGAGCGCCTCGCGATAGCGCAGGAAGGCGGAGCGCGCGAGCACATCGACCTGCGCCCCGGCATCGTTGATGTAGTATTCGCGGGTGACATCGTGCCCAGCGAAGGCGAGCAGGCTGGCAAGCGCATCGCCGAACACCGCGCCGCGGCCATGGCCGACATGCATCGGCCCGGTCGGATTGGCCGAGACGTATTCGACATTGATCTTCGGATCGCCCTTGGCGACACCGCGGCCGTGCTCGGTGCCGGCCAGCACCGCCGACTTCAGAACCTCTGTAAAAACAGCAGGTTGCAGCGTCAGGTTGATGAATCCAGGTCCGGCGATCTCGGCCTTGAGCACATCGCCGTCCTTGGCAAGCTCGGCGACGATCAGCTCTGCGAGCGCACGCGGCGCCATGCCTGCTTCCTTGGCCAGCACCATGGCGGCGTTGATCGCGAGATCGCCATGGGCCGGGTCCTTGGTCGGCTCGACCACGACGCGCGCCAGCGACAGCCCGGCCGGGAGGCGGCCGGCCTCCGCCAATCCGGTCAGGATGGCGGCGAGGCGTACGGAAAAAGTCTCGAAAATGTTCATGGCGACCAGCGATATCAGGAAAAGCGCGCCCGGCCCTATCGCAGCGACGGGGTGGCGTCAAACAGGCGCCGGTGCTCGTCGAGCGCATAGGAATCGGTCATCCCGGCGATATAGTCGGAAACGCGGCGTGCCAGGCGCGCCTCGTCGAGGTCGTCGCTCCCCGCCGCCCATTCCGCCGGCATAGCCTGCGGCTGCGCCTGGAAGCGGACAAACAGGTCGCGAACGATGTCGGCCGCTTCCTTGCGGATCACGCCGATGCGCGGATGCCGGTACATGTTTGGATAGAGGAAGCCCTTGATCGCCTTGTCGGCCGCGACGAACGCCGGCGAGAAGGCGACGACCGGCGCTCCCGCCCGCCTGATCACATCGGCATCGGCAGGCGACAGCGCCGCGATCCGCGCCTCGGATTCAGCGATCACATCCTCGACGAAGCGGGTGATCACCCGGCGCACCATTTCGTTGATCGCGCGCGGCCGGTCCAGCCCGGGATGCAAGGCGTCGATCTCGTCGAGCAACCCGGCCAGGAACGGCACCGCGCGCAGTTCGGCGAGCTCGAACAGCCCAGCGCGCAGGCCGTCGTCGATGTCATGCGCGTTGTAGGCGATGTCGTCGGCGAGCGCTGCGACCTGTGCCTCGGCGGAGGCATGGCTATCCAGCCAAAGGTCCTGCTTCTCCTGATATTCGAGAATCGCAACCGGGATGCCGGTCTTGGCATAACGCTCGGTCGGTCCTCCCTCGGCTCCCAGCAGCGGGCCATTGTGCTTGACCAGCCCCTCCAGCGTCTCCCAGGTCAGGTTAAGCCCGTCGAAGCCGGCATAGCGCCGCTCCAATCGCGTGACGATCCGCAGCGTCTGGGCGTTGTGATCGAAGCCGCCGAAGCTGGCCATGCATTCGTCGAGCGCATCCTCGCCGGTATGGCCGAAGGGGGTGTGGCCGAGATCATGCGCCAGCGCCAGCGCCTCGGCGAGGTCCTCGTCAAGACCGAGGGCCCGGGCGAGCGCGCGGGCGATCTGCGCCACCTCGATCGTATGGGTCAGGCGGGTGCGGAAATGGTCGCCCTCATGCGAGACGAAGACCTGCGTCTTGTGCTTCAGCCGGCGGAAGGCGGTCGAATGGATGATGCGGTCGCGGTCGCGCTGGAATGGATTGCGCGTCGCCGATCCCGGCTCCTCGACCAGCCGGCCACGGCTCGTCGCCGTCCGGCAGGCATAAGGCGCGCGCCAGCGGTCGCCGGGCTCGCGGCCCATGGCAGGGGCGGTATCGTGTGCGTGCGGCATGGCAGCCCCGTCGGGAGGCGCAGCTTGAAGCAACGCCTGCTGGCCATTACCTTTGGGGGCAAGGCAGGAGCAAGGATGTTCTGCACATGACCATGGCGATCGAGGCCAATCCGCACGCGATCTCGCTGACCGACAAGGCGGCGAGCCGCATCCTTGCGGTGATGGCGGGCGAAGCTCCCGGCGCGATGCTGCGCGTCAGCGTCGCCGGTGGCGGCTGCTCGGGGTTCCAGTATGTTTTCGACATCGATCGCGAGAAGGCGCCGGACGACCTCGTGATCGAGCGCGACGGCGCGACCGTCCTGATCGACGAGACCTCGGTCGAACTGCTCCAGGGCTCGACCATCGATTTCGTCGACGACCTCGTCGGCCAGTCTTTCAAGATCATCAATCCGAACGCGACCAGCTCGTGCGGCTGTGGAACCTCCTTCGCGCTCTGACGCTCAGGTCGGCAGCACCACGGCTCGGAAGGCGCGGAGCAGATCTGCGTCGAGCTTGGGCCCCATCGCGACCAGCATGGCGTAGGCCTGCTCGGGCGCCATCGGGGCCTTGTAGGAGCGCCGCTCGATCAGCGCGGCATAGATGTCGCAGATCGTGATCATCCGGACGATGTCCGAGATCTCGTGCGCCTTCAGCCCCTGCGGATAGCCTGTGCCGTCGAGATATTCGTGATGGCTGCGCGTCGCCTCGACGACTTCGCGAGCGAAAGCGCCCTGCCGCAGCAGCATCTCGTAGCCGATCTGCGGATGTTCACGGATGACCGCTGTTTCCTCCGCGGTCAGCTTGCCGGATTTGTGCAGGATCGCGAGTGGTACGCGCGCCTTGCCAATGTCGTGCAACACGGCCGCGCTGGTGACCATCTTGCGCGCGCTTTCGGGAAAGCCGAGCGCCTGGGCAAAGGCGGCGGCAAGCCCTGCGACCAGCAGGCAATGCTGATAAGTGGCATCGTCATGGTTCCAGACCATTTCGAGCCAGGCACCGAGATCGCTATCGTCCGCGGCGCGGTTGATCGCCTCGACGCTGCCTTCAATGGCAGCCACCGGCAGCGGCCTGCCCTCACTGGCGGCGGCGAGCATGTCGGCCATGCCGGCGGAAGCGGCCATGAACCGGCGCTGCATCGGCAACGCCCCGCCGGGATTAAGGATGCGGCCGATCTCGTCGAGCAGCGTTTTCGTCGGCAGGTCGGCCGGCAGGATCGCGCTGGCGCCGATCGCGTTCGCCTGTGTGGCCAGGCGCGCCGACTGGTCACGCAACAGGCAGAGGAAGGGCATGCCCTTGCGCCTGTGCTCCGCCAACCGGTCGCGCACGGCTTCGACAGCATTGCGGTTCGACAGGTCGACATCGCTGATGAGGAGCCGATTCGGTACCTGCTTGCCCCTTGTCGGGCCATTCAGGTCGACGACATCGCAAGGGCCCCATAGCGACAGGAGCCGCTCGAGCTTCACGCTCTGCTCCGGACGGTCGGTGATCAGCAGCACGGCAATCGGCATGTCCTCATAACGATGTCACCCTATCCGCGGGTCCATTGAGGTCAGGTGAAATCGATTCGTTCAAATTCACCGTTTCGCTTCAGAAACGGCGAAGAACCCCATACCGATTTCAACAAAAAAGGCGCCCGAGGGCGCCTTTTCCGAGATGGGTCTGCTCAGTGAGAGACGGGAGCTCCGCCCTGCTCCATCCGTATCTCGGCCGCCATCAGCCCCTTCGGCCCCGGCCCGTAGCGCACCAGCACGGTCTGCCCCGGGATCAGCTCGACGATGCCATAGCGGCGCAGCGTTTCCATGTGGACGAAGATGTCGGGGGCGCCCTCGCCGGCCGAGACAAAGCCGAAGCCGCGCAGCCGGTTGAACCATTTGACGACCATCCGCTCCAGTCCGCTAGTCGGCGTGATCGTCGCATTGGTGCGCGGCATCGGCATCTCGGCCGGGTGACGCGCCGCGGACGTGTCGATCGAGAGCACGCGGACGGCCTGGCGGCCGCGGGACTTGGCGACCGCCTCGAGCACGATGCGTGCCCCCTCGGCTATGGCGTGGAAGCCGTCGCGTTTCAGCGTGGTGACATGGACTAGGACGTCGCTGCCGCCATCCTGTGGCACGACGAAGCCGTAGCCTTTGCTCACGTCGAACCATTTGACGTGGCCGATGATCTCGACCACCTGCTCGGTAATCGTCTCAGGCCCGTCCAGTCGCACGATCCGGTTGAGCGATTGCAGCGGGCCGACCGGTGGCCTGCCTCCGTCGCCGTATTCGTCGGACATGTCCCGCTCATCTCCGCCGCGAAACGTGATTCGTGACGTCACGATAGCACCCGGGCCGAGTCGGGAAACAGCCGGTTCCGGCTCATCCACATCATCAAGCATGCGCGGCATGCGTTAAGGCCGATAAAAGCTGCGCCTTGTCGCTCCCGCGCATCAGGTCGATGATCCGCCCAAGAATCGGAGGAAAGAGTCGGAGGCCAGCCATGCGCATCACCGGTATCGAGCCATTCATCCTCCATATCCCCGTCACCGGCGGCTCGATCGCCGATTCGACCCATCGGATCAGCCATTGGGGTGTGGTCGGCACCAGGATCGTCACCGAAGACGGGCTCACCGGCTACGGCTTCACCGGCACCCATGCCGACCTTGCCTCCGATCGGCTGATCACAGCCTGTATCCGCGACTGCTACGCGCCACTGCTCGCCGGCGAGGATGCCTCCGAGCATTCGAGGCTCTGGCTGAAGCTCGCCCGCCACCCGGCTCTGCAATGGGTCGGCCGCGCCGGCATCACCCAGCTCGCCCTCGCGGCCGTCGACGTCGCGCTCTGGGATCTCAAGGCCAAGAAGGCCGGCGTGCCGCTCTGGCACCTGCTCGGCGGCGCCAGCAAATCAAAGCTCGAAGCCTACAACACCGATATCGGCTGGCTCTCGATCCCGAAGGACGAGCTGGTCGAAGGCGCCCGCATGGCGGTCGAGCGCGACGGCTTCCACCGCATCAAGGTCAAGGTCGGCCATGCCGACCCGATGACCGATATCGGCCGGCTTGAGGCAGTGCGCCGCGCCATCGGCGACCATGTCACCATGGCGATCGACGGCAACGGCAAATGGGACCTGCCGACCTGCAAGCGTTTCTGCGCCCGCGCCGAGGGGCTCGACATCTTCTGGTTCGAGGAGCCGCTCTGGTACGACGATATCGGCTCGCATGCCGAACTCGCCCGCTCGACTTCGATCCCTGTCGCGCTCGGCGAGCAGCTCTATACGCTCGATGCCTTCCGCGCCTTCGTGCAGGCCGGGGCGATCCACTATGTCCAGCCGGACGTCACCCGCCTCGGCGGCATCACCGAATACATCCAGGTGGCCGAGCTGGCGCTCGCCCACCGACTGCCGGTCGCGCCCCATGCCGGCGAGATGAGCCAAGTCCACGTCCATCTCGCCTACTGGCACCCCGCGACGCCGGTGCTTGAATACATCCCGTGGATCAAGGACGCCTTCGTCGAGCCGGCCAACGTCGCCGATGGCTGCTTCCTGCGCCCGCAGCAGCCCGGCGCCGGCACGACGCCGACCAAGGACGCCTTCGAACGCTTCGCCAAGCCGCTGGCCTGAAAGACCCTGCCATGCCCGATGTCGCCACGCTCGCTCTATTCACCGCCGCCTGCGCCGTGCTGACCGCGACGCCCGGCCCCGACATGCTGCTGATCGCCTCGCGCAGCATGGGCCAGGGCCGCGCCGCCGGCTTCATGACCTATGCCGGCATCGCGACCGGCAGCTATCTCCAGGCGCTCGCCGCCGCTTATGGCCTGTCGCAGCTCTTCCTGATCGTGCCCGCCGCTTACGACGCCCTGCGCTGGGCCGGCGCCGCCTATCTGGCTTATCTTGCCTGGAAGACCCTGCGCTCGCCCGCGGCACTATTCGCGCCGACGGCAGATGCGGCGCGTTTCCCGCTGCGCCAGATCTTCCTGCAGGGCCTTTTGACCAATCTGCTCAATCCGAAGATGGCGCTATTCATGCTGGCGCTGCTGCCGCAATTCCTGCAGCCGGAGGCCGGCTCGCTGCTGCTGCAGGTCGCGGTGCTGGCGACGATCCTCAATACGATGGGGCTGATCGCCAACGGCATCGTCATCCTGACGGCGAGCCGGCTCGGCCGCGCCATCGCCAGCCGCCCGCATCTGGCGCTCTGGCCGCAGCGCATCCTCGGCGCCGTCTTCGGCGGGCTGGCTCTGCGTCTCGCCTTCGCCTCGCGCGACTGATCAGTTCGCCAACCGCGCCAGCACCGGACCGATCTCACTGCGCACGACGAGATCGGCGATCGGGTCGAGATCGGTCGGTTCGCGGTTGAGGATGACGAGCTTGGCGCCGTTGCGCTTGGCGATCACCGGAAAGGTCGCGGCCGGGAAGACGACGAGGGAGGAGCCCGCAACCAGATAGAGATCGGCCGACATCGTCAGCTCATGCGCCCGAAGCATCGGCTGCTGCGGCATCTGCTGACCGAAGGAGATCGTCGCGGTCTTCACTATCCCGGAGCACATCATGCAGGACGCCGGCTCGCCGCTCGCCTCGAACGCCTCTCGGATTGCCGAAAGCTCGTGCCGCCAGCCGCAGGTCAGGCAAGTCGCATAAGTGCCGTTGCCGTGCAGTTCGATCACCCCATCCTCGGCAATGCCCGACGCCTGATGCAAGCCGTCGATATTCTGGGTGATCACCCCTGGCGAGCGCCTCTCCGCTACCAAGGTCGCCAGCGCCCGGTGGCCGCGATTGGGCCTGGCGTCGCGATAATGATCGTCCATCGCGAATTTGCGCCGCCAGGCCTCGATCCTTGCCTCACGGCTGGCGAGGAAGGCCTCGAACGGGATCGGCTTGTTCTGCATCCAGGGCGAGCCCGGCGAGCGGAAATCCGGCACGCCCGATTCGGTCGAGATGCCGGCCCCGGTGAACGGCACGATCACCCGGGCGCGGTCGAGCATGGCGTGCAGTTCCTCGATCGCGTCCTGTGTCTCGTCCATGCCGTCAGCCTCATTTTGTTCCGGTTCGAATATGGGGCGTGCTGGCGCTGCGCTCCAGCCCCGACGGCGAGGCCGTTGACGCCGAAAGAAACGCGCCGCAAAGCTCAGCCATGCCTGCGCCCTCTCCCGCCCCGCTCAATCCCGATCTGATCGACACCGCGACCCCGCCGATCCCCGAGGCCAAGGCCTGGGCCCGCGGCTATGCCGGCGGCGTCGGCCCGCTGATCGACCTGTCGCAGGCCGTGCCCGGCTCGCCGCCCCCCAGCGCCCTGCTCGACCGTCTCGCCGAAGCAGCGGCTCAGCCTGAGAGCACCCGCTACGGCCCGATCGCCGGCGACGATATCCTGCGCGAGGCCTATGCCGCCGAGAGCAGCGCCTTCTATGGCGGCACGATCCAGCCGCAGGAGATCGCGATCACCGCCGGCTGCAACCAGGCCTATGTCACGGTGATGATGGCGCTGGCCCGCGCCGGCGACAATGTGCTGCTGCCGACGCCCTGGTACTTCAATCACGAAATGACGCTGAACATGCTCGGCGTCGAGCCGCGCCCGCTGCCCTGCGATCCGCAAGCCGGCTTCGTGCCGGAAGCCGACGTCGCCGAGACGCTGATCGACGAGCGTACCCGCGCCATCGTACTGGTGACACCGAATAACCCGACCGGTGCGGTCTATCCGCCTGCCACCATCGCCGCCTTCGCCGAACTCTGCCGCAAGCGCAAAATCTGGCTGGTGCTCGACGAGACCTATCGCGACTTCCTGCCGGAAGGCGCCGACCGACCGCATGAACTCTTCAGCGCAAGCGACTGGCAGGATTCGCTGATCGGCCTCTACAGCTTCTCGAAGGCCTATGCCGTGCCCGGCTGGCGCCTCGGGGCGATCACCGCCGGCGAGGCGGCGCTGGCCCAGATCGGCAAGGTGCTCGACTGCGTCCAGATCAGCCCGGTCCGCGCCGGCCAGAGTGCCGTCGCCTGGGGTATCGACGGCATCCGCAACTGGCGTCAGGCCAATCGCGCCGAGATGAATTCCCGCGCCGCCCTCTTCCGCCAGGCGATCGCGCCGCTGAACGGCTGGAATGTCCTCGCCGCCGGCGCCTATTTCGCCTATGTCGCGCATCCTTTCGAGGGCGTGCCGGCGGCGGAGGTCGTCCGCCGACTGGTGCAGGAGCGCGGCGTGCTGGCCCTGCCCGGCCCCTATTTCGGCCCCGGCCAGGAGCAGCATCTGCGCATCGCGATCGCCAATGTCGCGGCCGAGCGCATCGCCGCGCTCGGCGAGCGGCTGAAGGGTTTTGCGCTCTGAGCGCTCAGCCCTTCGCCGCCGGACACCTGCTCTCGCTCAGCGGCCAGACCGTCTCCTCGGGCGCGATCTTGCGCACGATCTCGAAATAGTCCCACGGCCCCTTCGAATCCGCCGGCTTCTTGACCCGGGCGAGATACATCTCGCGCAACACCCGGCCATCGGCGCGGATCTTCGCATCCTTGGTGAAGGCGTCGTTGATCGGCATGGCCCGCATCGCGGCTGCGACCCTGTCAGGATCGTCGGTGCCCGCCTCTTTGATCGCCTTGAGATAGTGCAGCACCGAGCCATAGACGCCGGCATGCAGCATGGAGGGCATCATCCCAGCCTTCTCCAGGAACTGCTTCGACCAGGCGCGCGAGGGCTCGTCGAGATCCCAATAGGAGGCGGTGGTGAGGTAGGTGCCCTGCGTCGCTTTGAGGCCGAGGCTATGCACGTCCTGCAGGAAGAAGATCAGCGCCGCCAGATTCTGCCCCTGCTCGACCAGCCCGAACTCCCCGGCCTGCTTGATCGCGTTGATGGTGTCGCCGCCGGCATTGGCAATGCCGATCACCTTGGCGCCGGAGGATTGCGCGCGCAGCAGGAAGGAGGAGAAGTCGGCATTGTTCAGGGGATGGCGCACCGCACCGACGACCTTGCCGCCATTAGCCTCGACCACGTCGGTCGCGTCCTTCTGGAGCTGGTGGCCGAAGGCATAGTCGGAAGCCAGCATGAACCAGGAGGTGCCGCCGGCCTTGACCACGGCCGAGGCGGTGCCGCGGGCGACGCCATAGGTGTCGTAGGTCCAGTGGAAGCCATAGGGCGAGCACTGCTCATTGGTCAGCGCCGTGGTGCCGGCGCCGGAATACATCACGATCCGCTTCTTCTCGCGGGCGAGCGATTGCAGCGCCAACGCCACCGCAGAGTTGGGCACATCGGCGACCGCATCGACCTTGTCGATGTCGAACCATTGCCGGGCGATCGAGGTGCCGAGATCGGCCTTGTGCTGATGGTCGGCGGCGACGATCTGGATCGGCTTGCCAAGCACGCTCGCGCCGAACTCCTTGACCGCCAGCTCCGCCGCGATCACCGAGCCCTTGCCGCCGATATCGGCGGTGACGCCGGCCATATCGGTGAGCACGCCGATCTTGACGACGTCGTCGCTGACCTGGGCCAGCGCCGGCAGGCTGGCGAGCGCCATCAGGGCGCCGCCTGCGAGAAGCGACCGCATGAACATTCCTCCCGAGCTATTCGTCCGACAGTGCCGCCGGTTCGAGCTTCAAAGACCCTTTGCCTCCAGCCAGGCGACGATCAGGGCCGCGATCTCGTCGCTGTTGTCCTCGCACATCGGCATATGGCCGTTGCCGGCGATGCCGCGCTCCGGCAGCCAGACGAAGTCGGCGCCGAGATAGCGCGCCGTCGCTTCGTCGACAGCGCGCGGATGGCGCGGGTCGCTATCGCCGGTAACGATCAGGATCGGCAGCCCGGCGAGGTTCGCCGGATCGGCGATCCGCAAACCCTTGCCGCCGATGTTGAAGCGCTCGTTCATCAGCCGCGCGCTCTCGGGCACGATCGAGCGGCGATAGCTTTCGAAGGCCTGCTGCGGGAAGCGCTTGGAATTCGCCCAGTAGGCCCGCATGAACTCGGGCGAGATGAAGAGCGGCTTGTCTTCCTCGACCCGGACCGGGCAGCCGAGGCTCTCATCGTCCTTGAGCTTCGCCACCGCCTCGGCATCGTCGGGCAGTACCGGCAGAAGATTGGCCGGCCCGCCGGGCGCGATGCCGACGATCGCCGCCACCGCCTGCGGGCTCTGCTCAGCGATCCACCAGGCCATCGGCCCGCTCGCCGAATGCACCAGCAGCACCGCGGGTCCGATCTCCTCCAGCAGGCGCTGCAGGGAGGTCGCGATCTCGACGCTCGACAGCGTCGCGAGGTCCGGCCGCATCGGCGAGCGGCCATGGCCCGGCCAGTCCGGCACAAAAACCTCTCGGCCGTAGGACGCGAAGGCGGGCGCCCAGCCGGGCCGGCCATCGGGCGTCGTCAGATAGCAGGCGCCGGTATGGCCGCCACCATGGACGAGGACGATCGGCAAGCGCCCCGCTTGGACCTCCCCGAGCCGGTCGACATAGATCGGATGGGCGTCCGTGCCCGAATAGAAGCATTGCCGCTCCGGCGCGCGCGCAAGCGCCTGACGCCTTGTGGCACCAGCCTGGTCCATCGCCTCCTCCCGGCACGGCAAGACCGTGCCATCTGTTGCCGAGGATGCTAGGACCGGCTCATGGCGCGCGCAACAAAAAAGTCTAATGTGAGACTAATTCCGCAGGACGAGGCTGGCGAACTCGACGCCGGGCAGCGGCGCGCCATCCTCGACGGCACTGCGATCCCGACCGCCTATAAGATCGGCTACATCCTGAACTTCTATCGCGAGCCCTCCTTCCGGGCGATCGAGATGGAGTTCGGGCTGACCCGGCCGGAGATCGTCATCCTGATCTTCCTGACCGTGCGCGACGGCGCCAGCGCCAGCGAGTTCTGCGAGTTCTCCGGCCATCTCAAGGCCAGCGTCAGCCGCGCCGTGATCCTGCTCGAGAAGAAGACGCTGATCCGGCGCCAGCCCGACAAGGCCGACAGTCGCCGCCAGCTCCTCTTCCTGACGCCGGAAGGCCGCGCCCTCTACGAGCGCTACATCCCGGCGCTCAAGGCCCGGGAGGCCGCCATGCTCGATTGCCTCTCGGGCGAGGAGCGGACCCAGCTCGGGCGGCTGCTCGACAAGCTCGCCGCCCATGTCCCGCTTTGGGGCTTCGCCTCCGAGCTCTGAGGCTCAGCGCAGCAGCGCCGCGTAGCGCTCGCGATAGGCGTAGACCAGAAGCCCGCCCGTCACGATCAGGATGATCGCGACCGGAATGCCGGCCGGATTGATCGCAAAATGGAACAGCACGATCACCGCCATCACCGGCGCGATCAGCGCGAGCCCCAAGGCCGGCACGACGTTGAACAGCAGGCTCAGCCCACCGGCGAGATTCACCGCTTTGAGGAAGGGCCAGAAGAAGCCTGAATTCTGCAGAGCCGCCTCGAAGATGAGCCCGCGCTCGGAGGTCGGCGGGTGGATCAGATGAGTGCCGGTGGCGAGCCACCAGAAGCCGTCGACTGCGCTGACGAGGAATAGCAGGCCAAGGGCGATACGGGGCAAGGTGACCATCAGAAAGTTGCGCATAGTCCGTTTTCTTGTCGGTTGAGGCGCCGGACGAGAACCGGCGCGGCTGCATTGCGACCGCCTGAGCGGGTTTTGCCCCTCGCGCGCTTGTGACATGCATGCCGCCGCGAAGAATGCTCTGCACTGCCGCAGCGGCAATGCGCCGCGACCGGAACAAGAGACGATGACGATCGCATTGACGAGGCGAACCCTGCTGCGACTCGCCGGGACCACCTCGCTCGCCATGGCGGCCGCTGCAGCCGCGCAGGCAGAGGGACCGGCGCCGGTCGTCGGACCTGGCTTTGCCGGCAGCACGCCGATCCGCTGCGGTGCGATCGGCCTGCGCGTGCGCGATCTCGACCGGATGAGCCGCTACTACCAGTCGGTGCTCGGCCTCGGCGTGATCTCGGCCAGCGCCGATGGCGTCGTGCTCGGCGCCGGCGGCGTTCCGCTGGTCTGGCTGGAGCCGCGACCACAGGCCGGGTACGAGCCGCGCAATGCCGCCGGCCTGTTCCACACGGCTTTCCTGATGCCGTCGCGGCACGATCTTGCCCGCTGGCTCGTCCATGTCGCGCGCAACCAGACGCCGCTCACCGGCTTCGCCGACCACAGCGTCAGCGAGGCCGTCTATCTCGACGATCCCGAGGGCAATGGCATCGAAGTTTATGCCGACCGTGACCCGCGGCTCTGGCGCTGGGAGGGCGAGCGCGTCGTCATGGGCACGCACCGGCTCGACGTCGACGGAATTCTGAGCCTCACCGACACCGGCCGAAACGACTACACCTCGGCTCCGACTGGGCTGCGCATCGGCCACATGCATCTGCGCGTCGGCGACATCGCCCAGTCCGAGGGCTTCTACCGCGACGCGATCGGCCTCGATTCGACCTCGCGCCGCGACACGGCGAGCTTCCTCTCGTCCGGGCGCTATCACCATCATGTCGCGCTCAACACCTGGAACAGCGCCGGCGCCGGGCCGCGCGACCGGGCCCAGACCGGCCTCGACTGGTTCTCACTGGAGGTCGCCGATCCCGCACTGCTGGCAACGCAGCGCGAGCGCATGGCGAAAGCCGGCTACGCGCCGACCACCGTGGCGCGCGGCTTCGAGAGCACCGACCCGTGGGGAACGCGGCTCAGGCTGGTCGGCGCCTGAGCCGCGATTTGGTTGCTGCGGACCGGTCCGCTCTACCGTGGACCGTCCGACCGCGGTTAGATCGCCAGGCCGCCAGCCACGTCGATCGCACCGCCGGTCATGTAGCCGGCATTCGGACCCGCCAGGAAGCAGATCACGGCCGAGACCTCATCGAGGGTCGCGATGCGCCGGATCGGGTGCAGATCCATCATCGCCTCCGGAAGCTTGTCGCGCACCTCCGCCGCCATGTCGGTCGGCATGATGCCGGGCTGGACGACGTTGACGGTGATGTTGCGGCGGCCGAGATCGCGGGCGACGCCCTTCGCATATCCGGCGATTGCCGCCTTGGTTCCGGAATAGTCAGCGACGCCGACGAGCGGGACGCGGCCGCCCAGCAGCGAACCGATGAAGATGATCCGGCCACCGTCCGGCAGCACCTGTGCCGCAGCGCGCGTGGTCGCCACCGCGCCCATGACGTTGACCTGCCACTGGTGATCGAGATTGACCGTGTCGAGGTCGGGGTCGTCGACCGTCTTGCCCTGCACCGCAATCGCAGCGTTGTTGACGAGGATGTCGAGCTTGCCGAAATGCGCGACGACCTTGTCGACCAGCGGCTTGGCAGCTGCAGTGTCGGCCTGGTCGCTGCGGATCGCCAACGCGCGGACGCCCTTCGCCTTCAGTTTTTCGACCACGGCCTGCGCCTTCTCGGCCGATGCGACATAGCTGATGGCGACATCGGCACCCTGCTCGGCGAGCGCCTCCGCGGCGGCCGCGCCGAGCCCGCGTGACCCGCCGGTCACCAGCGCGACCTTGCCTTGCAATGTCTTCGACATGGGAAACTCTCCAGATGAATGTGCCGCATCAGCCCTCGGCGAGCGGCAGTTTCGTTATCGTAACGAACGTTACTATAACGATTGGTATGAAATATGGACAAGGCCTGTCAAGTGGTTTAATAATGCTCGTTATGAAAAAGGGATCAGCCTGATGGGCCGCCACCGCGAGTTCGACGTCGAGAAGGCGCTCGACGCAGTGCTCTGCGTCTTCTGGCGCAAGGGCTATGAGGGTGCGTCCTATGCCGACCTGACCGAGGCGACCGGCGTCGAGAGACCGGCACTCTACTCGGCGTTCGGCAACAAGGAGGCGCTCTTCCGTCAGGCCCTTGATCGCTACTACGAGCGCTACCTCGACTATCTCCCGGTGGCCCTCCAGCTCCCGACAGCGAGAGCTGTGACAGCGCATCTGTTTTCCAACGCGATAGCCCTCAACACGCGCTATCCGGACCATACCGGATGCCTCGGCATCAACGGCGTCCTGGCGGGATCTGACGAGGCCGAACCCATACGGCAGGTGCTGATCGACGCTCGCGCGGCTGCCGGCCTGCAGCTTCGTGAGCGCTTCGAACGGGCGAAGGCCGAAGGCGACCTGCCGGATACGGCCAAGCCCGAAGCTCTCACGGCTTTCGTGATGGCGGTCCTGCATGGTATGGCCGTGCAGGCCAAGGCGGGCTTCAGTCGCGAGATGCTGGAAGCCGTTGCCGAGCAGGCGTTAGCGAGCTGGCCTGCCGGCCCATCCAGTGCCTCGGCCGATCCAGCCAAGAATTAGCGGCGCGGGAGCCCCCACGCCTCACATCGTCGCGCCGATCTGCCACGGCACGAATTCGGCGTCGCCATAGCCCATTTCCTCGGACTTCGACTTCTCGCCCGAGGCGATTTTCAGCAGATAGTCGAAGATTTCCTTGCCCTTCTCCTCCAGCGTCACGCCGTCGAGGACGTCGCCGCAATTGAGGTCCATGTCGTCGGTCTGCTTCAGATACATCGGCGTGTTGGTCGCGAGCTTCACCGAGGGCGTCGGCTTGCAGCCATAGGCCGAGCCGCGGCCGGTGGTGAAGGCGAGGATGTTGGCGCCGCCGGCGACCTGCCCCGTCGCCGAAACCGGATCGTAGCCGGGTGTGTCCATGTAGACGAAGCCCTTGCTCCGGACCGGCTCGGCATAGTGGTAGACGGCGGCCAGCGTCTTGGTCCCGCCCTTGGCGGCGGCGCCGAGCGACTTCTCCAGGATGGTGGTGAGCCCGCCAGCCTTGTTGCCGGGCGACGGATTGTTGTTCATGTCCATCCGGGCGCGGGCCGTATAGTCCTCCCACCATTTGATGATGCCGACGAGCTTCTCGCCGACCTCGCGGGTGGCGGCGCGGCGCGTCAGCAAGTGCTCGGCGCCGTAGATTTCAGGCGTCTCGGAGAGGATCGCGGTGCCGCCATGCTCGACCAGCAGGTCGACCGCCTTGCCGAGCGCCGGGTTGGCGGTGATGCCGGAATAGCCGTCCGAGCCGCCGCATTGCAGAGCGAGCATCAGCTCAGACGCCGGCACGGTTTCGCGCTTCGCCTGGTTGGCGATCGGCAGCATCACCTTCAGCGCCTCGATCCCGGCCGCGACCGCTTTCCTGGTGCCGCCCGTCTCCTGGATGGTCAGCGTCCGGAAGACATCGCTCTCCTCGACGCCATAGGCTTCCTTCATCCGCTTGATCTGGAAGCCCTCGCAGCCGAGGCCGACGACGAGCACCGCCGCCATGTTCGGATTGCAGGCATAGCCCCAGGTCGTGCGCTTCAGCACTTCGAAGCTCTCGCCATTATAGTCGATGCCGCAGCCGGTGCCGTGGGTCAGGGCGATCACGCCGTCGACATTGGGATAGTCGGCGAGCAGGCCGGAGCGCTTGACCTCCTCGGCCATGAAGCGCGCGGCAGAGGCCGAGCAGTTCACCGAGGTCAGGATGCCGACATAGTTGCGCGTGCCGGCGCGGCCATCCTTGCGGCGGAAGCCCTCGAAGGTCGCCTGCTGCTCGACCGGCAGCACGAACTCAGGTTTAGCCTCGGCCGCATAGGCATAGTCGCGCTCGAAGGCATGGAAGCCGGTATTGTGCTCGTGCACCCATTCGCCCGGCGGGATGTCGAGCGTGGCGAAGCCGATGATCTGGCCGAATTTGCGGATCGGCTCGTCCTTGGCGATCCGGGTCAAGGCGATCTTGTGGCCGCGCGGAATGCGCTTCAGCGCGGTCACCCCGGCGGCGCTGACGCCGATATCGATCGGATCGACAGCGACCGCGACATTGTCGGCGGCATTGAGCTTCAGCGTGCGCGGCGGAATGACTTTGTCGAGCATGATGATACCTTGGAATGGCGGCTCCCCGCCTCCCCTAAGCAATGCGCCGATTACGGCCTTTTTTCAATCGGTTGAAACTAGGAGCTGCCTTGCAGCGCGCGCCGGGCGGGCGAAACTGCTAGCGCTCGACCGAGACGTCGAGCCGCATCGTCGGATGGATGCCGCAATAGAGTTGATATTGCCCCGACGTGGCAAAGGGCAGCAGCACCGATTGGCCCGGCTCCTGCGCGCCGGAATTGAATGGCCTTGGCCCGGTGTCGAGCCGGACATTATGGGTGCGGACGTCGTCGTTGACGATCGTCAGGCTCTGCCCGGCGCGGATGCGGACCGCCGAAGGCTGGAACAGCTTGTCCTTTTGCGAGATCGCCGTGCCCTCGCGCACGGCCTGCGCAGCGGCCGGGCCGGCCGCGACCAGAGACGCCGGCACTGGCGGGTTCTCGCTCGATAGCGTCGCCAGGAAGGCAAGCAGCGCTGAGCGCTCGGACTCGCTCAGCGCGACCCGTTTGAGGTCGGGCGACAGGCTCGGCCGCCTGACGACGCCGTGATCGTAATGGTCGAGCACCGCATCGAGCGTCGCCAGCGAGCCGTCATGCATATAGGGCGCTGTCCAGGCGAGTTCGCGCAGCGACGGCGTCTGGAAGGCATGGTCGGCCGCCGGCAGGTCGATGACCTTGCCGCGCCCGAGATCGCTGCCGGTCAAGCCGATATCGTGGAAGGACCGATCGGTGAAGGCCCAGCCGGAATGGCAGTTGCTGCAGCCGGCCTTGCCGTTGAACAGCGCGAAGCCCGCCTTCTCCTCGGTATTCAGTGCCGTCTCGTCGCCATCGGCCCAGGCGTCGAAACGCGTCTTCGGCGAGACTAGGCTGCGCACATGAATCGCGAGCGCAGCGGTGATCTGCTCCGGGCCGATCCGCGGATGCTCGGGAAACGCCTCGGCGAAGGCCTTGCGATAAGAGCGGTCGCGCGTGAGCTTGCGTGCGAGGTGCGGCAGGCTCTCACCCATTTCGAGCGGATCCTCGATCGGCCCGCGCACTTGCTCCTCGACGGTGTGCGCCCGCCCATCCCAGAAATAGGCGGCGCCCCAGGCAAGGTTCCACAGATGCGGCGTATGCCGGACCAGCGGCTTCCTGGCGACTCCGCGGCCGATCGGAACGCCATCCGTGAAGCCGAGCGCCGGATCATGGCAGCTCGTACAGGCGACCGTGCCGTTCACCGACAGGGCAGGATCGGAAAACAGCCTTTTGCCGAGCGCGAGCTTGGCCGGCGTCGGTGGGTTGGCTTGAGGGAACGGAACACCGTCCGGCCGGCGGTAGAGCACGCGCAATGCTGCCAGCACAGCATCATCCGACGGCGCCTGTTCCTGCGCCTGCGAGCCGCCGGTCAGTGCGAGCGCGGCCGCGAGCATGCCGGCGAGGAACGCCTTTGGCAGAGACAGCGCCCGCTGCGTCTCACCAAGCCCCGACGGCGATGGATCGGCGGCCAAGGCCCGTCGCCTCAGCGCAGGAAGTTCCCGGCCTGGAGCTCGACACGGGCAATATCGGAGAGCACGCCGCTGGCGTCCTTGACCGGCTTCTTCGGCGCGACGGCAGCCGGCCAGGCCTTCTTCAGCTCCGCGAACGCGCCCCGCAACTCCCTGAGCGCATTGGCATCCTTGGCCTGGAGATCGCCTGCGACCTCCTCGACCATCGCCTCGGCATGCCAGACGAAGCCGCGCGAGTCCTGATACTCCACAGCCTTGGCGATGCGGCCCTTCTCGATCGCGTTGCCATATTCGTCGGCAGCGACCTTCAGTGCCTCCAGCGCGGTCTCGACCGAGAAGCGCGGCCAGTTCTGCTCCGCCGCTCGCAGGCCGACATCGGCCTCGGCGAGCCGCTCCTGGACCTGCTTGAGCGCGCCGTCATAGGCCTCCTTCTTCTTGGCCTTGACCGTCTGCACCAGCGCCTTCAGCGCCGCCTCGAAGGGCCGGACCTTATAGGTCGCGAGATCGCCCTTGATCCCGCCATAGATCTCCTCGGCCGGATGCAGGAAATGCGGCAGCGCCTCGCCGAAACGACCCTCGCGCACCAGCTCGTCGCCGACCAGAAGGTGACCGCGGATCAGGGCGATGGAGCGCGCGAACCTCAGGTTGGGGGCGAGTGCCTCGGCCTTTCCGCCCTCGCCGCCCTCTCCGCCTTCGCCACCTTGCCCCTTGGCGGGCTTCGCCGGCGCGCCATGGCCGCCCGCATGCTGCGCGAGCTGGATGCCATCTGCCTGGCGCACATCGGGAGCAGCGGCGACTTGGCCGAGATCGGCGCCCGCAAGACCCGTCCCCGCGACGACCACGGTGCCGAGGCCGAGCCAGAGTTTGCTGGTGGTCTTCATCACGACCTCCTGTCATCGGGTCAGTACAACTTGGCTCGCCAAAAGGCTTCCAAGTCATCGCAGCGGCATGAGCCTGAATTCCCGAGCAGTCAAGGAAAGACCCTGGATCGAAAGCTTTATTTTATTGATTCTAAAGAGTCTTACCTGAAGCTTTAAAGGCAGACCTTGCAGTGGACAGGACCCGCCATCGCACCGCATGATGACCGAGCCTCCATGAAGGTCCGACCATGATCCTGCCGATCGGCAACGTCCTCAGCCCCAGCGAAATCGATGAGGTCCGGATCGAGTTCGCCGCAATCCGTTTCGAGGACGGGCGCAGCACTGCCGGCTGGAGTGCCAAGCTGGTCAAGAACAACCGGCAGGCCGCGCCGGGGGCACGCAGCGAGGCGCTGCGCCAGAATCTCGCCGAGCGCATTCTCGCCAACGAGGTCTTCGCCGCCGCCGTCCGCCCTAAGGCGTTGACGCCCCTGCTGATCAGCCGCTACCAGCCTGGACAGGCTTATGGCAGCCATATCGACGACGCGCTGATCGGCGGCCTACGCACCGATGTCTCCTTCACCCTCTTCCTCGCCGCGCCCGAGAGCTATGAAGGCGGCGAGCTGGTGATCGAAGGAGCCTCCGGCGATGAGCGGATCAAGCTGCCGGCCGGCTCGCTGATCGCCTACCCTTCGACGAGTCTGCACCATGTCGCGCCGGTGACCGAAGGCGAGCGCCTCGCCGCCGTCGGCTGGGCACGCAGCTTCGTCCGCGACGGCGGCCAGCGCGAAATCCTGTTCGACCTCGACCGCGCCAGGCGCGCCCTGTTCAGCCGCGAAGGCAAGACGGCCGAGTTCGACCTCTTGTCGAAATCGCTCGCCAACCTGGTCCGGATGTGGGCGGACGACTGACGTCTGCCCCCAGACAGCCGCTAAAGTCCTTTCTTGCTGCGCGAGCTGATCGCCAATTTCTGAACCAGCTCGTCAGTGATCGGCCTGCTCGCAGAGAACGTGACGCCGGTCTTGGTTGCCCTGAGTTTCAGGGAAGCGATCTCATCGGCATGGGCGGCAATCGCACCCGGGTCGACGTAAAGGCCGCATTGCTTGCTGAAGACGGCATAGCCCGCGACGATCGTTTCCCCGATCTGAAATCCGGGCATTTCGTATTTCATCACTTCGTCGGCGTCTGGCAGCGCCCGCGCCAGCTGCGCACGTAGCCGGCCCAACATCGCGCGAAATGGCTCCGGCGCGGCGGCGATGATGTATGCATCATGACCGTCCGTTTTCGTCATGCTGGCAGTATGTCTTGCAGCATATCCGGAGGCAACAAACGCAGCGCTGGGCTCTTGATGCCACTGGATGCGGCTGACAGACAGAAACCTCCCGCTCGATGACGAGCGGACGAGGCCGTCCGATATACCCGGAGGTCGAAGACGACATGGCTGAAGCGCTTCAGGGCCGCTGTCATTGCGGTGGCGTCACACTCTCCGTCCCCGGGCCCCCGGCAGAGGTCACACAATGTGGCTGCAGCATCTGCCGGCGCATCGGCGCTCTGTGGGCCTACTATCCGGTCGGCCAAGTCGCGATTCGCGGCGAGACCCACGACTATGTCTGGGGCCGCCGGTACATCACTTTCCGGCGCTGCGCCCAGTGCGGTTGCGTCATTGCGTGGACGCCGCGCGGCGTCCACCCCGAGTGCGGAGTGAATGCCCGCATGCTCGACGGCTTCGACCTTGGCAGCGCGCGCCTCATCGTCGAGGAAGACGCCTCCTGCTGAGAGCCCGGACACGCCGCCTGCACGTTCAGCCCAGCCGCAGCTCGCTCACCACCTGCTCGACGATCGCCTCCTTGCTCGCCTCGACCTGGACGACGAGCGGGTTCTCGTCCGCGCCCGGCTCCTCCAGCGTCGCGAACTGGCTGTCGAGCAGAGCCGGCGGCATGAAATGGTGCTGGCGGGCGGCCATGCGCTGGCCGATCAGCTCGCGCGAACCTTTGAGATAGACCAGCGCGACATCGGGCCGATCCCCTACGATCAGCTCGCGGTACGCCTTTTTCAGCGCCGAGCAGGTGACGATGCCGTTGCCGCCGCTGCTGCGAAGCTCGTCGATCCAGGCCGCGATCGCCGCCAGCCAGGGCTTGCGATCCTCATCGGTCAGCGGAATCCCGCCCGACATCTTCGCGACGTTCGCGGGCGGGTGGAACGAGTCGGCATCGCGGAACGGCCAGCCGAGGCGCTCGGCCAAGCGCTCGCCAAGCGAAGTCTTGCCCGAGCTCGCCACGCCCATCACGACGATAACCGCCGGCGCACCAGCGTCCTTGCCAAGAACCATTCGCGTCAGCCCTGCTTCTTCGGCTCGACATGGCCGCCGAAGCCGGCGCGCATGGCGGAAAGGATCTTCTCGGCGAAGGTGTGGTCCTTGCGCGAGCGGAAGCGGGTGTAGAGCGAGGAGGTCAGCACCTCGGCCGGCGTCGCGGTCTCGATCGCCGCCTGCACCGTCCAGCGCCCCTCGCCCGAATCCGAGACATGGCCGGAATAGGCGCCGAGCTCCTCGTCGGCCGCCAGCGCCTCGGCGGTCAGGTCGAGCAGCCAGGAGGTCACGACCGAGCCGCGCCGCCAGACCTCGGCGATCTCGGCGACGTCGAAATCGAAACCGTATTCCTCCGGCAGGCCGTCCTTGGCCGAGGCGTTGCGCAAGAGGTCGAAGCCCTCGGCGAAGGCCTGCATCATCCCGTACTCGATGCCGTTATGGATCATCTTGACGAAATGGCCGGCGCCGGCCGGGCCGCAATGCAGATAGCCCTGCTCGGCCGTCGGATTGCGGCCCTCGCGATGCCTGGTGGGCTCGATCCCGCCCTTGCCCGGCGCCAGCGCCTGGAAGATCGGCTCCAGCCGGTCGAAGGTCGCCTTGTCGCCGCCGATCATCAGGCAATAGCCGCGATCGAGCCCGTGCACGCCGCCCGAGGTGCCGATGTCGAGATAGTGCAGGCCCTTGGCCTCGAGCTCGCGCCCGCGCCGGACATCGTCCTTCCAGAAGGCGTTGCCACCATCGATCAGCGTATCGCCGGGGCTCATCATCGCCGCGAGATCGGCGAGCGTCTTTTCGGTGATCTCGCCGGCCGGCAGCATGATCCAGATCGCGCGCGGCGCCTGGAGCTTTTCGACCATCTGCTTGAGATCGCCGACATTGACGGCGCCGTCCTTGGCCAGCGCCTCGCCCGGCTTCGGATCGCGGTCATAGACCACGCAATTGTGCCCGGCGCGGTGCAGCCGCCGGACGATATTGGCTCCCATGCGGCCGAGGCCGACCACTCCAAGCTGCATCGCGAACGCTCCTGCTGCCGGCAGAGAGCCGGCTTTGGCGATGCTAAATGCCCCGATGAAAGCCGGCCGGCAAGCGTTGGCCGGCCGGCACGCTGGCTGCATCGTGTTGTCCAGGCGCTCTGGCGGCCGAGCCAAAGCTTGCCTAAACCGCCCCGACACCTTCAGTTTCGAAGGCATCGATATCCACAGCGAAGGCAGGCGAAGGCAGCGACATGGCGGCGGAAGGCTTCTCTCAGGATCTGGTTCAGGCCGTCGGGCTGCTGGGAGCGGGCGTCATCGCGGTGCCGATCTTCCGCAAGCTCAAGCTCGGCTCGGTGCTCGGCTATTTCGCCGGCGGCCTCGTCATCGGCCCCTCCGGCATCGGCCTGTTCTCCAATCCGGAAAGCGTGCTCCACGTCGCCGAATTCGGCGTCGTCATGTTCCTGTTCATCATCGGGCTGGAGATGCAGCCCTCGCGGCTCTGGAACCTGCGTGGCGAGATTTTCGGCCTCGGTGTCGCCCAGGTCGGGCTCTGCGGCGCATTGCTGACTGGAGTTGGCATTCTCGCCGGGCTAGCGCCGGCTGCGGCCTTCATCGCCGGCATGGGCTTCGTACTGTCGTCGACTGCGGTCGTGATGCAGATGCTGAACGAGCGCGGCGAAGCCTCGACGCCGCAAGGACAGCAGGCGGTCTCGATCCTGCTGCTCGAAGACCTCGCCATCGTGCCGCTGCTCGCGATCGTCGCCGTACTGGCGCCGGCCAAGGCCGCCGAAAGCAGCGGGATCATGCCGCTCCTGATCGGAGCCGGCTCGCTGATCGGCCTCGTTATCGCCGGCAAATACCTGCTCAACCCGATGTTCCGGCTATTGGCCAATGCCCAGGCCCGCGAGGTCATGACCGGTGCGGCGCTGCTCGTCGTGCTCGGCTCGGCGCTTGCGATGCAGCTCGGCGGGCTGTCGATGGCGATGGGCGCCTTCCTCGCCGGCGTGCTGCTCTCGGAATCGACCTTCCGCCATCAACTCGAGGCTGATATCGAGCCGTTCCGCGGGCTCCTGCTCGGCATGTTCTTTCTCGCCGTCGGCATGTCGCTCGATCTCAAGCTGATCGGCCAGGAATGGCAGGTCGTTGCGCTGGGCGTCGCTGCCTTCATGCTGGTCAAGGCGGCCGGCATCTTCATCGTTGCCAAGCTGTTCAGGACCCGCACGCGCAATGCGATCACCCGCGTCGCCTTGTTCTCCCAAGGCGGCGAGTTCGCCTTCGTGCTTTACAGCGCCGCCGCGGCTGCCGGTATTTTCGATGCGCGCATCAACGCCATCGCCAGCGCCATCGTGATCCTGTCGATGGCGCTGACGCCGCTGGTCGTGCTCGCCATCGACCGCTTCATGCCGGCCGAACCGGAATCGCTGGATGGCGTCGAGCATGCCGAGGGGCTCAAGGGCCGCATCCTCGTCGTCGGCTTCGGCCGCTTCGGCCAGGTCGCGAGCCAGGCCCTGCTCGCCCGCGGCTGCAGCATCTCGCTGATCGAGACCGATGTGGAGATGATCCAGGCCGCCGCGACCTTCGGCTTCAAGGTCTATTATGGCGACGGCACCCGTGCCGACATCCTGCACGCTTCCGGCGCTCATCAGGCCGAGGCGATCCTGGTCTGCGTCGAGAAGCGCGACACGGCCAATGCGATCGTGCGGGTGGCACAGGCGGAGTTCCCGCATGCGAAGCTGTTCGTGCGCGCCTTCGACCGCGGCCATTCGATGGACCTGATCCGCGCCGGCGTCGACTACCAGATCCGCGAGACCTTCGAATCCGCCATGGTCTTCGGCGGCGAAGTGCTGCGCGCGCTCGGCGTGCCGGAGGAGGAAGCTGCCGAGATCGTCGAGGATGTCCGCCGCCGTGACGCCGAGCGCCTCGATCTCCAGGTCGCGAGCGACATCTATGCCGGCCAGGACCTGGTCCATGGCAACCAGCCGATCCCGGCCCCGCTGACCAAGCCGAAGGCGGCCGGTACGGTCATGGGCGACCTGCCGGACGCAGCCGGCGCCAGGCCATAAGGCCTGGTGCCGACCCCTATCAGGGGAACATCAGCGGCAACGGCTCTGCCTGCCAAGTGGCGTCCAGCATAAGTTGCCTGATGGCTGTCGGAGCAATCCCGTCGCCGACCGCCTCAGCGGCGAAACGCTCGGCCCCGGTCCATTCGGGAAAGCCGACCGCCAGCAGCGTGTTTCCGGGCACGTTCCGGTCGCGGGCGACGAAGCTCAGCTTCGCCCGCCCGCTCAGCCCGAGCCGTCCGATCCGCGCGAGCAGGGCCGCACGCAGATCTTCGCGCCCCGCCGCGATCTCACAAAGGACGAGCGCCTCCATGGCGCTCAACCGTTGCGGAAGGTGTAGCTGTAGCCATTGATCGCCGGCACGCCGCCGAGATGCGCGTAGAGCACCTTCGATCCGGCCGGGAAGAAGCCCTTCCTCACCAGGTCGATCATGCCCTGCATCGATTTCCCCTCATAGACGGGGTCGGTCATCATGCCCTCCAGCCGGGCAGACAGGCGGATCGCTTCGATCGTCTCTTTGGAAGGCACGCCGTAGACCGGATAGGCGTAGTCCTCGTTCAGCACGATATCGTCCGCCGTGATCTGCTTGCCGCCGACGAGCTCGGAGGTCTTCTGCGCGATGTCGAGCACCTGCGCCCTGGTCTGCGCCGGCGTGAACGAGGCGTCGATGCCGATCACCTTGCGCTGGCGTCCGTCCTTGGCGAAGCCGACGACCATGCCGGCATGGGTCGAGCCGGTGACGGTGCAGACGACGATGTAGTCGAACTTGAAGCCGAGCTCGTCCTCCTGCGCCCTCACCTCCTCGGCGAAGCCGACATAGCCGAGCCCGCCGAACTTATGCACGGAGGCGCCGGCCGGGATCGCATAGGGCTTGCCGCCCTTGGCCTTTACGTCCTCCAGCGCGTTTTCCCAGCTCGCGCGGATGCCGATGTCGAAGCCCTCGTCGACCAGCTCGACATGGGCGCCCATTACCCGCGACATCAGGATGTTGCCGACCCGGTCATAGACCGCGTCCTCATGCGGCACCCAGCTCTCCTGCACCAGCCGGCACTTCATTCCGATCTTGGCGGCGGTAGCGGCGACCATGCGGGTGTGGTTCGACTGCACCCCGCCGATCGAGACCAGCGTGTCGGCGCCGGACGCGATCGCATCCGGGACGATGTATTCGAGCTTGCGCAGTTTGTTGCCACCGAAGGCGAGGCCGGAATTGCAGTCCTCGCGCTTGGCATAAAGTTCGACCCCGCCGCCAAGATGGGCGGAGAGGCGCGAGAGCTTCTCGATCGGCGACGGACCGAAGGTCAGCGGATAGCGTTCGAACTTGGCGAGCATGGCGGGTTTCCCTTCTGAAATGGCCCGCAAACGCTAGCAAAAGGCCCTTGAAAGGTGTTCCCGAACTTGGCTCCCGATTTTCTCTCTGCTTTCGCCAAACCTGTAATCTGCTAGCCTCTGGCGACATTGATGGCAGCCAAAACGGAAGAATCGTTCATGGAGGCAAAACTCGACCGGACCGACCTCAGAATCCTGCGTTTGCTGCAGGCGGACGGGCGCATGGGCAATGCCGAGATCGCCAAGCGGGTGAACACCAGCGCCGCCACCTGCCATCGCCGTATCCAGCGCCTGTTCGCCGAGGGCTACGTCACCGGCGTGCGCGCGCAGGTCGATCCGCACAAGGTCGAGAAGGGCACGCTCGCCATCGTCGGCGTCGTGCTCGACCGCTCGACCCCGGAGAGCTTCGGCCTGTTCGAGGAGGCGGTGAAACAGCTCCCCGTCGTGCTCGACTGCCATATCGTCGCCGGCGATTTCGACTATTTCCTCAAGATCCGCGTGCGCGACCTCGCCGACTTCAACAAGCTGCACGCCAGGACGCTGCTGGCGCTGCCCGGCGTGCGCCAGACCCGTACCTTCTTCGTGATGAAGGAGGTCATCGACAACGCACCGCTGGAGTTTTGAGACGGACCGCACCGCTCTCAAAAAAACTGCGCCGACCGCATTGACTTAGAGTGCGCTCGAACTCGTAGCTTCCCGGGCGTCGTGATGAGAAGGCGGCCATGAAGATCGGTGAACTTGCCAGGCGATCGGGATTGTCGGCCCATACGATCCGCTATTACGAGCGGATCGGGCTGCTGCCCTATGCCGACCGGGACCGGTCACGCCAGCGCGACTACGACGTCTCGATCCTGACCTGGATCGATTTCCTCGGCCGGCTCAAGACCACCGGCATGCCGATCCGCGAGATGCTGCGTTATGCGGCGTTGCGCGAAACGGGGGCCGGCACGGAAGCCGATCGTCGTAGTTTGTTGGAACGGCACCGCGTGCAGGTTCGCGCTCGCGTCGCCGAACTCGAAGCCTGCCTTCTCGTCCTCGACACCAAGATCGCCGGCTATGCCGACATCGAGAAGAGGATCGAAAACCATGACGCACATCAACGCACGCGCCGACACCAGCAGGCTGGAGCGCGGCCGGCGGGCTCTCGCTGAGATCGACGGCGAGGCCGGCCACAGAGTAATCGCAGCGCTCGCCGACATCGCACCCGATTTCGCCAACTACGTGTTCGAGTTCTCGTTCGGGGACATCTATTCGCGGCCGGGACTCGACCTGCGCTCCCGCGAGATCGCGACGATCGCGGCGCTGGCCGCGCTGGGCAACGCCCAGCCGCAGCTCAAGGTCCATATCGAGGCCGGGCTGAATGTCGGCCTGTCGCGCCAGGAGATCACCGAGATCCTGATCCAGATGGCGGTCTATGCCGGCTTCCCGGCGGCGCTGAACGGGCTGTTCGCGGCGAAGGAGGTCTTCGCCGCGCGTGAAGCCGCCGTCTGACACGCTGGAGGTGCGCCCCCCGCACGGGGGCGCCCTTACACTTGGATCAGCCCCACATCGTCAACGCCGGCTTCGACAGTTCCCTCAAGTTTTGCGTGCGCGACCTCGCCGACGTCAACAGGCTGCATGCGAAGACGCGGCTGGCCCTGCCCGGCGTGCGCCAGACCCGCACCTTCTTCGTGATGCAAGAGGTCATCGAGGAGGCGCCGCTGGAGTTTTGACGGCAATTCGCGCCAAATGACGTTGCGGAATGCCTGTCCGCAATGAAGGATTTGCCTGCGATGTCACCGCTTCTCGTGAACCTGTGCGCAGGAGGCATCATCTTCGCCATCCTGATGGCGCGCGACGCGCGGGCACGCCGGGCTCAGCCCGCACCGGCGGCCGGCAAAACGACGCGCGTCGCGGCTTCCGCCTTAGCCGCGGTCAACCTTGCCGGCGCGCTCGGCCTCGCCTGGTTTGGAACGACGATGCTGATCGATGACGGCGTGATGGTCGTCGAGTTGGGCATCGTCGCCGGCCTGATCGCCGTGCTTCTCCTCGCCACCATCGGAGCTCTGGCCCTCAGGCGGCGCGACAGGATGGCGGCCGCCATCGTCCTGCTGGCGGTGGCCGCCTTGCCTACGCTCGCCACCTACAGCTTCCTGCTCTATCTCGACGCCAATCCGATCGACATGCGCTGACCGTCTAGACCCGACAGCGCATGGCGGCGCGAAAGCGATTCCGTCGCAACAGCTTGCAGGCTACACCTGAATCAACCTCTGAACCTGCGCTCCATCCAGCTCCGCCATCGGCCCGGCGAGCACGACTTCGCCGCGATCCATCACGAACATCGTGTCGGCGAGGTCGCGGGCGAAGTCGAAATATTGCTCGACCAGGACGATCGCCATGCCGCCCTTCTGGCGCAGGTAGTCGATGGCGCGGCCGATATCCTTGATGATCGAAGGCTGGATGCCCTCGGTCGGCTCGTCCAGCACCAGCAGCCTGGGTCGGGTGACCAGCGCCCGCGCGATCGCGAGCTGCTGCTGCTGGCCACCCGAGAGGTCTCCGCCGCGCCGGCCCAGCATGGACTGCAGCACGGGGAATAGGTCGAACAGTTCGTTCGGGATAAAGCGCTCCTTGCGGGGCAAGGGCGCAAAACCGGTTTCGAGGTTTTCTTTCACCGTCAAAAGCGGGAAGACCTCGCGGCCCTGCGGCACATAGGCGATGCCGGCGCGGGCCCTGTCCTCGCTGCGCAGCGCCGAGATGTCCTCGCCGTCGAGCCGGATATGCCCGCCCGAGATCGGCTGGTGACCGACGATCGCGCGCATCAGCGAAGTCTTGCCGACGCCGTTGCGTCCCATGACACAGGTGACCTTGCCGATCTCGGCCGTGACCGAGACGCGGCGCAGCGCTTGTGCTGCACCGTAATGGAGATCGATGGCTTCGACGTTCAGCATGAGCAGTTGTCCCGCTGCATGACCTGATCGGCAAACCGGCTTCTACGTTTCGCGATCATGCTAGCGCCCCAGATAGACTTCGACCACGCGCTCATTGGCGCTAACCTGATCGAGGGGGCCCTCGGCCAGCACCGAGCCCTCATGGAGGACCGTCACCTTCACGCCGAGCTCGCGGATGAAGCCCATGTCGTGCTCGACCACGATCACGGAATGGTCCCGCGCGATTTCCTTGAGCAGCACGGCGGTCTGCGCCGTCTCGCCATCGGTCATGCCAGCCGCGGGCTCGTCGACGAGCAGGAGCTTGGGATCCTGCGCCAGCAGCATGCCGATCTCGAGCCACTGCTTCTGCCCGTGCGAGAGCGAGCCGGCGAGCTTGTCCCGCTTGTCGGCGAGCTTGATGATGCCGAGGATATCGTCGATCCGCTTTTGCTGGGCGCTTTGCGTCTGCCAGAACAGCGTCTTCAGCACGGTGCGCTTCGATTTCAGCGCTAAGAGGATGTTGTCCTCGATGGTGTGGAAGTCGAACACGGTCGGCTTCTGGAACTTGCGGCCGATACCGAGATTGGCGATCGCGGCTTCGTCGAGCCGGGTGAGATCGACCGAGCCGCCGAACATCACCGTGCCCTCGTCCGGCCGGGTCTTGCCGGTGATGATGTCCATCATCGTCGTCTTGCCGGCGCCGTTCGGGCCGATGATGGCGCGCATCTCGCCGGGCTCGATCGTCAGCGACAGGCCGCGGATCGCCTTGAAGCCGTCGAAGGAGACGCTGACGCCATCGATATAGAGCAGCGAGGAGGTGAGAGCACCGGGTGTGGGAGCGTTCATCGATCTCACTCCGCCGGCGCCGGCTCGGCCGCCGGAAGGGCCTGAGGCTTGCGCCGCTTCTCCCACCAGCCCTGGACGGTGCCGAGAATGCCCTTCGGCATGAACAGGGTGACGAAGACGAAGAGCGCTCCGAGCGCGAACAGCCAGTAAGGCGCCATGAAGCCCGAGGTGAACATCGTCTTGGCCCAGTTGACCACGACGGCGCCGAGCGCCGCTCCGACCAGCGAGCCGCGCCCGCCGACCGCGACCCAGATCACCGTCTCGATCGAATTGGCCGGGGCGAATTCGCTGGGATTGATGATGCCGACCTGCGGCACGTAGAGCGCCCCGGCGACACCGGCCATGCAGGCCGAGACGGTGAAGACGAAGAGCTTGAAGCGGTCGACCCGGTAGCCGAGGAAGCGCGTGCGCGATTCCGCGTCCCGGATCGCGATCACCACCTTGCCGAGCTTGGATGTGACGATGCCGCGGGCAAGCAGGAAGCCGGCGATCAGCATCGTGCAGGTCATCGCAAACAGCGCCGCGCGCGTGCCCTGCGCCTGCACGTTGAAGCCGAGGATGTCCTTGAAGTCGGTCAGGCCGTTATTGCCGCCGAAACCCATGTCGTTGCGGAAGAAGGCGAGCAGCAGCGCATAGGTCAGCGCCTGCGTGATGATCGAGAGATAGACGCCTGTGACGCGGCTGCGGAAGGCGAACCAGCCGAAGACGAAGGCGAGCAGGCCGGGGACCAGCAGCACCATTAGCATGGCGAAGGGAAAGGACGAGAAGCCGTACCAGTACCAGGGCAATTCCTGCCAGTTCAGGAAGACCATGAAGTCGGGCAGGATCGGATTGCCGTAGACGCCGCGCGAGCCGATCTGGCGCATCAGGTACATGCCCATCGCATAGCCGCCGAGCGCGAAGAAGGCGCCATGGCCGAGCGAGAGGATGCCGCAATAGCCCCAAACCAGATCGAGCGAGATCGCCAGCAGCGCGTAGCAAAGATATTTGCCCCAGAGCGACATGGTCGCGGTCGAGACATGGAAGGGCGAGCCGGCCGGCATCAGTAGGTTGCAGAGCGGCACCAGCAGTCCGATCGCCGCGATGATGGCGAGGAAGGCGTAGCCTCGCTTGTCCATGTTCGAGAGCAGGAAGCGGCTGATCATGCTTCCACCGCCCTGCCCTTCAGCGCGAACAGGCCGCGCGGGCGCTTCTGGATGAACAGGATGATGAAGACGAGCAGCGCGATCTTGCCGAGCACGGCGCCTGCGTAAGGCTCCAAGAGCTTGTTGGCGACGCCGAGGCTCATCGCGCTGATCAGCGTGCCCCAGAGATTGCCGACGCCGCCGAAGACCACGACCATGAAGCTGTCGATGATGTAGCTCTGGCCGAGATTGGGGCTGACATTGTCGATCTGTGAGAGCGCGACGCCGGCAAGGCCCGCGACACCGGAGCCGAGCCCGAAGGTCAGCGCGTCGATGCGGCCGGTGCGGATGCCCATCGCCGAGGCCATGCGCCGGTTCTGGGTGACGGCGCGCATCTGCAGGCCCATCGGCGTCAGCTTCAGGATCGCCAGCAGCGCCAGGAAGACCAGCGCCGCGAAGACGATGATCCAGAGCCGGTTCCAGGTGATAGCGAGCCCACCTAGCTCGAAGGCTCCGGACATGAAGGAGGGCGCACCGACCTCGCGATTGGTCGGTCCGAAGGCGGTGCGCACCGCCTGCTGCAGGATCAGGCTGATGCCCCAGGTCGCCAGCAGCGTCTCCAGCGGACGCCCGTACAGGAAGCGGATGACGCCGCGCTCGATCGCAATACCGACCGCGCCGGCGACGATGAAGGCGACCGGCAGCGCAATCGCCAGCGACCAGTCGAACAGATAAGGCGCATGCGTGCGGATCAGCTCCTGCACCACGAAGGTGGTGTAGGCGCCGAGCATCACCATCTCGCCATGGGCCATGTTGATCACGCCCATCACGCCGAAGGTGATGGCGAGGCCGATCGCGGCGAGCAGCAGCACCGAGCCGAGCGAGAGCCCGTACCAGAGGTTCTGCCCCGCCCGCCACAGAGCGAGCTTGCCCTCGATGTCCGAGATGGCGCGCGCCTGCGCCTCCCTGAGGCCCGGCGTGGCGTCGCCCGGCAGGGCGCGCAGCGTCGCCAGCGCATCCTGGTCGCCACGCTCGCGCAGCACGTCGACGGCGGCGATGCGATCGAAGGGTGGGGCATCGGTCTTGACGATCAGGATCGCCGCCTGTGCCTCACGCAGCGCCCGGCGCGCCCGCTCATTGCCTTCCTTGGCGATAGCCGCTTCGAGCACCGGCAGCACTGAGACGTCGCGCGCCCGGAACACAGCCTCAGCGGCAGCGACGCGCTTGCCCGGATCGGGGTTGATCAGCCCGAGCCCGCCGAGCGCGCCCTGGATCACCCGCCGGACATTGTTGTTGAGCCTGACCGGGTTGACGCCAGCCGGCTGGGCGGTGAGCGCCTGCCCGGTCTTGGCGTCGAGAAAGCCGCCCTCCTTGGTCTTCACCGCGACCGCTCCGCCGCCGGCGAGCAGCCGGCCATCGGCCAGCGCCTCGATGATCACGGCCGCGTTCGGATGGGCGCTCTGGACGAGGATGTCGATCGCACGCGCCGTGTCCGAGAAGCTGTCGGCGTTGAGGCGGGCGAAGGCATCTTCGGCGCTCTGCGCGAAGGCGACGGCCGGCGCGAAGGCGAGCGTCATCGCGAGCGCAAGCATGCGCAGGAGGCTGGGGAGAATCCGCATGTCTCGCTTCGATTGGCTGGTCGGCTTGTCCGCATGCCGCCGGCCGATCCGGCGGCATGCTCAGGCAATTCGAAGGGCGGCCGGCCGTTGATCGTCCGTGCCGCCCTTCCCCCTCTTAACTCAGGCGCCGCCGCACTTGCCGGTCTTGACGTTGAAGTTGCCACACTTCTTCTCGACCCAGTCGCCGACCAGGTCCTTGGAGCCGTCGAGCTCCTTCGACCAGGCGTCGCCGGCGACGAGACCGGTCTTCGAGACCACGTCGAACTGGCCGTCGGCCTTGATCTCGCCGATCAGCACCGGCTTGGTGATGTGGTGGTTCGGCAGCATCTTCGAGATGCCGCCGGTCAGGTTCGGGGCCTCGATGCCGGGCAGCGCGTCGATGACCTTGTCCGGATCGGTGGACTTGGCCTTCTCGACCGCCTTCACCCACATGTTGAAGCCGACGACATGGGCTTCCATCGGGTCGTTGGTCACGGCCTTGTCGTTCTTCTTGTAGGCCTTCCACTGCTTGATGAAGGCCTCGTTCTCCGGCGTCTTGACCGACTGGAAGTAGTTCCAGGCGGCCAGGTGCCCGACCAGCGGCTTGGTGTCGATGCCGGCGAGCTCTTCCTCGCCGACCGAGAACGCCACGACCGGGATGTCAGTCGCCTTGATGCCCTGGTTGCCGAGCTCCTTGTAGAACGGCACGTTGGCGTCGCCGTTGATCGTCGAGACCACGGCAGTCTTCTTGCCGGCCGTGCCGAACTTCTTGATGTCGGAGACGATGGTCTGCCAGTCGGAATGGCCGAACGGCGTGTAGTTGATCAGGATGTCCTCCTTCTTCACGCCCTTGGCGAGAAGATAGGCCTCCAGGATCTTGTTGGTCGTGCGCGGATAGACGTAGTCGGTGCCGGCCAGCACCCAGCGCTCGACCTTCTCCTCCTTGGCGAGATAGTCGACGGCCGGAATCGCCTGCTGGTTCGGCGCCGCGCCGGTATAGAAGACGTTGCGCTCGCTCTCCTCGCCTTCGTACTGGACGGGATAGAACAGGATCGAGTTCAGCTCCTTGAACACCGGGAGCACCGACTTGCGCGAGACCGAGGTCCAGCAACCGAACACGGCCGCGACCTTGTCCTTGACGATCAGCTCACGCGCCTTCTCGGCGAAGAGCGGCCAGTTCGAGGCCGGATCGACCACGACCGCCTCGAGCTTCTTGCCGAGCACGCCGCCCTTCTTGTTCTGCTCCTCGATGAGCATGAGCATGACGTCCTTGAGCGTCGTCTCCGAGATCGCCATCGTGCCGGAGAGCGAGTGCAGGATGCCGACCTTGATGGTCTCTTGCGCCTGCGCCGGCAGCAGCGAGGAGAGAACCGTGGCGCCTGCGAAGGCGGCGCCCATGACCACGCGACGAGTGAGTTTCACTGCGATATCCCCCGAGGGTCCCTGTTGACCGCGCCCCTCCCGGGCGCAGCTGCCTTGTCGGCTGGCGGTGATGATCGCAAGCGACGTGCCAACCCGGATCCGGCTCGGCCGGGCACCGCAACAAACGTGTTCAGGGCGCTTTCCCGAGCGATTTCCTGCGGGCGATGCGCTTTGCCACGCAAAGATCATGCGTAGGGCTTAGACTTGACCACCAAACAGGCAGATTGGCCGCCCATAAAATGGGCATAAAAATCGAAAGTCGGCTTAGTGCCCGATTTTATTGCAGTCGCGCGACCTGTGAGCCGCTGAATCTTTACCGTTTACGCGGTGCTTGGAATCACCCTAGCCTCCTCCTTGTCGGTAACAACTGAAAGGAGGTGATCCAGTGTCTCATTGTCATCAACCGCTGTCGCGGGGGGCGCATGGCCTGGACTCGTCCCATGAGGGGTTCGGTTGCGCGTGAGTTTCCGTGACGCTTAGCCCTGTTACCGGGGCTGCGGTTCGGCAATGGAAGGGCTGCCCGAAAGGGCGGCCCTTCTCCGTTTCGGATGGCAGTTCTGCACAGGCCGTTCTGGCGCCGCCCGCCGCGCCATGCCAGAACCTTCCCATGTCCTTCGCGCCCAGCCGCAGCTGACGAGGCCCGCGCCTTTGCCCCGTCCCGACGCCGACCTCTCCCGTGACGCCATCCTCGCCTTCATCGAGGAGGAGCGCGCCGCCGGCCGCGAGCCCGGCCGGCGCGATATCGCCAAGGCCTTCCAGCTCGACGCCGGCGGCAAGATCTGGCTGAAACGCCTGCTGCGCGAGATGGAGCTGGAAGAGAATGGCGGCTCGGGCCCGGTCAAGCCGCATGCCGCGCTCCCTGCCGTCCTGCTCTGCGAGGTCAAGGCGCGCGATCGCGAGGGCGATCTCATCGCCGCCCCGCTCGAATGGAACGAGGCCGACCAGGGCGAGGCGCCGAAGATCCTGATCGAACGGCAGCGCGAGTTCCGCCGCAAGCCGAAAACCGTGGCGCCAACTGCTGCTCCCGGCGTCGGCGACCATGTCCTGCTCAAGCTGACGCGCCTGCGCGGCGTCGACGACTATCAATGGTCCGGCCGCACCCTCAAGGTGATGGGCAAGGCCAAGGCGCAAGTGCTCGGCATCTTCCGCGCCTTGCCCGACGGCTCCGGCCGACTTGTCCCGGTCGACAAGAAGGCGCAAGGGCGCGAGGCGATTGTCCCGAAGGGCCAGACCGGCAACGCTCAGGATGGCGACCTCGTCTCCGTCTCATTCGCCCGCGAGAGCCGCTTCGGCCCGCCGCAGGCGCAGGTGCGCGAGCGGCTCGGCTCGCTGAAATCGGAGCGCGCCGTCTCGTTGATCGCGATCCACGCCCATGGCATCCCCAACGAGTTCCAGCCGGCGACGATCGCCGAGGCGGACGCCGCAAAGCCCGCCACGCTCGCCGGCCGCCAAGAAACAAGAGAAGACTGGCGCACGCTGCCGCTGATCACCATCGACCCGGCCGACGCCAAGGACCATGACGACGCCGTCCATGCCGCCCCGGACGACGATCCCGACAACCCCGGCGGCCACATCGTCACCGTCGCCATCGCCGACGTCGCTTCTTACGTCCGCCCCGGCTCAGCGCTCGACCGCGAGGCTTTGGAGCGCGGCAACTCGGTCTATTTCCCCGACCGCGTCGTGCCGATGCTGCCCGAACGCATCTCGAACGATCTCTGCTCGCTGCGCGGCGGCGAGGACCGCCCTGCCCTGGCCGTCCGCCTGATCCTCAAGGCTGACGGTTCGAAGAAGAGCCACAGCTTCCACCGCATCATGATGCGCTCGGCGGCCAAGCTCTCCTACCAGCAGGCGCAAGCCGCGATCGATGGCAAGCCGGACGACCTCACCGGCCCGATCCGTGACAGCATCCTGATGCCACTCTGGGCCGCCTATGGCTCGGCCGCCCGCGCCCGCGACGCCCGCCAGCCGCTCGATCTCGATCTGCCCGAGCGCAAGCTCGTCCTCGATGCCGACGGCAAGGTCACCCGCGTGATCGTGCCTGAGCGCCTCGCCGCGCACCGGCTGATCGAGGAGTTCATGATCCTCGCCAATGTCGCCGCGGCCGAGACGCTGGAAAAGGCGAAGAGCCCGCTGATCTACCGCTGCCATGACGAGCCCTCGCTCGAGAAGATGCGGGCGCTCGGCGAGGTCCTGGCCTCGATCGGCATCAAGCTGCCCAAGGACGCGGCGCTAAGGCCGGTGCTGTTCAACCGCATCCTCGCCATGATCAAGGGCTCGGAGAACGAGCTCTTGATGAACGAGGTCGTGCTGCGCACCCAGGCGCAGGCGGAATACGTCGCGGAGAATTACGGGCATTTCGGCCTGAATCTGCGCCGCTACGCCCATTTCACCTCGCCGATCCGCCGCTATGCCGATTTGATCGTGCATCGCGCTTTGATCTCAGCGCTGAAGCTCGGCGATGACGGCCTGCCAAAATCGGTGACGCTCTCCGAATTGCGCGAGGTCGCGACCAGGATCTCGGCAGCCGAGCGGCGCGCCATGGCGGCCGAGCGCGAGACCACCGACCGGCTGATCGCGCATTTCCTCGCCGACCAGATCGGCTCCAGCTTCGACGGGCGCATCGCCGGGCTCAATCGCGCCGGCCTCTTCGTCAAGCTCGACGACACCGGCGCCGATGGCTTCATCCCGGCCTCGACCCTGGGGGCCGACTACTACCGCCATGACGAGCGCGCCCATGCGCTGGTCGGCGATCGCACCGGCGAAAGCTGGCGCCTTGGCGACCGAGTCCATGTCAAATTGGTCGAGGCGGCGCCGGTCGCAGGCGCCCTTCGCTTCGAGTTGCTCACAGAAGGACGGCCCGCGACATCCGACCGCTCTGGCAAAAGGTCACGCCCTGCTTTACCTATGGGGCGAAAGCAGGGCCGCTCCCCGCCCAAACGATCGGGCCGCAAGCGCTGACGCCCTGAACCACGAAGACTCCCATGTCCATACATTGTCACCATCCCAAGCCGGTCCAGGCTCGCGACTGGCGTCAGGCTATGCGTCGCGGCCTCTTCTGCCGCTGCCCGAATTGCGGCGAAGGCCGGCTCTTCCGCGCCTTCCTGAAGCCGGTTGATTCCTGTGAGGAATGCGGCGAGACCCTGCACCACCAGCGTGCCGACGACCTCCCGCCCTATATCGTCATCACCATCGTCGGCCATGTCGTGGTCGGCGGCATCCTGCTGGCCGAGAAGTACGGTAGCTGGTCGATCGCCATGCACCTTTGGGTCTGGCTGCCGCTGACCGTCGTCCTCAGCCTGGCGCTGATGCAACCGGTCAAGGGCGCGGTCATCGGCCTGCAATGGGCCCTGCGCATGCACGGCTTCGGCGGCGCGATGCCGAGGCCCGAGCGCCAGCCCGCCATGAAGGCGATCGGCGGCCGATGAGCGACCACATCATCACCCTGACCCAGGCCGAGCGGGCGCGCACCAACGTCAACCTGCGTCCGCGCGACGCTGCGACCATGCTGATCCTCGACCATTCGGGGAAGAAGCCCAGGGTGCTGATGGGCAAGCGCCATCCCGGCCACAAGTTCATGCCGGGGAAATACGTCTTCCCCGGCGGGCGCATCGAGGCCGGCGACCGCCGCATGGCCGCGACCGGCGCCCTCGCCGGCCCTTGCGAGCAGCGCCTGCTCGCCCGCTGCGTGCGCCCGAGCGTCCAGCGCGGCCGGGCGCTGGCCTTGGCTGCGATCCGTGAGACCTTCGAGGAGACCGGCCTGCTCTTCGGCAGCGCCGATTACGGCGCGCCCGAAAGCCCGCCCGAGGGCGTCTGGGCAGACTTCGCCGCCAAGGGCGTCTTCCCCGATCTCGGCGCCATCACCTTCGTCGCCCGCGCCATCACCCCGCCGCGCCGGCCAAAGCGCTTCGACACCCGCTTCTTCGCGGTCGATGCCCGCGCCGTCGCCGGCAAGGTCGAGGGCGTGATCGGCCCCGATTCGGAGCTCGTCGATCTCGTCTCCGTCACCTTCGACGAGGCGCGCGAGCTCGACCTGCCGACCATCACCAAGGTGATCATCGCCGAGGTCGAGGAGCGTCTGAAGGCCGGATTCGCCCAGTATCTGCCGGTTCCGTTCTACTGGGAGAAGCGCGGCAGCTTCGTGCGCGAGCTGCTCTGACGCCGTCGGGCGGCGGAAAATCCTTAACCCCGCCCGATATTCCTTGACTTGCCGACGCCGATACGGCATTCCGACGCCCATCGGATTGCCGGGCTCGCCCGGCCGTTTTGTTTTTGCGAGGGCCGACGGCGGCCCCATCTGTATCGAGGGCTCCGCCATGGCCAAGGCCGTGACCATCAAGATCAAGCTCATCTCGACCGCGGACACCGGGTACTTCTACGTGACCAAGAAGAACTCGCGTACCATGACCGAGAAGATGTCGAAGAAGAAGTACGACCCGGTCGCGCGTAAGCACGTCGAGTTCAAGGAAACCAAGATCAAGTGAGGCCAACGGCCTGACTGCTTGATCTGGTTTTGAAGAACAGCCCCTCGCAGGGCGGTTTTTTCGTTTTGGGGGAATCACGGCCAGCGTCCGTTTGGGAGTTGCGTGGCGCCGCTCCCCTTGCGGTCCTGACCTCGGATGCCCCCGCCTCAGCCTTCGCCGGCCGCACGCTCCTTCAGCAGCTCGTTGAGGCGATCCTGCTTCTCGTTGAGCAGGTCCGACAGCCTCTCCTCGCTTCCAGAGCCGGACGCGGCCGTAGCCTGCTCCGTCAGGTCGGAAATCTGTCGGCGCAGGAGCGCAATCAGATCATCCAGCGCTTCGCGATTGCCGTTGCCCGCCATGGCTGCTGTCTCCGTCCGTCTCGACACCGGCCAGTAAGCGACCTGCACCGCGATGATCGCAAGGCAGAATGTCGCCGCCGTCCGATAGCCTGCTGCCCATAGATTTGCGCTGCCGCAATGCAATTTCAATTGGCGCATTCGCGCCGCCTTCTAAACGTCGTACCGCCTATGGCAGTCCGCAAGGAGACAGCGTCGGCCGAGACGATGCCCGGTCGGCAATCGTTCGATTGTTAGCTTTCGCGACAAGCAAGGCGTAACCGCGCAGCCAGATTGCCTGAAACCACCCCGTGCGACCAAACGTAGCTAGCTCGGGTGGGTTGCAGGGAGGCTAAACCATGCAGACCAAGCTCACTGGTCCTCTCGCCAGCTGCATCTTGCTGGCGGTGTGCAGTACGGCGCCCACGGCAGCGATAGCTGAGGACGTTTGCGCCGGATTTCGCGGAAAAGAGCAGTCCGACTGTCTGAGACTTTCATCCCGCATTCGATCTCAAATGATGTTGCAATACAGCGCCCTTGGTCCCGGCTCAGGCAATAGCGTCGGCGGCGGGTCCGGAACTGCCGGCATTGGCGGCCCAGGTGGCCCTGGTGGCCCTGGTGGCGGAGTCGGCAACGGCGGTGGCGGTGGCACGGCGGGCGGCGGCGGTCCGGGCGGTGGCGGTCCAGGCGGCGGCCCCGGCTCCAGCGGCATCGGTCTTGGTGTTGCCGCCAATGTCGGCGCGGGCGGCATTGGCACTGGCGTCAGGGCCGGCGCCAACGTGAGTAACACGGGCATTGCCGCGACTGCCGGACTTGGCGCGGACATTGGCGGCAACTCGATCAATGGCGGCGCTCGCGCGGGCGTCGGCTTTGGCGGCATAGGAGCCGGGCTCGGCGCTGGAGCCAGCGTGGCCGGCGCGAATCTCGGCGCTGGCGTTGGCGCCGGTGCTACCGGCCGCGGGATTGGGGCTGGCATTGGCACCGGAGCCAATATCGCCGGAGCCAATCTCGGCGCTGGCCTCGGCGCGGGCGCCAACAATAGCGGCATCGGAGCCGGTCTCGGCGCTGGTGGCAACGTGGCCGGCGCCAATGTCGGCGCCGGGGTCGGCGCGGGAGCCGGTAATGGCGGCGTCGGCGCTGGAGCCGGGGCCGGAGCGAACGCCGGTGGAATCGGTGCCGGCGCGGGTGTCGGCGCAGGCGCCAGCAACAGCGGCGTCGGTGCCGGTGTCGGAGCGGGAGCCAATGTCGGCGGCACCAGCGCGAGTGCGGGCGTCGGCGCCGGTCTCGGCGGTGGCGGTCTAGGCGCCGGCCTCGGCGCCAATGTCGGCGGAGCGGCCAGCGTCGGTGCGGCCGCCGGTCTCGGCAGCGGCGGCCTGGGCGCTGGCCTCGGCGCCAATGTCGGCGGGCTCGGCGTTGGCGTCGGCATCGGCGCGGACGGCAATGGTGGCAGCTCGCCCAGCGGGTCGGACGGCTCTACCGCGAGATAAAGCCAACGGCGTTGCCTTCGCTCAGCGGAGGCAACGCCTCTATCTCGAGACAGCTACGCTCAGAATGCCGGCTTTGGCACGAACAGGCAGAACGGCCGCTGCGACGGCGCGATCACCGTACCGGTAAGCATTCCCCCACTCCGGCAGATATGGAAGCGCCCGTCCTTTGAGACCCGCGTCGCCTTCTCCGGCACGAAGTGACCGTCATGGGTCAGGTACCCGCCCGGAACGACTCGCGGATCGGGCTCTTTCGCATCGACGTCCAGCCCCATCGGCCAGCAATCGCGGTCACTGCAACAGTCGTACGGATACCAGCTATGCGCGTAGACAGGCCCTCCGCCCCACGACAACAGCGCGAGGCAGAGCGCCAATGCGAAAAGACGCATGGGTCGCTCCCTAGGCGAGGATGTCAGGCCAGCAACTTCGCAGCCGAATGGCAGGGCATGCGAATCGTCATCAGATTAGCACGAGATGACGACGGCTGATGCGCTCCTGATAGCGTAGACGCCTAATACCTGAGCAGTACTCGCCCATAAACTCGCCCAAGGTCTTCAACCCAGGTGCAAGCATCCGTGTTTCGCGGCGCATGCTGGTGCCAGAGGCATCGATCTTCTACCTTGCCCGCGCCGCCCGACACCCGCCGTCCGCAGGAGCATTCTTTTTGAGCAACGGCCCCGATCCAGCCGCACCGCCACCGCGCCCCGGCGGACTTGTGCGCGGCTTTCTGCGCCTGATCGTCGAGGTCGACGAATCGCGCCGCTGGACACATCGCGTGCGGGCCGCACTGCTGCTGCTGCTGCTGCTCGTCGGCTTCGGCCTGCTCGGCTACTGGGTGCCGGAGGTGATCGAGCGCTACCTGCATTGAGGTGCCCGAAACAAGGTGGCCGGCCGACGACGGGGCTGAGGAGGCCAGGATCCCGTCATCGACCGGCCGAGCCCAGCGGTGACCCAGGAGATGCGGCGGAACCTGGGCTTCCCGAAGGGCATTCCGGACGGCTGCTCGGCAGCCGTTCTCTTGGAAATCACCCTACGCGGAAGCCCCTCCGAATCAATCGGAGTCGATTGATTCACCAATATTCATCGAAACTTAACCCTACTTGGAAACCTTACTTCGCCCACCTGGGCACGTTCAGGCGGCGCTGGCGACAATGACGCGGTTTCGGCCCGCCGCTTTGGCCCGGTAGACCGCCTCGTCGGCTCGCTTCATCATCTCCACCGGCCCGGCATCGCCCGCCCGCCGGCTGGCGACGCCGATCGATACCGTCACCGTGATCGCGCGCTGTCCGCGCTGGATCAGGAAGGGGTCGTCCTCGACGCGCTTGCGAATCCGCTCGGCTACCGCCTGGGCCGCGTCGAGCGCGGTGTCCGGCAGCACGACGACGATCTCCTCGCCACCCATGCGCGCCACCAGGTCGATGCCGCGCGTGCAGGTGCGTACCCTATCGGCGAATTCGCGCAGCACCTCGTCGCCCGCGTCGTGGCCCCAGCTGTCGTTGACGGCCTTGAAGCGATCGACGTCGAGCACCAGCAGCGACAGCGTCCGCGCCCGCAGCGCCGACTCGTCGAACAGCGTCGAGAGCCGGCTGTCGAGATAGCGGCGGTTATGCAGGCCGGTGAGCTGGTCCATCACCGCCATTTCCATCGAGGACTGCACGCTGTCGCGCAGCCGCTCCGCGAAGCGCTTGCGGCGGACGAGGGTCCGCGCCCGCGCCAGCAATTCATTGCGGTCGATCGGCCGGACCAGGAAGTCGTGCGCGCCGATCTCCAGCCCGCGCAGCACGCGCGACCTGTCCGCCGCTTCGCCGAGCAGGAGCACCGAGAGATTGCGCGTCCGCTCGAGCGTGCGCAGCTGGCTGCAGAGTCGGAGCCCGTCATAGTTCTGCAGATCCAGGCTCACGAGCACGATCTCGAAATCGCCCTCGGCGGCGCGGGTCAGCGCCGTCTGCGCATCGGCTTCCGTCTCGATCGAGTGGAAGGCGGAGAGCGCCTGAGTCAACCGCTCGGCGATCAGCGGTCGATCTTCGATCAGCAGGACGCGGCCATTGAGGCCGGTCTCGGCCGCGGCGGCGGCCAGCGGGTCGGCGATGCCGAGCTGGCGCGAGGCGAGCGCGCGCTGGCGCAGTTCGTCTGTGACCGACTTCAGCCGCACCAGGCTACGAACCCGTGCGAACAGGGCGGTGTCGTCGATCGGCTTGGTCAGGAAGTCGTCGGCGCCAGCATCGAGCCCTTTCAGCCGGTCGCTCGGCTGGTCGAGCGCCGTCACCATGACCACGGGAATATGGGCGGTGGTCGGGTTGCTCTTCAGCCGCCGGCAGACCTCGAAGCCGTTCATGCCCGGCATCATCACGTCGAGCAGGACGATGTCGGTCTCGCCGCGCGCGCAGATTTCGAGCGCGTCGATCCCGTTCGTCGCGGTGACGACGTCGAAATACTCGGCGCCGAGCTTGGCTTCGAGCAGCTTTATATTTGCGGGAATGTCATCGACGACCAGGACCCGGGCAGACATGGCTCAGCGCTTCCCTTCAGGCCGTCCCGACATAGGCGCGCACCGTCTCGAGGAACTTGCCCACCGAGATCGGCTTGGAGATATAGGCCTCGCAGCCACCCTCCCGAATGCGCTCCTCATCGCCCTTCATTGCGAAGGCGGTGACGGCGATCACCGGAATCGACTTCAGCGCATCGTCCTCCTTGATCCATTTCGTCACCTCCAGCCCGGAAACCTCCGGCAGCTGGATGTCCATCAGGATCAGGTCGGGATGATGCGTGCGGGCTAGCTCGATCGCCTCGATGCCATCGGCCGTCTTGAGGGTCGCATAGCCATGGGCCTCCAACAGGTCGTTGAAGAGCTTCATGTTGAGCTCGTTGTCCTCGACGATCAGAACCGTCTTCTTCATCTAACCCCCAGTCCGCACAGTGCTCCGGATTCTCCGGGCTGTCGGCCGCGTTCAGTGCTAGGTCTAGCATGCGAGCAGTTGACGAAACGCAAACCCGAAACCAGACTCGCCGATCATAGATAGATAGCCATGCCTCATCCGATCACCAGCGAGGAAGCCGAAACGCTGGCGCTCAAAGCGCTCGCCTTCCTGGCCTCCGAGCCCGAGCGCCTGGAGCCTTTCCTGGCCGCCACCGGCCTCGGCCCAACCACCCTGCGCAGCGCCGCGCAGGAGCCGGGCTTCCTCCTCGGCGTGCTCGATCATCTCTGCGCCAGCGATTCGCTGCTGCTCGAGTTTGCCGGAAATCTGGGCTTGAATCCGGACATGGTCGCGCAGGCGCGCGAAGTCCTGGCCGGCCCGCCCGAAGCCTACGAGCCGTGAGCGCAGAGATCGGCATCACCGTCTCTGCCCGGGCGCTGTGCCGCGACTGCTTGCAGGATCACGACGAGGCGCGAGCGCCCGTACGGCGCTGCCCGGCCTGCGGTTCGCCGCGGCTGCTGCGTCATGCCGAGCGCGACAGCCTCCACCTCGCGCATATCGACTGCGACGCCTTCTATGCCGCGATCGAGAAGCGCGACGACCCTTCCTTGCTCGACAAGCCGGTGATCGTCGGCGGCGGCAAGCGCGGCGTGGTCTCGACCTGCTGCTACATCGCCCGCATGTCCGGGGTGCGCTCGGCGATGCCGATGTTCAAGGCGCTGAAGGCCTGCCCGGAAGCGGTCGTGATCAAGCCGGACATGGCGAAATACGTCGCTGTCGGCCGCCAGGTCCGCAGGTTGATGCAGGAATTGACGCCATTGGTCGAACCGCTCTCGATCGACGAGGCCTTCCTCGACCTCGGCGGCACGCAGCGGCTGCACCATGCCAGCCCTGCCCTCACCCTCGCCCGCTTCCAGCGCCGGATCGAGGACGAGATCGGCATCACAATCTCGGTCGGGCTCTCCTACGCCAAGTTTCTCGCCAAGGTCGCCTCGGACCTCGACAAGCCGCGCGGCTTCTCGATCATCGGCCAGGCGGAGGCGGTCGCCTTCCTGGCCCACAAACCCGTAGGCATGATCCCCGGCATCGGCAAGGCCGGTGCAGCGAAGCTGGCGCAATCGGGCTTTCGCGTCATTGGCGACCTCGCAAAGGCCGAGATCGCCACGCTCTATCGCCTGGTCGGCAAGGATGGGCCGCGCCTCAGGAATCTCGCCCTTGGCATCGACCCGCGCAAGGTCACGGTCGAGCACGAGGCCAAGACCGTCTCATCCGAGACGACCCTCGATGTCGATCTCGCTCGCTTCGAGGAGTTGGAGCCGATCCTCTGGCGACTCTGCGAGAAGACTTCGCGGCGACTGAAGGCGCAGGAACTCGCCGGGCGCACCGTCACCCTCAAGCTCAAGACCCATGATTTCCATATCATCACCCGCGCCGCCCGCCTGCCCGAGCCGAGCCAGCTGGCCGCGCGTCTCTTCGCCGCCGGGCGCGACCTGCTCAAGCGCGAATGCACGGGGCCGCGCTACCGGCTGATCGGCATCGGCATGAGCGACTTCTCCGATCCGGCCGAGGCCGATCGCGGCGACCTCGCCGACCAGCAGACGCCGAAGCTGAAGGCGATGGAAAGCGCGCTCGACAAAGTCCGCGCCAAATTCGGCGATGCCGCGATCGAGAAGGGCCTGTCGCTGCGCGATACGCGCCGCCGCTCTACTTCGAGCAGTCGCTCGCCGGAAGCAGATCCAGACGCGTGAGCGTGCCGCGCAGCGCGAACGAGCCGTAATCGAGGCGGATCGCGCCGGTCACGCCGTTCTCATAGAGCTCGAAGGACACGGTGTAAGCCGGTGTGCTCTCGCCGGAACCAACCTTGAAATAGGAGATCGTCACCGGCCAGCGGGCGAGCTTCTCGAATTCCGGCTTGCGCAGCGGCGCCTCGGCCGGCGCCGTCGTGATCTTGCGGCCGATCACCGAGAGCGTGTCGTAGACGTCCTTGCCGGAATTGGCGCCGTCATAGAGGCGGACATTGAGGGTGTTCTTGCCCTCGCGCGCCGCCTGGATCACCGCCTTCATCTGCTCGTTCGGGAACATCGCGGCGCTGGCCTCGCGATGCGTCTCGGCCTTGGGCGCGCGCAGGCTGACCTCGTAGCCGGCCTCGGCCTTCTTGGCCGTGCCGTCGACGACGTCGGCGGGCGCACCGGCGGCCGAGCTCTCGGTCTTGAAGCGATAGCTCTTGGCGTCGCCTTCCTCGAAGCTGGTGGTGCGCGCATCGATCACGCGCGGCCCGGCCTCGCTGGTCAGCTCGGTGACCTGGCGGAAGGAGAGCGCATAGCCGTCGCAGGCGTCGCCGGAGAAGTCGAAGGCGATGCGGCCACGCGCCGTGGTGATGTCGCGGGATGGCTTGCCGTCGTCGAGCACGAGATCATAGACGGCCCGATGCGGCACCAGCACGACGCGCTCCGTCGAGACCGGCGTCTGCGCCCACGCCCCGGTCGCCGCCACTATCGCCAGACCTGCGATCCCGCCGCGATACGTCTTCATGCCGATCCTCGATTCGCGCTCTTAGCCGGGTCGAACTGCAGCCCGATCGAATCTAGGTGCATTGCGGCAATGGCGCAAACAAGGCGGCGCGTACGCCGTGACGGTCACGTCTGCGCAGACCCAAGTTCAGCCTTGGTCGCAGCGAGAATCTCGTCCGATAGCGCCTCGTCGTCGACCATGCGGCACAGAACGAGCGCGCCGACCAATGTGGCGTAGCTCGCAATCGCACCGGTCCTGCGATCTTCCGCTGTTTCACCAGGTGCTATCGCGGAAAGGCCCTTGATTGCCGCGCGCACGCCCTCCGTCGCAGCCAGGCGTGCAGCCCCTCCCAGTCGCGCGACGTCGCAGCCGAGCGCCGCCACCGGGCAGCCATGGCCGGCATCGTTGCGATGCGCGGGCGACAGGTAGCGATCGGCGATTGCCTGCAGCGGCGCCTGCGGCCCGGCCGCCTTTGCCTCGGCAGCCCATTGATTGGACTGGACGAAAGCCCGCCCGATCGCCTGGGCGGCAAGGTCGTCCTTCGACGAAAAATGCCCGTAGAAGCCGCCATGGGTCAGGCCGACGGCCTTCATCACATCGGCGACGCCGACCCCGTCGAAACCACGCTCGCGGAACAGCGTCGCCGCCGTGTCGAGAATGCGCTCGCGGTTCTCCGCCATCTGTTCGCGGCTCACCCGCATCGGCCAGCTCCTTCAAAAATCGGCGTTTCAGCCGCTTGACTCTTTATATGATCAGTATCATCTAAACTCAATCATGATGATCATCATGAAAAAATTTCCATCGAAACCAAACAGGAGTTGGACATGGCCACGCAGCAGCTCGGCACCGCCCTCATCACCGGCGCCTCGACCGGGATCGGCGCCGTCTACGCCGACAGATTGGCCCGCCGCGGCTATGACCTTGTCCTCGTCGCCCGTGACGCGGCGCGGCTCGAAGCGCTCGCGGAGCGCCTCCGCCGTGAGACTGGCCGCAAGGTCGAGTGGCTCAAGGCCGACCTGACGGCAAAGGCGGACCTCGCAGCGGTCGAACAGCGCTTGCGGGAGGACAAAAGCCTGACTCTGCTGGTCAACAATGCCGGCATGTCCGTCTCCGGCACGCTGGTCGACGGCGACATCGACCGCTTCCAGAGCATGATCGAGCTCAACGTCATCGCCCCGACCCGCCTCGCCGCGGCCGCGGCTCGCAACTTCGTGAGCCGCAAGCAGGGCACGATCGTCAATGTCGCCTCGGTGCTGGCGCTGGCGCCGGAGCTGTTCAACGGCAGCTATAGCGGCACCAAGGCCTATGTGCTGAACCTCAGCCTCTCGCTGCAGAAGGAGCTTGAGCCGGCCGGCGTCAGGGTCCAGGCCGTATTGCCCGGCGCCACCCGCACCGAAATCTGGGCCCGCGCCGGCGTCGACGTCGACGGTTTCCCGCCCGAGATGATCATGGAGGTCGATGCCATGGTCGATGCGGCGCTGGCGGGCTTCGACCAGGGCGAACCCGTCACCATCCCCTCGTTGCCGGATACGGCAGATTTCGAGCGCTACACGGCGGCGCGCCTGGCGCTCGGTCCAAATCTCTCGCGCAACGCGCCGGCAGAGCGCTATCTGGCGACGCGCTCCGACGCCGCCTGATCCGCCCTGTCCGGCAGGCGCATCGGCCACGCCGCGCCGCGCTTGCGGGCCGGCCTGCCATCGGCGATGAAAGGCTCCTGTCCAGCGCAGGCCGGGAGCCATTCATCATGAACGCCATCGACACCAAGCTCGCCGCCCTCGGCGTCACCCTGCCCGCCCCGGCCGCCCCGGTCGCGAACTACGTGCCCTATGTCATCACCGGCAATCTCTTGATCATTTCAGGCCAGCTCTGCTTCGGCCTCGACGGCAAGCTCTCCGATGCGCACAAGGGCAAGCTCGGCGCCGAGATCTTCAACGAGGCAGGGCTCGAGGCTGCCAAGCTCTGCGCCATCAACGTGCTCGCCCAGGCCAAGGCGGCGCTCGGCGGCGATCTCGGCCGGATCAAGCGCTGCGTCCGTCTCGGCGGCTTCATCAACGCCACCCCGCATTTCGCCGCGCTACCGGCAATCATGAACGGCGCCTCCGACTTCATGGTCGAAGTGCTCGGCGATGCCGGCCGCCATGCCCGCTCGACCGTCGGCGTCGCCAACCTCCCGGCCGATGCCGCCGTCGAGGTCGAAGCCATGTTCGAGATCGCCTGATGGCCGCTGAAGCCTGGCTCACCGCTCGCCCGATCGCGCATCGTGGCCTGCACGATGCCGCCGGCGGCGTGATCGAGAATTCGCTCTCGGCGGCGGCCGGCGCGATCACCGGCAACTTCGCCATCGAATGCGACGTCCAGCTCAGCGCCGACGAGGATGCGGTCGTCTTCCACGACTTCGTCCTCGACCGACTGACGGAGCAGAGCGGCCGCGTCGACGCCCGCAAGGCGGTGGAGCTGGGGCAGATCGGGCTGAAGGGCGCCAGCGACCGCATCCCGACACTGACCGGCTTCCTCGACGCCATCGGCGGCCGGACGCCCGTGGTGATCGAGATCAAGAGCCGCTTCGACGGCGACCTGCGGCTGGCCAAGCGCACCGCGCAGATCCTCGCCGCCTATAAGGGCCAGCCGATCGTGCTGAAATCCTTCGATCCGGTAATCGTCGCCGCCCTGCGCGAACTCGCGCCCGGCTTCGCCCGCGGCATCGTCGCCATGAACGAATACAACTATGGTGACTACGACCGGCTGTCGGCCGGCGAGAAGCACGCACTCGCAAACCTCCTGCATTTCGAGGAGAGCCGGCCCGACTTCGTCTCCTGGAAGGTCGCCGACCTGCCGAGTGCCGCGCCCTTCCTTTGCCGCAAGGCGCTGGGCCTGCCATTGATGAGCTGGACGGTACGCACGCCGGAGGACCGCGCCCGCGCCGCCGCGCATGCCGACCAGATGGTCTTCGAGGGCTTTCTGCCTTGAGCGAAACCGGCACACGCGACACTCTCAGGGTCCGCGTTGCCACCTCGCTGAAAGGCGTCCCGGCAGCCGACTGGGACGCTTGCGCCAATCCCGGCGCCGGAAAGCCGCTTGAATCAGCCTGCAAACAAGCGGATTCAATCTCTCAAGCAGACCCGGACAACCCCTTCGTTTCCCACGCTTTTCTGCGCGCGCTGGAAGAGAGCGGCTGCGTCGGTGGCCGCACCGGCTGGTCGCCAGCCTATCTCCTCGTTGAAGATGCGGACGACCGCTTGATCGCCGCCGCACCCTCCTTCGTGAAGGGCCATAGCCAGGGCGAATATGTCTTCGACCATAGCTGGGCCGACGCCTATATGCGCGCCGGCGGCCGCTATTATCCGAAGATCCAGGTCGCAGCTCCCTTCACCCCAGCGACCGGCCCGCGCCTGCTCGTCGCCGACGGTTCGCATGCCGCTGAGGCGCGCGAAGCCCTGATTGCCGGGCTCGACGCCTTGCGCGAGCAGGTTCGCGGCTCCTCGATCCACGTCACCTTCGCGCAGGAGCCGGATATGGCGGCGCTGCTCGAAGCAGGCTTCCTCGAACGCCACGACATCCAGTTCCATTGGCAGAACGAGGGTTTCGGCAGCTATGACGACTTCCTCGCCACGCTCGCCTCGCGCAAGCGCAAGGCGCTGAAGCGTGAGCGGCGCGAGGCGCTCTCCGCTGGCATCGAAGTCGCGGTCCTCTCGGGCTCGGACCTCACCGAAAGCGTCTGGGACGATTTCCACGCGTTCTATGAGGACACCGGCTCACGCAAATGGGGCCGGCCCTATCTCAATCGCCGCTTCTTCTCCGAGATCGGGCAGCGCATGGGCGAGCGCGTCGTGCTGGTGCTCGCCCGTCGCGCCGGCCGCAATATCGCCGGCGCCATCAATTTCCGCGGCGGCAACACCCTCTATGGCCGCAACTGGGGATGCATCGAGGACCACCCCTTCCTGCATTTCGAGCTCTGCTACCACCAGGCCATCGACTACGCGATCGCGCACAAGCTCATTCGCGTCGAGGCCGGCGCCCAGGGCGAGCACAAGCTCGCCCGCGGCTACCGGCCGGTGATCACCCGCTCGGCCCATCTTCTCGCCGATCCCGGCCTTGCCCGCGCCGTCGCCGCCTATCTGCCCGGCGAACGGCGCGAGATCGGCTCTGCAGTGGCTGCGCTTGCGCAGGAAAGCCCCTTCCGCAAGGCTGGCGACAGCTGATTTCCTAAGCCCACCAACGACCGGAACCTGCCCGATGACCGCCTATGATCCCAGCAACATCTTCGCCAAGATCCTGCGCGGCGAACTGCCGGCCCACCGCGTCTACGAGGATGACCGGGCCCTCGCCTTCCTCGACATCATGCCGCGTGCCATCGGCCACACGCTGGTGATCCCGAAGAACCCGGCCCGCAACATCCTCGACATCGATGCCGGCGATCTCGGCTATGTCGCGACCATCGCCCAGCGTATCTCCCGCGCGCAGATGAAGGCCTTCGCCGCCGACGGCATCACCGTGCAGCAGTTCAACGAGAGCGCCGGCGGCCAGGTCGTCTTTCATCTGCATGTCCACGTCATCCCGCGCCATGACGGCGTCGCGATGAAGCCCGCGGCCAGCGAGACGGCGAAGCCCGAGGATCTGGCGGCGGCTGCGGAAAAAATTCGGGCTGCGCTGAAAAATATCTGAGGGCCATGTCACGCGAGCGCTGGCCGTCTCGTCCTGTCTTCATCGAACCCCGATGGAGACTACGATGACCCAGCGCCTCAACGGCTTCCAGACCGCCCCCGACGCCTACAAGGCGATGCTCGGCCTGCAGGACTACATCAACCAGTCGAAGCTGGAGCACAGCCTGTTCGAGCTGATCAAGATCCGCGCGTCGCAGATCAACCGCTGCGCCTACTGCCTGCACATGCACATCGCCGACGCCCGCAAGGCCGGCGAGAGCGAGATCCGCATCGCCTTGCTCAGCGCCTGGGAGGAGTCCGAACTCTTCACCCCGCGCGAGCGCGCCGTCCTGCGCTGGACTGAAGAGCTGACGCGGCTGGTCGACCGCAGCCCGAGCGACGAGGCCTTCGCCGAATTGCGCGAGCATTTCGACGAGAAGGATTGCGTCGACCTCTCGGTCGCCATCGGCATGATCAATCTCTGGAACCGGATCAATTGCGGCTTCCGCACCCTGCATCCGAATGATCGCCGCCGCGAGAAGGCCGCGGCCTGAGTTCGACATCATCGCCAGCGGCCCGGCGCCAGCGCGCCGGGCATGACCTGTCCAGCACGAAAGCCCCAAGATATGAGCAAGCGCCTCAACCCCTACGTCACCGCCCCCGATACCATGAAGCCGATGGTCGCGCTCGAAGCCTCGATCAAGGAGAGCGGCCTCGAACACAGCCTGATCCATTTGGTGAAGATGCGGGCCTCGCAGATCAATGGCTGCGCCTATTGCCTGCACATGCACTCCTCCGATGCGATCAAGGAGGGCGAGAATCCGGCGCGGCTCTTCCTGCTCGACGCCTGGCACGAGTCGGTGCTCTACACTCCGCGCGAGCGCGCCGCCCTCGCCTGGACCGATGCGCTGACGCTGATCTCGCAGACCCATGCGCCGGACGAGGCCTATGACGAGGTCGTCAGCCATTTCAGCCCGGAGGAAATCGTGAAGCTCACGCTGCTGATCGGCGCGATCAACACCTGGAATCGGATCGCGATCGGCTTCCGCTCGGCCCACCCCCACGACCGGCCGGCCAAGGCCGAAACGATCGCCGCCTGAGGGAACAATGACAAAGCTCCCGGACGATCTCTTCGAGACCCATCGCGGTTTCCTGACCCGCCTCGCCTATCGCATGCTCGGCTCGGTCAGCGATGCCGAGGACATCGTCCAGGAGGCCTGGCTGCGCTGGCGCGACGTTACCCAAAGCGAGGTCGAGGCGCCGCGCGCCTATCTCGCCCGCACCGTCACGCGCCTCTGCCTCGACCAGATGAAATCGGCCCGTAGCAAGCGCGAATTCTATGTCGGCACCTGGCTGCCCGAGCCGCTGGTCCAAGAGATCGGCGCCGTCGAATCCGATGTCGACACCCAGCTCGACGCTCCGATCGCGCTGATGCTGGCGCTCGAACGGCTCTCGCCATTGGAGCGCGCCGCCTTCCTGCTGCATGACGTGTTCGAGCTCGACTTCGCCGAGATCGCCCGCACGATCGACCGCAGCGAGAGCGCTTGCCGCCAGCTCGCCAAGCGCGCCCGCGAGCATGTCCGCATCGACATGCCGCCGCGCAACAAGGTCGACCCCGCCGAGGCGAAGCGCTTCGTCGAGGCCTTCTTCAAGGCCTCACACAGTGCCGACACCAGCGATCTGCAGACCCTGCTGGCGCAGGACGTCGCCTTCCACAGCGATGGCGGCGGCAAGGTGCTGGCGGTCGCGAACGTGCTCCATGGCATTGACCGCGTCCTGCGCTTCTTCGCCGGCATCGCCAACAAGGTCATCAGCCAGCAGAAATCGACCACCGTGTACCGGCCGGTGCTGATCAACGGCTTGCCCGGCTATCTCAGCCTCGAACGCGGCGAGACCTTGCAGGCGACCGCGCTCGACATCCGCGACGGGCGCATCCACGCGATCTACGTCGTGCGCAATCCTGACAAGCTCCGGCACATCTCGCTGTCAGCCGAATAGTCCTCGCGAGGCCATCCCTCGTCGCGTCACAGTCGCGATTATGGCTCAAATATGGGCAAGGCAACTTGGCTAGCTGATTTGCAATCCATGCTGGAGCCTTGCGCTATGAATTTTGACATTTCCCAAGTTAAGCACCCGAAGGAAAAGCTTTACGGCAGCATCATGCTCGCCGTCGGAATCGCGATCTGGGCGGTGGTGCTCGGTGCCATTGCCGTTGCTCTGTTGAGCGGCTCGATCTGGCACGGGCTGGTGCTACTCTTCTATTTCGGCATCTTCTGGCTGGTGTCCTATTGGGCGCGCGCCCTCACCCGCGCTTACATGATCGGCCATTTCGTCATGGTCGGGCCCGACCAGTTCCCGCACATCCACCGCATGGTCGAGGACGGCGCCCGCACGCTCGGCCTGCGCGAGATTCCGCAGACCTTCGTCTACAATTCCAGCGGCGTGCTGAACGCGATGGCGCTGCGTCTCGTCGGCCGCCAGCGCTATATCTGGCTGACCTCGGCCCTGATCGACGCCGACAATGACGAGCAGGTCCGCTTCGTCATCGGCCATGAGCTTGGCCACCATGTCGCCGGCCATCTCGACGAGCCCTGGAGCTATCTGCGCTTCCCCGGCCACATCATCCCGTTCCTCGGCGCCGCCTATTCCCGCGGCCGCGAGCTGACCTGCGATCGCATCGGCGCGTTCGTCGTCCGCGACCTCCAGGCCGCCCGCACCGGCCTGCAGATGCTCGCCTGCGGCAGCGCCAGGCTGAACGCCCAGATGAATCCCGACGCCTTCCAGAAGCAGGAGCAGATGGTGCCGGGCATTGCCGGCTTCTTCCTGAAGATCGTCTCGCACTATCCGCGCCATACCCGCCGCGTCGAGGCGGTGACGCAATGGTACAAGACGCAGCCGGCCGTCGGTCAGTCGATCCGCCCGAGCTTCGCGCCGCGGACGGCCTGAGGTGGGTCCAGGCTCGACACAACACCGAGCCGGCGCCTTCTCGGCGCCGGTTTTCGTTTGCAGAGCCTGAAGCGCAACTCGGCCTTCAACCCAGCCAGACGGCGCCGCCGATCAGCACCGCCTCGCCGGCAAGGACCGCCAGCATCACCCTGCCCCGGCGCAGCAGCACGATCGCGACGGCCACGGTGAGCGCCGCCAACCTGATTGGGAGCGGCACGCCGGCGAGCGCGCCGGGCGCCGCCAGCACCAGCTTCGCCACGACGCCGGCCAGCAGCGCTGTCGCAACCAGCCTGACCCATTCGAGCCAGGGCGACTGCTCGTCGAGCCGCCTGGCGAAGGCGACGGCGAGCCAGCGCCAGATCTCGGTCGGCAGCACCGCGAACAGGACAAGCGCGAGATAGGGCCACCACGGCCCGTCGAGGAAGGCGATCGGCTGGGTCATGCGCCCGCCTTCCGAGCCTTGCGCCAGCGCTGGACCAGGAAGGCGACGCTGCCGCCGACGACGCCACTGGCGATCAGGTCGAAGCCGCCGCCGATCGCCCAGCTCGCCAGCGGCGCAAGGGTGAGACCGAGACCAATCGCGACCGCATCGGCAAGTCCGCGGACACCAGCGACCATGGAAGACAGGAAGAAGATCGGCGTCAGGCAGAGCAGCCCGGCCGCGACCGGTGCCGGCACCACGCCGGCGAGCTGGAAGCCGATGAAGGTCGTGAACGAGCTGACGATGATCAATGCATTGGCGAAGCCGAAGAAATAGGGCACGCGCTGCTCGGGCGGAATGTGCGGCAGCCGTCGAAGCGCCTCGACCCAGGACGTGACCGCGACGCAATGGGCGATCAGCATCTGCTGCACCACGCTTTGCCCCGGCCGGCGCAACAGCGGCAGCAAAGCCACGGTCATCGGCAGGAACCGCAGGGAGGCAAAGCCAATGGCAAGAGCGATCGCGCTCCAGGCAGCGCCCGCGGCGACCGAGGCGAAAAACAGCACCTGCGACGGGCCAGCCCAGACCAGGATGGTCGAGAGCACGGCCGCCTCGACCGGATAGCCGACATCACGCGCCAGCGTACCGACGCCCATCAGCGAAAGCCCGACCACCCAGGCGGGCAGCATCACGGCATCGCGAAAGCCGCGCCCCCATGATCGCAGCCAATGATTGGACGCTATTGCGGTCATGCCAGTCTGGCTCTGTGCCAATCGATGACTGCCGACAGGCTTCTGCGCCGGAGAGCTCCGCCACGACTGAAGATCGTGCGGTGTGAGGATCGAAACATCGAACAGCCAGACACGAAAAAGGCCCGCAGTGGCTGCGAGCCCTTCCGTTTAAGCGCATTACGACTACCGCATGACAGCCACCAGCTTGCGCGCCAGCATTGCATCCGGCGCAAGCCGGTCAGAGGCTCTTCATTGCGAGCCCGATCAGCTCCTGGAAGAAGTCCATCGCTTCCTTCGGGATGCCGCCGACGGCGCGATAACCGAGATAGAGCAAATAGAGGAAAGCCGGGACCAGGATCCAGCCCAGCACCTCCTCGAAGACGATGCGACGCCGCCGCCGGCGCGCCCGCTTCTCGAACCAGCCAAGCTTTTCCTTGGGCGCGGGAGCGGCCGCCTCTGCTGCGACCTCCCCCTCCTGCGCCCAGACGCTTTCTGACTTGCGCTTGAAGAACACCGATCAGGCCTTGGTCAACGGAACCTTCGGGACGGTACGGACGCTGCGCGCCTTGGGCGGCTCGACCGGAGCATCCGGCTTCGGGCCGCGCTTGGCGCCGCCCGAACCGGTCAGCTTGGCCTTGCCCGGCGTCTTGGCCGGCCCCTTGGCCCGCGGCTTGCGCGTGCGCTTCTCCGCTGCGGCGGCGACGTCCTTCTCCGGCTTGGGCTTCACCGGCCCATCGGGGAATTCGAGGCCGAGCACCTTGATGCCGGTCTCGGACTGGATCACCACCACCTTGACCGCGCCGCCGTTCTTCAGCCGGCCGAACAGCACCTCGTCGGCGAGCGGCGTCTTGATCGTCTGCTGGATCAGGCGGGCCATCGGCCGTGCGCCCATCGCCTCGTCATAGCCGTTCTCGACCAGCCATTCGCGCGCCTCGTCCGAGAGCTCGATGGTGACGTTGCGGTCGGCGAGCTGCGCCTCGAGCTGCAGCACGAACTTGTCGACGACGCGGGCCACGACCGTCTTCGGCAGATGGCCGAAGGAGATCGTCGCGTCGAGACGGTTGCGGAATTCCGGCGCGAACAGCTTGTTGATCGCCTCGGTATCGTCGCCCTCGCGCTTCTGGCGGGTGAAGCCATAGGCGTTCTTGGCCATGTCGGCAGCGCCGGCATTGGTCGTCATGATCAGGATGACGTTCCGGAAATCGACCTGCTTGCCGTTGTTGTCGGTCAGCTTGCCGTGGTCCATCACCTGCAGGAGGATGTTGAACAGGTCGGGATGGGCCTTCTCGATCTCGTCGAGCAGCAGCACGCAATGCGGATGCTGGTCGATCTGGTCGGTCAGCAAGCCGCCCTGGTCGAAGCCGACATAGCCCGGAGGAGCGCCGATCAGCCGCGAGACGGTGTGACGCTCCATGTACTCCGACATGTCGAAGCGCACGAGCTCGACGCCGAGCGAGGAGGAGAGCTGGCGCGCCACCTCGGTCTTGCCGACGCCGGTCGGGCCGGCGAAGAGGTAGCAGCCGATCGGCTTCTCGCCGTCGCGCAGGCCGGCACGGGCGAGCTTGATCGAGGAGGACAGCGCCTCGATCGCCTTCTCCTGGCCGTAGACGGTGCGCTTCAGCGTGGTCTCGAGGTTGCGCAGCACCTCGGCATCGTCCTTGGAGACGGTCTTGGCCGGGATGCGCGCCATCGTGGCGATCGCCGCCTCGATCTCCTTGACGCCGATCGTCTTCTTGCGCTTGGCCTCGGTCACCAGCATCTGCGAGGCGCCGGTCTCGTCGATCACGTCGATCGCCTTGTCCGGCAGCTTGCGGTCATGGATGTAGCGTGCCGACAGCTCCACCGCCGCCTTGATGGCGTCGTTGGTGTAGCGCAGCTTGTGGAACTCCTCGAAATAGGGCTTCAGCCCCTTCAGGATCTCGATCGTGTCCGGGACCGACGGCTCGTTGACGTCGATCTTCTGGAAGCGGCGCACCAGCGCCCGGTCCTTCTCGAAATACTGGCGGTATTCCTTGTAGGTGGTCGAGCCGATGCAGCGCAGCGAGCCCGAGGCCAGCGCCGGCTTGAGCAGGTTCGAGGCGTCCATCGCACCGCCCGAGGTCGCACCGGCGCCGATCACCGTGTGGATCTCGTCGATGAACATGATCGCCTTCGGGTGCTGCTCGATCTCCTTCATCACCTGCTTGAGGCGTTCCTCGAAATCGCCGCGATAGCGCGTGCCGGCGAGCAGCGTGCCCATATCGAGCGAGAAGACGGTCGCATCCTCCAGCACCTCCGGCACCTCGCCGCGCACGATCTTGAGCGCCAGGCCCTCGGCGATCGCGGTCTTGCCGACGCCGGGGTCGCCGACGAGGAGCGGATTGTTCTTCTGCCGGCGGCAGAGGATCTGGATGGTGCGCTGCACCTCGGCCTCGCGGCCGATCAGCGGATCAATGCGCCCGTCCCTTGCCTTGCGGTTGAGGTTGACGCAGTACGCCTCGAGCGCGCTTTCCTTTTTCTTCTTGTCCTTGTCGCCGTCATTGGCCTGCTCGCTGCGCTGTTCGCGCTGCTCCGGCTCCTCTTCGGCGCCGCGCACAGGCCGGCTCTCGCTGGCGCCGGGGCGCTTGGCGATGCCGTGGCTGATGTAGTTGACTGCGTCATAACGGGTCATGTCCTGCTCTTGCAGGAAGTAGGCGGCGTGGCTCTCGCGCTCGGCGAACATCGCCACGAGCACGTTTGCCCCGGTCACCTCCTCGCGGCCGGACGACTGGACATGGATCACCGCGCGCTGGATCACGCGCTGGAAGCCGGCGGTCGGCTTGGAATCGTCGCGCCCGTCAGTGACCAGATTGGTCAATTCGGCGTCGATATAGTCGACGAGGTTGCGGCGCAGCGTGTCGAGATCGACGCTGCAGGCGCGCATCACCGCGGCGGCGTCCTGGTCGTCGACCAGCGCCAGCAGCAGGTGTTCCAGCGTCGCATATTCATGGTGGCGCTCATTGGCGAGCGCGAGGGCCCGGTGAAGCGCCTGTTCGAGGCTACGCGAGAAGCTCGGCAAGGTCAGCGCTCCCAATCCAGTTTCGAGAGGATGATGTTCAAAGCTACTTTTTCTCCATCACGCATTGCAGCGGATGCATGTGCTTGCGGGCGAGGTCCATGACCAGGGTGACCTTGGTCTCCGCGACCTCGTAGGTGAAGACGCCGCATTCGCCGACGCCGTTCTGGTGGACATGCATCATGATGCGCGTCGCCTCGGCCCGGTCCTTGTTGAAGAACCGTTCGAGCACGTGCACCACGAACTCCATCGGCGTGTAATCGTCGTTGAGGATCAGCACGCGGTAGAGGTTGGGCTTGCGCGTCCTTGTGCGAGTCAGGACGGCAGTGCCGGTTCCGCTGCGGTCGCTGTCGGTCGGGCCGGCCGGCGCCCGCGGCTTCGACGCCAGACGCGGCGCAAAACGGGACGCGTCCCCGCGCGGCGTAGTGCCGGCTGACAGGTCCTGATCGATTGGCGTCGTGGCTGCTTGGCTCAAGGTGTCCGTCCCGAAGGCTGACATCAAGATAGTGCTTCGCTCACGAATTTACAGACGTCTCCGCCGCTTCGCCACCCCGTTGCGGCCGCAGGCCACAGAGAACCGTCATTCTTGAACTCGACGAAGAAAAGCCCGGCCGGAAATAGCCGGGCTTCCCAGAGGTTTGCGGAACTTCGCCGATGTCAGGTCCGCCAGCGCAACCGTTTGGCCGTAAGCGGGTTGGCGAAGGCGGCGCCATCGCGGCGGGGCATGGCGTAGTCCCGTTTCAGGCGGAAATACGATTGCGCCAGCCCGTTGCAAGAGCGACGTTCCCGGACGCCAGCGCCCAAACGCAAAGAAGCCCGGCCGACGGCCGGGCTTCCTGAAATCATGTCGTGATCAGCTGCGGCCGGGCGAAGCCGGCCGCGCCGACATCACTTGGCCGGGGTCGGGACGGCCTTGGCGACGATGCCCTCGAACGGCTTGTAGGCGTCCTTGGCGATCGCGGCATAGAGCTCGCCGAGCTTGGTGACCTGGGCGACATAGCCCTCGAAAGCGGTCTTGACGTAGTCCGACTGGATCTCGATGGCCTTGTCGAGCGTCTTGACGCCGGCAAGCTTCTCGATGGCGGCGGTGCCGGCCTCGAACGACTTCTTGGCGTAATCGGTGGTCTCGACGGCGAGAGCCTGCACGCCCTTCGAGGTGGCGCCGAACGCCTTCAGGGCGGCGTCGACGTTCTCTTTGGAAGCCTTCTGGATGGTCTCGAATTGCTGGATCATTGTTTCCCTCGGCGCTCCTGGGCGCCGCCTCTGCTGACGAGCCTAACGGCCCGGGTTCCGTGTCCCCAAGGTCAGATGAAGAGGTTCATCACCGGGACAGCCCTGATATTGTGCACCGCAACATAAAAGTCAAGATCGCGCTGCAATGCATCACACGCAGACCCCGCCGGCGTGTACTGGCGACGGTTTGCAACCTGACGGCTTTGAATAAGTTTTTAGGCGCTTAACCGCTCCGTAACCGCATCCGCCTAACCTCCTCCTCTGTGTCCTTCGCGCCACGCTGCAAAGCCTGCGACGGACGGGTGGTAAGTTGAGGCGAGTTGCATGGCTTCTGGTTGCGTTGGATCCCGACGCGGGCGCTGGCTCGCGGTCGTCGGGGTGGTGAGTGCTGCTGCCGTCGTGCTGGCCGCGACGATTTCGCCCGCCGAGGCGGCACGCAAGAAGCGGCGCCATGTCTCGGGCGGCTATGCCCCGCCCTACGCAGCGATGGTCGTCGACGCCAAGACCGGCCGCACCATGCACGCCGTCAACGAGGATGCGCCGCGCATCCCGGCTTCGCTCACCAAGGTGATGACGCTCTACATGCTCTTCGAGCAGATGGAGCGCGGCCGCTTCAGCATGAATTCCGAACTTAAGGTCTCGGCCTATGCCGCCTCGCAGCCGCCGACCAAGCTCGGCCTGCGCGCCGGCTCGACCATCGAGGTCGAGGACGCGATCAAGAGCATGATCACCCTCTCGGCCAACGACTCCTCCGTCGTGGTCGCCGAGGCCATTGCCGGCTCGGAAGAAGCCTTCGCCGAGCAGATGACGCGCAAGGCGCGTGCCCTCGGCATGGAGTCGACGCGCTTCTACAACCCGCACGGCCTGCCGAACTCGCCGCCGAACATCACCACGGCACGCGATCAGACCATCCTGGCGCGGGCGATCCAGGAGCGCTTCCCGAAATATTTCCCGCTATTCCAGATGCGCTCCTTCCAGTACGGCTCGCGCACCATTCGCGGTCACAACCGGCTGCTCGGACGCATCGAGGGTGTCGACGGCATCAAGACCGGCTACACCCGCGCCTCCGGCTTCAACCTGATGACCTCGGCCAAGGCGGACGGCCGCCAGATCGTTTCGGTCGTGCTCGGCGGCCGCTCTGGCGCCGCGCGTGACAAGATCATGGCAGACCTCGTGCTCGCCAGCCTGCCGCGCGCCAGCGCCGGCGGCCGCAGCGCCCCGATGATCGCCGAAGCAGCCGAGCCGCAGCAGGAGCGCTTCCGGGCTCCGGCCCCTGCTCCCGAGCCGCCGGCCCGCCCTGCGCTGGTCGCACAGGCGCCCGAGCCTGCCCCGGCGCCCGCGCCGATCCCGGTGCCGCGCCCGCGCGCCGAGCCTGAGGTTCCGGCCGCGGCCCGCGCCTATGCCGCGACGACGACGACCGCCCAGATCACGCCGCCGCGCGCCCTCAGTGGCAGCGCCCAGGCGCTCGCTCTCTCGAATATGCGCCCGGTCGCTGCCGCCACAACGACGCCCTCGGCCATGCGCTGGTCGATCGGCGCTGCACCGGCCGAAGGCAAGGTCCTGCGTCCGCCGGCGAATGTCGACACCACCTCCTCAATCGCCAAGGTTGCCGAACCGGCGGTCAAGGACGAGGTCCAGCCCATGCCGAAGAAGGTCGAGGCTCGCCTGCCCGAGCCGGCTTCCGCCCCGGTCAAGGTGGCGCATGTCGCCAAGGCGCCTGAAGCCAAGCCGGCAGAGAAGACCGCGATCGCTTCGAAATGGGTGATCCAGCTCGGCGCCACCGACGACGAGGCCAAGGCCAAGGACATCCTGGCCCGGGCCCGCGCCAAGGCCTCCGGCTCGCTCGCCGACGCCTCGCCCTTCACCGAGAAGGTCGAGAAGGGCGGCGCCACCCTGTTCCGCGCCCGCTTCGCCGGCTTCGAGGAGTCCAAGGACGCCGAGAAGGCCTGCGCCCAGCTCAAGCGCGGCGGCTTTTCCTGCTTCGCCACCCGCAGCTGACCGATTGGGAAAGGAGATCAACCATGCTTTTTCAGCAAGGTATCCTTGGCCTGGTTGACCCGAGCGGCAAGCCCGCTGGTGCCGCCGGCATCCGGATGGATGCGCTTCATCAGGCCCCGATGGGCCTCGCGGATCGCCTCCTGGCCCGCCCCCGGCTGAAGCCCCAGGATCTCGTAGGCCTCCTCGTCCGACATCGCGCCAGAGCGCGCCGGGCCGCGCTGCCCCGCGTCGCGGTGACGATCAGCGTCTTCACGCCATCCGGGCGCCCGGCGGTCGAGATATGCCTCTAGCAGGCGCGCCCCATCGGGGTCGCCCGCGAGGCATTCGCGCAGCAGCCCGCTGAGTTCGGCGGGCTTGAGATCATCGAGATCGCGCCCGGCGAAGCTGCCCGCGACAACCTTGCCCCTGATGCCGCCGCTGTCATGGTCGAGCTCCATTTCGAGCAAGGCCGAGGCGACCTTGGAACGGCCGGCCGAGCCGGCGCCGCCCCAATCCCTCGCCCATTCCGGCATCCTGAGGCCGCCCGGACCATAGGCGCTCCAGCCGAGCAGCCAGGCGCCGAGCCCGCCCAGGAAGATCGCCATGTCGGGCCGGCCACGCAGCATCAGCAGCGCTGCGGCGCCGAGAGAGGCGACCCCGCCCACCACCTTGCCGAGCCGGACCAGCTTCTTCGGATCGGCGCCGGCGAAGAGTTTCACCAGCCACCAGATCAGGATCAGGGTGGCGATGCCGTAGAGCAGCGTCACGATTTGCGGCCCTCCATCGCCGTCAGCAGCCTCTGCGCCGTGGCATTCTGCCCGGCGAGCTTCAGGAGCGCCTCGCGTCCGCCGCTGGCATAGGCCGCAGCCCCGCGCAGCAAATCGAGCAGCGAGTTCGGTGCGCCGGCATCGAAGCGGGCATGCGCCCCGCCGGTCAGGCGCGCGATCTCGGCGAATGTGGCGCTGGCATCAGGATCGGCCCCTTCCTGAAACAAGAAACCCTTGAGGCCGCGCAGGCCGAGTTCTCCGGCGAGCGCGCAGAGCCGGTCGACATCCTCCTCCATCGCATCGCCGACATAGACGAAGGCGCGGATCGGTACCTGTCGTTCCTCGTCGCGGATATGCTTGAGCACGCGGCCGATCTGCGTTTGCCCGCCGCGGCAGTCGATCCGGTTCATCAGCCCGGTCAGGCGCTGCGGCTCGCCGAGCCAGCCCGAGGCGCGGCACTCGTCGAAGCCGCGGAAATAAACGAGCTGGACCGCGAGTCCGCCCGTTTTCGCCGCGACTTCGAACATCTGACCCTGCAGCGAGCAGGCGAGATCCCAAGTCGGCTGCCGGCTCATCGTCGCGTCGAGCGCGAAGACCAGCCGCCCCGCCTGCCCGGTCGCCAACGGCGCGAGCTGCTTCGCCGCCGCGACGAAACGGTCGATCTCGCCTGGCTTTGAGCGCGCAGCCTTCTCGGCCGGGCGCGTTTCGCCCGCCTTGCCCACTGCCTTGCCGTCGTCGCGCGTCATGCCGCCTGCCAGGATTCGCTCATCCCCAAGATATTGGCCGCGCCGCCGGCATTTGCTACCCGTCCGGGACGCTGGAGGAACGCTATGTCACAGGTCGCGGTGTTCGAGACGGTCAAGGCGATGCGCGAGGCCGTCGCGGCCTGGCATGCCGCCGGCGAGAAGGTCGCGCTGGTGCCGACCATGGGGGCGCTGCACGAGGGCCATATCGCGCTCGTCACCGAGGCGCAGAAGCATGCCCGCCGCGTCATCGTCTCGATCTTCGTCAACCCGACGCAGTTCGCCCCGCATGAGGACTTCAAGAAATATCCCCGGACCTTCGACAGCGACCGCGCCCAGCTCGAGGCTGCTAACACCGATGCGATCTATTTCCCCGCGGTCGAGGAGATGTACCCGCCGGGCTTCGCCAGTCGCGTGCTGCTGCTCGGCCCGGCCGCGGTCGGCCTGGAGGACCGCTTTCGCCCGACGCATTTCGAAGGAGTCGCAACGGTTTGCTGCAAGCTCTTCACGCAGAGCAAAGCCGATTTCGCCGTCTTCGGCGAGAAGGACTACCAGCAGCTCAAGGTGGTGACGCGCATGGCGGGAGACCTCGATCTCGGCATCCAGATCGTGCCGCTGGCGACCTTCCGCGAGGCGGACGGCCTCGCAATGTCCTCGCGCAACCGCTACCTCTCAGCCGAGGAGCGCGCACTGGCTCCGACGCTGCACCGGGTGATGCAGGCCCTCGCCGCCCGCATCCGCAATGACGACCCGCTATTCCCCGCGGTCGCCGATGCGCAGAACGAGATCATCACCGCCGGCTTCGAGCTCGACTATCTCGAAGCCCGCCATGCCGACACGCTCGCGCCGGTGACCTCGCGAGCCGACGGCCCGATCAGACTCTTGATCGCGGCCCGGATCGGCGGGACAAGGCTGATCGACAATATCGGGGTGTGAGACTCATTCAGCTTCCACCAGGCCACATCTGACGAGAACCGGGTTCAACCTAGCGTATAAGCTTTGCTCCGAGAGCGAATGCGCCAGCCAAAGCCGTAGCGGAAGTTGTAATCAGTGCCCAAATCTGTGCCGGCTTGAGCGTGCCAAATATTTGCGCGATCGACATGGTTCCCAGATCGGATTTCGAGCTGGCTGGCGTCGCCGCACGTTTCGCGACGCGTTCGTGCCAGCTTTTCAAGACACCGCTGAACTCAGGCGAATTCAATGAGGTTGGATCAACGGGGAGGCGCAAAACATACCAGTCATTGCCCTTCTCAAGCAGGCCGTCGCATTGAAGGGTTTCATCGACAAGCACGAGCAGCGGCAGGCCGCGCCCGTATGCCATTGCGGCTTCAATCTGGTTCCACGACGTGGACAGGTTCGTCACTGTGAGCGGGCGCTCTTTGTCAGTTCCGCGACGTTCTACACCCTTCGCGAAATGATAACGCTCCAAGGCAATGACCACAGCGCCGGAACAGCGATCCATCAGATCCGTCACAGCGCGAAGCGGTGCATCCGAACTAAAGGTGTTTCGTCCGATGGTTGAGGGCAGCAGCTCGAGACCGCGCAGCCGACCCTCTATGGCGCTGACAAAAGCCTCCTGAGTCTGGTTGAGCCCAGTCCCTACGCTCACGAAAACGTTCATTAACTCCCCCAGCGGCACGCTCTAGTCGCACTGTCGGCTGGAAACGAGCACGCGACAAGGATCACGAGCCCGCTAAAGCAGCCCCAGCTCCGCCAGCTCGCGCCGCATCTGCTCGGGCATCACCCCGAGATCGCCGCTGCGGCCGTCGATATCGCGCGGCGCGTCCTTGTCCTGCAGATAGCGCCAGCCCTGGAACGGCCGGAACGGGCGAGGCTCAACCGGCACCACGACCGGCTCCATCACGAGGTGGCAGCGCCCGATGCCCTCACCATCGGTGAAGGGGCGGATGTCGATCAGACGCTGGCGCGCCGACACCTGGCCCTTGATCACCCAGTAGAGCGAGCCGCCGGTGACGATCTCCTCGATCCGCTTCGGCACCATGCGGGTGGTGTGCAACTGCTCCGCCGGCTCGCCGCGGGCGCGCCGCTGGGCCTGCCGCTCGGCGATCCACTCTTCGAGATCGCTGATCGATTCGGCGCCGACGCAGAGCTTGAGAATATGGAGCGGCATGGCGGGCAACCTAATCCTCGCCGCCTCGCCTCGCCAGAGCCTGCGGCCTTTCTCCACAACCGCGCCACGCCGGGGTGACCCGCAAGGGCGTGGCCATGACGGCGCCGTTCGCGCAGGCTACTAAGGCTGCCGACCCGAACGGAGACACGACATGCGCGGACTGCAAGGCAAGGCCATTCTCGTCACCGGCTCCTCGACCGGCATCGGCTATGCCATGGCCGAGCGACTGATCGCCGAGGGCGCCAAGGTGCTGATCCATGGCCGCGAGCAGAACGAGGTCGATACCGCCTGCCGCAAGCTCGGCCCCGCGACCTCTGGCGCAATCGGCGATCTCGCTGAGCCGGCGACGGCCCAGGCCCTGGTCGACGCAACGCGAAAAGCCTTCGGCCGCATTGACGGCCTCGTCAACAATGCCGGCATCTATCCGCGCGGCGTACTCGGCGAAACCACCGCCGCCTTCTTCGACCATGTGTTCGCGATCAACACGCGCGCGCCCCTGCTCTGCGCCGAGGCGGCGATCCGCGCCTTCCGCCTGCAGAAATCCGGCGGTGCGATCCTCACCGTCGGCTCGATCAACGCCTGGTGCGGCAACTCCAACCTCACCGTCTATTCGATGTCGAAGGGCGCGCTGATGACGATGACGCGCAACCTAGCCAATACGCTCGGGCGCGAGCATATCCGGGTCAACCAGCTCAATGTCGGCTGGACCTTCACTGCCAATGAGGACGCGACGCAGCAACGCGAGGGCAAGAAACCGGGCTGGGAGAAGGAGGTGCCGCTCGAATTCGCGCCCTTCGGCCAGATCATGCAGCCGGCCGAGATCGGCGCCCACACCGCCTTCTGGCTGTCGGAGGAGAGCGGCCATGTCTCCGGCCAGATCTACGAGGTCGAGCAATACCCGCTGATGGGGCGCGGGCGCGCCGCCGACTAACTCGCGACGTAATTGCGCGGCACCTCAGCGACGACGCATCCGGGATGGCAGGGCGAATCCTCACGGACTGCGTCGCCCAGCAACCGAGACTGAAGACCGACGATGCCGACCACTGTCTTTTCGCCCTGGTTGAGCCGCTGGAATCTCGAACCGGCAGGCGATCCAATCAAGACTCGGGGCAGCCACCTTCTACCCGTGCTTCAGCAAGGCGCGCCGGCCATGCTGAAGCTTCCGAGCGGCGAGCACGAGCGGCTCGGCTATCTGCCGCTCGACTACTGGGCCGGCGACGGCGCCGCTCGGCTGCTCGACCGCAACGACGACGGCAGCGCCATGCTGATCGAGCGCGCCACCGGCAAGCGCTCGCTCGCTGCCATGGCCCGCAGTGGCGCGGCAGGCGACGACGAGGCGACCACTATTCTTTGCGATGCCATCGCCACCCTGCAGAAGCCGCGCGGCCCGGCCCCCTCCGGGCTGATCCCGCTGAAGACCTGGTTCGATGACCTCTTCCCGGCAGCGCAAAAGCATGGCGGGATTCTTGCCCGCGCCGCAGCGGCAGCGCACGAGCTCCTGCCGGCGCAACGCGAGATCGTGCCGCTGCATGCCGACCTGCATCACGACAATGTCCTCGATTTCGAGGCTAGAGGCTGGCTCGCCATCGACCCGACATGCGTGATCGGCGATCGCGCCTTCGAATACACCATCCTGTTCTGCGATCCCGACCTCGCCGATCCCGAGCCGCCGGTCGCGATCCTGCCCGGCCGCTTCGAGCGCCGGCTTGAGATCGTGCTGGCGAAATCCGGCCTGGAGCGCGAACGCCTGCTGAAATGGATCGTCGCCTGGTGCGGGCTCTCCACCGCCTGGTTCGATGAAGATGAGGACGCGCTCGCGCAGATCAACCTTGCCGTCGCGGAGCGGGCAATCGTCGCGCTCGATGCGCTCTAGTTCTGCATCCAGGCACTGAACCGATCGGGCAGGACATTCGCCCCGCAGATCACCGTGGCGACGCGCTTGCCGCGATAGCGCTCGGGGTCTTCCAGTATCGCCGCGATGCCGAGCGCCGCCGACGGCTCGGTGACGAGGGCGGCATGCCGATAGAGCAGCCGCATGCCCTCGACGATGCTGGCTTCCTCGACCAGCGGAACATGATCGGCGACGGCGAGCAGATCATCGAGTACTTCGGGAATCGGAAACCGCCCGGCAACGCCGTCGGCGATCGTGTCGGTGCTCTCGGTCGTCACGACCGAACGAGCACGCCAGGACAGCGCCAGGGCCGGTGCGCCTTTCGGCTGGATGCAGACGATCTCCGTCGCCGGCGACAAGCTCTTGAAGACATGGCCGACGCCGGTGGCGAGCGCGCCGCCACCGAGCGCGAGCAGGACGACATCGATGCGCCCTACCCCCTCGACGAGTTCGAGCCCGATCGTGGCCGCGCCCTCGCAGGTGTCGAGGTTCTCGCTGTCCTCGATCAGGAAAGCCTCACCACGTGCTGCGATCTCCCGGGCGCGCTCACGGGCATTCTCGATATCGCCCTCGACCACCTCGACCGCCCCGCCCAGGCGACGGATGCGCTCGATCTTGCCGGGGTTGGCGCCCTTCCCGGCGATCACCATCACATCGATGCCGCGCGCCCGGCCGCTATAAGCGAGCGCCTGCCCGAGATTGCCGGCGCTGGCGCAGACCGCAGCCTTAGGGCCGGAGCCCCTGGCAAGCCGCGCCATCGCAACCTCGGTGCCGCGCCCCTTGAAGCAGCCGATCGGGTTGGCGGTCTCGAGCTTGATGATGAGCTCGCAGCCGAGCAATTCGCCGAGCGTGGGCGATGGGAACTGCGGTGTGTCCCGAAACAGCGGCGCGATCTCGCCCCGCGCCTGCCGGATACGGTCGAGGTCGAGCCTAGTGTTCGGCTGCATAGGACAAACCTTTGGCAGGATGGTAGGAACGGCGCGTGCGCTTTAACGCACAAGCGACCTGTGCGCAATAACGCACAAATCGGAGATTGTCTCGAATGAAGCCCGTCAGTCCCGTCGAGACACCGAAGCTGCTCAAGGCGATCCGGAGCGAGCGCGGCTGGAGCCTCGACCAGACAGCGGCACGCACCGGCGTCAGCAAGGCGATGCTCGGCCAGGTCGAGCGGGGCGAATCCACGCCCACGGTCGCGACGCTCTGGAAGATCGCGACAGGGCTCGGCGTGCCGATGACAGCCCTGCTGGAAGAAGATCGCGGCAGCGACGACATCCTGCTGCTGCGCGACGCCGCCGAGTTGCGCGTGCGCCCATCACAGGAAGGTATGCAAAGGGCCCTGCTCTTCCCCTACGAGGCGCGCTTCGGCTTCGAGCTCTATGAGCTCACTTTCGCGCCCGGTTTCGAGAGCATCTCCGACCCGCACGACATCGGCGTCGTCGAGCACATTACGGTCCAGCACGGCGAGGTCGAACTGCTGATCGAGGAGGAATGGCGGCCGCTCCGGCAAGGCCAGGCGCTGCGCTTCCCGGCCGACCGCCGGCACGGCTATCGCAACCGCACGCGCGAAGAGGCCGTGGTCATGGACCTGATCCACTACCGCTTCGCGCCGAGCCCGAAGGCTTGAGCCGTCTCGAAAGCAAGCCCGGCTTGTAGAGCCTGCGGATCTTACTCGGAATCCCCCGTCATCCTGGACAAGCCGCGTAGCGGCGCAGCTCCGGGATCCATCGTAAAGCTCCGGAACTCTAGGATGGATCCCGGGACGAGCTTCGCTCGTCCAGGATGACCGTGGTGGTTCCATGTGAAGTTGGCACGCTCTAGCGCCGGGAAGCGTCACTCCCCGAGCACGACCACCTTCGCGCCTTCTGCCACCTGCGCGCCCGGCTCGGCGCCAAGCTCGGTGACCGTGCCATCGCGCGGGGCGGTCAGCACATGCTCCATTTTCATCGCTTCGACGATGGCGAGGCGCTGGCCCTTCACGACTGCCTCGCCCGCCTTGACGAAGAGCGCGATCAGCTTGCCGTGCATCGGCGCTTTGATCACGCCGCCGGCGCCCGCCGCCGCGTCGAGATCGACGCTGAACGGATCGAACAGCGCAACCGCCGTCTGCCGGCCGCGATGCAGCGCGAGATAGGTGCCGCCTTCGGCCCGGGCCAAAGTCACCTCATGCTCGCCCTCGTCAAGCGGATGGCCCGGCAGCGAGACGCGGGCATCGTCGCCGTTCCATTCGATCCTAGCCTCGACGCGCTCGCCATCGACCAGCAGCGGCAAGCCGAGCGCCGGACGCGGCATGATCGAGAAGGCGTCGGCATCGAGCCAGGGCGACTTGGCTTCGTCGCCAGTGCGCTCGACGGCGAGATCGAGCAGCGCAACCTGGCGCTCCTCTTCAAGCTGCAGAGCGGCCGCCGCGACCGCCGCCGCATCGAGCGGCTGCGGCTCGGCCCCGAGCGCCGCGATGTTGCGCTCGATGAAGCCGGTGTCGAACGGCCCCTTCCGGAAGCCCTCGGCCTCCGCCAGCTTCTTCAGGAAGGCGAGATTGGTCCGCGGGCCGGCAACAATGGTCTCGCCGAGCGCGAAGGCGAGATGGTCGAGCGCCTCGTCGCGGGTGCGGCCATGGGCGATCACCTTGGCGATCATCGGATCGTAGAACGGCGTCACCGAATCGCCGGCCTCGACGCCGGTGTCGATTCGGATGTCCTCGCTTTGCGGGAATTGCAGCGCCCAGAGCTTGCCGGTCGAGGGCAGGAAGCCCTTCTCCGGGTCCTCGGCATAGAGCCGAGCCTCGACGGCATGCCCCTCGGCGCGGACGCCATCCTGCGTGAAGCCGAGCGGCTCGCCGGCCGCGACCTTGAGCTGGAGCTCGACCAGGTCGAGCCCGGTGATCGCCTCGGTAACGGGGTGCTCGACCTGGAGACGGGTGTTCATCTCCATGAAGTAGAAGCGGTCGGCCCTGAGACCGTCGCGCCCATCGGCGATGAACTCGACCGTGCCGGCCCCGACATAGCCGACCGCCCTGGCCGCCTCCGTCGCAGCCTTGCCCATGGCGGCGCGCACCTCCGGCGTCATGCCCGGCGCCGGCGCCTCCTCGATCACCTTCTGGTGGCGGCGCTGCAGCGAGCAGTCGCGCTCATAAAGGTGGACGACATTGCCATGGCTGTCGCCGAACACCTGGATTTCGACATGGCGCGGCGAGAGCACATACTTCTCGACCAGTACGCGCGCATCGCCGAAGGCGTTCTTGCCCTCGCGCTGGGCGCTCGAAAGCGCGTCGGCGAAATCCTCGGCCCGGTCGACTTTCTTCATGCCCTTGCCGCCGCCGCCGGCGACCGCCTTGATAAGCACGGGATAGCCGATGCGCTCGGCCTCCTTGGCGAGGAAATCGACGCCCTGCTCGGCACCGTGATAGCCCGGCACGACCGGGACATTGGCCTTCTCGACCAGCGCCTTGGCCGCGTCCTTCAGGCCCATGGCGCTGATAGCCGAGGCCGGCGGGCCGACGAAGACGATGCCGGCGGCGGCGCAGGCTTCGGCGAACTCGACATTCTCGGAGAGGAAGCCATAGCCGGGGTGGATGCAGGCCGCACCGGCCTGCTTCGCTACGGCGAGGATCTTCTGCGCATCGAGATAGCTCTCGCGCGCCGGCGCCGGGCCGATCCGGTAGGCCTCGTCCGCCATCTCGACGAACAGCGCCTCGGCATCGGCGTCGGAATAGACCGCGATGGTGCGCAGGCCGAGCCGCTTGGCGGTGCGGATCACCCGACAGGCGATCTCGCCGCGATTGGCGATCAGGATGGAGGGCAGTTTGGCGGCAATCGACATGGGGCATCCTCGAACCGATGCCCCGTTATAGCCCAGCCGAAGCCCTTGTCTGCGCCTTGTTGCGCAGGCCGGGATGGGTGCAGCGCCTCAATCCAGCAATCGCAACCGCCGTCCCAGCTTCAACGTCGCCGTCGTGCCGATGATCAGCCCAAGCGCAAACACCCAGCCCGAGACCGCCCCGGCCGAGATGCCCGAGAGCAGCGTGCCGACCGTGCAGCCGAGCCCGAACACCGTGCCCCAGCCAAGCAGCACGCCGCCGACCAGCCCGCGCAGGATATGTCCGCCGGTCGGCCGTCTTGGCTTGAACTCGCCCGCCGCCAGCGCCGCGACGAAAGCAGCCGCGACCAGCCCGGCGATGAAGAGGCCGTTCGGCGTTAGCAGCGCATCGCGGATCAGGGTGGCGCAGCCGCGGAAGCTGTCGAGTCCTTCCAGCCGCGCCGGCAACCAGTCCAGCTGCGTCGCCAACTGGCGCGAGCGCGAGCCGAGTTCGGCAGTGACGCCGAGCGGCGACAGGCGGAGGTAAGCGCCGACGCCGATCAGACCGACGAACAGCCCGCCGAGCCAAGCCGGCCAACGCCGAAGGAAGATCGCAGCGACGGGATCGACCTGAACCTCGTTCGAGGCGCCCTGTTCGCTCGGCCGCCCGGCCCACAGCAGCCACCAGGCCGCTGCACCCAGCACGGCGAGCCCCGCCAGCAGCGCACCGCCATAGCCGAGCTGGCGCGGCAGCCACAGCACCGGCGAGTCCGCGATCGTCAGGAGATAGAGCTCGTTCCAGCTCATAAATCCCAGGATGAAGCCGAGGCCCGCGCCGATCAGCGCGAAGGGCGCGGTCGGCGAGCCCTCGCCCAGCCGGTAGAGATGCGCGCTGATGCAGGAGCCGGAGATCGCCATGCCAGCGCCGAAAGCGAGTCCTGCCAGCAGCAGCGCCGGGCCGACCGGGCCGATATGCGCCGTCGGCGGCAAGCGCGTGCCTGTGGGGTCAGGCAACCAGGCGCCATAGATCAGCGTATAGCCGGCGAGCCCGACCGCGAGCGCCGTCAAGATGCCGAGCAGGCCGCGCGGATCGCGCCGGTCGAGCCAGTCCTTCCAGATGCAGAAGAAGCAGAAGCGCGCCCGCTGCAGCACGAAGCCGAAGGCGGCGCCCAGGATCAGCGAGAGCTGGAGCTGCGGCGCCGGATCGCTATGGCGTCCGATGAGATAGATCGAGACCGCGATCGCAATGGCGACCACAGCGGCCGCGATGAAGCGCAAGGGCGGCAGCCTGATCGGCTCCGCCCCCGCCTGTCGGCGCGCCAGCTCATAATCCAGCGCGCCGCTATCGTCGGAGATGCTCATCGGCGAGCTTACTTGCCGCCCCAGACCGTGCCGGCCGGATTGCTGATCGGCAGGCCGACGACATTGCCGTATTCGGTCCAGGAGCCGTCGTAATTGGCGGCCTGGTAGCCGAGCACGCGCGAGAGGATGAACCAGGTGTGGCTCGAACGCTCGCCGATGCGGCAAGAGGTGATTACCGGCTTGCTGCCATCGATGCCGACCTCGGCATAGAGCTTCTTCAGCTCCTCCGGCGACTTCAGCGTGCCATCGGCCTGGTTGACCGCGCGCGCCCACGGCACGTTGACCGAACCGGGGATATGGCCGGCGCGCAGCGCCAATTCCTGGAAGCCAGCCGGGGCGATGATCTTGCCGGAGAACTCGTCCGGCGAGCGGATGTCGAGCACACGCGCCTCGGACTTCTTCTCGACGGTGGCGACGACGTCGGTCAGGCGGGCGCGCAGCGCCTTGTTGGGCTCACCGACGCTGAAGCCCGACGCCTTGACCGGAACGGGATTGGTCGCGACCGGGCGCTTCTCCAGCTCCCACTTCTTGCGGCCGCCATCGAGCAATTTGACGTTGTCGCGCAGCCCGTAAATGTCGAACACCCAGGCGCCCCAGGCGGCGAACCAGTTGTTGTTGTCGCCGTAGAGGACGACGGTCACATCCTTGTCGACGCCGAGCTTGCGGGCCAGCGCCTGGAACTTCTCCGGCCCGGCGATGTCTCGCGAAACGGTCTCGACCAGATCAGTATGCCAGGCGATGTTCTGCGCGCCGGGGATATGGCCGCGCTCATAGGTGCCGGGCTCGACGCTGACCTCGACGACCCTGACCTTGGGATCGCTGAGATTCTTCTCCAGCCACTCGGTCGAGACCAGCGGGCCGGACTGGGCCAATGCCGCGCCGCCGAGCACGAGGCTCGCGGCGAGCGCAACCGCACCGCGGCGGATGAGGGAGAGAACGGACATCTTGGCGCTCCTTGGCGCCGAAAGAACCGGGACATCGGCCCGTTTCGGCATGAATTGCAGGGGCTGCCATGATTTCGCCACGCGGCCTGTCGGAGAAGCCGGACAGGATTTTTTTGTTTGCCGTCATTGCGGAAGAACTCGGTCGTACGACCTTGGTAGGAGGAGAAATTTCTTTTCATGCCTCCCCGAGATGGTCATCCCGGACGGAGCGAAGCGGAGATCCGGGATCCATTCCTGAGCCTTTCCGAAGAAGGTTCCGGAATGGGTCCCGGGTCTCCCTCCGGTCGCCCGGGAGGACAGCCACTGTCTTATAGTGAGGCTTCCGCCCGATCCTGCGATTTCTTGGTCGCGCGCCAGATCGCCCAGCTCGCCTGGAAGCAGAGGAAGGCGACGAAGACGTCGAAGAGGTATTCCGGCCAGCGCACCGGTAACAGCCGCGCAGCGAGGCCGAGCAGCGCGAAGCCGGTGGTCGAGATCGCATCATTGCGCGAAGACAGCCAGGTCGCCTTGATCACCGGGTTGGGCTCGGCCCGGAAGCGCCAGAGCACGCCGATGATGATGTAAGCGATCAGGATCGCGCTCGCCGCCGAGAAGCCGAGCGTGAACAACTCGATCGGCCGCGGCCGCAGGATCTTGTCCCAGAGGTCATAGAGCGTGTGGAAGCCCGCGACCGCCATCACTGCGCCGATGCCGAGCGCCGCCAGCTTCTCGGCCCGCTCGTCGCGGCCGAAGACCAGCGCGGCGATGCCGTAGAGCGCGACGTCGTAGACCCAGTCGACGCCGTCCTTGAACAGCTGGTTGTTGCCGATCGCCAGCGCCCAGAGCACGACATTGCCGGCGAAGATCAGGATGCCCAGCGCGATGCCCCAGATCGTCAGCCGATAGGCGCGCCCGACCTTGGGATCGACCGGCGCGGCATGACCGGGCTCGTTCGATGTGGCGTCCACGCTCTCGATACTCGTCACAGGCCGCTCCGGATCAGGTCGAACAATCTTGCGCAATCGCGCCACGCCGCAAACCGTCTTCCCACTCGCGGAACCGCATGTTTAGCTGGCGCGACGCAACCGCGGAGCGAGTCGGAAAGGCCCCGACATCGCCCTTCGAGAGACAATGGACAGGCTAACGGCACGAATCATCAGGTCGAATATTCAGCACTTTCATTGACGGGGAGACGATTGGCATGACTGCGATCATTGGATTCCTCAACACCGTCTTCTGGGGCTATGTGCTGATCTATGGCCTGCTGGCCGTCGGCATCTTCTTCACGCTGCGGCTGAAATTCGTTCAGATCGTGCACTTCCCCGAGATGTTCCGCTCGGTGATGAATGCGCCGGTCGAGGACAAGAGCGGCATCACGCCGTTCCAGGCGCTCTGCACCAGCCTCGCCTCGCGCGTCGGCACCGGCAATCTCGCCGGCGTCGCGGTCGCGCTCTATCTCGGCGGTCCCGGCGCGATCTTCTGGATGTGGATGGTCGCGCTTGTCGGCATGGCCACCGCCTATTCCGAGAGCACGCTCGCCCAGCTCTACAAGATCCGCGACGAGAACGGGCAGTATCGCGGCGGCCCAGCCTTTTACATCGCCAAGGGGCTAAACGCGCCTTGGGCGGCCGTCCTGTTCTCGCTCTGCCTGATCCTCGTCTTCGGCCTCGTCTTCAATGCGGTGCAGGCCAATTCGATCGCCGATGCGATGCAGGGCGCCTTCGGCTTCAACAAGCTCTATGTCGGCGTCGCGCTCGCCATCCTTTCGGCGGTCGTGATCTTCGGCGGCATCAGCACCATCGCCCGCGTCGCCGAATATGTCGTGCCATTCATGGCGATCGCCTATCTCCTGGTCGCGATCTACGTGCTGGTGGTCCATATCGCCGAGGTGCCGGCGATGATCGCTCTGATCGTCAAGAGCGCCTTCGGGATCGAGGCGGCCGGCGGCGGCATCGCCGCGGCGATGCTCAACGGCGTCAAGCGCGGCCTGTTCTCCAACGAGGCCGGCATGGGCTCGGCGCCCAACATCGCCGCCGTGGCGACGCCGAACCCGCATCACCCGTCATCGCAGGGCTTCGTCCAGGCGCTCGGAGTCTTCATCGACACCATCCTGATCTGCACGGCGACAGCGGTGATGATCCTGTTGTCGCAGAAGCTGGTGCCGGGCTCCGGCATCACCGGCACGCCCCTGACGCAAGAGGCGATGACCGCGCATATCGGCGCGGCCGGGCGCTATTTCATTGCGGTGGCGATCTTCTTCTTCGCCTTCACCTCGATCATCGGCAACTACGCCTATGCCGAGAACGCCATGACCTATCTCGGCGTCAACGGCACCATCGGCCTCGGCATCCTGCGCCTGGCCGCGCTCGGCATGGTGATCTGGGGCGCCTACGAGAGCGTCAGCACCGTCTTCGACGCCGCCGATGCGGTGATGGGCCTGATGGCGACGATCAACCTGATCGCGATCGTCCTGCTCTCCGGCACGGTCGCCAAGCTCACTGCCGACTACATCGCCCAGCGCAAGGCCGGCGTGCCGCATTTCGACGCCGCCCAGTACCCAGAGCTCGCCGGCAAGATCGAAGGCGATATCTGGGGCCGGAAAGGCTGACGGCAGGCCGGGCTCCCCGTCATTGCGAGGAGCGCAGCAACGAAGCAATCCAGGGAGGTAGAGCACTGCCGCCCCTGGATCGCTTCGCGGAGCCTGTCCCTGGGCTTGCCCAAGGCAAGACCCGGGAGCTCGCGATGACGTGAGGCTCTCAACCTCTCCCGACGAACGGCATCTTGCTGGCCATGATGTTCATGAACAGCACGTTCGCCTCGATCGGCAGGCTCGCCATGTGCAGCACCGAGGTGGCGACGTGGTTTACGTCCATCACCTGCTCGATCTTGATCGAGCCGTCTGCCTGCGGCACGCCCTGCGTCATGCGCTGCGCCATCTCGGTCAGGGCGTTGCCGATATCGACCTGGCCGACGGCGATGTCGTATTTGCGCCCGTCGAGCGAGGCGGTGCGGGTCAGGCCGCTGATCGCATGCTTGGTCGCGGTGTAGGCGACCGAGTTCGGCCGAGGCGCATAGGCCGAGATCGAGCCGTTGTTGATGATACGCCCGCCGCGCGGCTCCTGGTCCTTCATCAGCTTGAAGGCTTCCTGCGTGCACAGGAACGGCCCGGTCAGATTGGTGTCGACCACCTTCTGCCAGTCGGCCAGCGACAAATCCTCGAGCATGATCCCGCCCGGCGCATTGACGCCGGCATTGTTGAACAGCACGTCGAGCCGGCCGAACTTCGCCTTTGTCGCGGCGAACAGCGCCTGGACCGAGGCCTGGTCGGTGACGTCGGTCGGCACGGCGAGCGCCTGCCCGGTCGGCGCGCCCGAGAGCTTGATCGTCTCTTCCAGCGCATCGGCCCGGCGCCCGGCCAGCACGGCGCGATAGCCATCCTTCAGAAAGGCGATGGCGACAGCCCGGCCGACGCCCGAGCCGGCCCCGGTGATGATCGCGACCTTGTTATGCCCTGACATGCGTTTCCTCGTCCTAGCGTTATTTCAACCGTTTCAGGCGCCGCACCATAGCAGCGTATGCAGTATACGGAACCGCTTTTCCCGCAAGTCCGCGCTGCGCCTTCACTTGCCTGACGCAAGGTCTGCCCTACAGTTCTAGCGAGGGAGGATGCATCATGACCAGCCTGAACCGCCGTGGTTTCATCGCCGCCGGAGCCGCCAGCTTGAGCCTGCCGGCGCTCGCCCAGCAGCCCGGCCACGAGCATCATGGCGGCCATTATGAGCGGCTGAACCAGCCTGGACGCATCGGCAAGCCCGAGCTCGCCGCCTCGCAGAACGTCTTCGATTCACCCGCGCCCAAGGCCGCCAACCCCGGCCGCTGGAGCGCCAAGGCGCTGCTGCCGCTGCCGCGCTCGGAAATGGCCTGGGCGGCGGCTTATGACGACCGCATGCATATCGTCGGCGGCTATGGCGAGCAGCGCACCGACCGGCCCTATCACCATGTCTACGATCCCAAGGCCGACAAATGGAACGATGGCGCGCCGCTGCCGCAGGGGGCCAACCATGTCGGCGTCGCTTTCCTCGACGGCAAGCTCTACGCGATCGGCGGCTTCCTCGAGCAGAACCGCAAGCCGCATCCGCAATGCTTCGTCTACGATCCCAAGGCGGATAAATGGGCGCAGATCGCGCCTTTGCCGCGCCCGGTCGGCTCGGCCGCGATCGTCGGCCTGAACGGCCTGCTATATTCGATCGGCGGCGCGATCGGCGACACCACCGAGAGCAAGACCTCGGTCAACTGGCACCTTGTCTACGATCCGAAAGCCGACAAGTGGAGCGAGCGCACGCCGATGCCGACGGCGCGCGATCACACCGGCACGCTCGCCATCGGCAATCTGATCCATGTCATCGGCGGCCGTGTCGACTCGTTCCACACCAATTCGAACCTGCACCATGCCTACGACCCGGCGACCGACAAATGGGCGCCGCGCAACCCGCTGCCGACCGCCCGCTCCGGCCATGGCGCCGTGCTCTATCGCGGCAAGGTCTTCATCATGGGCGGCGAAGGCACGAACCGCGTCTTCGGCCAGATGGAGGCCTACGACCCCGCCAGCGACGGCTGGGAGCAATACGCTCCGATGCTGACGCCGCGCCACGGCCTCGGCGCCGCGCTGGTCGGCGACGCCATCCATGTCGCCGGCGGCGGCCCGATCATGGGCGGCGGCGTTCAGAGCGCGATCCACGAGGCGTTCAGTCTGGGATAGGCCAACAAGCAACCGAGCGCTCGCAGCATCGCGACTGCGAGCCGGCATACTTGTCAAATGACATCCCGCAGTGAAATCGCCCCGACTACCAAGGGCGAATGACTGCGCCGAGAATCGTTTTACGCACCACCGGCATCGCCTGCCGACCGGCGCTTCGTGCGCTTGGGCCCCGCAGCGGGATCCGTTGATGCGGTCTCAGGTTCTGGAGGTCCTGACCAGGAAGCTGGAGGCAAGGTCGGCGCTGTCCATCGCCGACAGGGGCACCCTGCTTGGGCTGCCCATCACGGTGCGGCGATACGAGGCCCGCAAGGACATCATCCTCGAAGGCCGGCACAACAACCAGTGCTGCATCGTCATCGAGGGATTGCTCTGCCGCTACAAGGTCATCAAGGACGGCGGCCGGCAGATCCTGTCCCTGCACATGCCGGGCGACATCCCCGACCTGCAATCAATCCATATCGACGTCATGGACCACACCGTCGGAACCATCTCGGCCGCGACAGTCGGCTTCATTCCGCACTCGGCGATCAAGCAGGCGCTGCAGCACTCGCGCGAGCTGTCACGCGCATTCTGGCTGGAGGTCCTGATCGAGACCTCGATCCTGCGCGGCTGGACCGCCAGCATCGGCAAGCGCAGCGCCCCGGCAAGGATCGCTCACTTCCTCTGCGAATACATCACGCGCATGAGGGCGATCGGTCTCTCGGATGGAATGACCTGCGTCATGCCGTTGACCCAGACCGAGATCGGCGACGCGCTCGGTCTGTCGACCGTCCACATCAACAAGAAGCTGCGCGAGCTGCGCCGGGCCAAGCTCGTCGAGCTTCGCGCCGGCCAGCTACGCGTGCTAAATTGGCGGGAGTTGAGTGATCGGGCCGATTTCGATCCGAACTATTTGCACCTGCCTCTTTTGAAGAAGTAGCGGTTTTTCCCGCCCAGTGCGGAACAGATTGGCTGGGAGCGGCATTCTGCGAACATGGCACGCTTCTATTTCGATACCGATGACGGGACGGTTGCCGACGCCGACGACGAAGGCGTCGACTTTCCGGACCGCGAGAGCGCAAAGCATGCCGCCCACGCCATCCTGGCCGTGATGATCGGCGAGAAGCTGCCGGTCGCCGGCCACATCGGCCTGCGCGTCGTGGTTCGAGACGAACATGGCAGGCCCTTCTATCGCGCCGGCTTGAACCTGGAAGGCGCCGAAATTCCGCAGAACTAGATGCTGGAAGCTTCGAGCTGACGTGCCGGACCACCAGGCGGGAAACGATCAGCCGGCTGAACTAGGACCGGCTCGCCGGTTCGCTCGGCACTGCGGAAGGGGCTGCGAACCGCTCAAGCACGAAAGCGACAACCGCCGTCGCGGCTATGGCGAACACCAGCCGCCCGAACAGCACGCTGGTGAGGTCGGCGCCGAGCGCGACCACGATCAGCGTGTCCTCGATCAGGCTGTGCGCGAAGCCCATGAAGACGCTGGCGAGAAAGACCTGCCGCGGCTCGATCGGCTGCCGGCGCACCTCCGCCAGCATCAGCCCGCTGCCATAGGAAATGCCGAGCAGGAGACCGACGGTGGTGAACGGCAGCGCCTCCCGACGCAGGCCAGCCAGGCGGAAGAGCGGGGCGAGGCCCTTGTAGAGCGCATCGAGAATGCCGGCCGCCCTGAGCAGCTCCATCACCCAGGTCAGAGCCAGCAGGATCGCGAGCATCACGACGAGCGTCTTGCCCAGCCCATAGAAGAAGCCGAGCCAACCGCCCTCGCCCGCCGCCGGCGTCCAGACCGGGGCCATCGGCTGCGACAGCCAGCCGGTCGCGGCGAAGAGCTGGTGCAGCAGCGCGGCGAAGGCCATCGCTCCGGCGATCCGGATGACCGACGTCGCCCAGAAATTCGGCCCGGCCTTGGCGACGATGCGCTGCTCGACCGGAATCGCATGCGCCATCAGCAGCAGGGTCGAGAACACCGTCATGTCGGCGCCGCTGAGTGCCAGCGTCGGCACCAGCGTGAACAGGACGATCACCCCGCCCCACATCCCGACCAGCAACCCGGTCAGCCAGGCCAGCGCCAGCTCCGGCGGCAAGCCGAAGAGCTGCATGGCAGGCGCGAGCCAGGGGGAGACGGCCTTGATGACCCCGAACTCGGCCAGAGCCTGCGTCGCGATCGCGATCGGCACCATGACCACGACGAGCTCGCGGTAGACCGAGAAGGTCTCGATCGTCTTGCGGCGGAACTGGGTTTGGAGCGGCATCTGCGGCAATCCTCGATCAACGCCGGGACGCTAGCGCCGATGCGTGCGCGGCGGTGGTCAAAATCGTCGACTTCATGCAATTTTATTGCACGAGACTTGGCTGGGCATGGCCGCAATGGACCGCATCGACAAAAAGCTGCTCAACCTGCTGCAGGCCGACGCCTCGCGCACCAATGCCCAGCTGGCCGACGAGGTCGGCCTTGCGCCATCGAGCTGCCTGCGTCGGATCAGGCGGCTGGAGGCGGCCGGGCTCATCCTGCGCACCGTCGCGATCCTCGATCCCGCCAAGAGCGGCAAGGGTCTCAAGGTCATCATCGCCGTCGAGCTCGCCCGCCATGACGAGCCCAGCCGGCGGCAATTCCTCGAGCTGGCGGCGCGTCAGCCGGCAGTCGTCCAGGCCTATGGCGTTACCGGCCAGACCGATGTGATGCTGATGCTGCGCGTGGCCGACATGGACGAGGTGACGGCGCTGTGCGAGCTGCTCTTCGACGGGCACAGCAATGTCGCGCGTTACTACACCATGGTCGTGAACAAGACCGGCAAGGAGACGACGGCGATCCCGCTGTGAGCGCCGCCATCTCCTCGGGCGTCGGAGCGCGTTACTGCACGCGGCTCGCGGCCTCGATGGCGTCCGACATGATCGCGAGACCCTGGTCGAGCTCGGCCTCGGACACGGTCAGCGGCGGCGCGATGCGGAAGACGCCGCCCATGCCGGGCAGCTTGACGATGTTCATGCTGAGTCCCCGGCGCATCGCCTCGTCCATGATTTGGGCTCCGAGTTCGAAGCCTGCGGCCTTGGTCTTGCGGTCGGTAACGACTTCGAGGCCGAGCAGCAGCCCGCGCCCGCGCACATCGCCGACGCATTCGTACCTCTGCTGCAGCGAGAGCAGCCCCTGCTTCAATCGCTCGCCGCGCTCGCGGGCCTGAGCGACGAGGCCGTCGCGCTCGACCACGTCGAGCACCGTCACGCCGACAGCCGCCGTCAGCGGATCGGAGACATGGGTGGTGTAGAACAGGAAGCCACGCTCGAACGCCGTCTGCTCGATCACTTCCGTCGTCATCACCGCCGCGAGCGGCAGACCGGAGCCGAGGGTCTTGGACAGGGTCAGGATGTCGGGCGTCACTCCATCGCGCTGGAAGGCGAACATGTGCCCGGTGCGGCCGACGCCGGTCTGCGCCTCGTCGAGGATCAGCAGCATGCCGCGCTCCACGCATTTGCGCTTGAGCGCAGCGAGATAGCCTGGCGGCAGTTCGAGGATACCGCCGCTCGACAGGATCGGCTCGGCGATGAAGGCGGCAAGAGCGCCGGTCGACTGCCGGTCGATCAGCTCGAAGGCGTCGTCGAGCTCGGCCTGCCAGTCATTGCTGCCGTCGGGATGCTTGAAGCGCGGGCGGTATGAATTCGGCGCCGGGATCACGAAGGAGCCAGCTGCCGCGGGCCCGTACCCGCGGCGACCGGCGCTGTAGGTCGCGGACGCCGCCGCCCCGGTCATGCCGTGCCAGCTCTGCGCAAAGCCGACGACCTCATGGCCACCGGTGACCAGCTTGGCCATGCGGATCGCCGCCTCGTTCGACTCCGCTCCGGTCGTCAGCAGTTGCACGCGCGGAAGCCCGGGCGCGAGCGCCGCGAGGCGCTCGGCCAGCGTCACCACCGGGCGCGAGAGCATGCCGCTGAACAGATGCGCCACCGCCCGCATCTGGCGGTCCACCGTCGCGACGATATCAGGGTGGGTATGGCCGAGCACGGCGCTCATCTGGCCGGAGGTGAAATCAAGGATGCCGCGGCCATCGGCGTCATAGACGAAGGAGCCCTCGGCCCGCTCGACGATGATCTGCTCGAAGCTCGGCCCATAACGCGTCAGATGCGTGTTCGCGCTGGCCCAGAAGGCGGCATCGGCATTGAGCGACATGGAGTGTCCTTTCGGGGGCGTACAAGCAATCGCCATTCCAGAGCGCTATAGAGCCTTGCCTCAGCAAGCAAATTGATACTTCTTCAATCCGATATCGATTGGATTGATGGCATGCCAACGCTCGATCTCGCTTTGCTCAGGAACTTCGCCGTGGTGGCCCAAACGGGCTCGATCAGCCTCGCGGCAGTACAGGTCGGGCGCACGCAATCGGCGTTGAGCATGCAGATGCAGCGTCTCGAGGAGCTGATCGGCCAGGCGCTGTTGCATCGCAGCGGTTCTGGTGTTCGGCCGACCGCAGCTGGCCAGAAACTGTTGATGCATGCCGAGGCACTCCTCGCCAGCCATGACGAAATTCTCGCCGAGATGCGCGGAGCCGGATTGAGCGGCGCCTTGAGCCTGGGTTGCCCCGAGGACTACTCGATCGCCTTCCTGCCCGACCTGCTGCGCGGCTTCTGCGCGCTGCATCCCGATGTCGAATTGCGCATGGTCTGCGCGCCGACCTCGGAATTGCGCCCGCTCCTGCATCGCCGCCAGATCGAAGTCGCACTGGTCTCGCTGCCCGATGCCGCAAGCCGCGAGGTGATCCGCGAGGAGCGCTTCGTCTGGGTCGCCAATGAACCCGAACCGCCGATTCTCCATCAACCCAGCCTTCCGCTCGCTCTCTCCGCCCCGCTGACCCTCGACTATCGCGCTGCATGCGAAGCGATGGAGGCGGTCGGCCGGCGCTATCGCATCGCCTTCGCCAGCAACAGCCTCTCCGGCCTGATCGCCATTGCGCGCTCCGGCCACGCCATCAGCGTACTCACACGCACGGCTGTCCCGCCCGATCTCCATATCGTGCAGACCGGCCTGCCGCCGCTTCCCGCGATCGGCATCGCCGTCGAGTTCGCCGATCAGCGGCCGTCCGCTGCCGCGGCGGCGCTGGGCGTTCATATTCGGGCCGAGCTGCCGCGCCTGTGAGGCGTAGCCATCGGCGGCGAAACTAACGTCTTCCTGTATACAAAATTCCGCATACACACTTGCCGCCCGCCATCAAGCGCTCTACTCCTTGCATGCAAGAAGCAACGACAAGCTTGGGAGGAGTATGATGAAGGGATTCCGCACGCTGGCTTTGGCCTTGGGCGCGCTCGCCATCGGCGCGGCGCCGGCCTTCGCCTTTCCGGATCGGCCGGTGCAGTTGATCGTGCCCTGGGCGGCCGGCGGCGGCATGGATGCAGTGATGCGCATCTTCGCCAATGGTTTGGAGGCGGAGTTGAAGCAGCCGGTCAACGTCATCAACCGCACCGGCGGCGGCGGCGTCACCGGCCATACCGCGATCGCGACCGGCGCGGCGGACGGCTACACCATCGGCGGCGTCAGCCCCGAGATCTCCTTCTTCAAGACGCTCGGGCTCGGCGACCTGACAGTCGACAGCGTCGACCTGTTCTCGCGCGTCTCGCTCATCCCGGCAGGCGTTACGGTCAAGGCCGACGCGCCCTACAAGACGATCGCCGACTTCATCAAGGCGGTGAAGGAGAACCCGAAGGGCACTTTCACCTCCTCCGGTACCGGCACCGGCGGCTCCTGGCACGTCGCCTCCGGCGGCCTGATGAAGGCGGCCGGCCTGCCCGCCGACCAGATCCGCTGGGTGCCGAGCAATGGCGGCGCTCCCGCATTGCAGGACCTTGCCGCCGGCGGCATCAGCGCCTTCACCGGCTCGCCGATCGAGGCCAAGGCGATGCTCGACGGCGGGCGCGTGCGCACCATCCTGATGATGACCGAGGAGCGCCACCCGAACTTCCCCGACGTGCCCAGCGCCAAGGAAGCCGGCCTCGACTGGACCTATCAGAACTGGTTCGCCATCGCCGCGCCCAAGGGCGTGCCGGCCGACCGCCGCAAGATCCTCTATGAGGCGGCAGAGCGCACGATGAAGCGAGAGGACGTCCGCAAGGGCATGGCCGATCGCGGCATCACCCCGGTCTGGGACACGCCGGCGCAGCTGCAGGACTATGTGAAGACCTTCGGCGAGCGCGGCAACGGGGTGCTGAAGGATCTCGGCCTGGCCAAAAACTGAGGCCAGGCGCTTCTTCGCTCAGTCCCACCGTCATTCCGAAACTGCGCCTCTCCGCGGCTTGTCCGGAATGACGGTTCTATCCGGTCGAATTGCTCTATCGCCGCCGCGCCTGCAACGGCAGGTCGCCGAACAGGGACGGCTCGGCGCTGGTGCGCGCCTTCTCGATCGTCAGGATCCTGAGCTTGGTCTCGACGCCGCCATCGGCCGAGAAGCCGCCGGTCTTGCCGCCGGCGGCGAGCACGCGATGGCAGGGCACGATGATCGGGATCGGGTTCTGGCCGAGCGCGACGCCGACGGCCCGGGCCGCGCCAGGCTCACCGATCCGGGCGGCAACCTCGCCATAGGTCAGCGTCTCACCAGGCGGGATCGCCAGCGCCACCGCGTAGACGCGGCGATTGAACTCGGGCGTGGCCGAGAGATCGATCGGCAGATGCGCAAGCTCGCGCTGCTCTCCCGCGAGCAAGGCGACGACATCGTCGATCGCCTGCCGCACGAAGGCAGGCGGCTCGGCCTCCTCCGCGCCGGGAAAGCGCTTTGCCAGCCGCCGCAGAGCCGCATCCTCGTCCCGCTCGGGCAACTGCGCCGCGATGATGCGCTCCTCCTGCCAGACCAGGGCGCAGGAACCGATCGCGGTGGTGAAGAGACAGAAGTTCTGCATGGGCTGACGATAGCGCGGCCGCGGGCTCCAGGGCACCCGATTCCTGCCGTCTCCATCATTTGTCGTCCCGGCCAAGGCGAAGCGTAGACCCGGGACCCATTCCGTAACCTCTCTCGGAAAGGCTCAGGAATGGATCCCGGATCGGCGCGGCTTCGCCGCTTCTCCGGGATGACTTTTGTTGGGGATCGGGAGAGGCCTCAGCTCAAGCCCAGAGCCGTTCCTTCTCCAGCCCCTTATAGAGATCGGCCACCTGCTCGGCATAGCCATTGAACAGCAGCGTCGGCTTGCGGTCGCGCGAGCCCAGTACCTGCTCGCTCGCCTGGCTCCAGCGCGGATGCGAGACCTCCGGGTTCACATTGGCCCAGAAGCCGTATTCGGAGGCCTGCAAGCCCTCCCAGAATGTCTTCGGCCGCTCGGCGACAAAGCTGATCTTGCTGATCGATTTCACCGACTTGAAGCCGTATTTCCACGGCGTGATCAGCCGCAGCGGCGCGCCATGCTGGTTCGGGATCGGCTTGCCGTAGATGCCGGTCACCATCAGCGTCATGTCATGCGTCGCCTCGGCGATGGTCAGCCCCTCGGTATAGGGCCAGGGATACCAGCGCTGCGACTGGCCCGGCGCCATGCGCGGGTTCATGAAGGTCTGCATCTGGATGTATTTCGCGCCGGAGAGCGGCTTCGCCAGCGCGACCAGCTGCTTCAGCGGGAAACCGGTCCACGGCACCGCCATCGACCAGGCCTCGACGCAGCGGAAGCGATAGAGCCGTTCTTCCAGCGTGACCTTGCGGATCAGGTCGTCGAAGCCGATCTCGAACGGCTTCTCGACCAGACCATCGATCGCAATCGTCCATGGGCGCGGCTGCAGGCGCTTTGCCGAAGCCGCCACCTCCTTCGAGGTGCCGAACTCGTAGAAATTATTGTAGTTCGCCGCCAGCTCCTCGTCGGTCACCGGCCGGTCGAGCGTGTAGGACGCGTTGCGCTTGGCCGGGTAGAGGTCGAGCGTCGGGTCGGGGCCCTGCGCTCCGGCCGCCTGAGGGAGGGCGGCACCGGCGATCACGCCGGCCGAGCCGGCGAGCCATTGCCGGCGATTCAGGAAGATGGATTCCGGGGTCGCCTGGCTTTCGGGCATCTCCCAGCCGGCGCGACGCTTGATCAACATGACGGACATACTCCGTTGTAACGGAGCAAGTTTAGTCGATCCGGCGCCGAAGCACCAAGTCACGAGCGGGAGAGCAACTCTCCCAGCCGGTCAGGATCACAGTTGGGCAGCGCCCTCAAGCCTGCAGATCGGCGAAGCGCTTGGCGTAATCCGCCTCGAGCCCTTCGATCCGCGACCAGAAGCCGCGCGGCGGATCTCCGGCGAGCCTGTCCTCAAGAATGCCGAGATGGGTGTGCCAGCCGCTGGCGACGCTGGTCATCTCCGCCTTGTCGGCGAGCTTGCGATGCGTCAGCACCAGCTTGACCTTGTCGCCCTGCGGCGTCAGCTCGAAGGTCACCTCCGAGCTGGCATCGCCTTCGCCCGGCCAGGTCATCGCCAGCACCGTCATGGGCTCATAGCGCGTCACCGTGCCCTTGGACGGCCAGCCATTGTCGTTCATCTCGCGATAGCGCTCGGGCGGCTGCTCGCTGGTGATTTCGGAGTGTTTGAACAGGAGGTTGGCCGCGCCGCCGACGCGCGGCTCGATCTGCCCCGAAGCGAGCCAGGTGCCGCGCTTGTCGGACTCGGTGAGATAGGACCAGACCCGCTCGACCGGGCCGGGCAGCAACCGCTCGAAACGGACCGCGCCGCTCTCCAGAACCACGCCATACTCGCTCATGATCTCTCTCCTTCGTCGTCGGGTTTTGCGAGTTCTCGTTCCAGGCGGTCGAGCCCGGCATTCCAGAAGCCGCGCACCTGCCGGACCCACGCGTCGAAGGCATCGAGGCCTTCCGGGTCGAGCCGGTAGATCCGGCGCTGGCCGCTGACTTCGACACTGACCAGCCTCGCCTCCTTCAACACCTTGAGGTGCTGCGAGATCGCCGGCGCGCTCATGCCGAACTGCGCGGTGATCTCGCCCGCCGCCATGGCGCGCTGGCCCAGCATCTCGACGATGCGGCGGCGGGTCGGGTCGGCAAGGGCGGTGAAGCGATCCATGCCTTTCATTTAATGCATAACTTAATTAAGTCAATGCAAAAATAATGACCGCAGTACTGACAGCACCCTCCCCTTGCATGCACGCCGCTTGTGGTTGTCGCGGTTGCAGGTCATGAAGAGCTCCCTACCCGCCTCGCGTCCGAGACCATGCCCTCCCGAAACGCCACCCTCGCCGGCATCCTGATGATGCTGCTCGGCATCCTGCTGTTCTCGATCAACGATGTGATGGGGAAATGGCTGGTCGCGACCTATACGGTCGGCCAGGTCCTGGTGCTGCGCTCGGCCGCGGCGCTGCTGGTGATCGTGCCCTTCGTCGTCAAGCAGGGCGTCCAGCGCACGCTGCGGCCGGAGCGGCCGGGCCTGCAATTGCTGCGCGTCACGCTTGGCTCCTGCGAGGTCGCGCTGTTCTATTGGGCGGTCTCCTATCTGCCGCTCGCCGACACGATGACGCTCTGGCTGGCGGCGCCGGTCTGGGCAGTGGTGCTGGCGGCGCTGCTGCTCGGCGAACGCGTCGATGCCGGGCGCTGGCTCGCCGTGGTCGCCGGCTTCGTCGGCGTCGCGATCGCGCTCAACCCGTCGGGCCAGAGCCTCTCCCTGCCGGCGATCATCGCGCTCGTCGGCAGCTTCTCCTTCGCGGCGATGATGATCACCGGCCGGCAATTGCGCGGCACCCCCGACGTGACGCTGGTCTTCTGGCAGACGTTCGGCGCGCTGGTGATGGGCGTCCTGCTGCTACCCTTCGGCTGGGTGACCCCGACGCTCGCCGACCTTGGCCTGCTCGGCCTGCTCGGTATCGTCGCCATGGTCGCGCATATCTGCGTGACGCGCTCGCTCAAGCTGGCCGAGGCCTCGGTCGTGGTGCCCTATCAGTACACGCTGATCGTCTGGGCGCTGGTCTTCGGCTGGTTCGTCTTCGGCGACTGGCCGACGCCGGCCATGCTCTTCGGCGCCGCGCTGATCATCGCGGCCGGCCTCGCTTTGCTCGTCCTGGAACGGCGCGCCGGCAATGCCGCCTCTGAAGCCGCCAAGGAGCGTGTTACGATCGAACAGAGCTGATCCGGAGATGCGATGGCCGAGGCTGAGAAACCGCCGGATTACTGGAACTGGCTTGGCTCCGCGATCTCCCTCGTCCTCGGCCTCTGGCTGCTCATCGCCGGCTGGCGCGCCTTGCCCCTGGCGCGCGGCGATCTCCTGGTCGCCGACCATGCCGGCCCGATCAACTACAGCACGCCGTTGATGCGCGTCAGCTCGGGACGACGCGGGACGACGACCTATCGCACGCAGGATCTCTGGCTCGTCGCGTTCAGCAACGACCGGCGGTTCAACTACAGGCGGCTCTATCGGCCCGCCCGCGGACTCTGGGTCGACGATATCGACCGCCTCGACCGGGACCAGCAGGTCCGCTTCCTGGTCGACCCCGATCGCCAGCTGGTCTACGAGGCGACCTCGCGCGGCAAGACCTTCCTCGCCTATGACGACACCGCCGAGATGCTGACCGGCGGCGCACGGCGCTCGTTCCTGTTCGGCTTCGGCTTGCTTGCCGGCGCAATCTGGCACCTCTGGCCGCTGGCCTCGCGCTACTGGCGCGAACGGCAAGGCGCCGGCGAAGCCCATGGCGGCTGAGAAGGCGGAAACCGGGCCGCTCTGGTGGGCGGGGGTTGCAACCCTTGGCCTCGTCTTCCTCGCCTATGGCTACGGCATCCTGCCCGTCGCGCGCGACCGGCTCGTCGCGGTCGAGCTGGAAGCGCCACTGCCGGTGCGGCAGGTGCTGATCCAATTGAGCGGGCGCAACCCCGACAGTTACTACACCCAGTATGTCAACGCGTCCCTGCCTGGTCGCGGCAAGGTCGTGATCAGGCCGGTCGTCAAGGTCCTCATCCCCGAGATCGAGAGCCTGAAACGCGGCCAGGTCCGCTTCCTCGTCGACCCCGCCAGTCTGAGGATCTACGAAGCGGCCATCGACGGCCGCATCGTCCAATCCTATGCGGGCTCGGCCGGCCGGCAGCGCAGCCATGCCTTCATCGCGCTGGGTGCCGGGGTGTTCTGCGTCGGCGTCGGGGCTATGGGGCTGGCGCCGCTGCGCTGGGCGCGCGACAAAAAGCAGGCCCGCCCGAATGAATGAGCGGGCGGGAGGACTTCATGGCGACGATCACCTATCTGACCACCGTCCAGTTCGGCTTCGGCGAGCTCAAGACCCTCGCGCCCGGCCTGGCCGACCTGAAGATCGCGCGCCCGCTGATCGTCGCCGACCGCGGGCTCGCGGCGACCGACCTGATCGACCGGCTGCGCGCCGCTTCGCCCTTGCTCGGCAATGCTCCGCTCTTCGTCGATACTCCGACAAACCCGACCGAGGAGGCGGTCGAGGCCGCGGTCGCGCTCTATCGTGAGCATGATTGCGACGGCCTCGTCGCCATTGGCGGCGGCTCGCCGATCGACCTCGCCAAGGGCGTCGCTTTGCTCGCCAGCCATGACGGCCCGCTCGAAACCTATGCCGCGATCCTCGGCGGCATCCCGAAGGTGACGAGCAAGGTCGCGCCGGTGATCGCCATCCCGACCACCGCCGGCACCGGCAGCGAGGTCGGCCGCGCCGCACTGATCACGCTGAAGGACGGTCGCAAGCTGGGCTTCATCTCGCCGCACCTGATCCCGAAGCTCGCCATCTGCGATCCCGAGTTGACGCTCGGCCTGCCGGCCATGCTCACCGCCGCAACCGGCATGGATGCGCTGACCCATTGCATCGAGACCTACTTAAGCCCGCGTGAGAACCCGCCGGCCGAGGCGATCGCGCTTGACGGGCTGAAGCGCGCCGCTAGCCATATCGAGCGCGCCACCGCCGACGGCTCCGACCGCGAGGCCCGCAAGGAGATGCTGATGGCCGCGCTGCAGGGCGGCCTGACCTTCCAGAAGGGGCTGGGCGCCGTCCACGCCCTGTCGCACCCGCTCGGCGGCCTGAAGCAGGTCTCGCTGCATCACGGCACGCTCAATGCCGTGCTGCTGCCGGCGGTGCTGCGCTTCAACGAATCGGCCGCCACCGCGAAATACGCCGAGATCCGCCGCGTGCTCGGCCTCTCCGCCGATGCCGACCTCGCCGCCTGGATCGCCGGGCTGACGCAGCGCCTCGGCCTGCCGGGCTCGCTGTCGCAGATGGGCGTACCGCGCGAAGTGCTGCCGGCCATCGCCGAGGCGGCAACGCAGGACCATTCGAGCGCGACCAATGCGCGGCCGGCGAGTGCGGCGGATTACCTGGCGATGCTGGAAGCGTCGTTCGGATAGGCGGAGCCCCTGCCGTCATTCTCGGCCGAAGCGAAGCGCAGACCCGAGAATCTCTGGACGAGAAGGCGCCAGCGGGCGCCTTGTCCGGTACGATACCCTCGCAAAATCCGCGAACATAACGAACTGAACAGGCGCGTGGTGCCGATTGCTGCGCTCCACGTTGTGGCCGAACGATAGATATGTCGCCTACTCGATTTCGATTAGCGGCTGAATCGCGTCGAGAGGGATCGAGTATCGCCGGAAAAGTGCTCGCAGCTCCTCACGCTGCCAAACCGCCAAGTGCTTCGAAATGGCAACTTCAATCACTTCTGGATGCGCCCAGACTTGAACGTGCATCGCACCAAGCAAGAAAAAGAAATTCCGCTCGTCACCGGGGCTGTAGAAATTCATCCCCTTGAGACGCACTTCTGAATAGTCGCCGAAATGCTCGATTGTGACATCCACCGGCGATAGCCCTTACATCCTGAACACGCCGAAGCGCGTCTCCGGCACCTCGGCATTGAGGCAGGCGGAGAAGGCCAGCGCCAGCACGCGGCGGGTCTCGGACGGCAGGATGATGCCGTCGTCCCAGAGCCGGGCGGTGGCGTAATAGGGCGAGCCCTCGGATTCGATCTTGTCGCGGATCGGCGCCTTGAAGGCCTCGGCATCCTCCGTGGTCCACGGCTTGCCCTCGGCTTCGAGATTGTCGCCGCGCACGGTCGCGAGCACGCTCGCCGCCTGCTCGGCGCCCATCACCGAGACCTTCGAGTTCGGCCAGGCGAACAGGAAGCGCGGCGAGTACGCGCGCCCGCACATGCCGTAATTGCCGGCGCCGAACGAGCCGCCGACCAGCACGGTGATCTTCGGCACCCGGGCCGAGGCCACCGCCGTCACCAGCTTGGCGCCGTCCTTGGCGATGCCGCGCGTCTCGGCTTCACGCCCGACCATGAAGCCGGTGATGTTCTGCAGGAAGAGCAGCGGGATACGGCGCTGGCAACAGAGCTCGATGAAATGCGCGCCCTTGAGCGCGCTCTCCGAGAACAGGATGCCGTTATTGGCGATGATGCCGACCGGGATACCGTGGATGCGGGCAAAGCCGGTGACGAGCGTCGAGCCGTAGAGCGGCTTGAACTCGTCGAGCTGCGAGCCGTCGACCAGCCGGGCGATGATCTCGCGGGCATCGTATTGCTTCTTGAGGTCGGTCGGCACGACGGCGTCGAGCTCGTCGGCGTCGTAGAGTGGCTCGACCGTCTCGGCGAGGTCGATGTCCGGTCGCTTGACGCTGTTGAAATTGCTGGCGATGCGGCGCGCGATCGCGAGCGCATGGGTGTCGTCGCCGGCATAGTGGTCGGCGACGCCCGAGAGCCGCGCATGGACATCGGCACCGCCGAGATCCTCCGCGGAAACGACCTCGCCGGTCGCGGCCTTCACCAGGGGCGGACCGCCGAGGAAGATCGTACCCTGGTTCCTGACGATCACCGTCTCGTCCGACATCGCCGGGACATAGGCGCCGCCGGCGGTACAGGAGCCCATCACCACCGCGACCTGCGGGATGCCGAGACCGGACAGTGTCGCCTGATTGTAGAAGATCCGGCCGAAATGCTCGCGATCAGGGAAGACCTCGGTCTGGTGCGGCAGGTTGGCACCGCCCGAATCGACCAGATAGATGCAGGGCAGCTTGTTCTCGCGCGCGATTTCCTGCGCGCGCAGATGCTTCTTCACCGTCATCGGGTAGTAGGTGCCGCCCTTGATGGTGGCGTCGTTGCAGACGACCATCACCTCGCGCCCGGCGACCCGGCCGATGCCGGCGATCATGCCGGCGCCATGCACATCCTTGTCGTACATGTCATAGGCGGCGAGCGAGCCGATCTCGAGGAAGGCCGAGCCGGGGTCGAGCAGGCGCAGGACGCGTTCCCTAGGCAGTAATTTTCCGCGCGAGGTGTGGCGCTCGCGCGAGCGGGCATTGCCGCCGAGCGCGGCAGTGGCGCGCCGCTCGAGCAATTGATCGCGCAGCGCGGTCCAGGCCGCGACATTGGTGCGCGCCTCGGCCGAATTGAGATCGACCTTGCTCTCGATGATCGCCACGGCGCGCTCCCTCACGACAATTCTTCAGTGCGGGTTATGGCGCGCCGGGCGCAAAAGGCAAACAGGCGACGGCGCGCAGATGCGCCGTGCGCGATTCTACAGCGCGCCTTCGGTTCAGCCGACCTCGGCTGAACGATCAGAATTCGCGCCGAACGGCATATGCTACTCGCGCATGCGCTTGACCGAGCCGGTCACGGTCGGGGCCGCGAACGCGCCGACCGCCCCGCCCGCAACGGCGCCGATCGGCCCGCCGATGATCGCACCCGTTCCAGCGCCGGCAGCAGCGCCGGCGATGCGCTCTTCAGTGGTCGAGCAGGCTGAAAGCAGGGCTGCCAGGCAGCCCGCGAAGATGAACCTCGTCATCGTCGTCCCCATGGTTGATGTCACGGGGCAAGCATCCCGCCGGATGGTCAACGCAAGGTAAACGTCAGGAAACGGCGATCGTTTGGCCGAAAATCTGCTCGAACTCGAGCCGCAGCGCGCTGTCGACCTCAGGCATCGTCACCGGCAGGCCGAGATCGACCAGCGAGGTCACACCTTGATCCGAGACGCCGCAGGGCACGATGCCGTCGAAATGCGCGAGCTCCGGCTCGACATTGAGCGAGATGCCGTGGAACGAGACCCAGCGCCGGACGCGAATGCCGAGCGCGGCGATCTTGTCCTCGGCATTGGCCCCCTTCTCCGGCCGGCGCACCCAGACACCGACGCGCTCCTCGCGCCGCTCGCCGCGGACGTTGAAGGCGGCGAGCGTGCCGATCAGCCAGGCTTCCAGCGCCGAGACGAAGCGGCGCAGATCCGGCTCGCGCAGCTTCAGGTCGAGCATCACGTAAGCGACGCGCTGGCCGGGGCCGTGATAGGTGAACTGCCCTCCCCGCCCGGTCCGGTGCACGGGAAAGCGCTCCGGCGTCAGCAGGTCCTCATCCTTGGCGGAGGTGCCGGCGGTGTAGAGCGCGGGATGCTCGACCAGCCAGACGCGCTCGCGCGCCTTGCCGTCGGCGATCAGCCCGGCACGCGCCTCCATTTCGGCGACCGCCGCCTCATAGCCGACCGGCTCGTCGGCGATCACCCATTCGACCGGCTCCGAACCCGCCTCCGGCAGGAACGAGACCGCAAGCGCCTCGCGCGTCTTCACTATGGCTTAACCTAGTTTGTTCAACTCTTGGAAACCGGCGCCGCGGCCGTTTCGCTTCGCTTCGCCGCTGCTCATGCGCCGGTTTCCGCGTCGCTGGCAAGTTCGTGGAATAGTTCTGAAGTTAAGTCTGCGGAGGCAGGTTTTGAAGGCCGATCTCGACAACGTCGCGGTAGAGCTAACGGTAGTGCTCGGCTCGGCCCAGATGCCTATCTACAAGCTGCTGCGCATGGGCCGCGGCGCGATCATCGAGCTCAACGCGACTGAGAATGACGAAGTCCAGATTCTCGCCAACAACCATCCCTTCGCCAAGGGCCATGTCGTCGTCGCCGGCACCCGAATCTCGGTCGAGATCACCGAGATGCTGATGCGCCCGACCGTCTACTCGCTCGAAACCGTCGCCGACGCCGCCTGAGCCGCCCCTTCCCACAGCCCTGACGATTTTCCTGATCGCGGCTCTTGTAGCCGGGAACTCGATTTGCTAGACCCGCGCCGCTCCGGAGTTCACCGCCACAGCGCGGCGTCCTCCAAGAGCCGCTGCGGTCATGGCGGAATTGGTAGACGCACTACCTTGAGGTGGTAGCGGGGAGACCCGTGGAGGTTCGAGTCCTCTTGACCGCACCAGTTTAGAGCGAGAGCTCGTGAAACGGCGATCCCCCAGGGATCGCCGTTTTTCGTTGTAGCGGTACCGAATCCGCTGCCGGCGCGTTGCCATGAAGCGGAGGCGCTGACACAAGAGCGCATCCGCCTTCCGGCGCGAATCTCACCGCCCCTGCCCTCGAATCGCGGAGCGTCCCATGGTGGAAGCCGAGCACGCTCCGGACGAAACACCGGAGCGCAAGATCCGCGACGAGGACGGCGCGATCGACCCGGGATTTGTCGAGCAGGTCTCGCAGGCCGTCCTGCTCTCCGACGTCACCACGCTGCGCGAGCTCGTCGCCGAACTCCATGAAGCCGATCTCGGCGACCTGATCGAAGCGCTCGATGCCGAGGAGCGGCCGAAGCTGATCTCGCTGCTCGGCGGTGATTTCGACTTCACCGCGCTGACCGAGGTCGATGACGCCGTCCGCGAGGAGATTCTCGAAGAGCTCTCGCCAGAGACGGTCGCCGAGGGCGTCCGCGACCTCGACACCGACGACGCCGTCTACATCCTTGAAGACCTCGACGAGGCCGACAAGCGCGAGATTCTCGACAAGCTGACGCCGGCCGAGCGGACGGTGCTGCAGCAAGGCCTCGACTACCCCGAGGACTCCGCCGGCCGGCGCATGCAGCCCGAGGTGATCGCGGTGCCGCCCTTCTGGACGGTCGGCCACACCATCGACTTCCTGCGCGACACCGAAGAGCTGCCCGAGCGCTTCTTCGAAATCTTCGTCGCCGACCCCAGCCATCATTTCGTCGGCACGGTCAGGCTTGACCGGCTGCTGCGCACCAAGCGCCCGGTCAGCGTCGTCGATCTCGTCGAGGACGATCGCCGCGTCGTCCAGGCGACCGACGACATCGAGGACGTGGCGCGCATGTTCCAGCGCTACAATCTCGTCGCCGCGCCGGTGGTCGACGCCGCCGGCCGGCTCGTCGGCGTCATGACCATCGACGACATCGTCGACGTGATCGAGGAGGCCGGCGACGACGACGTCAAGCAGCTCGCCGGCGTCGATGCCGAAGAAGAGATTTCGGATTCGGTGCGCCAGGTCGCGCTCGGGCGTTTCCGCTGGCGTTTCATCAGCCTGATCGCCGCCTTCATCAGCGCCTCGGTGATGGCGATGTTCGAGGAGCAGCTCGGCAAGCTCGTCGCGCTCGCCGTGCTCGCGCCGATCGTCGCCAGCCAGGGCGGCAACGCCGCGACACAGACGATGACGGTCGCGGTGCGCGCGCTCGGCACCGGCGAGCTCGGCGGCTGGAACATGGGACGCTTCTTCCGCCGCGAAATGATCGTCGGCGTGCTCAACGGCGTCGCCTTCGCGCTGATCACTGCCCTGGTTGCCGGCTTCTGGTTCGGCAACACCATGCTCGGTGTTGTCATCGGGCTTGCCATGATCGCGACCCTGATCATCGCGGCGCTTGCCGGCGTTGCCGTGCCGCTGGCGCTCGACAAGGCGGGCATCGACCCGGCGATCTCGTCTGGCACCTTCGTCACCACCATCACCGACGTGGTCGGCTTCTTCTCCTTCCTCGGCATCGCGACTTTGTTGCTCCGCCTGACCTGACAGGAGCGAAAAAACCGGTAACGTAAACCGGGCGTCAAGCTTTCTCCATAATTGTCCGAGAAATGACCGCCCGCCGCATGAAACCCTTTTCCCTGGCCCCCTTCGCACTGCTCGCCGCCCTGACGGCCTTGGGCGGCTGCGTCGGCTTGGACAACTATCCCGCCAAGGGCGATGCGCGCCCGCATCCCGGCGTCGAGGCTGCCAGGCAATATCCGATCCAGGGCATCGATATCTCGCGCTGGCAGGGCGAGATCGATTGGGCCTCGGTCAAGGCCGCCGGCACCCGCTTCGTCTACATCAAGGCGACCGAGGGCGGCGACCATATCGACCCCGCCTTCCAGCGGAACTGGGAAGGCGCGCGCCGCGCTGGCGTCCCGCGTGGCGCCTATCACTTCGTCTACTGGTGCCGCCCGGCCCATGAGCAGGCGGTCTGGTTCAAGCAGCACATCCCGAACGATCCGGAAGCGTTGCCGCCGGTGCTCGATCTCGAATGGAACGGCCACTCCAAGACCTGCCCGAAGAAGGTCGAGCGCTCGCTGGCGCTGGAGAAGATCCGGCTGATGCTGACCGAGCTCGAGCAGCTCACCGGCAAGAAGCCGGTGATTTACACCGACATCACCTTCCACAAGGACATCCTGGAAGGCGAGTTCAACGATTATCCCTACTGGATCCGCTCGACCGCGGCGAAGCCCGAGGTCCGCTACAACAACCGGCCCTGGGCGTTCTGGCAGTTCACCACCACCGGCCGCATCCCCGGCATCAAGGGCGATGTCGACCGGAACGCCTTCTACGGCAATGACGGCGAATTCACCGGCTGGCGTGAGGGCCGCTTCGACATCGGCACCCGCACCTGGACGCGCGAGCGCAAGGTGCCGCCGCAGCCGAGCCCCGGCCCGGAGCATACGCCGGTCGCGACCATGCCAGGAGCCAACAGGACTGTGGCTGCCGCCTCCTTCCAGCCGGCGCCGCTCGGCCAGGTCGTCGACGACGAGACTGCGCCGGAGTCCGAGTAAGGCGCCTATTCGCGCGGCACCCTGGCGCGCGCCAGCCCGAGCCCTACGAAATAGCAGGCCGCCAGCCCGAGGCCGGCCTTGCCCCACGCATCAGGCGCCATCCCCTGCCACAGCGTCGCCGCCGCGGCGAGCGCCCATACGCCCAGCATCGCCATCGTCAGCCCGCGCCAACGCCGCACGCGCACCGGATGCACGAAAACGACCGGCAGGAACATCAGGGCGGTCGCGACCAGGATGACCGCCAGCGCCAGCCAGGCCGGCGGCGCGAAGGCGACGATGTAGAACACCACGATATTCCAGACTGCCGGGAAGCCACGGAACCACCAATCGTCGGTCTTCATGCCGGTGTCGGCGAAATAGAGCGCGCTCGCCAGCGTCAGGACGAGGCCCGCGACAACACCATAGGGCGCGGCCATCACCTCCGGCCGCAGCAGCATCGCCGCCGGCACGAAGACGTAGGTGACGAAGTCGACGACGAGATCGAGCTGCGCGCCATCATAGCGCTTGGCCCGTTCCTTGACCGCAAAGCGGCGTGCCAGCGGCCCGTCGACCGCATCGACCACCAATGCGACGCCGAGCCAGATGAAGGCCTGCGTGAGATCGCCGGTAAATACCGCCTGCAACGCAAGCAGTCCGAGCGCAGCGCCGAGCGCGGTCAGAACATGGACGCCATAGGCCAGGACCCGGCTGCCCTTGCCCTCCCCTTCGCCACCGGAATCGTCCATCGCCAGCCCCTCGCCGGTTAACCAAGCCTGAAGCCGGCCGCTCGAATGCTAACCACCTCTTAACCCGGCCGCCGCCTATCCTTTTCTCGCGAACGGGAGACAAGCATGGCGCGGCGCGCTGAGACCAGTCCACAAGCGCGGCCGGCCCACAAGCTTCGCCTACGCCTTGCCCTGCTATCGCTGGTGGGGGCGCTCTGCGCCGAGCCTGCCTTGGCGCTCTATCCCAAGAAAGGCGATTCCGATCCCCATGGCGGCGTGCGCGACGCGCGTCGCCGCGTCATCCAGGGCATCGACGTCTCGCGCTGGCAGGACGATATCGACTGGCAGAAGGTCAAGGACGCCGGCACCCGCTTCGCCTTCATCAAGGCGACCGAAGGCGGCGACCATCTCGACCCGATGTTCCGCAAGAACTGGGCCGGGGCGAAGGCGGCCGGCGTGCCGCGCGGCGCCTATCATTTCGTCTATTGGTGCCGCCCGGCCAAGGACCAGGTCCGCTGGTTCAAGCGCCATATTCCGCGCGATCCCGATGCCCTGCCGCCGGTGCTCGACGTCGAGTGGAACGGCGAATCCGCCAAATGCGGCAAGAAGATTCCGCGCGAAAAGGCGCTCGCCAAGATGCGCGAGATGCTCAGGGGCCTGCAGGAGCACACCGGCAAGAAGCCAATCATCTATACCGACATCACCTTCCACGAGGACGTGCTGGAAGGCGAGTTCAACGACTACCCGTACTGGCTGCGCTCGACCGCCGCCCCGCTCCACCATCGCTATGAGCGCAAGCAGTGGGAGTTCTGGCAGTTCACCACCACCGGCCGCGTGCCGGGGATCACCGGCGACGTCGACCGCAACGCCTTCTTCGGCAGCGAGCACGAATTCGCCGCCTGGCGCGACGGCCGCTATGACATCGGCGCGCGCAAATGGCGCGGCGGCGAGCCCAAGGTCGCGACCACGCCGAAGCCGCCCGCTTCCCCGGCCGGCCTCAGGACACCGAAGGCTGCTGGCGGCACGCCGCTGAAATTTCTGCCCCCGGGCAGGATTCCGCGGGCGGTCTCCCGCGACGTCGCAACGACGGGCTCGCTCGCCAAGGACTAGACGCCCCGTCGCAAAACCGTCATCTGACGGGTGCTGATGCCGGCAATTGCCACATCGAATGGATGCAGAGTGTCGATGCTGCGGGATCTCCAGTCGCAGACAGGCATTGTCTGGGCCTATCGCTTCGCCGCAGACGGCACGCCGACGCTGATGCCGCGCGACGAATTGCCGGCGCTGACGCCGGCTGACGGTTTCGTCTGGCTGCATCTCGACCTCGTCCACACCAGGGCACAGGCCTGGATCGACGAGCGCAAGGAACTGCCATCGGCGGCGCGCGAGCTCTTGCTCTCGCGTGAGACGCATCAGCGGCTCGACCATACCGGCAGCCTGGTCTGGGGCATCGCCCATGACCTGACCCGCGACATCGTCGACCGCACCGACAACGTCGGAACTCTCGCCTGGGCAGTCGGTGAGCGCTTCCTGCTCACCGGCCGGCGCGAGGCGCTGCAATCGGTCCGCAAGGCGGTCGAAGCGCTCAATGCCGGCGAGCAGATCGCCTCCCCGGCCGAGCTCTTCGAGCACCTCATCGAATATCTGATCGACGACGTCACCGACGCGGTCGTGCGGCTCTCGGACGAGACCGACAGCGTCGAGGACCAGATCCTGCTCGACAAGCTCGAGGACGGCCCGCAGCGTGTCGGCGCCGTCCGCCGCTCGGCCGTGCAGCTGCACCGCCAGCTCGCCGGCTTGCATTTGCTGTTCCGGCGCTTCGCCGAGACGCCCTCGGGCCGCTCGGCGCCGGAAGCCGTCCGGGCCAGCGCACTGCGCCTTCTGCTGCGGGTCGACACGCTGCGCCAGGACATCCAGTCGGTGCAGGACCGCGCCCGCCTGCTTCAGGACGAGATCGCCGTGCGTTCGGCCAACCAGACCAACCGCCAACTCTATGTACTCTCGATCCTGACCGCGCTCTTCCTGCCGGCAACCTTCATCACCGGCCTGTTCGGCATCAATGTGAAGGGACTGCCCTGGGTCGAGTCGGATCTCGGCGCCGAGATGGTCGCCCTCGCCTGCCTCGCCGCCTCGATGCTGACCCTGTTTCTGCTGCGCCGACGCGGCGTGATCGGGCGATAAGGGCGATCACGCCGCGTCGATGCCAACACGCCGTTGGCGCTCTTGCAGGCTGACGGCGGCGACTGCGGCGCTGTAGACTGGTGCCCAAGATTGCTCGCCATCACCGGCTGCCGGGAGGACATCATGCTCGCCAACGCGCCCCGCCCCTTCAATTTCGACCTCGGCGAGACCGCCGACGCGATCCGCGACACCGTCCATGCCTTCGCGCAGGAGAAGATCGCCCCGCGCGCCGAGGAGATCGACAGGACCAACCAGTTCCCGCGCGATCTCTGGCCTGAGATGGGCGCGCTCGGCCTCCACGGCATCACCGTCCCGGAGGAGTATGGCGGCGCCGGCCTCGGCTATCTCGAGCATTGCGTCGCGATCGAGGAAGTCAGCCGCGCCTCGGCCTCGGTCGGCCTCAGCTACGGCGCCCATTCCAATCTCTGCGTCAACCAGATCGCCCGCAACGGCAACGATGCGCAGAAGAAGAAGTACCTGCCCAAGCTGATCTCGGGCGAGCATGTCGGCGCGCTCGCCATGTCCGAGCCGGGCTCAGGCTCCGACGTCGTCTCGATGAAGACCAAGGCCGTGAAGAAGGGCGACCGCTATGTCCTGACCGGCAACAAGATGTGGATTACCAACGGCCCGATCGCCGAGACGCTGGTGGTATATGCCAAAACCGATCCGGAAGCCGGCCCGAAGGGCATCACCGCCTTCCTGATCGAGAAGGGCATGAAGGGTTTCTCGACCCATCAGAAGCTCGACAAGCTCGGCATGCGCGGTTCCGACACCTGCGAGCTCGTCTTCGAGGAGTGCGAGGTCCCGGAGGAGAACGTGCTCGGCTCGGTCGGTCGCGGCGTCAACGTGCTGATGAGCGGGCTCGACTATGAGCGCGTCGTGCTCTCGGCCGGCCCGCTCGGCATCATGCAGGCGGCGATGGACATCGTCCTGCCCTATATCCACGAGCGCAAGCAGTTCGGCCAGTCGATCGGCGAGTTCCAGCTCGTCCAGGGCAAGGTCGCCGACATGTATGTCGCGATGAACTCGTGCAAGGCCTATGTCTACGCCGTCGCCAAGGCCTGCGACCGGGCCGAGACCACCCGCGAAGACGCCGCGGGCGCCATCCTGATCGCGGCCGAGAAGGCGACGCAGCTCGCCCTCGACGCGATCCAGCTGCTCGGCGGCAACGGCTACATCAACGACTACCCGACCGGGCGGCTGCTCAGGGACGCCAAGCTCTACGAGATCGGCGCCGGCACCAGCGAGATCCGGCGCATGCTGATCGGCCGGGAACTGTTCAACAAGACGAAGTGAGGGTTTTCTTCCTTCTCCCCTCGGGGGGAGAAGGTGGCAGCGCGAAGCGCTGACGGATGAGGGAGACAGCTGTGACCTGCCCTGCCTCACCCAGTCGGACCGCCCTCATCCCCTGCCGGACCTTCTCCCCCGAGGGGAGAAGGAGGCCACTTTGGTAACGCGCAGCTCATGCCCCTCTACTTCGCCTACGGCCTGAACATGGACGTCGCCGGCATGGCGCAGCGCTGCCCGCGCTCGACACCGCTCGGCCTCGCCCGCCTGCCGCGCCACCGCTTCATTATTACGACCGACGGCTATGCCTCGGTGACCCGCGACCCGCGCGAGAGCGTCCATGGCGTGCTCTGGGATTGCGCGCTCGGCGACATCCGCACGCTCGACAAGTTCGAGGAGCTCGCCAGCGGCCTCTATATCAAGATCAACCAGCCGGTCGTGGTCGAGGGCGGGGCCAAGCGGGCGCTGATCTATGTCGGGCGCAGCGCACAAGTCGGGAAGCCTCGCCCCGGCTATCTGGAAAGCGTTGTCGCGGCCGCAAAAGAGCGCGCCTTGCCAGAGGCTTATATTGCCAGCCTGAATCGTTTTCTGAGCAAACCGATTCAGGACGACAAGCCGTCGAATCGCGATCTGAACGCGCCGCCACCGCCGGGGCCCGTCGCTGGCGTCAGGCCGCGCGCCGCCGCGCCGAACTCGACTGTCCGCGCCGGCAAAGCATCGGAATAGTTTTAGTTTCGAAAGATTGACGCAGGCGCATGCACGCCATGCGCGAGGCTTCCCCGCCAGCGAAAGCCGCGCTGGCCGGGACAGGCGGCAGGCGTCCGGACGCGTTCCGGGCTCCTTTCCCGAACTGTCTCGATGGAGGCCCCAATGAGCGGAATCGTCGGCTGGATCACCGGCAAGATCAAATGGCTGCTGCTGATCGCAGCGATCGGCGGGCCCGTCCTCGCCTTCTTCAGCTGGCAGGACGGCGAGCGCGTCAAGACGATTGCAGCAAAGGGTATCGAGACCCAGGCCTCGGTCGAAGGCGCGACCCGGACCAAACGCCGTCGCGGCGGCGCCAGCTATTCCGTCGACCTCGCCTGGAAGGATGCCGCCGGCAAGGACCGCACCGCCGAGAAGATCTCGATCTCGAGCGAATTCGCCAATCGCATTATCCGCAACGACAAGCTCACCGTCGACGTGCTGAAGATCAAGTACCTGCCGGACGAGCCGGGCAAGGACGCTGTGATCATCGCCGACGACGCCAACAAGCAGGCCGATCAGGACAGCGAGATGATCTATGTCGGCGCCGGAGCCGGCGCGATCGGTATCCTCGGCTCGGGGCTGTTCTTCCTGCTCGGCCGTCGTCGCTCGGAAGGCGAAGAGCAGGCCGCCTGAGCCGGATCTGCAGGCTTTTTACGCCGCTGTCCAATCCGGACGGCGGCGTGAAGCATTGTTCGTGGCGTACTGAACGCGCCGGTCGAGAGAATGCGATGAGACCAATCCATGCCGGAGCCATCCTGCTGACACTGGCCATGCCGGTAGCCTGCACCGCCCTCGCCCGCTCGCCGGAAACCCCGGCCCCGCCGCTGACCTGCGGCGGCGACGAGCCCTATTGGAGCCTGAAGCTCGGGACCGACGGCAAGGCTCGTTTCTCGGACGGAAATGGCGGGCAATCCACCTCCCTCTTCACCCTGCAGCAGAGCCGGAACACGACGCTGATCGCCGGTGTGACCTTCGGACCGAAGGCCGATATCCGCGCCGTCATCGGCCATGAGGCCTGCTCGACGGCCGCCAGCGACGAGGACCGGCCGATGACGATCTCGGTCTGGTACAAGGACCGCCTGCTGTCCGGCTGTTGCCAGCCGGACAGCTAGAGCAATTCCCCGTTCGAGGGTGGAACTGGTGGCTCTACGCCACCAGCCCCTTGGCCAGCTCGCTGACCTGCTTCTCGAACAGCGCCCGGTAGATGCCGCCGTCATGACTCAGCAGCGCCTCATGCCGGCCTTCTTCCACGACCTTGCCGCGGTCGAAGACCAGGATGCGGTCCATGGCGCGCACCGTCGAGAGCCGGTGGGCGATGACGATGGTGGTGCGGCCTTCCATCAGCCGCTCCATCGCCTCCTGGATCAGCGCCTCCGATTCCGAATCGAGGCTCGAGGTCGCCTCGTCCAGGATCAGGATGGGCGCATCGGCCAGGAAGGCGCGCGCCAGCGCCACCCTCTGCCGCTCGCCGCCCGAGAGCTTGACGCCGCGCTCGCCGACGAGCGTGCCGTAGCCCTTGGGCAGGCGCATGATGAACTCATGCGCATTGGCGAGCATCGCCGCCTGCTCGATCTGCGCCATGCTGGCGCCGGGCCTGCCATAGGCGATGTTCTCCGCCAGCGAGCGGTGGAACAGCACCGGCTCCTGCTGCACGATCGCGATCTGCGCGCGCAAGCTGGCCTGCGTCGCCGAGGCGATGTCGCGCCCATCGATGGCGATGCGCCCGCCGGTGACGTCGTAGAGACGCTGCACCAGCTTGACGAAGGTGGTCTTGCCGGAGCCAGAGCGCCCGACCAGGCCGACCTTCTCACCCGCCTTGATCGTCAGCGAGAAATCGCGATAGAGCGGCTCGATGTGGCCCCCATAGTGGAAGGTCACCCGCTCGAAGGCGATCTCGCCGGCAGTCACGTCCATCGTCGTCGAGCCGGGACGATCCGGCACGCCGAAGGGCAGTGAATGCATCGCCACCAGCTCCTCCATGTCGTTCACCGAACGCTGGAGGTTGTGCACGTGCTGACCGACATCGCGCAGATAGCCATGCACGACGGCATAGCTGGTCAGCACGAAGGCGACGTCGCCAGGCGAGGCCTGGCCATTGGCCCAGAGCCAGATCACCAGACCGATCACCGCGGCGCGCAGGGCCAGCAGCACGAATTGCTGCGCAGTCCCAGACCAGGTTCCGCGCACCCAGGTCCGTCGCGTCCGCCCGGCCCACTTCGCCAGCACGCCCGAGAGACGGCTGTCCTCGCGGGCCTCGGCGCCGAAGGCCTTGACCACCGGGTTGCACGAGATCGAGTCGGCCAGCGCGCCGCCCAGCCTGGTGTCCCAGCTGTTGGCGAGCGTCGCCGCCGGCGCGACGAAGCGCAGCGACAGCACCATCGTCACGGCGCAGTAGATCACCGCGCCGGCAAAGACGACCGCGCCCATCGCCGGCCAATGCCAGGCCAGCAGCATCGTGGTGCCGAGCAGCACGATCAGTGACGGCAGCAACGCGATCACGATCGTATCGGTGAGCAGGTCGAGCGCCCACATGCCACGCGTGATCTTGCGCACTGTCGAGCCGGCAAAGTTGTTGGCGTGCCAGTCGGTCGAGAAGCGCTGCAGGCGCGCGAAGGACTCGCGTGCCACATCGCTCATGGTCCGCAGCGTCATCGTGGTGATGCCGATGAAGGACAGATGCCGGAACAGCACCGTGCCCGCGCCGAGCGCGATCATCATCGCGAGTGCGGCCAGCGCGGCGTCGAGCCCGCTCGCCTTGTCGCCGGCGACCGCATCGACCAGCCGTCCCGCATAGAGCGGCATGAACAGATCGGCGGCTGTTGCCGCCATCACGGTGAAGACCACGCCGGCGACGCGCCAGCGCTGGCGGCCCCAATGCGAAAATGTGAAGCCGAGAACGGCCCGGAACGGCTCCTGCCGCTCCGTTTTGGGAGAAAGAGACATGAAAGCATCCGGTCTGGGCGAGACCGGCTCCAAATTCAGGAGGCGCGACGACGGTCGCGGCCTCAGAAAAAGCGTTTGGAAATGATGGCTCGGGCCGCCGAAGGGGCGGGCCTCGTGCGGATCCGACCTAGTGGTAGCGGGACCGCATGGCGGGAGCGACGATGGTGAAGAATTCCATTCAGCCCTCCCTTTCCTGAGTTGGAGCCAAGGCAGGCAAAATGCCTGATGCCCGCTTATTGTGCAAGCGGCGTCTGATGCATGGGGTGGTTGCAACCGAAACCGATCAGGCTTCGCATTGCGGTCACGATGTTTCGCGACGCGCGTGTCGGATTCGGGCGCTGTGCGCCCTCACCACAACAGCGCAAGCAGCCTCATCCCGATCACCAGCAGAAACGCCGCGATGATCGTGCCGAGCACGCGCTGGCGCTTGGCCCGGTCCGGGAAGCGCTTCGCCAGCAGACGGCCGAGCGGCTTGCGGAAGACGAAGCAGACGACCAGAAAAACGACGATGTAATGGGACAAGCGCCGGGTTCAGCCTTGCTTCGGCGCAGGCGCATCGAACGGCGCGCCCGCTTTCTTCCAGGCGCCGAAGCCGCCCTCGACATGCGCGACCGGCTTCAGGCCCATATCCTGCGCCGTCTTTGCCGCCAGCGCCGAGCGCCAGCCACCAGCGCAGAAGAAGACGAACTGCTTATCGTCCTGGAAGACCGGCTTGGCATAGGGGCTTTCCGGATCGATCCAGAATTCGAGCATGCCGCGCGGGCAGTGGAAGGCGCCGGGCATGCGCCCTTCCCGCTCGAGCTCGCGCGGGTCGCGCAGGTCGACGAAGACTGTGTCGTCACGCCCGATCAGCGCTTGCGCCTCCGCGACCGAGAGCGTCTTCACCGTCGCTTCCGCCTCGGCCAGCAGTGCCTTGTAGCCCTTGGTGATCGTCTGCGGCATCGCCGGCCCTTCCCTTGAGAGGCCGGCAAGGTGGCCAATGCCGAGGCAGCCGTCAATCACGGGCTTGCCGGGCGGTGGCGCTCCCGTCAGATTGCCGGCCGGAGGGGCTCATGGCCGGATTCGGACTGCTCGACCTGATCGCGATCGCCTTCTTCGCCGCCGCCTGGATCGGCTATCTCCTGGCGGTCGAGATCGGCCCTCACGCCAAGCGCAGCCTCAACACGCTGATGAACGAGCGCCGCGAGCGCTGGATCATGGAATCGGTCAAGCGCGAGAACCGGATCATCGACACGCAGGTGATGAACGGCCTGCAGAACGGCACGGCCTTCTTCGCATCGACCTCGCTGATCGCGATAGGCGGCTCCCTGACTCTGCTGCAATCGGCCGACCGCGTCGTCCAGATTTTCGCCGACCTGCCCTTCGCCACCACGACGACCCGGGCCGCCTGGGAGATCAAGGTGATCGGGCTCGCGGTGATCTTCGCCTATGCCTTCTTCAAATTCGGCTGGAGCTACCGGCTGTTCAACTACTGCGCCATCCTGATCGGCGCGATCCCGCCGCATACCGAGGCCGACAAGCCCGAGACGATCGCCGCGGCGCGGGAGGCGGTGAGAATGAACATCGTCGCCGGGCTGCACTTCAATCGCGGCCAGCGTGCCTTCTTCTTCGCGCTCGCCTATCTCGGCTGGTTCATCTCGCCCTGGCTCTTCCTGATCGCGACGGCGGCGGTGCTCACCGTGATGTGGCGCCGGCAGTTCGCCTCGGATTCGGCCGCTGCGGTCGGCGCGGGAAGCAAGGCCGCTTGACGAAGTCCGGCGTCAGGCTCAGCAAGCGCCATGACCAGACCGACCGACGACGAACTCACCGAAACGATCCTGCGCCTCGCCGCCGAGCGCGGCGATGAGCGCACGCTCGGCCCGATGGATGTCGCCCGTGCCCTCGGTGGCAATCATCCCGATGGCTGGGGCCCATTGATGCAGCCGATCCGCCGCGTCGCGGTGCAACTGATGAAGGACGGCAGGCTGGTGATCACCCGCAAGGGGCGCCCGGTCGATCCCGACGATTTCCGCGGCGTCTATCGGCTGAGATTGCCCGGACAGGACGAAGCCGGAGAGAGCTAGGGCGCTCCGAGGCGACCAGCTTGCACCGTGCCGCGCCAACAAAAAAAGAGGCCGGGGGAACGCCCCGGCCTCTTGCCACTATCATCGTCTAACGCACCCCGGGGCTTGCGGCAAGCCCCCCTCCATGTCCTAGCAACGCTGCCCTCGGCCTGATCCTCAGGCCCAAGGGAGCTGAAAAATGCGTGTATTGCTATCGACATATGGCTCGCGCGGCGATCTCGAGCCGCTGGTTGGACTGGCCGTATCCTTGCAGGAGCTCGGCGCCGAGGCGGTGGTCTCCGCACCGCCGGACCCCGAATTCGCGGAGCTGCTGGCCCGCGCCGGCGTGCCGCTGGCCCCGGCCTTCATGCCAATCCGGCAATGGATCGCCGAGCGGGCGAAGCCGGCTGCGGCGGCCGACTTCCATGGACTGGCGACCGAGATGATGGCCGCTCAGTTCGCCGCCATCTCGGCGGCGGCCGAGGGCTGCGACGCGATCGTGGCCACCGGCCTGTTCCCCTCCGTCGGCGCAGCGCGGTCGATCGCCGAGCTGAGAGGGCTGGTCTATCGGCACGCCACCTTCTGTCCGATCTTTCTGCCGTCGCATCATCACCGGCCGATCCCCTATCCGGGTCATCCCTTTCCGGTGGGGATGACCGACAACCGCGCCTTGTGGGAATTCAATACCCGGACCATGAACACCCTGTTCGGCGAGGCGCTGCGGAGGCATCGTCTGGCGGTCGGTCTGCCAGCCGTCGACGATGTCCGCGAGCATGTCTTCACCGCGCAGCCATTGCTGGCGTCGGATCCGGTGCTGTGGCCCTGGCGCCCGACCAAGCTCTGCCATGCCGTGCAGACCGGCGCCTGGATCCTGCCCGACCGGCGCCCGCTCCCGCCAGAGTTGGTCGCCTACATCGAGGCCGGCGAGCCGCCGATCTATGTCGGCTTCGGCAGCATGGTCGCTCAATCCGCCAGGGAAGCGGCGCTGGCGGCAATCGAGGCGGTCCGGGCGCAAGGCCGCCGCACGGTTATGCTACGAGGCTGGGCCGATCTCGACGCAGGTGAGGATCGAGGCGATTGCTTCGTGACCGGCGACGTCAACCAGCAGGCTCTATTTCCCCGAATGGCGGCCGTCATACATCATGGCGGCGCCGGCACCACCACGGCCGCGACGCGCGCCGGGGCGCCGCAAGTGATCGTGCCGCAGATCGTCGACCAGCCCTATTGGGCCGGCCGTGTGGCGGAACTCGGCATCGGCGCTGCCCTCGATGGTGCGGCGCCGAGCGTCGGGTCGGTGTCGGCAGCGCTCACCGCAGCGCTTGCGCCCAGGACCAGAGCGCGCGCGGCTGCCCTGGCTCGCACGATTCGGGCCGATGGAGCTCTGGTTGCCGCGAGGCTGATCCTCGATGCGATCGGCAGGGAACGGCCGCCGTCCTAGCGCCGCGTCGCCGCCTGCGCCGGTCCGGGAAACAGCGCGTCCGTATAGCCGGCGAGATAATAGGCGACGAGGCCGGCCCATTCCTTGAAGGCATCGTCAGCGATATCGAGCCCGCGCGCCGCCTTGCGATAGGGCCGGACATAGTCGGCCGGCGCGCCGGCCGAAAGGAAGTCGACCGGGAAGGCCTCGACCTGGAACCCCGCCTTACGGAACACGCCCATGGCGCGCGGCATGTGCCAGGCCGAGGTCACCAGCAACCAGCGCTCGCCGGGCTTGGGGTCGACCAGCCGGCGGGTGAACACCGCGTTCTCGACCGTATTGCGCGATTTGTCCTCGAGGATGAGGCGGTGTTCCGGCAGGCCGAGCCCGAGGAAGAGCAGGCGTGCGCCGTCGGCCTCGGTCCGCACGACTGGCGAGAGCAGATTGGCGCCGCCGCCGGTGAAGACCAGCTTCGCCTCCGGATGGGCGCGGGCGAGCTCGACCGCCTTGGTCATCCGCGCCGCGGCGTTGTTGAGCACGATGTCCTCGCGGGCCACGCCGATCGCGCCGCCGAGCACGATGATGCCATCGACCTTGCCGGAATTCACCGCCTGCTGCGGGAAGCGGTCCTCCAGCGGCCTGACGACGATACGCGACAGTGGGCTGAAGGCGAGCAGGCCGAGCGCGAACACGCAAATGAGCCCGAGCCAGCGCCCCGGCCCCGAAAAGCGCGTGAAGGCGAGCAGGCTCGCCAGCACTAGCCCGCCAATAGCGAGGTTCACGGGGGACGCCAGGAACCAGAGGATCTTTGAGAGAGCGAAGAACATGATTTTCTTGAACAGACCCGCCTCCCCTTACGCGCAGAAAGCTGACAGGCCGTTAGGAAACGGCCGAGCGCAGTCGGGGTTCGATGCGGGTTATCGTTCACGTTGCGGTGAACATGACGGACACAACCGTCATTCTCGGGCGAAACGCAGCGTAGGCCCGAGAATCTCATGACGCGAAACCGCCGTCTGGCGCCCGATCAGGCCTGAGATGGTCGGCTCAAGGCCGACCATGACGACCTTGCCGCTACCGGATGATCTGCGGCGGCTGAGCCGGCGGGCGGCGCGTCTGTCGCGCCGCGAAGCGCTCAACCTCCAGCGCCCGCTCCGCCACCTCGCGCAGTTCGCAGCCGGCCTGCAGCCCGGCCGAGCGCGCCGGCGGCTGGGAGGCGCCATAGAAGGCGCATTTCTGCACGGCATAGCTCTGCCAGGCGAGCTGCAGCGCTGCGAACTGGCTGCGCGCGCCGGCCTCTAGCGTCCGCTCCAGCGCCGCTCCCGCCAGCGTCAGCCGCTCGCGCCAGACCGCTTCCTCGCGCCGCGCACAGCTGATCTCGGCTTGCGGCCGATCATTTGCTGCAGCGGCGCTGACGCAGGGCACCGCAACGAGGCCGATGCAGGCCGGGCTGGCGGTGAGGCCCTGCCGGACACAGTTCGCCACCTGCATTCGGTCGGCGGACTGCACCGGATTGGTCGGCACCTGCGCGAAGGCTGCCGCCCAGCCGAGCTGCATCAAAACGACGGGAATGACGAAGAAAGCGCGCATGGCGGCGATCATGCCGGCCAAATCGGCAGGGTCAAGCGCAGTCTGCCGTCCTCACGTGATCGGCAACGGCAGCGCCGGCCCGGCCGCCGGCCGCGCCGCGACCTGCGCATACCAGCGGCGGATATTGGGCCAGTCCTTCTGCGGTACCGGCATGTTGAGCCAGCGATGGGCGCCAGGCGCGACCGTGATGTCGGCCATGCCGAAGCGCTCATTGGCAAGATAGCTGCGCCCGGCCAGATGCGCGTCGAGGATGTCGAGCCTGACCTCGGTCTTGGCGATCGAATCTTCGATCGCCGCGGGATCCTGCCGCGCCGGGTCCTTCCGGACCAGTCCCCAGAAGGCCGGGGTCAGGGCCGGCTGCAGCTGGGTGTTCATCCAATCCATCCAGCGATCGGCCTCGGCCCGCCTCGCCGGCTCTTCCTCCCAGATCCAGCCGGCGCCGTAGCGGGCCGCGAGATAGCGCACGATGCTGTTCGATTCCCAGATGACGATCTCGCCATCCTCCAGCGTCGGAACCAGCCCGTTCGGGTTCTTGGCGAGATAGGTCGGCTCGCGGTTGCCACCGAACTTGCCACCGACGTCGATACGCTCGAAGGCCTGGCCGACCTCACCGGCGGCCCAGACCGCCTTCTGCACATTGATCGAGCTGATCCGTCCCCAGATCGTCAGCATGGTCGCCACCTTCGCGTGATAGGGCGGCGACAATCAGCCGGCCGCCCCGCGAAGGCAAGCGCCTCAGGCGAATTCCATGATGACCGCATCGACGGCGAGGGAATCGCCTTCCTTCGCCAGGATCTTGGCGATGGTGACGTCCTTCTCGGCGCGCAGCACGTTCTCCATCTTCATCGCCTCGACCATGGCGAGCGGCTCGCCGGCCTTGACCTCCTGGCCGACGCTGACGAGCAGCGCCTTGACCAGGCCCGGCATGGGGCAGAGCAGCACCTTGCCGGTATCCGCCGCCGCCTTCTCCGGCATCAGCGCCGCCAGCTCGGCCTCGCGCGGCGTATAAACATGGGCATTGGCATAGGCGCCGGCATGGCCGAGCGAAACGCCGTTGAGGATCGGCCGGACCTGCGCCGCGATGGCGACGCCGTCGAGCGTGCCGCGCCAGACCGGCTCGCCCGGCCGCCAGTCGCTTGCAACGGTGAGGCTGCGCTCGGCAAAGGCGATCGTCACCGCCCCACCTTGCTCCGAGACCTGCCCCTCGAAGCGCTCAGCCCCGAGCGAGACGATGCGGGTGCGCTCGAACTCGACCTTGCGCCAGCCTTCCATCTGCGCCGAGACGTGGCGCTTGCGGCTGTTCAGACGGTGGTCGCAGGCGATCGCGATCGCCGCCATGCGCAGCGCGATCTCGCCTTCCGGCTGCGGCAGGGAGAAGCCTTCCGGGAACTCCTCGGCGATGAAACCGGTCGAGAGATTGCCCGAGATCCAGCGCGGATGCTGCATCACGGCCGCGACGAAGGGGATGTTGTGGCGGATGCCGTCGATGCCGAAGGCATCGAGCGCACGCGCCTGCGCCTTGATCGCCGCCTCGCGCGTCGGGGCGTGCGTCACCAGCTTGGCGATCATCGGATCGTAATAGATCGAGATCTCGCCGCCCTCGAACACGCCGGTGTCGTTGCGCACGGTGGCGTCGCCATCCGGGCCTTCGCTCGGCGGGCGATAGGTGACGAGCCGGCCGGTCGAGGGCAGGAAGTTGCGGGTCGGGTCTTCGGCATAGACTCTGGATTCGACAGCCCAGCCATTGAGCTTCACGTCGGCCTGCGAAATCGCGAGCTTCTCACCAAATGCGACGCGGATCATCTGCTCGACCAGGTCGATGCCGGTAATCATCTCGGTCACCGGATGCTCGACCTGCAGACGCGTGTTCATCTCCAGGAAGTAGAATGACTTGTCCTGGCCGGCGACGAACTCAACCGTGCCGGCGCTGTCGTAGTTCACCGCCTGGGCCAGCGCGACCGCCTGCTCGCCCATCTTGCGGCGGGTCGCCTCGTCGAGCAGCGGCGATGGCGCCTCCTCCAGCACCTTTTGGTTGCGGCGCTGGATCGAGCATTCGCGCTCGCCGAGATAGATGACGTTGCCGTGCTTGTCGCCCAGCACCTGGATCTCGATATGGCGGGGGTCGACGATGAACTTCTCCACGAAGACGCGATCGTCGCCGAAGGACGACGCCGCTTCCGACTTGGCGCGAGCGAAGCCCTCAGCGACCTCGCCGGCCGAATGCGCGATGCGCATGCCCTTGCCGCCGCCGCCGGCCGAGGCCTTGATCATCACTGGATAGCCGATCTCGTCGGCGATCTTGACGGCGTGCTCAGGGTTCTCGATCACGCCGAGGAAGCCGGGAACCGTCGAGACCTTCGCGGCGGCCGCCGCCTTCTTCGATTCGATCTTGTCGCCCATCGCGGCGATCGCGCCCGGATTGGGGCCGATGAAGACGATGCCGTTCTCCTTCAACGCCTTGGCGAAAGCCTCGCGCTCGGAGAGGAAGCCGTAGCCGGGATGGACGGCCTCTGCGCCCGTCTGTTTGCAGGCGGCGATGATCTTGTCGATCTGGAGATAGGATTCGGCGGCGGGAGCTGCACCGATATGCACGGCTTCGTCGGCCATCTCGACATGCAGCGCATCGCGGTCGGCGTCGGAATAGACCGCCACCGTCTTGATGCCCATGCGCTGCGCCGTCTTGATGACGCGGCAGGCGATCTCGCCACGGTTCGCGATCAGGATCTTCGAGAACATAGGTGGCGTCCCCCCGGCCCGGAGCTTTGATTGTGCAGTGCGGGCTTTACGGGAGGCAAGCGCATCCGTCCACTGATGCGAAAGTTCTGCGACGTGCGCAAACGCCAGAGCCGTATCCGCGCGGGTCGGATCAGCCCGCTCGGATACGGCCCCAAAATCATTCAGTAGCGAGGCGCGCCGGGCGCCCCGCGCTTCAGCTCGCCAGCACCACGCGCTGGGCGATCGGAGCCATGGAAATCCGGGCATCGGCCTTGCGCAGGGCGAAGCTGACCAGCGCCTCGTCGCAAGCCTCGGCTTCGCGAACCACCTCAAAGGCGATCTTCTGCGCCAGCGGCGTCGGGCCATCGCCGGCCGAGAGTGTCGTCACCAGCCAGTGCGCCTTGTCGCGGTCGATCCTGCCGGTCGGGCGGCTCTCCCAGACCGAAAAGTCGACGCATAACGCCAGCAGCACATCGGCAAAGAGCGGCGACTTGTCGGCGACGGCACGGTCGAGCGCCACCAGCACATCGATGATGTCGCGGGTCAGCACAGCTTCGTGCAAGATCTCGCGCTGAAGAATTCGGACGTCTTCATCGTCGATCACGCGCCTGTCCATCACGTGATCGACGAATTCGCGAAGTTCGTGGCCAATCATCGTTTAACCCCTGTCCGACGTTGTTTTGTGTCGGTTTGTCCCTGTCGTGTGAAGACGATGCAGCCGGGCCAGTCATCAGGTAGTTAACGCGCAAATCTGAACGTCCGTTCAGGTTAAACGGTGCTGAGTCAGCGTGGTTGCGAGGATGTTACTGCCGGCCGGCCCCGCGTGCCTACCAGCGCCTTTCCGGGCTGCGCCTGGCGCATTGGACGCGGCGACGCGCGCCGCTCTACCGTGCCTCTCGATCATCACCGCAGCAGGCAGCGCGACCATGGCTTCTTCCGACACTCTTGCGGCGGTTTTCGAGCATATCGAGAAGAACCGCAGCGCCTTCCTCGAGCGCCTGCTCGCCTATCTGCGCCATCCCAGCATCAGCGCGCAGAATATCGGCATTGCCGAAGTCGGCACGCTCCTGGTCGAGATGCTGACGACAATCGGGCTGGAGACCAGCCTGGTGCCGACCGACGGGCATCCGATGGTCGTGGCGCGCTGGCAGAAGGCGCCGGGCAAGCCGACCGTGCTGCTCTACGGCCATTACGACGTGCAGCCGCCCGACCCGCTCGACAAATGGCTCTCGCCGCCCTTCGAGCCGACGATCCGCGACGGTCGCATCTATGCGCGCGGTGTCGGCGACAACAAGGGCCAGCACTTTGCCCAGATCCTCGCGATCGAATCGCATCTCAAGGTGCATGGCACTCTCCCCTGCAACGTCATCCTGCTGCTGGAGGGCGAGGAGGAGATCGGCAGCCCGAACATCGCCGGCTTCGTGCGCGCCAACCAAGATTTGCTCAGGGCCGATCTCGCCGTCACTGCCGACGGGCCGCGCCATGCCAGCGGCGCTGCTGCGATCAAGTTCGGCTCGCGCGGCGTGGTCTCCTTCGAATTGCGCTGCCGCCATGCGAGCCGCGACGTGCATTCTGGCAATTTCGGCGGCGTCGTGCCGAACCCGATCTGGACGCTGGTGCACCTGCTCGGCACGATGAAGAACGCTGCGGGCGAGATCACGATTGCCGGCCTGCATGACGACATCGAAGCGCCGACGGGAGAAGAGCTTGCTGCGATCGAGGCCCTGCCGCTCGACATCGAGGCGGTGAAGCACAGCCTAAGCCTGACCAGGCTTGACGCACCGGCCGACCGGGCCTTCTACGAGCGCCTCTGCCTCCGCCCGACGCTGACCATCAACGGCTTCCATGGCGGCTATGGCGGCCCCGGCAGCAAGACCGTGCTGCCGAACGAAGCCCTGGTGAAATGCGACATCCGCCTGGTCGAGGCGCAAGATCCCGAGGACATCCTGCGTAAAGTCGCGGCGCATGTGGCGAAGCATGCACCGGAGGTCGAGTTCATCGCGGCCGATGCCGGCATGCAGCCCTCGAAGACGCCGATCGCCTCGCCCTTCACCGCGCCTTTGCGCCGGGCCTTCGTCGCGGCGCAGGGCGTCGAGCCGCTGCTGATCCCGGCGGGCTTCGGCAGCCTGCCCGGCTATGTCTTCACAAAAATCCTCGGCATCCCTGCCTTCGTCACGCCCTATGCCAATCCGGACGAGGCGAACCATGCGCCAAACGAGAACCTGACGCTCGACTGCTTCTACAGCGGCCTGCGCACCGGCGCGGCGCTGCTGCACGAACTCGGAGAATTCAAGGCGTTCTGAGCAGTCTTCGGGGTCGCCCTGACTGCCTCAGGCCGGCTCAGCCAGCGCCAGCCGATCCACGATTCCAGTGAGTTCGACACAGCTTTCGATCACATGACGCGCGCCGGCGGCCCGCAGCGCAGCGACCGGCTGGAAGCCCCAGGAGACCGCGACCGGAGTGACGCCCGCCGCCACTGCCATCTCCATGTCGAAGGTGCTGTCACCGACCATCAGCGTCCGCTCAGGGCTGGCACCGGTCTCTGCCATCGCCCGCAGGATCATCTCCGGATGCGGCTTCGAGATCGCGTCGTCGGCGGTCTGGATCGTCGTGAACATCGGCGCCCAGCCATGGCGCTCGACGACATAGTCGGCGCCGCGGCGAGACTTGCCGGTGGCGATGCCGAGCAGCGTCTGCGGCCGCTGCGACAGGCCGGCCAACAGCTCGACCACTCCGGGAAAGAGCGGCTCGGCCAAAGACGGATCGCTCTCCGCCCGCTGCCGCATGTCGTTGAAGACATCCCGGTAGGTCTGTGTCAGCACATCGTCCGGCTCGGCGAGCCCGGCGACCCGCATCAGAGCGATGTCGAGCGTCAGCCCGATCACACCGAGACCGGCCTCGCGACCAGGATGGACCCGGCCGCAGCGGGCGAAGGTCTCGTATTGCGCGCCGAGGATGATCGCCTCGGAATTGATCAGCGTGCCGTCGAGATCGAAGATGATGAGATCCATGCCCGGCGCTCTACAGGAGATGGCGGCGGCCCGCCATCTCCGCCCGCGCAAGGCATTCATGCCGTCACGGCCTCACCCTTGCGGGTTGCGGCCGCATTCGGCGATCGCTGCCTTCAGGGCGTCAGCATCGAGCCCCTTGCCACGCGCCTCCTTGCGGCATTCGGCGCGCTGGGCGAGGTCCGGCCGCTTGCCGTTGAAGCAGGCGACCAGCGCCGCCGTCCGCTCCGACCCCTTGAGTCCGGTTGCATCGGCCTCCTGCTTGCAGACGGCGCGCGCTGTCGCCGCAGTTGGCTTGCCGTCGCGGGTCAGCCCGTTGCTGGCATAGAGCTTCACGCCCGGAAAGCGCTCCTGCATGCACTCGCGCATGGCGCGGCGCAGATCGTCGCCCGAGAGCGCGACATTCTCCGAATAGCAGTCGCGTCGCGCCTCGGCGCGAGCAGCGCGCGGTACCGGCTCGTCAGCAGTTACAACGGCCGGTTTCGGCGCAGCCGGAGCAGGCTGCGCCTGGGCGAAACTGGCGGTAGAGAAGGAGAGAACGAGGCCGGCGGCAAGCAAAGCGATGCGCAACATGGAAAGCCTCCCGTGATGAAGAGTTCACAGGAACAAATTTAGAACACAACGCGTTTTGTTCTGCAAGTGTTCTTACGTCAGGTCACGCAACTTTTTCGTGCAGACTCACTCGTCCGGCGCGTCGACGATCGGGTCGTAGGGCGCGTCCTCGAAGCCGAGCAGGTTCCAGCTCTGGCGCATGTGCGGCGGCAGCGGCGCGCTGACGTCGATGGTTCCCTTGCCGCGCGGATGCGGGAGGACGATCCGCCGGGCAAGCAGGTGCAGCTTGTTCTGGATGCCGCCGGGCATCTCCCAGTTCTGTATGTCGAAGTATTTGGGATCGCCGACGATCGGATGGCCGATATGGGCGGCGTGGGCGCGCAGCTGATGAGTGCGCCCTGTCACCGGCTTGAGCGAGAGCCAGGCTAGCTTCTGCGCCGCGGTCTCGACCACGGCGTAGTACGTCACCGCGTGCATGGCGCCCTCTCCGCCATGCTCGGCGACGGCCATGCGCTGGTCGCCGTCATAGGCCTCCTCGCGCGCCAGATAGGTCGAGATCCGGCCCTGCTTCACGCGCGGAACATGATAGACCAGCGCCCAATAGACCTTGCGTGCCGCGCGCGAGCGGAACGTCTTGGCCAGCGTCGCCGCGGCGAAGCGCGACTTGGCGATGACGAGGCAGCCGGAAGTATCCTTGTCGAGCCGGTGGACGAGGCGCGGCTTCTGCCCGTCCTTGCCGGTCAGCGCCGCCAGCATGCCGTCGACATGCCTGGTCGTGCCCGAGCCACCCTGAACGGCAAGGCCCGCCGGCTTGTTGAGGACCATGACGTCCTCGTCCTCATAGAGCGTGATCGAGCGCAGGAAACCGATCGTGTCGCTATCGGCCTTGGCCGAGCGCGGCCGCTCCGCCGCCTGCTCCAGCTTCAGCGGCGGGATGCGCACGGTCTGGCCGGCCTCGAGCCGGTCCTTGCTGTCGGCGCGCTTGCCGTTGACGCGCAGTTCGCCCTTCCGGACGATGCGCTGGATATGGCTGAAGGAGAGCTGCGGGAAGCGCGCCTCGAGAAAGCGGTCGATCCGCATCTCATTCTCGTCCTGCGTCACCACGAGCTGCTGCACGCCGGTCGAGAGCACTTCGGCGGTGACGGCCTTGACCTCGGCGCGCGTCGGCGTGTCCGTGATCGGCGGCTTGCGTGTCGCGGGCTTGCGCGGGCCTGCGGCCCTCGGCGCCGGATGATGCGGCTTCGGGTTGCGCGTCGGCTCGGTGCGCACGGCCTCGTCCTCGGCCGGGCGTGGCCTGGCGCGGGCCGAGCGGCGCGCATCATGGCTCGGGCGCTTGCCCTTCGGCGCGCCGGAGGCTGGCGGCCCGCCGCCGCGCTTGGGCCCATTGCCCCGCGAGGTACCGCCCGTGCCCTTGCCGCCTGTTCCCCTGCCGCCCGGCTTCATGACAGCCCCCTGACCAGAGCGAGCCCCGCGACCAGCGCCGCCAGCGACAGCGCGACCGAGCCGATCACATAGAACGCCGCCAGCAGCGCTTCTCCGCGCTCCCAAAGCAGAATTGCGTCGAGCGAGAAGGCCGAGAAGGTGGTGAAGCCGCCCAGAATGCCGGTGGCGAGGAAGAGCCGCGCATTCTGCGTCCAGCCCTCGCCGGCCTTGAAGGCGAGCCAGCCGGCGACCAGACCCATCACGCCGGAGCCGATGATGTTGATCGCCATCGTCCCGTAAGGGAACGAAGGGCCGAGCCATTTCAGCGAGACGACGTTGACGCCGTGCCGGAGCACGCCGCCGATGCCGGCGCCGAGGAAGACGAGAGCGGTGGAAAGCATTCCCGAGGCATAGAGCGCCGCGCCGGCGCGCACAAACGAAATCCGTGGCGATCGCGGCCTAACTCGCCGCTTCCATCCCATATCCGCGCAGAAGGGCGTCGACAGCAGCCTCAAGCATAACGGGCGAGCTCGGCCGGAGCGCTCTCGCAACTGCCGCTGAACATGGCGCGGTTCAGCGGATCCAGAGCACCCGCCCGGAAAATGATTGGCCGCCAGCAGCGGATCGTCCATTCGCAAAGCGCCCTGTTCGGCATAGGCGCCGGAAGACAGTCGCCGGCGTCTCCAGCACCCGTCCGCTCTCATCCCACGCCGCCACGGCCTGAGTCTGGTAGCCCGCCGACACGATTGACTTGCCGCCTCCCCGACCGGCAGAAACGTCGAGACGTAGGGATATCGTCGCGCCGATGGCATGGGGCTCTGAACCGGGAGGCGAGCGTAGCGGCGCGGCGTTCTGGCGCGCAGCCCTACTTGCCGGCCTCGGGCTCGTACTCCTCGCGCAGACCGCCCTCGCCGCGCCGGCGCGTTTGCCGTCGCGCCCGGCGCAGGCTCCGAGCTTCGCCCGCGCCTGCGCCATCGCGCTGCCCGAGACCAAGCCGCTCTTCGCCGGCGCGCCGGCGACCGCGAACGAGGACGAGGCGGACGACGACAGCGAGGACGACGATGAGGATGAGGACGAGGAGCCGCCCGAGCGCGGCCTCATCCTGCCGGGCTCCTCGACCTGCCTCTCCATCACCGGCACGGTCAGCGCCGGCATCCAGCGCGATTCCTTCCGCGCCTCGCGCAACGGCCCGCCGCCGCCGTCAAACGTGACCTCATTCCCGGTCAGCGCCGCCTTCCGCATCGCCACCTCGCATGAGCTCGCCTCCGGCCTGCGCATCGGCACCGCCTTCGGCTTCACCCTGTACAGCCCGGTCGACGGCACCAGCGAACCATCGATCGACGAAGCGACGATCCTGGTCGGCCCCTGGACCTTCGGGCTCGATACCTCGCGCTTCGCCTTCTGGACCGGCGACGAATTCATCTTCTCGGCGCGGGTCCCCTCGCGCACGGTCGGCGTCATCGCGCTGGAACTACCGTTGACCGAAAGCTGGACGGCGACGCTCGCCCTCGAGGACCCGGCGCTCGGCAACACCTCGTCGAGCGCACCGGTCCAGAGCGGAAGACGCATGCCCGACACGATCGGCCGGCTGGTCTATGAGGCCGGCGGCTGGACCGTGCATGGCGCGTTTGCTCTGCGCGAAATCCCCGGCACGCCCGCGCGCTTCGGCCGGGCCGGCATCATCGGCGCGACCTATGAGGGCGAGGCGCTCGGGCATGGCTGGAGCCTGACCGCCCAGCTCGCCGGCGCGATCGATGGCGCGCCCTATCTCGGCTCGCAGCTCGACGCCCGCATCGTCAACCGCGTGCTCTTGGCGAGCGACGCCACGCGCGGCTTCTCGACAGTGGTCTCCGGCCGCTTCGAATGGACCGACGAGCTCGCCAGCAATCTCTACCTCAGCCGCTATTGGCTGGAGGTGCCGCTCGCCAACCAGATCCGCGGCGAGATCAGGATCGACCGCTTCGCTGCCAATCTGGTCTGGACCCCGGTCGAGGGCTTCAAGATCGGCATCGAGAACTCGATCGCCTGGGCCAAGATCGCGCTGACCGGCCGCGAGATCGCGGCGGGCCTCGCCGGGCGGCAGATCTCGACGCAGGTTTTTATTGAGCGGAGCTTTTAGAGCAGAGCGCACTTTCGGGATGCGCTCTGCCGCAATGCAGATGAAGGACGCGGGGAACCCTTCTCCCGTGTGGGAGAAGGGCAGGGATGAGGGCCTGCTTTCACCACAGAAGGCGAAACGATGCCGTTGCACCAAATAATCGGCGGCGGTCCCTCACCCCTGCCCCTCTCCCATCCGGGAGAGGGGTTCCCCGCGCATGTCACGTTTGACGTCGTTTTATCGGAGATAAGAGAGCCTACTCGCTCCGCTCCTGCCGCAGCTTCTCCCAGTACTCCAGGCGCTTCCTGATCTCGCGCTCGAAGCCCCGCTCTGGCGGATCGTAGAAAAGCTGGCGGCCGAGCGCGTCCGGCCAATAGTTCTGGCCGGAGAAGGCGTCGGGCGCGTCATGGTCATAGGCGTAGTCGGCGCCGTAGCCTTCCTGCTTCATCAGCTTGGTCGGCGCGTTCAGGATCGTCTTGGGCGGCGTCAGCGATCCCGCTTCCTTGGCGGTGCGCATCGCCGCCTTGTAGGCGACATAGGCGGCGTTCGATTTAGGCGCAGTGGCGAGATAGATCACCGTATTCGCCAAAGCGAGCTCGCCCTCGGGCGAGCCGAGTTGCTCATATGTCTCGGCGGCGGCGCGGGCATGCACCAGCGCCTGCGGATCGGCGAGGCCGATATCCTCGACCGCCATGCGCACCAGCCGCCGCGCCAGGAAGCGCGGATCCTCGCCGGCGTCGAGCATGCGGGCGAAATAGTAGAGCGCAGCATCCGGATCGGAGCCGCGGATCGTCTTGTGCAGCGCCGAGATCAGGTTGTAGTGGCCGTCCTGCGCCTTATCGTAGATCGGCGCGCGGCGCTGGATCACCTCGGAGAGGCCGGCTTCGTCGAAAATCTCGCCCGGCTTGGCGGCGCGCCAGGTCTCTTCCGCCAGGGTCAGCACCGCCCGCCCGTCGCCATCGGCGAAACGTGCCAGCGCGAGCCGCGCCTCCGGCGTCAATGGCAGTTCGCGGTTCTCCAGCGCCTCGGCCCGGCCGAGCATGAAGAGCAGCGCGCCCTCGTCGAGCGCCTTAAAGGTCAGGACACGCGCCCGCGATAGCAGCGCCGCGTTGAGCGCGAAGGACGGATTCTCGGTGGTGGCGCCGACCAGCGTGATCGTGCCGTCCTCCATCACCGGCAGGAAAGCATCCTGCTGGGCCCGGTTGAAGCGGTGGATCTCGTCGACGAACAGCAAGGTGCCCCGGCCGCCGAGACGGCGGCCGCGCGCGGCGTCGAAGACCTTCTTCAGGTCGGCGACGCCGGAGAAGATCGCGCTGATCTGCTCGAAGCCGAGATCGGTTACGCCCGCCAGCAGGCGCGCGACCGTCGTCTTGCCGGTGCCGGGCGGGCCCCAGAAGATCAGGCTGCCGAGCGAGCCCGAGGCGATCAGCCGGCTCAGGACGCCGTCCTCGCCGGTCAGGTGGTCCTGGCCGGCAACCTCGCCGAGCGTCGTCGGCCGCACCCGGTCGGCGAGCGGGCGCGGACCGGACTTGTCGAGGCCTGAGGCGGAGAAGAGGTCGGTCATGGCAATCGGTCGTCATGCTCGGGCTTGGCCCGAGCATCTCGGAAACCAGCTATCTGGTCACGAGATTCTCGGGTCTGCGCTTCGCTTCGCCCGAGAATGACGGTCATGTCCAGCCCCCCTTTAACCGCCGAAGGTCGAGGTCACCGTCTGGCCGCCGCGCGAGATCGTCACCTCCCAGGAGCGCTTGCGTTCGCGCGTCGCCAGCTCGATCTCGCGCGATGCGTTGATGCGCTCGCCATTGATCGCGAGGATGAGGTCTCCCTTGCGGAAACCGACGCGCGCGGCCGGGCTGCCCTCCTCGATCTCGCCGACGACCACACCTTCGGTCGAGAGGTCGATCGAGAGTTCCTCTGCCACGGCCGGCGACAGGTTCAGCACGGTCAGGCCGGTGAAGGGCGAGCGGCCGGCGACCTTGACCGGCTCGCGCGGGCGCGTCTCCGGCGCCGGGGTCAGCTTGATCGGAACGGTGATGCGCTTGCCGGCGCGCAGCACGGTGAGTTGCGTCGTGCTGCCAATCGGCCGCGTGGCGAAGCGGTAGCCGAAGCTCTCGGGGTCGTCGACGCCGACGCCGTCGACGGCGAGGATCACGTCCGAGCGCTTGAGACCGCCCTCGGCCGCCGGCCCTGCATCGACCACGCTGGCGACGACGGAGCCGGCCGGCCGGTCGAGGCCGAGCCCGTCGGCGACGTCCTGGGTCAGCGCCTGCAGCCGCGCCCCGAACCAGGCCCGGCGCACGGTGGTCGCCCCCGTCTTGGCGCTCTCGACGACGACGCGGACCATGGCCGAGGGGATGGCGAAGCCGATGCCGACACTGCCGCCCGACTTCGAGAAGATCGCGGTGTTGATGCCGGTGAGCCGGCCCTGCATGTCGACCAGCGCGCCGCCGGAATTGCCGGGATTGATCGCCGCATCGGTCTGGATGAAGGACTGCGCGTCGCCGACGCCGACCTGCGTGCGCGCCAGCGCCGAGATGATGCCCTGCGTCACCGTCTGGCCGACGCCGAACGGGTTGCCGATCGCCAGCACGAGATCGCCGATCTGCAGCGTGTCGGAATCGCCGAGCTCGATCGCGGCGAGTTCCTTGGCGTTCTTCAGCTTGAGCACGGCAAGGTCGGTGCGCGGATCGCGCAGCAGGATCGTCGCCTCGTATTCGCGCTTGTCGGACAGCGCGACCTTGACCTCGGTCATGCCCTCGATGACGTGGTTGTTGGTGACGACGAGGCCGGCAGCGGCATCGACGATCACGCCCGAGCCGAGCGAGCGCTGCACCTGCTCGCGCGGCAGGCCGAAGCCGCCATCGCCGAAGAAGCGGCGGAAGAACGGGTCGTCCATGAACGGGTTCTGCGGCCGCCGCTCGACACGCGCGCCATAGACGTTGACGACCGAGGGCGCCGTCTTCTGCACGACCGGCGCAAAGGACAGGGTGATCTGCGAGCGCGCCTCGGGCACCTGCCGAGGCTGGGCCAGCGCGGCCCCTGCCGGCAACAGCATCAGGCACGCCGCCATCATTGCGGGCCGCAGGCCTCGGACGCTGGATTGAACCATGAATATCTCCCGCTTGGGACGTGAGTCGATAAAGCGCTGCAAGCTACGCGATAGCGGAAACCTGCGCGGCGGCAAATGCCGAGCGCCGAACGCATCGAAGCCGGCGCGGTTCCCCGCACCGGCTCGCCGAAGCTAAAGATGGGAATCGTGGCGGCTTTGCGCCAGCCTGCGCGCTTATTTCGCGTCGCTGAGCAGCACCTTGTACTTCTCGATCTCGGCCGGGACCATCTTGGCGACGAACTCCGGCGACATCTCCTCGCTCGAAGGCAGCACCGAGGACAGCTCCTTGAAGCGCGCATGCAGTTTCTCGCTGGCGAGCGCGGTGCGCAGCGCCTGATTGAGCTTGTCGATCACTGGCTGCGGCGTGCCCTTCGGCGCGAAGATCGCGTTCCAGCCCTGCGCCTGGAAGGCCGGCAGGCCGGCTTCGGTCGAGGTCGGCACGTCCGGCAGGCTCGGCAGGCGCTGCGGCGTCGCCACCACCAGCGCCATGACCTTGTTGCCCTGGACCGCGCCCGAGAGCGAGGTCGCCGCATCGCAGACGCCATCGATCTGCCCGCCCATCAGGTCGTTCAGCGCCGGTCCCGCGCCGCGATAGCTCACCAGCGCCACGTCGAGGCCGGACGCCTTCAGGAAATTGCGGCAGATCAGGTAGTTCGAAGAGCCGACGCCGGCATGGCCGAGGCTGATCTTGCCGGGATTGGCCTTGGCGTAGGCCAGGAATTCCCTGAGATCCTTGGCCGGGAAACCGAGCTTCAGCGCGATCATCGGCGAGGTCTTGGCGACGAGGCCGACCGGCACGAAATCGGCCGGGGTGTATTTCAGGTCGTTATAGATCGTGTAGGAGGCCGCGTTGGTGCCGCTGTTGCCGATCACGATCGTATAGCCGTCGGGCTCGGCCCTCGCCGCCCGCGTCAGCGCGGTCGCCCCGCCCGCTCCGCCCATGTTCTCCATCACGATGCGCTGGCCGAGCACCTGCGCCATCTCCTCGCCGACCAGCCGCGCGATCACATCGGAAGAGCCGCCGGCCGCGAACGGCACCAGCATGTTGATCGGCTTCGACGGATACTTGTCCTGGGCCTGAGCCGGCAGGACGGCGATGGCGGCGAGAACAGCCAGAGCAGCGCGCTTCATGCGATTTCCCCTCGTTGCCGGGCTTGTTTCCTTGCGGCATCGAGTACCGCCCTGCCCGGTTCGCTGCGACGCTAGCACCGGCCTGACGCAGCGAAAAGCGCGAGTGGGCGCAACAATCTCCCGCAGCAATCCTCCCTCATCGTCGATCTCCCCAGCCAAAGAAAAAGGGCGGCCCGAAGACCGCCCTTTCCCAAATTCGGATGCCTGGAAAACTCAGGCGGCCTGCTCGTCATCCGCCGTGAAGACCGGGCCGGAATCCTGGCCCTTGGCGTCGACGTCGCGATCGACGAACTCGATCACGGCGAGCGGGGCGTTGTCGCCGAAGCGGAAGCCCGCCTTCATGATGCGCAGATAGCCGCCATTGCGCTCCTTGTAGCGCGGGCCGAGGACCGCGAAGAGCTTGCCGACCAGGGCGACGTCCTTGATCTGGGCGATCGCCTGACGGCGGGCGTGCAGGTCGCCGCGCTTGCCGAGCGTGACCAGCTTCTCGACGACCGGACGCAGGTCCTTGGCCTTCGGCAGCGTGGTGGTGATCTGCTCGTGCTTGATCAGGGCCTGGGCCATGTTGGCGAACATCGCCTGGCGATGCTCGGCCGTGCGGTTGAAACGACGACCGCGGAAACCGTGACGCATGATTGGCTCCTTCGTTGCTTACGGCCGCCGTGCCACGGAACGGCCGTCCTTTATGCTCCGGCGCTCATGCGCCGGGCCGAAAGGCGCAGGCGGATGCCTGCGCCGTCTTGCCTCAGTAGTGCTCTTCGAAGCGCTTCGCCAGCTCTTCGATGTTCTCCGGCGGCCAGCCCTGCACGTCCATGCCGAGGTGGAGGCCCATGGTGGCGAGCACTTCCTTGATCTCGTTCAGCGACTTGCGGCCGAAGTTCGGGGTGCGCAGCATCTCGCCCTCCGACTTCTGGATCAGGTCGCCGATATAGACGATGTTGTCGTTCTTCAGGCAGTTCGCCGAGCGGACCGACAGTTCGAGCTCGTCGACCTTCTTGAGCAGGGCCGGGTTGAACGGCAGCTGCGGCGCGGTCGAGACGGCCTCTTCCTTGCGCGGCTCTTCGAAGGTGATGAAGACGGCGAGCTGGTCCTGCAGGATGCGGGCGGCGAGCGCCAGCGCGTCCTCAGGCGAGACCGAGCCGTTGGTCTCGATCTGCATGGTCAGCATGTCGCGGTCGAGGTTCTGGCCCTCGCGGGTGTTCTCGACGCGGTAGGAGACCTTCTTGACCGGCGAGTAGAGGCTGTCGACCGGGATCAGACCGATCGGCGCGTCCTCGGGACGGTTCTGCTCGGAGGGGACATAGCTCTTCCCGGTGTTGACCGTGAACTCCATGCGGATCTCGGCCCCGTCGTCGAGCGTGCAGAGCACGAGCTCGGGGTTGAGGATCGAGACGTCGCCGATGGTGTTGATGTCGCCGGCCGTGACGGTGCCAGGGCCGGTCTTGCGCAGGGTCATGCGCTTGGGACCCTCGCCCTGCATCTTGATGGCGATCGCCTTGATGTTCAGGACGATGTCGGTGACGTCCTCGCGCACGCCCGGGATCGACGAGAACTCATGCAGCACGCCGTCGATCTGGACGGCGGTGACGGCAGCGCCCTGGAGCGAGGAGAGCAGCACGCGGCGCAGCGCATTGCCGAGCGTCATGCCGAAGCCGCGCTCGAGCGGACGCGCGATCACGGTGGCCTGACGCTTCGGGTCGTCTCCGACCTTGACTTCGAGCTTGTTCGGCTTGGACAGATCCTGCCAGTTCTTGCTGATCACGACCGCACTCCTGGTGCTTCAATAATGGCGGCGGCGGGCCGCCCCGTACCGGCGCCCGCCCCTGCGGGCGCCGCTTCGATCCGGCGTGGCTTCAGACGCGGCGGCGCTTGCGCGGCCGGCAGCCATTGTGCGGGATCGGCGTCACGTCGCGGATCGAGGTGACGGTGAAGCCGGCGGCCTGCAGCGCGCGCAGCGCCGACTCGCGGCCCGAACCCGGACCGGTGACCTCGACCTCGAGGGTGCGCATGCCGTGCTCGGCAGCCTTGCGGGCAGCGTCCTCAGCCGCGACCTGGGCGGCATAGGGGGTCGACTTGCGCGAGCCCTTGAACCCCATCGTGCCGGCGGACGACCACGAGATCGTGTTGCCCTGCGCGTCGGTGATGGTGATCATGGTGTTGTTGAACGAGGCGTTCACATGCGCGACGCCGGAAACGATGTTCTTGCGTTCGCGACGACGGACGCGTTGGGCTTCCTTGGCCATAGTCTCTTTCTTCCATCCTTCAGGCGCGCCCGTGATGCCAGGCGCTGGGGATGCCGCCTGCCCGCGAACGGGTCAGGCGACGCAAAACAGTGCAGCGGGCCGATTGTCTGGCCCGCCGAAACTCACTTCTTCTTGCCGGCGATCGGCTTCGCCTTGCCCTTGCGGGTGCGGGCGTTGGTATGGGTACGCTGGCCGCGCACCGGCAGCGAGCGGCGATGGCGCAGGCCGCGATAGCAGCCGAGGTCCATCAGGCGCTTGATGTTCATCGAGACCTCGCGGCGCAGATCGCCCTCGACGAGATAGTCGCGGTCGATCGTCTCGCGGATCTGGAGCACCTCGGCGTCGGTGAGCTGGTTGACCCGGCGCTCGGCGGCGATGCCGACCTTCTCGCAGATCTCCTGCGCCTTGTGGGCGCCGATGCCGTGAATGTACTGCAGACCGATGACGACGCGCTTGCCGGTCGGAATGTTGACGCCCGCGATACGAGCCATGTTCTTCACCTCTCCATGCGACCGCAACGCCGGGCGTTACGGCAATGACAAGAACTCCGCGTCCGGTGGAGGCCGGCCCTTGCGGAGCGTTGAACCCGTTCCATGCGAGAATGCGACGCCGTCCCTTCTCCCGAAGGCATCGGCATCGCTCATATGAAACCGGATGGCGGCTCGTTAAAGGGTCGGGTGCAACGAGTCAACCCATCGCACCCAAGAAACATGCCAAGGCGGGCGAAGTCGCCCTTCCCTTTCTTTCTGCGGACAGAAAGCTCCCTTATTTCTTGACCAGCGGGCACTTGCTCTCCGAGAGCGGCGCGATGATCTCGGCCGCCGGGATCTTGCGGACCACCTTGAAATAATCCCAGGGGGCCTTCGATTCAGAGGGAGCCTTGGCCTCGACCAGCAGCATGTCGTTCTGCAACCGGCCGTCCTCGCGGATCTTGGCGCCGGGCGCATAGAAATCTTCGACCGGCAGTTCCTTCATCTTCGCCGCGACCGCTGGTCCAGCCGCCGTGCCGGCCGCCTTCACCGCCTTGAGATAATGCAGCACCGAGGAATAGACGCTGGCCTGAATCATGCCCGGCATCTTCTTGGTCTTGGCCATATAGCGATCAGCCCAATCGCGGCTCGGCTTGTCGGCGTCGTGGTAGTAGGCAGTGGTGGTGATTAGGCCCTTGGCCTTGTCGAGGCCGAGCCCATGGACGTCGCTCAGCACCACGACCATGGCGGCGAGCTTCTGGCCGCTATCGACGAGGCCGAACTCACCGGCCTGCTTGATCGAGTTGATCGTGTCGGTGCCGGCATTGGCGAAAGCGACGATTTTGGCCTTCGAAGCCTGCGCCTGCAGCAGGAAGGACGAGAAATCCGGTGTCGACAGCGGCGCGCGCACCGTGCCCAGTGTCTTGCCCTTGTTGGCAGCGACGATGGCCTCGATATCGGCGGTGAGTTGGTGGCCGAAGGCATAGTCGGCAGCGATGATGTACCAGCTGTCGCCGCCTTCGCGCAGGATCGACAGCGCCGTACCCTTGGCCGAGGTCGCCGTGTCGAAGGTCCACATGAAGCCGGTCGCCATGCAGTCCTCGTTGAAGAGGCGCGTCGTCGCCGGGCCGTTGTAGAGGGCGACCTTCTGTTTCTCCTTGGCGATGCCGGCGACCGCGAGCGCGACCGCCGAATTGGTCAGGTCGGCGATCGCGGTGACGCCATCGACATCGTACCAGCGCCGCGCCAGACCGGCGGCCACGTCCGGCTTGTTCTGGTGATCGCCTGAGACGATCTCGATCGGCTTGCCCAGCACCGAGCCGCCGAAATCCTCGATCGCCAGTTTCGCCGCCTCGACCGAGCCGAGCCCGCCGAACTCGGCATAATTGCCGGACTGGTCGTTGAGGATGCCGATCTTGACCGCATCCTGCGCCCGCACGCTCGATGCCGTCGCGAGCAGTGCGGCCGCCACAAGACAAGCAACCCGTTTCATGCTGTCCTCCCGATCCCTGGCCGGTCGGTCAGCCGGCGATGGCTGATGCCACCGGCCTTCGGCTACCGCCGCCATGTCTTGGCCGTCATGGGCCTGGGCCGACTTCAGTCGGCGGAACGAGATGTGTCAATTGCAACCGCGGCGCGCGAAACCGCGCCTGCGCCGATGCAAAAGCGCACCGGACTCAGCGGCTACGCCGTGGCTTGGAGCTACGTCTTGCGATCAGCATGGCCGAAGCATATGCTGCGGCATATGCCAACCACGTCTGAGCATACGCATGAACGAAATCCGGCATGTCAGGCTGTTTCGCAACGGCCGCAATCAGGCCGTGCGCATCCCCGTCGAGTTCGAGCTGCCCGGCGAGGAAGCCCTGATGCGCCGTGACGGCGATCGCCTCGTCATCGAGCCGCTGGCAAAACGGGGCCTGTCCGCTCTGCTCGCGAGCCTGGAGCCGCTCGACGAGGCCTTCCCCGAGATCGCCGATCCCCCGCCGGTTCCGGAGCGCGACCTTTGACGCGCTATCTGCTCGACACCAACATCATCTCCGATCTGATCCGTCAGCCTCAAGGCCGTGTCGGGAAACGTATCGCCGAGATCGGCGACCGCCAGATCCTGACGAGCGTGATCGTCGCGGCCGAACTACGCTATGGCTGCCGGAAGGCCAACTCGGCGCGCCTGTCGGCAACGGTCGAGGCTCTGCTCTTCGAGATCGAGACCATTCCCTTCGACGAGGCCGCCTCGCGCGCCTATGCCGATCTGCGCGCGGCGTTTGAAGTGAGAGGCCAACCGATCGGCGGCAACGGCATGCTCATTGCCGCCCAGGCTCTGGCGCTCGGCTGCGTCATGGTCACGGCGAATACGGACGAGTTCGCACGGGTCGATGGGCTCGAGGTCGAGAACTGGCTGAGCTGAGCTCGGCCTCCTCAGCGCTTGCGCACGAACTCCGTGCGCAGCACCAGTCCCCTGATGCTATCGTGTCGGCAGTCGATCTCTTCGGGGTTGTCCGTCAGCCGGATCGAGCGGATCACCGTGCCCTGCTTCAAAGTCTGGCCGGCGCCCTTGACCTTGAGGTCCTTGATCAGCGTCACCGCGTCGCCATCCGCCAGGATGTTGCCGGAGGCGTCGCGGACCTCGCGCTTCGAGGCAGCAGCAGCCGCCACGTCCGAAGCCGGGCGCCATTCGCCGCTCGCCTCGTCATAGACATAGTCGTCGTCGCCACCGGCCATGGCCTGCTCCATCACAAGAAAAATGCCGCGCGACTCTCGCCGCGCGGCATCTGAATTCGCATCAAGTCGGACGTCAGCCCGCCAGCGCCTGCTCGATCGCCGAGGAGACGTCGTCGATCGGCTGCATGCCGTCGATCGGGGTGAGCTGGCCGCGCTTGTCGTAATAGGGCGCGACGATCGCGGTATCGCGGTTATAGGCCTCGAGCCGGGTCTTGAAGACCTCCGGGTCGTCATCCTTGCGTACCGGCTGGCCGGCGGCCTTGGCCTCTTCGGCCCGGCGCACGATCCGGTCGACGAGCTTGCTCTGGTCAACCCTGAGCTCCAGCACCTTGTCGAGCTTCAGGCCTTTGCCGGCCAGCATCGTATCGAGCGCTTCGGCCTGAGCCAGAGTGCGCGGGAAACCGTCGAGGATGAAGCCCTTCCTGGCGTCCTGTTCTTCGATGCGGTCGGCGACGATGCCGATGACGATATCGTCCGAGACCAGCCCGCCCGCATCCATCACCGCCTTCGCCTTGAGGCCGACCGGGGTGCCGGCGGCCACCGCCGCGCGCAGCATGTCACCGGTCGAGAGCTGCGGAATGCCGTGCTTCGCGACGATCCGCGTCGCCTGAGTGCCTTTGCCCGCCCCCGGCGGCCCCAGGAAAATCAGCCTCATCAGCGCCTTGCCCCCCTCAACTTCGCCTTCTTGACCAGCCCCTCATACTGATGGGCCAGGAGATGACCGTGGACTTGCGCCACCGTGTCCATCGTCGTCGTCACCACGATCAGCAGCGAGGTGCCACCGAGCAGGATGATCGGAATCTGGGCATAGGTGATCATGAACTCCGGGATCAAGCAGACGATAGTCAAATAGGCGGCGCCGAGCACGGTGATGCGGGTCAGCACCCGGTCGATATGCTCGGCGGTGCGCTCGCCCGGGCGGATGCCGGGCATGAAGCCGCCATGCTTCTTGAGATTGTCCGCCGTCTCGACCGGATTGAACACGATCGCGGTGTAGAAGAAGCAGAAGAAGATGATCAGCGCCGCATAGAGGATCATGAACAGCGGCCGGCCATGCGCCAGATAGGTCGCCATCGTCGACAGGATACCGGTGCCGCCCGAGGCCTGCGAGAAGCTGGCGATCGTGGTCGGCAGCAGCAGCAGCGACGAGGCGAAGATCGGCGGGATCACGCCGGCGGTGTTGAGCTTCAGCGGCAGGAACGAGGTCTGGCCCTCATACATCCGGTTGCCGACCTGGCGCTTCGGGTAGTTGATCAGCAGGCGACGCTGGGCGCGCTCGACGAAGACCACGAAGGCGATGACGCAGACCGCCATGACCAGCACCAGCAGGAGCAGGCCGGTCGAGATCGCGCCCTGACGGCCGAGCTCGAGCGTCTGGGCCAGCTGCGCCGGGAACTCGGCGATGATGCCGGCAAAGATGATCATCGAGGTGCCGTTGCCGATGCCGCGGCTGGTGATCTGCTCGCCGAGCCAGAGCAGGAACATCGTGCCGCCGACCAGGGTGATCGTGGTCGAGATCAGGAAGAACGGCCCGGGTTCGAGCACGAGATTACCCGAGCCTTGAAGACCCACGCCGATGCCCCAGGCCTGGAACAGCGCCAGCACCAGCGTCAGATAGCGCGTGTACTGGTTCAGGATCTTGCGGCCCGCCTCGCCTTCCTTCTTCAGCGCCTCGAAAGTCGGGACGACGCTGGAGAGCAGCTGAATGATGATCGAGGCCGAGATGTACGGCATGATCGCCAGCGCGAAGATCGCGAGCCGGCCGACCGCGCCGCCGGAAAACATGTTGAACAGGCCGAGCACGCCCGACTGGGTCTGCTTGAACAGATCGGCGACCGCATCCGGGTTCATGCCGGGCAGTGGAATATAGGTGCCGAGCCGGTAGACGATCAGCGCCCCCAGCGTGAACCAGATCCGCTTCTTCAGCTCGTCGGCCTTGGCCAGCGCGCCGAAGTTCAGGTTTGCCGCAAGCTGTTCAGCCGCCGATGCCATGCGTCCGGTCCTTGGGTATAATCTGGTCTCAGGCCTGTTCCGCAAAAGTGGGTACCACTTTTGCGATCAGAACATGCCCAGGAAATCTGTCGCAGCGCGAATTCTGATCGTTCGACCGGTGCCGGTCGAACGGAAGGCGCGCCAGACAGTCGAACGGCGGCCAAGGCTTCGGGCCCGGCCGCCGCTCGCGTTAGTCATGTAAGCGTGGAAGTCACGCCTGTGAAGCGGCAGCCGCCAGGATCTTGACCGTGCCGCCAGCCTTCTCGATCGCCTCGACGGCCGACTTCGACGCACCGGCGACCTCGAAGGCGAGCTTCGCCTTGAACTCGCCCTGGCCGAGGATCTTGACGCCGTCGCGCGCCGCCTTCGAGATCACGCCGGCAGCGACCAGCGACTCGATGGTGACGGTGCCCTTGGCATCGAGCTTGCCGGCCTCGACGGCCTGCTGGATGCGGCCGAGATTGACCTCGTTCAGCTCGCGAGCGAACAGGTTGTGGAAGCCGCGCTTCGGCAGGCGCCGATAGAGCGGCATCTGGCCGCCTTCGAAGCCCTTGACCGCGACGCCGGCGCGAGCCTTCTGGCCCTTGACGCCACGTCCGCCGGTCTTGCCCTTGCCGGAGCCGATGCCGCGGCCGACGCGGATGCGCGACTTGGTCGCGCCTTCGTTGTCACGAATGTCTGTGAGTTTCATGGTGCGCCCTCCTCACTTCGCGTCGACGACGCGGACGAGGTGCTTGACCTTCTCGACCATGCCACGCGCAGCCGGCGTGTCCTGCAGGGTCGATTGGCGGCGGATCTTGTTCAGGCCGAGACCGATCAGGGTCTGGCGCTGTGAGGCGTCGCGGCGGATCGGCGAACCGATCTGCTCGACGGTGAAGGTCTTCTCAGCCTTTGCCATCGAGCCCTCCTCACGCGTCCGCGCCGGCATCCGCGCCAGCATCGCGGCGGCGGGTCTGCAGGGCCGAAACCTTGAGCGAACGGCGCGCGGCGACGCTGCGCGGCGAATCCTCGTTCTTCAGCGCATCGAAGGTGGCGCGCACGAGGTTGTACGGGTTCGACGAGCCGAGCGACTTCGAAACCACGTCCTGCATGCCGACCGCCTCGAAGACGGCGCGCATCGGGCCGCCGGCGATGATGCCGGTACCGGCCGGGGCAGCGCGCAGCACGACCTTGCCGGCGCCGTGACGGCCCTGAACGTCGTGATGGAGCGTGCGGCCTTCGCGCAGCGGGATGCGCACGAGGCCACGCTTGGCGGCTTCAGTCGCCTTGCGAATCGCCTCGGGAACTTCGCGAGCCTTGCCGTGGCCAAAGCCGACGCGGCCCTTCTGGTCGCCGACGACGACGAGGGCAGCAAAGCCGAAGCGACGGCCGCCCTTCACCACCTTGGCGACGCGGTTGATGTGGACCAGACGATCCACGAATTCGGAATCGCGCTCTTCGCGATCCTGACGGTCACGAGGTTCTCTCGCCATGTCTTCCTCTTACTTGCGCGGACGGTGCCGATCATGGCCCGCCGCTCGCTCGAGCGCCCCGGAATGGAGCGACTTCCCAAATGCGACATGCGGGAAGCCGGTGAGGCCTCCCGCATCCCGCGGTGTTCAACCAATCAGAAGCTCAGCCCGCCTTCGCGAGCGGCCTCAGCCAGCGCCTTGACGCGGCCATGGTACATGTAAGCGCCGCGGTCGAACACGACCTCCTTGACGCCGGCCTTGATGGCGCGCTCGGCAATGATCTTGCCGATCTGCGCCGCGGCCTCGACATTCGCGCCCGACTTGATGTCGGCGCGGATATCCTTGTCCATCGACGAAGCCGAAGCGAGCGTCAGCCCCTTCGCATCGTCGATGACCTGCGCATAGATCTGCTTGCCGGTGCGGTGCACCGACAGGCGGGCGCGGCCATTGGCCACCGCCTTGATCGCGCGGCGGACGCGGGCCTTGCGGCGCGCAGTCGCAACTGTCTGCTTGCTCATGGCTCGCGTCCTTACTTCTTCTTGCCTTCCTTGCGGAAGATGAATTCGCCGGCGTACTTGACGCCCTTGCCCTTGTAGGGCTCGGGACCGCGATAGTCGCGGATCTCGGCGGCGGTCTGGCCGACGACCTGCTTGTCGATGCCGACGACGACGATTTCCGTCGGCTTCGGCGTCGTGATCGTCACCCCGGCCGGGATTTCGTAGTCGATGTCGTGGCTGTAGCCGAGCGAGAGCTTCAGGACCTTGCCGGCGACCGCGGCCTTGTAGCCGACGCCGTTGATCTCGAGCTTCTTCTCGAATCCGGCCGTCGTGCCGACGACCAGGTTGTTGATGCGGGCGCGCGAGGTGCCCCAGAGCGCGCGGGCGCGCTTGGTCTGCGAACGCGGCTGGACGGCGATGGCGCCGTTCTCCAGGGCGACCGAGACCTCCTCGGGAACCTCGAAGGACAGCTCGCCCTTCGAGCCCTTGATCTTGACCAGCTGGCCCGAGACGTTGGCGGTGACGCCAGCGGGGACCGAGACGGGCTTCTTACCGATACGAGACATTGGATCTCTCCTGAGCAGCGGCCTGAAAGGTCAGAAGACCTTGCAGAGCACTTCGCCGCCCACGTTCTGCTCGCGGGCAAGATGATCGGACATCACGCCACGGGGCGTGGAGACGATGGTGACGCCGAGGCCGTCGGCCACGCGCGGCATGGTCTCGACCGAGGAGTAGACGCGACGGCCGGGCTTCGACACGCGCGAGATCGACCGGATGACCGGCTGGCCCTCGTGGTACTTCAGCTCGATGTCGAACTCGGTGCGGCCGTTGCCGAACTCGGTCGTCGAATAGCCGCGGATGTAGCCTTCCGACTGCAGCACGTCGAGGACGCGGGCGCGCAGCTTCGAGCCCGGGGTCGTGACGCGCGACTTGCGCCGCATCTGCGCATTGCGGATGCGGGTCAGCATATCGCCAAGCGGATCGATGATCGCCATGGTGCTACCTCCTCACCAGCTCGACTTGACGAGGCCGGGAACCAGCCCCTTGTTGCCGAGCTCGCGCAGAGCAACGCGCGACATCTTCAGCTTACGATAGAACGCGCGCGGGCGGCCGGTGACTTCGCAACGGTTGCGCACGCGGATGCCGGCGGAATTGCGCGGCAGTTCGGCCAGCTTCAGGCGAGCAAGGAAACGCTCGTCCATCGACTGGTTCTCGTCATTGGCGATCGCGAGAAGGCGCGCCCGGCGGCCCGCGAATTTCTTCACGAGCGCCTTGCGGTGGTTGTTCTTCTCGACGGAGCTCTTCTTAGCCATCGATATCTCCTGGTTTCCGCGTATGAGCCCGAAGGCTCACTGCCGGAACGGGAAGTTGAAGTGCTTGAGCAGGGCGCGAGCCTCGTCATCCGACTTCGCAGTCGTGCAGACGATCACGTCCATACCCCAGACCTGGTCGACCTTGTCGTAGTTGATCTCGGGGAACACGATGTGCTCCTTGATCCCGAGCGCGAAATTGCCGCGCCCGTCGAACGACTTCGGGTTGAGACCACGGAAGTCGCGCACCCGCGGAAGAGCAATGGTGACGAGCCGGTCGACGAACTCGAACATCTTGGTCTTGCGCAGCGTGACCTTGCAGCCCACCGCCATGTTCTCGCGCAGCTTGAAGCCGGCGATGGCGAGGCGGGACTTGGTGATGACCGGCTTCTGGCCCGCGATCATGGCGAGGTCGCCGGCGGCGTTGTCGACCTTCTTGCGGTCGGCAGTCGCTTCGCCCACGCCCATGTTGATGACGACCTTCTCGAGGGTCGGCACTTCCATGACGTTCTTGTAGCCGAATTCCTTGATCATCGCGGGACGGACGACGTCCTCGTAATGCTTCTTCAAACGCGGCGAGAGAGCCGCCTGCTGAGCCTCAGCCATCGATCAGATCCCCCGAACGCTTGGCGAAACGAACCTTGCGGCCGTCATCGAGCACCTTGAAGCCGACGCGGGTCGGCTTGCCGTCCTTCGGATCGGCGATGGCGATGTTCGACAGGTCGATGGTGGCCTCTTTCGAGATGATGCCGCCTTCCGACTGCTGCGACTGCTTGGTGTGTTTCTTCACCAGGTTCACGCCGCGCACGACGGCACGGCCGTCCTTCGGCAGGACCTGGAGCACTTCGCCGCCCTTGCCCTTGTCGCGGCCGGCGAGCACGACGACCTTGTCGCCCTTCTTGATCTTCGCAGCCATCACAGCACCTCGGGAGCGAGCGAAATGATCTTCATGTGGTTCTTGGCGCGCAGCTCGCGCGGAACCGGTCCGAAGATACGGGTGCCCACCGGCTCCTTCTGGTTGTTGATCAGCACGGCCGCATTGCGGTCGAAGCGGATCACCGAACCATCGGGACGCTTGATGTCCTTGGCCGTACGAACGACGATCGCCTTCATGACGTCGCCCTTCTTCACGCGGCCGCGCGGGATGGCTTCCTTGATCGAAACCACAATGATGTCGCCGATGCGGGCGTAGCGCCGCTTCGAGCCGCCGAGAACCTTGATGCACATCACGCGGCGAGCGCCGGAATTGTCGGCGACCTCGAGATTCGTCTGCACCTGGATCATGGCCTTGATCCTTCCATTCCATATCAGCGCGGTTTCCGGACAAAGGCGGAGTGCCTAAGCCCGGACTACGACTGACGGGGGTCGATCGCCCCCTGGCCTCAATGATTCGACTTACGCCTTGGGAGCGTTGTCGAGCACAACCCAGCTTTTCAGCTTGGAAATCGGCTTCGACTCCTCGATCCAGACCGAGTCACCGACCTTGAACGACCCCGCCTCGTCATGGGCGTGATAGTTCTTCGAACGGCGCACCGTCTTCTTGAGGAGCGGGTGCGTATAACGCCGCTCGACCTTGACCACAACAGTTTTGTTTTGCTTGTCGCTGACGACGACGCCCTGCAGCACGCGCTTCGGCATGGTCCCCTACTCCTCAGGCGCTCACTGCCGCGGTCTTGGACCGCTGCAGCGTCTTGATGCGGGCGATCTCCTTGCGCACCTGGGTGACCCGAGCGGTGTTCTCGAGCTGGCCGGTGGCGCGCTGGAAACGCAGGTTGAACTGCTCCTTCTTGAGCTTCAGAAGCTCGTCCTGGAGCTGGTCCGTGCTCATCACTTTGAGATCGGACAGGCGTTGAGTCGATTTCATCTCGCCCTCCTTACTCGGCGATGCGCTGGATGAAGCGGGTCTTGATCGGCAGCTTGGCGGCGCCGAGACGGAGCGCCTCGCGGGCGATATCCTCCGGCACGCCGTCGAGCTCGAACATGATCCGGCCCGGCTTGACCTTCGCCGCCCAGAACTCGGGCGAACCCTTGCCCTTGCCCATGCGGACTTCGGTCGGCTTCTTCGAGACCGGCACGTCCGGGAAGATCCGGATCCAGACTCGACCCGCGCGCTTCATGGCGCGGGTGATGGCACGACGGGCCGCCTCGATCTGGCGGGCCGTGACGCGCTCCGGCTCCTGGGCCTTCAGGCCGAACTGGCCGAAGTTGAGGTCCGTACCGCCCTTGGCGACGCCGGAAATGCGTCCCTTGAACTGCTTACGGAACTTAGTGCGCTTTGGTTGCAGCATGGCTCTTCTCGATCAGCCTTACGCAGCCTGCTCGCGACGTTCGCGGCGCTCACCACCGGAGCGGCCGCCCTCGTCCGAGAGGCGCTTGTCCTGGGCCATCGGGTCGTGTTCGAGGATCTCGCCCTTGAAGATCCAGACCTTGATCCCGCACGTGCCATAGGTCGTGAAGGCAGTGGCGACGCCGTAGTCGACGTCGGCGCGCAGCGTATGCAGCGGCACGCGGCCCTCACGGTACCATTCGAGGCGCGCGATTTCCGCGCCGCCGAGACGGCCCGAGCAGTTGATGCGGATGCCCTCGGCGCCGAGACGCATCGCCGACTGCACGGCGCGCTTCATGGCGCGACGGAAGGCGACGCGGCGCTCGAGCTGCTGAGCGATCGAGTCGGCGACCAGGGTCGCGTCGATCTCAGGCTTGCGCACCTCGACGATGTTGATCGTCACGTCGGCGTTCGTCAGCTTCGAGACGGTCTTGCGCAGCTTCTCGATGTCGGCGCCCTTCTTGCCGATCACCACGCCCGGACGAGCCGAGTGGATGGTGACGCGGCACTTCTTGTGCGGACGCTCGATGATGATCTTCGAGACGGCGGCCTGCTTCAGCAGCTTCATCAGGGCGGCGCGGATGGCCATATCCTCGTGAAGCAGCTTGCCGTACTCGCCCTTGTTGGCGAACCAGCGCGAATCCCAGGTCCGGTTGATGCCGAGACGAAGGCCGATCGGATTGATTTTCTGACCCATCGTTCTCTCCTCAGGCCTTGGCCGCCTGAACTTCGCGCACCACGATCGTGATGTTGGCGAAGGGCTTCATGATGCGGGCGCCACGGCCGCGGGCGCGGGCATGGAAGCGCTTCATGACGAGCGCCTTGCCGACGAAGGCCTGCGAGACGACCAGATCGTCGACGTCGAGATCATGGTTGTTCTCGGCATTGGCGATCGCGCTCTGCAGGCACTTGCGCACATCGGTCGAGATCCGCTTGCGCGAGAACTCGAGATCGGCGAGCGCGGTCGAGACCTTCTTGCCGCGGATGAGCTGGGCGAGAAGGTTCAGCTTCTGCGGGGAGACGCGCAGGTTGCGCGCGACCGCCTTGGCCTCGTTCTCGGGCAGCGCACGGGGGGCGGAGGGCTTACCCATGGCTTACTTCCTCTTCGCCTTCTTGTCGGCAGCGTGGCCGGGGAAGGTGCGCGTCGGCGAGAACTCGCCGAACTTGTGGCCCACCATCTCCTCGGAGACGTTCACCGGCACATGCTTGTGGCCGTTGTAGACGCCGAACGTCAGACCGACGAACTGCGGGAGGATCGTGGAGCGGCGGCTCCAGATCTTGATGACTTCCGACCGGCTCGCCGAACGGGCGACCTCGGCCTTCTTCAGGAGGTATCCGTCGACGAACGGACCTTTCCAAAGCGAACGCGCCATGACGGACCTCAGTTCTTCTTCTTGCGGGCGTGACGGCTCGACACGATGAACGTATCGGTCCGCTTGTTCGAGCGGGTCTTCTTGCCCTTGGTCGGCAGACCCCAGGGCGTGACCGGATGACGGCCGCCCGAGGTGCGGCCTTCGCCGCCGCCGTGCGGGTGATCGACCGGGTTCATCGACACGCCGCGATTGTGCGGACGCTTGCCGAGCCAACGATTGCGGCCGGCCTTGCCGATGTTGATGTTCATGTGGTCGGGGTTCGAGACCGCGCCCACGGTGGCGTAGCACAGGCCGCTGATCAGGCGCTGCTCGCCCGAGTTCAGGCGGACGATGACATAGCCCTGGTCACGGCCGACGATCTGGGCATAGTTGCCCGCCGAGCGCGCCAGCGCGCCGCCCTTGCCGATCTTGAGCTCGACATTGTGGACGATCGTGCCGATCGGCAGCGAGCCCATCGGGGCAGCGTTGCCGGGCTTCACGTCGACATTGTCGCCGGCGACGACGGTGTCGCCCACTGCCAGGCGCTGCGGCGCCAGGATGTAGGAGAGCTCGCCGTCCTGATACTTGACCAGGGCGATGAAGGCGGTGCGGTTCGGATCATACTCGATCCGCTCCACGGTCGCCGGCACGCCGGCCTTGCCGCGGCGCTTGAAGTCGATCAGGCGCAGGGTGCGCTTGTGGCCACCGCCGCGGAAGCGGACGGTGACGCGGCCGAGGTTGTTGCGGCCGCCCGAGGACGACTTGCCCTCGGTCAGCGCCTTGACCGGCTTGCCCTTGTAGAGCTCGCTGCGGTCGACGATCACGAGCTGGCGAAGGCTCGGCGTGATCGGCTTGAAACTTTTCAAAGCCATGATGACGATCCTTCTCAGAGGCCCGTGGTGACGTCGATGGAGTGGCCCTCTTCGAGGGTCACGACCGCCTTCTTGACGTCAGAGCGCTGGCCGAGACGGCCGCGGAAGACCTTGACCTTGCCCTCGGTGACGAGCGTGTTGACGCTCACCACCTTGACGTCGAACAGCTTCTCGACGGCCGCCTTGATCTGCGGCTTGGTCGCGGTCTTGGCGACCTTGAAGACGACCTTGTTGTGCTCGGAGAGCATCGTCGCCTTCTCGGTGATCACGGGGCCGACGATGACGTCGTAATGCCGCGGATCGAGGTTCTTGGACTGGCTCATTTGAAGCGCGCCTCCAGCGCATCGACAGCCGAGCGCGTCAGCACGAGCTTGTCGCGACGCAGGATGTCATAGACGTTGATGCCCTGGACCGGCAGCACGTCGACGTTCGGGATCGAACGCGCGGCCAGGCCGAAGTTCACATCGATCTCGGCGCCGCCGATCACCAGCGCGCTCGACAGGTCGAGCTTGCCGAAATGGCCGAGCAGGATCTTGGTCTTCGGCTCCGCGAGCTTCGCGTCGTCGATGATGATCAGGCCGGCATCCTTGGCCTTCGACGAAAGCGCATGGCGCAGGGCCAGGGCCTTCACCTTCTTCGGCAGCTCGTGAGCATGGTCACGCACCACCGGGCCGAAGGCCTTGCCGCCGCCGCGGAACTGCGGAGCGGAAGCCGCGCCGTGGCGAGCGCCGCCGGTGCCCTTCTGCTTGTAGATCTTCTTGCGGGTGCGGTCGACTTCCGAACGGCCCTTCGACTTGTGCGTGCCGGCGCGGCGCTTGGCGAGCTGGTAGCGCACCATGCGGGCGAGCAGGTCGGCGCGCGGCTCAAGGCCGAAGATCGCGTCGGACAGCTCGAGCGAGCCGGCCTTACCGCCTTCAAGAGTGACGATATCGAGTTTCATCACGCGTTCTCCTCAGCCTGGGCCGTAGGAGCCTCAACGGTTTCAGCCTTGCTCTCGCCGGCGACCTTGAACTTGCCCGGCAGCGGGGCATCCTTCGGCAGCGTGCGCTTGACGGCGTCACGGACATGGATCCAGCCGCCGGCGACGCCGGGGACGGCGCCCTCGACCAGGATCAGGCCGCGCTCGGCGTCCGTCTGGACGACGCGCAGGTTCTGCGTGGTGACGCGCTCGGCACCGAGATGGCCCGGCATCTTCTTGTTCTTGAAGGTCTTGCCCGGGTCCTGACGGCCACCGGTCGAACCGATCGAGCGATGCGAGATCGAGACACCGTGCGTGGCGCGCAGACCGCCGAAGTTCCAGCGCTTCATGCCGCCGGCGAAGCCCTTGCCGGTGGTCGTGCCGGAGACGTCGACGAACTGGCCGACGACGAAGTGGTCGGCAGTCAGCTCGGCGCCGACCGGAATCAACGCGTCGTCGCTGACGCGGAACTCGACGATCTTCTGCTTCGGCTCGACCTTGGCCACGGCGAAGTGGCCGCGCTGCGCCTTCGAGACGTTCTTGACCTTGGCCAAGCCCGACCCGAGCTGCACGGCGACATAGCCGTTCTTCTCGATCGTGCGATGCGCGACAACCTGGCAGTTGTCGAGCTTCAGCACGGTGACCGGGATGTGCTCGCCGGCATCAGTGAAGATGCGGGTCATCCCGACTTTCTGTGCAATCACACCGGAACGCATCGGTGCATACCTTCCCTTGGGGTCATGTCCATCCGGGGACGCCGGAAACAGAGGACCCGTTTAATCGGATCAGAGCTTGATTTCGACGTCGACGCCGGCGGCGAGATCGAGCTTCATGAGGGCGTCGACCGTCTGCGGGGTCGGGTCGACGATGTCGAGGACCCGCTTGTGGGTCCGCATCTCGAACTGCTCGCGCGACTTCTTGTCGATGTGGGGCGAGCGGTTGACGGTGAACTTCTCGATCAGCGTCGGCAGCGGGATCGGGCCGCGCACCTGGGCGCCCGTCCGCTTCGCGGTCGAGACGATCTCTCGCGTCGACGCATCGAGAATGCGGTGATCGAACGCCTTGAGGCGGATCCGGATGTTCTGACCGTTCATGGTCCTGGTGTCTCCGTGACGTGAAAAGGCGAAAGCCCCGAAGGGCTTCCGCCCTCACGAAAACGCGTTACGCGATGATGGTGGCGACGACGCCTGCGCCGACGGTGCGACCGCCTTCGCGGATGGCGAAGCGCAGCTTCTCTTCCATCGCGATCGGCACGATCAGGTGCACTTCCATGGCGATGTTGTCGCCCGGCATCACCATCTCCGTGCCTTCCGGCAGGTGCACCACGCCGGTCACGTCCGTCGTGCGGAAGTAGAACTGCGGGCGGTAGTTGGTGAAGAACGGGGTGTGGCGACCGCCCTCTTCCTTGGTCAGGATGTAGGCCTCGGCCTTGAACTTGGTGTGCGGCTTCACCGAGCCCGGCTTGCACAGCACCTGGCCGCGCTCGACGTCCTCGCGCTTCGTGCCGCGCAGCAGCGCGCCGATGTTGTCGCCCGCCTGGCCCTGGTCCAGCAGTTTGCGGAACATCTCGACGCCGGTCACCGTCGTCTTCTGCGTGTCGCGGATGCCGACGATCTCGATTTCCTCGCCGACCTTGACGATGCCGCGCTCGACGCGGCCGGTCACCACCGTGCCGCGGCCCGAGATCGAGAACACGTCCTCGACCGGCATCAGGAACGGCTGGTCGACCGGACGCTCCGGCTGCGGGATGTAGTCGTCGACCGTCTTCATCAGCGCGATCACCGCATCATGCCCGATCTCCGGGGTGACGCCGTCCAGCGCGGCCTTGGCCGAGCCCTTGGTGATCGGGATGTCGTCGCCCGGGAAGTCGTACTTCGACAGAAGCTCGCGGATCTCCATCTCGACCAGCTCGAGCAGCTCGGCGTCGTCGACGAGATCGACCTTGTTCATGAACACCACCAGCGCCGGAACGCCGACCTGGCGCGCCAGCAGGATGTGCTCGCGGGTCTGCGGCATCGGGCCGTCGGCAGCCGACACCACCAGGATCGCGCCGTCCATCTGCGCCGCGCCGGTGATCATGTTCTTCACATAGTCGGCGTGCCCGGGGCAGTCGACATGCGCATAGTGGCGGGCCGGGGTCTCGTACTCGACGTGAGCCGTCGAGATCGTGATGCCGCGGGCCTTCTCTTCCGGCGCCTTGTCGATCTGGTCATACGCCGTGAACGACGCGCCGCCAGACTCCGCCAGAACCTTCGTGATCGCAGCCGTCAAGGACGTCTTGCCATGGTCGACGTGACCAATCGTTCCAATGTTGCAGTGCGGCTTCGTGCGAGCAAACTTCTCTTTGGCCATCGTAGCCTCCGTCAGATCTCTTCAAGTGTTCCGTGTAATGCGTTGTTCGATCAGGCGTATTTGGCCTGGACCTCGGCAGCGACCGCGGACGGCACCTGCTCGTAGTGGTCGAACTGCATCGTATAGTTGGCGCGGCCCTGGCTGAACGAGCGCAGCTGGTTCACATAGCCGAACATGTTGGCCAGCGGCACCATCGCGTTGATGACGACCGCGTTGCCGCGCATGTCCTGGCCCTGGATCTGGCCACGCCGGGAGTTCAGGTCGCCAATGACCGAACCGGTATAGTCTTCCGGGGTCACCACTTCGACCTTCATGATCGGCTCGAGCAGCACCGAGCCGCCCTTCTGCAGACCTTCACGCAGAGCGGCGCGCGAAGCGATTTCGAAGGCCAGAGCCGACGAGTCGACCTCGTGGAAGGCGCCGTCGATCAGCGAGACCTTGACGTCGACCACCGGGAAGCCGGCGAGCACGCCGGAACCGATGACCGAGTTGAGGCCCTTCTCGACGCCGGGGATGTACTCCTTCGGCACCGCGCCGCCGACGATCTTCGACTCGAACTCGAAGCCCTTGCCGGTCTCGTTCGGCTCGATCACCAGCTTGACGCGGGCGAACTGGCCGGTACCGCCGGTCTGCTTCTTGTGGGTGTAGTCGACCTCGGCCTTCTTGGTCAGCGTCTCGCGATACGCAACCTGGGGCGCGCCGATGTTGGCGTCGACCTTGTAGGTGCGCTTCAGGATGTCGACCTTGATGTCGAGATGGAGCTCGCCCATGCCCTTCAGGATGGTCTGGCCGCTCTCCTGGTCGGTCGAGACGCGGAAGGACGGATCCTCGTTCGCGAGCTTCGACAGGGCGAGACCCAGCTTCTCCTGGTCGGCCTTGGACTTCGGCTCGATCGCGATCGTGATGACCGGCTCGGGGAACTCCATGCGCTCCAGGATCACCGCCTGAGCCGGATCGCACAGCGTGTCGCCGGTGCGGACGTCCTTGAGGCCGGCCAGGGCGACGATGTCGCCGGCATAGGCTTCCTTGATGTCCTCACGGTTGTTCGCGTGCATCAGCAGCATGCGGCCGACGCGCTCTTTCTTGTCGCGCGTCGAGTTGATGACGCCCTGGCCCGCCTCGACCTTGCCGGAATAGACGCGGCAGAAGGTGATGGTGCCGACGAAGGGGTCGTCCATGATCTTGAAGGCGAGCATGGCGAACGGAGCTTCGTCGGTCGGCTCGCGGGTGGTCGGCTCTTCGGTCTTGAAGTCGATGCCTTCGACGGCGCCACGATCGACGGGCGACGGCAGGAAGTCGACGACGGCGTCGAGCAGGGGCTGCACGCCCTTGTTCTTGAAGGCCGAGCCGCAGAGGACCGGGTGGAAGGCGCGGCGCTGCACGGCCGTGCGCACCAGACGGCGCAGCGTGTCGGCGTCAGGCTCGTTGCCTTCGAGATAGGCTTCCATCGCCGCATCGTCCATCTCGACGGCGGCTTCGACCAGCTTCGAGCGATACTCGGCAGCCTTGTCGGCGAGATCGGCCGGGATGTCCTTCTCGTCGAAGGTCGCGCCGAGAGCCTCGCCGTTCCAGACGATCGCCTTCATCTTGATGAGGTCGATCACGCCGGCGAAGTTCGACTCGGCACCGATCGGGATCTGCAGGCAGACAGGCTTGCCGGCGACGCGGTCGATGATGTCCTGGACGCAGCGATAGAAATCGGCGCCAATCTTGTCCATCTTGTTGACGAAGACGACGCGCGGAACGTCGTACTTGTCGGCCTGGCGCCAGACGGTCTCGGTCTGCGGCTCGACGCCCTGGTTGCCGTCGAGCACGCACACGGCGCCGTCGAGCACGCGCAGCGAACGCTCGACTTCGATGGTGAAGTCGACGTGGCCGGGGGTGTCGATGATGTTCAGGCGGTTGTCGCGCCAGAAGCAGGTCGTCGCAGCCGAGGTGATCGTGATGCCACGCTCCTGCTCCTGCGTCATCCAGTCCATGGTTGCGGCGCCGTCATGGACTTCGCCGATCTTATGGCTCTTGCCGGTGTAGAACAGGATGCGCTCGGTCGTCGTCGTCTTGCCGGCATCGATGTGGGCCATGATGCCGAAGTTGCGATAGCGATCGATGGGATGAGAACGGGGCATGGGAATGCTCTGTCTTTCCGGGTCGTAACGGACGAATTACCAGCGGTAGTGCGAGAAGGCGCGGTTGGCTTCCGCCATCCGGTGCGTGTCTTCGCGCTTCTTGACGGCGTTGCCACGGTTGTTGGCAGCGTCCATCAGCTCGGCCGAGAGGCGCTCGACCATGGTGCGGTCGTTGCGGCCGCGGGCGGCGGCGATCAGCCAGCGGATGGCGAGAGCCTGGCGGCGCTCGGTGCGAACCTCGACGGGGACCTGGTAGGTCGCGCCGCCGACGCGGCGGGAGCGGACCTCGATCGCCGGGGCGACGTTCTCGAGCGCGGTCTTGAAGACGGCGAGCGGGTCGCTCTTCATCTTGCCCTCGATGATATCGAAGGCGCCGTAGACGATGCCTTCGGCGGTCGACTTCTTGCCCTCGTACATGACCGAGTTCATGAACTTGGTCACGACCACGTCGCCGAACTTGGCGTCGGGAATGATCTCGCGCTTCTCTGCACTATGGCGGCGGGACATCGTCTAGTCTCCGGTCAATTCTTCTAAAACGGCGAACCGGCTGGGCCCCTGCCCGGCCGGTCCGACACTGATTACTTCGGACGCTTGGCGCCGTATTTCGAACGGCGCTGCTTGCGGTTCTTGACGCCCTGCGTGTCGAGCACGCCGCGCAGGATGTGGTAGCGCACGCCGGGAAGGTCCTTGACGCGGCCGCCACGGATCATGACGACCGAGTGCTCCTGGAGGTTGTGACCCTCACCCGGAATGTAGCCGATCACTTCGAAGCCGTTGGTCAGGCGCACCTTGGCGACCTTGCGGAGCGCCGAGTTCGGCTTCTTCGGGGTCGTCGTGTAGACGCGCGTGCAGACGCCGCGCTTCTGCGGGCAGTTCTCGAGCGCCGGGGCGGTGTTACGCGCCTTGACCGGCGAGCGCGGCTTGCGGATCAGCTGGCTGATTGTCGGCATTTAAGGCCTCTCGCTCCCTTGAGCGCTTGATGAATTCGGTGTCCATTCCGGCATCTCACGAGGCCATGACCAAACGAAGCCGCGCCATCGGCGCCCTTTTACGGGGCCTCAGGCGCGTTCGCCATGCAGAGGAACACGGAACGAGCCCGCATTCATGCGTCCTGCCATGTCGTCGTCAGACGCTGGAATTCCGATGGAGTTTCGGTCGCGAACCTCGCTTGCAACAAAGGCAAGCGACAAACGTGTCCGACAGCCATCGACAGTGGCGCGCTTATGACTCAGGTAAGGATTCGCGTCAACCCCGGATTTGATCCTTTGGGCTGGCGAAATTAGGTTCAATCGTCCTCATCTTCGACGTTAGCCCGCATCTGATCGTTCCAGAGCTTGCGATAGAGGCCGGAGCGCTTGCGCATCAGGCTCGCATGGTCGCCGCGCTGCACGACCTTGCCAGCCTCCATGACGATGATCTCGTCCATGTCGGCGACCGAGGTCAATCGGTGCGTCACGAACAGCAGGCTGCGCCCGCGGCCGATCTTCTTCAAGGTGCGGTTGATCGCGGCCTCGGTGGTCTGGTCGAGCGCCGAGGTCGCCTCATCGAGCAGCAGGATCGCCGGGTCGCGCAGCAGGGCGCGGGCAATGGCGATGCGCTGGCGCTGCCCGCCCGACAGGGTCTCGCCGCGCTCCCCGACGATGGTGTCGTAGCCAGCAGGCAGACTGGTGATGAACTTATGGATCTCGGCCTTCTTCGCGGCAGCCTCGACCTCGGCGTCCGACGCGCCCAATGAACCGAGCCGGATGTTCTCGCGCAGCGAGGTGTGGAACAGGACATTGTCCTGGAAAACTACCGCCATCTGGGCGCGCAGCGAATCGCGGGTGACGTTGGCGATGTCGACACCGTCGATCGTCACCCGGCCCTGCTGCGGATCGTGGAAGCGCAGCAGCAGGCTGAGCAGCGTGCTCTTGCCAGCCCCGCTCGGCCCGACGATGGCGACGCGCGTGCCGGCCGGAATCGCAAGGTCGAGCCCGTCGATCTGGGCGCCCTCGCCGCCATAGGAGAAGCGGACGTTCTCGAAGCCGATCTCGCGCGCGATCCGCGGGCACTCGATCGCGTCCGGCCGGTCGGAGACCCGGATCGGCTCGTCGAGGATGTCGCGCATGTGCCGGACCGCGCCGGAGGAGTCGATCACCACCGGGATGTACTGGGTCAGATGATTGAGGTTGTAGGTGATCTCCCAGAACACCGCCTCGAAGGCGACAAAGGTGCCGACGGTGATCACGTCGTTGAAGGTGAGATAGGCGCCGATCGCCAGCACGATCAGATGCAGCCAGAGCACCACGATGGTGATCGAGCGCTCGACCATGGTGTTGAGGAAGGTCGAGCGCGACTGCGCGGTCCGCAGCACGCGATTGCGCTGGCCGAACCAGCGCTGCGAGATGCCGACGAGACCAAAAGCCTTCACCACCGGCTGGGCGCCGATATTCTCCTGGACGACCCCAAGCTCTCCGGCCTGCGCGCGCTTCACCTCGTAGCTGGCGGCGACCGCCTTCGGCGTGATCAGCCGCGGCCCGATCAGCGCGATCGGGATGATCAGCAGCGCCAGCAGGCCGAGCTCGGTGTTGAGGTAGATCAGCAGGGCGATGCCGGCCAGCAGCTCGAGCAGCGGCAGCGCCCCCCAATTGGCGAAATGGATGACCGACTCTTCATAGGTCGTCATGTCGTTCGAGAAGCGCGACAGGATCTCGCCGCGGCGATGCCGCTCATAGAAGCTCAATGGCAGCTTCTGGATGTGCTCGAACAGCGAGCGGCGGACATCGGTGGTGATCGCCGCCGTCACCTTGGCGTCGATCCACTCGTACCAGATCGCCACCACCGAGGTGATGACACCGGCGATGCCGAGCACGCTCAGGATGAAGACGAGCTCGCTGCGGTCCTTGTCCTCGAACACCTCGTCGAGGAGGTATTTGAGCGAGAGCGGCATCAGCACGTTGAAGGCCATCTCGACCAGAAGGCCGAGACCGACCAAAGCGATGCCGAGCCGATGCGCGCCGAGATGCGGCCAGGTGAAGGAAAGGACGCCCCTTAGCGCGCCCGCGGCTTCGCCGGCGGTGTAGACGACCGGACCGTCGTCCTCGTCGTCCTCCTCCTCTTCATCGTCCTCGTCGTCTTCATCCTCGTCGTCATCAGCCTCGGCCGCGCCGGACTGCAGCGCGCGCCGCTTCGGCTCCTCCGCGGGGCGGGATACCGGTCGCTTCGCAGCACTGGCAGCAGCAGCGGCTTTCGCCTCCGGATCGGGCGCGGCACTGTTCTCGCCCGTGCCCGGCTTGCCCTCGTCGTCGCTCACTGCTCACCGGCAAAGCTCGACGAGCTCTGCCGCCCCCTGTCGGATCGGATTGCCGGACTTGCTCAGGCGTTCTCAGGCACGATGCGGTTGAAGAAGCAGTAGCGCAGGCTTTCCGCGTCCTCGTACCAGCGGCCCGGTCCCTTGTCGGCGGCGAGCGTGCGCTCCCAGACCGCGTCGAGGAGCTCCTGGCTCTGGATCGCCATGTCGAAATCCTCGTCGAAGAACAGCTCCGACCATTCCCACCAGGTCGCGAGCTTCTTCACCCCGCGCAGCAGGTCGTACATGTCGCAGACCTCGGAGGTGAGGTCGGCCGTCACCGAGCCGAAATAGACGCCGCGCTTCGCCACGCGGTGCAATTCACTCAGCGCGTCGCCGACGCCTCGCTTGCCGAGATGAGCAAGGCAGCTCTCATAGACGATGTCGAAGGAGCCATCCTCCAAGGGCAGGTCCGTGACCGTGCCGAAGAGGTTGTACTTGGCAAGATGCGCCGGCGTCCGACCATGGATGTAGCGGTTGTTCTCGACACCCCAGGCATCGATGCCGAGCTCGCGCAGCGCCCCGACGAGCTCGCCCGAGGCGGAACCGGCGACCAGCAGCCTGAAGTCAGCCTTCGGCTGCCAGACCAGTTCGATCAGGTCGCGGATATAGGCGGGATCGCTGAAGCGGCGCCAGACCTCGCCATAAGGGCCGGCGCCCCGATAGGCGTCGAAATAGCCGCGGTCGATGCGCAGCGACGGCTCGGGCACGACGATGCCGCCCGCCTCCCCGGCCCGCTTGGCGAGCCCGGTGGCATAGCGCTGGCGCATCACCTTGCTCAGCATCAGGTCGCTGGCGATATCGGCGGAATCGAGCACGCCGTTCAGCGTCGAGTCGAACAGGTAGTCGCCGACGACGATCAGGCCGTCATGCTCCTTCGGCTCCGGCATGTGATTGGTCCCGACGTCGCGCACCGGCATCCCGCCCGGAACCGCGTTCACCGAGGCCATCCAGCGATGCACCTTCGCCTCGATCAGTGAGGGGAAGGGGTCGCCCAACGAGGCCGGCAGCGACTTCAGCGCCGCCTTGGTCAACGCCTCGTCGTCGAGATTGGCATAGGATAGCGCATCGACGCCGGCGATCAGCCAGTTGAGCACGCCATGGCGGCCGATGTCATGCCGGGCGCCCTCGATATAGACGCAGCAGCCGCCGAAACTCTCCGACATGAACCAGGCGCCTTCGATCTGGCCCTCCCAGAACGGCTTGTCGAACAGGGCGGCGACGCGCAGGTAGTGCGCCGGCCGGTCGAAATGGGCGAGATGGCGGCTCATGCTCTGGCGCAGCCTGCCCTCGCCGAAATCGATGGTGCCGAGCCAGTTGTGCGGCAGGCACATCAGCACGAAGTCGAACTCGCGTGTCTCCGGGCCCTTGCCGTTCATCATGTCGAGCTTGTAGCGGCCGCCTGCCGCCTTGCCGACGCTGAGGACGCGATGGTTCAGGAAGACCTCGGCGTCGAGATGGGCGCTCAGGCCCTCGACCAGCTGCTCGTTGCCGTTCTGGATCGAATAGACGTCGATATAGCCGTCGACATCCATCAGATAGTTCTTCAGCGCGTTGAGGCCGTTGCTGAGATGCCCTTCCGAGGCGATGTCGGAGCGCGCCATGGCCCGGAAGAAGCGCCGCGCCACCGGATCGGCCACCTCCTGCTCGAGCACCTCGTCGGCGCTCATGAACATCCAGGGATGGTTGTTGTCGTGCTTGCCGGCGCCCTCGTAATAGGCCTGCTGCGACATCAGCTCGGCGCAGCGCGTCCGGAACGCCAGGATGGCGTCGGCGGTCGCATCGCCATAGCGCCGGCGCATGCCCTCGACGCCGTCGACGATCTTGCCGTCGAGGACGAGCGCATCGGAATCCATCGGGATGGTCTGGAAGCCGAAGCCCTCGATCATCTCGCGCAGCGGATCGGGGCCGAGCTGCGAGTAGCCGTAGATCTCGGCGACACCCGCTTCGTAGAGCGCCGGCGCGCTGTCGAAACGGCGCGAAACGATCTTGCCGCCGAGCCGCTCGGACGCCTCGAACAGCGTCACCCGGCACAGGCCCTGCATCTTCTTGCGGACTTGCCAGGCCGTCATCAGCCCGCCGGGACCGCCCCCGACAATCGCAACTTCCAGCATTCTACCCGCCCTGCCCCAACGTATCGCGCTTCACGCTCTGTTGTGAGACTTATAGCGCCACGGAGTTGCCATAATTTTACTGCCGCGGCCATGCCTCTGTTTCGCAGTGACCCGTCTTGCCGCATCTTTCCCGACAGGAAGGACCGCGCCTGCAACGATGCCCCCTTCGCGCGGCAGGAACAGCGTCGCTTCGGCACAGGCCGGGACATCGACATGGCGGCATCCAGGTCACCGGCAAAGCCCTTGCGATCGCCAGCGCGGCTATCGCTCGAAGACGCGTCGGCGCGATCAGTTTCCTGTGCGCCGGAGCGGTCTATGGCGCCCCGTCACTGGTCGCGTTTGCTAGCCCCGCCGCGAGCCGTCACCGGTCACGCCGGCCCCACGCAAAAGGCCGATCAGGTCGGCCTGGCGGTGCAGGCCGGTCTTGGCCATGACGCGCTTCAGCGTCGAGCGCGCGGTCTCCTCCATCACGCCGAGCGCCGCTGCCGCCTCACGTGGGCGATGCCCGGCCGCGATCAGCGCGGCGAGCCTCGCCTCGGCCGGCGTCAGGTCGAACAGCCCCTGTACGACATCGGCGGTCGGCACGTCCTTGACCACCACCGGCGTCACCACCAGGATGCTCGCGGCCCGCGAGAAGATGTCGTGGGCGGCGCCGCGGATCGGCGTCAGATGCAGGATCAGCGGCGGTTGGTCGTCGCGCCGCGCCACCGGGATCGAGCGAACGGTCGCGTTCTCGATCTGGCCCCGCGCCTGCAAGGCCGCCGCGAACAGGCCGTCAGCTGCGTTGTCGACGAGCCCTAGGCGCGACGGGCGGTCGACGGCAACGGAGGGGATCAGCGCCTCGAAGCGGGGGTTGAGCGCGAGCGCCCGCCCCTCGCGGTCGAGGATGGCGGCCGGCAGACCTATCGCCTCCAGGGCCCGGGCCGCGCCCTGCGCACGCTCGAATTCGAGCCTTGCCGACAGCAGCATCGCCCGCGCCAGATGCGGCCGCATCCGGTCGAAGCGTGCGATCAGGCTGTCTTCGACAGGTCCGACCTCCCGCTCACGCTCGGCGTGCAGAATGAAGGCTTCGCCGGTCGGCGAAGTGATCGACGTCGCGACTCCGACGCCGAAGCCTTCCGGCACCAGGAAATCGCGGTAGATCGGTTCATTCGCCATTTCGGCATCGGAGAAGATGTCGATATCGCGCAGGAAACCGGCATGGCGCCGTTCCAGCAGGCGGCGTGTCCGCTCATTGCCGGGGAAGCGGTTGAAATGCGTCGAGACGAGTTCGTCGAACTCCGGCGAAGAGGAGATCCAGCGACTGGACGTTGGCGTGACCGCCACGATCACCGCGCCGGCGCCGCGCGCGATCTCCTGGAAACGCCGCAGAACCTGCGGCCACAGCTCCGGCACCACCGCAGCTTCGTAAAGACTGTCGAGAAAACGCTCGTCCATAGCCCCGGCCGTACCCGAGCCTGGCCCGCAGAACGAAGAATTCCCCTGCGGGCCATGCTCTCGCATGATTTGTCAGCGCATCTCCCGCCGCTTGGCCGCTTCCGGCCGATCGACGAGAGACACACTGGCGCATCGCTGCCCCCCGACAGGTCTCGCAAGGTAAGCTTAGGCCAATTGTATTAGAAAACGTCAAGAGAGCAGAAACGAGAACGGCCGCCCGAAGGCGGCCGTTCCACAAGGCAAGTAAGTCTTACGGTATTATTCAGCGGCAGGCAGCACCGCCGCTGCGGCAGCCGCGGCCTTCGCCGCCGCATCCGCCTTCTGGCCGACGATGAGATCGTCGCGACGCGTCGCCACCTGCTTGATGCGGGCGACCTGCGCGCCGGTGCCGGCCGGGATCAGCGAGCCGACGATGACGTTCTCCTTGAGGCCTTCCAGCATGTCCATCTTGCCGTTGACGGCAGCCTCGGTGAGGACGCGGGTCGTCTCCTGGAAGGAGGCGGCCGAGATGAACGAGCGGGTCTGCAGCGAGGCCTTGGTGATGCCGAGCAGGACCGGAACGCCGGAGGCCGGCTTCTTGCCCTCTTCGCGCAGCTTGGCGTTGATCTCTTCCAGCTCGATCCGGTCGATCTGGTCGCCGGTGAGAATGTCGCTATCGCCGGATTCGGTGATCTCGACCTTCTGCAGCATCTGCCGGACGATGACCTCGATGTGCTTGTCGTTGATGGTCACGCCCTGGAGGCGATAGACCTCCTGGATTTCGTTGACCAGGTAAGCGGCAAGCTCCTCGACGCCCTTGATCGCCAGGATGTCGTGCGGCGCCGGATTGCCGTCGAGGATGTAGTCCCCGATCTCGACGACGTCGCCATCCTGCAGGTGGATGTGCTTGCCCTTCGGGATCAGGTACTCGACAGCGTCCGTGCCGTCATGCGGGGTCAGCGTGACGCGGCGCTTGTTCTTGTAGTCGCGTCCGAAGCCGATGACACCGGCCTTCTCGGCGATGATCGCGGCATCCTTCGGACGACGCGCCTCGAACAGTTCGGCGACGCGCGGCAGACCGCCGGTGATGTCGCGGGTCTTGGCCGAGTCGGTCGAGACACGCGCCAGCACGTCGCCGGCCTTCACCGACGAGCCCGGCTCCACCGAGATGATGCCGTCGACGGGCAGGATGTAGCGGGCCTCACCGCCACGGGCGAGCTTGCCGATCTTGCCGTCCGAGCCGTGCAGGACCATCGCCGGACGCAGGTCCGAGGTACGAGCCGAGCCACGCCAGTCGATGACGAGACGCTTGCTGATGCCGGTCGCCTCGTCGGTCGTTTCCGTCATCGACATGCCGTCGACCAGGTCCTCATAGCCGACCTTGCCGTCGATCTCAGCCAGGATCGGGCGGGAATAGGGATCCCACTCGATCAGGCGCTGGCCGCGCTTGACCTTGTCGCCTTCGTCGACGCGCAGCTTCGAGCCGAACTGGACGCGGTGAACCGCGCGCTCGGCGCCATCCGGGCCGGTGATGACGATGGCGAGATTGCGCGCCATCGCGATCAGGTCGCCATCCGAGTTCCGCGCGACGTTGCGGTTGCGGATCTTGACCGTGCCCTCGAAGTTCGACTCGACGAAGGACTGGTCGGCGATCGTCGCCGCGCCGCCGATGTGGAAGGTACGCATGGTGAGCTGCGTGCCCGGCTCGCCGATCGACTGCGCCGCGATGACGCCGACGGCCTCGCCCATGTTGACGGGCGTGCCGCGGGCAAGATCGCGCCCATAGCAGGTCGCGCAGACGCCGTTCTTGGTCTCGCAGGTCAAGACCGAACGGATCTTCACCTCCTGGACGCCGGCGGCGTTGATCTTGGCGATGTGGCTCTCCTCGATCACCGCACCCTTGGCGACCAGGACGTTGCCGTCGATGTCGGTGACCTCCACGGCCGCAGAACGGCCGAGGATGCGCATGCCGAGCGAAGCCACGACCTGGCCGGCATCGACGATGGCGCGCATCTTGATGCCGTTATCCGAGCCGCAATCCACCTCGGAGATGATCGCATCCTGCGCCACGTCGACGAGACGGCGGGTCAGGTAACCCGAGTTCGCCGTCTTGAGCGCCGTGTCGGCCAGGCCCTTGCGGGCGCCGTGGGTCGAGTTGAAGTACTCGAGAACGTCGAGGCCTTCCTTGAAGTTCGAGATAATCGGCGACTCGATGATCTCGCCCGACGGCTTGGCCATCAGGCCGCGCATGGCGGCGAGCTGGCGCATCTGCGCCGGCGAACCACGGGCGCCCGAGTGGCTCATCATGTAGATCGAGTTGATCGGCTTGTCGCGACCGGCATCGTCCTTCTTCACGGTCGAGATGCGGGCCATCATCTCCTGGGCGAGCTTGTCGGAGCACTTCGCCCAGGCGTCGACGACCTTGTTGTACTTCTCGCCCTGGGTGATCAGGCCGTCCTGGTACTGCTGCTCGTAATCCTTGGCGAGCACGCGCGTCGCATCGACGATCTCCCACTTGTTCTCGGGGATCACCATGTCGTCCTTGCCGAACGAGATGCCGGCCTTGAACGCGTGCTTGAAGCCGAGGCCCATGACGCGATCGCAGAAGATCACCGACTCCTTCTGACCGCAGCCGCGATAGACGGCATCGATCATGTTGGAGATCTCCTTCTTCGTCATCAGCTTGTTGACGACGTCGAAGGTCATGGCCGGATGCTCGGGCAGCGCGGTCGAGAGGATCACGCGGCCCGGCGTGGTGTCGTAGATCTTCGTGTAGGGCTGGCCGTCACGGCCGACGCCGGTCCAGCGATACTTGATCTTCGAATGCAGCGTGACGACCTTCTCGTGCAGCGCGTATTCGAGCTCGCCGAAGTCGCCGAAGACCTTGCCCTGGCCCGGCTCGCCATCCGAGATGATCGAGAGGTAGTAGAGCCCGAGCACGATGTCCTGCGACGGCACGATGATCGGCATGCCGTTCGCCGGGTGCAGGATGTTGTTGGTCGACATCATCAGCACGCGCGCTTCCAGCTGCGCCTCGAGCGACAGCGGGACGTGCACGGCCATCTGGTCGCCGTCGAAGTCGGCGTTGAACGCGGCGCAGACCAGCGGGTGCAGCTGGATCGCCTTGCCCTCGATCAGCACCGGCTCGAAGGCCTGGATGCCGAGGCGGTGCAGCGTCGGCGCGCGGTTCAACAGCACCGGATGCTCGCGGATGACCTCGTCGAGGATATCCCAGACCTCGGGCTTCTCCTTCTCGACCAGCTTCTTGGCCTGCTTGACCGTGGTCGAGTAGCCCTTGGCGTCGAGGCGGGCGTAGATGAACGGCTTGAACAGCTCGAGCGCCATCTTCTTCGGCAGCCCGCACTGGTGCAGCTTCATCTCCGGGCCGACGACGATGACCGAGCGGCCCGAATAATCGACGCGCTTGCCGAGCAGGTTCTGCCGGAAGCGGCCCTGCTTGCCCTTGAGCATGTCGGCGAGCGACTTCAGCGGACGCTTGTTGGCGCCGGTGATGACGCGGCCGCGGCGGCCGTTGTCGAACAGGGCGTCGACCGACTCCTGCAGCATCCGCTTCTCGTTGCGGATGATGATGTCGGGCGCGCGCAGCTCGATCAGCCGCTTCAGGCGGTTGTTGCGGTTGATGACGCGGCGATAGAGGTCGTTCAGGTCCGAGGTCGCGAAGCGGCCTCCGTCGAGCGGCACGAGCGGGCGCAGATCCGGCGGGATGACCGGGATCACGGTCATCACCATCCATTCCGGCTTGTTGCCCGACTCCTGGAAGGCCTCGATGATCTTGAGGCGCTTCATCAGCTTCTTCGGCTTGAGCTCCGACGTCGTCGTCGCGATCTCATGCTTCAGGTCGGCGTTGATCTGGTCGAGATCGAGCGCGCGCAGCATCTCGCGGATCGCTTCCGCGCCGATCATCGCGGTGAAAGTGTCGGCGCCGTACTCCTCCTGGGCGCGGACATACTCTTCTTCGGTCAGCAGTTGGCGATCCTTGAGCGGGGTCAGGCCCGGCTCCAAGACGACATAGGATTCGAAGTAGAGGATGCGCTCGAGATCCTTGAGCGGCATATCCATCAGCAGGCCGATGCGCGAGGGCAGCGACTTCAGGAACCAGATATGCGCGACGGGAGCGGCGAGCTCGATATGGCCCATGCGCTCGCGCCGGACGCGTGCCAGCGTCACTTCGACGCCGCACTTCTCGCAGATCACGCCCTTGAACTTCATGCGCTTGTACTTGCCGCACAGGCACTCGTAGTCCTTGATCGGCCCGAAGATGCGGGCGCAGAACAGGCCGTCGCGCTCCGGCTTGAACGTGCGGTAGTTGATCGTCTCGGGCTTCTTGATCTCGCCGAACGACCAGGATGCGATCTTCTCAGGGCTGGCGATCGAGATCTTGATCGCGTCGAACGCCTGCTGCACCGGCTGCTGGCCGAAAAGGTTCATGACCTCTTGCTTCATAGCCTGTCTCCTATGGCCGGTGGGATTTCAAGGGAAACCGCCCTGCCCGACCTTTGATCCATCGGCCGGCGGCGCCACTGCCGCCGGCATGAGTAACGAACGCCGTCGCGCCCTTTAGGGCGTGACGCCTTACTCGGCTGCCTCGGCGGGGACTTCGCCCGGCTTCGGCTTGGTGTTGACCAACTCGACGTTGAGGCCGAGCGAGCGCATTTCCTTGACGAGCACGTTGAAGCTCTCGGGAATGCCGGCTTCGAAGTTGTCCTCGCCGCGCACGATCGACTCGTAGACCTTGGTGCGGCCGGCGACGTCGTCCGACTTCACCGTCAGCATCTCCTGCAGCGTGTAGGCGGCACCGTACGCTTCGAGCGCCCAGACCTCCATCTCGCCGAAGCGCTGGCCGCCGAACTGGGCCTTGCCGCCGAGCGGCTGCTGGGTGACCAGCGAGTACGGGCCGATCGAACGGGCGTGGATCTTGTCGTCCACCAGGTGGTGCAGCTTCAGCATGTAGATGTAGCCCATCGTGACCTTGCGGTCGAAGGGTTCGCCGGTGCGGCCATCATAGAGCGTCGACTGGCCGGACGAGTGGAGACCCGCCTGCTCCAGCAGCCGCTCGATGTCGGCTTCCTTGGCGCCGTTGAAGACCGGCGTCGCGATCGGAACGCCGCGGCGCAGGTTCTGGCCCATCTCGATCAGCTCGGCGTCGTCCATCGAGGCGATGATCTCGTTGTCCTCGTAGACGGCGTCGAAGGAGGCGCGCAGCGCCTTGGAGTCGTGCGCCTTGCGATAGGCGTCGATCGCCTTGCCGATCTGCTTGCCGAGACCGGCGGCAGCCCAGCCCAGATGCGTCTCCAGGATCTGGCCGACGTTCATGCGCGAGGGCACGCCGAGCGGGTTCAGCACGATGTCGGCATGGGTGCCGTCCTCGAGGAACGGCATGTCCTCCGCCGGCACGATGCGCGAGACCACGCCCTTGTTGCCGTGACGGCCGGCCATCTTGTCGCCGGGCTGGATCTTGCGCTTCACCGCGACGAAGACCTTGACCATCTTCATCACGCCCGGAGGCAGCTCGTCGCCGCGCTGCAGCTTCTCGACCTTGTCGAGGAAGCGCTGCTCGAGGCGCTTCTTCGACTCGTCGTACTGCTTCCGCATCGCCTCGATTTCGGTCATCAGGGCGTCGTCCGCCGTGGCGAACAGCCACCACTGCGAACGCGGGAATTCGCTCATCACCTCGCGGGTGATGACCGTGTCCTTCTTGAAGCCCTTCGGACCGGCGAGGCCGGTCTTGCCGGTCAGGATCTCGGCCAGACGCGCGAAGGTGTTGCGGTCCAGGATCGCCTGCTCGTCGTCACGGTCCTTGGCGAGACGCTCGATCTCCTCGCGCTCGATCGCCTGGGCGCGCTCGTCCTTGTCAACGCCATGGCGGTTGAACACGCGCACCTCGACGATCGTGCCCTGGACGCCCGGGGGCACGCGCAGCGAGGTGTCGCGCACGTCCGAAGCCTTCTCGCCGAAGATGGCGCGCAGCAGCTTCTCTTCCGGGGTCATCGGGCTCTCGCCCTTCGGCGTGATCTTGCCGACGAGAATGTCGCCCGCCGCCACTTCGGCGCCGATATAGACGATGCCGGCTTCGTCGAGGTTCTTCAGCGCCTCTTCCGAGACGTTCGGAATGTCGCGCGTGATTTCCTCAGGACCCAGCTTGGTATCGCGGGCCATGACCTCGAATTCCTCGATGTGGATCGAGGTGAAGATGTCTTCCGAGACGATCTTCTCCGAGAGCAGGATCGAGTCCTCGAAGTTGTAGCCGTTCCACGGCATGAACGCGACGAGCACGTTGCGGCCGAGCGCGAGCTCGCCGAACTCGGTCGACGGGCCGTCCGCGACGATGTCACCCTTCTTGATGACGTCGCCGACGCGGACCAGCGGACGCTGCGTGATGCAGGTCGACTGGTTGGAGCGCTGGAACTTCTGCAGGCGGTAGATGTCGACGCCCGGCTTGGTCGGGTCCATCTCGTCCGAGGCGCGGATGACGATACGGGTCGCGTCGACCTGGTCGACGATGCCGGCGCGGCGGGCCGCGATGGCGGCGCCGGAGTCACGGGCGACCGCGGCCTCCATGCCGGTGCCGACGAACGGCGCGTCGGCGCGAACCAGCGGCACCGCCTGGCGCTGCATGTTCGAGCCCATCAGCGCGCGGTTGGCGTCGTCGTTCTCGAGGAACGGGATCAGCGCCGCGGCGACCGAGACGACCTGCTTGGGCGAGACGTCCATGAAGTCGACCTTGTCGACCGGCACGACGATGACCTCACCGGCGCGGCGGCAGACGATCAGGTCATCGGTCAGACGGCCTTCCTTGTCGACGACCGCGTTGGCCTGGGCGACATTGTACTTCGCCTCCTCCATGGCCGAGAGATAGATGATCTCGTCGGTCTGCTTGCCGTCGCGGATGCGCCGGTACGGGCTCTCGATGAAGCCGTACTTGTTGACGCGCGCGAAGGTGGCGAGCGAGTTGATCAGGCCGATGTTCGGGCCTTCCGGCGTCTCGATCGGGCAGATGCGGCCGTAATGCGTGGTGTGGACGTCGCGCACCTCGAAGCCGGCGCGCTCGCGGGTCAGGCCGCCCGGGCCAAGCGCCGAGAGACGGCGCTTGTGGGTGACTTCCGAGAGCGGGTTGGTCTGGTCCATGAACTGCGAGAGCTGCGACGAGCCGAAGAACTCGCGCACCGCGGCGGCCGCGGGCTTCGCGTTGATCAGGTCCTGCGGCATCACGGTGTCGATATCGACCGACGACATGCGCTCCTTGATGGCGCGCTCCATGCGCAGGAGGCCCAGGCGATACTGGTTCTCCATCAGCTCGCCGACCGAGCGCACGCGCCGGTTGCCGAGATGGTCGATGTCGTCGATCTCGCCCTTGCCGTCGCGCAGGTCGACCAGCGCCTTGACGACCGCGAAGATGTCCTCCTTGCGCAGGATGCGCACGGTATCGGCGGCGTCGAGGTCGAGACGCATGTTCATCTTGACGCGGCCGACGGCCGAGAGGTCGTAGCGCTCCGCGTCGAAGAACAGCGACTGGAACATGTTCTCGGCGGTCTCGAGCGTCGGCGGCTCGCCCGGGCGCATGACGCGGTAGATGTCGAACAGCGCCTCTTCGCGGCGCGAGTTCTTGTCGACCTTGAGCGTGTTGCGGATGTAGGGGCCGATCGTGATGTGGTCGATGTCGAGCACCGGCAGCTCGTCGAAGCCGGCGTCGAGCAGCGCCTTCAGGCTCTTCTCGTCGATCTCGTCACCGGCCTCGGCGAAGACCTCGCCGGTCTGCGGATTGACCAGGTCCTCGGCGATGTACTGGCCGTAGAGGTCCTCGTCCGTGGCGCGCAGGAACTTGAGGCCCTTCTCGGCGAGCTGGCGGGCGGTGCGCGCGACCAGCTTCTTGCCGGCCTCGATCACGACCTCGCCGGTGTCGGCGTCGATCATGTCGACGGTCGCCTTGAAGCCCTTCATGCGCTCGGCGTCGTAGGGCACGCGCCAGCCGTCCTTGTCGCGGACATAATCGACGCGGTTGTAGAAGCGCGACAGGATCTCCTCGCCGTCCATGCCGAGGGCGAACAGCAGCGAGGTGACCGGGATCTTACGCTTGCGGTCGATGCGGGCGTAGACGATGTCCTTGGCGTCGAACTCGATGTCGAGCCAGGAGCCGCGATAGGGGATGATGCGGGCAGCGAACAGCAGTTTGCCCGAGGAATGGGTCTTGCCCTTGTCGTGGTCGAAGAACACGCCCGGCGAACGGTGCATCTGCGAGACGATGACGCGCTCGGTGCCGTTGACGATGAAGGTGCCGTTGTCCGTCATGAGCGGCATCTCGCCCATGTAGACGTCCTGCTCCTTGATGTCCTTGACCGACTTGGCCTGGGTGTCCGGATCGATATCGAACACGATCAGGCGCAGGGTCACCTTGAGCGGCGCCGAGAAGGTCATGCCGCGCTGGCGGCACTCGTCGACGTCGTATTTCGGCGGCTCGAAGGTGTACTTGACGAACTCCAGCAGCGACGCGCCCGAGAAGTCGCCGATCGGAAACACCGACTTGAAGACCGACTGCAGGCCCTCGTCGCCACGCCCGCCCTTGGGTTCCTCGACCATCAGGAACTGGTCGTAGGACGCCTTCTGAACCTCGATGAGGTTCGGCATCTCCGCCACTTCCTTGAGCTTGCCGAAGAACTTGCGGACGCGCCTGCGACCCTGGAGGGAAGTTACCATCATGTTCCTCGCAATCTCGGACGGCTCACCCGGGGGTCCGGACCTTGGCGGACCAGGCCGCCGGGTGAGCCGCTCGGCGCTCATGCGCGCCGACGTTCAAACTGGATCGACCTGCATCATGGCAGGCCCTGCACCACGTCGTTCCGGTCACCGGAAACGACGCAACAGCCCCGGAGGCGGCGAGCCGCCCCGGGACTGTGCTTGTCGACTAGATACGGACCGGCATCAGCCGGCCCGGCTCACTTGAGCTCGACCTTCGCGCCGACGGCCTCGAGCTGCTTCTTGAGCTTCTCGGCCTCGTCCTTGGCGACGGCTTCCTTGACCGGCTTCGGAGCGGCTTCGACCAGATCCTTGGCTTCCTTGAGGCCCAGGCCGGTGATGGCGCGGACTTCCTTGATCACCTCGATCTTCTTGTCGCCGGCGGCGGCAAGAACGACGGTGAACTCGGTCTGCTCTTCAGCAGCGGCAGCGCCGGCGCCAGCGCCAGCAGCCGGGCCAGCGGCCACGGCGACGGCGGCGGCGGCGGAGACGCCCCACTTCTCTTCGAGCATCTTGGCGAGGTCAGCAGCCTCGAGAACGGTGAGCGACGAGAGTTCGTCGACGAGCTTGGCGAGATCGGCCATTGTTTAAGTTCCTGATGTAAGAGGTTCGAACGATTAACAGTTGTCGGCTGCTCAGGCAGCGTCCTTGTCGGCATATGCCTGGAACACGCGCGCGAGCTTCGCAGCAGGCGCGGTCGAGAGCTGGGCGATCTTGGTCGCAGGGGCCTGCAGGAGGCCGAGCAACTTGGCGCGCAGTTCGTCGAGCGAGGGCATCGTGGCCAGAGCCTTGACACCATCGGGGTTCAGGGCGGTCTTGCCCATCGCGCCGCCGAGGATGACGAGCTTGTCGTTCTCCTTGGCGAAGGCGGTGGCGACCTTCGGCGCCGCGACCGGATCGCTCGAATAAGCGATCAGGGTGGGACCCGTCAGCAGCTTGCTGATGGACGCGACGTCGGTGCCTTCAAGAGCGATCTTGGCCAGCCGGTTCTTTGCGACCTTCACGGTGGCGCCATTGGCCTTCATCTCGCGACGAAGCTTCTGGAACTGGGCCACCGTCAAACCCGCATAGTGGGCCACGACGACGACCGACGTCTTCGAGAAGACGTCGTTCAGCGACGCGACGGCATCTGATTTTGCCGCTTTATCCACTGGGCTCTCTCCGGTAGGCGACAGGTTTGGAACCCGCCGCCAGTTGCACGTGCCGCTCTGGAAGTGACCGGTTGACACCGACCCCTCGCCGGAGCGACGCTCTGTGCCCTGTCCCCTGCCATGGCTTGACGCCGTGATAGGGCGAGATGGTTCGAACCTCTTTCGGCACGCTTCGCGCCGGAAAAGTTCTTGCACCGTCTATGCAGGCCTCTTGGCGAAATTATGCCCCCTGGCCGAAGCCAAAGGCGCACCTGCAGTCTCAGACAGGACTGGGTGTCCGACCTTCGGAGATCGCTCTCCTCGACCAAAACACCCATTCTTCGATGGCGAACCATCGAAAAACGCGAAATGGACCTCCTCGTGCCAAGCACGCGGAAGCCCCGTCACTCATGGAAACGCGGAGGAGGCTATAGACCCTCCCCCGGCTTCTGCCAAGTGGTAATCCCCGCGCCGAAGCGCAAGGTGGGGCTGCGGCCGCGGATCACGCGGCCGCTGCGCGATATCAGCCGCCGAGAACCGTGTTCGGCTCGATCTTGACACCCGGACCCATGGTCGAGGAGATCGCAACGCGCTGGATATAGGTACCCTTGGCGCCCGCCGGCTTCGCCTTCGAGACCGAATCGACGAAGGCCTTGATGTTCTCGCCGAGCTTGTCGGCATCGAACGAAGCCTTGCCGACGGCGGCGTGGACGATGCCCGCCTTCTCGACGCGGAACTCGACCGAGCCGCCCTTCGAGGCGGCGACGGCGGCGGTCAGGTCCATGGTAACCGTGCCGACGCGCGGGTTCGGCATCAGGCCGCGCGGGCCCAGCACCTTACCGAGGCGGCCGACCAGGCCCATCATGTCCGGGGTCGCGATGCAGCGGTCGAAGTTGATTTCGCCCTTCTGCACGGTCTCGACCAGATCCTCGGCGCCGACGATGTCCGCACCGGCCTTCTTGGCCTCCTCGGCCTTGGCGCCGCGAGCGAAGACGGCGACGCGCAGCGTGCGGCCCGAGCCGTTCGGCAGGTTGCAGACGCCGCGGACCATCTGGTCGGCGTGACGCGGATCGACGCCGAGATTCATCGCGATCTCGACCGTCTCGTCGAACTTGGCGTTGGCGCGGGCCTTGACCATCGCGACGGCCTCGGCGAGCGGGTAGAGCTTGATGCGGTCGACGCCTTCACGGCCCTTGACGACGCGCTTTCCGACATGTGCCATTGTCAGTTCCCCCTCAGCCCACGACTTCCAGGCCCATGGAACGGGCCGAGCCACGGATCATCGCCACAGCCGAATCGACGCTGTCGCAGTTGAGATCGGCCATCTTCTTCTCGGCGATCTCCTTGAGCTGAGCAGTCGTGACCTTGCCGACATTGCCGCCCTTGCCCGGGGTCTTCGAGCCCGAGGTCAGGCCGGCGGCCTTCTTCAGCCAGTACGAGACCGGCGGCTGCTTCATCTCGAAGGTGAAGGAGCGGTCCTGATACGCGGTGATGATCACCGGGATCGGCATGCCCTTTTCCATCTGCGCGGTCTTCGCGTTGAAGGCCTTGCAGAATTCCATGATGTTGAGGCCGCGCTGACCGAGCGCGGGACCGATCGGCGGCGACGGATTGGCGGCGCCCGCCGGAACCTGAAGCTTCACGTAGCCCGTGATCTTCTTTGCCATGATGGCTGCTCCTGTCGTCCGCCCCGGTGCCGACCGAAACGACGACGCCCCGCCCGCGAGCTGCTATCGCTCCGGATCGGGGTGTTGCAGGGCGTGGTGCGGCGAGAACCTCCGGCTGGCTGACCGGCACGCCTCCCACGCATGTGAGGGCCGCCCTATGGCACAGGATGGTCTGGAAGGGAAGCCCCGGATACGCCCGTTCGCCGCAGACGGCGTGTCGCAGGTGCAAGCCGCCTGGCCTCGCGCGCCAGGATGCCGCCAGCGTCGAGATCGCGGATCGACCGGTGAAGCTCGCGCAGCACCTCGCCGGCAAGCTGTAGCATCAGGTAGCGGCCGCAGCAGACGCGCAGGAGGCGAAGTTCTCGCCATCGCCATGAGTCTGACCGTAGCCTCAGCCACTCTCGCCTTGGTCGAGAACCGGCTCCGGTCGCGCCTTGTCCGGAGATCGGTCCATGATCCGCACTCTGCAAGGCCAGCGCTGATGGATTTCGATGGCACCTGACGTGAATGCGACAATGCGGCGCAGCGCCACTGGTCTGCGCCAATTCCTGGATCCCGAGCAGCAGCGCGCTTGGATAGAGGGCAAGACGGACTTGCCCGACGCCGACGAACGCTCGGAATCACCTGAACTGCGCTTCAAATACGTGCCGCGGTTTCAGAAGCTGCTGCGGCACCCGCAGGCGCAAGCCGTTCTGGAGATTCTCAGGCTCTACGGCCAAAACTGCATTCCCATTCCGCGCAGGAGCGAACGCCACTACTGGTCCGTGTCCTGCCTGCCGTCGACCTCGGACAAGCCCCTGACACGCGTGAATGCCAGCTGGATGGAGCTTTTCACGCTCTATGCGGACGGCGATGGCCTCAGAGCGAGGTTCCTGGTGCATCTGTCTGATGTCTCGACGGATCGTTCACTTGAGCAGAGCCATGTGGACGAAGCCTTTCTCGAGCGCTGCGTCACGACGCCGGAAGATCTCAGCTATTTTGTTCCACGCGGCGCAGACATGTTCGGCATCAATGTGCGCAGCGCCGACTCGATCCGCCGTTTCCTCGCGGAGCGCCGCGTCCTCAGCGCCATCCGCACTTTCAATCTGACGCATATGAACCGGGGTCGGAACGCCTACCAGGCGAGCCATTGCTACAGCCTGGCGGACCATATGCTTGCTGATTGAGGGCACTGGCGAAGGGCCTCGACGAGCACCCGCCTGCGGGCGGGCGTCAACCTGCGTTCGCTGCAATGGACGCCTCCTCGAAACACGCGATCAGCATGTCGGTAAGGACACGCACCTTTCGTGAGGCCTGCTGGCCCGGCGGGCGGATGACATAGACGCCTGCCGGAGGCGGCGGGTAGCCCGTCATGATCGGGACCAGCGCACCGGAGGCGACATGGTCCTGGGTGATGCCGTCGGGAATCCAGGCGATGCCGAGCCCGGCCAATGCGGCGGCGCAGAGGGCGACCGCATTATCGGCCTTGAACCTCCCCCGCGGATGAACCGTGACGACCTTGTCGCCATCCATGAACTGCCAGGTCTCGGTGCCCTGCATCAGCGCCTGATGGACTGCGAGCGCCTCGGGCTTCTCAGGGGAACCGTGGGCTTTGATATAGTCAGGGCTCGCGACCAGCTTTCCATAGATCGGCCCGACGCGTCTTGCAACCAGATCGGAGTCCTGGAGATAGCCGACCCGGATCGCGCAATCGAAGCCCTCGGCGATGAGATCGACGAAGCGATCGCTGTAAACGGTGTGGATGTGGAGTAGTGGATGGCGCCGCGCCATCTCCGCGAGAACGGGAGCGAGATGGGTTGGGCCGAAGGAGAGCGGCACCGCGACTCTCAGCCGTCCGCGCAGGTCTCCGGCCGGCAGGATCGTTTCCCTGGCGATATCGATCTCGGCGCAGGCCCTGGCCGCATGATCTCGAAACGTCAGCCCGGCTTCCGTGAGCGCGGCGCCGCGGGTGGACCGTGCCAGCAGTTGCACGCCCAGCTCCGCTTCCAGCCGCAAGAGGCGCCGGCTCACGATCGACTTGGAGACGGCCAGCCGGCGCGCGGCGGGCGAAACCCCGCCCGAGTCGGCGACTTCCACGAATGTCCGCAGCTCGTCGATGTCCACGTCAGCGTTCCTCGTTGCGCGACACAGCGTGCCTCCGCCCAGCGCTACCGTATCGCAAACCGCAATGACAGTGTCCGCGTCCTGGCGGCGCCGCAGCCGGCGCACGCCTTCCGGCGAACCGGCTCAGGCCGGCAACAGAGGATCTATCGATGACATTTCGTAACGGGCTCGCCTCGCTCCTTCGCCCCGAGGATTCGGTAGTGGTCCTGATCGACCATCAACCCTACCAGCTCGCGAACCTGAACAGCCACGATCCGCACATGGCGGTCAACAATGCGACGGCTCTGGCGAAATCCGCCAAGGTTTTCGGGGTTCCCACTATCCTGACCAGCGTGGTGGCTGATCGCGGCGGTCTGATCTTTCCGCAGATCACCGACGTCTTCCCCGGCCAGGAGGTGATCGACCGCACATTCATCAATACCTGGGAGGATCCGAAGGTGGTGGACGCGGTCAAGGCGACCGGCCGCAAGCAATTGATCATCGCCGGCCTGTGGACCGAAATCTGCGTCGCGATGCCGGTGATCCAGGCCCTTGGCGAAGGTTGGGACGTGACGGTCATCACCGATGCTTCGGGCGCCGTTTCGGTCGAAGCCCATGAGGTCGCGATCCAGCGCATGATCGCGGCCGGCGCGAACATGATGACCTGGCTGGCGTTGGCAGCCGAATGGCAGCGCGACTGGGCTCGCCTCGACACTGCGGCCGCGCTGACCGAAGTGATCAAGCAGCATGCGGCCGGCAGCGGCATTGCCTATCTGTGGGAGCAGCAATTGCTCAACACGCCAGTGCCCAGCGTCTAGACGGTGCGCTGATTTAACGGGATGACGAGGTTTCGAACGGTGCGTCGCGGTAAACGCCGATCCGCGCCCCGGGTCTCGTCATCCCTCGCGATCACAATTGCGGCCCAGGCCAGAGTTGGCGACCGACATCCGCTTCCAGGCAACCGTTCAGAACCTCGAATTGGCGCCCCTTCCGGAGTCCGATTGAGCGGGCCAAAGCGCCAGGCTCAGTCTGACTTGGCGTCCCGGGTCAGGTAATCGCCGAGCGCGACCCCGATATGGACGATGACGAGCGCGATCAGCCCGAAGGCCAGCCAGGCATGGCTCGTCAGCAGCAGCTCGGCATGGCCGGTCTCCGGCGACCAGATCTCCGGCAGCGAGAGGCCGAACAGTATTTGCCGAGCCCCGAAGCTGGAGGCGCCGGCCCAGCCCAGCAACGGCACGACCAGCAGGCCGAGATAGAGCAACGCATGCACCGACCGGCTCGCCGCGCCCTTCCGCCAGCGCGCCGTCAGCTGCGCGAACAGGCGGTAGGCGATGCGGATCAGCACGAGGCCGAGCAGCGCGGCGCCGGTGGTCTTGTGACAGAGATAGAGCAGGTCGGCCGCCGGCCCCTCGCCAAGCTGCTTCATCATCACGCCGGTGGCGAACAGCCCCAGCACCAGTGCGGCGGTCAGCCAGTGCAGCGCCTGCGCGACGATCGGCAGTGACGGCGTGTCGGAAGCTTTCGCTTCGGCCTGCGGGAACGCGATGCTCATGCGCTCTCCTTGCGCCTGATGAAGCCGTCGACGGCCTGCCGCAGCTCCGCCGCCTGCCGATCGAGATCGGCCGAGGCCGCCGTAACCGAGCCGGCAGTCTGGCGCCAGCTCGCCAACGTGCCGGCAAGCTGCTCGACTTGTTCGGCGACCAGCCGGACATCCCCGGCCGTCCGCGTCGTCGTCTCGCTGATCGAGCGCGAGCCGACATCCTGGCGGGCCGTCAGCTCGGCGATCGAGAGCGCCGCCCTGTCGACCTTCTCGACCGAAGTCACCAGGGCGCCGACGCGCATGGTGATGCGCTGGGCCGCGATGTTGATCTGGTCTAGCCCTTTGCGGACATCATCGGTCGCCTCGGCGGTGCGATGCGCCAGCTGCTTCACCTCGCCGGCAACGACGGCAAAGCCCCTGCCCGCCTCGCCGGCCCGTGCCGCCTCGATCGTGGCGTTGAGCGCGAGCAGATTGGTCTGGCTGGCGACGGTCCCGATGATGTCGATCACCTTGACGATCTTGCCGACCGCATCGCAGAGGAGCTCCGTATCGGCGGTCGCCTCGTCGACCAGTGCCTTCGCGGCGTCGGCGACGTCCGAAGTCCGCTGCGCCTCGTTGGCCGTGGTGGCCAGTAGCGACGAGACCTCGCTGATTGCCCCGGCGACATGATCGACATGGCCGGAGACGCGCTGCGTCGACTGCGTCGCGGCGCCGGCCCGCGCGTCGACGACGCCGGAGAGCTGCGCGAACTCCCCCGCCGCCTGCGACAGCCGGGCGCCGTGCTGCTCCAGCGCCTCGGCGATCGCGGCGATCTGTTCCTGGAAGGCGGCATTCCGCTCCTGGGCGGCTTCCTGGCGCGCGACCTCGCCCGCAAGAGCGTTCACTTGCGCCGCAGCCGCCTGCTGCTCGGCCTGCAGGCCGCGCTGACGCGCCAGCAGGGCCTGGCCAAGCATGCCGATCTCGTCGCGGCGCATGGCGAGCATATCGAGCCCGCGCCCATCTTCTTGGTCTTCCGCCAGCACCCTCGCCATGTCGGTGATGGGGCGGACCAGCCAGCGATGCTCGAGCATCACGATGAAGACGAGGCTGAACAGCCCGAGCAGCGAGAGCAGGACCTTGTTCTGGTGGGCGCTCTCGACGTGGTACGACAGGCTGGCGCTGAGCCGCCCGATCTCCTCGCCGAGCCCGCGCCGCAGATCCGAGCGCTTGTCGGCGATCACCCGGAGCTCGGCCCTCGCGGTGGCGACATCGGCCGCCCCGCGCATCGCCAGGGCACGCGCCGCGATCACCTGCGTATCGGCCTGCAGCTTGCCCTCGAGCCGGCTGGCGATGTCCTCGGCACCGATCGCCAGCACCTCGAGGTCGGACGACTCCGCCCGCTGGCCTGAGAAAATCGCGATGCTGATCCGCTCGAACACCATCGTCGTCGCCTCGAGGCGCCGGGCGAGATCGCTCTGGGCTGCCAGCGCCTGCGTAAAGCCATGCAGCTTGCGCGACCCGACCAGCTCGGTCGCGACATAAAGGCAGGACAGCGCGCCTAGCAGCACGCCCCACAGCGCCAGGCGCTGTCCGACCGTCGCCTTGAATGTTCTGGGAAACATGCCCGCCCGCGTCGATAGCCGGCGCGGAGATTGTCACACACGCCTGAAGGAGGCGTTAACTACGAGGTTCACGCAAAAAGGGTGCCGTCTCCGGCACCCTTCGGCAACTCTCGACTGGTATTTGGTCTTAGAGCTTCTCGACCTGACTGTATTCCAGCTCGACCGGCGTGGCGCGGCCGAAGATCGAGACCGCGACCTTGAGGCGGGCGCGGGCATGATCGACATCCTCGACGACGCCGTTGAACGAGGCGAACGGGCCGTCGGCAACCTTCACCTGCTCGCCGACCTCGAACACCACCGTCGGCTTCGGCCGCTCGATGCCCTCGGCGACCTGGCCCTTGATCCGCATCGCCTCATGCTCGGGGATCGGCATCGGCTTGGCCTTGTCGGCGCCGAGGAAGCCGGTGACCTTGGGCGTGTTCTTGATGAGGTGGTAGACCTCGTCGGTCATCTCGCACTTCACCAGCACATAGCCCGGGAAGAACTTGCGCTCGGTGTCGACCTTGCGGCCGCGGCGGACCTCGACGACCTTCTCGGTCGGGACCAGCACCTCGTCGAACTTGTCGGACAGGTTGCGCTGCGCCGCCTGGTCCTTGATCGACTGCGCGACCTTGTTCTCGAAGTTGGAATAGGCGTGGACGATATACCAGCGTGTGCTCACGTTCTTGCTTCCGTTCAGCGCGCGAGGATGAGGCCGAGACCCCAACGGATCACCGTGTCGGTGAAGAGGAAGAACAGGCTGGAGGCCAGCACCATCAGCAGCACGAGGCCGGTGGTGATCAGCGTCTCGCGGCGCGAGGGCCAGGTCACCTTGTTGGCTTCGCTGCGCACTTCCTGCAGGAACTGGAACGGATTCGTCTTGGCCATCGGGCTCGTCACCTCGGTTCCGGATCGCCGCTTTGAATCAGCGATTCGGTGGTCCTGAAAGATTCGCGGCGCGGGGCTCAGGGAGCCGCGCGCCGTCGTTAAGGGGCTTCTTACAACGCGAGAGCCCGCTCGCCAAGCGGTTTTGACAAGGTCGCGCTCAAGGCTTCTCGGCGGCGATCAGCAGGAAGGCCGGGCGCTCGCGCTCTTTGGCCCAATCCGGCTCGGCGGCGATCTGCTCCGGCGTCGGTCCCCATTCCTCGACATGCCGCAAGCTCAACCCGAGCGCGATCAGCAGATTGAGATAAGTGGCCAGCGTGCGGTGCTGCTTCACCACGCCTTCGGCCAGCCAGTCGGTGACGCGCCGACCCTCGTCGAGATAAGCCCCGACCGGCCAGACCGGCAGGCCCGAGGCGTCTTCGCCCCATGTCTGGTGCCGCGGCGCCGTCATGATCGGATGCTCGACCGAGAAGACGAAGCGCCCGCCCGGCTTCAGCGCCTGCGAGACGCGTCCGAACACGGCCGGAAGGGCGACGAGATAGTGGAAGGCGAGCGAGGAATAGACCAGGTCGAAGCGCCCAGCCGGCGGCTCGTAGGTTTCGAGGTCGGCCTGCTCATAGCGGACGTTTCCCGCTGACGTCTCCGCCCTCGCTCGCGCCAGCATGCGCTCGGACAGATCGACGCCAAGGACCTCGGCCGCGCCCTCGCCGGCCACGAAACGGCAAAACCAGCCGAAGCCGCAACCGAGATCGAGGACCGAGGCATCGGCGAGCGGCGGCAGCAGCGCGCGCAGCGCCGGCCATTCCGGCGCGCCGTCGAGCCCGCGCTGCGAGCGCGGCAACTGGCTGTAGTTCTGGAAGAAGCCGGCGTCGTCGTAGATGTTCTGGGTCATCGCGGATCGAACGGGCGGCTGGCAGGGGCGGCAGGGCTCGAACCTGCGACACCCGGTTTTGGAGACCGGTACTCTACCAACTGAGCTACACCCCTGTAGCGCGGGTTGCTTAGCCTGAACCCCGCCGGCTTTTCAAGTCGAAATCGTCACGGCGGCGACGGAAGTTGACTCAACTCGTCAGCCGGCTGCGCCAAGCCCTTGGCACAGTGAGATATTGCGCCGCGCCGCGAGCCCGAAAGCCTGTGCGCAACGAAAAAGGGCGGCGTTTCCGCCGCCCTTTACCAAATTTCCAGACCGAGCTGGAGATCAGGCGATGATGGTGGCGACGACGCCTGCGCCGACGGTGCGACCGCCTTCGCGGATGGCGAAGCGCAGCTTCTCTTCCATCGCGATCGGCACGATCAGGTGCACTTCCATGGCGATGTTGTCGCCCGGCATCACCATCTCCGTGCCTTCCGGCAGGTGCACCACGCCGGTCACGTCCGTCGTGCGGAAGTAGAACTGCGGGCGGTAGTTGGTGAAGAACGGGGTGTGGCGACCGCCCTCTTCCTTGGTCAGGATGTAGGCCTCGGCCTTGAACTTGGTGTGCGGCTTCACCGAGCCCGGCTTGCACAGCACCTGGCCGCGCTCGACGTCCTCGCGCTTCGTGCCGCGCAGCAGCGCGCCGATGTTGTCGCCCGCCTGGCCCTGGTCCAGCAGTTTGCGGAACATCTCGACGCCGGTCACCGTCGTCTTCTGCGTGTCGCGGATGCCGACGATCTCGATTTCCTCGCCGACCTTGACGATGCCGCGCTCGACGCGGCCGGTCACCACCGTGCCGCGGCCCGAGATCGAGAACACGTCCTCGACCGGCATCAGGAACGGCTGGTCGACCGGACGCTCCGGCTGCGGGATGTAGTCGTCGACCGTCTTCATCAGCGCGATCACCGCATCATGCCCGATCTCCGGGGTGACGCCGTCCAGCGCGGCCTTGGCCGAGCCCTTGGTGATCGGGATGTCGTCGCCCGGGAAGTCGTACTTCGACAGAAGCTCGCGGATCTCCATCTCGACCAGCTCGAGCAGCTCGGCGTCGTCGACGAGATCGACCTTGTTCATGAACACCACCAGCGCCGGAACGCCGACCTGGCGCGCCAGCAGGATGTGCTCGCGGGTCTGCGGCATCGGGCCGTCGGCAGCCGACACCACCAGGATCGCGCCGTCCATCTGCGCCGCGCCGGTGATCATGTTCTTCACATAGTCGGCGTGCCCGGGGCAGTCGACGTGCGCATAGTGGCGGGCCGGGGTCTCGTACTCGACGTGAGCCGTCGAGATCGTGATGCCGCGGGCCTTCTCCTCAGGCGCCTTGTCGATCTGGTCATACGCCGTGAACGACGCGCCGCCAGACTCCGCCAGAACCTTCGTGATCGCAGCCGTCAAGGACGTCTTGCCATGGTCAACGTGACCAATCGTTCCAATGTTGCAGTGCGGCTTCGTGCGAGCAAACTTCTCTTTGGCCATGACACCTTGTTCCTGACGACGCCCGCGCAGGGCCGATAAAACGCGGTCGCATTAGGGGGTTTTGGGGCGCGATGCAAGCTGGAGGGCTCTGGGGCCATTGTCAGGCCCTGCGGGGCGACATCACACCGGTCACTTCTGGCAGCGTAGCGAAGCCCCATCCATCAGGCGCGGCACTCCACGATGCTCGTGGCAGCCTCTTTAGCGAAACGGCTCCAGCCCGCCTGGCCCAAGACGGAACAGCATTCGGCTGACCGGGTAATCGTCCTTCATCGCGGCGATCGCCCGCAAGGCAGCTACGGCTTGCGGGTCGTCGCCATCGCCGAAGGCGAGCACGCTGCGCCCCGGCATCGCGATCACGACAGTCTGCGGCAGACGGGGAACGTACTTCCAGGGATTCGGCAGCAGGAGCAGCGAGACCGTGTAGTCCGGCGGCTTGAAGTCGAAGGCGCGGATCGCACCGCGAACGAGGATATCAAACGTCTTGGCGCGCCGTTCGAGATTGGCGAGCGCCGCCTCGAACACCTGCGCATCGCTTAGGCCATAGCGCCGCCCTTCTCCGACCGAGACGAAGCGGGTGATGCGCGACAGATCCTGAGCCGGAACGACGATGACGTCGCCGGCGAGCGGCAGATGCAGCAGCTTGCCGTCGGGCACGCCCTGCTTGCGAGCCAGCGCGGCAAACTCATTCACATAGGAGCGGTTCTTGAGGACGGGTAGCAACGCGTCGCGGAAGCGGGCGATTTCCGCCGGAGCGGGCTTGCTCGGGTCACCGCTGGCCGCGACCCGGTCGAGCTTCTGCAAGAGGCTATCGAAGCCCCGCTGCTTTCGGGCCGCATCGGGCTCGGCGTTGAGCTGGGCCGACAGTCTCGCCAGTCCGAAGCGCATCTCGGTGCCGCCGGCCATGACGACGAAGTCGCCGCCATCGACACGCGCGCCGCTGATGCCCGCTCGGCCATGGCTTGCCGCCTGCAGCAGCGCCACCAACTCGGCCTCGCTGATCGGGCGAGGCTCGTTCAGCCGCGTGCGGTCCAATGCTGTGACGGGCACGACCAAGCCTGCCAGGCACACCAATGCCAGCAGAAACACACGCATTGCGCTGCCCATGACGCCCCCCACCCCACACGCCATGAGCAATGATTTCACACAACCAGAGCGCGAGCAATGACGTAACGACACTCGCCTCGACGGAGGCTGGCGTGTGATACAGGCTGCGGCTTAAGAGAACTCTCCTACCCGCTCAGGATGCTTCCATGATCGAACCCAAGCCCGGCCCGCGCATCGCCATCACCTATTGCAGCATGTGCAACTGGCTGCTCCGCTCCGCCTGGATGGCGCAGGAACTCTTGCAGACCTTCGGCCAGGATCTCGGCGAGGTCGTACTGATCCCGCGCACCGGCGGCATCTTCCAGATCCATTATGATGGCGATCTGATCTGGGACCGCACCGTCGATGGCGGCTTCCCCGATGTGAAACAGCTCAAGCAGCGCGTCCGCGACCGGCTCGACCCCGAGCGCGATCTCGGCCATCTCGACGACCACAAGAAGAAGCTCGCGCAGGCCTGATCAGCCCTGCACCTGGAAGCGCCCTTACGACGATCCGGAGGCCTTCTCGAAACTCGCTCCGGCGAGTCGGCTGGCGGTGTTTTCGAGAACCGGAGCGCAGCGGACATCGGTCCGTGAGCACCGGAAGCGCAGAAAACGACGTCAGACGGCCGCTGGAGTAGAGTTTCGGGGCGGCCTCAGATGCCGCCGCCGCAATCGCCGGCCAGGATCTGGTCCATCGAGCGCGAGGGCTCGGCGCAGCCGGCCTCGCCGACCACCTTGGCCGGCACGCCGGCGACCGTGGTGTTGCGCGGCACCGCCGCGAGCACGACCGAGCCGGCGGCGACGCGAGCGCATTGGCCCACTTCGATATTCCCAAGGATCTTGGCGCCGGCGCCGATCAGCACGCCCTTGCGGATCTTGGGATGACGGTCGCCGCCCTGCTTGCCGGTGCCGCCGAGCGTCACGTCCTGCAGCATCGAGACATTGTCCTCGATCACCGTGGTTTCACCGACGACGAGGCCGGTGGCGTGGTCGAGGAAGACGCCCCGGCCGATCTTCGCGGCCGGGTTGATGTCGGTCTGGAATACCTCGGAGGAACGGCTCTGCAGATAGAGCGCGAAATCGCGCCTATCCTGCCGCCAGAGCCAATGCGCCAGGCGGTGCGTCTGCAGGGCGTGGAAGCCCTTGAAATAGAGCACCGGCTCGATCAGCCGGTAGCAGGCCGGGTCACGGTCGAGCACGGCGAGGACATCGGCGCGGATGCCCTGCCCGATCTCGGGATCGGCCTCGATCGCCTCGTCGAAGGCCTGTGCGATCAACTCGGCCGGCACGGCGCCATGGCCGAGGCGCGCCGCGATGCGATGGCCGACCGCCGCCTCGAAGCTCGGCTGGTTCGAGATCGTCGCCAGGATGAAGCTCGCCATCGCCGGCTCGCTCGCGATCGCCTGCTCGGCTTCGCTGCGCAGGCGCGACCAGACCGGGTCGAGCCGGTCGAGGCCGGTGGCGGGATCGCGGATCTCGATGTTCGGGCGCCCGGATGGCATGGCGTTCTCCGCTGCGGTTCGCTCGTAGATCAATCTGGCGCGATCGGGTCGCGCCAGAGCACGTGGTGCCGCCTTCTAGCTGAATCAAGCCGTGAAGAACAAGAATCGATTTGCAAGATAACAGTCGCAAACCATTGTCGTAGAATAATATTCTACAAACGGAGAACGTTATTCTACGGCCGGCGCGCCAGGAATTCGACGACTGCCTGCTTGTGCGTGCGATCGCCCACCGCGAGATTGTGATCGCGACCTTCGATGGCAAAGCTTTGTGCGCCCGGAATTAATGCCGCCAGTTCGGGGCCGGAGCCGGAGACGTCGTCCTTGGTGCCGACGCTGACCAGGGTCGGCACCGCGATCTTGCCGACCTCCTCCTTGCTCAGCGTCTGGCGCGTGCCGCGTATGCAGGCCGCGAGGGCGCGCAGGTCGCTGCCGGTGTTCTCGGCGAAGGCGCGGAACATGCGCTGCATCGGGTCGGTCAGGTCGGCGAGCGAGGGCGCCTCCATCGCGTCGGCGATGCCGAGCGGCAGACCGACGCCCTCGACCAGATGGATGCCGAGGCCCCCGAGCAGCAGCGAGCGCACGCGCTCGGGGTGGGCGAGCGTCAGATGCGAGGAGATCCGGGCCCCCATCGAATAGCCCATGATGTCGGCGCGCTCGATCGAGAGGTGGTCCATCAGCCGGCGTGCATCCTCGGCCATGATGTTCGAGTGATAGGCCTCGGGGTCGTAGAGCTTCTGGCTGCGGCCATGGCCGCGATTGTCGTAAAGCACCACGCGGTAGCCGGCATGGGTCAGCGTCTTCGTCCACTGCGTGTTGACCCAGTTCACCGCATGGCTCGAGGCGAAGCCGTGGATCAGGAAGATCGGATCGCCAGTGCCCTCGCCGGTCGGGGCGAGGTCGAGATAGGCGATGGACACGCCGTCGGAATCGAATGTCTGCATGGCCCTGCCGCCGGCTGCTTTGGTCTCCGGGCAGGTCTGACATGGCGGCGCGGCTTTGGGTAGCATCCTCTCACATGGGCTGGTCGTCCCGGGCGACCGGAGGGAGACCCGGGATCCATTCCGGAACCTCTATCGGACAAGCTCCGGAATGGATCCCGGATCTCCGCTTCGCTCCGTCCGGGATGACTCGCGCAAGTTGATGAGGAAGGGCGGCCCCTTTTCGCAACGCATCGCACCGCCTAAGACGAGACCATGAGCGAGCAAGCCCAACCTTCGGCCGGCGGCCGTATCGAACTCGTCGATCTGGCCCGCGGCATCGCGCTGCTGGCGATGTTCGTCTACCACTTCGCCTATGATCTCTCTTACTTTCGGCTGATCCGGGTCGATGTCGTCACCGATCCGGCTTGGCGTGCCTTTGCCCGGCTGATCGCCGGCTCCTTCCTGGCGATCGTCGGCTTCAGCCTGGTGCTGGCGACCCGCAACGGCTTCGACCGCGGCAATTATCTGCGCCGACTCGCTTTGGTCGCCTGCGCCGCAGTGCTCGTCACCTCGGCGACCTGGTTCGCCCTGCCGGACGTCTTCATCTTCTTCGGCATCCTGCATCATATCGCGCTGGCGAGCGTGCTGGCCCTGCCCTTCCTGTTCCTGCCCACGGCCGTGATCGCGCTCACGGCGGTCGTCGTCTTCGCCCTGCCCTTCATCCTGGGCCACGACCTGTTCACGCAGGACTGGCTCGCCTTCCTCGGCTTCGGCCCCTGGCCACTCACCGCCGATTTCGTCCCGGTCTTCCCCTGGTTCGGCAGTGTCCTCGCCGGCATGGCGCTGGCACGGATCGCGCTGCCGAGAGCCCAGGGCAGCAGCTGGGCGAACTGGCGCGCGACGTCCACTCCCGCCAAGGTCATCGTCCTCGGCGGCCGCAACAGCCTGTTCGTCTATCTCGTCCACCAGCCGCTCTTCATCGGCGCGCTCTTCCTGTTCATGCAGGCGACCGGCCAGATGGCCGGCCCGAAGCTGCCGGACGCCGAGGCCGCCCCATTCATGGCCGCCTGCCAGCGCTCCTGCACCGGGAACGGATCACCCAGGGAGATCTGCGAGCGCGTCTGCTCCTGCTCGATGAACGGGCTCAAGCAGGCCAATCTCTGGGTCAAGGCAACGGCCGACGCCTTGAGCCCAGAGGAAATCGAGCGGGCCCGGGAGATCGGCCAGAGCTGCGCCCGCCAACCCTGATCACTTCGCTCCGCTCAGCGGCGACAGGTCACGGCAGCATTCCAGCCGATCTGTCGTTCACACGCTGGCGCGGCCCGCGGCGAACGATTATGGTGCCGCCGAATTTGCAAGGACGAGAACCATGGCCGATCACGGCACCCCGCATTTCCACAATGATCCCGGCGTCGCCGTGATCCATGTCGGCGCGCGCGAGTTCATGTGCATCGGCGCCAAGCCGCCCTTCGACCATCCCCATGTCTTCCTCGACATGGGCTCGGACGACGAGATCGTCTGCCCCTATTGCTCGACCCTGTTCAAATACGAGCCGTCGGTCGGCCACGGCCATTGCAAGCCGGCCGAGTGCGAGTACCACGACACTGCTGCCAAGGCGGCCTGAGCGGCGCCTCCCGCCGGGGGCGCGGCGGGACTGATCATATGACAATGCTACCCATTCTCATCGCGGGCGCCGGCATCGGCGGCCTGACCGCTGCGATCGCGCTCGCCCGCCGCGGCATCCCCGTCGCCATCGCCGAAAAGCGCACCCGCTTCGACGAAGCCGGCGCCGGCATCCAGGTCTCGCCCAATGCCGGGCGCGTGCTCGAATCGCTCGATCTCGGCCTCGCTCTGCGCCGCGCCGCGATTCGGCCCGAGGCGCTGGCGATCGGCCATTGGGGCGGCGGCAAGCCGCTGCTCACCATGCCCTTTGCCCCGCCGGTCGAGGGCGCAACGCCGTCGCGCTCGCTGAAGCGCGCCGACCTGCACCAGCTCCTTCTCGATTCGGCCAGGACCTTGCCGAACATCCGCTGGATCATTGGCCGCGGCCTCCTCGATGCGCATGAGACCGAGGAGGGCGTCACCGTCACGCTCGGCAGCGAGAGCGGCGGGATCGAAACGGTCGAGGCGATGGCCTTGATCGGCGCCGACGGCCTGTGGTCGCGCGCCCGCGCCTTCGTCGGCGATACGGTCGAGCCCGGTTTCACCGGCTGGGAGGCCTGGCGTTCACTGATTCCAGCGGAAGGCCTACCGGAGGCCCTGCGTCGCCCGGCTGTGGCGCTGCACCTCGGCTCAGCCCGCCACGCAGTGCATTACCCCGTCTCCGGCGGCAAGGAGATCAACCTCGTCCTGATCCGCGCCGCCCGCGAGGCGCAGGCAGGCTGGTCGCGCGAGGGCGAGGCTTCGCAGCTGACCGAGATCGCCGGCAATGCCGGCCCCGGCCTGCGCGAGCTGATCCAGCGTGCGCCGAACTGGCGAATCTGGTCGCTCTACGACCGTGCGCCTGCAAGGATGGCGAAAGGCCGCATCGCCTTGCTCGGCGACGCCGCCCACCCGATCCTGCCCTTCCTAGCCCAGGGCGCCGCACTCGCCATCGAGGACGCCGCCGTGCTGGCGCATGAGCTTGCGACGCGATTGGCGAGCGACGGATCAGCCTCCATGCCGGCGGCACTGGCGGCTTATGCCAAGGCGCGCGGCGAGCGCGCGGCGCGGGTCCAGCAGGCCAGCCGCAAGAATGGCGAGGCCTATCATCTCGGCCGGCCCTGGAGCTTCGCCCGCGACTTCGTCATGCGCCGCTTGGGTCCCGACGGCATGCGCCGGCGCCACGACTGGATCTATGACTGGCGCGCGCCGGATTGAGGCGCTTTCCGTCATTGCGAGGAGCAAAGCGACGAAGCAATCCAGGGGGCGGCAGAGCGCAACGTCCCCCTGGATTGCTTCGCTACGCTCGCAATGACGCCTTCGCGGACCTATCCTGACGAAATCGTCATCCCCTCGCCTGCGCTGATCTCGTCAACGCCGCATTCGCTTCCTAGATTATCGGCGGGTGACGCGAAACGAAACGAGCCAATGATCCGTATCGACCTCAACAACGCCGCCAGCGCCAGGCTGGTCCGCTTGCCACGCTGGGCGAGCTGGCTTGTCATGGCCGGTGCCTTCGTCGTCGGCGTGCTGCTTTTTCTGGTTGCCGCGAGCCTGGCGCTCATTCTCGTGCCGGTGGTGATCGCCGGCGGCGCCTTCGCCGCCTGGCAGATGCGCCGCCGCATGCGCGCCGCCGGCATCGATCCGCAGAATCCGTTCCAGCGCAGGCCGCAGGATGCCGCCCGCGGTGAGATCGTCGATGCCGAATACCGGGTGATCGAGCCGGGCGACCGGCGTTAAGCCGGAGCCCGCGCGGCAAGTTCTGCGTGCAACCGGGCATTCTCCGCTTCCAGCTCTTCGAGCCGCTGCCGCACCGGCGCGAGCGCCGGCGCCAGCTCGGCCTCGCTGAAGCGCGGCGTGATGTGCTGCGGGCAGTTCCAGTCGAAGGCCTCGACCTTGATGGTGACGCCACGCTCCGGCACGGCCCGATAACCCGGCACGATCAGGCGCCGCGCCAGCTCCGGCTCGGCGGCGAGATCGTGGAACTGCGCCCGGCCGAAGATCTTCAGGCGCGCCCGGTGGCCGTAATCCATCAGGAACAGGCAGAGACGGTCATCGGCGCTGAGATTGCCGAGGCTCAAGTATTGCCGGTTGCCGCGCAGATCGGCGAAACCGAGCGTCGTCTCGTCGAGCACGCGCAGGAAGCCGGCCGGCCCCCCGCGATGCTGCAGATAGGGCCAGCCGGTTTCGGACACGCTCGCCAGATAGAAGGAATCGCGCGCCGCGATGAACCCCGCTTCGGCCTCGCCGAGGCGGTCATTGTGCGGCTCGCCCTCCTCCTGCCGGGCGTAGGAGCGCCGGCTTCCTTGCGCCTCCTGCGCCGCCTTCACGGCCGGTGTCGTCGCGATCTCAAGGAAACGGTGGGTCATCTCTGGTGCCTCCGCCCGACGAGATGATCATTTCACCTTCAGGTCGCAATCACCATTGCAAGCAGTTCAGAATTCCAGCCAACGCAACAATCGAGTTCATGCTGTCAATCGCAACAGCACGACCCCCGCCGCCGCACACGCAGCCAGCACCGGAACCATGCCGAGCTTGAAGCGCAACAGCGCGATCATCGCCGCCGCCGCCAACAGCGCCGCCCGCCAATCGAGCGAGGCCAGCGCCGGCAAGTCCGGCGAAAGAGGGCCGAGGACGACCGACTCGACAGTCCTGAACAGCACATGCAGGCCGAACCAGAGCGCGAGATTGGCGATGACGCCGACGACCGCGGCGGTGATCGCGGTCAGCGCCGCCGAGAGCGCCTTGTTGCCGCGCAGAGCCTCGATGTAGGGCGCACCGAGGAAGATCCAGAGGAAGCAGGGCGCGAAGGTGACCCAGACCGTCAGCAGGCCTCCCAGGCTGCCGGCGACGAGCGGATCGAGCCCGCCATGGCCGCGCCAGGCGGCGAGGAAGCCGGTGAATTGCAGCACCAGGATCAGCGGGCCAGGCGTCGTCTCGGCGAGCCCGAGTCCGTCGACCATCTCGCCGGCGACGAGCCAGCCATAGGTCTCGACCGCCGCCTGCGCGACATAGGCGAGCACGGCATAGGCGCCGCCGAAGGTGACGACCGCCATGGCGCTGAAGAAGCCGCCGATCTGGGTGAAGACGTTGCCGCCGCCGAGCAGCGCCCAGAGCAGCACGACCGGCCCCAGCCAAAGCGGCAGCCAGATCGCCAGCACCTTGAGCGCCTTGCCGGTCGACGGCTCGGCATGGGAAAGCTCGCCGCGCTCGAACATCAGGTCGACCGCGCCCTTGAACTCCGGCGCGGCGTCCTTGCCGGCATGGCCGCCACCGCCGAACAGGGCCGGCGCCCAGCGATTGCCCAGCCAACCGACGAGTCCGGCGCAGAAGATCACCAGCGGGAACGGCGTTTTCAGCAGGAAGAGCGCAAGGAAGGCGGCGATCGCGATCGCGACCATCGCCCGGTTCTTCAGCGCCCGCTTGCTGATCCTGAGGCCGGCCTCGACGACGATGGCGAGCACCGCCGCCTTGACGCCGAAGAAGATCGCATCGACCAGCGGCACCTGCCGGTAAAGCACATAGAGCAGGGAGAGGCCCCACATCACCAGCGCGCCGGGCAGGATGAAGAGCAGGCCGGCAATCAGCCCGCCGACCGTCCGGTGCATCAGCCAGCCGATATAGGTGGCGAGCTGCTGCGCCTCGGGCCCCGGCAGAAGCATGCAGTAGTTCAGCGCATGCAGGAACCGGCGCTCACCGATCCAGCGGCGCTCGTCGACCAGCTCCCTGTGCATCAGGGCGATCTGCCCGGCCGGCCCTCCGAAGGACAGCAGGCCGATCTTGAGCCAGACCCGCGTCGCTTCGGCGAGGGAGGGCATGGCAGGGGCGGTCATCGCCGCCCCTTCATTCGTCACGATCGTCATCGCCCGTCCTCAGGTCTTCACCGGCGCGGACGGCCAGTTATGAGTTTCCTCGCTCGCATCCCGGCACCAGCGATAGAAGGCGTCGTAGAGCAGCATGCCGGCCTCGAGCTGTGCCAGGTCGTCGCGATACATCCGTGACAGGCCGAGCGACGCCGCGAGGAAACCGGCCGCCTGCGGCGCAAGGTCGAGCCGCGCCGTATCGGCCGCCCGCACGATCGTGGCGAGCTGGTCGAGCGGCGGCGAAGCCAAGCCGAACTCCTCGATCATTGTGTCGAAGCTGCAGCGCTCGCCGCGATGGCTCCAGAACACACCGTCGACGTCGAAGGGCGTCGCCCCGAAGCGATCGGCGACCGCCGACACCTCGGAAGCCGAGACGAACAGGAAGACGGCGCTCGGGTCGACGAAGCGGCGGATCAGCCAGGGGCAGGCGATGCGATCGACCTTGGGCCGCGCCCGCGTCACCCAGAGCGTGCGCCCTTTGGCATCGCGCTGCGGCAGCTTGCCGGTCTCGACCAGCAGTCCGCGGGCCTCGCGCCAGGCCTCGAAGCCCCCGGTGAGGTTCTCTGCCTCGACGCCTTCATGCCGCAGCCAGGCGGCGACGCCTTCGCTGAGCTTCTGGCCACGCTGGCAGATGACGACGACCTTGCGGCCGGCATAGGCGCCGGCCCAGTCAGCGACGTCGCGATGGCTGCGGCGCCCGCTCGCCGGCAGCAGGCGCGGATCGGCGGCGACATCCTCGTCGATGCGGACATCGAGCAGGACAGGCGCATCGGGCAGGCCGACGAGCCGGGACAATTGCGCAGGCGTGATCTGGATATTGGAAGACATGAGCGTCCATCCTTGCATCAAGGAGAGTGGACGCGATCCTTGGGCTGACGCCTCACGGGGCGGTCGCGATGGGCCCCTGCCGCAAGTTTAGAACACCGGGAATTGGTGGCGTCAATCGCACTCCCGTCATGCTCGCCCTTGTGGCGAGCATCCACGTCTTGACCACCGTGGTTGGTGAAGGAAGACGTGGATGGTCGGGACGAGCCCGACCATGACGGCAAAGCTGCCTTGGCTGCTCAATCGATCCGGCTGACCAGCAGCTTGTCGATCCGCCTTCCGTCGAGATCGACCACCTCGAAGCGCCAATGGCCCTTCTCGAAGCTCTCGCCGACATTGGGCAAACGGTTCATCTCGGCCAGTACGAAGCCGGCGACGGTCTGGTAGTCGGCATCGCGTGGCACATGGATACCGAGCTCGTGCGAGAATTCGTCGACCTGCATCCAGCCGGCGACCAGGAAGGAGCCGTCGGCGCGCGTCACGATCGCCGGCTCCTCCTCGTCCTCGTCCTGGAAGGCACCGGTGATGGCCTCAAGCACGTCGCTCGAGGTGATGATCCCCTCGAAATGGCCGTACTCGTCGAAGACCAGCGCCATATGGACGTGGGTGGCGCGGAGCGCGCGCAGCACCTCGAGCGCTCCCGTCGTATCGAGCACGACCGGAGCCTCACGCACCAGGCCGCGCAATTCGGCCTTGTCGTCGGCGAGGGCCTCGAAAAGCTCCTTCATCTCGATGATGCCGATGATCGAATCGGCCTCGCCATCCTGCACCGGCAGACGATTGCGCCTCGTTGCCCGAATCTGCTCGCGGATCTCGTCGAGCGTGTCGGTGAGGTCGATCACCTCGACCTCGCGGCGCGGCGTCATCAGCGCCCGCGCCGAGCGGTCGGCGAGACGCATCACGCCGGAGATCATCTCGCGCTCGTCGCGCTCCAGCACGCCGGCGTTCTCCGCCTCGGCGATGATGGTGCGGACTTCCTCCTCGGTGACCGTCTCTTCCGATTCGCCCTTCTGGCCGAGCAGCGCCAGCACCAGCTTGCCCGACGTGTCGAGCAGCCAGACCAGCGGCGCGGCGATCTTGGCCAGGACCGCCATGGTCGGCGCAACGCGCGAGGCAACGCGCTCGGCATCGCGCAGCGCGATCTGCTTGGGCACCAGCTCGCCGACGATCAGCGAGAGATAGGTGATGAGGACGACGACAGTGCCGACGCCGAGAGCGTCGGCCACGTTGTCGGAGAAGCCGTGCGTCCCGAGCCATTGGGAGAGGCGCGCGCCGAGCGTCGCACCCGAGAAGGCGCCTGACAGCACGCCGACAAGCGTGATGCCGATCTGCACGGTCGAGAGGAAGCGGCCCGGATTCTCGGCGAGCCGGATCGCCGTCGCGGCCCCTTTGCTGCCTTGATCACTGAGGACTTTGAGCCGTGCCGGCCGGGATGAGACGACCGCGAGTTCCGACATGGCAAGCACACCGTTGATGACGGTGAGGACGACGACGACCAGAATCTCCGTTAACAAAACCAGCTCGGGGGCTGCAGGACCGCACTCGCTATCGGCCTGCTTCTTTGCCGCTTATAACGCATTGACGGCCGAACGCGATGGGAGAAGGCGATGACCCATGACGATTCCCGCCAACATGCGCCGGCGACGCAGCGCAACCGCGAGCCGATCCTCACGGTGCTGCGCGAAATCCTGCCCGCGCAGGGGCTGGTCCTCGAGGTCGCCAGCGGCTCGGGCGAGCATGCAATCCACTTCGCCAGTGCCTTCCCGAACCTGACTTTCCAGCCGAGCGACCCCGATCCGGCGGCGCTCGCCAGCATTGATGCCTGGGCAAAAGAAAGTACCCTGCCGAACCTGCGCCCGGCCATCCGTCTCGATGCGACGGCGCCGCGCTGGCCGGTCACTGCGGCCGACGCGATTCTGTGCATCAACATGATCCACATTTCGCCCTGGGCAGCGACCGAAGGGCTGATCCGGCAAGCGGCGCAGCTGCTGCCGGCAGGCAGCCCGCTCTACCTCTACGGCCCTTATCGCCAGAGCGACGTGCCGCTGGCTGCAAGCAACGCGGTCTTCGACGACAGCCTGCGCCGACGCAATCCGAAATGGGGCCTGCGCGAACTCGACGCCGTGGCCGAACTCGCAAGGGCGGCCGGCTTCGGCGAGCCGCAGGTGACGGCAATGCCGGCGAACAATCTCAGCGTGGTGTTCCGGAAGCGATAGGTACGTGGCTGCAAGAGGCAGCGCGCGGTTCCCTTCTCCCCTTGCGGGAGAAGGTGGCCCGCAGGGCCGGATGAGGGGTCGCACAGGTCTGGAAGGTTCCGGGAAACGCAGCGCCGGGCAGATGATCGGCGTCGCGAGACCCCTCACCCTAGCCCTCTCCCGCAAGGGGAGAGGGGATGGGTCGCGCCCCTACCCCCCGTCGCAGCTGGTTTCCTGCGTCGCGCAGATGCGGTCGACCCAGGCGCGGAAGCGGCCCGCCTCCGCTCCGGCTTTCGCGGCAGGCTTGATCTCGAGCCCGGACAAAACCTCGCTATCGGCCGGTAGGCCGTACTCGACCAGCACCCATTTGCCGCTGCAGCCCAGCAGGCGGCCATTCTGCAGGAAGGCGTCGCTGTCGAAGCTCGCCCCGTCCTGGCCGGACAGCACGGTCGGCGCCTTGGCATCGGGCCGCTGTCGGCCGGCAGTAGCCTGCGACTTCACGGTGAGCTTGCGCCCGCTCACCCAGCCCGAGCCCTTGAACATCGGCCGCGGCGCGGCCTCGGTCAGCATCTCGTTGTCGCGTGCCTTGGCGATCCTGAACCAGCCATTGGCCCCGGCCGAGACCTCGACCTCGACCATGGCGCGCACCGGCGGATCGTCGGAGCTGAGCTTCACCGGCGGCAGCGTCCCCAGCACCTTGTGGGTCGTCCCCGGCCCGGCCCGGACATTCAGCCCCTCCGGATCGGTCTCGCTGACGAAGGCGCCGAAGGAGCAGGCGACCTGACCGCCCGGCGCCGGCGCGACGCTTTCCGACTGCGCCCACGCCGCCGGAGCGGCGAGTAGCAAGGCCACCAAGCCAGCGGTGAGAGCCTCACGACGCGGCATTGACCAGCACATAGTAGAAGGCGTTGGGCTTGCCGACAGCCTTGAGAAAGGTCGGATAACGGTTCTTCGGAATGGTCTGGCAGCCGGCCGACCAGGTGTTGGGCTCGAGCACATTGTCCGCCCCGCCGCGGTGGATGTACATGGTCTTGCCGGCGCCCTTCGTGTCGATCCGCTTCTTGTCCTCCTGGGTGAACCGGCCGTCGCCATCAGTATCGCGCTCGACGACCTGGTCGATTCCGACGATGAAGGCGCGGTCGCCGAGATAGCCGCCCTTCTTCTCGTAGTACTGGTAGGTGCCTTCGGTCAGCCGCCCGGCATCCCTGATGCCGTCTCCATCCATGTCGTTACCCTCGGGCTTGCTGAACTTCACGCCCTTGTAGCGCTTGTCGGCGCTGGTGCTGGCTCGCTGAGAGTACTGCGCGCCCGGTTCGGTGCAGATCGGGAAGCTGGTCAATTCGCGGAAGCGTCCGGTCCGGCGCATCACCACGACGAGGTCGTCATAGGAGCCCTTGCCGCGATTGGCGATGGTGCTGCTCTCCTTGCGCAGCGCCAGCAGGACGAGGCGGCCGAAACGCAGATCGAAGCGCGCCTGCGCCGAGCCGAAGCGCCAGAAGATCGCCGAATAGGAATCGAAGGCCTGCTTCGGCGTGCGGAACTGCGGCCGATCGGCGGACGGACGGCGGAAGCGGGCGTCGAGAATCTCGCCGTAGAAATCGCCCCATTCGCGCAAGCCGCGCAGCCGCATCTCACCGGCCGGGCTGAGATTGACCTCGACCACCCGCCAGAAGAAGTCCTGCAGGCCAGGCGGCACCGCCGCCGCATTGTCGCGCCAGCGCGAGAAGGCGATGACCTTGTCCTGGCGCAGGCAGCGGTCGAACTGCCGGGCGAAATGGCCGAAATCGAGCTCGGCAAGATCGGGACGACGGCCGCTCATTGGCCACCATTCGATCGTTGGAATGGGCGCATCGAACCCTCCACCGCTGTCCTGTCGGAGCGACCATAAGGCAACGCCGCCCGAAGGTCAGGCGGCGAGCAACCGATCCGTCAGCAGATTGTGGAGGTCTGAGGGCTTTTCGCCGCCTCAGAGCACCATTGGCAGCACGAAGAAGCCGCCGACGACGACCACGACCAGCGCCAGCGCCGTCATCGGCAGGTGCTTCTCGATGAAGATACGGATGTCGTCGCCGTAATAGCGCAGCGCCACCGCGATCATCGCGAAGAAGGTGACGCGCGAGATCACCATGCCGACCGTGAACTTCCAGATGTCGAAATGCAGGAAGCCGGACATGATCGTGACGATCTTGAACGGGATCGGCGTCAGCCCCTTGGTCAGCAGCACCCAGAACCAGTAGTCCTGCGAGGTATGGATCAGGTGCGCAGCCTTCTCCTGCAGGCCGTAGATGCCGATCAGCCAGGCGCCGACCGATTCATAGAGTAGCGCGCCGATGGCATAGCCGAGATAACCGCCGGTGACGGCGCCGAGCGAGCAGACGCCGGCATAGAACCAGGCCCGGTCGGGCCTCGCGATGCACATCGGGATCAGCAGCGGGATCGGCGGCAGCGGGCTCACCGAGCTTTCGACGAAGGTGATGGCGAACAGCAGCCAGGGCGCGGCCGGGTGTGACGCGTAGGAAACGCACCAGTCGTAAGCACGCTTGAGCATGTAAGGGAAACCGTTCCTGGGTTCTCGCGCCGGTTGCAGGGCTGCCCTGCGTTCTATGCATTAATCCAATTGGCGCGATCAGACCACTAATCTCTTGGGCTAGAGTCAGTCGCGCATGTCTCCGTCAATTGCGCGACGGATTCGTGACGAGATTGCGGGAGCGGCTCAGGCGAGCCGCTCCAGCGCTTCCTTGATCTTGAGCTTGCGGGCTTCGGCAGCCGCCTTGCGCTCGCGATTCTCCTCGACGATCTCCTCGGGCGCGCGCGCCATGAAATCGGGGTTGCCGAGCTTGCGCTCGACCGCTGCGATGTCCTGGTCGAGCTTGCCGAGTTCCTTGGTGAGGCGGCCGCGCTCTGCATCGAGATCGATGATCCCCGCCAGCGGCAGCGCCGCGACCTCGCCGCGCACGATGATCTGCGCCGACTGGCTGGGCGCCTCATCGGCGAACTCGATCGCGGAGAGCCGCGCCAGCCGCTCGATCATCGGCGCCCAGGCCTCGACCGCGGCCCTGGTCGCGTCGCTCGCCTTGACCAGCACCAGCGGCACTTGCGTCCCGCCCGGCACATTCGTCTCAGAGCGGATCGAGCGAATGTCGGAGATCAAATCGACCACGAAGCCGATTTCGGCCTCCGCCGTCTCGTCGACCAGCGCCGACAGCTCCGGCCAGCGCGTCAGGCAGACCAGGCCCGCCTCCCCGGCTGGCACCATGCGAGCCGCCCCGGCATTGGCCTTCTGCGCCCAGAGTTCCTCGGTCAGGAACGGCATGAACGGATGCAGCAGCTGGCAGATCAGGTCGATGACATGCGCCACCGTCGCCTGCGTCTCCGCCCGCGCCACCGTGCCGGCCGCATCCAGCTCCTCGGCCTGCAGCACCGGCTTCGACAGTTCGAGATACCAGTCGCAGAATTGGCCCCAGACGAAGCGATAGGCCGAATCCGCAGCCTCGTTGAACTTGAAGCTCTCGATACCGGCGGCGACGGCCTCGGCCGTGCGCGCAGCCTCAGACAGGATCCAGCGGTTCAGCGGCAACTTGACCGCCGCCGGATCGAAGCCCTCCGCGCGCAGGCAGCCATTGATCTCGGCGAAGCGGGCCGCGTTCCAGATCTTGGTCGCGAAGTTGCGATAGCCCTCGACGCGCGAGGTCGCGAGCTTGATGTCGCGCCCCTGCGCCGCCATCGCCGCGAAGGTGAAGCGCAGCGCATCCGCGCCATAAGTGTCGATCAGCACCAGCGGGTCGATGACGTTGCCCTTCGACTTCGACATCTTCGCGCCCTTCTCGTCGCGAACCATCGCGTGGAGATAGACGTCGCGGAACGGCACCTCGTCCATGAAGTTGAGGCCCATCATCATCATCCGGGCGACCCAGAAGAAGATGATGTCGAAGCCGGTGACCAGCGTCGCGGTCGGGTAATAGCGCTTCAGCTCGGCCGTCTCCTCCGGCCAGCCCAGCGTCGAGAACGGCCACAGGGCGGACGAGAACCAGGTGTCGAGCACATCGTCGTCGCGCTTGAGTTCGACCGGCCCGCCATAGTGGGCAAGCGCCAGCGCCTGCGCGCCCGCCTCCGACTCGGCGACGAAGCACTCGCCATCCGGCCCGTACCAGGCCGGAATCTGGTGGCCCCACCAGAGCTGGCGCGAGACGCACCAGGGCTCGATGTTCTCGAGCCAGTCGTTGTAGGTCTTGGTCCAGCTTTCCGGCGTGATCCTGGTCTTGCCGTCCCGGACCGCCGCAAGCGCACGCTGCGCCAGCGGCTGGACGTCGACATACCACTGGTCGGTCAGCCAGGGCTCGATCACGACGTCCGAGCGGTCACCATGCGGCACGGTGTGGGTGTTGGGCTCGACCTTGCGCAGGAGGCCGCGCGCCGCCATCAGCCCGACCACGGCCTTGCGTGCGGCGAAGCGGTCGAGCCCATTGAGCGCGAGCGTCTCGGCATCGGGCGCTGCACCCTCCAGGAAGTCGGCATTGTCCTGAATCAGAATGCGAGCTTCGCCGTCCAGGATATTGACGACCCTCAGCGAATTGCGTTTGCCGACATCGAAGTCGTTGAAGTCATGCGCCGGGGTGATCTTGACCGCGCCGGTGCCTTTCTCCGGATCGGCATAGTCGTCGCCAAAGATCGGGATGACGCGCTTGACTAGCGGCAGAACCGCGTTCTTGCCGATCAGCCCCTTGAGCTTGTCATTCTCCGGATGGACCGCAACGCCGGTGTCGCCCAGCATCGTCTCCGGTCGGGTCGTCGCGACGGTGATGTAGGTCGAAGCATCATCCGGGTCGTAGGTGACGCCCTCGATCGGGTAGTCGAAATAATAGAGGTGGCCGTTCGGATCCTTGGCCAGCGCCTTCTCCAGCTTGCCGGCATCGAAGGCCTCCTCGCCGCCGCCCTGCCATTTGAACGAGCCGGTCTTCTCGAGCTGCAGCACCTCGATGTCGGAGATCGCGGTCTGGAACTTCGGATCCCAGTTCACCAGCCGCTTGGCGCGGTAGATCAGCCCCTGCTTGTGCAGGCCGACGAAGACCTTGAGGACCGCGGCCGAGAGCCCTTCGTCCATGGTGAAGCGCTCGCGCGACCAGTCGCAGGAGGCGCCGAGGCGCTTCAGCTGGTTGACGATCGTCCCGCCGGACTCCTCCTTCCACTTCCAGACCTCGACCAGGAAGGCCTCGCGGCCCATGGTCCGCCGGTCGGTCTTGTTCTCGGCCGCGAGCTTGCGCTCGACCACCATCTGCGTCGCGATGCCGGCATGGTCGGTGCCGGGCTGCCAGAGCACGTCCTTGCCGCGCAGGCGCTCGAAGCGGCAGAGCAGGTCCTGCAGCGTGTTGTTGAGCGCATGGCCCATATGCAGCGAGCCGGTGACATTCGGCGGCGGGATCACGATGCAATAGGGCTCGGCCCCGGGTGCCGCTCCTCGACCGGCCTTGAAGGCATCCGCCTCCTCCCAGGCCTTGTTGATGCGCGCCTCGACGGAGGCCGGCTCGAATGTCTTGTCCATCATCGCTCTGCTCGAACGCCAAACGGCCGGGGAGCCTGCCCCGGCCGCGAAAAACGAAAGCCAAAAGGTCTGCGGGTCTTAAGAGCGCATGCGACCGCCCCGCGTCAACGCTTTCGAGATGGTGAGGCGTGGCCTGTCGTGCCGGTGCGAGCGGCAGGCACGTTCGGGCGCGCCGGGTTCGGGAGCCTGGAACGCCCCGGAAGGCCGTCCTCGCAGCGAAGCCGCCTCCCCCGCGCTACCTGAAACGGAACTTCGGCTGCACTTCGACCGTTGGTGAACAACTGCAGAAGGAGCCGCCCGATGACCAGGAAGACCGACCAGGACCGCGTCTGGGAGCTGATCGATGAGATCGGCCTGTGCATGCTCGTCAGCCATGATGGCCATGGCGACGCGTTGCGCGCCCGCCCGATGAGCGCCCATGCCCGTCGCGACGAGGATGCGATCTATTTCCTCACCGATCTACGCTCCCACAAGGACGACGAGATCGAGATCAACGAGAATGTCTGTCTCTGCTTCGGCGACAATGGCTCGTACAAATATGTCTCGGTGACCGGCACGGCCAACTTGCTCGACGACCGTAATCGCGTCGCCGAGTTGTGGTCGACTGCGGCGCGCGCCTTCTGGGAGAGCAAGGATGATCCCAATATCCGCGTTCTCAAGGTTCGCCCGGCCATGGCCGAGTTCTGGGACAGCCCCGGCAAGATCGTGACCACCGTGAAGATGGCGGCGGCGGCCGTCACCGGCTCGCGGCCCGATCTCGGCAGCAACCGCAAAGTCCTGCTCTGAGGAGGTGACGATGAGGGTTCTCGTTCATCTCGTCGGCGCCTGGGTCGCCTCGGAAGCGGCGTCCGGCCGCTATCCGCGCCCCCTCTCGCTCGGCATGCAGTTCCTGGTTTCGCGACTCGGTCCGCAGACCGCGCTGATGGCGCTTGCCGGCTACGCCATCCAGAGCCTCAACGAGGGCGGGGCGTTCGGACCGCGCCGGGCACCTGCCCGGAAACGGCGTCGCTAGACGCCCTCAGCGCCGCCCACCGCGGGCGACACGCTCGATTTCGGCTCGAACCAGCCGCTCGACCATAGTCGGCAGGTTGTCGTCGAGCCAGGTCTTGAGCATCGGCTTGAGCATCTCCTTGACGAGATCCTCCAGCGTGCGGGCATTGTTGCTGAGCACCGTGTTGGCGAGCGCGCCGAAAGCGTTCTGCACGGCAGCGCCGGTCTGATCCGAGATCAGCGCCGACATGTCGACGGGCGCGGGCTGCGGCGGCTGGATCGGCGGCGGCACGAAGGCCTGGAACTGAGGCTGAGGCGGAGGCGGTTCGGGCTCCGGCTGCGCGACAGCCTGTGGCTCGACGAAGTCGATATCGTCCGCGGTCGCCTCGACAGGCGCGGCCACGACCGTCTCTTCCTCGATGCGCTCGGCCTCGGCGCCGAGATCGAGCACGTCGTCCTCGATCGGCTCTGGTTCTGATTCGGGTTCCGGCTCAGGCTGCGGAGCAAGCGCGACCGGCTCCGGAGCAGGCTCCTCCGGCGGCGCGGCAGGTTTCTCGTCATCGGCGATGATCCGCCGGATGGAGGCGAGAATCTCCTCCATCGAAGGTTCATTGGCCTTGGGCTGCGCGCTCATGCTGATTCCGGTCACTCGACTCATGGAGCGCCCATGGAATCAGCGCGCCCCGCTGCATGAGTATTTCACCGGGAAAGCAGCAGGCAAGGCAACTGGAGACCGGCCCACAGGAGAAATCCGGAGTGTTGCGCCGGCGCTGCGCCGCGCCGGCTCAAACAGTCACGAGGCTCAGCGCCCGTCCGGCGTCTGCGTGCCCCAGAGCAGGCCCTTGACCTGGTCATAGTGCTTGCGGGCGTCGTAACGCTCGGCCTTGAGCTTCAGCGTGTCGGCCGAAAGCAGCCCGACCGCCGAAAGAACGGCATAGGAGGCGACGACACGGTCGCGCTGTGCTGTGACCAGGCTCGAGCGCGCGCTGACCAGTTCCTGCTGCGCATTCAGCACGTCGAGCGTGGTGCGCTGACCGACCTTGGCCTCTTCGCGCACACCGGCAAGCGCGGTCTCGGCCGCCTGAACCTGGGCCTGTGCCGAGGTGATCTGTGCCTTGGCCGCATCATGCGCGCCCCAGGCCGAAACGACCGCGGCGCGGACCGTATCGCGCGAGGTGTCGACCTCGATCCGGCGCTGCCCGGCCGTCTCCTTGGCCTGGCGGGTGCGCGAATAGACCTGCCCGCCCTCATAGATCGGAATGGTCAGCGTCGCGACCGCGCTGGCCGAGGTGCGGTTGTCGCCGAAGAACTGGTTGTCGTAGCGCTGTGTCACCAGGCCGCGTACCCCGACCGTGGGGCCGAGGTCGGCCTCTGTGACCTTGATCTGCAACTCGGCCGCATCGACGCCGTGCAACGCCGCGATGATGGCAGGATGGCCCGTGAGCGCCGAATTCAGCGCCGCCGGCAGCGATTTCGGCAGGAGGTTCTCGACCGGGCGGCCGGGAGCGAGCTGCCTGGGCTCGATGCCGACATTCTGACGGAAGCGCGCGATCGAGGTCTTGAGATTGGATTCGGCCAGGATCGCCTGCGACTGCGCCGAGGACAGGCGTGCTTCGGCCTGGGCCACGTCGGTGCGCGTCACTTCGCCGACCTGGAACCGGTCCCTGGTCTGGCGCAGCTGCTCCTCCAGCACCTCGACGTTGTTGCGGTTGAGGTTGAGGATCGCGGTGTCGCGCAGCACGTTCATATAGGACGTAGCGGCGTCGAGCAGCACGTTCTGCTCGGTGTTGCGCAGGGTCGCGCGCGCCGCCAGAACCTGCGATTCAGCCTGGCTGACGGAGCTGCGGGTCCTGCCGCTGTCGAAGATGTTCTGGTCGACCTGCAGTCCGGCGCCGCGCGGATTGAGGCGCGCGAGGTTGCGGCTATGGGCACTGCCAGTGCCCTGGGCGTTGAATGGGGTATCGCTCTCGGTGATGCTTGCGCCGATATCGGCGGAGGCGGTGACGCGCGGCCGATAGCCGGAGAGCGCCTGTGGCACGTTCTCGTTGGTGGCGCGCACCGCGGCGCGCTGCGCGTTCAGCGTTGGATTGGCGGAATAGGCCCGCCCCAGCGCCGCGTCCATCGTCTGTGCCAGCGCCGGCGAGCCGGTGACGGCTCCCAGCATTCCGACCAGCAGCAGGCGGCTCGCGGTCTTCTTCAAGGTCGGTCGCGTTACAATCACTGGACGCCTCTTGTGCGGACTCTAGTCACGCCCAGGCATCGCCCCAGCCTCGGCACTCGATTTAAAATCATAAGCTTCGCAGCTCGTCTCGCCAATGTTGCGAGAGGAACCGGCCGCTTTTCAATTCCATACTGCCGCAAAAATGCGACACTTCGCCGGTGATTAATACCGACGACGTACCTATCTGGGGACAATCGGCCACTCAGAGCGCGAATACCTCGGCCTTCCGGAACTCGCGCAGCGCAGGCGCCGCCGCATCGAAGACCGGCCGGCCAGAGAGCGATTCGCCCGCCTTCCGATAAAGCATCACACGCGCCGAACGTCCCATGCCCTCGATCACGACCAGACGCCCGCCCTCGCGGACATGGTGAAATAGCGGCTCGGGCTGCGTCTCGCAGGAGCCGCTGACCAGGATGGCGTCGAAGCGGCGTTCCTTCGGCAGGCTTGCGGCCAGCTCGGCAGCGGCCACGCCCGGCTGGGCGAAAGCGGTACGGGCCAGCGCCAGCGCAGCCTCGTCCGGTTCCAGCAGCGTCGTCTTGGCCCCCATCTGCGCCATCAGCGCCGCTCCGTAACCGGTGCCGCCGCCATATTCGAGGGCTTCCTCGCCCGGCTGCAGATCGAGCACCTGGATCATCCGCGCCGTCACCATCGGCGCCGGCAGCGCCCGGCCGGTGCCCGGCAGCGGCTCCTGGCGGTCGAGATAGGCCAGATGCGCGAGCTCGCCTGGCAGGAAGACCTCGCGCGGCACGGTGTCGGCCGCAGCGAGCACGGCGCGATCGGTCACGTCATAGGTGCGCAATTGACAGTCGACCATCATGCGCCGCAGTTCGGCGAAGCTGCTCATGCTCAAATCTCCGGAGGAAGGCACCGGACGGGCGCCTCGAGCCTGCTGGCGGGTTTTGGGCGAGGCCGCCGCAAAAGGCAAGTCACCGCCGCCACGCATGGTCGGCGTCGGCCCCCGATCGCGGTGACGCCCTATCGCTTGCGGAGCGGCAGTTCCGCCGCGCGCAGCAGGGCCGCGACCTGGCTCTGTTGGCGCGTTCCGGTCTTCCAGAAGATGCGGGCGAGATGGGTCCGCGCCGTCGTCATCCTGATGCCTTGCTGCCGCGCCAGCTCTGTCAGGGACAGGCCTGAGGCCAGCCCCAGGGCCAGCCTCGCTTCGGCTTCGGTCAGGTCGAACATCTGCCTCACGGCGGCGAGGCCGCCGCCGGCCGGCTCGAGTGGACGCGCCACGATCATGACATCGTTCATCCGCCCGGGCAGGGCATAGGCCGCGGACAGCGGCGTGACGCAGAGCGAGACGTCGCGCGCCTCTCCGCTGCGGGCCTTGAGCAGCATCTGCCCCCGTCCACCGGCGAGATTGCTCGCCCCGGCGACCAACTCCTTCAGCCTGCTTTGCTCGGGCGCCGCACGGGCCCATAACCTGCCGCCTCGCGAGCCGAGCGGAGCTCCCGGATCTGCAAGCAATTCGTCGCCGGCGGCGTTCGCATAGGCGAGCAGCAGGTTGCGATCGACGATGATGACGGCGAGCGCGAGCTCGTCGAGCGCCAGCCGCGCCATCTCGCGTTCGATGCTGATGCCGCCGAGCTGCTGGTGCAGCATCGTCACGCGCCGCATCACAGCCGCCAGTCGCTCGAACAGCGCAAACTCATTGGCGTCAAACGCCTCCTGCCGGCGTCCGCGCTGGATATCGAACATCCAGAACGAGCCGTCGACATCGAGCACGCGGCTCGCCATGCCACCATACATGTCCTGCGGCGCCATCCATTCGCGCCAGAGGCGACTATGGCGGAAGTCCTCACCGAACAGGACGTGGTCCCGATAGGCCGAGCCGATCGGCACCGACGCGACCTGCGCGCTGAAACGCACGGCGTCCGGCATCAGCTCGCGATAGAGGAAGGCGTTGAGGCCCGGATCGGAGGCGTTGGTAATCGCGTCGTCCGGATGCGAGTCCGGCCCGAAATAGCCGAGACAGATCTTGGACCCGTCGAAGAGATGGCGGACCTGCTCGATCGCCCCGGGCATCTGGCGGAAGTCGAGCGCCGCATCCAGAAGGCCATCGACGGCGGCGGTGACCGCATCGAGATTCACCCGCACCATCAAAGCCCTCGGCCAGCCATGCGCTTTGCCGGCACAGCCTGGCCTTCCCCCTCGGCCCGGCATCGTCCGCTACGGCACCGGCCACAGGATGCGAGCCGGAGAATCAGGCTAACCTCATGATCCAGCGACGCAAAGCCTAAATCTTCCCCAAGGTCATAACGCTGGGCCTCGCTTGATCGTTCTGGCCGGCCACCGCCTTCGGTTATGTCTCGGGCATCCTGGTCGCGGGATCACTAGATTTCCCCGCAAGCGACGAACGATCGGGCAAGCCGGGCGTTTCAGTCGGATGGCAACGATTGAGGTGGCATGCACGTTCCCTCCGCACGACAAGAGCTGAGAATCGCCTTCAAGCGGATCGAGGCCGAGCTCCCTCCCCGCCTCGCCAAAGCGATGCGCTGGCTGCGGCACCGCGATTCGCGGCTGATCAGGATTCCGGCCGGCCTCGCCTTGATCATCGGCGGCGTCTTCTCGTTCCTGCCGGTTCTCGGAGCCTGGATGCTGCCGCTCGGCCTGATGCTGCTTGCGGCCGACATCCCGTTTCTACAGCGGCCGATGGCGCGCTTCGCGACCTGGTGCCTGGGGCTGATCGAGCGCCTCAGGCGGCGGCGCCAGGGTTGACCCGCTGCAACGCTGCCGCCGGTCTTGCCGACGTAAATTAGCAACATTCGACTGGAATTGCGTCATCGGATGCCTTGAAGGATTCCATCGGCTGGATGTCGAGTTAACCATGTGTATGGGGGCTCACTGGGATTCTGCCGATGCGCCAAGCGCTGACCTGCCTTGCCTTCTGCCTTTACCTGCTGACTGGCCTGTCTCTCGACGTTGCCGCGGCGGATCTGACGAATCCGCTCGCCTACGCTCCGCCAGCAGTCGCCCGCTCGCTCTTCTCCGAGATTCGAGGTGGCGTCTTTGTTCACGGGCCTGGAACGCGCGAAAGCGGCTCGATCGATATCAACGGCGAACTGCTGTTTTCAAAGCCCTTCCAGCCGACCGACCCGTTGATGGCCTTTCTCGTCCCGCGCCTGCATGTCGGCGGGACGGCCAACACCGCTGGCGATACGAGCCAGGTCTATGCAGGCTTCACCTGGACCTACGACGTCACGCGCGCCGTATTTGTCGAGGGCAGCGTCGGCGCAGCTTTTCATAATGGCGAGACCGGACGTTTCCCGCGCTTCGACCGGCTGAACCTTGGTTGTTCGCCGCTGATCCGCGCCACAGGCTCGCTCGGCTACCGGCTCGATGCGAACTGGTCGATCATGGCAACGGTCGAGCACATCTCGAACGCCAATACCTGCCACGCCAATCAGGGCCTGACCAATTACGGCATCCGCGTCGGCTACAGCTTCTGACAGTCGAGCGGGTCGGCGGCGGCCAGCAGGATCGTCGCCGTCGGCTCGGCGCGGGCGAAGGCCGACTGTTCCGAGCTTGCTCTGCGCGCTCGCTCCGCCAAATTTCATTTCGCTTCAGCGCGCGCCCATGGGCCGGTTCACTTTGCCACGACCTTGGTCGCGCATGACATGGCGAAACATTCTCTGCGGCCCGCAAGCGTCTTGGGGACTACCGATATCGAGGACCAGCGACTGAACGGCGGGGGCCGAGCATGTGGTATGCGCCTGGCGAAGATCCCTACAAGAGCCCGGACATCAACCGGCAGGACCGCTTCTTTCACGACCTGAACCAGGTCAACGACCAGATCCTCCGCGATCAGGCCCGCATCGCCGAGAGCTGGGCGAGAGACATCCGCGCAATCCCCGACAAGGCACCCGCCTACCAGCCTGCCATCGGCTCCCCCGCCCCTGCCGGTCCGGTGAAGCGCCGGGCGCGAACCACGACGCCCAGGCAGCCGACCACCGCGGAACGCTGGCAAGCCGCGCTGAAGCTGCTGCTGTTCTGTGTCGTGGTGGACTGGCTGCTGATCGCCGGCGGCTTCGCGCCAGCCTGGAAGGTCATCGCCTTCACCGCGCTCGCTGTTGGATCGCTGATCGCCGTCGCCTTGCTTCTGGCGGCGCTCGCCCGCGCAGTCGAGGCCTTCCTGCGCAGCCGTATCGGCAAGCTCAGCCTGCTCTCCGGCGGAGCGCTCGCGATACTCTATGTGGTGTATGGTGTCTGAAGAGCAGCGCGGCGCATCGATCGTCGCCGCGATGGAATTTGGAGGCCTCGCCCGGAATCGAACCGGGGTGCAAGGATTTGCAGTCCTCTGCGTAACCACTCCGCCACGAGGCCATCCCGGAGCGACGCCGAAGCGCGCTCCTCGGCGGGCGTATAACCACATGCCGCAGCGCGCCGCAACCGAAACTCTGCCGACAATGTGAATTGCCCATGGGCAGATCGACTGCCCACGATTTTCTCGGTCCCGATGCCAGCAAAGGGGTTGCGCCTTCCCGGGAGCGTCGCTATACGCCCCCCACCGATCCCGGATAGCTCAGCGGTAGAGCAATCGACTGTTAATCGATTGGTCGCAGGTTCGAATCCTGCTCCGGGAGCCAGCATTTTTCGAGGGCTTGAGCGGCGAACGCTTGGGCCCTTTTTGCTTTCCGGAGACGGAATGGTGCAGCGGGATACGAAACCGGCGACTCTGCGGCTTTTCGGGCTGGAATTGTCCATGCGTCGCTGGGCGGCGCTGATAGGCTGGACCGCTGTCGCCGTCGTCGTATTCGCGACGCTTTCCCCGATCGGTGCCCGGCCCCATCTCGGTCATATGGGTCCACAGATCGAACGCTTCGCCGCCTATCTGGTCGCCGCGGCGGCGCTCACCATCGCCTATCCGGCGCGCAAGGGCGTGATTCTCCTGTGCATCGTCGCCGGCGCCGCCGGGCTCGAGCTCGCCCAGCTTTTCGAGGCGAGTCGGCATGCCCGCGCGCTGGATGCGCTGGTCAAGGTCATGGGCGGCCTGAGCGGGCTTACGATCGTGACCCTGTGCGAGTGGCTCTGGTCGAAGCGCGCCGCCCTTGCTGTAGCCCGCCGCGCAAACCGAGCATGAGGCAGCCTGATGCCGGGGCTGCGCGACCTCAAGGGCTGAAACCGCCGTCCCCCCGGGGCAGCTGCCGCGGCCTTACCGCCTGAATCCCACGCTCGGTCACGATAAGCGTATAGGCTTCGGCCAGGCATTCATTTCGTGTCGCCCGGTGCCATAGCTCTTGCCAGCTCCGGGGCGCGAATATCATCAGAATATGCCGGAACGAGCCGCCCTCACGTTCGAGGATGCAGGTGCAAGCCACCCTCTCGACGATGTCGGCGGCCTGATCGCGGTAGCGTTCATGCGCAGCGCGATCGTTGCGCGCCCTGCGCCCCGCTTCGTAGAGGATGCCGGTCATCAGCACGGCGAAAAGCAGCAGCGGCAGGCTCCACAGTAGCCGGCCGCCACGGGGCGAAGTCTCGCGCTCATGCAGCATCTCGCTCATCGCTGGTATCATCTGTCACCCAAATCCGGCACACGCGCAGCGATGAAACAATGCAGCGGGCAACGATCACGCCGCGCCCGCTGCCTCCCACCCTGCTCAGGCCGAGCGGGCCATCGGTTCCGGGCGCACGACGTTGAGGCGCGCTGCGCACTGCTCGCTGCCGATCTTGAAGGTCGCGACCAGGCCATTGAGGCGCTGGATCTGGTCCGAGAGCGAGGTCGCCGACGCCGCGCTCTCCTCGGCCAGCGCCGCGTTCTGCTGGGTCATCTCGTCCATGTGAGCGACAGTCTGGCTCATCTCGTCGATACCGTTGGCCTGCTCGGCCGAGGCGGTCGAGATGTCGGAAACCGTCACTGATACCCGCTTCGAGGCCTCGACGATCCGGTCGAGCACCTCGCCGGCCTGCCGGACCAGGCTGACGCCCTGATCGACCTTGCTGCCCGATTCGCTGATCAGGGCGGTGATGTCCTTGGCCGCATCGCCCGAGCGCTGCGCCAGGGTGCGGACTTCGGAGGCGACGACCGCAAAGCCCTTGCCGGCATCGCCGGCGCGGGCCGCCTCGACCGCCGCATTCAGGGCGAGCAGATTGGTCTGGAAGGCGATCTCGTCGATCACCGAGGTGATGTCGGCGATCTTCTTCGAGGCCTGCTCGATCTGCGTCATCGCCGCGATCGCGTTGCCGACGATGGCGCCGCCCTGCACTGCGATCTCCATCGCCTCGCTGGCCAGCGTCGCCGCCTGCCGTGACGAACTGGCCGAGGCTTTCACGGAAGCGGCCAGCTCCTCGGTCGTCGCCGCAGTCTCCTCCAGCGACGAGGCCTGCTCCTCGGTGCGCTTGGAGAGATCGTCAGCGCCCATATTGATCTCGCGGGCCGAGGTGCCGACCTCCGAGGCGGTGGCCTGGATCGTCCTGACAGTCTCCGCCAACCGGTGGACGGCGCGGTTGAAATCGTCGCGCAGCTTCTGGTAGTCGGCCGCGACCTGGTCGCCGATGCGGTAGGTCAGGTCGCCCTGAGCCAGCAGATCGAGCCCGCTAGCGAGCAGGGTGACGACCTGCTGCTGCTCCCTGGCCAGTTGCTCGCGCTCGGCTTCGGTGCGACGGCGCTCCGCTTCGTTGCTGTCGCGCTCGCCGGCGGCAATTCGCTCCTGCTCGGCGCTCTGGGCTTCGAGGCGCTTCATTTCGAGCCCGTTCTCCTTGAAGACGAGCACGCTCTTGGCCATCAGCCCGACCTCGTCGCGGCGCCCGGCGCCTTCGACGGCCGCCTCGAAATCGCCAGCAGCGAGCTTGTCCATGGCGTCACGCAGGCGCGCCAGCGGCCCGGTAATCGTCTTCGCTGACAGCAGCAATGCCAGGCCAATGCCGAGCAGGATGCCGGCAAGGCTCAGGCCCGTCATCAGCTTGGTGACGAAGGCGATTTCTGCCGACATGGTGGCGGACTTTGCGTCGAGCCCCTTCAGCACGTTGCTATTGAGCGTGACCACCGCTTCGGTCAGCTCAGTCGACTGCGCATCGGCCTTGTCCATGACAGCCAACGCCTTGGCGTTCTCGTCGCGTGCGCCCAGCGCCACGGCTTCATCGAGCATCGCCTTGATCGCCTGCGCCCCCACCGCCAGGCGGTCGAAGTCAGCCTTTCTGGCCGGCTCCTTGGCGGTTGCAGTTGCCAGTTGCGACAAGGCCCGCTGATAGGATTCGGTCATGCGCGCCACACCTTCCGCTTGCCCCTTCGAGCCCGCCGGATAGGCGATGACCTTGTAGCTTTGCGCCAGCATGTCATTGACGCGCCGCGCCGCGCGGCCGGTCTCGAAAAGTGCGGGCGGCGCCGTGTCGAGCATTTCGCTGTAGGCGGCGTCGGCGTGCACCAGTTCACGGCCGATGAAAAACGACGCCGCCAACCCGATCAGGCCGACGACGGTGACCGCTCCAGCGATCTTGGTACCGATCCGGATATTGCTGAGATTGAAAAAAGTAAGATTCATGCTTTCAGCCCCATGCTGTCATGGGCAAGATTCAAAGCACTATTAAGTAAATAAGTTTATAATTACGAATACAAACAAAAATCCCACCATCAACAGCGGGGGGAGCGTTGACGGCGGGACAGAAATAGGTACTACTTGCTCTGCAAGAGCAAATTTATAAACTACGGTTTTATTATATCATGATCGACAAAGGGGGAGGCAATAACCCTTGTCGAGTGTTCAAGGGAGTCATCTTGGCCGGTTGAGACGATTCCCGTCTCGTACGTCGCCCACGCCGTGGACCGGAGTCGTCCCAACCTGCCGATTCGATCATCAGTGAAGAGCACTGAGTGCGCTATCCGGAATGCGAAGGAAGTTTATCCGAAAAGCGAAAGCCGCGCGCTTCCCTAGCGCCCTCCAGCAACCTGCCGCCAGGTAGGAGAAGAAAATTCTCTTCCCCTGGCTTTCGACTGTCGGAACGCCTACCGCCCCGATTTCGCCATTTTTATTGCGAGATACGACTTAAGTCGTTCGCCCCGACATTGAAGCCCGTACGCTCCGTACGGACGGCTATCAGTGAAGGTTGCATGACGCAGCAAAGGCGTGCGCACCATCCGGACGCGGAGCAGGATGACCTGTTGGCGCGCCATAATCAGTTCGAGACCGACAACGCGGCTGCCGCCTGTCGGCAGACCATCCTGTTCGAGCGCCAGCAGTTCCTCGAACCGCTCGACGGGGATCAGCCGTTCAGCATGTCGATCAACTCTGTCCTGCTCGACGATGTCCGCGTCAGCGCCGTAAAGACCAGCGGCCACCGCGTACGTCTCGTCGAGGACGAGAACGTCACTTTGCTGCTGCCCTGGACCGGAACGATCGAGACCGACGATATCGGTCGCCGCATCGAGGCGAATAGGGAGTCGATGCTGATCCCGACGCCCGGAAAGCGCACGACGATCTGCGAACCGGGCTATCTCGGACTGGTGGTTCAGCTACCGCTGACAAGGCTCCGCAGCGCTGCAGCCCTCAATCCCGACGATGGCTGGCGTCCGGACGGACAGGCGCCCGGCGTGATGGGCATCACATCCGGACAGGGGGCGGCGCTCGGCAGCTACCTGCGCCATCTCGCCTCCGAGCTCGACCAGTCGGATGCGCTGCTCGTCACGCGCGGCGCTGCCAATGCCGCTGCGATGATGGTGACCGAGCTGCTCGGCTCGGCCTGGCAGGCGACGGTCACGGGCGACGAGGCCCGCATCAGGTCGGCGGGCCTGTACCAGGTAAGGCTCGCGGAAGAGATCATGCGAGCGAGCTCCGGCGACGCGCTCTCGATCTCCGCCCTCGCCGCCAGGATCGGCGTCAGCACCCGTTCGCTGCAGATCGCCTTTCGACAATATCGCGGCGTCGGGCCGCGCCAGATTCTGGAAGATTTCCGCCTCGACGCCGCCCATGCCCGTCTGTTTGCCGCCGCGCCTGGCGACAACGTCACCCGGATCGCCTTCGATTGCGGCGTGACCCATCTCGGCCGCTTCGCCACGCGCTACCGGGCCCGTTTCGGCGAGTCGCCGCTGGCGACCTTGCGCCGCCGCCGTAGCTGAAGGGCCGTGCACTATCCCGCCTGCACGCTGGCGAAAGCCACGGCGATCCGCTGCGGCGCCGTCGGGCGCGCATACATCCGCTGGAGATAGGCATTGAGCCGCGGGAAGCCTTCGAGCAGTCCCTCTTCGTTCGCCCAGTCCATCAGATAGGCGGTGACGCAGTCGGTCGCCCCCATCCGGTCGCCGACGATGAACTCGCGCGCTTCCATATGCGCTTCCAGCACCGCCGCCATGCGCCTGAATTCCTCGCGGGCGAGCGTGATATCCTGTGGCAGCCGCTGCTCCTCGTCATAGAGGAAGCTGTGCTTGGCGATGCGCCAGAGCGGCTGCTCCAGCTCGGTCATCGCGAACAGGATCCAGCGATAGGCCTGCGCCCGCTCATTAAGATCATCAGGCAACAGACGCTTCTCGGGGAATTTCTCGGCAAGGTAGAGGATGATCGCCGCCGACTCCGGCAGGACATTGTCGCCATCGACCAGCACCGGCAGCTTGCCGGCTGGGTTGAGCTTGAGGAACTCCGGCGTCTGCGCCTCGCCGCCGAGCAGGTCGACATGGATATAGTCGAACGGAATACCGAGCTCGTTCAGCCCCCACATCGCCCGCAAGGTCCGCGTCGGCCCGAAACCGTAGAGCTTCATCATCGCCTTCTCCTATACGTACCAATTGGTTTGTATTGATGGCACCAGGCCTGACAGCCTCTGTCAGCATTGTCGTTCGTGGCCTGCCGCAACGCCATGATCGCGCCACCATCGCGCCTAGGTTCACGCTTCCCGAACGGCGCCGCCGCCAGCACTGCGGCGAGCGCCCGTCCCTGGAGAACCGATGCGATGCCCGCCCGTTCCGTGCTCTTGACACCGCTGCTGCTGGCTCTTGCCGGCCCTGCCCTCGCCCAGACTGCAACGACGACCGCTGCGCCTGCCGCCGAGCCGACCGCGAACAAGGCGCCCGATGCCTGCCGCCTGCTGCCGCAGGCCGATATGGAAGCGCTCTTCCCCGGCCGCCCGATCACGGCCAAGGGCCCGACGCTGAGCCCGATCCATCGCGGTCCGCAATATGCCGAGAGCTGCATGTATTCGGTGAAACTGCCGAGCCCGACCTCGAAGCTCGATCATGCCCGCTTCGCTTCGCTCACCGTGATCCGCTGGGAGGGCGTCGCCAAGGGCCGCGAGACGCCGACACAGGCCTTCGCCGCGATCAAGGGAACGCGCGAGAAGGTCGCGGCCGATCCCAGGCTGACGCTCAAGCTCGAGCCGCTGTCGGGCATTGGCGACGAGGCCTTCCAGGAAATCAACTCCTCCAGCGTGGTGATCCGCGCCCGCAAGGACGACCTGATCTATTCCGTCTCGGTCGACCTCTACTCCGAGCAGACCACGCCGAACACAATCGCTTTGGCGAAACAAGCGGCGGCGCGCTGGCAGGGCGGCACCGGCATGGTCGATGCGCCCCAGCAGATCGCCGGCAACAGCGCGGTGACGGTGCCGGCGGACACCCGCCCCTCCTCCGTCGCGCCGGTCGATCAATGGCCGGATGCCTGCGCCCTGCTGACACCGGCCGAGGTCAGGGCCGCCTTCCCCGGCATGACCATCAGCGAGCCGCGCAAGCTGATGGGCAAGATCACCCATGAGAGCCGCGAGAACCGGCAGGAGGCGCTGCCGAACCCGATCGGCTGCCAGTTCGACGCCAAGCGAACCGTCGAGAAGGACGGCAAGCGCACGCTCGAGCTCAACCAGATCCAGGTCAGCGTCCGCAACGTCGCCGCCAATGAGGATCTGTCGAAGCGCTGGTTCCAGAGCACAACCAAGGTTTCCGAGGCGAAGATGCCGGTCGAGGGCCTTGGCGACGAGGCGGCGCTGGACATCATGAACCGCATCCATATCCGCAAGGGCCTGACCACGGTCGATGTCCGCGTCTCCGGCGGCGAGCGCGACCAGGCCTTGCATGCGCAGGCCAAGGCGCGCGTCGGCGAGCTGGCGAAGATCGTCGCGGGACGGCTCAAATAGGTGGCACGGGGCGAAGGAGCGGCCAAGGCCGCTTCCTTCGCCTGCTGACACGGACAAGCGCAGCTTGCTGCGATGAATGCGAAGGAGGACCGACCGAGGAGTTAAATCGGCGAAATTGACATCGCCCGGACATGGTACGTTGATATCAACTTAACAGAGCCTGCAATGGCCGCGCGCTGTTTGCGGACCCGAATGCCCCCCAAGATGTGAGGAAACAACCATGAAGATCGTGACCAGCCTGAGCTTCCGCGGCCAGTGCCGCGAGGCCTTCGAGTTCTACGCCAAGGTCCTCGGCGGCAAGATCACCGCTGCCATGCCCTACGGCGACGCACCGCCCGGCATGGGCATGCCGGACACCGACGGCAAGTACAAGGATTGGCTGATGCATTGCTGGCTCGATGTCGGCGATCAGGCGCTGATGGGCGCCGACATGGACGTCGACTGGGCCCAGAACATCGACAAGCCCAAGAACGGCTTCGACGTCACGCTCCACACCAACGACAAGGCGGAAGGCCAGCGCTGGTTCGACCAACTCTCCGAGGGTGGCAAGGCGGTGATGCCGTTCAGCGAGACCTTCTGGTCGCCCGGCTTCGGCTCGCTGGTCGACAAGTTCGGCGTGCCCTGGATGGTCAACACCATCCCGACCGGCGACTGGAAGCCGCCGCAGGGCTGAACCTTCGTTCTGGACAAGGCGGCCGGAGCCCATGCCCGGCCGCTGGTTCCGATGCAGCGCCGCTGCTGATAGGGAGAGTCCGATCAGCAGAAGGCGACGACCATGACCACCCGTTTCACCGAGACTCTCCGCCAGGCCAGCCAGCCGGCCTGGTCGCAATCCGTCGGCCACCGCTTCGTCAAGGAACTGCTCGACGGGTCGGTCTCCGACGCGGTCATGGCCCGCTATCTGATTCAGGATCACCGCTTCCTCGACAGTTTCCTGACCCTGCTCGGAGCGGTACTCGCCAGCGCCGACAGCTTCGAGGCCCGCATCCGCTTCGGCCGCTTCATCGGCATGGTCAGCGGCGAGGAGAACACCTATTTCCTGCGCTCGTTCGACGCGCTCGGCGTCGGCGAACAGGATCGCACTGCCCCGCCCGATACCAAGCCCACCGCCGGCTTCAAGGCGATCATGCGCGAGGCCGCCGCGACGCGCTCTTATGCCGCCGCCCTCTCGGTGCTGGTCGTGGCCGAATGGCTCTATCTCGACTGGGCCCAGCAGGCCTCGCAGCCGCTGCCGCCGAACTTTATCCATGCCGAGTGGATCACCCTGCACGACAATCCCGACTTCCGCGATTTCGTCGGCTTCCTGCGCAGCGAGCTCGACCGCGTTGGGCCTGGCGAAGCTGAGACCAGCCGGGACTTCTTCCTGCGCACCGTCGCGCTGGAGAAGTCCTTCTTCGATTCGGCCTATGACGAAGCCTGAGCGGCAGGCCTTCGCCCCGACACAGGCGTGACAGGCGCAAGCCTTTCTGCCACAAGCACAATCGAGAGACGGGGGCGTTCGCCGCAAGGCGGGCTGAGAAGCACCCTTCGAACCTGAACCAGATCATGCTGGCGGAGGGAGTCGCTCGGGGCAGCCTCGCAAGTGCTTATCCCCGTGCCCGCCTTCCACCGGAAAGGCGAGCCTTGACGACGCATGGTGCGATAGAGCGGCATTCAGCCTCCGCGAGGCCGGTGATGGCCGCGCTCGCCCCAGCGCTCCGCACCATTCTCGTCCTGTTGCTCGCCTGGCAAGGCGCTGTCTTTCTGTTCCAGCCGCCGCGCTACATCCTGCCGTCGCCGCTCGACGTGGCGCTGGCCTTCCAGCGCCAACCCGGCTTCCTCTTCAGCAACAGCCTGACGACCATCGCCGAGATGGCTCTTGGCTTCGTGCTCGGCTCTCTGTTCGGGGCGCTGACAGCGCTCGCCATTGTGGCGCTGCCGCGGCTCGGCCGCCTGCTCTGGCCGATCCTGCTGGTACTGCAGTCCTTCCCGGTCTTCGTCATCGCGCCGCTACTGGTGGTCTGGTTCGGCTTCGGCATGGGCTCGAAGGTGATCATGGCGACGATCATCATCTTCTTCCCGGTCGCCTCCGCCTTCACTGACGGCCTGCGCTGGACCGATCCCGAGCTGATCGACGCCACCGCGCTGACCTCGGCGACGCATTGGCAGACGCTCCGTTATGTCCGGCTGCCGCTGGCGATGCCCGCCCTCCTCACCGGCCTGCGGGTCGCCGCTCCGCTCGCGCCGCTCGGCGCGGTGATCGGCGAATGGGTCGGCTCCTCGGCCGGGCTCGGCTTCGTCATGGTCCAGGCCAATGCCCGCATGCAGACCGACACCGTCTTCGCCGCGATGACCGTGCTCGCCGTGCTCAGCCTCGTCCTGCGCCATCTCGTCGATGCGCTCGGCCCGCGCCTGCTCCCCTGGGCGAGCGAGCCGTGACGCCATTTCGTTTCAAGCCGATCACGCAGAAGGATTTCGCCCGATGACCCTACGCGCCCTGTCCCGACGCGCCCTCCTCGCCGGCAGCATCGCTCTGGCCGCCGGCCTCGCCAGCCCGGCCCGCGCCGCCGACAAGCTGACCGTGATGCTCGAATGGTTCGTCAATCCCGACCATGCCCCGCTGGTCGTCGCTGACAAGCTCGGCCTGTTCAAGGAGGCGGGCCTCGAGGTCACCATGGTGCCGCCCTCCGACCCGTCCGCCGTGCCCCGCCTCGTCGCCGCCGGCCAGGCCGATATCGGCATTCACTACCAGCCCAATCTCTATCTCGACCACGCCGCCGGCATCCCGATCGTCCGTGTCGGCACGCTGGTCGAGACCCCGCTCAACAGCGTCATCGTCAAGGCCGACGGGCCGATCAAGAGCCTCGCCGACCTCAAGGGCAAGACGGTCGGCTACGCTGTCTCAGGCACCGAGACCACCTTGCTCGGCCAGATGCTGGCCAAGGCCGGCCTCAAGCTCGACGACGTCAAGCTGGTCAACGTCAACTTCGCGCTGTCGGCAGCGCTGATCGGCGGCAAGGTTGACGCCACCCTCGGCGGCTACCGCAATTTCGAGCTGACCCAGATGAAGCTCGAAGGCCATCCCGGCACCGCCTTCTACCCCGAGGAGCACGGCGTTCCCGCCTATGACGAGCTGATCCTGATCACCCGCCGCAACGCACTGAATGACAGCCGCCTGCCTCGCTTCCTTGATGCGATCGAGAAGGCGGCACTCTATCTGACCAACCATCCGCAGGAAGCCTGGAAGCTCTTCATCGCCGCCCATCCCAATCTCGACGACGCGCTCAACCGCCAGGCCTGGACCGACACGCTGCCGCGCTTCGCCAAGCGCCCGCGCGCCCTCGATCAGGGCCGCTATGAGCGCTTCGGCGCCTTCCTGGTCGAGCGCGGGCTGATCAAGCAGGCTCCGGCGCTCGCCGAGATCGCCGGCGAGGTGAAGTAGAACAGGCAGATCGCAGCGGCAGCCTTCCCTGCCGCCGCTTACCCGCGTCCACATCAGGGCGGACCTGTGCCGACGGCTCTGGGTCCGGCGCCGAGCCCGGTGCTATGAGCCGGCTCTGCAGCCATCCGGCGAGCCGTCGCCCGGAGTTGCACCCGGATAGATCGTCCGCATGAACGTCAGCCAGCCGATCGCCCAAACCCGCCGCGCCGACCTGCCGGTGCTGTTCGCGCTCAGCGCGACGCATCTGCTCAACGACATGATCCAGTCGCTGATCCCGGCGATCTACCCGATCATCAAGACGGCCTATGCGCTCGACTTCGGCCAGATCGGCCTGATCACGCTGACCTTCCAGATCACCGCCTCCCTGCTGCAGCCGGTCGTCGGCGCCTATACCGACAAGAACCCGATGCCCTATTCGATGGTCGTCGGCATGGGTTGCACGTTGACCGGGCTGATCGGCCTCGCCTATGCCGGCAGCTATGCGCTGCTGCTGCTCTCGGCGGCCTGCGTCGGCCTGGGTTCCTCGATCTTCCATCCCGAGGCGACCCGCATGGCCCGCAATGCTTCGGGTGGCCAGCAGGGGCTGGCGCAGGGCATCTTCCAGGTCGGCGGCCAGAGCGGCGGCGCGCTCGGCCCGCTGCTCGCCGCCTTCATCATCGTGCCGCGCGGCCAGACCAGCGTCGCCTGGTTCTCGGCCGCGGCCCTGCTCGCCATGATCCTGATGGTCTGGACGGCGCGCCGCTATGCCGAGCTGAGCAAGGCCGCCGCTGCCGCCCCGAAGCCCGCCAAAGTCGCTGCGCCGGCACCTGCCACCCCCGCGCATACGAAGGGCCAGATCGCCTTCGCGATCACCATCCTGGTGATCTTGCTGTTCTCGAAGAACGCCTATTCGTCGAGCTTCAGCTCCTATTACACCTTCTACCTGATCGGGAAGTTCGGCATCTCCGTGCAGGGCTCGCAGCTGATGCTGTTCCTCTTCCTCGCCGCTGCCGCGGTCGGCGCGCTCGCCGGCGGCATCATCGGCGACAGGGTCGGCCGCAACCGCATCCTCTGGTTCTCGATCCTCGGCGCCCTGCCTTTCTCGCTGATGCTGCCCTTTGCCGATCTGTTCTGGACCGGCGTGCTGACGGTGGTGATCAACCTGATCATGGCGAGTTCCTTCGCCGCGATCCTGATCTACGCGATGGAGCTGATGCCGGGCCGGATCGGCCTGATCGGCGGGCTGTTCTATGGCCTGTCCTTCGGCCTCGGCGGCCTCGCAGCGGCGATCCTCGGCGAGGTCGCCGACTGGATCGGCATCGAGGCGGTCTACCGCATCTGCGCCTTCCTGCCGGCGATCGGCCTGCTCGCGTGGTTCCTGCCGAAGGTCGAGCATCGGCGGGGGTAGAGGTTGCCATCGTCGGCCGACGGAGCAGGTCCGAACGATCTCATTTCAGACCACCTGATGGCGGACAACGGCGAAGCTCGGCTTCTCAACGCCTCGGCATGCTCTAACTGTGCAGAGCCCGCCACGCAGACCGCGGCCGAGACCGCCGAAGCGACCTTGCCGCCGCAAGCCTGAAGCTTCACCACGGGCACGAGTATCTATTCTTGGCACATGATTGTCGCGACCGTCACTGCACCCGGCGCGGTTCGAAGGCAAAGGCGCTGAGCCCTAGCCATTGTTGCATGGAACGAGCCAGGGCCTGATCGCCGTCAATCTCCAACTGGCCGGTATCCGCTTCCTTCTTGATCGTCGTCAGCCCCATCCAGATCGCCGTCATCGTGTGCAGGGAACTCGTGACCAGCAGGTCGAGCTGATGACCGGGGTCGAAATTGCAGAGATCGACGGTGCCGTCGGTCACCACCAGCCACCAGCGCTTCTGCGACCCGGGAAGTTCGGGGTACAGAAACTGTATCGTGCAGCGATGCGCCGGCAGCAGTTTGACGTTGAGGCTCCGGCGCATGTCCCACATCAGCAACGAAGGGTCGAGGTTCCTGAGCGAGAGCCGCGATTCCATCCAGCGCTGCGCCCAGTTGCCGAGGCCCATGATCAGCGATCGCAATTCCTCGCCGGCCTCGGAAAGGTGATACTCGACCGAGCCCTTCGTCTTGCGCGATACCGTGACGACCCCGGCCTGCTGCAGTTCCTTGAGCCGTTTCGAGAGCAAGGCAGGCGACATCTTCGGCAGGCCGCGCCGCAGGTCATTGAAGCGGGTGCTGCCACAGAGCAGTTCTCGCACGACCAGCGTCGTCCATCGGCTGCACAATATCTCCGAGGCCATCGACACCGGGCAGAACTGCCCGTAGCCGCCGCGATCGTTCATGGCGAACCCCGTTTTCTTTTGGCGAATGCTACCAGATCGGGGGCACACGGAAAACGCCGGCAGTTCAGTTGCTGAACTGGAAACCTGAAGCCGCAACGGTAATCCTTCCGTTTCGCAGCAATGGAGGACACCATGTCGACTGGCACTGCTTCGAAAGCCTCGGCCGCGCCATTCGGCGCCGACACTGATTCATCCAGCAATGTCGTTGAGACGGCGCGCCAACTCGCACCGAAACTCGCCGCGCGTGCCGCCGAGATCGACCAGAATGACCGTTTCGTCAGCGAGAACTATTCCTTGCTGAAGGAGGCGGGCCTCGTCGAGGCAGGCGTCCCGCGGGAACTCGGTGGCGGGGGCGCCGAGATATCCGAGCTCGCCGAGATGCTGCGTGTGCTCGCAAGGGCCTGCGGCTCCACGGCGCTGGCCTTTTCCATGCACACCCATCAGGTCGCCATCCCCGCCTGGCGCTGGCGACACCGGAAGGTCGCCGCTGTGGAACCCCTGCTGAAACGGGTAGCCGCGGAGAAAATCATCCTGTTGTCGTCCGGCGGCTCCGACTGGATCGGCGGATCCGGAAAGGCCGAGAGGGACGGCGACGGCTATCGCATCAACGCCCGGAAGGTGTTCACCTCCGGCGCGGAAGCCGGAGACGTCCTGATGACCGGAGCGGTCTACGAAGGAGAAGACGGGACCCGATCGGTCATCCATTTCGGTGCGCCGATGAAGTCATCGGCTGTGCGCATCGAGGAGACCTGGCGCACACTGGGCATGCGTGGCACTGCGTCGAACGATGTCGTGATCGAGGATCTTTTCATCCCTGCCGCGAATGTCGCGTTCTCGCGCAAGGCTGGCGAGTGGCACCCGGTCTTCGAGACGATCGCGACCATCGCTTTCCCGCTGATCTATGCCGTCTACCTCGGCGTGGCCGAGAGCGCCCGCGATATCGCGATCGATATCGCCAAGAAGAAGCCGATGCCGGATCAAACGCTCGCCGGACGCATGGACACCGAATTGCGGGCCGCGCAGCTCGCGCATCGCTGGATGCTGGATACCGTGGCGCGCAACGCGCCCTGCGCCGACACGGTCAACGAGGTCATGATCGGGCGCACTCTGGTTGCTCGCCACGCGATTGCGGCCGTCGATCTGGCGATGGAGCTGGCGGGAGGCGCGTCGTTCTACCGGGCGACAGGGCTGGAGCGGCGGTTCCGCGACGTGCAGGGCGCACGCTTTCACCCGCTCCAGGCCAGTCCGCAGGCGCGCTATGCCGGCGCAATGGCGCTGGGGCTGCCGACGGGGGCGATTTTCTGACGAGCAGATGGGAGTTGCAGGAAGAGTCGGCCGTTCGAGATTGCTTCGGCCCTGTGGTGCGGACGGCGGGGTCGAACCCGCATGCCGTTTCCGGCAACGACGGCGAGCGCGGCCTGGAACCACGCACCGGCAATCAGCGCTCACGGCTGCGGATCGGCGCGCCTTGCGGCGAACTCGATCTCCGAGCGGCTGATGCCGATATCCCTCAGCGTCCTGTCGTCGAGGCTCGGCAACGCGTTTGCCGCGTGGCGCGTCTGCACCCCGTCGCGGATCCGGCGCAGCCGCCCCGCCAGCGCTTCGATCAGCCTGGTCGCCAAGGGGCGCCGGGCAGGCTTTTGGTGCGGCGGGACGAACGGACCGTGGACCTCGTAGAGGACCCGCTCGCCGAGGATTTGCCCAACCGCCCTGCGACCAACCAGCCGGTCGAGCACCGACTTGGTGCGAGGCCGCAGCATGTCGGTCAGATCATCGATGTCGTGCAGAAAGTCGTTTCTCAGCGCAAGCATGGTACCGCTCCGTTGCATTGTCTGCCGCCCCCCTCGGGCGGTGTTGCAGCGTTATGGCGGCTCGGGATGTGTCTCGTCTGTGAGGTGCCGCACATGTCGGCCCCCTTTCCAAGCAGACGAAGAGACGACATGATGCCCGCAGTAACCCGTGCCGGTTACGCCGACAGCCTTGCCTCTGGCCTGATCTAGCCTTTCTGCCATCAGACATAGGCGGACTGCGCATGTTGTCGACGGCGCAAACCTTGGATCGCAGTGTCCTCGCAGTCCTCTGCGCTGACGTCGCCGACTATAGCCGGATGATGGATACGGCGGAGGAAGAGACGCACAAGCAGCTGATGTGGCTCTGGGCGTCCGTGGTAACGCCGGTCGTTGAAAAGCATAAAGGCCGCATCGTTAAATTCACCGGCGACGGCTTTCTCGCCTGCTTCAGCAGCGCTGTCGCATCGGTCAATTGTGCTCTGACGATACAGGAATCGACACACCAATCTCAAACGCAACGCGATCCTGATCGCCGGATCAGGTTCAGGATTGGAGCGACGATCGACAGTGTCATCATCGAAGAGAACGATATTTTTGGAGTCGCCGTAAATACAGCGTCGCGGCTTCAGCAGATTGCCACCCCCGGCGCCATATTGGTTTCGAGCGACCTGTTCGCTCAGATTGATGGCCGGATCAATGTGTCCTCCAGGGACTGGGGCCGGATCAGGCTGAAGAACTTTCATAGCCCGACGCACGCGTTTCTGATCAATACGTCGGGTACGGATTCAATTCCCGTTGCCGCCAAGCCGCACCGCAGGAAAACGCGCCTGCCGACCATCGCTGTTTTTCCGTTTTCAGCTTTCGACGGCAGCAATGGCGAAGATTATTTTTCGCAAGGACTTATGGATGGCATCATTGGTGCCCTGAGTAGCCTGCGCGATATCATGACGATCAATCGCGGCTCGACCATCGATTATAACATGAAAGAATCTCCCGCTCTTTTGGGGAAGCGATTGGGAGCGAATTACGTTCTGACAGGCGTTATTGGCCGATACGGCAATGAAATTCGCGTAACCTGCTCCCTGACTGATGTCAGGAACGGCAACATCCTTTGGTCCGACCACATGGACGGCGTCCTGTCGTCGATATTCGATATGCAGGACAGTATCGCGACCAAGGTTGTCGGGACCATTGCTCCCCACGTGCGCGAAGCCGAACTTGCACGAGCCGTGATGAAGCGGCCCGAGAATATGGACGCCTACGATCTGCTGCTTCAGGGCATCGACTTGCTCTACAGAATGGACGGCGAGCAGTTCGTTCGTGCCCGAAAGTTTCTTGCCAGCGCCATCGAGATCGACAGCCGGTATCCTCCAGCTTACGCGTACGCCTCGCTCTGGCACATCTTCAACATTGGCCAAGGCTGGTCAGCCGATCCGGCATCGGATGCTTACCAGGCCTGGAAGCTGGCCTCCGCCGCGGTTGATCGCGATGCCTCCAATTCGCTGGCGCTCGCAATCTGCGGACACGTCAAATCATTCCTGTTCCACGAATACGCGGCGGCTACGTCTTATTTCGAGCGCGCGATCAATTGTTCTCCAAGCCATGCCTGGGCCTGGGCGCTCAGCAGCGGCACCTACGCCTATATGGGAGACCACAAAGAGGCGATCGAACGCGCCGAGCGCGGGATCGCGCTGTCACCGGCGGACCGGCATGCATTCTACTATCTGTCTTTCCTGGGCTTGGCTCACTACGCCGGTGAATCCTACGAGGCGGCTGTGGATTGTGACCGCAAGGCCGTCGGTCAGAATCCGCATTTTCGAGCAGGACTGCGGGTCCTCATCGCCAGTCTCGTCGCACTCGGCAGGCTGGAAGAGGCGAAGGACGTCGCTCGCGCCCTGCTGTCCGAGCAGCCCTCCTTCCGGGTCTCCGTATACGCACCTCACTGCCCCTGGTGCGACCGCGGGGTCCGAGAAACATTCTTGAGGCGCTTGGTCGACGCCGGCCTTCCCGAGTGAGCGAGACGAAGCGGAGATCGCACGCAGGATCCGATCATGTGAGCAAGGGGGAAGACTATGGGAAACTGCTTTTTTGATCCGCTAGACTTGCCGGAGTTTCCCACCCACCCGGATCAGCCCGGTTTGCGAGAGGGTCCGCGCGATCTGCTCACGGATGTGACGGAGTTCCCGAGACGCTATTGGGATCCGGATTATGTGGGCTTGGCGATCCTGCCCGAATTCGCGACAGCTGGCTGGGAAAGCCAGATATCTGTTCCGTCACCGCCATCGGCCAAATCGGAGGAGACGCGCAACGAGATCGAATACCTATTGGAATTGATGAGCGAGCGGAATAAAGCCAGGAATGAAATTGTCGCGCAGAGCGCCGAATTTCCAAAGTATTGGCTGGGTCTGTTGATGATGAATCGCGCATCGCATCCCGCCACATACGAAATGATCAAGACCGCCGCTCGCGTGGCTGAAATGCTGATGTTTTTCTACAAATTCAAATTCAATCGGCCGCGCCCGCATCAGTTATGCCCGGCGCTGATGCCGATGATTGCCGTGCCCGGCCATGCTTCCTATCCCAGTGGCCACTCGCTGATGTCTCATATGCTGTCCCTGACAGCCGCATCGGTGCGGAAAGATATCGAGGGATCGTTGACAGTGCTGGCCAACCGGGTGGGTAAGAATCGAGAGATTGCTGGATTGCATTATCCCAGTGATACCAGCGCTGGAGCGGATATCGCGAAAGGCGCCTTCGACATTCTGTCCCGCTGCACCAGCTTCAAGACATTGCGGAGCGAAGCAACGAAAGAGTGGCGCTGACCTGAGACCCTGATCTTCCTTGAGATTTGGCTGGAGTCGATCGACTAGGGAAGCGGTGACGATTGACCTAGCGGCTCATCATTCAAGTCTTGGTGCGGACGGCGGGGATCGAACCCGCATACCGTTTCCGGTGAGGCATTTTAAGTGCCTTGCGTCTACCAGTTTCGCCACGTCCGCGCGGCCAGACTGGTTAGCGATACCAGCGCCCGGCGACAAGCGCCGGTTGCGCGCTTGTGCTCAGCGCCGATGCGCCGGCTTGTACCATTCGACCCCGTCGGGATCGACATAGAGCCCGGGCGCGACGTCGGAGCCGATCTTCTTTTCCTGCATCGGCACGCGCACCGTGTCGTCGCGGTCGCCGCGGCGGATATAGGGGCCGCTCGCCTGCTGGTGCTGGCCGCCGCTACCGCCGCCCATCACCGCCCGGCGGCCGGCGACCTTGTCGTCGAGCGCAGCGACCTGGCGCCCCGAGAAGGCGACCTTCGTCGTGCCTTCGACGATCGGAAAGGCTTTGCCCGAGGCGCCCTCGCCGGTGACCCGGATGCCGACGAAGCGCGGCACGTAGGACTGCCCGCCGCCGCCGCGCGCCAGCGCATCCCAGCCACCGGTGGTCGAAACCTGGGCGCCGCAGCGCTTATGGGCGCGCTCGCAGGCGACGCGCGAACCGTAGCGCGGCGCCTTCTGCTCGAATTCGGCGCGGGCGTTGCGATAGGCGTGCTCGCACTGCTCGGCCGAGAGCTTGCCGGCCTCGATGCATTCGTCGCGGCGGACATAGGTCTGGCCGGCAGCCTGGGCGGCAAGATCGGCGGGCGTCAAGGCGATCCCGGCCACGGCAAAGGCCGCCGCGCGGGCGAGGACAAGGGGAAGCAGCGTGATCATGCGGCTTCCCTGAGCATGCGATTGTGGCGTCACAGCAGCGGCCTCATCGTGATGGCGAGTTCGCGCGTGCCACCATAATCGATCTTGCCATTGCCGAGCACCGGAATCGAGCCGGTGACCAGGATCGCCTTGGGTAGCCATAATTCCGGGAAACCCTGGCGCTTGGCCTCGTCCTGCAGCGCCTTCTTCTCGGCATCGGGCTTTTCGGTGACGAGGACGAGCTGCTCGCCCTTGCGCACGTCCGGCAAGGACACGACCACGTGATTGTGACCGGGCCAGAGGCCGGCGATCATCGATTCGACCGCCGCCAGCGAAACCATTTCGCCGCCGAGCTTGGCAAAGCGCCGCGCCCTGCCCTTGATGGTGATGAAGCCGTCATCGATCGCGACGATGTCGCCGGTGTCGTGCCAGCCGCCCTCCGGCGGCACGATCGCACCGGGATTGTCGGCGTTGAGATAGCCGAGCATCACGTTCGGCCCCTTCACACAGAGCCGCCCGCCCTCGGTGATGCCCTCGACCGGCTCGAGCTTCGCGGTGATGCCGGGTAGAAGCCGCCCGACGCTGCCGTCCTTGGTCGCCACTGGCGTATTGCAGGCCAGCACCGGCGAGCATTCGGTGCAGCCATAGCCTTCGAGGATGGTGGTGCCGTAGGGTTGCCACATCCGCCGCGTCTCCGGCTTCACCCGCTCGGCCCCGGCGACGACATAGCGCACGCTTTTGAGGTCGCCTTCATCCGCAGCGCGGGCATAGCCCTGAAGAAAGGTGTCGGTGGCGAACAGGAAAGTGGCGCCGGTCTCGCCGATCAGCTTCGGCACCTGCTTGTAGTGCAGCGGGCTCGGATAGAGCACGACCTTCATGCCATGGGTCAGCGGCATCAGCAGCGCCGCCGTCAGCCCGAAGGAGTGGAAGGCCGGCAGCGGGTTCATCACCACGTCGCGCTCGCTAAGGAAGCCGGCGGCGAGCTCGAAGATCTGGCGGGCGTTCGAAACGAGATTGGCATGGCTCAGCACCACGCCCTTCGGCTTGCCCTCGGTGCCGGAGGTGAACAGCACCACCGCCGGATCGTCCGGCCTGGCGGCATGGCGCGCATGCACCATGCCAGGCACCAGCGAGGACAGCGCGCCGATCGCCTTGTCGAGGCTGGTCAGCTCCTTGCGGACATCTTCGAGATAGATCACCCGCCGGCCCGGTGCGAGCGCCTCGATGATGTCGTCGAGCTTGGCCTGGTCGATGAAGCGGCGCGAGGTGACGATGGTCGAAACCGGCCCGATCTCGCAAGCGGCCGTGAGGTTCTTGAGGCCCGCAGTGAAGTTGAGCAATGCCGGCACGCGGCCAAAGGCCGAGAGTCCGAACAGCGTCACCGCCATGCCCTGCACGTTCGGCAGCATCAGCCCGACGGTCTCGCCGGGTTTGGTCAGCGCCGCGAGCTTGCGCCCGAGCACCAGCGACCCCAGCACCAGATTGCCGTAGCTGAGCGGCTTGCGCTCCGGATCCTCCAGCGCGATCCGGCTCTTACCGTGCTTGCCGGCGGCAGCCAGCAGCGCCTGGAACAGGCTCAATCGGGCGCCTTCGACATCGAAGGGCTGTGCCGGCAGTTCGGTTGCGGCCATTCGGCTCGTGCTCCCCTTGTCGTTCCTCTTGCCCGCAACCTAAGGCCAATGGGCCGGGATACAATGCGCCCGCGGAAACTTCCCCAGCGTCATCCAGCGCGCTAGGGTTGTGCCGCGAATGGAGGCTTTCGCCATGCCCCGGCTGCGCCTGCTCCTGTCATTGCTCCTTATTGTGACAGTCGAACTCGTCGCAGGCGGCGCGCTTGCCCAGCCGCGTATCGAGTGGGAAATCGCCAACCGCTTCCGCTTGTTCCGCGACGAGGCGCAGTTCCGCAAGCTGGCCGAGGTCTATGCCGCCCTGCCCGCCGCCGACCGGCGCGAGCGGCCGGCCTTCGCCTTCGAGGACGCGATGCAGCGCGCCGCAGCCGCACGCACGCTCGGCCCTGCCTTCGGCGATCCGGCCAGCGTCGAGCGCTGGGGCTGGACCTCGGCGGTCACGCGCAAGACCTGTTTCCAGAACGGCAATCGCGGCCATTGGCAGTGCCTGCTCGACACCGGCGACCAGTTCATGGAGCCGCGCGTCGCTGATGTCCTCGTCCGGCTCGTTGACATTCCTCCTGCCCTGTCCGGCAAGACCTGCCGCTGGACGGCGGGCGAGCTTGCCGTGCAAGCGCCCTGCTCCGGCGAGGCCCGGCTGCCGCGCCGGGCCTTCGGCGAGCCCTTCGACATCGCGGTCAGCGCCGACGCTACGCCGATTGCCGAGGCCAGGGCAGTGAAGCTGCGTCACATCGCCATCGCCGGCTTCGGCGATTCCTTCTCGTCCGGCGAAGGCAATCCAGACCGGCCGGCCGAGCTGATCGACGACAACTTCGATACCTATAAGCGCTCCTCCCCTCTGCCCGGCTTCCCGCCTCGGTACCGGAACTATCCACGCCGGCAAGGGGCGACCGACAGCGCGCTCGGAGGCGCGGCGGCAGCGATCTGGCTCAACGCCCAATGCCATCGGTCACTCTATTCGCAGCATGTCCGGGCGGCGCTCACCCTGGCCCTCGCTCATCACGACATCGCGGTGACGCTGACGCCGTATAGCTGCACCGGCGCGGAGGTGAACGCCGGCATCCTCGGCTACTATGCCGCCCGCGACGATGTCGGCGACGCCGTCTATGACGCCTCGCCGCAATTGATGCGCTACTGGCGCGACTATTGCCGCAGCTTCGCCGGCTATAATCGCTTCGACGACGAGGGCTCCGGCTTCGACTGGCGGCGCGACCTGCCGCGCTGCAATCAGCCGCGCGCCATGAAGCCCGACGCTGTCCTGCTCAGCATCGGCGGCAACGATATCGGCTTCTCCAGCGTGATCGCCGAGGAAGTGGTGGGCCGCGGCCAGTTCGGCCTGCGCCTCAACCTGCTCTACAAGCTCTGGCTCAGCCAGATCGACACCAAGACCTTCGCCGAGGCGCGCCGGGCTGTCGACGAGGTGATCCCGGCGCGCATCCGCGAACTCTCCGCCGCCTTCGAGAAGCACCTCGATGTTCCGGCCTCGTCCATCGTCCAGACAGCCTATCCGCAGATGACGCGGGACGCGGCCGATCCTTGCGGGGTCGGCGATGCCGGCATGGACGTCCACCGCATCCTGGCGATCAGCAAGGAAAGCACCGGCCGCGAGGACGCGGCCTTCGTGCCCTATCTCAATCGCGGCATCGCCAGCGCCATAGCGGGGCTTCCCGAGGCTCGGCGCTGGCGCTTCGTCGCCGCCCATGTCGAGCGCTTCGCCGGTCACGCCTTGTGCTCGGCCGGCGCGCCCGCGGACGCGCCGGACCGGGAGGTCTCCGGCGCCATGCGCTTTCCGACCTGGGACTTCGCCCGGCGCCGCTGGGAGCCGTTCGCGCCGAGCGCCTGGCGGGCCTATCGCCCGCGGCAGCGCTGGTTCGTCACCCCCAACGACTCCTTCCTGAGCGGTCACTACATGCGCGTCGGCCGGCTGGAGGGCTCCGACACCACCGACCCGCTCAGCCCGGAGCAGCCGCTCTTCGCAACGACGCTCGGCGGCTCGTTCCATCCCAATGCCAGCGGCCATGCCGCCATCGCCGATGCGACCATTCCGGTGCTGCGCGAAGTGCTCGGGCTTCCACAGCCCTGAGCCATCGCCCGGTGCATGGCCGCATGCGCTGCAGGCCACCATTTCGCGGTGAAGAACCCGGAAGACGGGCTTTCAACGGGAGATCCTTCAGGAACCTTGCAACACCCCTGTCGCAATCACCGAAAATTGACGAACGAGCGATTCATCACATCTCGGTTTCGTCATTGAGATTGCACAAAGTCGCCCCTATCTCCGGTTGCGGAGCTGGGGACTGCAGCCGTGTCGACCATTTCGAAACAGATCATCGCCGTCGCTGCCCTGGCAGCGACCTCAGTCGCGGTCTCGCCGGCTAGCGCCGCGGGGTTCTGGGAGACGCTGTTCGGCGTTCCCAAGCGTCCTGTCTATGCGCCGATGCCGGAGAGCACTCCGCTGCACATGACGGTGCGGCCGAAGCAGAAGAAGGCGGTCAAGCTCGACGGCAATGACGGTCCCAAGCCCAAGCTCGTCAAGCCGATGGAATACGCCAACGACCCGTTCTGGTACCTCAAGGACGAGACCCTGAAGAAGGGCGATATCATCGTCCTGAAGGATCGCGTCGTGGTCTTCGATGGCGGCGCCCGCGACTATGCCAATTTCGCCAGCTTCCAGACCAGCAAGCTGCTCTCGACCAAGGCCAAGAGCCAGCTGAAATACCTGGTCTCGACTCCGCGGGACAATTACACGGTCTGGGAACCGGTCCAGTCGATCACGGACCGCAACACCACGACTTCGGCCGAACTCTCTGAGCGCACGCGCTGACGCGACACAGCGGTCGCGCCAGCGCTTCCAATTATCGCCCCTCGATCCGGGGCAAGCCGCCATCACCCCAGGCTCGCAAAGGCCGCGGCAATTCGCTGCGGCGCCTTCGACCGTGCGTAGAGACGGTCCAGATAGGCGGTGAGATTCGCAAACTGGCCGAGCAGCTGAGCCTCATTGGCCCAGTCGAGCGTGTAGGCGGCGATGCAATCCGCGGCACTGATACGATCGCCGACCAGAAACGCCCGGCCCTCCAGATGGCGGTCCAGCACCGCCGCCATCTGCAGGAACTCCTCGCTGGCAAGCGCGACCTCGTCCGGCAGGCGCTTCTCTTCGGGATAGACGGCCGTGTGCTTGGCGATCCGCCAGAGCGGCTGCTCGAGTTCGGTGACGGCGAACATCATCCAGCGGTAGACGGAGGCCCGGTCGGCGATGCTTGCCGGCAGCAGGCCTTTGTCGCTGTACTTTTCGGCCAGGTACAGCACGATCGCGGCCGATTCCGTCACCACGAGGTCGCCGTCGACCAGAACCGGGATCTTGCCGGCCGGATTGAGCTCAAGGAAGTCGGGATGCCGGGTCTCGCCAGCGAAGACGTTGACGGGCACGAACTCGAAATCGGCACCCAGTTCCTGCAAGGCCCACAGCACGCGAAGCGAGCGCATCGGGCCAAATCCATAGAGCTTGAGCATGTTCGTTCTCCTTGGTTGATCACTGCTGCTGACGGGCGCCCGCTTCGGGCGGCGCGTGAGTTCAGGTCGCGTCGGCGGTCGCCAGACGCTGGGACGGCGCCGCGAGGCGCGGGCTTGCGGTGCCCAGCCACGAGCCGCACAGGACGAAGGCGAAGGCGACGATGAGACGGGCGTCCAGCGGCTCCGACAGGACGAGCGCTCCGGCGAGCACGGAGACCGCGGGCGCCACATAGGTGATGAAGCTGGTGCGTTCCGGACCGACCTCGCGGACCAGGACGAAGAAGGCGGCGAAGGCGAGCGCCGTGCACAACAGGCCGAGGCCCACGATCGCAGACAGGGCGGCGGTTGACGGCAGGGTGGCCGGTGCGGTGAGCGCCGCCGGCACGGCGTAGACGAGCGCGGCCCCGACGAGGCAGATCGCCGTCAGCGGGATCGCCGGGGCGTCCTTGAGCCAGCGCGAAGCGATGATCGACCCCACCGCGTAGCAGATCGCCGCCAGCACGATTTCGACGATGCCCAGCAGGCTGCCGCCAAGCGCCGGCACAGCCAGGATGAAAACACCGACCAGCCCCAGGCCGAGCCCGGCCCAGCGGCTTGCGCTCAGCGGTTCGCTGGCGCCGGTGAGGCGCGTCACCACGATCGTGGCGATGGGCGTGAGCGCGATCAAGAGGCCCGCGGTCGAGCTTTCGACGCTGATCTCGCCATGCGCGATCAGGCCCCAGGGCACGACCATCTCGATCAGGCAGAACGCCGCGACCGGCAGCCGGCACTTGCGGACCCAGCCGAACCCGCCCTGCAGGAAGGCGAAGGGCAAGAGTGCGAGCGCGCCGACCCCAGCCCGAGCGAATGCGAGGAAGGGAACCGACACCTCGGCGACGGCGATCTTGATGAGAAGATAGGGCGCGCCCCAAACGAGGCAGAGAAATGCAAACAGGATCCATCCTTGGCGGGTCATGTCGTCCTCCTGGTCAGCAAAAGTCTGATCCGATGCGAGAAACGATGCGCCGAGGGTCGCTTGGCTTCCAATCGAGCCTCAGCTAGCATGCATAAGGAGATTTGATCCGTCATGAGCTGGGACCTGCCCCCTTTGACCGCCTTGAGGGTCTTCGAGGCGGCCGCGCGCCTGGGCAGCTTCACCAAGGCTGCCGACGAGCTCGGCATGACCCAGTCGGCCGCCAGCTATCAGATCAAGGTGCTCGAGGAGCGCGCCGGAGCGCCGCTTTTCGTCAGGGGCACTCGTCGGATCGACCTGACCGAAGCCGGAGAAATGCTCTCGCCCCAGGCGACGCAGGCCATGTCCGCGCTGGCCGATGCATGGAGCGCCGTCAAGGGCGGGGCGAGCGGCGTACTGTCCGTCACGAGCGTCGACACGTTCGCGTCAAACTGGCTGTCCGCGCGCCTCGGCACCTTCCAGCTGCGGCATCCGGGCCTGGCGGTGAAAGTCGACGCCTCGACCCGCTTGGTGGATTTCACGCGCGAGAACATGGACATCGGCATCCGGACCGGAAAGGGCGAATGGCCGGGCCTGACGGCACACTACCTGTTCAAGGCCGACTACACGCCGATGCTCAGCCGCAGGCTGGTGGAAAGCGTCGGCGGCATCCACCGGCCCGAGGATCTCTACAAAGTTCCATTGCTTTGCGCCGACTATCGCTGGTGGCCGGCCTGGTTCGAAGCCGCCGGGGTCAGCTTCGACAGCGAGAGAGTCATCAGCGGCGCAAGGCTGGACACGGAAATCTACGATGCGATGGCGGCGATGACGGACCAGGGCGCCGCGATCCTCACGCACAACCTCTACAGTGACCTCGTCGCCAAAGGCCATCTCGTGCGGCCCTTCGACATCACCGCGTCCGACGGAGATGGATACTGGCTGGTCTACCTCGAAAGCCGCCGCAATACGCCGCGGATCAGGGCTTTCCGGGACTGGCTACTGCACCAGACGGCCGACATCCGGGAACACGAACGCCGGCACGTGGACGCGATGGCGGACTAACAGTCGCCATCGTCAGCCGAACGCCCCGATCTCGTGCTGGATCGCGCCTGAGATTTCGCGCAGCAGCGAAAAGCACTCGCGCATCGGCTCGACCACGTCGCGATGCAGGACGGCATAGGCACCACCCTCACGCGGACCTGCAGGCTCGCCGAAATCGAGGCCGAGTGCCGGGTCAGGATTGAGCGGGAATATCTCGCCGAGGAGCGCCAGCGCCCCGTTCATGTCGAGCCGCAGGATACGCTCCAGCAGCAGTTCGCGCGTCACCCCGGCATGCGGCCGGAAATCCGGGATATGCGTCGCCGAGAGCCAAATCCGATGCAGCAGTGACAGGCGCAGCGTATGCAGCGCCACCAGCCGGACCGGCATCGCCGGCGGCTCGCCCGCCGCCTCCTTCAGCTTCAGCCGGTCGGAGGCGAAGCGCCAGAACAGCCGCCGCAGCGAAGGCGCAAGGTCGAGCTGCGCCAGCGCCTCGGCGACCGCCAGCAATTCGTCGCGCCGCCCCTCCTTCTCGGTGCGTCTTGCCCGGTCAAACCAGGAGCCGGCGTCGAGCGTGTCCAGATAGGCGCGCAGGACGTCGAGATCGCTGTTCGCCATCGCATGGGCCGCCAGTCGATAGGCCCGGCCGAAGCGCTCCGAACCATCGCGCATCGTAGCGAACAGCTCCGGCGCCCGCGCCGCCGCCTGGCCGATGCCGTGCACGCTGTTCGCCAGCCAGCCGAGTTGCTGCAGAATGGCGTTGTTCGGGATCGCACGCAGCTCGCGCGGATGGCGGATCACGGCCGGGCCGCCGGCATCGCTCTGCCGCGCCGCGGGGCGCGAGCCGGTCTTGTCGAGCAGCGACGGGCCGAAGGTGCCGATCAGAGCCGCATAGCCGGGATCATCGACGAGATGGGTCATCTCCTCGCGTACGGTCTGGAAGAACTCGGTGGCAAAATCCGGCTCGGCATAGATCGGATCGTCCGCGCCATCTGCCGCATCGGCAAAGACCGCCTCGGCGATGCGCGCCATCGTCGCGCCGGCGAGCCCCCTGGTGCCGAACAGCAGATAACCGTCGCTGCCCTGGAAGCTGGTCTCGCGCGTCACCTTGACGCCGGCCTTGGCGAAGGCGCGCCGGGGCCATTCCGGATCGAGATAGGCGAGCCGGTCGCTGAGGCTGTCGGGATGGGCACCGCGCCCGGCCGACTCGCCATGGGTGTCGAAGATCACCAGCTCGACCTCGGTCAGCCCATAGCGTTGCAGCAATTCGAGGATGCGGCTCCTCAATCGCTCGACCCAGAAGGTCGCTGCGACCTGGCCGATATAGCGGCCGGAATCGGAATAGCCGAACTGGACGCAGAGCCGGCCATGGCGCTTGAGATAGTCGCGCCAATGCGGGCTGCGCAGCGCCTCGTCGATGATGCGCGGCCCCTGCTCCAGCGCATCGGACGTTTCGAACAATGGCGAGATCTCGACGAGGTCGGCGATGCCGAAGCGCCTGGCGAGATAGAGCGCAGACAAGAGCGTATAGCCGGTCTCGGTCTCGGCGATCAGGAAGCGCACCGGCCGCGAGCCGTCGACATGCTTCACGATCTGCGCGACCATCATCATCATCCGCGCCGCTGAGGCGCGCTCGACCGCGAGCGCGCCGAAATCGACCGGCGTCGGCTTCGCCTTGGCGAGCGCCTGGTTGACCGCGGCGAGGAAGGCGCGCCGCTGCGCCGGCTGGGCCGGCTCCTCGTCGAGCGGGATCACCCCGCGCATCGCGTTGTGGAGCTGCGAGGCGTTGAGCCGGAAATGCGGCAGCGCGATCGAGACGCCATGGGCAATCACCCCGGCCCGCGCCAGCACCAGCGCGCTCGCGGTTTCCTCGTCCTCGGCCAGCACGATCGCCTTGTCGAGCGCCGCCACCAGCTTGGACGACTCCGGCAGGGCCGCCTCGCGCTCGCCGACCAGCGAGAGCGAGAACGCCTGCAGCGCCGCAATCTCCGGCTTGCTGTTCAGCGGCGGGCACAACGCGAGCTGCCTATCGACCGCCGCATGCGCAGCCTCGATCAGCGCCCTCACCTCCGCCGTCGCCTGTGTCTCCGGCAGCTTTTCGAGCAGCCGGAAGAACTGGCCGCGCTTCGATTCCAGCCGGTAGCGCAGCGTGTCCCACCAGCCGATATCGGTGCGCCCGTCGGTGTCGCAGCCGACCCAGGAGGCTAGCTGCACGGCGCGCGGCCTCAGCTCGCGCCAGCGCTGCGGCCAGCGTGCTCGCGCCTCGTCGAGAAAGGCAGCATTCAGCCGGTCGATCGCGTCGCGGGCATTGCGCACCGAGAAGCGCGCCTGTTCGAACTCGTCCTGCAAGGTTATCGCCGCATCCGGCCGGAAGGACAGATCGGCCGCCATCAGCGCCGCCCCCTCGCCCTCGTTCGAGGCCAGTTCCGCCAAAGCATGCGCCACCACCCGGCTCATGCCGAAGGTCGGATGCGCGGTGAAGACCGCGGCGAAGCGCACGCGGGCCAGCGCCGCGCCATAGGCCTCGAAGGGCTGCGCCGAAGCGCTCGCCTCCTCGGCGACGCGCCGGGCCAGCATGGCATAGGCTTCGCTCTCGTCCCGCTCCAGCCCGACATAGCTCGCGACGCGCGCCGCCCGGTCGGCGAGCGCGGCGCGGCCGAGCTGGCGGATCAGAGCCGCAGCGTCGGCGAGCGTCACCTCGCCGCGATCCATCTTGCGGGTCAGCCAGAGCGTGACGCGTAAGACCGGATTGCCGAACGGGTCCTCGCGCGCATCCGAACGCGCCTGCACGATCGCCGCCGACAATTCGCCCGCCAGCGCCGATGGCGCCAAGTCCTCCGCAGCCACGCCGCCCTCCGCTTTTTAAATCGTTTGATGAGGCGGGCCGCAGGTGAGCAGGATTTCGATTTTATCGCAACTGCGAAAAGCAATGCGGCAGCGCAGCAGCGATCATCGCCGCTCCTGAAAACCAGTTTGCGGGGAACAACGGCCGTCCCGCTTCGTTGGCCAGACAGGACGGACGCGATCGTCCCTCATCCTAGGAACATGCAGAAGGGAGCAGACCCATGCTCAAGCACGCCCTATTGGCCGCCGGCCTCGTTCTGACCTCCAGCGCCGCGATGGCGCAGAACCAGGGCCAGCCCAACGGCCTGCCGGAACCGCCCGGCATCAGCAGCGAGATGACGCCGCGCTTCCAGCGCTATGTCGTCGAACAGCGGCCGATGTCCTACAGCTATGATCAGCCCGTCGTGGTCGGTGCCACCCTGCCCGCGACCGGCGTGACCTATTACGCCGTGCCCGCGGAATACGGCGTCACCAATTATCGCTACACCGTGGTCAATAACCGGCCCGTCCTGGTCGAGCCCGGCACGCGCCGTATCGTCCAGGTCATCAACTGACAGGCGATCAACTGATCAGTCGCGTCGCGTAAGCGTTGCGTCGGCCCGCCCGTCCAGGGCGGGCCTTTTACATGACGAGCGGTCGGCTCAACCTTATTTGGCCACATTGCTTCGTTAGCAAGAAAGAGCAGGCGAAGAATGACCGGCGGCGCCCCTTCGAGGCCCCGCAGCGAGCCTGCAACCCGACTCATCGAAAACCGAACGCTGCGTTTGGCAGCACCATCGCTGCACGCGACGTGCACGGCGATGTCATCGCAAGACCGCGCGGCCTTCGCCGGGCGGCAAACGGATATAAATGCAAGACACCATCGAACTGAAATCACCTGAGACCGGCCGCGCCGCCAATGCGGCCGCCACGACGCTTCCGCCGAAACCCGCGCCCGCACGATCTGCACCGGACTGGAAGCCGCAGCCCTGCGGCCTGTCGCGCAGCGAGCTGCGTCGCATCGTCAAGAAGATGCTGGGATGAGGAGGCTGGACATGACCACCCGCCAAACCAAGCCCACCGCCTTCGATAAGCGCCCAACCCCACGCACCGGCGCCGCGCCAGCCAGCCGGGGAGCGACCCCGCAGGCGAGCTACGAGCGCTATCTCGCCTTGGCCAAGGCCAAGGCGCTCGCCGGCGACCGCATCGAGGCCGAGCGCTATTATCAATATGCCGAGCACTATCATCGTCTGATCAGCGGCAGCGCCGCCTGAAGTCCCGTCACGGTCGCGGCCTGCCGAGTCGCCTGCGACGGTCGCGCAGCGCTGTCGAGGGCGCCGATGCCCGACATGAAGACAAGCAATCCAGCGCCGAAATCGGCGACAGAACAGGCCTTTAGCCTCGCCGCGCCGACAGCGGACCTGCCCTGCTCCGCGTTGCGCGACTTTGCATCTTTCATCCGCGATTAACTTTCTGGTAAGAGGATCGGGTTTCCTTGCCGGTGACGACTGCCTGCCGCCTGCGGCAATCCGGGTCCCGTATTCAGGAGGTTGCCGCATGAAGCGGGCCGTGATCGCTGCCGAAGCCGTTCGTTCCACCGGTGAAAACCGCCACGGCCGCGCAGCGATCCCGCTTCTGATGGCTCTGGCCGCGCCGGCGCTGGCCGCCTGCAGCACCGCCCCGGTCCAGACCGCCGCGACCGCGACGGCGAGCCCCGCGACGACAACCAAGCAGACACAGGAAATCCGCAAGCGCGCCATCGAGCTGGCCAAGGCCGATCCGCGCGAGAAGGAATGCCTCGTCCGCGCCATGTATTTCGAATCGAACCGTTCGAGCGAGTCGGGCCTGCTCGGCGTCGGCACGGTGGTGATGAACCGCGTCGGCTCGCCGCGCTATCCTGAGACGATCTGCGGCGTCGTCGGCGCGCCGCGCCAGTTCGCCCCAGGCGTGCTGACCCGCCAGCTCGTCGCCCGCGACCTGCCCAAGGCCGAGGCCGCCGCCGAGGCCATCCTCGCCGGCAAGCGCCACGAGGCCGTCGGCAACGCCAAGCATTTCCACATGGCCGGCCTGCGCTTCTCCTATCCCAATATGCATTATGTGACGGTGGCCGGCGGCAACGCCTTCTACGTCAAGGGCGAGCGCCCCGAGCGCCGCCGCATCGAGGAGCCGAGCTACCAGATCGCCGCGGTCACCGAGCCCGCCTCGCTCGCCACCGCCGCCTCGACCGGCGCGACCTCTTTCGCCAGCGCCCCGCTCGCTTTCGCACCGCAGGCCCCGGCGGCCGCCACGCCGGCGAGCACCGCCTCGCAGGTCGTCGCCAAGATGACGCTGCCGCCGAGCCGGCCCTATGATCTCGGCATGTCCCGCAAGACCGCGCAGGCCTTCATCGTCCCGCCGAAGAACGACACCCGCATCGCCGCGCTGATGCCGCCGGCCCGCCCGCTGCGCGGCAGCCTGGCGCAGGACTGAGCTTCACCGGAACCGCGCCGGCAAACCCCTCTCCCGGATGGGAGAGGGGCAGGGGTGAGGGACCGCCGCTGATCGTTGAAACGAGGCAGCGCCGCTGCGACCTTTATTGGTGAGGGCAGGCCCTCATCCCTGCCCTTCTCCACTGATCTCGGGCCTGCCCGAGATCAGCACTCAAAGTGTCGAAGTCGGATGAATCCGACTTCGATGCGGGAGAAGGGTTCCCCGCGGGTATCCAGCACGGCCTGAGACTTTCAAACGGGGACAACTCCGCAATCAATCCCCGCCCCTGAAACCTATTGTATGCTTCTCCCCGTCCCGCCCGAACCGAGGGGGCTTCGCGAGGCATCATGAGGCCGGGCGGGAGAGCGGTGTTTCGTGGCGAAAGGGCCTTGCGAGCCCGAAAGAGCCTGCCGCCCCGTAAAGGTGCGACCCACCTTTGCGGCCAGCTGGCTCGTTCCACCACGGAGGGATTTCGTCGTTCGGGGTAGGCACCCCGGTCCAGCCGGACGCAACACACGGCGAGAGCTCAGAAGAGAACCGCGCGCGGGGTTCGGGCAGTGGCCAGTGGCGCTGCCTCGACAGATGACATCGACATTCGGCACGCAGCCGTCGACTGCGACGCCGCCTTGACCCCGCGCCTCCCTCGGATGGCGTTTCCCTTGATCCCTCGCGGTGGAAGCCGGCGGGGCTGTCTTCATGTACCCGTCGAGATCGCGGGCTGCGCCCGCCATGCTGGCAGGTGACGTAGGGTATATGGCGCATGAGCGTCATGAATACGGGATGACACCCATTGCAGGCGTCCACCCATGATGCGATCGTCACGACAAACTTAGTAAAGGAGCCTGACTTGCGCGCCTACGCCGTCTGCCTGATCTTGTCGGTCCTCCCCGCCCCTGCAATTGCCTCCGACATCATTGCGCTCGGCGCGAGCAATACGCTCGGCCGCGGCAAGGCAGCGGGCCATGGCGGCGTCGAGCGCGCGCAGGCCTATCCGGCGCAGCTTCAATCCATGCTCAGCCAGCAGGGCTGCAAGGCCCGCGTCGTCAACGCCGGCGTCGCCGGCGACACGCCCTCCGGCATGGCGGCTCGCCTGCCGAAGCTGCTGACCAGGCAGACCAGGGTCGTGATCCTCCAGCCGGGCGGCAATGACAGCGGCCCGGACCGGGCCAATGCGATCGCGCAGATCGAGCGCACCCTGGCCGACCGTAAGATCGGCCTGGTGATGCTCGATCGCCCCGGCCAGCTCGCCCGCGCCTATCAATTGCCCGACGGGCTGCATTTCAGCGCGGAGGGCCACGCCGCCTTCGCCAGCTTCCTGCTGCCCAAGGTCGTCGCGGCCGGCGCCTGTTCCTGATCAGGCCAATCGGCGATCGAAGCCGGAGATCGCCTTGATCTGTCGGAAGACGATCACAGGTTACGAGTACCCGCTTGGCTGGCGCTTGAGCAGTCGCATGCTATAGCTCGCACAACCTATGAGCGCAGATGAGACGAACCCAGACCCGCCTGCCCGCGCCCTATCTCAGGCGCATCTGGCTCGACCGCGAGGCGGTGCCGGACGCCGACGCCTATCCCTGGTGCCTGCCCTTCCTGCGCGAGGCGTTCGAGCTTTCCTTCGACAAGCCGATCACCATCATCGTCGGCGAGAACGGCACGGGTAAATCGACGCTGCTCGAAGGCATCGCCGTGCTCGCCGGCTATGACGAGGCCGGCGGCGGCAAAGGCTATCGCCCGGTCGATCATTCGCTGGCGCGCGAAGCGATGGGCGGCCGGCTCTCCAGCGCGCTGAAGGCGAGCTGGCTGCCAAAAGTCACCGATGGCTGGTTCTTCCGGGCCGAGAGCTTCTTCTCGGTGGCACGCTATCTCGATGCCGTCGGCGGCGAGGACGGCCCCGACTTCCTCTCCCATTCGCATGGCGAGGGCTTTCTGCGCTTCTTCGAGGAGCGCTGCCAGCGCCGCGGCATCTTCATCTTCGACGAGCCGGAATCGGCATTGTCGCCGGCCCGCCAGATCGAGTTCCTCAAGCTGCTGCGCCGCATGGACCGGCTCGGCCAGTGCCAGGTGATCATGGCGACGCACGCCCCGATCCTGATGGCCTATCCCGGCGCCCGCCTGCTCGGCCTGACCAAATACGGGCTCGATCCGGTGACGATCGAGCAGACCCAGCATTTCCGCCTGATCCGCGAGTTCTGCCTCGACCCGGCGACGTTCGTGGAGACGATGATGGAGGAGTGAGGGATATCTCGATCTCTGCCGAACAGAGCCGCGATGCTACGCGTAGACGCGGATACCCAGCGGTCTCTCAGACGTCGCGCCTGATACAATATCGCCTGAGGCGATTTTTTATTTGACACGCTCCATGAGCACGTCCATATAGGGTCCGTGGTGATTGCTCATGCTGAACCCGTCGAAGTGTGGGGCCTGGAGCCCTGTGGGAACGTAAAGTTCCCGTCTCAATCCCGCTGTCTGGCAGGGACCGTGGCCCGCGCGCCGCACCCGCCGGGCGCCGGGTGCGGCATATTCGAGGTCAAACGTCGCTGATCAGCACCTCTGTTTCTACGGGCGCCGGCAATCTTGCCGGCGGAAGCAGAGGAGTAGTGGATGAGCAACAAAGATCATCACCAGCGGCGGCGCCGCCGGTTCAGCCGTGGTTGGCTTTTCAAGCTGATCGTCGGCCTTGGCCAGGCAGCATTCTATGTTGTGCGTTTCTGGTTCTGGTGGTCAGACCGGGAATGAGCGGCGACCTCGAAAATAGCCGAAGGGAGCGTCGAAATGAATGAAGTTAAACGTCCGATGATCAACGACGCGCTTCGCTTACTTCGCCTATATCTTGGACTCTCGCAGAAGCAGATAGCTACTGAGCTGGATCTCTCGCAGTCTATGGTTTCCGAGATAGAAAGCGGCACGAAGTCAGTCTCGATGGAGGTATTGGAACGCTATAGCACCAAGCTAAACGTTCGAATGTCACAACTCTTGTTTTTTGCCGAGGAGCTGGAAGGCGAACCCGTGAAGACAAGAGGTAAACTGATCGTTGCCACCCGTGTACTAGCGCTCCTAGACGCTCTATCGCCACGAGAGATCGCGGATGCCTCGTAGTGCTCGGCAAAATGCACAAATTGAGCGTTACGAGGTCGATCGATCGCCGTTTGCGCAGAATCCAACGCAGCGTGACGTGGCTTCGCTCATCGGTGAGACGAGAGACGACTTGCGCCGTTTGGTCAACTACAAGGAAGGCTTTATCGTTCGTCGCCAAACCATTAGCGGCAAGAAGGGCAAGGTGCGTGATTTGGCATATCCCGAGGGAAGGCTTCGGGCGGCGCACGAGCGCCTAAAGTTCCACCTGAACAAGATAAAACAGCCTAGCTATCTGTTCAGTCCACGCCGAAAGCGAGGACAGCGCGACAATGCGGCGCATCACCTTGATCAACAGCAGTACCTTACTCTCGATCTGAAGCAATTCTACCCATCGACGACCGACTACATGGTCAGACGTTGGTTCCAAGAGCACCTCGGCATGTACGAAGATGTAGCCGGCTTGCTTACGCACTTGTGTACCATCGACGGTAAAGTGTCATTCGGATCGCCACTGACACCAGTGCTTTGCAGCCTTATTCATAGGCCGATGTTCGACCAGATCGCCGCAATATGTGATGCTCGGGGCTTGAGATACTCGGTCTGGGTAGACGACCTGACGATCTCAGGACGCTTTGTCCCTCGAGAAATTCTGAACCAAATACGAGCCATTGTTCGCGCTGTAGGACTAAAATCACACAGAATAATATATCGATCAGGAAATAGACCTGTCTTCATCACAGGTATCGGCGTCGTTGGCTCCAAGCTCGTTGCGCCTAACTCATTAAATCTAAGGATTAAGGACAGTTGGTCAGATTATCACGCTGCCGAAACTGACGAAGAGCGAGACTCTGTTTGTCAGCGCCTACTTTCGTATCTCGGCACCTTACGCCATATCTCTGGCGCTGCCTCCGAAGCAGGACGCAAGGCATCAGATCAGATGAACTCTCTTCGTCAGAAGAGGGATGCAAGGCACAGGGCCGCGGAGAAAGCCAGACAGGATAGGCGCAACGAGCAATCGAATACTGCCATGATCGACACTGAAGATGCGCCATTTTAGACACTGAAAATAACATGCCGCAGGATTTTTCCATTGCGGTCGCACCTCACAGCCCCCTGCCCAACTTCGCAAGGATCACCATATCTTGACTATGCTTTCTTCCACCCGCCTCCAGGCTGCCATCGATTTCGCACAGGCGCATGATTCCCCCTGGCCGCGCAGCATGTTCTATCCGGACGGCGCCTATGTCGGGAATCGCGAATGGGACGAAAAGGGCCCGTGGACCGAGATCGTCGGGCCGGTCGAGCCGCGCGGCGGGCCGGCCGGCGTGGTCTTGAAGAGCGGCAAGGTCGTCGCCGAATGGGGCGATGTCGAGCGCGCCGACATGACCTTCTCGATCGCCAAGAGCTATCTCTCGGTGCTGGCGGGCCTCGCCGTCGCCGACGGTCTGATCGCCGATATCGACGATGCCGTCGGCAAAAGCGTCGACGGCCCACATTTCTCCAGCCCGCATAATGCGAAGATCACCTGGCGCCACCTGCTCAACATGAACAGCGAATGGCAGGGCGAGATTTTTGGCAAATCCGACCAGGTCGACCATTTCAGGCAGATCGGCATCGGCGCCGACAACAGCCGCAAGGGCCAGCGCCGCGAATTGCGCGAGCCCGGCAGCCTCTACGAATACAACGACGTCCGGGTGAATGCGCTCGGCTACGCGCTGCTGCGCCGCTTCCGCAAGCCGCTGCCGCAGGTGCTGCGCGAGCGCATCATGGACCCGATCGGCGCCTCGCAAGGCTGGCGCTGGGAGGGCTACGAGACCTCATGGCTCGAGATCGACGGGCAGCGCATGCAGTCGGTCCCCGGTGGCGGCCATTGGGGCGGCGGCCTCTTCATCAGCGCCCGCGACCATGCCCGCTTCGGCCAGTTGATCGCGCAGAACGGCGTCTGGGAGGGGCGAGAGCTGATCCCGCCCGCCTGGCTGGCGCAGTCGGTCGTGCCCTCGCCGACCCTGCCGAATTACGGCTTCCTCTGGTGGCTGAACCGCGGCCCGGTGGCCAATCCCAAGCTGCCGGCGAGCGCCTTCAGCGCCCAGGGAGCGGGCAACAATCTGATCTGGATCGACCCCGAGCACGAGCTCGTCGCCGTACTGCGCTGGATCGACAAGGCCGCGATCGACGGATTCCTGGAGCGGCTGGTCGCGGCGGTGGAGTGAACTTGGGCGTCATGCTCGGGCTTGCCCCGAGCATCTCAGGCCAGAAGAGGCGCTCAGCGGCGCTTTCTCGTCACGAGATTCTCGGGTCTGCGCTTCGCTCCGCCCGAGAATGACGGCAAGACGGACCGGCATGCGCCGCCCACCCTTGCCGCCGCCCCCACCCTCGCCCCATAAGCCGCCCGGCTCCCGCAAGGCTCATCGCCAGTGTCCAATCCCGCCTCCTCCCGCCTCGCCATCGGCTTCGCCTGCGGCATCCTTTCGGCCGTGATCTGGGGCGTGCAGTCGGTCGTCTCGCGGCAATCGGTGGTCGACGGGCTCTCGGCCGGCGACGTCACGATCCTACGCTTCCTTGCCGCCTCCCTGGTGCTGCTGCCCTTCGCCATCGCGCGACTGAAACCCTTCCCGGTCGGCAAGCTCGGCTGGAAGCGGGCGCTGATCCTCACCGCCATCGTCGGCCCGAGCTACAGCCTGATCCTGGTCGGCGGGGCGCATTTCGCGCCGGCGCTGCACTCCTCGGTGATCTCGCCCGGGCTGATCCCGGTCGCGACCGCTCTGCTCGCCGTCTTCGTCCTCGGCGACCGGATCAGCCCGCTCAGGGTGATCGGGCTCGCCATCATCGTCGCCGGGATCGTGGTCTTCTCCTTCGAGGCGATGGCGAACACGCCGACCCGCGAAGGCGCCTGGATCGGCGACCTGCTCTTCGTGCTGATCGCCGTGCTCTGGTCGGTGTTCGGCCTGCTCGCGCGGCGCTGGGGCGCCGATGCGGTCGAGGTCACGATGGCGACCTGCCTGCTCTCGGTGCCGCTGTTGCCGCTGCTGGCGCTGGTCCAGCCGGTCCACCTGCTGCAGGTGCCGCTATCGGCGGTCGTGCTGCAGGCGCTCTATCAGGGCGTGCTGGTCGGCGCCGTCGCGCTCTTCCTCTACACGCAATCGGTCGCCATTCTCGGCGCGGCCCGCGCCGCGCTGTTCATGCCGCTGGTGCCGGTGGTGACGGCGCTGTCCGGCGCCGCGCTGCTCGGCGAGCACGCCTCGGCGCTGGAGATCGCCGGCATGCTGCTCGCCGTTACCGGCATGCTGGTGGCGCTCAAGGCGCCGAGCAGCGCCTGACGAGAAGGCTCAGCCCTTGTGGTCCTTGGCGATCGGCTCGACATAGGACAGGCCCATGTCCCAGGGGAAATAGATCCAGGTGTCCTGGCTGACCTCGGTGACAAAGGTGTCGACCACCGGCACGCCGGCCGGCTTGGCGTAGACCGTGGCGAAATGGGCGTTGGGCAGCATCTCGCGCACGACGCGGGCGGTTTTGCCGGTGTCGGTCAGGTCGTCGACGACGAGCACGCCCTTGCCCTTGCCGTCGCCGATGGCGCGGATCGAAGGAGCGATCTCCTTCATCACCTTGAGCTCGGACTGGTTCTTGTAGTCGTGATAGCTCGCGACGCAGACCGTCTCGATCAGGCGCAGGCCGAGCTCGCGGCAGATGATCGCCGCCGGAACCAGCCCGCCGCGGGTGATGCAGACCATCGCCTCGAACGGGCCGGCATCGGAGAGGCGCCAGGCGAGCGCGCGCGCATCACGGTGGAACTGGTCCCAGGAAACGGGGAAGGCCTTGTTGGAAGAAGCGTCGGCCATGGCTGGTCCTGCGGCAGGCTGAAAAAATAGCCTTTCCGCAAAGCGCATCCGGACGGCGCTGGCAAGAGCCGCGCGGCGATAATCCCCCTCGCGCGGCGCTTTTAGCCTGGCCTAGAACTCGGCCCAGCCGTCATCGCCCCGTCCGCCCGCCGCCCGGGCGCGTGGAAGCGGTACGGGCCGCGCCGGCGCTGAAGCCGCCTTCATCGCCGGCAGGACCGAGCGCAGGTCGGCCGCCAATCGCGCCGGCTGGTCGCTGCCGCCGAGCCGGAAGGCGCCGACCAGCGCCGCCAGCGCCTGCGTCTCGGACTGCAGGTCGCGCGACAGCTTCGAGCTCGCGTCGGCCATCAGCGAATTGCGCTGGGTCATCTCGTCCATATGGGCGACGGTCTTGGCCATCTCCTCGACACCGCTGGCCTGCTCGCTCGCGGCGCTGGAAATCTCGGCGATGGTGCCGGCGACGCGGTTGGCCGCATCGACGATCTCGTCCAGCGTGCGGCCGGCATCCTTGACCAACTGGACACCGGAGCGGACCTGCTCGCTCGAATTGGCGATCAGCGACTTGATGCCGTTGGCGGATTCGCTGGAGCGGCCGGCGAGCGCCCGGACCTCAGAGGCGACAACCGCAAAGCCCCGCCCGGCATCGCCGGCGCGGGCCGCCTCGACGGCAGCATTGAGCGCCAACAGATTGGTCTGGAATGAGATCTCGTCGATCATCGATATGATGTCGGCGATCGAGGCCGAGGCCTGCTCGATCCGGCCCATCGCCGCGACAGCATCGCTGACGATCGCCCCGCCGCGCGAGGCGACCGTCTTGGCTTCGTCGCCGAGCGCGGCCGCCTGGCGCGAATTGCCGGCGCTGGTCTTGATCGAGGCGGCGAGCTCCTCGGTCGTCGCCGCTGTCTCCTGCAGGCTCGCGGCCTGGGATTCGGCGCGTTCGGCGAGCTCGACGCTCTCGCCCGCCATCCTGTCGGCGGCCGATGCGACCTTGCCTGAGATCGCCCCGACCGCGCCAATCACCTGCGCCATCGTCTCGATCAGTTCGTTGATGCCGCCGCAGAGGACCGCGACCTCACCCTCCTTGCCGGCCATGTCGATCCGGCTGGTCAGATCCTTGTCCTTGGCCCGGCCGATGACCGCCTGCGCCTCGCCGACGGCCTTGGCGAGTTGGCGCGCCGCCTTCTGCTCGGTGATGTCGGTGGCGTATTTCACCACCTTGATCGGCCGGCCCTTGGCATCCATGATCGGGTTGTAGCTCGCCTGGATCCAGACCTCGCGGCCGCCCTTGCCGAAGCGCTGGTACTGGCCGGAATCATATTCACCGCGGCCGAGTTTGTCCCAGAAGGCGCGATACTCGGCCGAACTGCGATAGCCGGCATCGCAGAACATGCCGTGATGCTTGCCCTTGATCTCGGCGAGCGAATAGCCGGTGACGGCGAGGAAGTTCTCGTTGGCGTCGAGGATATGGCCGTCGAGCGTGAACTCGATCACCGCCATCGCCTTGCGGATCGCCGCGACCTGTCCGGCCATGTCGGCTTCGCGATTTTTCTGGTCGGTGATGACCGTCGCGAACTTGACGACCTTGACCGGCTTGCCGCTCGAATCGAAGACCGGATTGTAGCTCGCCTCGATCCAGAACTCGCTGCCATCGGCAGCGACGCGCAGGAACTGGCGCGCCTCGTATTCGCCGCGCGCGAGCCGCTCCCAGAACGTCTTGTAGTCGGCGCTCGCCGCCTCCTCCTTGGTCACGAACATGCTGTGATGGCGCCCCCGCACCTGCTCCAGCGTGTACCCGACCGTCTTCAGGAAATTCTCGTTGGCATCGAGAATCGTCCCGTCCAGCGCGAAGCTGATCACCGCCATCGAGCGATTAAGCGCGGCCATCTCAGCCGCAAGATCCCGGCGCGAAGCGCCGCCTCCAAATGGATTGAACCGCATCCGTCTTGCCCCCTTGTCCGGATCGTTCAAGATTGCAAGATATTGGTTTACGGACTCATAATGATCTATCGAATGCTTTCCTCGGCAAAGTCGCCAGCACAGCGAAAACGCTGGATATCATGCCAATGCCAAAGTTTATCAAATCTGCATGCATACGAACGATGTAGCAACGTATCAGATACAGGAGCGGCCCGGGCTCAACATCCGTGCCATATGGCATCTGCTAGCGGGAATACTGTCGGATTAGATAAGCAATGCAGCACCACGCCAATCGGGCGTGGCTGCACAATACTCGCGGAGCGAGCATTTGCATTTCCGTCAACCAGTGAGCGGCCCTGCGGTCGCCGTTATCTGGATTACATCTAAACCTAGCTGCGCAAGCGTATCCGCTCGGCGTCGATCATTGCCTGTACGGCAGCGGTCGCCAACATCAGCTTCTCCGGATCGCGCGAGCGGATGACGATATTGGTGTCCGGCCCGGTCTCGGACCAGAACGGATAGGAACCGATCGAGCAGTCGGGATGGGCTTTCGCGATCTCGGCCAGCGGCGTTCCGATATCACCTTCCTTCAGGCCGGCCCTCACCGTCTCGGAAAGGATCCTGGCGCCGGTCTTCAGTGTCGGCGCGACCACGTCGAGCATAGCCTGCATGATCGCCGGAACACCGGCCATGACATGAACATTGCCGATCCTGAAGCCCGGCGCCTTCGACACCGAATTGGCGATCAGGTCGGCGCCCTCCGGGATGCGCGCCATGCGCATCCTGGCCTCGTTGAGCTGGTCCTTGGGGAAGCGCTCCAGCAGCATGTCGACGGCGCGCTGGTCGTAGTCGATCGGCACGCCGAAGGCGGCAGCGACCGCATCGGCGGTGATGTCGTCATGGGTCGGGCCGATGCCGCCGGTGGTGAAGACATAGGTATAGCGCGAGCGCAGCGCATTGAGCGCCGAGACGATCTCGTCGGTCAGGTCTGGCACGACCCGAACCTCACGCAGCTCGATACCGATATTGGTCAGATACTCGGCGATGTAGCCGATATTCTTGTCCTTGGTCCGGCCGGAGAGGATCTCGTCGCCGATCACCAGGATCGCCGCGGTGATCACCGGCTGGAAGGCGGGCGCTGGCGCTGCCGTCATGGGCTTATCCCTACTCTTCGATGTCGCCGCATGCGTGCCCCGATACGCCAGCGAGCTAAGCTGCTTGCGCGCAATTGCTCAAGCGGCGCGCCGGTCGGAGCCGCCATGCGCGCGCGGCGCAGCGGTTCACGAAGCCGTGCGCTCGTAGACGAGGTTGAGACGGGTCTGGGCGACCAGTTTGTAGCCCTTGCTCTCCAGCAGGGCCGGCAGGTCCACCTGCCAGCGGCCACGCGAATCCTCGACGATGACGAAGCCGGGCCAGAGCGCCTCAGGTGCATCGCGCAGGAAGGGTTCGAGGATCAGGTCCTCGGCGCCCTCGACATCGAGCTTGATCGCGTCGAGCCGCTCATAGCCCTCGCTCTGCACCAGAGCGAGCAGGGTCGTCGCCGGCACGCGCACCGAGTTCGCATTGCTGGAGCGCAAGATGCGCACGCTCGATTCGCCCTTGTTGGCGGGGTCGAGGAACAGCGTCAGCTCGCCCGGCTTGTCGGCGAGCGCGCAGGCGACGGCCTTGACCGTGCCGAACGGGTTCTGGGCGATGTTGTAGGTCAGCCGCGCGAAGATGTCGGGCTGCGGCTCGACCGCGAGGATGCGCGCGCCACGGCCGGCGCGGGCCGCGACGAACAGCGAATAGGCGCCGATATTCGCGCCGACATCGATGAAGCTGAAACCCTCGCGGATGCGCGAGGCCAGGAGCTCGCGTTCCTTCGCATCGAAATATTGCGGCGTGAACAGCACCCGCTTTTCGCAGACATTCCCCTCGGGATAGAGCCGCATCTGAGCGCCGAGCGCTTCGATATCGACGGGCTGTCCCTTGAGCCGGTTGAGCCCGAGGCGGCGCAGCGCGAAGGCGACCTTGCGGCCGAGGAAGGAGCCGGAGGCGCAGCGCGTCCAGGCGATGATGCGGGCGATGAGCCCCTGCGGCGCGTAGGTGCCGAAAGGCTGATCCTCGACCGGTCTGATCTCGTTGAATGCCATTCGCGCGCTGTACACCTCCAGCGCCGCTGGCGCCAGAGCCGGATCATCGCCGCCGCGGCGCAAAGCCCTCTCAAGCGGCATCGCTCGCCGCCGAAGCGCAATCGGCATGCAGCGGGCAGAGGCTGCCGCAATCGGCGACCCCGGCCAGCAGATAGCGCAGGCAGCAGAGCTTGCGGCGCCGGACCGGCTCGCCATGCTCGACCGGATAGCGCACCGCATCGACCATCGGGTTGCGCTGGCCAGGGGGTTCGAGGCGCCGCTCCAGCCGCAAGCGCGCCGCAGCAAGCGCTTGCGGATCGGCGAGCGCGGCCGGCACCTGCAGCAGCGTCCATTCGAAGATCTGCGCCGCATTGACCCAGAGCAGCCGCGGCGAGACCCGGAACTGCCCAGACAGCAGGGTGATCAGCGGCGCGACATGCCCCTCGAACAGACGCACGAACGGGTCTCCGTCGGCACCTCGCAGCGTGCCCTCGTTCGGGATGACGATCGCGCTCGTCAGTCCTGCCTCCTGCGGCGCGATCGCGACCCGGTCGAGTTCCAGGGGCAGGTCGCGGTCGCTTAGCAGGATCGCGGCGGTCGCCGGGATGAGCAGCGCGCCGAAGTGCCATTGCGACCACATCGAGACCAGCGCCCGCCGGTCGCTGTCCGGATACAGCGTGGCGAAACGCGCCATCAGCCGCTCGGCCGCGCCTTCAAGCAGCTCCTGCCCGGACACGGTCTCCCGGGCATCGCCGGGCAAGACGAGCTTTCCCCGATACCAGGCCAGCGCCTCCGGGAAGCGGGCGGCGAAGGACGGCAGTGGCCGGGCCTCGCTCATCCGAGGGCCACTTGCTCCCGCACCGCCGGTCGCGTTGGCCCCGTGGCCCCGCCAAGCAGTGCCGCCAGAGGCGCCGCGATCAGCGCAGCGCCCGCGGCGAGCGCGAAGCAGACGCCGTAGCCGAAATGCTGGGAGACCCAGCCGGCGCCGATGCCGCCGGCCATGCTGACCAGCCCGTCCATGCATTGCAGCAGGGTGAAGTCGACGCCGGCCTGGCGCGGGTCAGACAGCGCCATGAAGCGGGCATAGAGCGCGACGAAGCCAAGCGCCATGATGCCGGACGAACTCGCCAGCGCCAGCGCCAGCACGAGCGGCTGCGGCAGGCCGCGCCAGGCGGCAAAGGCAAGGCCGGCGAGCGAGAGTGCCTGCAGCAGCAGCGCCAGCACAAGAACGCTGCGCGCGCCCAGAACCCGCACCAGCGCGCCGCCGAGCAATGCGCAGGCGAAGCCGACAGCGAGGCCACCGATGCCGTTGACCAGCCCGATCGATTCAAGATCGAGCCCGCTATCGACCAGATAGGCGCCGAGCATGGCGACGCCCCATTTCTGCGCCGGCACATAGACAGCGGCAAGCAGGAGGCCGGCGCGCATCTCCGGCCGCTTCAGCGCTTCCTTCAGCGCGGGCTGGTGCGTGCGCCGTGCCGGCGCGGCCGGCGCCGGCGAGAGCAGGAAGGGCAGCGCCAGCACGACGAGCAAACCAGCCATGGCGAAGGTGGCGAGCTGCCAGTCGAGCCGCGCCACCAGCACGAGGAACAGGCCCGAGCCGAGCGCGGAGCCGAGATAGGCCCCGCCGACCTGGGCGGCATTGCCCCAGCCATGATGGGCCTGCGACAGCGTCTCGACCGCATGCCCGTCGCAGGCGATGTCGCCGGTCGAGGCGGAGAACGCGATCAGCACGAAGACGCTGATCAGCGGCACGAAGGCGACCGGCCCGATCAGGCCGACCGCGACGAGCCCGACGGCAGAGACCAGCGTGGTCGCCAGCACGATCTTGCGCGACCGCGCCGGGCCGGTGTCCGGCAGACGGTAGCGCTCGACTGCGGGCGCCCACAGGAATTTCAGCGCCCAGGGCAGCACGGCGAGATAGGTCAGGCCGATCTGGTCGAGCGGCAGGCCGCGTTCGCGCAGCACGCTCGGCAGGGCGATGAAGGTCAGCCCGCCGATGATGCTCTGGCCGACATAGAGCCCGCCGATGGCGAGGACGATCGCCGCCGGCGAGAGCATGAGCGCCCTCACCAGCGATAGCGCAGGCTGGCGATGACCTTGCGTCCTTCGTCGAAATAGCAGTAGCCGGCGGTGCAGGTCTGCTGGACCTCGTTCAGCAAGTTGGTGGCGTTGACCTGGAAGCGCATGCCCTTGAGCTGCGGGCTGAGGTTTTCGAGGTCGTAGCGGATCGAGCCGTCGAGGAAGGCCCGCGCCTTGTTGTCGATCACCGGCCGGCCGAGATTGTCGCCGAGGCTGGAACCGACATAACGCACGCCGCCGCCGATCCCGAACCCGCGCGCCGGTCCGCTCTGCACGGTGTAGTCGAGCCAGAGCGAAGCCATGTGGTAGGGGATGCTGGAGAGGCGGTTGCCGACCGTCTCCACCGTCAGCTTCTTGATGCGCGCGTCGTTGTACGAATACGAGGCCTGCAGGCTCAGCCCGTTCGCCAGTGAGGCGACCCCCTCGATCTCGAAACCGCTGGAGCGCAGGTCGAGCTGGACCTGGCGGTTGAGGCCGTCGACGACCTCGTAGACCACGCCATTGTCCTGGCGAATGTTGAACACCGCGGCGCGCAGCGAGGCGTTGTAGCCCGGCAGGTCGTATTTCACGCCGAGCTCGGCCTGCTTGCCGGTGGTCGGCTGGGCGACGCCGCCATTCAGCACCGTGCCGGGATTGGGCACGAAAGAGGTGCCGTAGCTGACATAGGGTGCGAGGCCGAAATCGGTGACGTAAGACAGCGCCGCGCGGCCGGTGAACTTGCCATCATTGCGCTTGCTCTCGGTGGGGACGGCTCCGGCCGCGCCCGCCTCGAACTTGCTGTCGACCCAGTCATTGCGGACGCCGGCGGAGAGACGCCAGCCGCCCCATTTCATCTGGTCCTGGAGATAGACGCCAGTCGTGGTCAGCGTCTGCTCGGTCCGCCACAGGAAGGCGGGGTTGTAGCCGAGCGGCACGCCGCCGAAGGCTTCCTTGTTCTTATAGTGCAAGCGGCTGACATCGACGCCGGCGAGCAGCGTGTGGTCGACCGGACCGGTCCGGACCTTCGCCTCCAGCGAGGTGTCGACCGAGAGGCCGGCGGTGTTCTCGCGGGTCAAGCCGGGGTCGCCATAGACATATTGCTGGTTGTTGCCGAGCTGCGAGTAGCGGGCGCGCTGGCGGAAGGTGAAGACCTCGTCGAACTTGTGCTCGAACTCGTAGCCGATCCGCGCCTGCTGCTGGCGGAAGTCGTTATAGCGCTTGTTACCGACATAGACCTTGGTCGCGCCGAGCGTCTTGGACAGCACATTGCCCTGGCGGTCGATATAGGGACCGTACTGGTTGAGATAGGCCGCGGTGCCGCCGGTGGTCGAATCCATGTACTCGCCGAGCACGGTGAGCTTGGTCGCCTCATTCGGCTTCCAGGTCAGCGCCGGCGCGATGAAGACGCGGTCATCCTTCACCGCGCTGATGTCGGTCTTGGCGTCGCGGACGAGGCCGGTCAGCCGGTAGAGCAGCGTCCCCTCCGGATTGGCCGGGCCGGAGATGTCGAAATTGAACTGCTTGCGGCCGAAGGAGCCGCCCTGGACCTCGATCTCGCGGAACGGCGTCTCTGTCGGCCGCTTCGAGATCAGGTCGACGATGCCGGCGCTGGTGCTGGCCCCGTAGATCGCCGAGGCCGGGCCGCGCAGCACGCTGATCGCCTCCAGCCCGTAGGGTTCGAGCCGCATCAAGCCGTTCGGGCTGCCGATCTGGCGCAGGCCATCGCGGAAGACGGCGTTTTGGGTCACATCGATGCCGCGAATGGTGAAGGCGTCGTAGCGCGGGTCGAAGCCATAGGTGCCGATACGCGCGCCCGGCGTATAGGCGAGCGCCTCCAGGAGGCTCTGCGGCTTGCGCTGCTCGAGCTGCGTCTGCGTCACCGTCGAGATCGACATCGGCGTCTCGAGCAGCGGCGTGTCCGTCTTGCTGGCGCTGCGGCCCGAGGTCGCGACATAGCCATTGGCGCTGAAGACGCCCTTCTCGCCGCTGCCGTGCCCTTCGACCACGATCGTGTCGAGCTGGATACGCTCGGTCCCCTGCGCCAGGGCGGCGATCGGAGCGAGCAGCAGAGCGGACGAACCCAGCAAGGCAAAGCGAATATTCACGGCATACGACTCTCGACGACAACAATGAGAGCGGCCTAACAATCGCTAATGATCGGGTCAATACATCTCAGTTTTGAATTATTACAGAGAGATATTTAGAAAATACATTTCTAATATCGAATGATGACTTGTGCCCAAACGTTACCCTACCCGATCCGGACCACCCGCCCGCGAGCAGCGACAACCGCCGATGCGGCCTGCCAGACCTTGCACCACCTGGCATGAACTGCCTGTCCGGCGCATCTGCCTTGCACCGCGACCCAAACCCAATAGATAAGGAGGTCTAGGAGCGGCCCTGCGGAATGACCCTGAACGAATCGATCTCACGCGCGCGGCGCGACCCCGCCATCAAGCTGCACGGCCCCGAGGCCTTCGCGGCGATGCGCAAGGCCGGGCAGCTCACGGCGCGTGGCCTCGATATGCTCGCCGGCGAGGTCAAGCCCGGCGTCACCACGCAGCGCCTCGACGATCTCGCCTTCCAGTTCGCGATGGATAATTCAGCCTATCCGGCGACCCTGTTCTATCGCGGCTACACCAAGTCGATCTGCACCTCGATCAACCATGTCGTCTGCCACGGCATCCCCGACGACAAGCCGATGCGCGAAGGCGATGTCGTCAACATCGACTACACGCTGATCGTCGATGGCTGGCACGGCGATTCCAGCCGGATGTTCGCCGTCGGCGATATCCCGCGCAAGGCCGAGCGGTTGGTCGAGATCACCTATGAGAGCCTGCTGCGCGGCATCCGCGCCGTGCGTCCCGGAGCGACCACCGGCGATATCGGCTTCGCCATCCAGCGCTATGCCGAGGGCGAGCGCTGCTCGGTGGTGCGCGACTTCTGCGGCCACGGGCTCGGCCAGGTCTTCCACGACGCGCCGAACATCCTGCACTATGGCAGCCCCGGCGAAGGTGTCGAGCTCAAGCCCGGCATGCTCTTCACCATCGAGCCGATGATCAACCTCGGCAAGGCGAGCGTGAAGGTGCTCTCCGACGGCTGGACGGCGGTGACGCGCGACCGCTCGCTTTCGGCCCAGTTCGAGCACACGATCGGCGTGACCGACACGGGCTGCGAGATCTTCACGCTCTCGCCCGCCGGGCTCGACAATCCCCTCGCCCGCACATGAAGAACGGCGGCAGCGGCAAACCAGCCCCGATTGCTGCCGCCCCGGACGACGCCGCGCCACATCATCTCGGCCATCGCGACCGCCTGCGTCAGCGCTTCCTCGACGCGGGCGATGGCGCCTTGCCCGATTACGAACTGCTGGAACTCCTGCTCTTCCGTTCGATCCCGCAGCGCGACGTCAAGCCGCTCGCCAAGCAGCTGATCCAGCATTTCGGTTCCTTCGCCGAGGTGATCGGCGCGCCGATCTCGCGGCTAAGGGAGGTCAAGGGCATCGGTGAGAGCGTCGCGCTCGATCTCAAGATCGTCGAGGCCGCGCTGAAGCGCACGATGAAGGGCCAGGTCGCCAAGAAGCCGGTGCTCTCCTCCTGGTCCTCCGTGATCGACTATTGCCGCCTCGCCATGGCCTTCGCCGAGCGCGAGCAGTTCCGCATCCTCTTCCTCGACAAGAAGAACGCCCTGATCGCCGACGAGGTGCAGCAAACCGGCACGGTCGACCACACCCCGGTCTATCCGCGCGAGGTGATGCGCCGGGCGCTGGAACTCTCGGCGACGGCACTGATCCTGGTCCACAACCACCCCTCCGGCGACCCGACGCCATCGGGCGCCGACATGCGCATGACCCGCGAGCTGGTCGATATCGCGAAGCCCCTGGGCATCGCCATCCACGACCACATCATCGTCGGCCGCGACGGCCATGCCAGCTTCAAGGGTCTGGGGCTGATCTGAATACCGCCGCCGCAGGTGGTCGGGACAAGCCCGACCATGACGGCGGGGGTTCACACCTCCCGCATCGTGATGCCGAACCCGGCGAGCCGCCGTATCAGATGGCCCGTATCGACCAGCGTCTCCGGCAGATGCAGCCCTGAGGTCGGGCGCGGCTTGCCGGCGAGGCCGAACAGACCCTCGATCACCACGGCGATGCCCTTGGCGCTGAGCGCGGCATAGCCGTCCGGATCGACCTGCTCCCAGCGGAAGCGGCCTTCGCGACCGTCCTTGCGTTGGCCCGCAATCTCGATGATTACCTCGTGCGAAGGTCCCTCGCCGCGCAGCGTGCTTGCCGTCTGCCCCTCGGCGAAATCGACACGCACGCTCTTTGCCTCGCTGGCCGACAGACTGAAGACGTCGACGAGGCCGACGGTCGCGCCCTGATGCATGCGGCCGTCGACGCCGGTGTAGCTGCGCTGCGTCTGTGGCGCCGAGATCCAGCGCCAGAGCCCATCCGACTTGACCAGCGGCGCGGGGCCGATCGCGCCGATCCGGTCCATGTCCTTCTGCGAGGCGAGACCCAGCGGATCGGCCGGATCGAAGACGAGGCCGACCTCGATCGCATCGACGCGCTCGAACTCGGCGGCGGCGTGCAGCGCAGCCAGCGCCGGGACAGAGCCCATGCTGTGGCCAAGCAGGACCACCGGTGCAGCATTGGGCTGGCGAATGAAGCCGGCGATCGCCGGCCCGACCTCGAAGACGCCATCCGAGAGCGCAACATAGGCCGCACCTTGCGCCGCGGCCCAACGCTGCGTCCGCAGCGAAAGGTCGCGCACCGCCATCAGCACCGCTGCCGGCTTCAACTCAGCCGGCAGACCGAGATCGTCGCGTTCGAGATCGAGCGGAGCGCTGGTGGCGTAGCCAAGTTCCACCGCCAGCGCCTCTGCCTTCGCAGTATCGCGACCGGCGATGACCAGCGGCAGTTCGGGATGGAGCTGGCGCAGGGCCCGCGCGGTACGCGAACCGACGCTGCCATAGCCGCCCAGGATCAGGACGGAACCGAGAACCGGATCAGCCATTGGCGTTGGCCTCCGTGAAGACCGCGCCGAATTCCTTCATCCGGGCAATGTAATAGGCGGGCTCGATGATGCTGTCCGGGAAGTAGAGCCCGGGCTTCAGCGCCTCGCCACCAGCGAGCCCGAGCGCCCGCTCGGTCGCGAGCGCGACGCCGAGCGCCGTCAGCGGCGCCTGGCCCTGCGGGTGCACGACCTCGTAGCTCCGCTGGGCGCGTTCGCCCGAGTGCAGAACGCCCTCGATCGCGATCACGCTCTCGGTCGAGAACGGCTCGCCGCGGCGACGGCTGGCCGAGACGTCGAAGGCGAGATCGAAGCGGATATCCCTGGCATCGGTCCCGGTCGCGAGACTCAGAATGTCGAGCGGGCCGTAGGCGGCAGCCGGCAAGTCGGCGCCGTCGACGCTGCGATAACGTGCCTTGGCCTCCTCGCCCGCGATCCAGGCGAAACGGCCATCCTTCAGCGTCAAGGTCGCCGAGCCGGATTGGGTGATGCGTTCGTAATCGGCGAGCGCCGCCTGCCCGCCCATGTCCTGCTCATCGAGCAGCACGCCGACATGGATCCGTTCGATCGAGCGGAACGCCTTGGCGTATTCCAAGGTCGGGAACAGCGCCGCGCCGGCGAGCCACTGGCTGGCGAGCACGACCGGGGCTGCTTGCGGCGCATGGATGAAGCGCGCGGCCTCGATGCCGATCTCGAAAGCGCCGCTGGAGACGCTGAGATGCGGGATGCCGTGGCGCTGGGCGAAGCGGAGCGCATTGCCCCAGTCGTCCTTGACGAAGACGATGACGACGCTGAAGCGCGCATCCTTCGGCAAGCCGAGATCGGGTTTGGAGAGGTCGGCGGCGAGCGCCTCGACGCCAAGCTTGTCGGCGACCGCCTGCGCCTTGGCGAGGTCGCGGCCGGCAATGGTGACGGGCAGGTTGGGATGCAGGCGGCGGATCATCGCGGCGGCCTGTGCGCCGACGACGCCCGAGCCGCCGATGACAAGAACGGGATGCTGTATGCTGGACATCTGGTGGTCTCCGTAACGGAGCCAGTCGCAAGGGAACTGGCATTCCTACTAAAAGTAACTTACTATAAGTAGGAATGCATTTTGCCCCTTGTCAAGCGGGCCCTAGCCGGGATTCTTGAATCGCCATGCCACCGACCTTCGCCGTCGCCTCGACCCGCAAGTTGCCGAAGCAGGAACGCCGCGAGCAGTTGCTCGACTGCGCCCAGGACATGGTGCGCGAGGAAGGCACCGAGTCGCTCACCCTGGCGCGCGTCGCCGAGCGGGCCGGCGTCACCAAGCCGGTCGCCTACGATCATTTCGGCACCCGCGAGGCGCTGATGGTCGAGCTCTTCCGGCGCATCGACGACAAGCAGACAGCGCTGCTCGTCGAGACGCTGAAGACGACGGAAGGTCGGCTCGACGCCATCGCCGCGACGATCGCCGCCGCCTATATGAGCTGCGCTCTAGAGGTCGGAACCGAGTGGTATGCGCTCTCAGCCGCGCTGAAGGGCAGCGAGGCGATGGAGGCGGTGCAGCGCGAACTTCTCGCCCGCTATGTCGGGATCTGGCGCGAGGCCTTCGTGCCGCATGCGGCGCACCTGCCGCCGGGCGAATTGAACCTGCGCTGCATAGGCATCCTCGGTGCTGGCGAGGCCATCTCGCTCGAATTGCTGCGCGGCCAGATCGACCAGAAGCGCGCCTCGGCGACGCTGGCGACGCTGATCACGGCGGCGATCGGCGCCCAGGCCCCGACAGGCGCCAGCTGACCCCTGCCCAAGAATGAGGCAAGCCTAGCCAAAGTGCTTGGCAAAGAACCCCTTTCCGAACGCGAGCGAATGCGCATAGGCTACCTGAAACGGGGAACAAGCCTGCATGGTCGCATTCGACGAGATGACCGGGGGAGAAGGTGGCCTAAGGGCGGCCTATACTGAGCTCGATCGCTGGTTGAAGGAGGCGCCACCCGAGATGCTGGCGCTACGCAGGTCGCAGGCCGAGCTGTTCTTCCGCCGCATCGGCATCACCTTCGCCGTCTATGGCGACGAGGAATCGACCGAGCGCCTGATCCCCTTCGACATCATCCCGCGCGTCCTGACCAAGCCGGAATGGACCAAGCTGGAAAAGGGCCTGCGCCAGCGCGTCACGGCGCTCAACATGTTCCTGGCCGATGTCTACGGCAAGAAGGAGTGCCTCAAGGCCGGGATCATCCCGCCCGAGCTGGTCTATCGCAACGCCTGCTACCAGCTGGAGATGGTCGACTTCCAGGTGCCGCACGGCATCTATTGCCACATCGCCGGCATCGACATCGTCCGCGTCGACGCCGACACCTTCTATGTGCTGGAAGACAATGCCCGCACCCCCTCCGGCGTCTCCTACATGATGGAGAACCGCGAGGTGATGCTGCGGCTCTTCCCGGAGCTCTTCGCCACGCATCGCGTCGCGCCGGTCGACAATTATCCTGACCAGCTCTTGGCGACCTTGCGCTCGGTCGCGCCGCGTACCGCTTCCTCCGACCCGACGATCTGCCTCCTGACGCCCGGCCAGTACAATTCGGCCTTCTATGAGCACTCTTTCCTCGCCGACAAGCTCGGCGTCGAGCTGGTCGAGGGCTCGGACCTCCTGGTCAAGGACGACGTCGTCTACATGCGCACGACGCAGGGGCCGAAGCGCGTCGATGTGATCTACCGCCGCATCGATGACGACTTCATCGACCCGCTGGTCTTCCGCAGTGATTCCGTGCTCGGCGTCCCCGGCATCATCGGCGCCTACAAGGCCGGCAACGTCACGCTAGCCAATGCGGTTGGCACCGGCGTCGCCGACGACAAGGCGGTCTACAGCTACATGCCGGAGATCGTGAAGTTCTTCACCGGCGAGGAGCCGATCCTGAAGAACGTGCCGACCTATCGCTGCCGCGAGCGCGAGGCCAACGCCTATGTGCTCGACAACCTCGAAAAGCTCGTGGTCAAGGAGGTCAACGGCTCCGGCGGCTATGGCATGCTGGTCGGCCCGCATGCCAGCAAGCAGCAGATCGAGACCTTCCGCAAGAAGCTGAAGAACCAGCCCGAGGGCTTCATCGCTCAGCCGACCTTGGCGCTCTCGACCTGCCCGACCTTCGTCGCCTCGGGCGTTGCACCGCGCCATGTCGACCTCAGACCTTACGTCCTCTCCGGCGCCAACGGCATCTCCTGCGTGCCCGGCGGGCTGACCCGCGTCGCGCTCAAGGAAGGCTCGCTCGTGGTCAACTCCAGCCAGGGCGGCGGCACCAAGGACACATGGGTTCTCGATGCATGAGCGAGTGGGAGCGCCTTCGACCCAGTCCCTTGCGCAACCCGAGCGCCTGCGCGAACCGCTTCACGCCAGAAGACCGGACCTGATCATGCTTTCCCGTACCGCCGACAGCCTCTACTGGGTCTCGCGCTATGTGGAGCGGGCCGAGTACCTCGCCCGCATTCTCGATGCCACCACGCGCCTGACCAACCTGCCCTCCGCCTATGGCGGCGCCGGCACCGAATGGCAGAGCGCGGTCGCCACCGCTGGCTGCGAGGACACCTTCGCCAAGGCCTATGGCGAGGCGAATGAGCGCAATGTCTGCGATTTCCTCAGCTTCAACCCGGACAACCCGTCCTCGATCCGCAACTGCTTCGCCCTCGCCCGCTCCAATGCCCGCGCCGTGCGCACCGCGCTGACCTCGGAGATGTGGGACGCGCTCAACGGCGCCTGGCTCGAACTGCAGCGCTTCGAGCGCAAGCGCATGGACCGCGAGGAATTCGCCCGCTTCCTCGACTGGGTGAAGAGCGTCTCGCTCGCCTTCGACGGCTCGGCCTACCGGACCATGCTGCGCGATGACGGCTACTGGTTCTCGCGGCTCGGCGTGAACGTCGAGCGCGCCGACAACACCGCCCGCATTCTCGATGTGAAATACCATGTCCTGCTGCCCGAGACCGAGCAGGTCGGCGGCTCGCTCGACTATTTCCAGTGGACCACGATGCTGCGCGAGGTCTCGGCGCTGACCGCCTATCACTGGGTCTACCGCCAGGCGGTGAAGCCGGTGCTGATCGCCGATCTGCTCATCCTCAACCGGCGCATGCCGCGCTCGCTGGCGAGCTGCTACGAGAACATCTCGCGTTTCCTCGACCAGATCGGCGATGCCTATAACCGGCATGGACCGGCCCAGCGCCAGGCCCGCAAGACCCTGACCAGTCTCGCCAGCACGCCGATCGAGGCCGTGCTCCAGCGCGGGCTGCACGAGTTCATCGAGGATTTCATCACCGAGAACAACCGCCTCGGAAACGTCATCGTCGAACAATATTTGCAATAAGAGCTTCTAGGGCTTCCCTTCCGATCCCGAATTTGGATTCTTCGCCGTATGCGGATCCGGATTTCCCACAGCATCAGCTATTCCTACGCCGAGCCCGTTCGCCAGCTCAGGCAGGTGCTGCGGCTGACGCCGCGCGACCATGACGGCCAGCATGTCATGTCATGGCGCATCGCGCCCAGCATCGATGGGCGTCTGCATGCCGGGCAGGACGCGTTCGGCAACATCGTCCACGACTTTTCCGCGGATGGATCGATCGAGAATTATACGATCGAGATCAACGGCTTGATCGAAACTATTGATCTGGCTGGCGCCGTCCGCGGCGTGACCGAGAAGGTGCCTGCGGACGTCTTCATGCGCGAGACCCGGCTGACGCAGGCGAACGAGCCGCTGCGGGCGCTGGCCGACAAGGCGGCCAGCCGCGACGGCAGCGACCTGACCAAGCTGCATGCGCTGATGGAGACGATCAACGCCGAGATCCGCTGCGTGCCGACGGCCGATCATCTTGGCATCGGCGCCGCCGCCTGTGCGGAAGCCGGCGAAGGCATCCCGCAGGACGTCGCCCATGTCTTCATGACCTGCGCCCGTCTGCTGGGCGCCCCGGCACGCTATGTCTCCGGCTATGTCGCCGCCTCGGACACCTTGCCCCATGCCGACGGCGCCCATGCCTGGGCCGAGGCCTATCTGCCGGATTATGGCTGGATCGGCTTCGATGCCGCCAACGGACTCTGTCCGATCGATACCCATGTCCGCGTCGCCTCCGGGCTCGATTTTGCCGACGCCGCCCCGGTGCGCGGCGCCCGCACCGGCGGCCATAACGAGAGCCTGCTGGTCGAGGTCAGCGCCCAGGCGGCGACCCCGCGCTTCCAGGGACAATAACTGCGCCGGCGCGTTGCCGCTGTCATGAGTGCCTGATACCAGCCTCGCACGCCATTCCGGCGCGCCCTGGAGATCGATCTTGACCTATTGCGCCGGCATCCTCGTCCAGGACGGGCTCGTGATGATCGCCGATACCCGGACCAATGCCGGGCTCGACGACATCTCGACCTTCCGCAAGCTGCACGTCTTCTCCTGGCCGGGCGAGCGGACGATGGCGCTCGCAACCGCCGGAAATCTCTCCGTCACCCAGTCGGTCGTCAGCCTGCTGCACGAAGGCATCCCGCATCCGGAGACCGGCGAGCCCGAGACGCTGCAGAACGCGCCCTCGATGTTTCGCGCCGCCCAGCTCGTCGGCCGCGCCGTGCGCATCGTGCGCGAGAGCGACGGCGAGGCGCTGCGCGAAGCCGGCATCAAATACGATATGTCGTTCCTGTTTGGCGGCCAGATCAGCGGCCAGCCGATGCGGCTCTTCATGATCTATTCCGCCGGCAACTTCATCGAATGCGGCATGGACGCGCCGTTCCTGCAGATCGGCGAGCACAAATACGGCAAGCCGATCCTCGACCGCGCCGTCACCTTCAAGACCCATCTCTACGATGCGCTCAAGGTCGGGCTGATCTCGATGGATTCGACCATGCGCTCCAATCTCGGCGTCGGCCTGCCGATCGACCTGATCGTGCTCCGGCGCGATGCCGCAGCGCCCGAGCTCAATCGCCGGATCGAAGCGGGCGAGCCCTATTTCCACGATCTGCGCGAGCGCTGGTCGGCGGCGCTCCGTGCTGCCCATATGGCGATCCCGCGTCCGCCCTACGAACCGGCCAGCGAATAGCTTCGACAGGACGATTTCAGCCGAAAGTTCTGTGACTTCGCTGGTTTCCCCTCGGTTCTGGAAACCGGATGGCAAGATTCCCCTGCCAAGGTTCGCTGTCAGCGTGCCGCTACGGGTGCCGAGTCTTTGCCGACGAACGTTAAGATGACGAACACCGAATCGTCGGCGCGCATGCTGACTCGCACGCTGGCGACGCTGGCCGTTGCGTTCGCGCTCGTTCTGGCGGCAGTGCTCGGCGTGATGTCGGCGATGATGAGCGACGCCAACCAGCTCGAGGCGAGCCGCCAGCGCGATCGCGTCGAGGCGGCGCTGACCACTCAGGTACATCTGCGCCGGCTGCGCTTCGAGAACCTTCAGGCGGCCGGGGTGCTGCAGCCGGTTCTCAACAGCCTCCTGCCAAACGCCACCCTGCAATGGGCCTTCGCCCAGGTCGCCAATCGCTTCCTCGATTTCGACGGCACCTATCTGGTCACCGCTTCGGGCCGCGTCCTTGCAGGCGTCGAGCAGCGCGAAGCCGGATCGCAGGCCGGTTATGACGCCCTCGTCCGGCTCCGGCCTGATCTGCCCGGCGGCGCTGCCCCGGCGCAGACGCCCGGTATCAGCAATGGTCCGGTCAGCGTCGTGATGATACAGGACGGTTCCGACACCTGGGGCATCGTCAGGGCCGATCTGCGCAAGGGCCAGCAGGCCAGCGCCGAAAGCGCCGCCCCCGAGACCGCCGCCTTCATCGTCGGCTATCGCAAGGTGATGCAGGCCCAGCTCGACGAACTCGGCCGGCGCTATCGCGTCCCGCGCCTGGAAGTCGTGACCGAACGCCCGGCGGACCCGATGTGGCGGCGCGACATCCCCTCGCCCGACGGCTCGGTGAACGCCTGGCTGAGCTGGACGCCGGAACGACCCGGCGATGCGATGATCAGTCAATTCGCCTGGGCCCTCGGCGCGATCACGGCCCTTTTCGCCGCCCTCTTCGTCTACGTCTTCCACCGCCTGCGTAACGCCGCCCAGCAGATCGCGTTGCGCGAAAGCCAGATCCATCGCCTGGCCGGCCAGGACGAGCTCTCCGGCCTGCCCAACCGCCGCACCTTCGACCTCAGGCTCGACCAGGAGATCGCCCAGCTCGGCCGGACCAAGAGCGGGCTCGCCGTGCTGATGCTCGATCTCGACCGCTTCAAGGCGGTCAACGACACCTACGGCCACAATGCCGGCGACGAACTGATCCGTCAGGTCGGACAGCGCCTGACCACGGTCCTGCGCCTCGGCGATACCGTCGCCCGCCTTGGCGGCGACGAGTTCGGCATCATCCAGACCAACATGACCGCCGCCAATGCCAGCGCCGCGCTCGGCCAGCGCATCCTCGACGCGTTGACGGAACCGTTCGAGATCGCCGGTGTTGCCGTCACCATCGGCTGCTCGATCGGCATCGCCCATGCACCCCGCGACGGCGCCGACCGCAGCACGCTGCTGCGCCTCGCCGACACCGCGCTCTATCAGGCCAAGAATGAAGGTCGGAACCGCTATTCGTTCTTCGAGCCGCAGATGAACCGGGCCCTGCAGCTGAAGCGCATGGTCGAGGAGGATCTGCGCAACGCGATCGTCCGCAACGAACTACTGCTGCACTATCAGCCGCAGGTCTCGATCGACGGCACGACCATCGTCGGCGTCGAGGCGCTGGTGCGCTGGCCGCATCCCGAGCACGGCATGGTGCCCCCCTCCGAATTCATCGGCATCGCCGAAGAACGCGGCCTGATCGTGCCCCTGAGCGAATGGGTGCTGCGCCGCGCCTGCGAGCAGGCCCGGCAATGGCCGGGGATCAAGCTTGCGGTCAACGTCTCGCCGATCCAGTTCCGCCACAAGGATTTCGTCGCGAGCGTGATCCGCGTCCTCGACGAGACCGGCTTCGATCCCGAACGGCTGGAGCTGGAACTAACGGAAGGTGTCGTCGTCGAGGATGCCGATGCGGCCGAGGCCGCGATGATGGACCTGCGCGCCCACGGCGTCAGCCTGGCGCTCGACGATTTCGGCACGGGCTATTCGAGCCTGATCTATCTGCGCCGCTTCGCCTTCGACAAGATCAAGATCGACCGCTCCTTCCTCGAATACATGGAAGCGACCGGCGAGTCGGCGATTCTCGTCCATTCCGTCGTGCATCTCGGCCGGGCGCTGGGCCTGCGCGTCTGCGCCGAGGGCGTCGAGACGGCCGAGCAACATCGTTTCCTGCAGGCGATCGGCTGCCATGAACTGCAGGGCTTCCTGTTCTCCAAGGGCGTGCCGCCCGAGGAAATCGACCGGTTGCTGGCATTGGACCGGCCTTTTGAGCAGGCCCTCGCGGCGTAGGCGGCTTTCAGAAGAAGCTCGCGACCCAGCTCACCAGCGCATAGGCGAAGCCCGCCGACAAAGCGAGGCCGAGCGCGCCGACCACGGCGCCGGCGATGATCAGCACGCCGTCGCGCTCGACCAGGCCGAGCCCGACCAGGCAGACCGCCAGCCCGAGCGGGATCTGGCCGATGAAGGGCGCCGCCACGATCAGCCCGAGCGCCAGGATCAGCAGCACCGCGCCGAGCACCGGCAGCGCGAACGGTCCGCCGAGCATGGTCAGCCGCGGCTTCGAGAAGCGCTCCAGTCGGATCAGCGGCGGCAGGGCGCGCTCGACGGCGCGCGCGAGATCGGCTTGCGCGATGCTGCGGTTGAGCAGCCGCAGCGGCAGCCAGGGCGTCGCCCGGGCCATCAGCATCTGCGCGGCGATGAAAGCCAGGACGAGACCGCAGACCAGCGGGATCGGCGGCGGCATCGGCAGGCAGTTCGGCAGCCCGAGCAGCACGACGAGCAGCGCATAGGCCCGGTCCCGCAGCGCCGCGACGATGTCGCGGACGGCCACGCGCGGGCCCGGCAAGTGCGCGAGCGCGATCAGCAGTCCGGAGGTGCGCAGAGGGGAAGACAAGCAGGCTCGCCAAGCGATGAGCAGGGCCTGCGGCCTAGCATGCCCGCCGCCGGGCCAACAACCCCGCGGCGGCGCATGCCTGTCAGTGCAACGTCAGCACGCCGTTCACATTGACGATCTCGGCCGGCCGAAGGAGACGCGAATGCGCCACCGTGATCGAATGCAGCGGGCCGTCGAGCTCGCGCCGCCAGAAATCGAGGAACTTGTGCAGCTCCGGGAAGCGCGGCGCCAGATCGTATTCCTGCCAGATATAGCTTTGCAGAAAATCAGGGTGATCCGGCATCCGATAAAGGATGGTGGCGGTCGTCAGCCCGTAACCTGCCAATTGGCGGATGAAGTCCTGCGAGACCATGACCGATGCGCTCCTTGCCGAGAAGACGGTGAGCCGGCTGTCATCAGGCTGCGCCCCTATGGTTAACAAACACTTGCAGGAATCCCGCCACCTGCCACACTCATGACGTGCATTGGGTACCACCCGATTATAGGGGTGGAAGGGGCGTTTGCGTGGCGTGGGGGGTCGCGAGCCGGTCTGGCATGCTCGCGCGCAGTATCGGCGCGGCGATCGCGCTCGCCTCCTCGCCGTCGAGGGCCGACCCTGCGCTGATGGAACGCCCGCCGCTCTCGCTGGTGATCTTCGGCTCGCTCGAAGCCGATCCGAGCAAAACCCACGGCTCGATCGGCTTCAAGCGGGCCTTCGGCGCCTTCGGTGGGCTCGATTCAAGCGGCTTCCGGTTCGGGATGAAGTGGGGAGCGAGCGCCGAGCCCGCCCATCGCAAGCCGAAGGAAGGCCGCCTCTACAGGACCGAGGTCCACACTCTCTTCGGCTATGAATGGCGGATCGGCGACAGCTATCTGGCCCTGTCCGCCGGGCCGATGGCCGAGGCCGCCTATTACGAGACGCGGCGATATCTCATCTTCGAGCACCGCAGGATGCTGCGCCTGCAGGCCGATCTCTGGTCGGCACCCGCGGAAAACTGGTTCCTGCAGGGCAGTGCCTATGCGGTCCTCGGCGATGGCGGCCGCTATTGGGGCCGGCTGGCGACAGGCCGGCGTCTGCTCGGTGAGCTCTATCTCGGCCCCGAATTCGAGGCCTATCGCGAGCGTGATTATCGCAAGCTGCGGCTCGGCCTGCATCTGAGCGGCCTGCGCTTCTTCGGCCTCGACTGGCGCCTGGCCGGTGGCCTCCAGAAAACGAGTTCAGAGAAGACCGGCGGCTACGTCACGCTGGGGCTGCACTGGAAGCGGTGAGCTCTCAACTGCGCGGCCCCTGCCCTGTCAGCGCCCGCAGCGCTTCCGGCGTGTCGATGTCGAGCGCGATGGCGGGATCGTCGAGTGCGATCTCCTCGACCGCGTCGCCAGCCGCATCGATCAGGCGGCGCGCGCCCTGATCGCCATCGAGCTTGGCGACCTCGGGAAAGAGCTTCCGCGCGAGCAGCACCGGATTACCGCGCTGGCCGAGCAGGGTCGGCGCCACGGCGAGCGCCTCGGGCCGATCGGCGAAAGCCTGCGCCAGCCGGTCTATCACGGCGGCGGTGACATTCGGCATGTCGCCAAGCGAGACGACGACGCCCGGCACCTCCGCCGGCAGCGCCGCGAGCCCGGCTTTGAGCGAGCTGGCGAGCCCCTCAGTGAAAGCCGGATTGTGCACGAGGGTGACGTCGAGCCCGTCGAGCGCGGCGCGGACCTCGTCCTGCTGATGGCCGGTCACGACGATCACCGGCGCGGCGCGCGAGGCGATCTGCGCCTCGACGGCATGGCGTACCAGCGGCTTGCCACGAACCTCCTGCAGCAGCTTGTTGCCCGCGCCCATCCGGGTCGAGCGGCCGGCCGCAAGCACGATGCCGGCGACGGGCGCCGCCTCGCCATGGCCTGGCGCACGCGGCTGCGGCCGCGAGACGATCTCCATCAGCAGCCCGCCGACGCCCATCTTCTGGATCTCGGCGCGCGTCACCGGCACCTTGGCGAGGCTGCGCTGCAGCACCCAGTCGAAACCGTTCTCCTTGGGCGAGCGAGCGCAGCCCGGTGCGCCGATCACCGGCTTGCCGTCGAGTGAGCCGAGCATCAGGAGGTTGCCGGGATCGACCGGCATGCCGAGATGCTCGACCGTGCCACCGGCCTCGACCAGCGCCTTCGGCACCACGTCGCGCCGGTCGGTGATGGCGGATGCGCCGAAGACGACGACGAGCTCGGCCGGCCCGGCCACCGCCTCGCGGATCGCCTGCGCCAGCGGCGGGCTCTCATGCGCAACGCGGGCATCGCGCTCAATCGCGGCCTTGGCCGGCTCCAGCCGCTCGGCCATGGTCCGCAAGGTCTTGTCGACCACGCTGGTCTTCAGGCCCGGCAGCAGGGTCGAAACCACCGCGACCGACTTCAACTTGTACTCGGCGATCGCGATCGGCTTGTCGGCGCCGAGCCGTTCCAACGCTTCCTCGATGCGCTTTTCCGCCACGGCATAGGGGATGATCTTGACCGTGCCGACCATCTCGCCGCCCACGACCGGCTTCAGCGCCGGCAGGGTCGCGACCGTGATCGCCTCGTCGACGGCGTTCAGCGCATCGATCACGTCCGCATCGATCTGCAGCACGCCCGGCGCCGCGGCGAACAGGTTGACCCGGCCGGTGAACGGCGCCTCGGTCACCACCGCCCGACCCGCCAGCGCGCGCGCCAATTGCTCGGCGGCGGCGTTCTCGTCGATGTCGCCGGTTTCGAGTTGCACGGCGACGATCTCGGTCAGGCCGGCGGCCGCGAGCTTGCGCGCATCGTCCTCTCCGATCGTAGCACCCTTGCGCACGATCCCCTCGCCGGCACGCACGGTGTGGGCCGCGACGGCGCCGACGGCTTCAGCGATGGGAACGGGACCAAATTTCATCAGGCGTAATCTCTCAAGCAGGCTTGCGGCGCGGACCGCGCAGGCCCTGCACGATCTCGGCGAGGATGGCGAGCGCGATCTCGGCCGGCGAGACCGCGCCTATGTCGAGCCCGATAGGCGCATGGATACGCTTGACATCGGGCTCGCCCAAGCCGGCCGCGGCGAGCCGTTCCAGCCGCTTGCCATGCGTCTTCCGGCTGCCGAGCGCGCCGATATAGAAGCAGTCCGAGCGCAGCGCCGCGATCAGCGCGGGATCGTCGATCTTCGGATCATGCGTCAGCGCGACGAAGGCGGTGTAGCCGTCGAACGGCATCTTCTGCAGCGCCTCCTCGGGCCACTCCGCCAGCAGCGTCACCTCCGGGAAGCGTTCCTGTGTGGCGAAGGCAGTGCGCGGGTCGATCACCGTGATGTCGAGATCGAGGAGCTTGGCCATCGGCGCCAGCGCCTGCGAGATATGGACGGCGCCGGTGACGACGATCCGCGGCGGCGGCGCCTGCACGGTCAGGAAATACGCCTTGCCGTCGACCTCGACGTTCCCGCTCTTGCCGCTGCGCAACTGCTTGTCGAGCGCTTCCGCCAGCACGTCGCCGGCAAGATCAGCCTCCTTGACCAGGCGCTGCTCGCCCGAGCCAAGATCGGTGACGAGCACCGTCGCGCGCCGGGCGGCGCGCTCGGTGTTGAGCGTGGAAAGAAGCGAGAGATCCATGGCTCAGTTCCGGTCGAGCGCGATGCGGGCGCCGAGCCCGATCAGGATGGTGCCGCCGATCGCCCGGATCACGCGCTGCGCCGTGCCATTGGCCGCGACCCTCGCCTGCATGTAGGAGGCGGTCAGCACCGTCAGGATCGACGACGAGGTGAAGAGCAGGTTGACCACCACGCCGAGGATCAGGAACTGCGCCCAGAGCGGCAGGCTCGCCGACGGATCGACGAATTGCGGCAGGAAGGACACGAAGAAGATCGTCGTCTTCGGGTTGAGCAGCTCGACCGCGAGGCTGTCGGCAAGCGCCCGCATCGGCGTGCGCGGCGCGGCATCCGCTGTCGCCTGCACTGGCGCGACACGGCGGAAGAAACTGATGCCGAGCCAGATCAGATAGGCGGCGCCGAGCAGCTTCATCGCCAGATAGAGCTCAGGAACATGCCTGAAGATCGCCGACAGACCAAAGGCAGCGGCGAGCACATGGACATAGTCCGCAAGATGCACGCCGAGCACCGCCATGAAGCCAGCCTTGCGACCGCGCGACATGGTCTGGGCGGCGATGTAGAGCACAGCCGGTCCAGGAATATAGGCGAAGACGAGCGTCGCCAGGACGAGTGCGAAGAGGACTTCGATCGAGGCCATGGGATCAGCCCTTGTCTGTGGCGAGCTTGAGGCCGAGCCCGATCATCAGCGAGCCACCGAGCCAGCGCCCGAAGGCAAAGCCGGCGCGGCTCGCCTTCATCGTCTTCATCACCAGGCTGGCAGCGAGGACGGTGATCAGATCGGCCGAGGAGAAGGCGAAATTGACGATCGTGCCGAGGACCAGGAACTGCGCCCAGACCGGCATGGCCGCAGCGGGATCGACGAACTGCGGCAAGAGCGCGATGAAGAACAGCGCGACCTTCGGGTTCAGCACCTCGACGATGAAAGAATCGATCAGGGCGCGCCGGGCCGTCTTGGCCGGCGCCACAGCCTGCATGTCGGCGCTGCCCAGCTTCGAACGGATCATGCCGATGCCGAGCCAGACCAGATAGAGCGCGCCGACGATCTTCACCGCAAGATAGAGCTCGGGCACGTGCTTGAACACCGCCGACAGCCCGAACGCCGCGGCCACGACATGGACATAGCAGCCGAGATGGATGCCGAGCATCGCCATCAGCCCGGCCCTGCGGCCATGGGCGATGGTCTGCGCCGCCGTGTAAAGCAGCGCTGGACCGGGGAAATAGGCGATGACCAGCGTCACCGTCGCGAAGGCGAGGAGCGTTTCCCAGGAGGGCATCGATAGGCTCCCTTAAGCCCGGACGGGCTCGACGTAGACCTTGATGCGGCCGCCGCAGGAGAGGCCGACCTGCCAGGCGGTCTCGTCGGCGACGCCAAATTCGAGCGTGCGTGGCTTGCCGTCGGCGATGACGTCGCCGGCCTCGGCCACGACCGCACCCTCGACGCAGCCGCCCGAGACCGAGCCGAGAAAATTGCCCTCGCCGTCGATGACGAGATGCGAACCGACCGGGCGCGGGGCCGAGCCCCAGGTCTCGACCACGGTGGCGAGCGCGACGCCGCGCCCGGCTTTGGCCCAGGCCTCGGCAGTCGCGAGGATGTCGGTGTCGGTGCTGATCATGATGGCCAGTTCCTGATGCGGGCGGCGAGCATCATATGCAGGCGTCGTCCAAAAGCCCTGCTTACTTAAGCATGGCCTCCGCAGATTGTGAGCATCCAGAGCATGACGGAGGTATGATTTCTCGACCGGCCCGGCCGATTTCGCTATCGCTCGCTGCCATGGACGGCGTCGTTCTCCTGCATGGCATCGCGCGACGCTCGCAGTCGCTTGCTGGTCTCGAACGCGAGTTCCGCTCGGCTGGCTATGCGACCTTGAATCTCGACTACCCCGCCCGCCGCGCCGGCCTGCAGGAAATCGCGACGGGGCTGCATCAGCCGATCGCGCGTTTCGCGGGCGATCTCGGTGGGAGACTCCACTTCGTCACGCATTCGATGGGCGGCCTGGTCGCGAGGGTCTATATCGCCCAGCACCGCCCGGAACTCCTCGGCCGCGTGGTAATGCTGGCGCCGCCGAACGAAGGCAGCGAGATCGCCGATCTGCTGCGTCGCAATGCGCTCTATCGCGCCTTCTTCGGCCCCGCCGGTGCGGAGTTGGTGACAGCGCGGCCGGATGGGTTGCGGCACCTGCTCGGCGAGGTCGATTACCCGCTCGGCGTGATCGCCGGCGATCGCTCGCTCTATCCGCTGTCATCGCTGCTCTTGCCGCGCCCGAATGACGGTCGCGTCTCGGTGGCACGCACGCGGGTCGCCGGCATGGGCGGTCACCTTACCCTGCACGCCACTCACCCGCTGATCATGCGCAATCGCGAAGCTGTCCGACAGGCTCTGCACTTCCTGGCGCATGGCCGCTTCAACAAACCGGCCACCCCTTAACCTGCTCTCTTCAACCACTGGCGTGGATCGGTGATCTGCCGTGCATCGGATGACAATGCAGTGCAGAGATCGGCCATCGCCGCGAGGTTGTGGATCGGGCGGAACTGGTCGACATGCGGCAGCATCGTCCGGATGCCGCTGGCGCGGGCCTCGAAGGCATCATAGCGCAAGAGCGGGTTCAGCCAGGTCAGCTGCCGGCAGGAGCGGTGCAGGCGGTCCATCTCGAAGGAGAGATCGGGACCGAGATGGCGCTCCAACCCGTCGGTGAAGAGCAGCACCACCGCCCCGCCCGCCAGCACCCGGCGCGACCAGACCCGGTTGAAGGCGTGCAGGGCCGAGGCGATGCGCGTGCCGCCCTCCCAGTCCGGCGCCGCCTTGCCGGCGAGCGCCAGCGCCTCGTCGGGATCGCGGGCGCGGAGCATGCGCGTGACATTGGTCAGCCGCGTGCCGAAAACGAAGGAATGCACGCGCCGGCGCTGCTCGGTGACGGCGTGCAGGAAATGCAGGAAGATGCGCGAATACTCCGCCATCGAGCCGGAGATGTCGACGAGCGCGACCAGTGGCGGATGAACTTCGGCTCGCTCGCGGAAGGCGAGATCGATCGAGGCGCCGCCGCCTCTGAGCGAACGGCGAAAGGTGCGGCGCGGATCGATCTTCGCCCCGGCATGGGCAGGCTGGAACCGCCGCGTCGGCACCGCATCATCAGGCAACCGCAGCTCTGCGATCAGCTGGCGTGCCCTTGCAATCTCGGCCGCGCTCATCTGGGCAAAGTCGCGCGATTTCAGCGTCTCGCGCTCGGAAACGGTGAGCCGTGCCGTGAGCTCGGTCAATTCGACCGGCGGCTCTTCCTCGCGTGGCGGCGGGGTGAAGGCCTCGGCGACGCGCAGGGCCCCTGCCTCCGGCTTCTGCGGCTCGCTGTCGACCCGCGGCGTCACCGGCGACATCTGCGCCATCAATTTCTCGATCAGCCCGCGCCGGCGCCAGAACAGCCGGAAGGCCTGGTCGTAGACCGCCGAATCCTCATGCTTCTTCACGAAGATCGCATGCAGTGCCCAATAGACATCCTCGCGCCCGCCGAGCGCGCCATCGGCCAGCGCCTCGACCGCCTCAACGACTGCGCCTGGGCCCACGCGCAGCCCGGCGCCGCGCAGAGCGCGGGCGAAATAGGCGACATTCTCGGCGAGCTTGCCGGTCAAGCCGCCGTCTCGGTCATGAACACCTTCTGCGCCACGACCCATTTGCCGTCGACCTTCAGGAAGGACAGAAGGTCGGTGAAATAGCGCGGCGGCATCTGGCACTTGACCTTGACCAGCGCCATGGACGGCCCGACCAGATCGATCGCCAGGATGTGGTCGCCGCGCTCCAGCCCGGTCTCCTTCGGCGATTTGCGCCCGCGCACCGCCTCGAACCACTGTTCGCGCGGCACGACCTTGAGCTCGCCGTCGAGCGACTGGGTCAGCGCGCTGGTCGGATGGAAGACCGAAGTCAGCTTCTCCACATCGCCCTCATAGAGCCCGTCGAGATAGACCTGCGTCGCCGCCTCGATCGCCTTGATGTCGTCGTTCATCGCTTGCTCCGTCATGCTCGGGCTTGTTCCGAGCATCCACGCCTTGCGGCGCGAATGAAGGGAAAGACGTGGATGGTCGGCACAGGGCCGACCATGACGATGCGCTACCCCCGCGCCGCCTGCTTGGCCTGGTCGAGCAATTCGCCGACCTTCGAGCCCTGCATCGCCTGGATATCGTCCTGGTACTTCAGCAGCGCGCCCAGCGTGTCGGAGACGATCGCCGGATCGAGCGCTACCGCGTCGAGCTCGACCAGCGCGCTCGCCCAGTCCAGCGTCTCGGCGACGCCCGGCGCCTTGAACAGCTCCTCCTTGCGGATCGCCTGCACGAAGGAAACCACCTGCTTCGCCAGCTTGGCCGGCGCTTCCGGCGCCTTTGCCTTGAGGATCGCGAGCTCGCGGGCCGCGTCGGGATAGCCGACCCAGTGGTAGAGGCAGCGGCGCTTCAGCGCGTCATGGATCTCGCGGGTGCGGTTTGAGGTCAGGATCACGATCGGCGGCTCGACCGCCTTGACCGTACCAAGTTCGGGGATCGTCACCTGCGCATCGGCCAGCACTTCGAGCAGGAACGCCTCGAAGGCCTCGTCGGTACGGTCGAGCTCGTCGATCAACAGGATCGGCGCGCCGCCCTCCTGCGGCTCCAGTGCCTGCAGGAGCGGACGTTTGACCAGATAGCGCTCGGAGAACAGATCGCTCTCCAGCCGCTCGCGGTCGCCGGCGACGCCGCCGGCTTCCGCAAGGCGGATCGCCATCATCTGGCCGGCATAGTTCCACTCGTAGACGGCGGAGGCGAGATCGAGCCCCTCATAGCATTGCAGGCGGATCAGCCGGCGCCCGAGCGCGGCCGACAGCACCTTGGCGATCTCGGTCTTGCCGGTGCCGGCCTCGCCTTCGAGTAGCAGCGGCCGCTTCATCCGCAGCGCCAGGAACAGCACGGTCGCCAGCGCCCGGTCGGCGACATAGCCCTGCGCCTGCAGCATCGAGAGTGTGGCGTCGATCGAGGTCGGAAGGCGCGATGAGGTCAGCATGAGCAAGGTCTAGCGCGGCGGCGGAGAGGACGGAAGCGGCACAGATGCAGGGCGCTCTGCTGTCACGATCAGGACAGGGTCGGAGCCTACTATCCTGCCCTCATGGAGGAGACGCCAATGACCATGCAGGATCTCGCAAACGGTTTCGTCGCGCTGCTGAAAGCGGGCAAGCACGACGAGGCGGCCGCGACCTACAATGCCGCGACATCGCTAGCTACGAGAACATGCCCGGGCCGATGGCAGAGAGCCATGGCAAGCAGGCGGTGAAAGGCAAGGGCGAATGGTGGACCGCCAATCACGAGGTCCACGAGTTCACTACAGAGGGTCCCTATCTCAACGGCGACCAGTTCGCCGTGCACTTCTACTTCGACGTCACCGTCAAGGAGAGCGGCGAGCGCCGCAAGATGCATGAGATCGGGCTTTACACGGTGAAGAGCGGCAAGATCGTCGAGGAGCGGTTCTTTTATTGACGGAGCGCCGCCTCGGCGCTTCTTCTACGCGCCCCCGAGACACCGACCCGCCGCGAAAGGCCCGCCATGACCCGTCACGTCATTTCCGCGCCGCTGGTCTGCCGCCGTCATGCCCAGCGGATCGAAGGCTCTCCGGCGCAGGCCTTCGCGCTGCTCTGCCCTTCAGCCGAAGAAGATTGGCTCGATGGCTGGCGCTTCGAGATGCTGCATTCCGCCTCGGGCGTCGCGGAAAGGGGCTGCGTCTTCCTGACCCGGCAGCACGGCGCCGAGCCGACCTTGTGGTTCACCAGCGACTATGAGCCGAACGAGCGCATCCGCTTCATCCGCTTCACGCCGGGTGCAGCGGTGACGGAGATCGATATTCGCCTCGCGCCGGCGCCGCATGGCTGCAATGTCGACATCCGTTACACCGTGACCGGCCTGGCGCCGGGAGCGGAAGCAGCGCTCGCCGCCTTTTCGCAGGAGCGCTGGACTGCGATGATGGACTTTTGGGAGCGGTCGATGAACCACTACCTGAAGACCGGCGAGCGCCTGCCTGCCGGCTAGCCCGCCTTCCCGGTCGCCTGCGCCACGGCCTGCTTCGCCATCACACCGATGAGATGGGCGCGGTATTCGGCATCGGCATGGATGTCGCCATTGATGCCCTTGGCCGTATGCTTGAGCCCGTCGAGCGATTTGGCGGCGAAGCGGCCCTTCAGCGCCGCCTCGGCTTCCGGCCAGCGGAAGACGCCGCCCTCGCCCGCGCCGATGATCGCAACCGCAATCTCGCTGCCGCGCTTGGCGACGAAGACGCCGACCAGGGCATAGCGCGAGGCCGGATTGCGGAACTTGGCATAACCGGCCTTGGAGGCGACCGGTAAGGAGACCTTGACGATGATCTCGCCCTCGTCGAGTGCCGTCTCGTAGAGTCCGCTGAAAAACTCTTCAGCCGGCAGCTTGCGCTTGTTGGTCACCACGGTCGCGCCGAGCGCCAGCAGCGCCGCGGGATAGTCGGCCGCCGGATCGTTGTTGGCGACCGAGCCGCCGATCGTGCCGCGATGGCGCACGGCGGGATCGCCGATATGGCTGGCGAGATAGGCCAGCGCGGGGATCGCCTCCTGCACATCCGGCGAGGCCGCGACCTCGGCATGGGTCGTCATCGCCCCGATGACGAGATTGCGGCCCTTGCGGGCGATGCCCTTGAGATCGGCGCAGGAAGAAAGGTCGACCAGCGCGCCGGGCGAGGCCAGGCGCTGCTTCATCGTCGGCAGCAAGGTGTGGCCGCCGGCGAGCAGCTTGGCGTCCTCCTTCTTGGCGAGGAGGCTGGCGGCCTGTCGCGCGGTCGCCGGGCGGTGATAGGTGAAGGCGTACATCGTCTCGTCCTTTCAGATCACTCGGCAGCCATGCGGCTGAGCGTTTTCTGCGCGGCGCGCCAGACGGCCTGCGGCGTCGCCGGCATGGCGATGTCCTCATGGCCGAGCGCGTCGGTGATGGCGTTGATGACCGCGGGCGGCGACGCGATCGCGCCGGCCTCGCCGCAGCCCTTGATCCCCAGCGGGTTCGACGGGCACGGCGTCACCGTCATGCCAACCTCGAAGGACGGCAGGTCGTCGGCACGCGGCATGCAGTAGTCCATGAAGCTCGCGGTCACGAGCTGGCCGTCGGCATTGTATCGGGCGCCTTCGAGCAGCGCCTGGCCGACGCCCTGGGCGATGCCGCCATGGACCTGGCCCTCGACGATCATCGGATTGATGACGTTGCCGAAATCGTCGACCGCGGCCCAGCGCTCGATCCTGGTCACGCCGGTGTCCGGATCGATCTCGAGCTCGCAGATATGGACGCCGGCCGGGAAGGTGAAGTTGGTCGGATCGTAGAACGCCCCCTCCTTCAAGCCCGGCTCGAGATCCTGGCCGTTGAACTTGTGCGCGACATAGGCCTGCAGCGCGCAGGAGCCGAAGTCGAGCTTCCGGTCGGTGCCCTTGACGGTGAAATTGCCGTCCTTGAAGTCGATATCGGCCTCGTCCGCCTCCAGCACATAGGCCGCGACCTTCTTGCCCTTGGCGATCACCTTGTCGATCGCCTTGAAGATGGCGGACATGCCGACCGCGCCCGAGCGCGAGCCATAGGTGCCCATGCCCATCTGCACCTTGTCGGTGTCGCCGTGGATGATCGAGACGTTCTCCAGGGGCACGCCGAGCCGGTCGGAGACGAGCTGGGCGAAGGTCGTCTCATGGCCTTGGCCGTGGCTGTGCGAGCCGGTCAGCACCTCGATCGTTCCGATCGGATTGACCCGGACCTCGGCCGATTCCCAGAGGCCGACGCCGGCGCCGAGCGAGCCGACCGCCGCGGACGGAGCGATGCCGCAGGCCTCGATATAGGCGGAAAAGCCGATGCCGCGCAGCTTGCCGCTGCGTGCCGAATCGCGGCGGCGCTTGGGAAAGCCCTTGTAGTCGATGATCTCCATCGCCTTCTTCAGCGATGCCCCGTAATTGCCGGTGTCGTACATCATGATCACCGGTGTCTGGTGCGGGAACTTCTTGATGAAGTTCTGCGTGCGGAACTTGGCCGGATCCTTGCCGAGCTCGCGTGACGCGACCTCGACCAGCCGCTCGACCACGAAGGTCGCCTCCGGCCGGCCGGCGCCCCTGTAGGCGTCGACCGGGGCGGTGTTGGTGTAGACCGCGTCGACCTCGCAATAGATCGCCGGGATGTCGTATTGGCCCGACAGCAGCGGCGCGTAGAGATAGGTCGGCACCGAGGAGGAGAAGGTCGAGAGATAGGCGCCGAGATTGGCCGTGGTGTGCACCCGCATCGCCAGCATCTTGCCATCGCCGTCCATGGCGAGCTCGGCATGGGTGACGTGGTCGCGGCCATGGGCGTCGGAGAGGAAGGCCTCGGTGCGGTCCGAGGTCCATTTCACCGGACGGCCGACCTTCTTCGCCACCCAGACGCAGACCGTCTCTTCGGCATAGATGAAGATCTTCGAGCCGAAGCCACCGCCGACATCCGGCGCGATCACCCTGAGCTTGTTCTCCGGCGCGATGCCGATGAAGGCCGAGAGCACGAGTCGCGCCACATGCGGGTTCTGGCTCGTGGTGTAGAGCGTGAAGGCGCCCTCGCCCTGGTCGTAATCGCCGACCGCGGCGCGCGGCTCCATCGGGTTCGGCACCAGCCGGTTGTTGACGATGTCGAGCTTGGTGACGTGCTTGGCCGCCTTGAACGCGGCATCGGTCGCGCCCTTGTCGCCGAGATGCCAGTTGAAGACGGTGTTGTCCGGCGCTTCGGCATGAACCTGAGTCTTCGACTTGGCGGCGCTCGCCGTGTCGACGACCGCCGGCAACACGCCGTAGTCGACGACGATCGCCTCGGCCGCGTCGCGCGCCTGCGCCAGCGTCTCGGCGACGACGACCGCGACATGGTCGCCGACATAGCGGACCTTGCCCTGAGCCAGCGCCGGATGCGGGCCCGCCTTCATCGGCGAGCCATCCTTGGAATGGATCATCCAGCCGCAGATCAACCCGCCGACCTTGTCGGCGGCGAGATCGTCCCCGGTGTAGATGCCGAGCACGCCGGGCATCGAAGCCGCGGCTTTCGTATCGATCTTCTTCAGCGTGGCGTGCGCATGCGGCGAACGCAGGAAATAGGCATGGGCCTGGCCCGGGCGGTTGATGTCGTCGGTATAGCGGCCCTGGCCGGTGATGAAGCGGTGGTCTTCCTTGCGGCGGACGGGAGCGCCGATTCCGGTGGCGGACATGGATTCCTCCTGGCGTTGCGCCTCTTGGCGGGCGCTCTCAGCATGTTTCGGGGATCACATCTGAAGAAGGCCGCGCCGGTCTCGGCCGGACGCAGCCGCGAACGGCTATTCGGCAGCTTGCCGGGCAGGCTTCGCGCCCTTGCCCATCGCTTCGGCACCGGCGGCAACTGCCTTGACGATGTTGTGGTAGCCGGTGCAGCGGCAGATATTGCCGTCGAGATCCTCGCGGATCGTCTTCTCATCGAGGTCGTTGCCGCGCCGGTTCACGATATCGACTGCCGACATGATCATGCCCGGCGTGCAGAAGCCGCATTGCAGGCCGTGATGCTCGCGGAAAGCTTCCTGCATCGGGTGCAGGGTGCTGCCATTGGCCAGGCCCTCGATCGTCGTCACCGATGCGCCCTCGCAGGACAGCGCCAGCGTGGTGCAGGCCTTCACAGCCTTGCCGTCGAGATGGACGACGCAGGCGCCGCACTGGCTGGTGTCGCAGCCGACATGCGTTCCGGTCAGCCTCAAATTTTCGCGCAGGAACTGCACCAGGAGGGTGCGCGGATCGACAGTCGCGGTGACGGCTTTGCCGTTCACCGTCATGGACAGATTGGCCATGGGGCACTCCTCCGAAAGCCTGTTATTCGGTGCGGCCCGGGACATCTCTAGGGCCGCACGATTCAAGCACCGGCCCGTCACGGGCCGGCGAAGAATTTTCCTTGGAACAACTTCAAAAAGCAGTGTGGACCCGGGATTTTCTGCGGTCAAGCGGAAGGCCATTCCGCAACCGGCCTCGTTTGGCGGCGTTTTTGCATGGTTTTGAACATCGGCACGGGAAGGCGGTGTTTCACAGATCGCAACCGGCGAGCGAACCCTTTGCGGAATCTTAACCACATATCTGCAGCATCGCTGGTCGGAATGACGATCTCCGATCGTCCCGCTCACGGATGGCGCGGTTGGCCTCGATCCTCGAACACGTCCGGCGTCGCCTAACGGCGATCGGCTATGACGAGCGCCAGCGGCAGCGGCTGCGCCGCTACCGCACCATCGTCGAGCGCGTCATCGTCGATGTGGTCGAGCAGGATTTCGCCCGCGCCTTCGCCATCCACCCGATGTTGAAGCCGGCAGTCGAACCAGTCGCGGCCGAGCTTTTCGCGGCTGAGGCCAACCATTTCCGCCTGCTTTTCGACGGCGATTTCGACCAGCGCTATTGCGATTCGCTCGAACGGCTCACGCGGCTGGAGCGCCACGGCCAGGTCGGCGCCCGCGCCCGCACCTCGATCGCCTTCACCCTGTTCCGCATCTTCCTGGAAGAGAGCCGCACGCGGCTGGTCTTCTCGCGGCGCGATATCCCGCATGATCTCTTCATCATCGAGCGGGTGCTGACCTACGACGTCAACACCGCCATGTCGCTCGACCGCGAGTTCGAGGCGACCGAAGCCCGCCGCCGCGGCGTCGCGCTCGACGAGGTCGCGGCGACGCTGACCTCGCGCATCGGCCAGCTCGACGGCGCGATCAGCAATGCGGTCGATCTCTTCGTCGAGACCGCCGGCGAGACCTCGGCCGCCAGCAGCTTCATCAAGGATCAGGTCGGTTCGGTCGCCCAGACCTCGCTGCTTGTACGCGAGAAGGCGATGCAGACCGCCGCCGCAACCGAGGAGATGTCGGCGAACATCGCCGAGATCGGCCAACGCGCCCGCCAGAGCCTCGAGATCGCCAACAGGGCCGTCGCCGATGCGCAGGCGATGGACGAGGCGATCGCCCAGTTGCGCAATGTCACCAGCAGCATCGGCACCGTAGTCGGCATGATCGCCGACATCGCGGCGCAGACCAATCTGCTCGCCCTCAACGCCACCATCGAGGCCGCGCGCGCCGGCGAATCCGGTCGCGGCTTCGCCGTGGTCGCGGCCGAGGTGAAGTCGCTGGCGACGCAGACCGCCTCGGCGACGCAGGAGATCGCGGCGCAGATCGCGGAACTCTCTGCCAGCGCCGAAGCCTGCGGCGTCCGCGCCGCCTCGATCGGCGCGACGATCGGCGAGATCAAGGCGGATTCGGAGGCGATTTCGGACGCGGTCGCCCAGCAGAGCAGCGTCACCGGCGGCATCGCCCGGCACGCCGCCGAGGTCGCGCATGGCTCGGACGAGGCGATCGACAGCGCAACCCGCGTCAACGACAGCATCGGCAAGACCGAGAAAGCGCTGGAGCGCGCCAATGCCGCGGCTGCCGACATCGCCCTTCAGGTCGGCGCAGCGGAAGCGACCGTCAGCGAAGCGCTCGCCGCGCTGCGCAAGGCCTCGTGAGCGTCAGCCCTCGCTGACCGCCTTGGCGAAATTGGCGAAGAACTCGTCGGCCAGCTTCTTCGAGACCGAATCGATCAGGCGCGCGCCGAGCTGCATCAGCTTGCCGCCGACCTGCGCCTCGACCTCATAGCGCAGCAGGGTCTGCCCGCCCTCAGCGTCTTCCAGCATGACCTTGGCGCCGCCCTTGGCGAAACCGGCGATGCCGCCCTCGCCCTCGCCGACGATGCGATAGCCGTTCGGCGGGTCGAGGTCCTGCAATTCGACCTTGCCCTTGAAGGTCGCCTTCACCGGGCCGAGCTTGACCTTCACCACGGCCGAGAAATGCGTGTCGTCATCCTTGGTGAGCTGCTCGCAGCCGGGAATGCAGGCTTTCAGCACCTCGGCGTCGTTGAGCTTTTCCCAGACCACCTGCTTGGCCGCAGGCAAGGTCGCCTCACCGGTCATCGTCATCGCCATGGGCTTGCTCCTCGCCATGCTCCGAGGTCCGCGGCGCAGTTGCAGGCCGGCCCGCCTCGGGTCTATCCAAGTCTGCATAATCCATGGCCGGAAAGCACCGGCGCGCACAAGGGGACGAAGCTGGGATGTGGGTTGCAACGACCGCTCCGCTGGAAGGCGCGTCCCGGCATGGCTGAGATCGGTCTTTATGGCGAGCTCTTCGCCGACCGGCAAATGGCGGCGCTGCTCGATGACCGTTCTGCACTGCAGGGCATGCTCGATTTCGAGGCCGCCCTCGCTCGTGCAGAAGCCGAGGCCGGCGTCATCCCCGCCGCGGCCGCCGACATCATCGCTGCGCAATGCAAGGCCGAGCTCTACGACATCGCCGCGATCGGCAAAGCCGCGACACTCGCCGGCAATCCGGCGATCCCGCTGGTCAAGGCGCTGACCGCCCGTGTCGCCGCCGTCGATGCCGAAGCGGCGAAATGGGTCCATTACGGCGCGACCAGCCAGGACGTGATCGATTCCGGCCAGGCACAGCACTATCGCGCCGCCTACGACCTGATCCTCGCCCGCTCCGCCCGCCTCGCCCATGCGCTGGCCGAACTGGCCCGGGAACACCGGCGCACCCCGATGATCGGCCGCACCTTCCTGCAACACGCGGTGCCGATCTCCTTCGGGCTCAAGGCCGCCAATTGGCTCAGTCCGATCGTCTCCTTCCACGACGACTTCATGATCTGGGGGGAATCCGCGCATCAGCTCGGCGGTGCCGCCGGCAGCCTCGCCTCGCTCGGTGACAAGGCCGATGCAGTGTCGGATGCCTTCGGCCGCCTCATGCCGTCGATCGGCGCCGTGCGCGTGCCCTGGCACACCGAGCGCCGACGCCCGGCCCGGATCGCGACCGAGCTCGGCCTCCTCCTCGGCCATCTCGGCAAGATGGCTGGGGATATCGCGCTGATGGCACAGACCGAGATCGGCGAGCTCGCCGAGCCCGAGGCACCAGGCAAGGGCGGCTCCTCCGCAATGCCGCATAAGCGCAACCCGGTGCTGTGCACGCTGATCCTCACGGCGGCCAAGCGCGCTCCGGGGCTGGTCGCGACCATGCTCGCGGCGATGCCGCAGGAGCATGAGCGCGCCATGGGCGGCTGGCATGCCGAGTGGCCGACGCTGCGCGAGCTCTTCCTGATCGCCGGCGGAGCCCTGAACCATGCCGTGGCACTGATCGAGGGGTTGCAGGTCTTCCCCGAGCAGATGCAATACAATCTCGACCTCACCAACGGGCTGGTCATGGCCGAGCGCGTCTCGCTCGCGCTGGCGCAGACCATCGGCCGTGGCGAGGCGCACCATTTGCTTGAGGAAGCCAGCCGCGACTGCCTCGCCAGCGGCCGCCATCTCAAGGACGTCCTCGCCGACCATCCGAAGCTGGCCGGCAAACTCTCCGGCGACGAGCTCGACGATTTGTTCGACCCCACCACCTATCGCGGCGCCACCGACGCCATCATCGACCGCATTCTCGTGCTCTACGAGGAGGAGCGGGAGTACATGAGCGGCAATGGCTGAGGACTTTGTCGGGCAAGAGTCGCGGTGGCGCGGCGAGAATCCTGCGGAACCTGGTGGGGCCGGCTTCAGAAACCGCCGAAACGGCGGTGGCGATAGACCAGCCCGGGCCCGGAGCCACCGCCGCCGATCGCGACCACCTGGCCGATCAGGATGCGATGCGTCGTGACCCGGTGAACCGCGGCGACGCGGCAGTCGAAGCTGGCGAGTGCGCTCGCCAGCGCCGGCGCGCCGGTCGACAGCTCGCCCCACTCGCCGGCAGCGAAACGCTCCTCCCCCATCAGGCCGCGCCGGCCCGAGAAGACCGTGGCGAGCTCGTGATCGGCTGCCGCCAGCGTGTTGATGCAGAAGATGCCGCTCTCCTCGATCGCAGCGAGCGTCCGGCTGGCCGCCTCGACGCAGACGAGCATGGTCGGCGGCGAGACCGAGACCGAGCTGACCGCAGTCGCCGTCAGCCCCGAACGACCGGCCGGCCCGAGGGTCGTGACGATATGAGTGGCGCTGGCGACCTGCGCCATCGCCTCGCGGAAAGCCTGCGCGTCGGGAAGTGCGGCGCGTAAGGCGGCGTCGACCATGCTGTTCATCGCCCAACTCTGCGCGAGAATACCGTCTTTTATCTAGGTACGCAGGAGTAAAAGGCGAGTTGCGTCAATTCTCGACACGCGGGGCAATCCCCGCGCAGGGTTAAGATATATCACAGCCGCGTCCGGCTCAATCGCGCTGCAGCGCCGCCAGCAAGCCGGCGCGCAGATGCTGCATCAGCGCGTCGCTCGCCTCGGCGGCGGCGGCCGGCGCGCCAGCGACCAGCGCCTGGGCAAGGATCACATGATGCTGCGCGGCCGGCACCAGATCGACCTGCCGGTCGAAGAAGTACCAGGCCCGCCGGATCAGCGCCTGCAGCGGTTCGACGGCCCGGCTCGCATAAGGGCTGCGCGCCGCCGCCGCGACGAGCGCGTCGAGCTCCTTGTCGAGGCGCATATAGGCGTTGACGTCGTCGGCCTGCGCCGCCTCGCGCATCGCCCGCGCCTTGGCGAGGATGGCGCTGCGCTCGCCCGGCCCGGCACGTTTCGCCGCTTCGGCCGCGATCAGACGCTCCAGCACCTCGCGGGCGTCGAGCGCTGCCATCACGTCGATCGCGTCGATGGCTGTGACCACGACGCCCTTGCGCGGCAGGATCTCGACCAGCCCCTGCTGCGCCAGCCGGATCAGCGCCTCGCGCACCGGCGTACGGCCGACGCCGACGAGCTCGATCATCTGCGCCTCGGTCAGCACCGCGCCCGGCCGCAGCGACAGGGTCACGATCGCCTCCTCGAGCCGGCGATAGGCCAGATCGGACAGGCTAGCGCTGGGGCGCGCTCCGTTCGTCCCTTCGGCGGAAACGTTGGCATCCTCGGTCATGGGCGGCACCCGCGATGCTTGACGCTTCAGAGGTTATTGATATATCAGAACTTTCAACAGGACCGCAAGGCGGGCGAGCGGCTGCCCGGAGGCGGGAATTCCTCATGGAGACCAAGATGGCGTTCGCCTGCACGATCCCCGCCGTCGCCACGCTCCAGCAGGATGACGAGACGATCCGGATCACGCGCTGGGATTTCGAGCCGGGCGCAGTGACAGGCTGGCACAGCCATGGCTGGCCCTATTTCGTGATTATGCTGGTTGCCGGCACCTTGCGCATCCATGATGGCGCCAAGGAAACCGACGTGCCTTTGGCGCAGGGCCAGGCCTATATGCGCCAGGCCGGCGTCCAGCACGATGTGATGAACGGCTCGCCCCACCCGATCGCCTTTGTCGAGATCGAGGTGAAGCAGCCGGCGGCGCTCAAGCTCCTGCCCGATGCAGTGCCCACGACATGAAGATCGCAATCATCGGCGCCGGCATCGTCGGCACGGCCACCGCCCATGCCCTGCTCGACGAAGGCCACGAGGTCCTGATCCTCGACAGGGAAGGGCCGGCCTTCGGCCCCTCGCGCGGCAATGCCGGCATCATCGCCCATACCGACGTGCTGCCGATCGCCAGCCCGAACATGCTGCGCAAGGTGCCGGGCTTCCTGCTCGACCCGCTCGGCCCCTTGGCGATCCGCCTCGGCTATCTCCCGCAGTTATTGCCCTGGCTGGCGCGCTTCCTGCTCGCGGCGCGCCCGGCCGCCTATGAGCGCTCGATCGCCGGCATGATCGCCATCCAGCAGCTGGCGCTGCCGGCCTGGCTGGCGCGGGCCGAGAAGGCCGGGATCAGCGATCACATCCACCGCCGCGGCGCGCTCTATACCTATCGCGACGCGAACGACACCGCCGGCCTCGAAGAGCTTGCCAAACGCCAGCGTGCCGCCGGCATCGCCGTCGACATGCTGCAACCGCAGGAGCTGCGCCAGCTCGAGCCGGCGCTGAAGGATCGCTTCGCCGGCGCCGCCTTCCATCCCGACTGCGCCCATATCAGCGATCCGCTCGCCCTCACCATGGCACTGTTCGAAAGCGCGCTGGCGCGCGGCGCCAGCTTCGAGAAGGCGCAAGTCGACAACATCTCGCTGGGCGAGCGCCCTGCCCTGGTCGGCCCCGATGGCTGGCAGCGCGTCGTCGATCGCGTCGTCGTCGCGGCTGGCGCCTGGTCGAAGCCGCTCGCCGCCGCGATGGGCGACAACATCCCGCTCGACACCGAGCGCGGCTACAATGTCAGTTTCCCGGGCGTGACCGGCCTGACCAGCCGCCCGATCGGCTTCAAGGATGACGGCTTCGTCATGACCCCGCTCGAGAGCGGCCTGCGCATCGGCGGCGCGGTCGAATTCGGCGGACTGGAGGCGCCGCCGAACCATGCCCGCACCAGGGCGCTCTACGACAAGGCGGCGAAGCTGGTAGACGGGCTGCCGGCCTTCGACAGCGGCAGGCTCTGGATGGGCTTTCGCCCCTCATTGCCCGATTCGCTTCCGGTCATCGGCAGGGCGAGCCGCAATCCGAATGTCGTCTACGCCTTCGGCCACGGCCATTACGGCATGACCCAGTCGACGGCGACAGCCGGTCTCGTCGCCGCATTGATCGCCGGTCGCCCGCCCGCGATCGACATGAGCCATTTCAGCCCGCAGCGATTCTGAAGTGCCGGGCCGGACTGAATCAACCTCTCAGCCGGCAGCGCCAACACTTTGATCCGATTCGCCTTTGCGCGAGCAAACGATAACGTTCGCTCGCGATCCCGGCAGCCTCGCCCCAATCGCGCTATCCGCCGAGGCTATAGATTCTTGGAAATTGGCCGCGGCGTGGTGGCGTAGAAGAATCGCCTCCGTCAGCAATCGCCCAGGTTGATTCAGGATCCGGACCACATCTCTTTCGAGCAAGACTGAAAGACTCGGAAACCTTGCTACGAAAAGACCATGCGTGCTCAGTGGCGTAGCATCTCTTCCTCAACTAGCCTGACGCTGCGGCATAGAAAATGCTGGCCAAAGGGGAACGCGCATGCAGGGCTCGATCCTGACCGATCTGCTGTTGCCGCTCGCCATCGGCATCGTCATGTTCGGACTGGGCCTCAGCCTGACGATCGAGGATTTCCGCCGCACCGCCCGCTATCCGCTCGCGGTCGGATTCGGTCTTTTCCTGCAGGTGCTGCTGCTGCCGCTCGCCGCCTTCGCGATCGCGATCGGCCTGAAGCTCTCGCCCGATCATGCCGTCGGCCTGATGCTGCTCGCGGCCGCGCCGGGCGGAGCGACGGCCAATATCTACAGCCATCTCGCTCGCGGCGATGTCGCGCTCAACATCACGCTGACAGCCGTCAACAGCCTGCTCTGCCTGTTCACCCTGCCGGTCGTGCTCGAGCTGTCGCTCAACTACTTCCTCGGCAACGGCCAGTACGTCCCGCCGCCGCACCGCAAGGTGATCGAGGTCGGCGCGATCATCCTCATTCCGGTCGCGCTCGGCATGCTGCTGCGAGCCCGGGCCGAGAGCTTCGCCATCCGCGCCGAGAAGCCGATCAAGATCTTCTCGATCCTCGTCCTCGTCGTCCTGATCGCCGGCGCGATCTATATCGAGCGCAAGGCGCTGCTGCCGAGCCTGGTCGCGGTCGGCGGCGCCTGCCTCGCCTTCAACCTCGTCAGCATGTTCTCCGGCTATCTCGCGCCGCTGGCGCTGCGCCTGCCGAAGGGCCAGGCGGTCGCCATCGCCATGGAGATCGGCATCCACAACGCCGCGCTGGCGATCTTCATTGCGCTGAACGTGCTGCGCAATCCGGCTGCGGCCGTCGTGCCGGGCATCTACAGCCTGATCATGTATGTGACGGCGTCGGCCTTCGCCGTCTGGCTGGTGCGGCGGAGCACGGCTTTGCGCCCCGCCTGAGGCTCAGCTGAACCGTGCCGGGGCGAACGGCGTCGGATCGACGAAGACCTTCTGGCCGCTGACCATCTCAGCGACCATGCGCCCGGTCACTGCCGCCAGCGTCAGCCCGTGATGGGCATGGCCGAAGGAGAACCAGAGATTGCGGTGCTTCGGCGCCGGCCCGATGATCGGCATCATGTCAGGCGTGCACGGGCGGTTGCCGAGCCAGGGCTCGGCGTCGAGCCGCTCGCCGAGCGGGAACAGCGTCTTGGCGATCGGCTCGGCGCGGGCCAGTTGCACCGGCGTCTTCGGCGCGCCGCGATTGGCGAATTCGGCGCCGGTGGTGAGGCGCACGCCCTGGCGCATCGGCGCCAGGAAATAGCCGCGCTCGGTGTCGAGCACCGGATGGTTCAGCACGGCGTTGCCGAGCGGCTTGTAGTGCATGTGGTAGCCGCGCTTGACCGCAAGCGGCAGGCGATAACCGAGCCGGTTGGTCAGCACGTCGGCCCAGGGACCGAGCGCGACGATCGCATCCATGCCGAGTGCTTTGGTGCCATCGGCCAGGGTCACGCTCCAGCGATCGCCATCCTGCGTGAGCGTGCCGGCATCGCCCTGGGCGAAGCGGCCGCCGAGTTTCTCGAACAGCGCGAGATAGGCCTTGGACAGGCCGAGCGGGTCGATCACCGTCACTGGATCGGTCCAGTGCAGGCCACCGATCAGGCTCTGGTCGAGATGCGGTTCCTCGGCCCGCAATTCGGCAGCGTCGAGCGCGCGATGGTTCAGGCCGAAATCGCGCTTCCAGCGCGCCGCCTCCGCCAGCCGGGTCTCCTGCTCGACGGGCGTCCGGAACACCTTCATCCAGCCCTTGCGGCGGAGCAGGTCGGTCGCACCCGCTTCCTGCGCCAGCGCATCGTGCTCGGTCACGCAATGCTCGATCAGCGTCGCGTATTTGTGCGCGATCGCCTCGTGCTGCGAGGCGCGCGAATGCATCCAGTACGACCACAGGAAGGGCGCAAGCTTGGGGATCGCGTTCCAATGGTAATGCGCGTCGATGGTGTTGTTCATCGCATAGCGGATGAGCGCGCCGAAATCGTGCGGGAAGCCGTAGGGGTAGACGCCTTCGCGCTGAATCAGCCCGGCATTGCCGTAGCTGGTCTCACCGCCCGGCTGGCCGCGATCGACCAGCAGCACCGAGCGGCCCGCCTTCTGCAGATGCAGCGCCACCGAAATCCCGACGATGCCTGCCCCAACAACGATCGCGTCCGTGCGCATCCGACCTGCCTCCGCCAGCCTTTCCCGCCAGCAAGAATAGCGCCAGCGGCGACGCTGTCAGCCGCTTCGTCGAATGTTGCGAGATATCCGGCAAAGTTTCGCAACTTCTGCCGGCCTTTCCGCGTTGCAACATCCCCATTCGGAAAAAGGACTTATCTTGCGCAATTTTCTGCGTAGGCATGTACACTGCGGCGGTAGCAACGGGCGTAGCGTCAGATGCAAGCCGGCGATGGTGCAGCGGGTCGAGCCCCAGGCCCGCTCGACCGTCGGGATCGCGAGCGGCGCCAGACGCGCACTCTCTCCGATGATGCCGAGTTGCTCCGGCGCCCTGGACGGAAAAGTCTGGCGTGCCATCGAACGATCGTTGCCTAATTAGTCGGCGGCGCGCTGCAGCATGCCAAAGAGGTCGCGCGGCTCGTCGGGATCGGCGATCATGTCGAGGTTCTCGTAGAGGTCCGTGCCGGCGATGCGCTCGCGCAGA